>JGI12316J15310_10000001_pt5 | contig 1756333 bp, 1332 predicted proteins | sample MarCyaLeptolynsp_FD_15310 | JGI IMG/M metagenome (IMG submission 15310) | reverse complement strand
CGCGGACTGCAAAGTTACCTTCACGGATTAGAGATCAATCAAAGAACTGTTGCTAAATTGAGCACTTTCGAAAATCGACTTCTGACCGGCGCGCGGAATGCGCAATTGAAAATGGGGTAGGGGCCAGAACACGACTTCAAATCATCTGTATCCAATTCCTACGCTATGACTTAATCTACGCTGATACAGATACTTTCACTAACATTGTCATTTAAATGGATCAGGGCAGTTGGATCAGAAAACAGATTGTGTTGATTTTTGGCCTACTATTCCTCTGGGGATGCAGTGGGTCAGCAAAAGTTTATGATTTAGGGACACTTCCATCTCACTGGCGTAACTACTGCTGGTGGGGAGGACATGCGCAATCTGGCGAGTTAAGTTCCTCTGAGTTGCCTTGGTCAATCAGTTATGATAGGCGTTGGATGGGCAGTCGTGAGATAACAGTTAATCCACTCGCTGATTTGTCTTATGAAGAAAAAATGGTAGATGGCGAATTAGCTAGAATTCTGCTGAAAAGGAAGGATTACCTCATAGTGTCTTTTCCAAATAGCATGCAATCCTTTTTTGCAAAGGTGAACGAAGAGCATAAAATCGACTACGTAAAGGAGCTTCTCTTTCGGTACAGGTATGACTTATTGTCTGTTGAATATTTAAGGGGCACAGACTGCTTTTTGCCTTCTGAACATAGTTATCCTGATGAAAATCTGATTGCGTATTATGAATGTCTCACGCTAGCAAAACCAGACGAAATCTATTATCTGACCTCATTGGGTTATGCTTATTTGCAATCTCTATTAAAGGGGGAAAGGCGATGGTGGACGTATGAATTTCAGGGCGGTTCAGAATTTCAGGTTCTATCGAAAGTTGATAGTGTAGCAAACCTCTTGCAGGGGACGGAAAAAGCGCATGATGGTGCCCGCATGAGAGCAGCCGCCATTCATTTAATAGCAGATTACACCTTGAGAGAGAAAAATCTGGAAGCGGCTCTTAGTTACTTAGATGGACAGCTCTCAAAACATGCTGCGGATACTTTGTTGACACCGAGGCTTCACCAAGAGAGACAAAAACTTATTCATTACACTCAAGAAGTGAAGGAAGGAAAATATGTAGATCGGAGTAGAATCAACTGGTAGTGTATTCCCACGTGAGGCGAACCACGAAATCTTATTTCTGCCCAGAAGCGAGTTGTTACGTTGATCACGTTTGTTAAGAGCATTGTTTTAAGAAGTATTCAGCGTTACTTGGTTCTTAGAAACAATCGTCGATCACTGATGTCCTTCATATATGAAAACCCCATTACTACTGGCAACCGCCTTATTGTTAGCTCCCTTGCAAGCATTGTCGCAAGAATCTGAGTCCCCACCACCAGAAAACGCGTATCCTGCCTGGTCACCTACTGGAGACCACATCGCGTTTATGGCTAACGGTGAGATTGTTGTGATGAACATAGATGGTTCGCAGCCAAATCGTTTAACTCACAATGATGCAGCTGATGCGAATCCACAGTGGTCGCCAGATGGGCTGAAGATAGTTTTTAGTTCTAACAGAACAGGAAACATGGATATTTTTGTGATGGACGCTGATGGGAAGCATGTCCAGCAGTTGACTACTCATAAGTCATTTGATGCAGGGCCTGCCTGGTCACCGAGCGGAGATAATATTGTGTTCAGCTCAGATAGAACGGGGAGTAAACAGCTATTTCTAATGAAGCCTGATGGGTCTGGAGTGCGCCAATTGACAACAGAAGGGTCAAATGGTCGCCCCACCTGGTCACCGAACGGGCTGAAGGTTGCTTTTCATTCTACACGCGATGATAATCAAGATATATACGTCATTAATCTAGATGGCAGTGAAGAAGCAAAGCTTACTCAACATGAAGGGCGGGATCTCTCGCCTACTTGGTCTCCTGATGGCAAAGATATTCTATTTGCTTCGATGAGAAACGGAGGCGGTGCACTCTATACGATAAGCATAGAAACTCGCGAGCTGAAGCAACTGACTGACTCAAAGTCACCGAGCTACGGTCCCTCCTGGTCACCCGATGGTAATGTAATCGTATTTTATTCTGTACGGGATGGTCACCCTGAGCTCTATACACTAAACGTTCATACGACAAAACAACAACGGCTCACTCATGGATACATGTATAAAAGAGGCGAGGACTAATGCTGGTTTTGTGCGTAATCGGAAATCGAAATTGAGGCGCCAGGCCTGCTCAATCGGGTGGGAGGGAGGCTGCCTGGCAGTAACCCTGTTATGTGCTAACAACTTAGCTTTCAACCGCGACTTCTGGAAATGAAGGTCGAGGTTTTTATTTATACAGGAGTTTGATAAATTTCCTATCCTTGGCCAAATTTTAGATGATATTACTCAATAGGAACAACAGTAGATATGCCTAGCTCCAATCAACTGAAGAGGCTTAATCCTAGGGGGCGGGCAATCTTCTGTAGCCATCTAGTTGGAAGGCTTCCGGCGTTACCTTCGGTAATCAGCCGGGAGATGGGAGAATTAAATGTGGCACTTCTGAGCTCGGTGTCAGGTGCGCTAGAACTAGCCGCAAATGATAAGGCTGTCGATTTTCAGGTATTAACTAGAGGCCTTCAAGAGATTGCTGCATCACTCTTGCGGAAAGCAGAAGACATAGAGAAAAGGAATTATCAGCCTGGAAATAATTACGGTTTTTCGGGAGCAGCAGATACATCCTCTGAAATATACCGCTACTGCACAGCTCTTGCTCGCGCTAATTCATCTGCGGCTTTACTTGATGCTGAAGGTTGCGCTAATATGTTTCGCGGTGCGATGAAAATTTTCGGTATGTACTCTGCTGACGGTGATCCAATGGGTGCGATTGGCCGAGAAATACGGGAAGCAGAAGAACTTTCTGCTAACATCATAGACGAGGCATTTACATCCATTCCCAAAGAATGGGAAAACTGGGATGGTGAAATTAGTGCTGATTTAGATCTATCAGCCGAAGAGGAAGCCGAACCTAATAATGAAGCCAGTTCATCTTCTATCGATTCTAATCGATCTCAAGTGTTTATAAGTTATAGCCACAGAGATAGAAGATGGTTAGCTGAGCTACAAAGAATGCTAACACCTCTTGTGCGAAATGGGTCTATTGATGTCTGGGATGACACCAAGATCACACCGGGCTCCGCATGGAAGGTAGATATAGAAATCGCGTTAAATTCTGCCAAGGTTGCTATACTTTTGGTCAGTTCGAACTTTCTAGCTTCTGATTTTATAGCTCATAATGAATTGCCTCCCCTTCTCCGAGCCTCGCGAGAGGAAGGTCTTATCATTTATTGGATTTACATTAGTTCCTGTGTGTACGAGCCAACTGAAATATCAGCCTTCCAAGCTGCTCATAATATATCACGAGCACTAGATATGATGACTAGACCAAAGCGGCAAGCTGAATTAGCGAAGATCTGTAAGAAATTAGGAAGATTATTGAGTTAGAAATAGTGACTAATATGTGTTTACCGACCGTGAGGGTGACGTGAAAGGTGACTACTGCTCATGGCAGGCGGAATCGGAAATCGAATATGAGGCGCTAGGCCTACGCGATCGGATGGGAGAGAGGCTGCCTGACAATAACTCCGGAATGTACCCTGGACTTTGCTCGCAATCAGCATTGAGGGGTCACTTCTAGCAGTATTAATCTGTATTCGACAACCTACACACAAGTCAAGTGTCTCTCTCTAAAGAGGCGTTATCCAGAAGATCATTACCATGAAAAAGCTATTCTTTCTCTTCCTGTGTTCAGCAATCCAGGTACTTATAATCAATTGCGCTATGGCTCAGCATCCGGGAGGGTACTCGAAAGATGATCTAAACGAAATTCAGAATTATGTTGGAATCCCCGATTCTGTCATCGAACAACGATTCGGAAAGCCAGATGAAATAGGTTTTGAAGAGGGCAAGCAGGCCGTCGTATGGACATATATTACAAAAGTATCAGGTGAGACCTCGAGTAGCAATCCTATCGCAGGATATCATCAGTTCGCTTTTTGGAATGGTAAAGTTGCCGGTTATAGAACACGTCTCTTTACCGACATAGAGCAAGCAACGGCTATTTATGACTCAACACTAGCGTATATGGCGGAGGACGGACGAACAGTAGGTTCAGTCGGATCAGCAGATCCTTCGATGTTCACTGAAAACCTGCGAGTATCACAGAGAGGAGAAAATTTTTGGAATGTAGACATGTTGCGAGATGAACTCAATTCACATGCGACGATAATAATTGGGAATACAGGCTATAGGAGCTGCGAGAAAAATCTTATTTACGAAGCGAAACGAGTAGAGGATAAATATGGAATTAAGATAACCGAGGACGGACGAATTGAAACTCAGTGATATCGTGTGGTGTGCGAACAATGAAGTGGTAGTAAAGTACGTGAATGGGTATTCTTTGCACGTGAAAGTCTCACTGATGAAGCATCAATATTTGCTTGTTTTGTTTTCCATTGTGATGATGGGAGTTCATGTACCCGCAGTAGCTCAGAGTGCGGATTCACTGACCGAGATTATTGACTACTTTTCTCCTCAACCAGAGCTTATTGGAGGGGTAGACTCATTAAGAGCCTTAGTTGTCTACTCGGACTCCGCATTAAAATTAGGAATCGAGGGGAGCGTGTTTGTTCGTTTGATAGCGCAGGCAGATGGCAGCGCAAGCGACGTGGAGATTATTCGAGGCCTGGGCCATGGGCTAGATGAAGAGGCTGTTCGTGTAGTTCGAAAAGCCCGATTCAAATGGCCTGATGACTTCCCAGAGGAATTGGAGCGACGAGTAGTATTAACGCTTCCAATAACGTTTAAGCTACCAGCCTCCAAATAATGATGTACTTATCTTGGAATGCGAATCTTCACCGCAGTAGCGTTCTGCAAAACTTGGAAATTCTGGGTAATCAGTAGGAATGAACAAGTAAGTGGTTTCACCTGATCAGCAAGGAAATCTCTCTTCATCCGTGAGAACTTCTGGGCACCAATATTCAGCATCGGTAATTAACTCACAACTCGGCTGAAACTGGAAGCCCATTTTATACCCAGCACCCACGAATCCCAGTCCATTATATACGTTTGTTAACACTTCTGGATGAGACAGCAAATTGCTATCGAAGCGCCCAAAAGGGGGGTCCCACACCCCATCACCAACTAGAAAATTTACTTGTACACCGTTTAAAATCAATGTGAAAGGTTGGATTCCATTTCCGTACTCGCCGGTAACGAAAAGCCGATCAACCCAGATATTGAAAGGAACGCGCCAGCCATTGTCTGTGCGTTCTTCCAGGCGATGATGTTGATATGTATAACTTCTTCGTGGACCTACACCGCCACCTGCACATCCAATGACTTCGTAGGTGATCTCCGGTTTGAGCACCCGAATGCTCTCACCTTCAACTATAAGATTGAGGATTGCTTCATTTAGGGCTTCCACAACCACTTCTTCTGTCCGTATCGAGACCACAGGCGGAATGCGAACGTCTGCAAAACTGTTTGCTCCGTCAGCTATTCGCGTGGCCATAACGCGATAGATGTGCCCATGCTGTGGCTTGAATACTGACTTAAAGACAAGATCTTTCTGACCATTTGGGGCAACATCGAATGTGTCGACCCATACGAGTTCTTCGCCAGTCATAAGGTTGGTAGATGTAAATTGGATGCCTTCCGGCACTTCCTGGTTAAGCCGTGGGCGTAGGTCGATGGGGTAAACTCGAACATACTGGGTGTTTAGGTCGGGACTGAGTACTCCATAGAGAGTGAATGGCTCTGGAAATGTATCCCGTAAGTCGAGGTCCTCTTCGCAGCCCATCAAAGAACATGCTACTGAGAAAAAAAGAATGCCTGCTACGAGATTGGTTGAGGGAGTCTCCAAATGAACCGAATTGAATAATAAAGGAATATCTTGTTTTGCATATCAACTCAATGTACAAAATTGCTTTGATTAGGTGTGAACACATGCTTTGAAAGCGGAGATAAAGACTGAGAGGTAAAACAGAAGCGTGACCTTCTAACGATTTCGCAATCGATCGGCTTTTCGGAAATGTAATTCTGGGCAACTTGCTGAGCTGTAGGGTGACTTTTGAAAGGGGTTGGATCTTACGAATAGCATATCCATGAAAATTGCTTTTCATCGCTCGATCTCTCTATGACATCATTTACATTTTGTGTGATTGTGCTTAGTCCTCAGGCGCGCGCCACTGCATAGGAGGAAGAGTAACGGTCTCAGGTATATGGGTGTAGCTACCTGTTTCTAGCCACTGATAAACCTGCTCTCTGAATCCGTCGACGTCCTCTCTTGCTTCCCGAAACGCTCCGTGCGATCCTCCTCTTACATGGACAAAGCGGTGGTTCTGAAAATATGAGCGCACCTCTTGTGCATTTTCATAGGGTGTAGACGTATCCCAATCGCCATTGATGAGGAGTGCTGGTACGTCCGTGGAAAAGGGAGCACGGAAGTCTTCACCCAGGTCAGCATCCCATGCAGAGCAATGTGAATCATAGTATTCCCACAAGGGGCCGACGAGGTCAGCTGCTAGGTCGGAACGGAGTATCTTGCCTCGTTCCTGGCTGATTCCTGATGCGCAGTCGATTTGATAATAGGCGGCGTCACGGAGCCGGGTAAATAAATGATCTCGTACGAGTGATCGTGCCGCATATGAAAAATTGCCATCCAATAAAGCCAGGATATCAAGGGGCCATGCTGGCATGATAAATCGCCAACTGGTTCCTCTCGAATATCCCCTGGTAAAGGATCTCAGGTCGTCACCATCGAGGGAAATCGTGATCATTTCCCCTGAGTCAGGTGATTCGAGGGATACCTGGATGGGCGTTTCGTCTGCTCGTTGTATAAGTTCGCGGTAGGCTTCAAGGAGTCCTTGTTCTGGGATGTACGGGGCTAGTTCAGGAGATGCCTCTGCTGATGCCGCTATCCGTTCAAGTGTGGCCAGAACATGGCCGGGCATGTCATACGTGTGATCGGGGCCTTCCAGACCGCTCAGTGTGGCTCGAGCGATGAGGTCGGGATAATACCGCAGGGTAGCCATACCCCAATGAGAGCCAAAGCTTTGTCCGATAAGCTGAATCTTTTCATATCCCAACCCGCGCGCGATATCATATACATCGCCGGCCATCTCGATGATATTAAAGCCCGTTAAATCGACGCCCTCTGCTTCCCATTTTTTACGGCATAAGTCGAGCGCTGCGGACCGTGCGGCTTGGCGTGCTTCATCGTTTAACGCTTGTTCGAAGGTAAGAGGCTCAATAGGATCACAGGGTGTGGCCCCCGATGTTTGTAAGCCACGCTGCCCAGGGATGATCACATCGGTGATTTGAGTATAAGGTTCAATGAAGTAGGCATAATACCCTGGATCCTCAAGGAGTTGAGTCCCCGACTCTGAGCCAGGACCACCGCGCAAAATGAAGATAGGAGGGGTGTCCGGAGAGGCCGTTGCCGCTCGTTTGAATCTGACAAACTCCACATCCCAGGTTTGTTCTGAATGAGTAGCGCGATTGATAGGTACCTGAATGACACCGCGCTCATAATTGACGAGGGTGCTGTCTTCTCCAATAGCTGTTTCTGACGTAAGGGTTTGTTGACGAAGGGGAGGCGTAGGGTCTTTTTCTTGAACACATCCGACAAGTACAAACTGGGAGAGTACGATGATAGGAACGAGGTAATTCATGGCTATTCCGTAGTTTCTGAGGTGGTGAGGAGCAGCTTGCGGAGGAGGGATTCAAGTGTTTTTTGCTCCGTTTTAGTGAGGCCCTGTACAGCTACCTTGGCCTCGTTGAAGCGCGTTTCGATCGCTTCGTCAATCAGTGTTTTCCCCTTTTTTGTGAGCTCGACCGAGCGGCTTCTGCGGTCGTTAGGGGTTGGGACGCGTTTGATGAGACCGGAGCGCTCAAGCCGGTCCAGGCATGCGGTTAGAGAACCTGATTGGATGAGGATCGCTTTTAAAAGGTCTGCCGGCCGCAGTCTGTAGGGTGGGCCAGATCGGCGTAGCGTGGCGAGGACGTCAAGGTCGGTATACCCGATGCCAAAGGATTCCAGCGCCTCATGGGCATTTTTTTTCATGTACTCACCAAGTAACACGATCCGCCCCACGATGCCCATCCCCGAACTATCAAGGTCCGGCCGTTCAGACTGCCAGTCTGCTTGCAGTTGATCCACTAAGTCTTTTTGTTTCATGGGGAGAATCTAGATATAAAATATCTAGATGTCAAGATAAGTTGGACTGGTTTAACCCGTTTAGCTTCTTTGGGGTAAGACTGACCACCAAAACTTGTCATTCTGAGCCTGTCGAAGAATCTGTGTAAAATGCACCCTTTCAAGCATTCTAAAGGGGTTTTAATAAATGCCAGATACTTCGCTTCGCTCAGCATGACAAAGAGGAGAGTTCATCGCCCTTTCCTGAAAAAGCAACGCTTTATTGATGGTCCGAGCAGGACAAGATTATAAGCAGAGTAGCGCTATTAATGATCTTAGTTTGCACAAGCAGTATATTGCAGGTCGTTTGATCGTTAACTCAAAGAAAACACCTTCGCTCATGCGATTCGCTTTATTTGCTTGCCTCTTTCTTCTCATTTCATGTACAACAGATAGTACCGAGCAGGAATCACCTATAGCAGAACCTACTGCCTTTGCTGATCCGCCGGCGTGGGCGAGTGAGGTGGTGTGGTATCAAATCTTTGTAGAGCGGTTTCGCAATGGGGATCCATCGAATGATCCAACGAAGGCGGATATTGAAGGGTGTTATCCGGGCTACATCCCGCCGAGCTGGCAGGTGACGCCGTGGACGCAGGACTGGTACAAGGACGATGTGTATTTCGGCGAGCTTGACGGCATAAATGATTTTAATGGAAATCCGGTCGTTAATTTCGGGCAACGCGCTCAACTGCGGCGGTATGGAGGGGACCTTCAGGGAGTTATTGACCAAATCGACTACCTGGATTCTCTAGGTGTTACGGCGATCTATTTTAACCCTGTCAACGATGCGCCTTCGCTGCACAAGTATGACGCAAAACATTGGCGGCATGTGGACCGCAATTTCGGGCCGACTCCACGCGAAGACGTAGCCCTTATCGCTGAAGAGACTCCGGATGATCCTTCTACCTGGCAAATGACGGGTGCCGACAAAATGTTTATCGACCTTGTTGGAATGCTGCATGAACGAGGGATTCGTGTGATCATGGACTTTTCATGGAATCATATGGGGCACCGCAGTTGGGCCATCCAGGATGTAAGAGCCAATGGTGCGGATTCTAAGTTTGCCGATTGGTTTTTCATCGACGAATACGACGATCCGGATACGCCTGAAGACGAATTTGCATACAAGGGGTGGTTTGGCGTAGCTGAGCTCCCTGAAATCCGGGAAGACGAACGGATTGATCACTTTGATGGCATTCATGCCTACGAAGGTAACATCTACAATCAGTCTGTTAAACAACACATTTATAACGTGTCAAAGCGATGGCTGGACCCCAACGGGGACGGTGATCCCTCTGACGGCGTGGATGGTTTCCGTTTGGACGTAGCAGCTGAGATCGGCCTCGGGTTCTGGCGGGATTACCGGGAGTTCGTGCGAAGCGTAAACCCTGACGCCTACCTGGTAGGTGAAGTGTGGTGGGAAGCCTGGCCGGATAAACTGCTTGACCCTGAGCCGTTTCTTCAAGGGGATGTATTTGACGCCATCATGAACTACCGCTGGTACCGGGCAGCACGTCATTTCTTTGCAGCAGCTCCAGACAAGATTCCAGCGTCTGTCCTTGTTGACAGCCTGCAACGTTTTCGATCGAATATAAACGACAAAAATGATTTTGCCATGATGAACCTTACTGCAAGCCACGATACGCCTCGGGTGTTGACGTCGTTGTTCAATCCGAAGCCGTATAAGTTTAATTCTAGCGTCCAGTCGGATGAAAACTACAAGATCCATAAACCTGATGAGCGAACGCATGAGACGCTCCGTCTGCTACTGGCGCAGCAGTTTACATACATCGGCGCACCCCATATCTGGTCCGGCGATGAGATGGGGATGTGGGGCGCCGACGATCCGTCGACTCGGAAACCGTTGATTTGGCCAGACTACGAGTATGAGTCAGAGACGGCCCATCCGTTAGGTAAGGAGCGTCCCACCGATGACGTTAAGTTTGATGAGGATCTGTTCACGTATTACCAGACCCTTATCCGGATTCGGCATGAGCATCCTGCACTGGTACACGGTGAGATTGAGTATGTAGTGATAGATGATGCCAATGAAGTCCTTGCTTACAGCCGCATGCATGAGGGGCGTGAGGCTGTGGCCGTGTTTAATGCGAGTGAAGAAGCAAAGACGGTGCAGGTACCTGTTAAGGCGAGTGGGACGTATGAGGATGCATTGTCGAATGCGACTGTTTCGCCGGGAGAGGTTGGTATTGCCGTAGTAGCTATACCGGGTAGGCGGGCGGCTGTGTTGGTGCATGATTAAAGTTCAAAGTTTAATGTTCAAGGTTCAAAGTTGGGTGATGTATGAAGAGGGTTTGTGTGTATTGTGGGTCTAGTTTGGGTAAGGCGGATGTTTATAAGGAAGCAGCAGCAGCGTTGGGGAGGGAGTTGGTTCGGCGGGGGGTTGAGTTGGTATATGGGGGGGCTAAGGTGGGGTTGATGGGGGTTATTGCTGATGCGATGTTGAACGAAGGAGGGACGGTGATCGGGGTAATGCCGGAGTCGTTGATGAAGAAGGAGATTGCTCATGAAGGGCTTACGGAGTTACATGTTACTTCGACCATGCATGAACGGAAAACGCTGATGGCAGAGCTTGGCGATGGATTTGTTGCTATGCCTGGAGGGGCGGGGACGTTGGAGGAGTTGTTTGAGGTGTGGACCTGGGGGCAGTTGCGGTTTCATAACAAACCCTGCGGGTTACTTAACGTATCCGGATATTTTGATCACCTTGTACGCTTTTTACAGCATTCCGCGGATGAGGCTTTTGTGCGGCAAACGCATGTTGATATGCTCATTGTAGAAGAAAATCCTGGCCGGCTGCTGGATCGGTTCGAATCCTATAAAGCGCCCGTTGTTGAGAAATGGATTTAAATGCTTCAGCTTGGGATCTCTTTAAGGCTATCTGAGGAGTTTGAGTACAGTCGTCCCAAACTTGATTTGGGATCCATGCAATTCATTATGCGATAGTGCCTTTATTGGGACTTGCATGGATTTACTTCGTTAGTCCCTTCGGTCGTTTCTGATCAAGTCAGGAACGACCGAATAGGTACTTATTGAGTATTCTGTGAGCAATACTCTGCCAAAATATACATTATATATTGAGTGTCCCAGCCACACATACCATCCTAACCGAGAGGCTGCTCCTTAAACAGAATGCTAGGGAGGATTTGCCTTTTGTGTTTGCAGCTACGCGCTATGAGGGGTTTAATGATGGCATGATGTGGGAGCCGCCGGAGCGGATTGAGGACATGTATCCTTATCTGGAGCAAAGTCACCAGGCCTGGGAGAAGGGAGAGGGGTATGGGTTTTCCTTCTGGAAAAAAGATAAGTCGGATTTTGTAGGGCGTATCTCTATTCGAAAGAACGATTATGGTGAGGGGTGGAACGTGGGGTATTTCACGCATCCAGAACACCAGGGGAAGGGCTATATCACCGAGGCACTCGAAGCGATATTGGAGTTTGGCTTCGATATTCTTGATGCATCTTCAATAGAAGCCTACTATGCAACCTGGAACGAGGCGAGTGGCCGGGTGCTGGAGAAGGTGGGTATGCAACTCCGGAGTTTTGTCCGCCAGGGATTTGAAAAAAGGGGGAAGTGGGTTGCTGAATACAGGGTTGTGATCACGCGGGATCAATGGGAGGCAAGGAGAAAGTAGCTGTAGCGATTCGATTTTGTGTATTAGCGGTAGAGCCATCAGATAACGCTATTTGATTCATGTTATTTGATCGTTGTCAAAAGAACCTGATCATGTAAATGGTGTATCAGGCGTGCAAACCGTTCCGAAAACCCCTGAAGTATATATAAAATGGAAAGACCTCGTCGTGCATCCCGAGCTGTCCAAGTAGGATCTGTTCAAGTAGGGGGCGGCGCTCCCATCTCTGTGCAGTCAATGACCGTATCCAAAACCCATGAAGTGGATACGTGCTTAGCTGAAATCAAAGGCCTGGCGGATGCAGGTGCAGATATCGTCCGTGTTGCTGTTCCACGCCCTGAAGACGTAGAAGCATTACCAGATATCGTTCAGGGATCCACTGTACCAATTGTGGCGGACATACACTTCAATCATCAGTATGCGCTAAAAGCCATTGAGGCCAAGGTAGCCAAGGTTCGCATCAACCCGGGAAACATCGGTAAGCCTGAGTGGGAGCGGGAAGTATTGCTTGCTGCAAAAGAAGCCGGTACTCCTATTCGTATCGGAGTGAATTCAGGCTCTTTGGAGCAGGATATTTTGGATAAATACGGGTATCCGCAGCCTGAAGCGCTCTTTGAGAGTGCGATGCGGCATATAGAAATCTGTAACGCCAACGGGTTTGAAGACCTGATCATCTCCGTGAAGCACTCCGATGTGTTTTTCATGATCCAGGCCTACAAGTTATTGGCTGAGCGTACGGATTACCCTCTGCATCTGGGGGTTACGGAGTCGGGCACATTGTCGTCCGGTACGGTCAAGAGTTCCATTGGAATAGGAGCGCTTCTCGCAGAAGGAATCGGAGACACCATTCGTGTTTCTCTAACAACGGAATCTGTAAAAGAGGTAGAAGTTGCGCACCAGATTCTCAAGTCGCTGCGGCTCGGCCGGCCTGGTGTGAACATCATCGCCTGCCCTACATGTGGACGCTTAGCTGTAGACTTATTCAAGATCGCTAAAGAGGTAGAAGAGGCGGTTAATGCCCGCAAGTTCGAGAAGGACCTGAATGTAGCCTTGATGGGATGTGCCGTCAACGGTCCAGGCGAGGCCGCTGGGGCTGATCTAGGCGTTGCCTGCGGCCGCGGCCGAGCGCATCTCTTTAAAAAAGGTAAGATCGTTAAGACGGTTGATGAGGATAAAATTGTGGAGACGATTCTTGAGGCGATTGAGGAATGGGAATAGAGAGTGCAGGGTGCAGAGTGCAGAGTGCAGAGTAAATGACTTTCATTAGGTAAGGGGACAGACTAAATTACCCTGCACCCTGCACCATTTAGGGTATTTTCCAGTGCCCTCAGTTGAACTTCTTATCTGCATTTCATTTCTTAATGGTCTGATAATGTAAGCGCTTACGCCTCTTGGAAGGCGTCTATTTTTGGCGTGAGGTGTAAGCGCTTACGCATTTCTTTCCACATCACCCCAAATGCTCTGTAAGAATTTACATGGATGCAGTGACTATATATGATATAGCTGACAAGGCGAAGGTGTCTATCGCTACTGTGTCCAGGGCATTTAATGGCAGTCCACGGGTATCGGCAAGGACGAAAGACCGGATACTTGGGATTGCCCAGGAATTAGGGTATCAGCCTCATGCATCGGCACGAAGCCTGGCCAAGCGTAAGTCCAACCTGGTATCCGCGATTATTCCCATGCTAACGAGTTACTTCTTTCTAGAGGTACTGCATGGGGTACAGGAGAAGATATCGGAAAGTGAGTATGATCTTCTTGTTTACTCCGCCCCCAGGATGGAGAATGTAGATGGTATGTTGGAGAACGGGCTTAATCGGGGCCGGTCAGCTGGTGCATTGTTGTTCTCTTCTCCTCTGAACCCCGAGCGATTGAAGCGGTTGGAGCAGTATTCTAATCCAGTGGTATTGGTGGATCTCTATCACGAGAAATTTGATTCTGTCGCTACAGATAATGAGCTAGGCGGTTACCTGGCAGCGAGCCATCTGCTGGAGAAAGGGTGCCGGAAAATTGGCTTGTTGGCCGCTAATCTTGATTCTGTCCCATCACAACAACGCATGAGTGGATACCGGCGCGCGCACCAGGAGTGGGATGTAGCTCTCGATGAACGCCTTATTGTGTCTACCGACGACGACCAATTTCACGGGTTTACTGAGGAAGCAGGGTATGCCTTGATGAGTGATCTGTTGGACAAAGATTTTGACGTGGATAGTGTGTTTGCTGTGTCTGACATTCAGGCACTGGGAGCACGACGCGCCATTGAGGATCGGGGGATGTCGGTACCTGGTGATATAGCCCTAGTTGGGTTTGATGACATTATGATAAGCCGGTATGTCGAGCTGACTACGTTGAGGCAGCCCATGAATGAAATGGGGCGCATGGCGGCTGAATTGTTGTTGGACAGGCTTCGAGGTAATGAAAAGCCCGTCATGCATAAAATCCTTGCCCCTACACTGGTAGAGCGAACATCTAGTGGTACCAGACGTACGGGAACGGACTTATCCAATAGACCTCAAAACATTTAGGAAATGCGTCGGATTCTATACATAATCCTTTATGTTTTCGCCGTTGCAAGCGTATGCCTGGTGTGTATTGGGTGTGGCCAGGCGTTTTCAGAGAATCGTGGAGATGAGGTTCAAGGTGTTGCCCTTGCAGAAGTGAATGGCGAATCCATCATGAGCGAGACCTTTCGAGAGGGATATCTCAGTTATTTGCTCAAGACAGGATTGCAGGACAAGCCAGAGTATCGCCGGCATTTCGTCAATTCACAAATTGCTTCGTTGCTGCTCGTACAAGAAGCAAGAGAAGCCGGCATTGAATCAAGCCAGGACTTTCAAGGAGCAAAAGAGCGGATTCGTAAGAAACTTCTCGTCGATATTTATGTGAGAAAAGCGCTTTTCGATGAAATAGAAGTTTCTGACGATGATTTGAAGGATATGTTTGTCAGGGCCAATACTACACTTACTGCTCGGCACCTTTACGCTCCTACAAAAGAAAGGGCCGATGAGCTTTATCGTCAATTAGAGCGTGGGGCAACCTTCGAGGATCTAGCAAAAGAAGTCTTTTCTGATACCGTCCTTGCTAACAATGGAGGGTTGATCGGGGAATTCACTGTTGATGACATGGACGTGTCCTTCGAGGAAGCAGCCTATAATCTCGAAGTTGGTCAAATTTCTGAACCCATTCAGACCGCTCAGGGCTATTCAATCATCAAAGTGGATGAACGCTTTACAAAGCCGCTCATCACGGAAACTGAATATGCTGAGAGCAAAGACAGAATGCTTCAATTTGTGCTGTATAGGAAAAAAACAAAGGCACGTAAAAAGCATGCTGCTCAACTCATCGAGGATGTCTCTCCCAATTACAACACAGACAGTTTTAATCGTCTTTATAGTCTTGTAGCAGGAACCGCCAACTTACAATCCAATGAAGAACTGAACGCATGGAGTGATGCGCCTTTGGTTGCCTTTACCAGTAGCGATGGACCTGTTTCATGGACACTTAGTGAATTCCAGCAAATGGCATCAGAAACCAGTGCTGAGCAAAGAGCGCGGGTTCGAAGCGAGGAAGACATGAAGACGTTCATCGACGCTTTGATCGTTCGAGAAGAGATGGCTGTACGGTCCGGAAGCAACGGCTTTGATGAAGATCCTGAATTCTTGTATGAAATGGAGAAAGCCATGCACAATTGGATCTGGGGTGAGGCTGTGTCCGCATTGAAGCAGGGTGCTGCTGTTTCTGAGGATACTTTGCAGGCGTATTATCTCGCAAATCAGCAAAATTTCTCCGCTGAGCCTGAGGTCGAAATCTATGAGATCCTTGTTGCCTCCAAAGAAAGTGCGCAAGAGGTTGGGCAGCAATTGAAGAACCGTTCCTTTGAATCGGTAGCCGCGTCTTACTCGATACGGCCTGGTGCTGATGAAAAAGGGGGGCGGTTGGGTTATCTACGATCTAAGCAACTGGGCGTTTTATGGCAGCATGTTGAAAAAGCTAAAGAGGACGATGTGCTTGGCCCCATCGAAGTAGATGACCATTTTGTGTTTTTGAAAATTGGGGGGCGCAAAGGATCTGATTCGAATACATTCACCCCTGATCTTGACGAGATCAGGAATCAGTACCTGTTGCAGCATGGAAGTCGATTGGTAATGCGGCATGTGGACGCATTAAAAGAAGCGAGCACCGTTTCGATAGACGAAGCGCTGCTCAGCTCTTTGGAAATAAGCAAACCTTTTTCTCTCCCAGAATACTCAACGAATTAAGTATATCGCCGAACGGATGCTATTTATGATTAACAAGCGACACATAGACCGCTTTCTTAAAGCCGCTTTTTGTTGTGTTTTGCTGAGTGTTTTGTCCTTGTCGTTTAATACTATTTACGCACAGACTGGCAAGATAAGCGGACAGGTAGTGGATGCTGTCTCCGGTGACCCCTTGCCAGGTGTGAATGTGTTCATTGATGGGACTACACGAGGAGCAACTACAGGATTGGATGGCGACTTTATAATGATTGGTATTCGTCCAGGTACGTATACCATTGTTGCATCATTTGTAGGGTTTGCTACAGAGCGGCGGGAGGGTGTTAGCGTGAACGTCGATCTAACAACAACAGTCGACTTTGCGCTACGAGAGGAAGTCATACAGGGAGAGGAAATTGTTGTTACGGCTGATGCAGTCGCAGTACGTAAAGACGTAACCAGCTCTGAGGCACGCGTTACAGCAGAGACGATCGATCAGCTACCCGTGACCGAGCTGGGCCAGATCCTGGATGTACAGGCTGGGATAACAACTCGAGATGGTGGTTTGCATATCCGTGGTGGACGAAGTAGTGAAGTCCTTTTTATGGTTGATGGGGTTCCCGTATCGGATACCTACGATGGGTCACAATCGGTTCAGTTAGAGAACGACGGCATCCAGGAGCTTCAGGTGATTTCTGGGACCTTTAATGCGGAGTATGGAAATGCGATGTCGGGCGTCATCAACGTGGTTACCAAAGAAGGCAATAACGAGAAAATCTCCGGTTCGATTGAAGTATTCACGGGAGCGTATGTAGTTGGCGACGATGATGGGGCTTCTGTGCTCCGCGGGACAGATGTTGATGAGCTTACCAACCAGGCGACGGGCGTCTTGTACGACGAAATTGATCCGTTTTCGTATTTGCCTCTTGAGCCCACGCATTTCAGGAATCTAAAGGTCTCGTTAGAAGGCCCCATTCTCTCGGATAAAATCACCTTCTTTGTACTGGGTCGTTATTTCTCAAACGAGGGCTGGTTGTACGGCGCCCGCAATTTTAATCCCGATGGTACCTTCGGAGATGGTGAGCTCGTCTCAATGAACAGCTCCGAGAAACTGAGCTGGCAGACCAACCTTAAGTTTAAGGTCAGCAATAACATCACACTCAACCTGATTGGACTGGGATCCTTTGCGACAAACGATGACCTGGGTGTATTAAATGGCCGATATACGGGATACCGTTGGAATCCCAATGGAATACCAACCTTCACCGATGATGGCTACGATGCAAAGTTAAAGCTGACTCACATTCTCAGCCCTACCACGTTTTACACATTTAACCTGGCTACTTTTTACCGGGAAGCGGAATCCAAGCTGTTCGACGATATCTTCGATCCCAGGTATAATGATTTCTTATTCAACCCGCCAGATACTGTACAGACGGGCGGTGGCCGATTTTTGAGAGGAGGGACAGACCTATCGCGCTTTGATCGATCGACACGATCGTACATGGCGAAGTTTGATATTTCTAGCCAAATTGGGAAGCACCATCTTGTCAAAGCCGGTGTGTTGGCCCGATTGGACCTCTTAGACTTTACGTCCTTTTTCTTGCTTCCTGCTATTGATGAAAGCGGTAATCCGGTTGAGCCCTTTGCGCCGCGTATTCCAGAACAGACCTCCTCTGCATTCAATAGTTTTGATGGGGTAGAACCTATTACCATCAGTGGATATGTCCAGGACAAGATTGAATTTGAAAGCTTTATCGTAAATGCCGGCATTCGTGTTGATTACTTTGACTCACGCGGACGCTTGCCTGCGAATACTGGCGACCCCAATATCTTTAACCCACTGAACAAACTGAATCTGTTTAGGGATACCAATGGGGACGGAGTGATTACGGCGGATGAGGAAATTCCTGAGAATGCATTAACTGTTGAAGACCGCGCTGCGTATTGGTACGAAGATGCGTCGGCTAAATTACAGGTTTCACCGCGGCTCGGCGTAGCTTACCCGATAACCACAGAGGGAGTCATTCACTTCTCTTACGGTTTGTTCTTCCAGATTCCAACGCTGAACAACCTGTTTGATTCTTCTGATTACAAGTTGCCTTCCCTATCCGGTTCATATGGTCCGTTTGGGAATCCTAACCTCGAAGCACAGAAGACAACAATGTACGAGATCGGGTTTAAGCAAGGGTTCTTGGGAGGCCAATTTGTAGTTGATGCGACAGCGTATTACAGAGATGTGCGGAACTGGGTATCAACCTCTACACTGATTCCTACGGATCTGCCCGGTGTTAATTATGTGATTTACACCAACAGGGATTATGCGAACACAAGAGGGGTTACGCTCACCTTGAATCGGCCATATAGAGACAATTATGGATTTGATGCAAGCTATACCTTCCAGGTAGTTGAAGGCTCAAATTCGAATCCTGCTGATGAGTTTTTTGCATCGCAGAGTAACAACGAACCGACTCTAGCCCTGCTCCCTCTTGATTGGGATCAGCGCCACAAATTTGCTGGTGCCATTTATGGAGGCGCAAACGGATATGGAGCGTCTCTCCGTTTCCGCTTTGAGTCCGGATTCCCTTACACCCCCTCATTCCCATCTGCATCAGTAGTTGGTAATGACGTCCAGCCTGAGTTTTCTCAGAACTCCCGCCGTATTCCCGGTTCTTTTGAATTCGATCTCAGCTTGAGTAAAGAATTTGATCTAGGAGGGGTGCGTCCTCGGGTTTTTGTAGAGGTCTTTAATCTTTTAGATACCCGCAATGTGAAGGCGGTATTCTCAGATACAGGACTTCCTGATCTTACTCTGGAGGCGTTCCGTCAGGGCGCTGTAGATCCAGGTTTCTTTGTGAATCCTGACTTCTACAGAGAACCACGCCGCATTCAACTTGGACTGGATTTTAGATTTTAAGATAAAAAGCTATAATGAGCAGTAATCAACGTTTGGAGTTTAGTGTTTGGAGTATGGGGATGTACAGATCTCTTTGCTTCGGGGCTGTGTTATTGACTTCGCTCTGTCTGTCCGCACCTGTTTTCGGGCAAGGGGTGGTAGACCGTAGTCATGTACCTAGCCTGGAACGAGTGGACCCATTTGAGCGGCGAAATGATGTCATTGATGGCAATAATATCAGGACCACGATAACGAACTGGGCACAGACGGGTCAATCTGGAAATGCGGGTGACTTTAACTATGAGTGGCCCAAAAATACGAACCGTATATATATAGCCCTCTCTCAATTATGGGTTGGTGCAGAAGTTACAGATGAGAATGGGGAAGACCTATGGATTGTGGAAGTTTCTGACTTCCGGTTTAACCCAGTCGATGAAAACAGGTCCTGGACGTTTGAGCCCATACAAGGGTACGTAAATCCAGCTGGTTCTGAGTTCGGTATTGCGCAGTCCGATGAGCCTGATTCGTGGCCTTCTTTCTGGCCGGATAAGCTTACAGATGCTGACGATCCGGGCTGGCCCGGTTCATGGAATGGCCTCTTTGGGAAGAGTATTTTTAATGCTGATCAGGAGTTTTTCTACAAAGTGGGAGATGATCAGTATGATCGTTACCCCACCTATTTCCCGGACTCGACCGATTTAAGCCGCAAGGGCCTTGGCTTAGTTACAGAAGTGCGAACGCTTGCCTGGAGCCAGATTTTGATCGATGACGTCATCTTTCTGTTGCATGCGGTGAAAAATGACGGCACGGAAGATCTAGATCGCGTTGGATTTAGCCTTTGGCTTGCCGACCTTGTTGGAGGAGATTCTTCGGATGATATTCCTTTCTTTGACCTCCTGGAAGACGTGGCCTTCATGACCGATGCAGATGGCATTGGTACTGAGCCGTTCGGTACGGATCCTGTTGGTGTAGCGTCCTTTGCTTTTCTTGAGACTCCTGGAAACGCAACGGACCGAATCGATAATGATGCTGATGGATCAACTTCAGATGATTGTATTCCTACTGAAGGCGAGTGCAACAGCCCTGTGGTGCAAGAGTTTTTCCTTGCTGGTGAAAACCCCAACAATGGGATAGACGATAATAATAATGGCCTGGTCGATGAAAACCCCACCCACATTCCATTTAGTGGTGAGCAAGCTCAGAGTCCTGGCGTAGGTTATGCTGACTTCATTGACAATGACGGAGACGGAGAAATGGGAGGGCCTGCGGTTACATCGGAAATGATCGGGCAATCCTCAGGCGACGCCTACTTGCGATGGCCTCCTAATCCTGGCCCTGGGGGCGCTCATTTGATAGGTGTCGATGAGTCAGATTTGGGAAGAGCCTTTAAAGACGGGATTGACAACGATGATTCACATGTACAACCTACCGCCAACTATCCATTCTTGACAGAACCCGGTTCACCTGTTGTGACGCAGGAAATGGTTGATGCGGCAAGTAGCGACCCATACGGACGATACAACGTGCCAGGCACGTCGATTACTCTCTATGCAGTTGGTGCAGAAGATTTAGGCAAAGCCTATGCGGATGGCGTGGACAATGATGGAGACGGTGCAGTGGACGAAGGAATTGATGAAGGCATCGATGAAATGATCGATGAGAGCCGGGCAGATGGTATTGATAATGATGGGGATTGGAATCCACTTCAAAATGACTCGGGGCTTGACGGCGTGGCTTTTAATGGAGATCTCGGAGATGGTGATGGTTTTCCAACCACAGGCGCAGGTACCGGATTTCCTGGAGAGCGCAATATCGATGTGACGGATGTATCTGAGTCTGACCAGATTGGTATCACCAACGTACAGATTATCCCTGCTTTCTTCCTCAATTTTAACACCCAATCTGATCGGTTCTTGTACTTCACGTTTATGATCCCTGGTGATCTGGATATCGATATACCAGAGCCTGGAGAAAATGACCTGGTAATCACTAGTAGCCTTTTCCCCTTGAGTGCCGGCCAGACGGAGCGAATTTCAGTATCGGTACAGCTTGGGTTAGATCAGGAGCAAGTGCTTGATTCCCGGGATAATGCGCTCCAGGCTTATCTCGAAGACTACCAGTTTGCCCAGGCGCCTATTACACCTGTTCTAACGGCAGTACCAGGAAATGGTAAAGTGACGTTGTATTGGGATACAGATGCTGAGGAGTCGTTTGATCAGTTTCTGGATGGATTGGGCCTGGACGCCTTTGATTTCGAAGGATATCGTATTTACAGGTCCACCGATCCTGCGTTTCTTGATGCGACAGTGATTACGGATGGTTTTGGGAATAGACTTCTTCGCCGGCCGATTGCTCAGTTTGACAAAATCAATGCGTTTGAAGGATTTCATCCGGTGGATGTGAATGGGGTTAAATTCTATTTGGGCAACAATCGCCAGGATCCTGGGGAGGCGGCAAATGGACTGAGTCACATGTTTGTAGACGAAGAGGTAACCAACGGGATTACGTACTTCTATGCCGTTACCGCCTATGACTTTGGTGCTGCAGAAGAGAACATTCCTCCGACGGAGACGCCCGTTCGTATCCGCCGATCACCTGATGGGTTTATCGAAACGGGTCGAAACGTGGTAGAGGTCGTGCCAAGTGCCCCTGCTGGTGGGTTCTCAGAAGCCGATGTTATCGATTTGCAGCGATCCCGAGGGTTTACATCGAGCCGAATTGGTTATAGCATCGTTGATTCCAGGGCTTTAGAGGACAACACGCAGTTCTCCATCACCTTTGAAGACACCTTGAAAGTGGGAGCTTCAAATACTCCTGATACGCTCACAACGAAGAACTTTACACTAACCAATCTTACTACAGGTGAGGTGTTGCTGAATCGTTCCACGTTGTTTGGGGAGGGTAAAGAGTTTCCCATCTTTAGTGATGCAGGTAACCCGCTTGGTTTTTCACTATCGTTCTTCCCTGAGCCATTTATTGTTCTAAATACATCTGAGACAGCCTGGAACCGGCAAGAGGTATACCCCATTGCTGCAGATCCGTATCTGGCTGCTGGATTTATAACTGGCTTGAGAAACCCCGCCGACTACCGTATTGAAATTGTAGGCGAAGGCGAAGGGCAATCAACAGAGTTTCAAGCTCGAAGACGAACTACGTTGCCTGCACGTCCTACCAATGTGAAAGTCTTTAATGTGTCTACAGGAGAAGAAGTTAAGTATGCGTTTTGGGATTTGACGGGGGACGATTTCCAGGGGGTCACTGCGACTACACCCGCCACATTTAGTGCAAGCCCTGCTGATGCCGAAAGCGATCGAATCATTGTACTTGAACCTGCTATTGGCAGTACCACTGGAGAAGACGTAGTGACGTGGCAATTTAGTTTGAACTTCGTGCTGAGCGATAGGGAAAATCCAGCTGCGGGTGATGTGGTTGATATTAATATCCGGAAGCCGTTCTTGTCTTCCGATGAGTTTACATTCTCAACCACGGCCTCTTTTTCTGATCAGCAATTGGCTCAGGACCAGTTAGAGAATATTCAGGTGGTTCCGAATCCCTATGTGGTAACCAATAGATTTGAACCCCTAAATCCATTCTCAACAGGGCGTGGGCCGCGGGTACTTCAGTTTATAAATCTACCTCCTCAGTGTACGGTCCGGATTTACACAATAAGCGGCAAATTGGTGCGCACGCTGGAGAGAAATTTAGGGTCTAATGCATCGGTTGGTCCGGATGAGTTATTAAACGGCATTTTGGAGTGGGATCTCGAGAGCGAAGATAATCTGACGGTGTCCTACGGAGTCTATCTCTACCATGTGGACGCACCGGAAATTGGCGAGCATGAAGGGACCTTTGCAATTATTAAGTAGCGCATACTGTGTTTATCGGAGATCTGGCATAATGATGAGTACTATGAAACGAATTCGATACTTCCTGGTCGCTTCGATCCTCACGGTGGGATTAGGATATTGGCCTGCTCATGCGCAGTTTGATAGCTTGACCCGTGAAGTTACCAAACGCGGGACAACTGCGGCTGATTTTTTAACGATTCCTGTTGGGGCGCGTGCAACAGCTATGGGGAATGCCATTACGGCTTCTGTAGATGACGCAACGTCGATTTATTGGAATCCGGCTGGTCTTGCTAGCATGGATAATGGAGCCGTGACCTTTGAATATGCTGAATGGCTGGTAGGTGTTGACTTTAATTATGTCTCTGTCACTGTGCCTATGGCCAGTGGGGCTGTTGGAATAGCACTTACCTCAATGCGTACTCCAGAGATGGATGTCACAACGATAGCCCAGCAAAATGGAACGGGAGAAACATTCTCTGCTGGCTCTTATGCGCTTGCCCTCTCTTATGGACGCAAACTGACGGACCGTTTCTCTCTTGGTGCTTCAGTAAAGGTGATCAACGAGCGAATATGGAATTCTAGCGCCAGTGGTGTTGCCATTGATATTGGGACCCTCTTTGTCACCCCATTCCAGGGTATACGCCTTGGAGCTGCGATTACTAATTTTGGCACCAAGATGCAGATGGGCGGAGACGATTTGTTGGTTGTAGTAGATATCGACCCCAATAACGAGGGCAATAACGAGAGTAACCGCGCGCTTCTGCGTACGGATGCTTTTGATTTGCCTTTGACTATGCGCATCGGCTTGGCCGGCGAAGTGTATCAGGATGAAAATGTACGCCTTACACTTGCCGTCGATGCTCTCAATCCAAACAATAGCGAACAGTATGTAAACGTCGGGGCCGAAATGGCCTTGCTTGGAGAACTGATTATGCTTCGAGGTGGGTATAGTGAACTTTTGCTTGAGGATGCCCTCAAGTCTTTCACTGTTGGTGGAGGATTAAGATATGGTTTCGGTTCTTTAAATTTTGCTTTAGATTACGCGTTCGAATCACACGAATTCTTCTCTGGGGTCAACCGATTTACGGTTGCTCTTGGTTTCTAAGAATACATCAGGAGGCATGTTGCTATCGCAAAGACCCTTCAATGTGTCTCATCTCAATCAACTCTATTTATCAATACTTTATAAACTAAACACAATATCGTATGCGTTTATTTACTACGATGCATAGCCGCTGGCTTCTCACACTCATCCTGGCAGTGTGTTTTACCGGATCGGCTATGGCGCAACGCACAGTAACGTTGCAGTTAAACACAGCATCCCTTCCGGATACGACGAGTACTGAAAGTGTAATTCAGATTCGTGGTGCGCTGGTTGATGCAGATAGCCAGGTCCTCCCTGATAGCAATATGATTGCCTGGGATGATAATACGACCTTGACGGCAACCAACATCGGTGGGGATTTCTGGGAAGCTACATTTCAAATTCCTGACACCACAGAGCTACGTTTTAAGTTCTTCTCGCAACAAGCAGAAGAATCGGATGCAGCTATAGGTGGCTGGGAAGACAATATCAGTGATGGCGTTGATAACAACGCTGTTATCCCCGGAGGTATGGGGGATACAACACTTGCGTTGCACTTCTTTAATAAGTCAGGAGATCAGCCTTACTTGTGGCGTCCTTATGAGCCAAAGGAAGATTCGATTGCAGTCTGGTTCCGCGTTTACACGAATACTGAAGGCGCTCTGAATGCAGGACTTGATCGAGTAAGTGATAGCCTTGTAGTAGGCGTTCGAGGTGATGATTTCATGGGAAGTGGACCTCTTGATTGGGGATTGACTTTACCGCTATCAGCTGAAACTGATACAGAAAATACACCTGGATACGACTTGTTCTCAGGAGTTGCTTATTACCCAGACTCTCTTGCTGGAACTACACAATTCTACAAGTTTCTCTTCGAAGATGCTGAGGGATTGGTAGGCTGGGAAGGTACTGTATCTGATGATCCAAGCGGAAACAGATACTTTACTATTCCTGATAGCGATACGACGCTTCATTGGGCTCTGTTTGATAACTCACCTGCGGTTTCAGGTGTTGAACAGGTTACGTCTACATTACTCTTTGCTGTAGATACTGCACCTCTAGAAGCTATTGGTCTTTATGACCGTGGTCGAGGTGACTCACTTGAGGTACGCGGTGAATTTAATGGATGGAACTGTGATGACCCAACAATTTGTCAGTTGCAGCGCGTTCCTGGTGAAGACCTCTTTGAAGGTGCGTTTAATGTTACCGCATTTTCGGAGACAAATTTCGCTTATAAATTCTTTATCAATCACAACGATTCAAACTTTGTAGCTCAGTTTGGGGAAGATCCTCCAAGTGGATGGGAAGAGCCTATCTCTACTACTGGAGCAAACCGTTCATTTACGTTTGAAGGTACAACCGAACAGGATCTTGGTATTCAGTTCTTCAATGATATCTTGCCTGGTAACATCATTGATGAAGGAAATGAGATCGAATTGACCTTCCAGGTGCGTATGGATTCTGCATTAGTTGATGATGCTTCTCCATTTACTCCTGGGGTGGATACAGTTACCGTAAACCTACACGGCGATGCTTTATGGGCGTTCTCTCAAGGTTTATTCCGTGATGGTGAGGGTAACTATCAGATATCTACGTCGAATATCATTTTAACAGATGATGATGGTGATGGGCTATATACTGGATCTATAAATGTAGCTGGACCTACATTTGGCGCAATTCAGTACAAATATGCATTTGGCGGAGCTGGAGGATTTTCTGAAGAAATGGGTGGCGGTTTTGATGACGCCGGCCGCCGTCGTACAAGATTCATTGTACCAAATGCTGATGGTTCCTGGCCAACTGAGTTCTCCTTCCCAGAAGAGACTTATTTGCCCGATGGTTTATTACCATTTGAAGCTAACCCTGCAGTAGGAGTATCCGTTGAACAGATTAGCGACGAATTGCCTTCTAAGATTTCCCTGGAAGCCAATTATCCAAATCCGTTCAACCCAACGACTACTATCGAGTATAGCTTGACCAATACAGAGCAGGTTGCTCTGAAGGTTTATGACCTTACTGGGCGTCTGGTAGCTACGATTCTTGATGGTGTTCAGCCATCTGGTACGTATAAAGTTACCTTCGATGCTGAAGGGTTAGCCAGTGGTTTGTATCTATACCGTCTTGAGTCTGCTAGCACAAGCCTTACCAGGAAAATGGTTCTGCTTAAGTAGATTCTCTGTGTACAATTAAATTGTGCACGCATGTTGGAAGTCAGGAAAGGCGGGCCTGTTTTAGGTCCGCCTTTTTTCTTCACCCTGCTGCTTTAATCTGAAACGATGTCTAACGCATCAGCTACTCTCTTAAGGAATCTCATCATAGCTATCGGATTGTTGGTCCAATCTGGTGGTTTGCGGGCACAGTCAATTACCTTTGAGGACGTATCTGAACAAGCCGGTATATTGACAGACGTTGGTGTTAATGGCATTGCAGTAGCGGATTACAACAATGATGGATGGGATGATATTTTCTTAGGGGGCGAAGAAAGTGGATCAATTCTGCTGATGAATCAGCACAATGGGCGATTTGTAGACGTCACTGAGTCGAGCGGACTTGCTATCTCAGGCACTGTACTGAATCCATTGTGGGGGGATATAAACAACGATGGGTATCTAGACCTCTTCGTTGGAAAGCTAGAGGGTGATGTGACCTGTCAATTATTTCTAGGGTCAGAAGAAGGTGTTTTTGAGGAGATAACCGAACAGTCCGGTATTGAGGTCAGCGAAGAAATTGGCTCTGCTACGTTTGGCGACTATAACATGAATGGCCGGTTGGATCTATTTGTCGCCACAAGAGGGTCTGAAGATTATCTTTTTGAAAATGTTCATGAGAACTCGTCCGTTTATTTTAACGATGTATCTGGGAGGGCAGGTGTAGGTGGTGAGGCATTTGCAATAGCCATGCAAGCCACATGGGTGGATTATGACGGGGATCATGATGTGGATCTATTTGCCGTCCATGATGGAAATCTGAAAAGCCGGTTTTATCAGAACAATTCATTTTTGCCCTTGATCGAAGTATCCTCATCTGCGAAGCTACAAGTTGCCAGAAGCTCTATGGGCGTAGCATGGGGGGACTATAATAACGACGGCTGGCCAGATGCTTATGTAACAAATATCGACCAGGGGAATCTCTTCAAGAACCTCGGGAATGGCCGATTTGAGGATGTTACTGTAGAGAGCGGTTCGGGTCTAAATGGAATGTCCTGGGGGGTGGTGTTTGTTGATTTTGACAATGATGGGGATGAAGATCTGTTTATTGGTAACACTTTTGATTTTGATGGGAGACGAAGCTTTCTGTATGAAAATAGCAACGGCACCTTTAAGAATATTGCAAGGGATGCCGGCGTGGCTCTTTCAACAAATACATTTGGTGTCGCCACCGGTGATTTTAATAAAGATGGGCTCATGGATCTGGTCGTGGGAGATGAAAGTGGGGAAAATAAGCTATTGCTCAATACGTCGACAGTGGCAAATAATTGGGTGTACTTGACACTAGAAGGAGATACTTATAATAAAATGGCCGTTGGGGCAACTATTAATCTGTATGCCCAAGGGGAACGCTATATGAGGGCGTTGTATGCCGGGTCAAGCTATCGCTCACAAGTAAGTCCCACACTGCATGTCGGATTGGCTGAGGCAGAAGCGATTGATTCTTTAGTGATCCACTGGGGGAAAGAAGCAACCGAGGCTTACTACGGCTTAGAAGTCAACAAGGACTATAGGTTTGTTCAGAATAAGCCCCTGCAGGTAGCGGTCGAACAGTTTGAAGAAGAGGAGTTATCTGAAATCGATATTGAGCACTATCCAAGCCCTTCTTCGTCAAGTGTAACCTTTAGGGTTTCAGTGCCAGCTGCTGACAGGGTACACATTGAAATTTATGATGTTATTGGCCGAAAAGTTGAAACCCTGATGCATCATGAGTTGTCTGCTGGGGTGCATAGAATCTTTCTAGATTCTTCTGCTTATCGAAACGGTATCTATTTCTACAAGCTTTACAGTAACACGTCTATCAAAACGGGCAAATTGATCATTGTCCATTAATCGCATTAAAACGAATGCTTTCGAAAAAATCGATACTTATTTGGTTTATAGCTCTATCAACTAGCTTAAGTGTGTATGGTCAGTCCCAGGATGTGACTTTCCGATACATTCCGGGTGAAGAGCAGACGGTTTTCAGGGCTTTTTTGCCGGGCGAGTTTAACAACTGGGGCCCTAATGACAATGGCGCTATTGAAGCCAATGCTCCATCCCTAATGACCTTTATTGATACGCTCGGACAGTGGGTCTATTCGATTCCTTTGGATATTGGAACTACCTATGAGTACAAGGTCCATGTACACTTAAACGAAGCTGGAACGGATTGGAACTGGATTACTGATCCGCTGAATCCGAGAGTGAACACGGCAGATAACAATAATTCCATCGTGACAGTAACCGATCCGATGGTCTTTCTACCGGCCAGGGAATCTGAGATCGAAGGGTTGATTAATGCGGTGTCAGCGAGTGCATTTGGGACCCGTGACATAACGGATGTCCGGTTTTGGATCAATGGTGTCGAACGAGATGGCTTGCCGTATTATAATTCCGATTTAGGCGTATTCAGGTTTGAGTTAGAGAACCCGGTTCGGGAAGGGTCGCAATTTAAGATTAGGATTACTGATTCCATGGGAGTGATGGACTCCGTTCAAGAGGGTGACATCCAGCTTCCTTTAAGTTGGGCCTATCCAGACTTCAAGACGGTGCAAGAAGACTTCCTCTTAAAGGGGAATGTGACGCGCCAAGATGGGACGGTCGATTCATCGCTGACTACAGCAGAGATCGGAAACCTGGAAGGATCTTTCGCAAACGTCGATGTGAACAATGGGTCGATAGAGACAACAGTTCAACTGGCAAAAGGGGCTAATGCCTATATATTGAGGGCCGTAATTGATGAGGTGATGTTCGAATCGGATACATTGCGAATAGAACGAATACAGCATCCATTGGACGCGTTCCTTATTGATCCGAGTGCAGGAGGAAGTGGGTTTTCATTTACGATATCAGCAAACCCCGTTGAAGATGCACCCAGTGATATGACGGTACGATGGGTTGTAGATGAGATGAACAGCACCGTATCGCTGAGTTCGTCGATGCAGCAAGATATGAACTTCAGTGGGACTGCTGAAGGACCAGGCGAGCTCTATGTTGACGTTGTGGTAGAGGGGACGAACGGTCAGTTGGATCAACAACGTGTAGGATTAGTGATGGAGGACGGAGGAACGGTTCGGCAAATGAGGTATGAAGAAACACCAGAATGGGTAAACCAGGCTGTTGTGTACGAAATATTTCCACTTAGCTTTGGCCCTGCAGCAAATGGTTCTGAATCCAGTCCGGGGGATAAGTTTAACGAGATAACAGAAAACCTGGATTACATCGCTGAGATGGGTTTTAATACAATCTGGTTTATGCCCGTCATGAAAAATCAGATCATGGACCAGGTATCTGGCGGTTACAATATTGTAGACTTTTACAATGTGGATCCCACATTGGGCACTAATGATGATTTTAAGGCGCTGGTAGCCAGAGCCCATGAGCTTGGGATAAAAGTAATCATGGACATTACACCGAATCACTCGTCTCCAATTCATCCCTGGGTGAATGCCTTAAGAGAGAATGGCGGGGAGGTCCCGCCGGGATCCTTTATTCAAACTGAGCCTAGTGCGCACAATAGAGGGCTGGATAACAGAGGGCCAAACCTTGAAGAAGTATGGCAACAAGGAGAAAATGGAAACTTGTATAGGAAATATAATGGGTTTGGGGACCTTGCGAATCTTGATTGGGATAATGATGACTTGCAGGCAGAGTTCTTAAATATAATCGCACACTGGATACAAGAATTCGATATTGATGGATGGCGATTTGATGTGTATTGGGGCCCCTGGAGGCGGTATGGCCCAGAACGATTTGGTCAGCCAATACGCGAACTCATGAAGCGAATAAAACCAGATAGCTGGCTTCTGGGAGAGATTGCAGGTACGGGATTTTCAACAGAAGTATACTACTCAGATGATAATAATGGTACACCTGTAGTAGGGGGGATTGATGCAGGTTATGATTGGATATTTTTCTTTGATGCTATAAGAGGGACGTATGGGGATATTAGTAATTACAACAGTAAGGCATTGAATGGAAATTTTTGGCCAGGCCCCAATGCTCGATACTTCAGGTTTTTGGAGAATCATGACGAGGAACGTATAGCAAAGTTATTGAGGAGCAATACGGACGGCATATTGCCACTCACTGGGCTGATATTAACGACAACTGGAGTGCCGATGATTTATCAGGGCCAGGAGGTGAATTTTGGCAACGTATCCGGAGATGAACGACGTGTTTCAGTAGACTGGAATACAGAGAGAAACGGGGAATTTGCTCGATATCACCAGGAATTGGCACACGCACGAAGTACATTCAAGGCATTTGGTACTCAAGATCAGGTTACCCTGAATACAGGGAATAATGTGTATGCATTTGTAAGACCTTATCTTGATGAGAATGCTGTTGTCCTGATCAATTTCGCAGATAGTGAGCGGACTATAACCATCGATCCAACAGATCACATATTGACTACTGCGGATGGCCCAATTGTTTACACAGATATCTTAGCAGATTCTGCATTTGTGGATCAAGAGCTTGATGGTTTCTCAGTAGATGTGCCACCGTATCAGACCGTTATATATATAGCCAATAATGGAGAGGATGTGGATTTCCAACTTCCAGCACTACCTCAGCTGCCCTTCAGTGCAGTATACACAAGTAATGAAAGGGATGACGGAGTGTACACCTACCAGGTAGAGTTGGGTCAGAACTATCCAAATCCATTTACGGGTGAGACCACAATTACGTACAGTACGGCGAAGGAGGGGAATGTTAGGCTGGTTGTCTATGATGTGCTAGGAAGAGTTGTGCAACAAGTGGTAAGTGAATATCAGGCTGCCGGGCCTAAAGAAGTACAGCTCGATTTAGAGCGTTTACCTAGTGGGGTCTACTTTTACCGACTTCAAACAGGAGACCAGGTACTGGTAAAGCAACTGACGAAGTTAAAATAAGCTTTAACACCCTCTTTGATTTCGGTATTTACGCCCGCATTCAGGAGAGCAGTACAATCGCTGTTTGCCTGTCAACTCATTTCTGCATCGGGGATTCTTGCAGATCTTCGGTTTGTAGATTTTGTTGAGCGAGGAACTGGATGTTGACGGTTGAGAGCGGACAGGTAGTTGCCGGGAAGAACCAGGGCCTCTGGAGGAAGTGCTAGCGCCTACTTTTTTTTTATCCCAGATGCCTTTTTCAACTCTTTAATATCTACAGGAGTAAGGTGTGTGCGTGGTTCGAATTTCTTGAGTGGTGTTCTACTAATTGGTATAGAGATACCAAATTTTTCCAGGAGCAACGGGAATTCATTTCGCACAGAGTTCTTAAGTACCCGCCGTGTTCTTCTGGAATTAGACTCCTTCCAGAGCGCAATAAGTTTCTGGTGCTTGATGTGGGATTCAAGACGCCTAAGATCTTTGCGTTCGTGTAAGGTGAGTCGTTTTTTGTCCAGTTTAGCCTTCTTGGACTCAACAGCAATCATGTGGTCATAGGCGATTTGATCCCGCTCAGCTGTCATAATTGGATCAACACTTTGGATCCAGAATGAGAAGAGAAACATTACGGGAGCAGAAGTGGGAAGGATCCATTGGTAATAAAGAAGGATCCAGGCTGATGCCTGGGCTGATTGCGCCTGGGCTAAAATTCCTGCTGTTGCATAGAACATGGCAACACTCCCAGCAACAAGAGCAACCTGAAGCATAGGGCCGACTAGACGTCCATCTTTCCAGTGTTTGTATACGGAATAAAGCATTAACTCTACTGAGAGTATTCCTACAAAAACAAAGATGAAGAAGAGCGCATTCTCGGCTCTATGCCAGGCATTAATCAGATTATGAGCACCTGAATAGACCAAGAATAGAAAGTGAATTCGATCTAGGGTTGGTAATTCTCTGTCTAAAGTATTTGGAATAATTTCAGCAGAAGTTGCTCTCTTATTTCCTGATTTCCGCGATCCCTTCGCGGATCCGTAAGAACGCTTTGTTGCTTGATTATAAGAAGGTTTACTTGAGACAGAGGACATAGGATTAGTTTAAGTAGATAGTGAGCTCGGAAACATCCGTGTTTGCATTAACCCAGGATACTTCTCCGGTGCGATTAGATATGACAGCATCAAGCCGGCCTAAAATTCTACAGCTTGAAATATCTTCAGGAAGAATATGAATAGGGTCGTAGCTTGGATTACTAGGGACGAGGCGAAGCAGGCCGTTTTCTTTGTAGATGCGTTTTAGAGTTGTTTCGCCGTTTACGATAACAGCACCTATTTGACCATTGCGAATCTCAACATTTCTGAGTAACACACAATCTCCATCCTGAATATTGTCTCCGATCATAGAGTCTCCAGTAACTTGGAAGGCAAAAAGTTGCTGAGGTTGAGGTACGGAGCCAAAAAAGCGCACATACCCAAGAGGATCACTCACAGCTTCTTGAAGGTGGCCCGCTGTAATTTTGCCAAGGATAGCAATTTGAGTAAATTCATTATCCTGACGCAATCGAAACCGTCCTTCATGATCCTTGATCAAATATCCCTTTCTATGAAGCGCTTCAACGATTTTACTGAGGGCCTCGTCAGTGAATTTTTGAAAGAACTCTTTGATTTCTGCATAAATCAGATCAAATATGTCTGTAGAATGCTGAAAACTAGAGTCTATCTTATTCTTCTTTAGTAGATTGAGTAGAACTCGCTCGTGATAGGATAGTCTATGATGATCGTTTTTCATTTTATTAGTGACGGTTAAAAGAGGATAGTTGTAATATATGTATATTATATGTGTTTGTCAAGGCTTAAAATATTCTAACCTTTAGGTGCGGCAGCATATATTGAGCATGAATCATTCTTCTGGATGTCTTGATATGTACAGACCATTTTCTAAGGTTATTTTTTTCTGTTTTTTAGCTGCCGGTTTCTTTCTTGGGTGCCAGGAGCCAGACGATCGTGTCCAGATTCGTATCTGGCATCAGAAGATCGGCGCTGAGCGTGTCTTCTTTGAACGTGCTGTAGATATCTATAATGAGTCACATCCGGATCGGTATGTAGAAATTCTCTACAAAGAGACCGAGGAGTTACGGAATCTGTTTATTGTTGCTTCTGCCGGTGGCCAAGGTCCTGAACTCATCTATAGTCCAGCTGATAACCTCTCTATCTTTGCGCTCACCAAGACCATAAGGCCCATTAGTGATGCACTCAGCGCAGATTATCTCTCTGTTTTTGGAAGTGACGGCGTGCTCTCCTGGGAAGGTGATCAACTTATGGTGGCCGATCAGGTTGGGAATCATCTTACCCTTGTCTATAACAAAGCGCTGATTCCTGAACCCCCTACGAGTTTCGACGAACTTATCATCTTGCTACAAGAACTTACCGTGGATGAGGATGGTGACGGCAGAATTGATCGGTATGGACTGACATGGAATTATACCGAGCCGTTCTTTTTTATGCCTTTCTTGACCGGTTTTGGTGGGTGGATGATGGATGAAGAAGGAAATCCTACGTTGAATACACCCGAGACCATTCAAGCTATACAATTTATTCTGGACCTCCGTGATAAATACAAGGTGATCCCCCGGGAGAGCGATTATAACATTGCTGAAACGCTCTTTAAAGAACAACGCGCAGCTGCCATTATTAATGGCCCCTGGGCCTGGGGAGGTTATGCGGATGCTGGCATCGATTATGGGCTCGCAAGAATACCCCGCATTCCTGCGACGGGTAATTGGTCACGTCCATTAGTGGCATCCAAAGGGTATTCATTAAATGCGAACGTGGAGGAGGAAAAACTTCCCTATATTCGAGAGGTCCTTGAGTATTTGACGAATGCTGAGATTCAGGCTCAGATGGCAAGGGAGATATCTTCCATTCCAACCATCCCATCTGTCAGAGAAGACTCTGTAATTCAGGGTAACCCCATTTTGCGTTCTTCCCTGAACCAGGTTGAAGTAGGGCTACCGATGCCTATTGCGCCTCAGATGCGTCAAATCTGGGATGGCATGCGAGGCGCCTACCAGTTAATCATGAATGGATCCACTACGGCTGCCGAAGGGGCCGAAAAGATGCAAAAAGATGCAGAAAAGCGTATTGCTGACACTTTTTTGTAGGGAGTATACATGAAATCTAGAACAAAGGAACGGCTGTTTTTGGCTATGTTACTCGGACCCACCGTTGTCCTTGTTCTGGCCGTTGTGGCTTACCCATTCTTTGAAAATGTTCGTATTTCGCTCTCAAATATGAACATCTATCACATTAGTGACTGGGAAGTCATTGGTTTTCAACAATACATCGCTGTATTAACCGAGCCGCAGTTTTGGGAGATTTTAGTCAAAACCCTGGTGTGGACTGCGGTAAATATCATCTTCCATGTATCTATTGGCGTTTTTCTGGCAGTTCTCTTGAACCAGAAATACGTGGCAGGCAAATCTGCCTGGAGGGTGCTTTTGATTCTTCCCTGGGCACTTCCGCAGTACATCACTGCGCTTACCTGGCGGGGAATGTTTAACTACGAATACGGCGCTATAAATCTGATTACAGCTAAGTATCTGAACTTGCCGGCAGTAGAGTGGCTAACTTCTCCGCTTGAAGCATTCATGGCGGTGATCTTAACCAACGTCTGGCTGGGTTTTCCGTTTATGATGGTAGTTGCGCTTGGCGCTCTTCAGTCCATTCCGGGTGAATTGTATGAAGCCGCCGATGTTGATGGGGCCTCTTCATGGAGTCAATTTTGGAACATTACTGCCCCTTTGTTGAAGCCAGCCATGATCCCTGCTATCACGCTGAGTATTGTGTGGACCTTTAATAATATCAATGTTGTGTGGCTTGTTTCGAATGGTGGTGAACCGAATGATCAAACGCACATTCTCGTCTCCTTCGTTTATGAAGCGGCGTTCTCGATGTACAGGTTTGGTTGGGCAGCTGCTTTATCGATGATCATTTTTGTGATTCTATTTACCTTCACCCAAGTATTTCTGAACCGCACAAAAGCAACAGAAAGCGTTTATTAACGCCAATTTACAAGGATTTCGTATATGAGCCTTAAGTCGTTTGTTTCCAAGTTTAGCACCTACTTTGTGCTGCTTTTCTTTGCTCTTGTAACAGTTTATCCTGTAACACGGATCATTACCATTTCATTGCGGCCTGGCGATCAACTCCTATCAACCTCACTTGCCTTTATCCCAGAAGGGGCAACGCTGGATAATTACAAGGAGCTCATCTTTGAAACAGAGTTCTTGAGGTGGTTGGGCAATTCATTCTTTGTCTCCCTGGTTGTAACTCTTACTGGTGTTGCGTTGGCCTCTACTGCAGGATACGCTCTTTCCCGATACACCTTTCGAGGCCGTAATTCTATGCTTAGTGGCCTGCTGATTACCCAGATGTTTCCCGCCACCATGCTTCTGCTGCCTCTCTACGTCATGCTTATTCAGTTGCAGTTGCTCAATACGTTCCTTGGTATTGTAGTGATTTATACAGCCACAGCGCTGCCTTTCTGTGTCTGGCAAATGAAGGGGTACTACGATACCATTCCTGTGGCAATGGAAGAAGCAGCGAAAATCGATGGGTGTACTCCGTGGCAGACCTTTTACAAGGTGGTTTTCCCTCTTGCGGCCCCTGCCCTCGTTATTACAGCATTGTTTTCTTTTATGACGGCGTGGAATGAGTATGTTATCGCCAACGTGGTGCTACAGGATACAGATATGTTCACACTTCCTTTAGGGTTGAAGCTGTTTCAGAGTTCATTGACGACAAAGTGGGGGCTTTATGCAGCGGGTTCTTTATTGGTCTCGATACCTGTTGTATTAATATTCCTTTTGCTAAGTCGATTCTTGATATCGGGTTTAACGCTTGGTTCAGTAAAGGGGTAACCGGGTTTATCTTGAGGCCAGAAAAATACCTGCTTGCCGTATCTGTGTATTCCGTCAACCTGCCTGGAGTGCACTGAACTTTCGTTTTAAAAACTAATCGTTGTGTTGCGCGTTTTGTTACTGGGCAGGAAATACCCCATCTAGAGTTTTATGTCGAACCTGCAAAACGAAGAAGAGTCTAGCTACAAGATGCTTGGGAGGTTTTGGACCATCCCCAATATGCTCAGTATCGCTAGAATATTTCTCACCATTCCTATCACCTATCTCATTCTTACCGATGGTTCGATTGTTTGGATACTCTCTCTAATTGCTCTAGCTGTTTGCACAGATTGGTTTGATGGAGTGGTTGCTAGATGGGCCAAATCAGTTTCTGAATGGGGGAAGGTATTGGATCCTCTGGCCGACAAGATATCTGCCTCTTCGGTCGTTCTCGCTCTCGTGATTCAAAATAAGATCCCGCTCTGGTTCTTATTGGTGATTGTCACAAGAGATATTTTGATTTTAATAGGAGGTGCGGTAGCGGCCCATAAATTACGTGTTGTGTTGATGAGTAATTTGTGGGGGAAAGTTGCTGTATTTATGCTTTCGCTCACTGTATTGTGGGCCCTACTTGAGGCTGATAGACCCCTCTTCCAGATCTCAATGTGGATCACCACCGTCCTATTCGTTTTTTCCTTTATCCTGTACGTGATTCGATTTATTGACGTTATGTCCGGCAATCAACTGAAGAATGGCGAAGATGAATCGGGAGCTTCCAGTTCCTATCAATTCGATGCGATAGAAACAGAGCTTAAGTAGCGCGTATCTGTTCTTTACTGCAATTTAGCGGCCAGGTGTAGTCCTCCTTTTGAGGGATTCAGTTCGCCAGACTGCTATATTGTTCGATAAGCTGGAACTCCTTTTTGCGGCCTACATTGTATGGTGGTACATTTTTAGGAGTCAGTAAAACAGACTCAACTACCTACCATTAAATTAGCAATATTGCGGCATTCACACTATTTATATGGGATTATTCGATCGATTTAAAGCCAAAGACAAAGAACGGCTTGAGGAGGGGCTTGAAAAAACTCGAACCAGTTTTCTTGGCAAAATTGATAGAGCCCTACGAGGTAAGGACACTGTTGATGATGATGTCCTGGATCGGTTAGAAGAGGCGCTGGTTACAAGTGACGTTGGCGTAAAAACCACCCTTGAGGTCATAAAAAGAGTGGAGTCGAGGGTAGCTCAAGACAAGTACGTTTCCTCGAAAGAGCTCACTCAGCTGATCCGTTCAGAAATCGCAGATTTGGTCTTAAACGCGTCCAGCAATGCTCCTGCAGACTATGATGCTGATCTCCAAAACAAGCCTCATGTAATCATGGTTGTTGGGGTGAATGGGGTAGGAAAGACCACGTCTATTGGAAAGCTTGCTTGTAAATACAAAGCGGCCGGCAAAAACGTGATTCTAGGTGCTGCGGATACATTTCGTGCTGCAGCCACTGAGCAGTTGGAGATTTGGGCCAAAAGAGCGGATGTGGAAATTATTAAGCAAGGGCATGGTGCGGACCCAGCTGCCGTTGCTTTTGATACCGTTTCGGCCGCGGTGACGCGTGGGAGTGATATTGCTATCATCGACACAGCCGGAAGGCTTCATACAAAGGGAGGGCTGATGGATGAACTCTCTAAAATCAAGCGGGTGATCGATCGGCAGATGAGCGGCGCACCTCATGAAGTGCTCCTTGTACTTGATGCTTCGACTGGGCAAAATGCAATTCGTCAGGCTGAAGAATTTACTCGTAGTGTTGACGTCACGGGATTGGTCCTGACCAAGCTAGATGGTACGGCTAAAGGAGGGATTGTGATTGGGATCTCCCATGAGTTTCAGATTCCTGTGAAGTACATCGGGGTCGGTGAACAAATTGATGATTTACAATTATTTGATCGAAAACAATTTGTAGACGCCCTTTTTAACTGATTCAAGTCTGTAGGGCAATATTTTAAGCCTCAACTCACTTCTGAATTGCCTTGCATTTGTAATGATTGATTAAATAGAATTACATAAAGTAATTCTTCCTGGAATTAAACCGGATGTGAAGCAAGCAGTGATGCTATTCGGAATGCTGTAACTACCATTCAATGGTAATATTAGACGTTTTGATTTTGAAGCATTGCGATGTCTGGTTTATGACCCCATATTATGTTGTTAGTAATTGCTGACTTAGGCACACAAGTTGTAGAGGTATCAACAAAATAATTGCACCGTTACAATCGTTCATTGTAAAAGATGAGCACTATTTAGCCAAACCCTTTTATCAAGGCTCTTTTTAAATCCTTTAACTACCACACCACACAGCTACCAAAATGCACCACTTGAAAAGTTGCGTTGTATTAGCTTTTCTATTTTTGAGTTGCGTGTTTGCAAATGTAAGCGCGGGCCAAAGTGGAAGTACATCCTTTTCTGTAGATGTGGTGAGTGTAAAAAGTGATAACGGTGCCAGTGAATCCCGTCTAGATTTGTATACCTCTTTGCCGTACTCCAATCTGAGGTTCTTGAAAGAGGGAGAGTCTTTTAATGCCAACTACGATCTTACTGTAGAAATTTTCTACTTCGCCGAAGGGGAGAAGAGACCTGAGCTCGTTGAGAAAGAGGTCTGGGGAGAGTCTGTTGATGTCGCTGATTTTGCAACCACTCATTCAAACTCACATCTCAGCTTTTCGAATAAATCTTTCGATCTTCTCCCTGGAAGATACCGCCTTAAGGTCGCTGTAGAAGACAAAGCAACGCTGGAATCTTTCTCTACCGAGTTCCTAACAGAACTGAAAGCATTCGACAGTGATGTAACAGTAAGTGACCTCATTCTAGTGGATGGCTATTCGGAAGTGTTTCAGAGCATTACTCCGAAGGTCGGCAACCAGGTATATGACGACGAGTCTAGCTTTAAGGTCTTCTACGAGCTGTACGCGAGTGAACAAGAAGCTGTGAATGTACAGTTTCAGCTCATTCGAACAGCCAATAGCAGAGGGCTTCCTGTGCTTCGTTGGATCTCTAAGCTATGGCAGTCGAATGATGTTCAGGAAAATATCACGTATGAAAATAGCCGGCTTATCACCATACCCGAAGGACGGTTACCTCGATTGGTTGAAATTCCTTTAGAGGGATTTGAAGTAGGAGAATATATGCTGCGGGCAATCGTTCAGGATGGAGAGGGCAATGCTCTCGATGTATCCGAGCGCATGATTACTCTTGAAAGATCAGATCGCGCAGAATTCGAAGGGCGTGACATCGACGCTGCTATTGCTCAACTCCGATACGTCGCAAAGCCAAAGGAATTGAAAGAAATTCGAAATGCAAAGACGAAAAAGGAGCGGGAAGAGCGTTTCATGGCCTTTTGGGAAAAACGCGACCCTACACCAGATACTCCTGAAAATGAGCATATGGAGGAGTATTATCTTCGCATCGACTTTGCAAACCGCCGTTATACAGGATCGAACAGTGGTTGGGAAACGGATAGGGGAGAGACACTGGTTCTTTATGGAGAACCAGATCAGGTAGATAGAAGCAGCTTAGCGGTTGAAATATCTCAACCCTATGAGGTGTGGTATTATAATCGAATAAACCGTCGCTTCATTTTTGTTGATCGAAGTGGTGGTGGCCAATTCGAATTAATAAAGACGATGTGGTAGTAGCGCACCTTTATCAGGTAGAAACTTACGCTTTAAGCAGTCATTTCATTAAGCCCACAACGCATTTCACCTGAGAACGCAGAGGGCATGGACGGATCTACCGATTTAAAAATTGTTTTTATGGGTACTGCCGGTTTCGCAGTACCTTCTCTAGAGCAGCTGATAGAAAATAATATTGTCCCAGTTGCTGTTGTCACATCTCCTGATCGCCGAAAAGGCCGCGGTCAAAAAGTTCAATTTACTCCCATAAAGGAGGCGGCTATTCGCTTGGGTATTGAACGAATTATTCAGCCCGAAGACGTTAAAAGCCCAGAATTTGCTGAGGAAATTGCTTCGATTGAGCCTGATATTATCGTTGTGGTTGCGTTCAAAATTTTGCCACCTGCCGTGTACACCACTGCAAAACTTGGCGCGTTTAATTTGCACGGCTCCCTACTGCCTCTGTTTAGAGGGGCAGCACCGATTAATAGAGCTGTAATGGCCGGCGCAACAGAAACGGGAGTGACTACTTTTTTCCTGGAGCAGAAAGTAGACACAGGGAACGTGATTCTGCAGCGGTCAATGCCCATTGGGGAAGACGAAAGTGCAGGCGACGTACATGATCGCATGATGATCCTTGGAGCTGACGTAGTCGTTGAAACCACCAAAATGATTGCAGAAGGACGCGTTGAGACCTATCAACAAGACAACACACTGGCTACAAGCGCTCCGAAAATCTTTAAAGAGGATTGCAGGATAGATTGGTCCCAGTCTGCGAAGGATGTGCATAACCATATACGAGGATTGTCTCCCTATCCAGGTGCATGGACCACGCATCAAGGGAAGCAGGTTAAAATATTTAAGAGCCAAGTCATTGAGGCAGAGGGAAATGCAGGAGAGATTTTAGACGTGAACAGTAGAGTACATATTGCCTGTGAAGAAGGGGGGCTGAATATCCTGGAACTACAGTTGGAAAGCCGGAAAAAAATGACGGCTTCTGATTTTGTTCGAGGATATGAAATCAAAAAGGGCGATTTCTTTGAGTAGCTAAAGGGCTAAACGAGAGAGAATTTTACTGAAGCCTCTTATTTTCATGAAAACTCGGGGCATATTTACAAATTATACAACTATAAGCCCTACTATTGCAGATCTTTAGGCACTAGATTGAAGTATCAGAACGTTCGTAATGAAGTGGAACTAACTTAATTAGAGAGTTTATGGCTCATTTTGATCTCGCGGTTGTAAACGATAGAATAGCAAAAGAGAGCGCATTTGTTGATGAACTGCTCGGGGAAATAGGACGGGTTGTAGTCGGTCAGAAATATATGATCGAACGGCTATTGATCGGATTGTTAGGAGACGGTCACGTATTGCTTGAGGGAGTTCCTGGGCTTGCCAAGACGCTAACGGTCAGTTCGTTGGCTCAAGCCATAAATGCACAGTTTCAACGCATCCAGTTTACTCCGGATCTACTTCCTGCAGACTTGCTCGGAACGTTGATCTTTAATCAGCGGGAAGGGAGTTTTTCTATAAAGAAGGGGCCTATCTTTTCTAATATTATCCTTGCTGATGAGATCAACCGGTCGCCGGCAAAGGTGCAGAGCGCCCTTTTGGAAAGTATGCAGGAACGGCAAGTAACTATTGGAGAGACTACATTTAAGCTCGAAGAACCGTTCTTAGTGTTGGCGACACAAAACCCCATTGAGCAGGAAGGCACCTATCCCCTGCCTGAAGCGCAGGTGGATCGTTTTATGCTTAAGATCAAAGTTGGATACCCTACTCGCGATGAAGAGCTTGAAATTATGCGCAGAATGGCGCGCACAGGAGAGAAGCACACAGTTCGCACGATTGTACAGCCCCAGCAAATTATTTCCGCTCGCAGGGTTCTGAATGAGCTCTATATTGACGAACGGGTTGAAAAGTATATTGTTGACCTGGTGATGGCAACACGTAGTCCTGGGGATTATAAGCTAGAAAGCCTTGAACCTCTGATTGAATACGGGGCTTCACCAAGGGCTACGATCAACTTGAACCTCGCAGCAAGAGCACATGCATTCCTCCAGCACAGAGCATATGTTACGCCAGAAGACGTGCGATCTATTGCCAGTGATGTGATGAGGCATAGAATTGCGCCTACCTATGAGGCTGAGGCTGAAGAGGTCACCAATGAGGATATCGTACAGCGTGTTCTTGAGGTTGTAGAGGTGCCCTAACATGCCACACCAGCCAAAAGCGTTCAAAAAGGATTTTGTAACCGTTCAATTCTTGATTGAAAAATTAAGGGATCGTGTTGGAGTCTCTGTTGAAAATCTGAATGAACTTGCGTTGTCTGAAATACATGTGACTGAGAGTGAGTTGCATCGCCCCGGACTAGCATTGGCTGGATATGTTGATTTATTTACCCATCATCGGGTCCAAATATTAGGGAATACTGAGAACCAATACCTGGCTCAGCTAAATCCAGAGGCTCGAAAGGCAGCCTTTCAGAATATCATCCAGTTTCCAATTCCTTGTATTTTTCTCACCGAGAATAACAGTATCGGGGAGGATCTCGTTGAGATGGCAACCAGGGTAGGAATACCTGTTTTTAGAACGCCAATCCCAACGACCCGATTTATGTCGTTAATTGGGGATTTCTTGAATGATCAATTTGCATTGCAACAAAGTGTACATGGCTCTCTTGTAGACGTGTATGGCATCGGTTTATTGATTGTTGGTAAGCCAGGGATTGGAAAGAGTGAGGTGGCCCTGGATCTTGTAGAGAGAGGGCATCGATTGGTAGCAGATGATGTTGTGATCGTGACAAAAAAGAGAGAGAACCTACTGTTAGGTGCCGGAACTGACCTTGTACAGCATTTTATGGAGGTTAGAGGACTTGGTTTGGTGGATGTTAGAGCTATGTTTGGCGTACGTGCTATTCGATTTCAGAAAAGAATAGAAGTTGTCGTCAATATGCAGTTATGGGATCCAGATGAGGATTATACGCGGATTAGTGTCGCAGATGACACCCACGAGATATTAGAAGTATCCCTGCCAAAAGTGAAGGTGCCTATTACGCCAGGGAAGAATATTACGGTCATTTGTGAAGTAATCGCAATGAACCATCTGCTCCGGCATTTTGGTTACGATCCTGCCGAGGTATTTTCGAAAAGACTGGCTGAACAAATAAAAAATAAAAAATCATCCCATCCTATTCGTGGCATCGAATACTTTGAGCACGATTATGAATAGTCGGTAAAAAAATCTCGTGTAGGTATAAGTGATTACGGGGTATATGGACTTTTTCTACCAGGATAGGGTCTCCTCAGGCTTCTTGAATCTATATAAATTTGATATTTATCCGATAATTTGGCAAAGAATTTGTTCTTTTCCTCATAAATGCGTCAATTTAATGGCTAAATTCCATTTTACTGTTGCAATTTGAGTCTCACTGTTGACAAGGGGATTTTGCTAAACTATATTTCCCCAACTTATGTAGGGAAGGAAACTACCCCCCAAATTGGAGAGTTGGTGTAGTTGAATTTACCCCTTTTGTGTTCCAGTGAACTATACCCCCACGCATAGTTCGGCTGTGTTAAGTGCTGGAGAAAATAGCATATGTAGGACATAATCTTTCATCTTAGCTTCTGGTGCATTACCTTATTTAAGTAATTGTTTTAGCAAGATGCATAAAGCTGCCCCCTAATGCTTACGCGATCAGCACGATGTCCTTAAGGCACATTCGACACAGTTATTTTTTCGAATCAATCTGAGAGCCTTAGAAGGCAAGAAGTAATAGGTGGGCAAAGAGCTGCTCTTATGGCAAAGAATCGATATTACTATTACGACGAAGAGACCTTTTCATTTGTAGAGCTAAAACCTAAACGCTCTAAGGTCATTAAGAAAGCCGCAATGCTACTTCTGGCATCGGTCGTACTCGCAGGCGCTATAAGCTGGGGTATGGATAAAGTGATCGGTACCCCTCAGGAGTTATCTCTTCTGGAGGAGAATGAAGCACTCCAAGACCAACTTACCCTGGTCAAAGAGAGGATGAATGATTTCTCGGATCAACTCTCGGCTCTCGCAGAGCACGATCAAGAGCTGTACCGAACTATTCTTCAGGCAGATCCGATCTCAAATGATATGCGAATGGTGGGTGTTGGGGGAACAGATGTGTATGAAGAATTTAATCGATTCAGCCCTTCTGCGTCAGAGATTTTGAAAGAAACAGCGGTTCAGCTCGATGAACTAGAGCGGAAGGTGAACCTGCAGAACCATAGTTATCGCGAACTCTCTACTCTTGCTGGTAAACGAAACGATTGGCTCGTGCAAATGCCAGCAATTATGCCTGTAGACGGAAAAATTACTTCTGGTTTTGGAATGCGATTCCATCCGATTCTCAGAATTCGCCGAATGCATGCAGGAATTGATTTTTCTCTCCCCACAGGAACTCCCATACGTGCTACAGGAGACGGTGTTATCAAGAAAGCTGGTCAGAACTCCGGTCTGGGTAAGTATATTGAAGTCCACCATCCAGCAACAGGTTACATCACCGTGTATGGCCACTTGTCTTCGATCCCTGATGATATTCGCGTTGGCAAGAAAGTGAAGCGAGGGCAACAAATTGGATTAAGTGGGAATACCGGATTGTCATCTGCACCCCATCTCCATTACGAAGTGCGTGATAAAAACCGTAAGCCTATCAATCCTGTGCTCTTTTTCCTACCGAGTATGACACCCGAGCAGTATCAAGAACTGTTCGCTGACGCGGAGTCTAGTACAAGCTCGTTGGATTAATTCTTTATCTGGATATCCTGCCTTTAGTCTTAGTTCTCGGCAATTCTGCATTTGCCTACCTCTTCTGCGTAGTTTAATTCCACTTTGCTTTTATATTCGGGGAACCCATGCTTTTGTTGTGCGTGCCTCCCCTCTGTTTTATTTACTGAGCAATTCTGCGTTTGTAGAGCATATTGTCCTCTTGCTTTTTTCGTTTAGAGATACTATCGTGCTTTCAATAGTAGAATCCTGCTATAAGCTAAAATACCAGCTTGATTAATTTACCCTATGTGGATTAACAATTAGATCGCCGACCATGTATTGGACACTTGAATTGGCCTCCTATCTGGAAGATGCGCCGTGGCCGGCAAATAAGGAGGAGTTGATTGACTACGCAGAGCGTACAGGAGCGCCTCTTGAGGTTATTGAAAACCTCCAGCTTATCGAAGATGATGGAGAGCCTTATGAAAGTATTACCGAAGTCTGGCCAGACTATCCCACAGGTAATGATGATTTCTACTTTGAAGAGGAGTAGAGTCAGTATTTCGTTCCTAAAGGTTAATCGATAACTTTTTCTTAAAACGGACGCCTAAAACTGTTTACCTGAGCCGTTGTGTTTGCCTGTCGTATTATTGAACCGGTACCGTGTACTTTTCTTTCTGGTACTCTTTGTAATACCATTCCAATTCTCACGTTTTGGCATACATAATGTCTATGCACAATCCGCCCAGGAAATAGTATCTGAAATAGATGAACCTGATCCACTCTTAATCGCTCGAGTTCGAATTAGAGGAAACGAGGTTTTTACGAAGGATCAAATCCAGGCGCGAATTAGGACAAGAGCGAATCGGCGTTTTCTTAGAATACCTGGATTCAACTGGTGGCTGTGGTTATACAACCTGGGCGATTCTGGATTTCTGGGCGACCGCGTCGGCAATGCGCTTAAATCTACCGGTGAACCCCCTGCTTATCTTGACTACTTGATCCTGGATCAAGATGTGGAACGGCTAAAGGTGATGTATCAACAAGCCGGCTATCGAAATGCAAGGGTTGATACTGAGGTCGATACTACATCCAGGCGCAAAATAGAAGTTATATTTTCGATCAACCAGGGTAAGCCCACTCATGTGCGAAATGTGACTTACGAGACAACCTCCCTGGATTCCACTCAATACATAGGTTTGGTCAATGGCTCACTGTTGAGGAAAAGAGGGGCCGTTGATTCAGGCTTACGTGCATTCAAGGCGGAAAATCAACTCTTCTCTGAGGCACTTTTGCATGAAGAGCGAAAGCGAATGCTCGACTATCTGAGGAGGGAAGGGTACGCCGCTGTATCGAGGGACTCGATTAAGGCTGTGGTAGTTACTGTGAGCCCTGATTCATTCGATGTGAACTTTATTGTAGATCCTGGTTTCCGTTACAAGTTTGAAGACATCCACTTTAACGTGAGTGGTCCTGAGTCTGAGGGGCTGGTAAGAGCAGATACGCTTTTTGGTAATGCCAGAGATAGCATAGGTGTGGTAACATCGCTTCTTAATGGCGATAGGAAGCTTAAATCAAACTTGCTTTTTCGTTCATTGCAATTTGCACCTGGAGAATGGTACGATCAGGAAAAAGTATTGGAGTCAAAGCGTGCACTTGAAGCTACAGGTGTATTCGTTTTTACTCGAATTGAGCCGCGATGGGATCGGATGGAAGCCGGTGAGAATGAATCTACTCCAGGTTTGCCTTTTCAAATTGACTTGCAAACACGTGAACGCCATCGAATGCAGTTTGAAACATTCATGCTGCAGCGTAGCGGTGTACTTGCGACCTCGGACAATGAGCTTGGGATGGGTGTCGGAGTCACATATGAAAACGCGAATCTGTTCGGGAGCGGAGAATTGTTTAGGCTTAACACGACTGGTTCGCTCGCCGGCAATATCGATTCTACCTTTTTTAATTCGGCACAGGCTGAGATTACGACATCTCTAACACTGCCTTATGTTACTGCTCCGTTTAAGGGTCTTGCGAATAGTCTTGATCTATACGATGCACGAACCCAGTTGTCAATATCGTTTTTGACGGCCCGAAGGGAAGAGCTGCGTTTATTAATAAGAGGGCGAGGAACGGCTCGATACAGGCTGGAGATGCAGCATAACCCTACCGTTGTATCGTATGTTGATTTGTTTGATATGAGCCTCAGTAATCCGGATACCTTGAGAGGGTTTGCAGAGAATATTTTGGGTGAAATTGTTGAATCCATCGAAGACCCTATTCAGCGGGAGCAGGTCCAGGAAGATTACACGCAACCCCAGGTCAACAGTGCAGTCCGGTATACAATACGGTCTGCAAATGTAAATCCCTTGCGCCGTGAGCAAGGGTATAGTTTCGAGGGGGCATTTGAGCTAGGAGGGAATTTGCTTCCGTATATACTTGATAGGTATGTCCATACGCCAGGCATTTTGGAAGGGCAAATACCCGGGCTGTCTCTGTTTCGAGGCAGTGGTTCGCGAAATGATTTGATATACCGGCAGTATATGCGTTTTTCTTCGGACCTCCGCAAGTATAAATCAGTGAGTCAAAACACGGTTTTTGCCTGGAAGTTTATCACAGGAATAGCGCATCCTATCGGAGAGGCAAATCTGCTACCTTTTGATCGCCGGTTTTACAGTGGAGGTGCATCTAGTGTGAGGGGATGGGATTTACGGTCCCTGGGGCCAGGCAGAGCGTCTCCTTTGAATGGGGATTCAGTGCGTACAAGTTCTGGAATAAGTATCTTAGGTGCAGATATCAAACTTGAAGCTAGTGTAGAACTAAGAAATACCATGCTGAGGCAGGTTTTAGCAGCTGATTGGATTTTGACATTTTTTGGTGACGCCGGAAATGTGTGGCTTGGGCCAAGGAATCCAGGTAACCCCGATGGCCGATTTAGAGTTAATTCGTTCTATCGAGAAATTGGAATTAGTGGGGGCTTTGGATTGCGATTTGCGTGGGATTATTTGATACTTAGGCTGGACCTTGCGTATCAAGTGTACGATCCCGCTCTGGATGGTGGTTTTGTGAACAATACCTTACGAAATCCACGGCTTCATTTTGGCATTGGACACGCTTTTTAGAATAGGATACTTCATTTGAAGAAACGATCTTTTTCGATATTGAATTTTAGAGATTGGATTGGGCAATTATACAAAAGAGCAGTTAGCCGGTCGGCTAATGCAAACTCCATTGAAGTTGCCCAAGTACTTAAGACGGTACCCTTGTTTTCTGGTTTTGGGTGGCGGGAGCTATTGAAATTTGCTGATGCGTTGCATGTACGCAGATATCAGAAAGATGAGTACCTGTATAGAGAACGAGATCCTGGCCTTGGTATGTATGTCGTGCAGTCGGGGAGAATCCGCCTTTTGGTTGAAGATGAGGAGGGAGGCTTGCACGAGGTAAAACAAGTGTCAGAGTTTGAGCTACTGGGAGAGTCCGCGTTGCTTGGCGAATATAGGCGGATGGAATCGGCGCAAGCGGTTACTGAAACGATCGTTTTGGGTTTCTTTCGGCCAGAGCTTAAGTCTATGATAAAAAGGGACCCCAAAACGGCTGCTCTTTTGCTGTTTGCGTTAGCAGAGCATGTTTCTGAACATTTTGTTCAGCTCTCTTCTTATTTAATGGAGAAAGATGGGAAGATGGGGGCACGAAGGATCATTGATACGTCAAAATCTCGTGTAGTGGGTTTTCAGGATTCGTCTCCATCGTTTATTGTGAGGTCGTGAGCAGGATTATATTGTGAAAAAAGGGAAGGAAATAGAGTTAACAGTTGAGAAATTTGCAGATCGTGGAAAGTCTTTAGCCAGGGTAGATGGATTTGTTGTATTCATCCCTCAAGCCGTTCCTGGCGATAAAGTGCGGGTGCGTATTCGCAGGAAAAAGAGAAGTTTTGCAGAAGCCGCCTTGCTTGAGGTCATTGAGCCGAGTGAGCTTCGGACGACCCCTCGATGTGAGTACTTCGGTACATGCGGAGGCTGTAAATGGCAGCATGTTGATTATGCCGCTCAACTTGAAGCGAAGAGGCAAAGCGTTAAAGATGCTCTTGAGCACACAGGTGGATTTTCAGGAATCTATGTGCCGCCGACACATGGAGCCGACGATATATTCCGGTACAGGAATAAAATGGAGTATTCCTTTAGTGCTTCGCGGTGGTTAACTACAGAAGAAATTGCGTCTGGTAAATCCTTCAATACCGAGTTTGCACTGGGTATGCACGTGCCTGGGCGTTTTGATCGTGTGATTGACCTGCATTCTTGTTATTTGCCCGCCTCTATTAGCATGGACATTGTGAATGGAATGAGGACGTTGGCCTTAGAGGAAGGGTGGTCATGCTGGAGTACATCAACAAGGTCAGGATTCCTTCGTCATCTGGTCGTTAGAACTGGGGCTAGAACCGGGGAGGTGATGGTCAATTTGGTGACTAATGGCTTTAACGAAGAGCGGTTTGAGAAGATCAAGCAGTATCTGAATGAATCATTTCCTTCCATAACAACCTTTGTGAATACAAGCCATACAGGTGTCGCTCAGGTTGCCATTGGAGAAAAGGAATACATTGGGTTTGGAAGTGGGGTGATTCACGATGAAATAGGTGGATTTAGATTTGAAATTGCGCCTTCCGCCTTTTTTCAGACGAATACGATGCAGGCTGAAAAGTTATACGAGTTCGTCCGAGAGTTCTCAGATGCCCGCCCGGATGATTTACTTTATGACTTGTATTGCGGTGCCGGCACAATTTCCCTGTTTATGGCTCCTCATGTAAAACAGGTTGTAGGGATTGAATTAGTGCCCGAAGCTGTGAAAAATGCTTATGCAAACGCAGCAGCGAATAATGTACAAAACTGCACGTTTGCTCAGGGGGACATGAAGAATCTTTTTGATGCAGAATTTGTTGCCCGCCATGGGAAGCCTGATGTATTTATTGTAGATCCACCTCGGGCCGGGATGCATGAAAAAGTTGTAAAGGAAATTGCGGATCTTAAGCCAGAACGATTTGTGTACGTTAGCTGTAATCCACAAACACAAGCTCGGGACATAAAGCTATTGGCAGATTTGTACCATTTAGAGCAAATTCAACCTGTAGATTTATTTCCCCATACGACTCATATCGAAAATGTAATCAAGATGCGACTACGTTCTGACGTTTAATTTCAACAGTATTGTTGCTGCTGAAACATATATATAATACGTAGCGCTGAACGATGGTATGATTTTCTTTAGTAAATATCTGTCACTACTACCTGGGAACCATAAAGTTGAATAGTAAATAGCTCTTATTCAGAGATATAGTTAATATTCGTAGAGTTATGAATCCTTCGTTTATGCATTTCGTTACGAAAACGATGACCCTTGTAGCATTGGATTAATCATTAAACCTAGAATAACAGTGAGTTATAATACAGGCTATATTGAGGATCTTTATAATCAATATCTTGCCGATCCTCAAAGTGTTAGTGAAAGCTGGCGTGACTTTTTTGCAGACTATCATCCCTCTGAGTCTTTTGTATCTACACAAGACCAGAATAAAGAAGCCGAAAGTCAGCCTGTCGCAGTAACGACTGCAGTTCCTGCTGATGTGCAAGGTGGCGATGGGGCATTGACTGACCCTATTCATCCAGCTTCTGCTACTACATTTATCACAGAAGATGTAGATATTAAGCCGCTTAGAGGGGCCGGGGCGAAGATTGTAGAGAACATGGAGGCAAGTCTCGGAGTGCCTACTGCGACCTCCGTGCGAAATATTCCAGTTCGGCTTCTAGCGGAAAATAGAAAACTGATTAATGAATACCAGCGCTATGTAGGGGGTAATAAAGTATCTTTCACGCACGTTGTTGCATTTGCAATAGTGAAAGCCCTTTCAAAGTATTCAAACATGAATACAACGCTGAGTCATCAAGATGGAAAGCCTCATCATATCGTACCTAAAGGGGTTAACCTGGGGCTTGCTATCGATGTGGAACGAAGAGGCCGGCGAAGCCTCCTTGTCCCCAATATTAAAGACGCTGGGACCATGAGTTTCACGCGGCTGCTTGGGACCTACAATGACCTTGTGGTCCGGGCTCGCGAAGGGAAATTGCAAGTTGCCGACTTTCAAGGAACGACGGCTACGCTTACTAACCCTGGAATGATCGGCACGGCGCTGAGTGTACCCCGGCTTATGCCAGGGCAGGGCGTAATTATTGGTGTTGGGGCAATAGGGTATCCGCCAGAGTACCAGGCTGTACCGCCGGACGTAATCAATAAGTTGGGTATCTCCCAGGTAATGACAATCACGTCTACCTACGACCATCGCGTGATTCAAGGTGCAGAGAGCGGGGCATTCCTGGCATACATAAGCCAGCTGCTTCTTGGTCAGCATGACTTCTATGCAGAAATCTTTGAAAGCCTGGGCATTCCATATCAACCGTACTCCTTTTCGTTGGATACCACACCCCAGATGAAATCAGGTGGTGCCGGTAAAGAAGAGATGAATCTGATCCGGAAACAGGCGAGTGTGATGCAATTAATTCGTGCCAGCAGGGTGCGCGCTCACCTTCAGGCAGATGTGAATCCACTGGGCTATAAGTGGTCACATCATCCCGAGCTAGATCCGGCAAAATACGGACTAACGATTTGGGATCTTGATAGAGAGTTTATTACGGGTGGACTCGGAGGAGACGATGTATTACCGCTCAGGGAAATCCTGGACATTCTGCGACAGACCTACTCTCGAAAAGTTGGGATCGAGTTCATGCATATCTCCGATCCTGTAGAGAAGAGATGGCTTCAAGAGCGGATTGAACCTGTTCGTGCTTCAGATCCAATCCCTCATCACATGAAGCGTAGAATCCTTCATAAGTTAAACGCTGCAGAAGCATTTGAGGGATTTTTGCACACCAAATACATAGGGCATAAACGATTTTCCCTCGAGGGAGGGGAGACGATGATCCCTATGATTGATGCATTGCTTTCCGATGCCGCTGACCAGGAAGTTCAGGAAGTTGTCATCGGAATGGCTCATCGCGGCAGGCTGAATGTTCTGGCCAATATCTTGAACAAGCCCTATGAGAAGATCTTCTCTGAGTTTGAAGGAAGCATCGACCCGAATACCACACAAGGCTCTGGAGATGTAAAATACCACCTTGGGGCTAAGGCGGAGCATGTGGCGCCCAGTGGCGCTTCTGTTAAGCTCTCCCTGGCTTCCAACCCCAGTCACCTCGAAGCAGTGAATCCAGTTGTTGAGGGGATGGTTCGTGCGAAGCAGGATATCATTCGGCACGAGAACCTGGAAGCGCCTGGTGGTGACTACAAAGATGCGGTTGTCCCTCTATTGATTCACGGGGATGCAGCGTTCGCCGGTCAGGGAGTTGTTGCTGAAACCTTAAACCTCAGTCAGCTAAGAGGATACACCACGGGTGGGACGATTCATTTGGTGATCAATAACCAGATTGGTTTTACTACAACATCAGATGACGCACGTAGTTCTACCTATGCTACTGACGTAGCTCGTATGATTCAGGCACCGATTTTCCATGTAAACGGAGATGACCCCGAATCGTGTGTCCGCATTATTCGACTGGCTCTTGATTTTAGACAGGTCTTTAACAAGGACGTCGTCATTGATCTGCTTTGTTACCGTGTTCATGGTCATAATGAAGGTGACGAACCAACGTATACCCAGCCTCTTCTCTATCAGAAAATAGAAGGAAAACGTTCAGTGAGAAAATTATACACTGAATTGCTTCTAAGAAGAGGGGAGATGATGCCTGATGAAGCAGAACAAATGCTTGATGATTATCGGGCTCAACTTCAGGAAGCATTTAACAGGGTCAAGACGCTTCAGGAAACAGAGAGTATGCCTCCGGTCCAATTAAAAGAGGAAAATGAGAAGATTGAAAAGGTCGTAGTTGATACGCGGTCTTCTAAGGAGTCACTCGATAAAATTGCAAACGCGCTGATAGAACTACCCGAAAGCTTTGATATACATAAAAAGTTGCGCCGGCAGTTTGAGCGTCGACAGAAAATGTATGCAGACAATAAGGTTGACTGGGGCTTTGCTGAAGCAATGGCCTTTGGGTCCTTGTTGATGGACGGAGCACCTATCCGCCTCGCGGGGCAGGACTCCCGGCGTGGGACGTTCAGCCATCGCCATGCTGTTCTTTATGATCAGTCTAATGGCAACGAGTATATCCCGTTAAACAATATCCAGGAAGATCAAGCCTCATTGCTTGTGTACGATAGTTTGCTATCGGAGTATGCTGCTTGTGGGTTTGAGTATGGATATTCGGTTGCAAACCTTGGCGCGTTGGTCCTTTGGGAAGCGCAGTTTGGAGATTTTGCTAATGGGGCTCAAATAATTTATGATCAGTTTCTTTCTGCTTCTTACGAGAAATGGGGTCAGAAATGTAAACTGGTTCTACTACTTCCTCATAGTTATGAAGGACAGGGACCGGAACACTCATCAGCTCGTCTTGAGCGGTTCTTGCAAATGTGCGCTGAAGGGAATATGGCGGTCTGTAACTTCACAACGCCGGCCAACTATTTCCATGCACTAAGAAGGCAAGTCAAACAATCAGAGCCCAGGCCCCTTGTGGTTATGGCTCCGAAGAGTTTGCTAAGGCATCAAGGTGCCGTCTCAAGTCCTGAGGAGTTGTTTGCTGGAGAACTGCAGGAGATGATTCCTGCTGCAATTCAAGGGCAGGCCGAGCAATACAAGCGCATCGTTTTCTGTAGTGGTAAAGTCTACTATGATCTTTATGAAGCCCTGCAGAAAGATGAGGAAGCTAAGGAAAGGGTTGCGATTACCCGAATTGAGCAATTCTATCCATTCCCAATGGATCAGGTTAGAAACGAGCTAGAGCGCTTTAGGCACATCACAGACATACTATGGGTGCAAGAAGAGCCTAGAAATATGGGCGCGTGGACCTTTGTTCACACCAGGATCAACGATATCCTGGAGAACATTCACGGAACGTGTGAAACGCGGATGAGATATGTAGGCAGAAATGCAAGTGCAAGCACTGCGACTGGCAGTGCCCGTGTTCACCAAGCCGAGCAAGAAAGGATTATAAAAGAGGCGCTCGGCCTATAAATATTCTAGTACTGACGAGAGCGTTTTCTGGAGGCGCGGGCTGCTTTTTCGCGAGCAGCTCTGCGTTCTTCAGATGGCTTTGTGTAGGCCATGTTAGCTCTGTACATACGTAATACTCTGCTTCTATTTACTGCACGCTTGAAGCGACGAAGGGCACGGTCAATTGATTCGTTATCTCTTACTTTAATTCCAACTGCCAAAATACTGTACTCCGATTATTTTAAGTTGTGACTAAAAAGATTTAAGCAAAGAAATATAGTGTATTTTTCATCGGTTGTCAAGGCTCTATAAAAAATGCCTGGTCTAGTATATAGACCAGGCATTTTTAAGTTCTGTGATATTCTCTTGAAACTGTATCAGTTTTAGATTTAGCCACTGAAATAGTCTGCAAGAACAGCCATTGTGATGTTACGAATGCTTCCTGCAGGCTCATTTTCTGCTAGCTCAGCAAGGCGGCGCATACTCATCTCGTTACCAATGGCGTGCAGCGCTACTATAGACATAGTGCGTCGTGCTTGATTGGTGTCGTTGGCATACATGTCCAACAGTTTTGGGGTAAGTTCGGTAAAGTCAACTTTATCTGCATGGTTGGTTGCAAAGAAGATGACATGTTGAAGGGTTTCATCCTGGATTTGATCGATAGACTGATCTAGAGATCCTGCAAGTTGTTGCTCAAGGGCGTCCCACCAGGCTGGACTCCTTTCGTCAAATGACGCTAATTGGGCAAAAGCTTGATTTGTTAAAAGCAATGCAAGTGTGAAAACAAATGCAGTTGCATATGTTTTAAATCGGTTCATGATTCTCCCTCCCTCTTGGGAAAATTTAAAATAAGTTTGGTTCAGGTGGGCATTACGGGACTTATATGAGAGTGTTGCACACTCGTAAAAAAGAAATGATTACCTGAATGACCCAGGCTTAGGGCATTCTATTCATTATTGGTTCTATTTTTATCAGATCATGCTTCAAGAAAATAAACTTGTATTAGCAACAGGAAACGAAGGCAAGAAGAAAGAAATTGAATATTTACTCCGGGATTTCGACCTGAAAATCTATAGCTTGCGAGACTTTGATGGGCTGCCTGAAGTAGATGAGGATCAACCCACCCTTGAGGGGAATGCAGAGAAAAAAGCCCGGGTTATCCATGAACTAGTAGGCATGCCAACGCTTGCGGATGATACCGGTCTGGAGGTGGATGCACTGGACGGTAGACCTGGGGTGTACTCTGCCCGGTATGCCGGCGAGGATGGAAATGCCGATGCAAATCGGGCGTTGCTATTAAAAGAGATGGCAGATAAGAGTAATCGGAAAGCTCGTTTTCGAACGGTGCTGGCTTATTTCATAAATGGAGAAAAGTATCTATTCGAAGGGGTGTGCGAAGGAGAGATAATAAGTACGGAAAGGGGAGTCGGTGGATTTGGATATGATCCTGTTTTTTTACCAGAGAATAGCGAGATGACATTCGCCGAGATGTCTGTAGAAGAGAAGAACAAGATCAGCCACCGGGGAAGAGCCCTTAGAAAATTTACAGACTACCTCTCGAATAAATAAGCCTCTTTTCAGACTGTTAGCCGGTTAATTAAAGTATTATGATTGCACTTGTTCAACGAGTTAAAAATGCACACGTAGATGTAGAAGGTAATACCGTGGGAGGGATTGGGAAGGGCCTCTTGATATTGCTGGGCATTCACCAGGAAGATACTTCTGTAGAACTGAAATGGGTGGCAAAAAAGGTCGCTAACCTCCGCATCTTTCCGGATGAGCAGGGGAAAATGAACAAGTCCCTTTTAGATATTGATGGGGAGGCATTGGTAGTTTCACAATTCACGTTGTACGGTAATACCCAAAAAGGAAATCGCCCCTCATTTATAGCGTCGGCACCACCATCCATAGCTGAACCGCTGTACGAGCAGTTTGTTGATGAACTGAGTCAATGGGTCAATAAACCGGTAGGTACTGGCGTTTTTGGTGCCATGATGGATGTTCACTTGATCAATGACGGCCCTGTCACATTGATCGTGGAAAGAAGAAAAGAGGAGGTAAAAGTGTAAAAAGTGCCGGGGTACGCAAATCTCTGCTTTTAAATGTATAGAAAGCTCGTATCTTAAGCGGTATACATTGTGTATCAAGACACAGGCTATCTAACAATAAACATAGATTTATGGCTGATGTACATACATTTACTCACGTTAAACCCGAAGGGGGAGTGAAAATGGTTGATATCGCTGAGAAACCAAGTTCGGTGCGTACAGCAGTAGCGGGAGGGCGCGTTCTCGTTGGTGAAGACGTGTATAGATTGGTTGAGGAGAATAAGATTCGCAAGGGAGACGTCCTTTCTATTGCTCAGATTGCAGGCATAATGGGAGCCAAACAAACTAGCAAGCTTATTCCATTATGTCATGACGTGGCTCTCAAAGGCGTTGACATTGAAATCACCCTGCAAGAGGAAGTGTTTGCGATAGAAATCAAGGCATTCGTGAAAACAGTTGGGCACACCGGAGTTGAGATGGAGGCTCTGACAGGTGTATCTGTTGCTGCTCTTACTATTTATGATATGTGTAAATCGGTTTCAAAAGAGATACGGATTACAGATATCCATCTCCTTGCGAAAACAGGAGGACAATCCGGCGATTATAGAAAAGAAGATATTTAACCTACCACTCTGAGATGTTATGTTGTTAACGATGATGAATATGATTGCATCACCTATGCAAGATCCTCTATCCGACTTGGCTGCGGGAGGCAGCATTCTTATCATAGTAGGGGTCATCTTTTTAGGGATTATTTTATTGTATTTCATTCCTATCAACCTTTGGATTACCGCGCTCTTTTCAGGAGTGCGTCTGAATCCGATCAAAGATTTGTTGGGAATGCGCCTTAGAAAAGTACCTCCGGCTAAGATTGTGAAGCCCCTCATTACGGCCCATAAAGCGGGAATCAATGTTGAATCTCAGGATCTTGAGGCCCATTTCTTAGCGGGTGGACGCGTTCAGCAAGTGGTTAATGCTTTGATCTCGGCCGACAAGGCGAACATTGACTTGAACTTCTTAAGAGCAACCGCTATCGACCTCGCCGGCCGCGATGTATTTGAGGCCGTTCAAGTTTCTGTAAATCCTAAAGTCATCGAAACGCCTCCCGTATCGGCTGTTGCTAAAGATGGTATTCAAGTCCGAGCCATCGCTCGCGTAACGGTCCGTGCGAATATTGATCGCCTGGTTGGTGGTGCGGGGGAAGAAACCATTATCGCCCGTGTAGGGGAGGGGATCGTTTCTACCATTGGTTCTTCAGAAACACATAAAGCTGTACTGGAGAATCCTGATTCGATTTCTAAAGTTGTACTTGCAAAGGGGCTTGATGCGGGCACGGCCTTTGAAATTCTATCAATTGATATTGCTGACGTTGATGTGGGAGAAAACATTGGCGCCAAGCTGCAAACGGATCAAGCTGAAGCTGACCTAAAGGTTGCAAGAGCTAAAGCGGAGGAACGCAGAGCTGCAGCTGTTGCTAAAGAGCAGGAAATGCGCGCGGCGGTCGTAGCACAGCGCGCCAAGCTCGTTGCTGCTGAAGCACAAGTGCCCCTGGCTATTTCTGATGCATTCCGTTCTGGAAACCTTGGCGTTATGGATTATTACAACCTCAGAAATATTCAGGCAGATACGCAAATGCGTGAATCAATCGGCGGTAGTGATGATACGGCTACAACCGAGGAAAACTAGTTTATAACGATTCAGGGGATCTTGAGATATGATGACCGAGCAAGACACCGTGTACGCACGACTATCCCGCTTTACAGCGTTTACAACGCTTGGTGTATTGGGTACAACGCAAGACATTGTTCGAACGTGCCTGGAGAAGATTCCAAAAGCTGATCCTGAAAATGTGGCCGAAGAAGTCCTTTGTCTCGTTGCTATTACAACAGCGAGAGCTGCCGAAGTAGGACTGCGCCAGGAAAATGGTGTTGCTTCAGCCGTATCCCCTACCATCTTAGACTTGCCTTTTGCCTATCGAGACTATCTCATTGGAGGGGCCATGATCACAAAGAAGGATACGACCCTGTTGGATGCCAATGAGCCTGCCTATAAACGGCTGCAGGATAAACGGGAATTCTATCTCAATCAGTTTCCGGAAAATCAATTTCCTAACGAGCCCTTTACAAGGGAGAAAATGGAGATCTGGGTGGAGCGTATCAGCCCCATTAATCTTTCTATATCGCCTAACGAAAGGCTTGAGGATTTACAGGTGTTGCCCATTCTAATGACGCACTTAAAACTTGTATTGGCATTTGGCCGTCAGGGATAAAATCCTGATAACACGCATTTTTAAAAGACCTCACAATGCTTATTGTGGGGTCTTTTTTCGTCCCTGAATCCCTGTAGAAATAACGGACTATCCACGCTATAATCTAAAATCGTATTGAATTAAAGGTAATGGTGAGTAAAAAATAACGGATTATTACCCGGAGTTGTATTTGTTTGTAACGACCTCATTAAAAACGTGTCGAAGCTACATGGTACATTCTCCATCAATACATATGAACGCTCTTGATACACTGCCTCAATTACAGCAAGCCCGCCTAAACGGAATTAGCGGAACGGGTTATGCTGAAAAGTGGGAAAGCCTTACTGGCCAATATATCCGCGGTGTTGTCCTTTTCGACGAAAAAACAGACTTGGACGAATTACGTGCACTTGACCCACAAGAGCCAGCTTTATTCCGTGGTATGGTCTACTGCAATGGGGCGGTTACACTCGAAACACTTACCGTAGATCTCAGCTATATCGCTCTAGACGAACTGGAACCTGGCATCACCTTCAGAGCCCGGATGGTGTAAAATCAGTATTTGGGCATAGTTATAAAAATCATCGGCTTAGGCAAAATTTGGCATTAAGATAGAATAAGTAATAGAGATGCGTGCAGCGTCTCTGTCACTACTTACTCTTATCTGTTGAATATGCTGGAAATTAACCGAACGAAAAGGATACGTACTGTAGCTGCAGGAATAGTTGTTTTTTGCTTGATAGGGGCACAATCATGGGTTCTTGATACACTTGACTACGATCTTAACGCAAATCTTGTTGATACTGATAGCTTTGTAATCGAAGTTTTTTCTGATAAACAAGCGTGTCCGCCTTCTCAAAATATGCGTGGTTTACTGGACGAATTATCATCTCTGTCTGTACAGCTTACTATACATGAAGAGCGTGATGGAGTAATCGTTTCAGATCCGCTTGAAGGCTTGATAATAGAATTGCAACATGTTTATGGGGCAGACGTGTGTACTGCTTTTGATGACCTATCTCAGGAGCAGCAACTTTTGTATATTGAAATCGAGAAGTTGTTGCTCGACCTAAAAGGGCTTGACATTAAAGCCCAGCATGTCGATGATCATTTGAAAAAACGAGCGGCTCCCATTTCCTGATCTGAATACTGTCGTGTAGGATGGATCCATCTCTTGTTCGAACTAGCAAATTTTTAAGTCTCGTTCTCAGGCATAAACCGGAACGAATAGGGCTTACCCTTGATGAGCATGGATGGGCCCGGGTGGATGCATTGTTAGAGGCTGCAAACCGCTACGGGAAGAAGTTAACCCTTGAGATGCTGCAGAGAACAGTTGCTGAAAATGACAAACAGCGGTTTTCTTTTAGTGCAGATGGTACAATGATTCGCGCTAACCAGGGACACTCAATTCAAGTAGATCTCCAACTGGAACGCGCTATTCCTCCTGAGTTATTATTCCACGGCACGGTCGAGCGTTTTATTGCATCTATAAAAGCGGAAGGACTGCTTAAACGTAAGCGCCAGTATGTACATCTCTCGCCTGATGAAGAAACGGCAAGCAGGGTGGGACAACGGCGTGGAGAGCCCGTGATTTTGAAGGTGTCTTCAGCAAAGATGCACCAGGATGGGCATGTGTTTTACCTCTCTAAGAACGGCGTCTGGCTGACTGATCACGTGCCCGCGGAATACATTAACTTCCCTATGGGAATCTGAGGAAACTCAATCCGTCTTATACGTGATCTTGATCGTTCCGCTGGTGGTGTCAGCATATTCGCCACCATAGAATCGCCATAAGAGCAAGGAATCCATGATCGCTTTCTCAAATGGATGTGCTTTATCTTGCTCGGACTGAAGACCTACTACATGTCCATCAGAGTCAATGATAGCCACGAAGGTAAACGTGGTATCAAGCGTATCTGGATTGCCGGGTAAGGGAGAGAACTGAGGCACTAGCCCTTTAAAGTTTTCGAGCGTATACGTTACTCCCCTGATTTTGATATTGGGGAAGGTGTATTTCAAGCTCGTTGGTGGGCCTTGTTCTTCGGTTGTATCGGGTTGAGCGATAATATCTTTTGCTAGCTCAGGAGAACTCTGATTGATCAAATTGAGTGTGAGGGGACCAAGCAGTGCAATGGCGATGATTACCGCTGAAAGAATAAACGCGTTTCGGATCGTGAGTACACGAGAAAACATACCCTGCGTACGCTGTACAGGTTTGCGATCTCGCGGCGGTGGGGCAGCAGTGCTTTTGCGTGCTCGGCGTTTTTTCGCAGGCTCCTTCGGTACATTAAGGGCAGCACCAGCAGGCAGTTTCTCATTCAACGCTTTAACAAAGCTTGCGTTGGTTTGGGTCTTATACTTTTTGAGGTCGCGATTGACTTCATCGACAGGCATCGATGCAAGCGCGTCAAGATCGAGTGGGGTGCTTTCGAGGGATGTATTCAACCATTCAGCATTCGAAGCAATCCTGTCTTGCTTTCCCTTTTTTCTAGGTTTTTTGCTCATAGTAGACACTCAATGATCGTCATGAATGAATGGTCATGCATTTTTTAGCGTATTCCGTAATTCCTGAAGCCGCCGGCGAAGCCGCTTTTGAGCATTGTTTATGTCCTTTATAGACACTCCCAACAAGCGCGCCAGGTCCCTCGGTTTCAGTAGGGGATCCTCAAAGAGCAAGTCCACCATTTTTTGTAAAAAAGGGTCATCTGCAATTTTTGAAGATACAGCACTGTAGAGTTCCTTCATCTCATTTCCGGAAGGCAGTGCCTCCAGGTCATAGTCTTTCATCCACTCCTCTAGCCCTACATGCCGGCCCCAGCCTTTGCGACCTTTCCCTTTACTATCTTTTTTCGTAAACCCTTCCTTCGTCAGAAAATTCCATATATCACTCTGGATATTGTTGATGATGACCGTCATCAACGGTACGTGATCTGGAATTTTACGCCGCCCCGTATAGAGCTTAACGATAGCCTCCTGGACAAGGTCATCCGGTGTGGGAGCTGCTCGGATATGTTTCAAATAGCGCTTGTGAAAATGAATTGCCCAGAGCCGAACCCTTGGTATGATATCATCCCAATCTGCTACAAGAAGCCTTTCCGGGACTTCCGGTTCTATCACGTCTTTATCTTTGGGCATTCAAATTCCGTCGTCGCAAGTGAGAATTACAATCGTTAGCTCAGCAAGCTCTAAAATACGGAACAGAATATTCAGAGAACGAAAAAATTTAGCTAATTAGTAAACGGTCAAATGGATATTCTGGTAATTGATTATTTTTTGCCTTAAGAAAAAATTAAATTGATTCAGCCCGAATTGACGTTGATAAGAGGTGCGTTTGAGAAGGGGAAATAGTGATCGCGTTATGGGCAGCATTCGCGGCTTCAATGCACACCATTCCGGTGTATTCATCATCTCCAAAATCGCTCATTCTGGCCGATTTATCGATCCATGGATTCCAGATAACCGTAGAGAGGCTGCCCGATTTTTCGACAATTACTGCCCGCTTAAATCCGGGATCTATAATTTTGCACGTGGCTGCTGTATCTACATAAATATTATCCTTCTCAGCATTGAATGTAATAGGCCCTTCCTGCACCTTGAGTGGTCCACCTGTCAGTTGATCGATAAATGAGGTCTTTTCCAATCCCTGGATTTCGATATTTGATATATGACTCACTGCAAAATAGGAGTGCAAGGCACACGTACAGGTAAAGGGTTTGGTATCCTCGTTTTTAATGAACAATTCTACCTTTAAGGACTCTTGCAACGTGACTACGAGCTCAAGGGAGAACTTGGATGGCCAAAGGGAACGTGTGAGTTCGCCATCCATCAACTGAAATCGAACCTGCGGGAATTCGCCGTTGATAAGCCGGGTCGAATGCAGGGTCCAAAACCGAGTTCGTGCAAATCCATGACTGGGTTTGTCTGTATCGGAAGGATGTGGCCCAAACCAGGGAAAGATAATCGGAATGCCACCGCGAATGGCTTTGCCTTCTTTATAGTGGCTTAATGCGCTGAGCCATAGAACCGGCTCTTCGCCGTTGGGTGTGTAGGAAAGCACATGACCACCATGAGCTGCGACTGTAGCTGTCGCTGTCGGGGATTGTAGTGTAATAATGGGGAAACCCGCCGTCTTTTCTTCGATAAAGATGTGGTTTTCATGTCCGTATCGAATATTTATTTCATCTAAGGTTAAAGTCGTTTCCACGTGGTCGCACTCTGTTGTTTAAGCTAGCAATTACTCTAGGGGTTCAAATCTATTCTCGGCTCTATTCTTCCGTACCTTAGTAGATTCGAAGATGCATCCATTCATGGCTATAAAAACACCTGGGTCCAGCAATTGAACCGCACTTACCGCAACACCGATATTAAAAACAGCATCGCTGTTCTTAAACCGAGCTGGGCTCAACGAACCGACTAGCACAATCGTTTTGTCGGGTATATGTAGAAGAGCTTGGCCGGTGTCGACCATAGTATCAGTACCATGGGTAATCAATATCCTGTTGGAAGGGTCATTGGCAACTGCATCGGCAATCACAGCCCTATCTTCATCAGTCAGTTCCAGGCTGTCCTTAGAGAATATTGTGGTCGTTTCATAGGTAAACGTCACGTTTGATTCTCGCAGGATATCAACAATTTGAGGGGAGCCTATTTTATAGTCACTTTTGGCATCAAAATATACCTTATCTATCGTTCCGCCCGTAGTGTAAATACTGATGTGCATCGTCTAGTTCTCTATGTAAATAGTTAAGCGTGTTGGATGGGCTGAAGTTAAGCTAAATTTAATTAAATGGGGGGCGCACTAAATAAACCCTCTATCCCTTAAACGTTAGGGCAAGAATGGTAATATCGTCAGATTGAGGGGCGCCTTCTGTAAATTCACGAATTGCGTCAAGGGTGGAAGTGACAATATCTGAAGGTGAATGGGACGTTTGGCCTTGAAGCAATTGACTCAGGGCTTCTTGAGAGAATTGTTCACCATCGCTTCGGGTTGCTTCAGGTATTCCATCTGAGAAAAAGAATAAACTTTCACCTGGAGTAAGTTGCGCTTCGCCCGATTGGTATTCAAATTCTTTCATCATGCACAACCCAATGCCCCTGGTTCGATCCAAAAGAAGGGTGTTTGCAGCAGGTTTTAATACATAGGGGGCAAAATGGCCGGCGGTAACATAAGAAAACTGGCCTGAGTTGAGGTCGAGAATACCATATATGACAGTGACGAACACTTCAGGTAAACTTTGAGGATGCAACAGCTTGTTCACTTCCGAAATAGTCGCTTCCGGGCTTCCTCCTTTTTGAGCGATCGTGCGCAGCATTGTACGCGTGATGGCCATAAAAATTGCAGCAGACACTCCTTTACCCGAAACATCTCCAACTGCAATGCCTAGCCGGTGATCATCAAGCATAAAAAAGTCATAAAAATCACCACCTACTTCATAGGCCATTTCGATATGTGCCTTGATGGAAAAGCGCTCTGCTATAAGGTGGCCCTCTGGTATAAATGCTTGTTGTATCCGCCGGGCTGCGGCCAACTCACGCTGAAGTGCTGAAAGCTGTATTTGTGATTCCAGTGCTTCTTTGAATGAAATGACTTCCCTGATCGTTTTTTCGATGGTTACCTCTAAATCCTGAAAGTCGACAGGTTTTGTGATGAAGTCGAACGCTCCTCTGTTCATGGCCGTACGGATATTGTCCATATCTCCATAGGCAGAAACTACAACGGCCTTTAATAGGCGATCCAGATGCGAGATGTGATCCAGCAGCGTCAATCCGTCCATTTCAGGCATGTTGATGTCTGTCAACAAAACTAAAATGTCAGGGTGTTGTGCGATGATTTCTAGTGCTTCTACTCCATTGTGCGCAAAATGGAATGCCCACTCCCCGGAGCGAATCCTCTTTCGGAATTTTTGCCGTATCAGGAGGGCCAGATCCGGTTCATCATCAACTACGAGTATTTCTAAGGGCATACTTGTTTTGGGCACGTCAGATGGTTCCGTGCTGAGTCGGGTGGTGTTAGCAACAACTCATAATAAGAAGTGACGAGATACAATGCTTGGTTTCAATTGTTCTCGATAGGCGTACACAATTCTCGGATGGCTTCGGCAATGTCTTCTGGAAGGGCAGTAAAACGAAGCAAGTAAGCGTTGGGCTCGTCACTCTTTTTGATCGTTTTTGCATACAGATCTCCCGCAAGCATTCCATTTTCAGCATCTGTAGACGTGAATTCGAGCTTCAGATTGGATAACAGTTCTAGCGGTGTATCTGTGTCGATTAACGCTAGATTTGGCGACAACGATGTAATGACCCCTTCAAACAACGACCCCGTCATGTGCTTGCCATCAAGCACATAAAAGTGTACGGGGAGCGGGTTTGCAAGGGCATTGATCGTGTGCGTCTCTTGAGGCACGTCCATATTATAGGCTCCGCGAATACCCTCTACCTCGTAAATACTAAACGGCCGTGCAATGCCCTTGGCCGAAAGCATCATGTTTTTACCGAGGGAGACAATGTCCTTCACTTCGTCGTAGGTCTTTTCGGAGATGAGGATTTGCCCGCCAACGGTATAGGACTCTATCCTTGATGTAAGATTGACGCTGCTACCTACAACCCCATACTTGGCTCGCGTTTGTGAACCGATGTTTCCAACGACTACCTCGCCCGTATTGATGCCAATGCCCATTTCGAGCGTAGGCAGGCCTCGGCTCGATAGTTCTTGATTTACTTCTGTCATCTTACACTGCATTTCTACGGCACACGCTACGGCTCGGATTGCATCATCGTGGCCAAGGAAGGGCGCGCCAAATACAGCAAGAATTGCGTCTCCGATGAATTCATCGATTGTGCCTGAATGTTTGGCGATCACATCGGCCATTTTGCCGAGGTAGGTGTTGAGTACTTCTACGACCTGTTCGGGAGCAAGCCTTTCAGATATCGTTGAAAAACCTCGCAGGTCAGACATGAGAATGGAGACCTTCCGTTTCTCTCCGCCTAATTCCAACGCGTTTGGGCTGGATAACAAGGTGGCGACGACATCATCCGACAAGTATCTCCCAAAGGTCTTTCGAACTTTTGCTGCTTTGCGCAGGCCGTGTACAGTCTCTTTTGCTTTGTTGATCGTGATCTCAAGGTCAATGAGATCGATAGGCTTCATCAGGAAATCAAAGGAGCCCCTGTTCATTGCCGCACGAATGTTGTCCAAATCCCCATATGCTGATACGACGACAGCCTGTAGAATTCTATCAAGTGTACCAATTTGTGTAAGCAAGGTGAGCCCATCCATACGAGGCATGTTGATGTCCGTCAACACGATCTCGATGTCGGGTTCCTGATGAAGGTGTTCGAGTGCTTCAACGCCATCACCAGCCATGACAAATGAGTATATGCCTTCTTTGATTTGTTTACGGAACTTCTGCCTGACTAATACAGCGAGGTCTGGTTCATCGTCAACAACTAATATCTTGGTTGGCTCCTGCATATACTAAGGGGTTATGTCCAGGATCAAGTCCTTTAACACGGAGAAATCAATGGGTTTAGTCAGATAACCCGAAGCTCCAAAATTCATTGCCTGGTTATAGTTGTCATCATCTCCGTATGCAGTGATCATATGGATTGGCAACTCAGTGTATTGCTCACGCAGGTGCTTAAGCAGGTCAAGTCCGGTCATACCAGGCATATTAATGTCTGAAAAAACGAGAACAATATGCGCGTCTCCGCCTGATTGCATAAACGTGAGCGCCTCCTCTCCTGAAAACGCGAAATGGAAATTTAACGAACCAGAACGTATCTCGCGCCGAAACTGCTGCTTAAAAAGCCACTGAACGTCTTCTTCGTCATCAACTACGAGAACACTAAGTATGTTGTTTTCTGATTGTATATCCTTAGCCGTCATTTTTCAGTACAGTATAGGTGGGGTCTAGGGTGTGGAAATAGGAAGTTTTACTATAAAGGCAGAGCCGTTGGGTGTAGATTGAGCGAGAAACAGGTCGCCTCCATGTTCATTTTGGACAATTTCATAACTGAGCGAAAGCCCCAAACCCGTTCCCAGGCCACTTGGCTTAGTGGTGAAAAAAGGATTGAAGATGTCTTTACGAATCTTTTCCGGAATTCCGGGGCCATTATCCATGATAGCAATTTCTATAAAGCCGTCTTTTAGATTCGTTTCAATTTTTAATAAAGGAGTATACTCGGTTTTTACTATTTCCGTTTTCTCCTTCATAGCATAAAATGCATTATTCATGATATTCAAGAATACCCGCCCTAAGTCATGTGGTGTCGCTATGATAAGAGGAAGATTGTCTGCATAATTCTCTTTAATCTCTACATAAAATCCGTTGTTTGAAGCGCGCATGCCGTGGTAAGCGAGCTTGACATACTCCATAAGAATACGATTGACATCGGTTGCTTGCTGATGATCTTTTTTGCCCCTGGCATGCTCCAGCATACTCTGGATAATCTGGTCAGCTCGCTTTCCATGCTCATTGATCTTATTGGCGTTGAAATAAAGATCATCTATCAAATCATCAACATCACTCAGAACATCTGATAAACGATCTTCCCCTCTGCCTTTAAATATGTTTTTAAGTTCGTCTAGTATTTCAGCAGATAATGCAGCAAAATTATTGACGAAGTTGAGCGGGTTTTTAATCTCGTGAGCAATACCTGCCGTGAGCTCACCTAAGGAAGCCAGTTTTTCGGCGTGCAATAGTTTCGACTGGGTGGTCTTCAATTCATCCAGTAGCCCTTTGAGCTCCTGGTTCTTACCACGTAGTTCCTGGTTTCTTTGTTGCGCGAACTTGGCGTCTTTTTGCGCTTGCTCCAGTTTGAACGCCGTCTTAAGGCTGTTTATTCTGGTAGATATCTGCTCATTATAGATGGCGTGCCGGTGTTCATAGAAAGCTTTCAGATGGAAGTTTGCTTCTCTATGTGCTTCCAGGGCCTGGTATACGTCGGCGAGTAATTTGTGAACCTCGAAGATGCGTTTCTTTGCTTTAACATCTTGCGCTATTTGAAGCGCCTCTTCATAATAGGTGATGGCTTTATCAGAATCTTTTTGTGCAAAAGCAAGAGAGCCTAGTGAAATCAACGTTGAACTCAGGGCTTGTTTAAAACCCATCGCTGTACGAATCTGCAAGCTTTCATTTAGATATGCACTGGATTTGTTATAGTCCTCCAGATGTAAATAGACACTTCCCAGATCGTTTAATGCACGGGCTTCTCCGCTCTTGTTGTCACACTCTCGAAAAAGGGAAAGGCATTTTTCATGGATCGCAAGGGCTTCTTCATACTTGTTCTGCGTGGAGTATATGCAGCCGATGTTCGTCAAGGCTCTTGCTATACCATTGAGTTCGTGCTCTTCTTCAAATATCTGGAGGCTTTCCTTGTAATTCGCCAAGGCTTCTTCCTCTAGGCCCATTTCCTGGTAGCACAAACCAAACCCGTGCAACGTCCACGCCTCTTGGACTCGATCTCCCAATTTTTGGATCAATTGCCTCGTTTCAATGCCATGCTCGATGGCTATCTGGAAGTTGCCGAGGCTGATATGTATAAGGGCAATAGCACCATGTAACTCGTGCTCCAGAAAGGTATGGTCCTCATTTTCAATGAGAGTCAGTGCCTGGTGAAGCAGGGGAAGTGCTTTATCGTAACTGGAAACCACATAATACGCGTATCCTCGAACTCCTTTGCTGCGAGCAAGCGTCCGGTTGTCGTTCGTTTTTTCTGCTGCTTCTATAACGCCTTTGCTTTTCTCCAGGACAAATGCAGGGGCAAAGTTCATCACCGACTGAAGGTAAGTAACTTGCTTGTTGATCAACTGGATAGGATCACTATACTCTTCTTCAAGAAGCGCCCAATTCTTTTCCAGGTCTGCATTCATTTTCTAACGGGCCGATGGGAAATGGTAATATGCCGTGACGTAGATCTTTGCAATAGCGTGTGAGTAAAATAGTGAACTCTCGAAGCATTAGCATACTCTATGACTCAGTTAAATACAAACGAACGATTCAAGCTGGTTTCTGACTTCTCACCCACTGGAGATCAGCCGCGCGCGATTAAGGAGCTCACCGAAGGCCTGAGGCGGGGCGACCCCTACCAGACCTTGCTGGGCGCAACGGGGACGGGCAAGACCTTTGCTGCGAGTCATGTTATTCAGAATATTAATCGGCCTACGCTTGTGATGAGTCACAATAAGACGCTGGCCGCCCAGTTATATGCCGAGTTTAAACAGTTCTTTCCTGAAAATGCCGTAGAATTTTTCATCTCCTATTACGATTACTACCAGCCCGAAGCATACATCGTTCATTCGGATACCTACATCGAGAAGGACATGTCCATTAATGAACGGATCGATCGGCTAAGGCTTCGTGCAACAAGTGCCCTGATTTCTGGCCGGCCGGACGTGATCGTAGTTGCGAGCGTGTCCTGCATCTACGGCCTGGGATCTCCGGATGAATTTCGAGCACAAATCGCCCAGGTAAAAGTGGGGCAGGAGCTTGAGCGCAATACCTTGCTTCGCCAGTTATCGAGTATTTTCTATAGTAGAAACGATGTAGAATTTGGGCCGGGCGTGTTTCGAGTGCGTGGCGATGTAGTAGAGGTCTTTCCTGCCTATCTGGAAGACCTGGCGTATCGTATTGAGTTTTGGGGAGACGAAGTGGAAAAGATTAGCAGTTTTGAGCCGCTTACTGGTGAAGTGTATGAAAAGATGGATCTCCTCACGATCTATCCAGCTAAGATATTTGTTACGCCCAAGGAAAAGCTGAAAGAGGCTATTGAATCGATAGAAGAAGAGTTGCGTTGGCGTCTCGCTGTACTGCGGGAGATGGGCAAATTGCTCGAAGCCCAGCGCCTTGAGCAACGAACGATGTTTGATATTGAGATGATGAGGGAGGTCGGATATTGCTCGGGCATTGAGAACTATTCGCGCCACTTATCGGGATTAGCGCCTGGAGAACGGCCTCATTGCCTGTTCGATTATTTCCCCGATGACATGCTGCTTGTTATCGATGAGAGCCATGTTACCGTTCCACAGGTTCGGGCTATGTATAATGGGGACCGCGCTCGTAAGCTAACCCTGGTAGAGCACGGATTCAGGCTTCCTTCTGCATTGGATAACCGTCCGATGACGTTTGAAGAATATGAGGCCAAGCACCACCAGGTAATCTTTGTAAGTGCTACGCCTGGAGATTATGAGTTGGAAAAGAGTGGAGGGGTCTTCGTTGAGCAGGTGATCCGTCCTACGGGTATTCCTGATCCTGAGGTAACCATCCGGCCTTCAGAAGGACAAATCGATGATCTCATGGAGGAAGTCAAGCAATGCATCGAGCGAGGAGAACGCACGCTGGTTACCACACTGACCAAGCGAATGGCGGAGGATCTTGCCGACTATCTAGACTCATTCGGTATCAACGTTCGTTATTTGCACTCCGATATCGATGCGCTTGAGCGAGTAGAAATCTTGCGTGACTTGCGTTTGGGTGTGTTTGATGTCCTGATCGGGGTAAACCTGCTCCGTGAAGGGTTGGACTTGCCTGAGGTTTCATTGGTCGCCATCATTGATGCCGATAAAGAAGGTTTTCTGAGGAGCGATCGATCCTTGATTCAGACAGCCGGCCGGGCTGCTCGTAATGCAAACGGACGAATCATTATGTACGCGGATCGCATTACGGGATCGATGCAGCGTATGATGGATGAGACTAAACGGCGGCGTGCTATCCAACTGGTGTACAATGAAGAGCACAACATAATCCCGAAAACAGTGACCAAGTCACGCGACCAGATTATGCGAGGTACGCTGGTTGCTGAAGAAGGAAAAGAAGAAACCGGCGGCCCAACGATGCGATACGAGCACAATCAACCAAACCCAGTGGTTGCCGACCCAGTCGTTAAATATCTCACCAAAGAACAAAAGCAGGATCTGATAGACCAGATCAAAAAAGAAATGCTAGAAGCCGCCGAAAACCTACAATTCGAACGCGCCGCCGAACTCCGAGACAGTTTAGCCCAGCTGGAGGCGAGCATAAAACCAACCAAATAATTCCATTATTTGGTTGGTTTATCGTTCGTTGTTTGTTGTTTGTTGTTCTTTCTTTTCAACCCTAAACCCCGAACCCCGAACGACAAACAGCTTTCGGTGAAACCAAAAGCCAATAAAGAGGTATGCTTTCATCCTAAAAGTTTTAAGCGTACTCAATACCATGAAAGACAAGATTCATCCTGATTATAACATCGTCAAGGTTACCCTCGCTGATGGGACTGAGGTGGAAATGAAGTCGACGATGGGTGTAGAGGAGTTCAAGTCTGATGTAGACTCGACAAACCATCCGTTCTACACCGGGCGCCGTCAGTTTGTAGACACTACTGGTCGCGTGGAGAAATTTAAGCGTCGTTACGGGAAAAAGTAATCCGTACACCCGCTTGCTATATTATAGGCGACCTGGTTTCAGGGTCGCCTTTTTTGCGTTAAGGGTACTCGATCACCAAGCAGAATGTCAACACGTTTTAGTCCAGTCGATTTAATTATTCGTAAACGGAACGGGGACGTCCTGTCTGCTGGTGAAATACATGCACTTATCGAAGCGTATACCCATGATAAAGTGCCCGATTACCAGATGAGTGCCTTTTTAATGGCGACCTTTTTAAACGGCTTATCTCCGGAAGAAGCAGCCGCGCTCACTGAAAGTATGTTGCATTCCGGGATTGTTCTGGATTTGAGTGACATTCCCGGCCTTAAGGTGGATAAACATTCAACCGGAGGGGTCGGCGATAAAATTTCTTTGATATTAGCGCCTATCGTTGCAGCCTGTGGCGTACCGGTACCAATGATATCCGGGCGCGGCCTGGGGCATAGCGGTGGTACGTTGGACAAGCTAGAGAGCATCCCTGGCTTCAGTGTGAATCTGGACATTCCTTCGTATCGAGACCAACTACGCTCACTGGGTATCGTTATGATTGGCCAAACGGACGAAATTGCTCCCGCCGATCGCAAGATGTATGCGTTGCGCGATGTAACAGGCACTGTAGAATGCATTCCTCTTATCGCCTCCTCCATTATGAGCAAAAAACTTGCAGAGGGCATTGACGGGTTGGTGTTGGATGTAAAGTGCGGTAGAGGGGCATTTATGCGGACAATGGAAGAAGCCGAGAAGCTGGCAAAAACGCTTATGGATATCAGCGTTGCCTTTGGTAAGTCTGTAGTCGCATGGATAACCGCTATGGACCAACCGCTTGGTCATACAGTTGGGAATTGGTTGGAGGTGGAAGAGAGTATCCGGTGTTTAAGAGGAGAGCCCATCGAGGACCTGATGGAGCTTACCTATACGCTGGCTGGAGAAATGATATTCCTCGGTAAAGTGGCCGCTTCACCGGAAGAAGGGCGTTACCTCGCAGAAAAAGCAGTGTCTTCTGGCACAGCTTTTGAAAAATTTGTTCAGTTGGTCGATATACAAGGAGGCGACGTTAACGTTGTCAAAAATCCCGGCTCTATGGCCACGGCGGGCGAGCAAGAGACGGTGTATGCATCCGAGGAAGGGTACATATACTCAGTGGACTCTCTCTCTATTGGTAAAGCCGCAGTGCAGTTGGGTGCCGGTAGGCGTACTAAGGAAGATTCGATTGACCCCACTGCCGGCATCGTTATCCATCAAAAAGAAGGAGATTTTGTGCAGCCCGGACAACCTATTGCAACTTTGTATACAAGCCAGCACGTAGACATACCCGGTGTTGCCGCAGGGATTAAGAATGCATTTGCATTTTCAAATGAAAAACCTGAAGCCCACCCGTTATTGATGAATCGTTATGCAACGATTCTTTAGAAAAGGTTTTTTTTCTGTGTATTAGTTTGCATCTTTAGGGCACAAGTGCTCGTTATAAAAAGAAGAGCTATATTATACCACGATCAGTTATAGCCTAACTTAGCCTATTTTTTACTTATGTCAATTTGGAAGCGATTTACCCGGTTTATTAAATCTATCTTTGGCGGAGCCATTTCAGCCATGGAGGACCCCCGCTTGATTCTTGAGCAGAATATTCGTGAGCTGAATGATCAAGTACCTAAGATGAATGAAAACATAGCCACTGTTAAGGCGAATGTTGTTCTTCTTCAGAAAGAAGTGAAGCGTATCGAACGTGAAGTTGCGGACGTTACCTCTAAGATTAAAGCAGGTATTCAGGCAGGGAGAGATGATCTTGCAGAGAAGTATGCAATCCAACTCGAAAAAAGCCGTGATGGATTGGCAAGATCCAAAGAACAATTAACGTATGCCTCTGCAGCATATGACAAAGCACTGCAGGTTAAGAAGGCATTCATGCGCGAAAAAGACCGTAAGATTCAAGAAGCGAAGGAAGCTCTGCGGGCTCACGAGCGTTCGAAGTGGCAGGCTAAAGTTGCCGATGCCATGGAGCAGTTTGAAATTGGTGGTGTAGATCAAACCCACGATGAGATGATCAATCGCATCAATGAAGAATCTGCACGCAACGAGGCACGGATTGAATTGGCTCTAGACTCTGTCGACGTTGAAGCCTTGAAACTTGAAGAAGATGCCGATCATATTCGCGCTTCTGAGATCGTAAAGCAATTTAAGCTTGAAATGGGTGTTGGTGGAGAATCTACCGATTCCGGTTCTTCCTCTACGCTTGAAATTCCAGAAGAAGAAGCTGAGAAAGAAGCCAAAACGATTGGTAAACAACGCACTCAAACTGAATAATTTCCTCACCAATAGGATTATTCTTACACTCATTGGATTACCATGACTCCGGAAGAATACCAACGTATCAAGGAGGCTGAAAAGAAGCATCTGCAAGCCATCAAAAAGCTTAAGGCTAAGTTGAGGCAAGTGGAGCAGCGGTCAGGTACTGGAAAGAAGAACAATCTTCAGAAAGCTCTGGACGAAATCGAGAACGCGCCTGGGCAGGACATTCTCGATACACATGAGGAGATGATTGATCGCCTGGCTATGGATGCCATTCATCAGGAAGCACGCCTCGAATTGGCCCTTTCTAGTGAAAAGGATATGGAAGTAGACCCTGCCCCTGGTACAGAGTCTGAAAGCGCCACAGAGGCTCCATCGAAAAATGATTTGCTCCAAAGCGATGAAGAGTTGAAGGAACTTAGAGCGAAGGAGCTTGTGCGCAAGATGAAGATTCAAATGGGTCTTGATAACCTGAAGCGGAAACAGGAACCTGCGCAGGACGTCACAAAGAAAAGTAATTCAGCAAACACTGAAGCATCGAACGATGCAAATAGTACCGGTGAAGGAAGCGAGGATGCTTCGGAAGAATTGCCGGAGAAGACCATCGGGAGAATTCCCAGAAAATAGGCACTAGGCTTGATCGTACGCCAGAACAGACACAATCCTCTGAATTAGTTGCTCAGGAGGGCATGAATAAAAACGAAGAAATCAATTATACCAAAGAGGCTTTTCTAAACCCCTGGAATTTAGCCTTTCTGATCATGTCCATGCTAGCTGCTTTTTTCTTGAGTGGTTTTTCGGGCACGTTACCCCTGTTTAATATCGTTCTGATATTTGCTGCTGCTTCTGAGTTGATGTATCTCGGTATCCTTCCCCGCCAGGAACGGTTTCAACGATTGGTTCGCGCTCAACATGATAAAGAGCGGACAAAACCGCCCTCTCAAAAAGAAATTTATCTCCGTCTTACCAAGTTTAGCCAGCGGCGCTATGCCCGTTTGCGAAAGATCGAGAAGGAAATTGAGTCGAACTATCGCAAACTGAGCTATGCTTCTCAAGGGCTGCTTGATAGTCACTTGAAGAAGATTGATGGGCTGATCGAGTCGTATATTAAACTGCTCTATCAAAAGGAGCGCTACGAGGACTCTGTGAGGAACGGCGCTGAAGCTGAAATTGCAAGAGACATTAAAGAAATTCGGGACGAACTGGGAACGACTCAGTCTAAGAAAGTACGAGCCATCAAGGAACGCCGCCTCCGTATCCTGGATCAGCGCCTTGCTCGATACAAAAAGAGCAAAGAGAACCAGGAGATTATCGAAGAGCAATTGGCAACGATTGAAGATGTCATCAAGTACATCCATGAGCAGTCTCTCACACTTCGGGATCCTGAAGCGATCACCTTCCAGCTAGATACCCTACTTAACGAAGTCGAAGAAACAGAAGCTTCTGTTGAAGAAATGGAAGGTATGTTTACTCCAGGAAGTGATCTTCTTTCGGATATCGACTCTTATGAAATCGACGAGTCTATGCACCAGGAATCCCTGAGGGACCGTGCTCGGGAGTGATTTACTAAAAAGGCTTTAGTTTACAAAACCCTCTCCGCCGTTTAGGTAGGGAGGGTTTTTTTGAAAAGGACATGTTGAGTCGCAGGTTTAGTGTCGGCGCACTTGAAGAGGACATTTTCAGGCCTTGCTTTCGTCACGGCTTCCTTGAAGCATCAATGTTCAGCCGCTATCTAAGGCACGGCTTCCTTGAAGCATCAATGTTCAGACACTATCTAAGGCACGGCTTCCTTGAAGCATCAATGTTCAGACACTATCTAAGGCACGGCTTCCTTGAAGCGTCAATGTTCAGTCGTTGCCTTACTCCAGGTGTCCCTGAGTAGGTAAAGGGCTGACGAGGTCGTACTCAAGTCTTCCGTAAGTAAGCTCGCCTGTTGTAAAATCGGACAAAAGTCTTCCGTGTCAAGGCCTCGTCCTGAAAAGGAAGCACTCAAGCCTTCCGTACCTGGGTCAGCGTGCTGCAAAATCGGACAAAAGTCTTCCGTGTCAAGGCCTCGTCCAGATAAGGTTACACTCAAGTCTTCCCTGTCAAGGCCGCGTCATGAAAAGGAGGCATTCAAGTCTTCCGTGTCAAGGTCAGATCCAGAAAAGGTGAGACTCAAGTCCTCCGTGAGTAAGCTTTCTTGTTGTAAAATCGGACAAAAGTCTTCCGGACCTACCTAATCAGCGTAACAGCCCGGGTTTCTACAGATTCATCTAGCTGAATACGTAGGAAATAAAGGCCGGCGGCAGCTTCTTTGGGCTCCCACACGAGGTGTTGCGTTCCTGTAGCTGTTGAGGCCTTGGCAAGTGTGGTGACACGTCGGCCAAGGAGATCATATACTTCCACGTGCAGTGCTGAAGGCTGATCGAGCTGTATGTCAAGGTTCACCGGGCCTCGGGATGGGCTTGGGTAGACGTCCAATGTCGCGGTGCTCAATGGTTTTTCATTCTCGTTGCTGACGAGTGCCGGCAGGTAGGTATAGGTCGAACGGTGATCGTTTAGCCATGCACCTCCGTCCTGGATCTGATAGACTACTTCAAGAATGGCACCGTCTTCATCGCTGGTGTACAACGTACGCCGATTATCTTTAAAGTCACCGGTATCTGGATCTTGAATTTGATGCAGCAGTTCGGAAATAATACCCAGTTCATTATAGTAGTATCTTAATGCAAAAGTTTGCGGCACTTCTCCATTATATAGGGTGTCGATGCGAGTGATTGTCTGCATCTGTTCATTGAACGTATTCGTTGTCTTGCTTACCAGCTTCCAGGTACTATCAGCCTGATAAGATTCTGTGGTTTGGATGGAATATAGATCGCCATATTGAGTTGAATTTCGAGAGATTGTACGCCATTCTGAGGTTTCGTCTACCCAGGAATTAAATACCGACAAAATGTCGCGGCCCAAGTTATCGTATTCGGAAAGTCTCAGAACGGAGTTGACCAACATACCACGATCTCTATCATAGCGTTGAGATAGACTTCTGGTGACCACACCTTCTTCAATGGTACTGAACACTGCGGACGATGGAGCCCACTGCATACCGTCCCAATTGTAGCTGAATTGAGAAAGAATCAGATCGTCTTCCCATTCTGTTGTCATTCTAAAAGAATAGACGAGGGTGTCCATCGCTGGATCATAATCGAGTTCGAACCTTTCGGTGGTACGGCCATCCTCATTATATTCACGAATTGAGTTGTGAGAAACGGCAAAATCATGAAGCGTTGTGTCCCAAGCTAATCTGAAGATGTTGGATATTCGTCCCGCTGAATTGTAGTAATAATCATGACGAGAGACAGGTACCCATTCTGTATCCCAGTTCTCTTCTACTCTAGAGCGAAGTGGATCACTTGCAAGCGTGTGCTTATCTGGTAAAGCTGAAAACTCACCTTTCAAATTCACTTGAGCATTGGCTGCTAATGGCCCGATGAAGACCGCCATCAGTAGGATAACAATTAAGTTCTGCATGTAATAAATTTGAGGCTGAGTTCCTGTTATTTAACCAGCGTAACCCTGCGAGTCTTCACTGTATTGTCCAGTTGAACACGCACAAAGTAAAGACCAGCAGCTGCATCCTGAGGCTCCCAAACGAGATGCTGCGCCCCGGTAGCCATTGAGGTATTGGTAAGGGTAGTGACATGCCGGCCTAGGATATCGTACACATCCACGTGCAGTGCTGAAGGCTGATCGAGCTGTATGTCAATGTTCACCGGGCCTCGTGATGGGCTTGGGTAGATGTTCAATACTGCGGTGCTCAATGTTTTTTCATCCTCGTTGCTCACGAGGGCTGGCAGGTAGGTATATACAGAACGGCGAATGTTAACCCAGTCCCCTTCTTGGAAACTCTGGGAGATCGTTTCTAGAATATCACCGTCTTCGTCGTTTGTATAAAGCGTGCGGGCTACGTTTTGGAATTCATTATTGGGAGGGGAAAGCTCGGTTAGTTGCGCCACTTCTATTAAGAAACCCGATTCATCGTAAGCCCAGGTGAATCTCAATGATGGGGCAGGTTGCCCAGCTGCAAAAGGGGTATCTGTCAATGTGAGAGGCTGCATCTGTTCGTTGAATGTAGTGGTTATTCTTTGAACGATAGACCAGGTACTATCTGCCGAATTAAAGGCTTCTCTTGTATTTATGGTAGTGCGTTCTTCATAAGTGGTTGAGTTTCGGCTCGTTGTTACCCATGCCCCTAAATCTGAATTCCATCTCTCCGTCCTTGTGAACATGTGACGCCCCATCTCATCGTATTCATTAAAATTCTGGGATCGATTAACGAGCATTCCAAGGTTGCCATCGTATGTTTGAAATACGCTCACTGTAACCAGTCCATTTTCTACAGTGTTGATGGTTGCTAGCGTTGGCCGCCACTCCGTGCTATCCCAGATAAATCCCTTACTAGAAAGGGGCTGTTCGTCCTCCCATTCTAATAAAGTTTGTCGCGAGTAGATGAATGTATCCGCAACAGCATCGTATCTTAAATCGGTGCTTACCGCCACAAGGCTTTCTGCATTGAATTCTCTAGTCGTTTGAGCAACTACCTTGTACGCATTGAGGGTTGAATCCCAGGCTGAAGAGAACGTATTTGATTGCTGCCCTTCCGCGTTGTAATACAATTCACGCAGCGCCGCTTTCTCCCATTCAGTTGTCCAATTATAGGTTTCAATCGAGCGTAGGGGGTCACTGGCCAATGTAGGTTTATAGGGAGAGGTTAATGGGTTAGAGCCAATGCTCAAGCAACCAATGTTTAGATCATGAAGCCTGTATGGATCAGGGATGACCTGTTCTTCTTGTACGCATTCATCTCGATCTACTTGAATCTGGGCCGTTGCAGTTTGTGGTAATGAGAAGAGAGCTAAAAAAAGTACGGTGAATAGGTACTTCATGGAATTGAATGAATGTAAGAGATGAAACGACGCGTATGACAGGTTATGCGGCAACCTAAATGCCACTGTTATCAGTCGTTCCTAACACAATTCATCCACGAAAAAAGGGACCTACCTCACCACCAATAACCCCCTGGTATCAACCACCGAACCATCCACCACCAGGCTGTAATAATACACACCCGGCGCGTTTTCTTGGGACAAGGTCCACTCAACCTGGTGAGGGCCGGCTTGAAGTGTGGCATTTACGAGCCTATCCGTTTCTCTGCCAAGCATGTCAAAGATCTTGATCTCTACTTGAGCCGTTTGATTGAGTGAGAAGGGGATTTGGGTAGATGCAGAAACGGGGTTGGGAAAGTTTGTATAGAGGGCCGCTGCCTGCGTGGGCAATTCGTTTTCGGTGCCGGTTGAAGCCGTCTCCTCAAATCGGTAGAGCTGGCCTTCGAAGGCTGCCATAAAGAGGTCATTGGCTGCATTGACACCAAAAGATGTAATTCCAAAGTTTACATCGTTTAATTCTTCATTACCTGTTGCTTCGGATCCATCATACTCCAGGGCCCAAATGCGGCCTGTTTCAAAGTCGGCATAGATGTACTGCCCTACGAGTTCGGGGACGCGCGTACCGCGATAGACGTATCCTCCTGTAATGGAGCGGCCCTCGGATCTGCCATATTCCCATACAGGAGGTTCGCGATTATCCATGGAGCAGTTCGTTCGTGGCTCGTGACAAATCGAACCTTCCATGATATCCCATCCATAATCCTTACCACTTTCGATAATATCGACTTCCTCTCTTGAGCCTTGGCCTACGTCGCCAGCCCATAGATTGCCTGTTGGGGGATCGAAGCTGAATCGCCAGGGATTTCTAAGTCCATAGGCGTAAATTTCTTCCTTGTAGCCGTTGCTATTCCCCACAAATGGGTTGTCTGTAGGAATGGCATAGCGCGAAGCCAGTGTGGATTGACTTACATCGATTCGGAGAATGGAGCCCAGCAGGGATTGTGGGTTTTCTCCATTTTCACGTGGGTCCCCACCGCTCCCTCCATCTCCCAGCGCAATATACAAGAAGCCATCTTGCGGTCCGAATGCTAATTGACCTCCATTATGGTTACCGAAGGGTTGGGCCACCTGTAAAATCACGAGCCCAGACTCCGGGTCCGCTGTATTGGAAGAAGGAGGAGAAGCTGTATATCTTTCGATTACAGATCGTCTAGGGCCATCCGCTGAATACTTTACATAAAAGTGCCCATTCGTCTCGTAGTCGGGGTCGAAAGCGAGCCCAAGAAGACCTTCCTCTCCATTGGCTATATGTATTTCATCACCCAAATCGAGAAATACTTCCGTCTCACTCACATTTTCGTCGTCTTGAAAGACCATCACCCGGCCTGATTTTAATTCAGCTACAAACAATCTCCCAGAGCCATCACCGGGGTCTTGAATATCAACAGGAATTGAGAAAGATATATTGGGAAAGGCGCGTTCTACAGCAAATTGCGCTTGTGCTGGATGGAGAAAAAGGAATGAACAAACGAGGAGGCTAAAGCGAATGAATGGGATTCGAAACATGGAAGCTTTAGGTTGGAGAAAAAACTGTGGAGTGCGAAGGGGTCGTTTTATATACTACACACGAACAACGAATGTATATCTAAAATGATACCGAAAATTACGACCAAAAAACTTCTAAATGTTGGTGTCCTGGGCTGTGGACCGATTGCTCAGGCGGCACATCTGGAAGCGTGCCGGCGGGGAAAGAATACATCCTTGTATGCCATATGCGATCTCGCAGACGATCTGAGGGAACGTATGGCTGTGATACACCAACCTGAGGTGCAATATGCGAGCTACGAGGACATGCTTGGTGACCCAAAGGTGGATCTTGTGATCATCGCGACTGCAGATGCTTTCCACGTGCAAGCCGCCCTGGATGCCATAGAAGCTGGTAAACACGTACTTGTTGAGAAACCGTTGAGTGGCAACCTGGACGAATGTTTGATACTGCAAGAAAGGGTGCACACAACGGGAGCAGCACTACAGGTAGCTCACATGAAGCGGTTTGATGAAGGGATTTCTTTTGCTCGTCAATTTATCGAGGGAGAGATGGGGGAGATGCTAGCCCTCAAAGCGTGGTACTGTGATAGCACCCATCGCTATACGCTGACGGATAACGTACAGCCACTCATGATCAAGAGTGAGCAGGCCAAAAAACCGTCAACGAACCCCAAAGCGGATAAAGGCCGGTATTATATGATGGCTCATGGCAGTCACTTGATTGACTTGGCTCTGTATCTTGGCGGACCCATCGACGCTGTGAGAGCGCGCCGGCTAGAAAAGTTTGGTGCCTTTTCCTGGTTTGTGGATGTGGCTTTCCAAAGTGGTGCACTAGGGCACCTTGATCTAACAGTAGCAGTGAGAATGGACTGGCACGAGGGTTTCCAGGTGTACGGAGAATTTGGAAGCGTGATAGGCAAAACGTACAATCCCTGGTTGTTTAAGTCGAGCGAGGTTGAATGCTTTTCGGAGAAAGAGTGTGTTTATCATCGCCCGATTGCATCAGACGGCCATTTTTATCGGCGGCAATTGGAAGCACTGGCTGAGTCAATCCTTAACGGAAAACCCGTACCAGGGACTACCATTGATGAAGGGGTAGAGGTCGTTCGTGGAATGATTGCTATCGCACGATCGGTAGATTCTGGCGAATGGGTTTCATTAAACGAAGTCGGAGGCGCCTTGTGATGCAAGCAGGTATTTTTGCAAAAACCTTTCCTGGAAAGAAGGCAGGAGAATGTCTGAAGTCCGTAAGCGAACACGGTCTTCAGGTGGCCCATTACAACATGGCTTGTTCAGGTCTGCTTGCCATGCCCGATGAAATCTCACAGGAAGCCGTAGATGAGGTAAAGGAAGCTGCTGCTGCATATTCCATCAACCTCGTGGGCGTATCGGGGACCTTTAATATGATCCATCCCGATGATTCTATAAGAGAGGCCGGCCTGAGGCGCCTCAAGGTGCTAGCAAAAGCCGCTAGGGCGATGGACATCCCCCTTATTACTCTATGTACGGGGACCAGGGACCCTGAGGATAAATGGCGAGAGCATCCGGATAATGATCTTCCTGACGCCTGGGCCGATCTCTGTACATCTATGGAGGAAGCACTGATACTGGCCGATGAATATGACATCCTGTTGGGTATCGAACCTGAGTTGGCTAACGTCATCAATTCCACAGCAAAAGCCCGTAAGCTAATCGATGATATGGCGTCGTCTAAATTACGTATCGTGTTCGATCCAGCCAACCTGTTTGAGATAGCGCCGGCTGAAGAACAACGCCGACTCATCGAAGAAGGCCTCGATCTTTTATCGGACCACCTCATCATGGCTCACGCTAAAGATCGAAAATCAGACGGTTCATTCTGCGCTGCCGGGCAAGGAGTTATAGACTTTCAGCACTACATCGACGCCCTGAAGTCACGTGGATACGACGGGCCGGTTATTCTGCATGGCTTAGGGGTTGGGGATGTGGGGGAATGCACCGAGTTTTTATCACGGGTCCTGAGTGGTTTCTGGTTTCTCGTTTCTTGTTTCTTGTTGGTGCTGTGAAGACCTTCCAGAAACCAGAAACCAGAAACCAGAAACCAGAAACCAGAAACCACCCCAAAGCCCCAGCTTTTGGGTGAACCTATTCCGGAAATAGGGAGGAATCCATCCCGGGAATGATGCGGAGAGCGTTTTTGTAATAAATGTGCTTCAGGGTTTCGTCGGGCAAGTCGAGTCCGTAAAGTTTCCAGTGGGCGTGGCGCTTGCGGTAGTAGCTGAAGTATTCGTCGCCCGTTTCGAATGTCCTGAAGTAGACATGGTACTCTTCGGGATTCCAGGAGTCTTTACCCATGAGGACGCGGTCCTGGTATTTGATCAGGAAAGCACGGGCGTGTTTGGGTTGCCGGCCCAGTTCTGCCAGAACGGCCCCTAATTCGGTGTACATGTTGGGCAATTCATCCATGAGTGCACCGAGCCGGTCCAGGTTGTTGCCCATCCAGCCCAGATGCGCATTGATAAAGATCGTATTGGGATGTTTACGGAAGACGTTGTGTTGCTCCGCCATCTGTTCTTCCCAAGAGGGGAATTCCTCTGGAGGACGTTTTCTGTTGGGAAATTGTTTGAGCTCCAGCCATCGCTCGTTAAACCTGTCGTGCGGCTCATAAAATGGAGACGGTTCGCCTGTATGAATCAGGACAGGGATGCCCAGTTCACCGCATTTGGCCCAGATTGGGTCCAACATCGGGTCGTCTGTTTTCATGCGCTCTCCGTTTGCGAAAATGGTGAACATGCCCAGGTTTTTAAAGATCTTTAGGCCCTGTGCTCCATTCTTTACATCTTCCTCAAGCTGAGCAGCCGCTTTTTCTCCAAAGTTCTCCTCGTCAATCCGCCGAAAGTCAATATTCGCAAACTGGATGAACCGCCCTGGATAGCGGTCATTCATGTTTTTAACGCCTTCAATTATCCGCTCGCCGCTGCCTCCACTCAGGTTAACCATAACCGCCATGTTCATCTTATCCATCTCAGTGATCAATTCCTGAATCTGCCATTCAGGCATATAAGCGCCTCGACGCTGATGGGCATGTACATCAACGAATGGATATTTTGCGCGGGTGATTGGGTTCTCCGGGACAACTAACGTTGATGTTGGCTCATATTCTTCAACACCCATCTGAGGCTCGTCTTGCGCATACAAAGAGCTAGAAAGGCAAAGAACTACGAGAATAAAAGAGATAACTTTATAGGGCATGATCTATCCGATAGGGATTTGGAGAGTCCAAAGACAATTGTCCGGAGTCCGGAGATAAGGGTTCTAAAAAATAGTCCGGACTCTTGTCTCCAGACTCCGGACTCCAATGTAAGAAACTAACATAAAGGAATCCTATTTTAGCTTGCTCAGAAAGATTTCTAAATTGACAGAGGCGTAATGTGAACGGAGAACAAACCGCCGGTGAGCACGTGCAGAAGCAACCGAAGGAAGGAAACGGGGGATTGAGTACCTTCGAAGGCGTATTTACGCCATCGATTCTCACCATCCTTGGGGTGATCATGTATCTCAGGTTTGGGTGGGTTGTAGGTAATGTAGGATTGATGGGCACGCTGGTGATTGTCACGTTATCCACAGGGATTACTTTTCTGACGGCTCTTTCAATCTCAGCTATTGCAACAGATCAACGCGTGAGGATCGGTGGTGCGTATTACATGATTAGCCGGTCATTGGGGATAGAGACGGGAGGTGCAGTGGGTATTCCCCTTTATTTTGCTCAGGCGTTATCCATCGCTTTGTATACGGTCGGTTTTGCCGAGAGCATGGTACAGACGTTTTCCTGGATGGATGAGAAGACGGTTGGGATTATTACAACTATACTGGTTACCCTGGTAGCTCTAAGGTCAGCCAAGACCGCGATACGATCCCAGTACGTCATTATGGTGGCTATCGGCTTATCATTGCTTTCCCTTCTCTTTGGGAAGCCCATTGAAGAAACAGAGGTCGTATTGTGGTCGCAACCTCAAGAAGGGAATTTCTGGGTGGTATTTGCTGTGTTCTTTCCTGCTGTGACGGGAATCATGGCTGGTGTAAATATGTCCGGTGACCTGGATGACTCCAGCAGGTCGATACCCAAAGGTACTCTTGCTGCAGTGGGGACAGGATACCTTATCTATATGATTTTGCCTGTGCTACTTGTCTTTCGAGTAGGTACGGAGGCGTTGATCGAGGATCCCCTGGTGATGAAGAAAATTTCATTCTGGGGAGATGCCATTTTACTGGGTGTATGGGGAGCCACGCTTTCCAGCGCATTGGGCAGTGTGTTGGGAGCGCCGCGTGTGCTTCAGGCTTTATCCCGCGATGGTGTATTGCCCCAACGGTTGAGTTTTCTAGGTAAAGGGAGTGGGCCAAATGATGAGCCTCGCATAGGCACTCTGGTTACTTTAGGCGTTGCTCTGCTTGCTGTGGCGCTGGGCAATTTGAATATCATTGCTCCTATACTCACCATGTTCTTTTTGACCACCTACGGGGTATTGAATATCACAGCCGGCCTTGAACGATTCCTGGACAATCCCTCTTTCCGTCCTTCTTTTTCAGTGCACTGGTTTTGGTCGTTGCTGGGAGCGCTTGGGTGTATATGGGTTATGTTTTTGATCAACGCATGGGCCACGGTCGTAGCGTTGGTTCTCGTGGCTGTCATTTACTTCTGGTTAGAACGAAGGGAGATTGAGAGTGCCTGGGGGGATGTTCGGCAGGGAATCTGGATGGCCATAACCCGGGAGGGATTGTTGCGTCTGCGGCTTCATGCTCCCGATACCAAAAACTGGAGGCCCCACCTTCTTGTGTTGTCTGCTGCACCCACAAAACGGTGGCACTTGATAGACCTGGCTTCAGCAATATCGCATAACCGCGCGCTCCTTACCGTCGCAACCGTGATTCCTACAGATGATGTATCCGATCAACGTATTGCGCAAAAAGAAGCCACGATCCGAGAGCATCTTGCGGAGAAGGGTGTGCAGAGCCTGGTTCGCGTGATCGCTTCGGAAGATACCTTTCAGGGGGCAAAACTCCTTGTTCAGATTTATGGACTAGGAGGGCTTATGCCAAATACGATACTATTGGGCGTAAGTGAGCAAGTATCGCTTCGGCCAGCGTACTGTGATATGATAACCCATATTTATGAGGCTCGTCGAAATGTAGTGCTCATCAATCATAATAAGGAACTCAGGTTCGGAGAGCGGAAACGGATAGACGTGTGGTGGGGAGGATTGCAGAACAACGAGAGCCTGATGATTATTCTCGCGTATCTCCTCAAAACCAGTATGAGTTGGCGCGGAGCTGAGATTAGAGTCAAGATGGTCGTTAATCACGAAGACGCCCGGCAAGCTGCTGAAGATAATCTATTGGAATTAATAACCAAAGTTCGTACAGACGCGATGGTCGAGGTATTGGTGATGGATGGGCGGTCTTTTGATGAAATTTTGCGAACATCATCCGGTGATGCAGATCTTATTTTAATGGGCATGGCCCGCCCAGGTGAACACTTTGTCTCCTACTTTAATCACACCCTGGATCGGGTTGCCGACCTGCCAACCACTGTTCTTGTACTGGCCGCCCAAGAGCTGAAATTCTCAGAAGTATTGCTGCAAGAAGATCTGCTTACTGCTTGATTTGTATAAATAATATGTTAAGCCTTTAGTTTGCCAGTTTTTATTTCGAGCTTACTGTAAGCGCTTTTTTAACAAACTGGTAAGTATTATGACCACCAAGACCCTAATCGCTGGCATAGCTGGCGGCGCTGCATTATTTGGGATGGGATCCCTTGTGTATCTCGCGCTACTTCCAGATTTTTTTGCTGTTGACACAGCTAAGAACCCACCAGGATTTTTGTTTATCATCTTGGGAGAAGTCGTATTTGGCCTCTTTATGGCGATGTTGTTTAGCGGAAGAGGTATAAATACGATGGCAGCTGGAGCCAAACACGGTGCTATCCTTGGAGGCATCATTGCTCTAGGCACAGGTCTCATTTTTATGGGAGCCTATGATTTTGCAAGCATGAGTTATCACTTGGGAGAAGTTGTTGCATGGGCTGTACGATGGGGGGTAGCAGGTGCAGTTGTGGGGCAATTATTAGCCGTCAAGCAAGAAGAACCTATTGCTGCATAGCACTGGGTGAAAGCACTGTTTGATGTTTACTCGAGTGCCGGCCGGTTTCTGCAAAGGAGCCGGCCGTCGCCGTTTTTACTGTTTTTTGTGGCAAATAAACATAATGGTGCTGTTCTCAGGATCGTGCTTCGCAAACAGAAGCTGGTGTGGTTTAAGTGCGTTGAAAGTCTTGCCGATAACTAGGGCGTATGCTATTGTCAAAATCGTACATTGAGTGTAACAAAAACGCTCATAGTTCCGTAAGACATACTCTACCAACAATTTCATACCTGGTCTAACTTGATCAATCATGAAAACGCGTAACCACATATCATATCACTGGACACGCAACTTGTCATGCGATAAGAAAGCATGGCTAGCCCTTCGTCATACCCTCTCTGAACGTAGCTAATCTTACGTCGCAGCGAATTGCTGCTTCTTCTTTGATACCTGCTAAGCCGACTCGGCTCTATCGAGTATTCGCTGCAGTGTATTTGGTCTCCTTCTAACCTTTCATCTACGGGATATTTACGTCCTTTAGGGAGAGATCTATCATGAGAGAGCTACGTCCATACATTCAAGGCCCTAACGTCCGCGCCATAACAAAAACATTAGCTGCACCCGCTGTATCGCTTGGTTTAACAGCCAGGCATTTAGGCGAGCTATGGCTAACCATCGCGTTGTCGATCATGGCAAGGTTTACCTCGAAAGGGGCAGCCATTTGGCTGACTGTGTGCGCTACAAGTGTCCTTGCCATTGAACGGGCTGGTACAAAGCAGCCTGTTTTCGAGACTGGGAGGCAGGTACGAGCACCCCCACAAAAACGCCTCGGTACCCCCCGACTAGACTGAGCCTGTTCCTACATACAAGGCATCCCCATAACCATTTTTCATCCTTGACACGTTTTTTTCACTCATGGAAACACCAAAGCCAACCAAGACCCCATTACAGCGACCCTTTCAAGAGTTCTTCAGTAAGGAAGCCTTGAGCGGATTGCTTCTCATCTTTAGTACAATTATAGCTCTGATTTGGGCGAACTCAGCCCTATCCGGTTTTTATACCGGCCTCTGGGAAACGGTAATAACAGTAGGGGTAGGAGCTGGCAGTATCTCTAAACCTCTACTGCTTTGGGTAAATGATGGGCTGATGGCAATATTTTTCTTCCTCATCGGCCTCGAAATCAAACGAGAATTGTTAAGTGGTGAATTGTCATCACGCAAAAAAGCAACGCTGCCACTGGTAGCTGCTCTTGGTGGGGCTTTCATACCCGCTCTCATCTACGTTATTCTGAACCTCGGGACTGCAGACGTGAGTGGATGGGGTGTACCTATGGCCACGGACATCGCCTTTGCGATCGGAATATTAGCGCTGTTAGGATCGAAAGCACCGCTTCCGCTCAAAATATTTGTTACTGCTCTCGCGATCGTGGATGATTTAATGGCAGTGCTTGTTATTGCTGCATTTTATACAGCTGAAATTTCTTTCGTCAGTCTAGGGGCGGGGATCGGTTTTTTTGCACTGGCAGTGATGGCTAACAAATTCGGAATTCACCGGACGGCCATCTACGTGATTTTGGGCATTGCTACCTGGGTTGCATTCCTTAAGTCTGGCGTGCACGCTACACTGGCCGGGGTGTTGTTCGCGATGGCCATTCCTGCAAAAACAAAACTTACATCCACTGATTTTCTACGAAAGGGCGAGGACTTTATTCATGCTGTGCGAAAGCAGGTTGCTGAAAAAAAGGACCAGCAAACAGCTATTCATTATTTAGAAGAGACAAGCAAGAAGGCGCAGTCTCCGCTTCACCGAATGGAGCATGCGCTTCATGGATGGGTAGCCTTTGGTGTGATGCCTGTTTTTGCACTGGCCAATGCCGGAGTGATGATTTCTGCTAGTGTGCTGAGCGATGTACCAGGGAGTATGGTGTTCTGGGGAATATTTCTAGGGTTGCTGATCGGTAAACCGCTTGGAATCGTGAGTATGACATGGCTTGCTGTGAAGTCAAAAATAGCAGAATTGCCAGATGGAGTTACCTGGCGTCATGTTGCTGGAGCAGGTGCTTTAGCTGGAATAGGATTTACTATGGCTCTTTTCATAGCAAATCTGGCCTTTGCTGATGCTGTGACCCTTGAGATTGCCAAAACAGCGATTCTTGCTGCCTCATTCTGTAGCGGCCTATTGGGGTGGATACTTCTTTCTGGTACAAATGAGCGACCTGCAGACGCCAACGAAGAACTAGTAATCGTTTCTGATGGAGTTGATGTCTCCATACCTCGCTCTATTCCAGTAACTGAACCAACTACTGGCTGGAATTGATAACTCGGCCTTAAAATGTATCTAAAGCAATGAAACGGTACGTTAATCATATAGCTGATGAGCACAACACCCAGGCGGGTGTTGTGGCATCATCCCAGTTTAGGAACGATGAGAGGGACAATCGTCTGGTCATAGGGTATGCAACGTTTATGGCTGCTGTTCATAATGCAGCTCACACAGGAAGAATCGAGCTCCTCTCGCAGAACTACAAGCGTCTTGCGATTCGCCCTCTGCTACAAAAATTAACCTATTGTCTAGGAAGAGACAAAGGGTTTGACATGGTGCAAATTGATGCATTTTTGCGAAGGCTAGAGATTGAGAAACTCCTTGAGTTAAGTAGCGAACCGAGAGATACATTTGAACTCGCTTATGCGACAGGCAGCGTGTTACAACGATACTACTGCAATCCCAATGAAGGGAGGATTTATCCCATACTGTTTGCAGAGTACCTGCATGAGGCCAAAGCCGTATTTCGTGCTTACACAAGGCACATGGAGTGGCTAAGCAGAGATATGGATCTTGACAAGATCATGGACAAGTTAGCTCGAGGCTAGTGATGTTGAATAGTTTTAGATGGATATGCCTTTTCCTGGTTTTTGTCCTGGTACCTGTGGAGGCTCTAGCTCAGGAAACGGCGTTGGATCAAAGCGGTGAAGATGTGTCGTTCAGAGTTACCGGAGGTTTGCAGCCCCGTATTTCATACGGATTTGAAGAGGGCGCTGAAGCCAACTCCGATAGAGTGGGGTTTGGGCTACGCAGAGGGCGTATTGATGCAACAGTAACCGTAGGGGATCACATGGGTATCAACTACGACATGGACTTCGGAAGGGGGACTCTGAATACGGTTGATTTATTCGGTTTTTATCGCCTCAATGACAATCTGCGTTTCCGTGTCGGTTTTTTTGCTCATGCACAGCCTCGCGCCTACGTTCTAACATCGTTTGTCCGTCTCGATGGATTAGAACGGTCTGCAATAGCTGAGCGTTGGGCCCGGGCAACAACGGGATCTAGTGGAAGGGATTTCGGCGTTGATGTTACATTTGATGCACCGTCAACGACATTTATCTTTGGAATACACAATGGAGATGGGAATTTTTCTACTGGAAATTACCGGCAGAGTGTTTCCCGGCTTAATGGAGAGGCTGGTTTAGGGATTGGAGCCTTAGCCTATAGCTTGTATATCAATCACGACCTCCTTCCTGGAGTTGAAGTTGGAGGTTTTGCACGTTTTAACGGAGCGCGTAACAACAACACCGCTGTCTCGACGGATGGGCCCGGCAGAGACTATGTTAGTTGGTCCTCTCATCTGTATTGGGGAGCTAACCCAGGATCACAGCCCTTTCGATTAAAACTGGATGTTATCGGTTTGCACTATGAAGCAATTGGGGCTACAGCACAGGAAAACCGGGTTGGTTTTGCCCTGACTGGAGCTGTACGTTTTCTGCGTTTTGGAGAGCTTTATGCCCGCCTCGAACATGCAGACGAACTACGAGATAAACAGTTTTTTGCCACTGGAATAAGTTATAGTCTCAGTGCCCGGAAAGGACTGCCCTATTACAGGCATCGGATTACTCTTGGCTATCAAGGTGGTTTTCAAGATTCAATCGGTGGAAACGATCAACATTTGATTGTTCTGCAATCACAAGTGGTCTTCTAAAAGAGCAAGCCAATAAAAGGCGAAAATCGTCCAGCACAATCTATGTGTTGTGATTGAGATCTTTGTTTACAACATAAAAGTTGTTATATTGTTGTTCGTTTACAATATATAGGTTGTGTATTGAATAGTAAATTTAAACAACTTCAACTAGAAACTCTCGATGAGCACCTCGCAAGCGTGCGCGTTGCCCCTCGCCCTACTGGGGGATGGATTCGTGCGATTCGTACTGCTTTAGGTATGAGTGCGCGCCAACTCGCTCAACGCATGGGAGTGACCCAGCAAGCAATATCCCGCCTTGAAGGAAAGGAGGTTACAGATGCTGTGACGATAAAAACCTTACGCAGGGCAGCGGAGGCTATGAACTGTAAGGTGGTCTATGCATTGGTGCCGGAAGGAAGCAGCCTTAAGAGCCTGATCGAAGAACAGGCACTAAAAAAAGCGAGGGAGCTTGTCAAAGCTGTAGATCACACGATGATGTTGGAAGAGCAAGGAGTAGGTGATATTGAAGAGAAAACCCGGGAGGTGGCTAGTGAGATGGTATCAAATGTAAACTCAAGCCTCTGGGATTAGTCTATGGAATATGACTACATCGATGGACAAACTCCATTGGATGAGGACGAAATACAGGACCTCATTCCGACAATCCTGACCCGAGCGAATTTAGACCGGTTTGAGCAAGAGAATATCATAGAGGCCAGGAGATGGGTCATGCAGAAATCGGTCATGGCGAGGCAGGATGTGTTTAGTGAGAAATTCCTTCTAAACCTGCACAGGCGCATGTTTGGGCAAGTGTGGACCTGGGCTGGGACCTATCGGAAAACCAACAAGAATATCGGTGTGGACTATTACCTGGTACGCACCGAGTTACAGAAACTGTTAGGGGATTCCAGGTATTGGTTTGAAAGCCAAACGTATGACATTGGCGACCTGGCCATCATTTTTCATTGCCGGCTGGTCAAGATCCATTTATTTCCGAATGGGAATGGGAGGCACGCCCGCCTTTGTGCAGATGTAATATGTGCAAAATACGGAGCAAGAGAGTTGACCTGGGGGGGAAGAGTCAATTTGGGTGAGGAGAATCAAACACGAAAGGCTTACATTGATGCGCTAATCAAAGCGGATCAAGGGGATTACAAACCACTCATTGCATTTGCTAAATCATAGGTGTTTCCCCTGATTTGTGCTGCCTTAGACCCCGGACGCAATCAGCAACTCGATATCGCGGTGTGGCAAGCCAAAGAGGGTAGATAAGCTTTTCTTTGTGATGTGCCGTCGATAGGCATAGGTCCCATTTCTCAAACCAACATTTCGCCAAAGGGCTTCGTTCATTTTGCCGACTTCGCCAATCTGTAACAGGTAAGGGACCAGCACATTGGTTAGGGCATACGTGGCCGTTCTGGCCGCATTCGAAGGCATGTTGGGGACGCAGTAGTGGATAACGTCGTATTCCCGATAGGTTGGGTTGGAGTGGGTGGTAGCCCGGCTGGTTTCAATGCATCCTCCTTGATCGATGACCACATCAACGATTACGGATCCAGGACGCATTGTCGCTACCATCTCCTCGGTTACAAGCATTGGAGCTCGATGGCCAGACGTCATTGCAGCGCCGATGACGACGTCTGCAGAACGGACCGACTCCCTGATGTAATGCTCGGAGGCCATCGCTGTGAAAATGCGTCGGTCGAGAACAGTCTCCAGTGAACGGAGGGAAGAGAGATTGTTGTCCAGAACAATAACGTGTGCGCCGTAGCCTAAGGCTGTTCTGGCAGCCCATTCGCCAATGACGGAAGCCCCTAGAATCAATACGGTGGATGGCGGCACACCGGAGATCCCTCCAAGCATGATGCCTTGCCCGCCATCGCTACTTTCAAGGTACCGAGCTGCGATTTGAACAGACATTGCCCCCATGATTTCGTGCATGGTGCGGACGATTGGGAAGGTTTCGTCTGAGTCGCGGATGAACTCAAAACCGATCCCTGTGATGCACAGTTCAGTCAGCTTGCTGAGGATGTCTGGCGTAGCCGTTCCTAAATGGAGTGCGGAGAAGAGGATTTGTTTTTCTTGAAGCAGGTCCAATTCATTACGAGTTGGAGGACCTACTTTTACGATCAGGTTACAGGTGCCGTACAACTCTCCCGGCGATTCCATCACCTCTGCACCCGCCTCCATGTACTCAGAGTCTTTGAAGTGTGCATGCAGGCCTGCTTCCTTTTGCACGTAAACGCGGTGCCCATTCGCTGCGAGTGTTTGCACGCCTCCGGGCGTGAGTGCAACACGCCGTTCCTCGTTCGAAATCTCTCTTGGGATTCCAATGCGGAGCGAATTGTGCTTGTTCTTGAGCGAAATCATCCGCTCTTGCGTTCGCAATGCTCCCTCGACTGCAATATCCTGAATCGCGCTGGGCTCCATGGCTCTCTAACCGTCCGTGCAACGGGGTAAAAAAACAATATACGGTGTTTTTGTTAAGGAAGACACTACTTAGAAAGTCTCTTCGAAAACCAACATAATAACTCGTTCTACGCCTTTAGTTTCATACCCCTAATCCGATATTACTTCGGTATACGTTCGATGAACCTTGTGGTAGTGACATGCAGCACCCTGAAAACTTGTATTCCTTGGATACAAGCTCGGAGACTCATAGTAAGGATCCGGCTCCTTCTCAACCTGCTATCCATCGGGATAAGCCGGAGCAGGAGGCATATCGTAAAGATATGAGAGGGGCAAACCTGATGGGTGCTGATTTCTCCGGGCAGGACTTACATGAAGTGAACCTGGAAGGAGCGATCCTTTTTAATGCAAATTTGAGGGGAGCCAACCTGTCTCGCGCCAATCTCAAGAACGCAGAGTTGACCGGAGCTGACTTATCAGGCGCCAATCTAGAGTGGGCCAATCTTTCGAAAGCTGGACTGGGAAAAGCAGTCTTAGTTGAAACCCGGCTCTTTAATGCGAACATGAATTATACAACGCTGACTGGGGCCAATCTGCAAAAATGCGACCTTAAGAGTGCATCTGTTCAGCAAGCCAGATTTCATGAAGCAGATTTGCAAGGAGCGGACTTTAATTCCGCTGATCTTACAGGTGCTGATCTATCAAAAGCGCGTGTAGAAAACGCCTCCTTCATGAAAGCAAATTTGCAGCGGGCGAATTTATACCGCGTAACTGGCTTTGAGAAGGCGTCGTGGATTGGTACGGATATGCGCGAGATAAACTTCTCGGGAGCGTATTTGCTACAACGGTTTGCAAGAGATCAAAACTACATCAAAGAATTCCGAGAGCGAAGTGACTATACACGGTTCTTGTATTACCTCTGGTGGATTACCAGCGATTGTGGGAGAAGTATTATGCGGTGGTTGACGCTCATCTGTGTGGTTGGATTAATCTATGCCGGCTTATACACCCAGGTAAATATTAATTACGGGAGCCATGACGTTATCTGGTTTACACCCATTTATTACAGCTTTGTCACCATGACGTCTCTTGGATATGGGGATATCGCACCCGTAGATCTTACTGGAAAGATGCTCGCCGTTTCGGAGGTCCTCATTGGGTACATCATGTTGGGTGGACTTCTCTCTATTTTTGCAAACAAACTTGCCCGTAGAGCTGATTAAATAGTGCTTCTATGTTTAAGCTTTTCAAAAGACAGAAAAAGGATCCACAAGAGATCATAAAAGAGTTGTTTGCAGATAGCGAACTGCCCAGCTTTCCAAGCGCAATCATGGAGGTGTTGGCCACCTTACGTAACCCTGATTCTACCCCCCAGGAATTGATCCAAAAGGTGGAGTGCGATCCTGGGCTATCGGTGAAGGTATTGCGTACTGTAAACTCAGCAGCATTTGGACTCTCTTCCAAGATAGAGCACATTGGGCATGCTGTAAGTCTGTTAGGCAGGGCACGTCTCGAATCCGTTGTTTTATCCATCGCAGTAAATAAGTCCTTCTCGGGAATGAAATGGGATGGTTTTAATTACAAGCAATACTGGCATACTGCAGCAAAGAGGGCCTGTTTGGCGAGTAATATTGCTCTGATTCTGCATCCTATATCAGAAATGGAGTCATTCACCGAGGGGCTTCTACTGGATATGGGTGTTTTACTGCTCTTTATGCAGAAAAAGAAAGAATATGTAGATGTGTATTCTAAGTGGCAGCAGGAAATGGTACCACTAAGTGATTTAGAGTATGAGGTGTTTGGGTATGATCACACAGAGGTAGGAGCCATTGTGGCCGAAACGTGGAATCTACCAACGGACTTGATTTCATCTATTGCCAATCATCATCAACCCGAGATGGCAGAAGGGTTGAAACCAGCTATCCAGCTGGTATCTCTGATGAAGGACAGTGAGATGGACGATGGTATAGAATTGATCTTGGATAGGGCCATAAATCAATTTCACGTCGAGCAGGAGATCTTCCAAGAAACAATCGAGATATCCTACAACCAGGCGCTTTCTTTCCTTGAGATGTTGAATGGGTAAGGATCTAGTAGATCGTAACCCTGTCCTTATCGGTGTCAATGACTGTTCGCGTGCCCTCCAGCAATTGGGGGGGAGCCTTTCTGCGTAAACGAACCAGGTCAGAAACGCCTTGGAAGCTAAATGATATTACTTTTTTTGTAGGGAGGCCGTGGGGATGGTAATCTGCAATGGACCAGTTGACAAGCCCAAAATCTTCTGCGTACTCGGCCAAAGAGTCAGCTTTGTCTTGTGTCATTTTATTAATGGATTGGATTGTGGTGTTTGGTGATGGTACAGGCTAAGAAGTGGATCGTTTTTTTATTATAAGTCCCAGTGATAATCGTGCCAGTCTCTATTTGAGATATAATTCATGCGATTTAATCCCTTTTTCATGGTATTGACCGGTTCAAAATCTCGAAATCGACGTTTTTTAGGACGCTGTTATTGATGCATTTCCATATCGCTACTGTGAATTGTACAGCAACTACACAAACGTTTGAAGTAACTAAACGAGGTAAGCAGTTATTATGAGTGGTTACAAGGGGACTATTGGCATTCTTACAGGAGGCGGTGATGTACCGGGCCTCAACCCAGCTATTCGAGGTGTAACGATTCGGGCTCTCCGTGAAGGTTATCGGGTAATCGGAATTCGTAGGGGATGGGCCGGCCTGGTGGATATGATTCCCGATAAGGATGCAGACAATAGTGAAAACTTTATCGAATTAAAAGAGGACATTGTTAACCGCGCGGGCAGAACCGGGGGTACTTTCCTCCACTCTTCGCGTACTCGTCCTAGTACGCTGCCTCAGACGGTTATGCCACCACATCTAAGGAGCGTCTATAAGGATAATATCAATGATGTTACCGAGTCTGTACTAAAAAATCTGGAATTCCTTGGCATCGATTATCTGATTCCTATTGGTGGAGATGACACCCTGAGTTACGGGTATCGCCTTCACGAGGAAGGTGTAAAAGTTGTCGCTATCCCAAAAACGATGGATAACGATGTGCCAGGCACAGACATCTGCATTGGGTTCAGCACGTGTGTAACTCGAACAATTGAGTACACGCATTCCTTGCGAACGTCTGCCGGGTCCCATGAGCGATTCCTGGTCATCGAAGTATTCGGCCGGTATGCTGGGTTTACAGCAGTACTGCCTACGATGGCAGGTGCTGCAGATCGTTGCGTGATTCCAGAACATGATTTCGATGTTGAGCAACTCACCGAACTCATGGTTTACGACCGAAACCGCAACCCAAGTAATTACTCGGTGGTGTTGGTATCAGAGGGCGCCAGAATGAAAGGGGAAGAGAAAATGTCTTTCTTGAGTGATGAGGCGGATCAATTTGGGCACAAGAAATTAGGTGGCATTGGTGAAAAGGTGGCTCTTGCGCTGAAAGAATTGTCGCCCAAATTCAACAATGGCCGGCGAATCAATGTCGTCTCCCAGCGTTTGGGATACATGGTGCGAAGTGGAGATCCCGATGCACTCGATTCAATAGTGCCTATGGCCTACGGTACGCTAGCTCTCGAACTGCTGATGAAAGGGCAATCAGGACGGCTTGTTTGTGTGCGTGACGGCGTGTTTGATAATGTGCCAATCAATGTGATTGTTGACAACAAAAAGGTTGTTGACGTAGAGAAATACTACAATGCCGAACGTTTGCGTCCACGCTTTACTGCTTTCGATAAGAGCCCCTTCTTCTTGATGTCTGGATCCATATAAGAATGAAGCCTCCCTTCGACCTAGAGAAGGCTACTCAGGCGCTTGCTGAAGCAGACGAGAAGATAGGAATGTTGATTGATACGTATGGGCCATGTACATGGACCCTTCGCTCGATGGAGAGTCCTTTTCAGGCTCTCCTTCGAGCCATCGTATTTCAACAACTCTCCACGGCCTCGGCAGATGCTATCTTTAAACGTGTTGAAAACCTCTTTGATGACCGGGGTCCCAGCCCTCAAGCCATCCTTGATTTATCTGAGGATGACATACGGGCCGTAGGGGTTTCACGGCCTAAAATCAGGTACATCCGAGATCTGGCAGAAAAAACTCTTAATCAAACGGTACCCAGCCTCGAAGAGATGCATCAACTCGACAATGAGGAGATCCTTGACCGCTTGTGTGCCATCAAGGGTATTGGACGATGGACGGTCGAGATGCTGCTCATGTTTAATCTAGGCCGTCCCGACGTACTCCCCTCTACCGATCTAGTAATACGCAGGGGCTTCAAGAATATTTACGGATGGGATGAACTGCCATCCTTCAAAGAATTAGACGCCTTCGGTGAACGCTGGAGCCCATACCGAAGTGTAGCCAGTTGGTACATATGGCGCTTTGAGGATGGGGATAATAGTGCCTGGTAGCTGGGCTACCAGGCTGTTCGGGGTTTGTTGTTCGTGGTTTGGGGTTTGGAGATTTTGCATCATTTAACAACAAACCCCGAACAATGAACCCCGAACGGTTTATTCCTTACATCGTAAGGAATAACCCCGTAGAGTATGCCGGCGCGGAGAGGATGTTTTGGCCTCGGGTTGCGCTTTCGACGGATACGGAGATGCCCAGTTTATTTGTGATGGAGTAGGCTGCTTCGAAGCCGAAAGTGAAATAACTCTGGTTGTTCGCAGAGAGGCCGCCCATACCACCCATAATGGAGTCGTCGCCATTTTCAAGAGACTCCAGGCCTCGCAGGCGGGCGATTAAGGTTACTTTTTGTTGAACGGTATATCCGGCCTCGGCGCTAAACCTGAATTCATCCGAATACCCTTGTGTTCGGTTGTTATATCCTGCTTCTACGGACACATAAGCCGGGGTAGGATAGAAGGAATGACCGACACCCAGTGAAAGGTGTTGATTGAATTCACCGTCTCCGGTAAAGAGTCCATTCTCATGCCCATCATCTCCCAACGGAATTCCAAACATAAGGCTGGTGCTGACTACCGTGTTTCCTTTCTGAAGCAATCCAACACGCACACCAATATCAGCATCGGCTACCCCCGTGTTTTCAGCTCCGGCAAAGATCTCTGTACCTGTGAGACGTCCAACTTGCCTGTTTAGGGTGATGCGTTGCATGAAAGGAACGTAGGCAACACCCGTTATGCGATCTGTGAAACCATATTCCCCGTAAAAACTCACAGTGTAATCAGAAAGGGTAGGGATGTCGATCAGGTTGCCACCGAGTTCATAAAATCGATTGGCCTGTACAAAACCAAATCCGAGTTTGTAGAAACCGTGTTTACGTTTCTGGGGCCATGGTCCGGCCAGTGCTTCTGGTGCGAATAAAAGGGCAACCAGCAGAATAAGTAAGGGGCGAGCTATAAATTTATTATACATTGTACTATTGATCTGAGGTTGCTAGTTCAGCCTTGCGAAGCCGAAGGTAACATTAAAGGGAAGACAGTGAATGAGGACGTAATCGAAGTCATTCATCTCAACGCTATTAGGAACGGCGTACGTCTGTTCACCGCTTGTGCTTTTTAATTCTCCAAGATCCAGACTACGGCCGTTGACCCTGCTATCGCTTGAGAGGTATACGTGCAGGTCGGGTCCGTTACTGGTCGAGAACGTGTCGAGGAATCGCAGTTGCAATCCTCCAGCAGGTGTTTGTTCTAATTCAACCCCGCCAGCCAGGTTATAGGATGTTCCAGGTGTCTTCTGGAAAATACCGCTTCGGCTGGTTGCGAAGACGTTGAGTAGTGCCGGGCTGCTTATGATACCAGCGGTGCTGGCAGTTACTTCGACCTCGCCTGTTGTGAGGCCCCTCAGTAATCCCTGATCGTTGATAGTTGCTACCGAGTCTATGGAGGTAGACCACGTGAACGTTACATTGTCTATAACTCCACCGTCAGCATTCTCAGCTTGCGCCGTGTATTGTAAGAAATCACCTTCCGTGATACTGGTATCAGCCGGCGATATACGTACAATGGCTACGGCATTCGCATCAGCAACAACCGTTAAAAGGGCGACTTCACTCGCAATGCCAAAGGCTTGTGCCGTGATTTCAGCTTGCCCGCTTTGAAGGCCCATGGCTGATCCGTCTTCGGAGATGGAGACAATAGCTTCATCGGAGCTGGACCAGGAAAACGTGGTTGGCCGAGGGGTATCGGTGCTGTCATAATACGTGGCTTCATAGGTCACTGTCTGATTCACCTCAATGGCTTCGAGCGCTGGGGTAACAACAATGCGCGGCTCGAACAACTCAGCACTTTCGTCTAAGAAATCAGTGCCTATGCATCCTGCCGCCGCCAAAAAGAGAACGGCAGAGGAAAGGATGTGGAGAGGGAAATTTTTTATGTTCATGGCTTTAATGTGCATGGTGTAATCGTGGTGTAAATTACGCCCTATGTTAAAGTAAGTTATCACGAATGGGTAACAAATTAAGTGCAAGGTGCAAAGTGCAAAGTGCAATGTTTGGGTACAAATAATTGCACAGGTCTCGCTGTACAGTCTTAAGCAGGAAACATAACAAATCCGTATACTATTCGTATCCGGCATTGCAACCTCGACGCAATCACCCATACGTTCTTCTCCTATGAAAAAACATGCCTTCGGAATACTCGTTGGCCTTTGGATGCTCGTTTATGTGTATCCTGCAGTTTCTCAGCCTGTAGTTGCTGATTCTGTATTGTTATTAAGGGGGATCAATGCCTTTGAGGGGGAAGACTATGAAGAGGCTGTCACTGCATTTCAACTTCTCTTGGAGCAGGATTCTTTGCACGCTGAAGCACACGCGAGGTTAGCGCGGACGTTCAAGGTGATGGGGCGGCACATGAGGGCGGCTAACCAGGCTCGATTGGCCTTACGTGATGAACCTGAAAACATCGAGTACCTGATTCTCCGTCACCAGATTGGGTTTACACAACCAACCGTCATCGATAAGGCGCGTAAGCGAGCTATTTTAGGGCGAATTCTGAAGCTTGATCCTGAAAATGCCTATGCGCATACAGAGCTAGGTCGTGAAGAAGCCCTGGTTTATATCCACCATAAGGACCGCATTCGCATTCCTGATTTTAAACCCCAACCTTCGCCAATGGGCTCGTCGAATCCCAACGTACAGAGTAACCTTAATTTGGAGGCTCCTGTGCTTGTAAATGACCCGTTTGATCTGGATGAATTAAGAGGTCGGGGGTATACCATTCTCAATGAGGGACGGCGTGCAAGAATGGCCTATCAGGGTGCTCTCGTCCATCTAACCAAAGCCGGTCAGTCTGATCCTGCTTTCCAGCCCCTCTATGCGCCATTAATGGCATTGCTTGCCTTTGAGGGCCAACATGAAGATATGTATCAATGGGCCTCAACCATGAAGCGCTTTATTCCTGATGATCCATACAGTCATCTCTATTCTGGATATGCTGCTTATAAGCTCAACAATCTTTTCATAGCTGAGCGTGATTTTGAGAAAGGAATCAGCTTGCTGCCTCAGGACGAAGCAGCCGTATTTAAGGACTTATCCCGGATCATGAATAAAGATCAAATCAAGCAAGGCCTTGCAGATATAGAGGGGGATAGATACTGGTCCGACAAGGATCCCTTTCAGTTAACTCAAATGAACGAGCGAAAAATCGAGCATTATGCCAGGCTCGTGTTCGCTTACCTTCTGTTTGGTGAGCCTAAGTTGGATATGAAAGGATGGGATGCTGAGAGAGGAGATGTGTATGTTCGGTACGGAGAACCTGATCGAATGTACTATCTGACCATGATTGCGGAAGATTGTGATATTAGCGGACAACCGGTCTCTACGCGATCGGGTGAAAATAATATCACAAACTTTCATGTCTTTGACTATGGTGGATTTCGTGCTGTATTTGGGCAATCTGGCAATACGTCTGGGCCCGGCGGTGATGATGATCCTTCTAGTGCAAAGATTCCTTCCTTGAATGAATTTCCTTTATTTAGCACATGTGCCTCAGCCAACGCCAACACGTGGAGCCTGAGTGCCCAAATGGATTATGTGACCAGTACAAAAGGGGTTATTCGCGAAAACCCGACGGACTATCAGTTACCAGGAAAGGTTGTGAATTTTCCACATCTAACAACCACGTTTAAAGGTACGGAAGGCTTGGCACAAGTCGTTGTTACCTATGGATATCCGGTTGCTTTATCCTCAAGCCAACTAGCGAGTTCGCGGAGCGGAGAACTGTTTATGCTGGGATTGGAAGTAGGCGCTTTTCTGGTAAATGAATCAAGAAATGAGACCATTTCACTCCAGCGGACGATTGGGAGCGTGTACTTTGGAGAAATGCAGCAGTATGAACGCGCCACCCTATGGCCAGGTGCGCATCGGCTACAAGTAGATCCCGGTACGTACAGGCTATCCGTTGAATTTGAGCGGAGGACCGATGCCTCTATTGGTGCAAACCAGGAAGAGGTTACCGTACCTGATTTTCATTCGGGTGCGTTCTCTATGAGCGATATCCTGCTGGCGTATTTCATTGAAGAGGGGGAAGAAAGGGAATACACAGATGGTATCATCAAACGCAACGGGTTTGACATTCAGGCAGCGCCATGGGGAGTGTATGAAAACGATAAGCCGGTTTATTTATATTTCGAGCTATACAATTTGAAAGCATCGGCAGATGCTGCTGCTTCCTACACGGTGGAGGCAGCCCTCGTAGATGAAAAGAGTGCTAAAGGCGGGCGTAATCGGCTTTTTCGAAGATTAAAGAGGAATCAGGGCTCTGGCGTTTCAGTGAGCTTTGAGGGGACGACCAACTCACCGGATACCGACCAGTATCTCATAATGGATACAGAAGGTCTCGAAGAAGGCAACTATGTACTGATCGTACGTGTCATAGATACAGTGAGTAAGGAGAAAGTGGAGAGGGAACGAACGATTTACGTAAGGTGATATGCGATTTTTACTTCTCCTATTATGCTTGTTTATAGCAACGCTTTCAACGTACGCCCAGTCCATCAACCGTGACTCCCTTCTTCTCAGTCAAGGATTAACTGCTTTCGAGGAGGGCGATTACAATGAATCAACAGCTCTTTTTAAAAAGCTCCTCGGAAGAGATTCCCTTCATGCACGTGCACACTATTATATTGCTCAATCATACAATAAGAGGAAAAAACGGCTACTTGCAGCAAGGCATGCGCGTTTGGCCGTGCGGCATGACAAAAGAAATGTTGATCACCTGATTTTGCGCCACCAGATTGGTTTTGTTCACCCCGTTCCTTTGGCCCGTGCGCGGAAGCGTGCTTTCTTAAAGCGCATTCTCAATGTTGAGCCTGAGAATCCGTATGCACATACAGAAATTGCACGCGAGCATGCACTGCTCTACCTGAATCATAAAGACCGGGTGCGGGTGACTGACTTTGCTCCCCCAACCAACATGCCTCCTGGAACGGAGCTTGATCCTCTCAGGGGCCCGCCAGCAAGAGGCGTATCCACTCCAGGCCAGGAGCCTATTCGAGTACGTAATCCCTTCAGCATAAACGCCTTGCAGTCTAGGGGATATAATACGGTTTATGCGGGCCAGAAAGCGGACTCTTCGTATGAGAAAGCAATCTCACACCTGGCACAGGCAATACAAAGTACGCCTTCTTATGCAGATGCCTACCATGTGCTGATGGGGATTCATGCTATGGAAGGGGCGCATGAGGACATGTGGCAGTGGGCTCAGACCATGATTAGTGTTCTCCCTGAAGACCCTTACAGCAGTTTGTTTGCAGGATATGCAGCATATAAACTGAATAAGCTTCAAGTCGCTGAGGATCATTTTCAACGTGGGATTGCATTGATGGAAGGTGTAGAACGAGCAGTATATGAAGACGTGAAGCGCATTATGAACAAGGAACAGGCCCGAGGTATTCGGGGGGATTCCTCAAGAGTACGTGCATATTGGGTCGACAAAGATCCATTTTTCCTTAGCGATGAAAATGAGCGCCTCCTTGAGCATTACTCACGCCTTGTTTTCTCAGAACTCGTCTTTAGTGAGCCCAAACTCGACCTGAGAGGCTGGGATAGCGAGCGGGGTGATATATACGTGCGCTACGGCCGGCCGGAGTCCATGTATTTTCTGACGCATAACATTGAAAACTGCGGAAGCACTGGGCTTGAGAATATCGTCAACTTTCAAATCTTCGACTATGGGTCGTATCAATTTGTGTTTGGAAGCCTCAATGGCTCATTTGGGTTTGGCGGACAGTCCGTGATTGGGATTCCAACCCTGAATGAGTTTGTGCTTTACAGTCCCTGTGCTCCTATGTTTACCTCTCGTTGGACGGACGGGGCCCAGATGGATTATGTGCTGAGAGCAAAGAGTCATATAAGAGAGACACCGACGGCCTTTGAGCTTGGAGGGGACGCGGTTACTTTTCCCTATCTAGCTTCGCAATTCAGGGGAGAGAAGGGGCAAACGGATCTGCTTGTGTCTTATGGTTTTCCGGTGGTCGTTGGAGCGAGTGCGTTACCGGGAGGCCAGTTTACATCAAAGATAGGGTTGGATGCAGGCGCCTTTTTGGTAACTGAGAACGGGGTACAAACCGAAAGCCGTAAAGCAATCGACGAAGTATTTAGAGACGAAATGCTGCGCTTTGAAGGGGCTGTATTGTGGCCAGGCACCCATGCCTTGGCCGTGGATCCCGGTACCTACACGTTGTCGGTTGAATTCAATCGATCGGCTGATGCATCAAGAGGATCCAACCAGGATATATGGGAATTGGAAGACTTCAGTTCTCCTGCATTTGCCATGAGTGATATTCTTTTGGCTTATTCAATTGAAGAGCATGAAGGGGCTTCCTTGCCAGATGGCTATTTCTCTCGGAATGGGTTTGAACTAAAGGCTGCCCCGTGGGGAGTATACGAGAACAACCACCCCGTCTATTTTTATTTCGAGCTCTATAACTTGGCGTCCGAAACAGAAGGACTCTTTGAATACGATGTTGAAGCCGCACTGGTAAATCGAAAAAGTCAGAGGAAAGGATTGAAAAATTTATTCAGGTTTGCCCGCCGTAATAAAGGAGATGCCGTTGCGGTTCGTTTCAGCCGCACTCATGACGGTAAAGATGCGAATGAATACTTGATTCTGGAAACCGATACCATCGATCCTGGGAATTATATTTTGATGGTGAGGGTTACTGAGAAGCAGACGGGTAAATCGGTTGAGCGGCGGCGGGAGATATTTGTTAGATAAGTTCAAGGTTTAAAGTTCAAGGTTCAAGGTTATGAGTGGGGAGCCATTTAATGAGCTGAATGCAATTATTTTGAAGGGGCGGGAGTTGGCTGTTCTGTATGGGCAAAGTTATCTGGATTTGGAGCATTACCTGTTGGGAATTATACATGCCGAGCCAAATAAAGCGCGTGCAATTCTTTTGGAGTTGGGGTGTGACTTGGATGTGCTCGAGCAACTCATCATAAACAACCTCGTCCCTTCGGAGCCGCGTGAAGATGGGAATATTATTTTAACCCGCCAAGCTGAAGGAATTCTCAAATCCATGTACCTGGATGCCTTGAATATTGATGAGCACGCTCTTCAGCAGAAAATGCGCAACAACGAATTGAAGGACAAAGTGGCTGGAAGCGAACACCTCCTTCTAGGCATACTTCGGATGGATAGGAATTCTAGCGTATTAGATTTGAAGGTGAAGTGGGGGATTGATTATGAGCGGGTTAAGGGGATGTTTTAGAGTGCAAAGTGCAAGGTGCAAAGTGCAAAGTTTGCAGGAAAAAACCTTGCACTTTGCACTTTGCACCTTGAACTGCTGTAAGACTTCAGTCTTCCAGCCTGGGCGCAATGAGGTCGATGCGGTCTGTCCAGAGGCCGCCTTTGTAGTTTTTTGGTAGCTTTTCCAGGAGAGCGGGGTCGTTGTAGCCGTTTGAGAATCCTTCGCCGTGGTACGGGCCGATGAGGGTGACGTAGGAGCCGGCTTTTTCCATTCGGCTGATGAATCGATTGGGCCATCCCCACAGCCAGGGGGCTACATTTACCGGGACGGTGAGTAGACTGTTTGAACACGCCGCCGGTACGTGCCCGATCCAGCCCAATCCGACATACCCCATCAGGCATTTTCTTAACTGTGGGCGCGTTACTGCTTTTAGGTGAGGCAGCTCAGTTTGAACTTCAGCTACTGGACGCGGCCCCCCGGTTAAAATCAGTTCTCCGTTGTATATCTCTGAGAGGGAGGAGATTCGAGCAGCCAGTTTTTGACCTTCCCCCTCTTCGTTGCTTTTGATGTCAATGACAAAATTGCGGTCGGTGAAATGGGAGAGTACCTCGTGCAAGGACGGCATCATACCAGTGCCTTTTCCACGGAATGGCCAGGTGGATCCCTCATCCAGCGTGTATCCATATCCAACATCCAGAGACCGCAAATAGGGCATGGTTTGGTCGCGAGTGCTGCCCTGGCCGTCCGTGCGGCAGTCGAGCGTCCAGTCGTGAAAGACGGCAAAACTGTCGTCTTGTGTAAGGTGGACATCGAGTTCTACAAAATGGGCTCCGAAATCGAAGGCTGCTTCCATGGCAGGTAGCGTGTTTTCGATGTGCTCGTGTTCAGTCGGAAGCGTGCGGGCTGCTGTGCATGTTGATCCGGTTAATCCTTCGCGACTAAAATCCTGGCCCAACGCACGGTGGGCGAAGAGCATGCTGTCATGGTTGGGGTCAGCAAGGAATGAAGCATTAATCAAAAAAAGGAACAGGAGAATTGGTAAAACAACCCACAGGATTTTCTTCTTGAGCGATCGCCCTTTATTGGGGAACGTGTTATTCATTCAGGTCTATAGGAGATGATCTAAACTCGTTTACGGACTTCGTTGTTAAACGGATAAAATCTGAGATTGTTAATTTTAAAGGGATAAAAGTTGCTTCCTTTAGATTTAGCTATTCCTATCCGATCCCGAACGTATGTGGAACGACTTCAATTCAGCTATAAGGCCCCTCTGCGAATAGAATTATTAGAGATAGACCTATGAATTTTGCTCTGACGGAAGATCAAGAAATGTTACGGGACGAAATCGTCCATTTTGCACGTCAAGAATTAAATAAAGATATCATTGAGCGAGACCGAAACCAGGAATTTCCTCGCGATCTCTGGTTAAAATGTGGGGAGATGGGGCTACAGGGACTACCTGTTCCAGAAGAATACGGTGGCGCCGGACTGGATGCACTTTCAACAGCTATTGCCATAGAAGCTCTCGGATATGGGTGTGAAGACGGCGGCCTTTCTTTTTCGATTTGCGCGCATCTATTGGCCTGTGTGATTCCGATCATGAACCACGGCACAGAAGAACAAAAGCGTAAGTACCTTCCTAAGCTGTGTAGCGGTGAACTGATTGCTGTAAACGCTATGTCTGAGCCTGGTACGGGGTCGGATGCCTTCAATATGAAAACACGTGCAATCCGAGAAGAAGGTGGATACCGGATCAACGGCACAAAAATATGGAGTACCAACGGACCGGTTGCTGATATTGCTCTTCTCTACGCGGTAACAGATCCTGATAAAGGAATTAGTGGCAGCACATCTGCGTTTATCGTAGAGAGAGAGACCCCAGGTTTTTCTCCTGGTCAGAAGTTTGAGAAAATGGGCCTTCGCACATCGCCCATAGGTGAGATGGTGTTTGAAGACATGTTCGTGCCTGAATCTGCCTTGTTAGGAGGTGAAGGAGCCGGATTTGTACTGTTTAACCAGTCGATGGAATGGGAGCGTGTTTGTATCGGTGCAAAGCATTGTGGAACGATGCGCCGCCTGATGGAAAAATCCGTTAGCTATTCCAAGGAACGGGAGTCTTTCGGACAACCGATCAGCAAGTATGAAGCCGTCTCAAACAAAATTGCAGACATGAAAATGCGCCTCGAAGGTGCACGGCTTCTAACCTATCAAGGAGCTACCCGGCTCGACAAAGCACGAGATGTGGCTATTGATGCAAGCATGACCAAAATCTTTGTCAGCGAGTCCCTGGTTCAGACAGCTCTTGATACCGTTCAAATCTACGGTGGAAATGGCTTTACCACGGACTATGAAGTAGAACGAACCCTTCGTGACTCAATTGGCGGAAAGATCTATTCCGGTACAAACGAGATTCAGAAGAAGATTCTTGGGAATTGGTTGGGGTTATAAGTTCAAGGTTCAAAGTTGTTTGGACTAGAAGGTGACTAACTTTGAACCTTGAACTTTGAACCTTGAACTCTTCCAGATTATGGCAGTTCAACACAGACTTTTCTAAAAAAAGCAATCAATTATATACATGAACATAGCTGTTTGTATTAAACAGACTCCGGATACGACTACGCGGATACAGGTTGCTGATGGGGGTGGTGAGATCGTTGAAGATGGTATTCAGTGGATTATTAGTCCATATGATGAGTTTGCCATCGAGGAAGCGTTAAAACTGACTGAGGCGAATGGAGGAGAGGTGACGATTGTATCCATGGGGCCGGCTCGCGTTGAAAAGACCATTCGCGAGGCATTGGCGATGGGGGCACAGAAGGCGATCCGTATCGACTGCGAGTCTATTCCTAGTGACCCTGGTGTAACGGCCAAGGTATTGGCAGAAGTGCTCGGTGGACGAGGCTTTGATCTGATCTTTACGGGCCGCCAGGCGATTGATGGAGATCAAGCGCAGGTACCTGGCCGATTGGCTCACTTACTGGATTGGGCCTGTGTGAGTGTCGTTATCGACCTGGACATTGATGGAGACAAAGGGACTGCTTTGCGTGAAGTTGAAGGGGGTAGTGAGCGTGTGAACTTCACGATGCCGGCTGTAATTGGTGCAAATCGTCACTTGAATGAGCCACGGTATCGCAATATGCGAGGCATCATGAAAGCAAAGCGCATCCCCATTGAGGTCGTTCAAGTGGATGCCCCTGTGCCACAACTTGAAATTACCAGTTATTCCTATCCACCTCAGAAGGGAGAGCGTAAACTGTTCGAAAACGGCGCATCCGACGTCCCCGAAGTTGTTCGCCTCCTCAGAGAAGAAGCACAAGTAATCTAAAAAATGTGCAGAGTGCAGAGTGCAAGGTGCAAAGTAAAGAATATGTGCCCTGGCCCTCAGTTCTCAGCCTTCAAGAATTATGATATTAATTATTTCTGATATACAAGAAGGGAAACTGCGGTCGGTGAATGCAGAGGTTTATACGGCGGCAGTGGCATTGGGGAAGGAGACAGGACAGCCTGTAGCAACAGTATTACTTGGGGCAAGCGGGCTTGAAGAACTGGCCACTACAGCGGGAAGTTATGGCGTTGAGAAGGCGATTGTTGTGGAAGATGCTGGTTTAGAAACATTCAGCCCAGACGCCTATGCAGCGGCCATAGCTCAAGTTATCCGTGAGGTGAATGCAAGTGTTGTTCTGATGGGTGCAACGTTTACTGGGAAGGATGTTATGCCGCGTGTGGCACAACACCTGGATGTGGCTCTCGTTCAGGATGTTATCAATGTTCGAGATGAGGGTGGACTTGTGTTCACACGGCCTATGTATGCCGGTAAGGTGCATGCAGAAGTACGTGTCCATTCTTCGCCCGTAATGGCAACGATTCGTCCAAAGTCCTATAAGCCGGCTGAACAGGCTGTAGATGTGGCTGTTGAGTCCATGAACGTGAGTGTACCTGCTGCAAAAGCACAGGTAGTAGCCTATGAAGGCAGTTCAAATGGTAAGCTGGATGTCACAGAAGCAGACATCATTGTGAGCGGTGGCCGTGGTATGCAAGGCGCTGATAAGTGGGGCATGTTGGAAGAATTGGCTGATCTTTTGGGTGCTGCGACAGGATGCAGCCGGCCTGTCTCTGACGATGGATGGCGTCCTCACGAAGAACATATTGGCCAGACGGGTAAGACCGTCTCTCCAGATCTTTACATCGCTTGTGGTATTTCTGGAGCCATTCAGCACGTAGCTGGTGTTTCGTCCTCGAAATACATTGTGGCCGTTAACAAGGACCCTGAAGCTCCTATCTTCAAGGTAGCCGACTACGGGATTGTGGGCGACGTGTTTGACGTAGTGCCTGTGATCACCGAGGAAATCCGCAAGGTAAAGGGATAGAAGTTATTCTTGATTCGGTGGAAGTGAATCCGCGATCAGCTCTGATAGATCGTACACTTCCACTGTGTCTTCTTTGCCTTTGGCCGTAACCCCATCCGTTAGCATAGTCAGGCAGAATGGGCAGTTTGCTGCGATGGCTTTTGCTCCCGTGTTCAAGGCCTCGTCTACCCGTTCTGCATTAATTCGCTTGTTACCGGGTTCGTCTTCTTTAAACATCTGTGCTCCACCAGCACCGCAACAGAGTCCTTTGGACTTACAGCGCTTCATTTCAACGAGCTCTACATCAAGTGCCTCTAATACTTTCCGCGGTGCTTCGTAGACACGGTTGACGCGGCCGAGGTAACAAGAGTCATGATAGGTAATACGCTTCCCTTTAAAGGTGCCACCGCCTTTTAACTTGAGTTTGCCGGTGTTGATGAGTTCTTGCAGGAGTTGGGTGTGGTGAATAACTTCGTAGGATCCACCCAGAGCTGGGTATTCGTTCTTAAGTGTATTAAAGCAGTGCGGGCAAGCAGTGACAATTTTTTTGACACCATACCCATTGAGCGTTTCAACATTCTGCAAGGCCGTCATTTGAAAGACGAACTCGTTGCCGGCTCTTCGGGCAGGATCACCTGTGCAGAGTTCTTCTTCGCCCAAGATTGCGTAGTTGACACCTACATGGTTGAGAATACGGGCAAAAGCTTTTGTGACCTTTTGGGCGCGAGCGTCAAAACTTCCCGCACATCCTACCCAGAATAGGATATCAATGGTTTTTCCTTCAGCGGCCACATCAGCCAGGAGGGGTACATTCATAGCAGTATTAATCTTTCGTCCACGCGTCTCGTGCGTCACCAACTTGCCAGACGGCGCCGCTGTTTTCAATGCTGTTAAACATGGGGATCCAATCCGATGGTCCGGAGGACTCTGTGAGGACTTCGTACCGGCGCATAGCCAGGATAGGCTCGAGCGGATTGATCAGGACCGGGCAGGCCTCAACGCAGGCCTGGCAGGCTGTGCAAGCGTGCAGTTCTTCGGGTGTAATTGAGTCGAAGAGTGATTTTCCATCGTCATAAGGCGCTGCTTTTTGCTCGTCCGATTGGGAAGCTCTTGTTGTGCTGACAACCTCCAGGCGGTCCCGAATGTCCATCATGACTTTTCGAGGAGAAAGCTTTTTGCCTGTTAAATTGGCGGGACAAGCGGCCGTACATCGGCCACATTCTGTGCATGAATAGGCGTCCAGTAAGGTTTTCCAGCTTAAGTCGAATACATCCTTTGCGCCGAACTGAGGAAGTTCTTCACCTTCAGGCGGTTCTTCTTCCTCGATGAGGCCCATCATGCTTTTGACTTCATTCATGATGTCCGGCATGTTTTCCATTTCACCGCGCGGGCGAAGCCTGCTAAAGTACGCATTGGGGAAGGCCAGTGCGATATGAAGGTGCTTGGAGATGGGCAGGTAGTTAAGGAATGCATATACTGTGAGCAGATGAACCCACCATCCTACGCGTTCCAGGGTAACCAATGTGTTTTGTGACAAGCTGCCAAACAGGGCTGTGCCCAAGATGCTACTTACAGCTAAATTGCCGGTATCGGGATAATGCTCTGGGTCCAATTCCTGGAGGAGAATATCCGTGCCATTCATCGTGAATATCCCTGCAATAAGCACTACTTCACCGGCTAGGATGATTAACCCATCCTTACTCGGCCAGCCTCTCATTTCAGGCTTGTTGAATCGGTCTCGCTTGAAGACGGTCCGGCGGAGTATGAATACTACAGTAGCAACAAGCGCAAGGAGGGACAAGATTTCGATGAAACTGATTACAAAAGTGTAGAACCCACCAAGAACCGGTGCAAAAATTCTGTGTTGCCCCGTAAAGCCATCGATCAATATTTCGATTAACTCAACCTGGGTGAGAAGGAAGGCTGCATAGATAAAGAAGTGAAGCAGCGCTGGCTTCCATTGAGCGAACATCTTTTGTTGCCCGAATGCAACAAGGAGCACGTTCTTCCATCGGGTGCCTGTATCGCCAGAAATATCCTCTGGGGCACCAAGCTTGATATTGCTTCGAATCCGCCCGAATTGTTTGATGGCCCATCCAAACGCAACGATGGTAACAACGATAAAAAGGACCTGCTGAATCATAGTCAGGGTATTAAATACAAATCAATCAGTAATGGTGTCATAATAATGGCCGTATAACACATATTTCTACCGTATGATCGGTGCACTGGTATTTTTCTCCAGAAAGTCATGGATAAGTTCAACGTTCAAGGTTTAAAGTTCAAGGTTGGGTTTGACAGGCTCACTACAAGGCCTTAAACTTTAAACGTGCAACATTGAACCTTGAACTTTGAACCTTGAACTTATATGTACGGAGGAATAGAAGCTGGCGGGACCAAGTTTGTTTGTGCTGTAGGAACTGGGCCGGATGATTTGAGCGAGATGGTTCGTTTCCCTACTACAACGCCGGAAGAAACTATCGGGAAAGCTATCGCCTATTTTAAAGACCAACCCCATACCTTAAAAGGAATAGGCATCGCTTCTTTTGGCCCAATAGATCCTAATCCTGTTTCGGAGACCTTTGGGCATATCACTAGTACTCCAAAGCTTTTATGGCAACATACAGACCTTGTGGGGCCGATTAAGGAAGCCTTTGGTGTGCCTGTAGGTTTTGATACAGATGTGAATGGAGCTGCGCTATCGGAAGTGCGTTGGGGAGCTGCGCAAGACGTTGATTCAAGCGTGTATTTTACGGTAGGCACTGGAATTGGAGGGGGAGCGGTTGTGAATGGAAAAACGATCAATGGATTGCTCCATCCTGAGATGGGGCACATGAGGGTTCCTCGCGCTGGAGGAGATGACTATGAAGGGGTTTGCCCCTTCCATGGAGATTGCCTCGAGGGCATGGCTACCGGTCCTGCCTTAAAAGCTCGCTGGAGTGTGCCTGCTGAAACCCTTCCCAAAGATCATGTTGCCTGGGATTTCGAGGCCCACTACCTGGCAATGGCTGTAGTGAATACGATTCTGGTGCTATCTCCTGAGCGTATCATCATGGGAGGGGGAGTCATGGAGCAGGAACAGCTATTCCCAAAGATACGGGCGAGAGTTCAGAAGGCGTTAAATGGGTATGTGGATTCGGACGTGATTACTAAAAACATTGAAAGTTATATCGTGCCGCCAGGGCTGGGGAACAGAGCCGGTGTATTAGGCGCAATATTGCTTGGGAAGTTAGCTGCAGAATAAACGATGTATCACAGGACACCATTGGTTATTGAGCACATAGAGGCAGCAACGCGTTCCATAGGTTTTTCAATGGGATCAGATCGGGCATGTGGTTCTTTACTGCAAACCCTTGCTGCTTCGAAGCCTGGAGGCTTTTTACTGGAATTAGGTACGGGCACAGGGCTCTCTACAGCATGGATTCTGGATGGAATGGACGAGAATGCCAGGTTGGTGTCTGTGGATAATGATCAGGAAGCTGTTGCTATTGCGCATGAATTCCTGAGCAAAGATGATCGTCTTGATTTGCGGGTAGGGGATGCAAATGTACTCTTGGATGAACTTGAACCCGACTCGTGCGACTTTGTGTTCTCCGATACCTGGGTAGGTAAGTTTGAGCGGCTCGAAGAAACGCTGGCTCTTTTGAAGAAAGGAGGGCTTTACATAATCGACGACTTATTGCCGCAACCAAACTGGCCTGTTGGTCACAAAGAGAAAGTGACTGATCTAGTAGAATCCCTTCAAAACAATAGTGAACTGACTCTCACGTGGATGTCCTGGTCCACAGGCATTATTGTAGCTGTAAAAAAGTGAGTGGCTACTGGATGAGTCGATCTCTGTAAAGCCACTCTACATATCCCAATCCTCCAACAAAGACTGCTTCTAGAATCAGGTGGCCTAGTCCAAAGAAATTGGCTGTAGTCCAGTGCGTAATTGCCAGGTAAATACAAACCGGTGCCCACGCGCAATTGGCGATGATTAGGAAGAGAATCCAACGGGGCTTCCGCTGCTTTTTTATAGCGAGTGAAAAGGAGTAGGATGCATAGAGCAGATTAGCAACCCCTGTAAAAAGGAGAACATGTTGAGGCAGGCTGTACCATTGACTGAGCAAACCATGAAGCGCGATAACCAATATCCCCACGATGGCGCCGGCCGTGCAGTCAACCCATAATAGATTATCGGGAATAGTATTCTTCATAGAAGAGGCTTGTTATAAGTCTGGTCGAAAATAAAAAAAGACTCTGTTGATAAAAAAAGTACTAATGCGTCGTCTAGTTGAATGCGGGAAGCATCAACACAAAATCATGTATTTGCATGTAGAGATAGAATGGCGGGATCGATTATTTTTTCTCGCATAGGATGTTGTGTTTCCCATCTAGTCTTCAAATCAATTAGTAATAGTAGGATAAAATTCCGGGAAACAGACTAAATCAATTTACTAAATCAAAGAGAGGTAATACGATGGCTTGGAAATGGTATGACATTACGTCTTACAAAGCTTCAGCTGGTGGAAACGGGTATTATGGTGGGGTTCAATTATATGGCACTGGTTTTTATGCATTTTTGAGGTTTCATAAGGAGGGTCCATTACCAGACTCATCAGATCCCGATACCTTTGGCCAGCGATTTTATGGTCATATGGATTATCAGCAAATGGAAATAGTTGTAGATTTATTGCGCAACGAGAGTCCTGTTCGTTTTGGATGGAATGATGCGAATCCAAATCTATTTCATTTGATGACAGGAACGGAGCCCGTTGGTGAGGGAGACGGCATGTTAGCTGCCGATGCCACCTAAAAGGCGTTACAGTATCTAGTTTGCTCAAGGGCGAAAGGGTAAGAATACCTATCATTGTGATAGCTGTGTTCTTACCCTTTTCTATTGAATAGCTTGAAACTTACGGGACTGGTATCTCGAATACCCAATAAGCTTCCGAAAGGTATGCCACTTGTCATTTGGTAGTCACACACCTCATTATCATTATGTCGGAAAACATCTTTGAATTAACGCCTTCGGGGTCCGAGGCTGTTTGGGTTCTTGTGCCCATTATTGTGCTTTTGCTTGCCTTAGCCTTGTTTATGGTCAGTGTAGTGTATTTCTCAAAAAATAGTTCTGTGCATCTTGCAGAAGATGAACTCGTCATAAAGGGAGGGCTTTATGGAAGAACACTACCACTAAGTGAGCTTAATACAGAAGATGCACGTGTTGTTAATTTGTATCGCGAACGCGACTATAAATTAAAGCGGCGAAGCAATGGGATCGGATTGCCCAGTTATAATGCCGGCTGGTTTCAACTCCAAAATAACCAGAAGGTGCTTGCTTTTGTAACCGACGAAAGTGAGGTCGTATACATTCCTACAGAGAATGGATACGACTTAATGTTCAGTGTAAACGAGGCCGAAGCGTTTTTGGGTACCCTGCAAGCTATCGAAGAGTAGGGTAATTCTGCCTAGAACGTCCAACTCGCACCAATAGCAGGGAAGAACCCAAACCAGTATTTATCATCTCTGAAAGGTACGTAATTGCCCTGCGCATCCAGGGAAAATTCTTCTTGGTCGTTGGTGGTGTCAAGGTCGAATTTCTTAAGGTTTTGCCTGTTGTACAAGTTAATCAAGTGTAGATAGGCTGTGATGTTGCCACGTCGTGCATTAAATGCGCGGTTGATACGCACGTCCATGCGGTGAAAAGCGGGGTAAGTGGTTCCGTTGTATTCATTATGGATCTGGTAAAAATGAAGATCTCCGTTTGGCAGCGTCTGGTAGTCGTATGTATAATTTGTGCGCGGCCAGCCGTAGTAAAATTGCCAGGATAAGTTGAAATACCAGCCACTCGTGAGTTTGTAGTTCAGGTCCGCATAAATGGAGTGGCGTTGGTTTTGTAAGCGAGTCACCTTACCCGTCCGTTTAGTGAGCAAGCCATCAAAGACAATATCTTCTACGTCATCAACTGAATTTGCTAAAGCGTAACTGAGCCACCAGGAAATTTTGTCGCCGGTATCTCGTTTGAGAAAAAGTTCAATGCCCTGAGCGCTAGCTCCACTTATAATAACACGTGCATTATCATTTCGCGCCTCGGGGAAGACCTCTTGGGAATCACGTAAGTTGGTCCACGAGGGTACATAATTCGAAAGGTCTTTGTGATACCCTTCCATCCGTAATTCAATACCGTTGACAAAGGCATGCTCAAAGCCTACAACATAGTGCTTCGCTAACTCAGCAGGATTAAATACAAGAGATCCGTGGTTGACGTCAAGGTTGTTGATGAATTGAGACTGGTAATAATAGCCCCAGGCTCCTCGAATGATAGACTTATCAGATATTGCGTATGCGATTCCCAGGCGAGGACTTACCACATCATCCTTGGAATAGGTGGATCGATCGTATCTCAGTCCCATTTCCAGCGCAATTCGAGGCCGGATTTTAAATCGGTTGGAAACGTAGGCGTTTAGTTGTTGTCCTGAGGGCTTGATCGAAATCTCCCTGTTTAAAGCAAAATCGACAATCTCTTCGTTTTGATTAACGCGAAGTTCTTCAATCTGGCTGGCATAGAGATAGTCTGCCTCTAATTGTTTAACGTCGAAACCACTTGAGACAATGAGAGCATTCGAAATCTGCCAATTCCAATCTTGCTTGAAGCCGAAATATGAATAATCTCGTTTATCAGTGAGATTAAAAAAGCCTTTGTCTGAAGGCTCATATTTATTAAATCCTCCAGATCGATCGTGGGTAATCAGGCCGGAGTATAGGTAGCTCGAAGAATAAAGTGAGGGCGAGTACGACGAGTTGAGAGTGAGCCAGCCGTAGGTGTTGCTGTACCGATTGTCATTTCTGTCAAAGTTTTCTCCTTCGACATCGTCAATTTTATTTCGATCGCCAGCTTGTATCAGATGGAGTGAGAGCCTGTGTTTGGGGGTAATGGCATACTCAAGCTTTCCCAGTGCGTCATAAAATTGTGGGAGGGAGCTTTGATCAATTGTTGATTCTTCCAGGCTGCTTGCGACGTTGAAAAGCAGGTCCAGCATGCCCCTGCGTGCTGAAAGGATGTACGATCCTCTACCCTCTCCAAAAGAGCCATCAGTATAAAATCGGGCTGTGGTTAAGCTGAGGCCAATAGATGTGTTGCGTTCGCCTGCATCTATCGACTTGGTTTTCATATTAAATACACCACTCAATCGGTTACCATATTCAGCCGAAAACCCACCCGTTATCAGATCGATGCCTTCTATGGTTTCTATATCAACAATGCTAAAGAGACCGCCAGCAAAATCGCGTTGGTGAAACGGTTCGTAGAGCTCCATGCCATCCACAGCGATAAGGACTTCATCGGATTCGCCTCCTCTGATGGTAAACTTGGAGGAAAAATCAGTGGATGAAATCCCAGGCAGGCGGGTGACGGCCCGAGTAACATCATCTGCCCATGTCATGTTTTTGATTTGTTCACTCGTTAGTGTTTGTCGGGATACATTTTGTCCACCCATTATTGAGAAACGGCCGGGTGTAACCGTGATTTCACTAAGGGAGAAGGGTTCTTGGGTTAGATAAATGTCCTCGAGTGTAGTCTTCTGGCCAGCCTGAACAACAATATTGTCGATTTGTGTTCTGCCATAACCAACCATGCTAACAGATAGTGTATACGTGTTGGCGGGAACGTTGAGTACTCGAAAAAGGCCCTCATCGTTCGTACTGGTGCCTAGGAAAGTGCCGTCGAGTTGGACGTTTACTCCAGGGAGTGGTTGGTTGGTATCGGCATCACGAATGATTCCTTCTAAAGTGCCATTAGCTTCTTGAGAAACCTGGTTGGATGCAGCTGAAGAAGAGGACGCCGTAAAAGAGAGTACGATGAAGGACAAGAAAAGGAGATGCGTTTTCATGGATTGTAGAGTCAAAGTTGTGAGGTCCACAGCTATGACACTTCAATTCAGAGAGGTCTGTAATGCGCGAAAAGATTTTTGCCGTTACATCCTAGTGAGAGACTGAGTCTGTGGCTTTATGCTCCATGTGTGCAGCGGCAGCCACGACCGCTTCGTGTACCTCAAGGAAAAAATTCTCAAGACCGATTTTTTCCTCCAGCCCAGCCCGAATAAGCACATCCCGAACTGGACCTTTTACCCCAACAAATAAGACATGGGTGTGTTGCGCCTGAAAGTAATGGACGACTTCCTCGAGAGCATGAATGGCACTAGAATCGATTCTGTTAACGGGGAAAAAGTTTAAGATCAACACTTTTAGATCCTGTTCTCTAGAATTGATCTCCTGTAGCCTGTCCTTAAAGTGCGAACTATTTGCAAAGTAGAGAGAAGCGTCCAATCGGAAAATGACAACGCCCGGGTCCGTTATGGCTTCGGGGTTGCGAACTACATTTCTGTACGAAGTTGTCCCAGGAAGCCGGCCTTCAACGGCAGAGTGAGGCGTCGAGCTTTGGTGTAGAACAATAATTATTGACGCCACAACTCCGACTAAAATACCTTGTTCTATGCCCAGCCATAGTGTAGCAAAGAAGGTAAGGATCATCAGGCTAAAGTCTTTCCGATCCACCTTCCATAGGTTCACGGCTTCTCGCCAATCGATCAGTCCCACAACTGCCGCCATCACGATTGCAGCCAGGATCGCATTAGGTAGGTTGTAAAAAAGCGGGGTTAGGAAGAGAAGGGTTAGACCGATGATTGCAGCGGTTACAAGGCCGGCGACTTGCGTTTTAGCACCTGCCTGTGCATTGACAGCTGTTCGGGAGAATCCGCCAGTAGTGGGAAACGATTGAAAAAGAGAACCAAGCACATTGGCCATTCCCAGGCCAATCAATTCCTGGTTTGCGTCCAGGTTGTACTTATACTTGGTTGCATACACTTTGGCTACTGCTATCGATTCCATGAAGCCAACCAGGGAGATGGCCAGTGCGGTAGGCCAAAGTGCTTGCATGTCTGTCCAATTCAGCGCTGGGACCAGGAAGCCAGGCAGTCCATCAGGAACTGATTCCACGATTTTTACGCCTTCATCTGCCAGGTTTAGCCCCCAAACTGCAAGAGTGGACAGCACCACGACAACGAGTGCACCAGGGAAGGATTTTTTCCATCGCTTGAGCCCTATTAAGAACAACATTCCGATGACACCTATGGCGAATGTCAGTACGTGGATGTCCCCCATTTTGTTGATAGCATGGAGCAGTATTTCGTGTACGTGATGCGATCTCGGTATGTTGATACCAAGCAGGTGCTTGAGTTGGCTGAGCCCGATGATCAACGCTGCGGCACTGGTGAATCCAGCCAGGATAGGGTGGGATAGAAAGTTAGTCAGAAATCCAAATCGCATGAGTCCCATGGAAAATTGGATCACGCCGACCATAAAGGCCAGGAGTAAGGCCAGGAAGATATACCGTTCAATATCATCTCCTGCAAGAGGCGCAACGCCGGCTGCGGTAAGGAGTGACATCATGGCTACAGGCGCTACAGAGAGGTGCCGCGATGTCCCCATTAACGCATAAACGATAATGGGGATCAGAGAGGCATACATTCCATAGATGGGGGGTAATCCAGCTATTAGAGCATAGGCCATCCCTTGAGGAATCAGCATAATGCCTACTGTCAATCCTGCAACAAGATCGTTGCGAAGGGTTGTGCTATTGTAATTTCTGATCTGGCTTATTAGAGGGACGAAACGCTGCATGCAGAGATCAATGAGGTAGCTTTGGCTTCAGGTAGCCATAGGTCCAGGCACCAGCTAGTGCGCCAAGGAGTCCAATAACTAGGACCGAGGTACCGCCACCGATTAAGGCAAAGATAGGCCCAGGACAAGCGCCAAGTAAAGCCCAGCCGAGGCCAAATAGTGTTCCGCCCAGCCAATAGTTAGTCCCTTTATTCCAGGGCTTAGGTTCAATATGAATAGGATCACCACTGAACGTGCGAATATTGAACCGTTTGATGATCTGGATGCTTATCACGCCTACAAGGACAGCACTTCCGATGACACCATACATATGGAAGCTGTCAAAAAGAAACATCTCCTGGATTCGAAACCACGATATTACTTCACTTTTGACGAGGACAATTCCGAATAGGGTACCAAGGATTAGATAGATCAGTAGGTTTTTCGGTGTGTTATCTTCAATTGCCGATGGGGCAATGGGATTTTGATCAACAGTTTGAGTACTCATTATGGCAGAGTCAAAATTTGGATGAGGCTAAAAAAGGATCGGCAAAATGATGTAGGTAACGAACAAGCCACCAGCGAAGAAACCGAGTACAGCAACGAGAGAAGGCAGTTGCAAGTTAGAAAGACCACTTATTGCATGGCCAGAGGTGCAGCCATCTGCGTACCGTGCGCCAAAACCAACCAAAAATCCACCTCCGATTATGAGGATTATCCCCGGAAGTGTAGCCAGGCCTTGCCATGAAATGAATTCTTTTGGTACAAGACCGGAAAAGTCGGTAATGCCTATGTTCTCTAATGTGGCAACGGTAGCTGGGGAGAGATCGATGTTACCCCCAGGTGTTGCTAGCAGACTAGTGCCTATAAATCCTCCAATAACGACTCCGCTGGCAAAGATAAGGCCCCATAATCCCTTTCTTTTCCAGTCATAATTGAAGTAGTCAATTTTGGCTGGAATGATAGCAGCGCAAATATGCCTCAAATTGGATGAGATGCCAAATTTTTTGCTGCTGAATAATAACAGGGCAGGCACGAATAGCCCAATTAAGGGGCCAGCTATATACCATGGCCAGGGTTGAGAAAGTACTTCAATCATAGAGATTACTATTCTTAGTTGAGTGGGGGTTTGTCAAGTATACAACTTTAAAGTAATATATATCCTTGGTTCACTGTTATTTCATTCCGTTTTTAGCCTTATTCGATGTTTAATGCTTCTTTGGTAGGATTATAATATGAATTAAGATGCATGTAGTGTATATTGTGGAGAGGTATTGTGCGAACTGGTAGTAAAATCATTCAACTCATGGCAACTCAGTTACTTCCGAAGGAAATGCTATTGCATGTAGCAGAGCGGTTTCGTCTGTTGGGCGAACCGGTGCGCCTTGAAATGCTCAACCATTTGCATATAAAAGGGGAAATGAACGTCCAGGAGTTGATTGAGGCAACGGGTCATCAGCAGGCTAATGTCAGCAAACATCTTAAGATAATGGCCAATGCAGGAATGGTTACCCGCCGAAAAGAAGGATTGTATGTGTATTACACTATAGCCGACCCTACCATATCAGGTCTTTGTCTTTTAGTGTGTGGACAATTACAAAACCAGGCGGGCCCATTGCAAGAATAAACCTATCACTAGAGAAAAAAGGATCGATGTGGATAAGGATCAAGCGTATAGTATCCTGCTGAAGGAGTTCAACAAGTATGTGTCATTTAATAAGAACGAATGGGAGGACATTCGCTCTCGGTGGGTACTGCGATCATTTAAGAAGAATCAGATTCTGTTAGCTGAAGGAGAGATAGAGCGGCATCTGCACTTCATTGTTGAGGGCGTCCATCGATTGTATTTTATAGACACAAAAGGGGCAGAGCAAACGGTCGCATTCGGTTATCACGGTAATTTTTCTGGAAACCTATATTCACAGATCTCCCAATCACCTTCCCACTATTTTTTAGAGGCTCTTGAGCAAGGATCAATGCTTTCCCTGTCGGTGCAGGCTTTAAATGAGTTGTATGACATGTATCCCATACTGGATCGATGGGGCCGGCTTCTCTGCCAAGATTTCTTTGTCGGGAGAGGAAAGCGAGAGAGGGAAATGATGACAATGACAGCAAAAGAGCGTTTTATTCGGTTGTATGCTGAAAGCCCACACATCTTTCAATTGGTCCCACACAAACACCTTGCATCCTATATCGGAATGCGTCCTGAAACGTTTAGCCGAATGTGGAAAAGTATCTAGGGCGGGTCGATCTTGATCTGTATCAAGATTGTAGCTGATGAAAAAGGGTATTGTATGAGCAAGTAATTTTTCTAGCTGATACACCTTAAAAGCAACAATCATGACACACTATACATTGTCTCCCAAGTCACGTACCCTGGTCCTGCTTTTCGCGATAATCACGCTGATCGGCCCCAATGGCATGTTTCTATACTACAGTATTACCCAGCCGGAATTACTACAGGCTGCAAACTCAAACCCTATAGCCCTGGCGTTCATGATCGAAGCGTTCATGTTGCTTGGGCTTTTCCTGGTTTATATATGGAGTAAAACGAAATCCGGTATGCAGGTATTATTGTATCTGGGGTTGAGCTTCATCGGTAGTCTAGCATTCTCTTTTGCCATGTACGTCTACGTTTATTCACACCCACACAAAAGAGTTGAAAGCGTCAAGTAGACGAGAATATAGACCACACCATTGTTCAATGTGGTAGTACTTGACTACAAGGTGAAGATTCGTAACTTATAGCGCTATTTTTGCTTGTTTATGTACGCTCTCATGTACCCTGCAAACTCTCGCTTCTGAGTTGCCTTCCACCCTTGAGGCCCAGTATGTTTGATGTGATTGTCGATTTTATCTTCGAAGACGGATTGTTGTTTATATCCATTCAAAATGTTAGCGATGAGCCTGCATTTGACGTAACGGTCACATTCGATCAGCAGATTATTGGACCTGAGGGGGACCGTACAATCAATGAGATGGCTCTGTTCTCCAAGTTAGCTTTTCTAGCTCCCCGTAAGCAGATTAAAACATTCCTGGATACAAGAGAAGCCTTTTTCGAGAATAACGATTTTACAGAAGTTACAGCAACCGTTTTTTACCGGGATCTTGCTACGGGGCAAGTTCCACGAAGGCATTCAATAAAGCATGATTTAGAGATATATAAAGATATCCGCTACATCGTCTGAGAACTATCAAACCCACTTACACCCCCCTAGATTATGGCAACCTTTAGAGAAACTCCCTATGGAAAGATGAATTTTTTGGTCAATCTCGGAACGGGGGATACCTCATCGCCTATAGCCGGCTTTAGTGAAGTCATCTTACCTGAGATTAACATAAAGTATGTTGCCTATCGTAATGGGAATGAACGTCTAAATTCAGCAAGAAAGAAAACGGGTGCAGTAACTATAGGTAATGCTATATTTAAACGGGGGATTATAGGATCTTTGGACCTTTTCGAATGGCTCAATGAGGTGAAAGCAGGTAAACAGGGTAGGGACATCCTTCGAACTGTGAGCATTCAACTTACGTCAGAAGATGGTGAAGACACTGCGCTTACCTGGACACTTGTTAATGCAAAACCAGTAAAATTGAGTTTTGGTAGCCTGGATGCCACCAGTGAAGATGTTGCTGTAGAATATCTTGAGGTTGCATGTGATGATATGCAAATAGAATAGTGAGTTAAGAGTTATCTCATTAAGCCCTCAATCTAAATAAGAAACCCACCTCCCCCCGAACCGGTACTGTAACCTGTTTTAGTGACGCGTTTTAATTCTACGCTATGTTACAAGAGCGGAGTCGATTTTATCAACGGTTATTGTTTGTTGCCGATGCCTTCCTGGTTATTCTTGGTTGGATCTGTGCATACTATATCCGCTTCAAGATTCTGACTCCCCCTGAACAGCTTCCTCTGAGCCGATACTTGAGTTTCCTGCCCTGGGTATTGGTTCTGTCTATGCTGGTGTTCGTTTTCTCTGGGTTGTATGAACCGGATCGAGCCCAGCGCCTGACGCGGTTGATTTACACCGTTGCAAGGGCTGTCGGGTTAGAAATTTTATTGGTCGCCGCTTCTTTATCCTTCTATAGGGAGCTCTATTTTTCCAGGTTGCACCTCATCCTGTTTGGTGTGCTTACCCCGTTGTTCATGATCTTGTTGAGGATGACGGCATTGACACTCATCTATCGAGCACGGTCGAGTGGGCGAAATATGAAGCGCGTGCTCATCGTAGGGGCAGGCAAGATTGGCCAACAATTAAAATCTTCTTTTACCCAATATCCATGGATGGGTCTGGATGTCGTCGGATTTCTTGATGATGCTCCGGAGGCCAAAGGTGAGGTGTTGGGTAAGACAAGCGATGCCCCAGCTATCCTGGATGATTTTGCTGCTAAGAAAAAACAGATTCATTACGTCTATATTGCCCTGCCGCTTTCGGCCTCTGAGAAAATCTCGTTTATCATCAATGAGCTTTCTACTCGATTGACGCACGTATGCCTCGTTCCAGACCTTTTTCAGTTTAACATGCTGAATAGCCGGATAACAGACGTGGATGGGCTGCCTGTATTGCATATACTGGATGAAGCACCGCTTGAAATACGGCGATACGTTAAGCGTGTGATCGATGTGATTTTCTCCGGCCTATTTCTGCTTCTCGCTTCTCCTCTTTTGATTCTGATTGCCATCCTGGTCAAGTTGTCATCTAAAGGTCCCGTGTTTTATAAGCAAGAGCGTATGGGGCTGAATGGCCGGCTTTTCAATATGCTTAAGTTCCGGTCCATGCCCATCGATGCTGAATCATCCTCTGGGCCAGTTTGGGCCAAAGCTGGAGAAGAAAGGGCAACACGGATAGGCGCATTTTTGCGGCGTACATCACTCGATGAACTTCCACAGTTTATCAATGTACTGAAGGGGGATATGTCCGTAGTGGGTCCCCGGCCTGAGCGCCCTGTATTTATAGAAAACTTCAGAGAGCACGTGCCTGGGTATATGCTTAGGCACAAGATGAAGGCAGGTATCACAGGGTGGGCCCAGATTAATGGGTGGCGGGGAAACACCTCTATCGAAAAACGCATCGAATACGATCTGTACTACATTCAAAACTGGTCTATTACCCTGGACCTAAAGATCATGTGGTTGACCCTGTGGAAGGGATTTGTGAATGAGCATGCCTATTAAACAATGATCCAACTTAATCATATCTCCCTTGCATTTGGAGGGCGATTTATTTTTAAAGATCTCACCTGGACGCTGAAGCAAAACTTGTCGATTGGCCTCATCGGTCCAAATGGTGCCGGGAAGTCCACGATGCTTCGTGTGTTAGCAGGGCGGCAAAAGTATGATGAAGGGACCATCGCGGTAACGGGGAGTGCTACCATCGGATTTCTCGAACAAGATGTTCAAGAGATGCCTACGGATCGCTCTGTTAAAGAAGAAGCCATGCTGGCTTTTACGCATGTGATGAAGCTGCAGGAGCGGGAAGTAGAGATCATGGGGCTTGTTGAGCAAGAAGAGGATCATGAAAGCGACCGCTATGCAAGTTTACTTACAGAGCTAGGGAATATTCAGAACCAGTTAGTGGCCCATGAGGCTCACCGTATCGAAAGTAAAAGTGAGGCGGTACTGACTGGCCTAGGCTTTGAGCCAAAGGACCTGGATCGGCCGCTCAAGTCGTTCTCTGGTGGATGGCGCATGCGTGTGGCGTTGGCAAAGCTCCTGCTGCAAAATCCTACATTTTTACTTCTTGACGAACCTACGAACCATCTGGATATAGATAGCATCGACTGGCTGGAAAAGTACCTGCGCGATTATGCCGGCACAGTTGTCATTGTATCTCACGACCGGTATTTCCTTGATAGGATGGTTACGACGACGGTGGAGTTATATAATGGCCAGCTAACCGAATACGCAGGGAACTACTCTTATTACCTGGAGGAGCGAGAAGAGCGTAGAGCATTACAGAAAGCTGCGTATGAGAACCAGCAGAAATCAATCGCCGAGACACAGCGATTCATTGAGCGCTTCCGATACAAAGCTACAAAAGCGAAGCAGGTTCAGAGTCGGGTCAAGATGCTCGAGAAATTAGAGCGTATTCCCCCTCCGCCTACGGACCAAGCTACTATCCATATCCGATTTCCGATGCCGGAACGATCTGGCCGGGTTGTTCTAGAGTTATCTGAGTTCTCAAAACATTACGTCACCGAAGAAGGCCGGCTGGATGTTTTTGAGAAATCACGCGGGTTAATCATTGAGCGCGGCGATAAAATCGCGCTTGTTGGGCGAAACGGAGCTGGGAAGTCTACGCTTGCTCGCATGATTAATGGCACGGAGCCGTTTGAGGGTGAGCGGAAGTTGGGGTACAAGGTAGAGCGTACCTTTTTTGCCCAGCACCAGGCGGATACCTTGGATTTGAACGATACGATCTTACAATCCATGCAGGCCATTTCGAAGGGGCAGACAGAAACCGAGTTGCGAAATATCCTTGGCGCCTTCCTCTTTACTGGAGACGATGTGTTTAAACCCGTTCGGGTATTATCGGGAGGAGAAAAAAGCCGGGTTGCTTTGGCCCGAACGCTACTGGTGCCAGCTAACTTTATGATTCTTGACGAACCCACGAACCATCTCGACATGCAGTCCATCAATGTTCTCATTGAGGCATTACAGCAGTACGCCGGTAGTTTTGTGGTGGTAAGTCACGATAGGCACTTCCTCGATCAGATCGTAAACAAAGTGTGGCGGGCAGAAGACGGTGAGGTTCGCGAGTACCTGGGTAATTACACCGAGTACCTGTGGCAGGTTGAGCACGGTACTGCAAGCAAAGTTGCCGCTTCTTCAAAAACGACTAAAGAAAACGCTTCTCATTCCACAGAAAAAGAGCAAGATAAAAAGAAATCAAGCGGGCCAAAAACAAAAGAGCAAAAGCGCCGCGAAGCCGAAGAGCGAAATAATCGCTTTCAGCAAATGAAGGCGAAATCTGGTCTCAAGGACCCCAAACTGAATTCACTCTCTAAGCTGAAATCTGAACACAAGTCTCTAGAGCAAGAAATAGAAAACAAAGAAGCGACCGTCGTTGATATTGAGACACAGCTAGCTGATCCAGAAGTCTATCAAGATGCTGAACGTTCAAATCAACTGATGAAAGACTACCAGTCCTGCAAAAGCGAATTGGAAGCGCTCTATGAGAAGTGGGAGAAGATGAGCGAGCTGCTGGCTGAAGTTTAAAGTTCAAAGTTCAAGGTTGATCTGCAACAACCTTAAACTTTGAACCTTAAACTTTGAACTCCCAATAGGACACCTCCTCCAAATATCTGGACACTTTCGTTAAGTAAACAAGCCCATTCGTGGGTAATACAGGTATGGTGTACCATTTGCATCATATGGGTAATAATTACACCGTAACAGATTTTGATGGGTACAATACCTATTATTGTAAAGGCTCCAGTTCAGGGAATTCTGTAAATAGTTTTAGACTCGAATAATGACTTACTGGGATAGAAAAAATAAGTGGCGGTATGGCCTTCAGATATTTTTAGCGATGGTATTACTTAGCATGCCATCGGCTACATATGGTCAGATTTTTAAAATCGCCCATCCAGATACAACAACAGGAAATGGATTTGGTACCTCAGTCGATATCGATGGAAACCGGGCACTGATTGGGGCGAGTGCCGAAGATGTGTGTGGGATCAACTCAGGTGCAGCCTATATTTATGAGCGTGATGATGAGGATGAAAGCTGGAAAAAAGTAACCCGGCTGGTACCCTCTGATTGTGTAGAGGGAGATTTCTTTGGTAGGTCGCTGTCCATTCATGGCGATCGTGCTGTTGTTGCAGCATCTGGGACATTCCCTAATCGAAATGCTTCGAATGCTGCCTATATATTCGAGCGAAACAGTGAGACAGGAGAGTGGAAAGAGGTAGCAAAGATCAAGCAGTACCAGGAAGTTGAAGAAGGGTCGTTTGCGGCCTCCGTTTCATTGGATGGAGATCGGCTGCTAGTGACAACCTCCGGTGATCCTATCCGGCAAGAGTATAATGGAGCCGCCTATATTTATGAACGCGCTGAAGACAACAGATGGGTAAAAAAAGCAAGGCTGATTGGTAGTGGAAGGCTCGCTGATGGCGTGTTCGGAGGAGCAGGTGCGTTGGATGGCGACTACGCTGTGGTCACAGCTTCTAAATATTACGATGAAGAACCAGGTTCTCTCTTTATCTTCGAACGTAATGCTGAAACGGACGAATGGCAGAAAGTGAAGCATATTGAAGGCATCGATGACATCTTCATCTCTGTAGATATTGAAGCGAACTACGTAGTAGCCGGAGAAAGCCGTGGGGGATCGAAGAGATCAGGAGTCGCTACATTATACGAACGCCAGGAAGATGGCGACTGGGTATTAAAGCAGACATTGAAGCCCAGGGTGCCCTATAAGGATGGCGCCTTTGGTTCTACTGTATCCTTCGACGGAGAAAATGCATTGGTCGCGGGGTATGATGAGCAACTTGGAAAGAATTTTAATATTGATCGTGTTGTGTATGAGTTCAAGAGGAAGCCAGATTCTGAAGAGTGGACACAACGGCGGATCTTTGACGTAGGCACTGTTGCATTCGGATATTCGATTGCAGCTAGTGGTGGATATGCAGTGATAGGGGAAGTGTCGGATCAAGAGCCTGGGGCGGCCTACGTTGTTGAAATTCACTGACTTAGGAGAGTGAAAATTCTGATAAAAACGAGACTCATCTACGGTTGTGTCTCAAATAGAGACTTCGGTAGGCAAGATTTGGAGCCATCTTAGGCAAATAAACCGGGTTTAAGGTATTGGCACGCACTTTGTTTATGGAAATATTACCCACTCAGACGCAGCATATCAATGCCGCTTACCGAGGTCCAATGCGGGGGAATCAGGAGCAAACCGCTTGGAACATCGCAAAAGGAGCTATCGCTCAATACATGCTTTGCGGCTTACGATTTAGCCCGATCCGGTTGTTCTCACATATCCGCACTGGAATCGGGCTATTTTTTTGCCCAACAGCCACCAGATACTTATTTTCCCGTGTGACCATTTTGCACCCACTTTTTAGCCCAACCCGAACAAGATGAAACAGATTTATGCCTTCCTGGCTGTCATAACCCTGTTTGTGCTGATTAACGTTTCGTTTTCTTCTTCGTATTCCGTAAAACCTCTTGCGGCTGTTCAAGTCGAGCCATCTGAAGATCCCTTACCTGGTGTGTCCATGGTGCTTGGAAGTGATTCATTGAATATGCTTCTCGTTCAAGCGATTTGGGATAAAGATAAAACACAGTTACAAAATGTTTTGAAACGGGGCGTCGATGTGAACTGGGTCAATGAAGCGGATGGGTATGCCCCGATTCATTGGGCTGTTGAAAGAGGGTTCTCTGATATCTTACAAATCTTGATTTCCAACGGAGCTAATGTGAATGCGATGACTGATGGGGCGATTGGTAAAGATCGTTCTGCTCTTCACATTGCTGCAGAGGCTGGAAATCCTACTATTGTAAAAGCTCTTATTGAAAGCGGCGCAAATGTTAATTCCACAACAGATTACGAGGAAACCCCTTTACACGGCGTAAGGCTGTTTGTGAAAAACATTGAGGTAATACAACTGCTTATCGAGGCAGGAGCCGATATCAATGCGTCAACTGTTTTTGGGTCAACGCCGCTACATTCAGCCTCTATGCTTGGGGCTGCAGATGTCGTTTCATTATTGATTGGAAAGGGAGCATCTGTGGATACGGCAAACAAACGAGGCCTAACGCCTCTTCACCACGCTGCACAGCATGGTCATGCCGAGGTGGTGGATGTCTTGTTAAAAAGTCCTACGGCCGAATTGGATGCGCAAACAAGAAATGGAGATACGGCACTGCATTTAGCAGCTAAGAAAGGCCATGCTGATGTAGTAGATATGTTACTGAAGGCTGGGGCTAATCCACTGGCTTTAAATAAATTCAGTAAGTCTCCGCTTGCTGAGGCTCAAGATCGTTCCTACAAGAGTGTAGTGGAATTGTTGAGCAATGTATCGATGGCTGAGGACGCAGGCTATTAAGAGCACCCCTCTTTTTCCACTTAAGATTCGATTACCTTTTCTACGGTATCTAGCAACTCTACAATCGAATAGGGTTTTCTCAGGAAATCATTGAACCCTGCCCGCTCTATCAATTCATTCTTATCTGCACCCGAGTTACCACTAGCTACAGCAATTACTGGTGTTCTTTTGTATTGCGGCATCTTGCGTATCTCTCGCAAAATGTCAATGCCGTGGTGTCCTTCATCGCTTCGCATGTGGATGTCGAGCAAGAACAGATCATACGAAGATTCATTGGCCTGTTTCAAGAATGCCTTGATGTCGGGTACAATGGATAGATCATAATAGGGCTGTAGCAGAGAGCGAATTAATCTCTGTGTATCGCGATTATGCTCACCGATTAGAATTCGTTGCCGGCTTTCGTGCTCGGAATTGTCCTTGCCATTACCATTAGGCTTAATCGACTCCTGGGTAGCAAGGCTGTCGTTGGGTGATAGTGTACTGATGGCCTGAGCTACTTCTGCCATCTGATGATGGCTGTTAGCAGGCTGGTGTACGCGAGCTGGCTTTTCCTGGTTGGAGCGCCTGCTAACTGCTGGACGCTGTGGTCTAGTCGAAGAGTGCTCTCCATTTACATGTTCTACCCGGCTTGGCTCTCGCGAAGCTGTAACGGGTTGCTGAGCAGAAGTGTTAGTGCTTGTCTCTTCACCAGCTAATTTCAACTCGAGAGTAATTACAGGTCCGATCTCCTTGTCCTCGTGGACTCGCATAGATCCACCCATCAGTTCACATACCTTTTTGATAAGTGAAAGGTGGAGACCAAATTTTCGTTGATACAGCGATAGATTCTTTTTATCCCTATAGAGATTAGAGAGATCGTTTAAGAACGAATCTGTGAGTACAGGTCCAATGTGTGCTATCGAGACTACACCGCGGTCGTTTTGTTTGGCGAAATCGATAGTAATGACGCGGGATTCAGCAGCTTCTTGTAATCCTCGAATGAGATTTTCGATACTTCTATGGAGTAACACTTTGTCTGCAAGAACGTGCAATGTGTCACTCTTGGTGTCAACCTGGAATCGAGGGCCTTCTGTTCTTCTTAGGGGAGTTATCATATCGACCGTATTTGAAATCACGGAGCGAATATCAATTTCCCGCAGAATCAGGTCCGTCTTTTTCGGCCTGATGCTCGAAAAGGCGAGCATTCCATTCACGAGGCTTAACATTCGATGCCCAGCAAGGCTCATCAATGTTGAGAGCTCTCTTTGAGGCATCTCTTGGGAATTATTGATCAGCGCATCAGCGACCTTAATACTGTCTGCGATTGCCAGTGAAGACTCCTCCTCCAGGCAAGGGACTAAGCTAGAATGTAGATCCTCCAAATTGATAGCGCCTTCCAACGCTTTGGCAAAGTGAGCGCCTACCCTTTTTAACTTAGAAATATCCAGGCTTGTAGCCAGATATCCTTCAAACCGATTGGACTTATCATAAAGAGGAATGCTGGTTTCCTGCATCCAGCGGTATAGCCCGTCGGCTCTGCGAAATCGATATGCAAAGCCAACCGGTTTGTGGTCTTTAACAATTTCGTTCGCATATTTGACGTACTTGCGGTAGTCTTCCGGATGGATGGTTTTGCTCCAACCAGTGCCCTCTAATTGCTCGAACGGCAGCCCTGTAAAGCTTCTGAGCTTCTTATTGACATACTTGCAATTCCTCTGGTCATCAAGCATCCAAACGACAAATGGCATTTTGTCTGTAAGTTGTTTCCAGTGGATATCGGCATACTCCCTTTGCGGAGGTGCCTGTGGTGGAGGCGGAGGTGGTTCTTCTTCAATCTCTTCCTCTTCGTCCTCATAATACAGGTGATCTAGAGGCTCAGAAAGCCCTTCAATAGGAAGAGGGGCTTCATAGGGACTTGTAGCTGCTTCAGATTCAAGCGGAACATCCTCATATGGGGCTTCCTTTTCATACACCGGCTCAGCATTGTATTCGTCAGCAATGTCCGAAACGGGATGTTCTCTCTGCAAAAGGTCAGACGCTGGTTCATCCGATAGATTCGTCTCCGCGTCCAAGAGGTCATTTTGATCCGCTTCATGAGTAAGCTCTTGATGTGGCTCATCGTAGGATACCTCTTGTTCGCCTGGCGATTCTTGCTCGATTTCAGGCTCTTCAACAGGAATTGGCTCTTCAGGCTTATGTTTCTGTTTGGTAGATTCGTCGTCAAAGAAAACCTTTGAGGGATCGACTTCACCATACAATTGAGCTAAGTGGTCTTCAATAGACGGATATGCGTCATCTGGTTCGCTATAATCGTTTTGCGGCCTGGGCTCTTCTTTTATGAGAGGACTGTCATCGTCAGCCTCTATGAAAACAGGTGGAGGTGTATAACTTGATGGTTCCTCCCTTTGCGGTTTTTCGGCCGGTGGTGCCTCTTGCTTCAAGGCCGGCTCGGGCGCTTTTTCTGGCCTGGAGCGATTTTGAGAAACAGCTTTTGCTTCAGACTCTGTAAAGTGAACGTAGGCGACCTCATGATCCCGGTTGAACGTTGCCTCCAGGGAAACCCAGGCATAGGAGCCATCTGCTTTTTCATGCCGAACAGTGAGAGCACCAGTAGAGCGACCTGAGAACAGGTCGTTAAGAAAGTCCTCGAAGTCTTGTTGTTCTTCAAGATGGAGTAAATCTGTTACACCCTGATCTTCTAATTGATCAACTTGATACCCAAGCATTTTACACATGGATGGGCTTACTCTTTTGTAGAATCCGTCTGCACCGATGATAGCCAACATGTCATGCGACACTTCAAAAAGATGGTCAATGACTTCTTCGGCCATACCATAGGCTTTTTCCAACTCCTCTTCCATGTCGGCCGGCATAGTTGCTGCACCATTCGGAGCCGATCCATCTTGGGCTGCAATTCTCTTTTCGGCTTCGAGTTCAGTAAGGGTTTCCTCTGCTTCATGCCATGCTGCTTCCGCTTTCTTGCGTGCCGTTTCGGCAGCTTTTAGACGGGTTGTATCAACGATTTCTGCAGAGAAGTAGAGAACACGATTATTGGCATCTAAGACCGCTGCAACGTTAAACATTCCCCACACAATTTGTCCGTTCTTTCGGACGAATCTCTTCTCCTTTCGGAATACCTCCAGTTCTCCCTGGATGATATCCCTTGCATAAGCATCCTCCATGCTGCGGTCATCCTTATGCATGAGCTTTTCAATAGGGATTTTCAGCAGCTCTTTTTCGTGATATCCAACCCATTTGCAAAAGGCAGAATTGACCTCAAGAATTCGTTTGTCAGGAATGAATAAAGCTTTAGGAATAGACGCACTACGGAATAGGGTGGTGTACTTTGCCGTATTTACATCCGTCTGATGGGCCGACTGCTTCAGGACCGTTATATCCTGAATCGTTCCCACTATATTCTCAATTTGGTTGTCATTGTTTATGACCGGGCGTCCTTTGTAATACAACCACTTGAAAGAACCATCCGGCATAATGATGCGGTATTCAGCAGCAGAGGGTTTCTTCTCTGCCAGCGTCATTTCGATAGATTCTTGCAGGATTCTTATGTCGTCAACATGGGTAAGGTTGAGAAACTCTTGAAAGGAAGGAGCCTGAGGTGAGACGGGGTATCCGTGGACACTGAACATCCCATTTGACCATATCATTTGCTGGGATGACGGATAAAACTCCCAAAAACCAAAGTGGCCTAGCTGTTCAGCTTCGGATAGACGGATCTTTACTTCGTCGAATTGATCGACAACCTGTTTGAGGCCACTTGTTCTTTTCTCGATGACCGAGTTGAGTACTTTCTTCTCTTCTTCTTGTTTTTCAGCTACATCCGCTTCGCGCCGGGTAAGGATTGCGATGGCAGTCACGGTAAAGATCGCCATAAATCGCGTCATCAACCCTCCCATATTATCTTCAATCTCAGCTGGAGGAGAGAAAAAGCCTAGAAGGGCGACTACCCCGCATACGAATCCAAATCGCATCATTTCCCGCGGGGGTAGAATCCACATAACCAACACCAGGCCTATGACATAGGGGATGCCGCCGAAGTAACCTAGGGAAAGGAAACAATCTAGAAAAAAAATGAGCGTGAGAAGGCCGTAACTCGCGTACGTTTTCAACTTGCCTTCGTTTGGTTCTTTATTCATGAACCCCTCCAATGCTATACTGCAAGGGACTTAGCGGGTAATTTTGGATTGCCGAGATGATAGTGAAATGTCTAATGCTGCATGGAAAAGCCGGAAACGTTCTTTCCTGTGCATACATGCTCGGAACCTAGTGATACAAAAAACTCCGAGTGGACATGTCACTTTTGATGTCAAGTAGAATTGATCCATCGGATCAGGGGTATATTGATACTCGTAATGGTAATAATCTCTTACTTTTACCATCGCTCCAGTACCACAATGGTACGGAACCCTTCAAAATAGTTCAGAAACCGGCTTTTATATCCCTTTATCTATCATTGACCGTATTTAACCATCTCATAAGGGCAAAAATGTATCCAAATTCAGTGCTTTTTTAAGCGAACTGCCAAGTTCCAAATTAAATTCACGTACTATATGTCCCCTACGAATTTGGCGAAATAGGGCATTTATTCTGGGATCTTCTCGGCGAAATAGGTTGGTGATACGTGTGTCATGTGTATACCTAATAGACTAGTGAATTATTGCACGTGTTGTCAGAGAGGAGAAGCGGTTTAAAGTCTAGCATTTTTTATATTGCATCGTTCCGTGTTCGTTTTTATCCACCTGCTGTCCAGGTGGCGAGTGTATGAAAATTAAAAAGATTCCCACTATTGCTGCTATTACCTCCGTTTTAATAATGGGTGTTCTACTTGCCGGCCGGCCGGCGTCGATTGATTCTATTACTGCATCGTTGAGTTTGCCTGAAAACTTGGATGCGTATTTAGCAGAGTCGGAGGCTCAGTACAAGGACCTTGTACCTGAAACAAATAAAGTGATCTTTTGGGCGGATTCCTCCAAGCAGAAAACACCGCTCTCCATTGTTTACTTGCATGGATTTTCTGCAACGCGCCAGGAGACGGCTCCAGTGAGTGATAGTTTGGCGAAGCGATGGGGAGCCAACTTGTTTTATACGCGTCTTGCCGGTCACGGACGATCAGGGGATGCAATGGGTGAAGCAACCGCGGATGATTGGCTGGATGATGCGGTGGAAGCAATGGCTGTTGGAAAACGAATTGGTGAACGCGTTGTCGTAATAGGCACATCAACAGGAGGAACGCTGGCAACCTGGCTGGCAGTACAGCCTGATGCAGAATTCCTGGAGTCGATCATATTAATTTCCCCTAATTATATGCCCCGCGCAGAGATGATAGGCCTGTTGCTTTGGCCATATGGTGAAATGATCGGCAAAGCCGTCGAAGGTGATTATGTGGAATGGGAGCCCAGTAATGAAGGGCATGGGACGTACTGGACCAATCGGTATCCAGTCGGTGCCGTTGTAGAGATGATGCGTTTATTAAAACACGTTAATGGCCAGGATTTTGCTCAAATGGACGTGCCAGTTCAAGTCATCTATTCTCCTGATGACCAGGTTGTAGACCCAGAACACATAGTAAAAACGTATGAGGCCATTGGATCTCCCCGTAAGTCGATCATTCCTTTGGACGATGTAGAGTCTAAGAATAACCACGTATTGGCTGGAGACATATTGTCTCCCGGAGACACGGAGCGCGTCATTAACCACATTGACTCATTCGTAAGAGGGGAGTAAAGCGATCTCTTACAACTTGATGACTTGAGTCTGATCTATTTGACCTTCCTGTGTCACTAAGCGCACAGTATAAATACCTGGTGACAACATGTGCCCATCAGTACGCAGACGATGCGCGCCTGCTTCCACATGTCCGTTGTAAAGCGTTTTTACTCTTCTCCCTAGTGCATCAAAAAGCGTGATTTCGATATCTGCAGAATGTGTAAGTGCATATTGGATGTTTACTGTATGTCTAAATGGAGTAGGGTAGACTTCATTGATGGCAATGTGAGGACTTCCTGAATGCTCATTGGCAACAGCGAATAACTCAGATGGTTGCCCATTGATTAATAGATGTGATACAAACTTAGAGCCATTCATATCTAAAACGGGCCCCTCAGGCAGTGGAGAGGGGCCAGCCATGCTGATTGTATAAGCATGGTTTGAAACGCTGGAAAATACAATCCAATCTTTTGGCAGATGAGCATAACTTTCTAGTGATACATCCATGCCGGCTGAAAGTGGAATTGAAAGATCTAATGAATATATATCGAGGCCTTCTGGCTCTTTATGTAAATACAGGGTGTATATTTCTGGGGTAACTCTTGAGTGGCTCCATGAGAATGAGTGCGCAATACGCCCGGCAGCCTCTTCCAACGCTATTGATGATTTACTTTGCTTGCAGTTTGCTTCTACAGGAAAGCAAGAAATCAACTCATGCGCATATTGTAAAATGAGGGAGGCGTCATACGAAGTAATTGTATTATTTCCCGACACATCCGCTGCTTGCTTAGCATTCTCTTCCAATTGGGCTATTCGTAATAAGTGCCTCAGGATGTAAATGGCATCCACTGCAGAAATCCCGGAATCCTCATTGGTGTCCCCCCAGCGAAAAGTCGGTTCTACGATAACGAGGCCATTCACTGCTGTAATTACAGAAGGCCCTTCATTCATGGCGGCCTCCATCAAATGAATGGAGCTTTCTCCCGGTAGTTCTTTGCTCTCGAAAAGGATAGCAGCCAGGGGCAAGTCTACGGCCTGCAACGGAGAGCTTGAGGCAAAAGCAACGTGCAGCAGGCCCGGGGAGGAAATGATGTAATCTATAAAGGAGCCAGGATCTGCAAGAATAGATTCCTCTCTTGATACGCCCTTCGGTATAATCAGCGACGAATCATAGCCTATCGAAAAGAAGCCTGAGTAAAGTGGCGTATCGGTGTACTCTAACCATATGGGGAGGCTAAAAGAATGGTTTTGTTGGACCCGAATTGTGTCTGCCGAGATCCTGAATTGGGGAGCTACGATGTCGATAAACCCAGGTGTTATCGTCACCTCCTTATCCCCTTCATTAAACATAAATGTGCTCAATAAAATGGATGAAGTGTCTTGGATCTCTCTGGTAGTGAATACCAATTCCATGAGCAAGCCCGAGCAAGGGAGAGGCTCCTTATGAGCGCCAGCAACATGAAGAAGGCCAGGGATATGTTCACTTGATTGGAGTAAACCTGATTCACTGACAGTGCCGTTAGTATTCAACGAGTCGAGTACTAGAAGCGAAGAGTCATAGTTGAGGGAGAACTGATAGGACGTTGTACTAAGCGAATCCAATCCCTGAAAAAATATCGGTAGTGTAAATGTTGTGTTTGGATGTGTCCGTACAGAGTCAAGAGTGATAACTGGATGCGGAGGGGAGCCTATTGATGCGAGAGATTGGGGAATCAATAACTGACTTAAAAGGGCAAAAATAAAGAGCATGGATCTATCGAGTTCAACTGGGAAGGACGTTGAACAGATAGACGTACTCTATTTCAAAAACATAACCTCAATCGGCTATATTCTCGTTGAAGTAGTCTACACCGTGTTGAACAAGTATCATGTCTTCTTCTTCCGGTAAGCCACTGACTCCTATAGCTCCCACAACTACATCTCCTGCTTTAAGAGGCATACCGCCACCCCATCCTGTATATCGAAGTTCACCGAAATAGGTCAGAGGAAACTGTTCCTTTTTGGAAGCATCACCCAACTGACGAGATGGAATGCCTTCCCGAGCAGAAGTAAATGCCTTGTTCATAGCATTATAAATTGAAGGGAGCGGACAGCCGTCAGTGCGTATAAATGCAAGCAACTCTCCATGCTCATCAGCGACCGCTATGGCTGCGCCTTTTTGCTGTTCTTCAAGCTTGTCAAGAATCACTTTGAGGAGCTGATGCGCTTCTTGGTGGGTAAGAGAAGGTCTTTTTTTCATGGACGAATAAACTTAAGGAGATAACACCAGTCTTCTGGCTTGATTGAGGAGGTTCGCTTTTGTTTCCAGGTTAGCAGTCAGTGGTAATTGGGCAACACCTATTAACCTGCGCATGATTTCTACCCCGGCATATTGGAGAGCCAGGGCTTGGTCGAAAGTATGAGGCCCTTTGTATAGGTCTAGAATAGTATTGATGGTGGTTTCCGGTAATCCAGCTATAAGCATGTGAGCCATGAAGACACCAACGTCAAACTCCGAATCACCGAAGAAGCCAAATTCAGGGTCTATAATTTTAATGCCTTGTTGTGTGTTTAGCCAGGAGCCAGGATAATAATCTCCATGAAGCAGTACGTCTCCTTTGTTGGTGCCCGAGTTCAGATAACGGTTTCCGAGTTCAGTGACCGCTTCTACAAAACGAACGTTTTGTTTGAGTCGATCTCCTTCCGCCTGTAACCCAGGGGTAATAGAATCCAGATCGAACCCATTGTCAGCAAGTAGTGGGTAGTGAAAGATGTGCTCATGATTGAGGATACGCATCTCCTTATTGGCGAGGAGTTGCCTGGTATTCTCATCAAAGGCGCCCGAATGCAAGGTCGATAACCAATTGCATAATTCTTGTAGATAGGATTCGACAGAAGAGGGGCTCGAATAAACTGTAGTAAAATCTGAAGCTGTACCCAGGTCTTCAAACTGAGCAATACGGTTTACGCGGTCTACATGCAATAAAGCCGGCATATGGCTCGATACAAGGGGCAATGACTGTACAGCTTCATAAAAGGCAGCCTCAACCAGAAGCCGCCCTTCGGGTGCAGCAATTTGAGGATATTTTTCTACCCAGGGGCGGGATTGCTTTATGATAAACGATTGTTTTTGGGTAGTGACGCGAAGGACGAGGTTCATATTGCCTTCCCCTGCCTTCTCAATACGAACGACGTCGCTGGTGGACGCAATCATGCCCTTTTCGGCAAGATAGTCGTTGATTTTTTCTTGCTCTTGAAGATCCAAATGGAAATAGGATGACATAACAACGTTTTTGATGTTGATCCAATGCTATGAATACTGTACCCGTTTTGCCAGATTAGCTAGCTGTAGTGAGGTGTCATGTACTTTGTAGTCGAACAAAGCAGTCAGGGTTTTATCTACCTCTTCCAGATCGTCCTTCAGCGTGTTGCTAAGCTGTTGCAATGATTCATGTCCCGCCCATGCACCAGCCAGAGTACCAAGCATCGATGGTAATGTGTCTGCATCGCCAGGGTTGCTAGCCAGGAGGCGCAACGCTTTTTGGATATCAGGTCCAGAATAGGCAATGGACGCAGTTATTTGCTTAAAGAAAAGGATGGGGTCAAACACACGAAATCCAATCGAATCTCTATTCGAAGGAAGTGGAGCGTCGTAGATCTCCTGTTTTGTAATTGCTAGAAAGTCATCCTCTTGTTGGTCCTGGTTTTCAACTCCGATGCGCCATGCTTTTTGGAATGCTTCATTTAGTAGTTCAGCATGTGAAGGACTTTGTTTCAATAGATTACTTGTCGTCGCATGGTACCAGGTGTCGAATGAGATTTCTGTATTAGAAACGGGTATTGCAGCTGCAACCAGGCCAGCAAACAAACCAGTCACTGATCCTGCATATCCCTGGTCCAGTAGGCTAAACGTAGAAAAATGCTGCATCACTTCATGAGGTGGATATCCTCCATAGAGAGCTGCCAGTTCTAAATACATGAACATGCCAAACACAATCGGAGTAGCGGGTCTAAAGAAGGGGTTGCCCTCAGTCGGAATAAAAAACGTAGGGTCAGTAGATGGGTCCTCCCGCCATCTATTGGCATCCTTTAGCATAATCAGCCAATCACGTATTTGCAATTGGCGCCTGAGCTGCCATTGGGTTACCTCAAAAGAGCGGTCTTTCCGTACCCGGTCTCGCATCCATTCGGCGAATAGAGATTCTGTTGGTTGTTTTGCATTGAGTGATGTCAACCAGGGGTGTAGGATCAGAAGGCGGAACGCACTATCATCTGTAGGGACGCCAACAATATCCTCACCGAGTTCGTCCCCTCGAATCCATACCCACCAGGGTGCAGCCTGGCTTCCAGGTGGTTGATAGGTCACCGCCTTTGGCAACGAGCGTATGGAATCTGGATTTCCTGTATACCCTTGCAGTCCTCGCGGTTCATGAAATGCTCCTAGGGCGTCTCCGTATGCACCCAGCAATATCATACCCTTTAGTTTATTGAGATAGGCTTCAGGCGATACCAACTTGCGAGATCGAAATACGTCACAAGAATCCAAGCTAAAAGGGGCTAACAGCGCAATAAAGCTTGCGAGTCCACCCTTTGTGAATGTACGTCGTGAAAGTAGGGGCATCGAAGGAGCATATTGGTAAACAGATAGGCAGAATAATCACTTGATTACTTGCAATCAACAGAAAAAGGGATAGAGTACGTAATATTATCTTGACGAAGAGTTAAAGAAAGCCTATTGTATCTATACTAATCATCGGAATACACACTCTCATTTGTTCAATTCATTCAAATTTACGCAACGAATGTATCGCCAATATTTCAGTTGCATAGCATTGGCATGCACCCTCCTTATTGCCGGCTGTACAACGATTAATCTAACTCCTGACGGAGAACAAAAAGCCTCACCCACGGCATCGGCTGCAAAAACGACTGCAGCTACCAAAAGTGCACCTTCTGCAAAGAAGTCTCCTTTTAAACCCATGAAGGAGGTGCTCAAAGATGCTACTGCAAAGCCAGGTTATTTTAAAACGCACCTGAATCGGGATCAAAAACTGTTTCTTGAACTCCACCCAGATCAACTTGGCAAAGAGTTTGGCATGTTGATGCACTTTTCACAAGGTGCTGGAGTCTTTAACCTTCATGATGGTCTGTATATCAGTGATATGCGATTGATGAAGTTTGAGCGTGTAGGGGATCAGATTTACCTCATCCATGTGAATCCTAGATTTACTGCCCAAGAGGGGTCTGCATTAAAATATTCCCTTGAAGAAAATACAGGACATTCCATAGTTCAGTCCTTCAAGATTGCTGGCGCAGATACGTCATCGAAAAAGTTAGTCATTGATGCTACGTCCTTCTTTGTCTCTGACTATGCGAATATCAGCAACCAGCTGAAGTTCTACTATGGCATGAAGCCATTGCAGTTCGATAAGTCTCGCAGCTACCTGAGCGAAGTCAAAGGCTTCCCTGAAAATGTAGAGCTTGATGTAATGCTGACGTACAAGTCATCTAACCCGCCTGCATCGACTTCAGCTGGAGTCTCCGATTATCGATCTGTCCCAGTGGGCGTTCGTTATTCGATCGTTGCTCTGCCTGAAACCCCAATGGCGATTCGTTACGCGGACGATCGAGTGGGGCACTTTGGAGATGCTGTTCGTGACTTCTCCAAGCTCAAGGAAAACAGTTCGTATGTTCATTACGTAAGCAGATGGCGCCTCGAACCCAGTAGTCTGGAAGCATTAGAAAGCGGAGAACTGGTTGAGCCGAAAGAACCTATTGTATTCTATATGGATCATAGTATTCCAAGGGAATACAGGAAGTATGTGAAAGAGGGGACGCTTGCATGGAATAAAGCATTTGAAGCCGCTGGGTTTAAAAATGCGATTGTAGTCAAGGAAGCTCCGGACGATTCTACCTGGAGTGCTGAGGATGCGCGGTACTCGACCATCATTTGGACGGCAGCCCATTCAATGGGATATGCTATTGGCCCATCTCAGACGGACCCACGCACAGGTGAAATCATAAACGCTGATATCCTTATCTCTTCTACGTTTGTAACGGGGTGGAATAACGAATATCAAGAAATGATCGGTGAAGAAGGCCTCTTGACGCGTTATGTACAACAACAAGAAGCCATGCAATCGATGCCTGCTGATAGAGCGAGCCGCATGTGTATGTATCAAAGTGGTAAAGCGCATCAAATGGGATTGATGCGAACGGCATTGATAGGACAGGGCCTGATCAGCGGCACGGAGCCCATGCCTGAGAAGTACCTTGGAGATGCTATTCGTGATCTGATTATGCACGAAGTGGGACACACGCTTGGTATGCGGCATAACTTCCGTGGTTCATCTGCGATTCCTCACGATAAGTTGAACGACAGCGAATTCACTGGTAAACATGGTTTGACACTCTCTGTGATGGATTATGCTGCCACCAACATTGCTGTTGATCCTAAAAAGCAAGGTGACTTCGTCAACATGACGGTTGGTTCTTATGACAAATGGAGTGTAACGTATGCGTACAAACCATTTCTCGCAAAACCTATGAGCGGAGCCGCTCCCCGTTTGGCCAATCCGAATGAGGAAATCGAATTCCTAGAGACAATTGCATCAAAAGGTATTGACCCGATGCATGCCTACAATACGGATGAAGATACCCATCGTGGACCAATGGCGATTGATCCCCTTTCTAATACATGGGACCTGGGTTCTGACCCGATAAAGTATGCACAAGATCGTGCAGATCTTGTAGCAAAGATTCAACCTCGTATCGAGGAACGATTGATCGCGGAAGGCGAGGGATATCAACGCCTTCGTGGTGCAGTGAACGGGTTGCTCTTTGAGAATTTCGTTACTCTGATGCCGATTATGAAGAACGTGGGGGGTATCTACTTCTATCGTGATCATAAAGGAGATACAGATAAGAGAGAACCATTTGAACCTCTTTCTGCGAAAAAACAGAAAGCAGCAGTTGAGTTTATTATCGACTCGGCTCTTAAGCCTGGCTCTTTCCATGTCGAAGAAGAACTGCTCAATAAGATGACACCTAATCGGTATTCGGATTGGTCAGTAACTACCCGTTACTCAGGATCTATCGATTTCCCGATTCATGAGCAAGTCAATTACATGCAGCGTTATGTAGTGGATATGTTGTTAGACAACGGACGCATGGCCCGCATGATTAACAACGAAGTTCGCATGCCGAATAATCAAGAGGCTTTCACTGTAGCCGACTTGATGAATATGCTTTCGGGTGAGATCTTCGCTGAAATCAAGGCTGGGAAAAATGTGGATTCATACCGCCGTAATTTGCAGCGATCGTATATTACACGTCTGATTGCGATCATGCTGAACGAGCGCCCACGTCCAAATATACAGCCTGCACCTGAAGACGCCCGTTCGTTGGCACGGTATCATCTAACCAAAGTCAGTGATCGGATGGAAGAAGTCATTGAAGCCGGTGGGGTTAACACAACCACTAAAGCTCATTTGATGGAGTCTCATGCGCGCATTGATCAAGCCATGGATGCTGAATTAAGCAAAGCGTTTAAATAGAGACGCCTAATGCGTTTAAAAAGGCCTGGGAGACTACTCCCAGGCCTTTTTTTGTTACTTTGCTAATAGCATCGTTTTTGTGGCTTCGTATTCATTAACCCGCACCGTGTAGATATACAATCCATTGCTTAAGGAGCCGGCCTCGAATACTATCTGATGGGTGCCTACCTCTTTATGTCCGGTAATCAAGGTTTGTACCTCCTGTCCAAGAACGTTGTACACTCTCAGCACTACTTCTCCAGATTCAGGTAGGTCTAGCTTCAGTGTAGCGGTTGAGCTAAACGGATTGGGATAGCTGACAATACCGTATTCCTGTGGAATAGCCGCTTCCTTGGTTAACGGCTCAGAACTATTGAACTTCTCTGAGGTTGGCGCTCCGCTTTCTGTACACGAATATGACGGATCGTCGTTGGCATCAGGGTTATAAACAAGAGAGGCGTGCGTCACATCATCAACGCAGAAGTTAACGACAGAAGGGCGGAAGGTTGCAAGCTCTGAATCTACGACAACGGTACCATCCCCATCGGTTACTGCTGTTGCCGTTCCCACGACATCACCGCTAAAAGTACCAGCCACTGTTGCGTCAGCAACGGGGGTGCCATCCCGGTCAACAACGATAACAGTTGCTCGCCCATATGCGATCCTACCTGCTTCCCGGATGACTTCTGTTGCAATAGACGAGATATGCATTTCTCCGTCTCCAGGATCGTCAGGGTTTACGGTGATCGTGATTGTCGCTGTATCCGTATTGCCGTTGGAATCTTCAACAGTCAGCACTGCATCGAATGATCCATCTGCCGTATACGTATGGCTTACTGTCTCGCCCGTGCCCGTATTGGTTTCGCCAAAGTCCCAGCTATAACTGGTGATAGTAGCACCATCACCCGGTGTTGAGGCAGATGCATCGAACGATACCTCAAGAGGCACGGTACCTTCTTCCGGCGTGGCTGTAAATGCAGCAACAGGGTCTCCAGGTGGGGGAGGATCTGTGACGGTAATGGTTGAAGTTGCAGACCCTTGATTTCCATTGGAATCGGTCACAGTGAGCGTTACGGTAAACGTTCCTGCCGTGGTGTAGGTATGGGACGTTGTCTCACCAGTACCCGAGTTGCTATCTCCAAAATCCCAGCTGTAGTCAGTGATTGTTGCGCCATCAGGGGGCATAGACCCCGACGCATCGAAGGATACTTCAAGAGGTGCTTCCCCTTCATCAGGTGTTGACGTAAAAATCGCTACAGGATCATCCGCAGGTGGATCTGAGATCTCTATGGTATCCGTTGCCGAATCCGTATTTCCATTGGAGTCGGTGACGGTAAGCGTGACAGTAAATGTGCCCGCAGTGGTATAGGTATGAGTGGTCGTTTCACCAGTGCCTGAATTGGTGTCCCCAAAATCCCACGCGTAATTCGTTATCGTAGCATCATCTGGTGGGGTTGAAGCAGATGCATCAAAGGAGACCTCTAACGGGGCAATTCCCATGTCTGGAGAGAGGGTGAACGAGGCAACAGGATCCCCTGCAGGCGGATCGCCTGCGCGTTCACTCTCGGGAGGGCCTGCTCCTTCGGGAATAAACGAGGCATCGGTTGTTAATAGGATTCGGTCAAAGTGAATCCCGTCTTCCCGCATCCATACGGTTATAGTTTGTTCGCCTGCTGCACCGATACTTACATTAGCAGAGCTTCCTCCTTGCTTGGATTGGGTCCATCCCCAGTCTGTAAAATTAAACGAACCTATAGCATCGGATGATGGAGTTTCCGTTTCGTTCAATCCTACATGAAGGGTGTTTCCATTGGATACGGCACGGACACGCACCCACACGTAATAAGTGCCTGTATTCGTAAAGCTGGCCAGGTAGTTCATAAACGGACTGGTTGAACCGTATCCGGAGCTGTAGTTCTGACCATTATCTGGCAAGGCAGCCATAGCCGTTTCCCCTTCAAAACCAGGATACGTTGTATCTTCTGTCCAGGTCTGCCCATTTCTTGTAACATTTTCTTCGAAATGCTCCGCTTCGATAACGAGGAGCCCACCATCCTCAAGGAATGCACCATCACCGGGTGGAGGTGTGTCGGGGTCGACGGTAATGGTTTCTGTAGCTGTATCGCTATTTCCATTAGAGTCTGTGACAGTAAGGGTGGCGGAGTAGGTGCCTTCTGTGGAATAAGTATGAGTCGGTGTAACGCCCGAGTCCGAATTCCCGTCTCCGAAGTCCCATGCATAAGAATCGATGGTTGCGCCATCTGGTGGGGCAGACGCCGAGGCATCGAATGAAACCGCTAATGGAGCAATCCCGGAAGTCGGAGTAGCTGTGAATGCGGCTACCGGGTCACCTACGGGAGTTGGGTCAACAGTAATGGTTGTTGTTGTTGAAGCGGTATTACCGTTTGAGGCCGTAACCGTTAGTTCCGCGGTGTACGTGCCTTCTGTGGCGTAGGTGTGAGAGGTTATGGCACCGGTACCTGTAGAACCGTCCCCGAAATCCCAATCGTATGCCGTGATGGTTGCATCCGTTGGTGGAATCGATGCCGTTGCATCAAAGTCAACCAGCAGCGGAGCAGTACCCGTGAGAGGGCTTGCTGTAAAGATGGCTATAGGATCAGTTGTTGGCGTTGCATCAACGGTTATAGTCGTTGTAGCCACGTCAGCATTTCCATTTGAGTCTTCGACGACCAACGATACGGTGTACGTGCCTTCCGCTGTAAAGGTATGGCTGGTGATTTCGCCAGTACCGCTATTCCCATCTCCAAAGGTCCAGGAGAAGGACGTTAAAGAAGCTCCTGCCGGTGGAGTAGATGCAGAAGCATCAAAGTTGACCGTCAAAGGAGCAGCGCCAGAGCTTGGGTCTGCTGTGAATGAGGCTGTTGGCGCCATGCCTGCCTGCGGACTCTCAGTTGGTCCACCTCCTGTTGGGACAAAACCTGCATCGGTTGTAAGAACGATGCGGTCGAAGTGGATGCCATCTTCCCTTATCCAGATGGTGATATTGTGCTCACCAGGTGAGTCTATAAAGAGTGTCGCATCCCCGCCGTCACTTTTTCGAGTACGTATCCACTCCCAGTCGGAAAAGTTGTTGGACTCCAATCCCTCAGCTGAAGAGGTTTCAATATTGTTAAGCCCAACATGGAGGGTATTGCCGCTGGATACGGCGCGAACACGCACCCAGACATAAAAGGTACCCGTATTGGTGAAATCTGCCAGCAGGTTCATGTAAGGGCTGTTTGCCCCATAATCCGTAGTGTAAATTTGCCCATTATCTGGTAAAGCAGCCATTGCTCCGGTTCCTTCATACCCGGTGAAAGTGGTGGCTTCTGTCCAGGTCTGCCCATTTCGCGTTACGTTTTCCTCGAAGTGCTCTGCTTCGATTACGAGTAAACCATCTTGCTCGAGGTACGCGCCTACGGCATTAGGATCTTCTACTTCGATCGTTTGGGTTTGGTCATCGCTATTGCCCAGCGCATCCGTGATCGTTAGGGTTACTGTATAAAAGCCAGGTGCAGCATAGGTGTGGCTGGTGAATTCTCCACTGCCTGAGTTGCCATCACCGAAGGACCAATCATACGAGACAATAGCTGCATCCGTACTGGTTGAGGTCGATGCATCAAAGTCAACGGTGAAAGGAATACTTGATGGGGTTGTTGTAAATCGAGCAACAACTGGACTGATAAGGTCGGTGCTTCGAACTAGGATTACCCAGTCTTCATTGGTGTCTGACGGAGGATTACCTAAAAATTGAACACCTGGACCATTTACCTCAGTAACATCGCTGCTAATCAGTTCACCTCCAGTACGAGGATTGAACCATTCCACCATAAAGGTTTCATTGCTTCCTCCCAGATCAAGAGTGGTGGTGCCGCCATCTCGTAGATACACCACATAGACCTCTCCTTCTTTGGCAAACACACGGTTTGTCTCAACAGTTGTCAGGTCTGAAACGGGATCCATTTCCCAAAAGGGTACATACTCTCGAAAGAAATTCCCCGTATTACTGGATAGCTCCCACAAGAAATCATAGATCCTAAAGTCCTCTAATGTGAGGTCTCTGTTATCTGTGTCAAAGCCCATATACCAATCAAAACCGGCGCCTCCTGCCATCATCATGCCCCACATTTCGTCTTTACGAACGGCTTCTAAGTTACTTTGGTCTGGCTTTACACCCACGTTCCATCCGCAGCACTCGTCCAGGGTGATAACCCACTTGCGTCCATTTAGTGCAGAGTCCTCCCTCCACTCTCGTGCAAACCGATACGTATCTAATCCACCGCCAGTATCTGCACCTCCGTTGGTAGGCCCATGGATATGATAGGACATGCCGCCGAACGTGGGATGGCCTAAAAACGGACCGTAGAGCGCATCATAATTCCCTTCACCCGCCGAGGTATGCATCACAACAGGATGGCCATACGGATCCGTCGCAGTCAGATAATCAACAAAGTCCATCCGCTGGGCATCTGTATTGCCTCCTGCATCAGGCGTTCCATGCTCTTCCCCAATGTTCCACTTGATCGCATTCAGATAGCCAAATCGAGCGATCAACTCTCTGTAATACATGGTTCTGGTTGTTCCGAGGTCTCCATTGTCTAAGAGCTGCTCGATATCCATCTCTTGCAAGATAATATGAGGCATGATTCCTTTGCGGTTCATGTGCTCGAAGACAATATTCCATTGCGCCAGTTTAGAGACATCAAAGTTGAAAAAAGACTCGTAACCAATCCATGGGTTAGTGTCCTTGCCATCTCCCATAGTGTTCATCAAAATGATGTACATGGAGTTTACACCGGCACTGGAGAGGTAGTTGACGGCGCCGATGATCCCTTTTCCTTTGTCTGCTCCCCAGGTGGGGTCTCCAGTATTCCAATCAGCAACGTGCGAGGGATATGTTTTGATTGGAGGCCAGTTTTCAAAAGGAAATGTATTGTCAAAATCATCGTAGCCGAAGAAGTTTTCCGGGCTGCCTGTGCCCGTTGTGATAAACCATTCTCCGCTGTCAAATTGCAAATAGTGCTCGCCGACTTGCCTCAAGATTCCTCTGGCGCGGAAATCAATCCCTGTTTTATCGGTGTCATCAACAGTAAATGAGCCCGTTAGGCCATCGAAACTATTTGGTGTGCCGGCATTCGCATCATCGCTAACAGCAACACCATCCCCTTCCCGGAATGAAAGCGTATAGGTCCAGGTACCGGTTTGATCAGGTGTGAAGCGCGCGCGCCATTTGGTCCCCTCTGTTGATGATGTATTAGCAGCATCTCCGTCTGCCGCAAAAAAGCCAGGCACTATGTACGTGCTACCTCCGTTCGTGAAGGTCACATTCAGTCGATAATCCAGGAATGGGTTTGGATCAGCCGTCTCAGTTGAGAATGGACCATCTAAGGTGAGCGTTACAGGATGCCATTTCTTTAATTCGCCTGTAATTTCAATTTCACCCGTCTGGGCAAGTGCTGAGGTGGCTAAAAAGGAGACTAGAAGCACAAGCCAAAGGCTAGTGCACCATTTTTGTAGTGGCTTTCTATACATTGCAATAGGTACGGGCTGTTAATAAACAGACGTTGAGTAAAGAGGGGAGCCGTGGCTGCTTTTATGCGGGCGCCTTAAGCAGCGGGGTGGGGGAATTGGAGGTCAGGAGATCTACCAAAAAACAGATAAGGAGAGAAAAAGGGGATGGTTTTTGGATAACAGACCCATACAAGTGCAGCGTCAAATTCAGAAATGCAGTGCACCTAATAATGCAGGTAAAAATGGGTTTTTGCGTACATGGGACGGTAGTAGAACATCTTAATCCGTACTGCCGGCTTATTTAATCGCTCTCCACAATGGTCAACTCAGCACTAAAAATAGCATGGAGTACTTCATTGAGCCGTTCTGGATTTACAGGTTTATCCAGACGGTAGTCAAATAGGGCTATATGTTCTTCATTCTCTGAAATTCCTATAGAACGAAGTAAGATCATGGGAAGGGCGTTTCGAATTTGTTTGAGAGGTTTCGCGATTAAGGCGCTATCAAAAAGCTGGTTTTCCACATCCAGAATTAACAGGTCACATTGATTCTCGGGTGAATTGAGATACGCAAATGCAGCACGTACTGAGTCCTGGCAACTTACGTTCATTCCCCACTTTCTCAGCGTTGCCTGCAGAATGTCACGCCCCTTTTCGTTGTCAATGACTAAAAGAACTTCTTTGTCTTTCAACTCTCCAGGCTGTGATTCTGTCTGGGATTCTTGATCAACGAGTTCTACTGTGAACGAGAACATGAATCGATTTCCTCTATCAGCATGACTGTCTACGGAGAAAGAACCCCGCATACTTTCAAGGAGTTGCTTACATAAAGAAAGGCTTAGTCCCGACTCTCTAAAAGAAGATCGCGCTTCTTCGAAAGGCTTAAAATGGTCTTTTAGATACTTCCTTGCAATGCTTTTTCCGGTATCATCAACTTCGCCGATCAGCATAAGTGAATGATCGTCAATCACAATCCCACTCATCAATAACAGTACTTCGCCTTTCTCTGTGTATTGAACAGCATTCGACAAAAGAGTACTCAGGATTTGCTCAATCCGTGTTGAATCACCACATACGTATTTAGGTACTGTGTTATCATAAAGGTAGAGTAGCTCAACGCTCTTCTCGGCTGCCCTGGAGCTAAAGGACTCGATCGTTTTAGTTAGCAGCGCATGCAAGTCAAAGGTCTGTACATCTAATTCAAATGTACCCGTATTTAACTTGGCCAAATCCATGATATTGTAAATAAGTTTGCCAAGAGCCTGACTTGAATGATGTAATGTATCGAGATATTCGGTTTGTACAGTATCAAGTGAAGTGTTTTTTAGTATGTTCACCATATGGGTGACTTCAACAAAAGGATCTTTGAGTTCTTGACTCATTACCGTCAATAAAGAAGAATGTAATCCGGTTTTAGCAGGTGATTCGATTCTTGTTTGTATACCCTCCTGGTTCTCTTTCGTGAGGCGGGCTACTTCTGACTCCAGCGACCGGATGCGTTCAACAAGCCCATCGATGCATATTTCGACATATGGTCCACCTGAGTGCATGTTCTATCCCCTTTTGATTTCGAGTGCAGCCGGGCATATGTAGATAACACCCGTTTAAATGCTAAATGATAATGTACACATCAAGATTAATCGTCTTATTGAGGGTTTTCTTAATGAATGAGGAAGTTGCATCAAGGCTGGCTAAATATCTATTCATTGGTTAAACGATTAGCAGAAAAGTTCATAAATTAGAGCCAGCTATCGAAATCTGATTCATCGAAGCGTGGTTTGAACTGAGTAACATGCAGGACCTTGAACATGGAAGAAGGCAATATCACGAAATTATTGATCGAAGTAGAAGCAAAGCGCCCTGGGGCTTTTGATAAACTGTTGGTAGAGGTATACCCTGAGTTGAAAAAGATGGCGCAAGCAAAACTCCGAGATCAGAGGGCCGGACACACCCTTCGGACAACAGATCTTGTTCATGAGGCGTATTTGAAATTAGTACGCTATCAAGATATTGATTGGAACGGACGTGCTCATTTTTTCGGTGCGGCTGCCAATACCATGCGGCGAATTCTGACAGATCACGCCCGCTATAAATCGGCGAATAAAAGAAAAGGGGAGCAAGTAGGGCTCACGCTGGCTGGCTCCAATGCGGCTGTTTCCATAGATCATCTCATCGAATTGGATGATGCCCTAAAACGCCTGGAAGCCGAGCGGCCCCGCTGGGTTAAAGTGGTTGAATGCCGGTACTTCGCAGGATTAAGCATTGAAGAAACAGCAGCCTACCTGGATATATCCCATGGCACGGTATCCAACGACTGGCGCATGGCCCGTGCCTGGTTAAAACGAGAGCTTGATAATTAACCCCAGAAAGCGATGCTTGCTGGGGTGTTTCTGGTTTCGTGTTTCTGGTTTCTAGTTGTTTTTGATTAAACGCTCTCTCTTATCCTGAAACCAACCAGAAACCAGAAACGAGAAACACGAAACGCACTCTCAATTTCATTGTGAGTGCTAGTCCACCGGCAACCCACTTGGGACATGTTGAGGGACCTGGAAGTTTGTTTTGAGAGATGTAGAGTCTGTCAGGCTCTCTAAGAAAGCGAGAACATAGCCTACTTCTCGGTCAGTTAAATCCACAGGATTAAGTTCGTTCGCAGCAGCGATCTTCTCTTTAAGGGATGGGTTTTGTAGAACCCAGGTATCGCGTACCAAAAAGCCATCTAATCGGTCCTGGCTGATGATGCGATGTTTGAGTCTTGGGCCATCGGAAAAGGTTTCAGCCGCTTTCTCTATTGCAGGAAGAGCATATGGATCAACCTGGTATGCATCCAGTGCTTTTTCTGGATCCAGATGATGACGTACTACCTCTTCAAGGCTCGAATACGCACCTGAATGTCCCCATGGACCCGTAAGTGCCACGTTTCTCAGCGATGGAGTGCGGAATTTATACTGATCTTCGTTTCTCACAGTAACCCGGCCACGGCCGAAGTCCTCTAGGAAGGCTTTTTGTCCTGTTTCTCTCCAATACGTTGCATCCGAGCCATCGGATTTACCAGGCCCAATCTGAGGCATTCCGATCGCATAAAAGTTGTGATCTGTCTGGAATTTTCCGCCATGGCACGATGCGCATTGTGCTTGCCCATAAAATAAATCCATGCCCTTTTTAGCAGCTTTTGAAAGCTCCCGTTCCTTTCTCACATACTGGTCAAATGCACTGTTGTCAGCACGAAACGCAACGGCTTCAAATGCCGCAATGGCGTTGGCAACGTGAACCATTGAAATATCCTCTGGCTGTTGAACACCGCCAGGGAAAGCAGCCTGGAAGTGGTCGACGTATTCTGGGAGTTCCTGGAGCCGTTGTGCAATAAGGGCCCAAGCCCCTTGAGGTCCAGCTGCATTATTCAGAGAAATTGCATCGGCTATCGGATTTTCCCCTTTCTGGCCTGCCATTTCAGTAGGTGAAGTCACCGGAAACATGGCCTGTGCTGCAAGTACATTGTCCAGTCCTTTTGGTAATTTCCATTTAGCCGGAGTAATGAAGCCGCCTTCGTAGTAGCCGAGAGAGTCTACCTCGACGCGGCCGTCGTGAAACATGCGGGTAAATTCTTTGGCTCCTAGATTAAACAAGGCAGGAGCGTTTCTCGGTACGCGTTCATGAACAACCTCCTCAATCGACCCTCCTTGTTGCCTGTATTGGCCCAGTCCATGGGCCCCTTCCCCAAATCCCAAAGAAACGCCGTCACCAGTCGCTAACGTAGGATGGTGGCAGGTGGCACAGGCGATATTCTTGTTGCCACTGAGGATTTTGTCAAAGAAGAGGAGCTTTCCGAGCTCTACTTTTGCAGGATTTGGTGCACCATCCTGGTAATAATCGGTGCTTATAACGGGGGCCGGCAGGCGGTCTTGATCTATAGTCGGTTGTGTCTGCAATGCGGTTATCAAAAAAAGAGATGAGACAGCAATTACAGAAAAAACGAGCGTTTTCATTGTCTTGAGGTGGAGGCCGTAGCCTTTTTTAGAAGTTTGTTGATTTGAAAGAAACTCCTTAGGCAAAACCAATCACACATGGATCACATGAATCGTTGTGTGATTGGTTTTGATGTCGGAGATCATTCGCTTGTTGAGGATTGGTCGATACCATCTCGTAATGGGAGCATTACGAACAGCGGGATGTGAGACTTGGAACCGAATTCTCCAGGATGCCCACCATATGTTTTTCCGTCACTGTGGTAGTTCAGTGCAACCATTGAGGTCGTCCAGATATCTGACATCTGGAGGCAAGGCGTAAAAGTATGCTTGAAGTTTTTCTTGCCGTCTTTGTCGGCTACAAACACACTCTCAGATCCATCCCGTGCACCGAGTGGCAGGTCCAGGGTACCTGTAAAAGGAACCGGAGGAGGAAGAGCCATAAATGCATGCCACAGAGTATAAACACCTTCTGGGACCAGGCCAGTAAATGTGAGTTCGAGCGTACCGGTACCACCTTCACAAGAATATGTACCCTGTCCACTGTGCTTTAGCCATTGGCCAAGGGTCATGTCCAGAGAAGCCCCCTTTTTGTATGGGCCAACCGCTTCAGGATTAAACGGATCATGCGGGACATACTTTGCTGTAGCATAAAGAGGAGCATTCATGTTATGATCGCCCTTCGTCACGCGATATACGTCCCCTGAACCAGGTTCACGTTCGATGAATACATCTTGCTCCGGAAGATCTATATCCAGGTGGGTAACAAAAGCAAGATCGAGTGATACGTCTTGAGCTGAGGTAGTAGAACCTGCAAACAAGAAAAAGGAAAATATACTTAAACAGGCAATTGCCAGGGTGCGTGTAGATTTCATTGTCTATGATTGAATTTTAGTTTTGAAAACAAGCAGCTGCAAAAGCAGCCTTCATCAATCATGACGACAAAGAAACCTAAAGTCCCTAACTTTGCTGAAAAAAAGTTTTTTTCAGCGTGCAAAGTGCAAGGTGCAAAGTGCAAAGTTTTCTTCACCTAATCGAAAAAACAACTTTGCACTTTGCACCTTGCACCTTGCACCCATTTTGTATCCACAAAATGGATTAAAACCGAATAGGCAGCTTCATCTCATTGGCCTTCCAATCGGCCTTAATCCATGTCGTATTGGGATCTTCGTATGCTGAATAGTTTCTGGCTTCATGAAGGGCGTCGCCAGCGAGGTAATTGAGGAAATAGATATTTGTACCCGGAGTAGGGGCTACTGGATGAAAGCCTTCGGGGACCAATACGCAGTCTCCAGTACGTGCAGCGTGGATTTCGTCGAAATCAGTGTCCAGGCGGTAATTTCGGTGAAAAGCCACTCCGTTTTCAGGCTGCATCCGATAATAATAGATCTCTTCCAGATACGGCGAGTCGCCGTACCGGTCATGGCAATGCGGGGGCCAACCCGACCAGTTGCCTCCTGGTACATACACTTCAAAGAGAATCAGGCGTTCAGCTGGCAGGGGCCAGGCTAGGGTATGGTGGACTTCCCGTAAGGCAGGTAGCGCGCCGCGTACCTCCACTCGTTGTTCGTCCGGACGAAATAAGCGGACAGGATAGGTGCCTTCAGCAGGTGCACTTCCTATTGCAAACTCGAACTCTGTGGTTGCTTGTACGTCAATGGTTTGCCCTGGAGGGGCATACAAAACGTCTGGCATCTGGGTAAAGACACCATCCCGCTCTGTATTCCATGATTCGCCTCCTGCTGCGAGTACGGCAGCCCCTTGTAAGGGGACGAGCGCAAATTCTCTATCTTCTGTATCCTGGGTAAAGGTCTCTCCTTTCGATAGCTTGATGACTTGAAAAGAGAGATAGTCCCAACCTGCTTTTTCAGGGGTTACATCAATCTGTACGGTGGATGCATAATCGGAACGAAGCAAGTTTTTGGAGGCCATAATCGGACGGGTAATCGAGTTTGGATGACAAATCGATTTCAGTATATGTTGCTTCGCGACGAAATACAACCATGTCCAGGTTGTCAATGCTTAACGATTAATCACCATGCTCCTCGCCTTTGTATAGGATGTTGAGGGGGCTCCAGTCAGGGGAGAGGCCGTAATTCGATAGAAATACGTGCCACTTGCAAGGCCGCGCGGTTCGAACGGCACTATATGGTGGCCTGCTGTTCGAATAGCCCCGTTTATTAATGAGGCAACACGGCGTCCCTGAAGATCATAGACATTCAGATGTACGATGCTCTCTTCAGCAAGTCTGAAAGGAATGGACGTAGAGCTGCTGAAGGGGTTTGGGTAGTTCGCTTCCAATGCAGTTGGTAGCGGCTCTGTAGGTAAGGGTTCATTGGAGACGACCTGCGGCTGGATCAAAATATTGTCGATGGCCCATCCCCAGGCAACGGCAAGCGGGTCGGAGTGCAATCGGAATCGAATGAAGATCGTGTCGTCAGGTTCGAAGGTGTCGAGCAAGTTGATAGTATGGGAGACAAACATCGATTCATCTCCAACGGTATTGGAATCGAAACCACCGGTTAAGCCGGCCTGATACGTCTGTGACCAGGTCGGATCTGCGCTAGAATCATACCCTGGGGCCAAAGGCAGCCAGGTGAGTCCATCCTTGGTCCCTTCAACCACTACGTAGTCAAAGAAATTGGGATTTGTCCAGTCGGAAACGACTCCTTCTTCTACAAGCACCACATCGTCGTAGGTGAAAATAGCATCGCTTGGGCCTACGATGATGGGTACTTTAAGCATATACGTAAAGTCCTGGGCCTGGCCATAGGGATGGTTCGAGTGAATGGCCGAAGAACTGAATCCGGCTACTGAAGCGACCTGGAACCCTGTCCCCACAAAGTCACTCCCCGCGGATACATCGTTTAACTCGTTGGCATAATTGTATTGAGCAAGGGCAGGAAACGTCGTAATCGATTGCTGGGCAGATTTGAATATACGCCCGTCTTTGTAGGCAGTAACCGAATAGCTTATTGTTTCTTCCTGGGTTACAGGAATCAGCAGGGTCGTATCCAATGCAACCGCGTTCGGTTCGATTTTTAAAGATACTCCGTCTCGCTCAATAAATGTTGAATCGTAGGAAGATGGAAGGCCCAGAGAAATGGCTAATGATCCGGTAGGAAGCATCGCAAGGCTCTGGATACGAGGAGAACGTGTTGCCACGGGTGGGGTATACCCAGTGAGTTCTGGAAGTTGGACCGACCAGATCCCGCGGCCCTGAGTAGCTACAAGGATTTCGTCATCAACAATGCTCAATTCAAAGATGGCCACATTGGGGAAGCCATTATTCGCTGGCGCCCAGGATGCTCCGGCATCTTCAGAGACATATAAACCTATCTCGGTGCCTGCCCATAGGATGTCTGTATCAAAAGGCATAGCAAGTAAGGAGAACACAGCCACATCTGGAAATCCGTTAGCACTCAGCGTCGGAGTACGTTTCGATGGCCCACTAAATCCGGACAGGTCTGCCCAGGTCTGGCCAAGATCATCGGTTCGGAGAATCTTCGGCTCACCGGGGCCTGAGAAAAGCATATACGCTGTATTGCCGTCTACAGGATCTGTAGCGATGCCCGATGATTCTCGTAGCTCGGCGGGGAAGTTGGCTGAGATATCAGTAAAAGATAAACCGCCATCATTCGAAACATGAATCCCTCCTTGAATCCCGCTAGGTGGATCGACATCCAGCCGGGAAGAAATCCAGACAACCTGTGGATCAGCATTGGATACCTCCACATTATCAAAAGGGCGGTACCCTATCCAGTTGCTTTGAATAGGGGTGAGGGTCCAGTTGAGCCCAAAATTGTCGGATCGCATGACGCCATTTGAACCGATTGCAAAGACCAGGTCTGGGTCGGCTTTGCTGTTAGCAATTTTTGTGATGAAGGGCGAAAACCCGGCTGCCTGAACATTTACCGTGTTGAAGGTTTGTCCGCCATCTGTTGAGCGCCGTATACCGTTGAATTGAGAACCACCGAGTAAAAGGTCAGGGTTTCTGTAGTTCCACACGGCCTCGAATCCATCCCCCCCAATTACAAAATTCCAATTCGAAAGCGCTTGGGGATCGGTCCCTGAAACCCAGCTCCCATTGTCCTGAGTCCCCCCGAAGTACACGGATTCCCCTGGTTTTTTATCAACACCATAAAACTGGGTTGTAATCATTCCTCTCCGTTCGGTCCAGCTAGTCCCTCCATCAGTAGAAAAAGCTACCCCGCCATCATTCGCATTCACAATGGTGAACTGCCCATTGCCTTTGTCTATGATGGTCAAAAAATGGTGGTCTGCGTGGACGACAGGAATATTCGAACCATTAGGAATTCTCCAGGCCATGGGCTGGGTGGATCGGGTTAAGTTTGTCGAATTCACTGTGATCCTGTACATATTGACGCCGCCCACGTAGACAATGTCAGGGTTCGTTGGGTGAACAGCAATCGTATTATCAAACCAGCCGGCTGTGTAGGCCCCTGTGGCTCCCGATTGACCATTGCCGTTAAACCAGTTCGGATCGTTTCCAGTGTCATTGATGAGACTCCAGGACGTGCCGGCATTGTCTGACATATAGAGATCTGCAATGCCTCTTGGACGCTCAACAGCAGCGTAAATACGAGAGGGGCTGCTGGGTGCTATGGCCAACTCGGTACGTACACTGATTCCAGCCAACCCAAATCCTCCACCAGTTGGATTGCCCACATCTGAAGGCAGAGCGAACGTATTAGCAGAGACACTCCAGGTGACTCCTCCATCTGTCGACTGTATAACCCCCACTTCATTCACACTGGCATACAGGTTGTTAAAATCACTAGGATCGGCAACGATCTGTTGAACCCGATTGTCTGTACCCGGGCCAAAAAACGCATCGGAGTCGAACACCTGTGTCCATGTATCGCCTCCATCGGTCGACCTGAAAATACCCGATTTTCGAGGCCCTTCCTCAACACCCAGGTGGCTGAAACTGTCGTTGCTGCAAACTACAACGATATCCGGGTTTGCTGGACTTACAACGATCCGGTTAATGGCCTCAAGCAGTTCTCCGTTTGCCGTGCTCTCGAGCTGGGTCCACGTGTCTCCGCCGTCTACTGATTTAAAGATGCCACTCCCCTCAAGATCTACTACGCGTCCATACCCCATACCTGTACCCACGTACATGATGTCAGGATCGGATTCAGACTGTACAATGGTGGTCATTGCCAGCACATTTAAATCGGGGGTCTTGTTCTCCCAGGTAATTCCAGAGTCTGTGGTTTTCCAAATACCGCCTCCGATGGTGGCTGCAAACCAGGTAGCTCCTGATTGATCAGTAATATCTGAGATCACTGCCCGGACGCGTCCGCTTACGTTCCCCGGGCCGCGCTCAACCCAGGGAAGATTGTTTGCTTGCTTGTATGCTTGAAGCTTGCTGGACTCAGCCAGCGCTTGAATTTTGTAATTGGGTCTGTAAGAAAGGCCGCTCCGTGTCGTTTTTAACTCTGCAAACGCTTCAATAAGCAGCCCCGGGTTTTCCTGTAGTGTTGCTCTCCGAGCTTCTTTCTCGCGTAAGCGCTGTATGGTGTTTAGAAGGTACTCCGCTTCTTCTGAATTTGGCGGTGTAGCCTGATACTGTTCTTTCAACGCGTCTATCGTTTGGACGTCGGTCAATATGGTGAGAGAGGGTGTTGAAGTGAAGTAATTCACCCATAAGATTGCCGAAAGACTAAGAAGCAAGGGGAGCGTTACAAACCAGTAGCGTTTCATAAGGACCGACGAGGATTTGTTTCCATAGATATTCTATGGGAAAGAAGCGAAAAAATTCCTTCACGTCAAGGGCAGAAGAGGATCCCCTTGTTTGGGTCATCCAAATCGGACGGCTAAATGCTGGTTGACTGCACGTGCTTTCCTAGAGAAGACCAGTGCGCTCAGAAGCAAGGTGAAAAGCAGAAGAACGGCGAGAGGAAGAAAGGAAATGAGGTCTGTTTGACGCACATCCAGGGCATGCAACAGGGGTGACTGCATAAATAGTTGTGAACCAGCTAGACCCAGCAGCACACCCAGGAGGATAGGGGCAATTTGATCTTTGAAGACATAGAACCAGACGTGCCTAGGAGGTTGAGAAGCTTCTTTTCCATGCCCGAGATCGTGTATATACCACTCAATGGACTGGCGAGTGCTGACCTCGACACTATATAGAGCAAAAAGAACTCCTCCGAGTGCCAGGAACGAAAAGAGCACCAAAAACATCTCGTATTTCTTGGTGCGTTGGCCTTCTATGTCCGGCAGCCAGGAGGCTTGCTGTACCGGGATTTCAGTATCAACTGCCCAAATTGCTTGTTTTACATCTGCAACTACCTGTCGCGGCGGAAATTCAGTTTTAACGAGAAGTTGCACATCGCTGCTCGTGGCTCCCCAGAATAAAAAATACATGGTCGGCTGGGTATAGCCTGGATCCTCATGTTGAGGCGCAACATTCCCAACTACACCAACTACCTCAACAGGATGTTTTCCTCTTCCCAGATAGGCCGTTTGACCAATGGGATACGTAGCAGGCCAATAAGCATCTGCAAATGCCTGATTAACAATTACAGACCCTAATGGAGCATTTAGATCATCCAAATTAAAATAACGTCCAAGCATTAAAGGGACGTCGATTATTTGCAGATAGTCGATACCTACCCGATTGCCAACTATGGTATATTTTTTAGCATAATCATCCTGGGTATAGGAGAATAAAACGTTCATGTCGAGCGCTTCATCCGGAAGGGAAGAGGAAAGGCTGGCTTGTTGAATAGAGGGAATCGAATCTATCTTCTGAAAAACCCTCTGCATAAAATCTACCCTTTCTTGAGAGGTGTCCATCCGGTGGTAAGGCATGGTCAACTCAATGGCCAGGACATCATCACTGCTGTATCCTGGTTGTTGCTGATAGTGAAGCCAGAATTGATTTAGAATCAGGCATGCAATAATGCTTATGGCACAGGCAAATGCGATCTCAAACGCAGAAGAAAATCCATATACTTTACGAATAGGGCGCAGCCGCTGGGTGGCTTTTTTGTTCTCTTTATAGCTTGAACGGGAGAAGAAACTCTTCAGCTTTACCAAGCCCCAGGGTAAAAGACATAAAAGTAGAGCCAATACAACAACCAGGCTCAGGCCAAAAAGGATAACAGTGGCGTCTATGCGCACATCATATAAGTGGTCGAACTCCCCAATCAAGTAAGGCAATGCATATTCTACTGCTACGGCAGATCCCGCAAATCCAATGATAACGGCTACCAGAATAGCTGGCATGTTGCTTTTTAAGAGCCCCGGTAGGGAGAAGGCAAGGGATTGTTTCCCCAGGCTCTCAAACGGCATGTATATTTGTTTACGGATTAGATGAACACAAACAAGAATGAGGATGAGAAAAGTACCGATCAAGTATGCACTAAGGGGCTTGATCACCGCAGACCCATACACATCCTTTACGGTTCTAAGAATGACCTCTTTTTGTGGGATAGATTGAGTTAAATTACGTAATTCAGCCTGCGCTTCTCGTTCGGAAATCCCTGGTTTTCTCTGCCCGCCTAAAAGAAGAATCGTGCTGTTTTTGTTCTTTATTGAATCGAGCAATAAGGGGACGAAAATATCCGTTTCATAATACATCCTGAACGAGGATGGAGCCACTCCTTTGATTAAAACTTCCTGTCCATCCAGGAGCAACGTTTTCCCAACAAGTTCTCTATCTTTGTTGAAGCGTTTCTCCCATAAGCGATAGCTCAAGATAACCGGTGAAAGGGAAGGAGATTCATAATCCGCCGCATTAAACTCTTCTCCAATGACGAGGCCCACACCATGTAAGTCAAAATAGTTTGGGCTCACATGTTTTACGCGAACTCGCTGAGGGGCCCCGGTTTGAGAACCGATATAATGAAACGCATATCGAGCAGCAGTGAGCGCCGAAAAGGAAGCTGTTTGGTCGCGAAACGCAAGGTAGTCGGATACCGAAGAGGAAGACGAAAAGGTGCTGTCCTCGAACTGCCACCAGATGGATGACCAATTATCCTCGTTGTGATAGGTAAGTGGGAGCCTGTATTGAGTCGCGTTAAATACGATGAAAACCAGGCACAAGGCAGCGATAGCAACGCTTAAGCCCCCCGTCATTTGAACGGAATACCAGGCCTTTAAGAAAGGGCTCTCTACCTTCTCCGTCAGGCATTTTCTTCTGATGGCATCCACATCGCCAAAACGATTCCATGCGTCTTGTTTCGCGTCCTCTAAGCTCATTCCGTTTGCTTCATTATCAGATTGCCTCATTTCAAGGTGAAACATGAGTTCGTCTTCGATCTCCTGCTCCATCTGCAGACGCACCTGTGCATCCGGTTTTCGGAATGGATTACTCAAAAAACTGCGTGTTGCCATCGAGTCGATTATCCTTCTGGTGAAAGAGATAACACTTTGATTGTTGCTGCCGAAAGGCGCTCCCACATCGAAACTTCGGTTTCTAGCTGCTTCCGGCCCTTGGGGGTGAGGCTGTAGTACTTGGCTTTTCTGTTGTTCTCCGACAATCCCCATTTCGCTTTAATAAACGAACGTTTCTCTAGCCGATGCAGCGCTGGGTATAGCGACCCCTCTTCAATGACTAATACCTCATCTGTTGCCTGCTGAATGCGGCGAACGATGGCGTAGCCGTGCATGGACCCCAGTGTGAGCGTCTTCAAGATTAACATGTCGAGGGTGCCTTGAAGAAGCTCTCCCTTTTTTTTGCTCATTGTTTTCCTGATTGATGGTGTGCTTGCAGATCGGATTTAACATAATAAGATTCCACTAGATCATCAAGGGAATGAATTGTGCCTGGCTCTTGTGTTTCAGAGCGAAGGTTTATTACTTCTAGGTAAGCAGGGATTTATCCACCGGCTCAGCGGCAATCATGATTCAATCGGCTCTCGACAGTCAACTCGCTCACATCCCCCGCTCCCTTTATCGCATGGGAGAGGAGGTAGCGGTGAAGTACACCAAAGATTGGAGCGGCATTTCAGGCCCCTTACCAGAAGTTGTCTTTTTGCCACGGACTGAACAAGATGCCGCTTTAATTTTAGCTCTCTGCAATGAACTAAAACATCCAGTTGTAACCCAGGGAGGGCTTACTGGCCTCAGCGGAGGAGCTTCTCCTCATTCGGGGGAGTGGGTGCTCTCTTTGGAACGCATGCGATCCATTATCGAATTGGATGTCCTTTCCTCAACCATCACGGTCGAAGCCGGAGTAACCCTCCAAGAAATCCATGAAGCAGCTGCTGAACACAATCTCGTGTTTCCTCTCGACATGGGATCTCGTGGGTCATGTACTGTAGGTGGCTTTACGGCTACTAACGCCGGTGGCACCCAGGTTATCCAGCGCGGCATGGTTCGCAATCTTGTTCTAGGACTGGACGCGGTATTGGCAGACGGGACGATCTTATCGAATCGCAACAAGTTGCTAAAGAATAATGCCGGCTATGATCTCAAACAATTGTTTATCGGGACGGAAGGGACGCTAGGGGTCATCACTGCAGCAACTTTTCGACTATTTCCTTCCAGGCCGGCGCGGCATACAGCATTGTGTGGGATGCACCGATTTGAAGATGTGATCTCATTACTACACCTCTTCCAAAAAAAGCTCCCGGGCCTGAGAGGTTTTGAACTGATGTGGGAAACGTATTTTCAAACGGTTGCCCCGCTTACCGGTCAGCGCGACCCTTTTGCGGCTCCCTTTCCATTTTATGCCCTCTGTGAAGTGGAGGGGGCGGATGAGCAAACAACGCGAACTCAATTTGAGCAGGCCCTGGAGGACGCTTTCGAACGTAACCTGGTTCAAGACGCTATTTTATCACGAAATGAGCAGGAGCGGAGCAACTTGTGGAAGGTAAGAGACGGGGTGTCCGAATTGTTTTCGTCCTTTAATCCGGTAGCAAACTTTGATATCGGTATACCTATAACGAGTATGGCGCAATTTGCGCTTAATGTTGAGCAAAAGCTAGAGGCTGCGTTCCCCCAATGCCAGGCGTTCTTATTCGGCCACATAGGGGACGGGAATCTGCATCTAATTGCGTCTACCGGCCGCCAGGAAGACATCCATCAAATTGAAGACACTGTTTTTGCTCTGACCCGAGATGCCTCTGGAACCATAACTGCCGAACATGGCATCGGCGTCTCCAAAAAGGAATGGCTACACTACTGCCGTTCTAAAGAAGAAATTGAGACCATGAAGCGGCTAAAACGCTCCTTCGATCCACACAACATCCTAAATCCCGGCAGAATCTTCGACATCTAACTGATTGCGCACCAATAAACCAGATACGAGAAACCAGAAACCATGAACCCATTCCAGCCCTCCTACTCCCGCCGCGACCTCCTTAAGAAAGCAGCGTGTGCTGCATTCCTTCCAACGCTTTTTGGTGTTGATGCGAACAGGTATAAAAATGCCCTGGTAAAACCTTCTGAGAACATTAAGATCACTCGTCTGGAGACCTTCCTTGTAAAACCGCGATGGATCTTTTTAAAGGTGCACACCGATGCAGGGATTGTAGGATTGGGCGAACCCTTACTGGAAGGCCGTGCCCGTACCATCGCGACAGCCATTGAGGAGATTGCGCCATACCTGATTGGGAAAGACCCCCGGAGGGTAACCCATCATTGGCAGGCCATCTATCGGCATTCATTTTACAAGGGCGGCCCTATCCTGACCAGTGCCTTGAGTGGCATTGATCAAGCCTTGTGGGATATTAAGGGTAAGGCGCTGGGAGTACCTGTGTATGAATTATTGGGAGGACCTACGCGAGACCGGATTCGGGTATATGCCCATGCACGAACGCCTGAAACTATCAAACAAGCACTGGAGGATGGGTTTACCACGTTTAAAACGGGCGTCCCTCGGGAGCGGCCATCCCGGATTGTAGAGAGCAAAGCGTTCATCGACTACGCCGTCGAGAAGTTTGCAGAGTTGAAACAGATTATCGGGGATGAAAATGATATAGGAATTGATTTTCATGGAGCGATTCCTCCTCAAACAGCGAAGCACTTGATTAAAGCGCTGGAGCCCTACCACCCTCTGTTTATCGAAGAACCGTGTCCACCTGAGAATGTAGATGTAATGGCTGAATTAGCGCGAGGTACTCACCTCACTATTGCCACCGGAGAGCGGATCTTTACAAAGTGGGGTTTCCGGGAGATTCTGGAGAAAGGGGCTGCAAGTATTCTACAACCTGATTTGTGCCACGCAGGTGGGATCACAGAGGTACGATTGATTGCAGGTATGGCCGAAGCCTACTACGCTGCTCTCGCACCGCACAACCCCATGGGCCCCATTTCGCTCGCTTCGGGGATACAAATCGCAGCATCAATACCCAACTTCCTCTGTCAGGAACAGGTGTCTCTGGGCGATGGCTATATCAAGAACCCATTCCAGGTTGAAAACGGGTACATACCGCTTCCTACAGCTCCCGGGCTAGGGGTCGAACTTGACGAAGAAGCCCTCGCAGACAAAATCGATCACGATTGGCGCAATCCCGAAACATACGACGCATTCGATGGCTCGGTGGTAGATTGGTAACCGTTAATCCTTTACCAACCTCACAATCTGACCGCCATCTGCGTGCTCCAACAGCAGGTAAATCGTGCCATCGGGACCGTGCTCAACATCCCGGATGCGGGCAAAGTCTTTGATGATGGTTTCGGTGTGCACTATGTCTTCACCTTCTATGACCAATCTGAACAGCTGGGTGGCTTTTAGTGAGCCTACGATCAGGTTGTCTTTCCATTCAGGAAAGACGCTGCCATCATGAATAACGAAACTTGAGATCGCTGGCGAAGGCGTTAGATCGATCTTGGTTTGTTCGATGGTAGAGAGATCTAGCTCAATGCCCAACTGCTTGCCATATTCAACAGGCGTCCCATCGTAATTAAGCCCTTTCGAGTACAGGGGCCAGCCATAGTTTTTGCCAGGCATGATCAAGTTAACTTCGTCGCCACCGCGTGGCCCCATCTCTGTACCCCAGAGTTTTTCGGTTCGTGGATTGTACTCCAGGCCTTGCGGGCTTCGATGCCCATAGGACCATATAGAAGGCACTGCTTCCGGGTGATCTGCATAGGGGTTGTCTTCCGGAATCGAACCATCAAGATGAATGCGGTGGATCTTTCCGGAAGGGCGATCCAGGTCCTGGATGTCTGAATAATTTGATACGCCTTTCATGCCCAGTGTAAAGAACAAATGACCAGCACCATCAAACGTCATACGGCCGCCAAGTGTCATGTCCGCCATTGGTGTATACGTGGTCGAATCTGACTCCCAGATCGTTTCTTGATCCACCCATGTGCCATCAACAACCCGTCCTCGGATAAGCTTAAGCATAGACACGGCTGAAGCTGTCCTACGGCTCACATAATTACACTGCATGCATCGATCCCCGTAGGTCATATAGATCCATCCATTCTCTTCGTAATCCGGATGAAGAGCAACGTCCAGCATCCACCCATTTCCGTACTTCAAAAACACGCCCGGTGCCTGGAAAGCATGATCATACGTTTGCGGAGTACCCGCAATGAGAGGAGAAAGCGATCCGTCAGTCTCGACAATACGCAGCCCACGCATTTTTTCGGTGACCAGAATTCGGCCATCGGGCAAAGGGGCGATTGAGTAGGGGAGTGGGTCTATGCCCGTTGCCACAGGCTCAATTCTAAAGGAGTGCTTCTCTGTTTGAATAGGCTTCGATGGGATAGAGAAGGTCTGCTGGACATTGTAATAATCATTGCCTCTAACACCCGTCATGCGGACCTCAGAAATCAGAATGGAAAGCCGTTTGATTTCTAATGGACTCAATGCTTCTCCAAATGCCGGCATCCCTTTTTCAATGGCTCCATTTTTAATGGCTCCAATGATCTGGTCAAGCTCTCCCTGCTCAATCGGCAAGGGTTGTGCAAGGGCAGGCCCCTGTCCCGTTCCCTCAAACCCCTCTCCGTGGCACGTAGCACACTCTTTCACATACAGCCCATAGTAGGGATCTTCCTGCGCACATGCGGTAATCGAAACACAACAAACAACCGCAAACATCGCCAAATAAGGCGAAAATGATCTGTTTATCATCAAAGGATGAGGAATATGAATACATAGCGTGGTTATTAACACGAACAAATCTACGCAACAATCCCGAGCAAAGTTACACCACTATTCAACGCTCCCCCCATAAACCCGAAACACGAAACCCGAAACCACTCAGAATGAAATTCTGAGTGCATCTAGTACGTCTTCATCGTCACTTTAAACGTAATATCGTGGGCATTATCGTACCGGGTATGGACGATGAGTGAATCACCCGTAGGTTGAGGGGGCGCGTGGCACATTGCTGGGTCGCAGTAGTAATCCCACATGCGTGATCCAGGAGAAGCATAGGGGTTGTTCCAGGCAATGATTGAAATGTAGCCTTGAAGGTCATCTGCCCGCCTGAAGCTGCATTGTCCTTCTGTGACCTGTTTAATTCGCCCCATATCTATAAATGGAGGGGGGATCTGCGTTCTGATGTCGTTCTGTGGGACCCTGGGACGCCCAACCATAAGGCCGGACCAGGATGGAGTAAGTCCACCTACATATCCCGGCCTGTATCTTGGAGGCGCCGATAAGTCTGGAATGAACAAATTGGATAACCTGCCTCGGTTCGTTGACTCGCAGTCTTCATCCATAATGCCAATGTTTACAACGATATATTCAAAAGGCTGCAAGATTTGATGCGCGATAATCGGGACTCTTCGTTTGCTCGTTTGATAGGGTGAAAGCTGGATATAAGGGTTTCTAGAAAAGGACCAATTTGCATGGGAAACAGCGGCCCGATCGGTTAAAACACTGCCATACACAAAATACAATTCGCTGTTATTTCCCGGGTCATTCACACGATAAGCTTTCTGCGTGATCGACTCGATATCCAGGTAATAATTAACAGGCAAATCAAGTGTGCCTGGGGTCGTACCCTGGGTGGCAGCGTCATGGGAAAGGGGAGGGGAAATAAGAATCTCCATCAGCAATCCAACGATTCCCCAGAACGTATATGTGGTGATCATGTAGTGTTTTATACTTAAGCATGCGATTATTCAAACTACACAATGCCAGCCACATTTTCATTTCGCTTTAGTTATGAAAACCCACTAAATTTCCGGCCAAAGCCCTATTAATAAGTACCACTCCAATGCTTGTCACTACTTCTCGATGGATTTGTGTAGCAGTAACGTGTTGTTGTTTTTTCATTATATCATGCTCACGTGATGGAGCACAGTCTACACCTCCGGCTGCGGAGGCGGCTGAACCCGCTCCTCTTGAAGAACTTCCCGCACCCGAAGTACCTGATGAACTTACCTCGGAAGAGCTGATCGCTCAGGCCGATGTCTATTACGCGAAGTGTGGTGGAGAAGTACTATCAATGGCAGACATCCTGATGCCGATTACAGAGAAGATGCATAGACAACATATTGCTTATTCCCAGGTGAAAAACCCGGATCAGTGGCGTGATTGCTCTGGCAACTTCTTACGATTATCCAGCTATGTAGCGGCGGCATGCCCGGGCAACACCGATCATCTAGCTGCACCTCCAGGGATTACCGATTACGTACCTGGTGGAACGAACGCCATCCCTGGCAGAGCGAAAGCGCGGGACTCTCGCTCCCTTGGCAAATGGTACCATGAACAAGGCCGCTTCATGCCCATTTTTTATGATGACGTAATGGGGAATACGGCAGCAGCTCCTCAAGATCTGATTACTAATCGCAATAGGATCAAACCTGGATCGGTCCTTTGGTTTGCACGAGCGCAACCAACCAGGGCGGATGGATTGGATGGGTTATGGGGAAGAGGAACCAGTGGCGCGCATATCAACCATATGGCAACCGTCCGCGCCGTTACGCGCGACGAAGGCGGCAATGTGGTTGGGTTTGAGATGTATCATGGGCGCCGTGAAGGCAAACCCGGTGCTGTCACAAAAAGTCACTTCTGGGAATGGCCAGACCGATACACCAATGGCGGTACAACGAAGTATCCGCCACTGGGATACTGGGGGCAATATCTGGTTGGGATCGGTACGCTGCTTCCTGCTGAAGTCCCGCCTCCCTCTACTGGGTAACACCCCAACCCCAGGCTATACTTGTGATTAACCACCCTTCAGACGTCTTGTGCAGGGTCATCAACTTGTACTCGGCTTCCTCTCTGCGTTGGTTTTCCAGGCGAAGCCGGGCCAGTGCTACCGTTTCATAGATCTCGACGCTGAGCAGTTCTTCGGTATAGATTGTATCTCCCTGGCTTTCAACGAGGCGGAATTGACTCTCCTGGTAAGCCCCGTCCCGGTCTACGTAGCGATAGGCCCCTTCTGGATGCATTGACAATTGTTTGTACTCGAGGCTGCCTGTATGGTCGCCAATGTAGAAGTTCTCGATGGTTTTGAGGATGGCATCCCTATCCGGAGAGCTGTTGGTTTCGGAAGAAGGTTGCCAAACCAGGCCCAGGCCAAGAAGGATTAAACTGAAAATGGATGTGTATAGTCCGGTCTTTTGCATAAGGATACGTTACTAGTGGTAGGGGTATAGATGGGTGTATGATAAATTGCTCCTGCTACTCTTTAAGCAGGAACGCGTTAACTATTTCTCTTCCTCCAATCGAATAGGTTCCAGTGTTCTCTAGAAGTATAGCAACAAGCTGCTGTTGTGGAAGGAAATAGAGCATGGTTCTAAATCCTCTATAGCTTCCAAGTGCACCGTATACAGGAAGACCCTCTAGCTCGGGTGTACGCCGGCCAAACGTCTCGTTGAACCATCCCATCGACATATACGAGACCTGTCCTTTAAGTGTAGATGGCATATGGAAGGCCAATTCAACCCATCTTTTTGACACGACATTGTATGAAACGATGGCTTTGTACCATGTATAAAGATCGTCTACAGTGCTGTAAATGCCGCCAGGGCCCGTTACATAGGATGCTCTATCATTGACTTCCCACGTCCCTGCCTCGGATTGACTGTATCCAGTAGCAGAATGGGTGGGGCGAGCACCTTGAGCCGCCTCTACCATGGTATTCTTCATTCCCAATGGGTCAAAAAAAGTGCTGGATAGATAATCCCCATAGGTCATGCCTGAAACTGCTTCGATAATTTCTGCAAGAAGTACGTAGGCCGTGTTGCTGTACGAATAGGAATGCCCGGGAGAAAATTTCAGACTGTCTAATTCATTGGCAAACGAAAGAACAGCCGGATTAGTAAGACCAGATGGGTCACTGAGAGCGTCGTAATAATCTGGAATGCCCGATTGGTGAGTCAGCAGTTGCATCACTGTGACCTGGTCGAATAAAGGATTAACTTCTGGCAGGTACGATGTAACAGGAGCATTTAACGCAATGCGCTCTTCTTCGCGCAGTTTGAGAATGGCAAATGCAGTCATGGTTTTGCCGATAGAAGCGATGTAGAATGGTGTATCTCTTTTGATTTTTGTTTTTGCATCTGTATTCGATAGGCCGGTCTGATAGGTATACAAGACAGAATCCGGAGTGCCTACCAATAATGAAAAGCCGGGGGCTTGTTCAGCGGCAGTGGATAGAAGAACCTCTTCCATGCGAGCTGCGCCATCAGAGCGTATTCCGAATTGTGGAATCGGGTGGAGTTGTGCAAAAAGTGGGGCCGAAAAGAGAAGAGCGGTGAGGAGAGATAACACGCAACGTCGCATAAATCAACAGACTAAAGGACCAAAAAGCCGGATATACGAGACTATTGTTTAAAAGATGCTAGTATTTTAGCATTTTTGTTTGGCGAGGCTATCCCGCACATCCGGTGGGCAATGGATCGGATGAAGCGAGTTCTTCTGCAAAGTCTGCATCCAGAGCAAAAGGGCTGAATCCGGAGCTTACGGTTCCCCTATAAGCGGCACCACCATATCCGACCGGATGCATATGAGCACGGATGTAGACTTCCGTATTTTCGTCTATATCTTCAACGGGCCCTCCCGATCGAACAAAAGGTTGCTCTGTAATATGGCTATGTGCAAGAATGCGGCGGTACAACAAGGTGCCGTCGGGAGTCAGTACTTCCCACCAGTTCGCATACTGATCGCAACCCGTATCGGGGCTCTCGATCCCAATGGAAAAGACAAACGACGATGACACTTCAACGGATACAATATCTGCCACAATCATACTTTCAGTAGGTGCTTCGTCCATAAACTCTGTTCCCTCTTCGGTATTTGATGTGCTGCATCCCCAAAGGACCAAAAAGCTGCAAAATAGAATAACCCTATGGAGAGTAGTGTAGACACGCATTGCGTTAAGAGTGTAGATTAATGTAGTTCATTTGTTACTTTCCTTTTCAACATAAGTTTGGCTCACATCGTCATTCTGTCAGCACTTCTTTGTGCCGAAATGACCTTAATATGTAGCTAATTCGCACAACCTTCTCTCTCGAAATGAAAAACGGAGAACGAGACAGCCACATAATATGGAGCAGATTGACGTCGAGGTATGTGTTGGCTCTCACCACAGTAGCTATTCTGACCATTGTAGGCCAGATTATTATCCACATTGTAATTGATCAGCAATTGGATGATGCGAACGTCATCAATATCGCTGGCCGGCAACGGATGTTGAGCCAGAAAATGGCAAAGGCCAGCCTGGCTTATGTGCATGCCGGAGACGAGGAGACAAAGGAAGGGTATCTTAGAGAGCTTGAGGTGGCTGTTTCTTTGTGGGAAGGCTCAGGGCTTGGACTGCTGTATGGGAGTGATGAACTGGGATTGTCCGGCGAGAATAGCCTTATTATTAAACAGAGCTTTTCGTCGATCGAATCATCCTTTCAGGCCATAAAATCTTCTGTGAATACGCTACTCGCACAACCCGGTCCTGAAATTGAACAGGAGGCATTGGCTACTCTTCTTGTGCATGAGGCTACCTTTCTGAGCGGGATGGACAGCATTGTTTTTCAATATGCATCAGAATCTCGGGCAAGGGTTGAATGGCTGCAGCATATAGAGGTTGGGTTAGGACTGCTTACGTTGCTAACTCTTCTTCTGGAGGGTCTTTTTATCTTTAGGCCGTCTGCTAGAAAGGTAAGAGAAGCGTTTGAAGTAAAGGAAAGAAACGCCAGGCTATCAGAGATAAACAATGAACTTGAAAAATCAATCATCAGGGCCGAGGAAGCCTCCCGCCTGAAGAGTTCCTTTCTGGCAAATATGAGTCATGAGATCCGTACTCCCATGAATGGCGTACTTGGAATGACCGAATTACTATCTGAAACCCCACTTTCGGACGATCAAACTGAACTGGTCGAGACGATACAACTCAGCGCGGATAGCCTGTTGCAAATCATCAATGACATTCTGGATCTTTCAAAAATTGAGCAAGGAAAGTTGGAGCTTGTGAAGGACACCTTTGACCTCCACAAGTTGATCAAGGAGTCGATTGTCATTGTATCTGCTGGTATCATTAGCAAGCCGATCTCGATTCAGCACACGGTGTACCCGGGTGTACCGCAGTTCATCCGGGCAGATGCAACCAGAATTCAGCAGGTGCTCATTAATCTGCTGGCGAATGCAGTGAAATTCACGAGCGAAGGCGAGGTGCGCGTTGATGTATCCATCCGTTCTATAAGTCCAGATGCTCTAGTAGTCCATTTTATCGTAACAGACAGCGGTATCGGGATTCCAGCAGACCGGTTACCGGTTATCTTTGAATCCTTCGAGCAGGCTGATTCTTCAATGACCAAAAAATATGGTGGAACGGGATTGGGGTTGGCAATCTGTAAGCGGTTGTGTGAAATGATGGGCGGCCGCATCTGGGCTGAAAGCGTTCAGGGAGAAGGGTCTGAGTTTCATTTCACAATTAAAGCAGATGCTGTATATTCTGTATCATGAGTAAACAAATAGAGACAGCCTTTACCAATCCCACTGTAAAAGAACGCTTCGACGCCTATCCAAATCATGTACGGAGGAAGATGATGACCTTGCGGCAACTCATCTTCGACACCGCCTCAGACATTGAAGGCGTCGGCGAACTCGAAGAAACGCTGAAATGGGGAGAACCCAGTTATGTCACCTCCCAAACAAAAAGCGGCAGCACAGTCCGCATCGATTGGAAACCCCGCCAGCCAGATGCATACGCTATGTACTTTATCTGCAGCACCAACCTGGTTAGCACATTCAGGGAAATATACTCAGATCAACTTGCCTTTGAAGGCAATCGAAGTATCGTCTTTAACCTGAACGATGAGATTCACACGGATGCTGTATCGCACTGTGTAGCTATGGCACTTACCTATCATATCAATAAGTAGCTTGTTTCTGGTTTCTAGTCGTTTCCACGGTAAATACCTGCTTTTCAACAAGAAACCAGAAACGAGAAACCAGAAACCAACCAAGGGTCTCATTTTTTGATACAAGATTTGTTACATTCCCTGGTGAGCCCTCTATAAGTACCCGCCGTTGCAATGTATCGACTCTTTGTATTAGCTGTATTCTTTCTGATAGGCTGTCAACCCACCGAATCCATGCATTATGATATTCTGATCGAGGGGGGGACCGTATATAACGGGTTGGGAGGAGAGCCCTTTGTTGCTGATGTTGCCGTCTCGGCAGACACCATAGCTGCTATTGGTGACTTAACAGGAAACAGTGCAGACGTGGTTGTAGACGCAAGCGGACTGGCAGTGTCTCCAGGGTTTATCAATATGCTGAGCTGGGCTCCGGTCGCTTTGATCGAAGATGGACGGTCTCAGAGTGACATCCGGCAGGGAGTTACTCTTGAGGTATTTGGTGAGGGATGGTCCTATGGACCCTGGAACGAGCAAATGAAAAAAGAAGAGAAGGGGCAGCAAGGGGATATTAAATACGACATTGAGTGGACAAGCCTCGGTGATTACCTGGAATATATGGAAGCGCGTGGCGTATCGCCCAATATAGGATCGTTTGTTGGAGCCACCACGGTACGGATTCATGAACTCGGTTATGAAGACCGAGCACCTACAGAGGAAGAACTGGATCGCATGCGAGGCCTGGTGAGGCAGGCGATGGAAGAAGGCGCATTTGGGGTAGGCTCCTCATTGATTTATGCGCCAGCCTTTTATGCAGATACCCAAGAACTGATCGCATTGAGCAAAGTAGCTGCCGAGTACGACGGCCTGTACATATCACATTTGCGCAGCGAAGGCAATCGGCTTCTTGAATCCGTGGATGAGTTGATGACTATCGCTCGTGAGGCCGGGATTCGTGCCCAAATCTACCATCTGAAAGCCGCAGGAAAGGACAATTGGGATAAGCTTGATCAAGTGTTTGAGGTTGTTGAGGCAGCTCAGGCGGCAGGCTTGGAGATCACCGCAGACATGTATCCGTATCCAGCAGGTGCCACAGGGTTGGACGCTGCAATGCCGCCCTGGGTACAGGAAGGGGGCTATGATGATTGGGCCGAGCGCCTCCAAGATTCTTCCATTCGTGAGCGCGTTGCTCGGGAGATGACAACACCCACTGATGATTGGGAAAACCTGTATCTGGCTGCCGGCTCTGCAGAGAACGTCCTCCTCGTTGGGTTTAAAAATGAAGAACTAAAACCACTAACCGGTAAAACATTGGCCGAAGTGGCAACGATGCGGGGGAAAACGCCTGAGGAGACCGCCATGGACCTCGTTGTCGAAGACGGGAGCCGTGTAGGAACCGTCTACTTTTTGATGTCCGAAGACAATGTCCGAAAGAAAATTCAGCGCCCCTGGATCAGCTTCGACTCCGATGCAGGTTCACTGGCTCCTGAGGGGGTATTCCTCAAGTCAAACCCCCATCCGCGTGCGTATGGAACGTTCGCCAGGGTACTTGGACGCTATGTCCGGGAAGAGCAACTTATACCGCTTCAGGAAGCTATCCGCCGGCTGACATCCTTCCCGGCAGAGACCCTACGCATCAAACAGCGGGGCCGCCTGGAAAAAGGCTACTTTGCTGACATTGCCATCTTCGATCCGGATACCATCATCGACCATGCGACGTTTGAAAACCCGCACCAGTATGCAACGGGTATGGTCCATGTTTTTGTTAATGGCGAGCAGGTGCTGAAGGATGGAGAGCATACCGGCGCATTGCCAGGCCGCGTGGTCAGAGGCCCTGGCTGGGTGGAGGAGTAAGAGCCGATGAAGACCCACGACCACTCTGAGCACCACTATGCACCTATTCCTCTTCTCTGCCCGATCTGTGATATCCGCCGGATGATCACAACGTTCAGGACGTATCGGTTTATCCGATATCGTTTTGACTGCGACACCCATGTCAGCTGTGCCCGTTGTGCAAGGAGGGAATTATGGCAAATAGCAAAAACAGCGCTCTTGAAAGGCGGACGGAATGTACTGGATACTCTGGTTCAGATCTTTCAGGTTATCCAAATTCCCTTTATCAGAAAAGACTACGAGGCAGTTCACAATGCCTTACTCGAAAAAATCGGGCTCTCAAAAGACCCCGAACGCAGTGATATAGCCCTCCTCGGTATTTACCTGGCTGTGAGTATGATCAAAAGGGATGACAGAGTCGACAAAGAGGAAGTTCAGGTGGCTAAGCAATTAGGTAAACTGATATTCCATGATTTTGATGAACATGAATTCGACAGAGTGATGACTGAAGTCAAAGAGCTCCCTTCGACAGAAATTGTAGCCACTCTGCTCAGCAATCTACTTCCTCCATCTGGCAAAGAAGCGGTGTTTAATTATCTGTCAGAGATTGCCGAGGCCGTCTCTCGCGACTCCGAACTAGAAGAACGATTGCTGCTGATAGATATAGCCGCAAACATGGACTACGATCCTGGGGACATCGACATTTGGTTTTGAGGGGTAGAGAAGAGGCCACCAAAGAGGGGGGTAGAACGGCAAGTTTTCTTTGTATATGATTTGTTGAATTTCCTGAAAGCGGCCACTCCTGGGTTCACGTTGCAAACGCAGTGTGAAACACTAAGATCAAGTTACCGTAGGTATGCTATATAATATTTTTATATAGTAATCCCTAACGTGCTTCACATGCTGCCTAAACCGCCCGTCACAGCCTCGCTCAGGCACATCATTCTATCTTTCTTGGGTGATCAGCTCATGTATGAGTACGAGATCATTCAACGTGTGCATTCCTCTGAGACGGTCAGATCCTATGGTCGCCTAAATTGCAGATTCAGCCCTGAGATTCTATGGAAGACCGATTTGATTTAAGCAAGGCAGTAGCTACTTGGCGGCAGTTTCAGGCTCGAAACCACCGGTTTCTCGACGAAGATCTCGACGAACTAGAAGTACACCTGCGCGCCCACACTGCAGAACTGCTAAGCCATGGCTGGACCGAAGAATCTGCTTTTCGAGAAGCGGTGCGAGCGCTTGGTGATATGGAGGATGCAAAGACAGAATACCGCAAAGTGTACTTGAGCAAGCTTAAGCGCAAACACAAACTCACCAACGAATTTAGATGGAGAGGGTCCATGCTGAAAAATTATCTCAAAGTAGTCCTTCGAGGCCTGCTCAAGCAGCCAGGTTACACGCTTGTTAATATACTGGGACTGTCTGTTGGTTTGGGTGTGTGCCTGGTCATTTTTCAATACGTCCAGTTCGAAATGAGCCACGATACATTTCATTCCAATCATCAAAATATGTATCGCGTACTTATCGAGGAGTCAGCCGGTAGTCAAACGGATACACACCCCTATGTAGATTATGCATTTGGTGTGCAGGCTAAAGAAGAGATTCCAGAAGTTACGCAATACGTCCGCAAAGAGCGCTTTAACAGGGATGTTATCGTAACCAATCCGATCAACAATAACATGTTCTATGAATATGTTAACGACATCCTCTTTGTTGATCGGGCGTTTTTTGACACCTTTGATTTCCCGCTACAACAAGGCAATAGGAGCACGCTGTTTGATGACAACTATAGCATTGTAATCACAGAGGCCATAGCCAGAAAATATTTTGGAGAAAACAATCCCTTGGGAGAAACCCTTGAGATCAGCGGACCACCCTCACCTGGGAGTTACACGATTACGGGTGTGCTTGACGAATTGCCTTTGAACAGCCATTTGCAGTTTGACATGCTCATTCCAGTAGAAAACTATCTTGAGTACGGATGGGGAGGAGCCGTGAAAAAGCAAGGCGGCTGGGATGGCTTTAAGGTGATCACCTATTTGACCCTGGAACCCTCAGCAGATGTGTTATTGATTGAAGATAAGCTGGATCAACTTATCGCTGCTAACACGAGTCGTTTGGGTGTTGAACGCTCGAAAGTGATTTTGCAACCGATTGCAGATGTATATATGAATTCTGGCACGTTGTCGGATCCAGGGTTCATGAATGTTACAGGTGATATTGAAAAGATCAGACTCTTTTCAGTGATCTCTTTTTTCATCCTCTTTATGGCCTGGGTCAACTATGTCAATCTTTCGACAGCCCAGTCCATGAAGCGCTCACGAGAAGTCGGCATACGGAAAGCGGTAGGGGCAGAGAAGAAACAGTTAATGAGCCAGTTTCTTCTCGAATCTATACTGGTGAATATGCTTGCGGCGGGGTTGGCAATAGGGATAGCTGCACTGCTGTTACCTGTACTGAATACGGTCACAGGGAAAGAATTAACACTAAGTGTCCTACGGCTTCCAATATTTTGGAGCGGGTTTTCACTTGTCGTCCTTCTCGGGTCGGTGCTCTCTGGATTGTATCCTGCCTTTGTGTTATCGGCTTTTCAGCCTATAAGTGTGCTAAAATCGAAGAGCATGAGCAAAATTGGAACGATGAACCTTCGCAGGGGGCTTATCGTGTTTCAGTTCCTCACTGCATTGCTTCTCATTTCTGGTACCTACTTGATCTACAAGCAAACTCATTTCATGAAGAGCCAGGAACTAAGTATTGACATGGAGAAGATATTGGTTGTGCGTGGGCCACAAGCCAGTGTTGCTGGCGACACCTCCTATGTACGGTTCTCTGCATTCCGAAACGAGCTTTTGGGCCATAGTTCGATTACGGAAGTAGCAGGTTCTCTCTTCGGACCAGGTCAGTTCTGGGTTATGGATTACAAGAAACAAGGGCAAATGGGTGAAGAAGCACCTTACGCACGTACGTTTTATGCTGGTAAGGGATTCTCCGAAACCTACGGCCTAAAATTTTTAGCAGGTAGTCCTTTTACCGACGTAATGCCCGATGAGGAGGTCGCCATTATTAATGAATCGGCTCTGGCCGTATATGGACTGGGCTCTCCTGATGAGGCTATTCATACAAATCTAGTGCGAGGAAAAAGAACACTCAAGATAGTGGGTGTCGTAGAGGATTTTCACTGGCATTCTTTACATGAAGGACAAATGCCGTATGTTGTCAGCCTGTACGAAAATGTAGCGCATCCCTACATATCGGTGAGAATCAATTCGTCCAATATTGTTGGGACGATAGCGTATATTGAATCTGCATATCGGACCGCATTTCCTGACGACCCTTTTACCAAAGATTTTGCAAATGTAGCCTTCAACAGAGCCTATCAGGCAGATGAGCAATTTGGTAATCTATTCTTTTCTTTTACCGCTCTTGCGATTTTTATTGCCTGTATCGGCCTTTTTACTCTCGTCTCCTATTCTACAAACGCACGGATAAAGGAAATTGGCATCCGAAAGGTTCTAGGAGCGAGCACCCAGCAGTTGATGGTGCTGCTGTCGAGGGAGTATCTTAAACCGCTTTCACTGGCTATCGCACTATCAGTACCCGTCATTCTGTTTTTCGGTGCTGTTTGGCTGGAGAATTATGCGTACAGAATAAACATGAGCTTGGATATGCTTGTTGTTCCGGCCCTGGTATTGATCGTTATTTCTATTGCAACTGTCAGTTATAGAACCTACAGCACGGTCAATATGGATCCTGTTAAATCACTCAAGGGTGAGTGACTTTTCAATACTTTCTAGAGATTGGCTCATACGAAACTACTCCTAAAGCGCAGACTTACGAAATAAATTGCTCCATAAACCATAGGCAGCGTACCGATGTGTTCGTATTGTAAGAAGGTCAGCGTACTCCACGCGCCCTAGTATGGGCAGGATACGGAGGGCGCTGCATCACAACCCTACACATCTCTAACTATGGAGGAATCCAATGAGCACGTATACTAGCTTATCGATCTACGAACGGCTCTATGTCTCGAAAGAGACGATCGCCGTTGTCCAAAACGATCCAATTATTGCAGAAAAACTGCTTGAATTTGGGTACACGCCAGATCGCATCGCGATCGGCGAATCCTATCACGCCGATGCATTTAACACAACACAACAGCGTGAAGATCATTTCGGCAATCAATTGCTTGCTACAAAAGCACGCAATGAACTCTTCAGAAAACTTCGTGGTCAGTTTACAGCAGACCGCCGCATTGTGCGTGAAGTGTTGGATAAAGATCGTGCTTCATTCCAACAGTTCGGTTTGAACGCACAATTGGAATCCAACTACGAACGCCGGATCACGCAAGCTCAGCTTTTTTACCAGGAAGTGCTTGCTACAGAGTGGTTGCTCGAACAACTGCAATCTCAGTTTAATATCGATGCCGCCCTCATTAACCAGCGTATTGAGCAACTGCAATCCCTGGAGGAAGCAATGCAAGCGCAGCAGGTTCAACGAGCCGAAGCACAGCTCATGACGCTTCGCAAACGAGAGGCCATGCGTAAACTGGATCGTTGGATGGCCACATTGCTTACCGTAGCTCGCCGAGCCTTTCAAGATGACCCTAAACAGTTGGTTAAGCTTGGAATTACTGTAAAGAACGGATGAGCAAACACGATCTAGTTGGTCCTACGGCACCCGGAAGGTATCCATCTTCCGGGTGCTTTTTTTATTAGTCTCGCCGAAAACCTTACTGGTCGAATGGGACGCTCAGTCGCCAAAGACTCCCATTTGCCCGGTCGAATGCCATCTTCCGTCGCCAAAGACTCCCATTTGCCCGGTCGAATGGGACGTGCAGTCGCTAAAGACTCCCATTTGCCTGGTCGAATGCCATCTTCCGTCGCCAAAGACTCCCATTTGCCCGGTCGAATGCCATCTTCCGTCGCCGAAGACTCCCATTTGCCCCGTCGAATGCCATCCTTTCACACCGAGAAGTCTTAAGCGTTCGGTTCTTTGTCAGCACCTGTCAGGCTACGTAGCTATGCCTTCGCTTAAAAACTCACCCCGCTCAAGAACATCAAGAAACGCATCGAAATCAATCTCATTCTCACGAATAGCATCGTATTGCATTAACGTGGAGAGGAGGGGATCATTTACATATAGCGTGGCTTTCTGGCCGGGTATGGGGAGGGGGAGCGTAGTCAGTGGATGCTGCTGGGTATTCATGGGTTGGCTCACCCAGAGGATGTCGAAATCGCCGTTGCTAACAACCCGTTCTGTAGGACTGCTACCCGGAATGATCTGCGTCGTGTAGCCCTTATCGGTTAATACTTTAGCCAGAATTTTTGAGGTGAGCATGTCATACCCATGGATTGCCATGCGCAGGCGGTCTGGCGTTTCTTTTTTTATTGCTAACACGCGTGTGAATGCACGGCGGAGTTGGTGGGGCCGTAAGGGTTTCACAAGCGAGGCATCAAAGAGGTCTAATCCTTCCCCAACCGAACAATTCAGGGTCCTCAGTAAAATGAGAGGCACGGTGTTGTAATCTGGAAGTGTACGCAGGCATTTTCCAACTGCCGGGCCATCCATTTCTGGCATATTCATATCGATAAGCACGAGATCGAAGGCCGGCTCCCGATTCGCAATGCCAAGAGCTTCCTGGCCTGAGGCCGCTGTAACAGGTACCATACCCCATGCCCTGGCCTGCCGGCACAATATTTTGCGCACCGCAGCGTGATCGTCGATGATGAGCACGCGCAGTTCTTGAAAGGGCTGCCTGGTTGATGGTTTTTGGTGCCCTTGTGCAGGAGGAGTTTTAATTGGAAAGGTAATATTAAACGTAGATCCTTTTCCGACTTTGCTTTCAACCCAAATAAAGCCTCCCATGTGTTCAACTAGCTTTCTCGTGATTGCCAGCCCGAGTCCTGTACCTCCGTATTTTCGCGTTGTCGAAGAATCAACCTGTGTGAAGTGCTCAAAAATGGCTTCTACCCGCTCTGACGGGATTCCAATGCCCGAATCCTGTATAGCAATGTGAAGCATGCTCTCTTCTTCTTCTTGATAGACCGCTTCTACAAGAACGATGACTTCTCCTTCATGCGTGAATTTTAGTGCATTGCTGACCAGGTTCGTTATAACCTGCCGAAGCCGCGTAATGTCTCCTATTATAGTGGAAGGGGCGCCCACCTCATAATCGAGGGCGAGCTCGATCTGCTTTTCCGATGCCTGGACGGAAAAGAGCTCCAGAATCTCTTCCAGGCAGGTTCGCAGTTCGAACGGAGCCTGTTCAAGGTCAATTTGCCCCGCTTCTATCTTTGAGAAATCCAGGATATCATTAACCAATACCAGGAGCGCTTCACTGCTGCTTCCGATGGTATCTACGTAATCCTGCTGCTCTTCCGATAGCCGCGTATCTTGCAAGAGCGAAGCCATGCCTATGACCCCATTTAGTGGAGTTCGTATTTCGTGGCTCATCGTGGCCAAAAAATCACTCTTGGCTTTTGAAGTTGCTTCTGCCTCGATATAATGGGCGAGGTCCGAAGCCATTTTATTAAACGACCCGGCAAGGCTCTTAAATTCTTTGGATGACTTGATATAGATACGCTGGTCGAGATCACCCTGGCCAATCTTTTCAGCAGCGGCGCACAGCTTTAATACCGGATTTTCGATACTGTATGCGAGGACAAAGGCACCCACTCCTCCCAATAAAAGGGAGACAAGAGAAGCAAAAAGGGTTAGCTTCCGGACTCTAGCCGTGCTTTGCGCAATGGCTGCTGTGTGGCGCCCTAACAGAATCTTTCCTTGTAGAACTTCTGAATGCAGCTCTGTTTCTGCGATATATACCTGGGTTGTGTCAATGTCTGAGAGCTGAAAATCTTTTGGGAATGAAGCCCAGGTTTCGCCATCGGCTGAAATCACAGTAACGAACGACAAATGAGGGTCCTTCTTGCCAAACTCAATGGCTTCATTTACAGCAGAAAAATCATCACTGTTGAGTGCTATCTTCACACCCAGGGACACTGTCGCCGCCAGTGCATCTGTGGTCTCGGCAAAGTTCTCTTCAATTTGTTGTTGCTGGTGCGTAGGAAACAGGTACACAAAAAACAAAGAGAGTATCGCAACCAACCCAAGTACAGAAGACAGTATTTTTACTTTTAATGACATTCCTTATGAGGTAATACTGCGTGATAACCTTAAATCGCTAATTTTGGATGACATGGATCACGTTGACTTCCCCATTCGAAGCCAACTGAAGGGGGAGGTATCCAATAGCTCCTGGAGTGGTGCTGATTTTTTGAAGCGCTTCTTCTGACGATCTCGCGGGCATTGGTGGATCCCCGTCTCCTGCTAAAACTATGCGAAGCCGCTCCCGTTTTATTTCGCTCGAAGAGCGGCCTATGTAATCGTAGAATGCTGTTTTAATATCACTTTTTCCTTTCAATTCGACCGGAGTGATTCGCCCCCCGTCGGACCAGTTCTTTGTCTCAAGTACAAAAATATCGATCAGTTTTTGCGTATCCAGCTCAGAGATATCCACAGATGAATGCGTAACAATAGCAACCTGGGCTGAGGCTTCATGAACGAGGCCGCAGGTTGCTAGAAGGACTATGGAAAAAAGACGCTTCATTATGGGGTTTGCATTTGCAGACTAAAAAAACACGCTAATTCCGGCGAAAAAAGCTTTTCCTCCGAAGGGAATGGGCAGAGATGGGGACTCTCTCGACCAATAGTCTATATACTGTATTTTTAGAACGGCGCCGTATATAGGCCAATAAGCAGCGCCTACCGAGAAGATATCCACGCCTTCTTCCACCAGCACTTGGGCCCGGTCCTCCAGGTGATCGAAACTGGAATACAGGGTAATCTGATCGTTAACCCGGTAGCCCAGTAAGAAATAGTAATAGAGTTTATTCAGGTTGTCATTCAAAAACAGGGATTGGTCGCTAATGAATGAGAGTGTAGCTTGCTCCTCTTCTGATAGATTATGGAGGACGGAGATAAACTCCGATTCAACAAAAAAGGAGTTTATAGCAAAGGAAAGGTCTGCCCCGATACGGTATCTGCGAACAGCGCCCATACCTAATTGCTGCATGTTGGTATGATCCATCGTACCAGATAATCCTGCTTTTAGGCTTCCTCTTCGCACTCCGATGCGGCCGCCAAAGAGTTTAGATTTTGTTGTATCCGTACTGGCGAGAGAGGTCACTACGGAGTCTGGTGGGACAAATTCTGACTCGTTTCCCGCATAAAAAGCATAATCGAATTTGAGTCGGTTTGAGACCAGCGTGCCATCCACGTTTACATAAGCCTGGTCGGGGACGAATATATCAAGTCGTAAGAACGTGTTAAACGAGGTCTCATAGACAACCGGCCTAAACAGGTAAGGCAGAAGTGGGGTGCGATTCTTTATATCATTGAGGTTGTTGAAGACAGGTACCTGAAGGCCTAGTTTTACGTTGAGGGATCGTTTAGGGTTATAACTAAACCAGGCCTCGGAAAACTTCATCCCGCCCCATCCGCGTTCCGTTGAATACGTGTTTACAGACTCGAGGTCGACAAAACTACTGAAGCGTTCGCCGAAGTTTTTTTTGAGCAGAAGATTGATTTGTTGCAGAGAAAAGCTATTGTTGCTCATTTTCAAGTTCCCAAACTCAGAAGATTCTGCCTTGTATTGACCTTGAAAATAACCGTAAATAGCCAGATCCTCGCCCAATTGAGCACAGGCACAGGTAGAATAAAGCGCAAACAGCCCCCAAAAGAAAAGCGTCTTTAAATACATAAAAGCCAATCTGATTAACGGTCCACGTTAACTTCAAGAGAACGAAGTGCTTGGAGTATCGGCCCGAAAGGGGAAGGGTAAATGAGGTGTTGCAAATAAGTAATAACGAGAGAATACTAGCACCTTTCGGTCTTTCCGCACTTAAAACCCGTATCCAACGGGTCCGTAACCCGGCACACTGACGTATCCTCGTGAGTTATTGGAATCGTAATTGCCAGCGCTAAATCGGGACGACCAGAAATTGTCGCCACTGCCACCCTGGCCGATGTAGGCGTTGTTTTGGGCGAGAGCAAACAGATTGATCTGAGGTTGAGGGTTGCCGGCATACCCAGCATTTCCTCGTTCATCGAGCCAGTATGCTCCTGGGGCGATGGGACTGCCCAGCATATAGCTCCAGATAAGCCATTCGGATTGTGGTAATTCTCGTCCGTTGATGAGTACTTCAGTCTTTCCTGCAGATGCGTTGCGGGATAAATCACCGAAATCATGGTCTGGAAGCATAAATCCAAAAGCCTGATGGCCTACAACGCCGTAGAGCCCGCTGGAAGCGTCGTACCAATATTCTCCGGGCAGAGGCTGTACGCCATACTGCGTCGTAAGCGTCTTAACCTCTTTCTCTGACAGGTTACGTCCGTTAATAATGACGTCACTTTTTGAGAAGGTGTTAAAGAAAAAGGGAATGCTTATGAACAGCAGGGCAAAAATTGATTTTGATACCATGATGAATCGTGCTGGAGTGGATGTACTCAGAAGCGTTAATGATTTATCGATCGTAATCAAAAATAGATTAATGCCGCTCCAGGCAGAACCCTCCACAGATCCGAACTACTACTCCTCGGGTTCTATATCCACCAATAAACTATCAATACACAACAACCTGCTGGGTCTGATTAAACTGCTCTCCTTTCGCCTGAATCGTATAGGTGCCTGGAGGCAGTGTACTGGCGTCAAAGATGAATGAATGTGGACGGTCGTTAGTCAGTGTACCTGTATAGATCGACTCAACTCTTCTGCCCAGTACATCAAAGACTTGAATAGATACATTTTGCTGCTGGCCGATCGTTAGGGTAAATTGGGTTTGATGGGAGAAGGGGTTTGGGTAGGCGGCTTCGAGGAGTGCCGGTTGGGTAGGGATTTCTGGCGGAGACTCGTTGCTAACGGACGTCGAGCCATCGGATTTGCTCCATATTGAAAAGTCTCTGGCGTGCCAGGGGCCGCCCCACCAGTCTTGCCCGCGGAGAACGATACTGGACGTGCCTTCAGGGATAGGGGAGAAGTAGGAAGAGAAATGCCCTTCATCGTTCAGTTCCTGGGTTTGCCGTTGTACGGACTCCCAGGAAGTGCCCTCGTCAAAGCTGACTTCTAGAGCAGTGCCTATGGCGCTAAAGCGCAGATAGGCATCGGGAGGAGCAGGGGTTTTGAATGCGATGCGTCCGTTGTTGATCGATGCGTCGGTTGCGCGGGTAGTGGCTTTGATGAGGGTGAATGGGCGTGCCGGCGAAATTGTGACGTTGTCCCAGTGCCATGTATTGGGTGAGCAGGCTCCTTCAACGGCGCAGTCCTTGGTCGGGTTGTATGAATGATGTCCCAGTTGGACGATGCCAGTGTCAAAATCAAGTTCATCGATGTCAGTATCGTACCACCAGAAATCGTACTCGGGCATACCGAAGGCGATATGGGTTTGGGAGATGCGGAGTTCGAACAGATCACGCTGCCGTTGGTCCGGAGTAAGGAACGACTCATATCCTTGCCATCCTTCTGGTGTGGTGCTGAGGTCTTGGGTATCGTGGTTTTGGATGATACCAGCCTTAAATGTGCTGTTGGTTTGCTGGAGGTCCATCCGAATATGTACCCCTCTGCGGGGTTCACCCTGGAGGTCGGGCAGCCAGTCGTCGAGGGGAAGTTGAACATGGTCGTCAAAGGGAGAGATCCATACATCGATCCAGTCCCGCCCTGATTTTCGGAAGGTAGACATGTTAAACCGCACCACGGCTTCACCCTCCGAAAAATCGACCATATGGTTTGGTGTGAGGTAGATGGCCCCATAACCAGGCCCGTTGATGGCCGTCATCATGTGATTCTTACAGTTGTAGACAGTCTCCGAGTACGCCGTAATGGTATGCGTTGCTGGGGGCCCTGCACAGTCCGCTCCATGATCGGCCTCCATAGCGTGGATCTCCTGATAATGATCTCGGCTGCGTAAGTGCACCGTGATGTCCCAGTTATCCGGATTCCACGAGGCCGGAGCCATCGGGTCCGTTTCGAATGCTTCGATGAAGGTGATCGGTTGGGATAGGGCAGGGAGTGCGGTGCACAGAACGCACAGCATGGTGAGAAAGGGTTTGTTGAGGTGAGGAGTCATGGGTGGGAATTTTCTTTTTTGAAAAAGAGGCTAATCGATAGCAGTTACGAATAACCTTGTCATTCTGCGCGAGCGGAGCTAGGAAGAATCTGGGCGAGCTCCACTTAAAAGACAACAGTATGCATCAATGTAGCGCTTTCCCAGATCCCTCGATCGCTGCGCTCCAACGGGATGACAAGGAGAGAACGCACAATACATACCAATCTGCTTAAAATAGCAATCGCCGAGCTACATAATTACCCGCATCGGGTACTATCGGAGTTACGATTCGTACTCTGAGCCCCTTTTTTTACCTTTATCAGTATAAAAAACGGGTTGGCACGCATCTTGGAATAAGGCGGGTACTCACACCCCCTACCCCCGCCAAGGAGGCTGCACTTTCTAAATTGAATAACAAGTAAAAGAAAGTACAATGCCTAAAACAATGCTCCCCGAACGTTGGCTTAACCGCCTGATCCTCCTGACCTTTCTATTTGGAGGCCTGGTATTCCAAGGATGTGATACCCTAACAAGTGAAAATTCACCTGAAGACGATGCTGCTATAGAAGACGCAGCACCTGAGGTGGCTAGCAGTAAGTTTCGACATTCCTATCTGATTGATCGCGCTATCAAATACCGTGGTGGCGCCAAAAATGGTGAAGGCCAACTAAATCTGATTTTTGCGGTTCAGCCAAACAGGGTCCTGGATCGGTATAAGGTACTGGACCGGTTTAAGGTGCTAGACCGTTTCAAAGTATTGGATCGCTTCGAATTCAGTGAGGCGTTTCCCGGATTTGCTATTTCTATCGAGGATTCTTTAGGAGAGGAAGATTTCACAGTCATCATTAACGAGCTCATGAACGACCCGGATATCGCCTGGTTCGAGCCTGATTTCTCCATCGAACTTCCAGTTGCTGATATTCTGGCACAGCACACGGGACAAATTATCCCCTGGAGTGTCACGGCCGTTGGCGGTGAAGAAAGCTGGGCGGCTTCGGGTGATGGAAATGGCAATGTTGAAGATGTCGAAGTTTATGTACTCGATACAGGCGTGGCTCAGGGCCAGGATAATAATTATGATGACCTGGTAACAGGCGAACATATCGACTTCCGTGATCTCCTGAATCAAAATGCACGGGATGTTGATGGACACGGGACGCACATCGCAGGCATTATTGGCGCCTACGACAACACGCATGGTGTTGCCGGCATTGCTCCTGGCGTTAAGATTCACAACTACAAAGTCCTGAACGATGAAGGCGGAACGGACGTATCCATTACGATCGCTGCTGTAGAGCACATTATTGCCAAAAAACGAGCGAATCCGAGCATACCAATGGTTGTGAACATGAGCCTGGGTGAGGACATTGGCTCCTCGTCAATGACGGCTCTTGACCTCGTCGTTCAAGCAGCTGTTGAGGAAGGAATCACGGTTGTAGTCGCAGCCGGCAACCATGGCGGTCCTGTAGAGCACGTGACACCAGCTCACACGCCAGAAGTAATCACTGTGGGCTCTTATGGCACAACAAAGAAATTCAGCGGCTTCTCTGCTTATGGCCCGCTGGTTGATATCCTGGCTCCTGGTGAAGAGATCATCTCTCTTTCTCCATCTGACAACGGGACAGACTCAGGAAAGCCTGTGTCCTTAACAGGTACCTCAATGGCGACTGGCCATGTTACCGGCGCCGCAGTACTCTACCTGGCTCAGAATCCAACAGCTACTCCTGATGAAGTACGTCAGGCGATCCTCGCAAAATCTAAGACAAACATTACAGGCACGCCTTCTGGTACTACCAACCGTAGCTTGTGGATTGGGTTAGATAGTGATGCATTTGAACTTACATCTGGAGTTGCTGTGGGCCTGATGAACAAGTACTCCAACAAGTGCCTGGATGTAGAGAATGTTTCTCAAAACAATGGGGCTAACGTGAACCAATGGAACTGCCATTGGAAGAGTAACCAGACCTGGGAAATCCTTGAAGTTGATACTGACTTTTACCAGCTTCGCGCTCTACATAGCGGTAGGAACTTAGATGCAGACAACAGCTCCTCGAGTGCGAACAACGTCCAGCAGTGGAGTACACACGGAGGCTGGAATCAGCAGTGGGAGTTTGTCCAGACCAGCAATGGCTATGTGAACATCAAGTCTCGTAACGACGGCAGATGCCTGGAAATTGATGGCAACAGTATGGGGGATGGAACGAATGCGCGGATTGCTACTTGCTCAGGAGCGGACAACCAGCAATGGAAGCTCGTCACGAAGGATTGGATGTAGGATCCTATCATGTAGACCTTCATCATAAGACATAATTAACCAAGCCCCGGTAGGCATTCGAGCCTGCCGGGGCTTTTGACTATTCTAAGGCTACATTTTTACCTACACCCATTTCCGATTGTATCTCTTGAGTAGCCACATATGCTCCTAAACGACCAAAAAGCAAATAGGACAGGTTGGCACACATATTGGTGTAAGAAAAAGCACCCACAACCCCTACCCCCACAAGGAGGCTGCACTTTCTGTTCCTAGCATGAATTAGACGAAAGTACGATGCCTGAAAAATTGCTCCCCGCAAGATGGCTAAGCCGTCTTCTCCTCCTCACCTGTTTGTGCGGAGGGCTGGTATTACAAGGGTGTGATACCCTGACCAGTGAAAACACGACGGATGTTGATTCTACAGCCGAAGATCCCACATCTGTCACATCAACGGAGAAATTTCGCAATGCTGATCTGCTTGATCGCGCCATCACGACGAAAGCGGGCAGTAAGAACGGAGCGAAACAGTTAAATCTCATTTTTGCTGTCCATCCCAATAGGGTACTGGACCGATATAAAATCCTGGACCGATACAAGATTCTGGATCGCTTCAAAATCCTGGACCGGTTTAAGATCTTAGATCGTTTCGAGTTTACAGAAGCCTTCTCCGGGTTCGCAATTTCCGTTGAAGATACGGAAGGCGGAGCCGACTTTACCCTGGTCATCAATGAACTGATGAAGGATCCGGATATCGCTTGGTTTGAACCCGACTTTACCTTTGACTTACCCGAGTCGAAAATTAAGAATGCAATGAACGGACAGGTCATTCCCTGGAGTGTAACGGCCGTTGGTGGTGAGCAGAGTTGGACTGCTTCTGGAAATGGATACGGGTATGTCGATGACGTAGAAGTATTTGTTCTTGATACCGGTATCGCACGAGCCTATTCAAGCGATCCCTATGATGATCTTGCTCTCCGCGAATCCATTGACTTCAGAGACCAGTACAACCAGGATGCGCTTGATTATGACGGCCATGGTACGCATATAGCCGGTATTATTGGAGCGTATGACGATGGAGATGGGGTTGTTGGAATTGCACCGGGTGTCTTTGTACATAATTACAAAGTGTTGAACGACCACGGTGGAACCGATGTGTCGATAACGATTGCTGCGTTAGAGCATATCATTGCGAAAAAACGATCAAACTCCAGCCGTGCGATGGTAATTAACATGAGCCTTGGTGAAGATACAGGATCAAGTGCATATACGGCGCTGGATCTGACTGTCGAAAAAGCACTTGAAGCGGGTATCACGGTTGTAGTTGCCGCAGGAAATCATGGCGGCCCTGTAGAGCATGTTACTCCGGCGCACGTTCCGGGTGTTATCACGGTCGGCTCCTACGATGTAGATAACCGATTCAGTGACTTCTCTGGCTATGGCCCACTGGTTGATATTCTGGCCCCTGGCGAGGAGATCGTCTCACTCTCCCAGCCTAAAAATAACAAGGAAGGTAAGCCAGTAACGATGACCGGTACCTCAATGGCAGCGGCTCATGTTTCAGGGGCAGCAGCACTCTATCTGGCTAAGAATAGATGGGCAACACCTAAGCAGGTGAGGGATGCTATCGTGGCCAAGTCCAAAAGAGTGGTTAGCGGGATGCCGTCTGGTACTACCAATAGAAGCCTGTGGGTCGGCGGGAATTTTGCCGGCGGAAGTAGCGACGACGACGACGACGATGATGATGACGACTAGCAGCTAATCGTCCCTTTTTGCATAATTCAATCAAACAAGCCCCGGCAGCCGCTCAAGTCTGCCGGGGCTTTCTCCGTCCTGGGTCGATTTCTGGTTATTTACACCCTGATCGTAATCCCAAACCCGAAACGCGAAACCCGAAACCCGAAACGTAAAAACGATCCCATGATCGTTTTTACTATGATTCCCTGTTTTAATCAGTAGCGATCTTTTGCAACGACATTGAGGGTAAGGCGTGTAGTTAGGATCACAATCATTTTTTAGCCTCCATGTCGGATCGGAAGGATCAAATCACGGCCCTGCTTGCCGAAATGGTGCAGGGTAGTCAAACACCAGGTAACCAAACACCGGGAAATCAAAAGCAGAACAGCCAGGATGTAGCTGGGGCGTTGTTGCCTCTTGTGTATGAAGAGATGCGCCTTATGGCAAAGCGGCATTTAAACGGGCAGCGAGCAAACCATACGTTGAATACAACGGCTCTGGTGCACGAGGCCTACCTGAAGTTGGTTAATAAAAAAGCCACTGACTGGCAAAACAGGGCGCACTTTCTTTCCGTTGCGTCCATTGCCATGCGGCAGATATTGATCAACTATGCCGAACGCCGGCGGGCCGTAAAACGGGGGGGCGATCAGGGTATCGCAACCTTTGATGAGGCCTTCATGGGGAAAGAATCCATGCGTGCTGAAGAATTGATTGCGCTTGATGAAGCCCTGGACCGATTGAGTGCACTAAATGAACGGCAGGGCAAGGTGGTTGTGTATCATTTCTTCGGTGGATTAAAGCATCAAGAGATCGCTGACATGCTCAACGTATCCGAACCAACAGTCCGGCGCGACTGGCGGATTGCGAAAGCATGGTTGACACGTGAACTCTCAACCGACTCCTGATACTACAAGGACACCCGAACGCGACTATGACACCTGAACGCTACAACGAGATTCAACTCCTTTTTGAGGCTGCACTAGAACACAATCCGGATACCCGTGAGGTCTTCTTGAAGGAAGCCTGCAAAGAGGACGCAGCGTTATTTCACGAGGTAGTGTCTCTCCTGGATGCAGATAGTAATGGCCACGCATTGTTGGAAGGAAGCGCACTAGAAAGCATCGATGATGAACAATTAACATCCCTTCTCTCCCTAGAGGGCACACAAGTGGGGCCGTATCGGCTAATCAGCCAGGTCGGAGAAGGCGGAATGGGGATTGTTTTTCTCGCCGAGCGGATCGATGGGGCGTTTGAGCAGCAGGTTGCTTTAAAGCTGATAAAAAGAGGCATGGACACCGCCCAAATCGTGCGCCGGTTTAAGGTCGAACGCCAGATACTTGGCCGGCTCCAGCACGAACACATCGCACGGATTTATGACGGAGGGGTAACCGAAGACGGCCGGCCCTATTTTGTAATGGAATATGTGGATGGCCTGCCCATTGACACCTATTGCGATACCCATAGGCTTTCGATCGATGAACGGTTGGGCCTGTTTGTGACCGTATGTAAATCCGTTCTTTTTGCACATGCCAATCTAGTTGTTCACCGGGATCTGAAGCCGGAAAACATCCTGGTCACAAACGACGGGGTGGTTAAGCTCTTGGATTTTGGGATCGCTAAAGTGCTTGGGGAAGGAGAGAATTATACCGCGCTGACCGGCCCAGGAAAACGAATCCTCACGCCGGCGTATGCATCCCCCGAGCAACTCCGGGGTGATACTATAAACACCTCGTCTGATATTTATTCATTGGGCGTGATTCTCTTCGAACTGTTGGTCGGGCAAAAACCAGATACCCAGGCAACAACAGATTCTACCGAACCCGAACGGCCATCAATGCACTTCGAGCGGTCGATGCGAGGTGATGATACAACAACCGCAGAGACGATCAGCCAGGCGCGTAGAACCCAGCCCAATAAACTACGCCGGCTCCTTCATGGGGACCTGGATGTAATCTGTCTCAAAGCCCTCCGTTCTGAGCCGGTGCGGAGGTATGGATCCGTAGGAGCCCTGTCTGAAGATATTCAACGTTACCGGGTCGGCTTACCCGTGCTTGCTCGTCCAGAGACGGCGTTGTACCTCATGCGAAAATTTGTGCAGCGGTACAGGGCGGGCGTCGTGGCAACGCTGGCAGGTGTGTTTATATTCGCCGGAATGATAGGGTTTTATACGTACCAGCTCTCGCAGGAACGGGATCGTGCTCAGTTTGAAGCAGAGAAAGCACAGCAGGTCGCCAGTTTTTTACAGGGCATCTTTGAGGTGTCCAATCCTTCTCAATCCAAAGGAGAAACCATCACAGCGCGTGAGTTGCTTGATCGAGGAGCCGAAAAACTGGCAACAGATCTGGCTGAACAACCCGAGATTCAGGCTGATATGTTTGACATCGTCGGTACCGTGTATAGAGAATTAGGCCTCTATACTCGTGCTGATTCCATATTGCAACAGGCCCTGAAGAATAAAATAGAGGTGTATGGGGAAGAGGGGTTTGAGTTGGCGGCAACCCTTAATGCACTGGGCATTACCCGCCGGGTGATGGGAGATTATCCAGGGGCAGATTCCGTATATCGTGCTGCACTTGCATTACAACGCCAGTACATAAAAGGTGAGCATGAGGACATCGCCGAGACCCTCGCAAACCTGTCTGTGGTACTCCGGAGAATGGGGCATTTGGAGGACGCAGAGGCCATGGCACGTGAATCCCTGGAGCAGCGGCTTAAGCTGCTGGGGCCTGATCATATCGAAGTGGCGGCCACTATGAACAACCTGGCAGTGATTCTTTATCATCAAGAGCGCCTGGAGGAAACCGATTCGTTATACGTTGAAGTGACTCGCATCCTCAGGACGTCGGTAGGAGATACGCACCCCGGTGTTGCGTCCACGCTAAACAACCGGGCAGCACTGCAGAGCCAATTGGGGAATACCGAGGAGTCGTTGGAATTGTACAGGGCTTCGTTGGAGGCGAAAAAGAAGTTGTATGGAACGGAGCATCCTTCACTGGTTCTCACGCTGAATAATATCGGCAATGCCTTGTTCAAGTTAGACCGGTTGGACGAATCAGATGCTACGCTTGATGAAGCAATGGCCCTGGGAGAACAAGTGTTCAGCCGGCCGCATCCAGAAAGGGCGAACACCATTCAGCACAAAGCGAATGTGGTCGAAGCGCGTGGCGATCTAGAAAAAGCAGAGGCACTCCATTGGCAAGCGCTGGACGTATTCAAAGCCGTTTATGGCGAAAAACACGATAAAATCGCCAGATCCTTATATAAAATTGCAGTACTGCAGGCAGATCAGGGAAGGTATAAAGACGCTGAGAAGATCCAACGAGAAGGCCTGGCGGTAAGTAAAGAAGTCACGGGCGAGCAGCACATCTCTTTTGTCATGGGACTTCAAAACCTGGGGCGGATCTACGCCGAATCTGGCAACCACATCGCCGCAAAGCCCATCTTGCAAGAAGCCTTGGCATTACGTATAGCCCTTCGTGGAGAGGACCATCCTGAAGTGGATGAGAGCAGAGAAAAGCTGGCAGAGACGCTCCGGTATCTTGATGCTTCGGGGTAAAGGAATATCTTACCACACAGGGTATTGTGGATGAGGTATAAGGTACCGCTTATCAGCGCTTTTCAGTCGTCCCGCATCAAGTGCGGGACGACCGCATTGAGACATTTAGGTTACGAAAAGCGTCTTCTGCAAAATCCTGTTTATGGATGAATATATATTTATTTCGTTGCGCCAAAAGGAGATTCTTTTTAATTCGCGTATTTGTATTATCAGCCTGTTAAAGCGTTTTAATTCATCCCATAATTGATCATGCAACTATCCCGCTATCTCTTTGGTCTCCTTGTAGTTACGCTTCTCCTTACATCGTGTGATAGCATAGCCCCATCTGAATCAACCGTTCTAGAAGAACAGTCTGCACGGAGTGGCCCGAAGAAGCTTAAGATCAGAGGGTTAGAAAGCCTTGTGACGATGCACCAGGGAGTGATTGTTCAAGAAGATTATTTTGGCGGTACCTCGGCAGGAAATCTTAAGCATGTTCGGTCAGTGACGAAAAGCCTTGTTTCGTTGCTTGTTGGTATTGCTATCGAAGAAGGCCATATCGGTGGGATTGACGATACGATAGGGGATTACCTTTTGGGTGTAGCGAATCTGAATGGCAAAGAGAATATAACCATTGAACAGCTTTTGACTATGACGGGCGGGTTTCAATGGGCCGAGATTGGAGGCAATGAATTTGGCATCTGGATCAACGCTCAAAATCAATTGCAGTATGTGCTGGACAAACCACTGCAGCATACACCAGGAACGTATTACACGTACAATACGGGCGCAACACATGTGTTGGGCATTATAGTCGCAGAAGCCTCTGGTATGTCCCTGCTTGACTTTGCTGATGCACATCTGTTCGGGCCATTAGGCATTACGTCGCGTGCCTGGGATACGGATAACCAGGGGTACCATTACGGCGGTCACGGAGCACAATTCCTCGCAACGGACCTGGTTAAATTCGGGCAGCTGATGATCAGCGACGGCCAGTATAATGGGCAGCAGGTTGTCCCTTCAGATTGGATACAAAGTTCGGTAGCTGTGCAGTGGCCATTAAACTTCACATATGGCGATTTAACGGATGCAGACTATGGATACCTGTGGTATTTGGATGAAGAGCCTGACTATGACGTGATTCTAGGGTGGGGCTATGGCGGACAGTTTATCTATAGCGTGCCCGAATTGGATCTAATTGTGACTACGACAGCCAGTTGGTTTGTCAGCTCAAGGAAAAAAGAGCAACAAGAGATTGATATCCTCGATCACATCGTAAACACAATTCTACCTGAGTACAGATAGATTGAGGTCTGGCTAATACAATGCAGGATCTGTTCATAATGGGTGATCCCTTTGCGCGGGTCCTGCACAGTGTCATTTAAACTTGAGCCACATACGGCTCGCCCCATTTTCGCATTTCGCTTATCACAGGCAAGAGGCTTTCTCCTTTCTCCGTGAGTGTATACTCAACCCGTGGAGGGACCTCAGGGAATACCTTTCGGTGGATGACTTCCTCTGCTTCCAGCTCGCGTAATTGCTTGGTCAGCATTTGTTTGCTGATACCATCGATTCCCCTCAGCATAATCCCAAATCTACTGACCCCCATGCTGAGCAAATAGAGAATAATGGGTTTCCACTTTCCGCCTATAACACCTACACAGTACGTCACCGGACAGGCTGCTGCAGATTGGGTAGGGATTTTTTTTGTGCTTTTTTTGCTCATTTATCCATAAGTCACCTTTTTGTGACTAGTAAACTTATTAGTGACTAGTTGTCTGAAGTAGTACAATATACTACTTTTTTACCAATGAGTCATCCATTTGATAATTTGAAAAAAGCTCTACATATGATGAAAGAACCCAAAACACTTGAAGAGGTACAGAAATACGCAATCGGAGAATGGGAAAGTATTTCGGTTGAACTACGCCCTACCGAGGACCGCGCCGGCACAGGAGATATCCAACCTACCTTCCTGAAGCGCCACTTCAACTACTTGAGCAGAGATACATTCATCGGGACCATCACCATGTATGGCGATAATTATGGCCAGATGCCCCTGATGGAATTCGAGTTCAAAGGATCGCTAGAGTGGGGCGGAGAGCACCCTATCGCTGACGGCGCCTGGAATATCGACTATGTGCTGAATGAGGGGTTCGGAGTAACCCCACTCGCAGAACCAGCAGCGGCCATGTTGAACCAGGCTCTCCCTGAAGGCATGACGCCTTTTGAGGCCGGCGTCAAGAAAGACATCCTTCAAAAAGCCTTCCCTATGTTCCACATCGAAGAAGGCCAAATGGTCTCTGACTACGACCTGATCTACTTCAAAAACGGAATGCTCTTCATGGGAGCCAAGCACGTTGACGGCACTCCGTTCGACAAGGTTGAAAACCGCCCCCATCAATTGCAGATTCCCTTGGCGAGGAAGTGAGAGGATTGGTCGTACTTTTGGTTTAAAGGGCAGGAAGGGGATTCCTGCCCTTTTTTTGTTGGTGTTTTGACACTCAGTCCCTGAATGATTGCAAGAATGCTTTCATCTTGTCATCCTTCGGCTTCGCTCAGGATGACAAGGTCAATTAGGGCTCAGGATGAAAAGGTCTGTTAGGTTCTAGAATGACTGGATCAGGTCCTCTTCTAGTACATACCTAGTGGTTTTTATCCTCCGTTCGCTTACCTTGGCACAGCATGCACTTCTGAAAACTGTACTAGAGAAGATATGGTTGACATTATTGATCACGATTCGGTAAGAGAGCTGAGGCTAAATCGGCCGCCGGTTAATGCATTGGATGTGCCTTTTATTGATGCCTTGTCGAAGGCGATCAAAGAGGGCAGCGAAGCTGCGGATGCACTGGTTTTGTCCGGGCGTCCAGGTATGTTCAGTGCCGGTCTTGATGTGCCGTCGTTGTTGCAATTGGACAGGGCCGGTACAGAACGCTTTGTGCGTTCGTTTTTTGGATTGATGGAAATGGTAGCGCGCTCACCGGTACCTATTGCTAGTGCGATTACGGGTCATTGTCCGGCAGGGGGCACTGTTATCGTGTTGTATTCTGATTACCGTGTGATGTGTAAAGGGAAATACGTGATGGGCCTCAATGAAGTGCAAGTAGGTTTACCCGTCCCAGAAACCATTCAGGGAGCGCTTGCCCGATGGGTAGGGCGCCGGCACGCAGAACGGCTTGTTGTTGCGGGGCAATTGATAAAACCTGATTACGCGTATGATATCGGGCTAGTGGACCAGGTCGAAGAAGACGCAGAATCAACCGTTAAAGCGGCCATTGATTGGTGTACCAGGCTAGTAAAGACGCTGCCTAAAGAAGCCATGCTGACTACTAGAAAGATAGCTCGTGCTGATCTTACAGCACTGTTCGATAATTTTGGTGAAGCGGATATCAATCGATTTACAGAAGGCTGGTTCAGCCCTCACACACAGGCTGGTTTGAAGAAGTTGGTTGAGCAGTTAGGGAAGAAATAAATCACCGCTTTCACTTATCTGTTAACGCAATCAAGAATGTAAAATGAATCCCGTTCATACAAAGTATTCCGAAGCAGAGACCTTCGTTTTTCCAGACGCGATTACGCTTAAACTCCTTATGTCTGGCAAGGACACGGATGGATCTGTAGCTGTATTTGAGGACATTGTAGAACCTGGAATTGGACCAGGGCGGCATATCCATCATCACCAGGATGAAACGTTCTTTTTTCTGGAAGGGGAATTTGATGTTGAGGTTGGTGGCGTGCTGCATCATATGAAGCCCGGTGATGTGGCTTTTATTCCTCGTGGAACGGTGCATGCATTCAAGAATGTAGGAGATACGAAAGGCCGGCTTCGCTACGTTTTTTCTCCCGCGCTTACCATAGAAGAGATGTTTAGGGCTTTTTTTGCATCGATGGAGGAAGGCCCTCTTAGTACGGAAGCCTTGGCTGCTATTTCGTTGAAGCACGGGCAAGAGTTTGTCGGTCCGCCTTTGTAAGAGAGGTGTAGTGGAGGTAGCAAAGTAGGCTTACCCGATCCAGCATCGTCTCTCAATCTTGTCATCCTGATGGAGCAAAGCGACGAAGGATCTGGGCAGGCACAAGATAATGGTATATTACATCCTTTTAAGTTGTGCTCGCCCAGATCCCTCGATCGCTTCGCTCCAACGGGATGACAAGTCAAAGCTTTAGGCATTTGTAAGGGACTTTTAGCTTCTAGATGGGATGCCTATCATTACAGCTGAAAATAACCAGGGTATAATTATGTTGACGCATCGTTTTCTATTAAGAATGTGCTCTTTTGTGGGAGTATGCTTCTTGCTTCTTACCATTACCGCGACCGCCCAAGACCGGCCTTTAATCGTCATTGACCCCGGTCATGGGGGGGCTGAAATAGGGGTAGAACACGGAGGCTTGTTAGAGAAAGACCTGATTCTTGAAATCAGTTTTATCATGGGGGCGGAGTTTGTAAAGGCCGGCTACGACGTGATGTATACGCGAACGCGTGACGAAGCCGTTGAATGGAGTGATCGCCGGCGTATCGCTGAGGAAGCTGGTGCGGCCATGCTTTTTATGATGCATGCCAACCGCAATGAAGATCTCAACCGCCACGGCGCAGAGATCTACCTGGATCTGGAGAATGAGGAGAGTAAACGCCTAGTTGATATCCTGGCAGAGTCGTTTAAAAGCTCTGGCTCAGCCGTATTGGTGGAAGGAAAACCCTGGCCATTTCTTAAGTCTACCACGGTACCAACCGCCATGGTTGAGGCAGCCTTTATGACGCACCCAGTGGATCGGAGGCTGCTGATGAGCAACGAGTTTCGCCATGAACTGGGCCGCACGTTTGTAGATGCAGCGGATCAGTTCTTAGGTACAACCAAATAAATCCTGGCGGTTATTTGGTTGGTTTCTCGTTTCTTGTTTCTGGTTGTTTCTATGGTTAAAACCTGCTTTTCAACAAGAAACCAGAAACGAGAAACCAGAAACCAAACACAAAAAACTATCAGTTTTTGTGCGTTTGTTCTAAGCCACAGGCGCAGGCTCTACCTTTTTCGATAAACTATAGGGCAGCGCATTGGTCTCAAGGCCGTCGATGAGCAGGCTGAACCAGATTCTTGGGGTGGAGCCGTTTTCTGTTGGGCCTACTTTGGCGACTAATTCCTCGCTGAGTTTGATCATGATGAAGTTGTCCGTCCAGGTTTCGATAGCGGCATCGGTTGGGATGCGGTTGATGGCCAGTTGGCATTTCGCCTTTGTACTACCCGTTTCCTTTGGACGGAGGTTGTGCCCAAAGATTGTGATAGTGCCGGTGAGCGGTCCGGCGGGAGGGAGGACGTAGCTGAGGTTTGGAGGGCCTTCATCGTATTCCCCTTCGGCGTAGACCTGAATCAGGTGCATGGTTTTGTCGATGGAGTCTGCGATGCGCCGGGTGGTTTGGCGGATGTCGTAATCGGTGAGGATGCCTTCTGCCACGTATTGACTCTGGATGTACGTGGCGTTTAAGTTCAGGTCCCACACAAAGCCGGTGAAGGCGGTTTGAATCTGGACAAGATCTCCCATCGCATTTTGGATGCGCTTAAGGGGGTCCTTTAAGAAGATGGTGACGATGGCGGCAATACCTCCCAGGCCCGAGAATAGGCCGATGAAGCGGGCGCCAAGCTCTTCACTGGATACTGCGATGATCACCCCGCCTATGATTAACAGCGCACCAAGGCCAAAGGTGGCTGTATTGAGTGTTTGAAGCAGCCGCATGGTGCCTTTTGCGTTTTCTACGGCGTCGTCTAATAAAGCGGCGGCTTCTTCGCTGCGTTTTTTCGATGGCTCCAGGTAATACTCGGAGAGCAATGCCTGGCGGGCTTTACGTTCGCGTTCTGTACCACTCACCGTGCGCACGAGAGCGTTTACGGCTACAGGGCTGTCGCTATTTGCCAGTGCTCTGACGATGTTTTCCCGAGTTTCAAGGTCATTTTCATTAGGGAGCCGCTTGCTGAGGGGTTCAATGGCATACTTCTTTAGCCTGTTGGTCAGCGCTTTAAACAAGTTTTGCTGCTTTTCTTCGAAGTTGTTGAAGTCGCTCATGTAGCTCAACAAGCCCGTTATCCATCGGCTTACCTTCAGGTTATGCTCTTCTACTTTTTCCTCGATCAGCAAATTGAGAATATCATGAGTAGCGTCAAGCGTCTCTCTTACTACTTCGACGTGATTGGTCTGCGTTGTATGCTCTTCCCAGCTGGCTACCCGGTCGTCAAAAACTTTTGATTTCCCCTTGAACGATTTGATCCATTTCGTGATACGCTCAAGCACATTCTCCTGGGTAGACTTGCCCATTCTTTTGAACCGCGCTTCAGGAGTATCAATGGTTCTGCGTTTTTCGGTTTTCTTAGTCGTTGGTTTTTTTTCGGATGTATCAGACTCCTGATTCTTGGGAGCTGGAGGTTTCTTTCTCGTTTTTTTGAAGAGCAAGTCTAGGGCATAGATATCCAGTTCAATAAGGACCTGCTGCCTGAGAACCTTGCGGACTCGCCTGTCATCTCTCAACGTATTCAATTGGTAGACGAGCGGGCGAACAGCGTCCGGTGTGTATCGAAGCTTTTGAGCGGCCCGGTCGATCAAAATCCAGTTCTCATCACTAACAATCCAGATGATACATTTTTGAAGAACGGCTCTTATAGCAACCGGGCTACCGAATTCGATTAAATTGGAGATAAAGTCACTAACCTGTTCCTGGCCTGATTCTTTATCAAGGTCACTAATGTAGCTTTCAATTACATATTGAATCGTATCCGGTGATTTTTCTTTCAAAAACCCTTTCGCCTGCTTCCGTACCTGGGCTTCATTATGGCTTATAGTGGTGACTAGAATAGGCAGGAGTTGCTTTCGAATGCGGCTGTCAGTGTCCCAAGAGTTTTTCAGCGTTTCGGAGGTGGAAAGAAGCACCTTACCTGTTTCTGAGTCATCATATTGCTCATCTTCTATGATAAACTGAATGGTGTCGTGCTCCAGAACGTTAAAGATCTTGTTGAAGATTTTGGAGTTTCCTAAACGCTGTCCTCGATAGAAATACGTGAGTGCATCGTATATGGTGCGGCGCAAGGTCGGGTTACCTGGCAAGTATTGATGTCCTGGTAGTTGAAACCCATGTTCATCTGGCTTAGGATCCTGAGTCAGATAACGCTCAGCCGTGTCGATTTTATCGGGATGGCGTTCAAACTCCGTATTAAAATGCGCGAGCCTGAACGTAAGCAGTTCGTAATAAAAGATCCTATGCGTCAGCTTAAAACCCGCTCCATCTAGATAGGCAACCGGGTTTGTTCTAAACCAAAGAACGTCCCAATCGATGTAGAAGGATTTCCAATAGGTGGTCATATTGCAATTGAAAAACCGTTCCATGCGTGCATCCGGTTCTTCAAACCAGGCGAGAGCAAAAAAGAGAGAGTCAAGAGGGTATTTGTGCTTTTGCCAGTTCGTCCAGCCGTCCTCTTTATCATGTCCAAGGGATATCCATGAGCCTGTACCGCAGCGATCAACAGCCTTCCAGAGCGTTGGGACCATGCTGTTATACACGTCCTGAGAAGGGTTTTTCCCCAGGTGCCCTTGTCCAATCCGAGTTAGAATGACCGCAACGCCTTTGATACGGCTCCAAACAAGCTCAAAATCGTCCACCTTTTCTGTTTCCAGCAGTTCGTTTTTGCAAAGTTGGATAAGTATCTCAGCGTCACTGCCAGCTTGCTTAAAAATAGCGTCTATGTGATCGGATTCTTTGCCTTCACTGTATTCATAATTGCGGCCAAGGGAATTTGTGATGTTCTTGACCAGGGTAGTCCAATTATCGCTTTCCGATAAGCTGGTGAATGTCTTTTGAGCCATGTGGGTATCTCTATACTGCTTTTGGGCAAAGTATGGAATTGAAAGGGGCTGAACAACCTCGTCGAACAATGGCGTAGATCGTTCATCAGATCCATTTTACAAAGCTACACAGGAATAAGGAGAAAAAAAGCTCACCCCCTCCGGCCCGTTGGGCCACCTCCCCCTTTAAAAAGGGGAGGAATTGAGGTTCTAAATAGTCTTAAAAGGCTGGGAGGATAAATCTGTAGGACTCAAGTCTCGCCACGATACAACGTTGTAAATGCCTTTGTTAAAGTGAAGCTAATGTCCACAAAATCCTCCCAGTACGTAATTCTTCTGCTAACTCTTCTTTATTGTTTTCCTTCATCGAATGCCAGTGCACAGTTTGCTCAGACCTGGCTTGATATTGGAGAAATGCATAGCCGCTACAGTGAGGTGGGGGCGCACAGCGAGGGACCAACAAATAATCGAAGCCTTGAATGGCCAGCGATCCTTCGTGGTTCTGGGCACTATCGATCAAAGGCCTATTGGATTGGGATTAAAAACTGGACTGATGAATTTGGACAGTTGTGGGAGTATCACACAACACGAGTAGGTCCACGGCCCGATGGATCTGGGTCCTTTATTCCCCTTGAAACCCGTCTGGTATCCAAATGGGAGGATACTGAGGTATTCGTGGATGGAGTACTTTCTTTAGATAAAGTTGCAGAAGTGGATGAGGTAGATCCAGACCTGCCTGCAGATCGCATGCTTTATCAAAAGTATCGCTCTATTCAGGGAATAGAAACGGAGAGGTGGGTTTACGCCTATAGTCACGAGACCTATGATGATTTTCACATTATCCATCGCCGTATGACAAATACTGGAAATACGGATGCCGATGAGGAAATCGAAAAAAATGGGCAAATTCTGCTGGATGTGTATTTCTATAATATCTATCGATGGGTTGGGCGAGAGCAAGCGGGATGGCACTTTTCAAGCGCTCAGGTTTGGGGGAAGTTTTCGATGGTTGACATTGTCGGTGATGGAAATGGCGACTATCCAGTTGATTTTACGGCTACGTACCTTTGGGCAGGGTATGATCCTAATGCCGCTTTAGATTGGGATATAATAGGTTCGCCAATGCTTGAAGATCGTCGTCTGACGGCGCCTGGTGATACAATCGGACGCCTGGCGGGCATGTCTATGCAAGGGCGTGTCGTATTGCATGCTGACAGTTCGACAACTGATCGGAGGTATATGCCACCGGACTATGATGAGGAAGGAAATCCAATAGGCCAGCCGGCAACCCTTGGATGGATAGATACCGACGAGCCGCTGAATGCTGACGGCCAGCCTGAGCGTGACTATTATGAACTAGCTATTCTGACTCGCGAAAACCCAAAATTTGTTGATGGTGGTGCTTCTCGAATGTATCCTCATTTTGCAGACCGCATCGAACCTGTTGGCAATTTCTGGACAGGAAGAAACGATGCTTCAACGGGGAAGCAGGGTGGACACGCTCCTACAATTGCATACGGTCCCTATAGAATGGAAATGGGGGAATCTATAAACATTGTAGAAGCAGAAGCGGCTGCTGGCCTAAGCTACGAAGCTGCTACTCAGATTGGAGTAGCCTATAAGTCGAGTGGTTTCGACGACAATCTTCAGATCCCGTTCGATGCCAACAGAGATGGTATGATCAGCGAGTCCGTGTGGAATTATGACATATATAAGAGCGGCCGCGAGTTGCTCACCAAGAACCAGTGGGTCATGACAGCCCGCGATTCGTTGTTTCAAGCATTTTATCGGTCGAGAGATGTCTGGGAGGCAAGCAACGGAATGACGCAATATCCAATCGTTGAGCCGCCTCGTCCACCACGAACGTTTTCGGTCCAAGGTCTTTCTGAGATGATTCGTCTGGAATGGACCTCGCTTTCAGGAAGCCCTGATCCAGAAAGCTGGAATGTGTATAAGACACGTCGCTTTGTTGACGCATTACCCTATGAGCATGTGGTAACTCTTCCTGGATCAGCTAGGTCGTACAACGATGTGGATTTAATTCGAGGAGAGGACTACTACTACTACATTCAAGCAGTAGGAACTACAAATGCTCCTGGCAAAAATGAACGTTTAGGAGGCAGAGGAAACGTGCCTTTAAAGAGTGGGAGATACTTCACTCAGACCTACTTGCCTGTTGCTTTGGGGAGTAGTCTGGTGAGCATAGAAGATGGCAGCGATACGGTAACTGGCGGCCCCGTTCTGAGCCAAAACTTTCCTAATCCGTTTACTACTTCTACCAAGATAACCTTTGATGTACCCGTACATACGCACGTCCGGCTCCGCGTTTTCAATGTGCTTGGTCAGGAGGTTAAAACACTGACTGATCGCTCATACTTGCCAGGTAAACATTCGATTGACTTTGACGCTACCGGGCTCTCTTCTGGTACTTATCATTACGAAATTAGGGTAGGTAATAGCCAGGAGTTAAAGGCAATGATTAAATTGCCTTAGATACGAGTTTTTACTCCTCTTGGATCATACTCTTCTGGATTACTGGTCACTTTTAATTGGCTACTCTTAGCGTCGATAAGGTAAATACCACACATTCATGTGATTCATTGAGGGGTGTGGTTGACTATTTTTCGCTTGTGGTAACCCGCTTGCCCTTTACGGTTGAGGTAACCCATTCTATTACTCTGGCTATATACATTAAAATAAATGAACCTCGAAAACGAAAACCCAAACGATCCATCAGTACCTGAAGTAGAATCTTTGAGCCGGCGCCAGATCCTGAAAAGAGCTGGTTGGGCGGTACCCGCTATTGTCGGGGTATCCCTAATGAATACAGCTTCTGCGATGAGTGGCGACTATGGAGACAAAGACAAGGACAAAGGTGGAAAGGGTAAAGGTGGAGGTAAAGGCAAAGGGGGCAAAGGAAAAGGAGGAAAAGGTAAAGGCGGGAAAGGCAAAGGTGGTGGTAAGAAAAAGTAAGCTGTGAGAGCTGACCATGAATAAAGCTCTCAACGATTAGTTGATTAAAAAGGGGTAACTAGGAAAGCAGTTACCCCTTTTTTTGTCCTCACAAGATTGTTGACAGTTGGTTGGAGCTGCCTTGTCATCCCGTTGGAGCGAAGCGATCGAGGGATCTGGGCAAGCACAACTTTAACGGGGGGAACTCTCTCGATCAAGTGGTAGGAATACTTTGGTCCATTTTCTTCTTGCGGAATAGCAACATCCCCAGCCCAATGACTGCTGCCAGTTCAGCTCCAATCACGATGAAGGGGAAGAAGGTCATAAATTGATCGAAGAAGGTGGTGGCTTCTGCTGCTTGCATCAAGGAAGGGTCGAGCCGGCTGGGCGCCAGGAAGAACATATCTTGAATCTCAGTGAGAGTCCTGGCGAGAAAGATGGCGAACATGATATAAGGATTACGAAGAGCTATGCCGGCTATCATCACCAGTACCATGGACAGGTTGCGCGTACCCCACAGGCCATTAAGAAAGGGCAATTGATTCGCTTCCCAATCCATATTCGGCATAAAACCAAAAAATAAACCGGGGTTAAAGATGCCGGCGTAAAATCCCATCAGGCCTGATACAATAACGACGGCGGCGCAGGCATATATCCAGCCAGGGATCTTGAGGTGGGTATTCATGATGGTTGTGGGTGTTACGTCTATAGAATTCTATTATAGTCGCAATACCATGCTTTTAAGAAAAGGTCAGAGAGGAAAGAATATGGTCAATTTGTAAAGTTGACTCTGAATTGGCTCGGGGTGAGGGTGGTGAGGCGCTTAAAAAGACGGTTGAAATTAGAGAGGTCCGAAAAGCTGAGTTCGTACGCAATATCGCTGATGCGTTTATCTGTATAGATCAGTTGTTGCTTTGCTTCACGGATAATCCGTTCCCGAATCATCGTGCCCGCACTCTTTGCAAATGCGCGTTTAACCTCTTGATTTAACGTAGGACGGCTCACGTTCAGGAGGTCGCAATAGGCATCGACGAGCTGTGTGTTTTTGAAGTGATTCTCCAACGCAGATCTGAATTTCAAAGCAAGTACATTGTTGTAAGGTTTGGATTGAATCTGGTGCTCGTGTTCGTACAGGCGATTGATTTTGATCAGGATGAAATAGAGAAGAGAGCGAAGAAGATGATCGCTATCGGCTCTTAAGGATTGTATTTCGGAACGCAGTTGAGTAAGCAATCCCTGAAACTCTGTGTAGTCCTCGGAGGATAGATGGATGAAATGAGGGGATCCGTAATTGAAGTAGTGAAGCCTGTATAAAAACAATTCGTCCTTAAAGAACCGGTGGATAAACTCCTCCTCAAAAATCAGATAGTGTGCATCAACACATTCTGATCGTTGTCCCCATCGCCTGACGGCTCCAGGAGGAAGCAGCAAAATGGTCCCCACATCAAATGAACACTGCGCTTCGTTGAGATGAAAGATCCCCGCGCCCTCCTTGATGAAGAAGAGCTCGTAGAAGTCCACCATAAATGCATTGTCGTTCAATTTGAAGTTCACCTCTTCGGAGATTACACCCGAGTCAACCAAAAGCTCTCTGCCATATTTGGTGCGGTGGAACTGGGTAACTTCCATGATGCTACTTATATTTAGCGTGATAAAGGTTTTGGTATTAACGGTTTTTGGAGAAGTGCGTCAACCCTGTCCTGCATAGAATGGGAAAAATTACCTCTTTATTTGTTAGAAAAGTACTGGGAGCCGTCGGTGATGAGGTCGACAAGGCGGGTCTCATGCGTTCAGTAGGGATGGATCCCGACAGTCCGGTGGATCCGAAGTACATGATTTCGGATATAGAGTATTATGACTTTCTCGAACGCCTTGAGGTGAAAGATCCCCGCACCCTCCTTGATGAAGAAGAGCTCGTAGAAGTCCACCACAAACGCATTGTCGTTCAATTTGAAGTTCACCTCTTCGGAGATTACACCCGAGTCAACCAAAAGCTCTCTGCCATACTTGGTGCGGTGGAACTGGGTAACTTCCATGATGCTACTTATATTTAGCGTGATAAAGGTTTTGGTATTAACGGTTTTTGGGGAAGTGCGTCAACCCTCTCCTGCGTAGAATGGGAAAAATTACCTCTTTATTTGTTAGAAAAGTACTGGGAGCCGTCGGTGATGAGGTCGACAAGGCGGGTCTCATGCGTTCAGTAGGGATGGATCCCGACAGTCCGGTGGATCCGAAGTACATGATTTCGGACATAGAGTATTATGACTTTCTCGAACGCCTTGCGGCCGTTGAGAAGAATCCCACAACGATCCCTTTGAGGGCCGGCGCTGCAATGCGCTGTGACGATTATGGTGCTTTTGGATTGGCCTACAAGTCTGCCACAACCCTCCGTGGATCGTATGATCGTGCAGAACGATATGCGCTGGTATTAACCAACGTATCCACCTACACGCTTGAGTTAGCCTCCGAGGGCGGTTATGAGCATCTTCATCGTGAAGGAGAACGGCGCCTGGGTATGCGGCTCTCGAATGAAGCAACGATAGCCAGCATGGCCTCCATCAGCCGGGAAGTATCGGCCAAACCCTTTACGCCGCTGGCCGTCTATTTTAAGCACGACCCCCCCGATTCTATTGCAGAGCACGAAGCCTACTTTGGGTGCCCCGTGTATTTCGGTACAGACCGCGACGCGTTGTTGGTGTCCTATGATACATTAAATACGCCCAATCAACTTGGCGATAAGAGCATCTCGATGTTTTTCGATAGCCATCTGGAGGCTGAGGTGTCTAAGGTAAAGGAAGAGCACACCTTGGAGCACCAGGTTCGAGGCGAGATCTCTAGAGCGTTGAGTGAAGGGGTGCCTGGTATCTCGGATGTAGCCACCAGCCTGGGGATGAGCGGGCGAACGCTGCAACGCAGGCTGGCCGATCATGGATATACCTTCCAGGTGTTGGTCGATGAGTCCCGCAGGCAACTGGCCGAACGGCTTCTCCAGCAAACCGACTATTCACTCGCTGAAGTCGCATTTATGACGGGCTATTCCGAGCAGAGTGCCTTCACGCGTGCATTTAAACGATGGGCCGGCCAAACACCCCGTTCCTTCCGGGTCAGCGCCCAAACGACGACTCGTTGATACTGCTTATGGCGTGAAGTGTCAAAAGATTGGCGGACGCGGTCGAGAAGGGCCTCTTTGATCCCAGTATTTTTTGTTTGTAATCAATAACACAAACGAATACAAACAATGAATACTCAACATAACCAACCCCAACAGCAATCTGGACTTACCCTTGTATTAGGCGGCACCGGTAAAACCGGGCGCAGAATTGTTGAACGACTCAAAGAAAAGGGCGTCCCAACTCGAGTAGGATCACGATCAGCCATGCCCCCTTTTGACTGGCATAACGAAGCCGGGTGGGATGCTTGCCTTGAAGGAGTAACTTCGGTTTATATCAACTATGCTCCGGACCTCGCGATGCCGGGTGCGACGGATTCCATTCAATCGTTAGTTGACCGGGCAAAGAGCCACGGTGTCAAGCAGTTAGTCATCCTCTCTGGAAGAGGTGAGGCTGAAGCGCAAGCTTGTGAACGAATTGTACAAGAAAGCGGGATGGATTGGACGGTGGTTCGGGCAAGCTGGTTCTATCAAAACTTCTCTGAAGGGGCCTTCGTGGACATGATACATGCCGGCCAGATTACCTTGCCAGCCGGTGACATCAAAGAACCGTTTGTGGATGTTGATGATATTGCCGAAGTAGCCACTGTTGCGCTAACAGAGCCCGGTCATGCCGGCCAGGTGTATGAAGTAACCGGCCCAAGGCTTATGACTTTCGCTGAAGTAGCGGCTGAATTGTCTACAGCGATAGGGCGGGACATCCGATTCATTTCAGTACCCCACGATGCCTTTGTGGCTGGTGTAAAAGAATCAGGTGCACCCAAGGAAGTGGTCTGGATGCTGGACTATCTATTTGCCACCGTACTGGATGGGCGCAATGCGTATCTTACCGACGGTATTCAACGGGCATTGGGACGCGCTCCCAAAGATTTTGCCGACTATGCACAGGAGACTGCAAAAACAGGCGTGTGGAAGGCAGGCAGCGAAAACCCACAATTGAGCCAGGCTCATTCCTAAACCACAACCGGTCATCCTGCGCTCATGGCGGGATGGCCGGACTTTACCCACCCCTTAAAAGACGTATTTAATACTATGGAAGCCTTCGATATTGCTCTTATGCTAGCCACATTACTCTGCGCTTTAGTAGCCGGATTTTTGGTCGCTTTTGCCATCGTTGTGATGCCAGGAATCAAAACGTTTAACAATCAGCAATTTCTACAATCGTTTAAGGTCATGGATGGCATAATCCAGAATAATCAGCCCTCGTTCATATTCATATGGGCTGGGTCCGTTCTGGCCTTATTAGCTACCGCGGGAATCGGGATTGCTCAATTGGAAGGCGCCAACTTAGGGCTGATCATTGCAGCGTGTGCCGTCTACCTGTTCGGAGTACAGGTGCCTACCATGGCTATCAACGTGCCCCTGAACAATAAACTGCAGTCGCTGGATCTGAATAGCCTGAGTGAGACCGAATTGGAAGAAGCACGGCACAACTTTGAGCCCCGTTGGAATCGTTGGAATTCTATCAGGACGGTTGTAGCGATTCTGACAACGGTTATGTTGATCGTTGTGTTGTACAGATATTGATGAGCCGCCCGGACAAATACGACAACCTTTACCCGCAAACCCGCCATGCAGGTAGATTTTGGGTATTTGTCCGGTATATTCAGGGAAGATGTACCTACGTTTTATGCAGATCGAACAACGATCTCCGTATTTACGAACATCAACAAGATCGCATTTGAATCATGAAACGTATTCTTTCTTTGAGTTACTTCGTTCTTCTTTTACTGACCATTGGAAGCAGTTCATTCTGTGTAGCGCAATCCGCTATGCCTGTAAATGACCGCCCTCCCATTGAATCCTATCCACCCCCGACGGAGGCACTGGCATCGTTTTCTTCATTTGTTGGGCTCTATGAGTTTTCTGGAGGATTTATGGGGCAGGGTTATAAGGGGACGTTAGAGGTGAAGTCTGCAGTAAAGGGCTATTACGTAGAATGGATTATTGACTTTGGGATGGGGACCCTGGATAACCACTATGAACGCCAGCTTAGAATGTTAACAACCTGGGATCGCGTCAATAAAGTATATCGAATCTGGCGCTTCGAAACGAATGCGCAAGAAATAATGGGTGAAGGCCGGGCTCATTTTGACGGGAATGATTTTATTATGGAGTGGGACATGCTCTCACCTGAAGGGAAGCCTGGCACCTTCCGAAACATTGTTTCCATGAACGACAGAAATCAACTTATCATCAAATCTGAGGGCGAGTTGAAAGAAGGAGGGATTGAGATGTTGGGCGTAGGAACGGGTACACGCCGGCTTTGAAAAATCCAAACTACGTAATGCAATCTTCATACTTCTTATTCACACGGGCATAACAAATCAATGGACTGGTTTCTTCTAATCCCGGATTCGATACGGTCATTCTCTTTGGTGCTTCTTAATGCAGTGCTGGCCGTCTATCTATACCGGTTGGAGGAGAAGCAAGAGGCAACAAAGTGGTTATTCGCTTTCGCCGTGAGCATTGCAGTGTTTTATCTAATGCGCTTTATCCAGGCTTCCATCTATCCCATGGAAGCCTGGGGCCGTTTTGCCGGCGTCCCTTTTGCGCTTGAGTTTTTGTGCGTCCCGATTGCAACAGGGGCCTATCTCCAGTTCTCGTATACTTTTATCGATAGCCCATACCCCAGGGAAGCCCGGATAGCGAGGTGGGGTTCCCTGGCCATTTTATTTGTGTTTGCTGGCCTTGCTGTACAATTAGTGCTTAAGGGTCCTGCGTCTGCGTTGCACTACATGTTGTATACCTGCGTATGGTTTATTTCCTTCTGCGCAGCGTCCGTTGTATTTCTACGAAAAAGCAGGTGGAGCCGCAGAAATACATCGGTATCGGCAGATTCTGGACGGCGTCTTAGGAATGCGTATAGAGCTTTTGCCTGGTTGAGCTTGTTTTTAGCGTTTATCCTTGTTGCCATTATCCTCGTGATGACACTGGGATGGGCTGAGATTGTATGGACCGTTCTCATTTTGCCCGGCGTGTTCTTTTTCTTCAGCGCCCTGGCCATCCTGTACGTGAGTTATGCTCCTGAACCGGTTACCTTCCAGGCTCGAATCGTTGCGCTGCCACTCGCAACCATGATGGTTGCCTTGGGCATGGCATCCGTAATCAGTTTTTCGTCGGTTGGATTCTTAACAGATAGTAGGATCTTGCCCTCCGACGGACAACAACTCCAAATTTCACCCGGCAATGGGGACGCGTATGAGATCATGGAATCGGCTTCTCCTTTTATTGAAACAGAGGACGCTGAATTCGATTTTGGTGGGACTACCTGGTATACGGTTCCTCTTGATTTCTCCTTTCCCTTTTATGGGAAATCATGGGACACTATTTCTATCAGCATGAGCGGATATATCCTGCTGGGCGATGTGATGGACCCGAAGGATGACCTCTTTGAGAATAAACACCCTATTATTGCTCCTTTATATGTCGATATTTTAGCAGCACCTCGTGCAAACCAAGACATTCCTGCACTTTCTGTGCATCGCACGGCAGACACTGCTCAGCTTACCTGGCGCATTACGTCTCTTACCAATCCTGACGCCTATGCGAGTATCTACCTGGCGCTCGATGCTACGGGGACGATAGCCTTCAACTACAAGAACCTGGATGCCTTTCTTCAATCGTCCGATCAACTAGGTATAAGTACCATCTGGAGAGGCATTCATCCAGGCGGTGAATTCGACTCGCTGCGTCCGTTAACGGCTTCAATGTTGGAGCCTCAGGTTATACAGGGGAATAGTGGTGTGTTTGAGAATATTGCTCTTGCATTGCGCCAGCACACCCATGAAAAAACGAAAGGGTTGTTCGCCCTATTGATTGCCCTTTCTTTACTTGTATTGCTGTTGTTTCCGATTGTACTCAAGACCGGCTTATTGCATCCTGTGGAGAGGTTGCTGGAAGGGATGCATAGAGTACACGATGGGGAAAGAGATGTGCATCTTGCCATAGGCGCACAGGATGAAATTGGCCGGCTGATGGCGTATTTCAATACAATGACCCTCTCCCTTAAAGAAGCAGAGCAGGCATTACGGGATCATGCCCTGGACCTGGAGAACCGGGTTGCAGATCGTACCGCTGCATTACAAAAGAGCAAGGAGCAACTCGAATCCCAGGCTAAAAAACTGCAAGAGCTTGATGCCATCAAAACGCGCTTTTTTGCCAACATCAGCCACGAGTTTAGAACGCCACTTACCCTTTTACTTAGTCCGCTGCAGGATATCGAAAAAGGAGAGATAACTCCGGAGAGGATCGCCCGGTATGCACCGATGATGCATCGGAATGCGCAGCGATTACTCACCCTAATCAATCAATTGCTCGACCTTTCCAAGCTTGAGGCGGGGGGATTGGATCTGCGCTTGCAACAAACAGAATTGATCGGGTTCTTTAGAGCATTATATCTGTCTTTTACTCCCCGGGCGGAGCGGGATGGGTTAACGCTCCTTTTTGAAGCAGAACCCGGTCGCCTGATCGCATGCGTGGATACCGACAAGGTTGAAAAGATGGTAGTGAACCTGGTAGCCAATGCCTTTAAGTTCACAGAACAAGGAGGCAAAATTCGATTGGCCGTGAGTCAGGTTCAAATAGACGACTTGGCCTATGTTAAGATCATCGTCGAAGACACGGGGGAGGGCATCCCCTCTGTCGACTTGCCGCGTCTTTTCGATCGCTTCTATCAGGTTGATAGTACAGCAACGCGCAAGTATGAAGGCACAGGTATCGGGTTGGCGCTTGTGAAAGAACTAGTTGACCTACACGAAGGCAAGGTAGAAGTGGAAAGCAAGGTCGGATTTGGCACTACCTTCACCATCCATCTCCCGATCAGGTTGTCTGATTGCGAAAACCAAGAGAATCAACCGGTCGAGCCAGTCGAGTTGGACGCAAAAGCAAACCCTCAAGAGGTTGTAACAAATGGCTCAAAACTCCCCGCCAAAGATCCAGAAGCCGAGGGCCTTACCCCCAACGGGGGTAAACATGGTAATATACAAGTTTCCAAGTCGGGCACAGTCGTCATCATCGAAGACAACTCAGATATGAGGTTATTCTTAAGGGACTACCTGGAAAAAGACTATCACGTCCACGAAGCCGACAACGGAACAACAGGCCTAGAGGTTGTACAGAGGATACTGCCAGATCTTGTTATTTGTGATGCGATGATGCCAGGAATGGATGGGTTTGCTGTTTGTAAAGCAATCAAGGAAGAGGTATCCATAAGCCACATACCCGTCCTTCTCGTAACGGCCCGCGCATCCGAAGAAAGTAAGCTGGAAGGATTCAAGATGGGTGCTGACGATTATATAACCAAGCCTTTTAATATCGAGGAGTTGCTCGCTCGGCTTGAGAACCATATTCACATTCGTAAGACGCTCCGCAAGAAGTTTAGTGTGGAAGTAACAGTAGGCCTTGATGAGGTTGTAGTCTCCTCTGCTGATGCACAGTGGCTCTCCCGAATCAAGGAGATTGTGGAGACCCACTTAAGTGATCGGACCTTTTCTGTGGACATGCTAGCTGATGAAGCCGGTATGAGTACCAGAAACTTACAGCGCACGCTGAAGAGAGTGACAAGCCTATCACCACACGGCTACATCCGCACGATGCGCCTTGAGCGAGGGGCACAACTCTTAGTACAACAAGCTGGGACGGTTTCCGAAATCGCACAATCCGTAGGATTTAACGACCCTGAATACTTCTCCAAACTCTTTAGACAAGTATTTGGAGAGTCGCCTTCTGCCTATATGAAAAAAGCTCCGAAGGATTAGGCGCGTTCGACCCCAAAAGTCAACGTACCCACATAGCCCTCTTCCACTTCAGTTAGCTCAACCATCGGTCCTTTGCCGGCTCTTCTGAAGATACCATCGCCGTCATTCTTCAAGCGCTTGCCTGACTTGTCGACTTCAGTATAAACGCCTTCAGCATGTACTTTGTCGTTGATGTCATCAGGAAAATACATCTGGCCGGTAAATACGTCGTCGTTGTCGAGATACACCTTTACGTGAATATGCGTGGCGCGTCCTGGGTACCATCCTGGATAGATGGTCTTGAAGGTGACATCGCCATTTGCATCTGTAACCTGGGCGCCCCGCATGAAGGTTTTTTCGTTATTAGGCTCTTGATGGAATCGGGGGCGGTTGTCGTTTGCGTGCTTCTCTTTGTCTTTAGGATCGCCCTGTTGCGTTTTGAATTGCCCATCCTTTGTGTATACCGTTTCGTAACCTGAGTACTCTCCCTTTGCATCACAACTCCAGATATCAACAACAGCATCCCGTACGGGCTCGCAGCTTCCCGATTCAACGATCTTTAGCTTGAGGTGCAATACCATTCCGGGTTGCCCTTCGGTGATATCCTGACGGATGAACTTGGTGTCGAAGTAGAAGGGGCCTTCGGTTTGCTCAACAGGGACTACACAGTCCGGGTAAGGCTTGGGAGAAATGGCAGAGACGTCTTTTTTCTGTGCGGCAAGGGGAGCGAGGATAGCGCCAGTCCCTACGGCTCCAAGACCCATCACTACCTGGCGGCGAGAAAGCTTTTTCATCGGTATCTGTGTTTTGTATGAGAAATAGTAGTTTATGGAATAATCGGAAGCAATGGAAGGATAACGAAGGATTCTATCGCTTTAGTGCTCCCACCGATGTCATCCTGCACGAGCGGAGCGAGGAAGGATCTGGGCAAGCGCCACAGAACGGTATGTCGCCATCGTTTTGGTGGTGCTCGCCCAGATTCTTTCGCTTGCGCTCAGAATGACAAGGGGTTGGGGTATGCTGCTCATGGCGGGCTCTGTGGTTGCTGTTTAGCGGTTAATAGTCTAAGTTGATCGCGCCATTACCCATCAAAACGAGCCCACCCATGATTACCCTCAAGAATACCGATAGCCAGACCATTCTATGGTTCGCTCTGCCTAAAGGCAGTATCAACCCAGCTGAAGCCCTTGAGAAAGGTGTGCTTGAACCTAATGGCGAGGATACTGTCAATCCAGGTACAACCGTTAATGTACTCTTTCAATTCGATTCTGATGGCAAAGTTGGTGCCCTTGGTACTGCTGGTATAAACTCTGTAGTATCGTTCCATAACGAGCATGGGGTATATTGCGTTGTTGAGGATCCTGAATCTGCTGGCTCGGTTGAGAGCGATCAATTGTTACTCTTAACGGATCTGGAAATGCAGGAGTCGCAACTCGAGCCCAACGAGGAAGCGTTGTTTCATGTCAAGGTGACTAATGCGTCCCGGTTTAGTACGATAAAGGAAGCATCTATTCTATTTCAGCCGGGTTCAGCTGGGACCTCAGGTGCATCGGGAATACAATTCGAGCCCAATCCATTGAGTGTTAAAGAGTTAGGGCCTCTCAAATCGGAAACGGCTAAGTTTTCGGTCAAAACGACGGATGCAACACCGGGTACACATAAGATTGGTTGGGAAAGCAAGTTCAGCCTCAGTGCAGCGCCGCCCACGAATTCTGGCACGCTAGAAATAGTCGTGGTTGAGGATTGAGTCTGGTTGTTTAAGCCTGTGCCCTGAACTGACTTGGTGTAGTCTGCGTCATCGAGCGAAACGCTGTATTAAACGTAGACTTCGAGTTAAAGCCTACCTGAAGGGCGATTTCAAACACGTTTCGTTTAGGATCCTCAAGCAATTCGCGCTTAGCATGCTCAATGCGATACGCATTGACATACCGGTAGAAGTTCGTGTCCAGGTCCTGATTTAGGACTTGCGACACGTAATGGGGACTTTCCTTGATGTGTTTGCTCAGAGAGCGGAGGTTGAGCAGATTGTCGCAGTAGAGCTGCTCTTGCTCCATGGAGTAGCTTAGCTTTTCAAGAATACGTGCTCGGACATCCCCGGCAAGTGGTGACTTAAAGTATTGCGCCTTTTGAGGCTCTTCAATAGGAGTCACGCTCGATTTGGGAGCGAGCTTTGTTGTATGGCTAAAGATCGCGTATAGGACTCCGACAGTTACGCCTACATCCAAGAAGGTAAACGAGAGCTCAAGTAGCGAGGAACTGCCCGGGACGATGCAGTGAACAGTACGAAGTATACCCAGCAACCAGGCCGAGCATAGGATCAGGATGAGAAAGCGGATCGAGGAAAGAGAGCCATCGCCCTGGTGTGAAAGGAGAGGCTGTTGCTCCTTCGTTTGGCCGACCAACATTTTGTAGATCCGTATCAAATAATACGGCACCTGGAAGCAGTACAGGATGATGCACAACAGCATCGTCGTATGAATAAAAAGACTATGTGCTTCGCTGACTGTCCGGTTTGGATTTGCGTAGTCGATCCCTCCGTGTGCTGTTGCGAGGAGGGGAATGCACAGGATAAACCCTATCAGAATGACCATGAAGTGTCCTTTAGATAGAGCGCCCAGGATAGGCCGGGATTGCCTGGTGAGTTCTTGTGCTGATAACCACAGAAGAGGGGCAGAAAGGAACGAGGTGGTCATAAGAAGGCCCAGCCACAAGGCTTTCGCCGGTGTGTGGGGATGAATCATCAACCACTCAAACAAGAAGCAAACGGCTTCGACAGAGAGAAAAGCGATAATAAAGAGGCTTGATTTCCCCGATGCACGTTGCCTGGTGCCGAATAGCCCGATCGAAAAGAGGCATAATGCGATGGCGGCAACGTAGAGGATACCTTGAGCTTCAAGCATAGGATGAAATTAAGTGTCTTGGCTATATCTCTCCTTTTCTGGCAAAGTCAGCGATGTGCTCTGCTGCCCGAAAGGCGAGTGCCTGAATGGTCATTGTTGGCTGACCCCGGCCGGAGGTTACCAGGCTGCTCCCGTCACAAATGAACAGGTTAGAGACTTCATGGGAGCGATGGAATTTATCTACGACAGATGTCTCCGGATTGTTACCCATCCGGCAGGTACCGAGCAAGTGAGCGCCAACTGTTTGTGGGGCGATATCTGGAGCCCATATTTTCAACGCACCAGCCGCATCAAAAAGCTCCCTGGCGCGGTCGATCATGAACTGCATGGCAACCAGGTCATCGGGATGGTCCTGGTAGGTTACCCGGATTGCCGGCCGGCCCCATTGGTCCTTCGCTTCAGGGTCGAGGGAGATGTTGTTTGATTCGAGAGGAAGCGACGTGGTGTGGCCCATGATGGTCATGGTTCTCACGTAATCATGCTCCAGGTTGTCTTTGAACCCTTGCCCCCAAGTCGGGGTATCTGGCGACATTCCGCCGGGAATAAATCCGGCTGCAGCAAGGATGGGGGAAGAGGGGAAAAACCGTGCATCGAGTCCGCCGCCGCCGTAAAACCCACGCTTGGGATCGGTGTCATAGAAGTCGATGAGCCGGCGTGTGGCCTGAATGCTCTTGAATTCATTCAGCGGATGCTCGAAGACGGCATTGCATATGGGGGCTCCGTTAAACATCAGGTTTTTGCCCACCATGCCACTGCCATTGGACAACCCGTTTGGGTGCTGTGCATTTTCCGATAGCATCAACAGGCGAGTGGTTTCTGCACCGTTAGCGCTTACGATAACCGCCTTCGCTTTTTGTGCATGTTCGATGCCGTCGCGATCTAGATAAACAATCTGGCTGACCCTGTTTTGATCATCGGTGTCGATCCGCATCACCGTGCTTTCTGCGCGCACTTCGCATTTGCCTGTAGCCAGGGCGTTCGGAATGGCTGCCGAGAGCGATGACGATTTGGCGCCCACTTCACACCCCATGCCCCAGCAGTATCCGCAATGCGTGCAACCGGCCCGGCCATTGTAGGCCTTAGAAAGAATAGCTACGGGTGCAGGCTCTGGAGTCCAGCCCATTGCACGAGCGCCCCGTTCGAATAGAACGCCCGACGATTTAACAGGCATCGGAGGCAAGGGGTACGGTCTGGACCGGGGCGGGTCGAAAGGACCCGGAGCGCCCGAAACGCCAATTTCCCAATCAACGCGTGTGTAATACGGCTCAAGCTCTGCATACGAGATCGGCCAATCCTCGAACGTTGTGCCTGCAATAGGGCCCAGCACAGAGCGCTCGTTGAAGTCGATCTCATGGAAGCGCCAGTAATTTGCTGCAAAAAATACAGAGCTACCACCAACTAATTGGCCATAAATAGCTGCTGGAAAACCTACTGGTTGAGCCTCCACATCCTCCGTTGCGCGAAACGTCTGAACATTTTCTCCTTGAGAGCCACCCCAATACTTGAGGTCCACGAACTGGGCAAAGTCATCGTGATCGAAGGCGGCTTGTTGAACAAACGGACCTTGCTCCATAACAACGACATCGAAGCCAGCGCGGGAAAGCTCCATGGCTAGCACGCCTCCCGCTGCGCCTGATCCAACGATTACAAAGTCAACTTCTTCTGTGTTTGCGTAGGTGGGCATATCCTGAATCAATTCGTTCCCTCCCCATAGTTTGCTTCGTAATCATAATCAACATCATAATGCCCGAATGGCGGATTCCAGGCGTGGCGGTCGTCGATACCTACAAGATTCCAGCCCACCTTGTCTTTGTTGCCTCCGTACTTAGGATGTGTGAAGAGCCCGAATACCGTCAGCAAACGTGCGAGGCCAAACAAAGGTGTGTTTTCAATGCTTCCTATGAGTTCCTTTTGGTCTGCATCGGAGAGTTCTGCGAAGGAGGCTGTACCCGCTTTTTCCTGGGCCCTGTTCTTTAAGTCGGCGAGTCCGTCTCGTACAGGTTGCAGCATGGGTTTGATAGGGTCCACTTGCGCCAGGGAGAGGTCGGCAAAGTATACGACGCCTGCTTCGCGAGCGCCCGGAGTATCTCCAGATGGAATAATTTGAGACGTGAGCGCCTCAAAATCGGCCGCTTCTTCGGGAGTAAATGTGACAAATGCTTCCTCGTCTTCATGCGCTTGGCAGGCCATTTCAGATATAGACAGCAGCGCAGGAAACGTATACGCCAGCCATCCCAATCCACCTGCAGCACCAGTTTGTGAAAGAAAAGCCCGGCGGGACGAGTCTTTTAGATCCGTCGAGATCGGTGGTATAGATCGTTTCATGGAGTGAGCCTTTTGTGTGGGCGATAGCTGAACAGCACTCTTAATGATAGCAATTGTGTAGGTTAACTGTTAGCCACTCAAAAAGAAAGGCAGAGTACTATGCCAGATAGGTGGCGTGATTCTTATGAATGACTGATACTTTTTTTCTTGTCATCCTGCTCGAACGGAGTGAGGAAGGATCTGGGTAAGCACCTCATGAATGTATGCCTGTATGTTTCAAGTCGTGCACGCCCAGATCCCTCGATCGCTCCGCTCCAACGGGATGACAAAGTCCAGATCTAGTAAGGAGGCATCATTTCCTAATCGAGCAGTGCGCAACGATGTGCAATCCGCAAATCAGCTTAACCTTGTTAATCTCCATTTTGCCAGCAATCAGCTTATGAAAGCTAGACATTGAGAAGGCGTGGAGATGCCATTCGCTTTGTTCTTCCTCGATGGTAGGCATGAACAGTTGCATGAACCCGATTTTTGTAAGCCATCGTTTGATTTGCAGCTTGGGCTCTTCGTTCGGAACGGATAGGATAATGCGTGTCTTTTCGCCAGCAATCTTGATTAGATTGTCGATCACTTTTTCGGGATGTGGTACGTGCTCTAGCATCTCTGAGCAGATCACAACGGAGAATTCCCCTTTTGCAAAAGGGAGGTCTTCCGTGGCGTCGCAGGCTATCAGTTCGGCTGTACGGCCTTTTTGATCTAGATTTTGCTGCGCGTCCTCCAGAGCCGCTTCAGAAATATCGGCGCCCACAAACCGCGCGGCTTCGGGGAGGCTGACGAGTAAGTTGCCGGCTTCGCAACCCACCTCCAGCACGTGATCGGATTTTGTAATAGACGCCATTTTAATGATAGATCGGACCCTAAAGCGTTCGACCATGCCGGCCAGGCCTGAGTAGGGCGTGGGATGCTTTTTGTACATAGCATCGTTCCACAATTTAGAACCGGGCGTAGTCACTTGCTCTGGAGAATTAAGAGCCATGGCGTTGTATAAGGCATAAGGGGACGAAGGATGAACTTCTTGGTAGTTCATACCATCGTCCCCTCATGGCAGAAATAAAGGAAACCTCGTTTACTTGACCAGCACGATTGTTTTTGTGTCAATTGCGCCGTCGACGGATAATCGAACAAAATAAAGGCCAGCTGGCTCGTTTTGTGGCTGCCAGGAAAGTTGTTGTATTCCTGCAGGTATCGTTCCTTCTGTTAGATTTGCGACTCGCCGTCCCAGGATATCGTACACATCCACTCGCAGCTCAGAGGCCTGGGTCAGTTCTAGCTCAACCTGCACCTGATCTTGCGCCGGGTACGGGTAGAGTTCGAACGAAGCCAATCCGTGGGGAAGTTCTTCCTCTACTCTCGTAGATTTTTCGTTTAGTTGATACTCGTACATGATGCGATTTGAGTTGACCCACATTAAGCTTCCTGGGTCATACGTCTGAAATAGAAATTCGAGGGGGTCCCCGTCTGCATCAAGGGTATAGGCATTTCTGGATTGGTTAATCCATTCTCCGACCCCATCCTTTCCTTGAGCGACCAACTCGGTAAGGTTGCCGCTGGTGTCATAACTAAACAATAGTCGGAGCGCAAAAGCTCCTTGCTTCAGCGCTTCAATCGTCTGCTCAGTCACAAGGCCATTGTTATTGTGCATGACTGTGGTCTCTGAGTAATCGACCCATGCTCCTGCTACATATTCCTGGGTCAATGTCACGATATTCGAGCCAGGATAAGTGATTAAGTCTTGAAACTTGAGTTTCCAACTTCGTGAATTGGCATCCCAATCTTCTTGAGTCTCAACCGTTTTACGTCCTTGTATATCGTATACGAACGTATAGAATTGTGCATCAGCGAGTGCTCCGGTATCATGAATGGTTTGAATCCTGGTTTCTGTGATGAACCCGTTTTGAACAACAGAGGTCGAAAGGAATCTCGTTTTCCAGGCTCCATCTATCCAGTCAAAGCGTTCAATCTTTATCCGGTTGCCAAAGGAGTCCTGTTCAAATACGGATAGATACTGGTTTTCAAATGCGGTCCCGTTCCAGGTCTGCGTAAGGACTTCAGAGGTGTTAGCAGCAGGGTCCTCCGAGAAGAAAGTAGCTGTATCTTCGACGTACGCCTGTAGGCCCGAATTCCATCGAAGAAGGATGTTACTGATCAATTGATCATCGTCATTGTATTCATTCTCTTGTTTGGAATATAGGTTCCAGATATTTCCTAACCATATTTCTTCAATAGCAGAAGAGATGAGCCCATCTGCCTTCGTATAAGCGGTTGGTACGAACGTGTCACCCATGATGCATGTGGCGCGCTGCTCAATCGATAAATTGCTCGTTGCATCTGCAATAAAATCACTGGCAGCAGCCTGGTGCTTTTGTAGAGGCGTTAGGGAGTGATTCGACTTAGAAAGGATGCCAGTAGTTGGGCAGTCCTGGGCGTGTACAATGGACACGGCAAAAAATAGAAGACATAGTGCAGCACCAACAAGTTTCATATAGCAACTCCAGTATGTTGAATGAGGTGAAAAGTTGTGTGTGGCCTATAGGAAACAAGATCACGGAGTTTCCGCTGGAGGATACATTTTAAAGTACGAAAAGCAGTGCTAAAAAGGCATAGTCGGTTGTTATGATTTAGGGTAAAAAAGGAGGGGCTGTGCGGAGGTTGTCTCAGTTGTAATTGAACCCGCCAATTGTTAATCTGCAGCCCACTTGAAGTAGCGCCTGTAGATGTAATGATGGATACAAATTCTAGCAGTCATTTACTTCCCATTGATTGGATAGTCATGGGGGCATACCTGGTGTTTCTTATCGGGTTAGGGATCTACTATCGCCGCTATGCAGAAGCAAGTATTGAAAATTTCTTTTTGGGTGGTAGAAAGCTGAAAGGATGGCTCACGGGTACATCCTTTGCGGCTACTTTTTATAATGCAGAAGTGGGCAGTGTGTATGTGGGGTTGACGGTAAGTACGGGGATGTTCATTTGCTGGTGGTTCTTTAGCCGGTTTGGTTTGGCTTTGCTCATTGCTGCGGTGTTGTTCGCTGTGTTTTGGCGCCGGCTCAACATATTCACATCGCCAGAATTCTACGAATTGCGATTCCCCGGCAAGGCAGGAACCGCTGTGCGAACCTGGGTTACGGTGCGAAGTGCCTGCATAGCTGTAGTAGCCTGGACTGGGGCCGGTTTGCTGGGGCTGAGTTTTGTGGCCCAAGAACTCTTAGGGTGGTCTAAGCTCGAGACATTGGTTGTGGTCGTTCCCATCATCCTGGTGTATGTGTACCTGTCGGGGTATATGGGGGTGGTTGTGAGTGATGTAATTCAAGGCATCATTCTGATAGGAACGACTCTTTTGCTATCTATACTGGTCTTAGTGGACTTTGGTGGAGAGGCCGGTTTTCTGGCCGGCCCGGGCGCTTTGCGCGATGCACTTCTTACCGCTTTGCCGGAGAATCCTGAAGTGGTAAGCTGGCTACCACCCGTCGATCATGAGTTCTTAGGGATGTTGGGTATCTTCTGCTGGATTGTCGGGAAATCCTTTGGCTATGGTGGAGATACGGCGCCAGTTGGAGCAACGATGGAGGGGCAACGCTTGTTATCAACGAAAAGCCCAAGGGAAGCATCTAAGATGTATTTATGGACCGTAGGCCTGCTCTTCTTGATGCTCACCGTGCTGACGTTACCGGGGCTTGGGGCACTTGCGCATCGGCCAGAGCTGTACACGGCATCCGCTGCCGAGCGTGAAACTGCCTTTGGGTGGTTGTTAGGGCAGTACATGCCACCGGGATTGCTCGGGCTAGCACTATTGGCCTTGTTTGCAGCCATCATGTCCACGGTGGATTCCAACATGAACCTGGGGGCCCAGGTGCTGCTCAATGATATTTACAAGCGATTCATCGGGCCGGAAGCATCTGTGAAAGAATATATGATGGTAGGCCGCGTTGCAATGATTTGTATTTTGGCAGCCGGCGTCATCATCGCCATTGCGGCCGACTCCGTTATCGCATTTGCAGTGTTGATGCTACAGTTTTCATCAGCTGAGTTACCGGCAAATTGGGCGCAATGGTGGTGGTGGCGTTTTAATGGCGCTGCACGGATGGCGGCTTCTTTTGGTGGCGTTGTATTTTTTCTGATCAATCGCTTCCTCATCTTCGACCCGATGGTTGCTGCAGGGGATATCAGCGGCTCCACGGCGGCGTATCTCGTTGTCCTTACCTCGATGGGCGCTACAACCTTGTTGTGGGTTACCGTAGCGTTGCTAACACCTCCAGATCCCGAAGAAGACCTGGTCGCATTTTATCGAGAGGCCCGTCCGATTGGATTATGGGGACCGATAGCCAGCAAGGTAGATGGGGTAGATGAACAGCGGTGGAGCCGAGTTTTCAAAGGACTGGGGATTGCGATTGTTGGATTCTTGGCGCTTTGTTCGGCCACCCTCGTACTTTACGCACTGTATCTGGGATATGGATGGTTAGCCTTGGTTGCTTTCATTGTTGCTGTCTGTGCCGGATTCATTTTCTTCAATACATACAAACGATTTATTGGTGCCATTGAGCGAGATTTTAACGCGATGGTACGAGATTAGCTCGTAGACTTATTATGGAAAACCCTATTGACTCGACAGATTTTTTAGCTGTTAAAGATATGCTTCGCGGACCTGCCGCGTTACAAATGCCAACATTCAATAGTGATTTATCCCTCAATACAGATTTTCTGAAGGAAAATATCCGATTTGCCCATCAAGGCGGTTTGCGAAGGGGGAGAGGGTTTTTGATTTGTCCGAGTGGCACCGGGGAATTTCAGAGCCTGACGTATCAGGAGCACGTGGCGATGGTCGAGGCAGCCGTTGAGGCAACAGAAGGTGATTTACCTGTGATGGCAGGTATGGCCACCCCTCGGCTGGATATCGCCATTGAGCTTGCAGGGAAATTGCAGCAGGCCGGAGCCGCTGCCGTAATGGTCCCTCCTCCGTTTTATTACAAATTAGACGAAGACGCGTTTTTCTCGTTCTACAAAGAACTCGCTACTGCCGTACCTATTGGAATTATGATCTATGATCAAGTCTGGCGCAATCTGGGTACGGGTGTATCATTGTCGATGATGGAGCGGTTAGCAACATTGCCTAATATGATTGCGCTGAAGTATGGGAGTCCCGCCCATTTTACCGATATGATATTAGCCTATCAGCAGTTTTCCGATCGGTTTGCCTTTATCGACAATTCCCTGGCATATACCGTTGCGATCAGTCATATGCATGGCTGCCAGGGCTACATCTCTTTCCCGGCTGGATTATGGCCGAAGTTTGAGCTGAAGCGTTGGGATTTGCTCGAATCTGGTAAATACAAAGAGGCTGAGCTACTCGGGGCCCGTTTCTCCAAGTTCTTACACCGGTATCTTACCGGAGACGAGTTTGGCGGAGACTTCGTTTTTCACGATGGGGCCACAACAAAAGCCATGCTCGAATACGCAGGGTTGCATGGCGGTCCTGTACGCGCACCCTTCCGGGCACTGACAGATCGTGAGAAGTCTGACATGTTTGCTCTGCTGGACGAGATTGATAAAGACGTTTAGAATTTCGTCTCTGCACTACCTGATTACCAGGTAACAGCTCTTGATAAAATGATTTATTTGAGCAGGACAACCTGCTGTGTTTTTAATGTATTGCCTGTGCGAATCTGATAGAGGTATACACCACTTGCAACGGTGCTTCCCTGGTTATTTGTGGCATCCCATTGTATCGTATGTTCACCAGCAGGCATGCTTTGGCTTACGAGGCTGCGAACAAGCCGGCCCGAGGTATCATAGATTGCAATTTCTACATGCTGTTGATCTGGTATGCCATAGGAAATCGTAGTAACAGGATTAAAAGGATTTGGAGAAGCCTGGAAAACGGACAGTTCTTGGCTTGCAGAGCGGCTCCGTTTACGATGGGTACTCATGGGTGGAGCAAAACGCCATACATCATTGTCGACGTTGAGGTAATTAGTAGGGTCTGTGAAATCAAACGTTTCTCTGTCTCCTCCAAACGTATAGATGGATGACCGCCGGCTTTGTCCGCCATCGAGGGCAAGAGCAGCAAAGTCATATTTGATCTCTGTAGGTGACACTGCATTCCAGGGTGAATCACTTACTTGCTTCCAATCTGCCCCATTTTTGCTAACCCAAACATCCATGGGATTGGTTATTAGGCCAAATCCGCCAAAACAGACAATGGTATCTCGAATGATCAGGCACTGATGCCCGGGACGTGCAACCCAATCGGCAGCAGGTGTAACCTCTTCCCAATTTGCGCCATCTTTAGAGCGCCACACATCATTAAAGTAGGGCGGCTCGCAGAAGGGGAGAGGTTCACATACAAAGCCATCTTCACCTCCAAGCAGGTAGATGTATCCATCTTTGGCAACTACCGCAGCACCAGCCCGTTTTTCCCATGGCGCCTTATCGGTCACTAACTCCCAGGAGCTTCCATCTTTAGATTTCCAGACATCATTATAATAGATGCGAGGTGGCCCCATGTCACCAACGATGGCGTCATCATCATTTTTTGATCCACCCAGTACATAAATCTCATCATTAAGAACAACACTGCTCAAGCCTGCTCTACCTTCCCAACCAGCAGCAGAAGTCATTTCGGTCCAGTTGACTCCATCCTGGCTTCGCCAGACATCATTGAAAAAGTCAGAGGAAGGGATTTGTGGCGGACAATCTGTAGGAAAGGGTGGACAATCAGGGTTGTCGATAATATTAAAGTTCTGCCCTCCGAGGACGTACATATACTTGCCTTTGGTGACCGCTTTGAAATAAGCCCTGGCAGGCCATTGGCCTTCTGTGTCACTCTCTAAAATCTTCTCCCAACTTTTCCCACGGTCAGCACTTTTCCATACGTCTCCCCAAATAGTACTGGCACCTGGGACGGGAATAATAGCAGGGTCGATGGGGGTACGGCCGCCCATCAAGTAAAAATGATGATTAAATTCTACGGCTTGCAGTCCTGCTCGTGCCTCCCATGTGGCACCCTCATTCAGTTCTGTCCATTCGTACTCAGTAAAAGAGTGGTTTACGACATAAATCGAAGCAGCAGTAAACAGTCCGAGTACGAGGAGGGCAAGTAGATAATGAGCTTTTCGATAGAACATAATGTATTGGATCCCTTGCGATGATATTGGAAAGAGATGATTCTATGAGGGTAGTATAGTTCTCGTAAGGGAGGATTTAAAGCTGGTTTGGCTTCAATTATTGAGATACAGTACGCTTTTTATATGTAGTCAGTGTGATTCTGTACGTGCTTGTTTTGAACGATCACGAGGAGGCTCAGCGGAGTATGAGTTCCAGTTTGGACTGTCTCAGAACGGCTCAGAATAGTCCAGGCACATTTTGGAGGTGCACGAGGAGACTCATTGGTCCTTCGATGCTAGTAGTTAGTATCTCTGAAGAGCTCCGAGTTGTCCAGGCACATTTTGGAGGTGCACGAGGAGACTAAGAGGAGCATGGGAATGAACTGAGGGTACCACAGTACGCTAAGTGCGGGGCTGGAACAAGCAATTATCTTCACGAAGGAGCTAAGAGGTCATCCAAAATGAATCACAGGCATCAATGAGAGGCTCCGTGCAGCCCCAAAATGGGATTGGCTTCCATGAAGAAGCTTTGTGTTCATCCAAAAAGGTGCAAAGGCTTCAACGTGAGGCTATGTGCAGCCCCAAAAATCGGCTTGGCTTTCGCGGAGTAGCTTCGAGGTTGTCGAAAATGGAGCAAAGGCTCCAATGAGCCCCTCCGTGCAGCCCCAAAATGGGATTGGCTTCCTCGAAATAGCTTAGAGGTCGTTAGGGTTGGATTAGAGGTTCCGAAGTATGCTAAATGAGGAACTAGAAGAGGTACTTATTATCTCGAAGAAGTGTATGCTTCTCTAGGCTCGCCGTTTCGCTTACCTGGTGTTTTTGCTGCTCTTATACTGAAGGCAGCTAATCGATACCGTTTTGGTGGCAAGTAGATCATCCGCTTCATATCTTTCCATAACGATGAAATGTACGTAAAGCAGTAAATCGGTAGAGAAATGAAGTTGATAAGCAATAACAAATTAAAGGAAGGAAATGATAATGCGTATAGGAAGGGGTGGAGAGATCGGAATAAGTATGTTCTGGAAAGGCTAAAAGCGCATCACGACCACCATCTTGACGTATTTTATAAAGCGCAAAACGCAAACCCCAGGGGCCGCAACAGAGATGTTGTAATACAGAGGGAAAAGGCAATTATCGATTTACTGAAGGGCCTTATGCAAGAGCTAAAAAAAGGGTGAACTAAAATGTCCATATTAAAGCGGTAGTGTTTCTCCATGTTAAGGGAATAACGCAACCCTGGTGGTAAGAGCTGTGTGTTTTTAGGAGATAGTTGCAGCTACAATTCGAGGAACTTTGTTTCGACCGCCTCCTTTCGAGATTCGAATTGAACTGAATGGTTGTTGAAGCTGGTGGCCGATATAAGCTGTGTCGATGATTGGGGCAAGCATTAATGATTTAGCAAGAAAATCAAGTCGCTCTTCTTCTGATAAAAGATCTAAACCACATGCGTGATAAGAGTCGCCGGAATCTATTAATACGAATCCACCTTTAAAGAGCTTTGTACAGACCGTTTTAATGAGCTTAGTGTTTTGTGGTGTTACCTCAGATCTGAAGTCTAAAAGAGCCAGGTGGTATGACGAACCATTCTTATGTTTTAGGCGGGAAGACAATCCCACGTTTCTTTCGTCTTTCTCGATAATTTTTGTAAGAAGATTGCTTTTGAGCAGAGCAGTTGATTTAGTCTCGATTTGGCCAGGACCATTATGAAACAAGGCCGCCGTGACGACATTTTCAGATACCCAACCTTCCTTGAGGCATGTTGAAAAAAGGGCTGGCCAGAAGGGCGTTACCCCATCTTTTCGTATTTCTAGCGCTTTATCTATAAGGTCTTGCTCAGCTTCATTAATGGTTATTCGTTTTTGAAGAGGCGGTGGGGAGTGATAGCGGCACAACTCAAAGTGGGTTATGTCTGTAAAATTGAGAATGAGGTCTCGATAGAATATATGCGATTCTTTATTTATTGAGGAACCTAGATAATCTTCAAATGAATCCGTTATCATTAGTTTATAGGCCTCGCTGCTGCTTCTATAGACCTGAAAAAGGTCTGATTTCTATCTTGAATACGTTCTGCTAGGTCAATAACCCGGCTAGATAATAGGACACTTTTAAGTGCTGTAGGTTTGCCTGGTAATGGTTCTTTGACTCCGCGGACATGTAATACTTCCAATTCTTCGATATTGTTATGAAAAGCATACAAAACCCTTGTATTACCTTCTAAAGCAACTGATTTGTCGCCGCGTTTTTCGAGTACAGGTGGAGTTAATTCAGATACTATATTTCCATCATTGTCGAAGATGGTTGCTGTACGGAATGGAGGGACTCCATAATCAGAAAAGGCTTTTGCTAAGTTTTCTATTTGGTAATATTTGAATGCTCTAACCCTTCGGTTGATAGTAATCATATCTGAAACTTTGACTTTCTCAAGTTTCATTTCGACATCCGAAGGACTGTACTGGGTAACACCATGTTTTAAGCGTTTTATGAGAGGATCTGGATCTGATGAAACGACTTTTACCTTTCCATTGGATTTCTCTGGATCACTTATAAGCGGGAAAAGTTTATGATGAAGTATTTGCACGATACTTCTGTGTAATCTACCTGTATAAATTGACGCAAAATAACCGTATGCGTTTTTTGAGTCGTTTAAAACAAAGGCAGACCCCCTATTATCATCTACCCTTTCTATAAAAAAACCTCGGACAGGTAAACTTGCCACTACGTCAACAGAGGCTCCAATTTTTTCCAGGAGAGTACGCCGTTGCATTTCCCGCGCAAGTTGATCACCTGTTTGGATGGGATCAATTGTTAATACATTAACCTTTGCTCCTGCCATTCGCCACGCGAGAATTGTTGGGAATAACTTCCAGAACCAGTATGTATCATTGTCTGAGACGATCAGCCTCTGTCCTGGATTTAAGGCTTCTCTTACAAACTCTACATAGAGTTCTTCAACATCTGCTGCATGATTGCCCAGGCTTAATTCAGACTGAAATTCCAACCCTTCGTTTTTGATAAATTGAAGAGTTTGGTTGTGGCCACTTTTCATGAGTGACTCAGCCTTTCCCTGGTTCATTGTGTCAAAGTCGGTAGTTTTGATTCCCAACGTTGGAATAAACACTCTATGAACTCCTGGCTGTATTTGTGTTTGTAAGTCAGTCGAGCCACCCATCACCGTGTTAATCAAACGGGTGAGGAATGTTGTGATATTCCATTCATTGGGCAAATGTGTTTCTCCCTCTAGAGAAAACGCTAATACCGGTCCGCCGAGAGAATTCTTGTTCTTCTCGCTAGAAAATACAAAGGTTGGTAAGTTACTTAATACTGCTCCATCTACGTATCGATTATTTCCAACGGTAACTGGTTGGAAAAAGATTGGAATAGCTGAAGAGCTTCTTACCGCTAATGCAACTTCCTCATCTGGTGTGTCCTCCGTACTCCACACCTTTGCTACGCCAGAAGCTAAATCAGTCGAAACTATGCTGGTAGGTATGACTAAGTCTCGGAATTTTATAGGTTGCCTCGCATCTGGTAAAACTTCTGAAAGGCATTTCTCGATCCAGGTTTGAATTGGCTGAGAGGAGTAGGCTCCACCATACAGGAGGAATCTACCCCAAATAGGTTTTTTTATGAACCAACCAAGGGGAGGCTTTTTAAGCACAGACATCCAAAAACCGGAATGAAGATTTACTTTTTCTGGTTCTTCGAGGAATTGCTTGAAATCAAGCTCAAGTAATGTTTTTTTAAGGTATTCAACCGAAGCCCCAGCTCCAATTAAAGCGGCTATAATTGATCCCCCAGAAGTCCCAGCTACTTCATTAAATCGTACTCCTGCATTGACTGCTGCCTCATAGGCTCCAACGTATGCAGCGCCAAGGCACCCACCTCCTTCGAAAACACCGCGGCATGCTTTGAATAATTTAGTTTTCATCTTAAAAAAGGGTTAGGTGGGTATTTAGTAGATGCTTTGTAGCTGTTTAGCGAAAAAAATATACATGAATTGTTATATAAATAAGAACATGTGTGATGTATGGTTTTTGGTTAAGCAAATAGCAGTAGGGCCAGTCGTGATGTATAATTGGTGTCACAACGGCACCCTAGCCCAAGGTCTTGCGCCATTCTACTGTGGTTAGTCGTATCCAACGACCTTTAGGATGACGATAGCTGTTGGGTCTTTCTCTAGGATGCCTCGCGCATGCTTCATTGCCCGGGTGGCTGGGGCTCGGTCATACTCTATTACAACACGCTTTCCCTGTAGTTTTGCATCGATTATGGCGAGCTGGAAATCTGGCCGGGTTCTTCGGCTTACCCTGCCTGGGGAACCAGGTTGACCTGAGCGCTGTGTTCGATTCACTTCCGCTTCTACAATCTTAGCACCTGCGGCCTCAAGATGTTTTTTTGTCAACTCGAAGTCCGCGCGAAATTCTGTATGCTGAACGTCCGCGGGATTAGGTGCCGAAGTAAGTTACCTTCCGGCAATGCCAAGTCAGGGAAGCTTATGTACCATTTAATGATATTGCAACAGATATTGATCAGGAATCCGGTGCCCTAGCTTCCCGTGGTTTTGAGCTATTCCAGAACTATCCGAACCCGTTCAATCCATCGAACACTATGGAATTTATGGTATCGATTCACGTACCTGTCTCAATGAAGATATTTGATGTTTTAGGGAGAGTAGTAGCAGCCTTGGTTGACCATGAAGTGTTAATACTTGACAGACATAAACGAATTTTCGAGGCTGAATCCTTGCCCAATGGGGTCTCTTATTATCGAATGACTGCTGCCAACTTTGAGCAAACAAAAAAATTAATCCTGCTCAAATAATGTGAATACTGTATGGCCCTTCAATAATCGCACTAAGTAGCGGAAAATCGCAGGAAATGAAATACAGACAACCGAAAATTCCCAAAAGGCGATTAGTAACGGCGGCTCCCAGCATCTGGTACTTTAAAGGTACCGATGGTGATGGAAAAAGCGACGCATTGGCGACTTCACTGGCTGGAAGAATCACGATAATTATCAGAAGGCATTTGAGCGGCTGCTGCGGGATTTGAAGGCGTGAGCCAGGTGCATAGCACAATGATAAGCCTACTCCCATGAATTAGTAAGGTGTGGTGGTGGTATGCTTAGTTCAGAAAGCACCTGGTTTTGTTGGACAAATTGACCGTTTGACTTCACATTATGGTTCTGCATAATCGGGTACCTGTTTTTAACAATAGCAATAAGTTTTTGTAGATGCTCCATGATTAAATTCACAGCGCTTACAGCATAATCAATTCTAATTACAAGCTCTCCATATCGAAGTGTTACCCCTTGAATGTGGCCGTTCTCGATCCTGGAATACAGTTGTTCGTTCTTCCCTTTATCAATCCAGGAGTGTTGGTGAACGATTACATTCCGAATGGATCCAAGATCTGTGAGGCCCTGATTTATAGACTGAGAAATGTCAAACGGGCATTTTAATACGTGTTCAAAATACTTCTTCGCCTTGTCAAAGAAAAAATCCCCTACGATGTCTTCAAGGGTTAATTCGATGGAGATGTCTGAATGACCGCGATTAATTCTTTCTCTGATGACAGTGGAAAGCCGAAGAATGATGCTCTCATGTGCGCTGAATAATGAGACGATGAGCGGGCGGACCAATTGCTGGTAGAGATGCACATTGACCACGTATTTGTACTCCATGCTGATCTTGTCTAACTCGGCATAGAAGACAGAGTCGAAATCGGGTAGATTATATTCCTCTGGATCAGAGTTCGATATAGGGATATGTGATTCTTTTTTCTTCGAAATCGGATGGATTGCGGCTGATTTCTCGACGGGTGCAGCAGTTTCTGCCGAGTGCCCGAATACCGCTTTGGATACCTGCGCTTCAGGAGGATTGCCCGATTGTCCATCCCCGTGAGGCATTGACTGCTTCTGAACACGAGCTTGAAAGTGTTTGGCCGTTTCACCTGGTCTGGGCTTGAGTTGGTCAAAGTAATGGTGTGCCCTCTTAGAAATCTCACTTCGCGGGAAGGGTTCTTTAAATAACGTTCTATTCATTTCTTGCAGGGCAGTCTCTAAACCCGATAGACTTGTGCGCTTGAAAAGCAACGAGCCTGCTAATCGTGCTATGCTACGTTCCCGATTTTGCCTAGATATGGTCTCGGGTTCAAGGGCGGGGTTTTTCCTGTCGGATTTGACGTTGAGTTTTGAGTAGTCCACTGGAAACGGTACGGAATCTGGGTTTATGAATAGATCCGGGTCGTACGATGCTGTCCGGTATCGTTTTGCGTTGTCCTTGCCCTGCCTGACTATGTGTGAACCTAGCATCTCGAAAACTTCTTGGGAAGCAGCTTCATATTCTTCCTTGTTTGTAGGCACAGGGGTAACGGGGACAAGGACAGAGTAGTTTTTGCCGCGGACAGAACGCAGGATGGCCAAGACATGCGGGTTTGCTACCAACTCCTTGCGGGCAGCCTCTGAATCTTGCGCTACATCCGTTTCAGAAATGACAACTCCGCTATAGGCCTGGATGGTACCATCGCCCTGCAGGCTCAGCATGCCCGAATAGAAAAAAACAGGGAGCTCTTTTTTTCTCTTTGTTTGCGACGCGTCCTTGTTGAGCGACCGAAGCCACAAGACCAGTTCCTTGTGCTCCCCTTTTCTGATTTGTTTAAGCGATTCCAGGATGGTGAGGTTTTGAAATTCCTCTGGCTTTGCACAGTGAGAACAGGTCAGGGTCGTGATGACCTGGTTTAAATAATCGCTTCCCCTCATTGGCTCACCTTCTTCATTTGAGTTAGTGTCCGGTCGTTGATCCAGCGGTCCTGTAGGGGCTTCTGAAATTCACTATGTATTGGGTATTGAGATGGTTGTGTCGCGTTCAATGTGGTAGCTTAGTATAAAAGATGGGTAGTGCTTTTTCATATAGATTGGCAAGATGGTGCAGCCTGATCGCGATTGCGTCTGGCTGTTTCTGTTCTATTGCATGAATTGCGCTTCATTCCCTGGGGGGCGTCCTTTTTTGCGGCATCGCTCAGTATCCGAGCTTGTTAAAGGACTTTGGTTAGGCCTGTCTGCTCTTTGAGAAAAGAGATCGGGGGGCAGGCCTACTGGGAGGAATGAGGTAGAGGACTTGGTTTGTGTATCGGCTGTCTGGGTGAAAGCTTAAGTGGGTGTTGGGTTTAGGCTAGCCCCAGTTTTTTACACCTTTTATTACCGAGCTAACGTAATGCCTTGGATTATTAGCTTGAGGAATACTTAGTTTGGGGTATTGGCCGCATCTTTTGAAAGTGCCCAGACTCCTATGAAGCCTAATGCCCTCCCCTCGTTAACCCTTTTATTGTTTTTGTCTGCCTGCAATATGGGGCCCGACTATCCAGACGCATTTTCGCCGGATAATGCCCTCTCTACCTTTGAACTCCGTGAAGAATTTCAAATCGAAGTCTTTGCATCCGAGCCCATTGTCATGGACCCTGTGGAAATGGTATTTGCTGAGTGGGGGCCGACATATGTTATAGAGATGCCCGATTACCCCGATAAGCCAGCGCTAGGCCAAGGCAAAAGCAGAGTTGTTGCTATCTGGGATACCAATGGGGACGGGCGTGCAGATCAGCGATCTGTTTTTGCAGATGGATTGCCGGATGCCACCAGTGCCTTACCCTGGGATGGCGGGCTTATAGTTACGGCGGCTCCCAATATCTGGTACTTTAAGGACACCAACGGGGATGGAAAAGCGGATGTACAAGAAGTGTTGTTTACTGGTTTTTTTGAGAACAACTCAGAAGCGCAAATCACCAATCTCCGATTCTCGGTAGATAACTGGATCTATGCTTCCAATTTCGGGCAGGCCGGCTCTATCACCTCAACCCGAAATCCTTCGGTACATCCATTGGATGTCACAGGAGGTGATTTTCGCTTTCGAATGGACAATGGAGCATTTGAAGTAGCCGCAGGGCCTGCACAGTTCGGGCAGGGGATTGACGATTGGGGCGAACGGTTTGTAAGTCATAATACTACGCATATCAGTCACCTGGTTATTCCCTGGCGTTACGTGCATCGGCATCCTTATCTGCCAGATGCTTCTGTAATAATCAATATCTCTGATCACGATCTACGCATGTACCAACGTACACCGGCACCCTACTGGCGGGCAGAGCGCACGCGGAGGCGGCAAAAAAGATACGACGAAGCGGGCAATGGACGTATCGAGTACGCCGCCAATCATTTCACCGGTTCATCTGGAGGCACAGTATATGACGCGTCCTTATTTCCAGAAGCATTCTATGGCAATGTGTTTACTGGCGATGTGGCCGGCAACCTGATTCATCGTGATGTTCTTGTGCCTAAAGCCGGTAGCCCTACCTTTGTCGCTCAGCGGGCCGCGGATGAAAGCGATCGTGAGTTTCTCGCTTCCGTTGATTCCTGGTTCAGGCCAGCCAGCTTTTCAGTAGGGCCCGACGGCGCGCTTTATGTAGTTGATATGTACCGGCAGCATATCGAAACACCACTCTCAATACCGGAAGATCTAAAAGCCGACATGGACTTTTATAACGGCAGTGAGATGGGGCGAATCTATCGCATCTTCCCAAAAGGTGTCGTGCCTGGTTCTGCAAATCTAGATTTTGAAAATGCAACAACCGAAATGTTAGTCAATGTACTTTCACACTCGGATGGTTGGTGGCGCCGAACGGCTCAGCGTCTCTTGCTCGAGCGCCAAGACATCGCGGCAATCCCCATGCTTCGCGCGCTTTTTGAGACATCGAGTTTACCGCAGGCCCGTCTGCATGCGCTTTATGGTTTGGACGGGTTAAATGCGTTAAGCAATCGAGACCTGCGGCGTGCTTTGGCCGATATGGAAGCCGGGGTACGAATCCACGGTATTAGACTGGCAGAGGGCAATGCGATGTTCTTTAATCAGATTGCTGCTTTGACTAACGATGATTTGCCAAGGGTTGCTTTGCAAGCCATACTGAGCCTTGGGTCGATGGGAGATGAACGTAGCCTGCCTGTATTCATAACCTTCATGGCTAAGCATCTCAATGATCGCTGGATGCGACGTGCTGTGCTTAGTTCAGAAATTGGTTCATCTTTGACATTTCTTGAAGCACTTCATGAAGAGGTGCGATTGGAGGTAGATGGTGAAGGGGGGCGTGCGGAATTTTTAACCAGTTTTGCCGAGATCATTGCGAAGCGAAATGCGTCAGGAGAATTCGAAAAACTGAAGGCTATGTTCCCTGGTTTGCAGGTGGAGGCGCCCATGACGAGCAATACCCCTTAGCTTCAATCGGGCCTTTTAAAATGGTGCACCCTCCACATTGATCGTCTGCAGTCGGTGCGAGCCAAAACTGACAAGTGTCGCACCGCCTTGCAGGGATTGGAGTTTCGTCTACATATGCAAGTGAGGCGCGAATCTGTTTTTCGTTTTCTGACAGTTGAGACAGATCCTGGCAGGACGTAAGTGAGATGGTTTTAGGCTTGCAGCCTGTAATGAGGCCAAACGAAAGGACTGAGAGAACCCAGAAGCCAATTTGCCGGCGGGTTTGTGTTCTATACGGAGGGTTTTGGTGCATTATTCAACTAAATAATTATTGCTATAGGGTGGAATTACGCCGGCACCATCCGATTGGCATTGCCCGACAAGATTTTTCCAAGCGCCTCTTCCGGCAGGTTAAGGCTAATCAACAGGTCATATAGCCGATTGTCAAACGCATCTCTGCCAAATAGCAAACGATCCTGATAGTTGACCAGAAAGTCGAAGGTGAAAGAGGGATCGCGGGTGAGGGCGGTGTAGCCTGAGCCGGCGGACAGATCGCAATACAAATTAGGGTACTTATCCATATATTTTAGAATAAGTCCCCCGGGTGTAATTGGCTTGTCACGTGGATAGGCTTCTTCTCCTTCGTCGGCGTCGCCCGAGATCTCTCGCCAAAATCCTGGTGCATGCCCGATAAATGTTGTTTCCGGACAAAGTTTTAATGCCGCTTCCATGTTTTCAAGGCTTCCGCCATACCACCATTGCCGCCCGACCGGCACGTCATGACGTGGAAACGTAACATCGAGATGAAAAATAACAGGCAATCCCAAATCACCTACGAATTGAAATAGCCGGAGCACATCTGGATCGTCATATCGTATGCGTAGCTTGAACTCGCCAAATACGCGTACTCCATGGATTTCAACGGCAGCTTTGAGTTTGTCGTGTGCGTAGGGATCTCGGGGATCAACCGTTGTACCAGGTATAAATCGTTCAGGGTATTGCTCACAAAGTTCAACAACATCCCGAAAAGGAATCCCGACCTCAAGTGGATTTGTGACAGCGTAGTAGTTAGGGCTGATTTCCCGCTCCGGTGCTTCCCAACTGATGAGCCAGGCTTTGTCGATACCGGCATCATCCATGTTTTTAATCATCTTCGCCGCACTATGCCCATGCCAACGGGGATGGCAATGGATATCAATGACCTGGTGGGTTGGCTTATCCTTTTGAACGGTGAAGTTAGCCGCAGCTAGTGGTGCGGCTGCAAGGGTATGAAGAAAAGATCGCCTGGAGTATGACATGTTTGGAAACCGCAGAATGTAGAATATAGAACCCTGAGCTGCAGAATGAATTTCGAAAGGTAAAATCATAACCGCTTCTGCTTCTCAAGTGCTACATGTTACATTCTGCGATTAAGTCTCGCAAGTTCGGGCATTTTTGGCCAACTTGCAGTAAGGCACGTTGGGTGAGTCTGGCTCCCCGGGTAGAGTAGGTTAGGGTTACACCTGGTTACGCTCAGTTAAGATGCTGAATGTGTCTCCGGTGATTTTTACCGATATTCGTTCCGGGATGTCTAAGCCGATAAGCGCAGCCGGCTGTGTCGATGCCATCGCCCAGGCTGTTTCAAACGGGACGCCACAGTGGCGGGCCGCATTGATGATGGCCCGGTCCAGCGTCAGTGCCGAGCCAGCGAGGTTGGGCTGGCCTGGAATCTGGCAGCGCAGGGTTTCATCGACTTCTACAGTTTGCTCTCCCAGTTTATAGAGGCCGGTGCCTGCACCGGCTGCAGAGATGGCGTCGGTGATGAGGATGGAATGGTCGAGCGTCTTGGCCCTGAGAAAGTTTTTGAGCGTGCCGAAGGGAATGTGATGGCCGTCTGCTATGAAGGTGGCCGCGAGCCGGTCTTCGGCAAGCTGTTGTTGCACATAATTGTCCAGCCGGGGAAGCATTTGATGAGAACCGTTACCCAGATGAGTCGATAACGAAGCGCCGGCTACTACAGCGGCGTCGATCTCTTTCCGGGCAGCGGCAGTATGACCAATGGCTACAATAATGCCTGCCTCCGCGCATCGTTCGATCAATGGAATCGCGCCCTCCAGTTCTGGCGCCAGCGTTAAAATTCGAATCCGGCTACCGCTTTCCTCTTGTAATTGATCGATGAAGTCTGGGTATTGAGCGGGAATGCGGCAAAAAGCTTTCTGATGAGCGCCTCGCGGCCCATCGAGGGCGGAAATAAATGGGCCTTCGATATGAAGCGCCGGGAAGGTGCTTGCCAGCAGTTCGTCCGTTTCTATAAAACGGCGGTACATTTGCACTCGTGCGATCGTTCGCTCGACCGAATCAGTAATAAACGTGGGTAAGGCATGAAGAACCCCACAGGAGCGGAGTGCGTCGCGTACTGTGTGCCATTCGCGTGAGGTCCATTGAGACGGGTCGCTGTTAAAGTCAATACCAGCGAATCCATTTAACTGAATATCAACCAGGCCCGGCCCGGTATACGTTCGAGGTAATGAGGGAGGAGGAATATTCAATTTCAAAACCATCCAGACGACTGTGCTTCAGAGTCTCCACTCTGAACTGTAGACTCTAAACTAATCAATTCATAGCTTCCGAGAATACCTGTTGTACGCATTCCCTAAATTCTCATATGGACAGTATAACCTGGATAGATTGGCTAGTATTAGTTGTATATCTGGTCGGCATCACCCTCGTCGGCCTGTATACGGCGCGGCGTGTTAAGAATACGGCAAACTTCTTCATAAGTGACCGTGGATGGGGCAAATGGATGATGATGCTGTTTTCGTTCGGGACGGGGACGCATTCCGATCAGGCCGTAGGGGTTGCCGCAAAAGCGTATACCTCGGGTGCGTCGGGCATCTGGTATCAATGGTTATGGTTGCCGGTAACTCCGTTTTATTGGCTGATTGCTCCCATATTCCGCCGCACCCGTGCGCTGACTACGGCGGATTATTTCGAGGCGCGGTACGGGCATAGCCTGGGAGGGTTGTATGCAGTGATGGGGATCCTGCAACTTATCGTGACGATTGGGGTGATGCTGAAGGGGGCCGGTGCGATGATCGAGGCGGTAACGGACGGAGCGGTGCCTTCTACCTGGGCTATCCTGGGTATGACGCTCATGTTTGTTATATACGGGATGGCCGGCGGGTTGAGCGCCGCTATTGTCACCGACTTCATACAGGGCATCTTCACGGTCGTTTTGTCCTTTTTAATCTTGCCCTTTGCGCTCGACGCTGTGGGAGGCCTTGATGGCTTGAAACTGATCGTGGATGACCCCGCCTTTTTCGAACTGGTAGCACCCGGGGAAATCAATGCATTCTACATTACGGTGATTGCAATAAACGGCCTGATAGGCTGGGTGACTCAGCCGCATAACCTGGCTGCAAGCTCTGCAGGGCGGACGGAGGTCGAAGGGCGCTGGGGGGTAGCCGGCGGTAATTTGATCAAACGCGTCTGTACCATCGCCTGGGTTCTTACAGGGATGGTAGCTCTGGGGCTGTATGCCGGCACGGACCTGCACATCGATTTTGCATACGGCGCTATGGCCGGCGATTTGTTGCCGGCTGTTGCTCCCGGGCTTATCGGTGTTTTTGTGGCTTCGCTTGTAGCGGCCGTCATGAGTTCGTGCGATGCGTTTATGATATCGTCGTCGGCGTTGTTTACTCAGAACCTCTATAGGCGATACATTGCCCGGCATAAGCCAGATAGCCATTACCTGTTGGTGGGGCGGATGGCTTCTCTCGGCGTTGTATTCATTGGGCTGAATTTTGCGTTCGTATTTTCCAGCGTGGTAGAAGGGCTGGAGGTGTTTTGGGCCATGCAGGCGATGATGGGGATTGCATTCTGGGTAGGCCTGTTCTGGCGGAGAACGACGGCCGCAGCGGCCTGGGCGGCCACGCTGACTAGTTTTATCATCTGGCTGGCCACGAGCCGGCTGGAATTGTTCGGGCGGGTATTGTATGATTTTAATGCCTATGCAGCGGATGTCTTGCCGGCCTGGATGCTGTGGGATGGACAGATCTATCTGCCCTGGCAGATGATTTGTTACCTGGGAGGCGGTTTTATTGCTATCGTGCTGGTAAGCCTGTTTACCCGCCGCGTTGATGCCGAACGATTGGATCGGTTCTACATGTGTCTCCGAACGCCTGTACTCAAACCCGAGCCGGAAGTAGAGCCCTTTACGTTGCCCGAAGGCGTCGAGCCGGCGCCGAGGGATGTGCTCATAGACCATCCCGAATTCGAAATTCCCCGCCCCAGCCGGCTGGCTGTCTCCGGATTCCTGATTATCTGGGGGCTCGTCCTCGCCCTGGCAGCGTCGTTCTTCTTGATCCTTCGATAAATATGCCGATTATGGATACGAATAATCATTCGAACTTTTCACGCCGTTCCTTTATCAAAACGGCTAGCGGAGTTGCAGCCGCTACCCTGCTTCCTGCAGCGCATCCGAGCGAAATGATGGAAAACCGTAATCCGATGAAGGTTGTGCTGGTAGGGACGGGGAGCCGGGGCACAAGCATGTGGGGGAAGTCACTTGTGGAGAACTATAGCCCTTATGTCGAAATAGTAGGGTTGTGTGATGCGAATCCGGGGCGGCTCGCCTATGCCCGGCAATATATGGGCGTCGATTGCCCGACCTATTTGCATACGGATTTCGAGCGGATGATTCGGGAAACAAGGCCGGATAGGGTCATCGTTACAACTGTAGACGCAACGCATCACACCTACATCATCAAGGGGATGGAGTTAGGGTGCGACATCATTTCTGAGAAGCCCATTACGACTGATGCCGAAAAGGCGCAGGCCATCATAGACGTCCAACAACGAACGGGTCGGCAATTGATCTCGACGTTCAACGTCCGTTATATGCCGACGATGGTTCGCATCAAGTCCTTGTTGCACGAGCAGCGCGTCGGAGAGATCAAGTCTGTCGATTTTCACTGGTACCTGGATACCAACCACGGCGCGTCCTACTTTCGGCGATGGCATGGGCGCCGGCAGCACTCGGGGACCCTGCTGGTACACAAAGCAAGCCACCACTTCGACGTCCTCAACTGGTGGGTCGATTCTGAGCCAGAGGAGGTATATGCCTATGGAGACCTCGTCCACTACGGGAAGAACAACACCTTTCGATCGGCCAGATGCAGAGGCTGCGAGTTCCGGGAATCATGCGCGCAGTACTGGGACATCACCCAGAGCGAGCATCTCATGAACATGTATGTGGCGAACGAGCATCACGATGGATATATTCGTGACGGCTGTGTGTGGGCAGAGGATATCGATATTTACGATCGCATGAATGTGCAACTGCGTTATGCGAATGGCGTCCCGGTGAGTTATTCCCTTAATGCCTTTTTGCCCTATGAAGGGTTTCGCATTGCGTTCAACGGGGAGCGTGGCCGGCTGGAGACATGGATTCAATACCGCCAGCCTTGGCCGATGAAAGACTACGACGAAATCCGAATCACGGACAGTTTTGGGGAATCGGAAATCATCCAGGTGCCTCATGTGCAAGGAGGACACGGCGGCGCTGACGAACGGCTCAAGGATCAGATGTTCAAACATCCGGAGGCCCCCGATCCTCTCGGTCAATCGGCTGGCCTGAGAGATGGGATCATGGGTGTCCTGATCGGGATCGGGGCCGTGAAAAGCATCGATACCCGCCGGCCTGTGCAGATCGAGGAACTGACGTCGTTTAAGCCGAGGGCTAAACGATCAGGCGCCTGAAGAACGTTGGATTTAGGTATCGGAGTTTGGGGTCCAGTTTAAATTCAAGATTTTCTCCATTAAAAGAGATGTATACTAAGTGCACGTATCTTTCATTAATCATGATTGGGAGTAAGATTAACCAGTATCAGATTCTAGATCAGCTCGTCGAGGGCGGTATGGGAATCGTGTACCTGGCTGAGGACACCCGATTAAAACGAAAAGCGGCAAAGAAGAACCTTTCAAATTTTTTGAAATCTTTAATTTTCTCCATCTAGTTCTGTCAGATACCTCATAAGGTCTACGAGTTCATCCCATCGGAGGGCTGTAGTCAGGGCAGCCGGCATGAGGGAATATTCGCTGTTTTCTACACTATCGATTTCGTCGTTGGAAACAGAGAATTCCATGCCACCTGGTAGTCGGAGCAGGGTGGCGTCGTCCGTTTCTCGTTGCAACAGTCCACTGACAATACTGTTGTCTTTCTTTTTGATGAGCACGGTTTCATATCCTTGTTTGATATCCGTATTCGGATTAAGCATGGATTCAAGGATCGCCTGTGGGGTCATATAGGCACCCAAAGATGAAAGATCGGGTCCAAAGTGTTTGCCTTCGCCATTGACGAGGTGACAGTTGTTGCATTGCAGGTTCGCCCGGTTATAAATGATGCGCCCACGCTGTGCATCCCCAACCTGAGCTGCCTGGGTGATGAGTAATCGACGCTGATCTTCGGACATGTCCTGGGCAACTTCATTTAAGTTGCCTGCTTTTCGGAAGGCTTCGATCATGTCGCCCATATATCGGCCAGCAGAACGGACGACACGAATTCCTTCTAGTGCCGTCGATTCTGGCAATTGGGCATTCTCAAGTGTGGACCGGAACGCTTCTACCCCTTCATCCGTGGCCAGGAAGGCGTTAATGATATCCGAACTACTTTCGTTGTCCTTCACCTCTGTCAGCAAATGAATCGCTTCAGGCGCTGCCTCACGAGGGGCTATCTCCGCCCATGCTGCCAGGGCAGCAGCACGCAATCCAGATGCATTGGTTGAACTCATCAGGTTCTGCAACTCACCCATCGCATTCATTTGAGCGATAGCCTGGGCTGCTACCCGTTGTTCTGCTAGGGAATTTGTATTCATTGCCAGGTTCGTTACTTCCCCGGCTAAGGCGTTCACTTGCCAACTTCCAACAAGTTGAATGGCCGCTTCTCTTACACGTTCATCTTGATGCGATAAAAAGGTGCTTAGGTCAGCCGCATTCATGGGCACAGATGAAGACGCCGAAACATGGTTGGCCATTATGCTCAGTAGATGGGGCATTGAAGCGGCCTTGTCCAAAATGGCTTCTACCTCTTCAGAAGTACCCAGAGAAGTAATCAATCCGACGGCGCGTTGTGCATCTTTCTCGTTAAAAGTTTCTTTATTAAATTGGTCAAGCAGGTGTGACGTTACGCGTGAATCGGTCACTTCGAGTAGGGCATACCGCAACCGTTCTTCATTTCCGTCAAACACTTTTTGATTGGTAAGAAGGGAAGGGATCCACTGCTCGCGAAGATCCCGAACCGTCAACTCGAGCGCAAATGCGAGGTTGTCATCAACGGGGTGTTCGAGGGCGCGTAATGCGATAGTTGCAGCATCCGGTACTTCAAGATCGCGTAACGCATTTACCGCCTCCAAGCGCACCTGTGGATGTGAATCGTTAACCAGGCGTGCAAGCAGAGGTAGTGCATGGTCTGTATCGCCAGCGCGTCCAACCATGCGGGTAGCCGCGGCCCGAATATTAGCCGATTTAGAAGACAACAACTCATCGAATAATCCCTGGTGCGGCTGATTGATGGTAATTGATAACCAGCCAGCTTCCAGCTTATGATGTTCATATGCAGGGTCTTCTGCATCTAACCCTGCAGCCCAGATGTTCAAGTGGGTAGCTACAGCAGTGTGGTCGTGAAGGATCAGTTCTCGTTTGGCTTGCTGGCGAGTATAGCTTTCCGGTACTTTCAGAAGTTCAAACAACTGTTCGATAGAGGCGCCTGCAATGGCCGGCACGTCGACCGTGGGGCGATTTTTGGCGGTGATTCGCCAGATACGTCCATGAGACCGATCTCTTAACGGGTGGTAAAAATCTACTTCACCATGGTCGATGATCGGATTGTACCAATCAACTACATACAGGGCGCCATCTGGCCCCAGCTTTAAATCAACGGGGCGAAATGATCGGTGGGTTGAGTGCAGCACGGTTTCAGCTTCTTCCGCTTCATACCCGCTCCCGTTTTCGGAAAGGATATACCGCACCATACGGTTGGCTCGGTAATCATTGGCCAGCAGCGAGCCGATCCATTCTTGTGGCAGATGCCGGCCCGAAACAAACTCGGCTGCTGTATTCTTAGGTTTCCCTGGTATCAATCCTGGAAGCACGCGATGTGCACCTACGGCAGTGCCATGCTTAGATCCCGGGAACTGGAAGTGCGGCCCTGATCCACCAGCACCATCTGTTGCAAATGATTGCCCCCAGTAATCGAACGTAAAGCCCCACGGATTGGTCATTCCTCTCGCATACACCTCCAGGCGTTCGGTTTCGGGCCTGAATTGCCACACGCCACTGCCGTTCAGGCGGCGTGGTCCATAGGCGGTTTCAACAAAGCTGTTAATGTAAATCGATTGTACAAAATGGAGATCGCCCCAGGGCGCCCATGTTAAGTCATGAAGCATATGGTGGACATCTGCATTTCCGAAGCCGTCGAACACGACCCGGCGTTCATCGGCTATGTCATCACCATCATGATCTGCTAGAAACAGCAATTCCGTTGTACTGGCGACGTATGCGCCTCCCTCTACAGGCATAACAGAATGAGGCACCAGAAATCCTTCTGCAAACACCTTTGCGGTGTCCGCTACGCCGTCCTGGTTGCGGTCTTCTAGGATCACGATCCGATCGTTGGGCTTATCGCCTGGGCGAAGATGAGGATACGTGGAGGAGGTTGCAATCCAGGCTCGACCTTTAGTATCCCAATTAAGGTTAATCGGATTTGCGATTAGGGCATCTCCGGAAAACAGGTTGATTTCGAGTCCCTCAGCCAGCGTAAAGGCAGCCAGCTCTTCCGCGATATCAGGTTTGGGGACGTCCAGAGGGACTTCGTGGTCGGGATAGTCGCGAGGGGCTCTCCAGTCTTCTACATGTTTTAATTCGAACCGATGGATGGCCGGCTTTTTCAGGTTAGCGATGACCTGTTCATGGCCCTCGATCAGTTCTTCGAGGTCTTCGATTTCATGGGACAGGTGTCCCATTTCGTGCCGGCGAAAGAGATAAATATACGCCAGGTTGAGCGGCCGCATCTTGTCCCGATGGAACTGATTTTTTTCGATGATGAGCTGGCGTAATTTCTCAAACTGGGTATGAAAGGGGCTGTTGTCCAATACTTCAACGTTATCAAACCAAACCCTACCATCAATCTTTACCTGCCGGAGTCCTTCTTTAGATACTGAATGGATGTTACCTATCTCCCAGGGCGCCATCAGCCGATTCGCACGGAAATCAAATCGAACGCCGTCTTTGATTTTCGCCACGTTGGTAAGATCCCCGCCATTGACTTCAGTGATGTCATGCTGAGCATCAATGTTCAATTGCAGGTCCAATGATTCTATACCTAACTCGACTGCAATGAATCGGGACAACTCAAGATAGCCGCTTTCGTTCAGATGAATCCCATTAGGATCATACAGGCTCCCTGTGCTACTACTACACCCCATCTCCGTAAAATGCCCAAACACGTCTATTGATTGATGCCCCTGTTTACTGGCGAACGCCTTTACAAAAGCTGCGGTCGATTGAAGGCGGTTGTTATATGAACTGGTTGTTTCTGAATGTGGTTGGCAATGCGGGATAGGGGTAAGCAGAATTAAGTTGGCACCCGTATGATTCAATGCTTCAAGAAGGGTCTGATAGTGCTCTTGGAAGTGTTCAAACGCTGTATCCGTCTCAAAGAAGGCCGTTTCATTCCCATAGCCGACGAGTATAGTTGTTGGGTTGGCATCGGATACGTGGTCCATCATGATCTGGAATGCTACACCTTCCTCTTCCGTCGGCGGCCTCCAGGACCGTGTGTTCCGTTTAGAGCCGAACTCTCCTCGCGCCGTGCCCAGTATATCATCTCCAGGCCAACCCAGATTTCTAAACGTGATGTCCTGATCGGCCCATGCTGCAGTTAGTGCAGTTTCAAGGTATCCATACTGTTCCATGCGAGAAATCAGCGTCCCACCCAGGAAAGCGATACGTTGATTCGTCAGGCTGCTTAGCTGAGGGCCCGTTGCGTGGGGCGATGTACTAGCAACCGGGGAAATTCCAAGGAGACATAGCAGCCCGGCTAAGGCAAGAAGTTTGATACGAATGACCATGGGGAGACAAAATCTGGGATGAAGGATAAGTGGGCATACAGAGTATAGTTAAAAACTCTATAAAGGGGAACTCAGCGTATCTGCCTAGGCTGATCTCTTACTCGTAGAAAGGATGTTTCTTATCTAGAGCCAGAGCCTAGAATAGAGACTCCGAGGCCACCGAATGGAAGGTCTGTGTTTGCGTTGTAGAACAGAAAGACGCCAAGGCCGAAGTGCTTGCCTGGCATGAGGTGCAGGTCAAGCATTGCTTCTATGCCTGGCTTTATGAACGATATGGATTCATGAATCCGATCTCTATCGCACAAGAAGGTGCAACTGGGATCTTCCTCTGTGAACAGTAACTGGCCTCTGTGAGTACCCCAAACGAAACTGGGGCCGAGAGCGATATTCATTACGGCGTGACGAGATTCGTAGATAACACCGTAATGAACAGCTAATGAACTAGCGTGCTCTATCGGGCGGTCCTTGCTACAGAATATGCATCTTGATTCTACATATCCCGTTAACTGGCCTCCAATAAATGTCTCTTTATCGAGCCTATACCTGACATTGAGTTGGCCGAGGAATCCCTCGGCTACTTTAAAGTTATGTAAGCCTAGTCCTAATTCTAGCCAATAATCACGATGGGGCACCTTCTTTGATGATTGTGCGATTAGGGAGGGGGCGAATGTGAAGCTACAGAAAATGAGTATGATGAGGGGCTGTGTTATATAAAAGAAAGGACACCTCATGACTCAGCCTATGTTGATTTATTCTAGCTGATATCTGAGTGTATGAAAAGCTTGCTTTAGATAAAGAGAGGGGAAATACTAAATTGGTGTAGGGATTATTCTAAACACTGAGCATCCACACCAACTGATCTTTGAGTTGAACTCGCCAAGAGGCTTTATTATGGTCAGTACCTTCGTATTCGCGGATTAAGAAAGTCTTTGCCATTTTCTAGATCGTGATTGAACGAATTCCTAGGAGTTGCGCTAACAGTCGTAAATTTATAAGTGGTATTGTTATCCGAAACCCCATGAAAAAACCCAACTTACAACAAGGCAAGTTGGGCTAGTCTGGCTCCCCGGGTAGGTATGGTGTGTGGGGTACTGGTGTCGTCTGGTGTCTACTGTGGGTACAATTTAGACTGATTTAGAGAGGTTTGCTACTCTTTTGAAGGACTTAGACACTACTGTGATCCACTGGGAAACCCTGACAGTTATCCTGACATACAGTTAACAGTTATAATTTATAGAGTATCTAAAATGTCACTTTTAGCTCTTGCATTTAGTGTTATTCTTCCAAAAATAAATTGGTGAGTATTTCTTCTCTAACATTCTTTCTAGTGTAGCTAATTTGCAAGCAATCGATCAAGAGTTGGTTACCATAAATATAGTTTTCCAAAGCCCGAGATTTATTCCAGTTTAAATTACGAATTCTTATGCGCTCAAAAGTTTGAACTCGATTAGGAGTAAGTGCCATATCCACAGGCAGAATTTCATATTGTAGAAGTTGCGAATCTAGAGCTGGCAATAGCTGTAGAATCTTGTTGTTTGGAAAACGGACATGTGAAAGAAAACCGTGCAAGGATAAAGCCCTATTTGCGGATGCCGAGTATGGGCTTTCATTTTTAACTACACTAAAGATCGTATTAAGTAAATCTTGGATTTCGTTTTCATGCGCAAAATTGCTGATAGTATCGCGTATTAATTGCACAAAAGAATCGGATTGAGAACGGGAGGTTAGCATTCCTGCAGAAATGCGTATCACTTCTCTCCATGCGGGTACAAACAAGTTTTCTCTAATTAAAGTCTTCTCACTCTGCTCTTCGATGATATACTGTGCGGTAAAATATTCTTGCAATGCAATATGCGAAAAACTAAACACATTGCAAGCACATTCAACAAGTAATCCGCTATTTTCTTGAATCGTTTTGAGTACGTATAAAGAATCGGTTTTTGGGTTATCGTCAATAGTGATTGCTGTTTTGGAAAAAAACTCATTTATCTTTTTCTCAAGAGCTTTTTGTGACATAAATAGTTTACCAACTTGAAATGAGTATTCTCCTAGATATCCAAGCAGTAATTCAACCTTCTTTTGGGAAAGATTTGAATGCACAGTACGGCGTTTTATTGCTCTGGAAGCGTCCCACCTAAATAATATGGCTCTTATAGCTTGGCCGTAAAGTTCTTCATATTTATCAAGAAGTCCAAAATTTTCATCATGTGCTATACATAACAATGTCAAAAATAACGGTTTATTTACGAATTCCTTTAGAGACTTATTATTGGTTAACATCCTCCAGCAACTATCTCTCAACTTATCTGAATGTGCGAACCATTTTCCTATGTAGCTTTTAATCTGCTTTTCAGAAAAGTTAGCAACCTCCACTACTTTAAAGTCAGCGAATGCAAAGTCGTAAGCAACTATTCGAGAGCTTAATATATACCTATTTTCACTATATCTGTTCATGAAGTTTCTTAGCTCTTGAGCAATCTCTTTCTTTTGGTCGGTTATTAAGTCATATCCGTCTATAAGAACTAGACAATTACCACATTCTAGCATTTTAGTGATAAAGTATCCTGCATCTGGGAAATTACAAATGTCAAACTGATTGGTGATATAGTCAATTAATGACTCCTCTGCATTAGGCCAACTCCAAAGTGAAATGAAAATTGGGAGTGCACTAAACTCCATTTGGCCAGCAAGTGTATACAATGCTATATTTATCAAGAAAGTGGTTGTACCACCACCAGGATTCCCAAGTACAACAAGCCTTTTATTTGCATTTGCAATCTTAATTCCTCGTATTGATACATCCTGAAGATCCAGTTTCTTAGCTTTTTGTTTAGTAATCTGGTTTAACTGCTCCGCAGAATGATGTTGCAACCACGTTAGGTCCTCATTTATTCTGGTATCTACAAATACATCCATTAGGGAGATCGGCTTAGTCATGCCAAATATTTGCATCCTATTGTACCGAGAAGTTACTTCATGGCTATATGCCTGGATGCTTAACTTCAAAGGGTCATTTTTATCCCTTCTTTTGGTTCTCCAATCAATGAATTTTTTTTGTTTTGAAAGACATTTTTCGAATAATTTTGAAATATCTTTTACAGCTGGCTTTATTTTATATTTCCCCTTTTTTTCACTCTCTAACTCTGGAAAAGAATGGAGAACCTTTTGAACCTCTGAATAAAGACGTTCAAAGACATCGTCAGCAATCTTTTTCCATCCTATCAAGCTACCAGTTTGAATCCTCCGAAACGCAAGAGGAGGTCTCACATCTTCTATAAGTACAGGAACTAAAATCCCACGAGCAGATCCTTCATTTGCTTCGGCCAATACCCATCGACTTTTGACAGAACCAATAGACCACAGTACCACAACGCAATCGGCAATTTCCAATTCATGATCTATCACAAAGTCAAAGTCCTGCCCTAGTGAAAGCCTTTTGTCCCACCATGTACTTAATCCTTTAGATTCTAGTAACTTAGATAAAGCCTCTGCCCATTCACGGTCTTCACGTTTATATGAAATGAAAACTTCCGCCATTTATTTCTAATTTTGATAAATGCTCAGGTTAATAATAGAATACAAATCTAGGATTAGTGTGGAAACCATCACTAAGTTCTCAAGAGGTGAATACACAGATAATTATGGTATATTACCATTTTGCAAAGTTCATGTGAGGCCAAAGCATATAAATTATATCTATGATTACTCCAGAAGATAAAAAGAATGCAAGTGGTCGGAAGCAATATTTTAATACTCACTACTTAAGCTTCGATAATTTCTCCCTTATCGTGACTGATATGTGCAGGTTGGACTCTCGGCAGGGCAGAATCATACTTTTTGGTATGATTTAGTAGGAAATGGGATCTGCGATATTTAGGCTCATCAGTACGAATATCTAAAAAAGTTAAATTGCTTCAATTTACACATGTACTTGTGGCTGGCAGCAGGGGGGAGGAGGCTTGATTGAAAGTTGCAATACACTGCTTCCAAAGATTGAGGCACTACATCCTGAATGTAATTTCGGTAATGCTAGGTAAAAGCTGGATTTAGCTCTGATTTGGCTAAGTTTTACCACCACCAGACCACCGTCTTGACATCCCCACTTTAATATGAGCATAAGTTGGCATCTGTTCTAATAAAATCCGTTGATACCCCTTTAGCCAGCGTTTTCGCGTCTTGATTACAGGTAGTATATTGCTGCCGTGGTTGCATTTAATTAAGCATGTTATGAAAAAGCACGAACGGCTAAGGAAGAAGCTGGAAGAGTTGTCTGAGGGGGATTTGGAAACAAACAAAGACTTGTATAAAGAAACGGTTGATGCATACATAAAAGCATGCAATGCGGATGATGAAGTAGCAACGTACGACTTTAGTGAATTGATATTCCCAGATATTTCTTTTGTAGGAAAGGAGTACAAATTATTAGCAGATTTTAAATATGCCAAGTTTTCTAACCGTGTTGAATTCGGTAAGTTAATGTTTTCACAAGGAGCGGATTTCACCGATGCCAGATTTTCAGGAGATGCGGATTTTAGTGAAGCTCAGTTTTTAAGAACTGCCGATTTTAGTTCAGCATCGTTTATGGGAGATGCTGATTTTAGAGAGAGCAGATTCTCCTGCTCTCCTGACTTCAGGTCTGTGGAGTTTTCAGAGGATGTTATATTCAGGTCGACAGAGTTTTTGAAGGGTGCTGATTTCGACAGATCCAAATATAGAGGAAGTGCTGATTTTAGATCGACAAAGTATTCGCAATCTGTTAGCTTCAGTGAAGCCGAGTTTTTAGAGGGTGCCTCTTTCATCTCTGCCAGTTTTAAAAGCAATGCTATTTTCGAGAATACTAAATTTTTGGGTTCTGCCTATTTCATTGAGGTTAGCTATTCAGGTGAAGTTATTTTTAGATCAGCAGAGTTTATGGAAAGCGCTGATTTCAGGAAAACTGTATTCAACAATGCTGCAAATTTCAGACTGGCGCGATTTTCTGGGAGTTCCAATTTTGAGAATACTTCGTATTCGGATACTGCTTACTTTAAAACGGTTGAGTTTTCACAAGAAGCAAATTTCAAATCAGCTAAGTTTTCGGGAGATGCTGATTTTAGATCAGCTAAGTTTTTTGGGGATGCTGATTTTAGGTCAGCTGAGTTTTTTGGGGATGCCTTTTTTACATCAGTATTATTTGGAAGACGATTTTATTTAAACAAATGTGTTTTCCATGATGAATTACATTTTAATCAGACGAAGTTCTCATTCATAAAGCACCCCCCGAGCAGTGCTGGCCAGAAAGAGTATAAATCTATCAGCTTAGAAGGAGCTATACTTGAAGCAGCACATTTATGGGGAATTGATACACTTCATGAGTATATATTCAAAGACGCATTGATTTTAGGAGTAAGTCTAGCAGGCAAAAGCCTAGTTAACTGCGACTTTACAGGAGCTGTGATGAAGCGCGTTTTTACAGATGGGTGGAAACTAGACGCAACCACGATAAATAACACAAAATATATATACACTGATTATGAGGTCATAGAGCGATCAGATGAGGAAGGAAATGTAAAGAAAGTGTACGTTTCTCTAGAAGCTAGTCGTGTTCCTGCAGGTGGCTATTTTGGAGATGAAAGCAACCAAGGATTCACAATAAAAGAATATTTCCACAGACCATACGAATGGAATTATGCGTTAGATTTACCAGCAGAGATGCGCACCACTATTCTAAACGCATTACAATTCTTTCGTGAGTATGCAGAGAAGGCAAAAAATGAACAAGTTGATATTAATACAAGAACAGAAGGAAGTAAATTACGCGTAATTTTCCAAGTAGAGTCTGAAGAGGATAAAGCACGAGTAGAAAACATATTCAGAGAATATGTAGAGAAATTGTTCAGTATTAAAGAGTTTGTTGTAGAGTTTGAGAACCCTTCCTTAGAAGAATACAAGAAGGCTGAATTGCAACGGCGTACTGCTTTTTTACAAAAATCCACTCTTCTTGAAACAGCGCACCAGATGCAACTTAGTCAAGGTGTTAAAGAGAAGTTTGAAGGTTTCTTACTTCCAATATTACAAGCTGAGGACCGAATTATGGACTATTCAGTAAAGCTTCTTGAGAAAGCAAGCCAAATCGGTGCAAAGGAGATCACATCTATTTCAAATGCCGAGGCACAATCTGAGTCTTCTGCAACAGCTACCTCAATCAATACAACCTCTTTGAATATATACATTCTCGGACTTCTAAAGGAGCTTGAAAATGTCAAAAAAATAGAAGGGTTGACCGAGTTAGTAGAAGGTTTTCAGACAGAACTTAGGGATATAAGAGAGGAAGCTAAATTAGGACAAGAAGAGAAAGCTAAGAATCGTTGGAAAGCTGCCTATGAGGGCTTTAAAGAATTTCTAGATCTAGGAGGAAAAACTGTCAAAATATTTGAGCTGATTGAAAAGATAAACAAGCTTTTTGAAGCTGTTCCGCCGCCGCCATATTAATAACCTGTTTTTTAGGAATCAATTTGAATTACACTCCAACACCAGCTAATCCACCACTCAAAACCCATAAAAAATACTACTGCAGGTTAATCCCAAACAGAGTTCGACAAAACATTCTCAACGGGCTCACCCCTTTGAATTCGAAGTAGTTGATCATCCGTGAGTTTTTCAAAGTCGATACTAAGACTTACCTGGCTCACGACATGCTTTTCACTCCAGTCCTTCGGCCTCCTTCGTTTGAGCCATTCGAGTGATGCACGCCAGTCATCTTTAGCCTGCTTTTTGATGTTAGCAACGTGCCAGACCACACATTCTGCCTCCGCGCGCGTAAAGCACTGAAAAAACTGAAAAAACTTTCCTTCCCCGGCGTCTCTTCCTTTGTTGAGCCAATTGTATAGAGTTCTCTCTGTGATACCTGCGTATTCAGCCGAAACTTTGCGGGAATTACCCATCTCAATGGCCAAGCATATTTTAGCTTGAACCTCGGGCGTAAGTCTAGTTGGTCTCATGTGAATGATTCGAAAAGCACGGCTTAATTGAAATTGAATATTTCAGGGGAAAACATCTCACCAGGTGAAGCTTCGATAGATCTCACCATAAGATCTATGAATTGAGTGATTGGAATTTGCTGATCCTCGTCTGCAACATTGTTGACGATCACGTTTCTAATTTGGCCCAGGAATTCAATGAATTCATCTTTAGGAACGTATTCCCTTTCCTGAATAAACTCTTTAAAGACCTCGTCAAAAGCAGCTTTAAATTCTTTGTTTTCCATTTTTACAGGGGTGTTGGTTTTTATATTTGAGTATCTTTGACTTGTCACTGACTGCTTTGCTTGTCTCGCCCAATCTCCGAAGCCGTCTCACCAATCGCATCTTAGCATCATCATCGTTGATTTCTTCGTTTATAGCGTCGATTGTGACCTCAAGCAGTTTGATGAATTGTATGACTGGGACAGTCATTGCCTTATCATAGACTTTTCTGTGCTGAGTTGCCGAGATACGATTGCGAGCATCGAGGGTCTTGATTACCTCTTCTCTTGTTTCTGCCTGGCCCTCAGCTCGCTCAATCGTTTCTAGAATCTGTGCCAACATCATTTCCGCCCGGTCTTCATTCCCAGCTAGACGATTTTCCCAGTAATCGTCTTTCAATTCGGCCAGGCTTGAGCAGATTTTACATCCTCCATTCTCATTTACATTAGATAGCAGGTCATCTGTAAACATGTCCAGGATAGCTAACGATCGGCTCTGATCCGCAAGATCATCATTCTCAAGATAGAAGCTTAGCCGTTCGGCAATTCGCTCTCCGATGATAGAATTTCTCCCATGTTTCCAGTTGTGATGGAGAGGGCCAGGTGCTACCGAGGCCCCTCCATGCATTCTGCACCTGCCATTTTCCATCGGTGCATTTTTGCAGAGGGAGCCAGATTTGGTTTTAGCTCCACAAATTTCAGAATCTTTCATAGTCCAAATTCATGCATGGGGTTACTGGCTTGCATGGGGTACCTAAAGGGTTATGCGTTATATCGTTTCGCCAGCTCTGCATCGGACATACTTGCTATCAAAGAAGCTTCAATGTCTAAAGCTGGTCTCTTCTCATCTTTTTTTACGTCCTCTTTGGGCTCGCCATATTCTTTCAGCGCATCTGCAAAAACAGTTTGCAGAGGTTCATCGCCAAACAAGTTCATTGTGTCATTCTCCCCCCTTTTGAATTGGATTGGTACCCCATCGTCTGAGAACTCAATTTTATTGCTGTAGGAGTCTACCAAGAGTTTTCTCATGGCCTGATTGAATCCTGATTTCTCAAACCCTCGATCAAGGTCTGCTTTGAGCCGCTGAGCCCTTTCTTTTCCGAGTTGCTCACGCAGTCCTTCGAATTCACTTACCTGCTTTGAGGCCGCTTGCAATTTGCTGGTTAGATCCTTGTTCAGGGTTGTTAGTCTTTTGTTTTCAGCCTGTAATTCTTCGAGAGTCATGCTTTTTATGATTTAGTTAACAGGAATTGGATACACACCAGAAACGACGTGCACGTCAAGATTAATGCCTTCAGGAATAGCGGGCTTTATGGCCTGCTCATCAGGCAAGAATAGAACGATCATTTCACGTTCGGGCTTGTAGGTCCAGAGATATTTTGATAGTGCATCAGTATCAATAGAGAGCCGCTTCATTTCTTCTTTCACATCTGGAATGTGCAGGTATCTAATGAATCTTTTCAAGTTCATGTAAAACACCCGTTTGTTTTTAGGGAGCTTCATGTTGATGCAGACCACACCTCGTCCATGCTCTTTGTACTCAGACAAGGCATACATTCCAAATTGAAAGCCTGATTGGTTGATTAACGGCTTTAGCGCGTCTTCAAAAGAGATCATTAAATCCTCCTGGTAAAGGGTTTATTTCTATTGAATTGGGGAGGACCGACTTTTCTTCTTATCTCGCTTTCAATCTCAACCATAAGCTCATCGATATCCCCCCAAGGACCGATTGTTACATTGACATCATAAGAGTTATTGATCGAAGCCGAACCGGCCCTAGACTCGATACCCCTCGATATCTGAGTACCGCCAAGATCCGGTATAGAGAAATCAACCCCGTTGAGTGTCGATGCCGTTACGCGGTTGAAGTAGGCAATCTCCTGGAGAAGCTGAATAACAAGGTTCGCCTGCACCTCCGTAATCGTGCGCTGAATCTGTATTGAGGTGGTATCGGTAAGGCCAGATCCAGAGTCACCAAAGGCCGCTTCAGAGAAGCCGAATGCACGTGCAATGATCTCTTCCATCTCTTCAGGAGTAAGGCCACCTAAATCAAGATTTCCTTCTTGCAGAGCAATTGCAAGCTCACGGCCAAAGGTTCGTAGCTGTTCTTTTCCTTCCTCCGTTGTGATATCCACATCGAGTAAATCATTAAGCTTCTTACGAAGATCATCTGGCAACTCTTCGAGCGCCAACAAGGCGGCTAGAAAGAAATCAAACTGTTCCTGCGCATCCTCCGAGATATAACGAGCAAAGAAATCCAGCGACTGAAATGCACCATCAATGGAGTTGCTGAACGTACCAAGCCCTGCATCGAGATTGCGAAGTGAATCACCCACCTGACTGGCAATCATGTTGAACGCTTCTTGTACACTCACGCCACTCTCTAGCAGGTCGTCAAACTGTTGTTGTAGGTTGCTCGTGCCGCCAACGGCGTCGCCTAAGCCCAGATCATCGAGTCCCGCAAACAGGTTATCGAGTCTGCTCCTGGCTTCTTCTTCGCCCAATCCTCGCCCGTCACGTCGCCCACCACCACCACGAGGGCCGCCTGTGTCTCCTGTGTTCTCCGTGGCATCGCTGACCAGGTCAAGCCCTGCATCAATTTGATCTTGTGAGAACTCAGAGCCGATTTGTCCGGATAATATAGCTTCAGTATTGTCACGGATTGCCCGCTCGTTGTCCCTTAATTGATTCCTAAGTCGCCGCTCTTCCTCGATTCTTCTGGCTTCTGCTTCGTTGTTGCCCTGTATAAATCGGCCCAGGCCTTGGACTGCTTGGAAAAGCCCTGAGGCTATTCCGATGAAGCTGCTTGCTTGAGAAAGAATGCCCTGTGCTGAATCAAGGCTAACACCATTTTCACTCAGACTGCTCCGCGTCTCGATGAGGCGCTCCATATTATCGATGGCTTCTAAGATGCCTTCAGCAAAGTTTCGCGCTTCCTCGGATAGGCCGCCGAATACGGATGCAAGAGAGAGTACCTGGCGTCCGATAGCCGAGATGTTACGGAGGTTGTTCTTCAGCTTATCTGTTTCCTTGGCTGCTGTCTTAACATTCTTTGACGCCTGTCCAAATGCCTGATTGAAGAGCTTTTCGAGTTCTGGAGTAAGCAATCCCAGCGCCTTGAGTTTGCTTCTTAGTTCAGTCAATCCATCAATGAACGAATCAGATAGATTATCGAGTCTTTGGGCGTACACATCGGCGCTAAGTGCACCAGAAGCAAAATCATTTTCCAGCGCAGCCAGTTCAGCACTGAAGGCGCTGATTCGTCCCTCAATCCCTTCGGCTATAGACGAGTTGGGGCCAAGGAAGAGGAGCGCCGATTGTCTGATCTTCTCCAAGGCCTCAGCGCCTGAAACCCCTGCTCCTTTGAACAACTCGTTGACCTTACGGGCAGATTCAACGGAATCAAGCGCTGCTTGCAGTCGTGCTTCCTCTGCTTTGATGACATTATTCGTTTCACTAACACCAAGAATCTTGGACAACTCCTTTAGCTCTGCGATTCGCTCCTGGATTTCAAACACTTCACGAAGGGCATCTCTTTCTTCCTTGGTTGATGCTTCGAGCAGCTTTTGCGCTTCAAGTATTTTATCAAAGGCCTCTCTTGCCGATGAAATCTCTTCCGGGCTAAATGGATCAATTGGAGGGGGTTCAGGAGGAGGTGGATCTGAATCTGAGCTATTGCCACTTCGTAAGTCGGTCAGCTCTTTTTCTGTTTTCTCAAGCTCTTTATTTAGAAGATCTATTCCTTCTCTTGCGTTGATGAGTTCGTCAATGTCACCAATAAGATCACTTACGAAGTCCGCCCGGTTTGCCAGTCCTCTTGCAAACTCCTCGTCTTCTTGCTTTTCTACCTTTTCCGTCAGCTCGTCAATTGTCTCTAGCAAACGCTTTTGAAGCTCTTGAAGTCTTTCAGTAGATAGTTTTTCTGCATTCTTAAACTCCTTCTCTAAGGGCCTAAGGAATACGGATGTTCTCGTCCCGAAGTCTATTTTAGTGTTTTCAACTTGGTCTTTTAGCTTATCGATCTGCTCTTTGATTTCTTTCCTATCAACACGAAGTTGAACTTTTTTTATCTGAAGCGGATCTGCGTTTTGCTGCTTAAGAACGCGAAGTAGTGTTTTGTTTGCATCGTCAAAGCTTTCTGTAAAGTCAATCAGCTTTTCAATGCTACGTTCAAGCAAAGGAAGGAAGCGCTGACCAAACGATGTAGCCGCAACGTTTATCCGGTTAGTGAAGATCTGCCATTTAGCGGATACAGAGTCGAGCGTCCGGGCGAACTCATCATTTAGAGACTTATTCTCGTCGAACGCCATTGCGCTCGTTTCGAGCGACTTATTGAGAAGATCGGTTTGTCTTACGAGTGTTTGAAGAGCGAGCGTGTTTTCTTGTCCAAACACTTTCTCGATCTCAATCGTAGCTAGATTCGGTGGGAGTTTTCGAAGTGAATCGAGATAGAGATTTATTGCTCCAAGTGCATCCTCTGAGATGAGAGAATCAAATTCTTGCCTTGTGATACCAATCGTGTTCGCTACTTCTTCAGCTTTCGTTTGAAGAAAAACGAAGATATTCCTGAGCTGAGTACCTGCTCTTTCTGCTACAACTCCTGAATCGATCAGCACGACACTAAGTGCTGCAATTTGGTCAACCGTAAGTCCAAGTCCTGCTCCTGCGCTACCGACTCTATTGATTGCGCCTGCAATCTTGCCCGCTGTCGCCGTGGTTGTATTGGATAGCTCATTGAGAACAGAGCCGATACGACCGGATTCCTCGATTGCGATATCAAATACATTCGCAATCTTCGCAACGAGTTCGCCTGCTTCAGTGGGTGAAAGATCCGTCACACGAGTTAGCTTTGCAACAGTCTCTGTAAACGCTGCGATGTTGTTCGCGCCCTGGATACCAAGTTGCCCAGCTACTTCAGCAATTTCGGCCAGTTCAAGTTTAGAGGTGCCGAGCCTCTTGGATAGGGAGAGGATGGAATCCGAAAGGATAGCAAGTTCCGAATCCGTCGCGCCGGTTGTCTTCTGAACAGACACCATTGCTTTTTCGAACTTGATCGCTTCAGCGGTTGCTTTAATGGACGCTGCTGCAATGCCGACAAAAAGAGCTGCAATTGCTCCGATTGCGCTTGTTGCTGCTTTTCCAAGCGTGCTCATCACCCGGCCAAACACACCCAGGCGGTCGGATATACCGCCGACTTCCACCCCGAATTCTCTTACGTCTCCTCTGAGTCTAGCCCAAAAGCCTTGCGCTTTACGAGTTGTATCGTTGCTCTTTCTTCCGAGTCTTTCGAGAGCTTCTGCGCTAAGACTCGTCTCCCTTACATATCGTCCGTTCGACTCTCGGAGTCTCCCGTGAGTATCTCTGAAGATGCCCTCGATTTCTTTATCTACGTCGTCATATGCTTTAGCTTGACGCTTTGCATCATCGACGATCTGGTTCGTTGTCTCACGGTTCTTCTTTGCAAGCTTACCTAATGACTCTGTAGGCTTCTCGTACGCTTTCGACAGAGAGTCAGAGACGCGCTTTGCTGCTTTCTGAGCCGCGTTGCCTACCTTGGGCGTGTCACGCTTCGAGGAGGTGATGTAGTTCTTAAAGCGCTGGACGTGTTTTTGAAACTGTGAGTCTCGAACCTCAACGAAAATGGTTCTTCGTAATGACATGAACCCTATAACTTAAAATGAATGCGATCCGGTCGCTTCTGGGGAGCGCCGGTGTGATTTCGCGGTGTCTCAAGTGTTCGGGTTTTTAATAGCCTGATGGATTTCCAGGCCAGATCTCAAATTCGATTTGTAGTATTACCAGTATTTGAGATATCTGAATATAACAAATTTAACGCTGGGATTTATCAACCGTTCTTCAATTTCAACAACAATTATTTAACTATCACATGCTTTTATTGTGGTGGTTATTTGATAGTTCAATAAAACGTTCGTTTAAATGAACTCACGAACGGGCCTGTCAAAACCGCGATTCTACGCTGTTTTCGGTTCACAAAACTCGTTCACGAAACTCGGGACGATTTTAGGCTACTCTTCATCGCGGATTGCGTCCTCGTTTGGGTACAGCGCATTGTCTGTAACTTCGAAGTCGAGAGTATCTCCATTAGCATCTTGGGGCCGGATATAGAAGGTTAATCGCCCATCTGCCTCGACATTGCATCTGAGTACATGGTCGATGTTGCCGAGGGTAAAATTTTCTCTTAGATATTGATCGAGAGTCTTCATTGATTTTCTGTCCTTATGGTTGTGTATACCTTCCCTTCCTGGAGGGCACCGGCCAGTTGCTCGGCTTCGGGTTCAAGCAGCTCCGGGTCCTGCTTTTTCATGCGCCGGAGTTGCCTCCGGATCTTCTTCGGATTCGTGGTTAGCCGGGAATGCTTCGGGAGCTTCTTGTTTGCTTTCTTGAAATCGCGCACCGTTCCCTTCTCGGCAATATCCTCTTTGGACAGAATCCTCTGGGCGCAGCCCCTTCGGTCGAACTTGATGTTGTCTCCTGTTCTCCTGGTTGTGATGAGAGCAGGGTCAATTCCAAATACCTCTGGAGTCGCAGAGCCAGGGTTGTCGGGTATTGTGTCGTGCATATGCTTTAGCTAATGAGGTTGATATGCTTTAGCCGGGGAGCGTATCTCCAGAGGCGTCTTCATCGGTAAAATCGCCTTTTCGCAGACCGTTCCGCACAAACTCAACGAGGCGCTTGCCCTCGTTCCAGAATGCCCCTACTGCTACGAATAATCCGGCCAGGACTCCGTTGGGATTGGAGATCAAGTCTTCGAGGATAGCTGTTGCGCCCTCGAAGTCATGTCCGAAGAGCATGTCCGAAGAGGGAAGTAACAACGAGGAATGTCGCCATGATACCGGAGATAGTGGCGACGAGGTTGTTAGAGAAGATGCGCTTGAAAAACTCCATTGATTTCTTGCTTTAGTTAAAAGTGGCCAGCAACAAAAAAGGGTGCTCCGTGGCCTGTTGGCTACGAAACACCCAAATCGGTGCTGGTCTGTAAGTACCTTAATATAATCGGCTATACTGGAGCCATCCCGGAAATGTTCTGCTCTTCGAATTTAGTTCTTTTCCCTTCGCCAAGAGTTAATAATCCTTCTATACGTGTCTCCTGCAGGATGAGTAGGTGGTTTTAATTCTTTTTCTGCTGCTTCTGATACAAAATCAACTGCCTCATCGAGTTCTTTTTGTGTCACTCCTTTTTCTTTTCTAATCTCTGATTTAAAGTCTTCCAACTCCTTTAGAATTCTCTCCTGGACCTCAATTACGTCCAAAGGATTTACAGTCTCTTCATTTGTGATATGACCCAGGACTTTCCCCGGAGAGTTTGTTGCCGTGCCATCGACTTGAGTTGCTGGATTATCGTCTCCTTTGATTTTCTCCTTTTCAAGAAATTCATTCACCTCTTTTTGAAGTCGGTCTATCTTGTCGATATACAACTGCTCTCTTTTTATTACTGAATTGAGAGTTCGTACATCCTTCTCAGCGAGTTGAACAACAAGAGACTGGAGTTCCTTGTCGTGCAGCTGCTTGATCGATTCGAGCGCTCGGTTGTCTTTCAGCCACCGTAGCCCTACAGCACCTAATGCGAAAGTTGCAGCGATTGCCGCCCACCAGTCAGGTAACAATTCCATATCGTTTAGATTTCAAACCACCAAATAATAGCCTCGAATGTGGGACCACTTTCACTCTCAAGCACCGGCCCTCTTGCCATCTTGTATACGGTATCGCCCTGCTCGGCGACCAACTCGGCATTGTGTGATCGCACCTCGTGATTCCCCTTTAAAAAACTAGGTTCACCTGATCGAGGATTTGGACATTAAATTTATAATTAGACAGAAAGAAAGTAATGTACGCACTCAAGTCCTTTTCAGCAATGACCCGGCTGTGCCGGAGCCTGGGCTCGTCGCAGTAGCTCGACTGGTAAAGACTAAGAGGCGTGAAAACTAGCTTAGACACCTGGAGCACATCACCTGGCTTCAATCCGAGAGATGGGCACTCCAACTGCTCGGAGACTTCGAAATCGTTCGGCTCCCAAACTATCAGGTACAAATCTTTAAACAACCTAATTTGAAAAGGTTTGCCCCTAAAAGAAGAGCATAATTCAAGTTATCAGCCCTAAGGTCGCTATTATTCAGCCCTAAGGTCGCTATTATAATGATCAGCACTGTTCATTGCTGATTTGCTCAGATCACGGCCCATTAGATCACATTTCTCTCACGATGCACCATTTAGTAATATCCCGTGCAATGCCTCTCAATTTAGTTTGACTTCCGCCAAATCTGACCAGACATCTAAATTTTACATTTTTCACATATTCCAAACCTCACCCATCCCGCTTCAATATCTCGACATACTCTGGATTCATCATTGATCTGCACCTGGTTAACTTATGGGTAGAATACAGTGATTCTTAAGATCAACCCTGCAAATGACATACACAACGTACACAACATACACTTTTTAGCAGCGGCTTTTAAGATTGACCCTGTTTTCAACATACACAACCTACACAACATACACTCTTGGCGGCCAGCTCTGCATTTCATACCTTCCCATAACGACGAATCATACAGCAAGCAGCTATGGCAAACCCTGAGCATTTGGAGATACTCAAGCAAGGTGTGGAAGTGTGGAATAAGTGGCGGGAGGAGAATCATGAGATTATACCGGACCTCAGTAAAACGATCCTCATCGAAATGTACCTCGCCGGAGCTAACCTCGAAGGAGTGAACTTCAGAATATCTAATCTTGGTGGAGCACAACTCAGTTCTTCAACCCTCAGTGGAGCGAACTTTGAAGGAGCGAACCTCAGTGGAGCGGATCTTAGAGGAGCGAACCTCTATAATGCAGGCCTTAGCAGCGCAAAGCTGAATTATGTGCATCTCAGTGAAGCATACCTCGAAGGAGCAGAACTGACTAAAGCCATGCTGCATAAGACACTCTTTATAGATGTAGATCTTTCAAAGGCAAAAGGGCTAGATTCATGCAATCACTATGGTCCCTCAACCATCGATCATCGCACTCTTGAAAAGTCAGGCCCACTTCCCCTCGAATTCCTCCGCGGTATCGGCCTCCCAGACAACTACATCGAATACATCCCTTCTCTCTTCCACGGCGATGCCATCCAGTACTACTCCTGTTTCATCTCCTACCCCAGCACCAACCAGGACTTTGCCGAACGATTACACGCTGATTTGCAAAATAAAGGAGTCCGTTGCTGGTTTGCCCCAGAAGACATGAAGATAGGCGACAAAATCAGGCATGCCATTGACAGTGCCATAAGACTCCGCGATAAACTTCTCGTCATCCTCTCAGAAACCTCCGTTAACAGCCAGTGGGTAGAGACTGAGGTGGAGACTGCTATGGAGGAAGAAAGAGAGCGTGGAGAGCCTGTACTGTTTCCTGTGCGGATTGATGATGCGGTTATGGAAACGAAAGCGCCCTGGGCCAGGATGCTACGCAGAGAGCGCAATATCGGCAACTTCACCGGCTGGAAGAATCACGATAGCTATCAGAAGGCGTTTGAGCGTCTGCTGAGGGATTTGAAGGCGTGAATGGAGCTTTTCAAGAGTTCAGGCAATAGAGTGTGGACAATTTCTAGGATTGAAACATGGGAAGAAGAGTAATCTCTCAATGCTATTTAATTATCATGCAGTTCTAGATGTGACATTGATACATTTTTTTAAATCTAAACTATTCTCATATCCATGAATCTTATAATTCACATCAAATGCATTTCTAACATCCTCAAAAAGATAGCTCAGCTTATCGGGATAAATTATAAATTCTCTTAAAATGTCCTCCATTTGAAGCCAAACCAAATCTAAGCTTTCGAAACGCAAATATAATTCTTGAGTCAACTCTCCTTTTTTATTTAAACGATAAATAGCCCCATCAGAAGTTGAAATTTTCTGAGGGTTGATATATGTATGTGGAGCTGGATCCCCAATGTTTAGTTCTCGAAGTGCTTTAAATGCGTCTTGCTTTATGCTGTCACTTACATCTGGAGGTATGAATAATAGAGTGTTTTGCAAGTAGTTATTTCTCTTAAGCATCTCTAATTCCCACAGTGTCCCTGGCCTAGTGGATGGGACGATAAGAATTTTTTTAGCAACTTTTGCAAAAGCTAGCACATGTTCTTTCCATTCATGTTCATCCGACAGGAAGGTTCCAGGCCCTTTGTCTTGTCCGGGCAAACCTAGTTGGATAGTGTCAAGTTTTTCATAGAAGCCTCCACCAATCTTGGTTTTTCCTCCTAGTAAATCAGTCAAGTTGCTCATGAAGTCTTCTAGCCTTTTTGAGAGGAAAAAAGGTCTTAGGTATAGTACAAGTGACCCCTTGTATTGATTATGCTCTAGCTGAGTATATATGTGGGAGATTTTTCTCTGAGCAACCCTTATTTTTTCATCTTTAATCTCTTGTCTAATTTTCTGGGTTTTAGCATTGGTCTTTCGCCATCCATAAAACAGTCCAATAAATGCAATCCCAGAGAAGAAAGTCTGTTCAGCAGTACTGTCTTTTGAACATGCGAATATTGTAGTCACCAACATTAAGGTTATTAAAGCTGCTTTCATGCAACCGAATTGCACTAACTTCGCTTTTTTTCCAATGGTATCAAGATCCTCATATAGATCAATTGGCTTTTCATTAATGCTCTTATCTGGTACTCGCCCTTTTCTTTTTTTCTGTGGGATTATGTGATATTCAACAAACTGGATCCCTCCATCTCCAGGAAATGGTTCGCTATGGTCATGCTCACCCGAAACTATTTTTGAAGGAATACCATCAGGAAAGGCAATACAGGCGTTGTATCCGTCAGGGACATAATGCCTGCAAAGAAAGCATTGAGGATAGGACTTTCGTTCTTTTTCCCTCGCTTCTTCTTCTAGGAGTTCGATAAGATCAACAACATCATAATTGCGTTCAAACAATATGCCGTTGTCTCCTTTGTAAGGATATTCATGGTTATGAGAACCAACTATGATGTCGTTTGGAATACCTTCTGGGAAAGCTTTACAAGTCTGTTTTCCTTTATAATGCTGGCAGTATTTACACTGTGCTCCTAGCATATTTTAGCTTCATATTTATCGATGAGTTACAATGTGGTGAATATGACTTTCGCGTATAAGAATTGCATGCAAGTAACAATTACTATATCGTCTCTCATTAATGTAAATCCGGAGATTTTGAAATTTTAGAGAGCTCAAATCTCATCCCCACAGTTGTCTCACTACACTACTTCCCCTACTCTCTCTCCCGAATCAGCGACACCAGAAAGCTCATAGCAGCTGCATAGTCACGGTACGCATATCCCGAGAGCCTACTCCACTTAACCATACATTTACCTCCCTTCCCATACTGGCTAGGCTGTGGCAGCTTGTTGTCCTTACAGAACAGCCGGATGTGATTGACTTGCCGCTGGGTCATCAGACGCTCTGAGAAGCCCTAGGACGACCTTTCTCCTCAACTGGCACCGATCTACTCTCAATGTACAAACAGCGCATGAAATGGAATGCTGCGTCGTAGCTGGTGAGTGTTATACTGCCATCAGGAAGCTTCCATTGCAGGTGGAATAAACCGCCTGTCTGGTTATGTATGGAAGGCCTGTTTAGTTCGTGAGTTCTGCAGAGCTGGGTTATGTACTGTGCTGCTTCGAGAGTCATATGTCGGCGATTGCTAAGAGTGAAATGGGCCGACTGACTAAGTTAGCTATGAAGGGGGCTGTTTCAAATTCACATAGACTACTTCTCTGAAGTCTCTTTACCAAAGTTCTCTATATCCTCTTGGGTAAACTTGACGCAGTCAATGCAGCAGATACGATTAATGGGTATGTAGCTGTAATCTTCTTCTAGCATAGCTATAAATCCACCCTGCGAGAACTCGTCCCCAAACCTAAAAACTTGCAAATCTATCAGGTCAATAGTGGCCGAAAAATCCTTCAGTGGATATGGAAAGTCCTCTGTGTACACTTCAATAGGGGCTTTATAACGCGGCTCGTCTTCACCGTCTTCATTTTTCTCAATGCCACGCATTTTGTTGAATCGCTCTGCTGGAATGGCGAAGTCCTCATGGCGTTGAAAACGAGCAATGCTGGAGACTCTGATATTGACCATCCTTTCATCTAGGGTATCAAACTCGATGTATTCGATTTCGAGTTGATTCAAATTCCGAATAAGACCACTGATTCTGTGGGCCACCTCAGAGGAAACAGAGAAGAACACGGGCTCTTCTAGAGATCTGAATTCAAATGAAAGATGGTACATCTTTATTTTATCGATCTCACTTTCAATAAAGGCACTCGGCTCCATAATCGGGATGGGCTTTGGTTAGAACTACCTAAATCTACACCAGGGCTATGGATATATGAAAGGGGTGTGAAGGAATTTGCTTAGGAGAAACGGCGTCCTGCTACTCATGGAATGAATTATTAATATCTCGTCAGCGTCAGACGTAGGCGTTACCTTGACCTCTTCAGAGGTTATGGCGAGTGATTAAGAGAAAAGGGCGTGGGGTGGTTTGGAGTTACCCCGCTTTTATTCCACAGAAAGGCATATCATGAATAGAGAACAAGCTGGTAAAATCGCTGACACCATCACAAAGGCAGAACTGGCTGCCATGTTTGCTGCAGCTAAGGAGTCGATTACTGATTGGGACGCTATGTGCAGAGTCAACAACTTGACCAAGAAGCATGCTTACGACTTCTTCTATAGAATCGTGATTGAAGGTAAGGGGCGAGAAGACTTGTACTATGGTGGTGTCGTGAACTCGTTAATAGAGTTTGGGGAATACTATCCTAGGCCCGTTGAATAGCTGATTGCTATGAGCCTCTAACCAGGCTACTGGCAAAGTCTACCACAGCAAGCAGTGAGTCTGTGAGGTGTATTTCGATTGCTCCATAAATGTAAATCACACAAGTAGCAGCCAGTAGGGTTAGGTAGCATTAGAGCTGCAGCCCCCTACTGGCTGCTTTTGCGTATCGCACTTATATAGACGCGTAGAAATGGAAAACATAACCTCAGTTCTGTAGATTTTATTATGCTAATGTGCCATATTCATGTATAGTGTTTGTTGTGGCAAGGAGTGAATTATGGCACTTGAGAGCAATCCAGAACATTTAGACAAACTTAAGCAAGGGGTTCATGTGTGGAATCAGTGGAGGGAGGAGAGTAAAGGGGAGTTTCCAATCCTTGGAGGAGCTGATTTTAGTGGAGCAAACCTCGATGGAGTAAACCTCCATAGGGCATACCTCGTTGGAGCGAACCTCACTGAAGCGAACCTCCTTGGAGCGGATCTTCGTAGTGCGAACCTCAGAGAAGCGGTCCTCAGAAAAGCGTCCCTCTATAGAGCGGATTTCAGCAAAGCGAACCTTGTCAGAGCGGATTTGGGCGAAGCATACCTCGAAAGAGCAAGCTTTTTCAATGCGAACCTCTACGAAGCGAACCTCTACTATACAGACCTGGACTCGGTAGACTTCTCCTTGGCTAACCTTGAGAATACGAATTTTACTGCAGCTACTTTAGCCTACACGATATTCCAGGATGTTAATCTCATCAGCTCAAAAGGCCTGGAAACCTGTACATATCGAGGCCCATGCACTGCTGATAATTATACCTTCAAAAGATCCGGACCATTACCATATAGATTCTTGGTTGGCCTTGGTTTTCGAGACTGGGAAATTGAACAATCGAAACTGTTTCAACCAGGTCTATCGAACGCCGAAATAAACGACATCATATACCGCATCTACGATTTGAGAGCACACCAGGCGGTCCAGATAAACCCGCTGTTTATATCCTACAATCATGAGGACGGTGCATTCGTTGATGCAGTCGAAGAGAAGCTTCTTGAAAAGGGTGTCCGCTTTTGGAGAGATATCCATAACATGAAAGCTGGCCGCATCGACAAGCAGGTTGATAGGGCCGTTCAGCTCAACGATATCATCTTGCTTGTTCTCTCTGAACATTCCGTCAAGAGTCCCTGGGTTGAGTATGAAGTACAGAAAGCAATTGATATCAGGAGGAAGACTGGGAAGGACACACTTTGTCCAGTGGCTCTAGATGACAAATGGAATGACGCTCACTGGCCGGGGCCAATAGTGCAGCAAGTCAAGAACTATAACATCTTGGACTTTAGTCAGTGGCAGGATGAGGAAGTGTTTAGTCGGCAGTTTTCCAAACTGATTGATGGGTTAGATATTTATTATAAGCGAGGAGTGTAGTGGCACTCATACTTTGCAACAGTGATACTGAAGCTAATTGTAGTACCACCTCTCAGCCTGCTCATAACACCAGGAGCTGATAGCAAGAAGCATGTCACCAATTGCAGCCAGTAGTCGTGGGTGCCAGAAGTAAACTGGCACCCATCCCTACTAGGAATCTGGATACAAATGGACTTTGGACTTATAGAGGAATGGTATTATCCGCAGAAGTGATGCTAGGGATGCAGAGGAGTTCTAAAAGATCTATCCATTATAATTTTTTTGAATGTTTTCAGTACTTATAAAATTATTGCAACAACTCATGAATCCGTTTCAATAATTAGCGATATAATCAAACCAATCCTAAAAGCATTTCAATAACTATGAAGCAAGAAGACTTCACAGAGCTATCTACAGGCAAATTGGTACCTATTATTAGCAATTCTTATGGTATAAAGCATGCCTTTATTCCCGAGGCTTTGCCACCTGACTGGGACTGGCCTTATGAACTATATGACCTCCTCGTTGAGGCGAGATCAGCAATCTCGTTATTAGATGGCGTTGGGAGATACATTAAAAATCCAGAGCTTCTTTTAAGCCCCCTACAAGCTAGAGAAGCTAAGATGTCATCCAGGCTAGAGGGCACGCACACAGAAACCGATCAATATTTGCTCTTCGGTGTTGATCCAAAGGGTGCGGCTCAAGAAAGTGACTCTGACTCATATATAGAAGTATCAAATTATGCGAATGCCCTCAAGCAAAGCAAGGTTTTGAGAGAGAAACTGCCAATATCGTTGAGGTTAATGAGGGTATTGCACAAAGAATTAATGACTGGTGTAAGAGGCCAAAACAAAGCTCCAGGTAAATTTCGCAAAACTCAGGCAATGATAGGGAGCCCCCCGAGGTTTATACCACCCCCGCCCGAGCTCTTGCAGCAATCTCTTGGCCCATTGGAGGATTATATCCAATACGGTAATAGTTATGATCCTTTAGTAAAAGCATTCATTGTGCATTATCAATTTGAAGCAATTCATCCTTTTATGGATGGAAATGGACGTGTCGGTAGGCTTCTGCTTGCAATTATGATACAAGAGTGGTGTGGGCTTTCAAATATGTGGCTCTACATGAGTGAGTACTTTGATAATAACAAGGATTTATACATCAAATACTTATATAATGTAAGCACTACAGGGAATTGGTTTTCCTGGATCAAGTATTGCTTAGAAGGAGTGATTGAGCAAGCCAATGATACTCAAGCTAGATGTGACAAACTTATCAAGCTAAACAGGTCCTACCAAGAAAGAATCAATGAGATTGGTGGAAATATTAGATTGTCAAGAATAATAGAGGACCTTTTCATATTCCCTGCCACAACCGTAACTAGCACCGCTAATAAATTAGACATTCACTACAACACTGCAAAATCAGATTTGGACAAACTTATAGAATCGGGGATAATCATTCCTCTCAAGTCATTTAGTCAAAAAACTTTTGGGTCTCCTGAGATTATTGAAATCATATTCAGCGACGATTGATAGCCCTCGGAGCATTTGGCTTCATCCTCACTCTCATCGGCATGACCTGCGAGCTGTACCAGTTCAGCGATATGGTGATTAACTGGCCGTTTTAGATCTTCTCCCTCTTGCCATTTACCCTCCAGCTAATTAACGTTAGCATTCATCAATCAGGGGACTAATGGCTGATATCTTTATTTCATATGCGAGAGAAGACCAGGAGTGGGCTGAGGCATTGTCGAAGACATTTGAAGTTCACGGGTGGAGTACATGGTGGGATGCAAGATTGTCTGCTGGGGAAAGATTTGACGATGTGATAGAGAGAGAACTGGAAACAACAAAATGTATTGTAGTTTTATGGTCAAATAATTCAATAAAGAGTACCTGGGTCAAAGCAGAAGCAAATGAAGGCCTTGAAAGAGGCATATTAGTGCCCGTTTTTATAGAAGAAGTCAAACCTCCTTTAATTTTCAGGGGTATACACACTCTTAGATTAATGGATTGGTATAACAACAAAATTTCCAACGAGATTGACCAGCTTATAGGAGATATAGATCGAATTGTCCCAATACCTAATTCTATTGATCGAGATAAAAATACAGTAGATATAAGTATTTATACTTCTGGATCAGCTTATAAAGTTGGAAGTTTTGGTGAGGCACGGTTTTCGAATTTTTCTCGTGCATTAGGAAGGGAGATTATAAAAAGGGGTTTCAAGCTTATTTCGGGGTACGGTAGTGGAATGCAGCAGGACATTATTCAAGGAGCACTTGAAGTCATCTTCATGACTCAGAACTCAGATGGCATTGCTGGCAGAATCGATGTAAACCCTTATCCTAATAAGTACGAACCAAGTAGTTTTCGTGCTCATAGAGTCGAGATAATTAGAAAATCTAACTTTGTTATTTTCCTGGCTGGAAATAGAATAAATGCATCAACAAATAACGTAGAAAATTCTCAAGGAGTACGAGAGGAGTTCGAAATTCTTAAAAAGCTAAGGAGAATCCCAATACCGGTGGGAGCTACTGGCTTTGCATCTTACGATATCTGGAAGGAGGTTAGCCGAGATATCGACTTGTATTATCCTGGTCAGCAACAGATTAAAAATAAGATGAAAAAATTGGGGGACACATCACTCTCAGATATAGAATATCTCGATACAATTTTTGAAATAATTGATGAGGTTGTACATTTCGAGTAAGCATTTTCATGTTACTACAAAAACATTAGGCTTTCCTCCCCTTCCTCGCCCGATAAGCCTTCATTTTACAAGCATCTGAACAATACCTCCCCCTCTTCTTCGGCGGGTTATTGCACCCCGTCCAAGCACACACCTTCTCCGTCTTCCCTACATCCGTTCCTTTCTCTCTCCTCTCGTTATCAGCGAGCCGCCTGCATTTGTCGTGGTACCGTTTCTGTTTGCCTTCCAACTTGCCACCGCACCAGGCGCACTTCTTCTTATTCGAGTACGGGTTTAATTTTTCCTGAGGAGGCCCTTGAGCTTTCCCAGGATAGATTCGCCATCCAAAGTATTAGAAGCCTTCAGGAGTTTAGTACGGGCTGCATTCCGTTTGATGAGCCTGTATCTCTTGCTGTTAATCACTTTGCTCTCCTCCTCCCTCTCGATCTCCATATCCCTGTAATCGATGTACCGCTGATTCTCGGAACGCTGAAGGGCTAAATCTAACTGCTTCGAATGCTCTTCTATCGCGTTCGAATACATGACTGCTTTCAGTGTAACAGCTCGATCTTTTGAAGCTGTGATCGGATTCGCTCCCTTTAATTCGAAATATGCACGCATGATATATACCGCGGCAAACGGCTGCACGGCTGAAGTCCATCCAATGAAGAGCCAGTGTACGAGTATGTTACCTTGAAACTGGTGCTCTAAAAGCATACACGCCAGGTCACCCAGCATAACGATGGTGGCCACATTGAAAATATTCTCGATGATATCCTTCTGCCTCCCTGCCGTAACGTCACTCCCCTTCATGTGCCAGGAATAAGCGAAGGCAGCTTCGAGCAGAAAGCCACACCCCCACACCATAAGAGCAACCGATATATTAAACGTCCCTCCTGCCTTCGCTGCTGCCAGTCCTCCAAAGGCTGTAGCTGCTGCCGTGGCCACCATGAAGAGAATCTTGGAAAGTGCAACACCATGCGTTTTCAAGAACTCTGTTACCTTACCCAGCGGGCTATCATCGAACGGGCTTTCAACCTCTATCTCGTCAACGTCAACGACGTGTATGGGCTTGTTGTCGGGGCCGTAAATCAGGGGACTTGATTTGGGTGTTTCTTTCTTGGCTGTTGTGCTCATACAGGCTTAACTTTTATTATGTGCCAAAGACGTAACGCTTATCAAAAACGTTACGTCTAGTAGGTGTCCAAAATAGGTCAGGCCCTGGAGTTCGCGGATCCAGGGCCTTGAGTGCTTTAGTTGCTAGGTAAAATTTCTGGTTCAGGCATTTTCAAGACGTCGTATTTTGCCTCCTCGATGAACTCTTCCCAGTTATCCTCTACCCATTGATTGAGCTGCTCCTCAGAAGATTCTATCCGGCTTTCTTTGTTATGGTAACGGCCTGAGATATATCCGAGCCTGTTGTTCATACACAATTGACGAGCGATCTTTTCAATGAGCGCGTCCTTATTTCCATTAGAAAGATGGAAGGTCGGATTTAGAGTAGTGATAGGAGTCATAGTTTTATCCGGCCCCAATAGTACCTCAGCTTCATCGATGAACTCCTCGTAGTTTTCATCGACGTAAACCCCGAGTGCTTTCTCTGAGAACTGGAGAACGTTGATCTTACTAAGGGTGCAGAGCCTTCCTAGCTCATTGTTCATGCATAGAGCACGAGCGACTTTCTCAACTAGGTGATTTACAGTCTGCGGTGCCGGGGTTGGAGTATTAATGGTTGTCGTTTTCATAATTCAAAATTTGATTTTCTTTCAAAGATGGTGAGTAAAAAATGGTTTTCTTTAGTTGATAGGAAAGCCCATTTCAGGATTTCGCGGATTTAAATGATTTGCTTTAGTTGATAGGAAAGCCCATTTCAGGATTTCGCGGATTTAATTAAAGAGAGCGTGCATCTCATGCTTGAGATGGCTGAAGGACGATTCGCGGTTGTTCACGAGAAAACTGTAGTAGTCGTCTGGCTCGCTCGTCACTCCAAGCAGCTCATTCGTTTTGTTTCGCGTGTTGATTGCCCGTTGAATTGCTTCGGGGGAGGGAAGATAGGAATTGATCGGAGTAGGCTGAGGTGCTGGTTGTTCTTCATAGTGGTAGGTAGAACCACCGATTACGATTTTCTCAACCGCATCCATAGAAATGAAGCGGTAATCACCCTTCTCGATATCGAATACATTCAGGAGCTGCTTTTTCGATGGATCCCAGCCTCTCTTAGTGATAGGGAAGGACTCACTCCAGTAGCAAACCATACGGCGTGTAGTGCCATCTGTGCGCTTGGTGAAGTAAACAGTAAAGACTTTGCCTTCTATAGCTGAGATAAGAGAAAAAGCCCAAATAGCGAGAGGATTGGAGAAATTGGGGCGGAAGGAAACGTAACTTCTAGAATTGGATTTCATTGATATTGCCTCGAAAGATTTTAAAGGATGATTTCGGGGTTAGGCCGGAGGTGTTGCAGCACCGACCGGCTTTTTTATATTCAGAGTATCAACTAAAGCAGTATACAAAATTTGATTACATAAGTCAAGCAATAGTTGACAAAGTCATCAAAAAAAGTTACCTTAGGTATGAATTATGTTTGACAAGCTCTACGGTAAACACTTTATGAACTCAAAAGCACTCGCGAGACACTGTCGTGCTTTAAGGGCCCAAGAAGGACTAACTCAGAGCGAGCTAGCTAAGCGCATCAAAGGAGAAAGGTCAAAAAAACCTCTCCAGAAACAAATAATTTCTCGTGCTGAGAACGAAGAGATTGGAACCAAGGCAGACAGTGTACGAATCGCGATTATCGAACATCTTACTAATCGCAAAATGTCAGGACCTTTGTATGTTTATTCTGATCTGCTAGAGCAACAAGAGGAAATAAATGGCAAGAACGGGAACACAGAATAAATTGCATGTATTTAAAAAGGCAGTTGACCAAATCAGCAGAATCTATGCAAATTGTAGGTGGTCCTGGGCCCACCATGAGTTGTTTAACTCTAAAAAAACCCAAGTAAGGACAATTGCATTGTTGAACTCAATTCGCCTGAGTATCGACTAGCCGGGCAGTCTTACTGAAGCATTTCAGTATGGCTGCCCTTTTTTTATTGAATCAACTTTTCAAACTCATGAACACATCAAACTTGATATCAATCACGGAGACTGCAGGACTTCTAGGGTTATGCAAAAAAACTGTATACCGGTTAGCCAACTCTGGTGAAATACCTGCTAAGAGGTACGGTAGAAAATGGTTTGTTGACAAAAATACTCTGCTCGGAATATCAAGCAATTCAGCATTTAATGAAGAACCATTGAAAGCAAAAAGAGAGCTTCCGTCTACATAGCAAAAGAGCCCAGGTCATTTCCCGGTCGGCAAACCATAGTGGGATAGACAAAGGCTCAATGCTATTTCCTAATAACAGAAACACCCGCTGCTATCTACACAAACGGGTGTTTCAAAAAAGAAAATCGTATGAATCAGTATACGAAAAAGTGGCCAGTTGTTCCAAAAGAACAGGGGAATATTCACGATAAGCTATTCGGAATTCCTCCATTAAGGAATCTACTTCAATTCACTAGATACTGCGACACTTACGCAGAAATCAAGAGAGCGCTTTCCCATTTTTCTTCTGACAGGCTCAGGATTATTAGCTCTGTTATCGATGACATTTTGATGAGTAGGGGGAGGGAAGTATGACAGATTCAAGAATATACGACGTCAAGACGCTGTGGCTGCCAGAAGATAGATCTGCACTCGATCCTGGAACTGTTTGGGAATCAATGGACTGTATGATTGACTTTCTGAATTCACTGAGTGAGCCAGATAAATTAATGCTGCACTTTCTGCTTCTAGATAGGTATGCCAGGGATAAGAAAGCACGCGAAGAGGGGGGTATTTGTGACTAAAAAAAATAGTGTCGACTCTACTAACGGCCTTGATGCTTATGATCACATAGCAATTTGTTCTTTGCTATTTGTTGAAGAACATGGTTTATGGAACGGTCTTGATGTTACTCTCTGCCCCAAATGGAAGCCCCAACTTGAGCAGGTAAAGTCTGTTTGTGATACGGGTGAAGTGAAGAAGATTCAATCGTTTCTTAAGACCCTGAAAACGTCTGACCCTGGTATCGCTGCAATTCTTCAGCGGCATGAGGCTCAGGTACCTAAGAGCAAGAAAGGCAAGAAGCATTCTGACCTGCTTATCGACATATCTCAGGAATTGAAGTACTTGGTTACTCCTGATGAAAAAGCCTATGCTATCATCGAGACTGATGAAGAAGAGCATGTGTATGGCGTGAGGGGGAAGAAATTTCGTCTATGGCTTCGTAAAGAATGCTATCTAAGATACCGCGTATCACCAGGCTCACAAGCTATCCAGGATGCGGTTGAAGACATTGAAGCAAGAGCTCTCTTCGATACAAATAGTGTATGTTGTGTACGTTGTGTATGTGAATTACGGGTTCAATCTTCAAAAGGTGCTATTTACTACGATACAGGTAGGCCAGATTTCTCTGCTATCAAGGTTACATCTGATGGCTACGAGACGATAAAGAAACCTGGAGTTTACTTTCGTCGGCCTGGGTCAATGCTGTCAATTCCAGAGTTGCCCGAGGAAGGGGATATCGCTTTGCTGCAGAAGCACCTGGATGTTGATGACGAAACATTTCTTCTAATACTTGGCTTCCTTGTTCAGGCGCTAAGACCGAGCGGTCCATATCCAGTACTTGTACTCTACGGGGAGCAAGGGTCTGCAAAAAGCACTAGGTCAGAGATGCTCAAAATGCTCATTGATCCTTCAACGGCTCTGCTCAGATCTACTCCACGAAATGAAGACGACTTATTTGTTGGATGTTACAACAACTGGCTCCTTGCATTTGACAATGTGTCCTACATGCCTCAGTGGTTATCGGATGCATATTGCAAAATCTCTACTGGTGGAGCTCTGGCAAAACGAACCCATCATACAAATGATGAGGAGACTATCCTTGTGGCTGAACGTCCTCTTATACTAAATGGGATTGTGGAGTTTGTAACAAGAGGTGATCTTGGCAGCCGTTGTTTAGATGTTAGACTTCCGGTAATTCGTAAAAGCAAGCGGCGGCCAAAGAAGGAAGTGATGGCTGATTTTGAGAAGGATTTGCCAGCTATAATTGCTGGGCTCTTTAAAGCAGTTAGTGTTGCCCTGGGTAATATTGATAGTACAAAGCTTGATCAGTTACCTCGTATGGCTGACTTTGCTCAGTGGGCTACAGCGGCGGAACCTGGCTTTCGCTTTTTTAGAGAAGATGATAGTGGCAATAGGTTAAAAGATAGTGAGCGACCAACTAAGAATGTCAACAATGTCTATCAGTATGTCACTTTCTTGGAGGCTTATACAGGCAACATCGATGAAGCAATTGAAACAACCCTTGAAAATGACCTCGTTGGCTCTGGAATACTCAAACTCTTATCTGAGAAATCAAGTTGGAAGGGGACATATGCAGAACTATTGGAATCTCTTAGAGACTTCCTGCCAAATCCCGAGAAACCTCCCAAAAAATTCCCAGACACTCCAAGAGGCTTGAGTGATAGGGTTAAACGCCTAATGCCTCTACTGAGAGAAGTTGGAGTGGAAAAGCATGACTCCAAAAGAAGTGGGAAAGGATCAAGATTAATTTTAGAACAGACCCGCAAACAACCTACACAACATGCACAATCTACACAGGTTTCTGAAAAAAGTGTAGGTAGTGTACGTCGTGTAGGTAATTTACAGGGTCAATCTTCAAAAGATCATACTGAAAACGAGGAGGCGTTATTATTTTGACTTTCAATAAAGCCTATCAAATGTCTATCGATGCCGCCATCTGTTTTCACATAGACAAACAAACCGGAAGATTAGCGGCCTCTCCAAAGAGCGCCATAACACCTGAGCTTGCCAGCGCAATCAGTAAGACCAAAAATAGATTTTTAGAAATGCTTTCTATTGCTACTCAGGCAGACGAGGCTGGTATAGATTGGATCTACTTTTTGCCTCCGTACACTAGCAGTGTAGAGGAAGGGCTTGAACAATTGGTATTGCAAATCGGAAAGCGCAAGGTGATGAACAATGGATGATTTTAGCATTCCCTCGTTGGATTCGATTCTTGACCTGATAGATACTGAACTCTTTAGAACGGGTAAAGCTAGATATAATGGCCCATGTATTTATTGCGGAGGTACTGACAGGCTAATAGTGTGGGTTAATTCAGGAGAAACAGGACGGTATTGGTGCAATCAGTGCAATAGATCAGGAGATGGAATTGGATTATTGAGAGAACAGCATTCGGAGCTTTCCTACAATGAGGCGAGAGTTGCATTCGGATTGCTGCAAGACCCAAGATATTCACCTGCTAGAGCTAGTGTAGATCACGAGTTCAAACCAGTAGCTAAGAATCCACCGCTCGTAAAACCATATGTACAAGTACAGCCGCCTACTGCTGAGTGGCAAACTAGAATGAGCAATTATTTACGCGTCTGCCAGAATCAGCTCTGGCATCAAGACAACTCTGATAAGATCAATTATTTGAGAAGCAGAGGATTTACAAGCGAGACGATTTCACAGGCTCAGCTTGGATATAGGTATCCTGCAGAAGGTCGTCTTGAAGGAATAACCATACCTACTAAAATTGGAAGTGTACTTTGGAATATTAACGTGCGTCAGCTTGGGCCTGGGCCTGGTTGGGAGATTTCTGAGAATGAACCTAAGTACAAACTTATAAAAGGGGGAAAGCATGCATTGTGGGGATACAATAGAATTAATTACGCTATGCCAGTTGTGATGTTTGAATCTGTACTAGATGCGTTGACTCTTTGGCAGGAGTGCAAAGACATTTGCACCCCTGTTGCAACTGGAAGCACCTCAACATGCAGGAAGCCGCTGTGGATTGCGAAATTAATGGAAGCACCGGTTGTGCTTCTTGCATTCGATAATGATGAGAATGGAGCAGGAGAGAAAGCTGCACAGCGCTGGATGAAAAGACTTCCTCACTCAAGAAGGCTCTTGCCAATTGGAGAAAAGGACGCAAATCAAATGTTGCAGGAGGGTGAAGACTTGAAGGCCTGGATTGAATCTGGATTAGTTCAAAGTAAAGCAGCCTAACCAGTGGCAACTCCTGCTTCACATATCGACCCGATGACTGGCATGTTCGAGGCCCTGGCTGAACGTGTGGCAGAGAAAATGATGCAGCGGATTCAACCGCTGGTGGAGGACTTGCAACCAGGACTAGATAAGTTTGAGAATGACTTAGGTATAGATCCCACCAGGTTGTATACACAGCAGGAAGTTGCGGATATTTTAGGGACTAGCAAAAAGACTGTGAGCAGGCTTACAGAAGAAGACCTTCCGAAAGTGAGGCGAATCGGTTCTTCAATTGGATACTATGGAATAAATGTGCTATGCTACATTCATAAGCTGCCACCAGTGGATACAGAAGCAATGACACGTCAATTCAGGGAAAGGCTATTGAATGAGCGGCCTAAGATCCAATCATTGCCCATCAATACCAGAAAGCAGAGAGTATTTTAACCATGCCCTACAAACGGAAGTCTTCTCCTTATTATCAAATCGAAGTACAGTTGCCCGGGTATGGCTCTAGCACACAAATAACAACCGGGGTGACTGATAAATCAGTTGCAAGAAGAATGGAGCTATTGCTTCGAGATATAGCTCAGAGAGCTCTGATCGATCCGGCAATGAGTAAGCTTCTCGATGCGATCTGCAAAACTAAAGAGATCTCTCTTCCTGAAGCGCTCAAAGCGCAGTCTATAGGAGGGCTACAGGCGCTTTCAAGAAGCCTCACCAATCCAAGTATCTCTATTGCAATTGAGGAGTTTAAATCGTCCAGCAAGTACGATAAGCCAACCTGGATTGGCCTGAAGAAGTTAGAGTTGATGATAGGGGAGAAGCGGCTCATGGAGCTAACACCTAAAAAGATCACTCTAATGTGCTTTGAGTTAGAAAGGACTGGATTGGGGCGAAATACCGTATGCAGGCAATTCAAGAGGGCCGTTTCAAAGCTTCTTCGGTACCACCTGGGCAATGCTGAGCGAAACAGAATCTTCTCAGAAGTAAACTATAGCGCGGTTGACGATACGAGAAAGATCCACCTATCACCATCCGATCTAAAACGAATATTCGATACCTGTGAGCAGCTCGGTTACCATGAGCTTTCGGTTATCATCCGAACAGCCCTTCAAACGAGCGCTGATCGAGGTGTATTGCTTGCTGGAAAAGCCACGAACTCGAATAAAGCAAAAAACCACAGAGGTCTGCTCTGCAGTGATATAAAGATCTTCCATGATGCTGAGACAGGTAGGTATGAAGGGACCGTAACACTGTTCGATGGAAAAAATGATAGTCGTGATCGAACTGTACCTATTACCGATTTTCTATGCAGAGAGTTGATGGTACTTGGAAAGGACAAAAAACCAGATACGCCGATCTTCAATACGACCTACCAGCAACTCGATTTCATCTGGAAGCAGCTTAGAAAAGCCGCTGGCTTCTGGAAGGAAGGGGAGGGGTACACTCTACGATTTAAAGATCTTCGTGCTCAGACTAGCCAATATGGTGCGATGGTAGGCATACCTCAACAGGTTCTTGCTTCGACTTATGGGCACACAGGAGAGAAAATGGTGAGGCGTTACCAGCGCTATAATGCAGCTATGTCGATGGAACAGGCGATTGCCCTTGAAGAGAAAATGTTTGGAAGGACGGGATCGTGATTGGTTTGAAGCCCTGACAATATGCCTGACAGGGGTACAAAAGAAAAAGCCTGCAAAGAGTTTATTTCCTTGCAGGCCAACAACTTACAGCGATTAGCTAACGCTTATTTTGCTCCCCGGGTAGGACTCGAACCTACAACCCTGCGGTTAACAGCCGCATGCTCTACCATTGAGCTACCGAGGAATGGTAATTGAAGGACGGTAAACTACCCATTTTCCATTGGGTTTCCGAAGTCCTTGTGAAAATCGGATCTTTGCTGCGGCGTGTTTTCGGTAAATACTTTGTGGATTGCCGATTCAAGTTTTTTGCCTGTCGTGCCCGCTTCAATAACAAGTCCTCGTATTTCTTCCTCGGAATACGTAGGTGGGGTATCCTCAAGCTGACTCAACTCGTTCCACTTAATGGTGTGGTTTTCTGTTTTGATTTCTGAAAGGATCAGGTCAAACCCTTCGGTCGTGCTTAGCAAGGCGGAAGGTTGTTCTAACTCGGGGGCCATACCGAGCGACTTGCACAGCAAAGCAAGTCGGCGCCGATCTCTTTCGGATTGAAGGACAATCATCACTTTTTTACCTGCAAGCATGGAAGGCTTTTTGGGCTTTTCCTCCAATTGATTGCGGATCTCGTGCAGCGGTAAACTGAAATAAAACGACGACCCTACTCCTGGCTTGGATTCTGCATGTAAATTGCCGCCAAGCAGGCTACTCATATGACGTGCCAGGGTAAGACCCATACCGGTTCCTTCGAAAGAGCGCGTAGCCGTCATATCTAATTGAGTAAAGCTGTCGAAGATCTGTTTCAATTTCGAGGGCTCTATGCCAATTCCACTATCGTGTACAGAGATGGCAAGCTGTTCGGAGACCTCATTGTCGACACGTTTTGCCTGTTTATCGACTTCCACATAGATCAACCCGTTTTCGGTGAACTTGACTGCATTTGAGATGAGGTGCTTTGTTATCTGCCTGATGTGTTCACGATCTGCCTGGATTTTGGAGGGAAGGGACGGGCTGATAAAGGTGAATATCTCAAGTTTTTTGGTTTTTATCTGGGTTTTGAGAGATGAAATTGCATCTTGAATGAGGTGAGATATATCAAATACTTCTTCGCTGATCGTTCTCCTGCCTGCTGCCAGGTCTGCAAAAGTGAGGAGGTTCTCGATCATGTCAAGCATGGCTGTGCTGCTCTCTAGAATGGTGATTGAGTAGTCGGCTTGCTCCTCATCGAGTTCGGTAAACTTGAGCAACTCTGCCATGCCCATGATGCCGTTCATCGGGGTACGCAACTCATGCGTCATGGTCGATAAAAAGGCACTTCGGGTTCGAGCGGCTTGCAATGCATCTTCACGTGCTTCCAGCAAGGCTTGATGCGTGGTTTCTAGCTCATTCGTTCGCTCTTTTACCATCACCTGGAGTTGCTTGCTGCGTTTCTTGATATTATAGGTTCGTACTTGAACGATACCAATAATCAACAGCAAGAGCCCTGCTGCTGAGATCCCTCTAAACCAGTTTGTCTGCCAGTAGGGCGGGGTGATGGTGAAGCTGACCGATGCAGGTTGCCTGGACCAAACCCCGTCGCTATTACTGGCTCTTACCTCAAAGGTATAGTTGCCGGCAGCCAGGTTCGAATAGGTCGCGAATCGGTTCTTCGTTAAGGGGGACCACCCTTTGTCGAACCCTTTTAATTGGTACTGATACTGAAGGTGTTCTGGTGAGATAAAGCTCAAGCCTAGAAAGTGGAAGGTAAGATGGTTTTCATTGTGGCTGAAGGCCATCGAAGCTTGCCGCAAGGTATCATCGCGAGGAAGGTCTTCAAGAAAGAGTTGTGTGTTTGTTAGATAGACTGGTGGTGGATGGATATTGATCGGCTTGTGGGCTACGTCGTATTTCATCAGGCCTTTCAGTGTGCCGAACCAGAGCCGCCCATCTTGATCTAAGGTTGCCGCGTTTTTATTGGTTTCGACACCAACGATGCCATCCTTCTTACCGAACTGTTTGATGCCCATCGTTTTGCTATCCGGATACAGATTGAGGTTTACCCGGTTGACTCCTTTGCTTGTACCAACCCATAAATTGTTGTTGACATCAAGCTTGGTAAAATAGATCGTACTACTATTGAGCCCCTCCTCTGTAGAAACAGAGTCTACAAGCGATTTACTGATGGGATCGAAGAGGTAGACGCCGCTCCCCATCGTCCCGATCCAGAGTTTTCCCGAGCGATCTCTGTCTATCGATAGGACAGGTGTTTTCGGAAAGGATTCTTCGACTAAAAAGGAGTCCTGGTCCATGTACATCAATCCATCTTCTGTACCTATCCACAATTGATTATCTATTTTGTTGAGCGTATGAATCATTGAGTTTCCCTGAGAAAACATGATCCGCTCCACTGTTTCTCCTTCAATTTTATAGAGGCCCCCTCGTGTGCCAGCCCAGGTTATCCCATTTGAGTCTGGCATTACACTAAACGTATAACTGGCGCCAAATCCGTCCTCTCTTGAGAAATGCCTGAGTCCTGATTCGTCATATCGAATAACACCATTAGCAGAGGCAAACCACAATGTACTGTCAGGTCCCTGACGAATCGATCGAATATGGTTAAGATAGGGTCTTTCATCAGGGTCGAAATGCTGAACCGTATTGTCTTTAATACGAAAAAGACCCTCAAGGCGAGTCCCAGCCCAGATTACACCCTCAGCATCTTCATAGACGGATAAATAAACATCTTCAGGTAAACCAAGTGCCTGTGTCTCATTGGTGAAAGCAGTGGGACGAAATTGGACTACGCCTCTACCATATGTCCCTGCCCAAACTGACCCTTCCCGGTCTTGATAAAGAACAGAACCGATCCATTCTCCGTTATTCCATCTATCCGTGATCTCCATTTTTTGGTTAATCCGATAGAATCCATCCCGGTTTGATATCCAAATAGCCCCGTTTTTTTCCTCTATTAGAGAGGATGTCGCCTGATTGGGCAGATAATCAAGCGTGATGAACTGCCTGTTCTCATCTCCTGGAAGCAGGAGGGCAATCCCATTTCTAGTACCGACCCAAATACGTCCGCGTCTGTCGGCCATGAGGGTTCGAACAACCGGATTGGGAAGGCCTTCATCGACGGTGTAGCATGTGGGTTCATGCTCCTTGACTATACAAGCTCCCTTGGTAGTACCCACCCACAGGTTTCCGTTTCCGTCTATCTCAAGGGAAAGGACAATCGAGGAGACCAATCCGTCTACTTCTGTGATATGAGAAAAAGATTGTCCGTTATACAGGGTGAGTCCACTTCGGGAAGCAATCCAAATATCGCCTGAGGGGAGCCTTTTTAGATCGTAAACCTGGTTGTCCAGGAGGCCGTCTTTAGTGGTAAGAAGTGTAAATGAAGTGCCATCAAATACATTGATTCCTTTGGGTGTTGCGATCCAGATATGATTATTGTGATCTTCAGCGATCCCCATGATCCGATTGCTGGCCAGGCCTTCTGCAACCGTGAAATTTGTGAAATTGAGCCCATCAAATCGGCTGATTCCTCCCAGGGTACCAAACCACATAAATCCTTGTTGGTCCTGATAGATCTCAGTCACCTGAGATTGCACGAGGCCTTCTTCCAGGCTGTAAGGGACGGTTAATAAGGGCTGAGAAAACCCTTCTACTGTCCAGCACACGCATAATATGCATGCGAATAGGTAAGAAAAGAGATGACCAGATGGTCTACCCCGAGCCATAGACGCCGAGTATTTAGTGGGTATTCACCCTGCGTTAAGTGGGACGCAGAGTCGAAGCCCTCTTAGTATCGGCAGTGATTAACTTGAGTTAATCACTGCCGGGTGCAGAGTGCAAGGTGCAATGTGCAAAGTTCTTCTGCTGTTTGGTCCTGTAGTAGTCTTTGCACATTGCACCTTGCACTTTGCACTCGTCCGGCGGTTACCGCCGGACTTACCGGACATTGTTTTCCCGGTTGATGTCGGGGAGGAAGCCTTTGGGGTCGATTTCTATGGCGGCTGGGGCACCTGGGGCAAAGGTTAGGGTTGTTTCTGTTGCGCCTTCGAGCCAGGTTGAGATGGGGATTAATTGGTTTTCGATTGTACCGTCTTCATAGGTGATGCGTACTGTTGCTGGCATGGGGGAGAGGCCTTTGTCCTCGATGGTTACATACACACCATCCGAGTTTACTTCGACTTCGCCGATAGCGAGATCGTGGGTCCAGGTTTCGAAGAACATGGTGGTCCAGAACCAGTCGAGATCCTGTTCGAGGACGTCGTTAAAGGTATTGAATAAGTCATAGGGTGTGGGATGCTTGTATTGCCAGCGATGCGCATATTCCCGATAAGCTTCCATGAAGGCTTCCTGACCAATGATGCCCCGGAGTGCATTGAGAGCCACGGAGGGTTTATTGTAAGAAGCCGTGCCTCGGGCGGGGGTGCCATACGGGAATTGGTCGCTATGGCGCATCGGTTCGGCTTCAAAACCGGAGCCGGCGAGCCGGTAGTAGGAATGTTTCTCTGGATTCCAGACGGTAGAGTCGTTCCAAAAAGCTTGATTGGCTTCGGTTGTGTTAAATGAGGTCAGACCTTCATCCATCCAGGCATACGACTTTTCATCCTGCCCGACGATCATTGGAAACCACATGTGGGAGATTTCATGGAAGGTGACCCCAAACAGTGAGCGCTCTGTTCGATCCCGGCCGATTAGCGTCATCATTGGATACTCCATACCACCGCCGATTACCCCTTCCATGGCCGTCATATGGGGATAGGGGTAGGGGAGAAACATGTCAGCGAGAAACTCGATGGAGTATTGAGAGAATTCAGCCGATCGTTCCCATGAGCGCGTCCCAGGGCGATAGAAGGCATGAATCATGCTCATGTCGTCCGAGCCATCACCGTCGAGGTCGTTTACGTTCGCTGAGGTGGCGTCCCAGATGTATTTGTCTGAGGTGCCGAAGGCAAAGTCGCGCACGTTTTCGGCGATGAAGGTCCACCCATGCGTCCCGGAAGTGCTGCTTTCCAATGCTGTTCCAGCGTCCCTGTCTGCTTCGGTCACGATGCTAACTGTTTCTTTGCTGTCTGATGCTTGTCTTAAGCGGTTGCGGGATTGCTGCGAAAGTATGCTGCCTGCGTTCTGTAAGACGCCTGTAGCACCAACAAGCCAAGTGTCAGGAACGGTGATCGTTACGTCGTAGTCGGCATATCCCATGTAGAACTCTCCATTGCCCATGTACTGATCTGCTTTCCATCCATGGAGGTCGTCATATACAGCGATTTGCGGGTACCAATAGGCGAGGTAGAAAACCTCCCCGTCCTGCCCCATTCGTGGTGCCCCCGGTTCCGGTACCTCAAACTCCCAATCGATGGAGAGGGTAAGCTCCTGGCCAGAAAAGAGCGTCTCTGGTAGGCGGATATACATCAGCGTGCCATCCATCACATAGCCCGCTTCGTTCATCCGCTCTTTTTCTTCAATAACCACGTCATTTACACTCACGTACGATACCGAAACCCCACCAGTCACCTGTTGCGGCCGGTTGCGCACAGCCCCTTCTTTGTGCAAGTTCTGTCGTAAATGAACGACGAGCAGAGCCAGGTTGTCGGGAGAGTTATTCGTGTAGGTTACGATCTGGCTTCCTGTGAGCTTCTTCGAATTGGGGTCTAGGGTAGCAGAGATGGTGTAGTTTGCCGTGTTCGTCCAATAGCTATCGCCTGGCATTCCTGTTGTTGTTCGCGTGCCGCGTTCTACCGCATTATTAAACTGTGGAGAGGGGATGACGGGGTAGGGGGTGGGGCGGTTTTGGGCGAAGGTGGGAAGTGCCAGAAGGAGGGTGAGGGCGAAGGTGAGGAGGGGTTTCATTACCGATATGTTTGTTGTTTATCGTTTGGTGTTTGTGGTTGGTTTAAGGATGTGCAGGACGTGTAGTTCCTGCGATATACCTTAGCAGTTCTGAAAAAATAGAACCCAGAAACAAGAAACGATAAACCGCTCAAAAGATTCTTTTGGGCGTATGAATCCCGATTAAGAATTGCGCGTTATACGCCATCCATTACGAGCCCAAATGGCGGAATTGGTAGACGCGCTACATTCAGGATGTAGTGGGGGCAACCCCGTGGAGGTTCGAGTCCTCTTTTGGGCACACCTGGTAAACGGCTTAAACGATAGTGTTTAGGCCGTTTTCTCTGTTTCTGAGGCTTCCCATATTCCAATTTCGCAAAGTTCATTTTTTAGAATGTCAGGGCAGGTGTCAGGGTAGTGCTGCAATTTTGAGGCTTTTTCGCCTTATCAGTCCCATCTCTTTGGCGAGGGCTTCAATCTCTTCTTGCTCGATCACGCATTGGTGCGCAAGGTACCTGGCTGTCATGTCGCGGGAGGCATGACCAAGAAGAATCTTTACCTTTGCATAGCTCATCCCTGAGCGTTCAGCGTAGATAGCTGTCTGGTGCCGCAAATCCTTGAACCTGATGTGCCCGAGGCCTGCTTCTTTCTTTGCCTTGTTGAACCAGTACCGGAGCTGCTCCGCTGTCACCGGATACACTTTATCACCTGGCTCTTTGCCGTGAACGTGAGGGGCAAGGAGATTGCCGAAGAAGTCAGCAATGGGAATCGTTCTCTGCCGGTAGCTTGTCTTCTTGTCATCCAGGAAGATGGTGCCACTGTAGGTTTCTGGTTCTTTGCTGTAAATGAGCGAGATGTCTCTGGCTGCAGTTTTGAGTATTACGTTCCTATCAGCAGAGGTGAGGAGAGCGTGGGATACCATGGCAGGAAGGTAGCCAACATGAGGAAGGGCAATGCTCATTTCGCCTGCTAGCCTCTCGCAAGCGCTGAGTAGCGAGGATATTTCTGCCGGGCTGCAGTACACATCGCGGGCGTCGTTCTTCTTTGAGAAGTTGACATCGGAGAATATCTGATCGCGTATGCTCTTACCCCAGTAGAATGTGAGGAGTTTGCTGATGGCGTTTAGTACACCGCGCCGGAGGTAATTACGGCTAAGCCCCGTAGCTTCTAGATCCATGCAGAGCTTTGTGATGTACTGGCCATTTCGGAGAATGGTAAGCTTAGTTGTATTACCTCTAGTTGTAGTTGGAATTGTTTTGGCAAGTAAGTCTAAACCGTATCCTACTTGCTCATCTGAATTTCTTCGCTTCATTTCATCAATGGCTACTCCAATCTCAGGGTCTGACAGTGACAGCTTCAAATCATGTAGACTCCTATCCCTGTAGGCCCTAGCAACATCAATGATAGAGATTCTTGCAGTTGCACCAGTTGACGAGTTCTTATGAAGCGCCTGAATAACATCGAGCCAGGATTCGTCGGTGTAGGATCGCTCAACAACTTCCCTGAGAGCTGATTCCATTTGCTGGGCTCTGCGTTTATCGCTGGTCTTTGTGTTTAGCTGGGCCGTGTTACCAAAGCCTGGAACGTTGAATAATTGAATGTAGAAGTATGGTCTACCTTTTCTTCTAAATGGCATATCCTACTTTGTTGATGTTTGTTCGTATGCCCGTATCTCTTTGCCGTAAAACATGACGCGTCCTTTGCCCGCCCCAAGCCGGTGGCGAGGAAGCTCAGCATCTGGTATGCGGTAGACGGCATTGCGGGCCTGTTTGGTGGGTTTATCTGGAAACCAGCGCTCTGCAAGGAAATCCGCTGTATAGAATTTGTCGGGGTGCACCAGGCGCTCTTCAAACTGGATAGCCTGCCTCGTTGCGTTTGTGAACAGCGGCTCCAATCGTTCAAGAACAATCTCTGCAATCCGCTGGCACTGGGCCTCTTGAAAACGGAGCGAGAGGTCTGTAAACGTATCATCAAACGAGCGACCAGGCAGCTGATGAATCTTGGCGGGTTCGATATGTTTGCCTGCTTCATTCACTGCCTGTGCTCGTCATGATGGAGATATATCGGGCTGTTGCTGCCACTGGTTTTAGGCTGCTGTTATTGGGACTTGTTGAAAGCAGTTCTCTTCCTTTGTCCGGTGTGATTAGTTCTATAAAGGAATATTCGAGTCTCTCATTTAGATCTACCCGCCTCTTTTTTCGCCTGATCAAGTAGCATATCTACCTTGGAATGGAGGACTTCATCATCCCACACTTCTGCTAGCTGGCTCATCATTCGATTTGTCGATGCCCAGCCTACTTCTCCGAAGTGCTCCACAATGAACTTCTTCGTCCCCTCTCGAACCTGCTCGATATCAGTATCCTTTTCAAGCCAGCCGTGCTCGTGCTCGTTGCAGTGCATTATTGCACCCGGCTCCAGCGCTCTGATGATCGTATAATTGGTATGGACGAAAGTCTTGTCCTGGCAGTAGCCATAAACTATTTCTGCCCTGCCAGTGATTTCATTGAACTCCATCGGCTTCCACTGGTCTTCCTGCTCGTTGTACTGCCACCCGATGACGGGCTGTATCTCAAGTGCAAAACTGTCGTCCACGGAAACGATGTGCATACCTTGTTCTGCTGTTTCTATAAATGCTTTCATACTGTTTGATTGATTTGAGTTGATGTTAGAAATGGGGGCAATGTTGTGGTTATGCTGCTAGGCCATCGTTTATGCATTCGTCTCCGTAGCACCCTTCACATTCGTATGTAATGACTAGCTCGCCTACTCTGAATGAATAGCCTTGGAATAGCTGCTTGACTTCTTCTTTGCAGCTATCGCAGATTTTCGGCTTTGCTGCCTTCGGAGATTTGCTATTCAGCGGAGCGTAGAGGTCGTGACCTATGAGGTTTGAAGGTTTGGGTTTCATGGTTGATGAAGTCGTCTTGTTGGTATTCGGAGAACAACGATCGTTGGTTTTCTGCACATAAGGAAACCGTAGGAATTACAGGTATTTTTTTACACACTACCCCCTTGTGTTAAAAAAGCCTGCCTACGCTTGTAATATTTAGTGTAAAAGTGTGTGTGATATTTTTTTCCTCTTATTTCTACGGTTTACCGACCCACTCTTAAGACAAGTCCAGTAAACCCTTCACCAGTATCTCCGTGCTTGTCTGTAACCTCACCCCACTCTATGCCTTTGTATTTAGAGAAGAGATATTTCTTAACCTCTGGGGCTTTTTTCATAGGGAGTTGTTTTCTGGTACAGTGTTCACGGTATGCACCCATAATGTGCTTAAATAGAACCTTCCCCATACTCTCTTTATAAAGGTTGTCCCTATCCCATACAGCGAATGAATCAACAGCGGCTATAAACTCAGCATGAGCCTCTTTCATGCTGTCAGTTTGCTCTACTCCCCTTTTTAGCACCCTAGGAGCTACTTCAAGTATTTTGTTCAACACCCCCGATAATTGTTCAGGCAGGGATAACTCTTTATCAATAACTGAAGCCGATTTGCGATCTTTGGGATCGATCTTTTGGCCTGCATTCATTGGAAGAATTAGCCAACGTCTAAAATAGCCGTCCGTGTTATCCGAAGACCCGGGTACCTGATTTGCTGAAAACATAAGTTTACAGCGGTTATTGAAATCGAAGAAGTCGCCGCCTTTGTATTCACCTCCTACTGTCTCCTCCCCATCACAAAGCGCTTTAAAGATTGAGGTGTCAGCAAGGTGAGCAGAAGGCAAATCTGCGCATATATTGAGCGCCTTGCCAATCAGGCCAGTAACGGCAAAACGATTGTTTCCGATAGTTTGCAAGGATAAATGGGAGGTATTGACGCTTCCTCCTACCATGTTCTCAAATGATTTAAGGAATCGGCTTTTCCCGTCATTTCCGTTGCCGATCGCTAGTACTGCCTTTTGGCCTGGATTTGTACTTACCAATGCCCAACATGCTAGCTGCCAATGGATACCAGCTTGATAAGCATCATCGGGGAATACAACACTGTAGAACTTATCCCACTTATCAGCCTTCGCCTCTTTGTTGTATTCTATAGGGAATTGGACGGCACTTAAAAAATCTGGTGAATGTTCGGATATTTCCTGAGTTTCCAGATCGAGAATACCGGACATAATGTTGATTTTATACTTGTATTCTTCTGGATAATTTTCCCAAAGTTTAGGAGCGTACATTTTTACATATGCTACCACTTCACTAATTCTGTACTGGCTCCACAAGTCACTGAGCCCCCATTCATCAAGGGTATCCATAACACGCATTGAAATGTACTTTTTACCCTTTGGGTGATACACACCATCTTTGTAGTACCATAGCCTATCGCCAACGTCAACGGCGAAATGTTCACAGTTCATGAAGTACTCTCCGAGCCTAGGAACGACCCCCTTTGATGGATCACTTTGTTTCGGCTCGTTTTCCCTTTGTTCCTTGATGGTGTTTCGGACGGCCTGCTGCCAGTCGATAATATCCCTGGCCGTCATGCCGCCTTTTTTGAGAAATGGTCTGATCTTATTTACTTCAGATTTTGGTAATTGTGCAAAATTATCGATCAACTCATAAGCTGCATTTGTGAACTTCTCTTTGTTTAGGCCCTTCAACGCGTCCTTGAACTCATTGACACTGTACTCACTGCGCGGCGGCGCAGTAGCCTCAATCTTACGAATTGATGTAGCGGGTGTACCGCCACCGAGAGATGCCCCTGGGCCAAATATCTCATTTAAGGTGCGCTCCCTGTAGTCATCCCTATCCCACTTATCACGGTAGAGCGCTGATTTAGAAAATACTTGCTCAATTCTAGATCGAACATTCTCACTTTCATCATCGAGCCAGAACTTCAAGTATCTACAAAGAGCTAAGTCAGCTTCACTTGGTGATTTATGGGGATAGTTGCCTGTCCATAAGTTTGAGACTACAGACTCTTTGTGTTCTCGATTCTTGCTTAAAAACACATGGTAATACAGAGCATTGACAGGCCGAATTGCCTCTCTTATCTGAAAGTGTCCACCGTACAGGCTTCCTGTAATTGCACAGAATCTACCGTGTTCATAGACTTCATAAGGGTCGCTCTTGCATTTTGTACCTGGCTTCGCCCCTCTACAGATAATGTGCAGCCCCTTGCCACTGCAGCTAGTCTCAGCATATGAGCCAAAGACATGCACAAGGAATTGGAAAAATGGAAGGACATTGCCATTGTGATCGAGAATTGAATCTAAATCGATAAATACTAATCCGTCATCAGCAGTAAAGACAAAGCCAATACCATCAACTACACCCTGTTTGTAGGTTTTTAAAGTGTCCTCATAGCTACTCCATGTGCCAGGATCATTTGCCTTTGCTTTTTTATTGGGGTCCTTGCTTTCGTATGGGTACTTGTCCCATTTTCCCCTCCTTGCGTTCCACTCTGCTTTCCAACACACCCATTGTTCTATCTCCTTGAGTTCTTGGGGTATACTCTCAGGAATGAGCGTAATGGGTGGTTTTAAGTGATCTATCTTTGGTGCTGCACTCATTCTTCCTCCCCGTCGTCAAATACTCCTTCACGGCAAAGACGAGTGACTATCTCAGCAGCTACAATATTATGGAGTGCTGAAAGAACCTCATTGTCAATAATTGATATCCAGCATTCAATTGAGTGCATGACACCAGGATTAGCTGTCTCCAACCCGTACCTGTTGATATGCAATCCGCGTCTTTCTTTGAATGTTGAGGGGCTGTATTTCTCGCTCATACTTCCATCCCCCTACTCATTAAAATGTCATCGATAACGGATCGAACAATCCGTAGCCTATCGGTTGAAAAGCTCAGAAATACAGACTTGATTTCTGCATAGGTAGCGCAGTAGCGTGTGAACTGCAGGAGATCCTTTAAAGGCGGTACGCCAAAAAACCTATCTTGAAAGCTCCTACTTGTATTTGAACAAATAGGCCATTTATGCTTATATTGCATTATTCAAAAGAGTTTAAACGAAAGGCGTGCTTCTGCAAATACGGCATGCCTTTCTTCGTTAATGGACTCTAGCAATGAGCCTTTATCAACCTCGGACCGTAGGAAAGTGTGAGTTTGATGAAAGGCTTTTTTGCTATGTAGTCATGGACACTTTCTTTTCTTCAGACTTCAGAAAGTCAATTAATATCTCTCGCAGTATCTCGGAGAGCGTAACCCGTTTCATTACTGCCCTTAGTTGGAGCTCTTTCTTCAGACTGTCGTCTATCCGAAAGCCAACAAATACCTCTCTTTCAGATTGTAATGTGCTCATGATTCGTTTAAAATATTTTCTCGTTAAACCTACAATAATCAATTACATAGACGATTCCGAGGACACTTTTTCAAGTGTCCAGTGAGTGTCCAGTGTCCACAGCAATACCCTTATGTTTTAAATATTTTTGTAGTGCCTGAATTAGGCTAGTAAAGTCGCCTTTCTTCCACTTGTATCCAGCAGACTTCATAGCCCTTGTTATCTTACGATACGTATTGCTTCCGTCACTAAACTTTAATTCAGCTATATCTAGCTCAATCATAGCTTCCTTATGTCTATTGTCCTGGTCGATAGCGACAATGAAATCACTCAAACTTGTAATTTGATGTTCGACACAAAAGTGTAAACAGACCCTAAATTGGTCAATTGTAGTTTCCTTGGGGCTGTATTCAACCAGTGTGTTTTCGCTATCCTGCTCCTGGGACCCACTACCCCACTCCTTAACACTTCCAAGTACATCGTATTGCCACAAGACATTTTCTACAATGCTTATCTGAAATTTGACAAGTTCTATGGTGCACAAGTATCGATGCCTTCTTCTCTTTATTCTCTCAACAATGTCATGGAGTGTCTGGACAACGTGCCCCCATGTATCGAGGGGGCTAAAATGAAGACTGCCAACAGTGTAGACCTGGTTCTGCTCTGAGTCTTTCTTTTGGCTGATATAATACGATGATTCTTTGGACAAACCGATGTCTATCGATTGGTCTTGTCCATATTTTTCAGATAGCTTTACGATTTCACTTTGCGTATTGAGTGCCGAACTTAATGCACTTCTGGTACTCTTGGACCCCTTCTTAATAGATTCCAGTTGCCTCCTAATCTCATACAGGTCTGGACGAACGCCGATGTTAATCTTCTCAACGAGAGCATTCCAAGCATGCCTTTTAATTTCCTCATCATCGTTATCAGTACTCAAGAATGAGGGCACTTTGATCTCACTAATGAAATGGAAGGCATTGTCACGGAACTCCTTTTCCATATCAGAGGAGCTACTCATTGCTAGTCACCCTCTCCTTTTGATATCTCTTTTTTGTGCACCAAAAAGCCTGGATCCGGTTCGATGGTGTAGCCAGTGTACTTCTCAATAATGCGCATCTGAATAGAAGCCCATCTGGTTCCTGCATTGTTCAATGCCGAGCTAATGCTACCTGGGGAGACATCGAGCTCAGTCGCAACCTCGAATCGCTTCTTTTTTGATTTATGAACAGCATCTTCTGCTTCTTGACGTAACTGCTCAGGGTTCAGTCTCTGACCGTTTCTCATAAATATGTCTAGTACTTCAATAACCATATCGCGATCAGACAAGTTAAGTTCTTTAGGTTGAGCACACAATTCTGTCAAGGGACAATCTAAGATAGATTCGACAATTTGTCAAATAAAATTTATCAAATTGTTGAATTTTAGTATATGAGTTTTGTATATTGATTACAACGAAGCCCGAACAAGGGACTGGTACTCCCCCATTCGGGCACATCCCCAGAATTATAGACCTAATACTGAGGTTAACCAATGACACCCAACTACTCTTCCCCGGTTTCCCGCGACGTCTGGACCATCCTCTCCCAGCTAGCAGGCAAACTCCTTCGAACCTACTTCGTCAAACGAGACGGCACCAAGCGCTCCCTTGAATGCACCTTCTCCCCTGAAGCTCATTTCTCTGCACGGCCTAAGTTCAATCCTATCAAAAAGAACCTCATCCTGGTTCACGAATACGGCCAGCCTAAATGGATACCTGCTGACACTATATACAAAATAGTCTGCCGAGGTACTGTCTACACCACAGGCTTTAAGGATCCCGATAGCAAGCCAGCAGAGGTAGACGAAGACGCCCTGGCCATGCTGGCAGGTTTTAAGCCTAAAACCCAGGCCCCTCTCCCTCTCCACGATTACCGCGTCTCTTTCTTCAACGGCACATTTAAAGGCTCACTGACAGTCAGAGCAGGGAGCGAATCACTAGCACGTCATAAAGGCGGCCAGATAGCAAATCTCACCGGCATAGACATTACCCGCATCGGCGTGAAGCATCTAGGCAAATCAGAAGGCCGCGGTAATGAGTCGGTGCGGATGCTGCCTGCCATTACCAAGGGTGAGGCTCTTCGTGATATGCGAACCATAGACGTCTTAGCATAATGGATAACCGCTCACTACGCGACATATTAGAGGAGCTTGAGAAGCCAATACCAAGACGGTTTCTGAAGACAAACGAGCATGAAGGCACTCAGTACTTCTCAGTCAACACCTTCAAGCGGTTCTTGAAACAAAGAGCTCCCTTCTACTCCTGCACTTCTTCTACTTCTATCAGCGGCAATCTCGTCGTTGTCGATGTGACCATAACAATCAGAGCCAGTGACGGCGTGGTAACAAGGAGTGCCAATGGATTTAGTGAGCATAAACAGAAAATGTATGGCGACTGCGCCAGCAACGCTTTTGCGCAAGGCTTCAAGACCTGCTGCAAGATGCTAGGCCTTGGCCGCGTCGAAAACGAATAAATAGAAATCCAATGAAAGAATTTGAATTAAAGAACAACCCCCCGAGTTATCAGGATGTCGCGAATCGCGACGCCGTCAACTCAGATAGCGAGTCTAAAGAAGCTGTCAATGATTACGTCACTACTAAGAAAATCTCCTTTCCCAACTACAAAGCGATAGCAAATGCTTTGTGTGATCTTGAGACAGCAGCCGAGCTATGCGATGAGGAAAACGGAGAGTTTGGATTAGTGAGCAGCATAGGCACTCTCTCTCTAATCAACGACAAGCCATATACTGTGATTGTATCCGTGCATATCATAGGCGGTTCGGCATGGGAAGACAAAGCAAGTATCTGTGATCTCCCTAGCTCCCCCGTTTACTTCCCCACTAAAAAAGACGAGGTGAAGTGATGGATAGCAATGAACGAGAATCTACCATTCGCCTGCTCATCGATCATGATAGAGTAGATGCCGCAATTCTTACCAATGGCAAGTTTCAAACCAAATATAGGTTTGCAACGATGCTCGAGTCGCGGTTATACAAATGTACAGCCGTTTTGACCATGGGTGATGAGTACTACGATATCCTTCCTGTTACTGCTGGCCCTGGTGTGCGATTTGGTGGCCCTGGCTCGATGTCTTCTACAACCTATCCAGACGGCACTAAAGAAGTGACAATGGACGGTGTAACTACTATCACGCATCCAGATGGAACTAAGGAGGTGAAGTAAATGGACGCAAAGAATCTAGTCATATTCAATGACACCACTGCAGGTACTCACGAACTCCAGTTCGAACCAACTGATAAACGTCGCCACCTTCACCGTGATATGGATGACCTCAATATCCGCAATGTTACCGAAGATGGTGAGCGAACAGGGTTTAAGTTTGTCACTGAGAAAATTCCTCATGGTTCAATCGGGATAGTGTTCGAGCACACCAACGGCAAAGACGCCTTTATTGTCATTTCGGGAATTAAGGAAGTGATATTGGAAGATGTACCCGGAAAGGCTCCTGGACTTGCCCAGGTAAATCATATCCATGACGTTCGATTCCTAACCCCATTTAAGCAGCCTGCAAACTACTCCCCTCCCTCACCACCTAACGAAGACTGGAAAGCAAAACAGCACGATGTATCAGAGATGCGCCGTGATGATCAGGGGCGGTATTACTGGGATGTTCGGATAGAAATCATGGGTGTCCCACTAGGGACCATGCGCTCCTACTACAACGATGATGGATACTTCACCGGGTCTACCCGGCTTTAACTCTCCACCCCGCTGGGCCTCTAGGAAGCCCGGTGGGGTTTTCCTGTTTCTACGCACCCTTTTTATGGACACCTACTAGACGTAACGCAAAGCATAATAACGAGCATTTCCACATGAGCACACAGGCACAGACAAAAACACCCAAATCTACACCCTTGATTTACGGCCCCGACAACAAGCCAATACATGTCGTTGATGTAGACGAGATAGAGGTTGAAAGCCCATTTGATAATAGCCCACTCGGCAAAGTAACAGAGCTTTTAAAAACGCATGGCGTTGCGCTTTCTAAGATTCTCTTCATGGTGGCCACGGCAGCAGCAACCGCCTTCGGAGGACTGGCAGCAGCAAAAGCCGGTGCTACGTTCAATATTGCAGTAGCTCTCATGGTGTGGGGTTGTGGCTTTTTGCTTGAAGCAGCCTTTGCTTACTCCTGGCATATGAAAGGAAGCGATGTTACGGCAGGGAGGCAGAAGGAGATCATTGAGAATATATTCAACGTGGCCACCATCGTTATGCTAGGTGACCTGGCGTGCATGCTTCTCGAACATCAATTCCAGGGCAACATGCTCGTACACTGGCTCTTCATTGGATGGACGTCAGCCGTGCAGCCGTTTGCTGCAGTGTTTATCATGCGGGCTTACTTTGAGTTAAAAGGTGCAAATCCAATTACGGCGTCAAGAGATAGAGCTGTTACGCTAAAGGCAATCATGTATTCTAATGCGATCGAGGAGCAGTCTAAGCAATTGGACTTAGCCCTTCAGCGCTCCGAGAATCAGCGCTACATCGATTACAGAGACATGGAGATCGAGAGGGAGGAGGAGAGTAAAGTGATTAACAGCAAGAAGTATAGGCTTATCAAGCGGAATGCAGCTCGTACCAAGCTTCTGAAGGCTTCTAATGAAGAGGCGGGTGAGACTTTGTTGGGAAAGTTCAAGAGCCTCCTGAGCCGGAATTAGGGTCGTATACGAATCGGAAGAAATGCGTGTGGTGTGGAGGTCTTCTAGAGGGTAATCAGCTCAGGTATCATCCAGCCTGTAGAAAGAAGGCAGATAATGAGCGGAGAGACAAAGGGACAGCTGTAGGTGAGACTGAGAAGGTGTGTGCCTGGACGGGATGTAACAACCCTCCTAAGAAGAGAGGGAGGTATTGTTCGGATGCTTGTAAGATGAAAGCTTATCGGGCGAGGAAAGGGAGGAAATAAGGTATCAACGAGGTATTGCAACTAATCGAAATCCGATTTCGAATCTCGAATCGGAAGGTTTATTCCATGTACGGCCAATGCAATTAGCCCTATGACGGTTCTCGTAAGAGCCACCCCTAACTACACGATGTGTTCCAGTTTCCGGACCAAGTGGATTAATCTTTGGACTTCTCAAATAATAATCCTCTTCATACCAATCGGCCGTCCACTCTGAAACGTTACCCAACATTTCAAATATACCCCAAGGGTTCGGGGCTTTACTCTTTACCGGCTCGACCTCTCCTGGAAATTCTGCATAATATGCATCAAAACTTTCTAATGTGACTGGCTCTCTAAATATTGGCTTTAAGCCAGCCAGACAGGCGTATTCCCATTCTGCTTCTGTCGGCAGTCTATAAATATAATCCCCATCTTGATCATTGATCTTTTCTAAATAGTCTTGTATATCGTTCCATGATACACGGCTTTTGGGGTAATTCGCCCTGGAATTGGACACTCTCGAATTAGGTTTCATTAAACTATACCATTGCTTTTCTGTCACCTCAGTAACACCCATATAAATTGCCTCGCTAATTTCCACAATATGAGCAGGCCTTTCATCGTATGGTGCGTTATGCCCTTCATAATATGGATAGTCATCCATCCCCATTGAAAAAGAACCTGTTTCGATTAGGACGAACTCCATTCCCGTTCCATTATTGAATGTCGTAGCCAATTTTCCAGCCTTTGCAATGTTACTTCTATATAAGGTTCCATTATGTCCAGTTTGCTCAAGTTGGTACTCATGGTCCATTCCCGGCAACATAAATTCATCTGTATATGTATCTAAGAACGATGAAGAGATTACTTCTCCATCGCGGTATATCGTGGTTAAGAACCCACCACTTTTTAAAGCTTTTGTCTTTACCTCCCAGTAAAGTTCGTTATTTCCTCCGATAGTACGCACACGAAGTACAATTGGAGGTGATCCATCGCCAACATCCTTTACTACACGTGGTTTTACAGATACAACAGGAGTGATTACACTTTCAGGCTCTGAATATCCATCCACCATGATGTCTGCTAAGTCTCCATAGCTAAAATTTAAACTACCCGGAGCAATGAACTTAGCATAACTTGCTGTTTGTTTGTACGCATTACCCGCTCTGTCTTTCGCTTCTATAGCAAAAAACGGGGCATTATATGAGGAATCTGTCTTTTCATATTGAGGAATTCCATGCACCTCTGCACTAAATTTAAAAATTATTCGCCCTTCCTCATCGACATCTTGAGTCATACTTACCGGTGCACGATTAACAGTTCCATCTAAACTCAAAAAAGCAATATTTACATCAATTGTATCGATCGGGATCTGGGCTGGACTAGCCACCTTACCAACGATTGACGCTGTTGAATCCTCGTTTGTGATAGTGGCTTCTGTTATTAGTGGCTGGGATGAAAAATAGATTTGCCGCTCGTGCATGTAATCTTCACCAGGTACTCCAATCCTAATTGTATGGGATCCATCAACTAAATATTCTTCGGGCAATCCGGACAAGTCCGGCACAAACGACCAGCGTGGTCTGGCCCCTGTTATTTCAAGCTTGGCCAACCCAGGTATGAGCAACCCGTCAATTTCGATATTCAGATTGGTTGCTTCTATCTCAATATCATTGTCTACACTTATATATATAAATGAATCTGGTCGTACAATAGGATTTTCTACTATGAATTGTGGTTTGTCCTTTTCAAAATAGTCTATTATTCTAGGCAATAAAGCTATAATTGCTGCTATAACACTAAATATCCCGCCAATAATAGCCACTCTCACTGTAACAGGCATGGATAGCCACCAGGACTTTGTTGTAATGTCCTCATACTTTCTCTGGTGAATCTTGCAGTATTTACTTCCTGAAACTGCAGTATTTAAACACTGTGTTCCTTCTCCAGTAATACCCTTACACCTGGGATTATCATTACCCATACACCAATCCCTGAACTAATAATAGATGTGTTTACTATAAAATTCGTTACGGAATTGTTTTCATAAGAATGCAATACTCTTTAATCAAAACGGCCAGTTAATCACCATATCACTGAACTGGTACAGCTCGCAGGTCATGCCAATGAGAGTAAGGATGAATCCGAATGCACCGAGGGCTTTGCCCTTTGTTAGCTTGTTAAGGAAAGAAAGAAAAAAGTGGACTACTCCACTTAATAGAATCATTTGCCATACAAGCCATATAGAGAGCAATGTTAAGCCTCCGAATAAGAGTGGATTTAGCTGAAGGAAACTACTTTTAGTCAGTAGAATTGGAATAGCCCAACTAACGAATACAAGAGTACTTAGTATAATAAAGATATATAGTCTATCGAAGATTCTTAAAAGCGCTCCTTCCTGTCTATTTCTCGACATATAATGTAAGATCTTAGTCTCCAAGTAGCTTTCCATTTTATCAATAAAGCCTTCAATTCTATCCGCCAACTCAGGCCTAAACAACTCAATTACCACCAGCGACAATCCGACTACCTCAACTGGAAACGCGATAAGCTGAGCATGATTTGTGAACGCAAAGAATCATTCCATTTCGTATCTGTGATTTGTTATGCATGGAAGATAGTAGTGTTAGAGGTTACGTTCCACCACCCTCAAAAGTCTATACCAGAAATCCCACACTACAATGAGAATCCTCGGTTTCTGGTACCCCTTACTACTCGCTGCAATTGGTGACTTTCTGCTTGCTATCAGCTCCTGGTGTTATAAGCAGGCTGAGAGGTGGTACTACAGGTAGCTTCGCTAGTCAAATATCCCGTGGAGTTACCCCGCTTTCACGGACAGTATTGAGCTAAAAAAGGTTAGTTTACATGTTCTGCATTCTTTCAAAGACTAATGGGGCTTTGTAGTTCAAGGCTGAGTGGCGCCTTTGCGTATTATACCATCCTTCTATAAATGTAAAGATAGCCATCTTCGCCTCTGCTTTTGTTTCGAATCTTCTCCTTTCTATCAGTTCACATTCCAGTGTTGCAAAGAAGCTCTCACACATTGCATTATCGAAGCAATCACCCGTTGATCCCGTCGAGGGTCTTACCCCTGCTTCCTTGCATCGTTTGCCAAAGGCTAGTGATGTATACTGACTCCCTTGATCGGAGTGATGAATCACGCCATCAGGTTTGCGCCAACCTATGGCCATATCCAAGGCTGACAGGACCAACTCCTTTCTAAGGTGCGATGCCATCGACCAGCCAACGATTAACCGGCTAAAGGCATCCATTACTACAGCCAGGAACAAGAAACCCGAACCGGTAGGCACATAGGTGATGTCGGCCACCCAGAGCTTGTTGGGGCTGCCAGCTTTGAAGTTGCGGTTGACCAGATCCGGCGGTGACATATTTACATCAGATCGAACGGTTGTTCTTGGCCAACGACGCCTGCTCACACCTCGCAGACCGGCATAACGCATCAGCCGAGCTACACGTTTTCGCCCGACACGAATGCCTGCTTCTCGTAATTCAGCATGAATCCGAGGGGCTCCATAACTACCGTAAGAGGCTGTATGGATTTGCCGGATTTGCTCAGTAAGCGTTGCATCCTGTCGCTTTCGATTCGACAGTCTTCTCTTTAGCCACTGATAGTATCCGCTGGTAGAGACTGCCAGCACTCGACACATCGTGGCGATGGGGTAATATGCCTGATTCGCTTTCACAAACTCGTACGTGCTTTGTGTTACGGTTTGGTCTCCTTTGCAAACCAGGCGGCGGCCTTTGCCAGGATCTCTCGTTCCTGGCGTAGCTTGTGATTTTCTTTGCGCAAACGCCTTAGTTCTTCTCGCTCGGTTGAAGAGAGTATATCGGCGCGTTTTCCTTCGTCGCGTTCGGCTTGTTTGATCCAGTGTTTGATCGTCCCTTTGCAGGGTTCGAATTCGCGAGCTAGTTCGGATACACTACGTCCACTACGAGCAAGCTCTATGATCTGAGCACGAAACTCAGCTGGGTATTCAGGTCTAGTTCTAGGCATGACAATCGGGGGTTAGTTCTTAAGTGTACGATTGTCCGATATACCGGGTCAATTCCACCCGCTCAAATCAATTGTGTCTGGAGGCGGCTCAAGTGGATCCAAGCCCGTGAAATACTCAAGCTCTTTGGCTAGTGCTTTCTTTAATTCCTCTTCATTCTGTTCTTTGGTCCGCGTTTCAAGTTCGTCCATGTTTTCGTAGTAGTATTCGAACAGGTGAGGGAAGGCCCACTTTAACACATTCCTCATCATGAAGGTGCCAGTTTCCGAGCTTCTGGTATCTAAGAATGAGTGCCAGCTTCGGATTTTATCCAGATCGCCAAATTCAATCTCGTATTTGACTGGATTTTCCTTAGAATCAGTCACCACCTTCTTTTTCTCCCACTTGACGTCTAGCTCAAAGTCATAGAAGAAATCGCCATTATACTGCTTGTAACGAACAACTGAAGGGTCATCAACTTCGTCTAACTTATACATCAGGTCATTTTTGTCAGCAGCCCTAACAAAGCAGAACGATAGATCAGGCCAGCGGCACAGGTAGAGGGGCATAGTAAAGAACGGTGTTGGTGAGTTTGAGAATCAAGATATGGATATCCTGGAGTTGTTATCAATAACTCGGTATGTGAATTTGAAACAGCCCCCTTCATAACTAACTTAGTCAGTCGGCCCATTTCACTCTCAGCAACCGCCGACACATGACTCTTGAAGCAGCAAAATACATAACCCAGCTCTGTACAACCCACGAACTTACCAGGCCTACTATTCACAATCAGACAGGCGGATCATTCCACCTACAATGGAAGCTACCTGATGGCAGCATAACACTCACAAATTACGATGCTGCGTTTCACTTTATGCGCTGTTTGTACATTGAGAGTAGATCGGTGCCAGTTGAGGAGAAAGGTCGTTCTCGGGCTTTTAGCCAATCCCGTCACTAACATCCCCATATCTATCTGACCTGGTGCTTCCTGGGCGCAGGGTGTTCACAACATGAGTCACTACGCCCCATATCTGCGTTTCCTCAGTAGCAAATAGGATCGATACGTCCTCATCGAGCGGCGCATTGCCAAGCTGGTTCTTATAGAGCATGCGTACCACCCACTGGCCCATGTGCCTGGCAACAACCACATCCCCGTCACGAGGAATGAGGGAGCGATCCACAACCAGCAAAGCGCCGGTCTTTATGCCAGCCCGTTCCATCTCAGATCCGTTGTAGCGCCAAAAGAATGTAGCAGCAGGGCGTACAACCAGGTACTCATGCAGGTTGAGTTCTTTGTCCGAATGATCTTCGGCAGGGGAAGGAAATCCCATCTTGTTTTAATACAGTGACACAGAATAGATACACAATATACACATATATCAGACATATCAAATAGCTCCTTGTGCTCATTTTGTAAAGCTCGCTCTGACCCACTTTTAGCTAACCTATACCTGTTACCTTGCATGCCCCAAACCCCCATAGCCCTTGTCGATTGCAACGCCTTCTACGCCTCGTGTGAGCAGGTATTTGCTCCTGATGCCAAAGACGCTGTTGTTGCCTCAAATAATGATGGATGTGTAATAGCACTCTCATTAGGAGCCAGAGAGCACGTCAACATGGGCGTACCGCTCTTTCAGAACGAGGATGTCTTTGAGCAGAATAACATTCACGTATTCTCAGCCAACTTCGCGATGTATGCTGATTTTAGCAACCGGGTGATGGCAATCCTGAAAGAATGCGTTCCACGTGTGTATTGGTACTCGATCGATGAGTCTTTTGCCACGTTTCCGGGTAGTCTCTGCCCAAGGGAAGTGCAGGATTATATCCTCAGATGCACGGGCATTAAAACATCGATTGGTATTGGAGAAACCAAGACACTCGCCAAGCTTGCCAATCATGTAGCGAAGAAGAGAGAGGAGTACGCTGGTACATTTAAATTGCCTGAAGGTAGAGGGCGAGATGAGCTACTGGAATCTATTGACGTGGGCAAAGTATGGGGAATAGGTAGGAGGTGGAAAAAGAGGCTAAGCGAGCTAGGAATTGAAAACGTAAGACAGCTTCGGGATACACACCCAAAGTGGATACGAAGTCATTTCAGCGTCGTGATGGAGCGAACCGTAAGGGAGCTAAATGGTGTACGCTGTATTCCACTCGAAGAAGTTGTATCAGAAAACAGGCATCGGTGCTGTTCTCGCTCCTTTGGAACCCCCATTACTGAACTGAGCGATCTGGAAGAGTCCATCGCCTACTTTGCAACAAGAGTGTCGGAGCGCATGCGGAGAGAGGGGCTCATTGGCCAGTACGTTCAGACGTTCGTCACCACCAAAAGCAATACCGATGATCCCCACTACTCGAATGGATATACGGTATCTCTTCCCGAGCCAACCAGCTATGCACCCGCAATCGCGAAGTACGCAGCCGTAGGACTCCGCCGAATATACAAGCCTGGCTACCTGTACAGAAGGGCAGGGATCAACATTCTAGGGCTGACGGAAGCGACGAACCGGCAACGAGATCTGTTTGTAGCGAGTAGTCCAAAGAAAGAAAAGGCCTTGATGAAGGTGCTCGATCAGATCAATGGCACCTTTGGCCGCGACACGCTCCGGCTTGCTTCTGAAGGGACGGCAGATCAGATCTGGAAGATGCGCCAGGTAAAGCGGTCAAATCGATACACGACTCGGTGGAGTGAGCTTCCTGTGGCCGTATGACAAAGAATGAAGCCGCAAAGCTTTTGCGCATCTGTCAGAAGCATAACCTGCCTAAACCCTATATCCGTAAGGGGCAGCTTGGCGGCAAACAGTATGAGGTCCACTGGAAGACGCAGCGGATGAAGGTGGTATACAGGCGCTTTGAGGCTGCAATGGAGTTTGTGTCGTCAATGCTCTGGGAAAAAGGTGAGGGATGGGGGTTGTAGCCTGGATATGCGTATCGTGACTATGCTGCTGCAATGAGCTTTCTGGTGTCGCTGATTCGGGAGAGGGAGAGTAGAAGTTAGTATAGGTGTTGTTATATTAGTGGCGGGTTAACCAGTGGTCGATATGCGTTTCATTCTATTCATTATTATGCTTACCTGGGGTAACAATGCTTGGGGACAGGAGCAGAATCCTACCGAGTATCCCTATGGGTGCGAGAGTGAACTTAGCAAACTCTACGGCTACCAACGGTTGGTGTGCTTAAAGGCAAGTTTTATTAAGGCAGGCTTCAATAGCGAAGTTGAGTTCTTCAGGACAAAGTTCGATAGTTTTGCCGTCTTTGTTGAATCTACATTCAATAATACGGCGGGGTTCAGAAGAGCTAATTTTAAAAAGGAGGCATATTTCATGGAGGCCTCCTTTGGTAGAGAAGCCAATTTTAGTGGAGCTTATTTCGAGAACGACGCTCATTTCAGGCGAGTCCCTTTCAATAGCAAGGCTGATTTTAGTAATGTTTCTTTTAATAGGTTAGCCCATTTCAAGGGATCCGTCTTCAAAAGCAAAGCTAATTTCAGAAAGAGCATTTTTCTTGGTTTTAGTAATTTCGACGGAGTCACTTTTGACCTGGAGGCAGATTTTAGAGAAGCTTCTTTCTATGAGCAGATATACTTTAGGGAAGTGACCTTCAATAGTGTTGCATATTTTGACTCAGTCACGATAAATAGTGAAACTAACAATCCAAATTTTAGACTTGCTAGATCACCTCTTCAAGGATTTGAGGCTTATTTTGTGCGAACGAAGTTTAAGCACGATGCTTCTTTCGGCTATGTCAGGTTCGATTATGGGGCATTATTCAATCAAGCCAGTTTTGATAGCCTAGCTAACTTTAATGAGGCCAGTTTTGGGAGTTGGAGCGAATTTAAATGGACTACTTTTGGCGGTTTAGCTGATTTCAGTGAAGCTAGATTTGACACCTTAACTTCATTCAATGAAGCCAGCTTTGATAGTTTGGCTAATTTCAATAAGGCTAGATTTGGGAGTTCGACTAACTTTTACGGAGTCGCTTTTGGCGGTTTAGCTGATTTCAGTGAAGCTAGATTTGACACCTTAACTTCATTCAATGAAGCCAGCTTTGATAGTTTGGCTAATTTCAATAAGGCTAGATTTGGGAGTATTGTGGATTTTAAAGACGTAAATTTCAATACAAAGGTCGATTTTGAAAATGTTATATACCCCGACACCCTAGACTTTAGATCTGTAAATACATCTAATGAAATAGACCTAACATACGGTACACTAGACTCTATTAAAGCAATCGACCCAGGTTACAGAGCATTAATAGCCCTAGAGGATACCGATATTTCAAAATTCCGGATAAATATGGAGTTGTTCAAACTCTGGTTTCCTGACCTTGATTTTAAGAATAGGGGTGACGCCGAGAAAATAATTTCTATTTATGAAAATGTACTCAAGCAATTTAATGAAGATGGCCTTCTCAATAGCTATGAATTGCTTGATATAGAATACCGCTCATTTATCAATCAATATAAAGGCCGCTACTTTGCCCACTTCTTTAACAAATACTGGTGGAATTACGGCTACAACAGAGAATGGATCATTTGGTGGAGTTTAGGATGGTTTTTGTTTTTTGCTTTATTGAACAGCTTCTTCTTCAACAAATTGATGCAGGAAGTTTATCCCATTCCGCAAGTCAAGACGAACAAGAATATTCTTTCCTTTAAATTAGATACTGTTTCAGGGCGAATGTGGCTCATTGCTATGTTTGCTTACGGTATACTGGTAATGGTGAAAAGATTTATTTCTTCCCTATACTACACAGCTTTCATTTTCTTTGGATTCAGCATGAAAGTTGAAAAACTTGAGCCACCCCAAACTACTGGATCGTATTTTTTAATGGGGTACCTTTTCCTTGTTTTCGTTATAGGCCTATTCTGCACCGGCTACCTGGTAGCAATTGTGTTTATAGCGTAATGCCCCTGAGAGGCAGTACAAGCAGCATGGGAAGCCATTTGGGGAGGATGGATTGGATACCTGGTTGGGGTTTGGTGATACCGCCGTTTAATCCGCTTTGAATCTGAATGGAACGAATTTCGTAGAATAGTTAACATAGTTTTCAATATCTTTAAAATATTGTATCCCAATAGGTACTAGTACATCCAAAAAGCAATTGTATGGGTTTTTATAATGGTAACGATCCAAGAGAGCTCCCATTGTATTCCGTAAATGAAGCGGGACACTTCATAGGAGTGTTTCCTTCAACTCTAAGAGGTTGGGTAAACGGAAGCAAATCTAGGAAGCCACTCGTCAGAATTCCTGATGAGAATGATGGACGTATGTCATTTAATAACCTTGTAGAGGCTCATGTTCTTGCATCTTTAAGACGCCAACATGGCATAAAGATGCAATCGATACGTACTGCAATTGAATATGCGGAACGAGAGATGAGAATTTCGCCTCTCTTGCTTAGAAATGAGCTAAGAACGAGTGCTGGAGACATTTTTTGGTTAGAACTAAATAGGCTTGTCAATTTATCCAGATCTGGCCAGCTAGCAATTCGCAAATTATTAGAGTCATCCCTTCGACGGATAGAGCGCGATAGTTTCGCCTTACCAATACGATTATATCCTTTGATTAATACGGGGAGCGAGCGTAAAACTGTTGTTATTGATCCAACCATTGCTTTCGGGCAGCCAGTTGTGCAAAACTCTGGAATATCAACAGTTAATATTATACGACGCATCGATGCCGGTGAATCAATTGAAGAAGTTGCGCATGATTACAATCTAGATGAGCAGGATATAGAAGATGTGATTCTTTATGAGAAAGCTGCAGCGTGAGTTTAATATTCTTTCTTGACAGAAACCTTGGTGGAAAAACCTTCCCTTCCATCCTTAGAAACGCAGGTGTATCAGTAATTCTACTTGAGGATCATTTTACCCATATGGCACCCGATGAGGAATGGATAACATGGGTAGGGCAGAAGGGGTATTATGCTCTTGGGAACGACGCTCGGATATATCGTAATAAGATTCAGAGAGAAGTCGTAATGAAATCAGGCCTGGGATATTTTGTAATCAGGGATGCACAATCAACAGCCAAAGATTCGGCAGAAAACTTTCTCGCTACGTATTCTAGGATAGAAAGATTTGTCCAAAAGACTCCACGTCCATTTATTGCAACAATACTCCGTCCTTTGAAAGGAGAAACTGCAGGAAGAGTGAGCCTTCGTTATCCGAGGCAGGAAGACTAACCTCACGCCTTCAAATCCCTCAGCAGCCGCTCAAACGCCTTCTGGTAGCTATCGTGATTCTTCCAGCCGGTGAAGTCTCCGATGTGCCTCTCACGGCGCAGCATGCGTGCCCAAGGTGCTTTCGTCTCCATAACCGCATCATCTATGCGCACAGGGAAGAGTACAGGCTCCCCACGCTCTCTTTCTTCTTCCATGGCTGTCTCTACCTCAGTCTCTACCCACTGGCTGTTAACGGACGTCTCTGAGAGAATGACAAGGAGTTTGTCACGTAGGCGTATGGCGCTGTCAATGGCATGCCTGATCTTATCGCCAATCTTCATGTCTTCAGGGGCGAACCAGCAGCGGACGCCACTGTCTTGGAGGTCTGCATGGATGCGTTTTGCAAAGTCCTCGTTGGTACTGGAGTAGGAGATGAAACAGGAGTAGTATTGGAGGGCGTTGCCTTTAAACACTGATACATTTTCAATAATCAAATTGTGTAATTTGCACTTTTGGAGGAATTCTACAGGGAGATCTTCCGTCCGAGCTAGGGTACGGTGATCTATTGTACTAGGGCCAAGGTGATTACATTCGTCTAACCCATTGGCACCACTTAAGTCTGTGTCAGTAAAGACAGTTTCGAACAGACGAGCTTTTTTCAGATCAGTACCTCTCAAGTCAGCTCGGTTAAAATTAGCCAATTTGAGATTTGCACCAATTAGACAAGATTGGCTTAGATTTGCTCTGCTGAGATCAGCGCTGATTAGGGACGCTTTTCTTAGATTTGCTCCGGTAAGTACGGCTTGACTAAGATTAGTTCGTCGAAGATCGGTTCGCTGAAGATCTGCATTGAGTAAGAAAGCTTGATTAAGATTGGCGCGGCTCAAATTAAACTGTGATAGATCTGCGCCCCTAAGATTAGGTATTACGATACTATTCTCCTCCCGCCACCTATTCCACACCTCGACACCTTGCTTAAGTATCTCCAAATGCTCAGGGTTTGCCATAACTGCTTGCTGTATGAGTTGTCGTTATGGGAAGGTATGAAATGCTGGGGAATATTATGTCCATTTAAGCTACTTTCAGCCAGCCAGATATCGCTACTCTATATCTTAGTGCCGTTGATTTTTAGCAATCAATAAATAATACTGTATTTCCCCTGAATCGCGACAACATTACTTAGTCTCATGAAAGCTACAGGACAGAAATTGTTACTTACTCTAGCTGGAGTATCCCTTGCAAACCTCAGGAAAAGACAGTCCTCTATTAAAGATGATTTTAAGCAGAGCGAGAAGACACTTCATTTGATTGAGGAATATAAGGTATGTCATAACAGAATTGGGAGATTCGATGACATAGTTTGGAAAATTGCTGCTGTAATACTCCCGCTATCTCTAGCCGGTATCGTGTATTTTGGCGCATCTGCATCCTATTCTCTTGATAGATTGATAACTGTTTTACTATTTGCAGTTGGTTCAACCATTCTTATGTACTTGTGGTTAAGGATAGCTCTAGAATGGATTTCATTTCAGAGAATATCCCTCTATCGAATACGAGAAATTGAAAAAGAGCTAGGACTTTGGACTTATCGGTATACAAAATTTATATCCGCAAATAGTTCGGAGAGAGAAATGATCCAAGCCGATAGTGGTAGCAAGGACACAAATGTTTATGATTTGCTCGCTAGTCGACATAAACCACTCTCATATATTGGATATACAAAGACTATACGAATTTTTGTTGCTACATTGATTTGTGGCTGGGTTATAGTTTTGATCAAAGAAAGTTTAATGACTTATTGTCAATTAGGCAGTTGTGAATCGTTCTTACCAATACCTTAACAAGTAAATAAATGGCGAATCCTGAGCATTTGGAGATACTTAAGCAAGGTGTGGAGGCGTGGAATGAGTGGAGGGAGGAGAACAATGATGTAAAACCCGATCTTTCTGAAGCTGAACTTGGGGGAGAAAACCTTAAAGAAGTAGATCTACAATCAGCCATACTAATTAGGGCGAACCTTGACGGAGCTGATTTAGAATCAGCAAATTTTGAACGTGCAGATTTGAGAGTAACACACCTAAGAGAAGCATGCCTCAACGATGCTTACCTTTATGAGGTGGATCTATTGGGAGGAGACCTAAGGGGATCAAAACTAAGAAACGCTGTTCTAGAGGGAGCAAATCTCACATCAGCTGATATCAGAGGAGCAGTTCTCACGGGAGCACAACTTGTAGGAACTAACCTATATGATGCTAATTTAGAAGAAGCAAATTTTCAAAATGCAAAACTATGGGAGACTCTGTTTATTAATACAAACATTTTAAAAGCCAAAGAACTTGACAATTGTAGGCACCCAGGACCTTCCTTTATTGATCATAATACCCTTAAAAAGTCTAGTCCATTACCCATTGAGTTCTTGCGTGGTATAGGTCTACAGGATTGGCAAATCGAAGAAGCTAAACTTTTACAACCAAACCTCACCAACGCTGAAATTAGCGATATCATCTACCGCATCTACGACCTAAGAGCTCACCAGGCCGTACAGGTAAGCCCTCTCTTCATCTCCTACAGCCACGATGACAACAAATTTGTAGACACCCTTGAACCACTCTTCATCGAGAAAGGCATCCGCTTCTGGCGTGACAAACACGATATGAAAGCAGGCCGCCTAGAACGCCAAGTAGACCGCGCAATGCGTCTCAACCCCACAGTGCTCCTGGTACTCTCTGAGAACTCCGTAGAGAGCGACTGGGTAGAACATGAAGCAGAATCAGCAAGAGAGCTAGAGAAGCAGCTACAGCGTGACGTGCTGTGTCCTGTGGCCCTAGACGACTCTTGGAAAGACTGCAAGTGGGATAAGCGGCTCCGCAGGCAGATCGAGAAGTACAACATCCTGGACTTCAGCCAGTGGCAGGATGAGAAGATGTTTAGCAGGCAGTTCTCGCGGCTGGTAGATGGGCTGGATATTTATTACAAGTGAGGGTATTAATCAGCCCAAATACAACGTCTAAAATATTCTTCCTTCAATTCTAGCACATCGGAATGTTTGCGTAACATTTGAATAACTTCTCTTGTTAGAAACCCATAAATTTTAAGGCGGGCACACAGAGCAGTGAGGAATGCTTTTCCGGCCTGCACAAACAAAATCGCTACAAGCATAGGTGGAATGAACTTTTCGGAGTCTAACCTATCTGCATCCTGGTCAGAAGGACCAATAGTCCTAAAGCATAACTGTTGTATTGCGAATGACCTAGAATGTGAAACTCCCGATAGAATTCGATATGTAGCTCCTTCTCTTAGTTCGGATTCACATATCACAGTGGGGACAGGAAGCTGAGTACCGACCATAGTTAATCTTCCGTTCTTAGTTTTAATCTCAGCGTTCAGCTCTTTTGCTATGGATGCAAGGTTTTCATATTTCTCTTGACTCGGCCCATTTATTTGAGGCTCCGCCTCTGACAAAAGAGTTTGCTCTCTAAGATTTTTCAAGCGCATAGCAAGACTGCGATTTACTCGTTCATCAGCAGATATGTCAGGCCTGCCTAACCAGGTGCTGTAAGCACTTGACTCAAGAACCCCTCTGGTCAGAACATAAGGAGCTACAGTCTCTACTGGTTCTGTCAAGGACTTGATGAGACAGGACATAAGATCTGCAGCAGTTTCCATTCGTTGATATGCTTGATCATGTGCTGTTTTGATCGACTTTATCCGCTTGTAATTTTTTAGTTCTAAGTCAGCAATTGAATCTTCAAGAGGGACATTGCCCATCGCATTAATGATTGAAGCAGATTCGGTTATTATTTTACCAAGTGCTTCTCGCTTATTAATTATTTCTTCCTTTGATATCTGTTGCATTGAAATGAAGTGATATGTTTCTATAGTGTTTCAATAACATTACCTCCTGGTCACCCTCCACCTCTTCTTAGGCATCTCCCCATACCAGGTAGCAAGACAGAGGCTGAGCACCAGATCGTCCTTGTCTCCTTGCCGGTAGTGCTCAAACGTTTCGTTACCCGTTGCCTTGTACACCTTTCTGGTAAACGTCGATAGCTCACTCTCCAGGATATCTACCAGCGGCATATTCGGATTCATGCGTATCCTGCCTGACTCAAAGCAGAGCTTGGCACTCATGGCCAGATCCCGCTTCGGTACGTTGAATGTCCTGCTATTGATTGGAGATACTGTAGTCCCTCCTGTGATCGTCACAGATACCGTATAGATGCCTTTCGCGTTGAACTGGTCCACAACAGCGCGCCCAACGCCGGTAGCGTCTACAACGAGCACAGACTCGCCTCGTAGCCTGTTATCTGATCTAATCATATCCGTTACGCTACCCACAATATCAACGTAGCTCATCTTGAGCGGATAGCGGTGCAGATGCCGGAGTATGTACTCTGTCTTCCTGATTGGACTCTTTAGCCACCTACCTGAGGGCGTCTGATCATCAGGATTCATGATCTTAGTGCCCAGCTCAAAGAGTGTGAGCGCTGTAAAGTCTTGCTCCTGGCCAACGTCTAGGCCAAGCAGATACTTGTAGGTACCGCCTCTTGATATTACGCGTCCCATGATTTGATTGATGTGTCGTGTACTAAAATGCTATTGTCAGATGAGGAGAAGAACGGTTCTACCGTATCGTCATAAGCCCCATGTATTTCATCGAAGCCAAAGAACTGCATCGCTGTCTCGCAGAACTCGCACATGTACTCCTGCTTGAAGTAGATATCTGGCATTGATGCGCGCTCTTCTTCTAAGAACTCCTTCGAGATACGCGGGCAATCGTTTGCTGTGATGCGGGTTCGTTCCCATTCATTACTGCCCGTCCACTCCTCGTAGAACCAGCCTCTCTTACCAAAGGGCGTTGTTAGCGCCATGAGCTCACCACCGGATACGGCAAGCATGGGACGTACCGAGAAGTAGAGTTCATCAGGCACTCTTGATGCTTCATCTATCACCACCAGATCAACCCCTGAGTAGCCGCGTACCGTCTTTTCATTACCAGGGAGAGCGATGATCCTGGATCCGTTTACCAGCGTCATGCGAAGCGCTGAGAGCATCTCAATAGGCACGGGTGCACCGGCATCCCGGTATATCGTAGTCACCTTTGAAAAGAGCTCCTGAGACTGCCTGAGAGCCGGTGCAAAAAGCAGCACTAAGGCCTGCGGTTTGTACATGGCTTTGTGGAGCGCCTTGGCTGCTGTTGTGGTACTTTTGCCGCCTTGCCTGGTAATTAGAAGCAAAGACTGTTTAGCCTGTGATGTGAGCACTTTCCTCTGCCATGGATCAGGAGCAAGACCTGCAGCCTCCATAAGGCTGGCCGGGTCGTCGCTGTAGTCTTCTTCTGATATGTGGAGGTTGGCCAGCTCAGACTTAAGGGATGCTATTTCACGGGCGAAGTTCATGCAACCTTTTTAAGCCCTTGCCCTTTCTTGATAGCTGCAATCTCTGCTTTGAGCGCTTCAATCTCTTCCTTCAGATCAGTCTTCTCAAGAACCTTTACATAAGCAGAGACAGCCTGCACATGAGCATGAACAGCCCTCAGTAATACTTCCACTTCAAGGTAGTCCTGAGACATGACATCCCTTACGTAGGTCACAGCGCGCCAGAGTTCTTTCTGAGCATCCTCAAGTGTACCTAGCTTCCTTATTCTTCTTGGGTTTCCCATGTGTCTTCTACTAGTGATTAGAGTGTTTTTACGTCCTGTAAGGAGGATTTAGCGGTACTGAGTATCCCAGGTAAACCATTATGTATCAACAACATACCCCTAGAACCCCCAGGGGTAGTGCTTTCTTCCACTAGCTACACACTGGCCGTTGCACCAAGTAGTTCAACTGCAGCCGATACCGTTTTTACTTTCGCGTTGCGCTTGTATGTCTTCTTTATGTAAACAGGAACGTATACCTTCCCGGTTGCTCCTCCGGCTTCATCGTACACAAAGACGTTGTGCATCTCTGGAGAATCGCCAAACTTGTGGGAGAACTCGTAAGACTCCTGACGGGCTTCTGTCTGCGCCTTGATATTCGCTGCCCGTTTCTGGTGAACCCGGTTTGAGTCGGGGCTCCAGGACTGAGTAGGAAGCCAGTCAGAACCGTTGTCGTACTCCCACACACCCGGGCCGTAAAACGAGCTATCGTCTGTATCACCAACCTGAAACTCTTCTTCTACATTCTGTCCGGGATTGGTTGAGGTTTCCGTAACCGTAAACCCTTCAGCTCTAAACTTGTCGTCTTCTGCTTCCGGCTTCATGTGCCCAATCCTTAATTCTTCAAACTCAATCCAGTTGATATCACCAGCATTCCCGGTTGCGCTCTTATCGCTGTAGAGCGTAAGGGTGATTTGCATAAGTTCAAGAGGTACAACAGGCGTTGTAATTGATATAGGGAAGTCAAACGTAGAGCTCGTATTTCCTCCGAAATCGATAGAGCGCCCTACAAACTGCTCTGTCGTTGACCATGACCCGCCTGTTGTGAGGTAGTACGCCGTACCGTCTGGAGCTTTAGCCTCTACTTTGAGGTAGTCCAGTGTATGCGTGCCGGTTGCGCTTCCCCCAATACTGACGTACACATGAGAGTTTATGACGAGATGATCATAAGTGAAAGACACCGGATTCAAAAAGTCATCAGGAACGCGGATGAATGACACCCCTATCGTCTGCGTTAAATAGTCTCCATCTCCTTCAAACCTGCGCCTACTTGACGTGCTACCAGCTACACCGCCTAAGCTATCCCAATACTTATTTCCCTCCAACCATCCAGGGTTTTTAAGCAAGTATGACGGGTAGGTGTGCTCTGATACAATCCGCGTGGTTGCTGGACGATAAGAGAAGAACGTTGTATCTCTATGGAGGTCGCTATCTGTTAAGCTGAACTTGTAGTTAACAGTCTCATCGGTAAGAAGCGAACCTGAAGAACTTGTTGGGTAGTTGGTTACATTAGCCGCTGTACGCAAGTGCCTTTGCATAAAGTACCACTCACCACCAGCCTGGAAGAACTGGGCATTGAAGAACGTACAGAGGAATACCAGCACATCGTAATAGGTCGCCCCCTCGCTAAGTAACTGCTCTGCCCGTGTTTGCAATGCGTCAACGGGATCTTTAGAACCGGTTACACCATCATGCTCCCAATCAAAGAGCATATTAATACGAAGGGACAATCCTATCTTTGTGCATATCTGATACAGCATCGATCGGGGTGTCTTTTCTCCGGTGATATCCCAATCAAACCCCTGAAGACCTTTGATAGAATCATAAGCCGTCACTTTGTACTCGGGATTAGATTCCCAGGAGAGAGCACGCTCGAATGTCTGGAGTACATACCCTTTGAATATTGTTGATCCATCCTCGGTGAACTCTAGAACAACATCCCCTACTTCCTTCCCGTCCATTGCTGATCTAAAAAGCTTCGAGTTATCACGGATAACAAAACTAAGTTCAGTTGGCAGTATAGGCCGGAGCGGGTCACTGTTTGGAGCGCCTTGCCTGGTAGTTATATCCGATATGATGCTGATAGCATTCTCGGTGACGGTAGCGCCTGGCTCTGTAACCTTGATTACATAGCTTTTGCCATCAGCCGTCCACGTTTCTTGTCCTATGATATCAGCCATACCCTACCCCACCGTTGTAAGCTGAACGAAGAACCCTTCCTTCTTAGCCTGAATGGTAATAGCATCCAGGTTTTCCCGCTCCGCTTCGGTGAATGTCACCGTTACGGGGTTGCCTGCTCCCTGGTGCGCTTTCATAGCTGCAATTAGTGCCGGGTTATTCAGGTCTTTAGCTGCTATGAACTGAGGATGTACTTTCTGTCTGTTCATGCTGCCACACCACTGTTTTCGTTTGCAAAGGCTCTTGCACCATGGCCATTCATGCCGATGGCAAGGCCTGCATTGTAGAAAGGGAATGACTCGCTCTCAGGAAGTACTTCAATGGTGATACTATCACCAACAACTTTCGCTACCAGGTTGATGCTTGAGCCGTTGTCATACATGATCTCTCTGCCCTTGTCTGCTTTACTGGTAAGGGATGGACCGGCTATGATATTGCGGGCGAAACTGTGGCTGTCAGCCATGTCCCTGACGTAGTTCTCGAGTTCTGTGCTCTTATGTCTGACAGAGGTGCCAGAGTAGAATATTTTCTTCATTTGATGGATAGATCTGCTGTAAGAATGTGTTATGTACAATATACGTAAATACAGTGTCTAAGTTCAATAAAAACAGCTTATTGAAAGAAGTACTCCCGGGGTGTGTTTGTTATGGATTTGGTGGTGGGTGTGGATATGCTAGTGGTGGGGTTGTCAGACTATCAATACATAACCTCTCGTTGTAGATTTTTAGGAATTCAATCTTCATTTCATATATTTTGCCTGAAATGGAAATGACTGAATTATGGCATTTGAAGGTAATCCAAGACATATAGAGGTGATTGAGCAGGGAGTAGAGATGTGGAATAATTGGCGGGAGGAGTATCCCTACGTGAAACCAGACTTGAGCGGTACAAATTTGAGCCAAGAGGATTTGAGTGGTGCTAATTTGCAACAAGTGAATTTTAGTGGTGCAAATATGGTCGGTGTGGACTTGAGCGGTGCCGATCTGTACGCTGCGAATCTGCATTTTGCAAATCTGTATGGTTCGAATCTATCTAATGCGAATCTGGAGGTAGCGAGACTCCTGCGGGCAAATCTATTGGGCTCAAATCTTTACGGTACAGATCTAAGTCGTGCACAGATGGCGGATACTGTTCTGGCGGGGATAAATCTTTCGGAAACTAAAGGACTGCATAGTATCTTTCATTTAGGCCCATCTATAATTGACAATCAAACCTTAGAAATTTCCCATCCATTACCAGAAGAATTCTTGTATGGTATTGGCCTTAATAAATGGCAAATAGAACAGGCAAAACTACTTCAGCCGAATCTGTCGAATGCTGAGATTAAAGACATTACCAGCAGCATATATGCTTTAAGATCAAAGGCAGCACAGCTTGATCTTTTTATAAGCTACAACCACAAAGATAGCGCCTTTGTAGACAGACTTGAACCCGGGTTCATAAATAAGAGTGTCCGCTTTTGGAGGGACATACATGAAATGGTGCCAGGTCCCATTGAAGATCAAATAGACAGGGGAATGAGGCAACAGGATACAGTACTACTAGTACTATCAAAACACTCTGTAAATAGCTTATGGGTTCAGCATGAGGTGCGAAAAGCTATTAAAATCCAACTAGAGGAAAACCGTAAATGCCTCTGTCCCGTAGCCTTAGATAATTCTTGGAAAAGTTGTAATTGGCCGGAGCGCATACGAGAGCAGATAGAGGAGTTTTATATTACAGACTTTTCGGGCTGGGAGGATGAAAATACGTTTGCTGAATTGTTTTCAAAATTACTAGATGGATTGGAGATATTTTATAAAAAGCAAAATAAATAAGCTAATCCTAACGGGAAACTTTACCTAAAATCTGAGTGGGTTTGCTTTGCCTGAACAAGGGTAGGCATTAATTATCTGAAAGCATATCTTACTCTGTATTTGGCAAGTTAAGTTTATCACTGTCTATGCTACAAGAAATTGATTGGAAAATAGTAGCTCCAATTTTGGGGTTTATTTCAGCCTGGGCTATTTACCTTCTCAAAAGAACAAGCAAGAGACTGTCATACGGAATTGTATCCTCTTACTTATTACTCAGTAAGCGAGAAGAAATTGTTAGTCAAATAGAAATTCTATTCGATTATAAGTCGGTAGAAAATTTGTATTTGCTAGTTCTTCGAATAATTAATGATGGGAATCAATCAATCACTAAAGCTGATTTCGATAAACCTCTTAGTTTTCATTTTAGCGAGGGTGTTGAAATACTGAACTCTGAAATAGAGAGGAAAATGCCTAAAAATCTTGACATCGAGGTAACCCATAGTTCAACTCAAGTAAATTTTCCGCCTGCATTAATGAATAGCAAGGATTACTTTGACATTAGACTACTATTGACCAACTTTGATAACGTTGTATTTCCAGATGCGAGAATTGTAGGGGTGAAATCCGTGAGAGAATACAAACGAGAGGGTGTTTTTGATTTGCCAAGCTTCAATTCATCCTTACTGTTTTTTTTATTTATAGGATTTATTGTTGCCCTTTCTGTCATTATAAATGTGTTCCAATATGAAACAATTCTCCCAGAACAACTGGCAAGAGCATTTGCTGCCGGATTCATATTTGGAATTTCTTCTGGTTATCTGGTAGCGGATGCTAAATGGATAAGAATTGCTAGAAATCTAAAGGTGATACCCCAGATTCCAGAAAAAGAAGACTTATGGAAGCAATTGCTATCATTTGTTAAATCCAAGCTTCAACAAGAGAAGTAATCTTAATACTGTCAACCCAACTGTAGACCACCTCTGCATACCAATGTGGACATATAGCAAGGGACACTTCTCTCCGCCCGTTTTCCAGAATTGCGTGTCAGTAAACACCAATGCGTGAAGCTACGTTTACATTTGGAATGTAGAGGTCTTTTCATATCAACAATTACATAGTACAGCCACTCTTCTTATATTCCTCTCAGAGTCGGTAACAGAAGTTTGTAGCGGAAATGTTGGAGTCCCTATTTGATCAGACATTATGGACAGTTATTCCAGGCATTATTGTACTGCTTGGATTCTTGTATACAATAGGGAAGTGGATATTTAGTCGAATAAAACGGGTTCGACAGAAACGGAGTCTTAAAAAAAGTTCTCTCATACCCATTTACACTGAGGATGAACTATTTAATTATACGGAGACTTATATCAAACCAGATTGCATGGACAGAAGTCCAAGCTACATAGATCCTGATGATCCATTGTATCAACAGCCAGACCGTCGCGGCTTATTTGAACACATTGACCAGTTTTTGTTACCTGAGGAGAAGAGAGATGTAAAGTTTAAGGGAATCTGGGGGCTCTTTCTTCTTGCTGACTCAGGGATGGGTAAAACAGCTTTTGTTGTCAACTACTTTGATAGAAAGAACACCCGTGGCAAATACCCCATTGCAGTTGTCAGGCTGGGAAGACCAGGCAAGGACGCGGCAAAGTTGATTGATGAGATTGCAAATAAAGAAAACACCACACTCTTCCTTGATGGCTTTGACGAAGATCAGAAAGCGATTGAGGATTATAAAACGAGGTTCGAAGAGTTAATAGTAAAATTACTTCCTTTTCGAAGAATAGTAATAACTTGCCGTACTCAGTTCTTTGTTAGTCGTGAGAATATGCCTGGGCTACATTCCAGGATAAAGAGTGAAGGGGGAGAGATCCGTGAAGTTTACCTGGCGCCGTTTAATAACGATCAAGTGAAAACTTATTTAAAGACTCCTTTCCGTTTCTGGGAAAGGTGGTTCAAGACTGAAAAATGGAAGCGAGCCAAGCAGCTGGTAGCCAATGTACGTGACCTGTCCGTAAGACCTATGCTGCTCTCTTATATAAGAGATCTAATAGAAAGAGAAAAGCCAATCAGCAAAACTATTGATGTGTATGAGGCGATCGTTGATGTGTGGCTGCGCAGAGAACATAAGTTCGATAATATGATCGATCCCCAGCAGCTATACATCTTTTCAAAAGAACTGGCGAAGCTGTTCCATCAGGATGGGGTAAACAGTATATATTTCGAGAACCTTGAGCCAATGGCTAAGAAGTGGGGTTTTAACTTTGATCGGCAGAAGTTGACAACTCGCTCGCTATTGAATAGAGATGGGCTGGGTAACTATATGTTCGCCCATCGCTCTATATTGGAGTATTTGTATGTGGAATGTCTTCTTGAGGAGCCAGATTTATTGGAGAAGGCAGAGCTAACCGATCAGATGTTCTGGTTCCTGTTAGAGCATATGGAACTGAGTGTAGAAAGTCATTCGATCAAGGACTATCTTGAAATTATCCGTAAACTGGATACAAACTATGTGATAGAGGGGATCATTGACGCGTTCGACCTTGTCAAGAATTTATCCCGCATAAAGGAGTTAAAGGTTCGTGCGTTCATCTCCAGGTATATTGATTTCTTGCCTATGCTTATTGTTATCCCTGATGGCACGTTTTGGATGGGGTTCGAGCAGGGTAGGTATGATGAAAAGCCACGCCACCAAGTGCACTTGACAGAGTATGCAATTGGTAGGTATCCGGTCACGAATGAGGAGTATGAACGATTCATAAAAGAGACAGGATATAGGGCGCCAGAGAATTGGAGGGATAATACGTATCCTGAGTATCGAGTAACAAAGAATAACCATCCGGTAGGAAATGTGGAATGGGAGGATGCTGTAGAATATGCAAAATGGTTGTCCCAAAAAACAGGTTGGACCTATGGGCTGCCAACAGAAGCTCAGTGGGAGAAGGCAGCAGCGGGTCAAGAAGGATACACCTATCCATGGGGTAATGAGTGGAAAGAAGGGGTGTGTAATAACAGGCCCAGAAAAGGAAGCGGTACGACACCTGTGGGCGCTTTTTCCCCAGAGGGAGATAGTTCATTTGGTTGTTCAGATATGGCAGGAAACGTATTGGAATGGTGTGAAGATAGGTATAACAGAGAAGCCTACAAGGAACGAGATAAGCAAATAGTGAGCAATCCCGTAGAAAAAAACAAAGGGGATAGGCGTGTACTACGTGGCGAATCATTTACCGGTACGGATCTTGATGGGCGTTGCGCAACTAGAAGGGAGAACGACCCGTCCGATACTTATAACATAAGGGGATTTCGAATAATTGCGCTCTCCCTGACCGGCAAGCACAATGTCTGATTAGAGCAGGTAAGCTTGAGGTTTAATGAAAAGGATAGGTTCTTTATATGTTTGAGAAGAACCAGGGAAACCAGACCCTGCCAAAAAGGACCAGCTGCCACAATAATTTTCAAACTTCATGATGTCAGGGCCACCGTCAGGGTGCCAGGTAACATCCCGTTGATGCCAGATGCAGTCACATGTGTATATGTGGGGTAACTAACGGGTTGTTTTTGCGTGCTATCTGCACACATATGCAGCTACTTACACACGCGAGTACTGCCTTCAGGATGTAGTGGGGGCAACCCCGTGGAGGTTCGAGTCCTCTTTTGGGCACTTCGATAAAAACGGCCTTAATCATAGTTTTTTGGCCGTTTTTACTGTTGTATAGGGATTGCGCTCCTGCTAGATCCTCTTCTAATTACTTGAAAGCGGGGACGCGATTGGGGACGTTGATCACAGGGGCATAGCCTTCAACTGGTGCCTTTGGTGGAAAATAGCCTATGCAAGAGATATGTCTAAACAAGCAAGAAGTGAAGATCTAAGATTTTGTTTTTGATGAGTTTATGCTCTTTTTCCTGCCCTGCTGATTAAACTAAGTAGAAAAATTATTTTTCTCTAATGTCTTTATAGCCACCTACTATATATAGTTGTTAGGACATTTTGTAATTGTATGAGTAAATTCTCTGAGCGTACTGGGATTGTTGCTGCGCGTGAAAGCTTGCAGGTAGATGATATGAGTCTGGAATTACGCAATTCTCTTTGGAACTGCATTTATAAGCTTTATAATTTTCATTATTGGAATCGAATCAGCCTTTATATAGCAGAAAATTTTCGGCGCTCTTCCATTGATGAAATTCCACCTCAGAATTCTTCTTGCCTAAATTGGATGAAAGTTTATTTCTACTCCTTAAGTTGGCATCAGACTTACGACCTGATTGAATTTATTGCTGAAAATCACCGAGAAATGACTTGGGATTTCAACGATGGCGCACACTCAGTCAGTGATGAGGATGTGAAAAAACTATTTAATACCAAGCTAGAAAGAGAGCTTTCAGCGTATAGGTTCATAGACGGAATTCTATCACGTATCTCTGACAAGACTGAAGTCGAGGCAATATCCAGTGTGATCCACACTGTAAGCGAAATTGGGTTGACGGGTGCTCATCAGCATTTGCGTGCTTCCCTAAAGCTTCTTGGACAAAAGCCGAGTCCGGACTATAGAAACTCAATCAAGGAATCTATTAGTGCTGTAGAATCAGTAGCAAAAGTAATTTCAGGTAAAAAGAGCAGTGGGCTAAAAGGAGCTATAGATGAACTTGGCAAGGCTTCTGATCTTCATCCCGCCCTGAAGCAAGGGTTTACAAAGCTTTATGGATACACTAGCGATAGCGATGGAATAAGGCATGCGATATTAGATGAGGCCGACGTTGGGTTTGCAGAGGCTAAATACATGCTTGTATCATGCAGTGCATTTGTACACTATCTAATTCAGAAAGCTGATAATGCTGGGCTTTTCAATAGAGAACAAGCCTGAGAATATGCCCACCATGCGGCTAGCAGAATCCTGTTCAGCATAACTGTCAGCCCAATTGCTAGCTTACGAGATGAGTACTCTTCGCAGTGATATGCATAAGCTACTTTGCCCGGTAGCAGAGAAACGCTTAAAATGCAGAAGTTGGAAAACACAGCGCAGCGATGCTCAGATTCGCCCGAGTCCTTTTTGGGTACTAAATTTAGGATTGCTAAATCCTTGTAAGTCGCTGGTCTGCAATAGGTTAGCGGCTTTTTGGCTTTTGATAACTATGCTGCTGTCACGGAAAGCGTCACGGTTTCAGGGCCACTACGCAGCTATTTTTATCGAATTAAAGAGTAGGTTTGCATTCTTAACACGACGTTTACTCATTTGTGCATATTCAGGATTTAGCTCAGTTCCGAATTATTTCCTGCTCTTTGCCAGTGCTCCTAGTCCAGTTGTCTCCGCTCCGCTAAACGGATCGAGCACTATGTCACCTTCTTTTCTACCGGTTCGTTTGGCTGCCATCTCTGCTTTCTCGGGGCGTTTGTGCTTGATGAAGATGAGAGATTTACAACGAACGAGATGACGCGCATTGCTCAGGTTACATGCAATGCAGCCACGGATTAGACAAGGTGACCCCAAAGTGGCTATTTTGAAGTGGAATGGGAGGCTGCATTCACTGAAATGGGAGGCCGCATGGAATGGTATTACTGGTCGGTTTGGACTAGAAAATGCAATTGGCTGACCCTCTACAAAAAACCACGTATATACGCTATGCTATCCTAGCTATAGGCATCGTTATTTTACTCCCTCTCTTATGGTTCTTAAATAAAGCTAGACCGAACTTCCGTATAAGTTTATTGCAATAAATAACGGGTCAACAGCATGAGTAAAAAATCTTACAAAGAAGTAAAGTGTGATTCGCTAGAGGATGTGTTGCATAAGTGCATGGATCTAAGACTAGAAAATAAGTGGTCCTTCCGAGGTCAAAGAGACGAAAAATGGCCGTTGGGGTTGCATGGGCTTAAGGATCTAAATACTGGAAAAGACAAGGATCTGGTCAAAATATTTTCGCAGTTTAAAAAAAGATGTCTTGCCTTGCCAAAAAGAGATCACATTGCTGAAGATGATAATTGGAGATGGCTTTTTTATGCTCAACATCACAGGCTCAAAACCCAACTCTTGGACTGGACTAGCAACCCTCTTGTAGCCATCTATTTTGCCGTTGAAGATGTACTTTCAGGCAAAGGTAGAAAATATGATAAGAAAGGAAACCCTAAGGATAACCCCTTTGGAGCTGTATGGGCATTAAAAGTTGATGAACGGCATTTTTCCTTACCTGATAAAAATACTGCTTTTAATACCGTTCCAGATTGGTTTATGATTAATCCAGTCCCAATAACACCAAGACTTGCTAGGCAATCGGGGAAATTTACTTTCCATCCCATCAATGATATTCAACCGTTAGATGAAAGGCCAAGAAGAAACAAGAACGAAAAGATAGTTAAATTTGTTTTAAAGGGTAAGGACGATAAAAATCCTTCTCGGGAAATTCGGAGAAGGTTGGGCTTCATGAATGTTCACCACGCATCGCTATTTCCAGATGCTGATGGTATAGCAGACTTCGTCACGCATGAGTGGTCGCTTTTGCAACAGTGAATGTCGCCACTTTATTCAGCCGGAATGAAGGCACTGAATCCCGTAAACTATCAACCTTTTGGGGCTTTGGGGAGATAGGCTTGAGTAATTCTGCTCAGGCCTTTTTGTATTCTATGAGCTGAGAATACACAGGCGTCGATTAAGCCCTCGCTGTGGTACCTCTTTGGGGCGAACCGCACTAACATCTCTCTGTCATTTCGTATCTAGTGGGACGCCCCTTTTTCGCAACCCATTTCTACGGTCCCATGATCAAGAGCTACGTTACAATGGCATTTCGGATGCTTCGGAATCGCCTTCAGTATTCCCTTATCAATATCTTTGGACTTGGAATTGGGGCGGCTGTCTGTTTGCTGATGATCGTTTTCATTCAGGATGAATTGAGCTATGATCGCTTTCATGAGAAGTCAGACAGGATATATCGGCTGACGGACCACTTCGCGCTAGCTGGCAGGGAATATAACACAGCAGGAACTCCGTTTCCGTGGGGACCTGCGATGCAGGAGACGTTTCCTGAAATTGAGGAGGCCGTGCGCGCAGTAAATACGACGCAAGTCATTGAAGTTGATAATGACCGATTTGTGGAAGACAATGTATTCTTTGCTGATTCAACTTTCTACGATATATTCGATTTTCCTCTTGTCGCAGGGAACGAACAAACGGCGCTTGATGGACCCAATTCAGTTGTGTTGACTGAGGAAATGGCTCAGAAGTATTTTGGGGACGATGATCCAATGGGGCAGACGCTGGAGGTTGGAGATTCGGGGACGTATATGGTAACCGGAGTCATGAAAAACTTCCCGTCCAATTCTCATTTCTACCCGGACTTTGTGATTCCTTTCTCAGCTTACAACGATCCTATGATTGAAAGTTGGACACGTCACGTTGCCAACTACACGTTTATTTTACTTGCAGAAGGGAGCGATCCTGCAATGCTTGCTGCGCAGTTTCCTGATTTCTTGAAGGCCAATATGGATCCTGAACTGGTTGCACAGCGAAATTATCGGCCCCAATTACAGCAAATCACGGATATTCATCTCCGTTCTGATCTCTTCTTTGAAGCAGAGCCGAATGGCTCCATTACGTATATCTACCTGTTCTCTGCAATCGCCCTGTTTATTTTGCTTATAGCCTGTGTGAACTTCGTAAATCTGGCGACGGCGCGATCTATTGAGCGGGCCAAAGAAGTGGGGCTAAGAAAGGTGATGGGGGCTGAGCGAAAGCAGCTAATTACTCAATTCATGGGAGAGGCTATCGCGTTGAGCTTGTTTGCCCTTGTTGTTGCTTTTATTCTGGCTATTCTTGGCCGGCCCGTGTTAAGTAGTCTGGTAGGGCGTGATCTTGGTTTTAATTATGGTGGAACCGTGCTGATCGGATTGCTAAGCATCGGAATATTTATTGGCCTGGTAGGTGGCAGTTACCCGGCCTTGTTTTTGTCGCGCTTCAGTCCAATGGAGGTGTTCAGGGGGCGAATGGGTGTCAAATCCAGTGGCGGTTTGTTAAGAAAAGGACTTGTTGTTTTTCAGTTTAGTATATCCGTCATCTTGATTGTCGGTACACTGATCATACATAACCAGCTTCAATATCTCCAGAACAAGGATCTCGGGTTCCAGGACGAACAGATTGTATTGATTCCAATGGGTAGCGACGAAGTCCAGGATCGCCGCGCCTTCATTAAATCGGACCTGGAGCGCTCTGCATCCATTGAGCAAATAGCCACCTCTTCCTCTGTGCCCGGATGGGGTTTCCCTCAACAAGTTTTTCGGGTCAAGGGTATGCCCGAAGACGAGCAACTCATCCTGCCCGTAATGATCGTAGATCATGATTTCCTCTCTGTGTACGAACTAGAACTGGTAGAAGGAAGAGGGTTTGCATTGGACTTTCCATCCGATTCTTCAGGTTTTGTGATCAACGAAGCCGCAGCCCAAAAACTTGGGTGGCACGATGGGGCGACCGGAGAAATGTTGGAGTGGTGGCGAGGGACTGGTCGCAGTAGTTTCGAGATGCAAAAAGAAGGCCCGGTGCTAGGTGTGATGAAAGACTTCCACTTCCAGTCGTTGCATGAAGAGATTCAACCTTTGATCTTTCACGTACAGCCTGATGGGTACGGGGTGTTTTCAGTCAAGGTCCAGGCGGATGATATGTCAGCAACGCTGGCCTTTATCGAAGAGACAATGAGTACATACTCTACAGAACACATCTTTGAGTACTTTTTTGTGGAGGAAGAGTTTGCGTCCTACTACGAGTCCGAACGGCGGTTGAGTGAGATCTTTATGTACTTTGTGTTGCTAGCAATCCTTATTGCATGCCTCGGGCTATTCGCCCTGGCATCATTTATCACAACCAAACGGACGAAGGAAGTCGGGGTGCGGAAAGTGTTGGGTGCATCGCCCGGGCGAATCATGGTTTCCCTCACAAAGGACTTCTTATTGCTAGTAATAATTGCCTGTGGGGTAGCTATCCCGATTGCTTACATCGGGATGGGGATGTGGCTGGAGAACTTCGCGTTTAGAGTCGATGTGGGCGTTGGTACGTTTTTGCTTGCCACGGTTATTGCTCTCGGAATTGCACTGACGACGATAGGATATCACGTGTTTAAGGCTGTTCGCATGAACCCGGTTGAGAGTTTACGTTATGATTGAGTGCAGCGAGCTGTTTTTTTATTAAGTCAGAATCCCTCGGATAACTTCACCGGACACGTCTGTTAACCTTACATCGCGGCCACGGAAGGGCACGGTCAACCGCTCGTGATCTATGCCGAGCAGATGCAGCATTGTTGCATGTAGATCTTGGATTGTCGTCTTGTTTTCTAATACGCGGTAGCCGTATTCATCGGTGCTGCCATAAATAGTGCCGGCATTAATTCCTGCACCGGCAAGCCAAATGCTAAATGCGGTCGTGTTATGATCCCTGCCATCTACACCCTGGGCAAAGAAGGTACGGCCGAATTCTGTGGCAAAGACAACAAGGGTTTCGTCGAGGAGTCCTCTTGCTTTAAGGTCCTTCAGAAGTCCTGATACCGGTTGATCGATGGCATGGGCGTTTCGCTCGTGATTGGCTTTTAGGTCCCAGTGCTGATCCCAAGGGTTTGCATTGCCAGGAAATGGGTCCAGGATTTCGATGAACCGGACTCCTCGTTCAACCAGCCGGCGTGCCAATAAACACTGGGCTGCATAGGTGCGCGTATTTTCGTCAGGTGAGTCAAACCCGTACAGGTTTTTTGTTGCTTTCGTTTCTCCTGAGAGATCAGATAATTCAGGGATGGAGGATTGCATCCTAAATGCAAGCTCATGATTTCGTATGGCCGACTCTAAAGCATCAACTTCACCTGCTGAGCGCAACAGGTTTTGGTCGCCTCCTCTTAGAAAGTCTAGCTTTGATTGTTGCAGTGCCAATTCAGACTCTTGACGGTGGATGTTAGCAAGGGGTTGATCTCCGGGTTTGATCATCGAGGCCTGGTAGGAGACAGGGAGGAAGCCGCTCTTGAAGTTGTCGATGCCACCCAAGGGCATGGAGCCTCCATTAACCACAACGAAGCCCGGTAGATTTTGACTTTCACTACCGAGGCCATATGAAATCCATGCCCCCATACTGGGCCGTCCGCGATCACTGACGCCTGTGTGCATGAAGAAATTCGCATTAGCATGTTCTGGAAATTCAGATACCATCGAGCGAACAAGCGCAATGTCATCCACACAGGTTGCAATGTGTGGGAAGAGGTCACTCACCCACATGCCGGAATCGCCGTATTGCTTGAATCTCCACGGACTTTGCATGATTGTCCCGTTGTTATCAAATTGGGTAGGGTCAAGGTCATACTTTGTGGCAGGGTCCTGTCCATGTTCTTCGATCAGCCGGGGCTTGGGGTCGAAGGTGTCGATATGCGACATGCCACCGGAAAGAAAGATGAAAATTACATTCCTGGCTTTGGGAGTGAAGTGGGGGAGGGTGTCATCCAGCCCCCTAAGGAAAGGTGTAGCAGATGACGACAAAGGTGAAGGAGGTAATGAGGCACCACTCATGATTCCAGTTAAGGCCACGGCTCCGAATCCGTTGGCGCAGAGCCTCAGCATATCGCGGCGGCTGAGGGTATGGCGAATGTGGGCTTGCGATCTCATAACAAATGAATGAATTCTTTCAGATTGAAAAGATTGTGGCAGTAGTCGGCCCAGACAATTGTTGAATCAAGAGTAGATTCTTGTAAGGCTGCTTGTTGAGCTAAAAACGCACGACCTTGATCTACCTCTAAAGAGGATGCTTCTCTAGCAAAGGCGCGTTTATACAAGTATTGTATCCGAGCTTCCGTAGAGGGTACGTTTTGAGCAAGGAGATGCTCTGCGAGGACCTGGGCCTGTTGGTGGAAAAACGGATCATTCATAAGGCTAAGCGACTGCGCTGGAGTATAGGTCACATTGCGTTTGCCCATGGTCTCATAAGGGAACGGCATGTCGAAAGTAAGCATCAATGGGTTCAGGTAATTGCGCCGAATCTTCTGGTACACACTGCGCCGCCCCTCGCCATCGATCGGTCCTGAATCGGGGACTTTGGGACGGAAGGTTCGGAAGGGCTCGTAATTGATCTCAACGGATGGTCCATACATCGTCGAATCCAGCCGGCCACTTACTGCCAATACACCATCACGAATTGCTTCAGCTTCGAGCCGGCGGACTGGATAATGATGAAGGAATCTATTCTCTGGATCTATGACCTGATTGTCCGGCAGCGATTCCGTGGAGCGCTGGAAAGTCTCAGTCATCACAATGTGTCGTATTAATGATTTGATCGACCAGCCCTGTTCGATGAATTGGAGAGCTAAGTAATCCAGTAGTTCAGGATTGTCTGGTAATTTGCCCTGAATGCCAAAATTGTCAACCGTTTCAACAATTCCTTTTCCAAAAAGGTAGTGCCAGATACGATTAACCATTATCCTGGCTGTCAAAGGATTTGTTGGATCTGCGACTGATTGAGCCCAGGCGAGTCGAGCCATACCGTTTTGTGGAAAAACCGCAGGTCCAGCATCAACTGCTGTCAAGAATCCGTGAGGCACTTGCTCATCGCTTAAGCTCTTATAATCCCCACGAATAAATACAGGACTATGAACGGGAGTGCCGGTTGTAAGACCTATGAAATAGGTAGAGTCATAAACAGCAGTGGACAAACTGTCATAGCGCTGGGCCAAAAGTTCAGGTAGTTGATCAACTACGAGCTCTTGTTCCGGGAACGGGAGATGCTTAAGTGATTCTGGTCGTTCTCCACTATAACTAATGGCAAATGCTATTTCGATAAAGTCATCTTCATCCCGGGTAAGCTGTTGCATGATAAAACGGCCGGGCATAAACTCTATGTACGCTTTTTGGCCTTTCCAGGTCGAGACGTTAATGACCAGGTCTTGCCAGGCCAGGGTGTCGATTACATGATCGAGATCCCCATAAAGCAAATCACTAATTGGCTGGTAACTATCGATAATGACTCGGGCTGTGCCACGGTTTGCACGAAGTCGAACAAGCAGCGAGTCATCATCTATTATGAAAGTTGGGGATCGCAACATCCCATTCACTTGGGAGGCATAGGCTCTACTGGAGGCAATCGGTGAATCGAACCATACAAATTGTTTTGATTGCTGGTCATACACTATTTCATTCTGGACGGGTCCGTCACCGAACGCATCTCCGTCAGTGTACCATTCTCCCCATTGTTCCTTTCGGAAATTACCTATGATTTGAAAAGACGTGTCTTGTCGTACCTGTGCAGATTCCAGTGTGATCGGTTGAATAGGAGGGGAAGTATCTGGAAAATCGACTAATTCTTGTGCTTGTTTCTGGATTGATTTTTTTAGTTCTCGAAGCTCATTAATAACTTGTTGTTTCTGACTCCCTACGGAGGCCGACCATGGGGTAATTCGGGTCGTTTCAAACATCCCATACATCGCATAATAATCCTTTGTAGGGATAGGATCGAACTTATGATCGTGACACCGAGCACAAGCTACGCTCAGTGCCTGGAATGCCGTTGAAGTAACATCGATCATGGTATTGATCCGCTCTGTTTCTTCCTGGCGGATAGAGAGGGGAAAGGCCTTAGCTTCTCCCATGGTAATGAAACCAGTGCCTAAGATCGACTCGTTGACACCTGTCTCAGGATGACGACGAGGTTTGTCGAGCAAGTCTCCGGCAAGATGTTCGAGAACAAATTGATCGTAGGGTACATCTGCATTAAAAGCACGGATTAAGTAGTCTCGATAATGCCAAACGCCCCCAATTTCCGCATCGTCTTCATGGCCCTGAGTTTCTGAGTAACGAACCAGGTCCATCCAATGGCGCGCCCAACGTTCACCGAAATGAGGAGAAGCAAGGTAATAGTCTACCTGTTCGTCATAGGTGTTGGGTGAGACTGAAGTAAGAAACTGCTCTAGATGAGTCGATGCAGGGGGGAGCCCGGTGAGCATGTATGCCAATCGCCGAAGTAGGCGGTCTTTGGAAGAAGGAGAAGAAAAGGTCAGATTGTTTTCTTTTAATTGCTTGGTCACCAGATAGTCAATGATCTCAGACGGTGATGCATCACGTAGGGATCTTGGTAACTTAGGCCAATCAGGCTGAATGAGTGCCCAATGAGGTTTCCACTCTGCACCTTGTTTGATCCACTTCTCCAGCAACGCCTTTTCGCGGGCACTCAATTTTTTGTCGGATTCTGGAGGAGGCATGTGGAAATCAGGATCCGTTGAAGAGATGCGTTTAATTAACAGGCTTTTGCCTGGTTTTCTAGGAATGATAGCTGGTGGGCCGTCTTTACGCTCTGCCGTAGCCGCAGCATAAGTGTGGAGTTGAAGACCCGCTTCGGCGGTTACAGAATCTGGCCCGTGGCAGGCATAGCAGTTGGATGCCAGGATGGGGCGGATGTGATAGTTGAAGTCAACAGTGGTTGGTAGGTCGTGTGGGGTGCTTCGTGTGATTAGCACATAGGAAACAAGAGCTGCGAGTAAAAGAGCTATACTATAAAGAATCCTGGGTCTGTTCAAAACAAAAGCGGAATTAAAGGTGGGTATTTAGTGGGTGGGGATGCTCAACTCAAATACCCCAAACACTAAGCCCCAAACCCTAAACCAATCAAACAAATCCTACAGATTCAACCGATTACATCAGGAAGGATGGAAGCCAATATAAACAAGGGACTGAATAGAATCGAATTTTGAGAATTGGACAAAAGCCCAGAGAATTACATGTACAACCCCCCCTACAAGTATCGATCAAGATTATTAACCTCCGTTTTATTGTAATGATAGGTATAATAAAGTAGCTCAATAAATACACGAATACCTGTCTTATTTTTGAAGATCAGTTCTTGTCATCGTTGCGGCTATCTTTTCAATTTAAGCTTTAAGATACCACATACCTTTTATGGCAGCCCCACCTGGATTTGAGAATGATATGCTTGTCAGTTATTCGAACAGAGACGATGAGTCTAATCGTTCTGGAGATGAAGGTTGGGTATCCATATTCCACAAAATCTTAGAGACGCGGGTCAGTCAGTTACTTGGAGAGAAAGTAACCGTTTTTAATTTCCTCGCCTTTTGCTTGTCCATAGAATTCTTTTAATTTACCGTCAGGCTGCATGGATCCCGGTTCGAGGCCGGTAAGACCGAGAATTATGCCCCATTTTATTCTACCATTCTATTTGATCTCCTATCCTTATTGAAATGTCTGATTCAAGAAACGCACAATCTGAACTAAATAATAATCCTTTTATTGATGTCGAAGAAGTCCAGGAAATTGAAGTCTCTGTTTCTCGAGGGAGTGGGGCAGCGTCTGAATTAACAGGCGTAGAGAATCCTGACATGGAAATCGTGCAACTCGAACTCGCAGATGGAATGACCTGGATCAGCAGTCCTTCTCAATATCAGGAAGACTACCCTGAAGCCGTAAACGTCAAGAATGGGAGTACGTATTCGTTTGATGTGCCTGAAGGCTCTCGAGTGGATGCGGATAGAGGCGTTATAAAGAATGTGCTCAGTAAACTGGTGCGTGTCAAGCTGAAGGATGCGGCAGAGAAATCCGCACTTAAGCTAACACAAAAGCTGGAAGATAGACTCAAGCCTGAGGCGGGCATCTACAAAATTGAAAACCCTACTCGATTCCTAGCGCCAGCTGAGAAAAGTGATTTTAAGTCTGGAGAACCTTCGCTGTTACTCATACACGGTACAGGCTCCTCTACAGAAGGCTCCTTTAAGCCCTTTATCCTCCCCGCAACTCAAGAAACGGACATCGAGGATCTAGCTTACTGGAATAGCTTGACTGATCCGTACAACGGGCGGGTCTTTGCTCTGGAGCATAGATCGCTATCTAAATCCCCGCTAGAAAATGCCATAGATTTTCTAAAAGTCGTTCCCCATGGTTCTCGCATTCATTTACTCTCTCACTCACGAGGAGGCCTGGTTGGTGAGATTCTAAGCCGGGCGAATATAGACGGACAAAGCACAGCTTTCAGCAAGGATGAAATCGGTGTGTTTGAAAGGGCATTCAAAGAAGCTGAAGACAAAGACCGCAAGGCCGCGCTCAATGAGGAGATTGAAATGCTGGCGCATCTCAATGCATTAATTGGGGAGAAGGAATTAAACGTTGAACGATTTGTCCGTGTGGCATGTCCGGCTTCGGGTACCAACCTCATGATGGAACGAGCCGACGTGTTCTTGAACGTGTTGTTGAATGCAATCGGGCTCATTCCGCCGCTCAAAACGAGCATGATCTATAATTTCTTGAAGGCCTTTTTGATGGAGGTGGTCAAGAATCGATTCAAACCAGAGGTATTGCCTGGTCTTGCTGCGCAGCAACCGACTTCACCACTCGTTCGAGTACTTAACAACCCAAACGTGAAGCTTAACGCAGAACTGGCTGTTATCGCGGGCAACTCGAACTTTTCGAGTGTACTGAAGAAACTCGTTGTTTTCGTCAGTAGGCTAGTCTTTTGGGAGCACAATGACCTCGTTGTGCACACCCGTTCAATGCTAGGTGGAGCAGAGCGTACAAAGGCATGGGTGTACTTTAAAGACGATAGCCCCAACATCAGTCATTTTCGGTACTTTAAAAATGAGGATCCTCGCAAGGCGATTCGAAGCGTATTGCTTGAGGGAGCGCGGCCTGATGCTCCTTTTGCCAAGATCGATGAAGATGTGCGCAGCCGCAAGCGGGGCGCTGTGAAGCAAGGAGGGCGGCCTATCGACGAAGCCCCGGTAGTATTTGTATTGCCAGGTATCATGGGATCAGTACTCTCGGCCGAAAGCCAGGAAATCTGGGTTAAAAAAGGCGCCTTGATGTGGGGCGGAATTAGCAAACTCACGATGAACAGCGACTCTGTTGTTGCTACGAGCCTGATGGAAAGCCATTATGGGGACCTCGTAGATTATTTCGGAGACCATTATCACGTAATTCCTTTTGCTTACGATTGGAGGCAGTCAATCAGCAATGCGGCTAAGAGATTGAGTGAAGCGGTGAGTGACGCTCTGGAGAAAACAGAACATCGTGTTACCTTCATTGCGCATTCCATGGGGGGGCTAGTTGTGCGTAAAATGATTGCAACAAGGCCGGATTTGTGGAAACAGGTTACTGACCGAAGTGGCCGGCTCATTATGATGGGGACGCCAAACGAGGGGTCGTACTCTGTTCTACGAACGTTGATGGGCCAGAATAAGAAGATCAAGTATATGGGTATGCTTGATGTGAAGAACACCGCGAAGGACATTCTTAAGATTATCCGAGAGTACGACGGATTCTTGGAACTATTACCCCGTAAAAAAGCGATTGAAGATGGTACGCAAGAGATCGAAGTCAATTACTTCGATAGAGCGAGCTGGTCCGACTTCGAATCAATCCAAACTTCAGACGTGTTCCCCAAAGTTACCCGGCTCAAAGCTGCGAAGAAGCTGTCCGATGGGTTACGAAATAACGACGCTACGTTGGATCCGCAGCACATGGTCTATGTGGCTGGACAAGGAAAGGCAACAGCCGCAAGCGTAGAGATTGAGGACGGCACTGCTCAGTTTATGTCTACCAAGCAGGGTGATGGCACAGTCACCTGGAAAAGCGGGATCGCCGGAAGACTGGAAGATGTAACCTATTACATGGCAGCTGATCATGGTAATATGCCACGAAGCAAGGCCGACTTCCCCGCCTTGTTGGATCTTCTGAACTCGGGAAGTACGGCTCGTTTGCCAAAACAACCAAATGTAAGCAGAGGGGACGAGCCGGATCTGTTAGAGCTTCTTGCAGAGGAAGACGTCGAATTCCTACCAGATGAGTCCTGGTTGGAAGATGCGATGCTTGAAGCATCTAGCGAGGAAATCGAAGAAGTCCAGGGTGAACCCGTTGAGGTATCCGTTGCACTTGGAAATCTCGCACATGGTAAGTATCCAATTGTCGTCGGACATTATGCCGGCGATGCCATCTTGCACGCTGAAAATGTGTTAGACTATCAATTGGATAGAAGGCTTTCAGACTTTAAAGATATGGGATTGTATCCGGGAGAGCCGGAGACGTCGCTGGTTGTTCTCAACGAAGGAAATACTCCAAGCGGTGGGATCATCGTGGGGCTCGGTAAATTTGGAGAACTCTCCCAGGATAAGCTTATCCGGTCCCTTCAGCATGGATTGATCTCGTATGCGATGAAATGGTGTCAGTCGGGCACTACAGAAGATGATCTGGACAATGATGCTTCTACCGAGGATAGGGAGGATGGACAACAAAAGAATCGTAAAGCAGATGAACCGCTAGGAATCAGCCCTTTGCTCATTGGTGCAAGCACATTTAGTGGACTTTCTACCCGCAGTTCGATACGGGCGGTGTTGATGGCAGTTCAGAATGCCAATGAACGCATCAGCGAATTTAATAAAGACAACCGGAATCGTGTTCTAAAGCCTATTACCAAAGTTGAGTTTATTGAGCTTTATGAGGATCAGGCGATTCAAATCATGCATACACTCAAAACGGTTCTTGATAAGGAGCTTGAAGGGGTTATGAGCCTCAAATACCCTCATGTCAGAGAGTTAGAGGGGGGTCGTCGTCGCTTGCATGACTTAAATATGGACTGGTGGCACCGCATTAAGATTGCCGAATTGCCCGATTATGTTGAACGAGTTAAAGCAGCTGTAGAGGCCGAAAATAACCAGTCGCCTGATTTTGTAAGGCTTTCGAAGGATATAGAACCACCGCTTCAGTTCACGCTACTGACTGGCCGTGCACGTGCCGAAGAGTCTACGACCCTTGCCAATCGTAAAGCAATTCGTTCGCTCCTGGATGGTGGCGAAATTGTCTCCGGTTCCAAAGGATCCATATCGAAAGCGCTCTTTGAGTTGCTACTGCCCAATGCATTCAAGGAATTCCTAATGGACCGCCACAACCTGGTCCTTGTGCTCGATGATGCGGCCGCAGTGTATCCATGGGAGATGCTTTCCTCCGGTGAAGGAGACCTAGAGGATCCGATCGCACTTCGGGGTGGCATGGTTCGTCAATTGGTGACCGAACACTATAGGGAAAAAATCGAGGGCCCCATGAAACGGACAGCGTTTGTTATTGGGAACCCGCGTACCCATATGGTAAACCTGCCAGCTGCCAGTGATGAGGCACGAATGGTTGCCAATATGCTCGAAGATTTTTCATTCAATGTAGAGTCCCTTTTTGATGCTGATGCGACACCACAAGCTATCATCTCTACTTTATTCAACTCTGAATACCGTATCTTGCATCTTGCGGGGCATGGTCTGTTTGAGTATGGACCGGAGAAAGAGACAGGTATGGTTATCGGTGAACATCTTATCCTGACTCCCGGCACGATCAAGCAGATGAGGCATGTTCCTGACGTTGCATTTCTGAATTGCTGCTATCTGGGATCTGCAAAGGATGATGAGAAACGATCTGATCGGCATCGTATCGCCGCAAACTTGGGGACGCAGTTAATTCGAATGGGCGTTCGCTGCGTGGTTGCTGCTGGTTGGGAAGTGAATGACAGGGCAGCCAAACGATTTGCTGAGGTGTTTTACGAAAAGATGCTTTCAGGAGATTCCTTTGGTGAAGCGGTGAAAGGAGCCCGAAAAGCAACCCATGTGATAGCTCCGGAATCAAATACCTGGGGAGCCTATCAATGTTACGGAGATCCGAGTTACCGCCTCTTTAATCAGGGTGGAGGAAATTCCACAGAGCAGAGAACGTTTGTATCCCCAGAAGAGCCCATTTTAGAACTCAGTACATTAGTTAGCAGGGCCCAGGACGCATCAGAAAGGTATTTTAAAGTGTTGCAAGGGCGACTCAGGGAAACAATCCAGGACATCCCAGAGGAATGGAATAGCCAAGCCCGAGTTGTAGAAGCGATTGCCAATGCCTGCGGCGAGTTGGAACTGTTCGAAGAAGCCATCAAGTATTATAATCGCTTATCTGGCATTGAAAAGGCAACGTATACACTCAAATCGTTAGAAACCAAGGCGAATCTCGAGGCACGTGTTGCCTTGGCCAAGTGGATCACTCCAGATGCCGATAATGAGAAGGAGAAGGATGAACTGCGGGCACAAGCTCTTATAGAAGTAGGATATGCGCTCGACTTTTTGCACTTTATCACAGATACTCACGAGCAATTTACTACCGCTGAACGTTGCTCGCTGGTTGGGAGTGCTTACAAGTGTTTGTCTGTAATGCGTTCAGAGAAAGAAAAAGACAAAAAGCAGAAACGATCTACCCAACTGATCATGGCCGCCGAGTATTATGCAAAAGCATATAAGAAGAAGTCGGGAAGAGGTCCGGATATGTACTCGGGACTAAACTGGTTGTCAATTGAACTTTTATTAAAGACGTTCTACCCAGGCGCAAAATTAGAAGGCCTAGAAAAACGCAACACGTCGAAAAGTGAGTTGAAACATATGCTTGAAGCCATCAAAACGGAGGCGCTTGAGGCAGGGAAGAGAGAGCCTAGTTTTTGGAATCTTATCGCTGAGGGCGACTTTTCTTCGTACCGATACCTGGAAGAATTGTTGAAAAAAAGTGAACCAATGGGAGAAGAGGAACAGCAAGGACACCAGGCAAAAATCATCAACGCTTATTACAAAGCCTGGAAACGAGGCGGCACCTACATGAAGCGGAATTCCATCCTTCGGCAGTTTACCTGGCTGATCAATATCATGGAGGAAATTCAGAAAGAATCGCCGGGTGCAACAGCAAAGAATGGTAAAAAATTGACCGTGTTCTCAAAGGAGAAAATAGAATCGTGTGTTGCCAACCTGAAGTCAGTCAAAGTTGCTCTGCAGGCCCGATTGAGCGACCAGTAAATAGTTGGGAAGTTTTAATTGGGAGCAGGTTCTGAGTTCATCTCGACCTCTTCTTTATATCTCACACCCCATTGTTGCATGGCACTGAGTATTGGTAGGAGTGTCTCGCCTTCTTCGGTCAGTGAGTACTCCGTTTTAGGTGGTACCACAGGGAAGAGTTCGCGGTGGACCAATCCGTCTGATTCGAGCTCTCGAAGCTTCTCAGAAAGCATCTTGTGTGATACTTTGGGGAGGCGTTTACGCAGTTCACTATACCGCAATGTTGCATTTCGCAAGTGCCACAAAATCAGCACTTTCCATTTTCCTTGTAGTGTGCCGAGGGTCAATTCAACGGGGCATGGGTAGGTGCGATCTTTGAATGTAAAATTAAAAGCCATCTTTTTAGCTGATTTGCCTAAATCTAACCAAAAGGTGAGTATACTACTTTTTGGTGCGTTCTTGATTTCTGGAAAGTACTTGTAGAAATTCGATAAAGACAATGATTAAAACAACTCTTTATCACTACTATGAGTGCAGCTTTAGATATACTTAATCCTGATAAACCCAAACGTGTTTTGATGGTAGTCGCAAATAGCGCTACCTCCTCTGTAACTGGATGGCCGGTAGGTTTTTGGTGGGCCGAGTTAACGCATCCATACTGGGTGTTTGCTGAACACGGATACAAAGTTGATGTCGTTAGTCCGGATGGAGGGGCACTACAGGCAGATTCCTGGAGTGATCCGCGTGATGAAAGCGGCTACTCAGCACATGATCTCATCTCACTGGGATTCATTAACTCTCCCAATCACAGCAAGTTAGTCGAAAATACACCAGCTATCGACTCTGTAGATGTCAGCAAATACGATGCGGTCTTTTTCGTTGGTGGACAATCCCCAATGGTCACCTTTTACGAAAATAAGCCGGTGCATGAGCTAGTAGCGAAGTTCTACGAGGCAGGCAAGGTGGTTTCGGTTGTGTGCCATGCGACGTGTGTTCTTCTCAAAACAAAGCTCTCTGATGGATCCTTCCTGGTTGATGGTAAGACGTGGACGGGATTTGCAGATAGCGAAGAGCAATTTGCAGATGACTTTGTAGGCCAACGCATCCAACCTTTCTGGATTGAGGAGGAGGCGAAAAAAATGAGCAAGACCAACTTCATCGTTCAAAGCCGATTTAAAGCCCATGCGGTTCGGGATGGCCGGCTTATCACTGGGCAGCAACAATATTCAGGTGCTGCTGCAGCTGAGCTGGTTGTTGAGGCTCTTGGGGTATAGCGTAGCCATGCATTCTAATACACAACAAGAACCTGTAACCGTGATTGTTCGGCGAAAGGTTAAAGCAGGGCATGAAGAGCAATATGAAGCGCTGATTCACGAGCTTACAAAGGAAGCAGGGGCAATGGCAGGATATCTAGGGACAAATATTTATAGGCCTGCAAGTACAGGCCAGGAATACACTAGTGTTTTCCGGTTTGATACCGTTGAGAATCTCAAGCTGTTCGAAGTCTCTGAACTACGTAACACGTTCTTGCGTGAAGTGGTGCATCACGTAGAAGCCGATGCCATTTGGGAGCGTATGACCGGCCTGGAGTTTTGGTTTTCTCCACCTCCAGGCACAAAGGTCCCACAGCCCTCACCTTTTAGAATGGCCATTTTGCTCATTATTGTTGTGTATGGCCTTGTCCTGTCCATCGGCTGGCTAGTCGGGCAAGTACTGATTACATGGCCATACCCATTGAGATTGCTCGTTACTATTGCAATTGAAGTGTTTCTCATGACCTACTTCTTGATGCCTCGACTTACTCGGTGGTTAGCTCGATGGATATATCCTAACTAAAGTCAAAGCCGCCGAGTGCTGCCCGGCTGCTTTCTCATAATCTTTAACAGCATATTGCGTGTGCTGTCGGTTTTCTACTAATAGATTGCGCATATTCTAGTATATCGCACCTTGCACCCTATGGAAACCGCCGCCGCCGCCTTAATATTCACAACCATTATCCTTGCACGAGTGGCATGGGAGGTGCTTAGGCATGGGCCTAGTAAAGAAACTACTCCCAATCTACCTCCGCCCAGGCGAATTACTGCGCACAATGCTAAGAAGCTGATCAAGAATTGGCATTTGATGGAGGATGAGGGCGCTAACAAAAAAATTGCTATTCGATTTGGCACAGGCCCAGCGATATCTTCCAATGCGGGCTTGTACTGGCATTACTTACAGGCTGACAAAGATTCTCAGCGACTAACTCCAAGATTTGTGAAACGATGCTTGTCTACCGATCTCATTGCGCTAGCCAAGAAAGATCACACGTTGATTTACTTCAAAGACAAAGCCAGGCTCTTCTATACACTCAATGTACTGGAGCAGAGCATGGAGTGGCGCCATATGGGTTTGTTATCAGATTTTTTCCATTCCGTCGAAAAAGTTGAGTCCTTTGGAGAGAATTTTCACGATGACATTGTAGAACTCAATAAAGCTATCTTGGACACCTTATCGGTTATGGGGCGGCGAATGATTGTGGATCAAGAACGATTCTACTGCACCCGTCATTTCCGCCGGTTTTTGAGGCAAAACGTGCGAGGTATAAATCTGGCTGTCTGCCCAGTGTGCGAAAAAGTGACAGATAGCATCAAGGTTGATACGGTCATCGCTCGTCTGGATCGCGCTTCCTCATGGACAGTTCGTCATGACGAGGCTGCGTACCGAGTCAATTTTCTTATGACCGATCAGTTTTTTGACTTTGAAGAGGTTGAGATAGGCCCTTGCACTTCTGATCATATCGATGCCTTCTGCATAGAAGCCGGCAATGATCCGTCAATGAGCGAAAAGCTAGATAAAGTCACTATCAAGCTCCTGCCCGGAATAGAGCTGGAGGAGAGAGCAAAGCGCAACTTGAGGAAGGTGTTCGGGAATAAGTTTAAAGTTTAAAGTTCAAGGTTTAGTTATGAGTACACAACCTTGAACCTATTCCAATCCAATAAAAATAGGATTGGAATAAAACCAAAGGTCTGCCCAAGGGTCTTCGCCGGTTGGATCGGGTTCGGGCTCAAGTTCTTCGCCGTTGGTACCTCTTACACGGATGTAGCTATCGGATTTGACGTTTTTGATAGTGTGGGTTATGACGGTGTAGTCACCGTCCTTTGTCCAATCGTCTGCCGTGAATCGGGCTATGACCTTTGTTGACTTGTTGGAGTTAGCGTCTCGTTTCTTGGCTGGACCGCTCACTTTCCCCATGATCAAGTCAACGCGCTGAACGGACGGATTTTGACTCCAGGGATTTAAGGTCTCTGGATCAAAGAATCGTATCGTTACTGTCACGTCATCTCCCTTTTCGATGCCGAGTTCTCCACCAATCTCAGCCGATTCTCCTGCAGTTACATACAGTTCAGAAATTAAATCCCCCAACGTGACGAAAACACGGCCGTTGCGAATACCGTCGATAATATCGTCGTAATCTTTCTGTGCCCATACATAGGTTTTAGAGTACTCACCCGGCCAGAAATCGGCACCGCCTTCACGCCAGTGAACGTGGGAGTCTGAGTTTGAAGTGATCCACCATCTCCGGCCTTCACCAAGTAGAGAATCCCATAATCCCCCAACTCGTGCTGTCATAGGGTCAAACCCTCCCATCGTTGGATATCTTCCATAGCCACCCCTTGGGCCAAATTTGATTGTACTATCGGGTGCAATGGCTATGGCCTGATGGCCGGGGGCACCTGCCATTCCAACTGCAATTTCTGGTGCTGTGTCATTCCAATCCCTAAACTCTGCTGGGTCGTATAATCCGTAATCATCAGGTCCGAGGGCAGAACGACCTGGGTGATTAGCAATGACGATGGGCTTGGGAGAAAGTTGTTGCATTGCTTGCAATGCTTCGATCATGCGGGGTTCGGTGTTCCAGGTTTCGTCGAGTGGGAAAGGTTCTCGCCTATTATAGCTAGATTCAATATGGAATAAGTGATCGGCCTCGTCGTGTGAATGGGGTATGATCAGGCTGGAGTGGTCGGCACCGGGCGTGTCGAACTCCATACCATAAAACTGTATGACTTCCGGTACCACAATGCGAGACATCAAGAGGTCTGGATATGCTTTGTCTCTATTTACTTTACTGTGATTAGGGCCTCCATGGTCTGTGGTAACCATCCACGATAATCCATAATGGCTAGCCATTAATGCATTTAGCGCGGTGTGATAAATTGCATCGCCACCTGTAATCGGGGTAGGAGGATTTCTGTCCATATTCCATCCTACACTATAACGAGAGTGAATGTGGTGATCACCAGATAACCACGCCCTTCCTGAGTCTGATGATTGTGCGTGTAATGAATAAGGAATGCTTAGTAGAATGAATAAAATAATGCCTAAAAGCGAACGTACTATCATGTTCAAGAGGGGTGAGGTGGATGATGGATACTACATGATAAACATCATTGGGCTACAACATAGGTATTCCTTACCATTTTAGGTAGAGGATTGTGCATTTATTTAGATTGTGGATAGTATGTTGCAAATTGCAACTCTGAAATGAAAATACCGTAGCGAATCACCACTGAGAAGACTATATTAAGCAATAAGTACTTTGTAGGGTATATTCTCAGATCAGTGAGAAAGGTGCTCTTAATCTTGTCCTTCCGAGCTTTACGTCCCCTGTGTGCTCCCTTTAGTGTGCCGCTTCGTTGAGCACATTACATGTTGTTCTACCCCCCTTTGATAACCCCATTATTTGGAGGTCGTGTTATGAATAATACCGATTCCGATTCTCGTGTATTGGATGATTCCCGAAAGTTTATTTCACCAATATTATGGGGTTTTGTAGCGCTAGTAGGGACGATCTTAGGGACCGTTTACTTTAATGCTAACACAGCCGAAGCTCCTGGGTCGCACATGTCGATGGTGCCTCCTGAGATTAACCGGGTTACAGATGCTACCAGGGACTCCCTCTATGGGAGTGTCCGCAATTCCATGAAAGAATCCAGGAGGACGGCACAGGAGTTCGCTGAGTCACGAATGAACGAGTGGACAGACCAATTGAAGATGCGGGTAGATGGGGATTTTCTGGACTGGTATTTCGACTATGTACAGCAGCAGAAAATGGGATTAATGTATCTAGGAAATAAAGCAAAAGGGGCGTGGACAGGCGAAGAAGATCTTGCCGAAAATGAACTCATGAACTACATACAGTCTGAATTTTCAGACCAGGTTATGCGGCCTGAAATTGCGAAGTATGAAGTGGAAGGGATAGCAGAGGAAACAGCGCAAGTGTACATACAAACATTGCAAGATCGATTGGTACAAATCCCCATTGAGTATAACTTAACGGACGAAGAGTGGGGCCAATACCTGGATGATATTACAAAAATAACCTACAACACCGAAGGAAATCGTGAATTCCCGTTTGCCCTCAAAACCCTTTATGGTGCCGGTGCGTTTGGAGCGGCTACGGTCACGAGCCGAGTAGCTAGAGGAGTGGGCCGGAATACGGCCAGTGCAGGAGGCAGAGCGATTGGGCGAACGGCAGGTGCGGTTGCTGTGAACGCTTCAGCAAAGATGGGAAAACAAGCAGGGCGAAAAATTGCAGGTAAAGTATTGGGGGCCGCAATTGGTGTCGGGTTAATTATCTGGGAAATATGGGACTACAATGAGACAGTTGCTGTTGAGAGACCTCGATTAAGCCAGCAATTGAATGATTACCTTGAAGAAGTTGAGAAAGAACTCCTGTACGATTCCGAGGCCGGAATACTCTCGGTTTTGGATGACCTCGAAAAAGAGGTGCGAGCAACGATGAATTACTAGGACTAAGAGACGGTTTCTCTAGTTTGTTGTCGTTTGCAAAAAGCCAAGGTAGTCGACTTCGTAAATCAATGTAGAATTGGGTGGGACCCCTGAAACACCTTCTTCACCGTAAGCCAAATCAGGAGGGATAACAAGTTGGCGGAGACCACCTGGGTAGATACCTTGCATGCCTTCTTCCCATCCTTGAATCACCTGTCCGCCTCCCAGTACAAATGTGATAGGAGTGCCTCCTCCAAAAAAGCGTGTACTTTCTATCATCATTCCATTCTCAAGCCATGCATTGTAATGCACAACTAACTCCTGTCCTATTTCGGAGATGGGAAATGTTGTGTCTCCTCGGACCAGGTCGAAGTACTTTAAGCCGGAGTCAGTGACTACGTAGTCTTCTTCTGCAACGACTTGAGGGAGGGGGAGTTGGACGGTTTCTGGTTCTTCATTGCTGTCGCATCCAGCTGAAATGAGTAAAATGAATGTGAAAAGGAAGAAAGTGTAAATCGAACGCATAGGATGTCGTTAAAAGTTTACGGCTTAGTAGGTTATATGTCGTTGAGGCCAGGGCGATTGTTACACTAACTACCTGGTTATAAGCAAGTTGCACATCTGTTTATGATGTCAATCTCTATGTCTTCAACACTGTATCGCGACTTTGTGTCTAACTTATGTTACAAATCTAAAGCGGAGTACGCCTATTGGATTACGTGTTTTAAGATACTTGCGCCAGTAACTCTTTTGTTGAGTTCATAATTGCTTTATCTAGTGTAGGTATTTTTCATCACTGTATCTGTCAACGATTCCTATCGCCCTTAACAGGCTTATGCATACCTCTGGCATAGAAGATTTTGATAATGCAAATCCGTTTTACACGGAAGAAATCCATGCTCTGATAGAGCAATTAGGGGAGTGCATTATTGATGAAGTCTTGTTTAGGGTGAACCAGGAGCTAGGAAAGCTTGAGGGAGCTGAAGCATCAGAAGCTACCTATGATGCCTCTCAACTCTTAGGGGGAGACATTCCTCGTCCGGCTGAAGGCTACACCCTCCAAGATCCGGCTAGATACGATGATTCCCTGCCAAAAACGTTGCTTCAAGTCACTGAGCTACCTAAGAAGGACGACAGTACCACCAATGTAGATGCTGTATTTGGGCCTTCACCGTGGATGCAGGAACACGAGAGCGGTAAAGGCCAGAAATCGATAAATAAGCAGTCGAGTACAGCTCGCCTTATTTTTGAAGCTCCTGCTGAGCGGGTTGAAACTGACGAAAGCAGTGAACTCTTTTTGTTGAAGGAACTACTAAAGAAAAAGAACAAACCACTTGTTTTTGAGCCGGCTCCTAAGCGTAAAAAGGAGGAGAAAAAAACGAGCGAGAGAAAATTCTCAAGCCCATCTGAATTTGATCTGGATCCGGTCAAGCTTATTCGTATGAAACCAGGCGGTTCGGTGAATCGATAGATAATTGGGTTTTATCGGTTTACTTTAGGACGAACCCCGGTTTTTTTTTGAGAGAGGTTGTATCATGCAGGTGTTTATGTAGCCATGTTCAATCAGTCTCTACATGCTAGCTAACGAATCGCACACTGATGTCCCGGAAGCTCTGCTGAGTTCCAAGAAAAAGAAGGGGATCACTAAGAAACCGGTTTGTCCAAACTGTGATCACCACTTTACAGAAGTAGATAACTGGTGCCCTAACTGTGGCCAGGCTAATCGGACGCATAAGAGGCCTGTTCGATATTTCATCCGAGAGTTTTTTGAGGAGTTAGTCAGCCTTGATGTACGGTTCTTTGGGACCTTTAGGGATCTCGTCATTAAACCAGGGCTTCTCACTAAAAACTACAATGCAGATCTGCGCGTCCGATATACGTCCCCACTTCGGTTTTATGTGATTGCCAGTGTGTTGTTTTTTGTCACCGTTTCTTGGATGACAAATGAAAGCATTAAAAAAGCGGATTCCCAGTTACAAAATGCCTATTCGGAGAATGATTCTCTTCTAACGGATATGAATTTCAATTTGGGGTCTGGGTTTAAGTTAGAGCCAGAAGATTTGCAGGCATTAGCAGAACTAGAGGCTCCTAAAATTCAAGACGTTGATTCTTTGCTTACAGCAAGAGGTAAAGAGTCAAACTGGTTTACAAGTCGATTCACCCTGGGAATTATACCTTTATTGAATGGCGAATTTAGCCTGCAGCAATATTATAGCCGCCTGGTAAGGAATTTCTCCTACTCCTTATTCTTCTTTATGCCCGTCTTTGCATTGATCTTAAAGATGCTTTATATACGCCGGCATCAATTCTACACGGAGCATTTAATCTTCTCCATACACCTTCACACGTTTGCTTTCCTTAACCTCTTCTTTTTTCTCTGGATTGATTATTTCCAGGATGTATTTCCCATTACCTGGATGTGCTCGCTTATCATCCCTATATACCTGCTTATTGCAACAAAGGTGGTTTATCAACAGGGATGGATACGTTCTTTGATCAAAAGCACGCTGGCTTTTTGGTTGTACATATCTATCACGACTATTGGCTTTGTGTTTGTTGTGATTTTGAGTATTTTTTAGGCTTTTGAAAGAATTGAGCTATTTATTTTTATTTTTCAATCTTATTTTGTATTATTAAATAAGGTGTTTGATGTGTATTTCCTTCTTTGGTGATTGGTGAACAGGAGAAGCTCCAACTCATGCAGTGGGTTGGAGCTTTTTCTATGCATCCTTGAAAATAAAAAAGCCCTGGCAGGTTATGCCAGGGCTTTTACGTAGAATATATGTTAACGATTTATCGATAGAGATAAACCAGTTATTTTACACGAATGAAAGGGCGCCTTGGTTTTGGCAATGGAATGCGTACCATAGCGTTTTCCTCCTATTTAGTAAGTGAAAGAACGACTTGATTGTCGTGAATCCGGAAATTGGATTCGCCTCTTAGTACGAAAAATTGGATCAAAGTTTCAGCTAGAAGCCCTTCCCTTACAATTTTCTAATATTGGAAGTGCTTTGTTCATCATCTCTTATTAATACAAGAATCCATTCTTCTTGGCGTTAAAGAGTGAAGTATTCGGCACAGTTGTTGGGAGTGTTATAATCCAAAACCACATGAGTATGTGATTGCGTGATAGAGGGGTATGGTGTATAATTTTTGAACATAACTGTATTCATTTGATAAGGCCATAAAAATGAAACGCTTGCCTCTTGAACATGTCAAACCCAATTCTGGCCTGGTTGCAAATTCTCGCAAGCCCAAAAGCGAGATGCGGTTTGTCGATATGATTAACGGTGCCCTTGTATTAGGCTCATTTGCTGCTTTTTCGATCTTTTCCTGGTATATGCTCCTAAAGTGGCTACATATTTTTTAGCATTTATTTTTGCCTCCAATAAAAAACCGAGGGATGTAATCATCTCTCGGTTTTTTCGTATCCGTATATTTTATTCAATCCTAAAAGAATTTCTTTGCCATTCCTAGAATGTCATCCAATGCGGACCCATCTTTATCTGAGTCCAGGAATGATCCCAGTACATCCATTGGGCCAGTAGCCTTCTTTTGGCCGCCACCCAGAATGTTGCCAACGAGCCCTCCCAGGCCACCGCCGCCGCCAAGTGCACCGCCAAGAGCGCCAGCTAAACCGCCGCCACCTCCTAGTTGCTCTAATATACCGGCTTGGGCCGTTTGCTTACTCAGAGAGCCCATAACCACTGTCGCAAGCATAGGAAGCATCTTTTTCAGAATACCAAAGTCAACTCCTGTTGCTTGAGATGCATGGCCGGCTACATTACGGCTTACGTCTTTGCTACCTAAAATGTGACCTAAAATAGCATTCCCGTCTGCTATTGAATCAGCCTGCCCTAAAATATTAGGATTCTCAACGTATTTCTGATGGGATCCTTTGCTTAGTGCGCCGAGAAGCCCTTCAAGACCACCCTGTTTTCCCAAATTATTTGTGATCCCCTTGCTTAATGCAGGTAGCATATGCTTCATTGCACTCTGTGCATCTCCAGCGTCCAAGTTTAATTGTTTAGCAACCTGGCCGACGAGTGACGGATTTTTGAGGATGGTGTCTAGAAGATTCATATAAGTGTATTGGTTGTAAAAGTAACTGTAGAAAGGGTCGGAAGAGAGTCTAAAGATAAACTATAATAACAAAAAATGTTTATTCAAATGTGTGTTGCAACAAAGACCTGTGTATATCAATTGGCTGCCAATCATTGAGTGGCCTGGAAATCGATCAAAAAGATTTCAAAGAACGTTTTAAAGACGAAAATTGTAAATAAAATGAACGCTATTAAGAACATTCTAGGCAAATCAACGATTTATACGTTGCTTGCATTACTTACTTTTGTAACGGTTGGTTGTGATTCAAATGACAGCGATGACGAAGTAGGTCCTGACATTGTTCAGGTTGCTACAGACGCTGGTTTTAACACGCTCGTTGCTGCAGTTGCTGCCGCTGATCTTGTTGAAACGTTGCAGGGCCCTGGTCCTTTCACTGTGTTTGCTCCAACCGATGAAGCATTTGCAAATCTTCCTGCAGGAACACTCGACAACCTGTTGCTACCTGAAAATAAAGAAACGCTGGCTTCCATCCTTACTTACCATGTAGTTTCTGGTCTCGTTACAGCTGAGCAGGTAGTTGGCTTGAATTCAGCAACTACTGTACAGGGTGAAGATATTGCTATCACTGTAGTAGACGGAACGGTCTTCTTGAATGGAGTAGCTGTTACTACAACGGATGTTGAGGCTTCTAACGGCATCATTCACATTATTGATGGTGTGCTTCTTCCTCCCAGTGCACAGTAACAATAACAAAACAACTCTGGCCAATTGATTGGCCTACGTTTGGGTTTCGTGTTTCGGGTTTGTAGCTTCCCGAAAACACGGAACCCGAACTGTTTTAGGGCAGCCGGTATAAAATCTTGATAAGTACCACATCCCAACGTTAAATACTATGCCCAAAGAACGAATACTTAGCCCCAATCTGGACAAGCCGTGGCCGCCTAATCAGACGAGCATCGACAAATTTCCAGTCTATGATATTGTGCGCAAGCGGCCGGTTTTTAATGAGGAAAAATACCGGCTAAACGTTCGAGGAGCTGTCGAGCAGTATTTTTCGCTGAAGTGGGCCGAAGTCCTTGAACTGCCATCCGTGGAGGTTGAGGCGAACTTTCATTGTGTGACGAAGTGGTCCAAGGAGCGGTTGATTTGGGAAGGGATACCGATGCGGTATATTGTGGAACGTGCGTCTCCTCAAGAAGGGGTTGTGCAGGCAATGGTTCGCGGTTTGGAGGGATATACAACCAATGTCCCCCTCGATTACTTATTAGAAGAAGACACCCTGCTCGCTTACAAACTGAACGGACAAAATATACCTCAACAGCACGGAGCGCCCTTGCGACTTGTAGTACCTCAGTTGTATGCGTGGAAAAGCGCCAAATACGTCACCAGCATCGTTTTTCAGACCGATATTCGCTCTGGCTACTGGGAAGATCGCGGCTATCATATGCTCGGTGATCCCTGGCAAGAACAACGCTTTACCAAACCGATAGAGCAAATCCGGGTATGGTGGAATAAACTGCGTAAAACGAATACTGAAGACTGATTCGTTAGTTTGCCTTGTATTCTATTTGACCACCTACAATTGTATAGACTACTTTGGTGTCGAGAATTTCTTCTTCTGGAATCGTCAGGACATCCTTTGAAAGTACTGTAATATCGGCGAGTTTACCGGGAGTTAGGCTTCCTTTTATGTCCTCTTCAAAGGCTGCATACGCGTTGTTGATAGTATATGATTTCAGGGCCTGAAGCCGATCAAGTCGTTGATCTTCGTAAAACACTTCGCCATTCCCCATGCGCCGGCTCACAGTAGCATAATAGCTCTCAATTGCACTGATTCGTTCAACGGGGGCATCTGTACCATTGGTAACTACGGCGCCCGCTTCCCACAACGCCTGCCACATGTAAGCACCTTGCCTTGCTCTTAATTCGCCGAGGCGCTTTATCACCCAGGGGCCGTCAGATGTAGCATGGACCCCTTGCATGGATGCGATTACTTTAAGGTCCGCCATGCGTTGAATATCGTCAGGATGCAAGTGCTGAGCGTGTTCGATGCGCCAGCGAAGGTTCTCTGAATCGGTATTTGAAAAGGTAGATTCGTAAATATCGAGCACTTCTTTATTGGCTCGATCACCAATAGCGTGAATGCACACCTGAAATCCTTTGTCCATTGCGATCTCTGAGGTTCGGACCAGGTCCTCAATAGGTGCAAGGTTAAGACCAGCTGAGCGAGGCATGTCTTCATACGGTTCGAGCAGCCAGGCGCCATGTGGGCCGAGCGCTCCGTCGATAGCCATTTTGATGGATCGCACGTTCAGGCGATGATCACCGTAACTAGGCAGATAATAATCCGACAAGCTCTGCTCCAAAGACTCGTGTGATTCTCCCCGTACCATAACATACAGACGAATCGGCAGGGCTTCTTCATCTACCAGTCGTTTAAAGAAGTCAATTTCCTCAAAAGAAGACCCGGCATCCTGGAAGGATGTAATGCCGCTTTCAAGGGAAGCTTCGGCAGCCAAAAGGGCTTGCTTTCGCAAATCTGCTTCGATTTCTTCCGGCGAGCGTTGCGCCTGGAATTCGCTGTAGGCTCTTTGTACCAGTCCTTGGGCGCGTTCCCGCAATAAGCCTGTGGCATCGCCACGGATGTCCCGCACTATTTCTCCGCCGCTTGGGTCAGGTGTCTCAGGGCTTACACGGCCTAATTCGAGGGCCAGCGCATTAGCAAAAGAAGCATGCCCGCTTGCGTGGCGTAAAAGGACAGGATTTTCGGGAGATACATCGCTAAGCGAATGATGTGTTGGCACACCATCCACAGTTCCTTCAGGTGTTTCTTCCCATTTTTCCTGGTGCCAGCCTCGTCCAGTGATCCATTCTCCAGGCTCTGCATTACTGGCTGCTTCTTCGACCATGGCAACAATATCATCCCAGGTCCGGGCCTGAGCCAGGTCAAGAATCATTTTAGAATAACCCAATCCCATAAAATGGGCATGCCCTTCAATGAATCCCGGAATGGCCAATTGTCCTTCAAGATCAATCACCTCTGTGCTCTCTCCAGACAAAGCCGCAATCTCTTCGCTTGTACCAATTGCCATAATTGTGTCCGCGCGAATAGCAATGGCTTGGCCATCAGGAATCTCCTCGTCTACAGTAACAACCTTGCCGTTGGTAAGGATAAGATCAGCTGTATCGGTGCTGGATAACTCGCAGGCGCAAGTTAGCAAGGCTACGAGAAGTATCGATGCCAGGTAGGTGGGGAATTTCATAAGGTTGGGTTTTGGATTAGCTATTCATCCTATCAAAGAGGTAAGCCATCACATTGTCCTTAGCAATACGGTCCTGCTGCATAGAATCACGTTCTCTGATCGTGACAGTACCGTTTTCTAGTGTTTCTCCGTCGATTGTGATACAGAACGGGGTACCGATCTCATCCATTCTGCGGTATCGGCGGCCAATAGCTGCGCGTTCATCATAGAACGCGTTGTACTGCTTCCGGACGTCAGCTTCAATTGCATGAGCAACCTCAGGCATACCATCTTTCTTAACGAGAGGTAATATAGCAACTTTGATGGGTGCGATGCGAGGGTGGAATTTTAGCACCGTTCGCTGTTCTCCGTTTACTTCCTCCTCTGTGTATGCTTCGCTCAATAGAGCCAGGATTGTCCGGTCGAGCCCAACGGAGGTCTCAACAACGTAAGGGATATACCGTTCTTTCGTTGCTGTATCGAAGTATTCCATTTTTTTGCCGGAAAACTCCTGATGACGCCGGAGATCATAGTCTGTTCGCGAATGAATCCCTTCCATTTCTTGCCAGCCAAACGGGAACTGGTATTGGATATCCACTGCAGCATCTGCGTAGTGTGCTAGCTTTTCATGCTCATGATATCGAAGGTTTTCTGGGCTGATACCATTGTCGACATGCCATTGCATTCGTTTATCCTTCCATTCATTGTAGGAATCCATCTGTTCGCCAGGCTTAACGAAGTACTGCATTTCCATCTGCTCAAATTCACGCATCCGGAAGATGAACTGCCGGGCAACAATTTCATTTCGGAAGGCCTTACCAATCTGTGCAATACCGAAGGGTACTTGCAGGCGAGAAGATTCCCGTACGCTATGGAAGTTTACAAAGATGCCTTGAGCCGTTTCTGGACGAAGGTAGATGCGTGATTCAGAGTCGGCAACGGGCCCCACATGGGTGGTAAACATCAGGTTAAATTGACGCACTTCAGTCCAGTCAAATGCGCCTGAGTCTGGCGACTTGATCTCTTCGTCCATGATGATGTTGTACAGCTCTTTGGACATGTCCTCCGAGTTAAGCGCCTCTACCAATCGCTTATGAACTGCCTCGGCTTTGTCTGTCTTTTTCTTTTTCTGAAGCTTAGCGATGTAGCCCTCAATAAGTTGATCTGCCCGGTACCGCATCTTGGATTGCTTGTCATCAATAAGCGGATCACTGAATGCGTCGACGTGGCCTGAGGCTTTCCAGGTAGTAGGGTGCATAAGGATCGCAGCATCGATACCAGCGATATTGTCATGCTGGTACACCATTGATTGCCACCAACTGTCCCGTACATTTTTTTTCAATTCTATCCCTAGCGGACCGTAATCGTAAGTAGCACTTAATCCACCATAAATTTCTGAAGAAGGGAATATAATCCCACGCCGCTTACTCAGGGATATAAGTTTTTCAAATGTTTTGTTCATAATAATTCGTTTGTGACAGATGGGCTTACGCAGATAGCAATCTCTTTATGCGGGCTTAGAACCGGAAAAGAAGGGTGTGGTTTCAGAAGTGAGGTCGGCATAAAAGCAGAAAGGCTGTGCCACCACACACAGCCTTTCCGGACAAAGGAGACTCACACTTACGATTTTTTCAAAAGTAAGGGTAATGGTTGTTTTTACTGAAAAAACAGAAGTTGTTTCACTTTAAATGTTAAAAATATTTAACCAAAGCGCTTTCCTTGTTCTTTCTTCAAAAAAGAAGGGCTTTTTTTGAAGTGTTTCTCCTAATGATTGATATCCATTCGAATCCCAATCGCTGGTAAGATGGGAAGCCAGTGCTCTTCTTCTTGTTGGAAGGATACGCCAGAAGCCGATGTGGTGGGTTCGTAGCTGAACATGCGTACATTCTGTCTATTGTACACGTTTCTAATTTCCAGGTAGGTTGCTAGGACATGTTTTTTCATGCTGAAGTCGTATGAGATGCGTAGATCCATTCGGTGATACGCTGGGAACTGTTGCCCGTTGTAGTCTCCGTAGTTGGTTTCAACGATGGTGTCACGGCTTCTGACCTGGAAGATGTTGAAATCTACGTCTGAATAACGCCAGCCAGAGTGATATTGCCAGGCCATGTTGATCCTCAGGTTTTTTGAGGGTCTGTAATGAAGATCAACGTGGAAAGTGTGCCGCTGATCGAAGGTTTTTGGGATATAACGTCCATCGATCTTTTCTTCAGCATTGGCAAAGCTGTAACTTGTCCACCAATTCAGTTTTCGATTGTCTCTACGAAGGAGTATTTCGATGCCACGCGATCGTCCAGATTCAGGTTGGATTTGTGTACGATCTGGATCGATTTCAGGGAAGAAGCGGGTAGCATCTCCACTCAAGCTTATAAACCGGGGGCGGATATTCGATAAGGCCTTATTGTATAGATCGAGCCTGAACGAGATGCCTGACTCAAAAAGATGCTCCAGGCCTAGGACCATGTGCTCTGCACGCTGCGCTTTATAGAAATTGAAGTCGCCATCCTGCACATCCAGTTGCTCGATCCCCTGTACCTGGTGAAAATGTCCCCAGCCAGCTCGCAGTGCTGTGCTGTTGCCTAATTGATAGGCAGCGTTGACTCGAGGCTCGATAAATCGATCCTTTGTCCAGGATGCCATCCCGAATCGTGTACCTAGCTCAGTAGTGAAACGAGAACCGAGGCGGAAGCGGTGGCGAGTATAGGCACTCGCCATGAAGCCAGAAAGCTTGTTGTCCCAAGACACTTCGTCATAGAAGGTATGCACATAGGTTGGGTCGTTTACAGGGTCAGGCACTACCTGATTGATTCGGGTGTTGTCGTAGGTGTAATCCGCTACGTATTGCTTCAGGTTGACGCCCCAAAAAAGCATGTAGTTTGGTGCAGCATCGAAAGTCCAGTTCTGCTTGAAGTTGGTGACATTAAATGAACGCTGGTCATCTGCAAGAAACCGTATCATCTGATCGTTGCGAATATTTACACCTTCTCTGTCTCTCCAGATGCTGCCATTTGAAAGTACCGTTGTTGAAAATAAGCGGTTGCTCCAGATCGATCTCCAGTTAGCCCATATGTAGGAGTTGCCATACTTCGAAATGGCTCGGTCGTTGGGGTCCAGGATTTCTTGATAGGTTAGTTTGTCGACAGAAGACAGCCATTGAAGGGAAACTGTATGTTTCTGGTTGAACTGGTGTTGAACTTTTCCAAGGAGATCGTGATACTGAGGGACAAAGCTGAAGGACTCATCGATCATGCCCAGTAAGATGTCCAGGTATCCTCGCCGTCCAACAGCCATCCAGGATGTTTTTCCGTTCTTAAGCGCGCCCTGCGTCGTAGCTCGTGTGTTGATAAAGCTAATCCCAACGGATGAACTAAATTCGCCTGGATTAGGAGTTGCTGTTGTAATATCAAACACTCCGCTCAGCCGATTGCCATACGTTGCAGGGAAGGCACCTGTAAGCAAATCTACCCCACCAATGCTTCCCGCATCAATAATGCTGAGTCCTCCGCCGCCAATATCCTTCATATGAAATGGGTCGTACAGTTCAAGGCCGTCGAGGGTAACGAGAACCTCATCGTGCTCGCCACCTCGGACCATAAACTTAGACGAAAAATCGCTGGCTGTGACCCCGGGTAGGCGGGTAACGGCCCGGTAAATGTCCTCTCCGAATTGAGGAACGTTCTTAATTTCTTCCTGGCTGAACGTCTGCGGTGAATGGGCCTCCATGCTATTGACGGAAAACCGGCCCGGTGTTACAACAATCTCACTCAAAGGTACAGTCTCTTCCTTCAAAGCCAGCTTGACAGAAACCGTCTCTCCTCGTTCTTTGATAGTAACAGGGATGAGTTCTGGCTCGAATCCTATCATTCGAGCCTCGAGAATGTGTTTTCCAGTTGGAACGCCTTGAATGGAAAAACTACCTTCAAAGTCGCTCGCTGCTCCGATTTGAGATCCTTGGATAAATAGGTTAACACCGATTAGAGTTTCTCCAGATACAGCATCTTGAACGATGCCCTTGATGACGCCTGTTTGGCTTTTGGGTTGAATGTGCTCGACTTCAGAGTGACTGGCCTGAGCAATTGTGGATTGTGCGTGTGCGTTCGATACGCGGAGGCTGATGGTAATAGCTACCAGTAAGAGTAATATCCTGTAAACCATACAATGGGAGGGCTTGACCCGATTGGCGAGATCAGGTGTTCATTTGGCGGTTATGGGTGGATAGTGTACCCTCTAATTCGCAGCTCCCAATGTGGAATGTGTACCAGTTTTAGGTGGGGTATTGGCAGGCTTTCTAAGTCATGGGAAACTTGTTTCGAAAGCGAGACTGGTAGGTGCCGGGGGGTACATTTTTAATAAAGCAGAAGGTGGTGTTAATCGTGAGGCAATCCTTATTGCCCTTGACTTTGCATCAATTCTGCTGTGCCCTCAATATGCGTAAAGAATGAAGCTAAAAAGGAAGTGTCAAGAGTATTGTTTTTATTGCTTTTAGCGCAAGGGGGTTACTCCTTCGGTTTGCGTTTAAGCGTCGGCTTTTTAAGTGATTTCTACTGTGCTCTTTGTAGGATTACGCTGGTGAAGTAGAGTGCCTCCAGGTCCTCATTTTCAAAGCGTATCGATTGAGTGCTTGATCCTAAAGGGTATACTTTATTAGGTACCAGGCTATCTACAAAATAAGGAGGAATGTAGTGAGGCAGGGATAGGCCGCCTGTTGGAGGATTAATCATGAACACCATGGCATTTACCCCAATCATTTCATCTGTGTCTATTCCTGAGAAGATGAGGTTTTCTGCCGCTTCGCTCGTAAGAAGGGTAGGGGTTAGAGGAGCCGAGGCCTCTAACAGAGCTTGCTGAATATTATCTACAAACGACACGTTCGAAGGGTCAATTGCAGTACTACGTGCTTCTACTTCCGAACGCGCAATGGCAGTTATTGACTGTCTTATAGTTGCAACCCGGTTTTCAATGACCTGCCATGGGGTTCTGTCAGACTCCATCGCAATGGCAAGAATACCTATCACTGAGTTTTTGCTTACATCAGGAAAGTCGAGGACACCCATTGGAATTGGAATGGCTTCGATGCCTCCAGCTTTCATGTTTTCAGCCCATTCGTCGTCATTGTACACATTTCTTTTGAATACGGTTGAGCCAACTACACCAAGATCCGCTTTGAAGCCCAGTAGAATGAGATAGGGTTCATCACCATTGCTTACAGAAATATTGACCAATCGGCGGTCTTCCTGGGGATTTTCAACGCGAAGCTCAAGAAATCGAACACGCCAGACATGTGATACCAGTGGATCCGGCCTCTCTTGCATGGGAAACAAAGGAGGAGGAGGATTGGTGCACCCCGAAAACAGAGAGACCAATAATAGGAGCAGGATAAAAGAATAGAAACGAGGGCTTTTCAACGGTACGGCAAGATCATGTCGAGATATTGATACTTTGCTTAATATACCTATTTACAATGGTTTAGCCTACTCGTTTTTGTAATTCGGTAAGGAATTTATCATGTAGCCCGCCAAAGCTTCCGTTACTCATAATCAGGACGAGATCGCCTTCTTTTGTTGAGTGAACCAGCTGATCGAGCAATTGATCGATTGATTCATGAGCACTTGCTGATATGCCGCGGCTAGAAATGTCGGATACGAGGACATCGATGTCCATAAAATCTTCGATCCGATCGTTGTGGCGGAAAGGAGGCCTACTCAGTACAACAAGGTGGGCAGAGTCGAAGGCTTCTACGTACAGTTCTTGAAAATCTCTGCGCCGGCTTGTGTTGGATCTAGGCTCAAACACAGCGACGAGGCGTCTGCCTGGATACCCCTTGCGTACGGCACGGATGGTCTCTTTGACTGCTGTAGGGTGGTGTGCAAAGTCATCCAATACCAGAATGCCTCCAACTTCGCCTCGAATTTCCTGCCGGCGTTTCATCCCCTGGTACGTTGCCAATCCTGTTCTGATATCATCGAGCGATAAGCCCTCAGCAAGAGATAAGGCACAGGCACCTATCGTATTGCTCAGGTTATGATCGCCGTGAAGAGGAACGAAGAATGCTCCTAATGACGTTCCATTCTTTATCAACTCAAAACGTTGCCCTTCTGGGGATTCTGAAAGCCGTTCTGCTGTCAGATAGGTGTTGGAATGTACAGGCGGTGTTTTGTGTAATCCATAGCCTATCACGGATGCCTTGGTTTTTGATGCTAATGCGGCTACTTCTTTGTAGTCATTGCATAGAACAAGAGTGCCATCCACTGGAAGTAATGAGGCAAAGGACTCAAAGGCAGATCGATAGGCATCAAAATCAGTATAGATATCCGTATGGTCCAATTCCATGGATGTGACAATAGCACTGGTAGGGAGATAGTGCAAGAACTTTGGTCGCTTGTCGAAATAGGCCGTATCGTATTCATCGCCTTCTACGATAAAGTGCGGCCCTTGCCCTACTTTATAACTGGTACCTTGATCTTTTAAGACGCCGCCAACCAAAAATCCGGGGTCCTTACCAGCACTCGTGAATAAGTGAGTCAGAATGCCTGTAGTTGTGGTTTTACCGTGGGTACCTGCAACAACGATCGAGCGTTTCTTAGAAAGGAAAAAACGGGCTAGCGCTTCGGGAAATGAAAGCTGTACCAGATTGTTTTCCCTTGCGAAGGCTGCTTCAATATGACGAGGGGTACAGGCATTGCCTACCACAATCAAATCCGGTGGAGGATCCAGCCGGGAAGGGTCATAGCCTTTATAAACAACAATAGATTCTTCCTGCAGCCGGGTGCTCATCGGGGGGTAAACGTGTTCATCCGATCCGCTTACGGTATATCCTGCCTGTTTGAATAAACCGGCGAGTGATCCCATACCCGTTCCACAAATCGCGATGAAATACACATTCTCGATATGATCAGGTACTTCCGGCCGTTCAAAAATACGTAGCTCTGCATCCGGGAGAGATGTAATGTCAACCATGATGTGATAGTGAATGAACCGTTCAGTCTGTTTCTGAAGTAGGGGGGAGGGGAATGGATTCGTGATCGGTGAACTCTTCCAAGTTTTCAGATACCAGGCCGAGCCTCTTGGCTCGAATGAGCCATTGTTCTCGGGCTAATTCCTGCATATCCATTACAGTGTCTTCTTCGTCCATAATCTCCATGCCTAGCAGTGTCTCAACGATATCTTCCATCGTTACGATGCCTGCAAATCCTCCATATTCGTCGATAACCAGAGCGATGTGGTCAATACGCCCTGTAAGCCGCTCGAACAGCGCCGAAAGGGACATTGTTTCTGGCACAACGATGATCTCTCGCGACAGGCTTTTAAGGGATTGGCCGCCTTTACCTTGGGCTGCTTTAAGTAGGATTTGATCCTTTAAAACGTATCCAATAACGTTGTCTCTCTTGTCTTCATACAATATAATGCGAGAGAACCGTGTATATTCTTTTTCATCTCCGTCGATGATGACATCAACCGTAGTATCTGCGGGTAATGCATAAACAACCGTGCGGGGGGTCATAATATCTTTCGCACAAATAGAGCCAAACCGGAACAGGTTTTTTAGAATACGTGACTCGTTTTCCTCAAAAACACCTTCTCTTTTTCCTACTTCAGCTAGTGCAGTGAATTCTTCTCTGCTAAAAGAGGTGCTTTTTCTGTTGCGCGTAAGGAAGAGCGTAATACCCTGGGACATCTTGACAAGAATCCACATAGCAGGGATCAGGACGCTTAAGAACCGAATTACTGGAGCTGCCAATCTTCTCCAATACATCGCCCCAAGAGTTTTTGGGATAATTTCAGAAAAGATCAAGATGAGGAAGGTGAAGATCGCAGAGAATATACCAACGGCCGTATTGCCAAATACCACCGCGGCCTGAGCGCCTGCACCTGCTGCACCCATGGTATTTGCAATCGTGTTCAAGCTTAGAATAGCAGCTAAGGGGCGGTCTATGTTTGATTTGAGCTTCCGTATCTGCTTGGCTAGAGGGTCCTCATTGGCCTCAAGCTTCGCTACAAAGGAAGGCGTGATACTAAGAATCACTGCCTCCATGATGGAACATATAAATGAAATGCAAACGGTAAATAAAACAAAGAGAATTAATAGGGTCATCCTTTCTTAGCTTAAATTGCGATCGAAAGGATGACCTATCCGACTATTTAGTGTCTGTTGCATACTTTGGGGCAAGATTGTCAACTTCTTCCGTAAAACCATCCCCTTCTTGAGGTGAGATTTGAGAATCTTCCTCTGTTTTAGGTCCTTTGAATAAAATGCCAAGGTGTTTGCCTAAAGAGTCAAATACCGAGTACATCACAGGGACGATAACCAGGGTCAAGAATGTAGCAAACGTTAGACCACTGATGATCGCAGTTCCCATAGGTCCCCAAAACTGAGTATTTTGTGATCCAATTCGGAAGTTAGCATCAAGATCCGTTAATAAACCTACAAAGTCTATATTAATGCCAAAAGTTAACGGAATCAAACCCAGTACGGTTGTAAGTGCAGTGAGCACAACTGGACGTAGACGAGTTGCACCCCCTTCAATCACTGCATCGAGCTTAGAAAGTCCTTTCCGACGAAGCTGCTCGATGTAGTCGATGAGTACGATATTGTTGTTCACAACGATGCCGGCAAGACTAATAATGCCAATAAATGTCATCAGTCCAAACTCGGTACGTGTTAGGACAAGACCAAGAAGTACCCCGATCAGGCCAAGTCCAACAGCCACCATGATAATGAACGGGGTGCTTATGCTATTAAATTGGGCCACCATGATCATGAAGATCAATGATACACCAATCAAGAGCACATAGGTCAGGAATCCAAAGCTCTCTTGCTGTTCTTCACTTTCACCGGTAAAGTTCAACTGATAGCCTTCTGGTATGGTCTCCTGATAAGGAGCCAGTTCTTGAACAACTTGAGCAAGAATGGCATTGCCATTGTACCCCGTTGCTGCTTTGCCTGTGACTGTAGCAACCCGAGATAGGTCCAAACGCGTAACAGATCCAAAGCCACCGGATACTTCGGTTTCAGCCACAGAAACCAGTGGGATCTGCTCGCCTTCGTAAGGAATGGTCAGGCTGCGAATGCTTTCAAGGCTGGCTCGATCTTCTTCGGACAGCCGCACAGTGATGTCGTATTCCTCATCTCCATCTCGAAGTGTACCGGCTTCGGTACCATTGATCGCAGAGCGAACCGTAGTTGCGATCTGGCTTGTTGAGAGTCCAAACTGTGCAGCCCGAACGCGATCGATTTTTACATTGAGCTCGGGCCGGCCCGTGTTCAAGTTGTCGTTGACATCAACCAGGCCCGGAATCTTGCCTGACTCAGAAGCCTCTGTAAGAATGCTCTTGATGTCTCTCGTAATTCGTACAATTTCGCCAAAATCTTCGCCAGTTACTTCGATGTTTACTGGGTCAGCAGTCGGCGGACCGGACTGATCCTGCGTAAAAGTAACCTCCGTGCCAGGAATACCTTTAAGCTGCTCTCGAAGAGCGTCCATGGTCTGTGGACTCGGAGTTGCTCTGTCTTCATAGTCTATGAGGTTCAGGGTCACTCTAGAGACTTCCGGACTTGCTGAGCCACCTCCAAACATGGCATCACCGCCTATACCGACGTTTGCGAGCACGTTTTTGACATTGCTTCTAGCGTTTGGATTTTCGTTCAATAAATCGTCGATGCGTTTCTGTGCTTGCTTGGCAATTTGATTGCTAGCATTCACATTGGTACCCAGAGGTGCTTCAAACGTAATTGCAACCTGGTTTGGGTCCGTAGTAGGGAAGAACTCAACGCCCGTTGGAAATAACACAAAAAGCACAAGTATCAACACCAACGCTCCCATAGTACTGTTCAGTAACCGGGATCTGTTGTCTGTTAAAATCATGTTCTTGGCTTTACCAAAAAAGCCTTGCACTACATAAATGAAGCTTTCAAATGTGTGGAGGATTATCCCTATCAATCCAACTACAGCCAAGAGGCCGCCTGGTGCAAGGAGAATCATGCCTGCTGTTTGCCCCATAGAGGACGATACGACACCACCTAGGATGGCTAAAACAATCCCTAAAGTGAAGCAGCCGAGTGCAAATGAGTTCTTCAGGTAGTTGGATTTCTTGCTATAATCCCGGCTCAACATGCCTTTCAGGAAGCCTCGGTACCACTCAACAAGTTGAGGTAGTTTTTTCTGGACAAAGTTATCCCCAACTGGCTTGAAGAAGAACCGGTTGAGCACATAAAACAACGGAATCGCGCATGCAAGAACGATAAACGTGTTGATGTTGGTTAATGCCAGTATCAAGCCCAATGCCGCAACTGTGACTGCTGTTACAATACGAGCCGTTCGAGTTGGCTTTTTTCGCTCCTCGCTATCAAGTTTAACGAATATACCTGTGATCACAGGGTTGATGATGATAGCGACAAACAGTGAACTTGTCAGGGTAATGATCAAGGTCAATGGGAGATAGCTCATGAACTCTCCAATGATTCCAGGCCAGAATAACATGGGAGCAAATGCAGCGACGGTAGTCGCAGTTGAGGCAACAACCGCCCCGCCAACTTCTGCCGTTCCCAGCCGGGCGGCCTCAAAACGGGAGTATCCTTGTTCTCGATATCTATAGATATTCTCAACGATCACAATGGCATTGTCAACCAACATTCCCAGGGCAATAATCAAGCTAAATAGAATGATGAAGTTCAGTGTGTAGCCCAGAGATTGTAATAGAATAAATGAGATGAACATCGATAGTGGGATAGCAATACCGACAAGCACCGCATTACGAAGTCCAAGGAAGAACAACAGAACAGCAATCACGAATATCAAACCGCTGATGATGTTGTTTTCCAGGTCTTTTACCATGGCCTCGACGTAGAAGCTGACATCGCCAGTAATTACGAATTCGGTACCTCGTGGGAAAACGAATGCCTCAAGCTTCTCATCGATGAGGTCCACAGTGTCGAGAATATTAGCACCTGGACGTTTTTTAACGTTCAAGCTAACCACTTGCAGGTTGGCGATTTCCTCTTCTGATAGAGGTGTTGTATTTCCATCGCGGTCTTCAGCCTGAAAGATCTCAAGCCGGGAATACGAAGTCCTGTCCTTGAATCCGAAAACAACGTCAGCTACATCTCGAACATAGATGGGTTGCAGGTCGGGCGCATCGATTACGAGGTCAAGAATCTCTTCGGGTTGCTTGATCTCACCATTAACACGGACGAGGTAGTTCGTTTTGTCTACATCAACAGATCCACCAGGGATATTGGTGTTCTCTTCCTGAATGGTAAAGATGACGTCTTCAAAGGAAAGGTTATACCCTTGCAGTTTGTTCAGGTCAACATTAACCTGCACTTCCCGCTCAAGCCCACCAATCAGGTCCACTTCAAGTACCGAGGGAATCCCTTCTAATTCTTCCTGGAGTTCTTCCGCCACTTCCTTGAGCCTGGCAAGAGAATAGTCTGCTGCCAGATTTATGGTCATGATGGGGAATTCCTGGACGTCAATCTCACTAATGATGGGTTCTTCCGCTTCAGATGGAATTTCTGTTTTCGCAATATCAACCCGGTCTCTCACCTTCTGGAGCGCATCATCGATGGATATATCAGGGTCAAATTCAATGACTACAGTAGATACGCCCTCGGTAGATGTTGATCGTATTTCTACAATGCCATTCACACTCTGAACCTCAAGCTCTACGGGTTGAGTGATCAGAGATTCAATGTCATCCGGGCTGGCGCCTGGATAAACAGTCGTTACCACGATATTAGGAATCGCTATAGAAGGGTTTGCTTCCTTCGGGATGGTCTGGTAACTGATGAGACCCCCTATTACGAGAACAAGAGTCAGAATGACGATACTCGTTCTATAGCGGATGGCCAGATTGGTGATTTTCATGGTCTCTTAGCAGTGGCTAAAGGGTGTTTAGGGCCTATGGAGAACTAATGGATGGTTTATAAAGACGCGACAGTATCTGAACCTGTATTCACAACCTCTACTGCATCGCCGTTGGTGAGATTATATTGACCATTGATGACAACTTGATCGCCAGCTTCAAGGCCGCTTTCGACAACCACATTGCCTTCGTATGAAGGGCCTAGAGTTACAATCCGGCGTTCAGCAATCGCTTGTCCTTCGTTGTCATCAACAACGACAAATACGGTATGGCCTTCTTCATTTAGAGGAACAGCCGCCTGAGGGATTACCAATACGTCCGTGATTTCATCTCTTGTCAGATAAAGGCTGGCAACCATTTCTGGCTTGAGGTTTTGATCCGAGTTATCGAGGATAATCTCTATAGGAAACGTCCGGTTCATTGAGTTAATGGCATTACCTACAAAGGAGACTGTTCCTGTTCGTTCTGCATTTCCATAGGTGTCAAATGCGATCCGGACAGGGGTCCCTTTCTCGATTTCGTTGGCGTAACGTTCTGGAACCCCTGCTACAACCTTCACTCGCCGTGTATTCACGACTCTAACAATAGGGCTACCTGGAGTTACTTGCTCTCCTAGCTCAGCAAAGTACGTTTCAACCGTACCACTAAAGGGAGAGGAGATGCGTGTATTATCAAGCTGCTCTCTGAATTGGGCAACTAACGCCTTGGCCTGGCTCAGTTGGCCTGCTGCCTGGTTGTACTGGGCACGGACGTTTTCAAACTCTAAGGCACTGATAATCGAATCCTCAAAGAGGGGTTCTTGCCGCTTGAAGGTGTCGTGAGCGAGGTTATACTGTGCTTTGGCCACTTCAAGTTGAGCTACACCCTGCATATAAGAGGCATGCAATAGTGTTGAGTCTACAACTGCGATCACACGATTGCTGCCAACGTAGGCGCCACGAGGCACACGGAAATTGATAGTCCCAGCTACCTGGGCAGATACGGTGGCGTCATTATAGGCCTCGATAGTACCTGTGATTTCAATGACATCTTCAAATGATGAAGGATTCACAAAAACCGTTTCAATGCGTACTTGCCGGCGATTGGTGGTCTCTGTTGCTTCAGCAACCTGTTCTGGAGCTTCCGCTTCAGCCGCTTCTTGCTGGCTGCATCCTGCAAAAAGAAGTACACCAAGCAGTAGGGTCAGGGAAGTGATGGATATACGATTCATTTTATATCTGTAGTTCAAAGTTCAATGTTCAAGGTTCAAAGTTTTTCTTTGAAGTACAGTCCAAAGCTCAATCAACATTGAACTTTGAACCTTAAACTTTGAACTAATTATTAAATGTTAGTCTAAAGTCTTCTGGTGTGGCCATAGGCATGCCGATGGCGGTTTCAAAGGCGCTTTGCGCTCGTAGAAAATCGTGGACAGCTTGCAAGTAATTCAGTGTGCTTTGGTCCAGCTGCTCCGATGCGTTTCTCTCTTCTAATGGACTTGACACACCCTCGGACAACCGCTTTTGTGCAAACGAGTAACTGAGTTGAGCGCGGTCTACGTTGCGTTCCTGGCTTGCAATCTGCAGGCGTGCAACCTCCAGGTTGCGCATCGCAGCAGTGACCTCCTGGCGGATGTTTTGCAATTGCTGCTCGTATTGAATGTTGGTGCGCTCGGCCTGGATTTTTTGTTGCTGGGCGCGTTGCCGGGTCTGGAATCCATCAAAGAGGCGCCAGTTCAATTGCAATCCAACACTGAATGACTGATCCCAGTAATTGTCGCTAAAGAACCCGTTCGTTTGTTGACTGAATGCAAACGGATTGGTGGGATCGCTCAGAACAAAGGTTCTGTTGCTTGGGACGTTACCAATATAGCTGTAGTTTGCAAAAGCACTTAAGGTAGGCAAATATCCGGTACGAGTGACTCGGGAGTTAATCCGTTGCAGTTCCATTGTTGTTCGCAACTGCTCTAGGTCAGGACGGTGTTGAAGTGCAAGACTGACGGCATCAAGAGTACTAATTGTTTGGAATGACCCACGATCTTCTGCTTCAAGATTGCCCACTAGCCGAATGGGTTGGTCCATTGGAATACCCAATAACTGCTTCAACTGGTCAAGAGATGTTTCCATCATGTTCTCCGACTGTAAGGCAGCGGTTTGGAGATTGGCCAGTTCGACTTCGGTTGTAAGCCGCTGGAATTTAGGTGTGACTCCTTGGGATACCTGCCGGCCCAATTCTGTCAGCGTCTCTTGTGTACGCCCTACACTTTGCTGAGAAACGCTGTATTGCTCAACACTTAGAAGTGCTCCGTAAAAAGCAGCCTTCACATTATCGATCAAGATTTGCTCCTGCCGTTCCAGGCTTTTTGTCTGAGCCTCTTCGGCGTACCTGGATGCTCCCTTTACAGCGATAAAAGCACTGAAGTCCAATAACTTCTGAGAGACTGTGATGCCGCTCTGGAATTGATTCGGGACAGCAAACGGGTTGTCGCTTACTTCAACTACAATACCTGCGTCATCAAGACCCTGTTGTTGGCGTTGGGCAAACTCAATAAAAGACAGCGGATCGGTATTCATATTGTTATCTGTCCGGGCTTGCTCATTAAAAGCCAGCCACTCCAGAAAACCCAGACCCGAAAACAAGTTATTGGCAGAGCTTCCCGAGAAAGGGTTAGGAGCTTCAATATTGCGCGTATAACTTGACGCTAGATCGATCTGAGGATATAGCTGGCCTCGTGTTTCTTTAATTTGAGCCTGTACCTCAGCTACACCCAGCCGGGCATCCCGCAATGTATAATTATTGATATACGCAATTTGCAGAGCCTCATCGAGCGTAAGGGAAATGGCTTCATTTGAAGCCTGGAACAGTTGCGCTGATTGTTGTGCTTGGGACGGAAACCCAAGAATGAGCGCTAAAACCACTGCAATTATGTGAGGCCGAGGTAGACGTAAAGAATGTCCTGTAGATTTATATACCATCGGAATAAGATTGCACATGTGAAGAATCGTGAGGTGCATTATCTGACAAATGCATCTCGTTAGGGTGGTTGTGTTTATTATTTGCCAGCCCATCTAATAAAAACGTTGTCAAAAAACGAGCAGCTTTTTCTGGAGCAAACGACTCACTTTCTTCTTGTTGAAGTTCTCCTTCAAGGAAGGCATGAATCTGAATACCTTCGATATTGCCCAAAATCATATGAGCTACCGCATGAGGATCCATACTGCGTAAAAAGCCGGCATCCATTGCCCGCCCAACAGGTCCTGACAACGCATCGATCAACCGGTCGCGGCGGTCTCTGAAATATTGAGCATGCTTTTGATCATCACCAAAACACATGAGGTGTGCTTCTTTAACAAGAATGAGGAAAAGCTCCTTCCGGTCTAGATAAAAGGTGAGGCATGACAACGTATAGTCATAAAAGACTTCACGAAACGATTTTCGCTTCATGATATCTTTGGAGAATGACTCGTGAATCAGGGCTTCGGAATCATCAAAAAGCTGATCAAAACTTGCGAAAAGCATCCCCTGCTTTCCGCCTTTGAAATAGTTGTACAAGGTGCCCTTGCCAAACTCAGCTCGCTTAGCAATATCCTCCAACTTTGCTTGCGCATATCCTTTCTCAGCAAATTCTATCTGCGCTGCTTCAAGAATCGCATTTCGACGGGAAAGGCGCTCGCGCTCACGGCGGGTTTGAGGTGCGTGCATAATGACGACGGGTAACGATAAATTAATAAATGTGACTGGCTGGTCACTTTCCGACCGTTACGTCAGTAAAGGGAGGGAGTTGCACCTAAAAGAGAAGAATATGGTGAAGAGGTTGCAAAGAAAGCGATTCCAAAAAGAAAAGCCAGAGATTCTTCTCTGGCTTTTCTTTTTGAGTCCGGAGACAATGGTCCGGAGTCCTGAGAGTGTAGAAGGCCTGGGACTCCGGACTATTGTCTCCGGACCCTGGACTCACTCTTAAACGAATTCTTCCAGCTGGTGCGCGTGAAGGTAGTCGACTACATGTTTTACCTTTTGTGCACTCTCCTTGTTACACACCAGGACAGCGTCTTTGGTATCCACTACAATAGCATCCGTCATGCCTACCAGGGCTACAAGGCGATCATTGCCTTGCACATAGCAGCCCTTAGAATCTTGCATGATTACATTGCCCTTAGTTGCATTTCCATGTTCGTTCTTTTCACTAAGCCCATATACGGCGAGCCAATCTCCAACATCGTTCCATCCAAACGAGCCGGGTACGACGAAAACGCTTCCAGCGCGTTCCATAACGCCATAATCGATTGAGATTCTAGGGCAAGATTGGAAGGAATGCAGTAAGACTTCAGCTTCGTTTTCGGTTCCTAATGCGTCCTGAAGAGGCTGAAATGCCTCATGTGCTTCAGGCAAGTGCTGCGCCATCTGATCCAGAATAGTAGATGCTTTCCAGATAAACATGCCACTATTCCACAGGAAGTCTCCCGATTCAAGGAAACGTTGTGCCGTAGCAAGATTGGGTTTCTCCGCAAACGTTTTTACAGGATGTGCCTGGTGCTCGCCGCCATCGGCTACAGTACCTTCAAATTGAATATAGCCATATCCTGTTTCAGGATGTGTTGGTGTAATGCCAATAGTCACCAGGGCATCGTCTTGCTGCGCCTTTTCAATTGCAACGCTAAGCACTTTGTGATAGGTACGTACATCTTCAATAAGGTGATCTGCCGGAAGGACAATCATGGTTGCGTCGGGGTCGATAGACATCAACTTCACAGCAGCATATGCGATACACGGAGCTGTATTTCTGCTTACAGGCTCAGCCAGGATATTTTCTTCAGGAACAGCAGGTAGCTGTCGTTTTACTTGTTCTGTATACCGCTCGTGGGTAACAATAAAGCATCGTTCTGGAGGCACAATGCCTTGAAGCCTGGCAATAGTATTTTGAATCAGAGTAGCATCTCCAAATACATTCAAAAATTGTTTTGGGGTGGCTTTTCTACTACGCGGCCAAAAGCGGCTACCAATTCCGCCGGCCATGATTACTGCATATGTCATACTTCTAATACTATTAATTACAGGTTGAAAATATCTTTTGGTTCAAGTTTTATCATATGTACAATCACACTTCCAGTCATTACACGAACTTGATAGTACTGAAGGTTTCACTTATCTCCAGAGGCGCCCATAATGGGCCTTCAGATAGGCAATGGTTTCTGGAGATGCGGGTTTTCTTTGCAGCTTTTTAAGGCTGCTTACGCCGCTACGAACCCCTTTAAGATAGGTTTTGAATAATCCAGTCTTGATTGCGCGAAAAGCATACCAACCGAGCCAGCCGGCTGTATAAGGTACAGTATATTTAAGCGGCAAATGTTTGTATGCGAACAATATTCGATTGCGCGTAAGATAATAGAGCCGCCATGCCGTCTCCGACTTTTTACCCGATTCTCTAGGAGGAGGGCAATGGTTTACTATAATGCTGGGCTGATAAAAAATCTCATATCCACACCCTAAGACGCTGTAGGCCAAATCGATTTCATCGTGGCCATACATGAGCACTTCATCAAATGTCCCGCTCTCCTGGAGCACGGTACGGCGTAGTGCATGAGCACCACCATTAAAGTAAGAGATATGATGCGGCCGGTCGATCAACGTCTCGTCCTGCCGTAGTTGATTTCTGCTATGAGGAGTTAATGGCCGAATGGTATTACCGCGATAATCAATGATTTTTACCGCCAAAATCCCCAACTCGGAATTGGAGTCAAAAGCCTCAGCTACTTTCTTGATAGCGTCTTCCTCTGTGAAATAGGCGTCATCATCAATAATAAAATAAATGTCTCCAGTAGCTTCCTCGATCAGCCTGTTGCGCACAACGGCAAGGCCTAAGTGGGTATCACTTCGAATAAATCGAACCGGATACCTGCTGTTTGCATAAGGAGCTGTATCCATGGGAGGCGACGACGCATCATCCAACACAATTACCTCGAGGGACTCGTAGTCTTGCAACATCACGCTATCAATGCATCGGCGGACGACCTCCGGCCGATTCCGAGTCCCTATGAGTACAGATATCTTAAGCATAATTGGTTGGGGGCTTTAGCACACTACTACTTATCACAGTACAATTTATCACACTAAAACTTATCGAAGCACAACAAGCTTTTCGATACTAGAACTGTTGTTGACAGAAATCTCTTCGCCTTCGGATCGGAGAAACACTTTGTAGAGATAGACGCCCGGAGCTACCTGGTCACCATCTGCATCCCGCCCGTCCCATTGCAGTTTGTTCCACCCAATTCTCAGCCCTGGGATTTCGAGTAACTCAGGATTGTCTATCAAGTCAAACTCTTGAATGAGGCGTCCGGCAACGGTATAAATGCGAATCCTAAATTCCTCCGCCAACAGGGCATCGGCTCCGCGAAGCCTAAACGCAAAGGTGGTAAAGGCATGCATTGGATTAGGATACGGGTAGAGGCTTTCGATCTCGAAATCTGCCTGGACGCGGAAATGTACCTGGTAAGGGCTTCCCTCGGCTTCATTACCTGCTACGTCAAACACCCTCATAAACAATGTATGCGTGGTGTCCCGCCCAGATAGATCGGGTGTAAAAAAGACGCGAGCTTCATTACTGCCTTCTGTAGCTGGTTGGAACTGAATAGCAGGGTTGCTGAACGAAATAGGCTCTCGGTCAAATTCTATTTGGAATAAACTGGAGTCTGTTAACAACTGGAAAGGGTTTGAGTCGCTGAGGATAATCTCAATGGTTGGTTGCGCATTGACGAAAGGCAACGCAGGGTCCTGCAGATTACGAACAGGTTCTGGGTTTGCAGGCAACATTTCATTGTCAATAAGCACTTCTAATTGAGGCTTGTCTGCGTCGTTTTGGACAAAAAACTCCTTGATTAACAGGTTGTTCAAGGTAAACGGTTCTTCAAATCCTGGTTGATCTAGCTGAATCCGCAAGCGATTAGCACCCGACATAGATTCTGTGCTTACCGAAAACTCTGTCGTGCTGGATTGGCCCCCTTCAAGTATAGATAAGGTATCCGTACCAACAACTTGTTCCTGATTAAACGCATCAGTTAATGTGTAGGTAAGCGTAGGCAAGGCCGATGGAGCCATGCTAAGATTTTGAATGGTCGTGCTTATCACGACCGGCTCGCTGATCTGAACCGAGTCTATCAAAAAACGAGTATCGCCCGGTATAATTCCAAGCTCCGCTGTAGGATCGAATGCAACCTCCCATGAAGTAAGCTGGGGTGTTGATTGCTGAGATGAATCTGCCAGGGTAGCTTTCAGGCGAATATACGGATACAAGGTAGGGGAGATGCTGGAGAGATCTATTATAGAACCAGCAGGTCCTCCAGGTATGAGAACTTCCTGGTTATTGGGATCAACAACTTCGACTTGTACCGCACTTTGTGCATTCGCCAGATCCGATGCCGCAATAAAAGAATTCCAGGATCTGGCAGGGCCAATTGGAGGGGATAGGGTGAATCCTTCAGATTGCATAAAAAAGAGAGAGGTGTCTCTTACAACTTCATTTGTAAATGAAGGACCCTCAGGTTCTACCCACTCAACAGTCTCCTCGGGAAACCCAGCACGGGTTACCATCAACCACAAATCATTATAGGAAATGTCATCGATAGCCGTGCTTCCCAGGTTTCTGAACAAGGTTTTAACCTCGTCTTGAATAACTGGACCACTCATGTTGCCCAGGTGCCTGGTTCGTACAAAGACATAGTCCCCGGGCGTTAGATTTGTCAGCAAAGAGTCGAGTCCAGCCATTGCGCGCGTAGAGTCGGTGTCGAACCGGATTTCAAATTCTTCCCGGATTTGATACGTCGGGAATGAATTATGGTCACGCACTTCTCCATTTGTGCCGTTAATAACGAGTACACCATAACCCAATGTCACGTTTTCGAACAACGTACCATTTACTACAAATTGCCCTTTCTCGAACCCATTGCCTCGTTCTGAGCTGTACCTTACATCCACTCTGAATTCACTGAACTCCCAGCTTTGCGTTTCTTCATTCCAAGACAAAAATGGATTGGTTTCCGTGTCTGTGAATTGGGGTCCGGACTGCCGCCATCCTGGGCTGGTTGCTGCCTCTTCGATAGTGAAACGAGCTTCTGTCCAAGGAGATGGCATTACAGGGTCCTCTATTCTTGCTCGCCAGTAATACGACGTCTGGTTTGCGAGAGGGGAAGATAGCTGCCAATCCGCAACCAATCCGTTTGTGGTTGTACTAAACGTCTGGAGATTCGGCGAGTCAAACGAAGGGACCGTATCCAATTCGAAGCGCACAGATCTGGAGGTTGTGTCGCTGGTAGCGAGGCTGGTGCGTAACAACGGTTGGAGAGTGGGCACAATCGCGTAATCCAAAGGGGCAATCGCTGCCAGTCCGGTAGAAAAAACAGTTCTTGTTTTTTCAGCACTGTTATTTAATTCGTTGACTTCTTCGAATTCATTCGCTGGATCTACAACAACTTGGATGCGATTCTCACCTACATCATCTGTTGTTATGGGCACATCAAACGAAACCAGTGTTTCTAACGCATTGGGCAATACATTCTTGACTAGCGTTCGAGCAGGTTGTGTCGGCCGATTATGAGTAAGCTGTACTTGAACAGAGTCTGATGGCGTAAGCCCCCAGTTTCGGACGATTACATTCGTTTCTAGCTTCTCATTAGAAGGAACAGGAGTAACGGGCAGAATCGTGATTGCATCCGGACTCGTCTGTAGCTCAGGGGCGGCAGGAATTTGAATACGGGTGGCCGGGTCGCCTATAAGGGCGTACTGCAGAAGGGTTGTGTATGTGGACTTGGTTTGGCTAGCACCGGCGAGATAGGCCATTTTTCCTTTTTGAAAGGCAAGGCCCATGATTCGGGTTGTATCCTGGAAAACAGAGCGATGCACTTCATTTGCGAGAGCTGCCGGCTGGTCGATAGTAGAGGCACTCGATGATCCCCAATGAACTATCGAACCATTTAATGAGGCAAGAACCAATCGTTCTCCATATACCTGCCGATCAGCCAATTCGGTTGGCCCTCCGGCGAAGTTACCTGTATTACAACCCATTGAAATTACCACCGGAAGCCGATCTGCATTGTCGTAATCTTCAGGCGCGTCAGTGACAATTTCCCAGGTGTCCGCAGCGGAATGCCCAAAGTAGCTGACCCAGGCAGCTCCTTTTCGGAATGTCGTGTTGAGAGAGTCTCTAAACGATGGGTCGAGGGGATCCGACGCTTTTTTGAAAAACCACAACGTATCCATGTTGGTTGGTGTGGTGGATGCGTGATCACTCCACAAAATAGCAGGCTGTTGAAGCCGTGCCTGCTCGATCGTATCTCTTCCGCCGACGAGTAACATGAATCGTTTTTGCCAATCCGCTGGCTCAGAAGACTCATAATTACTCAGCTTGGTGAGAAAGAAATTGCCTGCCTCATTATCACGGATTGGAATACGCCCAATAGCCATGCGCTGGGTCCAATCGCCCAAGCCGTTTAATTGCATGGTATACCAGGGATCGGAAGGAGCGTAGCCAAATGAAATCAACTCCCATGCCCGAAGCGGACGGCGTGGTTGATTGGTTTCGGGCCGGAGCGCATCACCCCACAACATGAGGAATCGGGGAGGTGTGTTCCACCTCAAGGTGCTATGAACATAGCGGCGGATCGCAAGGGGAGTAGGTCGGCCATAATCAAACTGATCAAAGATATCGTTTTGAAAGACGATGCGGGTGGTATACCCATCTTGTTGGGAGCGGTAATCGGCAAGTGCTTGCGCTGATTCCAGCAAAGCCGGAGTAGTAATGATCAGGTAATCGACTATTTCCGTTTCTGCACTGAGATCTTGTACTGTATGGGTCAGGATCGTATGCGAAGAGAGGTAAGATGTATTAGAGCTGACCCAATAGGTAGTCTGATCACTGGGATTATCGTTTAAGGTAAACGATGCTGCGTTGCCAAGAAAAAAACGACGGTTATCTACTGGATTAAATACAACCGTCTCCTGGCTAACAGACTGTGTTAGTTGTAAGGATTGTGCCCCCGCAACGGAAGTAAACGTTCTCTGTGGCTTGTCGATATTGAGGGACCGGGAATAGGAAGCTTCAAGCCAATCTATCAGAATACGGTTGGCCGTGCTATTAAAGTCATTGCTGGAAGTCACAACCGCATTGAGCGTCATAGCTGCTCTTATAAGGGATGTGGGAATACTGACGGTGAGAGATCTGAAAGAATATCCATTCCACCCTTCGCTGTCCGTACATTGATCACACGCTATAGGGGACCCGTTGGCTTCAATTCTTAATTCAACGAGGTGCTGTGTTCCAGAAGCACTGCTTAACTTGACTTCTATATGGACAGAATCAGCTTCGGGAGATAGGTTGTCTAGCGTTACCGGAATGACGCGGTCTATCGGGTTTGAATCAATGTGTGTGAAGGATAACCACACAAATCCTTCACCTCGTGTATATTGCGGCTGAGCAGCATCATTGGAATCCCCAAAGTAATAGGCGACGTCTTCTTCCAAATGATCAACTTCATTGGTTGCCGTGATCGTTTGAAGGCCTGGAATGGTTTGGAGCGGATCCGTATCCGTATATCTTAGGGGAGTCTCTCCCTGGACGTCTTGCCAGCCCAGCCAATACCAGGTGGTATCCGAGAAAAGACTGAAATAATCACTGCCCTGGCGTTGGGCTATTTCTTCGAAGGCCCAAAGTTCTTCGTCCCCTCTATTTTGTTCACCCACAAAAACAATAGCATCGCTCTCTGCCAACGAAGAAGGCGTTTCTCCTTCAATCCAAATAGGGACTTCAGCACCATTTTTTATGAGCCTGATTTTGTTTGGGTTTACGGATGCTAATGATAACCCGGCTTGAGCAAGCTCGGCACCCGTAACTTTGTACACTCCATCTTGAGTAACTGCTATTTTGACAAACGAGGACTGGCTTGTATACCAGGTGTCATCATACACTCCATCCTGTGCAAAAGCAGAAAAAGTGAAAATCGAAGCCGGAGAGATAAGAACAAGAAATAATCCGGTTAGAATAATTGATCGATCAATAATCATGTAATGGGGAAAGGCGAACGCGAGGCGAGCAAATAGACTAATGATGGATAAAAACAGGCACTTAAAAGAATTCGTTCCATGTAAGGGGATATTACGGGCAATTTTAAGAAAGAAACTCAAAAGCCTGTTAACGGTTTGCAGACCCCCAAACAAGAAACAACAATCTCAATGAGCCATCGCATGATTTTGGGGGCAGGGATGACAGGTCTCTCTGCCGGTATCCGCACTGGAGTACCCGTTTATGAGGCCGAAATGTCGCCAGGAGGCATCTGCTCTTCGTATTACATGCTGCCCGGTGATACCACTCGCTACACAAATCCCTCGGATTCATCTGAATACTACAGGTTCGAATACGGAGGAGGCCACTGGATTTTTGGTGGCGATCCAGAGTTGCTTTCCTTTATAGAACAGTATTCGCCGCTAAAGAGATATGCGCGATCATCTGCCGTTTTGTTGCCCGAGTCGGGTACTTATGTACCTTATCCACTGCAGTATCACCTCTCTCATATTGATCCTCACACCCGGGAAAGTGCTCTCCACGAACTCACGTCGGGCTCACAAGGACATATAGAGACCATGGCTGATTGGGTTCGTTTGCAATTCGGTGCAACGCTTAACGAGCTTTTCTTTAGTCCCTTTCACGAATTATATACGGCGGGTTTATGGACACGCATTCGCCCCCAGGACAATTACAAGACGCCATTAGATAAACAATTGGTGATTCAAGGTGCCGAAGGGAAAACTCCAGATGTGGGATACAATGCAGAATTTGTATACCCCGAACATGGACTCGATCAATTAGCCCTGAAGATGGCCGCTCAATGCGATATACAGTATGGACATCGTGTTATTCGTATTGACGTCACCCAAAAGCAGGTCCATTTTGAAAATGGACATTCAGCACCATACGATCATATTTATTCGACTTTGCCGTTGAGTCATATGATCAACATGACGGGACTTTACCCCGCCCAGCCGGCCGACCCCTACAGCTCTGTCTTAGTGCTCAATATCGGAGCAGAAAGAGGGCCTCAATGCCCTGGTGAACACTGGATATACGTACCTGAAAGTAATTCGGGCTTTCATCGAGTAGGATTTTACAGCAATGTGGATCCTCATTTTGTACCTGGCAATAACCCTGGCCTTGCCAGCCTGTATATCGAGCGTGCATTTCTTCCAGATGAAAAGCCTTCAGAAGAGGAGATAAGGGATTATCAAAAGTCTGTCGAGGAGGAATTGAGAGCCTGGGGGATGATTGAGGACGTTGCTGTTAATGATGCTACCTGGGTGGATGTTGCCTACACCTGGTCTTGGCCTGGTTCTACCTGGATTGACGAAGCCATTGGTCTATTAAAAGAGCAAGATATAACAATGCTTGGACGATACGGCCGTTGGCATTTTCAAGGAATAGCAGCCTCAATCAAAGAGGGTTTGGCCCTTTGACTTTTTAATTTAGGATTAAGTGCCGATAAACAATGACCTCCGGTTTGCAATTCCCTCTCAATCTACCTGCACCTGATACCACCCCGCTTTTTTCAGTAATAATGCCCAGTTATAATTATGAGCAGTTTATTGAGGAAGCTATCAGCAGCGTGTTGAATCAATCCTACCCTAATTGGGAGTTGATCATTTGTGATGATGGATCTACCGATGATTCGCGGGAAATAATAAGGCGTTTTGCAGGTGAAGAAGAACGGGTGTCCTTGATAGAACAAGCGAATTCAGGAGTTTCAACGGCCTTGAATACCGCCTATGCTGCGTGTAATGGAGAGATTGTTTGCATATTGGATGCGGATGACGTTCTTCACCATGACAAAATGAAGGATGTAGTACGCAGGTGCCAGGAAAGTCCTCAAGCAGGGTTTATTATCCATACCATGCGTGTTATAGATAATGCGGGAAATACACTATATCAACTACCGAGGTCGGGCCAGTTTGAAGAGGGCTGGTTGGCTGATGACGTGGTTCGGCGGGGAGGACGGTGGCGAAGCATGCCGGCCAGTGCATTGTGTTTCCGGCGAACCGTTGCTGATCTCCTTTTTCCACTACCTGTTGATTCTCTTGCCAGTATGGCCGACGCGTACCTTTATATGTTGGCTCCTCTCTTGACCGAAGTGGCATTTATCGATAAACCGCTTGCTGACTACCGGCTACATGGGAGTAATATGACAGGATCTTTAGCGTTCAGTGCAGCACATTCAGAGAAGTTTATCAAAGGTATGGAGCGGGTACACGAAAGCATTGAAGCAAAAGCATGTCCTGAGCTGTTTAAGGAAATGCCCCTGAAACTTACCAATCACCTTACGTACCAGGAGCAATCGTATTTAAAGGCTCTATTCGGTACATCAACCCGCTCAGAATTATTAGCCCAGTATGCACAGCTACTGCGCCTTATCAATCAAGACGATTTGTACGGGACCTCCCGGAAACTGATGGGCCTCGTTGCCAACGGAGTTGCTATAGGATTACCCACATCATGGAGAACAAACTGGATCACCTGGGTAATGGAAGCAAAGTGGAGAAAATGGATAGGGAAATAATTCCCGTACTGGGTCCCGGGTTTCGTGCTTATAAGGGGTTAAAATATGAACAACCCGAAACCAGACACGCAGATGGGTATGCCCATCTAACTGATTGCAATGCAATAAACACGAAACCCGAAACAACCCAAAGAATTTTCTTTGGGTTTAGAAAGGAAGATCGTCATCCGGTTCGAATGAGTTTGCTGGTGCTGCTTGAGGCTTGCTGGCTGGTGCAGATTGAGGCCGGCTGTAGCCGCCTCCACCGCCGCCGCCAAAATCTCCGCCGCCTTCTCCGCGCCCGCTAAGCATCATCATCTCCCGTGCTTTGATTTCGGTTACATATTTTGTGTTACCGTCACGATCATCATAAGAACGTGTTTGAAGAGACCCTTCAAAGTAAACTTGCGATCCCTTCTTTAAGTACTCACCGCAGATTTCAGCAAGACGGCTCCAGGCAACTACACTGTGCCATTCCGTCTTATCAACCATATTACCGTCTGCATCTTTGTACGACTCATTGGTTGCCAGCCGCATATTACATACCGCGGTGCCGCTTCCTGTATAACGTAATTCTGGATCTTGACCTAAATTTCCAATTAATATGACTTTGTTGATCCCTCTAGCCATAATGAACTCCTATTGATTGAGTGAAACATGATTCCCTGATACCACCAAACACTGTGTAAAAACAAACACTGTGTAATAATTTGACAGCTCAGATACCTTAAAGACAATATAAGATTGGCAACATAACCATTCCCCAATAAAAAGATCCTGGGTGACACCTGTGTGTCAGTGGGTTTTGTCAAAAAGTTGCACACCCCCCTCTAGAACTGGAAACGCGCCCTCCATCCGTACCTCTAATGATCTTTCCTTCATGGACGATCAGGTGTTTATATTCTCCTAAAGATATACGCACGATATCTTCTATATAAGAGAGGGGCCTGGAACTGGTAATAAGCACTTCACCGTGCAACTCGTTTTCTGAATGAAACGCAGAAATACGCAGGCATTTTAGGTTGTTGTCCTCAAAAAAACCTTCTTCGGCATACAATGTGGTGATGCCCCGGCCGTCTGTATAGGCAATACCAAGATCTGGGTTTGTCCGTATAACCGCTCCAGGAACGATCACTGGAAGTCTTCTTGAGACTGGCATTCGAACCTCAATCGTTGCAATACGCTCATTCAATGGTGCTATGCCAGGCGCAATTCCATACTCGACTCCTGCCAGGTGCCATAAAAAAATCAAAGCACTTATCAAGCGGATGGAAGTGTGTACGTGTTGTGGGCGCATGGGTGGGTCCTTGTGCGAATATATCCTAATATATCCGATTGGATGAAAACATTGTGTTCAGATTCAATCAATAACACAATTGCAACGTTCTCCAACTACCGAAGTAAGCTCCCCCTGAGAAACATTGAAACTTGAACGTTAACCCTTGAACTCTCAACCATACAATGACCAAAATCTACGATCTCGAATTTACACCTACAGATGAAGAGCTAGAGGCATTTAAAGACTTTGTTGCTATCACGCGGCAACTGAGAAGGGATTGTCCTTGGGATCGAGTTCAAACCCACGACTCTGTTAAACAACTATTGATCGAAGAGACCTATGAAGCCGTTGAGGCCATTGACGATCAAGATTGGAACGAACTGTCGAAAGAGCTTGGTGATGTATTTCTACACGTAGTCTTTCACAGTACCATCGCAGAGGGTGACGGACGGTTTACACTAAAACAGGTCATCGATCAGGAAATGGACAAACTGATTCGCCGGCACCCGCATGTATTTGGCGACACTGCGGTCGATGGCGTAGAGCAAGTCAAAACAAACTGGGAAGAGATCAAGAAGAAGGAAGGGAAAAAGTGGACATTGCAAGGGGTACCCAGAGACATGCCGGCACTGCTACGTGCCTACCGCATGCAAGAAAAAGCTGCCGGTGTCGGTTTCGATTTCCCTAATGCCGAGGAGACCTGGAAAAAGGTAGAAGAAGAACTGGCTGAGTTTAAAGAACAAATGCAACTCGATACCAACTCAGAGGAAAAGGAAAAGGAATTGGGGGACCTGCTCTTCGCTATTGTGAACTACGCCCGGTTCTTTGACCTGGAACCAGAAAACGCCCTTCGCCGAACCAACTCCAAGTTCGAGTCCCGATTCAAACACGTCGAAACTCGGCTAAAAGAACAGGGCAAATCCTGGAACGACGTCGACTTACAAGAAATGGACAAATACTGGGATGAGGCTAAAGAGCTGGAAGCAATCAAATAGTGTCTATTTGAGCGGGTAAAAAATCACGCCGAACGAATACCGTAATTCTCCAAATCCAAGGTCCGCATCTTCTATATTGGCGGTGATACCACCTAAACGTACTTCGTCGAAATTGCCGAAGCCAAATCGAAGCCCTGCTGTTAGGGCTACGGCAGGACTTACAAAGTAAGAGGCGCCTCCTCCAAGCATCAGGCCTCCGCCCGTGAATTCAAGATCAACGTCCTGTAGCTGAACTGCGACCCCTCTGAGTGCAACGTCGGCAAAAGGGACGAGAGTTTCGCCGGTGCGAAAATTGAAACGGGAGCCGATCTCAAGGGCTCCGAATTCATACTCCTGTTCTATCACTCCGTTGTTGACACCATCCAACCTGGATCCGTTGACGCCAATGTACAGCGTCGCAAGATCTGAAATTCCCCATCCGGCGCGGAAGCTAAAACCACCACCTCGATCTGCGCTATCAAAACCGTCATCCCTAAACGTCAGGGATTGGCCGTCTATGGACGTCTGTAGAAATAACTTGCGTGTGTTGGACTCTTGGGCTGCAGAGACCGTGCTTACCGACAGAAAAAGGGCAACTAGGAATAAGTAGGTGAATAGACGGGTCATAAGTGTATAGATAGAGCCAGCGTTTTGGATTATCATTTGTTTTAGTGAAACACGTTTCCGATACTATTTGTGTCATGAACGGTTCGTTTATGTTGGCGAACCGCTGCTAAGGCTGCGTCAAACGTAAATGCGTAATGCGAGTCTATAATTACCTCCTCTTCAAGATTTGGATTGCCAGTGCACTATGCTTTCTCATTCCGGAAGGCGTAGCTTATGGTCAATCTGTTGCATTAGATGAAGAGCGGGATAAACTATACGCTCCAGCGGTACCCGGGGTTGTCATTGTAAAAATGAAAACCCAGATCTCATCAAAAAATGGGCGTGCTGTGATGGAAAGAGTCATGCAGCAGGCTGGTGGTTCGCAATTACGCCCTCTTTTCCCCAAAGGCACTTCATCAAAAAAATACGTAGATGAAGAAGCACTCTCTGCGTTGGAAAGCATCTATGAGATGAGCTACGATTCTCCGATGGCTCCCCACGCAGTCGCAAATTTAATTGCTCAAGATGATCGGGTTGAATTCGCTGAACCCCGCTACATATATACCCTTTCAAGCGGCAGAGAGACTACCTCGCTTCCCAGTGATCAACAGGCAACACATCGTGTAGCGCCAAACGATCCGCAATTTAATGAGATGACCCACTTGCGCCATGTCAACATGCCCGAAGCCTGGGATATTGTAAAAGCAAGCGAAGGGGATGTGTTGATTGGTATTATCGATGGCGGGGTGGACTGGGAGCACGTGGATTTAAGAGATAACTTGTGGCGAAATGGGGGTGAAGTCGATAACGGATTGGATGACGACGGAAACGGCCTGGTAGATGACCTTATTGGTTGGAATTTTCCAGGTAACTCAAACGATCCCAAAGGGCTGACGAGAACACCTTTTAATGGGCAACATGGGACGATGGTTGCAGGTGTTGCTGTTGCTGTAACGGACAACAACACTGGGATCTCTGGGGCTAGCTGGAATGCAAAGTTTATCCCCGTTAATGCAGGCTGTAGCCTGACGGATAACGCGGTTTGTTTTGGATACGATGGGATGATCTATGCAGCTCGGGAAGGAGCGGATATTATTAATGTGAGCTGGGGAGGGCCTGATTCATTCTTGGGGCGTGAAATAGTTCGCATTGTTCAAGAGATTGGTTCACTCGTTATCGTTTCAGCTGGTAATGGGGGAAACCTGGAAGATCCCGGAGTGGATCTAGATTCTTCTCCTTCCTATCCGGCAGCCTATGATGGTGTGCTCGTTGTTGGGTCCACCGCTAAACAATCGGACGTTATTGCTCCTTTTTCCAATTATGGCGTTTCAGTTGACGTATTTGCACCCGGCGTAAATTTGAATAGTACGCTGCCAGATGATGAATACACTATTGAAGCGAGCGGTACCTCCTTCTCTGTGCCTGTTGTGTCTGGTCTTGCCGCTCTGGTAAAAACTCAACACGATGAGTGGTCCATGAAGCAGGTTCGCGAGCAGATTCGAGCTACCAGCCGGCAAATCGAAGACGCAAATTCTAACGAGTTAAATGGCCTACTAGGTAGCGGACGTATTGATGCAGTTCGTGCATTAACAGAAACGACCATCCCATCTATACGGGTAGAGGAAGTGTCCTTTATAGAGAGCGGAAGCGATGGGGCTATTCAGGAAGGAGAGTCCGTCGAGGTAATGCTGGACCTGTTCAATTACCTGGCCTCAGCAGGAGGCGTCTCCTACTCTATTACGACAGAGGATTCTCTTGTTACAATGAATCAGTCAATGGGCATTCTGGGCACGGTCTCCTCTGAAGGATCAGCAGTTGCGCAGTTTTCATTTCAATTGGCGGATGATATGCCCAATGATTATCCCCTACGGTTTAATGTATCCATTGAGGGAGATGGGTTTTCAAGTACGGAACTGATCGACCTTACCGTAAACAGGGTAACTCATGATACCGGTGTCTTGCAGGTATCCTTAACCGATGAAGGCAATATAGGATGGTCTGATTTTAAAGATACGTCCGAGGGGCAGGGGTTCAGATACTTTGGGGTGAACTGGTTATTTGAGGGCGGGCTCGTTATTGGCATTGGAGGCAACACAATCCTGAGTAGCATTCGTAATCAAGAGCCTCTTACGCAGGATAATGATTTTGAGCGCGTATTTGGTTCTAAGTTTGGCGTATTGCCTGGCACCATCACTGCCGAGAATGGGCTGGTCATTTTGAATGAGACGGAGCAGGTAGGACTTCGCATCCACCAGGAAAGTTATGCTGATACAGATGAAGACAATGCGAACTTCATCATATTGAGATATCTCCTCTCTTTGCCGGATGAAAATGGTCCTACTTTGAATAATATCTATATAGGATTGTTTACTGATTGGGACCTGACTACTGGCGGGGACTACGCACGCTATGACGCTTCCAGGCGAATGGGACTTGTGCAACCAAGCAGTGAGGATCCTATCCTTGTGTTCGGTACCAAATTGCTCTCTTCATTCGGAAATGTATCTTATCGATCCATTCGAAACGAAGAAATCTTCGATGATCGCTCTGGAGGAGATGGATTTACTGATGCGGAAAAGTGGGCCTTTCTAAGTAATGGGATCCAAACAGAGTCTGTTGATGACGACGATGTGTCTACCCTAATTGCTGCCGGTCCTTATCAATTATTGCCTGGTGAACCGGTTGAGGTCGCATTTGCACTACTCGCAGCAACAAGCATTGACAATATGGAGCGCTTTTCCGATAATGCGCAGCGATTATGGGAGCAAACGATTCGAACAACGGATCCAAATCCGGTATCTGTCGATGAATCAGAGGACCTATTTGCCTTTGGCTTGGATGCGGCTTACCCCAACCCTGTAACCACTGAGGCTACTATTCGCTTCACTTTGCCCCAAGAAGGGCAGGTTCAGTTGGAACTCTATAACCTTTTAGGGCGAAAAATCAGAACCCTGTTAGATACCCGGGTGTACGCAGGTGTACATAATATAAAATGGGATAGAAAAAACGATCTGGGAGAGTATGTGTCTAGTGGCGCATACGTCTATCGTCTAACGGTTTCTGCATCGGAACGCACCTATTCGGCCACGAGGCCATTGATTGTTATACGTTAGTCCTACCCCCATTCAGGCATGCCATTTGCCTGATATTCGTAGTGTTTGCTGCCCATCGCTATCACATATAATATGTATCTATAATTGATATAACGTGGCCAGGTGTATGCGAAGATGCCACGTTGTTGTTCATTAATCTCTGGAGTACAATTCATGTTTGATCGAATAAAAAGCGCATTATTCGTTTCTATTACCTTATTAATGATTGTTATGCCGGCTGTTGGTGCTGGTGTCGATCCTGCTTTCGGTGACGATGACGATAAGAAGAAAAAAGCCATACCTGAAGATGTAATTCGGGGTTGGGTCGTTGTGAAGCTTGATAATTCCTCTACTGTTTCACTAGGGGCTTCTAAGACAGGCATTTCTTCAGTAGATCGTGTTGCAGAGCGATTTGAAGTGCGTTCTGTTCAGAAGATGTTTCCCATGTTAGATGGTCTGCCTGCTGGCAAGCGTGCCTCGATTAAAGGACTTGACCGCCTTACGAGTGTCTACAAATTGGAAATTGATGAGGAGATGAATCCATTTGTTGTTGCCTCGGCTTTGCAAGCTTTGCCTGAAGTCGAATACGCAGAACCTCTATTTAAAATGCAGATCGCCAAGCATTTTGCTTATCCATCTTGGATGGAAGCAATGAGTGAACCTGCGCCCTTAATGGCAACGCCTAACGATGCGCTTTTTGCAAACCAGTCTCATCTTACTCATATCTCTATTCCCGAGGCATGGGATGTCGTAAAAGGAGAGCAAGGTGACGTGGTTGTCTCCATACTTGATGGTGGTACAGAATGGCAGCACGCTGATTTACAGGGAAACATATTCATCAATCCTAACGAAGTGCCGGGCAATGGCGTGGATGATGATAATAATGGCTTGGTAGATGATGTAAACGGATGGAATTTTTCAACTGCATCTTCAACATCTGACGGAGACAATGACCCTACTGGTAACCGTACCGCAACCCCAGCAAACGCTTTGCATGGTACGGAAACAGCTGGGATCGTCGCTGCCCTAACAGACAACTCTAGTGGGATAGCAGGGATAACATGGAACGCTAAGGTACTACCTGTTAATATCAGTTGCCCCGATACGGATCGCTCTCTTTGTTTCTCTTATAGCGGGCTGGTGTACTCTTTGATAATGGACGTCGACATTGTCAGTGCCAGTTTTGGGGGGGATAGACCATCCTCGTTAATTCGCAATATTGTAGAAAGCCTCTATGAGAATGGGTCCCTGGTAGTTGCCTCTGCTGGAAATGCCGGCACAAACAACGACCTGTTTCCCCAGTATCCTGCCAATTACGATAACGTGCTTTCTGTTGGTTGGACGGGTAAAAACTTCGATGTGATTAATTCTGGATCCAACTTTGGTATATCTGTAGATGTATTTGCTCCAGGTTCTCAAATAGATGCGACAAGCCTGAATAATCAGTATTCAACGGCGAGCGGTACGTCTTTCTCTGCTCCTCTTGCTGCTGGGGTAGCTGCTCTTGTCAAGACACTCAATCCTACCTGGAATATCGATCAGGTTAGGGAGCAAGTCCGGGTAACCTCAGACGATATTTCAGCGCGCAATACCTCGATTAAATTTCGAGATAAACTTGGAAAGGGAAGAATTAATGCACAGCGGGCTGTTACCGAAGCCAGTCCTGCGGTACGCATTCGAAGTGCCCAGCTTCGCGATGTAAATGGAAGTAGCCGTATCGGACCGGGAGAAGGGGCGACATTGGAGGTTGAATTGATCAATCACCTCGAGCCTATTTCTTCATTCGATGTGTCGTTGGAATCTACCTCGCCATTTGTCACCATCACAACACCTACCGTCAGCGGACCATCACTCGGCACTGGCGAAACGGCTTCCGCAGAGTTTTCATTGTTTGCTTCGGCTGATGTACCCTTCAATGAGCCGATAGCACTAAGACTGGATATCAACGGGGGCGACTACACCGACGCAGACATCTTTTCAGTAGTCGTAAATATTACCAACCACAGCACTGGCGAGGTTGAAATGACTCTGAATCCAGATGGTAACCTGGGTTACGAAGGATTTCAAGGGGAGACGCGAGGTACTGGATTTACGTACAAAGGCGTTGATTACATGTTTGAGGGAGGAATGATTATGGGAAGTGGTGCTGGCAAAATTGCCGACAATATTCGTGGCACTTCCGGGTTCAATCAAACCGATGATTTTATTCAGGTTGAAGGATCAGAGTTCGGTATCGATGATGGCCGTGTGACTACTGAAGAAGGCCGGCTCGACTTATTCGATTCAGAAGCCCCAAGCCCCAATAACGTCAAAGTTCGCCTGGACAGCTACGCCGATACAAGTGATGCGTACAACGACTTCATCGTTTTGCGTTATACCATTGAGAATGTAGGCGCAACTCAAATCGATAACTTCCATATGGGCCTCTTCTTTGATTGGGACTCTCCGTCTGATCCCGGTGCAGATAATGCAGCATTTGATGCAGGTCGGCGTATGGGTATGTTCCAGGATGGTGCATCAGGCGTATATGTCGCTACAAAGCTACTCAGCACTGATGCTACGGTGAACTACCGATCAGTCGATAACGAGCTTGATCTGTTCGAAGATGGGTTTACAGAGGCTGAGAAATATGCGTTTATCAGTGGCGGCGTTCAAACAACAACTCTGACCGGCCGGGATGTGTCCACCTTAACATCTGGAGGCCCATATAGCATTCCAGTTGACGGTAGCATTGAAATAGCCTACGCCCTGATCGGTGGGGAAACACTCGAGGAGTTGAATACGCATGCCGATGCAGCACAACAACTATGGGAGGACAGCATCCAGGGGCTAGGTCCTAATCCTGTTTCAAATGAGGATCTTGACGTAGGTCCTTCTTTTGAGTTTGCACTCGAAGACCCTTACCCAAACCCTGTTCGTGATGAAGCAGTCATTCAGTATGAAGTCCCAACCAGTGGCTCTATTGCACTTTCCATCTACGATATCCTCGGCCGCGAGGTACGCACGCTAGTCGACGAATCCGTCCGCGCTGGAAAACACACCATTACCTGGGACGCCCGAGACAACAATGGCAATGCCCTCGCAAGCGGCATGTACCTCGTCACCCTGACCTCGCCCACAAATGAAGGTGTGAAGACAGAAACGAGGAAGATGATCGTCCTTAGATAGTGAGTCCAGAGACAATAGTCCGGAGTCCGGAGTGACTATTGTCTCTGGACTCCGGACTCTCGACCGAATGATGACCTATGTCATCATTCGGTCAAGATGCACATACCCCCCATCCACGTGCATAAATTGTCCAGTTATGTGACCCGCACGGGCATTGGAGAGGAGGTATACAGCCATGTCTGCAATTTCGCGGGGTGTGGTCATGCGCCGGCCAAAGGGGATCTTTGAGGTCATTTTCTTGAGTTGCGCCTCAGGATCATCAAAGGTGTTGATGAAATAGTCATACATGGGCGTCCACACTTCTGCGGGCAAAATAGCGTTTGCCCGGATCCCATACGGTTCAAGATCAAGAGCCCACTCTCTTGTTAGTCCAAGCACACCACCTTTTGCAGCAATATATCCAGACGTGCTTCCCTGTCCTGTGACGGCTGTTTTTGAGCTGATATTTACAATGGGGCCGCTACTTTCTTTCAAATGGGGTAATGCATAATGAGCCATGCAATAGACATGCAGCAAGTTGCGCTCTATGGATCCCATAAACGCTTCTGGGGACCCATCCTCAAGACCTATCTTGTCGTTGATCCCTGCATTATTCACAAGTCCATCGATTCGCCCATACTGCCTGGCCGCTTTATGCACCGCGCTCTCACAAAAAGAAGGAGACACAAGGTCGCCTTCGATTCCAAGTAACGAGATTCCTTTAGTCTTATATTCACCAAGCGTTTCTTCAATCGCCGTCTTATTCTTATCAACTATAACTGGCACGGCCTCTTCTTCAATTAACACATCTACAATAGATCGCCCAATACCGCTTGCGCCTCCAGTAACGATGACAACATGGTCTTTAATATCGAGATTCATTGGCTTAATTTATCGTGTATAAAATCGAAGGCCATTGCCTCCAAAGAGCTTTGCTTTATCCTCTGCCGAAAACCCATCTGTATACTGCTCGACTAGCCCAAATACATCTGAGTAACTACCTGCCACCAGGCAAACTGGCCAGTCTGAACCGTACATGACACGATCCGGACCAAATGCTTCGAACACTACGTCCAGGTATGGAGCGATTTGTTCAAGGGTCCAGGCATTCCAGGCGGCTTCGGTAATGATACCTGAGATTTTGCAGTACACATGTGGATAGGCTGCGATTTCTCTCATCAAAACGGACCACCCGTCTATATATTGATCTTTGATATAGGGTTTTGCGAGGTGATCAATGACAAGCTTTTGGTTGGGTAGCTTTCTGACGAACTCGAGGGCTGCTCCCAACTGAAAGGGGTATACCAAAACATCATAAGTAAAACCAAATCGCTGAAGGGCATGCACACCGTGGATGAAGTCCGAACGGAGTAAAAAATTGACGTCAGACTCTCCTTGAACGATATGACGGAATCCGCATAATTTTTCTTTTGCCGACCAGGCTTCTAGTTGTTTTTCAATGTCACTGCTGCGAAGATCTACCCATCCCACAACACCCTCGATGAAAGGATATTGATCTGCGAGGCCAAGTAAAAACTGTGTTTCAGAATCAGTCTGGTCGACCTGCACAGCAATGCAACTATCTATATCATGACGATCCAATTCAATTTTTAAATCATCGGGCATAAAGTCTTGCTGTATCGCGTGCATGGAGTCGTCAATCCAACTATGCCGTTCTGGGTCATATTGCCAGAAATGTTGGTGGGTGTCGAGCCTTTTCGAGTTCAAAGTTTAAAGTTCAGGGTTCAAAGTTGTCGAAGGTGAGTTTGTTGAGTAAAATCTAACAGATCTTTGCAAAATGCAAAACATATCTTTAGTATAGTCACCGTAGGAAGGAGCTTGCTGCCAGGAACTTTGAACCTTGAACTTTAAACTTTGAACTTTAGGGAATGCAACCAAAAACAGCCATCACATCTCAGAACATTCTCGGAGAGGGGCCCTGGTGGTCTGTGGAAGAGCAAGAATTTTATTGGGTTGATATCAAGGCGCCTAGTCTGTTGAGATGGAATCCAGTAACCAACGAACGAAAAGAATGGCGTTTACCTGATGAGGTCGGGACCTTTGTGCGGTCCTCTGGGAGTCATGGGCTCGTTGCTTTGCAAAATGGTATTGCACGGATTGATTTGAGCACAGGTGGGCTGATACCCATGGTCCATCCAGAGAAAGATAAGCCCTGGAATAGGTACAACGATGGGAAGTGTGATCGCCGAGGCCGATTTTGGGTAGGCAGCATGGATAATGCAGAGCAGAAAACGTCAGGTACGTTATACCGGATTGATCCAGATCATTCAGTGACAGCAGTAAAATCACCAGTTGGCATATCGAATGGACTTGGTTGGAGTCCTGATAACACCGTGATGTATTACGCGGATTCTCCCGCCAAATGCATCTATGCGTATGATTATGATATAGAAACAGGAGCGGCGGTAAACGAACGCATCCTGGTAGATGTCGATAAAGGAGTACCGGATGGTTTAACTGTAGATAGTGAAGGATACATATGGAATGCACAATGGGGAGCTTGGCGTGTGGTCCGATATGCTCCCGATGGATCCATCGACTCCATACTCGATATGCCTGTTGCCCAGCCCACGAGCTGTTGCTTTGGTGGCCCTGATCTGAACGATTTGTATATCACCTCGGCACGTATCGGATTACCCAAAAGTGATCTCGAAAAACAACCCGAAGCAGGCAATGTCTTTACCGTCCGTACTACCGTCCCCGGCCTCCCCGAATCCCCCTTTGCTGGTTAACCACCCCTCGACCTGAAACCTGAAACCTTAAACCGTTCCTCCGTGAGTACAAACGAAAAAAATAAACTGCGAAGCGCTACCTGGTTTGGCAACAATGACAAAATGGGATTTGTCCACAGAAGCTGGACTAAAAACCAGGGCCATCCTGATCATATGTATGATGGGCGGCCTGTCATAGGAATCTGTAATACCTGGTCAGAATTAACCCCTTGCAATGCGCATTTCAGGATACTCGCCGAACACATCAAGCGAGGAGTCTATGAAGCCGGCGGCTTTCCGTTTGAGTTTCCCGTTATGTCTCTCGGGGAGATTCTTATGCGTCCTACAACCATGTTGTACCGGAATCTTGCAAGCATGGACGTTGAAGAAAGCATCCGCGCCAACCCTCTAGATGGCGTAGTACTCATGACAGGCTGCGATAAAACGACTCCATCCACGGTTATGGGGGCGTGTAGTGTGGACCTGCCTACAATTGTACTCCCCGGTGGAGCAATGCTGAATGGAAAATATCGAGGACGGGATATCGGGTCGGGTACATCTGTATGGGAATTCAGTGAGGATCTGCGGGCAGGAAAAATGTCTATGAATGATTTTCTCGAAGCGGAATCATGCATGTCCCGCAGTGACGGTCACTGCATGACTATGGGTACGGCCTCAACCATGGCGTGCATGGTTGAAGCACTTGGATTGACATTGCCTGGCGGAGCTGCCATCCCCGCTGCCGATTCACGCAGGCGAAGATCTGCACATCTGACGGGGATGCGCATCGTCGAAATGGTGAAGGAGGATCTCAGGCCAACAACCATTTTAACCCGCGAGGCTTTTGAAAATGCCATCAAGGTAAATGCGGCCATTGGAGGGTCAACCAACTTTGTTGTTCACCTCCTTGCTATTGCTGGGCGGGTAGGTATTGACCTGGACCTGGAGGACTTTGACAGGCTCGGAAGTGACATTCCACTTCTTGTCAATTTAATGCCTTCCGGTAAATTCCTGATGGAAGACTTTTACTACGCAGGTGGGTTGCCTGCTGTGATCAGGAAGTTGCGTGACGAATTACATATGAACGCTGTCACAGTTACTGGCAAATCTATCGGCGAAAATACCGAAGATGCCCCCCATTACAATAAGGAAGTTATCGCTGATCAGGATGAGTCTTTTATGGACAAAGCCGGAATTGCTGTGCTTCGAGGAAATTTATGTGAGAATGGTGCCATTATAAAACCTTCTGCTGCGTCACCCGAATTGATGCAGCATAGGGGTAAAGCGGTGGTATTTGAGAACTATGATGACTATCATGATCGCATTGATGACCCCGGACTTGATGTAGATAAAAACTCTGTTCTTGTACTTAAGAACGTCGGCCCCAAAGGATATCCAGGAATGCCCGAAGTAGGAAATATGGGCCTCCCCAAAAAGATCTTGGAGGAAGGGGTTCGTGACATGGTCCGAATTTCTGACGGACGCATGAGCGGAACGGCATACGGGACGGTTGTGCTGCATGTCGCACCTGAGTCTGCGATTGGAGGGGTGTTGGCCCTGGTAGAAAATGGTGACTTCATCGAACTGGATGTGCCCAATCGAACATTGCACCTTGATGTGCCAGATGAAGAGTTGGAGCGCCGGCGGGCAAAGTGGACCCCTCCGGCACATGCAATGAGCAGGGGGTACGTTCACATGTACCTGAACCATGTGATGCAAGCCGATAAAGGTGCTGACTTCGATTTCCTTATGGGTAAATCAGGAAGCGAAGTGCCCAGGCCAAACCATTAACACTAAACAACAAACGATAAACGACAAACAACCCATGGGGAGATTTGATGACCAGGTTGCAATAATTACTGGAGGAGCAAGTGGGATCGGTGCGGGTATTGCTGAGCGGCTTGCAAGGGAAGGGGCACTGGTAGCTCTGTTTGATACAAATCAGCGTGAGTTATTGAAAAAAGCACGCGCTATCAAGAAAGAAGGATTAAAAGTAGACGCGTTTGTCGTTGACGTGACATCGGATAGCCAGGTACAGTCAGCGGTTGAAGAGGTAGTAGATCGGCACAGTCGTTTGGATATCATGGTCAACAGCGCAGGCGTCGTTGGTCCAAGCGCGACCAAAATCTTGGATTATTCTGCGGACGACTTTCGAAGAGTGGTCGATGTGAATCTGACTGGGTCTTTTTTGATGACTAAACATTGCATCAGGCCCATGGTCAAACAAGAGTATGGGCGCATTCTACTCCTTGCGTCCATAGGAGGTAAAGAAGGCAACCCGGGAATGGTCGGATACGCTGCAAGCAAATCAGGAGTGATGGGCCTCGTGAAAGCCATTGGAAAGGAATATGCCGAGATGGGCATTACTGTAAATGGACTCGCACCTGCCGTAGTTGCAACCCCAATGAATGCCGACACCGATCCTGAAATGCTTGAGTACATGACAAGCAAAATTCCAATGAATCGCTTGTGCTCAGTGGAAGAGGTCGCTGCGCTCTCTTGTTGGATTGTTTCTAAAGAAGCATCGTTTAACACCGGATTTGTATTTGATATCTCAGGTGGACGAGCTACCTTCTAATATTCTTACCACCAGGTCTCAGCACTAAAAACGTATGCCCCCTTTCCAAAATCAGGTTGCTGTCATTACCGGAGCCGGAGAAGGCATCGGCTTCGAAATTGCAAATCAACTCGTCGATCAGGGAGCGTATGTTGTACTGAATGACCTTGTAGAAGAAAAAGCTATCGAGGCGGCGAAGAAGATTTCTGCTGATGGACAGTGCATCCCGTTTTCTGGAGATGTGAGCGATATACAGGTTGTCCAGGGGCTCGTGCAAAAGGCAGTGGATGAATTTGGTCGTTTAGACATGGCGATTGCCAATGCCGGCATTACCATCTGGAATGATTTTCTAAGTTACGCTCCAGACGATTTGCAAAAGGTGATCTCTGTAAATCTAGGTGGTTCGTTCTTTCTCGCTCAGGCAGCAGCCAAAGCTATGATTGCGCATAAAAAGAAAGGACGTATTGTATTAATGTCCTCAGTGACGGGTCGCCGCGCCATTCCCTATCTCTCTGCATATTCGATGACAAAGGCCGGGCTTGAAGGGCTTGCCCGAAACCTGGTTGCTGAACTGTCTCCATACGGAATACGCATCAACGCTGTGGCGCCAGGAGCTACTGTTACACCTCGCAATCTGGCGGACGACCCAAACTACGAGAAGGTCTGGGGGCAACTACTACCTGTACAGGAACCCGCTTTTCCAGATGATATTGCGCGAGCAGCCCTCTTTTTATTACACCCCGAAAACGGACAAATCACGGGCCAGACTCTGGTTGTTGATGGCGGATGGACTGGTATTAGCCCTGTTCCTTCCTTAGATTTCGTTTCACCACCATCTGAAAAGAACGAGAATCAACCTTGAAAACAGGACAGACCTACCTGGTTACAGGTGCTATGGGCTGTATTGGCTCTTGGGTACTTCATCACCTTGTCCAGCGCGGCGATAAGGTGGTTAGTTTTGACCTTGGAGATAATCGGCAACGGCTCAACTTATTGCTGAAGAAAGAGGAGCAAGCAGCGATTCAATTCACGCAGGGTGATATAAGAGATACCACCCTTGTAAAAAATGTATTTGAAGAGTATGGAATCTCTCGAGTGATTCATCTGGCCGCCCTTCAAGTTCCGTTCTGCAAAGCGGACCCCGTTCTAGGAGCTCAGGTGAATGTAGTTGGGACAGTGAATGTATTTGAAGCGGCACGTGCTCATAACATTTCACATATTGCCTATGCGTCATCCGTAGCCGTATTTGGCCCACCAAGCGTTTACAATAGCTCCATTCTAAACGATACGCACCTGCCTGATCCGCATACGTTATACGGTGTGTATAAAGTGGCGAATGAAGGAACGGCCCGCATATATTGGAATGATCACGGAATCAGCAGCGCAACCGTGAGGCCCTACACGGTGTATGGCGTAGGGAGGGACCAGGGTTTAACCAGTGAGCCTACCAAGGCTATGTTGGCAGCGGCTAGAGGGGAGGCCTACGAGATTGGGTTTAGTGGCACCATGCAATTCCAACTGGCTTCAGATATCGCTCGGTATTTTATTGCCTGTGCAGATACACCGTTCGAAGGTGCCGGTGCGTTTAACATTGGTACAACCCCAGCCACTGTAGCTCAAGTGTTGGAGATGATAAAAGAGGCCCGCCCAGATGCGAAAGTGAGTGGTGTTGAAAATGAGTTGCCGTTCCCAGCCGGCATGGATGGCTCCAGTTTAGCCCGTTATTTGCCTGACTTCAAAGAGACGCCCCTTGAAGAAGGTGTGCGCCAAACCATTGAGCATTTTGAGCGTGTGGGCTAGCAAATCATTGAAGAACTTGATCAGCATTCATCAAGCAAATAAAAATCTACTTCGGTGATGAAGTGGATTCGTCCATTGCTGTCGGTGCCGATAAAAGGGAAAAGAATGAGTCCTGCACCTCGCGACCCATTTGACGTATTACGTTCATACTCATCGAAGTCCGTATCCTTAAATAGGATCGTCTCTGTGCCTTTTATGATGGAATAGGCTCTTAGACCACTTTCTGTGGTAGCCGTTTGAAAGTTGTAATAAAAGATGAAATCGCCAAAAGCATCCACACTGTATGTGTTTTGCACATTGGTTAATGTATCCTGTACTGCATTATCGTCAAGGTTGAAAATTTTGAGATCATGCATGCCTGATCTAGGATCTGTTGCCCCAATCAGAAAACGAGAAGAGGATGAGAATTCCGGGTATCGCACTCCTTCTAATTGTGTTGTAAACGTACTTTGGACGTGTACAAGGTGAATATTTCCGTCGTCTTGTGCGAGTGCCACCCGATTGCCATCGGGTGAGATTGCGAGATGACGGCTCAATTGTTCATCAATAGACACATTTGCGAGCAACACCTCCGGATCCTGATCGGCTGTTGTATTTAATACAACGAGATCATTTTGAGCCGCAACAAGAATGTCGTCAACTATGGTACCAGTTTCTTCCAATAAAATCCTTCGGGTTTGTTGTTGACGTATAAAAGCAAGGTGTCTGTTGTCGTTCGATAAAACGGGGTGCAGAACGGTTGTAATCTGGTACTGGTCTTCTGAAATGAACCGTGCTGAATCCCCATACAACTCAACCGGTGTGTTTCTTAAATCTTCCCAGATAGATATAGATGACTTGGCTACTTTTACAGGCATAGAACGATTTAAGAAGGTACTATGCAGTGTATCGGGAGAAGTAACAACGCACAATGCATCGCCAGAAGTTCTGGTAAAAGAACAGAACGAAAGCGAATCCGAAGCGGCCAGACTTATTCCCGTCCGATTAGTCTCAGCGTCAAAGTAATTACTGTTGATAAAAAATTTACTGCCTGTTTGATCAAGAGAAAACAGATCGTCTCTGCTTGCATGGAACGTCCAGCTAAATTCTTCAAGATCCCGCCTGCGTGTATAGCTAGAAACGATCGATGCGTGCTGTTGAGCCGATGAGGAAGGGGCAAGCACTATTTCGATCACAGGTAGCCTAGAGTCATCACCGTCTAGACTTCGGCACCCAAAGCAAGAAGACGTGCTAATTGAAATGCATAATAAACAAACGATGAAAAGGAAAAAACCTATTGCTGATTTCATGCCTGAACAGAGTTGGCTGAGCTGGGAAGTGAGTAACTCAATCTGGTGCATAGGAAAGGAAATAGAAGCACCGATTAAGGGGTTGCAATCGCGAAGAGTTAAGACCATCTATTTCTAGTAATTCCTCGCGCTTTATGTCAGTAACAGATAGACCCTATGGAAGATTTTATTCTTTGGACGGGGTTTTGTTAAATTGCTGTCCATTAGCATTTGGAGTAATGGAAATACGAGTCGAACATACAACCGATAAAGAAGCGATTTTTGCGTTAACAACCGCCGCTTTTAAGGATATGCCGTTTAGTGATCAACGCGAAGCAGCCATTGTTGATGCCCTCCGAGAGCAGCAGGCATTGACCCTTTCACTGGTTGCCTTAGAAGAGGATACTATTGTTGGGCATGTCGCTTTTTCTCCAGTAGCCATAGAGGGAGAGGATGTTGATTGGTATGCGCTAGGCCCCGTTTCAGTTTGGCCCGAACGTCAGGGGAGAGGCATTGGGCAAGCGTTAATCCGGGACGGCCTTGAGCGCCTGAAAAATCTCGGGGCAAAGGGATGTGTTTTAGTGGGTGATCCTAATTATTACAGCCGTTTTGGCTTTGAGAATGATCCAAGGCTAACCTATAGCCCAGTACCTGCACAATACATGCAGCGGCTTGTATTCGTGCCGCCTGCGCCACAGGGTGAGGTTCAATTTCACCCTGCATTCGGATAACAGAATCATGCAGAAAGTAAGAGTTGGCATTGTAAATACAGGCTGGTGGGCGGATGCCATGTATCTTCCTGCATTAACTGCACATCCGGATGTAGTTGTTACAGCAGTGTGTGGCCGTCAGGAAGAAAAGGCAGCTACATTTGCTAAGAAGTGGCAGATAGAGAACGCTTATGTTGATTATCGTGTGATGTTGTCAGGTTGTGCGTGTGATGCTGTCATTGTTGCCTCTCACAACAATACGCACCACGAAATCGTGATGGCTGCAATAGAGCAAGGCATCCATGTCCTTTGCGAAAAACCATTGGCGATGAATGTAGCTGAAGCTTCAACGATGACGGCCGCAGCTAAGGAAAAAAACATCAAAACAGTAGTCCCTTATACGTATCGGTTTTTGCCCCATGCCCGTTATATGAAGCAGTTAATCGATGACGGATTTATCGGACAGCCTTACCATTTGAACATCCGGTATTATCACGCATTTGGCCGCGAACCAGGGTATGGGTGGGGGTGGGATGCCGGCATTGTAGGTGAAGGAGACCTGGCCAACCTGGCTTCTCATCCTATTTACCTTGCGTACTGGTATTTCGGGGCTGTTGAAAGCGTTACAGCTGAGTTGATTCAATCCGTCGATCGCGGACAGTTAACCCCAGCCGGTGAACCATTTACTACTGTTAATGACAATGGAGTCTTAATTCTGCGATTTGAAAATGGGGCAAGCGGTTCCATACACTACTCTTCTGTTGCACACGAAAAATCTTGCTTCGATCAACACCATGCCATGGAGTTTCATGGCTCTGATGGGACCTTGCATCATGTCAACGACTGGGTTAAAAAGCAAGAAACGTATGGAATACATCAAGGAGAGACGGAAATGAAAAAGCTGGTTGTGCCTGATGCTATCTGGGGGCAGGCGAAATCAGCCGATGTTCATGAATCCTATAAAGCCGTGTTTAGGAGAGACCGATTTATGGTCGGTGAGTTCATCGATAGCATTCTCGATCGCCCTATTCGCTCTCGCACTTCGTTGCCTTCCTTTGAGGACGGTCTTTTCGTCCAGAAGATAATCGCTGCCGCCGCAATAAGCTCGAAGGAGGGGCGGCGGGTTTATCTCAAGGAAATTGAGGTCTGATACTTTATCTTCTAGAGGATTATCGTTCTTCCTCCCTCTGCTATTGAGGCGTAGATAGCGTCAACAACGACCATGTCTCTAAGTCCTTCTTCTCCTGGTACCCGTACGGCCGTGCCTTCCATGATAGAGCGCGCATCTTCATCCATCTGAGCGGCTTGTTGGTTAACCACTGGGTAGTCCAATGAGCCCCGGGAAGACATCCCCTTTATCCCCCTGTACGCCTGGAAAGGCTCAAGACGGGCCCATCCGTTTTGGTACCGCACATCGAGTGAATTCATGCCCATTCGATGGCTGGTTTGTAAGTTGGCGATCGCACCGCTTGGGAAGGTAAGCTGGAACGTGGTCGTTTCGTCGACCTCGCTATAAAGTTGCGGCCGGCTTGTGAACGATTGGGCCGAAACGGATAGAGGCTCTTCACCAGTTGCATACCGGGCTGCCTGAAGAGAGTACACACCCATGTCCATCATGGCGCCTCCTCCCATCGCCTTTTTCAGCTTCCAGGTATCAGGACGGCCCTCTCTATATCCAGCTGCAGCAGTTACCATCCTGACTCCTCCAAAGTCCCGCTCTGCTCCGATTCGAATCAACTCCTGAGTGGTTGGTTCGTACTGCATCCGGTAGCCGATGGATAGTTGAACTCCGGCTTCTTTGCATTCTGAAATCATGGCTCGGCACTGCTGCGCATTGGATGCCATGGGTTTTTCACAAATCACATGTTTGCCCGCTCTAGCCGCCCGAATCGTATACTCTGCATGCATCGAGTTCGGTAGGACAACGTAGATAATGTCAATGTCTGGATTGGCGGCTATCTCGTCAAAGTTCTCGTAATTGTAGACGTTTTTCTCGGGTATATTGTACTGCGTCTTCCAATTTTCTGCTTTCTCCGGAGTGCCTGTTACTATGCCTGCCAAATAGCTATGGGACGTTTCCTGAAGGGCTGGTGCGAGTAACTGTGTACTGTAATAGCCCAGGCCTACCAGGGCGATACCCAATTTATCTGCCGGTTTTCGATTGGGGATCCAGTAAGGCGCTGTAAATCCGAGAGTACCTGCTCCTGCACCTACAGCAGCCAACGACTTAATAAATGTACGCCGATTCGTTGTTGACATGGATATTCTTATAGAGGGAAGTAATTATGGGGAGATATGCTTAAGATACAAGTTTGCTAGAAAGTAAATAGACATCCATGACATCTCCTGATTACAATAAAATCGAATTTCGCCAGCTCTCCGAAGTCAGTCCTGAGGCTATAATTGAACTTATGAATGACCCGGACGTGAGGCGCCACTTGCCGCTTGCAAAAGGGTATTTTGGTATGCCTGAATGCGAACGGTTCATCGCTGGAAAAGAGCAAATATGGAAGGAGTATGGCTACGGCCCCTGGGCTTTTGTACTGGAAGATGAGTTTGTTGGTTGGGGAGGAGTACAACCAGAAGGCGAAGATGCAGATGTGGGGCTTGTGCTTCGGAAGGCGTACTGGGGAGCTGGCAGGGTTCTTTATGCAAGAATAGTCGACTATGCTTTCAGAGAACTCGGCGTTGATTCCGTGATTACATTGCTGCCTTCAAGCAGAACTCGATTAGCGGGTCTGCAGCGTCTTGGATTTGATAAAGACGGAGAAATTATGATTGGTGAAGAACGTTTTTATCGATTCAGACTTACTCGGGAGGCCTATCAGCAATAAGAGCGTTGCAAGGTTTTTTGTTAATATATGATTTGTTATATTTTCAGTACGTATCCGATCAATAGGTAATAAACATCTCTGGCCTTACCTATCAATTCATCCGAAGCCCTAATCAAAGAAGAACGTACTATGCGACCGTTTATCACCATAATGTGCTCATGTACTCAGAAAGTTCAATCTCTTCAATCAGCCCTCCTTTTGATGTTGCCTGTAGTCATCGTAGGCTGCAGTACATTGTCAACCAACACAAATCTGTCCGATTCTTTTCTTGCTCAAAAAGGCAATCTGGATTGGCCAGCGGAAGGGGAAGTTGCTAAAACGTTTGGCACAGAAATAAACCCAGTGTATAGCACGAAGACCGTCAATCCGGGAATTTGGATTTCTACCGCACCTCTAGCCGAGGTTAATGCTGTATTCGACGGGGAAGTGGTAGCGGTTTATACGATGCCAGAATTTGGCAGAGTCATTACCATTAACCATGGTGAATATACCAGCTTGTATGGCAACCTGTCTTCATTGCAAGTAGCTGAAGGAATGCCCGTAGAGGCCGGACAGCTTATTGGTATCTCAGGAACGGAGAAAGAGCCCAAAGGAGAGTCTGTTTTCTTTGCGGTCTTTAAGGATGGAGCAGAAGTAAATCCAGAAGAATGGCTGGCTTCTAGATAGGTTAACCGTTGCTGTCTTTTTTTGAAGCCTTCTGGCGCATCTCACTTCTCCTCATGGGCATGGTGTCTATGAGGCCAAAGATATCTTGAATGCGAATCTCAGGGCCGCCCTCTCGCTTGACTCCACCATCCTTACCTATCAGGTAGAGGCGGTAGGTCCCTGGAGATACACCAAACTTTTCACGAAGCCGATCAACAGCTTCTGACGGAAGGGTACGTTCTGCAGCCATACCTTTTCCATCTTCAAATGCACTGATCAGCACCATATCTCGGTCTCTAAATTCCTCATCGAGCGCTTCGATTTCCCTCAAGTGGTTTTTGTATGCCGGCGTACTTTCTTGTTCAGCAAATACAACGAGTACCCTGTTCTTCCAACGGAACTCTTTTAAATCGAATGGATCAGCCTCTTGAGCCATACCTGGAGCCGCAAAAGCGCTAACGAGCAGGCAGAAGAGAATAACATAGAGAGCATTCATAGTTACAATAGAATGAGTGTATAAAATAGTAGGAAGGAAGGACAGGAGAGTTCCATTATTTATGTATTGACAAAATCCAAACTCTCGTCTTTAAGGTTATTTTTACGGTGATTAAACGTCTAAGAAGGTATACGTTATTTATTAAGTAGTATCTCAACTTGAACCTATTATTCAGGGTGACGTATACCTGATGATATAAGTACTTGTATCACTTGGGAGAAAGAAAGCTCGAGTTTTTGGGGTCCTCCTTAGAGGATCTTAGAAATTTCCCTAAAGATGTTCGAGGAGTTGCAGGCTCTGAATTGAGACGTGTCCAAAGAGGCGAATTGCCATTACATGGCCGAAGCATGAAAGCTATAGGAGCTGGTACTTTTGAGATCAAGATCAAAGACCGAAAAGGTGGTTTTAGAGTCTTTTACGTATCAAAATATCCTGAAGCTATCTATGTATTACATGCTTTTCAAAAGAAAAGCCAGAAGACAAGCCAGCGTGATTTGGCCCTGGGCAAACAGCGATATCGGGAAATGTTAGAATTACGGATCGATGGAAAAAACCAAAATTAAGTCTACGCCATCTGGCGGGAATGTATTTGAAGATTTAGGCTTTAGCAAATTCGAAGCAGCAAATATGTTGATGCGAGCAGATCTTATGATTGAACTTGAGCACTTTATTCGCAAGAAAAATATGAGCCAACGCCAGGCTGCAGAGTTTTTTGGAGTTCATCAACCTCGGATAAATGACTTGATGAACAATCGTATCGAAAAGTTTTCAATAGACATATTGTTGAATATGCTTCAGGTAGCTGGTAAACGGGTTCGAATACAGATTGAACCGATAGACATTAAATAAAGGAAGTTTAGAGGTTCTCTTCCACAATAGGCAACAATCGCGAATCTTCCAGTGCGGCGGTTCGATGTCCGGCCCCAGCCAGGTATTTAGAATCGGTAGCGAAGGCCATAAAATCTTCAACCGAACGATGCCTCACCAAAAGCACTAGGTCCCATCGTTTATCAGGCGGCCCAATAAGGTAATTGCCTCCTGTCCCTTTAAATATCAACGCGCTTCCCGCTTTTTCGAGTAGGGGCAATGTATGCGTTATGTATGTATTATATGCTTCCTCTCCAGATATGGGCGTAGGTGGTGCAAGCCCTGGATTGGCTGAATAATCGGCAGTTTCCCTGAACTTGAGGAAATTTAACATCACAAACGCACCCTGATGATTGCTCATTACAAACGCTCTTCCTGCTTCCTGGGTGACTTCAATGTATTGGTCAGACATATCCTTGCCTAATAGTTATGGTTGTTTTCTTTTAGCTCTTTCCCGTACTTCAATCGAATGCAAAGGGTTCTAACGATTGTTCAAATTATATTGCCCATATTATCTGGTGAGCCCTCCTTCTTGTATGTGACGACTACATAGTATGCTCGTCACTAAACATCGAATAAAGACTATGCTCAAATTTATCTTCCCACCGTACAAAGGAAATCGAGTTAGAAGGTGGGGGGCTTTGATGGTTGTCCTTATTCTGCCTGCGTTCCTTTTGGCTTGTACTACTGATACAGACGCTTTTGAGACTCCTGAGGGAGTGACGGTTATTCCTGAACTGAAGCTTGCTTTTGAGCTCCCAGATGGATGGTGGCAAGACGGCCCTCCGTATCGGCTAGACGCTGATGGTCAGATTGTGGAAACCGACTCTGAAGAGGAGGGAATATCAAAAAACATGATGCAAGCATGGGCCAAAGGAAGCAATGAAGAGCTGAACACGGTGATGTACCTGTACATGTATCATAATCTACCAGGGGGCCAGGATACAGTGCTTATGAATATGGAGGATGTGGTTTTTCATATGCTCACACTCAACGTAGATACATATTACGATGATGATCAGTTAGCCGCATGGGCTCAAGGACGGTGTGGTAATAAAGTGGATACCTACTGCGATGAAGGAACGATGCCTGCAAATCTGCGATTTATCCGTGTCCTGGAGCCTGAAGAAAATCCATTTCAAGATGGCACTGGAGTGCTGTATTACGTTCCTGCAGCCGAAATCCCAGTCGTTGTCTACACCTACTATATAGTCCGGGATAGGTGGGCCTACCGCATCTCTTACGAAATGACGCCAAATCAGATTGACGGTAAGTCGTACCCACCTTTGTTGGACACGATTGAATTCATAGAGTAGCAGAAGGCCTCACCGACTTGTTGCCGTATCACCGTAGAAGTTGACGAAGAGCGCGGGTCAATGCCACGGGTACTACCGAAGTGTGCGTTTCACTTTCAAATTCCTTGAAATGAACCGTCAACGAAGATGCAGTTCTGCTGGATAGTTCGTCTGCCATGCGTTTGGCATTGGTTTTTAGTTTAAATTCAGCCAGCATAGGAATTGCCGGATTCTCTTCGAGTTCACCCACACCTATAAAAACGTTCGCCGATTTCTGATCCAACAACGCCTGGCGGTTTTCCAGGTTAAATAACTCTTCTTCATTCCACCAAAGGGCAGGACTGATGGCAATGTAGTTGTCGAAAGAAGACTCTTCTGAGAGAAGACTATGTATGACGAAGAGACCGCCCAGCGATGATCCAAACAGAATCGATCCCTGCTCTTGTGTTTCATATCGGGCTTCAACAAACGGTTTGACCTCGTTTTCCAAGAAATGTATAAATGCATCTGCACCACCCATGGACGGGTCAACGGGCTGAACACCAGGCATCTTGGGAAAGGACGCTGCTCTTTCTGCCATTCCTTTATCTTCCGAAGGGGTAAAGTCTCGTGTTCTAAGAACACCTTGTTGAAACCCATTCTCCGTCGGATAAGCAATGCCTGCAACGAGAAGTGGAGGCAATTCCCCATAGAGCTTATGCATCAGCCGTGTCATCTCGACAGCCGTTCCAAAGTAGAAATTAGCATCCAGGACATACAACACGCGTGGAGATTCTGCTTCCGAAGGCATAAAGCCTTTCTGGGGTTGAGCAATCCATAACTCAAAGTCATCCCCTATAGCTTCTGAATGCAGGGTGTGTACCTCTGTGTCAGGGATGGACACGCGCGATAAGATTCTCGAATTGTTTTGTGCTTTTAAGGGAGTGGTTACAGTAAGAACCATCGAAACAGCGAATAGGACAACAAAATAGGTGAACGTTACAGACATTATTTTCTCTTTTTAGTAAGTGGGGCGGAGGCATTGATTCCACCAGTCTGTAGCTATGATAAGCCCTTACGTCGCGTCAGGGTCAATAGGGAGACCTCAAAAAAATTGAAATCTCTGCATGGAGATCTTATAATCTGATAAACCATCCTTGATAAATCATCATTTATAATGATTCAGTGTACCCTTTTTCGATTCGTTTCTGCAGGTGTTTTCTGCATGCTTATTATCGCTGGATGTGATAGCTCTGACCCAAATGTGGTTGAAGAGGAGATGCCGGTTGAGGCTGCACGAAGTATTGAGGTGTCTATCAATACCAGTGAAGGGCGGCAGGCAATCAGTCCGTATATCTATGGGTCAAATCAGGAATTGAGCAGTACCGATGCTTTCACCGTCCGGCGTATTGGAGGAAACAGGTTAACGGGGTATAACTGGGAGAACGATTACTCCAACGCGGGTGAGGATTGGATGCATTCAAGCGATATTTTCTTGCTAAACAACAGCGGCCTCACTGAGTCCAGTTCTCAGTCCGGTCTCGTGATGACGAACTTCCATGACCAATCAATTGCAATGGGCGCCGAGTCGATCATCACGTTGCAAATGGCGGGCTATGTAGCTGCAGACAAGAATGGTAACGTGTCTACAGGACAAACCGCTCCTTCTTTCCGTTGGAAACAGGTTGCCTTTACCAAGAACGCTTCTTTTGATGCGCAGCCCGATCGAACTGATGACACCGTGTACATGGATGAGTTTGTGCAGTTCATGGTAAATCGTTATGGAAGCGCGGCCTCTGAAACCGGTGTGCAATGGTATTCCCTCGATAACGAACCGGGTCTCTGGGCTTCAACGCACCCACGAATTCATCCCGAGCAGTTGAAGGTGACGGATCTCGTGGACCGGTCCATCGAGCTGGCATTGGCTGTTAAAGCGGTGGATCCAGACGCAAAAATTGTTGGGCCTGCCCTGTATGGGTTTGCTGCTTATGAGACCTTGCAGGGTGCACCCGATTGGGAGCAGGAACGGACGGGGAAATGGTTTATCGAATATTATCTCGAGAAGATGAGAGAGGCCGAGCAAACTCATGGTATGCGTCTGCTTGATGTATTGGATGTCCACTGGTACCCTGAAGCACGTGGAGACAACCGTATTACGCTTAATGATGGTACTGGGACAACAAAAGATGCCCTTGCCCGATTACAGGCCCCGCGTACGCTATGGGATGCAAGCTATGTAGAAGATAGCTGGATAGGCCAATGGAAACAGGCATTCCTCCCGATAATCCCTACCCTTCAGGAATCGATTGAATCCTACTATCCTGGGACGAAGCTCGGCATCACGGAGTACAATTACGGAGCCGGGAATTCTATCTCAGGGGGACTGGCCCAAGTCGACGTATTAGGCGTTTTCGGTACATCTGACATTCACCTGGCTGCATTGTGGAGGCTAAACGGCGAGCATCGGTATGCGAGCTCTGCATTCAAGTTATACCGGGATTACGACGGACAGGGATCTGAATATGGAAATACGGCTGTGCAGGTGGATCTCGGAGACAAAGAAACGTACTCGGTCTATGCATCCATCCATGATGGCAACGAAGAGCAACTGCACATTATGGTCGTCAACAAACACATGGAAGATGCCACTGCATTCACTTTCAATACAGAAAGTAGCTCGTCCTATTCAGGAGCGGACATCTGGTTCTTTGATCAGAGAAGCCCGCTTGTTCAACAGGCTTCATCACAGTCCATTTCAGGTGATTCATTTACCTACACGGTACCTGCTCAGACGGCCATGCACTTTGTGTTGAAGTAGCCGTGATAACTGGCACTTTTTAAGCCAGAAGTGCTGGAATCACCCTGCCATGCACGTCTGTGAGGCGGTGCCGCCGACCTTGGTGACGGAAAGTGAGCCGTTCGTGATCGATTCCAAGCAAGTGCATAATCGTTGCGTGGAAGTCATGCACATGGACCGGATCTTTTGTGATATTGTAGCCGAAATCATCTGTCTCACCGTAGGTGATGCCCGGCTTGGCTCCACCTCCAGCCATCCATAGAGAAAAACATCGGGGATGATGATCCCGGCCGTAGGTAGTTGACGTAAGCTCGCCCTGGGAATAATTCGTCCGGCCAAACTCACCGCCCCATATGACCAGGGTATCTTCTAACAACCCCCGTTGCTCGAGGTCTAGAATGAGTGCGGCGGAGGCCTGGTCGGTGTCTTTACATTGGCCTCTTAGCTGATTGGGGAGATTGTCATGTTGATCCCAGCCCTGATGATACAATTGGACGAATCGAACCCCTTGTTCAACCAATCTGCGAGCCAATAAACAATTAGCAGCGTAAGAGCCAGGCCGGCGTGCCTCCTCACCGTATAGATCAAAAATGTATTCTGGCTCAGAAGAGACATCCATAACCTCAGGTACAGATGTCTGCATTCGGAAGGCCATTTCATACTGAGCGATGCGATTTAAGAGCTCCGGATCCTGATCTTGTGTATAGCGATGCTGCTGGATTTTTGAAAAGTAGTCGAGCGCCTGGCGCCTGTGGTGCTGGCTCAGCCCTTCAGGGTTAGACAAGTACAGTACAGGATCCTTTCCTGATCTAAATTGAGCACCCTCATGCAAGGAGGGGAGGAATCCACTTCCCCAGAGCCGGGCAAAAAGCGGTTGCGCATTACTTCGGCCAGATCCTTTGGAGAGCAACACACAAAACTCAGGCAAATTCATGTTTTCGCTACCCAGGCCGTAACTCAACCAGGCACCCATGGATGGACGGCCCGGTTGCTGCGAACCCGATTGAAAGAAGGTAATAGCCGGATCGTGATTGATGGCTTCCGTATACATCGATCGAATCACGCAGAGTTTGTCGGCTAATTTTGACGTATACGGCAAGGCTTCGCTAAACCAGGTACCACTCTCTCCATATTGCCTAAACGTGAATTGTGCACCTGCCAGGGGAAACGACTTCTGCCCTGCAGTCATTCCAGTTAGCCGTTGGCCTTGCCGGATTGAATCAGGGAGCTCTTCTCCGTTCCTTTCATTGAGCACCGGTTTATAATCGAATAGATCTAATTGGGATGGGCCACCACTTTGAAAAAGATAAATAATGCGTTTTGCCTTTGGGGCATGATGAAGGTTTTTCAGGATACCAGCACGAACAGGGTCATCAAGACTGATGTCCTGATTAAGTATGTTACCCAGTGCCAACCCTCCGATGCCCAGGCTCATTCGTCCAAAAAAATGCCGGCGATTCATGCGTAAGGCCTCATCCACTGAAGGCTCTCTATTTTTGGGCTGTGACTCTGAAGACATGAATTGTTTCTATTGCTTATAAACGGATTCCTGGAAGCTCATTATGGTGTTGCTGACTACTGTCATTGCTGCAAGCTCGGTACGATCAAGACCTTCTTGAATCGGGGCATTTCCAACAGATAGAAGATCACTGGCTTCTTGTCGTTGATTCTTGAAGCCTTGTGCTTGACTGTTAAACAGCTCAATAAGCAGGCTCAGCGTTTCTTTTTCTGGTTGAGTGCCGGTAAGTAGACGGTACCCCAGAGCAATCTGTTTGCTCACATCGCCTTTATGCTCCGCCATGATGCGCTGAGCAAGAACTCGCGCAGCTTCGACGAATTGAGGGTCGTTTAAGAGGACCAGGGCTTGAAAGGGCGTGCTCGTTTGTTGGCGGCGGACAATACAGTTATCCCGCGTCGGGGCATCAAACAAAATCATGGCTGGCGGGGGAGATGTTCTCCGCCAGAAGGTATACATCGCTCGTCTGTATTGATCCGGGCCTGTGTCGGGCACGTATTCCCTCAAAATGGTAAACTCGCTTTTTTCGGCCCATAACCCCGGTGGCTGATAGGGTTTGACACCTGGACCTCCTACCTTACGGACTAGCAGTCCACTGGCAGCGAGCGCCTGGTCACGAAGCATCTCGGCCGATAGTCTGTGGCGGGGGCCCCGTGATAACCAGGTATTTTCTGGGTCAGCCTCTCTTTTCTCCTTAGAAATAATGGAACGCTGGCGATAGGTAGCTGACATGACGATCATTTTTTGCACTGCCCTAACATCCCACTCACTTTTAATAAATGCCATGGCTAGCCAATCCAGCAACTGGGGATGAGAAGGCAATGCACCCTGGTTACCAAAGTCTTCGGGAGTCGCTACAAGGCCTTTTTCAAAAAAAAGCTGCCAGTACCTGTTTACCGCTACCCGGGAAGTTAGTGGATGACGCTCATCAAATAACCAGCGTGCTAAACCGAGCCGATTAAGAGGGAGCGTTTCATCGTAAGGCAAAATGGAGACCGGGGTAGCCGGGTATACCTGCTCTAGGGGAGCATCGTAGGTGCCTCGATCTAGAATATAGGTAGGTCGAGGATCTTGCAGGTCCTCCATGACCATGACTCCTGCCAATGTATCTTGGATACCGTTTCGTTGCTTCAGCAAGCTGAGCCAATTCTCACGAAGGCGAAGATAAGTCGTATCCTTTCTGGCCAGATTATGGTCTAACTTCTCCTCATTCGTAAATACGGGAGGATCTTCTGACGTGCTCTGATCCAGGCTATTCCTGTACAGCTCAGCGACCTCTATACGGGTCAAGGTTCGGTCACCATAAATGCGCAGATCATCGATAAGGGCATATCCCTGATCAACGATGGGTTGGTATTGCCATTTCCATCCAATCCTAAGCGGACGAGGTCTGGCCTTGGAATCAATGGATTGGCTCAACTGGTCGGCAAGAACATCGTGAGGCACTTTTTGTCCGTCAATGAAGATAGATAGACCCTCTGCTGTTCCTGATCCGTTATAGCTAACTACAACATGGGTCCATGCTTTGGATTGTATAGCCTGGGTGGAGCGTACTTCGATTCGATTCGCCGGGTAGGAGCTGATGAGTTGTACAGCAAGACGATGGTCTGTAAGTGCAATCTCATACCCTCTCTGGCTGTCATTCTTGCTAGACATTTTCATCAGAAGGCTCATACTGCCGGTGGTAGTATGAGGGTTGATCCAGAAGCTAAAGGCAAAGGGATCGGCACGATCAAAATTAGCAACGTCAATAGGAAACTGAAGCGGTTCGAAAGGGGTGAATTTTAGGCCGTAGCCCTGCTGTCCGCTGATCCCTTGTTCAAGTTCTGGCAGTTCGAAGCCTCGGGATGGATCTACGTTGTCAATCAGTCTGCCACGATCTAAGTCGTCAAAATCTAGCCAACTTAATAAGCCTTCTTTCAGAGAGGGGATAGCCTCGGGGCGTTCTGCTAAAAGAGCTTCCTGCTCGTACGCTTGGATGCGCTGCTCAATCTCGACAATCTGTTCTTCCAGGGCAGCAAGCTTTGTGTCGGTCTCTGCAGTGCCCATCAAGACCTGGGGGCCGTCATTTCCATCGCCTCGTATCTCGCCCAGTTCATTGACATTATTAAAAAAAGCATAGAACTGGTAGAATTCTTTTTGTGAGATCGGATCGTACTTATGATCATGGCAGCGGGCGCATTCCATGGTTAACCCCATAAATGCAGTCCCTGCAGTAGCGGTACGGTCAACGGCATACTCTACAAGATACTCTTCGGGGACAATACCTCCCTCTGCATTGAGTCTCTGATTGCGCAGAAACGCGGTAGCCAGCCGTTGTTCTCTTGAGGCATTGGGCAATAGGTCTCCTGCTAATTGCCAGGTGACAAATTGATCGTAAGGCATATTGGTTTTGAATGCCTGTATCACCCAATCTCTCCACGGCCACATGTACCTGTACCCGTCTAGAGAGTACCCATGAGAGTCAGCATAGCGGGCTATATCCATCCATTCGAGAGCCATCCGTTCGGCATAGGCATCCGTATGCATGAGCCGGTCGACGGCGTGCTCATAAGCGTCGGGGCGGTCATCAGAGAGGAACGTGTCGATTTCATCTATAGTGGGAGGGAGGCCTGTTAGGTCCAGCGATACCCTGCGGAGGAGTGTTTCTTTGTCTGCTTCGGGCTCTGGTTGGAGCCCTTGCTCCCGAAGCTTCTGATAGACAAACTGATCAATCGGATTATGCCCCCACTCACTCTCTTTAGCAGCAGGTACCGCTGGTTCTTGGACTGGTAAGAAGGACCAATGTGGAGTGTAGTCCGCCCCATCCTCTATCCACCTCGTTAACAGTGCAATTTCTCTAGTGCTCAGTGTTAGATTCGACTCCTCAGGGGGCATCCGATGTTCTGGATCTTCCGAAATAATACGCCGGTATAGCTCACTCTTTCGGGCATTTCCAGGTACAATGGCTCGTCCTCCAGATTCAAGCCGTTCTTTGATAGCACTAGTTGGTTCGTCGAGCCGTAAATTTGCTTCCCGTTTGTTTGCATCAGGTCCATGGCACTGGAAACATCGGTCTGAAAGAATCGGCTTTACATGAAAATTAAAGTCAACCACCTCGGGTAAGTCATTCCTATGTTGCACCTCCGGCGCTTGACATCCAACACCCAGCAGAGTAACAAATACGGTGATGTAAGCGATAAGACGAGAGATGTTCATAGGTGTTTGTCGTTCGGGGTTCATGGTTCGTTGTTGTTGGTGAATAACACCAAACACCGAACAACAAACGCCAAACATATTACGTCAAATATTTAAAGCGGCTGCCACCTTTCTACCAACCAATCCGCTGCAGACCTATAGGCAGCATCCAGATCTTCAATGTCCGACTCGCTCCCCCCGATATCAAGTCCAAAACGGCCTTTGTATCCGATTTGGGTTAATTCATTAAAAAACACGTCCCAGTTAATCGCTCCTTTTCCTGGTTCGAGGTGTTCTACATGGTGCCCCCGATTGTCCGAAATGTGGATGTAATCGATTTTTCCTGCTAGCCTGCGCAGTGACAGGGCAAGATTATCTTTTAATACAAACTGATTGGCCGTATCTAGATTGAATCTCAAATTGTCCCGTTGTACAGCATTATAAAAGTTGACAAAACCATCCGTGGTGGCGCAAAGTACGCCCATACAAGGATGCATCTGGTACGTCAGGTTGTATTGTCCCGCAATGTCACAAGCTGTCTGAAAGGTATCAACGAGATCAGCCCAATAGCCGCTCCATTGCATATCCTGAGGGAATGAAGCCTCCATAAGCACATCTTCCTCATAATGCCGAACGACTGGTACATCCTCGGGGAAAACGTATGGGGGGAGAGGGGCATTGTCGAGCACTCCATCTGCTCCCAGAACATGCGCTATTTCACATCCTTTCTCAAAAAGCTTAAGGTTGTAATCACGAGTGGCTCGGTCCGGCGAAGAGAGTTCTGGCAGGACGATGCAGAAATACGGTACGGATAATCCCAACCGCTCCAAAGTGTCCCTTGTTTTGAACCGTGCCTCGTACATCGCCATCAGATGAGGTTCATGTATACCTTCCAACTCAACACTGGAAAACCCCAGATCATGCATCTCTTGAAGGTACACGTCCGTTTGTTCTGCAGGAGGTGGATATCCGTATTTCGTAATGGGGTAGAGGTAACAACACGTAATGTGGTCGGGCAGCATGTGGTTCGAGTGTGTTTGGTTGTAATCAAAGCGAGCCGGCAATACCTACAATACCTGTGATAGCCATTGAAATAGCAAAGAGGACTATGATACTCATGAGGATATTATGGCCCTTTGATGAGGTGTGAATCCCCATCACTTCTTTTTTATTGAGCAAGCGCCACATCAAGATCAGGATGACGGGTGTTGCGATTGTGATGAGGGCTTGTGAAACGAGCATGACAGAAACAGGGCGGCCGCCAAATATGGGGACAACCAGGGCAATCAAAACGACACTAAGGACGAGCATCCGGTTAGGCAAAGATTGCATGTCGGCCTTTTCGCCTCTGTAATCTGCCAGTAGCCAGGGGCCGAGCAACATAATAGGAAAGAAGGAGGATAGGCCTGCACTTACAATGCCAGCAACAAAAATCGATATGGCAAACCGCCCAGCAAAGGGTTCGAGTAATCGCATCATGTCGATGGCATTTTCGACTTTCTGCCCTTGCACGTACAGGGTGCCTGCAGCGCTGGCCATGATGGCAAAACTGAGAACGAACATCAGTATGGCCGAAATGAGTGCATCTCGCTTTTCTTCTGAAAGATTGTCCGCTGTCCATCCTTTTTCCTGGACAAGGATGGAACGGATGACGTACAGGACAGCGCCCATTGTAGTCCCTACCATCCCTGCCAATAATAAGGCGGCGTTCGATTCACTTGGGATGCGAGGGACGAGGCCGCGGATCACTTCTCCTGGATCTGGAATGACCATAAACGATGTGATCAAGAAACTTAGCCCCATCACGCTGACAAAAATCACCAGAATTTTTTCGAAGAAGGAATATTTGCCATTAAGGAATAACACATAGAGGAGCGCTCCAAAAATAATCGTTAGCCATATGGGGTCAAATCCTTCTCCAGAGCTCGTTAATGGGCGCGACCATTCCTGTACGGATTGGGTTACAATGGCCATAACACCCATACTCGAGACGTACTCACTCGCGATTAACGAGATAAGGACAAACAGGGTGATCCCTTTTCCGAAGTGTGCCTTAAAGCTATTTAGGGACGTTTTACCCGTAATCGCTGTATACCTCCCAAAGGCTACGATCAAGACGTAGGTGAATACACAAGAAATAGCCAGGGGCCATACCAGCGTCATGCCATAGGCAGCCCCGGTTGCAGCCATGGTGGTCAGGCTACCTGTACCGATATTATAGCCGACAAGGAATACGCCCGGTCCTAGTATTGCGAGGAACCGGTTCCATTTATTTTTGAACATATGCGGTGGGGGGACATCGTGTAGGAATCCTTAGTATAGGAAATATTCTTTACTCTTCCTTTGATCGGTTTCTTGATTCTGGTTTCTGGTTGTTTCCCTGGTAAAAACCTGCTTTTTAACAAGAAACCAGAAACCAACCAAATAAACCATCAGGATTTATTTGGTTGTACTTAGATAGGTTTGTTAACTTTATTATGTCCGCCTTCTCTAGATAAATTCAGCCCCATGCCCTACCTGCTCGTTATTCTTTTTCTTCTTGTTTTTAATAACGCAACTGCCCAAAACCTGGGTCAAAAAGTCTATCGGTTTGATGCAGGTGCAGAAGAGACTGCTTCAGACTACATTGGCCTCACATCAGACGCCCTATACACAGAAGAGCAAGGCTATGGATGGACGCGCGTCCCTGAGGATAACTTTTCGAGATCCGGCAGAAATCTGTTTAGACATCAGGCCTTGCAGCAAGGTGTTCAAGGTGAAACCATTGGGTTTCGTGCTGACGTACCGCAAGGAAAGTGGTGGCTGACTCTGTGGATGGAGGCCGGCCTGGAGGACGTTAATACAGCAACTCTCACGATCAATGGGACGCCTGTGCAGTTAGCCTGGAATGCGTTTGATCAACCGGCTGAGCCGCGAACTGCGATCCAAAATATATATCGCCTGCTCCACAAACCCGTAGACGCAGGGGCTGATGGGCTCCAGTTTGAGTTTAATGGGGACGCCGACGATGTACGCATTTTGGCTTTTACTTTACATCCGGCTTCCCCTTCGAATCAGGACCAGGCTTCATTCCTTTCCCGCTTGAGAGAGCTAGGATCATACAAGACCATGATTTACGATCCGAAGAATAATGAAGGCTCAGTGTTTAACACCATTCAGGCGGCAACCAGAGAGTTAGAGGTTCTCAGAAAAGAGCTGGAGACTCATGAGGATGCCCATTTCACCTCGTATTGGTCGGACCAAATGGGACACCTGATTAGAGCTGAAACCCTGCTTGCCATGAGAGGATGGGATTGGGCCAATGACGAAACAGGCATGAGCTTGTTTGAACGAATCCATCAAGGCATTATGATCTTGGATGGTATTCTAGATCGCCCTGATGCGCTCGCTTTTCCGTTGTATGAGCGTGCGTCCTTTTCCCGGGGCCGGCTTTCTCACTGGTTGAAGGTAGAAGGCAGCTCTCCCCGGGAAATTCCGGGTATTCGGCAGCCTGATTTTGTGAGGCTCAATCAAGTACATCCCGAAGATTCCCTGTTTGCGATGTATGTCGGAAAGCAATTCGATATCCCCGATACTTGCGACACCCTGCAGAAATCAACACATGCCCCCGAATGGGCACAGGCTCAACATGAAACACTTTGTAGACTCCGTCTGATTTCACATTGGTGGGTAACCGAGCAGCAAGCAGAAAACGGCGAGTTAGGAGGTAAATACGGCGACGATGTAGAGATACTTCGCTGGTGGCCAGCGCTCATTTTGTCCGGTGATACAATTACGTATACAGGCTGGAAACGCCTTGCAGACGGCGTATGGAACAGCGGGAAGATCAAAGAAGGATACGCTAAGAATGTAAGCGACGTTGAGCATGCCTCTGAGTTCGTTTCTGACACGGCTCCCGTTATGACCCTCTTTTCGGATGATCCTGTTTATGCAGACCGCCTCGCATATTCGGCGCGCCATTTCGAAAATCTCTGGACAGGCACTACGCTCACAGGGGACCGGTTCTTCAAATCAGCATGGTTTAGTTCGTCAGAGATAGAAACTGACCCTCCTAAGAACCGGGATGTGGTCTACAACACACGCGCAACGAAGGCCGTTCGATATTATGCCTGGAAAACAGGAGACCAGCACGTCATCGACTTGTTGTCACAGTGGTCTTCTTCTTGGGCCCGAGCAGCTATGCGTACGGATAAAGACAAACCAAGAGGTATTGTACCTCCTTCAATTCGATTCCCTGATGGTGCTGTTAATGGGGATGAGCCATCGTGGTACAACGCCAATATGTACTGGACCTACTTTAATTGGAGAGGAAGTGCAATGATGTTAGAGCAGATGCTGTTTACCTATACACAAACGAAGGATGAAGCACTGCTTGAGCCTTTGTGGGCAGCATTATCGCTCATTCGTGATTATGCTGACGATGAAAAGGCTGCTTCTACACCTGGTTCGGCTGCATGGGCCGTTCAGAAACTGATCCATTCTCCGCGTTTTCTGAGTGTAGCTTCCCAGTGGCGGCTCGTCACGGGCGACACGCAGTTTGATGACGTACTGCTACGATATGGGACCCCTTACTTGCGATACAGATTGACGAATGATGAGTCGCATCTTATTTCTGGTCTAGAAGAAATCCTACATAAGATCCGGTTTAATACCCCGCTCCTCACCTATGAAGCCATCCATACAGACCGCATCTATGTAACCAATAGTGGCAACGGTTCTTCCCATCTAAAAGGGATGCTAACAGGCGATGGAATGATTGAGGACATGTCCCCGTATCCGGTACTTACCTGGGAGAAAGCGCCCTCATCCACAACCGCATTGATTACTGATTCTGCTCCGAATTCTATAAACGCTTCTCTTTTTGTTTTTGAAGCCAGGGAAGTAGATATCACGGCACGAGTTTGGACTCTACCGCCAGGAGAGTATACGATGACCCTGAGGGATGAGTCCGGCCGCAAGTTAATGGCAGAGCGGGTTACTATAAATGAAAGAGGGCAGCGCCTTCGGTTTGCTGTGCCCGGAAATCAGCTTGTCAGGTTGGAGGTGGAGAAGTAGAGTAGATAAGCACTTTAGCTTAGTAGCTACTTCCGTATAGGAATAAGCGATGACGTTTAATCTTGTCACCCTGAGCTCGTCGAAGGGTCTATGTCTAATTCTAGCAAAGTGCTTCCTTAGAGCATAGATCCCTCGATAAACTCGGGATGACACGAAGAGCAGCAGGATGGTGCAAAAGATCTACATTGCACGAGTCAAAACTATTTCTTTAATTATCCCTCCCGTTCGGGTGCCCAATCTATTACAACCCACCATCCCCCATGGCCCCTTTTCCCTTTAAGAGATTCCCTGGATTTTGCTTCCTTCTGGCTTTGCTGGTTGGGTGTCCATCTATTTTATGGGCCCAAACGGGTTCACTTGCCGGGCGGATAACGGATGGACAGACAGGTGAACCCTTACCAGGAGCGAGCATTCGCATCGTTGGTACGGCTATAGGTACAGCTACTGATATCGAAGGGTTTTATCGTATCACAGGGATTGGAGTCGGCGAACGGCAACTTCAGATTTCCTATGTCGGCTACCAATCCATGCAAGCGGCAGTTACAATCACCGCAGGCCAGACAACACCTTTTGATGCCCAACTTTCCTTCGGTGTTGTTGAAGGAGAGGAGATCATTGTTACTGCGCAGGCTGCCGGACAGGCTGCTGCGATCAACCAGCAATTATCGTCCAACACCATCACAAACGTGGTCTCTGCTGAGCGCATCCAGGAACTGCCCGATCAAAATGCGGCAGAGTCAGTGGGCCGATTGCCTGGGATTTCTATAGAACGCGATGCGGGTGAAGGCCAAAAAGTGATCATTCGTGGGCTTTCTCCAAAGTTCAACGCCATCACGGTTAACGGAGAACGTGTACCCTCTACCGACGGCGATGACCGGTCTGTTGACCTTTCTATGATTTCACCGGATGTATTAGCCGGAATTGAAGTATTCAAAGCCCTTACCCCCGATAAGGACGCGGACGCCATTGGTGGAGCTGTTAACCTGATTACAAGAAAGGCCCAGCCTGGATTACGAGGTAATGTTCGAGTGCAAACCGGGTATAACGATCACGAGAGTGAGTACGGGCAGTACAAAGGAAGTTTTGCAGCAAGCAATCGATTCTTTGGCAATAAACTGGGTATTGTTGGAACGGGAAGTGTGCAGAGAGCGAATCGGAGTTCAGATTTATTGGACGCTGGATATATCTTCACCCGGGAAGAAGAAACGGGAGGCATCATTTCTGTCAATAGTCTCAACTTGGGGGATCGACTCGAAACCCGGGATCGCTACACAGGCGGTTTGACGTTGGACTATGAAATTCCTGGCGGAGAACTCGTGCTTAACAGTTTTGCAGGGTACACAGACAGAGAGGAAGTGCGCCGGAGAAAGAGATACCGTATTGGAAGTGCGTACACCGAATACGACCTGCGAGATCGTGAGATTGGCCAGTATTTATATACTACCGCATTGAGCGGCGACCATGACTTTCAAAAATTCCAGGTATCCTGGCTGGGTTCTTACGCTCGTACCTTCCAAAAAACACCCTTTTCAAATAACTCCCGCTTTCGTGAGCTAGCCGCTTTTAGAAATGATTTGATTGAAGACCAGGGACCAGAACTCATCCCTTCAGGCGCGAGGAGTGAACTAGAACGAACGTGGTTTTTTGAAAATACGTTCGAGCGAGTGCGAGTGAACGACCGTAACCTGGCAGCCAGGATGGATGTACATGTCCCCTTCAATCTACAAAACTCGGTTACTGGGCTCGTTTCTTTTGGAGGCAAGATCCGGGACAAATCAAGGAACCGAAATGGCACGCGGTTTCGCAGCCCATTCGGGGAATTGGATGACATCGGGCAGGAGTCACCAAGCCGATTTGATCTCTTCCAAAGCCAGCGAATATTGATCTCCAACTTCCTCGATCCTGGCTTCGATCCAGGGGACTTCCTAAACGGTCAGTTTGAGTTTGGCCCTGGGTTAGATATTGACGCGCTCAATGCATTTACCGACGAATTTAGATCCCGGTACATCGTTGATATAGAGAGTGAAACGGAAGACTACGATGCGAGCGAAACCGTACAAGCCGCCTACGTTATGGCGGAAATCAAAATTGGTCCAAAGTTGATGATCATGCCGGGTGTGCGATACGAAAAAACAGTGACCGATTATGTAAGCTTTGATCTTGATGGTGAGTTCGATGACAACGGAATATTCGAAGGGACCATCGAGAGAATCACTGGCGGCCGTGATTATGAAGAACTCTTGCCAATGGTCCACGTGCGGTATAAGGTGACTGATCAGTTCGATATTCGAATGGCCTATACCAAGAGTCTTGCACGTCCGGATTATTTCAACCTTGTCCCTTGGGAGCGCGTAATTCCCTTTGACAACACGATTGAGCGGGGCAACCCAGATCTGAAACACACGGTTGCTACCAACTACGACGTGTATGCTTCCCTCTATACCAACCGGTTTGGATTACTCACGATCGGCGGGTTCTACAAAGAATTGGATAACATCGACTACCTGCGCGTCACACGGCTTCAAGGTGCCGAATTTAATGGTTTTGAGTTAACAGAGCCTGTAAACGCAGAAGATGTGTCCACAGTATATGGCGTTGAGGTAGATCTCCAAACTAATTTCCGTTGGTTACCTGCTCCTTTTGATGGCCTGCTTCTCAATGTAAACTATACCTACATCTTTTCAGAGACCTTTTTTCCCTTCTTCGAGATTGGGCCCAGAAGTCCTGATCCTCCCTTCAGACCAACTGTTATTGATACGGTACGAGCCGGAAGAATGCCCGGTCAGTCAGATGGTCTATTTAATCTTTCGGTTGGGTACGAGAAAGGAGGATTCTCTGGACGTGTATCCATGCTCTATCAAGGGATAAGTCTGGAGAGAGTAGGACAGCGGACCGAATTGGATGGATTTCTTGATGACTTCGTGCGCTGGGATGCTGCGATCAACCAACGCATCAATGCTGATTTTACTATTTTCCTAAACTTGAACAACTTCACTAACCGCGCTGAACGCGCATTTTTGGGGTCTGAGACCTTCGCTACCGATGAAGAATACTTCGGGTGGACGATGGATGTCGGGCTCCGGTATTCGTTCTAATTCCCTACAATAACCCAGGCTGTATTCCATGATTACAACTCGCTACGACCTGCCAACTTCGAGCTTCAATAAGCTCAATCTATGCTGCGTCCTTTTATGCACAATGCTTCTTTCCGTATTAACCACGAACGCCTACGCACAACGAACGGTTGAAGTAGAGCAAGGCGTATTTACACTCAACGAAGCCATTGACTCTGATACTACTGCCACTGGAGAGCGTGTAGATTCTAATACTGTTTATGTACTGGAACGAGGTGGAACGTATATCCTCAATGGATCGATTGAAAATCGTTTCCCTCTATCAATTGTCGCGGCCGATGGAGACGGAGATCGTCCAATGCTTATCCCAGGTGTTCCTGATGGCGGTTCATCATCTCGTCCATTCCGGCCCCGAGCCGATCTTACCCTTCGAGGCTTGTACGTTACCAATAAAGACGAACTGGATGGTGTTAATACACGAATCATTCGGATCAGTGGCGGTGACATACGCATCACCATTGAGGACTGCCATCTTGATCAAGATGCGCAATCTGCATTTCGATTTGACAATGACGGTGTGAGCGTATTTGTCAGAAACTCTATCATCAGCAACATCGGCCGCACGAGTTCGATGAACAACGGTAGAGCGTTTGATACGCGTGGTAATACTCTCGATTCGCTGGTAATCGAAAACACCACGTTTTATAATCTGACAAGCCGGGTCGTTCGTGACGATGGCGGCGGTTTCATCAGATACCATAAGTTTGACCACAATACAGTTGTCAACACGGGTCAATTCGTTTCTTCACCCTTTGAAGTGCAAGAGATGGTGTTCACGAACAACCTCATCGTTAATGGTGGATTCCTCGGACAAACAGACTCGACAAACGCCGACCGGCACATGATTCAAATTGATTCGCTTTCTGTAGACTCACTGGGTAACTCCATCCGTGACGGCGAACAAATCATTCGAATCAGCAACAATAACTTCTACACGGACCCTGCACTTGTAGCTGCGTACGGTGATTCCGTTCGAACGATTCCTACGTTTAATCCAACCGCACAGGCTTATCTAGATGATCGTGGTTTTGCTGATACAATCACCGATGAAGCCGTCATGTTTACAAACGGGCCTGCAACAGCCGTGGATCTATTCACAGACCGATGGACGATTGGAGCAGAAAATTTTGAGGATGGAACGAGCCTGTCTCCGTTTAGCGATGAAGGAGCCCCCTTTGATTTCTCCTATGCGGATACCTTCGACTCCTATTCGGCTTCACGTGCCGGGCAACCTCTAGGATCCCTGGTGTGGTTTGGTCAGGACATTACTCCGGTTTCCGTTGAAGATGATCGTTTTGAACAACCAGATGGTTTCCGCCTCTCTGGAAACTATCCAAACCCGTTTAACCCGGTAACTACCGTCCTCTTTGATTTGCCTGCCGCTGCTGAAGTAAGCATTGCCGTCTATGATTTGCTTGGCCGTGAAGTGCTTGTTATACCAGCACAGGTAATGGAAGCCGGTACAAACCAATCTATGCTCATCGACGCCGGCCAACTCTCGTCAGGCATCTACCTCTACCAGGTACGAGCCGAAATGACGAACCGGACTCTGGTAGAGACCGGGAAGATGGCGCTGATTAAGTAAGCCTCTCCGGCTCTACGTGATTTTACGTGGGTGGCATCCTTGACCCCCTCCGGCCCTTTCGGGCCACCTCCCCCTTTTAAAGGGGGAGGGGTTATCGGGGTGGCAATTCCTGGGCAAGTGTAGCAGCCCCTAAACTTTCTCCCCTTCCAAAGGGGAGATGTCCCAGAGGGACAGAGGGGTCTAGAACCTACAAATCAGCAGCCCCTAAACTTTCTCCCCTTCCAAAGGGGAGATGTCCCAGAGGGACAGAGGGGTCTAGAACCTACAAATCAGCAGCCCCTAAACCTTCTCCCCTTCCAAAGGGGAGATGTCCCAGAGGGACAGAGGGGTCTAGAACCTACAAATCAGCAGCCCCTAAACCTTCTCCCCTATGCAAGGGGAGATGTCCCGCAGGGACAGAGGGGTTACCCCGTCGGCTGGGCAACCTCCGGCGATTTTGGATGCTTATCTAGCCCTGGCTCGCGCTTCAAGAACTCTTTGTATAGATCGAGATGGCGATTATCGAGAGGGATTTTGTAGCCGTCGATAAAGACATGGTTGATGTTGGTCTGGGCCTCAAAGGGGTCGCCGTCGGTGACGATCACATTGGCTTTTTTGCCCACTTCGAGAGACCCAATCAGGTCGCTCACACCAAAGATTTCAGCCGGCGCCATCGTTACTGCCCTGAGAGCTTCCTCTCTGCCCAATCCATAGGCTGCCGCAAAGCCCGCATTAAAGGGGAGGTTGCGGACATTCTCAATCTCTCCCGTTCGAATGGCGATTTTTACACCCGATTTATGCAATAAGCCCGCATTCGCATACGGCTTGTCAAAGCGGTCCGACTGACGGGTTGGCGTGGACAATACAGGGCCAACGAGGCACGGAATGCCTGCTTCTGCGATTAAGTCCGCTACCCGCCATCCTTCGGCAACGCCGCTAAAGATTGGTTTTTCGATATTGTGGTCTTTAACCCATTTCATCGCAGTTTTAATATCTTTTGCAGCATTTACTGTAATGATGAGAGGGATCTCTCCGCGCAAGACTGGAAGCAGGGAACGCAATTGCGGGTTGTACTCTGGACGCGCGCCCTGCATGTTGGAAGCGACATAGGCAGAGTCAATGCGGTGATACAATTCTGCCTGGTCCCAGGTGTCGTTCAGCTTCTTGATCGCTTTCTCATACGCCTCCTTGATTTCTTTATCAGATCGGCGATCCCACCGGCTCGTACGGCCTTCTCTTGGGAAGGTCATCATCATGTACTCCATACCACCAACATGCATCTGGTCAGGTGTATATCCGTGCAAATTGATCATAGCTGCTTTGCCAGGAAGTAAACCGCCAGAGGGTTGGGTCAGTACAGTCGTAACGCCACTGACCCGGGTGACTGGAATAACAACTGAATTAGGGTTTACAGCCGTAAGAGCCTCAATATGAGGTGTTATTTCCCCAATCTCAGCATTGTCCCTGGTGCGTGCAACAGCCGCTACCTCAACAAGCCCTACCTGGGTACCTGCATCAATAAGACCCGGATAGATCGTTTGATTGGAACAGTCAATAATCGTTGCCCCTTCAGGAATTACGACATCCGCTCCCATAGCAACGATAATGTCATTCTCAATAATTATCGTCCCGTTTTCAATAACACCGTCCGTAACAGTCTCTATCCGCGCATTAGTTAAAGCAAATGTCCCGCGCTCCGGCTTTGGATCATCAAACGGTTGGCTAAATGTAGTGAGGGTGAGCAGTAGGGTGAGAAATATGTTCATCTTTGAGTTCAAAGTTCAAAGTTCAATGTTGTGGTTCAAGGTTTTAGGTCCAAGGCTCAAAGTCTACTCGAAGAAACTTTGAACTTTGAACCTTGAACTTTGAACTTAAAATTTAAAGGCGCCTTCCATGCAGCGGTGGTGGTCGTGATTGTCTAGAAGGAGGACCTCCTCCACTTCGTTTTCTGGGTTTACCATCAAGCGCATGTCATCGGGGTTCTCGTTGATGTCGAACTTTACGACGCCGTCTACGATCGTCACCTGTGGAATCGCGTAGATGGAAAGAGGGTGGGCGTTGAAGATGGCTACGTCTCCATCTTTTCCTGTTTCCAATGAGCCAACGCGTTGCTCGATGCCCAATTGTTTAGCGGGGTTGATCGTGATGAGAGCCAGGGCTTCATCATCGGATAAGTCGCCGTATCGTTGGGACTTTGCTGCTTCGTGGAACAGGTGGCGAATAAGTTCGCTGGAATCCGAATTTATCGAGGTTACCACCCCATTGCGGGTAAGAATCGCTGCATTGTAGGCTGTGGAGTAATAGACTTCAAATTTGTAGGCCCACCAATCTGAGAACACTGAAGCCGATGCGCCAAATGCTGCGAGTTCTGGAGCAACCTTGAACCCCTCATTGACGTGCTGGAAGGTAACGTTGTTTACCCCAAAATCACCCAACACTTCCATAAGCATGAGAATTTCGTCGGCCCGGTAGGAGTGTGCCTGTACCAGGACGTCGCCCCGGATGACGTCTGCCAGCACGGCCATGCGTTCATCGTATTCGGGAGGAATAGTCTGTGGGTTCAATAGCGTATCTTTTTCATACTCATCCCATTCTTCCATGTACAGGGTTGCTTTGGTGAGTGCATCCCGAAGCACCATTTCTACACCCATTCTTGTAGAAGGACTGATGCCATTGCCTTCTCCGTGTACGCGTGTTGGGTTCTCTCCTAGTGCAAACTTGATTGTTCGGGGAGCACCCTCCATTTTCAGGTCATCAGGAAACGTTGAACCGTAGCGTAGTTTCAGAGTCTCACATTGCCCGCCAATCACATTGGCTGATCCATGCATCACATGGATGGTTGTTACACCACCTGCCAGGGCGCGGTAGATTCCGACATCAAAGGGGTCAATCACGTCCTCCATAGTCACTTCTGACGTGACCGGGCTTGTTGGTTCGTTAACTGAACTGAGAGCAATGTGCGAATGCGCATCGATGATGCCAGGCATGACATACTGGTCCGAGGCATCAATAACGCGCACCCCTCGGGGAGCACTCAAGCCAGGCCCAATTCGTGTTATTTTGCCGTCTTGTATGAGTACATCTGTATTCGTCAGTGTACCGTTCGTTATTGTAATGACGGTACCGTTTTTAATCAGCACGTCTCCCATTTCCTGGCTCGCAGCAGAGGATATGCTTACGAATAGAAGAAGGAGAGTTAAAGCCAGAGTTTTATACATTGTAAAGTGTGGTCTTTTCAGTTTTAGTGCTATTCCGTGCTCTTATTGTCTTTGGCCTCGTTTTTATACTCAAACTTTTGCCCATCTACGAACACATATTTGACGTGGGAATCCTCCTCGAATAAAGGCCCTTCAGTTACTACAAGATTCGCCATTTTGCCTTGTTCTACCGTTCCCATGCTTCGAGACAGGCCGAGGGCTTCGGCAGCATTTGTTGTTAACGCAGCAAGGGCGGCATCTTCTGGAAGGCCATGCTCAATCATCTTTTTAAGATTTTTGTGGATGTCTTCCGGCTTAACGTCCTTGGTGCTAAACCCAAAATTTAATCCAGCCGCATAGAAGCTGGCAGGGGTGGAGACGTATTCTTTATAGAATATTTCTCTTCGGATCTGCAGATTTTTCCGCTCAATGGTAGTCGCCGTATGGTCGGTGACATGCATAGAAGGATCGTAGCTCGTGATGTCAGGATCAGCTTCGGTGGAGTCTTTGCTTTGCTCAGGTGGCTTTGGAAGCTTGAGGGTGGCAAACAAGGGTAAATTGGCATCGAGGAGCAGATCGACATATTCAAACCCTTCTGTAAGTCCGCTTAAAACGAGCGGGAAACCCAGTTCAGTTTGTAGCCGGAACGCTCTGTAAATTTCAAGCGCGTTGGTGGTATGCATGAAGAGCGGGGTATCGCCTTCAATCACAGGAAACAGTGCATAATGAACCGGGTCGTAATCGGGTCGCTGGGCTCCTGCGGCGTTTGCTTCGAAACGATCTTCAAGCGCCTTGCGCCGGCTCGCTTCTTTGAACAATTGCCTCATCTTGGCCATCACCCCCATCGGAGTCGAAGGGTATACACGCCGGGCTCCTTTGATTTGAGCAAACATCGATACGTCCCGCCGGACGATCATGTCATTACTGTCATCGCCGGCCAGTAGAATCAGTGCCCCTTTTCCAGGAAGCATATCGCCGTGCGGGACGATGTGCGCTACCGTGAATCCAGCTTTTCTCAGGTTTTCGATTGATTTCTCTTTCGTATCGATCAACTCATGAGCAGACCTATCCGGTTGGATACCTGCTGTTTCCGGATCAGGGTTTGCCCGGTTAACGCGTTGTCCTGCGGGTTGAGGTCCAAAGGCGCTACCAGTAGGTGTACTCTTCGGTACAGGAATGCCCGCATGGGAGAGCCCATCAATGAATCCTGCATACACACTCAGCCCGTCCCCTTCTATGATTTGTGCATCGCCCGGAATGGCGACGCTTCGACCTACGGCAGTAATGAGCCCATCCTCGATAACCACCGTCCCATTGGCGATTCGCCTGCCAGGAGCCGTGACAATCTCAGCCCCTTGAATCGCAAAGGTCTGCGTAGCCGGCTGAACATCATCCAACCGCTGCCCCAAACTGGTATCGGGTGTTATAACCAACAATAGGAGAGCGGCAAACGTTATGGGTATCCATCCAAGGGATCGCCGTTTAATAATCATAGTGCAACGGATTTAATATGTATTACAAGGTATGAAGGGGGCTCTAGAGTCCGTTCGTTCCTGCTTTCCAGGTATTGAAGATAATGTACTTCGCAACCTAAAAGGTGACAATACGGTCGTCCCGCACTTGATGCGGGATCCATGCAAGATAGTAGTCTATTCCAACCTTCCATGGATCCCTGCTTCCGCAGGAAAGACCGAGTAACTTACCCCGTCGTCAAGCAGTCCTTAATAGGCCGGCCTGCAACCCGAAACACGAAACCCGACACCCGAAACCGATCAAAAAAGCCCCCAGGATTTTTTTGATCGCTCTATTTAGGAAAATACTAATTGTTCTAAAGACTGTCGAGCTTCATCTTGAATATCCCCCACTGCCGGTACAAAAGATTATAGTAAATTGAGCCGTACGTAGACGCCCCGTGATTCGCTTTAACTTTCGTACACCTCAATGGAAGGTTCGATATTTAGGCCTATATCAGTCTGTTTTTTTTGTAATAAATAGCAGTAGGGATTTATTTCCTATAATTGGTTGCATTTATGTACAGTACAAAAGGTATTGAAGTCGTCGCTACGATCACCGAGCTACGGTCCAAAACTTCGGAGCTTGTCGAACATGCAAAGGGCAATGAAAGAGGGATCTTGATCCAGAAGAACAATGAGCCCTATGCCGTTCTTATCAGCTACGAAATGTATGCAAAATTATTAAATGAACAACTCCCTATGGAGATGGAATCAGAGAAAGCTTCGGTGGGGTAGCTTGTCAGATTAATCGTTTCAACGATTCGACTCGCTGAATCATCTGTTCCCTGTCCATGTTCTGATACTTTGGTGGGAGCAATCCTCTATTGGTACACTCAAGTACAGCCGCCAGGGATTGCAATTCGACTTCCATCGGGTAGGTAGGAGGGATGAAATCATCCACAGCTTCCTGAACGTGTTTGGCGGTGACCTTACCTTTCTTATTTTCTGCCGCTGCCCGGAATTTAGCCCGGGTAAGCAACGCTTCCATATCAGCCCCGCTAAAGGTCCGTTCTCCATTGAGCAATGCGTCTGGAATATCCTCTTTGGAGATTTTAACGCCCGTACGTTTCATCATCACTTTGAGTAATTCTTCCCGTCCTTCGCGAGTAGAAGGATAGAACAAGGCCAAATGCTCCTCGGCTCGTCCCTGCCGCTTTAAGTCAATCGGCATCAAGTCCGGGCGGGCAGTCACCAGGAAGAAGATAATCCGTCCTCTATTCTTGGTATTGCTCATAAAGGAAGCAATCTGACCAAACACACGCTGGGAAACACCCGAATCACCCGATGCATCTCTGTTGCCAAGCATGGCATCCGCTTCGTCGATCATGACCGCAACTGGCGTCATGGCCTCTAAGATGGTGAGTATCTTCTCGAGGTTGCCCTCGGTGGCTCCCTGCCACTGGGATCGGAAATTCTTTAGCTTCACCATAGGAATTCCAATCTCACCGGCAAAGCACGTGATCATAAACGTTTTACCTGTACCAACAGGACCGCTTATCAGGTAACCCATTGGCATAACGTCCGGCCTATTGTTCTTAAGCGCCTGTGCAGCCTGGCGAAGGTGCGTCTTTGCTTCTTTATGACCGGCTACCATGTCCAGGTTGTAGTCCGTTTCCACAAATTCAAGGAAGCCATACGCTTCAGCCTCGATGAATTCCTTCTTGAGGTTGGACAGCGTCTCATACGAAAGATGCGTCCTGTTTTCCATCACGTCTGCCAGGATGGAGCGAAGCTGAATGTATCCCAGGCCGGCTGTATTCTGCGCAAAGGCTTGAGCGGTTACATCCGAGTGGTCATCGAAATGCTTCTTCTTCTTGCCCTCTAAAAACGCATTGATAAACGTAGTGCGCTCTTCTTCATTCGGCAGTTCAATTTGAATCTCTGCCGTATGAGGACTCTGCACCAACTGTTGATTCAGGTCCTTTAAATTCTCTGTGAGCAGGCAGATGGTGAAGTCGGCCCCCAGGAACGCCGGATTATGTGCCCATTTTTGTAAGAAGACCAGCGCATTACGATCTTCCGATGAGTACATGGAGGCTTCAGCCATCGGCACAACAGTCTCTGCATAGTCGATGATGCAGGCAATGCGCTTGTTTTCACTCAATCGGATTCTAAAATAGTTTTCGAGTACCGAAAGCACCCGGACGGGGTCCTTTGGCATGCGCTGGGCATAGTCGGTACCAAAGATGGTGTCGTAGCCAGACAGCGCCCGGTTGAAATCCGACTGCGATTCCTGGTCCGCAAAGTGAATCCCGCCAGACCGGTCGTAGAAAAGAACGATGTCCCGTGCAGCAAAAAGATCTTCGATCAGGAAGTCGCGAAGAGGCAAATAAGTACGGTCCCCTTTTTCGTTGACGGTAGGGACAAGGTCGCGAACATTCCCATAGAGAATAAATTCAGCCAGCGTCTTCGTAAAATACTTACGAGCAAATTCCCGGGCCCATTCCGGATAATGCGTGGTGTACTGATCAATGGCATTCAACGACGGATTGTCCTTCTTCTCAGGTGCCTTTCCGTTCGTGTTGAAGGATGATTTTTTTGTATTCTCGTCGGAGGAATTTTTATCGGCTGACATGTAATAAACGGTTTCGGGTTTCGCGTTTCGGGTTTCGTGTTGGGGCCTTGGATCCGAAACTAGAAACAGGGCTTGGTACTATGCAATTAGGGTTTTTGGGGCAGTGTTTTTTATTTCTGGCTGAACGTTTACTACTTGTCATCCTGAACGAACGGAGTGAGGAAGGATCTGGGCAAGCGCAACATGAATGGATGTTGGTCTCTTTTAAGTCGTGCACGCCCAGATTCCTCGATCGCTTCGCCCCAACGGAATGACAAGGAAGCAATACCAAAAACTCAAATAACACTGCATTAAGTGCGTCAATATACGCAACTATAGGGACTGAGTGCCGATGATTGGATGAAACATCTCAAAAAAAGTGTCAGGTAAAAAAAGTGACCAGTGGGCCGCTGAAGATGTAGAGGAGGATGAGGCCTATAATACCGATTAGAATTCCGCTAAAGGCGATGTCTCTTGTTTCTAGTATACCGTTGGCGTAGGCAATGGCATTTGGGGGTGTGCTCACAGGTAGGGCCATGGCTAGAGAAGAGGCGAGGGCGATGGCTAAACCCGCATGAATAGGCGCCAGTCCACTATGTACGGCAGAAACGGCAAACGATATACCTATCGGCAACAAAAGGTTTGCAGCTGCCGTGTTCGACATGAAGGTACTCAGCAACACCGTCAACACCAGCAAGGAGCCGAACACGGTTTCGCCTTCTACAGGAAGCAACTCGATCAGCATTTTATCCAGGCCGGTCATGGTCATGCCCACACCAAGTGCAATTCCGCCAGCGATGAGGGTCAAGATGTGCCACTCCAGGCTGTTGTAATCTTTCCGTCCCAGCAAACCGGTCGTTGTAAGTGCAATCGCAGGGACCAGGGCAACAACGGATGCAGGGAGGCCATGCCAGGTGTCTGTAAGCCACAATCCAACGGTTACTACAAAAATGCTCATAACAAGGACGCCTCTACTGGTGAGGGCAGGAGCTTCTTGTTGAATGTCGATTTTTTTCGTTTCAGACTTGTAGGTAATCCTGAGTAAAACCCAACCTAGCACAAGCAGTGTGATCATAAAGGGCGAGGCAATCGCCATCCACGAAAGAAAGCTGATATCATATCCCGCATTTGCCAGGTAGCCCGTTGCCACGGCATTGGGCGGAGACGCAATCGGGGTACCCAATCCTCCTATATTCGCAGCGAGGGGAATGCATAAGATCAGCGCTTTTCTCAGTCGATCCTCCCGTGATAACGCGGAGGTCATCGGGATGACCAGCGTAATCATCATGGCTGTTGTTGCTGTATTGCTCATGAACATGGAAAAGGCAGCCGTGAAAAGCATGAGCCCGAGCAAAATGAGGCTTGCCCGCCCATTGAACATGCGGAGGACGATATGCGCGAGCATGGAATCGACGCCTTCCTTTAAGGCCGACTTGGCCATCAAAAAACCACCCAGGAAAAGGATAATAACGGGGTCTGCTAAAGGGGCAAGGAAAAGCCGGTAATTGGGATTGGCACCGCCCTCGAATCCAATACCGGCCCAGTTACCCGGATTGGAGAGCAAGAGGATTTCAAGCCCAATAATGAGCAGAGAGGTCGCGAATAAGGGGAGGGCTTCAGTAGCCCAGAGCAGAGCCGCTAGTGTGAAAATTCCTGCCATCAATGCCGCTTCTTGAGTCAGCCTTTCCTGCAATAGATAGACAACCAATAGGGCAATCAAGCTGCTTGCAATGAATAATCCGGCATATTTTAGCGAAATCGGTGCTGGAATATGGATTCGTTGACCAACAAGCCGAATCCAATAGCTGATGTCGTCGTGAATCGTACGCCGTTTTAGGGGTCGCATGGGGGGTTAGGCATTAAAGTCTATCTGGTGGATTCGTTGCAGTCCTGAAACCGCATTGCATACATACAATCGTTCAGATTGCCTTACATCTTCGAGGGTGAGCAGCTTCTCTTGGAAGGATGGACATTGGTTCAGAATCAATTGCCTGTACACTCCGGGCAGTAATCCGCTAGAAAGGGGAGGGGTGTAATACCTGCCCTCAATGCGGACAAATAGATTGGTGCGGGACCCCTCTGCCAGGTATCCCTCCGTATTCAAGAATAGGACTTCATAATACCCGTTTGCTGCGGCACGGTCGTATTCCTCGTTATACAGGGTGCGGCGCGTTGTTTTGTGATAAAAATAAATGTTTTCAGGATCGACTCTATGGGGTGAGATACAGACCGGCCTGAACAGGGGTGTTTTATTCGTAAGGGGAGAAAGGGCGATTCTAAAGTCTCCATTCCTGCGAACGGTAACACGGACCTTATGCCGCCCAGACGTTCTCAGCGTCTTTTCAACTTCACGGAGTGACTCGTGGAGGAGTCTGAAAGGTAAAGGGATCTCGAAATAATCGGCAGACCGTTGCAGCCGTTTCAGATGCTGATCCAGGTATACGATGCGATGGCTGTGCAGCATCGTTTCAATGAGCTCGAATGGTTGTGTTGACTCAAGCTCCATGGGGGTTCTTATGGTCGAGTTGAAGAAACTGTCCCTTCAGGATGCATTCGTCGTATTCCAGGTCGGGCTGCGAATCCCATACGATCCCGCTGCCTATCCCCATTCGTCCTACCCCATCCCGCAAGTCGAGGGTACGAATAGCGATATTGAAGACTGATCGGTGATCCGGCGATCTGTACCCCATCGTTCCGCAATAGATGCCGCGGGGTTGGTCTTCGAGGTCGCGGATGATTTCCATCGCACGCAGTTTAGGCGCTCCTGTGATAGAGCCGCCCGGATAAAGGGCTTCAAAAAGACTGAGGCTGGATACATCCGGTTTTAATGTCCCCATGACGGTCGACGTCATCTGGAAGAGGGTCTCATAGGTCTCGAGCGAATACAGGTGGGGGACGTGCACGGTCCCTACTTCGCATACTCTTGATAGATCGTTTCTCAGTAGGTCGACGATCATCACGTTCTCTGCACGGTTCTTGGCGTCATTGACCAGCCAGTTTCCCAGATCTTTGTCCTCTTCACTTGATGCCCCCCGCCCTATGGTCCCTTTCATGGGCCGTGTTGTCACGTTGCGGCCCTCGATATCAATAAATAATTCAGGCGAAAAGCTTAGGATGTGTCCCTGGTCGTAGGTGATGAGGGCGCCATACGAAACGCTCTGCCGGGTTCGCAATAGTCGATAGAGATAGAAGGGATCGCCTTCGTAAGTAAAGGAAAGTGAACCCGTGAAATTGATCTGGTAAACATCCCCGTTACGGATGTGCTCCTTGATGCGTTGGATGCGCTCTGTATATTGCTCCCTGGTGAGTGAGAAGGCAGGAGCGCTCATCGAAAATGGGGTGTCCGGCTGCGTAGCCAGGGCGGTTGCCAGTAGATTGGGTTCGAGAAACTGGCAGGACTCATACACGCCAAACCAGGCAAGTGGCGCGTCCTCTTTTTTATAGGCAGGCCACTTTTCAAACGCATAGCCAGCCTCATAGTCCATAAAACCAGCTACGTAGTATCCTTTATCTACACAATTATCCAATTCAAGAAGAAGAGAGGGGATATCCGACGTGCTGAATACCTGGAGCGTCTCGACCGGATTACAAAAGAGAAGACTTCGCTCATTAGCACCCCCCTGCTTCGACGCATCGAAGAAAACCGTCCCCGGTTTGGCAGAGTGCAAGGTGCAGAGTGAATTCATAGTGGTAAGTGCAGAGTGCAGAGTGCAGAGTGCAGAGTTTTAAGACTGAGGACTCTGCACCCTGAACACTGCACCCTGCACTGCCTTAGGCTACTGTGACGTCGTCGCTTAAGAATACGTCCTGAATAGCATTCAATATGTCAATGCCTTCCGCCATTGGGCGTTGGAATGCTTTACGGCCGGAGATGAGGCCCATTCCGCCAGCGCGTTTGTTGATGACCGCTGTGCGGACGGCTTGCTGGAAGTCGTTTGCGCCTGATCCACCGCCTGAGTTAATCAATCCGGCGCGGCCCATGTAGCAGTTAGCAACCTGGTAACGAGTCTGGTCGATTGGATGGTCGCTAGAAAGCTCAGAGTAGATACGGTCGTCAAGCTTGCCGTAGCTGGAGTCGCCGGTGTTAAGGGCTTTGTATCCGCCATTTTGTGTTGGCTGCTTCTGCTTGATGATATCCGCTTCGATGGTAACACCTAGATGGTTAGCCTGTCCGGTAAGGTCGGCACTGGTTTCGTGGTTGGTACCATTTACTTTGAAGCCCGAGTTACGCATGTAGCACCATAAGATAGTTGCCATGCCCAGTTCGTGTGCATGAGCAAACGCTTCTGCTACTTCGACGATCTGACGGTTAGAGTCATCTGATCCAAAATAGATCGTAGCTCCTACGGCAGCACAACCCATTTGCCATGCTTCCTCGATGCGAGCAAACATGATCTGCTCGAACGTATTAGGGAAAGTGAGCAGCTCGTTGTGGTTGATCTTCAAGATGAAAGGAATCTTGTGGGCATATTTACGCGCCACAGATCCGAGAACGCCATAGGTAGAAGCAACCGCGTTACACCCTCCTTCAATCGCCAGTTTAACGATGTTTTCAGGGTCGAAATAAAGCGGGTTTTTGGCAAAAGAAGCGCCGGCAGAGTGTTCGATACCCTGATCAACAGGAAGAATCGATACATAGCCAGTACCACCGAGGCGGCCGTGGTTAAAAATCGCTTGTAAGGAACGAAGTACTTGAGGATTACGATCTGAATCGATCCACACACGGTCTACAAAATCAGGACCTGGCAAGTGAAGGAGGTCCTTGGAAATGGTTGTGCTCTTGTGGTCCAACAAGTAGCTGGCTTCATCGCCCAGCATGTCGGCGATACGGGAAGTGGTAACTTCGGCCATGACAGTTTTCTTTTAGTTTGTCGATTTTTGGTTTGTCGGGTACCTATTTTAAATGATAAAGTTCAAAATAAGTAGACAATGCGAGTTGGGAATTGTAGAGGAAGCGCTTTTATCATAAACTTTTAACTCGCGGCCTCAATTCTGGCGAAATTTGCGAGGGGTTCGACAGAAGGCCGGGCAACTCATAGGATAACAGCGGCGCTAATAGGAGGCCTTTAGAACCAAATGCGCTGAATGCATGGATACGAGAATAACCGGGGAGAGGACCGATAATTGGCATTCTATATCCCGGTACGGTTACCCGAAAGCCGGCCTGGCCGTCGATGAATTGGGAGTTTTGTAGAGCTGGGACCACGTAGCAGGCCTTTTCGAAGAGCTCGGTGGCTATTTCAGGGGTCGGCCCGTCGGTAGTGTATTGATGCTCATAGGAACTGCCAATGGCGACATGATCCGCTTGCGGGGCCATATACCCTTTGCTGGAAATGGGGATAAGGTCATTTGGAGTTAACCCTTCTGGCAGGGTCACCCGGATGGTTTGTCCTTTTACTTGGTGCAGGTTCAGGTGAGAAAATGACGGGTTTTGCAAAAAAGTCCGCCCCCAACATAAGAGCACCCGGCCTGCTTCCAATCTCTCTGATTGCCTGGATTCATGTTCGACCTCTAGGAATACACGGCTCTCATTCTCACTCCAACCCACAACCCGCGTCTGTGTGCGGAATGCAACGCCCTGGCTCTGGGCAGCTCTCGCCAGGTGCTTGACATATTCAGGTAGATTGACAGCGCCGGCCCGGCGAACAAACATGGCCCCTAGAGGGGCATGGATATGAGGAAATCGCTCAGCAGATGCTTCAGCTTCCAGCCATTCAGCCTCATCGGGCGCCATAGCAATGGACTCTTTAAAATAAGCAGCCTGTTGTTCATCATGCGCAGGCCGCAGGACTCCCCGGTTATCAAAGAGGTGATGCCCTTCCGTTTCATCCAATTGCCTATGAAAAGCCTCAATTGATTCCTGCATCCTCCAGGACGGCCGTCCACGCAGCGCCGGCATCGGACTAAAAAGCCCTCCAGCCACCCCCGAAGCCCCTGCCGCCGGTTCCCCCGCCTCCACAACCAGCACCATTTCCTGCCGACTTAGAGCCAAAGCCGCACTAACCCCAGCAATGCCGGCTCCTACTATGATGGTATTGTATTTCAAATCAAAAATGGCTTTTTGATTAGTTTCTGGTTTCTTGTTTCTTGTTTCTGGTATGTGTTTTCGTCTACTGCATTTGAGTGAGTTGGATAAGCATCTCTGGCCTTTCAGTTTGTTGGAAGTTAACCTTGAAATCAACAAGAAACCAGAAACAAGAAACCAGAAACAATTCAAACGATTCCATAAATCGTTTGAATAAAAAAGGATCCAGCATGAACAAACCAGTAGTCGTCATTGGAGCGGGTGTGATCGGATTGTCGATCGGTTGGTCACTTCAGAGAGCAGGGAAGCCAGTCATCATTTTCGACAAAGGCCAGGCAGGGCGAGAGGCGTCGTGGTTGTCGGCGGGGATGCTGGCGCCGGAGACGGAGATGGGGTTTGAGGATGAGGCGTTGTACGTGTTGGGGCGGGAAAGTATGCGGAGATGGCCAGGGTTTGTGAAAGAGTTGGAAGAGGACAGTGGTATATCGGTCGATTATCGTTCAAACGGTATCTTGCACGTTGCGGATGATCGGGATGCATTGGAGGCCTTGAAGCGGCACTACGACTTTCAAAAAGAACTCGGGCTGGATGTGCAATGGTTGAGTGGAGCCGAAGCCCGGGACGTTGAACCCTTTATTGCACCCCGGTTGCCAGGGGCCGTGTTTTCGAAGACGGATCACCAGGTAGATAATCGTCTGCTGGTGGAGGCGTTAATGGCCGCATTTATAAAGAAGGGAGGGAAGATCATAGAGGAGACTGCAGTGCAAGCAGTTTGGACAGAAGGCGGAGCCGGGATTACGACAGATGTTGGAGATCGGGTGGAGGCTGATTATGTGGTGGTGGCAGCAGGGGCATGGTCTCGCAAGATTGGCGGGTTTACCGAAGAAGGGAAGCCGGCTGTGCGTCCTGTGAAAGGGCAGATGCTTCAACTCAAAATGCAGCGCCCGTTCGACTTGCAACACGTGATCTGGGGCCGTGACGCGTACCTTGCGCCGAAAAGCAATGGACGGTTATTGGTAGGAGCAACAGTTGAAGAACGAGGATTCGATGCGCAGGTGACTGCCGGAGGGTTGTATTCTATTCTCGAAGCCGCGTGGCGTATCGTGCCCGGTATTTATGATCTGGAAGTAACCGAAACGTGGGCAGGGTTGCGGCCTGGAAGTAGAGACAACTATCCGATTTTAGGTGATTCCGAGCTGCCAGGGGTTCTTTTTGCGACGGGCCATTACCGCAATGGGATCTTGCTGACACCTATCACCGGGGATGAGATTGCGCATCGGATACTGCGTGGAGAAACCTCCGAATGGTTGAAGCCGTTCTCTCCCTCTAGATTTTCCCATCAGCACAGTATTAATTAATATAGTATCATAGCCCATTACATCACAGCAATGCGCACTATGAGCACGATAACGGTAAATGGAGAGCCCCGGCAGATCAATCCAGATATGCTTTTAGTCTCTTTATTGGCAGAAATTGGAATAGATGTTGATTCCAGTCGTGGAGTGGCTGTAGCTATTGACGACACCGTTATTCGAAAGAAAAATTGGGCTTCTCACGTCCTCCATCCCGGGGCCCGAGTCGAAGTGGTGACTGCCAAACAAGGCGGCTAGCTCTATACCTCCCTCATTCCAACATCCCCTTACCCCATGAACGATACGCTCAAAGTCGGCACGCATCAGATTTCTTCCCGGCTCCTGGTAGGAACCAGCGGGTATCCAAATTTGCAGGTACTACTGGATGCGCTAAAAGTGTCTGAGACCGAACTGGTTACCGTGGCGATACGGCGATTGAATCTGGAGGATATCTCCGAAGAGAGTCTGCTCGATTTATTGATTCGCGAAGGGTATAAGCTGCTACCCAATACCGCCGGATGCTACACCGCGAAGGAAGCCGTGTTGGTGGCTCAATTGGCCAGGGAAGCGCTAGAGACGGATCTCATCAAGCTGGAGGTTATCGGCGACGAAGAAACGCTCATGCCGGATGTGGAGCAACTCCTGAAGGCCGCAAAACAACTGGTGGATGATGATTTCACCGTGATGGCCTATTGCAATGACGACCTGATTACGTGCAGAAAACTGGCAGATTTAGGATGTGCGGCAGTGATGCCATTGGCTTCACCGATTGGGAGCGGCATGGGGCTCATAAATCCGTATAACCTGTCACTGATCCGAGAATATATAACAGAAGTCCCATTAATTGTAGATGCGGGAATAGGCACAGCCAGCGATGCGGCGCGTGCGATGGAGTTGGGGTACGATGGGATTTTGCTTAATACAGCCATTTCGAATGCCAAGCACCCCGTGATGATGGCCGATGCAATGCGGCATGCTGTTGAAGCGGGCCGGTTGGCGTACCAGGCAGGTCGGATTCCACGCCGGTATTATGCAAAACCTTCTTCCCCGAAAGAGGGCCGCATAAAGGTAGCATCTGACGCAAGCGTTAACGTCTAAACATATGAACATTTCATTGCCTCGCCTGATCTTGATTGCGGATGGGTTCGCAACCGAGAATCTCCTAGACAAAATCGATGAAGCCATTGGGGCAGGCATCAAGTGGGTCCACCTCCGGGACCACAAAGCTGACTACGACATATTCAGCGAGCGGGCTGAATACTACATCAAGCAGTCGCCCTCGATCATCCGATATACCATAAACCGGAGGCTCTACGAAGCGCGATCGTTAAATTGCCATTTCCACACCAGCAAAAGAGGTCCATCGGTGCGAGAGGCCCGAAACGAGTTAGGCGATTCAAAGCTGATCGGCTATTCTGCGCACACCTTACCCGAAGCCCAACAAGCCAAAGAAGATGGCGCAGATTATGTCTTTTTCAGTCCGATATTCCCAACCCCAAGTAAACCCAACCACCCCGGCATCGGCCTGGACGCCCTCTCCCACGTCTGCAAGGAACTGGCCCCCTTGCCCGTCTACGCCCTGGGCGGCATCACCCCAGACCGCGTCCAATCCTGCTTCATGGCCGGCGCCTACGGCGTAGCTACGCTGAGTGGTATTTTGGGGAAGCGGACCCCCTCTGTCCCTGGGGGGACATCTCCCCCTTTGAAAGGGGGAGAGTTAGAGGTGTGAGGATGTAATTGAAGCTTAATAACACACCCCCAATGCCCACCAACCCGAAACCCGAAACCCGCAACCCGAAACAGGCAACGGTCCCCGTTGCTCTAACAATCGCCGGCAGCGACTCCGGCGGCGGCGCAGGTATTCAGGCGGACATCAAGTCCATGCAAGCCAACGGCGTATTTGCCACTTCGGCTATTACAGCGATCACGGCCCAAAACACGCAGGCGGTTACACAGGCAATGGATTTGCCCATCGACCTCATTGAGGCTCAGATCGACGCCGTGTACGACGACTTCACCATCGGAGCAGTAAAAACCGGGATGTTGTCCTCTGCAGCGATCATTGAGTCGGTGGTGAAAAAAGTGGAGCAGTGGGAGATGCAGCCACTGGTTGTTGATCCGGTGATGATCTCCACGAGTGGATACGTATTGCTCCAGGAAGATGCAATCCACTACATGATTCATCTACTGATTCCCAAGGCGACCCTCGTGACGCCAAACACCCACGAAGCCAGTCACCTGACAGGGTTAGACATCAAAACCATCGACGATGCCCAGGAAGCTGCCAAAAAGATCTTTGAGATGGGCGCGCAAGCCGTCCTTGTAAAAGGCGGCCATCTAGAAGGCATGGGCCAGGCCACTGACGTTTATTACGACGGCAATGAATTCGACCACTTCCACGCCGAATTCATCGACACCTCGCACACCCACGGCACTGGCTGCACCTACGCCTCCGCCATCGCCGCCCATCTTGCTCGCGGCTTTGAGTTGAAGGATGCAATTGCTTATGCGAAGGAGTATGTGACAGAGGCTATCCGGTATGGATTAGATATAGGGAAGGGGAGTGGGCCTACGAATCACTTTTTCTTTTTGACGTCGTTTTGAGGCACTGCAAAACCATATCTAGCGGCTAAAACTCGCATTGAAGCACTGCAAAACCATTTTTAGCAGCTAAAACTTGCATTGAGGCACTGCAAAACGATATCTAGCGGCTAAAACTCGCATTGAGGCACTGCAAAACGATATCTAGCGGCTAAAACTCGTAGTTCAGTGCCTAATTGATATAGCAGAGTATATCGGTGGTGGATTTGAGGCACTGCAAAACGATATCTAGCGGCTAAAGTTCGCATTTCAGTGCCTCAAAGAGACGCTCTATCCAGTAAAACTCGCATTTCAGTGCTTCAAAGAGACTCACTAGCGGCTAAAACTCACATTGCAGCACTGCAAAGAGACTTTCCATCCAGTAAAACTCGCATTTCAGTGCTTCAAAGAGGCTCTCCATCCAGTAAAACTCGCATTTGAGCACTGCAAAATGATTTTTAGCGGCTAGTGCGTCTCTTTGCAGTGCTGATTGATATACGGGCTTATATCAGTTGATGATTGTGAAGGGGTTGATGATTGGTTTGAGGGAGGGAGAGGCTTTAGAGCGGTGCTGTTTGCCGGCCTCTACATAGTGCCTAGAGATTCTTTGGCCCTAAAACAGGCCTATCAGCAGACCTATTCCCTTCCAGTAGCAGCCATGCATCAGTAGAAGGGGTTCACGCCAGTCATTCGGCAACTTTCAAAAAGCGCGGGATCTTTGGGCAGATTTATGAGTCTTAAGAAGCCCGATAAAAAATCGGCACGTGCCCGTAGCTCAGCTGGATAGAGCGTCTGACTACGGATCAGAAGGTCGGGAGTTCGAATCTTCCCGGGCACGCGATGAAAAGGCCTCAGAATTGTGATTCTGAGGCCTTTTTCTTTATTACATCGCTCTTGTAGCGACCGATTTGTAGCCTTCGTTTTAAGCAACAATGGGGATAAGGCAACATGGTATGCGTCCTTTGATGCAGGAAACAGCTGGAATGGCATCTCTTTGCAGCAGTTTAATCGCTACGCAGTAATCCTTTATACATCGATATTGTGAGGCATGAGGGTGAAGTTGAGGAAATGCTTCTAATTTTGCTCAGTGTTGAATAAGGACTAATTTGATTTATCGTGTGTATAGGTCGATAGCTTGTATCACTCGATCCATGTCGATGTGAAAGTCAGGATCTGATCGGACATGAATGCCTTGATGTAGAGCTACCGCTTTAAGTTCGTTTGGTATCCTCGTACGGTCAAAACTTGTTTCCTTACCTGCAAATATCGGAATAATAGGGATTTGTCGTTGTAATGCGTGTTCGATTTCTTTCCGGAGGTAGTCTGTAGATATATTTATATTGTCATACCAATTGTCACCGACAATAGTGATGAAGACACTGACTTTTTCAAGCGCTTCTTGAAGACGGGTGTCAAAATTAACTCCTAACGGTATTGATTCTAGATCCTTAAACACCCTTTCTGATCCATATTGACTAACTAGCTTGTCATAAATTCGACCTGTTAAATGAGGGACATTTTTTCTTCGGTAAGCAATGAAAACAGAGAACTCATTCTGATTCACAAGTGGTATCTTTTTGGAGCCTAGTGACGGCACAACTCTTTCAGGGACAAGTGATCCGGAATTCTTTAGAGCAGATGTATGTGTAGATTTGAGTGCTCTGGCTATCGATTGAATTGCATATAATAAGACTAAGGCAACAGGAATTGCAGTTACAGCAATAAGGGCTAAAGTTGCTATCATTATCTCTCAATAAATATTCCCGAAATATTACTTCTTAGTGTATCAATTACTTTGCTTCTTGACAATATCTATTAATCATTTCTCATCTCAGTGGAATAAGTCAACTATCATTCTACGAAGTATGATGAATATCATGTTTGAAATAGACTTAGTTGATTGACTTTAACTTACTTCATAACAAGTCTTTTACGAGCTTTTCTGATAGCGCGACGAACTGACCGTTGCACGATCTCCTTTATTTAATAACAGCACATCAATAATTATTATGCAAAACTCATTAATTACTAGGTCTTCGGTCATTTCCTCACTTTTTGTTATATTCCTATCCGCATTGTTTATTCCGTTTATGTCAATTGCATTTGCGAAGTCAGAATCAGAGCAGTTTTCTTTACTCAATTATGATGATGAGAAAGCTTACATAATCTTAAGCACCTCCACTGCCAGTGGTGACACAGTGCTCACTAAGGTCTTATTAAAAGTAGTTTCCCAAGATAATAATTTCGATGAATTGTTGATTTCTGAAGTTAGAGGATACGCTACAACAGCTTTGGAGGCTGTAATTGATGAAGATGGAACAGTAACTATCGTAGATCAGAGAATTCAGCCAGATTTTACAATAACCATATTGACTAAACGGCTTACGAATAATGAATCAAATACAAATTCAGTAGCCCTCTCAATAAATTTGACCAAGAGATCTGATAATAATGGTGCAAATATAATCTTAGAGTCCGGGCTACATGTAAAAAAAGACTCTGAAATACTTGAGACTTTTAAGATTCATTTTCAGAGGTTTGTAAAGAGTTATATAAAAAATGAGTGACATTGAAAACATTTTTAGCTTTTCATTAAAACATTGGAGGTCACTTCTTGTGATTTCTTTTTGTCTCACCCCTACTATTTGGTTTTCATTAGTACTGCTTAATAAGTCGAATATTGATTCGGTGAGAAAAGAACTTGCTGTCGAATCTGAAATAGTTGACTCTCTAAGAAAGAAAATTATTGAACTGGAGCTCAAGATTGACTCGTTAAGACCGACAAATGATTCTCTAAATGTTGACTCATTCAGTATTTATCACACCTACGAAAATAATTAAATACGCATAGCGGGAAAGACTAGACCCTGGCCACCAACAGTTCTGCACCTGGCTAGAAGAAGAGTGTCAATTTATGCCGCGTGCAGTTTTACTGTAAACAACACCCACCTAATCTGTACAGCCCACCTGCCGAGAATATCCTAGCGTATTATTCGAGTGGGCCTAGCAGTATGTGTACCCTTCCTGAAAGCGATAAGTCGATCTTCATATCCAAATTGAACTCCGCCATCTTGGTAAAAGTATCTTGCCCTTTTTATTTGGGAAAGGTCACGCAGCATATGGGCAAAGTGATTTTGCCTGATCAGAGAATGTTCATTTCTGGTTCGTTTACACATTTTTTGTAAGCCGCTATCCCCTTACTTCATGTCAGAGGGTTCTGGCATTGTCTGGTGCATTAGAATCACTGACTTGATTCCAGATATATTCCGAAAGAATATTTTCTGCTATTTCTGGAAGTTTGATTGTCGGAAGTTCTTGTGCCATCCATTTTAAGGAGTCGCCAATGACTTGTTCTAAGATGTTCTCTTCAGGATGTAAACTAAGTTTTGACGAACGCTTAACTATAATGGCTAGGACTGCTGGAGCAAGCTCTGGAAGATTTGCATTGCTTAGATAGTAATCTCTGTCACAAAAAGGAAGAATTAGCTTGTCGGCCAGCCGATTTATACGTTTCGCCCAAGTAGTTCTTCGAGGACAAGGAGCAACCCACACTAGTTCAATGGGATTCAATGTGATTTCAGCAGGTTGTGAGAGCCAAAATTTGCGATAAAAAGTTTGAAGAAAATGCTCGAATTCTATGGGATTAAACAGATAATCACGTCTCACTCTTCCTAGCCAAAGGTAAAATTCATCATATGGATAAAGGTGATCGAAGTGTAGGTAAAGATATCGATCAATGAATTCCCAAAATTCATTACCCCGTTTCCAAAATCCGTTTATAAGTAGAATATGAATCCAGTATCGTATTAGAGACCTTTGTTCTGGGGTGTTATTACGTATTATACGATCAATCCATGCAATCGTAATGGCTTCAGCGTATGCTTGTACGAGATCCCTCAAGTCTTGGAAGGTCTTGTGGAGGGGTAGTAGTGATTGTTGTGCATTGTTATAATTCGAAAATCTTGCTGCATCTGAAAGGACCTTAAGATTATCGATCACTTGATCAGAACCCCAGTTTTTATCTAAATCCTTCGATGAAATAAAATCTTCATAATGTTTACTTCCTGGAGAGTCTGGGTCGTTTTCGGGTGAATTTTTGGGGTTATCATCTACCCCTCCAGATGGTCCCTCAGGAGATGTAATCCCTACTGCTCCTGGGCCTAAACCGCCTCCAAGGTAACCAATCCGAACTGCTTCAATAATTTGCTCTAGAGAGTCAAAAGCAACTTCTTGTTCATTTTCCCAGAACCCAAGTTGAAACTGATGACGTGTGGCAGAAAGGCCAATTGACAATCTACCTACTGGTATTGGCACGAGATCAGGTACGCATACAAATACCGAGCTTTCTGAAGGAGATAAATTACCCGAAAGAATTGGTTGACGTTTGGAAGCAAAGGCAGCTCCATCTCGAACTGCCCATGAATCAAAATACCATTTAGTTACTTCCATTGATATCCTCTGCCATGGCTGGTTACAACACGATATGGTATTTGCTCTTCTCCAAGCCTTCGTGAAACTATTGAACGACGGCGTAACCATTCTTCTTCATGAGGGCTGCAGAGATTTTCTCGATCTCTATCTCGCAAACGTGCTTCCATCGCTACTATCTCAGGTGCTTCTACAATTTGAGCAATGTCCTCGGGAGAAAAACTTGAACCTAGATGTACTTCAATGAACTCTTGATCTGTAAGAGCTAACTCGATTACTGTACCACTTGTAACTATTTGGCGGGTATGATCAATTTTTGGCAGTACTCTAAGTAGAAGCATAGCTTCGGCGTCATCATTCCAATTTCCACGAAGTCTTTGTATCTCCTCATTACTTGCGTTCTGCAAAGGTTCAAACAAGGTGTCATAAGAGTCTCTATCAAAGAGTCTTGTATTGTCATCAGTAATATCTTGTCGCAATACCATGCAATATTCGCCATAATACCTGACGCCAGGGCCGCCAAGAGTCAGTGCACCGAAATAATCATTATGATCCACTCCAACTCTTGCATCTGCTCTAAGCCGCAAATGGTCGGGTGGTTTGTGACCAATTTCCGTGACTAGCTCGTATGCGTTAAGGTATTTGCGAGAATCTAAGAATGCCAATAAAGCAGCAGCCCTGATATTGACTACTACTCGCATAGTTGTATTGGGGTCATTTAAGATCTTTCTTATGCATTCTTCGTTGGCATTTGCGAAAGCACCATTATTTGATGACAACCACTGTTGTAACCTATTAGACCATGTTGAATTGTCAAAATACGGTTGCGCAAACCCTTTAAAATAGTCATTTGATGGCATTGTCTCCCTACAGAAGTATGAAATAGAAAACTGCAATAATCAAGAGTATTAGAGGGAGCATGAATCTGATTTTTAACACAGTAAGAACCGATAAAAACCAGTTCGTTCCTATACCATCAAGCACGCCATTCTTTATTCTGCTATTTGCTAAGGCTGCTCCCCAATAATCTTTGACAAAATCCTCTTCTTTGAAAAATCCACCATGTGGATAGTCATGGAACCTATCTTTTACCCGAGTATGACCGAAACCATTTCGTCCAGAAGCTCCGAAACCCCACGTCGATGATTCTGCTAGTACTGGCCAAATGTCATTGTTACCACAATCATTTATAACCTGCCTTACTGGCTCTTGAGTGTAATTAGGTGGGCCGATCTTGTGACTCACTTTGTTCCAATCATAGTTCCTATCAACCACCGCCCCGCAAAATATTATTCTATGAAAACGAACTGTCTCTTCTTTAATTAATAGGTGTGCAATGATCCAGGTACCAAAACTGTGGGCAATTACAGATACGTTACCCAAATTGGAGTCTTCGAACAAGGGTTTCATTTTTGAGAAGACAACAGCAGCAGCATCTTCCCTAAACTTGTTAATTGGAATTAGAAAACGAAAGACATCGAAGAAGCCGTATCCAATAAAAATGGGATAAAGAGTTGGATCTGAATCAATGAGATATTGTCGTATCTTCTCTCGCCAACTGGCCTGGGTGCGAATTCCATGGACCATTACGACTGCATGTTTGGAGATGGCGAATTCTTGCAGTTGTGCTCGCTCTGTAAACTTTGAAAAAAAGGTTAGACTAGCCAGATCACTTTTTTTACCCAGGAGAAGTCGAATTTCCACAAAATAAGATTCTTTGTTATTTGCTAAGAATTCCTGGATTTCTCCTGCCATAGCTATTGCAGCTGTAGTTGCATCAAATCGAGCGAACCCAGTGCCGAAAGCAGGCATCGATATGCTCGATAAATTCATTGCTTTTAATAAATTAAGGCAGTTCAGCGTAATTTTACTGATAACTAAACTTTCGTCTTCCACAGTTGGTTGAGCTGCACTGGGGATTGATGCTGCATGATAAATATGTTTGACACCCTTTTCAGCAAGATTACCTGAGCTTGTTGCGATTACACTTCCAAGATTAAGTGGTACATGCACACGCGATTCTTCATAGACAGACTTCCCCGCTTCTTTTAGGACTGCAAGTGAACTTCCTCCGCCCATTGAAAGCTGAGTGTCATCAGAGGTAGCGATTACTTCGGTGGTTGCTTCTGAGATGCTACCTAATGTGATGGATAGAGTTGAGTTTCCAATTTGGTATTGTTGAGAAGACTCCATGATAAAGAGCAGAGGATTTTGTTCATGGAGAAAATTAGCGTTTACTTACAATTTATACAAGCTATTGTGATGGTTTTTGAATTCTAGAGAAACCACTGATAGTAGAGTTTTTAACAAGTAAACTGATATATCAAGAAGTTCTTTCTGAGTTAGTGGATAAGGTTAATAAGTTTATGCTTTTATGTGCTCAAAAATCTGTCCTATGCTAGTATGATTAACTCCATTCTTTACGCAGTTTTTCCAAATTATTGTGAGACTCTTCGTACTGTCGTTTGTACTGCTCAAGGTCTTCTCGAAGATCTTTGTTTTTTTCAGCGTAACTAATTGCATATTTCATTCTTGTTAGATTGACCATGTGTATAATCGCATCCCTAGCCATCTTGCCTTTTGTTCCGAGATTTGTGGTACTTGGGTGATCTCTATTTATGTTGACCATAACGAGATCGTAAATATGTACATTGTTTTGAATAGTTTTACCTGTTTCACTCTGAAAAGCCTTGCCTTGGGGATCTATACTTGGATATGCATTCAACAAATGAAAGAACGGACCTCTCAACAAGACCTCTTCCTCATGGTTGTAAAATGATAACTCTTGAATAGGCACTGCACATATAGAACTAACCTTGCTATCTGGAAATACAGTATTATATTCATTGATTAAGGTTGTGTCTAATGATTCAACGCGGATCCTGAATAAAATTGGCCGATCATCCGCATTTGTGCTTGAGAACTGTACTGCTTGGACAAGATCTGTACTGGAAGAAACAAGTGACAGAGGTACTGATATGCGACGTTCTAGTGCTGGAAGTTCTGAAAGTTCTCGTAAGAATCCATCCTCCTTTTTACCAATGGGCATTCCCCTATAAACGGTTCCTGTGTAATTATTTACATGATCATTTAGCTTCACATAGTTATAAAGGTCAATGTTTATCAATTCGACAAGGAAAACGGCAGATTCAAGGAGTTCTTTTCTGTCTCCTAAGTCTTCAGTTCTGAAGAATTCGTTTAGGATGTAGAAAATTGATTTATAGGCTGAATCATTTGTGTAATACTTTACCGCATTAAAATCTTTGTCTACTTCCTTTTCGCTCAGATCAATCCAGTTTCTACGTTTTTGCAAGATACCTAGAAAAGCCTCTCTTAATTCATTCCATTGAATACGATTAAGATCTATATCTTTATTGTAAAAGATATTTTTCATTGCATAACCAAAAATAAATTCTTCTAGTTCATCAATGAGTCGATCAAAGTCTTTCCACCGTTCTCGAATGTTATTGATACTACCTCGTATCATTGTCATTCGATCATCCATAATTTTGTCATTAAAAAAAGGAATCACACTTGAACTCCTACCAGAAAAGCGGTCTGGACGTGATAACATTATTCTTTGCCCTCAAGGTTAATAAACGTGATTTCGGTAAAAGAGACTCCCATTTGCTCAATGTCTTTCTCAGATAAGTAAGGGCGGCTATGGCGATAACGATTTATCATTGCCCTGAGTAATTCCTCCTGATTTTTAATATGTGTAAAGGAAAATCTGAAATGGGATTTTTGAAGGTCCTCATAAGAAATATGTGAAATATACTTTGTGCATTCCCCAAGTCTACTTCCTTGGAAGTCTAGTAAAGGTAATACTTCTTCCTGTTCAGTTTTATACCCCTTGCGGATAATGCGAGGCAGTATATATTTGAAACCAAGATGGTGTTTGCTATTAGGTAGATTAAAGTGGTTTAGGCGATCTTGGGTAGGTGGCAAGCATCTATAATCTTCGGTTTGTATTCTGATCATTGCATCTGCCCCTGATTGGCTTAATACTGTATGCTCATCAACGACTTGCTCTTGATTGTCCTGCCATATAAGAATCGATGTGCTATTCATTTTTATCTGTCTGAACTTGTATAAAACTAGACTCCATAAAGGTCTTCTCTGAGATACTCGTACGATTCACGGAAAGCCTTAGCAGCACTCTTTGGGAAAGGCACTTCCGAGAACCCAACGTCAAACTTGGAATCTGCTGTAGGTTTTTCTAAAGCCACTTTTGCATCAAACCGCCGAATCCATACGTCATAATGAGCAATTAGAGCATGTGAATGACCGCGTAAATTCTCTGGAAGAAGATGGCCATTTGACAATAAGATAGTACGAACTGCTTGATTGCTATCTTTCATAAGAGAAGCATCAAAATATGACGTTGTCTTCTCACGGAACGTTTTCTGATAACGAGTTGCTATTTGTGAGGTGCGATCCAGATGCATCACTACAGGTCCGACTACCTTTGAAAGAGATTGCTCTTTCCAGTCACGTGTAAATCGATGTTGTTCTATCTTTCTATTAAGGAAATTCTTTAATAAAAAACCTACCACAGATCCACTTAAAAGGGTTGCCAGCATGGTTTGAATTAGAAAATCTCCCAAAATGAAAGATTCAGGACTATCCATATGATTGATTTAGGACTCTGTAATTACAGATAAAGATACTTTTGATGACCTATGAAACCAGATAACAGTAACGGTCTATTCAGTCTATAATGTTTTTCTAATCTACTTCCAAAATAACAGAAAGTAGGGGAGCGAACAAGATAAATACTTTTTTGATTTATGGTGTTGCTTATGCGCAGTATTTGTACAAGGGAATTGACTAATACGTACTAAAAATACTCTTATTAGCCAAAAATAGGCGATATCACCCCCTCTGCCCCCTAGCTACGGATCAGAAGGTCTGGAGTTCGAATCTTCCCGGGCACGCGATAGAAAGGCCTCAGAATTGACCTATAATGGTTGTTCTGAGGCCTTTTGTTCTCTTACTCTGAATTCATTTCTCAGAGATTCTATAATGAAATATAGCATTAAATTGCCTCAGAGCTAGTAATAACGAGCACATCGCCGCGTTTCATTATTATATGTCACGGCACTACGGGCCACCGCCTGTAGAGTTAATAACCTGCCCGGTTACCCAACCCGCTTCGTCTGTGCAGAGCCAACACACAAGACGCGCTGCATCTTCGGGCTGCCCCCATCGGCCCTGAGGCTCCTTCGCAACCACGGCCTCGTATAGCTCAGGTGTAGCATACCCTGTATCTGTTGCGCCGGGATTCACCGCATTTACGGTCACACCAGACGAGGCAAGGTGAGCTGAAAGGCTCATTGTGAGCGGTACGAGCGCCCCCTTCGAAGCTACATACGCCAACTCACCGGGCATGGGTGCCAACTGCTGTCCCGAGATCATCAAGACAAGGCGGCCTCCGTCTCTACCATCATGCTGAGCAGCGAACGCTTGAGCCAACAGCATAGTCGCACGGACATTGACTATCAGGTGTCGGTCGATTTCCTCGGCAATGAGAGTGCCGAGCGCTCCCATCGTGCTGTATGCGTGGTTAGCGACGACGATGTCCAGGTGCCCGAATGCTGTTGCGACGACCTGTTCCGGAGCACCAGGTGCGGTGAGATCCGCTTCTATGGACTCGACGCGGGTACCGTGACGGCGGAGATCTGACAGGAGTGGGTTGAGCCCATCCGGATCGGCCCCCCAAGGCATTTTGTTGTCATAGGGTCTGTAGGCGTGAACGAGAAGGTCAGCCCCGAATGAGGCCAAGCGGTCAGCGATAGCAAACCCTATTCCGATGCGGCGGCTACAGCCAGTTACGAGCGCTAGTCGTCCAGCGAGTGGACGCTTTGATGATGCCATAAAAGGACAGTGGTTGGAAGTGAGGGGGGCGTGTGGATAGTTAACCTATAGATAAAACAATACGCTTTGAGAAAACGGAGTCCATAAGCCAGTTTTTATACCAATCTGTCGTAACCCCTTCCCAGTCCAAACATTACATGTCTTAAATAAACTGAAAGAGCCATTGGCAGCGTAAAACGTATCGTTAACACGATAACCACTTCCTGATATCCAAGAGAAATGACCATTTGAATCTTTCTGAAATGAGCCTTCAATATAGCTCGCTAGTTGAGCATATTGGCTTTCAGATATAACGAGACGCTTAACGGTTGATGACGGTTTTGGCTTTCTAAGATACGTTACATGCATGGCCGAGTTGCTCTTTAGAAACAAGGCCTTTAGAGCCGTGCTCAGTTTTAGATCTGCCCAAGTTGGTGTTTCCAGGTAAAACCCTTGATCTCCCCATCCAAAAGATATATGACTCATGGTTGAAGGATCGATGCCTTGAAAGTTTGAGGCAGGAAAATAGGGTTGCCAATCGATTGAATCTGAAGTGATGGGCAAAATAAAATCGGTGTGCACACCATTCGAGCTAATGAAAATCTCGATGCCTTCACCCTTAACTGGATCGAATGCCTGATTAATGGGGATGAGACTTAAGACCGTAGCAAAAAGTAAATAAATGAGAGGTAAAACAATGATTACGAGCCCACATTTTAGAAGAAATTTCGTTGTTTTTGAGCTCATTTAACTGGTTAAAGTCTGAAAGCGGTATAATGGCCTGGCCATATCCCGCCCATTGCTAAGGATAAAACCTGTCTTCAAAGCTGCAAGACACAGCCAATAAATGCAAGCTCCGAATTGTACGCAATAGATCGGCCGTTCATGGCCTTGTTACGTATTGTCCCTACTTCTGCTGATTGACTTTTTGGCTAAACGTGTTAGCCCTTCTCGATTGCCGATAATTCACTTCGTAATTCTACCGGAAGATATTTATTCGCAAGATCTATAATTCCCCAGGGACCGGCTTCAATCCAGGGCTGCAATCTTGCATCATTACCTCGTGCTTCCTGAGCCAACCAGAGTGCACTGGTTAATGCTCCCCACTTTTTGCTAAAAGGACCACTTGATAAGCCCTGCAGCAAAACAGCAGCTTCCGCCTCCGTTGCGTCCTCAAGAGCTATCAATCGTTCAACAAAAACGGGCTGTAATTCAGTCAACACCGCTTCAGCAAGTTCGGTTAATTCTCCGGTGTCGCTTACCCATTTCTGTGAAAGTGATCGATAATTACCTATTCCTTCTACCAGGCAATCCCACAGGGCGTATTCCAGTGGAGATTCAATATGTATCGGATGAGCTTTTCTCCATGCCTTATGCAAGATATGCGTCATCTCATGAGCAAAGAATCGGTCTATGCGTTCTTTGTTCTCAGAAGCACCTCCATAGAGGTGGTGAAGCATGTTTAAATTGAATCCAATGGTGGTATCAGAAGCCGTAAAGGCATCCGCGCCGCCTGCGTTACCAATAACAATGATAATCTCCCTGGGTGGTTCTATTCTATTGAATGGAATCGATAATGAGTCTATCCATCCAGTCCATTTTGGGATCTTGCTTTTTATCAATTCAGCCCAGAGTTGCTCTTCTCGAGATAGAGGTTTTGGGTCTTCTTGAAAGCTTTTTATGGTCTGTTCATCGTGCCGTTCGTGAATGGCTTCTATCCATGCAGCGGTAGGATAACCGTTTTCCATATAGCCATCTATGACAAGCAATTGAGGAATGGGTCTCGTTGTCAAGTCTTTATTCTTGCCGGGGACATCACACGCGGACATAAACGAGCTACAGATAGCGAAAACAATTAGGCTCTTAAAATAGGATGCTGTCATCAGAACGGTTTTCCATTTGGATGTAATCCCTTGCTCACTCATCTCAAAAAACTGGTGCTAAAAGAGGCATTGGGCAACGGGAATTAGACGAGCAGAGTTTAAAGAAGGTTTACAAACGCATAACACTTTGGCCACCTGCAAAACCACTTCACTCAAGCTAGAACAGCGTTTCTTACTTAAGTGTATTCGCAGAATTCAATTAATCTTACAGTTTCAGGAGCATTTCATACTGACCAAAACCAGCTGTAAGGTTGATACTCTTTGCGAAGTTCTTGAATGGGAAGAAAGTATTAGGTGTGTTTATGATCTTGATTTTATCAGTTTCTGAATATTGGAGTAGGTTATGGAATAAGGTTGTTGCTAATCCGTTTCGCCTATATCTTTTGTCAATACTCAATTGAGGGATATCACCTGTTTCTTTTTCTATAATACCATATCCAACAACACTGTCTTTGTCGAATAATCCTAATATTATAAAATATTCTGATTTTCGATTTATCGAATCAATCGAGTTTTGCCATGAGGGAATAAAATCCCAGAACGTTTTAAATAATTCCCAGTTTGGTTTTTTAATTTCTTTTATTGGGTAATTATTGTTCATTTTGTTTTTATCAATCGAAATTTTTTCTTTGGTTGAAGTGAAATAATCAAATTCTCTTGTCACATTGAATCCAGCTTTTCTGTAGAGTTCATGCGCTGATTTGTTTGTGCGAATTACTTCTAGTAAGTATTGAGAGATGTTGTTTTCACGGAGAATAGGCAAGGATTCATTAAATAGATTTGTTGCAATACCTTTTCTGCGAAATTCTTTAATAATGCCCGTTCCAGTATCGTAGGCAGTAAGTTCGCCGTTCCAGCTACCTATTCCGTTTAGGGTGAAACCCACGAGTTGATCGTCATTAAATGCCCCGAATGACAATTCCAAATCAAATCCTCTTCGTTCTATCATATATTTGAGTTGTTCATAGGATAAGTTGAAAGGTTCAACGTAATCGGAAAAAGCGTTTACGAAGGCATCGTGAATGTCTTGAAGAGTAACTCCACTAAGGCTTTTAATCGATATCATTTAAATTATCCAGACTTAGAAGGTCATTTTGAATTTTAGCACATAACGGCAGCCATATCGCGCCAACTACTGAGGGCATTAGCTTTTCTCAAAGTAACAAAGACATTAAGGACCAGAAAAGCGGAAAACCGCACGAGGTTGGTTGTTCATGGCCTTGTAGTGTGGCGTATATTTTGTTCGATTCGAGCGGTAGAAAAGTCTTTTGCAAATCGACTGACTCGCTTACTTGAAGGTTTGCGTCTTTAGGAGTTCGCCGCTCTCATCGTAAACCTTCCAAGTGCCCTTCTTCTTGCCGTGTTCGAAGCGACCTTCGTCCCAGAGTTGGCCATTGGCATGATATCGCTTCCATACACCGTGCTTCTTTTCTTCATCGTCGAAGCCGCCTGTCCCCCGAGGTTCGCCATTCTTGAAGAACCATTTCCACTGGCCTGCGATCTTTCCGTCCTTGTAGCTGCCTGTGGACTGCATCTGCCCATTGTTCAGGAAGTATGTCCACGTTCCTGATTTCTTACCGTTGTCGAACTCACCTTTGCAAGAGACCAGACCGTTCTTGAAGTATAACTCAAAGGGGCCATGTTTAGGATTACCGTCTTCGTCGATTCCAGGGATGTCTTTCATTGAGCCTCACTGGTTGGTACATCTGTTGGGGTGGATTTAACCTGCTCGATTTCGACCGATTCGATCTCTATTCCTCGATCGAGCATCATATGAGCCGGACATTTTGCAGCCCTCATCAACCTGGCTCGATCAGATTCATTAAGCTTGCCTATCAGCGCAATCGATTTTGTGATCTTATCCTTCTTTGGGCTTCCTTGAATATACTGTTTCTCATAACTGCATCGAACTTCTGCTCTCTCCAATGGCAGATTGTGCTGATCAGCATATTGCCGTAATGTTATCGCTACACAAGAAGCCAATCCTGAGAGGATATAATCATAGGGATCGGGGTATTGATCATGGCCACCATATTCTTCCGTTTCATCACATTTAAATCCATGATCACGGACCTTGATGTCTGTCAAAATCGAATGTTCACCAACGATGGCCGTTACGAATTTCTTAGCTGTTGTATTATTCATATCTCATAAGTCTCTGGGTTTAGCACAAAAGCACATACCGGCTTGCCGCTCAGCCGCAAGGACTAAGGGCAGCGCGATGAATGCACGTGTTAGGCACCAATTATCCACTCAGCAAGAAGGTATATGGATAACGTGAGCCATGTAACAATGATAAGCCAGTAAACAACAGGGTTGTTGCGGCGCTCTACATGCTCCATAAAATGCGTTGAGCCACGCCGGATGTCAGGTACAACCCATAGAAGAAATAACACCCCCCATATCCAGCTCGCGTCACTCAGAACGGCTATGGCAACAATGACCAATCCCAAAATAGCACGCCATCTGTAGGTTCGTGTTTTTGCTGCTTTATTTTTGGCTTGAGGATTATGGTATTCTTCCACGATATAAAACGCTGCACCCTGAGAGTCGAAAGCCAGTAGAGCCGGGCGGTTTCCTAATGGTTGTTCTACCACAATCTGCCCACCGCCTTTTTCAATATCCTTTGCTGTGCTTGAGAGACTGCTTACCGAAAAGTAAACGCCCCAATATTCTTTGTCTCCCTTTAAATCGTTACTCGTGACCTGGATACCAGCTATCGGCTCGGAGTTTTCCGATGGTGCGAAAATCTCATATCGATCTTCGTTATCCGTGGCCTGAATGCGCCAACCAAAAACGTTGCTGTAAAAAGATTCCACTATCGCCAGATCTGAGACATGCAATTCGTTCCAAACCATGTTGCCGAGAGTGCCGGTTGCATCTCTGCCAAACGAGTCTTCCCCTTCATAGCAGGTAAAACCTGCCCCTGAGGGATCGCGAATCAACGCGATCATCCCTCCTCCGGGTGCGGGTTGTGGCTTTACTTCAACCTTTGCGCCGTGCCGCTCAGCCACACGGACTATTTCCTCTATATCTTCAACATGAATGTATGACATCCAGAAGGAAGGCATACCCATGTTTTGGAATTTTTCCGGCATAGTGAATAAACCACCCGCAAACCCGTTTTGAGCCCGGCACGAATAATAGCCGCTGTCTACCTCTCGATATGTCCAACCAAAACACTGGCTGTAAAAGCGTTTTGCCAACTGGATGTCATACGTTGATAAATCGGCCCAGATAAATGTGTTGCTCATGACATGGTGCTCTAACTATACTACGTTCAACATATAGTGTATAAATATATTTCCTTGGATCAAAAAGAGGTGCCCAGGGGCAATTTACACCCCGTAATAGCCAAATGCAGCCCAATATCTGGGGTGTGCATGCTCTCTTCTCGCTGGGTCTGAAAGAGCAACGGAGCGGTAAAGCCGTTCAATCACAGCAGTTGGTACCACCGAAGAGCTCGTCTCGTCTAGGAGCCTTTTATAATAATCAGACTTCTCACCGTTGGTCGTGTCTCGTACCCACTGCTGGGCCTTTTGAAGAGCTGTGGCTGGATTGTCTTCCTTGAGTCGCCACCGTTCATAGAAGCACCACATGAGCATTAGGGTACTTTCATCTAGTATGGACCATAGTGAAGCTACTACACCCGCAAAGCCCGATTGCAATAATCCCGTGGGAAGGCTTATCAACTCGTCGGGAAGCTCCGATCCTATAGCTGCGGTTTCGCACGCGGATAGCACTGCAATTCTCCCGTTGATTTGGTCTGCTGTAATGAAATCACGAACGGATAGCAACGTGTCATCCGACAACATTAATCCTGACGATAGAGGGTCGTCACTACTAAAGTACCCGTGGCATGCAAAATGAAATACGGAGAATGAGGCCGCGTGCTCGATCCATGCTTCATACGTCGCCCCATCACCATGGAGCACTTTTTTCATCGGAAAGAAGGCACTCGATACCATCCCTTCCTGGACAGCACCAGTAAGTGGAGACGCATTCACTGGAACGGGTTCAGCCACAACCAGAATGCTTTCTGAATCTACTTGTGTTGCTTCATGTTGAGCTTGCATCAGCCCTTTGGCATTGGGTGCATAACGGATGGTTATCTCATCGAGCGCATACTGTTTACCGGTTGCGGTAGATAAATTACTCACATTCGCGGCATGCAACGGAAGTAAACCCATAATTCCCGATGAGAGAACAACGACTTGTTCAGCTCTCAAGCGAGACAGCGCTTCAAGCAAGCCTTCCATTACAAATTGCCATAGCCAGTCTGTTACTCGTTCCAGGGCTTCGTTCCATTGTTGCTGGTTATCTATGTCCTGAGGAACTGACCTCCAGTTTGCATAAGCACTTAGATAGTCCCTGAGCACTGTAAATACACGTTCGTCTGTTACCTCTGGAAGCCATAGATGCCCAATATGGTCCTGGCTAACCAGCAAAACCAGCCCACCCTTCGATGTGGAGACGATATAGGCAAGGGGTACCTCTGCAACTGCTTGAATCTCTTCGATCTGCAACCCTTCTTTTAATTGCTTTTCACCTGTGATTTTAGCTATTTCCGCAGTAATGCGGTCTAATTTATCAAGGCACTCCGTCAAATCCTCTCTGAGCCATACGGGGAGCTCGATTTCCTGGCCGTATTTTAACTCTGCATTCATCAGTGCCTGTAGACGAACCGTTAGATGCATATATCGCTCGTGCAAGAAAGGGTCTATTTGTTGCAGTGATGCAGTGTCAAGTGATTGCCTGTCCAGAGATTCAGTTATTAGCAATGCACGTCCATGCTCAAGTACAGTTACTGCATCTTCAAATCGCCCCAATTTGGCGAGGGCATATGCTGCACGTTCTGGCACTCCTTGCACATTCTTTAACCAGGTTTCTTTGTGTTTACGAGTCAACTGAGCAGAAAAGACCCGTTGGGAAAAGGCTAATCCTTGTTCCAGTGCTTCATGCACCTGGGCCCAGTCCTCCTTGTCGAATGCCAGCCGTCCCAGACTCGTAGCTGCGTTAAATGCTGAGCGAACATGCGGAGAGGCATCCATGGCATTCCTGTACTGCTGATACGCTTGATCCAGATCATCTTGCCGGCTATCTATTCGAAACAGCTCTTCGTAATAATTTCCTAGGGTAAATGCATATCCGGCATACTCGGTGTGTTGGGAAGGTACCATAGATAGTGCCGACTTTGCCAACTCAAGGGCTCGGACAAGGTCTCCTTTCTCATCGGTCACCTGATACCGATACCTGTATGCTAAGCTCAAGTTTTTCATGTACCTGGGATAATCCATATCCTCATGATCTACGATAGAGCATACTTTTTCGAGAACGACAATCGCATTGTTCAGGTACTCAACGTCTTCGGAGAGTATATACAAGGAAAGGAGTCCGTTGCCTAGCGAATGTAATTGAGCGATCGGTTCATTTGCACCATCAAAGAGCGAGAATGCGCGCTCAAAATCAGCTTTACTCTTGACCAGGTCCTCATCCTCTTCTGCATGGATAAATCGAAGCCGACGCGTACTCGCAAGACGCAACAATCCATTTATATAAATAGGTGATGTTTCATGGCTGCAGCGAACGGCCTCTTCGAAGACTCGAATCGCTTTATTGATATCGGCAATCCGGTTGCTTCTAATGTACAATTCGCGAAATGCATCACCCTGAATGCACAAAAGCTTTGCACGGACGTGTGCTCTTTCTGGAATTACCGAAATGGCTTCATCACTGAATTTAACTGCTTCCTCTAAATAGTTGATCTCTCCTATTTGCTCATAGCTATAGACAAGAACGGTACTAAGATTTGCGAGCAGGAGTGGATACCCCACCGAAGTCGTGCGCGATTGAGACACAGCCGTTCTGGCGTCTTCAAGTGCTCTATCTAAAATATCGTTCTCCAGTCTGCCGCGTTTAATCTTCTCTACTGTTACGAGGGAACGGTTGCTTAGAAATGCTGGGGCATCAATAGACGGAATCGTCTTTCTAGATAGATGGCCAGATAACAACTGATACGCTTCGTCTAATGCTGCAACCGCATTCGTTTGCTCATAGAGTTCGAATAAAATACTGACTCTACCGTTGATTCTTCCTGGCCGTTTAGTAGAATCAGCAGGTGTTCGATCAATCCCTTCTCTACTGAGTCGATCCGCTTCCTTTAAGCACTCCAATGCGCCCTCTACCTTAAACTGATCAAGTAAAGCCATGGCCACATTCATCTGGTAACCGGCATATGCTTTCGATGCAACCGAGGTGAAAGCTAGAGCTGTCTTGTAGGTGGCGATGGCTTTTTGTAGATCTGCCGGGTCACCCTCCAACTCATAGCGACTTGACAGTACGTTTCCCAAGTTTACCAGCCACGCAGGTCGCTCCGTTTCCAACTCAGAAGGTATCTCTTCTACTACTTGTTGGGCAATCTCCAATGCGCTGAATAGATCTCCCTTGTCTCTCGTGGCAAGATGACGCTTCAACAGGGCATCGCCAAAATGGCTCAAGCGACTAAGATAATCAGGTAGCTCGGGTTCTGTATGCTCAATAGCCTTCTCATATATATTGATCGCTTCTTGAAGCGAGTCTAATTGACTTTTGTGGTGAAATAAATCGCACAGCGCATGACCTAAATTGACCAGGCGGCCAGCAAAATAAGGAGAACGATCAAGTGTTTGAGAAAGGGATTGTCTATATGCCTGAATGCTTGCTTCCAGATCTTCAATCAGGCCAGAAAGAATGTATACATCTCTCAATCCGTTTCCAAGGTTATTGAACGTAAGGGCTTGGGCTGGCTCATTTTGCTTAACAATTCCTACAGCCTGATGGAAATAGTTGACAGCCGTATAAAGGTCTTCACGGTTACCTTCAGCGTGAAATCGATCTCGATATCCGTTACTAAATTATTAAGATAGGTAGCCTTGTCTGGGGTGTCGTCAGATATATGGTCAAGAACTTGCTCCCATTGGTCGATGGCTTTTGACAATGCATGTACGGAGCCTGTCAATATATACCGCTGCTGGTGTACAAGACCTAGATTTGCAAACAGTTTGGTGGATTGCGGGGAATCTGGAGACGACTCGGATACGGCCTTTTCAAAAAGCAGCTTGGCTTTTTGAAGGTCGGAATCGAGACGTGAACGCTCTGCCTGTTGTAAAAAGGCAACGCCGGCTGTATTTCGGACCGCTTCTTTGAATAGGGGTTCTGCAGATTCGAAATAAGGACTCTCAAGAATCTGTTCCCAGGCATGAAGGCTCTCTTCCAGGGAGGACGCTAAACCCTGTTCCTCATACGTTGCTAAAGCTGCACGTGCTCTGTGTACAAGGGTTTGGAGGGGTTTAGGAATAGTAATGGAGGACATGTCAAAGTGCGCCTGGCGTCAAAGCAAGAATCAACTCTTATAAACAAGTCCTGCATCCTGAACTGGGCCATACCAGAGGTAATTCGTTAGTTGCTGACCCTTTTCAAACTCATCACCTGGATTATTGGGAAGGGGTAATCGCAGCGATGTATAGAGCGAAGTGCGGTACACATCAAATGCAGCTTCAATCAATTCGCCGTAGCGTTTTGCAGATTGCAACATGTAGTAGTAGGCTATAATCGGAATGAGGACACTGAGCAAGGCCCAAGGTGTATAGATGGTCCAAACCAGAAACAGGATTCCCCATAACCAGAGTCCAGCTAAGGCATCAAGCCGCTCTCTGCTTGCAATAAGTTCGTTCCTGGCATCGGAAGGTAGAAGTAACCATAAACGCGGCCAGCAGATAATAGCGTCTAGACCATACTTGACTTCCGGGCGGCGCTCTGCTGTCCGCAGGATATTACCCAGAAACGTGGGCATGATTTGCTCTTTCTTTGCCGGCATCCAACGTACCTTATCCTGGACGAGTTGATCGTACTCATCGTTCTCAGCATCAGTGAGCCCGGATCTCAGCTGTCCTCCGTTGGATTTTCCACTTAACTCTTGATATCGTTTGTGCCATTCTTCCCACCTCTTTTCCTTTCGGGACCTGAAAGCATTCTCGAGGCTCCTTAGAATTCCTGGCCAATAGCCTTCCAGCCCTCTCAAGATAAATAAGCCAAGTCCTTTAACAATAGCTGCAGATGCAGTTATCACCAGTACAATACAGAGCACTAAGGCTACTTGTTCATGGGCTGCAAGCTGTGCGAATTGCTCTACAGGTTCTAACGGGCCCCCATTAGTTATTTGATTCTGAATCCACAAAAAGAGACCTCCTGTCCAGAAGATGAACGCTGGCGTAACCGAGAGCGCTATCCATTGCTCCCCTAACTTCTCTCCAAGGGTCTCAATGAGTTTTGAAGTCATATGCTAATCATCTTTGAGTATCAGATCAATATGGTGGGTTGGGCACTGTGGGACCTCTTGCCCCGGTATGGCTCTGTACCACGTGTAATCCTTCAGGGGACACTCATAGACAGGTGGTGATGGGCGAGACGGTTTGCCAGGCAGAGGTTGATAGGAGCGGGTTACCTCTGGTGGAACACGATCCTTCAGGAATTCCTGCATCCACTCCCGCGTACCATTATGAGTGCGTACAATGTCGATAACTTTATTGGCCAGTGGTTCAATGGGGCCGCCTTCTTCTACCTTAGCGAGTAATGTAGCCAATTCATTGTCTATTTTGACAGCCTCTTCCTCTGTGTCAAGCTTCTCTGTCAGATAGGGTCTTAGCGCACGGGCGCCCGCCAATATATCTTTTGACTCATACATAATTTAGGCTCCAATGAAGGTGAACGCAGACCATCTGTGCAGATCGGCATATGATCGCTCTTGAGGTGGGAGCAAGGCCACCGATCGGTACAATATATCAAATGCTTCTCGGATTTGTTTGTCAGGCGCTTGCTTAAGCATGTGCTCAAAATAGGTTGTTTTCTCTTCATTGGTTGTATCCCTAACCCAGAGCTGTGCTTTGCGGAGCGCTTCATTCGGATGGGCCGTCTCTTCTCTCCAAAAACGATACAGACTGCACATCACCATAAACGTAGTTATGTCATACACGGACCACTGGGAAGCAATTACTCCGGAAAAGCCTGCCTGAATAAGGCTCGCAGGTAGACCCACAACCTCATCGGGCAGTGTAGTTCCTGCAAGAGCGGATTCACAAGCTGAAAGTATTGCCAAACGTGCTTCTGCAAGGCGTAAGCGTAGAATATCTCGAACGTTAATCGATTCATTATTTGCAAGCAAAAGCCCACTACGTAATGGGTGATCTAAGTTTGCATATCCATGGCAGGCAAGGTGTACAACCGAGTGGTTTGGGATTGCTTCCAATACCTTGTCCGATGTAGCCTTTGTGTCTGCTAATACCTTTACATCCGGAAAATGCATGGTTGCAACGGCAATCTCGGGTTTATTTAGCAAAGCGGGTTCACTTGCCTGAGATGGGGCTATTATCAACAGGGAAGGTTCCACAACCTGTTGCAAATAAGGCGTTTTTAGTGATCCTGCATTTGCTGCATAAGAAACGGTACAATAATCTAGGGCAAACCGGCGCCCTGAAGGCGCTGTTTTATCATTATGCCATGCAGCGTGTAAAGGGAGCATACTCAGAAGCCCTGAGGGAATTAGAATCAACTGCTCAACCCCGGAATACCTTTCAATAAGGGGCTGCATGACACACTCCCATAACCACTGAGTCATTTTTTTTAGTCCAGTTTCCCAGGATTCAATTAAGGATTGGTCCCGTGTATCAGCAGAATAGTCTGCATATTCTTTTTGGTAGGCCGAAACAACAGTCATGACTGTATCAGCATCCAGTCGTGACAACCAGATTACTTCAATGTTGTTAGGGGTCGCAGTGAGAATCATACCTCCAGCAGGCGTATACACTATGAAGCACAGAGGATTTTGACCAGCTATCTGTTGAATCTCTTGAGCCGTCGCTGACCGCAAAAACCCTTCAAAACCTTCTATGGCGCGGATTTCTTCGATGAGCTGATTTAACGCTGATGTACTTTCCGCCAGGCCTTCTGAAACCTTTTTTGTAACAAAAGGAGCCGTCTCCCAATCGACTTCATGTCGGCTTAGATTGCCTATCCGTTCGGTGACTTCCTCATACCTGCTAAACAATATGGGCTGTGTTTCTTGTAGCAGGCTAAGGTTGGCCTGGTATTGTCCCAGCGCTTCCATTAATAAGATGGCTCTGCCTCGCTCAAAAACCTCAATCGCGTTCTCCAACTGCCCATTTTGTGCAAATGCATATGCAGCTAAATCCGGAAGTCCCTGAAGTTCTTCTAGCCAGACTTCTTTGCTTTGTCTTAAGATCTGTATACGGATTAAGTGCTCTCTAAACGTTTCAACCCATTCATAAGCTTCAATGACCTCGTCCCATTTTCGTAATTCAAAGGCCCATTGACACCATTTGTAGGCCGCCCCTAATCGGGCATCAATGTCTCCTTCACTAGCGCAAGCTTGTTTAAACGTAGTGGACGCACGCTGATAGTCCGCTGCGTCTCCTGTATATCGATGTTTATCTTTGAGTATAGAAGCTAGATTTCCTAGGTATATGGGCTGATCCGGAGCAGAAGGAAGGCTCGACGAAACGGCCTTTTCACCGTATTGCAATGCAGCATTCAGATCTTCAGGGGCCTTTGTGATACCAAAACGGCTTCTATGACAGATTGCTAAGTTCGTAAGCCGGTTCGCCAATTCCGGTGTATTTTCATCGGACAAAGAAAGGGCCTCTTGTGATACCTCGATAGATAGGTCCAAGTCCTTGGGATTCTCTGTTTCATCGTATCGTTCGCTATAGCCCGCACCCAGGTTATTGAGATACATGGCCCGATCAGGTAGAGGGGGTGGGGTTAACTCGACGGCGCGTTTCCAATTGGATATGGCAGAATCAAGATCCAGCCGATTCTTTACTCGGAGGTAAAACGTATGCTGTCCGTTAGCTAGATTATTCAAGAAGCCGGGTAACCAGGGTGAATTTTCATGAGTCAGTCCGACTGCTTCTTCAAACACCTCAATGGCTCGTGTAAGATCATGCATAGATCCGGTGTGCTCATGCCGATCACAAAGAAAATTACCAAGATTTGTTAGAAGATTGGGTCTATCGGGATGTGCTTCATCAAGTGCGGCTGCGAGGCCCTGGTCAAGTGTGTCAATAGCCTTATCCAGGTCTTTGATTTTACCGGTGCGATCAAACTCGTCACTCAGCGCATTACCAAGATTGTTATAATATTTAAGAAGGTCAGGAGCGCCTGTTTCTGTTCCATCTATTGCTTTCTGGCATAACTCTATAGCGCGTTTGATATCACGCTCATCGCCCGTGAGTCGATACCGAGCCAGGAGAGGTTCTGATAGGTTGGCCGAAGCTAGTAGATGTATAGGGGATGCAGGTAACGTTTCTTCGACAACAATCTCATACGCGTTGATAGAACGCTCTAATACGCCTGAGTCTCCGTTCATGAAATACTGGTCACACAAGACGTTTCCAAGATTTAGGAGATAACTCAAAAACCCGTGATCTTGCTTTCGTGCTAAACGAACGGCTCCTGTGCTCATCTCTACGGATTCCTGGAGGTCTAAAGGCTCACCCAAAAGGAGATATCGTTCACGAAGTGCCGTTCCCAGGTTATCTAGACGATCCGGTAGCAGAGGAGATTCTGGATCAGTAAGCGAGATCGACTTCCTACCGGTCTCGATAGAACGCTCCAGGTCATCCCTATTCCCAGTGTATGCAAATCGATTACTAAGTCCTCCACACAAGTTCGTTAGATAACGAGGCAGGTTTTCATCGCCTTCTTTACTCCGTTGGCATGCCTCTTCCCAGGCCTCAATGGCATAGTCCAAATGACTATGGTTACCCGTTGCTACATGCCATTCGCTAAGACCGATGGCGAGGTCGTTCAATCGGTCTGCATATTTTGCCCCGGTTTGGGGCGTCAATTCCAACGCTTCCTCCAAACTTGCGACCCCCTGATCAAGCAAGGACAACTCACCGAACTCTCGGTATCCCTCCACAAAACACTGCCCTGCTTCTGTTAAGAGTTCTGCTTGAACAGTGTTGGAGGCTTTCTTCAGTAATTTATGGTTTCTAACTGCTTTCCACGCAACCACAGCCTCACCCAAGATGGAAGAATCTTTTGTTGAAAGAAAATGCGATAACAGTTCATGAGCCTGTTTTTGCGCTACCAAGAGAGGAGAAAGCGGTGGGTCCATATTGGTTTGGATTCAAGTCTTAGACGCAAACAACGTTGTTAGCACGTTGTCTCAAAAATAACTAAACATAGAACAACCAACCATAAGTTGGTCGTTGCATAGCGTGCCTTGAACTTGATTCAGGCGCAGAGGGCGCTATCTCAACCCATTCTCCACTAAAAACGGATTCGTAAATACAAAGGTATTCTCGCACAAGAACTGCCGGCGGAGCTGTAGCCATTGGTTCACGGTATCTGGGTTAATGGCGCGGAGGCGGTCTGCGGTTTTATTGTCGTTGGCTTTACCCCAGTGGAGGGTGAAGGGGATGGTGGATTCATCAAGGCGTTTCCAGATGCGTTTAAAGAAGGCGCGGTTGCCCCGGTTGTCGACGCCGTCCAGGTCGATGACGCAAGTAGGGTTGAAGGTGGTGAAGGCCATCAAGGCCGGCGAGGGCTGAACAAAGCGGATGCCGATGACACCGGCGAATTGAGGGGTGTGGTTAGTGATGGCTTTTAGGATAAGGGTAAGGGCCTTAGAGGCATTTTCTATGGAGACTCCTATGGCTGTGCCACTGACATGGGCACTAAGGGATGACGGGCCGAACATGTCGTCCAAGGTGCCAAATCGGTTGCCGTATTCTTTGTACAGACTATCAACGGCTGTATTGACTAGATTTGGAATGATGTACGGAATGGCCGAGGTTGCGGTGCCTATTACGTGCATGGCTTTGCCTCCTTGTTCTCGTCTTCCCGGTGGCCCTTTGGGGGTGCGCAGTTCGGGGATGAAAGGGCGTTTGTACATCACTGTAACGAATGCACCTTCTTCGGTGTTATATGGGTTGATGACTACATCGAAATGATAAGGACGCTCGCGAGGATAAGGGAGCAAAAGAACCGATAGATCCAAGGTGTCTATGGCATGCAAAAGGGTTTTATTGAACGGTACGCGGATGCGGTGCATTTCGAGTAAGTAAATCGGCTCAGTTTCTAACAGCACTGCGTGAATCACGCCAAAGCTGCCGAAGCTGACGAGTGCCGCGTTAAACAACGCATCATCCTGCACGAGTTGAGTGCCCAATTCCTGTACAAACCTTTGGGATACTACTGGGTGTGAAGCACGCTCCAGCCAGACGTGCTTATGCTTATGAGTGACAAGGTGCAGCCCAACAACGTGATCTTGGATACCTCCGCTTTCCAGGGCAGATCCATGGGTGCCTGTTGAAATGGCCCCTGCTATCGTTTGGCCATTATTGGCGCCAGATGTGCCAAGGGAACGGCCGTGCTGTTCTAAGAAGGCATTGATATCTGCTATCAGTGCGCCTCCTTGGGCTATTAAGAGAGCATCGCAGTTTTTAGAGTACGCCAGTGAAACGTGATGAGCTGGCATGGAAGCGATGAAATTCATTTCCTGCGTTTCGAGCAGAAATCCAGGTGTCACTGCAATCGGAGAAATCGACCACCCAGAGCCAGCAGCCCGCAAGGTCGTCAGGGCCTTCTCAGCTCTCCCTATGAGTGTTTGCAGGCCAGCAGTAGCACGTTGCAACGCCTGCATCGCGGAGCAGGGCTCAGGTACATTCCGAATCCTGCAATGCGTATTGATAGGAGCCCGGAAGTTTTTGAAATGATTTTGCCAGTTCTTACTTGAATGAATATCGATGTATTCCATAGCACCACCACCTCTCTCTATTAAGATTTACCTGTAGAGTGTTACCCGATGGGAGCGTGGAAAGTTATAGGGAAAAGGAGGATAAAGGAGTCCGGGAGTCTTGGTTCTAGCGGTGGGGGATCTCTTCAGCGCCCATGCTACACGTTGAGTGGCAGTAGTAGGATAAATAATAAAAGAAAGAGAATATAGCTAATGCTTCCAAAACGCCGGCAGTCAGATCGACTGCGGGCGCTTGTATTTTGATGAGGATTCGTTAGCGGATGGTGCCCACCCTGTTCAACAATCGATGTCACCAACCTGCAGGTATGCCTCGACAGCAATTTCAACGCATGTCACGCACCGTTAATTTTGTGTGCTCAAGAGTAGGGATAGTAGTTTTCTTAGTGCTTTAATTCTCTCGATTCTATCGATGCAACTGACGGCCAAACACGTGTTTTTCCAATGGGTGAACCATCTTAGGGCCGTTCGCACTGTTGGTTAGCAGCACATAGCCCAGGTCCTCTTCAATGCTGTAGATAAAGTCAGCAATGAAGATCACGTTGTTGCCTCCGTGATAGACGTAGCGGCCCGTTGGAGTGTCGACCACACCAAAACCAAGGGCCCAACTGAAATGCAAATCATCATTCTCGCTTACAGACACTGTAGGTTCGATCAGTGTAGCCCATTTTCCTTTCCTCGCAATGTCCTTTGCGAGGTAAGCGCCGAACCGGGCAAGATCACCTGCTGTCGTATGGAGGGTTGAACTTGATAGTGCGGCACGAAGGCCAAACTTATTCGGCTTCCCATCTTGAGTGTGTCCCAACGCATAATTTTCTTCAGCTGCGGTGCTGAACGAGAAGCTGGTCCGGGTCATGGCTAAAGGATCAAAGATTCGGGCAGAAGCCAGGGTCTCCAGGCTTTCGGAAGAGAGGTCCTCGATCACACGCTGGAGTACCAGGAAGCCTTCTCCAGAATACCCAAAAGCAGTACCGGGGTCGTTCTTAAATCGTAGTGTGTCTCCAGCACTGAATAGTTCATCAAGTGTAAGGGCCTCAAGGTTGATACGTGCACGCCAGTTCGGAAGTCCTCCCTGGTGAGAAAGAATCATTTGAGGTGTAAGGGTCGACGAGCGCGCATCATAGCTTATTTCGGGTACGGGATCGACGTACTTGGCCAGGGGCGTTGTCAAGTCAATTACACCTTCGTCAACAAATGACTGGACAAGTACCGCGAAGACGGGTTTGCTGATTGAAGCGGCTTCAAAAACGGTCTCTGTACCGACAGGCTCGCTAGACTCTTTGCTTTTCACTCCCTGGACATATTCGAAGAGCATCCCTTCACTGCTAAATAAAGCAAACGAGATCCCAGGGATATCAGCGATGTGCATAAGGCTATCCAGGACCGAAGCGTATGAATCCAGGTCTCTGTTAGGTTGAGCAAATACCGGAAGTGATTTAATCGAAAGGGAGCCAGGCAGAAATAGTATCACCAGGCAAAGCACATGGCGATAATAAGAGCTAAATAGCGAACGGGAAGTAAGCATGATTAAAGGTGAGTCATTCGGATAAAGCCTCTCTTCTTATAATATGATATAGGCAAAAGTTTTGGAAGTATCACAAGCCCATTCTTAGATCTCAAAATATGTGCTTTTGACTCCATCATATTTACCAGGCCGGGGGGAGGTAATTCCATTGCGCCAGGAATATAACCTGGAGTATAATTAGGGCTGTTGCTATAGAGAATAGAAGCCGACGCATCAGATCCCACCAGCCGTGTTTCCATACTGCAACTAAAGCCCCGCACATCAGGGCTGCCAATCCGACGTGGACGAAAGGTATCCAGGTTAGTGCTAGCATCCTGTCGGGAATACCGAAGAAGAGTTCACCCGATTCTAATAAGCGATTGCTCTGAGCCACAAAGCCTAAACCGAACACCGTGAATAAAGAAGCTGTAATTGTTGCTGTCAGCCACGTTATACTCCATTTTCGAGAGTAAAGGCGCTTTGGCTGTCCTCGTCTTTTTCTATAAAAAAAGCTTGCGGCTATACTTACCGGCCATACAATCAACAGAACAAGAACCGGTACGCCTAAAAGCCACGAAGCGTACTCGTTCAAGAATCCCGGAGCGCGGTACCACGGTCTTCTTTCATATGCCGTGGGCACCTCTGCTCCGTAAACCGTACTGCTTCTGAATAATCGCGTTTTGCCTCGCCGGAGACCAAATGCAACCTTATCTGAACCGTCGATATTTTGGTAGAGCACTTCTCCTGTTTGAATGTATTTTCTTAGCTGCCCTCCTGAAACGACAACCAACGTATCTGCATCCGCGATAACCTCGATTGAGTTGTGGAATACCTGGGGGAAGCGTTCTATGGTGTTGTGCGAGTAGCGGGTAGATTCATAAATACCGGCTCTTATCGACGGGTCTTCAGTGATTGATGGTTGTGGTGGATTCACTGTTTTGGAACCCAATAAAGTAATGAGCAACTCATCGCGAAGCCGCTCTCCAAATCTTGAGCTGCCTCCATTCGCAGCGAAAAATAATCCTGTTTTAGCCTCTGGTGATACCAATAACAAGGACCAATACCCTGGCACTGATCCCGCGTGCGAAAGAAAACGCACCCCTTGGTGGTACTGGTTGAAAAAACCATAAGACATCCCAGAAAGCCGAGTGTCGTGTGTAAATCGTTCAGGGATCAAATGGGCCAATGAGGTTTCACTGGTTTCGGCTTGCAACATGGCCGATATGAACCGGCTCATATCATTGGCGGTAGAGAATGACAACCCTGCAGGATAGGCATGGGAGAAATAAAAGGGTAATTTCTCGCACTCGTTTTCGTCACATCTAAGGGGTTCTGCACTGTTGGCTGGGATACGATCTTCACGCGTTAAAAAGCCAGTTGAATGCATCTCAAGAGGAAGGAAGACGTTCGATTTCGCTATCTCTGCAAATGAGAGGTCGCGCGCTTTTTCCACAACGTACCCAGCCAGCGACATGCCGTGGTTAGAGTAGCTAATCTGCTCACCAGCGGGCCATCCCCTTGATGGCATGCGATCGGCGAGGTATTCACCCAAGGGTTCCATTTGGCTGCTAGTTCGGGCACCGTATCCGATAAGCCTTTCGTCGAAGCCGGCTGTATGTGTGAGCAAGTCATGTAGCGTTAGGGGGCCCGAATATCCATCCAGGGCGAAGCCGATATCTAATATGTCCTCATCAAAACGAACGGTGCCGGCTGTTACCTCAGCAGCTACAGTTGCAGCTACAAAAACCTTCGCTACTGAAGCAACACGAAAACGGGTATCGGCGGTTACTGCGATGGTTCGATCCGCGTCTGTATATCCCCAACCGTATGTAACGATACTATCACCCTGTATAACAGCTAGTGATAATCCAGGGACCTGGTATTGCTTCATAAGCTCTAACACCAACGAGTCGGACAGTTGACTGAAGGCGCGTGGCGGAAAAAGGGCAAATACGAGGAGCAAGGTGGTGATCAAATGATACTTCACGTGGGACCTCCTTTCAGATACCGTGATGCGTTAGTCGCCAACTCCTCGATCAGCTCATCCAAGTTTAACGCAATTGGATATGTGGATAGAGCGCCTTGCAAGACTGCTGCGCGTGCTGCGGCAGATGCGATGAAAATTGTCATGTTTATGGCTATTGCTGGATCTTTATGGACGATTTCACCAGAATGCTGTGACATAATAACTCTTAATCGGCCATGGACGTAGTTGTTGAACTCAGTCGCACGCTGCCGGAAATCTAGCACGTCTTGCTTCGATGCGTGCTTCATGATCTGGATTAGTGTGTCCCGATGCTTGTCGAACTGCTGGACCATGACCGTGATAAAGGCACGAAGCAGTTCATCAAGACTGCCATCGAAGCCTTCAGGGACTACGGCGTCAAAGGCAGCCACACAATCATCGATGAAATCGATGTCGGCAAGGTGCAGCAGTGCGCTTTTGCCATTAAAACGAGCATAAAACCCGCCTACAGAAATTCCTGCGTGGCGGGCAACTTCATCGACCCTTATATCGGCAAATGAGCGAGTGCCGAGAAGCTCACGAGCTGCATGAGCCAACGCCTCTTCGGTTTCTTTACTTCTAGCTTGCGATGCTTTCTTCCGCCAGGTGGGCATGTTTGGTTCGGTTTGATGGGGAATAGATCAACTATTGATTAAAAATACGAATCGGATTCGCAATTTGTTGCAGTGGACTTATTTATTCTCTTAGGGCAGAGGTTATTTTGTGTGAGGTAACCTAAAAAAGGAGAGAACCCATGTATGGATTCTCTCTTTTTTCGCTTCTATAATCCTGAGTTGCCTACTCTGTCTCGCTCTCAACAATTGGCACGCCTTTCAGGTATTGATCCAGGAAGCCTAGAATCGAAGAATACGCTTCGATCTGATTTTCTTTCTTGACGAACCCGTGGCCTTCGTCTTCGAATACGAGGTATTCTACGGGGACGTTGTTATTTCGGACGGCTTCGACGATGTCATCGGATTCCGCCTTGATCACGCGGGGGTCATTGGCACCCTGGAGGACCATGAGGGGGCGCTGGATGTTATCAGCGTGGAAGAGGGGGGATTTGGCTCGGAAGAACTCCATGTCATCGAAGGGGCCCATTTCGTTTTCCAGGTATTTGCGGAATGACTCCCACCAGGGTGGAATGCTCTCAAGGGTACGTACCCAGTTTGAGATGCCGAACAAGTTGACGCCTGCTGCGAATTCTTCAGGACGGAACGTCAGCGCGGCTAGGGTCATGTAGCCCCCATAGCTCCCGCCGATGATGGCGATTTTATCCGGGTCCACATACCCGGTGGCAATCAACATCTCTTTGCTCTCGACACAATCGTCGAGGTCGTCGGTGCCGTGTTTCTGGTCGTCCAGGTGGAAAAAGGTTTTTCCGTATCCAGAACTGCCCCGGTTATTGATTGCATAAACGGCATATCCATGGTTAACAAGATACTGGATGAGTGGATTGTAACCGATGCGCGACTGCCCGCCTGGTCCACCATGGACCCACACGAGCGCTGGTACTTTGTTATCTTCGTTTGCCTGGTGTGGCTTGTAGAGGATACCTGGGATTTCCACCTCATCAAATGAGTTGAATCGGACGACTTCACCATCTACGAGGTGAGTGGGGACAATGTCCGGATTCAGGGACTGGGTGAGCTTTTGGGGCGCCTCGCCAGAGAAATCATAATAGAAGAGATCCCCGGGCATTTTACTGCTGTTCGCATAAAACGCCATGTGCTCTTCATTTCTAGAGATGCTTACGGAGGTAATGTTTACATCAGGCATTTCGGGCAGTGTAACTGGCTCCATGGTATCCGCTTCATAGAGGCGAAGCTCGGTTCGGCTGTCGTTGTTGATGCCAACTACCATGTATTTGCCATTCTTTGTGAAGTAGGCATACATGATATCCCAATCGACCTTTAACACCTCCTCAACCTCGTCCGAGTCCAGATCGTGCCGTACCAGGTACATATATTCGTTATCCTCATCTGTCAGGTAGTACAGGCTTTGACTGTCCTTGCTGAACATAGCAGGAGCATATTGCACATCGCCCTCGTGGGGAGTCAGGTGCCGCACCTCATTGGTTTCCGTGTTGTAGACGTACGCGTCATTATCCGCATTGGTGTTGGTGATTGTCATGGCGATATACCCTTTGTCCGGGGATACGCTCCCGAGGGTATAGGCCTTGTTGTTCTCAAAAATCATCGCTCGCTCGAAGGTCTCTACATCGTACTCATAGAGGTCAAAGAAGCGGTTGTCCCGTTCGTTGGTAGAGATGAAGAAGGATTGGTCGTCCTGGGCCCAGCCGTTGAAATTGGCTTTTAACTCATCGCCCGGTGTGAGGTCGGTTATTGATCCGTCTGTATTCTGGACATAGATGTGGTTGAGTTCGTTGCCTCCTTCATCGCTGGTGTAGAGGAAGCGCTCATCGTCAGGGAAGTATCCCCGGGAAAAAATAGAGTTGCCTTCTGAGGCGGTTAACTGAACCGGGACGCCACCTTCTACGGGGACGGCATAGACGTTGTAGATGCCCGATTTATTGCTACTCACCAGGATGCTACTCTGGTCTGTCGAGAACGAGGCACCATTGTAGTTGGTGGTTTCAAGAAACTCTGCAATTGAGTACTCAGCAGGTTCGATTTCGGCATGTGAGTATTCAGGTGTATCGCAACTCATAACTAACACTGATATGAGGATTAGGGCAAAGAAAGTGGTTTTCATAATGTGGCTTTGTATAGAATGATCACTATCGAGTGTACGATGATTTATCTGAACTTGTCAATTGATTCATGGATGTGCGGTTTAATGAGCAATGGTTGGATAAAAGCAGGAAAGGTTGGATTTAAAAGGGATAAACGGCTAGAAAAGACCATCAGGCTTGTATTAAGAAGGGAATAAATGAATATTATGAAGCCCACATGGTTCTCCTCATTCCCATAAATTCCTGTAAGTCAGATAAAATGGATGCCCAAGAAGAACGATCCTATTCAGTAAATGAGTTAGTTAAGGCATTTACTTCAGAAACATCTGTGTCAGCAGTCCAAATTGTAAACGCGCTGTTTAAATCGCATACTGATTATGCTGACTCAAGAGCACCAAAATTCCAATTTCAACAGGTAGCGTCCGACGATTTTATGTCTGTTGAAGAATGGATTCAAGCAACACGGCCTTTGCTGAATCCTGATGTAAAGAGTCGGTTAAATGGCCGTCTTCTCATTATTTTGTTGAGTATTGAAGTGCCGAGGGTAGGAACTCTTTTATTGAAAGAGGAGCTTCTTGCTGATATTGTAACGGAATATGAAAATGATAGAAAAAAACGGCTGAAGGAGGTATTGACCAGCGATGCAAATGAAAGGCTCGATCAGTTATTGTATGGTGTTTCGGATTCTGTCCCGTTGCATGATGACAATGCTGCAACCTTTGACAAACTAGGCAGGAAACCCTTTGCAAACGTCTTGGCCATGCGTATAGAGGAAGCATGGAGCACATTGGAAAAACAAAGAAGAGAGAAAGAGGAAAATCACAAAAAGCAGGGAAAGAAACGCACCGAATATGGAGAAGCTTTTATGGTCCATATCCATGGTCGATGGGGTTCAGGGAAATCCTCTGTTCTCAATTTTTTGGGTGACCAGTTGGTGTCCAAAGAAAAAGATAATAAGTGGGTTGTCATAAATTTTAATGCCTGGGCGCACCAACGGTTAAGCCCTCCCTGGTGGATATTGATTCGTATCATATACAGACAGAGCGTCGAACAGCTTTCTAGAGATGGATTTTGGTCTGCATTTCCATTACGCATAAAATGGTTCTGGTGGCGCCTTCGTGCGGATTGGCTGCCTGGAGTTCTGGCTTTACTTCTAATCCTGTTGGCAATAGCGTTTGCAACAGGGTTGTTTGACTTTGTTTCTTCTCCGGAATTACTGGCGGAAGGTGACCAGGGGGATGGAGTACAATCGTCTGGATCTGTGGCGACTGATTCTACAGGCGGAGGTAATGGGGATAATACGGGAAGCAATAATGTAGAGCATGGAATAAATCTGGTTACTGCCGCCGCCGCAGCCCTTGGGGCCATATACTCAGCAAGTCGTTCTTTGCTTTTTGGGTCGGCCAGAGCTGCAAAAAACTATGTAGAACTGAGAGGCGATCCAATGCGGCCTATCCTCCGGCTTTTTCAAAAGCTCGTTTCTGGCATAGGGAGGCCTGTAGCTGTTTTTGTCGATGATCTGGACCGATGTGATTCTGACTATCTAGTAGAGCTTCTTGAGGGCATCCAGACGCTCTTTAAAGAGTCGTTGGTGATCTATGTAGTTGCAGCAGATAGAAATTGGATCAGGTCAAGTTTTGAACAGAAATACAAAAATTTCTCTGAGTCGGTGAGTGAGCCTGGGCAATCACTGGGGTATTTATTTTTAGAAAAAATATTTCAGGTGTCAGCGGCTATTCCTCGTGTCTCGGGTGAGGTACTCCAGGAATTTTGGGAAAGCCTTTTGCGAAAATCTAACGAGAATAGCGACGAGTTATTGCTACAGGAAATTACAGAAGCAGAAAAATTGGCTGAGGAGATACTATCCGGAAAATACAAGGAAGAAGACTTTAAAGAGAGCATTAACTCCTATGACGGAGATTTGCGTACCAAACAAGCTTTAAGGGCTTTGGCGGCCAAAAAGATAACCGAAGTGGAGAACAGGAAAACAGTAGCTCACAGCTTAAAATCCTTTGCTGAGTATGTTGAAGGGAATCCGCGGGCAATGAAAAGGTTGGTTAACGCATATGGCATGAGCCAGGCTGTTAACTTCATTGCCGGGCGAAACGTTGATAGAGAAAATTTGGCATTATGGACCATTATAGAATTACGGTGGCCTCTTCTTGCAGACGCAATATTAGACAATCCCAAAATCATTGATTATATGACCAATGAATCACTGCCTCATGATGTCGATATGCCAAAAGCCATAAAAGAACTTATTAGAAACAAGGATGTGAGTTCGGTAATGACCAGGCTCAAAAATCAAGTCCCCTCCGATAATTTTGAGGAGCTTTTAGGATTCGAAGACGGACATCTGCATTCATATGAAGGAGTACGATGATACGAATTGTGTAGAATTCCCTGAGCCAAGGTAGTATCATGCACGGAACATAATCGAAGAAATACCATGAATCAACCTACAAACAGCAAAGTCGTTTTTGTTACGGGGGCAGCCCGGGGATTGGGTAAGGCGATTGCAGAGCGGTTCTTAACAGAAGGCGCGAATCTCATTGCATTTGATTCAAATGAAGAGGGGCTCAATCGGACTATAAGTACCTGGAATGTGGATGCGGAGAGAGTTATTGCACAGAGTGGAGATGTGAGGAGCCGCAGCGATATTAAAGAGGCTGCCCAGGCCGCTGTGAAAAAGTGGGGTCGAATCGATGTGCTTGCTAATGTAGCAGGTATTTCCTCAGAGACCCATTTTCTCGATATCAGTCAGGAGGAGTGGAAGGATATCATAGATGTCAATCTGACCGGTGTCTTTAACGTGGCCCAAGTAGTGGCGCATCAAATGGTTACGCAGCCGGAAGGAGGATGTATTATCAATATGGCCAGTAAGAATGGGATTACGGCAGAGGTGAAATTAGGGCACTATAACGCCACAAAAGCTGGAGTCATACTGCTAACAAAAACGATGGCGTTGGATCTTGCGGATTTCAGGGTTCGGGTTAATGCGGTAGCTCCTGGATATATTCTCACTCCCATGGCCGAAGAAATCGATTCTCCGGAGTTTATGGAGTTTTATGCAGAGCGGTTAATTCCCTTAAATCGATTAGGAAGACCCGAAGATGTCGCTGGTGCATTCGTCTTCTTGAGCAGTGAGGACGCCCGATTTATCACAGGTCATACGCTTGTCATTGATGGCGGGCACACAAGTGGTGACGGCAGGAAGTTAACAACCTATGATCGATATATGAAAGATAAAGGTTTGGGCTAATCAAAGTACGCCGTACATTTCCCAAACCTCTCTGAGCGATTTGCCTTCCTCTAATGCCTGCCTCGTTTGATTCTCTTTGGTTACCTTTTCCATGGCGCGTTTTATAACCTTTTGTTCGAGGTCTCGGGGTATGACGACGACACCATCGAAATCGGCAAATACTATATCGCCCTGGTGCACCTTAACACCGCCACAGTGAATGGGTACATCTATGGCGATGACCCGTCCCCGTCCCATGGAATCGAGCGCTCGGATCCCGCTGTAGTATACTGGAAACCCCAGTTCAATGATACGTACACAGTCCCTTACCTGGCTGTCGCATACGGTACCGACACATCCATTGCGCATGGCTACTGTAGTCAGGAGTTCTCCCCAAGGGGCATTGGTACGCCCGTGATCTGTTGAATGGACGACGACGTCTCCTTTTTGAAGTGAATCCATGAGGTCGATTTCTAATCCATACGGATCGTCTTCATCGATGTGAGGCGATTCGATCCATTGCGCTGTTCTGGCCCGGCCAGCAAACCCGCAATTCCGTATATCAGGCAATAGTGGACGAAGCCGGTGGTGCATCACTTGTTGATTTCGACCTAGACTATCGAGAATGTCACTGATAGCGGCTACATATAAATGCTCCTTAATGTAAGCGAATAATTGAGAGTCGGTCATGAAGTACAGCTAGTTAGAAGGGCAGAACGTTTTGGGGATGCAGTGATGCGCTATCCTTTCGACGCACCGTATCTGTATGTCAATGTCCATTCAGTGGTATCTCCAGGATCTGTACTGGCGTCCACGAACGGTTCGATGGAAATGTTGCTTCGAATGGACCACAGTGCCATTCTCACCATTGGCTGATCGGCAGTAATACGCACGCTGGCGCCTGTTCGCTGGTTCTTGACGGTGACATCGTAATCACTCACCCTGTCAGAGAATCCTTCAATGGGAATATATACCCTGTCTTCGCCTTCGAGCACCTTGTTAAACAAGATTGATTTACCCTGAATCCCAGCGAGTGCCGGATCAGGCGGCTGATTGGTTCTAATTTGGAAGGGAACCGTGATGTGAAAATCGGGGCCTGTCGTTTGACCATCCAGCACAAGGAAGTTGTGGTTGTACTGGCTGGCCCGAATAGGCTTTCTACCGATGTTCGTCAAGCGGTGCCCAATGATGAGTTCTGGCTGCCCTTCAACTAGGCGAACCGTCTTTTGATATCGATACCCATACCCAGAGGCAGGGTCCATGACTTCTTGCTGAAAATCTACAGCGTCTGCCCTGGGTCGGCTCATCCATGTACCCGAATCTACGATCTCGTAATTAGTATACGGGTTGTAGTTGCTGTCATCGATTTTGCGCAGCACTCCGACGCCGATTTTTACAAAGGTCTCGCCTGGCTCTGCCTCCTGGTAGCCTTGGGGGCTTGGGAATTCCTCTGCAGGACCTGTGATAGTGCTCTGAGCACCGGTTACTATACCGGAACCCCTGTATTCAAAATCCCGCACAGGAGGATCAGAATCAGTGTACCATGGACCGTAAAAGTCATGGCCTGCATACTTCAAACTGGCTATCACGCCCGACCAATCGAAGCGTGTGGAACGATAAAATCCTTTCTCGGCATCTGGCAAGTAGAGCTTTGCCTGAATAAGTCCGTTCGTAATGTTGGCAGAAGGAAACGTGGTTTGCTGTGTTCGTATAGTCACTAAAAGAGGAGAGGCAGCGGTTAAAAGAAAGCCACGACGATTCATGGTGTACTCCGTGGTTGGTGGGTAGGAGGGATATTGGATAATAGCCCATAAATGCGAATTATTCTACATACCATTTTATTCCGGGATTAACTCAGCTAGTTGGACAGGCTTACCCCGTCGGGCAGACTCGTATGCAGTCATTGCTGCCAAAAATGAATGATGGGCGTCTACAATGGTTGAAACTGGCTGTTGTTTACGCTCAAGGCAGTCGATCAAGTGGGCGAGAGGACCGGGTGAGGAAGGACCAAACATTTCACCGGCCTGCCGTTCGAAGGTCCAGTTGTCTGCACCTGCAGCCAGTACCTCAAGCCCTGGATCTCTGAAACTTTGTGTTATGATTTCTCCGCGCGTACCAACAATTTCAAGCCGGACAACTGCATTTTGCTTGGGTGATGGACCGCTTTTTCTAGGTGCGTTAATGGTCCAGGCAGCTTCTAGCGTTGCAATGACACCATTACGAAGAGTGAACGTAGCCATACTCCAATCTTCGACATCAATATCTTTGTGGACAAGGTTTGCTACACGGGCCTCGACTTCTACGATCTCGCTATCAGCCAGCCAACTGAACATTTCAATGGCATAGATCCCTTCATCGATGAGCGCCCCTCCTGGCACATGCTTGGGATCAACGAACCAACCTGGTGTGCCAGATTGAAACCAGTCTTCTGCAAGAGACCACCGGCTTGTCTGGTGCATGACTGCAATGTCGCCGATCTCATTGTTCTTAATTCGCTGCTTTAAACCTAAAGCACCTAATCGTGCAATTGCCTGAAACGGAACGCAGAGCACTCCTGCAGACTCAATGAGGGAGACCATCTGGTCCGCTTGCTCGAGCCTCATCGCCATAGGTTTACCAAGGATAATATGCTTACCTGCTCTGGCAGCCAGTTCCGTACATGCAGGGATCTCGGAGACCGGTGCTGCTATAAGAACGATGTCAATTGCAGCATCTTTGAGCATGTCTTCATACCCATAGTATTGAGCGATGCCAAACGTGTTAGCAAATTGACTTGCTCTGATTTCATTAGGACTGGCGCAGGCTACCAGTTCTGCTTTTGGGTACTCGATCAGACCTCGAGCAAGGTCGTATGCAGAGTACCAGTGACCTAATCCCATGATGCCTACTCGATACGGTGGGGTGGGGGAATGATGAGCCATTATCTTCTATTCTTCGAGGTGTATCAGTAATCCGTTGGTAGTGAGTGTTGATTCACGTAGTGATAGAAGATACAAGATTGAAGGCATTGCGTCTTCAGTATTGATTATAGGGGTTAGGGAAAATTTAAAGCGAACAAAAAAGCCTCAGAATGAAAATAAATGATCCTTCTGAGGCTTATCCAGGCAATTTTGTTGAATGAGAGATTCACTCCTTTAGCTGCTCCAAAATAGGCAACTCACGAATCCGTTTGCCTGTGGCGGCGAAGATGGCATTTGTAAGGGCTGGTGCTGCCGATGGGATGCCCATCTCTCCAACACCTGTGGGGTTTTCGTCGTAGTTCAGCACGTGGGCTTCAAAACGGCTTGGGAATGCGGCTATACGCGCCAGTGGGTAATCATGGAAGTTACTCTGTTCGATTTGACCGTCTTTAACAGTTATTTCCAGTCCCAATGCTGTACTGATACCATCAATGGTACCTCCTTGCAATTGAGCTTCAACGGCATTTGGGTGGACGGCAAAGCCGCAATCTACAGCAGCAACGATGCGTTCTATGGTCAAGTCGCCGACATCGCTTACGGATACTTCGATGGCATGAGCTGCGTACCCGCCGAAAGTGAAGTGTGAGGCGATTCCGATACCGTGCCCTGAGGGCAACTCGCTGCCGTACTCAATACGCTCGGCGACAAACCGAAGGAGACGGCTAAGCCGTCCAGGGTTGAACGTGGGGCCGCCGTGATTGCTGTATTCGAGTTCTCGCTCCTCGCCATACAGGTCGAGGCGGAGTTGCAATGGGTCCTGGCCGCAAGCATGGGCAATTTCGTCGATAAAACTCTGGATCACAAACGCATTTGCTGTATGGGCCGGAGCTCGCCAGGAGCCACGAGGGATACCGATTGGATTGTGGAAATATTCGAGGCGGAGATTAGGAATAATTCGTCTTGGGAAGTCGTCGACGTACAACTCAGCTTGCCATAAATCCTCATCCGGCATGTTTGGTCGCCGGTAGTACTTGCTTGCGCTCGCCAATCGTTGCGTCCAGGCCACGATCTGGTCATTTTCGTTTAAACCCGCTCGCAGTTCGTGAAGACCGGCCGGACGATAAAAGTCATTCTTAATATCATCCTCCCGCGTCCATTGCAACTGAATGGGCAGGCCAGTTTTCTTTGAGATCAATGCTGCTTCGGCGACATAATCGTTGGTCAGGCGCCGACCGAATCCACCACCGACCCGCGTGAAATCAACCGCGATGTTTTCTCTGTCAATTCCTGTAGCCCAGGCTGCTGAACGAGAGGCACCAGATGGCATCTGGGTCGGTACGATAATGTGGCACCGATCTGTTTCTACAAAGGCATAGCAGTTTTGAGGTTCAAGAGGGGCATGGTTTACAAAGGGGACTTTGTATCGATGCGTTACTACCTTTGCTGCACCTTCCATGGCCGATTCGAATTCGCCGTCATCCAGTACAATTTGTCCGTCTGTTTCAAGCAATTCTTCGTTTTCCATCCAGAACTTCTCAGAGCTATCTGTTGCATTGGGGCCTTGATCCCATTCAATCTGGAGTGCGTTCCGGCCTTGTAGTGCTGCCCAGGTGGACGTGGCTACCACGGCAACGCCGCTGGCCAAAATGTGATACGGCTCACCTGGTGCCGGGCCCTCAATTTCAAAAACATCCACAACGCCATCAACCTGGCGTGCTGAGGTATCATCAAAGGAAATGGGTTTACCGTTTAGCCATGGGCTTCTTTCGATAACTGCGAAATGCATATTGGGTTGGCGTGTATCGATTCCATACTTTGCTTTCCCCGTAACGATATCCCGGACTTCGAGGTTTGCCTGGTGCTGGCCGACGATGCGGTATTCCGAAGGTGCTTTGAGCGGTAACTCTTCGTCGGGAACAGTGAGTTGTGCTGCATCAGAAACGAGTTCGGCATAGGATAGCCGATCACCACTTGCTGAGGATACAACGTATCCTGGTTCGGTATGGCAGGCATCGGGTTGTGTATTCCATCGAGCTGCTGCAGCCTGGATTAGCTGGTGCCTTGCTGTTGCACCCACCTGCCGCATGAAATTCCAGTTGCTGGTCAGGCCCGTACTTCCTCCAACACCCTGGCCTCCATATTTCCATGTAAATCCTTCCGCCGTGCGGACAATGCCCAGCGGCATGGGCCGAACGCTGACGTTCTCCCATTCAACATCCAACTCTTCGGCTACGAGCATGGGCAGAGCCGTGCGTACGCCCTGGCCGATTTCAGGTTGATTAGTGCCGATGATGACGTGTCCGTTTTCCTGGATTTCGATAAAAAAGCCAAGTTGCCGGACGACTTCAGTTTCGGAGTTTGCTGCATGGGTAAAAGGGACTCCCAGGACAAAGGCGCCGGAAATCGTCGAGCCGGCGACGAGAAATTGCCTTCGGGTAATCGAGCGGGATTCAAGTATAGTCTTATTGGGCATTGCTCTCTCCTTCCTGTTTCAGTGCTGATGCGGTGTGTATGGCTTTACGGATACGTGCGTATGTACCACAGCGGCAGATATTGGTAATCTGCGCGTCGATATCTGCATCGGTGGGGTTTGGGATGCGTTCGAGCAGATCTGCAACTGCCATGATTTGGCCGGCCTGGCAGTAGCCACATTGCGGGACGTCCTGTGCAATCCAGGCTTCCTGGACCGGGTGAAGTTCATCTTCACTGGTGGCTAATCCTTCAATGGTTGTGATGGATCGATCTTCGACAGCAGCTACGGGAGTGATACAGGACCTCTGCGCTTGGCCGTCAATATGCACAGTGCAGGCGCCGCACTGCCCAATGCCACAGCCAAACTTGGTGCCTGTAAGATTCAGTTGTTCACGAATGACCCAAAGGAGGGGGGTACTTTCATCTCCTTCAAAAGAGACGGTTTCTGCGTTTACCTGGAATGTGAGCATGGTTTTGTAATCTTTCTACAGCGATGGGCTTTTTTGACAGGCCCTTTAAAACCATTGTTTCACGGTTCACCACAAAGAAACCACAATGAAATCTCGGTTTATTGGCTTGTATATTTGATCAGTGTGTACTAAACTACACACAAATATTTGCAGATCCACTCTACTCTCTATGCCTAACTCAATTCGATATCGCAATGCTATACTGCTCCTTTGGGTAGCTATGGCTCTGGTGACGAATCCGGTTTGGCACGCAGCATGTCATTTATCGTCAGATCACCACTCGGAACACCCAGAGCATACTGCTCACCATCAATGGGTTGCAGAGGATGTGTGTCCTTATTGCGATGCTGTTTCTCAATGTGCTGAAGTGCCAGAAGTTACAACACTTGACGTGCAGTGGATGCGTGTTGGTGATATTATGCCCTTAGAAGTCGACTATGCTGATCTGCGTCTTCTACTATCTACCCGTCTGAGAGCGCCTCCTGTTCTAGTCTGAATTATTTCCTTTCTCAATGATGCGGCGCATGTGAATACTAGCGTCTAATTGTTTCATTCAGGCTTCTGTAAAAATCCCATGCCCGGAGCTAATGTACGTGAGCGCTCGCGAAGTGCTTTTGGGGTCAATGTACTTGACTCAAATCGGTTTAACTGGATGTTTGTATTTCTGCTCTTTTCGGTAGGTGCTTGCCAGCCCTCTGCGGAAAGCAGTACGGATTCTTTGTCCACTACAACTTCCTTCGAAGAGGGCGCAGATTACTTCCCAAATAAGGTAGAGGTCCAGTATGCGGACCATTTCTCCGTGAGTTATCATGGGCATTACAAGGTGGTACGGACTCATGCAGAAGTAAGAGCTTGGCAAAGCAATGATCCACCGGAGGCTACTGAAGATGTGGTCGTTTTGGTGCAACAAGGAGCGCCTCGTCCCGAACCTGTAGGTGAGCTGAGTGAGGCTACCTATATAACGATACCTGCAACAACCATAGCAGTAAACAATGATGGTACTCTCGCCTTTTTACAGGCATTAAATAGAACAGAGAATGTCGTAGCGGTAGGTGGGCTAACAATTTATGAAGACGCCCTGCGCAGCCGGGTAGAGAATGGAGAAATAGGCCAGATTGGTTATAGCTGGCATGGCGAACCCAATCTAGAAGTATTACTTACATCTCAGGCTGACATTGCATTGATGACGGTCGATAGTCCGGGCAATGTGAAATCGTTGGCCCGTGCGAGAACTTTAGGAGCTGCAGCAGCGCCTACGTTTGAATGGGCTGAGGCGCACTATTTGGGCCGCGCTGAATGGGTCAAATACGTGTCTTTGTTCTTCAATGCAGAGGCAGAAGCAAATACCCTCTTTAATGAAATTGCCCTAAAGGTAGCTACTCTAAAGGACCAGGTACGTAACCAGCCTGAGCGACCTTCTGCCCTTTGGGGATACTACAGCGGGAATGGACGCTGGATGATGCACCAGAATAACCTGGAGGCTCGTTTGTTGGCCGATGCACAAGCCATTAATCCTTACGCAGATTTTGAAGGGGACCGCCGTACAGATGGCGAACCTATCTCAAGTGAGCAACTACTCATTGCTGGTGCCGGCGTCGAGCATTGGATCATCGGCGACATTCATTCAGCTGATCTACCGTCTGCCAATTATATGAATCAGTTTTCTTCCTGGGAATCTGGGAATCTGTATCACAATTACAAGCGGACTAAGTGGGAGCATGATGCCTATGATTACTACAAAACAGCGGTAGTACGGCCTGATATTGTACTTGCAGATCTTATCGCCTTATTGCATCCGACGGTGTTGCCTGGGCACGAGACGGTCTATTTTGACTATTACGAAAAGCCATGAATATGCGTCTAGTATTTTTAGCCTGCCTTATTACAAGCCTTCTAGGGTGTAAACCAACAGCGTCAACTTCAGACGAGACGCTAGCCTGGGAGCAGCAAGCTGGTGTGCCGGCCACGAATTTGACAGATGCGTGCGTTGCCGATTTTGATCCTGCTGCCGATTACTTCCCGGACAAAACAGTGCTTCAATATGCAGAACGGTTTCGGATAAGTTACCATGGTCATTATAAAGTGTTGAAAGCCAATGTGGCTGGCTCTGAGTGGGGCCCGGATGTGGCTGACACTGTTGTATTGGTTCAGTGCGGTACACCACCGCCAGGTCTTGAGGGTGAGCTTGAGGGGGCAGCCCTTGTGGAGGTGCCTGTTCGTTCGTTTGCCTCTAATGAAGATGGAAGTATCGCTCGTGCTTCACATCTTGGTTATGTGGATCGTATAGCCGGCATGGCTGGGGGAGGGATCTATGATTCGGTATTGCGTCAGAAGTGGGAAGATGGGCAGTTGATTAGCGTAGGGGAATCGTTCCATGGCCCCCCCAACTTTGAAATCTTAGTGGCCGATGAGCCCGGGGCGGTTTTTCTCTTTACGTCGAGTCTGGATCACACAGAGGCTTTGGATCAGGGACGTTCTTTAGGATTGGCAACCGTTCCTATTGTTGGCTGGGGTGAGCCGACCATCCTCGGCCAGGCAGAATGGATTAAGCACACCGCATTATTCTTGAATGCCGAAGCTGAGGCTGATATCTATTTTAATGAAGTAGCCACGCAGTACCTCGATTTAAAAGAACGGGTTGCTGCACAACCAGATCGCCCGGTAGCTATTTGGGGCGGTCCCTTGAGCCAAGGTGGAAGGTGGTGGATTGAGGCAGGAAGCTGGATGGCACAAGCACTGGCAGATGCTGGGGGGGTGAATCCCTTTACACCAGATAGTAATGAGACCTCTATCTCTTTGAGTACGGAAGCTGTCCTGGGGAGTGCCACGGATGCTGATTTCTGGCTAACAGAGCACGTAGCGCTAGAAACACTAGGTGCAGGAGGGCCACTTGAGACTATTCCTGCTTTCCGGGAAGGGCGTGTGTATCACATTCACAAACGGTCTGTTCCTGAAAATGACGCCTACGATTGGTACGAAACCGCACTGGTACGCCCAGATATCGTACTGCAAGATCTCGTCTCTGTATTGCATCCAGAGCTGTTGCCGGATCACGAATTGTTTTTCCTTCAGAATATCCGTTGACCCCCCATAACCTTGTGATATAGAATATGTCTACCCTTACTTCAACGGTGACCAAAGAAGACCGCTCAGCAGATGTGCTAGATATTGCGGCAAATGCTGATCTCCGGACAACCCTCAGACCGTTTGCCTATGCGCTGTTACTTCTCCTTGTCATCGGTTTGTTTTTGGCTGAGCTCATGATAGGGGCTGTTTCTATCCCATTGAGGGAGATTCTTGTGCTCCTTGTGGGGGGAGAAGTTGCCGAGTCTTCCTGGTCTGTTATTCTGTACGAATTGAGGTTGCCTCGGGCTATTACCGCACTGGCAGGAGGGGCTGCGTTGGGAGCCGCGGGATTGCAATTGCAAACCTTATTTCGAAATCCGTTAGCAGGGCCGTGGGCACTGGGGATTACAGCCGGTGCTCAACTCGGAGTCGCACTCGTTGTCGTGGCGGGAGCTGTTGTTGGGTCCTCGTTTCTGGAACGGTTTGAATTCTTAAACAACCTGAGCCTTGTTGCAGGAGCGGGTTTGGGGTCGACTCTTGTGATTATTGCTATCGCTTCGGTTTCCCGCCGAGTAAGTACTATCACCCTCCTGATAATGGGGCTCATGCTTGGTTTTTTAGCACAAGGCCTGGTAAGCCTGGTTCTGCATTTTACCAATGAAACGCAAGGTAAGGTGTTTGCTTCTTGGAATGATGGAAGCTTTGCCGGCGTACACTGGGAGCACTTTCCTATTCTGTTGCCAATGATTGCTATTGGTATCGTCGGTGCGTTGTTACTGGTAAAGCCTTTAAATGCTCTGTTGCTAGGGGAACGCTATGCTGCTACGTTAGGGCTTTCAGTCGACCGGGCTCGATTAATGGCTTTAACGAGTACCGTTTTGCTGGCTGCACCAATCACCGCCTACTGCGGCCCGGTTCTCTTTGTGGGATTGATTGTACCTCATATGTGCCGCGGGTTGTTTAATACATCAGATCATCGCATTCTTATGCCCGCCGTTCTGTTGATGGGTGCCAGCCTGGGGCTAGGTGCTGATCTCTTTGTCCACCTTCCATGGGAGCGTCATTTTTTACATCTGAATGCTGTGAATGCGTTGATAGGAGCGCCTATTGTCATTTGGGTGATCTTGCGCAATAAGCATATGCGAAGCCTGGCCGTTTAACCGAGGAATCCATGTTATCCATCGAAAATCTTACCATTGGGTATAAAGCGAATCGGGCGAACCAGATTGTCGTAGCCGAATCAATAAATCTGACCTTAAATCAAGGGGAGTTGGTTTGTCTGCTTGGTCCAAACGGGGCGGGTAAATCTACGCTTATGCGTACCATCTCAGGCATGCAGGCGCCTCTTGCAGGCAACGCGTTCATTGATGGGGAAGACATCCATAGCATGCCAGCTCAAGAGCGAGCCAAGCGGTTGAGTGTTGTATTGACAGAACGCGTAGGAGCTGGGCTGCTGTCAGTGTATGCTATGGTGGGATTGGGGCGCTATCCGCATACGAACTGGGCGGGCAAGCTGAGCAAAAAAGATCACGAGATTATCCAATGGGCGATTCAATCCGTTGGCGCTGAAGAGTTAGCCCATCGCAGCGTAAGTGACCTTAGTGATGGCGAACGCCAGAAAGTAATGATGGCTCGTGCACTGGCCCAGGAGCCCCGGATGATGGTCTTGGACGAAATCACCGCTTTCCTGGATCTTCCTCGCCGCGTAGAAATAATGCGGTTATTAAGAAAGCTGGCAAGAGAAACGAACCGGGCTATTTTGTTATCTACTCATGACTTGGATCTTGCTTTGCGAAGCGGTGATCGAATTTGGTTGTTACCCAAGGGGGGGACGGTGCAAACGGGAGCTCCCGAAGATCTCGTGCTAAACGGGGCTTTTGAGAAAGCCTTTTCGAATGAAGGGGTCGATTTCGACCGGCAGCAAGGGGCATTTCGAGTGCATCACTCGTTCAGGGGATCAGTAAACCTGGTGGGTGAAGGGATCTTAAGATACTGGACACAACGGGCATTGGAACGCGAGGGTTTAGAAACCCACGATATCGATTCGAACGGTTCAATGCGTATAGAAATCGAAGAAAGCGGGCAGGGCCCCGTATGGAGAGTCAGTAATGGTGCGGAGACGCACAAATACAATGATCTATTAAGTTTGACCACTCATTTGCGGCATACACAAAAAAATTAAACTATTCCCACTTTATTAGATCTTGGATGCTATGATGCCAAACTCGATTCAATATCGCTATGCAAAGCTGCTCCTCTGTGCGGCTTTTGCCCTGGTGATGAATCCAGTATGGCATGCTCTCGGGCATAGTATTTCAGATCACCATTCCCATGAGCATGAGCATCATGAGACGAGCATTCAATGGACGGAGCAAGATCTGTGTCCCTATTGTGATGCTGTATCCCATCAAGCTGTTTTTGATGAGAGTGAAGTCAGTACAGGGGTGCTCACTTTCTTCTGGAATATTGAGTCCTTTGAGGTTGTTTATTCCGACCCATGTCTGATCCTCCCGTGCCGGCCGAGAGCACCTCCCATTCTAGTCTGACATATCCCCAATCTTCTACGGAATACATGGTTGAGACTTGTCTTGATGATACCATATCCGTGTGATGTTTCCACCTTTGAATCCTGTCATTTTGAGTGCACGAACGGTGCTGCTCACATAAGAATAATGGATTCAATCCCACCCTCTGCAACTCGATTTTTTAATAACATGAAAACGATCTACCTATTATTAATCTTTGTATTTGGCACCGCGATAATGGTACACGGCCAATCAGCCCAAATTGAAGGGCAAGTACAACTAGACACCGGTGAGGGTCTTCCTGGGGCCAGTGTTTATCTCGAGAATACAGCTATTGGAGTTACAACAGATGCTTCTGGCCGCTACCGAATTTCGGGCGTCTCTGCTGGTGAGTATGTAATTGCCGCCCAGTTCCTGGGATATACGACGGTGCGCCGCCTTATCGTCATTTCCGAAGGGGAAACAGTGAGCCAGGATTTTCAGCTCGATCAAAATACTCTCGACTTGGACGGTGTTGTAGTTACTGGATCAAGACGGGCCGTGGAACTGAAGGATGTGCCGGCCAGCTTAAGTGTAATTCCTGTACAGCAGATTGAAGAGCGGGCGCATCTTTATGCAAGCGAGCCGTTAGTAGGTGTTCCGGGAGTAATCGTAAGAGACAACGGCGAGAGCGTCTTCACTACAGCCCGGTTCCGTGGGGTTCCTAATAACCACCAGAATGACAACTTTATTGCCCTGGTTGACGGTGTACCTTTTGTAACAGGTGGTGATGAAGTTGACCTGGATGGTTTAGTCCCACTTTCCATCGTTGAGCAAGTCGAAGTAGTGAAGGGCCCCACCTCTGCGCTATATGGGCGTGGCTCGATCGGTGGAACGGTGAATTATATCACGCGAGATGCGTTTGGAACATCGGGTATAGAAGCAACAGTTTCGGGAGGGTCTTACGCATTTTTTCGGCCTTCCTTAACGGCTGCTGCACCACTTATTGAAGGCAAGAACCAACTTATTATTAATGCCCAGTATGAAAGCAAAGACGGGTGGAGAGATGATTCAGACCGGGAATGGTTTAGTTTCTTTGCCAAGGATCAGTGGTTGCTAAGTGATCGGACCAACCTTTCCATGTACGCAACCTACTTCAATGTAGAACAGTCCTATGCAAGTCACTTACCCGTTCGCCTGGATGGAAGCCTGATCAGCTTACCAGGTGGAGAGGAGGCGAACTACCAAATCGACAACACACGAGATGAAAGGAGAGCCTTCTTTACGACCGTTAAACTGAATCATGACGTCTCCTCTAATCTCAGTATTTCAGGAACTGCGCATTACCGATTCAATGATATACAGGACTTCCTCGGGTTTGATGAACAGTTCAACGAAGATACCCAGGAATTTTACTGGAATGGTTTTGATGCTCCGACAAAATCAAGAACGTATTTCGTCGAGCCCCAACTGACCTACACGTTTGATCGAGGCCGTGTGATTGCTGGTGCGAGCTATGAATTCATAGACACACCCAAAGATCAATCCTTCTGGACAGGGGAGTTCGGGTTTAACGAGAATACTTTTGAATTCCTATTCTATACTCAAAAGATTGATGCGAGTACCGGTGAGTTTACTAACCAAAATGCCTGGGTTACCGATCAGCTCCTGGACAGTGAATATGAAAGCAGTATACTTGGTGCCTATACCCAGGTTGAGTTAGACCTTACTCCTAAGATAGGCTTGACTGTAGGTGGTCGCTTTGATGATTTCAGCCGGACCTCAACGTACTTTGCGACAAACGCGGAAGAGGAATCGGAGACCGTGAAAGATGACAATCGGAGGTTCAGTCCTAAGGCGTCATTGCGCTATAAGATTACTCCCGATCTCTCTAGTTATCTCACCTATGCACAGGGATTCAGCCCTGCCTTTGGACCTAACTGGTCTTTTGAAAACCGTTCAACGGGCCTAAAGCCGGAAATAGGACATAACTATGAAGTGGGGATAAAGGGCAGCCTCTTTGAGAACAATATAGCCTTTAATCTTGCTGCCTACCGGCTTGTAAGGGAAGATCTATTGCTGATCATTTTTGCTGAAGGCGGTGGAGACACGCCGCAATCAATCAATGCTGGTGAGCAACGTTCGCAAGGTATTGAGCTTGAGTTTCAGGCAAGTCTAGGCTCCTTTGTGAAGGGGTTGACGATGTTCTCCAACTACGCATTCACCGACTCCGAGTGGGTCGACTTTCGGTTTGTGCCGGCTTTCGAGACAGAGGAAGTGGATGCGTCTGGTCTTGCGGTCAGCCTGGTACCTGAGCATATGCTTCAAGCCGGCCTCAATCAACGGATAGGTCAGCTCAAGGCGGGTTTATGGTTCACGTATACGAGCGACTATTACGTGGATCGAATGAATACCGTCAAAACAGGGGCCTATACCGTACTTAATGCGAGCCTGAGTTATCCTTTTCCTGTTGAGGGATTGCACCTGACGGTGACAGGGCTGAATCTGCTCGATACGGATTACTATCATTATTTCGGCAACGTAGAAGGCGCCCGCATCGCATTCCCTGGCCGACCCTTTGAACTCATTGCTGCGCTTCGATATCGGTTTTAGAAGCTAGTTGTTATCCCTAATCCTCTCCTACAATGAAAAGATATATTCAATGGGCATTTTTCACTGGCTTGGTGTTGATGGTTCAATCGGCACATGGACAAGAAGTGTTCGCACCACCAGAACAACCGCCCACCATAGAGGCGTTTAGGGCAACCAGCGAAGTTCGAATCGACGGCAAACTCGAAGAATCCGACTGGCAAACCGCATCCCCAGTATCGGGCTTTACGCAAGAAGAGCCCGAGCAGGGGGGGGCTCCTTCATTCGATACAGAAGTACGGGTTCTCTATGATGATGATAACCTGTACATTTCTGCCATTTGTTATGATGCTGACGGTCCTACTGGGATTCGAGTCCAGGATTTACGTCGCGACTTCGACTTCTTTGAAAATGATGTGTTTGGGGTTAGCCTCGATCCATTTAGTGATGAGAGAAATGCGATTATCTTTCAAGTGAATCCGTATGGTGTATTACGTGATTTGCAAGTTACGGATGGGAATATCTTTAACATTGATTGGGATGCTACGTTTGAAGCCAGGACCTCCATTGAAGAGGATCGGTGGACGGCAGAGATTGCGATCCCATGGAACGTGCTCAGGTACTCCCAGGACCAGAAGTCGTGGGGAATCAACTTTGTTCGTGGCATTCGGAGATTTGGAGAGTTCAGTGGGTGGTCGCTTTGGCCACGGGTATTTTCGCCGTATCGCATGGACTACGCAGGTGTTCTGGAGAACATTGAGCCTCCGCCGCCCTCTACAAATCTTCGTGTTCAGCCGTACCTGGTAATGAGAGACGAGCGTGTTGGGGAGGACGATGAATTGCTTGATGCCGTTACACCTGAAATTGGGGGCGACCTGAAATGGGCCGTTTCATCGAATACCGTGTTGGATCTGACTGTGAATACCGACTTTGCGCAGGCCGATGCTGATCGTCAAGTGGTTAACTTATCTCGTTTTTCAGTGTTTTTTCCTGAACGGCGTGCTTTCTTCTTGGAGAACGCGAGTCTCTTTCGTGCCGGGTCCAGTATCGCTGCGCTCCCGTTTTTTAGCCGGAGGATCGGATTGGATAGTTTTGGGCAGCCTATCCCTATTGATGCTGGGGCCCGATTGATTTCACGAACTGAGAGCCGAAATATTGGAGCGCTGTTCGTCAGGCAGCGCAGCAATAATACCAGTCCTGTAAGTCACTTCGGGGTGGCCCGTTATAGTCAAAATCTTGGGAATAGTAACCGGGTAGGTGCCCTGGCTACTTTTCGTCAGGATGAGAGTTACGACGGAAATCCGGCGGAACTCAATATGGTTGGGGCTATCGACGGACTCTTTCGTTTTACCAACACGATCACGCTACAGGGTATGGTATCTGGTTCGTTGACTAAAGAGACGGAAGGAGATGGGCTTGCTTCCTATGTCTGGCTGGCTAATCGTACAAATAGGGGATATTTAGGGCACGTACAAGCTATTGTATCCGAGGACTATAATCCAGGCGTTGGTTTTGTACCGAGGCGTGATTTCATGTTGACGAGTCCGGCTGGAAATTTGGATCTAAGGCCCGATTGGAAACCTGCGTTTATCCGCAGTTTCAAACCAGGGTTTGTTTCCTACATATATCATCGCCTTTCAGATGGTGCATTTCAGGAGGCGTGGCTCACGCTAACTCCCATAAGCATACAATTTATCAATGGGGCCGTTATTGATCTTAGTTTAGAGCCAAACTGGCAAACACTAGAGTCTCAAGACATAGCATTTTTTCGCCCTCTGGGTGTTGGATTAAACGCCGGTGAGTATACTTATGTCAGATATAACGCTGAACTCCAAAGCGATCTATCCCGCCGATATAGTGGAGCGTTAGAAGTTACAACGGGTCCTTACTTTGATGGTAGGCTTACTACCGTATCCGCAACTGCACGCCTTGCCCCATCACCCCACATGGCATTGAGCCTGGATTATGAACTAAACCGGGCGACCAATCTGGGTGTTGAAAGCGAAAATGTAGATTCCCATCTTTTTGGGCCCGAATTGCGCCTTGCATTAAATCCGCGTTTTCAGTTCAATGCGTTCTATCAATACAATACCCTTGCAGAGCGTGCCCGGTGGAATGTTCGCCTGAGTTATGAATTTAACCCGCTGTCATATGTATTCCTTGTGTTCAACGACAATAGGTATTTTGTAAATGAAACCTTAAGGCGATCGAACCCTGATTTCTTTGCGACACAGCAGCAAGTTATTTTTAAGGTAAGTTACCTGAGGCAGTTATAAGTACATGACGGAATTAAAACCAACCACAGGGTCAGAGCGGCTGGTGGTACTGGACGCGCTTAGAGGATTTGCACTATTCGGAATCCTGTTCGCCAATCTTTATAGCTTCATGGGGTTCAATACCATTAGCCCGGAGGAGCGAATCATGCTGCCAGCAGGTGATCGGGGGATGCTGTTCTTTATTGATTGGTTCATCGAGGGCAAATTTTACGGGATCTTCTCTATCCTTTTTGGTGTCGGTTTTGCGCTCCAGGCGCAACGCTTCCGGGACAGGAATGCCAACTTTTTTGCTTTTTGGTTCAGGCGAATGGTTGTGCTTTGTTGCATCGGGTTGATGCATATGTTTTTTGTTTGGAACGGAGATATTCTGACGCTTTACAGTATACTAGGTATGTTTTTGCCTCTGTTTTTGAATCTCTCAAACCGGGCACTCTTGCGTTGGATTTTGGTATTGCTGTCAATCCCACTCGTCATACATGGGATGCTGTATTTTACCTACGAAGCTCCTTTCTGGGGATCGATGTCCCGCTTGTCAACAGACTTACAAGCACAATGGGGGTTCGCGGATCGGACACTATTCGAGATGCGAACGTCCGACTCTCCAATAGAGGTCTTCCTTATCAATGTATTGAAGGCCATTCCCCGGCCGATCAGTTATTTACTATCGGGGCGTTATTTTCAGGTATTGGGTCTGTTCTTGATAGGCTTGCTGCTGGCAAGGCATTGGTTGCCAAAAATTCGAAACAACGACATTTCTGTACCGCGTGGTGCAGTTTGGATCGGCATGCTGGGTTTATTTGGTGGCTTCGGTTATGCCTGGACCAAGTTTATGACCGGGTCCTACTTCGATGTGGATCCTATGGGTCTTTTTCAAGGATTGACCAATCACGTCGGCTCTACAAGCCTGGCGTTAGGGATCGCGATGTTATTCGTTTATCTCTGGGCGTCTGGACGGGCAGTGGGTGTGTTCAAAAATCTAGCGCTGCTTGGACGCATGGCTTTGACCAATTACATCTTCCAGAATGTAATTGCGGTGCTATTGTTCTTTGGTTACGGGCTTGGATTGATGAACAAAGCGCCCTATGTGCTTATCCCTTTGTTTGCATTCGGGATTTTGGCAGCGCAATGGGCGTTTAGCCGTACATGGCTAGAGCGATTCAAGCAAGGGCCACTGGAATTCTTGTGGCGTAAACTGTCATATCGCCCTGCGGGGAGCGAGGTCAATAACAGCGTGTAAGGTTATACCTAAAGCTATCCGTCAAACTGCTGTTCTGCACAATCAGGGCAATCCATCCAGCTTTCACTTGGGATATGAGCGAAGACATCAGGGCCCCGGCCCCGTTCAAACACGGGCCGAAAGAGAATGTCGCCCTTTTGATGAGGAGTCTGGCAGGTATGGCAAGAGGTATCTTCATCCGTTTCTACTGGGACGTATCCCCGAATTATCCATCCCATATGTCCAGAATGGGCAGCAAGACTTTCCAGCGCCGCGCGCACTGTTTTTGATTTGTTGCCCTTGTAATACCGTTCAGAGAGTTCGTTTAGAAGAATCAAGGTTGCTTCATCAACGGTAAAGTTGAGTCTTTTCATGCAAAAGAGTGTCTAAGCCGATTAAGTAAGTTGTCGATTGAGTTGAATTTTTGCTTAGTGTGTATTAATATACACACAAATTATAACTGTCGCATCTTTCAAATGCAACCAAATTTTTATCCGTAATGTCTAATTTGATTCGATATCGTCATGCCTTGCTGTTGCTTCTAACAACAGTGGTTTTGGTAACGAATCCAGTTTGGCATGCGGCAGCGCATCTGATCTCGGATCACTCCTCAGAACATACCGAGCATGTATTAGATGAACAATTGGCGGAAGAAGACTTGTGCCCCTTTTGTGATGCTGTTTCTCAAGTAGCTGCTGCACCTGCAATTGAAAGACTTTACGTGCAATTGGTCCCTGTTGGGGACATTGTACCAGTGAAAGGCCATCATGCCGATCTTCGCCTTCTCCTTTCTACCCGCCTAAGAGCACCTCCTATCCTGGCCTGAGTTTCTTACTTCTTTGATGTATCCTCTCCTCATTTACGCGGATAGCTACATCGTGTCTCTTCCATTCAGGTATCAAAAATACAATGCTCGAAGCTATCGAATTGAGCAAGGAATTCAACGGAGTTAAGGCCGTTGATCACTTGAATCTAAATATCAGTGCTGGCGAAGTTTTCTGCTTGCTTGGTCCAAACGGTGCAGGAAAAACGACAACGATTAATCTCATTCTGGGCTTTACAAATCCCTCAGGAGGGTCTGTATTAGTTGGTGGGTTGGACGTTCAGAAGAATTCGTTGAAAACCAAGCGGCTACTGGCCTATATACCAGAACAGGTAATGTTATACAAGAATCTGTCTGGGCTGGAAAACCTTGCTTATTTCACTTCACTTGCCGGCCATGATGAGTACAGCAAGAAAGATCTTGTCGATCATTTAAGCCGCGCTGGGCTCGAAGTTGGCGCACACGAACGACGTGTTTCTGAATATTCTAAAGGTATGCGTCAAAAAGTAGGTATTGCGTTGGCCCTGGCTAAGAAAGCAAAGGTATTGTTATTGGACGAACCTACCAGCGGGCTCGATCCTTCCGCCTCTTATGAGTTTTCAATATTACTACGCGGTATGAGTGAGCAGGGTGTGGCTGTATTAATGGCGACGCACGACCTGTTCCGGGCAAAAGAAGTGGGAACCCGAGTTGGGATTATGCACCGTGGCCAGATCGTGCGCGAGCTATCAGGTAGCGAATTGCAGGCGGCGGACCTTGAGGCTATATATCTAGAGCACATGCAAGGCGCTGTAGCTGCATAACCAAGCCACTTCCCAACCTACGATACACTCAATTCTACCAAAAAAATGATTTTACGAATCGCTCGAAAAGAAACCATAGACATGCTACGGGATGGCCGGTATCGGTGGACGGCCAGTATCTTACTCGTATTGCTGACTGGCGCTTTGATTGCAGGGTGGCAACACTATGCCGATATCGAAACCCAACGCGAGTTGTCACAAACTGCAGATCGTGAATTGTGGCTGAGCCAGGGAGAAAAAAACCAGCACTCTGCTGCTCATTTTGGCGCCTATGCCTTTAAGCCGACCTCTCCCTTGACGGCACTTGATCAAGGCGTATTGCAATACACTGGTGTTTCTGTATTTATGGAAGCCCATAGCGTAAAAGACGCCACTTTTCGTCCTGCTGATGAAGCTACAGCAGTGCAGCGCCTCGGTAGCCTGACTGCATCTACCACACTGCAGCTACTTATCCCATTGTTAATCATATTGCTCGCGTTTGGAACGTTTAGTAGTGAAAGAGAACGGGGCACAATGCGGCAATTGTTGAGCCTGGGAGTACCGCGGTATGTGATAGGGCTGGGTAAAGGCCTGGGAGTAGCAGGTCCGCTCCTTTTGATATTAATACCTGCTACGCTTATTGGCACCGTTTCATTGGCTCTATTCGGAGGGCCAGACAATGCGCTTTGGGAAGGCGGACGCCTCTCGTTCATTATAATTGTATACCTGTTGTACTTCGTCGCATATATTTTAGCCTCCTTGTTTGTAAGTGCCCGGGCCGCTTCATCTCGGCAGTCGCTTCTTATTCTAATGGGGTTCTGGTTTGTTACCAGTTTTGTAATGCCTCGTCTTGTGACTGATGTTGCGCGGGCTATCTATCCGACGCCTACGGGAAGTACTTTTGAGGCGGCTATTGACGAAGATCTGGCTGCACATCCAAGCTGGACAGAGCGAACAGCAGCGGTGCAAGCCCGGCTAATGGAAGAGTATGGGGTTGACAGTGTTGAGGCGATTCCAGCGAGTGTAGCCGGATACACGTTGTTGGAAGCCGAGGAAGACGAAACCACGGTATATCGAAAACATTTCGAGGCATTGCAAGCTGTATACGCAGATCAAGAAAGCCTGACGCAGAAGGGTGCTTTGCTCTCCCCATTGCTTGCAGTACAGTTTTCTTCAATGGGTTTTGCCGGGAGTGACCATTTACATCATCGTCACTTTGTAAAAGCTGCTGAAACCTATCGATATGACTTTGTGCAGGCACTCAATCAGGATATGGTCGACCAAGGCGCTGCATGGGATTATCGCTCCGGCAGAGAGCTGTGGGAAAAGATTCCTTCTTTTGAATATGAACCACCTTCGATATCGACTGTGCTTGATCATTACAGCCTAAGCCTTGTAATATTAGTCTTCTGGAATGCTCTTCTGTTGATATTGACCCCTGTTGCTATCACTCACATGAAAGCCGGATAAAGCAATGTTAAAACAAGTTTTTACCTATGAGTTGAAGCTGTTGCGCCGGGATGGGATGGCGGGTGTTACCCTTGTTCTTTTTCTGGGGGCGATGGCTTATGCTGGATGGTTGGGGGCGCAATATACGAATGAGCAACAGGTTGAGTTAAGTACGTATCAGCAGAATTATGAGGTGGGGTTGGCTGAATCAATAAATGCAGCAAAAGAACAGGAGCTGGCATTGGTTCGAGATAGTATCTCCCTTGATACGTATACCTGGGGGCCGCGAAACCCCTATTCAGTTGGCTCATCCCAGGGTAAGATTATCACACTTTCTCCAGGCCCTCTGGCAGCTTTTGCGATAGGTCAAAGCGACTTGCATCCTGCAGCGTTAAAGGTTTCAGTTGCAGGAGTACGGTCTGCAACACCAACAGCAACGCTTGAAAACCCTTTTAAGCTGTTGGTGGGGCATTTTGATCTCTCTTTTGTGTTCCTATACATGTATCCGTTGCTTATCATCGCATTACTGTTTGGCTTGAGTTCCACCGAACGCGAATCCGGGCTGTTGCGCATGATTCTTTCACAATCCATTGATCTTGCTACATTCGTGGAAGGAAAGATTGCAGCTCGTGTGTTCATTTTGGGAGGAGGTATATTGTTAGGTACCGGAGTGTTGTGGCTGCTGGTTGGTACTGAGGGGACTATATATCGTTGGACACTCTGGGTTCTGGTTGCTTACGCCTACGGAGCATTCTGGATAGGATTGTGTGTATTTGTAGATAGCCGAGTAAAGGCCGCCGCAACAAGTGCACTTGTGCTTGCCGGTTGTTGGCTTGCTCTGGCAGTCGTAATACCAGCATTGATTTCATTCTTTGCCACCTCACTTTATCCTGTACCATCGCGGATGGAATACATAACCGCCATGCGGACAGAATCAACGCTGGCCCAACAGCAGGGAGCCGCTTCACTCGCCCGATTTTTTGAGGATCACCCAGAAATTGCACCCGTGAGTGATGATGACGCCAACTTTGCTATGTTGCGGGTGGCTAGAGAAGAACGAATTGCTGAACAACTGGCTCCATTGGATGCAAGATTCGAAGAACAACGTGCCCAACAGCAAACATTTATAAGCCGAATTGGTTATTTATCTCCCACAGTGTTGGCTCACCAGGCCTTCATGGATATCGCAGGGACCGGACAAAATCGATATGCTGTTTTTCTTGAAGAGGCTCATGCTTTTCAAGAAACATGGAAAGCCCACTTCGTGCCCCGTTACTTTGCGGATGTGGCCTTTAGAGCATCGGATTATGAGGATTTGCCCACTTTTGATAACAAGCGTTTGGAAGAGGAACGGTTAACTGGACGCTTGGTACTCCCTATAAGTGTTATTCTACTCGTAGGCCTGGCCTTAATGGGGCTCGGGTTTTCAAGATACAGGCGCCAGGAACTGATTCAGTAAGAGAGGCAAGTGTAACGTGACTTAGAATGGCTCTACCCATTAAGTAACTCTTTTAATTTTATACACACTATGATAGAACTGCGAGGTATCGAGCACAGGTATGAAAAAGACCTGGTTTTATCTCTGCCTCATTTCTCGGTAGAATCTGGCGGTCATGCGCTTGTTTTAGGGCTGTCTGGCAGTGGAAAAAGTACGTTGTTGCACATAATGGGGGGCGTGTTGCGTCCCACAACTGGAAGTGTAACTGTCGCTGGCGTCGATATGACTTCGCTCAAAGGTCAGCAAATCGATCGATTCCGGGGCCAGCATATAGGCATTGTCTTTCAACAAATGCACCTCCTGGGGTCCCTTACGGTCGAGGAAAATATTCGGTTGGCCTCCTATTTGGCTGGAAAGGCTCAAGATGCTGGACGTATCCGTGAAGTGTTAACCGATCTCGATTTGTTGGATAAAGCAAACGCGTATCCGAATACGCTGAGCCAGGGTCAAAAACAAAGAGCGTGTATTGCGAGGGCTGTGATTAATAAACCTGAATTGATACTGGCCGATGAGCCGACATCCAGTTTGGATGATGTACGCAGCGAAAATGTATTACAGTTATTGATAAAGCAGGCTGAGAGCTATGGGGCTACCCTGGTGATCGCTACGCATGATCAGCGTATCAAGCCCCACTTTAATAATCAACTGCTGTTAGACGATCCCGTTAATACAACTCAATCTGCTTTGGAGGGAGCTGTTTAGCGATGAATATCTTTAAGTTAACCCTCTCCTATATCCGCCAAAATAAATTAGGCACGGCGCTGAATGTGTTGCTGCTTGGATTAGGAATGGCGACGATCGTGGTTCTGCTGCTTTTTAGCAAACAGTTGGACGATAACTTACAGTCCAATGTCCAGGGCATCGATCTTGTAGTGGGTGCTAAGGGAAGCCCTCTACAACTTATCCTGTCTAGTGTCTTTCATATTGACACCCCTCCGGGTAATATTCCAGTACGGGAAGCACGTGAGTTGAGCATGCATCCGATGGTAGCAGAGACTATTCCTCTAGCATTGGGGGATAGCTATGAGGCCTATCGAATTGTTGGTTCGACCCCTGCTTTGCTCGATCACTATGGAGTTACGGTAGTTCAAGGGGAAAATTGGGGGTCGACGTATGAAGTGGTCGTAGGTAGCCAGGTAGCAGAAGCAGAAGGTATCAACATTGGAGATACCATAATAAGCGCCCATGGAATTGGAGGAGGAGATGCCCACGGCGATCACCCTCTTGAAGTTGTGGGTATTCTTAGTGCTGCTGGTTCGGTTGTCGATCGCCTGGTGATTACTAGTGTTGAGACGGTGTGGGCGACGCATGGTATGCACTCGGATGATGAGGATCACCACGATGATCATGAAGAAGAAGATGCTCACGATCACGATGAGGATTCTCACGATCACGACGAAGATTCACATGATCACGATGAGGACTCTCACGATCACGATGAGGATGCTCACGATCACGATGAATCAGGAGACGAGCATCAAGGAGAAGATGCCCATGGTGATGATGCGCAGAATGAAGCTGAAGCTGCGTTAGATGTTGATCTTGAGTATACCTCACTTCTTGTAAAATACAAGACGCCAATTGCAGCTGCGACGCTGCCTCGATTTATAAATAAAGAAACGAGTATGCAAGCCGCGGCTCCCGTATTTCAAACTGCACGATTGTTATCATTGCTTGGAACGGGTATCGATGCTTTTCGCGTTTTTGCCTATGTCCTCATTTTGGCCGCAGCCCTCGGTGTATTTATTGCCCTTTATAACGCTATGAAAGAGAGAGCCTATGATCTGGCAATCATGCGTACCATGGGGGCATCACAAGGCTTTTTGCTGAACCAGGTCATCCTTGAAGGCGTTCTACTTGCGTTGTTAGGAACCTTGTTCGGATTGATTCTTGGGCATGGTGCAGCTGAATTGTTAGGTATGTTCTTTGGTGAGTCGAGAGGCCTGGCTATTAGCGGCTTCTTCTTCTCTCCTGACGAATTGTGGCTGGTGGCTTTGGCGGTAGTAATCGGTGTGATTGCTTCGGTGTTACCCGCGATACAGGCCTACCGCACAGATATTGCACGTACTCTTTCTCAATCTTAGAAAGTTATCAATTATTAATACGATGAAAACACGTTATCCAGGTATTTATAGCATCCTATTCGTTTTTCTATTTTTTGGATTATCAAACCAGGCGTTTGCACAGGAAGAGCTTCTTTGGGACACTTTAGCGGATTTGAGTTTTGAGGTAAATGACGAGGGCGATTGGGTCACAGAATTTGGGGAGACCGTCAAGGGTCTCGAAGGGAAATCTGTTAAAATCATTGGCTTCATGATGCCCCTTGAAAACACCCTTGAGCAGAAGCACTTCATCTTAAGCATGTTACCTCTTGATGGGTGCCAGTTTTGTGCTCCAGGTACCCAGGCTCAGTTCTTGGAAGTAAAAGTAAAAGGAGACGGCATTCGATACTCCTACGATCCGATAGAGGTAGCTGGCACCTTTGAGTTGATCCCCGAAGCACCCATGGGACTGTACTTTCTGATTAAGGATGCTAAGGAAGTTAAGTAGGACAGTTATAGACCATCATTAAGGAAAATTATCTCAGGCAAAATAGATAGATGGAAACTACAACGATCAAAAAAACGATAAGCTGGTGGGATTGGACTGGCGTCTTTTTCTCCAGCCTGTGTTTGGTCCATTGTGTTGCTACTCCGATCATCCTGGCTAGCGCACCCCTTTGGGTTGCTTCAGAATGGGTACACGTGATTTTTCTAATAGCGCTTGTACCTATCACATTTATAGCATCCCGGCGAGCCTACCGGATACCGCGAAGATACTCGGTTATATTCTTTCTGACTAGTGGGCTCGTTGTGCTAACCGCTGCTGTTTTTGTAGAAGAGTCGATGGGCGAATTCGCTGAAATCGGTTTGACGATTGTGGGCAGTGTGTTACTCATTACTGGGCATCTCAAAAACAGGCACTGCCCTTGATAGAGGATATGAAAACAACATTACTGTCTGTGTTCTTGTTGTTCTTTTGTCTATTCACGTGGTGCCTTCTTCCTAAAGTTGCGTTTGGGCAGGCAAGCAATCCTATGAGCATGGCTCCATCCAAGGACTTGCCTCGTTCTGCAGTTTACTTACAGCGGATTAAAGGACCTATTATTATAGATGGCCACATTGATGAGGCAGCCTGGGAGGCCATTGAACCCTTCCCATTGGTAACGTACTCACCAACATACAAGGGGACTAAATCAGAGCGTACAGAGATACGAGTGGCGTATGATGATAACTATATCTACGCTGCGGGCCGTTTGTATGTAGATAATCAAGATAACTTACGTGCGAATTCCTTTTACAGAGATGGGTGGAGTGGGGATGACACCTTTGGGATTTTGCTAGATACATTCAACGATAACGAATCTGCTCTCTGGTTTTATACAACGCCACTAGGAATTCGCGCAGATGGCCTGATTGTGAATGACGCTGAGTCAGGCCCGAATTTCGATTGGAATGGCTTCTGGGACACTGCAGCAATCGTGAATGAAGAAGGATGGTTTGCAGAGATGAGGATTCCTTTTAACAGCCTGGCCTTTCAAAAAGAAGGTAATCAGGTCGTGTTTGGAATGTCTGTATACCGGTGGCTAACCACGACCAATGAGCGCCATCTGTATCCTGATATTTCTCCCGAGTTCAACAATGGTTTTCGAAAACCATCCCAAATGCAAGATGTCATTCTCGAAGACATTTCTCGAAGAAATCCAATCTATGTATCGCCCTACGGATTGACGGGAGTTAACCAATTCTCCGGGTTAAATGAAGCAGGATCAGGATATTCACTAGACAATGATCCGACAAATGAGGTGGGGTTAGATCTAAAGTACAATCTAACGCCTAACCTGACGTTGGACGTGTCCGTGAATACAGACTTTGCACAGGTTGAGGCTGACGATCAACAAATCAACCTGACTCGATTTTCTCTCTTCTTTCCTGAGAAGCGCCAGTTTTTTCAAGAACGCTCGGGGATTTTTGATTTCGATACTGGGGAAGTCAGTAGCCGGCTTTTTCATAGCCGGCGTATCGGTTTGGTAAACGGTGAACCCATTCGGATATTAGGCGGTGCACGTGTTGTGGGGCGTGTTAAGGACTGGGATGTCGGCTTCTTGAATATGCAAACAGCGCGGCAAGATGGACTACCGACCGAAAACTTTGGTGTTGTTCGATTAAGAAAAAAGGCGTTCAACGATTATTCGACGGTTGGCGGAATGGTGACAAGTCGGGTTGATCAGGACGGTAGCTACAATATCGTTTACGGGCTCGATGGGATTGTTCGATTATTCGGAGATGAGTATCTAACATTAAAGTGGGCGCAAAGCTTTGATGAGCCTCATGTGAATGGGGACAATTACAAAGCACTCAATGCCGGGCGTGCCGTATTTAACTGGACGCGCCGTAAGATTCAAGGGTTGAACTATGACCTGGGCTTTACATGGTCTGGGGCTGACTATCTCCCTGGAATGGGTTTCACGCGGCGTTCTGACTTTACCTACTTCTCACCAGATGTGAACTACCAGGTATTCAAAGACGAGTCGTCGAAGCTACGCAGAATTTGGATTGGCAACTGGGCATCTGCATACTTTAGAAACTCAGATGGGTCCATTGAGTCTTTCTGGACCCATCCTTTTTACTGGTTTGAGCTGAAGAACGGAGCCACATTTCTTATTTCTACCGATCACTATTACGAAGACGTCCGAGAACCGTTTTCACTTTCAGAGGATACAGAAGTGCTTGATGGTTCGTATTGGTTTCACAACGCCTGGTTAGCGGCAGAAGCCCCCGAGGGGTGGCAGTTTCGACCAGAAGTAACCTTGATCAGTGGTAGTTTTTATGATGGGTGGAGAACGTCGTTGTCGCCTGGAGTTGCATGGAATGTATCCAAATACCTGGAACTGGGCGTCGATTACGAATTGAATATCATTCGCTTTCCAGATCGTGATCAGCGTTTTGATGCTCATCTGCCCCGGGTTCGAATTCAGGCTGCATTGAACAGACATTTCTCAGCCGCATCTTTTGTGCAGTACAATAGCCTGGCAAATCGCGTGAGTATCAATACACGCCTGCGCTACCATTTCAGGGAAGGCAATGACTTATGGTTTGTGTACAACCAGGGAATAAATTCGGATCGGTTTCAGCCGCAAGGACCGCGGCTGCCTTTCACTGAGAGCCGGACTTTATTGCTTAAGTACACCCACACGTTTATTTGGTGACATCTAAATCAATCAAGCAGTCCTTGGGCGTCTAGCCAAGCTCCGAAGCGATCAATCCAGGTATCGATAGGCAGACCTTGCTTTTTCATGCCGAAGCCATGGCCACCTTTTAATATCCTGTAAACGCTTCTGAGCTAATAATTGCGTAAGTTTTGCTTCCTACCTACCCTTATGTAATTATGGTTATATCAGTACGAATACCCTCTTTTCTGTGTGGTCTGCTTTTATTCTTCTTAGCATCCTGCACAGAACCCCCGGCGAATGAAGATCAGAAATTTATGCAATGGGCCCGTTATGAGGCTGAACCTGGTGCATCGAGTTTCTCGGCCCTAGATCAGATCAATCGGTCTAACATAGATCAGCTTGAAGTGGTATGGACCTATGAGACCTCTGGCGCTGCACGCATGAACCCCGTTATCATTGACACCGTCATGTATGTGTATGGAGACGATGGCGCTGTGGTTGCGTTGCATGCGGCTACAGGAGAAGAAATCTGGACGCATCGTAGTGAATACCCCGCTTCAAATCGACTTCGGGGTATTGTGTACTGGGAAAGTGAAGATCGGTCCGACCGGCGCCTCTTTCATACAAGTGGAAGTTATTGGTTAGTTGCTGTTGATGCAGTAACTGGTGCGCCTATTCCTGATTTTGGAGAGCAGGGTAAGGTTGATTTGCGACAGGGAATGGGTGACGATCTGAACCAGGTGACCCGCGCCACGTCATCAACTCCAGGAGTTATCTTTGACGATCTTCTCATCGTAGGGTCCTCTCCTGGAGAAGGATACATTGCTTCTCCAGGCCACATACGCGCGTTCAACGTAGTCACTGGTGAGTTGGAATGGGTCTTCCACACACTGCCCAAGCCTGGTGAATACGGATACGATACCTGGCCTGAAGGGCGTTCAGAGATTGGAGGCGGAGCGAATGCATGGGGCGGTTTGAGTGTAGATGATGAGCGGGGCATCGTTTACGTACCGCTTGGATCGGCCAATTATGATTTCTATGGGATCGATCGGCTTGGTGAAAATCTATTTGCTAGTTCCCTGGTGGCGCTTGATGCACGTACTGGAGAACGAATTTGGCATTTCCAGACCATCCATCATGACTTATGGGATTATGACCTCTCCGCTACACCGGTTTTGATGACGATTACGCATGAAGGGCAAGAAGTTGATATAGTGACTCTGGCTACAAAGATGGGGATGATTTTTACGTTCAACCGGGAAACCGGAGAACCCATCTGGCCTATTGAAGAGCGTCCTGTACCCCCTTCTGAGATACCCGGTGAAGAGGCCTGGCCGACTCAGCCTTTTCCCACAAGACCTGAGCCCTTTGTGCCTATTGATTTCGATATAGAGAATGACCTCAATCCTCATCTGCATGAGGCTGATCGTGATTCGCTGGTAGAGATGGTCAAAGCGATGTCATGGGAGGGTATTTATACGCCTCCAAGCACGAAAAAAGTATTGCAGGTGCCGGGTAATCGTGGTGGAGCAAACTGGGGCTCAACGGCTGCTGATCCTCGTGATGGGACGTTTTTTGTACTGAGCTACAACATGCCTTCTGTACTGGAGCTCGTACCGATCGTCGCAGGAGAAACGGGTACGGGCACTTCGCCTTATGACCGCGGACAAAGTATTTACAGGGCCCAATGCCAGCTCTGTCATGGTGCTGATCGACGAGGAGCCGGTGGTGCCCTCTCGCTTGTTGGGGTTACTGATCGGTTGTCACGCGAGGAATACGAAGAAGTTGTGCGCAACGGACGTGGGCAAATGCCTGGGTTCCGTACACTGACTGAAGAGGAGTCTCAGTGGATCTACATGTTTCTTTCAAATCCCGATCGAGCCCTGGTACCTGACCAACCCTTGACCAGTGAGGAAGTGCCCAAATCCGATCACGTTCTGTACCAGAGTGCCTGGCGTCACATCCTGGATAGTAAAGGGTTGCCTATCATTAAGCCACCCTGGTTTAGGTTAACCGCGTATGATATGAACAAAGGGGAAATCATGTGGCAAGTACCTGTGGGGTACACACCTCACCTTGTGGAGCAAGGGTTCACTGATACGGGATCATCCGTGTTTTTGAAGGGAGGTCCGGCAGCTACAGGAGGCGATTTGATTTTTACATCGACCGAGGATGCTATCCGGGCATATGATATGGAGAATGGTGCAGAACTATGGTCGCATGATTTGCCATCGATGGGGAGAGGTAAGCCCTCGGTGTACGAAGTAGATGGGAGGCAGTTTGTAGTGGTGTCTGCTTCAAATATTCAAAGATGGGGGCAATCCCTACAAGTAGACTTTGAGGATAAAACTCCGCAGTACATCGCCTTTGCTTTACCCATCACTCAGCCTTGAGGGTAAAGGTATACCTATTTGGAGGTCACAGGAATGAGAGATAGCTCGAACGGGTCAAATGCTGGACAGGCATAATTCTTGAAATCAATGCCTTGTTATCGTTCCATGTGTTCATTTTGAGATACCTTTCTATGCAAGCAATTCGTTACTGTATACTCCGAGCGCTTCCCCTGTATATTTGTCTGTTATTACCCTGGACCCTGGCTCAGGCTCAAACAAAAACAGATTTACCGAATCCCATCATGTTTGTTACCCAATTACCCATGCCGGATGATTGGATGATGATTACGCAGTCCTTTGGTAATCATTTGGGGAATGTGCCTAATTCGGGGAGAGGGGGGGATCTGTATATCTATTACCCTGCTCAGGACAGCTTGAAAAACCTGACTGCCCTGGCTGGTTTCGGTACGGAGGGGTTTCAGGGAGCAACCAGCATCGCTGTTCGCGACCCTCAAGTGCATTGGGACGGCACAAAGGCTGTATTTAGCATGGCAGTGGGAGCAACTGAAAGCCAGTACCAGCACATCGCCTATTACTGGCAGATCTATGAAGTGACCGGTCTTGGTATCGAAGACACGCCTGTAATCACCAAACTGGCAAACCAGCCCGTAGATTTTAATAATGTAAGCCCGGTCTATGGCACGGATGATCGGATCTTATTCACTTCGGACCGGCCAAGAAATGGAGAACGGCACTTGTATCCCCAACGGGATGAGTATGAGTCGGCACCGACCGTTACGGGGATCTGGTCGCTCGATCCAGCTACGGGTGACTTGTTTTTGATGAACCATTCGCCTTCTGGAAACTTCTCGCCGTTTATCGACAGCTTTGGCCGCGTACTCTCTACGCGATGGGATCATCTGCAGCGGGATCAGCAAAACTATGCGGGCAGTGCAAGCGGTGCGTTTAACTGGACTGACGAGTCGATATCGTCGACCAAAACGACGTCTTATGATGAGGTTTTTCCTGAAGCATTGGCCGCAGTAGGGGACATCAATGGCCATGAAATCGAAGTCTTTTTCCCATGGCAAATCAACGAGGACGGGACTGGAGAGGAAGTGCTGAATCACCTGGGCCGGCATGAGCTGCTCAATTATTTCGAGCAGTCGTTTATGGACGACCCTGATCTAGATTACTTTGGGTTCAATCGTTCGAATTCAATGCCCATCCGCAACCTGTTTCAACTCGCAGAGAATCCATTACAGCCTGGGGAATACATTGGAGTAAACGCACCTACGTTTTTCCACTATACGTCCGGGCAACTCGTACGATTGTATGCGCCGCCTGGGATGAACCCGGACTCAATCACTGTTTCAAGAGCAACTGCTGAAGAATTCACGGATGGTCACTATCGGCACCCCAGGCCACTTACAGACGGTACGCTTATAGCGTCGCATACAGCGTATAATGATGTATCTGATAACATTGGTACTCGTGCTGAACCGGAGTCTCCGTATCGATTCCGCATTAAGATACTGGGAAACAATGGAGATAGCTGGGCTCCTGGAGAGACTCTGACAGAGGGGATATATAAACCCGTTCAATATTGGGATCCAGATGTACTTGTAACGTACTCAGAAGCCGTTCCTATGTGGGAATTCAGCCCTGTGGAAGTGGTAGCCCGTCCAAGGCCTTCTAAGACGTACGCATCTATCGAGGACCCTGAGTTGCAGATTTTCCAGGAGGAAGAGATAGATATTCCTGCTTTGCAGCAGTTCTTGAGGGAAAATGAACTGGCCCTGGTTGTTAGCCGCAACGTGACTACGCGCGATGTAGCGGATAAACAGCAACCCTACAACTTACGCGTTGCAAATAGCAGCACCGAGACAAAGGGCACAGAGGGTAGGATGTACGAAGTATCGCACATGCAGTTTTTTCAGGGTGACCAGATTCGAGGGTACGAGGGCATGTCGGGTGGAGGCCGGCGCGTGATTGCGCAGCCTATGCATGAGGATGAAGGGAATATAGACACAACGGGTCCTATGGGCAGTGTCGAGGTGGCCGCTGATGGTTCGATTGCTGCTTTTGTGCCGGCACGCCGGGCAATGACCTGGCAACTGGTAGACTCAGATGCGCTTCCTGTTGTTCGAGAGCGGTATTGGGTATCGTTCCAGCCGGGCGAGATTCGTTCTTGTGGCGGCTGCCACGGTGCCAACACGGTCACACAGGATGGCGGAGCGCCACCTGTAAACCCGCCCGAAGCATTGCGTGCGCTAATGCAGCACTACAAACAATCTCCAGTGTCGGTTGAGCCAGACGTGGAAGTCGCTTTACCTCAACAAGCCGTGAGCAATTATCCCAATCCATTTTATAAAGAGACCATGTTGAGTTATGTCGTCCCTGAAGCTGGGCGGGTCAAGCTTTCCGTGTTTTCTGTAGATGGACGAGAGATTACAACACTTGTGGATGCACATCAGGCTGCAGGCGAGTATTCAGTGGAATGGGATGCTGAAGCCTATGGAAGTGGGGTGTATATATCTCGACTGAAGGTGAATGGCCAGGTGTCTAGCGGGAAAATGATAATTGCTAAGTGATCTGGCTGAGTAAAAATGTATGCAAATCCATGAAAAAAATGCATGGATGTTGCGCAGTCTGCTGGCATAAACGTAAATTCAGTATCATTTAACCTGTTGAATAGGGCTCCTGCAATGTTGCGGGAGCCCTTCTGTTTTGAACCTCCTCTTGGTATTTGGAATTGCTACCTGTGCTGTATAAGAAAGGAAAGACAGGTTGTTATCTTATAGCAGCAACTACTCTTAAGATTTGACATGAATGCACGTTTTTCTCTTACATTGCTTTTCTTTTTAATGTTGATTGCAATCAGTCTTGTAGTCTCAATTGATGCAACTGCACAGGAACGCCGCATTGCAATTCGAACGATGGATGGCAAAGCAGAGTTTTTTGATACATCTACCGGGAAAACGTTTTTTCCTAGAGGTAACAACTACATTGATTTACGCCCGGATCAGAACAACCGGTACGTTGTCAGCAGCCTTTTCTCGACAAGCTATCATGATGCAGAGCAAATCGCTTCTGATTTTCAGCGCATGCAAGCTTTGGGTTATAATACAGCTCGCATTTTTGTCGATTTGTGTGTAGTGCCTGATTGTATAGGGGCGTTACCTGGTGGCCTTAGGGGAGACTATATGGACAATGTAGTTGAACTGCTCGAACTGGCCAGGCGCTATGAGATCTATACGATTCTTACTGCAAACTGGCTACCCGATTATGGAGGATACCTGGATGCGCATGAACCCTGCCGGCCCAATTTTGATCATGGCAACTGCTTGTTGCTTTCGGAGCCTGGCGTCGCTTCTTATGTGCAGTTCTTCCAAGATTTTATTCAGGCTCTCCTGGACCGCAACGCCCCTATGGATATTATTATGGCGTATCAACTGCGGAACGAAGTGTCCCTTGAACTGAATGCTCCACCTCTTGCATTTTCCTCTGGAATCGTGACTGCCGCTAATGGAAAGACCTATGATATGGCCTCTGAGAGTGAGAAAGAAGACCTGGTGAACGAGGGGTTGGTGTACTGGGCAAACAGTGTGCGTGCCGCCATTCTTGAACTGGATCCAACGGCGCTTGTTACAGCGGGCTTTTTTGCTCCCAATATCCCTCACGAATGGCGCCCAGGTGATTTTCGCATGGTTCGTAGCGAATCTGTACTGCGTGACTCTGAACTGGATTTTTTGGATTTTCATCCTTATCCCGGCGTAGGCCTAACTATGGAACAACAGGCCGAGAATTACGGCATGATTGGATACGAAGAAAAGCCGATTATTCTTGGTGAAATAGGTGCATTTCGGGACGTTTACAGCACATCTGAACAGGCTGCAATTGCACTCCGGAGTTGGCAGGCTGAAGCGTGTGATGTTGGGTTTGATGGATTTATGCTTTGGCAATGGGATGCTCCAAATCTGGCGATTGTGGGAGACAATGTGTGGGGACCCCACGATGGCAACGGTGAAATTGCGCGAGTTATGGCTCCAGTGTTCAATGATGATCCATGTAGTGCACCCAAGGCGATTCTATCACTAGGACAGCCGGCCATTGCATCAAATTCTTTACCAGCCGGCCCACCGGCCTTGGCTTTTGATGGGCAGCCTGGCTCAAGTTGGCAGGCAGGCGATCTTCCAGAACAATGGATTGAAGTAGATTTGGGCCAGGATAGCGAGGTGGGAGGAATAGCCCTGCTGACCGATCAGTTTCCCGCTGGCCGGACAGTTCATGATGTATTAGGAAAAAGCTCCGGCGAAGCTGACTATACCCTTTTACATACCTTCGATCAGGAGACTGATTTTGGACAGTGGTTAACCTTTAAGCCTGAGACCGCCTGGTCGAATATTAGGTTTGTCAGAGTCTTGACCCGGGTATCTCCATCGTGGGTTTCCTGGCAAGAGATCAACGTACTTCCTGTAGAAGAAGATGGCTACCTGCCGTTGCCGCCAGCCCTTCAATCTCCTGCAGATTACGCAGATCTAGAGCCTGGTTCACATGTTTTATCCTGGGGTGCTGTGGCAGGAACAACATCTTATGAATTACAAGTTGCTTCCGATAGTACATTTGCCACAATACTGGTTGGAGAAGAGGGGCTCGAAAATACTACATATTCTGTCGATCAGCTCGGCGAGATGGGACTCTTTTTCTGGAGGACGCGTGCCATGAATGCAACGGGGTTTAGCCCCTGGTCGAACGCGAGACGCTTTCGGGTTGAACGCATCTCGGGTGTTGGGGTCGACGGAGTGACTCCTCTGTCATTTACTGTCCATTCGAATTACCCCAATCCTTTTTCTATTTCCACGACCTTCAGGTTCGACTTACCCGAACCGGCCTTTGTGCAGTTAACTGTTTATGATGTCTTGGGGCGTTCTATTGCGACCGTATTATCCAAACCAATGCCTGCTGGCCAAAAGAGAATTCCCTGGCGGCCACAGGGCATAGGAAGTGGGGTGTATTTTTATCGCTTAGAAGCTGGAATACACAGCCGCAGCGGAAAGCTACTTGTAAGAAAATAGCCCTATTTCTTCAGCAAAATCACCCAATCCTTGTCAGAATCAGCAGGAGGGGCACCGATGCGGAGGTCGCCGTTTGCCCGAACGGTTCGGGAGTCCCCTTCGAAGCTGCCTGTTCTGGGGTTGTACCAGGACATGGTAAAACTGCCATTGATGCCGTTGAGGGTACTGCCTGACTTTTCCCCCATTTTCTGGTAGATCACGTAGGCCTCATCCTTTTTAGCGAGGACGTAATCAGCTTCGTCAGGAGTGGCCTCATCCATTGGGACCATTTCCCAGAACGGGACTCCTGCTTGAGCGAAAAAATCAAGGGCATAGCGGCTTTGGTCCCACATTTTGTCCCGGCTGCGCCAATCCTCGCAGGTGAGATCTGAATGTTCGTTCTCATAACCGAAGTACCATTCTACACCCCAGGCTCCTGCCATTAGGGCACCCCAAAGTGCGTTTTGGCGTGCGTTGTTGTGCTCTGGATTAACGTTATCGGGTACGACGGAATAGCGGTGATCGCCCGGCTCATCGACCGCACTTGCCCAGGTTTTGCCAGCTTCCTCCGCCAGTTTTCTCCACTTGAGTACAAACGAATGCACATTGCCAAAGTCTTCTCGGTTGGTTTGCAAGGAAAGGCCCGTATACTTTGATTCTGGACCAAGAAGGTCGTAAAATTGCTGCCCATTGTGGATCACGATATGATGTTGATAGGGATCATTGTCGTGAAAGTACTGTGCACAAGCGAGGCGCTGCGTCGTGGTTTGCCAGGGAGTTTGATGATTTTCTACCCATTCACCATTTTCTTCGCCAATATTCCAGTTTAGAGCGAGGTGATGGCTGAAGCGAGCGATGAGTTCTCGGTAGTATAGCTTGCGGTGAACACCCAGATCTCCATTGTCGAGAAGGCCCTGGTTTTCTGACTCCGAGGTCTTAAAGTGCAAGAACATACCCAGGTGGTCGGCATGCTCAAAGACGATCTCCCATTGGTCCAGTTTGGAGACGTCCATACGGTCGAATACATCGTAGGAGATATAAGGGAAGACATTCTTGTCATCGCCGGCAATATTCATGGGGAGGAACGAGAAGGAGTTCATGCCTTTGTCTGCGAGGTAGTTGATGGCGCCAATGAGTGCTTTGCCTTTTCCGCCTTGCCAGCTTGGGTCTCCTTCATTCCAGTCCTGGAGGTGGGGCTCCCAGGTCTTGATGAATTGATCGCCGTGGCCATCCGAATGGAAGTTGCCATCAAAGTCGGCGTAGGCCAACAAGTTTTCAGGGGCGTCGGCGCCTGCTTTTAGGAAGTATTCCCCGGTTTCTGCAAATTGGAGGTAGGTTTTATCGACAAACTGAAGCCGGCCTTTACTTCTCAAGTCTCTACCTGTTTTGTCGGTATCTCCTACAGTAAAACTTCCCCGCATGCCATCCATATGTCCTGCGCTTTCACCAGCCAGGCGCACATTGGAAACATTGATATTTGCGCCCTTCCTAAAGGAGACTACATAATGCCATTCACCTGTTTCATCTGGACTGAAGTGCACGCGCCATTTGTTACCGCTATCGCCCGAGGTCTCGGCGGCGTTCCCATCAGCAGCATAGTACCCAGGTACGTGGTAGCTTTTATCCGCATGGAAAAAGGTGACGTCAAGACGGTAATTCAAGAATGGATTGTAGGAGTGGGTTTCAGAGGTTTCAACGCCGTCAAACGTAAGTGTAATCTTGTGCCATTTCTTGAGTTCTCCTGAGATCTCTACTCCATCATTAGGATGTGCAAATCCTTTACACGAAACGAGGAGCACCAAAGTAAAGAAGCAGAGGAGAGGGCGCTGCATAGTCATACAGGTGTGTGGGTTTTATGGGGGATGGATCAGAAGATAGGTACTTTTGCTATTTCCTGCATCCTTAAATACGCTTTATTTCACTGATCCATTAGCATACTAACTAACTGATTCATATCTACCTTTATATACAACCCAATGGGGTCATTGGGTTGGTTTCTGGTTTATCGCTTCGCGATCAGTTAGATGGGCATACCCATCTGTTTGTCTTGTTCCTGGTTTCTTGCTGAATAGCAAGGTATTAGGGTTAACAACAACCAGAAACGAGAAACCAGAAACGAGAAACAGCTCCCCGAGCTATTAATTATGGAAGGTCTATTAAGCGGTGCTAGTATCCTTATAATTCTGCTCGTTCTTTTTGGAGCGACCTTGTTTTTATACTTTGTGCCTGTAAACTTGTGGGTCACGGCCCTGTTTTCGGGAGTGCGGGTCAATTTATTTAGTGATCTTGTTGGGATGAGGCTTCGGCGTGTGCCGCCTATCCGCATTGTGCGGCCGCTTATCACCGCTCATAAGGCAGGGATATTTGTAGACATCTCACATTTGGAAGCGCATTTTCTTGCGGGTGGGCATGTCGAACAGGTCATCAATGCGTTGATCTCAGCGGATAAAGCGAATATCAACCTGAGTTTTGAGCAGGCAACTGCGATTGATCTTGCCGGCCGCGATGTGTTTGAAGCAGTGCAGGTATCGGTTAATCCAAGAGTGATAAATACTCCTCCCATCTCTGCCATTGCCAGTGATGGCATTCAATTGCGTGCTGTAGCACGTGTCACAGTGCGGGCAAATATAGAGCGATTGGTAGGGGGAGCTGGTGAAGAGACCATCATTGCGCGTGTAGGTGAAGGGATTGTATCTACGATTGGTTCGTCAGCATCCTATGCAGATGTGTTGGAGCACCCTGATGCCATTTCGCAGATGGTTCTAGCTACCGGGTTAGATTCTGGAACTGCGTTTGAAATTCTTTCTATTGATATTGCAGATGTTGACGTCGGTGAGAATATCGGAGCCAAGTTGCAGACCGATCAAGCCGAGGCCGATCTACAGGTAGCCCGTGCTAAGGCAGAAGAGCGCCGTGCGATGGCCGTTGCGCATGAGCAGGAGATGTATGCTGCGATGCAAGCCCAACATGCTCGTGTTATTAGGGCGCAGGCCCAGGTACCAAAGGCCCTTGCTGAGGCCTTCCGTAATGGGCAGCTATTGGGAGAGAGAACCTGATCGTTTATTACCAATCAGTTGTTATTGCAAATTATTCTGCTTGCGTACAGCTTCTCTGTTTAGCTTGTCTCTCAGCGGATACGGTGTAGATTCTACAGGATACGCATACCCATCTGCGAATCGCATAAATTCGTTTCCATCCTTTACCTGCTCCCAATTAGCCAGGCCAGGACTATTGGGATTACCCGTTTTGACAAAGTTGGCCAGGTAGCTGGACATGGTTTCAGCAAGTCTATAGTCCTTTTCGGTCCAGGGGCGCTGTCCAGGCCAATCTCGCATTGAGTTCATAAAGTACCAGAGCTCAGCAGAATGGAAAGAGCCGTAAAACTCTGCGTTTCTTCCAGGCGGAGGATTGTCGAAATAATACACATAGACATTCGATTCTGGATTGTTGCGCTTAACCTGGTGTGCCGACAGCATGTCTGCTTGGTGAGCACGATCGGAAATGGACCGAACAGATAGTCGATACGCGTGCTGTGGATCAGAAGCGGGGTAGGCTTTTTCCCACTTTTGGCCATAAGTACGTTCCATTGTTGTAGCGTATCTCTCCAGATCCATTGTCCCGTCTGAATTTCCTTGAATGCTGGTGCCCTCGTCGGCAACTGAGCCAATCATGAGATCGATGCCCTCTAGTGCGCCGGGGCGAAACAGGTCTACAGATTCCTTGGTGAGAGAGACTCCGTCAATGACTGCTCCTCCAATCGAGTTGTGGATTTCATAATAAAGCAAGGTGCTATCAGCACCTACTTTCCTTGTAAAGAATTCTTCGGCAGGTATGGCCCGTAAATCAGCAAGAGTCATCGGCTTGCCGAATAGTTCTTCAAGCGCTTTTTGATTTTCTTCCATCTTATCGCCGGCTTCGCTAGGGGAGCTGAATCCATCGAAAAGCCCAAAGAACACGCTTTGCACAATAGCCCGTTTGAATAATCCCTTAGCAAGGGGAGACTTCAGCAGACTGATCGTATTGAATCCGCCCGCTGATTGGCCACCAACCGTGACGCTGTTCGGATCTCCACCGAATTCAGCGATATTGTCACGAATCCACTCTAGCGCTGCAACCAGGTCTTGGATTCTCTGGTTGCCGGCGATGCCGTTTGGATGTTCTTCCTGAACTGAGGGAACAGCAAGGTGGCCAAAGGGGCCTACCCTGTATTGAACGGAAACCAAAATGATCCCCTTTGCGGCCAATTTGGGCGCCCAAAATTCTTGTTCGGAAGCAAATCCATGTGCGTTAGCCCCACCATGAATCCACATGTACACAGGCAGGTTTTCATTAGGAGTATGCGCTGGTGTAAATATATTTAGATTTAGCCCCTCTTCACTGATGGGAGGCATAAAGTCAGCGTCGTAGTAGAATTCATCACCATAAAATCCGCCTACTGGGTTAACGCCTTCCCATTGCATTGCGCGATCTCCCCAGGTATCTGCGACATACACACCTTCCCAGGGCTCCACAGGTTGAGGGGCTCTAAACCGATTGATTCCTGCAGTCGAGGCTGCAAAGGGGATACCTTTAAATACAGTTACACCTGGTACATCTGTATCTACTCCCTGGATCTTACCTCCTTCTATTGATAGGACTCCGAGTGGATTAGGAGTATCTTGGGCAGTTGAGATCGGAGGTGCCGCTGTAAAGAGGATGAGAAGAAAGCCTACAAATAGAATGCGAATTGGATTAGATGCAAAAACCATGTATTGAATTAGCTGTGTTGGTGAGGGCTTCTAATATAAGCTAAACGGTTTTTTTGTGCCCATGACGTACTGCAAAAAGAGCAAGTCCAGCAGCACATAGCGTTATCCAGGATGCCGATGTGCCCATGGTCCACAGGGTAGCACTTGATATCATGCACCAGGTGATAGGAATGGGGAGGAGAAGCCAGCGCATCTGATCAGCTAAAAGTAATAGGCCAAGGGTAGCGATAACCGTTGGATCTGGTGCCAGTGCAAAAAGCTCAGCCTGCGTTGAGGGCCGGCCTGAAAGGAGGCCGATAAGTGGTTGAAGGATCAGGCCCAATCCAATTAACCCCGCACCTACCCGGCTTGCCCAGTTTGTGTCAAAAGATATCAGACTGGCTTTACCGAATCCGCCTGCAAGTATAAGGAGGATTCCTTCGATAGCAAACCCAAAAGCATAGTAGATTGCCGCCCAATTGATCGTAGCAAAGTGGGATAAGTGGTAACCCCAGGCTATCCAGAGCCAGGCTGTACCGAGAGAGATGAAAAGGAGTTTGCTGGACCATGCCTTTGGCCGTATCAAGAGATACATCCAAAGTGCACTACCAATTAAAACACCCAGATGTGCCGGCCAGATAGACTCGTTATACAACTCAAAGAGTCGGTAATAGGTGTCGGCTGAAAACAGGAGGAAATCGGAAAGTCTGTAGGTCCACCACTCCGACATCAGAGCGCCTCGACATAGTCGATCATGCGTTGACGCATAGCCTTATCCGGCAGTTTTCCCGTAGCTGCAGCCATATTCTCTTTTACATGACGTACTTGGGAAGTAGCAGGGATAGCGCACGTAACGGCAGGGTGGGAGACGATAAACTTGAGGAGAAATTCAGCCCAGTTACTCGCTCCGGCTTCTGGAGCCCAATCCGGGAGGCGCTGCCGCTTCATCCTGCGGATTAAGGTACCCTGTTGAAAAGGCCGATTGATGATGACTGCAATGCCACGCTCCTGCGCTAAAGGAAGGATTCGTTCTTCGACCCTTCGGTTAAGGATATTGTACGAGACCTGGATGAAATCCAAGGGTTGTGTTCGCATAACCTCCTCGAATAAACTGTGCCGGCGGCCTTCTGAGGTGGTGATGCCTACATATCGTAGTGATCCGGATTCTTTCATGGAAAGCAAGGTCTCCAAATGCCCTTCCCAAGAACGGAGATTATGTACTTGCATCAGATCGAATTGAGGGATGCCCCAAAGGTTTCGGGAGGTTTCAATTTGCGAGGCGCCTCGGGCAGTTGACGTGATCCACACTTTATCAGCAGAGAACAGGGTGTCTGGATTTCCGAGCCGATTGAGTCCATACCCGATGACTTCTTGTGCTGACCCATACATAGGCGATGAGTCGATCATTTTGCCGCCGAGTGCAAAGAAGTTTCTCATTACTTCCGCGCAGGCGTTGCGCGCTTCCTGGTCGTTCCCCACATTAAACGTGATCCAGCTTCCTATTCCTATGACAGGCAAGGCTTCGCCACTAGATGGTATCGGTTTTGTAATGATCGAGCGTGGCTGAGCAAGAAGTGAAGGACGGATGAGGGGTGCAGCAAGAAGCCCAAGTGCTGTGCGGCGGCTGATTGTACTACGGTCGGACATATTGGGTGAAGGGTTCGGAATAGGAATCTTGTTGACCTAAATATAATCGAAATGAACGGCATCGTCGATAGCGGCTCGCCCCAAGTACCGATTAGACGATAGGGCACTCATTTTTTCTGCTAGAATTTAACTATCTCGTTAGCCGATGTGCTCTCCATATTGTATTTTGTCGGCCTCCGTTATAAATGGAATGCTTATTAGCATGAGACCCACCGCATTCATATTCTTTCTTGTAATCCTTTTACCCAGCATGGGGTATGCACAGGAGATGCATTTTGTAAAGCATGACTATGCGGAGATTGGGTTGTCTTTTTTATTGCCTGCTAACTGGGAGCATGACGGCTTGAATACGACAACCAAAGCCGCTTTCATCAAAGAGTTTGGATGGAATTACGATAAACCGGATGCAAACGATATCTGGAATGCGTTCGGCAGTTTCTCAAGTATCAGTATTGATTCCACTCTTCTGCCTAACGATGCGGCCTTTGAGATGCACAAAATGACCATCTTTGTGAATCGTGCTCAAACGATGTATCGACAATGGTTGTGCAAACAACGAAGGGAAAATATTCTGGACTCAAAGCCGCTCATCAACAACGGGTTTGCTCTGGTCAAAGAAGATAGAGTACGCCCTGTGAATCTTCCCCGAAACTTGTCTGACGCAAACGCAAGATCTTATCAGTACTATACGGGAGAAGTCTATCTGCTTACCCAGGGGCACGTATATACCTTCATCCACCAGGATAAGTGCTACGAGATTAAGATCGAAAGCACCACATCTGATCCAACCGGGAGTATTCGGCTGCATGAGCGGATAATCAATTCGCTTGTACGGTATTCGTTTTAAGCACTCGGTATTGCTTTATCTAACCCAGGCTGGTTTTCGGGACCCATCCAGTCGATGCAGGTGGGCTGTCAGACTATCATCCAGGGCCTTGGCAATGGCATAGGTATCTGGATCTTGTGAATTCAGATGACGCAAAAAGTGGCCATACGCATGTCCATACTTTACGCCGCCTACCAGGTTGTTTAATTGCTTCGGATCAGCGTCCATATCGTACAACTCATACAGGTCCCATACCCCGTGGTAGGTCATGTAGCTATACTTCTCCGTACGCAGGCCAAAGATCGTTGGGGTTTGTACAGCCTGTGGGTCGATATAGTACTCATAGACGAAGGCATCCCTCCACGATACATCTTCTCCTTTCACAAGAGGCAGAAACGAGCGGCCGTGCATGCTCTCTGGTGCAGAGAGGTTTGCTATGTCCAGTATTGTAGGCCCAATATCAACAGTTAGGATAAATCGGTCGTCGATGCGGGCTTCGCCGGTTCCAGCCGGCCAATGGACGAATGCAGGTACACGGATAGATTCTTCGTACATGACGCGTTTATCAATAAGACCGTGTTCGCCCATCATGTACCCGTTGTCGCTGTAGTAAATGATGACGGTGTTTTCGAGTTGGTCGAGTTCTTCCAGTACATCAACGATTGCGCCTACACTTTCGTCGACACCAAGCATGCATTCGCTGTAGCGCTGGAAGAAGGTATCATAATCTCCATAGTCCCCATAGATGTCATAATCCCGCTCTGCACCGTGCCAGCTCTTTCGTTGGTCGATGAGCCATTGCGGTTTTCCGTTGGCTTGGTAGGGCGGGTAGGGTTGGGTGATTTCTGTTGTACTGTATCGGCCGGCGTGGCGGGGAGCAGGAGTAAAGGGTTCATGAATCGACTTATGGGATAAGTACAGCATGTAGGGTTGTTCATTATCCTGTCTGGACTTAATAAAGTCGATGCTGAGTTCTGTCAGGATATCAGGGGTGTACCCCTCATACTGAATTCGCTCCCCGTTGATATTCATTTCAGGATCAGTGTAAGGCCCCTGTCCTTTGAACGATGCCCAGTAATCAAAGCCTGGTCTCGGCATGTCGTTGCTGCCTCCCATATGCCATTTGCCCACAAAGCCAGTATGGTATCCACCGTTTTGAAGTACGCGGGGGAAGGTGGGTGTCCCTGGTTGAATAGCTGTATCGTTGTCTAGCACACGATGCGTATGTGCATATTGCCCAGTAACAATCGAGGCTCTACTCGGGGAGCAAAGAGAGGTGGTTACGTATGCACGGTCAAAGTACACGCTGTTCTCAGCAAGCCGGTCTATGTTAGGTGTCTCGAGCCAGGGGTGGTTCTTAAAACTCAAGAAATCGTACCGCTGATCATCGATGAGGATAAAAATGATGTTGGGTCCAGAAGCTGGAGCGGATTCTTGATTGTCTGTTGTGCAGGAGAGACCGGTAACCAGTAAGGTAATGAGGAAGAGGGAAAAAGACGGCCTGGTTAAATGGGAAGAGATTCTTTGCATTTACTCTTGTGAGTGCTGTTGGTGGGGTGGGTAATTGAGGTCCAACGGGATGACAACAACGTTTCGAGAATTTATCGACACTCCACTTATAAGAGGGTACCGAGTTAAGCATACGATATGAAAAGTAAAGATGCTTCTAATCAGTGCCAAAAGTCCCACGAACCAGTTTACTGTGCCCATAGCTATACATAGGCGTCTACCTGATCGATCTATAGTCAGCTAGTCAGTATCAACCCTGTAATGTTAGAGGCGAATTATTTTACATTTTTCCAAAGAGGCATCGGTTTTTTCTGTCAGCTAGTATTAGATCGATATAATGAGAGTTTTTTACGCTTAGGAACTGTGTGTAGAACACCTCGTTTTCGTGCAATAGAATGTGTTTTTAGCGACAATTACCTTGCTCCTTGCTATCCTTTACCTCTATGCTTCACGCTCGTCTTCAGTTATTTCTTCTCGGCCTGTTAGTTTCGGCTTCACCCTCACTGGCACAGCATACCTATAGAGCACTTATCAAGGATCATCATCATGATGAGCCGCTTGTTGGAGTCAATGTGCTCATTGAGGGGACTGACATTGGAAGCACAAGTAATGCAGAGGGGCTGGTAATTATTACGGGCATTCCTGCGGGACCTCAAACCATACTTTTCTCTTTTGTAGGATTCGAAGAGATGCGGCGCTCGTACGTATTTCCCTTGGATGATGAAGAGCACGTTGAAACCATTATTCTAGAAGAAGGGCATGGTGAGTTAGAGGAGATTTATGTTGCCGCTACTCGAACTAGCCGAACGGTTGCTGATGCGCCAACACGGGTGGAAACGATCGCTGGCGAGGAAATAGATGAGAAGATATCCATGGAGCCTGCCAATATATCGATGCTTCTCAATGAATCGCCCGGTATCACGGTTCAGCAAACTTCCGCGGTATCCGGTGGAGCAGCGATTCGCATCCAGGGGCTAGATGGGCGCTACACCCAGTTGCTAAAGGACGGCTTCCCTTTGTATGGAGGATTTTCAGGGGGCTTATCGCTGTTGCATGTGCCGCCTCTTGATCTAGCACAAGTTGAGATTATTAAAGGGCCTTCGTCTACCTTATACGGTGGTGACGCTATAGCGGGCCTGGTCAACCTGGTATCAAAGCAACCGACCTATGATCCTGTCCTATCTTTACTTGCCAATGCGACAACGGCCAGCGGTTTTGATTTAGGTGGTTTTTATACAGGGCGAGGAACGAAGTGGGGGATGACGTTTCTGGCATCTGGAAATGTGCAACAAGCCTATGACCCGGATGATGATAATTTTTCGAATCTTCCAGAGTCACAACGGTTGACCCTTAATCCCAGGCTTTATTATTACCCTGCAGAAAGTACAACTCTTTCTTTAGGTATAACTGGATCGGTAGAACAACGGGAAGGAGGGGACCTGGATGTTATTGAGAATGGTATTCAGGACGGGAGAATGTTTATTGAAGAAAATACATCTTCCCGATTGACATCTCAATTTCGTCTCGAGCACGAGATAAAAAAGGGTGCTAACCTTACCGTGAAAAATAGTGTCAGCTATTTTGAAAGAGAAATTGATGTGCCAGGGTATCGCTTTGATGGACAGCAATTGGCAACGTTGACTGAGGTTACTTTTTTAGTACCTGGAGAAAAAAATGATTTAGTTTTTGGCATAGATTTTCGCTCCGACTCTTTTGAGGAGGACCCACAGGAAAGGGATGCATTGCGTGACTACACCTACACCAGTACCAGTGTCTTCCTACAAGAAACAAGAGACATCAACGAGAAGCTGGCTTGGGAGCTTGGTGTTCGTTCTGAGCATCACAATGTTTTTGGTCTCTTTGTTTTGCCTAAACTGTCTGTGCTCTATCGATTTAACGAAGCACTTAGTACCCGATTAGGAGGTGGTTTGGGATACAAAGCTCCCACTGTGTTTTTAGAACCCTCCGAAGAACGGGCTTTTCGAGCAGTATTGCCTCTGGATGAAGACATAGATGCAGAGACGTCTCGTGGTGGAAGTATTGATATAAATTATAACACCCTGCTGTTTGAGGAACTCGCCCTTTCATTTAACCAGGCATTCTACTTTACCACGTTGCAGGATCCCCTTGTACCAGTATTGGCAAATGACACGCTGAGTTATACCAATGCAAACGGTACAATACGTACCCGTGCACTAGAAACAAATGCCAAGTTTTCTTTAGGAGACTTTAAGTTGTTTCTGGGTTATGTCTATCTAGATGCCGAGTCGGAAGAAAACGGCAGGGAAGAACAGTTGGTGCTTACACCGAAGCATAAAACATATACCGTATTTGTCTATGAGCAACACGGCAAAAGCCGCATCGGACTGGAGGCCTACTATACGAGCCCACAGCGATTAGCCAATGGGTCTATGACGGACGGTTATTGGGTTACTGGTGTTATGGCGGAGCGTCGTTTTGGTAAGGCGCGGTTCTTCATCAACTTTGAGAATTTTCTGGATACGAAACAGAGTAATTTCGCGCCCGTAGTTTTAGGAGACCGAGCCAATCCGCGATTCCCTGAGATATGGGCTCCGATGGATGGTTTTATCGTAAATGGTGGGATCAAATACACGTTATAAAATGAGTCAGGATATTATCAAAACCACAAACGATCTGTCGCCACTTGATCCTCCTTCTGTACCCTTTTGGATAGAGGTGTATGAAGGCTTTGGAAAGACAGAGGGGCTTATCCGTTTTAAATATCCCAATCTCATTCTTGAATTCAGTACAAGAGATGACGTCATTGGTTTTTTTAAGTCCGATGTCAAAGAGGTGACCCTTCCGCTGGCTTCATTGGCTGAAATTGAACTAAAAAGCAATGCGTTCCGAACGAAACTGGTCCTTCGCGCCAACACGTTGAAGTCACTTGAAGGTATGCCGGGAAGCAAACAGGGTATTGCGGAGCTTAGGGTAAAGCGAAAACACAAGGATGCTGCTGCTTCATTGGTATCGAGTGTTTCCCTAAGGCTCTCTGAGTTCAGGCTTCAACAGCTAGATAACGAATTGAACCGCCCGGATTGATCCAATAGACTAGCTGGTTGAATTCATTTCGAAGTCCGTCTGTAAAATCTCTTCTCCTATCCTGACAACTGCATTGAGCAGTATATCCATATCTTCCTGCCTGGTACGGTGATTGGAGTTCGCAACCCGAATCGCAAATTGTCCATCTATCAATGTACTTGAAGGTACAGCAATGCCGGCTTCCTGAATGCGCATAAGGATTTCCCTATTTAGTTTATTCAAAGCTTGTACATCGAGATTCTGTGGACAGAATCTAAAACAGGCTACATTGAGTGGTGCAGGGGCGAGGAGTTCAAGTTGATCGTGCTCTCGAATGCGTTCAGCAAGGTATTGGATGTGACGTACATTTTGGTCGATGATTCGGCTGATGCCTGTTACGCCGTGGGTTTTGAACGCCATCCATGCTCTCAGGGCTCTAAATCCCCGGCTAAGTTGAATGCCCAGTTGAGCAAATTTCAAGTTGTTAGGCTGGATGCCTCTTCCGTTTGACTCCAGATAGTCGGCACTCGCTTGAAAGGCTGCCTTTTGAGCATGAACATCTTTCATGAGCACGCAGCCTATTTCATACTGCAGGTATCCCCACTTGTGTAAATCAAAAGCGATGGAGTCGGCGCGTTCGATACCATGAAGTCTCTGTTTAAGAGAATCGCTCAGGACTGCAAGTCCACCCAATGCCCCATCAACATGAAACCATAGATTTTCCTTTTCGCATACGTCTGCCAATAGATCAAGGTTATCAATAGCTCCGGTATTAACGGTACCCGCATTTCCATTTACACAAATCGGTTGAAGCCCTGCTGCACGATCTTGAGCGATCGCTTGAGTAAGCGCATCGATATCAATGCGGTGATCTGCATCAACAGGGATAGGGCGATAGCCCTTTCTGCCAAGCCCCAAGAGTTCACAGCATTTGTTAATCCAGCTGTGCGTTTCCGAAGATCCGTAAATGATCATTTGAGGCCGGCCAGCAAGGCCTTCTGCGCGTACGTCATAACCCGCTTTTGACTGGCGTCCTGCTACAACCCCCAGGATATTGGCTACCGTACCCCCTGATACAAATATACCTAAGGCTTCTGGACCGTAACCAAATAGCTCGCAAAGCCATCGAAGTACCTGCTCTTCGATGAGAGATCCACTTTGATCGTACCCAGCCATGTGGGTGTTCATAGTTGAAGTAATCAAGTCAGCAATGATTCCGTCAGCCGTTCCTGTACCCATCACCCAACCCCAAAAACGTGGGTGAATGTTGCCGGTCGGGTACGGCAAGATATCACGACGTGCCTGTGCACTTACCTCAGCAAGCGGTGTAGGGTGCATAGGTACAGTTTCGCTAAGACGCTTTTTTACTTCTGGAGGTGGTGGTTGCCACGTAGGGCGTTCGCGAATGGTTTGCAAAAAAGCCAATGCATCGCGAAGGGTTTGCTGTGCCGTTGCCTCAAAGGCCTCCCAGTCTTCTGGGTCAAGAGAATAGTCGGAGTCTGGTACCATAATAAAGGAATCTCTAGCTTTTTGCTGTCGTATGTGCAATGATACGGAATGTATGCTGTCCAATCTGGAATGGAATGAACCGATTTAGAACGAATTAAACACAAAAGGCCATGCCCACTTCTTATCATCCAAAACCAGCTGCTGTACCCGCCCGCCGTCGTGACTTAATTCAAGCCAGGAGTGTGCGTGGCTTTCGTTTTACTGAATCCATTCATAAAGGCTTGATTCCTTCTCACTCACATCAATTAACCACAATCAATGTGTTATTAAGAGGCACGTTTGAAGAATCGTACGGATTATCATCAACATCTTGTGAGGCAGATTCAGTGTTGTACAGGCCTGCTCAAGAAATGCATGAAGATCGGATAGGGCAAAAGGGAGCGCATAATTTTGTGATTGAGATCGAAGATGAACGGGCACGTTCGATAAGTGCTCACTCAAGGATACTGAATGAAGTGGCCCATCTCAGGGACCCTGGCCTCATGCATCTGGTCAGGAAAATGCGAAGAGAAGTTAATGCATTCGATGAAGCATCGGGGTTGGCACTAGAAGGCCTGGCAATGACCTTTATTGCTCAGTCTATCCGTATACCGGCCTTACCCTCAAAGAAGGTGCGCAATCATCAGTGGCTGAAACGGTCTGAGGAACTACTGAGAGATCGATTCCGAGATAATGGAATCCAGCTAAGCGAGTTAGCAGAAGAGGTGGGTGTACACCCGGTACACTTTGCAAGAGCTTTCAAAGCACGTTATGACACAACACCGGGTTGCTTCCTGCGCTCATTACGCATCAAATGGGCTGCAGAGCAATTACAGACAACGCTACGTCCCATATCCGAGATTGCATTGGATTCAGGGTTCTCTGATCAAAGCCATTTCGGGAGGGCATTTAAAAAGCATTACGGGGTATCGCCTGGTGTATGGAGGCGATCCCTGTAAGCTATTATTCATTTTTAAGAAGCTCTGCCGGATTTACAGAAATCAGCCTGTATACCTGAGATGAGATTGTGCCTAGCGCAACCAATAAGGTTAGGCCTATCGCTATGAGGAAAGGTGCAGGTCCAAGTTCCATCCGGTACTCTATGAATGAGTCCAGCATACTGCTCAGTAGCAGGTAGCTGATAGGTGTTGCAATGATGGAAGCGATAAAGAGCAGAATCATAAATTGCCGATTGCCCAACTGTGCGATTTGCATCACTGTTGCTCCGAGGATTTTTCGGATGCTCATTTCCTTTAATTTGCTTGCTGTATGCTGAGAAGCAAGCCCGAATAATCCAGCGCAGGAGAGTAACAAGGCTAATATGGCTGTAAAGGCGAAGATCTGATTGATGCCTCTACCTTCCATAAAGAACGTATGAAAGGACTCGTCTTGGAAATAATAATCCATCCCTTGTCTGTCAGGAAATGATGCATTCCAAACAGTGGCTAATGCACTCACAACCTCGTCCTCGCTTCCAGACTGAAATCGCATGACGAGGAAACTGAACTCAGCAGGATTCCCAAGTTTCCAGAATGCAGGTTCAATCAGGTCGGAGAAGTCCGTGAAGTGGAAATCTTCAGCGATCCCAGCCACCTGGTATTCTGCTTCCCCAAGTAAAATCGTTTCACCGATTGGATTTTCTGATTCTAACCTGGAAGCCAGGTTTTCATTGACTAGAATATGGCTTGATAACGTTGGAAACGTACCGGCCAGTATACGCGGACGAACCACATCGAAATAGCCTTCACCTACTTCGAATTTAACAGCTTCCTCTTCTTGCCCAGATGACGTAAACGTGACCCGGTCTCCATTCCATATCCCTAGATGATTTCGAGCACCAGTCAAATGAGATACCTGGGATAACTGACTGGCCGCATCCCGCATAATTTCATAGGAATCCCCGTCTAGTCTAAGCACGAGCGTATCCTGGTTGTCATATCCCCAATCCAGGTTCTTGAGGTAGGACATATTCATCATGAAGCCGATGCACATCATCATAGTAACAAAGGCCAAAACGAACTGGCCTGTTAAGAGGGTTTTCATGAATCGGTTTGGGCCCTGCGATTTGAATTTACCCGTGAAAATAGCAACGGGTTTAAAGGAGGCAATGAAAAATGCTGGATAGGATCCCGATATAACTGCTGTACCGATAAGAAACGTTATAAGAAACACCCAAAAATCAGTCCGCCGATCCAGTTCTAGCCGCATGTCCGCACCTGATATTACTCCAAAACCTGGTAATAGAAGGAAAACAGCGAGTCCAATGCCGGCTAATAAAGCGACACTACAAAGGACCAGGTTTTCGGTTAAGAATTGTAGAACGATCTGGCGCTTCTCACTTCCAATAACTTTTCGGATACCAATTTCTTTAACGCGTGCATTTGATGCGCCGAGGGTAATATTAATGTAGTTGAAACATGAGAGGGTAAACAGAAATAGAGCAATCGTGCCCAAGAGGATCATGGCTGCCCTTGGATACCCACTGCTGATCGAATTACGCACTTCATCAGCTGAGTAGACAAGGTTTTTTAGATTGTCTAGCCTAAACGACTGAACCGTATTTTCGCTCGTAATACTCGCGTTCTTCGTGTCGACATAGGAGGCCAGTAAGGGTTCAATGTGTTTACTATCAGATGAATTTGATAGTTGAAGGAAGGTTGCCCATATATCTTTTTCCCAATTTTCCTTGTCTGAAATGGACGCGTCAGGATTTACGAGTGCGATGTTGTTTGTATATGTAGTCAGAATGGAGAAATTAGAGACGGAACCGAGTGAGAATCGCTCAGCTACAGCCTGGACTGTGTAGGATTTTAATATTTCTTCAGATACTTGGAAAGTAAGAGACTGACCGATGGGGTTTTGGTCTCCAAAGTACTTAATAGCAGCATCCTGACTTAATACCAATGCATCTGGGTCATTCAGGACATTCGCGTTCCCCTGGGCAAGAGGAATCGTAAACATATCCAGGTAAGCGGGATCAACAAATCGAACGTGGTCATGGAATTCATGTCCACCATGTATGATAGGGAGGCGCGCTTCTTGAATACGAACCGCATGTTTTACCTGTGGGAGATCCTGACCGAGTTGCGGCCCCATGGCTTCAGGAGTTTGTCCGTTGATTTCTGTTTCATCATCAACACGAAGTATGGTTTGCACCTGAAAAATCTCATCCGCATGCTCGTGCAGCATTTCTCCCAGCAATTCACCTGATATGAAGCTGTATGCAACGATACTGCAACCAACGGCTACGGCAAGGCCGGCGATATTGATGGCAGATGCAATTTTGTTTTTAATCAGGCTTCGATAGGCGAGGGTAATATAATTCTTGAGCATAGATAGATCTGGGATGCAAGTTGGTGGCATTCTATATAATACTTAGTCAAATGATGTGCCATAGATGCAAGTTACTGAAATACATAGGTTTAGAGTAAGTTGAGATGTGCAGAGTTGTTCGGGTTCGATACAATAAGTGTGCGATATCGAACAGAGTTGGGTGGTTGGCGGATAGTACTTTTTTATAGGGGGTATGAGAGAGGAATCTTTTAAGATGTCCTGTTCTGGTATGGTATTAGTAGAGGGCAATGAGCACCCACAATTCCTGTCTATTTGCAATCCCTTTTGTACAGTTTTCTAGAGAATTAGCCTGGCAGATCGCTATTTGAGTCTCTATTCGTAAAAAAATATGCGTGCATATACTTACTTGTTTTTGCTACTGTTTTTCGCAACACCCAAACTAGGACACACACAGGGAAAGCCTTGTGATAATGGAATGGCTGACGGATACCCTTGTGCTTCGGTAGATCTAATGGCCCATGTACCAATTTCCTCCATGGGGGGGAGTAACAATACCTCAGGAAATGATATATGGGGATGGACCGACCCAGACTCAGGGAGAGAATTTGCATTGGTAGGATTGTCTACAGGTACAGCATTCGTTGAAGTGACCAACCCAACTCAACCTATCTACCTGGGGAGTCTGGCTACGCATACGAGTTCTTCCTCTTGGCGGGATCTAAAGGTATACGAAGGACACGTTTATATCGTAAGTGAAGCCAGGAATCACGGTATGCAGGTGTTTGATCTGTCTCAATTGTTATCAGTTCAATCGCCTCCTGAGGCTTTTTCTGCAACGGAGCACTATGATGGATTTGGAAACGCACATAATATTGCAATTAATGAGGCGTCCGGCACTGCGTACGCAGTTGGAAGCAGCACGTGCTCAGGTGGCTTGCATATCATATCGCTTGCTGAACCTGCTAACCCTAAAAACATGGGATGTTTCTCTGATGATGGGTACACGCACGATGCGCAGTGCGTGATTTACAAAGGTCCGGATGAGGATTATCAAGGCCGAGAGATCTGCGTGAATTCTAATGAAGATACCATCACAATTGCAGACGTTACAAACAAAGATAATCCCGTTCAGATTGCACGCGAATCCTACCCGAATGCGAGCTATGTACACCAGGGATGGTTTACAGAAGATCAACAGTATTTCTATCAGGGGGACGAACTGGATGAGGGTCAAACCAATACGAGAACACTCATCTGGGATCTCACCGATCTGGACGATCCCTTCCTGGCAGAGCAATACTTTGGTCCAACCCGTGCTATAGATCATAACCTCTACATCGTTGGTGACTTAGCTTATGAAACGAACTATACAGCTGGCCTTCGGATTTTGAATATTTCTGATCCTTTAAATCCTGTTGAAGTAGGCTACTTCGATTCGTTTCCTGCGAATAACAATGCAAGTTTTAACGGGGCGTGGAGTAATTACCCGTTCTTCAAAAGCGGCAATGTAATCGTGAGCAACATTGAGGATGGACTCTTTATCGTTCGTCCTGATATGGGCGAATTGCCCGTTGAACTGATCGCTTTTGAAGCTCTCTTGGACGATCAGTCTGTTTCTCTTATCTGGGAAACGGCTACTGAAACGAACAATGCAGGGTTTGATGTTGAACAGTTAGTTCGCGGCGAGTATCAGAAAATTGGGTTTGTCCAGGGTTTGGGGACAACAAATGAACCGCAATCCTATACATTTCGCGTAGATCAACTCCCTGTAGGCGAGCATTCTTTCCGTCTGAAACAAATCGATTTTGATGGGACCGTTTCATACAGCGACCCTGTCTCAGTATCTGTTCTAGCACCATCAGGGTTAGCATTGTCAGCAGCGTATCCTAATCCATTCAATCCGAGAACCAATATCGAATTAACGGTTGCACAAACCCAGCATGTAAAGGTCCAGGCCTATAATGCACAGGGGCAACAGGTTGGGCTTTTGTACGATGGCCTGCTCGAAGCAAATGCTGCACAGATGATTGCATTTGATGCCAGCAGCCTTCCGAGCGGGTTTTATTTAATCCGCGCTACAGGCACCCAGGAAACCGTTACACAGATGGTATCACTGGTTAAGTAGCGGCATTAGATCTCACCTTTCTTAAGTGCATCCACGGCAAAATCACAGGCACGTGCTGTCAACGCCATATATGTGATCGAAGGGTTCTGGCAGGCGGAGGACGTCATGCAAGAGCCATCGGTAACAAACAGGTTGGGGACATCATGTGCCTGATTCCATTTGTTCAGCACGGAAGTATTGGGGTCATTCCCCATTCGAGCCGTACCCATCTCATGAATACCCAGGCCTGGAGCGCCATACCCGTCTTGCAGGTACCTGTCGACGACACTCACATCTTTGACTCCCGATTGAGTAAGCATTTCTTCAACACTATCAACCATGTCTTTTCGCATCGCATATTCATTTTCCTTCCATTCACAGTCGATGTGAAGTAGCGGGATTCCCCAGTCGTCCGTTTTCTCGGAGTCCAGGTAGACCCTGTTATCATAATCGGGGAGTGCTTCTCCGAATACATTCAACGACAGCCGCCAGGGGCCTGGGTCTCTCAGGCGGCTCTTCAGAGATTCTCCAAACCCTCTTTCGCTATTGCCTCGTTGCCAACTGGTTCGACTTACGCGTCCTTGTATACCGAAGCCTCGCACATAATCATCACGTTGCGTTGCTTCGTCGAGGTTTCTGTACCTGGGGATATAGAACCCGTTGGGGCGGTTTCCATAGTCGTACCGGTCGAGTAAACCTTCAATCTCTCCTTGCCCGGAAATTTGATAATGATGATCCATCAAGTAATGCCCAAGAGCTCCACTTGAATTAGCAAGTCCGTTAGGGAAGCTACTTGATGTTGAATTAAGCAGGATTTGTGTTGTGCCGAGTGTTGATGCGCACATAAACACCATGCGTGCATTAAACGTGATCATCTCCTTAGAGTGGGCATCCACAACCCGGACTCCTGTTGCTTTACCTGTCGCTTCGTCATACACCACACTATGAACATGGCTATCCGGGCGTAGAGTCATGTTACCCGTAGCTGATGCTGCGGGTAATGTTGCGCTTTGGCTGCTGAAATAGGACCCTGTTGAGCACCCGCGCTGGCATACACCGCAATAGTGGCAGGCAGCGCGATCATTAAGTGCTTGAGTCAGTACAGCGACGCGGCCAATGGTGAGTACGCGTCCGGGAAAGGCTCCTTCAATGCCTTGTTTTAGGACCTTTTCTCCTGCGCTCAACTCCATAGGTGGGAGGAATTTACTGTCCGGCAGGTACCATAGGCCAAGCGCTTCCCCGCTTATGCCCGCGAAGGTCTCGACATAGTCATACCACGGTTGGATATCTTCATAACCGATGGGCCATGGGACGCCAATCCCTTCTTTTTCATTGGCTTTGAAATCAAGGTCACTCCAGCGGTAACACTGCCTGCCCCACATCAGCGAACGCCCTCCGACGTGATTACCCCGAATCCAATTGAATGGTTTGTCTTCTATGTAAGGGTTCTCCCGGTCATTGATAAAAAAATGCCGAGTTGATTCGTTAAAGGCGTAACAGAGATTTTGCACCTCATGATCACGATCCGCAATCTCACGGGGAACGCTCATTCGAAGCGGGTATTCCCAGGGAGGCCGGTGTTCTGTAGGGTAATCTTTAATGTGTTCAACATTACGCCCCCGCTCCAGAACGAGCGTTTTCAGGCCTTTTTCGCTTAACTCCTTAGCGGCCCATCCTCCGGTGATGCCCGAACCAACAACGATAGCGTCATAAGTCTCAGGTTCTTGAGATATATATACGTTCTTTTTCATACCTGCTTCTGAATAACGATCTGGTGGATTGCGTGTGCAAAATAGTCACTTCTTACCTACTCTGCATAATTGCCCAGAAGTATTTTCTTTACATGGTGGTGTTATTAACTCGCAAATGTTCTGGGATCATCATTGCTTAATCAAACCCTACCTTGCGATGTTGACGCTTTTTATACTAGATTCTATAAGTACAAAAAGATGGTGCCCTTAACATTATTTCTGTTTGTTCTTACAGAACACATCTCGTATACCCCATATTATTCATGAACCAGAAGTTTCAGTTTGACAAAACTAAGGCCAAAAAGTACAAAAAACGGCTTGAAGTACTTGCCTTTAATACGGCTGATCCCATTTTATTTCACAAGTCGTGGGGGGACCAGAAACTAAGAAGTGGCGGGTGGATCATTGTTTCATTGACAGAGGATGGAGAGCCGAATGGAGATATATATGGGTGTGATGCAAAGGTCTTTGAAAAGACCTATGAACCTGTTCCTGATAAAAAGCCCCATCGCTTCAGAAAGACCGAGTTGATTTATGCTTACCAACCTGGTTATGCATTCAAAGTGGATACGATATTGTCTGATAGTCATGTCGAGGTAGAGGGAGCTCACTCTGATATGTCTGATGGGTGGGTTGTACAGGCTCCTGATGGAGAAGTGTATACCATTGAGGATGACACGTTTCAGAAAATGTATGTTGAAACCAGTGATTGACTGCCGGTCGATTCATTCAAACAACTTCTGGCATAGGAGAACGACCCTCGTCATAAGTTGAAATACCAATCCTCTCTTTTTGAGCTGGTTAATGGTACCTGAGACATACAGGTCAAGCTCTGGTACAAAGAACAACACAGTGCCTGAGGCTCCAGAGTGGCCCACCATAGGAGGGATCTTTTGGAATGGCGACATGATTCGTGGAAGCTTGTACCTCATGACGCCCGTTCCATACTCAAGGGGCCCAAAGACGGAATGCCAGCTTTCAAACAGCTCTTTAAAATAAGATGTTGGAAAAAGAGTGCCATCCATAAACCCTTTCATGAACTGAATGCCATCCGTAGCTGTGGATACAATGCCTCCATCTGCCTGTACAGAAGCCATTGCTTTAGGAATGACTACAGGTTTTTTCCCGAATAGCATCGTTGCTACCTGATCATACTGGTTGATAAATTCCTCTGAGAATACATACGTGTCCTTTAGTCCTAGTGGTTCAAGGATGCGTTGCTCAACCACCTGAGAGAAAGAAGCGCCTTCAATAGACTCAATGAGGGCACCCAGTAGTTGGTAGTTGGTGTCTGAGTAGAAGGCACGTTTTGGCGTGCCCGGTGGAAATTTAGGCTTTAATGCTCTAGTGATTTCTACAACACTATGTACGTCCCATGCGAAATCCTCTTTTAATACTCGTTCAAAATGACTCTTCCCCTTTCTTCCCCGCTGCTCAAAATAATCAGCGATTCCAGAAGTATGAGCCATCATTTGGCGCACAGTAATGTGTTGACTCATATCCTGCTTCTTTCTTACATGGACTCGATCCATCATACCCACAGGTAAATACGAAGCCGCCGGTTTGTCGAAGTCAAGCCATCCCTGTTGGCGTAGCTGAACAAGGAGGGCAGTGACATACAGCTTCGTCGTACTCGCTATAAAGTAGGGTGTGGAAGAAGACGGCCACGACCAGGTCCAATCCCGCGAAGGGGATGCCATCGCAAATTGCACGGCATTGGTATCAGCACGGGCGTCAAAACTGGAAATTAAACGGTCGAGGCGTTCTTCAAGGGCATTAAGGCTCGAGGTTTGGGGCATATAAGCGGTGGTTTGCAATAAACGTTGATCCACTCATGTTAATTCAAAGGCCAATCCAGTAGTTTCCGGAAGTATGCTTCCTCCTCTCCGTAGCAGCGGTCCTTCCAGGCCAATATCCAGGGTATAGGACATTTGGATGACATAACTACCCGTGTCCAGGCGTCCCTGTCCATATGGCAAGAGATAAGCACGTGTGGCATCATTACTCCAAACAATCGTTATGTCCCGTACCGCTTCATAGCTTTCCAAAGAGGCATCCCATTTAACCAGTTGTAGATGAGTTCTTGACCAATCGAGTGGCTCAGGGCTTTCCAAGAGGAGTCCGTATCGTTCAGCGTCCTCTGTGATTTCAGAGAGTTCAACACAAGGTGGTAACGGCCTGTGGGCTGAATGGAAGAGGATCTTGTGGATCGAATCGTAATGCTTGTGAGCTTCTTTATTCCAAATCTCTGCAGCCAAATGCACGTTTTCCCTCTGGATACTTACATTGGATTCATTGCTGCTTTCGAGTTCTGCACGTGCATCCTCGTATTCTTGGTAAAGAGTAGACATAGCAGAGACGGCTGCATTTATGGTGTCTTCCAACTCCAGTTTATCGATACCAGTTACTTCTTCCTGGTAGACGATACCCTTGAACGAATCCATGTGTTCTACAAAGCCCTCATAACGGGATGTTGTGAAATTCCAGGAATAGACCGGTTGCCGTTCGGCTGATCGTACTACCATTTCCGAAAAAACAGGGATTTCACCATTTGCTTCATTGCCCAGGTAATAAAGTCCTGCCAGGCCTGTATGTAGCGGGTTATTGTCCTGGATGCTGAAGAGCAGCTCACCATTAACCCAGGCACTAAGAGAATCTCCTACGCATTCTAAAGCTAAATCAAATGAGTCGGATAAGAAATCTATGGGGCAATGTATACCTGAACATTCAGCGAGTGTAGTCGCGTTCTGCCCTTCGTATAGATGACTCGCATTGTCGTAGACAGCTGAAAAACGATCCAGAATGATTTTTTCATTATTGAGGTTGATTTGGAGCCTATAGCAATTGAACTCCGTCTGACCATTTTCCAGATCTATCTCTTGATAGCGAACGATCGCGCCTACGCGAGAGCCTACCCGCTCCATATTGACTTCCAGCCGATAGTCCTCCCAATCCGTTCGTCCTATCGCGGCAAGGCGGGCTATCCCGTCTTCTTTATGTAGTTCTTTCCAGCTGTATGTAGAGTCAGTCCATCCGCCAAGTAAGCCTCCCTGGAATAACACAAAACTAGCCACCAGGTCTGCCTGAAACATGGTTTGGGCAGCAAGGGAGCCTCCTGGCCACTCTCGGACAAGAAAGTGATTGAAGGTTGCTGTTGAGTTTGTGTAGATCCCAACACGCCCTATGAGGAGAGGGTCGCTGTCAATGATATCAAATAGCATCACCTGATCGAGTTGCCCACGAAGGCGGCCTCCTGAGCATTGGAGAGCAAGCTTCGAATACTCCCCGGGTTGATATACTTCATTATCGTCCCAGAGCACTGTAATTTTCCCATCGATGATCTTCTCGAACATCCGGCCACTAGATAATAAGCGGAGCCGGTAGTAGGTTTGTTTGTCTTCCCCTGTATGCCTGCAAACGAGCCCAACTTCTTCTCCTTGATTACTGAGCTCGACCTCAATGGCATAATCGGACCAGGTTTCTTCTCCTGCTACCAGTAGAGCCCCCAGAGTAGGAAATGCAAGAGTGCCGTAAATCAATGTGCCATCCTTGACTTCCCAGGCTGCTGTATTAGTGGCGTTGGGATCTGTCCAGTTTTCGAGGTCACCAGAGAAGTCTTCTTCTAGAAGAATGCCGTTTGCAAATAGAATTTTTTGATCGGGCAAATAGGAGACTGGGTAGCCTTCTAAACAGTCTTCCACTGAAACGGTGTAGGGGTACTCGGTTTCGCTCAGTTCAGCAATTGGTTGATCTCCCCAGAGGTTGGGAAACGTAACCTCGTTGCCCTCCTCATCCAGTACAGGGTTCGCATTGGTGTCCAATAGCTTAACAGCCATATCCGCCCCATACATCTGTTCGACATAGTTTTCATTGAAGTCGGCCCCCAGGTCATAACTTCGGTAAACGGGTTGCGCTCCATTTGCTGGGATTGTCCATTTGATGTATGAAGTCAGGTCTGTGAGTATACCTCCATGGGGATAAGGTGCTGTTGTATTTTCTTCTGGTTGAGAAGTAGAATCATGGCTGCTGAGGGACCATGCAGGTGAAATACCAGGAGGGCCTGCAGTTTGGAAATAAGCTACATTAGTATGCGCTTCCGGTATTGATTCCCCTTTGTGGGTTCTAACCGTTTCGTCAATTACAGTGAGTTTGTAATAGGTTTCTGGTTCAAAGATTTCTTCCGAGGAGTCCCACCGCAGGATGTTTGAGAATACGCTGGTCAGATGGTCGGCAGTGTGCCCATATTCTTGCAAATCGGACTCGAGATAGTAGCAGATCTGTGCTATTTCCGGGTCGTCGGACCCCCATATAGCTATCGTGTCGATAGCTTGTCCTTCATAGTCGAAAGCACTGAATGCAATACGCTCTTCCTGCGGGTCGATAATCCGTTCAAGCAAGTTGCCGTTCGAGTAGGCGCCAATAGCTACAAAATGGCCACCAATGCAGAGTTCAACAATACTGACAGGTTCGGGGAACGTGATCCACATGACTTCTTCGCCGCCACTTGGCAGGAGCAACACGTTATCCTGGTTACAATGGGACGTCGAACTGTGGGAGTGGCGGATTGTAGCGAATTCAAAACCGTCAGGCTCTATGCTAACGAGGCTAAAATGCACGTTCTGGTGCTCGAAGTAGGTCGGCATGTTTGTGTCGGGCTCAAAGTCATTCCAGTCGACGCAATAGAGTTCGACTTCTGGAATACTGGTGCAGGGCCAGCCGAGGTGGTTTTGTAGAAACGTGTCTCTATATGTTCTGGATGTTTGCCGGGTGAAGGCAAAGGGAGACTTCGTCCAAAGCTGAAACTTCATATGAACATTATTACCTTGTTCGTCCTCTTCAGCAATCCAGGTGCCATAGAGATCTTCAACACGCGTCCAGTTTTCACCACCCGCCTTTGATTTTTTCTCCAGAATGACTTCTTTGAGGGTGTAATCGAAGGAATAGCTATCGATTTGAGTGCTGCCTGGATAGATGCCCGTACTGGTAAGATCGATGTCTGCAGTTTGGGTTTCGTCGAGCATCGGGCGATCAAATACAACAAACGGTTTGGCGTCAAGAGGGACTATAGGGCTTCCTGCTTCGGATGTTGGCAGATCATTCCATGTCTCGTCGGCTTTGTGATGTTCGATGCCAATGGTTTGCAAGGGCCTGGCATAACCGGGAGCTTTCTCTTCTTTCCATTCCAGCAGAATATCTTCTTCAAGGTCTTTGATTGGCGTTGGCAATTTAACGCGAAGAATAAGGCGCCCACTCACTTTGTATTGGGTTGGGGCAACACCTTCAAGGATAGCTTCTGCGGCAAGCCCAAGGCCAAATCCGGCTACCGATATTTCAAATTCACCGCCCACGTTCAGGCTACCAGCTAGCTGTTGTGGCTTGAAGCTAATCATAGCATCTCCACCAATCCATGCCTTTAAAATGACCTTTACTGGTCCAAACTTCCAGTCCGCGCCCCAACTGATACTTGCTCCTGTTGCGATGCCATTACGGTCAATCATGAGGTAGGCATCGGCGTGGAACAAGCTGACCATGTAGGCACGAATGCGCCGGTCTTCAGGTTCATCTTGGCCCAGGTAGAAATGCCAGTTCTCTGGTTTGGCAAAGTTAAAATAAGCTTCTGCAGAAGCAGCGATATCCAATACCTGGGCTTTGCTCCAGCCTGCATCGATATTCAGTTGGAGTGTACCAGCCAGCGCATCCAACACAGCGAGCATATTAAACACGCCTTCACTGTCCTTCTCGTTAAGATTGGGTAAGCCAGAAAGAAAATTGGCAGACCCGTTCAAGATGATGGCTGGGCCAGGTTGAATGAGTGCAAAGAGGCCTTTTGCGGATACCACGGTTCCAGCATCGAACAATGTACCTAGCGTCATGCCCGCACCTAGAGCTTTGCCATCGTTGAGTCCTTTCCACTTACTTGAGTGCGTTATGTTAAAGGGCTCAGGAGCATTTTTATACCAGCCATACCAATCGCCATTCTCTGTCGTTGGGCCCACATTCATTCCGTATAAGCCTGAGAAGCCATAGATGGCTGCGCCGGTTGCAAATAGAGGAATACCAACTGGAAGCGTAAGATCGCTATACAGGTACAGGTATTTGTAGTCTTCTTCTGTGTTGCGTCCTACTTTTATGGAGGAACCGATCTGTAATCCGATAGGCAAGATCTCAAGATTAGCATTACCCTGGAAGTACCGGTCTGGTCCATCAGTAATCAGCGCTACGTCTCCCGAAAAGCTGACGGCATTGGGCACAGTAAATTCCATACCTATTCCTTGAAGCCTGATTTCCGGTTCTATGGCAGGTCGCTCCGGATCCCAAATAATGCGCAGTCCTTCTACAGAAGCGCCTGTCGGTAGTGCGGGTAAAAGTTGCAGTCCACCAGAAAATCCGATCCATGGCCGTCCGTCTGTTTCGTTCCCAAAACCGATGCGGGACATATCAAACCCAAAACCGAACAGGTTCAGGCTCACCGGCTCTTGTAAGTTCATCCATCCATCAGAGAGTTGGATAGTACCGTTGGAGTTAATGCGGAGATCAGATAGTGAGATCTCTGGCCAGTTAAGAGTCGGACTAAGTACAGTAAGTTGAAGGCTGCCATTGATGATCAATTGGGCCTCATCACCACTGCTGTCAAAGCCAATGCTGGATATCTTGAGCGTTCCAATATTAGGAATAGTCAGCGAAAAAAGACCGTCATCATCCGATTGTCCTAGAGAGGCATAAACATCTCCGTTGTTACCTATGGAGAGGCTTATATCAAACGGTTCGTCAAAAAATGGGATGGTAAGCGTCCCGTTCAGGCTACTTGCAACGATGGTATTCTGACTGAAAGTAATGGAGATGTCCGTCAATTCTAGTTCAAAGCCAAACAAGCGGGCGGCGATGGTATCCTCAATGGATACGGTTCCGCTTATGCCGCCATTGCCAATGATGACATCTGTACCACTGATTGTTATGGGTGAACCGTCTTCTTTTGTTATGCTTTCTGGAAGTTGCACAGAGACGGACTCCAGGTAGAGCCCTAGAAAGGAAGCGTCGTATCCGGCATCTAAGATTTCTTGTGGAGACTCCTGGCGCGAAAAGTCCAGCTTGATCCCTTCGGCGGATAGGATCAGTCCGGAATTTCCGATTTCGCAAGTTGGGAAGTCAAACTCAGAGAGGAGCTCGAAGGTCAGATTAAACAGGTCATCCAGTGCATATTCACCACGTAACCCCAGTGAGATCTGTCCAGACTCATCAATAGGGCTAAGGAGATCGCTGTCGATGCGCAATTCAGCGGAGACATCATAATAGGACAGGGACCACCTGTTGTCTACGTATGAGAAATGCAATGAAAGAGGAAACCACCCTTGAGGTAGGGAATCATCAAAAGGAAACCCCTCCTCCGGACCGGCTTCTCTGTCGTCGCCGGGGAGCGGTTCGTCAGATATGTCATCATCGCCTGGAGGGGGAAGGGCTATATCTCCAACGCCCAGAGCGAGAGTAAGGCCTGCAATTCCAGGTACGTTCAGGGTGAATTCTCCTGGTAAAAGCAGGGTGATGGAGGCGCTAATGTCTCCATCAGCTATTGAGAGTGAATAGTCGGCAATGTAAACGGAATCTACCAATTCGACTACATCGTCGGTGTTGAAAAAGTCTGTAGGCCAGTCTGTTGCCTCAATCAATTTGCTGAGAGGCGTTGCGATTCTATACATGTAATTAATCCTATTTTCGAGTGGGTTCGTCGGGCCTGATCAGCCAAAATGTTCCAGATATGTCGCCTTCCCAGAGCTCTTTTTGTAAGCGCGATACCCCTCTGTCCCGTAGTTTCAGGCTTTTAGTGTGTGTATTGGCGCTTTCTATTTTGCGCATGTAGCTGGAAAGAAAAGATTGGGAGCCATCCAGATAAAGGGTGCACATCGTTTTACGGAACGTGTAAAAAGAGGGAGATACGATGCACCCAGCTGATCCTGTATAAGAGAAGTAATCCTCAAGTTCGTTTTCCTCAACCTGATCTATCGCAGATATTTCATCGTGCACGGTGTGTGCCATGTGAAGCAATACCCACGTTTTTCCATCTGAGTCAGGTTGGATTCCAGTGCCGTTGTCCCGAAAATAAAATCTCCCGGGTACCCATGCGCTTTCTTCATAATCGCCTTGGGCTCCTGTTCGAGTGCTTAGAATGTCAGGGTCATTGCCGTCATACCAGAGCTTAAAGCAGTAATTGACATTTCTTTTGTTGGAATACCTGGATTCAAATTTATACTTGAGGTTGCCTTGTATGGAAGAGGCATAATCACAATGGCCCTGTAAGATATCTTCCCATTTGTGGGATGTGTACGAACTCCACCGATACCAGGAGATGACGGTGCCTTTGTGTATAAGAAATAACGTACCTCTGAATACGTCTTCGTTCTTGAGGAAGTTGTTGGCTGTCTCGACCGATGGGTCGCATAGACAATCTTCAATTTCATCCTCTCCATCTTCGGAACTAGATCCTTCTTTTAATTTCCATGGGTTTACCGTCCATTCCGGTTTTGGCAACTCAGGACTACCTAGCTTCGGGTCATCGAATGCATCGATGAGCACAAGGTGGAAGTCATCATCACTAAAGTTCACTGCATTAAGGTTGCTCCAACTCTCGAGTTCGGGCAATGGATCAAGAGCTGGATTCCGCCACCATTGATAAAACTCTGCAATGGCTTCGAGTTGAAAAGGATTCCCCATTTCATCTCTGCTAAAAACAAACGAAGGGGCTGCATTGCCATTGTTAGTATTGTATAATCGATCAAGGTACAGGGCTTTCTGAGCGTCTGCTACTTCTCGCCAATCATTTCCCCCGTAAGCAACTTGAAAGCGGTCGATAGCTTCTTGTAGTACCCCATTGGGGTATAATTTTTGGCCGGCTTCGGTTTTGAAATTATCCACTGTGCCACCGTCAGCCAGTAACGGCCACGGGCTAAAAATGAGTGCCTCGAGATCGGCGAGTGTGGCGTGATCCTCCTGCAGCAGAGTGGGTGTACTTGTGTAAAAAGCGATTGGATCAATGTATCCATGTTTATTACGAACACCAAATTCCACGCGGTTATGACCGGCCGTTTGAGCATTCTCCGAGGAAGCATATCCAATGATGCCGCCTGCTTGAATGTGTATGCTTGCCTGGCCCGACAGAAACAGATCTATAAACTCTTCCTCATTTATATTCGGGTAGAACACGGTGTCAATGGCGTTTATAAGGTCCTGTCCAAGCGTTTGTGCATCTACATTTCTATATAAAAACCATCTGATTGTGTTACTCAGTTGCTCTCGTTCCAAGTCTTCCTGGGATCTATTCACGAAGGGTGGATCTGGAAGTAGATAAAGCGCTGTAGTATTTCCTGAATGGTTTACCTGGTCAGGCAGAATACCATAATCGATCGATAATACCTCGTGTGGAGGTACGGTACTTATCCAGCCATTGCATACCGCCTGTAGAGAAATGGGATTGGCACTCTCAAAGGTGACTCCCAGGTTCCAGTCGGCAGGTTCAGTCGCTGTGGCGTCGTAACTCTCCACATAGGGAAAGACGGTGGTATTTATGGCCCCAGCTACGGGTAAACGAAGTATAGACATGATGATTCTAGTGATTAGGCTTGAAGCACATTGAATTGAGTGTTGACCTGGCCGGCTTCGTTCATTACCGAGAGCCGGTATTCGTAGGTGTCCCCGGTTCGTGCGCCGTCTAGATAGGTGTATTCTCCTCTCGGCAACCAGGCTGTGATGTTTTCCCATTCTTTGGCCGCAACAGGCCGGCGCTGGACCAGGCACGTTAGATGGGTGTCCGGGTGCGTCCAGCTAAGTTGGACGGAATCGGGTTCAGTTCCCGTTTTTGCAGGGCCCCAGGTTGGGGGATCAGGTACCGATGTATCAATAGCTCGCCCATGCAGAATGCCTGATGGTGTAGACACGTTTTGATTGGTATCGACTGCGGCAATCCGATAATAGTAGTCGGTTCGAGGTTCAACTAGTATATCTTCCCAGGTTTCTACTACTGTTTTAGCACTGGTGTACTTTGCAACAGGGTCTTGCCGGCGGATGTCTTCAAGGTTCTTTTGGGAATCACTCCGCCATATCCAATACTCCAGTAAGTCACTTTCGCGATTTGCATTCCATTGAATGGATATTTTTCGTTCTCCTCCAATTACTGCGGTCACGCTAGGCATTGCGGGTGGTAAAATATCATAGATGTGCACAGGAGGGAAGGTGTCACTCCAGGTGCTTTCATTGCCGGCTACATCAACAGTCCGGATACGGTACAGATAAAAGCCGCGTCCTCGTCCGTCAAAGGAGTCCTCGAATTGGGTATCTGTAATGGCCTCCTGGTTGAGACTGTGAAAGGTTTCTTCGTTTCCTGCTTTATTTGCCAATTCCTGGATGTCCTGATCGCTGAGTGATCTGTAAAACTGATTTGCCCAGGCTCGCCATACGGTTGCATGGGTTTGCGGGTCCGTTTTTATATCGGCTTCTGTTATGGATGGATCGTAATTACTGAGCCAGTTACTGAAGCCCGGATCATCATCAAATACACTTCCATTTGCATAAGCCCCCTTTTGCTGCTCTCGCTGATTTCGGTCGAAATCGAATAAGGAAGAGCCAGCGCATCGAAACACGGTATATCCACTTACACCAGGTACCTGATCCCAAGATAAACCGTAGCGGGCCATACCATAATAGTTGGCTGGCTCGGCAAAGATCGGTTCAGGGGGGGCTGTTGGCACGTTGGAAATAGTATCTGGTGTTGCTCGTAGATACGCCTCAACCCGTGTTAATCTAGACAGTGAACCCTCGTTACCCAATCGGTTACCTAATCCACCTCGTCCTGGTTTTGACCAAAGAGGTGCATCACTAACGTGCTGTTTCCCATCTGAACATGAAATAGCGATTTGTCCGAAAGCACTGGCTTCACCTACTGGAATAGGCAGGGTATAGCCAGGAATACGAATTTCATAGCGCCAACCTGGATAATATTCACATTCATCTCCAGGTACAGGTTCGATCATTTCTTCGGCGTTCGTAGGACTAACCACAGGCGCTATGTGAAGATGAAGGGCCGTATCCTGAGAATGATGGAAAACTCTATACAGCACTCCGTTGCACATCAATGAACCTGGAACACTGATATTTTCTTCGCCCAACAGTTGATCGACGGTTACAATCAGTGTTGCACCCAGGCTTTCCAGTTCACTATCCGTCTGGGAAGCAGTACTTGTGATCGTTCCTGTAACGATTGGCATATGTTGAACCGGTTCAATATGAAGCCTTTTATCCCAATTGAATGCCTTGCCTGTGTCGACGGTATTTCCTGGCTGCGTTGCCGTGAGCATACAGGTACCGATGGATGGTGTGAGTACAGGCAGTGTGAGATGCTCAACCTCAAAAACAGCGTTTGGCCCCGTTGTATTGGTTAGTATTCGGTAGAACTGGTCGTTTATCCGAATCTTTTCGTTCGCAAAGTCATCCGGATTACCAGGTATATTCAGGTTAGTGGCTACTGCCGTTTTGTTGGTTCGTTCTGTTATAGCTACTACTTTTCCCTGCCACACGTTAAAAGAGCCCAGTGTCGAGTAGACTCTAAATTCTGCATGTGGAGGCGTTACATCCGGGGCCTGGAGCCGGAAGGAGCCGGGCCATGTCCAGGAAATCTTTGCACCGGCCCCGTTCTTCTTCGTCCATTCTGCATCATCGTCACTCAGCCATGGGTCGGCTGGATCCAGGTAAAGAGCTTCTACAGCTTGGGGTGGTGGGGGAGCGGCACTATCCTGTACGTCAATGGATTCAGGTGGGCTCCAATCTCCAAGGACGCCAAACAGATCAATACCTCGCACAGCATACTGGTAGCTTCCATCAGGAACGTGTTGGTCCGAGTAATGAGGCTGATTTACAGTACTTGTGAGCGACGGCGAGTGTTCATTGAGAATGCTGGTATCGAGTATACTTCCCGTACCACTGTCGACAATCTCCCTTTGAATCTGGAAAAGAGCTGGAGCACCAGGTTCGAGGAATGTGCCACCGGCTTCACGAAGGGTCCAGCGGAGTCCTACTCTGCTTTGTTCTCTGCGAAATATCCCGTTCTCATCTACTCCCGTTGTGCTGGTATCAACAACAGGCATCTCAAGGTCTGGGATGGAAACAGCCGGTGAGGTGTTTGCTCGAAGATGATAAGCGTCGTAGATAAGATCGCCAATTACATCATCTTCGTTCCTCAACTCCATCTCGAATAAGGTAAGCTCCCCGAGAGGGTAAATATTGATCACGTTCATATTCTTGCTGTTTGCAAAGTGAATAGTGTGATCGCCAGCTACCCGGTTAATCGTGTTTGCATAAATGGCATTCTCAAACACCTTTATGGTGAATCCTTCGCTAGAGGATATTTTTAACGTAATCGATGCATACTTTTTTGGTAGCCGGATAGAGATGGGAGCAAAGAGAATGGAATTTGTGAACAGTAACCCGGTCTGCTCTGAGCCATCCCATGTCCCTCTGACAGCTTCTATTCTATTTGGGCTGGTATAGGAGACATCTTGATCCTGTAAGTAGAGGCCATAACTCAGGTTTGTGTCCAGGTGGTTGTACTGAATGAGTGTACCCGGCAACAATTTGTTTTCATAGTGACCAACTACGCGGTAATCATAAAAGGCATTGAGAGATGGAGGGATATCGTGCCAGTAGAGGCCGAGTATGCGGGCCATATTCGGGTCAAGCGCCATCAATTGGAGGAGGGTCATTCCGGGCCAATCCAGCGTGCTGCCGCTTTCTGTATCTTCTTCCTTGATTCTATAGAGCCGGTGCTCCTCTGTACCTACAAGGCTGTAAAGAATGTCGTGTAAGTCATCCGTGAAGCCAGATTGGTAGGCCTTTGCTTTTTCGACTGGTAAATTGATCGGTAACCTGGATCCCGCTTCGGCATCATCATCGGGCGCATGTGGATGAGGTGAATGCCATGCCGGATGTGTTATCGGAAGGTAGATGGGATCTTTGCCGTTAAGAGGTACTTTCTCCCAATCCTCATTTCTGCCGTCCATTACCGTCACAAAGCATAAGACACAAATAACCATGTCTTCGCCTGTTAACGTAAGATAATCGATGTGATCACCAAAAAGACTGATGTATCGAAAGTTGCCAAGGCGGACGGCTCGCTTACTTGCGATGAGTACATCTCCTGAACTGGATTCCCAATAAGCTTCAGCTACAGGATTCGGTTCGGTCTGTATATCAAACAGGATGCGCACATGCCTGACAGGCTCTGAAAATTTTATGCGGATTTTTTGTGAGCCAGGAAAAGCAGCAGATACTTTTTGATTTGATTGGCAAGCCGCTACTACGCGAACCTTACCTGTCGATTCTATGGATGGATAAGCCTGGTTTGCATGCTCATCACTAAACGGGCTCCATGATACGCCTCCAAGATCCTTTTCGAAAAAAGAGCCACACCGTAGGTATTTGCGATAATTTTCGTTGCGGCGATAGATGTCGAAGCCACCGGATGGAAAACCGAGGTGTGGGTTCATTTGCCAGCGGAGATGAATGCCAGGCTCCAGCGTACTACCATCAACCCTGGATGGGTTGTCTCTTGACCCTCTGCCGGTCATTCCGAGTAGTTCGCCGTTTTGGATGGGTGATGCCATGAGAGATATCGAATTTGTGATTTTAAAGAGAGGGATGGATTCTCCTCTCTATCTCTCTTGCGACACTTTTTTAGAATGTGGACAACTACCTGGCAAAAAAATCGTCTGTCGTTTTCCAACTGGCAATACCTTACCTTTAACAAAGTATTGCAAGACGACCCGTTTAGAATGCTCGATTCTGGAACTGTGACTTATTGGCTTAATCAGTTGCGTCAGGGAGATGCGTCTGCTTTAGAGCAGTTAATGCCAATAGTGTATGATGAACTTCATCTTGTTGCGCGCCAACGGTTAAAAAAAGAACGGCCTGGCCATACGTTTGGGGCAACGGCACTCATAAATGAAGTGTATCTCAAACTTGTAGATCAGAAACAGCTTGATATCTCGGATCGGGGTGAGTTTATGGCCGTTGCCAGTCGTACCATGCGTAATATTCTGGTGGATTATGCGCGAGCTCGAAAGCGATTAAAGAGAGGCGGTGGTGTCAAGCCTGTTCCACTAGAGGATGTCGAAGCTTTTTTATCAGAGCAAGAAGTCGAAGAAGTGTTGGCTCTCGATACGGCATTAGACAAACTTGCTTCTCAAGATGAACGGGCCAGTAAGGTCGTGCAGTACCGATTTTTTGGTGGGTTAACGCTCAAAGAAACGGCTGATGTTCTCGGAGTATCTCAGCGTTCCGTTCAACGCTCCTGGACCGTCGCACGGCTTTGGCTTCGCAAGGAGGTCGCCGGTTTGATTGAGTAGCCAGCCCCTAAGTATGTATTAATTATGGCGTCTCTCGCGACGATTTGTCGCATAAGTGAGTGAACTCCATCAACGTGGTCTAACCCAGAATAACATGGACGCTCACAACTGGAATAAACTCGAAGAACTGTATTTTGCTGTTATAGAGTTGGGCGAGTCTGAACGAACAGCGTTTTTAGACAAAGCTTGTGCAAACAATCCAACGCTCAGGCTTGAAATCGAAGGCATGCTCAATGCTGATGCAGACAGCATGGCTCTTGCACTTGAAAACAGGGTACTTAACGGGGACAATATACCTGGAATCGATCCAGAAAAAGCCATCGGCACACGAATTGGGCCTTATTGCCTGGATCAACTTATTGGCGAAGGGGGGATGGGCGAAGTGTACCTGGCGCATCGTGCTGACGAGCAATACAAACAGAAAGTTGCCCTGAAGCGAGTCCGTCCCGGATATAGAAGTAGTGAGATGATGGCGCGGTTCCGCATAGAACGGCAAGTATTGGCCAAACTGACCCATCCCAATATTACCCAGTTGCTTGATGGAGGGATCGATGATGAAGGGCGGCCCTACCTGGTGATGCAGTATATAGAAGGCACACCGATAACCACGTTCTGTGACACACACCGTTTATCGATTGAAGACAGAATTCAACTCTTTCGTGTTGTTTGTTCTGCGGTGCAGCACGCACACCAAAATCTGGTTGTTCACCGGGATTTAAAGCCGTCGAATATTTTGGTGACCGAAAAAGGGGACGTGAAGCTCCTCGACTTTGGGATCGCAAAGCTTCTGAACCCTGAGGTGGTAGATCTATCGATGCCGGTAACGCAGTCTCAGATGCGGTTGATGACCCCTGAGTATGCTGCACCAGAGCAGGTTAAAGGAGAAACGATTACAACAGCTACCGATGTGTATGCCCTTGGTGTATTGTTGTATGAACTTCTTGCTGGCCGCCGGCCATATCGAATTAAGAAGAAGGTTCATGCGGAGATTGAACGGATCATTTGTGATGAAAATCCTTCCCGCCCCAGTACAGCCCTTATGCACGAGGAAGATGTTGATGCTGATGCCAAAACAGGAGGAACGGCTGCTCAGATAAGCCAGGCACGGCGTACAGGGCTTAGTCGTTTAAGGAAAGCACTCCGCGGGGATTTGGATAACATCGTCATGATGGCCTTGCGTAAAGAACCGGAGCGTCGGTATGTGTCGGCTGAACAATTCTCGGAGGACTTATCGCGTTACTTGAGTGGGCGGCCCGTAGCGGCGCAAAAAGATACGCTCAGGTATCGGATTGGAAAGTTCACGCAAAGAAATCGTGTTGGTGTTGGGGTGAGTCTGCTCGTTTTGCTTATGGCAGTTGCTTTCACACTCTCTACCATTCAGCAGTCGCGAGAAATTGCAGCTGAACGGGATCGGGCACAAATTGAAGCTGAAAAAGCCACTCAGGTCTCTAACTTTATGATCGACTTGTTCGATAGCGCCGACCCCAATCAATCTGGCGGCGAGCCGGTCACCGTTGAGCAAATTCTTCAAAACGGAGCCCAGAAGATTGAAACCGAACTGGCAGAGCAACCAGAGGTGCAAGCTGATCTTTTGGTAGATCTTGGTCGTGTTCACCGGCGCGTTGGGTTGCTAGATGAAAGTTTAGTGCTGTTCCGAAGGTCTAAGGAGTTACGAGATTCACTTTACGGCTCAACCCACGAGCTTACAGCGCATAGTATGATGCGTATAGGTGATTTGCTGGCAGAAAAAGGAGAGTTTAATGAAGCGGAATCTGAGCTCTTAAAAGCACTCACCATTCAGCGAAAATCTCTTGAACCCTGGCATTCGGATTTTGCGATAACGCTCAATGCACTAGCCATCATCAACTATCATCGTAGGAATTTGGATAGCGCCGAAGTGTATATGTTAGAGACTGTGGAAGTCCGAAGGCGGAATATCGAAAAAGAAGAAGGGGTTCTTGCCCTTCTCAAAGACATGTCCGGCCTAGCTGCGATTCAACTAGGATCAGGAAAAGATAGTCTGGCAGAGAAAAACCTTGAAGATGCCAAGGCTATGGCTGATACGCTTGAGATAAAAAAACATGTTGTACTGACGAGCGTCTTGAATAACCTGGCGCATGTAAAAGTAAAGCAAAACAAACTCGATGAAGCCCAGGTTCTTGTTCAAGAAGCTCTTGCAATGAGGCGGGACTTGTTTGGTAATGATCATCCCTCGATCCCAGCAACATTGAATAATCTTGCAATCATTAATAAAAACAAAGGGGATTTAGAAAGAGCGGAACGCTTCAGCAAAGAGAGTGTGGAACTACAGCGAAAGGTTGGAGGGGCCGTGCTAGGCCGTGCTCTTCGTAATTATGGGATGATTCTGGCAGATATGAAACGCTTTGAAGAGGCTGAAGCCGCTTATCTAGAAAGCATTCAAATTTTGCAAGACGAACATGGAGCAACAAACCTGTTTGTTATACGCACTCGTTCTCAATTGGCAGAATTGTACACAAATTGGGGCAAACCAGAATTGGCTGAGAAGTATGCGGAATAGGGGGTAGTGGTCTATATTGTGTGATTTGAGTACTAATTCCTTTGTGACCTGGTCATGCGCAACTTCTTGCATATCCTTCTATTTCTTTTCCTGGCCCAAGGTGCCCCCGCACAGCCTACCCCCAATCCAGCCCTCCTCGTAGGTGAGAAGAGCGGAGCTGCTCTGGCCATTATAGATCCGGTATCTTTAGAAATTGTGGCGAATGTGCCAGCTAACCCGTTTCCTCACGAGGTTGCTACAGACGGTGTGCATGCATACGTATCGAACTCACGGGCTAATAAAATCACCGTAATTGATCTTAAAAAACAGAAGCAAGTGAGCGGGATAGACCTGCGCCCTATTGGGCCCATTCACAGCCTGGAGATGGCGGCGGGAAAGCTTTATTTTGCGAATGAACCAGCTCGAACGATTAGCCGGTATGACCCTGAGACAAAGCGGATTGACTGGGTGTTTGGTACAGGTATCCCTCAGATGCACATGATTGCTGTATCTGAAGATGCTAAACGGATTTTTGCTACCAGTATGTCCGGGCGGCTTGCAGCGGTCATAGAACGGCCCTCTGATTTTGGCGGTAAATCCACCGATTGGCAAATTACAGCAATTCCTACAGGGCCTCGTGCTGAGGGGCTAGATCTCTCACCAGATGGTCAAGAGTTATGGGTAACCAATGTGAATGACAGTACCGTATCTATCATTGATATTAATGCCAAAAAAGAAATTCAGAAAATCGAGTTACCCACCGCCTTTTCAAATCGGTTGAAGTTCACATTGGATGGCAGGTATGTGTTTGTGTCGGAGCTACAAGGTGATCAGATTGTAGTTCTTGACGCATCTACCCGTAAGCAGGTAAAGCGCATAGATGTAGGTGGAGGCAGCGAAGGAATCCTTATGGCGCCGGATGGAAAGCGCGTATTTGTCGCTGTTAGCAGGGCCAATAAAGTGGTGGTAATAGACCTGGATTCGCTCGAAATTGTTGGTGAGGTTCCTGGGCTGATAAACCCTGATGGTATGGCCTGGGCGGAGATACCGTAATTAATCGAATCAAATTAATCCGGAAGCTGTGAACTATATCCACTAGCCTCTAAGAAGGCAGACGCATCCTCGATGTTAATAATATCTTGTATCGCTTGCTTTTTGTCACCCATCTTGTTGTAGTAGGCCTCAACGATTTTGTAGCCCATCCAGTAGCCAAGGTCTGCAGGCCGGCCCTCGATGCCGGAGCCACCGTATAACCAGCCAGCAAAGTCATTTCCGTGCATGATTTCCTGGAACTCTTGCCAGAGTGCTGCTTCGCGGGAATCGGCATAGGTGGGTATGTTTTCGTTAGCTGTTTTGCCTGATATCAACTCACCGATAAAATCTGCGCTGCCTTCTTTGATGGATTGCTCCAGTAATGTAGCTGAAGGGTAATGCTGTTGAAAATGGATCAGTTCGTGGGCGACGGTATAATGGATTTCTTGAGGCATCTTTATGGCCCATTGATGCCACTCGGATAATTCATCCATGACAGATTCCTCAGACTTACCAAACATCTCTGCCCCGATGATAAGTGCGCGGTCAGACACTGTACCGCCTGAGTTCAACGCACCAATAACAATAAATACATCCGGAAAAACGGCCTCAGGGTACAGTGATTTAAACGCATGGAAGCTTTTTCTGATTGGAGGCTCCAGGTCAACCAGCTTGAGTGTTTTTTGGCGGATTGACGTATAGTAGTTCTGGTGATTCTTCACGACGTCAGCCAGGTTGGTCGCGTTTTGAATTCGATTGGGCACAAACCCTTCAACGCCAGGTGATCCTTTGCTGATATAAAGTTCATCAAACGCCGCCGCATTGAATTCTGGCTGAGCTGCATCAAAAGCAGCCCAGAAGTTGGGGATATCCGTCGTAAAGATTTTGGCCGAGTCTGGATGGCTGCTAATGGCTGGGGGTGCGTCGTTTTCTGCAACCATCGCGTCCACTTCGTTTACTTCTTTCGATAGCCGGGAACCAGAGAGGGGCATCTCACCAATAGCGTCAACCAGGAATTCTCCCGTGATCGTATCCTCATCAACAACTACGGTTACATCGATTTCTCCATACGACCCGGCATCAAAGACAAACATGAGCTGATTGTCCATCGTAACTACGTCTTCGAGGGGCTTATTGGCCGATAGAGCATTGTTTGAAATAGTGCCTGATACCACACCTTCTACAGATCTGACCATGAGAGTACCTGCATATCGTTCTCCTTCTGGGTCTTCAACATAATACTCCCATACTCCCTGAAAGGGAGACAGCATCGCCCTGCTTCCTGCACATCCGGTAAAGAGAGATACAATCAGCACAACAAGGGGCAAGGTGTAGTAATTTCTCATGGTCAGTAATTGGCTTTTGATACACGCATGAATGACGTACCCAACGTCCTGGTTGTTACAACCTGCTTTTTGCCGCCAACTCGCCATCATGTAAAAGGGTGTAGATATACATGAGCCCTTTTAGCTGAGTTTCTAGCCTACTGTATTAAAGCCTTGTATAACCAATCTATTTAAAGACTCAAATGCAGTACGCTACTAAATATCTTTCAGCACTTTGTGGGCTCTTCCTATGGGCCGGCCTTTCGCACGCGCAACTTCCACCCTACGCAGCCAACCTCGCTACTCCAATAGGACTTGAAGTAGACGATCAGGGTTGGCTGTGGGTGGCGGAGGTCGGTTCTGGAAATAATGATGGAGCCATATCCGTCGTCACACCCGATGGCCAGGTTCATTCTTTTATCGAAGGGCTCGGGTCTGTAACAGAACCAGGTGGAGTAGCCGGTTCGTATCACCTGGAACTGATCGATGGATTTATCTACATAACAAATGGCCTGGGTACTGTTACCCCAGATGGGTACCTTCTGCGCATTGATCCTACAGGATTTACACCTGGGAATGGTCCTTTACCAGTCTCAGCGATCGATACGGTGGCAAATACGGGCGTATTCGCTTCAGCCAATGGCCTGATGGAGAATAACCTCTACGATATTGAGCCCGGACCTGATGGCGACCTTTTCCTTGCTGATGCCGGCTCTAACTCTGTTTATAGGATGGATGGACAAACTGGAGAAATGGAAGTTTTTGCTTCCTTGGACCCAACTCCAAACCCGACACAGGTAGGCCCACCGGTGATTGAGGCCGTTCCGAGTAACTTGCTTTACGATGGCGAGTACCTTTATGTGAGCACGTTCTCTGGTTTTCCTTTTCTAGAAGGTGCGGCTCGTATTTATCAGATCAATATGGATGGAGAGGTTCAATTATTTCAAGAAGGACTTACACTTATCACAGATCTGGACACCAATCCTTCAGACGGATCCCTTATGGCTTTGCAGATGGGATTATATGATCTAAATGACGGATTTGTACCAGAAACGGGCAGCCTGGTAAGAGTGAGGGAAGATGGGATTGATAGCTTACTTACAGGGTTACTCTTACCATCAGGAATGCACATGGCGCCCGATGGAGATCTCTTTATTGCTTCCCTGGCCGGGCTGATCTTTAAGATGCCAGGCAATGTTGCAACCTCTATAGAAGATATAGATCCCTCAGTCCCCGAGCACTTTAGCCTGTATCAGAACTATCCAAACCCGTTTAATCCGTCCACTACTATTCGGTATGAATTGCAGAAATCCACGCAGGTTCAACTAACGATCTTCGATGCACAGGGGCGCGAGATCACTCGCTTGGCTGATGGACCGCAGGGGGCCGGCGAGTACGAGGTGCATTGGGATGCTGCGGGTTTTGCTTCTGGGCTGTACTTCTATTCACTTCGAACGGAAGGGCGCATACTGACCAGGGCCATGATGCTCGCCAAGTGACATCTTGCTGGTTGATTATTTCAAGTCAACGGCACCCAGCGTTTCATCCAACCATGACCGAATAATGGGTACACTCATCTCAAGCGGCGGGACATGTCCGCTATCGACGATCTCTAGCCGCTTGGGATGAGGTAAAAGATCAAACATGGGGCGGACGTGGGTATCTATAGCATTGATTTCATCAAAACGCCCAGCTAGAGTAAGAACAGGGGCACTATAAAAAGGCAAGAAGTTTATTGGATTTGATTCAGGAAGCCGCTCTGTAATGAATGTGGGTAATCCTGAGCTAATGAGCAAAATCGATTGATAGCGATCTTCAATTGCAGGGAATATCAATCCAGAGCCAGCAGCACTGAAGGCAATATGCGCTATTTTTTGCATATCAATCTCATCTCTGGTTTCTAGATAATCCAACCCTCGGCTGTATTCTGCGGCCCAGTTAACTCCAATGTCACGCATCTGCACACTGTTCTGAGCAGGGAACTGGAAGCCGGGTTCTCGTGGACGTTCAACCCCACCCTTTGGTACTATAGCCAGCACTGCACGTCCTGTCTTTATATAAGGGCCGAGTGTCCGTTCGGCTTCCTGGGTAATGCTGTACCAGCCTAGCAATACTGGCAAGGGAGGAGAGAATAGAACAGCCTGATAAGGAGCCGCTGCATGCTTTGGAAGATATAAGTAAGCAATAAGCTGCTCGCCTCTTGCACCAGTAAATGTGACCGTTTCACGCGTCCAGTCTGATGTTTCCGTTGTTTCTGTTATACTTGCATCAAGCGGAATAGGGTCATAACGATAATGAGAGAGGAGATTCTGGTAGGTCTGAGCATCTACGGGCGTATATGCTGGAACGGGTGGCTTATCGGGAAGATGCATGGCAATATGAACCGAGTCAGACCCCGATAGGGTACGAGCACATCTAAAGCCTACCTGAGAGTTGGAAAATAAGCCGGGAAACGAACCCAAGTAAGCAAAAGAGTATTCTGGATCAGCCCATGAGCCGCCTGCTGTTATGTAGCCTGCCCCCATCGGATTTGCACACCATTCTCTAACATTTCCTGCCATGTTATAGGCCCCATATGCACTTACTCCAAAAGGATGGCTATTGACAGGTACGGCACCCGAAGAGCTGAAGTTGGCCCGGTATTCTACTGATTCATTGGGCATAATCGTACCCCATGGCATGATCATACCCATGGGGTGGATTGTATCTGGCCGTGCCGCTCGTTGCCACTCAAAAATAGAAGGCAATCGTTTGCCGGCCCAACGGGCATAGGCTTGAGCTTCATACCAGGTGATATTGGTGACGGGTAAATCTTCTTCCCCAAAAGGCGGAGTCTGATTTGTCCAGGTGCGAGGCCCGTGGAGCCCTGTACGGTCCACTAGTTCTATGATAGCATTTTCCCAGGGTATCTCCATTCCGTTATTAATTATGGCATGTTGCCAGTGTGATCGATCTCGATAACCACCTGCATCAATAAAGGCTTTAAAATCCGAATTACTCACTTCAAATCGATCGATCGCGTAGTCTTGAAGAGCAACTTCTTCAGTTGTAAGGAGATCTTGCCCACGCAGTTGATAGGTGCCGCCTGGGACGAAAACCATGTCATCTGGGAGGAGGCTTTCTTTGATGAGTTTCTGTTCTACCAAAACATGCGGATCAAAAAGGTGCCGCGAAACCATGCGTTCAACGAGAGCATACCCTTCTTTTTCAATGACCAGTCGATAAGCACCACGAGGCATTTGAAGGTCTGAGATCGGAGTTTCTCCCAGAAACTCTGGTGCCGAAGACTGACCTTCAGCATCGGCATCATAACGTTGTGCAGTGACCTGTGCTCCAGCAGGTTCTGTGATAATTGTGAGTTTGTCTGCGATTAAAGGCCACATCGATGATAGCCTTGAATCGTCGGTAAGGTGTTTGTTAGCTTCCTCTGCAAGCGTATAGGCTTCAGGGAAATTACCGGACTGTGCTAATCGCTGAATTTCGGGCAAAAGTGCTAGTGCCTCGGTAACTTGGTTTTGTTTGACTAGTGGCCGGATGTATGTAAGAGATAAAACGATGAAAGCAGCTACGAGGCCAATAATTATCGCTGCAGGCCGAGAATTCTTCTTAGTAGTGGATATGTCAGGCGGAGCCGTTAGAGTAGATAGATTCCTGAAAATCTCGGCAGATGTGGGGCGATCTTCTGCCTTTTTCTCCAGCATGCTCGCTACAAGAGATGGAAGCGATGGGAACGCATCCGCTGAGGGACTGGATAAAAGAGCGGGGGTATCGTTTCGAATGGACTCTATGATGACCGTGTTTGTCGCTCCTGCAAAGGGACGATGGCCTGTTATCATCTCATAGAAAACAACTCCAAGGGACCAAACATCAGTCTGTGTACTTACTTTATCCCCTCGTGTTTGCTCAGGGCTCATATAGGCTACGGTTCCGACTGCAACACCTTTCATAGAGAGTTGCTGAGTTTGTTCAGCCATTTTTGCAAGCCCAAAATCTAGAATTATAACCCGGCCGTCTTTTGTTATAATTATATTCGCGGGTTTAATATCGCGATGAACAATTCCTCTTTTATGGGCACTAGAGAGGCCATCGGCTAATTGATGGGCATAGTTAATCGCCTGCTGGATCGGGATAGGGCCTTGTTTGATTCTTTCTTTTAAAGTCTCCCCCTCGTAGTACGCCATTGCAATAAAAGATCGGCTTTCATGCGTACTAATTTCGTGAATGGTGCAGAGGTTTGGGTGGTTCAGTGTAGAAGCGGCCCTGGCTTCATTAACAAAACGATCTTGGGCTTGAAGTGTCGGATCTACATGGTCCGGTAGAAATTTGAGAGCAACGGGGCGCCGCAACTTTGTGTCTTCCGCCTGATAAACAATCCCCATGCCTCCTCGTCCAATTTCACCTACAATCTTATAGTGTCCCAGGTAATCGCCGGCAGCGTATCCAGGTTTTGATGGAATATTGACAAGCTGATCGATAGAGTGTAAGATATTATCTGCCTCTCCATAAGCACGTATTAGAGACTCAACTTGTATCCTGATTGCCTCGTTTTTGCATGCCTGATCAAGAAATGCCTTTCGATCTAGGGGGGAGAGGGCTATAGCTTCATCAAATATACGATTCAACTCATCCCAATCGCTGTTGCTCATCGTTTTAGGAAGTCCCGGGTTATAGAAAGTTGGTTTGTATATTATCTTTTAGTTCGTTCGCCAACCACGCGCGTGAGAACGTCATGTCGCGTTTAACAGTAGCAAGTGACAAGCCTGTGGCTTGCACTATTTCCTCGTTCGTAAGCCCGCCGAAGTAGCGATACTCAAGCATCTGACTTTTACGAGGGTCGAGCTTTTCCAGGCGGTTCAAGGATTCGTGAAGGTCTAGAATATCATCTACTTTGTCATCGTCAACTAACATCATCTCCTCTAGATCAACTTTTTGAGCTCCTGCTCCCCGCTTTAAGGCATTTCTGTGATGCGCATAGTCAACCAGTAAACGACGCATGGCTCTTGACGCCATCGCCATGAAGTGGGCACGGTCTCTCCACTGTATCTGGTTAATCTCAAGGAGTTTCAGATAGGCTTCATGAACAAGTGCCGTAGTGACATACGTATGGTCCGATCGCTCATTGCGCAAATGATAGTGGGCCAGAGCACGCAATTTCTGATATATAAATGGGATCAGTTGATCTATAGCCGTTTTGTCACCGTCACTATACGCACGTAAAAGTCCTGTTATATCAATATCTGAGTTCAAGGACATCCGATAAAAACTGAGGATATAAGCTAGTTTTAATGAAAGTACTACATTTGAGCGTCAAACGCACAAATGTCTCTCAGAGAATACTTGTCTGCTAAATAATGAGGTGATAAAAAGTTTTGTGTTTTGGGTGCTACTGTTCCAGAATTCTTAAGCCTTCCTTAAGGAAGGCTTGGAACGTGGTGGACAAGTTAAAAGCCAGTAACTGGGTGTTATCCAATATGTGGATATAGAAAGGAGCCAGCCATCTTCAGAACAGGTAGCGGCATTCTTTTGAAGAGATGGGTGGCGTAATGCAACAGTTTGCCTTTGTTATTGATAAACTCCTCTTGCCCTAGATCAAATTTATAGTAAGCCAAAGGTCTGGAAGAAGAAGCCCACCCGTTTTTGTATTGAATAAGTCCTTTGTTTTCCGGATCAGTTCGGCCCAGGCTTAACCAATCAAATCCATTTTGAGCCGCCCATTCAATGCCCGACCATTGTACCAGGTAGTTTCCATTTAGGTGATCGTATGTACTATTGGAGCCGCCGTACTTATAAATGACATGCTTCCCAAAATGCATGTACACTGCACCAGCTATAGCTTCTCCTTTGTGATAGGCAATAATAATAAATCCTAGTTCTTTTGAGAGGATATGCTCATGAATCTTTTTAAAGAATCGAAAAGGTTGGGGAGGGAGCTCGTGTTTTTTCCGGGTCAAACAATGCAGCTCGTAATACGCCTTCATCGATTCAAACGATCGCTCAAATTTGATCTCCAGTTCATTGCCTCTTGCCTTTTTTATCTTACGGCGGTAGTTGGTACGTAAGGCCGAAAATAAGGCGTCACTCGATCGATTTAGATCTATGGTATGATCAAGGTATTCTATGACTTTAAACGGTTGCTCCGTCCAATGAGGGACGTCGCGTAACATGATGGATTGCCACTTTTTGGATGCACCTACTTTCTTTAAGCGGTCAAATAAATCGATTAATGAAATGCCGGGCTGAAGGAGAGGTTGACAGAAGTCGGAAAAAGGCAAGCTGACACCGCGCCGGCCGGTAAGAACGCTCTGTACTTCCATCATTGGGAAGATGGCCCGCTGTATTTCTGTATTATTACATACCAGGTATCTGGGGATGTACCCATACGACTCTGAAAGAACCTTAGCCCAGTTTGATGTATGGAAAATGGTGCTCGTCTCGAAATTATCGAGCCATTGATTCCACTGAGGTATCTGGGTTGGATCTACGTATTCTAGCTTTGTGCCCTGATCATAGAGAGGTGTTGGATGGGGCTCCGTCATATCATATAGAGTGCGTAATAAAGATGGGGAAGCAATCTCTCTAATTTGCGGGTAGATACCTGTTTTTCCTCGCGATGTTTGACGCAAACACTAGCCTTATTTGGCTCAATTAGCAGCTTCTACAATGCATGAATTTGCTACAATGCCCAATTTTGTGGTGCAAATTGTGACAGGAAATAGCCCAATTAAGCCATCAAAAGGGGAGTTTTATCCCTTGGAATACCTGTTGTGTTTATAAAACTGATTTAGTGAGGCGCTTGCCTGATCAGGATGCCCACGTACAGTTCACATAAATACAACAGACAATCATGACTGAACATTCCTCATCGGAACACACAAAGAGCGGCCAGGCAGAGTCTGCCAGCTACTCAGTCCGGCGCTACTTCCGCCGCAGTGATGAGCCCCGTCGTTGGTGGCCTTTTGGTCTTCTTCCCCTTTTGTTGTTGGGATTGCTTTTTCTCGCAGGTCTCTTCTTCATAGCCCCCGATATGCAAAAGGACACACAAGAGCGTGTTCAATCTGTCTTACAAGAGGCCGGTTATACACAACTGACTGTTCGAGCGGATGGGCAACGTGTTGCGATTAAGGGGACTGCAAATCCAGCAGATGCGCAACTTATCAAGCGGGTGGCTCTTGGCACGACATGCAATGCATTCATCGCTAAAAACCTCGTATGCCCCACGAAAGTAGATGTTGAGATCGAGCCAGAAAAGGTAGCACGCCATCACAACTTTTCTTTTGTACGAAATGCCAGTGGCATTATTCTCCGGGGGGATGTCCCTGGTATGGATGCCCATAACAGCGTACTCGAATACGCGTCCCAGTTTGGCACCGTCATCGATTCACTTAATGTGATTGGACAAGGCGAAGATGCTCGATACAATTGGGCAACCAACAAAGCCTGGACGCTCTTAAACGAAGTGCAGACAGGCCGGGTTATCTGGGATGAGGGAGTCCTCTCTATGGTGGCCAGAACAACGGAGGAAAAAGAGCAGCCTATCCGGGATATGTTCGCGAGTACCCGTTTTCCCGAACGCATTGGTGGGTTAGACCTGCAATTCGAAAAAGACGTTGATGCCTGCAATACGCGGTTAAATAATGCGTTGTCAGAAACGATGATCTTCTTTGAAACAGCAAGCGCTGTTATATCAGAAGGCAGCAAAAAACAGTTAGCAGTACTTAGTGAAATAGCCATGAGCTGCCCCGGAAACCTGGTAGTTGAGGGGCATACAGACAATGTAGGAGACGACAATTCCAATCTTGTTCTGAGCCGCAGCCGAGCCAATGCTGTTGTTGCTGCTCTAGGCGATCTGGGCGTTAGTGCGTCCCGTTTGTCCGCAATCGGATACGGAGAAACACGTCCAGTGATGTCTAACGAGACCCCTCAAGGCAGGGCCATGAATCGGCGCATTGCGATTCGCACGGCTGAATTCAACTAACACCTATCGGATTTTTATCACCACATATTTAGAAAGCTATGTTTTACCTCATTGCTAAATTCGCTCTCCTCTTTTTGGCTGCCACTTTATTAGGTTTGATGTTGGGGTACTGGTGGGCGCGGAGCCGATTTGTAGATGTTACAGAATCCTATGAGAGCCTGACAACTCGATCTCACGAAGATCGGGTTGCGATGGACCGGATTTGGAAGAAAGTCAGCTCCATCAATCTGTTTCCCTTGGAGAATAGGGTAAATTCAATTGAAGGACTCATCCGCAATATACCTGAGCCGCAAGTTGCTGAGCCAGTCAACTTAAATCCTTTACATGAGCAAATTAACCATGTTGAGCGCCTGGTTCAGGCTATTCCTCAGCCAGAGAAAGTTGATTTGTTACCGTTGTATCAAAAGATTCAGTTACTTGAAGGCAAGCTCAGTGCACTTTCGCAGAACGAATCGATTGATTTCGCTCCAATTACCCAACGGTTGCAGTCGCTTGAAGGTCAAATTACATCCATTCCACAGCCTGCGAAGGTAGACTTGATGCCGCTTAATCTCAGGTTGGAGACGTTGGAGAATGAAATCAAATCCATTCCACTGCCTCATCGAGTCGATTTGTCTCCGATTCAGGTCCGGTTAGCTGCGCTAGAAACTCAGCTTCACGAGAAGTTGCAGGAGATAGATGCTAAGCTCGATCGAGTAGCTGAGAAAAATGCCCAGGTTGCTATTCCATCAGAAGGACCTCGTTTGCTACAGTCAGCTACCATGGGGGAAAAGGATGATCTCAAGAGAATATCTGGTGTCGGCCCTAAGCTTGAGGGGCTGTTGAATCAGATAGGCGTCTACTATTTCTGGCAGGTTGCATCGTGGAATAACGCGGACGTTCAAACCGTCGACGACCTGCTTGAAGTGTTCAAAGGCCGAATCGATCGGGATAAATGGGTATCTCAAGCGAAGAAACTGAAGCTTGTTCCTGGATCTGCTCGAGAAGGCACCGAGTCGGTTGTTGCTAATGGCTCAAACGGTTCTAAGAAGCAAGAAAACGGACTCTCTGCATTGTTTGCAAAATAAGTTGGCACCGTTCTTGGCCTCTATAAAGAAAGAATAAGGGCATCATCGGCCCCACGCGGTGATGCCCCATTAATCCGCCAAAAACGAAGATTTTGAAGGATTATGATGACCCACTACCGAAAAACAGTCATTCAGTTGTTGCAAAATTAAACAAATAATTAAACAACGTTTAACTCAATTTGAATGAGCTGGTAGTTTTCATCTTCCCACTACAGAAAAACTTAAAAATGAAAAAATCACTACGGACTACACTAGTTGCTTTTGCTTTAATGATTTTTGCTACACCCGCGTTGGCTCAAGAAACAGTACTTGCTGTAAACGACGCGGATCTTCCCCCAAATGCTAAACCAGGCGAATGTTATGCACGTGTTCTTATACCTGAGCGCTATGAGACAAATACCGAGCGCGTTATGGTTCGAGAAGCCTCTCAAAGAATCGAAACGGTTCCTCCAGTATATCGAACAGTTGAAGAGCGAGTAATGGTAAAGGAAGCTTCTGAGCGAATTGAAACCGTTCCTGCTGTATATGAAACAGTTACCGAGCGCGTACTTGTTAAGCCTGCGTACACAACCTGGAAAAAAGGCGAAGGCGCAATCACTAAAGTAGACAACTCTACAGGTGAGATCATGTGTCTAGTAGAAGTACCTGCAGAATACAAAACGGTAACGAAGCGTGTTCTTAAAGCTCCTGCAACTACACGCAAGGTGAGCATTCCGGCAGAATATCAGACCGTTCGTGTTCGTAAACTGGTTGAGCCAGCTAAAGAACGTGCTATTGATATTCCTGCTGAATATGACACCGTTGTAAAGCGAGAAAAAATCTCTGATAGCCGCCTCGAATGGCAGTCTATCCTTTGCGAAACCAATACTGACAGAGAAGTAATCTCATCACTGCAGCGTGCTCTCAAAATGCGCGGATACAATCCTGGCCGAGTTGACGGTGTATTGGGTCGTGAGACACTGGATGCAGTAGCTTCTTACCAGCGTAACAAAGGGATGGCAAGCGGGCAGCTTACCATGGAAACGCTGAAATCTTTGAATGTGTTGTAGGATTGGTCAATCAATCGAAAAAAGCCACTCGGTGCCCCTTCCGAGTGGCTTTTTATTTAGGCGCGATGGGGAGTTGCTCAATCCATTGTGACTTCTTTCTATTTTGAAGGTGTCCGGCTAGAGTGTACACCAATTGTATAAATGAGCAGACACGTTTTGCGTTGATTTAGGGCTCAATCGGAGTGAGAAGGCCTAATTCATGGTATGGAACGGGAGTTGGAAGAGATCAGCATAACCATGCTAATATTTTCAACCAATACTTTCGACTACCATGAAGTTTTCCACCTTGATTGCCCGATCGGATATACGCTCTTCTCGTTTAAACGTATCTATCTATTCTATCTACTTTATTTTTGTTTTCTTATTTCTATTTACAGCGGGATGTGCGAGTACTGAATACATTGGAGAGACCTATGCTCCAACGAGTGATGTCGAGATCTTTTACTCCGAGGATGCCGTTCCTTTCGAATTTACCACCATTGGCCAGGCCTTAGGCACCGGTGTTTGGGTTAAAAATCGCAAAATACAGAACAAATTGGTCGAGGAAGCAATGAATCGAGGCGCCGACGCAATCCTCATCACCGGCCTAGGCCAATCCCACATCCCTTTAGGCGAAGACGGAGGCAGTGCACGCGAGAAGCAGATTAATGCCAGCTTCCTTAAATACCGGTAACCCATTGAGGAGTCCCTCCTCAATGGGCGTGCAAGGTGCAAAGTGCAATGTGCAAAGCTATTTCCCATTTAACATCCTGACTTACTTTGCACTTTGCACCCTGCACTCTGCACTCACAAAATCACCATCGACCCCGTCTTCTCAACATTCTCCCCTCGAACCCTGTACAGGTAAGTGCCGCTTGGGAGGTTGCCCTGGTTGAATGGGATTTCGTGGCGGCCCTGGGTTAGGGAGCGATCTATTACCTCTTGGACTTTTCGCCCTTGAAGGTCGTAAACTTCCATGTTCACGTGGGTGCTTCTGCTCAAGTTTAGCAGGATGCGCGTCTGCCCTCTGAATGGATTGGGGTAGTTTCCATCGAGCGCAAAGGAGGCGATAGGCGTTTCGCGGTCTACAGAAACAGGGTTAGATCCGCCAATGAGATTTAGCGTTTCGAATGTGCCTCCCATCACAGTTTGAAGCGCTGCATCGTCCAGGCAGAACCAGTCCTTCAGTACGGAGGCATATACCGATCTGAAATCGACGGTAAAACGTGGGTCGCCGTTCTCATCCGTGTTTTGTAGATCCTGCATAGCGCCAAAGAGGCCTCCGTTTACCCCTGGTCCTAACAAGAACAAAGGTGCTGCCGTGCTATGGTCTGTGCCGGCTGATCCGTTTTCCCAGATCGTACGCCCAAACTCAGAGAACGTCATTGTTAACACGCGTTCTCCCATGCCTGAGGCTTCCATGTCTTGCATGAACGCCGCGACTGATTGCCCTAGTTGGGTCAGTAAATCGTCATGCAAATACATTTGGTTTTCGTGTGTATCAAAGCCGCCGAGGCTTACCATATAGATTTTGGTTTGTAACCCTCCTTTAATGAGCCTGGCTACATTCGCCAGGTTATAAGCGAGCTCACTTTCGGGGTACGTTACGGCGTTTGTAGAATTGTTGGATGCTCTTTGAATCGAACTTGCATATCGGAAGGAATTATTTACGATTTGCCGAACAAATCGCATCTCCTGCCCAAATATTGTCTGTGGAATGCCGTTCATTGAATATACCTCACCGGCATCTTCAATTCGTTTGAACAACTCGTCACTCGAAATAGTCATGCCCATGTCATGCTGCCTCCCAAGAAACATGAATGAACTGCCTCCCAATTGAACAGCAAGGGGGTCTACTGGAGGCTCTTCGAAGAAGTTTGGGGTAACCTGTTCGAGGTATCGACCGGTCCAACCGCTTCTGTCAAATGTATTGGCATCAGAGGCAGACATCCATATATCTGTCGAACGGAAATGAGAAAGATTGGGATTGGCGTATCCGACACCCTGTACTACGGAAAGCTGTCCTGAATCATAATAGGGCTGCCAGTTGGATAAGGTTTGGTTCATACCCATGTCATCAGAAAGCCGAAAGGTTTGATTCTGGGGTACACCCAGATAGGGGCGTTGACGGTAATAGATGTCGTTGGTAATTGGGACAACTGTATTTAAACCATCGTTACCACCGTCGAGTTGGATCAAGACCAACACCCGGTCGGTTTCGGCGCCCAGCAGAGGAGCAAGCATGGCAGAAGAACCGATAGCATTGATGGGTGTGCCGCCCATCATGAAGGTACTGGCTGCGGCGCCGAAACCCAAAGTGCGGAGAAAAGCTCGGCGGGTCCATTGTTCGTGATCAATTGAATGTGCCTGGCCGTCCACAAGACGGCTGCCTCTACGAGATTTAGAACCAGAGTGAGTTGATGTATTAGAAGTCGTACACATAAAAGTCTCTTTTTTATAAGATCAATTCGTCAAGCGGAGTTTATCGTTTCGTGTTAGCTCTGGAGTTCATGGATAAACAACCCGAAACGCGAAACCAATCAGAAAACCTGTAGGGTTTTCTGATTGCATTAAGCCAGTTGATATTCCGGAAGCTGGAACACATAGACCAGAAACTCGCGGATTGCATACCGGGCTTCGTCCGAAGAAAGGTCCCACTCATACCAGGGGATGCCTCCCAACATGCGTTTGGTCAAGTTGTGAACATAAGCCGGTTCTTGCTCAATTGCGGACGGGATAGGTTGCCCACCAGCCCAGGGAGCACTGATGGTCTCGATAGGAAGTGTTTCGATGGGAGCTGAAATCAAGTGCCGTACAATTGCTGCAGGTAACCTGAACACAGCCAGTGCATCACTTGTGTCATGTATGACCTGTACAAGTTGGTCAAGACGGGCGTTGGTAAGGTATTCTTCGAAATAAGCATAGAATCCAAGTGAACCCCAGCGGCTTGCAATGGAGGCTGTAGTAATCCAGGTTCTGTATCCTGGCCATCCAGCTACGTTGGGTGGCTCAAAGATGAACTGGCCAGAATCTAGGCAACTAAACCCTACCTCAGTATAAAAGTCGTCATCAGCAGGATTTAACTGAAGCTCATTAATGAGACCAGCATAGAGTTCGGCAGGGCTTTTAATGCGTGCTCCAATAATCTCATCAGAAAAGAAATGCTGGCTTTTGAGCAGTGTTTCAATCACAGGACGAAGCTCAAAATTAGCCTGTTGAAACTGGCGTGCAAGGCCATCTATAATCGTTGGATCAGGCGCTTCATACACAAACTGCTTATATAATTTCTGGCAAATGTGATAGGCAATCTGATAGCCGCGTTCTTCAAAAATGATATTGACAACGTCATGATAACCCCAATTACCTGTACGTCCAAAGAAGGTCTTGGTACCCTGGTCATGAACTTCCAATTCAAACTCAACAGCCCATGGCTGGACTTCATCATTTACCCAGTACCCTGTTAATGCACGAGCTATCTCAGTGATGTCTGATTCTGTATAATTAGGTGCTCCATTAGAGTCTAGAATCCCCATGGTGAACAACTCAAGCAATTCACGCGCATAGTTTTCATTGGGTGCACCCACCTCGTTGAATATCCCATCCAGGTAGAACAGCATAGTGATATCCAGTCCAATTTCGTCAACGAGTGTTTTGAAGTTACCAAACGAATGAGTACGAAGCGTTTTGATATATCGATAGAGTACAGGGGCAATACCTGTGGTCTCGAAAAATGAAACGGCGAAATGGTTATGCCAGAACAATAACATCATTTCGGCCAGAGGATTCTGACCAACATTCTTGAAGATGTTTCCTGTGCTTTCAAAAAACCAGTCAATGCTCATATCAAAATAGGCCTCATCCCCATATCCCATTGGGTAATTGTTAGCCCAGGAAGGGTCTTCTGGAAGGCCAGCTTGAATGGTTTGATCGATCAATTGCTGTGCAGCCTGATCAGCAGGTTGGCCCACAAGAGCCTGAACGTGTTCAGGGGACGCTCCGAAGTGAGCACGTCTGAGAAGGTGATAGGCTTGCCGTTCGGTAAGGGGAGCTGTGTTGGGTTGAAGGGAGAGCGTTTTGAATTGAATTTTAGGGGCAGCGATAGGCTTAGTATCTAGAATGGCCGTTCTGGTATTCTTTTGCCTTGATTTCTTTTCCCTAAAGGCTTTGACACGATCATCGCCTTTGTCCTTAGTTTTAACGTGTGCATTCATAAGTAGCTTGTAATGATCTTTGTTGGACGGATCAATTGCGGGCTTTACTTATGAATATGTAGCAGTTTGTGAAGACCCTACCTGACTTAGAAAATAAAATAATTTTCTTCTTCCAGGCGGACAGAGCACGTGTTTTCAAGGGTGAGGCACAGCGTATTTAGTGCTTGCTCTATGTCCTCCAGGCGCACTCCTCCGGTAACGGTTTGGGATTCTAGATCAGGTGTAGAGATGGTGATGTTTGTATTCCAGAGCCTGGAAAGGCGGGCAATCGCTTCAGGGAAGGGTGTTGAGTCGAATGTAAGAGTCCCGGATATCCAGGCCTCTGTGTCGTTAAGGATCTGTTGATCGAGAGGGGTAATCTGGGCATCGGATACAGTCACTCCCTCTCCTGGTCCTAGCTCAATAGACTGGGTTTGTTCTTGCTGTGCTACAACCTGAACGCGTCCTTCTGTTACGATGACTTCAGTGAGCGCGTCGTCTGATCTAACACTAAATTGAGTACCAAGAACGCGGACCATTGCTTCAGTGCTTTGCACTTGAAAAGGAAGTCCTGTAGTGCTCACATCAAAGTACGCTGCCCCATCGAGTTGCACCGTGCGATCTTCCTGATTGAAGTGCTCAGGATAACGTAAGGTGCCCGTGCTCTGGAGGCGGACAACCGTGCCATCGGGGAGCGTGATGGTCTGTACCTGACCGATGGCAGCTGAAATTTCGATCATAGATTGCGATCGGCCCGTCAAGAGCCCTATTACCACCAAACCCATTAAGAGGACCGGCAACGCAAGCCAGGCTCGATTCCATTGTCGCTTTTTAGCCGGACGTGGAGAAGCAGGACGATCTTCAGCTTGCCGTAGACGCGCTTTCGTTGCCACGTTTTGCCATGCTTTTGCCTTGTCGGGAGGCGGGATGGCTGCAGGGCTAGATGTTATGGCCCACACTCGCTTTAATTGCTCGTACTGCTGCCGGTGGGCCGGGGATGCTTTTAACCAGGATGCCAGCGCCGCCTGTTCTTCAGGCGTTGCTTGCTGCTCCAGGTACTTGAGCATCAGGGTTTCATATGTTTCCGGATCAAACGACATCATAAATACGATACACGCAACGTAAGTGTGGGGGTGACACCAGGGGAGAGGTACTCAATCGATTCGATAGGTACACTATACTGGTTGTAATCTCTGCGCCAGACACTCCGATAATTATAGGCATTAAAAACGGATACTCCGACATCAAGCAACACATTCTTTAACGAAAAGCTCCGTTTCATAGCTACATCGAGCCGGTGGCCAGGTTGTAGCCTGCGGCCATTTATGGGGCCGGAAAACAACAGCCGGTCAAATTCGTCATCTTGACCTGTTTTGCCAGGTTCATTAAAGTCTGTGGGGACGAACTGTTCTATGATCTGTGTATAGGGTTGACCCGATGCGAGTTGCCAACTCAACGACCATTGCCAGGGTCCCATTGCATATTGTGCTACAACAGAGGCGGTATGCCGGAAGTCCTGACTGGTGGGATACCAGTTTCCCTGGTTGCGTCCATCCAACTGCCGCTCAGACTGCGTGTACCCGTAGCTGATCCACCCACGAACCGGCCCAGATGTCTGCTGAACCAGTACCTCAAGTCCTTGCTGTATACCAGTACCATCAACAAACAATTGGTCGTTATCATCGAGAAGCAAATTGTTATCGGTTAATTGCCCAAATTCACTAATACCAGTCAGTGCATTGGAGAAAAACTCGATATCAACAAATCGATTGGGGCGTTCCCAGCGAATGCCAATGATGCGATGTGTCGAACGGGTAGGCTGTACTTCGTCTTGGGCGAGAGCCCAGAAGCCAGATCGTTCGTCCAGAATGTCAAAGTGATCGAGCCGGTCTACAAATTGATAATAGGTGCCATATGCAGCTTTTAAGTAGATATCGTCGTCCAATTGGTATTGGGCTCTGAGCCGGGGTTCTATGTACACCTCTTCGTGAAGAGAGTACTCCGTTGCGCGAACGCCAGGGGTTAGAATAACTCCAGGCCGAACTTCCCAGTGGATTTGTGCATAGCCTCCCCGGATTATCGCTTTTTCTTCAAAACTGTCCCCATATATCCCATCCTGGTATGCATATTCAATCCGTGTGTCATTAATCCAGCCTCCAATATCCGTGATGAACTGATTCCCAATAGGGATAATGCTACGCAGCTGAACTCCGTAATCACTGAGTTTATTTCGATTAAAAGAAGTCTTTGCCTCGTAAGAATCCTCGCCATCGAATTCGACGAAATAGTTGAATCCGTTAGAGAATCGTGTGTAAGAAAAGGACGCCTCAACCCTACCTCCAAATCCCCATCTTCTATCAATGCTACTGGATAGGCCGATTGTATTGGCATTGACATTATTGCGCTCGTCAAACATTACATACTCAGGCTCTTCCAGGTCCTCAGAAATGTTTAATTCCGGGTCAAAGTAGAAATAATCAAACTCGTCATCGCTATGATAGAGGGTAGCGTTGAAGGTGCTACTAGGGTCCAACTGCAGGGTCGCCTGGGTATATATGTCCTGAAATCCTAGTTGATCGGGAGGCAAGCTGACATGCACGGTCCCTTCGTCATCGCGCTTACGGCCGAGAGAGCTGTTGAGTAACTTCTTGTAAAAGCGGGTTTCAAAAAGCTCGTTAAAGGAGCGGCGGAAAGCGACTAGAATGGCGCCATTGCCGGATAGAGGGACATTCACCTTGCCTCCTGCATGAAGGCCATTTAGTCCGATCGAAGCCTGGAAGCGATCAAAGTTGCCGGGCTCTCCGGAAGCTTCAATGATGCCACTGATTCGCCCTCCATATCGCGCTGGGAATCCTCCTTTGTAGAGTTCAAGTGAGCCGATAATCTCTTCATTAATGGCACTACTGAATCCAAATAAATGGTGGGTATTATACAGGGTAATGCCATTTAGGCTGAACAAGTGCTGAAACGGAGTGCTCCCTCGAATGATGAGTTCAGATCTTCCGTCTTGTCCTCCAGAGATACCGGGCAGTAGCTGAAGAGCCCGAATCATCTTGTCATCGCCTGCCCCTGGGATCCATTCCAAATCTTTGGGGACCAATTTAAACTGACTTACATCGGCCGCGGCAATTCCATCTTGCAGGCGGTCACTTGTTACCCGGACTTCTTCCAACGTAACCGATTGTATGCCCAATTCAACGAGAATAATCTGATCCGGCTGTATACTCGCTGTAGGAATAGTCAGTGTCTCATACCCAACGTATTGTACAACCAGGGTATCTACTGAACCTTGCCCAGTCGGAATATCATTAAGCGAAAAACGCCCATCTCGGTTGGTAACCATGCCGTTCTGAAGCCGTTTTGAGTACACCGTTGCCCCTTCGAGCGGCTGACCTGAATCTCGATCTCGTACAATGCCGTCGATTTTGATTATAGGGATGTCTTTTGACTTTGCATTCTCTTCAGGAGCGATGACGACCTGAAAGTCTCCCGTGCGAATAATGCGCAATGAGGAGGCGTAAAGCAGCTTTTCTAGGACCTGTTCGATAGTGTGCCCTGAGAATGAACCGGAGAGGACTCGTTGGGGAAGGTATTGCTCGTTGTAGACAATGCTTACGCCCGTCTCCTGCCCGAGAAGCCTGAGCGCCTCCTTGAGTGATGCCTGCTCTAGATGGACCGTTACTTTCTCGGCCGTAGTAGTCCCTGCTGGCACGGGTTGCGCCAAAACTTCGTGGCTAACGCCAATGCATAGTATCGCCAAAAGCATAAACATACCTGTTCCACTACTAAGCCCAGCCATAAGGCCGTTCATAGTTAGATATGCCTTAGATGTGAATGTCCCTATCCGTTGCATAATAAAAGTAGTAGAATCGCTTGAACGAGTGGGAGCAGTTCCTTTCGGAGATACTTCAATGCTTTACTCATACGGCTTTCGACGGTCTTGATCGATACACCCTGGAGTTGAGCAATTTCTTTATACGATAATCCGTCGTAACGGTGTAAAATGAACACGTTACGCAGTGCTTCGGGTAAAGACTGGACGGTTTTAACTATAAACTCTTTTTGATCGAATTCGGTTGGCGTATAACTCCCAGCCGAATGTTGATGGAGCACATCCTTTGCGTGAGCATCTCTTACGTTTTTTTTACGCAAAAACATGCCGATTTCATTTGCTGCTGCCTGGTACAGGTACCCTTTGATCGCCTTCGAAGGGTCCAGGCTATTACGTTTTTGCCATACCCGTACAAAAATATCTTGCGTCATATCCTCTGCAAGGGCGTACTCCATCCCACGATGGCAGAAAAAGCGGTACAGCGGCTCATAATAACGATCGAATAACACCTTAAAGGCATATTCGTCACCGTTTTTGATGCGGTGGCATAGTGCTTCGTCTGAGTCGCTCGTGGGTCTCATGGTAGGACCCTCTCGCCGTTATTCATAGAAATGAGAGCCGTAGTGCAAGAAATCAGGGGATACGTATCAATATGAGCACGCAGTAGAGCAGTGGTGACTTTTCAATTTCAAAAACCATTCCGCGTCACTTGTTTCAAAGATCGGTTTCGAGTTTCGTGTTTCGTGTTAAAAGCATCTATCTAGATCCTAATATAACCCGAAACCCGAAACCCGAAACTCGAAACCAACCAAATAAACATCAGATTTATTTGGTTGCTAGATGAGCTTTCTCACACCCACAAAAAAGTATAGAAAAAATGTATATTGTATGACTATCCCACCCACATGACATCAGTACCCACCAATTATTAGCTCCATAATTATGTCTGAACAAAAATCGTTTAACCGAAGAGAGTTTCTAGGAACAGCCGCTGCTGCATCTACAATAACCGTTCTGCCCAGGCGTGTATTGGGTGGTCCAGGATTCGTTGCGCCAAGTGATAAGATCAATGTAGCCCTCGTTGGTTCTGGTACGCAGGCCTTGCGGCAGTTGATGAGCGACTGGCTTCCTCGAGAAGATTTACACCTTGCAAGTATCTCCGACCCCAATAAAGACTCAGACGACTATCGGGATTGGAGCCCACACGGATTGAGAGATAGAATTCGGGAGTTCATTAAGAACCCGCGTTGGGGCTCAGAAAAGGGGATCAGAGCGGGGCTTATTCCTGGCAAAGAAATCGTTGAAGCCTATTACTCAAATATCCGTGGCATCAGCGATTACAAAGGGGTTAAGACGTACAAAGATTATCGCGAGATGTTGACAGAAGCAGATGATATCGATGCCGTTATTGATATGACCCCCGAGCATTTGCATGGAGCTGTTAATATTGCAGCGATGAAAGCCGGCAAACACGTTATTGCGCATAAGAGCCTCGCCAATACAATGCATGAAGTGAGGCAAACCATTAATGTGGCTAATGAGACCGGCGTAACCACGCACTTGATGGCATGGGCCAACGATGCCCGATTCCATCGGCTCAAGGCATTTATCCACTCCGGTGTAATTGGCAAGGTTAAAGAAGTGCACAACTGGACCAACCGGCCCATATGGCCACAAGGCTTTATGGAAAACCCGACTGAAAAGATGAAGGTGCCTAAAGGGTTGGATTGGGATCTGTGGTTGGGGCCTGTTCCAGATCGTCCGTATCATATCGACTATACCCATGCGCTATTTCGGGGATGGTATGATTTCGGGAGCGGATGTTTTGGTGATATGGGGAATTATAGCTTCTGGCGTGTGTACCGCGTCCTTGATCCTGGGCCTGTTCTGAGTGTAAAAGCGAATACAGGCACCGGGGCCGTGATTGTTGGTAACCAGTGTCAGTGGCGCCGGTCAAACGTAGGCTTCCCGGCCTCAAGTACGATTCATTTCAAGCATGCTAATGTAGACCTGTTCTACTACGATGGCGGCATGAAACCACACATCCCTGCAGAGTATCTAGCGAAAGACGAAGAATTGAAGAGTGAAGGCGTCCTTTATGTGGGTGAGTTCGGATCGATACTGGGCGACTATTACGGAAATGAGTTTAAACTTATTCCTGAGAGCCGCATGAAGGCGCTGCAGGGCACCATTCCTGAAGTGAAGAACGACGAAAAAATTATGGGTGGTGTCGATGAATACATGAGCGCAATGAAAGAAGGCCGGCAGTCGGGCGGCAGCTTCCTCAACGTAGAGGACCTCGCCGAAGCAACCTGCCTCGCCGCCATCTCACTACGCACAGGCCATCGCATCGATTGGGACAAGAAAAACTTCAAGATCACAAATCTCGAAGAAGCAAACAGCCTGCTGACTCGTGAATACAGACCCGGTTGGGAAATCTAAGGTTAGTTTCTGGTTTCTTGTTTCTGGTTTCTTGTTGTTCAAGGTTGGATAACGAGAAACCAGAGCATACCAGATCCTAAAATTTACTACTTCCCCCAATCCACTGATTGTCAGCCCCCACCAGAAACAAGAAACCAATCAAAAGATTCTCTTTTGATTGATTAGCCATGCGCATAGTACAGTTTAAGACGGAAACGGGAGAACCTCGGGTTGCGAAGGTCGAGGGAGAGGTGTTGCGTGAAGTTGAAGGGATGGCCTCGACCTATGAATTGGCATTGGAATCAATCCAGTCTAGTACACCTATGCCTGACCTGGTTAGTAATCACCTCGGGCAGAAAGCGCATGACTATAAACGGATCTATGATTCAGGACGCCTGCTGCCTCCCATTACCCATCCCGACCCTGGGCGATTGTGGGTTACGGGTACTGGACTTACACACTTAGGTAGTGCAGCGGCAAGAGACTCTATGCATGCTGATATTGAAGATGAGTCAGGGCTTACAGACAGCATGAAAATGTTTAATATGGGGCTTCGAGATGGAAAACCAGCACCTGGAGAGGTGGGTGTGCAGCCTGAATGGTTTTATAAAGGAAACGGTACTACCGTAGTTGCTCCAGGAGCTGACATATATTCTCCTTCTTTTGCTTTGCTCGACGGAGATGAGATTGAAGTGTGTGGACTGTATATAATCGCAGAGGATAGCACGCCTTATCGGATAGGGTTCGCCCTGGGCAATGAGTTCTCTGATCACAGAACAGAAAAGATCAATTACCTATACCTGGCACACTCAAAACTCAGAGCCTGCTCATATGGCCCTGAACTGTTGCTTGGTGATTTACCAACCGATGTACGAGGCACCTCTAGAATCATCCGCGATGAAAAAGTGATCTGGGAAGAGGAATTCCTGAGTGGCGAGGACAACATGTCCCACAGCATCGCAAACCTGGAGCATCACCATTTCAAATACGCCCTCTTCCGCCAACCCGGAGATATCCACTGCCACTTCTTCGGCACAGCCACCGCCAGCTTTTCCAAAGGGATACAGCCAGAGGAGGGAGATGTGTTTGAGATGAAAGCAGAAGGGTTTGGTGCACCCTTGCGAAATACCTTGAGGGTTGAGAAGGCTCGTCCGGTATCGGTTAAGAAGTTGTATTCAGATTGATTGTGTTTCTGGTTTCTTGTTTCTGGTTTCTCGTTGGGCGCAGGTAAACAAGAAACGAGAAACCAGAAACAAGAAACAGCTTAAATCAATCCCCAGATTGATTAAAGCCCTACCTTCCATCCTAAAAGATCGACCGTTTATCCGATAACGCTTGTACTGCCATGAATTATCAGGTACAATACTCGGTGTTGAAGCTAGCTCATCAAAATCACGCGTATGAAAGCCTTCTCTAAATCAGTTATGATTGTCTGTGCCTACCTGGCAGGGATGATTGTCGTTGGCTCTGCGGCGGGGCTTCTGGTTAAGTGGCTGAGTGAGCCCTGGTTGATTCAAGAGTGGCTGAATTCTGGCGTACCCCTCTGGCCACCTGACTTTAAGCATGACGCCTGGATGAGCATCTTATATGGTAGTATCTATGCTACCGGTCTGTGGAGTACCGTTCTGGGAATACGTCACCTTGCATACAAGTATATCCCTCTTCGCAATTTCAAAAGCATCGCCCTTCATATTGGTTTAATTGCCGTTGGTGCGGTTGCGGTTTTTTCCCTATTGGTAGCGCTCGATCCTGCAATATGCCTTCTTGTAAAAGGAGAGCCGCCCCCTGACGATAAGCCCACTGTTATCATTACAGTCGTTTCAATGGGGGCCACGGTTATTATTGCGATGATCATGTATTCCATTGACTTTTATCGGGATATGCGAAGGGCACGCCAAACAGCTTTGGTCGCTGAACTGCGTGCTTTGCGCGCTCAGATCAACCCTCATTTTCTCTTTAATACGCTAAACTCGATTGCTGCTCTTGTGCACAAGAAGCCCGATGAGGCTGAATACGTAGTTGAAGAATTGGCCGATCTGTTTAGGTATACACTCAGAGCATCTCAGTATCCAACTGTTTCTCTCGCTGATGAACTAACTGCTACCAATAAGTACCTGGCTATCGAGAACGCCCGCTTTAGAGATCGAATGACGGTTATACGAGAGATCGACAACAGTCTACTGAATGCGCGGGTCCCCAGTTTGCTTATCCAACCTCTTGTGGAAAATGCGGTTAAGCATGGGGTTTCGAAAACAGAAGATCATTGCGGCATCTCTCTAAAGATCAGCCGGCAAGATGAGTCCATTCTCCTTTCTGTTCGAGATACGGGTCCCGGCTTCTTTTCTACGGACCCTGGGGAGGTATTTGTGAACGGGACGGGTCTTGCAAACGTACGAGACCGTCTGCATCTCCATTTTGGTACAGAGGCCACGTTTACCATCTTAAACGATGGAGTAGAACTTGCCTTTCCTTATCGGGTTGAGACTGATAAGCCACTGGAACAGCTCCCCGAACTATCTACCGATAAACAGTGAGGATGTTAGACGTCTGTATCATTGATGATGAACCTCTGGCCAGGGAGCGGATGCGCAGTCTGTTGGAGCGGGCTGAAATCGACGTATCCATTGTAGGAGAAGCCGGCAATGGGAGGGAGGCCATCCCAATGATTCACGAAAAGAGGCCATCGCTCATCTTTCTAGACATCCAGATGCCGGGTCTCACCGGGTTTGACGTAGTTGATTTAATCGCCCCTCCCTTACCACACATCGTATTTGTGACGGCTTACGATCAGTATGCATTACAGGCGTTTGAGGTACATGCGCTCGATTACTTGACAAAACCCGTCAGCCTTGATCGGTTGAATCGTTCGCTTCACCGTATCACCAAACTGATCTCTGAAAGACAAGCAGAGGAGGGGTTGGATACCTTGCAGGAAGCAAGGAAAAGCCAGCCCCTAAGAAAGCTTACCCTGCAATTGGGAAAGAAAATGCGGGTTGTTGATCCGGAGGAAGTTCGCTACTTTGAAGCAAAGGACAAACTCGTATTCGCCCGTCTGTTCGACGGCAAGGAATACCCCACTCATTTCACCCTGCAAACACTCGAACAACGATTGGATGAGGCCCTCTTCATCCGCTCACATCGTGCCTTTCTGGTAAACATCCACACCATCCGCGAATTGTCCACCTGGTTCTCCGGCACGTACCAGATGCGCCTCGACGACAACACCCTCCTCCCCGTCTCCCGCCGCCGCGCCCGAACCGTTAAGGAGATCCTTAATGGATAGTGCAAAGTGCAAAGTGCAGAGTGCAGAGTATTTAGCCCCTAAACGTTAAACAACTTTGCACTTTGCACCTTGCACTTTCAAGCCGCCCATCCTGCCTGCCTGACCGTTCATCCAATATTTCGACCGAGTATCCGGGAAGGGTATCTCTGGGCCTGTTTATTCGTGACATTGAAAGCGAGTCTTCAATCTTACTTAAATAAACTGGATCATGAAACGCATCCCATTCCTATTTATATTTGCGCTGTTTTCCCTCAATGCATTTGCGCAGACAAATACCGGTATCATTGCCGGGAAAGTAGTCGATGAAGCGACTAAAGAGCCCCTGATAGGCGTCAACGTGCTCATTGTTGATACCCCTTACGGCGCTGCGACCGATGAGAATGGAACGTACACCATCCCGAATCTTCCTGTGGGTGCGTACAAAGTCTCTTTTCAGTATATCGGATACCAGATGGTCATTGAAACGGATATCGTCGTGCGCACAGGGCGAACCACGGTTGTTGATGCGGACCTTCAGTTTACCATTCTTGAGACGGATGGCGTCCTGGTGACTGCCGATTATTATCAGAAAAACCAGACGGAATTAACCAGTGTTGTAGGCTTTTCAACAGAAGAAATTCGTAGATCACCAGGGGCCGGGCAGGAAATTACTCGTGTCCTCAATGCCCTGCCTGGCGTTGCCTCTCGGGGAGAAACAAGCCAGGACCTTTTTGTTCGAGGAGGCAGCCCTCTTGAGAATGGATTTTACATCGACAATATCTTCATTCCTAATGCCAGTCACTTTACAACGGGGGATGGATCCACATTTGGCCCAACTGGCCTGATCAATACGGAATTCGTAGACAACGTAGATTTCTACTCAGGAGGCTTTTCCTCTGCGTATGGTGACCGTTTATCATCCATCAGCATGATTCGTTATAGAGATGGAAACAGTAACAGAGTCACTGGCGAGCTAGGGCTCAACTTTGCTGGCGGAACGGCGATCGTTGAAGGGCCGTGGGGTAATGGAAAAGGGACGTTTTTTGTCTCGGGCCGGCGGAGCTACCTGGATCTCATCGCAAATGCGATCAACGCGGGTGGTGCCCCATCATTCGGAGATATCCAGGGGAAGGTGACCTATCAGTTCAATAACAAACATACCCTTAGCCTTCTCAATCTATTTGGGCAAAGCGAATTCACACAGCGCGCGGAGGATGCTGAAGAGGATGGAGACAACGAATTTATCGATGTCATTGGTGCACAGAACACTGTTGGTTTGACGTGGCTTGCGATATGGAATGGAAACGGGTATTCATCCACCTCAGCGTCGTACTCCTTCCGAACACGCGATTTTACGTCACAACGCTTCATAGATAACAGCTTCAAAATCGATGAGCAAATTCGGAGCGATTACATCAACATGCGTAATGTGAACTTCTACCAGTTCTCTCCACGATTAAAAGCCGAATTTGGTAGTGAGCTCGCGTATGAAGGGGGGACCTTTGAGATACTTCAAGATGCTTATACCAGCCGTGCTGGAATCGCGCAGCCTGGGTTTGTGCGGGATTTGGATGAAAGCACGGTTCGTGTAGGATCCTTTGCCAGCTTCATTGCCAGGCCCCTGCCTCGCTTACAACTTACTTTGGGCGCTCGTGGAGATTATACCTCCTTGAATGAGGACTTTACCTTTTCCCCAAGAGCCGCTTTGTCCTACCAGCTTACGTCAAAGCTGGCTATAAACGGAAGCGCTGGTGTTTTCCATCAAGCCGTCCCCCTCTATATCACCGCACAGCATCCGGCAAATGCTGCGTTGGATCAGATGCAAGCTCGTCATTTTATCGTCGGTGTTGACTACATGCTTACCCCTGACACGAAACTGACGATCGAAGCCTACGAAAAACAATACCGCAACATGCCGATCCAGGATGCAAGTAACTCATTGGGCGATCCAAGCTATGCACTGGACAACCGCGGAGAGATTCTTGGAAGCCTAGCCAGCAATGGAGAATCCTACTCAAGAGGTGTCGAAGTCCTGTTGCAAAAGAAATTGGCTGAACAGGTCTATGGTTTGGCCAGCGCATCCTACTTCCGTGCTCGATATACCGACGCACAGGGCGTAGATCGTAACCGCCTCTTCGACAACAAAGTCCTATTCAACGTGATTGGTGGGTACAAACCGAGTGATATCTGGGAATTCAGTGTCCGCTGGACGTACTCAGGCGGGCGGCCCGTTACACCGCTGGATGAAGCCGCTTCCGAGCAGTTTGGGGACGAGGTATGGGACATCTCATCCTTCAATGCCGAGCGTTTGCCCGCTTATCATGCCCTCTTCATTCGTGCAGACCGCCGATTCAACTTCAAGTCGAGCAATATGGTCACTTTCCTCAGTTTGTGGAATGCGTACAGCCGTTCGAACGTAGAGGATTACTTCTGGAATATCAAAGAGAACCGCACAGACGAACGCAATCAGTTCTCACTCCTGCCGATCATCGGGATTGAGTTTGAATTCTAACTGATTGCGGAGCAATAAACCTATAACGACTATGAAAACTGGATTTCTTTTCTCGGCGACACAATTTAATGACTGGCGGGTGGAGTTCTCTATTCCTCAGGATGCTACTCAACATCAACCACTTCGCGCTGAGTATGATGATTGGTTTAGACTGCTCAGGGAAGTTGGCCTCCGTTTGGATCATGATTCGCTCGTTAAGCCGTTAAGTGAATTATGGTTAGGCTCTTTTCGGTTCATGGAATCAGGATTGCTGGATGAGGTACACCAGGGACTAATTGAGGAGATAGATGCGCTGCTCAGTCATTTAAAATCCAGTTTGGGAAATAGGATTGAGCCAAGATTGGATCGGATTGTGGCCCAGCTTACTCACTATGCCCACAAAGCAAGAACGTTGAGTTATCCAAACTCCGACATCGCATTATCCCAGTCGCCTCTGATTGTTGGAAGCGCCTGGGACATCGTCTGGGAAAACCTGGTAATTGCTCCTTCCAGGGAAAGCCTGACAATGTACTACAAAGAAAGCGAAACGATGCCTTTTCGGCTAACCGTAACTCCAGGCGGATTTATGAGCGAGAACGGATTTGAAGGATATTGGCACTGGCAGCAACATGTGGGCGGACGGGTTTCACTTCAAGTCGGGGGAGATTATCCAACTGGATGGGGCTGGTATCATAACGAAGAACAGCAAGAGATCTCTATCCATTTTTACAAATCAGCGTATGCCCGTGCATTTGAGCGCATGCGGTGGGTACGTTGTGGATGAAATGAGTCAGGGGTTTTGGTAAATAGATAAAAAATAGTTATATAGATACCGATATTCCTAATTCCACATCGCCCCAGGGAATTCAAAGCCCCCACTGTTCTTCTCATGCTTTGAATTCTAATTATATGAATCTTCCCTTGTCTAAAGAAGCGCATATTGCGATTCGGTATGCAATCATGCATGCTTATAAAGAAAAGCTAGATCCCCAGAAAAAAGATTATACCATCCAGATAGCCTCAAAGTGCGAAGTGTGTGACGGTCATGGTACCGCTTATGGCATTGAATGCACAGAGTTGCACGATGTCGATCCCGGCGATCACATGTTTCATTATGTTTGTTCGCACTGCTTTTCACAACTGGTAATCTGCACAGATCACGTATCGTTTAATATCACCAATGTCGGATACATCAACACGGCGACTGGTGAAATTCTTTATTATTGCTCAGAGAGTCAGTATCCAAAAGGGACAGAGTACCAGGTGAGAGGAAGATCATGTGATCGGGGTGTCTATCTGAACTATTTATCTAAGATCAAAGAAATTGCTTTGGCAAACCGGGGCAAACGCATTGCGGACAGTAGTAAGTTTTTTGAGATTGAAGAGGCGTCCGTTGCGCGTCCCAATTTTCCCTTAAATTGATGCATAAGGATTGAATACAACTCCACTGGAAACGCTAATTAAATTCTAGTACTTTTGGGGAGCCGTTGAGCGTCCGAAAGAACTAAAATATGCATCCATCAACCACCATCCGAGCAGCCACAGAGGCCGATGCGGAGACCATTGCCGATATCTACAATGAATCTATTCGGGCTGAGGACTCCACGATGATCGACCAACCTATCGATGGGGAAGAGATTTTGGGCCACATGAGGATGTTCTCAGCGAAGGAGGGTTATTTCGTGATGGAGCAGGGGGAGTATATGGTAGGATGGGGTGTCATCAAGCGATTTGGTAAAGGGCCCGCCTATGAATACACCGGCGAAACATCCATCTTCCTCCGTCGCTCAGAAACCGGGAAAGGCTACGGTACAAAACTAAAAAGCTATGTGTTGGATCAGTGCAAAGCCTTTGGCTACCACCATCTTACAGCAAGGGTTTGGGCCTCAAATAGTGTAAGCATTGAGTATAATAAACGATTTGGGTATGAGGTCGTTGGTATTCAGAAGGAGATCGGGTTTATGAGAGGAGAGTGGCAGGATATAGCCTTGCTGCAACTCGTATTTAATGGGCCATCTCCTGAGGGTGCAGGATTCATGGTGCAGAGTGCAGAGTTAGGGTTGAGGCCGTATAGCAATCGGGGAGGGTATCGGTTTGCGGCGGAGGTCTGTGCGAGTGGGGAGGAGGAGTTGAGGGGATATATGAATGATGCTTTAGAGGAGGGCTATCACCATGTATTGGCGTGGTCGAAGATGGATGAGGTGGAGATGTATGAGTCGATTGGGTTTGAGGTTGTGGGGATACAGCGAGAGGTTTATTTCGACCGAGATGGATGGGGGGATGTGGCAGTGATGCAGTATGTGTTTTCTTTTCCTACTACATAGTCGTAGGGATGCAGTTTGTGAAATCTATTTCTACGACGTTGTCGTAGGGACACTTGTTGAACCCCTTTGGGGTATCTTTAACGAAATAGTAGAAGAATCCCCGAAGGGGATTAAGACCTTTCCCCATGGCCTCGCCGTGGGGATTTAGAACCCTTAAACTTATGCCCCCTATTACATCCGAAGAACTCGCCCTACTCCGTAAACATGACACACCCACCGTGTGCAACGTGATCGAACTATTCGACATCCGCCCTAGAATATCAGGCTATATGGACGAGCGGATACAGGCCTGCTTTCCTGAGATGCCGCCAATGGTTGGGTATGCTGCTACGGCTACATTCAGAGCATCCCACCCAGCGCAAGGCGATGTGTATGCGAGTCTTGAAGATCAAGTTGCTTCCTTCGAAGAGCACCCCGGACCAACAGTGGTGGTTTTCCAGGATCTGGATGACCCCATGGTGGCAGCAACTTTTGGGGAGATCATGTGCACCACGTACAAGTCTTTTGGAGCCGTTGGGTTGATTACGAGCGGCGCAGGAAGGGATCTCGACCAGGTACGTGCCATCGATTTTCCTGTATTTACGAACGGCACCATTTGCTCCCATGGATACAGCCATACGCTGGCTATCCAAATACCGGTTCACGTAGGAGGAATCACCATCAACCCTGGCGACCTACTCCACGGGGATTGCAATGGGGTAACCACCATTCCCCACGCTATAGCCAGCCAGGTTGCGAGAGCCTGTGATGCCTTTATGGAAGCTGAAGCCGTGATTCTTAATTATCTTAAAGAGGGTGCCGTTTCCAGGCAAGGATTGGCCGATGCGCGTGCGAAATGTACGGCTATGATTGCTTCGTTAAAGAAACAGGTGCAGAATACACAGTAAGCTCTTCTATATCACCTGGAGATCGGCGTACAATCAAGCTGCTCATCCAACCTACACCAACGCAAACCAACGTGCCGATAGCCCCAAATAATAAGCTGTTGAGCGAGGTGGCATAGGTACAGTAGGCGATTGCCGCCACGGAAACCAGTGCGCCAATCCAGCCATGAGTAGCTGTTGTACTTCTCGTAAAGATACCGAGCGTAAATAGCCCGCCCAGCATACCAAGAAAGAGGCCGATGAGTGTGAGAAAGGCTCCCCAGAGTGCTCCTAAATCCCAGGAGGCCATAAGCAAGGCACTTGCTGTACCTAGAAGGCCAAGGAGCACAGTAAGCCTTCGTGCAAAAGACAACCAATCCCTCTCTGGCCTGAATCGTTGAACAAAGTCGACGGTAACTGCGGTCGTTATCGCGTGCATCGACGAATCCAGGCTGGACATGGCGGCTGCAAATACTCCGGCAATGACGAGGCCGGCTAAACCGGGAGGCATTTCGTTGGCGATAAACCAGGGAAACAACTGGTCGGCTTTTTCCAGGGTAACGAGCCGATCCGGTGCGTTTAAGTAAAAGACAAAAAGGGCCGTTCCGAGGAAGAAAAAGAGGATAGAAGCAGGAATGGCAAGCAGAGCTCCTGTCCAGATTGCACGGCGCGCTTTCTGTTCGGTCGCAGTGGTCATGTACCGTTGGACAACAGCTTGATCGGTCGTGTAAGGTAAGAGATTAGCAAACACCATCCCAATGAGAATAACCAGGATGGAATCGGATTGGAGATCTATGCCCGGGTTAATGAACTCAAACTTGTCATTTGCTACACCGTCCTGAATGATCTGCTCAAACCCCCCGGGTAAAGCATGTGCAATAATTACGAGTGCTGCCAGTGCTCCGCCAATAAGAACAACCGCCTGTAAAGCATCTGTCCAGATTACAGCCTCCATGCCTCCTAAAACGGTATACACCGTACTGAGTATACCCATCAGGGCAATGCAAAGATAAAGATCCAAATGCGTAACAGCGCTGAGTGCAAGTGCAGGCAAAAGAAGGACGATCCCCATACGTCCTAGCTGAAAGAGGATAAAGGAAAGCGATCCTAACAATCGAATGGATACATGGAAGCGATGCTCTAGATATTCATAAGCACTTGTAACCCGAAGGCGGCGATAAAATGGCAGATAGAAGAGGATGACCAGCGGAGCGATAAGGACGATGCCCATATTAAGAAGAAACCGGGTCCAGTCCGTTTCATAAGCCGTAGCCGGAATGGAAAGATAGGTGATCGCCGAAAGCATCGTCGCAAAGATACTCACCCCTGCCGCCCACCACGGCATGCGCCCACCCGCCAGAAAGAAGTCGTTGGCTGTTTTAGATCGTGTAGCAAAGTAGGCCCCCATGGCTACTAAGAAAGCGAGATAGACGCCTAGGACAATGAAGTTTGTGGTGCCGAATGAGGGAGTGGGCATAGGGGCTTCGACCAGTTGCAGGTTTGCTTTATAATCACAGTATAGTGAATGCGGTTGAATTTATGTTTTTTAACAATAAGGACCCTGTCATTCTGTTGGAGCGAAGCGACGAAGAATCTGGGAGGGCACAACTTAAACGTATGCATCATGCCTTAAAATCACATTTCAAAAAGATTACTGAATCTAGTTCAGCACAGGCTCTTCCTCGCTTCGCTCGCCCAGGATGACAGGATTAAAGAACAGGATTAACAATCAAAGACTTAAAATTACACCCTAGTGAATCATCCTGATTAATTAATCTTTTAACACCTCCTCTTACTCACTGATTGATTTTTCCACCCCATGAAGCCCTTGAAAGTAGTCTTTTTATTTCCTCTTATTCTAAGCCTTTCACTGCCCTCTGCCTCATTCGGACAGGCCGGCTACGATGACGACCGTGTGATGCTGCAGGGATTCTACTGGGAGTCCTATCGCCATGGGCATGAGCGATTTGAGGAAGACGGTTATGGCAGCAAAAAATGGTATGAGATCGTCTCCGATGTAGCCGATGAACTGAAAGAAGGGCGGTTCGACCTTATCTGGTTGCCTCCCCCTTCATACGCAGGAGAGACGGGCGCCGGCTACGATCCTAAGGAGTATTTTAATCTGGGTAATAGCTATGGTACCCAACAGCAGCACCGCGTCATGCTCGAAAATCTGCTGATCAACGGTGTAGAGCCTATCGCGGATATTGTGATCAACCACCGAAACGGAACGATGGGGTGGGCCGATTTCACTAACCCCGATTGGGGGACAGAAGCTGTAGTGACGAGCGATGAAGCGTTTATTTTGCCACAGTCGGATGTGTTTGACACGCCCGTGGATGAGCGGGGAGCAGAAGAAGAGATGCCTTCGGAGTACACTAGCCATGGTGGGACCACCTATTCGTACAATGCTTTTAGAGATCTGGATCACACCAATCTGCAGGTTCGAGAAGACATCATTCGTTTTTTATTGCAACTCAAGTCCTTTGGCTATCGGGGGTGGCGCTATGATATGGTGCACGGGTATCATGCAAGATGGATAGCCACCTACAACCGGGCATCGAATCCTACGTTCTCAGTGGGTGAGTACGATTGGGGAGCACATGCTGAACAGCGAGGATGGGTATGGCATACAGCAACCACAAAAGACGACCCCCGCACTTCGAGTAGTGTTTTCGATTTCACAACCAAGTTTACTCTTCAGCAAAACAAGGGCAACTACACGGCGCTGTTTGGCCCGTTTGGTTCCGGGATAGGGATGGTCGGTGATAATACAGATGGAATCCCCTGGAAAAACCGGTCGGTTACGTTCTTAGAGAATCACGATACAGGGTATCGAACCAATGAAGATGGTACGCCGCAGTCCGGGCATGATCAGGACAGCTTTTTCAACGATTGGCAGGTCGAACAAGCCTATGCGTATATCTTAACGCACCCGGGCGTGCCTGCAGTGTATTGGAAGCACTACTTTGATTGGGGTTCGGATCTGCAAGCAAAGATCAAGGCGCTCATCAACGCACGCAAGGTCGCCGACGTACATAGCGGCGTTACGGTGTATCCTCAACTTAATGCCCGGGATCGAGGCGTCTACGCTGCGCATGTAGTCGGGCGAAAAGGGGCGCTTTATGTCCGCATCGGAGGAAGCGATGAACAATGGACACCGGCATTTTCAAATTACTCCGGCTACCGCGAATACGCAGCCGGCAGCGGCTGGAAAGTATGGGTAGCTTTACCCGGCAACCCCGAATTCCAAGAAGCCCCGCTAAATCCTGAACTCCCGTTACCGGAGTACATGGAGCCGGAGGAGATTGAGGTTGACATAAGTGCGCTCAACTAACTCAAAAGCGCCCTCATCGATTGTGGGGTTTGGCCGGTCCAGCTGCGGAAGGCTCGGAAGAAGGAATTGGGTTCGTCGAAGCCGAGGAGAAAGGCGATTTCTGCGGCGGTCATTTTGGAGTTGCCCAGATAGTATTTAGCCAGTTCTTCCCGTGTATTGCTAAGGACGTCCTTGAAGGTGGTATTCTCTTGGCTGAGATGCCGTTGCAGGCTTCGGGTGCTCATCCCCAATAAAGAGGCTACATCCTGGATGGTTGTTCTGCCGCTTGGAAGCAACTCGTACAACGATGCATGAACACGTTCTGATACAGTGGCTTCTTTCCGGATCTCAGCAAGCCGCTGGGATAACACCGGCTCAAAGAAGCGCCACATTTCTGCGTTAGCCGTTAGAAACGGACGGGTTGCGTCAGTGGCTTTGAATGAGATGGAGTATTGATCGCTATGCTTCAATCGGACACCCAGGAAATCCTCATAAGGAATGGGGTCAGAAGGCATCTCAATCACAGTCGCTTCCAGAGGTACAATATTAGCACGCGTACATCTGCGGGCCAGTGACACGAAAAAGGAGACTTCTGCGATGCCAAGAAACTGAGGGAGAGGAGTATGCCCTAAGCCGCTCATGGCTAGTTTGGTTCTATCTGCCTCAATGGCTACATCTAGCTTGAGCGGGCCGATGAGTTCTTTGAATCGGCTCAACCGCTGTGCGGCATTGTTTAAATCTGTGCTACAAATTGCAGCAAACACTGAAGGGTCAAAGGCTTCAACAGGGACTTTCGAGAAAACATCAACGACAAGGGGTTGCTCCTCCATCTCAACTTGTACCGCTTCCCAAAGTCGAAAAAATTCCTCTTCTGTGACTGTAGGCGTCTCACGTGCCAGAAGGTCTTCCGATAACTTGGCTCTTCGGAGAACGTTACTGGATTGCAATCCGAGTTCTGCAAGTAACAGGGACCAATTAAAACTGAGTTTGAATGTTTTAGGCATGTGTCTATTCTGGATTAGTACATAACGATACGTCTGCATCTAGTACTGAGTTCTATCCAGGCGCGCCAAAGTACAATCAGATAGTGTCAATATAAAAATGCCCCATGGCCTTACCATGCAAAGAGGCCACGGGGCTACCCATAACTGGGTTATGGGGGGTGGAGAGTCAATGTCTTTTATATCTTACAGGGGAAAGGTAAATGCAGTGTTGACCCAGGCAATAGTAAGAATAGTTATTACGATCAGGATGAGGAGGTACGTTCTATGGGCTTCTGTTTTCCTTGTCATTGCTAATGGGGTGTTTTGTGGATGAGGGGGTTAGTGATCCACCGTATGATCCGCGTAGGCACGGCTATGGATGATCATGTATAAGATTCCAGCAGCCAGGCACCATGCCAATCCAGCAAATAGAGGATGATCTATATAACTCAAAAAGGCACTCGACATCGTATGGTGAGAGAATGAAATCAGTTCACCGGTCACTGGTGTGATGTTAAAGCACAACAGAATGATGGGGAGGGCCAATGTAAGTTGTTTGGGATACTGCATGATTGGTATAGAATAATACGGTCTTCCCTATCATATTCTAGCCCCTGGAAATATTTTGCCGTGGGAGCAAAGGCTCTTTTTTATTTCTTGTCCTGCACCATCCCAATGCATGCCTGCATGCGATTTTGTGTAGTTGGAATCGGATTCGAGGAAGCCCTGGGTGTGATTTAGTGTACCTGGGATCGGGTTCAGGGAAGCCTTGGGTGTGATTTAGTGTACCTGGGATTGAATTCGAGGAAGCTTGAATGCAATTTTGTGTAGTTGGAATCGGATTCGAGGAAGCCTTGGGTGTGATTTGGTGTACCTGGGATCGGGTTCAGGGAAGCCTTGGGTGTGATTTAGTGTAGTTGGAATCGGGTTCGAGGAAGCTTGAATGCGATTTAGTGTACCTGGGATCGGGTTCTGGGAGGCCTTGGGTGTGATTTAGTGTACCTGGAATCGGGTTCGAGGAAGCCTTGAATCCAATGAAGTATAGGCGGTAACAGAGTCGTGGATTCCAGGATACTATCTTGCTGAGTCGAAGACAGCATCCCGGAAGCCACGAAGTACTGGTGTAGTGGCCATCAAGAGCATCCGGGTGCCCGTGAGAGAGTAGCCGGTTCGGAGTACTCAAATTCCGGCACCCGTGGATACAATGTTATGCGTACTGTACCTCTTTCTCTTGCAACTTGAAGACGTATGCAGCCAGCGCACCACCTGCAAGAGGACCAACGAGGTAGAGCCAGAGCGCGGCAAAAGTGCCTGTGCCTGCGGTTGCATGGATGAGTGTAGGACCAAGACCCACAGCAGGGTTAAACGCACCGCCGGAAATGGGGCCACCAGCAAAAGCAGCTACCACAACCGTAAAGCCGATGGCGAGGCCGTAGAAGGAGTTTCCTTTTGTCCCTTCAGAGGTTGCCACGTTTAGAACAACGAGTGCTAGCGCAAAAGTAAACAAGATCTCAACCAGGAGCGCACCCATGGTAGACGACGAAGCTGCAGGGGCTGGAGCAAAGGTGTCTCCTAAGATCACCATCACAATACCGCTCGCTGAAGCTGCACCCAATACCTGTGCTGTGACATAGGGGACAAAGTCTTTCCAGGGCAACGCACCGCGAATCGCACAGGCCAACGATACCGCCGGGTTGTAGTGGGCCCCAGATATGTGGCCACCCATGTAGACCATAATCATGAGAGCACACCCGATAGCCAGGGGAGCCATAGCAGAGCCGCCGAGCACAGTGAGTCCAATCGTCAGAACCAGGAAGAAGGTACCGATGAATTCCGTTACAAGAGATTTCATAGTGGTGTCATAAATAAGTGATACGTACAAGAAAGTGGTCGGTACGCAGGTCGGTGCAGTGGCTGAAATGGGCATTCAGCTACATGCAGATGTGAGTCTAAATACTGGTTGAGATGTGAGTCTAGATGCGGGTAATCTAGATAAAAAGAAGCTAAATAGCCATTTTTAGTTTAGGCTTCCGTATTTATGATAAAGTCAGCTTGTGATAACCTTTTCCTGTGTATCCCCTCTAGCTTCTACCCATCGTGTCTTTAATTCAGCCACGAAGTCGTGATCTTTGTCGGCTTCCGCTGATACCCAAAGGATGAATTCTGTACCATCCGTCCGTAGGATGGTTAGTATTGTGTCGTCTAGAAAGGATTCAGAGTATTCAACCTGTATATCTTCAATGTCCTCATACCTGGCCCGCTCAGCATATAATTCGCCATTCTCTTGCCAATAAGAAACAACCTGATTCTCGGTAAAATAGTTACCGTCTTCAGCATAAGAAATCATGGCGCCAGAGTAATAATAAATCACTTCTTCGCCTTCTTGAATCAGACCCGTACTTTCAAGCATTGACACTACACGATTGGGGAGTTGATCTCCGGACATAACCTGGGTATTGGGTAAAATCCCTGAAGAGGTAACTAAGCCGATTGCCAATATAGGAAGACAGATAACGGTAACAGCGATATGTAGGATGGAGAAACGGCTATACGTAGCTCCTTTCACGCCGGCGCGGCGGTTGATATCATGTACGCTTCGAACCAATGGCAACACAACAAAGGGCGTCAGGAAAGAGACTAGCCAATAGGGATCTGGAAGCCGCCATGATAGCGACAAAAGGAAATAAACGAGTGCCAGTATGAGTGTTGTGTATGCCGTGTTCTGGTCTGTCTTTTCTTCGTCAATATCCTGGGCAATACTATAAAACCAAATAGGCGAAAAGAAGGCGCGCCAAAATGGTAGGATCCTACTTTGGTCCCGCTCGCGCACATACTTCCAGTTCTTGTAAAACCAATACATTTCATACAGTCCGAGTGTCACCGTGCCCAGAAGTAGAAATTTCCATGTCGCAACGTGGTGATACTTCGCGGGATGAGTCTGAGGTTCTGGTTGTACTTGCTCCATACCGATTTGCTTTCTTGTTTATTTTTGTTGGCAGATAACGACTACGGCGCGTTACTACGCATACAAATGATTCACTTTGAGTACGTTCTGTGCTCAAAGAGCTCAAGCGCTTCTAAGATCGTGACACTCAATTCACTCGTCTCATGCCTCTGATACGAGTGCTCTAATCTTTTCTTATTTGATTCATTTAAAAGCCAATTATCAAATTCTTCCAAACCACCATACTCGTGTTTTAGGGCCTCGATGAAGTGCAGTAGGCTTGCCTCATTCTTGCAGTTCTCCCATTTGGCCAAATGCTTTTGTAGTACGCCAAATTCTACGCTAACCTCCAAAAGAAACGCAGTAGCGGAGCTGTGCCAGGGGTAAACATTTAAAATATAGTCCCATTGGGCATCAATGAACTCTTTTATCGCCTCAATTTCCACTCTTGGCCACTCAAGCCATCCTAATTCATTTAATTTTTTTGGAAGTAAAGTCATGTGGCAATACCACTCTGGACTTGTTGAAACAAGCTCAAACATTCTGGGCAGAAAGTGCTTGTAATCCTTACCATCTCCCATTGTTGTCAGCGCTTTGAACGAATAGACAGCAACGTCTGTAGCAGAGGTTGCTCTCAATGGCGTACCGGCTAATCGCTTTGCAAGATCTTGGCGCTCTCCTAACGGAGAGCATCTGTCGTGAAACGCCGAATAAAGCCGATAGCGTTTAAAAATAGAATACAACGCCTCGATTTTTGATTCAAGATTGTTTTTGAACGGGTTTTCCATGCCAATAACATACCTATCAGCTCAGGCATAATCTGCTAAATGCTGAGCAAGCTGTTTCCTCAAATTAAGTGTGACAGCCCCATTTTAGTAAGCGTAAAAAACGCATGTATTGTGTCAACCAATGAGGCTTTTGTTATATGGATTTCTACTTTTTTCCTTTATTTCCCAGTGCGCAATCCCTGCAACTTATGCTCTAAGTATGCAGGATCGCGAAACCAACTCAAACAAGACTGTCCAACAGGGCTCTGAGAGCTGAATCCGATACGAAAACGATCATGAGCCAACGAAAAGTATCTGACTAGGCTCCATCCTTCTTCCTCCTGAATATGAAAGGCAAACACGCCATTACCTAGTCCAGATATCCGAAGGTGGACAGGTTCTGTATCTATGACATTGTGATTGCAATCGTCAGATAATCCTTTGTTTGTGACAACGGTCACCAACGTTGGTTTATGTTCAGGGGATAGTTCAAAGCAAAGTTTTGCCCAGCAGGTTTCATTAGCATACACCACAAGGGCAGCAGCATCAAATTTGCTTTTTAAATCCGCTGATAATCGTGCAGAAAATTGAAAGTGCTTATCCGCTTGAAATAGAAGGAGAGGGGAGTTCTTAAAGACAACATCACCCGTTGGGTCACAGAATAAATCTGTATTTGCGCCGGCCTCAATGTCAATTACATCCTCCTCAACGCGAAAGGATGCCGGTTCATTAATCCAGGCAAGTGGTTTATTAAAAAGCAGCATTTTTAGTTGTTCTATGGTTTAGGCTGCATCCGAGAAAAGGGATATCCATTACAACCCGTCAAAGGGGTTTCTCGTTGTGCAATATCAACCTTTGCCGCTTCTTCAGCGCTTGACGCATTATAGGCACTAAGGCAAAAAGCCCACTTGTAGGGAGGCATATCAGTTAGCTCCAACCAATCTATACGTGTCCATAAGCCCCCATCACTGGGATTGGACGAGTCGTTTTGAGCAACCAGATATTGGGCTTCGGGAAACCAATGTACAATTCTATATTTCGTATCAGGATGTTGATGCCATACGTCTTCTTCGATGGTGTACGCAATACCATAATCATCCTGATACTGACCAAGCAACAACAATGGCGCAGTTTCCTCAATGCCGGGAGCAGTGTTTCTCGTTTCACATCCTATAAAAAGGAAAAGTATCAACAGCCAGCTAAATTTCTTCATTCATTATCTTTTTTAATAATAGGTCTATGTCTATTAAACGCAGCTCATAACAGCTTGCACAACATCGCGATTTGGCCTGCATGATACGCATCGTGTTCTACCAAACCGTTAAGCATAATGCTATAACTAAAGGGCCTATCCAATACCTGAGCATTCAGATCAACTACGGAATCCAATTCAAGGATTAATTCTTCTGCACTTTGGTACATATCCTTTTTTGCTGCTTCCCAGGCTTCATTACTCATTTCCGTGACAGGCTTCCAGTTTTCTGAGTCCCCCGGCTGATAATCCTCGCCTCGAAGCCTCCTTTTGACGACGCGATGCCAACATGAAATATGATGCACAATTTCCCAGATACTGTGTGCATCTGCAATAGGATAACAAGCTGCCTGCTCTGCCGTGATGCCTACCAGCAGTTCTTTTACAGAGGAGCCGTGCCATGCATCTCCGTGCAATATACGCTGAACCCGATCTTTGAGAGTCTCTATTTCATTCATACTAATTATGCAGACATCTTGCGACGTGCATTGCTGCTAAACCGATTGATTGTCTACCATTACTTTCTCTCGCCATTAGACACATAAGCTAATACAGCCAGTACGACTATAAGCAGTGTACTATATTCCATGCCATTTCGGCCTGCTCCTACTACAAACCAGCCCTCCTGCGCATGTACGAGCACAATGCCCATGAGCAATTGGACTGCAAAATAAATAGATAGAGGGGTTGTCCATTTACCAAGAGCGAGCAGGAGACCTCCGATAATCTCTATGAGGGTTATCGCCCAGGCTAGCGTGGCACCCAATGGAAAACCCACACCAGTTAAGAAAATACCAAAGTCTCCAACGATGCCTAACGAGATTCGCGCGATACCATGAACAATGAGCAATAGCGAGATCGCCACACGGAGTATTAAAAAGCCAAGATCTTTTTTTGATTGAGTCATAACGGGTGGGCAATAAATTATGCAGTTATAGGATACAAAAAAAGATGCTGTGTTGGCTTGACGTAGCAGGCAACTGCGATCGTTTTACTGGGCCCTAAGATTGAACCGTGTACCAACACTCAGTCCCAAAGAGTTCTCAAACACGCCGGATAACCCCTCGATTGAAATATCATCACAGTAATGCAACTGAAGATAATAACCTCGGTCTCCGAGTTCGAAACCTTTGCGTAGGCCTATTACTGCCATCACGTTCACCTTGCTTTTACGATCGCTAGGTAATTCAGGCAGTAAAACACCTGGTTCAGCAGGTATATCACGTGATCTATGAGTGGATAGACGAATATTCAACTCAGGACCAAAAAAGAGAGCCATGTTAGTCCCACCAAACTGTGCATGCAAAGGAAGGCCTATATAAAAATTCTTGAATTGCGCTCTGTTCTCAAATCTCTGGTCTCCTACAAGAACATAATCCACACTTGATTCTGACCCGCTTATCCGGAAGAAGCGGACACCATAGCGAATACCTACCTTGGAATCAGTTGAGAAGCCATGAAGAAGCTCAATAAACAAATATGGATTACCAGGATCAAAGGTGTAAATGCTAGGGGATGTTAGCATCTCCCCCTTGGAAAGCCCTGCTCCCAGAAAGAGGTCATTGTACTGAGCTTGTGCTGGTACTACCAGTAAACAAGAAAACAACAGAGTTGTTAGACTAGATTTTATCATGATAAAAAACCAAATCAGCAATCCGGCACTTCTTCTAAAAAATAGCTTAGGTATACCAGCGCCTCCTCTGGACTATCTTCTTTTGCTGCAAACACTTCCGATACTACCAACAATGCATCGTTGATCTTCGTTATTTGGCAGTTTTCCATACGCACTTGTTTGGGCCATTGTAAACGCCAGGTTCGAACCAGAACAACTAGAGAAGCGCCGTCAAAAATATTATCTGCTCTATAAACCTCGTTTAGACCTGAAAAGGGAATCTGACTAAATGCTTCTTTTAAATCTGCAGCTTGCCTCTCTATTATAGACGTCTCGTAAATCCTTTCGTAGGGGATCATGCGGAGGAGATTTCTAGGCTCGTATGTTTGTTTGTACACAACAATCTTATGGTGGTCGATTTGAAAGCGAAAGGTCCCACCAAATCCGATCCCGCCAGTTATAATATCAACTTTAAAGAAGGACTGAGAGCCACACCCCATCAAGGCTATCGTTATGAAAAAAACAACAAGGATCTGTGCCTTAGGGGAAATCATCTTGATATATTGAATTCGTAGGCTGTATGATGCCTTTATACTGCGAAGGCCATCTGAACATCACACTGATACACTTTGGCATTCTGGAAAATATACAAAGCCACGTGAGGCATGTTGTAGCTCAGATCAGCACTTACTCCTGCGATACATAACCACGGTACTCAGCTGGAATAGCATCTAATTCGCGAATGTACACATCTTTGATAAATAACTCTGCCCCCTCAGACTGCAACTGGATGGATCCCCGGGTGAGGGGTTTCAATTGTCCTCCATCGTCGAAGTGTGCGTTTAGAATCACCATATTCACGACCCCATTTACAATGTGGAGCGCATCGTTTCCATAGGCGATCACCTCAATATCATTCCATTCTCCTGCCGGTTTTTCATTCAGTGGATCTGCGATAACGATCTGCCACGAATTGTCGCCAGGAAATTGATGGAGTGGGGCGCCGGCATCATACACCAACATCGTGTCTTGTAGCGTTGGAACCAAATCCTGTAAAAAAGGGCGAGCCTGAACAATGCTTTCGGGTAAATTGGTCGTCCATTGACTGGATACTTCAATGACGGTATGCTTGGCCCAGTAGCTACCCACATCACCTTCATGAATCTGAAGCTCGTGCCTGATACCAAACCCAGAAGCACTGCGTCGGTAGTGATACAAGATGCCCCCATCACGCGGCCGTCCCTCCATCCAGGGCCACTTGATGGTACCCCACTTAAAGCGAAGGCGCAAGTGGTAATTCTCGTATTCGCGATCCGTGAATAGATTGCCGATAACCTGTCCGGAGATGCGGATAACGGGTTCGCCATCCAGTTCAGCAACGGAGTAGACCTGGAGAGGGTCACTCATAAGACCAAGCGGCTCAAGGTAGGCTCCAGTACTGTCGCGTTGTAGACCGGGTACGTCAATGGTCGTGTCGGGCTTAGCGAGGTAGTGCCTCCAGTTCGAAAGATCGGTGCCATTAAAGATCGGTTCCCACGGATCCGGTTCCGGTGCGCAACTGCCTATAGTAAGTAGGAGAGCCAATAGGGCTATTGGTGCTGTTTTGGAGGCAATAAACATTTATGCTGTATTCTTTTGGAGGCAAAAAATGGTGGCGGATGCTAAAAAAAACCTAAAAGATCGAGACTCCAGTCTTCGTCGTGAGCAGCTCAAGTGCAAGGGTTCCAACCAGGGAGTTGCCTTGATCATTCAGGGCCGGTGACCAAACCGCAGTGCTCCAGGTGCCAGGCATAATAGCGACGATTCCACCTCCGACGCCGCTTTTTCCAGGTAATCCAACTCTATACGCGAAGTCTCCTGCGGCGTCGTAGACACCACAAGTGAGCATCAGTGCGTTTATTCTTTTTGTCTGACTTTCACTCATCAAGCGTTCCCCTGAATTGGGGTTGTATCCGCCGTGTGCAAGATATCTGAATGCGCGTGAAAGATCTGTACAACTCATGGACAACGCACAATGATGCACATAGGTATCGAGTACCGCATCGACAGAGTTTCGCAGATTTCCGAAGCTTTTGAGAAAGTGGGCTAGAGCAGAATTACGGTCTCCCCATTCTCGTTCCGATCGTGCAACAACAGGATCGTATTCGACTTTTACATTACCACATAGTTTTCTGACAAACTCCAGGATTGCCCTTTTCGGATCGGATGAATTCGAAACGATCACATCAGCTAATACCAATGCCCCGGCATTGATAAATGGATTGCGGGGTATTCCGTTTTCGTGTTCCAGTTGAATGAGAGAATTGAAGGCGTTACCAGACGGTTCACGTCCCAGGCGGTCCCAGAGCGCATCTCCTTCAATCTGAAAAGCCATCGTCAGCGTGAATAGCTTCGAAATACTCTGTATAGAGAATGGGATGCTGCTTTCGCCAGTCTGAAAAACCGTACCATCAATATCATGTAGAGCCATCCCAAACTTGGCAGGGGATATCTTACCTAGCGCAGGGATATAGTCTGCAACTTTACCCTCTCCGATATAGGGTTGGACTTCATCTTCAATGGTTGTTAAAATCTGTTTGTAGTCCATAAGGCGCTTTAATAAGTTGTTGGTGGACTGGAAATGTCAGTCTCATATACCTCAGCCTGCTTAGTATCCCCGGTCTAAGTCGATGATAAACTTAAGCGGCTGTCTCTGGCGATAACGCTGATAGTTTTCGCAAAAGATATTCACGATGTCTCGGGGGAAGGTGGTGGCCGAATTGTGGGGTGTTATATACGCGTTTTTTAAACGCCACAATGGGCTATACGCATCAAGAGGCTCGTGCTCAAAAACATCAAGGACAGCTGCCCTCAATTCCCCGTTATTTAGCGCTTTCGATACAGCGTGTTCATCAACCGTGGCTCCTCGCCCGACATTGATAAGAACGGCCGATGACTTCATGCTCCGGATTACCTGCTCGTTGACAATGTGTCTCGTCTGATTCGTATTTGGCAGCACACAGACCAGGTAATCAAGATCTGGGACAAACTCAAGGATCTCAGAGGCGCGGTATGCGCGGTCCACGTTGGGCGTTTGCTTTCCGCTTCGGCTCAACCCCAGCACTTTCATTCCAAAATGTGCTGCAGTGGTGGCAAGATGTTTCCCAATGGAGCCTAGTCCACAGATGCCAACAGTGAGTTCAGAAAGACTGCGATAGGGAATTTTTTCCCAGGTGGCACTGAACTGGTTCTGACGCACCTGAAAGATGTTTCTCTCCAGGGCCAAGATGTACCCAAAGACATATTCACTTATAAGGGGACCAAATATGTCCTTAACCCCGGTAAGGACGCATCCGTTAGGAATCCCAGAATCACAAAAGGGCTCTATTCCTGCGAAAGCTGATTGGATCCATCGTACCTTCTTCGCGTGATCCAGAATCTTAACAGTCAGGTCAGGGCGGCCCAGTATGATGTCTACTTCTGCTAACAGCACAGGGTCGATGTTGGCATTCGTTGCCAGGTGGATCTCTAGCTCTTCGAGTTTGCGAGATCTCAACTCCTCGGCATATTCCTGACTCTTATCTGATAAAATCAGCAAACGGTTCATAGATCATCATATACGGCTCATTCTGGACGAACAAAGCCCTCTAGCTTCACATCTGTATCAACATAATCGTGTAAGCCTGCGTACTCAAGTATCAAACGTAGCGTTAATTTTATCGAAAAGAGTTCTCCTTGCCTTTCTCCAAATTCGATAACGGTTGCGTCAACAGGGTGGTGAGCATGCTCGATATAAATAGAACCATCTATGTAACCTGGTTCTGGGTTGATTGGAAAATCATAACGCTCGCCCACGAGTTCATCCAACTCGTCTGAAGGAAGCAAGATGCCTTCAAGACGTATTGACGTGCTGACCGTTGTACCCTCGAGTTCAAAAGGTGCAAGTGGAATCTCAATGCCACAGTCGAGCACAGGACCGGTGAAGGTGCCAACTTGAGGATTGAGTTTCTGTATTGGGAAGGGTTGACTCATACTTTAAAATTGATTGGAGACGTACTGTGTATTTGCATCATGCTTTAGTTCCTTTCTATGGTCGCTGGAAGCGGAGCGATGCAGCACGCAGCTCAATACACAGAAATTTTAAAAACGAAACAAGCGCTTATTGTCATATTGAGGATCTTCCGAATAGACAGGGGAGAATACATGTTCAACTACAAATCATAGCATGAAACCATACTTAAAAGCCATTCTGTTTTTAACGATTCTAACGATTTTAGATTTTTTACTGCGAAAGGGGTTCATCGCTATTTTTATTCCGTTTAGCCTGCCCCGTGGATTTATGTTTTTGTTCTTGTTCACTCTTTTTGCAGTATGTGGCTGGCTAATCACGAAATGGTTTTGCAAAAGGGATGGCATAAGCATGCTTGATCTGGGCATATCATTAGATGCCAAGAATCGATTCGATTTTTCTTGGGGCTTTCTTATAGGGGTAGTATTGTGGGCGATTGTTTGTGCTGTTCAGTCGGTGTCTGCTGGTTTTTCTTGGGTATTGAGACCTGATGTAAATCTCTTTAACCTTATCTACGGTTTAGTATTCATATTTATTGCTGACTTAGGGACCGAGCTTTATACACGAGGGTACCCGCTGACCAGGTTCAAAGACAGTTTTGGAGCGATTGCTGCAATTTTAGTCATGGTGTTTTTTGTTGGGCTTAAGAGTTTTTCATTTGAAGCTCAAGGAGAGTTACTCATGTACTCCATGCTGATTCCAGCATTACACACGGTCTTTTTCAGCATAATTTATTTCAAGACTAAACGTCTAGGAGCTGCAGTAGGTGTTCACACAGGAGCGAATTTCGTATCAATCAGCATATTTGATCTACGAGTTGAGCAACCGAGCCAGGCAATACCAGCAGGCATTTTTCAATCCAATGTTGAGCTAGAATCCCTTTCTGTTGCTGCTCTACAACTGCCCTATGTATTTATGGCCTTACTATTCAGTGTTGCCGTCTACTTCTGGTGGACAAAAAAATAAACGAAGCACCAGAGTGTGTCTATCGAGGAGAGACTTGATACGCCGTGTTATGGAGCACAACCAACCAGGTAGGCCTTCTAAATAGAGCGTTTGCCTGGCTTGGTTTGTTAAACCCCGAACTGCGCTAAGTGATGATCCGTGTGCTTGTAGAATAGCATATTCCACTCCTTCGTCGTGAGTGGGCCGAATGAATGAGAGTCTTTGCCTTCGAAAGCAGCAGCACCCGTTTCATTTGTTTTTTCTATAAAGTTAATCAGGCGGCTTTGCTCTTTTTCGAAGTCCCGTTCATCGTCGACGATGAACTCAGGAGCCGTGCGCATATTTTTCTTATACGGCTTTGGGCCTACAACAATAGGTTTTATAAATAGCCGGAGTATCGGCCTTACAAAAGCATTTGGGCGGGGATACTTCTCAGCATAGGTTGGATCATAGATGGTTTCAAAAGGCTTGCTGCAATGTGCAAGCATCTGGCTTACCGTCATGCGTCCCCAAAGAGCTTGTGTGTCTGGATTCAACTGTTTGATGCGGTTAACGAGTGCGGTTGCACCAGCCTCTTCAAAGATATTCTGTATGTTCATGTGGATTTACTCTTCACAAGGTGGTTGAAAACTGCTTTGATCTCGGTCTATACGATAATAAACACTTACATCTGCCCCTGGCTCACCTTCTCTGTCTACAAACTCATATATATGAAGGAGGCGATCTTCTTCCACAATTATTTCTACCTCACGGTTGAAAGAAGCATCTAAATCTATAGCATTCTGCTGATAACGATTACCATTGAGAGGTTCAATGGTCCAGGCTGTCAGGTTAAAGCATCCACTTGAGAATTCAAAGTACGCATCAAGAGTCTGATTACGTAAGTTTATTACGATGAAGAGGTCTGAATCATCATTTTTCCACGTGCCATCAATTATAGCTGGGTCTTCACTACTTCCAGAATCGCACCCTGCTAAACCAACGAGTATAACCAAAAGGATTCTCACAATACCCACTTGAACGCACCGGGTAAAACAGTTTCTTTGCATTGAATTACTAATCATGTTCTAGAAAAAATAGGCCTGCATTTTTGCTAGAAATGCACATGTGATTGAATAACCTGACGCTGAACCGATTACCGAGTCAATCCCACAATGAGGGCACAATGCGCAACTCCCTTCGTCAACCCAATCCTCGATTGCAGAAGGTGAAAATATTGCCAGACAATAGAAACACCCACATTGCTCACTTTGCAAGATTTCATCTCTATGTTTCGAGGAGTGTTTATGTGCTTGTTTTAGTTCTTTTCTCACTAACTACTGCTGGATGTATTCCGTGGGTATCGGATGTTCTGGCGCTTCTTGGCTCCATATCACGGAGGTGATCCAGTAGCGTTTGCCATCGTAGAACAGTTGGAAACTATTTATACCCCGGCCTGTCATCGTCCCATCTTCTGTATGATACTCATACGTACTGAAAACATGTGTTATCGTGCCATAGGATATCACTTCTCGCCCGATCTCTTTTTCATAAAAGCCTCGTTCCACAGTATATCCACTCACTGCTTCAATATGCTCCTCGTGTGACATAGGAAAAATGACAGCCTCCTCACCTCCTTCTTTCCACTGAGTATGAATCAGCCTTGCGGTTGGGTGATACAAAGATCGATTTCTATCCCAAGGTCTTGCTTGTCCAATAGGGCCGGAGAGCGTTTCATACACCGTGTTGATAATAGCATCAACCGAAGAGACATCGGCAGGATCTGCTATTGGACGCTCGGCTGTAGTATCAACTTGAGCGAATGCAGTTAGTGGGGCCAAGAATAGCAAAAGAAGAAGTAAACGTCTCACGGTAGTCGAGGGAATTGTTATGAATCGAATATCTTAAAGTAGAGATGGTGCTCCAATAGAGCAAGGCAAAATAGATAGCTACCTACCTAAACAATCTTATATAACCTTGACTAAGACAGTGCCTATAATCATTAATACAATGATTTGTAGAAAGAATAGGATATAGGTGACTATCGTAAGCAGTATTCTAACGAAGGGCCTGTAGTTTCCAAAAAATTGATAGAAAGCCCAAAAGCTAAAAGCAATCCCAAGCAATGAAGGGATAGCTTCCGTTAAGTTGCCTTCTACGACCGCAAAGCTAGAGAGCAAATAAATGAGCATTTGCTGCCCAGTGATGTACATATTTAGAATGAGATGTTCGAAATAGTTATAACGCGCCCTTTTGAATGCCAGATATGATGCAGCAGAGAAAAGAGGCAGCGTTAAGAGTACCGTATACGTGTGATTGTTTGTTAGCCACGTAAGGATATTAAGAATGGCAGCAGCGACTGCATCCCCTTCGTCAGTAACACCACTTGTAAATCCTTCCGTAAAATCCTGAAAGAACGTATTGAGGCCTAAGAAATAGGTTGTTAATACATACAATGCAGAGGTTACGAGGACGTATGACAAAGGCTTAACATATTGTTTGCGCTTTCCTTCTAAGAACTGTTTGATGCTGCTACCCGGGTGGACGGTTAATTCCTTTATAGTGAAAAACAGACCGCGATTGACTTGAAAAAGGTTGTTGGTTACTTCATCAACGATATACTTGCCATCAACCCTTCTAACTCTGGAGTCCTGACCGCAGAAGTTGCAGAATGCACCTTCGAAACGTTGGCTGCAATTTTTACAAACTATTTTGCTCAAGGGATATCTCTCAGTGTTCAGCTTAGTTCTAGCGCATGATACAACGAGAAGATACATAACGGCTAGTTATATAGCCTGAGTGGTATTAATCACCACCACTATACTCTGCCTCGATTTCTGCAAACACATCTTGCAAGGCATTGAATCCCCCAAACTGCTCACTTTCCACATTGTAATAGTACAGCTTACGCTTTTGTAGCTGATAACCATCTATGGACTCCAAAGAATCCTCAATCAGTTCTTCAAAGTAAATCTCACTGTAATCAGAAGAAAACCAGTAGTCGCTTAGCTGCAAACTATCTGGCGTTATCTGCCTGAGCACTTTACCTGACAGATCGGACAGATAATAGGCCATTGCATCGTCTTGATTGATACGAGAGTCCCCATTAGTGTCTCGTAGCGAAATATGATATATCAAGTAGTTCTGAAGGAATCCATCGCTTCTGTTTGGAGGCGTTCCAATCTTGTGGATGTATCCGTTGTGCTCTAGCAGTTTGTGGACTTCGCTGCGATCCTCTTTGAAAAATAGCACATTGATTTGAGCCCCGATCAAGGCTCTGGAGATATCACCGGCCGAACTAATCGCGTCCTTTACCGACTCTGGCATATCCTTGTCCATTACATAAACAGAGGAATAGTAGTAGGGACTATTTGCGATGTGTGTTGGTCGGTCGTATTCCAAGTGTTGGACAGATATATCGAGGTTGCGAACTACGTCCGCTGCATTTCCGACAATTAATCCACGTTCATGTTCGGCAGAATTGAACCCTGTGAAATCGATATCTGTCAAGAGCTGCCATAGAGCAGAGAGTAGCAAAACTAGAAATAAGTAGCCGTTGATGGTCCAAACGAACCTTGTAGTCTTCGATTTAATAGTTAGCATTTCACCGTACTTTAAAATGGATTACTCATCTAAAGACTGATCAGCAAATGAGGGGTTGCTCAGTGAACTATCTAATCCACGTGTAGCAAGATTGGCTCTTATAGGTTATTTTCGAGGCAAACCCATTATATCCCGTTATAATCGTAATTAATACCATGAGCGTAAATCTTGTACGCGGTTGCTTTCCTGGACTACTCATTCTGGTTGCCTCGCTTTTCTTCTCTTGCACGCCGCCAGAACCCCCTACGTTACGCATTGCTACCTACAACATTGAGGACATCCGTACGCATGACCTCAAGAACCCGGATCAACCTCGCATGAAGGCCGCAGCTGCGCTATTACAGGAACTTCAGGCCGACATCTTGCTCATTAACGAAATCACTTACGATCAACCCGGCACGCCCGGCTTCGAGGAAGGAGACGAGGAGGGGGGGAACGCTACCCGGTTCGCACGTACTTTTCTCGAATATTCACAGCAAACTGATCTGGAGGGACTCCAATACCAGGTGTTCACTGCACCGACCAACACGGGTATTGCCAGTGGGTACGATCTCGATCGAAATGGTGAAGTACTCGATGCGATTCCTGAAGTACCCGCACCCGGGCCTGACGGCAAGCCGGCGCGTCAAACGAGCGAGGGCCGAACGTACGGCGGCGATGCATGGGGCTTTGGCATGTTTCCGGGGCAGTACGGCATGGCGCTGTACGTACGCGAGGGGCTAACGATCATGCACGACTCCGTACGCACGTTTCGCATGTTGCCCTGGAAGGCTATGCCGGATGCGTTGCTGCCCATGCAGCCGGACAGTGATGACCTCTGGTACGAAGGTCCTGTTGGCGATGCTTTTCGGTTGAGCTCGAAGAGTCATTGGGATGTGCCTATCCGTTTGCCGGACGGCCAGGTAATCCATTTACTAGCCAGCCATCCAACCCCGCCGGCTTTCGACGGAGAGGAAGGCCGCAACAAGCGTCGCAATCACGACGAAATTCGTCTTTGGGCCGATTACCTGGACAATGCGTCGTATATCGTTGATGACAACGGGCAACCTGGCGGGCTGCCAGCCGATGCTGCGTTCGTGATCATTGGTGATCTCAACGCCGACCCCGACGAGGGATCAGCTATAAACGATCCCATTGGCCAATTGCTGCTAGCTCATCCTCGTATCAAAGGGTCGTACGTGCCTACAGCCGACTCTATCGGACGTGCCCTGTTTCCTGAAATAGACGCAGACGATACGGCGGCGTGGGGGTTGCGTGCCGACTATGTGCTGCCTTCAAGCAACACGAAAGTGGTTAATGGCGGTGTGTGGCGCCGGCCGCCGGCGTTTGACATCGAGGTCAGCGATCACTTCCCGGTTTGGATTGAGATCCAGATGACGCAATGAATCATGCTGACTCTCTCGAAGCGGCAAGTGCCTTCTTAAGCATGACGATCTGGCCCGCATGGTACAGGTCGTGCTGAGGTGCGCCAATGAACTGGATGAAGGCCGGGTACTTGGACCCTAGTTCCTCCGAAAGGCGCTGTATGGGGAAGGCGCGCACTGCGCTCTGGAGTTGCTGATTCAGTTGTTCCAAGGTGTCTTGGCTCTCACGCCAGGCCGGTGCACTAAACTCTGTCACCGGAGGCCACGCTTCCTCCTCCGAAAGCTGCACACGCTCTCCGTGAAGCCGCCTAAGAACCAGGTTGTACCCGCCGATTAGGTGAAGAACGATCTCCCAAATGCTGTGAGCGCCGGGTATCGGATGAGCTGCTGCGTCTTTCGCCGAGATATCCGCTAGCACTTCGCGTACCGAAGGTCCATGCCAGGACTTACCCTGAAAGGCTCGGCAAATCTGATCTGCGGTGATCTCTAAATCCAGCATCTTTTTCTCGATTCTTATTAGTGGGCGAACGACTATCTCAAGACAAAACGTTGTACGCTTTTCTTTGGCTGCTGTGCTTTGTTATGTACGGACGCTTAGGTACCACCACACTAGCGGCACCAAAATAACAATTTCAATCCCTACGTATAACCATTGTTTAGCTACTGAGCCGTCCAGCATGATCCCAATCAATCGCGCTACCAATAAACCAAAGAGAAGGGAAGAGCTGGTAGCTGCTAGTGTTGTTGTCCAGGGCTGTAATTGGTGATGGAATAGAAGCAAGAGTCCAAAGCCGATGATTAATCCCCACCATATCCTTCTTTCTATGGCTTCAAACGTATCGTCAGGGACAGGTTTGTTACTAACAAGCTCCGGGTTTGAGACTAATGCTATGCCTGCAATAATTATAGCACCTCCAATGAGTCTGAGAATAAGGCTGCTTTCTAGCATAGAATACCTGAAATCACATAACGGGTTTGGCGCTCAGCCGACTTGGGTTGAGGGCAGAGCGGTTATACGAAGCTACACGACGCAACGGTACAGTGCAAGTCGGAGAACCAAACACCCGAAGTTGGCTTCTGCACCTAGTTATGCATATTTGCTCTGATAATATTTTTTTACTAAAACGGCTACAATGTTAAATGCAATGATCCATGCCGCTAAGGTGAGCAGCTCCAGCCATTTATCAGGAACGCCGAGCCAACTCAAAAGGAAATACAGTATAGGCCCCAAAATAATTCCGATAACTAAAGCCACTTGTGTGTAGGCCTCATTTTCCAGTGTCTCCCCAGAAAGCTGATCTTCACTTATCTGTGAAAATAATAGTTCGACTAGTTCATCTGCGTTTTTCAAAGCCACTAAGCCAAGATTTCCGCTGCGTGTCATAATGGTCGTATTACCGATGTCAACTACGTCTTTGTAGGGTATCGTTTTTTGAGATCGCAGGTAATACTTAACTATGAACGCATTTTCTTGGAAGCTGATTTTGCGCATCAACACAAAGCTCAGACCAACAAGCATGGCCGCGATCATAACGATAGAAAAGCTCAACATTGGGTCGGCGTTTGGATTAGCCCAGACCTCTGGGGCTAGAAGAACTATTCCTGGACCAAAAAAGACGAACGCCGCCCAGATTTTCCAGCTGTATTTAGGACGAAAAATCAATGGTAGATGGTTTAATAATTATGTCTTCATGATATCACGCACTCTCCTGAAGCAGCTATCCTCGCCTCACTTCCTGAAGTCGCTGTTGTAAATCATTGGCGCACCGAAGCAGGTCCACTCGATTTTTAGCTAGTCTGCTATTGCACAGTGTTATATGTTTCCTTTGGCTTTTGTTAACTCAAATACAGTTATTTCAGGTCGTACATTGAAGCGAACTGGCCAAAGATGACCCAATGCACGATTGATGTAGAGGCGTCTACCATCTTCTAAATCTATTTCTCCGGAAGTATACTTTTTATTCTTCACTGGTAACATTGGTGGATTTAAGAATGGAGGTTTACATTGCCCCCCATGCGTATGTCCAGCTAATATCCAACCTGTATAATCTCCCCAAACATCTAGATCACAGACGTCTGGGTTATGACACAATAGAATACCTGGCAAACTGGAATCGTAGTGTTTTATAACTTTTTCTGGATAAAAATTTGTTGACCAATAATCATCAAATCCAATGAAATTTAATCCATTAATGAGCCGCTGATCATTTCTCAATACATCAACTCCATTTTCAGCAAGCAGGGCTGTAATTCTATTCGCTACTTCTCGCTCAGCCCATGCTTTTCCGTAATCATGATTACCTAAAATGCCAACAGTACCTAAATTACCTTTTACAGTATACTTGAGCACCTCTTCAAGCTGGCTGAATTGTTTTTCATTTTCGTAACTCACATAATCACCTGTGTAGACGACGAAATCTGGATGCAGATCTTGCGCTCTTTGAAAAGACTCAATGATAAAACTGTAGTCAAATCTATTTCCTATGTGGATATCGCTTATTTGCATCAGTGTTTTTCCAACTAGCTCATCGTGCAAGTTGGCAATAGGCATTGTCTTCTGAACGATTTCCAGCCAATAGGGCTCAATTTGCCAGGTATAAACTCCGCTGAGTAGGCAAGCTCCACCTATGGCACTAGTTCTTATGAAACCGCGTCTATTCATTACTCAAATATAGAAGGGCTAGAAGGATTCGCTCTTGGTCGGCCGCGTAGGCACTCGGTGTGTATTATACACCACCTTTCTGGCTCTTATGATTTCTATGGAAGGCATGTAAAGTTTCTACAATTTCTTCGGGTGATGAATTCAGTTGCCACGTATTAATCCAAATCCCAGTGATGCCTGAACTCATCCCTTTTTTGATTAATTTTCGGTCTCTGGTTTCTTCTTGAAAAAACTGATCCTCATCATGAAGCAGCAATTCTATCGTTTTGTACTTACGATGAAGCCTCTGCAAATCAAACAAACGAATGGCTCTAATATTATCCCACGGTACAAATCCAAGACCATAACTATAATCAGTTATACCACTATCGTTAACAATTACGAGAGGTTCGTTTTGTTTGTATCCATGAAGCCGCCATGCTTTCATGCCGACCAGTATACAAAAAACGATTACGGCAGGAGTCCATACGAGAGGCATCCCCGCTACAATATATAGGATGAGAACTAAGAAAATGCCTGATCCAAATAACACAAGCCTATTGTTAATCGGCTTCTTAACTGAATGGTAAACAATTTCGTTCATTTAAAACTTCTACAAGATACAGCTATACAGAGCGGAGTTATGAACTGGATGCCGTGGTTCGTCTGATTTTGGTTTGTAAATAAGGCCAGATTAATACAAGGATCAGCGAAAAAATACTGACATAGATGAAATGGCTGTACTGATTTCCCGTGACTACTGGTAAAGGGTTGTTTATTAGCGTATGAACCCCTACGCAAACGAATAAATTTTTGGTCCGCATATATATCGCTGCAAATATACTTCCTAATAGGGTAATCATCGCCACCCTTAGCAACAAAGAAGCTGGAGAAAAATTTGAGGAACTGGATACGTGAACCAGAGCAAAGAATAATGATGTTATTAAAACGGCAATGATAGCCACGGATTTTCTATTCCATTGTTCACCGAGCAACTGTCTGCACTTGATATAGATCTGCGGAAGGAAAAAACCTCTGAAAACAACCTCTTCAGCACTTATTATTGCGAATAATCCGATGAAGAATCCAATCAGTTCTAGTGCTCCAATCTTGTTGAACGCTATGGAGTTGTTAATAGCTGCTTCTAATCCCATCCCAAACTGCGTTAGCGCCCATAGAACAACAAAGAACAAAATGCCACCGTATGCGCTTGTGGCATGTATTCCTAAATCCTGAAAGCTGTGTCCTGAGAGTTTTACCAGGAATCCCCATATAAGAAGTAACCACCATACACTAAAGCCCCACGTCGAAGTAAAAAGTTGCCATGAAATAAAAGATGGATGAGTAGGATCTGGTCCTTCGTCGGGTAATGAAAACAGCTCGACGAAATAATTGCCACTTAACCACTGGATAAGAACGATGAGCAGTACTAATCCTCCGGCGGTATAGAGGGTTGCCCATTTAGATTCCTTAATTCCTTCAAAGAAATGCATTTTTGGTCAGCCGGTCAGGGCCTTGTTATAGGGCTGGTTTAGCTAAGTACATACCTCGCCCACTTAATCCACTCTTTTGGTACTCAACGTCAAATCCTGCAGCTATCAGGCTGTTTGTCATTTGCTCTCGTGTAAACAACGTCAATTCATGGCGCTCGCTAAATGAGGAAAGTCCCGCTTCACTGCCAATCAGGTATTCAAAGTGCAAAATTGATTTCACGCCTGCAAGCTCGGTATAACTCATACGGCATACGTTAAGGTCTTCCGATTCTGCGGTATGCATAAAGGATTTCCCTCCTGTCATAACCCCTGGTTCGAACCACGGCTCAATGATGAGTAGACCATCGGGCTTGACATGACTCATGAAGCAATGCATTGTCGCCTGCAGGTTATCTGTTGAATCGATGTAGCCGATAGAGCTGAATAAACAAAGGAGGACATCGTAATTTTTCGACAAATGAAAATCAGCCATGTCGGCAACTGTAAATGTGTCTCTCGGATTTTTTTTCTTAGCAAGATCAACAAACGCAGGTTCGATATCGATACCGTCAACCTGGTAGCCGTATTGGTGAGTTAAACGATAGGCATGCTCACCTGTCCCGCATCCGATGTCGAGAAGGGCTGTTGCATTTGGATTATGCTCGGCTATCAATCGATGAATTTCCTCAGTTTCCGCTTCATAGTCTTTGAACTGGGCATAGATCAGATCATATAGCTCGGCAGATTTATCAAACATGACGGTTAGTCAACTGTATTTCCTGAAATATATTTCTCTTGAATCTCTTCATTAGAAATGGGCGGTAAACCGAAGCTTTGTGCTAAATACACTAACATGTGTTCACTTGTCTTCTTATTCGCACCAAGAATAGCATCTCCTGCAAGCACCACGCTATAGTCTCGCTCCCATGCATCGATTGCAGTAAGACCTACACAGCGTTCGATTGAGTATCCAGCTAGTACAACAGTATCAACACCCAAACGCTGAAGTGTTGCATCAAGCTCAGTTCGAACAAAGGAACTGCTCCTGGTTTTCGTCAAGACGATGTCCCTGCTACTTGAATGTAGCTCTGGAGAAAACTCGGCTTCCGTTGTACCCTCGGTCAACGTGCCAGGCAGCACCTCTCCTGTCCAGTGAGGCTTCATTTTCTGATTCCAGGTACTTCCGTCTTTCTTGTGAATAACGCGCACCTTCACAACAGGCAAGGAGGCCTTGTAGAAAAGATCAATAAGCTGGTTGGTTTTTGCAATGAGCTTCCCGACTCCTCCAAGCTTCTCTTCCGATCCTACCTCAAGGTAGTACCGTTGCATATCGATCACTAATAATGCTGGTCTCAAAGTGACTCCATGTTTGCGTGTTCGTCACTGCGGTGGGTTGGATTGGGAATCCTTTAGAACTATCCCCTTTTATATATTAAGCACAAAAACTACTCTTTTGAAAGCCAATTCCTTCTGGCTTGTAAACTGGCGTTGATCCTCTTTTTTTAGCTGTGGTTATTTTGCAAGTAAATTAGATGCTTTGATCATGAACGCTACAATTGAGCAGCTACTTCTTAACGTCGAAAAAACATATCAAGAACAAGATGCCCCTGCATTAGCCAGGCTGCATCATCCTAATGCGAGATACGCAAAGTTGTCGGGAGGATATGCTATTGGACGTGATGAAATTCAGGATTACTTACCTGAGGTTTTTGATGCTTCGCCCAAGGACATTCAATCAGAGACTATACTTCGAGATATTGAAAAGATCACTTCTCATTTAGCGATCATTGATACAAGAGTGAAGCATGTTCGCAAGAAAGATCATGAACCTCTTGGCGTAGAAGGCTTCACGACAGTCGTAATTCAAGAAGAAGGAGAATGGTTAGTCGCAGCTGTCCGCGGTGCGTTCGTTCCAAAGCAGAAGTAGCACTATAAAAAGGGAGGCTTGATCGGAAGTTAGTAGGTGGCATAACGGCCTAGTTATGCATTTTCTGCTGCGAACTCAATTTGTCTGAGTAACTCCTGCACCCTATACTCACGTACTTCTCTCAGGGCATCTACCTTGTTGGAAATACTACCCTTTAACGCCGAAGGCAAATTCTCATAGATGGACGTCCTTGAGTAAAAGCGATGTCTGATAAAGTTAATATTCTCTTCTGACATATCTTCGATAAGCACAGACAAAGATGAGTCTAGGAAGTGCCAAAATGACTTACGCAATACCATGTTGAGGTATATTAACGTGCCATTAGTCGTAGCCTGCTCAAGGATATCCTTATACTCTTTTAGTTCGTCTAATGATACCAGCAAAGGCAGATGATGTGAAAGTAAATCTCGATATCTTCGGCTTTCGACTATGAGCTGCTTCAGATCTAAACTGCGTAAATAGTCTGGTTCGATGGCGCAGATGGCCCTTAAGCAGAGGTGCTTGACCCGTTTTTTATCTGAGCGCATACCCTCCAAGAAGTGTTCAATATCTTCTTTCTTCGAGTAGTCGGCTATAAAGTAAAACGAATCATCGTTCCTTTCTTTGTAGATTTCATACCCATTTATGCCATAATACTTAGACAAGTAGTATCTGGCTATCTCTCTAATTCCCTTGTTTTGATCCAGGGCAAAGAGAGTCAGTTGCTCCTGATTAGGCTGTACACCGTGTTCGACTTGAAAGACAATGAAGCGTCTCTTAACGAGCGTAGACTTGTCATTATTTAGCCTGTCAAATTCTTCTTTCGTGAGTTCATCGAACTCGAAGAGTTGTATGAGGAGGAGCCGGTTGATAGGGTCCTTGTCATACACCACCCAATGACGGAGCCTGGAATTATCGGGCAAACCTAACATGTATATATATCGGCGAAGATTGGCGTTCAGGGCAAAGAATTGCCTCCTGTCAAGTTGCTCAATTTTCTGCAACAGACATAAGTTGATAGTCTCGATATTTTCCGAGTGGCTCAGCCTCTGCTTGCGAGAAAGGTATAAGATCAACCTGTGATTGGCCTCGATCTGTTCGATGGACAGTTTACAAAAGTTGGCTCTCGTCCACTGTTGAGCTATTTCCCGGACCTGTGGGACCCAGTCCTCTAACCTAAGGAGTATCCGATTCTCATCGCCAGGTTTGTAGTTATCGATTAAGTATCTCAGACACTGTTCTCTCACATGGCCTGAGTAGTCAACCGATCCGATCCAGTTAAGTAGTCTCGGGTTGTCTCTACTTAACTTTTCCTCATATGAATTGAAACCGAATGTTCTTTTATGAAAGCTGTTTTCTAAATCTGCGAAGTCTAGATTCGGTAGCTTTCGGTATCTAATGTCTACATGCTTAGGAACAGCGTTTTCCACCTTGAACAATCGTTTAATGAATCGGATCATAGCGCTCCTGAACTTTTGGAAGAACCTGAAAAATTAAATCGCCCTTTTCATAATACACTCAACTACGCTGAATTGTTATGGACAGAATAACTGATCTTCGATACATGGAGCAATGCCTTGCCCTTGCGAGGCAGGCTAAAGAGAATGGGGAAACTGCTGTTGGAGCCATTATAGTCAAAGATGGAATGATTGTCAGTGAGGGCATGGAAGCAACAAGAGGGAAACTTGATCCTTCTGCTCACGCAGAGATGGAAGCTATCAAATCAGCATGTCAAACAATCGGATCCCTAGACCTCTCGGAAGCTATTCTGTATACTACAGTTGAACCCTGTTTTCTCTGCGGATTCGCGATACGCACAACTCGCATCAGTCGGGTCGTAATTGGGACAAATGCAGGAGAAGTTGGTGCATTGAATTCGCGTCACTCTTTCTTAGCAGATCCAGAGATCTCAAACTGGGGGCCTCCTCCCAAGCTACTCAGCGGTATGCTTGAAATCCAGGCAAGAGAACTGCTAACTTGAGGTTGACGAGGCCGTACATCAGATTGTTATGCCGCACCATTTAGGTTGCGACGCAAGTAGTCTTGCGCTTTCTTTGTTTCCACCGCGACCTCATATACAGAATGGTTTTCAAATAATTCGCTTAGAATCCGAATGACATGGAGCTTAACACGAAACCCTTTTAGTGTCATCACTGCTTTGTATGCGGCAGTTTTATACCAAAAATCGTCTTGTTCATCGTAGTTCGCCAATTTAGCGAGCGAGTTTGCAAATACAATCTGATCTGCATCATTCAAATCATCTGTGAGAGCTTCCCAGTGAAATAAGAGATCAATCACCGCGTGCAAGAGTCGCCCATTGACTTCGCTTTTCTCCTTGTTAACCAGAATTTCGATCAGTTTTCTGAAAGCTTTTCCTATGGCGATTGTCTCGTCTAATTCTGCATTCGTCGAGATCACTATGAGCTGAATAAGTAGAGTCAGTTTTCTTAGATCCCCTGAGTCTGTGACTTGGTTTAGTTCGCGAATGATCAGACTGCTGAACTGGGAGCGATAGGTATCAATGAATTTCCTCGCCTCTTCCTCGCCAATGATTCTATCGTGGAGCGGTCTGGCGTATTTTTGCACCAACAGCTCAAAGCTCTCTTCAACGTTCATTTTCTTTCAGTCTCTGGTTTAAATCTTACGCCTACCGCTACACCAGCTGCCCAAAAGAAGTCTTCCTCCCCCGGATATTTTAATAATCCAATCTCTGGGCGTATATCCCAGTTTCCTCTAGATGGGTTTATCAGTGCGCCGATATTAAAAGCGACACCTTTATTGTAGGTTCTGTGTAATGGTACTACACCCACAATTGAGGGATTTACCTCTATGCTCTCAGATAATGGAATGGTGAAAATTATTGAAGGGTGCGTTTCTACAAAAAGACCGTTTATGCCTTGCCCAAACACGGTTCCTATGGGTAGGGCAAATGCCATTCTATCCTTAACCAGGCTCCGCTTCCATCCTATACCAAATACATTTATTCCTGCATCCACCTGAAAGAGCCTGGCGTACAGAACCTGAAGTTCAGAAACATCAGTTATTCGAGATGCAAACCGAGCACCAGCCATATATTGCGCGTGCTCGTTTTCAGAACCGCCAGTGAACTGCTTTTCAACAATATAGGTGGAGGTGAATGCAGTAGAGACCTCGGCCTCCCCTTCCTGAAGGATTCTAGCCGTTTGAAAGCTGGAGAAAACCGGTGCACACCCTTGCAATAGAATAAAACCGACAAGAACTATCGAAGCGGATACTCTCATAAAATGAGTTGCTTGAGTTTTATCTTTGAAATGCCATTTCTGCTAATCTTAACTGGATTAGGTTTGATCTATTAGTCGTCGCAGTTTGCCAGTGTTCGTATAACGAAGAAGCTAAGCCGCACCAGGCTTCTGGCACATCGATTTCACATGCAATCTCCAATCATATTGTGCAGCAAACCAGGTTGAGATAAGCTTCTTCCCCGCTCAGTCCATAAAAAAATGCCCTTTGCAACTTTTGTTATAAAGTTCTATAACATAGAGTAGTTTTGGTATAACATAGAATACCCCGGATGACCATCGATCCCAAGAGCCCTGTTCCGCTGTATTATCAAATTGCCCAGGCGATCCGAGCACAAATTGAGGCTGGAAGCATAGCACCCGGTGATGTGCTCGAACCATTACGTAAAGCTGCAGATACCTGGGGCGTCAACTTGCATACGGTGCGGCATGCGTATGCGGCGCTCGCCCGTGAAGGACTGATTGAGCGGAGCCGTGGAGCCCGAGGTACTCGTGTGCTGGCCCGTCCAACAACTCGGTCGGTTCAGCCAGGTCTGGATGATTTCCTTGCCCAGGTTGTTCAAAAGGCCGACGTTTTGTTCGGTCTATCTCCATCGGAACTGGCAACAGCTATCGCCACACACTTAGAGACTGAACCCTCGCAGCCGGTCGTCTACGTAGTGGAATGCAGTGAATGGCAGTGTGCATCGCATGCGCGTGAATTGATGGCAGCCTGGAACGTGGAGGCACGGATCTGGCCACTCAGCCAAGATGAAGCCCCACCCGATGGCGTTGTTGTGTCCACGTACTTTCACTACAACGATATTCGGTGCCAGTGGCCGCATCGGCTCGAGGCCGTTCGGTTTATCACCATTCGTCCAGACTCAAGCCTCAAATCTACCTTTTACTCGAAGGATGAGCGTGTGCTCGTGTGTGAACGAGATGAGGCCACTGCCCGCGCGGTAACTGCGGATCTGGTGGCGTTGTTTGGAGAAACTCCCATCCGTTTTGAGCCGGTTGTAGAGGAGCCAGCAGTGCTGTTAGCCCAGGACGAAGACGTGCCGGTGCTGTTTCCACCCCGCGTCTGGGCCGACATGGCCGAGCCATTGCGCATGCACCCTCGTGCTATCGAACTGCGATATGTATTTGAACCGACGGAGCTAGAAGCGCTGGGTGAGACGATGCTCTGGAATCCACAAACTCATTCCCAAGAAGTATGAAAGCTGTTTTCACTACCCTTTGGTGTACATGCGTCGTCATTATGAGCCTGCTCGTCACCTTGAGTTGTGCCGCGCGCCCTGCCGACGGCGGGACAAGGGACGGTACTGGTTGGTCGCTGATCCGTGCCGATCTCGACGTGTACGTCAGCTTCGAACAAATTACTGTAGAAGCGCGCTTGCGTCTTCGTCTCGACAAAATCGAGACCTCCTATGGCCCCACTCTGTCACTAAATACGGGGCGCGGGGCGATTATGCAATTCGATGAGGTTCGGTCTGAAGGATCGGCCCAGATAGAATGGAATATCGAAGACTCGAATTATCCCACCCGACGCTTGACCCACATCCGGTTCGACGAAGCGCTTGCACAGGGTGCCGAGTTGGAGGTGCGCATTCGATCTTCGAGCATTGACGAAATCAATCAGTTTTCGATAGCCGAAGATATTGTGTTGGCGTCGTGGGTTGTATCGTGGTACCCTATCCCAATCCGGACGACTAACGAAGGGTTGGGCGAACGAGGGCGCGCTCCCGGTTCGATGCAGATGCACCTGCCTCCTGGGTGGCGGAGTGTTACGAACGGTGCGTTGGTCCACCGGGACGAACAGGAAAACCGCGTTGTAGAAACGTGGGAGATACCCCAGGCTGTTTCTCGCTCTTTTACAGCGGGGCCGTATACCAGCGTTGCTCAGCACCAGGTTGGAAACCGAAAGGTAGGGGTGTATATGCTCTCTGCCGACATCGAAAAAGCCGAGACGCAAGCCCAGGCCCTGGTGCAATCGATGGAGGCGATGGAGGCACACTTTGGGCCGTATCCCTATCCGAGCACCCTCATCGCTGAAGTGCCATCATGGATTCCGGGATTCTTTGCGGCGTCGGAACAGGGCTTTATTATGGCAAAGCCGGGAACGTTTACTCAGGGGGGTAACATTCCGCTGTTCGCGCATGAGGCAGCACACGGTTGGTGGGGCAACCGAATTGGGACAACACGGGGGCCGGGGGCCATTTTCCTCAACGAATCGCTGGCGCAATATAGCATGGTGCTGGCCTTGGAGGCCGTTCGAGGCCGGGATGCGGCCATTGCGTTCATGAATACCGGACAGGGTGGTTTTACGCCATTTCATAATGCGAAAGGCTACTTCGCCATCATCATTAAACAGGGTCACGACACACCGATTATGTCTATCAGGCGGGGCAACGGGTTCAATCACCACATCGCCAATTCAAAAGGGATGTGGATCTATCATATGCTTCGCTACCGCGTCGGCGATGCCGTCTTTTTTGATACGATGCGATCCCTGGTCAAAGCACATATGGACAGTGTGTGGTCGGTACAGAACCTTGAAGATGCTTTTATCGCCGCTGCGCCCCATGCGGAAGTGTCCACGTTTTTTGATCAATGGCTCAACCGGGCCGGGGTTCCCATCGTGGAAGCCGAATGGAGTGCCTCTGAAACAGGCGGGACGGATCTAGTCATCCGCCAGGTGCAAGACGACGCACCGTACCACCTGCAGCTAGAAATCGAGATTGAGACTACAGAAGGAGCGACGCAGCGCTATACCTTCGATATGCGTTCCCGCCAGATATCGCATACGCTTCCCGGTACCATCAAATCCGTTCGGCTAGATCCAGACTATCATTTACTCCTGTGGAGGCCGGAGTATGGGCCTAAGCCTGAATAGGGCATATAGCTTGCTTTGGCAGCTTGAAAGTTTTGTTCTAGTAAACCAAAATAAGCGATGATTGAGAACGTTGCCCTAACAAGTGTACGTATGCGCACTTGAGATTATTAAGCAACTCCTACATAGATCAGTGGTCTTCTTTTAAGATAAACCACCCAGTTCCATGCGTGTCAAACTGATATATTCTGTTTCTCTGCTCTTGATGATTTAGTTGCGCTGCTTAATCATTTGTCGATTGACTCCGCTTATCTTGTTGGACTTTCAATGGGAGGTGGAATAGCAATAGACTTTGCACTTGCTTATCCTGACCGGGTTAAAGCGCTAGCACTTGCAGGGCCTGGGCTAAGTGGATTCAGGTTTTCAGAAAAAGGGAATTTATTTATGCAACCTGTTTGGGATGCGATGGCAGCTCATGACTCCCTTCGTGCTGCAGAACTCTGGCTTGAAACACCGTTCATGATACCGGCAATGGAGCATGAGGAGCTTGCTCTACAGCTCAGAAAACTAGCTAAAGACAATTCACGTGCATGGATTCCATTTAAGATACAAGAGCGACTGCCCATGGAGCCGGCGACTGGCAGGCTGGCAGAAATTCAGGTGCCAACACTCGTATTGGTTGGAAGCCGGGATTACGACGATATCCACACAATCGCAGATCTTGTTTCAGAAGGAATTTCAGGTGCGGAAAAGGTAGTAGTTGAAGGCGCAGGACATATGCTGAATTTAGAGCGACCAGAGGAGTTCAATAACCTGGTGTCCGCATTTATCTCGAAGCATTAAAATAGTGCATAAAACGGCTGCTGCGCCTTTTTATGTACACTGGACATTTCCTGTGTTATACGTTGTTACACATTATTTAGGAGTTCACTCCTCTTCTTGTGCTACACTGTTCATTTCTATCCAGTAGCCATCAGGATCTTGGAAAAATACTTGCCTGATTCCATCTGCTCGAATGTTAATCTTCCCAGGTGTACCCGGCCAATCGGAATAGCTAATATTGTGTGCTTTCAAGCGCTCGACAAATTCTGTGAAAGCCGTCGTAGTAAAAGCTAGATGGACCGCCTTATTGATTTGTATGTCTCCTTCTACAATCGAAATGAGATGCAATTCTCTTTCGGAGCCAATCGAAAACCATCGTACTCCCTCGAACGCTGAGCGATTGGTTATTTCTGGGAAGTTGAAGATATCCTGATAAAACTGAGCCGAAGTATCAACATTTTCCACGGAGATGGCAATATGGTCTAGCGTGAATGTAGAAGCCTCAGGCTTCTGCGCCCAACTGACATTGACAACTAGAAGAGTTAATACAAACCATCGCATAATATTCATTACAAATAGGGTAAATTGTTCGACCTGGCAGAATGGACGTACAAGTTACAAAAATCTCCTCATATCTCTTAATATGCACAACGGCCTGGTGCTCAGTCGCGATTGGCTGAGGATCGAAGTGTCCAAAAGTATCACTCAAAGCTAGTTAATTTGAATTTTCCCCTGATTGGAATGATGCGTGTATCTTCAGCACCCATTCCTTCGATAACAATTTGATCCGGATATACATGAGCGATGGCATAAGAATTCTCTTCCGGATGGTTTACCATTCCTTTGAAGGTTATAAAATAGATACCATCCATGATTCCTGTATATCCAGCATGGTTGTGCCCATTGAACCAGGCCTTCACAACTGGATACGAAGAAAGCAATTGAGTGATTTGCTCGTCATTCCATAGGTTGTGTGCCATCCCAGCGGGGTAGACAGGGAAATGACAAAACAAGATGACGGATTCTTTATTTTGTGTAGCTAGATCAAGGCGCTTTCGCAACCAGTTGAATTGCACTTCATCTATTCCGCCATTCCAGTTATGTGCATTTCGAGATCCATTCTGCTTCAGTTGCTCCAACATCTTTTCTGATTGGGGTAGAAAACCCTCAGCCGGAGCAAAGGTACTCAGTCCCTGTCCATCTATTACAATGAAGCGCCAGCCTTCAATAACAAAATCGTAATAGCGCTCTTGCAACCCTAAACGAGACATCACTTCACCCTTTCGAGATTCTTCCACCGAAAACTCGTGGTTTCCCAGGGTAATGTAATGTGGAACCAGGATTCGGTCGTAAACGGGAAGTATGTCATCGTAGCTCAAAATATGTTCGTCAATAATATCGCCCAAGTGAACAACGAACTTCAGATCTCTACTGTTAAACTCGTTTGCGGCAGCACCCAGGTTTGTCAGTGATGAGCGATAATAGCGTAAACCCGAAGGATCTTTGCGGGCATATTGAGCATCAGCAACAATGCCGAATGAAAAGAGACGAGGATTGTGAGCCTTCCTGCTTATGGATGTAGACGATACACCACAACCAATTAGCAAAAGAAGCATCAGTTGAAAAAGGAGGAGGGATAAATTATTCTTGATATGATGCATAAAACCTGGGTTATTTTAACTCTTTCTACGAACAAATTCTTAATTAAACCCGTGCAAAACGTGCACGTCTCGGCAACTCGGTTCTTCAATCGCATAACGGTACGGCGTTATGAAGCCGTTCTCTGCGATACAATCCATTGAATTATAGATACAAATCGTCCTCGGTTAGTGCATGCCCTCCTTCATATTTTATGTGTTCAAGCAAATCCCCAGCCTCGTAACTTTCATAAGCTTCTCTTGCGAGAGCTACTATTACCCCCGCATCTCGAGAATACTAATCATCTTTCGCTGATACAATTAGAAACCGTCGAGGTGCTGCACACTTGACCAAGTTTTCGATGTCATATTTTTATACAAACCCAGGGATCACTTCTCCCATCTCAATACCGGTGCCCTCAGACATTTTATTGCGTGTCTTCGAATTTGAGAATCACCAGCGGTGTATTATGCTGGGGCATTCCGCTACCCTTTTCCCTATACACTCAACTACGCTGAATTGTTATGGACAGAATAGCTGATCTTCAATACATGGAGCAATGCCTTGCCCTTGCGAGGCAGGCTAAAGAGAATGGGGGAACTGCTATTGGAGCCATTATAGTCAAAGATGGGTTGATTGTCAGTCAGGGCATGGAAGCGACAAGAGGGAAACTTGATCCTTCTGCTCACGCAGAGATGGAAGCTATCAAATCTGCATGTCAAACAATCGAATCCCTAGACCTCTCTGAAGCTATTCTGTATACAACAATTGAACCCTGTTTCCTCTGCGGATTCGCGATACGCACAACTCGCATCAGTCGAGTCGTAATTGGGACAAACGCAGGAGAAGTTGGTGCATTGAATTCGCGTCACGCTTTCTTAGCAGATCCAGAGATCTCAAACTGGGGGCCTCCTCCCAAGCTACTCAGCGGTCTACTTGAAATCCAGGCAAGAGAACTGCTAACTAGAGGTTGATGAGGCCGTACATCAGATTGTTATGCGGCACCATTTAGGTTGCGACGCAAGTAGGCTAGCGCATTCTCCGTTTCCACTGCGACTTCATGTACAGAATGGTTTTCAAATAATTCGCTTAGAATCTGAATGACATGGAGTTTTACACGAAACCCTTTTAGTGTCATCACTGCTTTGTATGCAGCAGTTTTATACCAAAAATCGTCTTGCTCATCGTAGTTCGCCAATTTAGCGAGCGAGTTTGCAAATTCAATTTGCTCTGCATCATTCAAATCATCTGTGAGCGCTTCCCTGTGAAATAAGAGATCTATCACCCAGTGCAAGAGCCGCCCATTGACTTCGCTTTTCTCCTTTTTAACCAGAATTTCGATCAGTTTTCTGAAAGCTTTTCCTATGGCGATTGTCTCTTTTAATTTTGCATCTGATGAGACCTGTATGAACTGAAGAAGTAAACTCATTTTTCTTAGATCACCTGAGTCCGCAACTTGATTTAGTTCGCGAACCATCAGACTACTGAACTGGGAGCGATAGGTATCAATGAATTTCCTCGCCTCTTCCCCGCCAATGATTCTATCATGGAGCGGTCTGGCGTATTTTTGCACCAACAGCTCAAAGCTCTCTTCAACGTTCATTTCTTTTCAGTTTAGTAGTGACGTATAACTGCTTAGGTTAACCCGCGTTTAAGGACACATAACGGTCTACTATTTCATGAAACAAGAGGTGTCATTTAACAACGTGGAAAACTCCTGAATACGACTCGTAGCGCATTACCAGGCGATACATATACGAGCCACTAGCTAAATGAGAAGCATGTAAAGTAATGCTGTGAGATCCTGCCGAGTAATGCCGATCAGCGACTACTTCAACCCTATTGCCCAGCATGTCATACACTTCAACGCGCACTCGGGTAGCAGAAGGGAGCTCAAGGGCGACGGTAGCAGCTTCGGCAAAAGGATTTGGATACAAGCTGTGCTGTACAGCTTCCTCATAAATTCCGGCATTTTCTGGTACTGATACAGTTGTGGACTCTTCATTCCAAACAGCAAAGAAGTTTGATGAATTGCCACCTGCCCTTGTGAAGCTGCCACCTAAAACCACCTCGTTATTTTGAGTGACTATATCACCTGTCAATCCATTCACTCCCTCACCTAACCTGTCCCATTCTCCATCATTCCATCGAGCTATATAATTGCCAGCGCCTGGCAAAAAGCCGCCTACATAAAGATGTCCTTGCTCAGAGAAGGCTAAGTCTGTGAGCACTGAGTGACCGCCGTTACTCAGGTTTTCCCATTCTAAGCCATCCCACCGTGCAATATGTGAGGCAGGTTGCTCGCCTATCTTTCTAAAGTCTCCCACTATGTAAACAGCATTATTGCTGAAGTCAATATCCGCGACATAGTCAAAGCTCTGTCCAACTCCTGTACCTAAAGCCTGCCATTCGGAACCGTTCCAGGTTGCTATCCGATTCGCTGCTTGACCGCCGGCTTCATTAAAATAACCTCCGGCATAAACGAGGTTGTTGGCATCGATCGCTAATGTGAGTCCAAGTAGGTTTAAACCAGTACCAAGCGGATGCCACTGCTCACCATCCCACATAGCGATGTGGTTAACAGGAACACCTCCCGCTTCAGTAAATCTACCTGTGGCATAGATTCGGCCATCGGATGCAACGGCGACATCCTCAACGGAGTCATTAAATCCATCGGCGAGCGCTTGCCATTGCTGGCCATTCCAAAGAGCAATAAAGTTGGCTGGAGCCTCGCCAGCTTCTGTAAACAGACCGCCCGCCACAAGAGACCCATCGGGAGCCAAGGCTATTGTTTTAACGATATTGTTCAAGCCTGTACCCAGCGGACTCCAGGAGAGGCCATCCCACCTCGCAATATACCGTGTGTTTACGCCGCCGGCTTCTGTGAATAAGCCACCTGCGTAAACACTATTATTATCCGCTGCAAGAGCCCTTACAGATCCGTTGAGGCCTTCATTACGATTGGCACCGACGTTTTCCCAGGCTGTGCCCGTCCAGCGCGCCAGGTTAACGGCTGGTACATTACCTGCTTCGGTAAATGAGCCGCCGGCATAGAGTGAGCCGTCTGGACCTATCGCGAGGGCATACACAAATCCATTGAGGCCTTTGCCGAGAGGTTGCCACGACGTACCGTCCCATCGTGCGATATTAGAACTTGAACGTCCACCAGCTTCAGTGAAACGGCCCGCTGCATACAGATACTCTTCGCCGGCTGCCAGCGCGATAACCGAACCGTTTATGCCTTCTCCGAGCGGCTGCCATGTGCTACCATCCCATTGCACGATATTGTTGGCTGAGTTGTCGCCTGTGACATCAAAAGAACCTCCCGCGTAGAGTGATCCTGCAGCACTCATGGTGAGCGTATAGACGGCTCCCTCATAAGTTTGCCCCACACCAGAACCAAGACTTTGCCATTCATAGCCGTCCCACCGAGCTACACGAAAAGCCTTTTTCCCTCCTACTTCATTGAAACTCCCCCCTATGTAGACAAACGTATCTTGAACGACGATATCATAGACAGTGTCCTCTATCCAATCGAACCTTCCTGGACCTCGTACACTTGCGCCTACTGTATCCCATTGTACGCCATTCCAACGGGCAAGGCTGGTAGCACTCAGTGAATCTGCCCAATGAAAATTGCCTCCTACATACAAGGTGCCGCGTGTGTCATTGATCAAAGCTTGAATCGTTGTACCAGCACAGCACCCTTCTTGAAACTGGCCAATGGGAACTACACGGTTTTCAATCCATCGCGCAACCTGATACTGATTCGTCTGAGCATTAGGGTCAGTGTTTCTTCCAGCGATATACAACTCATCACCTACAAAATGAATGGCTGTTATAACCATTGATTCATCACCCAGAGGATCCCACTTTAGGCCATCCCATCGTGCAAGCCCATGAGCTTGGAATCCGCCTGCATATTCGAAATTGCCCCCAGTGTAGAGCCGCCCCTGATCATCGAAGGCAAGCGCCGTGACAGCACCATCGAAGGCAACCGCACCCCCAAAAGCATCGCTCCAGCCCGATTGAGCGAAGGCGATCATCGGGAGAGACAGTCCAAAGGCCACTATGACCGAGATGTGTCGAAATAAAGTCATTTGATTTCAACTTCTCATGGAATGTATTCAAAAAGGTAGACAGGGCAGTATAGAGGCGCGATGGTCTGGTTATGCATCCTCCACCGGCGATAGCTTCGTGAACACCTTCTCATCATTTTTCCCATCAAGTCTATATCTAATTGCTGTAATCTGCACCGCTGCACCATAGTGCTGCTCCAAGTCGATGATCAACGCGTCAAATAACTCAGCCGTTGACCTATCCTCCCAAAATTGCTTGTCAATTTCAAGAATCACATTGAACTGGCCTTCGCTTTCCTCAAGTTTCGCTGCTCGCCCTTCATCCCCCGGGCTAAAATACTCAATCTCCTCAAGCAGACGACCAAGCGTTTGGACCTGCAACTCGGTAATGTCTCCCTCATAATAGACCACGCCACCTGTTGCTTCAAGGGTAACTGATTCTCCATCGAATTGAGGGGCCAATAGGGCAAAGGGTACGAAAATAATTAGTGTTAAGATAATGCCTAGTATGGTTGATCCAAAGACGGTCCAACCAGACCCTTTCTTTCCGCCCTCAGCCAGGTGCGCTTCGATGTGCTCTTGCTGATACTGGTGAACAATGGCGTAGGCTAGACCTCCCCAAGTTCCTGCAAAGGCAGCGTTGGGGATAGCATCAACTAGGCGTTGTGGCAGAGCAAACAGTATGGCAAAGAAGGCAACGAGTCCGGCAATGCCAAAGAATAAACTCTTGCGTGCTGTTTCATGCATCCCGAGCGTTTTGTAATTCTTGGAGAAGAGAAAAGCTGCGGCGACAGGACCACCAAAGATGGCAGCAACAAAGATGGCCTTGTCTGTAAACAATTTCTTTTCAGATCCAGAATGAGTATTGCCTAAAGGTACTTCCATTTCTTTTTAGGATGAATAACAGTAGAACTCAAGGGCAAGGGGCTGAAGGTACAACACCTCAAAAAGTTACAAGACGCCAACTCTTAAACAACTAAAACCCGCCCGCCCCCTTATCCCTTGAAGTAAGGGGGCGGGCGCTTCCATTTGATAAGTCAGCATGACTACCCGATGTGCTTAGTGTATTCAATAACACCTTATCTTCTTCCCATTGATAGTATACCATAGCAGCTCCTATTAAACCGAATGGTATACTAACAAAACTTGCAGATACGAACGGCTCTAAAATACTCGCATCAAGACCCGTAGTCATCTGCTGCCAATAGGCAGTCTGCATCATTACCCATATCATGAAACCATACAACGCCCCAAAACCACTTGTGATTGTCAATACCCATCCAGTTACTACTATCCAACGTTTCCTTCCCCAAAGAGCAACGCCTAATCCCAGAAACAGCATGGACGGCGTGCTAAATAGCACCAACATAAAAAGGAAACCACCTTCCTTCCATGCCAACAGAGAAACCAAGAGACACATAAAAAGGAAGAATGTACTGAGGCAGCAACTAATGACACCAAAGACTCTCATCAAGTTACTTTTGTTTTGTAACGTACGTCTGTATTCTGACAAGGCACGAATTGATATTGGTTTTTCAGAGATTCTACCGGCGAAGTAGTCATTTACAAAAGGCTGCGTGAGTACGAACAGGATTACAAGATAGAAGCTCAATCCAAATACAAGTGTTGACCAAAAGAATGGAGGCTAGGCAATTAAGCTGTAGAGAATTGCTACAGGCGCAAAAAGCAAGTATAACCGTCTGCCCCATTCAAGTCGTTTAAGCATAGCCACTCCTGAGGCAATGCTCGCTATTGCTGAGACAAAACAACTAATCGATAAAAGCGATGAGTTTATACCCATATCCGTCCAGAGATCAGAGATCTCAGGACTTACAAAAGGATATATTGCAGAGATTAGATTGAAGCACCCCCCAACGATGAGGAACCAAGAGAAAATGCTTACAGTGAGAGGTCTATACATTGAAGGGTTTTCGGTTATGACTCACCTGAAATCTATGATGCTAGTTCTACTGAAAAATGATTGGTACTGGCCATAGATAATGGCAAATCACAATCCACTTCTTTAGCACAGCTTTGTGCTTGATAATGTATCTGAAATGTCCCTTCCAGTACACCAAAATGTTCAGTTGAGCCGTTCGGCCATGCATTCGGTCCACGTATAACAAGGGTATCTGATCGCTTCGCTCCAGGGGCGAGTGCAATTGGATTTTCGTGACCTACACATGCCCAAACAGCGCCGTAAGCAGCACCCCATTCATCTTCCTGGTTCACCAACGAGAAGCCATAAATAGGATGAGGACTATCAGGGTAGCAGCGAGCAAGATAAATAGTAGCTCTTGAATTATTTTCTACTTGGACGGTGACTTCAAAACTATAGATCGATCGCGGTCCATCAACAATCCTCTCAGCAATATAAACTTCTTGATCAGTCGTTAGCAACAAGAGTTCTGGTGACTGTTCAGAGTCGTTGAGCAAAGAGCAGCTTGATAAAATGAATAATGCTAAGATCGCCCGCATTTTGCGTGAGAGTTTGTTCGATGCATCAACATATACAGGATTGCGTTAAGAATTAGCAAGTCCAATAATTTCAGCACGCGAGGCATAACGGCTTGGTGCTCAGCCGCGGTGGGCTGATGGCACAACGATTATCCAAAAGCTACTAGACACAGCCCTACAGAGCAAGGCAAAGAACTGCATGCCCTGGGTCGGCTGATGCGCCTTGTTATGAGCTGAAAGCATAGTCTATCTCCCGTAACAACTTGATTCAAGCTTTGCAAAATACTCTTCTTCTCTTATTGGAAAAGCAGCTAATTTAGATATTTCCGAGAGCACTGCCATCTTTCTTTTCCCCCACCGAGCATTAATCCATTCCTTGAGTTTACTTCCCTGCAAACTCGGAGCAGGTATCCCAAGAACAAATGAAACTTCCACCGCCTCGCCTACCTCTGGGCTAGGTGACAGCGAAAGTTCTGCTCTAAGGTCATTAGCGATATCCCGAATTTCTTTATCAATTTCAAATTGACCTTCAGAACTATCTGGATCAATTCGAGACAGTCGCTTTGTAAGATATTTCCTCAATGAAGAAGCCTTTTCTCTCATGATCATGGCTTCTTTTACAAAACCGAGAGGATCTCCTTTTGACCTTTGAACTAGTGCACTAGTAATCGAAGGGGCTTCAAGCGGTACTCCTCGCAATTGTTCTACAACTTCGTCAATACCGGCACTTAGTCTTGATAAGATTGAAAAATTTGTTCTGCGCACTAATTCAGCCCTTGCTATAGCGGGAGCGTATCTTGCATCATTTTGTTCAGCCAGAGAGTGATTTAAATAGTATCGCATAAAGGCATTTAGACGATAATTATCTTGATCTGACCACTGGTCGAAAAGACCTACTTTGTTCTGTATTTCTCTTCTCAAATTTGATGAAATGGCCAACATGTATTCAATAGCTCCAGAGGCTCTTTTTTTAAGGGCATTTTTTTGAGCAAACGCTATTTCCTCTTCCGTTGGACTTTTCAAAGCAAGATCTAAAAATGCTACTTGTGCTTTGCTAATTCGAGGGGGCAAATCAACAGGTTCCAGGCCTAGAACTTCTTGCTCATTTGGCTGAAAACCATACTTTAGTCTTTCAGCCAGGTCTTCAGCAGCATTTTTACAGGCATAGGCATAAGTTTTCTCGGTTTCTAGGCTTATCTCTAGAATTTCTGAGGGCACTTCTAAAGAAGTAAGGATATCTCTAATCTCTCTTGTTCTAGCTGCAATACTTTCCTCCGCTTCAAATCCATTAACTTTGATGTTTTCGGCAAAAACAAGATAAGTGCCCAACTGCAACAGCCCCTGAATATCGACTTCTCCTCTAGCACGTTCTTCAAGAGAACAGCCAGCTGATTGAAGTCCGGTGTTATCAATCCATAGTTTCATATTAAAATCAAATTCTGCATAAACAGAAGCTCATAACGACTTGGCCATAACCCGCCAAGCACTGAGGGCAAAAGCTGTCTTCAAAGTAACAAAGACACCAGCGCTAAAACAAGCTCATAGCGGCATGTGGTTGGTCGGCCGTTAATGGCCTTGTTATATGGCCTTCTTTACTGGTATTTGATCCTTTTTAACTTGAATTTTGACATCTGAAGATGTGGAGTCGCGATTATCCCAAAGTGTTGAATCTGTCCAAGCTTGTTCAAACTGTTCTTTATAGAATTCGAACCAATCTGGACTTTCGGTCGAAGTGAGTAGGAGATGTGGACTCTCACCAAAGGTCCGTTTATAATTGTGATATTCTACAATAACTGACTCCTTCCCTTTTTTATTGGTGACTCCAAATAAGGAAAATGGCATTAGCACTGGAGAAAAACGAACTTCAAATTGGTTGCCACCTTCTTTTTCCTTAATACTCTTTAAAACTTCAAGTGATGTTTCGATGTCTTTTACAGCCGTATCAATTCCATATTGCAACTTATGCACTTCAATTGATGAACAAGTGGAGTCAAGCAATATTATTCGAATTCGACATCCTTCTCTCAATTTCTTAACAAAAAAGTGATGATATCTATGGCATAAAGAAAGTGCAGAAACTGCAAGTATGTAGATTTCCAATGCTGTTCCCGCATAGTCTTCTACTTTTGGTATAGTGTCTCTTCCTCTGAGATTTTGACTAAAGATTCCTGAAGATACCTCCGACAGTTTAATCTCAATTCTTTCCAATACACCTATTCTTTCTGTTAGGGCGTCGATAGCAAGCAGCCCCAAGAGCGCAAACGTGACATTTTCAGCCACTCCAGTCTCCAAAACCCCAATTATAGAACAGGAAATTGCTGTTCCAGCTGAAATGATTGTTAGAACTGGAACGATCCTCCCTAACGTAAACCATCGGTGCCAAGTTCTGGATTTCTCATGAGTTGCCATAGATAGGTGAGCAGTTTATAAAAAGCATCTCGTTAAATATATGAATAAAGTTTTTCTCCCTAGAATTCAAGTAAGCCATATAACGGTAGTGATAAGCCGTAAGCCCACTGGCAAAACCTTATCCTCAAAGTAGAGAATCATCAGCGGTGCAGCAAACAGTGACGCACGCGGGTTTCTCGGCTTAATACGTTGTTATACAGCACTTTTAATCGACAAGACTATCTTCGCCAATTTTACAGCAGGCTCAACGACAACAAAGCGGATGAGATTGCAGAACTGTTTTGAGTGCCTTAGCCTCGAAGCAATCGGTGGGGAATAGCGATAATAGTAAGCCACAAATGCTCTTCCAAAAGTAGAGTAAATCAGAACCTCATCCCGATAACGTCGCAATAATAAGACTTTAGGATGATTTTCTCCTCCAAAGCATGCCGTTGCGATGAAACAGCCGCCTGAAGCTTTAGATTCTGTTGATGGTGGTTGGTAGTTGGGTTCATGACCTCGAATTTTGTCTTCAAAAAACTTAATTCTTGTTTTCAGCTTATTAATAGCTTCAGGTTGTAATTCCAGGTTGGATGACCACTCATTTGTGCCCTGCCAATCGACAAATGTATGCCCTTTCACAAGTTGGCTAGCCAAGGAAACTAGACCTTTCATCACCTCAACAGAATCCGGACAAATCTTGTGCGCGAGCTCCATACCTTCTAGTGCCTGAAAAGCCCTGTTAACATGTGGAGGCCAACTATCGTAGGAAGGGAATTGAATCAGGTGGTTATTTGAAAGGTTAAATCCTGCGAGTGTGACCTTCGATAATTGAATTGCCGCTAATTCCTTGTCTTTATCGGGAATACCAATTTCGAACGCTCTTTTAAAGCAATTTGTACATTCAGGAAGCCTGAAATCAATTAGCTTAGAAGACCAGCCCGCCCCTAGCCCCTTTATCATCCAGGCTTCTACATTATTTGAATCTTGTTCTAATGCCCTGGAAGCAAGCTGGGTAGCCTCAGCATTATTCTGAGATTCAAGAGCATGACGAGCCAGATCAACAAGCTCTGCGGCACTGGGCCCCACGCGAACTTTAATTACTTCTTTTACCACGATCGCAGAACTGCAATACATACAATTTACAATCTCTCTATCGTCTGGAATCTGTAAGTCACCGTTACATTGGGGACATTTAGCCGGTACAAAAGCCATGAATCTGTAAAGTATTGAGTTGCGTATATAAAAGAGTATACTAAAAGTTGACTGTGCAGTATAACGGCTCGGTGCTCAGCCGCGGTGGGCTGAGGACTAAACGGTAGTTCAAAGCTACAAGACACAATCGATCAGAGCAAGGTGAGAAGCTGCACGCCCTTCGTCGGCTGCTGCGCCTTGTTATTGCTACATTCAATGAGCTTGATGAATCCATGTGTAACCACCTTCACGGTATGTAATTATACCTCCCAAATCATCTTCATTGTACAAGCCGAGACTGGAATGGGACAAGAACACTTGCTTACTTCCCTCAATGTCTCCATTGTCCTTGAATGTGATTTCAAAAGTTTCTCCTGGTGAACGAATCAGCCACTTTTGCACCCATGATAGATTGTCCTGGACATCAAAGTATATATTGCCTGCACCAATGATGGTACAGTCCTTTGCTTCAGCCAATTCAGTTATACAAATTCCTTCTTTCTGGCTCTGCTGATTCTTGACTAGAAAAATCGTTTCTTCTTTTCCATCTCCATCAATGTCTGCAATTAGTTGTTCGGGAGACAACCGTGTCAGCACATCAAAGCTAACAGATTCAACCACATTGCTATCTAATTCAGATGCATGCCCTTTTTCTCCACGCTCACATGCCCATTGAACTTGAAGTAATACAATTAAGGCAATGCTCACAGAAAAGGAATTACTCAGCTTCATAGGTTTAGTTTAGGGTATGGATGTGAACATAACGGCTCGGCGCTCAGCCGCGGAAAGCTGAGGGCAATACACTTCTTCAAAGCTACAAGACTAGAACGTTCAGAGCAAGGCTGAAAACTGCACGCTTTTCGTCGGCACGCGCCTTGTTATGTGCCGTACAGTTGGAAATATGAAATGCGACGTGTATCAAAAGTCATATTCATACACATTCTGAATCCGCCTAATGAGAACTAACATAGTTATTGACGATCAATTGATGAACAGAGTTCTTCAGCTTACAGATTTGAAAACTAAACGCGAAGCTGTCGAACTTGGTTTAAAGACTTTGATTCGTCTTGCCATCAGGAAAAAAATCAAGTCGTTAAGAGGAAAATTAAATTGGGATGGTGATATCGATACAATGAGAAGTGATTCATGATCGTTGTTGACAAAAGTGTCTGTATTGACTATTTCAATGGCACCGATAGTCCTCAAACCAACAAGCTAGATAGTCTCCTTGGCAATGAACCACGCGCTATTGGAGATTTAATTCTCACAGAAATCCTTCAAGGATTCCGTTCGGATCAAGATTATAAAAAGGCACGAAATCTCTTGGGAGCGCTCACTTTATTTGAAATGCTGGGTGCTGAAAATACGATAAGAAGTGCAGATCACTATCGATTGCTAATAAAGCGTGGAATCACGATTAGAAAGACGGTAGATGTGATCATAGCAACATATTGCATTGTTGAAAATCACATGGTCCTTTTTTCAGACAAAGATTTCCAGCCTTTCGTCAAGGAATTGGGATTACAAGAAGTTGACGTAGGCACATAACGGTAGTGATAAGCCGGAAACCCACTAGCAAATGTTGTCTTCAAAGTCGAGAAACATCGGTGTTGCAGCATGCATCGACGCACGCGAGCTTATTGGCTTAATACGTTGTTATGCAGCATTCATCTATTTGTATACCATGTTAATACTTTCACTGCATCCTCTACGACTCCATCATCAAAGTGGTCTGTAAACTTGGTTAACGCTTCCACAACGTGCACGTTTGCTTCCAATCCCGAAAGTACAGTCACCGATTTATATGCCGCGCAATAATGATGGTGGGCGTCATAGCCTACTTCGTATTTAATTGACGCTATACGACCCAGAGTCTGCGCCATAATAATCTGATCTGATTCCGAAAGCATTTCTGTCAAAGCGCCGATATGAAAAAGAATATCCACTATTTGATGCAAGAGCCAGCCTCTTATAGGATCTTCACCGCCCCGATCTATTAATGCATTTATCAATTTTTGTAATGCTGAGCCTACTGCTGCCTCATATTGAGGAATCACGGGGTAGATCCCCTGTAGGATTAAGAGCAATACGTCAGTTCGTTCGAGGTTTTCTTGTGTAATTAGCGTCTCAAGCTCGTCGAGAATAAACTGATTTATTGTGGATTTATATTGCTTGATAAATTGCTCTGCATCATTAAAGAATGCATCACCTTGCGAGTTCTTGGGGTGCCTCTGACACAGAGCAGTGAAATTCGATTCTATTCCCATGTTTTATAATCCTTGAGCCTTGACTGCATCATTATACAGTATACAGACAAAAGCTAATGCAAAGCTAAACAGTATCGAAAATCCTATGTGCAATCGGTTAAACGATGTCCCTTAACAGCAGCTTCCAGACCGATACTTTAACTTACCACCAAAAGGAACAATCGAAGTGAATTACAGTTTTTTGTCCACATATGCGGCACACCAGCCGCATATCTCGCAGACGGGTCCGTAGCTCAGCTGGATAGAGCATCTGACTTCGGATCAGAGGGTCGGGGGTTCGAATCCTCCCGGGCCCGCTGGATAAAGCCTCTAAACGGTTTCGTTTAGAGGCTTTTTGTTTTTTGGAGGTTGGAGTGGGTTGCAGGATTTTGCAAGGAAATGAAAAGGAGTGCGTAAGATGTGCGTAAAGTTTTTGATTAAAGCTCAAGGTGTCTTCGGTAGACTCTGTCTTTTATAATAATTGAAAGCTTTTGCAGCACAGCTGTCTTTTGTTCTGGAGATAGCGAACTGTGGTAGCTCAAAATCCATTTAGCCAGAACAACTTTGCTAAAGGGGTAAGGGTAAGATTCTGAGCTATGGTAGAGATAGCTGGACAATTGTTTGTCAAGTTTGCTTAAACCTACAATTTCATCTAGGCTTGCAAGCACACTGAGAGCTTCGTGCAAGCCACCAGACCTAACTAAATGTCTTACCTGTTTTTGATCCGGAAATTCTAAAAAGGGAATAACGGCAGCAACTTGCCTACTTGCCCATTCTGAACGGCGCCAAGTACTATTGCTGATGTAGATGTATTTTGCAAGTTCATCTGCTGTGTCATATTTCGCAATAACCCTGAGTCCGCCAATGATTGTTGCGATTCGCTCATTATCATTTGATCTATAAGATTTAATTATTTCCAGCAATATGGGCAATTTGGTACTAGTAGGTGGAATATGCCAATCGGTCAAAACAGAACACGCAGCAAAATAGGATACATCATCATTGCAGTGTCCTCCTGTAAGAAAGTCGGACAACTTGCTGAATCTATAGGGAGTGTATCCCAAAGATCTGTAGTATGAGAAGATGTTATCCCTTGCTGCAGGTAGGTTCTGAAGTATTTCTATAGTATATCTATCAAATGCCTTATGGCGAGTCCTATTAAAAATGGTGATATACCGTTTAAGTATTTTATCCCATTGCCCAATTCTTTTCCGCCTGTAGAACTTCTTGAAATTCGAGAAAGCACTTTTGCCGATCCTCTGGCCGGTAATATTCTTTTGAGCTGAGTTGCTTAGTAGCTTGTTGTAAAGATTTAGTCTTCGATTTTCGTTTACCCATAAATGTTCTAAAGCTTCTTTTGCTTTAAGGATATGGGTTTTGCCAGTGTTGACTCTCAGACCTAGTTTAGACAATTCTGAATCAAGGGCAGCTAATAAATATTTTGCTTGCTGAAAAGACTCTGCCCCTAAGTCCATATCATCCATCCACCTTACAAAATCACCCTTCGTTGAATCGGATACTAACTTATCTATGTCGTAGAGATAGGCATGCGCTAGAAGCCTGGGTGCATCGAATTGTATTTGTGGTAAGCCTACACCTGAGAAGGGAATGTAATTTGGCCGCCAAACAAAAGCTTCTAGTAATAGAAATAATAGATCAATTAACTCCTCAGGGAAGGAATGTAATGAAGTAATCTTGTTTCTAAGACGCGATAAAGGAATCGCATCGTAATAGTTGGCAATATCTGTAAAAACGACATAATTATGATCGAAGGCGAAATTCCAAATCTTTTCCTGGAATACAGGCCATAACTTCCACCATGGATATGGAAACGATTCATCAATTTGATTTATTGAGGGAGGCAAATGCGATCTAGTATAATATGCTGTGCTAGTAGGCGCTGCGTTAAGAACTGGAGTCTCAATAAAGTCGACAATAGCTTGTAGTACTATTGCATCTATTGCTGAAGGTATAACCAGTCTGCGAGCAATCCCATATTTTTTCTCACGAGTAATAACTTCAGACTCTTTCGGTCTGAATGAACCTTGAGCAATATCTCTTCTTATTCTGTCGAATAGATTCGTTGTGTTTCTTTGGATATCCAAATAATCATGTATGTCAGTAATAGGTTGGTTTCTGAGTCCTTGGCGTACTGATTTCCATGATTTTTTTAATGCATTGATGCTTAATGCATTCCATAGAGCTGCAGAATGCTTCAAATTGAGTCGTAGGTTATTATTATTGAATTGTTATCAACGTTACCCAAAAGCTTCATTTATAGCTTTTTTCAGTACGTCTGGAGCTAGATGTGCATATCGTTGTGTAACTGAGATGTCAATATGCCCGAGGATAGCCTGTACAATACTAAGAGGCACGCCCCGCATAACTAGCCAGGAAGCGCAAGTATGTCTCAGGCTATGGAAACGGATTTCGTCAGGTAGCTTTGCAAGGCGAACGTAGTATTTAAATCGCTTGCTGGCGTAGGACGCATTGAGACGGCTACCGTTTTTTCCTTTCAAGACATACCCGTTTTCGTCGATTCCTAAGATAGAAAGCCTTTCTAAAATAGTCTTAGCATCAGGTGCGATAGGTATGCTTCGTTCATGGCCATTTTTAGTCTGGAAATCTTCTGAATTGCGTACTGTCAGAAAGCCGGACTCGAAGTCAATGTCACGCCATCGTAGGTTTACAAGCTCTCCTCTACGTAACCCTGTATTTACAGCAAGGATAATCAGATCCTTTATCCATTTTACAGAGTCTTCCTCGATTTGACCGGCTGCACGTTTCATCTCTACATCTGCATCGATAGCACGTAGAAGTCGTTCCAACTGCGTAGGAGTAAGAAATTCTGCGACCTTTTTCTGTGCCTTCGGTAACTGGATACCACGTAAAGGATTGTGATCCATGTACTCGTTATCCTGTGCCCATCGGATAAAAGCCCTTATATGTCGTGCCCTATGTCTCTGTGTTGAGACTGAAACCGTTGGGTTCATAACATAGGGCTGTAAGTGTTTTGAGGTCAACGAACGAAGAGGAAAACCTGGTGGGATGTGTTTAAGCAGGCCGGTCATTGCTGTAGCATAGGCAGTTTGAGTTTTTGTTCGTAAATGGCTACGGCTAGCAAGAAAGGTCTCGGTAGCTTCCTTGACTGTTAGATTTGCTGGGCCTGGAAGTGGACTCCACGGATCGAAAGTGCCGGCTGCCCATTGCTCTTCCAGTCGCCTCAACATCTTCTCCGCAGCACTCTTTAATGAAACACCCAGGGGATATGATTTACGTTTGGGGGTGCGATTACGATCATAGAAATAGCCATAATAGCGGCCATTTATCTTTCGCAGTGTTGCCATGCATTTGTCTCCTTTAGCTCTGATTCGATGATGTGCCCGTCTACCTGCGTCCTTGAAATGGTATGAATAAAATCTACCACAATGTTGTACAAAGTGTGCAGTTCCAAATATAATTTCGGTCAGTATCACACTATCGATAGGCCTGTATAGAGCCTGAACTGTACGGTCATTCTGGTCAACCGCTCTGAATAATGATGCAAAGAGTTTCTGATCGAGTTCATCTGAAAATGCAGCATAGTCTAAGTGATGAAACTTTTTAGGAATACATATGATTCCACATATACGTGTATTTTCAGGAAGAGACCAACTATGAATAACGACTTAAGAGAACGAGTGGTGAAGATTTCTTTGACTGCAGAGGCCGAAATGGAGCCAGTGGTTAAAGCATTTCAAGAATCAGTGGCACCGATGGCGGCTTATGCTGAGCAGTTCAAGACATCACTTGATAGCGTTTATGACCAGTTTTTATTCAATGACCTCTACAAGAGCCAATTCAATGATCATTCGATCAAGTTGAGGAGAGTGGCGAGTGTTATTGGAGATTCGATGGTGAAGCTTCCAGCGATTTCAACTGGATTCGATTTTCATTCATCCGATGTTTACAATGAATGTGCTGTAGGTGTATCAACTATATATGAGGAAGACGAAGAATCTCAGTCAGAAATTTCTATAGCTGAGGTTGGGGAGGACGTGGAGGATCAAAACTTATTCCTTGAGCTTGCATTGTCAGATCAAGAACTGGCTTTTGCGAAGAGGAAAACAGAATCTGTAATCGAGGAAGAGTACTATAATGTACTCGTTAACCAGGGATTGAATGGGCTCGATTCATTAGAGGCGCATGAAAAACGATTGATTCGGCTTATCGAAACGATAGAAACAGAATTATACCTTACAGATCCGAAAGAACACGCAAATGATGTTGCCATTTTAGAGGTATACTCTAAAGACCTAAAAATTCTTCGGAGAGTCATCAGGCGATCTATGCTTCTTGGATGCTCCTATGATTCAAAGTCGGTAGTCCAGAGTCAAGATCAGTTGAGCATGAGAGACATAGTATGCCTTGATTCTGAAAATTCAGTCTCGTTAGAAGTTGAGACTAATTCGCCTGAGAAACCGGGGACACAGCAGAAGAGCACTAGAAGGGAGTTCACAGAAAGGCTTGTTAATCAACGCAAACGCGATATTGTTCAAATACTGTTGATCGAAAAACGTGATGTTAAATTTTTGAAAGAAATGTTTGACGAGAATGAGCAACGATATATGCGAAAGTACTTTCAAGACGGAAATGAAAAGATTGGGTGGCCTGGAAAGGATATGGATTTGTGGCGCGAAATCTCGCAAATATGGAAAGAGGAATTAAACATGTAAAAAACGGAGAAAACGGTAAAAACGGAGAAAACGACGATCGTGGTTTTTTTGAGGAACGTCCTGGTATGGTAATCACGACGCAGTAATCAAGATTTTGAATTTCTCCGGGCTCTGGAGAATACACGGGCAAGCGCCCTCGGTATATACTGCGTCACCGAGGGCGTTTTGCATTTTGTAAGGATTGAGCATGGAAGACCATAAGTCGAACGCAGGACGTTTCAATTCAAGTCTAACAAACAGCTATCGAATTGAAGAAGCCATTTCGAATGCCCTCAAGGATCATCTTGAATCGTTGATAAGAGAGACGGTGAGAGCTGAGAATGAGACTCTTCTTTCCCGGCATTCAGGACTAAAACCTCTACTTAGCATAAAGGATGTTGCTAAAACATTGAACTGCTCAGTCAGAACAGTAGAGACATGTATCGCTGAGGGAGCAATAAAACCATTGTGGATAAAAGGTCAACGCCGATTTCATCCTGATACTATTGCCGCTTATATCCGAGATAGGGAGGTGTAGTCATGGTAAGAGAGCTAATAAGTTTCGGTGAACAGCTTCATGAATGGGAGGCAAATGTTCTAGCCATTGTTTCTTCGGGGACCAATCCACACAAAAACACTGGCCATAAGTGGAAGCAGTTAATGGAGCGGAGGCAATCAGAGTTTGAATTTAAATCACTTCCCTGGAGGAGATCTGATCTTTCGGGAATTGGTATTGTATGTGGTCCAGGTGGGTGGCGCTGTATAGACATTGACAATTGTACTTCATTTCTTCCTGTGGAGCGTATACTTAACAGTTTAGGACTGCCACATACATACCCATGGGTCGTCAAAACCGGAAGCGGTAAAGGGTGGCATATCTGGATTCGATGTAACGAGGAGTTGCCGGCAGGCTTGTTAACAGGAAAAAAGGGAGATCCAGGCGTACAAACTGGAATGCCTAAGGATGAATTGCAATTTGATCATCTTGAGCTACGTTGGGTAAGGTGCCAGTCAATTGCTCCACCTTCTTTGCATGTTAGTGGAGGAGATTATCAGTTTTATAACAAAGAGCCGGCCAAACCACCTGCATTAATATCTGTAGATCGTGTTGTTGAAGCAGTACGAGCAGTTTGCAAGTTGGGACCTCCACAAAACCTAACTGTCCAGAGAGAACGATTGCAAGCTTCTGATACGGGAGTGCGCGAAAGGGAACTAGTACTATTAGACAGAGCTCTTGGCCGAGCTAAACAAACCAAACAGCGTAATGAATCGGGACTATGCTTGGCGTGTCAACTTCGGGATAGCTGTATTACTCAATCAGTTGCTCTTGAAGTTGGAAAAGCCTTTGTGGATGAAGTAGCCAACGATAAGGACGAGGATGAATATACCTTTGAGGAATTCGAACATAGTGTAACGCAGGCATATAGCAGGCCGCCTCGTGAAAATATATTCTCTGATGAGAAGAAAACAAGTAAACCCACTCAGGCGCAGTTACTCATTGACATAGCACAAAAGGCTGAGTTATTCCACTCATATAATGGCGATGCCTATGTAAGTTACCCAGTTGATGACCATATAGAAACTGCGGCTGTCGATTCAAAGCAATTCAAGTATTGGCTTGCTGAGCAAATGCATAGAAGTGGGCAAAAACCACCAAATACACAGGCTTTCACAGATGCTTTGCTTAACATTACAGCACAGGCCAAATTTGAAGGAGTACAACGAGAAGTCTACTTGCGTTCTGCCATGCATGAAGGATGTATTTATATAGACCTTTGCAATGAAGCATGGGAAGTTGTTGAGATATCACCAACTGGTTGGAAAATTATTGATGATGCGCCTGTTAGGTTTATACGCTGTTCAGGTATGTTACCCCTTAGCAAACCAGAACAGGGCGGAAGTCTCTCCGAACTATTGCCCTTTGTTAACCTGAAACATCCTGAACATGCCGTTTTACTGTTTGGTTGGTTGGTCCATGCTTTACATCCAAAGGCTCCTCAACCCGTTCTTGTGCTTACTGGAGAGCAAGGAACAGGTAAAAGCACAGTTTCAAAGCTGATAAGATCACTCGTGGATCCATCAATTTCTCCGATTCGTGGTGAACCAAGGAATGAGCATGAACTGGTGATTGCTGCTGAGAATGGATGGGTACAGGTATTTGAAAATCTTTCTCGGATTTCTCCATGGCTTTCGGATGCATTGTGCCGGCTTTCGACAGGTGGCGGTTTTGCAACCCGCAAATTATTTACAGGTCGTGACCAAGAACTCTTTTTTGCTCGCCGGCCAATTATTCTCAATGGGATCGATGACCTGACAACGCGCCCCGACTTAGCAGATCGCGCAATATCCATTTTTCTTGCCCGAATCCCTGATGAAAAGCGCCTTACTGAGCATGAGTTTTGGCGTAATTGGGAAACGGTTAAACCTCGGTTACAGGGTGCAATTTTTGATGCGATGGTAATTGCGTTGCGAGAATACTCCAATACTCATCCAAACCGGCTTCCTCGAATGGCTGACTTCACTCGGTGGGTATTGGCTGCCGAGCAGTCATTTCCTGATGAGTGTGGTGACTTTTTAATGGTCTATACGAATGTACGTAGAGAGGCAGAAGAAGCCACTATAGAACGTGACCCTGTTGGATTATCAATAGTTTGTATGCTGGAAAAAGAAGGCCGATGGATAGGAAGTATGACTGATCTCCGGGCGAAACTCCTTCCGTTCATACCTAACAGTGGCGATAAAGAACCACACGGTTGGCCTAAGAATGGAAAGGCCATGAGTGCGCGTCTACGGAGAATAGCGCCGGCTCTACGAGCCGTAGGCATTACTGTGGACGATGAAGGTAAACACCCGGTATCTCGCCGGCAAATGTTTGAAATAAAATACGTGGATTCTGAATCCTCCGGAAACTTCGATGATTCGGAAAGTCAGTTAAAGTTAATTGAGGGAACGAATGGCAACGAAGTATTCCACGAAGGAATAAAGGTCGATGAATCGAAGCATGTTTACCGTTCAAGTGAAAAGATTCGAACTAAAAACGGCCTTTTCAACAACACGAACTCTTCTTTCGAATCTTCGAAGGATCCGAAGGATAAAGACCAGGAATCCTATTTGCCGGCTGGTACAATTGTTAAGCATCAAATTGAAGGATGGGAAGGAACTGTAACGCCAACGCGCGAAGGAGACATGTATTATGTGTTTCCTTTTGGTTCAGACAAGGCCCGGAGGGTAAAAGGAGTAGAGTTGGTGGTGAAATATTCGGTACCTAAGTAAATGTGTAGTACGCAAAAAGCATTGCTTTTGTAAATGAGTGAATCAAGTAATTTTGATTTTAATCGTTGAATAAATAGCTGGATAAAAGTGCATCCTCTGGTGCACCATGACCAGAGGGGAATTGTTTGCATGTACGACGATAGGGGATATCACTTCCCATGAATTCGCGCCATTCAAAAAGAGAAAGGTTGCGCCCGGCCATATAACAAACCCGATCGATCCAAGAGTTGAAATCTACATCCCAGAATCTCACAGTGCCATCATCCCCACCAGAAACCACACGGGTTCCATCGGGGCTAAAGGCCACGCATCTTACCGAGTTATAGCCATTCATACCTGCCTCATGTCCACGCAAAGGCGCTCCAATCTGTAGCCCAGATTTGACGTCCCAGATACGCACAGTGCCGTCATCTCCACTCGAAACCACACAGGTTCCATCGGGGCTAAAGGCCACGCATCTTACCGAGTTATAGCCATTCATACCTACTTCGTGTCCACGCAAAGGCGCTCCAATCTGTAGCCCAGATTTGACGTCCCAGATACGCACAGTGCCGTCATCTCCACCAGAGACCACACGGGTTCCATCGGGGCTAAAGGCCACGCATCTTACCGAGTTATAGCCATTCATACCTAATTCGTGCCCACGCAAAGGTGCTCCAATCTGTAGCCCAGAATTGACGTTCCAGATTCGCACGGTGCCGTCACTTCCTCCGGATACCACATAAGCCCCGTCTTGGCTCATGTCGACGCTAGCCACTATGACAGAAAGATCATTACCCTCATCTTGCTTGCTCGATAGTGCTCCAATTAGTAGTCCTGATTCAATTTCCCAAATTCGTACTACACCATCATTTCCTCCTGAAACCAATCGTGTGCCATCGTGATTTAGGGCAACACTTCTCACGGAGTTGTAGCCATTTGAGTCCTTCCTGTGTGAATGTAAAGGTTTTACTATCTGTAGTCCTGATTCCATGTTCCAGATTCGCACAGTACCGTCATCCCCACCAGAAATCAAACGGTCTGCATTAGAGCTAATGGCTACACTATTTATTGAAATAGAGAATGAAGGGATATTGGAGTTTTTATAACAGCTCCAATCGTGACCTTGGAATGGCTCTCGAATCTGTAGTCCTGATTCAATTTCCCAGATTCGTATGGTCCCGTCATCTCCACCAGAAATCACATGAGTACCATCAGGGCTGAAAACTATGCTGTTCACCGAGGTAATTTTGATTTTTTGGCCTTTAAGTATGTAATCAATGCCTTTCTCTAAGATTCCATAATAGTGTTTCTTTAAGGCCACAAAATCCATATAAGGAAATGCTTTTTCGAACACAGACCGGGCAAAAGATTTACCAGATAAATCGGATGCATCAGGTACTGTGATCGGTGGAATGACCCCATCTCTTGAGATTCGCAACGTGTCGTCATTACCGCCAATAACAACACGATTGCCTTCGATGTTGGAGTATAGGCTCTCCGTTAATCTATCGATATAATCATCCCCATGTCCTCGGAATGGACTTTTAATCTGTAGTCCAAATTCAAGCTTCCAGATTCGCACGGTGCCGTCATTACCACCTGAAACTACGCTTGTACCATCTGAACTAAATGCTAAGTCTCTCACTGAGATATAGCCATCATTACCCTCCTCATGCCCACGTAAAGGTGTTCCAATATGTGTTCCTGACGCAAGCTCCCATATTCGCACAGCGCCGTCATCACCGCTAGAAATTACATGAGTGCCGTCGGGACTAATAGCAACACTTCTCACAGGACTAGAGCCATGTATTATAGTTTTGTGAACCTGAAAAATTCTCTCTAATGAATCCGACGGTTCAATATTCCAAATGCGCACGGTTCCGTCATCACCACCAGAAACCACCTGAGTATCATCGGGGCTAATGGCTACGCTCCTGACTGCGATAGATCCATTCCTCTTTTTATGTCCCCATAGCGGCTTTCCAATCTGTTGCCCTGATGAGACTTCCCAGATTCGAATGGAGCCATCATCACCGCCGGAAATCACACGGTAACCATCTGAACTAAAAATCACACTCGTCACAGAGTTGAGTTCAGCCCTGTCTTCTGAGGGAAATGGCTTAAATTCCCCGATCTGTAACCTTGATGAGACTTCCCAAATTCGGACGAAGCCATCATCACCACCGGAAACCACATAGGTACCGTCAGGGCTGAAGGCCACGCTTCTTATCATGAAGGATGGATTATCTTGATTACTTTCTTGCCTGCCTAAAGGTGCTCCAATCTGGTTTCCTGAAGCAATATTCCATATCCGCACAGTACCATCATCTCCACCAGAAATCACATGATTCTCATCAGGGCTGAAGGCCACGCTTCTTACAGCGATGGTGCCATTCTTAAGCCTATGCAATGGCGAAATTTTACCAATTTGAAGCTTTGATACTTCCCATATACGAACAGTGCCATCGTCAGCACCAGAAACCACATAATTACCACTGGGGCTGAAGGCCACGCTATTTACTGAGGAAGAAACTTCATTATTTTGCTCATACCCGCGTAAAGTAGTCCTAAGACTGTAATAGTCAAGCATGATATTTGCTAATTGTATTTGAGCCTCAATAGTTTTTCTGTAAAGAAAAGCTTCGCGTCCAAGAAGCAAAGCAAGTGATAACTGATTCGATCTAAATCGTGATAATACGGTAGCTATTCTTCGCGATTCTGAAGTAGCAAATATCCGTTTTGCTTCTTGTTTTTGCTTATGACCTTGCTCTCTTTTTTGTTTACTTAGCTCTATGTAATTGTATTCTTCTCGACTTAATTCATCGTTTTTGCTTAAAATCTGTTTTTCGGCTTCAGTCAACGCTAATCCTTGTAGTAGCGAGCCCGAATCTTTGCCAAATCGCTTCCACTGCTGGAGTGCGGCACGAAGTCTTTGTCGCCATGAGAGGAAATCTCTTTTTTCGTTAATCCAACTGTTTAATTGTCCCCACTCCCGAAGTAGTGCCTCATGGGAGACTTCTACAGTCATTTCGCCGCTTATAGAATCTTTATCTGTAGTTAATAATCTAACCTTTTCAGCGGCTAGTATTTGTACTAACTTAACAATCGACTCTTCGGTAACCGAAGCAGATACTAGCTCACTGATTGCAGCTCGGCGTCTGGTATCAGGAGTACCCTCACCGGGTTCTACTAGTTGTAGCATTATGTGTCGCACTAAAGCCTTTTCTTTATCTTTTAAAGAATCGAACACGCTGTTGGCGCGCTTAGTTAAAGACCCGCTTATCCCACCAATTTCTTGATAAGCTTTTAAGGATAATCTCCCTTGATCTCGAAGTAGCCATAGTTCAAGAAGAGTATGCTGTAATAAGGGTAGGGCGCCCTTTTCATGGGTGAGATCACGCAACAAAGTCTCTACCAGACCGGGTTCGATTGTAAGTCCAACTAGTGATGCAGGGCTCTCGATCGCACTCCTTAACTCTTCGTTACTCATTGGGCTCACTAACATTTGATGGTCAGTGATATTGGCTGCTAAGTCTGGGTATTCAGAACACTTCCCATAGAAATCAGCTCTTATTGTAAGTATAATTACAACTTTGCCACCCGCTATTGTCGACGCGTATTGAATCTGGTTAATAAATTGAATTCGCTCATCTTCATTAGTGCACTGTGTAAACACTTCTTCGAATTGATCAATGACTAACACAATCTTAGAGCTGTCGTCATTGTGTAAAAGTGTACTTGCTTGAAGATGAAGGGAACGCTCATTTTCTTCAAGATCTTTGAGTAGCTGATGTGCAGTAGGAGGTCTTAGTTCTTGATTATACAGTGATAACAATACGGCAACAAGGGACTCTAGAGGATAATAACCTGGTTTGAATATTGAGATTTTCCAGTCCTCATCGTCTTGAATGTCGCCCTGCTCGATAGCGGGTATAAGACCTGCCCGAACAAGCGATGATTTTCCACTTCCAGATGGACCTACCACTGCTAAAAATCGTGTTCGTCTTAGTTTGTCGATTAACCAGCCAACAGCTGATTCTCTTCCATAGAAAAAGTGGGCATGTTCACGCTCAAATGCTTTTAAGCCTTGGTAGGGGTTTATCGTTATGTTTTTGGTTTTTTTTTGATCTTTTCGTCCAGGTGGAATTCCTTTAATACCACAGATTAATCGATGAAATGCATCCGAATCATCAATTGATGTACGAAATTCAACCCAAGTGGCCCTGGTGAGAAACTTAGGCAGTCCGCCACGTTCTGGACGATTCGAACCAGGAAGCAATACAGGAATTACACGAAACCTTTTATCACCAACACGACGGCTGATCGCCAAACGCATTTCTTCGTGCTCCCATGGTGTAATTCCACCTTTTCCAACAAATACTGCGCAGCATGTCGCCTTGTCCAAAACATCCTCGATCGCTTCTTGCCAGGGTTCACCAGGAATGAGGTGCCAAATGTCTAGAAAGGGCTTAATGTCAGCTTCATCTTCAAGTTTGCGAGCCAACTGCTCAACAATTGGTTTGTCTGGATTGCTGTGAGAAAGGAAAACATCAAAATCAGACACGAGAGCTTATTGTATTTAAGTTATGAAAATTAAAGTACGTGAGTCTAGAAACTAGCCAATGGTTTTTAGAGAGCACTTGCGCTTGCCTCTTCTGGGTATACTTAATAACAACTTATTGTAGCTCATATAATAATAAGCGTACTGTCACTCAAACAAGAGGGGGAGGGGGAGTAAATCATGAGAATTACTTATCAAGGAACCGGCGTATGCAGTCAAATTTCTATGCTGTCAAGTTATCTGTTTTTCGTTTCTCTCCCTAGAAATCAATATTTAATGCATCTAAAGCACTTTTGGGCTTAAGGTTGTATTCTCATAGCCTTCAAAATCATGCTCAAAACAACAGTATTTGTACAAAAAGGCACAATAAACTGATAAATTGGTTATGTGTAATAAGCATGTAAGATGCTCAATTATAAGATCTAATTATTCAGCCGGAGGACAATATGGGAAATAGAGGCCCAACAGGAAAATCTACTAGTCTCAAATTATTGCAAGGCACTTACCGAAAGGACCGGGATAAAGGAGAAGAGGTGGTAGCTACAACCAGCATTCCTCAGTGTCCCTCATTCCTGAAGGGTGAAGCCCGTAGAGAATGGAAACGAATTACGCCAGAACTTGAGATCCTTGGCCTAATTTCAAAGCTTGATCTAGCGGCTTTAGCTGCCTATTGCTCTAATTGGAAGATGTTTGTAGAAGCAGATAAGGCTATAAATACGGAAGGTTTAACCTGCATCAATCCACGGGGGCAACTTGTTGCACGACCAGAAATTGCAATACGTCATCGTGCTATGAGCCAGATGCGTGCCTTTCTGATCGAATTTGGGATGACTCCAGTAAGTCGGGGTAAGGTTACAGTTCTGGAAAAGAAAAAAACCGAGAATCCGTTTATATCATTTCAGGAAGGTAATGGAGAAAGTAAGTCCTAACGATCTAGTACAGAATCAATATATTTATTCCTTGTTCTGTGACGATATTCCAAATTTCATTACGCTAAATTACTTTGTTATTTGTCTCAAGTGATTAATTCTCTATAGCGTAGGTGGGTAAAAATATTAATGATTTAAGATATGTCGGAAAAAGCAATTCAGTTAATTCGTGATAACAAAGTTAAGCATGAAAAAGGAAAGGATGCTTCTGTTTTAGATCTGGGCAATTGTGGCTTATTAAAGGTTCCTGAAGAGATAGAAAAGATGCCATGGGTGCATACTTTTATATTAGATAGTCACTGGCTTGAATATGGGTTAGAAATAAAAAACTGGAAAATAGGCTTTAGCTCAAATAAAGGTGAGGTTAACAAAATTATAGAACTTCCAGAATTGAGCAAGTCCTTGCCTAATCTACGTAAGCTTATTATTTCTCGGCAAAAAATAAACAAGTTAAAAGGTATATCTGGACTAAATGAATTAAGAATTCTGCATTGTAATGCTGTTCATGATATCTCTATTCTTGGAAGCCTCCCGTCTTTGCAGGTTCTTAATTTCAATGGTGCCAAAGTGAGAGATTTGTCACCTATTTCGAGGTTAAGAGAATTGGAATATCTCTCTATACGTGAACTTAATCTTTCCAATCTGACACCACTTGCACCGCTGGTGAAGATTAAATTACTTCAACTAAATTCGGTGCAAGTTCACGACCTTAATTTTTTGGCTAACCTAAAGAGGTTGGAAATACTTAATTTACGAGCAACTAGAGCTAAGGATTTGTCACCATTAGCTTATTTAGAAGAACTAAAGAGTCTTGATCTATCCGACACTGCCGTGATAGATCTTAATCCCCTTTCAAATTTGAAAAAGCTTAAACGGCTAATTTTAAGTAAAACACAGATATTTGAAACGGGATCGTTAGCTCTTTTAAATGGACTTGAAGAACTCGATTTAAGTAGAACGCAAGTTGTAGACTTGGGACCACTTAAAAAAAGCAACGGGATAAAAAAACTCAATTTGCATGGTACTCCAGTAACAGACCTAGATCCCCTTTCGAACCTGAAAAGTCTAAAGCAATTAAATATAAGTGGTACTCAAGTGACTGATCTAAGTCCACTGTCAAACTTTAAAGAGTTAGAGATACTTAGTATTGATTCTATTGAGGTATCAGATACTACACCGCTTTCAGTTTTAAAAGAGTTGAAGAATCTCAGAGCAGTTAAAACCTTGGTAGAAGATGTCAGGCCTCTCTCGAAATTGAGAAGACTGGAGCAACTCTCCCTATCAAATACATTGGTAGAGGACTTAAGACCTATTGGAGAAATCGACACACTTAAAACACTCGGTTTAAGTAATACCCAGATAAAAGACCTATCTCCACTTTCAAGCTTAAAAGAGTTAGAGAATCTGAGTCTCGATAGTACTAAAGTATCTGATTTAAGTCCTGTCTCAACGTTAGAAAGTTTAAAATTTCTAAGTCTAATTGAGAGCCACGTGACAGATCTTGGACCTCTTGCAAAATTGCAAAATTTAGTTCGAGTTAATTTATCTAAAACGGCGGTCTCAGATCTGGGACCTCTTTCAGCCATTGCTGGATTAACGACTATTAATTTAGCTAGTACAAAGGTTGTTGACCTCAAACCTCTTGAAAATGCTACTGAGCTACTAGATCTAAATTTGAGCGAGACTCTGGTTGAAGAACTTAGCCCTCTTTCAAAACTTAAGAAGTTAGTAAAACTCAATTTAAATAATTCGAAGGTGTCCTCACTTACGCCATTGATGTCTATAAGTGGGTTGAAAAGACTTGATATTGGAAGCACGAATGTGATTGAATTGGGACCTGTCGAAAGACTTGAAAAGCTTAATGATCTCAATTTGAGTAACACTCAGGTAACAGACCTAACTCCGATCTCAAAACTGAATTGGCTTGATACTCTAAGAATGAGAAATAGTCAGGTAAAGGATCTGACTCCAATTTCAAATTTGAATAGGCTGAATAGACTCGATCTGAGTAACACTTTGATAGAGGATCTGAATCCAGTGGTAAAAATGAAAAGATTGAGCCAACTTGGTTTTAGCAATACTCGTATTTTTGATTTGAACATACTTTCTCAAATGCCTCTATTGACAAATGTTGATTGTAGTAGAACTAAAGTTTCTGACCTCACACCAGTTTTAATGCTTCCTGAAATAAACAGGGAGGTGAAATGGGAAGAAGGACTTTGGGGGGCCTATGGAGTGAGTTGTAAAGATAGTCCTCTTGTCTTTCCTCCAGTAGAATTCGCCAAAGAGTCGAGTGATGCAGTACGTGATTATCTTGATGAATTAGGTACAAATGGACGTCCTCTTAATGAAGTCAAAGTACTGTTTCTAGGTGAAGGTGCGTCTGGGAAAACATCCGTTGTTAGGCGATTAATGGATCAACCATTTAATATCAATGAGAGCCAGACTCATGGAATCCGAATCAACGCATTACCAATTATACTAGAACAGGAAGAATCTGTATTAGCACATCTGTGGGATTTTGGGGGACAAGAAGTTATGCATGCCACACACCAGTTTTTTCTGTCTCAGCGTGCTGTTTATGTACTTCTATTAAATAGTAGGACTGATGATAAGGTTGAGAAATGGCTGAAATATGCCGCAAGCTTTGGAGGGAGTTCTCCGGTAATGGTTGTTCTAAATAAGATAGATGAAAATCCATCTTTTGCTGTTAATGAGAAGTATCTGAGAGAAAAGTATCCTCAAATTAAGGATTTTTATAAATTATCCTGCAAGACTGGAAAGGGATTTAGCAAATTCAAGGAAGCTTTAACTGAGATCGTTAAAGAGTCTCGTACGCGAAAAACACCATTTCCTGAAAAGTGGATGGAAGTTAAAAATCACTTTTCAACACTTAAGAACGATGAAAATTATGATTATATAGATACCTCGGAGTACATTAATATGTGCTCGAAAGTAGGAATAACACGGAAGTTTAGTCAAAGTGTTCTACTTCAATTTCTACATGATCTTGGTGTACTTATCAACTTTCAGAATCTCAAGAACTTTGAGACCAACATATTAAACCCACTATGGTTAACTGCTGGGGTGTATCGCATTATTAATTCAGAGCTTTTAGCAGAGAGAGGTGGTATTCTTCATGAAAATGATTTCGAAAATGTAATCAACGATCCACGTCACGTGGTTGGGAATATAAGTGAGAAAAAATTTGTATTTCCGCGTTCAAAGTTGATCTACATTGTTCGGGTAATGGAAGAGTTTGAATTATGCTACAGCCTTGACCTCAAAACATTTGTTGTTCCACAACTATTGCCTGTACCTGAACCCGAGTTCCCCTTTTCAGGCCTCCAGTTTGAAATCCATTTCATTGATTTCATGCCGGATAGTTTTTTTCCTAGGTTAATGGTCAAGCTACACGATTTGATTCATGACGAAAAACGATGGCGCACTGGGATGATCCTACATAAGCCATCTTTTTTTAAAGCATTCGCCAGGATTAGATGGGATAAAGAAGATCAAAAATTTCAAATCAGTGTTTCTGGAGAAGATCGAAGGGAACTACTTAGCTATATCCGGGCGACTGTAAGTGAGATTGCAGGTACGTTTACTGATTTGAAATATGAAGAACTTGTCCCAGTGCAAGGTCACTCAAAGTTTGTTGAATACGAAATGCTTACTGATGCTGAAAAAGCAGGTAGAGAAGAAATATTTATTGGAAGACCTGTTAATCGTATGGTAAATGTAGCAGAACTACTTGATGGGGTTGAGGAGTCAAGCATGCGGGATGAAGATGAGCAGCTACCGATCAAGGCTTTTGTTTCATATTCTCATGTTGACTTTGCATATTTAAGAAAGCTTCGTAGAGCTCTATCAACTCTTATTCGTTTAAACAAGCTTGAGCTCTGGGATGATAAGCATATCGACGCTGGAGACGAATGGGAAGAAATTATCTTTAAACAACTTGATCAGTCTGAAATTATTATCTGCCTTTTAAGTAGTGATTTTATTGCTTCCGATTTCTGCTTCAAGCTAGAGTTTGAAAGAGCATTGACAGCTCATCGTCAAGGGAAGAAAACTATAGTTCCTATATGGCTTCGACCTACCGATCTGAAAGGATTACCCTTGTCTGATATACAAGGAACTCCAAATGGAAAATGGATCACAAAGTTTACAGATTCTGACGAAGCATGGCTCCAGGTATCTGAATCGCTTCGTCCAGTGCTTAAAAAAGCAAGAGAACGGAAAGTAGCGCTTCTTAAAAAGAGGCGGAATTAATTGAAGTTGTGTTTAGAAGAAGTATTTAAGAATAGGAACTTCCTATTGACTTGCGTAAAATATGCGTAACGATTACAGAATCATTTCTGTGAAAGTGATCTTTTGAGTTGAGTTTAAGTGTTTTTGACCTGTAAGTCCCCTAACTTCGGATCAGAGGGTCGGGGGTTCGAATCCTCCCGGGCCCGCTCGAAAATAAAGGCACTCCTTTTAGGGGTGCCTTTTTTTGTTCAGTGCATTCTGCCTGGGTCACATCTTTATAAGGGTATTGTTATACTATGTGATCCTACATTGTAGGATCACGTTTCGTGTTCCGCGTTTCGTGTTTCGGGTTTGTTACGAGTCGTTCTATATCACCCGAAACCAACCCGGAACGCGAAACCCGAAACCCGAAACCAACCAAATGATTCGTTAGAACCATTTGGTTGCAAATAGACCAAGCCATGCATTTACCCAAATTCACCCTAGTTCTTTTATTTCTAGTTTTTTCCGTTCGTTTTGCCCAAGCTCAACAGACCCGCCTACTCCGTATGCCGGCGGTGAGTGAAAACCATGTCGCGTTTGTTTACGCGAACGATATATGGATCGCCGACCGTGACGGTAGCAACGTCCACCGCCTGACTACCTTTGAAGGCGCAGAGACGGATCCCCACTTTTCGCCCGACGGACAATGGGTTGCCTTTTCAGGGCAGTACGATGGTAACACAGACGTGTACGTCGTATCTGTACAGGGAGGCGAACCTCGCCGGCTTACCTGGCATCCCTTTGGCGATTTTGCGAGGGGGTGGACGGTCGACGGATCAGCCGTCGTATTTTCCTCAGGCCGAATTAATGCACCTGTAGCTATTCCCCGATTCTTTACGATCGATCTAGACGAGGCCCATCCTGAACCGCTGCCTCTGCCTCGCCTTCAAAATGGATCGTATTCACCCGATGGATCGAAGCTGGCCTATGAAATGGTGACACCCTGGGAAAGTGAGTTTCGCAACTACCGAGGTGGGCAGAACAACCCGATCCGAATCATCGACCTGGAGTCGCTTGATGTGGAGAAGTTACCCTGGGACGGGACCAAGGACCAGCATCCTAGCTGGATAGAAGACACGGTTTTCTTTTTGTCCGATCGCAACTTTACAGTCAATGTATGGGCGTATAACACAACCAATGGAGCACTCGAACAACGGACGTTCTTCGAAGAGTTTGATGTTAAAAACCTGGAAAGCGGTGCAGGTATACTTATTTTTGAGAATGGCGGATACCTCTATACGCTCAATGCAAGCGGAGGAGAACCAGCCAGAGTACCGATCACGGTAAAAGGCGACTTCTCCTGGGCACGACCACAATGGGAGTCTGTAGCCGGCTCAATTCAAAACATGGATGTATCCCCTAATGGAAAACGCGCCGTGTTTGAGGCCCGTGGGGAGATCTTTACCGTGCCTGTTGAAAACGGGACTACCCGAAACCTGACCAACACTTCTGGAGAAGCAGATCGCGCGCCGGCATGGTCGCCCGATGGACAGCACATCGCATGGTTCTCGGATGCGTCCGGCGAATACCAACTTGTTGTGGCCGATCAGTTTGGTAAAAATAAAACAGCCTACACCATACCCGAGCCCACGTTCTACTACAATCCAGACTGGGCACCCGACTCTCGGCATATTGCCTTCACGGATATGGATCAGAATCTCTGGATCTTTGATACCGAAGAAGGAGAAGGGTATATCGTCGATAATGCGATGTTCTCCGTAAACAGAATGTCGTTTGACTGGGCGCCCGACTCAAAATGGTTGGCTTATACACGGATGGAGGAAAATCAGTACCACTCCGTCTACGTGCATTCCATTGCAAACAAAAAATCGACTGCTATAACCGACGGCATGGCCTCGGCGATATCTCCTGAGTTTGATGCTAGTGGAAAATACCTGTACTTCTTATCGAGCATCAACTACGGTCTGAATGTTGGGTGGCTGGATATGACCTCCTACGACCGGCCAGAGGAAAGCTCGGTGCATGTGGTGGTTCTTTCAAAAGATGAGCCCTCCCCGGTAGCTCCTAAGAGCGATGATGAGGAGGTGAAAGAGGAAAAAGAAGAGAGTGAAGGTGAAGAGGAAAGTGAGGAAGAAGAGTCGTCTGAGATGGAGGTAACGATTGATTTTGATAATATCCAGCATCGCATCATCGCTCTCGATGTACCCACGCGGAGTTACTTTGGGCTCATCGCTGGATCGGAAGGGACGGTGTTTATTGCCGAATCGATTCAGAACAAGCCAGGCGTTACACTGCAGCGCTACAAAATGGCAGACCAAAAACTCGAAGAGTTTATGTCCGACGTCCGTTCTGTTGCGCCTTCGGATGATGGCAAGAAGCTTCTTGTACGAGTCGGAGGAAATACATTTAAGATTGTGGATGCAGACGGAGGGCCGAATCCATCGGACGGTACCTTGAATACGTCTGATATGAGAACGTATGTAGATCCTGCGGCTGAATGGAAGCAAATGTATGCTGAGGGCGTCCGCTTGCAACGTGACTTGCTGTATGTCGAAAATGTCCATGGTCTGGATCTTGAATGGGTGAAGCGCGCCTATGGCCCGATGCTCGATCATGTACGCCATCGCAGCGACCTTACCTACTTGTTGGACATCCTGGGTGGTGAGACTTCTATCGGTCACTCATTTGCTGGAGGAGGGGATGTGCCTTCTGTTGAAACCGTCTCGGTTGGACTTTTAGGTGCTGACATCAATGCAGACGGCGAGCGCTATCAAATCGCCAAAATCTTCCATAGCGACCCCTGGACAAACGGCAGCCGTTCTCCGCTTAGCGGGCCAGGCATTGATGTGAACGAAGGCGATTACATTATTGCTGTTAACGGGGTACCCCTTACTACCAACGACAATTTCTACAGCCGATTCGAGCATACTGTTAACAAAGAAACGGTGCTAACGGTCTCGGCTACTCCTTCTACCCGCGAAAGCCGGGAAGTCAAGGTGTATCCGATAGGCTCTGAGGTTGCATTGCGCCGGCATGAGTGGGTCGAGGCAAACCGGCGCATGGTTGATGAAATGTCTGACGGGCAGCTTGCTTACGTATGGTTGCCAAATACAGGCACCGGTGGGTACAATAACTTCAACCGGTACTATTTTGCGCAGAAGCATAAAAAAGGTGCAGTCATCGACGAGCGCTACAATGGGGGCGGCTCCATCGCAGATTACATCGTTGATTATCTGGATCGTGACCTGCAGGGGTATTTCAATAACAACGTAGGTGACAAGCAACCTTTCCCAGTACCCAATGCAGCGCTATTCGGCCCCAAAGTCATGATCATCAACGAACGTGCAGGCTCTGGTGGGGATATGCTGCCTTATCTGTTCAAACAGCGAGAAATCGGCCCGCTAATTGGCACAAGAACCTGGGGCGGATTGGTCGGTTGGGGCAACCATCCTCCACTGATCGACGGTGGGTTCGTAGGTGCACCATGGGTTGGATTCTATAACCTCGATGGAGAATGGGATGTTGAGAATATTGGTGTTGCCCCAGACATCATAGTCGACGAAGATCCCAAGCTCGCCGCCGAGGGCAGAGACGCCCAACTAGAACGAGCCATTCAGGAAGCCATGGAGATGCTCAAAACACAATCTGTAGAGCTACTTCCCCAACCACCTGATCCAATTCGTGTCAAGAGAGCAGGGGAATAAGTAAAAAAGTGTGACGGTGCCCATCGCACCGCGACGAGCACCGTCACACTTATCATGCTCTCTAACGCATCGCGTTGAAGACCGTCACACGTCCCATGCTCTTCAATGCATTGCGACGAACATCGTCACACTTTTTATGCTCTTCAAAGCATCGCGTTGAGCACCGTCACACATATCGTGCTCTTCAATGCATTACGTTGAACATCGTCACACTTATTGTGCTCTTCAACGCATCGCATTGAGCACCATCACAAACCCGAAACCCGCAACCCGAAACGCCCCAGGATTTATCCTGGGGCTATGTAGTACGACAAATCATTGCACAAACACGACAACCGGCAATTTTGCTGTTTCTAGGCGCATTTCCATCTGTGCAGATCACTTTATTGGGTACACTCGCAACATGTTATGGGAATCCCTTACAGGAGGTGAGTATATAAATTGTTAGTCAATGGGTATATGATTGCGGAGTCTTTTAAGTTTTTGATAGAGCAGTCTCCCTTAACCTTGTCATGCTGAACGAAGTGAAGTATCTGTTATTTATTGAAGCGGTCAAAAAATGCCTCTTAGGTTGCGTTTTAAAAAGATTCTTCGTCGCTACGCTAACTCAGAATGACAGGCATTGGAGCTCAAGATTGATCCCGAAAAACATAAATTTCAGTCTATAAAGAGTACCCTTTTCTGGCTGGATATCACGACTACCTTGTTCTTCTAAACGAACAACCTGTTTTTATGAAGTCCACTATTCCACCCCTCATCTTTATAGCCCTCCTCTTTCTGGCTGGCTGTATTTTTAACTTCAGGAAAATTGAAGTCACTGAAATTGATCCGTCAGCACCTCCAGTGGCTGTCGAAAATCCGCTGAAGGTGTTTCTAAAGAATGGGCGTGTGATTATTTATCGTGCCGGGGCAGAGTTTGTGAACAACGAGATTATTGGTTCAGGCAGTGTGTACGAGAACAGCACGTATTTATCCATGGAAGAGCGTATCTCTCTGGATAGTGTCGAGGTGATGACTTCGTATGATAGTTCCATACAGCAGCCCGGTAGTTTTTTGGCTAGCCTATTAGGGACGTCTGCTACCGTGGCTGGAACCGCTCTTCTTGCTAAAGCTGTCTTTGGGTCATGCCCAACCATCTACTCCGGGGAGGGAGAGGGTGCGATATTGGAATCAGAGTTATTCTCGAATAGCATTGTGAAGTTATTCGAACATCGGGATGTAGATCGTCTCTCTATTCAGCCGGATGCAGAGGGATTCCTCACGCTCGATGTACGCAACGAGGCGCTGGAGACGCATTATATCAATCACCTTGAGTTGCTCGAAGTCGTTCATGATGAAGCCGCCTTTGTTGTACCCGGTCCATTGAACGAAGCCTACGTCATGCAAGATTTATTCGCTCCTCAGAGCGCAACCGATGCGGCCGGAAATAACGTTCTCGATGTGATTAAGGACGATGATCAACGCGCATTCCAAACGGATCCCGAAGTGCTTGCTGCTGTCGACACAAGTCGCATCTTTGATCACATTTACTTCGAAATTCCTCGGCCTTCAACAGACTCCGTGGGTATCTATTTGAAGCTGCGCACCAGCTTGTTAACGACCGTTTTGTTCTACGATTATATGCTGGCCTCGCAAGGAGTCAATGCCCTTAACTGGATAACGAACGACTTGAACAATATCAGCACAGTCATTGAGATGTCCGAATGGTTTCGGATGCGGACGGGGCTTAGGGTTGAAGTATGGGATGGTAGTGCGTACCAGGAAGTAGATCGCGTGTTAGAAGTAGGGCCCATTGCCTGGAAACAAGTAGGTGTGGCTATCCCTATTCCTGATGCATCAGAGGATAGGGTAAAAGTTCGATTGACGTTCATAGCAGATGCATGGCGGATTGACCAGGTTGCTTTTGCAGAATCCATTCATGAAGGTACGTTCCGAGTCATTCCCCCTATGGAATTAATGGACACTAATGGGGTAGAACAACCCCTCGAACCCATCTTGAAGCCTGATGGTGAACGCCTCGTTACGATTGCAGGGCAACGCTATTGGATTCGATTCGATGCCGGGGTCTCTAGTGACGAGATGGAGAGAACGTACTTTCTAGCCGGATTGGGCTATTACACTGAATGGATTCGTGGCGATTGGGTACGTGAGCATGGGAATGGGCCAACATTCAAGGCATCCGACGAAACACTGCTGGCTGCGATGGAGAAGTGGCGAACCGTGAAAGACGATTTCGAAGCCCGATTTGAATCCTCTAAAATCCCAGTACGGTAACTGCCATGTATAAAATGATTCCACTTATAGGTCTTGTGCTTTTGAGCGGTTGCGTGAAGACGACGGGAGCTAAAATCGAAGATTTCGGTCCAGCAAGAGCCAACATTGGGCCCTCAGTAGATATACGATTGCTAAAGGATGCAAGAACTGCTTCAACATTTGCTGCTTCAACATATAAGGTACAAGCTGAACTGTTGACGGCAGATGAAACTGGAATGATCGTGCTATATGCTTTGGGCAATGCTAATGGAGTGAGGGTCACGCGCATTCCATACAGTTTGATCAGAAAATGCTTCTTTGAAGACTTGCAATATCTAAACTTTGGAGAAAGCAGGAAGCTAACGGATTCACGAAAAGAACAAATTCGTTTAGTGAGCCGCTTCCCTGGAGGAGTTGAGAGTGCTGCCTTTCAAAAAATCCTTGAGAGTATGGGGCAGACTGAAGTCGACTTAATCGAAAGCAGGCCATGATTATACGCATACTGGTTATATCATTGATGCTGATAGGGATTCAGGAGACTTCTATTGCTCAGCACGTGCATCCACCGGCTCATCATGAAGCGATTACGGATTCCTCGACGCTCGCCTTTCTTGAGGCGGTCCGGCAGGGCACTAAGAAGTATCAGGATATCCAGGCGGCTATTACAGCGGGATACCGGCCCATTGGCCCAGATATGCCTAATATGGGGCAGCATTGGATCCACACAGAGTTGGCGCGGCGCCGAGGTTTTAATCCGAGCCGTCCAGGGATGTTAACCTATCTTAGAGTTGATAGTGCGGATGTGTTAACCGGCGTGGCTTTTACGCAACCCGTACTTGAGGGGGAATCTCCGCCTGAATTGAGTTTTCAGGGGGCAACGTGGCATTTCCACTTCAGGACGCTTGAAACCGAAGCGATCAGTCCGCCACATCATCATGATAGTGCGGCTGGTCCCCGGCTAGCGATGTTGCATGCATGGGTGTGGAAAGACAATCCTGATGGAGTATTTGCAGCAGACAACTGGGGTCTTCCTTTTGTCCGATTAGGCTTGGATGTACCCCAAAAGGTAACCCCGGCTTCAGCAAAAGCATTGTTTCTACTGGAGGGTGGCGTTGCGTTCTATACTTCTATGTCTAGCAAGGTGGGCGGTATTGAAGGGAAGCATCTTGAGCGCATCCGTGTACAACTAGAGAAAGCCAGGGTATCGGTAGCGGGATTGGTTGAATCGTTTGACGAAACACCAGAGGGCCTGGAGAACGATCTAGCAGAGATATGGAATACCTTGAAGAAGAACATTGCGGGTGATCTTGGCCGTAAAAAGTGGAAAGTAGTCGGGTACATTTTTGAGTAATAAGAATGCATTCAGATCCACAACATATCGTAGTAACAGGGGCGACCGGTTTTCTTGGGTCCCGCATTGTGGAGTCTCTGGCAGAGCATCCATCCTATGAACGGGTTGTTGCGGCGGGTAGGACCATTGAGCCTGAGCGGCATGTAAAACATAACAAGGTTGTGTATCAGCTAGGCGAGTTAACTGACCTGGATTATTGCCGGCAGATCGTCAAGGGGTGTAACCATATAGTGAACTGCGCGAGCCTCTCGTCACCATGGGGCAAGTACGACGAATTTTATAAAGCGAATGTGCTTACCAATATGAACCTGATTGCAGCCTGCAGGGAGGAAAAGGTACAGCGGTTTGTTTACATATCCACACCGAGTATGTATTTCAACTTTGAGGATCGCTATAACATCACCGAGGAACAGCCGCTTCCCGAGAAGCTGGTTAACCATTATGCAGAGACCAAGCTCAGGGCTGAGCAGTATCTCGCGTCTTGTGGTGTGGAGTATATCGCACTGCGCCCTCGTGCAATCATTGGAAGGGGAGACCGTGTTATCATGCCGCGGCTCCTACGTGCACACCGGGAAGGGCGGTTGAAGATTATAGGGAAGGGGATCAGCGTGATGGATCTAACCGCTGTCTCGAATGTGGTCCGTGCAGTGATGTTGAGTCTAGAGGCTCCTGCAGAACACTGCAGACAGGTATACAATGTCACGAACGGCGAACCGATACGCCTATGGGAGGGCATTAATTACACGTTGCGGGCACTGGGACTTGAAGAAGTGAAACGGAAGGTACCGTATCCGTTGGCATTAACGGCGGCAAAAGGCGTAGCGTGGTGGGCCAAACGGATGGGAGACGGAAGCGAGCCGGTTATAGTCCCCTATTCTGTAGCTAACCTTGCACGAAGTATGACCCTGGATATCAGCAAGATCAAAGATCGATTAGGATACGTTCCTGGGCAGACGACCTACGAGGCGATCGACGAATTTGTATCCTGGTATAAAGGTATGGAGGTGGAGCGTGGACTTACCGTTTGAACTGCTCACAGCCGGATATTGCACTGCTAAGCAGCACCACGCGCTGCATAAATCGGAGAAAAAACTGATTCGATTTTATGCGACCTATGGGTTGTGGAAGCATCCTGAAAGGGGCTACATCTTGTTCGATACCGGGTATACCCGCCGGTATCACGTCGAAACCAGTACCTTCCCTTCCAACCTGTATAACAAGGTGACGAAGGTCTTCATTGAAGAAGAGGAAGAGGCTGTAGCTGTACTCGGAGAGAAAGGCATTCGCCCTGAAGAAATAAAGTATATCATCGTCTCCCATTTTCATGCAGACCATGTAGGAGGGCTTCTCGATTTTCCTCAGGCTACCGTGGTGTGTACCTCTGAAGCGTATCAGTATGCGATCAAGAAGAAGGGATTTAACGGGGTACGGCAAGGGTATCTGTTCGGGTTATTGCCTCGAGGTATAGGAGACAACGTACAGTTTATAGATTTCAACACCCCGGTACGTACAGATCCGATTTTAGGACCGTTAGCCGATCCTTTTTCGGATGGATCTATTCTGATTTGCGCATTGCCGGGGCATGCAAGAGGGCAGATCGGTGCATTATTTAACTCGAATGATCGAGAGGTCTTTTTAGCCAGCGACTCAGCATGGCTTGAAGAATCGTATCAGGAGTATACGTTGCCTCATCCGATTGTCCGAATCCTGTGTGATTCCTGGAAAGAGTTTAAATCAACATTGAAAAAGGTGCACGATTATCATCGGGCACATCCTGATACGATTATTGTCCCCTGCCATAGCAACAAAGCAAGATTGCGTTATGACAGCCAAGGAACGAAGAAAATTTGGACTTAAGGTACTCCGTCATCTTCTGGATTTCAGGCTGAATCGATCTTGTTTATATCAACAGGGAAAATTGGCCAGGCTCCAGAACCGGCGTCGAAAAGCCTTCATGCAGCGATTAGAATCATCCCCTTTTTATCGCCCTTATATAAAAGGTTCGTGGGAGGATATTCCAATAATCAATAAGCAGGTATTTATGGATCAGTTCGATGTAATCAATACCTGCTCGATAAAAAAAGAGCATGCCATGGAGGTTGCGTTGGAGTCAGAACGATCTAGAGATTTTTCTCCCAATCTAAATGGTGTTGCTGTTGGCCTTTCGTCGGGTACCAGCGGGCATCGAGGGCTCTTTCTCGCGAGCCTGGATGAACGAGCTAAATGGGTAGCGGCTGTTTTGGATCGCGCGATTGGTATCAAGCTGCGTAAAAGGAAAATAGCCTTCTTTTTAAGAGCAAATAACAACTTGTACGAGTCCGCCAAATCCCGGCTGTTGCAATTCGATTTCTTCGATACAACGATAGATTTTGGTGACCACATCGCACGTCTATCCGCTTTACAACCAGATATTGTGATCGGGCAGCCGTCCGTATTGATTGAGATAGCTAAAGAAGTGGATAAGGGGCGGCTCGAAGTGGCCCCAGAACAGATTATTTCAGTAGCCGAGGTGTTGACACCTGAGGATGCCGCGTACCTGTCGGGTGTATTTAAGAAGCGGATTGAACAGGTGTATCAGTGCACTGAGGGCTTCCTTGCCCACACGTGTGAAGAGGGTGCGCTGCATTTTAATGAAGATTTTTTGATCATCGAGCGTAAATATGTAGATGAAGCTCGCCGGCGGTACCATCCGATTATCACCGATTTGTTCAGAACGACACAACCCGTGGTTCGCTACGAATTGAATGATATCATTCAGGAAGGGGCCCCTTGTACGTGCGGCAGAGTGACGACACATATTAAGCAGATCGAAGGAAGAGCCGATGACGTATTTCGGTTTACTCGGCCGAATGGATCGGAGGGAGTCATTTTTCCAGATACCATTCGCCGGGTAGTTATAAATAGCACAAATGCGATTCAAGAATATACCGTGAGGCAGACAGCGCCCGCATGTGTGCAATTTTCCATTCATTCCCAATCTGGGGAAGCTGGTTTACATGTGAAGTCCGCTTTAGGCGCGCTTTTTCAAGAAGCTGGCTGGCAGGATGTTACGGTGGTGCAAGAGTCCCCTGGCCCCATGAAAAAGGGAGAAAAACGAAGGAGGATAAAAAATGAATCCATTTAAGATTACAGGAGTGGGTACATACCTTCCCACAAATGAAGTCCCCTCTGAGCAACTTGAAGAATCCTTGTCCATCAAAAAAGGGTGGGCCGCCCGGTATTCGGGCGTACAGATGCGTTACCAAAGTACGTTTGAAAGCAATGCGTACATGGGTGCCCGTGCTATAGAGAACGCGCTCGGCCACGCCGGGCTCGAACTCGGAGATCTTGGCCTCTTGATCTCTGCGGCAGCTACCTACGACTATCCTCTGCCTAACCAGGCCAGCCTGACAAAGCTCGAATTAAAGGATAGTGAGAACTACGCGTTTCCCTGCATCGATATCGACACGACCTGTTTGAGTTTTGTGACAGCGCTCGATCATGCGGCGAAAAGCCTTAATCCTCAAACATGCCGGCACGTTGCCATCGTAAGTTCAGAGATCGCCTCCAAGAATCTGAATCCAAATAATTGGGAAACGTCGACCTTATTCGGGGATGCTTCTGCCGCGGTGATTATATCGGTTGATGAGACGGGCGAAAAGGGAAGCATCAAGTACGATATGCGCACCTATTGCGAGGGTGCGATGAACACCATCATGAAAGGAGGGGGCAACGAGTTCTGTTTTAGAGATCACCCGTACGATCCTGAAATGCACTCCTTCCAGATGAATGGCAAGCACCTCTTGAGGCTGGCAAAAAAGAGGTTGCCCGAGTTTATGGGTACCTTTTTTGAAGAATTGCCTTTCAATATCCAGGATGTGGATCATGTTATACCGCACCAGGCGAGTATGACGGGCCTCAGGATGTTCGTGACGCTGTTCGGGTTAGAGGAAGAGCAGTTGGAGAGTAACCTGGAAGTCCGAGGGAATTGCATCGCCGCATCCATTCCCACGATGTTTTGTGAAGGGGTGTTAGACGGACGGATCAAAGAGGGTGATCTATGTCTGCTGTGTGGTACGTCGGCTGGGTTTTCAATCGGCGCAAACCTGATCCGATTTTAAATCATGTTTGCCTGGCATACTCTAGGGCATCTGCTGGTCCATAGTTTTTCGATGGATCCTGCAAGCCTGCGTTATCCTGGGAAGAAGCGAATCATCGCAGTGGTTTTGATCTGGACTTTCTTTTTGGTTCACCTGCCATTTACCTGGTTCTGCTTATGGCTCGATCGGGTGTTCTTTCCAGGATTTCGAGACATCGAAGTTCGAAGAGGCTTGTTCATCGTCGGATTACCACGAAGTGGGACATCCTTCTTGCTCGAATCCCTGGGAGGGGATGAGGATACGTTTACCAGCTTTCAACTCTGGGAGATGATATTTGCGCCATCGATTATCCAGAAGAAATCCTGGCTTCAAATTCAACGGCTGGATCAGCAGTTCGATTGCAGAGGACGCAAATTAGTGCAACGAATAGAACAACTATTCTTTGAAAGGATGAAAGGGGTACATTCGCTGCGATTCGATTCACTGGAGGAAGATGAATTCCTGTTTGTATACCTCTTTCGGTCGATCTACCTGGCCTACCTTTTTCCTGAGTTGGATGCTCAGCATCGATTGCTTGAGGTGGATGGAGAGGGAAGAGAAGCTGCTATTCGTTTTTATAAAGCATGCGTCCAGCGGCACCTCTACGTGTTTGATCCAGATGCACAAAAGGTATTTCTGTCGAAAAACCCGGGGAGTCTTACCCGCCTGAGGGCATTGCAGGATATATTTAACGATGGACGGTTTATTCATTTGTCTCGGCCAATGGATCAGGTTGCATCTTCAACGCTGAGTTTGAATGGGTACTTGTTGAGTTTCTTTACAAATAATGATGGCAACTCATCGACTCGCGTAGAGACTCTGCATACCCTGGTCAATTGGCATCAGTATCTGGAGGTTGAGGGAAGAGGTATGCGATGGATGATCGTGCCTTTTAAATCTCTGACGTGCATGCCTTCGAATGAACTAAGACGCATTTATACCTTTATCGGGCGCCATGTGGATTCAAAGGCTGAGGGGAGGTGGGAGGTAATTGATCAGCATTCGAAAGCATACAAAAGTTCTCATCAGTACCCGCCGTTGACCGAGGAGGAGCTGAGGATTACAAAACAAACACAACAGATCAATGATCTATCTAGTAGGCAGTACGGGACTTTTATTCGCCCTCGTATTCATTGAGGCGTGGATCCTGCGTGTTGTAAAAAAAGAAGACATCCCCTGGAAGGAAGTCCTTCTAAATATCAATTCAGGGCACATCCTGTTGTGGGTAACACGGGCCTGGACGCTGTTGGGTTATTATTGGGTGTTTGACCGGCTGGGAGGGCAGTGGATTGCTGAATGGCCGTTAGTCTGGCAGTGGGTCTTTACTTTTTTTGCCTGGGATTTCTGTTATTACTGGTCGCACCGGATGCATCACGAGATTCCGTTTCTTTGGAATATCCACAGCGTGCACCACCAGGGAGAGCATTTTAGCTTATCGTTGGGCGTCCGGAATTCCTGGTTTCAGACGGTTACCTCGTTTCCCTTTTTCAGTATTCTTCCATTGATAGGCGTACCGCTGGAGACCTTCTTAGCCGTTTCTAGCATTCACTACTTCATTCAGTTTTATAACCACAACCGGCTGGTGGGGAAGTCGGGTTGGCTGGAGTACGTAATGATCACGCCGGCGCATCACCGGGTACATCACGGATGCAATGATGTGTATATCGACCGTAACCACGGGGGCACGTTGGTCTTTTGGGACAAGATGTTCAAGACCTTTCAAATCGAGCGGGAAGATATACCCATTGAATATGGTCTGAAGGAGAAGTTCAATTCCTACAGCCCGTTTTGGGCCAATGTATTGCCCTTCCTTCAGTACTTCGGATTGGACACGGAGTCGATGGGAAAACCTGCAGTCAAGGGGAGGCCTGTTCCAGCCTGGTACCTGGTTTCTGGAGGCATGCTGCTTATTGGACTGCTGCTTCTGTATATCCAGTACGAGCACAGCTTTCCATTGGATCAATTGGTCTTCCTCTTCCTTATCATTTTCACTGGGACCCTTTTGATAGGCTCGATGGCTCAAGAGCAGCGATTTGGGTTGAAAAGCTGGATTGGGTTGGCAGTGATGGGGAGTGTGGTGTGGTATGGGTTGTTTGGAAGTGTCGGGGTGGTACTGTTTTGTGGGCTGGTGGTGCATGGAGTGGTGGGGGTAGTTTTGTACTTTCGCAGTCTGTCAACCTAATTCTGACAAGTTTTTTAGTCGGTCTTTCCTGCGAAAGAGGGTGTTGCAGATTATGTTTTTGCAGCTGAAAACGTTACAATTCTGTCTTCCCGGCCCTGAGCCGGGATCCATGCATCCTAAATAAAAACAACAGATTGTATGGATCCCGCATCAAGTGCGGGAAGACAGAAAAGTGCTAATATTCTCTGCTTTATTCTTTAGCAGCTTTTGTAGTTCCATTTGGTACTTCAAAAGGAAATGGGAGGCTTTGCATTAGCACTACCTGTCTGTAGAATAATGTAATTGCTTCTGATGTAGTTAGGCCCAGCTGTTGAAAAATGAGATCAGCTTGCTCTTTTACATTCAAATCAATGTCTACAGAAATCACAGTAGGTTCTGACATAGTCAAAGAAGGTGTTTAGGAATTCCTTTAATTTCGTCTTTCCTTAGAACACTATGCCTACCATCAAGTTGTGTCAAATTTCGGCGATTTGGCTATAAGCATTTTTAATCTCAAAAAAAATTATCCACCTGAATACCACCTCTTTGTTTTGGCGGTGTAATACCCGTGAAAACCGATACAAGAACGTGATTTGCTGAATGGTTGATGTGTTTACAGATTGGACCCGGCGGCTTACGGCTTCGGATGAGAAGGCACTTGATGAGCTTATGCATCAAATGCATCCGGTGCTGCTGCGCTACTCGACCCAGATGGTGGGGGACCGGGATGCGGCGTACGATATTCTCCAGGAAGCATTTATCACAATCTGGGGGAATCGGAATACGCTGGACGCGGATAAGTCCCTCAAGGCCCTTTTGTACCGGATAGTTTATACCCGCAGCCTGAACTACAATCGCATGAAACGACGAGAACAAGATGCCCATTCGGCACTGGCGACCGAGAACTCGCCGGAACAGGCGTCGCTCGCTGAAAAGGTGGACGCGCAGCGCCTGGGAGAAATGATGCACCGATGGATCGCGGAGCTACCCCCGCGCCGGCAGGAGGCGTTTCGGTTGAGTCGGTTCGAAGGGTTGAGTCACCAGGAAATCGCAACCGTGATGAATCTTTCTGCTCAAACGGTGACCAAGCATATCCAGCAAGCCCTCCAGTTTTTGCGCGATCAACTCAATACGTATCAAGCCATGGGGGAAGGACAATGATGGATCACATCCCACATAGCGAACATGGCGTCCCCGACGAACTAAAAGCCTGGTTGGGTGAACAGCCTCAAGAAGAAGCCAATGCCCTTGAACAAGCCTGGAATTTAGCGGTCCACGCTCAACAGTTTGATGTACCCAGCGAGCCAGACGCCGAGCGCTTCGTCCAGATGCGAGAAGAGGTACTGCGAGCGGCAGCGCAGAAGGAGGTTCATGTGCGAACCCATTTGCGCCTGGTTTCAACACCCATATTACGAATCGCTGCATCCCTGGTGTTGTTGGTACTTGCTGGCACATTTTTGTGGACGCGACCCATTTCTCACACAGCCCCTGCTGGAGACCAGCTAAGTGTGCAGCTTTCTGACGGTTCTACCGTATCACTGAACAGTGGAAGCCGGCTCGTCCATAATCGCTCCTTTGGTTCGAAAAATCGACGGGTTAAATTAAAAGGCGAAGCGTTCTTTGATGTTGCGCATAGCGATACACCGTTTATAGTTGAAACGTTCAATGGAACCGTGACGGTATTAGGGACCCGATTTAATGTTCGGGCCTGGGAAAATGATGTAGACCCGGAAACTGTTGTAGCCCTGGAGCGAGGGTCCGTCTTACTGGAGAGTCGGTCAAAAGAAGCGACTCCGGTAGTACTTGAGCCCGGACAGGTGAGCAGGATTTCTGGAGAAACTGGTCCTACCGCTCCAGAGCAAGCTGATATTGAACAGAAGACGGCCTGGCGCCTTGGCGGCTTGTTTTTTAATGATGCCCCAGTAGGCGTAGTTGTCGATGAAATTAAACGGCGTTTTGATGTAGAGGTGGAGATGCTACCTCCGTCATTACGCCAGGAACGAGTCACTTTGCGGTTGAGCGATGCGCGCGACGCTGAATTTGCACTATCTATGATTGCCATGGCTCGTGAATATACACTCAGGGAGACAGACGGCGTATTTTCACTGACCATGCCTGTGCATGAATAGAGATGAATAACACAATGAGTTTATATAAATACAGTACTTCAGATATACGTAAGGCGGTTCTTTTTACGGTGATCCTGTTTTTCTTGCAGGGCCTCCCTGCAGTAGCGCAACAAACGGCGGTTCTTGCTTACGTCACCCAGCATTCAAAGGAGATCGTGAGCGATCTGCAATCACCAGCGCTTTCTGACGCCCTCATGCAACTGGTCGAAAACCGAAGACTGGAGGTTGCCTATGCGCCTGAATTGTTAGAAGGACAAACATCTGATTGCCAACGATTGCCTGGCGATGATCAAAAGGCGATGGAGTGTGTACTCGCTTCAAGTGGACTCGCCGCCAAAAGGCATCAAAATGGTGTCTATGTGATCCATAAACCGGAAAAAGAAAAGAAAGCTGATAAAGGGCGAATTGTCGGCAGTGTGAGAAATGCCGAGACCGGTACAATCCTAACGAGTGCGCACATTATGATAAAGGGGACGCCCCACTCGACGACCTCTGATCCTAAAGGAGCATTTCACATTAATCATGTGCCTCCAGGTGTATATAATGTGCAGGTGTCGATGATGGGATACGAAAAAATGGAGTTTTCTGGTGTCGAAGTTCATGCCGGTGAGGATAGCGAAATTGATTTAAATATGGTTGAAACCACGCTGCCCCTGGATGAAGTGCTGATAACAGACAGAAAGCGAAGAGGCCTTAATCTTCCCGATTCACTAGATCCACTAGCCTACCAGGGATTCCAACTGGGACGCGTCCGCGGCGGGTTGTTTATGAGCGCGTCGCCGTCAAAAGTGGAAGGCCTTCAGTTTAGTGGACTTGGATCTATGGCCAGAGATAGCCTACGGGGCGTCCAGTTTAGCGGTGTGTTTAACTCCGCCGAATCTGTGCAAGGAGCGCAATTTGGTGGGATATTCAACACCGTAACGGGAGATCTAAACGGCTCTCAATTTAGTGGTGTGTTGAATCAACTGGGGGGGGATTTGCAGGGAGGCCAATATGCCGGAACGTTTAACAAGGCGGGCAATGTCGGTGGTGTACAATTCGCTGGCGTGGCAAATCTTGCTGATGGACATGTGCGAGGAGTACAGGCAGCAGGCATTGTAAATGTTTCTGGCAATAAACAGGGGGCTCAGTTAGCAGGCGTTGCCAATAGAGCATTTGAACAGAGAGGTTTTCAAGGTGCTGGTATCATGAATCACTCAGTGAAAATGCGAGGGATGCAAGCAAGCGGAATTATTAATGTGAGTGCGAGTGATGCCCGAGGGATGCAGGCTAGTGGGATACTTAATGCAGTTGCCAGTGATCTCCGGGGTATGCAGGCGGCGGGGATTGTCAACTTTGCCGGTGGCCGAGTTCGGGGCACACAAGTGTCGGGCATCTTAAATGTGGCTGCCCATGTAGATAAAGGGGCGCAAATTGGACTCGTAAACTTATCTAAAACAAACAACGGGTATCCTATCGGGCTATTCAGCTTTGTACAGGAAACGGGCTTGAGGCTGGATACGTGGATCGATGATCGAGGGTTTGTTGTATCTGCGGCACGAACGGGAAACCGGAAATTTGCGAACTATCTGGGAGTCGGCGGTCCAACAGATAACACAGATAATGGTGCTATCATCGTTGGACTTGGTGGAGAATTTGTCCATGGTCAACGGCTTTATTCGACGATTGATGGACTCTATTATGCGATGGGCCTGGAAAACTCCGACTTTGATGAGCACATGGCCCAAATGCGGCTGTCTGTCGGATTCAAAGTAATTCCCTACCTGGCCGTCTTCGGTGGCCCAAGCCTGAATCTACTCCTATCAGATAATCCCGAAAGTACCATCCCTTTACCTAACCGAGTCATAGATCGAGGAGAGTGGGGATCTACCGACTACCGCTTCTGGGCTGGATTCACCGTGGGGCTAAGGCTTTCTACCAATCGATTGTATCCTGCAAATCAATGATCCATTCAGGGTTTTATGTCTAGATAACCCTGCGTAGAGGTTCTTAATAAGTCATGATTTTTAACGGCTGAAAAAAACCGTCCTGGGTGAGGTGTGTCCTTTTGGGCCTACATAAATCTTAAACATCAACAAAAATGAAACGCTATATACCGCCCTTTAACTTATATATAACAGCTTTGCTGTTTCTTTCCCTAAGCCTGGCTGCTTCAACCTACGCGCAAAGCTCGATCAACGGATATGTATCCGACGCGGCCTCTGGTGAGACTCTGCTCATGGCCAATATTGTTATTGCAGGCACTTCAACGGGGGTAGCTACCAATACGCTTGGGTATTACACCTTGTCTGGGTTGGAAGCCGGTACGTATGAGATTATCTACTCATACATCGGGTATAAATCGTTGAGGAAAGAGGTTACTTTATCGGATGGAGAGCAGCTTCGTCTGGATGTTAAGTTGCATGAAGAAGCAGTAATGACGCAAGGTGTCACAATCACTGCTGAGCGGGAAGACGAGGAAGAGCGCCTTCAATTAGGTGTCAGCCGCATGCCAGTGCGCATGGTAACTCAACTTCCTGCTATGTTTGAAGCGGATCTATTTCGATCCTTGCAGATGCTACCCGGTATCAAAGCAGCCAGTGATTTCTCTAGCGGCCTGATCATTCGAGGAGGCAGTCCCGATCAAACCCTTGTTGTACTGGACCGGACAACCCTATACAATCCGTCTCACTTCTTTGGATTGTTCTCTACCTTCAATCCAGATGCCATCAAAGACGTACAGATATACAAAGGGAATTACCCATCCCGTTTTGGAGGGCGGCTAGGTTCTGTTGTGGATGTATATAACAAAGACGGTAACCGGGAGACGATGCAAGGGAAGGTGAGCCTGGGAATGTTGGCTTCGCGGATCTCCCTCGAAGGGCCTCTTCAAAAGGGATCCTGGATGCTTGCTGCACGCCGATCAATGGTAGAACCCATCCTGGCTGTATTGAGGGAAACGGAAGAGGGCATACCCGACACGTTTTACTTTTACGATATAAACGCCAAGCTGAATTTCGATGCAAGCAAGAAGGACCGGTTCTCGTTAGGGTTATATACAGGAAAAGATAAGCTAGTGATGTCTCCTGTGGAAGACTTTGACATTGATTTGCCGTATGGAAACCGGGCAGCCAACCTGACCTGGACACACATCTTCTCTCCCAATCTCTTCGCAAATTTTACCGTTACTGGGTCGCAGTATTTCAACTTGCCTGAAATCAACGTCGGAGGGAGCGAATTTACCCGGACGAATACCATCGACGAATATGCATTCAGGGCTGATCTTGAATATGTCGCTGGCAAAAGGCATGTTTTTGAAGGTGGGTTTAAAGGCAGTGAATTGCGGTTTAAGCTGCAGGACCGAGGAGAAGGAGAAGGGAATTTTGATCTCCGGACCAACACGTTCTACGGCACGGCTTATTTACAAAATACCTGGAAGCCTTCACCGTTTTGGACCATCAAAACAGGAGCCCATCTACAGGTATTTACCATTAGTGATCATACTTCCGTTGAGCCTCGTATATCCATCGAGCATCAACCCAACCCGAGCCTTCGATTTCAAGCGGCTTACGGACGATATCACCAATTCTTTAGCCTCGCTTCGTTCTACTCCAATTCCGCTCTCGATATATGGTTAGCTTCTGGCCGGGGCGTGCAACCCTCTGAAGGCGATCAATATGGACTCGGAGTGAAGAAGTTATTTACTGGAGGATACCGCCTGGATGCAGAGGTCTACTACAGAACAATGCGCAACCTGTTTGAGCTGGATCCGAGAGTTCTTGACCCTGTCGGACTCGAATACAGGGATTATTTCCACTTAGGAGAGGGCTATGCATATGGTTTAGAGTTGCTGCTGGAGAAGAGCGAAGGCGACCTGACAGGATTTATTGGATACACCTATGGCGATACAAGGCGAAAATTTGCCGACACTAACCAGGGAGAGTACTACCCCCTCAGGTACGACCGTACCCACGAGTGGAACGCTGTGATGAATTACCGCCTTTCGCGTGCCTGGGGGCTGACCACAGCATTCTCCTACGCAACCGGCCAACCCTACACCCGCGCGCTTGGACGCGCTCAGTACGACGATCCCTTTACTTCTGGGGCCGTCGACCAGGTTGTTGTTGGAAGGGTAAATGCCTCTCGGTTGCCAGGCTATCATCGCCTGGACGTCGGGTTTACCCGGTACGGCCGTTTCTTCAAGTTCGGGGAGTCCGAATTGCAGATCCAGGTAGTCAACGCCTACAACCGCCGCAATGTCTGGTTTTACGAATACGACCTGGAAGTCAATCCCGTGGCCATTGACCCTGTGAGGATGCTTCCATTGCTTCCAAACATCAGCTACACCGTCTCCTTCTAATCCTCCCCTGCAAAGGGGAGGTGGCCCGCAGGGCCGGAGGGGGCCTTCTCACAGTCGCCCCGGCCATTGAGCCGGGGTCCATGCAGGCTGAAATATAATTGACCTGGCATGGATCCCTGATCAAGTCAGGGAAGACATACTCAAAACGATACCATGAATACAAATAAATACCTATTAGTTGCTTTAATCCTCGTCTTACCCGCCTGCGATTCCTACAAACAGGATGACTACACGCCTGAGTATGTAGTCGAGTCGTACCTCATCGCTGGTGAACCCTTGCCGGTTGTTAAACTCTCTCAAACCTCTACCATTAACGCTGCGTATCGATTTGAGGACTATGCGGTTGAAGGGGCCTCTGTTATGATCACCCTAATGAACGATGCGGGCCAGGTGGAAGAGACCTTTAGATACATGGCTGCAGAAAGAGGTGTGTACGTACCCCTGGTTGAGCATGAGGTGCTTCCTTTACGGCGGTATGGGCTTCTGGTACAACCGCCAGAAGGAGCCGATGTGATTACGGCTTCGACTGTCGTCCCTGATATGTTCTTTATTGATGCGTTGGGCGTGAGTACTATCGTTTACCAGGATGGGGATGCCCTGGCTTTTGACATCTCCCAAAGTACGTATCCGGGACGGTCAGCCATTTATATCAACAAGGTGGAGGCGGTTGATACGTCCTATGCACTGACGCCGCTGTATCAAGATCTTGTAGATGATGGAGAGTTGACAAAGGAGGATCTCATTGATAATTCCTCTGGCATCTTGAATGAAGCTAATTTTCAGCCGGCATCCGATAATATGTTGACCGTGATTGTGCCCTGGATTGGCATTGCCTTTTACGGTCCCAATAACCTGGTCGTGGATGCGATTGATGACAATGTGTTCGACTTTGTTCGTTCCATCGAAGAAAACGGTGCGCGTCCACTAGGTGAACGGGAGAACGTCATTGATCATGTCGAAGGAGGGCGAGGCATCTTTGGAAGCCTTGCTCGGGCACGCGTTCAGATAATGGTAAACCCTCAGTAGGTGTGTGCGGTAACGAACACATTTGCTTCAGGAACGAACACACTTACGCCGAATAGTGTGTTAATTGATGCGATTTTGGCATAAAAGAATGAATGGCATAGCTTTAGAAAGAAGCTATGCCATTCCCTTTTACATGGATCCGAAGAAACGGCCCGAATCATGGATGTCTTGAAGAGCTACATTAAAGTCGCAATCCGTACACTGCGCAGGCACTCGGCTTATTTTGCATTGAATATTACCGGGTTATCGCTGGGGATGGCATGCTGTATTCTTATTGGGTTGTATGTTTTCGAAGAGCTCAGCTATGATCAATTTGTGCCAGACGCGGATAAGGTCTTTCGGATAGCACTCGATGTGAACGTTCAAGAACTGGAGACTGAAACAGCCTTTACGCCAAGACCGCTGGTTCCTACTTTCATCAGTGAGTTTCCGGAAGTTGAAAGTGCAACACGACTTTGGACCGATCCTTCTGGCGACATGGTGATTCGATATGGGGAGCACGCTTTTCCAGAAGGAAGGGTCTTCTTTGGTGATTCCTCTTTCTTCAATGTATTTGGTTTTGACCTCTTGCAAGGAGATCCACAGTTGGCTCTAAAAGAACCCTGGTCGATTGTCTTAACCGAATCGGTGGCAGAGAAATATTTTGGAGATACAGATCCGGTTGGTGAGGTCATTCATCTCCGCGAGCCGTCGGACAGGGATATTTTTGAATATACCGTTACAGGAGTGATGGTCGATGTGCCGGCTAACTCGCATCTTGATTTTGATTTCCTGGCTTCATTTTCAACCCAGCGCCAGAGCCAGTCGCAGAATTGGCTTGCCTTAGGGGTCTATTCATATGTGAAGTTAAGCGATCCGGGGGAAGCAGGGCGGTTTGAAGATAAATTGCCTGATCTCTTTCGAACGCATAGTAGTACCCAGTTGATTGAGACCTTTGGAGCGTCTGCGGCTGAGTTTGAAGCTGCCGGAAATAGCTACGCGTATTTTCTTCAACCCCTTACTGACATTCATCTGCATTCTCAACTAGACAATGAAATAAAACCAACAAACGACATCCGCATCGTGTACGTGTTTATTCTCATTGCTCTATTCGTGCTCATCGTTGCTTGTGTTAATTTCATCAATTTGTCTACCGCATTAGCACCAAGGAGAAGTGCTGAAATTGGTGTCCGCAAAACCATGGGCTCTCATAGGGTTCAGTTGATCTTTCAATTCTTAACAGAGTCTGTTCTGTTGAGCCTGTTGAGTATTTGCATTGCAGTCGTATTAGTAGGTATGGTACTCCCGTATTTTCGAATAATATCGGGAAGTGCCTTAGTGCTCGATGGTTCCGTATTAAAAGTATTAGGCCCCGTCTTGTTAGGATTAAGTATTCTTGTAGGATGCATTGCTGGGGCATATCCTGCTGCTTACCTCTCTGGTTTCCAGCCCCTGGCTGCATTAAAAGGGGGCAAGAGCAGTAAAGGACCTGGCTTATTGAGAAATACACTCGTGGTTTTTCAATTCAGCATCGCAACGATGTTGATTGCCTGCACAGCGATTGTATATAGCCAGATGCACTTTATGGCCTCGAAGAATCTAGGGTACACGACAGACCAGGTGGTGTATTTAGAAGGCGCTGAGGTTTTAGGGCAGCAGGCAGAACTTTTTCGAGAGCAGGTTCGAGCTTTACCAGGTGTCGAGTTTGTGACCAATTCTGAACAAGTACCCGGCCGTTCAATGAGGCAGGCGACGTTCAAAATACAGGGTGAACCAGGGGACCGTTCGTTGTTGTTAGACTACACCTATATCAGTTATGATTTTGTTGAAACGTTTGGGATGAATCTGGTACAGGGAAGATCTTTGTCAAGAGCCTACAGTACGGATTCACTGGCTGTATTGCTCAATGAATCAGCTGTCAAACAGTTGGGGATTGAAGAGCCTATTGGGCGTCAATTGGAGTGGCCAGGGGAATCTGTGTACACCATTGTGGGTGTGGTAGAGGACTTCCATGCGGCGTCACTCCATCACGAAATAGGACCCCTTGCTCTCATTGGGCCCGATCCAAGGAATACGAATCGGCCAAACTTAATGGTTTCTGCGCGTCTTCAAGGAGGAGATATAGAGCAGACGATGCAGGCCATTGAAGGGATTTGGAATCAGTTCGCTCCAGATGCACCGTTTGTGCATTCCTTTCTAGATACTTCGTTAGCCCAGCTTTACGAGAACGAGCAGAAAATGAGCCGGCTCATCATGTTGTTTACTCTACTTGCTCTTACCATCGCCTGTCTGGGTTTGTTTGGCTTGGCCGCATACATGGCGGAGCAACGCACCAAAGAAATGGGTGTTCGGAAAGTGCTGGGCGCCTCAGCATGGAGTATTGTGTTATTGCTCACATGGGATTTCAGCAAGTTGATTGTCCTGTCCATTCTTATTGCAAGCCCCATTGCTTTCATTATGATGAATTCTTGGCTCCAGTCCTTTGCCTTTGCAATAGAATTGGGCATTGGTATGTTCATCTGGTCCGGAATGATTGCATTGTCGATCGCTCTGGCGGCTATTAGCTACCAGGCGATCAAAACAGCACGAACAGACCCCGTGCATGCCTTGCGTTATGAGTGAATGGATGCAGAATCAAAAGCCATGCAGTAGGTTCATTCCCCGTCTGCCCTGGTTTTGATCACCACAACCCCATTTGCTCCACGCCGCCCATAAGCAGATGTTAAAGCCCCGTCTTTCAAAACGGTTATTTCAAAGATGTCATCGGGATCAAGGTCGTACAATACGCCGTCCTTGGTTTCCGTAGGTGTCCCATTAACGACATAAAGAGGGGGGGCGTCATCCGAATCACGGCCGATTATGTCAATTCGAATGCCACCGCCTTCTAGTTCAACGACATCAACTCCAGGGATATAGTCCTTAAGTAAATCAAAGGCTGAATTGGAAGAAGAAGGATAGGTAGACGTATTGTTGTCAGTGTTTAGTTGACTGGATATTATTTCTGATTCTTCGGGTTGTGTGGTTGTTTTACATCCGCCCATGGCCAGCACAAATAAGAGAAAAAAGGCCAAGAGCAGGAAGTTATTTCCATGAATTGCACGCATGATAGGTATCTCCCTTTTTACAGAGAGTGTATTCAAATGCCTTGCCTGATCGAGTCAACTTGGCTATACTAAGTACAAACACACACAAATCTGATGGGTTGTGTGTTTGGTTTCTTGTTTCTGGTTTCTTGTTGAGAAGCAGGTTTTTACCGTGGAATCAACTAGAAACGAGAAACCAGAAACAAGAAACCGATCAAATGAATCGGCCAGAATTCATTTGATCGTACTGAGTGTATATTCGTATTCCACATACATTTTATTCTATCTATGAAGCCGCTATCAACCTTTTTTTGTGTACTTCTTATTCTTTGCATACTTCCTGTAACAGCGTTTGCTCAATCCATCCAATCGGCAACAACGGGTCTAGGTTTTGGAGCCTCTTCTGCAACTAACGGTGATGATATATTTGTTGGAGCAGCCGCAATAGGGTGGCCCCGGGGAGATGAGCCAGCAGGCACCGTGTACCATTATACGAGAGATGAGGAGGGGGCATGGACCGAGGCTGGACGCATTCAAGCCTCTGATGCGCAAATCGGTGACTTTTTTGGAAGGTCAATATACCTGAAAGACTCTATGCTGTTAATCGGCGCTCCCGGTGTTGCCAGGGTGTATGTCTATGAGAAAAACGAAAACGGTGAGTGGGTTGAGACAGGTTCAGTAAAGCCTTCTAACGCTGGTGATAAGATCGATTTTGGGGGAACCTATGCACGAGGTGGATATCGCACCAATACAATAGCGATGGCAGGCGATCGGATCGTGGTATCTGCTTATCCGCGGGTTGATTTGGATCTCCGATCGGGGAGATATGCGGTCAACGAGTCGGGCGGAGCTGTTTACGTATTTAAGAAAGAAGGAGAGGAGTGGGCCCAGGAATCTGTGTTGACCAGTGATGAAGCCGAAGGGAATGGGTTTGGTTTTTCGCTTGTCGCGTCTGGTAATCGAATAGTAGTAAGTGCACCAGGTACAGATAATGGAAAAGGAGCCCTTCATTCCTATATACTTCATGACGGTACCTGGAAGCATTCCGTCATAGATCCCGGGAGTGAGTTGGAATCCGGCAGTTTATACGGCCTCGGGCTTGCACTTCATGGCGACAACCTCTATGTGTCTGCACCTGGCTTTGATCGGACAGGTACGGTGTTCTCTTTTAACTGGTCAGAACAAGCAATGGGTTGGGATCAGGCGTACCGGCTGACGTTGCCAGTTGTGGCTGCAAACAATCGTAGAGGAGGGTTGGGGACAGATATAGCCGCATCCGCTCGGGCGCTTTTGGTCAATGGTCCAAACAGCACCGTGTATGCCTACCAGATATCATCTGATGCATCGACGTGGGAAAGTATGCACGTCCTCACTTCACCAAATGAACGAAGCCAAAGGGCCTTTGGGGTTGGCCTCTCTGTTGCTGACGATTTAGCCGTGATTGGTTCTCCCAATGCAGACTATCAGGAAGGCATTGCGACCGTTTTTGAAAACGACGGTGAACTTGGTACCTGGGAGCCAACAGGGATGTTAATCAGCGAAACCAATCGTTTGACCTCTGTTACTGGCGATAAGGTGCAGTGTGAGGAAGGGAAGGCCGGCTTGTTTGATTGTGAGAAAGTAGACCTGCTCTCATTCATCTCTCTACAAGAACTCTCTCCAAATCGTGGCGCTAAAATGACGGATATCTGGGGATGGGAAGATCCTGCTACCGGAGCTGAATATGTATTGCAAGGACGTGAGGATGGTGTTGCGTTTGTAAATATCCAGGACCCATACAACCCCGTGTATGTAGGCCAACTCATGAAAACAGAGGGATCCCCTGGTAGCAATTGGCGCGATGTTAAAGTCTATAATAACCATGCATTCATTGTTGCAGATGGCGCCGGCTTGCACGGTTTGCAGATCTTTGACCTCACCCAGCTACGTGATGTTAAGCCAACAGACATGCCCGTTGACTTCGAGGAAACCGTCCATTACGACGGTATTGCAAGCTCACACAACATCGTTATCAATGAAGATACTGGATATGCCTACGCTGTAGGTAACGATTCTGGTGGGGAGTCGTGTGGCGGGCAACTGCATATGATCAATATCCAGGATCCCCGTAACCCCACGTTTGAAGGGTGTTTCATTTACGAAGGGGGCCGAGGCACCCACGACGCGCAGTGTGTCATCTATCGGGGCCCGGACGACAGGTATCAGGGGAAAGAGATTTGCCTGAACTCAAATGGATCAGCCTTTATCCTGGCTGATGTGACGGACAAAAAGAATCCCGCTACGATTTCGCATACCACGTACCCCAATCTTGCCTATACGCACCAGGGGTGGCTATCTGAAGATCATCGTTACTTCTACATGAACGATGAGTTAGACGAGTTAAACGGCAGTGTAAGCAACACCCGTACGCTGATCTGGGATATTGCAGAATTGGACGATCCTGTGTTGGCAAAAGAATACTTCTTCGATTCTAAAGCGAGCGATCACAACCTGTACATACAAGGCAATTACCTATATGCGTCAAACTACCAGGCTGGCCTTCGCATTCTGGATATATCGGACCCCATCAATCCGGTCGAAGTCGCTAAATTTGACACGGTGCCTTATGGTGAGGATGTACCGGGCTTCGGTGGGTCATGGAGCAACTATCCGTACTTTAAAAGCGGTGTAATTGCTGTGAGCAGCCGTGCAGAGGGGTTGTTTATCGTCAAGAAGCAGGAGATTGATCTGTAATCTCCACCAATGGGACCTCATGAGGAATCCGTATCAGGAAGGTTGTGCCTTCCTGGGATTCCTCAAGGGTTAGGCTGCCATTATGACCCTCGGTGATAATGTCATAGCTCAAGCTGAGCCCTAACCCTGTTCCCGATCCTGTCGGTTTCGTCGTAAAGAACGGCTCAAAAATCTGGTGCTTGATGTCCTCAGGAATACCGATGCCGTTATCAGAAATTCGAATTTCTTGATGGTCTCCCGATAACTCTGAACGGACGGTTATGCGTGGTGCAAAAGAGTCTTCTTCTTTTTTCGATCGCTCTGTTACAGCATCCACTGCATTTTCCAGGAGGTTAACCAAAACACGCTGCAAGTCACCCAGGTTCACAACAGCCATTCTTCTCTGATTTTCAATGTGTTTTTCAAAATCGATGTTTAAACCACCGCTCCGATTCACGGCCATCTGAGAAACCAATTCAACGGATTCTTTAAGCATCGCATTGAGGTCAGCTTCTGTTTTTTGTCCTCTTCCACCTGATGCATGTTGCATGAGAGAGACAACGATTGAGTCGGCTCGTTGACCATGCTTGAGGATGCTTTTGGAATTAAACCGTAGGTCGTTCAAGATGTCTTTCAGATCATTCAAATCTCCATTAGCGGCACGATCTGTTTTTTGTTCTAACTCTTCTGCAAGTTCGTCTATGAGTTGTTCATTGATGGTGGAGAAGTTGGTAACGAAATTGAGGGGATTCTTGATCTCATGGGCAATACCCGTAGCCATTTTGCCCAGGGAGGCCATTTTTTCTGCGTGAATAAGTTGTCCCTGTGTTGTAGCTAGTGTTTCTAACGACTGTTCTAACTGAACATTCTTCTGCTGAATCTCTTCCGATTGCCGCAGGATTTCCTGGGTACGATCTTCGATAATGTCTTCCAGACGCAAGTTACGCTTTTGTAGCTGAGCCGTACGAATTCGAATCATTCCATAAATGAATCCTATGCCCAGTAGCGCATAGATGCCATAGGCCCACCATGTTCGATACCATGGAGGGAGCAAGGTGAATGAAAACGTGGCTTCTTCACTGAATTCGTTGTAGATATTCCGTGCCCGCACCCTAAACGTATAGTCATTTTCAGGCAGGTTGGTATAGTCTTTTGTTGTCTCATTGGTCCAATCTCCCCATTGTTTATCAAAGGGGTCCAGGCGGACCTGGTACATATTCTGTTCTGAAAGATCAAAGCTCGTTGTCGCATATTCAAAGCGCAGTGCGTCGTCTACGTAATCTAGCACAGGGGTGATTGCCCCATCATGCATACCCCCAAAAATGAGGGAATCGTTTCGCACTTTTGTACTCCTGATGTGGGAAGAAAACGAGAAGGTGTGCTGTTGTTGGACTGCAGGGTCATAACGAACCAGGCCTGTATCGCCTCCAAACCAGATCACTTGTGATTCATCATCTGGGAGGATAGAGCGAATCATTCCTAAATTTTGATTCGCTTTTGAGAAAGGGGTGTGCGTCCAGGAAAAGGCCTCTCCATTTGGTTTGAGCACACCTAATTTGCCTTCTATAAAACCACCCGAGCGAATCCAGTATTGTCCTCTAGAGTCTATGGCATATCGAAAAATTTGGGTAGACTCGAAGGGTTCTCCAAACGAATGGTCAGGCTCGAAGGTCTGGCTCTCTTGATTAAATGAACGAAGGCCTTCTGTAGTGGCAAATCGAATCTCAGAGCCGATCATGAGAGGCATAACGATGCCTTCTGCAAGGCCATGGTCGCCGGCATACGTAGTAATGATTGGAGTAAATTCGGGCACATTATCCTTCGGAGGCTTTTCTACGAAGAGGGTGCCGTGATTATCCGTGCCGAGCCATAAATTACCCTCTTCGTCTTCTACGGCAGAACGGACAGATACACTAATCCCATTATATGCTCCCTTGTAGGTCCACGTACCGCTTTCTCTTGTTAATAGGCCAAGTCCATAAGTGAGCCCCACATAAACACGATCCTTGTCTGACGGCGATTGGTATAAATGGTATGCCGCGCTAGAGCTCAACGCTTCGAGAAGGGTAACTGTCCCGTTTTGAACTATATAGAGGCCGTTGCTGGCGCCAACTAAAAGTCCGTCTACAACGGATGCAAGTCCCCATATATGGGATACAATCTCAGGGAGGACTGAAAACGTAGGGTGCTCTCCGGGCTCGGTTGCTGGCACCATTTTATACAAATTCTGATTTGTACCTATATACAGTTCATCGTTGTATTTGGCGATGGTTTCGATATTTCCATCAAAGCTTTCGCCCTGATTGTATACTGAAAATGGTGAGGGGATCTCGATTCTTGATATGCCATTATTGAGACCAAGCCACAATCCATTCTGATTATCCAGGTAGGCCTTTTTTACATCATTGGTGTTGAGCCCATCCGACTCCTCGATAGTTTGTATGACTTTACCTGTGCCGTCTATTTGTACAACACCACCCCGGACGAAGGTAAGCATGTAGGTGCTATCAGGTAACAATACACCATGTGAAGGCTGTCGGAGTTGTTCAATGAGGAAGGGGTCGGCCTCGCTTTCAAATCGATTAAAGGTTGAACCATCATGCAAGAATAAGCCATTTCTGATTGTTACAGCCAAAAACTGATCATTACCATAGGGGAGTAGTACCGGCACCTGCCATGTTGCAAAGGTTTCTCCACCCGGCATGAGTTGCAGTGAATCCTCTTCCATAACCAACATCCCCTTGCCCATCTCCTGAACATACAGCGTGTTGTTTATTAAACTCGATAGGGAAAATCGATTGCCTTCCGTTGGCTTCCAAATCTTGATTCGATCTTCCTCTGTATCGGCTTCAAGGTTGTACCGAATGATTTTGGTGAAGGACTGAAAATAAACACCCTCTGTGTTAGCAAACGTGCGCCAGACGATACCCAGCTTTTTTTCCTCTTCTGGAAGCAGAGAGAGCATAGAGGCATAGTGCATGGATCCAACAGAGTCTGGCTTTAGATAACCAATCTCATCTATTGCACCCACATAGATCGTCCCGTTGGAGTCCTTATCTATAGAAAGTGCAAACGAGCTATTAGCAGTTGGGATAACGCGCCATGAAACGCCATCGTATTCAACCGGGCCAGGGTTCGTCGCAAAATACATCAGGCCCCGGTCGTCTTGCACAAGATCCCAAATTTGGTTGTGGGCGCCGTACTCTTTTGCTGTATAGTTTTGGATGTAAGGAAGTCCGAGTTCGCCGTTCGAGGATGTTTGGGTTTGTCCTGCTGTAGGAATACTGGTGGTCAAGCAAGCTGAACAGAGAAGAATGAAACCGGGGAATAAACGATGCATGGTTTTATAGATGCTAGGGTGGAGGCCTATAATCTATAAAATGGATCTAAATAATTACAGAGGTTAGATATACTCCGTTCTAATCAAGTTCGTTTGAACGGATCTAAGATTGCCAATCGATTTATGCCATCGAGTGCAGCAATTTTATAGGATTCAGCCAGGGTTGGGTAGTTGAATACTGTATCGACGAAATAGTCGACCGTGCCCTCAAACGCCATGACCGCCTGGCCGATGTGTATGAGTTCGCTGGCTCCCTCGCCGATAATGTGTACGCCCAACAGTTTGCGCGTGTCAATGTGAAACATCAGTTTCAGGAGGCCATCGCTGTCGCCAAGGATTTGGCCGCGAGCCACTTCGCCATAGTTGGCCTTTCCTATTTCATAGGGGATCCCTTCATCCGTGAGTTCTTCTTCCGTTTTCCCAACAGTCGAAATTTCAGGAATGCTGTAAATACCATACGGGAAGAGCTCTGGAATCGTATCTGTATTTACACCAAAAGCATGGCAGCTAGCCAGCCGGCCTTGCTCCATAGAAGAGGAGGCAAGGCTTGGGAAGCCAATAACATCCCCGACTGCATAGATGTGTTCTACATTGGTTTGGTATTGGTCGTTTACCTTAAGCCGGCCCCTGTCATCAGCCTTCAAACCAGCACTATCAAGATTAAGTGACCACGTTGCTCCCGTTCTTCCAATACTGTAGAGCGCTTTGTCTGCAAGGATCTTTTTACCGCTTTTTAAACTGATGCGAACACTTTCTCTGTCATCCGTGAACATTTCTATATCACTCACTTCTTCGCCCAACCGGAAGGTAACCCTTCGTTGTCTCAGGTGATAAATAAGGGTATCTATGATTTCTGCATCCACAAAAGAGAGCAACTTCTGCCGTTTGTCTACAACAGTCACCTTCACGCCGAGTGCTGCAAAAATACTGGCATATTCCAACCCAATCACTCCTCCTCCAACAACGATCAGCGTACGCGGGATTTGGTTCAGCTTAAGGATGCTGTCACTAACAAAGACATTTCTGCCATCGAAGGGAATACCCTCTGCGCGAGTAGCCGATGTGCCCACGGCAAGCACGATGTAACGCCCGGTAATATTCCGAACTCCTGAACCGTCTACCAGCTTCAACTGAATCGTATGTGGGTCCACGAACGATCCTTCTGCATTATGAATCTCGACTCGGTTACGCGCAAGCTGATGCCGGGTAACGTCGATTTCATTATGGATAACATGATCCGTCCGAAAGAGCAGGTCATCGATGGTGATTTTTTCCTTAACAACGTAAGATTGTCCGTACACATTGTGCTGGCGGTAGCCGGACAAATAGATAGCTGCTTCTCGAAGTGTTTTACTAGGAATCGTCCCCGTATTTATACAAACGCCTCCAACAACTGCCTTTTTCTCCACCATGGCAACACGTTTTCCTAGCTTTGCAGCCTGAATCGCCGCCTTTTGCCCTGCTGGACCTGAACCAATAACAATCAGATCGTAATCAAATTCTTGGACTTGCATATAGCTACTAAATGGTTTCGGGTTACGGGGTTCGTGTTTCGTGTTTCGCATTGCGTTGAGTTTTAAAGCATCCATAATGCCCAAAACCAGAAACCAGAAACGCGAAACCAGAAACCAATCAAATAAAAACAGGGGTTTTATTTGATTGCATAGTAGGGATCGTACAAAGAGTATACTCTCTTTTTAAGTAAGAAAATACTTTGGTGGTCTTATGAGTATAGAAAGTAGGGAACGTAGGGCTAAAAAATAAACCCTAGAAACCAACTTTGTAAGTGAGAGTCAATTACTCAAGATTTATGCAACCCATCTCTATAAGCAGCTTTATCCAGCTTTGCTTTAGCGCCTCAAGTTATGTATGAAATGTGTTCTGTTTTTTCGTAGGAGTACGCTCCTATTTCTAGTCTTTTTAATTGGATTTACCGTCTCACCAGCATGGTCTCAGGTACATACGATTAGTGGATTCATAACCGACATAGATAGCGGTGAGAAGCTGATTGGTGCAAACATTTTTGTTGTAAACAAAAGCGCAGGGACCGTAACGAATAACTACGGTTTTTATAGCCTAACCTTACCCCCAGACTCACTCTATATACGCATTTCCTATCTGGGCTTTCAAACCCGAAACTTCGAGCTAGATTTAACGGCGGACATTGAACTGAATGTTGAGTTATCGCCCGAAGCAGTGAGTCTTGAAGGCGTGGAAGTTGTTGCAGAGCGGATAGAAAACGATGTGCTGTCGACACAGATGAGCTCGATCGATGTGTCGATCAAAGAAGTCCAGACCTTGCCGGCCATTTTCGGAGAAGCAGATATACTAAAGACCTTGCAATTGCTGCCCGGCGTTCAGGCTGGTAGTGAGGGAAGTAACGGGTTTTATGTCCGTGGTGGCGGCCCTGATCAGAATTTGATCCTACTGGATGGAGCGCCAGTTTACAACGCAAGTCACATCTTCGGATTCTTTTCTGTCTTTAACCCTGAGGCGCTGCAAAACGTTACGTTGATCAAAGGAGGATTTCCTGCCAGGTATGGAGGCCGGCTTTCATCGGTAGTTGATATTAGCATGAAAGAAGGGAATCTAAAGACATTTGAGACGGACGGAGCGCTTGGCCTTATCTCATCGAAGCTGACCCTTCAGGGGCCTATTATACGAGATAAGATGTCGTTTATTGTCTCTGGCCGCCGAACGTATATAGATTACATTGCCCGTCCGTTTATTCGCTCCAATGAAGGTGAAGATGCCATATTCTTTTTCTATGATCTAAACGCCAAGGTCAACTATGTGGTGAATGATAAAAGCCGGATATATGGCAGTGTTTATGCCGGCCAGGATAAGTTTGGGGCTTCTTTTGAGGATTCTTTTGAAAGCGGATCGGAAAATTTCAGAGGCAATCTGGATTGGGGTAATCTCACAGCTACGCTTCGGTGGAATTATCTCTTCAGTAATCGATTGTTTGCCAATACATCGTTTATTTATAGCAAGTATCGATTCAACACATTGACGCGCATCATTGAAGAATTCAACAATGGGGGAGTTGCTTCGGAAGTGTTTAACCAGATCTCGTATCGATCGGGTATCGAAGACTGGACAGCAAAGATTGATCTGGACTACCGCCCATCGCCTGATCACTACATTCGATTTGGTGCAAATGCAATCAGGCATGCCTTTACCCCTGGGATTGGGAGGTTTCAGTTTGAAGAAACCGGTGAAATACCCATAGATACAGAATTAACACCAGACACTGAGGTCTTTAAAGGGACCGAGTACTATGCCTACATAGAAGATGATCTGAACATCGGTGCTCGGGTTAAAGCGAATCTAGGCGCTCACTTTTCTGGAATGGCTGTTCAAGGTACCAACTACACGTCAATTCAGCCAAGAGTAGCGTTGCGGTATCTGGTTGGCCCAAGCCTTTCAATTAAAGCCTCTTTCGGTACGATGCAGCAGTACCTACATTTATTGAGCAACTCGGGAATAAATCTGCCAACAGATTTGTGGGTTGCTGCAACCGAACGGGTAAAGCCACAAAATGCCTGGCAGGCAGCCGGCGGTGTAAACTATGCGTTCCAGGATGCCGCCTATGAGTTGAGTGTTGAAGGATACTACAAAGGCATGAAAAACCTGATAGAGTTTCGGCCAGGTACCAGTTTCCTGGCAACAAATCAAGATTGGCAAGACAAGGTGGAAGTTGGCGATGGATGGTCGTACGGAGGGGAAGTTTTCCTGCAGAAGAAGTCGGGCAGAACCACGGGGTGGATTGGCTATACGCTTTCCTGGACGGAGCGGGAGTTTGAGGGATTGAATCAAGGACGCGTCTTCCCTTATCGGTATGACCGCCGGCATGATATCTCTGTAGTTGTTACTCATAAATTGAAGGAGAACCTGGATATCGGGATGACGTGGGTGTACGGTACCGGGAATGCTATTACCCTGGCGACGGCGCGATTCCAAAATGCCGACCAAACCGACTTTAACTTTCCAGACAACCTGTTAGGATATGGGGGGAGGAATTCATATCGCATGGATCCCTATCATCGGCTTGATTTAGCCTTTAATTGGCACAAGGACCGAGCCTGGTATAGCAAGACAGGGTCTAGCACCCTGTCTGTAAGCATATACAACACCTACAACAGAAAGAATCCGTTTTTCATCTATGGGACAAGCGAATTCCAGGGCGATCCATTCCTCGGATTTGACCCATCTCGGATTGTCTATCGGTATCGCCAGGTAAGCCTGTTTCCGATTCTACCTTCTATCTCTTACCGGTTTCATTTTTAGTAGCGATTGAATATGCGCACACAAATCAACAGTTTATATCTATTCATGATCGCAAGCTTTACAGTTCTTGTTGGCTGTGAAACGGTTATTGATGTCGAGTTACCGCCCCACGAACCCAGGCTTGTTGCGAACGGTTTTTTTACCCAGGATTCTACTTGGGATGTTCGCGTTTCGGAGTCCATTTCATATGCGACTGATGGCAGGGCGCCCTACGTAACAGACGCAACGGTAGAAATTTGGAGGGAAAACAATCTGCTATATACACTCGATAATATTGGGGGAGGACGCTATCGAAGTGATCAACAACCTGAGCCGGAGACAGCATACACCATACGAATTGCTGCTCCAGGGTTGGATGGGATTGAAGGCACTAGCTTTATTCCTCCAGGGGGTGCCATTGAATCTATCAGCGCAAGGTTTAAAGACAATCAAGTCTCCTTTGAAAGCGAAATTGATTTTACTGTGACAATCCAGGATCGTCCCGATTCAGATGATTATTATAACATACGAGTGATAGCAGTCGGTGAACGGGAGGAAGCTGAACTAGAGGACGGCAGGAATTATGCGGCCTGGAGAGACTCATCGTACACGCCCATATTTACGCGTGATCTGGCATTTACTGAGGATCCTCTCGAAACAGAGCGATTGAATTTCTTCAATGATGCTTTTTTTACAGATGAGCTGTTTCAGGGGCGATCATACGATTTGAAATTTTCGATCTTTCCCAAAATCGTTGACAAGCTCCCGATCGATACATGCAGATATTATGTGCAGCTTCTTACAGTGTCTGAAGAGTTTTATTTCTATCAGCTTACTGCCTCACAGCAAAGAGGTACAGATCAAGATCCGTTCTCTGAACCCGTTGATGTATTTTCTAACTTGACCAGTGGATTTGGTATTTTTGCCGGGTATCACTCTCAAGTTCTGGGCGCTACTGTACAACAACAATAGATTGTGTGTTCACGTAGTTTCCTGCTGCAAGGCGTAATATATACGCTCCGCTAGGTAAGCCCTGAGAATCCAACCGGACACTGTGCTTTCCTGCCGGCATGGAGGTGCTTACAAGGGTACGGATCTCTCTGCCAACCATATCATAGAGGGTAAGTGTAACCTCATCTTGATCAGGCAGATCATACCGGATGGTCGTTTCAGAGTTGAAGGGGTTGGGGTAGTTAGGATGCAGCGCATGCACTAGAGGGATATCTGCCGCGTTTTCATTTGATGTTGTAATTTCGCGTTCAATACCTACTTTGTACGTGCCGCTGCTATAAACCTCTTTTATGCCAGGGCCTTTTGCCTCAATCACATACAAGCCACCCGAGTGAACATGCTCGGGGATGACAAATTCCCATCGAATGGTTATTTCCTGGTCTGGATCAAGCGTCGGTATGATATACGTTGGAGGGGATACAAAACTAAATAGAGAGTCGGCACTGAGTGTCAGGGTAAGATTATTTGCCGGCTGGCGCCCGGTGTTGCCAACCGTGACGATAAATTCAGTCAAACTACCCGGTGCTACTTCCTGCGAGGCAGGGTAGTGAGCATGTATAGCGATAGCAGCCTCATTCAGGCCAGAAAGATTAAGTTTGATTTGTTGTGCAAGGAGGCTAGTATTGATGAGCGATTGTGCAACCGAATCACGTTGACTGGCCAGGTCCGTGGGGGCAACGGGTTGCAATCCTGCGTAACGCAATAGGTCGATGTACATTTTAATACGGTGCTGCAGGGTGGTAATTCGAGCTTCCAGCAACGATTCATACGTGGCCTTCAGAGAGGGATTACTCCCTACAACCTGCTCTGCAGCCGCCCATACATCTCCTTGAAAAGCGGAGACAAACGATTCGTATTGACGGTCAAATTCTACAAGGTCGTCAAGTAGGCTAATCACCACGTTTCTTTGCCCTTGTTGTGCAAACCAGACGGCTTCATCCAATTGAGTCAGGTAGTCTTGTTCATCTAGACTGAGTATGCTCTCTACTTCTGGTTCTAAGGGTTCGGTATGTTGTACTGCAACCTGGTTCGAAATGAGGCTATCCGGATGAAAGGATTTAATAGCGCCGGCTTGTCCATACTCGTGCAATTTGGAAATTCCAGATCCGGTATAGATGAGTGCCTTGGCGGACTGATCAAAGGAGGTTGATAATACTATGTTCGACACGCTGTTAAGGGATGTATAGCTGGCTTGTGAACTGATTAATACAGCTATTTGCTGGGCAGCAAGAATAGAACCTGCTGCGAGTTGCAAGCTATCCGATTGTTGAACCGCCTGCCTGGTTAGGTCCTGGCTTTGTGAGCTTACGCTTGGGGAGGTTGAAGAAAGTAGTTCCTCAAAGGCATCGGAGAAGGTGCCTTGAACATTGAGTAGAGAGGACCGATCTGCTATAGTTTGTATAAAGGGTTGGGTTTCAGGAATATATAAGTCCTCTAATAAGGATTGGTTGGCTTCTATCTTGAAGCGATCACGATCAGTCTGGTTGGTATATTCTCTAGAGAACCGCGTCCCCAATCCCGGATCAAATACGGCATCTTCAAGAATACTATCAAACATGAGAAGACTCGCACGCAGGTATGAACGATGGTAAGGCGCCGGTGTGAAGGCCGTAGCGTATTTGACAGGCGTGTTAACCGTCATCTCGTAAATGAGGGAATCCACGTACAGAAGCACGGCGTGCAAAGCGGATTCAAGGTTTGGATCGGCAGTATCTGTTAGTTGAGCGCGAGATAGAGAGAGGAATTCATGTGACGTAAGATACACTTCAAGCACATTGAACAGGGTTTCAGCTTGCTCATGACTCATATAGATTGCCTCATCTAACAAGCGTTCCATCAGCGCGGTAGCGAGGTAGGTGCGCTGCATGGTATTAATGACCTGGTCATTATTGGATGTCAGCGAACTAAGCCATGCACGAAGTTGACTATCCAGTTGCTCAAGATTGTAAAGCGGCCCGGTAGAGACATTCCCTGGCTCACCTTCAAGCAAGTCTGTGCTAATAGAAAAATTAGAAAGACTGCTTAAGATCTCGAACTGATCAACGGCCAGGCTTTTGGGGACGAGTATCTCAAGTGCTTCGCTATCTATAATAGGTAGCGTATGTTGAATGGCGACGGGGTCTTCAACTCCTTCAATCGCCTCTGTAAATTCAGTTACAAGCTGGTAATTTCCCTGCCCATATTGCCCCTGAATGGAGAACCCACCCTGGCCGTCCGTTGATGTCGACTCAATGAATACGTCGGACTGGTAAATTTTGATGGGCTCCTGTACAAGAGGGATTTGTAGGATGGCTCCGTCCTTGCTGATGACGAGATCTTTCAGTGTTCCACTAAGTGCACTATTGACGTCAAACTGCCGGCATACCCAGCTAGACAAGGCACTATTGTCATCCATGGCCTGGATACAGAATGAGTACGTTCCCGATGCTAGCGGAGGAAATTGGAAGAAAGTGTCCGATGTAGAGAACGAGATAGGAGTGGGGCCAATAAGGTCTACATTATACGCTTCTATCATTCCATCAGCATCCTCACCAATCCATGAGAACGCCGGGTTGTTAAAAGTAATGGTACTTCCCTCCTCGGGCCCGTTTTCAATAGTTACGGTCGGGATCTCATTTTGCGTGTCAGCGATGAGTACAAAGGAACGGCACAGCTGTTCAGATAAAGCACCCAAGTCGTCCATTGCCTGGATGCAGAACGAGTAGTCCCCATTGTCAAGGGCACTAAATTGCTCGAATGTAGCAGTTGTAGCAAATTCCACAGGAGTGGGACCCTGTAAGGCGACTAGAAAGCTATCTACAGTTCCGTCAATGTCTTCGCCAGCCCAGGAGAATGCCGGATTATTGAACAGCAGCGAGTCTCCTTCTGCAGGTCCGTTTTCAATAGTAACCGTTGGGGGAAGGTTTGATGTGGGTATGAAGACAGAGAATAGCCGGCATTCCCAGGAGGAAAATAAGCCTTCAATGTCCAAGGCACGTATGCAAAACTCGTGGTCACCGTTCAGTAGGTTTGAAAATTGATGAAAGGTATCCTGGGTACTAAAAGCAGCAAATGATGGTCCTCTTAGTTCTACGTGAAAGCTATCGATCTCGCCATCAGTGTCCTCCCCGCTCCATGAAAACGCAGGGTTATTGTAATCGATGGTACTGCCTTCTTCAGGTCCATTGTTAATAGCGACAACAGGTGCAATATTTTGAGACTGGACATCGATGCTGAAAAAGCGGCAGGTGGAGTCAGATGCCGCATCATCATCATCAAAAGCCTGAACGCAAAAAGAGTAGTCCCCGTTTTCTCTAGCTGCGTATTGAATGAAGGTATTGGTTGTAGCAAAGGAATCTGGTGAAGGACCCTCAAGAGAAACAAGGAAGCTGTTTATGGTACCATCTACGTCTTCACCTTCCCAGGTAAAAGCGGGATTGCTATAGGTAATTACTGAGCTGTCTGCAGGGCCGTTCGTTATCTGAACAGTAGGTGCAACATTGAACAATACCGTGAAAGACCGGCAGGCTGATTCGGATAAACCTCCATCGCTATCTGAAGCTTGCACACAAAACGAATAACCGCCTTCTGTCAACGCCTCGTAGGTAATGGACGAATCTGTTGTGGCTATTGAATCTGAGGTTGGCCCTTCAAGATTGACAAAAAAGCTATCTATAGCGCCGTCCGTATCTTCTCCGATCCAGGCAAAAGCGGGATTGGCAAAGTCGATAATGGACCCCTCTTCTGGGCCTTCAATAAGTTGTACTGTGGGTAGTTCATTAGGAGGGATGACAACAACCGTAAATGAACGGCATGCAGCATCTGATAACTCGCCGGCATTATCTTGAGCCTGGACACAAAACAAATAATCCCCGTTCAGTAATTCCTCAAATTGGATTGAGGACTCTGTAGTAGAAAGTGAGTCTGCAGTAGGGCCGCTAAGTGCTACAAAAAAGCTATCTACAGTTCCATCGGCATCTTCTGCGCTCCATGCAAAAAGTGGATTAGCAAAGTCGATGATTCCATTATCCTCGGGGCCGCTGGTAATCTGAATGGTGGGTAATTCGTTTGGAGGTGTGAAATTGACGGAGAAGGATCGGCAAGCCGCTGAGGATGAGTTGTTGTTGTTGTCTTGAGCTGTAACACAGAATGTGTAGTCTCCATTAGAAAGGTCAGAAAATTGATAAAGCGTGTCAGTAAGAGTTAGTGAATCCGGAGAAGGACCACTGAGATCAATGAAAAAATTGGCGATAGATCCATCCAGGTCAGAGCCTGTCCAGGCGAAGAGGGGATCATTATTCGTTATTATAGAATCAGCCGGTGGACCATCTATAATCTCCACAGTAGGCGTACTCCCTTCAACAATAACTTCAGTACCTTGAATCCAAAATTCTCCTTCATCAGGGTCGCCTCCCCAAACCTCTGGTGTAACGAGGAGGTCGGCGCTGATATATCCGGTAGTTATTGTGTTTGTTGTTGTATTGATACCCTCAAGAGTAGTAGCCGTGTTTGCACCAAAATCAACTTCTACAAGCAATCGATCACTGGCACGCGGTGTAAAGGGCACAAGTGCAAATGCGTTGTTGTCTATAAACCATTGCTCGTCTAAGTACACAACAGCAATCAGGTGATCTGCATTCCATTGGCTAGGCGGGGTGGATGCGAATCGAGTATGGACACTTTCTTCGCTATACATGATGTACCCTTTACCAGAGCGCGCATCAAAGGCAGCTACGCCAAGGTTCACATTACCAAGCGAAAGCATTACAGGAGCGGCTGTACTATCCATGACACTGAAATCCCTAGTGGCTGTGAAGCCGTCAGCTGTAAGGGGAGGAGTAAATAGTACAAAACCACCAACCAATACTAGTGTGAGCACCAGGCTGGCTCTTGAAAGAGGAGTACCCATGATGTAGTGGCGCCGGAGGAGGAATGACGCAGTGTAGGGGAACTGAGCGATTAATGTAGCACAATACCGAACTGGAAGGGCAGAGACTAAGCAATAGATGAATGGGATTTATATAGCCATTAAAAATCAATGTCTTCATCACGAAGGCATGTCATTTTTATGGTAATGTTATTAAATCACTTACTTAGTAAATGCTTAAATACGCCGTATCAAAACGAAGAATTGCGCAACACTCCCCAGTACAGATGGCTGCCTGGTGGAGTGCATAGATTAGTGTATAAGTGTTGGTTCTAGAGATTCCTCTTTGGCCTCATCATAGATCACGATATGCGCGTACTCAGGCAGGATCTGCCCGTTTTCTACGACTTTCCGTAAAGGACGAGGCTTAGTGATACGAAACGTAGCTCCTTGAATGGGGCCACCTGTTCGAATGAGCCTCATGACACTATTTGGAGTTTCATTGTGTGTCATCGGTACCTTACCAGAAGGGTTTGATTGTCTGAAGAATGTAATTCCATACATTAAAGCAGGTAGAATTACACATACGAATATACATATATATCGATGCATGTGCAATATATGTAAGAAAATAAAAGCCTGACAACCTCTAGGTTATCAGGCTTTTTTATTGTTTGGTAACAAACGCCTGGTGTATGCGCCTAATTAGATGAAGGTGATTTTGCTATTGGGCACCCTCTAATGGATGTTCTCTTAACAGCTCTTCTGGGGAATAATAACCCACTTTGTCAGCAACGGATGCTCGTACTTCTGCTACCTTTTCTGGCGTAATCACCGATGCCTCGTTGCCAAAGGAATTGCGTACATACGTCAGCACAGCCGCCATTTCTTCGTCATTGAGAAGGCCTTCAAAGGGCGTCATGGGTACATGGCCGGGGTATTCTTTGTCAAGAACCGTCATGGGGCCTAATAACCCTTTAAGTACAACCTTTATGAGCCGTTCCTCGCTTCCCGTTACCCACTCCGTACCAGCAAGGGGAGGGAATTGGGATGCGGACAAACCGCGTCCATCTACCTGATGGCAGGTCTGGCAATACCCGTCCCGGCTGTATATCCTTCTTCCTCTGAGATACAAATCGCGGTCGGCCCCTTCGAGAGAAGTGATAGCAACTTCTTCTTGTTTTTCTTCTAAGGATTTACCCTGCAAGTGGGCAAGCGCTGTTTGATAAGTGTCTCCCATCCATTCGTCGATGGGCATTTCCTCAGCGGCTTGCAGTATACGCATACCTTCTTCTTCCTCAAGCCAGGAAGCTGCAACAATGGCTTCAAGGCGCACTCTGCCGTGCTCGTCCCGGGCCGATTCTACGAGGAGATCCGTTTGATTATCTATTTGATGTCCGGCATATCTTAACACCCTCGTTGCTGCTGCACGCGCTCTGTGATCAGGCGAATCCAACACCCGGTTGAGTAGCGCCTCATCGACGCGATTTAGTCCCCATGTTACCCACAACGCCTCAAGAAGATGATGCTCAGTCCTTGTATCTTGCTCTAAATCTCCAGAGTCGTTGCTTTCCAGGTTTTGCACCCACGTATCCAGAGCAGCCAGGACCTCATCGGCGTCTCTTGCCCGCAATTCCCGTCGTGTGCGGTATCGCGTGCGGTACTCGGGAAGCTTCAGGTTGTCCAATAATTCTTCAATGGAAGCGTCGACAATATTAGCTGGTTCAACCAGCGGCCTGGAAGGGTAGGTGACCCTGTAAATTCTTCCATGAACATGATCACGTAACGGATCACGCGCATTGTGCTGCATGTGCCCGATTAAGATATTGTGCCAATCAACAATGTACAGCGAACCATCCGGTGCAAATTCCATGTCCACGGGACGGAAGTTTCGATCTGAGGAGCTCACCAGGTCTTTCCGATGCGTGGTTTTAAAACCCGTTCCATCGTCCTCTACCTTGTGTTGCTTCGTGCCTAAGAAACCGATGTTGTTGTTGACGAGCAGGTCGCCTTGAACCTCATCGGGGAAGTGCCGGCTTGAAACAAACTCCAACCCGGAAGTAGGCCGCACGCGATGCGCCTCTTCAATCAGATCTCGACCTTTAGGGTTAGCTACACCATATCGCGACTTCACTTCACCAAGCAACATCCATCGAACAGCAGGGCCTGAGGTTTCTGCAAATATATCTTGCCCCCATTCATCAAAGGCGATACCCCACGGGTTGGGGATGGAAAGCTGGGCAACCCGCTCCAGGTAACGGCGTTGGGGGCTATATCGATAAAATCCTCCATTGGTTGCTCGAACCGGACCGTATGCCGTTTCTACATTGGTATGCAGGAAAACCCCCTCGCCCATAAAAATTGCACCAGATGGATCAGCAACGAAGGCGCTAATGGCGTGATGGGTATCATGGTCATCAAAACCACTCAGGATGATCTCTGTGTTATCTGCGCGATCATCGCCGTCTTCATCGGTGATAAGCACAAGGTTTGTACCCTGTGATACATAGACCCCTTCAGGAGCGAATTCAAAGCCAATGGGGAGATGAAGCCCGTCAGCAAAGGTTGTTTGTTTATCCGCTTTTCCGTCTCCGTCTGTATCCTCTAGAATGATCAGCTTATCGTTAGGACGAGCATCTCCAGGTTTATAGTGAGGGTAACTGGGCATAGTGGCTACCCAGAGCCGGCCCTGGTTATCAAAGGAGAGCTGGACGGGGTTAGCCAAATCGGGAAACTCTTTCTCTGAAGCAAATAGCTCGATGTTGTACCCTTCCGGCACATCGATCAAATCGAGAGCATCCTGACCATATAAGTACTCAAGGCTCCCGTTTTTCTCTGATTGGATGTAATTCGTCTCTACCGGTGGCAATGGGAGAGTGGCTTCGTCTGCGGTCTCTACGTCCATAGATTCACCCTGCGAGGCCTGCCAGATCGCAGTATCCCTGATAGCCGTCATTTGGCGGATTTTTTCAAGCTCATAGGGATAGTTATCTGGCCCAAAAGGATCGTACCGCCGGCCAAAAACGTGCACACCGTTTGGGATCTTGAAATCGTTGTGCCACAACCAGTTTTTCTCCTCTACGGCTGCATGAATCATGGATCGATGGGATGCAGCGGCAGCTTCTGTATCACCAAAAATTTGGTCGATGATAAAACTTGAAAAGGTATTATACCCTTCATCATTAAGCTGGAATCCATCTACCGTCATGGGATCCGCTTCACTGTTGTACCATTGTTTAGAAGGGGCAAATGCGTCTACAAAGAGGACGTCATTATCATCGGCCACTTCTTTCATAGCAGAAGTGTATAGGGCAAGATTGCTGTTTTCTGCTCTACCATTCGGTAAGTCATATATGGACGAAAGGTTCTCGAAAGCAATAGGCGAGACGAGAGCAAGCCGGGGGGAGGATTCTCCGTTATATGATTGGCTTAAGGTATGTTTTATAAACGCGTCTAATTCTGCCTTATAGGTGTCAACGTAGTCAGGTCCTTCAAACGACTCACTGTATCCAAAGAAAGCAAGAATCACATCAGCCCCAAGCCGGGTGATCCACTCGTCGGGCTGCTCTAAATGCCCCCGGCTATCCGAATTTTTTGCCAGTTCAGTCTGGAATTGCTCTGCTCCGTCAAAGGCCCACGGAGAAACACGGCCAGAATGGGGTCTGAATCCTGGAGTATTGCCACCGTCGCACATATTCCGGATAGTTAATAAACTATCGGGGTATCGCACGTGCATTTCTGTTTCGAAGTGCCCATAATTCATCATACGAGAGCACAAATTATTACCAATGAGTACGATGCGATCGTCTTTACGTAATTCAAGCGTTGATGAACTTGTAGAGGTACATCCATTAACGCTGAAGGCAATACCTATAAAGATGAGCAATAAGGGGAAAATGAGGCCTGTGGCCCTAGATGTAGCAGCCATATCGTATACACTTGTTGGTAGGAGGGTGGGAGTCCTGGGGGAGACTAGTTTTGGCAGGTAGTTTAATTTAGACTATCAGACCCGCATTGTCCACTTATCCTCTTTTCTACTTTTTCCTGTGTATGTTATCAAGAAATAGTACCTTTATGCATTCAAGAGAATCTTAGATGATTCTAATGAATGGTTTCGAGTTTCGAGTTTCGTGTTTCGAGTTCAAGAAATACAACCCGAAACGCGAAACCCGAAACCCGAAACAATCAAATATGACTTGACCCATGAAATTTATTTTAACTGCCGATGACTACGGACATTCGCCTATTATAGATGATGCTATTGAGGAAGCTGCTGAGCGAGGCATGATTACATCTGTTGCTGCGTTTGCAAATGTCCTCAACAGGAAGACGAACGAGCAGAACAATGTCGAGAAAGTCAGGGACTTCCAGGATAGGTTTCCGCACATCAGTATCGGTCTGCATTTTTCCGTTACTGCTGGGCCAAGGGTAAACAAAGGGTCAAAATCATTGTCTCCTAAAGGGAGCGATCTGTTTAAGCCCGTTACGAAGCAACTTCAAAAAGTAAGCGAGGACGAATTGAAGGATGAGCTTCGTGCGCAAATTCGTCTGTTTGAAGATGCAGGTATTCGAATTAAGCACTTTTCTGATCACCACGGGATCCTCAATCATACCCGACGTGGTCGCGATGCGCTGATTGAGGTGATCACGGAGTATAACAATAGAGCCGGTAAGCAGGTATCTATTCGTAATCCTGTTTTTACAAGTGCACTTGTTAACTCACCCAGCAACTGTCTGGATAAATCCAACGCCATTGGTACTGCGAACTTTTTCAGTACACTGGACGACTTTAAGCGCTTGTTCACTCTTCGAAGAAAAGAACGGCTACGGGTTAAGTTTTTGAAGGGATTGCATCTTCCTCAGAATGATCTTCTCGATCGGTTTGTAAAAGCCGGTATTCCCTCTACTGATTATTTTGTAGACTCGATGTGGTCCGCGATTAACGAAAGCATTACAAACTGTATTTTTAATCCGAAAAATTATTCTGTAGAGACATCAATCGAGCGTGAGTTTCGCCTGATTCCAGATGAGCCGACCGTTGAGTTCATGCTGCATTTTGCGAAAACAGAAGCAGATTATGACGCCGACTTCTACCAGAAAGAACTGGATTACCTGGCTTCCTTAGGCGGTATCGATACAACGTACATCACAAAGAAGAGCGGACGTAGGAATGAGTTTCGATTGATTAAGAACTTTGTGAAGGATACTGAGAAGCACAAAAAATTTGGCATTGATGCCGGCCGCGACTTTATACCTTTCGAGCCGAAGGATATCCCGCAGATGATTGTCTAATTTCGTTTGGTGTTTAGGGTTTAGTGTTTGGCGTTCATTATTATGAGCAACGCTAACCACCGAACCCTGAACACCAAACCTGTACATCATGCGCCGCCTTCATCTGCTTGCCCTGGCTGTATATCTTCTCACGAGCATATCTTGCCAGCCCGAAGTTGATCGTCCCAACATACTTTGGATCACCGCCGAGGATATGAGTCCGGTATTAGGGTACCTGGGGGATGAGTATGCCATAACGCCAAACCTGGATAAGCTTGCGAGTGAAAGTGTTATCTATACGCAGGCTTTTGCAACAGCGCCGGTCTGTTCTCCTTCGAGAGCAGGTCTGATTAACGGGATCACGGCACCTGCTCAAGGGGCCCACCAGATGCGGTCTGCCTTTCCCTTGCCGGAAGAATGGGTGGGATTCCCTGCATTGTTAAGAGATGCGGGATATTACGCAACGAATAACGTCAAGACCGATTATAATTCTGGGCACGCAGCAGCGATTATCGAAGCTTCTCTGGATGAGAATAGCGATACGGCTGGCTGGTGGGGGCGTGAGGAGGGGCAGCCCTTCTTTGCCATCTTTAATCACATGGTCTCTCACCAGTCCCGGTCCATGGTATGGCCTTATGAGCAATTTGTACGTGAAGTGCAGAGCCAGCTTGACCCTGACCAAATCCACGACCCGGCCGCTGCACCGATACCTCCTTATTATCCAGACACGCCCGTCATCCGTAAAACCCTGGCGCGGTTTTATGATTGTGTGACGGTGATGGACAAACAAGTGGGTGAGATCTTGAAGCGCCTTGAGTCTGACGGATTGATGGATGACACCATTATCTTCTTCTATTCGGATCATGGTAGTGGACTGCCCCGGCACAAGCGAGCGATTCTGGACAGTGGGATGCATGTGCCCTTGTTGGTACGTTTTCCCGAGAAGTATCAACACCTGGCCCCAGCCGAGCCGGGTTCACGCCTCGATCGATTGGTGAGTTTTGATGACTTTGGGCCTACGGTATTGAGCATGGTGGGGATCGATATTCCTGATTATATGCAAGGCGAACCCTTTCTGGGAGGCCAGGCTTCTGCGCCTAGAGAGTTTGTGTATGGACATCGAGATAGGATCGATGAAGCCATGGATATGTCTCGTTCTGTGAGGGACAATGAATACCTGTACGTCCGGCATTACATGCCACACATGAGCTACAACCAGCAGACTGCCTGGCCGGATCAAGGAGAGATCCGTCACGAGTTTTACAGGATGGCCGCTGCTGGGGATATGACGCCTGCCCAGCGCCACTTTGCAGGCCCAACGAAACCTCTTGAAGAATTGTACAATGTACAGGCCGATCCAATGAATCTGAATAACCTGGTAGCAAGTGGTGATCATCAGGAGGTGCTGGTTCGAATGCGAGGTGTACTTAGAGAACAATTGATTGCGCAGCGCGACCTCGGCTTTGTGCCCGAGCTAGAAATGCTACAGTATACCGAGGGGACAACCCCTCAGGCCTGGGCACAGACTAACGCATACAATCTAGAAGCCTACATGAGCGCCGCAGAAGCCGTAGGCAGTGATGATTTTGAGCGCTTGAGGGATGCGCTGGGTAGCTCTCTTGAAGGCGTGCGCTACTGGGGGGCGATGGGATATATGGCGGCTCAAGCATTGCCGGCAGCAGATTTGATCCCTCTGCTTGGCGCCCTTAATGATGAAGCTGCATCCGTACAAATCCAGGCCGCCTCAGCCTTGATCCAACACGGCCATCAAGAAGAAGGCCTGCCTGTCTTGAGGAATCTCCTGCGTCACGAAGATCCAAACGTGGTTATGTATGCAGCTCGTGCCATTGAGCTGGCAGGGGAAGATGCCTTACCGGCTTATGATGATATGCAAGCATTATATGAAGCCAATAAGGATCGAACGGACGACCCCTGTCTGTTTATAGGATTTGCTGCAAAAGGGTATTTGGATAGGGTGGTTCCTTGATTGTATACTTTGATACCGATCCTACTCATCGAAATCCATAGACCATGGCTGTATCAGACGAACTCCTTTCTTTCGTAAAGGAATCACTGGCAAAAGGTATTTCTCGTACTGAAATCGAAGACGTCCTCACACGCGCTAATTGGCAACCGGATGATGTCAAAAGCGCCCTTGGCCGATTTGCTGAAGTTGACTTTCAAGTGCCCGTGCCCCGGCCTAAACCCAACCTGTCGGCAAGAGAGGCCTTTTTGTATCTGCTGCTCTTTGCGACCTTATATGCCTTTACGTTCAGCCTCGGGGCACTGCTGTTTAATGTGATTGATCTGTATAATCCAGAACCAGAGGCTGCGGAGTATGTGCGGCAGTCAGCCATAAGAGGGATTCAGTGGGGCATCTCCTGGATTATTGTTTCTTTACCCGTATTCCTTTTCATGACCTGGTATACGAACCGGGATATCAAACGTGACCCCACAAGGCACTCGTCAAAGACGCGCCGCTGGCTTACGTACATCACCCTGTTTATCGCAGCCACTGTAATCATTGGCGACCTGGCGACGGTCCTCTACAACCTCATCAGCGGGGGCCTGACTGTGCGGTTCGTGCTCAAAGTACTCACCGTAGGCTTGATTGCGGGTATTGCGTTTATTTATTACCTGACGGATTTGGGTAGGGACGAGAAAGAGGAGTAGGTGGGAAATGAATGTGCGGCTGTGTGTATTTCATCGGACTCGGTTATTATAGTAGCTATACTATCTAATCATTGTCTGTGAGCTTTTTCATGACAAAGCACCTATCCTACTTTGCTCTCCTCAGCATCCTACTCGTATTACCTGCTTGCTCTCAGCCGGCCACACAAGCCACATCAGACGGGCGCTATGAAACAGGACAAGCCAGCCGTGACGGCATTGGGAAGTTTTACATGGGTAGGGAGATTTCTCACGTAATGGGGTACCAGGGAGCCGGCTGGTTAGAACGGCCCAGCCGGGAGGTAGAAGAGCGGACTGATTTGTTGGTCGAAAACCTGCCTCTCGAAGCAGATGATGTGGTTGCCGATATTGGGGCCGGTACAGGCTATTTCTCTTTTCGCATGGCTGCTCGCGTCCCTGAAGGCAAAGTCTTCGCCGTAGATATCCAGCAGGAAATGCTGGACATCATCACGGAACGCATGGCAAATAATGGTGCACAGAACGTGGAGACGATCCGTGGCACTGTTGAAAGCACGAATCTCCCCGAGAATACCATTGATCTTGCCTTGTTCGTCGATGTTTATCACGAGTTTTCACATCCCTATGAAATGATGGAAAGCGTCGTTACTGCTCTAAAACCAGGCGGCAAGGTCATCCTGATTGAGTACCGTGCCGAGGACCCTTCCGTACCTATCAAGCCCCTCCACAAAATGAGCGAAGCCCAGGCTAAAAAAGAACTCGAAGCCATCGGGCTTACCTGGAAAGAAACAAAAGATTTCCTGCCGCAGCAGCACTTTTTAGTGTTTGAAAAGCTGTAGGGCATTTCAAACGTTTCTGGTTCCGTGTTTGTGGTTTGTGGTGAATCCCGCATCTTTCCCGCTTATCTCACGTAGGTACCCACTTATCGAAAAAGGATTGCATTCCAGAGTGCTTTTCTTTACTGTTCGGCCGATTGTAATCCTTTACATCAATTCAGGTGTCTGAATCTCTGTACGTTCCAGGAAAATTTGTATCACTACCATGGTTCATCTACGCGTATTAAAAACTGCTACTATTTTAGCATTTCTAATTCTCTTTACCCATACTCCTGCCCTTTCTGATCCTGTTCAGAAGGCTACCGTTGTTGGCAAGGTCCTCGATGACACCAATCAGCCGCTCTACCCGGCTACGGTTGTTTTATATAAAGCTGAAGATGGCGCTTTTGTTGAAGGGACCACAACAGACGAGGAGGGCATGTATACGTTTAGTAATGTAAAAGCGGGAGAATACCGGATATCTGTCGGTTTCGTTGGCTTTGAGACGTATGAATCGGAGGCCTTTGCGCTAGAGGCTGGTTCTACAAAGGAAATAGAAACTGTGGTCTTGACTACAGATGCCCTTTCCCTGGGGCAGGTGTCCGTAGAAGCTGAGCGCGATATCATTGAAGTACAGCCAGACAAAACGGTCCTGAATGTTCAAGGGACAGTTAATGCAGCAGGCAACACAGCGCTCGAACTCTTGAGGAAATCGCCCGGTGTTGTAGTGGATAACAACGACAACATCATATTGAGCGGAAAAAGCGGCGTGCAGATCTATATCGATGGCAAACCTTCGCCTCTCAGTACTTCCGATCTTGCAGCGCAGCTGCGGACGATGCAAGCTGCTGAGATTGATGCCATCGAGATCATCACGAACCCCTCTGCGAAGTACGACGCCGAAGGCAATGCCGGCATCATCAACATTCGGCTGCGGCGTGACAAAAGCCTGGGTGCTAACTCCACAGTAGATCTATCCTATGGGTACGGCGAGCAGTCCAAGTACAGCGCGAATACGACTTTTAACTTCCGCACTGCAAAGCAAAGCACATTTGGTTCATATGCCTTCAGCGGAGGCAACAACGCGAATTGGCTGAACCTGTATCGCATCCAAAATAACGTGTTGTTCGACCAACAAACCAATACGGAACGTTCAGGACCTTCTAACCGCTTTCGGCTTGGGACGGATGTGTTTTTAGGCGCCAAATCAACCGTTGGCTTCATGGTAAACGGCTACGTGAACGATGCAAATTGGCTGGCTAACACAGCGACGCCTATAACTAATTTGTCGACCAATGTGATGGAGTCGGAACTGCTGTCTTCTTCAGACAATGACGGGGTTCGCCGGAATATTAACGGCAATGTGAACTACCAATTCGATAACAAGGCAAGCGTTACGACAAACCTGGATCTGGATTTTGGCATCTTCCATAACGGGACGGAGACTCTGCAGCCGAATGTCTATAGAAATCCGGCGACCAACGTAGATACCCAAGAGCTTATCTTCACCAGTTTGTCTCCAACAGACATCAGCATTTTTTCTGCAAAAGCTGACCATGAGCGTCCGTACAACGGAGGTACGCTGGGCTTCGGTGCGAAAGTATCCCAGGTAAATACGGACAATGTGTATGATTACTTCCAACTGATGGACGGGACTGAGGTACTGGATATCGATCGAAGCAATCAATTTGATTTTGTTGAGACCATCGGTGCCGGCTACCTGACCTATACCAAAACCTGGAATAAGATCACGGCTAATTTCGGCCTCAGGGGAGAGTGGACCTTTTCGACCGGTGATCTTACTGCACTCAAAGCGACGAACAACGATCGGGTTGAGCGCGATTACCTCGATATCTTCCCTTCTGGTGGACTCACCTTCAATCCATCCCAAAAACACCAGTTCAGGGTCAACTACAGCCGGCGTATCGACCGCCCGAGTTACCAGGCACTGAATCCCTTTGAATTCAAACTAACTGAATTGAGCTACTCCCGGGGCAATCCGTTTTTGCAGCCGCAGTACACAAACAGTTTCTCGTTCACGCATACCTACAACTACGTCCTCAATACAACAATTACGTACAGCGATACAGACGACTTCTTCGCCAATATCTCTGACTCTACAGAAGTAAATCGCACCTTCCTGGAAACGATCAACCTGGACTACCAACGGGTGCTGAGCGCGAACATCAGTTATCCGTTCAGCCCGGCCAAGTGGTGGAGCACCTATTCCAGCGTTACCGGTTTCTATAAGCGAAACAAGGCCGAGTTGGGTGCCGGCCGCTTAGTGGATGTAGAAGCGACAGTAGCCTCTTTGTATCATCAATCAACCTTTACGCTGCCCAAGGAGTGGTCGCTTGAGCTATCGGGTTGGTACAGCTCACCTTCCATCTGGGGGGCTGTGTACGAGACGGACGCTAATTATAGTATAGACGCCGGCGTGAGGAAAAAACTCATGAATGGCAAAGCGACTCTCAAAATAGCCGTAACTGACGTATTCGACACCGCCTCCTGGCGAGGCGTCCAAGAATTCGCCGGCTTCTTTGTAGACGCCACCGGCGGCTGGGAAAGCCGCCAACTCCGCCTAAACCTCTCCTATTTCTTCGGCAACGACCAGCTCAAAAAACGAAGAGACCGTAAGACGGGGATAGAGTCGGAGGCTAGTAGGGTGAACTAGTATCAAAAGCCTGTTGGCTTTTGATACGTTTCTTGTTTCTGGTTTCTTGTTTCTGGTGGGCAGGGTTTATCGTGGTGTTTGATAATTGAGTTTTTGAATAACTTGTTGCGTGCGTATCCGTACAGGCCTACTTTAAAAGCAAATTCTGGCACCACACCCAACCAGAAACAAGAAACTAGAAACAACAAACCAAGATGGGCCCGCCCATCTTGTAAAAAGCATGGCACCCAGCATTCAGGTATCCGGACTGTCTAAAGTCTATAAGAGTCCATTCTCGAACCGTTCGGTCAGGGCGTTGAAGAACCTTGATCTTACGGTTGATCCTGGAGAGATATTTGGGTTGTTGGGGCCGAATGGGGCGGGGAAAACGACGCTTGTCAAGATCTTACTCAGCGTGGTCCATCCTACGGCCGGTAACGCTGAACTGTATGGTGTGCCCGTTGGAAAGCCAGAAGCTCGCAAACGAATCGGCTTCCTGCCAGAGAACCACCGCTTCCCTGATTTTCTGACTGCCAATCAGATGTTGGACCTGTACGGGCAGCTTGCGGGAGTGCCTGATAGGGATCGTAAAGAACGCATACCGAGATTACTCGAGCTTGTAAATATGTCGGAGTGGGGGACGACCAAGATCCGAAAATTTTCCAAAGGGATGATGCAGCGGGTTGGTATCGCTCAGGCCCTGATCAATGACCCTGACTTGATCTTCCTTGATGAGCCCACAGATGGGGTTGATCCTATAGGACGGAGGGAGATTCGCGATATCCTACTCGTTCTGAAAAAAGAAGGAAAAACCATTTTCCTCAATTCGCACCTGCTGTCAGAAGTCGAGCAAATGTGCTCGAAGGTGGTCATCCTGAACAAAGGAGAAAAGGTTCAGGAGGGGACTGTCGACGATCTAACCCGAACAGAAACCCACTTTGAGCTCTACACCACCCCCATCCCTGCCCCGTTGATGCACGAGTTAGAGATGCAATACGCCTTCTCGCTGATGAATGCCGACGAGCGTAAGGACGACATCGCCCACTACCGCCTACTAAGCCCAAACCGCCGCGACCTAAACGCCCTGATCGACACCCTCAGAAAATCCAACATAGAAATCGACGAAGTCCGCCCCTTCCGAAAATCATTAGAAGAGCGATTTGTTGAGGTGGTTAACAATTAGAGTTCAATGTTCAATGTTCAAGGTTCAAGGTTATTTGGACTTGAACCATGAGAACGTTGAACATTGAACTTTGAACATTGAACTTTATAAAGCCATGATCGGAGTCATCCTCCTTACGTTACGTGAACTGACTGCCAAAAAGGTGACGCTAGGCCTTTTCTTAGTCGCTACCCTTGTGTGGGTGATGCTTGGGTTTGCTATGAACCTGGATATTGTGGACGGGTCTCTTGCTGGGATGCGTATTTTTGGGCAAGATGCGGATGTTCGGACGAATGACGGGGAAGGAGGCGTACCGGCACTGCCTGTTCTGGAGGAGTTTGTATTGGGTATAGAAAAAGTGGTTGCAGGCGCCAGTTACTGGATGGGTATCCTCCTGACGTTGTTTGCTACTGCGCCTCTGATTGGTAGTTTATTAGAGAGAGGACGGGTTGATCTGGTGCTTTCAAAACCCATCGGCCGCATGACACTGCTCGGGAGTCATCTGCTTGGCGTGTTAACGGTCGTATTTACGCTGGCGGTCTATTTGATGGGGATGGTTTGGCTGATCATGTCCGTCAAAACTGGGATCTGGAATTTCCATTTTCTGACGTGTATCGGGATGGTGGTAGTGATGTTTACCATCATGTATAGCGTAGTGCTTTTTATCGGCGTATCTACTAAAAGCACAGCACTTTCGCTGATTGTAACCTATGGGCTCATCTTTTGCTCACTGATCTTTCTTGGCAAAGATACCATCGCGCCGCAGATCAATGTACCGTGGCGGCAAGTCTTTCTCGGCTTCTACCACGTGCTGCCTAACTTCGCTGAGGTCACCCAACCCGTGGTGCAACTAGCCGGTGGTGAACCCGTAGGATCCTGGTACGCACTTATTTCCTCGGCTATATTTGGTGCGGTCATGTATGCATTAGCAGCCATTCGATTTGCTCGCCGAGACTTCTAAATAGCTTTAGGCATCCCAATGAAACGAATAGTATCCTTTCCGCTTCTCCTGGCGCTTTGTTTATTTACAGTGATATCAGGTTGTGAATCTCAAGTCGAATATTCAGACGATGAGATCAGTTTGCAGGCTAAAAATGCGGTAGACGTGTTACCCTCTTCTCCTGCTTTTGTAGGCATGATGAACGTACAGGATTTGAATGATTCTGAATACGGCACCATGATCGAAGAAGGCATGAGTGGTGGGGGAATGGACGAACTTAACGATCTTATGGAGGCTACCGGTTTTAATCCGAGTGAAGACCTCAAGGAAGTGTATATCGCGATGGAAGAGATTGGTGCAGAAGACAACCCAGGAGTTAGTATGGTGGCTTATGCATCTCTCGATGCAAACAGCATGGCCGAATACATCGAAGAGCGTGCAGGCGACGAATTGGAAAGTCGCTCGTACAGAGGGGTTGATCTGTATGTACTTGAGAAGGGAAACGAAGCATTTGGCTTCAGTATCGCTAATGACGATATGATCTTAGCGGCAAGCAAAATCGACTTGCTTGAGGGCATGGTTGACCGGTTGATCGACGAAGGAGACGCCCTGAGTTCAAATTCTGAATGGATGGACCTGCTTGCTCAAGCTTCCACTGGCAAAAGCGCCTGGTTTATCGCAGAAAAGCCAGATGTCGATCTATCCGCTGAAAAGCAGTCAGGAAACAGCATGGATGAAACGGCCCGCCAGATCTTCACCGCTGTTGATCACATGGTTGTTGCCATGAACGTTGACTATGATGACGTAGAAAGCCAGATTTTCCTGCAACCCAATGCATCCGTTGACGCCGGCGACCTTGCCGACCTGATCAAAGGCCTCCGCTCAGCCATGCGCTCAAGCCCAGAAATGGACGACGAAGACCTGGCGATGCTGGACGAAATCGACATTTCCACCTCCCGCGGCCAGGTCCGCATCCAGTTTGATGTAGAAGGGGAGATGTTGGATCAGATTATCAGGTAAAGTTCAAAGTTCAAGGTTCAAGGTTCAAGGTTTTGAGTTCTAAGTTTTAATTGTGTATGTATATTTGATGTGTGGCAACAAAACTTTGAACCTTGAACCTTGAACCTTGAACGTATCCCGAACCACCCTCCTTTACGGCGCAGCTATTGCACTCGCGGCAATTCTTTTGCAATGGCTTGAATTCCAGTACACCGTTCGATTCTTCTCAACGGAGATCTACATTATCCTGATAGCTATTCTGTTTACGGTGTTGGGGGTTTGGGTAGGTAATAAGTTGACGCCTAAAAAACAGGTGGCTGAGTTTCAGAGAAACGAGGAGGCGCTGTCTTATCTAGGTATTAGTGAGAGGGAATACGATGTGCTCTTGTTGTTGGCTGAGGGGCAGTCGAATAAAGAGATTGCTGATTCCTTGTTTGTGTCGTTGAATACGGTAAAGACGCATCTCAATAACCTGTATTCGAAGTTGGAGGTGTCCCGAAGGACGCAGGCGGTGCAGAAGGCGCGGGAGTTGCGGTTGATTGCGTAGGTTGGTTTCTGCGTGTCTGGGAGAACATCCCTATTCTTCACTAAAGCAAAAGGCCAAAAAAGCAAATTATGGAAGTCATTGCGTCGATGCCGCCAATCCTTAAAGTGTTATTATCCGCATTTGTGGCTGGCTTCTTTTTATATCAAGGTTTTGGCTTAGTAGGCCTACTTGCCTCTGCTAATTCTAGTTATGAAGATGAAAGGAGTGAATTTACCGAGGGACTCATATTTGCAGCACTATTCAATGGAGCAGCTCTTTATATTCTCGTACTGTGGAAAGGGTGGAGCTTTTTTACCTTATTTGTGATGTTGCTTATGGATTGGTGGTTCTTGATTATAGGTATGAGTTTGGTTCTTGATTTTGTTTGGAAAAGAATTGTTGGTAGAAAGCTCAAGAGTCACGAAGATTCTATGTTGTTTAAGCTCTCATTTCTTATATATATTCTTGGTGTAGGATTGGGTATGTTTTTGATATTCTGAGCAAGTCATCCTACGAAATCATCTTTAAAGCTTAGAAACATCATTCGATCAAGATGTACTGGATGATCCAGCTTATTCTTTGGATAACCCTGAACAGCTTCTTGTCTCTTGGAGCTTTAGGGGAGCAGGCTCCAAATTCTGACGCGGTACTATCAGGTAAAGTAGTCGATGAGGAAACTAAAGAGCCTATCGAAATAGCAAGTGTCTATCTAAGCCATACATTACTGGGAAGTACTACTAACCAGAATGGCTTCTATGAGATAAAGAAGATACCTGCAGGTGTTTACACACTGGTCGTTTCTAGAATTGGTTACACGACGATTAAACAAGATGTAGAAGTTACTCCGGGTGTACAACTTGTATATAATTATGAATTGACCCCTGAGGTATATGAACTTGATACCATTGGGATAGCAGCAGAACAACCTAAAAAGTGGCAAAAACAGTCTGATTTGTTTGGCAAGTTATTACTTGGCACCATGCCCCACGAAGAGGAGGCAGAAATATTGAATCCTTATGGTGTTGAGTTTCTTGAAGATGGTGCCGGGTTGACAGCATACTCAGATGAATTGCTAGTTATAGAAAATCACGCGCTGGGATATCGAATATATTTTCAATTGATGGGGTTTGAGTGGAGAAAAAGAGAGAAGGCATTACGCTTCACTGGTACGGGATATTATGAATACAAAACAGCTACTGATGAAAGTGAAAATGAGATGTGGCACCTGAACAGATCTAGTAGAGGAGGTAACTATTCCTGGTTGGCCCGATCAAATCCTTCAGGTGAAGGCGCCTGGAAAGCCCGTGTGATTGAAGGGCGTTGTGGATGCAATCCTTATAATTACGGCATTGAGGGAGTTGGGGTATGCCGATGCGCCTACCGAGGTTTGGATGTACCTCAAGTCTTGCACTGAACTGATTGAAAAGCTTACACCCATACTCCTGAACATCCAAACTCTCAATTCACCATCGACGAGAAAATCACCTCATCATTAAAGCTCAACTCGGCAACCGGTACGGAGCGTTTTCCTGGGTTCAGGGGGGACCAGCGTGTTTCAATTATCCGCATGCTGATATTCTCTCCGCTCAATCGATAACTTAAGTCACCTGCATCTAATCCTCGCTCAGTTCCTCGATTGATATAGTAAAAATGAGAATCTCCTTTTAAGCGAATGCCGATGTCTTTGCAGCAAGGGGAGCCAATGTATTCAATCTGACCTGAGATAAGTTCTGTGTTTTTGGGTGTTGGTGTGGGGACTTTTAACCAGGCTATTGATAAAGCAAAAAGGGCTACAAGAGCGATGAGGCCGATACCTAGTTTAGTAAGGATTGAAGCTTTCATAATAAAATGAGTGTATGCAGGTCATTTCCTTTGTCTTCGATATGCAAGGTATGAAATGAGATACCGAGTATATAGAATATAATTCGTCGCAGTTGGGATGCGAGGTCTAAATACGTGTTCGAATTTGTTGTCCGAGATAGTAAAAAGGAATTACCAGCCCATTTAGGTTGTCTTAGTATATATGATTCTCTTCCATACATTCAACCTTCCACCGCACCAATGAGTGTACTCCTGAAAGTGATTTTGGTATTCTTCATCATCGGCTATTCGGGTTGCGCAATTATCGATAATGAGGACCCTGAGGAGTTTGTAGAAGCCTATTACTTTCCAAGTTGCGGTCCAACTGATGGGCCGGCAATTGAGCTCATTATACCCACCCAAGTCCCTCTAGTGTGTGATAATGTACTTCCATCGTTATATCAACAACCCTGGCCAGACACCTTTACGCGGATCTACATCACCCGTTTTCCAATGGTTGATCAGGAGTCTACGCTTGCTACGTATTACTTTGGTATAGATAATGACCCAGAATCTAACAATGGTTCAGGTGGTTGGGCAGGGCGCTGTTTTGCAGGTGAGGATGGTCAATCGTGTATAGAGGCATCGCAAGGTTTTGTGCAGATTCCGAATAATCGGGACACTTTTTTTGATGCTGGGGTCTATATAGAATTTGAAGACGCCTCAATATTTGAACAAACGGTTCGGGTTAAAGCCTGTGAACTCCGGCGGCCTTTATTGTGCGGATAAATGAAATTGAAATCTGAAATACGCGAATTAGATTTGAATGTAAGCGTGTGACTGTCACAAAGGTATATAAACTGCCCGATGGAGTTGAGGACCTGGCGCTTTCGGCCGAACAAGAAGGGTACAATTTCCTCGACAGGCTGCTTGAAGAGTACACTTCCAAAATGAATTGTTTTGATAAACCGGGTGAAGCACTTTTTGCTGTGCATAGTCTATCTAGATTAATTGGAATAGGTGGAGTAAATATCGACCCTTATTCAAGTGAAAGGGGAGTAGGAAGAGTACGCCGGTTTTATGTCCACCCCAAGGAGAGAAGATGTGGGGTAGGTCAGATGCTGCTTACAGCAATTGAAGATGACGCACGAAGCCATTTCCATAAACTGAATTTATTTACAGATACCGAGTCGGCTGCACTTTTTTATGAGAAGCTGGGTTATGTTCGCATAACTGGCACCGCGAAAGTCAGTCATATGAAAGGCCTTTGCATACAATAGAATGACTCGAAGGGCATTTCTGTCTGCACATGTGTTGTTGCAAATCATGATAATCCGACACCTATCGAGGTGATTGCGGATTCGCCTTTAAGTTAGGCTATAGATATGTTGTATACGCGAGGAAAAACCTGGCCGATTCTGAGGATACTGATCTGTACACAGGGATTTGTGATCGTACAGCCAAAGCTGGTAATGAAGACCTCAGAATTCTTCGCCAGTTAGCGGAGGATTAACTTTTCATGATATAAGGATAGCAGAAGCAATTCTTCATTGAGGAACAGGCAGCTAGAATGGCCTGTAAAGGCAGATATTCAAATGGATACCCACATTAAGCTTGGATACATTTCCTGCCGACATAACATTTAAATTTGACTGGAGAGTCTACCAGCGGCGAGCGCTCAAAGCACTGGAAGAACATCTGGGGGATAACCATCTCCACATCGTTGCCCCTCCAGGATCAGGTAAAACCGTATTAGGGCTTGAAGTGGCTATTCGGCTGGATAAGCCAACACTGATTTTGGCGCCTACCCTTGCAATCCGTGATCAGTGGATCCACCTTTTCTGTGAACAATTCTTGCAGATCGATCATACCCCGGAGTGGGTGTCACGGGATATTCGACGTCCAGCATTTTTGACGGTATCAACCTATCAGGGGTTACACGCTGCCTATATAAATACCGCAATAGAGCAAGAGCAACCTGAAGAAGAGGAGGAGGAATTGAACGATATTGAAAAACCCCATACGGGACCAGACCTTATCCAGAGACTCAAATCACAGGCTATTGGTACCATCGTGGTGGATGAAGCTCATCATCTTAAAAATGCCTGGTGGAAGTCGCTAACAGCTGTGAAGCAGGCACTTGATCCTACCATTGTGGGTTTGACGGCCACGCCGCCCTACGATGTGTCCTATGCCGAATGGCGGCGTTATATCGAGCTAAATGGCCCCGTTGATGCTGAAATCTCAGTACCTGAACTTGTCGCTGAGAATAACTTGTGCCCCCATCAGGACTACGTTATTCTTTCGGGTCCAAATCCCTCTGAGTATAAAAGAATTGTCGACATCCGTACCCGGGTCCAGAAGGTATACGACAATCTTCTTAATGACAATACGATTATTGATTCCATAGTGGCGCATCCAGCACTCGCAGCACCTACAGACCATTTGGAATGGATTTATACCCATCTTGAATGCTACTCGGCAAGCTTGATTTTTCTAAATGCTGTTGACGTGGAGATTGACAAGAAGCATCTTGAGGTTATTGGGGACAAAAAGTTGGTATTGCCGGAGTTTGACCTGGATTGGGCTGAAGTACTGCTACGGTTTTATCTGTTTGATGACGATTTTAATCACTTTCAGCAGAATTCGGAATATCGGAAAGAGGTGTTCAATAGACTCAATTATGCTGGATTACTGAACGGAAAACAGGTACAACTCAGGCACATCCAACGTATCAGAAAATTACTGACAAACAGTTTAGGAAAGCTTGAAAGCATCGAACGGATTATTCGTTTTGAGCAAAGCATACTCAAAGAGAAACTGAGGCTGGTTGTGCTTACGGACTATATCCGTAAGGAATTCCTTGTTAATAGCTCTGAAAATAACCTTGAACTCAATAAGCTTGGGGTAATGCCCATTTTTGAGAGGATCAGAAGGGCCGGCAATATAGGGCGTAAAATAAGCATTCTTACCGGTTCAATCGTGATTGTCCCGGCCAGTTCAGCCGACATGCTGGAACAGCTGTCGATTCAGTCTCACCTAACCGGAATCACCACTACACCTCTCTCTTATGACAGGGACTTTATCCTTGTGAAAGCACCTTCGGAGGAGAAGCACGCTATAGTAAAGGTTGTTACCGCAATGTTTGAGCAAGGTGGAATCGAGGTACTTATCGGTACAAAGGCACTTCTTGGAGAAGGATGGGATGCGCCATGCATTAACTCATTGATTCTGGCCAGCGTAGTCGGGTCCTATGTTTCATCGAATCAAATGCGAGGGCGGGCTATCCGGGTTCAGGCAGGTAATCAGGAGAAAACAAGTGCTATCTGGCATCTCGCCTCTGTTGATTTAAGTACGTATGATGGCGGTGACGAAATTCAACTCTTGAAAAGAAGGTTCAAGTCTTTTGTTGGAGTCTCGATGGACGGTGACACACGTATCGAGAACGGCTTTGATCGCTTACAAATGACTGATATTTTCCTTGAGCCAGCTGACATTGAGAAGATTAACACGCAGATGCTGGACCATGCCATCAACCGAGATATGTTGAAGCAGCGATGGCAAGATGCACTGGCTCATGGCGTTTCGATGGTGGAAGAAATAACGATCCCGTTCCCTCAGGAAAAAAATTACAGGGAAGTTAAACAGTTGTATTTCAACCGAACCATCGCTTATACGGCTGCAACACTAGTTTCTGGGCTTTTAGCCTTTGGTGGAGATGCGTTGTACTATATATTGCGATCTATAGATACAATCCGGTCATTAGAAGACGTGTATCGGATCTTATTTGAGATTGGCATATTGGGTGTAATTCTTTTTGGAGGAATCACGTATAAAACACTCCGTATGTATCTAAAGTATCGAGATATATCTGATGATATTCATCAGATAGCTGAGTCGTTACTTCAATCTCTTATAAAATCAGGATACATAAAGACGGATTTTAGTGAGCTAGAGGTTGTTTCGCGTGCAGACAAAGCGGGTGGGGTCCATTGCCACTTGGAAGGGGGTACAGTATTCGAAAAGTCGGTATTTATTGAGTCTCTTCAGGAAATTCTGGGTCCGGTTGATAATCCTCGATATATAATCCTGCGCAAAAATCGATTACTGAAATTTATTGATCAAGTTGATTACCATGCTGTGCCAGAACGGTTGGGGCAAAAAAAACAATTTGCAGTGCATTTCAAAGATCAATGGCTGCGCAAGGTAGGAGCATGCAAACTGGTATACACAAGAACAATGGAAGGCCGGAAATTACTACTAAAATCCCGCCTATCATCACTCTCCGCCGAGTTCGAAGAAAAGACAGACCGAATCCAAATCTGGCGCTAACCGCCTGCAAGTCCTTATATACAACCCGAAACACGAAACACGAAACACGAAACACGAAACCACCCAAAAGTCCCCGACCTTTGGGTGAGATAGGCCATTTCACCCGTTCGGGTGATGCGCAGAAACTCGTATATTCCCTACATTTGGGGTGTCAATTGTTACTCGAACGAGGGTATTTATTATGCGAAATATAATTATACGATATGGCTTGATCTCTGGAGCTGTTGTGATCGTTAGTTTTATTGTGGGTATGGCAGTGAGTGCTTCCAGTGAAAGCACATCCTTCTCAGAATTACTCGGATATCTCATCATGATCATTGCCCTGAGCATGATCTTTATCGGGGTAAAGCAATACCGGGACAAAGAACTGGGAGGCGTCATCCGATTTGGGACCGCATTTAAGGTGGGGATTGGAATTACCCTCATAGCCAGCCTTATTTATGTAGTTGGCTGGGAAATCAACCTCGCTGCTACGGACTACAACTTTATTGAAGAGTACACGGCGTCTGTTATGGAGAAAAAGCAAGCCGACGGACTGGAAGGTGCTGCCCTTGCAGCAGAGCAGGCCCGTATGGATGAAATGGTAGAACAGTATCACAATGTCTGGTACCGCCTACCTATTACCTTCATCGAAATCTTCCCCGTAGGCCTCCTAATGACCCTGCTCTCCGCCACACTCCTAAGAAACAGCCGCTTCATGGCCGCCGCCTAACGACAAACACCGAACACCAAACGACAAACCCAAATAGACCAATGCACATCAAAGCAGACTCAGTAAACGAGTACATCGAAAATGTCCCCGAAGATCGCAAAGAGCCCATGATGAAACTCAGGGCAACCATACTAGAAAACCTCCCTGAAGGATTCGAAGAATCCATGAGCTACGGGATGCCTGCCTATGCGGTCCCACACTCTATCTATCCAGATGGTTATCATTGTAAACCTGAAGAACCCGTACCCTTCATAAACATTGCGTCGCAGAAGAACTTTATCGCCTTCTACCACATGGGCGTGTACTCGATGCCCTCTCTGTTAGAATGGTTTCAGTCCGAATACCCCAAGCATATGACAACGAAGCTGGATATGGGCAAAAGCTGCATTCGATTTAAGAATGTGAAGAAGATTCCTTACGAATTGCTGGGAGAGCTAGTATCCAAGGTTAGTGTCGATCAGTGGATCGAGGTGTATGATAGTGCGATTAAGAAGTAGGAGACCTAAAGCCGTTGCTTATCAGCAAGCAATTGCTCACGGAGTTCATCATAGTTCACTTCTTGAACAGCGATGTCCTTCTTGATTGCCTGGCTTGCGGCTGTAGCAGCGCTCTGTCCAAGGATCATAAATACGGGCTCCATTCGAATAGAGCCAAACGCAATATGAGAACTGGACATAGCAATGGGGACAAACAGGTTCGACGCTTCTCCTTGCTTGGGAATAATTGATCCGTACGCAATCCGATAGGGGGCATCGGGGCGGACACCAATGTCCCCTTCGTTTTGTACAAAGCCATCCGGTTTTACATACCGCTGTACGTTATGCGAGTCCAGGGTATATGAGCCCATGCCGATGGGTTGAGGTACTTCCCGTGCGCCCAGGACATCATGCTCGGTCATGACATAGGCGCCGATCAGGCGGCGCGCTTCGCGAACATAAATTTGATGGGGCCAGTGATTGTTGTCAATAAACTCATCCTTTGCCAATCCCCATTCACGCATGCGCGACTGAATTTCATCGGGTACGCGTGGATCGTTGGATAAGAAATACATGAGGCCCTGCTGGTAGGTAGTGTGCTCCTCTAAGATTGCGGCCCGGCGCTCATAGGTGGCTTCAGGATAATCGTAATTCATCCCAATGTTATCCGTGCTGAAGGGGCCGTGGTTGTTTGTGTCGGTTTTACGGTTTGGGATTGCGTCAAACTTGTCGAACGATTCTCGCCAGCCGCTTTCGAAGACACGGACCAGTAGCTCGTATTGGGTAGAGTCATAGCCGGCTGGTCGGGGAAAAGGGACCCGATTGTCGGGATGATTGGACAAACACATCCGATAACAATAGGCCTGCAGCCGATGGTCGCCCTCGCCTTTTATGCCGGGTGGGTCCGGCGAGATACGAGGGAGCAATCCGCTTGACGGATCTCCTTGAACCACATACGGGTCGATGTCTTCCATGAACCAGTGGCGGTGGTGCAAGACGCCCACCTGGATGCCATTCCAGGTCTCCCCATAGGTTGCATTTGCTTCCCGGCCTACCGTATAAGAAACGTCCGCAGCAGCCATTAAGTCGCCCTCATACGTTGCGTCGATGAAGATCTTACCCTTATAGGTATTTCCACTCAGCATGGTTATCGAGGTAATAGCCCTTTCGTCCATCATTACACCTGATTTCCTATCCAGCCATTCATCGCGGTAGACATCTACGCCTTCTTCCTGGATCCAGGTGTCAAAGACGTGCTCGGCAACATGCGGTTCAAACACCCACATGGTTTGCTCAGATAAGTCCATCGCCACGGTGCCCTGGCCCCTGTTTCCATATTCTTCTCTCATTTGCCATTTCCAGGCATCATCCTTCTGATAGTACTGCCAGATTCTATGGTAAAATTCACGCGCTACACCTCCAACAGCTTCGGTATTGCCAGAGTCTGTCCAGCCAAGGCCACCTGATGAGAGGCCGCCGAGATGGTTGTCTGGGCCAACGATAAGCACTGAATGGCCCATTCTACTGGCTTGAACCGCAGCGATCACACCCGCAGAAGTGCCTCCATAGATGACAATATCAGCTTCATAAGTACCTTCCTCAGCGGGATTAGAGGTACAGCTTAGACACAGAATAAGTAGAAAAGCAAACGACCATTTCATCATACATACGGGGTGGGTTTGCGGATATGCTAATATAAAATAACTCTTATAAAAGAAGGGCTATTTGTAAACATCCTGTATTATTGAAAACTTCCCCCATATTGATGCGTACTGCACGTTGATCCCAAGCAGATCAGGCAATTTGAACCTGAATAATTTCGCTTGAAGCTATCTAGATTACATATAGCATACGTATTAATCGCTGTTGTATCACTGGGTACGTGCATTGTACCTCTGCTACATGCCGTCATTCACCATCATGAAGGCGGTGAGCATCATGGGGCAATGCATGAACATCCTGACTACGCTGCATGGCTGGATGCCAGCATCCACGTAGTTGATACAGATCTAGACTGTATACTGTGCAGTACTACAGAGCTTACTACGCTCAGTATATCTGCAATTACATACAATCAGTTCAAAAGGACTCAAACGCGAAGCAATCCTTATCTATTCGCCTTTGAGTCGCTCTTCATTTCTCAAGGTATTCGTGGTCCCCCCGGTAGGCTCGGTTAGTTCCCTTTTCTTTGGAGTGCATTTTATGTTCTTGACCACGTTCAGGACGATACAGCACTTTCATGGGCCTGAACTACAGTTTAGTGTTTTTTACTGTCGTCCCTGCGAAAGCAGGGATCCATAGAACATTGAGTTTTACTGCATCCTTGCTTGGATTCCTGCTTTCGCAGGAACGACCGGAATTATTCCTCACCGTAAACTGGCTAGATTTACAATCGGTTTATCGGGCCTAATTAGATTAAAAATCACACTATACCTATTTCCTTGAGAAAAAATGACAACTAAAAATATCTTTACCAAATTCGCTTTTCTTTTAGTATGCAGCCTGGTTCTTGTCGCTTGTGATTCAGATGATCCTGATGATGATGGTCCAGGTGAAGAAGAACTGATTACCCGTGTTACGATTACGCTGACCCCTGCTGGCGGTACGGCAGTTACAGCTTCTGCGACCGATGCTGATGGAGATGGAGCTAACTTCCAGATTGAAACCATCACTTTAGCTGCCAACACAACATACACGGGTACCATTGAGGTTGCTGATGACATCAATGGAGAAGATATCACTGAAGAAGTTGAAGAAGAAGCAGATGAGCATCAGTTCTTCTATACTCCTTCTGCTGGTATTGCCGACCGCATTTCAGTAGCAATCGATGATACAGATTCAAATGGCCTTCCTTTAGGCCTTGAGTTTACCGTAACTGTTACTGATGGAGCAGCTGCTACGGGTACGATGCAAGTTGTTCTAAGCCACTACGATGAAGGGCCTAAGGACGGCGTTAACATGAGCGATGAATCTGACGTAGATGTAGCATTCCCTATTGAGATTCAGTAATCCTTAATTGGGTTTAATTGAAGAGTCCCTGGTGAAGGAAAAAGCTTCGCCAGGGACTTTTTTAATCGGTGAATAAAAATGACAAAAAAGCATTTCATATCTAGGCTAGCTTTCTTGCTTGTATGTACTCTAGTTATTATTGGGTGCGACTCAGACGATCCAGATGATGATGGCCCCGGTGAAGAGGAGCTCATTACACGCGTAACTGTTATGTTCACAGATCCAGACGGCATGTCCGAGAATTACTCAGCAAGAGATGCCGATGGGGATGGCGCTGACTTTGAATTAGATACCATCACTTTGCAGACCAATACAATCTATTCTGCACGGATTGAAGTGGCCGATGATATTAACAACGAAGATATCACTGAAGAGATAGAGGACGAAGCAGAGGAGCATCAGTTTTGGTATCTGCCTTCAGCAAATTTATCAGATCGCATTACGGTCAATTATGTAGATCAAGATGCTAATGGCTTGCCTCTAGGCATTGAGTTCTCTGTAGTTGTTACTGATGGAGCAGCTGCCACAGGTACACTGCGCATTGTTCTGAGCCATTATGATGAAGGCCCTAAGGATGGTACTTCGTTGAGTGATGAGTCCGATGTGGATGTATCCTTCCCTCTAGAAATTACTCAATAGTGCAAAAGAAAAAGTCCCTGGAAGAGGTCACGGGTCTCTCCAGGGACTTTGATCAATCTTACAGGGATTGAAATCTATGTATAACCTCTAGCGAGGTGTATGGTCTGCAAGCAATATAGGCTTCGGTTAGGGAAGCACTACAGTGTCGATCACGTGGATGATGCCGTTACGCGCAGCGATGTCTGTATACACGATGCCAGCTGAACGGCCATTTGCATCAACGAATCCAGGAGCGCCAGCGTCTACTTTCAGCGTTCCACCATTTGCCATGGTAAGAGCACTTTGCTGTAGAACGATCTCAGCAGTGAATCGGCCACCTTTAACGTGGTAGAGAAGCACGTCTGTCAAAAAGTCTTTGTCCAGATCGCCTACGTTGTACTTGTTAAGTCCAATGTCACTGAAAGCTTGATCAGTAGGAGCAACAACAGTGAAGATGGTGCGTCCGTCAACAGCTGCGTCGAGTCCGGTAGCTTGAAGGGCTGCGAGTAGTGTCTCAAACTCGCCTTGAGTAGCTACAACGTTAGCAACGATTTCAGAGATTTTGAGGTTTTTGGTCGCAGGATTTGGAGGAGTGAATCGTCCGTTTTCAATAGCAGGTGCTTCTGTATCAACGCTGACTGAGTCAGAACATCCAACGACGAGGAAAAGGGCTAAAGCTAAAACAGAAAAAAGTCTCATATCTATAAAAAAGTGTGTAGGTGATTAAGAATCCAAGAACAGCTCCTGGAATAGGTATTAAGGGGACACAAGGGTTCGGCTAGTAAAAGATGCTCTGCCATCCTGGGATTACTTGCCGCTCAGAGATATGTGTTGTGTTGCAACATTTTTAAGTACACAAGAGAAAAAATAAATGACCAGTTATATTCAAAAAAAGTTTGGAATGAACACTTTGCTAATGTGAATCAGGCTTTGCGATGTGTTCAGTCAATGCATACATTAGGTGCATTGAGAATGACTCGTAGATTCTTGGCTAATTCACTTACAAACATATATGGCATCATCCGAACGGTCTTACTTCGCTGGTCTTGATATTGGTGGAACTACCATAAAATCAGTTCTTGTTGACGAAAAAGCAGAAAAAGTAACAGACATAGTCGAAGTGAGGAGCCTGGTAGATAAGGGATATCTCTCTACATTCGATCAATTGGAAGAGGCGTTGGGATTATTAGCAAAGGATGCAGGAATCACGGTGCAACAGATCAGAGGAATTGGATTGGATGTGCCGGCCGCGAACAGTGATGGGGTTATCTGGGGAAAAGCAAACTTAGCAAGTGATTGGGTCGGGAAGAATATCCGGCAGCTTTTTTCTGAACGTGCAGGCGTTCCTGTTTATATGACCAATGATGGCAATGCCGCTGCCCTTGGGGAGTATTTTGTCCGCCGCAAGCATTTTGGGAGCCTTATGTATGTTGCGCCAGGTACAGGCTTAGCTGGCGGGTTGGTGATGCCGGCAGGGGAAATCTACAATGGATCCAATGGATTGGCCCTCGAAGTAGGCCATATTTCGGTCCCTTTCAGAGAAGAAGATGGTGAACTGCCTTTCTGTTCTTGTGGATGGCATGGATGTTTAGAAGCATGGGTGTCTCTGGTTGCTCTCAGGCGGCGGATTAAACTTGAATTGGAAAAAGACGTGTGGAAGGACCACCCACTTAATGCAGTGGATGCCCCGATAGAGGAGAAAGCCTTCATGTTGCGGGACTTTGCCGAAAGCAATGACGAACTCGCCATTCAGATTTTCAAACAACAAGGCTATATCTTCGGTTACGGACTCGCAGACCTCATCCGTGTATTTGATCCTGGTCTTGTGGTCATTGGAGGAGGGTTGGCCGAGACCTCTTTCAGAGAAACCTATTTACAATGGGTTCTGGAAGGCTTTGAAGAAAGAGCCTGGCCGATCTATCACCGAAGCCCCATTGAACAGGATACCTTCACAACGCGCTTTGAATGGGCCCTAGGAGGAGACTCCGCAGGTGCTCTCGGGATGGCGTTTGCTGCGAAAGAGAAGTTTGGTTAATCAGCAAACAAGTCTGAGCTCAAGTACCGGTCTCCCCGGTCACAGACGATAAATACAACGATACCAGTCGTTAATTCATCGGCAAGTTTCATAGCTGCACAGAGTGCGCCTCCACTGCTCATCCCTGCCAGGATTCCTTCTTCTTTTGCAAGGCGGCGCGCATAATTTCGTGCTTCTTGTGCACTTACGTCAATGATGCGATCTACACGCTCTCGTTCAAAGATCTTCGGCAAAAACTCTGGAGACCAGCGCCGGATTCCAGGAATGCGGGATCCATCCTTAGGTTGTGTCCCCACAATTTGAACGTCGGGGTTTTGTTCTTTTAGATACCTGGAAACCCCCATTATGGTACCTGTCGTCCCCATAGCAGAGACGAAGTGGGTCACAGATTGATCAGTATCTCTCCATATCTCAGGGCCCGTTGTCCGGTAATGCATACCATAGTTATCCGGATTCGCAAACTGATTCAAGATGTGGTAGCCCTGATTTGCAGCCATATCCTCGGCCAATTCTCTTGAATACTCAATGGTACGTGCTGCCGGCGTTAAAATGACCTCTGCACCATATGCTTTCATAGCCAATACGCGCTCACGTGTAGAATTGTCCGGCATAATAAGCGTCATGTTAAGACCCATGATGCTTGCAATCATGGATAAAGCAATTCCTGTATTGCCGCTAGTCGCCTCAACAAGCCTGGATCCTTTTTGTATCTCTCCTCTATCCAACGCGCCTTTTATCATGCCGTACGCAGCACGGTCTTTTACACTCCCTCCGGGATTATTGCCTTCAAGTTTTCCATAAATGGTCACTGCATCATTGGTGGGTATATATTGCAGCTTAACTAAGGGGGTGTTACCAATCAGTGTGTCGAGGGTCATGGGGATTAGGGAAGGTTAAAGGCGTCAGTTTAGACTATAGTGCGTAGTGGCCAGGTGTTAGTTACATGCCACCTTTTACGATAAGCAAGTCTGTTTCGTTGTTATTGGTGTGGTACATCTTTGATTGATAGTAGACCTTCGTCTGGGCAGGTATGCTGCGCGTCAACCAGACGTTACCACCAATTACACTGCCATGACCGATGATCGTCTCGCCACCCAGGATCGAGGCGCCAGCGTAGATGATAACATTGTCCTCAATAGTGGGGTGGCGCTTGGTTTCTGCATCTTCTTTATTCACACTCAGTGCCCCAAGGGTAACGCCCTGGTAGATTTTCACATGGTTACCAATGTGCGTCGTTTCGCCGATAACGATTCCCGTTCCATGATCGATGCAGAAGGAGTGGCCAATGGTTGCCCCAGGGTGAATATCAATGCCTGTTAAGCTATGGGCATGCTCCGTAATGATTCTTGGGATGTTTGCTATATCAAATGTATGAAGACAATGAGCAATTCTGTATGCTGCAATAGCGTAAAAACCCGGGTAGGAGCGAATAACTTCACTGGTGCTACGGGCTGCAGGGTCTCCCTCGAACATAGCCTGTACGTCTTCAAGGAGTTGACTATGTATGCCCGGTATAGAGTCAAAAAACTGGCGTGCGAGATGGTCCCTGTCCTGTCCCGGATGAACGCAATAATTCAATAATTGAGGGAATAAATCGCGTAAGTGATCGACCCTGGAGACGAACTCTTGTTCAGAAAGATGAGATAATTTGGTGGTTTCAGGAAAAAGAATGCCAAGGAGGTCCTTGAAAAACTGTATAACATCCTTGGGGTCTGGGCAGGTTGGGCAGGCTTGATGGGCTGCAAAAAGCTTTGTTACGAATAGCTCGTTCATCAATGATACGTTCTTGGGCGAGAAAAAATGGCTTCAAACGGCGGCTATATGAATTGGGCTTTATACGTCCCCATACCGGGGTTTTGTTTGCTAGTTTGTGGCAGATGCATATATTTGTATCAAATTCATATGTAAATGTATCTGCCAGGCCTCTCTAGATGACGTTTGAAGACAATCCGGGCTTTTTAATTCTCCTTTTCATAGCCATTGTAGTTGCTATGGCTTTAGGCCTGCTTATGCTTCAAAGATGGGATACGTTTAGGCGCTTGAAGATTGCACTGACTGATCTTCAACTCAGTAGCCCGGTGATCAAGCATTTGATGACCTCGTACGTTGACCATAACTGCTACAATACTGTCCCCCACGCTGAATTTATCCAGGTTGATCAGCCAGTAGGCGAAGCCGTTGATGTGTTAACGGCCTACTTGCAAGATGATAGTGCCGAGAAACACTGTTTTGTGTTTGGGGACCCCGGGGTGGGGAAGACGGCAGTGTTGGTCAAGTTTATGGAGCGTAATCTCCAAAAAAGGGGATTCAATCGAGTGGATGTGTATGCAGTTGGGATGGATGTGCCTCGAGCCTACGAGCTTATTGATGAAGTGGAGGATACCTATGATAAAATTATTTTTATCGATGCGTACCAGGAAGAGGAAGTGCTCGATAATCACCGGAAGCGGCGATTGATGTACCTCATGGACCACTGCCGTGATTTTAAAAAAGTGGTTGTTTTTTGCAGGTATGATGTCGTTTCGATGGGGTGGGGAAAGGATCCAGGCAATCGGCAAAAGATTGTTGTGCGCAACCCGATGCGGTCCACGGACTATGTGTTTGAGGTAATCCGCTTGCAATCGATACCGGGTTTATTGCCTCAGTTCGTCGAAGATCACTATGGCGGATATGGCAACCGTAAAGAACGAGCCGATTTTCTTAACTATCTTTCAGCAGTTGGGCCGCAGGTCCGATACGGGTTTAGCTTACCGTATCTGCCGTTATTCAAAGAAAATCAGGTGGCAATTCAACGGCCTATTCAGGCACTTGAGCCCGCTATTCGTCTTCAGATATTATCCTTTCTAGAAGCCGTAACTCCTGGCGATATTGAAGAGACGCGGGAGACGATCATGGAGGACGTGCCTGGAATATGGGCCCTTCTCGCCTGGATGAGTGAGGAAGCCTTTAAAGCCATTCAAATCCGCCGGCAAAAGTTTAGCACGGTAGATGACGTCAAAACCCTGGAGGCGTATCTAAATGCAGTAGGGAGTGATTATATCACAAGGGCAGAACTGGAGGAGATTGAAGACCGGCTGGATATGAATGCGGTGCAACGGGTCGCAGTGCGGGATATCCTTTTCAGAATCGAAAATAGAAAGTATAGCCGCTTGAGGGCTTTAAGACGTCCTAAAAGTGAGAGCCAGAAGATGCGGGAAGAAAAAAGAGGAGAACGCCGCCGGAAGTTGGAAGAGCGCAGGCAAAAACGGCTCGCAAAACAGGGCCTACCTGCTGGAGCATTTGTCGTGGAAAGTCAGGAGCAGACGAAGTCGGTTGCTCGCAGAAGGTGGGAAGCGCTCTGGTCAACCAGCCAGGAAGAACAGCGCTACTTTATGTTTTCCAACCGGTCCGTGATGGAGTTCCTCTTTGCCAGGCAAGTGATCGACCGGATTGGTGGACTATCGCAAATGCCTCTCACATTCCATATGCAGGAGTTGTTACTGGAGTTAACGGGTATCCAGGTGCGATTGGGTGATAGGATGGAGCTGATCAACGGGATTACAGCGCGTGAGTTGATCGATAAGTATGCCAACCCTATAGATGCAATTGAGTCTGACAATCCGAATGTTGCCCGCTTCATCCTTTCGAACATCAAACAGGTAGATGTTCATAAGTATGACCTAAGAGGATATATGTTGACGCAGGCTACGCTGAGAGGCGCCAACATGGAAGAAACGCTGTTGGATGGAGCCCGGCTTGATGGAGCTGACTTGCAAGCAGCAAATCTTAAAAAAGCAAGCCTCAGAAATGCAAACCTGAGTCATGCACGCCTGGATGGAGCCAATCTGGAGGAAACACAGGCGTCAGGGATGTATCTCCACGAAGCCAGCCTGCGGTATGCTCGGATGGACTATGCCTTTTTATCGGGCAGTTGGTTAACCGGAGCAGACTTCAGCCATTCGGTACTGGCCAGTGGGGATCTTGAATCGGTGCACGTCCAGGCTGATAATCCTAAGCCCCTCATCTTTTTTGAGACGGATCTGCGATGGGCAAACCTACGCTATTCGATTCTGCCGGGTGCTTCGTTCGAGCGTGCAAAGTTGAATAGTGCCGATTTCGAGCAGGCGCAATTACAAAAAGCATCGTTTAAAAATGCGACCCTGGTGGAAGTAAATCTAACCCTGTGCGATTTGCAAAACGCCGACTTTCATGGCGCCATATTGGAAAGCGCGCATCTGAAACGGGCGAAATTGTACGGTGCTAACTTTTCTGAAGCTCACCTTCAAGGGGCTAATTTTGAACACGCCATCTTGCACAACATCTCTTTTCGCGGCGTCGATAATTCCAACCGCCTGGATATGCGGGAAGCCTTACTAGAGCACGCTAACATGCGGGAGGCTGAAATCAAATTTGCCGATCTGAAGGAAGCTCAACTTAACTTCTCGAACATGCGCCGGATTAAAATCACGAATGCTAACCTGGCAGGTGCTTCGATGAAAAAAGCGCTGATGGAAGGCGCTGAACTAAGCAATGTGGACTTGAAGCGAGCGAACCTTGAGCAGGCGATGTTGAATAATGCGACCATGAAGGAGGCCATTACGCTGGATGAGGCTGTTCTAACGGGTGCGTCGTTACTGAATGCAAATTTAGAAGGCCGCAAGACCACCATGCGGAAAGCCCAACTGCAACAGGCCTATCTGTATGGGGCAAATCTGAGCAAGGTATTCCTGTTAGATGCCGACCTGACTGGCTGTAACCTTGAACGAGCGAAGCTACTTAATACACGTATGGTGGGGGCAAAACTCATCCGGGCCAAGCTGTTCCATTCGCAGATGAACCACGTCGAGTTGATGCACGCCAATATGCGCTATTCGATCCTGTGCCTTGCCAATATGGAAGACGCCAAGCTGAACGAAGCGGATATGACCGGCGCAGACCTCCGCGATGCCCGGTTACTCCGGGCGAGCATGAACAACACCCGGCTGGATTACGCGGATTGCAAAGGCGCGTTATTCGACAAGGCCATCATGCAAGAGGCTAATTTGACGGGCGCAGATATGCAAAATTGTGTCATGAAATCAGTCAACCTATACGGAGCTACGCTGGAGAATGCAAACTTCGAAGGGACAGACTTGCGTGGGGCAGATCTGAGCAACGCCATTCTAAAAGGCGCTAATTTTATGAATGCCAATCTTGAAGGGGCCGACCTTACGGACGTAATCATTGATAATACGACCAATTTTACAGGCGCAAATCTGAACGGAGTCATCAATTTTACCCGCGCAGTAACCGACGAAGGCCGGTTTCAGTAGGGTTTCGCATTCTTGAGCCAGGAGTCTTATTATTTAGGCAGTTCTATTAAAGATCACCTACCTCGTAGTGAGTCCATGCGAAATTTAAGTATCCCACTGCTTATAGTATCTCTGCTGTTTGTCTTATTTGGGTGCAATTCCCCTGATATTCCTGAAGAAGGAATGGCTGCATCTTCCTCTGAGTTGTCCGCTACACTCGATGAAGCGTCGGGGACGATTACGATTTTCAGACATGGCGAGTCTGAGCCGGTCGTTACACAAAATGCGGCTGCTGATCACCGGCCCTATCTACATCCGATAGCGGCTCCAGATGGGAATGGCGTATTCACAGAATACAGCCCAGGACATCATGTACACCAGACGGGTATCTACTGGGGATTTACTCAGGTGAATGGCAGAGACTACTTCCATAATCCACAGGGAGATTATTGGAGGCGAGAATCTGTTCGAGTACTTGCTGCCAATGGGCCTAAAGTAGCATGGCAAACGGTGTATGATCTCCTCGACGAAAACGGAGAGGCGATTTTAAAAGAAACACAAATCTGGTCGCTGGAAGAAAAGGAGGGGCGCTATTTCATGGATCTCGAATGGCGGGGAGATGCCCTTGAGGATATAACCATCGGCGAGTTCGATTACGGTGGTCTATTTATTCGCATGCCATGGACGGAAGGGATCAAAGGCAACGTGATTAATGCGGCCCGTCAGCAAAATGCGCTAGCAGAGGGGAAGCGGGCTATGTGGTTGGACGTAGGTATGCAGGTAGAAGGCCGCGATGACTTTGCACACATCGCTGTATTCGACCACCCAGATAACAAAGGCTATCCTCAGACGTGGCGAGTAGACGACCAATTAGGTGTTGGCCCTGTCCGGGCACGCATGGGTGATTGGACGATCAATAAGGGCGAATCCGAATATATTCGTCACCAGCTCATGTTCTATACCGGTACAATGAGTGACGTTGATATCACGGAGATCTGGGAAGACTATACTGACGCGCATGATTTATACGGCGTAGCTTCTTTATGGGGCATTGCTCAGCAAGAGGGGATGGAAGCAGAGTTTCTCTCTCCCCAACGAGCGGCGGAAGAGATGACCCTTTTAGACGGGTTCAGCGTAAATGCATGGGCCGGCGAACCAATGATCACCCAGCCGATGGCATTTACCTGGGACGATAAAGGCAGGCTGTGGGTTGCCGAGAACCGGGACTATGAAACGCGCCAAACAGGCTTTTCGGCTTCAGGAGATAGTCGAATTCTGATCCTCGAAGACACAGATCGAGACGGTGAAGCGGATAAAAGAACGGTCTTTCTTGAGGGGATACCTTTTCCTGCAGCCATCGCAATCGGTTTTGACGGCCTCTATCTAGGTGCTCCGCCTCATCTTTTATTTGTACCCGACAAGGACAAAGACGACAAGGCGGATATGGAAGACATAGAGATTCTTCTCACAGGATGGGGTATTCGGGATCGCCATGAAACGATCAATAGCCTTCACTGGGGGCCGGATGGTTGGTTGTATGGTCTCGAAGGGTTCGCTACACCATCGAGAATCAGGAAGCCTGGCGAAAACGAGAAGATGTACTCGCACAATGATCCGTTCCCGGACGACATATTTGAAAAAGAAGGGGTAGATATTGATGGGGGCGTCTGGCGATACCATCCGACGAAAGACCGGTTTGAGGTGGTCGCTCATGGGTTCAGTAATCCATGGGGCATTGACTATGACTCAAAGGGACAAATGTTTATCAGTGCTTGTGTGATTCCCCACATGTTTCACGTGATCCCTGGAGGGATTTATCACCGGCAGGGAGGGCAGCATTTTAATCCGTATGTCTACAGCGATATCCGCACGATAGTGGATCACCGCCACCGTTCTGCTCATGGAGGAGCCCGGGTATATCAATCGGACGCTTTTCCAGAAGAACATCGGGGGCGTCTTTTCATGGCGAATATCCACGAACATGCTGTTTTGACGGACATTCTAGAGAAGAAAGGTTCGGGATTCGTTGCAAAACACGGTGACGATTTTCTTCTTGCCAACAATGCCCAGTGGATCGGCTTTAGTATAGAAATAGGCCCCGAAGGAGGGGTGTATGTGCTGGACTGGCATGATGCGGACATTTGTGGGAAGGACGTTCATGATAAGGATACGGGACGTATCTTCCGGATTGTACCTGAAGAAACCCTAGCAGAAGATTGGCCGGGCCGCTATGAAGATCTCAATCTCCGAACGGATGCTGAGTTGGCTCAACTCCAAAAGAGTCCCTCGGATTGGCATGCACGTCGCGCACGGGTCATTTTGCAGCAGAGAGCGTTTGAAGGATCTATAGACGAAGACGCCCAGTCCACATTGAGCGAGATCTATGAAAGGGATAACAATTCAGATCATCGGCTTCGCGCCATGTGGGCGATGCATGTATCCGGCTTGATGGGGACGGATCTTCTAGAAGAAGCTCTAGGGGATAGAGATGAATACATTCGTTCGTGGGCCATTCAGCTTCTGACGGAAGACGAAACGCCTTCTGAAGATGTCCTGGAGCAATTTGCTCGCATGGCCAAGAACGATCGATCTCCAGTCACACGAAAATATCTCGCATCAGCCCTGCAGCGGATTGACATGGAGGCCCGATGGGATATAGCTGAGGCACTTGCAGCCCGCAGCGAAGATGCCGAGGATCATAACATCCCTAAGATGCTGTGGTTTGGTGTTGAACCCCTGGTTGCCGAAGATCCTGAACGAGCCTTTGCTTTGGCTGGAGAAGGACGGATCCCCCTGGTCACCGAACACGTTGCCCGCCGAGCCGTGGATGGGGACATGATGGAGCCTCTATTTGCTGCACTCGACGAGTATCCAAGAGCGCGAAAGGGGTTTTTAACTGGCATGCAGAGCGGCCTGGAAGGACGCTCGGATCTGCAAACACCTGCCAACTGGGCTTCCGTGTATGAGACGCTGAGGTCGGACCGGAACGTGGCTGATCTTGCGCTGGAAGTTGCTCAATTGTTTGGTGACTCTGAAGCTGCCAAAGAGATGCTGGCATCGCTGACGGATGCGTCCACTTCCATCGACCAAAAACGGACAGCCATTAATGGACTGGCTACTAAGCAGCGAGAAGAATTGGTGGGCGAATTGCCCACACTGCTTAACTCGGATGACTTGCGTCTGGATGCCATAAGAGCCGTTGCCTCATACAATGTCGCTGACCTGGGCGTTCAATTGATTCAGCAATACGAGACCTTTAACCAAGAGGAGAAAAACGAAGCCATCCTTACCCTGGCCTCTCGTCCATCTTATGGCTGGATGCTGACAGAAGCACTGAAAGACGGCCGAATAGAGAAAGCCGATGTGCCGGCCTATGTTGCCCGGCAAATGCGTCGCGTTGTGGGCAATGGCTTTGTAGAGGTATGGGGGCCAATCGATCAGCTTTCATCCGATAAGGCCGCTGAATACGCTAAGTACCGGACACTATTGACCGATGAGGCCGTTGCTACGGCTAACATCGCAAACGGCCAGGCCGTCTTCCAGCAGACGTGCGGTGCCTGCCACGTGATGTATGATGAAGGAGGGAATATCGGCCCCGACCTTACGGGCTCGAACCGCGCAAACCTGGATTACATCCTGAGCAACATGCTCAATCCAAGCGAAGTCATCCAGGATGATTACAAGATGGTCGTCCTCACAACCCGGGATGGGCGTACCTATCTTGGAAATATCACCGCAGAGAACGATCGCCAGATCACTCTGCGCACTGTAGGACAAGATGGCCTCGTCATCAATAAGTCGGACATCCAAACCCAAGAAGTGTCCAACGCCTCCCTGATGCCAGAAGGCTTGCTCAACAACCTGACGGATCAAGAAGTGATCGACTTGATCGGTTATTTAAGGACTTCGAATCCGGTGTTGGCTGCTAATTAAGACCCGACTGGCCTGAATGACACCTCTCTAGGAAAGGGAGAGGCTCTGTCTATTTCCTTGTCATCCTGATCGAACGCAGTGAGGAAGGATCTGGGTGGGCACGTGATGAACGAATGGCAACATGCCTTCGTCAATTGCTCGCCCAGATCCCTCGATCGCTTCGCTCCAACGAGATGACAAAAGGATGGCTACTCGATCTCCCTTAGTGCAGCCTGAAGAATCGTGTCTACCCCTTTCTGTACATCTTCAACCGTCCGATAAGCTATCACATCCGGTATAATCCCTCGGTTGGGTTGATCGTCTAGCGGATAATAGCCATAGATCGGGACATCTATGCCTACTTTGCTGTTAGGGAGGCTGAGGAAAAACATCATGCCGCCATTCGTCCCCATCAAGTTGCCACCGGTTTCCTCACCAACGAGCGTAGCCAGCTTATTTTGTTTGGCTGTTCTCGCGACGAAGAAGGTGTTTGAACTGTTTGCAGCATCCACCAACAGGTAGACATTGCCCTGGTAGGCCTTATTCTGTGGTTTATAGGTCTTGGGTTTTGTGGTGGCTCTCTTTTCGATGTAATACCCGTTGCCTGAGTCGACTACTTTCTTCGACAAGTCAAACACTTTATCATCCCATGTATTGAGATAGGGGCGAAGGCGCTCGGGGACTTTTTGATATGCCAGGCGGACATCCGTGGCGGGGATCGTTGCCGGCTTGGAGCCTATCGAACGCAGCAGTGCCTCTCCAACCATGTCCATCCCGCCTGCATTGCCTCGAATATCTACAATGAGATTGGGGATGTTGTCCTTTTTTAGGGCAGCAAAGGCGTCTTTCATAAACCGTCGCCAATCCAGATCCATTTTGTAGGTGACAAATGTACCCGCTTTTAGGTAGCCTGTCTTCTCATCAAGGACTTCGAATTCCCAGAGGTCGTCATAAGTCTGAGGTAGTGGACCGTATTTTTCGTTGACTTGCTTTTTGCGTTCAGCACGGCTGATGGATTGAGCATAAACTGTCGAGGGCATGTTTGCTCCCTTTTTAGTAGCCTTTATCGCATAGCCTTTGGCTGTGGGGGGAACGACTATTGGGAAGTACACATCGAATAATTCGTAGGCACCAAATCCAGATAGTTGTAGTTCATACATGCGTTTGCCGTTGTTGGCACCATCGGCGGAGACGAACTGTACAAGTTGTTCAATGATGGTAGAGACAGGGATATCATTGATGGCTTGAATGTTCATACCTTTTTCCACCTGGTCGGATACGCTTCTCGTCACAATCATCTGTCCCTCGACGAGTTCAAATTCAAAAGGCACTTTGTCTTCGGTGTAGAAGATCAATTCTTTGATGAAGTCACTTTGGTTAAAGGGATTGACCAAAGTATGTCCGCACAAAAGCTTCGGGATAAATGCTGAGAATGTGGCGAACGCTTCCGCATAGGTCATGTCCGATTGTAGCGATTCCTCCAGGTCTTCGAAATGGGCCTGCACGTCGGCTTCAGATTGATATCTGTATAGACCAGGATGAAGGGAGGTCAATGCGTCTTTGAGTAGCTCAAAGTCCTCTTGCAGCTTAGAGGCAGGGATTGTTTGGGTTCCGCTTTCCTGAGCATGACTTGGAGCAGGCAAACACAGGAGCAGGAAATAGATGAGAAATGTATGGATAAATGGTTTCATGATCTCGTTTTCTACAGGTAGTTGGAATTGAACCGAAGATATGCGAGACAACGAGTGTTGCCGCCTCAATGAACACTTTGAGGCGTCTCAGAAACGTGATTTGAGACGGATTACTTGATTTGATCCGTCAGTTCTTCGCCTTGAGGTTCACAGCAAGTCCGATTTCAGCTCCGCCGGTTAGGAAGTCGTAGCCGCCGAGTAAAATCATCTGGCCCCAATTCCCAACCAGTCCGACTGAAGCCGAGAAATCGTAGGTGAAGTCGCCGTTATCCTCAGAAGCAAGGACGCCCATGCCAATGGCTGGTTGTATCGGAGAATTGAAAAGATCATAGAAACCGGTCACTTTGCCCATGAAGTGTTCGGTTTCTGATGTGGAGCGCTCAATGACTGCGCTATTAACCCCTACTTGTAGCAACACACCACCATCAGGCTGAACGTAACCAGCAGTAAGACCTATTGGGGCGTTCTTGGTATTTCCGTAATAACCAACCGTCCCGCCAGCAACAGCCACAATGGCAACAGCTGCTACGCCGGCAATGGCAGCGGGAAGCAGTTCGTCTTCATCTTCTTCCTCGTCGTCTTTCTTCTTTTTCTTTCGGGTTGCATCGAGGATGTTCTCTCCGTCACCTTCATTATCTGCTTCGTCCGGTTCAGAGCCTCTGCGTTCCGTTTGACGTCGGTCGTCGGAAGTGGTACGCCGGCTATCATCCGTGGTATCACCCCGGCCGATACGTTCTCCACGGGGCTCAACGGTTCTAGGACCGTCATCTCTTGGAGGACTGTAGCGGGGCCTGTGTATTATTACCGGGATTCGAACGCCAATATTGATATTGGGGCCATAAACGGTTCGTTTGCTGGGCCGGCGGGGTATGATTTGAGGATCATTTCTTTGGGCTAGATTTCCTTCTTCATCGTAGTAGGCAAAGGAAATGTGGGTGATTTCAGGATTCTCAAGCGTAAATCCTTTTTTGAAAAGCTGCTTTGCCGTGCTGTCTGGTAAGTCAGGGAAAACGGTATCCCACGTCAATGTGGTCACTTCCTCAGAGAAGAGTCCAGGGAAAGGCGGGAGCATCAAGCTATCGACAACAAAGTCAAGGCTAGAGACTACTTCGTCTTTTGATACCACGTCCACACTTAGCCGAAGGGCTTCAATCTCTACATCACCAGGTAGCTCATCCCACTTTATACGCTCACCGTCCAGGATCGCATAAGAACCGGGCTTCCATTCAAGGGCAAAGGTCAGAAATGGACGTGCATCGGTTGTTCGATACCCATACCCGATAGATAGGGTATCAATAGATGGCAGTACAGCTGCATGGACCTTCAGCGAGTCAACAGAACGCTGATTCGTCGCATTTTCAGGCCAGTCATTTATATGTAATACTCCATTACTCGTTACCCAGCCTTGCGGTTGACCAAATGCAGGGCTAGCAGCACTGAGTATGCAGCAAAAAATTAAAAGAGAAAGTCTATGTGGATCCATTCTCAGCAGGCTTGATTGGGTTGCCTAATATATAGACGCCACTAGTTCGATCGAAGTTACATTAAAAACGTTCTAACGCTCATTCCACCCTTTTCCAGCGAAAATCTTGGGCATACACTTTTCTATACGTGCGGTTTTGGTTTTAGATTGTTTCGCTGATGTGAAATAAATCAGGTAGCCACGTTGCCTACCGGGTGTTAGTGATGAGAAGGCTTTTTCAAAGTCAGGCCTCGCTTCAAATACATGGAGCAATTCATCGGGGTAGCCCAAGGGATCGTTAAGGCTGGCGTCGAAAGGTTTACCCAATCGCTCTAACTCAATGGCTTCTACGATATAATCGAGGAGGGTATTTTCAAGCGAAATGATGGTTTGAAGGTCCTTGATGCGGATGTAGCGAGCGAACCTGGAGTTTTTGCCGGGCTTTACCAATATGTTCTCAGGATCCTTCATTTGCACACCCCGAAAAAACGAAAGGGTCATACTATCTTTGAGTGCACTCAATAATAGAATGTTTTTACCATCAATGGTATAACAGGGCACACTCCACTTAATCTCTTCGGTTAACGGTGACTGCTGTAGGATACGGCGAACTGCACGCAGCTCCTCGACCCAAGGCTGTACCTTACACTGCGGTGTGCCCCCAAGATGGCACCGGCCACAACCTTCCTCTAAATATTGATCAACCGTTTGGGGATGAGTGGGCATGGTAATTTGCTCAAATAAATTTGAGCTGTTTCGAGTGTCGTGCTTCGCGTTCCGGGTTTGCTTCGGTGTTCATTGAAAACAACTCGCAACGAACCCGAAACCCGAAACCCGGAACACGAAACCAACCAGATGACATTCATCTGGTTGAAATTACAATCCTGGCCACAACCAGCCGAACATACCGGCAGTTAAAAGGGCGTAGATTAACCCGTCAAAGGTGGACTTTAGGGTAGAGCTCCACTTCTTGTGATACCAGATTGATTGCTGGGCTAATGCGAGAGCATATCCTGTGAAGGAAACGGCGCCGGTGAACTGGAAAACTTCCAAATAAGTGTCCGAGGGGCCAATCGCGTTGTAGGCGACGTAAGCGGCGAAGATGCCAACAACAAGGGTATAGACAAACCATTGAATCAGACTGGTGCCCATATTAGGGCCGCCTTTGGCCATAATAGTCAGTGATCCTACTGGGCCTTCTGAGACGCGCGCTTGATAGGACTCGCTATTCATTTTCTCGTCACTCTTCACATAGGGGAAGTAATAGTCTCCAGGAGGGATGTCGAGCCCCCTCAAGACATCCATCGCTTGTTCTTCTCCGGGTAAGGTCTGAAAGTCCGATTTATGGTAAGGCAATACCATATGGATGACAGAACTAATCACAAATACAGCGACTCCGGATAAAAGAATGGGTAGCCAGAGTTCAGCAAGAAAATCCATAATAAACCTCTATAATGGTGGATTAAATAGGGGTGTGTGGGATGTACACATGAAATGTACATATAACAATGTATACATATTTTACAGATTTAGTCAATCGGCTGCCGTTTCTTCTCGGAGTCTTGACCCAATAACTTCTTTTTCTGGTACGGTAAAATTTCTGATTTCATGAGTATATTAAAGTAAGAGAAATTAAAACTCACCAACAATGACCGAACGGCAGATAACAGCTCGGGAAAAAGAGCTTCAGAACTACCTACGTGTTCATCCTCGATTAAATCTGGAATTTAAAGCGATGATGTCCCGGCTTCTGAGAGAACATCGAATCGACGTAACACCAGAGACCCTTTCTCGGTTAACCGTGTCTCTGGATCGTTCAGGGGCCGATGTTGATCCTGATGAAGTGAATGCTCCTCTTCTTGAGGACACTGATGAGCCACTTAAGGTGTCAGAGCCTGCTGACATCGAAGAATCCCCGGTCGTCTATCCTTCTAATGGTGATCAAGAACCAGATGGTGAGCGTACTGGATTGGAAGCCGAGGACAATGAAGAGTCTGGTGAGGTTAAAAATGTAGATTCTTGAGACCTCAGTGACGAGAAGGTACTTCACGAGGGATTAGGAGGTAGGAAATTAGTTGGAAGATCCAGTTGCCACACCCCCCGTCCAAACGTAGCGACACGGATTGAATGACTCATGCGGTTGTATTCAATATCCATAATCATGGTATAAGGGAGATTGCCCTTAATAAAATACCAGGTATGCTGCTCATCATCTGCGTCGCTCGCGAAGAGGCCAAGGTCCGTCCCAATAAACACATATTTTCTCCCATCTTGTGACCGTGGAGTGACAGAAATACTAAGAATTGTGAGGCTCAACTCACTAAAATTCCCGGAAATAGGCGTCCAGGTTTGCCCATTATCTTCTGATTTGATGATCTGTGCTAATCCTTTGGTGCGGCCTGCATAGAGGACGCCTTCCTGTTCTGGATCTATGGTGAGCGTGTGCACATCCGAAACGAAGGTGGTATTTAGGCTATCCCAGGTAACACCCCGGTCGTTGGATGAATAGAATGAGCCGTCGCTCCTCTTGTACGCATACACATCCATAGGCGATGAGGGGTCAACAAGTATCTGGCTTACGCTATCAACTTCAGACGCGAGGGTCCAGGATTGTGCCCTATTGTCCGATCTGAATATGCCGGCAATCGTGGCCACGTACATGTACTTCCCGTCATCTGGTGCGTGGGCAAAAGGCGGGTTCCAGAAGGTTTGAGGCATCTGAGCACACGACTTGGGTGCCGGGTGATGGGCAAGACCCTTTAGATGGGTTTCTGTGCCACCGCCCCACGACAGATCAAAAGGGGCCGTGTTTGGATAGTAATACTGAAAAAGTTGGCCGCATGCTTCAACGCTGAAAACATACGTTGTGTCTGCATGGTCGGTTTGGACCATACCACCCATGCCCTCACCCTTCAATATGGTTCTCCACGTCATATCAGGTTGCCGAATATGCACTCCTTGATCTTGAGCATGTATCACCAGGACCGTGGTGTCCGATCGGTGCTGGCTGATGGAATAGAGTTGAAGGTTCTGTAAACCACTGTTTATGGGATTCCAACTATCCAATTCGGGCGTTTCTCTAAGGGTAAATACCCCTCCATTATTGATCGAAAGAATGGTGTTTCTGTTGCTGGGGTGAAAGGCTATACCATGTTGATCAGCATGTAATCCAAACTGTGGCGTGAGTACCAACCGGGTAGAGTCGTGAGATAAATGGAGGCGATTGAGATGTATCCCTCCCAGGTACATCAGGTTGCTGTCAACGGGTGAGACCGCAAACAGCGTATGTCCTTGATCGTCATAATAAACATGTTGCCATGTTGTTCTATTCTGAGAAAGCTTGGTAATCAGCGTTTCATTCTTGTGCGGCCATTTCAAGTAGCTGGCAAAATATACACCTTGTGATTGCCATAAACTCTGGAGTTGATAGTCCACCATGGAGGGCGCTCCGACTTTCAATAGGGACCAGGTTTCCCCTCCGTCAGTCGATTGAAAAATGCCGTGGCTTTTGAAGCCTGCAGTAATGACTTGGGGATTTTGAGGATCGATCAGTACTGAATGGGCAATACCCTCTGGTAGTGAAGAGGGAGCATCGCTGGCTGTACTAACCCATCTTTGATCATATGCCGGCCGAATCCAGATTCCCGTACTGGTTGCTAGAAATACCTTGTTTGTATCGACTGGATGCCACGCTATCTGATTTATATGCAAGACAGATTCAGTGGTGGTAATTTCAGTAGGAGTTATTGCATTGAGCTCATTCCAAGATTGGCCGGCATTGTTGGAGGTAATGATAACCGCTTCAGGCAAACCAGGAGCTGATGTGAAATGGACCGTTTGACTATCAATCGCAGCGATAAGTTTGTTGGGGTCCTTTGGGTTCACTGCGATGGCAGAGACTCCAAATGGAGGCAATGAGTCCATACGGGGCACCCAGTTCGCGAATAGCGTGTCGGCATGCCAGATTCCACTGTTTGCTGTACCGACCCAGATCTGGTCGCCTCCCGATGGGTCCATGGCTACAGAAAGCACTCGTCCGCTTGTTTTGCGGTCATTGGTTTCTGGATTAAGAGAGCGCCAGTGCGTTTGGATGACTGGGAAATCTCCGTTTGTTAGTGATTGCCAGGGTACAATCCAGTTGTAGGGTTGATTACTGCCATTTCTTTGTGGGCGCATGCCAAGGAAAAACTCTCTGCGTTTCTTCTCATGATACGAGTGGCCGCGTTCCATGCCCGGAAGATCCGGTTCAGTTCGGCTAGCGCGTGAGAGGATGTCCATCGCCTCATCCAAGTCTATGGATTGATTTGAATTCGCTTCTGCTACGTTGGGTAGCTGGACATCGAGAAAGGGCAGCTGGAGATTATTGGTGTTGAAGTAGAAAAAAAGACCCCCAGCCAGGAAGCATAAAAAGACAAAGAAAGTCCGCATTATTTCCAGTACTTGTCCGCAAGGTATGCTATAAAGTCGATACGTTCACGTACCATGTGAGGAAAATACGTCTGCGCGTTCCAAAGAAGCCGGCTGTGCTAACGTGTTAGATGGTTCGTTTTGAGTTCAAGGTTCAATGTTCAATGTTAAGGCAAATCAAGTGAGTAGAGTGGGGTGTGCTTGCATGAATACAGAAGAAATGATTTAATTAACCAGTACACTACTTCCCCCCAAAATATTAAACGTTGAACCTTGAACTCAAAAGCCCTTTACCTTCTAACCCTCTGCCTTCTTCTTGCCTGTGAGTCTGACTCAACGCCTCCTGTTGACTCCAGGCCGAACATTATTCTGATCATGGCGGATGACTTGGGGTATTCGGATATAGGGGCGTACGGGGGAGAGATTGCTACGCCGCATTTGGATGAGTTGGCGGCGGAAGGTCTTCAATTTACCCAGTTTTATAACAACGCCAAGTGTACAGAAACCAGGGCAGCACTGTTGAGTGGGGTATATCACCATCAGACTCAGAATTTCGAGATTCCAAATCATGTCACGTTGGCTGAGGTGCTGAAAGATGCTGGGTATGCAACGATGATGTCTGGAAAATGGCATCTACCGGGCAATCCGGTGGATCGTGGGTTTGACCGTTATTTTGGGTTTCTGGTTGGTGCGGTCAATTTTTACACTGGGTATGCCTGGGGGAATCCGGACAATCCCATGCGGCTGGATCGAGAGGTATATACGGTTCCTGAAGATTTCTATTCGACGGATGCGTTCACCGATTATGCGATTGAGTTCATCGATGATGTGAAAGACCAGGAGAATCCGTTTTTCTTATACCTGGCGCACAACGCTCCCCACTTTCCCCTGCACGCATTGCCGGAGGATATTGCAAAATACAAAAGCATGTATGATGAGGGGTGGGATGAATTACGCGCTACCCGGTATGCCCGCATGATTGACATGGATCTAGTTCAGCCTGAATGGGCCCTGACTCCCCGTGATACCCTTGTGCCGGCATGGGATACATTGACCGAAACTGAGAAAAAGGAAGAAGCCTATTTAATGGAGGTGTATGCAGCGATGGTGGACCGGCTTGATCAAAACATTGGCCGGCTTATGGACTACCTGGAGGCGCAAGGCGAAGCAGACAATACCCTTGTATTATTTCTCTCCGACAATGGAGCCTGTCCCTGGAAAGCAGATCGAACGCCCGGCGTCGATCCAGGACCGGCAGAGAGTTACCGGACGTACAACTCAGAGTGGGCCAATGCAGGAAATACCCCATTTAGGTTATACAAACAGTACAATCATGAAGGAGGCATCGCCACACCCCTCATCGCATATTGGCCAGATGGCATCTCAGAACCAGGTACCCGCACAGACCAGGTTGGCCATTTGATCGACTTCATGCCAACCTTTGCAGAGTTAGCTGGAGCAACCTATCCCGATGTCTATAATCAGCATGAGGTGTTGCCTATGGAAGGTGCCAGCCTCGCCTCTGTGTTTGCAGGTGAAAAAGTGACAGATCGCCCGCCTATTTATTGGGAGTTCAGAGGAAGCCGGGCTGTACGAATGGGCGATTGGAAACTCGTCGGCGAACGCTCAATGGGCTGGGAGTTGTACAATATCGTTGAAGATCGTACCGAGCTTAATGAGTTGGGCGACTCAAAAGCTGAACTAAAAGCCAAGATGGCCGCTATGTATGATGAATGGGCCAAACGTTCTGGGGCCATGACAAATGAGGAAGGGATTGCTATGTCGCCGAGTAGTCAGGCGAGGTATTGAGCTTATTGGTTTCTGGTCTGCCTCTCCTTTGTCATCCCGTTGGAGCGGAGCGATCGAGGGATCTGGGCGTGCACGACTTGAAACATACCGGCATTCATCCATCTTTTGCTCTCCCAGATCCTTCCTCACTCCGTTCGATCAGGATGACAGGGTTGGTTATTTTCTGAAGGATTTGTAGGAGTGCTGGAAGGGAAACCGATTCTCTGTTAGCACACTGTAAGAATTTTTCGAGTTGAAAACCTTTGCATTTTATTCGGGGCGATCAGCGCCTTGCATTCGACTATTGGGCCGATTATAATCCAGGGCCACCGATCCTTCCAAATGACACTCACCCCCATTCAAAAATGTCTCAAGAATACTTCTCTGGAATATCAAAAATCCCTTTCGAAGGCCCCTCATCTACAAATCCTCTTGCGTTTCGCTATTACGATCCCAACCGTGTAGTAGCTGGGAAAACACTCCGGGAGCATTTTAAGTTTTCGTGTGCCTACTGGCACTCTTTCTGTAATGGGGGAGGAGATCCTTTTGGACCGCCTACAAAACAATTCCCATGGGATAACGACGCTGATCCGCTAAAAAGAGCACAGGATAAAATGGATGCGGCGTTCGAGTTCATGACGAAACTGGGCCTAGAGTATTATTGTTTTCACGACTTTGACCTCATTGATGAAGGGAGCAGTCTCGAAGAGTCGGGGGAACGGCTGGATGCAATCACTGACTATGCGAAGGCGAAAATGGCCGATAGTGGCATCAAGGTGTTATGGGGGACGGCCAATCTCTTTTCAAATCCGCGCTATATGAATGGGGCGGCCACAAATCCTGACTTTAATGTGGTTGCTTATGCTGCCGCCCAGGTGAAGCATGCTCTGGACGCAACCATAAAGTTAGATGGGGAGAATTATGTGTTTTGGGGAGGACGGGAAGGGTACATGTCTTTGCTGAATACAGACATGAAAAAAGAAACCGATCACCTTGCACGGTTCTTGACCCTAGCTCGCGACTATGCACGCAGTAAAGGCTTCAAGGGGACGTTTTTCATCGAACCCAAACCGTGTGAGCCGACAAAGCATCAGTATGATTACGACTCAGCAACGGTGATTGGATTCCTAAAGACCTACGGCCTGGAAGATGATTTTAAACTCAACGTAGAAGTCAACCACGCCACTTTGTCGGGCCATACCTTTGATCATGAGCTGCAGGTGGCAGCTAATGCCGGCATGTTAGGCAGCATCGATGCAAACCGGGGAGACTATCAAAATGCCTGGGATACCGACCAATTCCCAAGCAATATCTACGAGCTCACAGAAGCCATGATGGTGATCCTCAGGGCAGGTGGCCTGCAAGGAGGCGGTGTTAATTTCGACGCGAAGACCCGAAGAAACTCTACCGATCTTATCGACCTGTTCTATGCCCATATCGGCGGTATGGATATCTTTGCCCGTGCGCTCATTACAGCCGACCAGGTCCTCCAAGAATCTCCGATAGAGTCTATGCGATCCGAGAGATACGCCTCATTCGATTCAAAAGAGGGAAAAGCCTTTGAAAACGGATCCATTTCACTCGAAGATCTCCATAAGTTGGCTCACAATAAAGGTGAGCCCACCCAGATAAGCGGCCGGCAAGAGCTGTATGAGAATGTGCTGAATCGGTTTATTTGATGACCGTATTTATTACTTTGTGATTTACGTGTAGGGTATAGACTCTGCATTATAATAAACCATATATATTCTCATGGTCAGAATTGCAACTGTACTCACAATAAGTCTGCTCATTGCATCCTGCACGGGGTCACCTGACCCCTCAGTGTCTGAAGCTTCCTCGGAAGGCACTCCACTTGTACTTGCAAGCGAATTCGTTTACGAAGAGGCTCCGTTTCCATCAGCACATGCGTCTACCCTGGTGGAGACGCCGGCTGGTATTGCAGTAGCCTGGTTTGGAGGAACGGAAGAGAAGGACCCGGATGTAGGGATCTGGTTTTCAATTCATAATGGAAGTGGCTGGTCTGAGCCGTTAGAGGTTGCGGATGGAGTGGCAGCCGATGGAACGGATTATGCGTGCTGGAATCCTGTTTTATTTCAGCCTGAGGGAGGTCCGTTGGTTCTATTTTATAAGGTAGGCGTCAACCCGAGGGAATGGTGGGGTGCTGTGCGGACATCAACCGACAATGGAGTCACCTGGTCTGAAGAGCAAACCTTGCCTGATGGCGTACTTGGTCCTGTTCGCGCCAAGCCTGTATTGATGGAGGATGGCTCTTTGCTCGCCGGCTCCAGTACAGAACATGATGGATGGGTGGTTCACATGGAGCGGCTCAAGAAGCCGGTAGGGGATGCAGACATGTGGTCTCTGGAATACATGGGTTCAGCTGATTCATGGGAGCTTGTGCAGGGCTTAAATGACGCAGAAGAATTCTCGGCTATTCAACCCACAATCCTGGTGCATTCCCCAGAACGGCTGCAGATTATGTGCCGCTCTACGCAAGATGTAATCTCTACAGCCTGGTCCGAGGATGGAGGGGTTACGTGGGGGCCCATGCAGGCTTCGGAACTGCCCAATCCAAGTGCTGGAGTCGATGTAGTTAATCTTGCAGACGGGCGCTTTCTTCTGATTTATAATCCAACTACACAAGGGCGGCATCAATTGGCTCTTGCTGTTTCAGAGGATGGAGAACGTTGGGAGCAAGTTACCCTGCTTGAGGATTCAGAAGGGGAGTATTCGTATCCAGCGATGATCCAGGCCGAAGATGGAGGTATTCATATTACCTATACCTGGCGAAGGGAAAAGGTGAAATACGTAGTTGTTGATCTTAACGCTGTTTAGACCTACCCACATACATTGAACCTGAATAAACTTCGTGCGGATACACCGGGGTGTACGGAACGCATTCATTTGAATAATGCCGGCTCCTCATTGATGCCCACCTCTGTGTCACGTGCAATTATTGAATACATTGAGTTGGAAAGCCGGGTAGGTGGGTATGAAGCGGCTGCAATGAGTCGCGAACGCATCAAAGAAGCCTACGCGTCGGTAGCTCATTTATTGGGCACAAAGCCCAGGAATATCGCATTTACGGAGAATGCTACCGTATCATATGCGCAGGCTCTTTCAGCGATTCCTTTTGAGCCGGGAGATGTGATTCTGACTACGAGGAACGATTATGCGTCGAATTATATCCTCTTTCTTTCCCTGCAGCAACGATTCGGGATTCGCATCGAAATAGCTCCGGAGTTATCGACCGGAGGAGTCGACGCGGACGCCATGATTCGCCTGATCCGTTCCCTGCATCCTCGATTGGTTTCTGTTACGCAGATTCCCACGAACTCTGGACTGGTACAAGAAGTCGCGTCCATTGGTAGGGTATGCAGAGAAGAAAATGTGCTGTACATCATTGATGCCTGTCAATCCGTTGGGCAGCGAGTAGTGGATGTGAATGAGATTCCTTGTGATTTTTTGTCGGTTACCTCCCGTAAGTTTCTAAGAGGGCCCCGTGGATCTGGGTTCTTGTATGTGTCGGATCGAGTACTGGAATTGGGGTATGCACCGCTCATCTTGGACATGAGAGGGGCAGATTGGATTGAAGAAGGGCAATATCGATTGGTGGATGATGCCCGCCGCTTTGAGAACTGGGAATTTGCATGGGCTCTGGTGCTCGCCACTGGAGAAGCCGCGCGGTATGCATCTGAAATTGGTTTGGCAGCAATTCAAGAGCGAGTGCAAAAATTATCCGGATCGCTTCGCGAAGCGCTTGGGCAAATCGAAGGCGTTAGGGTATTAGATCGAGGGAAGGAGTTGGGAGGGATTGTGACCTTGTGGGTTGAAGGATGGGATCCAGCAGATCTTGTGACTCGCCTCAGAGAGCGTAAGGTGAACACGTCATCGCAAGTACGTTCGTCAGCCGTGATGGATTATGATGACAAAGGCGTTGCTGGCTCGCTGCGTTTTTCTCCTCATTATTACAACACAGAAGAGGAGTTAGATCGGGCTGTTGATGAATTTAAAGGCGTATTGGAAGCAGAGCATTGAAGCCTGGCATAATCACATCATGCAACCATGCCAGGCTCCAGGCACTGTGAGTGAATAACACGCTAGCGAATAAAGGCGATCCCGAATGGGTTGAGCCCCGTTTCAACAGTTGTCACTAATGAAGGAGAAGACCCCGTTACATCATATACACTTACCTGGTTGGCCGTAGCGCCAGAGTGGGTGATGTATAACTTCTGAGCATTAGGAGCCGCATTTATGTTTGGGGCAAGAGCGATGTTATGCGGGACTGCAAAAGGCGTGTCGCCGGCGTCTGATACGGTGTTTGTCGAGGTGTTGACAGCTATCAGGCCTGCAGGTCCACCACCGGGAAGGTTGGTGGTGTAAAACGTTTCGCCATCAAAGGGCATGCCCGCACCGTGTGCTCCGGGCGCATGAATCTCCTCGATAAAACTAAGGTCATTCCTGTTTAGCACAAAGATAGCATCGCTGTTTTGACAGGGCACATACAAGGCGTTGTTGACAAAAGTGGCTGAAAGATGAGGATCCTGACCTACCGCCGCTCTTGCCGTTTCCTGGAAGGTGGAGGTGCTATATTGTACAATGTAGTCATTGGGTCCTTCTACACCAATGATTGAAACGTACGCAAAGTCGCCTTCAGGGGAAACAAGGACGTCATGAGGCTTCCCGCCACGTGCTACAAGGTCTGCGGGGGTGGGTACTGTTTCGATAACCGACAGGGTAAGTGGATTGATAACAGTCGTTGTATTGTCAATGTCATTGTTAACCCATAGCTGCTTAACCGCTTTGACATCGGCCCACATATGGAAAACACCATTTCCTGCTGGAACGGATCCAACAACGGAAAAATCATCGCCATTAAAGACGACTACCGAGTTATTGGTTCGGTCCCCAACAAAGACGCGGTTTGTGGTCTGGCTCCAGACGATATACATCGGCTGTGGACTATCACCAGGGAGGGTATAGGTGCCTTCAACTTCGTCTGTATCGGCATCGATAACAGAAACAGTGCCTGAATTTCGATTTGCTACGGCAATTCTACCAAGAGGCTGGTTCCGGGATTTAGCCGAAATGGCCTCTGGGTTTTGATTGTTGTTTTCAACAGGTATACTATCCTGGCAGGCGCCTAGGGCGAGCAAGGTAATAGCAACAATAGCTACTAGTAGGGAGGGGTTGGACATAATCTGTGTACATTAGGTGAGTGATGATTTTCCTAATGCTAATTAGATTAATCTCAATGAGTATCACAAATCCATAACATCTCCCAGAATCCTTCTCTTCTTTAAAACTAGATACTTCAGTTTTTACCTGGACACTCGACAGGGAAACAACTGATCAACTCAACGGCGTGCTGTAGGATAAAGGAGGCATCAAAAGCCGAAAGATCACCATCTCCGGAAACATCGGCTGCTTGAAGTGCTGTGCCCGTGAGGGTAGTAATGCCAACAACATGCTGAAGCAATAGGGCAGCGTCTAACGCCGATACAGTCCCGTCCTCGGAGACATCTCCATAGACGAACTCGTTTGTTGGTGCGTCTGTTAAGACGAGGGCGATCCAATCCGATGTGTTATTACCTGGAGGAGTACCTATGTTTCGATCTCCGCCCCCAGTAACTTGATCTACGCTACCGGTTTGCAAGGTGCCACCGGCTCGTGGATTGTACCACCGTACATCGAAGGTCGTTTGTGCGTCCGATCCGAGTGAAAGGGTGGTTGCCCCACCTGCAGGAACGTACACGGCGTAGATTTCATTTGGTTTAGCAAAAACGTATTTAGAAGCCTCTGACGTGCGTTCGTTTGCGGGCTCCATCTCACCGAAAGGTAGGTAGGTGTCGAAGAAGGTACGCGCGTATCCCATCTCTTCCCATAGGACATTCTGCAGCCGGAAGTTCTCTAGAGAGAGATCCTGTGAGAGATACCACTCTGCGCCTCCGCCGCCTCCGAGGAGCATCCCCCATAACCCTTCTCTTAGGATATCCGAACGATCGTTTCCGGCATTCGGCGATTGCTCGTCGGCGTATACAGCCCATTTGCGGCCGGCTTGTGCACTTTCATTTCGATACAACAGCGCCAATGCATTAAACTCTTCAATCGGCGCCTGGAGGGACGTGGCTTCTAGCGAGGATTCCCCGTAGAGATTTTCGTAGAACGTATCATATTTGCTGTCCGAGGTGTGGACAGTTATAGGATGTTCGTAAGCATCCCAACTCCTTATATAGTCAGCGAACTGTATTTTTTTGGTGTCGCTGTTCACATTTTCCTCTCCGATATTCCACTGAACAGCAAGATGGTGTCCAAAACGTGCGACGAGTTCTCTGTAGTAGAGCTTGCGAACGTCGTTTAAGTTGTTGTTATCAGCTCCTCCAATCGGTCCTAATTTTCGCGCGTTTTCGCGCTCGGTTAAGATAACATGGAGTTGGATTCCCTTTGCATCCATATGAGAAAAAAGAATCTCCCATTGAGCGAGCTTGCTGACGTCAAAGCGTTCTCTCTCGTTTTCATTGCTCCAGGGCCAGACATCGCATCCGTCTCCTGTATCGAGGTTGTATGTCAAGAAGTAGAAGTTATTCACACCTACACTGCTGAGGTAATTCATCGCGCCAATAAGCCCTTTCCCTTTACCGCCCTGCCAGGTAGGGTCGCCATTTTGCCAGTCGCCCAGGTGGGGATCGTAGCTATGAATCGTGTTATCTATACCTTCGTCTGCGCAGTTGGTATCGTATGTACCATCAAAATCAGCATAAGCAAGCATATTTTCCGGACTGTTGGGACCTACCTTGACATAGTAGTCTCCGGTACCGGCGAATTGTAGGTGATGCTCGCCTACGTATTTAAGCATTCCTTTTGATCTGAAGTCATTGGCTGGTTTGTCTGTAGGGCCAACAGTAAAGGAGCCCGAGGCGCCATCAAAAGAGGTTGGTGAACCTGCATTGGGGTCCAGGTCTACAGCGATATAAGAACCGGTTCTGAAAGAGGCGCTATACGTCCAAGTGCCTTCTTGATCAGGAGTAAAATACACGAGCCATGTTGAGCCGTCAGTAGCGCCTGTTTCGGCCGCATTGCCATCGGCCGCATAAAATCCGGGAATGAGATACGTTGTGCCCGAAGCGCTATGAGAGAAAGTAACAAGAAGGCGATAGTCGGTAAAGGGGTTAGGGTTTGCGGTTTCTCCAGATTGAGGACCGTCAAAGGATATACCTACCCGGTGCCAAATTTTTAACTCACCAGAAACCTCTTGGGCTTGTGCTAGCTGTGGAATGGAGAGGCTAATCGCAAACAAGCATAGCAAAGACAAATGCGTGGCACATCTGTACCTTAAAACAGGGCAGAATGGAAAGTCCATGCGAAATTAGTTCAGTATAAATGGGGTGCTAGATGGGCCATTATTTTGGACCGTTGGGAAGCACTGTATATAGATAGCGCTCACTACAGAGGGGGAATAGGGCGCGTATGCACGATGCATCGTTGAGAGGGGCGATACTTGGCGCTAATGATTGCACAAGATCGATGCCAGCTTTAATAGCAACCAGCTAAATCCTGTCGGATTTATTGGTTGGTTTCGTGTTTCGTGTTTCGTGTTTCGTGTTGTTATAGTGGCTTAATGGACGCTTTTAACCCGGAACCCGAAACCCGAAACACGAAACCGATCAAATGAATCCATCAAGATTCATTTGGTCATAATTAGTAAGTTTTCTGTTGCTGATTGTGTATACAAATGATCCTGTCCATCGAATATTGAGACGGATATCGATGGCAGGGAAGTCTGGTAATCGAATATTGAGACAGCAATCGTAGTCAGGTACGTCTGGACTAGATCATGAGAGGAAAAAGTTTTAGGCAAGGAAGCCGTGAGTGGGTCAGAGGCAGGAGGAGTCCTGTCCAGGGAAGCCTTGAGTAGGGTGGGACAGAATATTTCTATGTCAAGGAAGCCGTGAACAGAGGAGGGGTGGGAGCAGTCCACGTCCGGGGAGCCGTGAGTAGAGTGGGGGCAGGAAATGTCCCCGTCAAGGAAGCCTGGGCGTGGTTAAAGTCAGAAGATTTCCGCTTCAAGGAAGCCTGGGCGTGGTTAAAGTCAGAAGATTATTGCTTCAAGGAAGCCTGGGCGTGGTTAAAGTCAGAAGATTTTTGCTTCAAGGAAGCCTAGGCGTGGTTAAAGTCAGAAGATTTTTGCTTCAAGGAAGCCTGGGCGTGATTAATGTCAGAAGATTATTGCTTCAAGGGAGCCGTGAGTAGAGTAAGGTCAGGAGCTTTCCGGTTCAGGAGCGTCTGGGTTTGGAGAAGCGATCAAGTATCGCATCAACCGTTTCTCGATTCACTTCTACCATCTTTTCTCTATCCGGTATCGCAGGAAGATCCTCAGATTGATCGTGTATAGGTAGAGCGGAAGTCCCGAGTTCAGGCAGCACGTCTTCTATATATGAAGCAGGAAGTTCTTCCGGGTAGGTTGTGCCTCTTAAGGTATGGATCAGGATCGTCCAGGCACGAATGGAGGCAAGGTCGTCGTAGCCACCGCTTTGCGTGAAGAGGGCGCGTCCGTTGGTGTATTGATCGGAGAGGGCGATCAATTTGTGGAAGAGGCTTTCCAAACCTTGCGTGGTAAGCATGAGGTGCGCAAGTGGATCTCTGAAATGCGTGTCGACTCCCGCAGCAATGAGTAAAACGTCCGGTCTGAATTGGTCTAGTGCAACGGGGACTACGCGGTCAAAGGCTTCCAGGTAGCTAGCGTCATCGGTGTGTTGCTCTAGGGGGATGTTTATAGATGCTCCGAGGCCTTCTCCTTCGCCTTGTTCGTGCACAAATCCTGTGTTGGGAAAGAGGTAGCGGCCGGACTCGTGCAGGCTGATGGTTAGAATATCAGGTTCACGATAATGAACCCATTGCACCCCGTCGCCATGATGAACGTCGATATCGATATACGCTACGCGGAGTCCCTGGCTTTTGAAATAACGCGCAGCAATGGATAGGTCGTTAAAAATGCAGAATCCAGCTGCGCGAGCAGGCATCGCATGATGAAATCCCCCTCCGAATTGAATGACGCGCGGCGCTTTTCCTTCTACAATCATCTTTGCACCCAACAAGGTGCCACCCACCTGAATTCGAGCTGCTTCATCCATGTTGGGGAAAATAGGAACGTCATCGGTATCCAATCCAAAGCGGAGATACCCTGGTGCCCAGGACAGGCTAGACGCAGAAGCCACGCAATGCATGTATTCCGATGAATGGACGGTCAGGATATCCTCGTCCTTTGCAGGTTCAGGTTCGATATAGGAAATGGGCATCCCTAAGGCGTCAAAAAGACGGAGAAGTTTTTCTCTTTTGTTGGGATTGGCGGGATGGTTAGCGCCGAAGGAATAGGTGCTGTAGAGGGGGTGGTAGAGGATCGGGGGATCCTCTACCTGTTTCGGGTTGCGAGTTTCGGGTTTCGGGTTAGGCATGAATGGGTTCGTTGAGGCTTAGAGTGGCCTGTACGATGCCTTCGTCCTGGATATAGTTGAGTGTGAATCCTAGTTTTTTGAAGACGTTTTTCATGCCGTGGTTTTGTGGCAGGGTTGAGGCTGTAATATGTGCCAACCCTTCTTTGTGTCCGATACTTATGAGCCTTTTTACAAGCTCGGTCCCTATGCCTTGCCGCTGGTAGGCGTCGGTAACGACCAGCGACAATTCTGCATCATCTGAGTTTGCATACCGGCTGAGGCGGCCTACAGCGATAAAGGCTGGATTCCCTTCGTCATTTTTTGCTTCCAAAACGAGCGCGATATCACGGTCATAATCGATGAAGCTAAGGCGAGCCAGGCGGTTGTGCGAGGTTCGTTGTTCGAAAGACATCGACTGAAAATACCGGAAGTAGACACTTTCTTCTGACAGGGCCTTATGGAGATCGACCATCAAGGGCTCATCTTCAGGGCGGATGGGGCGGAATGTAACTTCTTGCCCCGATCGGAGCGCCCAGTCAGTAATGTACTGATACGGGTAAGGGCGAATCGCAGTGTGTGGCAACTCTTCCGGAGGCATGTTTGCAGGGTGTAGAACCACCCGGGCATCCAGTGCAAGAAGGCGCTCGGGGGATGCAAGGAGTGGGTTCATTTCGATTTCCTTAATCCATGGGTGCTCGACGACCAAATGGCTAAACCGAACCATCATACGTTCCAGCGCATCAATGTCGACCGGTGTCCGGCCTCGGACGCCCTGTAGCGCTGTATAGATCTTTGTTCGCTCGATCATTCTCCGGGCCAATGTGGTATTCAACGGCGGTAGCCCCAGGGCACTGTCCTGATATACCTCAACGAGAGAGCCCCCTGTTCCAAACATCATGACTGGACCAAATTGTGCATCCGTTGTGCTACCCAGGATTACTTCGTAGCCGTCTAGTTTTTCCATCGGCTGTACAGTAACTCCCAGGAAGTGCCCCTCACCCTTTTGCACTCGCACATTATCTTCCATGGTTTGATAGGCCTCGCGGACATCTTCGTCTGAAGCGAGGTGGAGGCGTACACCCCCTACGTCCATTTTATGGGTGATCGTATTTGAGTGGATTTTGACAACGACCGGGTATCCAATCTCATTGGCCTTTGCAACAGCATCATCTGCACTTAATGCAAGGTGTGTAGGTACCGTTGGTATGCCGTAAGCAGAGAGAAGCAGTTTCGACTCGTATTCATTGAGGAGCGTCCGTCCTTCATCGCGTGCTGTTACAATAATCTTAGAAGCTTCCTCTGGTTCTGGAGACGATTCACCTTCAGCCGTTGCCAGAGAAGGTGTTTCATACAGGGCACGGAGCCGGTATTCATGCTGCCACATGTACGCAAACATGCGAGCAGCCGTATCGGGATAGGCGAAGGTTGGGATGCCGGCTTCATTAAGCATTTGCAACCCTTTATCCACGCTGCCTCCTCCCATCCAGCTTGCAATTACTGGTTTTTTGAATTCTTTAGATACCTCAGTAAGCTGGGAAGCTGTTTCGGTAGGGTTGGTCATAGATTGAGGAGATAGCACAACCAGCAGTCCGTCCGTTTCCTTTTCATTTTGTAGAACGTTCAGGGTATCCGTGTATCGTTTGGGGGAAGCGTCCCCGATGAGGTCAATAGGATTGCTATGGCTCCAATGTTCTGGAAGTACTTTATCGAGTTCTTCCTTGATTGGGGCAGAAAGCGTCGCCAGTTCACCTCCGCTCGTGAGGAGGGCATCAGTAGCTAATACACCTGGGCCGCCCGCGTTGGTCACAATCGTCAAACGAGGCCCCTTTGTAGGAGGCTGTTTGGACAGGACTTCCGCCATATGAAACAGATCAGAGATGCGATCTACGCGCAGTACTCCACAGCGGCGGAAGGCGGCATCGAGCACATCGTCACTGCCTGTCATAGAGCCCGTATGCGACGAAGCAGCTTTGGCTGCAGCTTCGGTGCGTCCGGCTTTGATTACTATGATCGGTTTGCTCAGCGCTACCTCACGTGCGGCGGACATGAACGACCGGGCATCGCCAATCGATTCCATGTAGATAACAATGCTTTTGGTGTTTGGATCATCACCGAGGTAATAAATGAGATCACCCCAGCCAATGTCTAGCATAGAGCCTATCGAGACAAACGAACTAAAGCCCACATTTTCCTTATAGCTCCAATCGAGAATAGACGTACACAGGGCTCCGCTCTGGCTGATAAATCCGACATTGCCAGGATTGGCAATCGAACTTGCGAACGTCGCATTAAATCCAGTAGGTGGATTCATAACTCCCAGGCAGTTTGGGCCAATCAGCCGAATGTTGCCTTTCCGGGCAACGCTCAATACTTCTTTTTCGAGCGCGATGCCAGATTCTCCGCGCTCTTTAAATCCAGCAGAAATGATGATAGCCCCTTGTACACCTCGTTCTACGCATTCTGTGATAATGGAAGGGACAGTGTGTGCAGGGGTGGCAATGACAGCCAGGTCCACTTGTGCCGGCACGGCGCGAAGGCTTGGATAGGCTTTGATTCCAAGTACACTCTGGCGCTTCAAGTTGACGGGGTACACAGTGCCCCCGAACGGGCTACTTATAAGATTCGATAGAAGGGTACGGCCTACACTCCCCGGCTTTTCACTTGCGCCAATAACCGCAACATGTTTTGGCTTAAACAGGGGCTCCAGGGACCGCCTCCTGGTGCCCAGAACATCGTGTGTTGGGTCCTTAGATGTAAGCTCCGCTAGAGAGGGAGAGTTGGTTGCTTCCATGGGTATGTCAAAGAATTGAATTCGAAAGGGCTTTGTGTACGCGTATGCTTACAAAAAGTGCGAAATAAATAGAAGAGAGTGAGGAGTTTGATAATTTTTAACTTAATGATAATTGAAGAAGTGTACATTGAGGAATATTAACCGCTATTAACCTCCATGAAAGAACTCTCCGTCGACATTACAATCATTGGGTCAGGGCCAGGAGGAAGTGCGTTGGCTTATGCTCTGAAGGACTGCGGGGCAGACGTTTTGGTTGTTGAAAGAGGGGGGTACTTGCCGATTGAGCCGGCCAATTGGGATGAGAAGGCGGTGTTTAACCATGGGCGATATAAAACAAGTGAAAAATGGTTTGACGTGGTCAATGGCGCGTCTTACAAGCCTGGCAACCACTACTGGGTAGGGGGGCAGACCAAGATGTATGGTGCGAACCTGCAGCGATTCCGCAAAGAAGACTTTGAAGACCTGCAGCATGTCGAGGGCATCTCTCCTGCCTGGCCGATAACGTATGAGGACATTGAGCCTTTTTACGGAGAAGCAGAATCCCTTTTTGTAGTCCGGGGAGAGGCAGGCGTCGATCTTACAGAACCCTTTAGAAGTACCCCTTTTCCATTTCCTGCGATCCCTCACGAGCCGGCGGTTGCCCAACTGGTTGAAAAACTGAAAGCACTGGGATTCAACCCACATCCATTGGAGATGGCTGTCCACTGGGAAGGTGCAGGATGTAATGCTGAGTTTCCCTGCACAGGGTGTGATGGGTTTCCCTGTTACGCAAGAGGAAAAGCCGATGCTGAAACGCAGTGCCTGAATCCGGCACTCGAATCAGAGGATGTACGACTACTTGCAAACACGGTGATAATGCGGTTCACCACGACTCCAGATGGCAAGCAGGTTGTATCTGCTGAAGGAACGTGTCGTGGAGAGTCCGTTGTGATAAAAAGCAAGCATTTCATTCTGGCTTGTGGAGCTGCAAACTCTCCTCTAGTCTTACTTCGCTCGCAATCTTCCGCCTGGCCTGATGGAATAGGGAATACATATGATCAGGTGGGGCGGCATTACATGTTGCAGAATCAAAGTGCATTGATGTCGGTGCGTCCATTTGGCACAACCGACCTTACCATGCAAAAAACAGTCGGTATTCACGATTTTCTGTTTGAAGCACCAGGCTTTTCTTACCCAGTTGGTGCCATTCAGACGCTGGGTAAACTCACGGGATTGATGATTCAAAGCGATCAACCGTATCTCCCAGGCAAACTTCTGGATGAGATGGTTAAGCGCAGCATTGATTGGTGGATGACCAGTGAAGAATTGCCCGATCCAAATAACAGAATCCAATTAGGAAAGGACGGAAGGATCGAGGTAACCTGGCGGCCTAATAACGAAGAAGCTCACAAGGTGTTGTTAACTCAAGTCAAGAAGATGATGCGTGGAGCCGGTTATCCCTTTAACTTTCATAAGCGATTCGGCATCGCTGCAAATGCACACCAATGTGGCACGCTACGTATTGGAAATGAGCCTTCCACTTCCATATGTGACCCATCAGGCAGGGTACATGGTATCGAGAACCTATATGTAGCTGATGCCAGTGTATTTCCCTCATCAACCGCAATGGCTCCTACGCTGACCTTGGTAGCGCTTAGTTTGAAAATGGGTCGAATGCTGGCAGCTAGTAGTTAGCTCGAATATCTCTTAATGCTTTTAATTAGTTAACCCAAGTTGTGTGCTACACCTTGTCATCCTGTTGGAGCGAAGCGACGAAGGATCTGGGTAAGCACTATATGTAAGATTATGAGCATATTTTAAGTGGTGCACGCCCAGATCCTTCCTCGCTGGCGCTCGCACAGGATGACAAGGTCATACCACACAACTTGGGTTAGTTAAGTATTTAAGTCGCTATAGCTTGAAACCAGGTTGTCCGATAGTTGTATTAATTGTACAATAATCTAGTACAAGTTTATAGAGTTATGAACACGATCTCTTACAGCGATGCCAGGCAGAACCTGGCTAAATTATGGGACAAGATTATCGCGGATCGCGAGACCTTTATTCTCAAGAGACGAGGTAAGGAAGATCTAGCCGTCTTGCCTGCAGAGGATTTATCATCCTTGCAGGAAACACTCTATTTGTTAAGCTCGCCAGCTAATGCTGAGCGCTTGTTAGAATCCATTGAATGGGCAAGAAGAGGAGAGGGTACGCCGCAAACTGTAGAGGCGTTTAGAGAAGAGTTGGGCCTGCAACACGATGAGTAATAAGGACCGTCAAGCGGTTTTCTCTCCTCACTTCAGGGAAGACGTACGATATTGGGTAAGTAAAAATAGGAAAACAGCACTGCGCGTATTGGATTTAATTGAGGCGATTATGCGCAATCCATTTCAGGGCATTGGGAAGCCAGAGGCCCTGAAGTACTTGGGTTCTGGTATTTGGTCGCGGCGAATAACAAAGCAGGATAGACTGGTTTATATTGTGGAAGAAAAGCAGATCATATTCTTGCAAGCTCGATTCCATTATACAAGGTGAACGCGTCTTAGTCTTCTTGGACGACTAACATAGATTTTCTCTATATCTCCTCGTACCTTAAGTGCACGAAACCCATTCATCCCCCACCTGTGCATAATGAGACTTTTTGTTATCCTCCTCCTCTTCTTCCTTGCTGCCTGTTCACAGCCTGAACCACAGCGCCTTGCAACACCACCTACCCTACTTGCTGGTGGTGCGCAGCTTGTGCAGGTTGACACCTCCTACTCGTTCACCGAAGGTCCTGCTGTTGATGCAGCCGGCAACGTCTATTTCACCGATCAACCCAACGACCGTATCATGAAGTGGTCTACCGACGGTGAGATCTCAACCTTCATGCAACCTGCCGGCCGGGCAAATGGCCTCTTCTTTGACGCTGATGGTAACCTCTTGGCTTGCGCTGATGAAAATAATCAACTCTGGTCTATTTCCATGGACCAAGAAGTCACAGTCCTTATCAACGACTTCGAAGGCAAACGGCTCAACGGCCCTAACGATTTGTGGATAGATAGCAAGGGTGGGATATACTTCTCGGATCCCTTTTACAAGAGGCCCTACTGGACACACGAGGAGAAAAAAATCGAAGAAGAGCGATTATACTACCTCTCTCCAGACCGCGAATCGGTTCGCGTAGTTGCTGACGGATTTGTGCGCCCCAATGGCCTGATAGGTACACCGGATGGATCAACTCTCTATGTGGCCGACATCGGGGATAAGAAGACGTACAAGTTTACTATCAACGACGATGCTTCTCTCTCTGATCGTGTGCTCTTCACTGAGATGGGCTCTGATGGCATGACGCTCGATACCGCCGGTAATGTTTATCTCACTGGCCCTGGGGTGACGGTATTCAATCCTGAAGGCGAGCAAATCGAACACATCGAAGTCCCAGAGCGATGGACGGCTAATGTGACCTTCGGGGGTGCTGATAGAAAGACGTTGTTTATCACGGCGATGAAAGGAGTGTATACGATGGAGATGAACCTGGCCGGGGCCAGGTTCTAGTGCAAGGTGCAGAGTGCAGGGTGCAAAGTGATTTGGTTATGCTAAACAAAAGGCGCGGAGTTGGTTTTCAACTCCGCGCCTTTCTATTCTGACTCCGGACTATTGTCTCTAGTTAAACACGTACTTTACGCCTAACTGAATCTGCCATCTCGAGAAGAGGCCGGGGTCGTCGATGAAGGTTTCTTCGACGCCGGAGAAGTTGTAGAGATTGCGGCCGTTGTCGTCGGTGCCAACGAGGATGAGGGGGGAGGTGGCTGCTGGGTTAGCAAACTTACGTACACCCCAATCGCTGTTGAACAGGTTGCCGACGTTCAGGATGTCCAGGTTGATGTGGAGGGCCTGACGGCTATTGCCGGTGTTGAAGCCGAGCTTGTGGACAATCTTCAGATCCATGTTGTTGTACCATGGGTTGAGAAGGCCGAACCGTTCGGCGATTTTGCCGCGGTTTTCGCTGAGGTAATCATCCTGGTCGATGAACGCGTTGAACGCCGCTGCCTGCGCAGCTGCTGACGTAGTTACGACGCCATTACCATCCGTGATGTCAGCGAACATGATCTCGTTTGGATCAGTGGCGTCACGAGGGATGTAGATCAGGTCGTTACCAGCCTGTCCGTCGCCGTTTACATCGCCCGCATAGATGAAGGAGTAGCGGTTTCCACCGGCCACAACGAATCGGTTGCCTTCAGCTGCTTCAAAGAACAACCCGAAACTGGTTTGATTATTCTCATTCCAGTTCTGGTTGTACGTCATGCCACTTACGATACGATGACGCTGTCCAAATTCAGAGTTCGCAAGATTTGGATTGTTAGGATCACCCTGTACCGGCTGGTTCTGCCAGAGTACACTCGCGATTTCTGTAGACTTTAGCTTGTTCTCTGCCTTCGTGTAGTTGTACGCCAGGCTCGCTAAGAAGCCAGACGCAAACGCTTTGCGAAGCTGCGTCGTGAACGTGAAGCTGTATCCTTCGTTGGTGTTGTCGATGACGTAGATGCCAGATCCACCATCTGGGTTTAGCTCGTTCACGTCGGGTCCGCCATAGAAAGGACGACCGTCTTCGAACACGGTACCTACAGGCTGAACGAGGTCTGCATTACGCATGAAGATCGCATTGATGTCTTTGCTAAAGACAAACTCAAATGTACCCAAGATGCCTCCTGGAAGCTCCTGGTCCAACGCAAGGTTTGTGGTCCAGAGTTGGGGCCATTTAAAGTCCGGATCCATCCCGTTCAGGTCGAATGATGTCTGGAGGATTGAGTCATCACTCGTTTCATGTGAACTGGGTACCGTGTCGATGTTCGGGAACAGGTTCGGGTTGTTGCCTGGGTTGGAGATCACGTTGCCGTACCATACGAATGGAATACGTCCGGTGAAGATGCCTGTCCCCCCACGAACCTGTGTGGTTCGGTCATCATTTGCACTCCAGTTGAAGCCAAATCGAGGCGACAGTAAGGGCGTTGCACTTGGAAGGGTGGCCTGGTCTACGACCTCAGGTCTGCCGTCTTCATCAAGGGCTGTAAGGCCGGTAGAGAAAGGATTCTCAATAGGGTCCGTGAAGTACATGGGCACGTCCATACGTAGGCCGATGGTCAAGTTGAAATTGTCTGAGACAACAAATTCATCTTGAATGTAGAGGCCAAGCTGTCCGCCTGCGATGTCTTCTCCTTTAAACGGACCCGTACCGACCATCTCGCGGAAGTCGATAAAGTTATCGGGGTCGCTAGGATCGGTTGAAGCGAAGAAGTCATCCAACGTCGCAAAGGTAGATCCAATCGGGCGCACAAAGTGCGGCAGGAAGAAAACGCCGTGACGGAAGATGTTGAACGAGTTGAAGAAGTTATAGGTCTCAAAGTTCACACCTGCCGTTAGTACGTGCTTTCCGGTGTAATAGCTGAAGTTGTTGGTGAACTGAAGCACGTCCTGGTCCAGGATGTTGTGAATCGAGAACGGCTCGTGACCAATCGTGGTGTAGGTAACACCACCTTCGGCAATTTCGATCGTGGGGAAGTCTTCGCTCAGCGGGGTTCTGAAGTCTCGGAATCGGTTGTAGCTGGCGAAGAATCTGTTCGAGAACGAAGATCCCTGGCTATTTAACTCGAGAGCAAACGAATTCAGTTCATTAGTGATCGAGTATCCAGAATTCTGGAACGGCAAGGAGCTAGAGTTAGGACCACGGCCAGAGTTAAACGCACTAAGCACAAAGGCGTTAGGGCCTAGATCGCGGCTTGCGTCCAGGTAGTTCCAGCGGAAGGACATTTCGTTGTTCGCGTTGATATTCCAGTCCAACTTCATCAAGAACTTGTCACTGTTCGTTTCATTGATGTACCCGTCATATTCGCCGGTTTCATAACCATAGACGTCCCGCATGATATTACGGATGCGGTCCATGGTGGCACGGTCAACACGGGATTCGCCGAAGGCCAAGTTTCCGTCGTCGTCTGCGAGGAAGTTGGTGCCTGGGTCATCTCTGCGTTCCAATTCTCCATTCACGAAGAAGAACAATTTGTTCTGGATGATGGGGCCGCTAATGGTGAATCCCGATTGGTTAAAACCAAGGTCAGGGTTGGCAACCACAGGTTGGCCGTTTACTTCATCACCGAGCAGGTTTTCGTTTCTGAAGAAGGTATAGACCGATCCTTTGAACTGGTTGGTGCCACTTTTTGTGACCGAGTTTACGTTGGCTCCTGTAAAGCCGCCCTCGCGTACATCAAAAGGAGCGATGGAAACCTGTACCTGCTCGATGGCCTCAAACGGTACGGGCTCGGCGCCGGCCTGTCCACCAGGAGCAGGATCGTCAAGACCAAAGGGGTTATTGAAGTACGAGCCGTCCAGGGAAACGTTGTTGTATAGCCAGTTACGTCCGCCAAAGCTCAGATTGCCATCGTTACGGGGGTCCAGGCGAATGAGGTCTCGCGTACTCCGTTGGATGGAAGGTAATTGCTGTACCTGATCAGGAGATACAAAGGTAGCAGCTCCCATTCTACTGGAGCTAAGTACTTCATTTAAGTCGGCGGTTACTTCAACGCCTTCAAGTTGGACCGCCTCTTCAAGGAGCATGACACCCACTCTGTAGGTTTCGCCGAGGTTTAGGTAAATTTCTTGTTGCTGTTGGGTTGCGAATCCAACAAAAGAAACGGTAACCGTGTAAGGGCCACCGACGCGCATATTGCGTATATCAAAGTTTCCTTCAATACGAGTCGTAGTCCCGTACTGCGTACCACTTGGCTCGTGCACGACGATCACGTTTGCGCCGGGAATGGATTCTCCGTTTGCATCTGTGACAATCCCTGACATTTGGGATTTAGTAACCCCCTGTCCGAGGGCTGAAGTGGCGAGAAGTGTTTGGGCGAGTACAAAGAATACAATCAGCTTTAAATCGGGAAGCTGTGTAGCTTTCATGAGTATTTTCTGTGGGTTAAAAATAAGGGTGGGGCCGTGATGATGGGTCACTATAAAGCCATTGTTATAAAATAATGACCCCTTTAAAAAGAAAAGAGACAAGAGATTTAAAGTTTAAAAGAAAAAGCCAGCCCATAGGGACTGGCTTTTTCTTTTGTGCAGAGTACAGGGTGCAAAGTGCTAGGAAAGTTAATGATTTGGTTATGATTTGTTAATCCTAAACAGGGTTAGCTGCACGCCAAAAGTACAAGTACTTTGCACCTTGCACTCTGCACTTTGCACTCCCCATCTCACACCTGTGAGATGGGCGAAGGTCTTAATATAATGCTGGTGATATTGGAGACCGTATCAGCGTAATAGGGGTCGGAGCTCATCGCTTTCCAATCCGGGTGGTCGATGAACTTACGCCAGCTTGCATCCCGGTCGTTGAGGTCCTTGAACGTGAGCATGTAGGTTAGGTTGGGGAGGAGGGAACCTATCATGGCCTCGCCAAAGAAGACGGGGGTTAGGCCTGTCTTGAGGAAGATGTCTATTTCTCCTTTGTCGAACATTTCTACTTTCCGAATCGCCTTGGGCTCGCTGTGGCTCTCGTAGATGCGGAGTTCAAAGATCCTCGGGTCATTGTTTGCGGCACCTGGAGGGACAGCCAAGGAAGGCATACCGTCGAAAGCTTTCATCAATGAGCTTTCAATCCGCAAAAACGCCGGATCCGAGAGCTCCGCATTTAGGAAAGAGGCTCCAGCTTGCTGATAGGTTTCATCAGCCGCCATGCGTGATCGCAGTGTGGCGACCGATTCCAGGTTTGGATGCGGAAGCAAGACATACAGGGAAGGAGCATTGGGGCCGTAGACAACGGTAAATACACCAACATGCTCAATGCCAAGCCTATTCCATGCAGGTATGGCAGCATCGCGAAGGTAATCGGTAACGCGTTCACGATGAGCAGCAAGGCGAGTCGGATAATGGTAATGGCGCAGCTCAAAGTACTGATGGTTGTCTGCTTTCGACGAGCCAGCCAAGGATGCCGCAGGTGCAACCCCAGCCAGCCCGGCTGTAGCTACGAAGTTTCTTCTGTTCATGATGGGAAAGTTCAATGTTCAAAGTTCAAGGTTCAAAGTTGGGCAGGTGAAGAACCTTGAACTTTGAACCTTGAACGTTAAACTTAGTCGAGGATCGGGATGAGTACCATGTTGCGGTATAGGACGCGGCCATGGTCGCCTTGGAGGTAGATGGGGCCAGCGGAGAATTCATCTGCTGTCATGGCACCTCCGGTAACACCTAGTACTGGGGCGTTGTCGAGAATTTTCTTACCGTTTAGCTCTACTGTCACGTGGTGATTGTAGAGAGTAATGTCCATGGTCTGCCATTCACCGCCTTCTTTTTCAGCAGCCATTGCAGGCTTGACTCTACTGTACAAGGCGCCCATGTTATGTGGGTCGAGATCCTTACCATAGCTGTCGACAACCTGGATTTCGTAAATGCCGCGTAGATACACACCGCTGTTACTGCCCTTGGGTATATTTACGTCTAGCTTAAGGTTGAAGTCTTCGAAGGTCGCATCTGTGCGCAGATTACCATAGCGATAGTGATGATCGTCGCCTTCTGGTTGAACGGGATTGTTGATCAGTACGCCATCTTCTACGATCCATCCGTTTTTGTGATTGCTGTTAATCAGCGACCAACCTGCCAGGTCCTTGCCATTAAATAGCTTAATCGGCTCGCCCATTTTTGCTTTAGATACATTTGGAGCAGGAGGTAAGTCGGGCAGACGCATCGCTTTGATTGGGGTTACCTGTTCACCCATACCGCTGGCCATAGGCATGTAGGATTTGCCAACCAATTGCCCAACACCGGGTTCTAATTCAATCCGCTGGGTTCGTGTCATCGAACGGCCATCGTCTTTCTTCATGGTTCGGACGCGTGTAACAATGAGTTTGTCCCCTGCAACATAAACATCTGCAACCGGGAGTACACTGCCTCCCCGCCAGAGAAGCTCAGCATCCAGATATCCATTGTCTTTATGCACATGCAACCATCCAGCACCGCCAGGAAGAAAGAGGCCCCAGCGGCCCATAAAGTGTTCAGCATCGTGCCCGCCCATATCTTGAGACGAAGCAGTGGGGGTAAACGCTACAAGGAGTAGCAATAGAGTGATGAGGTGTTTCATGAGTGTTTAAGGTTCAAAGTTCAAGGTTCAACGTTGTTGAGCCGGTAGTGGGGGTGGGTAGTACGTTTAAGGTATGAAATGGGGGAGTGAGTTGGAAGTGCAATGTGCAAAGTGCAATGTACTCAGTGAAAGAACTTTGCACTTTGCACCTTGCACTTTGCACCAAAAAATATTGGCATTTGTCAGACGGATTTAACTACCTTGGAGGGTATCGAAACCCCCACTCTCCTGATCCCCCACGATGCGTTTTTTGATAATCCTGCTGCTCTTAGTGGTAGGCTGCCAACCGACCTACACTGTTAATAAGGACTGGTTAGGGTCTTTAACGTTTTATGCTTCCTTTGATGGTACGTTAGAAGCCGACTATGCAAAGGGTGACCCTGCGTTATACACGACGGCTAATTGGGAGTCTCCAGAGCTTGCAACAAAGGTCCATGTCAATCATCCTGATGTCAACCATATTTCCAAAGCGGGTAAATATGGAGACGCCATTAAGTTTGACAGCAACTGGAACCCGGTTTTCTTCTTTGAAGCCGCAGACAATGTTTCCTACAGGGAGGAAAACTGGTCCGGGACGTTTTCATTCTGGTTAAAGGTTAAACCTGATGAAGAGTTGCGTGATGGATATAGTGATCCTTTTATCATTACAGATAAAAATTGGGACGACGCATCCATTTATGTCGATTTTACTGAGGATGACGTCCCCCGCCATTTCCGTTTTGCGCTCTTTTCGGATAAGGCTGTATGGAATCCAGAGCAAAAGGCCTGGGATGAAGTCTTGCCTGGAGAACGCCCGATGATCCATGTCAAAGAGCATCCGTTTGCTTCAGGGAAATGGACACATGTGGCCCTGACCTTTGAAAATGTTAACACAAAAGGGGCTGAGGGCGTAATGACGGGCTACCTTAATGGTGAAAAGATAGGTACATACTCTCAAGATCAACTCTTGATTTCTTGGGACGTAGGTAAGACTCTCATGGGAGTTGGCCGCCACTACGCGGGGCTGTTTGATGAATTAGCTGTTTTTGATCGAGCCCTCACCGAAGATGAAGTTGCCCAGTTATACAAGCTGGATTTGGGCAAAGTGTTATAGCAGAAAAGGAATACCTTTTGCTTTTTTGAGCAGTGTAAGTAGAGTATCTGAAATTATTGCGCAGCAAGTCTAATTCATTTAGATGCTGTACCTCGTGCATGAAGCTCTCCGTTCGAGCAACAGCAAACATTCTCCTGTTGCTCGAACGTTGATGAGTTTCACTTCCCAACCGCAACTATTCAGTAATAAACGATTGAAATTACTCCCCATCATTGTTCTTGGCGGCGGCGGGCATGCTCGAGTTGTCGTTGATGCGTTGCTGGCTAGTGATGTGCAGGTTCTTGGTTTTGTGGATGCAGATCCGGAGAAAAAGGATGTAGAAGGGCTGCGCCGGCTTGGTGAGGTAGAGTACATAGCCGAGACGTACAAGTCCGATAAAATCCTGCTGGCAAATGGGTTTGGTTCAATCGGGACGCCCGGTGCGCGCCTGAAGTACTTCGATATGTACAAGCAGTTGGGCTTTCAATTTATTTCTGTGGTTCACCCAAAAGCAATTGTGTCTCCCTCGGCGAATCTAGAAGAGGGTGTACAGGTTATGGCAGGAGCAATTGTTCAACCTGGGGTTTCCGTTGGGGAAAATTCAATCATAAATACAGGCGCTTCTATAGATCATGATTGCAGGATTGGATCGCATGTACACGTAGCGCCTCGTGCTGTATTATCTGGTACCGTGCGTGTAGGAGACTGTGCTCATATCGGTGCAGGAGCGGTGGTTATACAAGGCATTGAAATTGGTGCAGAGAGTATGGTTGGAGCTGGAAGCGTCGTTATTAAAGAAGTAGAAAAAGGAACCACTGTATTAGGAAACCCTGCTGTTCAGAAATCCTAACTCCATATGAATATGGGATTAACATCAAAATAAGGGCGCCTCAAGGGCTGTGGGCGAAACGAAAGAGGTAGTACTTAGCAAGATTATTACAAGTCACCGCTTCAGTATTAATTGTGTTGCGTTACGAATAAAAAACATAAAGAATGTCCAGACACAATTTGGAATGGGCCTTGCTCTGTTAACCCATATTTACATACTGAGTTAATTAATATAAAGACGCTTTCTAAGGGGTCATAGTCATTTTTTTCCTTTACATACACCACTATTATAAGCTTGATAAAATAGTGATCGTGGCATCTCGCACACCATTTGGTCTATGAGTACGGTTCGTACCATATTACAGCAGAAACGCCTCCCACTGCTCAACCATTTTTCTCGCAGTGCACTGGTCAACTATTGTTCAGATCGGCGGTACGGGCTTGAACTTACACAGGTCAACGCCCAATCCTCATTTCTTGAATTAGTTGTGAGCGGGAAGCTTATTGCGTTTAAGCCGGCTGAATCCCAAGGCGAAAACTCAACTCTTTCTGAAAAAGACACTCAGCATGTTCTCGAAGTCTTTACGCCCTATTCTGGTTCGCAATTAGTCAATCGATTGCTGTATACATACAATCGCTCTAAGTCATCGATAGATGACTATGGGGAGCAATTATTGTATTTGGGAATCGGAATGCTCAAATCATTCAATGCCGGAGAAGGAAAGGGAGGGGTCTGCGCGCCGTTGTTTCTAATTCCTGTAGAGCTAGTACGAAAGGGCATTCATTCTCCTATTATACTCAAGGCAGCCGGTGGTGACCCTTTGCTCAATCCTGCTTTAAGGCAAGTATTGGCAAAAGATCATGGTGTTGAGCTTCCTGGGTGGGATGTTTATAACGACGATGGGATTGAGACGTGTTTAAACCGGATCGAGCAGGTCATACAGAATAAATCCGGTTGGAAGGTAGAGCGCACCAATGGGTGCCTCGATTTCTTTGATCTGAGTCCGGTCTTACAATACCTCGATTTGGATCCTCAGAACCAGGTGGGGACAGATTTTGAATCGCATCCAACTATAGCTCCGCTACTCCATCAAGGCTTTTCTCCAGAAGAAGTCTTAAATGATGAAGGGCTTTCCACCGATATGCTGGTGGAGCCGGGAGAGATTAAACAAGTCGTTGATGCGAATAATGAGCAATTAATGGTTCTTTTCCACGCCATGAATGGTACAAACCTCCGTGTGGAAACAGGAACTGGAACAGGGAAGACACAAACCATTACGAACCTGGTTTCTGATGCCTTAGCCAAGAAAAAAAGGGTATTGGTTGTTTCTAGTAAGGCAACCGCATTAGAGGACGCTTTCAACCGGCTTGGCAGCACTGGATTGGATCCCTTTATTCTCCCCCTTTTCGGGAAGAATCTCGAAAGGGAAAAGTTGGCGGAGCATCTCAAGAAGTTGCAACTCAAGCAGGCTCATGAGTTTCCAGAGGGAGACGTTACACTGGAAACCCTTGTAAGGATCAGAAACAAACTGAACGTTTATTACAACTCGATCCATACACCGATTAGAGACAGCGGGGTAACGCCTTATGAGGCGTACACGCAGTTGGCTGAATTATCTGCCGAAATGGAGGGCGCCAATCTTCCTTCTTATGATGGTACTAAGTTTGTCCTTTGGAAAGAGGTCGAGTTTGAAGCGTTTTTGGACGAAGTAAAGGCCCTTCAGGCGCAGTTTGAACGAATAGGGGTTGCATCACGCCATCCATTCTGGGGCAGTAAGAAGACCGTATACAATGCTGCATTAAAATCTGAGATTCAGCAATTTTGCCGTGCTGCCGGGATGGCTTTGCAAGCTGTCCGTTCGTCTTCTGGCGAGATGGCGCATCAAATGGGTTCGAGAGCCCCAGGCAATAGCGATGATATCATACGATTGATCCGTACGGCAAGCAGGGCATTAGAGGCGCCAGACTTACACGGGGTGGCTGTCTATAATGAAAAGTGGGAATCCTCGATGGGTGATTTGGCTGCACTTCTCGATACGGGAGCCAAATTGTCAGGGATTCGGAAGCAGTTTGATGGAACGCTGATTCCAGAGGCCTGGACGCAAGATGTCCTTGCTATCCGCCAGGCATTGGTTGCCCATGGCGCCAAAAAGACGCGCATGCTGATTGGGGATTACCGAAAGGCAAAGGATAAGTTGGCCGGATTATGCAGAGAAGGAATCCCTAAAGAAACTGCTGACCAGCTAAAGCTCGTTAATGGCATCTTGGATGTACAGCGGCTCCAGCAAAAATTGGATCAGCATGAGGAATTGGCTCAAACCTTATTCGGCCGTCAATGGCAAGGGATCCACTCTAATTGGGAGCATCTGGATAATGTGTCTTCCTGGCTGATTAAGCTTCACCAAGAGATGGAAGAGCGGCAGGTTATTCCAGAATTACTGGATTACCTGGTGCAATTTCCGAATCTGGAACGCCTGAGGAAGTTAGCTGAACGGGTCGCAAAAGACTTTAATACGTTTCTGGAAACGTCGAGGCATGCTGCAAAGGAAGTTGGGATGCATGATGCGCTTGGGATGGCCAAGGCAACGTTTGGGCGCGTTCCATTTGGAAGCCTGCTTTCACTGTTTGCTCATTGGGAAAAACACATTGACTCTCTCCAGGATGTAGTGGCATTCAATCATGTTGCTGTGCGGCTTACAGAAAAGGGTATGGAGGATGTCGTCAAAATTGCAGTCTCCTGGTCAGAAAGCTCAAAGCACCTCTCCGGATGTATCGAAGCGGCTCGCTACAAGGCGCTGCTGACGGATGTCTTAAAGACGAGAAGTACGCTGTCAAGTTTTGACGAGCAAGGCCACGAGCAGACGATTGAGCAGTTTGCAGAGATGGACAGGGCTCATGTGAAAGAAATGGCAACCGAAGTATGTGTTGCTCAAGCCGAACGATTGATACAACAACGTGTGCCATCAAAGATCTATCGCGCGGTAACGTTTGAATTAGAAGAGCCGCCAAAGCGGACGCTTCGCGAGCTAATGACAGATGCCGGAAAGGCTATTCAGGATGTAAAACCCATCTTCATGATGACTCCCGAATCTGTCTCGAGCCTTTTAACGCAAAGCAATGTCAAATTTGATCTTGTTGTATTCGATGAAGCCGGCCGCCTGAGTTTAACAGACTCTTTAGGATCTGCATTGCGGGCCTCACAAATAGTGGCATTGGGAGACGCAAAACAAGTTGGCCCGCAGCGGTTTTTTGATCATGTTTCTATTCAGAATTCTCAGGAAACATCAACGGCTCTTGATTCCGAAAGCTTGATGCGGGTGCTGAAACAGCGCAACGCTACAGATTTACAGCTTTCATGGTCGTTCTACCCTACCGCATACCCCTTGCTTGATTACATCAACCGAAGGGATTATGGCGGAAGGCTCATTCCGTTTCCTAACATTGCTACAGAGCACGTACTTCGAAGCGTTCGTTTTCACGACTTGTCTCAAGGTGCTCAACCTAGAAATGGCCACGCTGTGCGATCACTCATTAGTGAGTTGGTAGATACTGTTGTAAAGCACATGCAGCGTTCCCCTGAATCGTCAGTAGGCATCGTTTTGCAAACTATTGAAGAGGTGGAAGCCGTAGAGTGGGAGTTTGAACGGCGGCGAAGAAAAGACCAGGCTTTAGAGGCTCTGATTAAACGAGGTCATCCAGAATCCATTCTTATTAAAACCCTGGAACAAGTACAGGGCCAGCAGCGGGATATTTTATTTGTTGGACTGCCTTTTAAAAACGCAATAAGAGCCCAGAGTAGAACGCAATCAGGAGCCTTCCATACTGCTGAGGAAGTCAGAAGGCAGCAGGCTGTTCTGGCAACAGCATGCCGCAGTACCATTCACTTCTTTGTGGATGCTACAACAAAAGAATTGGATCAATGGGCCGCACATCATACCTATCTAGCTGAATGGAGTGTGTTTTTGGAGTGGGTCCAGAAAGTGGCTCCTCATACTTCTGCAGGTAAAAAGCCGCTCGCCTATCAGTTGGCACTTGCAAGTGCCTTACAGGAGAAAGGATACAACACCCTGGTTCAGTTTGGGAATGAAAAAATGAACCTCGATCTGGCGGTTGAACACCCAGAGCATAAAGGGCAATTTATCCTGGGAATATTAGGAGATGGCGCTCCTTATAAAAACGCAGCTATCGTTAGAGATCGAGATCGTCTATACCCTACCATTCTGAAACAAAAAGGATGGGAGTTATACCGATTGTGGAGTGTAGAATGGTTCAGAAACCCACATCGGGAAATTGAGAAGATCTGTGCATTTATTGAATCCACACTGGCTAGCAAAACAGAACACGATCAATTCGTCCCCGCTTCTGTGTACACAAAAGCGGCAACCAATGGTTCTCATCCACCTATCGAGAACGATTTAAGTAATTCTTGAATTTGGCTTATTCATGATTTATGTGTATAGTATGTGTTTGATGATACACATACATTGGTTTATTCATTTCTCATGGACCTGATTCCGTTAATAGTGCCATTCTTGATTGGAGGAATTGTAGGGGCCTTAATTATGCTCTTTTTCTTCAGGAGCCGATCAGAGTCCCAGTTGGCTACGCTCAAAGAGCGGCTACAGCACAGAAAAGCTGAGCAAGACAGGCTCATGCAGGAAATTGAGCAGGGTAAGGGGACGATAGCTTACATGAATGAGGAAAAAGAGGCCCTCGTTCAGCATTATACAGCTGCCAAGGCGGGAATGCGTTCAGAGGAAAAGAGGAGAAAAGAGCTGGAAGAAGAGGTTGCCGGCCAACGGCAGGCCCACCGGCAGGCACAGGATCGTATTACCAGGCTAACCAGCGAATTAGCAGTCCGGCAGACCCAACTCGACGAAGAACGCCGATCAACTGCGGCCCAGGCTGCTTTGCTTGCTGATACCCGAAAGGCATTTACAGATACATTTAAGGCGTTGTCGTCGGAGGCGCTTCAGAAAAACAATGAAGCGTTTACCCAGATGGCAAAACAAACCATGGAGCAAGTCTACTTGAAGGCAGATGCCTCCATGCTCAAGAGGGAGCAGGTCCTTGGTGAATTGGTGAAGCCCCTCAACTCTTCTTTGGAGAAAGTGACGGACCAGATCCAAAAGATTGAAAAGGCTCGAACCTCTGCCTATGCTTCGCTGACGGAGCAGGTATCGGCTATGGCGAGAGCTCAGGCGCAACTTCAGCGAGAAGCAGGCAACCTGGTAAAAGCACTGCGTCAACCTACTGTTCGTGGGCGATGGGGAGAGATGCAGCTTCGAAAAGTCGTAGAACTTGCCGGCATGGTGGATCATTGCGACTTTACAGAACAAATGTCAGTTTCCACTTCAAATGGGACACTTCGCCCCGATCTGGTCGTGCACCTCCCCAATAACAAACATGTGATCGTGGATGCCAAGGCTCCGCTTCAGGCTTACTTAGATGCATTGGATACAGAAGATGAACAAGTAGCCCGCCACAAGTTGGGCGAACATGCCGCCCAGGTACGTACTCACTTAAAGGCATTGGGTCAAAAAGCGTATTACAACGAATTTGATGCTGCCCCAGAATTTGTGGTGATGTTCTTGCCGGGCGAGATGTTTTTCAGTGCGGCACTCCAGCAAGATAGCTCGCTATTGGAAGAGGGGGTACGGCACGGGGTGATCATGGCGACTCCCACAACCCTTATCGCCTTGCTGAGAGCTGTTGCCTACGGATGGCGTCAAGAACAGATTGCAAAACATGCGCTAGACATCAGTAACTTGGGCAAAGAGCTCTACGAACGCCTAAAAACAATGGCCGGCCATTTTGTTGATGTACGGAAGGGGTTGGATCGGGCCGTGTCTAGTTATAACCAGGCCGTAGGTTCTTTGGAATCACGTGTAATGGTGTCCGCCCGTAAGTTCTATGAACTCGGCGCGGCTAATCAAGAGCCTATCGATCCCCTGCAAGAAATTGAACGATCCGTACGGTTGTTTCATGCTCCAGAGTTTTCTGCGTCGGAGGATGAGGAGTAAAATTTCTGTTCCAAGTTCCAGGTTACAGGTTCAAGGTTTTGTACATTTGAGGCGGTAGTTACTCTTGAAACTAATGCTTTCTTGTACTTATGGGCCGTTACCTTTTAGTTGGCTTTTTCAGTCTACTTATTCTATGTAATCACGTCTTTGCGCAGGATGCGTATCATTCGGCATTGTTGGCGCAATTGGAGTCGGAGTATGGGGTTACAGGGGGGATGTTTGTTATCTCTGACTCGGAGAGTGGCGTACTGTCGAGTTCATTTAATTCTGGAAATGTGAGTGCGCAAACGGTGCAGGTGTCCGGTCAACCTTTTACCCAGGCGATCAGGCTAAATGTGCCTGTTCGTGGGGCGAATCCATGGGACTATCACATAGGGTTCTCTTTGGGAGAAGGCTTTACGCAAGGGGATCGGGGTATACTTGCTATATGGGCAAGGACCATTAGTGCTGAGCGTGGTGGAGGGCTGGTGAATGTTAATATTGAGAAAAACGGTCCACCGTGGACGAAGTCGCTCGTTACCGGGATGACGCCTTCATCCGAGTGGCAACAATGGCTTATTCCCTTTGAAGCCAGTATTACGCATCCGAACAACGAAGTGCAATTGATCCTGCATCTGGGCGTAATGGCTCAGCAGGTAGAATTGGGTGGCATCACGCTAATTAAGTATGGGACACGCTACGCTTTTGATCAGCTTCCTGCTACCAACCAGGATCAAGATTACGCCGGCCGGTCTGAGACGGCCGCTTGGAGAGCAGGAGCAGATGCTCGTATCGATGCAACGAGGAAGCGAGATCTTCGCGTTCGGGTTCTAGACAACAGGGGGATTCCTGCAAAGGATGTCTCTGTCAGGTTAACGATGAATCGCCATCATTTTGGCTTTGGGACGGCGATAGCGGTTGGCACGATGATTCAACAAGGCGTAGATGGGTCTACGTATCGAAACAAGCTTGCTGATCTGACAGGTGAAGGACATCGGTTTAGCATTGCTGTTTTGGAAAACTCGCTAAAATGGAGAGCCTGGGATCAAAACTGGCCGGGCACCAGGGGGCAGAAAGTAGCAGCAATCCAGGACCTGAAAGAACTGGGGATGGCTGTGAGAGGGCATAACCTGGTATGGCCTGGATGGGACTTTTTGCCGGATGAGATTCGTCAATATGAAAATGACCCTGCAGGCCTGGCTCCGATTATTGACGCGAGAATACGAGGGGTAGCTACCTATCCCGGCGTTCAAGGGGAATTGATTGACTGGGATGTACTCAACGAACCTGCGCATCTGGAGGATCTGGCGAACATCTTCGCTCAGGATCCTGCGTACACGACGGGAGAGGAAGTCTACGCAGAATGGTTTAAAATTGCTGCTGAGGCCGACCCGAATGCAAAATTATACATCAATGAATACGGTATCATCACAAATCTTGGGCTGGATCTGGCTATACAGGAACGATACAAGGAAATCATAGCAAAGATAGAGCAGGAGGGAGGGACTATCCACGGCGTAGGCATCCAGGGGCACATGAGTACGCCGCTTACTCCACCTGAAACGGTCTATGAGATTCTGGAAGAGTTCTCGGAAGGAGGCAAAGAACTTAGCATTACGGAATACGATGCATCGGGAGTTGAAGAATCGTTAGCCGCCGAATATCTGCGTGATCTTTTGACGATTGCTTTCAGTCATCCATCGGTCAATTCCTTTTTGATGTGGGGTTTTTGGGACGGTGCTCATTGGAAGAATGACGCTCCTATTTTTAGAGAGGATTGGTCATTAAAACCTTCAGGGCAGGCCTTCTTTGACCTTGTTTTTGATACGTGGTGGACCGATACAGAAGCAGCCACAGATGAAAATGGGTATGTAGACGTCAGAGGGTTCATGGGGGAGTATGAAGTACTTGTAGATGTGAATGGTATAGTGGAGAGCCACACGCTTTATCTGGCTCCTGGAGAGGGAGCCCAGGAAGCCACCATCAATCTGGCGCAACAGGTATCCGTAGGAGAGAATAAGGACGTACCACAGGGAATACATATCAAAGGACACTATCCTGAACCCGCAAACGATCAGATCACCATTGATCTCTTTCAATCTGTATACGGGGCCGTTCAGGTTGACATGTACAATATCCTCGGGCAAAAAGTTAGAACCCTCTACGATGGCTTCCTCTCACCAGGCAATCACAGCGTAACCATAGATACCCGCTCGATCTCAAGCGGTACCTATGTGTACAGAGTGCTGTCTGATCAGGGATTGCAGCAAAAGTTGTTGACTGTCAGGAAATGAAGATTAAAGCGGATGCACGCCGCAATACCTGATGCCTGTCAGGTACGCAATTTCTCTATTCCAGGTACTCAGGTCTTCCAGATTAAACTGATTAAAATGCGAGTGGCCGCAGGCTCTTGCCAGAACTTGCATAAGTTCGGTTGTGGCCTCAAAATAGTTTTTGAGTTGTCTGGCAGATTTTTCAACCATGAGCCGTGCGCGCAGATTCTCCTTCTGTGTTGCAATGCCGACAGGACAGTTGTTGGTATGGCAGGCTCGCATGCCAAGGCAGCCGATTGCTTGCATGGCGGAGTTTGAGACAGCTACACCATCAGCGCCCAGCGCGAGTGCTTTAATAAAGTCGGACTCGGTTCTCAAGCCACCGGTAATGATGAGGGTGATATCTGTTCGTCCTGTGAAATCCAGATGACGCCGTGCGCGAGCGAGTGCAGCCATTGTAGGTACAGAGATATTTTGTTTAAATACCTCAGGGGCAGCACCTGTCCCTCCACCTCGTCCATCTAATATGATATAGTCTGCGGAGGCATCTAAGGCGAAGTCTATATCCTCTTCTATATGCTGTGCAGAGAGTTTGAATCCGATAGGGATACCGCCTGATGCTTCCCGTACTTCATCGGCCAATTTTTTGAAATCAGCCGGGGTCTCCAGGTCGGAAAATCGGGATGGACTTATCGCAGGGGTGCCCGGGTCAAGTTCCCGGACTTGCGCGATCTTGCCGATCACTTTGTTGCCCGGTAGATGGCCTCCAGTACCCGTTTTGGCTCCCTGGCCTGCCTTAAAGTGAAACGCCTGAACGTTTTGCACTTTATCAATGCTCCATCCAAATTTGGCTGAGGCCAGTTCATAAAAATAACGGGAGTTACTGGCTTGTTCTTCTGGCAACATGCCTCCTTCTCCCGAGCATATCCCTGTTCCTGCCATCTCGGCCCCTTTAGCTAATGCCACCTTAGCTTCTTCGCTCAAAGCACCAAAACTCATGTCACTCACGAAAAGGGGTATTTCTAGCCTGAGGGGTTTCTTTGCATTGGGTCCAATGATGAGTTCAGTGCCAACAGGCTCATGGTCTGTTAGAGGTCTTTTTTGTAGCTGTGCGGTAAGGATCTGAATATCTTTCCATCGGGGTAATTCAGTCAGGGCAATTCCCATTGAGGATACAGCGCCGTGGTGCCCTACCTTGGAGAGCCCATTTTGAGCCAATTCCTGAATGTACCGGTTATAAGGTTCTTCAGGGCCTCCATGAACATCCGCATATAAACCAAGATATTCTTCACGCTTATATGGTTGTGGGTGGTCCTTCGCCCAGGAACGGATTTCGTCTTCATCCACCCAGATGGTATCACTTTCAAGGTCTATCCAGGCTGAAAACTTGTGTAGCGCTTCGTTGTTATTGTATTCGCTAATGCCTGTGTCGAACCTGTAGTCCCAGTTATGAAGGCCACAAATCAGGTTGTCGCCGACAATTGAGGCATCGGCCATGAGGGCTCCTCGATGCAGGCATCGTCCATAGAGGACAGAAACGTTGTCGTCATATTTTACTATAACTAGATCAACATCTGCGACCAATGCATAGGTTGGAGTTCGATCCTGCAATGTACTCCAGGTTGCTACACGTTTTTTCTGAGCTGGAAGGGAAAGAGTCATAGAAAAGAAAGCTGCAATCAAATTAATTTGAGAAATAGTGATCGGAATCTAAGGGAAGGCAGCCTTTTCTGAAAGTGAAATGATACATTACCAAGAGATCTTTTTTTGTTTTAAAGGAAAATCTCCCCAGTATTATGGATTTGGCCCAGGATGGAACGATTCTTTTGAAAAAAGGAGTGTTATCTAAAATTCATTTCTAACAGATTACGAAGCACTATTCCTAATGAATAAATACCTTCGATATAGTTTTATACTTGCATTATCTCTTTTCTCCTTTTCTTGCTCTCAGGCGCTGTTTGTTGGAGAATTGTCTGATTATGAGGATCAAATAACTGAATTACAGGCCCGGCTCATTGAAGCGCCTTCAGACGCTGAAGCCCTCAGGGATCTTGGTGCAATCTATCTCCAAGTACGCCAGTTTGGGCCGGCGAATGAGTACCTGGAGCAAGCTTTTGCCTTGAATCCCAATGATCCTAAAACGCTCTTCAATCTTGGGTTGGCAAACGAAACCGTTTCAAAAAGAGATACAGCCCTTCGGTTGTACGAGAAATTTGTAGATGTGCCTCGTTCTTCTCCGTATAGGCGCATGATGGAAGGGCGTTATGAATGGTTGTCCCGGCGTATTTTGAGAGATCAGGTTGAAAAAATTGCATCTCAGGAGCCTGTTGGTGGCACAGATACCTCGCCTCAGGTCGTCGCTGTTTTTCCCTTCTCCTATCAAGGTACAGATGACAGGTATACACCCTTAGCCCGCGGGTTAGCTGAGATGGTGTCTGTGGACCTTGCAAACATCGAAGAGATTCGCGTTGTAGAGCGAATCAGACTGCAGGTTTTACTTGATGAACTTGAGCTTTCGCAGTCCGACTATGTAGATCCGTCTACGGCTCCGCGAGTCGGCCAGTTATTGGGTGCGGGCCGGTTGGTTTCTGGTTCGTACAACGTGATCGGGAAGGAAAACCTTCGCATGGATGGGGCTTTTCTCGAGTTGGAAACGAGCAGCATTGAAGCCGTGAATTCCCAGTCAGATGCATTGCGAAATCTGTTTTTGATGCAGAAGGCCTTTGTGTTTAGCCTGGTCGATCAAATGGGGCTTATCCTCACACCTGAAGAACGTGAAGGTATTGAGTTTATTCCGACACAGAATATTCAGGCGTTTCTTGCATACAGCCGTGGGTTGCGGGAAGAAGATGCGGGTGCGTATGGAATGGCCGCCGGCTTTTATCGGAGGGCAAGCCGCCTCGATCCAGATTTTACCATCGCTAAGGAAGCCGCCGAACGAGCTGAAACGATGGATGCTGCCGACATGGATATAAGCGAGTTGGTTGCCCAATCGTCTGATATTGAATCAATGAATATGTTTGATGTGGATTTGATGGGCCTCAGGATAGAAATAATGAATAATGAACTGGGGTCTGGCATCATACCTGGTGATGAGTCAAGAGAGCCTGCCACCGAAACTTCTGGGGGAGGAGGTATACTTCCTGATCCTCCTCGTCCTCCATCTTCTCCAAACTAGATCCTTTCTTATGAACCGTATGCGTTCACTACTCTTTCTTTTTCTGAGTCTAATTCTTGCTGCTCCCTCACTGGCACAACAGCCAGATGTCTTTATGGGGAGTTCTCAGAGGCCAATCAAGATAACTGTTGGGACAGTATATCAGCAGTATTCGGATGAGGATAGGCAATTATCTCAAGTAGCCTTTCCGTTCCGTGCCTTCATTCCGGTTGCTAATGGAGTGGGCATTTCCTTGCTGACCACACCCGTCCTCATCAATGCAGACAGCCTCGTTTCAGTAAATGGCCTGAGTGATGCACAAATTGCCATTAGCTATTTCCGGAATATTGGTCCTGGCAGTGTTGTATTAAGCTTGAGTAGCAACTTGCCAAGTGGTAAACGTGAACTCACAGAGGATGAGTTCGCTACTATGGCATTGTTGAGCCAGGACTTTTACAGCTTTGGTGTGCCTGTACTTGGGCAAGGGTTAAACCTGGCGCCTGCACTGACTTTTGCCTATCCGGTAAACAACAATGTTGTAGTAGGGGCTGGAGCATCCTATCAAATGAAAGGGGACTTCAAGCCGGTTCAAAACATGGTTGATTCATTCACCCCGGGTGATGAGTTGATGATTACCGGAGGAGTGGATGTACGCGTGGGTCGATCTTGGGCCGTTTCAACGAGCTTCTCCTACATCATGTACCAGGAAGATGAGTTGGGTGGAGTGAGTATCTTTGAGTCGGGCGATCAGTCTTTTGTAAGCCTGCAACTGTTGGGTAATTTAGGCACCAACCAGTTAAGAGTAGCAACGCGTTATAGAAGTAAAGCGAAGAGTGTCCTCCCAGTTGGAGATACCATTACGACTGCACCGCGCACCGTTCCTCAACAAATGCAATTGAGCGCCAGTTATCGCATGCGCATTCAAGACGGGATTCAGGCAACGATTCTCGGCCGTGCGGGCTACTATGATGAGACGGACTTCTTTACTGACAAGACGCGTTTTGACGTTGGAGCAATTCAAGAATATTCATTTACCGAATCCGTTGGCGCTGCGCTGCGTTTTATATACACCTTTGGGAGCTTCCCAGGTGTAGAGGTAGGCGGCGGGCTTGTCGTTACCATCTAGGTTTTCGTATTTCCACCTAACGGGTTTTTATGACGCCAAAGCAGCAAATGCGTCAGGCAGTAGGCGAATGGGTTTCTCTTTCGGATTCACAATTCGAACGATTGTTCAGCATTTTCCAATTGAAACAGGTCCCTGCTCAATCGTCCCTTCTGTTGCCGGGCGATCGGGTCCATGAACTCGTCTTTATTGCTTCAGGGTTGCTTCGATTCTACTATTTGAACGATGAAGGGGTAGAATCAAACAAAGCGTTTGTTGCTGAAAATGAATTTGCCGGCCCGCTCGCTTCTGCTGCTCTGGATTTGCCCGTCATCTATGGGATTCAAACCCTGGAGCCGTCTACGCTTCTTTGTGCACCCTATGCTGCCTTTTCCCGTTTGTTCGACGAAGATCCTCTCTATGACCGCCTGGGGCGAAAGTTTGCTGAGCTGTTGCTGGTAAGGAAAGAGCTACGGATGCGTAGTATGCTGCAGAAAAAAGCCGTTGAACGGTATGTCGAGTTTAGGGAGCAGTACCCTGATTTACTACAACGCGTTCCGCAATATCACATCGCTTCCTATCTTGGAATTACAGAAGTATCTTTGTCTCGCATCCGCCGATCCATGACGCAAGATTCACTTCTTAACAATTGATAAGGCATCGGTTGAGTCTACACATTAAGTTGGGGTTTTCGCTTCGAGGACATGGAGCGAATTAGAACTCATTCTTGATTGAAATACAACACTATGCCTGATACACAAAAAGTAGCTGTAATTGGATTAGGGGCTATGGGCAGCCGGATGGCCCAAAATATATTAAACGCTGGCCATACCCTCGTGGTCTATAACCGGTCTGGTGGTCCTGCAGAGGAACTGGTGCGGCAAGGTGCCATACGCGCAAATACACCAGCCGATGCTGCGCGACAAGCTGATATTGTTATCTGTATTGTGTCGAATAATGAAGTCTCCCGAAGTGTATGGCTGGCCGAAAAGACGGGTGCAGTGCATGGGTTAGATGCCGATACCGTTGCAATCGCCTCCAGTACACTAACGCCTGAATGGTCTCAAGAATTAGCTTCTATTATGGCGGAGAAAGGAGTACCTTTTTTAGAGGCTCCTGTAGTAGGTACTCGGCCGCAGGCTGAGAATGGTGAATTGGTATACCTGGTAGGAGGCAATGAGCAGGTTATGGAACAGGCGCGACCTGTAATAGAGATCCTGGGCAGCAAAATTATACACCTCGGCGACGTTGGATCGGCTATGAAGATGAAGCTCGTGATTAACGCGATGTTGGGAATACAAGCAGCAACACTTGGAGAAATGATAGCTGTAATCCGGAAGAGTATGGCTGATCCGGATCGGATCATTGAAATGTTAAAGGCCTTGCCTGTAATGAGTCCATTGATGACCCGCCTGATGGGTAAGATGCAGCCTGGTGACTATTCTCCGAACTTCCCCATTGAACTCGTAGAAAAAGACCTGGGCTATTTTGTAAGCGCCCTGGCCGGCGGCCAGCAGAATTCGTCCTATGTAGAGGCGACGAGAAAGATCTACGCAGAGGCGATTGATGCGGGCTACGGGAAGGATGATATTACGGGGATCATTCAGCTCTTTTCTGACTAAATCCTGCGCTTTTTGATAGTCTTTCCCTGTCATTAAGTTATGTATGCCTAGAAACTAAACCCAAAGCCGGCTGATACTACCGTAATATGGCCGACGCTGATATCGCCGTTGAGAAGAACAGGGCCAAACTTTAATCCCATACCAAATAGCGCTCTGTTCTTGCCGATGTCGCTCAGGGTAAAGTCTACCTCAACTGGTTCTTGATCATCAAGATCGAATTCGTCAGGATCAAAGGTGTATTGGAAGCGAATGTCAGAGCGTTCGGTTTGGAGGCCAGCATACAAGGTAAGGGGGCCAAATCGTTTGCTTGCAGCGATGTTGACCGCAAAGGTTTTCGCAGACATGACCTGGTTATCCAATGCATCATCAATCCCGATCCGTTGCCATACGGCCTGTATAGCAATGTCCAGGGGAAGCAGTGGCACGTACTGGTTGATGTTGTGGCGAACACCGAATCCAAGGACTTCAATGGATCCTACGTCGGTTACGCTGATTTGGGGAAGAAAACGAACCATCACATCCGTTCCCATTACTGTACCAATACCAACCTGAGGTATTAAGAAAGGAGCTACATTTGTTGGGAGAAGTCCGCCTATCGTTTGTTGTGGCGCTAACGTGGAGTCGATTGAAATGGGAAGGGTAAGTCCAATCGATTGAAAGGTTGTGTCATGGCTAACGCTGACGCTTGCTAGCGCCTCGTCCTCATCACCGAAGATTGTTGGGGCATCAGTGACCGTGAATGTAGCAGGTACATCCAGAGTAATAATATCGCCGGCAAGCTCCACATCGATCGGTACGGTACCCTGGTAGGTGAGATCGAACGATTTGTGGCGTGTTTCCAGGAAGGTTGCAGATGCTTTAAATCCTATATAGACGTTGACGCCCAGTATCTTTTTCCCGGTACTGGCGGTGTGGAAAAGCCCTGAGTTCATGTCTGCACCAAGCGATTCAGCCAGGGGGTCTACATAAGCTCTAGCATACGCCTCTCCAACTTCACTGAGCGTTTCCGAAAAATCCTGTGCTGCCAGGGGGGCAGAGATAAGGAGAAACAGGACGAATAGAAGACTGAAAAACTTGGTCATATTAATGCAGTCGTAATCTTTATCACTGAATAAATAGAATCTATTACTGAATACCAGGTAGATAATGGCCTTAATTAGCGGATAAGTGTCATGCGGCCGGTTGCCTGTAAATCATCGGCAAGTAATCGGTAGAAGTATATTCCGCTTGGCGCTGTGTGCCCTTGGGTATCTTTACCGTCCCAGATCGCTTCGAAAGTCCCGGGTGATTGAACGGATTGAACAAGGGTCTGAATTTCTTGCCCCAGTGTATTGTATACAATGAGTGATACGTTGGACCGGCGGTTGATCTGGTATCGTATGGCAGTTTGTTGTTGAAAAGGATTTGGGAAATTTTGCTCCAGTAAGAAGGTCTCAGGGGCCAATGGAATCGACTGTATTCGGCTATTGATGTAATCTTGCGTTCCCGTAATCAACTTCAAAGAGCGGATATCTCTTGAAGGGTCCCATTGGATCGAAGCAGCACCAGAAGAAATGCGTTGTGCATAGCCATGATCTTTATCGATTAAGGCCAGCTCAAAATCTTCTGGAAACTGATTGTTCTTAACAAAAGAAAGCGAGATTTCCTGAGAGTTCGTTAAGGCTTCAGCTGTTGAGGCAGTAAGATACACTGACCACTCGCTTCCTTGCTGTGTCAAAGGATTATAAGCCAATGCAAGCGGCTCTTGCATGGTACCCAGCGCTAGCCGAATGTACTCCTCTCCAAATGGGGGAGCTTCACGGACATCGATGCCATCTCGCCCTAAAGTTGCTTCTGGATGAAATCCAACCCAGTTCTGCGAATCCTGAAGGTCTGTCCCATCTAATGACGCAATAAGCTGTAGACGTGGTGCTTGATCTGGTCGTTTGCCCGCGGTATTTCCAGTAGCAGGAATGGGCTGAATCTGAATAGCCGTATTTTCTGTGCCGGCATTGTAAACGAAGTTTCCATTCCAGGGAAGAATCTCATTAACAAGATCAGGATCCTGCACCATTTCAATGCCATTATAGAAGGCAATCGAGTTGACTAAGGATGTATTGCGGATGACGTTATTCCACGATACCGGGAATCCAAAGGGATTACCGATCTGGCTCCATCCTGGAGGTAATTCGATGCTGAACGGTTCAGACGTATTCACAGACGTGGCATTTTCTATCGAAAATGTGGAGTCTGAACTGGTAATGAGGAAAAATGCAGTTCCTGGAGTGAACGACTCTTCGAAGTTAGGATATTCGACATAATCGACTCCATTCCATCTTAATAGCCGCCATGTAGCAGGGTCGTACGGACCAAATTCGTCAAGTACGGAGGAGATTGAAGTGTCACTCAGATCAAAGGGAACAGATACCATTTTATACCGCCTGGGAATAATGTCTAACCCTGATACAATGCGCTGAACGAACACGGGACGAGTTGCCGGTCTCGACTGTGGAGACTGAGATGGGAACGAACCTTGAGGGCCTTCTATGTAATACTCAAACCCTTCTCCAGTAATATCGGCGCCGTTTATTGTGCCACTAGCGGTGATTGGCAACGAGTTAAAATTAGTTTCTCCGGCAGACCGGTAAAAAAACGTCACATTGGCTCCCGTTTGAGTTCCTGCAAGGCGAACCGTGACGCTCAAGTCTTCGCCAGCAATAGGAGTCCCGGGGATTAAATCAACCTCATACTCAGAAGGGCCGATAGCAATTAGCCTTCCAGGGGTTGTCTGAGATCCCGATGCGGCCACGTACAACGTATTTCCATTTCCGATTGCTGGTGAAGCCCATGCAGGAGCACCGAGTGCGAATGTCCAGCGTAGAGTAGCTTGAGATCCCGCATCGGCCAGTACGAAGAGCGTTCCCTCAAGCGTTGTAATGAAGAGGTGACCATTGCCATCTATGGCAGGAGATGAAGCAAGCAGTTCCCCGGTTTCATAGGACCATCGCAGCGTTCCATTTGCCCGGTTAATGGCATAGATGGTGCCATCGAACGATGCGGTATAAATCGCACCGTTGTCTACACCGATTGCAGGAGAGGAGACAATTACATCATTAGCTTGAAAAGGTTGAGCCCAAACAGATGCTCCTGAGGTAGCATTAAAAGCATAAAAATTATTGTCAGCAGCACCTACGTAAACAACACCGTTAAAGACGGCCGGTGAGGATACAATCTCTTCCTGGATAATAGCTCCAGTACTCCAAACAAAAGCCCCTGAGTTGTTGGTGTCGAGCGCGTACAGCGCATTGTCTGTTCCACCGATATAGAGAAAGCCGTTAGGCCCGAGAGCAGGAGATGAGAAAAATTCTGTTGAGTAAACCGATGTCCAGCGAACCGTTCCATCTGGGTTCATGGCAAGTACAATACCCGAGCGCGAACCCACGTAGATAGTGCCATCTGGGCCTATAACAGGCGACCCAAATACCTGGTCGAACGTATCCTGCGTCCATAATACAGTTCCAGTTGGACTGATGGCATACAGCCGATGGTCCAATGAGCCGACATAGATAGTGCCTGTGTTCGATACCACAGGTGAGGACACAATTCCGGAAATTTCTATGCCCTCGATATTGGCTCCGCTCTCACTAAGAGGGACCGCCCACAACTCATTGCCTTCAAGATCCAATGCAATGAGTTCGTTTTCAGATGCAATGTATACGACATCGCCTGCGACCGCTGGGGAGGAATAGGTATATCCTGTAGTATTGAACCTCCACAGTGGATCTGGAAATGGAGGGCCTAAATTAGTAGTAGCTCCAGTATTTGCGGGCGTATTTCGAAAACCTGGCCATGGACCTGCCTCCTGTGCTTGAACAGATAAAGAAAGATAAGACCATGTTAGGATCAAGACCAGAAGTATATGAAATGCTTTGGGTGAGCGAAGTGACATGAAATAGGTCTGATTATATTTGTCTATACTAGTACCCATAAATCATCGCAGAATTTGAAGTTTGCGGTTTTAGATTTAGCAATAACTAAGAGGTGCCGATTAACCTAGTAATCAATGTGAATTGCCGGCTTTGAATCGAAAATAAACATTAAAGCCGAAACTAACAGAAGAGCACCTGAAATGAACAAAAAGATAATTCAGTTTTTAAGCGACGCTGGTTTCGAATCCCCAGAAAATGAGCCAGCAGCTCTTCAATTGATCCGATACTTTGAAGAAACCTATCAAGTTTCGTTAATGACCTTGCTTGAGCAAGAATGGATCGACGAACAAGTATCGCGAGAATTGACCCACAAAGATTTTAATGCGCTCCGTGAGCACCTCGATGAAGGGCAAGCTGTAGAGTTTGATGAGGCGGTTGCGGCTATAGAGGCGTACGAATAATTCGCTCTGCTCCATTGGCCTAGTGGGAATGCGCCAAACTCTTATCTCCAAATTGACAGTATGCAGTAGTTTGGTTCTTAGATACATGTAAGAACTTGCTCTAAACCCCTGTCATATTTCCGATTGCTGTAGGACATGTCTTCCACATCTATGGCCTTTGCATCGGGAGATGGGCTGATACGTGATGCTACGTAGCCTTTTTCTCTTCTTTTTCCTAACCAGTACCCACCTCTTTTCTGCAGACTACTTAGTTTCTGCAGGCATTGCGACTGCGGTCACTATGGGGGCAGTTGATGAACGTCCCGCACGTTTTCCTATTCCTGACGATTTCCTTGTTGAAGTGCTTACTGGAGGAGAGGCTACCTATTCTTCGATCGCCTTCACTCCTGGAGGGGAGGTGCTTGTTGCTGAAAAAGGAGGCCGGATATGGAGTTGGAATAATCTAACCAGTGCACTAACGCTTCAGGTAGACCTTAGTGAGGAGGTATACGAGAACGGCAATCAAGGGATCGCAAGTATGGTGGTGGAGGAATATCAGGGAGGAGCGAGGCTCTTTATCCTGTACAGCGTATCTGAACTGGATGATAACGAAAAAGGAGAAGCATTTGGAAGGGTAGCGCGCTATGATCTTGCACCGGATACGTATGCACTAATTGAAAGCTCAAAAGCCATTCTTCTTGGGGATGACTTTTCAAACGGAATCCCTGCTTGCGATGGAGCCCGGTCTCTTGGAAAGATCCGCTTGGGACAGGATGGTTCTTTGCTTATAGCTACAAGTGATGCTGCCAGTTATAATGAAGTGGATGTAGGGGGGCTGCATGCTGAATGTTTCGGTGCCGGCCGGTTTGGTAATGAGGAGGATATTGGCGCGTATCGATCTCAATCGTTAACAAGTCTTGCTGGGAAAGTCCTTCGTATTGATACAAGCACGGGTAATGGACTACCCTCAAATCCCTTCTTTTCTGGTTTAGGTACAAATACGACCTCCAAAATCTGGTCTTATGGATTGAGAGAGCCTGCCGAAATACTCGCCATCGAACTGGATGGCCAATCTGAATATCCAGGCGATTTACTGATTGCGGACCGAGGCTGGAACGTACTTGAGGAATTGAACAGCAGTTCAGAAGGAGGAGCCAACTACGGGTGGCCCTGTCTGGATGGATTAGAGCCGGCTACCCAATATGCAAATGGTCCATTGGGCCCGGTTTTTTGTAATGGCGATGAAAAACAGGCTCCTCAGCACTGGTGGCATCATCAAAACTCTGCCTTCTCAAACCCTTCCGGACTTGCTGGTACACGATGGGGCAGTCTTGCCCTCTACGAAGGAGATGTTTATCCGGCGTATTATAAGGACCGAATATTCTATTCAGATCAGAGCAGGGGATGGGTAGCGACTGCTGCTCAAGGGCAAGATGGGGCATTGCAAGATCAGGTGTTGTTTTCTATTCAGACGGGCACGGTTCTCGATTTGCAGTACAATCCTCATGATCACTATCTGTATTTCATTGATCAAGGGACCGGTACCCTTTCCCGGCTAAGGCATCAGCAAGAAGCAGAGGTGGTTGCCCTGGATGGCAATCCAAGGACTGTAGAAGTCGCGGGCTGGGGGATGTATGGCGAATACTTCGATGAAGTTGATTTTATGGGAAATTCCGTGATTCGCATAGATACCCTCCTTGCTTATGGTGTTTTTGATGGCCCAGAAGGAGACATATATAATGCTGCCAGGTGGGAGGGATTTGTGGTGCCGGAGCATAGCGAAGTGTACACCCTTCATGTGTCTTACCTGGAAAGCATCCGGTTTTGGATGAATGATGAATTGTTGTTTGAGGATAATGGGCTAGACGATGGACGAGCGTTGAGAGATAGGGTCACTCGGCAATTTGTCAGGCTAAAAGCGGGTGTGCCTTACCGAATTAAGGTTGAACAAGCTCTGGAAGATGATGAAGTTAAAATTGGCCTGGCATGGAACTCTGCGAGCCAGGAGTTGGAGTCCTTATCCGAAAACCAGGTTTTTTATTCGATTCGGGAAGGCGTCAACCTTTGTTTATTAGAAGATGCAAACACATCATTGTCATCGACCCTAAGTCCATTTGCTGTATCTGAAAATGCTTGTGATGGTAATACGAATGGTGATTTCTTTGCCGGATCTGTGGCTGTAACTGAAAGTCAACAACTTCCTTACTGGGATGTAGACCTGGGTTCAGTTAGAGATGTAGGGCAAATTGCTCTGTGGGGACGTACCGATTGCTGCGAGGAATCGCTGATTGGTGCCTTCATCCTCGTCTCGAATGCTCCATTTGTTGAGGAGGATTTAGGAGTCTTAAGCCAAGAGGGAGTAAGTGCATACATTGTCAGTTGGCTGGACAATGCCCGGTTCTCTATTCCTGTAAATCGAACCGCCCGGTATATTCGAATCCAACATCCAGTTGAACCTGTCCTCCATTTGGCTGAAGCTGAAATTCAGGCAGGAGTGGGCAACCTGGAAGGAGCGCCTCCTCCTGAGGGGCTCGTTTCCTGGTGGCCTTTTGAGCGGAGCGGAGAGGATCGGCGAAGCTTTAATGATGGGGTTCTTCGGAATGGAGCGCGAACGGTTGAGGATGAGTCCCGGCAAAATGTATTGGAGCTGGATGGGGACAGCGATTGGATGGAGGTTCCGCACAGCGATCGGCTCAATGGGACGCAAGGCCTGTCGTACGCGCTTTGGGTCTGGCCAGAGGAATGGAAAGACGAGATAGAGTTTATGGCTAAGAATAGTGAACAGGAGGGGCAAATGTGGCTTGGCGTTGAGAATGGCTTTCTTATTGGCCGGGCACAGACAGAAGCAGGAGGCAAAGAAGTACGGACGGTCCTTCCCTCTGAGCGTGAATGGGCCCATATTGCTCTTACTTACGATGGAAACAGTCTTGGCCTGTATGTAAATGGACGGGAAGAGATACGCAATTCATTTGCTTTTAGCCCGCTAAGGTTAAATGAAGCACCACTTGCTGTCGGTAATGGTTTTTACGGACGTTTGGATGACGCCGTTGTATACAACACCGCACTGGATGATCAGCAAATACAGGAATTATTAGGAGCGGTAAGCAATGTGCATGCGGATGAGGGCGATCCAGAGCATCCTTTTACAAATGTCCTGGCTTGGGAGTCCATCTTCCCAAATCCTTTTCATGATCGAGTCAGTGTAAACTACCTGCTCTCGCACAGTCAGGTAGTCCACGTTGACGTGTATGACAGCATCGGCCGGCGCATACGATCCTTTCAAGCGGATTATAAGACCCAGGGACAACATGCTTTTACATGGGATGGCCACAGTGATGCTGGCGGCGAGGTGCGTGCTGGCGTCTACTTCATCCGGGTTACCGCAAATGAAACGGTTATCACATCACCTCTGATCAAACTCTAACATAATGAGACCCCAAATTAGCTCTTTTCTCTCTTTGATAGTGGGGGCAGGTTGTGCAGCGTTATTGATTATTGGTCCCGTTTATGCACAGGGTCAGGGCGGGCCAAACATTAGTGCCGGTGTATTGGAGCAGGTGAGCGATGAATGGCAGGTTGTTACGCTGCCCTTCACTTACGAGAAAATGGTTGTTGTTGCAGTGCCGGTATATACTATAGAGCAGAGCCCAGCTGTTGCAAGAATTAGAAATGCCAATGGGAACAGCTTTGAGGTGCGCGTCCAAAATCCTTCAGGAGAAGAGCTAAAAGGGTATGGCATACATTATATAGTCGTAGAGGCTGGCGTCTATACCTTGGAGGAGCACGGCATTCAGATGGAGGCAGTTTTGGTTGGCTCAGACGTGGTTGATTCTGCCGGAGGATGGAATGGAGAGCTTATTGGTTATAAAAACGACTATACTGCGCCTGTTATTTTAGGACAGGTAATGTCCTTTAATGATGAACGGTGGTCGGTCTTTTGGGCAAGGGGGTTATTGGTTTCCCTGCCTCCAGGAGAGTTTGCATTTATCGGCCGGCATGTAGGTGAAGATAGTGTCCTGGAGCGGCTTCCAGAAGATATAGGGTATATCGTACTCGAAACCGGGTCTGGTTTAAGCGGGAATTATTTGTACCAGGCTTTTACTGGAGAAGACCTTGTTGAAGGGGTAGAGGGTAATGCGCCTTATCAGTATCAGCATGCATTAGAGGAGGGGCAGGTGGCTGTGCTTTCATCTGCAGGCATGGATGGGGCTAATGGAGGGTGGCCCGTTCTGTGGAGTGAGACCGGGCTTTCTGATGGCGGCGTACAACTTGCATTCGATGAAGATCAGCTTTTCGATGAGGAGCGATTGCACACCACTGAGCAGGTGGCTGTACTCGTTCTTGAATCTAACCAGGAAATCCCTCAATTGACCGCGTTTTCACCAGTTAAAGGGGAGGTGGGTACAGAAGTAACCGTTCAGGGCACAAATCTGTCTGGAATTCAGGAAGCCTATTTTAATGGGGTACTTGCCTCTTCATTAGAGATAGTCAACGAGCAAGAAATAAGAGCAACAGTACCAGAGGGGGCTGATACGGGTGCGCTGTTGTTAGTCGGAGAGGGAGGTGCTGAAGTGGTAAGCTCTGACCTCTTTGTGGTTACCTTTCCAGAAGCAGAGGCTGGGATCAATCTCTGCCGGCTCACAGAAGCTGCCGTTGAACAGTCTTCGGAAGATACGCCGCAGAGTGGACCAGAGAAAGCCTGTGATGGCATATTAAATGGCACCCAGGCTTCCGAAACGATTACAGCTACCCTTTCTGAGAATGAAGCGTGGTGGGAGGTTGATCTCGGTGCTGTTTATAATATCGCGGAAGTGCAGGTAGTGAACCGTACAGATTGCTGCCAGGAAGAACTGGCAAACTTCATCATCTTTGCCTCGGTAGCTCCGTTTGCATCGAAGTCGGTGCAGTTCACGCTCGCTGAGCCGAATGTAAGGGCGTATATCGTAGGAGAGGTTGGGGAAGAAGTGACTGTTGAGGTCGGGCAACCGGGGCGTTTTGTTCGGTTGCAGTATCCTGGCTCTGGAGCGTTGAGGTTTTCCGAAATCGAAGTTGTAGCTGCCAACGGGGAAATAGTGCGAGTGGGGACAGATGTAGAGACACCACATGCTGAGTTTTTGCGATTGGAAAGCCTCTATCCATCCCCGGCAAGGGATATTGTACACATACAATATAGTTTATCTAACTCCACCCACACCGAGATAAGCGTATTTGATGCGGTTGGGCGGGAGGTAATGCGTCTTGGAGATACCATTCAGCCGGCTGGAATGCATAGCCGGTCGATCTCAATAGCCTCTTTAGCAGCTGGTGTGTATGTGGTAAAAATTGAAGCGAGTGGAGAAGCTGCGTTAGCGTCATTTGTTAGAATGGCCAATTAAGACGTATCTAAATTGTAAAATTTTGTCTAATCCGCAGCTAAATAGGCACTTTGTTTTGTGAAGGCTTAATTAAGGATTCACCGTACAGGTGTCAATTTCAACCATCCAAATCCAATAATTAACCATCTGTCATTACTTAAGGCAGTTCAGGGGTTGAATTCTACAATTCAGCCCTCATTTATTCCACTTCATCTACAGATACAACGGTTCACCTCCATTCATCGACCGTTCAACCACTAAAGTTAGTGCGAAAAGCCAGGAGTATGTAGGTTAAGGAACTGATGAGTGAAAACGCTTTCAGTAATTAATCCGCACTGTGAAAGTGCTAATGAATTGCTCTCCCTATGTAAAACGAAAATCATGTGCAAGTTATTGTGTACTGCCTTGACTTTTTTTCAATAGATTCGGTAATTCTTTGGCAACATGCTGTTTGGGTGGTTATCTGAGTATAGATAACTCTGTATCCCTCCCCAAACACTAACATAAATGAAATTGATTGCATGATGTTTGGTTACTGCGCCACCACAGCTTGAGAGGATATAGATTATTCCCGAGGAATAACTTAGCCAATCCCCAGATATCACGTGATCTTTACCCCTGCTAGGCGATTTGTTCTAGCATTCTACAAGGAACCACCAGCAAAGCAACAGGGCAAAGTGTCCTGCATGGCTTTGCTCACGTTTTATTGTGTCACTTTTACCAGACGGAGATTCACACTATGAGATTCTCGAGACTACTCGGTGCTCTTCTCCTTATGTTGCTAGTCCCAGTAATGGGAGTCTATGCACAGACAGGGAAGATCGCAGGGACTGTTAAGGATGCCTCTACCGGAGAGGCGCTACCTGGTGTAAACGTCGTTATTGACGGAACTACACAAGGTGCCGTAACAGACCTGAACGGTTTCTATAACATTCTAAACGTACGTCCTGGATCATACTCAATTAGAGCTTCTTTCGTAGGCTATACGGCTGAAGTTGTTCTTGACGTATTGGTTAGTACAGGACAGACTACTACTATCGATTTCGACCTTGGTGAACAAGAGGTCGGCCTTGATGAGGTTGTGGTAACCGCTGAAAAGCCAATTGTGGAATTGGACGTATCAGCAAACGTTGCTAACCTTACAAGTGAAGACATTGTTGACTTACCTGTCGCGGGTATTACGGAGGTTCTTGACCTCCAGGCTGGTATTGAGCCAGGCCTTCAAGTTCGCGGTGGTGGTGTTGACGAAATCGCGTTTATCGTTGACGGTATGAACTTGCGTACCGGTCTTCGCAATGAGCCTTTCACAAACATCAGTTACACCTCCGTGGAAGCGGTTCAGGTACAAACTGGTGGATTCAACGCTGAATATGGAAACGTGCGCTCCGGTATCGTAAACGTTTCTACGAAAGAGCCTCCTCGCAACCGCTACACGTTCGACGGTATTTTCCGTCTTCGTCCAGCTCAGGAAAAAGCTCGTGGTGGCCTTCCTGAAGATTTCAACAGCTGGTTCATGCGTCCAGGTCTAGATCCTGAAGTGAACTTGACTGGTACAGGGGGTTGGGATGAGTACACCCAGCGTCAGTACAACCAGTTTGACGGCTGGAATAATGAAGTTGATCGCTTGCAGGGTGAAGGATTTGACGTGACTACGGATGACATGATTGAGTACTTCAACTACATGCACCGTAAGGACAACGAAATCACAACACCTGATTACGAAGCTGACTTCACCGTTGGTGGTCCTCTTATTCCTGGTGTAAGTGAGAAATTAGGCGATCTTCGCTTCCTTGCTTCTTACAGAAATACACAAACAGCATATCTCTATCCTCAGTCTCGTGACGCGTTCACCGAGCAAAACATCAACTTGAAGTTGACTTCTAACATTGCTCCTGGCATGAAGTTGACTGTAAGCGGTTTTACTGCTAACGAGCGTGGTGTTAACCAGAATGACTGTGGATTTGGATGTAATGGTGCGGTTAACATGGACCGTGCTAACCTGCCTAACTTCCCATGGGAAAACAACGGCTCTGGCCTTATTAATGGCATTAGCCGTCGTGGTGTATACGTATTCTCTGATTCAAAAACGAACCGTGCCAATGTTAATCACAACATGATCGGTGGTGAGTTTGTTCATACAATCAACCCAAATACGTTCTACAAAGTGAGTGCAAACTACATTCACTCTGAGTATCGTACACCGTTTTCTTCTTTCCGTGATGGTTCTTTCGTAGATGAGAATGGAAACTTCGTTTCTGTTTCTGCTACGGATAACAACGGTCGCGTTGTGAACGGGGAGTTTGTTGTAGACTGTTTTGGTGGAGATTCTGACCTTAATGGTGATGGACAGACAGTTGGATTCTGTGTTGGTGAAGAGCCATTCGGTTACAACGGACAAGGTGGTAACTTCCGTGGTACAAACGAAACAACAGGTGGTCACTGGAATAAGTCTCGTGACTCTTCTGACGTAGGCGTGTTCACAGGTCGTTTTGATCTTACCAGCCAGGTTAACCGCTTCTTGCAGGTTAAAACAGGTGCTGAAATCATCGCTTCTGACTTCAATAACAACACGAAGCATGTTAACCTTGAACTCGTAGGTCCTGTACCGCAGAGAGATCTCCAGTGGCAGCGTACACCTATCCAGGGTGCTGCTTATGTTCAAGGTAAGCTTGAGTTTGGTGGAATGATCGCTAACCTCGGTGTTCGTATGGACTACTTCGATGCGAATACAGAATGGTGGGCGTTTGGTCCTTACGATCAAGCCCTTCGTGGCGAGGTAGATAACCTGGATGCACTGCTTGAAACAGAGCAGACCGATGCGCAGCTTGACTTTAGTCCACGTATTGGTATCTCGTTCCCGATCACCCAAAGCAGTAAGCTCTATTTCAACTACGGACACTTCCGTCAGCAGTTGAGAGCAGACCAGATCTTTGGTGTTCAGCAGTCACGTGCAGGTGGTATTGATGTGATTGGTAACCCAAATCACCCACTGCCTAAGACCGTTGCTTACGAACTTGGATACGACCAGAACCTGTTTGATCAGTTCCTGGTGCGTGTTTCTGGTTTCTACCGCGACGTTCGTGACCAGCCTCGAAGCGTTGTATTCGAAAGCCTTGGTGATGTTGTAAACTACACCTCTTTCGAGCCTTGGAACTACGAAGATATCCGCGGTGCTGAGATTTCGTTGAACAAAAACCGTGGCCGTTGGCTACGTGGTTTCGTTAACTACACGTTCTTGACGCGTAAGAACGGAAACTTTGGTTTTGCTCGTTTCGACGAAAATACATTCCAGCAACGTGAATACCTCCGAAGCTCTACTGACTTCCGTGTACAAGACCCTGTTGCAGAGCCTTTCGCACGATTCAATATCACCCTACTAACGCCTCCTGACTTCAAGCAGGACGTAGCCGGCGGTATCCTCGGCGACTGGCGCATCAACTTCCTTGGCGAGTGGCGTAAAGGCCAGGCCTGGATCTGGTCTGGTGGTGGTGGTTCATTCCCTGAGCTTGACAACAACGTCAACTGGGCAGACTACTGGAACTTTGATCTTCGTTTCACGAAGCACTTCAATACCAGTGTTGGTACAGCGCAGTTCTTCGTTGACTTTGACAACGTGTTCAACATCCGTCATCTGTATAGCAATGCCGCATTCCACCCAGACAACCGTGACTTTGATCGCTACATGTGGTCACTGCACTTGCCGGGCGACATCTATGATGACCTGAACGATCAGACAGCGCTGCCCTACGTATGGGTTCCTGGTGATGACCAACCTGGTGATTTCCGCGAGCCTGGCGTTGACTTCCAGCCAATTGAACCTGTTGTGAACCTTGGTTCTGTTACCGAGCCAAACCAGATTGCCTGGTACTGGGATCAGTCCACTGGCGATTACAGCCGATGGAATGGTTCTGCTTGGGAAGCTGTACCTGATGGTGATTTACAAGATGCTCTGGATGACAAAGCGTATATCGATATGCCGAACTTAGGCTTCAATACGTTTTTGAATCCTCGCGCCGTCTCTTTCGGTCTGCGCTTGAGCTTCTAATACAAAGCTATTCCGTCTGATAGTGATGATCATCTGGCGGGGCTTCGGCCTCGCCAGGATGATCGCCACCACTACCACCACATACCCTAATATCAGAACTAGCTTTAGCATAACTGCCGTATTTTGGCAATCATAAAAGCAATGATGAATATGTCTAGATTTGTTACACTCAGCTTCGCTGTGCTCCTGCTAGCAGCATGGTCGACCAGCGAAGTCAGGGCTCAGTTCCTCCAGACCTGGGTAGACATTGGAGAAATGCAGAGTCGATATAGTGAAGTCGGAGCCCATCCGGAAGGCCCTACGGGTAACCGTAGTATCGAATGGCCTTCGATCATTCGGGGTTCAGGTCACTACCGATCGAAAGCATACTGGATTGGTCTGAAAAACTGGACCGATGAATTTGGCCGTCAGTGGGAATATCACAATGCTCGTGTAGGTCCCCGTCCTGATGGTTCCACTTATTTTACTCCTATTGAAACGCGCTTGATAGCGAAATGGGAGGATACAGAAGTGTTTGTTGATGGCGCAGCTTCCTTTGATAAAATCGCCATCGTTGATGAAGTAGATCCTGGTCTTGTTGCAGACCGTGTTCTGTATCAGAAGTATCGCACCAATCAGGGTGTTGAGACTGAGCGTACAGTATATGCTTATAGCAACCAGGTTCATGACGACTTCCATATTATCCATCGCAAAATGACCAACACGGGTAATACCGATGGTGATGACGAGATTGAACTGGATGGCCAAACACTTAACGATGTGTTTTTCTTTAACGTATATCGTTGGAGAGGTCGATCGCAGGCTGCATGGCATATGTCGGTAGCTCAGACATGGGGTAAATTCTCCATGGTTGACATCGTTGGTGATGGTAATGGCGACTATCCAGTCGACTTCACTGCTACCTACCTATGGGGCGGTCAGGATCCAAACTTTGATCCAGGATGGGATGAGCTTGGAAGCCCAATGCTTCGTGATGCGAATGAAACAGCTCCTGGTGATACAATTGGTCGTCTTGCAGGTATGTCCATGCAGGGACGTATTGTACTCCATGCGGATAACTCAACTACGGATCGTGGATTTACCCCTCCAGGATATGACGGTGCAGGCAACCCAATTGGTCAGCCTGCTACCCTTGGATGGATTGACACGGACGAACCTCTGAACGCTGACGGTCAGCCTGAGCGTGACTACTATGAGCTCGCTATTCTGACACGTGAAAACCCAGCATTCGTTGATGGTGGTGCTTCTCGTATGTTCCCTCACTATGCGGATCGTATCGAACCTACGGGTGAGTTCTGGACTCAACAAACTGATGCCTCAACAGGTAAGCAGGGTGGACACGCTTCTACTGTTGCTTACGGTCCTTACCAAATGGCGTTTGGTGAGAGTGTCAATATCTGGGAAGCTGAAGGTGCTGCTGGACTTAGTTATGAAGCGGCTACTGATGTTGGTGTTGCATGGAAACAAGCTGGTTTTGATGATGCCCTCCGTATTCCTTTTGATGCGAATGGCGATGGCCAGATTAACGACGTGCCTTACGATTACAGTGTCTATCAGAACGGATCTGAGCTCATGACCAAGAACCAGTGGTTCCTCAGTTCTCGTGACTCTATGTTCCAGATGATGTACCGCGCTCGTGACGTATTCCAGGCCAGTGCCGAAATGACTCAGTACCCAATCGTTCAGCCACCTAGGCCTCCAAGAACCTTTGAGGTAACAGGTCTTCCTGATAAGATTGAACTGAAGTGGGAAACCATCGCTGGTGAGCCTGATCCTGTAGAATGGGAAATCTATCGTACAGATACCAATACAGACAAGCTTCCTTATGAGCTTGTAACCACACTTCCAGGTTCTGCTCGTGGCTTTGACGATGTTGACCTGATTCGTGGTGTTGACTACTACTACTTTATCCAGGCTGTAGGCCCTGCGAATAACGTTGATCCTTTAGGTTTGACTGGAACTCCATCTGGCCTGCCTCTGAAGAGTGGTCGCTACTTCACACAGACGTATACACCTACCACGCTGAAACGACCTCCTGGAGCAACTGCTGCCGATTTCCGAATCGTTCCTAGTGTTGTAAACCTTGCTGCTGATGAAACTGTACGATTTATCGTCGGTGGTGACCCAACACGTAGCCAGGTAAACTTCTTCGATATCCCAGGTAACTCCACTATCACGATCTATACCGAAACTGGTGAATTCGTTAAGCGAATTGAGCATACTGACGGTAGTGGTGACGATAGCTGGAACCTTACGACTGACTCACGTCAACCGATCGTGAGTGGTATCTACCTGGTTCGTGTTGTTAATAATGACAATGGCGATACTGATCTCAAGAAAATGGTCGTAATTCAGTAACCATGAGTGCGAGAAGCATTTCTTCCAAAGAATTGCTTCTCACCTAGCCAGTTTAAGGCTGCATCAAGAAAACTATGAAAATGATTATGCATAGACCTTTAAATACCTTGATCCTCCTGGCAGCGCTCATGATGGTATTTGTACCTTCTGCGTTTGCCCAGGATGTTACTCCTGAAACCGAGGTAGAAGCCGAGAAAGTCGCCCAGACGGGTATGAAATTCTTGTCTACTTCTTTGGATGCTCGGGCTACCGCCCTGGGAGGAGCTGTAACAGCTGACGAAAGCTACAATAGCTCTTCTGCTCTCTTCTATAACCCAGCAACCATGGCGCGTATGCTTAATACGTTTCATGTTGGGTTCTCGAATGTTCAGTTTATCGCCGATATTACCTATAGCGGTTTCTCTGCAGCATTCCAGCCTTCAGGGGGCAACTTGGGGGTATTCGGATTCTCCTTAACAAGTGTTGATTATGGGGATATCCTAAATACAATCCGTGCTGATACGGAAATTGGTTATGAAGATCGTGGTTCATTCAGCCCTTCTGCTCTTGCAGTTGGCGTTGGATATGCTCGCTCTTTCTCTGACCGTTTCTCTGTTGGAGCTCAGATTAAGTACGTAGAACAGGATCTCGGTACTCAGTTCCTGACTTCTAGTACTACTCGTGACTTCAGCGAGTCTACTGTCGCCTTTGACTTCGGTATTCTTTACAATACCGGTTTCAGAAGCCTCGTAATTGGTATGAGTGCTCGTAACTTCTCTTCTGAAGTAACTTACGTTCAGAACAGCTTCGAGCTTCCTTTGACATTCAACATCGGTTTGTCAATGGATCTTATCGATTTCTCGGCACTCGATCCGAACATGCACAGCTTCAAGTTCCGCGTAGACGCTTCGCGTCCTCGTGACTTCCAGGAGCACGTGAAAGTAGGGGGAGAATATACCTTCATGGATATCTTCTCTTTACGTGCTGGTATGGCTGAAGCGTTTGTTCAGGATGAAGAGCGCGGCATGAGCCTCGGTGCTGGTGTGAACCTAAACGTATCTAATGTCAATTTGACTGCTGACTATTCTTTCACAGAATTCGGCGTGTTTGACAACGTAAACCGGTTCTCAATAGCGCTTGGCTTCTAAGCGTAACCTGAACTGATAATACAGTTTAAAGTAGCCATCCTCTCGTCCCTGTCAGTATGGAAGGGAATGAGGGGGTGGCTTCTTTATTGATCATAGATCAATAAAGAGTGCAGGGTGCAGGGTGCAAAGTGCAGGGTTGGCCTGAAAAAACCTTGAACCTTGAACTTTGAACCTGGAACTTTAATTACTTTCCCGGGATTCAGAAGTCACTACCGCCATAGATCTACCCACCCTAATCCACTTGTAGTTGCGGTATTTGAATCAAGCAGTTTAAAACGTATAGAAGCATGTCATTTCGCATTTATGCATGTGCGTTGTTGTGCCTGATGCTGATCAGTTGCTCCTCCGGTAATTCTGAAGAAGTATCTAGCAATATACCGAGCGCGGATGATCCCGTGTATTTTGTGGATGTAGCGGCAGATGTCGGGTTGGGTGACTTTCTGCATACGACCGGTGCAGTTGGTGATAAGTGGTATCCTGAGCCTATGGGGAGTGGGGGCGGTTTTATTGATTACGACGGCGATGGGTGGGAGGATATTCTCCTTGCAAGTGGCGGTACCTGGGAAGGTGCGCCATCTCCGAATACGCAAGGGCTCTGGTTGTACAGAAACAACCAGGACGGAACGTTTACGCAAGTCACACAAGAAGCAGGTCTGGCCGATGTACAGGCATATACGATCGGTATCAATGTAGCAGATTACGATAATGACGGAGATGATGACTTTTTCCTTTCTAATCTCCGGACAAACATGCTATTCCAAAATGACAATGGTGTATTCACGGAGGTGGGTGAACAAGCCGGCATAGCAGATGAAGCCGTTTGGAGCAGCTCTACCATGTTCTTTGATGCGAATAAGGACGGGTGGCTTGATCTGTATGTAGGTAACTATGTAGAATGGTCCCCAGAAACAGATATTTTTTGCCCGCCGGGTGGCACAGTTAAACTGTATTGCATTCCCGCAGCTTACACGGGCATACCCAGCCGTTTCTTTATGAGCAATGGCGATGGTACATTTACCGATGTAACAGAATCGGCTGGTTTTTATCCGGCTCTTGGTAAATCACTAGGTGTATCGGAGCTAGACTTCAATGATGATGGATGGCCCGATTTGGCCGTAGCGAACGACGGGGAAGGAGACCTCCTGTACCGGAATAACCAGGATGGGACCTTTAGTGAAGTGGGTACCAAAAGCGGCATGGCGTTTAGCGAACACGGCGAAGCCAGGGCGGGCATGGGAATCGATGCTGGCGTTGTCGATAGCAGCGGCTTGATGTCTGTTGTCGTCGGGAATTTCTCTGAAGAAATGGTTGGTGTATACAAATATGTTGGTAATGAATCATTTATTGACCGCTCAGCCAGTTCTAAAATCGGGTATCCCAGTTTATTGATTCTTACGTTTGGGGTTATTCTTTTTGATGCTGATTACGATACGGATCTTGATGTTTTCTTAGCGAACGGGCACGTATATCCAGATCGTACATCGGATAAAGACAAAGTAACCTATCGGCAACCCTCTCAATTGTACATGAACCGGGGCAACGGGATATTTGACCTGTTAGAGACTGATGAAGGGGTCCTTGCTGACAGAATGGTAGCACGCGGTGTTGCTTACGCTGACTATGATAAAGACGGGGACCTGGACCTGTTATTAACGGAAAACGAAGGACCCGTTCACCTTTGGCGAAATGATAGGGGTGCACACGCTGTGCTTCGCGTAAAAGCGCTTGGTAACGAAGACAATAAAGATGCAATTAGTACTGAAATTGTTGCTTACGTTGATGGATTGGCCATGTATCGGAGGGTGCGTACTGGGTCTAGCTATCTGTCAAGCTCAGAAAAAACGGTCACTTTTGGTCTAGGGAACCATAATTCGGTCGATTCTTTAAGTGTGCGATGGCCAAATGGAGCATCTATGAAATTGTATGACCTGGACAAGAATCAAGAGATTCTAGTCGTTCAGGGAGAAGAAGGATATACTAAGACTGCTTCTTTTGGCGATAAAGCCGAAAGTTGATGCCTTTGTTGCGAGAATAAACAACGAGCTAGATTTCAGTATTGATGAGTATGAGGAGCCTTAAATATCTGATAGGTTTTTGTTTGCTGGCTTCGCTGTCAGCATGTTCATCCCCGCAAGAACCTGCTGGTTCAATAGATACGAGGAAGCCTGTATTTGTGGATGTGACAATGGAGGCTGGTTTAGGAGACTTTAAGCATGACACGGGTGGATACGGACAAAGCCTGATGCCTGAGATTGTTGGCGGCGGTGGTGGCTTTATCGATTACAACGGGGATGGGTGGGAAGATATTTTACTCGTTGCCGGTGGGAAATGGTCTCACAATGAGTTAAATGACGTGCAATGCCTCTACTTGTATCATAATAACGGAGACGGCACATTTACAGATGTCACTTCAGTGGTAGGGCTAGATCTAGTAAGAACCTATGGATTTGGAGTTACTGTAGCGGATTATGATAACGATGGCGATGATGACTTCTTCCTGACAACGATCTACAAAAACTTGCTCTTCAAGAATGATAGAGGTTTTTTTGTGGATGTATCTGAAGAGGCGGGTCTCTTTAATGAGTCTGCATGGAGCACCTCGGCACTGTTCTTTGATGCAGATAATGATAGCTGGCCCGATCTGTACGTTGGCAGCTATGTAGATTGGACGCCTGCGAGCGACCTAAACTGTACGTACAGAGGAAAAAAAGTCTTTTGTACACCGCAAGAATACACGGGCCGATCCAGTTATTTCTACAAAAACAATGGAGACGGTACCTTCACAGAGTGGACACGAGAAGCCGGGTTCCTGGCCGGTGTTGATACAACGCTAGATAAAACACTGGGTGTAGCTGTATTTGATTTTAATAATGATGGCTGGATGGATATAACCACAGGGAACGACACAGAGAATGATATGCTCTATGTCAATCAAGGAGATGGGACATTCAAAGAGACCGGCCTGCAAAGTGGAATCGCCGTCAGTAAGAATGGATATGCGCGAGCTGGAATGGGGTTAGATACTGGTGTTGTGGATAGTACAGGGAGTGTATCGATCTTTGTCGGAAACTTCAGTGATGAAACGGTTAGCGTGTTTAGATACATGGGCAATAATCAATTCTTTGATCGTGCCTCGGCCTCAAAGGTAGGCTTTCCAAGTACAACAACGCTTACTTTCGGACTCGTCTTAGTCGATGTAGACTCTGACACTGACTTGGATTTATTGACGGCTAATGGGCATGTGCTTACTCATATCAACGAAGTGTCAGAAGCGGTAACGTTTAAGCAGCCGCCTCAGCTTTATCTCAATCGTGGCAACGGCGTTTTTGATACGCATGAATCAGGAGAAGGCCCTCTCGCAAAGCCGCTGGTTGCTCGTGGCTTGACGTATGCCGATTATGATAAAGATGGAGATGTTGACTTGTTGTTCGTAGAAAATGGAGGTCCGGCCCATCTTTGGCGTAATGACACGGATGGTGGTGGGTATTTGCGAGTGCAGGCGAAAGGGAGTGAAAGTAACAAAGATGCCCTAGGGACACGGATCGAGGCTGTTGCTAATGGCCTGACTATGAAACGGTGGGTGCAGACAGGGGCAAGCTTTTTGACGAGTGCTGAAAAGACGGTTACATTCGGCCTCGGTACAAACGAAGTAGTAGATACATTAAGAGTCGTTTGGCCTACTGGTAAAGTAGATGAATTTACCAATGTTGCTGTCAATCAAGAGATACGCATTGTAGAGGGGCAGGGTACGTACGAGCCTGTGACAATGGATTAACAATAACACACCTTTTGAGATATACGTAATACCATGAGAAAAAGCGTTTCATACTTATATCATTTGAGACTGGTTTGTTGTGTTGCCTTCCTATTTGCCATGTTGCAAGGATGTTCGAATGATGAGAACTCCAAAGACATGACTAAAACCGAAAGCCTTCGCCTCCAGGTGGGCCCAAGGGTAGCCGAGCATATGAGAAACGCAGAAATTGCGTTTCAGAGGGGTAACTACAATATGTCCTTTGCGCTCATAGACAGCGTCGAGGCCATCATTCCTGAATTGGCTGACTTACATTTCATGAGGGGCAGATTGTATACCCAAATAAATGATCTTCAGCTATCACAATTGTCTTATCAGCGTGTTCTGGAAATAGATCCAGAGTATGTGGGCGCTAACTTTAATATGGGTCTTAATGCGTTCAGGCGGGGCCTGTTACGGCAGGCTGTTGATTATTACAAAGGGGAGGAAGCCATTAATACGGATCCTGATGCGGTTCTGTATCTCGAATTGGGGAAAACCTACGCGCAACTTGGTGAGCCTGATAGCGCTCAGACGGCCTACGAGAGAGCTATTGAAATTCAACCTGAGAATGCATCAGCTTACATGTGGTTGGGGCAGCTGATGGAAGAAATTGGTGAGTTAGATAAAGCCCTTGAGTATTCGCATAAGGGTGCTGAAATCCGTCCTGGAGATCCTGACTATGAGTATATCATTGGGACGCTCTATTTCCGAAATGGTGATACTGAAAAAGCAGTCGAATACCTGGAGCCCGTTGCAAACAAACTTGAGTTTCATCAGGGAGCACAATATAACTACGGGCAGGCTCTGCGGCGCCTTGGAAAAGAGGACGAAGCTCAAATTTATCTCGCCCGAGCAGATAGCGCTCAGAAGTTACAACAAATGGTGAATGAGGCCGTTGATGGCATCAACAACGACCCTGGGAATCGTGATAAATGGGTGGAGCTTGCCCTGTTACTCTGGCAAACCGGACAACGCGAAAGAGCCGTAGAGTCGTATACCACAGCTGTAAACATCGATCCTGCAAATTTTGCATTGCAGAGCAACCTGGCTATGATGCTGGTCGAAAGCGGGCGCGTAGATGACGGCATTCGGCGCTATGAAACCATTCTAAGGATTCGCCCCGACCTAACAGAAGTCTGGGTGAATTTGGGAGCAGCGTATGCGAACACAGGCGATTCAGAAAAAGCGCGCGCTGCCTGGGAGAAAGCACTGGAAATGGATCCAAACAATGCCAGGGCAAAGGATAATCTGAAGCAGTTATAACGTACATCCGACTGGTGTGTGGGATGGTGTTATTACTTCTGAATAAATAATGTTTGGGATGTGCTAAAGGTATCACCTTCCAGGCGGACAAAGTAGATGCCACTGGCAACGTCTCCAGCCTGAATAGTTATCTCCTGTATGAGATTAACTTCAGGGTTTCCGCTGTACAACACCTTTAGTTCACGTCCAGTAATATCATAAAGAGTGAGTTGGATGGGTTGCTGTTCCTGAATAACAAACCGGAACGTAGCGGATCCAAGTGATGGGTTTGGATAAGGAGGCTCAAGTAGATAGGTGTTGCCTGACGAGATGATGTCAATTTCGGCACTGTAAAGAGAAGCCCCAGAAGAGGTCGTCAAGTGGACTCTGAAAGTATGTATACCCGTTCTTAGCTCAGGAAGGGTATATGAATAAAGCTGTGGGTCGTCAGGGTTGTCTGGAGATTCTACCCTTCCTATAACCGCATAGACCCCGTTTTCCTTCTTTTCTACCTCGAAGTACGCATCCGGAATACGTCTGCTAGCCCGCCATGTTATTTGATTGGTCCCATTCGAAGTGTGACCTTCAATGCTAGTGAATGACCCGGGAGAGCCTGCAGAGCTACAAGAGAACGTCAGAGGAAGGCCGCAGATGGCTTCAGACGTAATGGCTGAAAAGTCTGGGTCATCTGGTATGCAGAGGCTAGCATCATTTGATGTCAGATTGCACGAGTTGGTGGAGTTCTGAAGTAAGGCCACAGAAAGGGGGATAGGGCCAGCGAGTGCATTTCCAGATAGGTTAAGCGTATCTAGGCCTGTAAGGTTGCCTATTTCTTCAGGGATATCTCCACTCAAGTTATTGTCTGGGAGGGACAGCTTAGTTACTTGACCTTCAGTACATTCCAGGCCATGCCAGCTACATGGATCTGAGGCTGAGAGCCAGCCTGATTGGTCGGACCAGTTGATTCCTTCCGTTTTGTAAAAAATAGACTCCAGTGTACCACACGAAGCATCGCCGGCAGTTTGAGTGCTAGAGCAAAAGGAACAGGATGCGTTTAATGGGACCCCACAGACGTTGTCCTGTCCGTTAATTCTATACATAGGTACATCGGGGATACAAAACTGAGGGCTTTGTTCAGTCAGAGAGCAAATGGAAATCTCTGAAGCAAGTTTTATGACTGGAGGTGGGGGAGGGCCAGTAAGTTGATTATCTCTAAGTGTCAGAGAAATGAGGTTAGGAAGTGTACCTATAGAAGCAGGAATTTGACCAGTGAAGTTGTTCTCTCGCAGATCTAAAATACTTAATTCTGGAAGCTGCCCAATTTGTGGCGGGATTTCTCCAGAGAATTCGTTTGAGCCCAGGTTTAAGTTCTCGAGATTAGTAAGGCTGCCTATGCTCTGGGGGATCGTTCCAGTGATCTGGTTTGATGAGAGGTCGATTTCTTTGAGGCTTTTTATATTGCCAATTGCACTTGGGATACGGCCTGTTAACAGGTTGTTACTCAGATCGAGTACTTCAAGATTTTTAAACTTAGTCCACTCACTGGGAACGGGGCCTGTAATTTCATGACCTCTGATACGCAATATTTTCAAATTCTCAAGGTCCTTTATCCCATCGGGTAAAAAACCTCCAACCACATTGAAGTATCCGGCAGTGGCTGTGTTCTCAATGACAAGTTCTTCGAGTTCGGAAAGAAAGCCCAATTCTCCTGGAATTATACCCGCGATGTCATTGTCGATGAGAATGATTTTCCTTACGTTCCTTGGCCATGGACCCGTTTCACAAACAACTCCCATCCATTCGCACGCCTGGCCGGCTCGCATCCATCCACCCCGGTTTAGCCATCGTTCACCGTTCGTTTTTTCGAAAAAGATCCTCAGTGCGTTGCATTCCTCTTCAGGGATCTGTGTCTGGACGTCACATCCAGGAAATGGTGTAACCTGAGCGGCGCTCTGTTTTGGAAAACCAATAAACAGTAAAAGAAGGAGGCAAAGCAGGCTCAAAAATCTACCGCAGTAGTCTATTTGAACGTGTTGAGTGTGAGTGGAAGAGAAAACCTGCATGCGACTCGTGACAAGTAATTAGCCTTGATCAATATACAATAATACACACAGAGGCTAAAGGTGTGCACAGGGAAGGATTTTATTTTCTTAGGGCTCCATTGAGGTGCTGCTGGTATCGGACAACCAGAGGGTGGCTTCGGGTTGAAACGCAGCCCACGAGAACCAATAAGAAACATAGGCTTCTGGTATAGGCGTAAGCCTAAGGCCCTGTAAAGGTCCCGAGACGGCAAGCCCGTCAATGCGCCAGGTTGAATTGGTCTCAAGATCCACGATTTGGTCTCCTTGAACGTCGAAGGATTGAGCATCCCCAGAGCCAGGTAAGTCAAACGCAACAGCTGCTCTTTTCTCTCGGTCGTAGAATACGACGATGGGCGCATTCTCAAACTCGCCGTGCACCACAGCCGTTGCGCCCAGTTTATCCAACTCCATAAAAGGAAACGATAGGCCTCCATCTCCACCCGGTATTCCGAGAATACGCTCTTTAGGAGGCCGGCGCGTATCGATCGGGCTCAGCATGGGCCAGAATAGGGTTCCGTTATCTGGTTCAACATAATCGCCCAATGGGTCGACTGAATAATTCCGGTTAAATCCTGTACTGTCCCCAATAACCAGCGTTTCAGGGTGAAGCTCTTTCCATCCAGCCCAGGTCATTTCTACCACCGGATATGCATCAAGAGGCGTACCGGGCGCTGTGTTTTCTCCACAAAGTACTTCCGCCCCCATTTGCGACCACAGTGAAAACCCACCTCGATCAAACATGACGTTATTATTCTGCCAGAGCAGGCCTGAAACACCAAAATCAACATTGCCCGCCGCAGCGCGATCGAAGATAATGCCAGAACCTGTTAAGGGGCAAAACGTGACAGCGAGCTTAGGGCTCGTCTCACTCAAATTAACCACCTCGTGCCACCATAGGATATTATGTGGAACAGCCAGTGTCAGATCTCCATTGTGCATCCCCAGTACAAGATCCCGGTCCTTTAAATAGCCCGCTTCTTCTGCACGTACGAACTGAGGGTCCGTTAAAGCAGGGATGGCATCTATAGCCGTACTGTTTGCAAACTCACTGGTGGGGATGATGCAGTTAGGGTCAAGAGTTGGTTCGTCTGCTTCATCGTTTCCCGAATCGCATGCGGCAAGCAGTACGAGAGCGAAGAGAAGACAGAGTGGTTTTAAGTGTTGATACATTGCAGAATGAGCTTCGCGTTTCAATTATAAAGGCGATAGACTACTATTGTGTTAGATTGGCTGCATCCTCTACCCTTGTCATTCTGAGCGCAGCGAAAGAATCTTTCTGAAACGCAATATGCACGTATTGCAGTCCTTTTCCTTATACAGAGCGCTTTGGCAGCCCTGTAGCCATTCTTGCAGCAGCGTGTGTTAGCCAGATTCTTTCGCTGCGCTCAGAATGACAAGTTTGGAAGAGGCAAACCTTGCGGCTGAAAACTTGGTGCGTAGTAAAGAAAGCGGGATAACTTTTAGTGCCAAAATCGCACAGCATGTTACATCCAAACCCTACTGCAACGCCGCAATATCCATTTGATGAATCCCTTTGGTTTTACCCCCATGGAATAGTTCCGCTTCGATCGTAATCGGCCCGGCGGGTAGTTCAATGGCTGCGAACCTGTAGGTCGAATCACCTGGGGCAAGATCTGCGCTGTACGGTGTGCCGTTTACTTTAAGTGTAGCTGTGCCGGCTGTTTCTTCTGAATAGAATCTCCAATCCAAGGTGTATGAACCTGGTTGATCAACCTGAATAAGCCAGTATCCCAGGGCGTCTCGTGCCCATCCTCCTCGGCCATGTGTGCCGGGGTATCGCCAGTCTTGCCGGGTTAAGACGGTTGTAGGTTCATGTGCTGGGTCGACAACGATCCGTGGAGGATCATAGTTGTTTCCCCGGGTTGCACTTACATCATCAAACCAGGCATCGTAAGCAGCAATGAGAGCCTGTAATGTGTCCGGGAATTGGTCTGCCACATTGGTTGTTTCCAGGGGATCTGTCTCCATATTATATAGCTCGAACTGGGGCTCTCCCTCAAAGGTCTCAGGGCCAAATCCGCTTTGATGGACGACTTTCCAATTTTGAGACCTGGCGAAGAAGTGGTGATATCTAACAGGCACATCCCCACGGTGCGTCTGAATAAATATGTTTCTTTCAGGCCATTCTGAAGCCGTTCGATTTAGAAGAGGAAGGAGGCTAACCCCATCAAATTCTGATATTGATTCTGTCTCTACACCAGCTGCATCGAGGATTGTTGGAGTAATATCAATGTGCGCCGAAATACGATCGGAAGCGACTCCAGGGGGCAATGTACCGGGCCAATGGGCAAAGAGGGGTGAGTGGACGCCACCTTCATACACCGATGTTTTCATGCCTTTCATACCATTTACAAAACGGCGGGTATTGGGGCCGTTGTCGAGCATAAAAAGAACCAGTGTATTGTCCACAATCTCTAACTCTTCGAGCTTTGTGAACAGCCGGCCCACATTTTCATCCACATTGGTAATCATTGCGAATATTCGGGCCACTCGGTCAGCATTCATCTCATTGGTGAAAGGGTGGTTAGGATCCTCAGGAAAGAGTCCATGATTCAGATCAAGCGACTTGTAGTACTGGTAAAGGCTATCAGGAACATCATGATAAGGACCATGGGGTGCGTTTGTGGGGATATATGCAAAAAACGGGGCTTCCTGATACGTGTTTTCGATCCATTGTAGCGCTTCAGAGAAATAAATATCAGTGCAATACCCTTCCATCTCCTTTAATTCCCCGTTGTGTATGAGGGTAGGGTCCGTATACTTTCCCTCGGCACCTGTGGGGTCTGAGGGTTGTCCGATTCCTCCTCCCCGATGCACCAGTGATTCCTCAAACCCTTGATCCATTGGGCGCATAGGGTAACTGTCTCCCAAGTGCCATTTTCCAAAGATGCCCGTTTTATACCCTTGATTCTGCAATCGCTCTGCGAGTGTGATTTCTTCAGTAGCCATCATAGCACGGCCGAGATAGGTGTCAACTACGCCCGTTCTGTAATTGTAGCGTCCGGTCATCAATGAAGCCCGGGTTGGTGCACAAACAGGGCTGACGTAATAATTCTCCAGCCTGGCACTGTTTCTGGCCATTTCATCAAGGTGGGGTGTTTGTAGCACGGGGTTACCATAGAACCCAAAATCTCCATGCCCTTGATCGTCCGTGATTACAATGATGACATTGGGTGGAGATTCTGCTTCGGCAGGTTGCTGCGTGCAGCCAGGGAGAAGTAAAACAAACGATGCGAGCACAAAAAGGAGAAACGGTACTTGGGTGGGGAGCCTCATTGGATTACCAGACTTATTTTTAGGGGTGCTCGCCTAAAATAGGAATCCCTGGCAATACGTGCTAAAAGTACATTGATCTAGATACAGAGGTAGGTGACAAAGAAGCATGTGACGCTTATATTGCTCAGCAATTATGCGACTACACTCGCTGGTGTTATGGCATTATTCACGTGTGTGTAATTTAATGAGGGGGTGCCGAGTTGTGAGGGTTTTCTGTGCTTGCTTAGTGATTTTGTTGTGTTTTAGTTGTGATTCTGCTGATCCCCTGGAGCAAGAAAACGAGCAGCCCTGCATATCAAAAGATAAAACGGTAGTCGAACGTATCTCGGGTATGCAAGTATCGCCTGCGGTCCAACCAGAATTCCCTATACCGACTGCGCAACAACTCGAATGGCAACGTGATGAGCTTTACCTATTTATACATTTCGGTATAAACACGTTCACGGGTGATGAGTGGGGAGATGGCACGGCCTCTCCCAAGGTGTTTAACCCACCTTCTGTTGATGTGGATCAATGGGTACGCATCGCAAAAGAGGGGGGCTTTAAAGGGCTGATTCTTACAGCCAAACACCACGAGGGATTTGCACTCTGGCCTACAAAGCAGTCGGATTATTCTGTTCAGCAAAGCCCATGGGAGAAGGGACAGGGAGATGTGGTTAAATTGTTGGCTGAAGCCTGTAGAAAGGCTGGTATAAAGTTTGGCTTGTACGTCTCTCCTTGGGATCGGTACGAGCCGACGTATGGTACCCCAGCTTATCATGATTTTTTTGTTGCACAATTAACGGAGTTGTTAACGGAATACGGGCCCGTCTTTGAGGTCTGGCTGGATAGTGCACGAGATCCCAGTGTCCAGTTTGAATATGATTTTGAGCGGTATTTCAGAACTATTCGGCAACTGCAACCCGATGCCTTGATTGCAAACTTAGGTCCTGACATCCGTTGGGTGGGCAATGAAATTGGTCAAGTACCTGAACGTCAGTACAGTTTTGTAAATGACACGTGGTGGTATCCGGTGGAATGCGATGTGTCGATACGGCCTCATTGGTTTTGGCGGGGCAATGAGGATAGTAAGGTGAAATCCTCTACTGAACTTCTAAATCTGTACTTTGGATGCGTAGGCCGCAATGGAGTATTGCTGTTGGGTACTGCTCCAAATCGAGAGGGTGTGATACCCGAACAGGATGAAGTTCAATTGCTGAGGTTTAACTCAAGGCTAAAGCAGATTTTTGAGGATAATTTGATAGAAACGGAGGCGGTTATAGCCAGTAGCGAGAGAGATACCGAAAAATGGGGTGTTCAGAATGTTCTAGATTCATCGCCGTTAAACTTTTGGATTTCAGAGGAAGGTGATCATAGTGCTTCCATTGAAGTTTCTGTTCCTGAATGCCAATCCCTGAACATCATTGAACTAAAAGAGCCCATTCAGTTTGGACAGCGTATTGATTGGCATCGCATTGAGATTGAGCGAGGAGGGCGATGGCAAACTGTGGCAGAGGGCTCAACCGTTGGGTACAAGCGATTACATCAAATTCCTGAGCAACGAGGCTCCCGGCTACGAATTACGGTTCGATCCGCAGATTCCAGTCCTGCACTTGAGTTCATCGGCGCTTATTTCTCCCCTTCATTAGAAATAGACGCCCGGGTAAGGCGGTACCATCTGTTTCCGAAGTAACAGAGGGCAAAGGTCAAAAAGAGACGCCTACAGACTTTGCGACTGCCTGTAAATCGTCGACAACGGGATGGAGCAGTGGGATGCCTTCTTTTCGTCTGATGGCCTCTTGGTTGCGTTCGGGGTCTCCGGGAATGATCGGCCCATCGGTGCCAGGCGCCGGCCTTGTGGACCTAAATACCTGAATCCAGTGGTCAATCTGTTTCTTGAATTCTGTGGAGTCAATAAATCCTTCGATTTGCCATGCCCCAAAGAAATGCCCAAGCCCTTTTCCAACTTGTTCTTTGGACCGTGGAAGATCAATAGCCGTCGGTGGTGCGAAAGGCCCCCAATTGGCGCCGCTCAGCACGCAGCTCAAGATATCTACCATCGAGGCAAGACAATACCCTTTGTGTCCTCCTGTTTCTTTTTTGGTGCCAAGAGGTAATAAAGCGCCCTGGTCAATCATTTCGTCTGGGGAGTCGGTACCTTGCCCGGATTTGTCAATCGCCCACCCCTCAGGAATGGGTTCTTTTTTTCGTTTTTGGATTTCAACCTTCCCAAAGGCGACAACACTTGTTGCCATATCTATAACAATCGGTGGCTCATTGAGACCAGGAAAGGCAATGGCAATCGGATTCGTACCCAGCATGCCCTGTGCACCCCATAGAGGCGTAACGATGCGGGAGGCATTTGTCATCGACATACCGATGAGGTCTCGTTTAAGTGCCTGCAGAGGATAATAGCCAGCAATCCCATAGTGGTTGGAGTTTCGAACACTGACCCATCCTGATCCGACTTCCTCCGCTTTCTGCATAGCGATCTCATTTGCGAAAGGGCCCACAACCAGTCCGAGGCCATTATCTCCGTCAACTGTTGCTGTGCTGCCAGTCTGCCGAACAATCTTGATCTCTGGATGAGGGTTTATCCGGCCAGCATTGAGCAATCCCACATAGGTCCGAAGGCGGGCTATTCCATGAGAGTCTATGCCCCTTAGATCTGAAAGAGTCAGAATCTCCGCTGCTTGCTGTGCGTGTTGTTCTGGGATATCTAATTTCGTAAAAACACGAACGATGAAATCGTAGAGATAGGAGAGAGGGAAGGTTTGGGTGTTAGGCACGTGTATAGGGGCTAGTGGTTTGGTTTCCGGTTTCTCGTTGAAAAGCAGGTTTTTTCCAGGCTAATAACCAGAAACGAGAAACCAGAAACAGATAACATAAATATCTGAGGGATTCCAAAAATACATACAGTTAAACCAGATGCTTCGCCAACGTATCCACGACCACCTTACCAATTTCCAAGGAGGCTGTTGCAGCCGGAGAAGGTGCGTTGCAAACGTGTATAGCATTTTCGGATTCGATGATGAAAAAGTCATCGACGAGGGTTCCATCCTTGTTCATCGCCTGGGCTCTTACACCTGCAGGAGAGGGGCGTAAGTGTTCAGACTTAATATCCGGTACAAGCTTTTGAAGCGCCTTTACGAAGGCAACCTTATTAAATGATCGCCAGAGTTCACCTAGCCCTTGCTTCCAATGCCTTTGAACCAGGCGCTGGAATCCTTTGTACTTCACGATTTCAATAAGCTCTGAGAGATTAATGTCTGTTTTAGTATATCCTTCTCGCGCAAGGGAAAGAACGGCATTAGGGCCGCATTCTACGCCGCCTTGAATCATCTTTGTGAAGTGTACTCCTAGAAAAGGAAAATCAGGGTCTGGTACCGGGTAAATGAGCCCATTACAAAGGTATTCCGCCTCTGGTTGCAGAACGAAATACTCACCACGGAAAGGTACGACCTGTATGCCGGGTGGAGAACCACTTAATGTGGCGAGGCGGTCAGAAAAAAGACCACCGCATGTGATGAGGTAAGTAGCCTGGATTTCATCCGAGGAAGACCTCAAGGTATATCCTTCATCCGATTTATCGATAGCCACTACGTGGAAACCAGTTTGGATATCTCCATTCTTTTCCTGGATTCGTTCCGCTAGTTTGGAGCACACCTGCTTGTAGTCGACAATTCCTGCTTCAGGCACATGAATGGCGCGAATACCTGCAGTATGAGGTTCAATGTCTTTCAGTTCATCGGCTTCAATCATTCTGCATGAAACGCCGTTTTTTTGACCTCGAAGATAGATGCTTCCAAGTAATGGCAATTCTCTTTCTGAAGTTGCAACGATGACTTTGCCGCAGAGGTCATAACGGATGCCTTCACGTTCGCAAAAAGATTCCATGGCGGCCTTTCCTAAACGGCAGGTTTTGGCCTTGATGGATCCTGGTTTATAATAGATTCCCGAATGTAGAACCCCCGAGTTGTGGCCTGTCTGGTGCTGAGCGACTTCCTTTTCCTTTTCGAGTACAACGACTCGGCGGTCGGGAAACTTCAGAGTGAGATGGTAAGCTGTTGCAAGTCCTACAATGCCACCGCCTACTATGGCTACATCTGCTTTTTGCATTGAGTTGAAGGGGGGAGTGAACTATCCCTATATATTTGTGGTATCAACAGGCTGTATAGCAAAACACGCGTTACAATTACATCGAGGTCATGGCGTACACAGTCAAAGAAATGTATTACACCTTACAGGGCGAAGGAGCCCATGCTGGGAGGCCGGCTGTTTTTTTGCGGTTTGCTGGCTGTAATTTATGGACTGGACTTGAGAAAGACAGGCAAGATGCGATTTGCACGTTTTGTGATACTGATTTTGTAGGCACTGATGGCCCAAATGGAGGGAAGTTTTCGACTGCAGAAGCTTTGGCCACCAAAGCGTCATCGCTGTGGCCCGGTACTAGAGAAGGACATGCAAGGCCATACGTGGTATGTACAGGGGGAGAGCCTTTATTGCAGCTTGATGCTCCGTTGATTGACGCGTTGCATGACCAGGGGTTTGAGATAGCCATTGAAACGAACGGGACAAAAGAGGCTCCAGAAGGCATAGACTGGATCTGTGTGAGTCCCAAAGCAGGAGCTCCCCTTGTTCTCGCAAAGGGCAATGAGTTGAAACTCGTTTTTCGCCAGCCCCAAGCGCTGCCCGAAGCCTTTGCTGATCTCTCCTTTGAATACTTCTTTCTGCAGCCGATGGATGGACCCCGCGTCGACGAATATACCCAGGCTGCCATGGAGTACTGCATGCAAAACCCACAATGGCGCTTGAGCCTGCAAACCCACAAAATCCTGGCGATACCTTAGATAAGTTCAACTAAATCCCTCGGCTTTATTTGAACTGTTTCTGGCTTCTGGTTGATAGGACCCTGAACCCTGAACCCTGAACCCCAAAATTAACTTAAGCATGCATTGGCATCAACGAGAACTACTGCTTGAACCACGGCCGAGAGGCTTCCATCTGATTACGAGAGAGGTGGTGCAGCAACTGCCTGAGTTGAACGATATATCCGTGGGGATAGCACACTTTTTTATCCTTCATACATCTGCTTCTCTAACCCTGAACGAAAATGCGAGTCCTGACGTGCGGCGAGACATGGAGCAGTATTTTAATAAATTCGTCCCCGAGAATGAACCGTATTATGAACATACCTTTGAAGGTTCTGACGATATGCCGGCCCACATAAAAGCTTCTCTGCTGGGTTCAAGCTTACAAATCCCAATCTCTTCAGGTGCACTGCGTTTGGGCACGTGGCAAGGAATCTACCTCTGCGAACACAGAAACCGCGGCGGCGCGAGAAGGGTGATAGCTACCATGTATGGTAGCTAACAGTGCAAGGTGCAATGTGCACTTCGGTTTACGCAGCCTTAGGTAGCGTAAACCAAAAACAAGCCCCATCTTTCATATTTGGCAGGCATCCAATCTCTCCACCCCAACTCTCTACGGTGATTTTGCAGAAGTACAGGCCAAGTCCTGCTTTTCCTTTTTCATTTCCTTCGCCTTGAGCGAACTTGTCGAAAAGCTTGTGGATCATGTCGTTAGGGACGCCCTTGCCTTGATCTTTGATACTCACCCGAATGGCGTTACCCTCATCCCTGAGGCGTATAACGACCATCGATTCGTCTCGAGTATGCCTCAGGGCGTTTTCGAGAAGATTGAATAGGATCCGTTCCAGGCGAGCATGATCACCGACTACTTTCCATGCGGTGTCTTCAGGGCCTTCTGACGAGATCCGGAAAGAAACGCCTTTCAGCGAACCCATTGCCGACAATGCCTCGGTTACATCTTTTACACTCTCTGCTACATCGGGTGCGTCTTCTAGATTAGCCGCAGATTGCAGGAGAGGTTTTGAACGCGTAGAAAAGGTTGTCAACGTTTCATTGATCAAGCCCTGCATTTTGTCGACTTGATCAAGCCCAATTTCTAGAAACTCCTCGCCAACAGGCTGTACCATTTTGTCTTCATGCATCAACCAAAGGCTGGCGCGAATACCTGCAAGCGGAGCGGATAAATCGTGTACGGTGCAATGAAGGAGGACTTCTCGTTTATCGATTTCTTTGAGTAAAGAGTATTGCTTCAGGCTCTGGTCTCTGGCTTCCTGGTAGACACTGCGAAGTGTTTGGAAGTCGTTCGAAGGAAACTTGATAAGCAATAAATCTTCTTGGCCGACCTTCATAGCAATGGCTTCTAGAAGCCACTCTTTACCTGTGGGGTCTTCTTCGGTCCACACATCAGATGTTAACTGGGAGGACGCTTCACCATTCCATATTTCCTCTGCTTCTTCGTAGAAGTGAGCTAAATAGAGCAGGTAGTTTCCAGGATGCCACGGTGACCCGTCTGTCGGCAATTCTGGGCAAATTTGTTGAAGCCAGAAGGGAGGCTCGCCAATAAGAGAAAAGGCACCGCCCGATTTACGTTGAAGAACCGCAATGTCGAGTTGTGCGAGAAGGGTAGGAGGAAGTAATACGGGATTCATACGTAGCAAGTGTCGAATTCCACTAAAAAGAACTGAACGAGTGGCTAAAAGCAGATTAGGTTAGTTTGTTTGCAAGGTGAGTGAATGCTTTTTCTACACCTGTACCAGCTTTTGCACTGGTTTCAAGGACGGTCCAACCTCTGGCCTGAAGGTCTGCAATGTCTGCTTCTTCTACTTCCCATTCATCCTTCCGGTCGGATTTGTTGATAAGCACTACAAACGGTACAGTGCCGATCGATGCCTGTGTTTTGTGGTGAAGGGAGATCGCAGCATCCAATGTGTTTCGGCGTGTGCCATCGACCACGAGAATGTATCCAGCCGTCCCACGTAAGTAGTTCATGGATAACTTTTGGAAACGGTCCTCGCCGTTAAGGTCCCAAATGAGGAGGTCAACCTTTTTCCCTCTATTTGAAACCGTCTTTTTGTCTATTTTAACTCCAATAGTAGTAAGGTAAGTGTCAGAGAAAATTCCTTTAACAAATCTAGCAACAAGGCTACTTTTCCCTACGGATGAAGTACCTAGAGTACAAATCTTTTTTTGCGTCATCTGCAAGTTGAGATTGGGGGTTACTTCTTGCGAAGATTGATGGATCATGGTGTAGGAAATCGTTTATTAACCCGGTGGGCTACAAGTCAATGCAAGTTGGTTTAACTGGATGAGGATACGATAACACCAGAACGACAAAGTCTATAAAATTATATAATATTATGCATGCTTCATCCGTCTTCATCTTATTTCGTTACGAGTCACCTGTGAACAAGAAAAAATTCTAAAATAGAATTACGTTTTCCTGCCACTTTGGTTTATGCAGCACGCGTAAAAAGATTCTATCCCGACTGTCCAAACCGCTATCAGGTTTTTGCTCCAAAAGTATATAGTTGAGATGTAGATCTGGCATTCGCATAATAGGAGGGTTGTGTATCATATTGCACAAAGAGAAAAAGATCTTCGAATTCTTGAAAGTAGGAGTTCTTTTAAGTATATGTATATCTTATATTAACAAGCTTAGTACATATTCTACCCTTAATTAAATCAGTTTAAGCTGTAAAGTGGGAACATAAAAGTACAAACGTCGGATAAATTCTACCCTTGGGCCCTTACTTTACAGACAAAAGGCTCTTCATGGGGTACTTTCTGACGATTGTAGCGTGTAAGTCGTTTAGCTAACTCTCCTGAAATCTGATACGTAGCTGACTATGTCGGATGCTTCTTCAGTAAATCCAATAAGGCGTACACCATACGGAAATAAGGTCGTGGGCAATGTCTACGGCAATACCGGGGATGGTGTACTCAGTAAACTCACCGAAGAAGAAATCGAGGAGTTGCGCCGTAATTTGTTGGCTCCTGAACAGTATCAGCTCATGCAACTCCATCGTCGATTGGACGAGTTGGAGTCCCCTGACGCTCAGTTGAGTTCAATAAGCAAGTACCTGCCCGAAGCCGTTGCGATCAATGCCCGTAAGGGAGACAAGTTATCTAAGGCACTCGCACAAACTTTTAGCCGGACCCTGGATGTATCTGTTCAGCAAGATACAGAAACGATGGTTGAAGGAATTACTCCACTTATCCTGCCAGCACTTCGTAAAGGGATACAGGAATCGTTTCGTTCTACCAGAAACGCCATTAAGTGGGCATTGCAGTATGGGGTGTCTTTTCAAGGAATTAGATGGCAGTTTGAGGCGCGGCGCACTAAAAGGTCCTTTTCTGAAGTCGTCCTAAGCCATACAATGCAATACAGGGTGGAGCAGGTATTCCTGATCCATAGAATCAGTGGGCTTCCTCTTCAGCATGTGGTTGCGGACTCTGTAAAAGCGCAAGATGGCTCTCTCGTGTCCAGCATGCTTACTGCTATTCAGGACTTCGTTCAAGATTCGTTCGGTACAAAAGCGGAAGAGGGGCTGGCGACGCTTCAAGTCGGTGAATTGACTGTTTGGATCGAGCAGGGGCCAAAAGCTATTCTCGCTGCTGTGGTTCGCGGTACACCTGAACCTGAACTGCGCAAGGTCCTTAAAGAGACTGCGCGATCCATCCACTTGCAGTTTAATGCTGCCCTTACCTTCTTTGATGGAGATATAACGCCCTTTGAGGCAACACGGCCTATTTTGGAATCTGAGCTATTGTCACACTACCAGATTCCTCAGCGCCCGATTTCCCCCTTGTTCTGGACGCTTGTTGGAGGGCTTGCCCTCTGGTTGGTATTCTTGGCATTCTCTTTTGTTAAGAGCAATATCTACTGGAAAGACTATATCAGTGTATTAGAGGCTGAACCTGGAATCATTGTGTTGGAGAAAGGACGAGAGAGAGGGAATTGGTATGTAGCTGGCTTGAAAGATCCACTTGCTACATCTACAGACTCCCTTATCTCAAGAACCAAGCTTGATCCTGATGACGTAACGGAGAACTGGACGTCTTTCTTGGACCAGTCTGATGAGATTTTACTTCGCCGGGCGAATGAGTTTTTAGGTCCAATTCCTAACGAGGTCTCTCTGACAATCGAAAACTCGGTGTTATTGGCTACTGGAAGCAACGTTCCTAAGGAATGGCAGGAGAAAGCGAAGGAAAAAGCACAATTCCTACTCGGGATCAAGAATTACAATGACGACGGCCTCGATGTATTCGATGAGGTCGCCATGATGGCTGACGAAGCTGCGCTTGAAAAGAAAATTATTTATTTCCCAGAAGGAGGGCAGGAAGTGGACTCAACCCACCAGACTGTTCTAGCTGATATATTCCTGTCTATTGAAGCCTTGCTCGACCAGGCAAAGATGGGGCATAAGAATCTATCTATCAGTGTCTTTGGTCACTCTACCGTAGCAGGAAACGATCAGGAGAACATGTTGATCGGGGATATTCGCGCACGATCGGTCGTTTCTGAATTAATCAGCCTGGGGGTTGATGAGATTGGCATAATTCGTCCCGTGGGTATGGGTGCACAGGCACTCCCGGTTGTTGAGGAGGAAATACAATCTCTCTATCCAGACTCTTCTGAAATCCCACAGTACAACTCTGTGACCTTTAAGGTTGTAATCGAAGGTAAGAGTTGGGATTAATTAGGCTTCTTTCTCGAAGATCATCACACCCATAGGGGGGATGGTGATTAGAGCCGAAGCAGGTTGATGGTGATTTTCATCCTCTTTCGCAACCACTGATCCTCCATTTCCAACGTCGCCTCCACCGTAAAGGGCCGCATCGCTATTCAAGACTTCTTTCCACGTTCCCGCTTCCGGAAACCCTTGAGGATACTGTTCACGTGGTACAGGTGTATAGTTGAAGACAAAGACTAGCTGCTCATCTTCATACGTCCGCATATAGCTCACAATGCTGTGCTGATGATCGTAATGATCAATCCATGCGAAATGCTCTCCGCTATCGGCCCACATGGCCGGATGCGTTTTGTAAAGATGATTGAGGGCTTTTAACCATTCAAAAATACCCTTATGTAGCGGTTTTTCGAGCAGAGGCCAGTCAATTGTATGATTATAGCTCCACTCTCCCGTTTGGCCAAACTCAGCACCCATGAAGAGTAGTTTCTTACCTGGATGCCCATACATGTGGCCATAGAGCAAACGCAGGTTAGCTGCTTTTTGCCAATCATCTCCAGGCATCTTGCCCCATAGAGACCCCTTACCATGCACTACTTCATCGTGAGAAAGAGGGAGGATGAAGTTTTCCGAGAAGGCATAGAGCAGCGGGAAGGTCAATTCATTTTGATGATACTGCCGGTGGATGGGATTATAGTCCATGTACTTTAGCGTGTCATGCATCCACCCCATATTCCACTTGTAGAGAAACCCCAATCCATTATTGTACGTCGGTTGTGAGACGCCAGGCCAGGCAGTTGACTCTTCTGCAATCATCAAGGCCTCAGGAAATTGAGCGTATACGCGCTCATTGATTGTCCGAAGAAATTCTATGGCCTCCAGGTTTTCCCTTCCACCGTGAATATTCGGGGTCCATTCCGTCCGCGAGTAATCTCGATATAACAACGAAGCCACAGCATCAAATCGCAGCCCGTCCATGTGATACTCTTCCATCCAGAAGAGGGCATTGGAAATCAGGAAGTTGCGTACTTGAGGCTTGCCATAATCGAATACATACGTTCCCCAGTCTGGGTGAAATCGCATGCGGGGGTCATCGTATTCGAAGAGAGTACTGCCGTCATAGAAAACAAGCCCTTGAGGATCTGTAGCAAAGTGGGCCGGTACCCAATCCAGGATAACGCCAATACCTTGTTGATGCATATAATCTACAAAGTATTTCAAGTCTTCTGGCTTCCCATAGCGGTGAGTAGGGGCGTAATATCCTATGGTTTGGTAGCCCCAAGATCCAAAATAGGGATGCTCCATCAAAGGCATGACCTCGATATGCGTGAACCCTAATTCTGAAACATATTCTGCTAAAGGTTGTGCAATTTCCCTAAAGTTCATGGAGTAGCCATCCTTGTTGCGCCTCCATGAGCCCAAATGAACTTCGTAAATTGATATAGGTGTGTTGAGATCGGACGGCCCTTTTCTTTGTTTAATCCAGGCCTCGTCATTCCACGAATACGTGTCTAAATCTGCGACTATGGAGGCGAGTCCATCTGTGTGACTACCCTGGGGATTAGGGGCTTCCATATAAAACGCATAAGGATCTGATTTATCTACCTCATACGCACCACGCTTTATATGATATTTGTAACGATGTCCTGCTTGGGCCGTAGAGATAAAGCCAGTCCAAATACCAGCTTCTCCCTTTTCCAAATGATCTTGATGAGGAGTCCAATTGTTAAAATCACCGACTACTGAGATACTTTCTGCATTGGGTGCCCAAACACAAAACCAGCAGCCGTCAGAGGTAAGATGAGCTCCGAACTTCGTATAGCTTTTATTAAATGATCCATTCTGCCAATCTGCAGCTTCACTATTGTCAATCCAGTTCATAGGATGTAAAGAAGGGGTTTAAAGGATTGCGGCCAACGGTGGGTAGGAGATTTCTCATGAATTGCAATTATACGGCTTTCCTGAATAGAAAAATGCCAAAATTAAGAGTAAGAAATACTTTTCTAAAAAAAAGCACAGCATCGGCCCGTGTCTCGTAGTCAATCGGTTGTTAATTAGGGGTAGTTAAACTATATATGGTTATTTAATCATCTAGTCATAAACTGCCGGATCTTATTTAGTATGATACGTGCTTAGCACGAATTAAAATATGCCGCCAACAGTAGCAACAATGCCCGAAAAACCATCTGCAAGTAATGGTCAAGCTGTAAAGAAACTGCCAGGCAAGCCATACCCCTTGGGGGCAACTTGGGATGGTTTAGGAGTAAATTTTGCACTCTACAGTGCGCACGCAGAAAAGATTGAGTTGGTGTTATTCGATTCTCCCACCGACAGATCGCCTTCGTATACAATTGCGCTTACGGAACACACAGGGCCTATTTGGCACATCTATTTGCCTAACCTTAAGCCCGGTCAGCTCTATGGCTACCGCGTTCATGGGCCCTATGATCCAGGAAATGGTTATCGGTTTAACCCCAATAAAGTCCTTCTAGATCCTTATGTAAAAGCAATTGGCCGGCAACTGGAATGGGATGATAGCCTCTATGGCTATGAGATTGGTCATGAAGACAAAGACATGACCTTTTCCACGTCGGATAGTGCCCCCTATGCTCCATTAGGAGTGGTCATTGAAGAACGATTTGAATGGGGTGATGACCGGTCTCCCAATATTCCTTGGGCTGATACCATCATTTACGAGACGCACGTCAAAGGAATCAGCCAGAGCCATCCAGATGTGCCTGAGTCCGTTAGAGGGACCTACCTTGGGCTTGTTTCGGAGCCCATTCTCGATCACCTGAAGCAGCTTGGTGTGACAACCATTCAACTGCTTCCTGTGCATGCTAAGATTCATGACCATTTTCTAGTGGAAAAGAATCTCACGAATTATTGGGGGTACAACACACTCGCTTATCTGGCCCCAGAGCCTTCTTATGCTTCTGAAGGTGGGCATGCCGCGGTGCGTGAGTTCAAGATGATGGTTCGCGCATTGCATGCAGCCGGTTTTGAAGTGATTATCGACGTTGTGTACAATCATACAGGCGAAGGAAATCACTTAGGCCCGACTCTTTCCTATCGAGGGGTTGATAATCTTTCGTATTACAAGCTGAATCCATCAGATCAGCGGTATCTAATGGATTATACGGGTACCGGTAACACGCTGGATGTAGGTAATTCTCATGTGTTGCAGCTTGTAATGGATAGCCTTCGTTATTGGGTGCTTGAAATGCACGTGGATGGCTTTCGCTTTGATTTGGCAGCTGCCCTCGCAAGGGATTTATTTGAGATCAACATGCTTGCCGCCTTCTTCCAGGTAATCCAGCAGGATCCCATCTTGAGCCAGGTAAAATTGATTGCTGAGCCGTGGGATGTTGGACCTGGAGGATATCAAATTGGGAGTTTTCCCTGGCAGTGGACGGAATGGAATGGGCGATATAGAGATATCTTGCGTCGTTTCTGGAGAGGGGATCATGGATTGGTTGGTGACGTGGCAACACGGCTGGCTGGTTCAAGTGACTTATATGAATGGTCTGGCCGGCGGCCCTATGCTTCGATTAATTTCATTACCGCCCATGATGGGTATACCCTGCATGACTTCGTCAGTTATGAACAGAAGCATAATGAAATAAACCAGGAAGGGAATAGGGATGGCCATAATGCTAACTATAGCATCAACCTGGGTGTAGAAGGGCCAACAGATGACAAAGATATTAATGCCCAAAGGCTTGCTCTAAAGCAATGCTTGGTTGCTACCATGATGTTCTCTCAAGGCGTACCCATGCTATTAGGTGGGGACGAGATGTCCCGCACGAAGCGAGGCAACAACAATTCGTATTGTCAGGACAACGAAATAAACTGGCATAATTGGGATTTAGATGAAGACGAAGAGCAGTTCCTGGCTTATGTGAGTTCAGTTATAGCCTTTCGCAAAAACCACCCTAATTTCCGCCGCCACAGGTATCTAACAGGAACAGCTGATGAAGAAGGCATCAAAGATGTGCTCTGGGGGCATCCTGACGGCCGGGAGATGAATGATTCTGACTGGCATGATGGTGGACTACCCTGCCTGGGTATGTTGCTTGAAGGCAATAGGATTCAACGGCGAGATGAACGTGGCAACAGGTTAACGGATGATACCTTCTTTGTGATCTTTAATAAAGGGTCCGAATCGATTGATTTCTCTCTGCCAGGTCAGGAGTTGCACGAGGCGAGAGGGTGGATTATGGCCCTAAACTCGATCGGGGCAGAATATCCGATCGACACGTACTTTGAGAAGGGGACATCCATCAAGGTGCCGGGGCGAACCGTATGGGTTCTCAAGGCTGATGATGAAGAGGAGGAACAGGAATAGTAGGGGGTTAACGGTAAGGCTCTGGCGCCCGTCCAAATAGGGCAGTAAGCTTTTTGAACCGTTCAACAGCGTTATCCGTAAGCATGGACGACGAAAATCGCCAGGCCCAGTTTGGGTCGCCAACAGTTCCTGGAGTGTTCATGCGCCCCTCTGATCCCAGGCCTAATATATCCTGCAATGGGGTGACGACGAGGTTAGCTACAGAGGCCATCAGGGTGCGAATCATGGTCCAATGCACACCAGTGGAATCATCTTGGATCAACATGTACTCTCTAGCAAATTGACGGCTTCGTTCGATTGACGCTGCGTCTTGGGTGCTCTTATCGTTGAACCACCACCCGTTTACCGTGTCATTATCATGGGTGCCTGTATAAGCGATAATGTTTGCTGGGTAGTTGTGGGGCAGAAATTCTGAATCTGTATTCCCATCAAATGCGAATTGCAAGACCGCCATGCCAGGAAAATGAAACGCCTCCATGAGAGCGACTACCTCAGGTGTAATGACCCCGAGGTTCTCAGCAATGATGGGAAGGCTACCCATTTTTTTCTCCAGGGTATCAAATAGAGCTGCGTTCGGCCCTTTTACCCATTTTCCTTTTACCGCTGTCTCCTCTGAAGCAGGTACCTCCCAGTACGCCTCAAATCCTCTGAAATGATCTAACCGTATGATGTCTACCTGCTTAAGGATAGACGCAAACCTGCGGATCCACCAGGAAAACTGGTTTGCCTGCATAAGGTCCCAGCGGTATATAGGGTTTCCCCATCGTTGCCCGGTTTCACTGAAATAATCTGGTGGAACTCCAGCTACTACAGTTTGCACGCCATCGGCATCTAGCTGAAACAGTTCCCTGTTGGCCCATACGTCGGCGCTGTCGTGCGCCACGTAGATAGGAAGGTCTCCGATAATCTTGATTCCGTTCTCCTCGCAATATCCTTTGAGGGATCGCCATTGGCTGTCAAAGAGATATTGCCAGAATTTCTGCATTAAAATGCCACGGGCATGTTTCTTTGCCGCTTCCTTCATTGCCTTCTGGTCTCGGCACATTAAAGCCGGATCCCACTGTGTCCATTCTTTACCCCCATGAACAAATTTAAGCACGGCGAACAGGGCATAGTCTTCGAGCCAATCTTTATTGGCCTTGCAGAACGCATCAAACTGTTGCTTTTCTTTCTCAGATGCATGGAGTTCGAAAAGATCAAAAGCCCGTTCCAATAACTTAAACTTGAAGGGCAATACCCGTTCAAAATCTACATGGTTTTCAGGAAATTCTGGTAGATCGGATACATCGTCCTTTCGTAAATATCCTTGTTCAAGGAGGACGTCAGGACTTATAAAGAGTGGATTCCCCGCAAATGTTGATGGACTGGCATAGGGAGAATACCCAAATCCGACTGGCACGAGCGGCAATACCTGCCAGTATTGTTGATTTGTGTGTACCAGGAAGTTTACAAATTCATAGGCCGTTGGCCCCAGATCTCCTACTCCATATCGATTAGGAAGGGAAGTGATATGAAGAAGAATCCCGCTGCTTCGATTAATGTCCATCGTGATTTACACCCAAAAAAGAAGGTCTCTATTTAATAATCATCATTTTTCGAGACTTCGTAAATGTACCAAAGTTTTGATCGTTTCCTACAGGGGTTGCACGTAACTGGTAAAGATAAACCCCACTTGGTAAAGAGGCCGCATTGAACTCTAAGAATTGTCTGCCTGTTTCTTGTACTTCATCAATTAATAAATCCTGTATCTTTTGCCCTGCGAGGTTGAAAAGTGCGACGCTTACCCTGCTTTGGGTTGGCAGGTCGTAAAGGATCGTAGTTGTGGATGCAAAAGGGTTGGGGAAATTCGGAGCCAGTACAAATTCATCCGTATTGGGCGTCGGATTAAACGAGTCGTCCTCACTACCTACATACAATCCCCGGCCATGCGTAGCCACTGCGACCAGATTGTCGGACGTTCTCGATGTAACATCCCATACCACTGAGGTGCCAATTGTAGAAGGGGCTTCGGGGGTCCAGACGGTGATAGAGCCATTCAGATCAGTCGTGCTGTATAAGCCTGTGCTCGTACCTACGAGATATCGAGTCTCAGAGCCAAGAGGAAGGATCGTTGCGGCTCGGATCGAAGGCCCTGGAGAAGCAGATCCATTGCCTTCTAAGTTGCCTTCTACTTCTGTAAAACTTGCTCCTCCATTGGTAGAGTGGTATAACCCAACGATTTCATAGTTTGAGAACACAACAAGTATTTCGTCTGCATTATCCGGGTTTATAGCAATATCCGATATGTAAGCACCTCCTTCTATGGAAGAGGGTAAGAAAATTCTCTCCGCATTATTGCCCGTTGACATTGTTGCATTCTCCATCCTGAATAACTGCGGTGCAGCTGGATTGTCGGCCCGTGTATCACTTGCACCATAATACAAGATATGAGCAGGTTCTTGTGACACAGCTATAGCTGTAATAGTCTGCAAGCCGACAAATGGGATACCGTTTACCCGGCTCCATCCCTCATCGGATCCCTCACTATCTGTCTGTCCGCCACGCAGTGAACTCAGCATGTTGTTTCGCCAAAGTGTTGAACCACTGGGATAGTACATCACATCTTCGTTATTTGGATCTACTACAAAGGGGTTAACAAACAGTTGACTGGATGCACTCTCCGGCTGGATAAAGCTAAATCCTCCAAGCGTGGGAGTATCTTCTGCATTGTAGCCCAACTTCAGGATAGAGCCATTCTGAAAGCCGACATAGGCAGCAGCTTCTGCAAAGTAGAGATACGTGCCATCGCCAACACTGATATTGCGAGAACCGCCTGCAAGGTCGTCTAATCGGAGGTAAGGTGTTCCATTATCTTGACTCCCACCAGCTATGCGAGGGTCTTGTGCTTCAGGTGCAAGTGCAACCGTATAAAACTGCGTCACATTATACCCATTATTCCGGTCGCTCCAATCTACCTCATCCATTACAGTGACGTCATCCAGGACATAAATACCACCATCGTTACCAGTCCATAAGCGATTGGAGTCTCTTGGGTCGAACAGGAAAATGTGCTGGTCTGGATGATGATTATCATAATTGACAAATCGATCACTGATAGCATCATAACCACCAATCCAAAAATCAGTACGCTCTACAACAGAGGTTGAAAACCCATTTCGAGATCTGTATACGTTGGTGCCTCCGAGAAGAACGAAATCCTCATCATCAGGCTTAACGGCCAACGCCATATTATATCCACCTTGCGTGTCGATATCTCCTGCATCGGATAGGTTGGGGAGATTTGCCGAAAGATTGGTGGAGGCGCCTGTTGTTACGTCTATCTTGTGGAGCCTCACATCTTCTCTTCCATTACGCTGAGCCAGTGTAGTAGTGAAGATATATGCTACGTCCTGATTAGACGGCGCAAAAGCAACGATACTTCGGTCGTGATTGTTAGGAAAGGTATTCGGTGTAATGTTAACCCAGGAGAGGCCGTCATTATTGGAGATATAGACACCTGGTGAGTTTGTTGGCGTTTCCGATCCCTCTGAGGAAATGACAGCAAGCACCACCCCATCTTCATTCACGGCTACATCAGACCAATCGTGTTGATTAACCCCTCCTAGAACAGGGCCAGGGAAAGAAAATCCATCTAAGTCTGGTCCAAAATCGTTCCCGCCGTCATCAGAGCGGTAGATGCCAAGGGCATTGGACGCTACAAACACGGTACCTGTAGTCGGGCTTATGGCAATGCGATTTACGAAGTCAAAAGGGGAATCAAACCGGTTTATATTATTTGGAGTAGCTGCGGGAAGAAGATTCCAGGTTTCGCCATTGTCAATAGATTTGTATAGGCCGGACCCATAATAGGGTGCAACCCGGCCTGGATCGGAAGCACTGTTGCCCGAGAATTCTCCAGAGGCATAATACCAGATATTACTATTGCCCGGGCTAGGATCCTGGGCAATATAGGTAACGCTCAAATTGCCGCCATCTAGACTGAGTGGAGACCAGGAAAGACCGCTATTCGTTGACTCCCATAGCCCCCCTGAGACGCCTCCAGCAATCATGCGATCAGGATTGTTCATGTCAATCGCTAGTGCCCGGGTGCGTCCTCCAACATCTGAGGGCCCCACTTCAAACCAGGAGAAGTCCATCTGGTTGGACTGTGTTTTATCGGACTGTGTTTTAAAGGCCAACTCGTTTTTGATGGATTGGGCGTGCTGTAATTCTCTGTAACGAACAGCGTTGGGTATAGAATTGCTAGACGGGCTGCGCAGCATATTGAAAAAATAACTCCACCGTGCTGCCTTAGAGGCTTTTTCAGGGACTAGAAGTGCATCAGCATCATTCGGAGGATTATATGCGGTTTGATTAATCGGCGATGGAAGCCATAAAAGACCGATAAATAGGCAGCCTGTTAATAGTAAGATGTGGGATGTACGTTTTTTTAAAAAATCAATCATTCTAAATCAATTAAGCCTGTTACAAAGCGAACGGCGGCAATGCAATTGAAGAGAAAGCATTTATCGAGGAAACGAACAAATCAATTTAACAGAAACAGGTAGAGCAATGAGTTCGTAACCTACATGGGGTAGTTTTCGTAGAACTACACATGCGGTTCATTGTTGCCACTAAGGAAAGCCATAAAATAAATGCAAAATCTTCTCTTACCCTTAGAAAGCCCCGATTATCACTTCTTGTTAGGCGTTACAAAAAGTCCAATTAGCTTCACGAATGATGCGAGACTTAAGTCATTACTGGCCGATTATGAGGCTGATCCAGTCTTAGAGAAGAAGAAAGCATTTACTGAGCAACTCGAAAAGGACATCCGGTTTTTGGGAAGCTCGGACCTGATGTTTGTTTTCCGAAAAGTGCAGGGTAACGAACCCGGTGCTTCATTTGCACAAATTATTCGTGACGTTGCCAGGGCACTGAAGATTAAGATTTCTGTCGGTACCGAGAGGGAGATGATGGAGGAACTCGTCGAGAAGTACACGACGCGGGAATTCACCAAGCTGTCGGATGAAGAAAAGCAAAAGATGCTTGAGAGCCTGGGTGTGGATAAGGAAATGGCAGCGGCATTTATAAAAAAATCGGCCGGGGTATTTGCCTTACCTTTAATGATAGAGGCGTTCGGTAGCCTGGTCGTAAACGGGTTGATAAAGAATATAATCTTCGGGTTGATCGGAAAGGTCATCGGCCATCAACTTGCCATGCGCCTGTTTAACTTCATTATGGGGCGCTTTCCCTGGTGGGTGCACTGGATTGGCCCCGCTGCTTGGACCTTCTCGATTGGTTGGACGGCCTTTGATGTTCAAGGCCCTTCATTGCGAAAAACTATCCCTGTAGTTTTATATCTGGGGCTCTGCTCTATGAGAGAGAAGGAGGGTATTCAGGAGGTGGAGACAGACGACGAGAAAGAGTCTTGAAATTTACGGTAGCATATCGCTACTAACTCTTCTGCATTACTCGTCTCAATATCGATGATTTCTGGGGTAGCAAATCCGCCTGCTCCTGCTGTATCTACATACACCGTGCTGAGCCCTAATCTGCGTTGGAATAAGCTTGCTGTGGTGTACAACACCTGAAACTTGGAAACAGGAATTGCCCAGATATAGTGGCGGAAAACACCCCGCCTGACGTACAACATATCATTATCGACCGCATAGCCGTGATTGCGGTAGCGTAAAATGGCATACCAGGGGATAAACAAAATCACGAACAGCCCCCAGATAGCAGGCCTCCAAAAGTAGCTCAATGGAAGGAGAACAAATGCCGCGAGCATGGTTAGCCGAATGATCGCACGGCGAATGGTCAATCGGGATACTGAAACAAAGGAATCAGGGATAGAGAAGGGAGGAAGGAGCCGTTGAGCAACGTCTTCAGCTTCATGGGTTTTTCCGAGGGGTAAGGCGATTTGGTGCCCCCTTTGTGAGGACTCCAGGCCCATCGTCTGCACTTCCAGGGCTACCCAGTTTAACTTTCTCATAAGGAGGTTTGCCCTTAATATGAGCGCCTGGATGCGTTTTAATGGGATGGTACCCTGCGATAACGTGAGAAGCCCCTGGTGTTTATGCAGCTTCTGCTCCTTGAGCCAAATTTTGAAGTTGTAATTTCGATTAAGGCTAACAAGGATACCCGCAATCCACGATAACGAAACAGCGATGATGATGCCGGCGATTGTGAATAACCAGGGAGATGCCTGGGCAAGCTCAGCCAGGGGAGATAACCAGCCTTTCGTTAGCCATAATTCAATATCATTGGGGTCTGGATTAAATTGCTGAATGAGAGAAAAGGCAATCGCGATATAAAACAGGGAAAAGCGAAGCATCCCAGCGAGAAGGACACGGCCTAGTGACATGGCAAACAACGGTTCCTCTTCTTCATGAGCCAAAGCGGGGCTCTGCATGCCATCCCGTTGAGTCGGGAAGCCTTCTGTAACAACCTGATCCCCGGAGCTTACTTGAGGTTCTTTTTGATCTTGCTGGTACGTGCGGACAATCTCTCGTATCTCGTGCGCTCTATCGACGCTGACGTACTCCAGGACTCCTTCTGTCTTTGCGCTCCCTGCTGTTTCTATTTTTACCTTGGCCGTACCAAATAGCCGGGGCAGTACAGATTGTTCAATCTCGATATTCTGGATCCGTTCAATCGGAATGCTTCTGTGTTGCCTGTTTATGATCCCGCTTTGTATGATGATTTCTTTTCGCGTGATGCGGTACCTGAATCGGTAGTACCGGAGGAAAATAAGCGGGAGTGCAAGGACGCCATAAATGATTAATGTGACAACACTCACATAGTCCGAAGACTGTGGGGAGCGCATGAGAGGAAAGAGAAGGACAATGAAGGCAGGTACAGCAATCAGGAAACGCTGTATAAGAGTCATTGGGTGCAGCATCTGCACTTCATCGAATGAATCTGTCGAACTCATACGGCATCTTCTAAAATGTACCGTTTTACATCGTCACGCAGCCGCTCTGCTTCATCCATTCGTAAGCCGGGAAGTACCACGTCACTACTCCTGCTCCCTGCTGTGTGTACGATGAGTTTACTCAAATTGAACTCACGTTCAAGAATATTTTGGGATACATCGAGGTGCTGAATCCTGCGTAAAGGGACGATCGTTCGGATCCTGTTTAGTATGCCACGCTCTAAATACAACTCTTCGCTGCGCAAATCGAATTTCCAAAATTTGTAGCGTAATTTTGGAACTGCGAGTGTGCTCGAAAGTCCACTTAGAAATATGAGCCCTGTGAGAAGGCCGGGAATAAATAAAACGGGCTGATCACTTAAAAATCGTACTGCTTCAAAGACCAGGGAAGCCAGGGTTGTCATACCCGTAAATAAGGCTAACTTAATGGTCCAAATCTTTTTGATAGCGGGTTCGAGAGTTCTCATACAAAAATGGTTCAGCACATAAGCCAACAATCTATTTGAAGTCGCTGAAGGAGTGTAAGTTTCGAATAAATACACACTGTTTTTAAGCTAAATGCTAAAAAAACTTGCAGTAACGATCTTTTCCTCTTAGCTTCTCTGCGAAGGCTGTTCAACGGGCAATCAGTGTACTTCGTTATTTGCTGGTTGCCAGTGCACTATCTTTAACTATAAACGCTCAATTCTGTTATGCCTGGAAAATTCGAGATGAAAAAAGCCAAGAATGGCAAATATTATTTTAACTTGAAAGCTGGTAATGGAGAGATAATTCTCACTAGCCAAATGTATGCCGACAAAGGCGGTTGCGAGAATGGAATCGAATCAGTTCGCAAAAACTCAGCTGGTGAGGATATGTTTGACACATTGGAAGATAAATCTGGCAAGCCTTATTTCGTTTTGAAAGCGAAAAATAGCCAGGTGATCGGCCGAAGTGAAAGCTATTCTTCAAAGTCTTCTTTGAAAAAAGGGATTGCCTCTGTAATGCGAAATGCCCCTGATGCCAGGGTTGTTGAAGTAGAGAGCTAGTCTCTGCACTGAGATTTTTATAAGGGCCTGCTGCATGTGTTTTTGAAAACCATGAGTTGGCCCTTTTTCTTTTTTGCGCATTTCTTGTAACATCACTATCTGTACCGCGTCCAAATAATCAAGTTAGCTTAATGTTAAGCCTGGAACTCCTGTGTGGCATTGGCCATACGTGGTTATGAGCGCGGTCTAACACCTGATCCACCTTCGCATACGTGCTATATGTTTATCGCGCAACTCTGATGTGATTGAATAAAATCAATCTTTGATATATATTGCACATATATCGTTTCATCCTCGCCTCTATCAAAAACCGATTATATGCAAGTCGAAGACATACACTCAGCTGTAGACGCTGGTTCAAAGGCAGTTGATCTGTCTAATGTATTGCTTCTCCTAAAACACTATAACAATGTTCGATCATTTACTGAATCATTGTGCACGACGCTCGTGCCGGAAGATTATGTGATTCAATCGATGAGCGATGTCAGCCCAACTAAATGGCATTTAGCCCATACCAGTTGGTTTTTTGAGACATTCATTTTAAAGCCGCATCTCGACGGGTATACACCTTTCCACCCGCGCTTTGCTTTCTTATTCAATTCCTATTACGTCCAGGCAGGGGAGCGCCACTGCCGGGCGCAGAGAGGATTGCTCTCAAGGCCAACCGTGGACGATGTTTATCAATATCGCGCGTACATTGATGAGAATATGGATGCATTGCTCATGAATGTTGACGACGACTTGTACACGGTCCTTGCTCCCCTTGTTGAGATCGGGATTCACCATGAGCAGCAACATCAAGAGCTCATGGTTACTGATATCAAGCACGTATTCTCAATCAATCCGCTGTATCCTGTTTATAAAAAATACCAACCGGGCTATAAGGGACAAGTGTCTTCCTTAGAATGGTTAACATACCAGGAGGGCCTCCATGAGATTGGGCATAAAGGAGGGGATTTTGGATATGACAATGAATTCCCAGAGCATCGTTTTTTTGCACAGCAGTTTGAACTGGCTTCCCGCTTGATTACAAACAGAGAATACATCGAGTTTATGGAAGATGGAGGGTATGAACGTCCTGAATTGTGGCTCTCAGAAGGATGGGCAACTGTGCAGGATAATGGATGGAATGCACCGATGTATTGGGAGAAATCTGGTGGAGAATGGCATGCTTTCACTTTATCAGGTTTTCTTCCTGTCGATCTGGATGAGCCTGTTTGCCATGTAAGCTTGTTCGAATCAGATGCGTTTGCCCGATGGGCCGGCGGCCGATTGCCTACTGAGCAAGAGTGGGAGATTGCCGCCTCGAAAGCATCTCTAAATGGAAATTATGTAGAAGCGGGCTTCTATCGTCCCGTACGGCCTCAGTCTGATACATCACACGATCCCAACATGCCACTTCAACTGTTTGGGGACGTATGGCAATGGACCCAAAGCCAATATTCTCCCTATCCTGGATACAAACCCGCAGAAGGTGCTCTAGGTGAGTACAATGGCAAATTTATGTGCAACCAGTTTGTGCTACGAGGGGCCTCCTGCGCTACATCACATACCCACGCCAGGTTGTCCTACAGAAACTTCTTTCCACCCGACGCTCGTTGGCAATTCATGGGAATTCGCCTCGCAAAATAAGGAGTGACTCCCGTCCATTGTGAGTTATTCCACGCTCTTTTAGTAACGCAACACGTGTAACGCAATACGCTATCTTTATGCCCCATATAAATGAAACCCCACTCGTGGGGAGTCCAGAAATTACGGAAGAACGACCCGAGTCGTTTATGAATGATGTTATTTCAGGACTTTCAAAAGAACAAAAATCAATTCCTGCAAAGTATTTCTACGATGAAGCAGGGTCTGTGCTCTTCGATAGAATCTGCGAACTCGACGAGTACTATCCGACTCGGACCGAGATGGCGATCATGCGGGAGAATATAAAGGAAATTGCTCTGCAGGTCGGCTCGGACGCATTGTTGGTTGAATACGGAAGCGGAAGCAGCTTGAAAACCCGCATCTTGCTGGAGCACCTGGATAACCTGGCAGGATACGTTCCTATCGATATCTCCCGCGAGCATTTGTATCAATCGGCCGAACGCCTCGCCATCGATTTTCCCCACATCCCTATTCATCCTGTGCATGCAGACTACTCCACGCCTGTTGTGCTGCCGGTGGATCGAGGAGACTATAAACGAACCGTATTCTTTTTCCCGGGATCGACGATTGGAAATTTTGACCCCGATGAAGCCCTTGCCTTTTTGAATCGCATTTCTGCTTCGGCAGGGCGTGGCGGAGGGTTGCTGATAGGGGTGGACCTGCAAAAAGACCCGCTTGTATTAGAAGCCGCCTATAACGATAAAGAAGGGGTGACTGCTGCCTTTAACAAGAACTTGCTTTCACGTATTAATAGAGAGCTCGGTGCAGATTTTGACCTGGATGGTTTTGAGCATAATGCCTTATATAATGATGAGGATGGCAGAATCGAAATGCATCTTATTAGCCAGCGCGAGCAAAACGTTCACATCGGAGGTCACTCATTCGCCTTCAAGCGTGGGGAAACGATCCATACGGAAAATTCCCATAAGTACACGCTACCCCAGTTCGCAGCCCTCGCAAAACGTGCTGATTTTAAGGTGTCTCGTCTTTGGACCGATAATAGGTGTTTATTCAGTATTCACTATTTGACAGTAGTCTAAAGGAATACCTATGTTCATAACGGTTGTCCCCCGTTTCATCCGTGCATATCAATAGATGTAATGTATAAAAAGTATCAAAAGCACTCAGCACATGCCTGGCATAATGTTCCTATTGGAGATGATGCTCCAGAATCGTTTCAGGCAGTTATCGAGATTCCTCGAGGGAGTAAAATCAAGTATGAACTCGATAAGGAAACGGGTCTTATTCGCGTAGATCGCGTTCTCTATTCTTCTGTGATCTACCCGGCGAACTACGGATTTATTCCTCAAACCCTTGGCGATGATGACGATCCGTTGGATGTGCTCGTTATCATGCAAGAGCCTGTTGTACCTATGTGCCTTTTACATGTTAGGCCGATTGGTGTAATGGAAATGATTGATCAAGGGCAGAGCGATGAGAAGATCTTATGTGTGCACCTGGATGACCCTGCTACAAATAAATACTATCACATCTGGGAATTACCCGAACATACATTGAAGGAAGTTAAGCGCTTCTTCGAGGACTATAAGAAGCTAGAGGACAAAGAGGTGAAAGTAGATAATTTCCTCGGGCCAGATAAAGCAAGATCGGTTGTCAAAAAGGCGATTGAGCGATATCAAGAGGTATTTCCTGAAGCTGCAGAAGAAGAAGAGTCAGAATCGGTAAGTTCCTAGCAAGGCTTTATCGTATATCGATATCTAGATCCTCATCTGCAGCTTCTCTAAGTTGGTTTTTTATCTCTATTGGGATCGCATTCCAATGAAGGTCATGTACGGCCCCGTATAATGCATACAGTGCATTAAGGGTAACTCCGGGGAATCTGTGCTGAAGTATTTTGTATACGAGTACAGGGCCTGTATCAGCCAGATTTTTTTTGGTCAATATCTCTATTTGATGTAGCAAATCAGCCGTTTTGGGGCCTATATTCCTTAGTTCTTCTACTGGGGCATCTTCATTACTCATATCCTCTTGGCGTTTTCTACGTACAGGTGAGTGAAACTCGAAATTAAACACTATTAATCCATTATGGCAGCGGACATTATTGACTACACAATTTTTGGTGATGATATGCAAATCGTTGAGATCGAGTTGGATCCCAACGAAGGCGTTCGAGCAGAAGCTGGTACGTTGATGTACATGGATGAAGGTATAGAGATGCAGACGAGTACCGGAGGGGGGATGTTTAAAGGATTCAAAAGAATGCTCACCGGTGAAAGCTTCTTTATCACCACATTTCTACATACAGGCAGAAGCAAAGCACGTTTGGCTTTTAGCGCGCCTTATCCAGGCAAAATAGTGCCTCTGGACCTGACGGAGCTGGGCGGTTCGTTTATTTGTCAGAAAGACTCCTTCCTCTGTGCGGCGCGTGGAATTGAAATAGAGGTTGCTTTTACGAAACGATTAGGCGCTGGCTTCTTTGGAGGCGAAGGATTTATTCTTCAACGGCTTGAAGGTCAGGGAATGGCCTTCGTTCATGCAGGAGGGACCATCGTAAAGCGAAACCTGGCGCATGGCGAACACCTCAGCGTGGATACGGGGTGCCTTGCTGCATTTGCTCCCACTGTGGATTACGATATTCGCATGGTGAAAGGGTTCAAAAATGCGTTGTTTGGTGGTGAAGGCTTATTCATGGCGCACCTTACCGGTCCAGGACTCGTCTATCTACAAAGTTTACCCTTCTCTCGCTTAGCCGGTCGCATAGTCGCAGCTTCCAGATTTGGAGGAAGCAATACAGGCGAAAGCACAGGAGTAGCTGGATTTGGCGGCAGCCTGTTGGGTGGGATAATCAGTGGAGATTAAGTCCAACCACCCAGAAACGAGAAACCAGAAACCTGCCAAATAATCCGCCAGGATTTATTTGGCTGCCTTTAGATCCCAAACCGCAACTGGGCAAAATGGTGCCAGCTCGCCAACTGACCTGGATATCGACCCTCTTCGCGCCCGAAGTACGCATAATCGAGGTCCATAAATCCTAAGCTAAGCCCTCCTCCAAACGTAGGATACCCCTGGTTGAGGCCTGTCCGAAGCGTAAAGACCTTTACCCTAGCCTGAACACCAAGGCGCAATCGGGCAAAGAAGGCTTGATCGATACTGGGATTATTATACCCTACGTAATCAAGGGTGACGCCTGTCTCGTCCAAAATACCGAGGGGTATCTGTGGAAGAGAGTACGCGAGTCCAAGGCGGAACGATGGATTGATGTTCAGTAGCTCATTGGCCGCTGCTATGTCAGATTCAATGTCCTGTTGAATATCCTCACCTTGCAATGTGCTATGATGTTCGAATTCGAAGTCGGAGCCGGCGATGTCATACAAGGCGAGCCCAAGGTTGAAGGTGCCCGGGAAATAAGGCAAGATGGGCAGCTTATACATGAATCCAAGGTCTACACTAACACGATCTCCGTTCAATAGATAAAAGGCCTCTTCACTGCTAATTGCATCAAGTGGTTTACTTTTTAGCGTGGTAAAACGACTGGTATACTTTGCTGTAAAACCAGCCGACAAACCATCGACGCCAAATTTGCTCATGTCGAGTGCGGCATTTGCGGCCACCATGCCATCTGCGATCAACTGTATGTTTACGAGAGGCAGTCCACCTCCGGCATCTGGGAAATTGTATTGCACGTTGGATGTGCCGAAGATCCCAATTCCAAGTCCCAATGGTCCGATTTTACCGCCCACAGATGGGGACAGTATATCAGCGTGGATAAACGAATACGCCCTGCCAATTCTCAAGGTCTCAGTATATAAAGAACTCAATTCTTCACTAGACAAGTTATCGATGCCTTCATCAATGGCCGGCTTCAGGTCGTCTTTAAAGAATCGAATTTGCTCAGGGACATTGTTACTAAGGGACGTCCGAACACCTAGTATAGTAAAATGAAAGGAAGACTGTGTACTGTGAGCCGGATTATAAAAGAAGGCAGATTGCTGCACCGGAAGTGCTACTAGTGCATTCCCCATTCCTTGAGCTCCAGGCAGTTCCGCCACTGATCTCGGATTGATGCGATAGTTTTGTGCCATCAAGGGCGATACTTGAATTGCTGCTAGCAGGAATAAAAATGCTGCAATCAAGCGCCGCCGCCGCGAGGCATTCCTATGGGACTGAGGCGTAACCAGTAGCACGCCAAGGGCAAAGAGGATTCTAAATCGTTTCATGATCTAAGATTACTTCTCGGCAGGGTAGAAGGCGGAGCAACTTAGGCTCGTGGTGTTGTTCAGTTCGTCGCGTGCACGCCCAACGGCATCAACTAATTCGCTCTCTGTTAAACCGAGCAGGTTTTGACGAAATAGAAGATCCTCAACCGCTGTATTGAATACAGGCAATTGCTCGCAAAGGACGAACGATTCGATTTCAGCAAGCGCTTCAGGAGTGGGGCCGCAGTAGCCGATCGTGTTGTTAGACCGTTGGTGCAGCGTTGCGCCAAGAGAATCTGCCTTTGCTTTTATATCCAATACGGATTGCCCCATCGATGCAATAGCTCGCATCAGGTACGCATTGCCAATAATGGTGTCTGCTAGATCCGAAGGGGCGTCAATGTTGAGAGAGGCCGCCAGGAGGTCTAGTGTTCGCTCAAGGGTTTCGGTATTGCCAAGGAGTTGGAGATACGCGTCTTCTGCTTCGAAGTGCAAAGTACGGGTAGTTGCTGGAGCCTCGTTGAAAGAGCACGTCGCATTATAGCTTTGTGTTGTTTTCGAGGCTGAAGCCGATTCCGAATCAGAAATAAATTCAGCCATGTCTTTCATGGTCAATAAGTCGATCTCATTGGCCTGAAACAGAGCTGATGCGAGTTCAATCTTTATTTCTTGGCTTTCAGGAGCGTTCTCTAACGCCCTTTCCAATAACTCAATAGCCTTTTCCGCATCTCCACTTTGTAGTGCGATCCGTGCATCTTCAAGCATGATATCTGGATCGTTGCTGTTCTCGTCATACATAAACTCGAACGCATTGCAACCGGCTGCAATGAGCATGCACAACGCAATGGCAAAAAAAGGATTGACGGCCGCCAGGTAATTGGGGGGGATCATAACCTTAACTATACTTATTAGGGGAGCTCAAGGCAGTGTGGGGAGTCTGCCTATCTATAGTATCGGCTACGATCTGAAGAGCTTAAAACGATTACGCTGGGGTGGTTTCCTGCGCAACGGGAACTGGAGAGTATGCAGAGACCGTTTCTACGGGCTCGGGCTTGGTCGTCAAACTCACCCCAGTAAACACCACCAGGTTAGCAATTAATCCATATACACCCTCGTGCATGGGGAAGGGTTTGAGTTCTGGATTGAGGAAAAAGAAGATGTTGACCACAATAGCAGCCAGCAATCCGGCGAGGGCGCCTTTGCCGTTGGCCCTGGGCCAATAAAACGCGGCAAAAACAAGAGGGAATATCTGGGCGATGATGCCATAAGAGCCCAGTAAGAGGTCTACAATATCTACGTTTGAGACAACAGCGAAGTAGTAGGCTATTGCGCCAATCGGCACCACAAGAAGCTTCATGTACATGTGCTGCTGCTTCTCAGAAAGGGGCAGCACCTTACTTATGCCATCTCGAATCCCAATTGATGCGGCCGCATGCAAGATCGCATCCCCGGACGACATCGATGCGGCCAGTGTCCCTGCACACACCAACCCGACCAGCCAGCCGGAAAGTCCAATAGAGTCCTGCATCAGAATGTGAGGCACTATGGTATCTGATGGACTCACTCCGGGAAACAGCATAACCCCTGCAAATCCAATCAATAAGATTGGGACCAAAAACAACTGAAAGGTGGGGTAGAGAACGATGGTCAGCTTCAAGGCGCGCTTGCTTTTAGCTGCATAGCTTTTCATAAACAAATGGGGCCACATGGACAATCCCAGGGCAGAGACGACCACTGAAGAGGTGAACACCCACCAGTTTGAAGACTCACCAGAACTGGTCAGGCCCGGTGCAGTAAGCATTGCCCACTGCTCGCTATTCGCAATTTGCTCAAACATGGGGCCTATCCCGCCATATAGCTTTTGGGGTAAATACAACCCGAGAAACCAGGCGATGATCATCATGAACATGCCCTGAAAAGCATTGGTCCACCCGATGCCCATGACTCCGCTCGTATATACATAGATGAGAACGATGGAGTAGGTGACCAGGGCGCCTAACCAGTAGGGGATGCGTCCTTCAGACAGTGTTTCCAGGATATAACCCGCACCTTTCATCTGCAACGTCAGGTAAGGCACAAAGGCGAGGATGCTAATTCCAGCAAGCAGTACGGAAAGCGAGCGGCTGTTGTACCTGTGCGATAGAAGCTCTGCCTGGGTTACAAACCCGAATTTTACGCCCAGTGCATGCACCTTTGGCCCAATAAAGTACAGGGGCACCATACCGATAATCCCATAGCCAATGATATAGAAGGCCGCTGCTCCCCTGGAGTATGCCCAACCGGGTCCTCCTAAGAAAGCAAATGCCGAGAAGACCGATGCGCCCATTACAAAATACATGAACAGGGCATTCATGGATCGATCGCCGGCAACAAAACCTGTCACACTGTTGGAGATGCGTCTACCTGACCAGATTCCCATAATCAGTGTGATTATGAGATAAATGGCACATACTACTATTGCAATCAGCCAGTTTTCCACGAATTACTCCTTCTCTTTATCCTCGTCAACCGAATGGTCCAATTTGTAGAGGGTTATCAAGGCCACCAGGGAAACCAGTAGACACAGAATGATCCAGCTAAAAGAAAGTGGGAAGCCCCCGATCATGGGGTAAATGCCTGAGAAGTAAGGATATATCGGCCATGATATAGCCAATGCGATCAAAGACATTACGACCACAAACACCCAGCGATTTCTTCGGTAGGATCGCGGGGTCTCAGGATGGAAAAAATAGAGCCCTTTTGGATATTTAGGGTGGGTAGGCATGGTCTTTGGTCTAGTGGTCTATAAACCCCATCTATCCTACGGGTAAAGACACGTAATCGCAAGTATTCGACCCTAATTAGATTATGAGACACGTCTATTTGAAATGCCCCTCCTCATTTCGAGCCCCTTTCTTTCCTACAATGACTAGAATGTGCCTCTTGGGTACGTTGATCGTTCTGAGTGCTTGCACGAGCACGGTAGAAGTGATCCCTCCCCAGGTTCCGCCTAGTCCTGTTCGTGGATTTCAGATTCAAATTCACACAACAGAAGAAAATGTAGATGCGCATGAAATGGCCGAACAGGCAACCGTTTGGCTTGCATCTCTGGAAGAAGACCTGGTTCGAAAACTTCACGGTTCGACAGATATTCCTGTCGAAATTAAATGGCTCCAACCGTATTATAGAGTACGCGTCGGCCATTTTAGAACGAGAGAGGAAGCCCGTGGAATGATGGCAAAGATGTCGGAAGAGTTTCCTGCAGCCTTTATAGTCCCCGATACCATTCAATGAATGTTTTAAACGTTGAATTTAAGGCTCGTTGCGGCGAGCACGAGCCGATTAAAGAAGTCTTACACAAACTAAATGCAAGATACGTAGGCGAGGATCACCAGATTGACACCTACTTTAACGTTGAAAAAGGACGTTTAAAACTCCGGGAAGGTACCATTGAGCGGAATCTAATCTATTATGAAAGGGCAAATCAGGCAGGACCTAAAGCTTCGCACGTGCAACTCGTTTCCGTGCCAGAAGCTCAAAACACGGACCTGAAAGCCCTATTGACAGCATCTCTGGGTATTAAGGTTGTCGTCGATAAATTGCGGCACATCTATTTTGTTGACAACATCAAAATTCATCTCGATACGGTACAGGAATTGGGCTCATTTGTTGAAGTAGAAGCAATTGATCAAAACGGAACATTGGGCCAAGAATATCTCAAAAATCAGTGTGATGATCTATTTAAGCGGTTTGCGTTGACTACCGCGTCTTTAGCTTCTAGATCCTACAGTGATATGCTACTTGATGGTTAGGTAAAAAGACTCGTAGCGGATGCTCCAAATGGCTTATCAAAATGGAGTATTGCGGAGTTATGTTTGAGAGACTTTCCTGTCCGTGTAGTTACCTATATTCATGCTCAGAATTGTACTACTGGCGGGCCTACTGAGCGCATCTATATCCCTCAACCTCTCTGCTCAAGATATAGTCCGCACCTTGGATTCTTCTTTTCCAAGAATCTATCATACATCTTCGTTACAAACGAGCGAACGTTCTCCTACTGAGAAGTCGTATATCGTTCAGTTTGAAGGGCTTCCCTTGTTGATTCAGGGGCAGAACAGCAACAAACAGGCAGGCTCCGAACCGGCTCTGTTGCAGGCTGCCTTCAAGTCCGACTTGAACCGTATAGCTTCTTCCAATGGGCTTCCTGTTGAGGCCCTTGCAGTGCGTGACGTGTACGCTTCGGTTTTTAATGGCGCCCTGGTTACATTGACAGAGAGCGCCGCTTCAGAGGTGCGTCAATTACCCTATGTTCGGCGTGTCATCGAAGACGGTACGATGCAAGCTGCTCATAATATCCGGCGGCGAACCCATACCGCTGAGCAGGGGAGCATTCGTGCTGAGGACGGCGAGTATACAGGCTCTGGAATTGTAGTCGCTGTCATAGATTCAGGCGTTGATTACACCCATCCCGATTTGTCTGGGGGATACCTGGGAGGCTACGATTATGTGAATGACGATCCGGATCCGATGGATGACAATGGACACGGCACGCACGTGGCGGGCATCGTGGCAGGAAACGGAGCAGCCTTTAAGGGAACAGCGCCGGATGTCCAGTTTATCGCCCTGAAAGTGCTGGATTCGGCAGGGCGAGGGTTCGATTCCGCTGTACTTAGCGCTATAGAACACGCTGTAAACCCAGATGGAGACCCTTCTACAAACGATGCGGTCGACATCATTAACTTAAGTCTAAGCAGCCTCGAGATCGGAATGGCTGATCATCCGGTGACTATTGCAGTCGAAAATGCGATCGCTGCCGGCGTTGTCTGCGTAGTTGCCGCAGGCAATCGGGGAGAGGAAGGCCGCGCGTCAATTACAGCACCCGGAAATGCCTCCAATGCAATTACTGTGGGAGCAACCGATTCGCAAGACGAGGTCGCATCGTTCAGTTCACAAGGACCCTCTGGATCCATTCATCTATACTCCGTTCCCTTCTTCGGACTCAAACCAGATATTCTCGCACCCGGCGTGCAGATTCAATCGACCTGGCTCAACGGCGGATACGAAGTCCGGGATGGGACCTCAATGGCGAGCCCTTACGTTGCCGGCATTGTGGCCCAAATGATTCAGGAATTCCCAGATTGGGATCCCATCACGATCAAGGCACACTTGATGCAGCAGACCAAGGACCTTGGTGAATCGATCTGGTCCCAGGGAGCGGGCAAAGTTGATCGATCAAATCCCTTGCCGTTTGTGGTATCACCTGCTTGTATGGATCTTGGCCTGGTGTACAGCTCTCAAAACAACTGGGAGCGGTCTGAATCATTGTCTATAACAAATTTGGGTACTTCTGCCTCTACTTATGAAATCAGGGTCAGGGACTCCCTTCCAGAAGGGATTATGGCTGCTGTAAGCCACTCTGCGATTACACTAGAACCGGGTGAGTCCTTAGCGCTACAGCTCGATATCCTTGTTCAGCCCGATATTCTCCCTGTCAGTTCTTTTCCCGACGGCTATGTAGGGCACATTGACGTAGAGGGAGGGACGCGTTCGGTCTCTATTCCGTTCTCGATATTCAAGAATGAATCAGCTCGTATTCAACTAACAGACAACGCGGATCATATAGTATTGCAAGGCAAAGGATCGGACGGAGAGCATATCTATGCAAATGCATCCAATCTGACATCCCTATTTGTGCCGCCCAATACATACGATGTACTGGTTCAATTTAATGACGGAAAGTACACGATTATAAAAGAGGCCGCCAACCTACAGGAAGCAGCCTTCTTTGAGATTGATAAAAGCGAGGCCATATATCCGGTAACCGTAAAGGCGTTAGATATCAATCAGGACGTGTTATCCCCTCTTTCCTTTGAGATGTATATACAGGGAGCGAATCCGGACTGGGCACTGTCAAATTACCTGGATCCTTCCATAGCAGATGCCCATCAGACGCTCTATTTTTCTTCGTTTACTGAGGCGTATACTGTAGATTTTAGTGTATCTGCATTCTCTTCAGACAATGACTATTACGAACTTCCCTTTGCGCTACAGTCCGGGTTAGACGGTGACGTCATTCTGGAGAATGATGTAGAAGCACTTAAACGATTCCAGTATCAATATGCACTGCCTGATGGTGTCAATGAGGCGTATTTTATTCCCTGGAGTACCCGTAACGCTTCTATTAATCCCTTTCGATTTGACGACCTCGCTGGATTTGCACATCCCGGATACCAACTCAACCCGCCTTTCGAGAAAGTGTATTATACCGCATCCGGACGATTGAATAAACACACTGAGAGAGGGTTCGGCCATTCTATCGTTCATCAGGTACCTGGCTCAAGTCAGAAGCTTGCAGATCAACAGACCTTGATTAGAACGTCTCCTATGTTTCTCCGGGGCGATTCTGCGCTGATCACTATGAATGGTCAATTGCACCTTGTGCAAGAGTCGCAATCAGGTGGTTATGAACTGTATCCGGGTACTGGAGAAGGTTTTTGGGCCGGCGAATTGGATAACTCCGCGACTCGGATCCGTCTCAAAGGTGCCGCAAACGGCGGGTTCTTTCTCGGTGAATGGGGAGAAGCATTTAAAGGCGCTGGAGAATGGGTATTATTGCAGGATGAAGCTATTCTTGATCATGAAACGCTCCTCCATACCCCAGAAATCGTCCCTGATGATGACCTGCTCTCTATAGAACGCACAGTCGAACCAGGGGCGTACACACTGATCATTCGCAACGAAGCGTTTTTGTCTGGCCTTCGAGAAAAAGGGCATGCCGTTGAGTTGTCCTTTAAGACGGACCGTGCAGATCCTGATCCGCCTCGATTACAGGCACTCTATGGTCGTTTAAACGAGGCTGGGGAAGAGGAGTTGGTAATAGCTGCAACAGACGTGTGTAACTGGTGCTCTGCGGTTGAATCTAGAGAACACCTGGATTCCGTTAAACTGTGGGTTAAACGATCCCCTCATGATGTTTGGGAAGAGCAACTACTCAGTGTGCAAGACTCCGTATATATTGCCTCCTTTGATGGGGCCTACACAGAACGGTATCATGCCTTGAGAGTAATGGCAACGGACATTTTTGAGAATAGCATAGACTATTATTCTGTAGATGAGTCAGATACGGGTATCTCCGATCCTAAAGCCGTAGGCCTTGATCAGTCATTAGCCACTCCCGCCGGATTCGAAGTTGCTTCTCTATACCCGAACCCGTCAACTGGACCTGTTCGCTTAACCTACAACTTATCCGATCCCACTGATGTTGAAATCATGGTCTATAATATGCTAGGACGGAACGTCCTCCACGTATCTGAGCACCAAGTTGCTGGGACGCATGAGCACCTTCTTGACTTTCACCCCTTTGCAAACGGCCTGTACGTTATCCAGGTCAAGGCCGGTGAATACAACGATGTAAGGCAAGTCTTAAAAATACGATAACGTTTTAGTCCAAAGTTGACTACCTTAGTACAACCATATAATTCCTGACGGATTATTTGGTTGGTTCCGTGTTTTGGGTTTCGGGTTTCGGGTTGTTTTGGAAGCTAAATAGACGCTTTTTAACCCGAAACCCGAAACCCGAAACCCGAAACCGATCAAATGAATCCATCCAGATTCATTTGATCGAATGTTCCACCGCTTCAAGTACGTCGACGAGCAACCCTTTGAACACCGTATACCTTCTGTAGCAACGGTTCGCCAGCAGTTCGAAGAGCACCGGATTGAAGATATACCTGGGGTCCTCCGGCAGCAACTCCAAAAACCGGAGATCTCGAGTCGCATCAAAAAGGGAGCCCGTATTGCGATTGGAGCTGGTAGCCGTGGTATTGCGAACATCGCTCTGATCGTCAAGTCGCTTGTAGATATTCTCAGAGAGAAGGGGACCGAGCCTTTTGTGTTTCCTGCAATGGGGAGTCATGGTGGCGCAACAGCAGAAGGGCAGAAGGGATTGCTTGCGAGTTATGGGATAACCGAGGAGTACATTGGGGCGCCCGTTCATGCATCCATGGAGGTTGTAGAACAGGCTCGTATGGCAGATAGGACCCCTTTATACGTGGACCGATTTGCGAATGAAGCGGACGGGATTATACTGGTAAATCGCATCAAGCCGCATACATCCTTTCGGGGATCCATCGAAAGCGGCATTGTTAAGATGATGATTATTGGGATGGGGAAGATTGCCGGAGCAACCGTGATGCACAGCGATAGAGGGATGGACCTATTCGGTACCGTGTTGCCCAAAGCAGCAGAAGTGCTCATGCCCCACATCCCGTTCTTATTTGGGATAGGCCTTGTCGAAGATGCCTATGACCATACCGCCATCATCGAGGCCATTCCAGGCGAATCGTTGATAGCGCGAGAAGAAGAATTGCTTGTACAGGCAAAAGCCATGATGCCCCGGCTTTATTTAACCGAGATGGACGTGCTCGTCATTGATCAGATCGGGAAAGAGATCAGTGGCGGGGGCTTTGACCCTAACATTGCAGGGCGGAATAGCAGAAACGTGAAAGGATTCGATGACATTGAGGCAAAAAAGATGGTCATCCTAAACCTGAGTCCTCATACCCATGGGAATGCTACCGGAGTAGGCCTCGCCGATGTAATTACCCGAAAACTCTTTGACTCCATCGATTTGCAAGCGACGTACACCAATGTCATTACCAGCACCTATCTAGATGCTGCCGCCATTCCTATCGTGATGGAAACAGAGAGGGAAGCCATCCAACTAGCCATCCGCTCCGTCCCCCGCGTCAAGCCTAAGGATATTCGATTGGTTCGTATTAAAGATACACTTTCGTTAGGGGAAATTGTGGTGTCTGAAGCCTTGCTGAAAGAGGTGAATGAGCACCCGAGATTGGAGGTCGTTTCGGGGGTGAGGGAGATGGTGGTTGAGGGGCTTTAACTGTTTGGTTCCAGGTTTCAAGTTCCAGGTTTCAGGTTAATGACTTCGGGAAAACTTGAAACTTGAAACCTGGAACTTGAAACCGTTCAAGGAACCCTAATCTAAGCCGATACCTAATCAACGTTACATCACTGTTTATCCTTGCCTTCCCTTCCACACGGAAGGAGAACCATCTACTCCCACGTACTTTATGATTTTTTACAGAGCCCAGAAAGCGTATGCCAGGGATACGGAGCGATTTTACCATCCCTTCGAACCTATGATATTGGCGTGTACAGAAGCCGTTGATTCCTGTTTAAACTGCAATCGGCACCGCGCACTCCATGCGATTTCCTATCTATACCACATGCTGGATTTTAAGAATGCACCGCAAAAAAGCATGGCAATGGCAAAGCTCTATGATCACTGCGAGCACCTCATCTCCAACGATCAATTCCAAGAGGCCGTCATCATCCTGGAAAAACTCCGAATAACCTGGAATCAACTAGCCGATTTCTCTTTCACTGCATCCCCTAAGTGGTATAGCTGAACCACAAAGATCTATTATGAGCCCTTCCGGATGCTGGTGAAAAAGGCATTTGAGGGAGCAATGAACAAAGATCCCTTATTTAAATGAAATGAGCATCTATTAAGGGGGAATTATGTCTTTTTTACTTCGCAATCGGATTTTGAGGACGACGAAATGAGGAGTTTGATATGCATAGATGTCTGAATTGCTTATATTTCTTTGTTGTTTTTCGCTAAAGCGGCCAATTCCTGAAGTAATCTATTCTCAATGGCATATAGTGGTTATTACAAATCAAATAGGATCACTCGAATCATAATAGTGCTTATTGCTGCAATTTTTCTCCCAATTAGAGGTGGAGCACTGGCACAGCAATCCCAAGTAAGCGAACTGGAATACATCGCAGACTCTCTTTACTTTATTGCTTCGACTATGCGACCTGTAGAGCAAGCCAGGTATATGGTTTCTCTGCGACTCCGTGCTGATACTCTGCTCCAACAGGGAATACAATTACACAATCTAGTTTGGGAATCCGCCGATTCTGCAAAAGCTATCCATGCAGACCCTATTCAATTGCAGTATGATCTAGAGTTTCTGAACCCATGGGATGAGCAAAAGGCAATTCAGAACCAATTATTTGCCAGCTTGATTGTACTAGATAGCCTATGGAATAAATCATCAAAGCAATCTAAATCACTACTCAAAACCGAGGAAGTCTTACTAATTAACCATGAACTAGAATTGATTCGGTTTGCAGAAAATGATTTTAAAAGGCGTTCTAGCCCTTATCGGGAGTCGATCCTTGAGCGTATATCCATCGAAAAGAAGCTACTGGAAGGGTTGTTGGATTGAGAAGCAGAGGTAGCTTCCCACCATGGAGCGTAACCCGAAATGGAATCCTATGCTGATAAAGGGTGTCTATTCTTTTAGCTAGTCTATTCATTAATGAACCACTTTGATGCAAAGGGCTTCTGGAATTTTGCGACTTATCCTTATATGCGTGATATGCGTTTACTTGAATGGATGCAGTGTTCTTCAGGAAGACTCTTCCGACGAAAGCCTCATAAGCATCTCGATAGGTGAAGCTTTCAAAAACGATCAAGTTCGAGTGTTGCTTGATGAAGAGGAAGTGTTTTTCGAAGTAATAACCTCCAGCATGATGCTGGAGCAGCCCGTATGTTGTGTTCCAAGCGCTGTGATAGAGAAAACTGTGATGCAGGGACTACATCAATTGCGCGTAGAAATTAATGGCGATTATAAGGGAGCATATGAGTTTGACACTCAGAATGGCCGCTTTCTTTGGTTTACTTACAATCAGGAAACCGAAGCTGTCCGATTTGGGCTTTCATTTGAGCAATTATCTGGAGAAGGATAAGAATACTTGTGACTGCGCGGATGGCTAACTGTTGTGAGTTGTCCTATATGCATCCACTATTAAGCCAACAAAAACAGCGAGTAACCTCAAGTGCACACTCAGCAATCCCTTATCGAGTCCCAACGAATAGTAATCAAGAATAAACTGGAAGGATTAGTTGAATATTCCAAAGGGGATGAACCTGCAACATTTAAAGATCCTCCATACTCTGCAATTCTGATTAAAGTAGATGGTAAAGCCGACTTTTCTACGGTGTTTGGTCGGCTTAAAGAACTTAGCATTGTCGATGACCCGCATGAAGGAAAATGGAGTGATGGGAATCAAACAGTTTGGGCTGCTCGAAATACGGTGGATACTGAAAAGAATCCTCTGCGACACGCCGAGTTAAAAGTCTTAGAGATGGCACACAAAGAGATATATCCAACCGAGATATCGCCCCGATCAGATTTTTACATTTTTGTAAATACGGAATCGTGCCCAATGTGCATGACAGGAATAATAAAGGCACATATTTACAATGTGTTCTTCTTTGGCATGAGTTTCAAATTGGGTAAACCTCCAGGTCCATTTCCGAATGAATTGGCCCGCCAGACAAATGCAGCTCATGGAGAAGAGCGTTATAGAGTAGAACATATTTTACTTTAGACGGAAAGCGGCCTTCCGATGATAGCGCGGAAAGCGAAATGCGAAAGGCCTGAAGAGGCAAGGGGAGGGAGTCTGTCAGCAATAAATGGAATGAGTGAACGACTTCTTGGTGATCTTACTTAGAGGTATTTAGCCGTGTTCTTCTGAAACTAAAATTCTTTGCCCCGTATTAAATGCTAGAATACTAGCATTTAATACGGGACCCCATGAAAACTATACCTCTATTCTACCTGTTCGTCTTTTCTTTGCTTTTTTTTGGTTGTTCAACGGATGAGACAACACTCGATGATGAATCACTAGCTCGAATTGAAAAATCCATTCTTCCCATTTTCCGAATTGAGGGGCAGCCTCAAGTACCCAATACTATAGAAGAGCGTCTAGAATATTACGGCGTTCCGGGAGTGAGCGTGGCTGTTGCGTTAGATGGAGAGATCGCCTGGGCAAGAGGGTATGGTTATGCTGATATTGCTTCAGGAAAAACAGTGACCTCGGCAACGTTATTTCAAGTGGCTTCAATTAGCAAGCCCATTGCTGCTATGGGGATATTGGAATTGACAGAGCGCAATACAATTGAATTGGATGTCGATATCAATCAATATCTGAAGACGTGGCAGGTGGAAGGCAATGGGTTTACAGATACGGAAAAAGTAACACTAAGGCGAATTCTCAATCATACAGCTGGCCTTTCTGTATCAGGATTTGAGGGCTATTCCAGGGACGAGGATAGAATTTCAACACTTGATGTATTAAAGGGCTTGGGCAATAGTGACGTGGTTAAGGTCATTGATACACCAGGAGAACGTAGACGGTATTCTGGGGGGGGATATACAGTCATGCAATTTCTTATGGAAGAGCAGTTAAATAATGACTTTGCTTCTCTGATGGATGATCTTATCCTCAAACCGTTGGACATGCAGAACAGCACGTTTGCTCAACCATTGCCTACCCAACTGCGGGATAGGGCAGCAATGGGCTATCGAGAAGATGGCTCACCTGTTGAAGGCAGTTGGCACGTACATCCCGAACAAGCAGCAGCCGGGCTTTGGTCAACACCTACTGACATTCTAAAATATGCACTTTCTCTTCAGCGGGCCTATGCCGGAAGCACTAAGGAAATTCTTGCGCCAGAAACAGCTGCAGAAATGCTTAAGCCAGGAATTAATAATCAGGGATTGGGACTGGCTATTCGTGGTACGGGTAAACGATTTGGTCATAGTGGTGCCAACGCAGGATACAGGAGCAATCTGGATGCTTATCTACAAGGCGGAGATGCCCTTATTGTGATGACGAATTCTGATGCTGGCATCAGTCTAGCCCGCGAAATTATGAGTGCAATTGCTGCTGAATATGGTTGGGAGGGGTTTGAGCCAGACATCAGAACATTCATTACACTGAGTGAAGAGCAACAAAAACGCTTTGTCGGAACGTACCAGTTTGAATGGGGCAATGAACGTATTTTCATTGAGGAAGGCAATCTGTGGATTAAAGGAGAAGGTTGGGATGAACCGCTCCAACTATATGCGGCCACTGAGGAGGAATTATTTGATTCAAACGATGGTTATCGCCGTGTTTTTGAAATGAAAGATGGTCAGACGATATCGATGATGGCAGGAGGCAACACAGCCATGCGGATTTCTGATTGAAAAGTGGCATCTGTCCATTTTTTATCTGGAAGTAGGTCTGCGGATGGTAGGTCCTCCACAGAGTAAGCAACTCTAATTTGAAGATTCCTTTTTTACTTTCCATGGACAGAGACCACCAGCGCCACTTTTTCAACAAGGGTACTGTGTAGGGCCACGCCTTTTGAAGGTATAGAGTATTTCTAGAAGTGTTGACTACAGATATATTAATCTGTTGGATGTTAGTATATCGATTTCCTCTATCAAGACTTAGGACAAGCTTGTCTGTAGGTTGAACGGGGGGAGAAGAACACTCAAATTTACAGCAGAAAAAGAATCTGGTTTCAAGTCGCTAACCAAGGTCGCATTGGAAGCGTTTGACGAAATCATTGCCGCCTGATCGTGATTGACGTGTCTGCTTCACTTGCAGGAAAAGTCAGTATTGTTATTCACCTGGGATATCAGCTCTTTCTGCTTGCTTCCTATCAAAAAGGTGATTTAACCCAGGTTTATCCTATAGCTCGTGGTTCAGCACCAGTAATTGTGGCTCTAGTATCTGTGACTTTTCTTGGCGTTTATTTATCTTCTTAACGAAGCCAGCTACTTTAGTTAAGATTGCTAGCAATGGACATACCACTGCATTTTTTGGAGGAGGGGCGTCTTTTGCCGCCTATGCGATCGTGACAGGGGCTTTTACACAGGCACCTATTGCACTTGTAGCTGCTCTACGGGAAGTAAGCATCGTTTTAGCCCTATTGATTGGTGTATTTTTCCTCAAAGAGCGTCTCGATTTAGCAAAAGTCATTTCAACTATGATTACACTGGTGGGTGTAATTCTACTCCGTTTTACTAAACAATGAAATTAAGGGAGGGAATAAACTGATAAATGAAAATAGTTATCATCTCAGATATACACGACAATGTGTGGAATCTTCAAAGGTTACTTGATCACCTTCCAGAAACAGACGCAATGATTTTCTGCGGTGATTTATGTTCTCCCTTTATAATCAGTCTGCTTGCAAACGGGTACTCTTTACCGATTCATATAGTATTTGGCAACAACGACGGAGATTTATTTAGAATAACCGGGAATGCAGCTCGTTTTGAAAATGTACATCTATATGGTGAGTTCGCAGAGCTGAAGTTGGGCGGCCGAAATATAGGGGTATCTCATTATCCAGAAATAGCGCGTTCACTGGTTTCGAACAGCATATATGATGTGGTTTGTTATGGACACAACCATGAATTCAGCATAGAGAAGCAAGAACAAACACTTCTACTGAATCCAGGACCCGTCATGGGATTTAATCCTTCAACAGGGCTTGATGTGCCCGCTTCATTTATCATATACGACACGGAAGCACATAAAGCAGCAGGATATCAAATTGTGGAAAATGGGATTTTGTCCTTTCCCTGATTTATTTGGATCTAATACTCGACCAACTATTGTAATTGCTGTTGAATATTTTCCCATCTGGTTTTGCTTGTTGAAACAGTTGAAGAATTAATTGGATGAACAGATATCTCTTTACCCTTGTTTTGGTGTGCTACCTGTTGAGGACAGATGCCCTTGGCCAGAAAATAGGTGCTGAAATTAAAAGCCTAACATTGAATACAGTTGAGGAAGGTAAAGGAGATTACGACTTATTGTATCCTACCCAAGTGGTTGGGCGTCTAACATATGACGGTATCATTGTGCCGGTAATTTTGATGGATGGAGAAGATAACTGGCACAAAATCCCCCCAGAAGATAGAGTGATAAACGGACTTTCAAGTGATGATTTCAAGTATTACGCCTACTCACAAAATAAGAGTTTTTCACCTGTTTCGGCTCGTAGAATGGTGTCTTTTATGGAGGAAAGCAGTTATTTCATCGGATTTATCGCTGGATGTGATGGGCAAGATGTCAAACGACCATGTCTCATTCGAGATCACGCGGGAGGGATCGTATTAACCTGGCAGGATGCACCTGCTTTTTTTGAACAAGCAGAAACCATTGAGGCCAAAGATTTCCAGTACCATTCTCACATAGTAGATGCTTTTCTCAAAGCTGAAACAAACCACATAGCTGAAAACAAACATTATGAAAAGAACGGTCGATTCTATACGTATAATGGAGGTGTTCCCGTATATAAGCCCGAACGCGACAGCGCTTCGATCCAAATCACTTATTGGAAATCTGGAGCGCTCAAGGACTCCCTTTTTCTGTACGTAGTAAAAGCACGAAAGGAATACCCAAATCCTTGTAGAAAAAGTACACAGAACGGACTACTTATACAGAGCGGTGAAGAGGTAGTCTATATGCCTGACTATTATTTTGCAATTGAGTGTTCGAGTAAGGGGGCGGGTGCTCATTCTTTCCCAGTTGCAGCCTTCACGTTTAAGAATCGAGTATTTATCATGGAGGAGCAATACGGATATGAGGGAATGGATTTCGCCGTTGATGAAGTTATCCTAGGAAATTAATCTACACGTGATTCAAACGGTACCAAGAGGGAGCCAAGTAACTTCCGTTCTGAAATGTTGGGAATTGCGTAATAACAATTACATTTATATGTTTAACATAGAATACAGCAGAGGCGAGTATTGCATGTTGGCACAGCACGTTCACTACTATCGTTAAACAAATGCGGTTATGCTTCATTTTTGCAGCTAGCTTCCTTTTAGTTGCGATCCTATCTCAAGGGGCTTTGGCTCAAGAATCCGCCTATACACCTGATAGTGATCTAACTGACGGGAAAGAAATCATAGCCATCTACTTTGGAGCCACTTCTTGTGGCCCTTGCTATGATCCTGAACTAAAGAAAGACATCCAGGAACTGAAGACGCTGCTAAATAGGCATGCCAAGGAGATGGGTTATGCCTTTTCCATTACAGGAGCGGCGCTTGATTGGGAAGTCGTAGCTGGGTTCGAGTTTCTACAAGAGGTTGGGCCATTTGATGAAATTGTAGTTGGTAGGAATTGGGACAACCTTGCAGCGGTTGAATACCTATGGGCGGATCCATCTTCAATGCCAGCCATGCCTCAGATTGTACTGATTGAACGAGAAGGTCGCAAGGTGAATAATCGGAGGGAGTACTCCGAAAATGAAGTTGTTGCCCATCATGTAAGTGCAACAGTGATATCGCAATGGGTTGAAGCTGGTGCACCTTTGTGCTGGAAGATGAAGGAACAGAGTCCAACTAGTTGGACGAACTCCAATTGCAAATTTAAATAGTACTGCTTAGAGAGCGAAACACGAAGTGGAAAGTGGAGTGGAAACCACCTGAGTTCTAACATGTGAATCATTTCTAGTTATTGGCTAACGTCTCTTCTTCATTTCGTCCTTATCATTCACGAATTCAATGAAGCAATTAGTAGTACTGGCAAGCGCAGTTCTGTGCTGTAGTTATTTTTCTGGATGTGCATCGGTCTTTTCTGATTACCAGAGTGCTAAACTGGCAGGAACGGGTAAGGTGGAAGTTACACCGTCTTTTTCTTCCGTATTTATGCTAGTTAATGGGGAAAATGACCATACTCAGAATAATTTAGGTGGCGAGATTGCTGTTGGCGTTCACAAACGTGTTGATGTCCGTATCGGCTATATGTACCTTGATACAGAAGGGGCTGGAGGATTTAATGTTGTTGGGTTTGGCCCTAAGATAAGTCTCGATCCGGATAAAGTAGCTTTGTACCTACCGATAGGTTTTGCCTTCAACGATAGCTTTGAACCAGCAGAAAACTGGGAGCTGCACCCCACACTTTTGTTTACAGAAACGATTAACGATCTGGTTGAAATCACCCCTTCGGTTAAAGTGCTCATTCCCCTAACAAATTCCAATAATGAGGTGATGATAGCTTTTAATGTAGGCGCTGGACTTGGGAATTATGAGGGCTCATTTATAGTACGGCCAGAATTAGGGGTATTGACAAGGCCAGGTGAAAGGGGCATTTACTGGGCGGGAGGAGTTGGCGTCACACTTAAATTGCCTTCCTGAGCGCGAAGAGCGAAGTGGAAAAGTGAATTTGTTCACAGAAATTGGAGGCCTCAATTGATGGTACCATGAAGCAATTGACTCGCCTCCTTAAACTTCTGTCAAGTGTATACTGAGCCTATATCTACTTCACCAAAACGAGGCGCCTCGTAGCATTGAAGTATTCACCGTTTACCCTGATAAAGTACACACCATCAGGAAGCCTACCGCTCTCAAATCGAAAAGCATGTTTTACACCGGAAGCCAGTATACCTTCTTTTAGATCTGCGACTTGTTGCCCGGATATATTATACACACGGATACGAACGTGTTGAGTGATATCGACGGTTAAGTAGAATTCTGTTTCGTAGGACAGTGGATTAGGAAATGGGGGCGAGAGCACATAACCATTCGCATCCTCAGCAAAGGGGAGATCCGGTTCTACAGGCAAGGAGAAGGTAGGTGTTTCTTCTGCCTGAACGTCTACTTCAGGCTCAATTGGAGAATATTTCCTCACACGAATGTAGTCTATCCATGTCTCGGCATCCCGCATGAAGAAGGTATCGGGAGAACTTACAAAAAAACCAATATTCCCACCGCTAACCCCTTGATATGATTCGGATTCTTCAAACAACTCTCCGTTTTCATTGCGGGACAAAACACCGCCATCTCTTACGATAAACTGATCCGAAAACCACTGCAACGTCTTTGGATTCCTTATCACATCTCCATCCTGAAACGACCGAGACGTTGTTCTTGGAGGGAATTTATAATTGCCTGTATATAAAGCAGATTCATAGCCACTAAAAACCACATATCCAAGAGAAGAAAATGTACATGACTCCAACCCGCATTTCCCATAGTAAAGATTGGTATAATAATGGTCTTCCGGAGATAGCAGCATGTGGACATCTATTACCTTAGATCCTTCGAATTCAGTTTTGGAAAACAAGTCAATCCGGCTCCCGACTGCTGCACCGGGCCTGAACAACTTCAACAGACCATTCTCTATAGTAATCGCTCCCTGGTTTTGCGTGATAATCCAGGTATTCATATCCAGGGTTTCTCCCTCAAAGTCGTCATACAGGTCAAACGTTGCTGGCCCATTACTACGATCATCTGCAAGAGGATTGCCATAATACATATAGATGGTAACACTACCACTTGCGGGAATAGTGGGTACGTTGACCCAGATCCGGCTCTCACCGTTCTGGTTAAAGAACTCAGTCCAGTGGTTCAAATCCGGTTCGCGTGAGCCGGTGGAGTCGGTTGAAAACCGGATGTCCGAGCCATCTACATTGGCATGTGCATAATTGAACTCCCCCTGTTTCAGAGCAACAAGTACTTGATATTCTTCCAGTGCCGTTCCCACAGCCTGAATATTGATGGCACGTTTGTACAACCAGCCATTTGGCGATGCGTGTACAAAACATGCCGTACAAACAAACAAACAAAACAAACTGCACGTCCGAATTAAAGCTGCATACATGACAAAAGAAGAGAGTTGATCAATGTATATCTCCTCTCAGGATAAGGTAATATCGAAAAGCAAAGCAACTGCACTACCTGCATTAGCAGCAACGCGCTGAAAATTGCGAACTAACAAATACATTTATACGTTAAGTTTAGAGGCTAGAAGATGGGGAATCGCATGTTGGCACGGCACATTCACTATTCTTGATAAATAAATGCGGTTACGCTTCATTTTTGTAGCTCCCTTCCAACCTGATCGATTTACTTACAGTTGATTTTAATCATGTGGCACCACGCACGTATTTTGTTGAGTTTGCTCGTTTGCATTCTTCTTTTGCCGATGTCCAATGCATTTAGCCAAGTCATTGAGGCTGACATGGAGCAACGAACATCCACAGATATGAATGGTGCTTCTATTCTTCCCTTAAAAAAAGCGCCTCGTGAAAAGATTGTTCTACCGCCTGTCGATACAACAGGGGCCTTCTATCTGAGTATTTTTTATAGTTGGGACGTTGAAGGGAATGAGATAGTAACCGCGCTCGTTTTGCCAGGTGATAAAGGTGAAACTATATTCGTTGATCTAAACAATGACGAGGATCTCAGCAATGATGGAGAACCCATAATTTTCCCTCATGATCAAAATGAAATCATTTTTTATCTTTACTCAGAGAGTACCCCTCAGCAGCGCACAGGGCGCTTCTTACAACGCATCCCCCAGTTTGCACTAGATGATTCTACGGCATTCAACTTCATGGATGCGTCCGGCAATTTAAAGGAATCTTATGCTAAGTTCTGGAAGACTCATCATCCCGGTTTTGAGGGAGCTAAGGGGACATATTTCTTTGACGGCTATGTTGATTTAAGCCGGGGGCATGTGCAAATCGGCAATGAAAAATATGCAATTGGTTTACACGATTATAATCAAAATGGCCGCTTCGATGATGTAGTTGGGACGCGAGATCCAAGGTCATCGGATCGATTAATGATTGACCTTGGAAAGGATGGATCTCTGAATCCAATGTCTACAACAGAGATTTTTAAACTCGATGATGTATTCAAGATCAACGGGCAGAACTACAAACTACAGCATGTCGACCCATATGGAGCCCGGGTTGTACTGGCAAAAACAAATGAGCCGCTAACCAATTACTTTGTCCAGGAGTTTGAGGAGAAGCAAGAAGAATATGGATTTGTACAGAAGGGACGAATAGGTGAAAACATCTGGAGTATGATTCTAACTCCTTTAAATGGAGTACCTATCCCAATGCGCTCTTTGAAAGGGCAGTACATACTTCTAAATTTCTGGGGTGAATGGTGTGCACCTTGCATAGAAGAAATACCTGCCCTGATACAGAGTAGAGATAATTGGACGGATAAACTAACAATTATCGGTATGCTAAATACCTATAATCTTAAAGAAGCTGAGGCATTGATAGAAGAAAAATCAATGGATTGGCCGCATATTCTCACAAACGAGCACCTGGTTGAACAGTTTAAAGTCAATAGCTATCCAACAAATATTCTCATTTTGCCTGATGGGGAGACCTTCGTGCAAACAGGCCAGATGAGTACAGCTTTTATCGATAACCAGATCAATTAGTCCGGGTCACAATTTCTGATCGGGGATCTACATTGCACTGGCTCTACCTATATTGCTTTTTCATCCAGCTATAACTATTCCTTATCGATGTTTGAGTGAATATCTGTTGTCTGTGTCGTCATGTTTTCTATTATATCTAGTGAAGCGCCCTTAACTGTGAATCTGGTTTCTAAGGACTGAAAGTTGAGTACTGTTTGATTACAGTAATAGAATACCAACGGTAGCAGGCTTCTTCTCGACTTTTGCTACCAATCTTTTGACACTACACGCCAAGAGTCGAGCTGTAGTGGGAGTGATTATTCCTTATTTCAATAAACCATGAACCTTTCAAAACCCTGATTCATAGTTTTCAACGGTGACGGATTAAACCCAACGTCCCAACTAAAATTACCGGATCATATTACTACAAAAGCTCTAGGACCAGTTTTCTTAAGAGGGCAAGCAGTTGCAATCCCATTAGTAGGTCTTTTTTAGCTTAGCGGCGTGTGAGGAATTTTCCTACACCCTGTCTAATTCTTTAACCTACAGGTGCCTTACAACTCTTTTCTTATTTCTCATTTGAGCAAAGTAACAGCTCATAGTTCAGGAACGTTTTATCATTCTAAAGGGGCAATTTGGCTCGATTAATAATCTTCATTCTGCTTTTGTCAACAGTAAGTGACCTGGCAGTTGCCCAGCAGGGATCACATGACAGCAGTAGATATCTCAAACTTTACGGGGCCTATTTGGAGGGTAAAGATCGATTGAATCACGGCTTCCTGTTCCAGGGTCCTGATGTGACCATCGAATACGGATTCGAAAAAAATTCTGAGCATTTTATTTGGGGCTATTCGTTTGGACTAGGGGGTGGAGGAAAGCTGATTGCTGATTCGTGGAGTTTTAGATGGGAGATTGCCCCTATCAACGCTTACTATCTGTTTCATGCAGGAAACATTGCCGGCAACTCATTTCTTGTAGGCCCCTATCTCTCTGCTAATTACAACGTTCAAAACTACCCCGATATGCATACCGGGTACCTGGGGTGGTTAACTTCATATACGTTAGGCATTCACCTCGTGGGCAGTACAAACATTGCCAATAAGGACATTGCTTTCAGGGTGCAGAGTAGCGTAGCCAGTCTGGTCAGTCGTCCTCAGGTTAATCGAGACCTGTATTTTTTCTCCGTATCATTTGCGGATGTCTTTTCAGATGTGCATAGTAATTTTCGATTGGCTTCATTCGACTCTTTTTTTCAGGGTCAATTTGAAATTGAAATGCCAATCAGAAATCGTAGATCGCTCTCCTATATAGTGAATTACGACCGATACACGAGTGAACCAGCCTATCAACAAGTATCCCATGCATTGGCTTACACATGGTTGTTTGGAGGTGAAAAATGAGAGGTGTATCCTTACTTCTTTGGGTTATGGTTTCAGTATTCGTGTTTTCAGGATGTCTTTCCTCTGATCATCCCTTCGTCCCTTTTGAGACGTATCAGCCTAGATCGATTGATGACGGATGGGTCGTTTCAACTCCAGGGGAAGAAGGGGTTGATCCTATCGCGTTAACTGAATTCTATGAACGAGTCCACAGTAACCAAGATCTATGGCAACTACGCAGTCTTCTGGTTATAAAGAATGGGCGGCTAGTGGCTGAGTCCTACCTGAAAGATGAAAACGATCTCTTCGAGCGGCGTCCCATCTGGTCATGTACCAAACAAGTTCTTGCGGTGCTTGTTGGAATCGGCCTTGAAGAAGGGTTGATCAATTCTCTGTCCGATCCAATATCAGACTATTTACCTGAAATGGTTCAGCTCTATCCAGAAAAGGCAGGGATAACGATTGAAGACTTGCTCACAATGCAGTCTGGGATTGATTTCGATGAAGATGCAGATGCGTCACAACTTATCCAACGTAGGCCGGACAATACAATCCAGTACATTCTCGATTTGCCCATGGCGTTCACCCCTGGGGATAGATTTAGTTACAACAGCGGCAACTCACATCTGATAGCTTCAGCCTTACAAAATGCCGCAGGCCGTCCGACGGATGAGTGGGCCGATGACATATTGTTCTCTAAGATTGGGTTCAGCAACTACACCTGGCTTCGGTACGATGAGTACAGTTTCGGGGGATGGGGAATTGCGACTACGCCACGCGAGCTTGCAAAGGTGGCCCACCTTGTACTGAATCAGGGGATGTTGGATAACGAGCAGGTCGTAACAAGTGCCTGGATCAATCAGATGCTTGAGCCTCATATAACAAATACCGGGAATCCGGATGTTGCTTTTGGATATCACTGGTGGATGAAATCAAATTTGACAGCCTATTACATGGCAGGAAGTGGAGGCCAGTATGCCATTATCTACCCAGAAAAAGAACTGATCGTCGTTGCCATGTCGGAGCATGATACGGATGGTGAACTTGAGCTTGAACCAGCTGAATTCTTCGAACTTGCTGACCACGTAGCTTCTATCTCAAACTAAATGCTGTGCCATTACCAACCAGGTTCTCAAGCCAGCATGCATGACACGAAGTCATTTTATCTATCCAATAAACGAGAAGAGTAGAATTCACCATTAAGGATGTGAAACGCTTTTATATTCAACTAACCAATCCCTATCCTCCCGACCTGGAGATTAAAAGGAACCTTTGGTTCGGCTTAGGGCTGGCTGTATTTGTGGTTCTTTTTACATTGCAATTCTCGTCTATCACTCCTGAAAATGTTGGGCCTCGAAATTGGGTGCTATACAGTGCAGCCTTCGGCTGTCTATGCTTTGTCATATTTATACTGAATCTAGTTGTCATGCCTCGTCTTTTCCCTTCTTTTTTTGATGAGTCAAACTGGAAGGTATACAGGGAAATATCTTTTGCTGTTTGGAATTTCTTGACCATAGCAATGGGTAATGCTGCATTGGTTTATGGTTTAGGGCTAGCTGAGCTTAGTTTTAAAACTTTTTTGGTACAGCTATGCAGTACGGTGTTTATCGGAAGCATTCCGCTTTCCATTTACGTTCTTATCACTCACAATCAGTTGCTCAAGAAAAATCTTCAAGAAGCAGCAAAGTTAAATGAAATTATTTCTTCGCAAAGGGATGATGACGCTGCTCAAGGAGATGTTATAACCTTGAGACCTCAGGCTGATGAGGTATATCGGGTTGATGTTGATAATATCCTTTACGCTGTGTCAGAGAAGAACTATGTTCGCGTAGTGGAAGATGAAGGGCATCAGACACAGGATATTGTTATTCGTAGTACATTAAGCGCTCTCCAGGAATCTCTATCTCATTATCCATTCTTGCTACGGTGTCATCGGGCTTTCATTGTGAATACAAAGCGCATAAAAACGATCCGGGGTAATGCGCAAGGATACAAATTGTTGTTAGAAGGAAGCAATGAACTCGTGCCTGTGTCTAGAAAATACACCCACCATTTCAAACAATTCTTGGAGTCCAGGACTGTGTGAACACGTCTTCTAGACAACCCAATAATTCCACATCATGAGTCACCTGGGACAAATATCCCTGAAGGACGGACATCTATCCCTAATCTGAATCTGCCCATAAAAGTCAGCGTACGGCCAGAAAAAGCCCAAAGGGGCTCTTTCACAAGAACACTGTTTGCTAACTGAGCAGAATCATGAAATACATTATTCTTTCAGCACTGACGCTGATTATGGCTATTCCAGCCATCGGACAAAACGCAAGCCAAGAAGATGTAGGCGGCTTTGGAGGTCCTGAGATTGCTTTTTCAACCGTTAACGATAGAAGTGCCATATTTATTGGTGGTCGCGGAGCAAAGCGTGCTGGTAAGCACTGGAGTATTGGAGGAGGAGGATATGGCCTTGCTTCAAGTATTGAGGTAATTGACTCCCGAGAGGAGCGAGCTATCGGATTGGGGTATGGCGGATTAATCGTCGAATACTTTGTTCTTCCGAACAGGCCGCTTCAGCTATCAATCGTGTCGCTTATCGGTGGCGGAGGAGTAGATATTAAGGAGGAAAAGGGAAAAGCCTTCTTCGTCTTTGAGCCAGGGCTAGAGATAGGATATAGCCCCGCCACACCATTCCGATTGGGTCTTGGAATTTCTTACCGCATGACGCAAGAAGCTCACATTCAAAGGCTCTCAGACCGGGATTTCTCTGGATTGTCGTGGCGCATCACATTCCGTTTTGGGGCCTTTTAATACTGGTCAAATAGCACACTAATAACTCCATCTATAAAAGGATAGAACCATGAAAAATACATTATACATACTTCTTTTAACCGTAATATTTACCACCTTTGGCTGTTCTGAAAGCTCACCCACTGAAGTTGAGAAACCGGATATTGGTGTGGTTGGTGATGCCAATCTACCGGAGATCCTTGAATACATACGTCATGAACATGGAATCCCTGCATTAGGTGCTGTTGTAATCCATAGTGGTCAAATTGTGGACATGGGAGTAGCTGGTATTCGAGCTAAAGGACATGACGATCGTGTTTCCCTCAATGATCAATGGCACTTTGGCTCGCTAACAAAAAGCATGACATCTACTTTAGCCGGTGTTTTGGTTGATAAGGGCATAATAACCTGGGACCTGACAGTGGAGGAGGTATTTACAGATTTTGGCAATGTTCGTCCCGAATATAATGATGTTCGTCTTGATGAACTGCTTTCTCATACAGCTGCAATCACGCAAAGTATACCTGATTTCGAGTCATACATTTTCTCATCCGATCCACTTGTACAGCAGCGATTGCGTTTATCCGCGGATGCGCTCGCTCTTGCTCCTGAAGCATCTCGTGGTACGTATTTATACAGCAACTCAGGATACATTATTGCAGGTGCCATGATGGAAGTTGTCACTGGAATGTCTTGGGAAGCGCTCATGAAAGAGCATGTATTCGATCCTTTAGGTATGAGTAACACGGGATTTGGAGCTCCAGGTACGCCCGGTAGAACAGACACACCATGGGGTCATTGGTATGAAAGCGGCTCATACACAAGCATCGATCCGGGTTCCTTTGAGGCAGACAACCCCGCCGTTGTAGGCCCCGCAGGCCGGGTACATAGCACACTCTCCGATATGGGGACATATATGGCGGACCACCTTGCAGGAGCACTGGGGCAGGATGGATTATTACCAACTGATTTGTACACCAAACTTCATACTCCGATGCCTGGAAATCAGTATGCACTTGGGTGGATAGCTACAAATGGTGTGCTTGTGCACGACGGAAGCAATGACCGATGGCTTGCTCAACTCATCGTCGTACCGGCCGAGGACTTGGCGCTATTGGTGGTAGCGAATGCAGCCGAACAACCAGCAGCAGAAGCGCTCCAAAATGCGCTAGAGAACATTCAGCAACGGATAGAAGCAGCTAATTAGAAATGGGCGAACCACTAGTGTGCTGGTAACTCTCATCATGTACCAGCACACTAGATGGTTAAGATCGATCATTTTGAAATACAGGCTCGGCCTCGTGGTCCAGAACCGGCTTTGCCCGGCTTCGCTGCAGTTAATTGGTTGGATATTGTGGTAAGCTGGTCGTCCAGATGTCCCGAAACAACTTCCAGTTATCCTGTTCGTATTTCCAGATCACGATGCCCTTGCCGCGATCTATCAACTGATCCCCATCACCAAGCATGGTGTAGTGACTCATCTCGATAGCCGTATCGCCATGCTGCTCGATGGTGATGACATCTAGCTTCAGTTGCTTGATGCCCATATCGATAGCCTCTTGCCAGAAGGCCTGGATTTCTTCTTTTCCATTGATGAAGTCTAATCCAGGTGGAAGCAACATGCCGCCATCGCTATAGCAATCGGCAATATCGGTCGCCTTACCCGTTGCAAAAGCGTGCTCAATATGCTGTATGAGTGCATCAATGTTCGAGTGAATATCTGTTGTCTGTGTCGTCATGTTTCCTATAATATTAGTGAAGCGCCCTTAACTGTGAATCTGGTTTCTAAGGACTGAAAGTTGAGTACTGTTTGATTACAGTAATAGAATACCAACGGCACCAGGCCACTTCTCGACATTAGCTGCCAATCTTTTGACACCACACGCCAAGAGTTAAGCCGTCGTAGACTATACCGGAATAAGCGCAAATGGCGAAATCCCCTTAGGAGCGGAGAAAAAGAATTGATTTACTCACTACAATTTTTACATTTATATGGGCGTGGCACCTCTTAAACACATCACCTTTGGTATTTGACATGAAAACCTTACGCGTATCAGTTGGGTTATTTTTATTGGTCGCTTTTGCGGCACCTTTACAAGGATATACCTATTCGAATGATTTATTCTCGTTTGGAAATGATCTCGACAAACTCGAAGTAGGGCTGAGCTATGGGGCTGTCATTGAGTTGCTTGGTCAAGCAGACGAAAAAAAGGTAGAAGACGGCCTGGGAATAAGCTTGACCTATAACACAGGTATATACGCTGGTGTGCACTTAGGATTTGAAAGTGAAGGGGAGGAGTCCAGGCTTATTAGCATCCTATTCTTCGACTCTTTTGGTATGAAGACAGAGTCTGGAATTGGACTAGGAATGCAAAAGGAAGAAGTGCGAGCCTTGATTGGAGGACCTCTTTTCGATGCGACCATGACTACCCGTACATGGGAAAGCTACTATGAGAACGGATTTGTTATTCATGTTGAGTATGACTCAGAAGGTACAGTGACAAATCTCTATAAGATAGATCGTTCTCGAATTAAGCTGCCGTCGGATTGATTATTCATTTATTTCAACCAGCCCTATACCTTTCAAAACCCTGATTCATTACCAGGCATTTCATCGGGGCACAGATATTCGGCATCTGTGACAAAGGCACAACTGGGACTGAACCTTACTGATATTCGGTAACCTGCCCCAATGAAACCGAGGCCATTCTCTACATTTTGGAGGACGGTTGGATGAGAGAGCAGATTGGGGTCAAGCACCCCGAAGGGAGGGTCCCACTCTTCATCCCCTATGATGAGATCGATCTGAACTTGGTTCAGTACCCAGTAGAAAGGACTGATCCCTTTACCAGTCGGGAAATCGAGATTGTAAAAATTCTGGACAAATAAACGATCCACCCACACATTGACCGGGATTTCCCATCCGTTTTCAATCGGCATCTCTGCCCGGTGATGAGGAAGCGAATAGGCGCGATTTGGGGAGCCAGCTCCCATGAAGCGCACATTGTACGTTACATCGGGCTTCAACACGCGAATACGGTCACCTTCTACGATGAATCGCAGAATGGCTTCGTTTATTGCAGGTAGGATGATCTCTTCCGTGCGGATCGTCACCTCGGGCGGTATGCGGACATCGGCGTAGCTGGTGGCCCCGTCTGAAAGACGCACAGCCCGGACTCGATAGGTATGTTCATAGACCGGCTTGAAGGGCGCTTTGAATACAAGATCTTGTTGCCCGTTGGCAGCCGTGTCGATAGTGTCGGTCCACACAATTTCTTCCCCCGTTTCGAGGTCCAGAGACGTAAAGTGGATGCCCTGGGGCACGTCCTGGTCCAGGCGAGGGAATTCGTCGAGAGGATATAAGCGCACGTACTGGGTATCGAGATCGGGGCTTAAGAGTCCGTAGAGGGTGAACGGCTGTGGAAAATCGTCGCGCAGGAGCAAATCTTCATTGCACCCTGCAAAGAAAAGCGTCAGGAGAATACTTATCAAAAAGAAGAGGTAGAGCTGGGGTGCTCGCATCGGCTAGAAGGGTTTCTAGTTTCTGACCAGAACATGACTCTAAAAATAGCTGAATTTGAAATAATAAAAGGGTCATTTCCTGGTGAACTTAGAAGAGTTTACGCACTGGATTACGAAAGATTGAACAAGATAGCCTGCTTACCATCGCCAAAGATGCTTGGTAAAGGATTGTGTGTACCTCAAACGAAATTGAAATCCTGAATAGTTGTCCCTACATTCAATTGTTAATGATGGCCTGGCGGGCAGCAGACGCAGGTCATTTCGAGGGTTTCAGGAGGCTTGGGCATTGAATTGAAAAAGCAACTCTACATTTTAGTTGGGCCAAAGGGTTCAGGGAAAACGACCATAGGAACGATCGTTGATCGAGAGACCAATATTTCTTTCCTACGTGTTGAGCCTATCTGGTTGGCCCTGGAAGAAGGAGAAAATGGTTGGGAGAAAGTTAGAGAGGAAATTGATCGCATGTTTGAAGCAAGAGATCAATTGATGATTGAAAGCCTTGGCGCTGGTGAAGGATTTAAGGGTTTTTACAATGAATTGTCAAAACAGTATGGTATAAAATTCATCAAGATTCATGCTGAGCTGGATACGTGTCTTGAGAGAGTCCGAAATCGAGATAGTGCCGATCATATTCCTATTTCGGACGACAAAGTGCAGGAATACAACGCTATTGCATCCAAAGTGAGTTGGCCATGGGCTGCAACCATCGATAACGAACGTATAGCTACAGTATCTGAGATACTATCCGTTATAGAACGGCTTGATCAAATTGAAAAAGATGAATAAAGAGCCGCACTGCGAGGGCAACTGGCCAGGGACTGAATGATGTGGTAGGGAATGGCGTATAGATGCGGAAGCTAATATTTTGTAGCCAGGGGAAGCAGGGTGTGTAATTGTGAACTGCTGAGCTGGGTTTTTCTTTCTACAGGAATTTGTTATTTTTCCTTCTCAGGGCCAGGATGTGAACGAATTCAGCTGAGCTCTCTTATCTCTTAATATTTTCTACTCTTCTTGTTTAAACAATTAGCTTTCCTATTACTCGCGTTGTGTTTGCTCTCGTGTGATCGCGATGGCTTTGTAAATGAGGAAGCGCTGTTATCGGAGCTCCAAAGAAGTGATAGCACCTTTTTGCAGATTCCACCCCGTGTCGATCCAGAAATCGAAATGCCTCTTCCTTCATCCACTGAGGACACAATCATTGTGAAACTTGAATTGCAGGAAGGATGGGGTCCATTTCAGGGTTCAATGGCGATTAACAGAGTGTTTCCAGTAAAACCTGGAATGGCCGAGCTTGACCCGTCAACTCTTGATGCATTGCAGAATAACCCCTGGAAAGACGTCTATGAAACGGTTCGTGGAATTCCTGACACGTTGACAAATGTCAGAATCGTACAGGAGAGTATGCAGCTAGAGCAGGCAGTGAATCATGGCTATAGAGCTGGGTTGATGGATGAGGGGTTTGCCATGGGGTGGTTTAGAGAACGTGAACCCCCTTCTTACCTCACTAACCAATATGTTGATCAATGGGTATCGGTTCTTATTGGCGAAACAAGCTCAAACATCGTTGTTATCTTTGATACAAATAATGACGAAAGTTTTGAGGGTGAGCAACCTCTTCTCTTACCTCGGATGCCTTCTTCATACAACTTGTTGAGCGCTGAAGGGTGGGATGCGTTGCCTGGTGTGCGTGTTTCGTATGAGTATTTTGATGGTTCTTTTATCAGACAGGGCCAGAGTTATTTAAAGATAAATCCATATCATGCCCCTCAGGGAAGGGACGAATCTCAAGCAGCGGTAACTTCAGGAAGGGATGTATTGGCAGGCCCGAGTCAATTCTGGAAAGGGAATTTTGCCGTGAATGGACGCTCTTATGGTATTGCTTTGTCGAATAGCAATTATGGAGGGATGTTTAAAGGAGATCCTCTTCGAGGGCGAGTACATGCGATAATTGATTCGACTGAAGATAATGGTTTCTACCTGAAAGAAGGTGGTAATGCCGTGTTGGATGTTGGGGAGCCTATTATCCTACGTGGGGATACCTTTCATGTGGCTGACATAACGATGTACGGGGATGCCTTGATACTGGTGAAAGGCAAAGCAAAAAACGAAGCGAGTCGTCCACCATACAAGGGACAAGTAGTTCGGGATTTTAGTGCAGTAACGATAGCCGGAGATTCTCTGAAATTATTTGAGTACCTGGCCAGTGGCGAAAAATATATTCTATTAGACTTTTGGGGTAGTTGGTGCGGCCCATGCCTGGTTGAATTTCCCAAATTAAAAGAGGTACAGAACCAGTATGATGATCGACTATCACTAATTGGTATTGCCTTGGATGAGAAGGAAGCCCTGGCGCTTGCCGTGGAAGAGTATGAGGTGGATTGGCCGCAAATTCAGCAATCTAGTATGGCGAGCCCTATTATCAAGGAGTATCATGTATTTGGTTTTCCAACGTACTTCCTGATTGGCCCAGATAGTACGATTGTAGAAGCAGGTGACGCTTTACGCAGCGAGAATCTCAGTAATACGCTTGCAACTATATTGAATTAATACACGCTTAATCGTGTCGTGCATCAGCTTGGCAGCCAAAATACCCTGCACAAAATGCACCTAACATCCCAGAGGTACTGTTAGCAGCATGTTCTTAAATTATCTCAGAATAGCCCGCCGCAATCTAACGCGCCACATCGGTTATACCTTGATCAATTTAGGCGGGCTTGGTGCCTGTATGGCCTGCTGCCTGATTATCATTGTATTCATTAAGAATGAATTGTCATTCGATAAACATCATCAAGATGCAGATCGCATTTATCGGATTACTGTATCCATGAACATGGGCAACGCTGAAGTTCCAGTTATAGCCCCGGGCCTGTTGGGGCCAGCACTTGTTGAGTCCTGGTCCGGCGTAGAAGCCCAGGTCCGTATTCGTTGCATGGACGAGCCTGTTATAATCAAGAGTGGAGATAATCGCTTCCAAGAACCAGGGCAGTGTTTCTCCGAATCATCGATATTCAACATTTTCGATCTTTCGCTAAGCGAGGGAACCGCTCAAGACGCACTGGAGCATCCGAATAGCATTGTTTTATCACGTAAGCTGGCTGAGAAATATTTTGGTGATGATGATCCAATTGGACAACAGATAGAACTTGATGGCGAACATAGTTATGAAATAGTAGGAGTTCTGGACGCCCAGGAAAAACAGTCGCATTTATCGTTTGGGTTGCTAGCATCATTTTCCTCATTGACAGCAAATGATCCGCTCATTGAATCATGGGCAGATGGGGGCGCAAACCCATATGTGGTACTCTCGCCAGGCTATAGTCGTGAAGACCTGGAAACTCACCTGGATAGTCAATTAGAAACGTACATGGGCTATTTTGCAGAAGGAATGACAGCCCATGTGGAGCCTATAACGGAAATTTATTTTTCAGCATGGCCGGCAAGTTCTGGTGAGCTTCGCGGCAATATCGATTATGTATACTTATTCTCTGTTGTTGCTTTTCTCCTTCTCTCCATTGCCTGCATAAACTATATGAACATGGCCACTGCTCGGGCGCTTCAGCGAGCGCGAGAAGTGGGCGTTCGTAAGGCGATGGGAGCCTCAAAAAAGCAGTTGATTCATCAGTTTATGAGCGAATCCTTTGTGCTCTGCGGTTTTGCATTAGTTACAGCCTTTATACTCGCATGGCTTATGCTGCCTTCGTTTGGCGGTGTGGTTGGCCGTGAACTAACTGGAATTAATTTGCTCAGCCCGTTAACTCTTCTAGCGGCTGCCTTTTTAGGTATTGTGATCGCTCTGCTTGCAGGCAGCTATCCGGCTTTTCACCTTTCATCATTTGATCCCGTAGTGGTACTCAAGAGAAAAACAGGGTCATCCAAGTCGTCGGCTATCATCAGAAAAAGCTTGCTGATTGTGCAGTTTTCACTCTCGATGGGACTGGCAGCAAGCACGGTGGTGCTCTGGAATCAGCTCAGCTACATGCGCGGCCAAAACCTGGGATTTGATAAAGAGAATATCGTACTCGTTACGCCAACCGATGAGATCAAGGGGCAATACGAAACTTTTAAAAGTGAGCTACTTGCACTACCGGATGTGGTTGGCGTAACCACGGCTCCGCTCCCTGGACACGACTTTGTGTTAATAAGCACTCATCGCGTAGAAGATAATGATCATGAAACGGACGGTTTGTCTAAGGTCGAGACTTTTGATGTAGATTATGATTTTGTTGACCTAATGGATATTGATGTGCTAGCAGGTAGAAACTTTGCTCCTACTCTGCGTGGGGATGAGAACGGTTCTATACTCATTAATGAAGCGGCCGTCCGTTTTTTTGGGTGGGGTAGCCCAGAGAAGGCCTTGGGGAAATGGGTAAAGAGAAGAGTGAAACGAGATGGGAGGTGGGAAGAGCATACTTTTCACGTAGTTGGCGTATTGGAGGATTTTCAAAGTTGGACAATGAGAACGGCTCTCAGCCCTATTTTTATTTATCTGGCGAAGGATGAGGTAAAATGGTGGGGCAACGTAATCGTCAAGATCAATCCTTCCGATATTCCATTTACCTTATCAAATTTGGAGGAGGTTTGGGCCGAATTCGCACCTGATCGTGTTTTTGAATACTCATTCCTCGAGCAAGAGATTGACCTCTTTTACAGAGAAGATATTAGGCAAGGGAAGTTGCTTGGCATGTTCTCATTTCTCTCGGTTATCATTGCATCATTGGGCCTTTTTGGTTTAGCCGCGTTTATGATTGCACAGCGCACGAAAGAGATTGGGATTAGAAAGGTGCTAGGAGCAAATGTGCGAGACGTCTTGGGCATGCTTTGCAAAGAGTATGTAGTTCTCGTAGCATCAGCTTTTGTGATATCTAGTCCACTAACGTACATGATCATGCAACGCTGGCTCAGCCAGTTTGCTTATTCAGTGGGAATAGGGTGGGGCACGTTGGTTTTAGTAGGAATAGGTGCATTGGCCCTGTGCCTGATCACAGTAAGCTATCAATCGGCGCGGGCAGCGCTTGCAGACCCTGTCCATACATTAAAGCATGAATAGGAAGTTACGACAAATGGTGCGGAATAGAGGTTGGCTCATACGAAACTACTCCTAAAGCGCAGACTTACGAAATAAATTGCTCCATAAACCATAGGCAGCGTACCGATGTGTTCGTATTGTAAGAAGGTCAGCGTACTCCACGCGCCCTAGTATGGGCAGGATACGGAGGGCGCTGCATCACAACCCTACACATCTCTAACTATGGAGGAATCCAATGAGCACGTATACTAGCTTATCGATCTACGAACGGCTCTATGTCTCGAAAGAGACGATCGCCGTTGTCCAAAACGATCCAATTATTGCAGAAAAACTGCTTGAATTTGGGTACACGCCAGATCGCATCGCGATCGGCGAATCCTATCACGCCGATGCATTTAACACAACACAACAGCGTGAAGATCATTTCGGCAATCAATTGCTTGCTACAAAAGCACGCAATGAACTCTTCAGAAAACTTCGTGGTCAGTTTACAGCAGACCGCCGCATTGTGCGTGAAGTGTTGGATAAAGATCGTGCTTCATTCCAACAGTTCGGTTTGAACGCACAATTGGAATCCAACTACGAACGCCGGATCACGCAAGCTCAGCTTTTTTACCAGGAAGTGCTTGCTACAGAGTGGTTGCTCGAACAACTGCAATCTCAGTTTAATATCGATGCCGCCCTCATTAACCAGCGTATTGAGCAACTGCAATCCCTGGAGGAAGCGATGCAAGTGCAGCAGGTTCAACGAGCCGAAGCACAACTCATGACGCTTCGCAAACGAGAGGCCATGCGCAAGCTAGATCGTTGGATGGCCACATTGCTAACCGTAGCTCGCCGAGCCTTTCAAGATGACCCTAAACAGTTGGTTAAGCTTGGAATTACTGTAAAGAACGGATGAGCAAACACGATATAGTTGGTTCTACGGCACCCGGAAGGTATCCATCTTCCGGGTGCTTTTTTATTAGTCTCGCCGAAAACCTTCCTGGTCGATGCCACCCTTAGCCGCCGAAGACTCCCCTTTGCCCCGTCGATTGCCATCTTCAGTTGCCAAAGACTCCCATTTGCCCCGTCGAATGGGACGCTTAGTCGCCGAAGACTCCCATTTGCCCCGTCGAATGGGACGCTTAGTCGCCAAAGACTCCCATTTGCCTGGTCGAACGGGACGTTCAGTCGCCGAAGACTCCCATTTGCCTGGTCGAATGGGACGTTCAGTCGCCGAAGACTCCCATTTGCCTGGTCGAATGGGACGTTCAGTCACCGAAGACTCCCATTTGCCCGGTCGAATGGGACGCTCAGTCACCGAAGACTCCCGTTTTTAAAGTAGGCTATTGCCAATAAAACCAATCGACCTACCGTCAGTGCGGGATAAGGGAATGTTAGGATGTATCGAGAGCCAGTAGTCGGTCGTTCATGACGTGATCAGAAACGAACAAAGCGACTAACGAAGTAAATCCATGCAAGTCTGCAGATGCTCAAAATCACTCAAAGACCTGCTTGGATCCCAAATCAAGTTTGGGACGACAGTTCTTAAACATCACTGTGCTTTATCCATGGGTAATTGTGTCAAGCTAACCAACCAGAAACCAGAAACCAGAAACCAGAAACCAATCAGAAGCCCGCTTCTGATTGCTATCATCCATAAAAATTACATATATTTAAACAGTAATTCTCAAGAGCGCTCCCAACATTTGATTCTCTACAGGGAAAAGAATGTTCTCATTGTTCACATACGGTCCTTTCTTACTCTGGAGTTTGCATCTCTTCTGTTGCTCTATCCCCTTTGGATTGCACGAACATCAAGACCGTGCCGTCGATGGCTGTTTTGAGATGCAAAGAGAACAAACCTATCATGCGTTAGAGCCCCTGGAAAGCCCCATTGCTATTCCTGAGTCGATTATTTCTGTAGCTAGAGATGGTATTGCAGAACGTGTAGGGGGTGAATATGCAGACGCGTATTTCCATTTTGCCCCTGAATATTCATCGTTGCTCCTCCCGGAAGAGGGCTGCCTGGAAAATCCGGGCCTTTGTGACCCTTCCAATAGTCAGGAGCAGTATCGCATCCTTTTCTTTTTTCAGATACCAGGCAAAACATTTATCGATCAGCCTATCCTGATCGTGCTGGATGCGGATGGAGGACTCATTACTGAACTTGATCAGTTGAATGTCCCGCAATGCATCTATAATCCCGCTGAGTGCGAGTTTCCCGTTGATCAGACCAAGGCCGTATCTATAGCAAAAGCTGCAGGTCTTGAGAAGGGAAAGGCAGAATGGGTAACGCATTTTCTTTGGAATTACAAGTACAAAAGCTATGTATGGAGTGTGCGCAACTTGCTGGAACAAACGAGTAATGGAGAATCAGGAGAAAGTGTACTCATCGATGCCAACTCAGGGAAAGTCCTTGTGAATGGGCGCTGGGAATGTATGGTGGACTTTGTGGGGTATTAATGTACAGTTCAACATAACACACCTCTGTGTTATGCAAGCAAAATCACGAATTAACGTGATAGCACATATAGACAATAATTTGTATGTATGTGTCAGGTACCAGATGTATAACAAAACTCACTCTTATGTCACTGTTAAAGGTTACCAAAGCTAAGACAAAGGAAACGTGGCGGGGAAAAACGAAGATCGATCATTCGGAAAAAGGGAAAGAAGTTGTCATTAATACAGCCGATGTCCTTCGTATCGAAAAATTTGATACCGGATCTTGCATACATTTTCGCGACGGTGAGGAGCAAATTGTGTTTGAAACGTTGGATGAGCTCTCAACCCACCCGGAGCCCCAAGAAGAAGAGGCCGAAGAAGAAGAGTAGGGGCAGCGTCTCTGTACGATATCTATGCAATCGATCGATCTCATACGCGAGAATCTGAAGAAAAGCTCGGATCGCGTCCTGTTACGCATCGAAGAGATGCGTGACCACAGTATCGTATTTCCCACGCCCAAAGGCGGATGCCACACCCTGTGGGTTTTAGGGCACCTTGCTTACATCGAAGGGCTCGTGATCAATCAATTTATGCTAGGGGAGGCTAATCCTCTAGCTGATTGGGCAGCGTTGTTTGATGGGTCCGAGGTGAGTGGAGAGCTAAGTCATTTCCCACCCTTTGAAGAGGTCCTCGCTCGATGCCGTGACATGCGATCACGTACCCTAACGTTAATCGACTCACTGACCGAAGAGGATCTCGATAAAGAAAGCGCCCATACACCCGAGGGCTACGAAGAGACCTTTGGGACCTATCGCCATTGCCTCCAATACGTGGCCGACCACTGGTATATGCATCGCGGCCATCTCGCGGATGCCCGTCGGGCTTCAGGAGTGGACAGGATGTGGGTGTGATGCTTAGCTAAATTAGATTAGCGTTACTTAGCAAGTGGCTCGCCGAACTTTGTGTCGATCTTGATGCCTAGCTCTTTGAGAGTGCCGGTGGGCAGGGTGCCTCCGATCATTACGAAGACATAATCATTGGTGGTGGTTAATTGCTCTCCTTGTTGATTTGTGTAGCTTACGTGGTCCGTGTGGATGGTCTTTAGCTCTGTTGTGGGAAGGAATTCTACGCGATTCGATGCAAGCGCCTCTTTGAGTAGGTCTACATTACCCTGCTTAACCCGGGTAAACCGGTCCTTTCGATAACTGAGGCGGACGGTGTTGCCTGGCTGTTCAGACAATGCCAGGGCGCATTCAACCGCTGAATCGCCTCCGCCTACTACCATGATTTCATTATGTTGATACTGTTCAGGCTCTATCAATGAATACGCTACGTTAGACTGCTCTTCTCCTTCTATATCCAACTTCTTGGGCGTTCCTCTTCGGCCGATAGCGAGAATAACATGCGCGGCTTTATAGCGTCCTTTGTCGCTAACAACATCGAAGTATCCTGCCGCATTTTTGTGGGCATCGATAAAGGCTTCCCTTGTGTGAATAAAGGAACGCAAATTGGTTTTGTCGACGATATCATCCCACAGTTGAATCAAGTCTTCTTTGACGATGCTGCGGATTTTAAGCTTCCCATAACCGGGTACCTGGACAGGGTCTGTCATGACCATTTTTTTACGAGGATAATATCTTACTGTCCCCCCGATATCTTCTTTCTCGATGGTTAAAAACCGAAGCCCCTTCTCCTTTGCGTGCAACGATGCAGCCAGGCCTGCTGGACCGCAACCGACAATAAGAATATCGAGGATGTCAGGGTCATTCTGCTTTTTCATTGATGCTGTGATGCCATCCACGCACTGCTTGGCCTGCTCAAAAGCATTGCGTATCAATCCCATTCCGCCTAGTTCTCCCACTACAAACAGCCCTGGGACGTTTGTTTCAAAGTTTTCCTGGATGCGTGGTATATCAACACCACGTGTAGCCGTGCCTACCACCAGTTGAATAGCATCCATCGGGCAGACCCGCTCGCACAATCCGTGGCCAACGCATTTGTTTGGCTGGATTGAGAGCGCGGCTCCGTTTAACAAACCCAGCACATCCGTTTCAGGACAGGCAGCAACACAATTACCGGTACACATGCAGGCGTTTGGGTCGATGATCGGGTGCAGGGTATCGGGCTCTACTAGGCCTGCTTCAACAGCCTTTTCGAACTTAACCTCGACGGCTTTTTCCCGCCGGCGATGGATGATGAAATAGGGCACCACAAAGATGGCGACCAGGACCAGGGTGATGAGCAACGGTGAGATGTTCGCAATATCCATTAGAACCGGATTTGTAAGCTTGTTTGTAATGAGAGCGCCTCGGTGAACTGGCTTTGTTGAGCGCTGGCGCGCATGGTCCAGTACAATCTTTGGCTGAACGGAACGGAGGTCGACAATGTAATCCGATGCATATCAATGCGATTGGCCACATTCGGCGAAGAGGTTCGATAGAATGCGTAATCGGCACGGACATAGACCTTATTTAAACGCTTTGCAATCCCCCCGTTTAGATAAAGAGCATCTCCGAATTGCGATTCCCATCGGCTTGCTGATCCTGTGAATGAGAGTCCTAAGGGAGTAATGGGCCGGGTGTTAAAATAGCCGGTTACTGTTTGCCCTTCGTAGGATTGATTAAGGAAGCGCCGTGTATAGCTGCTTCCGATTGAAAAGAGGGGCCTGTGCAACGAGATACCCGCCCGGTATTGGTCCCTGCGGCTCATGAAAGGATTGAGCAGGTTTGTCATCCGATAGGGTTGCCGAATCGTATATGTGCCTTTAAGATCTACGTCTTTTCCAACGGACAAACGGCCTCCCAGGCGAAGGTGCGACACCATCCATTGCTGGGATAGGGGGTTGTAGTCGACTTGTATATCTTGCCTCAAGGAAAGAATCGAAACATCGATACGCTGCTCCAACGACGCATATTGATGTTTCATCAGATCCGTGGTAGGCTGAATTTCATTGTATGCAATCGCGCCCCGGTAGGACACTGGTTTACTGCGGTCTGTTTGGTAATGAGCAAACAGCGCATATCGGGGGAATTGAGTGGAAAAGCCCTCATTTGATCGTTCGGGCATAAAACCGACCGAACCACCTATACCGCGTCTTCTATTTCCATACAGGAAAGACACGCCATCCCAATAGCCGCCGCGTTGGGTCATTCGGTTATAGAACCGGCCAAACCGGACCGTACCGAACGGAAGCGGCTTTTCGAGGCTTAACTGATAGGCGCGAAATGAATTGTTAGGGGCAATCGGATTGCGGGATTGATACCGGTAATCACTCCGCAAATGAACATGCATTTTCATGTCTGAAGGCAGATTCCGAATGGTCGTACTTAGGTTTACGGTAGGCGTTAGATACAACCTGGATGCGGCCGGCACAGTGCTTGAACGTACTCGTGTGGAGGACTGCAACGCCGAGAAATCAAGAATCAGACGGCCATCCACCTCTATTTTAGATCGGCTGCGGGGCCGGCGCGGTTCAGCGCGGGAGGCCACAGGCTGATCCATAATCGATCCTTGCTCTTGAGCGATAACTTCTTCTTCCACATTCGTGTCTGGCGCGGAGTCCAGAGTATCATTCCCCTTAATGACCCGCACCATCAACAACTGCCCTCGCGTAACAGGGAATGCATCCCCTGCAAATTGGACAATCGATTGTTTCCGAGCCGCAGCGATAACCAAAAAGCTTCTCTGTGCATCCGAATTCAACACCAACGTATCCCCCTTACCAATCCCCTGATCACTCCCCCCATCCAAATACACATTCTCCCCAGCCAACTGCGTCACCGTCAAAGCCAAAAGATCCGAATCCTGCCCCCAAACCACACTCAAATCAAGTTGCACCAGGGCTACGAGCAGCAGTACAACTAGTAAGCACTTATGAATACTCCTTGTTGGAAAAGCCAGCATTCTATCTGAATCCATAGTTTTCATTTTAAAAGCGAAATAACCAGAAACGAGAAACCAGAAACGAGAAACCAACCCGAATCCCCAATGGGATTCGGGTTGCTTTATTCACTCCCATCCGGATGGCAGCGCAAGCATGCGTTGAATTCATACACGTAGTCTCTCACATCATCATGTTCGTTGTTCATCTCAGGCTCAGTGTGTTCATGGCAGGCGCCAAGACAACTGAAGGAAGAGAAATTGCCGGGTTGGAGGTGACAGGATTGGCAGTTGGTCCACGTATTTCTGTGGTTACCACTAAAGATGGGGAAAAACTGCCGGTCGTGATCGAAGTCGACGTCGTCCCAGTCGTTCTGGTTGTGGCAGTCGAGGCACGTCGTCTGGATGCCGCTTCCGGCGTGTTCATCGTCGTAGTCGGCCTGGTGGCAACTGATACAGTCCTGGTTGTCGGCCGGATGAAAGATCAAGGAGTAATCAGGGATGTTATGGCAGGAGGCGCAGTTCGCTTGCTCATGAGCGCCCACAAGAGCAAAGCCCCCAGAGATGGCAAAGTGATCCAGTTCTTGCACTTCATCCCAGTCTTCCTGGTTGTGGCAATCGAGGCAAGTAATCGGGAAGCCTGTGCCTGCGTGTTCGTCGTCGTAGTCGGCCTGGTGGCAGCTGATACAGTCCTGGTTGTCTGCCGGATGGAAGATGAGGGAGTAATCCGGTGTATTATGGCATGATTCGCACGAGGCTCGCTCATGAGCGCCTACCAGGGCAAAGCCGCCGGAAATGGCAAAGTGATCGATGTCCTCAGGGTCATCCCAGGTATCGATCGTATGGCAATCGAGGCACGTAGTAGGGAAGCCGGTGCCTGCGTGCTCGTCGTCATAGTCGGCCTGGTGACAGCTGATACAATCCTGGTCGTTAAACGGCTGGTAGATGGTAGCGAGGTCGGGCGCTTCGTGGCATGAGGCGCAGGCAAGGCCTTCGTGCGCACCGAGCAAGTTGAACCCGTTTGAGGCCGTCAGGTGGTCGAACAAGGCGCCCTGCCATTGCAAGTCGGTATGACAAGACTCGCACTCCAGCGGGAAGCCGGCCGATACGTGATCAACAATGACAGATGCATTATAATCGTCCTCATGGCAGTCAACACACGCCGTCGGAAGGGGAGTGAAGGCCCCGTCGGTATCGTCTGTGTGGCAACTGATACAGGTGATTTGGCTATGCGCACCGGTCAAAGGGAAGTTGGTCCGGGCGTGTACACCAATGCCTTCTACCTCCTGGAACAGCGTGGTATTGTGGCAATCGATACATGTTTCTGAAAAGGCCCCCTGGTGCACATCGATATGGCAAACCGCGCAATCGGTAACGGAAGCTGTTGGCTCGTCAAACCGGTTATTCAAGTGGCACGAGCCGCATGACGCCGTAGTATGGCTACCCGTAAGGGCAAACCGGGTCTGCACATTGTGATCAAAGTCTGGTTCGTCCAATATAGGCGTCCATCCTTCTGTGCGATGGCAGGATGCACAGTCGATATCCAGAGACAAATCGCCGTGCGGGCTGAGGGAGGCGTTCTGAGCCGAGGCTTGTGCAGAAAGCCCCAATAGACCCAATACGAGTATGAGTAGCCGATATGAGTTCATATTACTGATCGCTATGGCAGTCCTGGCAGGCCGTGCCTAGTGGTTTAAATCGTATGAAAGGAGTGTCTCCAGGCTGTACTTCGTTTTGATGACAAGAAGCACAACTCACATCCACGTGTTCGCCAGTAAGAGGGAATTCTGTTTGATCGTGGTCGAATTCAGCGATATAGAAAGTCGACGTTGAGTGGCAACTGTTGCATGTCTCTCCTTCGAATTGATCTGCATGCGGGTTGTCTGGTTCATGACAAGAGATACACGTCGTGTCTAAATCCCGATAACGAACGATGTCAAAAGGAGTACCCAGCGTAGAATCAGCAACGTGGCATGACTCACACGTTGCTGACTCGTGCACGCCGGTTAGGGGGAAGTCGGTATCGTCATGATCAAACAGCGAGGCAACGAGCCAGTCGATGGATTCATGACAGGATTCACAGGTTGTCTCTATGCCCTCAGAGATAAACTGATCGCCATGGGGGCTATCTTCATTGTGGCAATCCTTACATGCTGTTTCTGCGATTTCGAAGTGAGGTTTTTCTTCAAAGTCAGGACGATGGCATCCACTACAGGGTGTTGCTATATGAGCTCCTGTGAGTTCGAACGTGGATGTTTCATTGTGTAGAGCGAAGTCAAAAGAAGACGGATACCAGGCATCTTCCCCATGGCATTGCTCACAAGATCCTGTACTCCAATCTTCCTCAAAAACCCCATCGTGATAATCAACATGGCAGGACGCGCAATTTTCGACTGGGATAATTGGGTAGCTATTGCCTCGTGTTGCTGCTGTGAAGGCAAGAGCAATCTCCGCATCGTTTCGAGCCGGTTTCCCATGACAGGAGTTGCATTCTAGGGAAGCATGGCTCCCAATCAAATCATATCCCGTACTGGAATGGTCGAAGTCCATGTTGGCCAGGTTGACTACGATATTCCACCCGTCCGTTTTGTGGCACGACTCACAATCAGCGCCGAAGGAGCCTTCGTGGACATCATCATGACAGGATTCACAGGTCGCAAAGTCCCTATCCACATACTGTACATAAGGATCTCCCAGAGGTGACTCTAACGTTGTATGGCAGCTTTCACACTCGACATCGATGTGCTTCCCAGTTAGGGCAAAACGAGCATCATCATGGTTGAAAAACGGCACTTCTTCCCAAGTCTCTGTATCGTGGCAGGTATTGCAATTCACCTCAGGGAATTGATCTTCGTGTGGAGTATCAGGAAGGTGACATCCAATGCATTCAGTTGCTGTACCGAGGAAGGTTTTTTCAAGAGAACCATGCTCTCCCTTAAACGCGATAACGTCTTCGGCTACGATGAAGTCAGGTTGGTGGCAGCTTCGGCAACTGGCTTCGGTATGTGATCCTGTTAGTTCGAACCCCGTCTCCTCGTGTTCGAAATTCAGGGTATCGAAGCGTACAGGGACAAACTCAACACCGAAGTGCTCTTTATGACAGGAGGCGCAATTTTGGTCAGAAACGGTCGCATGGAGCCCTGTGCCTGCATCGATCCGATTGGAAAGGGGGGTATGGCAATCAAGGCAGAGTGCGTTGTCTGAACTCCGATTTCCGAGGGTGTGGCATTGCGTACAGTTTTCTATACCCTCAAGGTCAGCATGCGCTCGGGTCAGCTTTCCTGGAGAAATAAGTTGGGCGTACCCCCCTTGATGGGAGAGTGCGAGAGCCAGCGCAAACCAGAGCAGCCATCGGATAATCATATGATTAAAGTGAGTACGCATTAAGGCTTAAGGAAGGACTTGAGTCGATCGATAGAGGACCCTGCCATTTCAGCGACTGCAAGGTCAGTAGATTGGGTTGCAACCTGGGTCCAAACCTGCCGGGCCTCTTCAATCTTAGCCTGGTTGGCATAGATGGCGCCTAGATTGTAGAGGCCCGATGGGTCATCGGGGAAATGGGTAAGCATAGACTCCATGGCCTTTTGCGCTTCCTCCCATCGTTTTAGTTGGGCCAGGTTCTGAGCGAGATCCAACCACGCCTGGCGATTTTCTGGATGCAACGCGAGGTAATGATTGAAGTACTTCGACGCTTCATTGGGTTGATGTGCATCTTGTAGCATTCTGGCAAGACGAACAACGTGCATCGTATCTTCTGGCGATTCGACTACGCGCATCCGAAGTGCATCGAGTTGCTGCGTGGTTGATCGCGTTACGTTTGACGCACTGGGAGAAAAATCAGGACTTAATGAAGCGGTGGACGCCTGGTTGTTATAAGAGGTGTAGCTTCCGTTGGATTGCGTAGATCCCTCGTTTATAGAAAACCAGATCACAACGAACAGGAAGAAGCCGGCGAGTAAATAAATAGAGTAAAACTGAGGGTGCTCTTTGAAGAATCGGATCATCTTAATGAGTGGCATATGCAGGGTTAAAAAATCCAGGTATATCCAAATGCGATGGCGACACCAATGTGTATGATGAGGGCAACAAGCATCACCAGGGCAAGAGGAATATGGAGGACGTGCCAATACCCAAATGCACGGATGAAGGGTTGCATGACCTGCGCACGAATTTGTAGGTGGGCATTGTCGACCAAAAGAGGGAGTGCCCATTGGCGTGCTTCATCCCCTACACCTCGGTGCTGTAAGGCGTTGTTGAAGCGTTGTTTTAAGGACCTTTTGCGGAGCTCAAAACCAATCGAACGAATCACAGAGCGGATAATGCCTCCAGACGGCTTTGTACTAATCGTTAGTGACTCGATGTACTCCACAGGCAATTGTGTTCTCTTTGAAATACGCTGGATCAGGCTGATCTGAGCTTGTTTGAGGACTTGAGGCGAGAGGAATTGTCCGTTTACTGTTTTGGGAATTCGGATATATACATACCGCCCAAAAATGCCGCTGCCGACTACAATCGCCATGCTCCAGAAAGAGACCGATGCGATATTACCGAACTTAAACGAGGTATGGAGTAAGACCAGGAAAGGGCCCAGCGTACACAGAAAGATGTGGAACGTCAGCCAATCACGAAGCTTTCCAAATCGATGCAGGACCTTCCAGCGTTTTCGAAGCATGTAGCTGAAGACGCCGACGATCATCATCAGTGTGCCGAGAATCCCCAGGCCCTGCCCAATGAGACCAGATGGTTTATAAAGTTCGTGTAATTCGATATACGGCCGCTCTGTAAATGGAGCCAAGTAATAGGCGAGGCCCTCTATCAAAGGCAGGCTGCCTATCCCTATCCATAGTGCATACAATAGAAAGGTAACTACCTTTCTTCGACCGGGTAATAAAATGTGATGTGTACTGGGGGAAATAGAATTGGTAGACAAACTAGCTGCTGGATTCAGACTCATGAAGATCATCCCCGTTGATTATCGATAGCATTGCTCAGACCTTCAAAAAATGGGTCTATTAACAGCTAGAACCATCACGTGAGGAGGGTACGTAATGGGGGAAGAATTATTTGATTTGTTTCTTGTTTCTCGTTTCTGGTTGTTTCCACGGTAAAACCCTGCTTTTCAACAAGAAACGAGAAACCAGAAACAAGAAACCAACCAAATAAACCGTCAGGTTTTATTTGGTTGTATTTAATACCGAATGCGGATAGAGGCGGAGGAGTAGAAGGGTGTTGTGAAGCGATTGGTGCGTGTTTGAATGGCGCTTTCCTCTTCAATCACCCAGTCAAAAACATTCTTGCGATCGAAGACGTTGAGAGCGGTTAAGCGGGCCTGGAGGCGAAAGCGGCCCACGTTCATGTTGTAAGAAAGGCCTATATCTACTTGGGAGAAGGCGGGTAGAATGTCTTGATTTGGTGATGTGAAAAGAGCTGGGGTATTATCTTGGGGCTGCGTATTGCTCGGTTCGAGGTAGTCGTAATAGGCTTGCCGGTAGGCCCATGATCGATTATAGATTCCTTCCCAGCGCAAGGTAGCAATCATGCCGTCGAACAGGCGGATCTGGGCGTTAGCATTCACCTGATGTGGGGCGTTCCAGGGCACTTGAACGTAGGCGCCATCGAAACGATCTGCTATGCGCCGGCGAGCCTGGCCGTACTCGTAGTGGGCCTGGATGCGGACCATGGGTATGTCGTACGTGACGGACAGCCCTGCGCCGTAGGCGTACCCCTCTGCATTCCGAATCCCGTTTTTAGATACATAATCAAGGACGGCCAATTGGGGTTGGTGCTTGTAATACCCTTCTGCACGTATCTGCCATGCTTCATCTGGGATGTACAAGAGGCCCACTGCAGCATGGTACGCTGTGGAGGCCCTGGTGTCCTGGCCAAGGGGAAGCCAGAACCGAAAGCCAGGCAGCAACGTGGATTGATTATAATCAGAGACGTCAAACTGGAAGATAAACTGACGATACAGTCCTGTTGCTGCATATACTGCCCATGCACCCCCAGCACCGTCAGGGATATCATGCCGTATAGAGAGCCGGGGCTCTGCATACAATCGTTTTTGTGAGGGCACATACGTGAATCGCGAGCCGGCTTTAAGCTGCGTCCGATCACTCAGCGCCATGTCGTCTTGCACGAAGGATTGGATGCGCGTTTTAGCTGGCCGGATTATGCTATGGCTAATCGGGTCTGCTTGGCCTGATGGATCGACGGACAACAAAAATTTACTTGCGGTGAAGATGGGTTCTAAGCCAACGGAGAGCGTATGCCTGGATCCCAATGCCATGTCAAATCCAGCCTTAATGCCTAGCTCGGAAATCTCATTAAAATCTTCTGCTTCGACTCCTTCTTCACCTTCCTGATCGGATTCCTCCTCGGTTGTGTCCCCTGGAGAAAAAGGAAAACGGTCTACAGGATGGCTTAGCCGGTAATCGCTTGACCACACGCCAAGGTGAGCAAATGTGCGGTGACCAACCACCCATTCGTATCGTGCTTGTTGCATTTGGTTGGTCCAGCGATAGTCCTCGTTCCCGGACTCGACTTGTTCAGGGGCAATAGATAGATCACCATCTCCAAATACATTACGCCCCTCATACAGGGAAAGATAAAGGCTTCTTTTTGTCCCCAGTCGAATCCGGGTGGCAGCGTGGATATCCGAGAACCGCACTTCCAGGTCAGCAGGGTTGACAGTTGTAGTGGTGCTATCATTTGCAGCGCCAGGGACGAGGCTGTCATAAACAAACGTGTTGGGCCGGCTCCATGCGAGCAATTGCTGCTCTATAGGGCCTGGTTGGAAGATGTCCCATAGCCCTAAACGGCCTGTAACCATCCAGGACATCTGAAGGGGTTCGAACCTGTTGATTTGCCCTTGCAGGCGCGCGTTAGCACTAAGGGGATCAATTTGGACATCCAGTATCGTTTCTCGATCAGTAGTGAGTTCATGCTCAATATCAATGACGCCCGCGAGGTAACTGCCCTCGGTAGCGTCAAAGCCGGCTTTATGAACGGTCACCTGGCTGAGGGCAAAGGGACTAAATGCACCGAAAAAACCGCCATTTCGGATCGGCACAAAAACGGGGATTCCGTCCAGTGCATACAGATGTTCTCCAGAATCACCTCCCTGCACGTGGATATCAGAAAAGGCTTCCCCACCGCCAACACCAACAATATCGTTTAGTGCTTCATGAGTAGAAGGGGTATGGCTCGGAGTAAGAATCAGTTCTTCTGCAGCAATCCTACGGGTTTCCAGTTTTTCAGAAGGTACCCGCTCCTGTAGACCATCGATTACGATCGGGGCAGAGATAAACGTACGTGGTTGCAAGTCCAAACGAATGGACGTCTCTTCACCAGCAGCCACGTACAGGGAGTCGTAGTAGTCTTCGTAGGCAACGTGGGTAACAATGATGGGGTGCAGCCCAGGGTTGAGTTGGCTTAGGGCGAATCGCCCGTCATTATTGGTGGCTGTACCCGTCTCTGCATAAGCCAATAGAATTGATGCATCTGGCAGCGGTTCTCCTGTTTGGGCGTCAAGGACAAGGCCGGCAAGTGCGCCGAATTTAGCCTCAGCCCGTGGGCGGTCTATAAGTACATACATGCCTGAGGAAAGCCTGTAAAAGTCAAGCTCTGTCCGCCGGAGCACGCACCGTAGTACGTCTTCAATAAGGCGATTCTCTATAGCACAAAAAGTGGTTTTGCCATCAACCATTTCAGACTCATAGAACAGGTTGATATCTGTCTCGTCGATCAGGACATCAAGGGCGTCAGACAGTGGAATCCCGTTGAGGATAAAGGTATAGGTTTGCTCGCTAGAAGGCGTATCTGGATCGCGATTCTGACTATACGCATCTCTTCCAGTCCACTCCAAGATGGAAGTGGAAAAGAGAGCGATTGTTAACGCAACAACACGTAATAAAAAAGGGAGGGCATTTAAGGGAGTATCATTCTTCAAATAACTCATACCCGTTTGATATCGGTCGGTACTGGAGGTTGAGTGCATGGCATAGGTTTTCCAGTACATTCTCAGCGGAAGTCGCAGGTCTATAAGCCAGAGTAACCTCCTTCTCTAGAAGTTGATTCACACGCAGTTCGACGTTAATGCCATACCGCCTCTCTATTTCCTCCAGTACAGAAATAAGCTTTTGGCCCTTGAATACCAATTCGCCCTTGCGCCAGGCGAGTAAATGGGTATCAGTATCCGCTTCAGACTCGATCAACTCAGTACCTTCTTGCCGTACCGCAATGGTTTGTCCAGGGGTCATCACGAGGGGCTCTTCAGAAAGCGTGCTTGCTGAAAGGCGAACGGACCCCGAGGTGAGCGTCACCACAGACTCTGGTTGCCATCCTGAAGGCCATGCTTTTACATTAAACGTGGTGCCGAGTACCTGAACGTTGGCATTAAAGGTTTCAACGATAAACGGTACGTCCGATTCAGTGACGTCAAAATAAGCCTCTCCGTTTAATGAAACCGAGCGGGTATCGGAGAAAAAGCGAGGATACGTAATCGATGAGCCGCTGTTTAACTCGATGGTGGAGCCGTCGGGCAGTTGTACCGAGGCTTGCTCGCCATAAGGCGCTGTTTTGACTACGGGTCTCAGCCATAACGCAATGCCTACAAGGAGAAGCATCATGCCTAATGCTGATCCCGCCCAAATGCGTGAGGTAAGTGTTCGCTTGGATCGGCGGATGGGTTGCCGATCTTGATTGAATAAGGGTTGTGATGGTGGTACAGGTTGGTTACTGGCCGCTTTAGCCAGGTTTTGCCACAAGGCATCGACTTGCTCGCTACGGATGTTAGGGATTTCATCTGCGTCTGCAGAGAGGCGCCACATGGTGCGTAGGGCCTCTTTTTCTTCCGGATCGACGTCCGAAAGAGCGTCTTCAAGTCGCTTATTCGTATCAGGTTTTTTCATGTCAGGTTACCCCTAATTGGTCGTATCGCCGTTTCAAGTGGCGAAGTGCGTGGACGATGTGGGTATCCACCGTCCTTTTTGATAGTCCCATGACTTCTCCAATTTCTCTATTGCTCATAGCGTGGTAGCGGCTCAGTATGAACGCTTCCGCCCGCCGTGGTGGTAGCTCTTTGACCCAGGCTTTTATGTAGGCTTTGAGTTGCCCGGTGTGTATTTCGTTTTCAACCAGGCTCTCTGTTACTTCTGTCGAGTTTTCCGTGACCAACTCGGTATCGTACATCATGCGGGACCGTTTTCGGTTTATATTTAAGGCTCGATTGCGAACCATGGTGTAGAGTAAGGCTTTGAGGGATACCTGGATTTCAAGCTCCATTCGTTTCTCCCATAGCTTCATAAATACGTCCTGCAAAACATCCAGGGCGAGGGCTTCGTCCTTGACAATTCTGTACACATAGCGGAGCAAGGGTTCATGCATACACTGAAAAATTTCAGCATACGCATCCTGGTCCGAATCCCTCAGGCGTTCGGCCAGCTTATCCAATCGAACTTGTTCGTCTATGTCCATTCCTACGGTACCACAAGTATAAAGCCTTGATCCTATGACACGCGTTAGAGTAGGGGTACGTAATTTGGTTTCGGGTTGAACCTCCAAGGAATGTCATCCTGCGCGAGCGTAGCGAGGAAGGATCTTTCTGAAACGCGATTTGAACATACGTTGATTACGGTTAAGTTGTGCTTGCCCAGATTCTTCGTCGCTCCGCTCCAACAGAAAGACAAGATTATAAATATCTGAGACTTCAATTACAGAGTAGTTAATTCCTGACCATTGCTTTTTTATAGGCCCTAAGATAGAATCTTCGTTTTTGCCGCGTTTTCGTCGACGAATAACACGTGGCTGATTGCTTATGACAAATAGGGGGCAAGATGGTTGGTCTATCGTTGGGGATCGTTATATGGCGATGTAGCCTAACTGCCTGTCGATTTACGTGAAACAGAATCTTCCTGCTGCGTACCTTGCCATCAATTGCTTGATCTTTGGTGTGTTGAAACCAGGCTCAAGTTGTGTGTGCTTTACATCTTCAATGAGGTAGTTGATATGCTTAGTTTTATCGGTCAGTTGGGTTCGTGGGGACCTGTTCTCCTTCTTCTTACATTAGCCAACCTGGTTCTCGTGATCAGGTATGGGGTGAAGTTGTTTGGAAAAGACCCTGATGCATCCGTTGATATAAACCTGATCATGATTGTAGCGATGCTGGTCCTTGCAATTGGTGCTTTTTCCCACTACTCAGGTTTATACAACGGATTACAGATTTATGGCAACATGAGCCCAGCAATGTTTGCAAAGGGATATGCTGTTTCATTAATTGCGATGATGTTCGGGTGTGTTGTTTTTATCTTTTCAACAATGTGCTGGTTAGGGCTTCGAATGCGGCTGCAACGAGTCACCAAAGCCACTAAAATCCAGAGTACCGTACATGCGTAGAGGCAAGCTCACATTCATAAGCGTATTCATTTTCCTGTTATGCATTGCAGGTCCTCGTACAACCGAGGCTCAGGAAGAGGTACACCGCATTCTTTTTGTCGGCAACAGTTACACGTATTTCAACAGTATGCCCCAATTGGTTGTAGCAATGGCAGAGCATACGATGCCGGGCCAAACGATTGAGACTAAATTTCTGGGCGGAGGTGGAGCAACAATGAAGCAGCACTGGGATGTAGGGCTGGTAGTAGAAGAGTTGAAATCCAGCAAGTGGGACTACGTCGTGTTGCAGGGGCAAAGCATGTTGGGTTCAGATGACTTAACGGATCCTGACAGTCCGAAACAGTTCTACAAGTATGCTGAATTACTAGATAAGGCGATCACGGCCAGTGGTGCAAAGACGGTTTTTTATATGACCTGGTCTCGTAAGCACCTTCCAGAACAGCAGAAGTACCTGACGAATGCCTATACGCATATGGTAGAAAAGCAGGGTAGTGTATTGGCGCCTGTTGGGTTGGTATGGGATGAGGTAAGAGACAATCCATCCATTGAACTCTATCAGGAGGATGGCTCACATCCTTCAATAGCAGGGTCTTACCTGGCGGCGATGACGGTCTATGCTTCTATTTTTTCAACTCCTCTCGACGATATACCCGGAACGCTGTCTGGTTTTGAGATCCTGAGAGGCGGCAAACTCTCGGAAGAGCAAACGCAACTGAGCGATTTGTCTGAGGCTGAGGTCCAGATTATACAAGAGGCTGTGTTGCAGGTGATGAAGTAGGTTGGGAATTCACGTGTCTAGTATTTCCTTGGCAATCTACTTAACCGGTCTTCCCGGACTTCGATCCGGGATCCATGCAAGGATTGAGTAAAATAATGACCGATTCATGTTGCATGGATCCCGCATCAAGTGCGGGAAGACCGGCTTTGAGCGGACTTTAAACTTAATCTAAAAGGCCACGTCAATGGCGTCTTCCGTTCCAGGAGTCAACCCTGTGAACTCCTGCATATTATCCGCATCCTGATCACCTGCTCTAACCGAATACGTGCCATTAGCAAATACCTTCGGAGTAAACGAAGCCCCATTGATGCGAATCGTATAGATAATCTCTTGATTGGCTTCGTTGATCACTTGAACCACGGGGTTGGTGATGCCAGAAAAGTTCAGAGTAGGGAGGTAGCCCATCGCTTGCCGGCCGTAGTTGTCTTCCATATTAATGGTCTTAGGCCAGCCCGGGTATTGTGAACCAGTTGCGTTGGCATGGCGGGGCCAGTTTTCCATAGTGATGGTGCGGTCGGTTTTGTTGAACCGAGCAATGCCGTAGCCCGGCATTTTGTCGTGCAGGGCAAGGGGTGCGATTCCTGTCGATTCGCCAGTTAGGGCCGTCGGGTTGGTGTGTGCGTAGACGGTCACGTAATTGCCGAATGCGTCCTGGTGTTCGCCCATGTTGGATGGGGCTCCTTCGGGACGGTTTTGGCCTTCTGCTTCAGGCATCCAGCCGCGGGGGTAGAAGTTGGCGATGGAGGGGACACAGAAAGAGTAGCCGGCGTCGTTGGGTCCGTCTACACCATGATGAACGATTGTCGAGAGGTGCTGGTCGCCTTGAAGCATAAAGGCATACCCTTTTCGAATAGACGCAACTGCCTTGTCGCGCCCTTTCTTGGGCCATCCGTTTGAGTCGAGGTCACCGTAGAGTCGCATGAGGTTAGGGCCGTGATGGGTTGCCATGTTAGCAAACACGGTTTGAGATACAACCAGTTTCATGTCGTGTCCACGCCAGTTTGAGGCCCAGTCGTCGAGGAAGGTGAGTTGCCGGTCGCCCAGCAGGGTTAGTCCGGGAAGGTCAACGATCGAGGGATCGAAGTCTGGACTGGCGAAATGGTCCGGCCGGCCCTCTTTTCCAGGGATGAGTCCGTTACAGCCTGATTTAAACTTGCGGTCCTCGATAATCGCTATCCCTACTCGGCCGTAGTTCATGTTTGTATAATAGACACCAATGCCTTGTTGAATCGGGGTAGGGTCATACGGATCGGGAAGATGGCTGGTCTGGGTGCGTTCGATCATTTTGACCCATTCGGCGGGCATTACATAACCGCCTTTGTCGTCTTTGTCGGTTGGCGGACCGCCTGCTCCCCAGATGTTACCCTGGTAGACATCATGATCATCAGGGATAGTGATAGTCGGGCGGTCCTTTGTTACATCCTGGAAGGCCCAGGACCACAGATACCATTTATACAGGTAATCGAGATATGCATTTTCGCGGTCAGGGAAAGTTGGGCTGGCTCCTTCGTATACCTGGTCACCCGAGAAGAAGAGTACATCTACATCTTGTGTACCTATGTGATCGATGATATCAGTATGGGGGAACCAGACACGGTCGATCCATCGGAAATTGCCGCCCTCTACACCACGGCCTGTATTGTGATTGCCAGTAAAGCCCGCAACAGAAACCACTTCTTTGTCGACAGGATCTTTGCGCACCGTACCTTCCAAGTAATAGGTGCGTGTTGCATTACCGTCTAGCTTCAAATCATAGGCAACCCGGTAAGGGATGTCCTGCGTATCGTCCCAGCCTTCGACGCGAAACGGAGCGGTGTAGCCTGGAGCGATTACTTGTACAGAAGCCGCTTCCTCCCATTGCCCGTTTGTATTGATTTCAAGCCGGACGTCCTGATTGTCGCCTTCACCTATTGGCATCAGTTGAGCCGTCATCTTGAGCACTTGCTCGTGCAGTGTGTATTGTGTACCTAATACAGGTCCAGCATGCCGATCTGTATGGGCGATCATGCGGCTGCCGGATACCGACCAGTCCTTAAACCACGCGCGGTCATGGCTGGCTACGAGTGCTACATTACCTTCGACCGAGTCAGAGGACTGTCCACCGAAGCCAAGCGTTTGCTCCATTTCAGGAGCCCCGGGTGTTTCACGGGTTAAGTTGAGCCTGTATCCATCTGAGTCGCGGGATACTTCCAAACGCAGTATTGTGCTTTCGTGGAGCGGTGCATTACTCTGCATGGTTGCGATGCTAGAATCAGCATTGTTCAAGTCCCGGACAAACAAATTGCCGGCTCGATCCATTCCCGCGAACCATCCTGCTCCGGGGCCTGCGCTATGATGAATAAGGGCCGCTGCACGATAGTCCAACATGCTTCCTGCGCCAACCAGGAAGCCTACGTTTGCTTCATCCGAGGGAGAGCTTGAGTCCAGCCAACCGGTTTCAACACTCATGGATATTGTACCCTCTTCAGAACCTGCTCGTTGGGTCAGCAGATGGAGTGTACGCAGGGGCCGGCCTACTGCCTGTTCGGTCGTTTCTATGCGTCCGTTGGTGACCTGCCAGTCGTGCAATCGGTTTGCCCAGAAGTCTGGACCTACCCAGGTCCGTGTAATATCAGCGGGTGCAGTGGTAAGTGAAGGGGGATCCGATGAGCAGCCCGATAAAAGGGAACTGGTCGTAATTAAGAGTACGAGGATAAAGAGAACCGAGTGGGATCGGGCAGTCGTAGACATACAACAGGGGGCTTTATGAATGGGTAAGGTTAAGTTTAGAAAGAAACAAGGTATTCGGCAAGAGGTAATCGAAAGAAGGGCAATGTAACGAAGCTGTTACAACATCTGCAGAGAGGGTATGCTTCCGACCCTCAAAGTGTCTTTAATAGCAACTCAATGAGCTAGTACAGCTTCGCACTGGATCCAGGCGAACATGTTGTTTTCATAATCCTGATAAGGTGATTCCTCATGCGAGCATATTTTGCCCTTTTTGTTTTCTTGGGAAGCGGGTTTTCATTGCTTCCTACCTGTTTTTCAAATGAAGGCGGTTGTAGTATTCGTGCGACCTATTACTCTTCAATGAATACAACCTACTGGACAGCAGCCTGTGACGACGGCTTCGTCACCAATGGGGCGCTGGGTGGCGATGCAACGTCCTATATCTGTAGCGGCTACTAACTCAGAGCATATCGTTGCACCTGTATTTTCTTTCAAATCAGAACTGGTTTAAATTTATGATTACCAAGACCTATCTATCCTGCTTTATCGTAATTCTCGCAGTCTGTCTGGGGTGCGAAGATACTACCTCATCCATTTCAGAAGCAGAGGCGGAATCCCAGCCGTTGCTCACAGATTTCTCTGCTAACTTGCTGACCCCTGCAGCATTTACAGGCGAAAAGGTCTCGGAAGAAGAACGCAAGTTCATTGTGGAGCATTCCATTGACGATCAGATGAAAATGACTGAACTCGTCCGGAGTGCTTCGTCCTGGGACACTGCTCACAAAGGCATGCAGGAACTGCTATCAGAATTCTCCCAATTGCCTGATTACATTCGCGAGCAGCGAGCTGCTGTATTTATGCTAAAAGCTGCCCGCTCATTGGAAGACCTGACTGATGCTCAACGAGAGGCGATAGCTGGCTACACAACCAAGTTGGCTGAATACCGTAGCCCCGAAGCCGCTCTGATGCTGGAGTCGTTGAAACGGCTAGAAGGCTATTGGTCAGAAGGAGAAATCCAATTCGTTGCTTCCAGAGGTCTCGAAGGTGCTGATACCTTCTTGAATGGCAGATACTATTGCGAAGATTGCCCTGCCGGCAAGATCACAACTGATCCTGAAAGCGAAGTGCACGAGACGCAGGATGTATTTATCAAGGAATTGCTGGGCTCGGTGGAGGCGCTTCGTTTGATGGCTGGGAGCTGATCAAAAGAGTTCTTTTGATCAGGTTTGGTGTTGGTTGTTTAGCGTTTGGTGTTGGTTTCAAGTTGAAAACTCTGAACCCAAAACGCTAAACGCTAAACCAATCAAATGCATCATTTGATTGTCTCAAATACACGTCTCTCCTTTCTAAGCTGGAGCACTTTTAGGAGGATAAGACAGGTTAGGGTGGATGCCGCAATCAGGCTGAGAGGGGGGAGTGTGGGGGAGAGGGTGGTTAACCAGGTTATCCATCCCTCAAATTTTAGGGAGACTAGATGGATGCAGATCAGCAGAACGCCGGCATACCCATACCGGAGTTTTTTGCGCCATGCACGTGCTTTCTGCGGGGTCCCATTGTGGCGATGGGGGGCAATGGATAGATAAAATGCGTAGCTGAATAGACCGAATCCTGCTAATGCAGAGAGGAACGCAATGGGACGGTCGATGAAGTAATCGGGGAAAGGGAATTTATTAGCTGTCGCAGCCTTGGGGTCATTTACGAGGAGTGACGTGATGATATGCAGGACTGCGTACCCATAGCCTACCAATCCTGTGTACCTTCTGTACAAGAGGAATTTATTCGGGATGTCCCAAAATGCATGAATTGCGCTGATCACATAGGATAACGTGATCATGAGAATAGCCGTACATGCAAGGGATTTGTTGAGCAGATAAAAACTCGCCGCCGTTTGCCGCCGAATCATCAATTCTCCAAGGCCCAATCCACAGAGGATGAGGCTGAGAAGGATTGAAAAAAGCCAGAGGTTTCGGGTATTCACGCTGGAGGCTGTTTAGTTTGGTGGAAGATACAGCGTGAATAAGCAGATTTGCTATAGGGGAAGTAGAGAACACTATTCAGGTCCCCTCGCTCAGGTTATTTCTCATCTTGTAAATAAACAAGAATGCCGCAATGAGTAAAAAGGAGAATTGAACTCCCAGATAGATGTACCCTGTTGTTGAGTCTAAGGGCACAGGGTTAGTTAATTTTAATGAAACCTCTCCTGTAGAAATTCCCGTGGCGATAATGGCTGCAAATAGCAGAATTGCAATCAGGTAAAATAAAGGGGGATCATTAAAGGGGCGGCATTTTGTGAAAAGTGCTGATAGAAATTTGTTCATGCTCACCCTCTGAAAATACCTCTAGCTCTTTAGGGATAAGGTCTAATTAGTGATGTAGAGATAGTCATCGCTTTACAAGATTCTCGTAGCATGAAAGGTGAGGAACGAATTTGCCAATTAATTTACCACACAGGTTATATTTAGGTGTTTCAAGCGTCTACATATATAAAGCGGTGCAGGGGATGAGAATGGGAGACCTGGTTATACAATTGACTTTGGGAGGCTCATTAATTCTGAAACCCGCTAAAATTGATTTTGTACATTAATTATATCCATAACTTCTCAGGTACCAGGTGCTCATTATGGGACAACCACTAAAGGCCATTCTCGAAAAAGACGGTAGACTTCGTCTTGTTAGCACCGATGAATTCGCTACAAGCTCGATCGGGATAGGTAAATCCCTGACCGTTGTCATTGTAGGTGTTGCTAAGGACGATAACTCTGAAGTGATAGATTATACATCGCTAAGTGAAGTGGTCTTGAAAGAATTCTGGGAAGGTGAACCGGATATCGAAGACGTATGGGAGATTTCCTAGCGGGGGATATCGTTGTAATTCCTTTTCCTTATTCCGATTTAAGCGCATCAAAACTAAGGCCTGGTCTTATTTTGACGGACTCGTGGCCAAACTCCTATCTTGTAGCGGCCATCACAAGCCAGGAGCGTCATCGAAAACACGGAGCCATTGAGATTAATAATCTTGATGTTTTAGATGGTGGTTTGAAACGCAAAAGTTTTGTTCGTCCGGAAGTTTGCTTCTCAACAAAAAGGCGAATGATCCATCAAAAAATCTGACGATTGAAGCCTCAAATGCACCGCTCCATTATTCATGAGCTATGTCAGTCATTGATGGATAAGGCCCCGGTCGACACCCAGTAAACCCCCAAAAGAAAGCAACTTCTATATAAGGCATCCGTAAATAGACTTAGAGGTCTAGTTATTATGGATAGAATTCACGACGTAGATAACCTGCTGCAAACGGGAATCGATCTGATGGCCGCGAATGGCTATCACAATACTTCTATTAACGAAGTCATTCGGAAAGCAGGATTGCCGAAGGGGTCGTTTTATTATCTCTACAAAGACAAAAAAGCGTTTGCGCTGGATGCAATTAAAAGTTACGCTGAAGGGTTGGGTGAAAACATGGATCGCGTGTTCTCTAATAATGCGCTTTCGTCTGTTGAAGCTATCAAACAATACTATATGGATAGTATACAGACGTTAAACAACGTCGGTTATGCGCAGGGGTGTTTTCTTGGAAACATGGGGCAGGAAATGTCTGACGTTGATGACGAGTTTCGTTCTGTTATCGAGCATGGGTTTGCCCTTATTCATGCTAAACTCAATACTCAACTCATTAAGGCACAACAAGCAGGAGAGCTTGCGGCGAGTTCAGATACGGATGTTATTGCTGATCTTCTCATAAATACCTGGCATGGTTCGCTCATCCGAATGAAGACCACGCGCAGCCAAAAACCCCTTGATATTTTTGTGAATGAATTTTTTTTACTCCTAGGTTGTAACATTTAGACTTCTAGGTCTACATAAGGGAGCGCCACGCAAAATTTTTTTATATACAACTAGACCATGAGGTCTATAAACCGATAAACTGACTTATGCCATACTTAGACGCACTAACTAGAGAAGCCGCTGACGCGGGAAACCAGGTTATTTTTGATCAACTCAAAAGCAAAATAGGCATGGTGCCTAACCTGTATGCAACCTACGCGAACTCACCAGTAGCTCTCAAAGCTATTCTTGAATTTGACGGCGCCCTGAAAGGCGGAAGTTTTACCAATCGCGAAATCGAAGCCGTTGCACTAGCCATTGCTGAAGCAAACGAATGCGACTATTGCCTGGCTGCGCATACTGCACTTGGCAAAATGAATGGATTCTCTGAAGAAGAGACAATTGAACTACGTACTCTTTCAATTGGAGACGATAAACTGCGTGCTCTTATAGATCTCGCCACATCCATCACGGTAACACGCGGCCGGCCAGAAGCCGCCAAAATAGAAGCCTTCCTTGCAGCGGGTTATGATAAAGCCGCGCTTGTTGAGCTTATTGGATTTGTTGCTGTTAACACGTACAACAATTACTTAAACAACATTGCCGATACCGTTGTTGATTTTCCAGCGGCGCCAGCAGTATCCGTTGCTTAATTGTAGTAAGTAACCTTCACAGCCTGGTTGCTGGAAGAAGAGTTAACTAAGGAAGGTGCATTTCCGAAGAAATGCACCTTCCTTGCTTTTACTCTATTGCAATAGGGTCATGCAGAGTCATTTCCATGGCTCCAAAATCTATGACGACTTTGTTAAATTGAGAAAATAGATCTTGGCCCAACACTCCGTGACGAAAAGATCCGTCATCTTCAAGTACAGTAAGAGGTCCGAGTTTGAATGTATGGCCGCCGAGTTCTACAAGAACCTGTTCTACAGATTGAGCTTCGGTTTTGACTACTTCACCTAAACCTCCAACAGTTATGTCCTTTTTCTCGGTATTCGCCAGTAATCCTGGATCTGCTTTACCAATAAACTGATAGAGCTGGGATGATTTTGAACCACTATCGAAGAAAAGGCGTTGCCGCGGGTAAGCGTTATTTATGCGAGCCATGATGACGAGTTGCCATCCTGAGGTAATCATATTGGCCGTTTCTGTACTGGGCGTTCTATCTGAAGGGGCGAACGTTAATTCTTCACTACTTCCTTTTTTGGAGAAAACGAGCCGCCCAAGTTTTGAAATGAGAGGAAGGCCCATAATAAGCGATACCTGGTAGTCAAACTCTGGAAACGACATCGATTCATCAGGAACCACAATGAAAGGGACATTCTGAAAAATGAAACCGTCTACTGATACAGAGTCTGCTACGGCTAACCCTGTTGATACTGTTTTCCCAGTGGTTCCGTCGACATCTACACGGCCTCCAAGCTGACGAAGCCCCAATGCATTAGCCGTTGATACATTGATTGTAGACAACGCCGCTCCGGTGTCAAAGATAGCATCTTTTGAGAACCCATTTACTTTAATATCTAAACGTGGAAGTCCTGCTTTATCGTGTACAATACGCGAGGACCCGCTCGGTTTGCCTGATAATTGCATTGGAGAGACAGCAGAGAGTGCTGTGAAAAATGCGACAGATTGCGCATCCATAGTTACACCATCTGTATCATCCATGTTGATGATTTCAGTCATTGTACGGGCTGCGGCAGCGTATTTTCCTTGACGAACATAAACCCCAGAAAGAGATCGACGCGCGCGAGCTGTTATTGCTGGGTCAGAAGATTTCTTTATAAGGTGTAAGAGTTTTTCTTCTGCTTCATCGTCTACAAAAAGCATGGATGAAATGGTGGCATTAGCCAGGAGAGATCGTTCTCCTGATTCTTTTTGAACAATCAACAACGCCTCATAATCATGCTGATCAAATGCATCAAAACTGTTTGCTTCAGGATCTATAGTCTGAGCATGGACACATGTGTACAAGAGAAGGAAAGCAATTGTGGTGAGCAGACGAGATAGAATAGAGGCAGGCATAAACGATAGTGGTTTATATATGGTTGAAAAGAATGTTTTGCTTGTCATTTTTCTCGACGTTTAGGTTGTGCTTCTACAGGAGAAAGAACCCAGGTGAACGTGCATAACTGCCGAGAATCGGGTTGCCTCGGCCGCGAACCTATAGCTTCGATCTGGGCTAACAATTGATTTACCACTTGCAACTCTTCAGGAGAGAGCCACATCTTGATCCGGCCGCCCCATAAGTTTCTCTCATTTCCTTCGGTGACTGCTAAATTGGGCTTAAAACCAGTCTTAAAGTCTCGTTCTGCACCTCTGAGCATGGAAGCCACTGTATCAGTCACCAATTTTTTGTTATTAGGGTCATTTGGCTTGTAGTTCAATCGAAGTGCCCCATTGGGTACGGTATAGACCATCTCTTCCCTGCGATTCGTCTGGCGTGATCCATTTTCAATTAGAAGCCCGGATTTAACTAGCTTCTTGACGTGGTAATACAGGGTATCTGCTGCCATACCAAGTTCCAGAGAAAGTTCTGAAATAGAGCATTGCCCTAGGGCTGCTACGCTGTCAAGGATGTCCTGACGGACAACCGAAGCCAGGAGTTTGATCTGCTCTGGCTTTTCGATTAAGTACGGTTTTGATGTAGGCAAGGAGAATTTATTGTTGAATTAATGTCATTTATTTCAACAATACGTCAAGCTCGAACAAGAGTTGCAATGGTGTATTTCTGATATTCAAGAGCGAAGATATAAGAATTGGATGGAAAGGCTCTTGCAAAGAAGCCGGTGGAAATATAAAGAGTGATTGAGGTTATGTAGTTGCAGTACTTAGGTTAAAAATGAATCCTAAAGCCCACATTTAGACTGAATTGCTCTAGTAGGGTGGAAGGAGCAACAAACGACCTCGGCTCAAAATTGACGCCTTCTTGGAGAGGGTTGTCAAATGTTGCAAGATCTACGCTTTTGAAAGGAATAGCCACGTATTCGCCCGTCAGGCCTATCGAGAAATTTTCTCGGGGGTAGAAATACAGGTCCACCTGCCCAAGCCCTCCTATGATAAAATCATCCCAGGAAAACGCGTGTACCCGGACAAGGAAGCCTGTATATAAGAATCCAAGTTCTCTTGGACTTATACTTGCATTGTAGGTAAATGCAGATAAAGTAGGCCCTACTGTTAAACCGATCTCAAATCGATCCAGCAAGGCAATCTCTCTTTCTAAGGCATACCTTCTTTTATCCGTGACAGCCAATTTAAAAGATACCGTAGGTGTGAACGTAAGACCAGAAATGTCGATACGGCTTGACTCCCTTTGCGCAGCAGGCAGGGGAATGTTAGAGCCTGGAATAAAATAATCGATAGAGGATACGTCGAACGAAGGGTTGTATATGAGTACTCCGCCTAGTGCCAAGCGCTTTGTAATGTTCTTTTGCAGAGACGCCTGGAGCGTCAAGTTTGTCAACTGGACACTGTATTCACCTGCGTCCTCATCAAAACTGGAGAATGGGATCGGTTGAGCAGATCTGGAAAGAGAGGTGATTGCGTTTATCTTTAGCGTCCATAGCCGGTCTATTCGTTTTAGATAGAGCTCTTCTGCTGGTAGAGGAGGGCGAAGTAAGGCTACAGGTGGTGTGGCTCTAGCATCATCTAGTTCAGGAGGATAGGCGTTAGAAAAAACAGATTGTCCTATCAACGAAGGCACTACTTGTTTTTGGTACCGATCCTGGTTGCCGAATATATAAAGCGTTCTCGAATAAAAGAGGATGTCATTGATCCCATATAGAATCGCCTGGACCAGGCCGTAGCGGACCTTTACTGTTTCTATAGATGCCGGATCAATAATAAGCGGATTCGCTTGGGGAAGGTAAGGTACCTTTTGTTTGCCGGGGTATAGAATTAACTGCTGATTATCGATAAATACGAGTTGACCTTCGTATTTATTACCATCCAGTAATTTTACAAACGCCTTTGCACGCTTTCGATTCCAGCGTTTGGGCCCTGCGTAGGGTATAATGTATCCCCATTTTACCTGGCCGGTTTTATCATAGAGCCGTTCAAACTGAGTCACATACCTGGATAGTTCGTAAAAGACCTTTGCTTCCAAGGTGTCTGTCTGAATGACGTCGTTACCATTAACACTTGAGACAATTTCAAGAAAAAATAAACTGTCATCACTTGCTGAAGTAAAGGACGCCTGCTTAAAGTCAGGAAAACGATGAAAGAGGTTAAAATATGCACGTTCGTCTGCTGTAATGAGAGTGCCTACACGGTCGCTGAGTGGGGTGATTGTTTGAGCGAGGACGAGTGACTGACTGAAAATCAGAAGAAGTACGATCAGGATAGAACGTCTGGATAACATGTTGAGACTCTCTGCAATTGCCGTTTCCAACAGATTCCGATAGATGGCTGGAATCATTCGATGAGTAAAGGAGCCTGTTATAGTTCGGTCAAACCTTTTATGTTGCAGCACCACGGTTCTCCACCAAAAACTCATTTCTGGCACGCGATTTGACTTAATCCCTTGCATCCCCCATCTCTTATTTCGCTGTCTCATCTTTGATTCTCCTCACTAAACGTCTCCCTGATTTATGAGACTATCATTCTCTTTATGTATGTGTCTCCTGCTGTTTATGCAGGTAAATAATCCTCTCTTTGCTCAAAATAAGACATACACCCTCTCTAGCACTGTTGATTTAGGTAGTTTGCCGGCCGATCGGTTTCCCGAAAGCGGGTGGGCGCCCATAGAATGGGACGACCCAGGCGGCTGGACCATCGTGGATGTAACAAACGAAGGTATCTTTCCTGGTATCGCGGACGCGTCAGGACTACTGAGCGACCTTATTGACGATGCAACAACGCCTACTATTTTTTACTTCCCTCCGGGATCCTATACCTTCACTGGGCCTGTTGATATTAAAACGGACAATGTCATCATTAGGGGCGCAGGAAGCGATCAAACGCAATTTTACCTCGACGGACCGGGCGATCACGAAATTCGCTTTCTCGGTTGGGATTACGACCCCATCTCTGTAGTTACGAATGTGTCAGAAGGGGATAATGTCCTGGTGTTGCAGGATGCATCTAGCTTAGATGTAGGCGATCTGATTGAGGTTACCCAGGAACTCTATGAGTGGGATGCCGAATGGGGCAAACGCTCTTGGGGACAGATCGTCATCATCACCGCGATTAACGGAAACGAAGTCACCGTCGATCTCCCTCTTTCTTTGGGGCTCAATGTGAGCCAACAGCCTGAAGTGTCGAAATTGAGACCCATTGTAAATGTTGGGGTCGAAGATCTTTATATCGAGCGCAAGCAGTACGGTGAATCCTCCAATATTGAAATGAGAACTGTTTATAATGCGTTTGTTCGGAATGTGGAGTCGTACAACGCGGTGAAGTTTCATGTCTTCATGAACAGATGCCGGCAGGTGGTCATCACTGATAATTACATCCACGATACCCAAAACTTTGGGGGTGGAGGACACGGATACGGGGTCAACCTCGAAAACCTGTCTACTCATATCATGGTGACCAACAACATCTTCAAGAATTTGCGGCACCATATCCTCGTTCAAACAGGGACCAACCACTCTATCATCAGCTACAACTTTAATGTAGACATTGTGGAATTGGTAGATCTCAGCATGCACGGCCATTATTCCAACCACAATTTGTACGAAGGGAATGTGGTATGGTGGGTTGGCTTTGCCGACTTTTGGGGGCAGTTAGGGCCTCAGAATACACTGTTCCGAAATCAAATCTGGGGTAAGAAGGACGGAGATGAGGGCACTGTGATTTACGACAATTCGGATAAGCAGAATTTGATCGGGAATGACTACCTCCGAAATAGCGATATCACGAAGGATGCTGATGTGGACGATACCTATGAAGAGGGCAATCTCCTGAACGGTTCGCGCCAATGGAATACGCTGTCGTCATCATCAACCATTCCTCCTTCTTTATACCTGGAAACAGTCCCGGATTTCTGGGATAACAACTTGGCCTGGCCGCCTTTTGGCCCGGATGTAAGCGGCGCTGAGTTCAACAAAATTCCGGCTCAGATCAGGTATGATGAAATCATCGGTGTTATTGACCCGGGTGATGGGAATGAAGCGCCCTCTGTAACATTGGACTTTCCCATCGACGGATCTAACTTTGCAGTCAACTCAGATATTTTGTTTGAAGCTTCGGCTACAGATGAGGATGGGAGTGTGGTAGTCGTTGATTTCTATAGAGATGGGGAATTGATGGGAAGCGACGCTATTGCCCCGTATGAATATACCTGGGAGAATGCTGCTGCGGGGTCGTATGTATGGACCGCCATTGCACTGGACAACCTTGGTGTATCTGGGGTTTCGAACGAAGTGGCTCTTTCTGTTTCGGTAGAAGATAATCCTGATGTCACGATTACTGGGGTACTCGCCAGCGAAAGTAGAGCCGATTCTGGGCCTGAAAATACCCTTGATGGAAATCTATTTACCCGATGGGCAGCACACGGTGACGGTCAGTGGATACAGTATAACCTATCGGGGCCTGCTACAATAGAATCCATAGGTGTTGCATGGCGAAAAGGAAATACTCGTGTTGCTTCCTTTGATGTGACAGTCTCGTTGGATGGGCAAACATGGTCGTATGCCATGCAGGATGCCGAAAGCAGCGGTACTACAGACGATGTTGAGTTGTATTCCTTTTCACCGGTTGAAGCTAAATACATTCGCATCACCGGCTATGGCACAACGAGCAATGCTTGGAACGTGATCAGTGAAGTGGACCTGAGCCTGGATCCAATCCTTGAAACACAACTAGGAGACGTCACCAACGACGGTTCCATCTCTGCCTTGGATGCATCGCTGGCCCTGCAACATACTGTAGGGAATGAAACGTTGAGCCAGGAAGAACTAGCTGCAGCAGATGTGTCCGGAAACGGAGAAGTCTCCGCGCTAGATGCTTCCCTTATCCTCCAATTTGTAGCCGAGCTAATTTCTTGTTTTCCTGGAGTTACTGACTGTGGTACCACAGGGGATTAAATATCAAGCGTCCAGGGATCGCGGAGAGGGCGGGAGCGCATGGCGTTGGCTTCTTCATCACCAATGAACTCCTCCTTTTCGGGATCCCACTGGAGGTCTCTACCAAGAATCATGGCAATGTTGCCCAGATGACTGATCGTTATGGATCGGTGAGCGGTTTCGCAAGGAGCAACAGGCTGTTCTCTGGAGATCACACAATCGATGAAGTCGCTGAAATGGTCATCGCTTTTGTAAAGATGGACCTCGCCTTCACCAATCTCTGATTCAAGCATGGCCTTATCGGATGCATCCCAGTTGCCTCTGGTTACCCAAAGCCATCCGTCGGTGCCCTCAAACGTGACGCCCCGCTTTAATTTATCGGATACAATCAGTTGCACGCCGTTCGCGTAGTTGCATTCAAAGTAGTACTCGGTAGCCGTATTCCAGGGAGATTCGGTTGACCAGACACCTTTTGCATTTGTGATTGACGTAGGGCCAGTATGTTCAGTGCCCATTCCCCATTGTGCAATATCAGGATGGTGTCCACCCCAATCCGTTACCTGGCCACCGGAATAATCAAGAATCCATCGGAAGTTTACGTGACATCGAGCTGGGCTGTAAGGCGCCTCAGGAGCAGGACCTAACCACATATCATAGTTAAACCCTTTAGGTACAGGTTCCGGTTTTTTTCGATTGCCTGATTTTCCAAAATCGGGAGTCCCTGGAGGGAGGCCGCATTTTACTGTTTTGAGCTCGCCAATGCGTCCATTTCTTACAAGCTCACACACCTTACGGAAGCGGAAGTCGGAGCGTTGTTGGCTACCCGTTTGGAAGACGCGGTTATATTTCGCGACTGCATCGCTCATGGCTCGGCCGTCAGCAATAGTCAGCGAGAGCGGTTTTTCTCCATAAATATCCTTTCCTGATTTTGCGGCCATGATTGTAGGAATGGCATGCCAGTGATCCGGTAGAGCGGTAAGTACCGTATCAATATCATCCCTGGCAATGAGGTCTCTAAAATCCTCATAAGAATCGCATCCTTCGTATAATCCGGATTCCGTCTCGTTTGCGTAATGCCAGTTCACATAGTCCTGTGCAGGCTTTCGTCCGGCGATACGTCCGGCCCAATACCCGGGGCTTTCCTCGTTGACATCGCAAACCGCAATAATCTGAACGCGATTATCTCGTAAGAACCCATTCATATCATTGAACCCCTGGTTGCCTGTCCCAATTACACCCATCGTAATCCGGTCACTGGGAGCCGGCCGTCCTGCGCGTCCTAAGGCAGAGGCTGGGATAATGCTTGGAATAGTAGATAATCCTGCTAAAGCAGCTGTAGATTTAACAAAATCACGGCGACGCATGGCACAATATGGTTGGTGGTTAGGGTTCTGATTGCTTAATATACATAACAATCAAAAGAAACCAGAAACGAGAAACCAGAAACAAAAAGAATTTCCACCATGAATGTATCACGCCGAGATACCTTGAAAAAACTGGCCCTGGGTGCTGCTGGAGTTACGGTTGGAGGCATGGGGTTAACAGCTAAGAGTTATGCGAATATCATAGGGGCGAATGAACGCATTAACATGTGCGTCATTGGCGTTCGGGGGCAGGGGCACGGCCATTTGCGCCGTTGGGCTGGTATGGCCAATGACAATAACGTGCGGGTCCGGACCATCTGTGACGTAGATGAGAATCTGTTTCCAGAGCGGATAAAGACAGTTACAGATTTGCAAGGAGATGTACCAGGTACCGAGGTAGATATGCGGCGGGTGTTTGAGGACAATGATGTGGACGCTGTTTCGATTGCTGCTCCCAATCACTGGCATGCATTGGCGACAATTTGGGCGTGTCAGGCAGGGAAACACGTGTACGTGGAAAAGCCGAGTTCACACAATGTCTGGGAAGGCCGAAAGATGATTGAAGCCGCCAGAAAATACGACCGAATCGTTCAAGTAGGCTTTCAGAACAGGTCTATCAATAATGTTCGTAAGGCGATGCAGCTTTTGCATGATGGCGTGATTGGTGATGTTTATATGGCGAGAGGGCTATGTTTTAAGCCGCGAGATTCTTTTGGCATTGCGAAAGACTCTGAACCGCCTGAAGGGTTGCATTACGACCTGTGGCTCGGGCCGGCTTCCTGGAGACCGTATAACGAAAAACGGTTGCATTATAACTGGCATTGGCACTGGGATACAGGTAACGGTGACATTGGGAATCAAGGGCCGCATCAGTATGACATTGCACGCTGGGGGCTTGGCAAAAACGAGCATCCGGTTCGTGTTCAGTCGATGGGAGGCTACTTTAAGTTTGGGCCGCACGAATGCTCGCAAGAGACGGCAAATACTCAACTCTCAATGTATGAGTACGCTGATGGAAAAATCTTGCAGTTTGAGGTGCGCGGCCTTTACACAGCTGGCGAGGACAGTCTTGGAGTTAAGATCGGTAACCTCTTTTACGGTACTGAAGGCTGGATGGAAGTGAGAGGAAGTAATTGGAAAACCTATCTGGGTCGAGATGAGACACCTGGGCCAAGCTCAGAGGATTCTGGGAGTGAACAAGGAGAGGTTCTTGGCTATCTTGCTGCTCCAGGCGGCGGCGGTCACTATAATAACTTCATAGCCGCAGTTCGATCTGGGGACAAAAAAGACTTAACCTGTGATATTGATGAGGGGCATACTTCAACGGTCTTGCCTTTACTCGGTAACATCGCCTACCGGTTGGGACGTGAGTTACACTTTGATGGTCGCACAGAACAGTTTAAGAACGATCATGAGGCCAACCACATGCTTTCCCGGGAATACAGAGAGCCTTATGTAGTGCCAAAATCCGTATAGGTGCTTCAGGGCAATCGTTTGTTTACTGCACTATTTGTTTACTGCAGTTCGTTTACTGCAGTGCCACAACAAAGGAGTCCACACGGGGGATGTCAATAGTTGGGGTAAATGACCACTCCTGGACGACATTGTCACTCCCGGTGGTAAACAAACGGTTGTCTGAAGTCCACGTTACGTCGTTGACATCAAATTGATGGGGAATAAAAAGAGAGGCCTCCGAAACGATGGTGCTCGATGTAGTCACATTTGGCAATGCACTTACCGGAATAATCGATAAGCCATTTGTGTCGTCGCTGTTGTACTGGATGATTACCTGCGAACCGTCTGGACTAAATGCGCAGTCGATCGCTGCAGGGATATTTGCCAGAAGACCGTCTGATGGATTGCTGTTATCCAACAATATTGACGCATCATAGAATGAGACGCCCCTTTCAAATCTGGAACAATCCCCAATTACCTGGTTGCCAGGACTGAATACCTTTTCTTTACGCAAGGTCTGTTTTTGCATTGCTGTTAAGGATGACAGTACAACGGGCCTCACAGTGGCATCGGTTGCGTTTGTTGCAGTAAACGCAATGGTTGCATCTGGGGTGACGTCGATAGGTGTGCCTGGAATTTGTTCAATGGTATCTTCCAGTTGGCCGTCATTTAGCCGCCACCATTCAAGAGTACTTTCTGACATAACAGCAAGATATCCCGGGCGGTTTAATGAAATGTAATGACCAATGGCCCTTGGCTCGTTGATGATCATCTGGCCACTAGAGGTATCCCAGCAGCGGATGTCCATAATGCCAATCCCATCAAAAAACGGAGTAGAACAAAACGTCCTATTATCTGCAGATAAATACGCACGGTGAGATGATGCATTCCCTTCCATGTTGGATTCCAGGTTAAGCCTGGTAGGGAGGAGGCTCATATCACGGGCATAAACCTGGTTCGCTGTATTGCCCCAGATAAACAGCCGGTTTCCATCTCCAGTAAGTGCATTCAGCACAGGAGCGCTCAAGGGGTTGAGCTGGATCTCATCGCTGTTGGAGAGTTTGAAATAACTCTCCATGCCAAAGCCGACCACTGTCCAGTTTATTGTGGCTGATTGCTCTTCTCTTGCCAGTTCAAATACGTATTCGTAGACATCAGTTAGAGAGGGAAGCTGATCTTGCAATGACCGTTCAGCTACTGGCACTTCCAGCCCAAGGGTGTCGATCCTGTTAAACACGTCAACGCGTGTTACTTTATAGTCTACACCGATGGTGCTGTTGTCCCTCCAGCGGAGTTGAAACGCATTATTCTGTTGGACAAGGATGGAGAAGTCGAATGGCCCTCCATCATACGCAGTGTCGTATACATTTGTAAGCTCGGGTTCTGAAGGAAGTTCACACCCGATCATCCAGATACAAAGTAGAAAGAGAACTAGTGAACGAAAATAGATCATAATCCGATACGTAATCCCATGGCCACTCCTTCATGGCGGGCATTTAAAAATGGAGTCAGTCCGTCTTTTTGCTCATATCGAAGAACGGACTTTCTAGAATGAAAGATGAGCGCGTCGATTACGCTGAGGCCTTGAATAGCTGCTGCTATAAACAGCATGTTCTTTCGCCTGTCATCGTAGTCGATGAGATTGTCATATTGCGAAAGCATTTCCTCTCGAAATAGTCCTGCCTGTACAGGTGTACGAGCGCTGTTATAGTTGTTCTGTGCCTCAAAGAAGAGGTCCCGGCTATCCAGGAACTGGCGATTATTTACATAAGAAAGAGCAAGAGCAGAGAACGTTGCTGCTGCGAAACCAATCCCTTTTACCCGGGCATCATTGTTAAACTGACCTAGGCCAGGAACGACGAGGGATGCAAGGGCAGGGCCAACACTGAACTTGGAATCAAAGGTCAATCGATGATTGGTCCCAGGCTCAAGAAGGAGTTGCTGGTTAACAATGCGTTTGGAGCCGTCTCTGATAATTACCTCGTAATTGCCGGCAGCTAGCTGAAGCGGTTCTACCCCCGCCATGGGTTCGCGCATCCCATTGATCCATATCTCATTTTGGGAAGGCACACCCGCAAAGTGTAGCATTGCCCGGTCTTCATTCAGCCGAACCATCATTTGTGAGTCGCTGGCTCGATCGGGAGTCAAGACCTGTGTCCAGGGTGGATGCCCCTCTTGTTGAACAACAACAGAAATATCCTTCCATTGCGCTGCGGAGAGTTGTAGAGGTGTATCGCCAACATACCTGTTGTCTACAAATACCTGCGCAGTTGAAGGTGTGGACTCAAAAACGAGAGTTAAACTATCCGTTGGCTGAAAGAGGGACGAACCGGTTGCATTTGTGCTGGGGCCTCCAGGTAAAGAGCCGTGGAGAGGTATGGATACATCTTGGGATCCTTCATACGAGCGGACCTGGACATACTGATAGCCATTGCTGTACTCAGCAACACGGCTTCTTACAAAAGTACCAAGTTCTGAGAAAGAGACGTATGTATCTTTGTTTGAGTCTGCAGCCTGGGTTCTAAGTGCCGTTTGAATGCTTGCGGTGAAGGGGCTTTGACCTTCTGGTGTCTGAAAGAATGTATCTCCCCATCGCCCGGCTACCAGCACGTGTTTTCCTTGCGAGGCAGAGGGTGAAGCCAGGTTGGAAGCAGCAATAGGAGGAGGCCAGCTTGTAGCATTTAAACCGCTGAGCGGTGCATCGATGAAAACCAGGATTTCATTTGCAGGCGAGGCCATTACAGCATCTTTAAGTTCCTGCGCTGCAATGAGTTGGGATGGCCTGCTATCCGCAGTTAGCGATCCATCATGCGGGACAAGGTATCCAGAAGCAGACTGCGCTCCTGTGAACCGCACAAAGGTTGGCGTAGAGATATATACAACGACACGGTCCTGTGATTGGGCTGTACGAATCCTTTGCAGGGCGTCTCTAAAAGCGGCTTCATGCGCATTTTGATTCAGCAGAAGCATGCTTGACCCTGGATCCGCATTTTGATGCTGCACCCAAAGAGAATGGAATTCAGAAGCGCTCCTGGCGGCATATCTGTTGCCAATCCCTTCTTGGGTTTGGTCAACACCAATGAAGATGCCCCACGTTTTAGGAAGCTGCTGAGCAGTACTACGATTACCTTGTGAAAAACAGGGTATAGTGTAGATCAGAATAAGAAAAAAGATTAGCCCAATTGGGGGGGCTGGTATTTTAAGCATGTGCTTTGCGAGATGAGCGCGTGCAATGATGAACTAGGGATTAATCTATCAACAATGTTCATTCCATAAAGCATATCATGCAGAGATTTTTTACTTTCCTCTTAAATCATTCAATGGGCAGTTCGAGTGGCCACGTTTCAGAAGGGGAACGGGTGTGGTTCATGTGATAAACCATTCGGGCGAGCACGTCAGGCTGTTCAGCCGCAATATCGGACTGTTCTCCTGGATCTGTCGCGAGATCATACAATTCCACGCGATCCTCTTCCAAAAATCGGATCGCTTTGTAGTTGTCCATGCGAACTGCTTGCTTTTTGCCCCGCTCATGAAACTCCCAATAGAGGAATTGGTGGGTGGGCTGCTGGTATTGGAAGATGGTGGGCATGAAGGAGATGCCGTCTATGTTTTCAGGAGTATATACGCTGGCAAGATCAAGAGCAGTAGGCATGAAGTCCCAAAATGCAGAGGGATGATCCGATACAGCAGGTACAATCGTTCCAGGCCAGTAGACGATCAACGGCACACGAATGCCGCCCTCGTATAAATCGCGCTTTATACCTCTCAGAGGACCATTGCTGTCAAAAAAATCAGGGTCATGCCCGCCTTCTCGATGAGGACCATTGTCGCTAGAAAAAAAGACAATCGTGTTTTCTGCAATCCCTTTTTCTTCAAGTAGGTCCAGAAGCCGGCCGATATCCCGGTCCATCCGGGTAATCATTGCAGCAGCTCCTTTTTCAACCTCCGGCCAATCTTTGGACGCATACATACCATAATCGGGTACTTCCATACCATGCTCGTCATTTAGATGGCTTTCGTTGTTGGCGTGTGGGATGGTGTAAGACAGATAGAGAAAGAAGGAGGAGTCGGCATGAGTATCAATAAAGTCCAGTGCTTTCTCCGTAAACAAGTCGTGGGAGTAATCCACTTTTTTAGTGGCATAACTGCCTACGCCTTTTGCATAGGTTTCTTGAGCAATCTCAATTTCGTTATCAAGCAGTATTCTCGTCTCATTTTCCCACAAATAATCCGGGTAATAATTGTGCGCTCTTATTTGATTGAGGTACCCGTAGAAATAGTCAAATCCCTGTTTGTTTGGGGTGCCCGAAGTACCTTCTTCTCCAAGGCCCCATTTACCGATGAGCCCCGTTTTGAAGCCGGCTCGTTGTAGTACTTCGGCAATCGTGACGTCTTCTGCCTGAAGAGGGACCGTTCCATTGCCACGAATTCTACAATTGCCGGTATCCATGCCGGTCATTAAAACACATCTGGACGGGGCGCATACTGTGCTTCCTGAATAATGATTGGTAAATCGAATCCCTGCGGCTGCCATACTATCCAGGCGAGGAGTGTGAATCTGGGTTTGGCCGTAACTACCCAGGTCTGCATATCCCAGGTCATCCGCCAGGATGAAGATGATGTTGTTACGCTTTACCTGCTCCTCTTTTGGTCCACAGCCGGCTAAGAGCATGAGGACGAACAGTAGTGATAGTAGTCTCATTGTCGAATATCATTAGAATCGAAGGGTAAACGTAGTCGGGCCGTTCTCTTTTGATTGCAAGAGCAGCACCCCATTATGCCTCCGCATCACGTTCCTGGAAAAACTGAGCCCAATGCCTGAACCTGTTTCTTTTGTTGAGAAGAACGGGACAAAGATATTGTCTATAACTTCATTGGGAATGCCTGGCCCATTATCGGTTACTTGTATTAACACACGGCCCTGACGATCCAACAGTCCTTCGAGATGAATTTCCTTGACCTCTTGATCTGCGAAAGCCTCTATGGCATTTTTGATGAGATTGATTAATATCTGGTCGATTAGGTCCGGGTCAGCTAGGACGTTTAATTCAGGAGGAGAGATGCTTTCGGTTACTTTAATGCTTGCTTGTTGGAACTGGGCCTCATAAAGCGCAATGATTCTACCAAACAGCTCTCTGACTGGAATGAGTCGTGTATCAGGTTGGGGGATACGGGTGATACTTCTGTACGCATTTACAAAGTGCATCAGGCCTTCACTTCGTTTTTCGATGGTTTCTAATGCCTGAAAAAGATCTTCAATGCTCTCTTGTTTGTCATCCTCATCTACAAGAGACACTTGCTCTTTTAAATGATCTTGTGCCAGAGAGGCAAGAGACACAATCGGCGTTATCGAGTTCATGATTTCATGCGCGAGAACCCGGGTCATGTGCTGCATCGCTTCCATCTCTGAATCTTCCAGTTGCGCTCCGATATTCTGTAGAGAAACCAGCACATACTCATCGTTATGCAGGGTAAAACGAGTGGCATAAATAGATAGTTGGAGTTGTTCAATACCCGTATTGACCTGAACAAGGCGGTGTTCTCCAACACTCATTGTCATAAGGGTTTCAGTAAGATCCTCACTGAGAGACCTTAAATCTTCAATGTTCAGAAGAGCCGGCCGGTCCAATAATTTTTTGGCCGCGTTGTTTATCAGCTTTATTTCCCCTTCAGGATGGAAGCACAGTAGGCCAATGCCTACGTGGTGTACCAGGGTTTCAAAGTATCTGCGTTGTGCCTCGCTCTGGCTTCGCGTTTCATGGAAAGAATCCATGACCTGTTCAAAAGCCTGATACAAATTTTGAAAGATTTTGTCGGGGAAGGGAGATCTAAACGTCTGTGTAAAATCTGAATACTGGATGGCTTCCAGGAAGCTAGTCAGGTCCCTGGACACGCGTTCAAGAGAGGATAATAGGGCATTGATTTGCCAGATGAGCAACACGCCACCCAGAACAAGCCATACATAATTTTCGAGCTCCAGGTAAGCTATAATCGTGGCGGTGAGAATAAGTCCAATCAAGGATAAGCGCAGAACGATTCGTGCCCTGAACCGCCTAAAGAAAAGAAAGGAGCCAACATCCATAGACTATAACCCATATTTTTCTAGACGCCGATAAAGAGCAGCTCTTGTCAGGCCAAGCTCACGGGCAGCGTGGCTGATATTACCATTGTTCTTTTTCAAGGATTGCTTGATGGCGTGTTTTTCTACTTCTTCCAGGTTGTAGCTCTCAAACGTCAATTCGTTTGAAGAAGCCGGCTCAGGATTTACAAGCAGAAAGTCTTCAGGTTGTAAGACCGGAGAATCGCTAAGAATAACTGCCCGTTCGATCGCATGCTGCAGTTCTCGTACATTTCCAGGCCAGGGATAAGAAGCGAGCTTTTTGATCGTACCGCCACCCAGCCGCATAGCCTGCTTCTTGTACTTCCGGGCAAACACACTGAGGAAGTGATTGGCAAGAATGGGGAGGTCTTCACCTCGATCTCGTAATGGAGGCAGTTTGATTTCAACAGTATTAACACGGTAGAGTAGGTCCTGCCTGAACTTGTTTTCTGTGGACATCTCATGCAAGGGCATATTTGTTGCACAAATAAGACGTACATCGATGGGCCGTGGTTTATTGGTGCCAAGGCGAATTACGCTCCGGTTTTGCAGTGCTGAGAGCAGTTTTGCCTGGAGTGGAAGGGAAAGGTTACCAATTTCATCCAGAAACAGGGTACCCGCATTGGCTGCTTCAAAGCGGCCGGCGCGGTCTTCACGGGCATCCGTGAAGGCTCCTTTTGCATGGCCAAATAATTCGCTCTCAAACAGCGTTTCACTCACTGCTCCCAGGTCTACAGTGACAAACACCTCGTTGGACCGATTCGATTGCCTGTGGATAGCTCGGGCAACCAGCTCTTTTCCCGTTCCATTTTCTCCTAAAATCAACACGTTGGCATCGGTAGGAGCGACCTTACGAATGGTGCCAAATACGTGAAGCATGGCTGGGGATTCCCCAATAAACACCTTATAAGGGGAGTCCATGGCTTCGCTCAGATGATGCTTTTGAGCTCGGAGTTGGTCAACCTCTTTTTTTGATTGATGGAGTTGCAGCGTGTTTAAAATGGTGGTTATGAGCCGGTCGTTTTGCCAGGGCTTAAGAACAAAGTCTGTCGCTCCTTCCTTAATGGCATGCACTGCAGTTTCTACATCTCCGAATGCAGTGATCATAATGACCGCAACCGAGGGGTCTAGAGAGACGATCTGCTCCAACCAGTGAAAGCCTTCCTTACCGCTATTATTACCCCGCGCAAAGTTCATGTCGAGCAGGATAACATCATAGGATGTATGCTTCATGAGCTTCGGGATTTCAGACGGATTTTCTGTTGTCTCCACCAAGGACACATGCTTTTTTAATAACAGTCTGGCTGCTTGCAAAATGTCGGGGTCATCATCGACCACCAATACAGTCCCGTATTTCATTGAATTGTTGTGGGCAAAAGGTTGATTGTTGGGCACTTTGATAAAGCGTTCGATATCGAACACCTGGTGTATCGCTGCCGGACAAAGAAGCCTGGGCTTATATGTCGTTTTGTTTGTAACTTGTTGTGCTCCAACAGGTTGTGGGTTTTGGCATTTCGTTTGTTATTTCTATGGCTAAAGATTAACCTGCCGACTCTCTTCACCCTGAAAGAGTACAAAATCTAATGAACGAAACACAAATAAAGAATTCTCTGATATCAAATAACCACGAAAGCAATGTGGCTGGCGGTGGACAAGGTATGGATCGGGTGATTGCAAAGAAAACCTGGACACCTCGCCGTATCGCAATGGGAGTTGGGGCGTTGCTTTTTGTAGCACTCATTGGGTATGGGCTCTGGACGACAACGGGAGGAACGAAGTTGCGTGTCCAGCAGGAACGACTTACAATTTCTCCTGCTACAACCGGCGAATTTCAGGAGTTTATATCGGTTATTGGGACGTTGGAGCCCGTTCGCACGGTGTTCTTGGATGCTGCAGAAGGGGGGCGTGTCGAACAAATCTTTGTAGAGGAAGGAGCAGTGATGGAAGCTGGTGAACCTATCTTGCAACTCATCAACAACAATCTCCAACTCGATCTTCTAAATCGGGAAGCGCAGTTCTACGAAACCATGAACTACTTGCGCGAAGCTCGCCTCGCTATGGAGCAAAATACGCTCAACTTGCGGCAGCAATTGTTGGATATTAACTATCAAATCACCCGGCTTGAGCGCCAGCATGCACGGAATGAGGAGTTGTTTACTAAAGACCTGATCTCAGACGAAGAGTACGAACAGGTTAAAGATGAACTCGAGTACCAGGCACGAAGTCGCGAGCTTACTCTGGTTTCCCATAAACAGGATTCTTTGATGCGCCGTGTTCAGGTTGAGCAATTGGAAGCTTCAGTAACACGTATGCAAAGGAATCTGGAAGTTGTACGGCAGAACCTTGAAAATCTGATTGTTAAAGCGCCTATTGCCGGGCAGTTAACTTCACTAAATGCAGAAATTGGAGAGTCCATCTCAAATGGCCAACGGCTCGGACAAGTTGACCGGCTTGACGGATTCAAAGTGAATGTCCCTGTGGATGAGCACTACCTGCCACGCGTCAACATGGGGCAAGACGGGCGTTTTTCATTGAGCGACCAAGAATATGGATTAGAGATCCAGAAAGTATATCCCGAAGTTCAGGGCGGCCTCTTTGAAGTAGACATGTTTTTTACCGAGGAATCTCCTGATGGTATTCGCCGCGGGCAGACGCTTCGCATCCGTTTGGAATTGGGAGATCTGTCAGAAGCCCTATTAATCCCGAAAGGTGGGTTCTTTAATACGACGGGTGGGAATTGGGTTTACGTGGTAGAGGGGGATCAGGCCGTCCGGCGTCCTATTCGATTAGGGAGGCAAAATCCGCAGTTTTTTGAAGTCCTCGAAGGGTTAGAAGTGGGGGATCAGGTGATTACTTCTTCATACGATACGTACGGCGATGCCGAAATCCTCATCTTGCAGGATTAATCGTCCAACAAAATAAACAGCACAACTTAACCGCACTGCCATAACAGTTGCATGTAAATAACCAGGTGTAAAAAGGCATGATTCAGACAAAGGAACTTAAAAAGGTATATCGCACAGATGAGATCGAAACTACGGCTCTTGCTGGTGTAAACATCGACATCAAAGCTGGAGAATTCGTGTCCATCATGGGGCCTTCAGGTTGCGGTAAATCAACGCTTCTGAATATACTCGGGCTTTTAGATAATCCTAGTAGTGGCGAATTCCATTTTATCGGTAATGAAGTGTCGACATTTTCTGAAAGGCAACGGGCTGGTATGCGCAAGGGCAACATCGGGTTTGTATTTCAGAGCTTTAACCTGATCGATGAGCTAACTGTATTTGAAAATGTTGAACTCCCCCTCCTGTACATCGGTGTTGGTAGTAAAGAACGAGAAGAAAAAGTGCATGCAGCGCTCGATCGTGTTGGAATGATGCACCGTAGAAAGCATTTCCCTCAGCAACTTTCTGGTGGACAGCAGCAGCGCGTTGCCATTGCTCGTGCAGTAGTTGCTTCACCAAAATTGATCCTGGCTGACGAACCTACGGGTAATCTTGATTCTGCTCACGGGCAAGAGGTGATGAAGTTGTTGACAGAGCTGAATGAAGGTGGAACCACAATCATTATGGTAACGCACTCGCCTGCAGATGCAGAGTACAGCCACCGTGTAATTCACTTATTCGATGGGCATGTCGTAAGTGAAAACTTTATGCGCGAACGATACGCTATGAACTAGTTAACAAGTCCCTCGGTGGATTTGATAGAGTCATGTACCGCTTTATGGAAAATACAATTAAATGGTTTCGAAATGGGCTCTCTGAGGCAGATGCGCGATATCTGCGAGAGTCCGTGCTAACGGTAGTGTGTGCGGCACTTATCGGAGGCATGATTGCGATGGCATTTGTCCCAGCAGTCAAAGAAGCAGTCTTACCTGTATTTGACAGCTTGTTAAGTGCATTGTGAAGCCTGATAGCCCATTGATTCCCACTTTACAGTCTTGAACCTCACACCCCGTGTTTTCTAATTACATCATCCTTGCTATTCGCACTATACGCCGCCAAAAAGCATACGCGGCTATAAACATATTGGGTTTAGCTGTAGGCCTGGCTTGCTGTATCTTCATCCTTTTTTATGTAAATGACGAACTCAACTTCGATGCATTTCATAAGAGTTCGGATCACATTGTTCGAATAGGTGAAACTGAATCACGGCCAGGTCGGGAGGTGCAATATGTTGGGTTTACTGCTGGAGCAGTAGGGCCGTTGTTGGTTGAAGAATTGCCAGAGGTGATCAGTAGTGTTCGTCTTGCAGGCAGGCAAGTAATGGGACGGCGCACCTTAGAGCGAGGTGAAACGCGTTTTTACGAAGAGGAGTTCTTTTTTACGGATCCGACTTTCTCAGAAGTTTTTGATTTTGAATGGGAGCAAGGGGATCCCGAAACGGCTCTAAAAGAACCCTTTTCTGTTGTGCTGACCGAAAGAGCTGCTGAACAATATTTTGGCAGTCAAAATCCTATGGGAGAAACCTTGACCATGGAGCAGTGGGGGGAACTGACAGTAACTGGGGTCATGGCTAACCCTCCTCGAAATTCCCATCTCGATTTCAAGTTTTTGATTTCTCTTTCTACTATCGACAGTAACGTGCGATGGAAGGCCTGGTACGAGTCCTGGCGTTCCAGTGGACTTTCTACCTATTTGCTTTTGAGAGAAGACGTTGTGCTTGCGGATCTTGAAGAAAAAGTGGACCAGGTAATTACTCAGTTTCAATCGCCTGAATTTGCCGAGTGGCGCCAGGTGTCACTTCAACCATTGCGGGACATTCACTTTGGATCTGCTCATATTGACGTTGAAGAAAACTGGAGGGAGGGGAATACAGCCTACTTATACATATTTTCTATCATCTCTCTATTTATCCTTCTAATAGCTTGTTTTAACTACATAAACCTTGCTACAGCACAAGCAATGAAAAGGGCACGTGAGGTGGGAGTTCGTAAGGCTCTTGGTGCCCGTCGAGAGCAACTATTTAGTCAGTTTTTGGGTGAGTCCACAGTTCTTACCCTGGTATCGATGGGTCTTGCTCTCGTCCTCGTTTATGTTGGGTTGCCGTTCTTTAATACGATTGCTGGAAAAGACATTGTGTTTTCAGTTCTCTCTAGATGGGAAATTATTCTTGCCTTGGGAGGGTTGCTCATCTTTGTAGGGATTGCTGCTGGAAGTTATCCTGCTTTTTTCCTGGGAAAGTTTGTACCAGTGCGTGTTTTAAAGGGAGAAGCCACAAAAAGCGTGTCTGCATTAAGAGTGCGGCAAGGGCTGGTAGTTACTCAGTTCACACTCTCGATTTGTTTGCTTATAGCAACATTTGTAATTGGGAATCAGCTCGAATATGTCCAAAACAGAAATCTTGGCTTCAATAAGGAAGCCATCCTTGCTGTGGATATCAATAGCGGTGATGCTCGAAGTAGCTTTGAAACGATGAAAAGGGAATTCGCAAGTCACGCCTCAGTGAATAGTGTGAGTGTGTCTTCTCAAGTCCCTGGAGATTGGAAAACGATTCCACAGGTGGACGTCAATAATAACGCTGAAAGTGCCGATGCATTACAGCGTATGTATTTTATCGGAGCCGATGAAGATTTTCTATCCACGTATGAAATAGAGCTTGCATCAGGTCAGAATTTCTCCGGCTCCTTTGGATTGGATTCAACGTCTGCAATCATTAATGAGACAGCTGCTCAAGCACTAGGTATTCAGTCTGCAGGCGACCATTTTATAGAGATACCCCAAGCTGATGACGAGCCCACTTATAGGGTGCAAGTCATTGGAATAGTAAAAGACTTTCACTTTCAGTCGCTGCACGAAGAAATTGCTCCTTTGATAGTAGGGTACAGGTCGAATCCAATAGATGTCATCGATTATTACTCGATTCGAGTTCAAATGAGTGGCATAGAAGAAACGCTTGCTCATCTTCGAGGAGTCGGAGAAGCATTTGATCCCACTCATCCTTTCGAATACAATTTTCTCGACGAGCGGCTTAATGATTTTTATGTCACTGAGCATCGTGTAAGCAGGCTCTTTAACCTGGCCGCTTCCTTCTCGATTTTTATTGCGTGCCTCGGGCTATTGGGACTCGCATCTTTTATGGCTGGGCAACGGACGAAGGAAATTGGAGTCCGTAAGGCATTGGGGGCTTCCGTTTTTGATATGGTGGTGTTGCTTTCAAAAGACTTTGTTCGATTGGTATGTGTCGCCTTACTGGTTGCATCTCCACTCGCCTATTTTGCCATGACGCGATGGCTAGAGGACTTCGCCTATGCTGTCTCTGTAGATCTCTGGTTATTTCCACTCGCGGGTTTTCTCACAGTACTTGTTGCGCTTCTTACCGTCAGCTATCAATCCATAAAGGCAGCGACTGCCAACCCGATTGATGCATTGCATTATGAATGAGACCGGACTCCGGACTATCGACTCATGTTAACGAACTATTTAAAAACAACGCTGCGGAATCTGAGGCATCATGCAGTATACACAGCCATTAATATTCTTGGCTTGACAGTCGGGATGGCTGTATGCTTACTGATCGTGCTGTTTGTCATGTATGAGTATCGGTTTGATTCCATGCATTCAAATGCCGACAGGATTTATCGAATCAACGAAATTCAAACGTTTGGTGGTGCAATTCCCCAGCATGTCGCACTGTCCATGTATACGATGGGGCCCGGGTTGCAAGATGAATTCTCTGAAATTGAGGCCTTCTCGCGGTTTATCGAAGGACCAGATATTCTAGAGTATGAGAATGAAATACATATGCTGGATAAAACGTTTTTAGTTGATCCAGCAGTATTTGATATTTTTGACTTTGAGCTACTCTACGGCGATCCTGCCCAGGTTCTTCTTGAGCCGAACGCTATTGCGATAACTCTTGAAACCGCGCAGCGGATTTTTGGCGTTGACGACCCCAGGGATGAGGTGATCTACGAGGTGGATGGTACACCTTATACGATAAAGGGCATTTTGAAGAACATGCCTGAGAATTCCCACCTTCAATTTGATGCTTTAATTTCCATATCAACGATGGAAGAGGAGCCCTGGATGCTTAATTGGGGCAACAACTGGATGAATACCTACGTCTTGCTGCATGAAGGGACTTCACCTGCAACCATGACGCATCGGTTTCCTGAATTTCTCGAGAGCAAACGGGAAGGCATGACCGAGCAATACGAAATGTATTTGCAACCATTGGGAGACATCCATCTGGGTTCTACAATCGTTACGCACGATTATAACAACTACCAGAAGTTCGATCGCACCTATGTCAACATCTTTGGGATGTTGGCTCTGTTTATTCTGCTGTTAGCAGCGATAAACTTTACAAACCTTTCTACGGCCAGGTCTTCAACCCGTGCAAGGGAGGTAGGCGTTCGTAAAGCTATTGGGGCCCATAGGCATCAATTAACCTTCCAGTTTTTGGCTGATTCAATCGTGCAGAGCGTCATCTCATTTCTATTTGCGCTGATTGTATCTCTGGCTGTGTTAGGATTTGTAAATCAGTTGTCAGGCCGGGAATTGGCGCTGGAATCATTGTTTGCGATTGAGGTCTGGCCCTTGATCTTGCTAGGTGTAGTACTGATTGGGGGTATGGCGGGTCTCTATCCAGCTTATGTACTCTCTGCATTCAAACCAGTAACCGTACTGAAAGGGAAAGGAGCGTTTTCAAGTAGAGAAAGGGGAGGATGGCTGAAAAATAGCCTAGTAATTGCACAGTTTTCTATAGCAATTATAATGATCATAGGCACCTTCTTAACGTATAGCCAACTTGACTTCCTTCAAAACCGGAATATTGGAATCGATCGAGATCAAGTAGTCGTGATTCCTTTATCTGATGAATCAAGAAATCAATACGACGTATTGAGGGAAGAATTAGCTCGAGATGTGTCTGTTCTTGGTGTCACTGCTTCTTTCCAAAGGCTGGGGTCCAATATTCACCAATGGGGTTTATCTGCCGAGGATAAAGAAGGTGTGATGCAAGATATGGCTCCCTCCTTTCTACCCGTCAGAGAAAATTACTTCGAGTTTTATGATATAGAGATCGTAGAAGGTAGAGGATTCTCTGAAGGGATGTCTGCCGATACAAATCGTGCATTTATCGTTAACGAAGCGTTTGTGAGTGAGATGGGATGGGAGGAACCGATTGGGAAAAGAATTTACCGGGGAGGAGATGGCCAGGGGATGATAGTTGGAGTGGTGCGTGATTTCAATTTTAATTCCCTGCACAATGAGATTGCACCGTTGATTGCGATGGCCAGTGGGGAATATATGAATGAGTTGTCGATTCGGATTGATGGCCGAAATATTGAAGCAGCCCTTGCTCATCTAGAAACTACCTGGGGAGCCTATATTAATGATAGGCCATTCACGTACGAATTTCTTGATCAACATTTCGCGCAGCTTTATCTGGCCGAACAACGAGTGAGCCAGATCTTTGGCATCATTGCAGGCCTTGCCATTTTTATTGCCTGCCTGGGTTTATTGGGGCTCGCTGCTTTTGCAGCCCAGCAAAGAACCAAGGAGATGGGCATTCGAAAGGTGTTGGGGGCATCAGTGCATGGAATCATTGGATTGATGTCCAAAGACTTTCTGAAACTTGTTGGTGTGTCTATCCTGATTGCATCGCCTATTGCCTACCTGGCCATGAGACGTTGGCTTGAGGAATTTGCATTCCATATTGAGTTGACCTTGCTGCCCTTTGCCATGGCGGGTGCGATAGCCCTCTTGATCGCATTCCTTACTGTAGGAATCCAATCTATTAAAACCGCGACATCTAATCCCGTACATGCTTTGAAGCATGAATGAGCCTGGATTCATGATAATAAATTACTTGAAAATAGCGTTTCGAACGATCCGGCGGCAGGGTGTTAACGCCGTTGTTAACATCTTGGGACTTGCCTTGGGCATTGCAGCCGCTTTTGTGATTGGGATGTACATGCGTCAAGAATTGACGTATGACAAGGGGTTTGAAGATAACGAACGCATATATCGCGTTGCGATGGATTTCTACAACATGGGTGGATTTGCAAAAAGCCAAAGACAACTTGGAGATGCACTGCCAGAATCCGTTCCTGCCATTGAATTGGCTACCCGGTTTAATGCGAGTGGAGAGCCTGTATCTGTATTGGTTGGGCAGGCCCAATACGAAGAAGCTTCCTACTTGGAAGTGGATAGCTCCTTCTTCGATATGTTTTCTTTTGAATTCATCGAGGGTGATCGCAGCCGCGCTATGCACAGGCCCGATGAGGTAGTTATCTCTGAGATCCTGGCAAAACGATACTTCGGAGACGAACCTGCAATAGGAAAGACGTTACGTGTTGGAAATGACGAAGCCGTTATGCAGATAAGTGGTATTGTGAAGACACCATCCTTTAAAACGCATTTGCAGGTAGATCTTTGGCTGCCACTACCACCTGTAGAACCTACACAATACGGATGGACCCATACTAGCTATTACAATTACTTTCGGTTAAAAGCTGGCCATGATGAGCATTCACTTAAGGCAGGGTTGGACCGTCTGTTGGAAAATACAATCTATCCCGCGAGTGGAGTAGATATGCCCTTTGAACAATGGAGGCAGAGCCCGCAAGCCGTACAATTCTGGGTACAACCCCTAACCGATATTTATCTCCTTTCGAAGTTCAACTTTGAGCTAACCCCTGGTGGGAATCGAACGCAGGTGTATGTATTGGGCCTTATTGGTCTTTTCCTGTTGCTCATCGCCGGCTTCAATTATGTGAACCTGACCACAGCGGCTTCAGCTTCTCGAGAAAAGGAAATTGGTGTAAAGCGATCGTTAGGTGTTGAGAGAGGGAAGCTTATCTCCCAATTCCTGATGGAGTCGGTTGCTTTGAGCCTGGTTGCGATGATCGTCGCAACGGGCCTGGCAGAAATTCTGCTCTCCTTCTTTGAGTACATCACCGGAACTGTGCTCGCCGCCAACATCGTCACGGACTACAAGTACCTGTTGGCTCTCCTCGCATTTTCTGTTTTAATCGGATTGCTTGCAGGCGTGTATCCCGCTTTGTATCTGTCTCGATTTGGCCCCTTGCAGTTGCTGAAGGGGGGCGGTTCAGGTTCTGTTGGTACGCGAGGGGGCGTTCGACGCGTTCTAGTGGTCGCCCAATTTGCCATTGCGATTATGCTCATCGTGGGAAGTGCTGGTGTTCGCAACCAGCTTTCATTTATGAGGGATGCTGACAAGGGCCTGGATGAAGAAGGGGTATTAATTATTGAAAATCTAGAAGAACTGGGCGATAAGGGGCCTATTTTTAAAGAGCGATTGGAGCAATTACCGGCCATTGCGTCAACAAGTATTGCCCGGCGTATTCCCACGGGCCGCTCGTTATCTGTCGGGATTTACAGCACACCTGAAATGTCCGAAGGCATCTCGTTAGAGCGGTTCAGAGCGGATGAAGATTATATGGAAACGCTTGGGATGCAGCTCTTAGAAGGGCGAAATTTTAATGGCACCTGGGCCACAGATAGTGCTTCTGTTATTTTGAACGAGTCCGCCGTTCGCGCCTTGGGGATACAGGAAAACCCGATTGGCCAGCGTATTAATCAGGATCTGTACGTCATTGGTGTAGTGAGCGATTTTAATTACCAGTCGATGCGCACCCGCATTGAGCCGGTGATCATGCAATACGCTGATGGTGGATTTCGAATGGCGGTTAAATTGAATGGTACCGGCATTACGCGGGTCATTGATGATATTGAAGCGACATGGGCTGAGTTTGGGAGCGAGGAGCCGGTATCCTATTACTTCCTGGATGAGAGCTTTGCCGCTCTGATTCATAACGAAGAATCGTTGGAGCGTGCTATTACACTATTCACATGGTTGGCTATTCTCATTGCTTGTATGGGTCTTTTCGGACTAACCATGTATACAATTCGCAGAAGAACCAAGGAAATTGGTATCCGAAAAATCCTTGGGGCGACGGTTATTCAAATAGTAACGTTGTTATCGTCCGAGTTTTTGAGGCTGGTAGGCATTGCCTTTCTTGTCGCGTTACCCGTGTCATACATGGTCATGCTTACGTGGCTGAATAGCTATGCATACCGCATAGAACTGGGCCCCGGCATTTTCCTTTCGGCCGGTTTCCTTGCGGTAACCCTTGCCGTAATTACCCTCGCTTACCATGCTATCAAAGCTTCGCTAACAAACCCTGCCGAGACACTGCATTATGAATGAGTCCGGATCTCGGACTCTGGACACCGGAACCCATGATAAAAAACTATATTCGCATTGCGTTTAGAAACCTCCGATTACGGCCCGGTATTTCGAGCATCAACATATTGGGCCTCGCAATGGGCATGGCCTGTTGTCTGCTAATAGGCCTATTTGTGTTACACGAGCGTTCGTTCGATCAATTGCACAGCCAGGAAGATCAGATATACCGGCTAAATAAACGGGTGACGCCACAAGGAGCCTCAGAAGAATTCCATGCAATTACCGGGGGGCTGATGGGGCCTGAGATAGCGGCTCAATTTCCAGAAGTAGAGCAAAGTGTGCGTGTGTTACCCTGGTTTGACGATGTACTGATGCAACGAGACGAACAGGCTGTTAAGGTGGCTGATGTACTTCTTGCTGATGCTAACTTTTTAACTGTATTTGACTTTGAACTGGTACGGGGGAGTGCCGATCGGGCACTCTTAGATCCTTTCTCGATTGTGCTTTCTGAGACTACAGCACAACGACTATTTGGGAATGCCGATCCGATGGGGGAGTCCGTTGTTGGCTTGAATGGACGCATTTACAATGTAACTGGCATCATCGAGGACAGTCCCTCCCAATCGCACCTTAAATACAACGCGTTGATTTCTTTTGCTTCCACAGAAGCGGGTGAGGAAACGCTGAATTTCAGTTGGTTGCACCGCTGGACGACTCAGGTAGTGTATACTTACCTGGTCTTGACACCTGACGCTGATGTTCAGGCATTAGAGGAAAAATTCGTCCCTCTAATGCAGCAAAACCTCCCTCAACAAGCGAATACGTACCACCTCTATCTCCAACCGCTAAATGATATCTACCTGGGCTCCTCAAATCTGCTTCATACCCGGGGCCTTCTTCTAGGGAATGGCCCCTATGTCATGTGGTTCACGCTCATTGGGTTTTTGGTGCTCATAATCGCGTGTATCAATTACATGAATTTAGCCACGGCTCGTTACACACGTCGGATGAAAGAAGTGGGCGTTCGAAAAGCTTTAGGAGCGCAAAAAAAGCACTTGAGCAACCAGTTCCTGGTAGAATCGATGATTCTTTCTGGCTTTGCACTTGCTATTGCATTGATCGTTGCAAAAGGGTTCTTACCCGCATTCAACGCGATTACAAATCGGCCGCTTGAACTAAATATTATCCAGACGCCCGGTCTAATTCTGTCAGCCGTAGCTCTTGCTCTTGTCACAGGGCTGGTTGCAGGGAGTTATCCTGCGGTATTCTTGTCTGGCATTCGTCCTGTTAAAGCGCTGAAGAAGGTACAAGGCCGAGTACAAAAGGGTGCATCGATTCGTCGAGCCCTTGTGGTGACACAATTTGCGGCTTCGATTGCCCTTATAATCTGTACATCTGTCATAATGCTGCAGATGAGATTTATGCAGCACCAGAATCCAGGGTTTGAGCGGGATCAGATTCTCGTGTTACCAATCGGTTTGGCAGATATCGGAAATCAGTTTGAGCCCTTTAAAGAAGCCATCCTTCAGCATCCTAACATTACTCACGCAACTGGCAGCAATAGTGTGCCTGGGACGAGAGAAGGCATGATGAGTTTTGGCCTTGTTGCAGAGGGTAAAGCAGAGGAAGAAAACTGGAGCTCCTATGCATGGCGGGTAGATGATTACGACTTGTTAGAAACCTATGGAATTGGAATGGCCAGCGGCAGATATTTTTCTGAGCGCTTCCCAACCGATGCAACGTCGGGTGTAGTGATTAATGAGACCCTTGCAGAGAAACTTGGATGGGAGGAGCCTATCGGTAAACAGCTCGATATATCTGGGGAGACTGAGAATGCACGCGTGATTGGCGTTCTTAATGATTTTCATTTCGAATCCTTCCATCACCCCATCGAATCTCTGGTGCTATACATGGCTCCTAGATATGAGATGCTCTCTGTGCGAGTAGAGGGAGGCAACATGGCGGAGGTATTGTCATTTCTTGAGGTTCAATGGAAGCAGTTTGATGATACGTATCCGTTTGAGTATACCTTCCTTGATGAAGCCGCATCGGTCCGTTACCAGATGGAACGGCAGCTTATGCAAACGCTGCTATTGTTTTCGGTCCTGGCTATTTTTATCGCCTGCATGGGGCTCTTCGGGCTCGCTGCATTTTCTGCTCAACAACGCACGAAGGAAATTGGCATCCGCAAAGTAGTAGGGGCAAGTATAGGTAGCCTGGTAGGACTGCTGTCTCGCGATTTTGTTATGCTGGTTGGCATAGCCTTCCTGGTCTCAACGCCTCTCTCCTACATTTCTGTGAGCCGATGGCTGGAAGGGTTTGCTTTTCGCATTGATGTGCCCTGGTGGGTTTTCCTGTCTGCAGGGATCCTTGCCCTCGGGGTTACGCTAGTTACCGTCAGTTATCACAGCATCAAGTTGGCCATAGCAAATCCTGTAAAAGCATTGAGGTATGAATGAATCCATGATAAAAAACTACCTCAAAATCGCCCTTAGGACCATTCGCCGCCACCCGAGTTATTCTCTGCTCAATATTTCAGGGCTAGCTTTAGGGATGGCAAGTGCATTGCTCATTCTGTTGTATGTTCAAGATGAACTGAGCTTTGATCGGTATCATGACAATTCAGATCGCATTTACCGGATCATAAATCTTGATATGGATGATGGCGATTACGAAGGCATTGCGAAAGTAAATGGGCCCTGGGCCCAGGCGGCCGTCGAGGCAGTGCCCGAGGTTGAGGTTGCAACGCGGTTTACCTTTTTTGGCCAGGCGCTCATTGAAAATGAAGCCGTTCGCGAATATCAAGGAGGCGGTTTCTTTGCTGATTCAGTGGTCTTCGACATATTTGATTTTGAATTCATTGTAGGTAATCCCCAAACAGCGCTGCTTCAGCCACAGTCTATCGTTTTGACTGAGGAAATGGCCTCCATTTATTTTGGAGATGGAGAAGCATTAGGGCAAACACTGGAAGTAGATAACTCCAGTGAGAATACTCTGACAGGAGCATATACAGTGACTGGTGTTATCAAGAATGTGCCGGAGCAGTCTCATTTTACCTTTCGGTATTTGGTGTCGATGAGTACGTATCGCCATCCTGATATGACCGATTGGGTGCTTTGGAATCAGTTTTACACGTATGTGTTGCTGAACGAGGGGACCTCCCCTGAATCCGCCGCGGCGACGTTTGCAAGTGTTTTGCCACAGCACTACGCAGAAGATCAGATTGATAATTACAATCCTGCTTTTCAGCCCTTAGTAGATATTCACTTGCATTCGAATCTATTCAGGGAAATCGCTGTGAATGGAGATGCTCGATATGTATACATCTTCTCGTGTATTGCCTTTTTTATCCTTCTGATTGCTTGTATAAACTTTATCAATTTATCCACTGCACAATCAACGAAGAGGAACAAGGAAGTCGGCATTCGAAAAGTGTCAGGAGCAAATCGGTATGTGTTGATCCGTCAGTTTTTGAGCGAGTCTTTTCTGCTATCCTTGTTCTCCATTATTCTTGCAGTTGGAGTAGCCCTGTTCTTTCTGAATACGTTTAATGAACTGACTGGAAAGGCCTTGATATCCAGCCAGTTGATTCAAGGACCCTTTGTGTTGGGGTTAGTTGGGTTATGGATCGTGGTTAGTTTCCTGGCGGGTGGATATCCCGCATTGTTGCTTTCCAGCTTCAAACCAGCTGCCATTTTAAAAGGGCGCTCCTCTGGAACCGGGCATAGTATGCTTCGCAAAGGTCTGGTTGTATTTCAGTTTGCTATATCGGCTTTCTTGATTATTGCAACAGGCATTGTTCTGCAGCAAGTGGATTATATGCAGACCAAAAAGCTGGGCTTTAATCAAGAGCAACTGATCAATTTCCCAATTAGAGATGATGCCTTGCGCGGTCAGGCAGATGCAGTTAAGCAAGCGCTGCTTCAGCATCCAACGATAACCCATGTTTCCGTATCAGGAAATATGCCGGGTGGGGGAGATTGGGGCATTCCTCTTCAGCCGGAAGGCATTGCGCAGGATGATATACCCCCTACACGCATCCTGGCCATCGATGAGGACTTTGTTGAAACCTTTCAAATGGAAGTAGCTGTTGGGCGTGATTTCTCTTCTGAGAGGCCGGCAGAGCGTGAGTTGGGATACATCATTAATCAAGAAGCCGCGAAGCAATACGGATGGGACAACCCGCTAGAAAAAACGATTGCAATGCCGGCAATCGGACGTGCCCCAGGGCCTGTAATCGGGGTCGTAGAAGATTTTCATTTCAGATCGATGAGAGAAGAAATTGGTCCCATGGTGATGTTTGCGCCTCCTCAAGGTTGGTTTAGTGTGTATTCGGTTCGAGTGGCACCGGGGCAAGTTGAAGAGGCCCTTACGCACTTAGAAACTGTAGTTGCAGGGTTCGATCCAGAACACCCTTTTACTTACTCCTTCTTTGATGAGCGATTCGGACAACTCCATGCAGAAGAAGCCCGAATGGGTGAGTTGATGAAGTATTTCGCTTTTCTTGGGATCGTAATTGCGTGCATGGGCCTCTTGGGTTTGGCCGTATTCATTGCACAGCAGCGAACAAAAGAAATTGGAATTCGAAAAGTATTGGGTGCTTCAGTGCGGCAAGTCACATTCCTGCTCACTAAGGAGTTTACCAGTTGGGTGATAGCTGGATTTATTCTGGCTGTGCCTTTTGCCTATCTAGCTGGGCACCAATGGCTGGAAGGGTTTGTCTATCAGGCAAAAATGAGTATCTGGATCTTTCTTGGCGCCGGCATCATGGCGCTGCTTATAGCCTGGCTCACGGTAGGAGTTCAGTCTATCCGAGCTGCACTAACTGATCCTGTTAAAGCATTAAAATATGAATGAGCCTGGAGTCCATGATAAAAAACTATCTTAAAATCGCTTATCGATCGTTGCTCAGGCACCCGGGATATGCATTTATTAATGTTTTCGGGTTTTCTATTGGCCTGGTTTGCTGTCTGCTCATCTTGCTTTATGTTCGGCATGAGTTGTCCTACGACCGCTATCACGAAAAAGCGGATCGTATGTATAGAGTAACGATTGATGCTTTCGTGGGCGGCCAGGAAATCAAGGCTCCTTTGGCAGCAGCGCCTTTTGCTGAGAGCCTTGTGAGTAACTTTCCGGAAGTAGAAAGTGCAACGCGGATTTTTCGATCATCGTTTGTAGGGATGGACGAAATTTCGGTTGAATACGAGGAGAATACATTCTTAGAGTCTCGATTCTATTATGTGGACTCCACCTTTTTTGATGTGTTCACCACCTCTATGGTAAATGGGTCGCGCGAGAGGTTGTTAGCTGAACCCAATACGGTTGTTTTAACTCGAAGTACTGCCCAGAAGTACTTTGGGGCTGCCAACCCGATAGGGAGGGTAGTTCGGGTGAATGATCAAACAGAAATGAGAGTCACCGGCGTCGTAGAGGATGTGCCGGCTGCATCTCATTGGCGTTATGATATGCTGGCTTCGCTTTCTACCCTGCCAATCAGTAGGGCCCCTAACTGGTTCAGTAATCCATTCACTACGTATTTCACGGTGAGTGAGGGGACGAATATTACTGATCTAGAGCACAAGCTGGGCGCCTTTATAAGAGAACAGATTGCGCCTCAAATGAAGGAGGTATTGGGTGTTGGTATCGAAGATTTTCTTGCGAGCGGTGGACGATATGAATTTAGTTCTCAAGCGGTTACAGACATTCATCTCCACTCGAATCTCTCCTACGAACTGGAAGCGAATAGCGACATCCGGTATGTGTACACCTTTTCGATCGTTGCGCTTCTGATCTTGATTATAGCAGCATTCAATTTTATGAATCTTGCTACTGCGCGTTCGGCTAACCGGTCTCAAGAAGTTGGCGTACGCAAGGCATTGGGATCAAACCGAAATCAATTGGTCGCTCAGTTTTTATTGGAATCGATTCTACTGTCTATCGCTTCAATGGGGATTGCGCTCGCTTTGGTGGGGGCCTTATTGCCTTATTTTAATCAATGGCTAGGGATTTCGGTCTCCTTACCCTTCAATGCCATGTGGTTTATAGCTGTACTGGGCATTGCAGTTCTTGCGGTCGGCTTGCTTTCTGGTTTGTATCCAGCCTTTTATTTAACGGCCTTTAACGCGTCAAGCGTGTTGAAGGGGGAGATGAAGACAGGAGTACGAAGTGGACGGCTTCGGAGTGGCCTGGTCATCACGCAGTTTATGATTTCCATCGTGCTCATGACGACAACGGGCTTAATTTACCGTCAGATGGAGTTTATACAGGATAAAAAGCTTGGGTTTGATCGTGAGCATGTCGTTTTACTGGATAGAGGAGCAACCTTTGCAAATCAAAGCAAGGCATTTAAAGAAGAGATCATGCGGCAACCTGGGGTTATAGCTGTTTCAGGGTTAGATAATATTCCTGGCCGGTTATTCGGGGATGACGCCTTCAGGCATATCGATGCCCCTGCTTCTGATTTAAATGTCCTGTGGATGATGTATGCAGACGAAGATATCGTTGAAACGTTGGGAATGAGAATGGCGCAAGGTGAGGGCTTTAATCTTGATGAAACGAGAGATTCGTCTATGCTCCTCCTGAATCAAAGCGCTGCTGATTTGTACGACTGGAGCTATCCTGTCGGTGAAAAACTGGCTTCACCGTTCTCAGAGCCAGGCATGCCGGATCGTGTTTACTCCGTTGCAGGGGTGGTTGAAGACTTTCATTTTCAATCATTACATCAAGAAATCAAGCCCATGGCGATTGAATTTGCAAGCAGCCTGGATATGGAGTACTTCGCAGTGCGCACTGGTCCTGGTCAAATGGTTTCGGCAATTGCATCCATTGAGTCTGCCTGGAATACCTTTTATCCGGATGAGCCCTTCTCAATATCCTTCCTGGACGACGAGGTCGCTAAACTGTATGAAGCAGATCGTCAATACGGCCAACTATTAAGCGCTTTTGCTGGCCTGGCAATATTTGTGGCCTGCCTCGGGCTATTTGGCCTCGCTGCGTACATGACCGAACAGCGATTCAAGGAAGTAGGCATCCGCAAGGTAGTGGGTGCATCGGCATCGAGCATCGTGCTCCTGTTTTCAAAGGATTTTTTAAAGCGTATCGCCATTTCCTTCCTCATCGGAATTCCATTCGCGATGTATGTGATGGACCAATGGTTGGGACGGTTTGCTTATCGCACAGATATTACCTGGGATATATTCATAGTCCCTGGGTTAGCCGCTGTAGCGATCAGCCTGGGTACCATCAGTTACCATGCTATTCGAGCGGCTCTGATGAATCCTATTGATACGTTACGTTATGAATAAGTCCGGAGTCCGGAGTCCATGATAAAGAACTATATAAAAACGGCTTTGCGAGTTCTGTTTAAGAACAGAGTTTTCTCATTGATTAATATCGTTGGGCTTGCAGTCAGTATGTCAATCTGTTTGCTCATTATGTTATTCATCATCGATCAAAAATCATATGATGATTTCCACGCTGATGCAGACCGTTTGTATCGTGTTTATTCGGATTATAAGGCTCCTATAAACAGCGCGTCTCAGCTGTATGCTACCACCCCGATAACGTTAGGCAGAATTTTGCAAGATGAGTATGCCGGAGTTGAAAACGCAGTAAGTATACGCCGTTTTGGTGGAATGGGAGTTAATGGAGAGATACAGGCTTCCATCTCCGGCATTTATGTGAATCCTGCGTACTTGCAAGTATTTGGATTTGAACTGGAGCAGGGAAATCCTGAGACAGCTTTGACAGATCCGTATTCTCTGATACTGAGTCGCGAGGTTGCTGCTCGATATTTTGGAGAACGTCTGCCGGTGGGGCAGACCTTGACTATTGATGAGGTAGCGTACACCATCACTGGGATTATAGGGGATTCACCAGGACCTTCTAATTATGCATATGATGTACTTGGTTCTTTTTCCACGCTTGAGACGGAAAGCTTTCAGAATTTGTTTGCTGATTGGCAAAGCACGGTAAGAAATACCCATACAGTAATTCTGTTGGATGAAAAAACCTCTGCTCGGGAGATGCAAGCTCAAATGGCAACTGTCATTGATCAGCACTATCCAGGAAACGAAGAAGCCTGGTTGGCCGGTCTTTATGTAGAGCATATAGGGGATATAAATCTCGGCAAGGTGATGGATAACCAGCTATCTGTTCCCTTACCTGCATTCATTGCTTACTTTCTGATGGTACTCGGCGGAGTGATAATGCTGGCCGCGTGTTTTAATTATATCAGCTTATCTATAGCAAGGTCGCTTACACGGGCCAAAGAGGTTGGATTACGCAAAGTGACGGGAGCGCGTAGAAGCCATATTGTTTTTCAGTTCTTGAGTGAATCAATTCTGGTGTCTTTAGGAGCCCTGGCGCTGGCTTTTACATTCCTGACGTGGATTTTACCACGTTTTAATAGTCTCTGGTTTATTGGTTTTTCCGAAACCCAGATCAGATTGAATGTATTCCAGGACATTAATACGTATCTGGTTATTCTCGCCTTTAGCGTAGCGATAGGAATACTTGCCGGCTTGTATCCCGCACTTTATCTCTCCCGTTTTTTGCCGGCAAAAGTTTTGAAGGGCGTGTTGAGTAAGGCAGGAAAAACGGGTCTTGTTCTAAGGAAATCCCTTGTTGTTATTCAAGTTGCGTTCTCTCTGATTTTCATTGTTTCAGCATTGGTCATATACAACCAGTTTCAGTATATGATTAACGCCGATTATGGCTTTGAGCCGACAGATATAGTCAATGTTGAGTTGCAAGATGTGGATTATGATGTGTTCAGAGAGAATATGTCCAGTTATCCTGGCGTAGCTGAAGTATCCGCCATTTCTAACCTCCCCATGACGGCTAGCCGCCGAGATATTTGGATGCGAACGGAGGGTATGGAGCAGCCTGAAAAAGGGTATCGGTTAAGCATTGATTACAACTTTATTGATAACCTGGGGCTAAGCCTGGTTGCCGGACGTGGATTCTCACCTGAATTTGCTGCAGATGAAGAAAACTCGGTAGTTATAAATGAAACGGCAGTTCGTCAGCTAAACCTGGGTACAAGCCGAGAAGCAATTGGCAAAAACCTGACGCTTTTTGATGATTGGCACGTACAGATTGTTGGAGTGGTTAAAGATTTTCACACGAATGAGATGGTGATGGGAATGGATGCTATCGTGTTGGATTATGCTCCTGACCAATTTGAATACGCAAATGTGCGGGTACAATCAGGAAAGCTCGATACGGTGTTGCCCCAGATAGAAGCAGCTTGGACTGCATCAGGAAGTATTCATTCTGTAGAATACCAGCCCTATACGGTTCAAATTCATCAGTCTCCCTCAATGCTTATTTTTGAGGATTTTCTTGGGATTGTAGGGTTCGTTTCAGGCATCGCAGTAGCAATTGCTCTTCTTGGATTGCTAGGCATAGCCATATTTACCGTTGAGCGCCGTACCAAAGAAGTCGGTATTCGAAAAGTACTGGGAGCCCAATCCTCCAGGATTATTCTCTTGTTATCCAGGGACTTTTTGATGCTGATTGGGATTGCATTGATTGTAGCTCTTCCTCTTACCTGGGTGGTCAATAATCTATGGCTACAGCAATTTGATTTTCGAGTCCCTTTAAGCGCCGCAGAGTTCATCATTGGTCCAATGATTTTACTGTCGCTAGTCGTTCTGACTATTGGCTCACAGACTCTTCGTGCCGCTCTGAAGGACCCTGTTGATACGTTACGTTATGAATGACCCCAGAGCCCATGATTAAGAACTACCTGAAAATTACGCTTCGCAACCTGGGCCGGCATCCAGGCTATACATTTATCAATGTGTTTGGTCTGGCCGTAGGAATTGGGTTTTGCACACTCCTCTTCTTGTATGTGAACGATGAGTTGACCTTTGATCATTTTCATGAGAAGAGCGATCGTATTTATAGAGCGCACCGGGTGTCATTCAATGAGGATGGTTCTCCTCCTGATCTGGATATTTACCTGCCTATGCCCTGGGGGCCGGCGTTTGAACGCGATTTCCCTGAAGTTGATCAAGTCGTTCGGTTTTGCACCTTCTTGAATCACTATGTTCGGCAAGGAGAAACAACCCTGGAAGAAAATGTTATCTACGCTGATCCGTCATTTTTTGAGGTATTTACCTTTCCATTAGTCTCTGGGGCACCTGAGGCAGTGCTTACCGGACAACAGTCTGTTGTACTCACCGAAAGGGCAAAAACCCTGTATTTTGGAGACGAAGATCCGCTTGGCCGGACCTTAGAAATTCGAATCAATGATCACTTTGAACCTTTCACTGTGACAGGGATTGCCGAAAATCCGCCAGGTAACTCGACGATTCAATTCGACATTATTATTCCATTTAACAAGCTTGTTAATGGGGTTCAACGCTTTAGTGGCTCAGAAGACAACTGGGGGCGTTCCGCATTTGTTACGTACCTCACATTGCATGAGGGCAGTGTATTGAATGATGATAATGATCGATTCGTGCAATTCCATGAACAAAATTCGCCTTATACCGAAGAGGCTCTTCGATCTGCAGGTATTTGGAACGGGGAAGGTCCACCCATGTCCTATGCGTTGCAACCTATTCAGGATGTGCATTTGGATTCCCGGATCCCCGGAAGCATGACCCAATCAAGTGATCCGATATACTCCTATGTGTTGTTGGGTATTGCACTGGCTGTGTTGATCATAGCGTGTATCAATTTTACGACGCTCTCTGTAGGCCGGTCAGTGAGTCGCTCAAGAGAAGTTGGCGTTCGTAAGGTGGTTGGGGCACGGCGAAAACAATTAATGGGTCAGTTCTGGGGGGAGTCTATATTTTTGAGCTTTGCAGCTTTTGGCGTAGGGTTGTTTATGGCCGGTTTATTCATGCCTACCTTTAATGAGCTCACGAACAAATCACTGGCGTTAAGTTACCTTTCAGACCCCTATGTATTTCTACCCATTGCAACGTTGGTTTTAATTACAAGCCTGGTTGCTGGAGGGTATCCGGCAGTCGTCTTATCTGCTTTTAAACCGGTGGATACGCTGCGCAGCCGCTTAGCAAGTGTTCGCTCCAATAAACTAACCCGATCGTTGGTCGTCGTTCAGTTTACGCTGTCTGTATTTCTAATCATCAGCACGATGATTATGATGCAGCAATTAAATTATCTGCGTACAGAAAACCTGGGATTTGACCAGGAGCAGGTCCTTGCGGTCCATCTTAACGGGATATCTCCAACACGGGCGCTTTCCTTCATGCAAGACGAATTAGCACCTCGCGTAGATATTGAATCCATAGCTGCCTCAAATCTAACACTGGGAGCAGGTTCAGGGTGGGGCCGGCAAGGGTTTGATTACAACGGAGAATACAAACAGGTATTTGAGTATAGAGTCACACCAAATTACCTGGATGTCATGGAGATGGATCTGGCATTGGGACGAAATTTTAATCCGGCATTAGCATCGGACACAGTGCGCTCTGCGATTGTTAACGAAGCCCTTGTGCGTGATTTTGGATGGGACGATCCGATTGGGCAGGTATTAACAGATTTCACAAACGATGCAGAAATGGATCCTATTGTTATCGGCGTTGTGAGAGACTATAATTTCCGCTCTCTTCGCGAGCAGGTTGAACCTATGATTCTGATGGCAAGCCCAACTACCGGACGCTTGCAGACGCTCTTGATAAAGATGAATACGTCTCAAATGGAAGAAACCATTGAAGCAGTGCGAAGCGCGTGGGTAGAGATTTCTCCAGATGTCCCCTTTGAGTATAATTTCATGGAGGAGGATATCGCCCGCTTTTATCTAGAGGAGGAGCGTTGGAGTGGCATTGTAGGGTATTCGTCCCTGTTTGCGATCTTTATCGCTTGTTTGGGGCTGCTGGGTCTTACCTCATTGATGGTGACGAAACGCACGAAGGAAGTCGGGATCCGTAAAGTATTAGGAGCAAGTGTGCACGGTATCGTAGGGTTGCTTTCTGCCGAATTCCTAAAGTTGGTAGGAATTGCGTTGGTCATTGCTATACCGGTTGCCTATTTTGCAATGCAGAGATGGCTTGATACGTTTTCCTATCATATCGAGCTGGGCGTTGCTGTATTTCTTGCTGCTGCAATGCTCACAATCCTCGTAACTCTTTTAACCATAAGTTATCAGGCTATTCGCACTGCGTTGACTAATCCTGTAAACGCCCTTAAATATGAATAGCCCTGCCTCCTTTGATCCAGGTAGTGCCCGTTAATATAAACTGTGCTACATAACTTCGAAGCCTAACATTCTGACCGATATAAAAGGTGCAACTATGAAAGAGATTTGTATTCACATTCCCGATTTAGACCCCGGACAAACAGTAGAACTTGAAGTTCGAGTAAATGGCAAAAGGCATCAAATTCATTACCGGGTTGAAGCAATTGATGCTTCTAAATGGGAGCCTGAAGCAGAAAACCGGATTGATCAGTTGCGCGCCGTGATCAAAGACTATAATACAGACTGGGAATTGGTTCAAATAGGCGCCGAGGTGCGCCAGGTAATTCCTGTGATGTTTCGGCAGCGTGAGAAACCTCAGGCTTAATTCCCTGATACCCCTTCTGAATTGAATCGATAACACTATGATAGAGCTCAAAGGTATTACAAAATCGTTCATGCAGGGATTTTCCCGGCATTTTATCCTTCGGAATGTAAACCTGGAAATCCCAGAAGGTGCATTTGTGAGTATAATGGGTCCTTCAGGGGCCGGAAAATCGACATTGTTGCATATCCTCGGTATGCTTGATGAACCTTCTGAAGGGCAATATTTCTTCGGTGGTGAGCCCGTGCATAAGCTGAACGAAAAGAAGCGAAGCGAACTGCATCGAGAATATATTGGTTTTGTATTCCAGGCATATCACCTGCTCGATGATCTAACGGTATACGAAAACCTGGAAACGCCTCTACTCTATAAAAAAGTGAAAGGGAGCGAACGGAAATCTCAGGTTGCTGAGATGTTGGATCGGTTCAATATGGTTGCGAAAAAGGATCTGTTTCCAAGCCAGCTTTCTGGGGGGCAGCAACAGGTAGTCGCTATCGCCCGGGCGCTTATTATCAAGCCCAAATTGATCCTGGCGGATGAACCAACGGGTAACCTGCATTCGAACCAGGCAGAAGAAGTGATGCATCACTTGAAGCAGCTCAATGAAGACGGGGTTACCATTGTACAAGTAACCCATAATCAGGAACTGGCTCAATATGGAGATCGCATTATCGAGCTTGTTGATGGGCGTGTTGAAGCAGATTATCTCACTCAAGGTGAGGAGTCAAATGTCTAGGGAATGCGGCTCGTAGAAATTACGAGAGACATCCGGCGCATATAGATGCGGCTCGTAGAAATTACAAGAGACATCCGGCGCACATAGATGCGGCTCGTAGAAATTACAAGAGACTTCTAGGATTGTAGAAGTGGCTCGTAGAAATTACGAGAGACATCCGGCGCATATAGATGCGGCTCGTAGAAATTACAAGAGACTTCTAGGATTGTAGAAGTGGCTCGTAGAAATTACAAGAGACTTCTAGGATTGTAGAAGTGGCTCGTAGAAACTACAAAAGACTTCTAAGAAATAATAAAGGCCCTGTTCATTGCTTGGAACAGGGCCTTTAAACATCTTATCGGGTATGCACTATTTCACCACCACGGTAATCTTTTCTGACATCACTGGTGGGTTATGCGGGATGTGGAATTGATCTCCCAGAACGAGTTGTAGCGTGTGCGTTCCCTCTGGTAAATCAAGTGTTACTTCTGTTTGTCCTTTACCAAAATGGCGATGGTTATCATCTGAGGGGATAGGCATATCCATAGAAGCAAGTTGATCGACATTAATCAGGAGATGATGGTGCCCTGATTCCGGATACTCGATACCTGCAGGAGCAATGCCCATACCTTTAAGTCCAAATTTGATGGTAACCGGGTTCGATACCACTTCACCATTTGCAGGTGAAATGATGTATACCGAGGCTCCTTCTGGGGATGCTGATTTAGGCATCTCCTGAGCACAAGCGATATTGATGCTTAAAATAGAGAATAAAAAGAGTGTTGAAAGCGTCTTCATAAGAGTAAAACAGAGTGTATATCAGTTGTTTTCGTTTTTGATGGAAACGTTACTCGACCAGGCTAATTTCGTCAGCAGTTGGGAAATTGTCTGGAACGGGAATGGTGACTTCGTTGGTAGCAAGCCACTCTAAGCTTCTGTTTAATAGTGTACGGAAGCCCACACATCGAAAGGCGCGGTTGTCATCTTGTTCCGGCCAATGATGCCCGGGTAGAAAAGTAAGGACTTTTCCTTCGCCGTAAGGGATCCACCAAACCATCAATTCATGTTCGCCAGTTCCATTTGACTCAGGGTCAGAGTAGGCCGAAGCAAGGATATTCATGTTTTCAGCAGGTCCTCTTTGACCATGATAAAGTTCATCAAAAGGATGGAGCCAGATTTCTGGGATGCCTTGCATGATAGGGTGATCTGGATCGCGGGTTTGAATCTGCCAGTCGTGTTTTACACCGTGTCCAGCTCCCACGCCTTCACCTGGAGAGTGCTTAACCAGTTCTCCTTCATTATCCAGGTAAGCCTGGTATCCGGTGTCGGCATTACGCCATAAAAGGCCAATCATTTGTTCAAACGCTTCCCAGCCAGGGAATGGATTATTACTTGCGTGCATGGCTAGAGCGGTACCGCCTTCAGCGATATAGGTGTCGAAACTGCTCTTTACCCGATCTGGCCACATCTCGCCATTGTAGTCAAGGAGGATAACATCATACTGAGAAAAGTCAGGGTCCCATTGGTCCCAATCCGCTGCATCTGCACCTTTGGGCGGGGTGAGGGAAACCTCTGTTTGAAACATCTCTACATCCTGCAAGATGTCCTGGAGGTAGGCATTCGTTTCAACCCAATCGTGATTGTTTTGACCGGAGAGTAAAAGGATTGATACCGTATTATCGTCTACTGAGTCCGTACTTGCTTCTGCTTTTTCGGGTGATTGAGCCGTACAGGAAGAGAGTACAAATGCCAGTAAAAGGAGAGCCAGGGAGGCAGGGTGGGCTTTCATGGTGCATTTGTTATTAAGTGAATCAGATCGTCTTCATAATAATTAATCGATAGGCCAATAAGCAATTATTCCTTAAGAATGATTCGGGCCGATAAACGCATAAGAGGTGAGGGAAGAATTTTGCCTAGAACGTTATAGAATTTAGTCATGGTTCCGACCAACCAATGTAGTTTACCACCATGAGCCGCTTTCCAGACGGTTGATGCGATAGTTTGAGTTGTAATACGAACCTCTTTCATAGTAAGGCCTTTCCATTGATCGGCTGCATCTTGAGCAAGGTTGGTTTTTACCCAAAGGGGCATCAAATCTGTCACCTTGATTCCGTATTTGTGGAGGCCAATGTCGAGCCCCTCTGTAATGCTACGAACGGCCATTTTGCTGGCCGCATACGAGGTCAGGTAGGGATGACCGTACAGGGCAGAGGCCGATGACATGTTGATGATCTGAGAGCCGGGTGTTGCTTTGAGATAGGGGAGTGCCTGCACCGTACAATTGATTACTCCCCAGATATTAATGTCGATGAGCCTTTTGTGGTGGTCCAGGCTGATGGTGTCGATTTCACCTGCGTAGATGATTCCAGCGTTGTTGAATAAGACATCCAGGGTACCATTGGTTTGCTGGGTAAACGATTCGAGCGCGCTCTGTACAGATTGCTGGTCGCAAACATCCATATGCTGGATATGACAGTTGCCTTCTCCTATTTCTGCTTTGAGGGCTTGTAATCCACTGTCATCTATATCAAAAAGGCCGACGTACCACCCCTTTTGACTGAATAACAAGGCGGTCTCTTTACCAATTCCAGCTGCGGCTCCAGTAATAAAGATAGATTTTTGGCTCATATGTTTGGTTAGTCCCCGGTTTATGAACACCAAAAATCATGAATCGATCAGCCAAACTCAAGCAATGGTTTCAATTTGGCTGGCGAAGTAATCTTCTAATCGATGGGTGCCAAATGTAGGCGCAATGACATCTACCTCGCTAACTGCTTGAAGGAACGAGGTAAGCTGAGCAAGCCGCGGATCAAAAATTGATACGAGGCGCTTCTGAGCAGATATCATCATACCTGGTACTTTTATAAAACGGGGTTTTTTACCGAGTGCTTCGAAAGCAAGTTCAAAGATTTTTTTTCTTGTGAATACCTCTGGGCCCCCTACGGAAATACGCCCATTACTGCTTTCAATAGCTTCAATACAGACTTTTGCCAGATCCTTTTGATGAATCGGGTTTGTTCGCGCCTGGCCATTTCCGATTAAAGGTGCTATGCCTGAACGAGCCAGGTCAAGGATAGCATCAAAAGCTGAAAAGAAGCCGGTAGGTTGAATAATCGCATAAGAGAGTCCTGAACTGGCCAATTCATCAGCGAATCGGGTGTGTGCACGGACATAGTCGAGGTGTTGCAGAGCAGGTGTATTGAAGACAGAGATGTAAATGAAGCGTTTTACGCCAGAAGTGCCGGCAACTTTGAGCAGATTTCTGTTTCCCCAATAGTCAACAGTGAAGTATTCGGGCTCTTTCTTGGATATTGATGGAGCTACGCTGGAGCCAGCTGCAGATATCACAATATCGATATCACCACAAGCTGCATGTAAAGTGCCAATCCGATTCAAGTTGCCACCAACAACCTCATCAGCCAGATCAAAAGGGCGAATCGGGTTACGTGTCAGTGCGCGCACCCAATGATTCTGCCTTTTTAGTTCCGTTACAATGTGTTGTCCAAGATGGCCCGTTGCTCCAGCAACGAGTATTCGTGCCATAAGTTGAGGAAGAGGTATTGTTTTGGGTCTTCTATAAGGGGTAGCCGAGGTGCAAGGAGAATACACCTGGATATGTAGACCACCACTAGCCTGGCTTAAGGCTGTAGTATGATCACACTAAATACAAATTAAAAACCGGCACATTCAGCAGGGGGTGTGGCACTGTGATATGCCGAATGTACACAGGTTGCTAATTAAGCATTAAGGTAAGGTAGTAAATTGCGTAATCCAAATGCATGACAAGTCCGTCTCGAAAAATAGGTTAAATGTTAACCATTCCGTTATAAACTCGGTCATCTACCGATTCGCTATAGTATGCGGGAGAGGCGATCTACAAAACGATCCAGGAGTTGGCGGGTTATCTGTTGCAGATACACAGAGCGCTGTAGGATTTTAGACATGAGCCGGCCTGCAAAACCGTAATAGATTCTAATCAAAAGCCTTCCCCATACCGTAGTTGAAAGCCTGGCTTTTTTATAATAACGCAACAGGTTTGTTTGAGGGGCGTTGGGGCCATAAATACTGGAGGCGACAAAGCAATCCAGAACCATGCGTTCACAGGCTTCTTGGGGGTGCTCGCGATCCGTGTAATAGATTCTGAATTTTTCAGCCTTAGACGTCATGATGTCTTTGAGGCCTTCTATTGCTAATACGTGGCGTTTTATTTCCTGCATGTAGGCTTCCGTGATAATGTCATGTTGCCTACGTATGGATCTACAATAGTATCTCTTAAGGAGCTCCAATTGAGCACGGTTTTCGCCCAGTTTTTTTAATAGCTCCTCGTAACTACCATCACTAACCTTTACAGCGATATTGGGGTCTTTATACCAATATTCATTAAGGTTTTTAAGCGCTTCCTTCCTCTTTTTTTCGCGCTCGACCCGGCGTTTGAACCGCCGTTCGCGGGAGGACAGTTTTTTAGACTTCTCTGCTTCTTTACCTTCACGAAGTTCCTTGTCGTTAATCGGTTTGCCTTCGTCGTCCGTAAGCCGGTCGAACCGTTCTTCAAGAGAGCCTTCTCCACCAAGTTTGTCTGAATCAGCCACTGAGAATAAACTGGATTGTTTAACGCGAAAAATACTATTTACGGGCCCCAGAATGGGTTACCCTGAAAATAAAATAATAAATGAGGAGGGAAAATGTAATGATTTTATGCTAACGCATCTTATTGTTTTTTTGTTAGATAGGTAATTCGTTGACATCAACCGTTTGCACTTTTGAGGACGAGCGAAGCTCAATGCCTGAAGAATCAAAGCCAAACAGGTCTTCTGGGGAAAAAATGAGACGGAAATCGTGATGCTTAAAAAACGGTTCTAGTTTTTGGGCAAATTCATCGAGCCGGCGGAGGTAGTAGGCCGTATTCTCATTGGGTTGATCCCTGGACCAATTCTCGATAAAGTCTGCGCGTTCATAGGATGCCGCGTTAGGGTCATGACCAGTGATGTAATAACTGATGCGATCGCCTTTACGGACGTTCTGACCTGTTTCTTTATACCTTCTCTGTGCCAATTCATAACTCGCAGCCCGCTGGCGTTTACCCGCGCGGACGTCCGCCTGGTAATGAGCGAGGGTGTCTTTTAAGGTTTCGGTACGCGAAAAAGCATCGGGGGTCCATTCATGGGCAATTATTTTATCTCTCGTTCCCAGGTAGAGTGCATGCAGCCCGTCGAAATCTTCGTCCAGTAAGAGTTCAATGGCCTCCCGGACAAACGCCCTGCCAAACTTTTCGCTTGAACGGGATACGAGTGAGGATCCTTTAAACTTTAATGATCCATCGTAGGCCAACAGGGCATAATTCTTCTTCTTGTAAGACAGCATTTTCTGAAATCGTCCATCAAATCCAATCCGGATGCCCGTCGGCATTTCCTGATTAAGCATGTGGATAAAGGTGCGTTCTGCTTCTTCACCCTGATAAGCTTCAGGAGGGACGAATAAAACCCCATCTGTATCAACCTCAATGACCTGTGCTCGTTCTCTGTTTAAGAGGTGGATAATTTGGCGTAGTATTTCCTGCCCTATGGATGCTACTCTGTCTGCTTCAGAGAAATCATTGAATGTTGCATGGGAAAACCCGAGGCTTCCATAAAATGAGTTGATCAATATTTTATATGAACTCTGAAGGGCATCGAGTTCGCTCCTTTCCTGCTCATTCGCTGCTTCATTCATACGCTTTTTGGCATCCAGGCGGAGTGACGTAAGCTTTTGAAGCAGTGCCGGGAATAAGTTCAGGCTATCATGTTTGGGACGGATGTCGTAGTTAAGCATGATGGATGGGTACAGGCTTTCAACATCCGCATACACGATGGGGCCTGCAACGCCCGTGAAGAACACATCGGTATATCCACCCATTGTCTGCGATCCCCACTCGCTTTTCGGGATTGATTCCTTTTTGCGCAGATATTCCCGGATAAATAGGGCTTCAATTTTAGAAGCAGGCCCTGTTCGGGCCAATTGGCCATAGGGCCCCGGTACCATTTGGGTGAGGTAAAACGCTGAGCCAGAGAGCATGCCGGCCAGCCGTTCGGTTTCGATGACATCATCCAGAGCATAACTGAGAACCGTGTCGGGATCCGAGCGCCACATCGGAGAGATCTGGTCGCCATCGATGTAGGTTCTATCCTCAGGCGTTAACCCAAAATACTTTGCAACTGTTTTAAGACCATATCCGGGAAGGTTGCGCTTGAAGACATCATAGGACATGACCTGGAAGTAGGTGTCGATCACGTGCCTTCCGGCTATGTCAATGGCAGGAAAGTCTATAGTGCGTTCCGCAAAGCGCATGCTGGATGGAAAGGTTCGGGGCTCTGATCCATCTCTTCCTATCGCAAAAGGGATGCGGTGTCGTTTATAACGGGCACGAAGATACATAAAATCGAAGGCAAAGATATTATGGCCTTCGATGACGTCCGGATCCTTGTCGCGAATAACCGTGACCAATTCTTCAAGGGCTTCCTTCTCAGTGCGCCCCTTGGTATGAATAAGCTGATTCCATCCTCGATTGTCGGACAAAGCAATAATGATTACCTGGTCTGTTTCTCTGGAAGGATTGGGGAAGCCTCCTTCTGTGTAGACTTCAATGTCGAGCTGCATCCGGTGAATCTCGTCGAACGTCATTCCTTTGAACAACGTGTTACCGGTTTGCATCAGGTACTGCTGCACAGGGCTGTTTATGCGGTACCGAACTTCTTCTCTGCTGGCTTCTTTAGGAGCAGTACGTTCAACGTGGTTAAGGGCGTCCCAATAGTCTTTCCAGGTGTTGAACACAACGAGGAATTTAAAATGGTTGCTTCCGCTTAATTGCTGGAATTGATACCGTTTTCTTGAGAACGAAGCAAGAAGCTGGATGTCTGCAAGGAAGAAAAAAGGATAGACATTCTCGGTAGTGACTTCAGTGGGACCCTTTGGTGTGGTTCGACTATATACGCGCATTTGCGCGGGTACACTGGATTTTATACCACCAACTGCATGGACCGCAACGATATGTTCACGGGATGATTTTCCAAAGAGAGTGAAGTCTGAAGATAATGCCATACAGAATGTACAATGACCGAAATTTTATTGCTGAGAGTTCTTTAGAAATATAAGGAATAGATGTGACATCCCTATGGCATCTCAACGTTGGCAAACGTACTATGCATCCGATGCGATACAAAAAAATAGTTGTGAAATAGAGCGATTGCATGAATAGGCTTGATGTAGAGGGCATTTCTAAACGATTTATAAGACGTCTACTGTTCAAAGAGTTGTCCTTTACTCTTGAGGGAGGGCGTTCGATAGCAATCACTGGTTCAAATGGATCCGGCAAATCGACCCTGTTGCGAATTATTGCAGGCGTTATGACGCCCAATAAAGGAAACGTAGTATTAACGGTTGATGGGGTCGGGCTTGAGGGGAATGAGCGCCCGTTACACGTAGGTTTTGTGGCGCCGTATTTTAATGTGTACGAGGGGTTTAGCGCACGCGAAAACCTCGGCTTTATCGCAAAAGTAAGGCGGATTGAAAATGCTACCGATCGTATCGAAGAGGTGTTTTCCCTCGTTTCTTTGAAGCATCGGAGCGAGGATCTTGTAAAAACGTATTCATCAGGAATGAAGCAACGCCTCAAGTTGGGGGTCTCCATATTGACAAATCCGCCCCTATTGTTGCTTGATGAACCCACGACAACGTTGGACGTGGCAGGTGTTGAAATTGTACGTAAGGTGATGAAGGATCAGGTAGACCGGGGAGGATTATTGATTATGGCAACCAATAATCCCGAAGAGGTGTCGTGGTGTGATACGTCCTTATCTATTGAAGATTATAGGAAGCGTCCTAAGCATACACCACCTAAGCCTAAACACGGGTAAAGGCAAGAGTTGCAAGATGAATGGAGCCTGTTCCCGCTTCATGTAGCACCTTTGCTGCAGATAGCATAGTGGCTCCTGTAGTCATCACATCATCGATAAGGAGTATAGGCTTATCTGTTATGTATTCGGGGTTTTTTATCGAAAAAGCAGAAGCCACATTCTGTTGTCTTTCGTTGTGGCTAAGGCCTGTTTGAGAGCGGGTTGACCGCTTTCTAATGAGCACATCCTCCGTAAGAGAACCACCAATAGCTTCAGCAATTCCCTTTGCTAACAGCGCGCTTTGATTATATCCTCTCTCGAGGAAACGCCGTTTGTACAAAGGAATGGGGATCAGTAAAGGAGGCGCGGCTGGGTAATGCGCTTTGAGTCCATGGCCCATCAAGGTACCTAAAGCAAAGCCGTAGGAGGGGCGGTTTCCATATTTTAGGTGTTGATGCAGTTTCTGAAGGGTGCCTGCGTGGTCAAAATACCAATGCGAGTATACCGAGTTGATTGGTATTTCTGACGAATTTGTTTTCTCAAGGTGGTTCTCTGCTTCTTCGAGATCAACCTTCTCAATAGTATTTAAACAGACTGCGCATACGGGAATTTGATGGGTCTGGAGAGGGGACGAGCAGGTTATGCAACGCACCGGAAGAAAAAAGTCTAAAAAATGGCTTGAAATTCGCGTTATAGAGGGCACAGGTATTCCTGTCGAAAAATGATTCTTGGTATTTGGAATGCGCTCCTTGATTAAGAAGTTCTTATAGGAGACGATCATAGTGATGATAGTATCCATCGTGCTTTCTATGCCTAGTCCATTCTCAGAATGATTGAAGGTCGCCAGCAAAATGAGAACACATCACAGCCGGAAAACGAGCTGCGAGATTCAGAGAGTAATGCGCCAATTATAGGCTCTATTTCTCTGCCTTCAGTATTTAATGCCGCTGTGGAGCCTCATTTATTGTTGGATCTCCAGGGATATATATTGGAAATCAATAGCGCCGGAATCCGGTATTTTGGTCAACTTGTCTTGGGAGAAGACCCTACAAGCCTTTATGATTTTCTAAATAGTGAGAGCGCTCTTCTTTTGAAGCAAATCTTAGTGGACATTCAGGAAGTGCGGTCCGGGGTTGTAGAGATTCAACTCAAGAAAGAGTCCGTTGGTTATTTAACGAATGAAATGGCGTATCAGCTGGTTGATAGTTCAGTAGGACCCGTCGTATACGCTCGATTTCATGACCAACAGGGTATTCGCTATCTCAATCGATTGCAGGAAGAGAAAGAACTCTTTTTTAGAGGCGCTGAGCGGCTTGCAAATCTGGGCGCATGGGAGTTTTATCCGGCCGACGAGCGAATAATATGGTCTGAAGAAGTGTATAGGATCTTTCAGATTGCTGACACATCGCGCGCGCCTTCGTTTGCAGAGTATGTAGCCAAAGTACACCCTGATGATTTGGCGTATTTCAATGAAGTCATCGGAAATACGCTCAGAAACAAAGAAGGGTATGTCATTAAGCATCGCATTGTAACGTCATCAGGATCGGTAAGGTGGATTTCTGGCCGTGGTGACGTGCTGCTTGATAGTGAAGGGAATATTGAAAAGTTATACGGGACGGTTCAAGATATTACAAAGGACGAGGAGATTCGGGAAGCCATGCGGAAGTCAGAACAGCGTGTCCGATTTCATTTAGATCGTTCTCCATTGGGTTATATAGAATGGAACATTAACTTTGAGGTTGTAGAGTGGAACGAAGCCGCGGTGGAGATCTTTGGTTTCACAAAAGAAGAGGCACTGAGCGGAAAGGCTGATATTATACCAGAAGAGGAGAGGGAGTATGTGAATTCGGTCGTTACTGATTTATTAAATGATGTAGGGGGGACGCATTCTGTAAATACCAACCTTACTAAATCGGGCCGGCTCATCACTGTAGAATGGTTTAACACGACATTGAAAGGAGAGAGCGGGGAAATAATCGGCATTGGCTCAATTGTACAGGACATTTCGCAGCGCATTGAAGGTAAAAGACAACTCGAAAGTTATGCCCATGATCTAGAGATTGCTCGAGATAAGGCAGAAAGTGCTGCAAAAGCAAAGAGTGAGTTCCTGGCTAATATGAGTCATGAGATCCGGACTCCAATGAACGGTGTCATTGGTATGTCCAGCCTATTGTTGGACACGCAACTCAATGATGAACAACGAGACTATGTAGAAACGATTGTTCATTCGGGGGAGTCCTTGCTTTCAATCATAAATGACATTCTCAATCTGTCAAAAATTGAGGCTGGGAAAATTGAGTTGGAGTCGTTTCCGTTTAGTATTCAGGAGACCATTGAAAATACGTTCGATATTTTAGCTGCTAAAGCAGCTGAAAAAGAACTTGAGATGGTGTACTTCATTACGCCAGATATTCCACATCGAGTAATGGGAGATCCTACTCGTATCCAACAGGTCTTACTGAATTTATTAGGCAATGCAATCAAGTTTACAGAAGACGGTCATATTGCGGTGGCATTGGAGTCCGAGCAGTTAGACCCTGATCATTTAATGCTCACCATTCATGTCTCTGATACGGGTATCGGTATTGCCCCAGAGAAGATGGATAGGTTGTTTGAGGCGTTTTCTCAGGTAGATGCCTCCACGAATCGAAAATATGGTGGTACGGGACTAGGGCTGTCCATTTCAGCCCAACTTGCGCAGTTGATGGGGGGTAAGATATCTGTCGAGAGCACAGAAGGTGTTGGATCCATGTTCTCTTTTTCATTTAGGGTCAAAACGAACCAGAATAAGGCTGCTGTGCATTATGATCTTTCAGGCCTTGACGTTTTATTGGCTGAGTCCAACCCCATTTTGCAGAGGATGATTGGATCCTACTTGGAAAAGCTAAATTGTAATTGGACTATAGTAGCGGACAAACAGAGTTTGTTAAATACATTGCAAACCGAAGAGAAGTGTTTTGATGCGATTCTATTAGAAAGTACGCTTGATGGGGAGAGCGCTTATCACATCGCAGAAGAGATTAGGGCATGTGGAAGAGCGTTTCCATCCATTGTACTTCTGACATCGATACGAGACAGAAAAGACTATAATGGGTTCTTTGGACGGTTATCGAAGCCTGTACATATAAAAAATTTGTACCGTACATTAAAAAAAGTGGGCGTACTTCAAAAATAAATCATTAATCGCAGTTCTCCTTCCAATTAGTAATAATTTATATTTCAAGTGTACAAATTATTGGTGCTTATACTTTCAAATTGCCTATGAGTCTGATATGACTCTTAAAATAAGGCCAATACAAATCAAGTTATGAGGTGATCGTGTGGCGAAAAACAGAAGAGGCATGCTCATCAAAAATACAAATGATCGAGCAGTTACTATAGAAATGAAAAATCGTGATATCCTTCTCAATCCCGGTGAGGAGAAGTTTATTACTGCAGAAGAAGTTCGGGATGAACAATTACGTGCAAAGCTCCAAGTGCGGGCTGTGAGCATCGTTCGTCCCTCAACAGAGGATGAGGAAGTAGAGCTAATGAAAGAGATCGAGTCATTGGCGATTCATGAAGGCGAGCCTGGTGGAGAAGAAGATGTACAAAACTCTTCCGATACAGTGTCCTCTTAGAATCAAATAGGGCTCAAACCTACGTTTATGAAAGTCTTGGCGCTTGAGCCCTGGTATGGGGGATCTCATCGAAATTTCCTAGATGGCCTAACAACCCATAGTAAGCATGATTTCCATGCGATTACTATGTCTGCGCGTTTCTGGAAGTGGCGAATGCATGGAGGCGCAGTGACTATGGCTCGAAAAGCGTTAGAATTGATCGAGAAGGAGGGCCCCCCTGACGTTATATTTGCCACCGATATGCTAAACGTGCCAGCGTTCTTATCGTTAACGCGGCACGTATTGTCCAATACCCCTCTTGTGTTGTATGTACATGAGAATCAGTTAACCTATCCTTTAAAAGAAGGGGTAGAGCGGGATTATACCTACGCCTACATTAATTACCTGTCCTGTTTGGCTGCAGATCGGGTTATCTTCAATTCTACCTATCACATGGATGAATATCTGGAGGCCCTTCCAGGTATGTTACGTGCGTTTCCAGACTACAATCATCTACATAGCGTGCAGCTGATTCGGCAGAAAAGCGCCGTGCTTCACCTTGGTATGGATCTGCGAGCACATGATTTGCATGCAGTTAAAAAGACCCATCGAAGCCGGGCTCAATTGGCGGACTTCCCCATTGTCCTATGGAATCAGCGCTGGGAATACGATAAAAACCCGGAAGCTTTCTTTCGCATGATGAACCGGCTGGATGATGCAGGCTGTTCATTTCGGCTCATACTGGCTGGCGAGCATTTCGAAGAGCAGCCAAAAGAGTTTGAAAAAGCTTTCAGACGATATGCTGAGCGTATCATGCACTATGGTTATGCAGAGGACTTTGAGGAATATAGCTCATTGCTGCATCAGGCCGATATCATTGTTTCAACAGCGATTCATGAGTTTTTTGGTATCGCGGTGTTAGAGGCCATTTATTGTGGCTGTCATCCTCTTCTGCCAAATAAATTAAGTTACCCAGAACTTATCCCTTCATCCTTGCACAAGCCATTACTCCATGCTCCAACCCTCTATAAGGATGAGGACCATCTCTTCAAAATTTTATATGCTATTCTAATGGGTAAGGAACGCCCCTTGCCTTCTGAATCATTACGTGAGATCTGCAATCATCTGGATTGGCGCGAACAAGTTCAATACTACGATTCCGTGTTGGAAGAGGTCACCCGAACGGATTCTACCCCGTTTGCGCTTGCCTGATTTGATCTCTCCTTGTGTGCAGCCAGACAACTCCACACATCCTGTCCCTGTAAATAATTCTAATTCAAGGAATTACCGTGGCCTCTAAGTACTGTAAGGACAGGTAGTTGACCCACTTCATCCCCCTCTTTATAGTTGTCGGCAGACCAAAAAATCACATCGAAATTCTGATATGCCAGTGTCATCGAATGGTCGAATTTTAATGCTGTTGGAAAATAACGGCTATCCTGGGGATACGAGGGTGCGTCGGGAAGCATTGGCTCTTGTAGAGGCAGGATTCCAGGTAGCAGTAATCGCTCCTCGTGAAGGTGTTGAGCCTTCCCATGAAATTGTAGATGGGGTGAGTGTATATCGATATCCTCCGCCCAAAGAAAACGACAGTGTATTGGGGTTTGCGTGGGAGTTTTTCTACTCAACGTGTGCTGCTTTTTTGGTGTCTTTCAAAGTAGCCATGAGAGAGGGTTTTGACGCAATCCAGGCCCATAGTCCACCTGATACCCTCTTTGCAGTTGGATTGTTTTATAAGCTATTTGGGAAAAAATTCGTATTTGATCATCATGATTTGTCCCCGGAATTATATCAGGCGAGATCTGAGGGGAATGGCAATCCGATCCTGTATAAAACGTTGCTTTTCCTGGAACGCATGACATTTTGGACGTCCGATCTGGCCATCGCTACCAATGAGTCGTACAGGAAAATTGCAATGGAGAGGGGGAAAGTCCCTTTCGAGAAGACTGTTGTGGTACGTAATGGACCACCGTTGAAGTTGATGGGGAATCACAAGCCCTATGCGCATCTGACGGGGTCTGGCAAAACGTTGTTGGGGTATGTAGGAGCAATCAGTATTCAGGATGGCCTTGAGTACCTGGTTGAAGCCATGGGTCACATGAAGCAAACCCATCGCCGGACGGATGTGTTATGTATTGTGATGGGTGATGGTGATGATTTGTCCCGAATAAAAGGGTTGGTAAAAGAAAAGGGCCTGGATGAGCTTTTCTTGTTTACTGGGTGGTTGGAGAGAGAGGAATTAGGGCGATACATGGCATCAATCGATATCGGGGTTGATCCAGATCCATCGAATCCTTTCAATGATAAGTGCACCATGATTAAAATGACGGAGTACATGGTGTATGGGAAGCCCATCGTCGCTTTTGACTTGCCGGAGCATCGGTATACAGCAGGGGATTCAGCTATATATGTTGCTGATAATGATCCCTTGAAGTTTTCAGAGGCCGTCCTGGACTTAATGGATAATCCTGCCAAGCGATCTGAACTGGGGCAGAAAGGCCTCCGTAAAGCAAAAACTGAGATTGCCTGGGAATATTCGGTACCTCACCTGGTGAAGAGTTATCATCAACTGTTTGGCCGGCAGGTGAACGTTGCTCCTAAGGTTAGCCCTGATGTGCAAGAGGAATTGGTTATAGGCAGCCACAGCGGAGTAGAGGGATAAGCATACGTGAATGCCTTTGGCAGCGTGCCAGGTACTATCCCTGACACGCTACCTTCAGTCATGTTAACCCATATTGTTAACCATGGCCTGCGCAAACTCACTTGTTTTGAGAAGTTTTGCGCCTTCCATCAGGCGTTCGAAGTCGTAAGTGACCGTTTTCTGGCTGATGGTTTTCTCGAGAGAAGAGACAATGATGTCTGCCGCTTCTTTCCATCCCATGTGACGAAGCATCATTTCCCCAGATAAGATCACCGAGCCAGGATTTACCTTGTCTTGTCCTGCATATTTTGGAGCTGTACCGTGTGTAGCCTCAAAAATGGACCTTCCTGTATCGTAGTTGATGTTAGCACCCGGTGCAATACCGATACCACCCACTTGTGCAGCCAATGCATCAGAGATATAGTCTCCGTTCAAGTTCATGGTGGCGATAACGCTGTATTCTGCCGGGCGGGTAAGAATTTGTTGCAGGAATGCATCTGCAATAACATCTTTGATGATGAGTCCATTAGGCAGTTTGCACCATGGGCCTCCATCCAGCTCTACCGCGCCAAATTCCTCTTTGGCCAGTTCGTAGCCCCAATCACGAAACGCCCCTTCAGTGAATTTCATGATATTGCCTTTGTGAACGAGTGTTACACTAGGCAGGTTTTCTTCCAGGGCATAGTTGATTGCAGCTCGAACGAGTCGTTTTGTGCCTTCAGATGAGATAGGTTTGATTCCAAGTCCGCTGGTCTCAGGGAAGCGAATGGTGGATGCACCCAGTTCATTTTGAAGGAATTGTACGAGCTTTTTGTTCAGGTCCGAACCGCTCTGGTATTCGATGCCGGCGTAAATGTCTTCTGAGTTTTCCCGGAAAATGATCATATCGACCTTCTCCGGATTTTTAACAGGGGAGGGAACGCCGTCAAACCATCGCACTGGGCGAACGCATGCGTAAAGGTCTAACTTCTGCCGAAGGGCAACATTAAGAGATCGAATACCACCACCAACGGGTGTTGTGAGGGGCCCTTTGATAGACACAAGGTAGTTTTTGATTGCTTCAAGCGTATCGTTAGGTAGCCATTCATTTACCTTGTCGTGGGCTTTCTCGCCGGCGTATACTTCAAACCATACTATTTTCCGGCTGGAACCGTATGCTTTCTCTACAGCTGAGTCGAATACATGCTGAGCGGCGCGCCAGATGTCTGGACCAATTCCGTCCCCTTCGATGAATGGAATAATGGGATTATTGGGTACAACTAATTGGCCATCTTTCAGTGTGATAGCCTCGCCCTCAGCAGGAGGGGTCAAATGAGAATAGGTAGGCATTGCAAACTATATCTAAGGATGTAAATGAATAAGATCAGAGCAGGCTGATAAACAGGCCCAAAGATATGGTTTGCTGTTAGTAAACGTTCCTAAAATCTCGCTTTTTCGTATTAAATTAGCGAAAGCGAGGCGGCTTCGGCCTTAGAGTTTGCGAAAAGTGTCTCTGAGCCGTAACTCCCAGACCTTGGTCATCGCTTCCATGACGATTTTTTTGCTCATCTTAGATTGGCCTTCTGTTCGTTCTGTGAAGATGATAGGCACCTCTGTGAGGCGGAATCCCTTCCTCCATGCCTTGTATTTCATCTCGATTTGGAAGGAGTACCCGTTGGATTTGACCCTGGAGAGGTCCAGCGTTTCCAAGACTGTTCTATGGTAACATTTAAAGCCGGCAGTTACGTCGTGGACGGGCAGTTGTGTGATGGCTCGGGTATAGATGCCTGCGCCATAGGATAGGATGAGCCTGCTGAGTGGCCAATTCATGACACGCACCCCATTAATGTATCTAGAACCAACAGCTACATCTGCTTCCCCGTTGCGGATGGGGGCAATCAGCAGAGGCAGGTCGTCTGGATTATGGGAGAGATCTGCGTCCATTTCGCAGATATAGTCAAATCCGAGTTCGAGTGCCCGTTTAAACCCCGTGAGATAAGCTGTGCCGAGGCCTAACTTACCTTCGCGTTCAATGATTGTGATGCGCTCAGGGAGCCGTTCCTGAATGCTTTTGACGAGGTCTGCAGTGCCGTCTGAAGAATTGTCGTCAATGACAATTATCGAGATCTCTTCCTCAAGGGAGAGTACAGATTCTAAGACGATTAAAATATTTGCAGCTTCGTTGTACGTGGGTATAAGTACCACGGCTCGGTCTGTCATATCCTTCAACTTCGTGCGGGGCTCGGTTAAACACTGGTAACGAATGGAAGCGCTGCGGTGGGATTACCTTGTGTGCGAGCTACGTCATGTAGTTAGCGTGCGTAATATACGTATAATATCGCGACAGACCAAAATAGTATGAATGTGAAAGGGAGGTAGTATCGTAGTTTCAGGGGCAGATTCGTGCAGTTTATTGTTGTTGAGGCAGGTGTTCGCGGAGGAAGGTACGCGTGAATTCGACGAGATCCTCTGGGATTTCGAGCATACCATCTTCATTGACCATCATGACTGTGTCATTATACTGATCAAAATACGCACTACAATTAGGGCATTTATTGATGTGCATCTCAAATTTTTTCTTTGTTTGGGCAGGGAGGTTATCGTCGAGGTAGTCGATGATAAACTGATTTATCTGTTCACATGATAGCATGGGGTTAAACATGCGTACAATTTTTTGTATCAAGTTCATGTAGTACCTTTTAAGTTAGGAGCTAACCGAAATATTGATCTAACTGTTTTCTAAGGGCTTGACGTGCTCTATGCAATCGTACCCGAACAGCACCTTCACTGATATCTAAGACTTCAGCTACTTCAGTCGTAGAGAGCTCTTCGATATCTCTTAAGGTTACAATGGCGCGATAGTCATCTGGGAGCTTATTGATGGCCTTGTGGACCAAGTCTTTTCGCTCTTCCCTTTCAGCGATTTTCTGAGGGTTCCAGGCTTCATAAGAATCGGCGTACATCCCGTTGGAAAAAGCCGGTTGCATCCGATCGATAGCTTCTTCGTCGAGTGTATCAAAGCGTCTAAGTTTGCGAAGAGACGCACGCGCAAGGTTAAGGCCGATAGCGTAAAGCCATGTTGAGAACTTGGATTCACGCCGGAAGGTACTCAACCTCTTGTAGGCCTGTAGGAACGTCTCCTGCATTACGCTTCTAGCTTCGTCTTCATCCTGGACGATTCTCATGATCATCCTGAACAAGCGCGGGCTTTCTTTTACGATTACCTTTTCGAAAGCAGCCTTGTCTCCAGCTAAAAGAGTATCCAGATCTATGTCACCTTCATTGTTGTTTAAGCTTTTCAAGGTTTCGCTATTTTAGTGCGCAGTGGAGGGTGATTGTTACAATGGTTGTTTCAGGGGTAATGAATGGAAGGTTAAGGAGTTTTATGAATAATATTAACTTCTTGTTAAGTGAGAACCCGATTACGGACTCTTGCATGAAAGAGTTCACAGTATACTCAAGATTATACCGTTTGAACTGGCGAAAATAAGAAGGTTTTTTTATAAATTAAAAAGCTGGACAAAATTTTGACCCGTTGTAGGCATCAACTAGTGCATTATTGGGACGATATAAGTATGGGTAGAGGCAGATTGATTTGTGGCAACGAAACGAATATCTAAGAACTTACATCTTATGGCAAGCGAAACGAAAAAAAAGACAACGAAACGAACAACAAAGAGAGCGAGTACTGCTGCTAAAAAAAACGGTGTACATAAGCAGGCTGAATTCGGTGTGGCTGAGGATCTGAATGTTTCCTTTAACACATATCAAGCTGGAGCCTATACGCATAAAGAATTAGGAATTAGCGAGGAGCGTGTTCTTGCTATGTACGAGAATATGCTGCTGCAACGGCGGTTTGAGGAGCGAGCTGCTCAAATGTACGGCAAGCAGAAAATAGCTGGTTTCTTGCATCTCTACATTGGCCAGGAAGCCATTTCAACCGGTACAGCGGAAGCGATGAGGATTGGAGAAGATTCTGTAATAACAGCGTACAGGGACCACGGTATTGGATTGGCTTTAGGAATGGACACGAATGCCTGTATGGCCGAGTTGTTCGGTAAAATTGGTGGGTGTTCAAGAGGTAAAGGCGGCTCCATGCATTACTTCGACGCGAAATTAAAAATGATGGGAGGCCACGGTATCGTTGGTGCTCATATTCCTGTTGGGACGGGGATTGCGTTTGCGAACAAGTATAAAGGTGAGGACACCGTATCCATCTCTTTCTTTGGCGATGGAGCCATTCACCAGGGAGCCTTCCATGAAGCAGCAAACCTGGCCTCATTGTATGACCTCCCAGCAATTTTTGTTGTAGAGAACAATCAATATGCAATGGGTACAGCTGTAGAGCGTGCCGCTGCTGAGCCCGATCTGTATAAGCAAGCACTGAGCTATGACATGCCAAGCTCACTAGTAAATGGTATGGACGTTTTCAGTGTAAACAAAGCAATGCAGGACCATATCGCTATGGCGAGAGAGAACAAGCCTTCTCTTATTGAAATTCGCACATACCGATACAGAGGACACTCTATGAGTGACCCGGGTAATTATCGAACGAAAGAGGAAATGGATGCAAAGAAAGACGAAGATCCTATTCTCCGTTTGAAAGCATACATCCTGGAAAATAAGCTGTCTGATATAGATGCGTTGGATGCTATTGACGATAAAGTTAAGGCTGAAGTCATGGAGTCTGTCGAGTTTGCTGAAAACAGCCCGTTTCCAGATCTGGACACGATATACGAAGATATTTATACCCAGGAAGATTATCCTTTCCTTACCTAGGAGCCCTTTGAAAAGGACCAGGTCGTTACTAATTAAGCCGGCTTATTGCTCGGCGTTTGAAATCGAATAATACTATATATATACAATGGCAGAATTACAGTTAAGAGAGGCGATTCGTGCTGCGATGGTGGAAGAGATGCAGCGTGATGAGAATATCTTCCTCATGGGAGAAGAAGTAGCTGAGTACAATGGGGCGTATAAGGTCAGTGAAGGAATGCTCGATATGTTTGGCCCGAAAAGAGTTATTGATACCCCCATAGCAGAAAACGGATTTGTAGGGCTGGGTATTGGAGCTGCGATGAACGGATTGCGTCCTATTATCGAGTTTATGACGTTTAACTTCTCCATGGTTGCCATGGACCAGATTATAAATAACGTCGCCAAAATTCGCTACATGTCTGGCGGTCAGTTCAAGTTTCCTATTGTGTTACGTGGGCCAAACGGCGCTGCCGGTCAATTAGCAGCTACTCATAACACATCGTTTGAGTCTATATTTTCTACTATTCCTGGTCTCAAGATCGTTTCCATCTCAAATCCTGATGATGCAAAAGGCCTTCTGAAATCATCTATCCGTGACGACGACCCCGTTCTGTTCATGGAGAGCGAGAAGATGTACGGGATGAAAGGAGAGGTTTCTGATGATCCTGACTATTTGATTCCTATTGGAAAAGCACGCATTGCCCGTGAAGGAAAAGACGTGACTATCATTGGTCATAATAAGAGTTACTGGGTTGCGATGAAGGCTGCAGAGATGCTAGTTTCTGAGGGCTTTGATCCAGAAGTAATTGATCCCCGTACGATCCGTCCATTGGATCTCGAAACGATCATTGCGTCGGTCAAGAAGACGAATCGATGTGTTATTGTGGATGAAAGCAATCCCTATGCAAGTGTTGCTTCTGAGATCGGATTTTTGATTCAGCGGGAAGCCTTTGATTATCTAGACGCCCCTGTGTTGAGAGTAAATGCCAAGGATACGCCTGCTCCTTATGCGAAAAACTTGATTGAGTTTTACATGCCTAGTGCAGAAGATACCTACAAAGCATGCCGGCAAGTGCTTTATGCAAATTGATGAAGGACTGCCCTGGCCTTCATGTAGGAGTTTCGCTAGATACAAATAGAATAGTTAGAAATTATTAATTTGAAACTGAAAAGAGGAAAGGATGGCAATTCCCGTTGAAATGCCCAAAATGAGTGATACGATGGAGGAGGGTGTTTTAGTAGCCTGGATGGCTGAGGAGGGTGAATCCGTATCAGCAGGAGATGTAATAGCACAGGTTGAGACTGACAAGGCGACGATGGACCTGGAAGTATATGATGATGGTGTGCTTCTAAAAAGAGTTATAGGTGAAGGAGATGCTGTGCCAATTGGTGGCTTGATAGCCATACTAGGTAACGCTGGTGAAGATGTGTCGGCTATTTTGGCGAAGTATGTTGGTGGAGATGGAAAAGCAGAGTCCACGAGTTCGGCAGCGAGTGCTCCAGCTGAGCCTGCCCCCAGTCCCGTCCTTACAGAAACTTCCGCTCCTATTGCCTCCGGAGATGGTGCATCAAGTGCTGTGCAAAGTGAGCCTGTAGCTGCAGGCCGGTTGAAGGCCTCTCCGTTAGCGAAGAGAATCGCTCGCGAGCATTCAATTGATTTGCAGACAGTACGCGGAAGCGGACCAGAGGGACGTATCGTTCGGCGTGATGTGGAAGAAGTAATGGCTAAAGCACCAGAGGTTGTTGTGCAAACTCCTTCTGTGGCATCACCTGCTGTTGCAGAGGGTGGAAGTTATGAGGCGATTCGCATTTCTCAAATGCGTAAAACGATTTCTAAGCGCTTATCACAGAGCAAGTTTACTGCTCCTCACTTCTATCTTACTGTAGATGTAGAGATGGAAAACGTGATTGCATTTAGAAAACAATTGAATGAGCTTGCACAGTCTCAGGATCGCGGGAAAGTGTCCTTCAACGATTTTATTACAAAGTCGTGTGCGTTGGCTCTGCGTCAGCATCCCTATGTAAATGCTTCCTATCTGGCTGATGAGGGAGAGATTCGGCTCCATAATGTCGTAAATGTAGCCATTGCTGTAGCTGTCGATGAAGGTCTGGTTACCCCGGTGATTCGTAATGCCGACCAGAAAGGCCTTGGGCAGATCTCTGCTGAGACCAAAGCCTATGCAGCTAGTGCACGGGATAAAACCATTCAGCCCTCTGATATGGACGGATCCACGTTTACTACCAGCAATCTGGGGATGTTCGGCATCGAAGAATTCACTGCGATTATCAACCCTCCTAATGCCTGTATCCTTGCGATCGGTGCTATTCGGGAGACGCCTGTTGTGAAAGATGGAGAAATTGTAGTTGGTAAGAGGATGAAGCTTTCTTTATCTTGTGACCATCGAGTTGTAGATGGGGCTACGGGAGCACAATTCCTTAACACTGTCAAAGGATATCTCGAGGACCCGATGAACCTTCTGCTTTGATAAGAGCATTGAGAATCGCCCACCTTTCAGATATTCATTTTGGTCGTATAGCTCACCCCGGTATTGTTGAAGACATCATCGAAGATGTTAACAATGCTGGGGTTGATCTTATCGCGATCAGTGGAGACCTTACCCAGCGAGCCATCCCACGCCAATTTCAGGCGTGCATGGAGATGCTCAACGAATTCACTTCCCCACTGTTGGTCGTTCCAGGGAATCATGATGTATTTCCCTGGTGGAGGCCCATATCGAGGCTCTCTAAGCCCCTTTCCATGTTTAAGAAGTACCTGGGGAGCGACATGATACGCTCTTTTGAAATGGACGGAGTGGCTATTCTTGGGGTAAACTCAGCTCATGGGAAGACTATTAAGGGAGGGAGGCTTGAGCCAGAAGTATCAGATGCTATTAAATCCTATTTTTCTAGGAAGAAAGAAGGGGTTTTTAAAATCCTCATGCTTCACCATCATCTGAAGCAAATTAAGGCGTTAATGCCCCATGATATCGTCCAGGATGCCGACCGTCATCTAAAAGAGATAATGCAACATGGTATAAATCTCATTTTGTGTGGGCATGTTCATATATCCCATGTTGAGTCTCTAGATAGTCAGAGGGATGCTCCTTTTGTTATAGCCAGTGCCGGTACGGCAACCAGCAGCAGGGGGCGGCGATCCAACAGGCGGAAGAATTATTACAACATTATTGACATTTTCGACACACATTTCACAATTGAGGAACGAACCTACAATTCTAGCGAGCGGCATTTTAACCCCAAGCGAACAACACAATTCGACCGATCTAAATAGATAAATAGGGCACGTATCAGGCCTGATCCCATCAAAAGACAATCAATTAGGGCCTATATTGTGCATCGTGGTTTCTGCGTGGAGAGAGTGGCCATTCTCCCATTAATAGCCCATCGATAACTCAATCTGCATTATATACTATTCAGTTGGCATAGTATTTGGTTAAATGTAAATCAAGTTCAGTTCACTGGTGCTTGCCCCTCTGCATCAACTTATTGAAGCTATTCAAGAAGCTATACGTGGATTCGATGTCTCAGCATAAACGAGTGATCGATTCTCAATTGCACGCTTCTGTCACAAAACCACAATTGAAAAAATCATGCGTAGATTCTTACCAAAGGTCGTAGCCTTGGTACTGGGAATGGTATGGCTTATTAGCAACAGTTCTTTCGCGCAGATACAAGTTAGCCTCCCTACAAATTTCTATTCAGAACGAGAGGTTTCTCTACCTGTGTCTATTCAAGACGTGTCGCAAGACTCGATATACGCCTTTTTGTTTACCCTGTCCTATGACGCTGGGATATTCGAAATTACAGGCGTTGAAGCAGCTGGTGATATCGCAGAAGATTTTGCGTTTGTCCTTAACACATCAACACCAGGTGCCGCATTGGTAACTGGGGCACACTATGAACCCTTACAAGGTGAAGGGACCTTGTTTCGGATTACCGGTCAATTCATCAATGATGGTACTACAGACCTGGTTTTTGATTCATTTACTTTTAATGAAGGCAATCCCTTAGCAGCTCCTAAAAACGGCCGCATATCAAATACTTCTCCAATCAATAACGAGGATGAAGGCGTATTGCCTGAAGCGTTTAGCCTAAAAGGAAACTATCCTAATCCTTTTAACCCAACAACTTCAATCCAATTTGACTTGCCAGAACCGGCAGATGTAACCGTCAATGTAGTTGACATGTTGGGACGAGTTGTGATGACTGTGCCTGCTCAGGCTTTTCAGGCTGGAAGAGCGCATCAAGTTCAACTGGATGCGTCCTCAATCGCTTCTGGGATTTATGTTTATCAAGTAATTGCCCGGGGAAATCAGCAAACATACACTGAGACCTCAACAATGACATTGATTAAGTAAACACCCCTTTTCGCTCTATTATCCGTCAACCTTATCGTCAAATCATCTTTGCCTGTTTTGCTACAAGAATCGCGAGTGAGCTCAACGAGTTTGTCACGGACTAGGTGGGGAATAATCCAAAACGGCGGTACGGAACTAAAACAAAAAAAATTTACTTGGCTATGTGGAGACCTCTACAGCGGGTAATCCCCCTCATTTGTATCGTAATTTTTGGTTTGTCTGGGCAAAGCTTTGCGCAAATATCGGTAAGCTTGCCAAGTACTCAGGGTGTTGTAAATAACAGTGGGACCATTCCTCTTACCGTTGGTGATCTAACCAACCAGGGAGTAACTGCTTTCCAATTTGTTGTCACCTATGATCCCTCAGTGATTGAAATAACGAATGCAGCTGGTGCTGGTACGTTATCTGAAGGGAAGTTGCTACTCAGTAATACGACAGTATCTGGTCAGATTAGTGTTTCTGGAGCCTCCGATTTTGACTATGAAGGAGGAGGTGTTCTTGTGAATCTGGAGGTCACCTATCTCAGTGAAGGGACGACTGATTTAACGATCAGCTCCTTTATGTTTAATGAGGGTACACCGGCAGCAACAAGTACAAACGGATCGGTGACTGTAACCAACGGACAGGGCCCCTCACCGGTAAATATATCAGTACCGAATTCATCCATAGGAACGGTCGATGAATCCCTTACTATCCCTGTCTCCGTAGATAATTTGACAGGAAAAGGTGTTCAGAGTTATGAATTCACATTCACCTATGATGCATCAGCATTACGGGTTGATGGGGTGAATATCAACAATACACTGTCTGCCGGTACTAACCCAACAACCAACTCGGCTGTATCTGGGCAATTTGTTGTTACCTGGTCGTCGGGAAGTAATTTGTCGGGTGCAGGGACATTGATTGAGTTAATCACGACCCCTTTGAGTGCGGGAAATACGAGTATTAATCTCACAAACGTTGTTTTTAACACAGGATCGCCTGGTGCGACAGTATCCGGAGGGAGCATCACGATTAGTGATATTGGTTCAGATATCGTATCCGTTACCATGCCCAGCCTCTCTGGAGAAGTTGGTGAGCAGTTGTTGATTCCTGTCAACGTGAGTGACCTCACTGGTAAGGAGGCATCGGCTTTTGAAACTACCATTGACTTTGATCCTGCGATTATTCGGATCGATGGGGTCTCTCAAGCAGGTACGCTGACCAATGGAACTGCTCCGATTCTTAACCTCGCAACTCCAGGAAAGGCTGTTTTGTCTTGGGCTGCAGTGACAGATTTGAGTGGAGCTGGTGTTCTTCTAAACTTTGAAGTTACACTGTTGACCGCTGGTGTGAGTCCATTCAGTTTTGATTCGTTTGTTTTCAATGAGGGGTCCCCTGAAGTTGCTCTTGCTTCTGGGAATGTAAGCGTCGTAGATCCGGGTTCTGCAATAGATGTATCCCTGCCCTCAGGGATTACGGGAGATCGCGATACGCAGATCCTTATCCCGATGACTACTGAAAGCCTCACAGGAGAAAGTATCACTTCGTTTGTATACACGGTAACCTACAACCGGTCTGTGTTGGAAATCACCGGTTTGGATTTGGCAGGAACGATCACAGATGGTTTACCCGTTTCAATCGACACAAGCACTCCGGGGCAGGTTGTAGTCTCTTATTCAGGCACGACACCCCTGTCAGGACAAGGCACGTTGATGAATCTGGTTGCCGACTTACTTGCTCCTGGCACCACATCGTTGAGCATTACCTCTTTTCAGTTTAATAACGGAGATCCTGTTGCGCAGACGACAAACGGCCGGGTTACCGTTAATGGACAGGCTACATTTGTTCAAGTCGTACATAACTCATCCGATGCTTCTGCCTTCGATGTGTATATCAATGACGAAAAGCGAAAGGATGACCTGACATACTCAGATGCGACTGAGTTCTTGAATGTGGAGTCCAATCAAGCCAAGATAGAAATTGTAGAGGCGAATGCAGCTAACAATTCATCACCCATTGCTTCCCTGGTCGTTGTTTTAGAAAACGGTAAGGACTATGTGGCAGTCATCAATGGGCTAGTATCAGGCTCTGGTAAGCAAGCAATCGGATTGGTTATACAGGAGTCTCAGCAGGAGGCTACGAGTGCCAATTCAGTCGGGCTTGTCATGTTTCAAGGTTCGCCAGATGCACCCCCGATTAATGCTTATATCGTTGACGATTCGGGGCAATACAACAGAATAGCTACCTTGGCGAAGGGATTGGGATTTGGCGAATCATTTCTGACCAATGAGTTTGAGCCTGGAGTTTACAATATTGAAGTTACCCAAAATAATGGGCCTCGGATTGGAATTTATCGAGCCGACTTAACCCGTACGGGTGGTGCTTCACTGTTGTTTATGGTACAAGGGTTTGTAAATCCCCTCATAGGTCAGCCAGACCTAGGTATGACGGTTTATGCACCAGACGGACAGGGATTGCCTTTGCCTATTACAATTACAGTGAGCAACGAGGATATTGATGAGCTTCCAAGTGCATTTAAAGTGCATGGGAATTATCCAAATCCTTTTAATCCTACAACAACAATTCAATTCGATTTAGCTGAGCCAGCGTCTGTTCGTGTTGAGGTCTATGATATTTCAGGAAGAAATGTGTTGTCTATTCCAGGGCGGCAATATCTTTCAGGGAATGACCACATAGCTCATGTAGATGCATCAGGGCTTTCTTCAGGAATCTATATGTATAGGCTTATCGCTGAAAGCAGTCAAAATACATATGTTGAATCGAGAAAGATGACACTGCTGAAGTGATCCATCATAAAAATTTCCTAATTAAGGCAGCAGGCCGTTCGGAACTCCCGGATGGCCTGCTTTGGTTTTGTGCAAACTAAACAGTTGGGAGCAGGTTGTAAGGTATCGCAATTGTTCAAGATTGGAAGGAATTATAACATACCAACCCACTGTATAAGGGAAGCCACCCCGATTCATGGATGTAGAACTGCTCATAATAGCCCTGCTTACTTTTGTTATTCACCTCATTGCTACCCTGGCCTATGCTGTTCGGATAGCCGGTGTTCGAACAGGGAGAGTCGCAGTATCGATGGCGCTGTTCAATATCTTGATGCTTGTCTCCCGGACCTCGAATGCCATTCAGGCTCCATTGCTTGCTAAGAGGGTTGAGTTGAGTATTCTGGAAGGTACTGTGGAAGGTGGGCTAGCCGACTTTCGGCTGATCATAGTAGCCGCATCATTGGCTACACTTTTTGGGGCGCTTTTTATACCGACTTTTCAAAGGATGTTCACCCGTTTAGTGAACGCATTTAGCGTCTATCAATCGGTCCCAAAGTTATTGTTGCGTGTTTTTACTTTCAGAGGGCTCACCCATGTGAGAAGCTCTTTGCGTATCCCAATGCTCACGAATGTAAGTACTGCGATTAAGGGGAAACGAATATCATTCAAAGTGATCGTATTTAACACCATTGCAGTAGCAATCTTTACCGTTGGTGTTCTTGCATCTATTTATGCGGGCTATTTGAATCCGGAATTAAGAGCAACTGCTGGTCAGTTGTCAGCCGTGGTGAATGGGTTAGCCACTATTTTGCTTTTTGTATTTATAGATCCCCACATGTCCATGATTACCGATGAAGTCGTAAATGGGGAGCGAGAAGATGGGTTTTTGAGGCGTTCCGTGATCTGGTTGGTTGGGAGCCGTCTGGCTGGTACTCTGCTTGCTCAGCTCATTCTTGTACCCGGAGCGATATGGGTCGTTTTCATCGCAGAGTTGTTATAAGCGGTTTATTTCAAAGCACGAAAGATGAACTCAGTTGGTATTCTTCAGAACCGCCTGCGCAGTTTTCTTCTCTACAGTAATTCACATATTCCGCTTATCGCATTTGCACTTGTTAGTAGCACGTGGGTTGTATTTAACCTCGAGGCCTCCTGGGCGTTGGCCGTAGTTGCGAGCAGTGGGGCATTTGTTGTTTATCAACTAGATCGGGTATGGTTTACAAGCCCTGAAGACCTGATTAATCAGCCGGAGCGCGTCAAGTGGTACCGTGACCATGCTTCCTATCAATACGCTTCTGTAGGCTTCTTTGGCATCATAGGGTTTTTTGCTTTGTTCTATCTAAAGCCACAAACGCTATGGCTGGGGCTGCTTTTGGGGGGCATAGGGATGATTTATTTAGTGCCTTATGGTTCTCAATTCGCCAGGTTAAAAGGGCATTGGTTGGCTAAACCCCTTTTTATAACCCTTTGTTGGTCCTTTGGGGGGGTGCTGTTGCCTTTGATTGAGAGTGGTGAGCACGTAAATGGGATGGTTTGGAGTTTTCTGCTCTATAGAAGTTTATTGATTGGTGCCAATGTGCTGTTAGCTGACCTGCCCGACAAAATGGGAGATGCCCGTTCTAATTTAGACACCCTGGCCGTCTTGTTATCGAAGCGATCGTTGATACATATCATTTGGTGTTTATCGATCCTTACATTGATTGTGGGAGGTGCGCAGGTAATAGTGTCTGACTGGCCGGTATTCCTCTACATGGATCTAGCGGGAGCCGTATTCATGATAATGATGGCGAATCAGGCCTATCGAAAGGATGCTGCTGACTCCCACTTTCTGTATGGTTATGTTAATGATTTGATTATTGGGTGGCCCCTGTTACCTGTTGCCTTATACTGGATAAATGGCATGGGTGGCTGACCGGATTAATTATATTTTTATAAATAAATGAAGAGTTCAGGCCGATCATTTTTTAGATTAAACGCGTATATGGGGCTCAATTAATTAATTGAGTATATTGCTGCTTTCGAAAAAATAGAGCTGATGGAATCGCCTTTTCTAAGTGGTTTACTCTAGCATTCAGAATATCAACTTTCAAATCTTGTGAAGATGGAATACACTACAATTGAGCAACTAAGTAAACATGAATCAAAAACAGTTGAATTAAAGGGTTGGGTCTATAATAAGAGAGGATCTAAGGGACTGTTTTTTATCGTGCTTCGTGATGGCACAGGGCTCGTTCAATGTGTAGTGAATAATGAAGAAGTAAATGAGACAAGTTGGGAAGTTGCTTCTAGCGCTACGCAAGAGAGCGCAATTATTGTTCAGGGAGTCGTCAATAAGGACGAGCGTCAGGTTGGAGGATATGAACTCCAAGTCACTTCTTTAGAACTTGTAAGTATTGCTGAGGAATACGCCATTTCTCCGAAGTCACACGGTGTAGAGTTCTTGATGAACAATCGGCACCTGTGGTTAAGAAGCCGAAGGCAGTGGGCTATCATGCGTATTCGTAATCGCATAATTATGTCCATACACAACTTCTTCCAGGAGAGCGGATTTATCCAGGCTGATGCTCCCATCTTAACTGGAAATGCTGTAGAAGGTACGTCCACGCTGTTTGAGATCGATTATTTTGGTGATCCGGCCTACTTAACGCAAAGCGGTCAGTTATATGGGGAAGCCATGGCTATGGCCTTTGGGAAAATCTATACGTTTGGCCCTACTTTCCGGGCAGAAAAATCTAAGACGCGCCGTCATCTAACAGAATTTTGGATGATTGAGCCTGAAATGGCGTTTTATGATTTGGCAATGAACATGGATTTAGTCGAAGACTTTTTGGTCTACCTGGTGAAAGATGTACTGGCAGACTGTACCATCGAACTAGAAGTACTTGAAAGGGATGTTGAAGCCCTAAAGCGAGTAGAGAAACCATTTCCTCGGGTTCATTATAGCGAAGCAGTTGAATTACTGAGGAGTGACAAGACCTTTGAGATGATATCGGAAGAGATCGCCGCATTGGAAGCCGAAATACCTGCATTAGAAGCAGAATTGGCAGACAACAAGAAGCGATACGGCCAGGCGAAGAAGTGGGAGAAGAAAAAAATGGACGCTCGTGAGATTGAGATTAATCAGCGGCAAGAAGAGATCAAAGAAAACCTAAGAAATCTCCCAGAATGGCAAAAGTCTGCGCGAAACTTTGAGTGGGGAAGTGATTTTGGTGGAAGTGATGAAACGTTATTAACACGCCACTATGATCGCCCAATTATTGTGCATAGGTATCCTGCGAAGGTAAAGGCCTTTTATATGAAACGGGATCCTGAAGATGACAGGCTTGCGCTCGGTATGGATGTATTAGCGCCTGAGGGATACGGAGAAATCGTTGGTGGCGGTGAGCGCGCTACAGATATAAAGTTCTTAGAGGATCAAATAGCTGCTCATAACCTTCCCCTTGAAGTATTTAAATGGTATCTGGACTTGAGGAGATTTGGTTCTGTACCTCACAGTGGATTCGGGTTGGGGCTGGAGCGAATGGTAACCTGGATTTGTGGATTGTCCCATGTAAGAGAAACCATTCCTTTTCCTCGCCTATTGGGGAGGCTCCATCCATAACTTAATAAAGAAATGAAAACAAACGTACTTTATATCTATCTATTGTTTTTTTTAGGAGCATTGCTCTTCCATTATCCGAATGATCTGATGGCGCAACAAAATGACGAGTTAAAGCGACTAGTGAGCGTGAGCGGAGAGGGGACAGTAAAGGTTATGCCCGATATGGCTTCGGTTCGATTTGGTGTAGTTGTGAGAAATGATGACCCAGAAGAAGCTCGGCGTATTAATGCAGAGACTTCCAGGGAGGCAATGAATACAATTCGGGAATTGGGCATCGAGGACTCAAAGCTAAGCCTTCAAACATTGCGGCTCCAGCCGGTTCGGGAGTACGACCAAGAAACGCGCCGGCAGGTGGAGAAGGGGTATGAGGCAACTCGGGAATTGGTTGTCGTTGTAGAAAATTTGGACCAACTCCCCACACTGGTAGCTGAAATCGTACAAAAAGGAGCGAATCGCTTAAATGGGATTACTTATGGGCTGAAGAATAAGGATGCTGCAAAGAATGAGGCGCTTGTTCTAGCTGTTCAGCGAGCCAGGGTAAAGGCGGAATTAATGGGGTCCACGCTCGGTGTTCAATTGGGGCAGGTTGTTCAGATTCAAGAAGAGGGAATAAGCGTTCCACGGCCCATGGTTATGAGAGAAGCTGCTCCGCAAGTAATGATGTCAAAGGCTGCTGCTCCAGAGCCAGATGCCTATGCAGCCGGGGAAATGGAAGTAAAGGCGAGTGTTCGAGTTACGTTTGAATTGGAATAGATGATATGGCAGTCACTAACCATGTACCTTTAGTGTATGATCGATATAGTGCGGAAGAGATGGAGCGCAGAGCAGAATCGTTCTACGAATTGATGAATAAGCGGCGATCTATCCGCTATTTTTCTGACGACCCTGTTCCGAGGGAGTTAGTTGAAAAAGCAATCCTTACAGCGAATACAGCTCCGAGTGGCGCCCATAAGCAACCATGGACCTTTGTTGCGATTAGTTCTCCAGATCTAAAGAGAGAGATCCGAATTGCTGCTGAGAAGGAGGAGAAGGAAAGCTATGAAGGCCGAATGTCTCAGGAATGGCTGGAAGCATTAGCTCCGTTCGGTACAACCTGGGAGAAACCATTTCTGGAGACGGTGCCCTGGATTGTTGTATGCTTCGCACAGAGCTATGGTCTGGATGATTCGGGGAATAAAATTAAACACTATTATGTTCAGGAGAGCTGCGGCATAGCGTGCGGTATGTTTATCTCCGCGCTGCATAATATGGGGCTTGCCACGCTTACTCATACACCAAGTCCTATGCGGTTTTTAGGCAATATTCTTCAACGTCCGAAGAATGAAAAACCCTACATTTTATTTCCTATTGGCTATCCCAGTGATGACGCAATAGTACCCGATTTGCAGCGAAAATCGCTCGAAATGTGTAGTCAGTGGCTTTAGATACCACGTATTGTTCGGATGTGTCATATTGGCATGAACATGTTTAATCGTTCAAAATGACAGGCAGAATTTGCTTAGACGTGTTCGATTTTTGTTCAATTTTAAAGATCGTTTATCTTTTGGTTCATTGATACTGACGATACGACGTACTATATAGAGTATTATTAATCAGGCAAGGCTTTTGCTGAACCAACCTATTGTGCAATCAAGACATAAAACATATAAAGAAAACTTAGGGCGCACTCTGACCGAGAGGGAAAGCATGGTGTTGGGATTGGTCGTGCGTAGCTTCATAGAAACTGCAGGGCCGATTGGCTCCAAGTTTCTTGTTGATAAGTATTCTATGGACTTGAGTTCTGCTTCGATCCGAAATACGATGAACGATCTGGAGCAGCTAGGGTATTTAGGACATCCTCACACATCGGCAGGTAGGGTCCCCACAGATCTAGGATATCGGCAGTTTGTTGATGAATTAATGGAGCCCTTTCCGCTGAGCAAGAATGACAAGCAGTTGTTGAAAGACCAACTGGGTTCGGCATTCCAGGAGCCCTTAGTGGTATTGCGTGAATGCTCGCGCTTGCTTGGGCAACTTTCGAATCTTCTTGGAGTGGTCTTGAGCCCCCGTCTATCAGCCGGGGTGTTGGAACGCCTGGAATTGGTGCCGCTGTCGTCATCACGCGTCATGTTTGTGATAAGTTTAAAAGGGCGTTTGGTTAAGACGGTAGTGTTGGAGGTTGCTTCTCAACTGACTCGGGATGAATTGGATCGTGTAGTACAGCTATTGAATGAGCGGTTAGCCGGGTTAACTCTTGAGGAGATACGTAATTCCTTTGCACAGCGAATGAAAGATGTGACAAACGAGCCCACAGGAATTGTAAGGTTGGTTTTGTCTTCTTCCCACACTTTTTTTAGTGAACCTGCTGAAGAGCGCATCAGTTTAGCTGGTACTCAAAACATAATGGTGCAACCTGAGTTTTTGAGTGAGCCTGAAGAACTGAAGCGGTTGGTGGGGATGTTAGAGGATGCGAATTTTATTGTGCATCTATTGGAGGAAGAAAGCGAGCAGACTGGCCGGGCAAGTGTTCGGATAGGGAGTGAGAACAGTGCGAGTATGGTTGATAAGTACTCTATAGTGACGGCTAATTATACTTTTGGAAATATAGTCGGAACGCTTGGGATAATTGGGCCTAAACGGATGAATTATGCGCGGGTTGTTTCCCTTGTAGAGGGGGCCGCTGCATTATTGACTCATACGGATCCTTCTATCCATGGATATGATTAGTAAAAATTATATTGCTTAACCCCCTTCACTTAACGGATTAATGTTATAAACAGCAAGAGAAGAACTGAGCATGAAAGAAATGGATGACACCGTTGAAATCTCTGGCGAGGGTGCAGCTAAAGCTGCCGGCGAGTCAAACGACACCGATGAACAGTCTGTGGATGAACAATCTGCAGATGAACAATCTGTAGACGAGGAAGCATTGGCTGATGAGCCTACTGATACAAACGTTGAACAGGGCGAGGTGGACTCGGTGCGTAACGAACTGAACGATACCAAGAATAGATTATTACGTCAGGCTGCAGAATTTCAGAATTACAAAAGACGTACAGAGCAAGAGAAAAGCCTATACGTAAGAACGGGGAAGGAGCAAGTGATTCAGCCAATGCTGGATATATTTGATGATTTTAGCCGCTCTATAAACGCGACCAAGCAGGCCGAAGAGCAAAATGAAAATCTGAACCCAATGTATTTGAAGTTGCGTGAAGGCGTAGAGTTGGTCTATGAGAAATTCCGCAACGAACTGAATCGATTGGGTGTAGAACCGATAGAAGCAGTTGGAAAGTCGTTCAACGAGAATGAGCACGAAGCACTCATGCAGCAGCCAGCCCCGGAAGATGTTGAACCGGGAACTGTACTTGAAGAAATTCAGACGGGTTATCGCATGGGAGATAAAATATTACGCCATAGCAGGGTGATCGTTGCCAGTTAAGGGCATCAGCAAGAACCAGATATACTATGCGAGATTATTACGAAATACTGGGAGTTAGCAAATCCTCGTCTGAATCTGATATAAAGAAGGCTTACAGGAAGCTGGCCTTAAAATATCACCCAGATAGAAACCCTGGGGACAATGAGGCGGAGACGAAGTTCAAGGAAGCTGCGGAGGCTTACGAGGTATTGTCTTCTCCTGAAAAGCGATCCAGATACGATCGATTTGGGCATGCAGGTGTTCGTGGTAATGGAGCTGCTGGTGGAGCCGGTTTCCAGGATATCAATGATATTTTCAATGCATTCAGCGATATTTTTGGTGGCGGCGCAGGCGGAGGTTCTATCTTTGATGAAGTATTTGGTGGCGCAGGTAGAGGCCGGCGGGCCAGAAGAAGAGGACGGCCAGGTGGTGACCTCCGTATCAAGCTTCCACTTAGCTTAGAAGAAATTAGCGAAGGCTCAGAGAAAAAAATCAAGGTAAGAAAATTTGTTGCGTGCAAACCTTGTAACGGTTCTGGGGCTGAAGCGGGTAAAGAAGGGTATTCAACCTGCCCAACCTGCCAGGGTATGGGTGAGGTCCGCCAGGTAACACGGTCTGTTTTTGGCCAGTTTGTAAATGTCCAGACCTGTTCTGATTGCCAGGGAGAAGGGAGGACGATCAATAATACCTGTAACGAGTGCAAAGGCGAAGGAAGGGTTAAGGGAGAAGAAACCATCCCTATAACTGTACCTGCTGGCGTACTGGATGGCAATTACCTGACATTAAGAGGAGCTGGAAACGCTGGAGTTCGAGGGGGTACGGTTGGGGATCTTCGTATCGAAATAGAAGAGCTGCCACACAAGTATTTTAAGCGAGAAGGGCTGGATATCTATTATGATTTGTTTATATCCTTTCCCGATGCCGCTCTAGGTACAGAAGTGGAAGTGCCCACGTTGAAAGGCCGCGCTCGTCTAGATATTGAAGCTGGTATTCAGTCCGGTAAGTTACTGCGAATGCGCACGAAGGGGCTGCCGGAACTCAATGGTAATGGACGGGGAGATGAGATGGTTCGAGTAAATGTATGGACGCCACGTGATTTAACAGAGGAAGAAAAACAATTCTTTGAAGAATATAGAAACTCACCTTCTTTTGTGCCCAAGCCTGAAACAGAGGGGGGGAGAAAATCATTCTTTAGCAAAGTAAAGGACGTCTTCACTTGAATTCGTTATTATAATGCAAGAAACAGCCCTGCATTAAGTACCTTCCCTCACATTGGTTTTCCTATTAACTTTGCGGTATGAGTGGTTTTATTGGTGGAGAAGACTTTCGTAGTTTGATGCGGCACATCCCGTCTCCTGTGATGGTATTAACCTATGCAAGTGAGTCAGGGCCTCGTGGAGTTACCATAGGTTCTTTTGCTAGCGTTTCCCTGGATCCTCCTCTGATTTCATTCAATTTAATGAGGAGTGGGTCCTCATCTGAAGACATACAGGCTGTTTCCTGTTTTGCAATTCATGTTCTCAGAAATGATCAATCGCGATTGAGCGAGCATTTTGCACAGCCAGATCTTTCCAGTGGAGTGCAATTTAAAGATATAGATTATATATATTCCAGCGAAGGAGTCCCGGTTATGGATGATTGCCTCGCTTTTATGATTTGTGAACTATTTGATATAGTTACTGCTGGGGATCATTCATTAGTATTAGGGAAGGTTCTTCGAGCAGATGTGGTTAACCCTTCCAAACCATTATTGTATTTTCAGCGCTCATATCATGAAGTTGGAGACTCCATGTAGCTCACTTTCTAGAGTCATTAATAGTAATCCATTAATTAGTCTCATTGCATCCAACTCTATCTGATCTATCAGGGCTATCTGTAGCTCTTATCTATTACCCTATTCTCATCGTTGCACCAGGGTTTGCAGTCGGTCTACTGACCAATGTCTTCTCTTTTCGAGAGGGGAGTACAACATCCCGGTTGTTGATCGCCATTATCCTGTCCATATCCATCTTTCCAGTCGTTTATTATTGGGCCTTACGATTTACACACATAACAGTAGTTTGGGGTGTTTTGGGGCTGTCTGTTGGAGTTGTACTATACCATCTATTCCAGTCTTTGTACAAGGAAAAAAGAAGGTTCGCTTTTAGTGCCAAAGGAGCAAAATTAATTCTTGGCCTGGTTGTTTTCTGGGTGGTAATGGCTTTCTTGCTTGTCGATTTGAAAATCGACGGCCAATTAAGAAGCAGCCTTGTTAGCTATGATTATGTGAAGCATACTGCTGTTACGGATGCTATCTCAAGGACAGGGGTTTCGCCTCTAAATCCCAGCTTCTATCAAGGGGAGGGGCTGAGTTTATTCTATTATTATTTCTGGTTCATTTTCTCGAGCCTAATAGATCAACTTGGCGGCGAATTAATAAGCCCGAGGCATTCGATATTTGCAGGGTTGATGTGGTTTCCTGTTGGGCTTGCAGCGATTACATGGTTCTTTGTGAAGGCATTTGGCAAAATTGCTATTCCGGATATTGACGCACGCTATTATCCGTTGATCGTAACCATGCTCGCAGTGACAGGCCTGGATTTGTTGCCTATTGTCAGTCATAAGATTCTGGAGTACACCGTAGGCTTGCCTGCGTATTTTGTGCCTTCGATTGAGTGGTGGAATGAGCAGGTGGCCTCGTGGTTTAGCGCCATAATTTGGGTGCCGCATCATGTAAGTGCATTAGTAGCCACGTTATTTGTTTTCATCCTTATAAGGGAGTGTGTGGATGAAGGGTACACCGGCAAGAAGCAATGGCAGGCAGTGATTCTGAGCAGCCTGGCATTTTCCTCGGCTTTTGGCATGTCGATTTGGGTTAGCCTCGTTTTTTTATGCTTTCTTACCGTGTGGTTTGTTTTCAGTGTTTCCAAAAGATATTGGGACGAGGTATCCGTTCTTCTTAAAATAGGTGTTCTTTCGCTTGTTTTCGTGTTACCCTTTGTGCTGGAGCTAAATGGGGCTAACTTTAGGCCAGGAGCACCAGTGGCATTGTCTATTCGGCCGTTTTTTATTTCAGATGAGCTGGTGTTTGGGGCATCGACTGCTCTGGTGCAAATAACGCGTCTTATATTCTTGCCAATCAATTATTTTCTGGAAATCGGATTTTTCTTTCTTGGCGGGCTGCTGTATGTATTATACCGGAAAAATAGAGGGGGAGGCCTTAGCCGGCAGGAGTGGTATCTTCTTGTGCTTCTCATTACGAGTGTAATCATTTGCTCCTTTGTCAAAGCGAATATTAAGCATAATGATTTAGGTTGGCGTGGATTTATGTTTGCCCAGATGGTGTTGCTTTTATTCTCAGCTCCTTTATATGTAAGCCTTCTTAAAAAGGTAGCGATAGAGAAGCTAGAAATAGCTCCTGTGACACGAATAGTAGCGATTGGTATGCTATTCTTGGGGATAACCGCAAATATCTATGAGATGGCTATCATTAGAACGTATTCCTTAGGCCCTTCGGGCGAGCGCGGATTGATGTTGAGGGAACTCTATGAATGGGTAGGAGAAAACACTGATGAAACAGCTGCTGTGCAGCATAATCCAAATGAAAAGACAGAGTATTACCATGCATTGTATGGATTTAGACAAGTGCTGTTAGCAGACGAGGTTTTGGGGAGGCTTTATGGTATCAGTGAAGAGATGTATCTTGATTTGTATGATCAAATCGTTCCTATCTTTGAGTCTTCCCTGAATGAAGAAGAGCTCTTCCAACAATCAGGGACATTGGGAATAGATTTTATCGTTCTCAAAAAGGAAGATCCGGTATGGGGAGATACAACCAGTTGGGTGCAGACCGTTGAGCCTGTCTTTAAGAACAGTTACGGTAGGGTATACCACGTTTCCAAGGAGGAATAATGGCCAATGTGAAAGAGACATTAACTGTGGTTATCCCTGTTTATAATGAAGAGGAGGTCATTGAAACGGTGTTAAGTGATTGGCACTCGACACTCACCTCTATGGGCATTGATTTTCAAATAAAGTGTTATAACGATGGCTCAAAAGACGATACATGGGCGGTTCTACGCCCATTAGGTGATTCTCTGGCTCGTTTGAACGTTTACGATAAGCAGAATTCTGGACACGGGCCAACAATTCTGAAGGGATACAGAGACTCTTTTGACAGTACCTGGATATTCCAAGTGGACTCCGATGACGAGATTCCAGCATCAGAATTCCCTAAGGTTTGGGAGGAGCGGGCGCTTTATGATTTGATATTAGGGCGGCGAATCAAGAGCAAAACGCCCTTGCCTAGAAAGATCATATCCTTCATATCACGAACTGTTGTTGGAATACTCTATGGAGCGAACGTGTCCGACGTGAATACACCTTTTCGTCTGATGAGAGTGGGTGCTCTTTCAGAATATATCGATAAGATACCGGCTACTACCTTTGCGCCCAATCTACTTGTAACTGGTCTTTCGTCTTTGAAGGGGCTCAGGTATCTCGAGGTGCCGGTGCATTACCGAATTCGTCAAACGGGGACAATTTCCATCCAGAAGTTCAAACTTCTAAAAGTCTCTTGCAGGGCACTCATAGAAACGGTCCAGTTCAGATTTAAAGGACTGCATTAGTGTGAGGCCAGGCTGGTTACATCTAATTTGTGTGTGCCGGTATGACTGGGGTCAATGGGAATTTTGTTTACCCCAAGGCCAAAGAAGGCAAAATCATATTTACAAGGATCCTCAGGGCATAGGAAACGGCAGTTGTTGGTGAGCTCAAGGGCTGCCTTCCAATCATCATTTTTTCGATTTAGCATACCGAGTGCCCGTGCCTGCCTTCCAGAATGCACATCCAGGGGAAGAACAAGTTTTTCTGGGCTCAAAGAATTCCAGATCCCTAAATCGACAGGTCCGGGACGAGACACCCATCGTAAGTACATGCAGAATCTTTTGCACGCACTTCCTGAAAGGGGCCGAGCCAGGTGTTTTCTGACTCTTTTGGGAGTTGCTGGATTAATGTTGAACAATAGATCGCTAAATTTTTGAAGGCCGTTTCCTATATGTGCTTCATCTGACTGAACAAAGCTTGAGAAGGCATTCTCTAGAGAGCCAAATTGTTTGAGGACCAGAGAAAGGTTTGAGGTGAGCGAGACCGCATCAATAGGCTGAAAGGTCCGGTAGATGAAGCTTGAGAACAGATCAGCATCTTTCTCTCGATCAAAGTCGTATACAAACTTTCGAGGCTTGTATGACATTATTTCGCAGAGTTCTTCAAGCTTTTTTAGTAGCGTTTTGCGCTGTCCCCAGGCCAATAGAGCAGCATAGAGGCCTATAATTTCCTGATCCTGTGGGTCCTCAAAACTATGTGGAATTACGATAGGATCATTGTGAATAAATCCTGGCTTTTCAAATCGATCGACTAAGCCGTCTAAGTACAGTTTTAGATTGGCGAGGGTGGCCATCAGAGGTAAATACTAAGGCTCAAGGAAGGTTTGAGCTATTATTGATGTCGGGATTGGCGATGTCATCAGGATTATCCTCGTAATCAGGATTATAAACGCGGCGTACAGATTCAACTTTGTAAAGGGAGTTTTCTATGGTGTAAATAATCCCCTGCTTTTTGTTGAACTCTTTTAGGTGGTTTACAGCCTCATTTTCATTTGGAACTACTTGAATACATCGCCCTGAATAGTATTGAAATTGTGGAGCCATTACAAAGTTTTTTGGGGCTTTGATCATTGATCCACCAAGGGTTTTGGTTGTTTTAAAGAAGATAGTGTCATCGGGGGATGACGTTTCTTTTATTTGGGTGCCTAATCTAAGGGATAAGTATTCGTCTGGTTTGAGAATATGCGTGTAGTAAAAGTACGTGCTCAAGCAAAGCATCCCTGCAAACACAATGACGTACAGGTATCTGATCGCGGTCATTTCAGGTAATTCAGTCCTGTCTAACACTCTATAGCCGAGGAATGCAACAATGAGACTGAAGGGGACTGTTCCTTTTACCAGGCTTAGCTCGTGAACGATGGTGAATTGAAACAACAAATAATGGTGCAGTAATACGGGTATGCCTGCAAGTGCAAGAACCATTAGCTCAGTACTTTTGGGTTGCTGTGGATTGCGTTTCTTGGAAATGAGCAAGCAAGCAAGGCTGAAAAAGATAAGAATGAAAAAGGGAAAGAAGTTGCGCATGTACATGGTCAGGAATTTCATGTGCGCACCACCATCGAAGATAGAAACCGGTCCAGAGTTACCGCTTCTTTCCGCATACCTATGAAGAAGCGTGTCTATGTAGCTGTCCATACCAGCTATAGAGCTGTATTGAAATACGAATAAAGCAATGGCACTTGCACAACTTAGCCCAATGAGAAATGAGACTTTGATGTCTTTTCTGATAAACAGAGCGTGCATGCACAAAATACCACCAGCCAAGAGCCCTAGCCATTCAGTGTAGACCATTAGAAAAGCAGAAATACAGACTAGCAGTAAATGAATACGTTGCCGGTTTTTCTGGGTAGCATATTTTAGATAGAATAGAATGGATAGCAAGAAGAAAAGCTGCACCAATATATCCGAAAAGTACACGTTCGCGTGATACCATAGATTAGGCGTAGCAAAGATGTAGACTAATGCCCCAGCTAGAGCTGCTCGGTCTCCTGTTTTAGATTGATAGATGTTTCGGACGATGAAGAAGATGAGGAGTGAGCATAAGAAGTGAAGAAAGATATTGAAGGATTCAAGCGTGAGGGCGGATAATGGTAAATGGGTTACCTTGAAGAGAATAAAAGGGAGGATGAATCCAAGAGGGGGATAGGATACATAATAGTAGTTTCCCTCTTCATCAGACACTCCGCTGATCGGGCATTTTATGTGGTGGTCGTTCGGGTTGGTAAAGGTATAAATAGGATTGAAGTTGTGCCTGGTGATGCCCTCTTCCATCCATATATTCATAGTGACAAGCGTATGAGCTGTAACCCATTCGTATCGAGAAGATAAAGGCCTGTCAATATGAGGCAATCGCACGAGAACAGAGATGACAAAAAGAATAAGGAGATAATAGACTGGAGCGATTTTATTCATAATGGTGTATTTCGATACAAGAGAACGAATAGACCTAATCTGCGCGTATGGTTTCTATTCCGATCAACCCCCCATACGTGTTAAATATATATAGCTTGCCTTCTGAAATGCTGTGCGAACGAAGATGATTGATTGCATCAACTCTTTTTGAAACGGGCAGTACATTTCTATTTATCAGCATTTGTATTTGGGTAGAAAACGCTCGGTCTTCACCCATAAATACAATCACCCCATTGGTCCGATCATCGGTGACTTGTGCGAACAGTGCTTGCTCTGATGTAGATGAGCTCTCTAGAGTATCGGCATATCTATATAAAAATGTTGACCTGTCAAGGCTGTAATAGAGAGCTATGTTGAGGAGCATCATTAATATAAAAATAGGGATGAATACCCATCGTTTATCAATTGATGTGATTTTTTTATCAGACTCGAAATCTACTCCATTGTAAAGAATGGGCAGGAGTAGGCAAAAAAATAGGGATGCCTTCAGGGTAGAAAAATCGTGAGTGCTGGAAAATTGCAAAAAAATGGTGTGGTGTAGGAAGACTGGGATAAGCGTGAGGGCAAACAGAAAACCAACCTCAGTAGTGAAGTGACCTTTTTTCTTTTTAGATATCAAGAACAAAGCAAAAAAAGCAACGATGAGCATCATGTTGGCTCTGGGGAGGTGTCCATAATAGGATAGGACGCGTTGCATCTGAAGCTTAACGAAGTAAAAAGTATGTTCATTAAGCCCATTTCTGTCTGAGTATTTCGAGATGGAGGCATCCAGAAAGGCTTCTAACCCATTGATGGAGGCATATTGGTAAAGAGTGAGTCCGAGGGCTGAAAGAGTGGCGCCGGCAATAAGAAGCAGAATGCGCAGGTAGGCCGGTTCTCTCACTGATCTGTAAAGGGCATACAAAAAGAGTGTTGCACTTACAAAAAGACCAATCCACTCTGTATAGACAAGAAGAAAATTAGTGATAAAAAAGAGGATGAGGACGCTTCTGCTGGAAATACGATCGCGCTTAAATATCAAAAAAGAAAGCAGTACGTAGGCAGCCCAGAAAAGCTGAACGAGGGAGTCTGCAAAATACATGTATACGTGGCACCACAGGGTTTGGGCAGAGAAGATGTATAATGCACTTGCCAGCAAGGCGGGGGTATACAATTTTCCTGTCATTTTCTTCTCAAACAACACACAGATAAGCGTGTAAAGCACAACTGCGATCAGCCCCTGGATAAGAACATTGAGGATGATTAAACCAATGATATTCGGCTTAATGAAAAGGATAGTAAAAAAGAGATAAGCCAGGTAAAAACTAAATGGAGGGTAGGAAACGTAGTAATAATTGCCTTCATCATCCGGTAAGCCGCTTCCGAGGCTACGCATGTCTTTATTGATTTCAGAAGGGTAGGTATAGACCGGATTAAATTTGTACGTACTAATGCCTTCGGAATGCCAGATCTCATTGGTCATGAGTACATGGGTCGTCAGCCAGGTATGGCTGCCTTGAACGGGTTCTGTGAACGCCGGCCATCTTATTAATGCAGAGAGGAATAAGAGAATGCAAATACAAAGTAGAGGATAGGATTTAATCGTACTCATCTGTATTGCGAGCTGGCGGAATTACACTGTGTCAGAGTGCGGATTATCATAATTTTTGCAGCCCAGTTTCGGTGATAAGGGCTGATTCCTGATAACTCTCATAGTTCGTATTTACTTCCCATAGGCTTTGAGTAGAATTGTTCAAGACTTTATCTGCCGCAAGGATGCCCATCAAAATACTGTGGTCCTGATTATTGTACTTAAACGCTCCATACCGGCCTATTGCAGTCAGGTTGTCAAAACCATTCAGGTATTCTTCTATGGGTTTTAAGTGGGTTTTATACCCTTTGTCGTAGACGGGATAACATCTGTTGATTCTTATGACTTCGCCATCTGTAATCTGGGAAGGCTCAACGAGCCCTGTATTGGTGATTTCTTCTTTTCCTAGCTGGATGAGTTCTTGATCCGTTTGATTCCAGAGCGGCTCGTGATTATAGCTCCAGTATTCGAGCGCAAGTATGGTTGATCGTTCTGATCCATACAGGTGAGGAGACCAGTTTCTAAAGTTTGTAACCCGTCCTAATTTTAGATTGGGGTCATGGATGTATATCCAGTTATCAGGGAAAAGTGAATCTGATTGGATATGTAGGTAGACTAAAATGGTGTTTCGAAACCGCAGGGACTCAACGTGGTTGAGGATCTCTGGAGACACATCGGGCAGCCTTTTGACGAGAAGGGTCAGTGGCATGGAGGAAATCACGTGATCGTAAATCATTTCACTTGAATCATCCATATGAAGAGCGACTTTGCCTTCTCCTAGAGGGGAGACGTGGTGGACCGGTCTATTCAAGTAGATTGTATTGCCCTGCTCCTTGATGCGTTGAGCCATGGTTTCATAGACGTATCCTGAACCAGAATGGGGGTACGCGAAACGGTCAACCAGGGTTTTGTGTTTGTTGCCTCTGCCCTGCAGCATTGCATTTTTCACAGCTTCGAGGAGCGATAATTTTTTAATGCGCTGGGACGCAAAATCAGCATCCAATTCCTTGCAACTGATGCCCCACAATTTCTCGCTATACGATTTGAAGAAAATGTTGAACAGATGCCTTCCGAACTGGCTTACCACCCAGTTTTCAAAGGAACCATCCTGTTTTACTGGATGTATCCGCTCTTGCATATAGCTAGAGAGGCATCTTACTGCTTGTGGGAGTCCAAGATTAGATAGGGTATTGCCCAAGTTGAGCGGGTAATTAAAGAATTTTTTCTTGTAGTAGATCCTGGTGAGCCTTTCAACCATTTCATAATTGGATCCTACAACTTCAAGCCATAGCTTGTTAACTTGCCTGTCTGTACTGAAAAACCGGTGAGGTCCGAGATCGACCCGTTGATTCCATAGCGTTATAGACCTTGACAACCCCCCAACAGAGTGGCTCGCTTCATACACGTCAACGTCTGCTCCTGCTTTTGACAATTGATATGCGGCAGTCAAACCAGCAGGGCCGGCACCGATTATTCCGACTTTCATTCTCCACGAGGGTTGGTTTTGAAGTTGTAAACTGTATGTGATGGTTTTGTTTAAGCTGGGAAGAGGTACTGAATAATATAAGCTTAAATTTCCGTACAGCTAAATATTCGTTACAAAGTCAAATTGAAAAGAAATAGCTCCCCTTATGTTCGGGAAAATCGAAATTATTGTTTAGCAGTCATGCAAGGGGGAGGGCATGATACTAGAGTGAGATTGGCACAATGAAGAATATCTACGAGCGTGCAGAATCATTGTTGGGTGTTGATGCAAGGTCCTTGGGGCTATTCCGAATCGCCATAGGCGTGGTTCTGTTGTATGATTTGATTATTCGCTCGTTCTCTCTTACTGCCCACTATACTGATCAAGGGATTGTATCCCGGCATGCATTAAAAGGCCTTTCAGATAATCCTTTACTACTTTCATTAAATATGCTCTCAGGAGATCCGCTTTGGCAATGGCTCCTGTTTTTTCTTGCCGCCTGTTTTGCTGTCTGCTTAATAATTGGTTATCGAAGCCAATGGGCCTGTTTTGGATGTCTTGTTCTAATGCTTTCGATTCATGTGCGAAATCCTTTTGTGAACAATTTGGGTGATTGGTTTCTTTTGCACCTGTTGTTTTGGGGATGTTTATTGCCTCTGGGCGTACGGTTTTCAGTCGACACACGCAGGCAGCGTACGTTGAGGCAGTTACCCAGACAAATTTTAAGTATTGCTACGTTAGGCATACTGGTTCAGATTGCAGCACTCTATTTTTTCTCAGTCTTCAAGAAGAACAGTCCTGTATGGCATACCGATGGGACAGCAGTTCATTATGCCTTAAGGCTGGACCGGTTCGTGACGCATATAGGAGAATGGGTTCTTTCTCTGCCCTATGATTGGCTAACTGCAGTGACATCTGCGACACTGTTCCTTGAGCAGTGGGGACCTATTCTGCTGTTCGTTCCTTTTTTTATAGCCCCTATAAGAATTGCACTTGTGAGTTCTTTTGTACTGTTTCATACTGGGTTGGCTTTGACCCTTGAGCTAGGGATCTTCCCTTTTGTCTGCATCAGTGCCTGGCTCCTTGTGTTACCTAGTGTGTTTTGGGATAGGATCATCTCGTTCAGAAACTGGAAGCCGTGGCGGCATAGATTGATACCTGCTAAAAGGGCTGCAGAGGACGTTTCCCTTTCGTTCGTGATAAACACATTGTTGGCTACTTGTATGTTGCTGATAATGATCTCCGGCAACCTGTTGTACATTGAAAAGATGAGTGTGGCATATTATGAAGGGTTGTATAAATACGTAGAGCCGCTGACCAACTCGCTCAACATGCAGCAACGATGGAGTATGTTTTCTCCTCATCCTTCTAGGCAGGATGGGTGGGTTGTGTTAGCTGGGGTAAAAGAGGATGGGACGATGATCGATGTATGGCGAAATGGAGAGCCCGTTACCTGGGAGAGGCCTGAAGACATCTCTGCCCTGCATCGAAATCAGCGATGGCGGAAGAACTTGGAATATGTAACAACAAAGTGGGACCGCCATGCCCGGCTGTTAGGGACCTATTCTCTAAGGGAATGGAATGAGTCTCAAGAGGAAAAAGTTACTAAGGTACTCGTGTATTTTATGTCTGAGCTTGAAGTGGGGCCTGAGGAATCAAGTCCAGTTAGCAAGAAGTTACTTTATACCGCAAGATAAGATTATAATTACAGAATGAATTTACGCAATTAAAAGGACATAGCTTCGTGACAACTGCGTATTATCGAGTTTGTTTATTAGAACCTCAAGACCGATGTAGGGCAATCTATAGGCATTGGGTGGGGGAATGGTCTTAAATGTTCTTTTAAATAGTTTGATTTGCGTGCGTAAAGCTATTTAGCATTAATGTGTTTGATTATTGTTATGCGATACCTCGATTTTTACATCGTTTGACAGGGCTACAAGTGCAGCTATTGCTGTCAGGGTGGAATTCATAAGTATCGCAGCCGTTGCACTTCCTAGGCCAACTGCTAAAGGAACTTCTACAAGGGTTCTTTTTCCTTTTTTCAAAGTTACCTTTCGGTCAGATCCTCTCTTCAGAAAGCCGATCACTCTTTTGACGGCAACGTGTTGGATGTCCGAGATTCTCGATCGTTGTTTAGATTCTGATTTTGATTGCATTGTAAGGGATGTTCGTTGGATGCCGGTACACAGGTTGGGTTCTATATTTAATATTGAGTCCGGCATAGATACTAAGCTGGGGACCAACGGTTCAACGCATAAGCAAATCTTTACTGATGATACTGGGATTTGGCACTGCTGCCAAAATCAGTCGCAAGGATCAGCAAATTAGCCCTGTTTTCCCGGGGTGCTGTATTTGTGACGATATGTATTTACAAATGCTTACGAAGTAAGTCGAGTATGTCCCCCATAAATATACCTGAAAAGCTGGTTTAAATATATGCCGGCCTGGGGTATAGAAGGATGGTTTAAGATATTCTGACGAAAGTCGATTACCCTTGTATGCGACTGCTGTCGAAATAAAAAACCTGCCTTTTGCTCATCCTGATGGGCATCTAGTTTAAAACTTAATATCACTCAACAAAAACAAAAAACGGAGATTCTGCGATGGGTCAGCAACAACTCCTTCTTTTAGTACTGGGTATCGTTATCGTCGGGTTGGCGGTAGTTGTAGGTATTCAGGCATTCAGCGAAAACCAGAAAAAGGCCAATGCTGATGCGCTCGTTATGACATCTATGCGTATTGCATCTGATGCACAAGCTTGGCTGCGTAAGCCAGCTGCATTTGGTGGCGCAGTAGGTGCCGACGGACAAAGACCAGATCACTTTGCGTCTACCGGTGTTCCTGCATTAACCTTAGCCATGCTTGGTTATCCAGAAGTTTCTGGTACATACAGTGATGTGAATGGCCAATATAGTGTTAGCATAGTTGGAACGGGCGTATTTCAAATTAGAGCAACCAGCGCCTCTTCCAGTGGTGATAATGCAGATAATAACGTTATTTGTGTTAACGTAGCAGGAAGTGCCACAACGGATATTTCAACTACGATCAATCCATCTGGTGGTACTTGTCCAACATCGTAACGTTGGTTCGAGTAGCTAAAAGTTTGCCTTCCTGAGAATGGCTAAACTTTGACTAGACTAGGACTCTTCTTGTGGAATATTTATTTCATAAGAAGAGTCCGTTTATATTGAGAAATAGCGTAACTGTTTATTTATTTCTACTTGCGATTCTCGATTGCATTTTTGTTGGTCCTATTTTTGTTAGGCGTTTTCACCTATGAAGAAGGGGAACCATATTGATTGCATCACATACTTCCTAAGGATTAGTTAATACACGTATATTATGGCCGTTAAGGAGTTTAAATTCAGTGGAATAAGTGCAGCAGGGCAGCCTGTGCAGGGCACTGTATTTGCTCCCTCAAAGCGAGCTGCTCAGAAAAAGGTTTCTACTCTTTCTGAAAAACATCGCTTTCGTCCCCAATCGATACAGAAAAGACAAGCTTTTTTGTATAAAGTGCGACATCCAAGTGGAGAAATAGCCAAGGGCGAACAGAAAGCTTTTTCTTCCGATGAGATTGTAAAAGCGCTCAACAAGATGGGCCTTGAGGTGATCCGGGTCGAGAAAAAGCTGCTGGATTATCAGATTAAGCCGCCTCGGCAAGATGTGATAATGTTCGTTCGCCTCTCTGCAAATCTTTTACGAGAGCACCTCCCATTTGATGAGATATTGAACTTGCTCGTTGGAGACGTATCGTCTAAAAGTCTCAAGCAAGTGATTCGCGATCTTAATGCTGATCTAAAGGGGGGAATGGAAGCTCAGCAAGCGTTTATGAAGCATCAGCATATGCTTGGAAAGTTCACTGCATACATGCTGGGGATTGCTTCACGAAGTGGTAACATGGCTGAGATATATGATTCTACTGCCCGCTTCCTTGAGCGCCAGCAAGAATTCAACAAAAGTGTTCGCAGTGCTATGATTACGCCGGCCATTACTATGCTGGTTTTGGCCGCTGCTTTTATCTGGTATGTTTGGTACATCTTCCCGGCTACTGCTGGGCTGTTCTCTCAGTACGACATTGAATTGCCTCCAATGACAACAGCGACACTCGCTTTTGCTAATTGGTTTGATTCAAATTATGTGTGGGTATTCTCTCTTGTGCTAATAAGCATAGTAGGTTTTGTGGTGTTTGCAAAGTCCACAAAGGGGCAATTTCTGCTGCATAAATACATGATTCGCTTACCAGTCATTGGCGCATTGCTGCATAAGTTGAATATTGAGATCTTTTGCAGAACATTTGCTATATTATATTCTGGTAGTGGCGAGAATATCAGCGTGATTAAAGTCGCTGCAGAAGCCAGTGGGAATGCCTATCTTGAGCATAGAATCAAGACAATTACCGTCCCGATGATGGTTGCCCAGGGCGCTGAACTGGTCCGGGCCATGGAATCCAGTGGCGTATTCACGCAAATGGCGATTGCTCGATTTAGAAGTGGTTCTGAAACCGGGAACGTTCGTAAGAGTGCGCAGCAAATGGCCGACTATTATGAGAAGGAGACAACATTAAAATTGAAAAGTGCTGTTGAGGGAATCCAAACTGCAGTTGCTATCGTTATTACTATTGCTATTTGTTTCTTGACTGTAGTTTCGTCTGAAATCGCATTAATTCAGCCTGATTCTCAAGACATTATGGGTATAGGAGGGTAACAGAGGTTTCCTCATCGGTGTTACTCACTCTCTCCGTATTACTTAGGCAAAACTGTCATGTTATTCAAAAGGAAAAGCGGGAAAGAAAATTCTAATGGTACCCGAAGAAGCTGGGGTAGCAAGGACAGAGTGCGGCCTGTTGAAGACGAACTTAATCCTTCTACTGAAGAGAATGAAGTTGTTGAGGAGAAAGATGAGCAAAGTGGAAGACTAACCATTGAACAACCCACTAAAGATACTGATACTGACAATTTAGGTGATACTCGGCGGGCTGTCGCTCAGCGCCGTGCTTCAAAGAAATTGTCCTCGATTGATTGGGACATTGCTGCCAGAGAGGAAATTACTGCTCTACTCAATGGAGGCATCCAGGAGCCAGAGAGCCAGGAAGGTGCAGATAATGATTTAGAGGTCGTGCGGCGTGCTATAGCTAAAAGGAAGTCTCAAAATGGCTCGCATGATAACGGCGAAGCAGGTCCTAGTAATCAAATCCAACTTAATTCTGGAATATCAGAGAGTGATGAGGAGCAAAATGATCAGGGGCCACGTCTTGATTGGCTGGTTGACTTCATATCAGAAGAACCAACCCCTAAGTCCAATGGCAATCAGGGTGTAGATGCACATTCCAATGGATCTCCATCAACCGATAACAGCCCTTTTCCGTCTTCTGATTTAGATGCCTTTCAATCTGGTGCCAATGGTCATAATGTTGGCGGGAATGGGGTACGTGATTTTGATCAGCCTGAAGCAGAAACTCCTTTCAATCCATCATCTACTAACCCCTTTGAGACGGAAGGCAACGGCAATGAAGCCGCATCCTTCTTACCTGATTTGACGATCGGTGATGGTTTTGGAGGCGTTAAAGTAATCAGGCCTGAGGGCGATCGAGAAGAATCCGGGCGTCAGCAAAAGCCTTCCGGTGATGAGCGAACTACCTCAAAAGATGCTTTAAGAAAATCTCCATCTCCCCAAGGCACACCTGGTGCTCGAAGAGATGGTCCCGGCTCTAAACCACCAGCTGCACCTAATAAGGCCCGCCAAGGAGGTACGCAGCCCTCTCAGCCCAGGCCCGACAAACCTGTTGCGCCTCAAGGGAAAGGGAGTGGGGTCGATCTTGATTCGATAAAAACTAAAGACCGTGTTGTTGGGCTTCTTCTGAGGAAGCAGGTAGTGACTATGAGCCAGGTTTATGAGGCTCAGAAAATTAAAGAGAGAGAGAGTCTAAAGGATGCCTTATGGCGTATTCTTGTTGACCTTAATGGCGTCGATAAAGATGCCATTTATGAGGAAGCCGCACGGATTTATGCGTTCCCAATCGCAGATGTAGAAGGTAAGCTTGATGCAAAGTTTGTCCGTTCTGTTTTAGAAACGCTAACTGAAGAAAATAGAGACCGTCTTCTCAGTCTTCACCTTGTGCCTTATGAGTCTGAGACTGAAGATATGAGTGGAGGTGTTAAGCTTGCGTTTATAACTCATGACCCCATGCGTGCAGAAGTACGAAGGGTGATGAAAGAGCTTAAGCTTGATCGGTTTGATTTGTATTATGCTCCACAGTCTGATGTAATTAGCATCATAAATGAAGCGTTTCCTCGTAAAAATGAGTACATGGAGCGTCTGACTGAGGATCCAATGGCATTCGATTTGGGGATGTCTTACGAGGATGCTGATCTCATCGACGAAGATGCATTAGAAGCAGAAATTAGTCGTTCGTCTCTTATCAACTTGTTTGAGGCAACGCTTGTTGAAGCTGTAAGGCAGGGGGCGTCTGACGTTCATATCTACCCTAATGCTAAGAAAAAAGTAGAAATACACTTTAGGGTTGACGGGCGCCTAACTCTTTGGCATACTGAGCATAAGGTTCATCCTGAAGCACTTCTTGCTGTCATCAAAGACAATGCAATGAATGTGGATCGATTTGAACGGGACGCTGCACAGGATGGTTATATCCAAAGATGGATCGATGACGTACTTATACGTTTTCGTGTATCGGTGTTGCCTATTGCAAACATTAGCCATGAAATTCGATCTGAAAGTATCGTTATTCGTGTTCTTGACGATCGAAAGGTTATTCGCGACCTGAGGAAGCTTGGCTTGCTTGATGAGGCAATGGAAAAGTTTGAGCAAGCAATTTCTCAGCCTCATGGGATGGTGATTCTTACTGGGCCAACGGGTTCTGGTAAGAGTACTACGCTCGTTGCTGCTCTCCACCAGGTGATTACCGGTGAAGTAAACGTACTGACGGTAGAGGATCCTGTGGAATATATCATTCCCGGTGTTCGCCAGATTAAGCTCAATTATAAACTTGAGTTGGAAAACGCATTGCGGGCAATTCTGCGCCATGACCCTGATGTTGTTATGGTTGGGGAGATGAGGGACCGAAAAACAGCAGAGTTGGCTATTAAACTTGCAAATACGGGCCATCTAACCTTTTCAACTCTCCATACTAACGATGCTCCCAGCGCTATCAGCCGGCTTTACAAGATGGGTATAGAGCCCTTTTTGATTGCCTATGCTATTAACCTGATAGTTGCTCAGCGATTGATTCGGCTCCTGTGTACCAATTGTAAACAGCCCGAACTTGATCCTGACCCAATTATGTTGGAAAAACTGGGCTTTACCAAAGAGGAAATCTCTAGTAATACTATTTACGTTCCAGGTAAAGACCCTCAGTGTCCTGTATGTAAGGGTGTTGGCTATAAAGGACGACGCGCTGTCAGTGAAGCCCTTTATTTCTCCCGCGAAGTACGGCATATGATTGTTGAAGCGGATAAAATGATTGATGAGGGAGCGATTAAGGATCAAGCCGTTAAGGAGGGGATGATGACGCTTAGAGATTCTGCAAGAGAAATTGTGAAACTAGGTCAAACCTCTGTTCGTGAAATGATCCGGGTTGTTACGACTGAAGGCTAAATCTTGCATGCCTGCAAACGTCCGTAATGATCTGCCTGGTCCTATAAAAAACTAATTAGTTCTGGCTGAACCCATTTAGTTAATTGAAAGGTAATTTTTACCTGGATTTGAATACTCACTTGCTTAGTATCAAGAGTCTTACGAGCTTTACGTTGGAAACATACGTTTTCCGAGTGAATTTGCTACGATTAAATGCTCCACAAGTGATGGTAAGTTAGCCTTAGTTGTTTTATTTTTACCTTTCTATCGCTATCACCTCTTGGTTGCTTTCTTGATTCCTTCATTTTGTTACAGTTGAGGTTTTGTATTGAATCCTACAAGCAATGATATCCGTTGGGACAGAGGTCCTCGTAAAGAAGGGGCTGCTAAAGCACGCGTCAAAGTACCTCTGGCTCCTCAGCCACCCAAAGTCTGCCAAATTATCATTGACTCTGTCCCTAAGGCGGTCAAAGGCATTGACAGAGTACGGTTTTTAAGTGAGCACGTAATGGCATTGCTTGACAAAGATCGGGCGATTCTCAGGCAGCACGTTGAGCATTACATTAAGCATATGCTGAAGATTGGGGCGAGTGATATTGATGCAGGTGGTTCTTCTAGCAATGGATATATTTGGTACAGGGTGGACGGCAATAAAGTGCCGCATAAGGAGATGGGGAAGATAGAAGAGGATCTTGCTGATATTCTTCTACTTAATATGTTGTCGGAAAGCCAGATCGATCTTCTCTTTAGGCGATCTGCTGTAGACTTTTCTTATCAACTATTCCTGGAAGGAAAAAGGGATAGACGTTTTCGTGTAACGATCTATTTTGATTATGGGCACTTGGCTCTGAACATAAGGGCCATTGAAGATAAGTTAAGAACGCTTAGCTCTCTGAAATTTCATCCGATAATAGAGAATGGGTTGATGTTTCGGCACATCAGGGATGGTCTGACACTTGTAACCGGAGTTACCGGTTCTGGTAAAAGTACGACCCTCGATGCGATTATTGATGCCAACAATAGTGACGTAAACTCTCATGTAGTTATCATCGGTAATCCGATAGAGTATATGCATGAGTCCAAGCTGTGCATAATCAGGCACAGGGAAGTCGGCCGGGATGTAGCGACATTTAAGGATGGTGTTGTCCAGGCATTACGTCAAGATCCAGACATGATTGTTATTGGTGAGATGCGCGATCCATCTACGATATCCGCAGCTCTTGAAGTAACTGACTCTGGTCACAAAGTATTTTCAACACTGCATACCAGTTCTGCGGTTGAGAGTATTGATCGTATCATTGCTGAATATCCAACCGATGAGCAAGACCGGGTTAGAAACAGGCTTGCAGATGTTCTTAGATGTATTATCTCTCAAAAACTCTGTCCTAAAGTTGGTGGAGGTCGTATTCTAGCGAAGGAAATTCTTTGGATGACGCCATCAACAAGAGCTGCTATCAAAAACAATAATGTTGGTGAGATTTACCAAATGATGTGGGAAGGAGGCAGCCAGGGACAAATTACGATGGAGCAGGATCTGTATCGCTTGATGCAGCAGCGCTTCATTACACCTGAAACTGCAATGCACTACTCAAATAACAAGCGTAGATTTAAGCAACTAATTGCAGGTGGAGGTTGATTTTATTTTAGCGAAGACATTCTTGATGAATTCTGCATCGCTGATATACACAGGTTAAATGTATGCAAAGCAAAAGATCCTCAGATCTCATTCTGGGCGTTATGGTTACTGGCCGGATGCTCCACGCAGTCTTGGTGCAGCAAGAAGCTCAAGGACCTAGAATTCTTAGGCGCTTTACAAGACAACGCGTAACAAGAGCCTCCCAGTCGGGAATGTTAACCAATGTTCCAGAGCTTCAAGAGGAAGCAGCTGGTGATAATGACTTTACCATTCAGTTTGGCGATGGAACTGAAAGTGGTAATAATCTTTTTCTGAGTTCTGAATTTGGTGGCGTGTCAGGCTTTATGGAGTCTGAAGATGACCTTAGTACCGGTGCTGGTAGCAATTTTGTCCTTGAGCTTGGTGATATACTGGCAGAATGTAAGGACACAGGGTATGAGGATCCCATTGTAGCTTTTTGTGCCGATTCTGCAGATGTAATGCACGTTGAATTACGCGTTTCAGAATCAGATAAGAAGTCTGGAAAAGCAAAGGTCCAGGAAGAAAATCCCACTTTCAGAGTTGATCAATCTGAGAGGCCAGCGTTAATCAAACTGCTAGGCGAGCAGTATCAAGGTGGATTCGAGTCGGATCGTGTTGGTTTTCTTAGGATGACAAACATCGAATCTAGCGAATCGCGATATCTCGCAGTATTTCCTAAACAGAGGGATTCTGTTATAGCTACGTTGCTAGCTATGCGTGAACAGCAAAGCATGCGATTGCCAACGGTCAGGGTATTGGATGCAGAAGCGCCTTTGTACTTAGGTTTGGCTAGATCCGTTCTCAGGAGTACTGCATCTGCCCAGTCTGATCCATTGAGGACTCACTCATTGGTTGTAAGGGCTGGAATAGAAGATACGCTGGTTCTGTTCATGAGAGCTGGAAAGCTGCTTCATTACGAGAGCCTGAGATCTCTCACTGCCTATGAATCTCCAGAAACGATATGCAGTAGGGTACTATTGCAGCAAGATGAGCACGGGATAAATGACGTTCAATATGTTTTTCTTCTGAGTGAAGAACGCGAAGAAGAACTCATTGAAAGTTTTGAAATGTTTTTCCCAGATTCTCACGTCTCTTCGTTAAGGTATGTGATTGATGAATTAGGAGAGCTGGGACTTGATGAGGCAAATACAAGTGCAATAGTTGGTGCTGTTGCTGCCGCCTTGCGGCTCTCGCCATCTGGACAATTTGAAGGGGTATTTGATGAAATTAATCTCATGCCCAAACGGCTCATTAAGCAGCGGTTCAAAATTCCTATTACATGGCATGTGCCAGCGTTGGGCTTTTTAATAGGTTTGACGGTTCTGTTTTTCATGTATCGATATTTCACGATCGAAAAAGAGATAGATGGATACATTCAGAAGCTAGGTACCTATCCTCCTGAGATCATGGAGGCTGATTCTCGAACTCTCCAGGCTAGAATAGATAGTTTCGATGCAGTTACTACCTCGTATCTGAAAGCTCTTGATGTGCTGGACGACCTTTTGCTTGGAAGTGACAAATGGAGCCGTACGCTTGAACATGTTTCGAACGCGACCTCTTCTGTTCGAAGTATTTGGATCGATAACTGGAGGCCAGAAGGGGAGCAACTTGTTATCATGGGAAATGCTACCTCCCGTGAACGTGTTGTTACCCTGGCTGAGAGATTAACTGGAGAAATTGAGTTCCTGAATTACTCTGAAATCCGAGAAGCTGAAGTATTTAGTTTTCAAATGAGAATACCTCTATTGATTGATTTACCTGAAGCTGCCGTCTACCTGAGGCAACAAGTGGCGGATATAGAAAATGATGAAAATGCAGGTACTTCAGGAGCTGATACATCAATAGTAGTTAACAACAACAATAGGCCATAATAAACATGTCAAAAGTTGGCTATAGTGTACTCGTAATGATTGCCTTATGGGCAATTTCTATAGGGATTGGGATTTACGTATTGAGAGCTAAGAACGTAGATCTAGACCAGGCAATGCGTGCTGAAAAGGTAGCGAGGCTTAAAAAAGCTGAACTGGATGAACTTTTTTTGCAAGAAACAAGATCTGAAAGTGCTGCAAAGGATGCTACAAGGCGTTGGTTTGCAAGGTATAAGGTAATCCCTGAAGAGTTACGCAGTCCTGAAGTGATTGGATACTTAAATCAATTGACCCAATCTGGGTTCAAGAATTTTGATGTTCGATCCACTGGATCTAAAGTAGCCGAAGATTATAATTTTCATACTTTTGTTGTTGAAGGAAGAGGCTATTTCTCAAGTTTATATAGCTTTGTGTGGGATATAGAGAACAATAGGAATTTTTACAGGATCGAAAATCTAACCCTTGATAATATCGACCTCATCACAGAGGATAAAAAAACGGGTAAGTCAAGACTTCAGATCATGGTTTCTTTCCATATGAATCTGAGTGCTTATTTCTCAGGTACAGAGGGAGTAAGTGCGCCAGAAGATCTTTTTGCAGAACTTATGGAAGGGGAATCTTTGCCTAGCGGTTGGTCAAGTGATCTTCCCCCAGTGCCTAAAGATATTCTTCCGGATGAATCGCCCGCCATCAATCCCTTCTATCCAGGAATTTTGACCAGTATTCCACCGAATACGGATGGATTACTTGAAATAGAGCATACGAATACCGAATTGATATCTATAGTGGGAGGGAAAGCTGTATTTAAGGATCCAACTGGATTCAGATCGCTAGGTCCTAATGATCGGATTTACCTTGGGAAAATAGTTGATATAGATCCTGTTGAAGGTAGAGTGGTAGCCAGGCTCAATAAAGGTGGCATAATTGATGAAGTGGTAGTATATCTTAACGATCAAGGTGCCTTCCGGCAAGCAATTGGCGGAACTGTCCTTTCTCCAGCAGGTAATTGGTAGGGTTTTTGAGAGATTAGTAATTAGTAAAATAGCCCTTACCTGACTTACATTTATTTAAAGCAATTTTTAGGATTCAGTTGCAAATCTTAAAATCATTTCCATTTAACTGGTTTGTGACATCTGAAGAGCATGATGAAGCTGAACATACAAAGAACAAGAAACTGGGTATATTTAAGTATTTTTATTCTAGTAGTAAGTTTTTCTTTTACAGAAATCGCCTACTCACAACGCCCTCCACGCCAAATAAGAACATACGTTCCTCCTGATCAGCTTGTCTCCTTTAGACCAGAGATGCAGTTTGATCAATTTTTGGAGTTCATTAACCCCATTTTCGAGCGCGTTACTGGAAAAACGGTTATCGATCCCGAAGCCCGTCAAGAACCTATAGGGATTACTATAACCAGCATGCAGTTTTTTGATGCTCTAGAATTTGTGCTCGAAGTAAAGGGGTTAACGTATAGGGAAACGGATAAGTATTACTTGGTTGAGGTCGCTCAAGGTGCCCCTTCTGTTGTTGTTGCTGATCAGGGCACTGGGCAGGCTCCTGCGGGGATTACAGTACCGGCTACTTCAAATACAAGAGAAGTTCAGATCAACGCTATACTTTTTGATGCCGATTTGACTAAAACACTGGAATTGGGTGTTGATTGGAGCGTTTGGTTTGGTCCGAATGCGGGTGGTGGAGCAGGAGCAGGCGGAGGTGGAGCCGGAGGAGGTGGAGCCGGAGGGCAAGGAACAGGTTCTCAGGTCCCTCAACTCTTTTTGAATACAAGAGAACTCTTCGAGACTGTTGAAGATTTTATTGTTGGCCCTGACCAGATCGGAATTAATGCGCTCGCGCAGTTACTTAGAGTATTTGAGTCAGAAGGCTTAGGTAAAACAATTGCGAATCCTCAAGTTACCGTTCAAAGCGGTCAGCTAGGTAATATCCAAATTGGTTCTGACGTTCCCGTTCAACAAAGGGATTTCGCAGGTAATACTATTACACAGTTCTTCCAAACTGGTATCATCATAGATGTCACACCAACAGTTATTCAGGAAACGATAACTGATTCATTAAATGGCGGGGCGAATATCATAGAGTTCATCCATCTAGATGTTACTGTAGAGAATTCTCAAGGCCGGCCTACTGCTGCAGGTACTGTAATTGATCGAAATAGGGCGGATACCCAAGTGCTCTTACTAGATGGAGAGCAGACGCTTATTGGTGGACTTTATTCAACTGATGAAGGTATTTCAAGGAGAGGCATTCCAATACTTAAAGATTTACCTCCATGGTTTTTTGGACTAAGATATCTGTTTGGATATAACCGTACAGATGTTACTCAACGCGAACTCCTGATTGTTCTTCAAGCTCGTATTCTGGATCCTCTCAATGTTCGTACTCAACGTCCGTTCCAGGATCAGATTCTTGAACGACGCAGACGACAACTTGAGGAAGATTTGCGAAGAATTGATCCTCGAACCCTTGAAGAAGTCAAATATCCTGCTGACAAAAATTAGGATTATCCATAGGGACAATATTCAAAAGGTAATGCGATTTTGGATCGCATTACCTTTTTTTATTCACAAAAGTTTGTGATCATTTGTAGTTGGATAAAGTATCTTTGATGATGATCATCAAACATAGAGAATATGAAGGTAGACATAGAAGAGGTTTACTATATAGCGCGCTTAGCGCGATTGCACTTATCTGAGGAGGAAGCCAGTACGGTTTCTGAAAAGTTGAGCAGCATTCTTGATTACATGACAACGTTGGAGAGTATCGAGGTTGAATCTGAAACCGCTCAAGAGCCTGCTAATGCTACAGAAAATGTGTTGCGCCCTGATCAGCTTACTAAGCGCATCTCACGTGAGGAAGCGCTAAGCCAATCCCCTGACCCAGACAATAATTATTTTAGAGCGCCAAAAGTAATTGGCTAGCACAAGAATGAAATGGCTTCTTAGTGGTCCTGAAGTTACTAATCTATTATGCGTGTCCTTACTGTTGTAGGTGCCAGGCCTCAATTTGTGAAGGCTTCAATGCTTTCTAAAGCATTAAAGAAGAAAGGTATTGAGGAGACCCTGGTACATTCAGGCCAACATTATGACAAGAAAATAAGCCAGGTTTTTTTTGATGAGCTTGGTATACCCCAACCGTCGATAAATCTTGGGGTTGGCTCTGCATCTCACTCAATGCAGACAGGAACAATAATGGTAAGGCTCGATGCATTCTTGCAAAGCATTCATGAGATTTCTTGTCTGCTTGTTTATGGTGATACGAATACTACTCTAGCGGGAGCATTGGTCGCTGCAAAAAAGAATATACCTTTAGTTCACGTTGAAGCTGGACTACGTTCGTTTAACCCTGTAATGCCCGAAGAGATTAACAGGGTAATCACCGATAGGCTATCAAGTTTGTTATTTTGCCCTACCCAAACGTCTATAGATAATTTAAGACGGGAGGGAATTCAAGGTGGGGTGTTCTTGGCAGGAGATGTAATGTATGACGCAACGATTCATTTCGCCAAAATAGCTCGAAAGGGAAGAGAAAATACAAGTATTAATCCTTTTGGAAGTGGGCAATACTATTTGACAACAATCCATCGCCCATCAAATACGGATAACCTTGAGAGGCTGTTAAAAATCTTGGATGCTCTAAACGAACTAGACTATCCTATACTGTTTCCTGCTCATCCTAGGACAAAAGTAAAAATCGACCAAATTCGAATCCCACCGAGAATAAAAATCATTGAGCCCGCTTCATATCTGCAAATGTTGATGATGATACAAGAGGCAAAAGCAGTAATTACAGATTCTGGAGGGATTCAAAAAGAATCATATTGGTTGAGAAAACCATGCGTCACTTTAAGAACTGAAACTGAATGGCTGGAAACCCTTGAAGGTGGGTGGAATAAGCTAGTTGGATCAGATGTACATCTGATCCACAAATTTCTTCGCGAGGTGCCTCCTAGTAACTTTCCTCAAGTGCCTCTCGGGAAACCAAACGAATCGACTATCGCTTCCGATTTGATAGCAAAAACGATGTTGGATTACTTCGCCTAGAGTAAATCTGCGGTTTAGTCTGAAAAAGAAGCATTTTCCCACCCCATATTAATGTACAAGTCAGGGAGAGCCTGTTGAAGTTCTGTAGCACCTTCTTGTGTGACATTTGTTTGCCAAAGATAGAGAGATCTTAGATTACTTAAGGTTTGGAGATGCGAAAGGCCCGCATCAGTGATTGATGTACCATATAGATTGAGGTACTCAAGTTGTTCTAAATCACCTAAATGAACTAGCCCATCATCCGATATCGCAGTCTTTTCTAGATGAAGCTTTCTCAGGTTTTTCAATCCGCCAATGACTTCTAGCCCCTTGTCTGTAACTCCAGTTCTTCCAAGATCTAGCCAGGTCAGTTGTTCTGAAAGTGGTAAAAGGAGGTCTAGATCTTCATCAGAAAAACTATCTACTACATTAAGAAATTGAGCTTGCAGTAGGTTAGTTTCCTGAGAGAGAGGTTGAATTAGTACTCCTAAATTGGATACGGCAGACAATGCTTCAGGGTTTGGTGGTGGAACTGCCATGGCTAGAGCAGCCTCTTCTGCCTCTTGTGACATTCTATCAAAAACAGATTGAATATCTTCGGTAATGTTCATCTCACCTACAGAAGACTCAAAAGGAGCCCCTTCATTAACCCACCACTCAAGAATACGGATATAGTCCTCTGATAAGGGTTTTCTTCCGTCGGGTGGCATGTGATCATCATGATCAGGTGCCAGTCTTAATCTGCGAGTTAATTCGCTAGTAGTAGCATTACCTGCCTCTATGATCGATCCGTTTTCTCCACCACTCAGAATTGCAGCCTGGCTAGTTAAAATGAGATCGCCTTTTTGTTTGTTGTCGTTGTGACAAGTTGTACATTTGGACTCTAAAATAGGCGAGACTACATTGTCGAAGACATGCGCTTCTTCTATATTCGTCAGAAGAATTTGGTCACTTCCGGTATCGCGGGGCGGAATTCCAAGCCATGAACGGGCAGGCTCAGGCATATAACTTGTCAAGTAATCAGATCCATGTGTTAGCGAGCCCCCATAGTGGCTAGCAAAAACAAGAATTATACACGACGTAGTAAGGATAGAGGAATAAATGAGCCTTGGTTGTTTCTCTGTTACGCCTAAGGATTTTCTCTTGTAAAAATAGGCTAAGCCGGCCGTAACCATCACTCCTATTCCTAGCCACTGATGCCAGAAGAGGGTTGATCCTCCATAGTCGCCACCGAGGGACAATAAGAGTCCTGCGAATACCGCAACAACTGAGCTTAGGAATCCCAATAGTAAGACGAAGGAGGATGCCGGTTTTAGATCCGCAAAACGCTTAAAACGAGACGTCACCTCAATGAGAAGAGCCAGTAATATAAAGCTAATTGGCAGATGAACGACCAGTGGGTGAAATCTCCCCAAAAAGACGACGAGATCAGGAGGTGACTCTGAGTCGATGTTCAATATTCTAGCTAACAAAGGTTCGCTCTCTGAAGTCTCTTCTTGAAGTACATTTGTTAAGGCTTCGTTGCTCTCGGTAGCAGGACTTGAAGAGGCAATTAAATGCTCAGGAAGACTGAAAAACAGAAGAAGCACAAAGAGAACGGCAGTCAAACTGATGATCTTGGAAGAACCTAAATGACGCATATGGAGGTAAAAGCGATTGATTAGAACACCAACATGAGTTTATAATAATAAAAAAACATGCAAGGAGCGACTGATTATTTGAGCTGCGAAGAAGAATTTCTAATGGGCGAATCCTCAACTTGTCCATACTTATATCCATTTAGCTAAACCTGCATGAAAACACATCATTTTTTTAGATTGGTTAAGCAAAGTGGTATATATGCGCTTGGCAATATAGCTATAAAAGTAAGTGGTCTATTACTGGCTCCCTTCCTGCTTGATACTACTTATCTGAGTTTAGCTGAATATGGTCAATTAGGTGTCTTACTAATCTTTGCCCAACTTTCAATTCAACTTGGTGGATTAGGACTTGGAACCGGATTGCTGAAATATGTAGGCAAAGAAGAACTTTCGGACGCCAACAATTTTTCTGCCTTTACTGCTTTTATTGCCAGTATAGGTACTGCAATTGTGTTATATGTCGTATTCTGGGCTTGCTCCGGATATCTATCCTCACTTCTCTTAGGCAATGTCTTAAAGGCATCAGTACTTAACTATCTAGGCCTGTATGTAGGCTTTAAAATTATTGGGGCGATCCCCATGATGCTGCTTCGCATTCAGGAACGCGCAGGTATTTATGCTGCTACAATCATTATCGAGATGACGGTTCTTTTCGCGGCGATTTACTTCTTTTTGGTCGTACAGCAGAGAGGCATCGAGGGAATAATTTTGTCTTATTCTATTGCAAGCGGGTTAAGTGTGAGCGTTGTAGTCATTGCCGTAATTCTTAGAGTGAAGTGGAAATTTGATGTCTCGTTGATAAAAATACTTCTTCGCTATGGAGCCCCTCTCGTATTTGTAGGGTTAGCCGGAATCATTCTGAATGCAGGAGATCGATTTATACTGAAGGCGATTACGAGTGATGAAGAAGTTGGAATGTACGAGTGGGCAGCGAGAATGAGTGGTGTGTTAAACCTATTTGTTGTTCAAAGCTTTCAGCTTGCATTTACCGTTATAGGGTTAAAGGCTCTAGGGAAAGGAGATGGGGCTTTTCATCGACGTGTATTTCGGCATTATGTAGTATGGTCTGGCTGGGCTGCTCTCGGTATATCGATTCTGTCCTATGAACTGACCCTGCTGTTGAATGGGCTTGGAGCCAGCGAGCATTATTTAAGAAGTACTCAATTAGTGTTTCCTTTGGCAATAGGCATACTGATTTATGGGTTATTCGTTGTGATTAATAATATCCTGTATGCGACATCCAAAACTAGTTTAATGTCGAAAAACGTTATCTTATCAGCGTTGTGCAATGTCGGATTAAACTTTGCACTTATTCCTCAATGGGGGGCAGGAGGTGCGGCAATTGCTACCGTGCTTTCCTATTCAATTCTTCTCGGATTAACATGGCGTTCATCTCAGCGTGAATTGACTATTCAATATTCGTGGCATAACCTGATTAAAGTGCTGGTACTCGTCAGCTTCTTGTACACATTAAGCCAATTAGTAGTGTATATGGAATTCGCACAGGTGCATTCTCTAAGGGTTTTAATCCTCCTACTTTACCCAGCATGCGTAATTCTTCTTAAGATATACAGAACCGAAGAAATAAAATTAGGGTTAAATTACGTGACAGACTTTATAAAACGGGGTAGTATTATTGGCTGATTCTACACATCCTGAATCTGAGCGCTCAATTATTGAACGTCTAAATATCTTAAGAGACATCGAGATTGATCAGAGAAATGACCTTGGTGATCAACCCAAGCGTAAGGGGCTTAAAATTGCTCTTTGCCTGATTTGCTCTTTACTTCTTTGGGTTTTTAGCTCGATGAGTGAGATCTATAGCAAGATTATAGAAGTGGATACCAGAATCGAAAACTTGGACGTAGAAGAAGCTTTTTTAACACTGCCTCCAGACAAGATTCAATTGCACGTCAAAGGAGAGGGATTATCTCTAATACAGCTCTATTACAATCCGCCTAAGGTAGTTATTGATGCGTCGGACACAGAAATCAACCTGATTGATGTAGTTGCCAGGAACCTCCCTGCTCCTATTCAGATCGAGAGAGTTACACCTCCTATTTTTATTCTGCAAAAAGAGGAAAGGATGGATAAGAAAATCCCCATCATACTAAATGCAGAAATTAATACTCCGTTGACTTATGACCTGGTCCAAGAACCAAGTATTTTTCCAGACTCTGTAATTGTTTCTGGAGCTTCCTCGTTGATCGAGCAAATAAATGAATGGCCCACTGAGTTGTTTGCTGCCGAGGAGGTAAAAGATACATTGAGCTTTGAAGTAAACTTAGTTGACTCCCTAAATGGCCTGGTTGATCTCTCAATAATGAAGACGCAACTCTTGCTCGTAGCAGAAGAGTTTACAGAAGGAGGGAGGGACATTGAAGTTCTTATCAATGATGTCCCTTCTATTCAGGATTACGTGACTCTCGATCCTCCAGTCGTTGAAGTTACATACAGAGTGCCTCTGTCACAGTACTACCAAGCAAATGATGCACGGGACTTCTTTCTTTTCGTGTCGATTGACGATATTCGAGATGACACTACAGGCTATGTGACGCCTCATCTAGAACTACCTGAAGGAATTCTGTTTAGGGATGTGAATATTGAGCCGGACAAGCTGCGGTACTATGACGTTTTGTTAGATGAATAAATGGAATCGGAGACCTTTTCCGATCAACATTCAGTTCTCCGGTTGGACTTACTCAAGAATCCAATTTTCAATATTTTTTGAAACTTTTGATAGAACCCATTCGTTATTTTTCGAAAGCACAAAAGCGGGTTAGTGCATTTAGTAGTACGTAGTAAATAACTACCCTATACCCGATTCTTTCATTAAAATAACCAAGAAATGAAAGATACAGGAGAGGGGAGGTCAACCACCTATATTGACACTCCCAATGGGATCATCACTGAAAAAGGTACCTGGTTTAGGACAACAGAGGACTCGCTAAAAGAATTTGCCGGTGAGTTGCTCGATCATGAATCAGTGCAAAAACTTCTATCAAGCGCAGATTTGTGGTTGTCATTCCCCTCAAATCTATCTCTCTGGTTGATACCCATGGCTTTGTGGCAATTGAACCCATTGATAGCTACAGGCTCAATCATCCTCCTATATATGCTGCTCAGGATATCTGGACCTTTTTACACGAGCCATAGCTTGTCATTTATCTCCTCTGTACTAAATCGACTTGAGTTGCAGGCAATTTTATACTTTTTTTTTCTAACAATACTTCTTCAATCTGGTGTTTATTCAACTGCCATCCTGGGGTTCATCTTATTTGTGTTGTTTCGATGGGGAGTTATTAAAAAAATGCTTGATCCTGTTCTGAGCGCGATTAATGGCAAAATATATAGAGTGTCTTATGAAGATAAGGTGCTAAGATCTGTGATCGTGAAGAAGAGCATGAAGTATCGGACTACCCTGAAAGAAGTCAATGACATCGAGTCGTCAGTAATGCGAAAAATTGTAGGGCGGCGATGAATACGCGGGATGATTTAGAAACTACTCTTTATGTAGTGAGGCATGGAGAGACTGAGTTTAATCGCAATCATATGGTTCAGGGAAGAGGGATTGATGCCCCTCTTAATGAGAAGGGAGTTTCTCAAGCAAAGGCTCTTGCAAGGTTTAAGGATTTAGTCGTAGATGTAGCCTATTCAAGTACTTTACTTAGGGCAAAACAAACTGCCAGGATTCTTTTAGAGCGTAAGGAAAATATACCGCTTGGATATTTGAGAGATCTCGAGGAAATGTCATGGGGCATTTATGAAGGGATGTCTCAATCGGAAGAACTTAAAAGTGCTTTTAGAGAAATGAAAAACGCCTGGACTCAAGGGGATTATGGATTCCGGATTGAACAAGGCGAAACCTTACTAGAAGTCCAGAAAAGGGGCGTTAATGCATTGAATTACATTGTGAATCGGCATGCTGGACAAAAGATCTTACTCGTTAGCCATGGCCGATTTATACGTGTACTTTTAGCTTCTATACTGGAAGGTTATGATCTTAGCCGGATGAACGAGTTGAGGCAGGACAACACAGCGTTTAATCACATAGTGTTTAATAATGGACGCTATAGAGCAGAAAATCTTCAATGTGTGCTTCATCTCAGCGATCATTCTGAAGCTCTGAATTAGTATGACTCTAGCCAACCCACTTTACAGGCATGGTACATAGAAATAACGATACCAAAAGAGTAATTAGCGCTGTAGGTACACAGCACGATCCAGTTTCCTTGCTTGCGACCAAGGTGCAGCAAGTGCTTGATTCTGATGAAGCATTTGATTCAGACTGGGATGTTGTGCGAGTTCAGGTCCAGCTAAGTGATATTGACTCATTTGAGTGGCTTAACGTTCAGCAGAGTGAGAAAAAAGTATATTGGAAGGGCAGAAATGAGCTAGAGTCTATAGCTGGTATGGGATGCGCTGATGAAATTACAAGCTCAAGTACTGAGATTGATTACCTTGAGCAATTCAGTGACCGTTTTCTTAACGCTGGCCCGTCTAGATATTTTGGTGGTATACGCTTTAATACTTCAGAAAAGCCTTCTGAGGAATGGGCGGCTTTTGGGAGTCATTCTTTTTTCTTGCCTCGATTCGAACTGGTTAAAAGTGAGGATGCTACGTACCTTGCCTGCAACCTGATATTGCCAAAAGATCGAAGAAAAAAATGGACTATTCTGAATGAGCTATCTGAATTGAAAGTGCCCCCTCATAAGGTGTCCCGTAATGCGCAATTACCGTTGACGAGGTTGGATCAACCCAGAGAGCGCATGTGGTACCAAATTATGGAGGATGTACTTAAGAGGTTGAATGAGAACTCTAGCTTGGAGAAGGTTGTCCTTGCTCGCAAGGTAACATTTCAATTCAATGAACAAATAGACAGCTTAGGTCTTTTTAAAAACCTGACTCAGATTACGCCGAAGCATTTCCATTTTTATTTTCAGTTTGGCTCAGATTCAATATTTATGGGGGCTTCTCCTGAACGTTTGTATAAAAGAGATGGGCGATATGTAGAAAGTGAGGCAATTGCAGGAACGGGGCAGCGTGCCACAAATGGAATAGATGATTCTAAGTATGCTGATGCTCTATTAAGCAGTGAAAAAGACCAAAGAGAGCATGCATTTGTTCGTGATGGTATTCTTGAGTCGATGAAAAGCCTTTGTGAAAAAATGCAGATTGACCCCCAACCCACTGTATTAAATTTAAGCATGGGGCGTCATCTGAAATCAAAATTCTGGGGTGTTTTACAGGACGGCAGCTCCGATATAGATATCCTGAAAAATTTACATCCTACATCTGCTGTGGGAGGCTTTCCTACTCTGGAAGCTCTCGATACTATAGGGGAATTGGAGCCATTCGATCGGGGATGGTATGCTGGCCCAGTTGGCTGGATAGGTCAAAATTCAGCGGAGTTCTCTGTAGCTATCAGATCTGCATTGGCTACTCAGAAAACCATCTCACTATTCTCTGGAGCTGGGATAGTGAAAGGGTCTATCCCAGAAAAAGAGTGGCTTGAAGTAGAGCAGAAGAATTGCAACCTCATAAAGGTCCTTGGGCTTGATCAGAGAAGCGTCAAATATTAACCAGTTGTGGTCGCTTCTAATCATCGAAGAACTCCTAAGGCTGGGAGTAGAGCAGTTCTTTATCTCTCCAGGCTCGAGGTCTACGCCTTTTGTAACTGCCATTGCTCTCCATCCTGCAGCCAAGACGTGCGTTCATTTCGACGAGAGGGGAAGCGCCTTCGCAGCATTAGGATATGGCAAAGCCATTAGGCGCCCTGCTGTATGGGTTACAACATCGGGTACAGCAGTCGCAAACGGGCTGCCTTCAGTTATTGAAGCGCACATGGACGGAGTACCACTGATTCTTCTAACGGCTGATCGCCCTCCAGAGCTAAGAGATACTGGTGCAAACCAATCAATAAACCAGGCCTCAATTTTCTCACCGTATGTGCGATGGGGCTTGGATGGACCAACTCCAACCGCTGAAATTCCGCCAGCCTATGTCCTTACCTCAATCGATCAAGCCGTGTATAGCTCCCGCACAAGTGGTACCGGGCCTGTTCATATTAACTGGATGTTTAGAGAACCTCTTGTACCAAGGCCAACAGGCGAGGAATTTGGAGAATATCTGCAAGGTATTAAGCACTGGATAGATGGCACTTCTCCTTATACAAACTATAAAAATACCCTCAAGAATTTAACACCAAATAGCCAGCAATTTGAGAAAGGACAAAGCTATCCTACCGATCACAAAGGATTGGTGATTGCTGGACGACTTAAAACCAAAGAAGAAGGTGTGTGGGTTAAAAAAGTAGCGGCATCAATGAGATGGCCTCTTTATGCGGACATTTCTTCACAGATTCGTTTAAGGCTTGGTGAGACGGAAATTGGTACTGCACTATTATCGCCTCTTTTGTTTACCCCATCTACCAGAGCCCATTTACCTAAACCGACCACAGTAATCCAGTTTGGAAAAATACCTACATCTAAGCACCTTTTATCGTGGATTAATTCGGTCAATCCTTCTGAATACCTGGTCATCGATAACTCTCCTGAACGGATAGATCCTTTTCATAGCGTGTCCACTCGCATTGATGCCGATGTATCAGAATTTTGCAGGACATTTCTTTCTTTAAATTCAGCTGAAAGCCAGTCATCTCAACGTTGGATTGAGCAATGGGAAGCGGTTAGTGAAAGAACTATCTCTAATCTTGAAAACTATTGGAGTGAAAACGATGTGCTTTCAGAACCTCTTGTAGCACGTACCATCTCAGAAGAAATCAAAGCCGATTCTATTCTCGTCATTGGGAATAGCATGCCTATAAGGGATATTGATTCATTTGCTACGTATCATGGGGCTCAGGTATCTATTGTGACAAACCGGGGAGCTAGCGGGATTGATGGGACAATTGCAACTGCAGTGGGTGCATCTATTGCAATGAACAAACCCGTTACTGTTGTTCTGGGTGACCTTGCTTTATTACACGATTTGAACTCACTTGCTATAGCCCGGCACGTGAATGCTCCTTTCGTCGTGATAGTCATCAATAATAACGGAGGAGGTATATTTTCTTTCCTTCCTATTTCTAAATTTGCTGATGTGTTTGAACCGTTTTTTGGGACTCCAAATGACGTTACCTTTGATGGGGCAGCAAATATGTTTGATGCATCCTACTACAAACCATCGACGGTAAATGAGTTTAGGTCGACCTATTCACAGGCTATGGAAAGTGAAGGTTTTTCTCTTATTGAAATAGAAACGGACCGAAAAGAAAACCTCGAAATACATAAGGAAATTGAAAGGCACATTAGTATTGGCTTGAGTGAGAATGATTGGAATGCATGAATCAGTAAATATATCGCTGTCCGTTTCAGTTGGGGCCGGCACGTTTTGTTTTCTACTGTATTGGTTCATTGCCCACAGTAGAGGGTATGCAAGGTTTTTGTCCAGATTTATGCAACCAGGCCACGTAGATAGATATTTACCCTTCTATCAAAAAGGGCTAGGTATTCTGCTAATCGGGATTATTCCTGGTGCCATAGTGTGGACTTTTAAATCCCAATTCCTCGGTGATTATGGGATAATCCTTGATAATGGGCGAGCCACTTTAATTTGGATCTGTACAGTGGGGACACTCCTGTTTTTCATCCCTTTCTTTTCCTCAAGAAAAGACGAGATGCAAGCTTTTTACCCACAGATTAGGGTAAGGGAGTGGGATTTCCGATTGCTAGCATTGAATGCATTAGTCTGGGCGGTGTACTTGTTTTCCTATGAGTTCCTCTTTAGAAGTTTTCTGCTAAATAGTCTTTTAACTTCCCTAGATACAGTAACAGCGATAGTTATTACAACTGCTATTTCTGTATCAACACATATGCCTAAGGGGGGAATTGAGACATTCGGTACCATTCCCTTCAGCATTATGCTTTGTTTAGCAATGATATTAACTGGCTCCATCTGGGCTGGTTTTATAATCCACCTTGTATTAGCCCTGTCAAATGATTATTGGGCTTTGTATTTCAATCCAAAGATGAACCTGAAGAGGCGAGTTTCGCTCATTAATGAGAACTAATGTTCGAGTCGTAAATTTGCACTCTATCCCACAAGTGACTAAGCTCCCGAAAAGTATCATGAATAGCATCAATCTGGTAGGCATCATGAGCCTCCTGGTCATTAAATAAAACGATCAAAGCGCAATCATATGAGTCGTCGATAATAGCTCGTTTTTCTGTATCGGCAGGTTTCCCTACATAGCCGGATGCTACACTAGTAATTGCCAACAAACTTGAAACTCCATTCCAGAAGCTATCGACCTCTTCGGAAGTCAAATTTGGCTTTAGCCAAAAATAAACGCTATGAATCAGCATGATGAAAGTGTTTTATTAGATTTATCAGAAGCACCCGAATACTACGATTCTGTTGTGATCTTTGCCACCATTAACACTAAGCTGTTTCAAATTTTTATATTACGCCCGTTTAGTTCAATTTAAACGCAAAAATAGATATGTCTACTATAACCTGGATCGATGCTGGTACCTACGAGGACATCAAGTACCATAAAGCTGAAGGTATTGCTAAAATTACCATTAACCGTCCTGAAGTCAGAAATGCATTCAGACCATTAACTGTGAAAGAGATGATGACGGCTCTGGACGATGCACGCGATGATCCGGAAGTTGGGGTCATTATTCTGACTGGGGAAGGACCGGATGCGTTTTGTTCAGGAGGAGATCAGAGGATCCGTGGTGATGCCGGCTACGCAGAAAAGGGTACGGGAATAATGAGGCTCAATGTACTGGATTTTCAGCGTCAGATACGCTCTTGCCCTAAGCCAGTTATTGCTATGGTAGCCGGTTGGGCAGTAGGAGGAGGGCACGTGCTGCACGTAATGTGTGATCTGACCATTGCTGCCGAAAATGCTAAGTTTATGCAAACCGGGCCCAAAGTAGGCTCTTTTGATGGCGGGTATGGCGCTGCTTTCCTAGCCCGCCACATCGGACAGAAAAAGGCCCGCGAAATTTGGTTCTTATGCCGTCCTTACAACGCTCAAGATGCGCTGCAGATGGGGCTTGTAAATACCGTTGTACCACTCGAGAAACTCGAAGAAGAAACGGTTCAGTGGTGCAGAGAGATTTTGGCAAATTCTCAAATGGCTATCCGATGCCTAAAAGCTGCATTGAATGCAGACTGTGACGGCCAGGCTGGTTTACAAGAGCTTGCCGGAAATGCAACCTTGCTATTCTACATGACTGAAGAAGGGCAAGAAGGCAAAAATGCATTTCTTGAGCGCCGCAAACCAGACTTTGGAAAGTTTCCCTACAGACCCTGATGCGGCCAAATCCAATTAAAATATGGTTGACAGCCATACGCCCCAAAACATTATGGGCAGCATTTGCTCCTGTATTAATCGGTGGGGCTATGGCTGTCGAAGCCGGCGAATTTCACTTGGTGGCAGTACTCCTCGCCTTAGCAGGTGCAATCTGCATCCAGATTGGCACAAACTTTTACAACGACCTAGCGGATTTTGAGAAAGGTGCAGATACAGAGGACAGGAAGGGCCCCACACGGGTGACCCAGGCGGGATGGGTATCTCCACAAGGAATGAAGGCGGCGACTATTTTGGTATTTGGGTTGGCCGTCCTGGCAGGTGCCTATTTAATGTGGAGAGGAGGTGTGCCAATAGTAATAATAGGCATATTGTCGATCATCTCAGGTGTGATGTATACAGCGGGTAAGTACTCGCTTGCATACCTGGGGCTGGGAGATCTCTTTGTGCTTGTTTTCTTTGGGCCAGTAGCTGTTGGTGGTACCTATTACGTACAAGCGTTAAGTATCAATTCAACAGTGCTTATTGCTGGGATAGCACCGGGACTTCTAGCTGTAGCTATTCTACTTGTCAATAATATCCGAGATCAAGAAGAGGATCGCTTGGCTGGAAAGAAAACGATCGTGGTTCGATTTGGGCGTACCTTTGGTCTGGTATGTTATGCGATTTGTATCGTGGGCGCCGGGTCTATTCCTCTAATCCTTTTTATAATGACTGGGGATCATCTTTGGACGCTATTGGCTATGGGAATCCTGATTCCGGGACTGGGTTTTTTAAATAAGATTGCTAAAACGCCTCCAGGGCCTGCATTAAACCCTCTGTTGGGTTCAACAGCCCGGTTACTGCTGGTCTATAGCCTGGTGTTTTCCATCTGTTGGAATATATGACTCCTACTACAACCGAGTTACTGGTATGTCCCATTCATGAAAAGGCGTTGTCTGATCCGGATGCAGTTGCACTTATTTCAGACGACTACCAACTTTCCTATAAGCAGCTAGACTCGCTCACTTCATCACTAGCTGTACAATTAAAAAACGAAGGGATAGGCAGAGGAGATATTGTAGCATTATGGCTGGAAACAGGCCTGGAATATGTAGTCCTTTTATTTGCCTTGTTCCGGTTGGGTGGAATAGCAGCAACGATCAACACAAGGCTGCATGATGAGGCTATTACTGACTCATTAACGCGCATCAAGTGCGCATATCTAATAAGTAAAAACAAGCCACTGAGTTTAGAGGGCAATGAGCTGTTTGTACACATTAGTCTTGATCAACTCTTCTGGCTGGGTGATGGGGTTCGAAGACAATTGACTGAACCCATTAAGGCTGATCAAAGGGCAACAATTATCTTCTCCTCTGGAAGTACAGCGAAGCCTAAAGCAGTTCTTCACTCTTTTAAGAATCACTACTATAGTGCGCTTGGGTCCAATCAGAATATAGCACTGGTTAAGGGGGATCGGTGGCTGTTATCGTTACCTCTTTATCATGTTGCCGGCATAGCTATTCTATTTCGCACATTGATCGCGGGTGCTTCGATTATTATCCCGAACAAGAGCCGATCCACGCATGAGAGCCTTGAGGTGTACAAAGTGACTCATGCCTCCCTTGTGTCAACACAGCTACAGCGTCTGCTACAGCATGTCGGCAAAGGAAAAAAGTATCCTTTTTTAAAAGCGTTATTAGTTGGGGGGAGTGCTATAAGCGACTCGATGCGGGATAAAGCATTTAAAGAGGGGTTACCTGTACATTTTTCGTATGGCTTATCGGAAATGTCCTCGCAAGTCACAACTACATCCTCACAACCTGCGGCACAAGAAATCCTTACATCAGGTTCGTTATTATCGTATCGGTCCGTGGATATTGATCAGGAAGGAGAGATTAGGGTAAAAGGGGAAACGCTATTTCTAGGGTATCTGGATACTGATGTAGTACGCCTTCCGGTCGATGAAGAGGGATGGTTTCATACCGGGGATCTTGGGGCCATTAATCAAGCGGGCTGGCTAGTTGTATTAGGAAGAAAAGATAATATGTTCATATCTGGAGGGGAGAACATATATCCTGAACAGGTAGAGAAGGCGTTAGGGCTTTATCCTGGACTATCTAGAGTTATGGTAGTTTCTATAGCAGATGAAACGTTCGGAAGGCGCCCTGTGGCGTTTATAGATGTGCCTGATTTTAAGCTTTTCTGTAACGAAATAGATCAGTTCTTAGTCGGAAAATTGCCCCGGTATATGGTTCCGGTCCGCTATTTTGATTGGAACGATGCTCCTGAAAGAAAAGGTATAAAGGATAGTAGGAGAGAGTTTTCTTCAAAAGCTGAACAGCTAATTAAAGAGCGGTTTTAGATCCTCTTTAACCAGAAAGCGAGAAGATCATCATCAAGAACATTGCTACGGCTTTTTTCAAGAGTGGCTTGCAGTAATTGGCCCGGTAAATCTCTGGATGAACCTAGATCTGCAAGTATTTCTTGTAGCCCCTCCTCACCAATCATATTTCCGTCCTTGGAGTGTTGCTCTATAAGCCCATCTGTATAAGTTAGAATACCACTCCCTGGCTCAATCTCTACACTATGATCTTGAAACGTGGCATTAGGATCTAGTCCGAGAATAAGGTCGCTTTCCTCAATGATTTGGCACTTGTCAGAAGAAACCAGAAATGGCCGGCAGTGGCCTGCATTTGCATACGTAATAGAATGGTTTCTCACGTCCCATCGGATTAATAGCAGAGACGCGAACGTATCCTCCATGACCTCATCATCTAAGAGGACTGTATTAACATTATGCAATACTTCTGCTGGAGATATGTTTGGTGCTAGCATGGTGTGTAGCATTCCACGAACATAACTCTGGAAAGTAAATGCGTAAAATTTGGCCTGAATCCCCTTGCCCATAACATCACCAACCGTAAAGAAATACTGCCCAGGAACGGGTTCAGTCCAATCGAATAAATCCCCACCTCCATGCTCTCGCGGTTCATTGATATAGGATACCTCGTAACCTTCTACATGAGGCATTCTTTTAGGCATCAATCTCTTGGAGAAATCTTCCCCAATTTTACCTTCGAGTTGGGTTTGAAATAACCGTGTACGCTCTAAAAGGCGATCAATTCGGGAGAGAAGTTGCTCGAGATCAAACGGTTTAGTGATATAATCGTCAACCCCAGTTCTCATACCCTTAAGGCGGCTATTATCATCCGCCTTAGCTGTTAAAAAAATAAAGGGAATGGTGCGGGTATTGAGGTTTTTCTGTAGTTCTGTCTGTAATGCATACCCATCCATCTTCGGCATCATTATGTCCGATATAATGAGATCAGGGATCGAGTTTGCAACACTATTTAACGCTTCTATACCATTAGCTACTGAACGTACATTATAATGCTTACGCAGGCGATATTCGAGGAGCCTGCGCAGCGTTCGTTCATCTTCTACTACTAGAATTGAGTAATCAGTCATGAAATGGAATTTCCAGAAAGGTATCCTCCTTGTCTGTTATATAAAACTCAAGTTGGTTTTTCCCATTCTGTAATGATTTGTAACAAAGTTCGTCGGTACAGGCTTTTAATAGCAATAAACCCATACCACGGTCTGGAAGAACTGTTGTGATTCCTTCATGATTGTCTAAATAGCCATTCAGATCAAATCCCTTTGAGTTGTCTTCGATCATACAATACAGCCTTTCCTCTCGTTGGCTAAGGCAGATTCCGATTTCAGGTAATTGTGATTCGAAATTTGAATGTTGGACAATATTCGCAACCCATTCATGAACTGCCATTTTTGCAGTATGCAGAGCTTCCATTGGTAAGGTAGGCGACTCTTGCAACTGCATTTCAAGGGCATCAAACAGCCCATGCACATCGTCGATGATCGTATCAAGATTCCTAAAATAATGCATTTTGGAATACCTTCAAAAGGGAGTTCTAGTCCAACAAAAGAGTGAAAGCAAGCCTGGGAGAGAGTTGAAACATCCCAGGCATGTTTTACTTAAGCTTGAGCAGCTGTACTAAGTGCTTCCGCAGCAGCTGATACTGAAGGGAATTGACGGAAAACCTTATAGGTTCTAGTAAGCTGAACAACCACTTGAACTGGTCTAGAGATCGATGCAAAGACAACCTGACCATTCGAAGGGGATACCTTCCGGTACAATGAAAATATTGAACCCAGGCCGGTGGAGTCTAATATACCTGTATCTGAAAAATCCAGAATGAAGTTTTGCCTTCCACTATCCACTTGCTCCTGACATGCATTTTTGAATTCATCCGCATTACGGAAATCAAGGGTTTTGCCTATGGTTACTACTACAGTTTCGGCGTCGAAAGACTCGATTTTGAAGCTCATATTATTGCCTTACGTAGATTGATCTGAGGTTTAAGGGGTTACAATCTTATCTTTATATCGGCAGAAGTCTAAGGAAGTAAAACCATAGTCCGTTGAAAACGTTAAAATGCCGGATGTGACGTAATGAAATGAAAGGAGTGCTCGTTTAGAAATTGAGAGGCCGAGCAACAATCAAGAAATGATATGAAGAAATCAACGTGCTTAGTACCACGTTCATATAGAAGCGTTCCAAGTGTTTGTGTGATTCTCTGGCTCTTTTTTTTATCGGGCTGCTTTGAGTCTGATGTAGTACCTCCAACAATGGATGAAATTCGTGCAGAACAATTGCCAGATCAGGAAAGTTGGTTCGCTACGTTTGATGTACTCAATGGGGCAAAGCCCAGGCTTCAAATACTTGCTGACTATATTGCAAAATACGAAGAACCTGATAGTACCTATATGACGCTCCAGGGCCATCCGGATAGCCTTGAAAGTAGAGTAACTGCGTATATCTTTGATGAAGCCGGAGATTCATCGGCTACCATCTACGCGAATAACATGATCTACTTTGAAGAGGATAGGCGGTTTGAAGCGCATGGAAATGTAATTGTTCTAACAACCGATGAAAAGCGCCTGGAAACTGAGTTTCTTTTGTGGCTTGAGGTGGAAAGAAAAGTTAAAACGGAAGGTTTTGTGAGAATAAATACACCAACTGAAAACATTCAAGGATATAATCTTGATGCAGATGAGGATCTTGAAAACTATCAAATTGCCAGGGTAACTGGGCAAGCTTTAGTTGAGGATTTATAAATTATGACGCAATCAGCATTCCTGTTGTATGTAGCTATCTGTTTAGCCTGTCTTTCCTTATTCAAAGGAATTGATGCTATGCATGCTGATTACGTATCCCAAAGCCCGATAGCGACTGATACTGTAGATATAATCTATGCCGAGTCTATTGAAAGAACATTGATGGATGAATTGCCTGTCCAAATTTTGAAGGGTTCTGTTAGGCTAAAACAAGATATTACGCTCTTAAATGCCGATAAGGTTACCCGATTTCTTACTGAAGATGAGATTCTATTGGAAGGTAATGTGCTGATTATCCAGGAAAATGACTCAATCTTTTCTGACAGAGTGCGCTACGATACAGCACTTAAAGTGGGGTATGCAACGGGTAATGTTCGTTTGTCTGATGGAGAAGTGGAGGTTTTTTCGCCCTCTGCAACACATTACGTCGATGAAAAATGGACGCTGTTTGACAATGACGTACGGCTCATTGATAGCGTAACAGTACTTACCAGCAAAGGAGGTGAATACTTTTCCGAGCTGAAAAGAGCTGAGTTTTTTGGGGATGTCATTCTTGAAGAAGATAATACGTATCTGCAATCGGATTCAGTAACATATTTTCGTGAGACGGAGATCTCTCTCGGTTATGGCAATGTGTTTATCGAACGAATAGAAGAGCAAGCTGAAGACTCCTCGGCAACCCTATCTCGAACCTTTCTTTTTGGGGATTATGTCTACAATGACAATCAGAAAGGATACAGCTCTATCGAAGGAAATGCCTTTCTTTTTCAGGTCCAGGAAGATTCTTTAGGAGTTCTCAGAGATTCGTTACTTATTGAATCTGACCGGCTAGAGGCCATACAGCGTGATTCGTTGGATCGCTTGATTGCTGTAGACTCCGTTAAGATCTGGCAGAGAGATTTCTCTGCAATAGCTGATTCTGCGGTTTATGACAGAGTTCGAGTAGTAGAAGACAGTACCCTGAACGAGGTTCTTTTGGAGGAAAATAGGTTGTTTGGGAGCCCTGTAGCCTGGTACAATGAATACCAGCTATCCGGAGATAGTTTACTTGCCACTGCCTACAACGAAGCTATTGATTCTCTATTTACATCTCAAAATGCCTTTGTAGCGTTTCTGGATACGGCTACCCAAAAAATCAATCAACTCCAGGGAGAAACATTGGTTGGGTTGTTTGCCCAGGACTCCCTAGAGAGCCTAACTGTTGGTCCGCAGGCAGAGGCTATTTATTTTCAACAGCCGGAAGAGGATCAAATTGGGGCTGTTGAGATGTCTGGTGATAGAATTCGCCTCTTTTTTGAAACAAATGAGCTAAGCGATATCAAGGTATATTCAGGCATCGAACTTAAATATTATGACAGCGGTCTGATCCCGAATCCTTTTACTTTATCCCGATTCATTTGGCTTATCGATAAAAAACCTGCTGAGGGTACTTTAATGGAAAGAATTCCTTCCAAAGCACGTATTGATGAGCGGCTCTTGAATATTGAAGTTGCCGTTTCGGAAAACAAGGACAACGTACGTTAATTTATTTTTGAAATATGGATGATTCTAGCAAATTAGGTGAGCCTGGACGTGTTAAGCTTTCTGCTCGAAACCTTGTTAAAAAGTATAAAAAACGTAAAGTTGTTAATGGGGTAAACCTGGAAGTGGCCCAGGGAGAAATAGTAGGATTGTTAGGGCCAAACGGAGCCGGCAAAACGACCACGTTTTACATGATCGTGGGGATGATTAAACCCAACAAAGGGCAAATCTTTCTGGGGGACATGGATATTACGACCGTTCCTATGTACAAACGTGCTCGGCAAGGGATCGGATACCTTGCGCAAGAAGCGTCTATTTTTACCCATTTATCGGTAGAAGGTAATTTGCATGCTGTATTAGAATTCCAATCTCTGGATCGTAAGGAGCGATTTCATCGTGTGGATGCCCTCATAGAAGAATTTGGGTTAGAAAAGGTTCGTAAATCCAAAGGGTATATGTTATCAGGAGGGGAGAGGCGGCGAACTGAAATTGCAAGAGCGCTAGCCACAAAACCCAGTTTCTTTTTGCTGGATGAACCGTTCGCCGGCGTTGACCCTATTGCTGTTGAAGATATTCAAGCTATTGTTGCTCGCTTAAAGGAGCGTGGGATTGGAGTGCTCATCACGGACCATAATGTACACGAGACCCTTGCCATCACGGATCGAGCTTATCTCTTGTATGAAGGTCAGATTCTTAAGCAAGGCACGGCTGAAGCACTCGCGGCTGATGAAGAGGTAAGAAAAAGATACTTAGGAGAAAAATTTACGTTAGAGCGATATCAATAAATCATTCTAGCAAGTAGAGCGTTGCAGAGGTTTAGAAGATGCTTCTCTAATATCTATTCGTTTTTTTATGGTTGTAGTCATGCAGAGGGGGGCTAGTAAACCCCTAATTGAGGCGGTTATAGGCCAGTTAGGTGAACTAGGCTTTGATGTTCATCGATCTAGCGGCGTTAATCAGACGGTATTGGGTGCAATTGGAGTCAAGCCTGACTTTGATATCAGGCAGGTTCAGGTTATGGAGGGTGTGGCTGAAGTCTATAGAGTAACCGAACCCTATAAATTTGCGAGTAGAACATGGCGGCAGAACAATACTCAATTTGAGGTAAATGGTCATGTTATTGGGGGGAATGCAATTACCGTCATTGCTGGACCCAATATGGTGGAGAGCGAATCTCAACTCGATAAAGTGGCCTCATATATCTCTGAGTTGGGCGGTGCTTTTTTGCGAGCAGACATTGATCGTCCTCGGTCTTCCCCCTACTCGTTTTCTGGCCATGGAATATCAAGTCTAAAACTACTCAGATCAATTGCAGATAAATACAACCTGGCTGTTGTATCTAAAGCAAATAGCGCAACGATGGTTGAGGCAATGTTTGATCATGTAGATGTATTTCATGTAAGTGCACATCACATGCAAAACTTTGAATTACTCAAAGTAATTGGAGAAGCCCAAAAACCAGTAATTCTAAAGCGAGGCTTGTCTGCAACTATTGAAGAATGGTTGATGAGTGCGGAATATATTTTGAAAGAGGGGAATACCGAGGTGGTACTGTGTGAAGGAGGCATTCGAACGTTTGAAAAATATACCCGTAACTCGCTCGACTTGTCTTCTGTACCAGTCGTTAAGGAAAGAAGCCATCTTCCAATCATCGTTGATCCTAGCCATGCTACTGGATTTAGAAATAAAGTTATGCCTATGGCTAGGGCGGCGATTGCAGCTGGGGCTGATGGCGTGATGATTGAAACACATCCAGACCCTCTAAAGGCAATAAGTGAAGGAGCGCAGGCACTTTTCATTGAGGAGTACGTCGAACTGCTGAAACAAGTCCAAAATATTGCTTCATCTATAGGGCGATAGGGCATTTTAATGTTGCTATGCCTGTCCGGTAGAGGTGTAAGGAATTCGCTAAAAGCCCCTCTAGGTAAAAAGTTACTACTACCTTTCTTTTCATTGTAACGATAAATCTATTTCATTATGTGTGGAATTGTTGGATATATAGGCCCTAAAAATGCGCAGGAAATAATAATAAATGGGCTAAAACGATTAGAATATAGAGGATATGACTCTGCGGGAGTCGCTATCCTGAACGGTACTTTGCAGGTACGAAAGCAGAAGGGGAAAGTGAGTGAGTTGGCTGACATCCTGCAACATAAGATGCTTAACGGGCAGGTCGGAATTGGACATACCAGATGGGCTACTCATGGATTTCCTAATGACACAAATGCCCACCCTCATGTGAACGCTACTGATGATTTTGCGCTCGTCCACAATGGAATTATTGAAAATTACCAAGCACTCAGAGCACGCCTCCAGAGCAGAGGCTATGAGTTCAAGACGCAAACGGACACAGAAGCCCTTGTACATCTTATCGATGATGTGCGAAAATCAACAGGCCTTTCGCTTGAAAAAGCCATTTCTCAGGCCTTGACACAAGTTGTCGGTACCTACGGGATTGCTGTTGTTTCTGCAAATGACCCAGATATGTTGATCGCTGCTCGGAAGGGAAGTCCGCTTATTCTGGGCGTACGAGAAGAAGAAAACGAATACTTCATCAGCTCAGATGCTTCTGCAGTTGTAGAGCATACCCGCCGGGTCGTCTACTTAAATGATGGGGAGTTAATCGTTGTCCGGCGAGACGGTTTTGAGGTGAAAAACATTGATGACGTAACCCTGCAGAAGGAAATCCACGAATTAGAGTGGGATCTCGAGCAAATTGAGAAAGAAGGGTATCCCCATTTCATGTTAAAGGAAATTGTGGAGCAACCGGAATCTCTTGCAAATTGCATGCGAGGCCGCATTTCATCAGAGGATAATTCAATCGTTCTTGGTGGGCTCATCGATGTGCTCGATGAATTAAGAAATGCAAATCGTATTGTAATTTGTGCCTGTGGGACTTCCTGGCACGCTGGGTTGGTCGGAGAGTATTTGATCGAAGAGTTTGCGCGCATTCCGGTGGAAGTAGAATATGCCAGCGAATTCAGATATAGAGACCCCATTCTCAATAAAGGAGATGTGGTCCTTGTTATCTCTCAAAGTGGTGAAACAGCAGATACGCTGGCTGCTGTCCGAGAAGCTAAGCGCAAAGGTATACCTGTTTATGGTATTTGTAATGTTGTTGGTTCAACAATAGCCAGAGAAACAGATGCAGGGGTCTACTTGCACGCTGGACCTGAAATCGGGGTGGCATCGACGAAAGCTTTCACGGCTCAAGTTCTTGTGCTTACCATGATTGCTCTTAAAATGGCAGAAGGGAGAACGATGTCAAATGAAGAGCTTCGAGATAATTTGCGAGCCTTAGAAGAGCTTCCTGGGAAAGTGAATGATGTGCTTAAGCTTAACGACCAGATCCGTGAAATGAGCGAGGTTTTCCGGTACGCAACCAACTTCCTGTATCTAGGCCGCGGATATAACTTCCCTGTTGCTTTAGAGGGCGCGCTTAAGTTAAAAGAGATCTCGTATATCCATGCGGAAGGATATCCCGCGGCGGAGATGAAGCACGGTCCTATTGCTTTGATCGACCGTCAAATGCCGGTGATCTTTATTGCGTTGAAGGATCGCACGTATGAAAAAGTAGTGACCAATATCGAAGAGGTCGTGGCTCGTCATGGAGTGGTTATCGCTATCACGGATTCGGATAACGATGAACTGGATGATCTCTGCGAATACGTAATACGTATTCCAGCAATCAACGAGTTTTTGTCTCCGATACTTGCCGTATTACCACTGCAGTTTTTAGCCTACCACATTGCTGTCCTGAGAGGGTGCGATGTGGATCAGCCAAGAAATCTAGCTAAAAGCGTTACAGTCGAATAGTACGCTTATTGACTTTGAGTCAAGGTGGTGCTCTCTGGAACGTATGAAGGGAGCATCCCTTGGCTCAAGGTATAGACATTCACTGCTTGCTCGCTGGTTGTACCCAATAGTTGACTCTCCTCATCAGCAAGCCATAATGTACGACTTACACCTCCTGGCGATGTAAAGGTTAGGCTGTGTGTCATCTTGCTTTGGATATTTTCGGGAGTGTTTTCATCATCGAATCCCATTCCCTTCAGGGCTGCGAATCGCCCAAGCCACCGTTCAACATTTGCTGAATCAGCAGGTAGTACCTGGTCATTTAACTCAATATCCCAGCCGCTTGCCGAAGTGCGTATGGCATAGGATTCTGACGGACTCACCACTTCAACGTTCTCAATACTTGATACAGGCAATTTTAGGATAGTCTTGTCGCGCCATGCATCCAATTCACCGGGCGCATTTAATCGCCCATTGGTTAAGAAAACGCGCGGATCATCTGCGATTCGTAAGTAGATAGAGCCATAGTCTGGGCCCTGATTACCGATAAACAGCGTTTGTTCTTTCCCATCAGCCGTAACCGATATTTGTTGGGCAGATTCGGTGACTCCGTAATTTTCGTAGCGGTCTGGATTAGTGGATACAACAGATTCAAGCTCCAATTGGCTAAGATTTTCTGTTAACCGGGTAAGTGCAATGCTATCGGCTGGACTCTCTAAGGGAGTGGTGATTACCCATTGGTCATCCTGTTTTACAAGGGTAATTACAGGTCCTGCCTCATTCGTAATAGCAACTTGTTCGATCTGGTCTGCCTTGATGTTAAAAGAGGGCACATCCATCTCTGCAAAATCATTGCTGAAGGCACCTGAGAAATATGCAATGAGAAGGAGTACGCCTAAAGCACCGAGAAGCATGAGTAACTGTCGTTGCTGCATCGTATCTATAAACTGATCTATAAAATTGAGTATGAAGGATTAATCGCCCTAAGTCGTTTTTATGCGTTCATGTTCTGTATTTCAGCCTGGAATACAATCTGGCGAGCCTTTCTTTGGCGCCACCTGAATAAACCGAACAGGACAATAAGAACAATAGGGCCTAACAGGTTGATGTTTTTAACCCAGGGACGAACACCCTCGGGCGTTTCTCCCAGCGTACGAGGCTCGATTTTTTTAGATCGAATGGAGAGTAACGCTTCATCCTGAATCATCCAATCGACCATATTGAGACCAAGTTCAATATTTCCAGGTATAGCACCCATTATTGATTCATTCAGAAAGTCCCCATCACCGATAACCAGAAGCCGGCCCTGATCACTGGTATTGGGTTCCCCAAAAAAACTGGGGAACGATCCTGTGTAGGCTGCGCCAATCAAGAATGGCCCTTCATTTAGAGCGCTCTGTTGAGCAACCTCTGGTTGGAGCATGAAAAAACCCTCTTGAAGCTGGCTTCTCGAAGAAGAGTAAATCAAGGGCTCTCGAGTTATACCCGAGGGCACAACAGCAGAGGTGTCAATTGTACTGGCGAAATAAAAAACGATATTGGAGAGCCTGTTTACCATCATGCTCTCTGTATTAAAATTGGTTGCAACAGGTAGGAAGGGGTATTCAATTTGCTGAGCAATGTTAAAGAAGCCCTGTTGCCGCTGCACCGTAATCGCAGAACTTTGTTTGTCCATCAACAAGTTGGGAGAGACGGTTGCCCCGTATTGCGCTAAGAGCGACTCCAGTCCTGTATCCAGCACGGACGCCTGCCCGTTTTGTAGATTGGCATCGACGCGGTTAATCAAGACACCCACTTTGCCTCCTTGCACGAGATAGGAGTCGATTGCTTGCAAATGGTGAGGGGGGAAGGAATCGGTTGGAGCAATAATCAACAACGCTTCAGGATTCTCACTCAACATAGGTAGCGAATCATTGACGGTAATATCTTTGGGCGTATAATTTCGACTGACTTGATTGTAGAAGTTGCCCATCGCTTGCCGCGCTGGAGGTTCTCCATGGCCCGTTAAAAAGCCCACTACAGGCAACTCATCAATCGAGAGCCGGCGGATTGCACTGGTGATATCATACTCCAGTGTAGATAAATCCTGCACAACAGGAATGACTTCCCGCTTGCCAGCATACTGAATCGAAAGTCCCATATAAGCATTCTTGAGCTGGACATTGTCGCTTTCGATAACCTGAATTTGAACAGGCGGGATTCTAAAGCGATTCGCTTCGTCTTGAAGTTCTTCGTCTTCTGCTGGGTCCACAAATTCATACTGAATATTGGCGCCTCCATAAGCCCGGTAGTCGGCTAATTTATCGCGCAGAAAACGACGGTAATTGATATAGGGCGCTGGAAGATCTTCCGTGAAGAATGCTTTTAAGGTAACGGGGTCTTCCAGGTTTTCAATAAGATCAATTGAGGCATCCGATAGCGAATATACCTTGTCGTCCGTCAGATCAATCCGTCCGAATAACGTTAATCCGATGATATTGACCACCACCAGGATGCCACCGATAATGATCAGAGCAGTTCTTGATGTCCAATCTCGTTTCATGTCAAATCAAAGTTCATTATTCCGGGCGTTTTGCCAGGTTGTAAGCTGTTAATAAAAATGCAAAAAGGGTCATGGATACATAATAGAGGATGTCTCGAGTATCGATCACACCACGAAGTAGGTTTTGATAATGATAATCGAGGCCCATGTATTCCAGCACCCGGCCAACCGATGCAGGGAAAAAGATTGTGAACCATGTCTTATCCATGAGATAGAGGATAAGGATGGTTGCAAAGCCAAGAATAAAGGCAACAATTTGATTTCGTGTCAGGCTGGATGTAAATAGCCCGATTGCGCTACACGTGATTCCGAGAAGCACAAGGCCGATATAGCCTCCAACAGTGGCCCCTACATCTAGATCGCCAAGGAATGAAATCGTGATGGCATAGAGAATAGTCATGCCTACTGCTGATAACATCAAAATAGAAGCAGCAAGCAATTTGCCACCGATTACCTGGGTGTCTGAAATGGGCATTGTCAGCAATAGCTCCAGCGTTCCAGATCGGCGTTCCTCTGCAAACAACGACATCGTAATTGCAGGTACAAAAAAGATGAACAAGAGTGGAGCGATATCGAACAATGATCTTACCGAAGCAAGATTCATCAAAAAGAGGTCGCGGGTAAAGAAGTAGCCAGTAAACAGCAAGAACACAACCAGAACTACGTAGGCAGCCGGGCTGTCAAAATAGGCTTGGAGTTCGCGTTTGGCCAACGTCCAGGTCTGTTTCATTGGTCTATAATAGCTTAATTGTACTTTGTGAGATTGTTATCAATTACCAGTAAGCTGACGGAATACATCCTCCAGGTTTACCTGGTCTCTGTGGAGCTCGGTGAGTGTCCATCCTTTTTCAACAGCAAGCTTAAACAGGGTGGGGCGCATGTCCTCTTGGGTGTCTGTGCTGACGGTGAAGACTGTTTCACCTCCGCCGATGACTTCCTGCCCAGTCACCCTGAATTGATCTACCGTTTCGAGTACACTGGCTGCGTCTTCAGGTGCTTCTTGAAGCCCAAGCTTAATGTGTTGAGCTCCTGAAAAGTTAGCTTTAAGCGCTTCAGGCGTACCATCTGCAACGAGCTTACCCTTGTTGATAATCAGAACACGGTCACAAGAAGCCTGCACCTCCGAGAGAATATGGGTAGAAAGAATGACGGTTTTTTCCGTACCAATTCCTTTAATCAATTCTCTTATCTCAACAATCTGATTGGGATCGAGCCCTGAAGTAGGTTCATCCAAAATAACGATCTCAGGGTCGTGTATCATGGCCTGAGCCAGCCCGACACGTTGCCGAAAACCTTTGGATAATGCTTCAATACGCTTGCCTAACACGGACCCAATACCGCAAACAGCGGACATATGGGCGATACGTCTAGGTAAATCAGTTGAAGAAACACCACGCATTGAGCCTACGAACGTGAGATACTCATACGTAGTCATGTCTTGGTAGAGAGGAGTGCTTTCTGGGAGATAACCAATCCGCTTACGCACTTCAACGCTTTCCTCTGAAACGTTCAAGTTGTCGACGAGAACGGAGCCTTCGGTAGGAGGCAAGAAGCAGGTAATGACCTTCATGGTGGTTGACTTGCCTGCGCCGTTTGGGCCCAAGAAACCAAGCACCTCTCCTTTTTTTACCTCGAACGAAATATTGTCCACGGCTCGTTCCGTTCCGTACGTTTTGGTCAATCCTCGTACTTCAATCATAACTTCGATTAAAAGATTTAACCTGTTTACTTTTTGAAGGTGGATATACGATAGACTGCCCGATAATCGCATTTACGGGCTAAAATGTTCCGAATATGCACACAAAGTGGGAAAACCTGCATTCCGTGCTGAATCTTAGATTCTCGTTTGTATAGCAAAAAGTGTTGCGAACACTGCACTCAAAACGCTTGTTTTGCCTTATTTATTGCGCCCTAAGGCACGCATAATCAAAAAAACACTTCCCGTTGCAATAGCCATACATATCATCAAAGAGGTAGGGAAAAATAACGGGCCCACGGATTCAAAATATTGCCCTATCAACCACGGCATTGTCATCCCGCCTGAGCTTGCGCCAATGAAAAACCAACTGGTCAGGCGTCCCGATCCGGCTACAAACCGCTCCAGGTAAGCCAGCATAAGGGGGAAGATGGAAGACATTAATAGACCCATCATGCCGGCTGCTATCCAGGTAACAGCAACTGAATTCGGCAGCAGCACCATCGCTGCAAATGTCATCACTGTGCCTACTATTTGCATGCTTAATAGAAGATGTACCTTCACTCGCATTACCAACGGAACTGCCAGTAACCTTCCCATGGCTAATGCACCCCAAAATACGGACGTCAAGTTCGCTGCGGCTACTTCTGTGAGTCCATTTTGCCGAACGCCATACGTGTGGATCCAGCCTCCAAAACTTTGCTCGCTACTTCCATAAAGAAAGAAGAACAGCACAATCAAGACCATGATGAATGGCGGGAGTGGAGGGGGAGGAGCATATTTTTTGCTGACTTCTAAACGCTCAGGGGTAGGGGTTCTGTAAATCCAGTAAGCTACTGGAAAGCTCAATGCACTTATTATCCAGAAAATGTAGATCCCAGTTCCACTCGTGTTTCCCTCTTGGGTAGTCAAAAAAAGCAACAGCCCAATCAGAAGCGGCGACACAAAAGCGCCAAGTCCAAAACTAAAATGTAATCCGTTTAAGCTTGGTCCAATATCGTTCTTCACTGCCCGAAGTATGAGGATATTTCCGCCCAGGTCAATGAAAGCTCCTGCGATGCCAATCAAAAAAAGAGTAGAGGATAAAAACCAGAGCTGTGAAATGTAGGGCACTAAAAAGAAGAGGGTGCCCATAATCACCATCGAGAGGCTCATAATCCCGTGCCCTTCGGAGCGATCATAGATATACCCAATAACACGGGCTGTGACCAAAAATCCTAGCGCTCTCACGGAGAACAGGATGCTGATACCCTTTAATTCCGAACCCGTCTGTTCGGCTAGTTCGGTAAGTGTGGGTCCCAAAGCAGCAGCGCCCAAGGCAAGCACAAAAAATGCAACAAAATAGCACCAGACCTGTGGCGCTATCGATGCTTGTACACGTGGTTGTGCTTTGGTTGAGGGTTCCAGGTGGGGCATAGGGTTGAAAACGTTTGCAAGAATATAGTGATGAATATACATACAGTGTATATTCGGAATGGTGAAGTGATAATTAGTTCAACAACCGCGTATTTCAATGCGAGCTATTTGCCTCGGAGAAGCCCTCATCGATTTTATTGCAACAGATCAGGTCCCTTTAACGGAGGCTACTTATTTTGTACGTTGCCTCGGAGGAGCAGCAGTGAACGTAGCTCTCGGATTGCAATGCAATGGGGTAGCGGCATCACTTGTGAGTCGTGTAGGGAGGGATAAGCTGGGAGAACAGGTGTTACTGGAATTGAATCGGGCCGGGCTTTCCACCTCTTTTGTACAAATCGACCCCAAGAGACCGACAAAATGCAGTTTCATCAGCCATGATGAGGATGGAAATCGATTTATCGAAATAGCCAATCGTCAAAGTGCGGACCAACAGCTTGATTCCGAAGAAATGCAAAAAGCCTTTCAAGCCCCCTTTGACATCGTGTATATAAGTGGTGTCATGCTAATTCAAGAGCACGGATACCATGTGGCGAAGGACGCTGTTGTAGCTGCGAGGCAAAGAGGAGCCCTGGTTGCTTTTGATCCCGTATTTGATCTTTCTCGAGCTTCAGATCCTGTGAAAAGAAGGGTGAATGATATCTTGAACTATGTAGATGTGCTCAAAGCAAACGATACCGAATATCAAGCACTGTCTGAACAGCTAAATGGCCTATCCAAAACGTTAATCCTTCATACAAAAGGATCTAAAGGGGCCATAATAAAATATGGCCCTCATAAGATCGAAGTTGAATCAATGCAGGGATCGATTAAAGACCCAACGGGTGCTGGAGATGCATTCCTCTCAGGCTTCTTAGGCTCCTTTTTGAAGCATAGAGGAAAATTAGAAAATATACATGCGGAGAAATTAAAGGAATGGGGAGAAGGAGCTACGCGAAATGCTCTTCGCATTATTCAGGAATTCGGTGGGAATGCCGGATATCGTTAGATGCAAGGCTCTCTTTATTCGCTCCCTCAAGACCGTATTGTCGTTTTAGTTTACTTAATTCCCGGCGATAATAAGCATATCTGAAAGTATGTAGTTGAACAGTTAATTTGCATTATGAATCGAAATGTGGAAGTAAAGTACCGTAAGTTTCCTGTTGCATTTGACCAGCGATTGGCGGATACGCCGGCATTTGCTCAGTGGAAACAAGACGGATGGTATGTAACCTGGCAGTACCGCAAAGTGGAAGAAGGCAACGTTTATATTGAAGCCCTGCTAAAAAGGAGCACTTATAAATCCGTCCTAATTGAATCGTAGGTAAGCAATTAAATCGGCCATTTGCTGCTTAGTGAGCTGTGCTTCTAGCCCATTTGGCATCGCCGATACATTCATACTGGTCAACGATTTAATAGCACTTCTTGGAATAGATTGATCAGGTTGGCCCAATTGTCGCAATTCAATTTCCGATGGCGATTCAGCCGCGATAAGCCCTGTATAAGTCATATCATCATTTAGTTCTATGGACCACAGGCCGTATCCGTCTGTGATTGTCTTCTGTGGAATCAGTATCGAGGCAACCAGGGCGTCTGGAGACCAGTGCCTGACCGTTCCAAGGTCTGGTCCGAATGGGGTTCCGCCTGTACCAGCAACCTGGTGGCACATACTGCACACCGTTTCAAAGACCTTTTTGCCCTCTTCAATACTACCTTCAAGGTCTAGTGAGGCCATGTATTCCTGTACAATGTCTTCTCGGACGCCTGGCGGTTCGCTGAGTAGTTCTCTGGCTTTTACCTTGAGCGCGCCATCGGTATCTCTCATTAGGCGTACCGTTCGGTCCCAACCTATTGCTGAGGGTTGAATAGTGCCGGACTCAATCCCTGAAAGCAGTAGCTCCATTCTCGATTCACCTTCCATCAAAACGTTAAGGACCGCATCTTTCACGGGTGGGGTCATAGAGGCCCACCTGTCAAGGAGAGTTGCTCCAATCTCTTCACCTCCTGTTTCCCCCAGTGCATGAACACTCGCTAATTGAACTTCTACCGGCTGTGTTGATTGGATGAGTTCCTTAAAAAGAGCCGTGTACGTGCTTTCGTCGAAAAGGGTAAGGAAGGTAATAGATTGAGCACGGGTTAACGCTGCCACATCTTCGTCGAGTACTTGTTGGTGTGCCTTTTTGATGGCACGCCGGGACGCTTTGGAACCTGTTTGAGGCAGACTGGAAAACACAGTAAGGTACTCTCTACGTAAATCTGCTGACGAACTATTGGAAAAGTCCTCCAGCATGTTGTCGCGAATAGACATCAACTCGCGAGATAAACCTTTATTTCGAGACAGCCCAGCTGAGATCCCCTTGAGCGTGGCTACTTGAGCCCACTCAGGAGTTTGAGATTTATCCGATAAATGATGCTCATACAGATACTCAATATCCTGAACTGATCCACTAGAAGAAATGAAGGAGGTAATGCGCTCCAAAAACAGAGCTCGCCCTTCCGTTTCTTTATGAACCAGTAAGGGGGTCATGGTTCTCAAATAGTTCAAATCGACATTTTGCACAGTCGATAAGGAGGCCAATTGCATCCACTCGTTATCAAGGTCACTGGCTATAAGTTGTTGGCGGATGGCTTTACTTCTAGGCGTATCAAGAAAACCGAGAGTACATAACAATTGAAAACGTACGCGAGGGTGTGCCTCATTATGTAGCGCATAGATGGCCGATTGTAATTCGGAATCATCAGCCATTAGTTTCTCTGCAAGGATTAATGCATTTTCCCTGATTCCGGGATGTTCATCTCTTAACGCCGGAAAGAGGTGGTCTTTATTTAGTTGGCCGATTCCTTCTAGTGTCCATAGTGCATGCAAACGGCCTTCCGGACGATCGCTGGATCCAGATAATTGAGTGAGTGCAGCAGTCACGTCGTTTGCTCGCCGGTCTACGAGAAGCCGCTGGGCGGTCCGGCGCCACCATATGTTTGCTGAAGCTAGATGTTCGACCAGTTCTTCATTGCTTACATCACTGAGCGATAGGGCGTGCATCCACTGTGCATCAGGAGTGCCTTCAGGAGTGATGCGATAGATTCTCCCTTTGTCAGCACCTTCCTGCAATCGCCCAGAAGCCGCTGTTGCATCGTCCATCCATTCTGGATGCTCTACGATAGCTCTATGATAATCAATGACATATAACGCCCCGTCCGGGCCCACTGTGAAATTGACGGGCCTGAACCATCCATCTTTTGAGGCTAAAAATTCTTTGCGCTCTTCAACACGCTTACCCGTAAACGTGGGGCCGTTTTCTTCGACTTTTAGCACATGAACGAGGTTATGTACAGGCTCTCCCACAAAGGTGACGTCCTGATAAGTTTCGGGAAAGAGATCGCCCATATAATAGGTAATGCCTGCTGCTGAGGTAACCATGCCTCTATCTGTTAGGAGCATGTGTTCGGGCGATTCTGTTATAGGATAGATAGAGGTGTTTCGCCCATATTCTGGCGTATAATTCATGGCCATTCTTGCAGTAAGAATAGGGCTTCTATCTATGTATCTAGCAGCCAGAACCTCATGAAATTGGGGGTGCGCATTGCTGACATTGAAATGATGTCCCCAGGGATCGAAGGTATGCCCGAATTGGGAACGTCCCGATAAGGATTCAATCTCAAACGAATCGGGTTTGAAGCGCACATTTCGATTATTGCCGTTTTGGCCCAGCCTGGGTCCGTCTGGTTTTGCAGGGAAATGAACGTTGGTCCCCACATCACCAAATTGGTCTTTATAAGCGGAGGTCCATATGATTCCATTGTTAGCTAGATAGATCCAGTTATCAAGGCCGTACTTCGGGGTATTGAAATTGTGCTGTGGATTGGATCGTGCAAACCCTGTTACAAGAATTTCTTGATGATCGGCTATTTCATCTCCATCTGTATCTTTTAAAAAGATTACATCAGGAGGAGCGGTTACAATCAAACCATCCTTCCACCTCATTATACCCGTCGGTAGCACAAATCCTTCAGCGTAGATAATGCTTTCATCCAATACGCCATCTCCATCCGTATCTTTCAGCTTTCGTACACGGCCATTACCGCTGACGTCGAGAGGGTAGCCAGGCATTTCAACAACATAGACATTCCCATCCTCGTCAATTTCCATGGCGACGGGATCCGCAATCAGAGGTTCAGAAGCGATTTGTTGTATCTGAAAACCATCAGCTATTTGAAAGGCAGATTCGGTGTCTTCATCCGAACGAGAGTCGGCCAAAAAAGAATAAGCACCAATGAATAGCAGTAGGGCAGAAAAAAGAATTGGACGCATGGGGTAGCTATAATAGTATGGTTTCCATGTTTCGGATTACTGTAAAGTACTAAAACCCGAAACCCGAAACACGATACCCGAAACAGTTCAAATAAAACGTACAGTTTTATTTGAACGTTGTTAAGCTATCATCCCAGAATTGTCAATGATCTTATCAAGAGTGGATAACAGTTGTACCTTCTGGAAAGGCTTGGGTACAAAAGCGTCAAAGCCTTTCCTGAGCAACATGGACCGATCCTGAGGAGTGGCCATGGAGGTAACGGCCATAAATGGAACGGTGCGGTAGTAGTTCTTCTGGCGCAGGTGATCTAACACGTCAATGCCATTCGGTCCTTTTCCAAGGTCGATGTCAAGTAAAACTGCTTTGAATAGTTCTTTTTCTGCCTTTTCGATAGCTTCAGAGCCATCCGCTGCCACCTCGCATTCAAACTTATCACTCAAAACAAGAGTGAGCAGCCGGCGCGTTGCTTCGCTGTCCTCCACAACAAGAACCCGGTTTGACGAAACAAGATCGTCCTGTTCTGCCTTTCGGTCCTCTCCCGAAGGTTGCGCTGCTGGGTTATCCTGAAAGTCCATATTCAGGAGAGGCGCCAGGTTTTCTGAGAGCCGGTGTCCAGACTTACCAATATAACGGGCCAGTTCTCGGTTGTCTTTGTCTACAATCCGGTCGGCTAATAAGTCCGCGAATCCTATTATTGATGTAAGAGAGGTACGGACTTCATGCCGTTTTGGAAGAAGTAATTCGAGGTTTTTGTTTAGCGAAGAGGTGTTGTTGTCTTCCTTCGGGGCTTTAGCATCTTCCTGTGCTTTTGTCGCCTCCATCTCCTTCAGCTTCCGATTCATGTTTCTCCGAAGTTCTTCAATTCGGCGGACCAGGTCGCGATTTAATTCCAGCAACTCTGTATTCGTTGAACGCAAATCTTCGTTTTGACGCTGAATCTTTTCATGCTCTTCTGACACATTTATGTTAGCCGCTTTTTCAATGGCTTCCTGCTCTCTAGTTTTTGCTTTTTTCAGCAACTCTTTGGAGTCTTTGAGAAGGCCGGAAACGACTCTCAGTTTTTCCTGCGTTTCATCAAGCTCTGCTTTTAATTCATCAAGCTCTTCCTCATTCTTTTCTTCTACGATTTCCATTGCAGATATACTTGGTGTTGCAGCATTCTTTGCATCGGTAGCTTCCGTTACCTCTAGAAAGATGATCTGAATCAGGCTGTTTTCAGAATCCTCCAGGTTGATCGGATGAACTTGTAGTCTGAAATCTCTAAAAATACCCTCATAGTCTGTTTTAAGCGGGCGAGACTTAAGAGCAATTTGGGATTTTAGCACCTGGTTAACCGCAAACCTCAGGTCGTCTTGCACTTCCCTGGGAAATGCCTCTAACATATTTTGCGTACGCCCATTGTTGGGCCAGGCTATGAAACGGCCAACATTTCCAATATGGTCAATGATGGTAAAGTCAGCCCTGATCATCAAGCTGACAGGTGCCTGGATTTGAAGGAGCAGGTCCCGGTGTAGCGCATGGATATTGTCCTTCTCTATCTCACCAGTGTTTGGATGGGGTACCTCCGTTTTGGGAACGTTTGCCCCTGCTGATTCCTGGTTCTTAAATAAATTAATATGTTGGCCTTTCGAAGGATCTTTAATTGTAGCCCTTATGGGCTTAAATATGAAAGGCTGATTTTTGACTGGCATAAAGAAAGGAAGATCTCTGTAATGCGTCTCGTTACTTCCAAGAACCAGGATTCCTTTAGGCGATAGTGCTTCGGTAAAGTATTTAAGGAGCGTTTTTCGTGCCTTTGCCGTCAACGTGGTTAGGACATCCTTGCAGTAGATGATATCCAAATTTGTATAGGGCGCTCCAGTAGTTGGGGACAGGAGTGAATAGTGGCATTGTTCTAAAAAGGAGCCTTCGTATTCACTGAATTCTTCTTTTTCAACAAAAAACTTCTGCTTTATGATGTTCGGAATTGAACTCAAAACGGAAGCCGTATACTGAGGATTGCGAGCAAATTTAAGAATATGCTCATTATTCTCTGTTCCAAGCAAACGGACATTGTTGGAAGTCTGGACAGATTCAGCATGCTCATGAATAAGCATGCTCAAGGATAAAACATCTTCCCCGGTACTGCATCCAGGAACCCATACGCGGATTACATGCTCAGGACCAGCTTCCTTAACAAGTGAGGGAATAACAGTTTTTGCAATAACCCTAAGTGATTTAAGATCATTAAAGAAAAAGGAGTTCTTAATCGCGATCCGTTTTGCAATGTGATTAACTTCTTCAGAGCTAGAGGCTAATTTTTCAACGTATTGATGGATACTGGAAAATCCATGGATACGTAACCGCTGGTAAACATGAAGGAGAATGTAGCCCGGATTTATATGGCTGAAGGTAGATGAGGTACGATCCTCCAGAATACTCGTGATATGCTGAACATAAGAGATACTTTGCGGATTATTCTCCAGTTCAGAAATGGTATTAAGCTTAAATGACTCGATAAACCGCTGCGTGTACACCGCTGCTTCTTCTAAAGAGGATGACCGGTCAAAAAGATGGCCGAACGAAATCTCAGTTAGGCCAACGGCTTTCTTGTCTTCAGTAGAGTGATGTATGATCGACGAATAACAGCTGCTCAGTAACTTGATAATGCTAGCGTAATCCGCAAGCGATTCAACAAAGAAGAGCAGTAGCGCTCTTTGTCTAAGAGCTCTCCCGTATGTAGTGAGAAACGCTTCTCCTGGAATGTGCTCAGCTTGAGTCTCATTACTGATAGCGAGGGTTGCGTCTTGATATTTGCACGTTACGTCCGGTGCGATTACATAAATATGACCAGCAGAGATGTTGGTAGATTCTGTAACAATCGATAACGTGAACGTGTCAAGATCTCCAAGTTGCTCTTTTAGATAGGAAACCTGGGACTCCTTTGACGTAACTACAATAATTGAAAGTGGTATGTCTGGAACCCATGCTTTCAGCAAGGTGCCAGCATCCTCGATCCCTTCGTCTGAGACGTAAATAGACACCAGTGACGTTTGTTCGGTGACTGAAGCGAGAGGTTGTTCTTGAGAGGTCGCTTGAACGTCTTTTTCCTGTGGACCAGGCTCCTCATACTCCTCATTTTGAGGAATAGACTGATCGTTCTCGTTTTCTTGTAAGTCAGAGTTCTCGTGCATCATCGCGGCCTATTTACTGGCAATCGGGGAGAGGGGTATTATTATTTTTAGAAGGGTATTCTATATTGAGCGAAATATAGTGCTTTTGAACCGAATCCTCGTGAGTGAAGTGCGGTAAGTTTCTGTCTCTTTTGCACCCAATTAGAGTGCTCCATCGACCCGGTCTTGTAGGTTAGAGTTTGCTTACAAGAATAATCAAACTCTATGCCTTAATTGCGAACCAATTTTTTGTATTTGATTCGAGTAGGCTGATTGGCATCGATGCCTAGGCGCTCTTTGCGATTTTCTTCGTATTGAGAGTAGTTGCCGTCGAACCAGTAGGCCTGGCTGTTACCCTCAAATGCCAGGATGTGCGTAGCTACCCGGTCAAGGAACCAGCGATCGTGAGAAATCACAACAGCGCAGCCGGCAAAATTCAACAGGGCCTCTTCAAGAGCCCTCAAGGTGTTGACGTCAAGGTCGTTGGTAGGCTCGTCCAGTAGCAAAACATTTGCGCCTTCTTTGAGCGTTTTGGCAAGGTGTACCCGGTTGCGCTCCCCTCCGGATAGTTCGCCCACTCGCTTTTGCTGATCGCCACCAGTAAAGTTGAACCGCCCCGTATAGGCTCTAGAATTGAGTTCTCTATTTCCGACTTGCACAAATTCTTGTCCGCCAGAAATCTCCTCCCAAACGGTGTTATCTGATTCAAGAGGGCGGTTTTGATCAACGAATCCGATTTTTACCGTGTCTCCAATGCGGAACGAACCACTGTCGGGCTCCATCTGCCCTGTGATCATCTTAAACAACGTGGTTTTACCTGCACCGTTGGGGCCGATGATTCCTATAATGCCACCAGGAGGCAGAGAAAAGGTAAGTCCCTCGTAAAGTAAATGATCGTCGAATCCCTTAGATACATCTTTGGCTTCGATCACCAGGTTACCTAGCCGTGGGCCAGGAGGAATCGGGATTTCTATCTCTTCATTGCGTTTGTCCTGTTGCTCTTCGACCATCTTCTCATACGCTGCAATACGCGCTTTGCTCTTTGCATGGCGCCCCTTAGGAGAAGTGCGAATCCATTCTAATTCTCTCTGGAGTACCTTCTGCTTTTTTGCAGACTGTTTTTCTTCCACTGCCAGGCGAGCCTGTTTCTGCTCCAACCAGGATGTGTAATTGCCTTCAAAAGGAATACCATGGCCACGATCCAGTTCTAAGATCCAACCGGCTACGTTGTCAAGGAAGTAGCGATCGTGAGTTACCGCGATAACAGTACCTTCATAACGAGCGAGATGCTGCTCCAGCCAGCCCACTGATTCTGCATCCAGGTGGTTCGTCGGTTCGTCCAGGAGGAGCACATCAGGCTCCTGGATAAGCAATCTACATAAGGCTACGCGCCGGCGTTCACCACCAGATAATACCGTTGTTGGTGTATCTGCAGGTGGGCAGCGAAGGGCATCCATGGCCATTTCGAGCTTGCTATCAAGGTCCCAGGCTTGCAGGTGATCGATTTGATCCTGCAACTTAGCCTGCTTCTCCATCAGGGCTTCGAAGTCCGCATCTGGCTCAGCAAACTGCGCATTGATGTCTTCATAAGCTTTCAACAACGCGACCGTTTCGGCTGCCCCCTCTTCCACAATTTCTTTGACTGTTTTCTCGGGATCCAATTCCGGCTCCTGTGAAAGATACCCAAAGGTGATGTTTTTGCCCACATCGATGGTGCCCTGATAGTCTTTGTCAATGCCTGCAATGATGCGGAGAAGTGTACTTTTGCCGGCGCCGTTCAGGCCGAGAACGCCGATCTTGGCTCCGTAGAAGAACGACAAATTGATATTGCGAAGGACTTGCTTGTTGGGCTTATGCACCTTTCCCACGCGTACCATGGAAAAGATAATTTTGTGGTCAGTCACTGCGTCTGGACTTGGTTTTGTTTGATAAGAGATTCCATCATACGCGCATCTCCTATTGTGGTGCCTGATCACCGGGTGTAATTCTAAATGAGCCCTATTTCCGTCATTCCGGTGAGTATAAGTACTCCGTTATAGATTAGAAGCGCTTTAGGTGATTTGACTCTTGTTTCTTCTATCCAGACCGGATTACTAAACAGAATTTATTAGATAAAATCAGGTAAGAAACCATGTCTAAATCGAAAGAAAATAGCACCCACTATTTGTGTCCCGGAAAAGACCATTTTTTGTCAGAACAGAAAAAATCGAAAGACCTATCCCCAGAAATGTTTAAAAAGCTGGTAACGCGTCGAATTCGGGAAGTAAACCCCGATGAAGAATATGCGATGCCTGAAACAGAGGATGAACGACGGTCTTTTGAAGCCATCCTTGAAAAAATAAGCGGAGAATCTAACTTCCTTCCTGTTTCGTTTCTGTCTGAAGGAGCAAAGCGAGCCAAGTCGGTATGCCGCGTCAAGGTGCCAACCCCTCGGGGTACGTCTCTGGGTACAGGCTTTTTGATTACCCGCAACCTGATCATGACGAACAATCATGTAATCGAAAACAAAGATCAGGCTGAAAACGCGTCCGCTGAATTTCTATTCGAAGCAGGTCAAACACCCACAGTTGTAAATATTAATCCTGCTCGGTTTTTCATGACGGACAAAGAATTAGACTATACCATCGTTGCCGTTCAAGGGACGGGACTCGAGGACATGACACCAATCCGGCTGACGCGTAACCCTGCGTTGGTCACGCGCCACGAACGCGTAAATATTGTGCAGCATCCACGCGGCCGGCAGAAAGAGGTCGCTTTACAGGACAACAAGGTAGATCGGGTCCAGGATAAAGTCGTTCTTTATAATACAGATACCGAGCCTGGATCATCTGGCTCTCCGGTGTTCAACAATCAGTGGGAGTTGGTCGCTCTTCATCATGCTGGATTTGTGAATCCTGATGGAACGGCTACAAACGAAGGTATTCGGATTTCTGCTATCGTCGACCATATTCTTCATGGAAGGCGATCAAGTTCAGAATCTAACAGAGAGGTCCATCATGAACTGTTCAGTTCCCTGGGAGATGAAAATCCGTTCTTGGGTTTCTTCGGCGCAGCAGGACTGGATAAAGACGATCTCGAAATCCAGGTTGACGGATTCACAGGAACGCCTTCTTTTGCAGATGTAGGTTGTTGGAATATTGAACACTTCAATGATAATGAGCCTGATGAGCGTATCCGTGCCGTTGCTGACGTCTTTGAACAACTCTCTATGGATGTGATGGGGCTTTCTGAAGTCGAAGAAGGAGCAATGGAGCGATTGAAAGCTGAACTCAATAGCAGAGGGTCACGCTACGATTTTGAAATGCTGGATGTAAGGGGCCGCCAGGATCTCGCCGTCCTTTATGACGCCGATACCACCGCTGTTATTCCCCGTGTGGACATCGCGAAGCGGAATAGCAAGGCTATAAATGCACGAACATCCAACGGACAAACAGCATTTCCAAGAGCGCCTATGTTCGCCCAATGCCAGGTAAGCCACGAGGGCGACGATGTAGAGTTTATCATGGTTCTGGTTCACTTAAAAGCTTTTGGAGATGTTCAGAGTCGCAATCGCCGTAGATTAGCAGCCGAAAAGCTTGCTGAGGTCATAGAAGATATTCGTGATAAGGAAGATCTACCTGTAGTACTATGCGGTGACTTCAATGAACGATTGGACAACGATGTGCTTTCATCAGTAACGTCGTCTCCAGATCTCTTCCCGCTTACTGCGGACGATGCAAGCACTAATGCAGCCTCTTTTGTTGGTGGGAGAACCCGCTCATTGATCGATCACATTATTGTGAGCCGAGACATTAAACTGGGTGATATCGCCGGTGATGACGCCGCGATCGTACGCCTCGATAAGTCCACAAACGACTTCGCTGATGCCGTTTCCGATCACGTCCCCATCGTATTCCGTATCATCCTTCGTGAAGAGCCCGTGGATGTAGATCCGGGCACCATGACCACCCATACGAATGGGCATGATACAAACGGGAATGGCCAGATGAGCATCCCGATTCCCGAGGGGGCCTCGCAATTGTTGTTTGTAATTAACAATTGACAATGCAGGAGATAGTAAACTACAAAAGTGCGCGGGGTTCTATGACTCCGCGCACTTTTGCTATGTGCCGTTTACAGCCCCAGGCCCATCCTTATCAGGACTTCTGGTCACCCAGAAGCCCCTGGGATGTACTGGTTTAGCTCCCTGTCTCTACAGGCGCCCCTACAAGGTTGCCCCATTCGGTCCACGATCCGTCATAGTTCTTGATCTGGTTGTATCCGAGGAGATATTTGAGCACAAACCACGAATGGCTTGATCGCTCGCCAATCCTACAGTACGTAATGATTGGTTTGGTCCCTGTGATGCCGGCCGCGTTGTAGATAGATGCCAGTTCTTCCATAGACTTAAACGTGCCGTCTTCTTCAACAGCTTTCGACCAGGGAATGTTGGAGGCGCCCGGTATGTGGCCGCCTCTCTGGCATGTTTCAGGAAGTCCCGGGGGTGCAAGCACCTCACCAGAGAACTCCTGAGGACTCCGTACATCGACCAACTCCACAGCCTGCTGAGCAACCTGGTTCTGAACTTCAGGCAAGAATGCGCGCAGTTCATTGTTGGCTTCAGGAAGCGGATAGGATACGGCTGCGATTGTAGTTGCAGCGGCGGTCATTGGGAGGCCCAGTGCTTCCCATTTTTTGCGCCCGCCATCCATCATGCGTACGTCTCTGTGACCATACACCTTCATTTGCCAGAAAGCCCAGGCAGCGAACCAGTTGTTGGAGTCGCCATACAGGACAACGGTCGTTTCAGGTGTGATGCCACTTTCCTGCATCAGAGATTGAAAAGCTTCAGGAGACAGGATGTCACGCCGAACCGTATCCGCGAGTTGGGTTTTCCAACTCCAACCGATAGCACTGTCGATATGACCGGCTTCATAGAGACTGTGGTCGACATTAACCTCCACAAGACGGACGTTTTCATCGGCGCCATGGGCGCCTACCCAATCAGTCGAGACGAGGACATTAGGATTTTTGTATGTATGCATTGCAATTGGTGATTTATGTGAAGTAGATCAGGGAATAAAAAGGGCAAACTGCAGGTTTTCGCAGATATTGGGGCCTACAGGACCCAGCCGCGGATCGTCAGGGAGTCCGTTTAACTGGCAACACCCATTAAACGTGTGTGTCATTTCATACTCAAAGCCTGGAATTACAGGGCCATGGGTGCGAACAACAAAGTGGACTTCCGTACGCTGTGCATCCTCAATACCGTAGGCGGGTTGGCCAAGCAATGGATCCGCAATAGATCCAGAGGTATCATCCTGGTCTTTGAAGACCCTATACTGGATACGCCCAGAATCGTTAATGATTCCGCCGTCAACCCATAACAGGTCTGCCCGCACATCTGGATTGCGAAAATCGTCCGAGCCGCACTCACCGTTTGAGCAATTCTCTGGCGCATTAAACACAACCATCCATAGCGTTGTAGCAGTGCCTGGTTCCAATTCGGTTGTACGAACATTCCCCATCACGCTATTGCTAAAACGGATCAGGTTTGCATGCCCGACTTGTTCACCTGAATCAAAAGTATAGACAGGGGCTTGGGTTCTCGAATAGGATTCGTACTGAGAACCCGCCAGCCCCTGCGTTGCTAAAAAGGATTGCTCTTCATCGCTCAAAGAGACTTGTTCGTGCTCTTGTACTTCGGTTAACGGACTATCACATCCGGTAACCGTGAATAGAACGATGAGAGAAATAAAGGTATATATAGACTTCATTGTGGATTTGTATATTTACTGGTTGAAATTATATCAAGTGATTGTAGAATCATGATTCGAGAGGTGTAGCTCAAAACGATCGAATATTGGCTCATGCTCATAGGCTTCGTTACATTTTATTCACAAAGTAGTCGAATCTATGGCTGTTTTTTAGCGAATAACCCCGCTGCATCGACCCACAAACACTGGATGCTATACCAGAACCTTATGCCAGAACCTACCGACTTGACGCTCTTGTTGAATGAGACGGCCAGCGGGAATCGCAATGCGATGAATGATGTGTTTCCGCTAGTGTATGAACAGCTTCGGCAGATCGCCCATAACCGGTTGAGAGGTGAACGGGACGGCCACACGCTATCTACGACAGCCCTGGTCCATGAAGCCTACATTAAGCTGGTCGACCTGGACCGTATTCAGTACAAGGGGCGCGTGCATTTTTTTGCAGTTGCCGCCCAGGCCATGCGAAACATCCTGGTTTCTTATGCCAAGCGGCGTAAAGCCCAGAAACGAGGTGGAGACCAGGAAGACGTTCTTTTAGAAGGGAACGAGTTTATGTCTGAGCAGATGGCTGAGGATATGCTCGTTTTAAATGAGACCTTAGATAGGTTAAGGCTACTAGACGAACGGAGGTACCAGGTGGTTGAGTGTCGATTTTTTGGTGGACTAAATATCGAAGAAACAGCGACAGCGCTGGATATCTCGCCCGCAACAGTTAAGAGAGATTGGAATCTAGCCCGGGCGTGGTTGAATAGGGAGATGAAACGCGAATTATTAAACGAGTGAGCCAATTCACTTCGCTTTTTTGCTATTCCTGTTTAGATGCCGGTGCCAGCATCATAAACAGAACTTTAACAGACAAGCGTTCATACCACCATGAAGAAGGAAAAGAGCAAAAATCCGTTTTGGGATCGTATCGATTCTCTCTTCGAACAAGCCCTGGAGTTGCCTGGAGACAAACGCAAGTCATTTCTTGAAGAAGCGTGTGAAGGGGATGAGGTTATTTTCAACGAGGTATATTCTCTTATTCAAGCCTTTGATATCCGGGGGCCGCTGGATGCGATGGAAGAGCAGCTAATGTCCCCATTACACTCCCTGATGCAAAAAGACGCCGGGACAGAGCATCGTATCGGGCCTTACACGGTGCTACGTCTGATTGGATATGGAGGAATGGGGAATGTATACCTGGCAAAACGTGCAGACGTAGACTACGAGCAACGGGTGGCCCTCAAGGTCTTAAGAACTACGGGACCTGCCACAGCGATGAAGAAGCAATTTGTTAAGGAACGCCAGATACTTGCTCAACTTGAACACCCTAACATTGCGCGCTTCCTGGATGCCGGTACCTCCGAGCCTACGCTCAATGAGCCTTTTGAGCAACCTTATCTGGTTATGGAGTACGTCAAGGGACTCTCTATATCAGAATACTGTGATCTCCATCAGCTTTCTATTCCAGATCGCTTACACCTCTTTATGCTTGTGTGTAAAGCCGTGCATTTTGCTCACCAGCGGCTGATTATTCATCGGGACTTAAAGCCTTCCAATATCCTGGTAACCGATGATGGGTATGTAAAACTCCTCGACTTTGGAATCGCAAAGTTGCTTGAATCCAATGATGCACATCATGTAACCACCGAGCAACTGGCATTCACTCCGGAGTACGCTGCGCCAGAACAGGCAAGTGGTGAAACTGTAACGACCGCGACAGACGTGTACAGTCTCGGGGTGGTTCTGTATCAAATCCTGACGGGTGATCGCCCCTACCAGTTCGATGTACGTACTCCTATTGAGTTTCAGAGGGTTATTTGTGAGGTAGATCCTGCCAGACCCTCTTCTGCAGTTCAACAAGTGCGACATCATAGAAGTCCGGGCGGGGAAACGCGCTCTTTAACACCTGAACAGGTAAGCGCTGATCGAAATTGTACACCAGCCCAACTGACGAAACGCCTTACTGGTGATTTAGACGTTGTTGTGTTAAAAGCACTGGATAAGGATCCGGTCCGCCGGTACAGTTCAGCACTTGCCTTGCAGGAAGACATTCAGCGTTACCTTGTCGGGCAACCTGTTTTAGCACGTGAAGCGTCTATAGGGTATCGAGCCCGAAAGTTTGTATCGCGGCATCGCAACATCGTTGCAGCCATGGTGCTATTGTTTATAACACTTTTTGCTGGCCTGGCCGGCACGATGTGGCAGGCCAAACGTGCCACGGATCAATTGCTTATTGCTGAAGCTGAGGCTGAAAAAGCCCGGCAGATTTCAACCTTGATGACGAGCATCTTCGAACAGACAGACCCGGCATTAGCTCTCGGTGATACCCTTACTGCATTTGATCTGCTCGAAGAAGGTACACGCCGTATTGAGCACGAGTTATCTGACCAGGTTGAACTTCAAGCGCCGCTCTTAGGTGTTATTGGAAGGGCCCACTTTAATATGGGCAACTACGAGCCAGCTGAGCGCCTGTTCGAAAAAGTGCTTGTATTAACCGATCCATCCGATATTGAGAATCGAGTAGTCGCGCTCACTGATATGGGCCGGTTGATCAGGACACTTAGCAACCAGGAAAAAGCTGATTCCCTATTCAGGCAAGCACTCTCTTTGAGGGATCTTCTTCCATCGGATCGTCAAGATCTGGTAGCAGATGTACTTGCTGAAATTGCTGCTGGCTACGCAAACCTCGGCCAATGGGATTCAACGGCTTATTATCGTGAACAGGTACTTGAAATCCGAAAGGCGCATTTTGGGGCGCGCAGTAAAGAAGTGGCTACGACACTTGCCACACTTGCCGAAACAGCTGCTTACAAACGAGATATCGCTTTAGCAGACTCTCTTAATCTTGCAGCGCTTGAGATGCAACGGGAATTTCTGGGAAACGACCATCCTGATGTAGCCTCAACCCTGTATTCACTGGCAACCAATGCATTTCAGTTACGTGAATACAAACGTACAATTTCTTACTTGGAGGAAGCAGCAAGAATCTTCAAGAGCGTGTATGGGGATATTCACCCAAAGGTGGCCAATACCGGTGTTTTTCTTGTGTTTGTCTACCATCACAACGGGCAGTATGCACAATCGGACTCGACGTTTAAGTACGTTATGGACGTACAACACGAATTGTATGGGGGGGACCATCTAAATATCTCCCATGCCTTACATAACCAGGCTGTATTGAACTCAGAGCGTGGTAATGCTGAAGACGCAGAACGCTTAATGCAAGATGCCTTTGCAATGCGAGTACGTTTATATGGGCTTGAACACAACTATACCTTTCATTCGTATAGGGGTTTTGGTCATATCTATATAAATACGGAGATGTATGACAAGGGGGAAGCGGTCTTCGAAAAAGCCCTGGTATTAGGGGAGAAGCTATTTGGGGTTGAGAATGACAGGATGGCGAATCTGATGGTTGAGTACGGGCGGTTGATACGTCTAAAAGGAGAGCCTGAGCGTTCGTTGATCTATACCAACAGAAGTATGGAGATCGCTAGCAAAATCCATGAAAAAAACAATCCTCTAATGATTGCGGCGCGAGAACAACACGGATTGGCGCTTATGGCGCTTGGCCGGTACGAGGAATCCGAGGCGCACTTGCTTGATAGTCTCTCTTTCTACCGCTCTAGTGCACCTGAGTCAGTTAAAATCTCAGAAATTGCCGCATACCTGGTGGAGTTATACAGGGCTTGGGGCAACGTGGAGAAAATGAGCGAGCTCGAAGCACTTGTAGGAAGCTAATTAGATAGGAGTGCAATTGCATATCTCTAACGGGGCTCATTTGTAAGCAGATCCTGGTAATTACAAGGTACATGTGACTTTTTTGCTTCCTTGTGGATCTATATATAACGTGTACCTTAACTCCCTTAGAACCAACGAAGCACGTGCCGCCAGATTCCTTCATTGACGCTCTAAAGCCTCACTACAACGATGCATTGCGCTATTGCAGGCTGCTCTGTGCAGACTGGGACGTAGCTGATGCAGAGGATGTGTTGCAGCAGGCTATGTTACAGGCCCTTGAGCACTTCAATGATTTACGAGAACCGGCTAAGTTTAAATCATGGCTCTTTCAGATTCTTTATAGAACCTATCTGAAAGCCCGGAGAAGGCGGTTCTGGAATCGGTTTACACCACTGGACTCCCTTTCAGACCTACCAAGATTTCCGGCTGTATTTAACAGACCAATGCGTAGCGAAGATCAGTGGCTGCTCTTGCAAGCCTTATCGATTCTTTCTCCTAAAGAGCGCGCAACGTTTTTGCTATTCGAGGTGGCAGGGTTTTCCATCGAAGAAGTCCGGCACTTGCAAGAAGAAAAGAGTCCGTCAACGATAAAAATGCGACTAAGCAGGGCTCGTAAGAAAATGAAGGCACACCTTCATCAGATTGATTCTAATAAAAGCGTAAAACTGCATCCCTCAAGATTGACAGGGGATATCGAAAATGAAACACTCAAAATCATCTCCGAAGCCCACAAAGAACGACGCATCGATTGAAGATGCGGTTGCTAAGCTGTGTGTTTCGGCGCTGAAGGAAGATTATATGGAATCGTTTCCCGCATCGGAAGCGTGGATTCGTCATGCAGCAGCACGTATGGGGTCTGATAACAACCGCTTGGCCCATTTTCTACAGAGCTTGCAGAGTCAGCGCTATCGAATTGCTTATTCCGCCTTTATTCTTATCCTCCTGTTTGCAGCAGCAAACATCCCCATCAAACAAGAAGAAACGTTGGGTCATGTGATCTCCTGGTCCAATACAATGACGGTAAGCGAGGCCCACGATTTGAAACTGCAAACGCCCTGGATGCAACCCTTTCAATTAGCTTTTTTACCTGATTTAAGTAGTTCAACGACCTCTTTTTTCCTCATGATGCCACGCGTTCTCGAAGACCAGGCACTGAACTATGTACGAGTACTCCAGGGAAACCAGCAAATCTCGTCGGCATCTATCCATCCCTTGCAAGAACAAGTAATGCGGCCGGCCTATGCACTATTGTTACACCTCTTTCGCATTGATGTACAGCCCAATCGTAGTAGCAATTACGAGATCATCAACCAGCTCGAATCCCAGATGAGTTCCATGGGAATGAAAGACGTCGGGGTGTATTTTGAAAGAGACCAACAAGGAAGACCTGAACTTCATATCTGGGTCGCAACCCAAATGGAAAAGGACTCATCGGCATTTACACTAGGCATCTTGAGCGATAGCACCAGCCTACCACCTAATCTTCCCTATGACCCAAAAAGTTTTGCAGGGAAATCGAGAGAAGAGATTAAAGAACTCATAAGGGCCGCTTTGAAGGAGAGGTTTTTCGAGAATTTTAATGAGGCGCCACAACGTTCAAACCCACCAGATACCTTAGATCAAATAAAATGAAGTATACCTCGAAGGTAATCGCACTTCTCCTTTTACTCAATACAATGAGCAGTGTATTGCAATGTGCGGCGGCCCAATCTTCCGTTGAAGGTACATGGAGGGTAATTTTTACAAACCGAAATCTGAAAGCGACGTTTGTGCTGAACCAGGTAGAGACGAAATTGATGGGCACCTGGACGATAGATGGAGCTACCCCTCAATCACTTGAAGGAATGATCGTTGGAGATTCTCTCCGTCTTGTTGGAGAACAAAAAGAAAATAATGGCAAGCTTCTTATCTCAACCTTTTCTGGTAAGGTCATAAGTAACGAGATGAGAGGGAATCTTTCGTTTCAGTGGGAAGGAGGTAACCCTGCAGGTACCTCTCAACCATGGACTGCAGAACGCATTACTGTAGAAAAAGACACTACCATAGAAAAAAATGTGGCCAACGAAAAAAATACGGCCAACGAAACAAACACTGCCCCTGAGGTGGATAACGAACAAGAACCGGGATTGGGCGAGTCACGTGAAGATAAGGAACGAATTCGTACAGATGAGGAATTAAGTGCTCAAGGCTCTACTTACTACGAAGTAACCAGCCTGGCTAAGAAGCTTAATTCAGTAGTGCACAGATATGAGTCGTATGGGTATAGTGGTGTTGTATTGGTTTCAAAAGATGGGATACCCGTCCTAAACGAAGGATATGGGTTTGCGAACCGGGTTCTAGGCGTTGAAAATGATCCGCACATTTATTTCGACCTTGCATCGATAACCAAACAGTTCACAAGTGCGACTATTTTCCTATTAGAAGAGCAAGGGCGATTGTCGACAGATGACACCCTGCTGGATCATTTTCCAGACGTACCATCCGACAAAGCAAAGATAACCATCCAACAACTGCTCGATCATACCAGTGGTATCACCAAAGTGCCCCGCCCATTGTATTATCAGATCGATCGAAAGGACCTCATAGATGCCATTTTTGATATACCATTGCGTACGCAACCCGGTACATCGTTCGACTATGAGAATGAAAACTATAACCTTCTCGCATCCATTGTAGAACGAGTCTCAGAACAACCATTCAATTCCTTCCTCAGCACTCATTTCTTCGAGCCAAAAGGAATGGATCGGATCTCATTCGAACCTAAACTCACTCCGAATGTCCTGGCAAGTCAATACATAGGGTCAATTGATGCAGAGGAGGCTGTTCTTGTACGAGAAGGAGCTTTTCGGCATGGAGCCGGCGGTGCTAAAGCAACAGCTAAGGGGCTCCATCAATGGATAGAAGCGTTGACTGCAGGTGAGATTTTGTCTGAAGAATCGCTCGCCAAATTATGGAAAGGACCTGATGATGAACAATCCTCCTATCACAATGCATGGAGCCATAGAACAACAGACTTTGGCTCACAAGTCATTGAAGTTGCGGGCGACTTAGAAGGATTTCAGCATCAGCTTCAATACTATCCGGCTGAGGATCTCGTAGTTATCGTTTTGTCGAATACCCGAGTAAACGGATTCCAGTGGCGAGAACGCGTTGCCGATGATATGGGACGAGTTGCAACCGGTCATAAAAGCTTGATGCCTCTAGGCCGCAATGCCTCGGCTCAAAGCATGGATGTTGTAGCAGGGGAATACGTATCAGGCAATGGCAATCAACTAGTCATTGAGCATACTGGCAAAGCAACGCTTAAGCTTTCTGGATCTGGACAAAGCATGATCGATTTTTTCAATTCGACTCATACTAAAAACAGACCCGTAATCGATGAGCTGAATAACCGTCTAAAGGAAGCTACTGCACAACTGGCTAGCGGTGAAACAGTACATTTTGAGTCCTTTATGTCTGATAAAACAAAAGCACGTTTCCAAAGAGATTGGCATGGAATCCAAAACAATGCTGGCGATCTAGTCCAATATCAACTTCTTGGAAGCATACCCAATGGTCCCTTCCGCTATACTACACTCATGAAGTATGACTTTGAGCGAGGCGATCCATTAACGGTCAGGTTTTATTGGGACGGAAACCATGAGAATCTGGTTGGATGGTGGGCAAAACCGTATGAACCAGCAATAACACGTTGGTTTTATGCCGTTGACGAATATAGCTGGGCCTCGTTTGATCCCTTGAGTGATGAGCAGGTAATCATGACAATGAGTAATGATAAGAATAATAGCCCCTCACTTGTATTGACTTTACCCTCCAAGACGATAAGAGCATCGCTACAACAAAATTAAAAGGCAGCTTATTTTAAATACCTTGCAGGTGAATCAAAAACAAGCCCATGAACTCGAAGTGCGTATTTTTGCGATGCAACAAAGCCCCGAGCATGCACTCGAGGCTAATGTAGGGAGGGAGGCAAGTATAACGTTTATATCAAGCGTGCAAAGTGCGGAGGGCGACGGGTCAGCCTGTGAGAAGCACTCCGCATCTTGCACGTCGCACTTATTTCAAGAGAACCATCTTCTGAACAACCTGATTTCCCGGTGTAACCAAACGGTACAGGTAGGTGCCGCTGGGTAAGCTGCTGGCATCAAAAGTAACTTGATGCGTGCCTGCTTCTTTGAATCCGTTAACCAGTTGGTGTACCTCGCGGCCGGTGAGATCATACACGGTTAGAGTCGCTTGTGCAGCCTCCGTCAGCGAATAGTGAATGGTTGTAGTTGGATTGAACGGGTTGGGGCTGTTGCTGAGGCCTGTCTGGGAAGCTTCATCGTTGATTGCGTCTTTAGAAGCATCAGCATCAAAGGAAGCGGAAGCCCCGGCCAGTGCACTTTCTTCGTTCAATTTTTCGATGACTATATTGGAGGCATCTATCAATAGGACACAGGTCTCTTCAGATACACGATGCGCGTTTTGAAGCCGTTCTACCTTTTGGACAAAAATCGACATATGCCTGGCGGAATGATCAGGCATGCCTTTTATATAGGTCCCCAATGCCCGGTCCAGGTAATGCAGCAGATGCCGCGCTGCGTTCGACTCTTTAGATAATGCTTCTTTATTAATTACATCCTCTACTTGAGTCCTAATCCATTCGATACTCGTTTCTGGGGAAGCCTCTGTTAAATCAACGGTCGCCAATTGAGCACGAGCTGGCACAGCTACCAGGATCCCTGCAATCAACAATAAAAAGAGGCTGCTTAATCGGGTGTTTATCGGGGAGATATGCCGGAAGTAATTATATAGTTGTTTCATGGATTAACCCTCCTTACGATAGGATTCTATCTACATTGTATTGAAGTACTGATCGCTTTCGGAGGGCAAATCAGGAAGCCAAAGCCGAGTTCGTAACTGAAATGCTTTGTTTGCTGATCTGTATCAAACATACGTGCTGTAAGTAAGCAGAAACAGCGTATTCGGCCCAAGCAAGCGTAAGAGCGGCCGCAGAAAGGATGTAGGGGGTGTCCTGACTCTATGTGAGGGTGGGAGCGAAACTATGTGCTCCTAACCCGTAAAGAAGGATTATTCATTTATTTCACCGTTAGGTTATATTCTAATTAGCTCAGATTCATCTGGCTATCTCGTTTCTGGTTTCTCGTTTTTTAATATCATGCCGGGCAAATCGACTAAAATACTTCTAAACATCTTGCTCATGAGTGTGATTGCAGCTGTTGTGGTTGGCTTTTACCTGGGGTATCAGGCCTATCGGGCTCCGGCACGAGTGATGGAGTCTGTAGATAGAATGGTCTCGGAGATACAGAATGAGTTTAGGCTGAAACCCACTACCATCGTTAATGAGACGACCATTTATTCGGGCACCCGAGACGTATTTGAATTGGCTACGGCTGAACTTGAGTATTCGATTGAGTATATCGATGAGCAGTGGTCGTTGATGAGTAAGTCAACCACTGAAATCAGGGGGGCGTTTGTTGCGAAGGCTGGCTTTGATATGAACGATGAGTTTGAGATGATCATCTCTGACAGCCTGGTCGTTTTTCGATATCCACCACCTAAAGTACTTTCCGTTGATGTTACTGGGTCCCCCCGGATCAGGAAAGAACGAGGACTATGGAATCCCATTTCAGATGCAGAATTAAACCAGACCCTTGCGCTGTTTCACCAGAAAGCAGAGGAAAAGGCGGAATTGGACGATCTGCATATACGAGCTGAAGAAGTATTTAGGGAACGACTAACAGCCATCGTTGCCTCCATAGAGCCCGATTTTGAAGTGGGATTCGTGAGAAATTACCTTCTATTAAGTGCTCCAGACGGCTAGAAAATAAAAAAAGGAAAATAGTAGGGAACTGGTTTTTGACCGATCAGTACAAAACGCCGAACCAACAGTAAATGCAATGGCACGTCCGCGATGCTTTAATGAGCAAGAAGTCCTAAATCAAGCTGTCGATATATTTTGGCGGAAGGGATTTGCGGATACCTCAATCGGCGACCTGGAAGAAGCGTTGGGTATGGGGCGGCAAAGTATCTACAACACATTTGGAGATAAACGAGCCCTTTTTGTACGCGCGCTACAACAGTACTATGAACAAGGGTCAGCCTTCATTACAGATACCTTCAGTGGGCAGGACAGGGGGCTGGATTCAATCTATGCCTATTTCAATACCGTAATATCCCGTCAAACTGATTCGGACGAACGAAGAGGATGTTTTCTTGTAAAGTGCCTGGTTGATCATGGAACCAGTGATTCAGAAGTCACCTCACGCTGCAAGTCCAATGAAAGTCTGCTCGTAGCTGTATTTAAGAAGGCTCTTGGTGAAGCTTTAGAGGACCAAACAGTCCCCTGTACAATAGACGTAGAAGCAACCGCAACGTTGTTATCCACCCAAACCTATGGGTTAAGCGTTATGGCACGTTCGGGAGCATCACCTGAAGTACTTAAAGAAAGCACCTTTGCATTGCTGAAGCAGTTGGTTAAGTAAAAAAATTTAGCCGGTTTTTGACTAATCATTCAAAATTAAAAAGAGAACACTATGTCTGGTAGAAAAATTGAAGGCTCAGTAGCATTGGTAACAGGAAGTAACCGTGGTATCGGGCGAGCTATCGTAGAGGTATTGATTGAACGCGGTGCGTCTAAAGTATATGCCGGAGCTCGGAACGTAGATAGTGTTGCAGATCTCGTAGCTGCGCACCCTGGAATGGTTGTAGCCGTAGAACTTGATGTTACAAATGCGGACCATATTGCAAAAGCTGCTGCCCAGGCAACAGACGTATCGTTGCTTGTGAATAACGCAGGTGTTGCAACGAGCATGGGGGTTATGATTACTGATCCAGCAACCAATCCACTTGCGCGCACCGAATTTGACGTGAACGTGTTTGGGCTGATAAATGTAACGCAAGCCTTTGCTCCTGCTTTGAATGCAAACGGCGGTGGAGCCATTGTAAACCTTGGTTCAGTAGCGAGCCTTGTTAGCTTTGCTATGGCACAGACGTACAGCGCATCAAAGGCAGCGGTTCACTCTGTGACACAGTCTTTACGGATTGCTCTAGGTAACACGTTGGTTGTTGGTGTATACCCTGGACCTGTAGACACCGATATGGCTGCGGGCATCCCAATGGACAAAGCCACACCTGCTTCAGTAGCTCATGAGATCCTGGATGGTGTAGAAGGTGGCGTTGAGGAGGTATTCCCTGATCCAATGGCAAAAGAGATGGGTGCATTCTATTTGCAAAATCCGAAAGGACTCGAGCAACAAGCCGCTCAAATGGCTCAAGAGAGTGCGTAACCCAGCCCCGGGTTTACCTAAGAATCAAGGCTCTTCTTTTTCGAAAGAAGGGCCTTTTGTTTTGCCGTCCAGTGCAACTAATAGCCGTTATTTCCGTAAGGCATAAAACCAAAAGACCAACACTAAATGGACTCGATTGACATAAAAATGTCTGTTCATAAATCCTCTCATTGGACATACTTACAGTCTTGTGATAAAACGTCCTGGCGTGCCTTGCGCCATGCCCTTTCTGAACGCAACTGAATGCCGTCTCCTTGTCTGGAGGGGTAGCAAATCCCACACTTCATAATGCCCGTTAGGCAATCGTATGTCTGGATAGAATAGGTCTATCCTTGATGCATATACGTGCCTTATACATCCATATTTAACTGTGATTATTGTAGACAATGACACTTACTTCAAAAGAGCGTGATGCCGTAGCCTCCATTTGTTTGATGGCTGCCTTTTCAGACGGAAATAAAGACGCCAGCGAGCGGGATCGCCTTAAGCAAATATTTGAAAGTCTCGAATCAGAGTTTTCCCCAGCATTGTACGGCGATGTGTTGATGGGAAAACAAACGATTGAATCAGCAACAGGTGCTCTCGAATCTCCGATGGCCCGGCTTCTGGCCTATGAGATGGCGGTAGGCGTTTGTGATGCCGACGGACGCACTGGACCAGAAGAGCAAGCGTTTTTGGGCCGCCTTCAACAAGCCCTAGATCTCGATTCAGGCCTGGCCAGGGACATCGCTATGGACGGAGATGAACTCGCTTCAATGCCGCTCAGTCAAGAAGTGCCGCATGACATGGGATATTCTTCTAAAACCAGCCATGAACCTATAAACATGCAACAAGAGGCTTCGCCGCTACGCGATGACCCTAGTGTCGACCCTCTTATCCTCAAATTCGCAATTTTAAATGGCGGGCTTGAGCTGTTGCCACAATCCTTGGCCTCGATGGCTATTGTGCCTTTGCAAATGAAGATGGTCTATCAGATCGGTGCAAAATATGGATATCAGCTGGACCAGGGGCATATCAAAGACTTTCTAGCGGTTGTAGGAGTAGGCATGACCTCCCAGGTACTCGAAAACTATGCACGTAAACTGGTTGGCAGTTTTGTCAAAAAGGCGGTAGGGAAGAAAAAGAAAGGGAAGAAGTTCGCCAAAGCAGCAGGTGCCGCAACAGGTATGGCGATGTCATTTGCAACTACCTATGCACTAGGGCACGTAGCCCGCGTCTACTATTCGCGTGGCCGGAAGCTTACTCCAGATGCCCTCAAGCGCTTGTACACTGAACGTATAGAGCAAGGCAAAAACCTGGTAGGTACATACCGCTCTGATATCGAAGCGAGCGCCAGAACCACAGATGTGAACTCGCTCCTATCGATGATCAGGAATCCGGTAGGGTGACAACTGTGTAACCTGAGTTCTTGATATAATGCTGGTATTCTAAACCTTTGTCATCCTGTTGGAGCGGAGCGACGAAGGATCTGGGCGTGCACAACTTGAACAGGCTAGCAATCTTTCATGGCGTGCTTGCCCAGATCCTTCCTCACTACGTTCGATCAGGATGATAAGGATTAGGGCATCTCAGCTAATCAATTAGTTACCTCGGATAATCTTACTGCTTAACAATAAGCTTCGTCGTGGTCGACTCCCCAGCAACAACCCGGACGTAGTACGTCCCGCTAGCCAGACCTTCTCCTGAGAATTCTACAACATGCGAACCAGGAGATTGCACAGCCTTACTAAGCTGCTGGACTCTCCGGCCCATTGCATCAAATACATCGATAGTGACGGACTCGGCACTGTGCAAGGTATAGGCTATCCGTGCCTGGCTGGTAAATGGGCTAGGATAAATCGACAGATCCAACTCGGCTGGAATAGCTGTTTCTTCTTCCGTATTGACACCGGATCCCAGGCTCAGAATCCACTCTTTCATGAGCTGCAAACCGGTAGAATCTATCAGCGCTTTAGCAATAGGGGGCATAGCCTCCTTATTACCTATATTGCGCATTCGGAAGTACACCAGGGATTTTGCCGTATCGCCGGGTGCAATCACTCGGGCATTCTGGATGTTGTTATTGTTAAACACAAACCCATTGATGATGGCGCTTCGGTCAAGGGGGGTAGTCAGCCTGGCATCAAAGCTGGATGTACGAATGCTTCCTGGACGATGGCAATAGGCACAATTAGTATCCAGGTATGTCAGCGCGCGCTCTTCCAGGGTGGCCGTTTCATCATCAATGGCTCGTGCGGTGATAAACGTACTGAAGTCGCTTTCGCTGATCGGTTCGGTGAAAATGCCGAGACTATTCCACGTAGCGAGTTGGTTCGCAACCTGTCCAGATTCTGGATATAGAAAATCGCCGTTAAATTGGCGGGTGCTTGGGCCGAGGAAGGAGCCGCTTATCGCCCGGTGGCAATCCACACAATTTTCCTGGGACGGATATTCCCATTGTTGAAAACGAACACCGTTTCCTGTTCGGATAGCCAGTGTCTCCGTCTCCGCACCTTCGAGCAGTTCAGCGTCGGTGCCATCTTCATTCCATCTGTAGGTCAGGTAATAGAATTGCTCATTGGGGCCTTGTACCACAAAGCGAGTCTCAAGACGGCGACGTTCGCTCGGATCGGTGAGGTCTGTATTCATTTCAAAGTGCTTGACCGTAACGGACCCCTCGGGATACCTCCAGGAATTATTGACATCAAATATGACCTGTTCTTCTGGCGTGTCGTGCGTGCCGTCGTTGGGGATCGCGATCCAACGCGTCTTGATTGCACCGTCGCTCCAGAAAGGTGCGATCAAGCCATAAGGAATAAGCCCATCAGCAGGCTCAAGGGTTTCCAGGTTGCTGAACGCACCGGTTTGGGAGAGGAGTGCAGGAGCGGGTGTAGAATCCGTCAGGGCTTCAGGGAATACGCCATTGAGATAGGGTCCGATCGGTTCAGCCTGTTGAATCCCGTATTTTGGAAACTGTAAGACTCCAAGAAGGACAAGTATAAAGGGGACAAAAAGAAGCCGATAAACGGAATTAAGTCGCATAGATTACAGTTGAAACGTATAGGTGTATTTGAGTAATACGGTTCGGGCACCACTGACAGGGAGAGTAGGGAGAATGCGGTGACGATCGGTATTCAGGTTCTCGTTGTAAACAATCCAGAGATCGTTTCCCTCACGAAAGTTGTACCGAAATCGAAGATTCGCGGAGACAATATCCCCCAGACTGGAATATTGAACGAAGGTATTTACTGAAAGCCTTGTATCCAGTGCGGTTCCCACGCGAAGACGGGCCAGGTGGATATTCAATTGTTGGTCTCTGTCCGGAAATTCGATCCGGTTGTATTGGTAACTGCCACTTAGCTCAAAATGCTTGGATGCGTACCAGATAGGGCGGACTTGTATAGCTCCACGCCATCCGTCATAAAAGGTCCCGATTTCAACTTCTGGTTGTAACTGAAGCAGACTGGTGTGCGAAACGCCGTATTCTGCACCTATGTTAAAGAACGTGTAATCACCTTGAGGGATTACGATTCCTTCATCCAGTACAAAAGGTACGATCAAGTCCTCATAATGCATCTTCGCAAAAAGGCCCCCACCGGCTCCTGATCGTTGGCTAAACGTCCATTCAGGACCAACCTCCGCGGATTCTACAGTTCGGCCGTCATTGCGTATGAAGGTATCACCAAACACACCAAAGGTATGCCAGATCAAGGAGGACGATTCGGGAGGGAGCCATGTATACGAGAGGGAATTATTGAGTAATGTAAAGTCGTTGCGCTGGGTAAATCCAATGCCTGGATTATATAGCTTGCCGGCCCAGGCAACGAGGCTATTGTATCCCCATCCATCACGAGTTCGCCGTTCTACCTCGGCTGTCAGGCGTCCGTTATCAAAGTTACTGACATTTCCGTCTTCGTGGTCGAACGTTTGGGCCCATTGAACAGTCAGGAAGTCGTTCTCTTTGAGTTGAAATACCCCATCCAGGCCATAGGCTATATTGTAACTTCCATCATTGCCTGCCCGGCTAGTAACCATCGCTCCTGCATAAGAATAAGGATTAAAGACTTGCCGGCGTGCACGAAAGACACCGAAGTTTTCAGACGGTAAAGCACCTTGCTCTGCACTCTGAATATTGAGGAGTCCGATGTCCCACTTGTCCATCCGGCCCACGATGCGAGCTCCACCGATAAGTGGGACTTGTTGAAAATCCTCCGTTAAGCCGATGCGGCGGCTATGGAAGAGCCGGCTAAGGCCTCCGGTCCGAAAATCGAAAATACCAGCTCTTTCCTGGAAAAATTGCCTTTTCTCTGGGAAGAAGAGCGAGAATCGAGTGAGGTTAACCTGCTGGTCGTCTGCTTCTGCCTGGGCAAAATCTGTATTGATGGTTAAGTCGGCGGTGATGTTGTTGGTCAGGCCATATTTAAGATCCAGTCCGATCTCCTCCATGCGGTTATTGATGCCATTATAGGAAGTGGCTGCCTCATTTAAAACGCTGTTTCGGCCTGCGCCTCCCAAGGCGTAAGGAGTGACGTATAAGGTCTTGCGGGGGACGATCCCTTGTAACTCGATCTTCTGTGCTAACGACGGTTTAAGGAAGGCCCAGTTTGCAATAGAAGGCACAGGAGGAAAAACAACTCGTTCCGTTTTACGAGCAATCTTTCGCTGCAAGGTAATTCCCATAGTTACAGTGCCATCGACATCTTGAAATTTAAGACTCGTAAAGGGCACACGAATCTCTGCAAACCAGCCGTCTTCATTCACGGTAGTAGCCACATCCCAAAACATATTAAAACTGCCATTAATCCAACCTCCTGTCCGTATGCCGCCCCCAGAGGCATCGTTGAAAATAGCAGAGTCCGTTCTATTACCTGCGGGGGTTGTGTTGAACAGTACTGCGGTTTCGTTGTCGTTAAAAGTATCGAGGATAACCTCGAAGTGGTCATCTCCACTGAGCCGGTCCCGATAAAGCGAGTTGGCGCGAATACCGTCTTGATCTGAGTCGTATCCGCGTAAGGCCAGGTAGAGGTATCCGTCGTCATAGGCGACGAGAAATTCGGTTCGTTCCGTCACCGGCTCGCCGTTGTTGGGTTCATACTGAACGGGAATCCAGGGAGACACGACATCCCATGCTGGTTCATTGCTGAGCCCGTCAAGGACAATGGGTTGATTCAGGCGGGGTAGCCTGATAGTGTTTTGGGCGAAGGTGGGCACCGTTGCCAGCATGAGGCAGCCCAGGACGAACAATCGGAGATACATGGGTGGGACCGGTGGGGTATGTTGTTTTCCTTAAAAAACAAACTAGAGAAGGGATCTGCAAAAATACGTCGTAGATTTATGGAGCGGACGACGAATCAAGCCCTAAGCAACAACCGCCCAGTCCCATACCGAATCGTCCGAATCAATTCTGCACAGGTGAGCATGGTAAGTCCCTCCCGGGAAAGAATAGCGACGGTGTTTGGATGGATCTGGGATGCGTAGAGGGTATGATACTCGTCGGCCGAATAAAATCCGTAGCCCGCATCGGCAAATCCCTTGAGGTATTTGAGTGGTATCTTGTTGCGCCAAACCACTTCTAGCTCATCCAGGCTGAAGTGATTATAACCATACATAGCCAGTTGCTTGATGAAAGAAGCCTGTATCCCCCAAAAGAGCAGAGAAGCAAACTCAGAATAAGAGGGGGTCTTAAATCCATTTTTCTCTAGGGTAAGGAGGAGCTCGGCATCCTCCCAAGAATATTCGAGGTCTGTACTTGATTGGGATTCAAGCGGTTCCAGATACGAGCTATGTTCAGGCAGTAATCCCTTCGCCGAAAACGACTCAATCAGGGGTTTTACATCCTTAAAGTCCACTTTCTTTAATAACTGGGTATAAATGTGCACAGGAAGGATACTCCAGGGAGTCTGAGCGATGACGGAGTCGCTAAACGGCTTCTTAACAGGAGCTGGTCCTTTATGAAAAAGTGCCCTGAATGCATAACTCATGCGTTCCTCATCGAATCGAACGGGAGTAACCATGATGGCGACGCGATCCTCTTTTAATTGATAGAAGAACGTAGATGCGATGTCGGGATTTGGTTGTGGAATCAGTCCTAGATTGTATTCGATATGCGAAAGCGCCCGTTTTACGTCAGCAAAACGGAAACAGGGGTGGAGGATAGGTTGATCCTTCACATAATCAATGAATGTTTCCTGCAACTCAGAAGGGTTCATTTGTAGAATAGCCAGAAACCAGAGTAGTGTGGGTCACCGTCCTTATGAATACGTATTTAATTTATTAATTAATAGCTATTTACGTATAGTTATTTCAGGGCCTTTGGTGAACTTTTTTGAGATGATATGAGCCAAAAATTGTAGCCAATAAGGAGCTCACTGAGAATATGAATAGATTAGGCACATTCAAAATACCTCATGTGGGAGTACCTTCGCGCTTCAATCTTAGCCCTCAAACTCAGAGGGACTGACTCCATACACCTGTCGAAACAGCCTCGAGAAGTATTTAGGGTCATTAAACCCGACTGCGTAGGCTATCTCTGAAATAGTACCGGCTTCTTGCACGAGGAGCTGAGCTGCCCGCTGCATGCGCAAGGTGCGGATAAATCCAGTAGCGGATAAGTGGGTAAGGTCCTTGATGCGCCTGCGCAACTGGCGTGGGCTCAATCCAATTTCATCTGCCAGCCACTCGGTGCTTAAGTTGGGGTTGTCAATATGCTGCTCAACCAGGTCATTAATGCGCTGCATGAATACACTGTCTGCTGATTCTGCATGCACCTCTCCAACTGCGACCTCGAATATGTGCGTGCTATAGACCTGCCTTAAAATGGATCGGATGTCGATCAAGTTTTCAGCTCGTGCCATCAACTCGTTTGCGCTAAAAGGTTTATACATGTAGTCATCAGCACCTGTACGTAGACCGTCTACTTTGTCCTCTTCATTGGCTTTTGCTGTCAACAAGATCACGGGGACATCCGCCAACCCGGCATGGCCTTTAATTGCGCGGCATAGTTCGTATCCATCCATTTCGGGCATCATTACATCCGAAATGACAAGATCTGGTTTATCTGCCAAAGCCCGTTCAAATGCATCTTTGCCGTCAACGGCCTCAACAACATGATACCGGGATGCAAGGTGCCCACGGATGTAAGAGCGCAAGTCTGCATGATCTTCTACAAGAAGCACTGTGGCTTTTAGCTTTTCAGATCCAGAAGGTGCGTCTGATTCGTTTGACACAAATGCCTCAAATTCATCGAGCGCTGGTATGTGAAACTGATTGCGTTCTCTAACCTCTTTTTGAGTTATGATCTCATCGGGTTCTAAATGATTGAATCCAAGCGGAATACTTATCGTGAAGCATGCACCACCTTGTGGTAGATTGCGCACGGAAAGTGTCCCTTTATGAAGTTCAACCCATTCCTTTGCAAGGGCAAGGCCAATTCCAGAACTTCCTTCTGTATCATGCTCACGCGGGTTTAGTTGCTTGAATCGCTCGAAAACGTGCTCAAGCTCTTCCTCAGGAATGCCTTTTCCTGAGTCTATGACGTCAACTCTGAACTGATTGTCTGCAACATCCAGGTGGACGGTTACTTCTCCTCCCTCCGGCGTAAACTTTAGCGCGTTCGAAAGGAGGTTATTTAGAGCCTGCTCATACTTCTCTACATCAACATAGAGCTCTGGCTCTAACTTCGGCTCTTTGTCCAACCAGATCGCTTTCATGGTGAGGCGTATCCCTTTTCGTTCAGCAAGGGAAGAAAAGGAACGAACGATCCGCTGTGTAAGAAGCAAAATTTGAACACGCTGTGCCTCGAGTGTTATGGATCCGGATTCAAACTTCGACAGCTCGAGCAACTGATTGATCAGATTTTGCAAACGACGGCCATTGCGCTCCATCAAATGAATCTGCCGTAACAACGTATGACTGATTTGACCGAAAATACCCCGTTGTGCATCGCGTAAAGGACCGAGAATTAATGTTAGGGGTGTCCTGAATTCATGGGAGATGTTGGTGAAAAATCGAGATTTCAACCTGTCATGCTCGACCAATCGTTCCGATTGTTCTTCTATGATTTTATGCGATGCCTCGATTTCATGCGTGCGGCGATGTACCTCGTCTTCCAGTTCTCGAGCCCGCCGGTTGAGTGCCGATTCTCTATATCGAATAATGCCAACCAGGAGGCTTCCTGCGAGAAGAAGATAGAACATATAAGCTGCTGGAGTCTGCCACCAGGGGGGGCGAATCTGGATTGCGATAGTACTGCTCTGATTGCTCCATAAGCCATCTTCGTTCGCGGCCTGCACTTCGAAATGATAAAGCCCTGGCGAAAGATTGGTGTATCGCGCTTCCCTCATTGGGCCGGATTCAATCCAAGACGGGTCATAGGATTGAAGTTTATAGCGGTACTGGTACTCGTGAGGTTTTCTGAACCCCAATCCTGCGAAGAAAAAAGATATGTCATTTTGTGAATGAGCAAGGGTAACCTGTTTTTCTTTGAGGCGGTCGCCGGGAAGCACGAGGTGTTTTTCAGAACGATCCTTCGGTGAACGAATAGATATGTCGGTAAGCCGGGTTGGTATCATCTGCTCGTTCACCGGGAAATTATCAGGGTGGAGGCTAAACAGCCCGTTGCTGCTTGAGAAATAAAGGGTGCCGTCTGGTCCTCGTGAAGCATTGTTTTTACCTACCTTGTTGCCTCGGATGAGTGGGTTAGATACAAAATTGCGGAACTGCTCCGTCTGTTGGCTGAAGTGTGAGAGGCCACGAGCAGTTACAACCCATACATCATCCTTGTCGTCAACGACAATACCCGTTACCGATTCATGGGGCAGGCCTGCAGCAGTACTGTATGACCAGCTTTCTTTAGAGATAACCGAGTACTGAACGAGCCCTTGATTATTCGTGGCTAGCCATAGCTTGCCTTCGCCGTCGAAAGTGAAATCGTTGACCTGATCAACAGGAAGCTTTTGGAAAGCACCTGAGCGATAATCATAGCTGTATAAGGAATCCCAGGATTTAAGCCAGAGGATGCCCCGGCTGTCTTCCTCTATCTTGAAAACCTGTTGATCTGGGAGGCTATTGGGGTCATCAGGATCGTGATTGAACCGAACAAATTGGGCCGAGCCGGCCGGCAACATAGACATTCCTCCATTCCATGACCCTAGCCAGAGATTGCCGGTTCGGTCTCTTTCTATAGATGTGACGGAGTTACTGTTTATTGTTGCTGGATCTGCAGGATCATGCTGATAGGTCTCTACTCTGCCGGTCGATTTATCGATTTTATTGAGTCCATCGAAGGTGCCAACCCACAGAACATCGTCTTCCTCATATATACAAAGGATATTATCTCCCACGAGTGCAGAGTTGCCTGGGGAATAGTGGCGTATTATTTCTCCATGCGGGCTCATATGGGCCAGCCCCTGAGTCCATGTGCCTACCCAAACAGACCCATCTGAAGCGGGATAGACAGAAAAAACTTCATTTTCTGGCAACCCGCCCGGTTGATCGGCGGTGTATCTCGTAATGCGTTCCCCATGGAGGTCGGCCATATTGACCCCATTTGTATGGGTACCTATCCACAGGACCCCATTTTCATCTGGAAGAAGCGAAAGGACACGGTTGCTGGAGAGTGAAAAGGGATCGTCTGGATCCATTCGATACCTTTTGAATGATTCTGCCTCGGGATCAAATCGATTGAGCCCATCCGAAATATCGTTTCCCAGTGTACCGATCCACATGATGCCAGAAGCATCTTGGGCAATAGCATAGACTCTGTTGGAACTCAGTGTTTGAGGATCACCCTGGATGTGCTGGAAATGCATCAATGAATCTGAAGTCGGATCCAGGATAACCAGGCCCATATTGGAGCCTATCCACAATGCGCCTTCTTTATCTTGAAAAAGGGCATTGAGATGTATGTTTTCCTGGTTGTCCAGAGAAGTATCTCTAAGACGGATGGCGCCAGTTGCCGGATCCACCTCATGAAGGCCGGCATGCGTGGCGACCCATAAAGTACCGTCGTGCCCAATCAGGAGATCTGAGACGATAGGGCTCCTCAACGCGCCCTGCCCTCCTGCATCGTAGACATAGTGGGTGAACTGTCCGTCTTTATATGCATCAAGGCCGCCATCTGTACCAATCCATAGCGTGCCATCCGGCGTCTGTACGATGTCGTTTATGAAAGCGTGAGACGTCCCCTCAGGAGAGCCGGGCGAGACTGGATATCGGTGAAAAATGCCTTCGGTTGGATCAAATTTGTGAAGGCCTCCTGCGGCCGTACCCACCCAAATAAACCCTTCCTGATCTTCCATTACCGCTGTGGTAAATGCGTCTTGCAGACTCGTGCTGTCTTCTGCAATGGGCTTGTATATAACAAGGTCATACCCATCGTATCTGGCCAGACCATTGTCTGTAGCAAACCACACAAAGCCGAGTTGATCTTTTGCAATGTCATAAACGGCATGACCAGGCAACCCTTCAGATACTCCCAGCCGGTTAAACCGAAATTCAGGCACTTGTGCATGGAGCAAAACAGAAGGAATAAGGAAGAGGATGACCAGGGAGATATATCTCATGAGGTTATAAATCTGGTGTGGTGGTTCCGCATTTTCTATAGCGATCTAATGCAGAGAAAGATTCGAATGTGCCCCAAAATTGTTGATTTGTCCGGCCTATCCACCATTATGTCCAAAGCGTCTCCCTGAACCCAGCAACCGCGATTTAGGACTCTCCGTTACGGTAGGGTAGTTCGAGAAACAGTCAATTATTCCATCAGAATTACCCATGAAACACGCTAAACTCATTCAACCGATCACAGCCAGTTTGTTTGTGCTGTGGACTGTGGTTTCAATCTGCTTGCAGGCTCAGGATGGATACATCCACGGTGATCTTAAGCCCGGATCGTATCATGTCGGGTTCAAGGTTTTCCATGAATACGATGCCTCCCGCATGTTTAAGCCCGAGATCTCAGAGGAGGGGACCCTGTCGAGCAAACCCGCTCCCCGCCCTATGCAAATCGCCGTGTGGTACCCTGCACAGAAGGCCGATAATTCCAGGTACATGGCATTGCGCGACTTTTATTATCTCGACGCAACTGTAGAAGACCCTACCGTTGTAGTGACCGATGAGATGAAGCATCAACTCGATCAGCGTTTTACGAATCAGACTATTTTTACGGGTCCAGCAGATGCCCAGAAAATCGGATCATTCCTTGATCTCGACACGCGTGCCCTGCCAGAGGCTCACGCCGTTGAAGGCTCTTTCCCTTTGATCATCTATTCACCGAGGGAATACAGAGGGGTGTATTACAATACAGTGTTGATCGAGCACCTGGTCAGCCATGGATTCATTGTAGCTGCAACGCCCAACAAGGACTTCATGAGTGCGTCCATTCAAGGCGCCCTTTCAACAGACGTCTTGATGGCCCACATCGATGACCTTCGATTCGTGAAAGGATTTATGAGCGACTTTCCGAATGTAGACATGAGTCAGATTGGGGTTGTCGGATGGGCATGGGGTGCGATGCCTGCGATAGCGCTTGCAGAGTCCGATCCCAATATCTCAGCAGTTGTAAGCCTGGATGGAAATATCCGCTTTCCCCAGGCGCAATCCGTTCTGCCCGATGTACCCGGTTTCAGTACAGCCGATTTCTCAACCCCTATTTTGCACCTTGAAACAGGAAGCGGGGGCCTCAATGGAGCTGATTACACGTTTTACGACCAGCTCAAATACGCCGATGCCTACCACGTGACGTTTAGAGACGCCCAGTGGTTTACGCCTTCAACCTTCTTTTACCTGGTGCATGGAAAAGGCACAGCGAATCCTGATCAGTTTGATTTTGCAGCTATCGACAAAGCGCACGACGGAATGGTGACGTATGCCCAGCGATTTTTATCTGCATACCTGCAAAAGGATGGTCATGCAAAACACTGGTTGGAAGGCAGTGTTGCTGATCAAGGGTTTACAGAAGAGATAGTACGAAAGAAGGCCAAAGCTGGGGGCTTGTTGCCACCAACAGCTACGATATTTTCGAATTTGTTTGCGACAAAAGGGCCTGAGGCCGCGATGAAAGTGTGGAATCGGGTAAAACATGAACAACCAGGCTATCAGATTGCCAACCCTGGAGAGTTGAACGGACTCGGGTATATGTTGCTGGGCCAGGGGCGAACGGAAGATGCCGTAGAAGCCTTTAAACTTCAGGTGCAGGAATTTCCTCATCTACCCAATGCCTGGGACAGCATGGGAGAAGGATACAAAAACAATGGCGACGATCAGTTAGCCATCGAAGCGTTCAAAAAATCTCTTTCCCTGAATCCGCCGGAGTTTGTTAAATCGAACTCAGTTAGACTGCTTAGTGAACTCGGTGCCGAATACCATACCCCGGATCCCTATCCATTATCCTCTAAAGAAGCCAAAAAGCTTGAGGGTACCTACACCTACTCGCTAAACGGACAGCAGGTAAGCACGGTCATTAAATGGGACGCAGGTAAATTGATGGCACTCACCGAAGGCCAACCGGACATGGAGCTTCTGCCTCAATCGAAGGATACCTTCTGGGCCATGCAAAACAATCAGGCCGTAGGCATGACCCTCCTTTTTAATCTTGAAGGAAGAGGTAGCGCCAGGGAAATCTCCGTTACTACACCCCAAGGCCAGCAGGTGACTGCGACCAGAGGGTAGTGATCTGTTTGTTGACTCACTGTCGCCCCGGCCTCAGAGCCGGGGTCCATGCGACCTGAATCTTGCTTATGACCTACATGGATCCCTGATCAAGTCAGGGAAGACACATTAGAATGATCAGAACTCATCATCCAAGCTTTCTTGACTAAAAAAGATTAACCAATGCATAAATTTACACTCCTCCTACTCCTCAGTATCGCCCTAACCGGCATAACAACCGCCCAGTCTCATCTCGAATTCTCGCAGTATAAAGCGTACAACAAGGTCGAGTTTGACTATACCGTATTAACGCCAGAAAACTATGATAAGAACAAGGCATACCCTGCCTTATTTGCCTTCTCTTCCGGTGATCAGGACCGCGAGGCCATTGAGTGGGCGGTGAAGCACATGTGGGGCGTAGAGAAAAGCCAGGACTGGCTGATCATATTGCCGACAATCCCCGAACAAAGCTGGCATACGCATCCTTCACATCATGCTCTAGAGGCATTCCTGGATCAAATTAAGAAAGACTACAAAGTAAAAGATAGAACCTTCCATCTCGCAGGATTTGGGGAAGGATCCAGGGCAGCCATAACCTACGCCAATATGTCCAATGCCTACTTTTCTTCTCTGACCGTCGCTAACCCCAATCCCTGGAGCCGCTGGGAAGATCGAGACCTAAAACGATGGACCCAGCGCAACAAGCATATTCCCGTTCGAATCCTTGTAGGTGAGAAGGATAAAACGGGACTTGAAGTAGCTCAACGTGTTGAGCACATCCTTGGAGGCGGAGGCATTTCGCTGGAACTGGTGGTGCTGGAGGGGGAAGATGCGCATTTGAATAGTCTGCAAGGGGGGAGGTTTTTAGCAGAAGTTGAGCATACGGCAGGGTTGTGAGGGGGCTGTTTAATAGTTCTTCTATAACACAAGGCCTTGTCATCCTGATGAACGTAGTGAGGAAGGATCTGGGCAAACGCACCATGAAAGAATACTAATCACTTTTAAGTAATACACGCCCAGATCCTTCGTCGTTTCGCTTCATCAGGATGACAAAGATCGGGTTATCAGCCAATAGAAAACATGTACCTACTTAGACCAATATTCCTCTTTGCCTTTTTCATCATCCTCGCCTTGCCAACTCGCGCTCAAGAAGGGAAAACGATTTACAAGGAGTTAACCATCTCAAACTCACAATCGGTACCCTACTCCATCCATCTCCCGGAAGGGTTTGATGCATCAAAAACGTATCCTGTATTGATAGGTCCAGGGGATGCCACGGAGGGGGCTGATCCTGGGTTTTACTGGGCAACGGACCCGTACAGTCATGGATGGATCATCGTTGATGCGCACATCTGGGAACGGCCTACGACGGAGCACCTGGATGCACTGTTAGATGAAGTATTGAGCGAGTATAATGTGGAAGGCGGGAAGTTTCACACGGTCTGTTGGAGTGCGAATAGTGCAGGTATCTTCCGGTTAGCTACTGCTCATGCAGATTGGTTTCACAGCATCACGGGTATGGCAGGTAATCCGGGGCGGATGTCGGATCGAGATGTCGAGGCACTGAAAGACGTCCGCGTTCAATTTGTTGTTGGTAGTAAAGATACCTACTGGCTGCGATCTGCAAAGAATGCACACGAACGGCTTGTGGAGGGAGGAGTGAATTCTGAGTTAGAGGTTGTTGATGGCGAGGAGCACGTCATGCGCAGCCTGATTGGCAAAGGATTTATGGATCGTATGCAGCGGATGCGATAGACGATAGCGATTTAATTAATCACAGGTGGCCGGCCGATAGTGATAGAAAGACCGCCCCACGAGTGCGTTCGTTCAAATGGGCCGCTGAACTCAGCGGTTCTGCCAGAGAATAGGTAGCCGATGCCCAGGCGTCTGGACTTGGAAAGCGGGAAGCTGATAACCGGTCCGACTTGAAACTCCAGGATGGTTCGATTCAATTGATCGGCATCCAGCGTGTAGGCACTGTCTTTAAACTGGCCTTGCAGCAGTGCGTTGTAACCGACAAGCCTGCCTGTGAGACCTCCGAAGATGAAAAATTCTACGCCTCGTTTTCCCTGTGCATTGCCTGGTGTATCCACGCCCTGCGATATGATGTTCGTCTGACTGCTATCAAAATCCCAGAACTCAGACTGAAAGATGCCTAGCCGCATGCGCACACCAGCGGCTATGTTTGTGTAATAACCAACGCTGCCATCAAGCAGCCAAGTCGCCTCAAAATACTTTTTATCGTAGGGTTGAACAGAGCGCTCGCAGTCGCCGGCCTGTTGTTCGATGCATCTGAAAATGACCGAAAATCGTTGTTCGTAAGAAGCCCGCAGTAAAAGAGTCGGTTCACCCCCTTGTGATATCTGGTTGTCCCAGCCCAAGGGGTCAACCGGTTGATCAGAGTTGGCAATGGCTCTATAGATCTGGTGTATTTCTGTCTGCACAAATTCAGCAACCCCAAGCCCCAGTGCACCAACGGCGAATTCTGTACGCACTGCCGATCTATAGCGGCCTAATAATTTATGGTTGTCTTCCTGGAGAGGAACGATGAGTCTTCGTGTGGAGAAGCCTAAAAAAGAGCCATACGGCCTGTCCCCGACGATTACGTCTCGTTCTCCAAGGTCTTCAGGCGTAAAGCCATTTCCAACGATGCTCAATTCATGCTTCGTGAGTGCGAGGTTGTCTTTCCAGAATACATCCGACAATTTTCTAGTCACCCAGGAGGTAGGCAGATCCGCGAACACTCCTCCAGAGAAATTGAAAACCAGCCCCATGGTGTAATTCCGGTCCTCATTGGACCATGGGGAAAGAAAGTCCTGGTCAAGGATGATCGAGTAGCCGGCCCATCGTTCTTCATTTACCGTGTTTTGGGCGAAGAGGGTGTGAGGGAGGAGAAGTAGGGAAAGGAGGGCGGATAGTATGTATTTATTGAAACGCATCAGAATTCAATCGCTGAATTAAATCAATACCATTTAATAGTCATTACACCAAGTTAAAAATTATAAGCGTAAGCGTTTTATTTTTTAGGAGGGAGAAGGGATTGATCAGTTTGTTATCACGCTTGCTATTGGTCTGGCATCACAAGTGATAGTGGAGCGTCACACTTGCTATTGGTCTTACATCACAAGTGATAGCGGACCGTCACGCTTGCTATTGGTCCTATATCAGAAGTGATAGTTGAATGTCACGCTTGCTATTGGTCCTATGTTAGAAGTGGTAGTAGATCATCACGCTTGCTATTGGTCTTATGTTAGAAGTGATAATGGACCGTCACACTTGCTATTGGTCCTATACCAGAAGTGATAATGGACCGTCACAAAATTTTTTAGCACTAATCCGCCCAAATTGGAGGAAAAAGGGAGGTTTTGCTCATAGGCTTACTTTTTTATAATCCAAAAGCGCACACATCCCAGTAATTTTGCTCTAAAAACTCTATGTGGCGTACTAGTGACGTCGTATCTTTGTAGTCGTACATCATAGAGCATACTGCAGCATATCTACGATGCATCTACTGCTTCCGGACAGCACACGATGACCTTTCATTCACACGTAAAACAAGGAGCAAAACCATGTACTATCTTAACAAATCCATTACAAAGCGTTTGGTCACTTCACGTGAAGCGATCGAAATCGTTCAAGCAGAACCAGTACTCAGCGAACGCATGAGCGTGGTTGGTTTCTCTCCCGCTGAAATGGCTAACGGACAGGCCTATCAGCAGGATGCGGAACGCCTTCACAGCACACAAGATGTCGAATACGGTAATCAAGTGGCTGCGACGCAAGTCCTTGCTGGTATCGCGAATGACATTCGTGCTCGTCTGATTGTCGACCGTCGCATTGCGATAACTGCACTTAAGTCATTACCCGGCCTTGCACGCCAACTTCGACTTACGGGGCCTGTGTTTAAGTTCAACGAGGCCCTGTATAATCAAGCTGCTCATTTCTACACCGAGTTACTGAACAGCGAAGAGGCGCTGGTAAGAATGGCCGAGTATGGCACTACAACGGAGATGCTGAACGTTCGCCTTGATCTGGTAACGGATATGGGCCAGGCGATGAAAGCGCAGCAAATCCGCATCGGTCAGGCGCAGATTACAACCGCTCAGCGCCGTGAGGCCATGCAAAAACTCGACACCTGGATGTCCCGCTTCATCAAAGCCGCCCGCCTCGCCTTCGTCGACGAGCCGAAGGAGTTGAAAAAGCTGGGGATTCATGTGAAGGAGTAGAATGAAGGGGGCTTCGGCCCCCTTTTTTCTTGAGTTTGTTGACATTATGTTGTTTGTGCAACTATATTATAATTGTTGTCTATGCAACATAATAACAAGTATGAAGAAAATACCTCCCATTTTAGATGATGCAATGCCCTTCAATGTATATCGGCTGGCATTACTCTTTCGAAGGGAGCTTATGGATGCACTTTCCGAATACAAGTTGACACCGGAGCAATGGCAAGTTATGAGGGTCTTGTGGGAAACAAGCGAGCCACTAAATCAGAATGATATTTCACATATCACACTGAGAGATCGCCACACGACCTCCCGTATTGTTGCTCGGCTTGAGCGTGATGGGTGGGTAACAAAGAAGAAAGACCCTAATGATGCCCGTGCTTCACTTATAGTGCCAACTGTAGAAGCGGAGAAGCTAAAAGAAGAAGTACCTGCTAAACTTATTGGACGATTCAAGCCAATATTCAAGTTATTGGAAAAAGAAGAGGGCGAGCAGTTTTTAAAGACGCTTAAAAAGCTTCGGCGCTTCCTGGAAGAATAAATACCGCTATACACCAAAAAAATAGAAACTTAGGTACAAATAGTTGTCTGGGCAACTAATATCATATAGTCAATTAAACAAAAAGGAAAACTGATGGCTTCCAAAAGTACGTCTGAAGGATATGGTCGCACTGCTCAGCTTTATCACTGGGTTAGTGCTGTGCTGATCATTGCAATGATTCCACTAGGGCTTATCATGGGCGATATTGAAAGTGAGTCCACTAAGATAATGCTGTATCGATGGCATGTAATGATCGGTGTATTGATTTTTCTCATAACAGTCGCGCGAATTGTCTGGAGAAGAAAAGACAGTGAACCTGATCCACCTGAAGGTCTTCATGGAATGCATTTAAAGGCGTTTAATGCTATCCATGTACTACTCTATGTATTGATCGTCGTCCTCGCATTCAGTGGAGTAGGTATCGTTATTCTTGGGGGATTAGCTGATATTCTTTCCGGCGCATCAACCCATTCAATTCCTGCAGATCTTAATGGCTTTGCGTCTGGAGTTGTCCATGAAATTGCAGCAAAGATTTACATCGCATTGCTCATAGGTCACATCGGTGGTGTTGTGTTCCATCAGATTACCAAATCAGATGTGTTGAGCCGCATGGGGATTACCTATTTCAAGGCCAAACAGGGCGCCTAGAGGCATCACCATGAACACAAAAACGAAATTTAGGCTTCTAGGTGAGATGGTGTCTGTGATAGGGGCAAGTGCATTTGGAGCCGTAATGTTTGCCATTGCTGCAACACTTCTAACTTACTGGAAGAGCATTCCGGCAGCAGAGTTTTCAACTGTTTTTGCCCAACAAGATGCAAGTATCATGACGATGATACCTATTGTGGTTGCTCCTACCTTCGTTGCCTTAGTAGCGACAGTGATCATGAATTGGCCGCACAGGGCAGTACGCTATTTATGGCTTGCATCCACTGGAGCGTTTCTGCTGATTCTCGTTGTCACTGCAGTCTATTTTGTGCCCAATAATACTGCTTTTGCTGCGGGTGAAGTTTCCCCCGGTGAAGTGGCAGGGAAGCTCGATCAGTGGGGGAATGTGCACTGGATACGCATCGTGTTAGCTACCCTGTCAACTGCTCTCGGGGGATATGCCATCATAAGAAGCCGTTCAATTTCATAAGATCAATTCCATTTAAAACAAAAGAAGAAATGAAAACGAAGGAACATGTTGTTTTGATAAATCCCTTTACCGTTCCCGAAGGAAAAGTGCAGGAATCTATTGTGTACTGGGAAAAGGCAAGGGATTACCTGAAGGAGCAGCCTGGATACATCTCCACAAAATTACATAAGTCACTGAAACCAGATGCCACATTTGAATTGATCAATGTTGCTGTTTGGGAAAGTGCTGAGGCGTTTATGACAGCAAACCAAAAGATGCGCAATGAGCTGAACGTGCAACCTGTTGAAGGGCTCTTGGCAGCCCCGGCTCTCTATGATGTCATTCGTGAATAGGTATACACGCCAGACCACTTTACTTTTATCTCTACCATTTATTAATACGATACAAATGACTCGCAATATTGTAATAGCTCTTGTTGTAGCTTTATGCTTTTCCGGAATTTTTATCTTGCAGATTATGCTTGGTCAAGCTGACAGCATTTATGGCGTGTGGGATTTGGGTGAGCAAGTAGATGTTGAACTACGAGAGGACAATACCTTCTTTTTTTATGTCAAAGTGGGGCAAATAGACCAGCAAAGTTTGACTGGAACGTTCTCCTTTGACCAGGAAACCAAACAAATTAACTTCCAGCGGAATGACGAAGCCTTCTTTTCCTGGAACGATGTTTCTGCTGAAGAAAATAGGCTATCATTTACACTAAACGGCACCCCTCAAATAATTTCTCGTGTTGGCACAAGCATTGAACGTCAAAACAGCATAACAAAGGGAGATGCCGTTTTAGCTGTATTTCCTTTCAACAGACGCCTTGCGGAAGAACTTTCTGAGGGGTATGATATGGCTACCCGCTGGAATGCGCTAAAAGGGTTTCGTAACAGTCATGAATCATTTCAAGGAGCTGTTTTATATGAGGATTCGAAAGGAGATGCACTGTATCCCTACATCACAGTGGATCAATGGAGCAATGCTGTAGCATACGAATCGTTTGCTTCCATCTTTAAGACTGATGCCGTTGAAAAAGCAAGCTATATAACAGAGGAGAATGGGCCTGGTGTTTATCAAGCCATAGAACGCTTAGGAAGCATGCCAACAAGAGGAGAACACGTTTATGCACTTATTCTCATCAATGTCCCAGATAATCTGATTGAGACCTATTTGAGCCAGTGGAAGATTCTCAGTGATTTTATGGCAAATCAAAATGGTTTTGATGGAGCTGAACTCCATCGCAAGGTAGATGGTGCAGACAACCACTACGAGTATTTTATACGAGCAGCATGGAAATCCGAGGATGCATTTGATGAAGCCAGGAACTCAGATTTTTATCAGGCTATCATTACAAATGAGGTCTACACGGTACGTTCAGCACTTTATCGGATCGCAGCTGAAGATAGGGACGGAATGAATTAAAGAACGAGTTGTTTGACCGTTTAAAGCCGGGGTAACCACATGCCGAAGGTAGCAGCAAATATACCTATGCCCATTGCTATTGTTATTGCTCCTATACATAAAGCCGTAGCAAACTTACCGATCGCTCCAGGTTTGTTCTGAACTCGTAGATATATTTCCAACACTGCTAACGGGAGAAGGTACTGGGCAAAAAACCAAAATGTGAGAAAGGGTCCTTGGAATGTATCTGGATTGAACCCTACAGGCCCTTGATTCACTGTAAGCCAAAACATCATTCCTACCCGAAAAAACCAAACAGCGCTCGAGACCATAAATAACCGCAGCGCCCAGCGCCGGTGCTGGTTAATTTTTCCAGTGTGTACGTATTTCAACATGACTATGCTGAAAAAGAGGATAAGAATGGCGTCTAGGCTTATTGCAATATGTGCAACCATGCCTCCAAGAACCCCACGCGTCCATACCATGTAAAGACCCACTATACTGGTTGCGCAGACTGCAACCACGTACAAGCGGCCATTCCATCGATGAAAAGGGAGAGCATGCGTTCGGATCTGTGGAATTAGTTGAAGGGGGCCTCCGCCTATAATCACGACAGAAAATAAGATATGGAGAATTACAGCGAGGTTACCTATGGATTCACCGGGGACATATCCATGGGGTAACACCTTGTTCCATGCTGAGAAGTCGCCTTCTACTCCTGTGCTACCGTAGAAGGAGATGATGTAATACAGGAATATCCAATGGCCGATAGCAGCTACAATGAACCAAAATCTAGCTGCAGTTTTTAGCGCAGTGTCAGAAAAATGGTGTACTCTTGTCTCCTTGGCTTGGTAAGTACCAGTAACAACGTTCATAATCAGGTTTTCTGCGGAATGAAATCTCTAAATGATTGCATGTTGACCACCAAAGCACTTGCAGACGTATGCAATAAATAGGCATTGGTAAAGGAATGACGGCTTTGCAGGTTAAGTGGTTACAAAGAGGTTCAGGGCGTGGCGAAATAAAACGTTATCGGCGTGCGAAATAGGGCAAAAGCGGAGCTCATTTGGTGGGTGATTGACTCTCAAGACCATTTTGAGTATGCTGACATGACGTTCCCTACTCCGAAATGTATACCCTCCTTCTGTGTTAATACGCCCCCGCCACGCGTTTACCTGCCTGTTTGTTTTTATTTCTATCCTTCTTTCTGGCTGCGAAGAAAACATACCCTTATCTGCCTTTGCATCGAATACAGCCTGTGAGATAGATCTTGCTGATTCGGCAGCTATGAATATCGATTCTCTTGCTATGGAAAATGAGTGGCCGGAGGATCTGGAAATCACGTACTTCACTGGTCCTGAAGTGACACCCAGTCCCGCTGCGCTTGCCGTAGCTCCGTCCGGTGAAGTGTTTGTTGGTGTGGACATGATTGGCTCACTTGGGAAAGATCCTGGGAAAGGGTATGTCGTTAAGCTGATCGACTGCAACAATGATGGTGTTGTGGATGCTAAATCAATATTTGCAAACGTGGACAATCCCCGTGGACTGCTTCCTGTAGGAGATAAGCTGTTCGTTCTCTATACCGTCTTTTCTGAAGAAACAGGTCTTGCAGAAGGCATGGACCTGGTCGTATATGATGATGCTGATAGAGATGGGGTTGCTGACGGCCCTCCGGAACCTCTCATCGAACACATTAGCAATGTAAACTATATCCGTGAGCGTGGAACGGATCATGCGACAAATGGCATTCGGATGGGCATCGATGGGTGGATCTACATTGCTGTGGGTGATTTTGGGTACCATAATGCCATCGATCGATCGGGTACACAATTGACGATGCTAGGTGGTGGCATCGTTCGGGTACGGCCAGACGGCACAGAGATGGAAGAATACACGCACGGACTTCGTAATATCTACGACATTGCCATCGATCCTTATATGAACATCTTCACCCGGGGAAATACCAACGATGGAGGCGGATGGAATATTCGCTTCAGCCACCAGGTACAGTCGGGCGAATACGGCTATCCGGTATTGTTCAGAAATTTTACGGAGGAAATCATACCGGCCCTTGTTGATGTAGGTGGCGGATCAGGTACGGGTACGCTGTACATGGATAATGACGCCTGGCCAGACAAATACAATAACGTTCCGATGATGACGGATTGGGGAAGAAATATGATCTATCTCCACCCCGTTATTGCCGATGGACCCAGTTTCCTGCAAGAGGAAATCCCTTTTCTTAAAGTGCCCCAGGTAACAGATGTTGATATAGATGCCTCGGGGCGGATGTTTATCTCTGCCTGGGATGGGGCCGGCTTCCGGGGGGATTCCTCCAGAGGGTTTGTGCTCCGCGCCGTACCTACAAGCTGGGAATACGAGCCATTTCCTGATCTCAGTATGCTGACGGTGAATCAACTTATATCGTACCTGAAATCAGGCAGTGCCGAGACTCGATTGTATGCGCAACAAGAATTGATTACTCGGCCCGAAGGGGAAGCGTCGGGAGCCTTGTGGAACATTGCCCGGGATAAGAAGCAGCCGTTGGAAGTCCGGATAGCGGGGATGTATGGATACTTGCAGTTGGTCGGTGAAAATAGTATCGACAACCTCGTTTCGCTTACTCGTGAAGATGCTATGCGAGAGTATGCACTACGCGCACTGGCCGACAGAAAAGGGCTCGTGGACCGGGTACCTCTTGAGCCCTTTATTGAAGGATTGTCGGATCCATCTGAGCGAGTGCAGGTGGCTGCTGCCATTGGGCTTGGACGGCTTGGGAAGCAAGAGGCTGCCGAAGCTCTGCTTACCGTTCCAATGCCATCTACATTTGCTACTCCGGCTAGAGGCACTGAAGGCCCGCACGCAACGCCGAATCCAACCACGATTCTGCCTCATGTAGCGGTGCAGTCATTGGTTGACCTACATGCAGTGAACGCCAGTGTGCGTGCGCTCGAGGGAGAGCACGCAGACCTTGCCCTCTGGGCCATGAGGTACATGCATCACCCGGAGGTTGTGAATGGGCTGATAGGCGCCTATGAAGAGACCGATGATACCCGTCTGCGGCGTAAGATCATCACTACGCTGGCCCGGATTTATCACAAAGAAGCGCCTTATGACGGCTCCTGGTGGTGGGGGACCCGCCCTGATACCCGTGGCCCCTACTACAAACCGATTCCCTGGGAGCAAACAGAAGCGATCAAAGGCTTTTTGCTTGCCCAACAGAATGCCATCGATGAAAGTGAAAACTTGTTTTTCGCCGAGTTAAACGCCAAACATCGTCTCGACATTCCAGAGCTGGGAACGCCGGATGAACTGGTTACGGAAGAAGAAACCCCATCTGTAAACCTCACTGACATTGCCAATCAACGCGGGCAAATTCGCAGGAGTTCTATAGAAGATATTATGCTTGCTCTCGTCGAAGCTGAGCCTGATACAGCGCTAGGCCGCCAACTCTTCACCCAGCAAGGATGCGACGTGTGTCACAATCTGAATGACGGTGAAGTCATGAAAGGCCCGTTCATGGGGCAAATTGGATCCATCATGAGTCGAGATCAGATTGCCGAAGCGATCCTCGCTCCCAATGCCTCTATTTCCCAAGGATTTGCCACGGTATTGATTGTCACCAAAGAGGGGAAAAGCTACCTGGGTTTCGTCTCCGAAGAAACCAGCGAAAGGGTAAAAATGCGAAATATCGCTGGCCAGGTGTTCACGATTGCAACTGATAATATCCAGAGCCGCCAGCGAGTCGATAATTCGATGATGCCCGAGGGCTTGGTGAATGCGCTGTCCTACCAGGAATTTGCCTCCCTGGTTGAATTTCTTTCGTTGCAAAAGTGAATATTGTCAATACTATCCCTTACTCAGGATTCGCACAATGCGGTTGTAAACAACATTCGTTACCAACTCCATGTCTCCACCTGTGGTGTTCACAAACTGAATAACGACTGTATCAATTTCTTTGTGATAGCGCGCGATACTATGGTATCCTAATACCCAACCAGTATGCTCGTATTCATATACTGATGAGTAAATAGCTTGCTCTTCATCATTAAGCAAGGACCCATCATTCAATGCACGTAAGAACACACTCACGTCTTTAGCTGTGGCGACCATCGAACCGCCTGGGACAACGTAATCCAGTTCCTTCATGTCCTCATCATATCCTACATAATAACCACTAACTACCTCTTCGAGAGCTACGTTGCTTAGCGATCCATACGTATCAGTCAGACCCAATGGAATCAAGATTTCCTCGTTGATGTACTGTTGGTGATCATACCCTAATACGTTGTCCAGGATAGTCCCAAGTAGGAGGTAATTGGTATTGGAATAGCGATAGTCAGTACCCGGTTCAAAATCTGCCGGATCATCGAGAACGAGGTTTAAGTTCTCGCTAATAGCTAACAATGGCTCCCCCCAATTGAATGCTTCATCGTCAACATAGTTAGGAATGCCGCTGCGATGTTGGAGCATCATTCGAATTGTAATTTGATTGGCATATTCAACCCTGCCGATGAGTTCTGGCAGGAGATCAGCCAGCGTGTCATCCAGCGATAGTTGTTGATCATGAACCAGTTTGGTGGCGGCCACTGCGATATACAACTTGCTAATACTGGCAATCTTGAACAAGGCACGAGGATCTGCAGGTACCAGTGCGGCTCGGTTTTTCCAGCCAGCGGCATACAACGCAGGTGGCTGACCAGCTTGGTCGACATACACAATAATCCCATCCAACCCATGATCTACCGCATCATCGACTTGCTCTTGCACGGTGTCTGGCAATGGCACGATCCAGGCCCATATTCCTTCCACAGGCGCGAATGTCATGAAGCTGACGATTGCAACGATTGGCATAACGATCCTGAGTATGCGAACTATACGCTTCTTTTTTTGCATGTACGATTTCCTGTGCAAGCCGTCTGATGTATCAGCTAAACTGTTCTAATTAAGGTAGGATATTTCTTTAATGAAAGAGAGGTATTATCCCTTTTGTCTTTTCTTGATTCGTGCATTATGTTGAATGGTATTGAAGAAAAAGCATACTTGGGACGGTTGTTTTTTTGAATTTGCACTAGAGGAACGTACTCACATCATAACCGAAGGCAGTAGAATCCATGATAAAAGCGGCCACCACTCAGTTTCAGCATAAACCAGGAGATAAGCAGTATAACCTCGAAAGGATTGAGTCTTTTTGTAAGGAAGGAGCTGAAGAGGGTGTTCAACTCATCGCCTTTCCTGAGATGTGTATTAGTGGATATTGGCACGTGCGCAATTTAAGCGCAAAACAGGTCGGAGAATTGGCTGAGTCCGTTCCTGACGGCCCGTCCTGCGTTCGATTAAAAGAGCTGTCTGCTCGTTACAACTTGATCATTGGTGCCGGGCTGATTGAGGTAGGAGAAGACGGGGCCTTCTACAATACGTATGCCGTATGCATGCCGGATGGACGCATAGAAAAGCACCGCAAACTGCATTGTTTCATCAGCGAGCATATGGCGAGCGGGGATTCTTTTACAGTTTTCGATACACCGTTAGGTGTTCGCATTGGGGTATTGATTTGTTACGACAACAATATCGTCGAAAACGCTCGCATGATGGGATTAAAAGGAGTTGATGTATTGATGGCACCGCATCAAACTGGAGGTACGAATTCGCGGAGTCCATTTGGGATGAAGCGCATCGACATAGCACTCTGGGATCAACGGCATACCCATCCAGAGCAGATCGAAGCAGAGTTCAATGGGCCTAAGGGACGGGGATGGCTCATGCGCTGGTTGCCCTCAAGGGCGCACGATAATGGCATGTTCATCCTGTTCAGTAATGGTGTTGGTATCGACGACGATGAAGTACGAACTGGCAATGCTATGATCATCGATTGCTACGGCCGCATTATAAACGAAACAAGCAAAGCTGCCGACGCTTTGGTAGTCGGCGAACTGGATCTTGACTTGTTGCCTCTATCCACGGGCCGCCGGTGGATGCGGGCGCGGCGGACTGATCTGTATGGAGATCTTACTGCGAAAAAGGGAACAGAGGTAGGGGCTCGGGAAGCCCGGTTTTCGACTGCACCTACGGAATGAGGGGGGAGCCATACGATCAAAAATCTATGCGTAGGCCTGCCCGAATAAGCCGGGGTATTCCAACATGGCTGGTTGTGCGGCTAAGATGATTGTATACGGCTTCGGCGCCTGCTTGCCGGTTAGCTAAAAAGTCCTGACCTATTGCGGTAGATAGGTAACCGTCATCATTATGTTCACCGGTGAAGGCCCATACCCTATTTATGTTGGTTTGATCGAATACATTTTGAATCCATATAAACGCTGAGGCTGAGGCGGTGGCACTCAATGAAAAACGACGCTCGATCTGTAAATCAACTCGTGCAGACCAAGGAGTGCGCAAACTGTTAATCTCTGCAGCAGGTATCACAGGGCGAACCACAGAATGATTTGTGGGGGACATAAGCGGTGTATAAGGAAACCCACTTCCTCCGCGGACTCTCACATTCACCCCCAGGTTTTCCAATAGGTAAAGACTACCTAGCCTCGGGCCTTCGTTCTTCCCAAGCTGGTAATCCAGAAGGAGATTCATGGTATGACGTTGATCAATGTCGAGGGGAAAGTCTTCTTCTCTAAATTGGCCTGTAGCCGTAGAAAATGTGTAATCAAAGTATGCTGAAAAACCGTTTGTCCGCTTCGAGGTGAATTGCAGTTCAATCCCTTTAGTGGTAGAGATAGAACCTTCCTCTACGTTGTTAAAAAAGCCGGATAAAGAGAAGGTGCCAATCCTTTTATGGTGGTATTGTCCCCCCATTTCAATGAACGTTTTGGTGAGTGGAGCGCGATCTTGATTGGGGCCCAATCTCTGCAGCGTCATCACATTTTCGAAAAACGGACGTTGAGAAGACATACCAAAACGTGTGAATAGCGATGCGTTTGTACTCACCACGAACTTGATTCCCAGCCGGGGAAGAAGTGTCACGCGTGGTTTGTAGAGCTTAAATGCATCCTCAGTAGGAAAAGGACCTAAGACGCGAATCTGACCTGCAAGAAGAATTCGATCAAGCGTAACGGATTGCCCGGTTGAGTCAAAATAATTCCCACTCGTATCTCTATACCCAATGATTGTGTTGCCTGAGTAATACACGGCAAAATCATCCATAATAGACGAGGGAATAGTTTCAGAATTGCTTCTGCAAGCTTCATTTGTCTGAAGATCTGCTACTCTGCAGATTGGTCTGATTTCAAACGGGTCTTTTAATACTCGATTATTAGCATCAAATACATCTACTCTAAGGCCGGCATGAAGAATGAGATCTGAAAACGTAAATGTATCCTCGATGTATCCCCCGTAAAAGAGGGGGGCATTTGGAGCAAGATTGTAAGATTCAAGAGGTTTGTTTGGATCTCTAGAGTAGAATGCATTAATGTCATCCTCCTCCACTTCTTGTTGTCCACGTAAATCATACCCATACCGTACTCCTACAAAATCCTCAAGCAAGACCAGCGGGAATTCATTATATGTTTCAAAGCCCTGCTGCCTATCTGGGAATGTGAGTTCAACATCTCCATCCTCTACATACCGGGCAAGCCTAAACGCGTCAATCTCAAAAAAACGGTCAGTTTGCCTGTCAAATTCAGCACCAAATGAGATCTTGTGTGACCCTATTAACAACGATGCGTCTGCAGCAAAACGAATCCTTTCTCTGCGCGATTTACTGAACGCATTGAAGACCCCACCTGGTGATGATACAAGGTTGTGAATCTCATTTGTCACTGGTTGAACACCATCTTCAAATGGTCCTATGTATTCAGGAGGGTTTAATAGAAATCGATAGCCACTTAGAGTAGAAAAAACGTCGTTGTCAATGTTACCGTATTCGAGTAAATCATCCCAATCCCTATCAAAACGTGCATCAAAGACCTCCTCTTGAATATCTGAATAACTGCCATATAAGTGAATGAAACCGATCGTACCCACTCGTTGGATTAAACTACCGAATAGGTCGTAAGAAGCTGTTTCTCTTGTTGGTATAGATTCTGGCGAAAACAAAACCAATCTCTCTACCCTAGTTGTACGATCATCTTGCTCACCCTGATTAAATCGGCCTCCAAGCCGAAGGCGGGTGCCAGGTACTGGTTGGAGAGTCATTGATCCAAAAAGAGAGAGGTGTTCTTGTTGGCACCTTCGCTTTGCTTCCCGGACCTCAAAGTCCTCTACAAAATTGGCACGAATGACTGGATTCAACTCCAGTGTTGTGGCATCTACTCCATCTAAGTTAATGGTAGTGCCGTCGGAAAATGAGATTGCATTGTTGCTGACTAGAGGGACCCCATTGGCGTCCAGAAGCAGTTGAGCTCCATCGGTTAGGGTTGCAGGAATAGGGAGAAGCTGGGTAGTTCCATCGAGTAACTGTCCTCTAAAGGCGGTTGGGGCCGCGCGTAAGTTATCCAGGATTTCATCACTCACATAAAGTTCACCTACGGAACGCGGGTCGCTATCTTGCAAATCCGAATATTCGCCTGAGATGGAAAGGGCTAGCTTGTTTTTGACGAGAGGGCCACCAACTGATCCAGACAAGTAGGTATGCCCAAAGGGATCGAGTGCCTCGGATGTAAATCCTTCAAGAGAGCCGTATAGTTTTTCCATACCGGTCTTTGTTGTGATATGCACGATGCCTGACATGGCATCTCCGTACTGGCCCGAGAGCGGGTCGGCTTCAAAGGTAACTTGCTCGATGGCAGTTTGCGGTAGCATCAGGCCAGTGTTCCCAGATACCCTCATGCCATCTAGAAAGTACACCAGTTCACGAGCATTTCCACCCCGGACGAAGAGTTCGTCAAACCCATCGTAGGCAACCACTCCTGGAGCCGTGCGGACAATTTCAGAAAGATTGCGAACGGGCATGCCGCGGATGTCATCTGCGCTAAAGGCCGCAAATGGACCTATTTTCGAATATATAGGCTCTATTGATTCATAGGGAGTCTCGTAGCCTTCGTTTGTTCTTAAGCTTGCGTTTACCTTGCTTGAATAGGCCGACCCGATCATGACATCTTGGATCAGGAGATTCGCGTAACCGTCCTTCATTATGCTTACCGAGTACGAACCAGCAGGAATTCCGATAAGTGTATACACCCCCTCAGAGTCTGTACGCACTTGTAGATTTGCAATCGTTATAACTGCGTTCTCAATTCCATTTCCAGACAATTCATCAGTAATTTGGCCTGATAGCCATCCTGCATTCTGGGCTAAAACTGGATAAGAAAATAGAAAAAGAACTGCGAGAATTTTGCTAGATAAAGGGGTCATCTTGGTAGACATGAGAATTCATCTAAATCGTCTTTGCAGTAAATTGCTGGCCCGGAATCCGTTGCACTTATTCGCTTGAAGATCACGCAGACTTGGCATAGATATTGGCTTGGGTTTAACTGTACCTGCATTACATCTATGATTTGAAAAGATGTGTTGGCCGTTTAAACAACGGTGTTAATTTTCTGAACAACTCTTAGAATCTGACCTGAATTCATGGTGGCCTCTATGAAAACGAAATTCTATATAGGGATTTTACTTCTCGCATTGTGCTTCCAGAGCAGCAATGCACAAGGGATAGCTACTATTGAAACCAACAAAACGGATTATGAATACGGAGAGGCCATTGAGCTTTCTTTCACACTGGAGAATACAGGTACCTCCGAGTTTATAATCCGAAGCTCGTCAAGGTGCCAGGCAGAATTCACATTTAATGACTTCGACTCAGGATTACATAGGATCTGTACAGCAGATAGTGTTCCTGTCATGTTCTCGCCTGGATCTTTCCGAACATGGAGTTGGGTAATTGAGCCAAGACGACTTGGGCTTCCGGATACAACAGGGACTCATACTATCAGCGCATATTTTGGGCCTTATGCAGACACCCTTCAAATTAATGCGCCTGAGTTCATTGGTGGGCCACTTACAGTACATATTAATGCAGGGGTTTCCACGGACACACTTGAAGCGATAAAGTCAGAACTAAATGCGATTGTTTTTGAAAGCAAAATGTTTGGCAATGGAGTTACTTATGAGGAGTGGGGCATAGAAGGAACCTCACCGGAGGAAGCGATAGAAATTTATGGCACTCACCCGGCGTTTCGATTTGTGGACTCAAATCGGTTTGTTCAGTACGCTTCAGTTGTAAATACACAAAAAGAAGTCGCTAGAATGGATGACATAAAAAGTATAGTGTACCCGAATCCTTTTCATGCCACAGCTACATTAAAGATAGTAGGCGACTCCCATCAGCGGGTACAAGTGAAAATATACGATCTACTTGGCAGGGAGCGGATGACCCTCTATGATGGTTATTTGACGGGAATAACGGAATTCATGATTGACGGAAGTACCCTCTCGAACGGTATTTATTTCTATACAATCGTTGGTGAGCATGTGAACCGAGAGGGGCGATTTTTGCATATTGAATGAGAATAGCTATCCGATTGAGACAAGAAGCTGAAGCTCCATGGTCTAAATGTCCTATATACTCGCATTCAAGAAGCCCTTTTTTTTGCAACGAGATAGTAGTAGTGTGATCTGTTTCTTACTTCAATTGGGCTCTATGCTTTTCCGATCAACAAAAGTCCTCATTTTTCTCTTTGCTATTGCAAGCCTGCCTCCACAAGACGTTACAGCACAACGATTCGAGGTAGAAGAGATATTTTTTTCGGCAGGATTGAGTACTGGAACCAACAACCGCCGGCTCAATGAGGATATTTCAATCATTGGCGACCTTGATGGAGATGGGATTCGGGAGTTGGTTGCCGCTTATCGCGGCGGTAGCAAAGTATGGATTTTATTCTTAGACGAAGAAGGGAAAGTTCGCGATTATGTTGAATATAATCTGGATACTTTTCCTGACTTGAGGGTGGATGCTGATGCTGATAGCCGTATCGCAATCGGATCCAGTATGACAGAGCTTGACGATCTTGATAAAGATGGCATTCCAGAAGTTTTGATCACCATGGCTGGTCAGGATTTAGGTGATATCGCTTCAATGGGCGGGCTACTCGTTTTGTTTATGAATGCGGATGGGTCTTTTAAAAGATATCAGGTAATTGATACAGATGAAGGTAATTTTGACGGATCTCTTTTTCCTTATGCCCTCAACCCTGCTCTCACAATCGGATCAAGCTTTGGCTCATCAGCGGCGATTCTGAGCGATCTAGATGGAGACGGAATTCGTGAGATTGCAGTTGGGGCCCAACAGGACAGCCCCCTGGGTGGGGATTCGAATGGAGCCATCTTTATTTTATTCCTCAATGAAGATGGCACAGTCAAGAAGCATCATAAAATCGGTTTCGAAACTGGCGACATGGGTGAGTTCTTGTTACTCTCTCGCTCGTTCTTTGGATCGGACATCGCCTACATGGGGGACATGAACAATGACGGTTTGATTGAGCTGGTAGTTAGTGCCATGGGGGGCTTGACGACAAATAATCTCGGCGCGGTGTATTTATTTTCCATCGATGAAGAGGGAGCTGTTGTACATAGGCAAAAATTTGATTATACCGACGGATACTTTGAAGGCCACCATAGCGTGGGCCAGGGCGTGGATAATGTCGGCGATCTCAATGGTGATGGAATAGATGAATTGGCCGTCTCTGCGGATAGTCCATCAGGCACTGTAGGAGCAACCGTTTATTTGATGTACTTTGGTGAGGAGCTGACGGTCAAACATATCCTTTCATTTGATGCCTTTTCTCTGAATCACGCGACCAGGCCTTCTTGGAAAGACTTTGCCGAATCGATTACTACCTATCACGAGTTAAGGCCACAAGGTGAACCGCTTATTTATGTAGGTGGGGAAAAAGGTATCTTCCGATATGAAAACATAGATTTTCCACCTTCTATTGATAGTCTACATGTCGAAGAAGGCCCGCACACCAGCAGCGATTCAGTGTCGATTGCCGTTGATTTCTTTGATGGAGATGGGGACCAGGTTTCAGCCTTTCTGGATTGGGGTGTATCCAGTGTGGGAAATGACACCATTCGTCTTAATCAGGTGAACGAGACGCGATTTGAAGGGATGATTCCTGCTGGACCCAGCAGCACGTTTGTGGTGGGCAAGGTTCAACTTATTGATCAAGACAGTTTAGTCACTATTTCTGAAGAATTCAGGTATAGAGTGCTGCCCGACACCCCGGATAGCCTGACAGCCTCTCTCAATGAGATGCAACCTGAACTGACCTGGAACAGAACCCCGGGCAGCTTTCTTTCCTACCAGCTGTACCGCGCTAAAGGCGATAGTGACTTCGTGTCATTGAATTTGAATGGGTATGGTTCTACAAAATATACTGACCGGGACGTACAACCCGGGAATATTTACAGATACAGGGTCACGGCCTATAACGAGAGCGGCGAAAGCCCCCCCTCCAATGAGGTGGAGGTTTATATTCCTGAGGCTACAAGTTCAGATTCACATGCAAAGGAGTCTTCAGAAAGAGTAATTGTGTCTCCAGGCTTCCCTAATCCCTTTTCTACAACGGTTGCTTTCACACTGAAAACACAAGAAGTGACCACGGTGCACGTTGTCCTATTTGACCAGCTCGGCCGTGAGGTAGAACACGTATTCGAAGGTGTTTTAGCTCCTGGTTCGCAGCGCATTGTATGGGAAGCAGGTGGAGTATCACCTGGAGTTTATATGGTTCAGTTTAAGTTAAATGACCATATTGTCTATAAACCAGTGATCAAACAGTAGGGTATACGAGGCTAATTAAACAACTGCCATTGAGCGAGGGCTACAACGCAAAGAATTGATATCTCAATACCTCTCATACTTCTGCTTCGCCCGATCAATCTGTTTCCAACGCAGCTCTTCCAACCATTCACCGACCTGGAAGCGAAGGATCCAGGTGTAGAGGTAGAATATTACGAGCGGCATCATGGAGGTAAGAAACCCGAAGGTAGTCATCCTGGGGAGGAAGAAGGAGGCTATGAGCGGGATACCGACAAAAGCTACAAATCCAATAATCCATCCTTTCTTATTAAGCTTATAGAGCTGCCATAACATGTACGGCGTGAAGAGGATGGCTCCCCATTTTAGGACAAGAAATACAAGCCCCATCGGCAGAAAAAAACCTGACCCCCCTAAAATAAACGTGGACCCCTCCAGGGTTAACCAACGGTGCAATTCTTGCAATCGACCAGTTTCTCCAGATATGGGAGTAAGTTGCATGGGATACTTCAGGTTTTTGGTAATTCTTGCCAATCGGATAGGGTTGTAACAAAGCCTGTACGATAATTATGGTTTCGAGTTTCGGGTTTCGCGTTTCGAGTTTGTTTCGAGTTGGTTGAAACCAGAAACAACCCGAAACCCGAAACACGGAACCCGAAACTGCAATTTGGGAATTTCCCACATTGCGTTAAAAACTATTGACATAACTTGACATTACAAGTACATTCCTTGTACTCGGTTAAGAACTTTCTTCGGCTTTAAGACACATGAACTACGGATTTCTCATTCGGAACGATCGGTGCATTGGTTGCCATGCCTGCTCGACGGCTTGTAAGAGCGAGAATGAGGTCCCACTTGGTGTAAATCGGACGTGGGTTAAGAGTGTCGAAACGGGGGCCTATCCTAATGTGAGGCGCCACTTCCAGGTCACACGGTGTAACCATTGTGAAAACCCACCCTGTGCGCGTATTTGCCCGGTTACAGCGATGTACCAACGGGAAGACGGCATTGTGGAGTTTGACCCGGATGTATGCATCGGATGTAAAGCGTGCCTTCAGGCCTGTCCTTACGATGCAATCTACATCGACCCTGATTCAGGGACAGCAGCCAAGTGTCATTACTGTGCCCATAGAACTGACATTGGCCTGGAGCCGGCGTGTGTGGTTGTTTGCCCCGAGCACGCCATCATCGCAGGCGATCTTGATGACCCACTCAGCGAAATCAGTAAGATGCTGGCTGAAAACCAGGTCACCGTTCGAAAGCCCGAACAAGGCACCGCCCCCAAGCTCTTTTACGTCGACGGAGAAGAAGCCAACCTAACCCCTACCGCCGTAAATCGCACCCCCGAATCCTTCGCCTGGGCCGATGTAATAGACCCCCACGGAGGAAATGGGCACTCAACCCAAGATCCTCCCTTCACACTTCCTGTAGTCTCCAAACAAACCAGAAACAAGAAACCTGAAACAAGAAACCGAAATTTGGGGGAAACCCAAATTGCATGGAATTCTGGCACACCCATCCGCACCGCTCAACCTCAAGGCGTACCTGCAGGCGGACCGATAGTAATCGGGGAAGGCAGAATGGCAGAGCAGATGGTACAGGTTGCTTATAACGCGCAGCATAAAATTCCATGGCATTGGCCTGTTCCTGCTTATCTAGTCACTAAAGGGATTGCGTCAGGCATATTCTTGATTCTTGCTTTAGGATATATTCTACAACTCAATGCATTCGACGCAATGAGCTACGTAGCTGCCGGATTGACCTCATTAGTCTTCACCGTGATCACTACGGTGCTCTTGGTTTATGATCTTGAACGTCCCGAGCGATTCCTTCGAATATTATTTAGGCCCCAATGGAAAAGCTGGCTGGCGCGTGGCGCCTACTTATTAGTAGGGTTTTCGATCGTATCTGGAGCGTGGTGGGTGCTTGAAGCTGGAGCTTTCTGGGGATTCATACCAACAGGTATTGCGGATGCAGGTCGAGATGCGCTGTTATGGCTCGGTATTCCATTAGCGATAGGAGCTGCGATTTATACGGCCTTTCTATTCGGACAAGCCGAAGGGAGAGATTTGTGGCAAAGTACCCTGCTACCGTTCCACCTCTTCGTTCAAGCGCTAGTTTCAGGATCTGCTGCTCTTCTCATTTTGGGGGCTTTCTTCTCAATGGAAGTAGACATTATTCAGCTAGGTCGTATCGTCTTTATCGTGAGCCTTGTTGTCGATCTGGCTGTGACGGCCTTCGGGGAGTTTGGAATGCCCCATGCCTCTGAAGCAGCGGCAAAAGCGGCTCACGAGATAACAAAGGGAAGATATAGAAGACACTATTGGATTGGTGCAATAGGGTTCGGGCATGTTGCACCTCTTGCACTGATAGCAATCGGGATGCCCTGGTTAGGAGCCCTTGCCGGGCTGTCCGCACTGGTGGGGCTGTATCTCTATGAATACGCTTTCGTCATGGCACCTCAAGAAATTCCAAATAGCTAAGCCGATGAATAGTAAACTTGAGTCTTTCCTGGCTGCCTTTCTTACAAAAGGGGCCTACAGGGAAAAATCGAATGTCCCAGAAGAGGAAAGCGAATTTGGACTTCCTTCTTTTTCGGATGTAGAGGTAGTACCTGAGAAGGTGGACATGACCGAAGTGGTTCATCCGGACGGGCGCATGAGTCAGTACCCCCCCGTTGAAAAATGGGACGATTGGGTCGAGTGGGATGCAAAAGCGTGGCCTAAACGTGTGGCTCGGCAATATACCCTGGTACCAACAACCTGTTTTAATTGCGAAAGCGGATGCGGCCTGCTTGCTTATGTAGACAAGAAAACACTGGGGATTAAGAAATTTGAAGGTAATCCTGTCCACCCGGGAAGCAGAGGCCGGAATTGTGCTAAGGGGCCGGCTACGCTGAACCAGACGTATGACCCCGAACGGATTTTATACCCACTGAAGCGGGTTGGCAATCGGGGAGAGGGGAAGTGGAAACGAATCAGTTGGGAGCAGGCTCTTGAGGAAATAGCGGAAAAGATGCGGACCAGCCGAAAGAAGCGAAAAGACGGCATCATGTATCACGTAGGCCGGCCAGGAGAAGACGGCTATACCAATCGATGCATTCAGGCCTGGGGCGTCGACGGACACAACAGCCATACAAACATATGCTCTGCTGGAGCCCGTGCCGGCTACTTCATGTGGTCTGCCGGAGACCGGCCGAGTCCGGACCATGCAAATGCTCGGGTCATCTTACTGATATCCAGCCACCTCGAAACAGGCCACTATTTTAATCCGCATGCTCAACGGATCATGGAGGGAAAAGAAAAAGGAGCCAAGCTGATCACGTTTGATCCTCGTTTGAGTAACACGGCTTCAAAAAGCGATGTATGGTTGCCTTCCTGGCCCGGCAGCGAATCGGTGATTCTTCTTGCCATAGCGAACTACCTCATCCAGAATGATCTGTATGACAAGGAGTTCGTCGAACGATGGGTGAACTGGCAAGAATCCCTCGATCAGTTCTCTCTGCACAGGGATGAAAGCATTGACTGGGCGCCGGATGGCAGTTCTTCGTTTGAAGACTTTGACAGGCTTTTAAAAGCGCTTTATAAGGAGTATACCTTTGAGAAGGCGGCGGAAGAGTCTCAAGTACCTCAAGAACGCATTGAAGAGGCTGCCCATTATATCGGCGAGTGCAATGGACGATTGGCTGCTCATGTATGGAGAAGTGCTTCTATCGGTAACCTGGGAGGATGGCAGGTTGCCCGTTGTCTCTTCTTTTTAAATGTGTTGACAGGCAGTGTGGGTACAAAAGGAGGGACGTCACTCAACTCATGGAATAAGTTTGTCCCAAAGCCTTTTAAAACTCCTCCTGCGTTTAATGCATGGAACGAGTTGCATCTACCCCAGGAGTGGCCGTTTGCTTTTTATGAGATGAGTTTCTTGCTTCCTCATTTTCTGGAAGAGGGGCGAGGGGATATCGACGTTTATTTCTCGCGTGTTTATAATCCACTATGGATTAATCCGGATGGCTTTATGTGGATGAAGGCCCTGCAGAACGAGGAGAAGATGAAATGCCACGTTGCCCTAACGCCCACATGGAACGAATCGGCATGGTTTGCAGACTACGTATTGCCCATGGGGCACGCAGGTGAACGCCACGATCTTGTGAGCCAGGAAACGCATGCGGGCCAGTGGCTATCCTTTCGTCAGCCTGTATTGCGTGTTGCCAGGGAGCGCCTGGGTAAACCGGTGCAGTTCACGTATGAAGCAAATCCTGGTGAAGTGTGGGAAGAAAACGAGTTTTGGATCGAGCTGTCGGCCCGGTTTGATCCAGATGGGAGCCTGGGAATCCGGGAATATTTTGAGAGCCCGTACCGGCCCGGTGAGGTTATCACAGTAGATGAATATTACCAGTGGATCTTTGAAAACAGCGTTCCGGGGCTTCCTGATGCAGCGTCAAAAGAAGGTCTGACACCGCTTGCATACATGAGGAAGTACGGCGCCTTTGAGGTGATCAAAGAGAATTATATTCCTTATGAAAAGGAGGTGCCATTAGAAGGAGCTACAAGGGGAGAGGATGATCGAATCTGGAAGGATGATGCGTGTGTAGGAGTCATGATTGATGGAGTAGCCCGCTCTGGGTTTGGTACACCGAGCCGAAAACTGGAGTTCTTTAGTCCGACGTTGTACACCTGGGGATGGAAGGAAAAAGACTACACCATCCCATGGTTTTTAAAGAGCCACGTTCATCAGGATAATATCGATGTGAATAAAGGGGAGATGTTGTTGTTGCCTACGTTTAGACTTCCCACCCTCATTCATACCCGGAGTGCGAATGCAAAGTGGCTGTATGAATTGAGCCATAAGAATCCAATTTGGATGCATCCGCAAGATGCTAAGCGACTGGGCCTCAACAAGAACGACCTTGTCCGCGTGGAGACGGAGATCGGTTATTTTGTCGATAGGGTGTGGATCACTGAGGGGATTAAACCGGGCATCATCGCGATGAGTCATCACCTGGGGCGATGGCGATTGAAGGAGGCGGAGGGTGTTAATAGGGGGGCGTCCAACCTGGTAGAGTTGGATAGAAAGGCGGATAATGTACACGCCTTATCTGTGTTGCATGGCGCCACTGCATGGGATTCATTTGATCCAGATACAAGCCGCATTTGGTGGGAAGATGTAGGCGTCCATCAAAACCTGACGCATGGCGTTCATCCTGATCCCGTGAGTGGAGCACACTGCTGGCACCAAAAAGCACTGAACGTCCGCAAAGCTGATCCTGGTGATCGGCACGGAGATGTACAGGTTGATACCAAAAAATCAATGCAGGTCTATTATGAGTGGTTGGCTCTTGCCAGACCCGCGACAGAGTTTAGCCCAAATGGATTGCGTAGGCCGTACTGGTTGAAGCGCCCCTTAAAGCCGGTTAAAGAAGCGTATAAGTTGCCTGGTTCTCCTGTGATCTCTGGGGATGGCGCTCTTTCCGACGTGTTGCCATTACCCTCAGATACGTAATGATGAATTCCATTCTGAGATAACGTGAATAAGAAGTTGTCCCTACTAGATCGAGCCATTCAACGACAAGGAGCGTATTTCTTTTTGGCCAAGACATTTGCAGAAGGCTTATCTGCAACTGTTCTTGCAATGGCCAAAGAGTTACCTGTTCTTGAGGTGGTTCTACCCGGCGAGTACGATCAAGATCAAGCCGGTGCAGAGCATCAAGACCTGTTTGGGTTTAATGTATTGCCCTATGCCGGCGTTTATCTGACACACGACGGAAAACTCGGGGGCCAGATTCATCAGGATCTAAACTCCTGGTACAACGCATTTGAATTCATGCCATCCAACGAGTCAGGAGTGCCCGATCACATCGCAACACAGTTAGAGTTTCTCGCGTTCCTTAGCGGACTTGATGTGAAAAGCCATAAAGCCTCACCAACCGAAATCGCCAATGCGACTATTCAGTATCAACAGGGCGAATTCCTGGGCAACCAGGTAGTGACGTGGATATTTCCCTTCTTAATGGCTTTAAAAGGGCAGAACAATCCATTCTACCGAGAAATTGCAGAGCTCACCGAAGCGCTTGTTATAAGTCATTGCATCGATGTTGGCCTTCACCGGGAAACAGCATTTTCATTACCAGCTATCCACGATATCCTGAGTGAAAAAAAGACAGGACTGAAGGACATTGCAGCGTTTCTGTGCCGGCCTGCTCATAGCGGGATCTATCTATCACGGACAGACATCAAGCGTATCGCGGGGAGTCTTGAGATACCAACAGGGTTTGGCGATCGGGTTCAAACACTCAGTAATACCCTTCGATCTGCTGTTACCTTCGACACATTACCCTCGCTCATTAATCAACTTCGAGATCGAGTGCTCTTTTTTAAGCGGGGATATGAAGGACTTCATGAATCGACAAGCGAAGGGCTCAATCAAGTTGCACAGCAATGGATCTTGAGAGCCGGGGGGACACTCAACGTATTGGACGATCTTGACGCTGAGTTAGTGAAACTAACCCATGCTGATTGAGTGTGGATTTTTATCAGCAGCTCCATCACCCAAACTTATAATGCCCCCCTTGCCTTTGATGTATTCCAGGGCGCGGTATGGGCTTAGGAAGAAACGGTTCAGTCCCAGGCGTTCAACGAGGCCTGAATTTGTCATTACATCGCTAACTGAACCATGAACACCTGTGAAGTACAACTCTACATGCCTCTTCTCTAACACATCGATTACCGCAAAGAGGGCTTGCACAGCTGTTGTGTCCAGGTCATTTACAGAGCTGGCATCGATGATTACATACGAAATGGTGGAGGTTTCAGGCCGGCTGCTGGATAGGATGAGTTCTTTTAAGAAATCGGCGTTTGCGTAGGAGAAGGATGCATCCACACGCAAGATGAGAACCCCTTCGATTTGGGTTACGTTGTCATGAAGGTCAATGTCCCGGAATGATCGGGTGCCTGGGATATTCCCTAGAACAGCCACATTAGGTCTGCTAATTCGATACATGATAGCGATCACCGAAGCCATTATTCCACTCAGAATGCCCGCTTCCAATCCAAGTGCTAGTGTAACCACCATGGTGATTATAGAAAGGTAGCCGTCCGTTTTTTTCATCTTGAACAGGCTTTTCATCTCCTTAAACTTGACCATCCCAAATGAAGCCACCATGATAATCGCAGCAAGGATAGGAATAGGAAGGTAATAGAGAACAGGCGTGAGGAAAAGAAGGGTGAGCCCGATCAGCAGAGCGGCAAATACATTTGATACTGGCGATTTCGCACCGGCCTCCTCATTAACCGCCGTTCTTGAAAAGCTGCCCGAAACAGTATAACTCTGAAAAAAACTACCCACAATGTTGCTTGCTCCAAGCGCAAACAATTCCTTGTTTGGGTTGATCGAGTAGTTGTGCTTGTTCGCAAACGTCTTTCCTAAGGATATGACATTGGTGAACTGGATGAGCGCCAGAGTGACTGCTGTGAGCATGAGCTCTCCCATCAGGCCAAATTCAAAGGTAAACGGGACAAACCCTGGGATTCCAGTCGGGATCGAACCAACCACTTGAACCCCTCGCTCTTCGAGTTTTAGTCCCCATGAAGCCACGATACTAAGGATGACAACCGCCAAAGCGGCAGGGAAGAGGTTCTTCCACTTTCTGAAAAAGAGGAGGCCAAAGATGCCGATGAGCCCAACAAGCAGAGAAGGCAGGTGAGTATTGAATACATTAACTCCTGCGTCATAGATGAGCATGTAGAAATGCTCTCTGCGTGGGAGGTCGAGGCCCATCAAATTGGAGAACTGGTTGCACCCGATAATGGTGGCTGCTGCAAAGATGAACCCCATGATCACGGGCCGGGATAACAGGTTCACCAAAAAGCCCAGCTTGCCCACTGCCATAATCAGGTGCACAACCCCCACCATGAAGGCAAACATGAAAGCGAGTTGGATATACGCAGATGAATACGGTTCAGCAAATGCACCAAGCGCAAAAACCATAATCAGGCTGTCTATGGCAACCGTACCTGGCGTAACATGCCTTGAACTGGCGAACAGTGCATAGATGAGGAGTGGGACGAGCGATGCGTACAATCCATAGATGGGAGGCATGCCCGCCAACATAGCATAAGCCATACTTTGGGGGACAAGCATGATCCCAACGGTGAGGCCTGCTACCACATCGCTAGAAAAGTCCTGGCGTGTGTACGAAAAGGCCCACTCAGGGAGCGATACAAATTTTTTGAAAGGCCGAGTACGCATTGATTTTAACAGTCAAGAGAATAATCTCTTGACTGGTTTCGAGTTTTGGGTTTCGGGTTTCGGGTTGGTTGTGGGGTGTTCTTCAGAGAGCCCGAAACAAACCCGAAACGCGAAACCCGAAACCCGAAACAGATCCCAGCTCGCTGGGATCGATTATTGAACCATCACGCCGTCTGATTGTTTTTGCTGCGAGGCCCAGTCAGCGTAGGCGCCGTTTACATAGATAACATCGAACCCTTTGTGTTTTAATAAAGAGGCAGCGGATGCAGCTCGTGCGCCGGATCGGCAGTGAACCAGGTAGGTGGTCTTTTTATCCAGGTTGTCAAGCTGATCAAGAAGGCGAGTATGCGCTATGTTAACGGCTTCAGGAATGTGACTGGCTTCAAATTCACTTAGACCGCGCACATCGAGTACAGAGGTGCCCGGGAGAGCACGCATTCTATCGATCTCACTAATCTGGATTTCTTCGATGGTTGTCTTAGGCAGTTCATTGGTGACGCTCGGAAGCGCGTAGGCCACTACTTTGTCGAGGCCAATCCGGACTAAGTTACGAACTGCAAATTCAACATCTTCCTCGCGATCTAGGATCAAGTAAATCGGAGTTTCAGGGTGGATGTATGAACCCGTGATCGTCGGGAAGGACTTATTGAGCGGTGCATAAATCGACCCTGGAAGATGCTTTTGCATAAACGCAGAGCGATCCTGGCGGGTATCAACAATAGCGTAATCGACTTCATACTCAAGGAATTCGAGGCGCTCCTTCTTGATTTTGACTGGCTTAGGCAACCTGTTTAAAATAGCTGGACCAAACTTGTTTTCGTGCTTCATCCGGGCAAAATACAACGGAGGCTCTGGCTGGCCATCTAGAATAGAATCCACAAAGTTCTGCCGGCCTTCAATGGCTGCCTGAATGGAAGTGTTAAATCGTTTTTCGTATCCAACCGTAGATTCTGGAATCGCGCCAAGTGCCTTTCCACAGGCGCTTCCGGCTCCATGGCCAGGCCAAATCTGTAGATATTCCGGAAGCTCAAGGAAGGACTGGACAGAGTCGAACAGCCGATTGGCAGAAGGCTCTCGTGCGCCTACTTCACCCGCTGCGGTTTCCAGTAAGTCAGGCCGGCCAAGATCGCCCACAAAGACAAAGTCACCTGAAAGAATGCCGATGGGTTCGTCTGCGCCGCCCCCTAAATCGGTGATCAAAAAGCTGATGTGTTCAGGGGTATGGCCCGGTGAATGAATCACCTCAAACTGAATGTTGCCGATTTTAAAGGTGTCTTTATGCTTAAGGGCCTGAAAATTATAGTCGCCCTCAATGGCCCAGAAGTATTTCCAATCCTCATCCCCCTCATCGGACAGATACAACATGACATTGAGCTGCTCCGCAAATTCTCTGGCACCCGACAGGTAGTCCGCATGAATGTGCGTTTCGGTAATTGCCGTGATTGTTAACCCTTCTGCTTTGGCAATGTCAATATAGCGGTCAATGTCCCTCATGGGATCAACTACGATCGCTTCACCCGTTCTCTGGCAGCCAATGATATAAGCATACTGGGCAAGATTTGGCTCGAAGACTTGTCTGAAAAACATCGTTCACCTCTGGATCTATTTGGTTTCGGGTTTCGTGTTTCGGGTTTCGGGTTGGTTGCGGGTTAACTGCTTAAGGAACCCGAAACAAACCCGAAACACGTAACCCGAAACACGTAACAATCAAATAAAGCCATCGGCGCTTATTTGACTGCTTTTAATATAGTACGTAATCACTTGTTATTACAAGTTGTTCCTTGAGTAAATGTACGTGGTGGGGGAGAAGGGCCAATAGCTTCTTCCATCCGGGCAAGATACGCGTGGAAGGGCTTTTACAAAAAGAAGACCTGGAGAAAACTTAGCAGTTCTTTTGTTCGGGATGGGGGAAGGCATCCTTGTCTTCAGAGCGGGGAGTAAGGCACTTAAAATCCTTTTCTATCAAGATCGACAACGTATCGGAACCGAGGCTTTTTTGATGAGATATGCCGACTCTCTCGGTCTCGGCCATTTCGGTAAGGACCTGTTTAGGAACAGAGATTAGTATTTGGCCTTCTTCATACTGGGCTTCCAACTCGGACAGATGGTCGGCAGCGACCAGTGCATAGCTCAGGCTGCGCGTAGGGTCCAGGCTAAACGTAACTGAATCTTGCACCAGGCCAAACTTGATGAGATAGGCCAGTTCTTGTTGTTGCAATCGTATGCGAATGGAGTTGCCAGAAATACGCAGTTTCATGATCGGTGTTTGAGTTATAAGAATTATCCTGCAGCGACTGCTTTCTTCTTTCCACCCCAGCTCCTTTTCTTAAGCATATCTAAGAGTACTGCGAGCAGAATCACAAAGCCTAACACGACTTTTTGTGTATAGCTCTCTACGCCCGTAAGGTTCATGCCGTTCTGAATGACCGCAATAATGAAAGCGCCAATCAGTGTACCTGAGATTTTGCCTTCCCCTCCTTGGAGGCTTGTGCCGCCTACTACGACCGCTGCGATCACGTACAATTCATATAGGAGCCCGTACGTAGGCGCGCCGCTCTTTAGCTGCGATGCCTGGACGATGCCACCTAAGCCGGCCATAATGCCACACATTGTATAGACGAAAAGCAGCACTAAATTTACCCTGATCCCAGAAAGCCGGGCGGCTTCCGGGTTGCCTCCAACTGCATATATATACCTTCCGAGTGTCGTTCGCGTCATCAGGATGTGAGCCAGTACGTAGATTATTATCATCAATACAACGGCGTTCGGAATAGAAAACAGATCTGCACCCCTACCTAGCCAGACGTATGAATCAGGGATTTCATAAATGGATTCCCCTTTCGAAATGATATATGCAAACCCACTTGCAACGAGCATAACGGCCAGCGTTGCGATGAACGGTGGGACCTTAAACTTGGTAATGGTTATTCCCGAGGCAAACCCCACGAGCCCGCACATCAAAATTGCGATAATAGAAGCCAGGACCATAACACCAAAGGTGGCGTCTGCGCCTCCCATTTCCCGGATGATCCAGGCAGCAACTACTGCAGAAAAAGCAATCAGGCTACCAACGGATAGGTCGATGCCGGCTGTGATAATCACCATGGTCATGCCTACTGCAATGATAGCGATCACTACAATCTGGTTGGCTACGTTTCTCAGGTTGTTCGCGAGCAGGAACGTGGGCCAGCGGTAGCTTCGCGGGGCAACAATCTGAGCCTGGGACATTGCAGGAATCCTGTTCTTGATGTTGCCGATGATGGTGGAGTAGTCCTGTGGAATCGCCACAGCGTCTGCCTGCACCCCGAGTGAATCAAATTGCTCGAAGGCGCTCCGAACTTCAGGGGGTTCACCTTCTATATGCTCAATATTTTGGTAATTATTGTTTCGAAGTTCTTCCAGGAGTGTATTTGCAAAAAGGACGTGCTCCGGATTCGACTTTGAAACAACCACGATCCGATCCTGGGTATCGTATCCATCCAGGATCATCTGAGTGACTTGTTCGGCTGCATCAGCACCGCGAGGATTTTGCTCATCCAGCGTTGTGATCGAATAGAACACACACAACAAGATTAACACGATGAGCATGCCGTAATCCGACAGCAGTTTTGAAAGACTCATACCGTTTATGTATAAATAAGTGGTAATGGTTTAAGTAAAACCCAAAAACACGGAACGCGAAACACGAAACACGAAACAGTCAACTCGTTTCGAGTTGACCCACAGCCATCGTCATAATGTCTTCCTGGGTAGCATTGGGGACGTCGGTGATTTCGCCGCTGATTCGGCCTTCGTGCATCACGAGGATACGATCGCTCATGCCCAACACTTCGGGTAATTCAGACGAAATCATGATGATTGCTTTTCCGGCTTCGGCAAGCTTGTTGATGAGCAAATAAATCTCATACTTTGCGCCAACATCGATGCCGCGGGTGGGTTCGTCAAAGATAATAATGTCCGAATTGGACTCAAGCCATCGAGCAATCAAGACCTTTTGTTGGTTGCCGCCAGACAGATTCTGGGCGAGCTGGTCCTGGTGGGAAATCTTGATTTTCAGGCTATCAATATAGGAAGCGAACCGGGATCGCTCCTCCTTAGCAGAGACAAATCCGCCTTTAGACCAGTTGTTCAAGTTCGCCAAAGCAAAATTCTCTCGTGAAGACAATCCCAGGACGAGCCCTTGCGCCTTTCGGTCTTCCGTCAGCAAGCAGATCCCATTTCGGATTGCGTCTAGCGGACTCTTGATGTTGAGCACTTTGCCATCAATCGAGAGAGTACCCCTGGCTAGGCGATCTGCACCGAAGATCAAACGGGCCAATTCTGTGCGCCCTGCACCAACAAGCCCGGTGAGTCCCAATACCTCGCCACTTCTCACTTCAAGGGAGACCCCCTCTTCGTCCGGAGTATGGGCAAAATCATCAATCTTTAAACGGACATCCCCAATTGGGTGATGGTGCTTGGGGAATTCGTTTTCTATCGATCGGCCCACCATCATTTCTATTAATCCTTCACGATCCACACTTTCAATGGGATGAGTACCGATGTACTCTCCGTCGCGAAGGACCGTGACGCGTTGGGCAATCTCAAAAATTTCGTCCAGGCGATGGCTGATATAGATAATCCCAATACCTTGCTTCTTCAGATCTCTAACGATTTCAAAGAGCGTGTCTACCTCCTGGTTGGTAAGCGTAGCGCTCGGTTCATCCATTACGATGATTCGGGCGCCAACAGACAGGGACTTGGCGATCTCAACCAGTTGCTGTTGAGCTACACTGAGTTCAGCGCATATGGCCTCAGGATCCATGCGAACATTCATTTTCGCAAATAAATCTTCGATGATCTTGTGCTCATCCCTTTTAGAGAAAAAGCCCCATTTGGACGTCTCGTGCCCGAGAAGAATATTCTCCCGGACTGTCAGTGCGGGAATCAGATTAAATTCCTGATAGATAACCGCAATGCCTGCATGCTGCGCCTCAATCGGTGTGTTGAAGTGTACAGCCTTCCCATCAATATGCATGGTACCGGCATCCGCCTGATGGACGCCGGCAAGGATCTTAATGAGCGTGCTTTTACCCGCTCCGTTTTCGCCAACGATTGCATGCACCTCACCCCGGTGCAGGTCTAAATTAACCCCTTTTAGCGCTTTAACACCGGGGAATGACTTCTCAATACGCTCGACGGATAAAAGCGGACTTTCCTCGTTTTTAGACATACAGGTGGGTTATTCTGAAGCTGCTTCTTCTTGGAGAATAGGATCTGCTTCTGCATCAGCCTGACGGTAAAGCGTAGCTGGGATCAACTGCTCAGGAGGAAGGTCATCTCCGTTCATATAGGATACAATAGACTCTACCGTCATTGTACCAATTTGGTGAGGGTGCTGGATGACATCCGCATAGATTTTTCCTTCCAAAATGGCTCTGCGAGCTTCTGCAGTTCCGTCAAAGCCGACTACTTGAACCGTGCCTGACTTCCCGGCCTTTTCAATGGCAGCGACAGCACCTAGTGCTGTATCGTCGTTGATAGCAAAAATCACGTCCAGATTAGGGTGGGCCTGGAGGATATCTTCAGCAACACGGAAAGCGCGGTCCTTAATACCTCCCCCAGGGAGTTGAGCAACTACCTCAACGGCTTTCCCATTTGAGTTTGCTTCGTTAATCACATCGTGGAAGCCTTTTGTCCGTTGAATCACAGATTCCACCTCGGGGTGGTCAATAATGGCAACTTCTGCAGCATCTTCTGCAATTTCCAACACGGCTTCTGCTGCCAGGCGTCCTCCACTGTAATTGTCTGTCGCAATATGAGTAACGATTTCCACACCGTCAGCGAGCGCAGCAATGTCTGCTGTAAAGACCGGAATACCTGCTTCATTTGCCTCCTGGATGGCTGTAACAATGGCCTTAGAGTCAGCAGGACTCATCACAATAGCGTCGACGCCCTGGACGATGAAGTCGGCGATTTGATTACGTTGCCGGGCTACATCAAATTCAGCTGAGTTAACAGTAACCGTCATATTGTGCTCTGCCGCACCCTCTTCCAATCCTGCAGCAAGGTTTTGGAAGAAGGGGTGAGTCATCGTAAGTAAGGTCACGCCAATCGTACCGGTGGTTGCTTCTGCAGCGTCAGATTGGGGTTGTGTCTGGCAAGAACTGACCGCCATAGCCAACATAAGTACCGGTAATAAACGATAAAAATTGCGCATACTTTGTATGTCTTAAGTTGATTATTTACATGGAGGGGCCTCAAATTAACCAAACCCGGGACAACTAATCAACTGTAAGCGGGTAGGAAAGCGTAGAGTGTGGGAAGAGTTGTAATAGAAGTTGTATATTTGGAATCCCTGGATAATAGTCCGGAGTCCAGAGACTAGTGTCCTAGAATGGAAGACACGCCGCTCCGGATTCCGGAGACTAGAGCTCTAGTACGGAAGACAATCCTCCGGACTTCGGACTATTGTCCACGGACATTTATAGTAAAAGTAATACTTCTTTTTACCCGTAAAAAATGCCACATCCCAAGTTAATTCTCCTTTCATTTACCCTATTACTATTTGCATCCTGTTCAAGCGAGGTGGATTCACAAGTGCAGGCTCAGGCAGTTGAGGAGGTGGTCAAGAGCGTCTCGGAGATGACTGAGGAAGAACTTGTAGCGCATGCTTCAGCTATTCATGAGCGGGTGCTAACTCTTGATACGCACGACGATATTCCTTTTAATTTTGCTACTGAGAATGTAGATCCCGGTATACGAGGCAGCGGAGGCCGCCAGGTAGACCTTCCCAAGATGCGCGAAGGCAAGCTGGATGTAGGCACGTTTATCGTTTATGTAGGGCAAACAGAGAGGACGCCGGCCAACTATGAGAAGGCGAAAGAAGACGCCATGACAAAATTTAATGCGATTCATCGGATGGCGGATATGTATCCTGATGAAATCGAAGTGGCCCTTACTGCTGCCGACGTTATGCCAATCCATGAACGCGGCAAGCTGGTAGCTGCGCTAGCGATTGAAAATGGATATGTAATTGGAAAAGATCTGTCGTTGCTCCAAAAGTACAAAGACCTCGGTGCGAACTATATCACATTGGCGCATGGAGGGCATAATGACATCTCGGACTCTTCGACACCCCGGCCTAATTTGGGGGATGGGAGAGAAGAGCACGGTGGGATCAGTGATTTTGGCGCTGAGGTGATAAAAGAAATGAATCGTGTCGGGATTATGGTGGATGTTTCGCACATCTCAAAAAAAGCAAGCATCGAGGCGGCTCAATTGTCAGCTGCTCCAATCATTGCCTCTCACTCCAGTGTCACTGCATTGTGTGATGTACCCCGCAACATGGATGACGATCAAATGTTGGCTTTGAAGGAAACAGGTGGGGTCATGAACGTTGTTGCCCTCGGATCCTTTGTTAAACGAGACCCTGCCCGCCAGGTAGCCCTATCAGATTTAAGAACAAAATATGGTGGGTGGTCCGGAGTAGGGAATCTAACTGGAGAAAAGAAGGCTGAGTATGATCGAAATAGAGCGAAGATCGATGAGGAGTTTCCCCCGGCGACTTTATCCGACTTTATTGATCACATTGATTATGCAGTCAACTTAATCGGTATAGATCACGTTGGTATCAGCTCTGACTTCGATGGTGGTGGAGGGATCGACGGCTGGGAGGATGCTTCTGAATCAGGAAATGTAACCTTAGAGCTCGTTCGTCGCGGCTATTCTGAGGAAGACATTGCTAAACTATGGTCCGGCAATTATCTCCGCGTTTGGGCCGAAGTGGAGCGAATCGCGGAGGAGAGTCAGTAGGGTATTTGCAGTTCAAAGTTTAATGTTCAAAGTTTAATGCTGAGAGCCGAATGCTATCGCGATCTTGAGGATGCGGGGCTTTTAGCATTATTACGTTACCACAAATCAAACATAAATCTATCATTATGAAACACATCTACAGTACAATTCTCTTGTTGCTCTTGCTCAGTGTTACTTCACGGGTGCAGGCGCAAATCACGATTACTGAATCCTACTTTTTGGATCGAATCGGTGTGACAGAGACATCTACACTCTTTGATATAGTCGATCCGAGTGACTTCACGGCGATTATCAACGCAACGGGACCAAATCAAACCTGGGATTTCAGTGGCTTTGTTGTGGCTGATACGTTCAGTGTTTCGCAGACATACATTCAGCTACCTGCTGATGTGCCTGGCTCAGACCTGTTTCCAGATTCAGATTTTGCAATCCAGCTAGAATCGGACACCGTTGAAGCAGTTGCTGGCGATAGTATCGCATTTTACTTATTCAGTTCGATTAAAGATGGCTACTTTTTTAGTGATGGATCTATCACATTGGGAGATGGCGATGAAGATGGGACTCTCGATACGCTGAAATTCACCTTTTCTCCGCCATCTAAAAATAATCCCGTTCCCCTTACTTTTGAGGATACCTGGGAAGATTCTACGACCACGGTATTATCATTTGGTGGGTTTGAATTACCTGCTACTTCGGCAGATGTGAATAACTCAGTTGTAGATGGATGGGGTACCCTCATTACCCCTCAAGGAAGTTTTCAGGCCCTGCGGATACGCACTGAATTTACTGAGGTAAGCCTGGTAGGAGGTCCTGACGCATTCAGTCATACAGACATCGAGTTTGTTACTGCAGAAGGTGTACTTGCTTCCGTATTCATTGACGCAGACGGTTCAACTTTCGGTAGCTACAGTGTCTCTGACTTTGTGATGAGTGGCACTCCTGTGGAAGACGAAGAAGGACTTCCATCCCGATTCCAGCTTTCACAGAATTATCCAAATCCGTTCAACCCGTCGACTACAATCAGCTATGCATTACCAGCAAGCTCTGATGTTTCATTAAAAGTCTATACGTTGACAGGACAAGAAGTGGCTACATTAGTAAATGCTACTCAAGGCGTCGGGCAGTACGAAGTGCAGTTTGATGCAAGCAATCTTTCTAGCGGCATTTATCTATACCGGCTCGAAACAGCATCGTTTACAGAGACGAGGATGATGAGTTTGATCAAATAACCGTGGTTATTTGATTGTTCAAGGTCCAAAGTTCAAGGTTCAAAGTTTGCTTACAATAACTTTAAACATTGAACTTTGGACCTTAAATTTTTTAGGCCGCAATTCGGTTTTCTCTATACCTATTAAGAGCGGCTCGGAAGTCGTTTAGGAGGACCGGTTTGAGGAGCACGTCGTCCATGCCGGCTTCTTTAATGGTCTCTTTCGGTGTATCGAGATTTAAAGCCGTGATGGCGATAATATACGGATTGGATTCCCCCTCGTTACTTCGTATAGAGCGCGTTGTATCAAATCCATCCAGGTGGGGCATCGCGAGGTCCATCAAGATTAACTGATACTCCTTGCTTTCGAGGGCTTCGAGGGCTTCGACACCGTTTGTCACGATATCAGCAGAATATCCAACATGTTGGAGCATGCGTGAAATAAGCTCCCGGTGCAACTCATTATCATCTACGAGAAGGATCTCGAGCTGTGTAGAGAATGACATACGTATGTGTGATAAAGCTAGATGCTATAGAAGGCGGGGAGCTTCAGTCTAGAATGTACTATATACTGGGTTGGGTCGGAATTATATAGTACACGTATATCAAGGATCGATACAGCATTCCGGGTGTGCGGAAATCAGAAAAATTATGGAATTTCTAGCGGCGCAAGTCCGAGGCCCTCTAATTGTATATTTAGCGCGCCAAGGTCGTTTCGAATAAGAGAATCGAAGGCTTGCACATGCTCATTGAGTTCAAGTTCTATGTCTTCCAGGCGTACATAGGCGTCTTCTCCGGGCGATTGGTCCGCAACCTGAAGCATGCTGTATAGGTAGGTTAGTTGCCTCATTAGCATGGGTTTATGCTGAGCGCCCACCTTTCCTGGATGTTTTTGAATAAGTGCTCCTTCAATTCGATCAAGCTCCTCAAGGAGGTCTGCTCCATCGTTGGGGGGCGAAGCTTCATTCTCCGCATCTGCCAGTACCTGGGTTATTTTTTGCCGCAGCGCTTGAATGTGCTTACCGATTCTACGGACATCTGATATTCGATCGCGTATCTGAAGGTTAAGGAGGGTTTGGGCTTCCACGTCTGCCGGTGTAACTCCATCTAGAGCGAGACGAGGATCAAGCAATACATCGAACGAGCGAACATAGGATTGTCCGCCTATCCGCAATGTTGCTATGTAAGTCCCGGGTTCAACAAGGGGGCCATTCGAGTCATATCCTGTTGAATTCAATGAAAGGGTACCCTGGTATCTGAGATCCCATGTAATATGATTTAGGCCTTTTCTAGCTGATAAAGCCCCTTCTGGAACAGGGGGGCGAAAAAACGTCCCCATGAGATCTTCGGAGGTAGGTGCAAGAGGTGTTTCTGCAGAATCCGTTGTGTAGGTTCGTACAATAGTACCTTGCTCCTTTTTGATTTCTAAAGTGATTGCTTCTTCTGGAGCTTCATTGAGATAATAGTATAGGCGTGCGCCCGGCTGGGGGTATTCAGGTGCGGCTCCATCAAAACGACTGGTTGATGCATTCCATCGATACCTGTAGGTGTCGCGGGGAGTAAACAGATGGGCATCGTTTGCAATCAGGGATGAGTCAACCTCATGCAAGGGCGATACATCGTCGAGGATCCAAAATGACCGGCCCATGGTCGATAACACCATGTCCTTGCGGTGAATCCGGATATCTGTTACAGGGGTAGCTGGGAGGTTATTTTGGAAGGACTGCCAGCTCACGCCATCATCCAGGGAGACGAAAAGACCAAATTCAGTTCCTGCATACAGGAGGCCTTTTCGATCAGGATCTTCTCTGACTACACGAGTCGGATAATCCATCGGGAAACCGCTCGTGCTGTCGGTCAGAAGGGTCCAGGTATCGCCAAAGTCGCTTGTTTTTACGATGTATGGCGCCCAATCATCCAACATGTACCGATATATGGCAACGTAGGCGGTTGATGACGAATGGGGGGACGGTTCGATGGTCTGGACCCTGCCTCCTGGAGGTACAGGTGGAGGGGTGATGTTTGTCCAGTTTTCACCGCCATCCTGGCTTACATGAATGAGGCCGTCGTTCGAGCCGGTCCAGATTATGCCTTCTCGTAGCGGAGATTCTCGCACCTGGTAGATTGCGCTATAGATTTCCTCGCCCGTAATATCTCGGGTAATCGGCTCACCAGAGTAGCCTTGTTTGTCGGGTTCAAAGGCCGTCAAGTCAGGGCTGATGACCTGCCAGTTTTTGCCTTCATTCGTCGTGCGATGCACAAACTGAGAGGCATGGTAGATTACGTCCGGGTTATGAGGAGATACCTCTATGGGGGCTGTTCTTTGGAAGCGGAAGGGCATGTCTTCCGTCGCATGGCCATAATTAAAGTGAGGGTACACCCAATACTGCTGTTCTTGGCCCGTCTGGTGATTGAGTCGGCTGAATCGCCCCTTGCATCCTCCGTATACGATATGCGGTTTTTCTGGATGCACCGCGATAGGTCCTGTCTCGCAACCTGCAGCTGCTTTCCAATGCTGCTTTGGAGAAAGCGGCCGGCTGGCAGTAGGAGGGAGGCTGGGGATCATGATCGTTGAGTTATCCTGTTGTTCGCCGTAGAGCCAATACGGGTGTTGATTGTCGACCACAACATGGTACATCTCGGCCGTCGCCTGGTTATTAATTGAGGACCAGGATAGTCCGCCATCCAGGCTTACCGTAGCGCCGCCGTCATTGCCTTGAAACAGATAGTCAGGGTCTTCCGGATTGATCCATAGTGCGTGGTGGTCCCCATGAGGGGTCGAAATACGTGCAAACGATTCCCCTCCATTGACGGATTTGTAGAACCCTTCATTGCTAACGTACACGACATCTTCGTTTACAGGATCCGCATCCACGTGGGTATAATAAAAGGGCCGGAATGTCAGAGAGGGTTGGTTATTTACCTGAGTAAAGGATTCGCCGGCATCGTCGGACCGGTACAGGCCGGACGCATCACCGGGTGCCTCGGCCAAAAGGTAGACTCTATTGGGATTGGCTGGCGATAAGGACACGTCCATTTTACCGATTAAACTATCAGGCAATCCTACAGTAAGTTGTGTCCAGGTTGTGCCTCCATCCAAAGATTTGAATAACCCTCCTTCGGTCCCTCCACTGATGATTGTCCATGGTTTGCGCTCAGCACGCCACATGGTTGCGTACACTTCGTCAGGGTTTTGGGGGTTTATAACCACCGACGCGGCTCCAGTGCTGTCGGATACAAAAAGCACGTTTTCCCAGGTAGTCCCGCCGTCGTAAGATCGGTATAAGCCCCGGTCAGGGTTAGGTCCAAAGGGGTGGCCCAAGGCTGCTGCATAGACCAGGTTAGGGTCGGTGGGGTGGACGGCCATGGCTCCAATTTGGCCAGCTTCGGGTAACCCCATGTACATCCAGCTTTCACCAGCATCCAACGACTTATAAACGCCTTTCCCCGTAGAAACATTGCTTCGGATACCGGCTGATCCTGTACCGGCATATACGACATTGGAGTCGCCCGGCGCCACTGCTAGCGAGCCAATTGAGCCTACAGAAAAGTAGCCGTCGGATACATTCTTATAACTCAATCCATTATTGGTCGACTTCCATACCCCTCCACCGGTACTGCCCATGTACAACGTAGGTTTGCGTCCGCCAAATCCTGACACAGCCGTTACCCGTCCCCCTCTATAGGGGCCGGGCATTCTATAGGTCATCGATTCGAACAAGGAAAGGTCTACGGAATCAGGGGCTGGGGTAGATTGGGCCTTAGCGTCAAATTGTATGCAGGCGAATACCAGCAAGAACAAAAGGGGGATTCGGAACCTGATCGTAATAATCATGGAGGAGAAAGTCTTAGGGCGCGGATTGAATTATCTTAAACTTTTCAAGGGATATCTGCAATCTATTGGACACATGTTCTTGGAGTTCGCAAAGAAGAACGCTAGTTTATGCCTGATTTTTGCCAGGGAGTATCCTGGCGATAATACCATCGACACTAACATAGACCTCTTTTACTGACTCTCAAAAACAGAATAACTATACATGAGTGCTGGAATAGATTACTTTGAAAAATCCCTGGCTTTGTTGCAATCAATCAAAGAAACGCAGTTGCCGCATATTGAGAAGGCGGCGGAGATATGCACAGAAAGCATAGCCAACGGCGGTCTTGTCTTTTTGTTTGGTGCAGGCCATTCTCGCATGATGTGCGAAGAAATGACACCCCGCCAGGGAGGGTTTGTAGGATTTTATGCGCTAGTAGAACTGGCTATTTCAAATCACTCTGCTATCATAGGTCCAAATGGACTTAGAGGCCCTTTACATCTTGAGAAATATGAAGGGTACGCAGAAGAGATTCTCCGGAGCTTTAAGTTTGGCCCTCATGATGCCTTTATTCTGATTTCTACGAGTGGGATTCGTCCATTGATCGTTGAAATGGGGCTGGGTGCAAAAGAGCGAGGGATGCCGGTCATTGGGATGGTATCCCGGCCACATTGCGAAAATTCGAAGCCGGCGCACTCTTCTGGAAAAAAGTTGATTGACATCGCCGATGTCGTCCTGGATAACCATTGCCCTCCGGGCGACTGCATCATCGAGCTGGATGGGCTCGAATGGCGAACCGGTCCAACCTCTACACTAACCGGCGGCATGATCATCAATATGCTACGCGTTGAAGTTGCCGAAAAATTACTGGCACGTGGCTTCAAACCCGAACTCCTTCCAAGCCACCAGTTCGTAGGCAACGTCAGTGCCGACGAACAACTCGACCGTTTCTACGAAGGCTACCGAAAAAGCCTGGTCCATTTGTTTCAGTAATGACGGTTTCGGGTTTCGTGTTTCGTGTTTCGCGTTGGTTGCGGGTTCTAAACTCGAACCCGAAACCCGAAACACGAAACCCGAAACACAAAATATCATGAGCGACTACGTAATTGGCTTTGATCTTGGAGGGACGCGGTTAAAGAGTGGGGCGGTGCAACGGGATGGGACGTTGGCTGCTGAGGGGATTCGTCCTTCTGGGTATACCATGGTGCCGGAATTGCTGGTGCAGGTTTATGTCGATGAGGTAAAACGAATCAGCGGGGAGGTTGGAGCATCGCCTAAAGCCGTCGGATTGGCCTTTTCTGGGGGAGTGCATCCTCGAAAAGGCGTTGTTTTTCTTCCGGGAAAAGTAAAAGGCCTGGAAGGATTTCCCATCGTGACTGAGATTGAAGACCGGTTGGGAATCCCTGTCGTTGCAGATAACGATGGCCGAATTTCAATGTATGCCGAAGCAGAATATGGCGCTGCTAAAGGGTACGATTGGGCCGTGACGCTGACAATAGGCACGGGAGTAGGCTCTGGCGTATTGTTGGACGGACGCATTCTTCGAGATCCTCATCTGCAATTTGGGACGCAAATGTCGCACATCGTGCAACAGGCAGGAGGAGGACGGTTGTGCATCACGCGAGCCCGGGGCACTGCTGAAATGATGTGTTCTGCTACTGCCCTTACTATGGCGGTTCGTGATGGATTACAACGAGGTATACCCTCACAACTTAGTGACACTTATTTTGAGGACCCTAGAACCGTTGATTTCAAAGCTATAACCGAAGCAGTGGACGCCGGCGACGCGCTGTGTATCGACGAGTTGCATCACTGGCGGCTCAACCTGGGGTGGTTGTTGGTGAGCACGGTTCACGTGTACGCGCCCGAAGTCATTATTCTAGCTGGCGGCGGCATAAATGCCTCCAGGCACTTTCTGGACTTCCTGAGGGACCATGTAAACAGCCATATATTCCGATACCCCGCCGACGAACCGGTACCTATTGTGCTCTCCGAACTGGGTGATCATTCTGGGGTACTGGGGACTGCGGCTAGAGCGTGGGAATATGTTTCGACGCTCAAATAAATTTGAGCTGTTTGCATCATTCCCCATTAGGCGTACCGATATAATTCGTCTGGCTAATCGGGTTGTGGGGGAGGCTGCCTCGGAATGAACGGAGGTAGACGTAAGGCGTGTAGTTTAAAAAATTGGACACGCGGGACGTGTAGATGTCTGCCGAGCGCTCTACCTGGCTTGCGAAATGACTTTTTTCATTGCCGGCACGCATCAGTAATCCCCATGTGGGGTTATGCAAAGCACTGGCTTCTGCGACATACGGCGTGATTTTCTGGTCCATAGCGATCATTTCTTGGCGGAGAGCCACCATTCTTCGATCGTATTCCTGTGCATCCAATTCACCTCTTGGCCCATAGTCCTTGAGTTGGCGTTGCCGTAACAATCGCATGGCTGAATACTGACCTTCCATCTGCGTTTTCTCTACCATGAGTTTGTTGAGGGTAGATTGTTTATCACTGAAAGACCTCAGGGCTTCGATTTCATCTTCCAATTCACGCATGATGAGCGCCGTTCGCCAGCGGTGCAAGCTTTTGCTGACTTTCACATCAGAATAAATGTGATCCCCAACATAGAGGATGCGTTGGCCGGGAAGGTCGAGGGATTCTTCAACGAGTTTGGCATTCGCACCTACGTAAACGCCTCCTGTTTGCAAGGGACCGCGGTGCTCCTTTAACAACCCTGAATCGTCGACAACTTCAAAAGCTGGAGATCGGCTCGAAAAAAAGCTTGGTTTACGGGCTCCTACAATACTGATGTCGAATAAGTCTTTCCACGTCATCGACCCCGGTAAGTAGGGATCGAACGCGTACGTCATCATAGGGGCTGCGTAACTCCACTCAGAATTGGTGATCAGCAAGATCTTTTTCCCGGATTCTTTCTGATCGAGCAGGGTGAGGGGCATCTCTGGGTCCAGCGCGACAAACCGATCGGGGTCGTTGATGATTTCTTGTTTTAGTAATCCCTCCAGATGAGCTTCATCGAGTGTTTTTCGAACGATTCTGTACAAGTTCTCATAACCAACTGAGGGAGGCAACTTGCCCTGGTCCAAGAGTTCGGTTAATTGCATGTACATACAGATCTCAGAGATCGAAAACTGCGTGTTCATGAACTTCCAGCGGGTATCCCGAAGGTCAATGAGGGTGCCCCGGTAGGTAGAACGTTGCTTGGTGTATTCGATGGGCTGAGTGCCATGAAAGGCTCTTTTAACATACCCGAAGCGATTGGCTTTGAGTACATTACCCTCTTCCATGTCGATAATTAACCCTTGCATGGCGAGCTCGGGCTTAAACTCCAGGTGGTCCACGGGCCAACCCCGATCCTTTAATCCTTCCTTGAGATAGGCATAGGCATGTCGCTCCCATGCAACCACATCATAATGGATCAGGGTATAGTCCATATCATACCCCACCGCTTCGATGCTTCTCATGTTCAACGTCCTGTTACAAAAAATCCCACACTTGTCAGATATGATCGCCATTCACTAAGTATTCCTAGGTGATTTGAATTGTTATAAGTGGTCAATCTACGTGGGGAAGAGGTTCAAAGTTCAAAGTTCAAGGTTCAAAGTTGGTGAGCTCAGCCATTTTGAATGAAGAGATAAAAGAATTTTAACATTGAACATAAACCTTGAACCTTGAACTTTGAACTTTGAACTCAAATCGTCATAGAATGCCAGGTTCATTTCTAATTAGGTACCAGATATTATGATCAAGATAGAATCGCTTCAGTCGATTAAAGACCGTTTTGAAGAGATAACGAGACTGATGGCGGACCCTGCAGTGGCTACAGATATTGCTCAGGTAACAAAATTGGGACGTGAGCATGGGGAGTTGAAGGATGTGGTCAATTCTATCAAGCAGTACGAGGAGGCCTTGTCTTCGGTTGAAGATTTGCGGGTGATGGTAAAAGAAGAAGAGGACGAAGAAATTGTAGAAATGGCCAGAGAGGAACTCGAGGAGCTGGAAGAAAAAATCCCTGGTTTAGAAGAAGATCTTCGTCTTAAGCTTATTCCTAAGGACCCAGAGGATTCGAAAAACGCGATCGTAGAAATTCGAGCGGGTACAGGTGGAGATGAAGCGGCCCTTTTTGCGGGTGATTTGTTTCGGCTCTATAGCCGGTATGCAGAAAACCATAAGTGGTCCGTGGACGTGATGGAGGTTTCCGAAGGAACGCAGGGTGGATATAAAGAGATCATCTTTGAGCTGAAGGGAGCGAATGCATTTGGGATGATGAAGTACGAAAGCGGGGTGCATCGTGTGCAGCGAGTGCCGGCAACAGAGTCGAGCGGACGCATTCATACCTCTGCAGCTACCGTAGCGGTACTGCCTGAAGCGGATGAAGTTGACGTAGATATCAGTAACAACGACCTGAAGATTGATGTATATCGTTCGAGCGGCCCCGGTGGGCAGTCGGTAAACACGACGGACTCTGCCGTTCGTATCACACACATTCCTACAGGACTCGTAGTTACGTGCCAGGACGAAAAGAGCCAGCATAAGAATAAGGACAAGGCCATGCGAGTATTGCGGTCCCGCCTTTATGAAATTGAGATCGCAAAACGAAATGAGGAACGGTCCGAAGCTCGACGATCCATGGTTGGAAGTGGGGACCGTTCAGGTAAAATCCGCACCTACAACTGGCCCCAGGACCGCGTAACCGACCACCGGTTACAGGGAGATCAGAAGAACTATCCCCTTCAAAAAATTGTCAACGGCGACCTGGACGACGTAATAAACGCCCTTCGCACCTTCGACAACGCCGAACGCCTCGCGAACTTATAGCATTCACATTGCATGTGAATGGTTTCGGGTTTCGTGTTTCGTGTTTCGAGTTGTTTCTAGCCAAAACACGAAACAAACCCGGAACGCGAAACCCGAAACGATCCAAAAGAAGAATTCTTTTGGATTCGGGATCTTATCCCGGCTTTATGGCTTTACAGGCGTTCTTCCCTGCTCAGCCATGTGCTGGGCATGAGTTTAATCATTCCGTAGGGATTACTTATGGCAGAAAATATGCGTACTTACGAGTTCACGTATATCGTGAATTCAGTGCTCAGTGATGAGCAGATCAAATCTGTCGTCGAGCGAATTTCTAAATTCATCCAAGAAAACGACGGCGAAATTCTGAGTGTTGACGAGTGGGGTGCCCGCCGCCTTGCTTATCCGATCAACAAAAAGCGTAACGGATACTACGTCAACCTGTATATGAAAGTACCTGGTGACTTTATTACTCGCCTGGAACGCTCTCTCGAAATCGATGATGACATTCTCCGGTATTTAACCCTTCGCATGGATGCGAAAATGATTCGTCATTACGAAAGTTCGGCAAAGACTGCAGCCGCAGTAGCAGCCGCCGAATAAAATAGAGAGCTGAACTCAATCACAGAATTTAACCAAGTAGAATTATGGCAGATTCACCAGGATCAAAACCTCAAGAAGGGGAAAAGGATCTCTCGCTCGATGGATACGATTACATCGACTATAAAAATACCGACTTACTCCTTCGTTTTTTGAACGAACAGGGTAAAATCCTTCCACGGCGGATCACAGGTACGACCGCTAAACAACAACGTCAGTTGTCCAGTGCAATCAAAAGAGCACGGCATCTGGCATTGATTCCATTCGTTTCTGACACTGTAAAGTAACATCATGAAAGTCATTTTACTTCAAGATATTCCAAAAGTGGGTGAGGAAGGAGACGTCGTCGGTGTCAAAGATGGCTACGGGCGTAACTACCTGATTCCCCAAGGGTTGGCCGTATTGGCCACTGATAGCGCGATCAAGCACAACGCTGAGTTAAAGCGGCAGGCTTCGCGTAAACTTTCTCAGAAGAAAGAAGAACAGCTCAAACTTGCTGCCGAATTGAGCAAAGCAGAGGTTGTAGTAGAAGTTAAAGTAGGTGCAGAAGATCGGATCTTCGGTACCGTTACTCCTACTCAAGTAGCTGTTCAACTCGCTGCACAAGGCTTTGAAGTTGATCGCCGAATCATCGAGATCAAAGAAGAAATCAAGGCACTTGGCGTATACACAGCTGAAGTTCGCCTCAGCGCCGAAGCAATCGGACAGGTAAAAGTCCGCGTAGAAGGCGAGCAAGCTGAAGCAACTGAAGCACCAGTTGAGGCACCAGCTGAAGCTGCAGAGGGAGTAGAAGAAACCGAAGAATAGGATTCTTCGGTTGTTTCGCGTTCCGGGTTTCGTGTTTGTTACGAGTTTAGAACCCGCAACCAACCCGAAACGCGAAACACGGAACCCGAAACAAAGTGCCGGCCCTCAGGCCGGCACTTTTTTTTGTTACGTGGCGTTCTACATCCCAAAGGACACATAAACAACCCGCTCGTCATGGTGTACCGCGTATTTGCGATACTACTTATCTTTTCATTTGGTATACAAGAAGCTTCACAGGCTCAACAGATACTGCCTGCTTCTGAATATGTGAAGTGGCAAACATCGGTTTCTAATACTTCCGTCTCTTCCGGCTCTGAATTCACCGTTCAACTCGACGCCACAATAGCTGCCCCCTGGAAGTTATATGCGATGAACTCTCCTACGCCTAGCTGGGGGGCTAAGCTAGAACTTGATCCCCTCCCAGCCGGATTCACACAGGTTGGCGAAATTGAGCAATCGAAACCCAAAAACGACTACGACCCGAACTTCAAGATGGATGTCTTCTACTTTAAGGACGAAGCATCCATGAGCGTACATTTTGGTGTGGATGAAAATGCTGCAAACGGATTTCAAGTATTATCGGGTAAAGTAGCCTATCAGATATGCAACGATGACCTGGGCATTTGCTTGCCGCCTACTAGAGAAGTGTTTACGGCTCAGTTGGATGTGGTGGCTGAGGGATCAGGACCGTCAACACCCATACAGAATCAGGATAATGAGGGAGAGCAAAATGAGTTGAATCCAGAGAGCGCAGTGTTATCGAGTGTCGACATCGGCAACAATGCTCCTTCATTTGTACCGGATGACGAACCTGAAATTATTGTAGATAACGAAGAACCGGTAGTTGCATCCGTTGGCGCAAGCTCCAACTCAAGTAGTACGAGTTCAAAAGGCCTCGGTGGATTTATTCTCTTGGCTATTGGTGCTGGGCTTGGGGCTTTGCTGATGCCGTGCGTGTTTCCGATGATTCCGCTAACGGTATCCTACTTTACAAAACACTCTCAAAACAGGGGGCAGGCGTTCCGGCTTGCAGGGGTATATGGGCTTTCTATCATTGTGATATTTACAGGGCTTGGTGTACTTGCAGCCTTGTTGCTCGGTGCTTCGGGTGCTCAACTGATTGCCGCAAATCCCTGGGTCAACCTGTTTATTGGTTTAACGTTTATTGTTTTTGCGCTCTCGCTACTTGGGTTGTTTGAACTTCAGTTACCCCAAAGTTGGGTCAATTATTTTGGGCAGCAGAGCAATGAAAAACAAGGGTATGCTGGTGTGCTGTTTATGGGGGGCACGTTAACCCTGGTATCTTTTTCGTGCACAGCGCCTTTTGTAGGCGGTTTATTGGCTGCTACCGCGGGAGGGGAGTGGACCTATCCAATCATTGGTATGCTGGTCTTTAGCGCTACCTTTGCGCTACCGTTTGTCCTGTTTGCTCTCTTTCCGAGTGGTCTATCCCGATTACCAAAGTCGGGAAGCTGGATGAATACCCTGAAAGTCGTTTTTGGATTTATCGAACTGGCAGCGGCCATCAAGTTTTTGTCCAATGCCGACCTGGTATGGGGATGGGGAATCATCTCCCGTCCGATGGCTATCGCCGTTACAGTAGTCATCTTCTTTCTAACAGGCCTTTATCTGATTGGAAAACTGCGACTGAGCCATGATCCTCCGGTTGAAACCATCGGGACGGTTCGTTTGATGTTCGCAATAAGCTTTTTTGGTCTTTCGCTGTACATGGTACCCGGCCTATTCGGCGCCCCTCTCAATAACCTGGATGCTTTTCTGCCTCCCCGGCAGGGGACAGACATGAGTCTGGTTGCTTCGCTTGGAAGTGTAAGTAACCGGGCCGATGTGTTTAATGACGAAGATTGGTTTGAAAATGTCGGAGAGGCTTATGCAGAAGCGGCAGCAGTAAATAAGCCCGTATTTATCGACTTTACGGGGTATACGTGCACCAACTGCCGGCAAATGGAAAGCACCGTTTTCCCCCATCTCTCAGTTGCCGAGCAGTTCGACCAGAAATATGTGCTTCTCCGCTTGTATACTGACGACCTAGACGAAGGGCCAGCGCTTCAGAAGTTTCAGCTCGAACTCACAGGAACCGTTGCACTACCAACCTATGCGATTGTGAACCCGGTTTCTGGTGTTGTGCTAAGTCAACGAAGTGGCATCTCCTCAGTAAATGACTTTGCTGATTTTCTTGACACAGGGGCTGATATGTACTTCGAGCAAGCACTGGCTTCCACCTCGGATTGATACGCTATGTATACGATCCTTGGGTTGGACATTGGTGGCACCAAAACGGCTGTTGTTGAGGGGACATATACCGGTGAAATTCTACAACGCCTCGAAATCCCAACTCTTTCGGATAGGCCAGTTCAAGAGACATTCCCACGCATTACGGACCTCATGAAAGAGGTCATCATCAACGCGGCCGCATCTGAGCGTTTTGTCAACTATATCAGCGTATCTATAGGTGGGCCCTTGTCGATAAAAGAGGGGGTTATGATTGATCCGCCCCACCTGATGGGTTGGCACGGCTTCAAGTTGAAAGATCATCTACAGTCTCTATTTCCACTCTTACCAGTAGACATCGAGCATGATGGCAATGCAGGGGCTTTAGCAGAATATTATTTTGGAGCCGGGAAAGGGCGGGAAGATGTAAGGCACTTGATATTTTTGACCTTTGGAACGGGCTTTGGAGCGGGCTTAATTGTAAATGGAGAGGTTGTTTATGGGGCTTCAGATACGGCAGGTGAGATTGGCCATTTGCGTTTGAGTAAAGAAGGACTATCAGGATTTGGGAAAAAGGGATCATGGGAAGGACTGGCTTCAGGATCTGCGCTGGCCAAACATGCAACCTTACGAAACCCTACTCGCTGGCCCAAGGGGACGTCTATCCGGGAAGTGGTAGAAGCCATGTTAAACGATGACCCAGAAGCGTTGGCAATAGCTCGTGAGGCCGGAGAATGGATGGGGCATGGCATAGCCTTGCTGGTGGATACTTTAAATCCACAGTTTGTTGTACTTGGGTCTCTGGCGGTTGTACTTGGTGATCGTATTTTGGGGCCGGTAAGAGAAGTTGTTAGCCGAGAAGCACTCCCCCAGGCGGTTGCTGCCTGTACCATCCAGGCAACTGCACTTGGCAAACAGATAGGCGATGTGGCATCCCTGATGGCTGCGATTTCGAGGATGGAGCCCCTTCGTTAGGATGATTTTGAGTATGATGCGTGTCTTCCCTGGCTCCGACCAGAGACCCATACAAGTATGAGAAAGATTAAGGTTCTATGGACCCCGGCTCGGTGGCCGGGGCGACAGTAAAATTAATTTATACCACCTCATGCAAATAAAAACCGAATCCCAACTCTTAGACCTACTTACCCGTCCGAGCGAAGCTCTCGTCGAATTCATGACAACGCTTCAGGGATCTCTAGTTATTCTAGGTGCAGGAGGAAAAATGGGGCCTACATTGTGCGTGAGGGCTAAGAGAGCTGCTCAGCAAGCATCAAACCCAATCCCCATCGTAGCCGTGAGCCGGTTCTCAGATGATGCACAAAAAGCCTGGCTCGAATCAGAAGGCATTGTGACCCATCCGTGCGATTTGATGGATCGTGCTTCCTTAAAGGATCTCCCCGATGCAGAGAATGTGATTTACCTGGTAGGGATGAAATTCGGGACACGATCCAATCCGGCGCTAACCTGGGCGGTGAATGCACTCATTCCAGACTATGTATGCGAGCGGTACCCGAAAGCTCGAATCGTTGCGCTTTCGACCGGCAATGTATATTCCATGACCGAAGTAGAAAGTGGTGGTTCAGTTGAATCCGATCCACTCGAACCGCTGGGTGAGTATGCCAATGCTTGTGTTGCGCGTGAACGTATATTCGAGTACAAGTCGCAGCAGCTTGGGGCAACTGTTGTCTCGATACGTTTGAATTACGCCATTGACCTGCGGTATGGCGTGCTGGTTGACCTTGCACAGAAGATCATAGCAGGAAACCCTATCGATCTTACAATGGGGTATTTCAATTGTATTTGGCAAGGTGATGCAAACGATATGATTATACGAGCATTGCCTCTTGCCACTTCACCAGCAAGAGCGCTTAATTTAACCGGTAAAGAGACGTTGAGTGTACGAGAAACGGCTCTTGCATTGGGCCGGCTTATGGATCAACCCGTCTCGTTTTCTGAGGCCGAATCCGCTATTGCACTACTGAACAATAGTACTGTGGCCCACGGCGAATTGGGGCCTCCGAGTGTAGCTGTGGAAGAAATGCTTGAATGGACAGCCCGTTGGGTTCAAGATGGAAATCAACTCCTGAATAAACCTACTCATTTCGAGACGAGAGACGGGAAGTACTGAATGAAACCTTTTAGCACATTTGTATTTCATTAAATCAGAGTCACGTTGACCGCTCTAAGATAAATCACAATAAATAAGTCGCTCTGAATCTGAACAGCTCAGAGACCATATATCAATGACAACTTCTACACGCACCCTTATTGTATTCGCACTCCTGTACTTTTGCTTACCCATCCATGTCAGCTTTAGCCAGGATCAGTCTCTTCAACAACTGGAAGTGGACGTCATCTATCTTTCCTCTGATTACCTGGAGGGAAGGGAAACCGGGACGGACGGAGAAGAAAAAGCAGCCTTATATATCGCTTCCCGATTTGAAAAACTGGGATTGAAACCGATGGGCACCGACGGTTGGATGCAATCTTTCGACTTTAAATACAGTTCAAACCCTCATGCTGCCCCAGGAAGTGGAGATTCTCGAACAGGAACTAACGTTGTCGGCATGCTAGACAATGGAGCCGAGAACACGATTGTTATAGGGGCTCATTATGATCATCTAGGGCACGGTTCGTTTGGATCACGCCGGCCTGGCGACATGGCTATTCATAACGGAGCCGATGACAATGCAAGTGGGGTGGCAGGTATATTGGCTATTGCTGAACAGCTTACAGCCTCAAGGGCCAAGAACAACAACTACTTGTTTATAGGGTTTTCCGGAGAAGAGCTGGGCTTATACGGGTCCAAGTATTTTGTCAAGAACCCTACGGTTGAGCGTGAACAAATCAACTACATGATCAACCTCGATATGGTAGGCCGTCTTAATGAGGAAGGCATTTTGGCTGTAAATGGAACAGGCACCTCTCCGATGTGGGATACAGTATTAGATAAAACAAAGCCGGCTTCAATAGATGTGAAGAAGCACGAGTCTGGTGTTGGTGCATCGGACCATACCTCGTTCTATGTTGAAGGGATGCCCGTTTTGCATTTCTTCACCGGGCAGCATCAGGATTATCACACGGCTGCGGATGACAGCGAATTGATCAACTTCCAGGGTATTCAACAGATCTCTTCGTATATCGTGGCCATCATCGAGCAGTTGGATGAAGAAGGAAAGCTGGAGTTCACAAAAACAAAAGATGAAAACCAGCGCATGGCCTCTTCGTTCAAGGTTACGATGGGCATTATGCCGGATTACGTTTCTGATGGAGTAGGAGTCCGCATTGACGCCGTAATGGATAACCGACCTGCAGCGAATGCCGGATTAGAAGGCGGTGATATCATACGCAAGATTGGTGACCTGGAAATCAACAACATCAACGATTATATGGCTGCCTTGGGCAAGTTTGAGAAAGGCCAAAAGACGACGGTGGTAGTAAAAAGGGGAGAGGAGATGGTTGAAAAAGAGCTAGTTTTTTAGCACATAGTGTAACTCTACGTTTTTATTACGTATCAATAGGGTCGAATTGTTCATCTCTGACATGATAACTTCACCCTACGCATTATGAAAAAACTAACTACCACCCTGGCTCTCTTTCTCATGATTAGTGCTGCATCATTGAATGTTGTTGCACAGGAAATGTCCGACAAGGAAGGCGTCCAGATGGCCGCTCTTGATTATGTCGAGGCCCTTTACCTTGTACAGCCAGAGCGTATAGAGCGGAGTGTATCCAAAGAGCTTCACAAGATCGGGTATTGGAAGCGTGATGCTACCAGCGAATACCGTGAAAGCCCTATGACGTACGACCAGCTCTACAGCCTGGCAGGGAAGTGGAACAAGGAGGGTAAAGTAGACGCCGATACGGCGCCCAAGATTATTGAGATCTTAGACCTCATGGACCAAACAGCAGTAGTTAAGCTCAGTGCCGATTGGGGCATCGACTACCTCAATATGGCCAAAAAAGACGGCCGCTGGACTATTGTAAACATCCTCTGGCAGAGCTATCCTTCCAACGACCCTCAGTAATGGGCTCGGCGAAGGGTAATCTGAAAGGCTAATCACAATAGGTTGGCAATACCCCCCAATCCCTGTCATTCTGAGCGTCAGCGAAAGAATCTACCTGAAACGCAGCGTGCACAGTGAAAGATTGGCTTACAAAACGGCTAAATGAAGGACTCGTAATTCCTGCACACCCATTGGCTCTTACCAGGGAGGGCGCATTTGATGAACGCCATCAGCGCGCCCTCACGAGGTATTATCATGCTGCTGGTGCAGGAGGAGTAGCTGTAGGTGTTCATACCACCCAATTTGCCATTCGAGATCCGGAATACAACTTGTTCGAGCCCGTGTTGTCACTGGCCGCCGACACGTTGGATGTGCTTGATGCCACATCGGGCCGGCAGACGGTGCGTATTGCTGGTCTTGTAGGTAACACCGCACAGGCTGTCCGGGAGGCTACCCTTGCTCGTGACTTAGGGTACCAAGCGGGCCTTTTGTCGCTGTCAGCTTTCAAGAAGGCTTCTCAGGCTGAAATGCTCAGTCATGTAGCTGAGGTTGCGGAGGTCATTCCCGTTTTTGGATTCTATCTACAACCCGCTGTAGGCGGCGTAGCGTTATCCGAAAGTTTTTGGCGGGAGTTTGCAGCAATCGAAGGCGTTGTGGCGATAAAGATCGCTCCCTTCGATCGATACAAGACACTCGATGTACTAAGAGGCGTCGCTGCTTCGGGCCGGGCTAACGAAATTGCGTTGTATACCGGCAACGACGATACGATCATCTCAGACTTGTTGACGACCTACCGTATTCCTGTTCAGGATCAGATCATAGAACTGGATATCAAAGGCGGGTTACTAGGTCATTGGGCATGCTGGACCGCCGCCGCGGTGAAGCATCTCGAACAGTGTAAGGCCTGGAAAAAAGCGGGCCATTTACCTGCCGAAGCCCTGACTCTAGCTGCCGAAGTCACCGATGCCAATGCCGCCTTTTTTGATGCAGCTAATAATTTCAAAGGATGCATCGCCGGCATTCACTACGTATTGCAGAAGCAGGGCCTCATGCAATCCATCCGATGCCTGGATCCTGCCGAATCACTTTCTCCAGGTCAAAAAGAGGCTATTGATCGAGTACTGAACGTGTATCCTCATCTAAGTGATGACCAGTTTGTTGCCGAGGGGCTAGGAGAGTGGAAGGAGGGTTAGGGTAAAGGGATTATGTCTTCCATTCTTAACGTACAGCGAAAACGAAACCTCAGTACGTCCCAGCACTGGGAGTTCTATGAAGGTCATCGCCGCCAGGTAATGTCGCTTCTTGTGGAGGCGAGTGATGAAAAGAAAGGGCGGCTTTGTGTTCTGGGAGCAGGAAATTGCAACGATATAGAACTCCCGATTCTAATCGAGATGTTTGACGAGATTTACCTGGTGGATTGGGATGCCGATTCTCTCATTGAAGGCATAACAAAGCAAGGCATCGCACCTGAGTCTGTAGTCCTTCATTCCGGCATTGAATTAACCGGAATAGGCCATTACGTAGAGCGATGGAAAAAGACGCCTCCTTCTAAAAGTGATATCAATCAGGTTATTAGTCTGTTATCCGAGCCTTTAGATATAAGGATAGATACCACATTTGATATAGTGTTATCAAGCTCTCTCTTGACGCAACTCATCGAACTACCCATCGCGCTATTGGGACTAAATCACCCCAGGACGAAAGAGGTTGTTTTAAAGATACGCGCTGCGCATTTCCGTCTGATGGCATCACTCCTGGCTCCAGGAGGCACAGGTGTGCTGGTGACAGAACTCATATCAAGCAACACCTGCAAAGAACTCTTCCAGTGCCCCGAGGACAGGTTATCAGAGCTATACGACCAACTCATCGAAGAGAAGAGATATTTCCTGGGTACAAACCCTAAAACACTCATCCCGGCTCTTCTTGAAGACCCATTTATGGCTTCTCAGATTCAGGACACAACGTTGACTGCTCCGTGGCGGTGGTTGCTTGGTCCGGAGAGATCGTTTTTGGCTTATGGGGTTGTTTTTGGGAAGAAGTGAGGGGATTGGGTAAGAAGGGCTATCACATTAAGTAGTCTATTTAACTAGGAGTTCTCTGGGAGCAATTTGGATGAACACGAGGAGACTAAGCGGTGTGTGAGGAGCATTTTGTGGTTGCTCAGAGTCGCTTTAAATTGTCGAGCCGCAACCTTGGAAGGGCTTGAGGAGACGTTGTGCTCATTGGGTTTCATTTTGTGAGAGCACGGAGACGCTCTTTGTTGTCCGCGCACAGTTGATGGGAGCTCGAAGAAGCTCCGAGTTGTCCGGGAGCAGTTGGTGGGATCTCCAGGAAGCTCTGTGATCCCATTGCGCTGCTGGATGGGAGGAAAGCACGCTGCGTAGCAATCCTCAGGTGGCGTTCTTTTCCGCGAAGAAGCTGCGAGCTCTCCCAAACTAATTCCCATACTTCACAGTGCGCTACGTAGAGATCGCTGGTCGCCATCATCCTCCAAAACGAAGCTCTGTGCTCTCCCAAACTGGAACCCATGCTTCAAAGTGCGCTACGTGGAGATTGCTGGTCGTCATCGTCCTCCGTTGAGAAGCTCTGAGCTCTTCCAAACTAAGTCCCATACTTTACAGTGCGCTACGTGGAGATCCTTGATAAACACCTGGCTAAGCGACGAAGCATCGAGTTCGTTCAGAATGATTACTGGGTGGCAAAACGCTCTAAATAAGAGCTAAAAATGGTGCTTACTCTTTCGATGAAGCTAGGAGATCGCTAGGAATGAGTACGTAGGGCTAAGCTGCGTTTGGCTAAGCGTTTCCTAAACGCTTGACTAAGTAATGAATGTAGATGTGATTCTTGACGGTAGACACGGCATCCTCTACGAAATCCTATGATTTTCTACTGTGTTGCTCGTACAGCCAACTGGTTGCAAGGTGGCTCAATACAGGCATGATTACGTATGTCATTAGCACCACAATCGCCGCAACCGCCACGCTGACGGTTAACAGGCGTGGGCCAATTAACACAGCCGACAGCGCGGGCGGCACAAAGTAGACTGGAGCGAGCAGACCTGCAAACGTTAGTAGAGCCAGCTTGTATCGTCTCGGTTGACGGCAATGTTGGGTAGGCTCTCCATTACCAATGTGCGTTTGATTCTCCATAAGTTTCAGATCGGTGACGCGTTCCACGAATCGAACTTCGGACTCAAGCGACCTGTGCAGCAGCACTTGCGCGGACCTGGCCGATTAAAATGGACCAGTCCATTCCAAGAGCTGTATATACCTCTCCTGCCTTAGGCGACGCATTGTCTCCAAGAATTTCAATCATCAGGCTGGCTGCGTCTGCTACAACGACACCGCTTTGTAACAACCTGACAATTCCGGTTTCTCGTTTCGTGCTATCGAATGTTCCACAGGCATCAACCGCCACGTAGGCTTCAAAGCCTTCTCGTACTGCGCGCATTGCGGGAAACGCCGCACAGACTTCTAAAGAAAGCCCGGCAAAGATCAGTTTGCTGCGGCCGGTCGCGCGGATCGCCTCTTCCACGCGCGGATCGTCCCATGCATTTACAGTTGTTCGATCTATGAAGGGCTGCCCAGGAAGAGCTGCTTGCAATTCTGGAATAGCCGGACCCCAAAGCGTTTCCGAGGATGTCGTCGTAGTCACGATAGGGAGGCCGAGCGTGCGCGCTGCTTTGGCTAAGCCCACGATGTTGTGCTTGAGTTCAGCGATTGGGTAGTCACGAATGCCCGTCATAAGGCCAACCTGGTTGTCTACAAATATCAGTGCAGCATTGTCAGCACTGAGTGGTTCTGGGTTGTGAAAATGGTTGTTCATAGTTGTTTCCTTTAGATTAAGCTTGATTGATTCAACGATTGCTTGTAATAGCGCCCAACTGCCCGGTTTTATAAGCCGCTTTTATATTGGCGATCTGCTCTTGTGAGCCCATAACAAAAGGACCATCCTGAACAAAGGGCTCACCAATCTGCGCACCATCGAACAAGACGAAGTGCCCAGGCTCACCGGATGGATTACTGACAACAATTTTTGCGCTATCGTCAATTTTGATTGCAATAGCTTGGCCGGGGGCTATATGCCTGGCCGTTTCACCCACGACGACGTCTAAGCTTCTATCGACGGTTTGAACCCATATGCCTCGTTTCGTGGCTGACCGATGTGAGAAGCAGCCACCTGGTTGGATCGTGCCGTCTAGCATGGTCATAGGAGTTGATGGAGATGCTGCACCACGTACGCCATTAGACTCACCCAAGGCGACTTTCACGCGATATTCTGCGGTGTTAATCACGGGCATGTCTTCTGATCGTACCAACCGTGAAGTGGGTTTCTCGAATCGTTGAGCCTGGGGTACATTGACAAATACCTGCAATGCGTGGATACGCGCATTCACTCGAGGGTATTCATCGTGCACCGCGCCACTGCCGGTGCTGAGCCAGTATAAATCTCCGGGTTGCAGATCGAAATCATTTCCCAAAGAGTCTCGATTATGGAAGAGACCCTCACTGTCTTCAAACAACAGAGACACAGCCGACATGCCTGCGTGGGGGTGCACGCCGAAGGTAGGTTTCGTCATCACGAAGTGGTCGACCATCACGAGTGGATCCATCGTTTCCCCTATGTCTCTAGCACGAAAGCTCTGTGCCTTAAAGCCCGTTCCAACGGTGAGATCGTAGCCACTGATGGGCTCCGATATAACAGCCACTTCATCCGATGTAAAGCCGTTAGAAGAGTCAATTGCCTCATTGATTGTGTTCATTTTGTCTACCTCTTCCCGTTCGGTTGTGATTGATTATTGTGCGTATTCATTTTTGAACCAGATGTTGTTATTGGATTACAAGCAAAGGAATACCAACATCTGCGTATGTCTTCTAGACATTGCCTGCCAAACTTTTGACAATGCCCTCTCATTTTTAATCGTTTGAGTGCATCGAATTACATTAAGCCGATAGGAACGTGGCGTTTGTCCGGCCCATCGTTTAAAGGCGCGCGTGAACGCGCTCTGTTCAGAATAGCCTGTCATGAATGCAATTTCAGCGAGTGAATAGTCAGTCTCTTGAAGAAGCCGTTCTGATAACTCCCGACGAGATTCGTCAACTAAGGTTTGAAAAGAATAACCCAGTTTGGAGAGCCTGCGTTGTAGTGTGCGTCCACTCATGCCCACTTGTTGAGCTGTATCAAAAATTGTTGGTACGCCTTCGCTCAGGGATTGGGATATCTGGCTACGTACATGCTGTACCAAATAATGGCTTTCTTCAAAGCTGGGTAGCTCAGCATATGCTTTATGATCTACAATTGCTTCAGGAGCTGAGTGCCTGAAATAAACAGCAAGTGAATTAAATTCTTTCCCAGAAACCTCGCGGCTGATCGATGTAATACGTGCAGTGGTTACTCCTTTTATTAGCGGTTCCATAGTTTTTTAGACCCAAAGATTGCATTTTGTGCATGGATAGATCTAAAATCTGTAACCGGATGTAGGAAAAAAATAAACTACTTTAAGAAATTACTGTTTGCTGAGTTTATTACGCAGCATACTTACATATTCTGGGGTTACACCGAGGTAAGCAGCCAAGTCTTTTTGTGAAATCCTGTTTATCAGAAAAGGGTATTTTTTTAGGAATATGTGGTAGCGCTCTTCAGCAGATAATGAAATCCCCTGATTGGTTCGTTGTATATAGCTAACAAGCGATCTCTGGTACAGATTTCTGTAGAATTGTTCAAATGCGGGAATGATTTGGAAGAGCCTATCCCAGTTCTCTTTAGAAATCATTAGCACCCCAGTATCTTCTAATGCTTCTATGAAATAGCTCGAGGGCTGCTGGGTTAGAAAGCTGGCCATATCTCCAGTCCAGTAATCTTCTATGGCAAACATTGATATATGAGGCTTTCCATGTAAATCCAGAGTATACACTTTCAACGCTCCTTGGACTACAAAATACTCATAACGGGTGATTTCTCCTGGTTGCAACAAGAAGTCTTTCCGTCGAACACGTTTTTCTTTAAATAGAGAGAGGTATAGGCTCTGCTGTGCCTCATCCAGTTCGATGAACCGGCCTACGTTTTGGAGGAGTAATGCGTAAGCAGATTGAGAATCAATACTGTTCATTTGGGGCCTTCATCGTAATAGAACTCGATCAGCTAATTGCTCAAACTCGGTCATGTTTCAGGCTGATGCAAATGCTATCCGAGAAAATGACACCAAGGAACTGGAAAGACATGCCATTTCATTAATTAATGCTCAAATTAATGGGGATTGGAACCGAATCTAATTAACCATTACTTTTTGGCAGGCGTTTTTCAAATTCGACTCAGGGGCCTCTGGCGGCCAAATGGCGTAAAGTGACAGCATTTCTTCGTATTCAGGCATCTCATAATCAGGGGAGCTTAAGTACTATTTATACGGCACAGGACTATTTCCTGCTGCGATCAAATATTACTTAAGGAGCACTCCTATGAAATACACTCTACTAATTGTACCCCTCCTTTTATTCACATCAAATCCTATATGGGGGCAATCACCACTTTCCAATACTCAAACAGAACATAAGCGTACAGTTGGTACCAGTCCATGGGGACCAGAAGATGAAATAGGTCGACTCAATCTCATGACCCTGGCATCACGCGAAGATATTTTATCCAGAATATCGGGGGGGAGAGCATACGATCTTTCTGTAGAATACTTCATTGGTATGCCAAGCTGGCAAGCAGCAGGCGATCCGCACTATCGTATATGGATGACGCATACGCCGCATGGCACTGTGGTTGACGATCCGCTTGGACTAGGCACGGTGATGAACGAACATGTCAGTTACACCGGAGCGGCTATCTCAATGTATACGCATATGGGGACGCATATCGACGGGCTTGTTCATTTTGGGCTAGATGGAAAAATATGGAATGGTTTCAGCGCCGAAGAACATCTGGGCGATAGAGGCTGGCAAGTGGCTGGCGCTGAAAAAATACCACCCATCATTGCTCGTGGAGTTTTGATTGACGTAGCTACTGCAAAAGACTGTAAAATGCTGCCAGACGGGTACCGTATTTCGCGAGATGACCTCGTATTAGCACTGAAGAGACAAAACATGTCTTTGCGCCAAGGAGACGTCGTGCTCATCCGTACAGGCCGCATGCAGCACTATGAGGACGCCCAGGCCTATATGGCCAATCCGCCAGGCCTCGGCATGGAAGCCGCACGGTTTCTTGTTGAGGAAAGCGGGGCAATGATAGTTGGAGCGGACAATCTAAGCCTAGAAGCATTTCCTTCTGAGCTAGACACAGACTATGTGCCTGTTCATACGTATCTGCTTGCCGAGCAGGGTACGCCCATTTTGGAGCTCGTTTATCTAGAAGAACTAGCACGCGATGGGGTGTATGAATTCGCGTTTATTGGCGGCTCGATTAAGCTTCGGGGTTCTGACGCTGCGCCGATTCGGCCCATCGCTTTCCCGGTTCGTTAATTTATACCCATAGAGTGTTTACAACACATAATGTTTTGGCCCATAAAAGAGGTCATAAAATGAAAGATACATCAAAAGCTCACCTGTTCACGATAGGGGCCACGGTATTAGTTGCGAGTTCCTTTCCCGTTGGCGCAAGCATTACGCACGAAATGAACAGTCTCGTGATTACGCTACTGCGTTTTGCTGTAGCAGCCCTACTCTTTGGGCCATTTGTCTATTTGCGATACGGCCTTACCTTACCATCGAGGAAGCAAGCCTTCCATTATGCTCTGATCAGCGGCTCGCTAGTGCTGTTTTTCTGGGGCATGTTCAGTGCACTTCGGTATACATCTGCATTGAACACAGCAAGTATCTTTACCTTAATGCCACTCTTTGCATCGTTCTTCTCTTGGGCGCTATTGAAAGAGAGGCTTACCAGCAGAGCACGAGTGGCCCTGTTTGCTGGTTTAATTGGCGCACTATGGGTGGTATTCCGAGGGGATTTCACAGCCATTGGTGTTTTTGGCTTCAATAAAGGGGATATGATCTTTTTAGGGGGTACGATTGCCGTTGCTTTGTATGGAGCACTGGTAAAGTACTTTCACCGTGGTGAGCCGATGGCCATCATGACATTCTGGACGCTCGTCTTTGGTTTCATGTGGCTCCTTATTCTCTCTCTGCCGACGCTTATAACTACGAAATGGTATGAGGCACCCAGTGAGGTCTATGTTGGCATTCTCTATTTGGCAATATTCACCACACTGATCACATTCTTTACCTACCAGTGGAGTACGGCTGTCATCGGACCTACAAAAGTAATGTCGTACTCCTATCTGAATCCGGGCTTAGTAATTATCATGGAAATCATTATGGGGCAGGGTATACCCTCTGTGATGACATGGCCAGGGTTGGTAATCATTATGTTCGCGACATTGATCTTTCAACGCACGCCCACGCATAGTAAGGCAGGTACAGGTATTAGAACTCATATGCCTCGTAGCGCTATCACGAGCTAAGGTTACTGAACCATCTACGGCGAATTATTCAAAGCGGAACAGCACGTTCCTGGAATAATAGCCTTATAGGCTATGTCTGAACTCACTAGGGCTCATGCCGCTATGCTTTTTGAAGAAACGCATGAAAGCTGGCGGCTCAGCGTAACCAAGTAAGAATCCGACTTCTCCGACCGAGAATGAGGGGTTCTTTAAGTAAACCTGAGCCATGCTGAGTTTAACTTTATTCAAAACCTGCCTGAAACTTGCCCCTGATTCCCCAAGCCTCCGTTGCAGATTGCGTGTGCTTGTATTGAAGTGTCCAGCTACTTCATCAATCTGCATAAATTCACCGGAATAGTTTTTAATCAGTACCTGCTCAACTTGCGTGGCAAAATCCTGACTCTCCGTCATAGTGCTAAGTAATTCTGAAGCGTATGCTTCAAGCGTTTTGAGCAGGTGAGGATTAAAGGTTGTCAGTGGCCGCCTGAGGTCATAATCGTGAAAGGTGATGGAGTGGCGTTTTGCTCTAAACGTGACCAGATCAATGTATTTTCCAAAAGACTCAGGGTATGTCGCAGGCCGCTTGCGTAGCATGGCAATGGATTTTGGCTTTATGTTTTCGCCTGTCATCACCTGAATGGCCTTGCAGAAAAAGCCAATTGCTGCCTCGTGCTCTCTTTGCGTAGCGATCGGGTCCTGCTTTTCCCAAAGGGACAAAGGCGTCCATTCAATTTTCCTGCCTCCAGGTACAGGCTCAAAGGTTGCTGTAACCACGTCCATCAACACCCCTAGAAACTTGACATGATGCTCTACCATGTCTTCTAAGGTGGATGAATGTTTCCAAAGATATCCGAGTACACCGAGTGTATCGAGCTCAAACAGATGACCAAATCTCCAACTGACAAATTCATCTCTGCTGATCTCCTCAAGCTTATGGTGAGCAGCATTAAGTCGCTCGACCGGAATCATATCATCAAGCGGATGCTCATCGATGCTCGGCCTGGCATCAAGCTCAGTGAGTAACTCCTCTTGCAAGTGCTCGTCATCAATCATAGAAACAATCATTTGATAAACGAGACCTTTGGCAACTTTCATTTGGCGTAAAGTGGCAGTTTTTCTACGTGATTGGGCACCTCTTCTAGTATGCTATACACGTAATATCTAGCAAGCAAACAGGGTTGCGGGGCGAATTGCCCAAAAGCTTAGTCCTGTTCTTTCAATCAAAATGAAATCAATTTAATACATAGTAAAAATGGATTCAATCATGAAAACCTGGGTCTTAAACAGCCTCATTTTTGTTTCTCTTTCTATAATAATGTTTGGTTGCAGTGAAGATAGCGACATGCTTTCCGTACCTGACGGTATCACAACTGCCGCTGAACTTTCTGATACGCTAGAGGAGATTGTTACTGAAACTGAAGCGCCAGGCTTCGCTGTTACTCTGGTGAAGAATAACCAGGTCCTGTACCAGGAAGCCTTTGGATATGCAGATATCGAAGGCGAGGTTGCCTATACAAATCAGACCATTCAACACCTTGGTTCAATTAGCAAGACGTTTGTTGGAGCAGCAGTTGTTAAAGCTGTTGAAGACGGGCTTTTTACCTTGGATACTGACATTAATGACATCCTGCCGGTGGAGGTTGTTAACCCAAAACAACCAGATGCTGTCATTCAAATAAAGCACCTGGCAACGCATACTTCCGGCCTGCTTGATAATACGGATTTCTATATCCAGGAGAACTATTATATCCTTCCAGGAGAAGATCTTTCGACTCCAGGTGCAGAAGTTTTGCACAGCGGTCTCGGCATTCAGCAACGAAGAGCAAGATCGTTGGAGGAGTTTCTGGCTGAATACTATCTCGAGGATGGAGATATGTACACACTCAATAACTTTGCGCCTACAGCGCCGGGTGAGGCGTGGTCCTATTCAAATACAGCCACAGCACTTGCAGCATACTTAATTGAAGCTGCAACAGGGGCATCATTTGCAGATTACGTCAAAGAAAAGGTGTTGACTCCACTTGGCATGAATAGCTCCTCATACAGGCTTGCTGAAGTCAACCAGGCGCAATTAGCAAAATGGTATCTCGATGAAGACACACCGCTTCCACTTTATGATAACGATTCCTATCCGGAAGGAAGTATGTATACGACAAATGCGGATATGGGAAAATACTTGCTCGACATGTCTAGAGGCGTAATGGGAGAATCAAATGTTCTCTTTTCATCCTCCGGCTACGATCTTCTATTTGATGCCCGCTTATCGCCCGGCATTGTACCAGCTGGCTTTGCTGAGAACCATGGCATCTTCTGGTATCACAAAGGAGGTACAGTACAGCACGGTGGCAATAGCCTGGGTATATCCACGCACTTGGAGATCAATAAAGCAACAGGTTCAGGATACGTTCTCATAACAAATATGGATGCGTCATTCTCAGATACTGAAGCTGAATACGCCAAGGTTGCGCAGCTCATTGATCAGGCTGTGAGTGCGTTTCTAGCGTCGAATTAGATACTGCATTCACTCTAGGTAAGTGCGTCACTCTCCTTGGAAAATCAATACTTTTGACATGAAAGAAGAACTGTGGGTCCGTCATTCTAATCCCTGGAGCCTCTGGACTCGAGATACTGTATTGCCCATCATCATACTGTCTGGGTGGAGCCGCCTTTGGCTCTCGTGGTGGGCATTGGTCCCTGTTTCGATTGCAGCGCTTTGGGTGTGGATAAATCCATGCTTCTTCTCTATTCCAACCTCGACAGACAACTGGGCCTCAAAGGCAGTGCTAGGCAAACGGGTATGGCTTGGTAGAAAAGCAATACCTGTCCCGAAGCACCATCACATGATAGTTCACTTGCTCAGAAGCGTCACTTGGCTTGGTGTTTTGTGCATGATCACAGGGGTTATCTACTACGCGGCGTGGCCAACGCTTTTGGGGATGAGCCTGTTCTACGCAGGAAAGCTATGGTATTTAGATCGAATGGTCTGGCTGTATGAAGAGATGCAAAACCATCCTGAATACAGCCCTTGGCTCTACTAAGCAGTGAAATACTTACTACAAAACATAACAATTGCATTTAAAATACAATCATGAAACCCAAACGCATTTTCATTCTTGACGGACACCCGGCTGAGACCTCTTTATCAAACACATTTGCTGAGACCTATGCAGAAGCAGCCCGGAGTTCAGGCCATGAAGTAAGGGTTATCCACCTACATGATCTGAATTTCGATATGGACTTCGGTCATTCACGCTACTCCGAAGCTAAGCCGCTAGAACGCGCTCTGGAAGAGGTACTGGAGAATCTAGAGTGGAGCCAGCACGTCGTGCTCACAACGCCCATGTGGTGGGGCGGCCTCCCAGCAAAGCTCAAGGGGTTAATCGACCGTGTTTTATTACCCGGACGAGCATTTGACACACGTAGCAAAGAATGCGGGTTTCCAACCCCTATGCTGACTGGAAGAAGCGCACGTGTAATTTTGACGTCAGACACACCCAGCTGGCTCATGAGATTTTTTTACAAAAATGCTCTCTTCTGGCAACTACGTGGGCAAATCTTTGGATATGTGGGAATTAAGCCTTCGCGCATTACTCATTTTTCCAGTGCCAGTCGTCCTAAATCCCATCTACTTGATCGCTGGATAAAAACCGTCAAAAGTATCGGGGCAAAGGCCTTTTAGTCGTTCTCAATTACCTAAAAACAACATTAAAACAATGAATAAAACGAAAAAAGTACTTCTGGCAGGTGCAACTGGTTATTTAGGATCATATGTAGCGCAAGAACTCATCAACCGCGGTATGCCTGCCCGGCTCCTCGCTCGAAATCCTAAGAAACTTGAACATTTAAGTTCTGGAATAAGCGAGATCGTTCGAGCTGAAGTGACACAGCCAGAAAGCCTTAGAGGCGTGATGAAAGGTGTTGACACGGTGATTTCTACAGTGGGCATTACCAGGCAAAAAGACGGATTGACTTATAGGGACGTAGATTTTCAGGCGAACATGAATCTACTTAAAGAGGCAAAGGCCGAAGGCGTGAGAAAGTTTATTTATGTATCCGTACTCCATGGCGACAAAATGAGACACCTGAAAATATGCCAGGCCAAAGAGGCCTTTGTGGATGCGCTCAAGATCTCAGGTATGGAATATGCAGTTATCCGGCCTAATGGGTTCTTTAGTGACATGGGTGCATTTCTAGATATGGCGAAGCAAGGGAGGGCCTATGTATTTGGGGATGGGCAGTTCTATTCCAACCCGATCCATGGAGCCGATTTAGCGAAAGTCTGTGTGGATGCAATAGGTAGTGCTCAAGAAGAAATTGAGGTTGGCGGCCCGGATGTGCTCACGCAAGAGGAAATCGCTCGCCTTGCATTTAAGGCGCTGGGTAAAGAACCAAGAATCACCCATATACCAGGCTTTTTTCGAAAAGCATTGATCACCCTTGTTCGCACGTTTACGAGCAGCAAGACCTATGGGCCTATTGAGTTTTTCCTGACAGCAATGGCGCGTGATATGGTAGCGCCCCAAAAGGGCGACCATACGCTTGAATCCTATTTTGAGTGTGAGGCGCTTAGAACTTCTAGCAATGAGCACCAAGTAAGCGTGGCGCAAAGTGCCAGTATTTCTGCGTGATCAGGCATCTTGAAAGCAGCGCATTTGCAGTAAAATGAAGCATGACAAGCTGCAAAAATGAGAATGATAAAATTGCTACTCAAATGGACTCAGTAGAATTTGCGCCCGGTACAACGCGTCGCCAAATGGAGTTAGACATCTTGCAGATTAGTGAGTATGAGCGTCAACATATTGGACAAGAATTGCACGATGGGCTTGGCTCTCAGCTTAGTGGGATAGGTATGATTTGTCAGAACCTGGCCAGGCAGTTAGAGACTGAAGAGCATGAACTGGCTGAGGAGCTTCTCTCGCTAGCTGAGTACATCAGAGAGGCTGATTACCAGGCAAGAAATATTGCAAGGGGACTTGCTTCTCTTCCAAGGGAGCCAGGTGCTCTGATTCAGGCCCTTAATCGCCTAACTGATATTACACAGCGCGCATTTGGTATTGCTTGCTCGTTGAATATCATAGGAAATGTTTCTGTGATAGATCATGTGGTCTCAACACACCTGTATCGTATAGCTCAGGAGGCTATTAACAACGCTGTTCGGCATGGAAAGGCAAAAAAAGTTGATCTAAACCTTACTGAGCGATCTGGATCAGTGAGCCTTTCTATCTCAGATAATGGCACTGGAATACCAGAGCAGCTTCCTTGTCATAGAGGATTGGGTTTGCGAACCATGCACTATCGAGCTAACTTGATCGGAGCTGCTCTAGATATAGGGAAAGGCAAAGAGGGAGGGGCTCTTGTTGTATGTCAGCTTTTACGTTGCACAGATGAGGAATGGTTGACTTAAAGCGTGTCCTATTCTACGCTTATGAAAGCACATTCAATGTTTCCAAAAATTGAAAAACCAATACATAGATAATGGGGTCTCAAGTTGCTACTATAGACACCAATGAGTCTCAAAAGGAGCCCGGCTATATGAAGGCCATCGTACAAGACACCTATGGCGGAACTGACGTCCTCAAACTAAGAGACATAGGAAAGCCAATAGTTGGAGATGATGATATACTTGTTAAAGTTCACGCAGCAGGCGTTGATGCCGGTGTGTGGCATGTCATGGCCGGTCTGCCTTACATGATTCGTATTGCAGGTTTTGGCCTTCGAGCGCCCAAGCAGCCAATTCGTGGTGTAGATTTGTCCGGCCAAGTAGAAGCTGTTGGTAAGAATATAAGTCAGTTTAAGCCTGGTGACGACGTATATGGAACTGCAAATGGCACCTATGCAGAATATGCTGTCACAACGGGGGAAAAACTCTCCCTTAAGCCAACAAACCTTTCATATGAACAAGCGGCGGCGGTACCAACGTCAGCCTTAACTGCTCTTCAAGCTGTGCGAAACCAGGCAAACGTGAAACCGGGCCAAAAAGTCTTAGTTGTGGGAGCCTCCGGAGGAGTTGGGTCGTTTGCTGTTCAAATTGCAAAAGCTATGGGTGCAAAAGTGACAGGTGTTGCCAGTACACCCAAGCTTGATATGCTTCACACGATCGGGGTAGACCACGTTATTGACTATCGTCGTGAAGACTTCACCAGGCAAAGCGAGCGTTATGATATTATTGTTGATACTGGTGGGTTAAGGTCTGTGGCATCCATGCGGGAAGTACTCACTGTTAACGGTACGCTTGTTATTGTTGGCGGCGAAGGTGGGGGGAAATGGACAGGCGGAGCTGGTCGAGGTCTCCTTGCAATTGCCTTATCACCATTTGTCAAACACAATCTTCGCAACTTTATTGCCAATAGTAATAAGGAAGACCTATTGACTCTTAAAACACTCATTGAGGCAGGTGAAATTACACCTGTTGTTGACCAGACGTTCTCACTTGTAGAAACTCCAAAAGCCATTAGGTATCTAAAAGATGGCAAGGTTAAAGGGAAGATTGTTATTTCTGTACGAAATCTATGAAGTGATCTGCATCGAAACAATGATTCAATTCGTAAAGAATTACTGTCCTGTTCCCTCTCTCTTTATTAGGTCAGCATCAGGACCGTGAAAATTATTTTCTGTCGTGACTGTCACTGTTCCAATACTGTACCAGCGCTATTTCTAATTCCTGTAACCCATTGGTATACAATCAGTTGGCAGACTACTCACAGCGTTTCCTAAACGCTAGGCCGAGGGTTCGAGTCGCCCTCGGGCGGAATGGGATTCTTTATCAACTTACAGATGGTAAGCAGGGATGTATTAACTAATCATTGCCAATCTCAAATTGAAAGGAGCTTAGTTCTTCAAAACAGCTTAGCCTGGGTTCAATCATTGGGTTGTTGAAAAAGGCGTTTGCGACCTGCATACCGCACGGGTTGTCCCAGTAGGTTGTGATGTCGTGGTGAAAGCCATCAAAAATGAGGTGGTAGCTGTTTGATAGATTTTGTTTTAAAGCCTGTCCCCAACTGGGTGGTGTAATATTGTCGTATTGTCCATTGAGGATGAGGGTGGGGATATCACTTTGGATAGGATTGTTCTCTGTAGTGGGTTCGGGCTCAACGTTCCAGGTTGAGCAGATTTCGTTGGAATACGTGGCGGGGGTCAATCCTCTGATAGCCGGGTATTTGGAGGTCTCTTCTTGTATCAGGGCTTGGGCGTTGAAAGGGTGTTCTTCTGCGCACCAAACGGATAAACGTTTGCCTTTTCCTTCTCCGTCGCCTGGGGGGGATTGAAGGAAAAAGGAGCCTAGCCTGTCATAGTCACCAGCGAGGATTTCTGAAATCAGTAAGGGAAGGGTCGGCATATCGGCAGTGCTTGATGCGCTTAGCCGTTCGGCGACATCTTTGCCTCGGAGATAAATCGTGACAGGTTTCTTTTTTTCATTCGGGATGATCTCGAGCTGTAGCGGTTCAGCGGTAATCTGTTCAAGAAAAGCATAGAAGCGAGGTTTAAGTCCTGGGAAGGCTTCATTGCAAGCAGCTTGTTGGGCGCAGTCATCTAGAATAGTGTCGAGGGTTTCTAGCAGGTTTTTTGAGCTCTCCTCATCATATTGCACCTCAAGGGGAAGAGGGCTTTCCAGGACGACGCTCCGGATAGGTTCTGGATTATCCCGCATCAAGACTTGGGCGATCTTGGTCCCGTAAGACAGTGAATATAGATTGTATTCATCAATGCCGAGCACTTTTCGTAAGTCCTCGATGTCTGCCGCAATCTCTCTGGTTGTGTACCCATTCAGATCTATCTGTTTTGATTTCAGTCGATCGCGGCATTCGGCAGCTGCATCTATAAGGAGCTTCTCGTATGCATTGTTGATGGTCGGTGCATTCGGGCTGGTATATTCGAGATAAGTGGCTTTGTGCATCGCCTTGCCCCATTCGGGGCAACTGAGATGGGGTTTTGCGTAGCGCGTTCCGCGCTGTTCTACGAGAATAAGATCTCTGTCATCCAGATACCGGTAATACTTGGTATACTTGGCTGAAACCATCAGTGAACCACCAGGACCTCCCGTGAGCCAGATAATGGGATCGTTCGCTGGTGTTTTGCTGCGGCTTTTAAAAAAATACACGGGTAGTTCGATCGTGTTGCTCTTTGGATCGGCCCTGTTTTCTGGGACCTCTAAGTATCCAAAAGTGTGCTTCTGATCGTCGGCGATATCGAAAAGTGATTTCTTTGAGGTCTTGAATCTTGGGAGATCAGGATCTGACTGAGCAGAGAGGCTTGCTGGAAGGATAGCACAGACTAAAAAGGCGAAGAATAAAGCCAGGGTGTAATTCATGTGGTGTTGCTCCGGGATTAACTGAGAAAAATCTTGACGCAACATAGGGACGCAGCGATGCCTGGTCGTTTCAATTAGACAATTGAACCCTGTAAAATGGAATAATTAAGTGACTTACCAAGAGATGAGGGATCAGGAGGACGATCGCAATGCACTGGGTGATACCCCAAGTTGTTTTTTTACGGATCGGTTAAATGAAGACTTGGAGTTGAAGCCTGCGCTGTAGGCGAGGGCGAGTAAGGTGTATTTTTCGTTTTCGGGATCTTTCAGAAGGCGCTGAACCTCTTGCACACGGAGCGAATTGACATAGTCGCTAAATTTCGTAGTTAGAATTTCTTTTAGGGTATTCGAAAGCACGTAGGGTTTTACATCAAGCGTTTGTGCTACGTCTTGGAGAGACAGCGTCGGGTTTGTATAGAGTTTGTCAGACTCCATGACGTGCTGCAACCGTGTTGCTATGTCTTCAAGATACGATTTTTTATGGGTCGGTAGCTGCTGTTTTATGGCCAGGCCGATATCATCTTTCCTTTTGAACCCTTCAATCCCAATCCAATAGGTAAGGATGGACAGCCCGCCAAAAAATGGATAGTAGTAGAAGCGGATGAAATAATAATACGTCTGATTCAAGGCCACGTTGTAAACCAGCAAATCGATCACCAGAATAATCAACACGGCGCTAAAGTAGATACCGAATGCACTCAGGATTCGCTTAATCCATATTATGCGCTCGGGGTCGATGGAGATATCAATCGGGGTATGGAGTATGAGCCGTCTCGCATAAAACGCATAACTCACAATCAGAATGGCAGCTACTATGTAGATGGTGGAGTAGTTCATCCAGACGACGTAGCCCCAATAGCCGGCCCAGGATAAACTCTCACGTGTACCATCCCAGTACAGGTTCTGAATGCGGACAAACACACTCATGCAAATCTGGATCACAAAAGGCAGAAAATGAATGAAGTCCGATCTTTGAAATTCAAACTTAGGGGTAACAAGGGCCTTGACGTAAAAATACAGAAGGGCTCCGGTGATCCAACTCATGTCAACCATCACATAATACCACCCATCATAATGGCCCAGTCCGAACAGCCTCATTGATTGTACTAGCAGGCGATAAGACAGAAATAACAAAATTACCGCAAGAAATCGATTGGCAATCTTGTTATGTAGGGTTGATTTCAGAAGAATAACCCCATAAACAATCCCCTGGACAGCTCCTATTGTAAAAAGCATGACTGTTAGGATTGCAAAAGTACTCATTGAAAGAAAATCGTTACTAGGGAAATGGGTAATGAGAATGATGGGATTTACCAGGGACTAAATTCGGCGTTCCTGCCATTCATCGCAAAGTTTATTTGCCTTTCATTCTTGCCTGGAATCTCTGAGAAGCAACCCGCTTATTTAATACCTCAAAGGCTAATGCAAATGGCTTCCACCCTTTGCACTTATCTGTGTTTACATGCTGGGCCAGTATAAATAGGCGGGTTCCTAAATTTGAGTGGAAGGGTTCACGAGTGGATCCTAGTGGACTCCAGTAACTAAAAGCTCACTGAAGCAAAAATTATAAAATCAATTTTTTATCTTTTTCATCCATAGGTAAAAAGTTAATATCTAAATAACCTCCGCTGGCGTTATCATCAGTAACTATTTGGGGTTTCCCTTTAATAATTTCAATGGAGTTTTGATGGACATGTCCTGCAAAAATGCCTAATAGATTTGGCGCTGTGAAAACTTCCTTGTGAAAATTAAGTGTTGTTTCAGTGTGTCCACTTTCAGGCCATTTAGGACGTCTTTCTAGTTCGAATCCTATGAACTCCACTCTTGAATCCAACCTGTAGCTTTGGAAGAGTCATGGTGTTCGCGTAAAACTGTCGTGTTGTACCTATCTTGTCGTGTCATGGGAAGGCCTGGATTTCTACGGATAAAGGTATAAGTCTCTTATAACTCTTCATCTCCAAACTGGAACGAGTACAAATCTGCATCTTTCATGACTACCCGCATGCGGACCGGTTGGCCCATAAGACTTTCCAGTTGCTTCTGACTCTTCCATCTTACAGCGTTCTTTATTTGATCTCCTGCCATTTCAACGGCGTCCTCTAATGAAAAGCCAGGTATTGGGAGGCCTGATACGTCCTGAAGTTCAACTTTAATCGAGCCGGCTGCACTTGTAGCAAAATTAAGGTAGAGTTCAGATCCTTTGAACCGAAATGGCCGAGTGATCATTTCGCCACCTGAATACGGTGCTCTTACTGATACAAAGCCATCCAGGCGAAGGCGGTAACGGATTAGGTGGCTTGAAGCCTGCGCATAGTGTCCAAGTCGATAGATGAACAACTCCCTGTCATTGCCAGGTACAATGCCCCAGGCTGGCATATTGTTACGGCTCACCCAGTCCCGATCCTCTGGTCCAGGCGGAATAAATGCTTCCATAAAGCTACGGTCATAGAGCGTTCCCCCCCGGCTGCTCATCAATACAGCATCGCTTGATGCAATCCTGTAATTTGGATTATCAACCAACGAGCTGGCTTCCGATTCCTCGAAGGCGGCTTTATCTGGGAAGAATCGATTAGGTAACGCGAGATAGATATGCGGCGCCCTGAAGTAAGGCTGTGTTGCGTTGGTATATAGATGTTCAAAAGGTGTATCTCCAAAGGCCATTGGAGTCGCATCGCTCCATGTGATAAAATCAGTAGAGGTAGCTCGGCTAATGCTTCGAAATCCATTGTAGCCTTTACCCGTCCAGGTTCTAAAGTAGCAGATATAGCGTCCTTCGTGCTCGGACCAGAAGGCAACATTCTGAGAATCAAACATTCCATCGGTCAAGACCGGTTCTTCTCTCAGCTTTCTCCATTCCAGGCCATCTGCCGAGACAAATGCAACGAGGCCGGAAGCTTCTGTGCCTCCCAATGCTTTGTAGCGCTCATCAGCAGGAACACCTGGCCGTGTATCGATAAAGGGGCTGAAGTTGTGACTGAAAGGCGGAGTATTGGCCAAAACTACATTGTTTTCAAGGCTATTCATCACTTTAAAGAGCCCCAAGGAGGGCTTCTCCCAATGGATACCATCTACCGACTCGGCATAGGCCGTTACTTCGGCTGTGCCGCCGTCTCGCCCGGCTACTGGCAGGCCCCGGTAATACATTCTATACAAAGATGTGTCTTTTAGAACGGTCACATAACCGGAGAACTTCCCCTCCCATTCCTTATCGAAGTATAATGCCGGTTTTTCTCGAATAGGCTTATGCATTTGCCGCCGGGTGTTGATCAGTTTGTTGATAATAAAAGGATCGACAAACAGCTCCAATCTTGATCCAATGTCAATAATGTCCTGTTTTGTGGCAATCTGCTGATTGTGCGCTGCATCCTGGCCTTCAGCGTTTAGGGGCCTCATGAACAGGATGCAGACAAAAAGCAATAATAAGCGACGAGTATACGATGAGCTCAACATAGCGTGGGTTACTTTAATAGAGCGAAAGCCGGGATAAGCTGTCACGGCGATGAATATATCGCATCGTTTCATCAATAGCATGGTGTATACCGACATCTACCGATAGCTGAGAAGCTGACTCCACCCATTGCCTCGCAAAGGGTGAATCGCTGAAGCCCGCTGCCAACACCGCTTCTAGCCGAACGCGTATATGAGGATCCTTTGCAAGTTTTGCAAGGTGATCATCCATCTCTTGCAACAGCGCAGGATAATACCGTAATAAACGTATGGCAGCTGCACGAACGTGGGGCTCTTTTGCGTGAAGCAAACGTTCGAGCAGGTTTTCGTTCAGGCTATCTACGCCAGCAGATATCCAGAGTGCCTCCAGTAAAACCCTTTCATCGATTGGATCTATTGACTGGTTATTAACCCATTGCTGCAATGCTGGTATCACTGTTTCCGCATCGCGTTCTTGCAACGATTTGCGCACCAGGTTTCGCGTATACGCAGATTCATCGTCCAGCCAGTCCAATAAGGAATCGACGGGGGCTCCTTCAATAGGCGGTTGCGTATCAACGGGGAGCTCATCGTATGTGATGCGCCAGATTCGGCCGTGCGTATGATCCCGGCTTTCCAATCGCTTGGGATAGGACATGTTCTCAAATGTGGGCGAGTAGAAGTCAATGACATATAAGGCGCCATCCGGCCCGTACTCCATAGCAATAGGGCGGAAGTAGGGATCGCTTGAACGTAAGAGGTCTGGCTGAACCATGTTGACTTCATACGTTGTACCGTTCTCCCGGATGTCATACCACCTCGTACCAGCAAATCCAACGAACTGATGGCTCAACAGCCTCCCTTGAGCCTGCTCCGGGAAATGTGGACTATCTACCAAATCCATTCCGCCTGAAGGGCCAATATTATCTGGCGCAAAGGACAACGGTTCTTCGCTCTCTCTCCGTCCTTTTTCTTTGGGATAGATATAGTTTGATGTCAGACTTGATGTAAAATAATAATCACCAGCTGAGGCATCGAGCATTATGTTCTGTCCCCATTGATCGAACACTTGCCCCCAAGGATTCCAGAAGCGGTGCGACAGTGTTACGTCGAACTGATCAGTCGAGGGTTTGTATCGAAATGCACCGGCGTCGTACACCCTCCGAGGACCGAGCGGTGACTCGACTTGCGTGTGAAAGAAGATCCCTTCCATAAAATAAAGCGCACCATCGGGACCCCATTTAAAATTGTTTATGGCGTGTTCAATGTCTTCCGTGCCAAATCCATGCAAAACCACTTCGAACTTGTCAGCCAAATCGTCCCTGTTGGTATCGGCAACAAATATCAGGTTTGGTGCTTGTGAGATATAGGCGCCCCCATTTCCGAGGGCAAACCCATGAATCATGTTGAGGTTATCGATGAAAATAGTATGCTTGTCTGCTCGGCCGTCTTTGTCTACATCTTCTAATATGACAACAGAGTCATCGGGCTGCCGGCCCGGAATGGGTTGAGGCCAGGTAGGAGTATTGGCAACCCACAAACGCCCTTCATTGTCGAATGCAAGGGCCATTGGATTGGCAATCGGGAAGTTTTTTTCGGAAGCAAACAGGTTAATGCTGTAGCCAGGAGCCAAAGTAAATGACCGCAATGCGTCTTCTTCGCTGAGCAGTGGAGGCCCTCCCCATGTTTCTGTCTCAGGATAGGCTTCGTCGTCAGGGGGAGACCAACCGGGTGTTGGAAACCATATGGGGGTACTCGCCGGCAAGCTACTCCAAATCTCGTTGGGTGATGGCTTTTCTGCCCTCCAAATACGCTCGTCATAGTCTACGATGAGTGAATCGTAGACCTGCATTTCTTCAGGCAAGCGGTCGGCGCCTGGGAATTGCTTGCGTTCACCATGAATGTATTCGGCATTGGGGCCTCGCCATCGGATAAAGAAGTTGTAGTTCTTTTCATAAATGAGCCTGCGAAAAGATTCGCTATTATCATTCGCTTCACTCTGGGGAGGTGGAATAGTACGGACCAATCCCAGTGCTGCCGCGAGCATCTGGCTGACGGCCCAGTCCCCATATTCGCTTAAGTGAATACCATTTATGGTTAGTGCTTCGATTCCATCAGTAGGTTGCCAAGCTAGAGTCGGTGAGAATAGATCGACAAACCGTACTCCCTTGCGTTCGGCAACAGATTTCATGGTTTCTGAATAGATGCGCAATTGAGTATTCCGTATCTCGACAAAATCTGCATTACTATTTCGGGCTTCATGAGCAATAGGGGATACTAAGACAATACGTGGAGCGCTCTCACCATTGTATGAATTCGATTCCAGGCTTTGTAGAAAGGCTTCTAGATCTTGTTGAAACCGATCGAGTCCTTTGGGGCCTTTAAACGATTCATTGAATCCGAAAAAAGCAAAAATTACATCAGCTTCCTGGTCTGACAACTGTTGGTGCAGGTCTCCAAATCCCAGGGGCCGTGGCAAGATCGTAATTTCATCTGCAGACCAGCCCAGGTTGCGAATTGTCAATTGATGGTTTGGGAATTTGCTATACAAGAAAGATTCGAAGTAGCCAAACAGCCCCATACGCTCCGCAAATGTATTTCCAAGGAACACAATGCGATCATTTGGTCTTATTTCATAGGGTTCTGGTTTTTGGCAACCGACTGCAATAAGAGAGAGAGTTATAACAATCCAAAAGGAGGTCAGGGAGCGGTTCTTCAACATGGAAAGGGGTAATTTAAACGCAGGGGCGGATTTCCACTGAAGTGAAGATATGAAAAAAGCATCCCATAACCTTTTTCATACTTTACTGGTCTTGAAGTTGACCGTCCTGTAAAGTGGGGTAATTCTCAAGGTGCTATTGCTCGATCCATCCTCTCGTCATGAGATCCAATACAAAAGCAACAGCCAGGCGTGTACCTTTAATTATCGGTTTATCCGTAAGAGTCTCAGGGGCCATAATGATGTGTTCATGGAGTGGCTTTTTTTGTTAGAGATGATCCTGTAAAACTGGCACATGGGTTTGTGTCTGGGCTGAATGGAGAGCAAAGGAAATGGAATCTACTCGCTTCTAGTGATGTCAAATAAAAAACATGCATTTCAGATATCGTTTAACCTTATGAACAGATATAGCTCAATTACTTTCCTCTTGATAGTGGTATGCCTGCAAGCGTGTAGCGTTTTTCAGGAGGGTGGGAGCGATTCAACCGTTGATTTAGGGGAGGAATTTCAGCTTCGTGTTGATGAAACAGCCGTGTTTAGGCATGTGATAAACCTGGTCGAGCAAGAAACTGAGATTACCTTTCGAGAACTCAATGAGGATTCCAGGTGCCCCATTGGTGTCAACTGTATTTGGGAAGGACAGGTCGTGTTAGCTATTGATGCGGTAACTCAAGGAGATACTGAGCGCCTGAATTACCAGGGGTTTGTGGGGCCTGATACGGCTGCTTACCTGCATCAATCATTCGGAAACATCTATGAGTTGCAGCTTCTACGTGTAGATCCTTATCCGATAGCAGCAACAAACGAAGTGAGCGAGAACGAAGAAAAAGTTGCCACTTTAATGATTGTGCAGGTTGGGATTGTGGATTGACCGGTTGGATACCAACTTCATCGCCAGTCCAGAATGAGGATCTTCAGAGTGGAAAGACGAACGGATTCTTTACCAGGTTGCACATCTGTGCATCTTAGTTCAAGTGTTCGAGTCGGAGGCACTTTAAGCCATAATTGATTGGCTGGATATTGGAGATCTGGAGAGTGATTGAATGGATGCACAAAAAGGAAGATCGATTCGTTCTGCTTCTTTTCTATATCTGAAAGAGAGAGTTCGATCTCTGTGCTAGATTCAAAGCTCTGTTTTATACTCACCTCCAATAAGACTTCATCCGGGTCGCCATTGAGAGGTGGAATCCTGTACTCGACCAAATCTCCGGATGAAGAAATCAATCCCTCTAGAGAAATCTTATTTTCATCTGCATTAGATCGAATCGGGATGCTCAGAGCTTCCTCTTCATTCCGGCGAAAGTCAGTGAGTTGGGGGAGCCGCAGTTGCTGCTTGACGATATTGACTATGCCTGCTACAGTATCAAAAACGAGGATAAATGCGTAGAAGGCTGCTCCCAATACCATTGCACCAACCTGCTTAATTCGCCGACTAAAAGATTCAGGCATAAAAGGCTTCCAGTCTCCTGACGCGGGGATTGAGGTATAAAAACGGGATTTTAAATAGGAGCAGTGAATAATGAATCCATAGATCCGTTATGCGCTCCTGAAATCGAGGCAAGTGGGTGCCAGACTTTTTGAGCCAATACTGATACGGATAACAATGCGAAGGCTCGTCTCGTTCAATGACCTTGAAGATCCGATAGAGGGTGCTGTCCTTCTTGATGAACGGAGATTTGAGCAGCCGATCAACCTGCCGCATCCCCCTGAACTCCGTCATCATGATGAGTCGGCATAATTGAAAAAAGTGACGGTCTGATTCAATGATCTCTTCTCTATCTAGATCTTCAATGGGCTTTTTAAAGACGTGGAGGATGAATAGATCTACGTATCCATAGGTCGGTCCTATATCAAATGGCAGACGATCCCGTTTCTTGAAGTAGTTTCTGAACATCAAGTAGTGCTTGCGCTCATCATCGCAGTGCTTCTGGACGGCTTGTATAAAGGTGTGTTCTTCCGGATACTTGACATCCAAGACATCGAGCAACTTTTCGAGTTCGATGTATCCCGTGTATTCATTGTACAAATAGACAGAGGCGATAACGTCTTGCAGACGTTCAAATAGTTGCTTCATCATACATTCGCGAACACGAGCATTTAAAGATAGTTCGGGGAAGAGTTGTTAAATTTTATGGGCTCATAGAGGGTAAGTTTTTGCAAGTACGTGCCCAATAAAGAGCCGCATCGCTAGTCACCACTCACCTCATACAAAAAGTACCTCTCCTCCCCATAACCAATAACCGTGTTCGGACTCGAATACACCAATCTGAAATCCTGAGCAAGGGACTCAGGCAAAGCTTCATCAAGAATAAGCAACATATCCTCTCCTGGAAAAGCATCTTCAGCTTTCTGCAACGCATCTGACACACTGATATCTTTCCCCTCCTCATAGACCCTATTCCACGTGATATACGAGCCGAAGGACTCAATATCTGCATACCAGATTTGCCTGTCGTCCAGATAAGGTGATAACGAACTGGCTTTTATCGACGGGTTGCCGATAAGGGTATACTCAGCATACGAAGACTCCTGAATATACCGGGCAGCAGCTCTAGCATCGGAGAAAGGATGTTTATACTCGTTTATATAGCTTTGGAAAGCGAAGAAGGAGGAGATGAAAAGGCATCCGAGTAAGGAGAACTCTCCGATTCGGCTCCAGGCTGTTTGCAGTATCTCTGAACTGTTCGGATAGGTTATCCAGTGAGCGAAGAGTACTAGCATCAGCAACAAACCATGGTGGCGGACACTTCCCGTATGCTTAAAGACGAAAAGGTAGATGAGTCCTGCATAGGAAAGGATGAGCATGCTGGCTATAGGTTTTGAACGCTTATAAAGCAAAACCATGTGAAGGGCTGAGATCAGCAAAGCAAAGCCGATCGTGATAAAAGCCGTCCGGGGAATACCCGGGAAATAGGCATTGGCAAAAGCGATGAAGGGCGCACGCCAGCTAAAAATATGTGCAAGGCTTTGGTTTGTGGTGTCGGGGGAGGGGATGAGTTGCCAGATTGAAACAGAGATACCTATCATTAACACCAGGCCAGCAGGTACGTACAGCCTCCAATCTTTGGAGGTAGACACCACTTCAAATGCATATACAAGACTCAGTGCCGCAGCGGGGAAAATGCTGTGCACATTGGTATTGAACAGCAGGGCGATAAGTGCCAGGTATCTGAGAGGTGCAGTATGTCTGTTTGGATACTGCCAGGCAATCAGAAAAAGTAAGAGGACGCCGAGGGAATAACTGCGGGCTATTACAGCATATTCCCACAATAAGAAATACGAAAAGACGCCTCCTACTTTAAGCCAGGGAGAGAAAGGCGCCTTGAAAAGGACTAGCCCTGCGATGGATGTTGCAATACAGGCATGGATGATATGCATCCAATACATGGGCAGTCCTGTGGACGCAAAGGGATAAAGCAGCACATGCCATAAGGCTGGTGACCCTTCGTAATGGATATGGCGCAACAAATCCCCCAGGGGTAAATCTCGGGCAAGCAACCAGGCTTGCGCTTCATCCCTCCAGGGTTCATGAAAAGCAATGGCTGAAGCAGTTAATGCGGCATAGCACAGCAGTGCTACGTATTTCCAGGTTTTCTCGCCCATCTACACTGGATGCCGCTCGCCGGGACCTAATACCTCTATCGCTTTTTTGTGGCCGGCCTTGATCATTTTTTGCATCCGTGTTGGGTCGAAGTCGAGAGTCTTGCCGGGCACATCATCTTCAGTATCAGGACGAATCGTGATGATCTTTACGCCAGGGCGATCTGCAAAGGGGTTAGGGTTGGGAAGAGCGGGGTCATTGATGGTGAACAGGTCGTCCAATTCCTGGTCTGACAGATTAAACCGGTCTTGTACTTTCTTTCTCAACGCCTCGACGTATAAGCTATCCTCGCTGTGCCGGTTGGCTTGTTGGATGTCATTCAGCATCACCTCAGAAGAGAACAGGTCGGTAGTCCGTTGCAATATGTCAACGGCTGTCTTGTAGCGTACATCGAGGACTTTCTTTTCTATGGGCGTCATAACGATGCAGTAAATTTCTGTCGCCCCATTGTCGATGGCAATTTGCACTGGAGTTACATCCCGGACACCTCCATCAAGATACTGCTGGTCCGATCCACCGGGAATATCAATGGCCGGCATAAAGAACGGGATACAGGCTGTGGCCAGAATAGCTCGTAGCATCGACTCTCTATCTGTCATGCGGATAAGCTGTGCCTCTGGATTGGTTGTCTTTGCTGTATCGCTGGTATGGAAATAGACCGTTCGCTGGCTCTGTACGTTTACCGTTGTGATAAACAACTCTTTGTCGCTCATCGCCAGGAGCCTGTCTACCCGTTCCTGTGTAACTGCTTTTCTAATCTGCTTTGCTAGCGGCTCTACACTATTCAGGGAAGTCGCCTTTGCCAGTGCATTAAATAAGTACCGCCGAGGCTTGAGGATGTCTTTCGTTCTGACATTCGAATACACGTGCTCCAGGGTGTCCATTTCACCGAGAAGAACAAGGGGCACGATGAGGCCTCCGGTGCTGGTGCCCGCTGCAAGGTCAAAGGTGATGCCGAGCGTAGTTACAATGTGTTTAAGTGCGCCAACTGCATAAGCTCCTTTGGCTCCTCCACCGCTAATTACAAGTGCTCTCTTTCCCATGGTAATGTGTGTTTAGTCTTTTGTAGTGCGATGAAGTTAGTCTGAAGTAGCATCCAACGGATCTCGGTCGTCCCCTGGCCCAAACAGGGTGTTAAGCCCGAGCCCGAGCCAGCCGCCCATGCCCCATGCTTCGGTTATGTAATCGTAGTTGATGCGGATACCCAATTGAAATGCTCCCGTGTCGAGCTTCAACTTGGGACCAATCATGCCTCGGTTTTGTGTACCGAGGAAACTCTCCGATTCCCATAGCCCCTCAATACCAAGGTGCAAGAGAACAGCATCAACCCCCTCTACATCTAAATCGAATACATTAAAAGACGCTTGCACACCAAACTGCCCTGCCCAATCAGGGTTCGTATAAGCGAGTGCTACAGTGGGCCCATAATGAGTGGCATTCGAACCGAAGGTAGGTTGAAGCCTAAGGGAAAAAGAATAAGGATCGACCCCTTCAATAAACGTCCCCCCTTGATAAATCTCTGCCTGCCACAACATCCCATCCTGAGAATAGGCCTGCTGGCTGAACAAGGTAAAAACGAATATAAACAGTGGGGTGGTGAGGTAGCGTCGCGGTCGGTGCATGGTGTTTTGTTGAGTTCAAAGTTCAAGGTTCAAAGTTCAAGGTTGTTTGAAAGTGTGGATCTAATAAACCTTGAACTTTGAACCTTGAACTTTAAACTTGTCCCTAAAATAACGGCCTTCTTTGAAGAACGCTATAGTGTTTTAGAACTAATTAAGGTGGGCCAGAGGGGTAGTTACCAGGATTGCGGGGATTTATCTTTCAGAAATTGACCATTGATGGATAGGGGGGCATCCGTGGCTAACCAGACGGCAGTTTCTGCTCCTTCTTCTATGCTGCGTGGTGCATGAGAGCCACCCATTTCAGTACGTACCCACCCTGGACACATCGCATTTACGACAATATTGTGAGGACGAAGGGCCGTGCTGAGTTGCATCGAAATGGCGTTGAGTAAGGTCTTCGACATGCTGTAAACAGGCGCATAGGCTCCTGCTCCGCCACAAATTTGTCCGGCGCTACTCGATACATTGATCACGCGGCTGCCATCACCAAGCAACGGCAAGAACCTTCGGGTGACGTATAGGGGGCCGAGGGCATTTACCTGAAGTGTGTCTTCTATCATATCGGGAGATGCGTTCAGGAAGGCCGTGCTATGATCGAGTAAAATCGCTGCGTTGTTGATCAGAACATTCAGGCTGGAGAATTGGCTTTTGATGGATTCAAACCCGTCTTGAATGGATGTCCGATTGCCTACATCCATTATAAGCGCCGAGCATGAGCCACCAGCTTGATTAATCGTATCCACAGCCGCATGTACTCTGGCCTCGTTTCTGCCTGCGAGGATTACATGAAACGATTTTGCAGCCAGTTGCCGTGCAATCTCAAATCCAATTCCTTTATTTGCACCAGTTATAAGCGCTGTTTTTTGAGACATAGATGAGCCTTTTGTTGAGTTCTACTTAATGATGAGAATCTTTAACTTTAAATAAAAAATTCCTATCCTAAACACGCAAATAACAGCTCTATCCGTGTCGTTTTTTAATATTGTATTTCGCTATTGCTTATAGAACTCTCATCATTTTAGAGTTAATCCCATTTTACCTGCTGCTGTGATTATGAAAAGTACACCTGTCCTTACTGTCTTACTTTGTGCAATTTTTTTCTTTTCAAGTGTTTCTACCTCCCTTGCTCAGGACCCTGATTTTGTCACTATTTCTGGAACCGTAACAGATGCATTTGGTGGCCACTTATTGCCAGGTGTATCAGTGGCTCTTAAAGGGCAGCCTTTTAGCGCCCAAACAAACAGGGAAGGAAGGTATGCCATTGCTGTTCCTCGAAGTGAGCTTGATACAGCTACTCTGGTATTTACCTTTTTCAATTACCTTGTTTTTGAATCTCGTCTAGACGGTACTAACCCTGTAAACGTAGCTCTAAACCGAATGCCAGATCCCGTAGGTCGGCAAAGTGCTATCCATTTCAACGCATATACTTGTATTCCTACTTTTGGGGAGTTTGATGCTTCTTGTTCTCCAGAGAATTACTTTACATTCGAGCTACGTTGGGTTCCGAAGCAGAAAAGGGCTCCTGGACATGTAGATATGTCTCGCATGAGGTTATCCCAACCTGCATTTTGGGGCTCCTCTAGGATGATGGAGAATGATAACAGAAATGGAGAACAAGGTCTTGGAGGTGGGATTGTGTTAGCGGGAGACAGAAATAACTCGACTCCCCCGCCTCCAAAATTTGATCAGGATGTTCAGCAATCTGCAGCATTTGGTAAAAACAAAGGTAAGATTACTTCGACGCACTCAGTAGCTGATTCGGATTCGAGTAAAGCAACACACGATGGATTTTATTCACTTATGTTTCAGTTAGTTAAACCCCTCGCTTCACCGATCGATTCCAGGAGGCTTTCTGTTAATGCATACCTGACTGCTGGAGTATCATGGATAAAACAGGGTGTACCAACGGGTGATAGTCCGACGATAGAAAGTAAGTTTGGTATACCTACCCTTGGCTATGGGGCCGAATTTGTTTTCCCCTTTAAATTAGGTGATTTGAATCGCTTTAGTGCTCGGTTGCAGTTACAGGGGATTATATATTACCCGAGAGAATTAAACTACATATATAGAGTGGATTCTCCCGATTTGCCAGAGGGTTTTGTTGACGTAACCGTTCCAAGAGAAGTACAATCACATAGAAAGTTAAATCTCTTGTTTGGGTTTGGATACATTCTTGCTGATTAGAACATCTTGGCAAGGTAAAGACGTAATTTTAGCTGCTGTATTTAGAAGCTAATTCTTCATCTCCTAAATTAGTATACAATTTTGTGAGTGCCTGCTTTGCTAGTGCATGAAGCTTTAGGATTGTTGGCGACTCGTTATCTTGTGATGATTTATAACATAACAGGAGATTTTGCTCAGCTTCTTGTAGTTCGTTTATGTCTAGCAGTGTTTTACCTAGCCAATATCGAACGGCGACCATATACGCATGATCATGAGGAATCCCTTCATTTATGAATGTCTGTAAGGAACGGCGTAATAAACGTATGCTGGAGTTGCTGTTATTAGCTTGAGATTGGGCTGCACCAACATACATTTTTATGTATTGGGTCCATAGATGACTTTCGCCAAATTTTGCAGCATATAAATCTGAAGACTTTTTAAAATAGTTCTCAGCCTCTCCATATTCCTCACTGTAGTTCAACTTTAAAAGCCCTAGGCCTATGTAACTATTTGCGATTCCAGGGTGATCAGGTTCATACACGCGCTGGTAAATATCTAAGGCAGACAAATACATCTCTTCTGCTTCATTTGGCTTCCCACTGTATCGTAAGTGATTGGCTAACTCAAACATTGTATCTGCAACCTTAGGGTTATTCAAGCCAAGGATTTCTTTGCGGATAGTTAGGGCTTCGCGATATAGTTTTTCGGCTTGCTCATCCTTTCCTAATTCTCTGAGGGCAGTTGCAAGGCGATCCTGGGCTATAGCTTGCTGCTTTCGTATTTCATCTTCATCGATTCCAGAATCAAGCAAAGAAGTTGCAAGACTTAGTGCATTATTTGCCTCCGTTTCTGCTTGAGCATATCGTTCAAGTTCATTCAATAATAGCGCTCTTTCGCTGAGAATCCTGGATCTCAATAACCTTGTGTCTGCAGAACTATTGTGTATAAGCTCTAATGCCTCAACAAAAAATGAGTCTGCTTTTTCATAATCAGTATTATTTCTTTCCACCATCCCAAGTCCAAATAAACTTGTTGCCAGCTTTGGGTCTCCATCGACGAGCTCTTGCTTGTATAGGCTAAGTACTTCGGCGTACAATTGCTTTGCATTTTCAAAATCGCTCAAGTTCAGATACGCCTCAGCCATCACCTCAAGGATATCCGCCTTTACTAACGGTTGATCTTCAAGTAGTGCCATTTTCTCACGGCCTACATTAAAAAGGTCGTTTAATGTGACTTCATCTCCTTCGCGTATATCTGGGTCCACAGATCTGAAAATGTCACTTAATACTTCTTTTGTAGCATTAGCTCGGGTAGCTTCCTGCCGGGCCCTAGCTGCCTCTTCAGTAGCAAAATTTGCATACAATAAGGCGGTCACCAACCCCCCAACCAGCGCAAGCACACCGAGAGTGCTCACCAAAACCAGGCTCCGCTTTCGCTGGACAAACTTGTAGGTCCGGTATCTAAATGTATCGTTCTGCGCCAAGACGGGCCGATTTTCCAGGTACCGTTCGATTTCCTCGTAGAGCTCACCGACAGCTCCGTATCGATTCTCGGGTTCTTTTTTGAGGGCCTTCATGACGATAGCGTCTAGGTCGCCATGGAGGGTGCGTTTGAGGCGGATGGGATCAGATTGGCGGAGGGCGCTGAGGGTGTTTTGGACGCCGGTTTCTTCGCTGATAAAGCGGCGCGTAACTATGGAGCTGGGGGCCGATGGGATAAACTCACAGATGAGTTCGACATTGGTTGGCTTTAACCACCCGGGTTCTAGTTCATACGGACGCCGGCCCGTTAACAACTCGTAGAGGATCATCCCCAGGGAGTAGACGTCGGTTGCTGCGCTGATGCCTTTCCCTCTTACCTGCTCAGGAGCGCCATAGGCTGGGGTGAACGGGGCTTTATGTTGGGTTGTCTCGAACATCGTTACCGGATCCATCTCGGAGTCCAGTAATTTTGCAATCCCGAAGTCGAGCAGCTTAACAACTCCGTCTTTGTTTACAAGGATATTGGATGGTTTGAGGTCACGGTGAATAACGAGGTTGCGTTGCGCATATCGAACAGCATCGCAGACTTTCTTAAAAAGTTCTAGCCGTTCCTTGATAGAGAGTTCATGGGTATCACAGTATTCGGTGAGGGGGACGCCGTCTTCGACATACTCCATCACGAAGTAGGGCAACCCATCGGTAGTGACCCCTCCAAAGAGCAGCCGCGCAATGTGAGGGTGAGACAGATTGGCCAGGATCTGCCTCTCGTATTGAAATCGCTTGTATACTTCGTCCGTAGCCATGCCCGACCTGACGACTTTGACCGCTACACGCTGCTTGAATTCGCCATCATCCCGTTCAGCGAGATACACTTCACCCATGCCGCCTTTCCCAAGGCGATCAACGACCTTGTAGGCATCGATGTGTTGCCCTGGTTTTATATGGCTGCTGTTAATCGCAGGGAAGTCCATGAAGCCTTCCAGGTCGTCGATTAAATCGACATTAGGAAGAGGGATGGGCCCCTCCATGAATTCTGTAGGGGCGCTATGGTCTAGTCCCTGTAAGAGTTGATCAACATTTGCACGCAAGCGGGTATCACCGGCACAAGCAACATTGAGATATGCGTCGCGGTCAACACCTTCTAAGTCAAAGGCATTATCTATGATTTCGTTAATATCGACAGACATGACTGAATACCGTTATAGGGGAGTAACGTTTAATTGAGTGATAGGGTTGTTTTTATGGATTCAGGGTCCGTCAGCCGGCTATACAGCCAGCTGCGAGCCCGTTCCCAATCGCGTTCAGCAGTGCGCTGGTCTCGATCGATAAGTACAGCGATTTCTTTAAAGGTCATCCCTCCAAAATACCGATACTCTACCACTTTTGCCCATCGGGCATTCAGCTCTCTTAGTTCTTCTAAAGCATTATTCAGGTCAATCAAATCAAGGTTTTGGTATGTTCGGCCAGCTTTATTCCCTGGCACGTGTTCTAGTTCGTCAAGAGAGGTTAGGTTTTGTTTGTTGATGCGCTTTTGGGCATTACTCTTACGAGCATAGTCAATCAAGATCTGGCGCATGGCGTTAGCAGCGAGTGCATAAAAGTGATCGCGGTTCACAGCTTGTTTGCTGGATCCCATCATTTTGATGTAGACCTCGTGTACCAAACCTGTAGTTGACAATGTTAAGCCCTGACGCTCGGAAATCATTCGGCGGCTGGCCATGCGGCGCAATTCCTCATAGACAAGCTGCCACAACATTTCCCGGTCGGGGCTAGATTCCTCGTGCATCGCACGAAGCAATTGCGATATATCGCGATTGAACTGTTCCATGTAGACTTTAGGGCAGGATGTGGATCTTTTCTTCTCAAGCAATAACGTTTCCTGTACGTATTACATAATAGCGGCAAACTCTACCAAAAACCGACATTCTGTGGGCAAAAAAATTTTGTCGGTTTTCGAGGGTAGGTTGCGCTATAGATTACAAGCGGGATCGATGTTGCATCATCCGTGTACATGCATTTGTTATAATTTGTTTCACTCTCATGAATCACTCATCTGGACGGCAACCCAAAGGCGTGGACAAGGCAGGGCCACCCTATCTATCTGATAATCGTGTTCTAGGTCAACAAAGACACTTCAAACCAGCACATGTTATCAAGCCCGATAAAGACCCTGAACTGGATCAACTCAATCTCATCATTGACGCTGCACTGGCTTTAGAGCCGTCAAAACGAAGCTTGTTTGTCCAACGCTCTTGTGGTTCGAATAAGGAGATGAAAGAACGCATCTTTAAACTGATAGATCGCTGCGCCTATCCGCCACCCCCCGAATTTCTGCAGCCCTCAACGGCTATCCGGGATGTAGCGCAGTCTGTGTATAAGAGATGGATGGATAAAGGAGATTAGAGAAGGGAGAGAGGCTCCTTCCTGGCCGCAATAAGTGAATTGCTTCAACGTGGATGCTTGATTTGATTAATCAAAGCCAGTTGTTTAGTATGAAATGTCCGATGCACCATGAAAGGCCTCCCCTATGTCTGATTCCATTAAACAATTTAACCGCCGTACCTTTTTACAATCATCGCTTTTACTTCCGGCAACCTATTCTCTTGCCGTAGTCATTGACGATGACACTCCACCCTCCTCCGATCCCGAACCGGTATCGATACGCGAAGCCGCTTATCCCAAAGGGCGTGCGGATACACGGTTTGATGGAGAACCTAACATGCGGCTTCTTGATATCGAATGCGATCTTCTGGTAGCAGGCGGAGGCCCTTCGGGAGTTTGTGCTGCACTGGCTGCCGCAAGAAATGGGGCGAAGGTAATCCTTGTGCAAGATCGCTCTCGATTAGGCGGTAACTCCAGCAGTGAGGTGAAAATGCACATTGTTGGCGCCAATATGCACAGAGGCCGTCCTGGATGGCGCGAAGGGGGCATCATCGAAGAGTTACGCCTGGATGACGCCGTCAACAACCCTCAACGATGCTGGGAGATGTGGGACCTGTTGCTGTATGACAAGGTTACGAGTGAGCCTAACATCACGCTCTTCATGGACACGGCATTGTATGCAGCAGAGGTAAACGATGGAGCCATTCAGCGTGTAATGGCCCGTTGTGATAAAACGGAGACGTTGTACCGGATCGAAGCGGAGTTCTTCGCTGATTGCACCGGTGATGGCCGACTGGCGCTTGAGTCGGGCGCCACTGTCCACTGGGGACACGAATCCCGGGATGCATTTAATGAACCATTAGCATGGGAAAACCCCGGCAAGGAAACGCTGGGCAGCAGTATCCTATTCACAGCGAGGGATTTCGGAAAGCCGATCTCCTACAAGGCGCCTTCGTGGGCCCGAACCATTGAACCCAAACACTTGCAGTACCGGGGCATTGGAAGCTGGGAATACGGCTATTGGTGGATTGAATGGGGTGGCCACCTGGATACTATCAAAGACAACGAAACCATCCGGCATGAGTTGTTGGCTATTGTCACTGGAGTTTGGGATTACATAAAGAACAGCGGAGAATACCCCTCTTCCGCAAATTGGGCATTGGATTGGGTTGGTATGATGCCGGGCAAAAGAGAAAGCCGGCGGATTGAAGGGGATCACATCCTGACCCAACAAGACCTGATGGGGCTCAATGGCGATTTCGAAGATGCTGTTGCCATCGGAGGGTGGGGGCTGGATGAACATCCCCCTGGCGGATTTGATGATTACGACAAAAAGCCTTTTGTCAGTATAGCTCTTCCCGAGGTGTACAATATTCCACTTCGCTCTTTGTATAGCAAAGACCTCTCGAACCTCTTTATGGCTGGCCGAAATGCCAGTTGCAGCCATGTTGCCTTTACCTCAACCCGTGTAATGGCGACTTGCGCTGTTATGGGGCAGGCGGCGGGTACTGCAGCAGCGTTTTGCTGCCGCCACAACCTGACACCCCGCCAGTTATACCAGAACAAGGAACGGCTGAAAGAACTGCAAAACCAGTTGCTCAAGGACGACCAGACCATTAAAAATCGAACCAACCAGGATGCTTCCGACCTGGCCCGTAAGGCACGAATTACAGCCTCTGGAGAAAACAAAGGGACCAAAGCAACCAACGTAATTGACGGGATTGTTCGAGACGCTCCTGATACGTTCTGGCATCGATGGAGCGCCCCGCTCTCATCGGATGGCGCCTGGATTCAACTCGACTGGGATGAAGCCCACCCCATCCGGCACATACAGGTAACCTTCGACACGGGATTCAAGCGGGAACTTACCCTTACGTCTGCTGACCAACACGACAAGCATATGATCCGTTCTGCCCAACCTGAAACGGTCCGTGATTACCAGGTTCAAGTATTGTCTACGGGTAATGAATGGGAAACGGTGGCTTCAGTTGCAGATAATCACCAGCGGATGCGCCGGCATTCCTTTGACCCTATATCTACCCAATCCGTCCGACTATGGATCACAGCAACCAATGGGGAGCCGGACGCTCATGTGTACGAAATCCGGTGCTATGCATGACGTGCCAGTTCAGTCATAATGCTATGGGTACCCTTTTCGAGTTATGGCTATGCGGTGAAGACAGGGGGCATTTACAATCCGTTGCGTTTAAAGCCTGGGAGGAAGTTGACCGGCTTGAGTTGTTGTTATCTCGATACGATCCGCGAGCAGAGATTGCCCGGGTTAATCGAGAGGCTGCTGAAAGACCTGTTCGAGTAGAAGTTGAACTCTTTAGCATTTTGAAAGACTGCCAACATTGGGCGAAACGAACAAACGGATATTTCAATATCGCTTATGCATCGAGCCCGCAGCCGATGGAGCGTGTAGAGGCCACCTCCTTATTTACCTTGAATGAAGAACATCGTACCATCCATTTTGCTCATGATAAGGTCTCTCTCGATTTTGGAGGGTATGGAAAAGGGTATGCGCTAGACTGTATTGCAGACCTACTAGGCTCGTTTGGTATCGAATCCGCCTGTGTACACGCAGGGGGTAGTTCAGTATTAGCATTAGGACGCCAGGAGAATGGAGAATTCTGGACAGTTGATATTCCTGATAGTAAGGATTCAAGTATAACCGTTCACCGCCGGTCATTATTGAACGCAGGCTTTTCCTACTCAGCAACAGTGTCAGCCGATGAACCGGTCGCTGATATTGTAGACCCTCATCAGAACCAGGCTGTACAAAAAGCCGCAGCTTGTTGGGTGTTAGCACCCTCAGCCCTTAACGCTGAAGTATGGACGACCGCGTTGTTGGCTATGGGCAGGGACCAGGCAGAAGAGACTTTTCCTGATACATTATATGGGGCATCCGAAATCGGTTGGGCATAACCCTAAATCAATAAAATCCATGAATCGCAGAGATTTTCTTGGTCATACTGCAGCCTTTGCACTTACAGGGTTAGCCTTGCAACACCCTTCTTTTTCCGACGACCCGACGGTCAAAGTAGCTGTGGTAGGTACAGGCGGAAGGGGCACGGACCTGGTGCGGAAACTGTCAACAATAGAACGGGCTGAAATCGTAGCGGTATGTGATGATTATGAGCCTCACTTAACGCGTGGAGGAGAAGCAGCTGGGCAACAAGCGAGGCAATATCTCCGCTATGAAGAGATGCTCCAAAAAGAAAACATCGACGCAGTTATTGTGGCTGTCCCTCTCTATCTCCACTACACTGTTTGCAAAGAGGCAATTCTAGCAGGTTGCGATGTATTCTGCGAGAAAACCATGTGTTATTCAGCGGACGAAGCGCAGGAGTTGGTAAACCTTGTACAGACTAACAACACGGTTTTCCAGGTAGGCTTACAACGTAGAGCCAGTGCAATCTATCGCCAGGCTCAGGCCATGGTGCAAACGGGGATGTTGGGTGATGTGTTTTCTATCAAAGCGCAATGGCATCGCAACGGGGATTGGCGCCGGCCCGTTCCCGTTAAACGGGATCATCCTGATTGGCAACACCTGGAGAGAAAGCTAAACTGGCGCCTCTACTGGCCCTACTCTCAGGGATTGATGACCGAATTAGGCTCTCACCAAATCGACGTGGCCAACTGGATGCTCGGTACGTCTCCGTCACGTGTAACGGCATTTGGAGGAACGGATTACTGGAAGGATGGACGGGAAGTTTATGATAATGTGTACTGCATCTACGACTATGATAAACAGGATGAGGGGGGCCGTCCTTACACAGCTCGTGTGACGTATTCCTCGATTCAAAGCAACGCTTTTGAAGGGGCCTCAGAGCTTATCATGGGTACTAAAGGGACCCTGTTGTTAACCGAACGCACAGGGCTTTTTTATCGAGAGGGGGGGCAAGAAGCGGTAGATTGGCGAGGAGAGGAACAGGATGAAGCCAGTGCTGCTGCAGCAACCATCACATCTGGTAAAACGCTTAAATTAAGTAATGACCCCTGGGCCCACCGTGGCAAACCCTTCGAAATTCAGGCCGGCAGCGACTCAACGCGAGACCAATTGATTTCTTTCCTCGATAACGTCCAGCGGAAGGATATGAAGACCATATGTACGGTCGAAAATGGACTTATCAACACAGCGTCTGCAGTCATTGCAAATCAAGCAATCCGTGAAGGGCGCACTGTGGAGTTTGAGGCCTGACGATCATTGCAAACAGCCTCTACTACTTCCTGTCCAGCGCTGGCCAGGGGCTTCATGTAGTTATTAAGACCTGAAAAAGCGGTCGCCCCGGCCTCCGAGCCGGGGTCCATGCAACCTGAATCAGGATCCAGCTTCTATGGATCCCTGATCAAGTCAGGGACGACCGAGTTTATGCTATTTGAGTATTGTAGTAAATACAAGTTTATCCTGAACGGACCTTCTTTCATTTCATGAATCTAGATTCACTTCCTGTTCTTATCAATTTCTTAACCCGAAACTCGAAACTCGAAACCCGAAACGCAATCATACTAATCCAACAGATTCGTATGATTGAACCTTGAAATACAATGAGTGAAAAAGAAGATCGCGATATAGAAAAAGGCTACCCCGTTTCGCAATACGTTGCCAAACTTCGCCGCTTGGCGGACGCGTTGGAGAAAGGGGAGAAGTTTGAAATTCAGATTGCTGGAGAGCGTATCTATGTGCCTGTTCGCGCAGAGTACAACATAGAGCATGAACGCGAAGGCAATGAAGAAGAAATCGAATTCCAGATTAAATGGACTAACGATTGATTCTTTGAGGGTACTATAAAGAAACGGGTTTCGGCTGGTGATTCCGAAACCCGTTTTTTGTTGCTCCTACGCTAGAGATATAGGAGAGTTATCCTGTTTTATTGTGGTTACTATCAACACACGGTACGGTCAAATGGAGTAGCCCATAACCACATTGCTGAGAACTTGCGCCGTGTGTTTTAATTCGTTCACGACTTCGTTTATTTCCATTGTACTGTCCAGCGTAAATTGTGCGGATTGAGCCACTGTGTGAATCGTTTGTGCGATTTCAGTACTTCCATTGGCCGCATCACTCACATTTCTGGCCATCTCAAAGGTTGTAGTAGACTGTTCTTCAACCGCTGTGGCAATAATGTTCTGGAAGTCGCTGATCTGGTGAATGGTATCACTGATCTGGGAAATATCCGAAACGGCACCTCCTGTGTTTTTCTGAATGGCGTCGATTTTATCACTGATTTCAGTGGTAGCCTGTGCTGTTTGTTTGGCAAGCTCTTTTACTTCATTTGCAACCACCGCGAACCCCTTCCCTTTTTCGCCTGCACGTGCGGCCTCAATCGTAGCGTTTAGTGCAAGGAGATTGGTTTGTTGGGCAATTGATGTGATCACTTTTATCACGCTGCCAATTTCTTGGCTACTTTCCCCAAGAGCAACGACTAGTTCGTTCGTCTTTTTGGTATGATCAACCGCCTCATGGGCTACTTTTGAGGCCTCTTCAGCACTATTGGAAACGGAGCCTATACTGGCGGTCATTTCTTCAGTACCTGCTGCCAGGGTCTGGATATTCTGACTGATCTCATCAGCGGATCGAGAAGCCGAATTTGCTTGATTCGATGACTCTTTGGCTTTCTCAGATAATGTGTTGCTCAAGTCGAACAGATAATTCGCATATTGAGCAAGCTGTTCAGCACTCTCAGTAATCTTCTTGATGGTTTCCTTTTCCGTATCCATGAATTTCTTCAAGCCATCTGCCATTCTTCCAATCGCATCTGTGCCACCTACGGTAATGGGTACCCTGAGATCACCTTTCGAGGCCGCCTCTATCACTTCAAGCATGCTGTCTACGGAATCATTAAGGCGCTGCGTGTTCTTTACCTGTTCAGTAATATCGGACGCATACTTGATCACCTTCATAGGATTGCCATCAGCATCGAAGATGGGGTTGTATGTTGCCTGAATCCATACTTCTTCGTTGTGTTTGGTAAACCGTTTGAATTCGCCGCTAGAGAATGTACCATTGCGCAGGTCATCCCAGAAAGAAGAATACTCTGGGCTTCGTGCGTAGTCAGGATCACAGAAAATCCGGTGATGCTTGCCTTTGATCTGATCCATTGAATAGCCCGTTACAGCGAGGAAGTTTTCATTGGCATACTCAATATTGCCCTCTAGATCGAATTGAATTACTGCTTGAGACCTGCCAATAGCTTCTATCTGACTTTGATAAAACGTAGCTTGTGTCTTTTGTTCGGTGATATCCGAAGCAAACTTAACAACGCCTGTAGGATTGCCTTCAGAGTCAAATACCGGGTTGTAGGACGCTTGAATCCAGACCGTATTGCCGCTTTTGTCAAAGCGCTTGAATTCACCAGCTTTGAACTCGCCTCTCCCTAAGTTCTCCCAGAACTGCCTGTACTCTCCCGAGTTTGCATATGCGGGGTCGCAGAACATGCGGTGATGCTGCCCCTGAATTTCTTCGAGGCGGTATCCGGTTACCTGAAGGAAGTTATCATTTGCACGTACAATCGTGCCGTCAAGCTTAAACTCGATTACTGCTTGGGACCTGCTGATAGCCTCAAGTTGGCTATCAGACTTGGCCGAATGCACCTTGCTTTCGGTAATATCAGATGCAAACTTTACAACACCTGTTGGCTTGCCTTCTGAATCGAAGACCGGATTGTAGGAAGCATGAATCCAAACAGTATTTCCGTTCTTATCAAAGCGTTTGAACTCACCTGCTTTGAATTCGCCCTTACCTAACTCATCCCAGAAAAGCCTGTATTCACTGGAATTTGCATAGCTTGGGTCACAGAAGATCCTGTGGTGCTGTCCTTGAATTTCTTCTAACGTGTAGCCCGTTACGGCAAGGAAATTCTCGTTCGCCTTTACAATGGTGCCGTCAAGCTTAAATTCGATTACAGCTTGGGACCTACTGATAGCGTTCAACTGGCTCTCTGAATTAGCTGCTTTGAGTTTCCTTTCCGTAATATCAGAAGCAAACTTTACAACACCCTTTGGATTGCCTTCAGAGTCAAAGATTGGGTTATAGGTGGCTTGAATCCAGACTGTATTCCCACTCTTGTCGAATCGTTTGAATTCTCCGGCTTTAAATTCGCCGTTGCTTAAGTCATCCCAGAATACTTTGTAATCACTTGAGCTCGCATACTCGGGACTACAGAAGATCCTATGGTGCTGTCCTTGAATTTCTTCTAACGTGTAGCCTGTTACGGCAAGGAAATTCTCGTTTGCCTGTACGATGGTCCCATCAGGATTAAACTCGATTACAGCCTGGGATCTGCTAATGGCATCTAACTGGCTCTCAGATTTAGCTGCTTTAAACTTACTAGCTGTGATATCAGAGGCAAACTTTACGACACCCGTAGGATTTCCTTCAGAATCAAAGATGGGATTGTAGGAGGCCTGGATCCACACCGTGTTGCCACTCTTATCAAAGCGCTTGAACTCCCCAGTTTTAAACTCACCTCTTCCTAAATCATCCCAGAATTGCCTGTACTCACTGGAGTTCGCATATCCAGGGTCACAGAAGATCCTGTGGTGCTGTCCTTGAATTTCTTCGAGTGTATATCCTGTTACAGAAAGGAAGTTATCGTTGGCTTTGACAATCGTGCCATCAAGTTTAAACTCGATTACAGCTTGGGATCGACTGATAGCATCTAGTTGGCTCTGGGATTTCGCTGCTTGAATCTTTCTTGCTGTGATATCCGAAGCAAACTTAACAACGCCAGTAGGATTTCCTTCAGTATCAAAAATTGGATTGTAGGAGGCTTGGATCCAGATTGTGTTGCCATTCTTGTCGAAGCGCTTGAACTCACCCGCCTTGAACTCGCCTTTTCTTAACACATCCCAGAATAGGCTGTATTCATCCGATTCTGAATATTCTGGGTCGCAGAAAATTCGATGATGTTTGCCTTGAATTTCTTCAAGGCGATATCCCACAGCTTGAAGAAAATTGTCGTTAGCATGCTCGATAGTACCATCGAGAGAAAATTCAATAATGGCTTGTGACCGGTGGAGTGCCTCAAGCTGGCTTTGGCTGTCAATAGTAGGATTGGGTGCCACGCTTTCCATAAGCAAATAGTCTGAGATTCCTTTTCAATTGATAACAAGTGGGCGACGGTATTAATCCATTAATCGGCGATTTTGGCCCTGTTTCTAAAGGGAATCTGAAGAAATTTTCAAATGTGATTAATAACCGATCATCGCGAGAGAGATAGTCGAAATTGACAGATCGCATCATTGAAAAAGAAGCTGATTTTCTTGCACGCTTAAAAAAGCTTGCGTTAAAATTTTGCTACCTGTATGTTGCGGCTGTGACCATAACCCCCTAAGCGAGAAGGTACTGGATGAGACGTGTTTATCGAGAGCAAGTATGGAAAAGTACACTCATGATGGTTGTTGTATCGCTGGCCGTACTGCCATTGAAGGCACAGGAAAATCCGCTCCCCAAATATGAGTTCCGGGGTGCCTGGATGGCCTCTGTACTAAACCTGGATTGGCCGGACCGGAATGCTTCAGCGGCTTCTCAAGAAGAAACGCTGAATGAGATGCTGGATGCATTACAAGATGCCGGCATCAACGCGCTCATCTTTCAGGTACGTGCCGAATCTGATGCCCTTTACCAGCCTGGCCTCGAACCCTGGTCATTCTGGCTTACAGGAGAGCAGGGGGGCGCTCCAGATCCTTTCATCGATCCCCTTGATCTCATCATTGAGGAAGCGCATCGGAGGGGAATGGAATTGCATGCCTGGTTCAATCCCTACAGGGCCATCAGGGGATCAGGCTACACCAACAGCCCGGACCATATTACGCAGTCGCAGCCTGATTGGACCCTCACCTTCGGCAACCTGGTACTGCTGGACCCCGGGCTCCAGGAAGTTAGAGATCATGTCACTAATGTGATCATGGATGTTGCCCGCCGGTATGATATCGACGGGGTGCATTTTGACGACTTCTTTTACCCCTATCCGCCAAACACCATTACGATTGAAGATATCAATACCTTTAACGAGTTCAATCGAGGATTTACGAATATCAATGATTGGCGGAGGGACAACGTCAACCTTCTCATAGAACAAGTGTCTGACAGTTTACAGGCTATTAAGCCCTATCTAAAGTTCGGTATAAGCCCATTTGGGATCTGGCGAAACGGTGTGCCGAACGGCATTGTAGGCCTCGATGCAGCGAATGTAATCTATGGCGATGCGCTGGCATGGCTCAATGCACAGACGATCGATTACATTGCGCCTCAGTTATATTGGGCTTTTGGAGGTGCGCAGGATTATGGAAAACTGGCTCCTTGGTGGGCTTCTCAAACCAATGGCCGGCATCTGTACACCGGGCACGGACTCTACCGTTCGGATCCCAATACTTTTACTGGAACGTTATACTCTGAAAATGAAGTGCCCAACCAGGTCCGATTCAACAGGGGCCACGAAGCAATACAAGGGAGTATCTTTTTTAGAAGCAAAAACATCACCGACTTCCTGTCCAAAGGCTTTGCGGATAGCCTCAAAACAGATCTGTTCCGTTTGCCTGCCTTACCCCCTCCAATGGAATGGAAGGATATGCAAGCTCCCGATGCGCCAGTGAACCTTCAATTTGTATGGACCGCAACCGATGAAATAACGTTCAGTTGGGAGGGGGCAGAGGATATGGATCGATCGAAATATGCAGTCTACCGGGTTCTTGCCGAAGATTTTAGCGATCCCTCGGACTTCATGAACAACCCGGAAAATATGCGCGCTGTAACAGGCGATACGTTTTATGTGGATAAGCCGGGGATTGCGCAAGTACCCTATTATTATTTTGTCACTTCGGTGAGCCGGAATTCTATAGAGAGTTCTCCGAGCAATGTCATTGACGTGCAGGGGCGTGCCGTTGCAGTCGAACAAGAAGTCCCTGCTTTCGCTGAACTGTATCAGAATTTCCCGAATCCTTTTTCATCGTCGACTGAGATTCGATTCCACCTTCAAAGGCCGGCACTGCTTTCTCTTTATGTACACAACGTGCTCGGGCAGCGTGTGGCGACGCTCATGGATAACCAGTCGGCGTCAAGTGGAATACAGACTATTTCATGGGATGGAGAAGATGAATCGGGCAATCGGCTTTCTTCCGGTACCTATTACTACGTGTTATCGGCTGGCGATTTTTATGCGATTAAAGGCATGGTGCTTCTCCGTTAGGTAGTGCAACCATTAGCTGCAGGCTATCAAGGTAATAGGGTTTTGACGCTCATAGGATACTATTTATGCAACGTGTGGCCTGTGGTGCTTTAGCGATGCAACTATCCAGAGATCACAGGACGCGTTTTAATGCCTAACCATGTATGTACGGAAAAAATGCATTGAGTAGATTGGTGTCGTGTTAAAACAACCAGCATATCTAATCATGGAGTCACATACTGATGATGTTCTCGTCGTAGAGGAGGAAGAAATCCTCGTTGAAGCAAGTCAAACTATCTCGAAGGATTACTTCGCAAATACTGTGATGGAAGAGAGAGCCGAGCTTTTCCTGGCCTTGATCGCAAAAGTCAATGAACCTGAGGTTTCATATATCGATGAACACTCGTGGCTGTTTGGGAAGGGGTAGCGATCGCAATGTATTGCGATCGGTTTGTTGTTTGTTGTTTGGTGTTCAGGGTTGCTCTGTGGGGGTGTTCAGGTTAGTTAGGGTTTTGGGGGTGAACTCGACGTGTGCTACGTTAATGGAGTCTAGATACGTAGAGACTCGGAACTGCTTTTGATTTAAAAGGGCTTCTAGAGTAAGGAGCGTTCGTTTGTGATAGCAGGCGCATAAGGGTTGGGGGCGATCTTTGGTGGAGGATATAATGGCATCTGTATGAGGAGTGCGTGCATCCAGTAGCAGATCGAGGTGGTGTGGTAGGACGTGGGGTAGGTCTACTGCGAGAACCAGAACCCACGAGGATGAAGCGATTTTAAGAGCAGCATGAATGCCTGCGAGCGGGCCGGCATAGCCTGGGTGGTCTATGAGGTGTTCAGAGAGGATGTCGTAGTGGATTTGGCTAGAAGCTACACTAACGTACACCGGAGAAGCTACTTCACTCAGTGTCCTGTGAGCTTTTTGAATGAGGGGGATACCATCGAATTCAAAAAGGGCTTTGTCTGAGCCGAAGCGCCGGCTTTGTCCGCCGGCGAGAATAACGCCAGTAACGGGTTCTGAATTCAAGAGGCCGGCTCGATGGTTATAACAATGGATTTTGAGGTTGGGGTATTGCTCCGCTCTGCCGTGCTATTGATGGGGACGAGTACGTTTGTCTCAGGGAAATAGGTGGCCACGCAGCGCTGAGCTATAGGAAAAGGGACGACGTAGAAACTTGGCGCCGTTCGATTTTCTCCTTCAAAATGACTATGCAAATGGACAACCTGCCTTTCGGTCAGGTTCGCTTCCTCCATGTCTTCAGGATTCATGAGAATTACGCGCCGTTCTCCCTTGAGGCCCCGGTACCGATCGTCAAGCCCGTAGATTGTGGTGTTGTATTGATCATGGCTACGGATAGTCATCATCATGTATTCGCCTTCTGCGAGGGTGTGCTTGGGAATGGCATGCACCGTAAATTTTGCTTTGCCCGTATCCGTCTTAAAAATACCTTCGCGGGGTCCATTGGGAAGGTAAAATCCGTTTGGCTGGCGAACACGCTCATTGTATGATTCAAACCCAGGAATCGTAACCGATATAGTATCTCTAATCAGATCGTAGTTAGCCGTCCAATCCGTCCAGGTTAGCCGTTTATTGGATGGCAATGTCGCTTTGGCTAGCCGGGCTACAATGTCTATTTCGCTTAGCAAGTGTTCAGAAGCAGGTTCAATTTGCCCCTTCGATAAATGGACGATCCCCATCGAATTCTCTACGCTAACCGATTGCTCATTTCCTTGCTGGATATCCACTTCGGTCCTTCCCAGGCAGGGTAGGATCAGGGCTTGTTTACCCGTAATTAGATGAGAACGATTCAGTTTAGTCGATATCTGAACGGTAAGATCGCAGGCTTGAAGGGCTTTGGCAGTGTACAGGGTGTCCGGAGTGGCTGACAAAAAATTTCCTCCAAGAGCGATGAAGGTCTTGACTTTACCCGCATGCATTGCCCGGATTGCATCTACGGTGTCGAGGCCTGGGTATCGAGGTGGCTCTATATCGAAGTTGCTCTCAAGCGTGTCAAGAAAAGCTGGCTTAGGGTTTGGGGTAATACCGACTGTTCGATCTCCTTGTACATTGCTGTGGCCGCGCACTGGGCAGGCGCCCGCACCGGGTTTCCCTATGCTCCCTTTCATCAATAACAGGTTAACACAGGACTGTATGTTGCTGACGGCATTTTTGTGTTGAGTGAGCCCCATCGCCCAGCAGATAATGATGCGGTCTGTCGAAGCGATGTGTTGAGCGGTTTTACTGATTTCCTCCAGGGAAACCCCGCTCTCTTGAGTAACTGTATCCCAGTCTTCTTGCTTAAGGTCTTCGAGGAACGAGGCAAAGCCTTCCGTTTTGTTATCGATGAACGCGTGATCAAGTACACTACTGCCTGTTGATTCATCCAACTCCAGGAGGTGCTTCATCACCCCCTTAAGGAAGGCGACGTCTCCATTGATGCGGACTTGAACAAACTGATCCGACAGCGCCGTCCCGCCTTGAAGCCAGCGAAAGACTTCTTGAGGATGTTTAAACCGCTTTAGCCCCGTTTCTGGTAACGGGTTGATATGGATGATTGTACATCCATTGCGTTTGGCTTTCTGCAGGGCAGTGAGCATCCGTGGGTGGTTTGTACCCGGATTTTGCCCAATGACAATGATGGTTTGAGCCTGGTTGAAATCCTCTAAGGTGACCGTTCCTTTACCAATGCCAATCACCTCGGTCAGCGCAACGCCGCTCGATTCATGGCACATGTTTGAGCAGTCGGGGAAGTTGTTCGTTCCAAAAGTACGCCCAAACAGTTGGTATAAAAAAGCGGCTTCGTTGCTGGTTCGTCCTGACGTGTAAAAAGCAGCTTGATCTGGTTCATCGAGCGATTTCAGATGGCTGCCGATCATCTCAAACGCACCATCCCACGTAATAGGCTCATAATGAGTAGCTCCTTCTCTGAGCACCATGGGGTGGGTGAGCCTTCCTTGTTTACCAAGCCAATAGTCTTGCTGCTCAGCGAGTTCAACGATTGAATGCTGTTTGAAAAACTCCGGGGTGACCCTCTTTTTTGTTGCTTCTTCTGCGACCGCCTTGGCCCCGTTTTCGCAATATTCTCCCAACCCTGAGCGATGATCCGCCGGGTCGGGCCAGGCACACCCTGGGCAGTCAAACCCATCCCGTTGGTTCACTTTGGTTAATAACCGCATCCCTTTGAACAGTCCCATTTCTTCTCTGGCATGATGCACGACCGAGAGGATAGAGGGGATACCAGCAGCAACATCCTTGGTCTCGCTGATAAGGAGTTCGTCGAGTGACTCTGGGGGAGTCGGTTTCGGGTTGCGCGTTTCGGGTTTCGGGTTTGAGGGCATGGGTTGGACTTAGCTGAGAAGAGAAAGTGGGTTTTAATGTACTTAAATTGTGTAAAAAAAGCCCTGGCTAGAGCAAGACCAGCAAGGGCACTGAGGCCTTGAATTGAGTAGCCTTGCAAAAGGGGAAACGGGAGGATTACCTTTAGAAAAGGAATACATATAAGTTTTATTTTTAATTGTATATCATTACAATTTTTCCAATGCGTTGTGTTTCTCGTTTATGCGTCCTCCTGATGGGCATTCTAATCATTGGTTGCGAGCCTGCCTATCAAGATGTTGATGTGCTTAGGGTGGAGCTGACTGCTGCAGAAGGCGATAGCCCTTTTGGGCATTATTCTAGTATTGTTAATCCCGAAGACCCTGCCAGTACAAGATTTAGTGCTCGCATGCGGCAGCCCGTGACGGGCCTTCCGGATACATTGCTTGATATCAGAGTGTTCTCAGAGCACATGCATTACGAGCAGTTGAGGTATCAAGCCTATAAAACGGGAGCAATAGATAGCACGGAGTTCTATGACTGGGCCGGCACCGATTTCGACACAACCGGCCTCTCACCTCAATTTGTTGATCAAGAGGTCTACTTTGCCTTAGGGTGGACGGCAGATAGTGTGCAGGTGCTTTTATTTGACACGAACAACAACGAAGATTTTTCAGATGAAGAGGTGTATATACTTCCCGCTAAAAAACCGGATCAAAGTGCGCTAGAAATCTTCTGGTCCATGCCCCGTGTGCCTGTCAATTTTGAGTTGTACAATGGCGAAAACATAGTAGAAGTCTCCATTCCGATGGTGGTGAATCCTGCTGTACCTCCCGCAGTGGCTTCTAGGGGAGGAGTATGGTTTGGAAGTGAGTTTTATAATACGGGCACGCTTTCACATGAGGGGCAGGAATATGCCTTGTGGGCAACAAATGTATACCAGGCTGGCTTATTTGAGGAAGAATACACTCGTGTTTGGGTAGAACCCTTCAATAAAAAGGAAGCGGCATTTCCAGAACGTCCAGAAGTACAGGTGCAACGAAGGCAAGATCAACTTCAAGATACAAGCCGAGTCGTTCCCGACGGTTTCTATCCATCCATTCCCGAGCCGTTTAAAATTGGCGAGGTCCTGACCCTTGGAGAGGATTCCTTTCGTTTAACATCGGTTGATCGGTTGGGAAGCGTACTGACTCTTGAGCGCGTAGAGAGTGAACATATCGGACTTCGCACCGGCATGATTGCACCGGGCTTTGAAGGGCCTACTTTAAATGGGCAAACTGTGCAACTGTCCGATTATTACGGCAAATACGTATTGATCGACTTTTGGGGGACCTGGTGCAGCCCATGCATTGAAGATATTCCCTACTTGCGGGGTGCTTACGAGGCGTACTCTCGCAATCAATTTGACATTCTGGCTGTGGCTAACGATAACCCAGACTCGGTGCGTATATTTATCGACAAAGAGGAATTGCGCTGGACCCAAGTAGTGCAACGGCAAGGCAACGACTCACTCAGCGCAGTTCTTGACACCTATAAGATCAACGGATATCCAACCACCTTCTTGGTCGACCCAGACGGCGTTATTGTAGCCAAAGAGGGTGAACTGAGAGGCGAACGATTGGCCGAGACGCTGAGCAAGCATTTGGGGGAGTAAAAGGACTACATCATACCCAATAACTGAGCCAGGCGCTTCTTATTGTTCGCATAATCCATCCCGACGTTTCTATCGATCATTCGTTGCTTCATGAGGCGGAAGAGGTCTTGCTCCAAGGTGTGTTGGCCTTGTGCACGACCCTCCCACATCATCTGATAGATCTCGTCGAGGTTGTTACCCTTAATGGCTGCCCGAACAGACGGAGTTACCCAGAGGACTTCTTTAGCAAGCACACGACCTCCGCCTATTTTGGGTAGTAGTTTTTGGGATATGATGCATCGCAATACATCAGCGAGACGATTCCTTACCCGCTCTTGTTCTGCTTTGTCATACTCAGCCACTATACGGGCAACACTCTCCACCGCTGAACTTGTATGGAGTGTAGAAAAGACTTTGTGTCCTGAATCGGTTACCTCAAGAGCTGCAGAGATCGTTTGAGGATCTCGCATCTCGCCAATGACAATAATGTCAGGGTCTTGACGTAAGGCCTGAACAACGCCTTGATGGAACGACGCGACGTCTTTACCTACTTCACGGTGGCGTACTATGGATCGTTTAGAAAGGTGGATAAATTCGATAGGTTTCGCAATAATAACAATGTGTCCGTCAACCCGTCCGTTGTTTTCATCGATGATCGAGTCGAGCGTTGTACTTTTTCCGGATCCCGTAACTCCGGTTACGAGGGTGAGGCCATCACGAACATGGTCAAACATGAGGCCTTGTTTGATTGTAGGATGGAAGCCTAAAGAGTCGATGGAGCGTAGTTCGTTGGCAATGGCCCTTATGTTAAATGCAAGATGCTCATTGTCGAAATACATACTTGTTCTATACCGGTGCCACACACCTCCATCTTTTCCTGCTTTTATTTGCCTCGAAATGTCCAGCCCATAGGCGCCTAGGAGATCTGTTCGCTGGCTCTCTGTGAGCAGGCTCAGCAATAAAACATTGGTTTGATCGGGCGTATAGTATCCCAATTCGATGTGTTTACGCTTGTGCCCGTCGACGCGAAGCCAGATACAATTGTTACATGCAGGGCCTCCCATGTCAAGGTCACTGGCTCCTTTTACGAGCATATACCTCATGAAATACTCGATTATAGCCTGCAGTTCGGTTATCTGGCTTTTGCTGATCTTTTCGAGTACCTGGGCAATATGCAGCATTCTGTCCACCCCATAAAGGGAATGGGGAATGGTATCAATAACTTGATCGCAGAAAGAGGGCAAAGGAGGGACTTGTTGAACCTGCTCTTTGTATTGATCGAGGTGACTCTTAGCCGAAGGGGGAGCAAAACTATCTTTAGATATGGGAATATCGACGTACTGATTAACCTTATTCGGCATAAGATCTTGTTTGGGTAGGCACAATAAATCTGATGGAGCTCCTGTACTGACGGAACTCTCACTGTATCGACCCGGGAAAACGAGGACTTAAGCGAACGGTTGTACTTTAACGATAGGATGTGACTTTATGAAGTCAATGGAAAGGCGGTTGAACATGTCCGGTTGATCCACATTGCAGACGTGCCCTGAATTGTCAATAACCGTCAAGTAACTATGCTTGTGCTGCCTGACTAATGATCGAACGGGAGGTAAAAATAAGTGATCTTCATCTCCCATCAGATAAAGAGTAGGGATTGGCAGCTCTTTTTCTCGAAAAAACCGAAGGAGGGGATTTACTTCGTTTGTAAGCTTGAACCATCGTACAAACTCCTTCTGGCAAAGCTTTTTCGCCTCGTTGATAAAGAGCAGGCGCGATTCTTTATGGCGTTTGCGAGGCATGATGATCCACGCAAATAAGCTATAGAGCCATAAGTAGGGAATGACGCGTTTGAATAAATGACCAACACCAACCAAAAAGCGGGATCGGAAATTTAGGCGAACTACTGCACCACCCAATACAATAGAAGAAGCTCGTTCTGGGGCCAGTTCACTGATGGTGCGGATAATAATAGATCCAAGAGAGACACCTATAAAATGAGCTTTCTCGATCTCCAGGTGATCCAATACGTCCAACACTTCGCGGCTAATTTCTTCAAACGTGTAGTTGAGTATGCGTTGCGGATTTGTTAGCGTCTGTGACTTACCATGACCACGCAGATCAACCAGAAGAACATTGAAATGGGGAATATAGGCTCTTACCTGTTTGAACCAGATTGAAGAGCTACCACCGGCACCATGGACAAATACAACCCAATCGTGTTCTGGACCTTTGATGTATGTGCGATGATGGAGAATCACGATCGACCTGTGGAATTAAGGGTTAATAACAAACAATGATATGGAAAGACCGTAGTAAGTATCGTAGTAAGTACAGCTCCTTGCATTGTCTGTACCAAAGATACGAGGATGAAGCATCTTTTACAGTGATTCACGTAATATCAACAACAGAACACGGTATCTGGTTCTGCGTTGACTAATAAGCGTCCTGTTATTTTGTAATTATGCCCCTTGTTAATTAAATAAGATTGCGAAAGATGAATCTGAGCAAAGCTTTTTGTATTGCCCTCTCCCTGAGTCTCATTTCCTGTGCCACACCCGAGCGGGCTTTTGAGATTTCACCTTCTGAAGAAAGTACCGAGTCAGTATCGGAGGAAGCTAAGGTTCTTTTAAATGACCCGTTAAATGCCCCCATTAGTGAAGGAGAGGCATTGATTCCTCTGGATCCTAAGGTTCGTGTTGACACGTTGGACAACGGCCTTCGCTATTACATTCGCTATAATGAGGAGCCTAAAAAAAGAGCAGAACTGCGCATGGTTGTTAATGCCGGTTCTCTTCAGGAAAGGGATGACCAGTTGGGCGTTGCTCACTTCGTTGAACATATGTTATTCAACGGTACGGAGCGCTTCGAGAAATCAGAGTTGGTTGATTTCTTAGAACGTACGGGCATGCGTTTTGGGGCAGATGTAAATGCTTACACGTCTTTTGACGAGACGGTATACATGTTGACGATCCCTACTGATAGCACGGACATCTTTGAGAAATCGTTTGATATTCTTGAGGATTGGGCATCCGCTGCAACCCTTGATCCCGAAGAGATTGATAAGGAGCGAGGTGTGGTGGTTGAAGAATGGCGGCGAAGCACTCAAAATGCTGGAGGGCGTATTCAGCAACAAACACTTCCTGTACTGCTCCACGAATCCCGGTACGAACAGCGATTGCCCATTGGGGACACAACCATCCTGATAAACGCAGACTACTCGGTATTCAAAGACTATTACCGTGATTGGTACCGTCCAGATTTGATGGCTATTGTTGCCGTTGGCGATTTTGACGTAGATGATGTGGAATCTAAGATCATCAACCACTTCGGCAATTTAACCAATCCTACGGAAGAAGTAGAACGGCCAGAATATGAGGTCCCTGGGCATGACTCAACCCTCTTTGCCATCATCACCGATCCCGAATATCCTTTCACTACAGTTTCAACTTACTATAAGCGCGACTCGGAGGATTTCGAAACGGCAGAGCAATACCGTAACCTCATCGTTGGCCGGTTCTTTACAAGCATGTTGAACAAGCGGCTTAGCGAAATTGCTCGTCAACCTGATCCACCTTTTGTAGGGGCCAATGTATCTAAAGGCAGTCTTGTACGCACCTCATCTTATCACAGTATGGGTGCTCAGGTACAGGACGACGGCGTTCTGGCCGGCCTTGAGTCGTTGTTGATCGAAGCAAAGCGTGTAAGAGATCATGGTTTTACTGCTACTGAACTGGATCGGCAAAAGAGACAAACCCTACGGGCATATCTCCGAGCCTTCAACGAACGGGAAACGACGTCTTCCTCCAGCCATGCGAGTGAATACGTGAGCCACTTCCTTGAAGCTATCCCGGCCCCGGGTATCGAATTTGAGTACAATCTTGTGCAAGAAATCATGCCTGGCATTACCGTTGAAGAGATCAACGCGCTAGCTGCCGAATTTGTAGCAGCTAAGAATCGGGTCATTATGGTTACCATGCCTGAGAAGGAAGGGTTATTGCCACCTACAGAAATTGAACTCTCTTCCATTTATGAGAAAGTGGAAGGGATGAACGTAGATCCCTGGGTCGATGAAATCAACGACCAGCCTTTACTTTCTGACATTGCACCTCCAGGAACCATTACAGACCGATCTGCGATTGACACATTGGGCGTCACGCAGATTGTTCTCGGAAATGGGATCCGTCTGTTGATGAAGCCAACAGACTTCAAAGAGGACGAGGTCCGATTTGTGGCTTCCAGCCCAGGTGGTGTTTCGCTCGTCCCAGATGAGTCCTTTTTTGAAGCATCGAATGCCAGCATGCTTGTAGGCCGAAGCGGAGTGGGTACGTTTAATATTACAGACCTTCAAAAGCAGCTTACCGGTAAAGTAGTAAGTGTGAATGCATTCGTTAGCGAGTTTTCTGAAGGCATGAGAGGCTCCGCTTCCCCTGAGGACCTGGAGACAATGTTTCAGCTTATTCATCTGTATGCCACGGAGTCCCGAGTAGACAGCTCGGCGCTTACTACCTTCCAGAATCAGATGAGAGCGTATATCCCGAACAGATTGTCCACACCGCAAGGGGTGTTTAGCGACTCGCTCATCACATTTCTTTATGGGGATCACCCCCGCGTGCAGTTTCCTACTCTTGAAATGGTTGAGACCCTTGATATTGAAGAAGCGCATAGGTTCTACAAGGATCGATTTGCGGACATGAGCGACTTTGTGTTTACGTTTGTGGGTAATTTTGAAGTAGAGACCCTATCCGAACTGGCACAAACCTATTTGGGTAATTTGCCGTCATTGGATAGACAGGAAACATGGGCCGATACATCGCCTCGCTTGCCAGGGGGTAACAAAACACTGGTTGTCAAAAAGGGCATCGCCGATCAGGCCCAGGTATCGATGATCTTCCACGGTCCGTTGAGCTATGATCGCGTGAGCCGGCATCGCCTGCGCTCGACAGTAGAAGTATTGAGTATCAAACTTCGCGAAGAGCTTCGAGAAGAACTGGGTGGTGTGTACAGCGTGAATGCGCAGCCTGCGATTCGAGAACTGCCTGAACCTACCTATCAAATCTCAGTCAGCTTCGGATGTGACCCGGATCGTGTAACTGAATTGATAGAGGCCGTTATGAGCCAGGTAGAGGTGCTAAGAACTGAAGGGGCCACCGAGGAAGAATTGGGCAAAATAAAAGAACAACAGCGAAGAACCAGAGAAACCCAAAAAGAAACGAATGGCTTCTGGGTTTCTGTCCTCGACTTCTATGCCACCCGTCCTGACGAAGATATTTTGAATATCCTCACCTACGAAGAGATGATCGAGTCGTTGACTTCTGAAGACATTAAAAATACGGCAATGTCTTCGTTTAATGAGTCGAACTTCATCAAGGCTGTCCTCTTACCCGAGAGCTTTGAAGGGGAGATAGAGGAGTAGATAGGCTTGAGTGTTGCAAGAAGCGTTCTTAGCTTTTGAAATACAGGGAATTGTTATAGTTCAATAAAAGCCTTTTGGCCCATATAGACCTATAACAATTCCGGTTCAAAGTGTAATGTACCCCTTACTTGACTTCCAAGTAAGGGGTACTTTTGTGTTTGTGTTTATAGAAGAAGTCAGTTTGTGAAGCAGGTGATACTATTAAATAGCTTACCTCCCTCATCATGACCTATGTACCAACTTGTCTGATACCATGCGTAGGTGCCATCTACGGTACCTGAGGCGATAGAATACCCTGCTTGTGATCCCATTCCCATGTGGCTACAAAAGGCATTTGCTGTTGCAGCGTAGTAGGATGACCCGTATGTGACGACCCCATAAGTCTCGTCATATTCAGCTGGGTTGAAGGTGTGTGTAGGTGGCGGAGTTAGTTCTCTTGGTTGCTGAATTGCAAACGCGGAAATAACGAGCATAAACAGGATAGCTGTCCCTAGGATAGCTTTTTTCATTGGCTTTACCAGTTTATTGGTTATGAAAAGGAATCACCAACTGTAAACAAGTAAATCAGAATAGAAAGGCAGATAAGAAACAATATTTAACCCAGAAAGGGTAACGCTAAGGTGTGGGCCTTACTGATTGTCCGAGTAGGTGTGAATTGGAGAATATAATGTATGAAGATATTGTTAAGGGTGCAATAGGCACCCTGTAAAATTAATGTTAACAGTTTCTGGCTATGCCCTTGATGCCTCTTTATTCAGAACGTAAACGTTGCCCCAATCATCGGCATAATGAGGTCTGTGCGGGATTGAGTTACATTGAAGACAACATCGCCGTTGTTCAAACGTTCTATGGATCCTTTTTCCAGGTATTCTGCATTAGAACCAAGGAGGTATCTGGCGCCAAGGTGGAGCAGAATCGAAGATTGACGTCCGCGCTCATTTTCCCGCTGGAATAGTTGAACGACCATTCCAGCGCCAGCGCCATAGCTAGAGGCGAAGTCGTCGAAGTTCGTAGACGAAGCAATGCGTTCATCCGAGAACTCGTTTTTAATCGAGGTACTGGTAAACAAGTATTTGAAGCCGAAAAGACCTTCTAAGTACGGTTGAAACGTACCCTGTTGCGGTTGAACTCTAAACACAAGGTGCCCCAAAACGATGTTGTTCGATGTTTCAACATCCACACGTACATCTGGAATGGTCGTGCTAAAGGGCTCAGAACGGCGTTCGAAGCCATAGATCATGTATCCCACATCCAATCCAATCATGAGAGGCAGCGAGTTAAAGCCTACCCCTCCCGTCACGTTCAAGCCGAAGCCTACATTATCGACATTATCCGCAAATTCGTTTACAGGAATGCCAAGAATAAAATTCGCCGAAACACGCGGCGACACCGTTTGCGCACGAGCAAAAGGTGTACTCAGGATTAGGAGCAGGAAGAGTGACAATAAAGCACGCATGGGAAGCACTGACTGTTGGTTTCTGGTTTCTTGTTTCTCGTTAAAAACCAGGATCCAGGCAGATAAAAAACCTGAAACCAGAAACAAGAAACAACACAAATAAACCCACGGATTTATTTGTGTTAAATTATAGATCTTAGACGGGATTTGTGAAATAGGTTGCGGTAATATGAATCTACATCCTTATTGTTGAATATATTCGCCATTAATTTGCCGAACCTAAACCCGTAGCCCATGCCGTGTCCATTAAATCCGGCTGCCCAGAACGATCCAGGCAGGCTTTCAATTTCGGAGAATAAGGGGAGTCCGTCGGGAGTGAATGCCATGGTACCGCTCCAGCGTTTGGCTACCTTCAGTGGTGGTGCCTCACTAAAATGGGTCCTGTAATACTGCTCCAGGGCCTCTTGAAGATGAGGTGTTGTGGCATCATCATAGCCAACTTCCTCTTTCTTAAATAGATGTCGGGCACCTCCCAGTAAAATCGATCCATCTGGAGCCTGCCGTATATAGTAATAGCCCTCGTGTGAATAAACTGGTGCAGGAAGCCATGAAGCCTGGCGCGAAGAGGCGAGCATCTGTGCACGTATTGGGTGCACGTAGTTAGAGGTACTTGGTAATAAGCGGGGCAGATAGGCGTTTAATGCAATAAAGACACGCTCTGCTCGAATTTGGCGCTGGGGGGTTGAAATATGGCAGTGCTCTCCATTGTGGGTCACATCAAGAACCGGATGATGCTCCAGGATTTTTGCACCGCTGCCTCCACTGATCTCTTGGAGTAGTTTTATCGGATTCATGCTCGCTCCAGACGTTACGAACAATGCGCCATAAAAACCCTTTGCCTTGCAGGTGGCCTCCAGACGATTTATGTCCCACAATTCTACTGGCACCCCTTCCTTATGCAGGAATTCAGCTGATTGCTTGAGGGCCTCATGTTCACTTTGGGTACCTGACACAATTAAACTACCTGATTCGCCTAGATGGATGGAAGCCGCGTTGATGTGTTCACCGACTAAATCGCGATTCTCTTGGGTAAAGGACCACAGGGCCTTCGCTATCTCATCGCCAAACGTTTGCTTATCTGTAGCATAGTTGGAGGATGTACCTTGAAGAAGGAAGCCAGCATTGCGTCCGCTGGCCCCAAAGCCTATAGAATGGGCTTCCAGGAGAACGACGTTACAGGATGGATCTAGCTGTTTCAGCCAGTAGGCGGTAGACGTACCAATGATGCCACCCCCGATGATCGCGATATCGCACTCGATTGGGGCCGCTTGATCCGATTGTTGCCAAAATGAAGTAGTCATCATTTAACTGGCATTTACATCGACAATGATGCGTCCCTTGATTTTGCCTGCCATTAACGTGTCACACATCTCAGGTACTTCTGATAGCAGCACTACCTGAGACATTCCGTCCATAAGTGATTCAGAAATGTCAATGTTTAATTGCTCCCAGGCCTGAATGCGGCGGTCCGTTGGGCATGTGTTGGAGTCGATGCCCAACAGGTTTACGCCCCGCAATATGAAAGGAAAGACGGTTGTGTCTAGCATAGCGCCTCCAGCCAGTCCACAGGCGGCAACAGATCCATGCCTGTTTGTCTGGCTGAGGACAGCGGACAATGTGGGGCCACCTACTGTATCAACGGCGCCGGCCCAATAACCTGTATCAAGGGGTTTTAGGGGACCCTGACCTAATTGCTGGCGGTCGATAATGCGATCTGCACCTAGAGATTTTAAGAATTCTGCTGCTTCTGACTTGCCTGTTGAAGCTACCACCGTGTACCCTCGTTTATTCAGGAGGGCAATAGACAGGCTCCCAACCCCGCCCGTTGCTCCAGTGACCACAATTTCCCCGGACGATGGCTGGATATTGTGTTCCTCAAGGGCCAGCACCGAGAGCATCGCTGTAAATCCAGCCGTTCCTAATCCCATTGCTGTTTTCGCAGACATACCGTCTGGCATGGGAACGAGCCACTTTGATTGAAGCCGCATGGTTGTTGAGTAGCCGCCCCAGTGATTCTCTCCAAGCCCCCAGCCAGTACCAATAACATGGTCGCCTGGAGAAAATTGGGGGGAGGATGAACTGCGAACAGTGCCGGCAAGGTCGATGCCGGGTACAAAGGGATAGCTTCCTCTTATGATTCGCCCTTTCCCAGTAACAGCAAGCGCGTCCTTATAATTAATGCTCGAATAGAGTACATCAACAATTACGTCCCCCTCGGGTAACTCATCCTCGGAAAGTTCTCGAATGGAAGATGTGACTGTTTTGTCTGATCTAGAAAGGACAAGGGCTTTTGGCATAGTTGAGGCGATTATTTTGTAAGGGCTTTAACAGGGGTAAGTGTGAAGTCGATCTTTCAAGGCAACTAAAATATAATTTGTTCGTCTCCTTTATTAAGGCATGTTAAGAAAGTGTTGTTTCTTTAAGAAGGCTAATCGATATTATGTATCATAATCTATGAAATCAGATCACAACATATCATCGATAGTTAGCCGAATTCTAGAAGTTGAGTCTTTGCGGGCTTCTGTAAGCTTAATCCTTTCTCTGGCTGTTGTATTAGTAATGGTCAAGATTCCCTGGAAATCGAATAACGACGGGATCAGTTGGCAGGTCATAAATCGTGTTGATCAGATCAGCTTTGTGCAGCAGCCTGAAGAAATCATTGAACAAGAGGATGTCGTCGAGGGGGGGATAATCACCGTTTTTGAAGAAGCCCCACCGGAAGAAGAGGAAGAGGAAGAGATTGATGAGGAGGAGGGAACGAAGGATGCTTCACTGACGGAGGATGAGCCCGAACCCATTCCAGATCTGACTAAACTCGAGCGCATCGATTCAAGCCCCGTCCTTGAGTTTGTGGATCAAAGCCCGTCGATTATTGGAGGGTTGAGTTCTCTGTACCTAAATATTGATTACCCGCTTGAAGCACGAGATAAGGGAATTCAAGGGTTGACCGTGCTTATGTTTATTGTGGAGAAGGACGGATCCACCAGTGATATTGAAGTGATCAAGCCGTTGCATCCAGCCTGTGACTCTGCAGCTGTAGCAGCAGTTAGTCAGACTCTCTTTAAGCCAGGAGTTCAAGACGGAAAAGAAGTCCGCGTTAAAATGCGCCTCCCTATTCGGTTCAAACTGGTTAAACGCAGCGAGCGATACAACAACTCCGCCGCCGATTCTCTGCGTAGCCCGTCGTAACTCTAAATCTCATCCGTTGCTGGGCGTTCGGACCGGCGTTTTGTGACCAGGATACGATCCAGGTAGAGGCCGTCTTCGCGCATCCATATGTTGAGCGTGTGAATGCCAGGAGAGCGAATGTCGATGCGGGCATAGCGCCGGCTGGTCATTAATGAGCGGGTCCAATTCCATTCCTCATACTCATCCGTTTCTATTTCTTTTGTGTACGAGGGGAGAGGTGTGCCGTTGAGGCCCAGGATCAGCGAGTTGCTGTTGTTGTCCTTTGCCCAGGTGCGCAGCCATATATAATACGTCCCTCGTTCAGGAAACATGATCTTATAGTCGAGGGCAGGGCTTTCTCGCTGGTGGCTGTCTCGTATGCGAATGCCTCTGTCTGGCAAAACGACCATGGCTCCGCTGCCTCCATATCCGTTCTTGTTTTTATCGAGAGTCCAATTCAAGTTATTGCGGGATCGAGCCTGGTGGTACGATTCCGCTTCGATAAGAAGGGTCCGGTCGTCAAAGGTGAAGGCGGTGGAGTTTGCAAGCGCCGGGGATTCCATCAGGTCATCATTGTAGGACCCTAGAGGCTGCAAATTCAGCAGGGAGGTTTGGGCAATGCGATCCCACAGGCGCCTGGTGCGCCGGCTGGTTTCTTTGAGCCGGAAATTGGATCGTTGGTCTGGCTCGAACACTTCCAGGGTGCCTTGTACGCTGTGCTGTTGCCTGGTAAATTGCCGGCCTTCCCATTCGACTTCCATCTCAATCGTGTATTTCTTCTTGAAGATGTTATAGTCCCAGGAATCGATAAACACCACGTTTCTGCGGTCGTTGAGGTACGGGCTGAGCCGATCAACCAACTGTTCTGCTGCAAGTTTGGCAAGTTGAGCTACATCAACTTGCTGTTCTTCGTCGGATTTTGGGGCGATTTTTTTCGAGATGGAGCCGACGGTGTCAGAGAAGCCGTTGATGTCTACAAATACATCGAACTGAACGCTGGCTTCGTTAAAGTCATATAGTTTGGAATCAAGCAAATATTTGAATTCCTGATAATTGGGGTAGTGGGTCAGGTTAAAGGCCCCTTGTTTTTTTGAGAAGGGGAATTGTATCGATTCCTCCTTTTCTCCTTCTACATACGCCTGAATGAACCCTGCAATCGTCTCGGACCGGTCAATCTGCTCCCAGGATTCTTCCTGGGTTTCGAATTCCTTTCGTTCTACGATAAACGGCAGTTTATACGATCCCTGGTAGACCCGGTCGCGATAGGGATAGGAAATTTCAGGAGAGAGCGAGATACGCTTTGGGGAGGCTTCTATACCAGATTGGTCACACACGGTAATGCTTCTTACCTGCCCGCAGATTTCAAGTAAGATGCGTTCCCGGTTTCCAAGGTTGGCGTCGTCAAGGGTTAGAACAGAGTCTTTTCCTACAAAGAGAGTGTCATAGAGGGCGTTATAGCCAACTACGAGCAGGCTGTCTGCCTGTACGGGTGTATCTTTTCCTAAAACAGTGCGGCGTGCAAAAGAAACAGACACGCGCAGAGAATCCCAGGTTGATTGATCCAGGCTGAGCGAGGAAATCACGATTTCTTCCCTAGCGCCACAGCCAAGCATGGCAATCATGCATAGGGAAAGAAGACAACGTCTCATGATTAGTAGATTAAATAATGGTGGCAGTCAGCCTTCTGTAGCGTGTAAAAATCCTTTTTTCCAGGCAAGCATGAGGGCAGTAACATGGAGCCCATGTATCAGCGTTCCTTCCTCCACGAGCTTTAATGCATTATGAAGAGGTACAGTACGCGTAACAAGGTCTTCTTCAGCATCATACGACGGATCCTTCGAAAACGATGCATTTTGTGCTATAAAAAAATAGGCAAAGTTCGAATGATTGCTAGGATCCGTTGAAAATCGCCCAAGAGAGGTCCAGTTTGTGGCAATGTATCCCGTTTCTTCAAGCAATTCCCTCTTTGCTGCTTCAAGGGGATCTTCGTCCGGTTCTATCACCCCGGCAGGCAACTCTAGACTAAAACGATGAATACCGTGCCGATATTGCTCAACCAGCACCAGGTTGTCATCCTGATCAATACAAACCGTTGCCGCCCAGTTTGGATATTCCACGACATGAAACTCCTCCATTTCCACTCCACTAGGTAAAACCACATGGTCCTCCCGGAGCTTAATCCATGGACGATCGATGACGTAACGGCTGCTTTTTACTTTCCAAGACATTCCAAAAAAGTGCAAGGTGCAAGGTGCAAGGTGCAAAGTGCAAAGTGTACTGTTCAAAGCGCAGTGGTTGGTTTATGAAATACCTTGCACTTTGCACTTTGCACCCTGCACGTTGCACTCAAAACAGAAGTCCTACATTAAAACGAAAGACGTTGTTAGTAACATCGACGTCGAGGCCGAAGACTTGATCGAACAGGCTGGTTAGGCCGAATTCGTAGGTGATGTCGGCAGAGAGGAATCCGAAGAGGTCAACACCAACACCGACCGGGGCGCCTAATAGAATCGTATTAAAATCCACAATCTCATCGAACTCTGTATTTTCGACATTAATAATAGACGTACCGTTGAGCCCTGCCTGAATACGTAGATTGAGCGGATCTGTATTTAATAAGTAGTATCCAATATGGACGGAAGCCAGGATAGCATCCAGGTCGATGCTTTCGTTTAATTCCTCTGGAGAAGGGAACTCATCTCTCAGTTCTGTGCTGGAGCGCTGCCAGTAAAGGCCGGGTTGAATATAAAAGGATTCACCAAAGCGGACAGAAAGTCCAACCTGGTATCCGAATCGTGCGGACGATTGAAGGCTATCCGGATCTGTGGACAGCAGGGAGGCGCTGACCCCAATTTGAGGATTGACGATGGTCTGTGCAAACGAAGAGGGGAGAGTCAGAAAAGCAAACAGAATACCAATAGACCAGGGTGCTAGTAAGCGTACTTTCATAAAGCGTATAGAAGGCTATTTGACCTAATCAGATAAAGGAAATTTACGTAGTCGGGGATGCCAACTTAATGAATAAAGAGATAGGTAGGTAAGGGGATACTTTTTTTTAATGTAAAATGAATATAACCAGGGGACCTCTCAATGGCTTGACAAAGATATGCAGGCCTTCTATCTTTCGCCCACTAGTATAATTACATCCACTAACCACCGTTTGGATACACTTTGCCACTGTTCAGAGTCTTTTTGCCACAACACCAAGAGTTTCTGCAATGGTAGTGTCCATTAATCCTGATTTTTGAACTTGAAATTTTAGGTACTCGCTAACTTAAATAATCAGGCAGAGCCACACATCGAAACCAAGTGTTACAATACCACCCTCAAATTCCTCTCTAAAAAGATAGCCCCTATTCCTCTTGTCCAGGAATAGGGACCAGGATGAGTTACGTATTCATCTCAATGAAGTACCCCATAAACACTCCATTTGAGATATAACATTTGTCTTTCGTTCGGTTGGCTTTCGTCGGTGAAAATCGAAAAGAACCGAGTGACTTGTAACATCAATTGCGTACGTGCTTTTATTAGAAACGTTACATTGCAGGAGATTATTGTCACTCCAGGTTCGAATAATTCATTTAATTGGAGGTCAATATGATACGCAAATGGGGCCCGCTCCTGCTTATTCTCCTTGCAATGCCAATGATGGTTTTTGCACAGGGCACAGGTAAGCTTTCTGGGCGCGTCATTGATGAGTCTACTGGTGAGAGTTTGCCAGGGGCTAACGTCGTCTTGCAAGGAACCACACTTGGTGCCACCACCGATATCAATGGAGAATACTTCATTATCGGTGTTCCAGTTGGTTCTTACACTGTGCAAGCGTCCTTCGTTGGTTTTGCTCCCGAAACAATTGTAGGGGTAGAAATCAATGCGGGTTATACAAACGAGTTGAATTTTGAACTACTTCCTGGTGTTGAGCTGGACGAGGTAGTTGTTGAGTACGAGCGTCCTCTCTTGCAGAAAGACGCCGTCGGTGTACCTAAAATCGTGACTTCTGAAGAAATTCAGAGTTTGCCTGTTCGTGGTGCAACCAACGTGACTAAGATTCAAGCTGGTGTAGTTGCCAAAGAGGGTAGCAGTGACCTGAACATCCGCGGTGGCCGTGGTAGTGAAGTTGACTTCTACATTGATGGTGTAAAAGCATCTGGTACTACCGGATTGGGTATTCCACAGGCAGCTGTTGAACAGCAAGAACTACAGACTGGTTTGATTGACGCACGTTATGGGGATGTGATGTCAGGCGTTGTTGCTGTTACTACAAAGTCTGGTGGCCAGGAATTCAGCGGTTCATTAGAAGCGATCACTTCTGAAGAACTCGACCCATACGGGTACAACCTGATTTCAGGTTCTATTGGTGGCCCGATCATCAAGAATAAATTGTCTTTCTTCGTTGCTGGTGAGTATACAGATCAGAACGATGCGTCTCCGAGTGCATTTGGTGAACTCCAAATCAACGATGATGTGTTGGCTGACCTGAACGCTGCTCCTACTGCGTTTAGAGGCCTTGATGCGAATGGCAACACCGTTTTGATGCCTATTCCTGCTGGCGTTCAAAACGGAGCTACGCTGCAAGTTGATGGTACAAACTTGAGCAGTTCCCACTTCGTAACAGATGGAAGCTCACTGACTTTCTCTGACGGTACTCAGGTTGGAATTCCTGACGGAGTTGATCCAGCTTCGATCTCACTTACTCCTGTTTCTCGTGCTAACTTCCTTACTCCTGATCAATATTCAGTTGAGCAAGACAAGCTGGCTCGTAACTCTACAGCACTTTCTTTGTTGGGTAGCTTGACTTTTGATGCTACATCAACAACACGAGTTCGTGTTGGTGGTCGGTACAATACCAATGAGTTCAGAACAGGTATCGATGAGCGTATCCTTGTATTTAATGCAGATGCGATTCCAACGATTGACCGTGAAGACATCAACATTTTCGGTTCCGTTACTCAGCGTTTGTCAAATACTACGTTCTTCCAGATTCAGGCTGACTTCTCTACGCGATTCCAAGAGCGTTATGATGAACGATTTGGCCGAAGCGAAGCGGCTTGGTTAGAGTATGGAAATACAGACAACCCAGCGTTCTCTGCGTTGAACGGATACATGGTAACAGGACGTATCGAAGACGATGCAGACGGCAACCACTTTGCTGTATACGACAACATCTATAATGATGGTGCAGGCCTTGGTCTGGAAGATGTAGGATCTCTCGTTGTGCTTCCTGGTGGATACTTTGGTTTCAACAACCGCTATGAAAAGCAGAAAAACGACCAGTTCAGAATTTCTGGTTCGTTGACCACTCAGATTGGTGATCATCAGATCGAAGTCGGTGGTGAATTCGAGAAGTTGACTCGCCGATTCTTCCGTATCAATGCTCCTCGACTTGCAGCTTATGTGGATGACGGTGATGTACAGATTAGTCTTCCTGATGGTAGTTCTGTAAACTCTTTAGATGATCTGCCTCTTCCTATTCTTGAAGACTTTGTTGGCTTTAATTATGGATATGATCTGTACGGTCGCAATGAAGTTGATAGTGAAAACTTCGCAGGCGTTGTAAGTCAGGATCCTAACAAGCCACTTTCTGATTACAACCTCAAGCCTTATGAGCCGATGTACTACGGTGGTTATATTCAAGATAAGATCGAGTTCAATGATCTTGTCTTGAACCTTGGCCTTCGCGTAGACGTGTTTGACAGCAACACTCGCGTGTTGAACGACCGTTTTGCACTTCGTCCAATTTGTCGTGTTTCTGACGTAGGTTCAAACGATTTCTGTGCTGGTTCGGGTACTATTCCTGGTGGTATTGAGAGTGACTACTCAGTATTCTACAGTGGCGCCAACATTGTTGGTTATCGTGACCTGAATGGCGCATTCTATGGTGCTGACGGTCAGATTACTACTCCTGATGAGGTGCTACTGAGCGGTCAGGTTCGTACGCTCAGCAACTTGATTACAGAGGATATGTTTACTGACTACGATCCAGTAGTAACGCTTATGCCTCGTATTGGTATCAGCTTCCCAGTTACTGACCGAGCGGTATTCTTCGCGAGCTACGGGATTGTTTCTCAGCGTCCTTCTACAGGGAATTTTTCCTCTCTAGACGGTTTCATCGATGGTACAAACCAGAACACTGGGTTGCAGCCAGAGAAAACAACGAAGTACGAATTGGGCTTCCGTCAGCGTTTGACCGAACGTGCTGCGTTAACGATCTCAGGTTTCTACAGTCAGATCGAAAACCTCATCCAGGAGCGTGACGTAACCGGTGCTACACCCATTGAATACGAATCATTCGAAAACGTAGACTTCGGTAACGTTAAGGGTCTTGAGTTTGCCTTTGACCTTCGTAGAACGAACGGTTTCCTTGCAAACTTGAACTATACCCTCTCCTTCGCTGAAGGTACAGGTTCTGCTTCAAGAAGTACGTCGATCATTACATGGATTGATGAAACTCCTCCGAACTTCATTAGCCCACTTGATTTCGATCAACGTCATAAGTTGAACTTGTCTCTGGACTATCGCCTTGGACCTGGAGAAGGACCTTCTCTTGGTAACTTCAAGCCACTTGAAAACTTTGGCGTGAATATCCTTGCTACCGCGGGTAGTGGATTCCCATACACACCTGTAGTTGAGCCTTTCAACCAGGTTGTATCTCGTCCACCAATCCCACGTGGCGGTATCAACAGTGCTCGTATGCCATGGCAGAACCGAATTGACCTGCGTGTTGATCGTGGATTCGACATCCCGAATAGCAACGCACGTGTTTCTGTATTCCTCTGGGTTCAGAACGTATTCGATTCAGACAACATCAACGATGTATGGCGCTTTACAGGTCTAGCTGACAACGATGGATTCCTTGCCACTCCTGGTGGTGCGTCCTTCCTGTCACAGCGTGAAGCTTTCGCAGGCGATCTGTATAACCACCGTAACCGAGACCATTTCCGCGTAGGTATTCCTCGCATCACCCGTCTTGGTCTGCGCCTGAACTTCTAAATGGTAGATGATGAGCATCGAGGCCCCTTGGTTGCCTCGGGTCCTCGAGCTCATACATCGTGAGACAGATATTCATGAAAACGCTTATTATGATGCGAATTTCACTAAAAATGATCTTCACATTGTTACTGGTCCTGAGCATGGGTGCTCCTTCTGGGGTCTTTGCTCAGCAAGCAATCAGTAACTGTGATGAATCTTTATCACAAGAGATTCTGGATGCTAACAACGTCCGAACTCGAGTATATAACAACGGGGCGCTCTTCTGGAAAGGCGGGCAGAACCTGTACGAAGTACCGAAAGGGTCAGGTGTAAATGCCCTTTTCGCTGGTAACATTTGGATCGCTGGAACTGTAGACGGTCAGCTTCGCTCTGCGCAGTCTACTTACGGTCCGTATGAATTCTGGGCAGGCCCTCTCGATGAGAATGGCGCTCCCCCAGCCGACTGTTCTGCATTTGACGAAATGTACAATGTCAGGCGAACAGACGTACTTGCCTATGAAGCTTCAGGTGCAACAACTCCTGACCTGGCTAACTGGCCTACTGGTCTAGGTGCTCCTACGCTTGATGCAGATGGCAATCTGATTCCTTTTAATCGTGACGCACCACTTGCAGATCGAGTAGCTCGAGTCATCGACCTCGAAGCAGGTGAGCGTCCTGCGATTACTGGTGACCAGACTATCTGGTGGGTAATGAATGACCTCGGTAATCAGCACTTGTGGTCAGAATCTGAACCTGTTGGTCTTGAAGTCCATGGTGAAGCATTCTCGTTTAACCTGGATGGTCCAGTTGGAAACATGACCTTCTACCGATACAGAATCTACTACAAAGGCGATGTGCCTCTAGAAGATACGTACATGGGTATTTGGTCTGATCCTGACCTTGGTGACGCATCCGATGATTACATTGGATCGGACAGTCTTTTGGGTTTGGGTTATGTGTACAATGGAGACAACGACGATGCAGGTAATTACGGTGTTGCACCACCTGCTGTTGGATATGACTTCTTCCAGGGACCAATCGTGCCTTCTGTAGGCGACACAGCATTCCAAAGTGGAGTTGCAGTTCCTGACTTCAGAAACCTTGGTACAACCTACGTTGGATTCTTTGACAACGGTGGTGGTGTTCAGGGTGACCCTACTAACGGTCGTGAAGCGTATGCATACCTTCGTGGTCGCTGGCCAAATGAGCAGCGATTTACCTTTGGTGGTACGGGCCTAGATTTCTCCAACATCCCAGTGAACTTCGTATTCCCTGGTGATCCTGAAACAGGCATTGGTTGGACAGAAGGAAACCCAGCTGCAGATGGTTCGCTTGCTGCAAACCCTCCTGCTGACCGCCGGTTCTTTATGTCAACAGGTCCTATTACAATGATGCCTGGCGACTTCCAGGAAGTTGTGTACGGGATTGTATATGCGCGTGGTACCAGTGATGTGAACTCTGTAACTGAACTGAAAAAGGCCGACGGTCTTGCTCAGTCTGCGTTCGATGTGAACTTCAACTTACCTACGCCTCCTCAAGCTCCATCGGTTGCAGCAACCGCTCTGGACGGGCAGGTAATCTTGACTTGGGAAAATCCCCCAACATCTAACAACTACCTCGAGGCCTACGAAGAATTTGATCCTCTCGCTTTGGATCCATTTGCTTCAGTTGAAGACAGAACGTACTTCTTCGAAGGGTATGAAGTTATTCGTTATGCGGATGCTACAGACCAGGTAGGTCAAGTTATTGCTGTGTATGACCAACCGAATGGTGTACAACAAGTTATCGACCTTATACCAGGTGAGACTGAATTGAACCAGGAAGTATTCAGCGGTCAGGACCTTGGTGTACAGACCTTCCACGTTGAAGAGCAGTTGACCAACTATACAACCGCTTACTTTGGTGTTCGCGCGATTGCATACAACGAACTCTCTCTGCCTAAGATCTTCAGAAGCCCTGTTAGCCGCCTTGAAGTAGTGCCTGCGCGATCTGATGTTGATTTGGCAGCAACAGCCCTTGAAGCATCTGCCTCTGGTGATGAGCCTGATATCCTTGCTGCTGGTCAGGGTGATGGAGTTGTGTTTGCCGATGTTGTTAACCCAGCAGAAGTAACCGGTTCAGCCTACACGATTGATTTCAGAAGCGAAGTTATTGGTACTACCGACGACGCTGGAAAGAGAGCAGGCGTTGAGTTGGATCCGAACAGAGAACCTGAAGTTGATGAATTATTACCAACCATCGAAAATGCAAATAAGCTTGATGATATTCTTGGGCTTACATACAGCATTTCTAGAGATGGCAGTGTAATTTTTGATCCATGGAACGAAGCAGGAGCTCTTGCTCCATTCCGTGAAGGTGTAGTTGTACTGGATGGTCTTTCATTCAGCGTGACGAACCCTCCATTTGATTTCAAAGGGTTTGCAGCTATTCAAAATGCTGCTGGTCCTATTGAGCCATGGGATATGGCTTCATATGCCTTCAACGGCTGGGGCTTCCCTCAACTGGAACTCACTGGCCTAACACCTCCAGGGTCGTATCCTAGCTCTGACCGTCCAACGCGCGGCGTTCAGCAGTCACTCAGTAATGATGTATGGGGCTTCCACGTGGGTAGTGGTGCTGGACCATATGCCGAAGACGGATCAGGTGTGAGCTACATTGAGCGTACTTTCACGGGGCGTGGTCGTACAGTCGAACAATCCATCGGATCGAATGACTTCGAAATGCGCTTTACGCAAGAATGTATTGACAACGCTGGTAGCTGCCAGGGTTGGAGACGATTCAACGATGACGTTGTGATCAATGTACCGTTCGAAATCTGGAACCTTGGTCCTGATCCGAGCGATCCGTCTGACGACTTCCGAATGATCCCAGCAGTACTTGACCTGACCGTTGTTGGACAATCTGCGATTACAAGTATCGATGTCTATGATATCGGTGGTGATCATGCAGTTTCTGGTGGCGTCGACGATCCGTTTACTGACTGGGTTTACTGGTTTGAGCCAGCAGATCTCTCTCCAGGTACGGTTGGATACGACGCATTCTTCGGTAATACGCCAGGAAACGCTTCTCCTGATCTTGGCGGAGAAAGAATTGCGCGTTCGGTACTTGTTCTGTGGAACGGTGGTGAAGAAGGCGTAGATGATGCTGAATTCGCTGGAAAACTCCCTGAGCCAGGTACCGTCTTCCGCCTCACAAGTAACAAGCCTATTGTTGCTGGTGACGTATTCATGATGAGCTCAGCTGGATTTGAACCATCTGCTAAATCTCAAGCAACGCTTGCAGAAGAGTTGGGTGAAGTCAGTATCGTGCCTAACCCATATAAGGGTGCATCTACCTTCGAAAGAAGTCAGCTAGTTGACGAAGCTCGTATCACAAACCTTCCTCAAGAGGCGACAATCCGGGTCTTTACGTTGAGCGGATCTTTGATTCGTACAATCGAAAAGAGTAGCCCAGAGCGCCATCTCGTTTGGAACATGACTACTGACAATAACTTGCCTATCGCGAGTGGTCTGTATCTGATCCACGTTGAGACCGACGCAGGAAGCACAGTAGTTAAGTTTGCTGTAGTACGTAAGCGAACAGAGCTGAACAACTTCTAGAACTGTGGATGATAATGCATCCTGATATGTACATAAACTGAAAGTTTATAAGGTTTAGACATGAAAAAATACTTTAATTCATATACAAAGTTGTTCAGCTACAGTGTGCTTTTTGTAAGCATGCTGCTACTGGGCACCCTTCAAGCACAGGCCCAGGGATTGGGTTCGCTTGGGGAAACTGGTAGCCGCGCGGGTACTGCTGGTGGAGAGGAACTACTTGTTCCTCTAACAGCTGGTTACGCTTCTTTAGGTGGAGCCACAACCAGTGGTATGGCAGGCATGAACGGGTTGGAAGCAATCTTTACCAACCCTGCAGGCTTGAGCGTGAACGACGGTACATCTGCACTGTTCAGTCGCGTTGAATACGTTGCTGACATTGGTGTCAACTACATTGGTATTGGCCAAAACTTTGGCTATAACAACATTGCGTTGACCATCTCTGCATGGGACTTTGGCGATATCGCTGAAACCACTGAGATCAGTCCAGAAGTATCTGACGTTACGTTTAACGTTAACTTCCTGACAGTAGGATTTACCTATGCGCGTCAGCTTACTGACCGCATTTCTGCTGGTGCTACGATCAAGTTGATCAGTGAAAGCATCGACGACGTAAATGCGCAAGCAATGGCGTTTGACGCGGGTATGACCTACGACGTATCTGGCACAGGGCTTCGCCTTGGTGTTAGCTTGAAGAACATCGGTAGTGAACTCCAGTTCTCCGGTCCTGGTCTCACAACTTCTGTCCTTCTTCCTGGTCAGGAACCATCGTCTGTATTCAACCCTGTTAACATCGAGAACGAAGCTGTTTCGTTGCCAACACTGCTTAACTTTGGTGTAGCATACACCAGAGACCTGGCAGAAAGTGCTGATGTTACCGTACTTGGTAACTACCGATCAAACTCTTTTGATCAGGATCACTTTGCAGGCGCTATCCAGTTTGGCTTGATGGACATCGTATACCTTCGTGGTGGTGTTCAACTCGTTGATGACATGGATGCCTCTTTCTACGAGGGATATTCCTTCGGTGGAGGCTTGAAATTGGATCTTGGTGGTACTCAACTTAATGTTGACTACGCATACACACCAACCGATTTCTTTGATGACGTACAATACATTACAGCTTCTATAAAACTGTAGTTGTAGTATAGTTTTCAAGTGTAACACGTCCGTCAGAGGTTCATTCTTTGGCGGACGTGTTTCTACTTACATTGTATCCTTTTTACTGCTTGTCCTTCTACTCGACAATGAATAGATCTTCGACTTCACTTTTCGTACTTGTGCTTTTTGCTGTTGGTATGTTTGGGTGTGGCGTGGAAGCAAATGACCCTGTGCCGGCTACTCCTCAGCTTGTCGCTCCTGTAAATCAAGGGAGTAACATTCAAACTTCGCTTGAACTGCAATGGGATGTAAGTGAAGGAGCGGATTCGTATAGTTTGCAAGTATCTGAAGACCCCAGTTTTAGTTCAATCCTGGTTGACCGAAACGGAATGACCGGTCATTTCTTTGTACTGCGTGATTTGGAGATTGATAAGTCGTATTACTGGCGGGTCAATGCGAACAACGATGTTGGAGAGAGTGAATGGTCGGATACATGGCAGTTTGCACCACAGCTTCAAGCAACACGGCCAACTTCACCAGGACTGGTATTGCCTGAAGACTCTACTCAGGGCCTCACTGAAACAGTCGTTTTTTCTTGGGAGCCAGTTGAAGGAGCAACTCATTATCATCTTCAGGTAGCTCTAGAACCAAGTTATCTAAGGAAAGTCGCTAACGCAGAACTCCTCCGGGATAATTCGATGGCTGTTCGTGAGCTTGTTGACACCTACATTTATTTCTGGCGTGTTCGTGCAGTAAATCCTGAAGGACATAGCTCCTGGTCTCCGTCAAGAATCATTGCTGTGGGCCATACAGTTGACTGGGTGCCTATTTTTGGACCTACTGATTAAGGTCTTTTCCAACTAGGGCTTGATCGTTTCCAGAAGGAGTGCCTCTGTTTCAGATAAAGAGGCGCCTGATTTAAGCTTTTCTTCAATACGGCTAAGGTAGATGGTGCCGTACAATCCCAACACCGTGTCGCTTCGTTTGGTGTGTTCATCAAGAAGTTCTGTCATTTCCCTATTTTTCGCTTCCTCCTCCACGTAAAAGCCTCTTTTTCCGAAAGGGCCGTCTGGTGCGTCCTCTGGAAAACTGGCTTCTGGCTCAAACAACTTGCCGCCAAAATGACACCCCACACATCGCGTAGGGGCCGTCAACTCTTTAGGGCCCGTCTGTGTTTTTGAAGTGAGTTTCCCATTCTGGTCATAGATAAAGAAATCCCAGAAATTGTCTTCCCGCTTTTGAGAGACTGTTGTTTCTATTCGTTGGTCTCCATCATAATGGTGACCTATAAAGGTAGTGCCTATAGGATAAATGATCTGCTCATTGTTTACTTGATAGCTGGTTAGCGCTTCTTGAACTGCCGATTCCTTGACTAAGACACGTCTTCTTGCCGAAACCATCATGCCGTCAATCTCGATTGCCTGCCATCCACTGTCTGGATTAGGTGTTGAGATCTGGTTGTACAATGCGTCGAGAGTGGGGGGGAAGCCTCTGGCTTCGTAGTATGTCGATGCCAGGAAGGGTTCAAGTTCATCCCAGTCAATGATCCCATCACTGTTTAGATCGTCCAGAGATTGTGAGAGGCCCCAATCGTTTACCTGGTTGAGGTCAATTAGAATCTGATCTTCTTCTTTTTTCAGTATACCCGTTTCAAAAGGCGGGGCTTCGACGTAGCTACCGAAATAAAACGAGAGTACCCGTTCTGCTTGGGGCGTGTCAAGTTGTACGGGCAATGTGGAGGAGGTACCTGGTTGCTCACACGATGTAAGCAGCACAAAGAGAACACATAATGGTGTAATGAAAGAGACCGAGCGCCTGAGTGAAAATTGCGGCATTAGTTCCACTGGTTTAACAACGACAACGCGCGCCGATCATTAGGGTTTATTTGCAGCAAACGGCGCAACATGGATTTCGCTTCCTCGGGTCTATTCATCTGCCAATATACTTGCGCCAGGTTTCCAATCGCAGGGACAAACTCGGCGTCAACGTCTAATGCTCGCTCAAAAACAGAAGCTGCTTTCTCAAGCTCTCCATGGTAAAGATGAATGGATCCCGCATTCGTCCAGGCGATTGGTAGTTGGGGGTCCAGGGCCGTGGCTTGCTCAAAGAGAGGCAGGGCTTCATCCAGGCGATTCACGTTTAGATAAAGGAATCCGAGGTTATTCCATGCTTCGGGATGATTGACTGAATCTCTTCGAATGACCTCAAGATATTCTTGCTCTGCCTCATCGAATCTGGAGAGCGCAGCAAGTTGGATAGCCAGTTTGAGCCTGGCCTCATTAAATTCAGGGGAGATGTTAAGAGCTGCCCGGAAGGCATCAGATGCGGGCGAGGGTTTGCTTTGTTCAGCAAGGGTGAATCCGAGCCAATAATGAATCCGTGCGTGCTCTGGATAGGCCATTGCAGCTGCTTGTAACACCCTTTCAGCAGAGAGCAGAGAGTCAGATTCTATCAGCGCTTTACCGAGGCTGAGGCGCCCTTCTGGGTGATCAGCACCGTTGTTCAATGCAGTCCGAATAGATTGTATAATTTCAGGAAGGTACTCAGGCAGCTTATGACGTGTCTCGTACAGTTTATAATACGCGATTCCTTCCTCAAGCATAGCAGCCGGATCATTCCCGTCTTGCTGCCCTTCGACCTGTACCAGCTTGAAAGGCGTAGTTCGAGTGAGCATGCGATCGATGTCCTCTGGTTTCTTTGGCTCCGGTAGGGTTTTGCGAATCCAATGATCCGTGAAGGTTACGTGTGGAATATCACTGGTGCCGCTTTTTTGCATATGACAGCTAATGCAATTGCCTAAGTCCTTATCAGCAATTGAATGTGACGCTTCTCGGGAGCACATAGTAGGAGTATCTTGCTCATCTGGTGTATGGCAGGATCGACAAGTTTCGTTGAAGTAATCGTCCTCAAGCTCAGCAACGGGCGTGTGGGGATTATGGCAGGTCACGCAGGTCATTGCTGTCTCTGTATAACATGCACTCCGAGAGAGCCTTGCAGCATGTGAGGATATACCAAAGCGTTCGGGGTCGGCAAGTTGCTCCTCTGGGGCGAACACGGTTCTGTTTTCCGTAAGTGGACTACCCGGTTGGTAGGTATGCATTCCTTCGCCTTCTTTGAATACGGTGATTCCCGTCAGGTGGCACTGCTGACAAACAGATAGGTTTAGGTCTCTATCCAGGTGCTTAGGGTTGACGATGCTGGCATCTTGTGTGCCGTCCTCTGGACCTAGCCCAGCTTGTTGGAGGTTTACGTGCTCACTTCCTGGGCCATGGCATCGCTCACAAGAAATGCCTTGAGGTATATCTGTGTAATGATTTTGGGTAAAAGGAGAATGTTCAGGTACCGCGTTGTGGCATGTCATGCATTCCGCACCAATAGGCCTCCCGAATCGTCGATTTGTTTGCTCGTAAGCGGGGCTGAGATCCCAGCGTTTTGAATCGGCATACCATGTCAGGGGCATTTGTGTGATGTACCCCTTGGTGTCCATGAAATAGGATCGGGTTGCATTTCCTGAGCCAACTACCCAGTCTACCGGGTGAATCCGTTCGTGGATGATTCGACCGATTGAATCTTTACGATATTCTGATTGAAATAGCGTATCGTTTTGAACAAAGGGCCTGTAGTAATAGCCAGATTCTGGATGGTACACCTCGTCCCCATCAGAAAACGATTCAGGCGCAGTGCTGGAGTCAAAAAGGGAGACGGACTTTCCCATACCCGTCCGATGATAGGACATATACACCGACTCATGGCAACTCGCACACGTTTCATCGCCTACGTACTCAGAGACAGACGCACTGGTAGGCGTTGGGGCCTCTTCAGTTTTAACACATCCAGTGAGTACAAAAATGATAAGACCGAATAGGAGGGCCGTATACTGGAAAAAATCAGCCTTTGGCGGGGTATGAGTCAACGTGTTATATCGGGAAATAATGGGTAACATAGGGAGTAAGCATTGCTCGTTCTTCCGTTCCTTATCCATCATGATAATTTTATCGGGATCAGGTGCAACTTTAGGAGAATTTACTGAATTAAACTCACTCTCAATTCATTACTGTTCAGTTAGTTAAGGCTTTTAATAGCCTATCCCAAATTGCTCATGTTAGATATTCCAGCTTTTTTAGCTAAAGAACTTTCAGCAGAACCCTGGCAAATCAAAAATACGATCGACCTGATTAATGATGGGGGCACTGTGCCCTTTATTGCCCGCTATAGGAAAGAAAAAACAGGAGGGCTCGATGAAGTTGTTTTGCGAACCCTGAACGATCGCTTTCAATACCTGACTGAACTTGAGGACCGTAAACAAGCGATTATCAAGTCCATTGATGAGCAGGGAAAACTTACCGATGAATTAAAGGAGAGCCTGGAGCAGTGTACTCAGAAGGCAGAGCTTGAAGATTTATACTTACCCTACAAGCCACGCCGGCGAACCCGGGCAACAAAAGCCAGAGAAAGCGGGCTTGAACCCCTGGCCGAATGGATAAAAGAGCAAAACGAATCAGGACAACTATCACGTCCTCTAGAAGAAGCTGCTGCTGAGTATGTGGACGAAGAAAAGGGAGTAGCTACAGCTGAGGATGCTCTTCAAGGCGCTGCCGATATCATCGCCGAAGAGATCTCAGAGAAAGCCCCGCTTCGGGCCTATATCCGTGATTATATCTACCAAAACAGTGTTGTTGTATCTCGTATCAAAAACGAATTTGAAGAGGGGTCTACGCAGTTTGAAAATTATCGGGACTTCAAGAAAGCCGTTAAGGAGATGCCAGCGCACAATATGCTCGCACTACGCCGTGGGGAGTCCGAAGGGATTCTGTTCTTCGATATGGAATTTGATGAGGATCATGTGAGGGAGTATGTAGGGCTTCAGGAAATTAAGTCCACTGATCCCGTACTCACTGAGTTTTATAAAACGCTCATTGAAGATGCGTTTAAGCGATTAATGCGGAATACCCTGGTTGGCGAGATCCGGCTGCAGCTCAAAGAAGAAGCCGACCTTGAGTCAATAAAGACGTTTGCAGCAAATCTAAGAGAACTCTTATTGTCCAGCCCCGCCGGTTTGAGGCCTACTTTAGGCATTGACCCTGGGTTTAGAACAGGCTGTAAAGTTGCTGTGCTCGATCGCACCGGCAAGTACCTGGAATATACACCGGTATTCCCCCATAGTGGAGCAGGGAAGAGGGAAGAGGCTAAGAAAACGGTTCTCAACCTGATCAAAAAATATGAAGTAGAACTGGTAGCGATTGGGAATGGAACAGCCGGCCGGGAAACGGACCAGTTTATAACAGAGATCATGAAGGATCTTGAAACCAGGCCAACCAAGGTTCTGGTCAATGAAGCAGGAGCCTCCGTATATTCTGCGAGCCCGCTTGCAGTAGAAGAATTCCCTGACCTCGACATAACTGTTCGAGGCGCGATCAGTATAGGACGTCGGCTTCAGGATCCATTGGCGGAGTTGGTTAAAATCGATCCGAAATCCATAGGAGTGGGGCAGTATCAGCATGACGTTGATCAATCCATGCTGCGCCAGAAGCTGGAAGAAACCGTAGAAAGTTGCGTAAACTTTGTGGGTGTCAACTTGAATACAGCCTCAAAGGAGTTGCTGCAATTTACAGCCGGAATTACTCCTTCCCTCGCAAAAAATATAGTAGCCTATCGAGATGAAAACGGGCTCTATAAGCAACGCGAGCAGCTTATGAAGGTCCCTCGATTTGGCCCCAAAGCGTATGAACAAGCCGCGGGCTTTTTGCGAATTCCTGGTGGGAGCAATCCGTTGGATAACACGGCTGTGCATCCCGAAAGGTATGATGTCGTGAAAGCGATGTCAAAAGACCTCGGGGTCGAGCTGGATACTATCACAAAGGTCCCAGATCAGCTAGAATCTATAAGTTTAAAAAAGTACGTTCGGGATGATCTTGGTATGCCAACCTTGCAAGACATTGTTGAGGAGTTAAAAAAGCCTGGTCTTGATCCTCGTTCAGAATTTACGTACGCAACCTTCAGAGATGATGTGAACGACATCAAAGATTTACAGACAGGGATGATTCTCGAAGGTGCGGTAACAAATGTCACAAACTTTGGCGCATTCGTGGATATCGGTGTGCATCGAGATGGATTGGTACACATCTCTCAACTGGCTGATCGATATGTCAGTGATCCGACTGAGGTTGTGAAAGTAGGTCAGGTGGTGAAAGTACGAGTTACAGAGATCAATGAAAAGCTCAAGCGAATCGGCCTCTCCATGCGCCTTGAAGATAAACCGCGTCCATCTAAACCCAAGCATAAGCGGAAAGGCGGCGAAGGCAAGCCACGTAAAAGAAAGCCTGAAAAGAAACACGCCACAATCGAAGATCTAATGCGGAAGTTTAATTCTAAGTAGAGAGCACAAATAAATCAGGATTTATTGTGCTGTTTCTTGTTTCTGGTTGTTTGATGCAGAGAGTCCTTCTTTTTAACCAGAAACGAGAAACCAGAAACTACTAAATGCGAACGCATTTAGACCGCTATAGGGCGGTTTGAGTAGGTTTCAAAGTCTGGGAGTTGGCGATCGTATGGTTTGTTCATCAGGGGAGAGGTGATCAGGAAATCAGCGGAGGACCTGTTACAGGCAACCGGAATATTCCACACGGCTGCAATACGGAGGAGCGCTTTTACGTCAGGGTCGTGAGGCATGGGCTCCAGGGGATCCCAGAAAAAGATCAACATATCGATCTCTTCTTCTGCAATCTTAGCGCCTAGTTGTTGATCGCCTCCCAGTGGGCCGCTTTTTAGTTTAGTGACACTTCGGCCCAAGTGCTTTTCGAGTAGCTTTCCCGTAGTACCTGTTGCATAAAGAACGTGGGAGGTTAACGCTTCTTTGTTATACGCTGCCCATTCTAGCAAATCACTCTTCATATGATCATGCGCCACAAGCGCAATCCGTTTTTCAGTACCCAGCGTTGATATATTCTGACTCATATTTTAGCCTTTAGTCATACCACCAAGTCAACTATCATCTCACTTTGAACTTTGAACTCCTACCCTGTGCTTTGCATAGCAGCAGCGATACCATTAATACTAAGGAATACAGCACGTCCTAAAGTACCCTGGGTCTCTTTGTCGGCATGACGGTGCCGCTTTAATAATTCGATCTGCAAAAGATTTAGGACGTCCGTGTAAGGATTTCGTAAGGTAATTGATTTTTTTAGAAAATTACTGAAATCAAAGAGTTCTTTTTGTCCCGTAATCATTAGAATCGCTTTCTCTGCATTTTGATAATCCTCAAGTATGGTATCGTGGAATGAGGGGGAGCCGTCCCCTGCCTCATTGGTATTGAGTCTATCATAATGGATAGAGATGGCAAAGCGTGCGCGAGCCATTTCAAGACGGGCATTATTCAGAATGGTTTTAAAGAAATCCCATTCTTTGTGCGCTTTTTGAAAGAGAGCAAGATGATTAGGGTCGTTTTGAATGGCCTCCATCAGCACCGTTCCAATGCCATACCATCCTGGAATCATGTATCGAGTTTGAGTCCATGCAAAGCCCCAGGGAATGGCACGCAAGCTGTCGAAGTCGACTTCATCGGCCGATTTTCTAGAAACCGGGCGGGAGGCAATAGGCAGACCGCTTATTTGCGCAATAGGCGTTATTTGGGTATACCATCTCCACAATCCAGGGTCGTCAATAAGTGCACGATATGCTTTCATAGAATTGACTGATGTGGATTCCATCAGCTTTCCTTCGGCATCTTCCGTAGAAGTATGTTCAACCCGTTGTTTATGGTTGGCCGTTGAAAGTAAAACGGCATTGACAATCTGCTCCAGATGCCGATGCGCTATTTCTGGACTTGCATACCGAAACGAAATCACTTCACCTTGCTCAGTGAATCGGATTTTTCCGTTGTGGCATGCTGAAGGCATTGCCGATATAGCCTGGTTCGCTCTCCCTCCGCCACGGCCTACCGTGCCGCCCCTGCCGTGAAATAGCCTGAAGTCCACACCGAATTCTTGGCATACTTCCCCAAGGGAAGCCTGGCCTTTATGCAGGGCCCAGTTTGCCATCCAATATCCACCATCCTTGTTGCTGTCAGAGTATCCCAGCATGATTTCCTGGAAGTTGCTCCGTGCTTTTAGATGAAGTTGATATAGAGGATCAGAGAACAGTTGCCGCATGAGGCCGGCCGCTTTTTCAAGGTCCTCGATGGTTTCAAATAGAGGGACAAAATCGATTCCACACACGACCTCATTGTCCTTGTAGAACCATAATCCTACCTCTTTTGCCAACAACATGACTTCAAGAAGGTCGCTGACCGAGTGCGTCATGCTGATGATGTAGCTACCGAGGGAGTCCGGTTCAAGCTCGACCATCTTTTGTATGGTTTCAAATGTGTCCAACACCTTCCTTGTAGTGCCAGGCAGGGAAGCACGATGCGGTTGTAGAGGGCGCGGATTCTTCAACTCCTGGGTCAAGAGATCAATCTTTTCGTTTTCTGAAAGATCTGAATAGGAAGCCGTGACCCCTCCGAGCTTTAGAAGGTTGGCAACCGCCGCTTCATGAATCCTGCTATGCTGCCGGATATCGTGGGCAGCCATATGAAATCCGAACGCTCTGGCCCGGATACGTATCTTATGCAGAAGGCCTTTATGGGCAACCAGTTCAAAACCTGACTCAACTAGGCAATCGTGTATCAGTTCTAGGTCCTTAATAAATGATTGACTGTTGTAGGAGGGAGGAGCGCCTTCATGAAAGAGAGTTTCCTCGGATTTTGATTGATCCAACAAGGCTTCAATCCGCCTTATCATGTAGCTTACTTTTTTACGGTAAGGCTCTCGGGCGAACTGGCGAAGCCGTTCTTCTGCCAGTTTTATTTCACCAGCATCTTCACTGATTGAGTCAATAAGACGAAGAGGAATGTGGGCTTTGCGTTGAGACATGCTGAGTTCCCTACGCAGGTTGCCCAGGTCCTCCAGGAACAGGCTTAAAGCTGTTCTGCGGTGCATTAAGGCCGTGTATAAAGTAACCTCAGGGGTAACAAACGGATTGCCATCCCGGTCACTTCCTATCCAGGAACGGAATTGAAGCAACGTGGGAATATCGCGTTTACTTTCAAAATAAAGAGCAAGTCCCTTTGATATCTCGTCATAGATACGTGGGATGGTTTCCCAGATGGTATTCCTAATAAAGAAGAGGCCGTTCTCCACCTCTTCCTGTACCGTCAATCGCTCAACTCGTACCTCATCCGTGACGGTTAGCAGCTCAATTTGGCGGCGTATTTCATTTTGTGCTTCTTCTGATTCCGATGGAATGAGTGATCGCTGCCTGAGGTCAGATAGCAGCTCTGAAATGCGCTTTTGTTTGTACATGACGCTACGCCGCCGTGCCTCGGTAGGGTGAGCTGTCAGGGTGGGGCGAATATCTATTTGTTGAAGCAATGCTACTACTTCATCAAGGCTCATACCCTGTTCTTTAAGGCTATAGATTGCTTCGGCAATAGATTCCTTTCGGGGGGAATCAGTGGTGCTATCCATAGCACGCTGCCTGTTTATCCGAACAATTTCTTGCTGTTCAGCCTGATTTACGAGGTGAAAGAAGTCAGTATATGCTTTCAGAAGAGTGACAATGGTATCCAACTCAAGGGTACTGATTTGGTTGGCTACTTCTTTCCGTAGTGTGTCATTGTTCTCAAGAGAGGCTTTTTTGCAATTCTTCCTTAGTGTTTCCACTAATTCAAGCATATCTGGGCCGTATTGATCGGATATTACCTGGCCAAGAAGGGAGCCTAGAAGATTTACGTGTTCACTTAATTCTGGGGTTATTCCAGTGCCTTCTGCTGCGTTCTGTAAACCGACTTGTTTATTCATTTGCTACAAGATTATTCAAGCTGACGTAGGGTGACGTTCTCTAAATTGATCTCTGACAATAGTTTGGCATCGCCTCGAGCCAGGACTTCCCCATAGGTCTCAATTGGCGTACCCGGTTGAGGGAGCACGTCTGATGAATAGTTGTAAAAGTCCGAAACGCGTACGCCCTGTATTGTTCGAATATTATAGGCTTTGCGTAAGCGGGTGCCTCCATCATTGATGTGAAAATCATAAGCTAGGTAATCCATGGTAAAGGTTTCTTTGTGAAACCAATACACGAATCGATCTTCGTAATCCGGGCCACCATCTTCCTGGGTAAATGTGATTTCAACTAATAGGTAGGGGTTGTCTTCAACAATGGTTTCGCCCAGGAATTTTTTCTGTACAGCTGGATCATTTAGAAAAAAAGGTACAAATCCAAAATAGACTACGGAATTTAAGGTTTCTTGGATACTGTAACGTTTCTTTTCTGTTAGGTCTACACGTTCACCATTAATTTCCTTGAATACTTCATCATTATTGAGCACTTCACGGACGTTTCCTGTCGAATCCGAATACAATCTCTCATAGGAAAAGACCCCATCATTTCTTGTAGCAATGAAATGTTTGCCTCTATAATCGAATTCCAATTGTGATTTATTGAGAATGGCACTGCCATGAGCTTCAATAGCACGATCGACTATATACTGTGGATCGGTAAGGTCAGGGGGCGTACAGCCAATCAAAAAGAGTAAACCAAAGAGCAAATACGTGGGGTAGTCGGAGTACTGCATGCGCGTCGGCGGGGAAAATTACATTATGAATCAGTGCTAGTTATCCTTTGGTGTAACTTCAATCCAAATAGTTTCCAGATAAATAGAATAATTAGGATGTAGGCAAGGCAAATGCCTATAACGATCCAATACCCATAAAGCTGACCATCAAAAAAGACAAAGGGCATGTTTATAATGACAAATAAGGGAAAGCCCAGGATAAAAGCCATTCCACTTCCAAGGCCGAGGTCTTGAGCTATTGGAGTCTTGAATTCGGGGTCAGTAACCCGGACGAGCGCGAGGCCTGATGCCAGTGTCCCAGTCATCTCACCAAAGACGCCCGTAAACCGTTCAAAACGATGTTCTTCAAAGGCGCGGTAGGTCAATGCTTTGAGCATGAATCCGGTTACAATAGCTCCGGGGATACACATCAACAGAATAGGGCCGGCATAATCCCAGGCCACGCTTAAACTGATGGCCATTATGGCAGCGACTATGAGGTAGTCTGTGAAAAGGCCTGTGAGACGTTGGTTTAATCCAGGGTCGATCAGGTTTTCGTATCCCTCTTTATGGAGAAATTTTGCTGTCGCTACTGCAATCAAGTTGGCAATAAGGAAATGGAACGCCCACAGAATGGCTACCTGTTCGTTGACGCCTACACTGCGTAGCAGCATGTCCAACCCCGTTGTAACAAAGTACGTTAATAAATAAATCAGTCCTATAATGCCGAGGTGGAACGTGAGAGGCTCGATGGAACTGCCATGAAAACGAAGCGAACCGGCTGAGGCCGGAGTCCCATCGGATACCAGGCCAGTGAGAGTTGCCTTATTAAGTTGCTCTGGCGATGCCAGTAACGTGCTTTTTCCTCTTCGAATGCCTCGATTTACGATGGTCATTCCTGCAAAATAAGCAATAAGAAAGCCGACTGCGGAAATGGTAAGGCCTACTGAACCTGCACCTGCTACACCGTATTCCACCTCCCATGAGTACCCGATGCTATACGCCAGTCCCGGGCCCATCCCATACCCGAGCGGGAGAAGCATACCAATAGCTGGGACAATATCCGGATTGATTAGGTAGGCAATGAAGAGCATGGCTCCTATCCCGATACAAATCTGGACCAGGTAGGACATCACAAATAAAAAACCGACGTGGAGGGCTCCTCTCGTTTTCTTCTTTCGAGTTTTTTGCAGGCCGATACTGATAAAAAGAATAGCGAGCAAGTGATAAAGGTAAAGCCCCATTCGATCCGTTTGAAAGTTCAAGATTTTCAACAACTCGGGACCGAGTATAAGGCCTAAGAAGCCTGCAATTAACGAACTGGGAATCAGGTATTTCTGGAAAAAAGAGATACGCCATCGGCATATAAAGCCGACAATGAGCAGCATATTGAGAATGGCGATGTCTAGAATAAAGTCGCCAAACTGAATGTCAAATTCCCAAAACGTCATGTAGGTAGGGGGGCGGACTGTTGGTTATCCTGCTTTTTCAGCCGGTAAAATACGTCTTGCCAGTGTAAAGCGCTGCCACCCTCAAAAGGAAATGTAAACTGGAGCATGCGGTCTTTCTGGAATAACTGCAATTTTGATGAGCGTTCAATACCTGCATGAATGATGTCCTCCATGCTCACTTTCCAATCAACATCGTCTCCCTTGAGATGAACAGCGTCTTCGTAGAGGATAGCCCGGACCGTTCCTTTGGGGATAAGACTCGGAAACTGCTCTTCCAGATGTAAGACTACCTCAGTCTCTATAAGTGCTCCACTGTCGTTTTTTTGAAGCGGTAATTGTTTAACTCTGTCATAGATCTGCCCAGTAGTAAAGATTTCGCTGGTCTTCTCATCCAGTAGTGTACTGTCGGGTAGCATTTTGTACTTAATTGTGCCGGCGCGGTTGACTACATACGTACCATCTGGTGTATAGAGACCTCCGTTTTCGCCCGTTTCTGGATCCTGGTAAAGTAACCGGTGGATGCCATCCGCTGGCCGGTAGGCCCATTTAGGCTTGAGTTCGTCGGGTACGATGGACTCATCAAAGTTGATAGGTTCTTTTAGCTTGGCTAATGCTTCTTCCAAAGGGTCTTTGCGGTTAAACACAAACGGTTCGTGGCAGGTAATGCGCATGCGGGCCGGCCTGGGGTATTTTGCCCATCTGGGCCAGGCGATATACGAGCCCAACGTGCTGATTGGGAATACGGGTATACCGCTTTTGACAAAAATTTTAGCTGTAGATTCGATCCAGGGTAGGGGGCGGCCATCCCAACGTCTACCGCCTTCCGGATAGATAACAATCCGCTCTTGGTTTTCTATCTTCTTAAATATCTTACGGATGAGGTGAGGTTCTGGGAGATGCTTTCTGGTAGGAATGAGACGCATATCCCGCATTGCAGCAGCGGATAGCTTGCTTCTGAAGTATTCTTGGGTAAGAATTCCCGTAGTACCATTGCCCCAGTCGGTAAACAGGTTGAGTATAAAAGGGTCATAATTGTGAGAATGGTTGCCGTATACGAAGCAAGGATTTTCTAGGGGCATTCGCTTACTTCCGTCAGACAGTTCAGGCCGCCAAAAAAGCTTGAAAAACGGGAAAACAAAGGAGCGGGCGGCGAATTCTGAACGGGATAAGTATTTTTTGTATTGCGGCATAATCTCTTCTACGCATGGAAACTTACACTCTACGCAGCATAGCGTGTTGGGAAGATACTAAATCACTGATCAAAAGAGGAATTTGGATCCCTCTCCGAATAGCTTTGCCGTATGCGTATTTTTTGAATTTGCCGTTCAATGATGAGATCAGCCAGAACTTCTGGGAGTTGATGCGGAGTTGCAGTTTGGAACGCATGTTTAACCTTTTGCTCGTATACATCAATTCTGTACAGGGCGCTTAGTAATAGATCGATATTGGATTCCAGAAGCCGGGTTATGCGATCTATTAAGAATAGGCGCACGTCCTCCATGGACATGGTTTCTTCTACAGTCGGATCAAATGCCTGTACGAGGGCTTGCCGGTCGTCTGCAGGTATCATTATTACTGTGAATGCATGAGCGTAAACTATGAACGTGACTAGGGGAGTTGAACGGTTGCGACCACAGCAAGGTGGTCCGAAGAATAGGCGCCGTTCCAGTGATCCGAGAGAATGGCATGCTGCAATACACGGACTTCGTTCTGTACAAAGATATAGTCAATACGCCTGTTTAGCTCCGTTGCCCCAATTTCGAATCCGCTAAATGTACCGTTGGGACCGTGATGGGGTTGCTCCGTTGCGTAAAAAGCATCCTGAAACGATTGAGCCAATACCGCATACCCTGGGGCTGATTCCACAAAATTGAAGTCCCCCGTAACAATAACCGGAGAGGAACCTGCCATTCGGGATGCGCGATGGGCAATGAGTTCCGCACTCTTTTCCCGGGCGATCTCACCGCGATGGTCGAAGTGGGTATTAAAATGGTAGAAGGTGGAGTCGGTTGAGAGATCTCGAAAACGAGCCCAAGTGACAATCCGGGTAATGGCAGCGTCCCAATCTAGGCTTCCGGGTATATCCGGGTTTTTTGATAACCAGAAGGTCCCAGACTCCAGGCTTTCTAGGCGGTCGGGCTGATAGAAGATTGGAGAGAACTCGCCAGCGGCTTCGCCATCATCCCGGCCCACACCAATCCACTCATAATCATCTAGAGCCATGGCCAAATCGTCTATTTGATCCTTCAGGACCTCTTGCATACCCACAAGGTGAATGTTGTTAAATCGCAGGGTACTTACTACCCGGTCCCTTCTATTTGGCCATGCATGCTCACCATCATCCGGATTATGGTACCGGATGTTATAGGTTGCCACTCGTAATGGAGGAGGTTCGGCAGGGGGGACGTTTGTTGATGGGGGCGTGCAGCCCGTGGCAAAAAGAATCAACAGGAGGACTGCAGGCGGAATAACTGTACGTAGGCCCATAGGGGTAATAAAAGAAAGGGATACATGGTGCGTTCACCAAGTATCCCTTTTCCTAAGATCAATATCAAGACCCATTCTGTAAACGAATGATGGTCTTTCAACGACGCCCTAATTGTTTATAGACAAGAAGCATTCTCGTTGAAACTCGCCAAACTTGCGTCTGAACTCGCCACCGTTACATCGTTCGGTCCAGGTAACGCTGTGTTCGAAGGAGGTGAAGCTGGTTTTACTGAGCGCATTTGATGCAGTAATATTGTTGTAGCGAATCGTTGCATTGGCGCCCATGTCGATCGTCAAGCCAAAGTTACCATTGGCAATATCGTCACGAAGTTCATCCAGTTCTTCTTCGTATTCTTCGCTTTCATCCTCGCGAATGTGCTGATAGACCGAAGTGGTCATAAGAATGCGCTCTGTGTCGCCTGGGCCATTGGGGTCAATCAACTGCAAGTGGAAGGCACCTCTACGTGCTCTGTCTCTAGCAACGCGAACAGCACCGTCCATTCCGCTTCTATCAGGATCAGGGTCACGCATTAATTCAAGAAAACGTACACTTCTGATCTGCATGTCAAACTTGACCAGTTCACTCGGCGCAAAGGTGATTTCATGATCCCCATTAAAGCCCGCGGCAATAGAATTATCGTAGACTTGTCCGTCTGAAAGTTCTAAAATGAACCGCCCCATCCCACTACGGTGTGTGTTCAGGAATTTAAGTTTAACCTCGGGTAAACCCATGGAAATTAAATTTCTGATTGTTTCGTCAAAACGGACTGCATCTTCATGGATTGTACGGCCTCCAGCATCTCTGAAAAAGATCTCTCTAGCGGATGAGATTGGCAACCGGGTACCCCATTGCTGATCCCACTTATGGACGTGAACAAACCAAGGGCCGCTGGTGTGCGTGCCACCCTGGTAGGTGTCCCTACCTTCCGCTATCAGCCAGCCGCCTGTAAGATCTCTGTTTGTGGTAACATCCATATGACTACCGAGGGGTAGTGCTTCTTGGGATGCAACCAAGGCGCCGTTGATGTCAACCGTACCTGAAAGTTTAGTAACGGAATGAGAGGTCTCTGGTCTTAAATAAACAATGCCGTCCCAGTTGAGGGTAGCGTTTGGTTCAACGATCAGGTCGCCTTCAACGAGCAAGATACCAGCGCCGGCCACGGTGCTGCCGTCTCGAACAACCATGTTACCGTCAACGCGGACGATAGCCGTGTTGTCGGCTTCACCAACGACATAATTCCTGAGGAAATCTTCCGATTCAGGGATCTGAGACCCAAACTCCGCTGCAAAGATTGGCTCACCGTCATCACCAGCGTCATCGGGGGCGAAGAATTCCAGGTCAGCCGAGTTCTCAGCAAAAGGGTCGATTTTATCGCGAATCTCGTAATAGAATTCTTCGAGCCAGGGGCTGTCTTGAGACGGGTCAAAGTCAGGTAAAGCATCGCTGAACGTATCATCTCTCTCAAGTACATTCACCGACTGTACTTCATCGACGCCTCCTTCAAATGCATCACCCAATGCTGAATTGATGTTGGATTCTACTACATCTTCGTTGATCAAGTCCTGCATACCAGGCAGATCATCTAAGGTCTGAAGTTCGCTGGTAATCCAGTTTACAGCTTCGTCAGGATCCAGGATACCTGCCTTGATGGATGACTCTTCTTCCGTTTTAAGGATGAGGTTTGGCGTATTAGCTGCAAAAGCAAAAGGAAACTGTGCGGAGTATTTATATTCCGTATGAATCAGGTATTGTGCTTCGCCATATTCACCCAATACGTCAAACTTGAGGAATTCACCATCCTCGGAGTAATTACCAGTGGTGATTTTCCCACCGTCTATATTGTAGGATCTGAAAGCGTCTGACTTGGTGAATCCACCATCAACGCCAGAACCATACACGTTGGCAAGCATGACATTCAGTCCGTTGTGAGCGAGTTCACGCGCCAGGACTTCCTCTTGCAGTTGATTCTGTACAAGATTGGTTTCAATGTTGATATTCCGAATATTCAGAAAGATCGTAACGGCGCTTATGATAGAAGCTACCACTACGAGTAGTGCCGAATTACCCATAACGTTTTATTTGCTTTTGGGGGCTCAAAGCGAATAACGAAATCGAAGATCGATCGTGTTACAGCTTCGGGCTAATTATCTATTCGCTGAATAGACCGTTGCTCCGAATCGAGATACGTTCAGTTTCCCGAATCGGGTTGTTTTGTTATTAACAAAAATGGATTGCTGTTCTTGATACTCAACAGGGTCAACCGCTGCCTGAAATTCGACGCGTGTTCGCCCAAGCATTCCTTCGTCTGCACATTCAACGAGGTCGCCATTATTGTCAAACATCTCAATAGAAAAATTTGTAATTATTGGTCCGCTTTCACCAGCATAGTCGACCGTTCCTGTTTCCCCGAATTTCTCATATCTGATTACATTGTAAAGACGAAGGTATCGATCATTTACAAAAACGGAGTCAGGCTGCTGTATCCCTTCCTTTACCGGATCTTCACGGACGTATCTAACGCTGACCGTCCTGTCCGGGGTACCATCAATAGGCCTGATGTAAGTCGGGAAAATAATGCTTTTGGTGTTGGTCGTTATGATAGTGTCTTGCACTATACTTTCTTCCTCGATATTACACAACGGGTCAGCACCAGCATCCTGTGCCTGGCCTGTGCTGCGGATATTCTCAAGGTCTCGTTCGATAATTTTGAGGAAGTCATAGGCTTGCTCATGAACCATATTGTTAACCGTCAGCTCAACAGCGTTTTGGCTGTTCCGATGCATCATCGCAAATATGGTCACGAACAGGACGCCCGCAACAAGGAAAGATGCTATGTTATCAAGCAGTATATGCATACTAGTGTAACGTCATGCCTCCAGGTGAAAATATCTTCTTAAATTCCACAGAGATAGGAAGGCGGCCCAGTTCCACCTCTTCCGTATAGTTCTCGGGAAAGTCCTCTTCAAGCTTGAGTATCACTAATTTAGCTAAGGTGGGAGTTGATGATGGACTAAGCTGGAGATCTTTCGGGTCTACATATTTAACGTCAACAGCCCATTTAAAGCGGTATACAGTGCGGTTGTACGTGTAGGTTTCTACAGCGGAATAACCATGATAATCGTCAATGTCACTGGCAGCGCTAATACCTATTTCTCTCTCATCATCATCTAGGCCAAAAGCTGATGGAGATGTTAACCCATCAGGTGTTGTCCGTTGATTAATGCCTCCTACTAACTCGTCTACTTCGTCGTAGGCGAGAGTTTGAAGGTGTGCGAGCCTATCCGATACCATGTTCATGGCAGCCAATTCGGTATCACGACCATATACAATGCTATGGTGACGCATCATCACACGCTGCTGGCTTAGGGCGAGCAGTGAAAATATAGCCATTGCCAAAAAGGCGAGTAAACTCTGTCTCATGGATTCGGGGGTACAAGAACGAATCGGACTTCGATCAATATTTACCGGTATATTTTAGTATCCTAACATGTGCGTAGGGCCGGGAAATTAACGGATTACAGTGTGGGTTGTTATAGGAATACACTTCGTCCGCCTGAACGAATACACCAAGAACTCAAGCATACCAATACATGTATGCACCATGCTGCCAAACGAATGCTGATCAATGCGGCATGCGACGGGGGGAAGGCGCAGCACAATGGAGCATACGATATGCTAGAAATGGTGTATGATCGTAAGGTACGGTAAGCCATTGGTATAATCCAAATTTTATTGCATATAGTTTGGCCTAAAAAGGACGTTTTATGGAAAAAGTTCGCAATAGCGCAGGGCCTGCACTAAAAAAAGAATCATTCCCGGGTGACTAAAGCACCCAGGAATAATTGCTTTGTAGGGAAAATCCTATCGTCGTCTTTTGCCAGCCATTTGATGGCAAATCAAGTTCAGGTTAGTAACCATTTTCGGGGGTTTTGGGGTCTCGGTGGAATGTTGAACTATATCTCGAAATATTGATATGCTTGGAGGTTTCCTGTATAGCAACATGGAACTCTACATATACTTTTTCAAGATTTGCCGGGCAAGCGCCTGAAATCATACGCTCCGCATCGGCTTCAACTGTTGGGCTGGGGATCAACTCAACGACGAAGTCGACAATTTGAGTGCTGTTGAGTGTAGGCATTGACCGTTGTAAACCATTATCTAGAATGCGATTCAACTTGTATAAGTCGCGATCGCCATTACGCGTTTTTACCTGAGTGCCCAGGCCTTCCATTTCATACGTGACTTGTACGATTTCCGCCTCTTCTCCTGGGCCTGCAATGCGCAGTGTCGGAAAGGTGAAGGAGTGTGTCTTTCCATCACGATCGACTTTTACCCGGCAAGAGAAATCAGTCTGGGCGTCTACATTTGGGGTTAGCATAAGGTGTTGCACATCCTTGCGTAGGGTTTCTAGCAAGCGGATGGCGTGTGCCCGTGTTTGAGGAGCATTATAAAGTTCTGAAGGAGTAGAAGAAGAGAATTGCTCAGAAACAAAAAGGAAAAGGGCAAAGACAAGGGTAGTGAACGTTGCGGTAACACTATAGAATAGGCCGTGCATAAATTATATACTTCAAAAAATCCGTGACTACTACATACCCGCCTATTGGGGGGGCGACGGTCAGAGGGTTGATCAAATAGCGTGCCGTAAATTAGTCCTCGCTTAATGTTGGGTAAATTGAGACAATTCAATGGGCCTTGCCAGAAGAGGTAAATAGATGTAAATACGCGGTTTAAGGGAAGTTGAACAGGAGAATAGGGCGTCATTCCGCCTTTCTCCGATCAGCCTAAACAATTCCAGAAAGGTCGATTCTACAGGAATAGGATACTATCGTAATCGATTTGAGACCCTTTCTATACCAGTTCGTCTCAACTTTGCAAATAGCGCACTCATCCAATGGGATGGATGGGTGGTTTCGTGTTTCGGGTTTCGTGTTGGTTGCGAGTTGTGGCCAAAATAACCAGAAACAAACCCGAAACGCCAATAAGAACCCATTGGGATTCTTATTGGGAGTGGATTCATTAGCTTTAAAGTATTACATTAGCTTGTGCTCATAAGCTCTTACAGGATAAGTGACAAAAGCAGACATTATAGATCAGGTTGCGGCAGGCACCGGTTTGACGAAGATCGAAACGGAGGCAGTCATTAATGGGTTCATTACCGTAGTGAAAGGTGCACTTCGAAATCACGAACGCATTGAGATACGCGGGTTCGGATCATTTAAGGTACAGGAGCGTGCTCCTCGTACTGCTCGAAATCCTCGAACCAATGAAGAAGTGCTCGTTGATTCATGCTTTGTGCCTGTATTCAAGCCATCTCAGCATCTTCGGAATGAAGTTATGGATGGAGGGAATAATACAAGTACAGCTGATAAGAACGACTCTTAAATTAAGTATTTATGACCGATAAGGTTGACTCCACCTGCGCATCGTGCGGAGCGCGACTTGAAGACTCATCCGAAAAATGCCCCTTGTGTGGTTGGACCGTTGGAACTGAAGATCATGACTTGCGCATCTCTGATAAGAAAGACGAGGCATCTGAATTCCATTCTCCTGCTGCGGAAAGCAATACTGAGGCTAATGAAAATTCTTCAGTTGTCTTTTGCCATAATTGCGGTGCAAAAAACCCATTTGAAGCCAATTTCTGTAGCGCTTGTGGTACCAAGCTTCACAAGCCTGAGCAAGCCGCTACTGTTAAGTCTATTACAGTTAAGAAAGCAGAACTTCCCTCAGAATTAAAAAATGAGGTTGAAGCGAAGGCAGATAAAGAAGATGAGGTAGAGCCGATCGAGAACGAAGAGCCTGTCTCATCCCGCACCAGCGGCATGCAAGTAGGCATGCTTATTACGGCCAGTCTGCTTATCGTTACTGCGCTATACATGATAACGGTCTTTAGTAAGAGGGCTTTTCCAGACTCTGAGGCAGCGCCTCAGCAACAGGCAGAGGCGGCTACACAACAACCTCCATCAGAAGCCGCTCCGCTTTCCAGTGAACTTGAAGCGCAAGTTGCATCTCTTATGAGTGAGGCAGAGGCGTTAACTGGGGATGCCCAGGTCTCAAAGAAACGTGAAGCCGTGAATGTACTCATGGCGGCTCAGCGTTTTGATCGTGCAGCTCCAGTGCAAGAGGAGATTGCAGAAGCCACCGGACAGGCAGCGGATTGGTTTCAGGCCGGCCATTTTTATTATGACTGGATGGATCAACTAAGCGGCCCGCAAAGGCCCCTGGCTGCCCAGAGTGCCGTTGGCGCATACGAACAAGGTTTGTCCATCAATCCTGACGACCTTGTGGTGCGGACTGCCCTCGCGATGGCCTATTTGAATACCAACACGCCTATGCTGGGTATTACTCAAATCAGGCAGGTGCTCGACGAAGACCCTGACCATCTAGAAGGGAACTTCTATTTCGGCGTAATGCTCATGCAGATCAACCGCATTGAGCAGGCGAAGGAACGATTCGAACGCGTGAAAGAACTGGTAGGGCCAGAAAGCCAGATGTACCAACAAGCTGATATTATGTTGAATAATATTGCTGCCCTTACAGGGTGAGTCCGGACTCCAACCGTGTTACCCTTACCTCTTCCTCTGCGGCTACATAAATAACCATGCAGCCCGCACAAACAATAAGAGGTACATATATTATGCAGAGACCCTATTTTCTGCGCCGCTCTTCGATCCTACTCATTTTATCTTTTCTTGTCGTTGCCATTTTACCTGCCTGTATCGTTGTTGTAGATGAAGATGACGACGATGATCATTATCGCAGGCGCTGGAGCCTGGATGTGATTGTGTATGGATCTGCTTCTGAGTCGGAATCTCCGGTAAACAAGTCTGATTATTCTCTAAATCTAAGCGATGAGAATATCCTGTCAGGCCAGGCAGATTGCACAGGATTCCGTGGAGGATATTCAGTAAGCGAAGGTAACTCCATCGAAGTTGAGTCGCTGAGTGCGAGCGGATCTGCTTGTGGAACCCAGTCACTCGCTGGTAAATATCTTGATGGCCTGGAAGAGGCTACCTCCTACACGGTAAGTGGAGACGAACTCGTCCTCAAGTTTGGAAATTCAGGGAATTCAATGCGCTTCAGTGCTATGGAGTGACTCGATACTGTTACACCGAACTAACACACTGGAAAAAGTCACTGTATCACATTGGATACTGTGGCTTTTTTCATTTATCGGCTTTTTCCAGTGGCGGCTTTTTTTGTAAAGTGCATGCGATCAATGAGCACTTTTAGTACCTTAGAATCTAATTGCAAAGTTTGTTCGTTGATGTAAGCATGAAACATATTTTTACCACCGAAGAGCTTGAATCAATCAAGCAGGCCGTAGCGAGAGCAGAACAAAGAACCTCGGGTGAGATTGTCCCTTATTTTGTGGATCGGAGTGACAGGTACGATATTACCGTTTGGCGGGGAGCCTCATTGATGGCAATGGTTGCTATTGGTGTTGCTGCCGTTACAGCACTCGTCTATCAGGGATGGGGGCTTTCCTGGATTTACACCGGGCAAGGGATGGCCATCATGACCATAGTTTCAGCATTTGTCGGTGCACTTATGGGAGCCTATGTGCCTCCCTTAAAAAGAGTGCTTGCTGGCCGCGATCTCATCGAACGAATGGTTCATCATCGCGCAACGCGAGCATTTGTTGAAGAAGAGGTATTTAACACCAGGGATCGGACAGGTATCCTTTTATTTATATCGATGCTGGAGCATCGCATCGAAGTGCTCGGTGATGAAGGGATTAATCGCCGCGTGACCGCAGATGATTGGATTGATGTTGTAGGAAAGATCAGAGATGGAATTAAATCTAAAAAAGTAGCTGCTGGTCTTATTGATGCGATCGAACTATGTGGACAGCTCCTGGAGCGGAGAGGTGTTGAGATTCAACCTGACGACACCGATGAACTCTCGAACGAAGTTCGCTTCTCAGGTGACGACTAGACTTAGTGGGCGTTTACTTCAATTTCAAGAACAACACTATCTGCATCCCTGATGAACAAGCGGTTTTCGATTTCCTGATAAGGATAGCCAGCCGCATCGAGGCGTGAGCGAAGTGCGTGCCAGTCACGCTGAGGCAAACAGAACCCCACGTGATGAATGGCGCCACGCCCAGGAACGGAGGCATGAGGCATTTCGGGGAACTCTATAAGTTCGATAATATCTCGCTCGTCCTTATCTGTAAGCATGGCGCGCATGCGGCCAGGACGCAAAGGATCTTCTTCTTTAACGCGCAATCGTAGCCCGAGCACATTTACGTAGAAGTGTATGGAGTTCTCCAATGTAGATGTAACAAGGGCAGTGTGCGTCAGCCGGATTGGGGCTGCCGGTTCTGTGTTGCCGTTTGTTTGGCTATCGATGTTAGTATTCTCTTCCATGATGCTAGTGAATAAAATCAGTTCAGCAACTCAGGGGAGTTATGTTTTGTCTCATCCTGAAATTTTGATACCAAAATTCCAAGTCGTTTAATTTTTTTATACAGTCCCTGCCTGGTAAGACCAAGCCTGGATGCTGACACCGAGACCTGGCCCTGGGTAAGGGCTAGTACATTTTCAATGACTCGCTTTTCTGTGGAAGCCAATACCTCTTCGAGCGGGAGAGACGCCGTGGCTTCCGAGGGGTGCGAGTGCTTGATACGGGTTGTTGGTTTGTGAGTGCGTATGGCTTCAGGAAGTACCCGCAAGTCAATAACAGGGATGGGTTCGCTTGCAAGAAAGGATATGGCTCGTTCCATTTCGTTTCTTAACTGACGAACGTTACCCGGCCACGAGTAACTAAGCATGAGGCTTAACGCTTCCTCTGTAATACCTACAAAAGGCACACCACTTGGGCAGAATTGGTGCGCATAATGAAGGGCTAAGAGGGGAATGTCCGAGGTTCTGGACCGCAAAGGAGCAACGTGTAGTCGATTGACTTGCAAATAATTGTACAGGTTACGGTCAAATTTTCCTGCTTGAACCAGCTGCTCGATATCTACCGAGGTAGCCGAAAATATGCGAGGGCTTGCTTCAGGCTTCGCTTGTGATAAGGTAGCAGCAAATCTGGATTCAATGTAGCTCAATAAATCAGTTTGCAGCTGAGCAGGCAACTGGTCTACATGATTCAGAAAGATGGTTTCAATGCCGTCCCTGAGGCCAGATGCAGCGTCGAGGGGTAATTTGAATGGGTATTGACTGGTAGACAGCGCTTCGCAGTCAATACATAAGAAGGTGTCCGGGGCGTGGTTTTCCATTTCATGAACAAGCCGGCCCGTTGACTCTTTGCCTACACCTCGATCTCCTGTAAACAACAACGGTGCATCCCCTTCAGCTACCAACTTACACTCTTTCAAAAAGGCTCCTTTACTGTAGGAGGCATTCATCACATTTTGTGACTTAATACACCAGGTAGCCAACTCGTCTTGTAAGAGCGTACGCATCCACGTTTGCGCTAATTCATCCCGTGCAAAGGACGTACACGTCATGATCTCATCGACAAGGTCCTGCATTTGTACATGCTGACCCAGCCGGGACAATGCGATTGCGTGACCAATTTGAGCCCAATACAAATAATCGCCCCGATGTAACTGTTCGAGCTGATGATACGAGGATCGCAGCAAGTGGATGGCCGACGGTATATTGGGGTTGGCTTCATCAAGTATATGTGCCCATCCGAGCCACAATAAAGACAGGGCATGCGAAAGGCTGGGCTGGGAGGTAGGCTTCCCTAAGTTTATTTGTGCCAGAGTGCTTTTTACTACATCGATGCGTGCGTCTCCCAATACAAGGGCCTGGGCGAGCAGGCAGCGAATCAACACGATGCGCTCAGACTCCCGCGCCGCAAGGCGCGCGTTCTGCTCATGAAGTAAGGGAGTCAGCATCTCCACGACTTCATGGGTTCGGCCCTCCAAAAGGAGGCATCGTGCTATGGCAATCGTATGGGAATACATCGTGCTTCTATAAGAAACCTAGATCAAACTTCGCTTCTTCGCTCATCATATCCATCGTATAGGGGGGCTCAAAGGTGAGCTCTACCCGGGCATCTACCACGCCCTCTACATCCCGGACCGCATTTTCAGCCTCTACAGGCAGAGTGCCAGCAACTGGGCATCCTGGAGCAGTGAGTGTCATGAGGACAAACACTGTATTGTCTGGATAGACCCTTATTTTATAGATCAAACCCAGGTCATAAATATTGACCGGGATCTCGGGATCGTAAACGCCCTTCAGCGCTTCGATAATTTTTTTCTCCATCTCCTCATCATTGGAGGGGATTTCTGGAGTCTCGGGAGTCTCTTTTGGAGTTGTTGTTTCCATAATGAACTATAACCCGTTTCAATGAGTAATTTGCTTGAAAGCAACAGCGTAAAGCTTCATTTGCTTGATCATCGCATCCAACCCATTTTTTCGCGTGGGAGAAAGATGCTCTTTCATTTCAATCTGGTCTAAAAAGTCCAGCGGGGCATCAATAATTTCTTGTGGCGTTCGGCCAGACAGCACACGGACAAGAAGGGCAATGAGCCCTTTTGTAATTGCGGCGTCGCTGTTCGCCTTAAAGAACACATTGCCATTTTCTTCAAATGCGTAGAGCCAAACTTGCGATTGGCATCCGCGGATGCGGTGCGTGTCGTCTTGCATTTCTGGGTCGATCAGAGGCAGGTCTTTGCCTAGTTCAATCAGATGCTCGTATCGGCCCATCCAATCGTCAAACAATGCAAACTCTTCTATTATTGCTGCTTCTTGCCCGGTAACCATGCCAGCCCTCCTTATTCAAAAAAGGATTTTACTTTTCGAATTCCCGTAACCAGGGCATCGATGTCTTCCCTGGTATTGTAAAAAGCAAGCGAAGCGCGTGCAGTGCCTGGAAGTCCCCAATGGTCCATCAACGGTTGGGTACAATGATGGCCCGTTCGAACAGCTATCCCCAGGCGATCCAGGATCGTCCCAGTGTCGTAGGGATGAATGTCTCCAATCAGGAAGGACAGTACACTTGCTTTATGAGAGGCTGTACCGATAATGCGGACACCTTCAATAGACAACAATTGTTCGGTACCGTATTCGAGTAATTCCTTTTCATATTCCGCTATGGCATCCAGGCCGAGAGACTCCATGTACTCTACGGCAGCTCCGAGGCCGATGCCGCCTGCAATATGGGGTGTACCTGCCTCGAATTTATGCGGTAAGGTGTTGTAGGTAGTTTTCTCAAACGAGACGGTGTCTATCATATCACCGCCGCCCTGATAGGGGGGCATGGCCTCCAGCAACGATTCTTTGCCGTACAAAATGCCGATTCCCGTGGGTCCAAACATTTTATGGCTGGAGAAGCAATAAAAGTCTACGTCGAGTCTCTGAACGTCAACCCGCATATGAGGAACGGCCTGAGCGCCATCTATAACCACCGTTGCTCCGAATCGGTGAGCATCAGCGATCATGCGTTCTATCGGATTTATCGTTCCTAACGTATTGGAGATATGGCAGACCGCTAAAATTTTCGTGCGTTCACTAAGCATCGACAGGAACGAATCGTAGTCAATTTCGCCTTCCTTGGATATAGGGATAACACGAAGAGTTGCTCCTTTCTCCTCACATAGCATTTGCCAGGGTACGATATTCGAATGATGCTCCATGGTGGAGATCAATACCTCATCGCCCGCAGCCAGATGCTTTCGCCCAAACGTTGAAGCAACCAGGTTGATCGCTTCTGTTGTGCCCTTAGTGTAAATGACTTCGTGGGTACTTGATGCATTTATAAATGCGCGAATACGCTCGCGAGCACCTTCATACGCATCTGTAGCTTCCTGGCTAAGGGCATGGACGCCTCGATGTACATTGCTGTTTTCGTGCGTATAGTACCTGCTTAGCCGGTCGATAACCAACTGTGGTTTTTGGGAAGTAGCTGCATTGTCCAGATACACCAGAGGGTTGCCGTGCACCTCTCTGTGTAAGTTTGGAAAGGCAGCTCGAATGCGCCGAATGTCGAAGTCCGTAGTCACTGAAGGCGACTGTATGTCAGGTATGTTCATAGAACTAAACTATAGGCTATCCAACAACCGAGTGTCTACTATTAGAGGCTTTCCAGCAGCCGAGTATCTACATTAGAGGCTATCCAATAGCCGAGTATCTACGTAGTCACGCACAGGTTCAATTTCAATGGCCTCAATAACGTCGTGTGCGAAGGCTTTTAACAGGATTGATCGAGCCTGCTTCTCACTCAATCCACGAGAGCGAAGGTAGAATAACGCCTCTGCGTCCAACTGGCCAGTAGTTGCACCGTGGCTACAGCGTACGTCATCCGCATAGATTTCTAGTTCGGGCTTGGAGTACATGCGTGCCTTATCGGTTAGCGTAATGCTCTTGTTGGATTGGTAGGCATTAATTTTTTGTGCATCCTGATGTACGAATACCTTCCCGTTGAACACACCGGTTGATCGGTCGTCCAGGATATTCTTGTACAGTTCATTGCTGAAGCAGTGAGGTTTCCTATGATCAACAAGGGTGTGATTGTCGACATGCATGGAGCCGCTGCCCAGTAGGAATCCTAGCAGGTGGCTTTCACACTCTTCGGCGTCCGGTACAATCTCCAGGTTGTTGCGGATAAGTCCTCCTTTCAACGTACTGGTGTGTGTGGCAAAATAACTGTGCTGCTCCTGGTAGGCATACTGATTAAAAACAGCCGTGCTTGCTGTATTTAATTCCTGAATCTGGTAATGCTTAAATGATGCTTGACGAGATACAGCCCATTCAGACACCACATTAATAAAGTGGCTGGCATCGTTTAAACTGATGTATTGCTCGATCACGGTTACTTCGCTCTCTCGTTCGGCAACACACAACATCCTCGGTTGAACGATTGTATTGGCATCCGTGTCAAAAAGGTGGAGCACATGTATCGGCTTGTCTACTTGAACCTTGGCAGGAACGTGTAGAACGAGGCCGTCTCTCAGGAAAGCTGTATTCAGTGCAACAAAAGGACTCTTCGAAGAATCAGATTGGGCATCAAGCCTTGAAGCGATTAGATCTCCCAGTGAGCCGGCTGCTTGATCAATGGTTGTGAAAACAGTCCCGTTTGGCAACCCGTCAATATTCGAGAGTTCAGGGATGTATTTTCCGTTCATCGTTACAGCAAGGTACGCGTCGAGCCCGGGTACTAATAAGGTATGAGCATCTTCCTTGCTGATAGGTAGGGGGCGGTTTTCGTGATAGACCGTATGATCTACCGACAGCTTCTTCTCAATGGCAGTATACTTCCAGGCCTCTGTTTTTCGGGTGGGGAGGCCTTGTGAGGCAAATGCCTCAATGGCTTTTTTACGCAGACTCTTTAATGCAGCACTATTGCCGTTCAGCGTATGCCCATCCAGCATAGAATACAACTCGCTAATTCGATCCTCGACCCGATGGGGGCTTTCTATGGTTGTCATTATGTTCAAAGTTCAAAGTTCAAAGTTCAAGGTTTAAAGTTCAAGGGTTCAGAATTCAGTGTTTAAAGAGAACGGATTCAACTTTGAACATTGAAATTTGAACCTTGAACTTAAACTAGCACGTCGTCCTTAATCCAATCGTATCCTTTCTCTTCGAGTTGAAGAGCGAGGTCTTTGTCGCCCGAGCGGACGATGCGGCCATCGAGAAGGACATGAACAATGTCGGGTACGATATAGTCGAGTAAACGCTGGTAGTGAGTGATCACAACAAAGCCGCGATCTGCAGAGCGGAGTTGATTGACCCCATCCGATACGATACGAAGCGCATCGATGTCAAGGCCGGAGTCCGTTTCGTCCAGGATAGCCAGTTTAGGTTCGAGCAGCGCCATTTGAAAGATTTCATTTCTCTTCTTTTCTCCGCCCGAAAACCCTTCATTTACAGAACGGCGCTTCAGGTCTGGATTTAGGTGGACCAACTCGGCTTTTTCTTTCATGAGCTTCATGAATTCAGCCGCAGTGATAGGGTCCTGGCCCAGGTGCTCTCTTTTTGCGTTGAGTGCCTGCTTCAAGAAGTTCGACATGCTTACACCAGGCAATTCCACAGGGTATTGGAACGCAAGGAAAATGCCTGCTAGCGCACGCTCGTCAGGCTCCATTTCAAGGAGATCTTCTCCCATGAACGAGATGGATCCGCCGGTCACTTCATAGTCTTCACGGCCGGCAAGAACAGAGGCCAATGTGCTCTTTCCTGATCCATTGGGCCCCATGATAGCATGAACTTCACCGGGCTTTACCGTGAGGTTCAACCCATTGAGAATCTGCTTATCTTCAATTGATGCGTGGAGGTCTTTTATTTCTAACATGGTATTTGAAAGTCCAGAGTCCGGTGTGCGGAGTCCAGAAAATTTATTTGTTGAGTCCGGAGTCCGGTGTGCGGAATCCAGAGAATAGGTATATGTAAGTTTGTGCGATTGCTGTCAGTCACTCCGGACCCCGGACCCCGGACTCCGGACTAAGCGGCCCTGCCGATTACCCCACACTTCCTTCTAGTTCGATTGCCAGGAGTTTCTGAGCCTCGATGGCAAACTCCATGGGTAACTTCGCGAGGATGTCCTTGCAAAATCCATTTACAATCAACTTGATGGCTTCTTCTTCGCCAATCCCGCGTTGGTTGCAATAGAAGATCTGGTCTTCACCGACTTTCGACGTAGTTGCTTCATGTTCTACCTGGGCCGTTGGGTTTTCGATTTCCAGGTAGGGGAAGGTGTGTGCTCCGCAACGATCACCTAAAAGCATGGAGTCACATTGAGAGAAATTTCGAGCTCCTTCTGCTTTTGCATTCACCTTAACAAGACCACGATAGCTGTTTTGGCTGTTGCCCGCAGAAATACCTTTAGATATAATGGTACTGCGCGTGTTTTTGCCCAGATGAATCATCTTTGTACCTGTGTCCGCCTGCTGTTTGCCTTTGGTAAAGGCCACTGAATAGAATTCGCCGACGGAATTGTCGCCTTTAAGGATAACACTGGGGTACTTCCAGGTAATTGCACTTCCTGTTTCAAGCTGAGTCCAGGATATCTTGGCATTGTCGCCCGCACAAATACCTCGCTTTGTTACGAAGTTGTAGATTCCCCCTTTGCCTTCGTTATCTCCCGGGTACCAGTTCTGAATGGTAGAGTACTTGACTTCAGCGTCTTTGTGGGCAATGATTTCCACGATGGCTGCGTGCATCTGGTTCTCATCGCGCATAGGGGCTGTACACCCTTCAAGGTAGCTGACGTAACTGCCTTCTTCTGCAATAATCAGTGTTCGCTCGAATTGGCCCGTACCTGCTTCGTTGATTCGGAAGTAGGTAGACAATTCCATTGGGCAGCGGACTCCCTTAGGGATATAGCAAAACGAACCGTCTGAGAAAACGGCCGAGTTCAAGCACGCATAGAAGTTATCTGTGTATGGGACAACGGATCCCATGTACTTCTTGACCAACTCAGGGTGTTTTTCAACGGCTTCGCCAAAAGAGCAGAAGATGATCCCTAATTCAGCAAGCTGGTCAGAAAATGTAGTTGCTACAGAGACGCTGTCCATAACAACATCTACAGCAACACCGGTCAGGCGTTTTTGCTCTTCCAAAGAGATGCCTAATTTGGAGAAGGTTTCAAGCAACTCTGGATCTACTTCATCCAGGCTCTCGTACTTGGGCTTATTGTTCGGGGCCGAGTAGTAACTGATATCCTGAAAGTCCACATCCGGATACTTGATGTGAGCCCATCGGGGGTACTTATCCTTTTCCTGCAAGGTTAACCAGTGCCGGAAAGCTTTTAAGCGCCGCTCTAGCATCCATTCTGGCTCTTCCTTTTTCTCAGAAATTAAGCGGATGACGGCTTCGTTTAACCCTTTGGGAACGGTGTCGGCTTCGATATCAGTGACAAAGCCGTATTTATAGTCACTGTCGGCAACCTCCTGTAAGAAGTCAGTGTCGCTTTGGCTCATAATATGTGGGGTTGGACGAAATTATTAACGAAGTAGATCGTGTATAGGTGTGAATGATTTACACTGTAAACAATTGTTTACATGGTAGCGTGTAAACTTTCGTAAACAACGACCCAATATAGGATACGTTCCCTTATTTAGATTTAATCTATAGATGAAGAAGCTGTAAATAAGGAGCTGCTCGTGCACCCAGCACTGGGGGGGTAGAGGAACTGTTGGCCGAATCCTTCAGTATGGATACACAGTACTTAACTGAAATAGCTATTCGTGTAATGGAACTGCAGATTACAACCAAAGCCATAGAGAAGATTTTAGAGACCGCCCACCAGGAATCTGTGGATTTGGAGAATACATGCCTTAGAATCGCCGTTGTCCCTGGAGGTTGTTCTGGCCTGACGTACGATTTAGGATGGGATACAACAGTTCAGGAAACGGACTATATAAAGGAGATGGAGAACTTTCGTATCGTCATGGATAAGCGGAGTTTTGTATACGTAAACGGCTCCGAACTCGACTTTACCGACGGCCTGGAAGGCCGCGGCTTCCACTTCATGAACCCCCAAGCCATCCGAAATTGCGCATGCGGAGAATCTTTCGGATTGTAAACTAGGGTTTACAATCCAAAGGTGCAAAGTGCAGAGTGCAAGGTGCAAAGTGTTTTTACTTAGTCGTTTAAGACAAGCACATTATTGCTATTCTATACCCAATATTTCCCCTCTCACCCTACGCGAAAACCCCAAACACCGAACCCCAAACCCTGAACTTGTTTACCTTGCACTTTGCACTTTGCACTTTGCACTTTGCACTTTTGATGAACCCTAGTTCATCAAAGTAACAGACCTGGTGGCGGAGACTTCGGCGTGTTTTAGGCGGACAAAATAAACGCCGCTCGCCAGGTCATCGCGGTCGATGAGGATGGATTGTTTTTGATTGGCTTGAACTACCTGTTCAAATACCTGGGCTCGCTCTCGACCTAAAATGTCATATAGTGTTACTTCGACAAGGCCAGTGGTTGGGACACAAATAGACAGGTTAGTTTGACTTGAAAATGGATTAGGGTAAGCCGGGGCGAGAGCACCACTCGTACACACGGTGCCTGAGTAACGATCTTCAATGTGCGTAGAGATAGGTGCCTGCGAATTAAACTCGAAAGCGCCAAGGTCAACGAATTGAAGTTGATCAGTGCGTGCTATCCTTTGAAGTCGATCCATATCGAGCGGTAATAACTCCGATGTGTCACCATCGTTATCCAGATCAAGTACATCCGCTTGCAATAGGTTATTATCCCCTGCATCGATGGCGGGAGAGGTAGGTTGGAGCCTTAGGTCATCATCCAGTGTGCCAGCAATGCGATCCGGCCCTAGAGGGTCTACAAAAAGTGGGTCCTCAAAAAAGTTGCCGCCCATGTCAACTGTAACACTGTCTGGGAAGGCTCCTGCCAGAATGTTGTGATCCATTGTCAGTACACTGTTTTCGTGTTTTCTGAAAGAGAGATTTTCTGTGCCATGCACCTCACTCTGGTTGTTATAGATTATTGAATTGTAGAATGAGACGTTACCACTGGTGGAATGAATAGCTCCACCTTCACGTGCTGTGTTATTGGCCAATGTGGTCTGATAAAACGTCATCGTCGAAGACTCGAAGTTGACAATGGCTCCACCAAGAGAACCAACTGGTGAGGTGCCTCTGGATTCATTGCCGCTAAACACACTATTGTAAACGGTAATAATGCTTTCATCCTCATTACAGAAAGCACCACCATTGTCGGCAGCAACGTTTCCTAGGAAGAGGACATTGGCATAAATCCCTCCTTCACTATTGAAAGTTGGGTGCATGTATCGATGCATAACAGCCCCACCTGCTCCTCCAAAGTTCTTCAGAAAGACGCTTTGAGCAACTTCTAGACCACCTCCAGCGATATACATGCCTCCACCGAGCCCTGATGAGTTCAGTGTAAAAAGAGTGTTAGCTATGTGAGCAGTCTCGCTGTTATCAGGTTCATGATATAGTCCTCCTCCAGCGGTTCCGGAAACATTATTCCTGAAAGTAATATTGTCCATCCAGAGTGTACCTCCCTGATTAGAGAGAGCACCCCCATTAGTCTTCCCTACATTGTTTTCGAATACTATGTTGGCTAGACGAAACCCTTCATTCCCCCACTGAATAAACATGCCGCCGCCTTCTGTATTGGAATTTCCGCCTCTAATGTAAAAGCCTTCGATAGTAGTTGTCTCATCTGCTTCCGCCAGAACCCTAACTATCTGTTGGCTATTTTCGCTTCGAGTAGGTTCATTAAAATCAATAATCAGATTGTCGTTACCCTTTAAATCCCCCGATAGAATGGTCGCATTGGTTTTCCAATCCCATATCGGCGGTAAAGCATCGCCCTGACCGAAATCGTCTCTACTGAACCCACCAATAAGGCGAATTCCTTTTTTGAGAACGAAGGAAGCGCCGCCATGGCCTTCCGTTAATCCTACTCCTATATCCGGTGTGTAAACCCCTGCAATGACTCGGATCTCATCGCCTTCCTCCGCGGCCCCAAGGGCGTCCTGCAGGGACACATAGGCATTTAGAACACTTGTACCGTCATTGGTGCCTGTAGCCGCTTGATCAACGTAGATAAAGCGTTGTGCTTGTACGAGTTGAGGGGGTATGAGGAGAAATAGGGCTACATAAACAATGCGGATACAGAATGCTTTCATGGTGTAGGACTAGTGGCTAAACACAAAGGGATGAGCTAGGAATAACGAATATAGGCGTTGTTATACCTGGAGAAAAAGGACATCCCTTCCTTTGTGCCCCTACTTATTTGCTCAAACGCTAAAACGGATATGTGAACGGTCAATAAGGGTGCCAGAGCTGTGAGCAGAAAGGCTCTTTAAAAAACCACTACATCCCCTTCGATAATGCCATGTGTATCGGTAAATCCGCCAGGTACTTCAATCACATACAGAGCAGGAATTTCTGAGTCTATGGGTTCTTGAGACAGAGGCGTTGTGTACTTGGTCATACTGACCACCTCTTTGTTCGAATCCACATAGATTATGTCCAGGGAGATTAGCGTGTTCGACATCCAGAATTGTTGGGGTTCTTCGTTGGGCATCAAGAATAACATACCGCTTAGGTCTGGGAGCGACTCTCTCTGCATTAACCCTCTTTCAATGGTAGAATCATTGTCAGCGATTTCAACATCGATCGTCAGATAGTCTTCGCCGGCTCGTTGAAAGATAACAGTACCATCTTTTCTAAATGGAATAGACTCTATCGCCTCCGGTTCAGGTGTATTAGTTGAAGTGCTGCTGGTTTGCCCTTCCTGACACCCGAGGATGGATACGGTTAGAAGGACAAGTAAAATTCGTACCATGACTTTTTGCAAACGGTTTGTTTTGTACTAATTATCGATCAAACGCCAGCGCACGCTGGTTGTGGAGTCAATGCCATAGGTATCTGCAAAACCGGCTTTGACTTCCAGAACGTACTGGGCTGGGGCGGTAGAAGATACTCTATCTTCAGATAATGGGCGCGTGTTTTTTCCGACATTGACAACCTGGGAGTCCGCATCGATGAAAATGATATCCAGAGGAATCAAGGTGTTTTTCATCCAGAATGTCTGATCGCGTTCACTCTCATCGAAAAACAACATCCCGCCACGGTTTGGGAGGGACGTTCTGTCCATGAGCCCACGTGCGCGAGCAGAATCACCACGCGCTATTTCAATAGCAACGGAGGTGATTACTGAACCTTCAGCGTCAACCAGTTCAAGCAAACCCGTAGGGGTAAAGGGAATATCAGTTCTCTGGGAGGTTGAACTGGAGGACCCCTCATTACACCCGATTAGGACAAATCCTGCACTCAAAAAGAGCAGCACGCAAAGGGTGAGATTGTGTGTTATTCTATCTCTGACTTTCATACGTCAAGTAATAGCTTTGGAATTACGTGGTAACAATGTATTCTGCCTTCAGTGGTAAGCCGAACCCGATTGTTTCGCACAGGTTCGATCCAGCCTTCAGACTCTAAGAGGGCAAGTTGCTCGATTTTCTCCGAATATAAGTCAACCCCGTAGTCGCTTTCCAGTTGTTCGGTATTTATGCCCTCTATGGTTTGAATATTTAGCAGGATATACTCATTCGCTAGGTTATCCAGGTCAAACAAACTTTTTGAATCCACTGGGAGCTCTCGCTGCTTCAATAACGCAATATATCGCTCGATATTGTCCGCGTTGGACCACCGATGCGCCTGTGAATGAGAACCGCCTCGCCACCAAAAAGAGTGCGCATTGGGCCCAATACCCAGCATGTTGGATTGATGGACGTGTTGCATCGCATGATGAGATCGTCTTTCTTCGCGCGCAAATTCCATCAATACATATTGTTGGTAACCGGCTTCTTCCAGATAGTTCATTGCGAAGCTGAATCGTTCCTGGGCCCTTTCGCCAAGCTCTGGGAAGAAGAAGCAGCACGTCAGTTGCCTGGGGAGGCTCATTAGTTTGGATTCTCTGCTGGTTCTCAGCGATAGGTGAGGAATATGCCGGTGGCTGGTTTTTTCGAGGTTTGCTCCCCAGTATTCGAAGGGCTGGTCCTCAATGTCGTAATACAATTCGACACTGAGCCCTGGAATATTGGATTTTTGGATGAACTCGATGGCTTCCTGGATGTCAATCGCAAAATAGGTACATTCAAGCCGCCTCAGGTCGTCATCGAAAAAAGATCGAACCAGTAGATTTATGCGTGTTACCGCAATCGATTCGAGTTGGCTGAGGTAGGCTTCGGACACCGCGCCGGGTTCAAGGTCGACGGTGACTTCTTGAATATTGCTCGTATCGAATTCAGAAAAAACGGCTTGAAAGAGCCGCTGCAGCGAATCGAAAGGGAGGAGGTGGATGGGACCGGCTACATACAGGCTCTCAATCGTTTCATTTTGCCCATGCGACGCTGCATAATGTATGATCTCCCGGCATAATGCCCTGGTGTACCTCTCCAGAACATGGATCTGGGTTTGATGCTTGCTGAGATAGCCTTCAGCGTCTTCAATGTTTATATAAATGCCTGCCATGTACGTTGTTTTCAAGAATCACTAATCAAAGCGCTAGGTGTTATATTGTTGCAAACATAGAACCAGATAATACCTTGCTAGACTTTCAGGCCTTGCGCCAGCAGTTAAAGGAGTTTACTTCCTATCAATTACAATTTCAGGAGGATACTGCGTTCAGCTTGCGCTGGGCAGAGGCGTTGTATCACGAGTTGGAGGGTTCGAGCGACTCCTGGAAGGTGACAAGCAACGAGGACACGCGCGATAAACTGATGGCTATCCCCCTCGATGAGCAACCCACGGCGTATTATGAGGGTCCCAGCCGGCCCACGCCTATGACCGTGGTTGCTACAGATGGTTCTCAAATCTATCCGGATCGGCACAAAGAACCCTTGTGGTACCTGATAAATGTCAGTAGGATTGCTTTTCATTACGGTACGCTCGAGCCTCCTTGTTTAGAGTCCCTACCCACTCTTTTTTTTCGGGGGCAAGGGTTAGAAGGATTGGATGCCGAACAATATAAAATCACAGGACGGGATGTAGTCTCTGCACTAAGAGATGAAAAAGAGCTGAGCACCTTGCTCGATTTGGCCGTGGAGTACAGGCAAGACAATACGCCGCTATTGGCAATGGCCGATGGCACCTTGATCCGCTGGATGTTACGAGGTATTAAAAACCCTGAGCTGGAAGCCGTGTTGTTGAGCCGGTATGTAGATGTGTTGGACGGGTTTTGCAAAGAGCAGATTGCCGTTTGCTCCTATATAAGTATGCCAGGGAATAAGGAATTTGTTCGCCTATTGGCCCAACAGGCCATTGACGATCCAAAAGAGCGAGAAAACAGAATCAAGGATATAAACGACCGATTACTGTTCGAGCGTATTTTGCCAAGAGGGGCGAGATCCTCTTTGTTTCAGTCCCAATCAAAGATCCTGTCCGGTTACAGCGCCGATCTTCAGGTTTGTTACTTCTACATTCATGTTGAATCGAGTGAGACGGCCCACGAAATTGCACGGGTTGAAGTCCCGATGTGGATGGCCAAGGACGCTGAGAGGATCAATATGGTTCATGCGGCTGTTCTGAGTGAAGCCCAGAAAGGGAGGGGGTACCCAATGATTCTTTCTGAGGCGCACGAACATGCAGTGGTTCGCGGCTCCGAGCGAAGTCTGTTCTACGAAATGATCGAGAACCTATCTGTTGAACAAGGCCGTCCACTTTTAAACTCGATGAAACAACGCGCGAAAGAGCGCACCATTCTGTAACAGGTGTATTCATCATGCAAATGCATATTGGAGAAATCGTAGAGTCCAACACCGCCTCATTCATTGCAGAAGTGGCGCGCGGAAGTGAAGTACCAGCTTTTGGCTCCTGGGTCGAGATTAAGACACAGCAGGGAATCACTGTGTATGGTGTCATTAACCTGGTGGAATATGGGAGCTCGCTTCCAGGGAGAAGGGCCACCGCTTTAGGCAAATCGCGCGATGAACTGCAACGCGAAATGCCACAGGTGATGGAGCTTCTCCGTACCGCCTTCCACGCAAAAGTGGTCGGATATGCGATCCCTGAAGGCCCAATCATTCAGTCGTTGCCTCCATATCCCGCAGGAATCCACGATTTTGTTCACCCCTGTCCAGAAGATGCATTAGCCGGATTTGGGGCTCCCTACGATTATATCCAACTTCTCCTGGACGGAGGAGACCGCAGCACACCGAATGATGAATTGCTCATAGCTGCACTAAAGAAACACCCTGCACTCTCCACTCTACACGCTGAACTCATAGCCGCCGGCCGGGTGCTCAGCCGATTACTCAAGGACGATCATCAACGCTTGCAAACCGTTTTACGCCGGCTACAGCAATCATCTTGAGGCAACTTATCTGTAACTCTGCCTCCTGTTTTCGTATGCAATCAATTGGTTTTTATTCAGTCAACGCAAGAAAGCAATGAAAAGCCACCTCGACCTTTCCGACACGACTTTTGAGCACCTTTTTGCTACTGCTACCCTTACTCCTTCTCTCTTTAATCACGAGGCTCATCTTCGCCTGGCATGGATTCATGTAAATAAGTATGGAGTAGAGCAAGCAGTCGAAAACATCTGCTCACAAATACAGGTATTTGATGCGACCTTTGGCGATGGAACCAAGTACAACGCAACCGTCACCGCCGCCGCCGTACGGGCTGTCAATCACTTCCTTCAAAAAACAACTACAACCTCCTTCCCTGACTTCATCCAAGAAAATCCCCGCCTAATACACAACCTACGCGACTTGCTAGCCAGCCACTACAGCATCGACGTATTCACGGACTCCGAGGCGAAGAAGGCTGTGCTTGAGCCGGATTTGGCAGCTTTTTAGCGTTTCTTTCAGTCAATAATCTGGCAATTATTGACCGGTTTCTGGTTGTTTTTTGGGGAAGGGAGAGTAACAAGAAACGAGAAACAAGAAACCCGAAACAACCCCATAATTCCTTCAGAATTATGGGGTTATTTATTCCGGCACAGTCCTTGGCTTATAGGGGGGAAGGCTTAAAAAAGCCTGCATCTAGACCCATCGCTGTTCGCCACATGAACAGGGTGTTTGTGTGGCGAACAGGGTGACTACACTGTACTTGAATTCTTGGATATACTCAATCCTGTCATTCTGAGGGAGCGCAGCGACGAAGAATCTGGGCATGCACACCTTAAACGTATGCAACATATGTTCAAATCGCGTTTCAGAAAGATCCTTCCTCGCTACGCTCGCGCAGGATGACACCTATCGAACTTCAGCCAGATGTAAAAAACTTAAATCACACTGTACAGGGTCTTCCGCAGCTACCAGATTGCATTAAACTACTTACAGAGTTTCAACCATGTCATTCTCCTACTTCAAGTGTATCACACATCTTAGCGCTTTACTTTTAGTTTTACTCACCACAGGCTACTCCCAATCCTTTGCGCAGCCTTACGATCTAGAACCTACCCACTGGTTTCCCCTTGATGAAGGCAGTTACTGGCACTACCAGTTTGAGGATGCCTTGTATACTTGGGATGTTGTCAAAATGGTAGATGGTGATACGCTGATGGGTGGGGAGCGATGGGTGGGGATTTCTACGGTTTTTTGTGCGCATCTGCCCGAATGTTCTGACGTCGTATCCACCGAATATTACCGCTTCACGGAGGATGATTACCTGATCAGCTCCGAACGGGATACCGTGGATATTACGTTCCCTATGTCAATCTTCAGGGTGGAGGACGCAGAGGACAAGCTGTATTCACCGATGGATCGTGATTCGGTAACCATCAGGATTCAAGAAACGGCTGAGGGAAGTGTGAGCGATACAACACATCTCCTTATGGCTCTTGAACGCATATTTCCCTATTTCAATTCTAGATATCGATACAACATCGGGGACGTATTGAATCTGGAAGGCGCTAGGGTAAATGGCCGTGAAGTAGGCCGGCAAGACTTTATTGATTCCATTATAAATGGAGACGATCTGCCCGTGGTAGAGGATACCTTGGATTGGACCGGATATTTTCCTCTTCAAGTAGGCAATTTCTGGGCCTGGGAAACGCGAATCATTAACGGGATGTATAGAGCAGACAGGAGAGAGATAACAGGCGATACGCTCATTAACGGGGATTCTTACTTTAAACAAAGAGTCTATTACTTTACAGAAGATGCTCAGCGACAAGTCTTTAGCGACAGTACCTGGATGGAGTATTTAAGGTATGACAGTCTGAATACTCGGGTTGTGGAATGGGATGCTGATACAAGGCAGGAGAAGGACTACTCGTGTAATCTGAGTGCATCGTTCGGATCGTCTAGTACGTGCGAAGGTATCGGAGAAACGTTCGTTGCAGGGCAATACCTTGATCCACCAGCAGTTCTTACTCTCTTGGAAGACATCGTAGGGTATGGTTCAACAAAACGGTTCACCAACAGTGAAGGAGGAATCACCTATTTCTATGGGATTGGCGGGCTCCCCACTTCATTTGACGCCCGTACGGTGGGCATTAACTTTATCTATCTTCGCCTTGATGGAGTTGAATATGGAGAAATAAGAGTCCCTGTATCCATCGAAGACGAGCCAACTAACGTCGTCCCCAAACTCAGTCTTTATCCCAACCCGGCGAATGGTTTGGTGACAATTGGCCGTGCACTACCCGGAGAAGCATCTATAACACTTTATGACATCATGGGGCGAACAGTGAGAGAAGAAGCGATCTGCCAATTCCCCTGCAGGTTGGACACGTTCGACCTATCTGCAGGCCTCTATTTTATCGAAGTCTTGGATCCTGCTACCAACGAACGGAGCACTAAAAAGATGACACTAATCAGGTAAGGTGGGGAGCAGGTTGAGGAGTAAGAATGCGGCGGGTTTCAGGGCGCTCTGGCAATATTTCTCCCTGGAATTCGTTACTATTCCATTGCTCACACTCAATACTCATTTCTATGCTCCGATCCTATTTCCTCATCGCATTTCGCCACCTCCTGAAATATAAAACCTACACGACGATCCGCCTTCTTGGGATTGCTGGTGGAATGGCCTTTTTTCTTCTGATCATGCTGTTTGTTGGGCATGAATATAAAGTAAACCGGCAGTTCGAAGCTGGGGACCGGCTTTACCGGGTCCAGAGCATCTGGCACGAGCAAGGCAACGCAGAACGATTCTTGAGCTTCTCACCCCTCGCCGAGGCGTTACGCGAAGACTTTTCTGCTGTGGAAAATGCGATGCGGTACACTGCAGTTTCTGCGGACTTTATTGTAAATGAAACGCCGTTTCGGTCCGCCACGGTTATTGCTGATGCGCAATTGTTCGAGATGTTTGATTTTGAGTTTGCGCATGGCAGCCGGGAAGCATCCCTCGCCCAGCCTTACTCCGCTGTTCTTTCAGAGAAGGAAGCGTTGCGCTTTTTTGGCCGAACGGATGTTATCGGAGAATCTATACGAATTGCTGGATGGGATGGCGCTGATGTGCAAGATTTCCAGATAACCGGGGTGTTTGCTGACCCTGATTACAACAGCGTTTCGTTCATTGGTCGCCAACCGCAGGATGTGATCCTGCCCTTTGCGAACGCAACCCTCTTTTTTGAAGGCTCTGCCTTTGATACCGATTGGGCCATATACAATACGGTAACTTATGTGGAGCTAAAAGAAGGGCGCGAGCCCTATGAGGTAGAAGAGCAGCTTCCCGAACTCCTTGCCTCAAATCTACCTCCTCAATTTCAGGACAGAGTCTCGCTTCGTCTTGAATCCATTACATCCCTTCATTTTAATGAGAATGAAGGAGCTGTAGGCCGGTTGGTTAGGATGCTTATTCTAATCGCTGTTCTCATCCTTGTTATTGCCTGTTTCAATTTTGTGAACATCTCCATGAGCCTTGCCACGGTGCGGTCAAAAGAAGTGGGCCTCAGGAAAATGTTAGGGGCTGGCAAGGGACAACTGGTTGGGCAATTTTTTGGCGAGTCGGTGTTGGTTTCTGTGGTTGGAATGATGCTGGCCTTTGTCATTGTTTATTTTGTACTGCCTGTGTTCAATGGGCTAATTGATAGGGAGTTGAGCATCGGTTTTGACGAACCCTGGTTATGGGCAACCGTGGGAGGGACGATCTTGCTTACAGCACTTTTTAGTGGGGGATATCCGGCTTTTTTCTTGAGTAGTATCAAGCCCATCTATGCGATCAAGGAGGTGTTGCGTTCAGGACGTATGGCAATGCAGATCCGAAGAACGCTGGTTGTCCTGCAATTTGTGGTTGCCATTGGGATGATAATCGGAGCCGTATTCATAAGCCGCCAGGTTTCCTTGATCGCCAACAAAGACGTTGGTTTTGAGAAGGACCAGCTTTTTGTTGTCTCGTCATTACCTAGAACATGGACGCAGGAAGGCGTTCAGCAACTGGACGTAATCAAGCGTGAAATAGAGTCTCTGCCGGGTGTGCAAGAGGCCAGCATTGCCTGGGGGCCTCCGGGGCCCAGGTATACCGGGTTGTCTTTTGAATTTAGAAAAGAAGGGGAGGATGTTGCCGATGCGCTTTCCATTCCATTGTCGCACGTTGATTATGATTATGAAAGTACAATAGGCATTGATGTAGTTGACGGCCAGTTTTTTGATGAAAACGGGGCTGCGCCCGACTCTGTGGTAGTGCTGAATGAAACGGCTGTTCAAGCGTTGGGCCTGGGGCCAGAGCCTATTGGGCAGCACCTGTTCGTGGGGGGGACAACGTTTAGAGTTTCGGGTGTCGTTTCGGATTACAACACCATCGGTTTAGAGCATCAAATAGGACCCGTTGCCCTTGTTGATGTCCGGCAGTTTCCATTGTACCGAGAGTTATTGATACGGGTGCATCCCGATGAGATTGCTTCTGTGCAGCAGGGCATTCGTGAAGTATGGCCATCGATTTACCCAGATGTCGTTCTCGAAACCTATGCAGTCGACGAACAATGGGCGGACTTGCATCAATGGATCGTGCGCACGGAGTATATCACAAGAAGTGCAGCTGGCTTCTCCGTTTTTATTGCACTGATCGGGTTGCTGGGATTGGTATCGATCAGTATTGGGCAACGGACAAGGGAGATCGGGGTCCGCAAAGTATTGGGAGCGAGTCTAGCTCATCTCATTCGTCTCCTATCCAAGGAATACATGGTACTTATCCTGATTGCTTTTAGCATTGCGGTGCCTGTTTCGTATATAGCTGTAGAGTACTGGCTCGAAAATTTTGTCGATCGCATCTCGCTCAGTCCTCTTCCATTTGTTGGGGTTGGCATCGTACTCTTCATGGGAGTCCTGCTTATGATCAGTATGCAGACGCTACGAGCCGCTCAAGCTAATCCCATAGATACCCTCAGGCAGGAATAAGGCCGTCACGCTACCTATTGGTGTTCCATTAGAAGTGATATAGGACCGTCACACTTCTTAATGGTCTTAAGTCACAAGTGATGTAAGATCGTCACGTCGCTTTTTGCTATCCTTTTGGCGCGTATTGATTGGCCGGACCTCTTGGTGTTCGCGTACATACCATCACAAGCAATTCTAAGTCAATCAAAAAGGATTCAACTGATGAAAACCATATTAATCACAGGAGCCAGTACCGGAATCGGTAAAGCAACTGCCCTCCATTTTCAAGAAAAAGGATGGAATGTTATTGCTACGATGAGGACTCCTGCAAAAGAACAAGAGTTACAAGCTCTGAATAATGTATTAGTTACCCGGCTCGATGTATTGGATCTGGAGTCGATCGAGCAGGCTGTCTCGGCTGGTATAGAGCGGTTTGGCAGCATCGATGTTTTATTGAACAATGCCGGCTATGGTGCTTACGGCCCTCTTGAGGCCATGCCGCGCGAGAGTATCGTTCGCCAGTTTAATACCAATGTAATCGGATTGCTCGATGTGACTCGTGCTTTAATTCCTCACTTTAGGCAAAATAAATCTGGAATGGTTATTAACGTCTCGTCCATTGGCGGCAAGATGACTTTCCCCTTCGGATCGCTGTATCACGGGACTAAATTCGCCGTTGAAGGGATTTCAGATGCATTGAGTTATGAGTTTGAGACATTTGGAGGAGAGGTCAAGATTGTAGAGCCGGGAGCCATTGCAACCGACTTTGCCGGCCGTTCTTTTGATTTTCAAAACGACGAAAGCATGGTAGAATATCAAGAGCTCGTTGCCAAGCTTTTTGGTGGATTCGACGAACTCCTTGGAAATGCGGCACCCCCTTCATTGGTCGCTGAAGTGATTTATACTGCTGCTACAGACGGCACTAAGCAAATGCGTTATGCTGCAGGTCCAGATGCCGACCAACTCCTTCCTGCAAGAAAAGCAATGGATGACATGGCATTTCGTGCTATGATTAAGGAGCAGTTTGGATTGTAGAGATTAAGGGGCAGTTTGTGCGTAGGGTTATGGGGCTATAGGTTTAACCTCCTAATAGCCCCCCCTTTTGTATGGCGTACCGGGTGAGTCTCTTTTGGATTATGGGTGATTCATCCTTTGGTTAATTATGCGTGCGCTAATGGCGTCTTTTGGTCCGGTGACTTGCGTACCATACGTTGTATTCCGTAGATTTTTTACGAATCAGCCCGTATTCTCCAATTCGTACTGGGATGCTTCTGTTACGAATACAAAATAAACTCTTTTCTCTATTTCATTTCAATTATGCCAGTAAAAGACAAAAAAACGCTCAAACCAACACCCGCAGAACTACCCATACTTGCAATTCTGTGGGAGGAAGGCCCCTCAACCGTGAGGCATGTCCACGATATCGTCATGGAAAGGCAAAAAGTTGGGTATACGACAATACTCAAATTTTTGCAAATCATGCATAAAAAGGGCCTCGTGAAACGAGATAGCTCAGCTATGGCTCACATTTACGAGCCCGCTTTTAGTGAACAAGAAATTCAGCGAAGGCTTCTTAATGACCTCGTGAAGGGAGCATTCAAAGGATCTGCCAAAAACCTGGTGCTAAGTGCCCTGGCCATGGAAGAAAGTTCATCTGAAGAGTTGGCAGAAATTAAAGCTATGATCTCTGAACTAGAGGGTAAGTAGCCCTTCTGATTTTTGAGAACAGGAATATTACATCAATTCTAGAGCCGGTTGTAGGGGTAGATGACTTGCTTGTCATTCCTTAGGTGCATAGCGACCTAACGGAGTAAATTTATCCCGAAGCCCATGCTTTAATCCTGTCATTCTGAGCGATAGCGAAAGAATCTGGGCGAGCAACTCCCCCGAAAGATGACGACATACTGTCATTTAGCGCTTGCCCAGATCCTTCCTCGCTTCGCTCGTGCAGGATAACAGATGGAGCATCTGCTTTATAGCTAAGGCTCTGTTTATACCGCACCCCAAAAACACTTCTCTTAACGTGCCCCCCTCCACGATAAGGACGGTATCATGGACGTATTGACTGCTCCTATTGAATGGATGCATATCCCGCTGATCCATTCAATAGGTTTTGCCCTTGTACACTTTTTGTGGCAGGGTTTGCTGATTGCCGGCGGCCTGTGGCTGTTTCTTTTATTGAATAAAACCCTTTCTGCGCAAACGCGCTATCATGCTTGTATTGGCGCTTTATTGCTGATGGCTCTGATGCCCATAAGTACCGCTATTCAGTATCACGAGAGGGAAGAAAATAGACCTGCCTCGGAGAAGGTACAGATCACTTGGATCGGTGCGCCTGAAGCAGGGCCTGTTTCGAATCAGGCACAATCTACAGGGGCTGTAAGGCGCGGGGATCAGACAAAAGAGGCTACAGTTAAGAAGTACGTATCGTGGCCCCCTTTGATTTTTGTTGGGTGGTGCCTGGGGGTGTTCGTATCCCTGGTTCGATTGATATCCAACTGGGGCCGTCTATCACGGTTGAAAAAATACAGCGGGCGTCCTGAAGATCCCCATGTAGCCCAGTTGTTTGAATCCATTATCAAAAAAATGGGAGTAACAAAAGGGGTCAGGCTACGCATCTCCGATTTTACGTTTCAACCCTTCCTGGTCGGGTGGCTTAAGCCGATGATCATATTGCCTTCTAGCATCGTTGCCGGGCTTCCTCCTGATCAACTGGAAGCCATACTTGTTCATGAGTTGGTCCATGTACGCCGGCACGATCCTTTAATCGCAATGTGGCAGGCCGGCATGGAGGTTCTGTTTTTCTACAACCCCGGTGTGAAGTGGGTATCGCACCAAATGCGCATTGAACGCGAATACTGTTGTGACCAGGAAGTATTGAAGTGGGTGGATAACAAACTCGTGTATGCCCGCTCCCTGCATCAACTTGAAACCTATCGTGTTCAGGCTAGCAAATTGGCCCTAGGTGCACGCGATGGAAAATTGATAAATCGTATCTCAAGCATTATGAATGATAAACACGTACATCACAAAAAACGCCCTGCTTTATGGTTGACGCTGGTTCTACCGGTAGTATTGAGTAGTGTTATTATCTCGGCTTGCACTGATGATCAGCACAATGATTTGGGCGCAACGGCCCAGTATGAAGCAGCTATGGCTCAGATCCTAGAAAGCCAACAGGCGAGAGCGACGCCTGGAATCGCTCTTCTTGGAATTCAGGGGCCCATAAGAGAAAAGATGGCGGCTGCGGCTGAAGGAGGAAATGCGTGTGCACTATCCATGATGCCCTATTTTTATATCCCTGAATATGCGTCTTCATATAGGCAGATAGACAAACCAAGGGAGGAGACCAACTACATGGGATACAAAGATGAAATCCATGCCTGGAGTACGCAGTTTGAGGATGCGCTACGCAAAAAGGCAGAAGAAGGAAATGGACGGGCCATGCTCCTCTTATCCCACGGGTACAATTCACGATGGGACTTGCTTCAGTTATCCCATATGGTTAAGGATGATTCGCTTTCTCGGGCATGGCTCCAACGGTCTTTGGATGCAAGTACACCAGATGCTTACATCTGGAAAGCCCGAGTATCAGAGGATAGCGCTGAGAAAAAGGCCTACTACAAAACCGCAGCTGAGTTAGGCAATGGGTATGCCTATAAAGCCTGGGCACTGCTAGAACTGGAGACTCCTGAAGCTCATTTTGAAATCATCGAATTAGCCTTAAAAGCAAACGCCGAAGGCATCCATGAATGGCTTGAAGAAGAACTGGACACGTTGGACGAGCAAGTTCGATTAGGGAACGAGGAATCCATTCGGTTTAAGGCCTATGCTGACAGCCTTGATCTCCGAGCCCGTTTGGCTCAAATGCCAAGAACCGCTTTACCTTCTGGATGGGATATGTTCTGTGGGGCCAAGGATCGGTTGCGGTAATCCCTTTAAAGTGTCACAATCCTGTCTTCCCGGCCTTGAGCCGGGATCCATGCAACCTTAATAAAAACATGAGTTTGCATGGATCCCGCATCAAGTGCGGGAAGACCGTGTAGTACGTCGGCGATGATGATTCTGAGCAGCTCGGAAAGGCGAGCGCCACCGGCGATGGTGACTTTGAGCAGCTCAGCGAGGCCACCGCCGTCGGCGTTGATAACTTTGAGCATCTCAGCGAGGCAACCGCCGCCGGCGATAGAGACTCTGAGTAGCTCAGAATGGCGAGCTCTGCCGGCGTTGGTGACTCTGGGCACCTCCCAATAGCGACCACCATAGGTTCATGCCTCGTATAGCTGACCGCGGGTTATTTGTCAAAGAGTTGTAATTGTGATACTTTTTAGGGCGCGTCGGAATCTCTTAGATCTCCTTCGATGGTGAAAATTATGAAGGAAGAACTCGAAACGGCAATCACACATCTACAACAGGGCGAAGAAGCCGATTCTCAGCGAGCTTTTGGGCAGATTGTATCATTTATTAGAAGAGACTCAGGTATATGCGCAACAGCGTTGGCGAACAGCCTGATAACAGAATGTCAAAACGGTGCGCTACAAACGCCAAGGCTCTTTACACTTCTCGGCTTAACGCGTGAGCCCTTACCGCAGTGTGTACCCTATTGCCTGGAGTTTCTTAGGACACTCAGGAATCTGGAGAACGCTGTGCTGCCTACCGAAGTGCCGCCTACCGATGCACTTCTGGGAGTTGCTGCGGTTGTAGCGCTTACTAAACCGACAGCGCTTGTGCCGGACCTATCGGCTATCGTGGAGAATGGACAGGCAGAACAGGGGGCGAATTCGATTGAAGCTGAGATTCTGGTTTCACTCGTGATGCATTCAAGCGTGTATTTAGAACAAGAGACTCTTATAACTCCTATGGTTTATTGGCTGTGGTTCGATTGCGCACGGCATGACCTGATGAGTCTTACTGACTTTATGTCCTTCTATTTAGACTATGCCGGGGCTGAGAATCCGATAGCAGATCTCATTGTCGAACTGGTAGACATCATACCTGGCACCTGGGATGAGAAAACTTATGCATACCAGTCTTTAAAAGAACTGGGTCTCTCTCCTGAAAACTTATCGAGACTGCAAGCTGCCTGCAGAGCAATACAGCTGTATCCGGATTCAATATCCTATTGGGATAACGACCCTCCAATCCTCGATCCTGACCCACCGATGCCTGAGCTCCGGGTGGATGAATGGCTCGTGGCGTTCAGCGTGGGGGACGAGCAGTCTATTGGTCTGGCAGAAGCGGCAATCAGTGGTATGTTTCGAGAACCAAATCCACCTGTATCACTCTCCTGGTGGCTCATGCTGACCGTTGACGACTTACCGAGGATCCGCCGCCGCGACGGTGTCGAATGGACATTGGCGGAGATCGCAGCGCTTCAACGCCGTAAAAAAACACAACCCATTCCGGTCTCTGTATTGATGTACTGGGTCAATACCCCAGGATTTCTCAGCGAAACCGGTTTATATGCGGCCATCGAAATCCTTTGCGGTCAACACGCTGCGATGGTGGTAAAGCATGTTCTTTATCGCGTGATCGCCTTGTCAATCAGAACAGAAAACCACTCCATTCGAATGAAAGAAACGTGGCGGTTGATTGCTGCAGCGAATCCGTCGGTTATCTTGCTTATTGCCAGCAGGTGGGTGCTGAATAACTATGAAGACGGTGGCTTCTTGAATCTAATGATCTCTCTATGCAAGCCGGCATCCACCGACCCACGCATTCTAGACGGGCTCGCAGATGAATCTCCAGAAGTATTGGAGAAGGCCCGTTACATTATATCCCGACTTCGTGAGCCGGAGGATTAAAACCGATGAACACCATCTACGTCTCTTCTACCTATTCTGATCTCAAAGATCACAGGCGTGCGCTATCAACAGCCATAAGGCGGCTGGGGCATGTTGACATTGCGATGGAGTATTACGTTGCCGAAGACCTGCGTCCGATTGATCGATGCTTAAAGGATGCTGCTTCCAGCGATTTATACATCGGGTTGTTCGCTCGCCGCTACGGCTTTTGTCCACCGCAAAGTGAACGCTCGATCACCGAGCTTGAATTACGGGAAGCACAACGAGCACATGTAGATTGCTTGTGCTTTTTTGTACCGGATGATGCGCAGTGGCCAGAGGATAGAGTCGAGGAAGGCGCGGGTGCAAAGAAACTGGAAGCCTTGCGTTCTGAGCTGGAAGTTGACTATTTGAGCGGCTTTTATACGTCGCCCGATGAACTGGCAGCTGTAGCGTCTGCTGCTATCGTACGCAACTTTGAATTAGGCAAAGCGCCTTTTGACGCGATGAGAGAACATCGATTGATGAAAGAGTGGCGAATGGCTTCAAAACCCTTAGAGCGCGTCCGAGCTGGAAGCGCACTGGCCAATATGGGCAGCCCGCGGTACGTCTCCGCCATTAAGGACCGCCTGTTAGAGGCAGGAAGAGTGAGCGATGTGGCCTCCATTGCCCGGTATTTAGAAGAACTTCAATGGTTGACAGCCAGCCGGCGTGAATTGATGCCCATCTTTTTGGACCTCTTAGAGCACCCGGACGAGAATAGAAGATACTTCACCGTCTTCCAACTCGGCGAATTGGCCCTCCGCGGCCGCCCACTCCGGCCTGAAATCATAGACTCCATGCTAACCCTCGCCGAAGACGCGTCGCCCGGCGTGCGCGGCCAGCTAGCCCATGCATTGAGTAAACTGATTCCGAGTGATGCGGCTCATCCTGGGGTGGTGGGTACGCTGGAAAAACTCACGGAGGATGAGGCAGAGGGGGTGAGAGAGGAAGCGAAGAGGTCGGTCGATGTGTTGAGGAGTCGGTTGTAGATTGGGTGATCAACGAGAAAAATCTCACATTCACTGGCACAATTTCAAGGGGGAAGGTCAGGGAGCTTACAGTCACTTATACATTTTCAGTAAATAGTTTAAGTATTGATAATCAGAAATTGATTGTGGTTTACGGCGATCCCAGGACACTCTGTTTTTAGTAGATACAACTTCATCCCCATATTCCAGGAAATCACCTTTAGCCACCTCTATTGTTATTCCTCTCCTTTCTATTTTTGGCTTGTCGCTGAGAATAATGTATATACCCCATTCGTCACCAAATTGGACAATCAGGCTTCGAGCTTGGGTACTTTGTGGTTCTTTATGGAATTTTTTTAACTGTCCAACCATTTCACTCTCTTGGTATTTTCCCAGGTAGAGTTTCTCTTTTTCGTGTTTAATTATTTTGATCTGGGTATCCATATCTCTGATTTGCCCTGCATACGAGTTGTATTTATTGAGCAGTTCATCGTATCGTATTTGCATTTCTTCGACCTTAGTAGTTTGAAGTTCAAATTCTTTTTTTAAGATTGATATTATGTGACTCTTGAAGTCTAAAAGTCTTTCTTGATTTTTATTTTCATTTACAAGAAAATCCTGTTCCTCCTGCATCTCATAGATTATTTCGAGGAAAAACTTCTTTTGTGATTCCTGATCTTGATTTGAGTCTAAAGAGTTATTCAATAGATTAATTATTTCCTGCGATTTGTCATGTCTAGACATAGCAAATAAAAGTAAGGTGGCATCTATACGTTTATGATTGCTATTGTGTTGATCATTGCTGTCTTTTTCAAGCAATCTATGTGCTAAGTCTAGTAAACGCCTTCTGATATGTTTATATGACTCTTGTGTGATGTGGGAGCCTATCAAGTCAATTAGCTTTTGAATACTTCTATACTGTCCCCGTTCGATTAGATCAATTAACTGTATTTCATTATCAACAGATCTAGAACTTTCAAAAGCACGTATATCTACTGGATAATAAGTGCGATGTTTATCGTAAGCTTCCTTCGCACTGACCAAGTAGTGTCGCTGTCGGTTATTTGTATTTCGACTCATTATGCGATAAACATCTCCTAAAACAAGGTATATAGCCCCAATAAAAGGTGATACCTTTTCGCTTATTGTATTTAAAATTAGCTCGATTCTTTCAAGTTCACTTATGTCTTCGACTTTGTATATCTTGTTCTCAAGGTATTTCAGGAGATAGAAGTAGGAAGATCCAGTGTACGAATAGATTTCATCGGTCAGATAAGTAGATGCTTGCTCCAAGAGCTTTGTAGTTAACTCGTGGTAACTCTTGTATCGAATGAGGTTGTCGTAATTCTCAAAGAGATGAGGCACTTCGGCCTTCTTATCTACAGCCAATAAAAAGGGTATGCCAAGTCCGATGGTTACACCGATTGTAGTGAAGAATTCCAGGCTAGCCTTGTCCTCTATGACAAAAACAAAAAAAGAATTTTGAGCAACAAGGTTACGCAATACACTGAGTTTCGAATTTATTTTCTTGTCTGTCCAGAAACTGTAATTCCATTCGGAGTTCGCCACAAAGTCGTTTAGGCACTCCCTGTAGTCATCAAGTTTATCTTTATCACTCACGAAAACAGAGAAATTTTTACCGGGCGCGCTAGGCGCAACCTGTACAGAATTAAAATCTTCGGCTCTATCAACCTGCCATAATTTTAGTATTTTACCAAGTTTTGAAGGTACTTCGAGATATTGATCACAAGTGAAAATTTCAAAGCGACTGAGTCCAGCGAGGTTTATTTTATCAAAGTTTCGTGAGTTCTGATTAACAAATAAATAAAAAATGGTTTTTCCTAGGGCTATACAAATGCCAAGCTGAACACATATTTCTTTAGAAAACGTATCTTCCGAATCAGTTAGATCAACAATTGCCAGGTCACTAATAAGGATAGATTCGATCAGACTATTCAGGACTTGTTGCGGCTTTCTTGGCTCATCCTGGAAAATCATGTAAGGCATATCACGCATTTCTCTCATCATATTTTTGAGCGTTTCGCGCAAATCTTTCCCATGCCCATTAGGAGAGTTATCGTTGATACTGATAAATGTGGGTCTCATCTGGTGATACCAAATAGTCAATATGCGTTAATTGTTTCTTGAAGGTAATAAGACATATTTGCCTCTATTTTTTCCTTCAAATCCACATAGCCATCAAACTCTAATCGGTCTATACCGGTTAAATTAACTGGTAACTTCTTTCTGTCTCTACTGTTGAATATCAAAACTATAGGTTTTTTTAAGGCAAATGCGAAACCTAAAGCTAAAAAGGAATCTGCACTTGCAGTGCTGTCTGCCCGGAAAACACATAGCCTTGATGCTCTGATTGCAGCTATTACATCAGGTATTGTATTTACATACGTGTATTGAAAATTCTGCTCGCTTTTTAGTCCAATAAAGTGCGCAATTTCATTGCCTAGTACAACACATTCTAGGTTATTGCTATTCATGATCTCTATTAGTGAGGCGGAAATGTCTAATGGCTCAAGTTCCCCATGTGCAATGAATATAGTCCCTGGCTTGATTTCGAGGTCACTGGAAGGTGGTTCTGTGTCAACTATTGTAGTGTATTGGTCGATTTTTTGGGAAAATGAATTTACAATTTTATTGAAGTTTTTTGCTTGGAATCCTTTTAGTCGATTAACCAGGTGTGGTTTATTTACATTTGAATCTTCAATCAATACGATTTTCTTGCCAAAGCCTATAGAGATACCAAGCTCAATAAACACATTTCTATTTAAATCTGTATCAATGTAATACACTCCTAGGTCAGTTCTTGTTATATATTCCATGACCTTACAAATCAGAAAATCACCTGAATTATTTTTGTCAGCTCTTAGTGGCTGCAATCCAAGTTTCGACAAAGCACTCTCTATGGCTGAGAAAAAGTTATCACCACTCCCCCCATATTTTTGTCCAACGAAATACCGACTGGGGAATATATCCGATTCCATTGCAGGACAAATTTCTCTGGCCTTATAGAGATTGTTTACCATAGAATTAAATAAGATTCACCAGAATAACTTTCAAAGGTGGAATGATTAGAATAAATGTTCAGTTATTTGAATCAGAACACTTGTTTAATAAAGGCTGTCGAGGAAGGCATACCTGACTCGAAGGGAGGCCTTGGTGAATGTTAGTATGCACCCACTCATGGCTCAACGTATTGTATTTATTTCCGTCTCTAACTGAGTGGAAAACAGATGAGCAGATAGAACTATGTTACCGCTATAATAAATAGATATACATATATCCCTATGAAAGCAATGGGTACCAATAACTCTATCCTCGAAAGCGAGATATATCTTCGAAAGTCTTTTCCTTCTCCTAGTGCTTTCCACTCAGCTTCATAATAAGGCTGTGCAGGCAACCGCTTCTCAAGTTCACTAATAACGATGAATTTGGCAGTATTAAGATTTCGATATGACCTTAAGATTAAACCCCATGCTATAGAGAGAATTACAGAGGCAACATACATGGCTATTGATACCTCTATAGTCATTTCTTCAAATAATTCTGCTAAAGCTCCCACAAGAGCTGTATTAAAAGCTAAAAAAAATGTATTCGCGGTTCCTCTTCGCTGACTAATTCGATCTGCCATCTCAACATAGATCTTGTATTGCTCTATCAAGTGATTTTTCTCTGTTATCCCTTCTGCTGATTTTTCATGCCATAATGATTTTTCTACCGCTTGTTTTATGATTTCGTCGGTTATTTTCATTGAGTCTAATTTTTAGATCCCTCTGTTTTTTTATGTTGCTATAATGTAGAAAAACCCATATTTCTTTGAAAGAATAGTTAACTAGTCAATTCAATTATCCTGCTTTGTTTATGTTAGTTGCTTGTGAGGATTCACAGGGGTTCAGTAATCTAAACAATCCTATTCTTGCTGGATATATACATCATCTCCGAATCAAACCCATCACCCCTTCCTCGCCAGAGGCGCATAATAAACTGCGCCAAAAGCGCAGAAGGAAGGAATATTTTGCTCCATATGTAGCCATCCCCTCAATTAGGGCAGTTGAAAGTTAGAAAAATCCTATATTGAGGTGTTATGAAAAAGACCCGCCATACCGAATCCCAGATTCTAAAGATTCTCCGTCAATACGAAGCTGGAGCCAAAACAGCTGATCTTTGCCGAGAGCATGGTATCAGTACAGCGACCTTCTATAATTGGAAGAGTAAATATGGAGGCATTGAGGCCTCTGAACTGAAGCGGCTCAAAGAACTCGAGGCAGAGAATCGCAAGCTCAAACAAATGTATGCGAATGTGTCCCTGGAACGGGATGCTCTCAAAGATCTGATCGAAAAAAAGTTTTAGCCCCAGCACAGAAACGAGAAGGTGTAGACTTTCTCCACGGCATGCATCGACTCAGTAAAAGCCGAGCCTGTGCTTTATTGGGACTGACTCGTTCACTCTATTATTACTGCCCCCGCCCTCGTGATGACTCGCCTGTTATTGAAGCGCTAGAGCATCTGGCCACAAAGCATAATAGGTGGGGATTTAAGAAGATGTTTGATTACTTGCGCGAGCAAGGCCATCGATGGAATCACAAACGTGTGCACCGCATCTATACGATGATGAAGCTCAAACACCGCAGACGCCATAAGAAAAGACTACCCGCACGTATCAAGGAGCCACTGACGCTTCCTATTTACCCGAACGCAGTCTGGTCGATGGATTTTATGGCCGATAGCCTAGTCAGTGGTCGCCGCTTCCGTATTCTAAATATTATGGATGATTATAACCGAGAGGTTCTGGAAGTAACCATTGATATGTCCATCCGGAGTGAGCGAGTGGTTCGCACTCTGAACGAACTAATAGAATGGCGTGGCAAGCCTGAAGTAATCCGAGTAGATAACGGTCCGGAGTTTATCGCTTGGCCTTTGGCTAAATGGTGCGAAGAACACGAGGTTCATCTGCAATTTATTCAGCCAGGTAAGCCGACACAGAACGCATTCATAGAAAGACTTAACCGAACGTACCGAGAAGAGGTGCTGGATCAGTATTTATTTGAATCACTCAGCCAAGTTCGTGCGCTAAGCCAGGAATGGATATGGATGTATAATCATGAGCGGCCTCATGAATCACTGGAGCGAAAATCGCCTCGAAAGTTCTTGGAAGCACGCTTCGAACCAGAGCTATATCCCAGTTTTATTGCCAGTAATAATCAATTAAAATCGATAACTTTCAACTGTCCTAATTGAGGGGATGGCTACACATAAACTCTAGTGTACGGCAGAAAGTGTACGTATGATGTGTACGTTACTTGTTCATTCGCACGAAGCATGGGGTAGGGATGGGGTTTAGCCTCTTCTTTTTACCTTGTGATGTGCGGTTTTTCTAACCTAAATCCATACACAATGGAGGAACTACGATGTATTCCAAACTATCTACACTCGAACGACTCTCTTTCTCGGAAGAGGCGATCGCGATCGCTCAGAGCGACCCTGTTTTAAAAGACGTGTTTGAGGAAGAAGGCTTCACGGAAGCTCGATTCCAAATCGGTCTGACTAAACAACAGGTTGCCCTCGGCTTGCAAATCGATCAACAAATCGAGTACAGCAGCCGCCTTGAGGCGACCGGTAAACTTGAGGCCCTCTTCGAGAACGTGCGATCTTCGTTTATCAATGATCGCAACATTGCAAAAATCGCGTTGCAACGTGCTCCCGGGCTGTTTGAACGATTACGATTAATCGGTCCGGCTGCGTCTAAGCGTGAGTTTTTGCTTCAGCAAGTACGCCACTTTTATCAAGAGATTCTCGCTGATGAGAATGTAGCAGGCATACTGGCTGGATACTCGCTGTCAGCCGAGGTGCTTCAAGGTCGCCAACAGGATGTTGAAGCGCTGGTCCTGGCCATGCAACATCAACAACGCCAACGCGCCGAAGCCCAACTGGCAACGCGCCGCCGCCGTGCTGCTATGGCGGATCTGGATGATTGGATGTACCGGTTTCTTTTTGTTGCTAAACGGCTCTTAAAAAACGATCCAAAGCAGCTTGAGAAGCTCGGCATTCCTGTGAAGTAGTATTGTTGAACACATGGAGATAAACTCTTATGGACGTCCCAGGCTAGCCCGCGACTGATGTCGCGGGCTTTTTTTATTTAGCCAGCAACATCTTCTGCGTCTTGACCTCGTCCTTGATTTTCATTCGGTAGAAGTATACGCCTGAGGCCAAGCCAGCAGCATCGAAGGTGAGGCTATGGGTGCCGGCGGTCAGTTCTTCATCGAGTAAAATCCGTACTCGCCGGCCCAGGATGTCATAGATGTCCATATACGCATGGGTGTCTTCTGGGAGGTCGAAGCGTATTGTGGTCGTTGGATTAAACGGGTTCGGATAGTTCTGGTAAAGCGTGAATTCCGAAGGAGGAGCGCCAAATCCATCATACGGGGTTGAAGCGGCAAAGGTCACGTAGGCCGATTCCAGTATGTCAATCGAGGCGGATACATACTCTGCATCGTTTTCGTGTTTCAGAGGGATTACCTGGGGATTTTCGAACGCTTCTGAGGCATCTACGAGGAGGTATTCTGCTCGCGTTTTGGCTGGCATTATCAATCGGAGAGAATCAACGTCGCCTGTTTCCTGGATATACCAGGTTCGCTGCATTTGGAAAGCTGCATCTTCAAGATGGGTAGGAAGATCAATGGCCAATGAGTTGCCATTGTGGCCCCAGAGCGTAAAGCTATTATTGAATTCAAAAGCACCTATATGGGCCAGCGAATCAGAGGCTGGTGTTGGTTTGTGTACGGTGAGCACGTGCTGCTCTCCACTAGCTTTTGACGTAGACTGCATCAGGCCAAGGGCATCCTGCCGGCCAATCCCAGCGATACCTGTGCTGTACGCTGCTAACGCTTCTTGATCCCAGAGGGTGTCTCCGATTGCACTGAGGTAGTTATGCTCGATTGGCAGCCCGTACTTAATCGCCAGGTAGGTGCCGATCATATTGTATTCGTGGTCCGAGGGGGTACCAAAGGTAGCCAGGAGTTCAGCTATGGTGCCACTTGTCATGGCTATTTCGCCTAATTGGAGATTGGCGCTGTTTGACGTGGTTTGAGAAGGGTCCTGTTGCCCAGGTGGAGAATCGTGCCTGGATCGATGGTCTTGTATCTTTAGGGAGAATGCGTCGGATTCAGCCAGGCCTGTAATATCAGCAATGATCGTCCACACCGTGGCTCTGTCAAGCGTGGTCTCTCCAAACAGGCCTCCTTCAATGCGCATGCTGCCACGGGCACCAAACTGGATGGCTGGATAGCCGTTGATCGCTTCATCAATGAAAACGGGAGGTGTATCGGCAAGGGCTGTAAACTGGTGCCGGCTTTGATCCACCCAAACTAAGACAGGATCGTTGTGTAGTGCTGATTGTTTTGCATTCAAATCGCCATACGTACCCTGGTCGGCAATGAGCCAGAAATCAAGCATCTTTGCCAGGTTGCTCTCTTTTCTTTTTCCAAGGGCTGTGTCTGCGCCATCAAATCGAAGTACTCGGTGGTGGTTATTATCTACGACCCACACGTAATCGTTCGATTCATCAACGAATACATCCCGGGCGCTGTTGAACGAGTCATCGTCTACTGATCCATGCTGCGAGGTAAAGGAGGATTGCCCGATAACCCCATCCGCATCGGCTCCGTCGGCTTTGCTGGATGCATTATGAAACCATACGACGCGGTCTGCCCAGCGGTCTGCCACCCAAAGCCGACCATTATTATCGATGTCTATGCCTGCGTCCGGCCACTGGAAGGTATTTGCAGCGGGCCTGCCACCTCGATTGGCTTCCCATGACGTGAAGTCGGCTTGGCCGAGAACGCCGTCCGCATCGGCACCGTCGGCTTTGCTGGATGCGCTGTCGAAGCGCAGCACGCGGCTATTGCCCGTGTCGGCAACCCAGAGCGCGCCGTCGCTGCCTACGGCTACACCCGATGGGTAGACGAATGAATCTGCGTCTGTGTTAGATTTCCAGATGCGTAAATTGGTAGTGAACGATTCCTGGCCTAACACGCCGTCTGCGTCGGCGCCATCGGCCTTGGCGGCTACGTTGTCATAACGGAGGACGCGGTGATTGAGCCAGTCGGAGGCCCAGAGGTTGCCGCTGGCATCGACGTACACATCCATAGGAGAGCGGAGTGAGTTGGCCGCCGGGTTTCTGCGACGGTTCGGGTCGTTGGACGTAAAGTCGGCTTGTCCTAATACGGCATCAGCATTTGCTCCGTCGCTGGCACTCTCTGCATTGTCGAAGCGGAGAATCCGGTTATTGCGCGTATCTGCGACATAGAGTGCACCTGAAGGGGTGACGTAAATGCCATGCGGTTCGTATAGGGAATTCGCGGCTACCGTACTTCCTCTGTTTGCTGTCGAAGAGGTGAAGTCAGCCTGACCCAAGACGGCCTCGGCAGTACTTCCATCTGATGCAGCACTTGCAGAGCTCCATCGTAGGATTCGATTGTTATCTGTGTCAGAAACAAAGAGCTTCCCGGTAGGGCCAACGGCTACATAGGAAGGGCTGTTGAACCTGGACGATGAGATGCCCCCGTTATTGGCAGCCTGGGAATCAAAATCGGCTTGCCCAAGCACCCCATCGGCTGACTGACTGTCTGTGAGGGGAGGGTCCGTGGCGCCGGCAGCATAATCGGTTAGGACCATTACGTAATCGCCATCTTCAATGTCTACACTAGTGAAGGTGGCGATGTCTGAGGCAAAGGTTGACGCCTGGGAAAGCACGCGGTAGCCGTTTGTTGGGTCCGTATCTGTGTCCAAGATGAGTTGGAAATTCCTCGCTTCTGTACCCGTAACGGAGATTCCTGAAAGATCAAATTGGACTTCAAGTGTACCGGACTCGCTGGTTTCCTCTGCGAGCCAGGTGCGGCCAAGAAGTTGGGAGGCCACTGAGTTAACGGTTGCTGAGCTTTCCGTGAGGGATCCGTTATCATGGCCGAGGATCAGGAAGGATAGATCCGAACTAAAGGTATTGCTGTTGGAGGCATTGTCAGCAGCGAGCGATCCCAGGGCTACGGTGAGTATAGAGGCTCCCGATTGTTTCTGGTTGAGGCTTGAGTCATCGTCTCGGCCGATGCCCAGCACATCATTGTGGTAGGTTGAGTTTGTAGTAGCGTTCCAGAGCGTAGTCGCGTCTGAAGCGGCATAGTCACTGCTGATGGTTATCGCATATTTGATAGCCAGGTAGGTTTGGATTTGCTCTCTTTCGGACGTTGAAAGTGCGTCTGAGTACCCAATAATTTCAGCAATACTCCCATGCCAGAATCGGTTGCTCTCCGTATCTCCCAGTTCGATGCCGCCTGTAATAGTTGCTGCCGAAGGCGCTTCTACAACAAGAATATTAGGATTATTGGAATGGGCGGGGTCGGTACCTGATGTACCATTCAGCCATCCCTGTCCAGATGTGGCTGTGAAGTCTTCTGAGGCCCCAGGAACGTCCCAGTTCGTTGAGGTGGATGCATCAGCACGGATGCCTTCATCATCAGCGCCGACCTCACTGAACGGGTTGTCCGATACATCCGGGCTGTCAGGGTCGGTTACGAGCACAACGGTTTGTAATGTGATAGAGTTTGTGTTTTCGAGTCGTCGATTGCTTCCGTCACTGTTGATGATTTCAGGGTTGTAATTGAGCCCATCGTCGTCGTACGTGTACTCGGACGTGCCGGCATCGGCGAAGTCGTAGCTGTTGCCGCTTTGATCTCCCCAGGCCGTTACGCTATTGGATGACTCGGTGACGTCTGCATCAGCCTTCAGCCACAATGCAAGCCCTGAGGTGACACCGCCGGGTGCTGCACCGGTACCAAATGAAAAAAAATCTCCATCCGAGAAATCCACAGTTATGCTCATCGTTCCATCCCCATTGTCCGTGAGCACATATTCTGTAGGAGAAGTTAAACTGCTGTTGCTGCTCACAATGAGGAAGGTTGCGCCATAGGAGTCGGGGAGTTGTACTTCAACAGTGCCTACCGTCCCCGTTTCTTCTACCTTCCAGATACGGGCCATGCGGGTTGTTGTAAGGGTGCCACTGTACGCCGTGGCGATGGAAGAACTTCCGTTGTCGTGCCCCCAGATGAGAAACGAAGTGTTTGCACTGAATGAGTTTGCATTGGTGGCATTGTCTGCCGCTAATGCCCCCAAACCAACTTCTATAAGGTTGCCCGATTCGCTGGAGGATTGTTTTTGATTAAGCCCAGACGCGTCGTCACGGCCGATGCCAGCAACATCGTTGTGATACGTTGCATTGGAGGTGGCATCCCAAAGGGATGTGGCATCTGAGTCCACGTAGTTATTGCTGACACTGATCCCATATTTGATGGCGAGGTATGTCTGAATTTTCTCTCGGTCCGAAGTAGATAAGGTACCATTGTATCCAATGACTTCGGCGATGCTTCCGTGCCAGAATCGGTTGCTTTCTGTGTCGCCTAACTCGATGCCTCCAGAGATAGTGGCTGCTGAAGGCGCTTCAACTACCAGGATGTTTGGGCTGTTCGAGTGGGCAGGGTCCGTACCTGAGGCACCATTGAGCCAACCCTGTCCGGATGTTGCCGTAAAGTCTTCCGAAGTTCCTGGGACGTCCCAGTTGGTTGAAGTAGATGCGTCTGCGCGGATCCCTTCGTCGTCTGCACCGGCTTCGCTAAATGGATTGTCGGATACATCCGGACTGTCAGGGTCCGTTACGAGTACCACGGTTTGCAGTGTAATAGAATTCGTGTTTTGAAGGTACCTGTTGCTTCCATCACTATTGATGATCTCGGGATTGTAGTTGAGTCCGTCGTCGTCGTAGGAATACTCGGACGTGCCGGCATCTGAGAAGTTGTATCCGTTGCCACTCTGGTCCGCCCAGGCAGTGACATTGTTTGAAGACTCTGTAAGGCCAGCATCGGCTCTAAGCCATAATTGGATATTCGTGAAAACCCCGCCGGGTGATGCACCTATTCCAAATGAGAAGAACTCGCCATCCGAAAAATCCACCGTAGTGCTCATCGTACCATCGCCGTTGTCAGTAAGCGCGTACTCAGTAGGTGAAGTGAGGCTGCTGTTACTGCTTACTATCAAGTACGTGGCTCCATAAGAGTCCGGAATCTGTACTTCAACGGTACCAACAGTTCCTGTTTCTTCGACCTTCCAAATGCGGGCCATGCGGGTAACCACGTTGGAGCCACTAAATGCGGTTGCTACGGAGCTGCTGGCATTATCATGGCCCCAGACTAGAAAGGAGACGTCAGCAGTAAATGTATTGGAATTGGTGGCGTTGTCCGTTGCCAGAGTACCGAGACCAATTTCTAAAATGCCACCTGACTGGCTGGACGATTGTTTTTGGTTGAGTGCGGAATCATCGTCGCGCCCGATACCGGCAACGTCGTTGTGGTAGCTCGCATTTGCAGTCGCAGCCCATAAGGTTGTCGCGTCACTGGCCAGGTAGCTTATAGGCAGCGATAAGCCCCATTTTAATCCCAGGTAGGACTGGATTTTCTGTTCATCGCTACCGCCTGAATGGTCAGCATCATACACAATGATTTCTGCGATCTCCCCATTAAACTGATGGCTATTTCTTCCATCCGTACTGCCGTAGGCACCCAGTTTGTAAGTGCTTGATAGCGAATTTGCCCAGTTCTGAGATTCGTTTATTGGTGTGCCATCATCGACACTGAAATTCATGGTTGTTGTGCCGAGGTCGTAATCTGCTGTAACCAAGTAGAAGTCAGAAGCGGCAGTTGCATTAACAGTTGGGGCGGGGCCAAATCCTGATGTAGTGGATCGCAAGTAGAATCGGTTATTCGTTCCGGCTGTACTCGATATGATATAATCATCCCCGTCACTGTCATTTTCATCGATTACGTAGTAGGCATGGATGTCTGTTGGAGAAGAAATAGAGAAACTACCAAAATCCAGCCGATCGTCTTCGGTTTCATCGAACGTAAACGTTGGATTATAATTCTGCCCACTGGTGTTATAATCCGGGCGGCGGGATGATGTTGATTGAGTGGTTGAGAGCGCATTGGTGGACTGGTCCTCCCAGCAACCGAGGGCATCTGTGTTATCAGAAGAAGTGAGGGCGGTAGAACACGAATCGTCGCTGTAGACGTCGGCATCGGCTTTGAACCACATCGCCAGATTGGAGGTAACCCCTCCTGGGCCTGTGCTCAAAGTGGCGGGCGTCTGATTTTCGTAGAAATTGATGGTGCCGTCTTCTTCGCCTATGAAAGCGTCAACGTCTCCATCGTTATCGATGTCCACGAGGGCTGGAGCACTGTTGCCCCCGACGTCTTCGCCGTTGAAAGGGTTATCACTGCCTGTTAGTTCTGAGAAAGTAGCTGAGGCGGCGGATCCCGTGTTTTCGTAGTACGCGATTGTACCGAATATTTCACCGATTACCAGGTCATAATCTCCATCTCCATCAAAATCTTGGAAAGCAGGTGTGCTGTTTTGACCGACATCTTCTCCATCCAATGGGTTGGATGAACCCGTTCGTTGCGTGAAGGTCGCAGAAGAATTGGAGCCGGTATTTTCGTAATAGTCGATGGCTCCTGAATTTCTGCCGATAAAGGCATCATAGTCTCCATCGTTATCAATATCGACGAATATGGGGACAAACCGGAAGGTGACTGAAGCTCCATTAAGGGGATTGGATCCTCCAGTTAGTTCGCTGAACGTAGGTGAAGATGCGCTTCCTGTGTTGTTGAAATAATAAGCAGATCCGTATAGTTCACCTGCCATGATCTCAAAATCTGAGTCGTTGTCGAGGTCAACAGCCGTGGGGCTGCTGTAATCCCCTACATCTTCCCCATTCATGGGGTTGGAGCCACCTGTTCGTTCAGTGAATGTAGCGGAGCTAGCAGATCCCGTGTTTTCGTAATAGATAAAGTCCCCGCTTGCTTCTCCTACGAATGCATCATAGTCACCATCGTTGTCGATATCCACGAAAGTAGGCTTGCTATACGAACCTACATCTTCTCCATTAAAGGGGTTGCTGGAACCTGTCACTTCTGCGAAAACGATAGAGGAACTGCTGCCTCCTCCGCCACTGCCACCATCATTCAAATAATAGTTGATGGTACCATCATTTTCGCCTATAAAGCAGTCAGCGTCGCCATCGTTGTCGAGGTCCCCGCATGTGGGCCGGCTGAACGTTCCTACATCGATGCTATTAAATGGATTGCTACTGCCCATCTGCTCCGAGAATGTAGGCGAAGCCTGGGATCCTGTGTTTTCGTAATAGTTGATCGTTCCGTCTGATTCGCCAAGAAAGGCATCTAGATCAGAGTCCCCATCAGTGTCTACGAATATAATCGAACTGTAATTTCCAATGTCTTCTCCGTCAAATGGATTGGAAGAGCCTGTCCGCTGAGTGAATGTAGGAGAGGCAGCAATGCCTGTGTTTTCAAAATAGTCGATGGTACCGTCATCGCCACCGATAAATGCATCATAATCCCCATCATCATCGATATCTACAAGATATACCCGCGATTCTCCTGTGCCAGACGCTGGTGAAAGGGCTGAAGATTGTGAACTGAATGTGGGTGACGAGACTGAACCAGTGTTTTCGTAGAAGGAGATTGTTGAAGCATCATTCCCGATATAAACATCAAAGTCGCTATCGTTATCGATGTCCACAAAGGCGGGGTGGGAATAACTACCTACATCTACACCGTTTAATGGATTTGAACTTCCGGTACGTTGCACATAGGTGGGTGATGTAGCATCTCCCGTGTTTTCGTAATAATTAATATTACCGTTCAGCTCACCAACAAATACATCAAGATCGCCATCATCATCAATGTCGATGAGAACGGGGACACTTTCACTTCCGATATCTTCCCCGTTAAATGGGTTGTTACTTCCGGTTTGCACTGAATAGGTTTGTGCACCTGCTGAGGAAGCAAACATTAACGGCAGTACAATACAACCCACAATCCAATGGGTGCAGGAAAATACAGCAGTCTTAGTGACCATAAAGTAGGACCGAAAGGTGGTGTAGGAATATTTTGCAGATAGCGCGTAATTTTTTTCCTGTTTCGGCTACTTTGGGGATGGCTTAAAAAAGCACTCCCATGATTGCTCATGGGAGTGCTTTTCGAGTTTCGGGTTTCGGGTTTCGAGTTGGTTTTGGGTTATCAGGCTCGGAACACGAAACCAACCCGGAACGCGAAACCCGAAACCGATCAGAAGAACCCGAAGGATTCTTCTGATCGCTATTAGTCATTAAAATCTAGATCATCAATACCTTCGTTTCTGTTTTCAGAATATTTCTCTCTGTCGTCCTTCTTTTCTTTCTTAGGTCCTTTGCCTGGCAAGAATTTGTCAATATTTAGCATCTTTTCAACAGTGTGATCTGGTGCGTTATTGACCTTATCCTTCGACGCTTTTTTAAGTTCTTTGAGTATCTTTTTTGCGTCATCATTGGGCTTTTCGCCTAAGTATCGAGCGATCGCACCCGTAACATGCGGGGCCGCATGGGACGTGCCGCTGTTGAGGATAGACTGGAGGGATCGTGTGTCTTCTACTCTGTGCGACAAGGAGATAATGTTTTCACCAGGTGCCAGGACGTCAACTGATTTCCCGTAGTTGGAGAAATAGGAAAAGTTGTGGTTTTCGTCGTAAGACCCAACCGTAATCACGTCTTTGACGTGCGCTGGGGAATAGGTGTCTGCGTCTTTGCCATCGTTTCCGGCAGCCACTACATAGATCACTCCTTCGTCGATAGAGGCCTCGATGGCTTCGTCTAGAATGTTGTAATCTTTGGTGCCGATGTCAACACCCAGGCTGAGATTAACCACAATCGGCCAATCTGGATTTTCTTGCTTGGCCCGGGTCACATAGTCAACTGCAGCCATCAACGTGGTGATATCCGTTTGCCCTCGTGCGTTGAGCACCTTCAAGCTGTGGATTCGAACGCTAGGGGCTACACCAACAACACCGTAGAGGTTGTTGTGCGCGCCGATAGTGCCTGCGATGTGCGTACCATGTCCCGATTCATCGTAAGGATTGCCGGCATCGCCGGGGTCGAATCCGGATACGTCAGGCGCAAAATCTTCATCCCAGGTGAGTTGATCTGGGTTGTCAAACAACATGGTGAAGTCTTTTTTCTCGACGTAGTTAATGTCGTCCATCCAGGTATCCTGCATGGCTCCGGAGTCAAGAATGTAGACGTGAACCGGGTTTTTCGATATATATTTTTCATCTTCGACATCGAGGATTCCTGGTAGGGGCGTCCTCGTATCAATAATACCCCAGGGAATAATCTGGTTGTCGTAGGTTTCTCCATTCGTTCGGCCCAGGTGAGAGATGTTGATTTGTACATCAGGCTCAACCAGGAGGATGTCGCTATCTGTATCAACCTCTTCAAGAAAGTCAGTAACGATGTCCTGATTTACTGAGACAGACATTCCCAGGCTGGTCCCATTTAGATGGACCTTTAGCCGTACATCGGGTAAGTGCGAATCGAGATCCGAGACAAATTGCTCAACCGACGTATTATAGGTGTTGATCAACGCTGAGAGGGTGTCGAAGTCAGTAAGATCCTCTCTTGTTAGCCCTTCATTCGCCAGGACCTGGTCGGTAATTCCAAATTCGGCAAGAAGCTCATCCGTTAACTGATCACCATATCGAGACAGAACGCGAGGTGTGATGCCGTATTTATCCAACACGCGCTTTGTAATGCCGTACTTGTTAAGCACCCGGCGCGTAATGCCATATTGATCCAGGACACGCTTTGTAATGCCGTACTTGTTAAGCACCCGGCGTGTGATGCCGTACTCATTCAGAATGCGGTTGGTGAGGTCAAACTTGTTAATGAGGCGGGGTGTGATGCCGTCGGCCTCGTACATGTTAAAGGTGACAACAAGGTCGGTTGTTGTTGTGGTGAGTTTGCCGGCTGTCCTAACTCGGGAGGCGTTCGCCAGTTGAGCTGGATGCCGTAGTTTAGTGATACCTTCAGGTGCAACGGGATCTGTGTAGGCTGAGCCCAGGTCCGGGTCAGCATGATCTACTTCGTTGAGTCCGTCACATCCTTGCAGGATGGATCCACCTAATAGGAGCGTAAAAAGCAACCATTTAGGGAGCGTGAAATAACGGGAGGGGGCTTTTTTCACGATTCGTATATCTGGTTTTATGTACTTAAATAGTAAAAGCCAGATGGTGTGATGTCCGCTTCGAATGCGAAGTCGATAGTCCTATGGGGGAGCTAGAGGAGTGTGGGAGTTTCTAGCAGAGGAATAATTGGCAAAAGGTATTCCAAACGTGATTATATGCGTGTAGGTAGATTTGGGGGCCAGGTATACTACATTTCGAACTGTTGGAGGTAAGATTGTAGTGCCGGCATAGCAGTCAGTACCCAAAAAACAGCCGCCGGCGTGGAGGATCGCCGGCGGCTTGAGTGGAGAGAAAGTAACTTGATTCGTTTTCTGTTGGGGTTAAACTCAGGACCCAGATCTAGTCGTCTTTTTCTTTTGTCTTTTGTCCTTCTTCTTCTTGTCTTTCTTCTTTTTATCCTTGTCCTCGTTCTCTTGTACTTCTTCCTCTTGAGAATCATCCTCCTGAGAATCATCCTCTTGAGAATCATCCTCTTGAGAATCATCCTCTTGAGAATCATCCTCCTGCGTATCATCCCCCTGATCGTTTTCATCCTCCTTTTCCTCGCCAAGCAAGCGTGCCAGGTCTAAGGATTTAGCTGTCGTGGCTGGAGGCGCATTATTGACGCTTTTTTCTGCCACGTTTAGTAAGGCTTGAGTTACTTCACCCGCTGTTGCATCTGGGTTTTTACCCAGGTAGCGAGCTACAGCTCCAGTTATGTGTGGCGCTGCGTGAGACGTACCGCTATTGAGGATGGACTCGAATGACTTCGTGTCTTCGATCAAGTGTGACAGGGAGATAATGTTTTCTCCTGGAGCCAGGATGTCGACTGACGCGCCGTAGTTTGAGAACGAAGAGAAGTTCTTATTCTCATCGTAGGACCCAACGGTGATGACGTCTTTCACGTGAGCGGGAGAGTAGGTATCGGCGTTTTTGCCGTCATTACCTGCAGCCACTACGTAGATCACACCTGCTTCGATGGATGCCTCAATGGCTTCGTCGAGAATGTTGTATTCGGTGGTGCCAATGTTTACGCCAAGGCTCAAGTTTACAACGATGGGGCGATTCGGGTTGGCTTGCTTGGCACGGGTCACGTAGTCTACGGCCGCCATAAGGGTGGTGATATCCGTTTGCCCTTTCGCAGTCAAGACCTTCAAGCTGTGAATCATTACGCTAGGCGCAACTCCAACAACACCATGAAGATTGCTTTCTCCACCAATGGTGCCAGTGATGTGTGTGCCGTGCCCCGATTCGTCGTAGGGATTACCGGCGTCTCCGGGGTCAAATCCAGATACATCGTCCGCATTATCTTCGTCCCAGGTAAGCTGTTCTGGATCCTCGAAGAGCATCGTGAAATCCTTTTTCTCGACATAGTTGATGTCATCCAGCCAACTGTATGGCATGGCTCCTGAGTCAAGAACATACACGTGGACCGGGTTTTTTGAGATATAATCTTGAAAAAGTATACTGAACATACTCGGAACGGGAGTATTGAGGTCGAGAATGCCCCAGGGAGTGATTTCATTGTCATACCACTCACCGTTGGTACGGCCCAGATGAGAGACGTTGATCTGGACGTCAGGCTCTACAAGAAGGATGTCGTCATCGTTTTCCACTTCTTCCAGGAAATCATTGAGGATCGCCTGGGTGACCGAGATCGACATACCCAGGTTAGCGCCATCAATGTGCACTTTGAGGCGTACATCGGGCTGGTGAGCGTCCAGATCAGCGATAAACTGCTCCACGGATGTATTGTAGGTGTTGACCAGCTCGGACAAGGTGTCGAAATCTGCCAGGTCTTGGCGTGTCAACCCTTCGGCTGCCAGAACCTCATCTGTAATGCCAAACTCGGCGAGGAGTGCATCAGTAAGCTGGTCGCCGTACCGAGCGAGAATGCGGGGTGTGAGCCCATACTTGTCAAGGATTCGCTTAACAACACCATACTGATTCAGCACACGCCGCGTAATGCCGTATTTGTCGAGTACACGCTTGGTAATGCCATACTGATTGAGCACGCGTCGTGTAATGCCGTATTCGTTTAGAATACGGTTTGTGAGGTCGAACTTATTGATGAGGCGGGGCGTGATGCCGTCTGCCTCGTAGGTGTTGAATGCTACAACGAGGTCGGTAAACGTCGTGGTTCCTTTTCCGGCAATGCCCGTCTTAGTGCGGGCAGCGTTGTTTAACTGGGCGCCATGACGAAGTTTTGTGATCGTACCATCAGCAGGGACCACTTCTCGGGTGTTGACTTCCGCTGATTCAAGGGAGTTGACGTCATTGAGTCCGTCGCAGGCTTGAAGCAGCGTAAAGCAGCACAGAAGTAGACCTAACAGGAGACTGTTTTTTCGTGATTTTCGGGGGGTAATTATATTCACGGTCCTATTCTATTCTAAAGTCGTTGAAGTATTGTAGCGCCCTACCTTGGGGTGTTTGCAGCGCGTATCAATCCCACTCTATGACGAGTGTTGCTGCGTCAGAGGGGTTTCCTTCGTAGGAGGTCACGTTTCGGAAGCCTGAGCCTTCGAAGATGAACACCATATCGCCACTAGCATTCCAATCAGATCGGTTGACGATCTCCTGAACAATATGCTTCATTTCTGACGTTCTTTGAGCAGATCCTGCTTCGCCTGCACTGTTCCAGGATTGTACATTCCATGTTGCATTGGAAGACGTTCTGGGCCTGGAGCTTACGTTGCGGCGCTTGCTGCTGAAGGAAGCAGCATCACCTGTATCTTCACCGTGAATCGTCAGAACAGTATGCTCCGAATCTGGGCGGTATGCGGTGAATTGGATATAGGCTCTAGTGATCGTAGCCCCTTTAGGAACGTTTAGATCGGTGAATCTGAATCCTGTGTACCAATTGTTGCTGTTGCCCATGTACAATTCGTCATAACCCATGTAAACTGCCCCTCTGCCTGCCTCTTCAGCGTCATCATTTCCAGTGTCAATCCTGGCAGTTAGAGAAGATGCTCCATTTGAAGATGTTGCTGGCAGAGGCGTATTCGAAACGCCTGATCCAGTAAACGTTACGTGAGGTTCATCTCCGGGCCTTGGAATGACCTGTACGCACTGGTTTGTGGCATCGTTTTCCAGCAACCAGGGATGGCCTGCCCATGTGGCGAATGTTTTGGTTTGACCAGCAGATACTTTTCCGTAGCTCAATCGTTCTCCTGTGTTGTATGAGTCTAGACGGAACATCTCGAGATCGTAATCCGCATTGTTAGTAATCGTCAGTTTCATGGCCTGATCTGTGACGGCCTTCAAGTGGTCTGCCAGGTAGCAATTCATGCCAACCTCGCCAACCCAAACCGTTCGATTGGTCGTGTTCGCGGGCAAACCGACCACGTAGCTTTGTGCATTGTTCACCAGGGCCTCGCGGACCTCAAACGGTGTAGCAGATGGATTTTTGGCCAGGTACAGGGCGGCAGCGCCAGCAACGTGAGGAGCAGCCATGGAAGTCCCCGCCATCGAAACCGGGGTACCTGGACCGCTGTTGCTTGGCTGCAGCGAAATCACTGCTTCACCAGGAGCGAGGATGTCTACATCTGGTCCGTGGTTAGAGAATGGGGAGAACACTCCGTTGATTCCATACGAGCCCACCGTTATGGCGTCTGGCACGTGCGCTGGTGTCACTTTTGAAGCTTCCACACCCTGGTTTCCAGCAGCCACTACAAAGACTATCCCTTCGTCGCTGCCTGCTTGAATCGCATGGTCAAGAGCCGTGAAGTCTCTTTTTCCGATATTCTCGCCCAGACTGAGGTTTACAACCATAGGGCGGCTGGGGTTAGCCCGTTTTTTAGCTATAATGTGCTCAACGGCAGCTATCACTACGGAGACATCGGTTCGTCCATTGTCATTGAGTACCTTGTAGTTGAAAATACGAGCGCCTGGCGCTACGCCAACAAGACCATTGTTGTCGTCAATCGCAGCAGCAATGCCGGCTACGTGTGTGCCGTGGCCTTCAACGTCTTCAGGATTGTTGTATCCATCTCTGAAGTCGATGCTTTCAACGATATTCAGTTCTTCGTTATGAATACCTGTGTCAAGGATGTAGAGATCTACATCTACGCTGCCTGAGCCGTTTCCAGATTCAGCCCAACTGGTTTGACCGCCTATAGCCGCTACACTCCAGGGGATTTGTTGCCCTGAGTAGCCGGCGGCGCCGATTGGCGACGGTGAGCTTACGCTGAAGTCAGGCTCGACCCATATGATATCTGGATCCTGCTCGAGGGCGTCCAGGAACGCGTTGTAATCATTAAGGCCCTGCTGGTCCTCAATGGTTAGAGCAAAGCCATTAAATGCTTCTGAGTATTCGAACCGGTCGAGTACCTTATACCGGTCGAGTACCTTATATCGATCTAATATTCTATATCGATCGAGCACCCGTTGGGGGCTGATCGATATAATCAAATTCAGTTGTTGGCCGCCAGTTTTGCCTGCTGCGTCATTAAGCATCGCCTTTTGCATCAGGTCTTTGTGGCGGATTTTATCAGCTTTTGAGTTGCTCGCCGCGGAGTAGACGGCCTTTTCCTCAACGTCGTTCTCGCCGAACGTGTTATCGCAACTGTGAAGGATAAGGGGACTGAATAAGACCAATACCATGATGGCAAGCATGCGCCATCTCCGGGGGGAATATTGTCTTTTCATGTAGTCAAGAATTTTGATGGTTTATTTTCCATCATCATCACTCGACTGTGTCTGAATGGGTGCGTCCTAAAGGGGGTAACCAGGCTGGGCAAGTGTGGGAATATCCAGCGAATTCCTCATATGGCAAAGGTTATGCCAAGCCTCATTCGTTAAAGAAAGGCGGATTTTCGGGGGAGAGGGGTTACGTTTTGGAATGGGGTAGGGTGAATTGAAGTGCAAGGTGCAAAGTGCAAGGTGCAAAGTTATTTCCCCTTTAACGTTGAACTTACTTTGCACTTTGCACTTTGCACTTTGCACTTTGCACTCTAAAGCTGCCCCGGCTCACGTATGTTGGCGCCCTCAACCTCCAGCAGGCTGTCGCCCATGTCGGTGCGGGCGGAGTCGGCGAGGGTGGAGAGGGCTTTTACTACTTCGGGGAAGTCTGCGGCGACGTTGTTTTGTTCTCCGATGTCTAGCTCCAGGTCGTAGAGTTCAATCTCGTCGATATCGAAGTGGGTATATTTGCCGGGCATACCGTCCAATCCTGGCTCCTGGCCATTCATGGATCGATACCTGTGGGGGAAATGCAATTTCCACTTGCCGCTTCGGAGAGAGTGCAACTGATTTTGATGGTAATAGAAGTAATAGGCCTCATGGACCATTTCTTCGCTTTCCCCGGTCATCAAGGGCCAGATGGATCTGCCATCTATAGGATTCGGATTTGCAGGTGCTTCAACGAGTTCGGCGAGGGTGGGGAGGATGTCGATGGTCATGGCTGGTGTGGACACTTCCAAATTTGCAGGTAGCATTTCAGGCCAACGGGCAATAAAAGGGACACGAACTCCGCCTTCCCATGTTGTCCCTTTACCTTCTCGTAGTGGGCCTGCCGTACCGGCATGATTTCCATAGCTGAGCCAGGGTCCGTTGTCAGAAGCGAACATAACGAGGGTATTATCATCTATGCCCAATTCTTTAAGGGTATTTAAAACCTGCCCGACGGACCAGTCAATTTCCTTGATTACATCACCAAATAACCCCGCACCGCTGTGTCCATCGCGCTCTTCTGCAACAAATAACGGAACGTGTGGCATGGGGTGAGCGAGGTATAAAAAGAAGGGTGTGTTGGATTCGACCGATTGTTCGATGAAAGCGACAGAGCGCGTTGTGAAGTCCGTGGTAAACCTGGTCTGATCCGTGTTATAGCCGACGATTTCCTCTTGATCGAACGTAGGCAAGTCCCCCCAGTTTTCTGGGTTTTCGGGGTGGTAGGGCCACATGTCGTTGGAGTAGGGGATGCCATAAAAGTGGTCAAAGCCGTGCCGGGTGGGTAAAAATTGGGGGTGGTGTCCCAAATGCCACTTGCCGTAGATGGCCGTTGTATATCCCAGCGATTTAAATAACTCACCCATTGTGAGTTCATCGTCATGAATCCCGTGGGTATTACCAGGGCCCAGGGCCCCATGAATGCCTATACGGTTTGAATACGTGCCCGTCAGCAAAGCCGCCCGAGAAGCTGAACAAACCGGCTGGCTGGCATAAAAGTCAGTGAATCGGACCCCTTCAGCGGCCATCTGGTCCAGATAAGGGGTTTCGTAGTCTGTTGCCCCGTAAACACCAATATCCGCGTATGCAAGATCGTCCACAAAAATCATTACGACGTTCGGGGATGATTGCTCGGCAACAGGTGCGGGCTCAGAGCAACTGAGTAAAAAGAGAAGAGAGAGTAGGGGGAGGATTCTAGAGTTCAAGGTTCAACGTTCAATGTTCAAGGTTATCTGAGTGGCCTCTAAGATACAACATTGAAAATTGAACGTTGAACCTTGAACTTCTTAGGGGAGTCTGTCCCGGCCGCCAAAGATGATTCCTACGCGGAATGGGAGGATAAATTCGACTTTACTTGCTCCAATTACCACGGCCGGGTTGATTTCGTAGAAGAACGACGATTCTTCTAGCGAAGAGACGCGCCCAATACCAAAGTGAATAGACGGGCCGCTTTCATCGCTACTGGATTCTGTAAGGGGAACGAAGGCGCCAATGCCGGCCATGAGATAAACAAGTGCCGGCGCATTAAAATTCCCTCGTTCAGGAAGGGTGATGATGCCAGAGAGTTGTGGATCAAACACAAACACAGCCTGATCCCTGCCTTGCAGTACAAATCCCGTGAATCCCATTCCGATAGCCAATGAGAAATCAGCATTCACTGGAGAAGAAACACGGCCACGAAAGCCCAAGCCAAATCCATTATTCACACTTAATACGGTGTTTAATCCGATTCCAAAGCGTGCATCTGTGAGAATAGACTCTTGTTGGCGAGATCTTTGAGCAGTACTTTCTTGTACGGTGAGTAGCATTGTACTCAGAACGAGAACAAGGATGCTCAGTGGGAGAGAGCAGGGAGGTAGATATTTACGTAACATATATTAATCTATGAAGGAAGTACGTTTTCCGGTTTGAAGCTAAGGAGTTACGATGAGGGTCGCAAGTTGACTTATATCATTGTATCTAAATTAGTTATCCACAAATCGTAATGTACAGCCGCTTGTTCCGTATAAATCGTAACTCTTAGCAGATAAAATCGTATTTTCATTCAGGCAGTTATCCATCAAACTTATCCCAAACGTTTTGTTCTTGCCAATAGCCATAATAGCCATCGTATTCTCATTTGTGCTTCTCATCGTCAAGATGTCTCAAAATCACGAACTCGAGAAACAGCGAATGTCCAAAGGAACAGATAAAAGCTTGACTGTAAGCGAACTTAATGATCTCGTCGCCTCAGCTGTTGAGGAAGCCGTTGCTCCCCTCAAGGAAAGAATATATCAACTTGAGACACAGGGAGAACCGGTAAAACCGTTAAAGGAGGAGACATTACAACTTGAGCCGGCTTCTCGTAGATTGAATTTAGATGATCTTGAACAGGATTTGACAAAAGAATCTGTAGAAGATGTTGTATCTTCCGGCAGAAAGCGGGTGAGATAATGCAAAACCAATAAGTACTATGCCTGAAGAAGTAGTTCCAATAGTAGTAATCGCCATTATGGCTTTTACAGGTCTTTCCATTTTTATCGTACATACCATCTTTAGCTTCCTGAGGGCTAAAGCAGGGATTGGCAAGCATAATAAAGGCGGTCAGAAGAGCCTTGAAGCCAGTGGCGCAAGCCTGACAACAAGCGAGCTTGAATCGATGCTTCGAAAAGTGGTTGCAGATGCCAATGCTCCACTAACTAAGCGTATTGAGGCATTGGAAGCGATTGCTACCGAAGAACCCATGGCACAACTGCCTGAAGCGAAGAAAACACTGAACGAAGAGTTGTTAGAAGAAGGTCCAAGGGATCTAGCTGCACTATCCCAAAAACGGCGAATCGAAGAGTAAGGGCGGCTCGCAATTATATCGGTGTACCCACCTGTTGGCGCCAGCAGTCAAACGATAACCACCAATCGACGAAATCCAGGTGCGCCTGATTCCCGTTGTAATATTCGGTTACCTTCTCTGTAATGTCCTTGATATTGTATGCCGGGTAGTCTTTCACATCACCTGAGGACAGCATATCCAACGCGTAGGTCTTTAGTTTTTGAAGGAAGTAGTGCCGTATGGCTGAAGACCCCGTACCTTGAATTTTTTTTCTCGTCTTGACGAGGCCTGTGGCAACAAGAGACGGTGTAAAAAATGGAATAGCCGCGTTTCCTTTTGCAAGTGCAATATGCGAAAGGGGTCTGTATTTCTTTCGGATGACCGATTTAAATAACTTGCCGTTTTTTCGAAGCCTGATAGGGAGCCCAAATGTTTTGTCGAGGACATCCAGTTGCGCAAACGGCATGTAGCTGATAATGCAATGGTCCAATCGATGTTGTTCATAACCAAAGAAGTTTGGGAGCCTTGAGCGTACACTGAACAAGTCCAATTTATTCTCTAATCCGATTTCTTTGTGCTCGGGAAGCTCTTGCCATAGGGTTTGAAATTGCTTGAGCGCCCCTTCTTGCATAAGTTGCAGCGTAGCTTTGTTGAATATTTCTGGCCTTGGGGTATATAAAAAAGGAAGCGCCTTTTCAAAATCCTCTTGAACGATGTGCTTCTTTCCTTTAATAAGCAGGCGATTTAAGAATTGCCGGCGGGCCACTTCCCCAAAACCACCATCTATGATCGCGAGATTCTCTTTATAAAGATGAGGGAAATAACGAAGGCCCAGTACCGCAGAAGCAGTTGTGATCGCATTATTACCAAGAACCTGTTTTCTAAGGAGGTCGACACATTCTGGCTCGGTGGGTACTCCCTGATGGATAACCCGGTGCGCCAGGTCCAGATCGCTCGCAATCTTTGTGGCTATTTTGACATCGAGTGATTCATCTGGACCAAAAGTATGAACCTTTGGAGGGGAGTGGATATACCGGGAGGCGAGCAGGAAGCGTGAATCGAGTCCGCCGGAAAGGCCCAGGCTGAGGGAGAAGTTCTTGGGTAGATCGGGACGTGAATAGGCTGCTACAGCGTCTACAAAATCCGATTTAGAAGCGGCATTCCAGGAAGGGCTCCAGGGCGACTCTGTAGTTCGAAAGTATCCGGTCTTATTCACATATAAATAGCCTCCAGCACCGAGGCGTTGTATATCCTGTAGGGGAGAGGCTGTGCTTATCTGGTTAAACGTAAGCCATTGAGCACCAAATACTTCATAATCGATGTCGAGGGCATTAGAAAGTTGGGCAATCCACTGCAGATTGGTAGAAAATAACACCCCATTGTCACTTCGAATATGATACAGAGAACGTACGCCAAGAGGATCCGTGAAGCAGTGGACACCCTGGGCGTCCCAGTGAAGGGCTACAAAATGTCCATGTTGATGAAGGAGTTCATCGGGTTTGGCAGATAATACGGTGTGCCAATCTGCCGCTGTATAAACCCTGGATGTTTCGTTCTGTTGTTGAAGGCCCACTCCGGCAACGGCCCAGCCTGAATCAGGAGACGAGGTAGGCGTATGGAGGCACGTTTCAGGAAGGCCTCCTGCCATGATTAAAAAAGAGGAGGAAGGGTCATGCACAAAAAACAAAGGGGTTTGATTAATCAAACCCCTTGCTTTGTTCATAATTGATGTAGATACATTAACTGCACCTAACAACCAACTCATAGCACACTCACTATTCAGCTGCGAGACTGGCTTGGGCGGCTGCGAGGCGGGCAATCGGTACCCTGAATGGAGAGCACGATACGTAGTTCATGCCTACCTTAAAGCAGAAGTGTACCGAGGAAGGATCTCCACCGTGTTCACCACAAATGCCCACTTTGAGGTCGCCATTTGTGCTGCGGCCGCCTTCTGTACCCATGCGGACAAGCTGGCCAACACCCGTTACGTCCAGAGACTGGAAGGGGTCGTCTACCAGGATTTTTGTGTCCACATAATGAGGCAAGAATTTACCTGCATCATCACGGCTGTACCCAAAGGTCATTTGGGTGAGGTCGTTTGTACCGAAAGAGAAGAACTCAGCTTCCTTAGCAATATCCGCTGCGGTCAGGGCTGCACGTGGGATTTCGATCATTGTACCGATCAAGTAATCCACTTTTGCACCTTTCTCAGCAAATACTTTGTCTGCTGTGGTTTTAATCACCTGCTTCTGGTTCACGAACTCTTCCACAGTACCGATCAGAGGTACCATGATTTCAGGATGCACAGAAACGCCCTGTTGGCTAAGCTCTACAGCTGCTTCAATGATAGCACGGGTCTGCATTTCTGTAATCTCTGGGAATGTGATACCAAGGCGGCATCCACGATGGCCAAGCATGGGGTTGAATTCATGCAGAGCGTCAATTTGCGCATTAATTTGCTCAACCGTGATGCCCATCGTTTTGGCCATGTCTTCTGTGCCTTTCTCGTCATGAGGAAGGAACTCATGAAGTGGCGGGTCAAGGAGGCGAACCGTAACTGGTTTGCCAGCCATTGCCTTGAAGATGCCCAGGAAGTCTTCTTTCTGGAAGGGAAGGAGCTTAGCAAGTGCAGCTCTACGCCCTGCTTCAGATGAAGCGAGAATCATTTCACGAACGCTCGTGATGCGATCTTCTTCGAAGAACATGTGCTCCGTACGGCAAAGTCCAATACCTTCTGCGCCGAATTCGATCGCTTTTTGAGCGTCAGCAGGAGCATCAGCATTGGTGCGGACACCCATTTCGCGGAATTCATCGACCCACGTCATGAACTGTGCAAAGTCGCCACTGAGGCTTGGAGGAACGAGGTTTTCCTTGCTTTTAATTACTTCCCCAGTGGATCCATTGATAGAAATCCAATCACCTTCATTTACGTCAATGTGCCCGTTGGTGAACGACTTGTGCTTGTAGTTGATCACGATTTCTCCACAACCAGCAACACAGGGCTTACCCCAGCCACGAGCAACAACAGCGGCGTGAGAAGTCATACCACCGCGGGAGGTGAGGATACCTTGCGCCGCATCCATACCGCCAACGTCTTCAGGACTTGTTTCAATACGAACGAGAATAACAGCTTTGCCTTCGCCCTTCGCTTTTTCGGCATCACTCGCAGAGAAAACGACTTGGCCAACAGCAGCACCTGGTGATGCAGGAAGTCCTTTTGCAATTACTTTGTCAGCATATCCAGCTTCGTCTGCGAAACGAGGGTGGAGGAGTTGGTCGATATGACCCGGTTCAACGAGATCGCGTACGGCTGATTTTTTGTCTACAAGTCCGCTGTTGACCATATCAACGGCGATTTTGATCGCAGCTGCACCTGTACGTTTACCGTTCCTTGTCTGAAGGATGAACAGTTTTCCGTGCTGGACCGTGAACTCGATGTCCTGTACGTTTTTGTAATGCTGCTCCAGTTTTTGTGTTACTTCTACCAGTTCATTATATGCTGGAGGAAAAGCAGATTCCATATTGGCAATATCCTGCGGGGTACGGATACCAGCTACAACATCTTCGCCCTGAGCATTAATCAGGAATTCCCCATACAGTTTGTTTTCGCCATTGGATGGGTTTCGGGTGAAAAGTACACCTGTACCACTTCCTTCACCCATGTTGCCGTAGACCATGGCTTGCACGTTAACTGCAGTACCAACGAGCCCAGAAATTTTATTGATCTGGCGATACTTGATAGCGCGGTCACTATTCCATGAATTGAATACCGCGTTGATAGCGAATTTAAGCTGCTCTTTCGGATCTTCTGGAAACATGTATCCAGTATGCTGGCGATAGATCGCTTTGTATCGATCAACCAGAACTTCCAGGTCGTCTGCAGTTAGATCAACATCATTCTCGACGCCTTTCTGTTGCTTTAATTCTTCAATGGCATGCTCGAAGTCCTCGTGAGGTACTCCCATTACAACATTACCAAACATGTCGATAAAACGGCGATAAGAATCGTAGGCAAACCGCTTGTTACCAGTTAGCTTAGCCAGTCCATCGACAACGTTGTCATTCATTCCCAAGTTTAGGACGGTATCCATCATACCAGGCATGGATACAGCAGCACCACTTCGAACTGAGACGAGAAGAGGGTTTTGGGCATTCCCGAATCCTGCTTCCAGTGCGCGTTCAATGTGGGCAACACCTTCAGCTACCTCATTTTCCAATTCCTGAGGCCAGGATTGACCGTGCTCATTATAATATTTACATACCTCGGTGCTGATGGTAAATCCCGGAGGCACGGGAAGTCCAATAGAGCTCATTTCGGCAAGGTTTGCTCCTTTACCACCTAGAAGAGCTTTTTGCTCTTTCCGTCCGTCTGCGTCTCCATTCCCGAAATGAAAAACGTTCTTTGTTGCTATTTCACTCATACGTAGTTCCTCCTGTTACAAGGGGTCTTATTCTGCTCAGTTCGACAATAAAATGATGTTTTAAAATTTGGTACGGCATCTCAAAACGAATGGGGTATCGTTGATGATCCCTCTTTAAAGCTCAAAATTAAAGGAATCTTGATGAAAGTGTATGCCGCGACAATTAATAACCTAAAGATAATCAACGGATTCTTTGCTCTTGCGTGGGCCAGGCTCGTCTGTGTTTCTCCTGCTTAGGTAACATGGGCCACAATGCAAGGAGCCCCAGCCCAACAACAGCAATGAGGTATTCCTGTTGAATGGATGAGTTAACTATAAATAAGGGGTAAAACCATAAAGCATGGATACCAACTGATACAAATATGTTGTGCGTTCTAATGTAAAGAACTGCATTGAGAAGGCTCAGCAAGAAAAACGAAAGAAACGTGAGTGCAAGGCTCGATTCTCCGTCGTGTGCAGTACTTATCAGTGGCATTTGAATGATCAAATAGATGATCTGCGATAGAACGATTGCAATCGTTAGGGTATAGTGAGAGGGGAGGTTAATGAACCGCCGGGCCTTTAGATGAAATTGAGGTAGGACCAGGCCGCGGTAAATGACTTCATCATAAAGGGCTTTGCTGAATGCAAACAGAATGAATGTCCCTAGATAGAAAAGAGGGTTTTTTTCTGTTAGCCCCGTGAATAACGTGCCACTGGTAGAAGAGAGTGCTCCAATTCCAGTCATGACTAATTGTAACAAGGCCCACAAAAAGAATGCAGTAATAATTCCTGTGCGAAATTTTACAAAGGTTGCCCCGAGATCATGATTGTTAAATTTGCCGATCCAGAAAACCACGCCCAGAATGATAAAAGCAACTTTAAGAAAACTTAATACAAAGATGGGTTTGACCAGTCCGTCAGTTAATGAGGCGGGGACAGAAAAGGGTTCATATAAAAAGTTTACATAAAGCCAGTTTAGCCCTATTTCAGATACAAAAATAAGGAAGATCACAAGAGCTGGAGCTTCCTTAACACCTTTGATCACTTGGCGTTGAGCGGCAGTTACAGTAGACATGGAAAAGTAGGTAGAGCGAATGTGTAGCTTTCCTTTACGGCAGTCGCAAGGAACGTTGTCATATTTTGGGCGTGACAACTCACCCGCTCGGTACGTTGGTTGTTCAGTGCTGGTTCCGCGGAAAACACTTGAGAATACAATTCACTTTTAAATAAATAACGCACATATGAAGCGTCTGGTGGTAGTAGAATCACCTACAAAAGCCCGTACAATTAGCAAGTATTTGCCACAGGAGCAATTCAGAGTAGAGGCAAGCATGGGGCACGTCCGCGATTTGCCTGCTTCGGCTTCTCAGATACCAGAGTCCGTTAAAGGAAAATCCTGGGCACGTCTTGGCGTGAATGTCGAGGATGGTTTTGAACCCCTTTATGTGATTCCTCCGGACAAGAAAAAAATTGTTCGTGAGCTGAAAACGGCTCTCAAGGACGCTGATGAATTATTTATTGCTACTGACGAGGACCGGGAAGGCGAGTCCATTGGATGGCATCTTGTTCAGGTGTTAAACCCCAAGATTCCAGTGAGGCGAATGGTCTTTCATGAGATTACTCAGGAGGCTATTCTCAACGCGCTCGATAATACCAGAGAGATCGATCACAACCTTATAGACGCACAAGAAACGCGTCGTATTCTGGACCGGCTCGTTGGGTATTCCATTTCCCCATTATTATGGAGAAAGATTAAGCCCAAACTTTCTGCCGGCCGTGTTCAGAGTGTTGCTGTCCGCTTGATCGTGCATCGCGAGCGTGAGCGCATGGCATTTGTACCAGCGTCCTACTGGGATCTCAAGGCAAAGCTTGAGCAAAACGGGCAGTTGTTTGATGCAACATTGTCTCAATATAAAGGCCTCCGCATCGCTACTGGAAGGGACTTTGATGATGAGACGGGGCAATTAAAGTCCTCTTTAAAGGCTGGGAAGGATGTGCTTTTGTTGAGTGAGAAGGAAGCCCGTGAATTGGCTGCCCGCTTACCAGAAGATACCTGGAAGGTTGCATCTGTAGAAGAGCGCACTGTAAAACGATCTCCTGCTCCTCCATTTATCACATCAACGCTTCAGCAGGAGGCGAGTAGAAAACTGAAACTCTCTGCCAGGGATACGATGCGGGTTGCTCAGAATCTTTATGAGCAAGGCTACATCACCTATATGCGTACCGACTCTACGAATCTCTCTAATGAGGCTGTGGAAGCAAGCCGGCAGGCGGTTGTGCAGCGGTACGGCGAAGAGTATTTGCACTCAGGTACTCGAAATTACAGCAGCAGTGTGCGCAACGCCCAGGAGGCTCACGAAGCTATTCGGCCTGCAGGTAACAAGATGTTGTCCAAAGCTGACTTGAACTTGACAGGAATTGAAGGGGCGCTTTACGATCTGATCTGGAAAAGAACCGTAGCTTCCCAGATGAAAGACGCCCGCCTTCGATTGTCAACTGTATTGATTGATGCGGGGCCGGAAGGTGAAGTGGCTCGATTTAAGTCGAACGGGCGCCGGGTCGAATTTCCTGGATTCTTTAGGGCCTATGTAGAGGGAAGTGATGATCCTGAAGCAGCGATTGAAGACCGGGATCAACCTCTGCCCGAACTGGCCGTTGGCGATCAACCGGATTGTAAAGAAGTGGAACCGGTAGGGCATGAAACCAAACCTCCAGCCCGCTACACAGAAGCGAGCCTGATTAAGATGCTTGAGAAGCAAGGAATTGGCCGGCCAAGTACGTATGCGACGATCATTGATACAATTATCTCAAGAGGCTACATCAAGCGCCGAAGTAACCAGCTCGTTCCTACATTCACGGCATTTGCCACAACCAATCTGCTTGAGCAAGAATTTCAGCAGCTTGTTGATGTAGGGTTTACTGCGGGGATGGAGCAGGTCCTGGACGATATTGCTTCCGGAGCAACACGCGCCAAGCCCTACCTGGATTCCTTTTACCAGGGTAAGGATGGCCTGGAGTCCAGAGTTGAAGGAGGCCTGGATAAAATTGATGCACGGCTTGTCTCTACAATTACAAGTTCAAAGTGGGGCGAGTATCTGGTGCGTGTAGGGCGGTACGGTCCGTACGTTGAGCTAGAAAAAAATGGAGAGCGCCTGACGGCAGCGTTGCCAGAGGATGTAGCTCCAGCTGATCTCACTAAGGAAGATCTTGCCCGGTTTGTAGAGCAGGGCAATGAGGACGACGTGGTTGTTGGCATTCATCCTGAAGAAGAGCTTCCTGTACTTATTCGTAAAGGTCCTTACGGTCCCTATATCCAGCTTGGAGATGATGAGCAAGAGGGCAAACCTAAGCGTATTTCACTTCCTAAAGGATTGCTGCCTCAGGATGTTGACCTGGAAAAGGCCGTTGGTCTTATCTCGCTGCCTAGAACAGTAGGCGCCCATCCAGAATCCGGTGAAGAGGTGAAAGCTCACATCGGGCGATATGGCCCATACGTTCAACACAGAAAAGTATATGCATCACTTACCCAAGAGGATGACGTACTTACTGTTGGCATGGAACGAGCACTTGAGCTGCTTGCAAAAAAAGAAGGAAAGAGCAAAGCGGTCAGGACGATCGGGAATCATCCAGAGTCTGGCGAACCTTTGGAAATTTTGGAAGGGAGATACGGCCCATATATCAAGTATCAGAAGATAAATGCCTCATTACCTAAGGGAACGGAGATTGAAGCAGTGACCATGGAGCAAGCGCTCGATCTTATTGCTGCAAAGGCAGCAGCAAAAGGAAAGGGACGTAAGCGAAAAACTACTAGAAAGAAAAAATAAAACTCTTTCATTTATTCTTCAAAAAGATTAGCTTTAAAGCAGACCTATGTGACCATCCGCGTCCTTTTCTTACACCACGGTTTTTGCTTTTCCTATCATGGCTAATTACACACTGCGAATTAATGGGGAACTGCGTCAAGTCGACGCTGACCCCGACACCCCTATGTTATGGGTTCTCAGGGACCACATCAATCTTGTAGGTACTAAATTCGGATGCGGCGTCGGGCAATGCGGCGCTTGCACGATCCACCTCGGTGATGTGGCTGTTCGTTCTTGTTCTGTACCTGTATCTAGTGTTGGCGATCAACAAGTAACCACAATTGAAGGGCTTTCCAGTGACGGGAGTCACCCTCTTCAGCAAGCCTGGATCGAACATGATGTACCCCAGTGCGGGTATTGCCAGGCTGGCCAAATCATGAATGCTGCGGCGCTTCTAAAGCAAAATCCAGATCCTTCGGATAGCGATATCGAGCAAGGTATGAATGGTAATATTTGCCGGTGTGGCACCTATGTACGCATTCGTGCTGCTATCAAAACGGCAGCAGCAATTTCGAGGTAACTCTACAACTCCCTAAACTGAGAACTACAGTGGATTTTATTAAAACTACCCATAACAGGCGGTCTTTTTTGAAGGCTTCCATGCTGGCCGGTGGTGGCTTTATGCTAGGTTTTAACTGGCAAGCTGGCGCTACTGCAATTGGGCTCAATGAGGTGCCCGAAGACTTTTATGCTATCAATGCGTTTCTGAAAATAGCTAAAGATGGCACCGTTACGATCATGTCACCCAATCCTGAGATTGGGCAAAATGTAAAGACATCGATGCCGATGATTGTGGCGGAGGAACTGGATGTGAGTTGGGAGCAGGTGAAGATTAAGCAAGCCGGCCTGGATACAGATAAATATACCCGGCAACTTGCTGGTGGAAGCCAGTCCATCCGATTGGGATGGAAGAGTTTGCGGATGGCAGGAGCTACTGCACGCCGGATGCTTATTCAGGCGGCTGCGAATCGATGGGGGACTCCGGTTAGTGAGCTTTCCACCGAGAATGGACGCATCATGCATGCACGGACTGGCCGTTCGGTTAGCTACGGAGAGGTAGCCGAGGATGCTTCCTCCTTGCAGATTCCAGAAGAGGTGTTGCTCAAAGATCCAGCCGATTTTAAAATTATCGGCACAAGCCAGAAAAATGTAGACGGCCCTCATATCGTTCAAGGTAAGCCGCTCTTCGGATTGGATTACAAGAAAGAAGGCATGCTGACAGCCATGATTGTGCATCCGCCTGCCTTTGGTATGAAGCTGAAATCAATGGACGATGCGCCGGTCAGGGCTATGCCAGGAATCAAGGATGTCGTGACTATCAATGCGGCTCCCGAAGGATTTCGTGGCACATGGTCAGACACTAATGCTTTTCCTGAGCTTGTAGCGGTTGTTGGTGAAACGACTTGGCAAGTGCTCAAGGCGAAAAATGCATTAGACATTGAGTGGGAAACGGCTTCTCCTCTCGAAAACAGCGCGGATCACGAGAAAGGTATGCAGGAGCACATCGATTCTGGTGAAGGGAAGAAAGATCGCGTGGACGGGGATACAGCGGCTGCATTTAGTTCTGCCGCAAAGATTGTTGAGAGTACCTATTCGGCTCCACTGATACCACACAATACAATGGAGCCCATGAACTTTTTTGCAGACGTCACTGCTGAAAAAGCCGAACTGGTTGGGCCTATTCAAACTCCCGAGAATCTTCGAACTACAGTTTCAAAGCTCCTGGATCTTCCTCAGGAAAGTGTCACTGTTGCGTTGACGAGAATGGGTGGAGGATTTGGCCGGCGTCTTTATGGTAACTTCGGGGTTGAAGCTGCTCTGATTTCTAAAGCAGTTCAAGCCCCTGTCAAAGTGGTCTATACCCGTGAAGACGACATGACACAAGGTACGTATAGACCTGCTTATAAGGTTAAGTACCGTGCTGCTCTTGACGAAGACAATAATCTGACCGCTTTTGAAGTGAAAGGAACGGGCATCCACGGAAGCCCTGTCTTTGCGAATCGATATCCTGCCGGTACGGTGGACAACTACCTGGCGGAGAACCTCAGGTTGGACTCCAATATTTCAACAGGCGCATGGCGTGCACCACGGTCAAACTTCATTGCGGGTGCAGAGCAAGCCTTTCTTGACGAAGTCGCTGAAGCGGCTGGCAAGGATCCTATCGAATTTCGTTTAGAACTATTCAGGAAGGCCATGAGCAATCCGGTTGGAGATAATAACGATTATGATCCAGCCAGGTATGCAGGCGTGCTTGAGTTGGTTCGCGATAAGTCAAACTGGGGAGAGGACATGCCGGGTGTTTATCGTGGAGTATCGGCCTACTATTGCCACAATTCATATGTCGCCCAGGTAGTAGATCTGGTAATTGAGGACAATATGCCGCGCGTCAAAAAAGTGTGGTGTGCTGTTGATTGTGGCATCGTTGTCAATCCTGATGCCGCACTCAACCAGGTAGAGGGTGGTATTGTTGATGGAATCGGGCATGCTATGTACGGAGCGCTATCGTTTAAAGATGGAGCTCCTGAGCAGAATAACTTCCATTCTTACCGGCTTATCCGCAATATGGAAGCACCTAAAGAGATCGAGACCTTTTTTGTAGATAATGGCATCGATCCAACAGGATTAGGTGAACCTTCGTTGCCACCAATCTCAGGTGCATTGGCCAATGCTTTTGCCAAAGCAACTGGAAAACGGTTATACACCCAGCCATTCACTGGCATCCCTGATTTCTTCGACATTATCCCTGCATCGGGATGATGAACCCCGGGTTCGGAGACAATAGTCCGGAGTCAAAAAACTACTCCGGACTCCGGACTATTGTCTCCGGACTCAATTAAAAGCTCGCTTCTAATTGAATAATAGCATGTCTCGGTGGAGCGAGTAGGGCTGGGCGTTCCATGTAGTAGTATTCCAGGGCGTTTCGCAGAATGAACATAACACGCCAGTTCGCTGCTTTATATCCCAATCGTGCATCCAGTACTTGCGTGTCGATGAGTGTCTCTGCATCTGGTACAAATAGGGCAAAGTCAGAGTTTACGCTTTCGGGACTGCTCAGATATCGAAAATCGACTCCGGCCATAATGCGTTGCCAGATGGTTGCGTCTATTGAGGAAGAGATTTGATGCTTAGCCCGGAAGGACAAGGGCCGGTCCTGGTCAAGGTCCTCGGCATCAAGATAGGTATAACCCACTCTTAAACGGACGGCATCCTCAAAAAGGGCAGATTCGATGGAGGATTCAAGTCCTTGAATGCGAGCGCTTGTCAGGTTCACGAATTGGAATGCGCTTCTGGAGGGTACGAATGCTGTTTCGATGAGGTGGTCAAATTCATTCCAAAAGAAAGCGACATCAAAAAGAAAGGACGTTGAACTATCACCGAACGTGAGTAAATTTCTGAGGCCAACCTCGTAACTGATGCTCTCTTCCGGGATCAAGTCCAGGTTTCGAATAATGGGGAAGAAGTCTCTGTCTTCTATAAAGCGTTCCCCTAGGCTTGGAATGCGGAATCCTTCACCGTATGAGGCTCTAAGCCGAAGGCCGGGAGTTATAGCATAGGCCAGATTGACCTTAGGGCTTAACTTCGTAACGGTATCACTGGCATCGATGGAGTAGTAATCATAACGTAGGCCGGCTGTGAGAGACAGGCGGGAGGTCAGGTTTTGCTCCCATTGAATAAAGGCTGCTCCTTCCGGCTGGCTGCCAATAAGGTCTCCATCGGCGCTTTCAAAAAAGCTAGAATGTGTAGTGTTCGCGTCAATGGACAGGCCTGTAGTGAGGTAATATTGCGGCGAAGGGTTCCAATTCATTTGAAACTCTCCACCATATCGGAAGCCGTAAGTGCCGTCGCTATAGGATCGCGGGTTGCCTCGCGAGTCAATGGGTCTTAAACCAATACCATACAATCGAGCCTTGAATTGATAAAACAGCGTATTGTCAACAACATGCGTCAGTGATGGCATGATGCTGAATCGATTGGACCGGTTATCATTCGTGCCGCTTGGTGTATCCGAGGTGCTGATGGCCAGGCTTCCAGGTTGGAGTGCATCTCTTGCGCCGTTCCAGAATAAAAAGTCGTCCTTATCTCTCCATAGTACACTGGTTAGCAGATCCAGGCGAACAGAGGGATTTAATTGCCAGCCTAGTTTGGTAAAGCCTTGAAATAGCGTTTTTTCACTAAGACGCATGTAGCTGGCATCTTCTCTGAAGTCCAGGTTGAGCCAAAATCCAAACTTTTCGGATACTTGATGGGAATGAGAGATGGTGCCTCCATAAAGGGGGCGGGGGTCGTCCGCTTCATCCCAGCTTTCTCGCCATTCTGCATAGCGCACCGGTTCGTAGGCGCCGGCGAATCCTCGAATAACCGTTTCAGGGATGTCAGAGAATCGTTTTGTGACTACATTGATCACGCCTCCCAATGCACCTCCTCCATATAGGGCCGATCCAGGTCCTTTTAGCACCTCTATGCGTTCTATTTGAGCAAAAGGCAAACTTTCAAAGGGAATACCATCTGTATCGGGAGAGAGTAAAGGCAATCCATCCAGGAGTAAAAGGACACGGCTGCCGACGTTATAGGCGAATCCGGAAGATCCTCGTACACTTACCTGGTTTCCCTGAACATGAACGCCCGAAAACTGCCTGAGTGCATCGTCTAAAGAAAGAATGTTGCGATTCACCAGCTCTTCTGGGGCCATAATGGCAACACTTACAGGCACAGAAATCAATTCTTGCTCTCGTCGATTTGCGATAACGACCACTTCATCTGATTGAAGTACCTCTTCATAGAGCGTAATGGGAGCGATCGTAGTCTGGGGTGCACCGACGGAGATAGGCTGGTTTGCAGTTTCGAAGCCAACCATGGATACAGTAAGTGAGTAAGCTCCATAGGGCACTCTGTCAATGGAAAAGCGTCCATTGATATCAGAAGCAGCACCGAGGCTCATTCCATCGATGAATACATTTGCACCGATGAGCGGAGCACCCTGCTCGTCAACGACTTCTCCGACAACAGATCCTGTTTGACTAAAGGCTGAGTGTACGGAAAAGAAAAGACATAGAGCGCTAATGCAGCTAGCGTACAATACTTTCATCATTTCAATCTCTAACTAAATATCAGGGGTCAATGACAGGGGGGAAGGGAGGACGTTCAGAGAGATCAACGTCAATCGAGAGTGTGGTCGTTTCATTTCCTCTTACGACAAAGGTGCCCTCATTCAGGGTGTACAGTTCGATGGGGCGCCAGTCCAGTATACCTCGTCCAAAATTTTCTGCAACACCACTGTATACGTACACGCCAGCCGTCACGCTGGAGATGAAAAAGCTATCGCTTGTCACGTAGCGAGCTAACGTGTCAGAGATAACCATACGGTTTAGTTGCAGGAAATCAGATGTATCCTGGGGAACGAATCGCATACCGACAAAGCGAATTTCACGGAGCGAGTCTTCTGCAGGCCAGGTGCCCGTGTAAGTTAGCGTGCCTCGAATTGAGCCGAGGCCATTGTCTTCAGGAGGGGCTAAACCATGATCACAAGCGGTTAAAATGATCATTATGGTCAAGAAGAACAGAGAGTTAGACTTTTTTATTGGTACCATGAATGTAATAAATGCGAAGCGATAAGGCTCTTTTGATTTTATATCGGAGGCGCCGTTAATAGTGGGTGAATGCTCCAATGATATAGCTCCAATTCGATGATATTTTCATAATTTTAGGCTAGCCGAACTATTCAATGTTTGGAGCAGAGACAAAATGAGCTTATATTTGCCAGAATGAAAGGAAATACTGAAAAGTAGTCCTTGATTTTTAACTAAGCAAAATAATTCGATAAAGTTGATACGTTGTCAGCAAAATTGGGTTCATGCTTTACGCGAATTCTGTGCAGTAAGAGGAAGTACGAGTTTGTTTCGACTTTTTCCCACCAACACCCTACTACCCATATATGCCGTCGGATCTCGATGGCAAGTAACGGGTGTGTCCAACATCCTGAGGCTGTCTTCTCAATCTCACTATTAGCCTACAGTATCTCGATCTTTACATGAAGCTATCAAAGTTTATCTACGAGTATCCAAAAGAACTCATTGCAAAATATCCCGCTGAACCGAGAGATAGTGCCCGTTTGATGGTGCTTGATCGAAAGGAGAAGAGTATTACTCATCGAGTGTTTAGCGATATTGTGGAGTACTTTAACGAAGGTGATGTGCTCGTTGTTAATGACACGAAGGTGTTTCCAGCCCGTCTCTACGGAAACAAAGAGAAAACGGGGGCTCGAATTGAAGTGTTTTTGCTTCGGGAGCTGAATCCTGAAAGCCGGTTGTGGGATGTGATCGTTGATCCTGCAAGGAAAATCCGAATTGGAAATAAGCTTTATTTTGAGAACGGTTTAATCGCTGAAGTCATCGACAATACAACGTCCAGAGGGCGCACGATTCGGTTTGTTTTTGACGGTGATAACAATGAGTTATACCACAAAATCGATGAGATTGGCCACACGCCGATTCCGCCCTATGTGAAGCGAAAGGTTGAGGAAGCAGATCGCGAGCGGTACCAGACGATTTTTGCCCAACATCGAGGAGCCGTTGCAGCGCCTACAGCAGGTTTGCATTTTAGCCCGGAGTTAGTTGAGCAATTGGTTGAGAAAGGAGTGCACATCGTTCCATCCACGCTGCATGTTGGTTTGGGTACGTTCAGGCCTGTCGAAGTTGAGGATCTGACCAAGCACCGGATGGATTCTGAGTATTTTGCTGTCAGCCCTGAAACAGCAGATACCGTAAACACAGCGTTGTTGTCTGATGAGCATACGGTCACAGCCGTTGGAACTACTGTTGTTCGTGCCCTTGAATCCTCGCTGTCAGCAAAGAATACCCTTAAGCCTGACGCCGGTTGGACGGACAAGTTTATCTATCCGCATTATGATTTTATGATTACAGAGCGGTTGATTACGAATTTCCACATGCCCAGGAGCACCCTGATGATGCTTGTTGCTGCTTTTGCCGGGCGCGAATTTGTACTAGAAGCGTATCAAACAGCTATCGACGAAAAGTATCGGTTGTTCTCCTTCGGAGATGCTATGATAATCATCTAACCCATCACTATTTAGAGCTACATGGGATCCTTAAACGGAGTATCTGTAGGTGTAGTGATACCTGCTGCAGGTAAGGGCGTTCGAATGGGGGGGACTCGAAAACAATTTCGGACCCTGGATAGCAAACCTGTACTTTATTGGACCGTTCGTCTGTTTGACAGGCATGAGGAGATCGATCACATCGTTATTGCAGCGCCGGAAGGAGATATTGAGTATGTGAAGGGGGCGCTAGATCGTGAGGATATAGAAACAGCGTATTCTGTTATTCCTGGTGGTGCAACCCGTCAGCAGTCTGTCTATAAAGGGATTCAGGCATTGCCGGCTAAAGTCAATGTTGTGTTGGTCCATGATGCTGTTCGCCCGTTTGTGTATAAGCATATGATTTCTGAGGTTATTGCGAGCATATGTAAGGAAGGGGCGGCCGCACTGGCCATTCCAGTTGCTGATACGTTACGGTCAGTAGACGATGATCAATTCCAGCAAACGATTCCCCGTGAAGGAGTATATCGCATGCAGACGCCTCAAGGAGCTATGAAAGATGCACTTGAGGATGCATTTAATGTGGCGGAGAAAAATAACTGGCAGGTTACTGATGATGTCGATATCCTGAACCGCGCGGGCTATACCGTAAAGGTTGTTGAAGGAAGTTCGTTAAATATTAAAATAACCACCCGGGCGGATTGGGATTTTGCGTGTTTAATATGGCCTGCATGGGTAAGCACAAATACATAAATTAAAGATTGTATGCGGGTAGGCTTTGGGTATGATGTTCATAGGCTAGTTGAAGATAGACCACTGATTCTTGGCGGGGTTGAAATTCCCTTTGAAAAGGGACTTCTTGGGCATTCCGATGCCGATGTGCTCTTACATGCTATTTCAGATGCACTTCTGGGAGCACTGGCGTTAGGAGATATTGGTCTGCATTTCCCAGATACAGATGAACAATGGAAAGGGGCGGATAGTGCGATACTTCTCAAAGAAGTGTACCGGATGATACGGAAGAGGGGGTATCAGATCTCCAATATTGATAGCACGGTAGCCCTGCAGCGCCCAAAACTCCGGCCCTACATCGATCAAATACGCGCCTCTATTGCCGGTGTTTTAGGCATCGATGTTTCTTGTATTTCCGTTAAGGCTACAACGACAGAGAAGTTAGGATTTGTTGGAGTTGGTGACGGCGCTTCTGCTTATGCGGTTTGTCTGTTGGAACGGACCGAATAATCTGGCCGGGCATGGAGGAATTATTTGGTGACATATTCAATTGGATTTCGTCATTAAGTCCGATTTGGGCCTACGTGGTCATATTTGCTATTTCTTATGGGGAGAATGTGGTGCCTCCCATTCCTGGCGACATGGTGATTGTATTTGGGGGGTACTTGGCAAGTACTACGGACATTAATCTGCTTATTGTGTGGGGCATCGCAACAGTGGGAGGCGCATTGGGATTTATGACTCTATACGCATTTGGCTATTCGATGGGGGACGCCGTATACAGCCCCGACCGGTATAAGTGGATTCCGAAGAACAAGATGCACATTGCAAAGAAATGGCTGTTGCGTTGGGGGTATTGGGTTGTAATCGCCAATCGGTTTCTGTCTGGCACCCGTTCTGTAATATCACTGGTTGTAGGGATTACGCAGATGGATGCCTGGAAAACGGCAACGGCTTCTGCATTTAGTGCATTCATCTGGACAGGGTTGATTTCGTATGCGGGGTATGCGATTGGGGAGAATTGGGAAGTGATGGCTGAATATCTGCGACTGTATGGGTGGGCCATACTTTCCGTTACCATAGGCGTAGGGTTCGTCCTGTTTATTGTTGTAATGCGACGAAGAAAAAGAAGAAATAATTAATGCTTATGGGTCTTAACAAAGAAATAAGCATCATCGGAAACTCCTTTAGGATAAGGACGTTGACATGCACTTCCTGATCGCGACGAGCTTTGATTTTCGACGCGTTTGAGAAAAAGCTGGCATAGCTCAGTTGGTAGAGCAGCTGATTTGTAATCAGCAGGTCGGGGGTTCAAGTCCCTCTGCCAGCTCTTTAAAGATAAATCTTTGACACAGTGTACGGGCAGGTGGCCGAGTGGTTAAAGGCGACAGACTGTAAATCTGTTCTCTCACGAGTACGGAGGTTCGAATCCTTCCCTGCCCACAATCTCTTCGCTCCCTGGAGTGATGAGTTATACCACAAGCGGGAGTAGCTCAGTTGGTAGAGCATCAGCCTTCCAAGCTGAATGTCGCGGGTTCGAGTCTCGTCTCCCGCTCTACACTAGCAGTTGTCTGCAGTCCATTGTGATTTAGACACGGTGTTGTCTTTATTGCAATGGACTCTTGCGTGTGTTAGGTTGCCGCCTTAGCTCAGTGGTAGAGCACTTCCATGGTAAGGAAGGGGTCATGAGTTCAAATCTCATAGGCGGCTCATGTAGCAATGTGCTACACATTAGATATTCTGGGAAGAATATATTTTTAATATACACTATGGCAAAAGAGCAGTTTGTACGCAATAAACCTCACGTGAACGTGGGGACAATCGGTCACGTAGACCACGGAAAGACAACGCTGACAGCAGCGATCACGACGGTGTTGGCCAAACGAACAGGCGGTGAAATACGCTCGTTCGATTCGATTGACAATGCCCCTGAAGAGCGTGAGCGCGGCATCACGATCGCAACAGCGCACGTTGAGTACGAGACTGAGAATCGTCACTATGCCCACGTAGACTGCCCCGGTCACGCAGACTACGTAAAGAACATGGTAACAGGAGCGGCCCAGATGGACGGCGCGATCCTGGTCGTAGCAGCCACTGATGGCCCGATGCCGCAGACGCGTGAGCACATCCTGCTTGCCCGTCAGGTAGGGGTGCCTTACCTGGTTGTGTTCATGAACAAAGTCGACCTGGTTGACGACGAAGAGTTGTTGGAACTGGTAGAGATGGAAGTTCGCGAACTACTCGATCAGTACGAGTTTCCTGGCGACGACGTGCCCGTGATTATGGGAAGCGCCCTCGGAGCGCTCAACGGTGAAGCAGAGTGGGAAGCGAAGATCGACGAGCTGATGGAAGCGGTTGACACCTACGTGCCCACACCAGAGCGCGACAAAGACAAGCCGTTTTTGATGCCGATCGAAGACGTGTTCTCGATCACAGGTCGTGGAACGGTAGTAACCGGTCGTATCGAGCGTGGCGTGATCAACGTGAACGAGAAAGTAGAGATCGTAGGTATCCGTGAAGAGAAGCAGGAAACAACCGTAACCGGTGTAGAGATGTTTAGAAAGCTGCTCGACAGCGGTGAAGCGGGTGACAACGTAGGTCTGCTTCTTCGCGGTACAGGCAAAGACGAAGTAGAGCGTGGCATGGTAGTGATCAAGCCAGGAAGCGTGAAACCTCACAAAGAGTTCACCAGTGAAGTGTACGTACTGAGCAAGGAAGAGGGTGGCCGTCACACGCCGTTTTTCAAAGGCTATCGTCCTCAGTTCTATTTCAGAACGACGGACGTGACGGGAGACATCGAGCTGCCAGAGGGCGTAGAGATGGTGATGCCTGGTGACAACACGCAGTTTACGGTGAAGTTGATCCAGCCAGTGGCGATGGAAGAAGGGTTGCGCTTTGCGATCCGAGAAGGCGGCCGGACGGTAGGAGCCGGAGTAGTATCGAAGATCCTGGATTAAGAGTATCAAAAAGGGGCTGGCCTTTGTCAGCCTCTTATTCACGGGCGTGGCTCAATTGGCAGAGCAGCGGTCTCCAAAACCGCAGGTTGCAGGTTCGAGTCCTGCCGCCCGTGCTAAAACTGAAAGACCTTATCGAATACCGACATGAACAAGATTATACAATACATCAACGAGGTCTATAAAGAGATGCAAAAAGTGAGTTGGCCAACTCGCAAAGAGTTGTACGGCTTCACAATTTTAACCATCATTGCATCTGCAATTATATCCCTACTGATCTTTGGCGCTGATCGTCTAATTGGGGAGATACTTGGATTGATTTACGGGAGTGCGGGGTAGTTCATCACCACTCTCTCTTGCTATTATAGGCACTACATGTGCTGAGGAGGTAGCCCATGGCAGCTCTAAAAATTGATAATGTCCCTAAGTGGTACGTACTGCGTACATTCTCAGGGCACGAAAAGAAAGTAAAACAGTATCTCGAAAGGGAATCAGAGCTCAGAGGAGTTGCAGACAAGCTCTCTGAGATCATGATTCCAACAGAAACAGTTTTCGAGATGCGGCAAGGAAAGAAACGTACTCGAGAGAAAACGTTTTTTCCGGGCTACATTCTGGTGCAGGCAATTCTCGATAAGGAGCTACAGCATTTTATTTCGAATGTACCTTCTGTTGTTGGGTTCTTGACAACGGGTGATGAGCCGACACCGCTTCGGCCCGATGAGATGAATCGGATTCTGGGTAAGGTGGATGAAGCGCGTGAGATGGGTGAGCAACCAGAGATTCCGTTTAAGGCAGGTGATGCTATCAAAGTGGTCGACGGTCCATTTAATAACTTTACCGGCTTTGTGGAAGAAGTTTATCCGGACAAGATGAAAGTTAAAGTGATGGTTTCGATATTTGGCCGGAAGACCCCTTTGGAGTTGGATTATTTACAAGTAGAGCACGAAGAATAGGTTTAGCGCCTCCAGGTTTTCTGCCCGAGGAACCTCTACCTGCTAAACGCATATTACGGCGGCTACTTTTATTTCATTAAAGCAAGAAAACAAGCGGGAGCCTTGTGAAAAGGCGTTAGAACCGCACTTCGCTTATGGCAAAGAAAATAGACGGTTATATTAAGCTACAAATTAAGGCTGGTCAAGCAAACCCAGCCCCTCCAATCGGTCCCGCTCTCGGTCAGCACGGGGTCAACATCATGGAGTTTTGTAAGCAATTCAACGCTGCTACGCAGGACAGAATGGGATTGGTTCTTCCTGTAGTAATCACAGTATTTGCTGACAAATCGTTCAGCTTCATCGTGAAGAGCCCACCAGCTGCGGTGTTGCTAAAGAAAGCTGCGAAGATTGAGAAAGGTGCTGCGGATCCACTGCGTGAGAAAGTTGGAACGGTTACCTGGGAGCAGTGCAAGGATATTGCATCGCAGAAGATGGAAGATTTGAATGCCCATGACGTTGAAGCAGGAGCAGCAATGATTGCTGGAACAGCCCGGTCGATGGGTCTAAACGTATCTGGCAACCCTGCCAAGGCGTAACAATAGTCTAAAACTACAACAGCGGGAGCCTGTAAGGTATTGATACGGGCGTCTGAACCGCATAAACACGTTTTAAAATGGCAAAGCGAGGCAAGCGCTACACGCGCTCACAACAATTGATCAAAGAGAAGGGGGATCAATTCACCCTTGATCAAGCTGCTGAACTTGTAAAAGAGATCGCTGGTGCAAAGTTCGAAGAATCCGTGGACATTGATATGCGCCTTGGGGTAGATCCCCGGCATGCAGATCAAATGGTCCGCGGCACAGTAACCCTGCCGCATGGAACAGGTAAAGAAGTTCGGGTGCTGGTGCTGTGCAGCCCAGGAAAGCAAACAGAGGCAGAGGAAGCAGGGGCGGATCATGTGGGTTTGGATGAGTATGTAGAGAAGATTCAAAAAGACAACTGGTTCGAGTTCGATGTGTTGATCGCAACACCCGATGTGATGGGACAAGTAGGGCGGCTTGGACGTGTTCTTGGTCCTAGAGGATTGATGCCTAACCCGAAAAGTGGAACGGTGACGATGGATGTGGGAGATGCCGTGAAGCAGGTTAAGGCGGGTAAGATTGATTTCCGTGTAGACAAAAACGGCAACCTTCACTCTGCTGTAGGTAAAGCGACGTTTTCGACTGAGCACATAAAAGAGAACGCTGAAGCATTCCTGAAAGAAGTCATACGGCTTCGTCCAGCTGCAGCAAAAGGGACCTACATTAAGTCGATCACGATGTCGACCACGATGGGGCCTGGCATTCCGCTGGACAAACAAGAAGTCGTTAACTCAATCCGATAGAATTTAAAGTTGCAGCCTTCAGTTGTTTAGGTTGTGTATTAGAATAGAGACATGGCACTTACGAAAGAACAAAAAACTGCAATCTTAGAAGAAGTTCATACTCAGTTGCAGGAAGCCAATAGTGTTTATTTGACTAACTTTTCAGGACTTTCTGTAGAAGAATCAAACGAACTTCGCGGGAAATTTAAGGGGTCAAATATTGAATACCGTGTTATCAAGAATACCCTTCTCAAGCGAGCTATGGAGCGTGTTGGGGGATTTGAAGAACTGTATGACAAGCTGGAAGGCCCTACCGCTGTTGCCTTCAGTACGGAGCCAGCTGCTCCGGCACGTGTAATCAAAGATTTTTCGCAAGCATCTAAAAAAGATCTTCCTGCATTGAAAGGAGCATTTATCGACGGTGCTATCTACGGCGCTGATTCGCTGGATGTGCTCGCTTCATTGAAATCAAAGTCAGAATTGATTGGCGATATCCTTGGTCTACTTATGGCGCCGATGTCCAACGTGGTTGGTGCGATGCAAGGACAGGGTAGCACTCTGGTTGGTGCAATCAAAACTATTGCTGAAGGAAAAGAAGACAGTTAATTCCCTCGGTACTTTAACTATTTAATTCATTCACCTTAATGCGCAGCGTAGCCCTTTGGGGCAGAGACCGCTGCCGGAAATAGAGAAAAAATGGCAGACGTAAAAGAACTCGCAGAACAGTTAGTAAACCTGACTATCAAAGAGGCTAATGAATTAGCCACTATCCTTGAAGAAGATCATGGCATCAAGCCAGCAGCGGCAGCAGCAGTAGCCGTTGCGGGTCCTGTAGGTGGAGACGGCGCCGGTGGTGGTGCTGAGGCCAAAACAGAATTTGATGTTATTCTGAAGTCAGCAGGCGCGAAGAAAATCGCAGTTATCAAAGAGGTTCGTGCTCTTACTGGTCTAGGCCTGAAAGAAGCAAAAGCTCTTGTAGACGAAGCTCCAAATCCAGTAAAAGAGGGCGTACCTCAGGATGAAGCTGATTCTATCAAAGCAAAACTAGAAGAAGCAGGCGCCGAAGTAGAAATTAAGTAAAAGAAGATACGTTGCTAACTGTACTAGACTCAGTTAACTACATATAAAGTATATACAACACGGGAAGCCGACCTTCTGCGGAAGCGTCGGCTTTACGTGCATCTTCTGTGATTTCGAGGGTGATGCTGCCTTGCGCAGTTAATTAGATTCGAAACAACACAGGGTGGAACGCGTTCAGCATACGTTGCACCTCTTTCAATCTGCTGTAAACATTTTGACGTAAGGGGATGTCAGTACGTCAATTATTACGCTAAACGATCAGCTTATGCCCAACGACATGATACCGAAAAGTGGCGAAGATTTACGTGTTACTTTCGCCCGGATTCCCAAAACCCATGAGTATCCTGACTTTCTTGGTGTACAACTTAAGTCTTGGAGAGATTTTGTTCAAGCGGAATTTTTACCAGAAGAACGCAGCCATGTAGGTTTGCAGCTCGTTTTTAATGAGCATTTTCCAATTCAGGATAGCAGAGAGCGCTATACCCTTGAATTTTTGAACTATACTCTTGATGCGCCGAAGCACTCAGTTACAGAATGTGTTGCGCAGGGTTTGACCTATTCTTTGCCTTTGAAAGCCAAGCTACGCCTTTCAAGTAAGGAAGACGAAGACGAAGACGAAGCTGAAGAAGCTATAGAACAAGAAGTATACCTGGGCAACCTGCCTGCAATGACAGCACATGGCTCATTCGTAATAAACGGTGCTGAGCGTGTAGTTGTATCGCAGTTGCATAGAAGCCCCGGCGTGTTTTTCGGACAAACTGTTCACCCGAATGGGACTGAATTATTTTCCGCTCGCGTCATTCCTTTCCGTGGATCCTGGATCGAATTTTCTACAGACGTCCACAGTGTAATGTGGGCGTATATCGACAGGAAAAAGAAATTACCTGTTACTGCATTGCTCCGTGCCTTAGGGTACTCTACGGATGGTGATCTTATCCGTACATTTGACCTTGCGGATGAGGTTAAGGTTACTACGAAGAAGGCTTTTGCCAAACTAGTCGATAGAAAATTGGCAGCGTCGATTGTGGTTGAAGAAGAACGTGAAGAAATCGACGAAGATACGGGAGAAGTCCTTGAAAAAGTGAAAGAACGCAGAGTCGTTCTGCCAGCAGAGCATAGGCTGGTCGAGGAAGACTTCCTTGCAATTTCAGATGCAGGTGTTGAGGCCATTTATGTAATGAGAGGTGATCAAGGGGATGACGCTCTTGATAAAAGCTCACTTCTCAAGACCATCAAGAAGGATTCAACGCATAACGAGGAAGAAGCGCTTGAGTACATGTACATGCAGTTACGTGGTACCGAAGCGCCCGATCTTGATACCGCACGTGGTGTTTTGGAACGCCTCTTCTTCAGCGAAAAAAGATACGATCTGGGAGAAGTAGGACGCTACCGAATCAATCGCCGATTACGTTTGAACGAAGAACTCGATACGCTGACACTTACGCGTAACGATATTCTCACCATTATTCGTGAGTTGGTCAATCTGCAGAATGGCAAAAGCAACGTAGATGACATTGATCACCTCAGTAATCGAAGAGTGCGAACCGTAGGCGAGCAGCTTGCTGCGCAGTTCTCTCTTGGTCTTGCTCGTATGGCACGTACCATCAAGGAGCGAATGAATCTACGTGATGCTGATAACTTTACGCCGCAAGATCTTGTAAATGCACGAACCGTTTCTAGTGTAATTAACAGTTTCTTTGGTACCAACCAGCTCAGCCAGTTCATGGATCAAACGAATCCGCTGGCTGAAATTACGCACAAGCGTAGGATGTCTGCTCTTGGTCCTGGTGGTCTAACGCGTGAACGTGCTGGCTTTGAGGTCCGTGACGTGCACTATACGCACTACGGACGTCTGTGCCCTATTGAAACACCGGAAGGACCAAATATTGGTCTGATTTCTTCACTTTGTGTGCATGCACAGATTAATGCATTCGGTTTTATCGAAACTCCTTACCGGGTTGTGAAAAACGGACGCGTTACTAATGAGATTCAGTTCTTAAGTGCCGAGGAAGAGGACGACTCTATCATCGCACAGGCGAATGCGCCGATTGATGATAAAGGGAATTTCTTAAATGAAGATGTGAAGTGCCGGCTTAGGGGGGACTTCCCAATCGAAAAACCAGAGAATATCCAGTTCATGGATGTTGCTCCGAACCAGATTGTTTCTCCTGCTGCTAGCTTGATCCCATTCCTTGAGCACGATGATGCAAACCGCGCTTTGATGGGATCGAACATGCAACGCCAGGCCGTGCCGCTCTTGCGTCCAGATTCTCCAATTGTTGGAACTGGTCTGGAAGGTAAAATTGCACGTGACTCCAGAGCCAGTATTGTTGCTGAAGGACCCGGTGTAGTTACGTTTTCTGATGCTACCCGGATCATTGTGAAGTATGACCTGGAGAAAGAAGATGCGGATGTTGCTTTTGAGGATCCCGTAAAGGTATACCACCTTACGAAGTTTCGCCGTACAAACCAGGATACCTGTATTAACCAGCGTCCTGTTATTAAGGCAGGGCAACGAGTTAAGAAAGGAACGGTCCTAACCGATGGGTTTTCGACAGACAATGGTGAGCTTGCTCTTGGAAAGAACGTTCTCGTAGCGTTCATGCCTTGGAAGGGTTACAACTTTGAAGATGCCATCGTTCTTTCTGAGCGTCTCGTAGCTGAAGATGTCTACACTTCTGTTCACATCGAAGAGTTCGAACTTCAAGTTCGTGACACCAAGCGTGGTGAGGAAGAGCTAACTCGAGAGATTCCTAATGTCTCTGAGGAAGCTACTAAGGACCTGGATGAGCGCGGCATTATTCGAATTGGTGCAGAGGTCAAAGCTGGAGATATCATCGTTGGTAAGATTACTCCAAAAGGAGAGACCGATCCTACGCCTGAAGAAAAATTACTCCGGGCTATTTTCGGTGATAAAGCAGGTGATGTGAAGGACGCTTCGTTGAAGGCGCCTCCAGGAATGAAGGGAATCGTAATTGATACGAAACTCTTTAGCCGGCGGAAACTGGATCCAGCTTCTAAGAAGATTGAGCAACAACGCATCGCAGAGATTGATAATGGGCTTGAATACCAGATCAACGAACTAAATTCAAAGTTCTACGAAAAATTCTTTGCACTGCTTGAAGGTAAATCCAGTACAGGTATTCAGGATAAGGAAGGCCGCGTAATTGTATCCAGCGGAGCACCTTATACCAAAGAGCCATTCGTGGATGTAGCGCCAATTCAATTGAATACACGGCAGCCATTTACGGATAGCGATAAGGTTAACCACAAGGTTAAGAAGCTTATCCAGAATTACACGCACATTTATAATCGCATTCAGGGCGACGCTAAACGGCGTAAGCACCAGGTGCAAATGGGTGATGAACTGCCTCCAGGAATCGTTCAATTGGCAAAAGTTTATGTTGCCAAAAAACGTAAAATCCAGGTTGGTGACAAAATGGCGGGGCGTCACGGTAATAAAGGGGTTATCGCTAAGATTGTACCTCTCGAAGATCTTCCCTTCTTGGAAGACGGCACTCCAGTGGACATTGTATTGAATCCGCTTGGTGTACCTTCCAGGATGAATCTCGGACAGATTTTCGAAACCTTGCTTGGTTGGGCAGGCCACAAGCTTGGTAAGAAATACGCCACCCCAATTTTCGATGGGGCAAAGATGGAAGACATTATCAGCCAGTTGAAGGCTGCCGGGCTTCCTGAAGACGGGCGTGCTCAACTCTTTGATGGCCGCACAGGTGAACAATTTGACCAGCGAACAACAGTCGGTCAAATTTATATGCTCAAATTGAGCCACCTTGTTGATGATAAGATTCACGCGCGTAGTATTGGGCCTTACAGCTTGATTACGCAGCAACCTCTTGGTGGAAAGGCACAATTTGGTGGGCAGCGACTCGGGGAGATGGAAGTTTGGGCCCTTTATGCATATGGAGCTGCAAGTACGCTACAGGAGATGCTGACCTATAAGTCTGATGACGTACAGGGACGCTCTAAAGCGTATGAATCGATCGTGAAAGGGGAGAATATGCCAGAAGCTGGTACACCTGAGAGCTTCAATGTTCTTGTACGTGAGCTACAAGGACTGGGGCTTGAAGTGAAATTGGATTAACGAATGTCGAATGACGAACGGTAACCCGTTCATTCTATGAACTGAACGGGTTCGCCAATCCTCATTCGGCACCTTTTGAATCGCACAAGACATTCGACATTCGGAATTTGATTATGCCGTACGGAAAAACGCAAAAAATCAAAAAAAGCTTTACCCAAATTACTGTTAGCCTTGCTTCACCTGAAGCTATCCTTGAGCGATCTTATGGCGAGGTACTGAAACCTGAAACTATAAATTACCGGTCGTTTAAACCGGAAAAGGACGGACTTTTCTGTGAGAAGATCTTTGGCCCTGTCAAGGATTGGGAATGCCATTGTGGTAAATATAAGCGGATTCGATACAAGGGTATCATTTGTGACCGCTGTGGTGTTGAAGTTACTCAAAAATCAGTTCGACGTGAACGAATGGGTCATATCACACTGAGTGTGCCTGTAGTTCACATCTGGTACTTCAAAACGCTACCTAACAAAATTGGGCACTTACTCGGTCTGAAATCAAAGGATCTGGAAAAAGTAGTTTATTACGAAAACTACATCGTAATCCAGCCTGGTTCGGCAGAGAAATTTGGTGTTGAAGAAAACCAATTGCTCTCTGAAGACGAGTACTTCAACATCCTCTATCAAATCCGCGAAGATAACAATCGTCTAGATGATGAGGACCCAGAGAAGTTTATCGCCCGCATTGGCGGGGAAGCCGTTGAGATGATGCTTCGCCGCATCGATCTCGAAGAACTTTCTCAAGAACTTCGCTTCCAGGTTCGAACTGAAACAAGCCAGCAACGAAAGTCTGAGGCGTTAAAGCGTCTTCATGTTGTTGAGTCGTTTAGAGAGGCAAACAAGAGAATGGAAAACCGTCCGGAGTGGATGGTTATGCGAGTTATTCCTGTTATTCCTCCTGAGCTTCGGCCTCTTGTACCTCTAGAAGGTGGCCGCTTTGCTACGAGCGACCTGAATGATCTTTACCGGCGAGTTATCATTCGTAACAACCGGCTGAAGCGTCTTATCGACATTAAAGCTCCTGAAGTAATTCTGAGAAACGAAAAAAGAATGCTACAGGAAGCCGTTGACTCTCTGTTTGACAACAGTCGAAAAGCGAATGCGGTGCGTTCTGATTCAAACCGAGCGCTAAAATCCCTTTCAGATATGTTGAAAGGTAAGCAAGGGCGTTTCCGTCAGAACTTGCTTGGTAAGCGTGTTGATTACTCAGGCCGTTCAGTGATTGTTGTAGGACCTGAGCTTGACTTGCATCAGTGTGGTCTTCCTAAAGAAATGGCTGTTGAACTCTTCAAGCCATTTATTATCCGGAAGTTGATCGAGCGTGGCATCGTTAAGACGGTCAAGAGCGCTAAGAAAGTGGTAGATCGGCGTACAGCTGATGTATGGGACATCCTTGAGAAGGTCATCGATGGCCGTCCTGTGATGCTTAATCGTGCACCAACGTTGCACCGTCTCGGTATCCAGGCCTTCCAACCTGTATTGATTGAAGGGAAAGCCATCCGTTTGCACCCACTCGTATGTACAGCCTTTAACGCTGACTTCGATGGGGACCAGATGGCTGTTCACGTTCCACTCAGTCATGACTCTTGCCTCGAGGCCATGCTGTTGATGCTTTCAAGCCATAACATCTTGAGCCCTGCGCACGGTGGACCGATTGCCGTTCCAACCCAGGACATGGTTCTTGGACTTTATTACATAACTAAGTCCAGAAACGGCATGAAGGGAGAGGGAATGAAATTCCATAGTGCGGCTGAAGTACGGCAGGCCTATGATCAGGGAATCATCGATCTTCACGCGAAAATTGGTTTGCGGCACAATGGAGAGATGCTTGAGACTTCGACAGGTCGAGTGATCTTCAACGAAGTCGTACCTGAAGAGACGGGCTACATTAACGAGGTCCTCACAAAGAAAAACCTTCGAAGCATTATCGGTAGAGTACTGGCCTCAACCAATTTCTCCGCTACTGCTAAGTTTCTCGATAACATTAAAAACCTTGGTTTCACTCAGGCAACTAAAGCTGGGCTGACGTTCTCCTTGGCTGATATTGTTGTTCCTGACGAGAAACTGAAGCTCATTGATGAAGCTTCTGGTGAGGTATCCCAGGCTCGTGACTTCTGGGTGATGGGGCACATCACTGAGAATGAGCGATACAATAAAGTGATCGATATCTGGACTCGCACGAACAGCCTCATTTCAGAGGTATTGTTCGATGCGCTCAGGAAAGACCGCGAAGGATTCAACGCGATCTATATGATGGCTGACTCCGGTGCTCGTGGTTCTAAAGAGCAGATTCGTCAGCTTGGTGGTATGCGTGGTTTGATGGCTAAGCCGCAGAAAAGCCTTGTAGGTTCTGCTGGTGAGATCATTGAAAACCCAATTATCTCCAACTTTAAAGAAGGCCTTTCGGTACTTGAGTACTTTATCTCAACGCACGGTGCGCGTAAAGGTCTAGCGGATACCGCTCTGAAAACAGCTGACGCCGGTTACTTGACTCGGCGGCTCGTAGACGTTGCCCAGGATGTTACTATTACTCAGTTAGACTGTGGAACGCTACGTGGTATTCGAATTTCTGCATTGAAAGACAACGAGGACATCGTAGAGCCGCTTGCAGACCGTATCCTTGGTCGTGTATCGGTCCATGATGTTGAAGATCCTCTCAGTGGCGAATTGATTGTTGCTGCTAATGAGGTGATTGATGAGTTGAAGGCTCGTAGTATTGCAGAAACCTCTATTGAAGAGATTGAAATTCGATCTGTATTGACTTGCGAGTCGAGAAGAGGGGTATGCGCCCTGTGTTACGGACGTAACCTCGCTACTGGACGCCTCGTCGAGACTGGTGAGTCTGTAGGTGTTGTAGCTGCTCAATCGATTGGTGAACCTGGTACACAGCTTACCCTGCGTACCTTCCACATCGGTGGTACTGCGGCACGTATCGCGGCTGAAAGTACGCTACAAACCAAGTTTGCAGGTACGGTTCAGTTCGAGAATCTCAGAACCGTTACTTATGATAGCGGTGAAGAGGTTAAAGAAGTTGTACTTGCGCGTCAGGGTGAAATTCGAGTTGTTGACCCGAATGAGCCAGGACGTACCTTGATCTCATATATCATTCCTTATGGTGCTGAACTACTTGTGACCGAAGGGACGGCTGTTGAGAAGGGATCTGTTCTCGCAAGTTGGGACCCTTACAATAGTGTGCGCCTGTCGGAAGTCTCTGGGACGATTTCATTCCAGGATATCATCGAAGGTACTACGTTCCGTGAGGAGTCTGACGAGCAGACAGGGTACAAGGAAAAGGTAATTACTGAGATGAGGGAGCGTAACCTGACGCCTGCTATTCTGATCACAACAGCCGCAGGAGATGTACGCGAGTATCCGATGCCGATCCGTGCTCGCCTGCAGGTTGATGCTGGTGATGTGGTTCAGGCCGGCCAGGTACTTGCTAAGATTCCTCGCCAGTCAGCCAAGACTCGAGACATTACGGGTGGTCTGCCACGTATTACTGAATTGTTCGAAGCACGGACGCCAACTGATCCTGCTGTAGTAAGTGAGATCGATGGGGTCGTTTCCTTCGGTGGACGTAAGCGTGGTTCTCAGGAAGTGATTGTGACTAGCCGTGACGGAGAAGTTACAAAAACCTACCTGGTTTCATTGTCCAAATACCTTGTTGTTCACGAGAACGACTTCGTTCGAGCTGGAGAATCTCTCTCGGATGGTCAGGTTTCGCCTCAGGATATCCTGAGTATTCTTGGGCCTAAAGCGGTTCAGGAATACCTCGTAAACGAGGTACAGGAAGTTTACCGATTGCAAGGGGTTACGATCAACGATAAGCATATCGAGGTGATTGTGCGCCAGATGATGCAGAAAGTTCGTATTTCTGACCCTGGTGACACGAACCTGCTTGAACAAAACGTTGTGGATCGATTCATTCTCGAAGAACTGAATGATCATTTGTATGACCGTTTTGTTGTTACCGATGCGGGTGATTCTCGACTGAAAGTTGGAGAAGTAATCGATAGACGACGGCTTCGCGAAGTGAACTCTGACATGAAGAGAAAAGACTTGAAGCAAGTCATCGTGCGCGAAACGCAACCTGCTGTTGCTACTCCAATATTGCTTGGAATTACACAGGCGTCTCTATCTACAGACTCCTTCATATCTGCTGCTTCCTTCCAGGAAACAACAAAGGTACTTACCGAGGCTTCTATCAAAGCAAAGGTAGATCCATTGTATGGATTGAAAGAGAACGTAATCGTAGGGCACCTTATTCCAGCTGGAACAGGGCAGCGTAGATTCCGCGATATCGTTGTTGGTTCTAAGAAAGAGCTGGCCGAATTACAAGCGGCTCTCGGAAGTGATTTGGCTGTTCCTGCTTCTGGTGACGGAAGCGATGTTGAGCCGGTTCAATCGCCGTTGTAAAACGGCATACATACTTCTAGATAATGTAAAAGGGTGTGCCTGATATCAGGCACACCCTTTTAATATACTTGCATTTCTAACGATATGGGTTTTATCGGACGATAGTGATGGGCTCTCTGTCCAGCGCATTACTTTGACTGATATCCTCATGCAAAATGTCAAGAATAGGGTATGCGTCACAGCTTTCATGCTCGAAATGCCACCACCTGTATCTGGTTGCTCTAAACCCTTCACTCTCCATTAGCCGCCGAAGTAAATTTCTGTTTCGTCGGATTTCAGCAGGTAAGAGTGGGTAGTCCGAATACGCATCTGACGATAGCACTCCATATTCAGAAGGCATAGGTAATGGCTCGCCTGAATTAAGTCTGAAAAGGGATACACTGATACCTGCTCCTCGATTCTGACAAGATCCTATCTCAGATGGAGTGAAGTAAACGGACAAAGAATCAGGGATGCTGTTCCAAATCGCGTGTGTGGTTCTCCAAGGGCGATACGCGTCGTGAATAACCAGCCCTAAATTGTTGGGGCGAATTTTACGCTTGATATTAAAGAGTGCCTCTGCAATGGGTTGCTGCAATAATATTCTGGCTTCATTGTATAAATTGGTCCCAAACATGTTATTCTTAGAGGCTAAATTAACCTCCATGTTGAGAAGAGGGTCGACCATTGTCAGATCAATCAATGCTGGAGGGCGCAGTGTAGTGTCCTGAGAAGGAGGAGTACTCGTGGCTCTCAGCGGAGTAAATGAGTCTGAAAGAGGGACTTGGTCGAGGGCAAATCTATACCGTGATTCTGGTTGTCGATCCAGCGCCATATTCGCAAAATGTAGCTGGGTAACTGCCCCTGATTCATCTCTTATTATATATGCTTCCTCTCCGCCGTATAGTCCATCAGCAGGTAATGCAAAGGTGTCTTGGCGGACGGGGTCGAGCCTATATGTTGATACCCACCCCTGGTTCGCATAAAGAATACCTTGCCGTTCGAAAAGAGCAAATGGATTCTCTGCCTGGCCATACACACCGACTATATCATCGTACGTATTGGATGCTTGAGGGGAGGAAAAGGGGTCTTTTTTTACAAAAAGGGTATTGTCTAATTGTATTGATAAGCCATCGGACAGGAGTACCGATCCAAATGAATAGGAATCATCCACAATCAAAGAGTCACCCAACTGCCTCAATCTATGCCTGTTGCCATTGTGATATAGATATAGCTCATCATCAAGGACAGAAATCCTAAGCGGCTCAGGTGCTTCGTAATACCCAACAGCTCTAGCGCGCATTTCAGGAGTCACTCGGTGGGTGCGTGGGGCAGCAGAGGGAGGGAGTCCAGCCTTTTCGTTCATCATAGACTGGAGCGCATAGGTCCCAATTTGCTCGAGCGTAGCCTCTACTTTTTCTATGTTTGCGAGAATAACAACCCCCATTTTATGCTCGGGAATGAAGTCTATGTAAGCTGAATACCCATTGTGACTGCTCCCGATACTTGCTCTTGTTTGTCCATTCAGCTCCGAAACGGCGAAGCCCAATCCATAAGGGACTTGTTTACGAACAGTAGATAATTGGACGGTCCACATCTGTTCGAGTGAAGCAGTAGATAAAATGGACCCGTTTGCACTTTGTCCATCATTGAAGATGACCTTGAGAAAGGTACCAAGGTCGTTCGCCGTTGTATACAGATTCGACGCAGGTATATTACCCGATTCGAAAATAGGGGTAGGCATAATCTCATGCTCAATACCATTAGCAAACCCAACTGCAAGTTTACTTTTTAAATCCAATCGCGGGGAATAACTTGTCCGCATGAGATCCATTCTATCCAAAATAGCTCTCATATACTGAGCAAATGGACGCTCAAGAGATAACTCAAGAATTAGCCCTGCTACACCAAAACCTGCATTGGAGAACTTGGTGAATGTCTCTGGCGGGTATACAACCGACGAGTTGTTTAGACTATAGACGGTTTCCTCTAAAGACGCCGGTAGGGGATCAAAGGAGTGTCCGATTATGGGTTCAGTCGGGAGCCCAGATTGGTGAGATAGAATTTGCCTTAAAGTAAGAGATAAGCCGTAGGGGTTTTTCGGGACAAAGGCTGGCAAGTAGGTAGAGACGGGTTCGTCAAGATCGATATAACCTAGCTCAATGCGCTGAAGAATTGCAATTGTTGTAAAGAGTTGAGCTACACTTCCTCCATGATAGACTGTATATGGGGATGCTTGAATTTGTTTTGATCGATCGCTGTAACCAAATCCTTGTTCAAAAACAGTTTCTTGCTCTCGTATCACACTGATTGATAAGCCCGGTATGCTTTTATCAGCCATGTGATAATCAATATAGACAGCAAGGCTCTCCTCGAGAGCTGTCTGGTCGGTTCTGCTAATCAGTTGCTTGTCTACCCAGTTGCCTGAGTTTACAATAAATATGATAAACCCAACAGCGCCTACGAGAACCACAGATCGCAAAATAGGCAATGCATATACTGGCATTTGAACACAGCTAGTTTGTTCAAGGAAAATGCACTATCGACTAGGGCCGAGGAATAGAGTCTTGTTCAGGAGCCTCGATATTCGTTGAGTCAATGAATGCAGGATTAGAATTCTGCTGCAGTTCTTCCATTGCATTGCGAAATTCTTCATTTTCAGAAGCTGATTTAATCCCTAAAGCGGATAAATAACCTAGCAATACAGTAAATAAGAAGAAGGTGGTCAACAGGATTCGAGAATTCTTTCGGCTAAGAGTCTTTCGTTGATATGACGATTTAGAAGTGCTCATGGTGTCACACCCCATTCAATACTGGGATTAGATATAAAACGGTCAGTTATGTATGTAGGGTGTTTTTATAGTCAGCCAATATGCTGCTAAAAATAGCAGGCATAATTATCTAAAGCAACTCACCTGTTTTTTTAAGCTGTTTGCGCTATCCGGGGGTGTGGACACTAAATCATTGATTAAAGAAGACTAACAGGTAAATCAGCGCACCGATATATGTAGCGAGTGCAATGAGGAAACAGCCAGACCGGACAAGGGATCCGATCTTCACTCTTTTTTTGGAATTGGTGTGATTATAGAAATGCATGGTGGCTGCGCAATGCTAGAATTCTTGCTTAGTTATAATTAATCGTATTACGAAGCTATTTCTTCTCCCCATTGATATACAAGATGCTTTAAATAGTCGAGAGAGGACGAAAGATTTTGAACGGTATTCCATTCAAACTTGCTGTGGTAATCATGGCCGCCATTAAAAATATTCGGTGTTGGGATACCCAACTCAGATAAACGGGCTCCATCAGTTCCCCCTCTAATTACACGTTCTTCTAACTGTATACCCATTGAATCAGCAGCACGATGTGCCAGTGTCACTGTTCTAAGATCTTTTTCCTCTATATAGGAGCGCATGTTGCGATATTGTTCTTTAAAATCAATCTCGATGGCTGATTTTGGGTATTTGACTCTGAAAAACTGAACTAGAGAGCGTAGGTACGATATTTTTGACTCCATGCCTTCTTGAGTAAAGTCTCTAAGGATGAGAGTTGATTGAGCCTTAGAGGCATTGCTCCGAGAGAAAGTATGTGGGTGAATATATCCTTCTCTTTCATCAGTATGCTCAGGGGCTTCATGGGTTGGCAATGATGCTATTATTTCTGACAAAATACGTACCGAATTTGCCATTACACCTTTTGCGTATCCAGGATGGACCATGACGCCCTGTACAGTAACTGTTGCTTGTACAGCATTGAATGTTTCTGTAAAAACAGTGCCCATCCCACTCCCATCGATAGTATAAGCTACATCTGCACCAAACATTTTAAGATCAAGATGATCTACGCCTCTTCCAATCTCCTCGTCGATAGTAAAACAAAGCCGGATTTGAGGTCTCGAATGATCTGTGTCCTGTAGTAAGTCCTCAGCAAGTTGCATCAGGATTGCAACACCGGCCTTGTCATCACTACCTAAAAGGGTTGTGCCATCACTTGTGATAAGATCATGACCAATGTGATCAAGAAGGGCCGGCTGGGTAGCTGGATCTAGGATGACGGAGGGGTCGCCGGGTAATGCAATTTTTTTGCCGTCATAGTTAGGATGGATGATAGGTTGTACATCCTTGCCGGATTCATCGGGAGATGTATCCATGTGAGCTAGAAGACCTAGCACCGGTGTAGTTGGTGTATCTTTTATGGCAGGTATGCTAGCGTACACGTATCCATATTTATCCATCATTGCGTCTTGAATACCAAGAGCAATTAATTCCTGGACAAGTAAATGAGCTAGGTTTTTCTGCTTTTCTGTTGAAGGTACGCTATCAGACGAAGGGTCGGATTGGGTATCAATCTGCACGTATCGCAAGAAACGATCTACAACTGCTGGAAGGTGATTCTCCATTGAGATGCATTTTCAAGATAAGAACTACAATTTATGATTCGTTCCACACAATAAAGTTACGCAGAAAAGTGAATCTATCTGCTAATAAATACTCTAGATACGCATTGATAATTGAATAAATAACAAGGACAATAAGGCGACTTGACGGGGTGGAGTACATTTCACTATCCTATTGCACCCACTAAACAAAAACCAATAGGTTATGGCTACCCCACTATTAATCTTGCTGGCCGTTGGCGGTATAGCAATTTTGCTCTTTTTAGTTATTGTTGTTCGCCTGCAAGCTTTTGTTGCACTGCTGATAGCCAGTGTCATCGTTGCGATACTGGGAGGTGTGCCTTTAGCAGAGATTGCAACCCAAATCCAAGATGGCATGGGAAGCACGCTCGGATACATTTCTATCGTGGTTGGCCTTGGGGCTATGTTTGGTGAATTGCTTCAACTATCTGGTGGCGCTGAACGCATTGCCAGAACCATGTTGAACCGATTTGGTGAATCGAGAGCACAATGGGCGCTTGGTATTACTGGGTTGATTGTATCTACGCCTGTCTTTTTTGACGTTGCTCTCATATTGTTTATTCCCCTCGTATATAGCTTAGCGAAGAGAACAAAGACTTCATTGCTGTATTACGGGGTGCCTCTCATTGCAGGGATGGCTGTTGCTCACGCGTTTATTCCGCCAACTCCTGGTCCGGTTGCTGTTGCAAGTATTCTAAACGCCGATCTAGGATGGGTAATAATGATCGGTGTCATTGCGGGTATTCCAGCCACAGCAATCGGTGGGGTGTTTTTTGGTAAGTTACTGGCAAGCCGGATAGACATCAAAGTGCCGGCTTATATGGAGAGGGAAACGCCTATCCCAACAGATGAAAAAGAGTTACCTTCGTTCGGGTTGGTGATGACCATCATTCTTCTTCCGCTTGTCCTCATCCTTGCCAATACCGTCGCAACCATTCAGTTAGAAGAGGGGAGTGGCTTACGTGATTTGCTCGCTTTTTTGGGGCATCCCTTTATCGCGTTGATCATTGCAACGCTTTTTTCATTCTACTCATTAGGCACACTTAGGGGGTACACGAGAGAAGATATACTTAAGATTGCCACTAAATCTATGGAGCCTGTGGGGTTGATCATTCTTGTGACTGGTGCTGGGGGTGTTTTCGGAAAAGTACTTATTGCTACAGGTGTAGGTACTGCTCTCGCTAATGCAATGGCCGCCTCCAACTTGCCTGTTGTACTTCTTGCCTTCTTGATTGCTCTTGTATTGCGTGTTTCTCAGGGTTCGGCAACAGTAGCCATGGTGACTTCTGCGGGATTAATTGGTCCTGTAATAGTTGGATTTAACTATTCTCCTCCATTGATTGCCTGTATAACCATCGCTATTGCTTCTGGAGCAACAATGCTATCGCACGTGAATGATTCTGGGTTTTGGCTGGTAAATAGATACTTTGGAATGACAGAGAAAGATACGATTCGGGTTTGGACCCTTGTTTCGTCTGTAGTTGGATTTATAGGGCTCGTGGTTGCGTTGATAATGAGCCTGTTTTTTTCCTGATCAGATCCAAACGTTCAGCTTGGAGTGATGGACAATGCATTCCATCATTTCTGTGGTAGTGACCAGTCCAATGAGCTTTTGGGCATTGTCGAGTATTGGAACTGCATCAACCTTCTCCATCACCATTACTCTCGATAGCTCGTGCAGGGTCGTATTACCAGTGGCTGTTAGTACCCGTGAGTTCATGACACGAATTGCCTTTGTGTCCTGCGGCATCTGCTGCCGGGCTGTGATTTCCAGCAAGTTAAAGTATGTAATCATGCCCGCAAGTTTTCCGCCTTTCTGTATAACGGGGACATGAAGCATAGAATGGTTCAACACGATGTCCAGTACCTTGGTGAGTGGGTCCTCTTGCGTGACGGTTGCCAACCGGGTTTGCATTATTTCTTTGGCATACACCGCTCTTTCGAATCGTTGAGGACGATTCTTCAGAGTGTCGCGATAGGGGTTTCTCGCTGATGGTCTTCCTTTTTTTGAGGGAGTCTCCTCTTCTTTGTCTGAAGGTCCCTTAGAGAGGGGATCTACAGGACGAGTATTGCCTGTTGTATATGCGGAAGAGAGACTTTCACCTACCCATTCGATCGGCATAAATAGACCTTTTGAGAGGTTAGGAATAGTTCGTGTTTTGAAGTAGTCGATTAATGAAAAGAATAAATTGCCTATTTATCGACAGCTTTATATTCCTTTAACCAAGATATGTATAAAATAAAACCTAGCAGTATCCCAAAGGGTCCACGCAAATCCAAAAAAGTTGAACTGAACGTCTATTCTGGAAGAAAATCGAAGAAATTGAGGCAATTTTAATGGTGCTGATCGTATATAACCGGCGAATTTGAGATAATATAGGACGTTATTTCTTGGACAGAGTCGCTAATCGTTAGGAGGGACCCATATTGCTTTGAAGCGGATAATTTTTGTATAAGTGGATAGACTGGGTTCTCTTCAATCCAAAACGTAGTCCCGAAAAAGACCATGGGGCTAACCACTTTAAAGCTTCCATAATGATTCTGAGCGGCGTCCATAAAAATTTCCTGAATCGTACCCGCACTGCCTGGGGCGAAGATGACACCAGATGTTGCAATGGCCAGGAGAATGTCTTCTCTTATGCTGTTTGCAAAATATTTCGCAATATGCGTAGCGAATTGATTGGTAGGTTCATGTCCGTAAAACCAGGTCGGAATCGCCAGGTTTTCAGCCCCATCAGGGAATGCATCCCGTACTTTCTGGCCTAACTGCAAATATTTGTGCTTAGAAAAATCTGTTTCTTGAGAGAGGACCTGAATGGATTTATCAATAGCGCTTACGTCGTAATTCGATAGCCATGCTCCAAGATTGCCAGCTTCCATTGCACCGGGCCCTCCACCTGTTGCTACAAAATATCCTGCTTTTGTAAGATGATAGGCGATGAGTGCAACGTCTCGATATGCAGTAGTCGATCTTTTCATTCGATGCCCCCCCATAATAGCAACTACACGAGGGTTCTCTCGCAATACTTCATTCAGTGCATCATCGATAGACAAATCATGCAATCTTTGAGCAAGGGCTTCAAGCAGAGGAAGGGGCTTGTCGCTGTTTCTGTACTTAGAAAAATGATGATAGATTACGGAATCATAGGCATTCTCAAAAAAACTACCAGCATGATCTGGATGAAATCCATCCATTAGTTCATCAACAGTATACAGTGTTGGTCTGTATGGGCGATAAGGCACTTCGTTGAGGCGGGGGAATACGATTCCTCCGGTCTCATATATATGTTGTAGAGCATCCTGTTCAAACTGACACCCCAGGAAGGCTGCTCCATCTGCAGGATACGCAGTAATTATGGATGTGACGCTCCTTAAATCCAGGCCCTGGCATACTACACAGTCTAAACACTGATACGTTTTTATATGGGAGACGAATTCTTCTAAAGAGTGTATTTCTTTGTACATATAACGTATGAAGGTAACTAGCTTGTTGGCTTATACATATCGCCCTGTGAATAGTCGCAAACGCCTTCAGGAAAAATCTCTTGTAATCTGTTCTTATCTTCTGATGACAGCTCAATAGATCCGTAAACGCCTTTTTTGATTGCATCTTCAATAGTCTGGAGAGAACACTTAAAGACGTCTCCGGTTATTGGGCCACCGGCAACAATTCTAGACGTGGAAAAGAGAGGGAATTTTTCGGTGCAAGAACCGGGTGCTTCTTTGTCAAGAATCCCTGACCAAGCGTCCCTACCTGCATAAATGAGATTGCCTTCAAGATCAAAGCAACTATCAACAGCTCTCTCTGGTTTGTTGTCGTGTACACTGGTACCGGGGTTTGCTAAGATGTTTTCCATCCACTCATCAATTACCTGAAAAGCCATCGGTGTCTGATCAAACCGAGCTGTTTCGGTTGAAGCATCCGTGAACCAAACCACCTGGTTTGATGCATCGCCATCGTGATTCAACATTCGTTGCCGTGCAGAGAAGGATTGATGTGCATTATGCATGTCCAGTTCTGCTTCCAGGTAATGCCTCCAGTCAATGAGAGGTATATCTAGCTTTCCTGTAAATACAAGCCCGTTCTCATAGGCTGCTCGGACGGCTTCTGGATCTGCCGTAGTTCTAGCTGCTGCAGGATAGCCAGAGTCGTCTGGACTCAATGTCATATTGCGAGCACTGTGGATGTCAAGTTCTGTTGCTGAATCAATATATGGCTGTGCTTCTTGGACACTCTGATGAGCAGGCTTCCAGCCACCAGCTCGTGCATTGAGGTCTAGAAACTCAGGCATAGTAATACGTTGATCTTTTAAAGCTTGCAGGCCATATTGAACGCCCTTATTGTCCCATGTCCGGCGGGCGTATCCATGCTCATCTTTGCCGTATATCTGCTCCAGGTCCGCATAGTGGGTCCATTCTACTTCTGCTTGCTGCTCTAGAGAGATGCCCGGGGCTGTCCCATAGTGTGGGTTAAAGGAAAGTGGGGTGAGGCCTCGCCATCCTTTTATACATTCTGTACTGCCTGGTTGATTACCCGTAAAAGGATTGAGGACACTGTTTGACGCGTTTAGCCCTTCAAGCCATTGTCGATTTGACCAGGTGGCCCATTTTGAATCAGGATTGAGAAGTACCTCTGCATCCATGTATCGTTCTAGAAGTTCGCAATCGCCAACGTGGATGGTCTGAGTAATCATATCCGGATAGGAATACTGTGGAATTCCAGCATCAAGTAAGCCGTTGTGGTTTTGACCGTACACATATTGTTGAATTGCTCCCCCAGAGCCACCCACGCCAACTGTGTACAGGGGCTTCCCATAGGCTGTAACAAATCGGTCTTTAGTCATAATGGCCGTTTCTCCACCTACCTCAAGATCATAATGGGTTGAGGTACGGGTGCCTGTCGAGTAGATAACTGCGTAGCCATTAGCCAGCCCATAATCATACAGCATGCGTTGTCGATTAGGATTTCCCTGATATCGCCCAATGCCGACCCCACCTTGGAAATAGTAGATCAACCGCTCATTCCAAGCGGATAAATCTGGGGACTCTACTGCCTGTTCTAAGGGCGATAACATTGCGATGCTGTAAATAAATCGATTGATGGTTCCCCGCTCCCAGCGCACGATATAATCCACCGTCTGACCTTCAAGCGTGACAGTCTGGTCGATATCGGAGGGGGTCCCTAGAGCAGGGTCAAAATCAACAAGGTCATCTACACCCTGAGGTTTGTATAAGAAGCTAACCACAGTTTCCATTGAGCAACTGTCATCAAGTACATCACCTAGGCCAGTATGTGCCTTGTGGGCTTCCGATGTGCACAGAAAAGGAGTTTGTTCTGGGCCAGAAAACATAGGCCCAATACTACTATGGTTCGTGACGATAACCGAGGTTTCCTGGTACCCCGTCCCATTTGGCATTCGAGCAGTAACCGTATTATCCCCGGCCTTCAGCCCTGTTAGAACGGCTTCCAGTGTGTTCGACTCTGTAGGAGTAAAGTCAATATTCTGAATCTCATCATTCACCCGGATAGAGACCGAATCTCCAGTAACTCCCTCAGGTACATGAACTTCGATCCGAGCTGCATCCCCACTCACGTACTCTGCTGGACTAGAAACTACTTGTATCTGGAACAAATCCAGGTTCATAACCACAAACTCACCACAGCCAATGGCGAGAAGACTAACGATGAGGGTTGTAGATAAAGACTTCATAGGTGGGCGTGAATTATAAGCTGTTGTGTAATAATATTTTGATCTATTGACTAACTTCCCTTGCACCTTGCACCTTGCACCTTGCACCTTGCACCTTGCACCTTGCACTCACCGAACCCCTTCCCACACTCCTTGCAGATACATGGCTCCCAGTGCCCTGTCGAATAGGCCATATCCCGGCCTGCCTTCCTCATCCCAAATCATGCGGCCATGATCGGGGCGAAGGGGGCCATCAAAACCTATGTCTGCATAAGCACGCATGACATCAACCATATCCACGCTTCCTAATGAGGCAGGATGGGGGCTCTCGTGGAAGGATTGGGGGCCAGAGATCTTTACATTCCTACAATGGGCAAAATGGATTCGTTTTTTTTGACCAATTGCTCTAATTATAGAAGGTACATCATTCGATGGGGCAGCTCCCAGAGAACCAGAGCACAACGTTACGCCGTTTGCCGGATTGTCTACAAGATTGATATGGCGCTCAAGTGCAGCACCGGAAGTGATGATCCGAGGCAATCCGAAAATTGACCAGGGTGGATCATCCGGATGAATAGCCATTTTTACATTCGATGCTTCTGCTACGGGCACGACGCGCTCAAGAAAATACCCCAGGTTTTCCCATAAGGCTTCTTCATTGACGCTTTCATAGGCGTGCAGCAGCTTATTTAATTCCTCTGAATTAAATGCGGCACCCCATCCGGGGAGCGATAGAGTGCCAGCAGACAAATCGAATCGATTCATCGCTTCCTGCTCGAAATTAAGGCAGGTGGTCCCATCTGCATTTTCCATGGCCAAATCTGTGCGAAACCAATCAAACACAGGCATGAAGTTATAGCACAAAACGGGAATGCCGGCGTCTCCCATGTGTTGAACGCTCTTGCAATACGCTTCAATGAATGAGTCTCGCTCCGGCAGTCCTAACTTGATGGACTCATGGACAGGAATGCTTTCAATTACAGATAACTCCAAGCCTGCGGATTCAACACGCTCCTTAAGCTCTACAAGACGCTCTTTGGGCCATTCAATGCCAGCAGGAATGTCATGCAACGCAGAGACAATACCTCGCATGTGAGGTATGTGCCTGATATAATTCAGAGAAACAGGATCATCAGGTCCATACCAGCGGAAGGATAAAATCATTGGTTTCGGGTTTCTAGTTCTAGCGCCACTGACTGAGAATCTACCACTCATAGATCAAAAATTGAAGTCCTGGAGAACTTTCCTCAATACATAATTTCATTTCCCAGAAACCAGAAACCAGAAACCAGAAACCAGAAACCAGAAACCAGAAACCACTTCCTAAATCATCATAAACCGGGGGTGCTGTAGCCAGGACTCTAAAAAAATAGGATCGGAGACGTGAAATTGATGGTGGCTGGTTACCGTGCACAGCTTTCCTTTTAAGGATCTGAGCTTGCGTTTGGTTACCTGTGGTGAGTGCGTAATTCTTCCTGGAGTCAAATAACCTTGATAATCGATAAGGCCGTTGAATTGCTCGGCGATGTTCAGGACGAGTCCACCCAGTAGCAGGTGGTCAACTCTCGTTTCTTCGTAGGCGCCAACTGTAAATGCAGATGTAGGACGCCACCCAAAGCACGAATAAATCGTTCGTGCTTCTCGTAAATTAATCTCTTCGTCGCTGGCGTAAAAACTTATGAATAAGCGCCGCAAGGGCCCCTTATACTTTATTCTAATGGCCTGTCCGTTGGATACCCAGAAATCCCAGCCTTCTTCGTCGAAGTAGCCGTTTTCTACCCTATTACAAAACTTACGCAAGCCAAACCCGATGGCATTCCGCTCTTCTTCGGTGAGGGGTTTGCGGAGCAATATGCGTGCTCGGAGTCCCATGTCCGCTGCTTCCGTTTATTTCGATAATAGTTCGTCGCAATTATCGTGCTGTGCGGGCAGGCTGTGGCCAACGAATCTCTACTCCATGCTGCGTAAGACGTTGCTGGAGACTTTTGACATGGCTATCGTTTGAGTAGATCGCCATGGGTGACTCACCAACAGCAAATGCATGGACAGCAGTAAGTCCGGCAGACTCACCAATATTCCACTCCACGGGGTGCAATCTATAACATCCATTCGTGATATGCGTGACTCCCAGGTTTTTGCAGGCGGGTAACAAATTTTTTACTCGCTGTGGAATCAGGCTGCCCAGCGGAATTTCGAAAGGGAGAGAACTGATGTCGATATAATTGTCTCCACCTGTAGAAGGGTGTAAGTCGATCCGGTAACTACCAATACCAACAGAATCAGCAAAAGAGGCTGCAGTTACCTCTGTGGCAGAAAGGTTCGTTTCCTCCATGCGGGCTTCAAGCCCTACATGTTGTTCTTTGACGGTAAAAAGGGCCTTGATGCGCCTGGCTTCACGCACATAGGGCCTTTTTGCTAGACCATGGGTTGTGTCACAGACATCACCACGCAGGCGGAGGCCGGGCCACCCAGCTTTTCCGTCGTCACGAGGTGCTTCGGTTTGAAGCCAATAGAGCAGGGCATAACTCACTTCCATGGCGCCGCGTTCGTGTTTCTCTTTTTCTTCTGGGGGTACATCGTACAAATTACCTGGCAGGTAATCGTTTTGAGGCCAGTTGATAAGAGAGATTCCGCTGTTTCCTTCCCCTCCCAGAAGCTGACTCGGTGCAATCAGCCGACGGTACGTCCAAAGATTAAAAAATGGGGTTTGAGCATTAGGCCTTGGGTCAAAGCTCAGCGTTCTAGGCTCTAGGGTAATCGGGTTAGAATAGGTTAGGCTTAATAGTTTTCCGGGCCACGCTGGTGTAAGAGGGGGGACGTAGTCTCTCCAAAAATCATAGTTGGCCGGCCGGGGAATGGTATGGTCCTCGCCCTCTCGATAATCTATCGCAAAACACCAGGTCGGTGCCTGGATATTTTTTGGAGCAGCTATTTCGGGGGCATGTGGTTCACCCGTGTCTAGCCGGGACTCCGCACCCGTTACATATTCTGTGTTTGTTATCGGAAGCAAGTCACCGTTTTCAGTAGCATCGAGGAAATACGCTCCGGTCAGTTCCATGTCCTCGCCGCTCAGCAAATGCCGCACTTGCACAGACTCCACAGTGTCATTGCTGACCACAGCACTTATTGGTATCGTGTCTAAAAGAACTTGTATACGGCCACTGCTTAAATAGGGTGCCATTGAGGCGGTCAAAATCTGGTGTGCTACCAGAGGTTCATGGCAGAGATAGGACACCCCACATGCACCAGGGTTAAGGTGCTGGTCAGTAGCGTGTTCTGTTTTAAAGGGATACCATTTTTTATAATAGGCGCGTACTGCATCTCTGTATGATCTATAAGAACGAGTTGCACCGAACTGCTCAATCCATGGGTGCTCATCTGGGGGCACTGCCTGCTGGGTTAGTTGGCCTCCAATCCAATTGGTCTCCTCTGTGAGGATCACATTATAACCTGATCGAGCAACTGCTAACGCTGCTGCACAGCCTCCAACGCCCCCTCCAATGATGACAACGTGCGCATCCTTTGCCCGGCCGTTGAGATAAAAAGGCAAAGCAGATTGGGCAGGGAATGCGCCCAGTCCAGTTAGAAGCGATCCTCCAAGTTTAACAAGATCTCTGCGGTTCATAGCTCTCGATCAGTAAATAATGGGTTCTTTAATTGTACACCATGGTTCATCCTGGCAGACATCAACGAGTGCTGGTCCTTCAAAGTGGGCAGGGCCTAAGATTGCCAGGAAAACAAGGGGTTCATTAAAAGGGTTGTATGTACCATGTACAACATCCTTGGGGATGTGAGCGGCCTCACCGGGTTGTAGAATATGAGACTCGGTCCCTACCCATTGCTCAGCCTTTCCCGAAATCACATAGATTATTTCTTCCATCTCCGGATGAGTATGAAACTGATGCGACTTTCCGGGAGGCATATGTACTCGGACCAGAAGCAAGTGGTCAGCTTTTGTCAGGCCTGGACGACTAATCCAGTGATGGGGTCCCCAGGGGGCTTCCTCGATGATTATGTCCCCCTGAGTGATGAAACGTAACAGTTCTTCTCGTTGGTCGTTCATAAATACATAAGTATTACTTGAATGTTGTTTATTTGTAGTTGTCTATTGAATGACTGTCTGCAAACAGCAAGCAAAATCCTTCCCCCAATCAATCATGCAGCACTTCATAACGCTCCTTGTCCTTGCGTTTCTCAGCTCTTCCAGCGTTGTACATCCTACCGATGAGTATACATATAAAGTAAAAAATCTGAAACCCCGGGACTATGGCATTGATGCCGGGACTTGGGAGAAGGCGTTGTCTATTCTCAATAGACGATTAGGCAATAATGAACAGGACGTACAGGCGTTGTACTTGAGAGCAATTACACGCAGAGAAATGGGAATTCGCAAGGCATTGATTTTGCGCAAAATGGATTGGAAGCGAAGTACAGAAGATTTTGAACAAGTCCTTGCAAAGGACTCGTTGTATCACGATGTGCTATATCAATACGGATTGCTTCAGCAATACAAAAAAGAGTTCGAGAAGGCATTTGAGCTCATGCATCGGCAACAGCGATTGTCAGGTAAAAAGGGATACATTGAGGCATCTATTTTTCGACTTTACCGCTACTTCTTTACTGAGCAACCTCCTTCTGATCTTGAAGCATGGTTTGGTGAACACGATTCTGATTATGCAAGGTATTTTGAGGCTGAGGTGCTGAGGTTAAACGGTGAGTCAGAGAAAGCGGATAAACTGTTAGGGGATCTCTTAAAGAAAAACCTCGCTATAGCAGCGCAGCCCATTTTATTATCAAGGGCCCGTATTTATTACGGTTTGAATAGGGCAGAAATTGCACAGAGTTACGTTTTGCAGGCAATAGACACAATTGAGGATGAAGTAAGTGCACGTCTTTTCTTGGAAGATGTTAAATATATCCTGTCTGATGAAGAAATTAATCGGTTTACAAAGATCAATCAGCCAAGAGGCTATCGCCAATTTTTCTCAAATGTTCTGGAGAAACGAAATCCAACAAGGGCTGATCAGGTAGATCTTAGACTCCAGGTTCATTACGAACGGTTGATAGAAGCTGAAAGTCTGTATACGCAATATGAACCTCGTGAGTCCTTTCGAGTCATCAAAAGAACAGAGCGAAATCAAACCGCTGATCGGGACTTTCCACGCGCTTACTGGCTAAACGGTGAGCTTGGAGACCGGGGGTTAATTTTTATTCGGCAGGGCAAACCAGATGATATCGCGGCCTCCGTAACTGAGGATACAGAGTTTATTGAATCCTGGAGATATCTTAACCCGGATCTGGTTTTTCATTTTGAAGGGCATAGCGGATTGGGGGTGTTGATTCCTACACTCCCTAATGATATCGATGTGCTTGAGGCTAGAGAAATATGGGGGGGAGGATATGCATTGCTTTCACAGTCCCTGCGTAGGAAGCAATCTTCGGCAGGTACCAGCCGCAGTAGAACAAATGACCTCGATATCATCAATTACAATAATGAATTGTTTGATCAAGGCATAGAAGATGTTGGGGCTGGATTAACAACTGATCGGTATGTGTGGCCCGGTGAGCTGAAACATATTGACCTGCCTTACATGGTTTCATCCTTCAGGACTGAGGACAATAAGACACAGGTTGATATTCATTTCGCAATTCCTATTGGTGCAGCTATTGAAGGAGCAGATCCAGTTCCAGATCGCTTAACCTTAGATGTTGGATTTGCCGTTCACGATACAACGTGGAATGCGTTACATAAGCAGCTTGAACTTCGCGCAATTACCCCTGGTAACTATCGCGAGGACGATAGCGCGATTGACCTTGTTCAATTCATCGCTCCGCCAGACTCTTACCATGTAAATCTTCATGTTGGTATCGATGAAGTGCGGCGGAAAGGCTCCTATCTGTTTGGCTATCGGGTACCAGACTATTCTTCCGAAGAATTAATGCTTAGTGATATCATTCCCGCCTCACGAATTGTACAGACGGATGAGGGTGGAAGATACACAAAAAACGGGGTAGGTATCTATGCAAATCCTGGTCGGGGATTTCGCAAAGAAAACCCGCTAGCTCTTTATTACGAAGTGTATAACCTGACTTATGGATCTGATGATCGCACATCGTACACAATTACTTATACACTGGAAGAGCGAAAAAAGAATAAGCGGTTATTTAGGCGCAAGCAAAATCTGGTGCTTTCACTGTCAGTTGAACGAGACGGCACAGATCGCACAGCGATAGAATACAGTGAACTGGATGTCTCTTCTGTCAAAAAGGGAGCCTATGATCTTCAAGTAACAATCACAGACAACCATACCGGTTATAGTGTGACGAAGTACCGAGAGATAGAATTAGATTAATCCCTTCATTTTTGCCAGGTGAAATGCGTTTACGCTTGTAGCATCCTTAATCTGCGCTGATAGGATCATTTCTTCGAACGAACGTAATGACACGGAATCGGAGATCAGGCCTAGCTCTTCTTTATCAAGATCTTTAGAGCTGGTTATAAATTCCGAAGCAAAGTAAATATGGTATCCCTGGTTTGAGTATCCAGGTGCTAGAAGTTGGTGCCCAACATACTCAATTCTCTGCGCAATTAATCCCGTTTCTTCCTTCAATTCACCACGTGCGATCTCCAGTGGGTCTGAGTCTGGCTCGTGCTCCCATGATCCTTGCGGAAGCTCCCAATACCGGCCTGATACAGGATAACGGTATTGCTCAACGAGATAAATGTGATCATTTTCCACAGGTACGATAACAACAAAATCTGGTTTTTCTACAACTCCAAAAATACCTTCCGACCCATCCTGCCGTTGAATGGTATCCTCACGAACCGTCATCCACTTATTTTGATAGACGATTGTACTGCTCAGTTGCTTGATTTCAGGCATGCTTTCCTTGCTACAGCAGGTGTGCTCTCACTTTGAGCTAATTATTTAGATCAATACCACAGGTTTATCCAGAAACAGCTTACGTAATTCTGGCGGGAGGCCAAAGTGAGAATCCATAAACCCATCGATTTCTCCCAGGGTTTGATTGGAGAGGAGTTGAGCAATTTCGTCCATGGCTGCACCACCAATCATGTAAGGGAAAGGGCCAAGCAGCATCTGATTTGACTTAAATAGACCGAATACCTGGTACTCCGATAGCTCGCGGATGTGTGTACCTTTTACCATGCAATACGACAGCCGATCGTTAACATCAACCTCTTCTTCAATGGCATTTTGCATTCGCTCATTGATATCAACGTGCTCCTCGAAATATGCCTCAACGCGTTGTAATGATGTTTTGGACATTTGACCTTGCAGTTGGACGAGGCAATCCAGGCACATAGCATACTCGAACACTGTATCGGATACCTTATAATCTGAGTAACTCGTATATGCCTTTTCAATTACATACTCCTGACCAGACTCTAACACGGGTTCATCACAACAGAGACAATTTGTAAATAACGAGTCAGATTCATGTGAATGAAAGAGCTGGGGGATGTCAGTATGTTGTTTCACAATTGCTTTATTCAAGTAATTTCCAGCAATACAGCAGCATACGAGGCAGGTGAAAGGGTCCTTTCCATATGTTTCCTTTTAGGGGGACAGAGATCCGGCCATCGCGATGAAGATAGCCATACCATTCTCCATATTCTGGGTCAGGAAAATGCGAAAACGACCAGTCGTGAACGAGCGTATGCCATTGTTTATATAGAGAATTGTTAGTAAGCGTATAGGCCAGTAAAGTTGCAATAATTGCTTCATTGTGGGGCCACCAGAACTTCATGTCGTGCCAATACTCCTGTACGGGTAAATTGTATATGTCCCGGTAATAATACAAGCCACCGTATTCGGTGTCCCACCCTCGTTCCCACATCCATTCGAGTATTTGAGTACCTATCTGGATAAGTTCTGTGTCGTTATCTCTTTCTTTTGCTTCATGCAATATAAACCATGCCGCCTCAATGGCATGTCCAGGGTTGATGATCCTGCCGTCGAAATGGTCGATGATTTCCCCATTAGGTCCCACTACCTCCAACACTGCCCTGTGATCAGGTTTCATGAATAGGCGGGTGATGTTTTCGATAGATCGATCTATGACTGCATTGCAGCCCGGAGCATCAATCGCTTCTCTCAAGATTTGAGCAAGGTTTATTGCGATCATATTTGATCCAAGTCCAGTCATTGGGCGGCTCAAGGGATCAACTTTAGGTGGTATAAGGCCTGGTGTTGACGAATACCTGTTATAGAGCTCAAACAATTCTATGGCTTTTGATGCAGCCTCATCACTTCCTGTTGCCCGTGCATATTCGGCGAAAGCGAGTGCACCGAATGCTTCACTATAAACATACCGTCTTTTTCGGAGAGGCCTGCCATCTTGTGTAAGTTGAAAAAACATGCGCCCGTCCTGATCAAAGGCATGCTTTGAGAGAAAATCAATGCCATGCCGGGCAAGCTCCAACCACTCTTCACGTTGCTCGACTGTATTGTACAAGGTACCAAGCAACCATGTGAAGCGAGCTTGCTGCCACACCCCTTTATCCGTGTCAATGATGGTACCATCTCTACCCAAGGCGATGGTGAATCCACCGTGAGTTCTATCTACACTATGAGTAGTCCAGAAAGGAAGAATGTTATCCAAGAGGGTGTTTTTATACGTGGAAGCAAGTTGTTCGCGGCTCTTTGGGTCCATAACTTATATGAGAGAAACGGGATGTTGTAAGGGAACTGGGAAAATCTCAAGTGGGGCGATATTGTCAAATACGCTTTTTCGCTCAGCCTGTGATAAGGATGGCAGAGGAGGGCGGGGAGGGCCACACGAAACACCGAGCATTTCCATGATAGCCTTTCCTGTTGAGATACCGCCGTAGGCATGAAATTCTTGCACTACCTTTACAGATTGTGCCTGCAGTTCCTGGGCTGCATCGATCTTGTTCTGTGCGTACTCTGCCAACAAGCGACTATAGAGGGGTGAAGAAAAATTGTAGGTACTTCCAATGGCGCCATCGATTCCGAAGGGAAGGGCTCCAAGTAGCATTTCGTCAACCCCAAAAAGAATCTCAATCGAAGAACCAGAGTCCATAGATACGACCTTTTGGGCTCTTTGTAGCGAATATAAATCAGGAGATGAGAATTTAAGGCCGGAAAATGTGGGAATGCGCTCCACGGCTTCCGGGATGAATTGCCCCATGTCTATGGGTGCATGGGTCATTGATGGGATGTGGTAATAATAAAAAGGAAGCGGAGCAGCAGCCTTTGCTATAGGCTGGAGGAAATCTACAAGATTGGAAGCTGACGGTGGAGTGAAATAATAAGGAGCCAGAGCAGAAACGGCTTCTGCCCCAATTTCACGAGCATGCCTGGCTAGTTGTATGGCTTCATACTGGCTCGTATGACCGACATGAATCCAAACAGAGAGGGCATCCTTGTGTTTAATCCAAGACTCTGCGACTACAATGCGCTCATTAAGGGACATAGATGCAAATTCGCCGGTAGTCCCGTTGATAAAAACTGTTTTACATCCCTGATCTCTAAATAACTGGGCAAGACGCGCAATAACGTCTGTGTTCAGTGAATAGTCTTGGTGGAAGGGGGTATATGCGGCCGGTATTAATCCGTGTTTCATCATGGCTTTAGGAGCGGCTATTCGGTCCGGTTCCAGTACACTTTAAGGTTATTTGTGGCTCTTCCTGCGGCAATGATGTCCAGTTTACCGTCGTCGTTAAGGTCGGCTAGTTTAAGGTCCTCGACGGCCATTGTATTATCATCAATAAAATAGGCCTGCCACGCCTGGCCGGAAGCGTCGGAGGGTACATAGAGTTTGACACCTACCTTATCTTCAGCATTGGGGTTTCTCCAGCCGGCTACAATCTGATCTATTCCCATGTCAAGTAAGTCACCTACTGCAAGGGCATGACCCTGGGTAAACGTAGAGTCAAGAACAACACGGCTATAGGGCGCATTAACAGGCACGTTTAAGGCTTGAATAGTGAGCGCTGTGGCCATCTCGTGCCCTATATAGGCTGTCAGTGTTGTTCCATGCATGGGCTCAATGGCTGCAATCAAGGAACTGGTGCCCAGGGTCCCTCTTCGCACCTCTCCTGCTCCATTTGAAAGACCTGGGATTGGATTTGCAGCTTGCCATCCTTCTTCCGTATGTGCTGCGGCCCGAATACCTTCCTTGCCTGCTATATACAGGACCGGTGTGTCTGCGTCCACTACATCGAAGTTATGCGTCATATGCATAGACTCATCGATTAAGGTCATAGGCCACTCATCATAAGGGTTATCTGGCTTCGAGTAGGCATATACTTTTACGCCTTCCCCTTCACCACCCTGGTTACCTCTCCCATGCAAGGGGAGAACAACCAGGTCAAACGAATCATCAGAGGTTTGTACCCAGTGCATTCGATGAGTGGTTGGTTCGTGGGGAAGTTGAACAGCCTCCCAGGTTTGAGTGGGGTCTTCAGGCCTGATTAAGTAGTGAACAGAACCGGATAGCTCTGTATTGCTGGTTTCACCGGGGTTCCACATAGCTCCAACAGCAATTTCAACCATACCATCCCCGTTGATGTCTGTAGCAGCGATAGCTACGTTATCTCGGGCAGTTAGATCTTTGTAGATCACGAATCGCTGCCAGTCCCCATTCCGATACCACACATATTCCTTCTTGTCAGCAAGCAAGATGTCTGATTTACCATCTCCATCAACATCCCCTATGGCTAAACCATATCCAATAGCGACTTCTTCATCTAGCACCTGTTCTTCGAACTGAGGTTGAGGGGGAACAGATGGTGGAGGGGAGGAACAGCCAACAAAGGTGATGAGGCAAATCAAAAGGGGGGCATTTCTTTTCATAACGAGGGGTGGCAGCGGTTGGATGAAAAAAAATTTGACAAAAGGGAATGTACCGTTTTTTAGTTCGTCTAGGAAAGTAAGAGAATCAGCTATAGAGTGCAATTAGAGTGCTGAGGGCTGAGTCGGGAGTATGGAGCAGTCTCTACCTGAAATCATGCAAAGGCTCACTCTTATGCAGGGCGCTGAAGGTAATTCGAGTTCATTGTCCTCCCGAGTCAGCCCTCAGCACTTAGCACTCAGAACTTAAATGGTATGTATTATGAAACGTATGAATGAAATAATCACTCAGAAACAGAATTTTAGTATACTCTTTGGCTTAATGCTCGCCCTTCTTGTATCAGCGTGTGATACGACGAATGTGGCTACGGACCAGGATGTGACGGGAAGCCTGGATATACCGGCCGCCGCTCTCATTGACGGATTGGATCTCTCCGGTTCAGAGGCACAGCAAGTGGCAGACATCATGAGTAAATACGATCAGCAGCAGCCTGGCAGGCTATGGTATGTATCTGCTGAACTTCAACAGACTCTTTCAGAAGATCAAAAGGCAGAATTAATTGCTTCAATTGATGAAGATCAGACCGGTGCGCGCCGCCGCAAAGCTGGGCGGCAAGGAGTATGGGGCGAAAATAGACGAGGCGGGTTTGAAAACCTGTCTAACCCGCTTACTGATGAACAAAAAGAGCAGTTAAAAGCCTTTCGGGAGGAGCAAAGCACAAGCGTAAAGGCGCTCATCGAACAACGAAGAGAGGGTACACTTAGTGAGGAGGACTTTAAAGCCCAGATGCAAGAAGCGCGTGAGGCAATGAGAGAAGCCATGGCGGATATCTTAACAGAGGAGCAGCTAACTGAGCTTCAGGAGCGAAAAGAAACGATGGAAGAGAAGCGAGGAACGAGAGAGGGTGCTGAAGGCGAAGGACGGATAAGAGGCCGGCGTGGAAACAGAGGGGGGGACGGTGCTCAAAGAGGCAATGTAAATAGAGAGGATATTCAGGCTGCTATGGTAGATGCACTTGAACTTACAGCTGATCAACAAGAGCAGCTCAAGCAAGTGCGAGAAGAAACAAGAACACAGATGGAAGAATTGCGTGGTCAGTTTGATCGTGAAAACCCAGAGGCTAGTAAAGAGGCTATGCAAGCACTACACGCTTCTGCGAAAGAGAAGCAAGAAGCGATATTAACCGAATCGCAAACCGAAGTCGTTGCCATTCATAAAGCGCTCTCTCAAGAAGTAAGGAGCACAATGAAATCGAAAAGACAGCGAAATCGATAAATAAATGGTAGGAATGTGGGGTTTAGGGTTTTGTGTTCGATATACTACTCAGTGAACACTATACCTTAAACCCCATACTCCCAAACCTATCTGATAGCAAGGTGGACGCTGACAAGGAATATGTAGATCGGGCCAAGAAAGGAGATAGAAAAGCCTTTCGAATGTTGGTTGATGCTTATCAGCAACAGGTGGCTATGACGGTCGTTTCCATGTTAGGGCCTTCTTCAGAGGTAGATGATGTTGTTCAGGAAACGTTTATCAAATGCTATCAATCTCTGGATCGTTTTCGGGGAGATTCGAGTTTTTTGACATACTTGAAGCGTATCGCGATTAATAAGTCGTTAGATGCTTTACGAAGACGTAAACGATTCCTGGGGCGGTTTTTAAGCCGTGACGACGATAGTAAACAGGTGCAAGATCCCGTTTACGACTCTGATTTTAGTTATGAGAGAAATGAGCAGGTGCACCTGGTTCATACTGCGATCCAGGAACTGCCCCCAAACCATAGAGCAGTGATAGTGCTTAGAATGATTGAAGGATATTCTACCGAAGAGACCGCAGAAATGCTTAATTTACCCTACGGCACCGTATTATCCAGATTGAGTAGAGCGCAAAAGAAACTTAAAGATATATTGACTCCGTTGATGTCATAGTACACTGAAATGAAAATGGACCATTATACAGATCGCCTCCTGCAATTGCTTGATGGGACGCTTGGACCAGAAGCAGAAGCCCATTTGCGCTCTGAGATTAGTCAGTCGGTTGAGCTCCAGGAAGAACTTGGCCGCCTGCAAGCATTGCGTGGACTCTTGCAAGACTCTATGAAGGCTTCTAGTGATTCTGCTTTAAGGCCCTTTTTTACTGACCGGTTGATGAAGCAGCTAGAACCCGAGCAGTTACAGCAGATAGAGTACGATGATATGGCCTTCTTTCTTACCCGGCTGTTTCGTCCTGTAGCTGTTGCCGGGTTTATAGTTGCTATGTTTTTTGCTGTTTACAACGTAAATATTTCTGGCGATTTTGCTTCAGAAACGACCACCGCTGAAGCTATTCTCGGATTACCTCCGGTAAATACCCTTGCTGTGTATGACCTGGACTTATTTGTCGAAGAGGATCCCACCACTCCTTCATCCAACCCGTGATTGTTGACATGAATGCCCGGACAAAGTCTATTTTGATAATTATTGCCACCTTGCTCATCGGTGTAGCTATCGGTGCACTTGGGACGGGGACGATCCTCAATCAGCGGGTCGAAACCTTGCAGGCTTTGAGAGAGGATGATGGATTTATGTTTTTTATAGAACGTGTGGTTGAACCTGTTGATGAAGCTCAGCAGCAAGAAATTCGAGCCGTCCTTAAAGAAGCGGCCCAAAAGCGACGGCAAATCCGGCGCTCGGTGGTTGAAGAGCACCGGACGTTGTTCACCGAGATGCGCTCTGAATTAGACCAGGTTCTCACGGATGAACAGAAAGATAAGCTGAGAGCCTGGGTTGAGAATGAGATGCGCAAAGGAGGCCCTTCAGAGAGAAAACCTCCCCCATTTATGAGAGGACGACCTGATGGATTTGGGCCGGATAGTGCACGTATCCCTCGTCGGTTTAAACAACGCCGGCAAGCCCATCCAGATTCTGCCCAGGTCGATTGAGCTCCAGCTTGGGACTGCCCTGCAAAACTGGCTTAACTCCACCGACCGTTCTTGAAAGCCAGATATACGCCCAGGAGTAGGATAAATAGCCTGCCTTGAGCTACATCGGATTTACCGATCGAAGAGAAGAAATGAATCGTTTTAACATAGATAATGAGACAGATGATCGGGTTGGCTCTTTAGAAGATGGGTAATTTGCGTCAGATGACTCTATCTCTAAATTGTCACAAAAAAGATAGAATAACAGGGCAAAACTACGTTTTATAGCCATTTGTACTTAAAAAAATAGGATAGCGAATGAAAGATGTCACAAAGTTGTGGCACAGTTTTTTCGTAAGTGTTTAATACCCCTCACAATTGCTTTCGCATCAAACACAAGTGAGACAATGAGCACAAGCCCATATTCCGTTTCTTTAGGTTCTTCTTCTATAACCCCCTTTAATTTATTTAGGCAACCTGGTCAGCCCCGAACATCACGTATGTCTCAAAAAAAGATTACTCCTAGAAATTCTGGGATTTTTGAACAACCACAACTATACAGCACACCCCACTCAGATAGAGTAGCTATCCTGGATAAAGAAACTGGATCCTATTGTGCCTACTCTTTACTAGAGTCCATCAATAGAAATGGTTTAAGCCAAAAGGAAGCCTTAGATTGGGTTGCTGGGCGGCTAGTTATCAAGAAAAAGATCACCTCAGACAAGGCAATGCAAGTCTTGTTTATGATTGTGCTCTCATGGGGAGCGGCTGCTTTTGGCGTTTGGAGTTTAATCCAACTGTTATTCTAATACGTCTGGCTTTTCTATTAAAGCAGCAGGTTCCAAACCGTTGGTTGTCAATGTGCGAGCACAATCAACAAAGCCATCAGTCTGGAACCCTATTAATACTGGATTAAGACAACTCTAGAGCGTGATATTTAACGCAGAGAACACGTCTTGAATACGGTTGATAACAGTTGTAGTATCACTTCCTGCGAACAGGAGCCCAACAAGGTTTTTATCTCCGTTTAATACGGCTGAGCCGCTGTCTCCACCCTGGCTCATGGCGCCAGCAATAAGCTGATTGGTGAACGTAGCAATTCTACCAGACCCATAAGAAACGTTGACCGTTACATCAATTTGTTGTACCGACCCAGTGGTAAACTGAGTGGTTCTTCCAAATTTCTGGAGCGACATACCTAGCGTAGCTTCAGCTACACCAGCGATTTGACCAATAGTCTCGATCTCGTTTAGGATCACATCCTGCGTTAATGGGCGTCCAATAGCTGCGTCCACAAGGTTGTCCTCCATTTGAGGTCGAACAGTAGGTGGTGCACTAGAAGCTTCTTTTTTCTTCGAAGAACCGCCAATACCTCCGCAGCCACCGCCGCCACCGCCGCCGCCATCACCACCGCCGCCGTCTCCACCACCGTCACCGCCGCCGCCATCTCCCTGGAATACGATGGGGACAAAATCTTCCAGTGTTGCAATCTGGTCTTGAGGATGATCTCCTCCATCAAACGGACCTGGTTGCACAAGCGGGTCTCCTATCGAAGCAGCGTTGCTATTAGCAATAACGTGGTTGTTTGAAAGTAAAAATGTCTCACCATTACGTTTCACCCAGCAACCAAGTGTGCCGGCAGTAATGTCAATATGCCCAAGGCTTACGCCACCAGGAGATGGGCGAAACCGCCCTGTAGGATCCATAAAAGCGACAATTTCGCCGGTTTGAACTACATCAGTAGGAACGCCTTCTACTGTTTTAGGGATTACGGCATTGCTGTCGAGATCTCCTTCGGCTTTCTTTTCAATGACTGAGCAAATAATACTCAGCGTTTCTGTGACCTGCCCTCCTGAAACCTTGTAGCCAACACCAGCGGCAACAACGTTTTCAATCGACATCAAGTCAGAACAGCGCTTTTTCAGAGCAGCCCGACATTTTTCGAGGTTTTGACTCATGATTTTACTTGGTAAGGGTGAGAGTATATTTCAGATTGCTCCGTACTACCTGGTGTCAATCGTGAAATGAAGAAGGTGATAGATGTTATCGTGATCTGGCAGCAACACATGCATTCCTGCCTGTTTGTGCAAACTTACCATATACTGAGAGAGTCCTTCAGCCTGCCGGTAGTGGAAGGGCGTGTCGAGGGACGAGAGAGTAATATGGTATAAGGTTGTACGGTCTTTGAGAGGAATGTAGTTTTCTGACAGTTGGATATTCAGGGATGTTTTTCTTAAATGGACAGCCTTTTGTGTTGAGGCAGGGATGAGACTGCCTCTCTTGAAAATCTCGAACACTTCAGCAATCTCATGTATATGCCTTGCCGAAAACAAGGAACGTAGCGATACATTTTTAGAGCGTAGAACGAAAGTTATTAAGAGTATTAAAAAAGACACTAAAATAAAAGACTGCCAGGATTGGAACGGTAGAATTCCTGCAATTTGAAGCGATAGGGTGAGGCCTAGCATCACAAGCGAAGTCCATTGAGCTTGAGAAACTCCTCGTTTATATGGACGAAGAAGATCCCCTCTGAAAAACTCCAGCATAAGCCTTCCTAAAGCTAGTAAAATCAAGAAGGTCGATAGAGCCATTCCTGGAGCCTGTGTTGAAAAAACGATCACTATGCTAACAGTAGTTATACCAAATAACCAGGCGGATTCTATAAGCTGAACAGGAAGCAAGCGAACTCGAAGCAGCAGGCGTGGAAACCCGTTTTTTTTATGATGTTTATCATAACGAATGCCTTTCAAAGACGGCTTCCCGTAACAACAGCCTGCCATGAAGCACCCGATGCGCCCGAATGCAAACAGTAGACCTGCTCCTACTATCATAATGTCCATGTACACGAGTACAGGTTGATTCATTATGCGTAGAACAAGGAAGGAGCCCGTCAATAGCGTCAGAAAATAGTTGAAAAAAACAACCGCATCTTTTTTTGTGATGAGAATGGTAAGCTTGATATAAGCCCATGTGAGTAAGGCGGAGGTGGCAAGCAGAATAGAAAGCGTTAGCAAGGAGAGATTGAGAATCAGTCCCAGGATAAGAGGTGTAATGCAGGCTGTTACTATTCCAGTAATACCAAAAAAGTGGTATGCTGCAACAACCTTGAATCTGAGATTCAGGAACGGGCGGGGGATTTTCTCGAGCCTACCAAAGAAGCCATCTACAAGCTTTGAAAACGGAGACGCTTTATTGTGAAAAAGTGGGTCGAGGAGGTGTTTAAGCTCCTGAGCAGGAATAGGATCTGACGGGTGAGTTGGCTTATGGTCTCGATGCGCTTGCGCGTGTTTGTGTAAACTCGCTACAAGCGCATCGAGAGCAGCTTCATCAATAAGATGGTCCTGAATCAGAGGATGAGAGGAATGCATGAATCGACGCCTGAGGCCTACTCAACATCGGACACACCCAGCTGCTCCTTTATCTCTTCGGGGCAACCTTCCCATTCTGCGACAAAGGTATTGCCTATATATTGCAAATCTTCAACACCCATTTGGCTGGACCAAAAACCTGTCGCCGTGAGATCTCTGAAACTGTTGAAAAACGCAACGCCCTGGCTATCTTCGGGAGCTGCCAGGTCTGGATAGGCGATAGAGTCCAATAACTGTGTGCGTTGCTCATCAGTACAGTCAACAAATGCGTTATCAAACAACTTATCGCATTGATAGTCAATCCATGCGAGGCCTCCCCGCATGGGTAATTGCATCGTAGGGCGATCTGTCATCATGAAGTCCATGAATTCAGGCACACCTGCATCCGTTGCACTACCAGAGCGATCATCTGCCGGGATGATTAAATCAACCAGTACATTGACCAATTGTAATTCATCGGGAGTGAAAAAAGCGGGTTCAAATGATAAAGACTGGTTGGCTCTTGCCGCAGTCTCCTTTAACCCTTGTGCAGCCTTGACATCAAAGACGGTCCAGGTAAATCCGGAAGCAAGGGCGGACATCGAGAGTAGTTTTAATGATTCACGTCGATTCATAGTAGCCTCCCTTATAAATTTCCTTTTTTTCTTTGATCGATGATGTAATCCGAAGCACGCCAGGCAAGAGCAAGAATAGTCAATGTGGTATTCTTATGCGCTTGTGACGTGAATGGACCCGCATCGGTGACAAACAAGTTCTTTACGTCGTGTGACTGATTATACCCATTTAAGACAGAACTCCGTGGGTCATGCCCCATCCGTGTAGCACCCCCTTCATGAATGATTTCACCGGGAGCTTGAATGCCGTAACCTTCTTCTTTTGTAGGCATTGGGGTAAGCGGGGTACCACCCATTGCATGGATAATTTCCCTCGCACTTTCTTGCATATGTTTCACTTGCTGAAATTCCTGCTCGCTGTGTGTCACATCAAAGTGAAGAATGGGAATTCCATACTTATCCACTTTTGTTGGATGAATTGTACATCGATTATCACGCCTCGCGATCATCTCACCCCTTCCAGAAAATCCTACTATGGCCCCATAGTAGCGACGGTAATCATCCTTAAGCTGTTTACCGTACCCGCCGCCTCCCTTATCTCTCTTGACTCCCAGGGCATAGTCTACGCCATTGTATTTATGTATTCCACCAAGAAATCCATAACCCGGCATACCTCGTCCACCCCATATTTCAAGGTGATATCCCCGTTGGAAATTCAGTTTTCTATTGTCCAACCACCATGGAACATATACGTGCATTCCACCAACACCGTCAGCGTTATAAGGCTTTCCATCCAGTAATTGAGGGATCATGCCCGCCACACTGGTGCCTGGAGTATCTGTTATATATCTTCCGACCGCATCGCTTGAGTTGCTCAGGCCATTTGGGTGACGAGCAGATTTTGAGTTTAAAAGAATACGCGCCGAAGAACAGGAGCTGGCTGCAAGGATCACAATCTTTGAACGTACCTGGTATTCCTGCAGGCTATTTGTGTCTACATACGAAACGCCTGTTGCGAGGCCTTCTGAGTTTGTAGTCACTTCGCGAACCATCGCATGTGGGACAACCTCAAGGTTACCTGATGCTAGAGCGGGGCGAATAAGCACCGAAGGGGACGAAAAGTTTGAGTTGGTTGCGCATCCTCTCCCGCACTGTCCACAATAGTGACACGCCGGCCGGCCGTTGTGAGCTTCTGTGAGTATAGAAAGACGTGAAGGGATAACAGGGATATTTATTCTGTTACACGTTTTTTTGATCAGAAGCTCGTGACAACGAGGTTTTGGTGGAGGCAGAAATCGGCCTCCCGGTTCATTATAGATGCCTTCTTCTGTCCCAAAAACACCAATTAGTTCTTCGACCTTATCATAATAAGGAGCAACGTCATCATAACCGATGGGCCAATCGTCTCCCAAACCGTCCATACTTCGTCCTTTGAAGTCATCTGGTCCAAAGCGGAGCGATATGCGACCCCAGTGGTGCGTTCGGCCTCCTAGCATTCGCGCTCTAAACCATCTCCACTGGGTGTCTTCTGCTTCCGTGTACGGTTCGCCTTCCAGCGCCCAGCCGCCCAGGCACGCATCGAACTCCCCAAAATGACGTTCAGGGATAGATGCCCCCCTTCGTGGGGACTCATAGTTCCACTTAAACATCACGGTTTCACTTTCCGAGTACCACGAAGGCCCTGCTTCAAGCACAATGACTTTGGCACCTGCTTCAGCAAGTACTTTTGCTGTCATTCCACCACCTGCTCCTGAGCCTACTATACAAACGTCGTATTCATTCACTGAGTGAATATTTGGGACAGATCTCTTCATCAATTTGCCGAATTTTTATGTACTCCTAATAGCAGTCCTATATTCAACAATTTCTTGAAGATGTGCAAGGCGATATCAGTGTTAAAAATCGGTGGTTGAGATGAACTACATCATCAAGTCCTCTTTTTGAGGTGAGTCCCTATTGGGCGCATGAATCAGGTGACGTGGATAAAAGATCCTGCGTTCACCGATGCGATCGGTAACGTGTTGCCATCCAGAGTTGTAAACGTTGAAACAACTTCGATTCTGTAAAAACCCTGTGGGAGCCCAGCTGCGCTGATTTTTTGGATAGATTCCTTTTCAAATGACGCAATGGAATCGTCTAGAACGCCCAACAGGGTGGTGGAATCTTTTGACAGGTTCTTGGAGAAGATAGAAATCTTACACCGGCCAGATTCAAGGTTTGCTTGAGCGATAACTTTAGGATCGATTGATACTTCAAGATCGAACGGCGTATAGGGATGAAATGTAGTGGATAGTGGTCGAACCTGTGTGTGTAAGCGTACTGCTGAAGATAGGCTTACTGAATTATCCACCATTGTCTTTTCCTTGGATGATACCTGCGTAGTGTCCGAACTACTAAAAGTGGTAGTGGAAATAGCTTTATCGAGAGACCTCTCTTCTTCTCGCGCTTCTTCTTCTTGAGCTTCAGGGGTTTCTTCTTCTTGAGCTTCAGGGGTTTCTTCTTCTTGAGCTTCAGGGGTTTCTTCTTCTTTAGTTTCCAGGATTACCTCTTCTTCGTGCACATCATCATCATGCATTTCTTTGTTTACACTACTTTCTGGAGTTCGTTGAGGTATTTGTATTTCCTCGATGGGGATATAGGTGCTAATGAACGAGACAATTGCGTCCAGGTCTAGGCCATCAAGCGGTTGGCTTTCCCTAGACAAAAGATGCTCAATTTTACTTTGAAAAGGGTCTTCTCCATGTGGAAAGATATCCAGTTTAAATGAGTTGGGTGAAGTGGGTGCCTGGTGTTTAGCTGTCTTCTGCCGATTCTGTTCAGTTATAATTCGGGAGAGTTCATCCTGGCAGGTGAGGAGTTCTTCGTGCTTTTCTAGAAGAAGGTTCTCTGCTGTTTTTAATTCACTGATTAATTCGGTTTTTTTCTTTCTCATATATGAACTTTGAGAAGAAGCTTTTGACGTACTCATATCAAACTAGAGTTCTAAGTGGGAAGTTGGCTCAGAAAGGTGAGTTGGGTTCTGGATATCATACTAATTCTGCCCTGGCAACATATACCTTTTTTATAATAGCGAAGTAACAAGGCAGAGTCCGACACCAATCGTCAGAAATGTATTCTGTATTCCTAAGGGGTTCTGGTGAACGGTTTACGGCAGGTTATACTGAGCCATCTTCGCTCTCAAGAATTGAGCAGAAAGCGATAGGTGTTCCATGCCTTTGATAGGATCCTGGCCATTCTCAATGGATATCCAACCATTGAAATCAACCCCCTTCAACATCTCAAAGATTGCATCGTAATCATTTAATCCCCGCCCGATTATCCCATGTTTTAGGAAGGGGGCATATCCCTGTTGTGGATCTTGTTCGATCCGCCGGAGGTCATCTAACGTACCGCCCTCTAGATACCTGTCACTGGCATGCATGGTTACAACGTTTTCTATTACCTCTTTTAACAAATCTAGTGGGTTTTCGCCGGCAACAATCGCGTTTGAGGGGTCGAAGTTAATGCCGAAATGTGAGTGAGGCCCAATAGCGTCAACCAATTGGAGAAAGACCTCTGCATACTGGGCAAACTCGGGGAAGGACCAATAGCCATCTTTGTAATGATTTTCCAGGATCAGTGTAATACCAAACCGTTCAGCAAAAGGCAACAGTTCATGAATACAGGCGCGTACCCATTCTATGCCATCCTGAATGGCTACATCGGGTCTTCTTTGCCCTGATAAGACCCTGCAATAACTGCCGCCAAGCGCAGCCGTAGCCTCAATGGCTCTTTTTTGTTTCTCAATTTCAGATGCCCTAGCGGAGGAATCTGGTTGGGTAAAGTCTGGCGAGAAACACATCATCGGTATGGATCGGCCTTCCGCTTCAACGCGCAATCGAATGCGTTCGAGTTCTTTTTTGTCTTTCCAGGGAGTAAACCCCCAATAGAACTCATAGCCGTCAACATCCAGAGATAGAGCAAGGTCAAGCCACTCATCAACCGTCATTTCTCCTGTGACGCACAGGTGATCAAGGAAACACTTAGGGAATACAGCTAATGGCATAAGGGCGATGTCTGGGGAATGGAGTGGGATGCGGTTGAGGAATGAGTGGGTTAGGGAGTGAGAACTGTTTTGACATACTTGCCTTCCAGCATTCCCGTAAAGCACTGCTGCCAATCATCTATAGATGCTGTTCGATTGATGATTGGCGTTATATCAAGTTGGCCGGTTGATAATAAATGCAAAATGCGCTCCCATATAGGCCAGTTATGGGAGAAGCTACCCTGGATGGTGACGGCCTTCTGAACCATTGGGTCCAGGCTGAATTGGAGAGGTTGTGGGCCCCAGCCGACCTTACTGATTTGGCCTGCCGGACGGACGGCCTCCATGGCAATTTGTAACGTACTGGACACGCCAGCGGCGTCAATGACGAGGTCAACCCCGTATCCATCGCCCGTATCCTTGACATACTCGACCACATGTTCAGTAAGCGTCCGGTCTGCCCCCATCTTGTGAGCGACTTGTAGCCGGAATGTATCTACTGGCAATCCAGCTACGATTACTTCTCCTGCGCCATTCAATTTTGCGAGCGCACTGCATAGGAGCCCAATAGGCCCGGGACCTATGACTAGAACTCGATCCCCTGGACGAATGCGTGCCTGCATGCAAACGGCATTGTAGGCTACGCTACAGGGCTCTGTGAGGGCAGCACGTTCAAAGGATAATGTGTCTGGAATAGTATGGAGGCATCGCTCGGGTACTCGCACGTATTTTGTCATCGCTCCATTTACTCCATATCCGAAACCCAGCCGAGATGGATCCAGATTATACAGGCCCTGCCGTGACTGAGGAGAGTGTGGATTTATAACGGCAGCTGTTTCACTCACGACCCGATCACCTTCAGCAAACTGAGAAACTCGGGTCCCTGTTTGCGCGATACGCCCTGCAAATTCATGCCCGAGGACGCATGGGTAGTTGACGGGCCAACTATGCGTTCCATGCCATTGATGAAGGTCGCTGCCACAAACACCCACCGTTTCAACTTCCAATAAAACATCATCCTCTCCGATTTGGGGAATCGGAACAGTTTGCAAGGCCACGCTGTGCGGCTTTGCGTCGTAATTGACAACAGCGTTCATGTGGTTGGGCATAAGTTGCTCTGCTATGTGTGGCCTGGGAGATTAGTTTTTTCTTGGTGTTACAGGTATATCGGGGTACGCGTGTACCCTGGAGCAAATTTCTTGTAATATGGCTTTTAAATCACCATCTGCTGTTTTAAAAGAATGGGCATCGATTGCTAAGGGAGCACCGATAACAACCAGTGGGGCTCCGTATGCAGGGGTCTCAATAGCTTGTTCGATCGTGAGCCCTCCTACGGCTTGAACAGGAATGCCTACAGCGTCTACAATAGCTGCTAAGTGCTCTAGGGGAGAGGGGGCGTCCAGGCCTCTCTGCCTGCGAAGGGTTCTATAATCGTAACCGACATGGTGGATAATATAATCACATCCCATATCCTCAAGTTTACGAGCTCCATCCACTGGGTCGGGCATGGCCATGTTGTCTCCCATCACTTTGACGCCTAAATCTTTACCGGCTTTAACAACCAGTTCGATCGTTTCTTCATGAGCCACTCCCATGACAACAACGTGGGTAGCTCCCGCTTTAGCCATCAGTTCGGCTTCTAGCCATCCGCCATCCATCGTTTTAAGATCTGCAACCAGGGGGACGTCTGGATAGAGGGCTCTTAGCTCCTTAACAGCTCCCATACCGTCAGAGATAATCAGGGGCGTGCCCACTTCAAGCCAGTCTACTCCTGCAGAAAGGGCTATTTCAGCTGTTGTAACAGCTTCAGGGATATTTGTCAAATCAAGGGATAATTGAACAACAGGTTTCATTTTTCTCTGGCACGAGCCTTGTTAACGGTTATTCAAGAATACAATAGGTTTTTGACTTACATGGGTTGAAAGCTTTTATAAATAGATTGGATATTCCTATTATCCAAATAAACGGATGCTATCCCGGGGGTGGCATCCGTTTTTGTTTTATCATTGAGGATAGGAAAAAAAATCGATATTCAGTAAATATTTCCGGCTATGTACTTATCATGAAGCCTTGATCGAACGCAAACATTTTTATTTCTTGCGACAGGATTATTTACTCCTACCCACCTATTTATTCTAACTATGTTGACCGAAATTGTTGAAGATTATGACGCGATGAGTTTACGCACGGCAGCCCTGGTTGCACAGCAGATAAACTCAAAACCTGATGCTGTAATTGGTTTTGCAACGGGAAGTACCCCGGTAGGTGTTTATCATCACTTAATACGGATGCATCGCGATGAGGGGTTGGACTTTTCAAAGCTGACTTGCTTTAATCTCGATGAGTATATCGGCCTGCCTCCCCAGCATACACAGAGTTATCATCATTTTATGTGGCAGAATCTGTTCTTGCACGTAAACGTGGATCCTCGTTCTGTCTTTATTCCCATGGGAATGGCAAAGGACCCTGAGAAATTTTGTGATTGGTATGAAGAGCAAATTCAAGCCAGAGGAGGTGTTGATCTGCAATTGTTAGGTATTGGTGGAAACGGGCATCTTGCTTTCAACGAACCAGGAGCATCCCTTGGCTCTAGAACGAGAGTAACTGCACTAACACAGGACACCATAGATGCAAATGCCAGGTTCTTCGAGTCGCCTCAGGAAGTCCCTGCTACTGCGATAACGATGGGAATAGGAACTATTCTGGAATCTAAGTGCCTGATATTAATGGCAAGTGGAGAAAATAAAGCACAGGCAATCAAAGCAACGCTTGAAGGGCCTGTAATGGCAATGATGCCAGCTTCTGCTATCCAGTTGCATGCAAAAGTGCATGTTATAATCGACAAGGGAGCTGCATCCGCTCTTGAGTACAATCACCATGATGGGATCGCAGAACCAATCAAAAAGGACGCATCCTGAGAAGAGGTTGCCGACGAGGGCTATGGATAAGCAATTTATTGTTGGGGTCGATATTGGGGGGACCAATACCAGAGTTGCTCTTTCGTTTTTGGGGCAGCCAGACCACATTTTGGAACACTATACGTTTCAAACACCTGCAGAGGATGGCCCTGATCATTTTCTTACAATGCTCGAACAGGGTGTTCAACACTGTATTCGGGAAGCGAAGATACCGCAAGAGGCTATAAAGGGGATTGGGTGTGCACTGCCGGGGATTACCAATGCCCATACGGGTACCGCGTTATTTGTGTCTAATTTACGTGGATGGGATGGATTCCACCTTGCCGGAGAGTTAATCCAACGGTTCGGAGTACACGCTGTTGTTGACAATGATGTGAATGCTGCTGCTTTAGGAGAGTTTAGATATGGGGCAGGGAAGGGGAGCCACTCATTGATCTATTTCACGATCAGTACGGGGATAGCGGCAGGCATCGTGTTGGAAGGGAAGGTATGGCGTGGATTCAACCATGGTGCAGGAGAGCTTGGGTTCTTTGTACCTGATCCAGCCCATATTGATGCCGATTGGCATCCGAATGGGTGCCTCGAACTAACATCTGCAGGCGTAGGGCTCGCTAAGCAATGGAAGAGGTTGCACCCTGGCAATGGGCAGTCTATTACTGCAGTTGATGTGTTTGAAGCGGCCCGCAAGGGTGATGCAGAAGCAATTAAAATTGTTGAAAGAGCAGCGGACTATCTAGCGCTAAGTGTGGTGGCAATTTGCACGTTGATTGATCCTGAATGTATTGTTTTTAGCGGAAGTATTGCTCAGCATCAATCTATTTTGATAGATCGCTGTAGGGAAGTGGCCACATTTCAAGTACCTAGTGTGCCCTCAATGGTATTGTCAGAATTGCACGGCGATGCACCTCTGATAGGTGCACTCGCCCGCATTAGTGAAGAACTAAGTTAATAATCAAATGTACGTTGGATTATTAACCTTCATTCTTGATAATATACATTCGTATCAGAGAAGCTTTTGAAGAGTCATCTCTTGAAAGAATCTTAAACTTAGCTGAATATGGTCTTGTAGGCTCTTTACGCGTAGCTAAAAGTCCCATCTTTTTCATCTTGCCCATGATTCCTGTACGCTGTTTAGGCGTGACTTCTATTGCGAGAGGCTTTTTGTCGATCTTCAGTACTTTTTCTATGACTTTGTCATAAAGAGGATTATTTCTGCCTCGCCTGCTTGACCCTCTGAGATCTTTCTCCATCGAGTCTACAGATACGAAATTCATTTTAATATCGCCATTTCCTTTTTCTTTTGGCATAACAAGTAATTGATTTGGTGTGTGATCTATCAGGTGTTTGCTGATATAATTGTTGAATCGTTTAGTTCCATTTTAAATTGATCATTTAGTTTACTGAAATATATAATTTGTTATAGTTATGTCTTTTTATCTTAAGATTGAAAAGTAAGTAAAGTATTATTCTATTTCTTATAGAGTGAAAAGGTGAAACTATTATATATCTAGAATTGAAGTTATCCTAAGATGAGTTAATCAATAGGTTAATTGTCGTGATGGATCGCCCTTAGCTCGTGATGAGGAGTAGCTAGGAAATTGATAGTGGCCTGATCCAAAGGTGGGTATTGGGATTCGTTATAAGTTTGGTTGAAACGAGGGCGTTTTGACTATTTTTGGTTGCATGCATTTCAACCTGGCAGGGTAGGGAAGAAGGGAAGTGCGAAATGTACGCTTGCTAAAAAAAGATTCCCCTCAATGAACGCGCTGAATCACTCTATCTCTTATCTAACCGCTGAGTCCGTGTACGCACGGCTTGCCCGGTATTCCTTTCTTATATATCTCTTCTTCGTCATTTTTGGGACTATGCTTCCGTTTCAGGGGTCCCTACAGGAGAGAGAACAGTTAGGGCTGCTTTCTGATTCTAACATAGTAAATCAGCTTCTCTCATTACTCTTTTTGGTGTCGTTTATCAGCTTGTCTGGAAAGTTGAATGCGGCGTTTGCATTTATCCAAAAAGAGAAGTTTTTAACACTCTTCATCTTATGGATGTTGGCGAGTGTGCTTTGGTCGCCTGTTCAAATGGTATCCTTAAAACGATGGATTAGCTTGTTTGGTGAGTTCATCATTTGCTTAGCCGCGTTGCTCCACTTTAAATGGTCTGAAGAGGGGCTACGAGCCTACAGAGTTATTCTATTCCTGTATCTACCTCTGACGCTCCTCGCCGTTGCCTTTGTACCTGAGGCGATTCAGTGGCAGTTTCCGGCGTGGAGGGGTCTTGCCCCAACCAAAAATAACCTTGGGCAAATTGCTCTTTTTAGTATTCTGGCCTTGCTGGCAATTATCTCCTACAACAAAGGCCGGGCCGTCAATGTGATGCACTATGGATTGCTCTTCATGGCGATCGCAGCCTATCTCGGCGCCAGAAGCACAACATCCTTTTTAGTCGGTTTCTTTCTGCTTTTCATATTCATTCTGGTATATCTAGGCAGGATGATCAGCAATAAACAACTAGCTACCTATTATACGGTGTTCTCCATTCTGGTCTTCTTTTCCCTCATTTACATAACGATGGTTCAAAGCCCAGAGGTAATAGCCAGTGTATTGGGTGTTTTTGGTAAAGATTTATCGTTTACTGGAAGAGTAGACCTGTGGAGTACCGTGTTCGAGATGACTAAAGGGAAAATGATCAGTGGATGGGGGGTTGGTGGATTTTGGGTAAATGACGGCATTCATTTATATCCAATCTATAAAGAGTTTATTTGGTTGCCCAATCAATCCCATCAAGGATACTTAGATATTCTAAACCAAACAGGTATTGTCGGCCTCTCATTGCTTTTTTTAATGATCTTTGGATATCTCAGGAAGGCTACCTACTTGAAGAAAAGAAATGTTTGGATCTGGTTCTTTTTAGGGATATTGGTTTACAATTTTCAGGAGTCCTTGTTTTTTAGGCCGCGGCATATAGGGCATTTTATGTTTATGTTTGCTTATATGGCGCTGCATATTGATCTCCTAAAAGAGAAAGGGATTATTCCTGTTCGCAAGAATTAGTTTATGAATATGAAATATGCACTGGTAACTCCTGCAAAAAACGAGGAGGCATTTATTGAGCATACACTGGCTTCAGTGGTAGCTCAGACGATCAAGCCAGTTCAGTGGATTATTGTGAGCGATGGGTCTACCGATAGGACCGATGAAATTGTTCGCAAATATGCAGCAGAGCATGATTTTATCCAGTTGATTCGAAGAGAAGGGACGGGACGGAATTTCGGCAACAAGGTGTATGCCTTTCAAGAAGGGTATGAAGCATTAAAGGCATTTGAGTTTAGCTTCATCGGTAATCTCGATGCCGATATTGAACTACCGCCTAACTACTATGAATCCATCCTGGGGAAGTTTGAAGCCGATAAGAGCCTCGGATTGGCTGGAGGGGCTCGCCTTGATTTTTGCGAAGGAAAGTTTGTTGAAGTTCGATGCGCTAAGAATAGCGTAGGAGGCCCGTTTCAACTCTTTAGGAAGTCCGTATACGATGAGATTGGGGGATACAGGCCCTTAAAACTCGGAGGGATTGATGCGGTAGCGGAAATTATGGTCAGGCAACATGGATGGAACGTACGGACCTTTACCGAGATCGTATCAAGGCATTACAGATGTACTGGTACAGCAAAGGGAAGCCGATATAGTGCCTCATTTAGAGGAGGTAAGAAGCTGTATGTAATTGGGTACCATCCTTTGTTTGAACTGGTTAAGCTCACTAAAGTGAGTGGGTTTAATGATATGTTGCGCCACTGCTGTGAATTAGCTGGCTATATGACAGCAGCCCTATTACGTTATGAACGGCAAGTGCCTAAAGACTTCATTAAGTACCTGCATCAGGAACAATTAGAGCGCCTTCGCCATGTGCTCCGCTATAGAAAAGACCCGGCAAAACTAACTGGAACGATTGCTAAATAGTGTACAACACTTCTTCAATTGGGTGAGGAGCCGGGTATGGCAGATAAAAGTTTCATTTCGAAGTTCCTAAGAGGATCAGCCTTTACGACGTTGGGCACAGTCGTGTCGATTGTGTTTCACTTTATCAGCATTAAGGTACTTGCTGAATATATGCCGGTTGAGGCATTTGGTGTATACTCACTGATTGTTATTGTAAGCCATGGCTTCCAAATATTAGGTGGGCTTGGATTAAATTTAGGGCTTGTTCGGAATCTATCGGGTGAGGACGAGCAAGAAAAAAAAGAAGTTGTCTCAACGGTTTTTATCGCCAGGTTTTTCCAACTTCTGTTGCTGAGTGTAGTGGTTCTTGCAACGGGGCATCTCTTCTTGCCCAAGTTATTTGATGAATCAATAACCCAATATATTCACTACGTTCCAATCATCTTTTTTCTTGCCAGCTTTAGAGAATTACTCTTTTATCTACTTCAAGGCGTTCAGTTGTTTAATAGATATGCCCTGATAAATATTCTCTCAGCTGGAATTCGATTGGGAAGCATTATACTCTTCACTGTGTTCAGTGAGTTGACAATTGAAGTGATGGTTTTTGTGGAAATTATTACCTACGGATTGTCAGTCATAATGCTGGTGTTCTACTCACCTTTTATTTCATTTTTAACTGTTAATGTAAGTCGAATTACGGTTAAAAAACTCTTCAGTTTTTGCACACCTCTTTATGCAAACGATATACTTACTTATATCTACAACAAAGTAAGCGTATTGTTAATTGCTAGTTTGTTGACACCCGTCAGCGTAGCTAAATATGAAATGGCGAACAAAATCCCTGAAGGTTTTGGACGTCTCTTTTCATCATTAATAGCTGTTTATTTTCCCAATATTTCTGAGCTATTATTGGCAGGTAAACACGATCAAGCTAGTAAGTTTATGAATCAGGGGTTAATCATTGCCTCTGCAGGACTGTCGCTTGTTACGTTGGTTACCTTCCTGTTCAGAAATGAAATTGTACTTTTGGTAGCTTCAGATCAATATCTGGATGCTTCGTTTGCATTATCCTTGCTTACACTAAACTTTAGTATTAATGCGATTGCACGGGTAATGGGGTACACCGTCGTAGCTGCCGGCCATTCTAGTGTACCGGTTCGGATAAACTTAATCGGTAGTATCGTTAACATCATCGGGTGCTCGCTGTTAATCCCACGTTTTGGCTTCGAAGGGGCAATCTATTCACTGGTCGGCATGAGCACGATTTCTCAATTGCTAAACTTCTACTACCTGAGGCGCGCTTCTATATCCCCCGACCTATGGGGGTTCTCAAAATCGCTAATCCTACTGGTCGTTGTGGTCGTAAGCTATTCGTTGATTGGAATCGATACGTATCTCTTCAGAGCAGTATCTATTATCGTCCTGATAAGCTTGCTCTGGGTATCGGTCCCCGAGGTGAGGCGGGCTGTCACGTTTGCGGGTGCATTATTGAAGAAACGAGGCTGGAAGCCTACTTAATTAGATCATTGGTGAACATGTAAAATGGCAATACGAGTTTTAGTTGTTGATGCCCTGGTTGGGAACGATTATTCAATGTGCCTCGGGCGGGGATTAACAAAAACCAACGTTGAAGTGGAATTGGTAACGGTCGGAGAACGGCAAGCGCCATTTGAAATTACGTTTCCACTCCGTAAGTGGGCTCCTTCGAAAAAAGCTTCTGGTTCTAAGATCAAAAAACTGGGAGAGTACTTTAAGTACCTCATCCGTCTTTATAGGCATCTCAAGCAAACGGGCCGTCAGATACAAACGGTTGCCCATTTTCAGTTTTTTCGATTGGAACGAGTAGAAACCTTCTTTCTCTTATTTCTTCGGCTTGCAGGAATACGGTTGGTCTATACCGCACATAATATACTGCCCCACGAGTCCTCAAAGATTGACCGGTTCCTGAAGTACATTGTATATAAATCCTCACATGGCATCATCGTCCACTCTGCGTTTATTAAGGATGCCTTGCTGAAATCGTTTAATGTAGATCCTAATAAGGTTCATGTTGTACCGCATGGTAATTTTGATCATTACCTTCCTGAGGCGTCCCTCAGCAATCAAGAAGCCCGTGCTGAGTTAGGCCTGGATGAGGAAGATGTAGTCCTACTGTTCTTCGGTTATATTAGGGCATATAAAGGATTGGACATGTTGCTTGAAGCCTTTGAGATTGCTGCGAGCAAAAACAAGAGACTAAAACTCGTCATCGCGGGAATGCCCCATACCGCTGAATTGGAAAAGTCCACAAAGGCATTTATCGAAAAGTCGGCAGCGAAAGACCGTATTCTATTCCACGGACGATTTATCCCACACGAAGAGATCAAGCACTTCTTTGTAAGCGCCGATTTGGTGGTGCTCCCATACAAGCATATTTACCATAGCGGTATCATCCATTTGGCATATTCTTATGGGAAGGCCGTGCTGGCAACGAATGTTGGCGATTTTTCTGAAACCATCGTGCAGGAAAAGAGCGGGTATATAGTCCCCGAAAACACCGTAGAGTCATTTGCTGACCATCTCCTCAAACTTGCAGAGAACGAGGAGCTATTACCAGGTATGGGCGCTTACGCCCGCAACCTTAGCTCATCCAAATACTCCTGGACCGATATCGGCAAACAGACGGAGGCGGTGTATAAGTCGGTGCTTAAGGACTAGTCCTGCACCTCAGGCTCCTGGCCCGATACGGGAGATTCGATGTTCTTTTCTGGAAGTTGCTTTTGGCCGTTCTTCTTTGCCCGGATTGAAATGGATTTTTCAGTTACCTGCAGTTTCTGAGAAATCTTGAAGATCTCGGCTCGAATGGATTGAGCCAGCTCTTTCACAAAGGGTTGTATCAACATGCCTGCTGGATACACAGAAAGGATGTGTCTGTCTACCTCTTGTGCCAGATCCTGCCAGTCCATACCAGGGTGAGTGTGGCTTTTATACTCTTTCATGGGCAGGAAATTAATGATGCGGCCCGGATATTTTGTGGGTTTGTAATTCTCGGAAGCCTCATCGTTCATGCGCCATACTTCTGCTAGAGCCCGTGTATTTGCATTTGCTGCTTCTTTGGGTATCAATTTGTTGGGTTTGAGACGAGTAGAAAATCGTCCACTCCATACCTTTCTACGCCGCTTCAACTCATCCCATTTCTCCTTGAGAAATAGCTTGCGCTCTTGACGAGGCAGCAAAAAGTAATTCCGGATGTGGAATTCAATTTGTTGGATTTTATTTTGAAGCTTCGAGAAGAACGTAGGGGTGGGCTCTTTTGTCCAATTATACGTCTCTAGCATAGCCACAAGCTCTACTTCTTCTCCCAGGCGAACGAGTTGTTGAGCAATTTCGAACGCGAGCGTACCACCCATGCAATACCCTAACAAAAGGTAAGGGCCTTGGGGATAGGTTTCTCGAATGGCTTTGACATACACAGCCGCCATGTCCTCAATGCGTCCAAGTATGGGGCGTAACCCGTCCATACCCTGAGATTGCAACCCGTAGACCGTCTGGTGCGGTCCTAGTTGTATGGCAAGGTCCCGGTACAGGAGTACATTACCACCCGCCCCGTGAATACAGAAGAGGGGGATAGATTTTCTGCCCGGTTGAATGATAACCAGCGGAGACCAATCTTTCTGGTCCTTGTTACGGATTCGATTGGCCAGCGAAGAAATGGTTGGAGCCTCTAACAAGACGGCAAGAGGAAGTTCAAACGAACTAATGTATTTCTGAATTTCAGCAAACATGTTCACGGCCATTAATGAATGACCACCGATATCAAAAAAGTTATCGTGAATGCTGATATTCTGTTTGCCCAATAGGCGCTCCCAAATACGGGTTAGAATCTCTTCTATGTCGTCTGCTGGAGCTGCAAAGGGTTTTTGAACTAAAGGATTCCTGCTCGCTGCAACGGCTTTGCTCTTCTCCGACAAAGGCGGCTGTAGTGCCGTATTGGTGTGCGAGCCGGAAGATCCATTCGTGTGGATAGTGTGTAAATCATCATTCTGCGAAGACTCCGGCGGTAACTGAGGCATCTCGTAGGAGGGAAGCTCACCTAAAGAGAGTTCAGGGGCATCGGCAGAGCGAGAAAGGATGTCTACATAGTTGTCTAGAATCGACTCAACCTGTTCGCTTGAGAACAGTTGGGATTTGTATTCAATGTTTAGGACAATGTCTTCCCCGTGTTGCTCAACAAAAAGAGCCAGGTCAAAATCGGCTCCAGGGCTCGGCAGATTGATTGATTCAATCTCGATATCTGGCAATTCAAAACTGCTTCCAGTACCGTTCTGGAAAGTAAAGAATGCACGCGTTAGAGGCGTTTTGCTTAGTGTTGGAAGTCCAGCAACCAGTTCAAAAGGCAGCTCCTGATAGTCGCTGACGTTTATTGTATAGTCTGAGATTTCCTTCGCCAATTCTAGGAATGTATGGTCCAGAGTCGGTTGGGCCCTCAAAATCAGAATATTGTTGAAATATCCTATGAGCGATTCGACTTCAAGCCTCCTGCGGCCAAGCACAGGAGCACAAACCAATAGATCTTGCTGACCAGTATACCTGAATAAAAGGGCGTTGTACGCAGCGAGAAAGATGGCAAAGGGAGTCAGCTTGTGGTTGAGGCTAACTTCTTTGAGCCTTTCCGTAACAGGGTCAGGCAAAACCTGAGACGTACTGCTACCCTCAATAGAATGCCTGGAAACTGGACGCTTGTCGTTGGGCAATACCGTTGCTTTGGGCTGGGATTCAAATATAGATTCCCAAAACGCCCGCTGTTTTTCGGCCTCTGCGCCGTCCAACCATTGCTCCTGCCAAAGTGCATAGTCAGAATAGTCGATTTTCAGCTCAGGTAAGGCCGGAGTCTGGTTATTGAGTATGCTCTCATAACAGACTGAGATCTCATTGAAATAGAGTTCGAAGGACCAGGCATCGCCTGCAATATGATGGATTGAGACAACAAAAATATGATCGTTCGGCGCAAGGCGGATGATCGTATTCCGAATTAAAGGTCCTTGCTCGATATTAAACGGCTGCTTTAGCTGTTTATGAGCCAGTGCAATGGCTTGTTTTAGGCGATTTGGTGCCGGGAGTTTAGATAAGGTAACCAGCTCTAGAGGCGTTTCTGGTACCTCGAGCCGGTGCTGCGTCCATTCTCCATCAGCAAAAGAAAACCTGCCTAAAAGAGCTTGGTGACGCTCTAATACAAGGGCGACACTTTCTTGTAGGGCATTTACATCTAGCGAGCCCATCAAACGAAGGGCAGTAGTAAGATTATACTTGGGCGTATTCGGGGTTAATTGCTCCAGGGCAAGTAACCGACGTTGCCCGGCAGATATCGGATACACAGATTCGTCAGGACGAACCTCGATCCGATTACTTCCAGATGATTCAGAAGCACGTTTCTTCTTTAATCGTAGCTCTAGGAGCGCGCGCTGCTCCGGTGTGAGCTTACGAAGTGCATCTTCAATCTTACTCATCGGTTGTGTTACAAAAAGTGAGGGGGATCATTCTGCTGAACTATTATTCGCTGTCGCGAAGTAAAGCAGAAATTTCTTCATCAGATAAATCTTCCAACTCCTCAATCATCTGCATGATATCCTGATCGTTTTCTTCTTGTACCTGTAATTGAGTGATTTCAATGGCCAGTTCTTCTACCGTTGGGTGCTCAAAGAACGTTCGCAGTGGAATATCAATATGGGCTGGTTGGCTTAAACGAGTTATTACACGTGTAGCCTGTAAGGAGTGCCCTCCCAGATCAAAGAAGTTGTCATGTATACCGATTTTATCTAGATGTAAAACCTCACTCCAAACGTCTGCAATCATTTGCTCTGTCGGAGTGCGGGGTGCTACATATGGATGATCTGATTGTGTAAGCTGTGAGTCTGGTGCAGGGAGTCCTTTTCGATCAATCTTACCGTTTGGTGTTAAAGGCATGGCTTCCATCTGCATGAAATACGATGGAACCATGTATTCAGGTAAATGAGTCCTCAGAAAAGTCCTCAATTCAGAAACCGACTGATTAACTCCTGCTTTTAGTTCATAATATGCAGCTAGTTTTTTCTCCTCTTGCTGATCCCCAATTACAATGACAGCGGCTTTCGTTACTGAATCGTGATCCATCAACACAGATTCGATCTCTCCCAATTCAATTCGAAAACCTCTTACCTTTACTTGCGAATCGTTACGTCCGATGCATTCTACGTATCCATTGGCGTGCATTCTTGCCAAATCGCCTGTATCGTACAGTTTTTGGCCTTCCTCTTGCGCGAATGGATGAGGGATGAACCGTTCCGCAGTTAACTCCTCTCGATTCAGGTATCCTCTCGCAAGTCCATCTCCTCCAATAAACAATCTCCCTGTCGAACCAGGAGGGACCAACTGTAGATAGTCATCCAGAATATAGAATTCTGTGTTTGCAATCGGCTTACCAATAAGGATGATGGAATCATCGGCATGAATACGGTGGATAGAGGACCAGATCGTTGTTTCTGTTGGCCCATACATATTCCATAATTCAGCACCAAGTGGCAGCAGATCCATTGCCAATGGTTTTGGCATCGCCTCGCCACCACAAAGTATCTTTAAGTCCTTTTTGCCCTTCCATCCGGTTTCCAACAGGAGCCGCCACGTGGCAGGAGTGGCTTGCATGATGGTGACGTCTCTAGTCTCGATTTCTTCGGCTAATTTTTTGCCATCCATTGCGACTTCTTGAGAAGCAATAACTACCTTGCCACCAGAAATAATCGGGAGATAGAGTTCAAGTCCTGCGATGTCAAACGAGAGGGTAGTAACACACAGTAGCGTGTCACTCTGCGTAAAGCCTGGCTCGTTTTTCATCGACCATAGGAAGTTAACCAGGGCTTGATGAGGAATCTCAACGCCTTTTGGAAGGCCTGTTGATCCCGATGTGTAAATCACATAAGCCAAATTCTCCGGAGCTGCGTATTGTTTGAGCTTCTTGTTCGAATGGCTGTTGATGTTCTCTCGTTCATCATCCAGAGAAATCACGGTCACCGTCTCTGGAAAGCTGATGTCTTCCATGGAATCAAGCAGCGCTCTCTCAGAAAGGAAGATTTCCATCCCGGAGTCGTCAACCATATGCTGAATTCTGCTGCTCGGATACGTGGGGTCAATCGGCACGTAGGCGCCTCCGGCTTTCAAAATGCCGAGTAGAGCGACCAGCATCCCTGCCGACCGTTCCATGTGTACGCCCACCAAAACATTGGGCCCCACGTTTAATTTGTTCATATATCGCGCGAACTGGTTAGAATACTGATCCAGTTGTTTGTAGGTCAGTTGAGTGTCCTCAAACTCAAGCGCGATTTTTTCTGGCGTTTGGCTGGCTTGCGCCTGGAATAGCTGGTTTACCGTGCTTTCGCTTGGGTAAGCCTGAATGGTGTCTGTATACGCAGATTGATACTCAGCTTCTTCGTCTTGCCTGGACAATGGTAGCTTGGCAATAGACTGTTCTGCATCATCTGCGAGCCCAAGTAATAGCGATTCATAATGATGAACCCAACGTTGAATGGTTGCTCTATCAAAGAGGTCCGCATTATAATCAAGATCCAGGTAGAATCCGTTTTCCATCTCATTCAGATTGAAGAAGAGATCAAAGACTACCGCAGTTTTGGGTGATTGCGCCAACTGGCATTCGAGCCCTTCAAAGTTCAGGCCCGCACCATCTCGGTCTAGATTAAACTGAACCTCAGCCAGGGGCGATCGGCTTGGGTCTCTAGGTATGGTGAGCTGCTTTAAGATCCCGCCAAGCGTACACGCCTGATGTTCATATGAATCTAAAACAAGTGTAGCAGTTTGCTTGAAAAACTCAGAGGACGACTGTGAGCCATCAATAACAGAGCGGATTGGGAGAAGGTTAACACAGTGGCCAACCAGCTTGTCCTCCCCAAACTGTAACTGACCGGCAGAAGGAATAGCAACCACGATATCATCCTGCCCAGAAAGGCGAGACATCAAGATATTGAATGTGCCGAATAACAGGGTGAAGAGGCTGATATTCTGCTCTGAGGCAATCTTCTTTGCTGCCTGGTACACATCATCATGGAATTGATAGGTGTACGTTGCACCCTTGAAGGATTTGAAGGCTGGCCTTGGATTGTCTAATGGCAATTCAAGCGTAGCAGGTAGGGGAGAGAAGACCTCTTTCCAATACGCATAAGATTCCTCCATGTCCTCATCTTCCTGCTGCTCCATTGAATACGCTACATATTCAGAGAACAATGGCTTTTCTTCTACAATAAATGCCTTTCCAGAAATCCGGTTGTTATAGTTCTCACTGATTTCCTCTAGCAAAACGGACCAGGACCACCCATCACAAATCAAGTGATTTGCTGAGAACGCAATCACATGTTCGTCTTCTTTCAGACGGATGATATGCACCCTCAGCAGATTGCCCTCTTTGAGATTAAAGGGGGTTGACGCATAATGCGCTTTAATCTGGTTGAGCGCCTGTTCCCGCTCAGCGTCTCCTAACTTTGAGAGATCGTCTTTTGCGATCTCCACAGGAGTATGAAGCACTACATATTGCTCTGAGCCGTCTGCACTAAATCGAAGATTGAATGTTTGATGTTGCGAAACAACATGCTGAATGGACTCATGCATCATCTTCAGCTGAATGCTCCCCTTCAGATGTGCCGTGAACGGTTCGTTATAGGCGCAAGAAGCCTCGTCACCTAACTGAGACGCAATCCAGATTTCTGACTGTGATTCAGTCAAAGGGAAGGCTAGCGGCTCGTCTTGAGAGCCAGCTCCCTCATCCTGGCTGGATGCTGAGTGAGGGGCTGGGTTGGACTTTTTTTCGGGAGCACCTCCTAGTTCAGGTAGGAACCCGCCGTCTTGCAATGCAATGATCGTGTCTTTGATTGAGGTTTTGATTTTCTCGATGTCCTCATCGGTATGAGCCGTTGACAGGAAGCAGTTGTCATAGAAGCCGCGAGTAAATATCCCTCTATCCAATAAATGGTAGTACAGCATGTCGATGTACTCCATGTCTGGAGAGTAGGCAAACCGGAATAAAGAGGTGTACTGGAGTAGCTTGATCGGTACGTTCCGTTCCTCAAAGAAGACGTTTAGTTCATCTACGAGTGCTTTGGTGCGAGCTGTCAGGCCTTTTTGCAGCTCCGGTCCTTGCTCTTTTACATGAGTTAGAACGGCCTTGGCTGCAGCCATAGCAAGCGGATGGCGTACAAAGGTACCTGCAAAGAAGGTAAGATCGGCTTCGGGGACGGAGTCATCGCCGTAGTTCCAGGAACCACTGTCCAGGCCATCCATGTATTTTGCCTTACCGGCAAGCGCACCAATCGGCATACCGCCACCAAGAACTTTCCCGTAAGTGGTCATGTCGGCATTGATGCCAAACCATTCTTGTGCACCACCAGGGGCTGCTCTAAATCCAGAGATCACCTCGTCCATGATGTAGACAATGTCATTCTCTTCGGTGAGCTTTCTTAATGCATGCAAGAACTCTTTCGGTTGTAAGTCCGGCTTAGAGCTTTGAACGGTCTCGATCAAAATACAAGCAATGTCATCTGCGTGCTCTTTAATGATCTCCAAAGAGGCCGGGTCTCCGTAGTCCAGGATGATCGCTTCTTCCGTCAAGCTATGTGGAATACCTGGCGTTGCAGGTGACACGTGAATGCGGTTTCCTATCTTGCTTGATCGAAGAAGGACCTGCTCAAAGTTGCCGTGATAGGCTCCGTTAAAGTAAACATACTTTGTTTTGCCTGTATAAAGACGAGAAAGACGGATCGCTGCCATGACGGCTTCAGAGCCCGTATTACAGAATGTAGCGCGCTCTTGCCCGGTTAGTTCGCACAGAAGTTGGGCGACTTCACCGGCTAGTGGAGATTGGGGACCTACTTCAACCCCGCGCTCAAGTTGTTCTCGAACAGCGTCAGTGATAAAATCAGGAGACTGGCCAAACAGGTTCAGGCCAAATCCCATAGCGACGTCAATATACTCGTTGCCGTCGACGTCCCATAACTTCGATCCTTTGGACTTCACGGTGTTGATCTGGTAAACCATCTCTTTCCAGATCTTTCTAAACCCGTAGATACCTCTCGGATCGGCAAAATGGGAGCGGTGTTGCGCGGCTAATTCCTTGGATGTTTTAGTCTTCTCAGTATACCGAGCAATGAATTCATCCAGATGGGCCTGCTGCTGCTCAGTTAGACCTCCATCGTCCGCCTTTTTCACCGGCTTATAAGGCCCAAATCGGCGGCGTTCTGGTTTAGGTACTTCTTTAAGCGTCTCCTCGCGAGGTGCAATAACCATGAGCGCCTTTGAATCCGATGCTCCGTCATCCTGGCTCGCATGCTCTTCGGATGGTTGAGAAACAGGTTGTGCTGCAGGCATAGCCACTGGAACTGAGCCTCCACCAGTAAGCATGGACAATTGCAGAGACATCACCTGCAACTGCTGCGCCATGAGGTGTTTGAGTTCTTCGACGCTTCCGGTAGCAGCACCTGCTGGTAATCCGTTAAATGCAGCCCCATTCTGAATAGGTTGCAGCGGTTGGATAGGCTGCATGGGTATGGGTTGCGGTGTTGGCTGGCTTGGAGCAGCTTGAGGCGCCGTAGGAGCAGGAGCCGCAGGTTGCTCGGCAGGAGCGGCAGGCAGGACGTCGTCAGAGGCCTTCTCTGCTAAATGTTGAATAAGCGCTGTGGGCGTAGGAATCTGCTCGATTAGCTGCCGGAAAGAAACTTTAACTTTAAATCCTTTCTTGATGGCCTGGCTGAATTGAATAAGAAATAATGAATCGAAGCCCAGTTCAAGAAAAGTGGCTGATTGGTCAAGCTCTTCTAGATCGAATCCAGATAGATCCAGAAGTAAGGACTTTAATTTGGCCTTTACGCTATCAAGTTTTACGGAAGAACTCATATGGCACGTAGAGTAAAAGTAGTGAAGTAAATGCTTATTTTTTTTCGTTTCCTGGGTCTGAAAGAAGCTGATTCCATGCTTGCAACTGTTGAGACATAAGCTGCAGCTGATTCTCGATCAGGGTTCTTGTATCAGGATTCAGGGTCGATAAGGATTGAGGGACAGGAGGTGCGTGTCCGTTGTTATTGAGAGATTGACCATTTGTATACTCGGGGTGTATTCCATTGCTAACTGATGCACTCTCAAATTCATCTTCATTTGTTGGTTCAAGAGAGTCGAACCAATACCTTTTTCGCTCGAAAGGGTACGTCGGGAGGTGCAGTCTTTTGCGTTGTTCATTCTGATAAACATGTTTCCAATCTATCTGAATGCCCGTCTGCCATAGTTTGCCGAGGGTTTCCAGGGCTACTTTATAGGACGAGACTTCTTGCTTTGCATGCGGAGACGATGAGAATACATCGTGATCCGAAGTGCAGGAAGGATGCTGCCTGGTAAGCGTGCTTAACGTTTGTCCAGGACCAATTTCTAGGAAAACGTGATTGCTTTCATGCAGCAATGTGGATACAGCCGGCGCGAAAAGAACAGTGGCCCTTAGATGTTGAGCCCAGTAAGCAGGGTTCGTAGCGTCCTCTTCAGTAAGCGGACGACCATGCGCCGTAGAGATAATTGGAATCTCTGGGGCGTTAAGCGTGAGGCCGTTGAGCAATTCCTCAAAAGGAGCAACCGCTGGATCCATCATAGCAGAGTGAAAAGCATGAGAGGTGTGAAGCGGACGGCAAATAATTTCTTTTGCTTCAAGATCTGCCTGTAAGGCTTCAACGGCCTCGTCTGGCCCGGAGACTACACAAAGAGCAGCACTGTTTACTGCGGCAATGCTAACATCCTCAGTGAGGTGAGCTTCTAGCTCCTCTGCAGGCATGCGCACGGCCATCATGGAGCCCGAAGGCAAGTCTTGCATCAAGGTGCCTCGTTTGGCAACCAGGTGGAGGGCATCTTCTAGAGAAAAGATGCCTGCCAATGTCGCCGCAACAAATTCACCCACGCTATGGCCTATCATAGCAGTTGGACGAAGGCCCATGGACATCCAGTACTTGGCTAGCGAATAACTAATCGAGAAGATCCCTGGCTGGGCAACCATGGTCTCGTTGATGCGCATCATCGACTCATCTAGGCCTTCTGGTGTTGGATACAAGATGTTTCGGATGTCAAAGCCAAGAATGGGCTCAAGGATATGGGCACAAATATCCATCTCCCTACGGAAAATAGGCTCGCTTTCATACAGCGCCTTACCCATCTCAACATGCTGTGCACCCTGGCCAGGAAACATGAATACAACCGACCTGTTTTTGCGCACCGCATGCGTAGTACTGATACGCTGAGCGTCTCCTTCCTTTAGCAAATGGATGCAATCTTCGCGGTCTGTTGCTACAAACGAGCGCTTGTAGTTAAAGTCAGCTCGGCCAACTTGAAGTGTATAGGCAATGTCCTCGATCAGTAATTCTGGATTACTCTCGATGTGCTCCAGTAAATTGGCAGTTTGTTGATCCAGTGCAGTTGCACTCCGCGCAGAAAGGGTGATCAGATGATTGGGCCGTTCACTATCGATGTCATGGAAAAGGGGCGCCTCTTCAAGAACGACATGTGCATTGGTGCCTCCAACGCCGAATGAACTGAGCCCTGCACGGCGTGGTGTCTCTGAGCGTTCCCATGGCCGCAATTTGTCATTCACAAAAAACGGAGTGTTCTCGAAATCGATGTTTGGATTGGGTGACTCAAAGTTCAAGCTTGCTGGGATCTGCTCGTTTGCGAGGGCAAGAGATGTTTTTATGAGCCCTGCACACCCTGCAGCTACATCTAGATGGCCAATGTTGGTTTTCACAGAGCCGATGGCGCAAAACTGATTTTCATCAGTGCCCATACGGAAGGCCTGGGTGAGCGCATCAATCTCGATGGGGTCTCCAATTGGAGTGCCCGTTCCGTGCGCTTCCATGTACGAAATGGTCCTTGGGTCGAAGTCAGCAAGGGCATGGGCCTGTGCGATTACTTCTTTCTGCCCCTCAACACTAGGAGCAGTATAACCAACTTTTGAAGCGCCATCATTATTAACGCCCCACCCTTTTATGACGGCATATATACTGTCACCATCTTCAATGGCATCTTCCAACCGCTTCAGAAGAACCACCGAAACCCCATCGCCAAATACAGTGCCTCTCGAATTCGCATCAAATGTTCTGCAGATTCCATCGGGGGAAACCATCCCGTCAGGCTGGTACAGGTAGCCCCTGTTCGCAGGTAGTTTTAATGTCGCTGCGCCTGCCAGGGCCATATCGCATTGATAATAGCTGAGGCTCATACAGGCTTGAGCTACTGCAACGAGTGAAGTTGAGCACGCTGTTTGGACCGTAATGCTCGGTCCTCTAAGATTTAGTTTAAAAGAGACGCGCGTAGAGAGGTAGTCTTTATCATTGCCCAACTCATGCTGGAGGGTGCCACCATGAAAGGAGTCAGCAAGGCCAGCAATAAACGAAGGATGAGATTCAAGGCTGCACAGGGTATATGTATTCATGTAGGACCCTGCAAATACACCGATTGAACCGGGGTACGTAGAAGGCTCATACCCTCCATCCTCGATCGCTTCCCAACTGCACTCAAGAAACAAGCGGTGCTGTGGGTCCATCGCCTGTGCTTCTCTCGGGTAGATCCCAAAGAAAGGGGCGTCGAAGTGATCTGCGTCTTTTATCGTGGCTGAAAACGGGACAAAATTGGGGTCACTTAACAGGCGTTTCCTTTCCTGAGGGGTAAGATTGAGTTCTTCTTCAGGAATAGGAACAATAGAATTGACTCCATTGACCAGGTTTTGCCAGAATGTCTTTACATTTTGGGCGCCAGGAAAGCGGCCTGAGAGTCCAATAATTGCAATGCCATCCATAATATATCTTTTTGAGGCTCTATTTTATCTTTTAGTCTTTCGTAATTCCTTGATTCGTAACAGTGCGTCTTTCTGACGTGCAGCTCTTTCTTGAATTTCTGTGCTTTTTGTTTGCTGACGTTGTGCTTCAGTGAAATGCATTATCAGGCTTCGGATAGTAGGCAATCCAAAAAGGGCTGTAAGAGGAAGCTCCTTACGAAGTGTTGAATTTAACCTGCTATGTATTTGGACGAGCTGAAGCGAGGAACCGCCAAGCTCCTTGAAGCCATCGTCCAGGCCAATACCTTGTATTAGTAGAACCTCCTCCCATATAGAGGTTATATCCCGTTCCAGTTGGGATTCTGGAGGTGCAAATGGAGCATTGATTTCTGGCCGTTCAGTGCGAAGCTCCTGAATACGGCGTTGGATCGTGCGCACATCAAAAAGAGAACTTGCAATCTCCTGATAGGGAGATTCGGACGTGCCAGCTGTAACTTTGGTGACTTTTTTGCGCGCTGCTTGAGAGGGGGTTGCTGCATCGAGTGGGTCGAGCGCAAGTAAGCGTTGGGTGTCGTATCTGTAAATAATCCCAGCCTGCACTTCTGTTGAAGTCGCCGGGTCGAGATGAATTAAAAAGGATTCAACAGGCTTATTCTTCGGCGTTTGAGAGAAGGCTACATCGACAAACGGGCAATCATTGTCCGATGCGGCCTGTGCCAATTCTTTCAATAATGCATGTTCAACGCCGCGTCCTAATGCCCGGCAACTCAAAATCAGGGTTTCTACTTGAAGATGTTCTTCTTGGATCTGGTAAAGGGCCAAACCGACCAGTCCATAGTCTCCAAATCGATCGCTTAGATGTACAATGCGGGCATGAAGAGTACCGGACTCCAGGAGGGTAGACAATTCTGATTCTGTCCGCCGAATTGTTGTCGCATTAAATTGATTCGTTCGCTGGGTAAGTTGAGCGAGGCGGGGAAGGTTCGAAGGAGCAGGCTCTGTAATACCTATCTGTAAATCGAGATTCTCGAGGAAATCCCGCAGTGATGCAGTAGAGCTTTTGAACTCTTCACGGCGATTATTCTCGACATACCGCTGGGCTCTGTGTTTATCTTCTTCCGTTATTTTGAGCTTGTCGAACAACCAGGCGTGATCCAAAAATCTCGGAATACTGTCGTCCGTTGGGATCTGTAACCGATGAACGGCTGGTGCACTGGCAGCAACTTCTGCGTGCTCAATAGGATTGTCGTCGATAAAAACGAAGCTGTCGAGTCCTAGTTGAAGTTCTTCTGCAAGCTCGATCAAGTTTTGCGATTTGGGCTCCCAGTTGATTTTTGTCGCTACGATATCTTCCCGCTTTATTACCATGTTGGGGTTCTGATCAAACACAGCAAAGACGTCCGCTTCTACATTCTTGCTGCATAGGCAGAGAAGCATCCCCTGCGCTTTCTGCTCTAGCATGAATTGCTGAAGCGCTGTGTGTGCCGGTGTGATATCAATACCTAATGGACCATCCTCGCCGCAGACGCCGCCCCATAACGTATTGTCGCAATCAAGAGCAATCACCTTGAGCGGGGCCCGCTGCATTGCTGAAAAGCGCCGGGAAAGGATCGAGGCGAGTGACGTAAAATAGGAAGAGGTATACGGGATGTGCCCTGTTTTTTCCGTAATAGGGTCGTGATACTGAGTAACGGGATAGGCCGTATTAATCTCCTGCCTGGTGATAATACTTACATTGGATAACCCGCGTAGTGCTTCGTTTATATGGTGTTCTGCTTTGTCAATTTGTGCATCGTGATGAGGATCGATGTATGTTGACGGAGAGGAGTGGCAGAATCCAATGATAAAAGTACTTTTTTGCTGAGCCGCGAGTGTTTGTGTAGCCTCAATAAACTCGTTTGTATTCTGTTCTAAATCATCCAGTGGCCAATCTTCAAGTCGTACTAGCAGGACATTGAGCGCTTTCTGGGAGTCCGTATCCTGATTAAGCGAGAACAAGCTGCTTTGGTCGACCAGTTGTTGAAATACCTGGTTATATGGGGCAAAAGAAATCGAATAGGGAATGCCCAGCTTCTCGAGCCAAAACTCAAGAGCTATCTCTATTGGTTCTGCTGTAAAGGTTGCAGCTATAGCAAGGTGAACGTGCTTTTGATTCAGGGAATTCGTTGTCATGAATTCTCGATTAGTGCGAAGAACGTTTTGAATAATTTAGATTGAGAAGAGTGAGCTAGCACTGAGAACTGAATATTCAAGATTCGCTAACTAGAAGGCTGTTATCTGCAACATTATTGTAATTAAGCCCTATGCAGGAAACCGTAAAAACAGGAGTAAGACGAATATTTTCAGTACAGCATAGCACGATGCTAAATTGGTGCAATTCACCTACATTTGGCTAGCACTTTTGGAGCACTCCTCTGGTTGATATGGATTCAAATGCCCTGATTTACAGGACTACCTAAATAGATAGGTTCGGTTATGATTTGATAACTGTAAGTTGAATTAAATAATAAGAGGCTAGAAAATAGAATAGATGAAAGGGGCTAGAGCCGATCCATTTACCAGGACGATGATAAGACTGAGTAAAAGAAGGACTAAGACGATAGGAGTCAACCACCATTTTTTTCGGACCTTCAGAAAGTCCCAGATAAGAAGAAGTTTAGACATAGTGGATGAATCCGAGTAGTTGTACTAATTGCCCGTCCTGGACTGGATAGTACAAACGCCCCGAATCGATTTCAAGATCCCCCATTTTCTGTTTCTGGTTTCTGGTTTCTGGTTTCTGGTTGTTTTGAAGTCGAAAACCTTGCCATTTAACAAGAAACGAGAAACGAGAAACCAGAAACAAAAGAAGGGAATCTTGGTCTATGCCTGAGGCTTGTGAGATATGGATGAAAGCGGGCGTTTCTGTTTCTGAACTGGTTGTTTTTGTGCAGTCTTCAGCGTTTATTACTCCAGAGAGGCATTCACCACTCCTCTTCGTAAGTACACTGCAAGTTAAAACCTACCAGATTCCTGATTCTAAATCATCTAGACACCTAAAAGGAGTACAATGGCTAACCAAGAAGTGATGCAGGCTGATAAGAAAGAAATAAGCTGGGTTCCTGTAATTTTTATAGTTACGTATCATTTGGCCCTGCTAGTGGCCCTGCCTCTTTATTTAATGAGCTATACACCTAGTTGGTTGATGATAGGGTGTACGTTCCTATTAATCATCTGCTCAGGATTTAGTATTACTGCAGGATATCATCGTTTATACTCTCATCGTACCTATGTCACCAAGAAGCCTATTGAGTGGGTTCTCCTCTTTTTTGGTACGTTATCGACCCAGGGGAGCGTATTTCGCTGGTGCTACGACCATCGCGTGCACCACCAGCATCTTGACTCAGTAAGAGACCCTTATGAAACGCCGAAAGGATTTTGGCATTCTCATTTGCTCTGGATGTTTAAAAAAGGCGCCCCGATTGAGGACAAATACATCAAAGATCTGAAGCAGCGGAAGCTCCTTGAATTCCAGGATAAGTACTACGGTCAGCTAGTCTTGCTTACGAATGTGGCAACTACACTGCTTGTTGCCTGGATTACTGGAGACCTCATCGGTGCATTTGTTATCTCCTTCTTGTTGCGCCTCTTCATTAACCATCATACAACCTGGTTTATCAATTCGCTGGCGCACATGTGGGGAGCAAAGCCGTATTCAACCGAGCATTCAGCGGTGAATAACTTCATTCTTGCATTTCTGACCTATGGAGAAGGGTATCACAACTTCCACCATACCTTTGCAAGTGATTACCGCAATGGCGTACGCTGGTACCAGTTTGACCCAACAAAATACCTCATCTGGGGGTTGAGCAAAATGGGTCTTGCCTCAGGCCTCAAGAGAACTGATGGGCTGATGATCAAAAAACGACTCGTCCAGGCCGACCGTAAATTGTTAATGGAGCACCTGAGCGAAATCCGAGACACAAACTCTCAAGTACTCGAAGAATACATCGAGCAACTGTCCGAAAAACTCTCTTCAACCATTACATCTGCTAAAACTACCTTAGAGCGATACCGATCACTGGATCGCAAGCAGAATCACATTGAATTCGAAGAATTGAAGGCGAAGTTCAAAGAGTTAAGAAGCGAGATTAGCCGCGACCTGAAAACATGGCGCCGGCTGTGCAACTTCGTCCTGAAGATGCAGCCTGCTGTGTAAATACTGAATACACTCAAAGCTTGACGGTCTAATTTCCGTCCTAAAATACTTCGTGCTTGATGATGGTTTGATTTCTCGTAGGAATGAGCCCGTCATCAAGCACGACGCTTTTATTTTTTGCAGGAATAAGACGGTCATCAAGCATGCTGCTCCCATTTCTTGCAGCAAATAGACCGTCATCAAGCATGACACTCCCATTTTTTGCAGCAATTGGACCGTCATCAAGCATGACACTCCCATTTTTTGCAGCAATTGGACCGTCATCAAGCACGACGCTTTTATTTTTTGCAGGGATAAGACGGTCATCAAGCATGCTGCTCCCATTTCTTGCAGCAAATAGACCGTCGTAACGTCTGACGCTTCCTTTTCTCGAAGGAATGAGACTGTAGTTAAGTAGAAGACTGCAAACGCTGCTTTTTAGGAGAAAAGGTAACGCCCTTCAACCTTGTCATGCTGAGCGCAGCGAAGTATCTGGTATTTATTGAAACTCCTTTAGAATACCTGCAAGGGTGCGTCTTACACAGTTTCTTCGGCGGGCTCAGAATGACAAAAGCATAGAGTCCTTAACCAGCCTGAGAAACCAATTCATTTTGAGTCACTCCCTCTCCTTGGCCGTACAGCTTTAGCATCTTGTAGTGAGAACCGATTGCGCTGCTTAAGGTCGGCTGATGGTTATAGGGGATACCATGCTCATTAGCCACGCGCTCTACGATGGGGCTTATTTTAGGATAGTGAATGCTACAGACTTTTGGGAAAAGGTGGTGCTCAATCTGGAAATTTAAGCCGCCCACGTACCAGCATAACAGTTTATTGTTGCGTCCGAAGTTAGCTGTAGTCTTCATTTCATGGATCAGCCACGCGTCCTCCATGACTGAGGTGTGCTTGTTTGTGAAATGCTCTGTATCCTCAACAACGTGAGCCAACTGGAAGATGACGCCTAAAATGGTGCCGGCTACCAGGTGAATGGTCAGGAATCCGATCACAAACTGCCACCATGTGACATTGAGGAAAATGAGGGGAAGGACGATCATGTACGTGTAATAGATGAGCTTCATGAAGATCATCAATGCAACTTCTCCCTTGGGGTGTTTGATGTTTTCATAGGGACCAAGGTTTTTTTGCAGGAGATACTTATAGTCCTTTACAAAGACCCAAAAGAGGGTGGAAAGGCTGTAGGTAGCGAATCCGTATAGATGCTGGAATCTGTGAATCGGCTTATGATCCGATTCTGGCGAAAGCCGAAGTAAAGGAGATACTTCCAGATCTTCATCAATGCCCTGAATATTGGTATACGTATGGTGGATTACATTATGGGTGATTTTCCACAGGTACCCATTCGCTCCCATTAAATCAAACGTCAGTCCAAGAGCAGTATTGACCTTGTTATTCGATGAGTAAGCACCGTGCAGGGCATCGTGAGAAACGGAGAAGCCGATGCCTGCCACCCCGACACCCATGATAAAAGTGAGGGCCCACATCTCCCAGATACCAAACTGATTGCTCATAATCATCGCATATGGACCAAACGTGAGGAGCAACATCACGAAGGTCTTCACAATCATACGGGTATCAGCCTTTTTGGACAGGTTGTTCTCTTTAAAATAGTCGTTAACCTGTGTCTTAAGATCTTGTATAAATGTCGGTGATTTCTTGTTCGAGAATTTAATGTTTACAGTGTCCACAAGGTGCGTCCGATTTAAGTGAGCCTTATACCTTCGTCGGTAATAAGAAGAAGCGCATTATGTACAAATGTACGAGCGCAATAAGTCTGGGTGGTGGATGGCTTAACGCAGGGAATATCGTGTGATCTACAGTACTGCAGGGGTCATTTAGTGTATGATGGGGCGTCATAGCGCGTACTATAGATGCCTTTTTATTGATGCTATATATACTGAGCGCCTTGGTCAATAGCAAAATGCGCCATGAGATTCGCTGAAAATAGATCTGTTCAACTCCTAAGTGCCAAATTGTTGCAAATCCCAAAAATCAGTATGTTGGTTGACCTGCTTGTTTAACCATACCTCTTTCAGAAATGAACCGCCGAAAATTTGCACAGCTCTCTGCCTATTCCATACTTGCCGGGAACGTGTTATCAGGGTGCGAGAATACCTCTCCTCAGCCTGCCGCCGCAAGCGAAGTGATGCTGGATCGCGTGGGTGTAGGCTTGTTTACGATCCCGCTATTGTTAGAGCAAGATTTCGCTGGTACGTTGAAAAAACTGGCTGATATTGGGTATAAAGAAGTCGAATTGTTTGGGCCGTACGAGTACACCGCGCAAGAGACTAAGGACTCCTGGGCGGCATTAACGGGGCAGTTGGGATTCAGCGGGAGTGGTTATTTTGGGCATACGGCACAAGAGACTCGTGCAATCCTAGATGATCTAGGTTTAACGGCTCCTTCGATGCATACGGATCTTATAACTCTGAAGACCAATCTCGATGCAGTAATTGAAGCAGCACAGATTATTGGTCATAAATACGCAGGCATTGCCGCCATTCCTGAGCCTGAACGGCCCAAGCTAGACGGCTACAAACGGGTTGCTGATCAATTTAACGAGATCGGCATGAAGATGAGCGAAGCTGGCATCAAACTGCTCTATCACAACCATGGATACGGACTCTCTGACATGGAGGGAGAAATTCCCTTCAAGCTGGTTCTAAACCGTACAGAACCCGACTACGTGGCGATGGAAATGGACATTTACTGGATGACTGCCGGCAAAGCCGATTCTGTGGCGTACCTAAATGAATTCCCTGGCCGGTTTAAGCTCATGCACATAAAAGACATGACCGAAATCGTCCATTTCGAAGGCGATGGAAGCACTCCGATGGAATGGATGCCCCTGTTTCCCTACATGGCCGATGCCGGCGACGGAGTCCTGGATTTGCCCTCCATTTTGTCAGCAGCAAAACGCAACGGTGTGGATCACTACTACCTCGAACGCGACATGGCCGCCGATCCTGATACCACGCTGCAGAATAGCTACGATTTCTTGTCGAGTGTGAAGCTGGCGGTATGATCCAATATATCATTATTGGATCTGTTTCTCGTTTCGTGTTTCTGGTTTCTGGTTAAAAAGCAGGTTTGAAACGTGAAGCTCACAAGAAACGAGAAACCAGAAACGAGAAACCAACAAGAAGAATCTTTCCAGATTCTTCTTGTTGCCGTAACGAACTCTGAGTGTTTGTTTAAGCAATGAGTGAATACTCAGCGTGCGTTTATCGAAAAGCAATCCATATGGATGGAAATTTGAGTGGAAGGACTGGATTAGTTCGGCGATCTTTCTTCCCATTTGCCTCTATTTTGTACTGAATAGAGGGGAATATACGCTGCTTGATAGCGCTAATTTGATCATCCATGAGGCGGGGCATTTCGTCTTTGCGTTTTTTGGGAAGTTCATTCGGTTTGCTGGGGGCACTATCATGCAGATCCTGCTGCCTTGCATTCTGATATACCATTTTTACGTGAATGACTACAGGTTGGGCGTGCAGGTATTTTTGTTTTGGCTTGGGCATAACTTGATCAATATCAGCGTTTATGCTGCAGATGCAAGAGCCCGCCGCCTTCCCCTTCTCGGCGGTGATTTTGTGCAACATGATTGGTGGACCATGCTCGGAATGTTAAACATGCTGGAGTATGATCAAGTGATTGGGAATCTCTTCTTCGGCGCGGCTATCCTCGTTTTTATTGTACTCTTACTCACGCCCCGCTTTATGATGAATTGATGTTTTTATAAATGGGGTTCTTCGGCGGTCGTCCCTGGCCCCGACCAGGGATCCATGCAACTTGAATTATGTTTCCAACTTGTATGGATCCCTGATCAAGTCAGGGACGACCGCCGAAGAGTCTTAATACTTACCCTACTTCCAATGCCTGTATTCCAATCCACCATACTCGAAGATGAAACGCTAACCAGTCAAGACTATTCCGGGGCTGAACTCACAGATCACAGTTTTCGGGATTGTGAGTTTATTGGCTGTGATTTTTCGGGGAGTAATTTGAGCAAAAGTCAATTCTCGCGGTGCGTTTTTAAGGGATGCAATTTGAGTAATGTCAAGCTTTACGATGCTAAATTGGCCGATGTCGATTTTGTCGAATCGAAGCTGGCAGGCATCGACTTTTCTACCTGCAATTCGCTCTTGTTCTCGATCAACTTAAAACGATGCCGAGCCGTGTATTGCATTTTTGCGTCGGTGGTGTTGGCCGGTAGCGACCTTTCTGGTTCAGAGTTGAAAGATTGCATATTTGAGCAGACCGACTTATCCAGTGCAAACCTATCAAACGCGAACTTACAAGGCAGTACATTTGATCGTGCCAACCTTGAGGAGGCGGATCTACGAGAAGCATCCTATGTAGAGATAAACCCCCTTACAAATCGGCTAGAAAACGCGCGGTTTTCATACAATGAAGCCATGGGGTTATTAAAATACCTGGGGGTACGGGTAGAATAGAATTCTTACAAAAGGGGGATTACGTACATCTTTTAAGCCAAAGCTCTATAGAGGTACATAGGGGTAAGTATATACCTTTATCATTCAGGTCAAATAATTTACGGTTCTAAAGAAAAAAGTACGTCTTTGCTGAAAGAACAGCACGTGCGTTCGCATTTCTTAGTGTAAGGAGAACCCCCTTCATGAGAGCTATAGAGCAACCAGTTTCTAATTTTATTAATGAGACGATCTATGCCAGGTTGGCACACGGTGCCTTTCTGCTCTATGTGTTCTTTATTTTTTTTGGAACATCCATGCCGTTTCCGGACCTTGATCCAGATGCACGGCTCGATAAATCCAACTCCAATCTGGTTAATCAACTTCTCTCTTTACTCTACATCATCTCTTTATTGTCATTAGCTGGCAAGCAGGATCAGATTCGGTCGTTTATTCTGAAGGAGAAGTACCTGACGATTTTTTTGATATGGGGGCTTTTTAGTGTTGTTTGGTCGAACTACTCAGTCATTTCACTTAAACGCTGGATTACTCTTTTTGGAGAGGTGATAATTTGCCTGGCAGCGTTGATGCACTTCCGATGGTCTGAGGTGGCGCTGAGGACGTTCAGGCTGATTATGTGCCTGTATCTTCCCTTAACTATTCTATCGGTTATTTTTGTCCCTGCGGCGATACAATGGGAGTTTCCTGCATGGAGAGGCCTGGCGGATACAAAAAATAACCTCGGTCAGGTCACCTTATTCTGCATATTGCTGTTACTCACCATCATCCCATATAACAAGGGGAGGCCCATAAACGCCCTGCATTATCTGATGCTGGGTTTTGCATTTATCGCTTATCTAGGGGCCCGAAGTACGACGTCTTTTTTGATAGGTGCGGTGTTACTCGCTATAGGTGGTGCTTTGTACGTTGCAAGGATGATGATGCAAGAAAAGGTGGCTCGGACGTATGCCTTGTTCATCATCGTTGGCGGGGTGATGTTAGGTGCTTTTGTGGTGGTGGTTGCTCCAGAGATTCTAAGTAGTCTATTTGGCTTGTTTGGTAAGGACTTAAGTTTTAGCGGTCGCGTTGATTTATGGGCGGCCGTATTGGACACCAACAAAGGCAAAATAATGACGGGGTGGGGGATTGGGGGGTTCTGGGTGAATGATGCACCGCATTTGAGATCCCTGTATGAAGAGTTTGTTTGGGTCCCCAATCAGGCCCATCAGGGGTACATAGACATATATAACCAGGTTGGCATCGTAGGCTTAGGAATCATGATCTTCATGATCTTTGCCTATTTCAAAAGGCTGATGTATCTCCGTAAGGGTCAACTCTGGAAGTGGTTATTTATAGGGGTACTCATTCTCAATGTTCAGGAATCTGTGTTTTTCCGCCCCCGGCATATTGGGCATTTTATGTTTTTGTTTGCCTATGTAGCATTGCACACCGATTTGCTCAAAGAGCAGTGGGTGATATATATGGAAAGAAAAATGAACGAGGCGCAAGAAGAAGCTGAAAAGCAGGAAAAAGAAAAAAAAGACAAAGACCCACAGTCCAGAGACACATCTAAAAAGTATGGTCCACGATGAAATATAGGGCTGATATCGATGGGTTGAGAGCAGTTGCCGTTTTGGCTGTTGTGGCCTTCCACCTAATACCCTGGGTACTTCCAGGGGGATACGTGGGTGTAGACGTATTTTTTGTTATCTCCGGGTATCTAATCACTCGGATTCTGTGGGGGCAGTTAAAAAAGGGCTCTTTTACTTTTGCGACTTTTTATGCGAAACGTATACGACGATTATTTCCTGCTCTATTTGCAGTCACCCTGGTATGTGCTGGTATAGAATACGCAGTCGGTTTGCCTCAGGAAATCTATACCTTCGGTATTAGTGCACTCGCTTCTATATTCTATTTTTCTAATCATTATTTCCTATCTGAAAATAGCTACTTTGCCGAGGACCTGGAGACGAATCCGTTGCTACATACCTGGTCCTTATCGGTTGAGGAGCAATTTTATATCGTTTTCCCTGCGTTGCTTGTATTACTGTTTCGTAAGGGAAAAGGAAGAGAAGTTCTATTCCTTTCAATTCTGCTGGGCGGATCGTTATTGCTTAGTGAGATACTGGTTCATTTCAACGATTCAGCCTCATTTTACCTGATGCCTTCTCGGTTGTGGCAGTTTCTAGCAGGTGCTCTGTTGGCTTTGAGGCCTATGGATGATGTCTTACCGAGACCTGTTGTGGATACCATAGGGTGGTTTGGCCTTGGAATTCTAGGGTATAGCTTCTTTTCCTTCTCAGGAGGCACCGCTTTTCCTGGATTAAATGCACTTTTCCCGACGCTAGGGACGTTCTTCCTCTTGTTTGCCGGGCAGCATAGAGGGCTTTGGATAACCAGGGCTTTATCTGTTTGGCCCGCTCGTTTTATCGGTCATATCTCCTACTCGCTGTATTTATGGCATTGGCCTGTTATTGTGTTTTACAAGCTCGAATTTTCACCGGACCCATCGTCTGGTGAACGCTTCTGGCTATTAGCACTTAGCTTTATATTGGCCTACGTGAGTTGGCGGTTCATCGAGCAACCCTTTCGAAATATCTCTCTGGAACGTAAACAGCGATGGGTATATGCAGGAGGTGGTATTGCCAGTTTGCTACTTGGGTTGATTTGTGCTTATTTCATTCTGACCGAAGGGATCAAAGAACGGTATACAGATGAACAGCTTTCGTATATCGAATACTTATCCTATGACGCCGACGCACTGTACCGAACCGACCGGTGTTTCTTGACAAGCGGCGCGCGAAGTGTCTCCTTATTCGATGAAGAGGAGTGCCTAAACGTAGATTCGACCCTACCAAATGTACTTATCGTGGGCGACAGCCACGCAGCGCAATACCATGCTGCGTTTGAGCAACTCTTTCCTGGATACGCGATCTCACAAATAAACGCCTCTGGATGCAGGCCATTGGTTAACTATGAAGGAGAAGAGCGCTGCACCGAATTAATGAGGACTACTTTCGAACAGTACATAAAGGAATTTGATTTCGACGCGATTATTCTTGCCGGAAGATGGGAGCGGGGTGACCTCCCCTTCCTGAAACCAACCATCGATTCCCTATCGGTGCATGTCGATAATATCATTGTACTCGGCCCCATCCTCGAATACAGCCAGGCCTTGCCGCGATTATTGGCACAGAAGGGAGCAACACAGAGAGAAATTACTGCTGCTCAACGCTATAGAGTCATTGAGAAGGTTGACATGCAGATGAAAAAGATTCTCAGTGATACCAATGTTGAGTATATCTCTGTTCTAAAGGCCATGTGTCCGAACAATGAGTGCACCGTCTATACACAGGAAGGAATCCCCATGCAATTCGACGCTTCGCATCTTACAAAGGAAGGAGCGATAGAACTTGTAGGACGGCTGGTAGATAGAGGATTCTTGCAGAAGATTGTTAGTGTGAGCGGGAGGTAAGACCCCTCCGACTCTTTTGGGACCATCTTGCCTGGAAGGGGGGCATTGTAAGCAAGTAGAGAGAGAATCTCTCAATAAGGCTTATCCGGCCTGGAGAGAGGCCCTTCTGGGTCAATCGGCTCCCAGAATGATTTCTTCTCTGGCGCCTTCTTCATCTTGAGCAAGTCTTTGTTGCGGATGATAAGACCGATAGGGGTTATCGCCAGGAAGTAAACGAGGGTGAGGATAATGGTGGTGGAAACTATAGACAGCTTCTCAGCCAGCTTCATCCAGGCCCACTCAATGGGGCCGAGCCAGGTGGGTGCAATCAAAGCGCCTAGAAAGAAAAAGACAGCCAGACCGTACAGGTAGGGACTTGCTGCAGGGTTTTTCCAGAGAAAAAAGCTACCTATAACTGTCCAGGCGCCCGCCATAATCCAGCCAAACTGCCTCAATTCTTTACGCGTCTTTTTCTTGTTTGAGTATAGCATGATTAATCAAGCGCAATCTGTTCTCGTTGCTTTTGGTGAGAGGCAACTTGCGACTGGGGTTGTTCTTCCTTTAGAAGAATGATGTTCTCCATAATGAGGACATCCATTTCGGTCATCATGAAGCAGCGGTACGCGTCTTCTGGGGTGCACACGATGGGTTCGCCACGCACGTTAAACGAGGTATTGATCAGCACCGGGCATCCAGTAGCCTCTTTGAATGCGTTTAAAAGAGCATAGAAATCGGGATTGTGGATGCCGTCAACAGTTTGAATGCGCGCTGAGTAGTCTACATGTGTGATGGCCGGAATTGTACTTCGGACCTCTTTTAGTTGACCAAATCCAGAAGCTTGTTGACCATTGTTCTGGACGCGTTGTGATTTCGCGACTGGAGCCACCAGCAACATGTAAGGGGAGGGGGAATCCATCTCAAAATAGGTAGATACATCTTCGACCAGGCACGCCGGCGCAAAGGGCCTGAACGACTCCCTGTATTTGATTTTGAGATTGATCGTTGATTGCATGTGTTGGCTTCTTGGGTCGCCAAGTATGCTCCGTGCCCCGAGGGCTCGCGGACCAAATTCCATGCGACCATTGAACCAGCCTACCACCTTGCCATCTTGCAGATGTTTTACTGCCTGGTCAATCGCTTCTTGCTTGGATTGTACATGGTGCGTAATGTCCTTTTCAGCCAGCCAGGAAGCAATCTCGTTGGAGGAAAAGGACGGTCCGAGATACGATCCTTTTTGCGAATCCTGATTTTCGGTTGATGCCTTTCTAGGATTGTTCAATACCTGATGCCAGGTAAAGAGGGCTGCACCCAGTGCACCGCCTGCATCTCCTGCGGCTGGTTGGATCCAGATATCGTCAAAGATCTTTTCCTTGAGGATAAGTCCGTTGCCTACGCAGTTCAGGGCGACTCCTCCAGCGAGACATAAATACCGGGCTCCTGTTTCCTTTTGTATATGCCGGGCCATGCGCACCATCACTTCTTCGGTAACGACCTGAACCGATCGGGCAAGATCCATCTCCCGTTGTGTGATCTGTGATTCCGGTTTGCGAGGTGGCGCACCAAACAAGTCGTGGAACGCCTTCGACGTCATCGTCAGGCCCTGGCAATAGTTGAAGTACTTCATGTCCAACTGGAACGAGCCATCTTCCCGGACATCAAGGAGGTGATTGTAGATCAGGTCGACGTATTTCGGTTCGCCGTAAGGGGCGAGTCCCATGACTTTGTATTCCCCTGAGTTGACTTTGAATCCTGTGTAGTAGGTAAAGGCCGAATATAGAAGCCCCAGGCTATGCGGGAAACGGAGCTCATGGAGTAATTCAACCTGATTTCCTTTTCCTATTCCCCAAGAGGCCGTTGCCCATTCGCCGACCCCGTCAATAGTCAGAATGGCTGCTTCTTCAAACGGGGAGGGGAAGAAGGCTGAAGCAGCGTGGGATTGATGGTGCTCTGGGTAGAGAATTTCGCCGGGATAGTCCAGTGCCTTTTTGATGTAGTCTCCCATCCACAGCTTTTCCTTCAGCCAAAGGGGCATAGCTTTCATGAAGGAACGCAGTCCTATTGGGGCGAAGGAGAGGTAGGTTTCTAGTAACCGCTCAAATTTGAGCCACGGTTTGTCGTAGAAGGCTACGTGGTCTACTTCTTCAATGGATATGCCTGCTTCCTCCAAGCAGTAAGCAATTGCATGCTCTGGAAATCGATGATCGTGTTTTTTCCTCGTGAACCGCTCTTCTTGTGCTGCCGCGACGATGTCTCCGTCCCTGACAAGGCAGGCTGCGGAGTCATGGTAGAAGGCGGAGATACCGAGGATGGTCATGGGCTAAGAGGTTTGGGGTAGGTGTGATAGGATTAAAAACAGAAGTGGGGGAGAAGATTCCTGGGTGGGATTGAAGTAGCAGTTTGTCAATAGGGCCTCTCTAATATTTGCAGCAGAAAATATTGCTCCCCGGGCATTCCACTCACCACACTCAGCTATATCCCCTCAGCCACCCCTTCGCACTGTAACGAACAACCCTATACACGTTTTCAGACCACCCCAGGCTATTGCGTGCACCCCATCGCCTCCTAATAGTGACCCAGATTCCCAGTTCGTTTTAGATCTAGAGTTTACTTGTCCACATGGTAACTAAAGAGGTGATCTCGGGCCTTGATATGCTTGTTGATGTAGCTATTCAAGGACTGGCTTCTATGTTCGACCAGAAGTCGCAGATGTTTTGCGCTCGGAAGGTCAGTAACAGCACCGATATCAAGAATGAAGGGCTCTCTTATTGGGAGACGCTGAATGCGTTGCTCGGTTTGAACGAAGCCCATCAATACGATATCAAAATTCCTTTTGATATCGAGTCGGCAACCCGGTACCACATCGATCGGGCTGCGAATATCGATGACGCCAAGCATCTTGGCGCTTTCCTCTGGCTGGCCGCACGCTCGGCACCCGAAACACTTAGCGATCTGTATGAAAAGATCGTCCTGTCGGATGCGCTAGATCGGTTTAATGAAAATCGCGAAGGCCGCACAATCGATTTGTGCTTTTTATTGATTGGCCTGTGTGAGATTCGTCTCTCTGATGGGGAGGAACCCGTCTACCTTGATGAACTGGCGTATATGACACGGCAACTTCTTTTTGTCTGTTACGGCGGTTTTGGGGTGTTTCGTGCCGTGCATCATATGAAACAGGCGCCTAAGAAACGAGCCAAGTACGGACACTTTACCGACCAGATGTTTGCCATCTATGCATTTATGCGGTATGCACAAGCTTTTGGTGACAAGCAGTGTTTAAAGATTGCTATCGAGTGTGCTACCCACCTCGTGAAAAATCAGGGCGAGCTTGGGCAATGGTGGGATCTTTACCACGTCGAGACGGGGAAAGTAGCTCGTAAGTATCCTGTGTACACGATGCACCAGGATGCTCTGGCGCCCATGGCCCTACTGGGATTACGCGAGCGCGCTGGACAGGACTTTGACGAAGCGATCAATGCAGGTGTTCTTTGGATGCACCGAAACAACGAGCTCGATATTCAGATGATCAGTCCGACGTTGAGTGTCATTTGGGAAGGGGTTCATGATTTAAAAAAGAAGCTCTACATGGAGGAGCCGTTTACGTCGCTAGCGTACCGTCCTGGGAAGGAGAAGGCTAAGACGCTCACGGTTGCGTTTGAGTGCAGGCCGAGCCATCTCGGGTGGTTGCTGTTTGCGTTGGCAGGGTACGTGGAGGAGTGACCCCTCCGGCCCTTTTGGGCCATAGGAGTCTACCCCCCATCCACAGAAGCCGGCTCCTTCACCACAGGCTCAATTCTCTCCCTTATCTCCTTAGCTAGCTTCTTTACAAAAGGCGGGACCATCATGCCTGCTGGATAAACGGGGAGGATTCTGGTCTCCACTTCTTCAGCGAGTTTGTCGAATTTCATCTCGTCGCCAGAATAGATGGCGTACTCTTGTTGAGGACGGAAATGGGTGATGCGGCCTTTATAGAAATCGGGTTGGTAGACCAGGGCTGCGTCGTCGTTGTTCTTCCACACATTTGCCAGTGTGGTGTGATGCATGGATTCGGAATCCGGGCCAGAGGTTGTCTGATTGCTGGATCGCATGCCGCTCCATACTTTCTGGCGGCGTTTTAACGTGCTGACTTTATCCTGCCAGAACATTTTTCTTTTCTCTCCTGACAACAACAACAAATTCCTTGTGTGGAATTCTATTTTCTGGAAGAGATACCGTGCCTTACTAACCGTATTCTCCGGTTTTAAGTTGATCCAGTTATAGGTCTCAATGAGGCCAAGAAAAGGTACTTCGTGATTCTCAGATCGGAGTTGTTGTGCCATCTCCAATGCGATGGTGCCCCCCATGCAATAGCCAAGCAAAAGATAGGGGCCTTCAGGGTGTATGCGCTGGATCTCTTCTATGTATTGGGCCGCCATGTCTGAGATGGATGTGAGCAATTCCTGCTTTCCATCCAGCCCTTGTGACTCGAGTCCATACACGGTGAATTCGGATCCTAATTGCCCTGCCAACTCTCTATAGATAAGAATATTACCACCAGCACCGTGTACGCAGAAAAGAGGAATGGAATGGGTCCCTTCTTGAATAGAAACCAGGGGCGACCATCGGTTTTCCTCTGGCTTTCGTTTTATTAGAGGAGAGAACCTTGCAATCGTAGGTGCTTGAATCAACGCTGAGATGGGGAGGTGAAGAGCTCCAAGGGAGTTTTCCATCTTTTTGAACAAAGTGACGGCCAATAAAGAATGGCCACCCATCTCAAAAAAATCATCATGGACCCCAATCTGTTCAACGCCCAACACCTGGCTCCATATATGCTGCAGCTGTGCTTCAGTCGACGCATTTGGAGACAGGGAGCCGTTTTGGGATGGGTGCTTGAGGACTCCGTTTGAACTGGATTTGTTGACTGTAGACGTTGTTTCAGGAGTTCGATCTGAGGTATCTAACTCCAAGTCGATAGGCTCTTTGGAAACCACCAACTGGGGTATCCCAAGAGCAATCGCGGCTTTTATGGCTTCAATTCCTTCTTCTGTCAGGATGCCCCTGTCGTATTCTCTCTTGAACCAGGCCTGGTCTCCAAACGCCTCTTTTTTCTCTGCAAGCATTCCGGTTTCCTTCCAGCCCGGCCAGTTGATTGAGATGGTATTTGTACCTGTGGATTGTCTGTATGCATAAGCAAACGCGTCTTGGAATCCATTAGCGGCCGAGTAGTCGATTTGCCCAGCGGGAGAGAGGTAGGCGTTTATGGAGGAGCATAACACGAAGAAGTCTAACGGTGTGTCCTTAAGCAGGTGACCAAGTACAAGAGTCCCTTGTACTTTTGGAGCCAGTACACGCTGGGCAGAACTAGCCTCTTTTAATGGGATTAGGGTGTCCTCGATCACGCCGGCAGTGTGGATCACTCCATTAAGAGCACTGTGTTTTTGGGTAATGCGGTTTAGGACCTCTCGCATCTCCACTAGATTGGTTGCATCGCCTTGCAAAGGGATGACCGTGGCTCCGTCAGACTCCATTCGTTGAATCGCTTGAATTTTTACTTTTACCTTGCTGCTTGCAGAGGCGTCGTTGAGAAGAGCCGGCCATTCTTTTCTATCCGGAATTGGGGATCTGCCCAATAAGAACAGAGTGGCTTTGTGCTCTTTTGCGAGCCAATTTGCAAAAGCGAGTCCGAGGCCTCCCAGGCCGCCTGTGATCAGATAGGTTCCTTCTTCTTTTATGGGTAGGTCTGCCTGATTTCTGTCCAACGTAATTGCAGAGAAGTCTGGTACCCAGAAGTGCTTGCCCCTATGCGCTAACGTGCTGTTAGAATCAGGGTGTGTGATACAGGAGAGTATACCTGATAAATACGAGGCCGATGGATTCGATGATTGTGCTTCCAGATCGACCTGGATACACCGGACGTTTGGGGACTCTTTTTCGATTACCCGGCAGGGGCCATGGAGCGTTGCATGAACAGGATTGATGGTCTCGGATCCCGTAATGTCGTAAACACCGGTGGAAAGTACGCCCAATGCAATGGGATGCACCATGTCCTGCTGTTGAATAGCCTGGGAAAGATAAAGCAGGCTGAAAAATGAAGCGCTCAGTAGCTGCTTTGAGGATTGTTTGGGTTGACTCTCAAGTACAGCTGGCGTGCTATTTACATTCCAGGCGTGAACAATGAAATAGGGGAGGTGCCCAGATTGTTTTATGGATCGCAGTAACTCGTCATAGTGCAGCCGCTCTTCTGGATTGATCGTCCATGATAACTCACCTGTCTTTTCAAAGACCGATCCCTCCATTGCTGTGATGACGGTATGCCCCTGGTCCTTTAGGGCATTTTCTAGCTGCGATGCCAAAGGCGAATCATCAATAAACAATAACCACGTGTTGGAAGCTATTGGAGCCGTTTTTGGGAGTGGCAATGCTCGCTTCCACCCCGGTGCAAAGAGGATAGAATCCGGCTGATTGGACTGTTGAGCCGGTGCTTGAATATAAGGGGAGTCAGATTGGTCCGTAGAGGATTTGAACCAGTGAGACTGCCGCTTGAAAGGGTAGGTTGGGAGTGGGATGCGTCTGCTATTAAGCTCTTCATGCAGGGCATTCCAATCGGGGTTCACGCCATTGAGCCACAGGTTGCCGAGTGTATGCAGAACGGCGCTCTGATCGGATTCGGTATCCTTCGGATGACGCATGGACGTCAAGGCTGCGTGTGTTTTCGTCCGGCCAGGGTGCATGCGCAAGAAGGAGGTCAATGTCCGGCCCGGTCCAACTTCAACGAATAGACGTGAGGCATCCTGCAAAAGTGTGTGGAGACCCTTTTCAAAATGTACAGCGTTCCTGAGATGATTGGCCCAGTATCGAGCGTCAGTAGCCTGGTCTTCAGAAATCCAGGTTCCTGACAGGTTGGAGATGAACGGCGCAGAGGGTGGCCGCAGTGTAAACTTGCTCAGGTATTCAAAAAACGCATCTGCTGCTGGTTGCATCATATGCGAATGGAAGCCATGTGAGGTGTGAAGCCTCTTTGCCTGGATGTCCTTCCCTGACAGGGTTTTCTCAAGCGCATCAATGGCTTCATGGGGCCCCGAGACGACGCTCATCTCGGCTGCATTTATAGCGGCAAGGGATATACTCTCATTCAGATAAGACTGAATATCTTTCTCAGCTAGAGACACAGCAAGCATTGAACCTGCCGGCATGTCCTGCATGAGTTTGCCTCTTTGTGCAACGATACTTAGCGCATCTTCAAGTGAGAACATCCCGGCCAGGCATGCAGCCACGTATTCCCCAATGCTATGACCGATGTATCCATGAGCCTGGATGCCCCAGTGCTCTAGCTGTTTAGTCATAGCAAAACAGACCGCAAACAAGGCAGGCTGCGTATGTTTAGTCTGCTTAAGGCTTTCAGTCGCGGCCTGCTCATCCCCTTCATTTGGGTAAAGAAGGGCTTTAAGATCTATTGATTCTGCATCGCGAAGGATATCAGCACATGTGTCAATGGTTTCGCGAAACACCGTTTCCTGCTCATATAAATCTCGCCCCATATTAACATACTGGGCTCCCTGTCCGGGAAACATGAATATGAGTTCTCTTGAAGCGGCTTTTTGTAATGAGCTATATATTCTTCCTGGTTTTGCGCCCTCAAAAACGTCAAGCGCTTCTTTGGCGTTTTTTGCGACCATAAACCGCTTATGATCAAAGCGGTTACGGCCGGCCTGCAAGGTATATGCAACGTCGCTTAGAGAAACGCCGGGATTATTGATGAGATAGCGTTGGAGTTTGTTTGAAGCTTCGTCAAGCGCTTCTTCTGTCTTGGCTGACCAGATCAGCAGATGGTGTTTGTCTGGCAAATGGGATTGAGGCTGATCGGGTGCTTCTTCTAAGATAATATGGGCGTTGGTGCCACCGATTCCCAGCGCACTGACACCGGCTCTTCGAACTTCTTCCTGCGTATCCCACGGGGACAAGGTGTCGTTTACATAAAACGGCGTATTTTCAAAATGAATTTCGGGGTTTGGTTCGGTATAGTGCAGTGTGGGTGGAAGTTGTTTATGCTTTAAAGCCAGGACCGTTTTAATCATGCCGGCCATGCCGGCTGCAACATCCAGGTGGCCTATGTTGGATTTTACTGAGCCTACCGCGCAGTAACTATTTTTGTCTGTGTAATTCCGGTACGCTTTTGTGAGCGCTGCAATTTCGATAGGGTCCCCAATAGCAGTGCCTGTTCCGTGTGCTTCTACGTAGGAAATGGTGCCCGCATCTACGCCAGATACACCTAATGCTTCAGCAATAGCTTCAGATTGGCTCTCAACACTGGGCGCAGTATAATCAACCTTAGAGGCCCCGTCGTTGTTTATTGCTGTACCTTTAATGACGGCATGAATGAAGTCACCATCCTCCAATGCTTCATCTAGTCGCTTGAGAACCACTACACCCACACCACTGCCGAAAATGGTCCCGTTTGCTTTGGCATCAAAAGGCCGGCAGTGACCATCAGGGGTGAATACACTGCCCGGTATGTATTGGTGCCCCGCGTTATGAGGAACGCGAACAGAAACAGCACCTGCGAGCGCAATATCACTTTCCCCATTGAGAAGACTCTGACAGGCCATGTGTGTTGCCACAAGGGCTGTGGAGCATGCTGTTTGAACGGTTACGCTCGGGCCTTTGAGATTAAGCTTATACGAGATTCGTGTGGCGAGGAAGTCTTTGTCGTTTCCTATTAGAGTAGGAAGGTATTCATCGATATAATGAGGAGCGAGCCCACTGAACAACAGATAGGTATTCATGGCTGAACCAGCAAATACACTGATGAGTCCATCATAGGTGTCGCTAGCGTAACCGGAATGCTCAAGAGCGGATGTAGCACATTCCAGTAAAAGCCTGTGCTGCGGATCCATCATTTGGGCTTCCCGTGGCGCATAGCCAAAAAAGGCAGCATCAAACTTGTCGATATCGTCTAACGCAGGGGCAGCTTTTACATAATCAGGGTCGCCTGTGGCATGATAAGAAGCCAGCTCGTCATCGGTAAAGAACCGGATTGATTCTTTACCGTCTCGGAGGTTCTCCCAAAAAGTATCAATGTTCGGGGCCCCAGGAAATCGGGCGGACATACCAATGATGGCAATGTCCAGGGTATCTTCCTGATCCATATGTTTTCGTATCGGTTAACTTTTTCGCTGGCGTCCGCGCCGCGCGCGCCGCTTTTCACCGCGTTGCCGGCTGGCCGATGGGGTTGATGCTTCTTTGGATTCACTACCATCTAGAAGGGATGCAAGGGCCTGGATATTCGGTTTTTCGAACATAGTAACAAGAGATATATCGGCGCCGATTTGACTACGAATCTGAGAAATGACCTGTACGGCTTTTAGCGACGTACCACCAATCTCGAAGAAATTGTCGTTGATACCGATCTGTTCTATACCCAATACTTCTTGCCAGATACTCGCAATGGACTGTTCCATCTTCCTACCAGGTGCAATAAACGAAGCGGGTTGGTTGGGGCGTGCTCGAAGTGAATGGGTCCGCACTGCCTGAAGGATGTCTTTTGCCGTCTTGAATTCATGCGCAATGCGTTCAATCGGAGCCAAAGACGTATGATCTATGTGAGTTGTCTTTTTAGTGCGTTGCGTTTCCTCTTTTGCTGTGGGATTGAAGGATTCCGGGTTGAACGAGGTTGAAAGGGCCTGTTCGGTCGGGAATACAAAGATACGTTCTGGAATTGCAGTGTCTTCTTGTGCAATGTCTTCCTTTGAAGCCTGGTTCGCTTGAAGAAGAAACCGCAGTGCAGGCAGGTTCTTCGGTGTTTGAATGTACGGAATCTGTACTTCCCTACAGTCATGTTCTTTAGCAATCTCACCAAGCTTTTGGAGCATTTTATGCTCTACTCCTTTTCCCAGTACGCGGCAGCTGAGGATAAAAGAATCTACATGTAGGATTCCATCCAGCATAGAATATAACAAGGCACCCACCAATCCGTAATCGCCGAAGCGGTCCTTGACAGAGACACAGAGCGCAAAGGTACTCTCTTCCTTCAACCATGCACTGACCTCAGCCTCCGAACGCCGGATGGTACTCATGTTGAATTGATTCGTGCGTTGGGTTAATTGGGCAACACGGGGCAATTGGTTTGCCTGTGGCTCTCCAATCTCTATCTGTAGCTGGAGTCCTTCAATGAATGATGCGAAAGATAAAGCACTATTCTTGTATTCAGTTCTTCGAATATTTTGCTGATACAACAGCGTCCGTTTACGATCTTCTGCTGTGATCTTTAAGTGATCAAATGCCCAGACATGATTAAGGAACGATTCGATTTCAGCAGGATCGGAAGGCAGTTGTAGCGTAAGCACCTCAGGGCAATGAGCCTGTACCTCCGCACATTCTACAGGATTATCGTCGATAAAGATAAAGCTGTCTAATCCTAGATCGAGCTCCTCTGCTATGGATCTGATGTTTTTTGACTTCTCAATCCAGTTGATCCGTGTAGATACAATGTGATCTCTCTTGAGAATCATATTGTCATTTTGATCGAATACGGCTAGTACATCAGCTTCTGCATTTTTACTGGCTAAACAGAGCAGCAACCCGGCATCGTGCTGTTCTACCATAAACGATTGCAATGCTTTGTGCGCGTCTGTAATCTGTACGCCCAACGGTCCTGCATCACCAACAACCCCATCCCATAATGTATTGTCACAATCCAGTACAATCACTTTGTAGGGTTTACGGGATATCGATTGAATCTTTCTTGCTACTGAAGTGCCGATCGAGGAGAAGTACCTTGGTGTGTAGGGCACATCGCCTATGGCCTGGCCCTTAACATCATAGTAGGTTTCGACTGGGTAACTTCTTGAAATTTCCCTGTGGGAAATGAGGAATGTATTTGGTATGGATTGTAGCTTTTCTGAAAGAGTTTCTTCCGCAAAATCATATACCGCCTTTTGATTTTCATCGTTGTATACATCCGGGTTTTCTGGACAGGTAACTACGATGCAAGGCACGTGGTTGATTTGCTGCCTGACCAGTAATCCTTCCGTAAAGTCTTTGATGTTGCGCTCTAAAGCAGTGCGGGCCTGGTTGAGTGCTTTCGAAGAGGACGACTCAGAGTGTCCGGTTCGCCGGCCATAGAGATTGTATAGGCCAGATTCTTTCAGTAACTCTTCTTCTTCAATAGCTACCTCAAATCCATGAACAGCAAGAATGCGGGTAACTTCTTTAATAGTGTCCCCGATGGTATCATGAACTTCAATGACGATCTGTTTAATACGAGGCCAGTGCTCGTCCCGGATGCCTCTTAATACGTGTAATTCACTTTTCTCGACATCCACTTTGAGCAAATCGATCGTCTCGATATTCTCTTCGTCAATAATGGTTGATAATGCCTTTAACTCACAAGGAAACGTTTGCTTTTGAAGCCGGTCCTCCATCAATTCCTGCGTAAATACATCGACTGAATGTTGATCTAATTCAGTCTGAACCAGCGCATTCTCGACTACAGTTTGTATCGCAGCTTTGTCGAGGTCCTGGTCTGCGTGGAAACTGGAGAACACGGACGAGTTGCTATAGAATGTGAACTGTGCTTCGCCATCTTGGTCGGAGAGCCCAATATTAAATGGAACTACGTTTTTTCCGTATAAAGATGCGTTGAGCGCAAGTGCCTCATACGCAGGAGGAGAGGGTTCAAAGGAGTAGATTGTCGCGTTGGGTGCGTTTTGGAGGACAAACATCGTAAACATCCCGATGTTTGCTCCGACGTCGATTACGCATGCATCTTCACTGATTTCGATACCATGCTTAAGGTACGTCTGGTCTAAGAAAATTTCCTTGTAGAGGTATTCCGTTTCGTACTCATTTAGGTGGGCAATTTTAAGTTGGTTAGGTAGGGTGTAGTGGTCTCGCTGAGAGAGTAAACGTGCCTTTTTATGCTCTTCGACCTGCTTTGGTAGGGAGGATGTATTGTAGGACCAATCGCTGAATCGGACAAAAAGGACGTTGACGCCCTCTCCATTTGAAGCAAGCAGGCTTTGGGAATTTAGTAGTTCCTGAAAGATTTGATTGTAAGGCGCGAAGGAGATATTGGCTGGTGTTTTAAACGTATCCATCCAATAGGAGAGTGTATCCTCTACCGGCTCTGCAGTAAAGGTTGACGCAACAACAATCTGATTTTTTTGCTCTGGTTCCTTTGTTGGTTTGTCTTCCTCGACGAGGTATTTTAGTTGGACGCCACGCATCTCTAGAACGAGCTCCTGGCTGGTGTCGAAGAGTTGAATGGTACCCGTGATCGTATCCTGAGAGACTGTTTCGGTGATTTTAGCGTAAACCCATCCGACTTTGGAAGGAAACTGGTATAAACGTAGTTCTTCGATATGTGAAAGAACATACGTATTGGCATTTTGAAAGTCTGTACTGGCTAACGATTGAATGCATGCATCAAAGATGGCAGGATGTACATGATAGTGATACATGTCTGCTTCTACCTGAGAATGCAGGCGTAGAGAAGCTAGAGACTCATTCTTTCCGAGGTACAGGTTTGCGATATTTTGGAACGAAGACCCGTATTCGTTGCTGTTCGACTCAAACCGTTCGTAGATAGCCGGTCCTGCGTATTCTTCGGGGCACCGAGCAGAAATCTCATCGATATTGAATACTGTATCTGGAGGTTTTTGCTCATAGTCCACTTCAAATGTAAAATGTGCGTGTGTTTGAGCGAGTTCTTCTGAGGGATTCTCTATCGAACCACTAATGACGCGTGATTTCCACGTCGTCTCGGTGGCGCGAGTGATTTCAAGCCTGGCAAAGTGAGGTACATTATTCGACAGAAGTAAAACCTGGTCGAAGGAAATGTTGGAAAGTTTGTACGGGACGTTGCCGAGAATCGTAATGATACCAGCAAGGCCTACTTCAACATAGGCGGCACCGGGTACGATTGATATCCCTTTGAGTGCATGGTCCTTTAGATAGTGCAGGGTGCGTGTATTAAAGTCTAAGTGCCACGCATGGCTATCTGAGCCTTTAGAAGGATTTTTAACCCCTAAAAGAGGATGGTTCATGTATCGTTGTTATTCTGAGATGAATACGTGTAGGGGCAGCTGCAGCACGTATTACAAGGAGGAAGTGATTTGCAATTCCTGTTGAACAGAAGCATGCTCCCGCTGCCAGTAAGAAGCGAGATCTCTGGGTAGCACATGCCAGTATTCATCCTTGTACGTGTCGCGGATGTATAGCAGTAATTCCTTATAAAAGTGGGCCGGAAATTCTCCTAGTTTTGGTTTACCTTTGCCGAAATGCATGTAGTCCGGATGTACGTTAACGAGAACCATACCTCCTTGCTCTGCAATCCAATCTACTTTCCTTTTCCAGATGTCAATGCCCTGCTCTTCGAGTAAGACAAATAAGGTGAAATCTTGGGGGAGGGTATAGGGAATTTCCACATACCCAGATCTGTTGCCATCTGCCTCGACAATAAAAGGGAAAATAGTGTGAGCCGCATCGGGTTGAGGCTCAAACGGGTCTGTATCAAAGGTTGAGCTATCGTATGTAATATTAAGGTCTCTCTGCCAATCTAAATTGTGATGCATAGCGGGTGATCTAAAACCTACTACGTCCCATTCCTTGATATAGCCGTTAATGAGTTTTGCTCGTCGAGTAAATTCCTCGCGAGACTTGTACAGTTTACCGTCATGATTTAAGCCGTGAACACCTACCTCAAAGCCTGCTTCAGTAAGCATATTACGTGTTTTCGGGCTGTCAGGATATCGCTCTGGTACAAAATTGAAAGAGGATACAAAACCGCACTCCTGTTCGAGTTTCATGAGAGCCTCGCATCGAGATTGGCCTCGTGCAAGTTCTACATCATGAGTAAGAAGAACGGCAAATTTCTTGTTTTGAGGCCAGCCAGTCCAGTTTGGAGGAGGTGTTGCAGAGTTTGGATAGATGGGCCAAATAGAACTATAAGCCTTCCGCTGCCGCTGTATAACAGTACGGCGTAGAGCGATTTGCAGTCTCCGCGGTATAAGGGGTTTTAATGCATAATATAAACGCTTGACATCCACGGCGATTTTGCGGGCTAATTGATACAACTCTGGGTGTTTGGGCAGGGGAGTACCAGCGGCTTTATGGGCTAGATAAAGCGATTAGGACCAAATTAGACAATCATTAAATGCATTGTCTATAAGCTCGTTCGTATCAAAAAAAAGGGTATACGGATTATCGTACTTTCTTGTCGTTTTTTTAAATGCCTTGTTGTTGAAATCCTTTTTTTGCCCTTGAAAAAGGCAGTAGTCAGATCTCCTTGCAAGACACTAATTGCTCTTCCTTTTCTTGGGTTTCTTTATGCTCAACCGGCTCTTTTGCTGATTTTAGAGAAAGCTGAAGAAGACTATTTACAAAACGCAAAATGTCCTTCTGTTCGAATCCATATTGGATAGCTTCTCTATACAACCCTTTTGCGAGGGTATCAATCGTGTGTTGCGGTATCACTGGGACGTTTATATTCATGATTCTTTTTCATCAAGTTTGGTTATTGAGTACCACAAGAACTTGACAAAAAAGAGATCATGGAAGCAGATGCTGAGTGCATTCACTCAGCATCTGCTTTGAGTTTCAAGATACGATCGAGGTAATCTTGTAGTTATTTGCTTGTTCGCCGTTGGCGTTCACCGTGCTTCCTTCGGGCCGAGGGAATTCTTTGGTTACCTCTTTGAGCGAAGTAGCTACATGGAGGATCTGGGACGGCGTTAGTTCTGGAAACATGGGAAGGGACAGGTACTCTGAAGAGCATCGTTCAGAAATTGGAAAATCCCCTTCTTTATATCCAAGGTCTGTATAGGCCTCTTGCAAGTGCAGCGGAACAGGGTAATGGATACCGCAGCGAGCGCCTAACTTGCCCATAGCACTTAAAACCTCGTCTCTATGAGCAACGCGTACAGGATATATGTGATATACAGGCGTTCCGTAGGAAGCTACAAAGGGAGTGATTACATCCGGCAAGGTCATCAACAGGTTGTCATATTGATGGGCGTGTTGCCGCCGAAGTTCATTCCATTGATCAATATACTTGAGCTTCACTGAAAGCACTGCTCCTTGTATGCCGTCCATGCGGCCATTCCAACCCACAATTCGATGGTGATATTTCTTGGATTGGCCATGGTCACGAATCATCCGCATCTTTGCAGCCAGTTCGCTGTTGTTGGTCACAATTCCGCCTGCTTCCCCAAATGCACCCAGGTTTTTACCTGGATAAAAGCTGAAGCACCCGACGTCTGCCATTGAGCCTGCTCTGCGGCCATTATAATAGGCGCCATGTGCTTGTGATGCGTCTTCTATAACAAAAAGATTGTGCTTTCTGGCTATTGCCATAATAGGCGCCATGTCAGCCATTTGGCCGAAAAGATGCACAGGGATTAGTGCTTTAGTTTTCGGCGTGATAGCGGCTTCGATAGCTGCAGGGTCGATGTTGTATGTTTGTTCGTCAATATCAACAAAGACCGGAGTTGCGCCAGCAAAAGAGATCGCTTCAGCAGTAGCAATGAATGTATTCGGCGTGGTGATAACCTCATCGCCAGGGCCTACGCCAAGCGCTAGCAGGGCAATCCATAGTGCAGAGGTGCCGCTGCTGACTCCTATTGCATGTTTTGTTTGGCAATACTCGGCAAAGTCCTCTTCAAATTTTTGAACGAAGGGGCCTCCTGCAAATGCCGTTTTATCGATAACTTTTTGAATGGCTGTGTCGAATTCCTCGCGATGTGCAAGATATTGAGCCTTAAGATCTAAGTAGGGTACTTCCATGATTATCTATTTCTGTAGTCGTGCGAATAACGCGAGCCGGATTGCCGGCAACAATCGTTTCGGGAGGAACATCTTTCGTTACTACAGCGCCAGCGCCTACAATGGCATTTCGGCCAATGCGCACGCCGCACAAAATAGTAGCGTTAGATCCGATAGAGGCTCCTTCTTCAACATGAGTAGTAACACAATGCCAATCTTGCTCTGTTTGGAGAGAGCCGTCAGCATTGGTCGAACGTGGGTAGAGGTCATTTATAAACATCACACCATGACCTATAAAAACACGGTCTTCCAGGGTAACTCCTTCACAAATAAAGGAGTGACTAGAAACTTTACAGTGAGCCCCAATGGTAGCTCCTTTTTGTATCTCAACGAAAGTGCCAACTTTGGAATGATCCCCGATTTTGCATCCATACAGGTTAACAAAACCGTAAATCTTAACGCCTTCGCCAAGTTCTACATCATCTGAAATACGAGAAAAGTCCATGATTCAAGGGGCTAGTGAGCCGAGCCGACTCCGTTAGTAATTGTCTCCATATTAGAAATGGGCTCTACCGGAATAGCTCTTCCTTCTTCACGAAGAGATTGGTTAGCCGCCTCGATAATGCGAATTACACGAAGTCCGCTCATGCCGTCGCTTCGTGGAGTCTTCCCTTCCTGGATGCTTTCTATAAAATGCCCGGTTTCGCTGCTAAGCGCTTCGTATTCTTCAATGCGAGGGATGTAGATGTCTCCATACCGGTAAGAAAACTGGAATTCGCCGAAGTTGTCATAGTACGATGGCTGCTCTACACCTTTGTCGTAGATTTTAATCTTTTCGTTCGGGCTGGTATCGTCGTATACGAGCATCTTTTTCGAACCGACGAAGATCATTGATCGCACCTTGTTGGGGTCTATCCAACTATTGCGGATGTAGGCAATGGTTTTGTTTTCGAATCGAAGTGTTGTCATCGCAACATCTTCAATCCCTTCTTTGAAGTGACTTACCCCCTGTGCATTGACGGAGATGGGCTCCTTACCAAGCACATAGGCAATGATGGAGATATCATGTGGAGCAAGATCCCAGATAACATTGATATCTTGTTGGAAAAGACCGAGGTTTACGCGTGTACTGTTCACGTAAAGGATATCTCCCAGTTCACCGCTCTCAACAATTTGTTTAATCTTATTAACAGCCGCGGTATATTCAAACGTGTGGCCAACCATAAGGACTAATCCCTTTTCTTTGGCAATCTGAATGAGTTCTTCACACTCTTGAGACGAACGGGTTAGCGGCTTCTCTACGAACACATGTTTGCCCGCTTCGAGAAACGTTTTTGCGAGAGGATAATGGGTCCAAACTGGCGTTGCGATAGCAACTGCATCTAAGTCTGAATTAAGGAGGTCTTCGTGCCGTTGGGTGGTTTCTAGACCTGGGAAAAGTTTGCGAACGCGATTGAGACGATCTTCCTGCATATCACACGCAATAACCATCTCACAATTTGAGGTATTCCTGAAATTACGGATCAAGTTGGGACCCCAATACCCACAACCAATAACGCCAATCTTTGTCATGAATTTATTATAGTGACTCTGCCGAGTCAATTAAGGAATGAACATTTACAGACAGATTCTAACTATAGGGTGATAATCCAGAAAATGAGCGTTTTTTGGAGGAAAAACACTCACTAAAGGACTGTGGGTCGAGCAAATATAGCTAGCCTTAAGCGATAGTATGTAAGCTTCAATTAAGTTAAAACTTAACGAGCTAATATCCTATGCAGCGGTCTTTAGATCAAGGGCTGCTGGGATGGTATTGAACAGAATTTTTAGATCAAGCGGAAGCGATCGTTTTTCAATGTATTCCAGATCGAGATTGACCATCTGGTCGAACGTTGTGGTGCTGCGTCCGCTAACCTGCCAGAGGCCCGTAATTCCGGGTTTGACGCTTAGGCGTTGCATGTGCCAGCTCTTGTACGCGTTTACCTCGTATGGAATTGGAGGCCTAGGGCCTACCAGACTCATTGAACCAGAAAGAACATTTAATAATTGTGGTATTTCATCGAGGCTTGTTTTCCTAAGAAAATGACCAATTTCTGTTATGCGCGGGTCGTGCTTCATTTTAAAGAGCGGTTCTTCGTCGTCATCCGCTTGAGACTCTGCTTCACCTTGAATCAGCTTATTCATGTATTCGCGGTGGATGGAGTCATCTGCTTTATGACGCATCGATCGAAACTTTATAAACGTAAACGACTTGCCTCCACGTCCCACTCGCTCTTGTGTGAAGAATACGGGCCCTTTCGAGGTACACTTAATCAATATTGCAATGATTAACATCAAAGGAACACACAGGATGAGGAGTATGAGTGCGACTGTGAAGTCTACAACTCGTTTGCTTATGCGGTAACCGAATCGAGCTTTCTCTTCCTTCTTAATTTGATCCAGAAAGCGGGGTAGTGGATCATACCTTTGGTTATTCGAAACGCCACTCACTTCTTGTAGACTCATTGGATTGCCCAGTATAAGCACGGAATGTAACAGGAAGGGGGGCTGCTAGGTTATGAAAGAAATATAACTTTGTTATTGAAACTAGAGATAGGTTTTCTGGCTACAGGGAGGGTAGTCAATGGCCCATATACTTTCAGACTTATAGGGACAAATGACCTTCTTTGAATAAACAAAAACTAACATGGCAAGTGGGCAGAATAACTCTGTGGTTATGTAAGAACACGTACATCCATTAGTTTACTGAGGCCGCTGCGGGAAGCTGAGCCTGGGATTGATCAAACTCATAGGTATATCCATATCCATATCCATAGCCGTAATCCTTCGCAAATCGCTTGATATCGCATGCATTTACCACACTTCCAAGCAGGTGCACATTAAACTGCCTGAAATCCTGGATTGCTCGCTGCAAGCTGTCTCGATTAGAATGGTTAGGGCGGACGATCATAATTCCATTCTTGATAAAGTTACCAAGTGTTAATGCATCTACCGTTTTCGTAACAGGAGGAGTATCAATGAGTATGTAGTCATAGGCTCCTGATACTTCCTGGAGGTAGTCCTTGAACTTCTCTGAATCGAGCAATTCACTGGAGTGTTCGATAGAGCCACCGGCTGGAATTACATCGAGATAGTACTTTTGATCGCGTAGCGTGAGCTCTTCATTTTCCATCCGCAAGGTTGGATTAAACAATGAGTTATCTCTAAATGTAGGGTCGTCCAGAGGGGTGTAGATGTCTGGAGAAGCTACGTAGTCAAAGCTTAAGAAATCGATCAAGCCAGGAGCATTAAATGGGATGTTGAAGAACCGCCCGATAGTCGGATTTTTAAGGTCACAATCGATTACCAGAATTCTCTTTCCGGCCAGAGCAAGTAGCAGTGAGAAGTTGGTTACAACCGTTGATTTACCGGTATTCTCTTCGCAACTGGTGAAGAAGATGTTGTTCTTGCTTGGGCTACGTTTTGTAGAGAGTATAAAGGAAAGCTTTGTACGAAGTATTCGATAGGACTCCTTAAAGCCGTGCCGTGTGTCTGTAAGCAGCTCCAGGTGCTCTTGAATGGACTTCTGCTTTCTCATGCGATCTTTTATGCCCGCTGGGAACGTTGGCATAATCGCAAGGATGGGCAACATCAGGTCGTTTTCGATTTGGCTGAGCTTGGTGACCATCTTGCCATTAAATTCTCTGACCAATCCAACCGTTACCCCAAACATGAGGCCCATAATAAATCCTATGATCACATAGATCTTTTTCTTGGGCAAAATAGGCTCGAGGGGAACGACCGCTGATTCGACAAGGATGATGTCCTGAATGTTAGAGAGTTCTGCAATACGCATTTCCTCTCGTTTATCCGAGAGAAGGACATAGACCTTTTGATAGGTATCACGCTCCCTGGTGAGCTTCATCAACTCCCCTTCACTCGCTGCCATGGTACGAGCTCTCTGTCCGTAATTATAGATAAGTTGCTGCAGGTCAGACTGTTTTTGTTCTAAGGAACGAATGATAATCTCGTAAGAGCTTATCGTATTTTGATTGTATTCCGTTAGGCTCGTCTGTATTTCTCTGATTCTGTCGTCAACTGCAATTACGTCCGGATGATTAGGTGTACGTTTTTGTAGTAATTCCAGCCTTTCAAGCTCTGCATTAGAAAGCTGCTGGAGCAGAGAGGAAAAAGGTGTGGTTGAGTTACTATTGGACTCTTGCTGAGGGGTTAAGAATGTTTGATCGAAGTATCCTTTCTCGGTAAGTTGAGAGCGAAGGTTGATCAGCCGGGTATTGTATTCAGCAAGTTGAAGATCCGTACCAATTTTTTCAGACTCCAGTTGACTTAAAAATTCGAGCGTTCCCCTCATCGATTCATCAACATTAGTAAGTTGATTTTCTCCACGGAAAGCACTCAATGCCTCCTCTGCATTTGAAAGCTTCGAAGAAATATCGTCAAGTTGATCATCGACAAAGCCAGCCGAATACCTGATTGTTTCTCTCTTGTGCTCAAATCGTGTTTCACGGAACGCGGCTGCCAATGTATTAGCAAGCCTGGAGGCCAAGAATGCGTAGGAGGACTCTACTGAGATGGATAAAAGTGTAGTATTTATGGGCGTATCAACGCTAACACTTTCTCTAATGCTTTGGTAGGTCTCTTCGTGATTGTTGATCGTGAAAAAGAAGCTACTGCCTGGGCGAGGATTCGGCCAGTTTACATTAAATCGTGCGATGGGAAGCGTGAATGTCGCAGCAGGAATGGACGGCTGGGTGTCCAGGAGTTCTTCACCCTCTTCCAGGTACAACTCTAATTGCTGTTGGTCATTAACTCGAATGATATACGATGCGGCTCCAATCTCACGAAATCCTTCAGGAGCAAGAAACTCTGAGACATTGATGCGAGGCGCACTGCTTTGAGGGTATTGGTCAAGTTCGTGGCGGTACACCTCAAGTGGCATGTCAAACGAGTATGAAATTACATCCGGTACTTCGATGCGGTCTATTGAAAAGTACAAGTCCAGATCTTGAACCACTTTTTCAATAACAGCGCGCGATCGAATGAGCTCGGATTCGGTTTCGATTACATCGTTCATGGATTGCATCGATACGATCCGCGCAAACTCGTCAATGGCCTGGTTATTCTGAGGTACATTTACCTCTTTTTTAAGAACGGTGGTAGTTTTGTATACGGGTGTGGCAACAAAAGCATAAATGCCGGCCAGAAGTGTGATAAATATGGTGCAAACGATGATGGGGAATCGTTGGCGATTAAAGATATCGATCACATCCTTCAGAGTAAGTGCCGCTTCCGTTTTCGTATTACTTTGTCCGAAAGGATTAAAATGGGTGCCGTTTTCTATCATCAGATTTCTCTTTTTCTAGAATAAAGAAGGGTCGTGTTGGCTACGCTTTTAATTAATTACGAACGATGAATATGGCCGCGATAGTGGCTGCAACACCGATTCCGGAAATAAGGAGAGATGCGTTTCTATAACTTACAAGCCCTGCTCGTTCTATATAAACTTGATCCCCTGAACGCATACCCAGGTCCTGTAAGGATTTTCCTTCTTTAACAATACGCTTTGCATTAATGTCGATGCGCTCGTCATCTCTGAGGAGGTATAGCTTGTCTAGGTCAGCTTCAAGTGTTTCGCCTCCTGCCATGGCGAGCAAGTCGGTGAGCCTCTCATAACCGGTTACGAAATAGATACCCGGCGCCTTGACCTCACCCAGGACATTAATGCGGAATAAAGGTTGAACGGTGAGTTCTGGCTCTCGATAGATAGATTGATACGACTTAATAATGGACTCTTGAATAGATGGAAAGGGTTTTTGCTGTGTATGAATGAGTCCTATATATGGGAGTTGGATGGTGCCATCTCGCATAACGAAGTAATCTCCCGATACATTGTCTTCTATATTGTAGAAGGTCAAACGGACACCATCACCCAATTTTAGGTCTTGTGCATGGCTGTCATATCCGAAGAAGATTGACAATAAAACGATGAAAACAGGTATCCCTTTCAGGTAAAATGTGTTGATCATGGAGGACATTTGATGCTTCATGGTGATTAACTTGAAAGCAGTTCGTTAATAACAGATCATCTGATTATGGCAGTTAGATCGTGTTACACGTTTTTTGGAAGCACGTACTTACCGCAAGTGTATTGGATGATGGGGAATCATATTCTGAGTGATCATGCTTTGCATCATAAAATATAATGACGAGCCAGAGCCTGACTATTAGTATTTATTGTGTTTATATGGCTCCTTAAACGCACAAAGAGGTGCGCTTTTTACTCTTTAGACGTGATAGCTTTAACTAAATGCCGATCCCGCGAAGTGAAGGAGGTAGGGGGGATGAGGACTCACTTATTGCTTAATTCCTTCCAATAGAGCTGTATAGTGATCTGAAGGTGAGAATAAATTCTCATTGTTGGTATAGAAAGAAGGCGTTAATGAGAATACACCTTTGGTGCTATCGACCCAACTGGCACTGGGGTTGGGGAGGTAGGCCTTCATTTGACCCCAGTTTGCGTAATTCTGGTGTCCGTTTGTTTCGACCATTGGAAGTTGAATACCTGGGAACGCGTGTAGCCTTGCCGCTATCGCCTTGTTCCATTCTACGAGCAACGGATTCACGGTAAGATCAGCACAGAAACAGGGGATACTACGCTTGTGTGCTTCTTTGGCAATTTTGAGCGTCATGCTCAGGGTTTTAGCAATGGGTTTTAACGCGATGGCTGAATACCCCATTTCTATTCGTTCGATAGCATCAATGTCCGTATGCGCGCTTTCATCTGCAGCTACGCACACAGGGATGTCGGATACGTCTACATCTAGCGATTCAGGGAAAGGCTCTTCCAGAACGATGATTCGTTCGAGTGCACCAATAGCATCGGCGTGATCGAGCAGACTCAGAAGGGTCTCTTTATCTTCATACCGTCCATTGGCATCGAGATAATAGGGGATATGTCCATTTTGGGTATGAGGAGTTGAATGCTGTTTTAGGAAGGCATGAATCTCCGTCAGGCGCTGCTTGTCCTTCGCAAGCATCTCTTGTTGATTGCCAGGGGCTCCCAGCTTTGCCTTAAGAACAAAATAGCCATCGTCCAACAACGTTCTAATGCCGGCTTCATCAGTATTGTAGGACAATAGCGGGACGCTAACCAACTTGTCGTGCCTTTGGCTGAGAGGTTCTTTATAATCCGTCGGCAATAGCGTATCGATGTCATGAATACCCTGCTCGTTTGCATACAGTAGCCAGAGAGCAAAATCGACAGCTACAAGTGCATTTAAGGCAAAAGTAGCCCGCAGGTTATCATTTTTTGTAACTGTAATGCCATAGTTGAGGACCTCGGAGAGCAGTTCGTCGATGAGATCCATTGGATGCTTAAATGAACGGCCCTTTAAGTAACTCAGTGCATGTTCGGTCAGCATCAGCATAAGCGTATTGCCTCCAGCAGGTGTATGCTGTGCAAATACGTTCGCATCGGACCATAATACACTCTGTGTGCCGAGTCCGATGCCTGTTGATCCTGAACTGCTTCTTAATCCAACTACCGTATGCCACACCGTAGAGATGTACCCTCCTTTAAATCCAAAGGGTTTTAGCAGAGGTTCTCGTTCAAAGTTAAGGTGTGTTGCTTCAATGGCAATCATTTAACGGTGGGGTATCCAGTGAGGGTCAACCAATAGTAAGCTGTGTGTGAACGTTTACAAATAAGACTTCTTTATTCTTTGGGTGGTTTTTGAACGTTTCACCACGGCGCTCTCTCAAGCCTTCCATATCAAAGCCGACTACGAGAAGGTCTGCATCAGAGGAAAGCCGTTCAACCCGTTCTCTGTAGGTTTCCACTGAGTTTACCGGTAAAAACCGAATGTTCTTATCCGACACTGGGATACGGCCATCCTTCATAAACTGTTGAAACTCTTTTCTTCGTTCTGCCAGTTCATTGACCGGCATGGCTGCAAACACCTTTATTTCAGCATCAGCCCAATCAGGATGAGCAAGGAGGATATAACTGAACAAGATCATCAAGTAGGCATTCTCTCTGTCATTCCAGGTCAGCCAAACATGGATTTTTTTGCGTTCTCCAAAATAAAAGTCGCCATGGCGTAATACAAGGCGTGTCATCTTCGTACTCGAGGCAAAAATACAACTGGAGGCTACTTCCTCAAGAATGGCATCTTCGTCATGTATGGAGAACTCAAAGAGGATTGTATTATTGCTCAATCCTGAGACACCCGGGATTTGGAGACTTTGAGCGAGCGCAGATGTCATTGACGGGCTCACCACGGTATCCATGTAGAGAGGACTTTTTTGAGACCGGGCCTCTTTGATCAGTTTGGCTTTTACCTTTTCGCTTTGAGCAAAGGTCTGTGCATTCAAGTGTCCCTTTATGAAGTGGAGATAGGTCCCGAAGCCATATCTATGACAGAGCCACCGCATAAACAATAAATGTGAGCGCCGGTCAAAAGTACGATCATTAATCATGATGACGCTGGGCCGCCACTCTGCGGTAGAAGCTTGCCTGCGGCGCTCCTGGATCCGAACACTCATGTATCGATTGGCTTGTGTAATCACACCCTCAAACATAGCAGCAAGCCCTGTAGAGCGTCCTTCGGAGCGTTGAGATACGATTTGGTATAAACCAACCATAAACAGAATGGCCAATACCGCAAATAGGGGGTTCATTAAGAACATGATCAGCGTACACATCACCGCGCCGAACAGGCTGATGTACCAACGCGACCTGAAGCTGGGCCTGTAATCGGGCCGGGCCGCAAAATGCTCCAGGAAGCTAATTGCACACAGGGAACCGTAGGTCACCATAAAAAACATGGAGATCAGGTTTGCCACAAAATCAACGTTACCGAGCACAACGATCACAATGGCGATGACTCCCGTGAACAACGTCGTATTTCGAGGCTCGTTGACGGCGCCAACACCGGCTGCAAGCCATCGATTAATAGCTGGAGCGGGCAAGCTTTCGTCCGATCCTAAAGCCTGAAGGGTTCGCGGGGCAACGAGTATCGATCCTATAGCTGAACTGAGCGTAGCTGCTCCTAATCCAATAATTATCATTGGGCTCCAAATGGCAATCTCGGACATAATGAGCTGATTTTCGTCGAGTGACTCTAGAGAAGCGGAAGCAGCCAGTTTGAAGACAATAAATACGTAAACAATCATCCCGACAAACGTGGCAAGCAACGTCCCCTCAGGAATGGACTTCCGAGGATTAGCAAGGTCGCCAGACAAACCAACTCCTGCAGTCATGCCTGTAAAAGCCGGAAAACAAATCGCAAATACCAGCATGAAGGAATCTGGATTGGGGATCGTTTCGGTTAGTGTCATCGTGACTGTCTCTTCTGTACCGCCAATAAAAAAGGTGATCAGAGAGCACACTAGGGTAAACACAACCACATACAACGCTTTTACGCCGAGGGCAGCACCTTGTGTAAGTACCAGAAGGAGGAGGAGGATTGTTGCTGGTAGTGAAATAAGGCGAGGATCGTAAAAGCCAACCCACTCTGCAATCTGAGTGGCAAAAGGACTGAATGCCTCTGCGAAGGCAATCATATAAAAGGCAACCGATATTGCTTGAGAGAGGTAAAGCGAAACCCCGATTACACTTCCAATGGTGGTTCCAAAAGAGCGGGAGATGATGAAGTATTCGCCCCCGCCTTCAACCTTTCTGTTTGTTGCTATCTCAGCAATGGCAAGTGCTGTGGGTATAGTGACAAGATGCCCAAGAACAATGATGCCTAAAGACCCTACAAGCCCTGTGTTAGCAACCGCATAGCCGAACCGGAGAAACATGATAGCCCCTAGGATGGTGCTGATTCCAGCCAAAAAAACAGGGAGCGTTCCAAATCCATGACCACCTTTTTGAGTAGGTGGCGGCGTAGAGTCCGTACGGGGAGTCAGTGCTACTTCAGACAATGCTTTATAGAAAATAAATGGAGTACAACGGGGCCAGAAACTAGCCTAGAAATTGGGGTCTTTCGTGTAATTTCGTATGCCTGAACGCATTTGAGGGCTTCGTGATTCATTGGGACATAATTCTTTGCATAACATGGGGGCCTTTTGACATGCTAAACCCTTATATTAAGCCCGTTAATGTTGTTAACCAATTCGCTTAGAACGTCTTAAGATTGTACACATGAGATACATTCACTTTTTGATCTGTTCAGTTCTTCTAATTGTGAGTAGTTGTTCTTCGCCCGATCAAGCACCTTCAACGGATACCGAATTAAATAATGAATTGATAGGAATGTGGGTGATGGGTACTGTATTTCAGGATACGTTAGATGTCACCGATGAACACAACCCGGCAATGAATCGCTGGATTGCTTTCAGTGAGGAAGGGACCTTCGAAAGTGGAGGTGCTCCGTATGGTTATAACTCAGGAAAATGGGGGTACACGAATGAGTCCGATGAACTGTTCTTGGATAGTGATGCAGGGGAGGGAGATGATAGTTATTGGATAGTGAGTAATTCAGATACAGTGATGGAATGGCAGGGTACCCGGAGTGATTTCACCTCTCAATTCAAATTAAAGTTCAAAAAGAAGGGCTTTTAGTTCAAGAATACTACTCATCCCGGTTGTAAAAATGCTTCTTAAGGCATAACTTCACAAAGTGTTCATATTGTAGGAGTTATCGGAGAAGATCATGCAACATATAGGCGCAGCTGTTGCAGGTACGGGATTTATAGGTCCTGTGCACGTAGAAGGTTTACAACGGCTTGGGGTAAATGTACGGGGGATCTTGGGGAGTACGCCCGAGAAATCTAAGCGCGCTTGCCAACAAATGGGGCTTGATGTTGCCTATTCTTCTTTTGACGAAATATTACAAGATGACAGCGTTGATGTAGTTCATCTTGCTGTGCCTAATGTCCTCCACTTTGACATGTCTAAGAGGGCATTGGAAGCTGGGAAGCATGTGATGTGTGAAAAGCCGTTGGCGATGGTGGCAGAGGAATCAGAGGAACTGGTCAGGATCGCAAAGGCTTCGGGCAAAGCGGCTGCAGTGTGTTACAATCAGCGTTTTTATCCTCTGAATCTAGAAGCAAGAGCTCGGATTGCTAATGGAGAGATTGGAGACGTCTTTACGATCAAAGGAAGTTATGTGCAGGATTGGTTACTCTATGACACCGATTATAATTGGCGTGTACTTTCTGAGCAAGGAGGCGAACTGCGGGCTATTTCGGATATCGGAACGCATTGGATGGATCTGGTATGCTCAATCAGTGGATTGGAGGTTGAGGCTGTTTTTGCTGATTTAAAAACCGTTCATCCTATTCGCAAAAGACCGCTAGGAGAAATAGCAACATTCACAAGTGGGGGAGGAAATCATGAGACGGAGCCAATAGATATTACCACCGATGATACAGGGGCGGTCTTATTCCGCTTTAAAGGAGGCCAAAGAGGGATCCTGTGGGTTTCCCAGGTGACTGCTGGCCGAAAGAACAATATGCAGTACGAAATTGCAGGGTCTAAGGGAGCCTTTCACTGGCATTCCCAAACACCTAATTCGTTATGGATTGGCCATCGGGATAAAGCCAATGAAGTGTTGACACGTGATCCTGGATTTATGACGGATATGGCCAGAACCTATACCAATTATCCTGGGGGGCATCATGAGGGATTCCCCGACACATTTAAGCAATGTTTTAGAGCATTTTATACCGCGATTGATCAGGGCATTCCTGAGGAAGACGCGCTATATCCGACATTTAGTGAGGGGCATCGTGAAATCCAATTATGCGATGCCATTTTAGAAAGCCACAAGGAGGAAAAGTGGGTATACGTTTAGGTTCTAATTGTGGAGTTAGATAACGATATCTACTGAAATACATAGAGATACATGAAATTAGGATTTGTAAGTGCAATCCTTCCCGATTTGTCTTTCGAGGAGGTTATGAAGTTTGCCGCAGAGACGGGGTTTGACTGTGTAGAGGTCATGTGTTGGCCTGTGGGAAAAGCGAGTAGGAGATATGCAGGGGTTACTCACTTAGATGTGACTGACTTCGGGCAGCAAGAGGCCGATCGCGTTAAGCGGATCGTCGAGGAAACAGGGGTAGAGGTGAGCGGGCTAGGGTATTACCCGAATCCTTTGGCTCCGGATGAGGAGGAGGCAAAGGTATATGTAGAACATATTAAGTTGGTTATCCGTGCTGCCCAAACCCTGGGGCTTTCTGTCGTCAATACATTTGTTGGCAGGGACTGGACAAAGTCGGTTGACGATAATTGGCCACGGTTTGAGAAAACATGGAAACCACTGATCCAATTTGCTGAAGATCATGACATCAAGGTAGCGATTGAAAATTGTCCTATGATCTTTACAAACGATGAGTGGCCAGGGGGTAAAAACCTTGCAACTTCACCAGCCATATGGAAGCGAATGTATGAATCTATTCCCGGTGATCATTTTGGGTTGAATTATGACCCTTCCCATATGATCTGGCAGCATATGAGTTATATCAAGCCTATCCGGGAATTCGCACATAAGTTTTACCATGTGCATGCCAAGGATGTCCGTCTAGATCAGCACAAGCTGGACGAGGTGGGCATTATGGCGACACCCAACAGTTACCACACGCCTAAGCTTCCAGGAATGGGAGATGTAGACTGGGGTACCTTTTTTTCAGCGTTGACAGACTCCGGTTATGATGGAGCCGTTTGTGTAGAAGTCGAGGATAGAGCCTATGAAGGTTCTATTGAGTTGCGCAAGCGTGCCCTCCGTCAAAGCCACACCTACCTGCGTCAGTTTGTCCCAAAAGAATAATATTTTCGCAACATCTTAAATTAAAATTCATAGTTACATCACATAAAATCCGTCATAATCATTTTTCCCCCGATTGCCATGCTTCCCCAGAAGTTATTGCCGGTTTTTATAAGCCTACTTATTGTATTCGTTTTTACATCATCCGTTAATGCTCAGGATTTTACGCAGGATGCCTTGAGCACGGAAGGATTATCCGGAGTCGATTTTGGATCCGCCGAATGGGGCGACTTCGACTCAGATGGAGACCTTGACATTTTGCTGACTGGGCGGGATGCGCAGGGGACTCCCTCTATGCTGATCTATCGAAATGAAGATGGATTGTTTTCCAATTTAGAATCTACGCTTCCTGGTGTGTCGTCAAGCTCGGCCGCTTGGGGAGATTACGACAATGACGGTGATTTGGATATCGTTGTTACAGGAAAAAATGCGAGGGGCCAATTGGTCACTCGCATTTTTAGTAATACCCAAAATGCAGAATCGACTGTATTCGTGGAGTTCGATCAAGAGTTAGCCAGTCTTCAAGCCGGCTCTGTTGAGTGGGGCGATTATGACAATGATGGGGATCTGGACATCCTTCTAACCGGAAATAATCGGTTTAACCAAAGTGAATCGTTTATCTACAGGAACGATTTAGATTCTGAAACCGGGGAACGGATCTTTGTTGACATAAACGCGACTATCGGGGCCGTTTTTTTGGGGAATGCTACCTGGGGTGATTATGACAATGATGGAGATTTAGATATCCTCATGACAGGCAATTCATTGCCTGGTGGCCTTATAACGAGGGTGTATCGGAATAACGATGGGACATTTAAGAACATCAATGCATCATTAACTGGAATGATGTTGAGCCGTACGTCTTGGGGTGATTATGACAATGATGGGGATTTAGATATTCTGGTTTCCGGCAATGCTGGAGCAGGGGAGAGGCAGTCAATTATTTACAGAAACGACAACGGCGTCTTTACAGATATTGACGCTCAAATACAGGGCGCAGAATCTGGCGCAGTAGAATGGGGTGACTGTGATAATGATGGGGATCTGGATGTGTTAATCACCGGGTTATCACCAAGTGGCACACCCTTCTCGACGGTGTACGAAAACAACAACGGTTCGTTTAGTGAAGGAGAAGACATTGATGGTCTTCGTGATGGCGCAGCAGCATGGGGTGATTACGACAATGACGGTGACCTCGATATTTTGATTGCCGGGAAAAAAGATGAATCGGACTCCAGGCAAATCCAACTCTATCGCAACAATAGTACGACTAAAAACCTGCCTCCTTCTTCTCCTGACGGCCTGGAGGTCACTTACGCTGGTGATTCGTTTCTCTTTGAGTGGAATGCTGCTGTTGATAATGAAACGCCGCCTGAAGGCCTTACCTATAATGTGCGTGTAGGTACGTTTGATTTTGATGAGGTATTGGTTGGACCCATGGCGTTGAGCCAGGGGTATCGCATATTGCCCGCTGCTGGGAATGCACAACACAATACGTTCTTCTCACTCAATGTTAATCTGTTAGATCTGGCTCCCAATCCGTTTCTTGTTTGGAACGTCCAGGCCGTGGATCAGAGCTTTGCTGGTTCTCCATTCTCCGAAGCAGGCATAGTATATCTTGCCGGCACTGAATTATTAATTGAAGATGTCCCTGGAGATCAAGGAGGACAGGTTGAGATCGGCTGGAATGCTTCACACCTTGATGTCTCTAACGGATCGGTTTCTTATTACAGCGTCTGGCGCCAGTTATTGCCAGAGCCAGATAATATCAGTTCAGCCTCGTTAGTTACGCCCGAAGACATTCCTGCAGAATTCAATGGTACTGCGATTCGACGCATTGCTGAAAGCGGGGATGTGTCGTATTGGGAGTGGAATGGAAATCAGCCTGCACAACAGAGTGAGTCTTATGCATTTGTTGCACAGACGAGCACAAATCGCATCTCCTCTGATGATGGAAACAACAACTTTATGGTGGTCGCCCATACTACAGAAGCTGCCATCTTTTTTGATGGCCGCTCCTCTACGGGCTATTCTCTGGACAACTTACCTCCAGCCATACCAGAGAACATCACTGGGGTAAAGGATGATCGAGTGATATCTCTCACGTGGGCAGAGAATCAGGATGAAGACTTTAAGCACTATCTTGTGTATAGAGGTGATTCTCCAGAGTTTGATGTGATAACGGCTACTCCAATTGCAACAACAACAAATCCTGCTTACTCCGACGATAGTTCATTTCCTGCAGGCACCTTTTATTACAAGATCGTAGCGGAGGATATTCACGAGAATCAGAGCGATCCTAGTGAAGCAGTATCCGTTTTTGTTGCAACAAGCAACGAGGATGAATCAGCACTCCCTGAATCATTTGCGCTTCATCAAAATTATCCAAACCCGTTTAATCCCAGCACGCTCATTCAATTTGAAATGCCTGAAGCGGGTGTAGCGCGGCTGACTATCTACAATGCGTTTGGGCAAGAGATTGAAGTGCTTGTAGATGAAATGATGCCAGCAGGAGAGCACGATGTGACTTGGCAACCAGATAGGCTTAGTAGCGGCACGTACTTTTATCGTTTCGAAACCTCAAATTTTGTAGCTTCTAAGCGGATGGTGTTTGTTAAATAAATTCCGCTTTAAACATGGAGCAAGAGGTTCTGAAGCAGTTTGATTTATCTGACGGGGTAGCTGTAATTACTGGCGCCGGTGGTGCTTTGTGTGGTACCCTAGCACGCGCATTAGGACAGCTAGGCGTGAAAGTAGCTGTCCTTGATCTGAATGAAGAAAAAGCAGGGCAGACCGCACAGGCTATCATAGATCAAGGTGGAGAAGCCAAGGCATTTGCCTGTAACGTTCTCCGCGAAGAAGAATTACAGACCTGCTATCAGTCTATTAAATCCCTATGGGGAGAGCCTTCGTATCTCATCAATGGTGCAGGTGGGAACGACCCCCGTGGCACAACGACCAATGAGTTCTTCTCTCATGCTGACGTCAGCGATCCCAGTATAACTAGTTTTTTTGATCTGGATTTTGACGGCTTCCAATTCGTCTTCAGTCTGAATTTTCTAGGGACGTTCCTCCCTACTAAAGTGTTTGCAAAAGGGATGGTTGATCAGGGCAAGGGCGCTGTGATTAATATCTCGTCAATGAGTGCTCTAACACCCCTGACAAAGGTGTCGGCTTATTCTGCCGCTAAGGCGGCTGTAGCAAACTTTACCCGATGGATGGCGGTCCATTTCTCACAAACTGGTGTCCGCGTAAATGCCCTTGCTCCCGGGTTTTTTATGACCGAACAACTTCGGTTTCTGCACATCGATCAGGAAACGGGCGAATACACCCCTCGCGCTAAGCGGGTTCTCGCACATACACCGATGAGCCGCTACGGCGAGCCAGAGGAACTGATAGGTACGGTAGTCTACCTTTTATCCGATGCGTCACGGTTTGTAACAGGCGCCGTCATTCCTATCGATGGCGGGTTCTCGTCGTATAGTATCTAGATTATAGCAGATAAATCCTGATGGATTTATCTGGTTTCTAGTTTCTGGTTTCTTGTTATCCTCCACCGATAAATCCTGGGTATAGGGTCATGCCGCCGTCTATGTAGATTGTTGTGCCGTTAACATAGTCCGAGGCATCGGAAGCAAGCCACACGGTAGCCTGGGCTACATCGTCGGGTTCGCCTATTCGTTTGTAGGGGATGAGGCGGAGCAATTGGTCTTCGTAAATATCTTGAGAGGTGATTTTTTCCACGTTCATCGGTGTTCTGATGGCTCCAGGGGAAACAGCGTTAACGCGGATTCTCAGGTGAGCGACCTCCATTGCGATGCTTTTCATCAGAAGCATAATGCCTCCCTTAGACGCCGCATAGTTTACATGGCCTTCCCATGGAATGATATCATGAACAGAGCTCATGTGGATGATTTTCCCAGCAGAAGATGAAATCGATTTGTCTATGCCCTGGCGCTTGAATGCTTTAATAGCTTCACGAGCGACGAGAAATTGCCCTGTTAAATTTACGTCGATCACTTTGCTCCACTGATCCAGCGTCATTTCGTCAATGGGTGCATTTATTTGAACGCCCGAATTTGCAACGAGGATATCGATGCGCCCAAAGGTGTCGAACATGGCTTCATACATGTTCAAAACATCCGATTCATCAGCTACGTTTGCTTTTACCACAAGGGCTTTTTGTCCAAGCCTCTCGACTTCTGCTGCAATCTCTCTGGCCCCTTTTTCATCTGAGTTATAGTTGATCAGCACATCCGCGCCGGCTCTGGCAAAACCCAACGCAATACCTGCACCGAGTCCTTTGCTTGCGCCAGTGATCAGTGCTTTTTGTCCCTCAAGAACACGGCTATAAGGTACTTGAGGCATTTCGTTCGGGGGGGTATAGGGAGGCGTAGGCATAAAACGGAGCAAAAGATTGAATGGGTAGTCTAACGGACGAGCTAATATACGACCACACTTTTCAAAAAGGCATTTCCTAAGGCAATAGATTGGATTATACCTATTCTGACATCGCTAAGATGATAAATCATGCTCTACTCAAGCCTTATCTGAGCATGGATGATCTAGAGGAAGGCATTGATATGGCGATCGATTATAATGTCGCTGGAATCTGTATCCTGCCCTACTTCTTAGACGAACTCTCCGTGATGCTTGTTGGGACGGATCTTGTACCGATGTCAACGATTGCATTCCCGCACGGAGCATTGCCTACAGTGTCAAAGATATCTGAGACGTTAAAAGTGGCAGAGGATGGGGCCAAAGAGTTAGAGCTTGTGATAAACGTGAGCCGGGCAGTAACAGGGGACTGGTATGGAGTTGGTGAGGATATTCATGCCGTAGTCAACATTGCTAAAGACCGAGGCGTTATTGCAAAGATCATCTTTGAAACAGCTCTTTTGTCTGATGAGCAGAAAGTTGAACTGTGCGCTCTGTGTGTGGATTTAGGCGTGGAGTGGATTAAGACCTCCACCGGATTTGGGGCGCAAGGGGCTACTCCAGAAGATATTAAGCTAATAAAAGAGCACACGCCTGAGTCGATGAATATTGAAGCCTCAGGGAGTATACGCACACTCGATGATGTATTGTTATATCGCTCGTTGGGATGTGTACGTGTGAGCACTTCGGATACCAAAAAGATCCTTGACGAATGTAAGCAGCGGTTAGGACAGTAGGGACACGTGCAGTGCTCTTGTTTCCGCCAGAAATGGGATCACTGACAAGCACTATGCTCTCATTTCTGCCAGTAATGGGACCACTGAAAGGCCCGACGCACTCATTCCTGCCAGTAATGGGATCACTGATAAGCCCGACGCACTCATTCCCTCTAGGAATGGGACCACTGAAAAGCACGACGGTCTCATTTTCGCCAGTAATGGGATCACTGACAAGCACGACGCTCTCATTCCCTCTAGGAATAGGACCACTGAAAGGCATGACGGTCTCATTCCCTCTAGGAATAGGACCACTGAAAAGCATGACGGTCTCATTCTCGCTAAGAATAGGACCTCAATCAAGTTCGACAGTCTTATTCAATTAGTAATAGTAGAAAAACGGTCGTCCCGTACTTGATACGGGATCCATGCAACGTACAGATATACTGAATTGGCCCTTTTTTACTTGAGCCTTGCATGGATCCCGGATCGGAGTCCGGGAAGACCGAAATAATTAAGCAATCACTATCTGCAATATCTAATGCATATGCCGTTTTATTACACTAACGACTAGATAAAGGCGCTTCGCCAAGTCGTTTAATTCTGATGTTTCGATACCAGACGGGTTTGCCGTGATCTTGAAGACCAATATGACCGGATCTAGCAAAGGCGGCTCCTGGAGTAGGGAATTTATTTTTTGTACCATCAGGGTTCATATGTGCCTCTCGCCATTTCGATATATCCATATCGATCACATGCTCTTCGTTTAGCCAAACCTGGATGCGGCTGCCTACACATTTTAGACGGTAGGTATTCCACTCGCCTGGTGCATTGATCGCATTTTTGGTAGGCTCAAGCAGATCATAAACGGCGCCTGCTGTGCCTGTTTTGGATACATACCTTTGCCCGTATGAATTTGCGACCTGAATCTCCAAGCCTGTCCACACAGGGTCTGTGATATCTGACGTCCTGAAGAATACACCACTGTTTGTGCCTTCTATCACCTTGAAGTCGAGGTCAAGGATGAAATCACCATATGCCTCCTCTGTCCATAAATAATCCAGGTTATGCTCCTGTCCATCTGGATTTTCCCTTTTAACCGTTAGCTCGCCATTGTCGACAACAAATTTGTTGTTGGGCCCAGTGATCCATCCAGTGAGATCAGTTCCATTAAACAATGTCTCCCATCCTTCAGGATCTTCTCCTGGATCTTCAATAGCAAGGGGTTCTTCTATTGGTCTAATCCAAATATTTCGAAATTGGATATTACTAGAAGTTGGATTATATCTGTCATTTTTCTTGTCCCAGCCTCCGTGATGTTGCAGACCGATGGGACCACGCTCAGGGAGTCCTGGGATTTGTGCGTCTTCAATAACCCATTCTCCATTCAACATGACAGAGACGCGGTCCCCGATGACCTTTATGTCCATTGAATTCCATTCTCCGATAGGGTGGTTCATGTTTTTTGTTGGTACTGCCGCTGCACGCAATTCCGGAGAAAGATCATCGTTCGTGCGTACGGACCAGAGTTCACCTGATCCTACATTCCAGTTCCATAAGTTCACCTGGTGGCCAGACCCTCTAAGCATTATTCCTGAGTCAGAGTTTGGAGTTGGTGTTCTTATGACGTCCCCATTCTCGTCTTTTTTGTAGGTGCCATCCGGTAAGATGAAGGGCATATCATGCATACCAGAGGCTTCTTTGAATCGCCAATCGATATGCAGTTCGAAGTCCCCGAAGGATTCCTCTGTCCACAGATGCTTTTCCTTTGCTTCGGACAATGCATCATAATCAATCATGTACTCTTTAACCTTCCAGTGGCCGTTGTCTCCTTCGGGCACTTTCCAACCTGAAAAATCACGTCCATTAAAGAGTTCTTTGTACTGAGACCATTCTCTCCAGGTAGGGTAGGTATACCTAGGGGCAAGAGCCATGGAATATTTAGGAGTCGGTGGGGGCCCTTGATTATAGAATACATAGAGCCCCGTTTTACCTGCAAGAACGACGTCAGTCCGGCCGTCTTTGTCCATGTCCTTGACGTTGATCTTCATGCCGACGCCAACAACGTTATTGGGAGGTGGATTAATACCGCCTTCATCTGGATAATACGGTGCGTGGTTATAAAACAAGATATGCCTCTCAAACTCCCCGCCCTTGATGTCATACCAAAACACGAAGGATGGATCGCCCACGCCGATGTCTCCCCCATAATGAGCAAACAAACGTTTGCCTGCGATTAAGTCGTCCTTACCATCTCCGTTAAGATCGCCCAGCGCCAGGGTATGAAACATGCTATGCTGCGTTTCAATCCAATGGCGTTCGAACGAACGATTTCCTGATCCGTCGATTTTCTGTTCATACCAGGCCAGGCCATAGGCATGTGCAGATCCAATGATAACATCGTTTAAGCCATCCTCGTTAACATCATATACGAGATCCGGGTGAGCCGTCGCCGTTGCATTTTGTCCGAGGGCAGACAAAAAATTCCAATCAGCGTGGAACGGCCAAGGTTTATCTGTTGCATTTTCAGGCTGTTCATACCATCCCTGGCCGGTGATGATGTCTGGTCGTCCATCCATATTGATATCACCCAGTCCGTTACCGTGTGTATCACCAGCGATACCTACTACATGCTCAACAAACCAGGGCGCTTCATCAATACTTTCGAGCCAGGTCATGCCTTGTCCCTCAACCAGGCTCCAATGATTAACCAAGATGTCTTCGTCACCATCCATGTCGATGTCGCCATGAATAACACCCTCCATGTTGAATGCCTGATGGATCTTGTTAGAAGACCATTGCCGGCCTTCTTCTAGTTGTTTTTTTGGATTCTCGTACCAGTATGCACCCTTCATGAACATCCAGCCAGAGCTTACAATATCCTCCCAGCCATCCTTATTCACATCTAAAGCAAACTCACTATTGCTCTCTGTTTCGGGGCCGTTGGGTTCTGCCCCTGATCTGAAATTCTTGTGTTTGATCCATAGGGGTGCTTCATACCAGTTGCGGCCAGCAACGATATCAAGATCTCCATCCCGGTCAATATCTAGAACCGAGGCGGTTTCAGAGAATGGGCCATACCAGTATGAGTTTTGAGTCGGGTCGTGGACCGGTCCGTCAATTTTAATCGGCTTAAAGATTATTTCCGTCGATTGTGCAGAGAGAGAAATGGTAATTGCCATGGAGGTTGCCAGCAAGAGGGCAAACATCCGGTATACGAGTTTGAACATGGTAGGTAGGGGTGAGTTCAGCGTGCTGGTATGTGTGTTCGATAAGCGCTCAGAATAGACAACAGGGTCTACTCTGAACGCTCCAAATCCGAACTATTCTGGTTGTAACCAGGCCTTTTTTACATCGGGGTTTCCTGCGTTATTGAGTAGCTCCATTTGTTCATCTGACAAACGAACATGGAGAGCATCTATGTTTTCAGCAAGATGTTCGATCTTATAGCCTGCAATTATAGGAAGGATGAACGGAGTGCTTTGCCGCATCCAGGCGATGATAACCTGGTTAGGTGTTGCTCCAACTTCATTGGCTACTGAACGTAGCGCTGCCAGGCGTTCATCGTTTTCAGGGCCTACAAATTGAGCAGGCATTGGCTTATCATCCCGGGTATATGCACCTTGGAGTAAGATTGAGTAGCCGATCAGTGTGATATTATGGTGTGAGGCATACCGCTTCATATCTTCACTGATGCAAATCTGAGGACCGAAGTCCGCTCCATGGCGTGGGCGTAAATAGGTGTAGCGCTGTTCAACAACCGAATAGGGAGACCAGTTATTATGGGCGCTCACTGCATTTGCTTCCGCTATTCGCCAAATCCACAAATTACTGGCGCCTATGGCCCGCACTTTACCTGCTTTGATGAGGCGGTCAAAAGCCTCCATCGTTTCCTCAAGCGGTGTATCGAAATCATCTCGGTGTGCGTAGAAAATATCCAGGTAATCCGTTTGAAGCCGCTTTAACGATTTCTCGCATTCACGCTCTATCTCGGCAGCAGTTAGTCCACCATCACAACCGGGGTAATCAAACGCCAACTTTGAGGAAATAACTATGTCTTGTCGATTTCCACGTGATTTCATCCAGTTGCCGATCGTCGTTTCGCTTTCTCCACCAACACAACCTGGATACCAGCTTGCGTAAAAGTTGGCGGTATCTATAAAGGTGCCGCCTTTTTCATAGAAGAAATCAAATAGCGTAAACGACTTCTCCGCGTCATGTTTACTGCCAATGAGGTCCGTGCCCATACACAGCGTACTGACCTCTACGTTGGTGTTTCCAATGCGTACTTTTTCCATCAGTATGATAAACTTAGGGGTTAGTGGGGGAGGGCGTTGCCTTACTCGTTTGCCTGAGTTGCAGCTCCGACGACTTCTTCTGTTTCGACAGGCATATCCTGAGCGTCCGAAGAGGTGCCTGCGAATGTAGCGATAGCCGCTCCACCTAGCATAAGTACAACCCCAAGTATCTTATACCTTGATATGGGATCCACGGCCTGACCAAACATGCCGAAGTGCGAAATCACAAAGCCAGTAACAACCTGCCCAGCAAGCATAGTGATAAAAAAGGACCCAGCAGACATTCGGCCGTCCAGAGTCCAAGCGATTCCAAACACAACCAAAGCCCCCATCGCACCTGCTGTAAGCAAGAAAACCGGCACATCTCTAATGTTGCTCAATGCGCCTTCCTTCCATCCAATCATACCCACAATAATTGCGGTTACTGCTCCGATGGTCCAAAACACAGCATTACCTACAGCTGTATTCTTCATAAAGGCTCCTGCTTGACTATTCATCGCCAAGTGCACAGATACGACGATACCGATGAATACAGTGAGGAGGAAATAGGGGAGGATTTTCATAACAAATACCTCAAGTTAATGAGTGGGTAGAGAGATAGAGGTGCCCCTAAATGACGCGGTGGGAGTCATTGTAGAGAAAACGCTTCCAGTACAGAATGTACTCTGTTTGCAGGAGAGTAGAAAGAGCACGGTCAATATTCCTGCTGCTCGGCCCGGTCTTTGCCAATTGGATGGTTGGAGAATAATATGAATGAACGAATCACCTTGCAGGAAGAGGTCACAGTATGTCCAATCCATTTGTTGCCAAACCTAAATCTGTAAACGATCCTAATCTTTTACCCTTTCGGTTTGCATTAAAAGCCTACATAAATGAGGAAAAATTAAGGATTCCTGTGCTTCCTGATATAGTTGCTCAGGTAATGCAGCTCATTAATAACCCATCTGTAAATGCGAATACTCTCGCACGGTTAATCCATAAAGATCAGGCATTGGCTGGATATGTGCTCCGAGTGAGTAATTCTCCCATGTATGCCGGCACCAAGGAAATTTTGACCCTTCGGCAGGCCATTGCACGGATAGGTGCAAGAACGCTGGGAAAAATTGCATTATCAATTACAATGCGTGGTGAAGTATTTAAGGCAGATGGGTATGAAGATGTGATGTCTAAAATATGGCGCCAGTCGTTAGCAAGTGGTGCTCTTGCGCAAGAAATAGGTAAGGTTGTGCAGTTTAATTCTGAGACCCTCTATCTGTGTGGTCTATTACACACAGTTGGCAAGCCGGTTATTTTGCAGGCACTTGATATATTGAAGGGCGAGCTCAAGCTGGAGTTGTCGCATGAGGGAGGTTTGGCCTTGATTGAAGAGTTTCATCAAGACGTTGGAGGGCGCGTTGCTGAACAATGGAAACTACCTGACGCTGTCAAAACAGCAGCTTTACACTATCATGATCCTTCAGTGGTTGAGCAAAATCTAAAAGAAGTATTAATTACCTATTCCGCTCACCAACTTTCCGCGTTGATAGATGCAGATCCAGAAGAGCAATCTGAGGAGCAAGCTATAGTACAGTTTTTGTCTGATCCACATTTTCAGTCAATTGGACTGGATCAGAAAGGCCTTGAATTGCTCATGAGCCGTCTTGAAAAAATCAAAGAGCTTTTGGATGCTATGAATATGTAGCGCTTCTTGTCATAGCTGTTAGTTATGGCTGTGATCATTGTTGTCATAATGCTCTTTTAAGTAGTCTCTGCCAAAGTCATTCTCAAAATCGCGCCAGACAGAATGAACATGATTGGCGTTATTCTGGGTATTATCGTACTCGATTAGAAGGTTCGGGCCATGGATGCGATAATAGTGTGCCTCTCCATCATGGATACTACCTGCCCATGCAAAGTATAGGTTTTCAAGCCCGCCAGCCTTTATCCGCTTAAGTTGCCCTGATGCTATTTCGGGCTCCATGTTGTGGATGTATGTGGACAGCAATAATACTAACAGATCTTGTTGATCAGCATCTAACTCCTTAAAAGAGAGCCCTTCAAATGAGTCCAGCATAGCTACTCGGGAATTCCCAGTAATAATTTCTCTTGGGGCCTCTTCAGCGATAGTGGCTGTTTCTCTTTGATCATCGCTCAAGAGCATCATTAACTGACGGGCCAGTCTGATCTCGGTACTTAGAACCTCAAGGCCGGAGAAAACAGATTCACGAACCCGGGCTGGGTTAGTACCTAAGAACGCCGGAGATCCGGCAACTATTCCATTGACCATAGAAAAGTTGAGAGACAGGTGATGGCCCTCGAATCGCCATCCCCAAGCCCCTTCAAGAGAGGGGGAGCCAAATATAGATAAGTAATAAAGCCCTGGGTCACGGTAGTCAGGTCGATTTTCGAGCACTCCAAGGAGCCGCTCCAACTGTTGAATCGAGGTGACTTTCAGGTAGCCTTCGCTACTTAAAGCAGTCTGGAGGAGCTTATGCAAAGCAAGGCGTTGTTCATGGGTCATATCTTTTAATGCCATACCTTTGCGCTTCCCTGTCATCGGGACAAAATTCCAATTGGTTCGCTCATCCGTCTCAAAGTTGAAGGATACCTGTTGAACAGCCGATTCAGGCACCAGGGATAGGAAGTGGCGGGCTGCTTCTACCATTTTTTGAGCAGAATCATCGTTATTGATGGGAAGAGGATTATTTGCGATAAGCCAAACCGGCAAGAAGAGTAAGAAATAGTGCATGGGCGAGGGAATATTGGTGGCGTGAATACTTTAATTAAGCAGAATTGCCTGTCAAGAACAACGTTCTCCCAATAAAATTGCTTATATATTAGGTGATTCGTGAAACTCGCGAGGCAAAGTTTACGTATTCGCGAGGCAAGAAACTCTTGAACCATATTTATCATGACACTACTTGCCAACCGATTTCCAGCTCTACTGGTGCTGTGCAGTCTTTTCTTCATAGCAGCAACTCCTGCAGGCCCTGATCCTGCAAATGATTATATATTAACGACATCAGCGCAAGGAAGCTCGGGGTATGACGTTGAGGATATCGTTACTGAAACGTTCGAAGTGCGATCTGGAGGAACGTTGTATTTAGAACTGGATTATGGCAATATTGAGATTCAAGAAGGGGGGCGGAATACTGTTGAGATCGAGATGATTCGCAAAGTTCGAGTGAATAGCGAGAGCGAAGCGCGTAAAATTTTAGAAGAGCACCATGAATATTCTTTCGAGAACAATCGGGATGATGTAATTATCGAGTCCAATTACAGAGGGAAAGATTCAGGCCGCTCAGGCAGATGGAATCGGAATGGGAACAGGAAATTCAATATAAATATCATTGTGCGTGTACCTGAGATCTACAACGTCGATTTTGTGACGGGTGCTGGAAACGTTGAAATTGAGGATATAGAAGGGGAAGTTAATGGTAAAACAGGCGCTGGGAATGTAGATATATCAGATATGGACGGTGCTATTGATATCGTTTCAGGAGCCGGAAATATAGACATTGAAGGAGTGACTGAAACCGTTGAGGTCAATACAGGAGCAGGTAATATCAGTCTTGAAGATGTACAGGGCTTCGTTCGTGCAAAGACGGGTGCAGGAAACATTACTGCTAAGATATCTGAACAACCTGATCGCGATTCCCGTCTTGAAACAGGTGCTGGAAATGTGACAGTTTACCTTGCTCGGGATGTTGGCGTATATGTAGACGCTGTTGCCGCTATGGGGTCCGCATCCTGTGATTGTGCGCTTAGAGTTGAAGGCAAATGGATGAAAAAATCTTTTGAAGGCGAGGTTAACGGTGGTGGTCCTGACCTCTTTTTGCGAGCCGGAGTTGGAAACGTGACTCTTAGAAAAAAATAGTCATAACGTATTCCCCCTTTTGGGTTAGCCAGAGAGATTCGCCACGCTCTCTGGCTTTTTTTGTTTACAAATGGCTTGCTCTTTGTACTGACGTGGATGTAGGCATAAGTTGCCCTATTTAGGCATTGAAACGTGGGGCAGGTAAGGCGGTAAAAAAATCGGTTAGTCTCATTAAATGGGGAAGATTGATTTTTTCCAACAATGGACTTGTAACGAAATCGATTTTTTTGTTACTTAACAGTGTTAAGCTTTGGAAATAGCATGGAAAGAAAGTCAGGTGCCGATCTAAAACGAATGATAATGGACACTACCCGAAAGCTTCTTGTGAAGGACGGGTACGGTAACCTGTCTATGCGTAAGATTGCCAGGGAGATCAATTATAGCGCTACGAGCATCTATCTGCATTTTAAGAATAAGGATGCGTTGTGCCATGCATTAATTGATGAAGGAATGGCGATGCTTCTCTCGCAACAGAACAAGATTGCGAGTGCGAATAAAGGGGATGTGTTTCAGCGGCTGCGTGCTCTTTGTGAGGGATATATTTCCTTCGGATTGAAGTACTCTGAGTATTATGAGATCATGTTTTTGATACATCCGGACTTTGAGAATCGATTTCCAAAAGCAAGCTACCGCCGTGCTCGTAGAAATTTAGATCTGTTTAAAGTGACGTTGGATGAAGGGATTAAGAACGGGCAAATTGATTCTCTAGATACCTACGCAACCACCAATGCTGTGTGGGCCTCGTTACACGGTGCTGTTTCGATTTTATTGGCTCGGAGGCTCGATTTCAGAATTGACCAGAACCATTTTATTAATAACGTACTCGATCAAATTGTCCGAAGCGTTGCCTATAAGCCAACACCTTCCGTCCTGTAAAATAAACTGACGGCCCGGAAGCGCTTTTTTGGGGGCGAGTAGCGATTGCTTTGGATTCGAGCATTAGTTGTCATTCATGGAGAAATAATATGGAAGAGCAAACCATCAATGAATCTGCCGTCCTTGTACTCCAGGAAAAAGATAAATTACCTGTTCGGTCTACGAAGGACCTACAAGTTAAAGATCAACCCGTACTTGGGCATACCCTTTTGGATATTCTCTACGATACGGCCGATTTTGTATCGAACCCCAAGATGTTTAATCATAAGCGAAATGGAGAGTGGATTCCGGTTTCGCTTGATGAATACAAAGAACAGGTTGAAAAACTAGCGGCTGGCCTTAGTGAGCTGGGATTAAATCAGGGTGATCGTGTTGCTCTATACATGGAAAGTGACACCTACTTTTGTATTGCAGACATGGCGTGCCAGCTAGCTGGTCTTATTGATGTCCCCATTTACCTCAAACAATCGCCGGGTACCAACGAATTTATCCTTCAGCATTCGGGCGCTCGTGCACTATTCGTCTCAAGCCTCACTCGATTACATGATATTGACGAACTGCTGGCTAATGCTCCGGACATCAAAACAGTCGTTGTAGCTGAACCGGAAGAAGAACAAAAACTTACGCCACTTCCTGAAGGTGTCCGGTGGTTAAGGATGAAAACCCTCAGTGACTCTGGTCAAAAAATGATTGACGAAGACCCTGAGTTACTTCAACGTCTCAGAGGCCGAATTGCCGCAGATGATCTGGCAACCATTGTTTATACAAGCGGGACGACCGGTGAGCCCAAGGGCGTCATGTTGACCCATGAAAATCTTTCATCGAATGCGTTAACGGCCTTTGAGCAGCTAAGTGGCCCCCGGCGGTACCTTCAAAAAGAAGTCAGTATCTCATTCCTACCACTGACTCATATTTTTGCCCGGACCCTGTATTATGCCGCCTTCGCATACGGAGTGACGGTTTACTTTACGACTCCTGAAGAATTGGGAGAGGACCTTAAAACAGTTCGGCCCACAATCTTTGCATCCGTTCCTAGACTTCTTGAGAAGGTATATGGGAAGATTCTGGAGAAAATAACGAACCTCACCGGTATGCAGAAGCGGATAGCTAACTGGTCCTTGAACGTTGCAAGTAAATACCAGGAAGGGGAACGCACTAAGTTATTTCATCGCACGCAGTTGCGCATGGCAGATAGCCTTGTATTTCGCAAATGGAGAGCGGCATTAGGGGGGCGTGTGAAATATATCATAGCGGGTGGTGCGGCTGTGAATGGAGAGTTAGTTAACACTTTTGGAGCAGCTGGAGTCAAGGTACTTCAAGGATATGGGTTAACCGAAACCAGCCCAGTTATCGCCTTCAACCGGCCCACCCGTAACCGGCCAGGTACAGTAGGAGAGCTTCTTCCTGGGGTTGAAGTGCGTATCGCTGAAGATGGGGAAATCCTGAGTAGAGGCCCACATATTATGAAAGGGTACTACAAAAATGAGGCGAAAACAAAAGAGGTCCTCACTGAGGACGGCTGGTTTCATACGGGGGATATTGGTGAATTGAGCAATGACGGGTACTTGCAAATTACCGATAGAAAAAAAGACCTGTTTAAATTGTCTACAGGTAAATACGTCATGCCTCAACCGCTAGAAAATAGGCTTAGTTCACACCCACTCATTGAACAGGCTGTTGTTGTAGGTCCCGGTAGAAAGTATTGCTCGGTACTCTTATTTATAGAAAAAGATACGCTTCGAATTTACGCGAATTCTATCGGGATGAATCAAGACTTTCCAATAGAGAACCTTATCAAACATCCCAAAATTTTGGACAAGTACGACCAGTTGGTTGCAGCAGCCAATGAAGGGATGGACCATTGGTCAACGATAAAACACTTTAGCCTGATGTTGGATATGTTGACCGTTGAAAATGGATTGTTAACACCTACCATGAAGATCAAGAGAAAGAAGGTCTGTGATCTTTATAAAGAGAATATTGACCAGATGTATGTGGCTGGTGATCGTTAAGAAATCAACCTAATAGATTGATATAAATATGGAAGTTCAAGCGATAGATGCTGGAAAGATAAAGTGGGAAGGATTGCATGTGTACAAACCTTTCCGAAAAGTGACTGTCCTGGGAGCTGGCACAATGGGGGCTCAGATAGCTGCTCATTTTGCAAATGCAGGTTTGCAGGTCAATTTACTAGATATTGCCCCAGAAGAAGGACCCAAGAATGCCATCGTGGAGGCAGCATTTAAGAAGATAAAAAAGCTTAAGCCAGGTCCTTTTGCTTTGGATTCAGCTGCTGATCAGATTCGTTTGGGTAATTTCGACGAGCATTTAGAATGGCTGAAAGATTCAGAATGGGTGATTGAAGTAGTGGTTGAGCGGATGGATATTAAGAGAGCCCTCATGGAGCGAATCGAGCAACATGTATCCGATTCTGCAATCATTTCTACGAATACAAGCGGACTGCCCATTAATCAAATTGCAGAAGGACGTTCTGCTGAGTTTAAACGGCGGTTCTTGGGGACGCACTTTTTTAACCCTCCACGATATCTAAAACTGTTGGAATTGATTCCGACACAGGATACCGACCCAGAGATCACACAACGCATTGCTCATTTTGGGCGAGTACATCTGGGGAAAGGAATTGTAGTCGCGAAGGACACACCGAATTTTATTGGTAACCGAATCGGCGTGTTTGCTCTGATGAAGGCGGTACAGGCATTTACCCAGGATGGGTATACGGTAGAGGAAGTGGATACTTTGACAGGGCCCCTCACAGGACGGCCCAAATCAGCAACGTTTAGGACGGCCGACGTGGTTGGCCTGGACGTGATGAAGCACGTTGCGGCTAATTTATACGATAATATTCTTGACGATGAAAGCCGAGACGCCTTCAAAGTCCCCGGTGTTCTAAATGCCTTGATTGAGGCAGGTGCCCTTGGTGCTAAAACGCGTGCCGGATTCTATAAAAAAGAAGGCAAGGAAATCAAGTCGATTAACCCGGCGACAGGGAATTACGAGTCAGCGAAACCACTCAATCTTGGTCCGATTGACCAGATAAAAAAAGCAGGTGGGTTGGCTGATCGCATGAAGGCACTGTATGAAGACTCTGGCCGGGCAGGTGCTTTCTTCAGAAAGACTACGCATGAGTTGATTGCCTATAGTGCAATGAGGATTCCTGAAATTTCTGATAACCCTGCAGATGTTGATCGTGCCTTACAATGGGGATTTGGCTGGGAGATGGGACCGTTTGCCACCTGGGATGCCCTGGGGTTTGATCAGATACTGGCTGGAATCCGACAGGACGGCCTGCATGTGCCTGAGTGGGTATCAGTAATGGAGTCTAGCGGAATCAAGTCATTCTACAAACAAGATGGTGATGTAGCTTCTGTCTTTACACCTGGGGTAGGGGGGTATGTGCCTGAAGAAGTGCCTGTAGATGAATACAAGCTGGCTACGATAAAATCTAAGCCTGGATCCGAAATCTGGAGCAACGAGGAGGCAGGGCTTGTTGACATGGGAGATGGAGTAGCTCTTTTTGAGTTTCGCTCTAAAGCAAACTCCTTAGGCTTTAATGTAATTCAGGGTATTATCGATGCAATAGGGCTTGTTGAGAATAGCCCGGATCTACGGGGTATAGTCATCGCAAATGAAGGGAAGAATTTCTCTGTTGGCGCAAACCTTGGGGAGTTGGCAGGTGCTGCGATGGAAAAGCGATTTGATGTGATCGATAAAGCAATTGCAAATTTTCAAGCAGCCGCCCAAAGAATCCGTTATGCATTAAAACCGGTCGTTGTGTCGCCTCATCAGCGAGTACTTGGCGGGGGATGTGAAATTACGATGGCTGGTGCTACGCAAGTAGCTGCACTGGAATCCTATATGGGTCTGGTTGAGCTCGGAGTTGGGCTTGTGCCTGCTGGAACTGGTACTGCTTTCCTTGCTGCGCTTGCCTCTGATAAAGCAGCAAGCAAATTTCCAAGCCAAATTCTGGACCATTTACAAATTTATTTTCAAAACGTAGCAATGGCTAAAGTGGCTACGAGTGCACACATGGCCAAAGAGATGGGCTACCTTTCTCCTCAGGCCAAAATCGTGATGCACGATGGTCGGCGATTCCACGTTGCTAAACAATCTGTTATTGATTTATCGGAATCAGGATATCTGCCTCCGCCTGTACATACCCGGGTTAAAGTATTGGGCGTACCTGGCCGTGCGGCTCTTGAAGTCGCAGCTCGCCAATTCGAGCAGGGCAGATTCATCAGCGAATACGATAGATTCTTGGCTGTACAACTGGCTCACATTCTAACGGGGGGTGAATTAAGCGGGCCCACCGAAGTTCATGAGGATTATCTCATCGATCTGGAGCGAGAAGTGTTTCTCCGGCTGCTAGGGGAAGAAAAAACGCAAGCCCGCATCAAATCCATCCTTACGACCAACAAACCTTTAAGGAATTAATCACCGAGTCCGGAGTCCGGAGTCCTGAGTCGATTTCACTTCTGAAGTTAGTCTCATGTACTCCGGACTCCGGACTTCGGACTCAATAATATGGAAGCAAAAAACGGAGCATATATAGTTAGTACGGTTCGGACGGCTGTTGGGAAAGCTCATAAAGGGACCCTGGCCAATGTCCGGCCGGAAACCATGGGCGGGGTTGCCGTCGAAGCGGCTATTCAACGTGTAAAAGGTCTTGAGAAAGACCAAATTGATGATGTGTTGATAGGGTGTGCAATGCCTGAGGGATCGCAGGGCTTGAATATGGGGCGTATTATAGCACAAAAGGCCGGCTTGCCTGATCATGTACCAGGAGCTACAATAAATCGATTTTGTTCTTCTGGATTACAAACTATTGTCATGGGGGCCCAATCCATTATGGCAGGGCACTCCTCGATTGTAGTTGCCGGCGGTGCTGAGTCGATGAGCCAGGTACCGATGAGTGGATTTCATTTTCAGCCAGAACCCGAATTGGTTAATACCGATCCAGATGTATACATCTCGATGGGAAATACGGCAGAGAATGTTGCAGAGCAGTACAAGGTCTCCCGAGAGGATCAAGATCGATTTGCATTGCAATCACACCAACGTGCCTTGGAGGCCATTCAACAAGGACGGTTCGAAGAAGAGATCGTGCCTCTTCACGTCGACAATGTAATCTACAAGGATGGTGCGACCGCAAAAATTAGTACCGAGTTTAAAGTAGATGAAGGGCCCCGGGCAGATACGAATGAAGCTGCGCTTGGCAAACTTCGTCCGGTGTTCAGGATGGGAGGGACAGTAACAGCCGGTAATGCGTCGCAAATGTCGGACGGGGCTGCTGCCACTGTTCTTATGAGTGGTGCCCAGATGGAAGCATTAGGCGTTGATCCGTTAGCTCGCCTGGTAGGGTACTCGGTAGCTGGGGTAGCCCCCGAGGTCATGGGAATTGGTCCCATTTACGCAATCGAAAAAGTTCTCAAGCAGACAGGTTTGTCTGTGAACGATATCGGGCTCGTAGAACTTAATGAAGCATTTGCCTCACAGGCATTGGCTGTTATACGAGAGTCTGGATTGGATGAGGAGAAGGTTAATGTGAATGGAGGAGCCATTGCACTTGGACATCCCCTTGGGTGTACAGGAGCAAAACTTACAGCTACTCTTCTCCACGAAATGAAACGCCGCGGAGTCCGCTACGGCATATGTACGATGTGCATTGGCGGTGGCATGGGTGCTGCTGCTGTTTTCGAAAATATGATGATATAATAGAGTCCGGAGTGCGGAGTCCGGGGTCCGGAGTCGGTTTATTTAGCCACTCCAGACACAGGACTCCGGACACAGGACTCATAATTGGAGAAATACTATGAACCTGCCGTTATATAATTTCTTCGCAGATGTACCTCTTTGGGCAACTATTGGTGGTATTCTGCTTGTTCTTTTAGGCCTGGGTTACACAGGGGCTTCTTTATGGATTTGGGCAATCGCAGGCGCAGCAGCGTTGTATGGCTTTCAAGCGCCTGTGTGGTTGTGGGCAGTGTACGGTGGACTCGCCCTTATCATGAATATTCCAGTATTACGACGTTTGTTGTTTTCTGGGCCCATAATGAATCTACTAAATGCGCTCAATTTCTTACCTACCATCTCGGAAACTGAGCAAACCGCGATTGAAGCTGGAAATGTTTGGGTTGAGGGCGAGTTGTTTTCTGGTAAGCCGGATTTCAAGCGGATTATGAAAGAACCCTATCCTGATCTCACACCTGATGAACAGGCGTTTCTTGATGGGCCTGTAGAAGAGCTGTGTGCGGTAACAAAGGACTGGGACGTATTTCAAGAAAAGAAATTGCCCGATGCTGCCTGGGATATCATAAAAAAAGAGCGCTTCTTTGGAATGATTATCCCCAGAAAATACGGTGGTCTAGAATTTTCTCCACTTGCCAATAGTGCAATCGTTCAAAAGCTATCTTCTAGATGTGGTCCTCTCGCAACTACTGTGATGGTACCCAACTCCCTGGGACCTGCAGAATTGTTGATTCACTATGGTACAAAGGAGCAACAAGACTATTACTTACCACGCCTCGCTACAGCAGAAGAAATTCCTGCGTTTGCGCTGACTGAACCTAATGCGGGCTCGGATGCGGGTGCAATATCTTCAAGTGGTGTTGTATTCAAAGGGGATGATGGAAATCTATATCTTCGCCTGAACTGGAAAAAGCGCTATATCACGCTTGCAGCTATATCAACGGTTCTAGGGATGGCGTTCAAAATGTTTGATCCGGATAACTTGCTTGGCAAAGGCAAAAATTTGGGGATCACCTGCGCACTTATTCCTACAGATACGGATGGCGTTATCCTGGGGCGAAGGCATGACCCGCTGGGTGTACCCTTCTATAATTGCCCAACAGAAGGAGAAGATGTCATTGTGCCTATCGACGCCATCATCGGTGGCGTCGATGGAGCAGGGCAAGGATGGCGCATGTTGATGGAGTCACTGGCTGCAGGGCGAGGTATTTCACTACCGGCATCAGCATCTGGTGGATCTAAGCTAGTATTCCGTGTTGCTTCCGCGCATGCGAAGGTGCGTAAACAGTTTGGTCTTCCTATTGGCTTGTTTGAAGGCATTGAAGAGCCTCTAGCACGCATTGGTGGCTTTAACTACATCATGGAAGCTGCCCGTAAATATACCTGTGGTGCTCTTGCTACAGGGACAAAACCAGCTGTTGTTTCTGCGATTGCGAAATATAACTTCACCGAGATGCAGCGGAAGGCTATCAATGATGGCATGGACATCCTTGGTGGTAATGCGATCTCCTGGGGGCCGCGCAACATGCTGGCGTCCGCTTATATGAATACACCGATTGGCATTACGGTGGAAGGCGCTAACATTCTAACGCGCACGCTTATGATTTTTGGGCAAGGCGCTATTCGTTCACATCCCTATATATACAACGAAATCCAGGGATTGATGAACAAGGATGTGAAGACCTTTGATGTCGCATTCACGCATCATGTTGGGCATACCATCAGCAATAAGATTCGCGCTATGCTGCTAACGCTTACCCGTGGACGATTGGCTTCTTCTCCAGTTGGTGGGTATTCGGCCAAGTACTGGAGAAAACTGGCGTGGGCGTCTGCTTCCTTTGCGTTTCTTGCTGACGTTGCCCTGATTGGCTTAGGTGGCTTGCTGAAACGAAAAGAGAAGATTACAGGCCGTTTCGCTGACATTTTCTCCTGGTTGTATCTGGCTGCTGCAACGCTTCGCCGCTTTGAGGCTGATGGTAGGCCAAAAGAAGACAGACCGTACCTGGATTGGGCCATGCAGTATGCCTTCGGTGAAATGCAGCGTGCATTCGACTCTCTGTACAAAAACTTCGACGTGCCGTTCATCGGTTGGGCGTTTAAAGGGCCCGTGGCACTTTGGTCTAGAATTAACCCTCTTTCGCACGGACCAATCGACAAAACAGGCCATGCCGTTGCCAAGAGCATGCAAACACCAGGTGAGCAGCGCCGTCGTCTTACAGAAGGAATCCATACACCTGAATCCTTGCAAGAGCCTTTTGGTGTCCTTGAGAGAGCTTTCCGTCTTGCATACCATGGTGATCATGTGGCACGTAAGATCAGCAAAGCAGTTCGTGCGGGTACACTGGAAAAGGGCCGGCCTGCATCATTAGTGGGTAAAGCCCTTGAGGCAGGTGTTATCAATCAAGAGGAGGCTGCGCTTATTCAAGATGCTGAGGCTGCTAGAAATGAGGCGATCAAGGTGGACTCCTTCACCCTGGAAGAGTATATGCGAACAGCCGTGCCAGCCGGCTCATCAACGTCCGCCTCAATTGAAGCAGGTGGAGACGGGATGACGGTTGCTTAAGTTTAGCTAATTTTACTCGATACCTAAATAAATATTGTAAGCTTGATGTGGCGCATGATTTTATTCAGTCATGCGCCACATTAACTTGACATTCAATGCATTAATATTAGATTCAATAAATAGATGTGATATTTCGCGTTTGATAATAAAATCGAGGTAGTATCATGACAGAGTTAGGAATAAATCATTTTCTGGCTGCCGTTCAGGATCTCGAGAGTGCGCAGTATCGTGTGTTACACAGCCTACAACAAGCAAAGAACGCTTTTTCGCAAAACATTATCTACCCCCATCTGAGCTCCTTAGTACAACTGCATCATTCCTTACAAGATATCCTAAAAGGAATGATCGGTGTCGAAAAGGGACTACCACGCCGTGTAAAAGACATTGATCTTGAAAAGCAAGAATTGCTGTATGAGTACGAGTCACTGTGTGATGACGAAGTGGCCCAGGTAAAAGAACTCGTTAACTGGGCTATGCCTCATATCCAGAGCGCTATCGAAGAAGGCAAGACAATCTTTGAGTTTGTCGATAACAACATCCACATTGGTGAAGTAGGTATTATTCCCTCCTACGTGGAAGAGGGCTACCTGATCTTGCCTAACCAGGAAGAGAATAACCTATATATCCTTAAATACGATATATCCCTTTTTACTGATGTGGCCGAGCGGTATCGCAGTCTCCGCACCAACCATATAAAGACACTCCCGATGTCTACCATTCGGCGCTCCCCTCATGCTATCAAGTTAGAGCTTATTGAAGAGCATCGAGAACTTCCCAATCCAGCAACGTACGTTTGCGATATTGGTCTTGAGTTCCCTTTTGAGCAGACGGTCCTGCCTATTGCCAAACGAAAATTGATGAGGCACTTGTATATTCAAGGCGGTTTGGCTTAATTGATATTCAACATTTTCTTTGCGAATGAGCGTCGTGCGTTTGTCTGCTAAATAGGCTAACGTAACGTCGCTTATTTCGTTATATGTATTGCAATATCATGAGAGCATTCATTTCGCTATTAGTAACAATTTTTCTCTTCTTAGGACTGCCCCAAACATCCTTGGCCTATCAGGCTGAAAGGCAATCGTCGCCCATTGTTATGGATGGACAATTCGATGATTGGGCTGCTTTATCGCCCCTTTACTCGGATCCATCAGGAGATGCACCTGCCGGAACCGCCGATTTTGGACAGGTGTGGGTGACTAACGATGAGCAGTACCTGTTTTTCAGCTTTGAGTTAGGTGTTGAAGTGCTTCTTCAGGATGCTAATGAAATTTGTTTATTCCTGGATACAGATAATAACGCAACTACAGGTTTATCTATACATGGAATTGGGGCTGAGTTGGCCTGGACCTTTGGGCAGCGGGAAGGCCGGTTTCAGTTAAATGATGTGAGTACGATAGAGCAGGGCGTTTTAGGTATTGTATCAGCGCCGACTGTGTCAGGTACAGTCTTTGAAGTAGCCATAGACCGCAATGCTCTACCCGATGGTCAGAATCCTTTGTTTAGTAATCCGTCATTGCGCTTTGTACTGGAGGATATACAAAGTGGAGATCTATTGCCAGATTCAATAGGGGGGATTAGTTATACATTTGATGACAATACCACCCTTCCTGAATTTGACTATATTCCGCTCGGTAAACAGGATCCAGCAGATGTACGTTTTCTATCCTACAATGTGGAATTTGACGCGCTCTTTGATCCTTCAAGGCAGCCTGCATTTATTCGAATACTTCAGGCTACGGAGCCTGATATTATTGGTTTTCAAGAAATCTTATCCCATTCAGCTGAAGAAACAAAAGCGGTGATCGAGTCGGCCCTGCCATTGCCGCAGGGTGAATCCTGGTTTGCCGCCCGGAGTGGGCCTGACCTTGTTGTGGTAAGCAAGTATCCTGTTTTAGAGTCATTCTCAATTCCAGGATGGAATTCTGGCGATTCCAATGCGGCCTTTTTACTGGATATGCAGTCTAAATGGGGCACAAATTTGTTGCTTCTTGTAGGCCATCCGCCCTGTTGTAGAAACGAAGATGGGCGCCAGAGAGACATAGATGCTATGATGGCATTTGTTAGAGACGCAAAGGCAGAGGGAGGTGAGTTGGATCTTGAACCCGAAACACCCATCATAATCTTGGGTGATATGAACCTGGTTGGGCGGAAGGAACAGTTAAATACACTGCTTACAGGGACCATCGTAAATACCAATCAATTTGGCGAATCGTTTTCACCGGATTGGGATGGTAGTGCGTTGGCGGATCTTAGTCCACGTCATGTGGCTCTTCCAATGACGTTCACCTGGTATCGGGAAAGCAGTTCGTTTCATCCTGGCCGCCTCGATTTTATTGTGTATAGTGATGCAGTGCTTCAAGAGGGGAATAATTATGTACTTTTCACACCAGCCATGCCATCGGATACTCTTGAGGCTTACCAACTTCAACTTGGTGATGCTACGCTTGCATCTGATCATTTGCCTGTTGTAGGAGACTTCCAATACAGAGCGTTGACGGGTTCACATATTGAGGAGAATAATCCAAAGGAAGGAAAAAGAGATTGGGGTATTGATCAATATCCTAATCCTTTTGTTGATCAGTTCACTATAGGGTTTGATTTGCCTCAACCAGGCACTGTGACGTTAACTCTTTATAATGCACTAGGTCAGGAAGTTGATACAATCTTAGACGAAGCTCTTGCAGATGGAGCTCATCACATCGAATGGAATGGATCTGGGTTAAGTTTGCCCTCTGGCGTATATTTCCTGCGCATGCAAACTGGCTATCATTTGATTACAAAACCCGTTCTTTTGATGGCAAAATAACTGTACAGCTAAAGCACCGTAGTTTTCTAATCAGAAGGACTAATCAGTACGAAGTACACGTGTTGGATTTAAAAAAGCCACACGAACCACTTGCAAGCAAGTAACCATCAATCCCAAGAGCATTACCGTTGAAATTTGAAGAAATACCATCATCGGGCCAAGCTTAGCAGGGAAGGGGAAATTTTGAGTGATTACTGAGTGTGCTATCACAGTGATTGGAATTGCCAGAATTACTCCAACGCCCATTAACTTTAAAAAGTCGGACAACATCAACCAGGTTACTTTGAATGTGCTAGCTCCAACAACTTTTCGAAGTGCAATCTCCCGCCTTCGAGTTTGCGCAGTGAACGCAGCAAAGCTAATAAGGCCCAGGCAGGATAAAAAGATGGCCAAGGCTGCGGCAATAGTCAGAATGAAACGAGCGTCTTTTGCAGGCAATAATACATCAGATAAAAGCCCTTCAAAGGTGTTTGAGGAATATGCAACTCCAGTTTGAAGTTCGTCCCAGGAAGACGAAAGGTCCGTTTGCGTAGTTGAGGTGCCGGCACTTGGTACAACCAGTGCCAAATTCCATTGGGCTGGGTCATTAAACAGGACCATTCTTCGAATTTGATTTCGATCACTTTCAAAGTAAAAGTCTTGAACAACGCCGATAACGTTAAATAACACTTGAGAATCAGGCTCTAGACCAATGTGAATCCATTGGTCAATGGCGTCTTCTGAATGCCTAAATCCAAGTTCTCTCGCGGCAGTTTCATTTAAGATAACAGCGTCAGATTGATCAGAACTTCGATTTTCATTGAACGCTCGGCCTGCAGCGAGTTCAAGCCCCATAATTTCAAACATTGAAGCATCCACTGAATACCAGTATGTAAAAAGAGGGACAGGGAGTGAATCGGATTGGATGTAGGTCAGTGCTTTGTTACCAGCAACGGGTAGAGCTGATGCTGCAGAAATAGCTTCTACTGAGGCAAGGTTTGATGTTGTGTTTTTGAATTGATCAAATTCGATTCCTTGAAGGTCAACAGCAATGAGTTCATCTCCTTGGAATCCAAAGTCGGCAGCTAGCATTTTGTCTATTTGCATCCACATAGCTGATGCTATTACCACAAAGAATAGACTGGCGGCAAATTGAAGCGAAATAAGTGTACGGCGTGATAGAACCCGATTTTGCCTCTTGGATGCATGCTTGAATGAGCCTGAAAGGATGTGAGCAGTTTGAAAACGAGAAAGATGGAGTGCGGGAGCAATACCTGCAATGAAGCCCACAACCAGTGAGATGCCCACGAATGACACCATTAGAGAGGGATCTCTCAAACCTTCTAGTCCTAAATGAACGCCTGCAATTTGCATAAAACGAAGGTTGTTAAATAAAGGCACAAGCCAGATCAGCGCTAAAGTACTCAACAAGAGAGCGCTTAGAGAAACAAGAATGGATTCGGAAAGAAACTGCTGTATCAACTGGCTACGATCCGCTCCAAGCACCTTGCGAACGCCTACTTCTCTGGATCGTCGCAATGAACGTGACACGGCAAGACCAACATAATTGAAGATTGCTATGAGCAAGATGACGAATGCGAATAGGGAAACGACATAAAGAGCACGCTGCCCAACAACAGGCCCTATTTGGTTGCCAAGATCCCGGTTAACAAGAACGATATCTGTGAGGGGTTCGACCTGAAACATCCACTGACTTTTTAATTCATCTGGATAATGAGAAAGGAGAACCCTGTTGATGTTTGATTGGAGGTATCCGGCATCAACACCGGGCTGAACCAGAAGGTAATTCCAAAAAGAGCTATTTGACTGCCAGTCTTCTAAAGTTGCAGCCATTGAACTTGTTGAGAGATAGCCTGACGTAAGCGAACCCATTGATATGAGGGCTTCGAATTGCAGGTGACTTTGCCTCGGTGGGTTTTTAACAATACCTGTGATTTCAAATTCTCCTAGTGTCCCTAGTTGCACGAATTGCCCTAAGACTTGAGTAGAGTTAAACAGCTTGAGCGCAGCCTCCTCAGTAATAACTAGAGTGTTGGGGTTAGAGAGGGCCGTTGAAGAGAATCCTTGTTCGAGTTCGAAGTCAAATACTTCAAAAAAAGAAGGGTCTGTGGCATAACTTTGAAGGTCAATGACCCCTTTTTCGGTTACTGCCCCAGCCCCTACACGGGCCAGCCTCACAAATGCTTCTACTTCGGGGAGAGATTCCACAAGTGTGGGGCCAACAGGTGCCGGAGAAGACGCAAGGGGCACCATTAAATCTATCGAGCGATTCCAGGAGTTTGATGTCACTCGGACGATTCGATCAGCTGAATCATGGAATGTGTCATACTGTTGCTGGTCCCGCAACAGGAGGGTCAACAGAAGCCAGATGGACATACCAATCGATAAACTGATGACTCCAATAAAAGTAAAACCAATGGATCTGCGCATTCTGCGCAATCCAGTTTTTAAAAAGCTAGAAATGAGCATGAAGGACCTCTCAAGAACAGGGGAAGAGAGGGTGTACGTTGCTTTATGCTTCTAAGATGCGATTGAGTATGCATCCTTATTGCCCAGATTTTGATGCTTTTGCTTTCTCAAATTCTTTTGTCCTTTCTATCTGCTCTTCCAAATTCCATTCAAAATCGAACCTCCTTTTCAGGTGTTCTGCGATAGGTCCTAATCCTATCGCTGCCCTGCGTTTGTCGATATTTGCAGGATCGTAGACAGGCCATACATTAAAACTCTTCGTTTCAGGATAATACTTCATTTGCCCTCCATACAACTGCAAATCTCCGCGTTCGGTAGCAATTCGATCTTCAGCCCTGACAAGAAAACGAGGATGCAGCTTATTCTCTTGAACGGCCTCTCTCATCATCGGAAGGTATTTAATGCGAATATCATTATCAGAGTGTTGAATGACATTCGCTATGGTTAAGCTACCCTGTTCTCCAATGAGTGCTCTGTCTGGCCATCCATAGGTATCTAAAAGGTGTCTTACTTTCTTTTCATTAATAGCATGGTTCTTTTTGTACAACGCCTGCATGTTCTGAGCTTCTTCAGACTCAACCCCGTACTTTTTCATCAACGAATCCCTCATCCGAAGGGGGCCTTGCTCCATCGTAAAGATGGTATCTAAGACGGCCTTCAAATACGTAGCATTCATTTCTTGAGCCTTCATTTCTGTAGAAAGGCCTATACATAGTACCGGTAGAAGTATTGAGTAAAGAAGGATTGATTTCATTGTCAATCTATTTGAGGCGAATCATGGCAAAAAAAGGGGTAGAGTGCGTGTACCCACTAAACCAGACAATCCTGTCAGGATAAAGTTGTCGACTTTTGGCATGCAACTTGGCTTACCCAAGATATCCCCTTCCAAACTCTCTTTCTGGAACGGGACTGTTAATAATCTGAACAGCACTGTGCGCCTTGAGCACAAACCAGCCACATAAGCATGAATGCCAATCTCTATCATTCCCACACACTTTCCTCTGGCATGAAGGGGAGGGATCATTACAATCAAACCTATCAAGTTGAACTCGGAAAAGAAGCCGAATGGTTGCAAAGAACCGCCTCTAATAAGGCAGATTCAGTAGAGCGCCTGTTGGATCGCAACGGGATCAAGCCGAAGCGAATTCTAGAACTGGGTTGTGGAACAGGAGCTGTATTGACTGAACTGAAGCGAAGAAAGGTGGCCGATCAATACTTCGGGGTGGACTATTCAAAAGAAGCCATTCGATATTTATCACAACGAGACCCAGAAGTACGTTGCACTGTTGCCGACATCACAAATACAGCTCGTCCATTTGATGATGTGGACTGTTTTGACGTTGTTGTGCTAAGTCACGTCATTGAGCATCTTGAAAACCCTCTCCAGTTTCTGCGGGCTATACAGCGAATTAAGTTTGGCTACCTGGTTGCGGAGGTCCCTCTAGAAGATTTATGGTTTGGCAGGATTAAAGCTCGCCTTAAAGATCGACGGGACAATCCAGCAGGGCATGTGCAATTCTTTCATCCGACCAGCTTCAGGAGCCTGCTTCAAAAGGCTGACTTTGATATTGTTAGCGAACGCACCTATGCACCTGTCCTTGATCCTGCAACGCTTCGTTTCGCCTATCACGACCAACCCTTGCATACTCGGGGAATGAAGTTGTTTACAGAGCGCCTATTGCCCCTAGCCTTACAACCTGTTTGGACTCGGCTTTACCACGGTCACTTTGCAGCGCTGTGCAAGAAATAAGTAAGGTATCCTGGTGCTCTGAAGAGAGCACCAGGATACCAACTGGGAGCAAATCAAGAAAGCACCTCTTGTTTGCTTCTTTATCTGGTCCTTTTAATTGTACGTTTTGCTGAGTTTTTTCCAGTTACTATTTGCTTTTGCTACAAGTCCCTGATGGTTGTTTTCACTTAACCACAGTTGCTGTGCATCAACTTCCAGATCGTAAAGGAATAAGTAATACTTATCGTCTTCAACGACAAACTTATTCGGGTCGACTCGGAATTTAGCACCAGCATAAACCCCAAAGGCACAAAATCCACCGAACTGAGGCAAATACCGGCTTGGATTTTCTTCGAAAGTTGCCTTCTGTTGTGCCGAGGTAAAATAGTAGTTGATCTCCTGGTAGGTAGATTTGAACTCCTTAAGTCCTTTCTGAGCCAGGCCAAGATCGAGGTAAGAAACAGGGCTGTATCCTTGCAAGGCTATATTGCTGTTATCAATGTTGTTTGCTTGCTTATCTTGAGCAAAAACAGGCGCAGAAACGATGAGGAAAAGGGCTAATAATATGTTGAACGATTTCATTGTATTCTATTTGGTTCTGTTACACAATTTATTTCTTGCTCACAGCACTACTCGGGGAAAATCATGCAAGGAAATACTCTTCGTGAACCACTTTTCCCTCGCCATTCCATTTACGACGGATGATCTCATGCCACAGGATCTGACTTCCGTCTTTCATGTCGAAGTTAAACGTGAACTCAGACGCTGATACGTTGCCATCTACGATCGTATGGTGGTGAGTTATCTCATTCACCTGTGCAATAGCTCCAGTAAAACCCGTCATCTTATCGACCATTTGAGCTTTACCGGCTGTGGTTACGTTTTTATAGTCAGAGGTATTGGCGTCCTCAGCAAAATGTTGATTAACTGCTTCAACGATTGCGCCTTTGGTTACCAGCGCGTCCATTTGAGATACGATTTCTTTTAAATTCATCTTTAGTACCGTTACAATATGAGCCCCAGTTTATTCATCTGAGGCAGTGAGGGTTGTTTGCGAACGGTTAAAAGATATTGGCAACCTGGGCACGTACTGGTACAAAAAAAGCCCTATCGCTTGTACTTTATAAATTCCGAGGGAGTCTGCCCGGTATGGTGCTTGAAGAAGGAAGAGAAATGATTGGATTCTTCGAATCCCAGGTGGAATGCTACTTCATGGATAGGGGTATGTGGAGTGAGTAAGGCTTTAGCCGTATGTATTATTTCCTGCCGTATGAGTTGTCCCAGCGTTGTGCTAAGCTTCTTCTTGACCGAATTAGATAATGCCTTAACAGACATATTCATCTCATCAGCGTAAAAGGCCACTGAACGCTCCTCTTTGTGATGGGTGCGAATACTATAATATAACTCGGCGAGGAAAGAGTCTTGAACGTGAAAGTCAAATTCTGTTCTAAATTGGTCCGGACTTAGCCCGGTTGTTTTCTTGAATGCGCGGCTGAAATAGGCCGGGTCTTTGTACCCCATGTCATATGCAATTTCTTTAATGCTTTTCCCAGAGAATACAATCTCTTTTTTACTCTCAGTAAGTCTTTTTTTTGAAAGCAATCCCTTCACTGAGATGCCGAGCCGTTCTTTTACTAGAGAAAAAACATCATAGCCTCCCTGATTCAAGAGGGTAGATAGCTGATGAACATTGAGGTGGTTCTTAAACTGCTGGTCAACGACATCTTTTGCATCAAAGATGACGGTGTATTCGTCTTTACTTGCACTAAAAGGGTTCTGCCAGAACCATTGCGTCGAAGAGATGTCAATGAGTTCCTGTGCATCAGATTGGAATACAGTGTTGGTCAGGAATTCCTGACACGCTTCGCAGGTATTAAAATCAATATAACCAAGTGAAACCAGGTGTTTGAATAACACCCGTACATCTTTGTGACGAAATACAATTTCATCGTCAAATTCAATCCTGCGGATAACAAACGAATCGGATAAAAACTTTATGTATTGGCCCTTCTCTAGAAAGATAAGTTTGTCCTTCCAATCGAAATAATTTTTGAAATCTACCTGAATAGCGCCTTGTCCTTCGAGAATATGGAGGAGCGTGTATTGATTGATAAAATAGATTTCGCCGGAAGAGGGGAGAAACTTGGAAACCATTTCATAGCCCATTTTACTCACAGCAGTGCCTGTTAGTAAGTCAATATATCAAATTGTTTCAGCAGTCTCCTGGGTTTTGTAAAGGTCAAATAAACAAGAATCTTAATGGCCCGAAAAAAACTGTGCACACGCATCTTCAGTTGCCTGGTCACTAGGAAAGTAGCTCTCAATCTGAATCTCTTCCAGAGTAACATTCTGTGGGGCTTGAAAGGACATCACTGTAGTCACAAACGAGAGTATTTGCCCGTTTACATCAAAACGTAGATTCATAGCACCTTCAGAGCCTAGGGATAAATCATGTGAACGCCAGGACTCGGGGATGTCTGGCGCGTCTAGAATTTCGTCCAAGAGATCTCTAAGCCGATTGTCTTGCCGTGTTTGTAACGCTTCTCGATGAAGCCGGGCAATCGCAAAACGAGCGGTGGCTTCCCAGTCTACTACAAAGGGGCGAAACCACTCTTGATCAAACAGTGCCCGTATCGCATTCCATCGTTCTGGTACCTTGCCTATGCTCATGGACACCATACAGCTTGCGGCCTTGTTCATTCGGAGCACGTCGTAACACCGGTTTACGATCATCATTGGGAAGGGCTCATGCTGACGAAGCATTACTTGAATTGCATGATCGATATTTTTATCTAACGCATCGATTTGAGGCTCTTTAAATGCTGGGGCATACCCGGCTTCACGGAGCATTGTGTTTCGCTCGCGAAGTGGGACATCGAGGGTAGATGAAAGCAACAATACCATCTTTTCGCTGGGCTGAGAACGCCCTGTCTCTAGAAAACTGATGTGCCTTGCAGACACATCTGCAGTGAGGGCTAAATCGAGCTGACTTAAGCCGCGGCGGGAACGCCAGTACTTGAGGAGTGCCGGAAAGACTTGACTTCGTTCATTCATGGATGGACTGACTGATATGGTGCATGTGACGCATGCCTCAATGTACAACCCTCTATGCCGGTGAGTCCATTACCTGTTGAGGTAATTGAGATGAGCCTTTGAAAAAGTTACCTTTTCACTGTTGTGATTTGTGTCACTTAACTAGCTTAAAAAATGACGTACACGAGTATTATTTCAGCATCTGCGATTACCTTGCTGGTTCTATATATGATTTATATATCAACGGGAAGCGAGGAGGGGAGGAAAGGAGTCTGGGTGCTTCCTGCAGGGCTGTCATTATTGTTTCTTGTTTATTCAATTCAGACTATTATAGCTGAAGGGGCTCTTGGGTTTTGGACTCAGCATACGAGTTCATTATGGGGTACTCAAATTTGGGTAGACCTATTGATAGCCATAGGTATTGGATGGTACTTCATAATTCCGAAGGCAAAAAAATTGGGAATGCGCACAATGCCCTGGGTGTTTATCATTCTTGCTTCTGGATGTATCGGTTTTCTGGTGATGCTTGCCCGTATGTTTTATTTGGAAGAAAAAAGAAGCGTTCACGAAGCAGCCGTTTAGTAATCTATTAGGTGCCCAATATTTTTTGTCATTCCTGCTTGACCCTCACCCCGCGTGAGGCAGTATCTTAGTCGTGGAAGAAAATTGGGACTATGGAAGGTTCTTTATTAAAAGTCGGTACTCTTGCAAAAAAAACGGGCTTGACGGTCCGTACGCTGCATTACTACGAACAGATAGGCATACTCTTACCGGCAGAGAGATCTGAAAAAGGATACCGCCTTTATGGAGCGAATGAGGTTCAGCGATTACATAATATTGTGGCGTTGCAACAGCTCGGCTTTACTTTGGAGGATATACGGCAATTACTCGATGAAGAAGACTATTCCTTGCCTAATGTCATCAAAATGCATATCAGACGGGTTGAGGATCATATACGTAAAAAAGAGCAACTTCTAACTCGATTAAGGTCTATTTCAGCGCATTGTAATCGAGGTGCCGCTCCCTCAATCAATGAAGTAATAGACACGATAATGATGATGAAAATGCATGAAAAATATTATACTGAGGAGCAACTCAAATCTCTCAAAGAAAGAGGAGACGCATTAGGACATGAAGGTATGCAAAAGGCACAAGAGGATTGGATCAAACTCAATGGTGCATTCCGAAATGCAATGGAGAATGGTTTGGAGCCCACTGATGAAAAAGTACAGGCATTGGTTTCCCGGATGAGAGAACTCATTCAGGCATTTACAGGAGGAGATCCAGAGATCGAGCGTTCGCTCAGAAAGATGTACCAGGAAGAGGGGCCAGAGCAAGCGAGCCGTGGTGCTGTAGACAAAACGCTTTTTGAGTATATCGGTAAGGCAAGAGCTGCTTCCGATTGGTAGTTTACTGTTGGTTGATTCAACTATTTAAGCAATTTTGCTACACGTACAGCTGCATTGTATCCTGACTCCATGGCATCGGTAACAGAGATGCCTTGCCTGTAGTTGCCAGCAAAGAATAGACCTGAGTGTAGGGCTTCCAGGTTATTGATCAAGGCTTTAACTACACCATATCCCACGTTGTATTGAGGGATGGCCGTTTTCCAGTGATTATATTGTATTAGGACAGGGTCTCCATAAATTCCTAGTAGTTCATGCAGGTCATCAAGTACGAAGTACTCCAGCAGGTCATCTGTTAGCCGGCTCATGTCTGGCTGACGGGTACCGCCAATGAGAGTAGTTAATTGTACAAAGCCTTTAGGTGCATGGCTTGGAAAGACGGATGATGCGAAGATGGTACCCAAGATACGTTTGGATTTCTCCTTCTGGGGAACGAGCATGCCAAATCCATCTAACGGGTGTGCGATGGCGGAATCCTCAAAACCCATTGTGACAACAGTCACCGGCGGATAGGAGACCTTTCTAAAAGGAGTGAGATCAAGTTCTACCTCTAACGATACCTCTTCCAATTGTGGAAGCGGAATGGTCGAGATAACAGCATCGAAATTATGTGATTCAGCGCGTTCTTCTTCTAACGTCTCTACACGCCATCGCTTTCCGGATGGAGCAACCGAAGTTACTGCTTTATTTATATGTATATGATCTCTATACCGATTGGCAATTGCGTCCGGAAGCATCTGAACGCCTTCTCGAAACGAAAAGATATGCCGGCCTGAAGAACCATTGTTTTCATTTTTTCGCGCAAGAAGCCCCCTTAACAACGAACCTTCTTGCTGTTCCATCTTAAACAGAGCAGGGAAAGCATGCCTTAACGATAAGAACTCAGGGTTTCCCGCAAAGATGCCTGTCACAAAAGGGTCAACGGCATAGTCAAGTATGTGTTGCCCTAATCGCCTTCGTGTAAATTGAGCTACGGTTTCCTCGTTGTTACCCTCGAATTTCGCAATAAAAGGTTCGCGAGCGAGGCGGAGTTTAGTGCTCCACGAGAAATAGCCAGAAGAGAGTAAGGCTGGTGGGCTCGTGGGCAAGGCCGTGGGAATAGAATTGCGGACCACATATCGCTTCTTTGCTGCCTCATTGGCAAAGATTTGATGCTCTTCCAATTCGCATGTTTGTATCACCCGTTGCAGAAGGGGCGAAGATGATTGCAGCGAATTTGGTCCATGCTCTACGATGAACCCATCGATGCGCTCGGACCGAATTTTCCCTCCCACATGATCCGAAGCTTCAAAAAGTTGAAATGCTATACCTTGCTGTTCCAGCTCAAAAGCTGCAGTTAAACCGGCAATGCCACCGCCTAAAATTGCGACCATGATTTATTTTGTAACACGATACAGACGCTGAATGAGTCGTTATATTCGTGTGGTGTACTGTAGTTCTGGCTTACGTGTAGGGGAATTCTCGTACATACTTGGTAGGATTTATAGATGATTCTGCAATTCTTAACAAAGTCTCTATCTGTGTTTTGAAACAAAGGTATTACATTGTTCTTTTGAATAACAACTCGTTTCAACCAAGGTCCCCAAATAACACAGATGCTTTATGGCTACTAGCAACATGAATGATAATTGGACGAACGTCAAAAGCCAGATTGAGTCCATTTGGAGAAATGCTGATTTTGAAGACGGAGAGCTGAAACGAGCCCGCGGTAACTTGCGCAAGATGGTAAGCCTGATTCATGAAAAAACTGGTGAATCGAAAATGGAAATTCGCCAGAAAATGATGTCCATTTTGTAAGCCTTTCTAGCACGCTCTGTTAACTGCAGGCTTAATATGGTAGTGAAGCCGGTTTCTAGTGAAGCCGGCTTTTTCTCTTTCTGGCAGCAGTAGTTCTATAGACTGAAGAACGGGATGGCATTATGAGCGTAGAAGAGCTATTTTCTAGCAACTTGAGATCTCATCATATAATCTGTCATTCATGTTTGGTAAGCTGGCACCTGTAGAGTCTGAATCCTATAAAGCGAGAAAAGAGCGATATGAAAATCTTCTCGCAGATATGTATGCTCGTGCAGACGAGGTGAAACTGGGAGGGGGGATTAAACGAATCGAACGCGAACACAAGCGCGGCAAATTGACGGCACGGGAGCGCATTGCTAAACTTGTGGATGACGAAACGGAATTTACTGAGATTGGTCTTTTTACAGGCTACGAAATGTATGAAGAGGATGGAGGCTGCCCGTCTGGCGGCACCATACTTGGAATTGGATTGGTAGAGGGGCGCTTGTGTGTTATTGTTGCAAACGATGCCACAGTAAAAGCAGGAGCCTGGTTTCCAATCACTGCAAAGAAGAATCTGCGTGCCCAGGAGATCGCACTAGAAAATAAAATCCCCATCATTTATCTGGTTGACTCGGCTGGCGTATACCTCCCCATGCAAGCAGAAATATTCCCTGACAAAGAACACTTCGGGCGCATCTTCAGAAACAATGCGCGCTTATCTAGCTTAGGGATTCCTCAGATTGCTGCTATCATGGGCAGTTGTGTAGCTGGCGGTGCCTATCTACCGATCATGAGCGATGAGGCACTGATTGTAAATGGAACAGGGTCTGTCTTTCTTGCTGGCCCTTTTCTCGTGAAAGCAGCCATAGGGGAGACGGTCGATAAAGAGACTCTGGGAGGTGCGGTGACGCATACCGAGATCTCTGGGGTAACTGACTACCGAGTCGAAAACGATGACGAGTGCCTGGAAACCATTCGGGGTATAGTTTCCCATCTAGGGCCAAGGCAGACTGCAGGGTATACACGCATCGAATCTGTTCAGCCCGAGTTTGCTGGAGAGGAAATTTATGGGCTAATTCCTGAGGTGTCTAATCAGCCCTATGATATGCAAGAAATCCTGGCTCGTATTATTGATAAGGACTCCTGGCTTCCTTATAAGGATGGGTTTGGGAAAACGTTAATTACCGGGTATGCCCATATAGATGGTTGGAGTGTCGGCATCGTAGCCAATCAACGCCTGGTGGTAAAGAGTAAAAACGGGGAAATGCAGGTGGGTGGAGTGATTTACTCGGATGCAGCTGATAAAGCAGCGCGATTTATCATGAACTGTAATCAGAAACGCGTTCCTATCGTGTTTTTCCAGGATGTGACTGGCTTTATGGTTGGTACAAGGGCTGAGCATGGGGGTATTATCAAGGATGGGGCTAAGATGGTTAATGCCGTTGCAAACACGGTTGTCCCCAAGCTTACAGTTATTGTAGGAAATTCATATGGTGCCGGCAATTATGCCATGTGTGGAAAAGCATATGATCCTCGGCTTATCTGCGCGTGGCCAACTGCGCGCATCGCTGTAATGGGAGGGAAGCAAGCGGCAAAGACATTGCTCCAGGTGCAGATGGCAAAACTTGAAAAGTTGGGAGAAACCCTTTCTGAAGAAGAACAGGCCGAAAAGTTGGCGTCTATCGAAGCTAAGTACCGCGACCAGATGACGCCTTATTATGCTGCAGCCCGGCTATGGGTTGATGAGATCATTGACCCAGCTACAACAAGGGAATGGATCAGCAAAGGGATCGATATGGCCAACCATAACCCAGAAATTCCACCTTTCAATCCGGGAGTGATACAGACTTAGGCCCTTTACTGCTGGGGAGGCGTATCGTTCATAGATGAGTTGCTTTTAAAGAGTCTTACATATCTTAAGGCAATCATGCTAACGGTGAAGATACCACAGACTATGATAACCCCCCGCAACCATGGCATGGGGTCTTCAGCGATTTCGGGGAGTTTCTGTATGATGTTGAAAGCCAAAAAGCCCAAAATGACTACCAGAAGCAGGTAAAGTGATTTCCTATTAATTGGCATGACAGTCAATGCTTTTATAATGGATAGGTACCAAGCTCTTCCCCCCATTCAATATTAGCGAAGACGGTTCGTGCTCGTTCAAGTGCTGCTTCATCCAGGTCGGGGGGAAGATGCACAAGAATCAGCCGGCTAACACCGGCTTTTTGGGCTACCTCGGCTGCTTCTGCCACCGTAGAATGACCAGGTCCGCTTCCTGTTGCTTCATGAATCAAGATATCCGCTCCTGTAGCAAGGTGAACGACGCTTTCTGTAGGGCTCGTGTCCCCCGAGAACGCAACGATGGTTCCAGATTGCTTGCACTCAATCCGCATACCTACAGCCGGCACACTGTGCTTTACCCAGTCCGTTGTGATTCGCCAGTTTTCATCGTCTACCGTCAAGCCCACGCCTTCATGCCATTCAATATCTGGGAAGTTTCGCCACGTGCTGACATCAAACGTTTCGAAACAGCGGCGGGCCTGATCTATCCCCTGAGGTGGACCGTAAACAGGGACCGGTGTATGCCGGCCGGTAAGCCAAATCTTTTCCATAAAGAGAGGAAAGCCAGAAACGTGGTCAGCATGCTCGTGAGTAACTAGCATTCCTGTGAATAAGGTAGGATCCAGTCCGGCAGCCATAACGCGTTGAATAACGTCTCCTCCACAGTCAATTAAAAAGAGGGATTGCTCGTTAGAGACAGCCAACATGGTCGTCGTGCGGTGTGGAGCACTGACGGCTGCTCCAGTACCTAACAAGTGAAGGGAGGGCATGTTACTTCTGGCGTTGAATAGTAAATTGAACCAGGTCTAGCATGGCCGATCGAGCCGGGCTTTCAGGAAATGTAAGCAAAATACTTCGTGCTTCCTCCGCAAAATCATACATGCGATTACGTGTGTAATCAATCCCCCCTAATTCCAGAACAAATTTGTTCACTTCTTTTATATCGGCACTGCTCTTCTTCTTTCGCCGAACGATGCTCATGATGCGCTTCTTGTCTTTACTTGACGCATGGTTCAGTGCAAAAATCAAAGGCAATGTCATTTTTTTCTCTTGCAGATCAATACCTAAAGGTTTGCCCACATCCTTGATTCCATAGTCGAAGAGGTCATCCCGGATCTGGAATGCCATACCGAGTTTTTCACCAAATTGATGCATGCGATCTGCGGCAGAGGGGTCTTCACTAGCAGTGAGGGCGCCTACTCGTGTACAGGCAGAGATTAACGAAGCGGTCTTATCTGCTATAATTTTGTAATACGTGTCCTCATCAATGTCTAGCTTTCGAGCTTTTTCTATTTGAAGAAGCTCTCCTTCGCTCATCCTTCGTACTGCGTCCGATAGGGCATGAAGAGACTCATAGTCCTTGTGATCAAGGGCAAGTAAAAGACCCCGGCTTAGAAGGAAATCACCAAGCAATACAGCAATTTTATTCTTCCATAGAGCATTAATGGAAAACATACCTCTGCGCCGGTCTGCATCGTCAACCACGTCATCATGGACAAGAGTTGCTGTATGGAGAAGTTCAACTAGGGCAGCACCTCGATATGATTTCTCAGAGATAGATCCACATGTTTTTGCAGCAAGCAGTACCAATACAGGCCTAATGCGTTTTCCTTTTTGACGCAGGAGGTACCTGATAACTCGATCCAGGAGACCTACGGATGTCCGCATGGAGGTCTTGAAATACATCTGGAACGATTTCAACTCATCTTCCACGGGATTCTGGATGCTTCTAAGCGTAATTACGCGTGTAGAATCAGTCCGGGCGATGGAGCTTTTCTGGTCTTCAAGTAGGGTGGGAGATGAGCTCATAGTCTAATTTTCAAAAATTTTTGAAAACATTAAAAGATATACAGAGCAAGGATAAAGAAGTTCTACAATTTCAACCAAAATATCCCTCAGGATTGTCTGCTTGGCTACTGCCCAAAGCGGTATGGATTTTTTCTTAGCAACCATAAGAAGAAAGGAGCCCCACATAGTGCGGTAATCATTCCAATGGGGAGCTCTTCACCCGGGAGAATAGTCCGAGCGGCAACATCAGCGAGTACCATGAAGATCCCTCCTCCAAAAAAACACAGTGGGACTACTTTGCGGTGCAACACCCCAACAATAGCACGGATCGAATGAGGTATAATTAGACCAACAAATCCAATTGCACCAGCAGCAGCAACCAATAGTCCTGTAACGAGAGCAGCCAGGCCAATAAGCAGCCATCTGAATAATTGAACAGGAACGCCAAGGTGATACGCTGATTCCTCACCAAGTAATAAAGCGTCTAAAGGCCTGTTAAATATCAATAAAAAGGAAAGCGCTAATAAAGTGGCCAATGCGGGTAACAAAACCAAATCCCAACGGCTTCCAGAGAAGGAGCCTAGTAACCAGAACATGACCGTTTTCATCTTTTCAAGGTCAGGCGAGGCAAAGGTGGCAAATGTACTGACAGCTCCCATCAAGGACGCAAGAGCAACTCCAGCCAGTAATAGGCGGGTAATTTGGAGCTCACCGTCCTTGTAAGAAATAAATAAAACCAGGATCATCGTAGCCAGGCTTCCCAGGAAAGCAGCGAGAGGAAGAGTTAGCGCTACTGAAATAAACGGAGGAAGGAAGCCAAGGTAAAAGAGTGAAGCTCCGGCAGAAGCGCCGCTAGCTACACCTAATATGTAAGGCTCAGCGAGGGGATTGCGTACAAGCGTTTGCATGGCGAGGCCAATGAGAGAAAGCCCTGCCCCAACTAGATAGGCGAGTAACACACGAGGAAGCCGTATTTGCCAAACGATTGTAGTTGTGGCATTATCCAATGGAGGATTGGCAAACCCCATTTTTGAGGTGATCACCTGCAAAATTTCTTGAAATGAATAAATGGTTGGCCCCAGAACGACGCCTCCAATGATAACCAAGAACGAGGTGAAAACCAGGATTAAGGTGGGAATCCAGGTTGATTTCATCAAGATTGTGGTGTGGAAGGCTCCTCAGCCCTTGGGACAACCAGCGTGCGAATGCAATCAGCAATCTCTTCCATACCTTGAACCAGGCGGGGACCTGGCCGCAAAATGAGAGAGGCCTCTACCATACAGATCTGGTTGTTTCTTATTGCAGGAACAGACTGAAACGAAGGATGATTTTCGAGCAAATCAACTTCTCTGGCAAATGTACCCAGAATGAGGTCAGGATCCGCTTCAATCACATATTCTTCACTTAATTCAGGCGAAGAGGAGTCCAGGCTTTCGGTGATACTAAAGCCCCCTGCAATTTCAATTAATTCATGCACATAACTGTCCTTGCCAAAGGTAAACAGTTTTTCGCTGCCAATCAGGATAAGAACTCTAGGCCGTGCTACCTCTTCGCGAATCTGTTCTTGAAGCGTTTCTACACGTTGCTCCAGAGAATCTGCGGTAGCATCTGATTTTTCAGAATTACCCGTAATCATGCCTACGTATCGAATAACGCGAGGCACATCAGCCCATGAGTTGAAAGAGAAATAAAGGACGGGCGTCCCCAGTGATTCAAATAAATGCGCGTCACGGGGATTATTTATCTGATCAGTACCAAGAATGATATCTGGTTGGATGCGAACGAGGGCCTCGTAATCCATAGGAAGAGAATTGAAACGAGGCAATGTTTTAATGTCTTCGGGAAAATTATCTGCATGGCTCACAGCAGCGATATTTGGTCCGGCCCCTGCAGCAAACAGTACTTCGGTCATACTTGGGGCAATTGGAACGATACGGCTCACGTAGCGAGTCAGCAGTACCCTCCGGCCTAAGTCATCTGTTACAAAAATGGAGTCCGTCGAAGGAGAGCTACTTAACGTAGCGATTTGAGATTCGTCAGGTGATTGAGGAGATGCCTGGCATCCCAAAATAAAAAGCGTGAGGAAGAGTGCATGCTTGAAGCGCATATCCAGGGGATAGGTAGAAATTCTAGACGAGGAAATCCAAGGAGTAAATAATCCGACTGTTCATTTCTGTTCCCGAACGCTTATTTTAAACAAATCTTCTTGCTGAAGAATTGAATATGTTATTTATCAAAAAAACCTCCTTGGAGTTGAAACGAAAGTTTGTATCGAGGGGTTACGTAATTACCTGCTTTGCTAGAATGTAGTGGTGGCACAATAACTTGATGGGTAAAAACTAAACCTTTCTGCTTTTTGTCCGATAGGAAGCTTATCCGGGTAGGACAAAATCCCATCAGAGTTAAAGACTTATCAACATTGCTTTTCTTCCAACCCGTTAACTCTCTAGCGTGAAAAAAAAGATCTATATCGTCGACGACGAACCCAAAATCGGTGAATTATTCGTAACTGTACTGAATCGTGATGGGTACGACGCCCAGGCATTCGTTAACCCTCAGGCATTGCTGGATAAGATTGACCAGAAAAAATCCCCGGATCTCATTCTGACAGATCTAATGATGCCCGGTATGAACGGGATCGAACTGATAGAATCCCTACACCTTCGGGAAAAAATGCTACCTGTCATCATTATGACAGCGCATTCGTCTATTCAGACTGCTGTGGATGCGATGCGCCTCGGAGCTTTTCATTATCTCCAAAAGCCTGTTAACCTGGAGGAGATGAGAACGCTCATTTCTAAGGCGTTCAATATGTATGAGGTCCGCCCCGAATTAGAGGTGCGTAAAAAGAAGCAGCAGCAAAAATATCCGATTCATGGGCTACTGGGAGAGAGCGATGCAATTGAAAAGGTGCGTGACACCATTGAGTTATTGAGAGATGTGCCTAATACCACGGTATTGATCCGTGGTGAAACAGGAACGGGGAAAAACCTGGTTGCCAAGACCATTCATTTTAATTCCCTCTATAATGCAGGTCGTTTCGTCGAGATAAATTGCGCTGCATTGCCAGACAATCTTCTAGAAGCGGAATTGTTTGGATATGAAAAGGGCGCCTTCACGGACGCCCGTGATGCAAAGCCGGGGCTCTTAGAAGTAGCTGATGGCGGGACCCTTTTCCTGGATGAAATAGACTCGATGAGCCTGGCCCTCCAGGCTAAGTTGCTGTCTTTTCTTGAAAGCCGCATATTCCGCCGCCTAGGTGGAGTTGACGAGATTCGAGTTACAACGCGCATTCTTTGTGCTACAAATGCCGGCCTTGAAGAACAGATTGCAAAAAAGGAATTTCGAAGAGACTTATTTTATCGCATTAATGTAATTAATTTAATGCTTCCTCCGCTTCGGTCTATGGGGCATGATTTGTTGAAGATTGCCGAGAATTTACTTAAGCGATACAATGAAGATCTAGGCCGTTCTTTAGAGGGATTTACTCCTGAAGCCACTGAAAAGCTTATTGAGCATAACTGGCCAGGAAATGTTCGAGAGTTACGAAACGTACTGGAACGTGCTGTCATTTTCGCTAAGAATAAGCTGATTTCTGCTGCAGATCTTGCCATTATGGACATCATTGAAGCTGATTTGAACTTAATCAGTGGGAATCATTTCCGGTTTGAAAGTGGGGGAACGCTCGAGGAATTGGAATGCGCTTATATTCGCCATATTCTGGAAGCTAATAACGTGAGTTATGCCGAGGTAGCGCGAATTTTGGGGATCTCTAAAAAGACGCTCTGGGAGAAACGGAAACGCTACAATCTGGATGAATCGAAGGAGAAGTTGGAATTGGTGGAATAATCGGGATAAGAAACTCGACACAATAAAACTTGTATGATTCGAGTTAATTCGAGAAATTACCACTGGCTGTTAGACACTCACGTTGCTTCTATGCGCATGCACACTTTTGTTACTGGAACTATCTTTTGCCTGCTCTTTTTATCGGCGTGTTCGGGTTCTCGTCCAACTACTGATATAGATACTCCGCGTGAGGCAACGCTTGAAGATAAACTGAGGGTGCTGCCGCAGTATGAGACGTTTGACCCATCCCCCTATCCTTCAGATCTTGTTGTAGAGGAAAGTGAGCCAGAACATCTCGTACCCGTAGAATTAATGGAAGGCCGTGCGAGTGATGGGCTGGGATCAAGGCAGACAGGATACCGGGTTCAGATTGCGCTCGTAAGGGAAAAAAATAATGCGGATATCCTGGTTGATGAAGTAAGCCAGTTACTGCAGAAGAAAAAAGACGAAGATCCCCGAAACCCTCTTTTTCAGGGTGAACTTCCGATTCACAATATCTATGTTCAGCCTTACTTCAGGGTGCGGCTTGGCGATTTTACCAATAGGGAAGAAGCCGAACAATTACGTTCACAGATTGTAGCTGAATATCCGGGAGCACTTGTTGTTGTAGATAATATCGCTCTTGATTAGTTAAGGCTTACCGAAGTGCACTTTCAAGAGAGGTGGACGCATCCGTCTTAGCATCTCTGTATTTAACGATGACAGGCGCATACAAGGATAGCCCCTGTTGTTCTCCGAAGGATGTTGATACTGAGCGAGAACCCGGTACAATGACGGCTCCGGCCGGGACTTCAAGAGGCGCTCCTGCATTTCTCTCTATGACTCGTTCATGAACCACATCATAAATCCGAGTGGCACCTGTCAAGATAACACCTGGGGCCAGCACCGCCCGTTCCCGGATAATACACCCTTCATAAATCCCGCATCCACCACCGATAAAGACATCATCTTCTATAATGACGGGAAGTGCTCCAATAGGCTCAAGAACCCCCCCAATTTGGGCAGCAGCAGATAGGTGAACCCTCTTGCCAATTTGTGCGCAACTGCCAACCAGAGCATGGGAGTCAATGAGCGTGCCTTCATCCACATACGCACCTACGTTCACATACATAGGAGGCATGCAAACGACACCAGGAGAAAGATAGCTGCCTGTACGAATGGACGAACCTCCTGGAACGACTCTTACCTTGTCGGCGAGTGTCAATGGCTTTAGGGGATACGTATCCTTATCAAAGAAGGGAAGCGTTGAAGATGCGTAATCAACAAGGCCTCCAAGCTTAAATCCGAGTAAAATCCCTTGTTTTACCCAGCCATGTGCTACCCATTGCCCTTGATCATTTCTTGAAGCTGATCGAATCGCTCCCGAATTTAATCCCTCTAGAATCTCATTAAAACAAGCCAATGCTTCCTGCCTGTTGTCATCCGTAAGAGGTTGAGATGTTATTGATTGAATACGATCTGAGAGGGACATGGGGGAATGTGTTTAGGGCGATGGTTGAACTAGTCGGAGGCTACAAGAAGTTGGCGGGCTCGATAAGCAGCACCGATGATGCCGGCTTCGTTTTGTAACTCTGCAGTTACAAGGTCAGCATTGGTATACAAGTCGTGTAAGTACTTTTCCCTTTTATTGGGCTTGCTAACTCCGCCTCCAATAATAATGAGGTCAGGAGCAAAGAGAAACTCTACAACATCGAGATACTCTTGGACGCGCTGGGCCCATTCTCCCCACTTGAGGTCATCTTTTTTCCTGGCACTATCAGCAGCATAATGCTCTGCTGAACTACCATGGAGTTCGATATGTCCAAATTCTGTGTTTGGGACAAGCGTTTGGTCTACGAATAGAGCACTTCCGATGCCTGTACCAAATGTCAGGAGCATGACAATGTCTTTTCGATTTTTACCAGCTCCGAAAGCCATTTCTGCTACCCCTGCTGCATCTGCGTCATTAATGACAACAGCTGGGCATTTGGTGCGTTCTTCAATAAGAGATTCCACGTTGGTGCCAAGCCAAGACTTGTCCACATTTGCAGCGGTACGCGCAATACCTTTCTTAATGCGAGCAGGGAAGGCGCATCCAATGGCGTCTTTCCATTCAAAGTGTTCTACGATCTCTTGAACGACCCCCACAACCTTTTTGGGAGTTGCAGGTTTAGGGGTTGCTATTCGGTAGCGTTCTTTAGTGAGTTGGCCGGTCTGGGTGTCTACAGGGGCTCCCTTGATCCCTGATCCGCCGATGTCGATTCCTAAAATTTCCACGTTATACCTGATTTCAAAATCTCTTCAACGATATTAGAGGAGGATGAGATTGGTTTTTGTTACACTATCATGTTTGAGAAGCTAGTTTACAAGATTCTTATAAAACATGATTCTCGTATCAAGTGAAAAAAGCTTAAAGTCTATGCGTAAATACTTTTTTATATGCTGTATTGTCCTCTGTTTTAGCCTAAATGCCTGCCAATGTTCAAACAAACCAGAAATTGGTCCGATTGAAGGAGCAGGTATAGTAGCATTGCCTTAACAGAAAAGATCGGCGATTTTACTGAAAGAGTAAGAGTTTACTTCCTCCAGTCCCAGCATTTCAAATCCCAGTCGTTGCCCTCTACGGCCAGGGCAGCGGCATATTGGGTACCCATAGGAAGTGCCTGAAGTGTCCATTTGGTGGTGTCTTTGGGATCGACTCTGGACTCTAATAATGCAGCGGGCTGTCCGGGGATAAGTGATACGTCAAATTGATTGAGGGGAATGGATAAGCCTTCACCTCTTGCTTTTATATACGCTTCTTTACGCGTCCAGCAATTAAAGAAACCTTGCGGTTGTGCATGAACAGGTAAGCTGCGAAGGACATGGACCTCATTGGCTGAGAAAAAACGTTCCGCAACTCCATCGTGCGCCGCTTCAGGGCGGATCCGTTCAATGTCTACCCCGATTTCTCTATTGATGGAAAATCCATAGATCACAAATCCATGAGCGTGAGAGAGATTGAACGTTATTCTATGATTCCCGTTGATATTATAGAGCGCTGGTTTCCCAAAGGGGTTGTAGAGAAACTTAAGTTCATGCGGGTTTTGGCCTGCATATGCACCCAATAAGAATCGCAAAAAACCTCGTGCTGTAATATATTCTCTACGATGTTCGTCAAATCGATATCGACGGGCTTTTGCCTTTTCATCAAAGGAGATGACTTCTTCAAACGACTCATAAAGAGCATCAAGTTGATGAAAGGATGCCCTCCAAACGTGAACCTCACGCTCGGAGAGAGTAATATTTCTAGGAGGTACGCACCAAGTAGGAGCTGAGGGAACCATCTGTATTTCCACTGCAATACAAAAGATGTGTGACATGATAAGCCTTGTGATTTGCGTTCGTCACACATGAGCAAGGATTCAGAACTATTCTAACATCCAAATACATTGTACATACCCGAAGAGTATATCGAAGATATCCGATCGCGGACTGATATTGTTGAGCTGGTAGGAGAGTATGTGCGATTAAAACGGCGTGGCACCAATTTCATTGGATTATGTCCCTTTCACACAGAAAAAACACCCTCGTTTAATGTGAATCCATCGTTGGGCATATTCAAATGTTTTGGATGTGGGCAGGGGGGGAACGCGTTTTCATTCATGATGCAAATCGAAAACCTGTCTTACCCAGAATCTATTCGCTTACTCGCCGAAAGAGCAGGAGTTACACTGCCTGAGAATGAAGAGGACACCAAGAAATTCTCTGAAGCGGAGTCCATTTATCATGCGTTACGATTTGCAGGGCGATTTTTCTACAATGAGCTTACTGCGAATGAGAAAGGACGCCCAGCCCTCGAATATCTTTATGGAAGGGGGTTCTCTGACAAAACAATAAAGAAATATGGAGTGGGCTATGCACCGGATGAATGGGACAGTCTACTTAAGGCAGCGCATAAAAAGCACATTGCCCCTGAAACGCTCGAGAAAGCCGGGTTGGTGATTCCCCGCAATGAATCGGAGGGGCATTACGATCGGTATCGAGGACGGGTTACCTTTCCGATTTTTTCTCACATCGGTAAGGTAGTCGGTTTCGGCGGCCGCATATTAAAATCTTCTGATAGCCAGGCGAAGTATATAAACTCACCGGAAACGCAGGTTTATCATAAAAGCAAGGTGTTGTATGGGCTGTATCATGGTAAAAATGCCATAAGAAAAAAAGGCGAAGTGATTCTTGTTGAGGGGTATACCGATGTACTTGCTTTGCACCAGGCAGGCATCGAACATGCTGTTGCTTCCAGTGGTACGGCGCTTACAGAGGATCAGGTGAATTTGATTAAGCGGTATGCACAACGCGTTCTTGTACTTTACGATGCTGATTCAGCTGGAGCAAATGCGGCTCTGAGAGGAATTGACTTATTACTGTCAAATGGCGTCAGTGTATATGGTCTTGGGCTACCTGATGGCGAGGATCCCGATTCTTATGTACGAGAACATGGTGGACCCGCTTTTGAGGACTACGCAGAGAATAACAAGATGGACTTTGTGAGTTTTCTACATGCACAGGCCAAAGATAGGGGATCGCTAAACACACCAGAAGGAGAAGCACAGCTTACACGCAAGGTCATCGAAACCATAGCTAAGATGCCTGACCCTTCGATGTATGACCCGTTCATTCGTAAAGCAAGTCACGTTCTGGATATCCCCGATATCCGGCTTTTCGAGATATTGGATAAAGTCCTCAGAGAAAAAAACAATCGATCTAAAGGGCGGAAGAAGTCTTTTGGAACTAAGAAAACAAACACTGGATCTGGGCAGCCCCATCCTGCCTCTTCATCAACTGCTGGCGCGAATGACCCCAGTGAACGGTTTGACACCGTCTACTACTCAGAAGCTGATCATGAGCTAGAAGAAGCTACCAGTGCGGATCAGCAGAGCGTGTTTGAGGAGCCTCTTCCACAGGAGAAGATGTTGCTCCGAATTATGTTGGATCACGGAATTCCTATGGTTGAGTATATCATGGGTAACATGGCACTAGATGAATTCACAAAAGGGCCGCTTCAGGATGCCATCAGCCATATATTAGCACTCTACGAAAAAGAGCAGGTTGACAAGCAGCCTTTTGTGGATGGAAGTTTTGGTGTGCGTATCCAGCAATTGGCTACCGAAATACTCATGTTGCGCTATGAACCTTCAGAAAACTGGGAGCGCCGGCAAAATATTTCTATCCCCAGATTTAACCATGATCCACACGAAGCGGCATACAGTGCCATGAAGCAATTGAAGCGAAGACGGATTGAACAAGCTCTGGCTAGCCTAAAATCGCGGATATTTCATGCACAACGGCATAATGAGGATGTAAAGCCGCTGTTGGAAGAACGTATGGTTTTGCTTCAATTGCAGAAAAAAATTGAGGACCCCGAGTTCCTGGCATGGAGTTAGTATTTATTAGCTGGTAACATTATGTTAACATAGGAGTACATTGAGTAGGACCCTGGAAAATAGCAGCTGCTAGAGCTATTCTCCGAAAAAAACGCGATCTTATTTAGACGGGGGAAGCCACCACTTTTAACGCTTTCTACCCTCTCTGCCTCCTCCTCCAAACCCGTTCTTGCCTTATGCGCTACGAGCAAGTTAAAACGCCAGTAGATGTGACGAATGAGCATTTGCCCGATAACATAGAAAAAATTTCTGTCCCATCCACTTCAATCCTTCGCCCAGTAGTTTCAGAGTTGAGTCAATTCCATAAGGCTGCTGAGAAACTGCCCAAGGCAACAGATCCAGCTGATATCACTAAGGCGCTCGAAACTGACCATCCGGATCTGTACTTTAATCGAGAGCTCAGCTGGTTAGACTTTAATTGGCGAGTTCTCTTTCTATCAATGGATAAGCGGGTGCCTCTTTTAGAGCGTGTCCGTTTTTTGTCTATAGCTTCCTCTAACCTGGATGAGTTCTTCCGTAAGCGTGTTGGAGGGCTAAAGAGGCAGATGGCTGCTGGAGTTCGGCGGCTTTCACCAGACGGGCGTTCACCGGAAGATCAGATTCTATTAATTGCCCGGGCAGTACCTAGCATGTATAAAGCAATGGGGGCTGTTTGGAATAATGATCTTAAGCCTGCATTAAAAAATGATGCTGACGTTTGGATCAAGAAGTTCAGCGAGCTAGAACCATCAGAAAGGCATCGGGTCAATAAGTATTTTCACGAGCAGCTATTCCCTATCCTGACACCTTTGGCTGTAGATCCCGGGCATCCCTTCCCATTTATATCAAACTTAAGTTTGTCACTGGCCGTCAACCTAAGGCATCCTGTAAAAGGATCTGAGCACTTTGCACGCATAAAAGTGCCCACAGGAAGAGGACGGTGGATCCGGGTGAATGAGCATCATCATTACGTACCTGTGGAGCAAGTAATTGCCCATAACGTGCAAGAATTGTTTCGTGGCATGGATGTGCTTGGCGTGTATCCGTTTAGGATTACAAGGAATGCAGATTTAAGCAGGAACGAAGAAGTAGCCGAAGATCTCATTGAAATGATTTCTGAGGAGCTTAGAGCTCGCAGATATGCTACGATTGTGCGGCTAGAAGTACAAAATGACATGCCGGCGCACATACGGCTGCTCCTTAGAAAAGAATTGGGATTGCAGTCGGAAGATGTGTATGAGACAATGAATGGTATGGTAGATCATTCAGATTGCGCAGATCTTGCTAATCTAAATCTACCAGAACATCAATACCTATCTTGGGAGCCCGTAATTCCTGACGAGTTTAAATCAGAGGTTGATGCTGAAAATCCCCACGATATCTTTGCTACAATTAAACATAAAGACATCCTGGTTCATCATCCCTATGAGTCTTTTCATGCCAGCACGCTCCAATTTATTAAAGCTGCTGCAGAGGATCCGCAGGTACTTTCGATTAAACAAACAATCTATAGAACCTCGGATGAATCACCCATCATTGAGGCACTGGTCCGTGCTTCTGAACGTGGAAAGAGCGTTGCAGTCCTTGTTGAGGTAAAAGCTCGATTCGATGAAGAGAACAACATCGAATGGGCAAAAATGCTCGAAAAATCTGAAGTACACGTTACCTATGGAGTAGTTGGTCTCAAAACACACTCAAAGGTCACTCTAGTCATCCGAGAAGAAGAGGGGCGTCTTCAAACGTATTGCCATATAGGAACGGGGAATTACAACCCGAAAACGGCGCGATTATACACCGATCTGGGATTATTTACAGCTGATCTAGACAAAGGGTATGATGTGATCAACTTGTTCAATGCCCTCACTGGTAGGTCGAATGAATACGAACAGGAGTACAGAAAGCTCTTGGTCGCTCCGCGGGACATGCGAAAGACGTTCATTCAGCATATTCAAGAGGAGGTTGAGCACCATGCGGCGCATGGTAACGGACACATCATTGCGATTATGAATGCGCTCGATGACCTGATCCTTATTCAAGAAATGTACAAGGCTTCCCAAGCCGGTGTGCGGATTGATTTGATCGTTCGTGGGCACTGCCGCCTTCGCCCTGGCTTGCCTGGGATCTCTGAAAATATACAGGTTGTAAGTATCCTGGGTCGCTTCCTGGAGCATAGCCGCATATTCTACTTCCACAAGAACAATAAACCACTCGTTCAAATAGGAAGTGCTGATTGGATGCGGCGTAATCTGGATGACCGAGTTGAGGTTGTGACCGAATTAGAAGACCTGGATATTAAAGAACGTGCCATTCAAATACTGCATGCAGCTCTATCTGATCGAAGATCGGCTTGGGTACTGGGCAGCGATGGACGTTATTCGCTATACAATGGTGAAGGAGAGGACGAGCACACAGGTTTTCAGGATGTGATGATGGAACGGATCTTAGAACGCCGTACCGATTCCTAAACGACTAATCCTAGAACGACTCTTCTTCTATAAGCTCGATTTCGGCTACTGAGATTCGCTTTGTCAACCCAATGGGCGATGGCGGTGGTGCATTATCTGTCAACTCAACCTGACCAGACAATGCAGCCGTTTTGTTCGCGAGATCATTCCAGTATCGTGTGCGCCATAAACCTTGATGCAGCTTGATAATTTTTAGCTGCAAGTTTCTGAAGTTTGATGGCTGGGTCATTGCGAGTTTTTCGAACCGCTCGGCCAACACATTTAACTGGTCTCTGTTTTCCCTGGTAAAACCAAAGAATTTCACGTCTTCCACCAGTTTTGCATATTGCCTGTCCCAGATGGTGATGTCTTCTTCAGAAATGGCAAATGTTTGGTGGTCAAACTTGAAGGTATGCTCATCCGAAAATCGATCAAATCCTTGCTCTTTAAGCAACTCTGAAGCGCCAAGAGGAAGGAAGAAACGAACAGGTCGAGTCAGATTTTTGGTAGCTAAAAAGACATCTGCTCCCTTGGGTACCCGTGTTGTATCTGAGTCGTTTTCTTCCGGAAGATTAATATGTGGATTAAAGGATCTGAATTGCATATACAATGATGAATCTGCAGGTGCAAAACTCCAATCCAATTGATGCTGGATGGATTCCAGAGCCTCAAGAAGTTCACTAAGATATAGGTCCTCGCCAAGCCGGGTTTGTACCCGTTCAGTCAGGTGCGTTTGTGTAGTGTCTACAGGAAGGTCTTCTGTGCCCTTGAACGAACCATAGGCTGTTGCGACATAGCTTCTAGAGTAATGCCGGAAACCGGTGTCTTCAGAAACATCTTCGAATCCTTCAGTTAAGGCCCATAGATAGGCATCCATGACTGTGGAAGCCGCTGAAAAGCTGCTTTTTTGCTGTTCCAGGTACATGTCATAGATAAAGAAGATATTGAATGGTCCCGTATGGTAAGCTGAGATGCCTGGGATTTCATGGCCTACAGCATTGCTATAACCTCGGATTATTGAAAAGGCCGGCTCCATGGTAAGTAGCGGGTGCCACTCCTCCTTTACTTCAATCGTGCTGCCTCCTTTGGCCCAGAGGTTATAGGTATGAATGTCAAACTTTCTGAGCATATAGGGCATCATTTGGTAGCGGCCTCTTGCCCCAACCGTAGAAACCATTTTGTCTGAGTTGAACGTTTCGACAGTACCAAGCTCAGTCGCCAGAAGGCTAAGTCCGAGCGTTTGAGATAACTGAACTTCGTATTCAATAAAAGGAATGTCCCGTTCTCTAGCTCTTTTTACTTGATCGAGCCGACCCCACTTGATCATGATATCCTCTAGAGGAACACCACGGCGCCGGTATTTGCCGATAAGCCGGCTGCTTTCCCTACTTCGAATTTCATCAATGAGCTCCCAATCTGGAGACGGCGAAGCAAGAAATTGCTGGCGGATGTTCTCCATAGTGTATCTTTCTAACAAACCGTTCGTTCTTCGGTCAATAACCCGTACGGTGAAATTATCGTCTTCAGCTTGCCTGGACTCGTAGATATTGAGAAGGTCCCTGAATTGCTTCAAATGCTCTCTGTTAACCTGGTGGTTCTCGTTTAAAGAGACAAATGGATCAGAGATATATTCACCATGGATCCGATCTGGATGATTTTTTAAATCATGTGCTGTAAATGACGCCTGAGGAATGGTTGCCTCAAGGGGAAGAAATCGATCTGGTTCTGGTTCGAAGTCACCATTAGATGAGAGAGCCGGTCCGTCGTCGATCATTTGAGTTGTTAACGTTTGAACAGGACCTGTCCAAACAAAGCCACCGACGACCAGCAATGTCGCAGCGAGTATAATAAAAGTAAGATGGCGGATACGTTGCCAGTAGGAAGAGTTCACTGTTGGGATTACCGTGTCAGACATTTTTCCTTACTATCGGCTAAAGAGTTGAGGGCATTAAGAGAGTTGGCGCGTAGTGCGCTTGATGAGGTATTTGAAGAGCGGAATCATTGATTCGCCCATACGCTCAGGATGAAATTGAACACCAATGACGGATCCATCATCATTCTCAATTGCCTCAGGTATTCCGTCTGGTGCTGTAGCCGTGATATGAAACGAGGCCCCTACGTCGGCAATGGCCTGAATATGCCTCGAGTTAACAGAAATGGATCGAGTACGTAGTACATCGAACAGTACAGAATCTTCAGCGATATCAATAGGATGATCGGGGGCTCCACGGACCGAACTGTGCACCAAAGCATTCTGAACTTGAGACTGTGCGTCAGAAAAAATGGTGCCACCGTCTCTCGCATTAAGGAGTTGCATTCCATAACAAATTCCAAGGATTGGTTTATGGGTTTGCTCAAAGGCATCGAGCAACAGCTTGTCTGCCTGGATGCGCTGTTCAGCGGTTAAATCGATATCAGTTGGTAACTCTCCAATTAGCCCGTCGGTGATTGCTGGTCCACCCGTAACGATAAGCCCATCTATAGAACTGACGACATGATCAATAATACTTTCCGATTCCACCATAGGAATGATGTATGGAATACCGCCAGCGCGTTCAACAGCCTGGATATAAGTATGCTGTAGGCGTTGCTGACCATCCTCAAAAGAGGTGGTTATGCCGATAATAGAGGCCATTATCAAAAATTACCGAGAATTAAAGGTGTATGGGTGAAGGCTGGTCTATGAAGTTCAGTCAGGAGTCACTTCGAGGAAAAAGGATCTTGTGTGGTGGCAAGATTTTCCTTCAACCCGCCTTGTGCATGTGCTTTGGTCTGTGCGCTTTCAGGCTAACGCGTCAGGTCAATGCAGCAGGTCAATTTTCCAGCCGGGAATCTAAACCCAAATACTATTTCTTATCCATCATTGTGAGGCTGGAAAATCACATGTTCGTCTGTAATATGTAGCGAATTATTACGGACGACTTGTCACAAAAGAGTTGCGTAATTTTTGGTATTTAACGACAATAAAATTGAGGAAATGATAAGTTGCTACATGGGTAGTAGTATGGGGTAGACAAGGGTAGTAGTTAAACGTGTAGCAATTTTTTTACTGCTAGGGTTCAACAGTTATAGCACGGCTGTGATGCCCTGCTGGGGAGAATGCACGAAGCTGAACAGACCCCTGTGTTTGAACAGGCCCGGTATATAATGGTGAATCAACTGCCGGAGTGGTACCATCAGTCGTATATCGTATCTGAAGGCCAGGAAATGCCGTATTCGCGTACAACGTGCCCTGTACAATGCGCGCTCCAGGAGAAGGTACACGGTATTGAAAGCCACCACTAAGCCCATCTAGCCGGGGAAGCTCCCGCTGCCCTAGCTGATTTGCAAATTGATTCCAGGCTTGTGAAAGTTGAGCTTCCCGGATAACATCATCCTCCGTATTTTCCCATGATGATTCAGGTGCCCAAGCTCGCTCTGCAAGCCCCAATAATTTAGGGAAAATGAGATATTCCATCGTTGCTGCATCGTACGCCCGTTCGGTCCACAATTGCCCCTGAAGGCCCAGTATATTTTGTTCGCCAAGTGTGGTCAATTTTTCACGATTTGGATACGTTGCATTGCGATTAATAGGATTACCGAAGTTATCCTGTTTTGCTGTTTTGAAGATATCAAAAGGCGCTAGCGAAAACGCTTTATAGGTATCCACAAAGCTGGCCCAATAGTATCCAGGCTCCTCTGGAGACTTATCGTAGGAGAGATCAAAATACAGGTTGGTTGCATTCGATAAAACGACTGGATATCCCGCATTCGCCAGCTTGTATGCCATATCTTCCATACCCCAACCCCAGACATTATTCCATACATACGGTTGAAACTGATAGGGAACGAATGCAGGATTAGGGACTTTAGGTGCTCCCTCCGATTCTTTGAGGACAATCTCTTCCCAACCAGCTAACCTGATATCATGTTTATTCAGTAACTGATACATGTTTTCCAGGAAGTAATCATGGAGGTTATCTGTACCTACGCTTTCACATGCAGGAGATCCTTCCCACACACCATGTGGTACTTCGTCGCCACCAGTGTGTAAAGTCGTTAGTGGAGCCTCCGCTTCTTCATGCATGAGCCGTACTTCGTCAAAGACTTTTTCCAGAAAGGCATAGGTTGAAGGCATACAGACGTCAATAACATTGTCATTCCACAGCTGAACAGATAGATAGGTAGAAGTATCATCCGGATGGCTCAATAAATAGGCATTGGCTTCCTCTGTTTGGCCCTGCATGCTTAAAGAATGGTGGCGGGCTTTCATTGCAACAATAGCCGCTCTCGCATGACCAGGTACATCAATTTCAGGAATCACTTCGATATGTCGCTCTTTGGCATATCTTAAGATGTCTATATACTCTTCGCGGCTATAGAATCCGCTTCCCGGCAACTGATCTACAAGATGACCAGAGCCAAGGGAAGGATAAAGATGGTCGAGTTCATCTTCGGTGTGTCCTCTTCTTCCTCCTACACGGGTTAGTTCGGGTAATCCAGGAATCTCAATGCGCCAGCCTTCATCGTCAGTGAGATGAAAGTGAAACTTGTTCAGCTTATAAAACGCCATAGCGTCCAGTAACTTCTTCACGGATTGGATGGTGTGGAAGTTTCTGGATACATCGAGGTGCATGCCCCGGTAAGTAAAACGGGGTTGATCCTGCACAAGGACTCCTTGTATTGCTATGGAAGCGGTTGGATTAGCATAAAAGGCAGGAGGGATTAAGGCTCGAAGTGTTTGGATACCATAAAATAGGCCCTGCGGTGTATTCCCAGCGATTGAAATTCCTTCTGAAGTTACACTGAGTTCATATCCTTCTTCGTGAGTGGTCTGTGCCTGGTTGGTTAGAATAATACCTTCAGCGTCAGAATCCACCAACGGCTGTGTATCAAGCTCAGTACCTAAAACGGAGGACAGTGCCTGTTGTAGAACAGATGCTTGTTGTTGTAAACCTTCCTGGTAGTAAATAGGAGTCTGACTGTCGATCGTAAAACTTCCCTCCTGAGGGGATACCTGTTGTGGGGCAGGAAGAATCGGGGGTATCTGATCAGCATCTAAGGTGGTCAATCGTTGATTAGCCTCATAAACAGATTCTGGGGTGGGTACAGGAAGATTGTCTGAAGCCATCCTTGACGTTTGTTCTACAGTAGTAAAAGGATGAATCTGTACATTTGTGACGGGGACAATGTTATCTCCTGGAGAATACTTGAGATAAAACCCAGAAGGACCATCTGACTCTTTTATGGCCCATGCGCTGGCCTGAATTGAGATAGTAAGTTGCTCTTCTGGTGCTAGCGCTGGAGCCGTGGAAACAGGGTCCAGGCGGTAAAAATCTCCATTAATGTGTGTGATCTGAACCCTATCTGTTTCTGTGTGATCTTCTAAGAGCCGGATAAAATTAAAGTATAACGTCCAGCCGGAAGAGGGGAGGGTGTCCTGAGAGATATTAGTTAGCGTCAGTTCAGACGTAAACGAGTTGGGGATATCCACATTGGAGATCACGCCCCATGACACTGCGAGTGGAGCCTCATCATTGGCCATGTTTTGCTCTGTTGATGTGGAGGGAGATGATGTACAACCGGCAACGAAAACAAGAAGTACCAGGAGAAGTCGAGTATACACGATAGCGCTAAATAAGAATGAAAAAAGAGGTTAAAGCCGGCCGGCTAGATCGCATTACTTTCGAGCGTTACATTTTTTTGCCCGAACAACTTGTTGATACCGTTCATAAGGTCTGGTGTAGGCTCGACCACATATTTTCTACTATGTATCCGTTGGCGGCCTCCTGGTAAGTCAGGAGCGGATACATCGAAGTACAGCTTACACGTACCTCGATTGGCGTCACACAAGTCTTTAAGTGCTGCGATAGCTTCCACTTCAACATACCGGGTATCCACGTGAAGTACAATGCCCTGGATTAGTTCGCGCACCTTCCACATCGGGAGGATTTCCGTTGCTTTGACCTTGACACTTCCTCCGCGAACCTCTGCAGTACCCCGAACGAATATAATCGAGTCCACTTTCAGGTATTGCTGATAACGATCAAACTCTGAAGCAAAACAAACCATCTCTGCCTGCCCTGTGAAATCCTCAATGGTGGCAAACACAATGGGTTTGCCACTTCGCGTTGTGCGGTGTTGAATTTCCGTTACGATCCCACAAAATCGATGCAATGGGCCTTGATTCCGGTTGCCATACCCGTTCCTAAAACCATTTCCTTCCTCTTCTTTAGGCATGGACCGCACGATAGCTTCTGTATCACCAAGGGAAATCGTGGAAAAGGCTTTGGCTTCAGCAGCATATTCATCAAGAGGGTGGCCGGATACATAGAACCCGATCAACTCCCGCTCTCCCTTCAGCTTTCGAGAGATAGGCCAGGGATCCGTCATAACCAGGTTCGGCTCCATACTGAATCCTGAGTTTGAATCGTTTCCGAACAACGAACTCTGTCCGGCAGCCCGATCAGCTTGAAGCCGTTGGGCATACCGGGTAGCCTGTTCAACAGATTCAAGGAGCTGTGCCCGATGTCCTTCTAATTCATCAAATGCGCCCGACTCAGCCATACACTCAAGGGCTTTTTTACCAACCTGGCGCATGTCCAGATACTCAACCAGCTTGAAGAGTGAAGTAAAGGGGCCTCTTTGGTCGCGCGTGTCGATCAACGATTGAATCGCTCCCAGGCCAACTCCTTTAATGGCTCCCAATCCGAGTCGGATTTTACTATCTTCTACGGTGAAATGTGCATCGCTCTTGTTAACGGAAGGAGGGAGGACCGGAATACTCATCTTCCGAGCTTCTTCCAGTACAATAGCCAGTTTCTTATTGTCCCCCATCTCGTTCGTCATCGCAGCGGCCATAAACTCGGGTGGATAGTGGGCCTTGAGGTAAGCGGTGTGGTAGGCTACCACCGAGTAGGCAGCAGAGTGACTCTTGTTGAAGCCATACCCGGCAAACTTGGCCATCATATCAAAGACCTCGTTCGCCTTTTCAGGTGTCACATCCTTTTTACCCGCTCCCTCCACAAAGATAAGCCGCTGCTTATCCATCTCGGATTGCTTCTTCTTACCCATTGCCCTCCTGAGAAGGTCAGCCTGGCCAAGAGAATAATCGGCCATTTCCTGGGCCATCTGCATAACCTGCTCCTGGTAGATCGGTATACCAAAAGTAGGCTCTAGAATTTCTTGAAGGATAGGATGGGGGAAAGAGACTTCTTCTCGCCCGTGCTTACGGTCGATGTAGTTCGGAATGAGGTCCATCGGGCCTGGCCTATATAGCGCATTCATCGCTATCAGGTCATTAATGCTGGTGGGCTTTAGCTTTCTCATCCACTCACGCATCCCTTCGGATTCAAACTGGAATATCGCTACCGTATCGCCTCGTTGAAATAGCTCATACGTTTTTGGATCGTCGAGAGGAAGTGCATCCACATCGATAGTGATCCCGTGGTTCTCCTCGATGAGCCTCAGTGCATCTGAAATAATCGTGAGTGTCTTGAGGCCGAGAAAGTCCATTTTGAGGAGGCCAAACTCTTCAATCCATTTCCCGTCGTATTGGGTAGTGACAACCTCTTCCCCTTTACTCTTTGCAACAGACACAGGCACGTAGTCACTCACTTTACCCGGGGCGATGATCACGCCGGCCGCGTGTACACCCGTATGCCGCGCTGAACCTTCCAGAACTGTTGCATAGTGCATCAGATTACGGATCTGAGGGTTGCTGTCTTTTTGCAAGGCCTTAAATTCTGAAACCGTATCCAATGCAAGCTTGAGGTCAACTTTAGGGCCTTCTGGGATAAGCTTAGCGATGCGATCCGCTTCAGAGAGGGGGACACCTAATACCCTCGATACATCCCTAATTACCGAGCGGGCACCCATGGTACCAAACGTGATAATCTGGCACACATTGTCCCTGCCGTATTTCTGAACCACGTAATCGATGACTTTCCCTCGTCCCCGATCATCAAAGTCGATGTCAATATCGGGCATCGACACACGTTCAGGGTTTAGAAACCGTTCGAAGAGCAAGTTATATTCGAGAGGGTCGATATTGGTGATGCCCAGGCAAAATGCAACGGCACTACCCGCGGCAGATCCACGTCCCGGACCAACGCTGACGGACAGTTTTCGCGCGGCGGTTGTGAAATCCTGAACGATCAAAAAGTATCCCGCATAACCCATCTCTTTAATAATGCCCAACTCATGATTAAGGCGCTCTTCAACCAGAACAGAGAGTTCACCATACCTGTGTGCGGCTCGTTCAAAAACCATGTGCCGCAGGTAGGCATCCATGTCATTATTGAATTCATCAGGTATGGGATAGTGAGGCATCAATAACGTCCCCATCGGAAGATCGAATACGCACTTATCTGCAATCTCCCGCGTATTATCCAGCATGGCCTCACACAGCGCCAACTCAATGTCTGTACTGAGAGCAGCGATCATCTCCTCCGTTGTTTTGAGGTAGAATTGATCGTTCTCGAAACGCATTCTGTTCGGGTCATTCAGATCCTTGCCTGTTTGAAGGCACAAGAGAACATCCTGAGCAGCGGCGTCTTCTTTCTCAACATAGTGCACGTCATTGGTTGCGATGACCTTGACATTATATTCTTTGGCCCAGCGGAGAAGTACCGCATTACACTTCTTTTGCTCGGGGATGCCATGATCCTGGATTTCGACGTAATAATCTTCTCCAAATACGTCTATATACCACTCGAAAATGCGCTTTGCTCTATCCTCACCAACTTTCAAAATATTTTGGAGGACTTCACCCTGAAGGCAGCAGGTTGTTGCTATGAGGCCTTCACTATGTTGCTTGAGAATTTCTTTATCAAGCCGTGGTTTGTAATAGTATCCATCGGAGTAAGAAAGGGAGGAGAGCTTGATCAGGTTTTTGTAACCCGCCTCATTTTTTGCCAGGAGAACCTGGTGATACCGGGTGCGATCCGTTTTATCATGCATTCCGCTAGGGGTCACATAAAACTCGCACCCAATGATGGGCCTCACACCTTGCTTCTTGGCATACGTGAAAAACTCGGGTACACCAAATAGATTCCCATGATCAGTGATAGCTATGGCAGAATGCTCAAGCTCTGCTGCCCTTGATATCAATGATTTTATACGAGCTGCTCCATCGAGCAATGAATACTGAGTATGACAGTGAAGATGATTAAAATCGCACATAGCACGGTACTACACTTGGGCCTATGTTAACAGAAGAGGCTTGTCTAACCTGTAAGGTAAGATGCGGTTGCACAAGTAAGACACATATATCAATCACTAAGGAACGGAAAATGGAGGAGCCGATCAATGCATGTGGAAAAGTGGTGAGAAACTCCAGCCCTTTCAATGTGTTAGTGCTCGTCTCAATTCTGTTTTATTAAACATTTCAGGAGATTTTATCATGAGCAAATTTGAAGAACTAAAGGACCTTGTGACAGGATTAGAAGGTGATTTTAGCCAGTTTTACGGTAAGAATAACAAAGCTGCCGGCACCCGCGTCCGTAAGGCCATGCAAGATGTAAAAAAGATGGCTCAAGATATACGGGTAGAAGTTCAAGAAATGAAGAACAAATAATCGAAAACGATTGTATGTTTTAAAGGGCTATGCCGGTTCGGTATAGCCCTTTATTTTCAATAGAGGATTCCTAAAAAATGATCAAAGCGTCTGCCGGTGCTTATGTAGTTTTATGTAGCGTGCTGTGGATGCTTCCTCTATTCCGCCTGCTCCACGTAGAATCGACCGCAGTTCTCGCTTTTACCGCCTTCTTTGTCGCTGGGATTTCTGCCCTTAGCCTATTTCAGAAAGGGGAGAGTGTTGGGTCAGTAATCCGAATCCATCTCGCATTATTACTGATACCTCTTGGTATGCTGACCTTGTCTCTTCTATGGCAGCCGAATTGTGAGTATGTGCAGGGCTTGATGTTTTTCCTGCTTTTTCCAGTAATAACAGTCCTCTTCTCAGTCTCTCTCGCGTTTGCAGTTTCTAGATCTGGGATTAAACGTTCATACCTGGTGTACATAATCCTGGGTCTCTTTGTCTGTATTGCCGGGCCTCTCTATGATATAGGGCTCCATTCTCAATTCTTTACCTACAACCACGTATTTGGGGGCGTCATGGGCCCCATCTATGATGAAGAAGTCACAGTACGTTCCGGGCTGGTCGTCTTCAGGGTTTTAAGCTTGTTGTGGGCCGCGCTGTTCGTGTTTATTGGATTGCATTTTCGGTCGGATAGGGCGTTTGGATCCTCATTAAAGATACTTCGGGCTGGGGTAATCCTGGGTATTGGTGCCATTTATTTGTTTTCTGCTCGCTTGAATATCAATTCACCTTCCTGGTACATCGAGGAGGGGCTGGGAGGACATCTTGCTACTGAACATTTTGATATTTATTACGACCCCTCAGTTACCAATCCTTTTCTTCTTTATAAATACGAACACGATCATGAATACCGGTATGCATACTTCAAGGAGGAGTTAGGTATTGATGTAAATGGCAGGATTAAATCGTTTATATATCCGGATCCGCTAACCAAAGAGCGATTTACCGGTGCCCGGTTCACCAATGTAGCTCCCGTTTGGCTCGCTGCACCTCAACTGCACGTGTATGCTGATGTGTTTGACCAGGTGTTCGCGCATGAATTGGTTCATGTATTCTCTCGGGAATTTGGACTACCTGTATTGAATGCCTCACTATCGGTTGGTTTAGTTGAAGGATTAGCCGTTGCTCTTGAACCCTCAGAAGGCCGGCCCACTCCCCATGACCAGGTCATTACGGCAGCTATTGCAGCGAAGCAAAACCAGAGTAGCGCCGGTTCCAATATCCGGGAGCGTGTTGAAGGAAGCCTGTCTCCTTTGGGATTTTGGACAGGACGAGGGGCTGTGTCCTATACCACAATGGGGTCCTTTGTCCAATTTCTGATTGATACGTATGGCGTAGACCGGATCATGGAGGTGTATGCGTACAGTAATTTTGAAGAGGTATATGGCAAATCTCCCCGGCAACTTACCTTGGAGTGGGAGGCTTATCTAAATGAGCTTCCGGTGGTGCCAAGAGTTACGCATGATTATGTGACGCGCCGATTTGCTGTGCCCTCTTTATTTGAACGGCGATGTCCGCACCATGTCCCTCCTGCAGTCGTAAAACATAGAGAAAGCATGGCGGCTCTTCTTGAAGCAGATACAACGCGTGCGCTGGCTGCGTTGACGGAGTCCCTTCAGAGCGAGCCCATGTATCAACCAGCTATTGAAACCTGGACGCAAGTCTACATTGGACTCGGCCAACCAGATTCAGTGATAGCCCGTATTGAGCGTCTTTTCAGCGGAGAAGCAGTGCAATATCGTACTCCCTTGATATGGATGCGGTATGGTGATGCAAAGGTTATGTTGGGAGATCCCGATGCAGCTATGGAAGCATACGATAAAGCAAAAGACGGGCTTCCTCTTTTTCTGCATGATCAAATTGGTTTTATTGAGCTACGAAAATCGTTAATCGATTACCCTGAGCTACTCACTATCTTGCTTGAGCCCAATCGCTACGAAGAGAAAATCAATAGATTGCGCACAGCCTCTAGTGATACGACATTGCAATTTTTTCTAGAGGCTATATTGCACGATATTGCAGAGAATCAACAAGAAGCACGCGAAGCGCTTGAAGTGCTTGATATCAACTTGATTCCTGGTCAAAGAGCCAATGTGAATGCGATAACGCGCTATTATAGAATCAAAAAAGCCCAGGTTTTCTTTCAGACTGGAGGGATAGGGGAGGCTTTAGAAGAAGCTGAGGCATTGGAGGAGGAGTTAACCCAAATTGGCGCCCTACCAGAAGCTGCATTTTATACCGATTTTGCCAGCAAGATGCGTTATATTAGTCGAGCCCTTAAACGAACCAATTAGATAATTCATGCTAGCATGCTGTAAGTGGTATCACGTCTTGTTGATCAGCACAGTCATTTTGCTTCTTGCCGGGTGTTCAGGGGCAGGTAAGACGAAGGAGAAGAAGGAGAGAGAACCATTTATTATCGAGCCAGAGCCTGAAAAACCGCGCGGAATGCAGCTAGCTCCTCTCGATTCCTCCGTTAAAAGCATCCAGTTATACCGTTCCACATCTTCCTCAATCGATGAGTTCACTGCTAATTCTGTTGTTGAGCGGCAATTCCCCATTCTTGTCTTAAATTCAGGGGAGGTCCTGGATCTCGAGTTTGACGTGCTGGAAGCTTCAGGCCGGCCGTTATCGATCTACTTTTATCACATGGATATCGATTGGCAAAGGGATCTGTCCCCAGCTCAGTATCTTGGTACTTTTCAGCGGGATGATATCATAAACTATACGCCCTCGCGTGCAACCGATGTGCCTTACACGCACTACTCGTATCGCTTTCCTAATCAATCGATGTCTTTTTTAGTGAGCGGGAATTACATCCTGCGTGTGACCGAACAGGGGCGGGAGACCGAGGTGTTATTTGAGCGTCCATTCTTCATAACGGAGCAGATTACTGCAGTCCAAATGGGGATTGAAAATATCATTGTTGGGCAGGGAGGATTCGCGGCTATTCAGCCGGCAGCTTTATTTTTGCAACCCGCATCCCTGGACGGAAATGTCTTTGACTTTAAGGTGTGCTTTACCAGAAACGGCCGGTTCGAATCGCCTCGATGCAGTGAGCAACCAAGCTTGAGCCAACCTCCATCCCTCCGATTTTTCTTACAACCCTCACAGGCTTTTGAACCCATCACAGCAGATTATTTTCTGGATTTGAGTGCACTACGAGTAGGGAATCAAATTGCACGGGTCGATTTTAATGAGATCCCTTTTCGCATAACGCTTGAGCCTGATTATGCCCGGTTTCCTGGTAATTCGTTAGACCCCGTATTAAATGGACAAACCGTGATTTCTGGCGTTGTGCAGGATGTCCCAACCCCCGATTTCTCTGCTCAATATGTAAATGTACTGTTTAGCTATATCCCTGAAACGGGTGAGCGATTAGGGAATAGTGTCTATATCACGGGGAGCTTCAACGGATGGCAGGCGGATGCCGCCCACCAAATGGAATGGATTCCTGAACGGGAGCAATACGAAGTAGAACTGCTCCTTAAACAAGGGCACTATGATTACCGGTACGTAGTCAGCCAGGACCGCTTGCCTCGGGGGACTGTGCCCCGGCCTGAGAACCTGTATACCGCGTTCGTCTACTATTCCGATATCCGTCTAAACACCGATCGATTGCTAGGGTTGAGCAGCTTCTTGGGGCAGTAGTAGCCCTAATTACACCTTACCAGCTGCATACTCATACAACTCTTTATAGATATTCGCCGAGTTCTCCCACGTGAAGTTCTGCGCCATGCCTCGCTGGACTATCGCGTTCCATGCTTCTTTATCGTTATATACAGAAAGGGCACGGACGATAGTATCCCGTAGCACATGAGGAGAGAACTCATAGAATGAAAATCCATTACCCTCGCCATGATGCTCGTGGTAATCCTGAACGGTATCTGCGAGCCCGCCGATCTTATGAACAATAGGTACGGTCCCGTAATTCAAACTGTACATTTGATTCAATCCGCACGGTTCGTATGCGGAAGGCATCAAGAACATGTCTGATCCTGCTTCAATTCGGTGTGCTAACCCATTGTTGTATCCAACATATATACCCACTCGGTCTGGGTGAGCAGCACGTGCCCAGTTAAAGAAATCCTCGATATGCTGTTCTCCGCTGCCGAGCACTACAAATTGCACGTCATGATGATAGAGGATATTCTCCAGCACAGGCTTTAGCAGGTCAAAGCCCTTTTGATTTGCAAACCGCGAGATAATCCCAATCACTGGGGTTTCTTCGCGATAAGGGAGCCCCATTTCTTCAACAACATCCTTTTTGTTAAGAAGCTTCTTTTCCAATGATGATGCGTCATACGTTGAAGCAATATGAGGGTCAAGCGAAGGATTCCAATCTGTTGTGTCTATGCCGTTTAAGATACCCCAAACATCCTGGCTCCGGGTTCTCAATATGCCATCCAACCCTTCACCGAATTCTGGTGTCTGAATCTCCTGGGCATAGGTAGGGCTCACCGTGGAAATAGCATCGGCAAAGACGACCCCTGTTTTCATGAAGGAAAACGATCCATGGTATTCAACAGGGCCACCGGGATAGAAGAAGTCTTGAGGCAACCCGGCATTATGTACATAGTGTTGTCCGTACCGGCCCTGGTAGCCAATATTATGTATAGAAAGGACAGACGCCGTGCCCTGGAATAACGAATCCCAGTTATATCTGTGTTTCACCATAGCTGGCATCAGGCTGGTTTGCCAATCATTACAGTGAATGATATCAGGGCGCCAGTTGTATCGCTGCATGATTGAGAATACAGCATGGTTGAAGAAGATAAACCGTTCCCCTTCGTCCATATCATTGGTATAGGTTGACGACCGGTGGAAATACCCCGGACAATCAACAAAATAAACTTCTACATCAGAGTCAGGGAGTTTACCATACCAGGTGTTGAAGTGACGATGATACGTGTCCGCTTCTATCTGTGTGTTGTACAAATCCGACGCGAAAATTAAGTCGTATTTGTCTGTATGGATAGACTGGTAAAGAGGGACAAACACCTTCACGTTGCAGCCAATTTGGGCCAGTGCTTTAGGGAGAGCACCGCTTACGTCTGCGAGCCCCCCAGTCTTGACAAAAGGAACACATTCAGAGGTGGCAAAACATATATTCATAATTGGGGACCAGTAGCCAGAAAGGGAAAAAATGAAACCGGTTAGGTAAAACTAACCGGAAAATACGAGGGAATATGTGAAGTAGCTAATATTTACTGAAGAGGTATATTATTTGCCGCTTCAAATGCTTTCAGAGAGGAGAATAGGAGGTGCCAAAACTTAATTAGCTTAAGTTTTTGTTAATTTTTTTATCTGAAGCGCTTCCGTAATAAACTTGTTTCAAAGGTAAGTCGTTCCTCTACCTTTTTAAAGAAAATCAGCCAAATTGAAATAAAATACAGCTATGGTCGAAAAGAAATCTAGCCCTAAAGGCAAAACAGTTCGAGTCACTTTTGAATTACCAGCGGAAGTAGCTCAAGATACAGTTGCAGTAGTGGGTGATTTTAACGAATGGGATACTGCTTCAGATCTCATGAAGCTTGATTCCAAGAAAGGAGTTTGGAAAAAATCAATCTCCTTCAAGCCCGGAAACGTACATGAATTCCGCTATTTCATTGACGGAGTAGAATGGCGTAATGACGAGGCAGCTGATCGGTACGTTTCTAACCCGTACTTCTGCGAGAACGGAGTACTTGATCTGTAGCCAATCAGTCTACATTGTCAGTCTATACTGAAGACCGATTATCGTAAAAAACGCAGGACATTTTTATAGATGTTCCTGCGTTTTTCTTTTTTTAAGGGGGCTGCAGGGAATTATTTTTTTGACGAAGAGGAATAAAAACAGTAGCTTAAGGGGAAATAATTGAAATATAGCCATTTCATTACGTTAGATCTCTATTAACCTACGTTCTCACGTACAAAAACATATGCAGCGAATGTCGCGAATTGCGGGGCTTCTCACCTTTTGTGCCCTGCTAACGGTTCAGAGTGTAAGTGCACAGCTGGGCCGCCCCTCAAATTCCCTCTTTGTTCGTCCTAGCTTTGGATTTGTAAACTACCTCGGGGATAACAATAACAATTTGTTAGAGCTTGGGGTAAAAGGCCAATTAGAAATTGGTTATCAGATAAGCCCTTCTATTGGAATAAGTGCCCTCTATAATTATGGGGAATACACCGAAGTATTGCGGCCAGATGTGAATACAGGACTGGCTCGCTCTACCGGAAATACACGGCTATCTAATGCCCAAATGCTCGTTCGGTATACCCTTGGGGCGCAACTATGGGAAGTAGCTCCGTATATACACGGCGGTGCTGGTGTAGCCTTTGGCGGGGATCAACCAGAAGATGAGCCTGGCTGGGGGCCTGTATTAGGTGCTGGTTTGGATATCATGATTAGCTCCAACGTCTCTTTCTTCTTTGAAGGCACGTCCAACTTCTCTTTGCCAGATGCTGCCATCGATGGGCCGGATAGAGGGCTCTTTGCTGACCATGATCTGCTCATGCGTTATAGCCTGGGGCTGAATATCAGTTTTGGTGGTACCCGTAGCCGGCGGTTTGTGCCAGTGGAAATTAGCAGGATCAATGCACCTGCTACCCTTGAAGTAGACGAAGTAGGTACGTTTGTGGCCCGTGGAAATATGGGGCGTGCGACCGAGCCTGTATCCTATCAATGGGATTTTGGAGATGGAGACGTATCACCAGTGCTCAACGCAACGCACAGCTTCTCGCGCCCTGGTACCTATACGGTTACGTTCCAAATGGATAATGACGAGAGCAGTGATTTCGAAACACATACGGTCATCGTAACTCCAAGAGATGCTGCCCCTGTGATCGTTGCAATGAACAACAATCCTACCGATCCAGATACACGAACCATGGTCAACTTTGATGCGAATGTCATGGGAAGCGATCCGCTGGATTACCTGTGGGAGTTTGAAGACGGCGAAATATCTAGAGCTCCATTCCCGTCAAGGGTGTTTGATAAAGAAGGTGTCCATGAAGTCCAACTAACTGTTACTAATAGTCTCGGCACAGACAGCGGGACGATCTTGGTTAATGTATACCCATTCGAAGCGGGCCGGTGCGATGAAGTCGTTTCATTAAATCGTGCTTACTTTGGGCATCACTCAAGCGTTCTTTCTGAAGATGCACGTATACGATTGGACGAGAATCTAGACATCCTAACGGAATGTCCTAACATGACGGTTCGTGTAGATGCATTCGCCGTACCTGGTGAAAGGAATGCAGTAGCCCTGGCCGAGGATAGAGCACGCGCTGTGGAGTCCTACTACGTAAGAAACGGTGTTGCACAAAGTCGCATACTTGCAATGGGACGTGGAGAAGTGGCCGTGAGCGTAAAGAAAGACGGAGGGGCTCTTTATCGGCGTGCAGATACAACGATCACGGACCAGTAGAAACTCATATAAAAAACAAAAATCTGACCTTACGGGGTCAGATTTTCGTTTAAGGAGAATTAACTCTGGCTGAATAATTTATAAACCAAAAGCGTGCCAAAGTCGGAAATCGCCCTGAAAGAGTTTTTTAAGCGATTGCCTGATAAATGCGTCTCAGAGAAATCTGCTGAGACCCTATTTGATACTCTTTTGAGATTCCAATCTGCCTAAGGCTCAATTCCTATATAAGGTTTGTTCTCTATCCGAACAGTAACCGTACTATATACACGGCTAGCAACATGGCGGCTATATCTGCAAAAAGGCCGGCAGGAACAGCATGCCGTGTTTTCTTGACCTGGACAGCCCCAAAATACACGGCTATCACATAAAACGTGGTCTCGGTAGATCCGAACATGGTTGCGGCCATTTTGACGAGCAACGAATCCTCACCGTATTGTTGACTCATCTCCGCAACAATAGCAGCTGAACCGGACCCCGTCAAGGGACGGATGATTGCCATTGGTACCAGCTCAGAAGGAAATCCTATAAAAGCGAGAACCGGACGAAGCCCTTGAGTAAGAAAGTCCATAGCTCCTGATGCCCTAAACATTCCAATCGCAAACAAAATGGCAACCAGATAAGGCAGGATTTTAATGGCCACAGTAAACCCCTCTTTGGCCCCTTCGACAAATTCCTCATAGACCGGCACCTTTTTGAGTAAACCATAAATAGGGAATCCGATGATGAATGCGGGCAAAACAAAGACAGAGACGAGATCTATTAAATTACGTACAGTTTCCATATGTCTTTCAAGTCTGAATAATTTCTGAAGTGGCGGAACGGCTAGCCTTCTGGCTGATTGGTGAGTAATGGATCAGATGCCTTAAAACGCTTCGTCCGCTGAAGAAACTTGGCCGTCGCAACAGCTATGATCAAGGAAAAGAAAGTGGTCAACAGGATTGAGAAGAATAACTGATTGACCTGCAGGCCCATGATGGCTACCAGTAAGGAAGGAGGGACGATCTGCACGCTGGCGGTATTCATTGCCAGTAAGAGAACCATTGAATTGGTGGCGGTGTCTTTTTGAGGGTTGAGTTCTTGCAAGGATTCCATGGCTCGAATGCCGAGAGGTGTTGCTGCATTGCCGAGCCCCAGTACATTGGCAGACAAGTTTAAAATGATCAATCCGGTTGCTGGGTGATCCTTAGGAATCTCTGGGAAGAGACGGCGAAATACTGGTTGAGCAAAACGGACAAGGTGGTGAATCATACCGGCTGTCTCAGCGATGCGAAGCAGGCCCATCCATAGGGCAAGAACACCGATCAACCCGATAGCAATTGTTACCGCAGTTTGTGCAAAGTCCAATGCGGCCTGAGTTATGGCAGTGAGCTTGACAAATCGTACACGTGCAAATGAAAGAGCAGCAGACACACTTGAAACGGGTGCACCAACTGAAGCTGCTTCAAACGCAACCGGTCCCCTCAAGTCATTCTCCCTCTTTGAAGTCATGGAACGTATAGTTGCCAGGGGCTCAGGAAGAGATACATCTTTTGCAAACTGTAGCTGGCGTCCATCAAGGGTTTGAACAAGGGTACCCGCATAAATAGAATCAACGGCATGCGTTACTCCATACATACGCTGAAATTCTGCCTGATTAATATGCACGTTTACAGGAAGCCTGCGTTTTGAGGCATCATAAGGTTCTTCGAAGTGCATTGTAACCGGAAGGGGTTGCCCGTTCCGGTATGTATCCTGATTTAAGTCGCGGATATCATAGATAAGTGCAAAGACCAGGCTAAAGACAATCAAGCCGGCCCAGATATAATTGAGCATACGTTTTCGCCACTAAGTTATTCTATAAAACAATATTTGCTATCACTACAAACATGACCCCATAATCTAAGAATTTATCTCAGATGGTTTCTTGTTTATTGCTTCGCAATCAGTGAGATGGGCAAACCCATCTGCGTGTATTGTTTGGTGTTTCTAGTTGGTGGCTCTTCGATTTTATGGCCGATCGACCAGAAACCAGAAACTAGAAACCAGAAACCAACCAAAAAATCTTTTTGGTTGTCGCCAAGAAGCGTATATTCACGCTGGTTCACCCATCTTACAGAGCCCCCCATGAAAAAAACTATTCTGTTGATCGGCACCCTGGATACAAAAGGGGAGGAATTTGCGTTTGTTCGCGACTGTATTGTTGAGCGTGGTCATGGCGTAATCGTTATGGATGCCGGGGTGCTGGCGGACCCTGCATTTCCTCCGGCTATCTCTGCAGAAGAGGTTGCAGAAGCTGGAGGCGCCTCTCTAGAGATGTTGAGAGAAAAAGGAGATCGCGGCTTTGCGATGGATGTGATGATTGCAGGAGCGTCTGAACTGACCCTTGAATGGTTTGAGAAAGGCCGTTTTGATGGGGTGCTCGGGTTAGGAGGAGGAGGGGGGACAAATATCGCTACTGCAGCAATGAGGCAGTTGCCCGTTGGTGTACCGAAGGTGATGGTCTCTACCCTCGCATCCTCTGATGTTTCGCATTACGTTGACGTGAAGGATATCACGATGATGTACTCCGTGGTCGATGTCGCCGGCATAAACGGAATCTCTCAGCGAATCTTTTCGAACGCAGCGGGAGCTATTTGCGGTATGGTGGAGCAAGAAAAGCCTACCGATTCTGGTAGACCCGTGATCGCGGCAACCATGTTTGGTGTCACTACGCCTTGTGTAACGGAAGTGCGTAATCTACTAGAGGCTGAGGGGTTTGAAGTGCTCATCTTTCATGCTACTGGTTCTGGTGGGCGGGCAATGGAAGGGTTAATAGACGATGGATACATCGCTGGTGTATTGGATATCACGACAACAGAATGGTGTGATGAACTCGTTGGAGGCGTTCTCTCCGCAGGGCCAAATCGACTTGAAGCTGCAGGGCGGGTTGGAATTCCTCAGGTGGTTTCGTGTGGCGCTTTGGATATGGTTAATTTTCACGCTGAGCATACCATTCCAGACACCTTTAAAGGGCGTACGCTCTACAGACACAACCCTACAGTTACCTTGATGAGAACAACCCCTGATGAATGCAATCAACTTGGGGAGATCATTGCCGGGAAATTAAATGAGGCTCGTGGACCAGTATCCGTTTTTTTGCCACTCAAAGGAGTCAGCATGATTGATGCTGAAGGCCAGCCTTTTTATGACCCAGCGGCAAATGCAGCGCTTTTCAGAGCCATACAGAATCACGTGATGCCTCACGTGAATGTGCAGTCATTCGATCTACATATTAATGATCCAGGTTTTGCCCTTGCCTTAGCAGACAAAATGCTGGGATATCTACGGGAATCATAACAAATTACAGGAGGAAGTATGCCATTTATCGAGTATCAGGAATGTCTATCACGTCTTAGGAGCGAAGTCAAAGCCAGCCGGCCTATTATTGGTGCAGGTGCTGGTACTGGTATATCAGCTAAATTTGCGGAGAGGGGAGGTGTCGATCTCATCATTATCTATAACTCAGGCCGGTATAGAATGGCCGGCCGTGGAAGTACTGCAGGTCTTTTGGCCTATGGAGATGCTAATGCGATCGTACAGGATATGGCTGGTGAAGTATTGCCGGTTGTTCAAGATACCATGGTTCTGGCTGGAGTCAATGGTACCGATCCTTTTAGGATTATGCCTGTTTTTTTGAAGCAACTCAAAGAGATGGGATTTGATGGAGTTCAGAACTTTCCAACTGTAGGAATTATCGACGGTAACTTCAGGCAAATTCTTGAGGAAACGGGGATGAGTTATGATCTTGAGGTGGAGATGATTCGAGAGGCCCATAAGTTGGATATGCTAACATGTCCCTATGTATTCGAGTTAGAGCAGGTAGACAAAATGATCGATGCAGGAGCGGATGTTCTGGTCTTACACATGAGCGCCACGGTTGCCGGTTCAATTGGTGTTAAAACAACGGCCCCTTCATTAGATGAAGCTGCTGAGCGCATGCAAGAAATGCACGACCGCGCAAAATCCCTCCGCAAGGACATTATCGTAATCTGCCATGGCGGCCCGCTTGCTTACCCTGAAGACGTACAGTATGTCCTGGATCGCACAGAAGGTATAGATGGATTCTTTGGCGCCTCAAGCATAGAACGCCTTGCCGCCGAACAAGCCATAGAAGAACAGGCCAGAAAGTTCAAAAATCTAACCATGAAGTCCTCCTAAAGACGAATAGAAACTTGGACATTGAAAATACAGAACAACTGTTGAACTACCTTGAAGAATATCAGGGTGTTACTAGAGAAGATGTTGTTGGTATACAGGTTTTAGCGGGAGGAGTGTCGAATCGAACAGTACTTGTTGATCGAAGGAACGGGCCTGACTGGGTACTTAAACAAGCTCTTGAAAAATTGCGAGTTGCTGACGACTGGTTTAGCGACCCGGAACGTATTCATCGTGAAGCTGAAGGTATGAGAGTGCTGAAGCCGTTAACTGAAGAGGGAACGATTGTTCAATTGGTTTTTGAAGACCTGGAGCATCATATCATTGCCATGGAGGCTGTGCCCCAACCTCATGCAAACTGGAAGTCGGTCTTATTAACGGGCCTGATTAATTCCTCTTTTATGATCCATTTTGGTCACTGCCTTGCAAGCATACATCGGAACTTTGATCCCAGTGCATATCCTGCAGATGGGAGCCTTTGGGATCAGCGATTTTTTGAATCTTTACGAATTGAGCCCTACTACCTTAGATCTGCAGAACAGGTACCCGAGGCCAAAGAATTTATAGATTCGCTTGTAGAGTCAACGCGTTCTCGGGTGCTCACACTTGTGCATGGCGATTACAGCCCCAAGAATATCCTGCTATACAACGACCATATTGTATTGCTCGACCATGAGGTTATTCACATTGGAGATCCGGCATTTGATGTAGGTTTTTCACTCACTCATTTATTGAGCAAAGCAAACCATTTACCTGCAGTTCGGCCTCTGCTTAAAAGCGGTGCATTAATGCACTGGGGCACGTATAAATCATACATCAAAGAGGCTTCTTGGGCAGATACATTGGAGCCGTTTGTCGTCAGTCACACAATAGGATGCATGCTCGCTCGTGTTGTAGGGCGATCTCCTCTAGAGTATCTCGATTCTGATGCAAAAGAGCGTCAGAAAAACTGGTGTATGGAAGCGATGCAAAACCCACCTGTCTCCGTAAAAGAATTGATTTTGTCTTACATAGAATACCTTAACAAATGCCTTTAATAAAAAGTCTGAACGCACTGGAAATATTGGATAGCCGGGGCCGTCCTACGGTTAAGGTTCACTGTATGCTGGAAGGAGGAGTCTTAGGGAGTGCTTCGGTACCATCTGGAGCTTCCAGTGGTGCAGCGGAAGCACATGAGTTAAGAGATAACGAACCGGAGAGATATGGAGGGTTGGGATGCAGAAAAGCGGTTGGACATGTAAATAGGGACCTGGCAGATCTATTAGTAGGGCGGACTATCGGCTCTCAGGCTGAGTTAGATCAAAACATGCTGGATCTCGATGGCACGCCCAATAAGTCTCGGCTGGGCGCCAATGCGCTTCTTGCGGTGTCGATTGCTTTTAGCAGGGCTTGTGCATTGGAGAAGCAGGTGCCCCTCTATGCTCAATTTAATGAGATTGCAGGAGGAGATCCTATTTATCTACCCCGGCCGACGATCAATTTATTTAGTGGAGGGCTTCATGCAGGAGGGCAGGTTGCTATCCAGGATGTGTTGGTCGTACCAGCCTCTGCGAATAGCATAGATGAAGCACTTGCGCATACCTATGCGATATTTCAAGCGGGTGCCTCTCTCGCTCATGACCGGTACGGGTATCGTTTATTACGAGCCGATGAAGGGGGGATGGCTCCTGATTTTTCGAGCGCTGATGACATGCTTTCAATGGCTGTTGAGGCCATTGAAGAAGCGGGCTTAAGGCCAGGGGAGGATGTGTTTTTAGCTGTTGATGTGGCTTCGAGTCATTTCTTCAAGCAATCTGCGTATTATCTTGGAGAAGACCCTATCAGCAGTGGGGAAATGGTGGAGAAGGTGGCCGGCTGGGTTGATACATATCCTATCATCAGTGTCGAAGACGGCCTGGCAGAGGAAGACTGGGCGCATTGGCCCGCTCTTGTGAAGGCTATATCGAATAAAGCCCGTGTCGTAGGCGATGATTTACTCTGTACCAACCCTAAGCGGATAGACAAAGCGATCCAATTAGGTGCAGCAGACACGTTGCTCCTCAAGGTAAATCAAATAGGCACGCTCACCGAAGCTGCAATAGCCAGGGAAAAAGCCCGTAATGCAGGCTGGCAGGTTACGATCAGTGCGCGAAGTGGAGAAACCGAGGATGACTGGCTCGCTGATCTTGCCGTCGGCTGGGCCGGAAATCAGATCAAGGTAGGCTCGATCACACAGTCGGAACGTCTCGCAAAATACAACCGGCTCTTGGAGATTGAACAGATGACTGATTATCCTCTAGAGCCGTGGCCGAACTCACTCGATACGTAGCACCCCTTGCATTACCATCCAGTGGCCGGGTACGGTGCAAATATACACGTACTCTCCCTTTGGCAAACCCGCAACTTCAACAGTGGAGACCTCATCCAAAGACAACACGCCGGTGGACGCCAAAATCTGGTCCTTATAGGCAGGAGGGACGTAATCGTTTTCTGTTGCATTGGGATCCGTGATATAATCATCCAATGCTTTTCCAAATGCCTCTACATCGACGCCTTGATCAAGGAGCACAACATTATGCAGATCGGGGTGCAGGTTATTAAACGTCAACTGAATTGGCTGATCTTCATAGGCCTGTAAGGTGGTCTGTTGGAAGCTCATAAATTCAGGGTTGGCGTTAACCGTTAGGTAAGCAGTTGGAAGTGATCCCATTGCAGGAGCAGGCTCCTCGCTTACTTCCATTTTTGTTTGAGTTGTCGGGTGCAAGAGGTTGATGGCTTCAATGACCCATTCATCTGCCCCAGGGAGAGCCTTTTTGGAAGACTCTCTCAAGTTAGTTGATGCCTTTTCGCCTCGGTCAATCACATTCAGAACAGCCGCCAGGCGAGTATTCAGATTTTGATCCTCGAATACATTTGCAGCAATCAGGGCTTGATTGGCACTCTCTGTATGTGGCAATACTTCAATTGCGGCTTTGCGAACGGCTGCAGACTTATGCATTAAGGCTTTAGTCACTGTTTTTGAAAGATCACCAATAACACCAAGCCCATGAAGCGTCCAAAGCGCATGAACTGCCGGTGCGTTCAACCCCATTTCGTCAACAGATTCATCCTCTGCAAGTAAAATAAGTTCAGTAAGGAGTGATTTTTTGTTGTTTTCAATAATGAGCCGCTGGGCTGTCAACCTCCAAAACTGATTGGTGCTTTTTAAACCTGCAATGAGAGCGGCGTCATCATTGGGGTCTATTGAGGTAATTGGATTTGTTTTGGTACCACCAGTGTATTCAAGAATATAGATGCGGCCGTGCTCAGTATCTCTCAATGGATTCAGGTGAGCATTGCCGGGCCCACGATTGGCATTCCATATCTGGTTACGCATTCCCCTGTTATCGGGATTATGTTGAATCACGGGATTATACCAATCCGCAATCCAAATATTTTCATCAGGGCCAATATCTGCAAATACAGGGGCAACCCAATCATCAGAGCTCGCTAAAAAATTCTCTGGATGACTCTCCTTTTCTTTAAAGATAGCCCCATGAGGCTCCATGAATCCAGCAAGGACTATATGAGCTGTTGGCTCTGTTACCATCAGGGCATTCCAATATTTTTTGGGGTACTTCCTCCCGTTGTACAAAAATGCACCTGCTGCTGCCGTATACCCATCGCGAAAGTCTACCTGTTGCAGGGGAGTAGTCGCAGAATGTTCGACTAGAAAATGACTCTGAACGTTTGCCACATTCTTTTCTGACTCAAACCGCATAGGAATTCCTACAACCACTGCATGGTTGTTATTGGCCGTGGATCCAAAGATCGTGTTATCTTCTCCAATTCCCAGGCCCCATGTGTTGTTGTTGAATCGGCCAATGGGTTCGAGATAGGAACCATCCCTGGAAAATCGAAAGACTCCCATAGGTAGGATGCGTTCGTCCTGGTTGGTTCGCTCTCCTGGAGGGGGTGCTTCGCCGGGGTTATACATTCCTGAGTAGCCGACAGCACTCCATATATGGTTGTCGATACCGTACTTGAAGTTGTTCATTACCGCGTGGGTATCAAATGAGCCGAAGGTATCGTCCAATACAGGCGTTTTTCGGTCGTATTTGTCGTCACCATCTGTGTCCTCCATAAATACGATGTCTGGTGCCTGTCCAACAAGTGCGCCTCCTTTGACAACAGCAATGGCAGTAGAAAGAGGTTGGTTTTCTGCAAATCGGATAAATCGATCCGCTACACCATCGCCATTTGTATCTTCGCAAATGGTAATTCGGTCTGTCCCCTGTTCCGTTCCTATGTATTCATGCGGATAATTCGTTGATTCGACGACCCAGAGCCTTCCCTTTTCATCCCAAGAAAATGCAATGGGATTTTGGATATCTGGTTCTGCCGCAAAGACTTTCACTTCAAAGCCTTCGGGGGTATTTAGATGGCTAAGGGTTTCATCAGACGCTAAAGGCTTTTGAAGCGTCAAAGACTGTATGCCATTACTTACCTGTTCATATTGTAGCGTAGCTTGAGAAGCGCAACCAGCTATATATAGAATCAGGGTGCAAAACAGGGTAACTCTGATCATCATGGGAGTGAGGGATAAAGTGATGGTATCAGGAATAACAGAATGTAAGCTCCAGAACCTTTATATATCAACCAAAATAAGCGAAATAGGAAGATGGATCAGCTCAGGAGGCAGCAGATGTCTATAGCCTTTGCCTAAAAATGCCGATACCAGATTCACTTGTACTCAAAGAGCGTGAATCTCGATGTTTCGAATTTTGCTATGTGTATGGGCTTTAACCGTTGCCGCAGGGTCTCTTTTTCTAACCCACTATTCGAACCGGCCTGGTAAAGCAGCCATCGCCCCTGAGGCCTGGCCCCCGGAATCGAGCTTATCCCTGTCAATGGATAAAGCAACTCTGTTGGTGCTGTTGCATCCACAATGTTCGTGCTCTAAGGCCACGTTAGCCGAACTAGAGCGAATCATGATCACTGTTGGGTCTACAGTAGATGCCCAGTTGGTGTTTTTTGACTCCCCAAATATGGAAAGTGATTGGGCCGAAGGAGATTTATGGGAAAAGGCAGAACGCATACAAGGAGCCCAGCTAGTTAGAGATACGGACGGTGAGCTGATGCAACAATTTGGTGCATTTACCTCAGGGCAAACGTTACTCTATGATTCTTCAGGTACTCTATTGTTTAAAGGAGGCATTACGGCAGCAAGGGGGCATGAAGGAGACAATGCAGGCAAAAAAGCACTGATCTCCATCCTGAAAGAGAGGCAAAATAGCTTGAACGAAACGTTTGTTTTTGGTTGTTCAATTTTAGGCGATACATAAGTATTATCCAGCCCCACAACGCGTATTGCAGCAGATAAATTGTGTTAAGATGAATGACAAGATAAAAGAAAGAACAGTCGCTTTATTTAATGAGCACATGCTTAAGACCTACTCCAGGGTCGACAAGCTATTTGCTTATCTGATGATTCTGCAATGGGCTGGAGCCATTGTTTTGGCCCTGGTTGTGTCCCCTAAAACCTGGGCTGGAGAAATAAGTCAACCGCATGTGCACCTCTATGCGGCTCTTATAATGGGTGGTTTACTAACAGCAATGCCTGTTTTTCTGGCGTTTAAGAGACCAGGGCAGGCACTAACGAGGCATGTAATTGTTGCCTGCCAGATCTTGTTTTCTGCTCTATTGATTCACCTCACGGGTGGGCGTATCGAGACGCATTTTCATCTGTTTGGTTCGCTTGCTTTCATCGCTTTTTACAAGGATTGGAAAGTTGTCATTTCAGCGACTGTGATTGCGGCAGTTGATCATGCATTAAGGGGCATCTTTTGGCCTCAGTCCATTTTTGGGGTGGTTACTGCGAGTGAGTGGCGAGTTGTTGAGCATGCCGCTTGGTTGATATTCGAAGTGTTCATTCTAGTAAAGGGGTGCGTGCAGCAACGGAATGAGATAAAAGGTGTTGCTGAAAACCAGGCACTCGCAGAAGCCAAAACCAAAGAAGCCGAAGAACTACTGGATAAGTTTAGGGCCGAGAAGAAAACCGCAGATGAAAATCGAGCACAGCTCGAACAGACAATGCGTGACGCTCAAGAACAACATGTTTATCAACATGATTGTGTCGAGGAGTTGTTAGCCGGTATGAATCGGTTCTCTAATGGAGATCTTGATGTGCAGGTGACACCGCGGCGTGATGATGAGATTGGAAAGCTGTTCAAGGGATTCAACAGCATGATTAGGACGTTTAAACAAATATTAGCAGGGGTTGTGTCTTCTGTAGGCGTAAGTACTTCTGTATCTGGACAACTGGCTGAATTAACTGATAAATTGTCCGGCTCAGTCGCTTCTCAATTAGCAGAGGCCAATGATGTTGGTAGCACTATTGAGCGAATGTCTCAGGGTGCACTCAATAGCGCCAAGGAAGCACAAGAATCGTCAGAAATGATGAGGCAAAATGGATTACTTGCTCGCGATGGAGATACTATTGTAAAGAAAACAGTAAATAAAATCAGGAGCATCGCTGAGGTTGTTGATCAATCGGTAGGTACGATTTCTGAACTGGGCAAAACAACGCAACGCATTGGTGAGATCATCGTTGTCATCCATGATATTGCAGACCAAACAAATCTACTTGCGCTGAACGCTGCTATAGAAGCAGCCCGCGCCGGCGAGCAAGGAAAAGGATTTGCTGTTGTTGCTGATGAGGTTAGAAAACTGGCTGAACGGACATCCAACGCAACGGAGGAGATTGGAAGCATCATTCGAACGATTCAGACTGAAACAAACAACGCTACTGAATCCATCAAAAAAGGGAGCATTGAAGTGCATGAAGGGATTGCCCTAGGAGAAGAGGCCAGTACAGCATTGAGCAAAATTAGAGAGTCCTCTGAGCTAATGCAGCACAAGATTTCTGTGATAGAACAGAATAGCATCAAGCTTTCAAGTGAAAGCGAAAAGGTTACTGTAAGTACAGCCAGGATGGCTGAGCACACAAAGAACGACTCTCAGATTATGACCTCAGTAATAGATGCCTTCAACGATTTGAACGATGCTATGGATAACCTGCAAGGTATGGTTGTGAAATTTAATACATCAGACAGGCAACCGAAGAAAACTGATCATTTAACTGTTTAGCTTTCCTCAAACACATCCTTTAACGGGCACTCAAACCCGGGCAACAGGGGCGATGCAATGACGTCGCCTGCCTCCAAGCTCCATTCGGCAGTTCTGGTAAATTGATGCTCCTCCAATCGGTACACCTTGATTGTTTCCAACACGGGGTCCACAATCCAGTACTCTTGAACACCAAAGGATTCATACAGGACCCGCTTCCTCACTTCATCGTGACGGCGATTGCCTTCGCTGAGGATTTCGATCAGTAAATCAGGCGGTCCCTGTACGTTTTTTTCTTCTATGATGGATGCACGCTCATTACTCACAAACAAGATATCCGGTTGGACGACGTTATGCTCAGATAAAACGACATCCATTGGGGCTAAGAGCAAAACACCAGTTTTGGCTTTTTTTGTCCAGTTCCACAAAATTGATGAGAGATTACTTAGTATTAATTGATGTCGAACAATCGGGCTTGGGCTCATGTACAGGACTCCGTCTATCACTTCATACCGATTCTCGTCATTCGGAATCTGGCAATAGTCGTCATAGGTAAGCGGTGCCGGCATCGTGTGTGCAGTGTTATTCATGTTTAGCGTGTCTTAGAAAGGTACGGTTTTCCGAATACACAGATCCAGCTGTTTGTTTTAATAGACGGAATTCGAAGGCAAACATAACCTTCCATTGACGATTTTTGTAATTGTACGGAGTTTAGGAAAGAACGGATGAAAGGTTACTCCGACTCAGGGGTGTTAACATACTCATACACCTTGGTCCCCAATGATTTGCCTACGACGTTTTGCAAATCTTCTAAGCTGGCTTCCTTTACTCTTTTAAAGGACCCAAAACGATTCAATAGTTTTTTAGCGCTCTTATCGCCCACGCCTGGGATATCGTACAGGGCGGAATGAAGGGTTTTCTTCTGGCGTTGTTTTCTTTGAAAGGTAATTGCAAAACGGTGCGCTTCATTTCTGATTCGTTGTAAGAGTTGCAATGAGGCGCTGTCCTTTGCTATGTAAAGGCTGTCCGTATCTCCAGGAAAGAATACCTCTTCTAGCCGTTTAGCAAGGCCAACTACAGGGAATTTGCCATATACGTCCGCGTTCTTCAGTGCCGTAACAGCACTGGATAATTGCCCTTTTCCGCCGTCAATCACGATGAGGTCTGGCCATGGGCCATTTTCCTCAAGTAGTCTTTTATAGCGTCTATACACTGCTTCGCGCATGGATTCGAAGTCGTCCGGCTTGCCTTCCACACTTCTGATCTTGAAGGTTCGATAAGCACTCTTCTTGGGGCGTCCGTCTTCGAAAACCACACAGGAAGCTACAGTACCCGTTCCCCCTAAATGAGAGATGTCAAAACATTCTATATGGCGCGGCAATTGATCCATATGAAGGTCGCTCTTCAGTGCTTTAACAGCATGAGGAATACGTCCCTCTTCTTGCTTCTCTTTTTGCAACTTGTACTCATTAAGAAGCAAGGTGGCATTGGCTTCAACCATTCTGAGAAGCCCTGCTTTGTCTCCACGCTCGGGTACCTTCAACAAAACCTTTTTTCCTCTTTTTTCTCGTAGCAGTTCTTCGATAGGTTCTGGGCTTGAAGGCATTACCGATATGAATACCTCCTCTGGAAAAAAGGTAGCTTCAGTGTAATAATACTCGATAAAGGATTGCATCAGGTCTTCTTCAGGTACCCCTTCAATAGGTTTGAGGTACTTGTGCTGCCTTCCAATGACTTTGCCTTCCCGTACCTTGAATATGACCCCACAAGCCGTGTTAATTTCCCGGTCTACAGAAAGCGCAAACAGGTCCCGGTCGATAAAGTCCTGGCTAACGATGCGTTGTTTCTCTGAGTACTTTTTCAGGGCCTTCACCTGGTCCCTCAAGGAGGCTGCTTCCTCGAACAACATCTCCGAGGACAGCCGTTTCATCTCGTCCTCTAATAAAGAGACCAACTCACGCGTATGCCCATTCAGTAATTTCTCTATCTGTTGGATCGTATTGGTGTAGCTTGCTTCCTCTTGCTTTCCTACACACGGACCAGCACATTTATTGATATGAAACTCCAGGCATACTTGGTACTTACCCGCAGCTATTGGTTCTGGATTTAAATTGAGGCTGCATGTACGGATTTTGAAGATGGAGCGGATGGTATGAAGCATAAGCTTCATGTTTTTTACATCGGTATACGGACCGAAGTACTTGGACCCATCCCGCTTGACACGCCTCGTTGGAAAAATGCGGGGGAAAGGTTCGTTTTTGACGCAGATATACGGATAGGTTTTGTCGTCCCTGAGGTTAACGTTATACCGGGGCTTAAGCTTTTTAATGAGGTTGTTTTCTAATATTAAGGCCTCGGCTTCGGTATCTGTCACGATGACTTCAACATCGTGCACCTTCCGCACCATCGCGCTAATCCTTCCGTAATGGGGGCGGCTCGATTGAAAGTACGAACGGACCCTGTTTCGCAGGTTCTTGGCCTTACCCACATAAAGGACCTTCCCCTCAATATCTTTATGCTGATATACACCAGGACGAGTTGGGAGGGTAGCCAGGCGTTCTTCTAATTGGGATTTAGCTGGTTCTGCCACGTGTCTCTTTCAGGAGCGAATTTCGAGTGGTAAATGCTACCAGTTTTGGGTGATAAGGTTGCGTAAGTTAACAAAACAGAAGTCTTTCCGTAAGGGAGTTTTTCTCTCTTTCTTACCCACCTGAACTCTTCCCGCTCACTATGTGGAATCGCAGCATAGGCATCATAGCTCTTACGGTTCAAACACTCCGATCCAATCCCCTGCACACCGTATTATCTATGCTTGGTCTCATCATTGGTGTAGGCGCTTTGGTCTCTATTCTTTCCCTGGGAGATAGTCTTGAGCAGTACGGTAGAGATCAAATTAGTACAACAACGAGCCTGGAAGCCATTATCGTATCTTCCAAAACCGTGGAGCGGGTCGATGGGGTGACGTTGCAGCGAGATACAATATCCGCTGTGAGCCTGGACAATGCGAAGCAGTTGTCCTCAATGCTTGAAGGCCAGGCTGTGGTGGCTTTACGATACAATTATAATGTGGAGATTGCTATGCCGGAGGATTCCCTTCGCGTTGGCGCAGTATTGTATGGTGTAACGCCTCCTGTATTTGAATTGTCGCAAGCTGAGGTGTCAAAGGGACGGTTATTAAACGCCGATGACCTGAATAGCCCATCAAAAGCGGTTATTTCTACTGCTCTGGCTCAGCGAATTGCAGGTACAGGTAATAGGCAGGAGTTAATAGGAAAGCAGATTCCACTCGGAGGTACCTATGCTGAAGTGATAGGGATACTCTCTGGCGATGAGGACGATGAGTCTCTGGTCGTATACGTTCCCTTTACATTTGATAGCTATGAGCCTTCACCTGCAAGCATGCCAACCCTAGTGATAAAAGCAAAGTCTGTTGAAGACGTAAACCCGGTAAAGGAGAGCATAGAAACCTGGCTGGATGAGAACAAAGCCGGAGGGCAAAATGCCTTTAGCATTTTTACGTACCAAGCAAGGGTAGCCCAGATGGAACAGGGGGTGCGCGTGTTCAAATTAATCATGGGTTTGATAACCGGGATTGCTGTGCTTGTAGGGGGCATCGGCGTCATGAATGTCCTGCTGATATCTATTACCGAACGCACGCGCGAAATCGGAATCAGAAAGGCAACCGGTGCAAGGAAACGCGATATTGTATTGCAGTTTCTGACAGAGGCCATTGCCGTATCCATTCTGGGAAGCCTCCTAGGTGTAGTTCTCGGTCTTGTTTTTATGGCCGTAGCACTACCGGTCATAAAGAACCTGACAGAAGCGCCTCCATTTGAAATTGCCTTCTCGGTTCAGTCGCTTGGTATCATCATCGTAGTCGCCATACTGGTCGGAATTGGATTCGGTACGTACCCCGCATCACGAGCCGCCAGGCTATCGCCCATCGACGCCATGCGGCATGAGTAACCCAGCACGATTATTTCCTGGATAAATGCCGGATAATCATCGGAGTCAACTGATCGAGATCCACATTCTGAAGAGCATGCCGTTGTCCAGGCAAAATGAACAAGGAGCTGTAGGGAAGATTGTCGTAAAGAAAAACAGGAGAATGGACAGTAAACAGATCGTCCTTGTCAACTGCACTGACCAGCGTCTGGTGTGGGACTTTTTCAACGCCGGCATATTCGTTTAAATATCCTCTTAGAGCCAGTGTGTAGTCCTTCATGCGTTCGAATAAGAGAACCCAGTTGTCCTCTCCGTGCATCTCCGATAGATACGCAACCAACTCAACACTTCGTTCTTTAATTTGCTCGTGATCAAGGCGGGTAAGCATCAGATCGACCAGTTTTTGATCCCAAATCAAGTTCGTTGCATGAACGGCAAGATGATGCACCTTTTCTGGGTGTTTATGCGCAAAGGCAAGAGCAATAAAGCCACCCAGGGAAAAGCCGAATACGTGCGCTTTGGACAACCCTAGATGCTTAAATAACGCATCGACATTGTCGACAAACAGATCCGGCGTAAAAGTGAGCGATTCAAAGGCGTCTGACTGCCCGTGGCCGGCAAAATCTAGTGCGATTACCCTGAATTGGGTGCCTAGCCTTCGAGCGAGTAGTTCAGTCTCCATTTGGGTGCAACCCGCCGCTCCGTGGAGCACTACTACGGGATAAGCATCTTTATCTCCCAACTCATAATAGGCCAGGTGACCGTCTTTGAAAGGGGCTTTTTGAGACTGAAGGGGCAACTTCTGTTTCTGGCAAAATTCGATGAGCATCCCGTGCGTCTCCTTGGGATGCAAAAAGAAGATCTGCTTGTTATCCGCTCCTGGTGTAGGTTCATTTAAAGGCGTGTATCCAAGACGTTTAACGCGTTGCCACGTTGCCTTGATATTGGACACTTCAAAAGCCATGTGGTGAATGCCTTCCTTTCGCTTCGCAATAAATTTGGCAACAGCGGAATCGGGGGACAACGATTCCAGGAGTTCTAGTTTGGCCGAACCCGCATGGATGAAATGTGTCCGAACGCCCTGGGAGCCGACGTCTTCAGTTTTATATACCTCAGTAGAAAGCAGGTCTTTAAATAGCTGTTGGACTTTCCCTGCATCTTCTACGGCAATTCCAACATGGTCAAGTTCTATCATCAAAATCTCTCTTATTCATATCTGGGATTTGCATTTTATCCCTCAAAGCGTGCGGTTTGTATATCTCTTTTATATCTTTCGATCCAATTACATTGACATAGGACAGATCACGCTTCGGAAACACATATACTGTGATTTAGCAACTAAGTTGAGAAAGAAAATGAAAACAACATCTATGCGAATCTGCGCCTCTGTTTTATTGATGGCCGGCTTGTTTGTAGGGTGTGCATCGCAAAAAGGGACGATGTCCTCAGATGACAAAGGGATGACCATGACAACCGCTTCTTCAGGTGACGTGGCAGCAGTAGAAGCCGTAGTATATGGGTTATTTGATGGAATGAGGGAGCGGGATGCCGATAAAGTCGCATCCTTCTTTGCAGAGGAAGCGCTCTTGCAGACAACAGGTACCCAAAATGGCAAACCCATGACGTCCAAGCAACCCGCGTCCAACTTTGCGACAGCTGTTCGCAATGCATCTGGACCTACTTGGGATGAGAAAATTTGGGACCTGAAGATCGAAGTGAATGGCCGGCTTGCATCCGCGTGGATGGATTATGCCTTCTATTTAGGAGAGAATTTCAGTCATTGCGGAGCGAATTCATTTCAACTCTTCAACGGAGAAGAGGGGTGGGAGATTATCTACCTTGTGGACAGCCGCCAGAGGGAAGGATGTGAGATTCCGGAATTTGCAAAACCTGGAGTGAATGGGTAGCATACGCTATTCATTTTTTATCAGATTATTCCCTAAATGGATCAGGAAAGCAACTCTTTTCCGAAAGTTACCCGGGAGAATTTCGCTGGCTGGAATTGCCTGTTGACGATTCTTGGGCTTAATCTCATTCTCTTTATTATGGCTACCTATGTCGCTAAGTGTGGGTAAATAGTGAGTTTGGGAGGGTTAAGGCATTGACGTATGGATGTGTTGGAGATTTAGATCGAACTGACTAAATTCCAACACTCCTTAACTCCTCTATGTCAAACGCATGAAAAATCGGCGACAATTTTTAGCCACTACGGTACTTGGCGGGACGGCAGCTTTCACGCTCGCAGGGTGCGAAACTCCTGAAGTGGCTGAAGAACCCGTAGAATCGGATCCGCTATTCTTTAAAGACACCTCTCCGTTCATCACCCACGGCAACACCAACCTGGAATCTCGTATCGAGGACCTTGGTGGATTTATCACCCCTAATGACCAGTTCTTTGTGAGGAATAACTCACGAAGCATTGAAGTCGAACCTGATTCTTATGCGCTTGAAGTAACGGGCGATGCCATCGAAACGCCGCTGCGTTTGTCTTTTGCTGATTTACTGAAAAAGCAAAGCCGAGCTGTGTATTCCTACATAGAATGCGGTGGCAACCAGCGCTCCTTCTTTGCTTCAGAAATGGGCATGCCGGCTCGGGGAACGCAGTGGGGAAGAGGCGGAGTAGGTATGGCCATTTGGACAGGGGTACCGCTTCGAAATATCCTGGAAGAAGCAGGTGTTAAAGAGAACGCTGTTGACGTACAATTGATTGGATTGGACCTGGAGTCTCCTGAAGGTGGTTTTCGCCGGCCCCTTCCCATCGAGAAGGCCATGGACGAAGATACCATTCTTGCCTATCTAATGAACGGAGAAGAGCTACCCAAGGACCATGGATTTCCTGTGCGAGCTATCGTACCTGGTTGGGTAGGAAGCAGCAACATCAAATGGCTGGGCCGGATTGAAGTCTCAAGTACCCGAGTATGGAGCCGAAATAACACGTCTTCCTATGTATTAATTGGTGATGAATATCCAGCAGAAGGAGAATCGTCAGGGAAGGTGGCTACGCTGCAATCCATAAAAAGCGTATTGATGCTTCCGATGCCAGCACGACTCTCTGCCGGTACACAACGCATTCGTGGCTATGCCTACTCGCCTCATGCTCCTGTGACCAACGTGATGTGGAGTGAAGATGGAGGCGGTAGCTGGAATCAGACCCAGTTCATAGATCCACCCATTAAATATGCCTGGCGCCGATTTGAATTTGAATGGACCCCTTCAGCCGGCGAACATACCCTTGTAACCAAGGCCACCGATGAAGCAGGGAATACACAGCCCGATGCTATTCCCCATAACGAAAAAGGGTACTTGTACAACGTGCCCCTAAAGCATAGTGTGCAGGTTAGCTAGGAGTTGCGTTAGGACGGTCTAATTACTGGCTCAAATGAGGGCTGGAATTGACCCGGTATATCGGACAATCGTACACTTAAGAACTAACCCCCGATTGTCATGCCTAGAACTAGACCTGAATACCCAGCTGAGTTTCGTGCTCAGATCATAGAGCTTGCTCGTAGTGGACGTAGTGTATCCGAACTAGCTCGCGAATTCGAACCCTGCAAAGGGACGATCAAACACTGGATCAAACAAGCCGAACGCGACGAAGGAAAACGCGCCGATATACTCTCTTCAACCGAGCGAGAAGAACTAAGGCGTTTGCGCAAAGAAAATCACAAGCTACGCCAGGAACGAGAGATCCTGGCAAAGGCCGCCGCCTGGTTTGCAAAGGAGACCAAACCGTAACACAAAGCACGTACGAGTTTGTGAAAGCGAATCAGGCATATTACCCCATCGCCACGATGTGTCGAGTGCTGGCAGTCTCTACCAGCGGATACTATCAGTGGCTAAAGAGAAGACTGTCGAATCGAAAGCGACAGGATGCAACGCTTACTGAGCAAATCCGGCAAATCCATACAGCCTCTTACGGTAGTTATGGAGCCCCTCGGATTCATGCTGAATTACGAGAAGCAGGCATTCGTGTCGGGCGAAAACGTGTAGCTCGGCTGATGCGTTATGCCGGTCTGCGAGGTGTGAGCAGGCGTCGTTGGCCAAGAACAACCGTTCGATCTGATGTAAATATGTCACCGCCGGATCTGGTCAACCGCAACTTCAAAGCTGGCAGCCCCAACAAGCTCTGGGTGGCCGACATCACCTATGTGCCTACCGGTTCGGGTTTCTTGTTCCTGGCTGTAGTAATGGATGCCTTTAGCCGGTTAATCGTTGGCTGGTCGATGGCATCGCACCTTAGAAAGGAGTTGGTCCTGTCAGCCTTGGATATGGCCATAGGTTGGCGCAAACCTGATGGCGTGATTCATCACTCCGATCAAGGGAGTCAGTATACATCACTAGCCTTTGGCAAACGATGCAAGGAAGCAGGGGTAAGACCCTCGACGGGATCAACGGGTGATTGCTTCGATAATGCAATGTGTGAGAGCTTCTTTGCAACACTGGAATGTGAACTGATAGAAAGGAGAAGATTCGAAACAAAAGCAGAGGCGAAGATGGCTATCTTTACATTTATAGAAGGATGGTATAATACGCAAAGGCGCCACTCAGCCTTGAACTACAAAGCCCCATTAGTCTTTGAAAGAATGCAGAACATGTAAACTAACCTTTTTTAGCTCAATACTGTCCGTGAAAGCGGGGTAACTCCAGGCGTCTAGCTCCACGACGGTCTATTTGCTGGCGCAGATAAGGGTGTCTAGCTCCACGACAGTCTAATTGCTGGCGCAGATAAGGGTGTCTAGCTCCAGGACGGTCTAATTGCTGGCGTAAATGGGAGCGTCTAGCTCCACGACGGTCTAGTTGGTGGGAAAAATGGGAGCGTCATGTTTGATGGCTGTGTTATCAGAGGAAAAAAATAGAGCATCAAGCTTGAATGTAGTGTCTTTCAGCATCCAGTATGAACCATCAGGAGGGGCAATGACATTCCCTGTTTGATCAAAAACAGGACGTTTCACAAACTAGAGCGTTGGCTAAAACAATTGCCAAGAACTAGCATTAATTGCGCATTCAAAAATGGTTCAGTTATAAGAAACATCTCGCAATCGTTTCTAAGAATTCAATGGGAAAGGTCAAGTATTTGAGGAGGGTTCACTCGTTGGAGCATATTTTTCATCTAATACAATAACTTTTTCATGTATCTGTATTCTTTTAGATTCAGATAAGAAGTTGCTTATTAGGCATCGATTCATTAAATAACTGCTAGACAAAAAATACCTGCATGCGATGGGGTAAAACAGCATTGTTGATGCACAATGGTTGTTGTATAGGATTATTTAGCCACTTTGTGATTGAAACTCTCACCAGATAATGCGTAAAGTAGAGTATATTAGTCTAGCTGGAGCTATAGCTTCTATAGTTGCAGTAATTTACGGTGCTATCGGCCTATTTCAAGAACAGCTACTTAGCTCTTTAGTTAGCATAATTCTTTTAGAACTATTATTGGCTTTTATTTGCTTCTCTTTTGTGTTTGCCAGGTTTAGAGTACGCTACAAATACAAATGGGAAGAGCCGTATATATATCAATGTTACATTTTCAAGTCGGCCACGAAGTTGTGTTATGAATGTGTAACAATGGTTCAAGTGACTAGCATGGCAATGTCTCGCCTACCTCTGAGGCTAACATGGACCGGAACAGGCGATGTGAAAATCTCGTCTGATACGTTTGCGGGGAAAATTAAATACAAGAAAGAGGGTAATACAATAATTTTTGATGTCCCATTCCACCGTATTGCTCGCCTTGGGGAATCGGTATGTGTGCATTTCAAGCTAGATCTTGAAGATAGAGAAGGGACTAACTTTCCTAAACTCTCAAAACGAATCAGGAAACCTTGTCAGTATTTGGTAAATCGGGTCGTACTGGAACACAAAGACTCAATGAGCCCCGCAAGACACGATAAGTATAACTGGGAAACTAACGAAACAGTAAATATTGACCATATAACATTTGATGGAGCCTCTAAATCCTTTAGAGCAGTAGATACCAATCCAGATGTAGGTTGGGCCTATGGAATATATTGGAATGATGAACTTGGAAATACGTAAGAAAGAGCAGTTGAACAGTGAGTGTTATTTAGTTAATTAAGTTTTTGCTGATATAGCCGATACATTTCTCAGTCTGATCTAAGTAGAATTCGGCTTTAGAACCAGGTTTATAGATTACCTTATAGCGATTTCTTATTAAATTAGACTATAATACCTGATATATTCATGCAAGAGAGCATCTTAGGCTAACTTACTGGACTTATATTGTTTTCTCTTACAAACTAGGAAAGTGGAGGTATCAGTCCCCTCATGGAAAATGAATAATTCAACATTCAAATTGCAGCATTTAATAATGCTGACAAATCTTTAGTTCTGTTATCACTTCTCTGGAATCGTACAAGTATTCCCTAATTTCTTTGCTACTAGCTTCTCAATACAAATTCAATTCTTTAAGTTCAGAATACGTTATAGCACTATTGCTCTCGACTGCTAGTACATGGGCAAGCCATTTTGTTCTGTAATCAATTGTCTGAAGAGCTGTAATATTATTATATTTGACTCTATTTATGAAGAGTTCAAAGGGGTAGGGTATACCGTTTTTGTTCCACCTGATAAGTTCTGTTATTATACACTTGTCGTCTATAATAATAAAAGAAAATGGTACTAATGGGGCGTTCAGCACATGGAAAGAGCACTTCAGTTCTGGATTCTTGGACTGAAGTTTAATGAAATGTTTAACGTGCTCCCTCATCGCATCGTCCATGCGATCAAATGAATAGTTAATCCAATTACTTCTTTTTATACTTTTATCACGAATTCTTTTTTTGTCATAATATATTTGTGAAATTCTCTTGTAAGATATTCCCTCGTAAATCCTTTTTTCTACTTCGAATAAGTATTCAGCATATATATCATTCATTGTTTGGTAATCTTTTAAGGCCTGCTCAGATATCGCTTCTCCTTTATTCTTAACGGCATGTTGGTTCGCTTCATAGCTTACAATTGTAATCTGACTTTTTGCTTTTTTAATCTCTGAAATTAACTTATCTGTATATCCTTTAAATCGACTTTTAGAGAATTCATGGCCTTTTAAGTTAAACTGAAGGTACTCGACAGTATCATCTGAAAATGCATCTGATGATTTAAATTTCGTCTCCGAAACTATAGATTGTATTTCTTCATATGCTTTCTGTGTTGAAATTAACTTCCTCAAAATTGGACTCAAATCATAGAAGTAAATGATTCTATCATAAATCCAATCATCCCACTGCTGAGAGGTTAACTTTTTCTCATTTCGGACTGCTCTTTTAAATATTCTCAAAATATCTGTAGCTAACCTTTGAACTCTTAAATATTCAGGGCTTGTCTTTGAAATATCTTTATCAAGATAAAAATATTGGTATAACTCAGGTGTCTCATCCTTAAAAGACTCCCACATGAGCAAATCGCCAATTAGGCTTTTGTTAAGTTTTTTAGACGATATTCTTTTTTCCGCTCTGTTCTCCTCAACAACCTGATCTATCGGTTCAAAAAAGTGGGAAACAAAATTTTCATACTCCTCAAGCACAGAGTCAGGCATTCTGTCCAGAATTTTCAGAATAGTATTGTAATTAAGTGGCTTTGATTCTCTTATCCTCTTTTGCGTTCTATAATTGAGATCAAGCTTTTGCCATGTAATGTCATGCTTCGAGTCAGGGGAGAGTAAGTGCTCCCAATAACTCTTTTTTTCTTTTCGAAGGAAATGTCTAACCATAATGCTCTTCAATGGTTGAGATTTTCAGCGGGGCAGAATAAATCGCTACTAACAATGGATGTTATGCTAGGAGCACGCCTTGTTTATCAATATGGCACTGAAAAATTGAGTAAAAGCAAAGCACCAAAAGGTTATGAAAGAATTTAATGAATCTTTGGTCTACCTATCCTTTATTCTTCTCAATTTGCAGAAGGGATACAATAAGTCCTTTTTGAAAAAATACAAAAAAGTGCAATAATTGCATATTTTAGGATAATCATTTACCTTATTAAGCAACTATTCAACTACATCTGCTTGTTTTTAGAAAAAAGTATGGGAGGTAATAATGGGGTACTACTTCTCTCGGTCTTATTTGAATAGATGCTGGTAGTTATAGCTAGGAGGATTTCCGATTACACTGTGTTTTCATTGATGATTTAGAATACTTGCTCCCTATTCTATGAACAGACCCAGAGATTGCTTCAAGTTGTTGCATTATTAGATACTGGGAATAAAATGGAAAACGATTAAAAGCCGTATTTCGTACTAATCTGGAAAAGCCGGATTAAAGATTCTAACAACACTTTATAGCTGGGTGCTTAGGTTGTAAAGAAGTTGCTATGAGTTAGCCTTCAAATATGTTGAATGCTTACCAGGGTGGTAGTTCTTAATGAATGTCACCCTGTTTGCTTTTTTAACGAGTTGTTAACTTTAAGCGGAAGTGAGTTAGCGTGGTCCTTTTGACTATTAAGACCAACTCTGCAATAAATCTAAGTCTTCTTTTAAACCCTATAAATTATCCTGGCAAGATTCTTGGATTATGGCCTCGGAGGAATGTCCCACCTTGTCATCTGCAGTAGATGCCACCTCAAGGACGAGATGATTGGTCTATGCTACTATCAGCAAACCACCCTACTCAGTCCTTAACCCGACTAAACTTCAGCGCCTTCAGCATCCAGCTTGGTAGCGGCTTTTCGTCTGGGCGCTTTTTGAGATTTAGGTACCAGCCCCATTTTTTCATGATGGGCATTTTGTGTGCTTCAACGAATTCGATCAGTGTCCCGTCCGGGTCTTCGATATAGCTGAAGCGGCCGCTGGCTTCGCCCATGTCGAAGGTATTCATACTATCCACGGTGAAGGGGAAGCCCTTCTCTTCGCATGCCTTCTCGAGTGCATTCATATTTCGGACATCAAAACAGAGGTGGATGAATCCGAGATCTCCCCAAAAACGATCCTGAAAAATCTTGTTTGGGATGCGATCGTATACTTTAATTAATTCCAGTTCGCTTGGGCCCAACAATTTGCTGAATCCACCAAGGCGAGGCTTTGAGTGACGCAATAAGATACGTCTGAATCGTGTTGTGTCATCTGCACCAAGGCAGGCTAAATCCTCAAACGTGCCGCTTTCGTCATACACCACCTCGTCGTACCCAAGTACGTCTGAATACAATATTCTGGCTTTCTCGACATCGGAAACGCCGATCATGCAGCCTGAGGGGCCTCCTGTAACATGAGTGGGGCGGCTGAACCATCCACTTCCCTCGACAATCTCATAAATCAGACCATAGGGATCCTTCATGAAAAAGTGGGTGCTGCCAGATGGGGTCTTTTGGGGAGCACATAGCACGTCCAGGTTTTCAGAAGTGAACCAATCATATGCCTCTTGCACGTTTCTACTCTTAATTCGAGTAGAAAAGATACCATAATCCCCTAACTGAATATCAAATGAAGGAGGGTCGGTATTGCGGCTCGTGTACTGCCAAATCTCCATTCCTGCACCACCTCCCAGATTCAACGCCATGACTGCATTCCTGGCCTGAACCTCACCACCTGTATAGATCGTCATCAAAGGCGCTTCTGCTTCTTCCTGGAAAACAGGTATATCCATCCCAAAATACTTTCTGTACCATGCCCACGCAGCATAGACATCAGGAATTCCAACACCAACTTGCTGGATACCACTTATGATAAAGCTCATTCTGTTTAAACCGTTTGTTGTTCGGGGTTTGGTGTTCGTTGTTGAAAAGCACATCTATGCTTCCAAACCCCGAATGCCAAACTCCGAACGCCAAACCTATTTTTTTACTACCGGGTTGGGTCGATCAAATCGCCTGGGACCGATGAAGATTGTTCAGCAGCGGGCTTAATGTTTAGGTGGTCCCGAAGCTTCTTGAAGGCCTCTAGTGTAATATCAACGTCCTCGTCGGTATGTGAGGCCGTTGAGGTGAGCCGGAATAAGACAACACCACGAGGAACTACGGGGTAGGTAACTGCAGACACAAAGATGCCATACTCCGTTCTGAGCAGTTTCATAGCTCGTGTGGCTGTTTCCTCATCACCTGCAGGAACGTATACGGGAGTAATTGGAGATTCTGTGTTTCCAATATTAAATCCAAGCGCACGCAATCCATCCTGGAGGCGTTTTGAAACGTGCCACATTTGCTTGCGATTTGCATCTCCATTTTCAACATAGTTGAGGGTTGTCAGGAGGGTATCAACGTATGTTAGAGGCAAACTCTTCGCAAAAATGTGAGTACGCGCATTGTACCGGATGTAATCGATCACTCGCTCATCACCAGCGGTTACACCCCCGATTGATGCGAAGGATTTAGCAAACGTACCAAAGTAGAGATCTACTTTATCTTGAACACCCAGGTATTCTGCAACACCAGCACCCGTTGGCCCCATTACACCGAAGCCGTGTGCATCATCAACAAAGAGACGGAAGTCGTACTTCTCTTTCAGTGCGCAGATTTTATCGAGAGGACCGATGTCGCCCGTCATTCCGAAGACGCCCTCCGTTACCACGAGAATACCGCCTTTCCGAGTTTCATTCGCTGCCTGAAGTTGTTTCTCAAGGCTTTCCATGTCATTGTGCCTGAACACTCTGAACTGCTTACCTTGGGAGGCCACTAAGGCGCCGTCAACGATACAGGCATGGGATAGGCTATCGATGATGATTGTATCATTGCCATCGGTAACGGCATCAATGGTACCCATCACGCCCATATACCCAAAGTTGAACACGATCGAGGACTCTTTGCCCATGTAGGCCGCCAGTCTACGCTCTAACTCCAGGTGCCGGTCCGTATTTCCTGTAAGCATTCGTGAGCCCATAGGGGACCAGAGGCCGTATTTATCTACCGATCGTTGTGCAGTAGATTGGATGTCTTGATTACCAATGAGCCCGAGATAGTTGTTGATGGACCAACAGATGACATCGCGTCCCTGGAATTTCATGCGGGGGCCTGGAGTCCCTTCCAACTTGGGCTGCGTGAAATACATGTCCTTCTGAAGCCGGTATTTACCGAAATACCCACCATCTGTATCACATTTTGCAAAAAGATCTTTCTTTACAACCTCAACAGGCGCAGAAGAAGACGTTGACGCCCCTGTGCCATCCAATTGCTCCGATAATTTCTCTGCAAGATCTGACACGCTCAACTCGTTTAGTGCCTGATCCATTGGAACGGACACTTTGAGTTGTCGCTCAATTTCAAGCTTGAGTTCTATAGTGTCCAATGAGTCAAGGCCGAGTGTGCTCAGCGATTTGTCTTTGCTTACATCCGAGACGTTCACTTTCAGAGATCGAGCGACCAACTGCTGCAAAAAGAAAGCAATCAGTGTAGATCGTTCAGCCGCTGGTAAGGCAGACAACGCACCTCTGTCGAGGAACGCTTCTGTAGATTCGGAATCGTCTTCTGAATACTGCTCCAGGGAGTTGCTATTAACAACATGAAGTGTGTCGTTTAGATAACCAATCTTGCACGCATGCCGCTGAATCTTACCGCTTGAGGTTTTTGGTATGCTGCGTGGCTTAAGGAGTAAGACCGTATGAACCTGTAATTCGTGATTTTCGGATACGGCTTTACGAATTTCTTGAATGACTTCTTTTGCATTCAACGTACGCATATTCACCCGCTTGACCTCAATGGCCACGGCAAGCTTTTCTACCCCATCCACATTGAGCGAGAACGCTGCGCAGGCTCCTTTTTCAAGAGCTTCATGGCTTTGTTCAACCGTGCTTTCAATGTCCTGTGGATAATGATTGCGGCCACGGATAATGATGAGGTCCTTGAGCCTTCCGGTCACATACAGATGACCATCCTGCATAAAGCCAAGGTCGCCGGTACGCAGATAGGTCTTATTGGCGGATCCATTGGTGCTGGATGCGATCTTTGCATGGAAGGTTTGAGCGGTTACTTCTTCACGACCCCAATAGCCTTTTGCTACGCTATCCCCATGAATCCAGATCTCTCCAACTTCGCTATCTTCGCACTCAATGCTGTTTTCTGGATGCACTATACGAAGATCCTGGCCCATCCAAGATGTACCACAACTTACAAGCGACCGAGCATCTTCAGAGCCAGCAGCCGCAGGCTTTACGATGTTTTTCTCTAATTCGCCTGCTTCAACATCGTAGATTCGAGCAAGTGTACCGTATTTTTCAGATGATGCAAGGAGAGTAGCCTCTGCGAGTCCATAACAAGGACGGAAGTGCTCTCTCTTGAAGCCGGCGCTTGCAAAGGTGCCTGAGAACTGCTCAAGGGTCTTGGGATTAACGGGCTCGGCGCCGTTATATGCCAGTTTCCAGGAGCTAAGATCCAGTGTTTCGCGCTCCTGCTCAGAAATTTTCCGAACGCAGAGATCATAGGCGAAGTTAGGTCCGCCACTGATGGTTGCCTTGTACTTAGATATGGCTTGCAGCCATCGGAGAGGCTTCTGGAGGAAGGCAATAGGAGCCATCAGATAACAAGGGTAACCGAGATAGAGAGGGTTTAGCACATTGCCGATCAGCCCCATGTCGTGATAAAGCGGCAGCCAGCCTACAACAACGGCATCTCCTGATGTACCAAAGGACTGCTCAATTTGCTGTTCATTGTGAACCAGGTTACCATGGCTAACCATTACGCCTTTGGGCGTTCCTGTGGACCCAGAGGTGTATTGTAAAAAGGCAAGATCCTCAGACGTTATAGCTGGCGAAATCCAGCTGTCTGAGAGCGATTCTGGGAGAGAATCAGTAGCGATTAACTCCATGCTAGCAAGAATGGGGTCATCCCCGAACTTGCGTTTAATGTTTGCAAACGTCTGAGAATGGGTGAGCGTAAACTTGGCTTGTGCGTCGGATACGATGGCATCAATCCGTTGTAGGGAACGATTATTTCTTGGTGGATACGCAGGAACAGCGATAACGCCGGCATACAAACACCCTAGAAAGGCGACAATATAGTCTAATCCCGCAGGATACAATAACAGCGCGCGCTCTCCTTTTCCATTTAATTGTAACAAATGGGCTGCTACAGCTCGGGCCTTTTTATCGAGTTCAGCATAAGTTAGCCGTGCTTCTTCTATCTCACCATCTTCAAGGAAAACGTAGGCTGTATGGTCCGGCTGATGTATGGCTCTCCAGCGAAGAATATCTACGAGCGTAGAGGCGTCAATCGCTGTATTATTGTTTGCGTTAGGCATGAATATAAAGTAGGATTAATCCAGTTTTATTCTAGTAGTATAAATCTTGGGCCCGTAATGCGTCATAGCGTTGTCTATATAACATTGTCTATGTATCGATCATGCTGCACATATTTACAGTAGATCACTGCGATATTTTCTACGGGTAGTAAAACAATCACTGCCATTTCCAACAATGAGGCAGTAGTTTGGGTGGAGGATGAGGATACCAGTAGGTCAAAAATAGCGGCTCCTTATACCCATGAAGCCATTTTTTGGATGCTTGAATATAAACAATCTGACCTTGCGAAGACCAGTATTGGGTGGATGTCCATGTTTGGACTTGACGTAAATATATAGGAATTAAAGGTATACTGTGTCTTGAATTCTTGTCGAATCACCTATAATGCAAGAAAAATTAACAAGGCCACTAACTTTTTCAAGACTGATGGTATCTATTTAATTAGAACGTTCGGTGTTTGGGGTTCGTTGTTCGGTGTTGGTTTTTACATTGATCTGAATAACCCTGAACAACGAACCCTAAACGACAAACAGAAAACGAAGTGAGCAGGAGTGATAACGATCAGTATGACGGTAGATCTGAGGGGAGAAAGGCAACACCTGATGAGGTATTGGTAGTTGCTGCTATCCTTGGGGATTTAAAGGCATTTAACGAACTCGTTATCCGTTACGCTCACGCTGTTTTACGAGTTGTTCGTGGCATTGTGAAGGAGGCTTTTGCTGAGGACATCGCCCAGGAATCCTGGTTGTTGGCCTTTAAGGCGCTCCCTTCCATTGACGATCCATCTAAATTTGCTTCCTGGCTTATGGCCATCACAAGAAATAGGGCATTGCGTTTCAAGGAAAAGGAAAATCGCCGATCCTCTCATCGTGTTGCCTATGATGGATTTCTTATCGAACAGTTCAGTGCGTTACAGCAACCCATGTCCGCACGTTTTGAAGAAAAAGATTACGTACAACAAGCGCTTGATCAACTGCCTGAAGAGATCAGCATGGTACTTCGCCTAAAATTTTATGATGGACTGCCCCTGAAGCGGATAGGGGCCTTTCTGGATATTCCAGAGTCCACTGTGAAGTGGCGAATCCACCGGGGAAAGCAGTTGCTTAGAGAACAGTTTCAGACTCACGAATAAACATGGACGCTTCAACCAGAGCTTTCATAGACCTTTTAGATCAAATTAACCGAGAAGCCGGGTTTGCCATTATGAATGGAGGCGACGAACTACGGCTATGTATTGAGGAATACAACGATATCTATGATAGGCTGTCCAGAGAAAAGACGGAGATCGCATACCGTTTTTCGCGGCTGGCTACAGATGTATCGGCGGGTTCGCTCCGCATGACCGTAAGGGACATGATTCATTTCCTTGAGCATGGATAAGCAAAACTGAATTTTAAAGATAAACACCACATAGATCATGGAACGAGATAAAGAAATTCAAAAACTGGTCAACGTACTCCGAAGGACCTCAAAAATGGCTCAGCAAGCCAGGTGGACGGATGAATCCTGTGAAAGCAACAGCGGAGCTTCGTTTAATGTAGACCAATACAATCGGGTATTAGCCCGCCTGATCGAGCTCGAACCCAATGTAGAGCCTGTTTTTCCCCCACTAAAAAAAGATGCGCAACTATCTGTAGTTGCAATGGCATGCCGGCAATTGGCTGCCTACTTTGAGGATGAGGTCAAAGCAGGCCATTCCTGGGGGCACGCCTATGGCGCGGCTTTCGATTCCGACTCTTTTAAAAACTTTTGGAGCGATTCTGCCAAAGAAATCGAGGACCTGGGTGAATTCATCAGAGAAAACCTCGAAACATGGGCTAACAAACGTGGCAAAAAAGACACAAAAGCCACTGCTGCTTCTGATGAGAGCACCGAGAACTAGTTTCTGTGTTCGACACAAGGCTGATTCAGTTTAACTGGATCAGCCTTTTCTTTTTCAGCCGCAGGTTAATTCTAGTCTTATTCAGGCCTTGTAATCTTCAGCACTTTACCTTCCGTGCCTGTGACCCAGCCGGTACCTGATTCGGAGAACGCGACGCTCCAATAGTTTTGATCGGTGATGCGCATCCAGGTAGTGGCATTATCCACCGAGTACGAAACCCCCTTAGGGCCTGCAGCTACCAGAGTAGGAGAGGGTTGATTGGGTACATAAGAGACTCCGTATATAGCGCCAGTAAAAGATGGAGGGGTAGCTGCCGTCCAGGAAGCACCGCCATCTGAAGTAATGGCAATTGGTGTAGCAACGGAGTCCGGCTTAGCAATTTCTCCACCAGCAACAACGCCTTGAGATTCGTTCAGAAACGAAACAGATGCCAGGCCAGAAGAAGGAGTACCGTGGGTGACGGGCGTTTCAACGAGGCTCCACGTCTCTCCCCGATCTGACGTCTTCATTACACCGGCTCTACCACCAGCTCCCGTTCCTATGTAGGCGGTGTTGTTGCCTTCAGTAATCAGGCACGTTCCACTCGCTGCAAAACTCCCTTCGCCTTCCAGGGCAGGGGGGAGTGCTGATGGCGGGATCCTAGTCCACGTTGCTCCTCCATCGATCGTTTTGATGATATAGAAGGATCCTTCAAATGAATCGCTGAAAGCAAGGCCTGTATTTGCGTCCCAGAAATCCATACAGTCAAAAAAACCGTCAGGCTCTTGGTTGGTAAAAACGCGCTCCCAGTCCTGGCCGCCGTTGGTAGTACGGTAGATACGTGACTGATCCCCATTTCCGATGCTTAATAACAAAGCGTGTTGATCACTAAACGCATGCACATCTCTAAACTGTAGCGAATCGGCAGGGTCTACCTGGCTGACGGTCCAGCTTTCGCCCCCGTCCGTTGTTCGGGCATAGGAGCTGTTTGTGCCGCTTATCCATACCGTATTGTCATCAACGACACTTATTCCTATAAACAGCTCCACGCTGTCTATGGCTTGGAGGGTGGATACGGGAGAGAAGGGAGGTTGAGTGGGTTGTTGGGTTTCGCAGGAATTGAACAGTAAAAGACTGATCAATAGCATCTTTGAACGAACAATCAGGGGATGGATTGCGGGAGTCATCAGTTTGATTTGTTTGGACGGTTTCAAATTTGCCCTCAATATACGAACTGATAGCTTTTTCTAATTCATCGGCTGTGAAACTTGTGCGAAGTACCCGGTCTGAACCAATAGGCTCAATTTGTAAATAAACAGTCCGCCCCCGTTGGTAGATGCCATATTCCCTGAACTTCCGCTCTCCTTTAATTCCCCGTAATCCGATGACCAGTTCATACCTGGAGGGGTTATTTCTGTAATTTATATTGTGCCAGACAATAGTAACGGGGTTTAGGGTAGGGGATGACTTTTTTTCTAACCAATGCCGAAGTACAGCAACACCTTCTTCGTTCACGATATGGCCTTGTTGGGTTTTCCCTTGAAGGACAAAGGCCTGATATCCTGTTTCTACATCGCTCAAAGGAATACTGGCCCGATTCCAATACATGGAAAACAAGGCAATAAATGCCAGCCCTGCTACCGAAAAACGAAGCACGTCACTTCCCTTATCCTTTGAAAAACGTGGTTTAATCCGCATTGCACAGCCATTTTAACAGGGCGTTTATTTGCTGTGCAATTGACGTACCGTGATTATCTAGAACGTGGCTACACCGATCCCCGAATCTCCCATCCCGAAGTACAGATACCAGGTATCCTTGAATTCAACCAGGCCTTCGATAAAGACCACATTGGGGATTTGACCTTCCTGCTCAAGTTGCTCATCCGGAATCAGGAAAGGGGTGTCTGAGCGGGCAATTAATGCCGTGGGGTCCGAGGCATCGAATAAAGCCTGGCCGCTGCGATAGACCAGGTCATCGTCGGCACCATTGTATAATAGAAGGATACCGTCGTCGGTAAGAAGGGGGGAAGGTCCCGGCTCAACCACCCGGCTGTCAAACTGACCGGGACGGCGTTGGAGGACGGGTTCTTCCACCATGGTCCAGGAAATCAAGTCCTCAGAGTGTGCAGCCCAAACGTCCGTGTCTCCAAAGTACATCCAGTATTTGCCGTTTATAGGTTCTGGAAGAATTGCCCCTGCTTTACTCCATTCCAATTGGGGAAATAAGATGCCATGTTTTTCCCAATTATAAAGATGTCCCTTGGAGGAAGCCAATGCCAGGCGGGCACTCTTCCCATCGTAGGCGGTGTATGTTAAATAAAAGGTGTCGCCGATTTTTACAACGCGCGGATCTTCGCATCCTCCTGGTAACTCGTAATCTTCTGTGGGAGTGAAAATAGGAGCTAGCTCTCGTTCGAACGTAATTCCGTCGGTGCTTTTGGCTATTCCAATCCGTGAAGTCCCATTCCACTCTCCAATGCCCGTTGAGTCTTCTGCACGGTACAACATATAAATGTGCTCACCATCTGTATAGGCCGTAGGGTTGAATATGTCCTTTGACTCCCATGTACTGCCCTGAGGCATCATAATGGGATTGTTTTGATATTTATCAAAAGGGCCCAGTTGCCATTCCGCAGAAACAGTTGGTGTTGCGGATTCTTGTTGATCCTTCGAACAACTTGCGGCCAGGATTAAAAGGCAAATTAGGGGGGTAAGGTACTTCATTGACTCTTGGGTTAAGGGGTTGGAGGAGATATGCTTTCAACAAAAGCATCAATCTCTACAAGGAGGGCCATATACCAGGCAGTGGCAGCATCCAATTGTTTTTTGTAGGTGTCTAGCCCCCAGACAATGTTCAGAGTGCGAACCGTTTCATCACTTGTTTTTGTACGCTGAGAATCTTTGACCGGATTGGCGCACGGTCCTTCAGCATCGTGCAGGCAGAGGAGCCCCGTGACATTGATTTCTTGACCAGAAGCGTTGAAGATATATCGCTCGTTTTCTCCTGCCGGCTTGATGGATAATGGCGCTGTAGCCCGGTCGAGGTCTATCACGCTGATCGGAAACCCACTATGAAGGGATACGATGTTGCAGGCGTCTACTGCTGCATTAATGGGTCGAAGCGTCCCTTTCTCCCCGGCCTTTACCAGGTACTCAGAAGCAGGTTTGCCTCGTCCTGTTGGTTTGTACCCCTTATGACGGAGTAAATCTCTAACGGCTCCTCGTAATTCTTCTGACCTGGATACAGGTACTTCGGCCTGGATAGATAGCAGGGCTTCATAGGTGGCTATTGGCTGTATGAGACCCAGTGGATTAGGAAACTCTGTAACAAATACTCTGGCATCCAGGGTAGGATACGGGGCAATAGTTAAGTCCAACATTCAGTTCTGTTTTTGTCTTATTTGCCCTGAATATAATTTTTTTTCGATTTGCATGAGCCCTTTTTTGACAAAAACCTGTGATAGTATATAAAAGAAGTGGAAAAGTAGCGGTTGATAGAGTAAACACTACATATACAGTGAGAAAAGCTATGCCTTATCAAATAAATAATAAACACATCGTACCCATTATAGAAATTAAAGGGCGCTTCTTGGGTAGCCTGGAAAAAGCTAATTTTAACGCGACTGTTGAGGATCTGAAGGCTAAAGGGACAAAAAGTATGGTCGTGGACCTGTCTAAAACGGACATGATCGACTCTTCAGGAATAGGCGTTTTGATTGCAGCCTATACCTCGGTTCGTAAACAGGGAGGGGCTATTCGGTTGTCCGGCCTCGAAAACCGAGTACGAGGAGTATTTATGATGTCGAAATTGCTTGGGAACGTATTTCAAGACTACGAAACTAAAGAAGAAGCGGCGAAGAGTTTTCAGGTAAATCCGCCTTATCCGGTAGATCCTGAATTCGTAGCGTGAACAGAATCGGTCGTCCCAAACTTGATTTGGGATCCATGCAATTCTTTGGGCCACTTGTCCTTTTTGGGACTTGCATGGATTCCTGATCAAGTCAGGAACGACCGATTTTTACTATTTCAATATCCCTAAGGCTGTTTCTACCCAAAACTGGCGTTGAAAAAGTGCTGAGGAATTCCTCTTACTTAACGAGACTTCAAGTACTTTTCGGGGATAGGGGAGCCGCGGCTTTCGGAATCCCACATGACGTTTAGGATATACCAGCGATCGCCATTAGTTAGTAACTGAATACTATTAATGCCTCGATCATAAGGCGCTTCTTTTTCTACGTCCTCTGCGGTGTGGTAAGATCCATAGGTGCTAAATGCATGTACTATGTGTCCATATCGTTCTTCAGTACGAGACAACTCAATCTCGAAGAACCCATTGTCCACTAACCACTGACCTGCTACTGCTTCATACTGATCGTAGGTCAGTATGTTAACGAATACAGAATCCGGTGTAACCCCTACTGGAATTAAGTTGGCTCCTGCATAAAATAAATTATTAAATCGATCCCAGTCTCTCTCTTGCCCTGCAGGTCCAGAAATCACTTCATAAAGTGCTTCTATTGTTGAGGTGACGGTTTTTGTGTCTTCTTCGTACTGTGCAAGGGCCGGATTGGCCGTTAGCATAAGAATAGAAACCAAAAGAGAAACGGAAAAAGATAAACGCTTTTTCATGGTGAGGTATTTTAGATGGATGTTTATCTGGTACTTAACCAGTTTGAATAGCCGTTACGTACGTACGATCGAAGCGATCCGTTGCAACAACGCGAATTTCTTTTGCATCGGGAGAAACGGGCGCATAAAATAAATGGTTCGTAATGACAGGTTCTACCCACGTGCGGCGCTCTGGTGCATCTGGGCCTGTATGCATCCTAACAGACATAGGGTCCTTACCCAACCGGTTGGACATTAATCCTTTTCGTATCCCGTCTTCAAACCACACAACCTCCCAGTTAGGATCGGCATCCCAGATGTTAGCAACAATCTCATCGGGGGCCGTTGAGTCGGATCCTTGATCATAGACTCTCATCTGATAGCTTCGGTCATATCCTGTCGATTTATACTGCCAGGTAACCTGTTCACCCCGCACTTCATATACACCATAGCCATTGGGCGTCCCATCATAGCAAATGGGGCCGCTCCACCAGGCACCACAAACAGCGCCATGTATATGTTCGTGGATGCCGCCTTCGAAAACATGTTCATTTTCGTGTGTGTGACCTGATATCAAATGAGCCCGGTACGGTTCGAGGATCTGGTATAATCGATCTCTGTTGGTAATAGAGGTCGAAATATTAGCACTGGATTCTCCGTTTCTGCTGTATCGTGTACTAAGCCCTGGAATATGCGCAAAGACAACCACGGGCCGGCCCGGTTCAATACCTGCAAGATCTTGTGCGAGCCAGTTTAATTGAACGTCATCAAGGTACCCAATATACCCGCGGGAATGCCACAGAACATCATCCAACACGACGTAATGAACAACGCCTCTGTCGAAGGAATAATAAGGAGGGCCAAAATGCTGCATGAAGGTTCGCGTTGAGCCTCCATCCGTTGCACTTTCCATATCAAGGTCATGATTCCCTACGACCTGAAAAAACGGGATATCGAGGAGTTGAACGGCTCGTTCATATTCCGGGTATAGGGAGAGGTCGTCAAACATGATATCTCCACAGCCGACACCGAATAGATCCTGGTCTCCTAATTCCTGGACGGTCTTGAGAGCATCAGGAACGGTTTGTTCATGTAGCAAACCTGTCTCGAACTGGTCCTGCGTCTGTGTGTCCGCCCACACGAGAAAAGCGTGATTCGTATTTCTATCGGGCCGTTGCTGCAGCTCAAATACAGCTTCTGCTTCTCCTTCACCATTCGTACTTATGGGCTGATAAAAGCGGGCCGTTCCCGTATTATTTCGACCAATTTCATAGCCTCCTGGCGTGGTGATGTACACAAACGGCGTAGCCGAGTCTGTAATGAGTTCAAACGTGCCATCAGTAGCAGTGCGGGTTACATTGATGCCGTCAGTAACCGCCACATCAATGAGGCCCTGACCGGATGACTGTACGACCCCGCGCACACGAACAGGGGTTGAGAAAGGCCGCGGCCGGTTAAAAGGAGCATAGGGATCCTTAAGTAGTGAGTACGGAAGCGCGGAGAGGAACGCAGATGATTTAAGAAAGTGGCGTCTATTCATAGTAGCTAGGTTGCAATAGCAATCGTAAAAGAATCAACAAAGCATCTTAATTTCCAGCGGGGCTGGGCAGCGAGTCTCCTTCATCTACAAAGTCTTCCGTTTTTCCAATGGTCGCTGCATGGATGGCATTGAAAAACAATTTATAGGTGCCTCCTGGTTGACCTCTAAATTGAGGGCGGAAACCAAAAAGAACAACATTTCCTGTACCAATAGGGATATTGACAAGTGCTGCTTTTCCACCAATGTATTTGTCTTCGCCCAGCGCCCAGCCGCTCATCAGGATATCCTCGTTAGCATACCGAGCGATAACCTGAACAGGAGGGGCAGGAGCAGCAGTCAAATTTGCTTCACCTCCTTCGCCTCTATTAGAAAGCCGTATTGACTCAAAGGCACGGCTTCTTTGGAAAGAAACAGCCACTTCTTTTTGCATTCCAAAAGCAATGGGATGGTTTATGTCAATATGAGTTCGTATAAGCGATCCTGGGATAAAAAACTGCTCAGGCTCGGTGTCTTTGACAACGTTTCGAACAGGTAGTCCAAATTGCTCGATCGCAAAATCACTGGCTGCATCAAGAGCGATAAGTGTTCCACCTTGCGCAACGTAGTTCTTTAAGGCAAGGGTGCCTTCGAGGCCAAGCCCCCCCGTATATTCGGCCGGCCGCGTTCCCTCAGCATATCCATTCAATAACCTGTCTGCGTCTTGACTGGGAAGTACGATGGCGTCATAGGAGGATAGGTCCATGTTTTGTACAGTGGCATCATGTAGCGTGTCAACCGGGAAAGCAAACTGTTTTAGAAGCCAGCGCGTCCATCCTTCGTCCATGTTCGCGACCCATGATTTGTACAGGCCCACTTTAGGCGGGGATAAGGCAGCTTTCTCAACCTCATATTCTCTTGTAAGTCCGTGTACGTTTATCCCGAGATCTGTAACGAGGCTGTCCAGGTTTTTGTGAGTATTCTCATTGCTCTCGATTAAAAGCGTACCCGGTGGAAATTCCCGGCCTCTAATCTTGATGGATTCTTTGATCCAGGAGACCTGTTCTCCTTCTGCTAGTAGCCGGTTTACTGCTTGAATACTTGTGTTGTCTTGATGTGAAATCAGGTACCCAATATCACTTTGGCGGCTAATAAGGCCTTTTTGAGGAGGTATGTCCGAGTCGAGAACTTCTTCAACAGATACAGTGAACGGCTGCTCAATAGCATCAACACGAACTCCCATTTGCATTGGGAGGGTCCAGCCGGCCAGATCGTAAGGAATTTGTGGAGTCCCGTCGGGACCGCGTCTATCAGGATATGCCTGGGCCTCCATTAGATCGGTTAGCATAGGACGATAGGCCTGGCCTCCATAAACAATGAACGAGCCCGCATCATAATCTACTTTGTCCACTGAAAAGGCCCGGGTTGCGCGATGTAGCTCGATGCCCGTTTTTCGAAGCACACGAGCGAGTCGATACGCTTCACTGGCATCCCATTGGTCTTTCGGAATGACGTATGCAAAAGGGCCATCTTCTTCGGCAGAATGTATAGCGTCACGCCCCATTGCGTAGACGTTGTAGAGCCATTTTTCTTTTCGGTCTGCGGCGATGCTCAAGATGCCCATTGAAGCCGTAATCATATAGTTCACGGCATCCCTGAAGCGGGAGTCACCGCCTTCCCATGGGTAAGGATAAAAAATGTCCGTCCCGTTCGTTGGGGTATTGCTACGGCTTGAGCCTAAGGTTTTGGGTATAGATTCTGGATCGTAATAGCGGGGGGTAGGTATTGCGTGAGCAACCTCTGTTAATATGCCGATCTGATTGTGGAAGTACGGAGCCGTCCGCATCCCACCGTTCCACCACATGCTGTATTGAAAATCTGAAACAACGCCAGGCATCTTTTTCATGGCAAATCGATTGGCCATGGCTGTACCAACAAGGTTTACCCCCGTCGTAACACCTGGATGAATATTGGGGTTTACTGGATCTGAAAATGGAGGGAGGAAAATGCGGGCCCATGCGGGCGACGTCTGATGGTGATTGTGGACGATTTGCGGATACCACTGGTTGTACAGAATGTCTGAAACAGCTTCAGATTCCGGCATATTGTTCATAAACCAGTCGCGGTTGTTATCATGCCCAACATAGTGGTGGTAGAGCCAGGCTGGGCTGGTGGTTTCGAAGGGCGTGCCCAGATGAGCTTCGTACCAATTCGCGACAATGTCAAGGCCGTCAGGATTCAGGTTGGGCATCAAGAGAACAATCACATTGTCTCTGATTTCCTGCATTTCAGCCGATTCTTCTGTGGCAATCTTGTATGCCAGTTCAGGCGCCATTTGTGCGCCCGCTCGCTCTGTCGCATGCATGCCTGCATCGATCCAAACGATCGCCTTGCCATCATCGGCTAGTTGCTGAGCTTGTGTTTCATCGATGCGGGCTCGGGCCAACTGCTCACTGATGAGCCGCCATGTTTCCAGGTGTTTTAGGTTTTCCTCACTGGAGATGAACATCAGGTATAAGGGCCTTCCAAGCACGGAGGTCCCAATTTCTATCATTTCAACCCGGTCGGAGGCGGCATCTAATTGCTGAAGATAGGAAGAGATTTGGGCGTAATTGGCGAGTTTGTAATCTGCCCCTGGCTCAAACCCCAATACATCGATGGGTTTAGGAATTACATCTTGAGCAACACTTAGACTAGCAGGTACTAAAAATAGCAGGAGGCAATAAACAATCTTCTTCAGATCGATCATAAATAATAATGTGGTGTAGACCGGGGATGAAGGTGCAAGATACAAGTTGGTAACAGGGGGATGCAAGCGTTCACACGTTATCTTTTCTTAGCATCTTTTCTCTGTTTCCAACGCTTCCATATACCCCAACCGATGAGTAAGGGACCTGTCATTAATGCAGCACCAGCAGCAAAAGCAGTGCTGTCCTGACCAAACAACGACTTTTGAAGGTCGCTGGTTGCCGAGTCGTTAATTAGATAGGTCCAGGTTGATGAGGGGCCTTTGAGAATCGACGGGTCTAGATGCACGCCATCTTCAGAGATTTGAAGTTGTGATAGCGTCGATGAAATACGATCATGTATTGTGTCGTTCATGGTCTCGAAGGCTTCGAGCAAATGCTTGTGGAACTCGTTGAGAGGGTTAAGCCCTCCCAGGCTCACGAGGTGAATACCTTCCCGCAGATGAGTGACATGGCTGAGATGCTCCTCCCAGCCTCCATCCATATGATGCAACGTCACATTCCTTTCCACCCGGTAAGCCGTTTGTTCACCAAAGCGGTTCGTGACAGTTTGGTACAGTTCGGGTAATGCAGACTCGAAGACGGACAACGTAGCTTTAGATTCGACAACGTCTACCCGTTTACGATAGAAGTCTTTTCTTTGCCCCTCTAATACCTTAGAGTATTTCCACAGCGTTTTACGGATCTCGTAGTTTTGACCTTCAATAATCCGCTGTATGCGGGCTACTTCATTCCGAATAAGGGGGATATCAATCGGAGTAATTTGATGCCCCGGTATAATAAGGGCTGGAATGAGCTCATCAATTCTGAATCGCCGAATCAGATCGTCCTCCAGGCTTAAGTAAAGCTGTGACATACCCGGGTCGCCTTGCCTCCCGGCGCGTCCTCGCAGTTGATCGTCAATGCGTTTGCTTTCATGCAGAGTTGTTCCCAAGACTAAAAGTCCTCCAAGCGCAACGACTGCTTCCCTTCGGGATTCATCCACGCCCCCAAGCTTAATGTCTGTCCCGCGGCCAGCCATGTTCGTCGAAATAGTAACGGCTCCTTGCTCACCAGCCCTGGCTATAATAGAAGCCTCTGCTTCATCATTTTTTGCATTTAGAACTGTGCAGGGGATTCGATGCGCGTTAAGTTGTCCAGCCAGGTATTCAGATTCTTCAACGCTATTGGTACCCACTAGAATAGGGCGTCCTTTCTGATGGTTTTTGTGGATTTCCTGAACCAGGGCTTTGTACTTAGCATCCTTATGGGTGAAAATAAGGTTAGGCAGGTCCTTTCTGATGCACGTGCGATTCGAAGGGATAGGAACCACATTCAGGCCATAGAAATCCATGATTTCTTCCGCTGCCGATTCGGCCGTAGCCGTCATGCCCGCGAGGTAAGGGTATTGCTTCAGAAAGAACTGCAAGGGAATTGATCCCAGTATACGCCCACCTGGTTGAATGGGAATATTTTCTTTGGCCTCTAATGCGGCCTGTAATCCATCGGGCCATCGCCTGTCATCCATGACCCTTCCCGTAAATTCGTCTACGATTTCTATCCGCTGTTCGCGGACGATATAGTCGATATCCCTGTGTAAAAGTGCGTGTGCATGAAGTGCCTGGTTTAATTCTGTGAGCAACAGATAATTCTCATCACCATGAAGATTGCCACACTGGAGCTCTGCCTCGATGCGATCAATCCCTTGTTCAGTAAGCTGGACATTTCGTTGATACTCATCGGTTTCCCAATCGGCGCCACTTTGTAACTTCTGGACAAGGGTTGCTATATGATACGGATTGGTTGATGAGGCCTGTCTCTGGCCGGCTATAACCAGTGGCACTCTGGCTTCATCAATCAATATGGAATCCGCTTCATCAATGATTGCATAATGAAACGGCCGTTGTGCCCGCTCTTCTTGAGAACGGGCGAGGTGCATGCGCAGATAATCAAATCCTGCTTCTTTTGCCGTAGCATAGGTGACATCTGCATTGTAGGCTCGTTTACGTTCTTCGGTAGACTGACCTTCTTGAACGTACCCGACCGAAAGCCCCATAAAATCATAGATGGGCTTCATCCATGAAGCATCTCTGCGAGCCAGGTAATTGTTAAAGGTTAGAATGTGTACTCCTTTGCCCGTCATGGCTTGAACGCAAGCAGGCAATACGGCCGAAAGCGTCTTTCCCTCACCGGTCTTCATTTCTATGAGCTTGCCGTTTAGCAGTGCCAATCCAGCAAGAATCTGTACATCAAAGGGGCGCATATTGAGGGTTCGGTGAGCTGCCTCACGCCCCAGCGCAAAGAGTTCAATACATACGTCCTTTGGTGAAGCACCATGATCAATCTGTTGTTTTACTGCACGAACTCGTGCTTGTAAATCCTGATCGCTGGCGCCAGTAAGAGTGCTTTCAAGAGAAGTGATTTCTGAGAGGAGTGCCTTATAGGGAGTGAGGTCCCGCTCAATAGGATTTATCCCTTGCCAGTTTTTGAACCGTTCTTTCCAGGTAATGTCCATACACCCTGAGCCAGTAAGAAGTATAGTGTAGAGAGGCTTTTAACACTCCAACGGGTTTTTTCCAGCTTAGATGCAGCAACCAGGAATATTCTTAGTTGTCTTGATCATGTATGCTTTAGAGAAATAGTAGAGAGCCACTACCCCATGTCCCGATTTTTTGCCTGCATTCTTCTGTTAACGATCACGGTTCCTTCTCCCGCTCAAGATCAACCTAAGGCTCCGTTATCTGTTTTTGAGTATGATCAAAGCAAGTCTTTCGACATAATTATAAACGGCCAGACAGAGAAGGACGGTCACGAAGTTATAGATTTTACCTATGCAAGCCCAGCTGGAGGACGTGTGCCGGCACTCATGTTTCTACCGAAAGGAGAGGGCCCGTTTCCCGGTCTTATCATACTGCATGGGCTCCCTGGCAATCGGCACAATACGCCGTGGTTAGCGGAGAAGTACGTGCCTATGGGTGCTCTGGTAGTCAGTATTACGGCTCCATTTGCCCGGCCTGAATCGAACCCCAGGCAGAGGCCAATCACATTAACGGAGGCAGATAGGAGCGAGCAAATTCAGTTGATGCAAGATTTGCAACGGGCGGTAGATATCCTTATCGCTGACGAAAGGGTTGATGCAAAAAACATGGGATTTAATGGGGGGAGTTACGGAGCTGCGATGGGAGGGTTGTTTGCCGGAATTGAACGCCGTATTAAAGCGTATGCGCTTTGGGTAGGCGATGGAGGGCTGGTAACTCATGTTCGCAATGGGAGGCGGTTTAGAGAATTACCTGAAACCAGCAAAGAAAAATGGCTGGATGCAATGTGGCCCATCGAACCAATTCGATTTATCGGTGATGCATCTCCTGCTGCACTCTATCTCCAGGCAGGACGAAATGATAGAGCGGTTAGGCCAGCTGACGCCCGGGCTTTTATGGAGGCAGCCTCAGAGCCTAAAAAAGTAACGTGGTATGAAACAGGACATGGACTGAATGATCAGGCCTTTGAAGACCAGGGAAGATGGATGGCTGAACAGTTGGGCCTAGACTTTACAAAGTGGGGACGATAATCCAACCTTTTCCAGATTATAAAGAATGCGACCTTAGATGCGACTTTTGATCTGCTATAGGCATCTATTAAGGTGAATAAGAACAAAAAGCAGATGGACCAGCCTTCGTTTGAAGAAGCACTTTATCCTCATTACGATGATGCCCTCAAGTATTGTATTACTCTGACTGCAAAGGCTACGCATACTGAAGCCCAGGATTTGTTACAGGATGCATTATTAAAAGCAATCCAGAAGTACAGGCAGCTAGAAAAGAAAGACAAGTTCAGGCCCTGGCTATTTCAAATCATCACCCGCACCTATCTCTCAAAACAACGGCTCAAGCACTGGAAGCGAATGGTGCCACTGAGTGAACACGTGATACATATTCCCGATGTGTTTGACGGATTCGAGATCACTGAAAAAAGACAGGTTCTTCTAGCAGCGCTCAGCCATCTTTCCAATAAGCAGCGTACCGCATTACTTCTGTTTGAAATAGGAGGCTTTACTATCCAAGAGATCAAACATATACAAGGAGATTTTGGAGACTCGGCTGTTAAGTCGCGCTTGAGCAGAGCACGATTAAAAATGAGGCGGATTATTGAGGAGCTAGAAGGAGAACAGCCCCGAAAGAAAGAAAAAACGACGCTGAATAACTTAGACGAGATGATTCATGACACAACGCATGCAGGAAATAAAGCGCTCCACGAAGGATAAGGAGTATTTTGAGTCGATGTCTGAAGTACAGTTTCAAGATACGTATCCTGAAGCATCGGATTGGATTCGGCGAATGGACAAGTCCATTAACAAACGGCCTACGCGATCAATTTCTTTTATTGGTCAGGAAGGGGCATGGGGGAGATATAGATGGGCAAGTGTTGCATGTATCCTTTTGCTCACGGCTGCAGGGTTTATTCCTCTGAAAGACATAGATGTATTGGGATACCTAATTTATGCTGAGATAGAAGGGGATACTGTTAATGCAGCCGCTCACATGGAGCAATACGATTTTCCCTTACCTCAGGCAGTATTTGTCCCCGAACCAGAAGAAGAGAAAACCAGGCTTGTGATCCTCTTGCGTGGGTATACAGATGCAGACATTGAACCACTGGTTGGTTCTTTGCAAGAAGATCAGCACATGGAGGGGCTTGAGGTGCAACCTGTAGAAGAAGAAATTCAGCGATCCATCTACGAATCCTTTTTTGATCATCTCCCCGCTAGCCTCGAACGGTATAACCTCCGCGAAAATCTAGAATGGAGGCGTTGGTCGCGGCTATATAGGCCGCATATTGCCCGATGGTTGGACACCGAAGAGGTGCGTTATGGACTTAACTCGAGCATCGTTGATGGTGTCGCACACTATCGAGTTCTTCCATTGGGTATCTCTCCACTCCCTTCAGAGACAGAGCAACTTTTCGAAGAATATAACAGGGTTGATAGGGCGATCGCTTTCTTGGAAAGCGATCACCAATCTGTGGAGCAGGCTCGTGTAATCCTTGAAGCATACAGAGATTCCCTGGATGCAAGAATCTCTGGGAAACGGGAGTGAAATAATTTTAACTATCGCGCGATTATTTGACCCGATAACTGAGAAGAGCCCGAGTGTATTCGCCAGAAATAGACACCTGGAGCGACACGTGTTCCTTGATCATTCTGGCCATCCCAATGCATCCGGTATTGGCCTGATTGAAGGTATTCATCATGCAATGTACTAACTTGCCGGCCGAGCATGTCATAAATGACAAACTCCACTGGGCCCGGGGCGGGGAGGTTTAGGTGGAAAGTAGTTCGTGCCCTGAATGGATTGGGATAGCTCTCGACCGTGATCGATGGATTGCCTCGGACTACATCTTCGGTTGCAGTCGCCTCGGCATTGATCCAATCCATAGCGGCTTTGATAACCGTATCAACTCCATTCGCTGCGTCTTCCTGGGTAAACCAAACGCGCTCGTCCGGTTGCAATCCGATGTGAGTTAAGTATTCACGAGTCGAAACCAGGTACTGGGTGCTGTGGGCTCTTGATACGAACCAGTCTGTACTCCCTATGTTGATGAAGTCAGAGCCTGTATTTCCTCCCGGCGCTGGGAGTCCGAAGATGCGAGCACGCGGGTGGAAAGACATCCGCCTGGCTTCCAGTTCACCTGCTGAAATTGAGCCTGGACCGATCAGGATAGCAATGGGCTTATCGAAGAAGGTATTCGGGTCGCCTCTGATGACCAGGTTAAACTCGAATCGTTGTGGATCAGGCTCCATGGCTAAAGGATCCGCAGACCCTGGAACGCGGCGGTCGAAACCTACGGTTGGGACCGTGTCATTAAAGAGTAATTGAAGGCCCTCACGAGCGAGGGCGCCTCCACCCGTGTTATACCGAAAATCGAAGATCATTCCTTCAATTCCCTCAGTGTTCATAAACTCATTCACGGCCTGCTCAAATTGAGCCCGTATGTCGAACTGGGCGTCAAAGGACCAGGATGTGACCGTGACAAACCCGATCTTTGTATCCTCAATCAAGCTCCAACCTATCCTCTGTCCGGCAGAACGATTGGGCCATCGCGTGCCAGGAGGGGCTATCTGTTCCTTGCCCCACAAGGTGCGGTTTTCATTTACCAGCAGGTTGGTATTAAAATGGAGTGTATCGCCTGTGGCAAATTGCACAATGTCTATAGTGTCAAATAAATGCCAATTTAATCCTGCGGCATGCATTGCATAATAGTAGTTGCTTTCTGGTGTGCTGCCATTGACCGGGTTTACGAATAGGGGCAACTCTGCTTCAATAAGCTTGGGGTACAAGTCTTTCCATAAAACTCCATCATATCCCAATACTTTGTCACCCCGTTGAAGGCCGAGGCGGTGATTGGGTAGGACTTCGTATACAAGCAGCGTGCTGTCCGGTAACGGGGTTAATAATGCGCCAAACCGATTGTTATTACCATATTGGCCGATAACCATCATGGGTACCCCTTTTCGCATCGGACTATTCCGAACTGTTCTGTCGAATAGGTAGGTATGCAGTTCTTCCAACTGGTAGGTCATATGCGTCATGATCCCGGAGAACCTGCCGTGGCTCACCCCTTCTGCAACTTCAAGGCGGTACTTGTCTCTTAGTGCATCTAGATCTGTGTCATGATTATGAAAGCCGCCATAACGCAGGTTTAACTCGTTCCACCAGCTATCAAAAAGAGCCAGCTTACTTTCAATAGAAGCGCCTTCTCCCCAGGCTGCGTCGATGATAGATGCCCATTCTGCATTTGTAAATTCAGACGGAGATGTACCGTAGGTGTCCTTCCAAGAATTGATCGATTGTCCTTGGGCAAGGGGGGGGACGCTTAGGAAAACAAGGGCTCCCAAAAGGACTGCGCATACATTACTAATGGTTCTGTGCATTATCTGTATTGCTTGATAGTTACTATACTAATGAGCCGAAGTGGACTTCTTGAGTGTGGGTATAGTAAAATCATTCTCCCCTTGAATGTCAAGGGGAGTAATTGGTCACCTAAGATTATCAGGTGTCAATCAAGCGCAAGAGGGGAGTATGCCCTGTACAATACTATCATTCATTTCGCAGAGCATGTACCGGGTTGGTAATGGCTGTTTTGATAGACTGGATACTAACTGTTGCGAGTACAAGAAGAAGCGCCAGTACTCCAGCTAAGATAAAGATGCCAGGGCCAAGGGCCACCTGGTAAGCAAAGCCCTCTAACCATCGTTGCATAGCAAGGTACGCAATGGGCGTGGCCACACCGAATGCGATGAGAACTTGCAGTAAGTAGTCTCTCGAAAGTAGAGCAACAATACTGCTCACAGAGGCGCCCAATACTTTTCTAATACCAATTTCTTTGGTTCGGAGGGACGTAGAGAAGGCTGCTAATCCGAACATACCAAGGCACGCAATCAAAATGGCAATGGCAGCAAAAAGTCCGAACAAATTACCCTGTCGTTCTTCATTAGCATAGAGTGCATTTAGCCGTTCATCCAGGAACTCGAATGCGAATGGGTAAGAGGAGGCAATTGAATTCCAGGTTTCTTCGGCTGCTGCAATGACTTCCGGGACGCGTCCTGCTTCAGCTTTGATTCCGATGTTCCACCCGTTAAAACTGGTAGCCATTACCAGGGGCTCTATTTCACCGTGCAGGCTTTCGAAGTGGTAGTCTTCAACGACCCCGATCACTATTCGGGGCTGATCATCAAACATGGGTAATCGTCCCTGTAATCCAAGCACTTCGTCGATCGTCATTCCCATCTCTTGTACAGCCTTCTCATTGAGAATCAGTACATCTGTACTGTCAGTTGCTAAATCTGCATTGAAGTCACGGCCTGCCTTTAATCGCAATCCGTAGGTATCTATGTAGTCAAAGTCGACAAACAGGGTTCTCATGCGGATTTGGTCCTGAATCCCTGCGAATTGAACAGTGGTCGCATCATGGAAATTTCCAGGATATCCTGAAGAATAGGTCACATCAATCACTCCCGGTTCTTCTCGGAGTAATCGCTCAAATAGATCCCGTTGATCGTATATTTCCGGGTCGTTTGCAGTTAGGACAAGGACCTGGTCTTGGTCAAAACCAAGATCCTTGTTTTGTAAGTAGGACAATTGCTGTTGAATGACAAGCGTGCTTCCCAAAAGGGCAATCGATAGAACGAACTGGAAGACTACCAAGACGCGGCGCATACTTGTGACTGCCTGTCCACCCACTCTTGCGCTGCCTTTGATTGCGGGGATAATATTAAAGGAAGCAAGGAGCCACCCAGGATACAGGCCAGCCAGAATCGTAAGTCCTAGAATGATTCCAACAAAGAGAAGGCTCAATTCTAACTGAGAAAATGCTATGGGTAACTGGACATCAAAGGCTGTTTCGAACATTGGCCTTGCATAATAGGCTAACAAGGCACCGACTACCACTGAGACCGTGGAGAGCAAAAAGCTTTCGCCTAGCATCTGAGACACAATGCGGCTGCGTCCTGCGCCCAGTGCCTTGTAGATGCCCACTTCAGTACTTCGTTCTATGGCCTTCGCCGTTGTTAGGTTTACGTAGTTAAAGCAGGCAATGAGGATGAGAAATAACGCAGCAATAAAGAAGATGCGAACCGCACCTCGATTGCCATGAGGCATTGGGTCATAGCGCGTATCTGCATCGAAATACACGTTTGCAATGGGTTGCAAACTCAGATCTATACGGTTGCCAATGCGCTCAAAATCATCCCCAAAATATTTGTCCATGAACGCTGGAAACTTGAGCTCAAGCTGTGCTGCATTTACCCCAGGGCTCAGGCGTGCATACGTGCATAACATGTTGTTCCACCATATACTCCATCCCTCATTGCTGTGCAGCGTTGTCGTAGATTCAACAAGATCAAATTGTAGATGAGAAGGGGTGGTTATATCTGCAAATACTCCGGTTACCGTTGCTTCGTATTCGTCATTGATGCGCAGTGTTTGTCCGACGGCTTCGAACTCGTTTTCAAAATACCTGCGTGCCGTTTCGATTGTTAATACAACACTATTTGGATTTATTAATGCCGTTTCAGCATCTCCTATTAGCAGGGGGAAATCGAAAAAATCCATAAAGTTTGGATCTGCATAGAAATAGGCATCTTCCTGATACAGGTCCTCGCCTACCTGAACCAGGCTTTCGTCTGGCATGACTCTCACCGTTTCTTCGATCTCATCCATAAAATCCTCTCTTAGCCCTGTTGCGAAAGGGGCAGAGGTTACTCCTATGGTATATTGATCACCGTTTATGTCAGCCAACCTGACAACCCGGAACGTCCTATCCTGGTGAGGAATTTCGGTATCCGTTCGTAGCTCATTATGCACATAGAGCCCGATAAGAAATACAGTTGAGAGACCAAGCGTAAGGCCAAACAAGTTGATGAGGCTTGTGGTCTTGTTTTTTAATAGGGTGCGCCAGGCAACTTTTAAGTGATTTTTGAGCATTTGGGCAGGGGAATAAGTATCCAGGTAGTGTTATGGTGCTGGATTTACAAGATACATGCCATGTCAACATATGGCCTGAATATCTCCCCAAATGCAATGTATTATTAGGTTGGGTGTTCGCTCATGGTGCATACGGTGTGCGTATATGAACACCGGAAGATGCCCGCTTTTAGTGAAACAGAACTTGGAATAGATGCGGGGTTAGAAGTGTCAAATAGCTAAACCTATACTAACTGTTGAGACCCTCCTGAGCTACATGAGAAGAATAGTACTAATGATACCCCTCCTCATCCTGTTACAAGGCTGCGAATTGTTTGGTGAGGAAGAAGAACTGGGTATTTTCCTCGAAACGGACCGTACTCGCTATGGAGTACAAGACACAGTGTTTGTATCCTTCAACAATCGGACTGGGTTGGAGATCAGTTCAGGGATTTGTGACCTGTGGTTTCAACAACTCAAAGAAGGAGAATGGGAAAGAGTAATTTCTCCAATTCTCGACATCCGTGCCTGCCCTGATATTGGCATCTCTTTTAGTCCTGGCGAAAGAGGGTTCGTAGCCCGCCGGGCCATTGAACCATGGATGAATGTGGGGACATACCGGCTCGAATATCGATATTGGGTAGATAATAACTTGATCGAGCGCCAACCGGGTGATTCTCCTGACATGCGATATGTATATTCAGAACCTATTGAAGTGTTTGAACCTATCGTAAGAACGTTTGAATGATACGCCAAGGACCGTTTTTCCAATGAGGAAGAGCTAACCACTCAAACTTCGCTTCACCTCTTGCCTATACGACCTGCTGACAGGAAGTACCTGATCCTCTATACATACTTGTTCTGAGGAATACGAGCTTATTTTGGATTTAGCCACCAGGAAGGAGCGATGGATCCGCAGAAAACCCTCAGGCTCTAGTTTCTCGGTTAGGTGACTGATTCGCTCTTTACACATTACCACCCCATTTTGAGTATGAATCTGCACATAGTCACTCAAGCTCTCAATGAAATAGATTTCTGATACGGGGATTCTAACCGTCATTCGGTTCGACCGTACCGTGATAAATGAAGAGGTATCCATTTCATTCCCTTCAGCGGGAATAGGGGCGTGCTGATGCCGGCGGTATTTATCGATAGCCTTCAGCAATCGGGGTAGAGATATGGGTTTTAAGAGATAATCGATGGCATCCAGTTCAAACCCCTCTAGGGCATAGTCCCGATGTGCTGTTGTAAAAATGATGGCAGGCGGGTTTTTCAGTGCGTTGATGAATTCGATGCCCGTTAGCTCAGGCATTTGTATATCGAGAAAGATCAAGTCGATGTCATGCTGATTGAGGGCCCCATAGGCTTCGATCGCGGAATGACAGGTTGCTATCACTGACACGTCGGGCACCCTTTTTAAATGGGATTCAATGACCTTTATCGCCAGGGGCTCGTCATCGACGATCATACATTGTATCTCATGCGGGTTCATTAAGCTGTAGGGTCAGTTTAATAGAGTATGTTGAAGGTGTACGCTGAATGATTAGTTCATGCCTTTCTGGATAGAGCAACTCTAACCTTCGTTGCACATTTTTAAGACCAATTCCAGAGTGCGCACCCTGGCTTTCAGTGGATTCTCTTTTGCTGTTTTCAACAGAGAAGACGAGCTGGGAATTTTCGAGAAACTCTAAACGAATATTAATCCATCCAGGGGAGCGGGTAGAAGAAACGCCATGTTTAAAGCTATTCTCAATAAAAGGGAGCAGCAGGAGAGGCTCGATGGTGTGTCCTTCAATGTCATTGCATAGGTCCAAAGAGACCTTGAGTTGATCATCCGCGTACCTAAGCGACTCTAACTCGATATAGTTTTTAATGTGATGAACCTCGTCCGTCAACGGGACGCGTTTATCCGTGGTGCGATAAAGCATATAATCCAACTGCTCAGACATTCGCAGCACTACATCTGGCACAAGGTCTGATTTTTCGAGGGCAAGTCCATACAAGTTGTTAAGGGTGTTGAACAAAAAATGAGGGTGGATCTGGGATTTCAATAACTGCAATTCAGCGCTTTTTAGTTTAAGCTCGGTTTCGACCTGGGCTTTCTCAAGTGCTGCATTTGAGGTTTGGATCGTGAACCAACGCTTCAACAAGTTAATCGCAGACGCAAGGAAAATAACGAGGTACATGCTGACCAGCACATCCATAATGTCAACCAGGCCTGGCTTCACGAACATGGCCTGATAATCGGATACATTGATGTACAGAAGGAGCACTAGCAGAAGCTCCAGGTACACAGAAAAGATGAGAGTATACACAAGGTATAGGCAGAATAAGACATACCTTCGTTGGAGCAAATACCTTGGAATCAGCCAATAGAGGAGGGCGTAGGTTGTAGCCGCTGTAATGGGAAGCAGCAGGCCAATGAAAATAAAGTTCTGCCCATACCCGTCCTGGCGCGAGCCGAAATAAAGGGTGTAAAAAAACAAAACCGCAAACCAGAACAAAATATGCTCTATGGGCCTTGCTCTATTGAGCAAAAGGCGAGTAAGCCACTGCAAAGATGAACGGGATGAACTGGTTTGCATAGATTCGTTCGAGGCCCTTAACGGCGAAGGTACAAATATACGTCGAATAACACGCTTAAAGTATCGACCCGCCGGATTCGGCAGTGAATCGTCGACGAATGGTAGTTAATTAGAGAGAAAGGGTAAATAAGGCTGTTTTTTGTGCTTTCTGCTCCAGATGTGTAATATAACTGCACGTACAAACTGATCATCGAATATCCCTTGCGGCGTTCCTGAAAGCGCATAAATTACGAGCGTTGTACCACTCAAATAAAGGAATACTATGTTTGATTTATTCTACGCCGGCGGTGTATTTATGACGCCCTTGACTGTGCTCGGAATAGGGGCCTTACTGCTAGCTTCCAAGAAAATAAGCGACGTGTATGTAAACGCAGAAGAACCAGCGTCAAAACACCGCTCAACCGTAAATGCAGTGCTCCAACTGGGTATCCTGAGTTTCTTTTTAGGGGTGTTGTCGCAGGCTATTGGATTAATACAGGCTTTTCAGGCGATAGAGCAAATGGGTGCAGTCAGTCCCCAAATGTTAGCGGGTGGCCTCAAAGTATCCATGATTGCATCAGTGTATGGATTGTTGATTCTGACAATCACGTTCATCGCCTGGAGTGCTCTGAAGCATCGACTTGATGCAATGGAAGCTGCTTGATCTCACCGGTAAGGTCAAACAAACTTTAAGCACACGGGTGTTGGGGCATTCAGGACATGGCCGGTAGAAGATAACAGGCCCGTCTCAGAGTCAATGCTGAAGGAGACAATCGTATCCGATTGTTGATTTGCAGCGAGAAGATATTGACCCGTAGGATCAAGGCAGAAGTTGCGAGGTGTCTCGCCTTGCGTAGATTCTGTTCCTACTAAAGTCAGCGTGCCAGAGATTGCATCGAATTCCAAAATCGCAATGCTGTTGTGCCCCCGGTTGGATCCGTACACATACCGTCCGTTTGGGTGAATGTGGATATCAGCACAAGAATTTGAGCCTTGAAAATCAGAGGGTAGCGTGGAGGCCGAAGAAATAGGATCTAGAGCCCCATTGGCCTCATTAAATCCCAATGCGGTGACGGTGGAATCCAGTTCATTGATAGCAAACGCATGTACACCATTCGGGTGAAAAACAAAATGCCTTGGTCCCGCACCTGGAGCCATCTCCACGAACGGAGGATTATTAGGAATCAGCTGACCTTGCTCTTGATCCAATTGATAAATCATCACCTTGTCGATACCCAGATCGGCTGCATAGGCATAGCGGTCTGATTTATCTAAAACAATACAATGAGCATGAGGGGCCTGCTGCCTGCGTGGATTGACACTGCTGCCTTCATGCTGAATGAGAGAGCTTGCTTCTGAGAGTTGCCCGTTTTCTTGTACAGGGAAGAGAGCCACATTGCCACCCACATAATTTGCAGTTAGTACCCATCTGCCGTAGGCGTCTGTTGAAATATAACAAGGCGCACCACCTTGAGTAGCTTGCGAATTAACGTGTTCAAGTTCTCCGTTCTGCTGTATTGAGAATGCACTGACTGCTCCAGATGGAGCCCCGTCGTAATCAGTTACCTCGTTTACAGCATAGATATGGGTCTGTTGGGGATGGATTGCGAGAAAGGAGGGGTTGGTTGCAGGAGCCGCCAGGCGAAAATCAGTAAGTTCTCCTGTGGCCGGATTAAAGAGAGCACGGTAAATGCCTTCACTTTCCTTATTCGTATAGGTCCCGATGTAGAGCGGTAGCATAGTGATAGCAGGTTCTGGTTCTGGTGATGCATTCTCACACGACAAAAGTGATGAAGAAAGACTGGTACCTGCAAGTCCAAGTGCCGAGTACTTGATAAAGGTGCGACGGTTCGTGGGGTTTTTCATGAGGCGATTGGCTGTGGGGTTTACAAATCAGAGGGTAGTACGTGATCTTTAGGGAGGCCGTTCTTGGCTAAATGAGCATTCGTATATCGAGGATCTTCTGTGACTTCTACTTTCATCCATGACGGTGGGGTAAAAGTACGGCTTGCCTCAACGGACTCAAATTCGACTTCTGCTGTAATAAGCGGATGGAGGGATCCTTTGTAAATATCCAGCTCTATTATATACTTTCCATAGGGAAGCTCATAGCGAAATTTTTCTAACCGCCACCCCTTTGTCATTGGCCAGACAGCTTCGAACTCTTCTTGTGTGATTTCGCGTTCTGTTTCTTCCCTTACTAAACCCGATCCTTTTTTGATCGTCTGGATGTATTTAGCCCCTTTCCGCCTAACCCTCGTAAATGTACCTGAATCGGGGTCGGTATAATAGCCTTGTTCTATCTCCTTACAAGGATGGTGCTGATAATCTGCGGGTAGTTCATACACAATAAATGCCCGCTCTATTTCGTACTCTGGTTGTGTGCTCATTAATGAAAGAATGTGATTGGTATTGAGCAATATACATATTATTATGACCTTGAAGAATAAGACCATCCTTTAGTATGCTTGCCCACCTTATTAAGAAAGAGTTTCTGGATAGTTTGCTGAATAAACGGTTTATGGCCCTGGCCATATTCAGCATTGTACTGATGCCCCTAAGTGCATTTATTAATTACAAGTATTATGATGCGCGAAAAGCCTCTTATGATAACCAGATAGGTCAATTTTACGAGGCCAGTGAGGATGTAGAATCAGTGATGCGTGCCTATCGCTCTCCCTCTCTGCTTTCTTCTCTCGCAAGGGGGACTGAGCCCTATATGCCTATCTTCTATCAGTTTCGCAGTGTCTCCTCCGGAGGCTTTCAAGATATTACAATACCTGGGAATATTGAGGCTCGGGAGTTCTCTGTGTTATCCACCTTTGGAAGTTTTGATTTGTTGTTTCTTGTTCAGGTTGTATTTAGCCTGCTGGCCATTTTGCTTGCTTTCGACATGATTGCAGGTGAAAAAGAGCGGGGGACGCTGAAGGCCGTACTTGCAAACAAGGTACCTCGAGACAGTATTATCCTTGGTAAATTGATCGGAGGTTTTGCTGTTCTGTGGCTGACCTTTCTGATAGGGGTGTTGTTACTTTACCTCGTGCTTTCTGTTTTTAACGGACAGTTTCTATCTGCCAGTACGTTACCCAGGGTACTGCTAATTCTAGGTAGTTCAACGCTGTTCTTGGCTGGTTTTTATTGTTTAGGTTTGATGGTATCTGCATTTTGCCATTCAACCCGGACAGCAATCGTTGTGCTGTTGGTTGCCTGGGTGGTCATACAGTTGGTTGTCCCAAAATCAGGAGAAATGATCGCCACAGTAGTAAAGCCCGTGCGATCCGAGTATGACGTACAGGTGGAGCGCCAGCGTATCATCGAAGAGGAGGTAGGGATAATGGAAGAAGAAGCCGGCCGTATTTATACCCAGGTAACGGGTAAGGAGGAATTTAATTTTAGAAACATGCGTGATGATGAGGCACAGTGGGAGCAGTTTCGCTTGAGGTACCAGGAACGGTACAGAGAGTTTAAAACGAAGCAAATGGACAGGCTGAATGCCGTGACGCAGGAATGGGAGAGAGAAAAAGAAGAGCAAAGGGCTTTGGGAGATGCTATCGCGTTGTTATCACCTGCTGCTGCTTTAACCTTTATGATTTCGGATGCGTCAGGTACGGGAGACCTCGCTTATCAGCAATACAAAGAAGCTGTTGCTACCCAGTACCAGATTGTAGACAGAGAAGTATTCAGCCGTCAGGAAAGCAACCGGTTCAGCATCCGAAAGGGGGGGATGATGATGTCCAGCAGCTTTGATGATGAACAGCCCCCTCTAGATGCCGTGCCTCCTTTTACCGTACCGGAGCCGCGAATAAATGATGTTATTGCTGCTAATGTATGGCCCGTTGCTACGCTGCTTTTCTATCTGGTTGTCCCTTTTTTAATCGCCTATACCCGTTTCTTGAAATACGATGTGCGTTAAAAGCCGCAAGGGCCTGCTCTAAATAAGAGCAGGCCCTGAAAGTGTGCTAGCCATAACGTGTTTGATTGCTTGCTGGTGAGGGAGCCTGTAAACTGAAGCGATATCTGTTAATCAGTCGGTTGTTAGCCCAGTACAGGGTATAGCAGGCAACTCAAACGAAAATTCCTACATAAGCATCATCCAGATTAAGGGTGTACATAATGCAATCGACATGCTCGGTACAAGTAATATTCGGGGGGCCAATTGTACTGAATAGCATTATTAACCCATAATACTGTACTGATTTTGGTGTCGGTTGGACTTTCCAAAGAGTGTATCGGATGGAATATGTAGAACTTAAATGGATTAGAGAGAAATTGAAAAAGATTACTGGTAATCCAATGCCACAATCTCTTTCACGCCGTCTGCATAAGGCGTGGGCTTTGACTTAAACTTTTGTTCGAAGCGGGAGCTGTCAAAGACATAATCGTTTTCATACTGGTACATCATTTCTACCATTTCCTTCATGATTGGCATAAAAAGCCCTAAGATGCGAACCATGAACTTGTTGGCAACCTGCACTTTGGGTTCAACGCCTAGCTCCCTCGCAATCATCTCAATCCACTCCTTTCCAGTAGGCGGATCAGGAGCTGTGGGAAGGTGCCATACATGACCAAAAGCCTCATAAGAGTTACCCAGTAGGGCCGTTGCTTTCCCAGCGTCTGGCGTGTACGTGTACGAATGCTTGTAACGCAGATTACCTAGCCAATTTGCTTTCTTGCCTGCATGGAGGGTATTGAATACGGTTTCAGTGAGTACGCTGGTGTTCTTGATTCCTGGGCCATAAAAATCGGCAGATCGAGCGATCAATGCTTCGATTTCCCCGGATTGGATTGCTTCCAGAATCATAGTCGCAACCTGTTCGCGCACTTTACCCTTTTTACTGGTGGGCCCAACAGGTGTATGCTCTTTCATGTTACCTACATGAGAAGGGTCATACATGTAGATATTGTCAAAAAAGACCAGTTTAGCCTTATGGGTTTTGCAGGCATCAATGACATTGCGCATAAACGGAGGCCATGTTTCCTGCCAAACCCTGGTGTTGTAAGCGAACCCGACCGTCACATAAACCACTTCCGAGCCTTCGATTGCTTTTAAGACGCTTTCACGCTTGGTGAGATCAGCAGGGTATAGTTCGTCGTCAGGATTGACCGCCTTCGGGGTACGGCTTACAAGCCGGATAGAGCGAGTATATTGGGGGAGCGCCTTAGCAAGTTCAACACCGATGGCTCCACCAGAACCTAAGATTGTGTGCATCTGGGGATTGGTTTCTCGTTTCTTGTTTCTGGTTCTTAGTAGAAAAACTCGGAACCAACCCGAAACTAGAAACCCGAAACTCGAAACGCAATCAACAGCCTTGCTGTTGATGCTAATAAGGTGACTCTATCAACTGACGGATGCGGTGGTCGATGATTTTGTCCTTCATCGCTTCTCGTTCAGCCAGGCGTTTTTTTAGAATGTTGAGTTGCTGTTCTAACTGCTCTATTTCTTGCTGGCGATTTTCTTGCTTGAGATCAAATATGCGTCCCAGCAATTCCCGCAGGTTTTCGATTTGTTCGTCCCGTTCGTCACCTTGAGGTAGAGTGCGCGCCTGGTAGGCGATTTCTTTTGTTTCTCTCTCAAGTTCGAGCTCTTCAATCAGTTGCCGATACAATGCCTGATCTCTTTGCGATACCTCTGTGATGTACTGTTGCATCATGGCATTGTACTGGTTGGTAGCGCTAGCACTTGCGTTTGACTGAGCGTTTGCGGCGTAGGCGACAGATTGCCTGGAAGCACGTGGCGCATACTCTTCTACATCGGCTTCGGCCTCAGCAACAGCCTCAGGCTTATTTCTGAAAACAACCGTGGTCTCGTTGTCTGGGAAATCACGCCGGCGTACTTCGTTTAATTCGCCATCTTCAATGGTGTAATATCTTCCATTGAGTTCAAATGTAGGAGCGATTGATGAAGGGAAAGAGAGGCTTACGTACAAGTCCTCAAGATCCAGCGATCGAGGAATTTGATCTTCGTCGAGTTGTTTGCCATTTACTAAGACGCGCCCTTCCTGGATAGTCAATGTGGTTTGATTCTGTGCGTAGAGCGGCACTGTACCCAGGTAGATGGGGGCTACAATTAGAAGAACAACAGCAAGTATATATTTATAGGTAAACATAGCGTCTCAGCTAAGAGTTTGTACCTGAAGGATTAATTATTATTGGCGCGGCTACCCGCTTGACGCAATTGGCTGTCAACAGGGCGCGCTGTATTAAGCGACTCCAGAGGCACCGCTGTTTCGTCCCAGGCGATATCTTGATTCTGCTCAAGGAGCATATCAATCCGTTGCTTATACAGCATGATATCGTCTACTTTGTCCCAATCAGGCATAGAGGTATCGACCGATGCCGGCTGAAGACTGGCAACAGAAGGGGCTTCTTGAGCCAACCCTTGAGCTTCCAATAATCTACTGGCTTCTTCTCTCGCTTCATTGGATCGTTGACGTGCCTCGATACCATCAGTAACAACGGCATCATCAGCTAGCTCTGCCTGGGGAGCACTTAGTTTTTCTTGAGTAAATTGATCCTGGGCTTGTGGGGCCATCAGTGAGTTATTCCCTGTAAACAACTGGTATCCGACGAATGCAGTGAGCACAGTAGCCATAACAAGCGTAGTGATACCAAACGCCCGCTTACGGAAAGAACGCTGGCGTGGCACTGCACCTCTATCGGCTCGCCGGGAAGATGATTTGTTCGAACGAGTAGACGAATCGGCTTCAGGGGAAGCAGCTTCATGATTCATCGCAAGAGCAAGAACAGCTTGCAACGAATCAGCAGACGGCTTCTCTCGTTTGGAGTGATCCAACCAGAACTTAGCTTCACTCAACGCCTGATACTCCTGCTTCAATTCTGGATCTTCCAGGAGTTCATTAAGCCTCGTTTCTCCATCTGCTTCTTCATACAGATGTTGTATCAATTGTAGCTTTTTGTCCATATGGGCTGATTCTTGTCTCAAAGGAGTTCTGATACGTTAGCTGGTGGTTTTTTTTTATCACCCATCATCTGGCGCAGGTTGAGCAAAGCATATCGCATGCGCCCGAGGGCTGTGTTAATAGAACAATCTGTCAATTCGGCTATTTCCCTAAACGTAAGCTCCGATTCATGACGTAACAATAACACTTCTTTCTGTTCAGGTGAAAGCTTATCAATACAGGCATCAAGCCAATCCCGTTGTTCAGCATGTTTAAGCAGTTCGTCTGGCATAGGCGCATCGTCTGGTAAGCGATCCCAAAACGACGTCTGATCCTCGTCTTCTTTATCCGAAACATCCTGCCATTTTTTCCGGCTACGCAGATGATCTAGCGTCGCATTTCTAGCAATGCGCATTACCCAGGCTAACCAGCGCCCTTGTTGAGTGTACGAGCCGCGCTGATTGTTCATGGCCTTAATAACGCGCAAGAACGTCTCTTGAAATAAATCGTTGGCCAGATTTCGATCGTGCACCATCCCCAGCAGGTAGCCAAAAATTCGCTCCTGGTGGCGTTGGACCAATAGGCTAAACGCCCTCTGATCATTCTGATCTAAATAAGCCGTTACTAATTGCTCGTCACTTGGATGCATCCACGCGGCATAAGTTATATTGTGAACAGTCGGTATACCGGGCCTGCTTGTAGTATCAACGTATCAAACTGTGCTTTAGTATGCGCAGTAAGTAAAATACTTTTTATCTCATTCGATCATCCGTGTTTCATACTTGATTAGGCCGTTAGTTAAATGAATAGAAAATAAGCCGATGTACCTAGTAAGTTTTGTCTGGAAATTATGTATTGGAGACTAGGTAGAAACAATGAATGGTTTATATCTGAAAGCAAGATGGATTGGAAATAGGTGGTTAATAATCGTCAATACAGTGCTTCTTAGCCTTTTGACACTTCATACCTTGCAAAACCCATCTGGAAGCAATACGGTCCTACTGGGAACTGATGGCCCTAAGGAAGAAGCTGCTTATTACCTGGTAGGAGGGGATGCCGCTTCATTCGGCCCGGAAGCAAGAGAGCTGGTCCAACTGAAAGCGCACATCTTTATTGTCCCCAGTAAATACTACACCGCAAGCAAAGATGGGTCCTATGCCTTCATGGATGTCCCCGCAGGCACGTATGATCTCATGGTGGTTACAGGAAGCGACAAGCCTGAAAAAATGAAATCCGTAACGTTTTAGATACCAACCGGGACGATGCCGAAGCACCTATTGGTATTCGTCTTTGTGCGTGTTCTTTTGAAATAGAAAAGGTGACCATCCGCATCGTGGCCACCCTTTCTCTGCATGGGATCCTTTCTAACACTGCCTATTCGTGAATCGTGTGAAAGGTGTTTTGGGTTGCACCAGGGGTAACAAACCTTTCCTCCGTTCAGCGATACTACAGGCCGCCTGCCTTTCCGGTTACGGATCTGCGGATCCCGAATCCTCGAGGGAGTATTGAACCATGTATTCATATCCTGACATACAATATGCCAACTGCAAGAAATGGCCGTTTAGAAGTGGAAAAAGCCTTTGAAGAGGGGAGAATGTATGATTTTGCGTTTGATCCTGCAGCGTATTGTTTGATTCTGTCACATGCTCTGTTTAGAGCGTCAGGATAAATTTAGGTTCTATCCGGCGCTGTCTTTTGAGTCCAGTCGGGATGCCCTCACTGAAGCTTGGTTCAAAGCTGGTTCTGATGCCAAACCCGAGCATGAGGAAGTCGATAACACGTACAGCCGTCTCAAGCCGGAAAAAGTTGAGCTTATCTCCCGAAATCTGTAAATCTTCCAGTGTATCGTTTTCTAAGACATCGAACTGTAATCGTACAAACACAGGAAGATCTTCAGAACGGAGCCTGAAGTCGACATGGAGCCATGAATTGTCCTTGTTATTCCATGCGTTTTCATAGCTCATAATTAAGCGGACAGTCCGATTCCAATTCAGAGTCATGTCTACATACGAGCCCAGCCTCCCGGAATCTTCTGCTATAAGAAAGTTTCTTAGCGTATTTAGGGCCGGTACATCTTCATCCGAATCTTCTACCGGAATACTGACATCCTGGAGGCGGATGGCTTCGTAGACTGAACTGAAATAATTGGGTATGTATTCCTTTCCTAGATAGCGTTGTTCCAATTGCATCTCGATGTCCCAGTCGTCGTCCGGTTGCCAGTTGCCTTTGAACCCGATGCCAATTCCCATCCCATGATTAAGTATTTTGGATAACTCGGCATAGGTCAATACATACGAGATTGGCGTTTCAAAGATGGGCAGGGATACATCGGCTCCTACCATTAATATGCGTCCATCGTCATTTCCAACGGCAGTACGTAAGCCCAGGCTATCGGTTAGTTCTTCTACCAGAAAAGGAGCTCCAGGCAACTCTTCGTTTGTTAACGTACCTTTGTCACTTAAATCACCAGAAAGGCTCGCACCAAACGCCATTTTTTTATACTTACTAAAGGGTGAGTTGACAAAGGGATAATAGGACCCTCGCAGGCCAAATACCTCAGCGGCCAACAGGTTTGAATAGAACACCTCAGCTGTATATCGATCTTCTTTATACTGAAACTCAATGCCTCTTTTCTGATTGTCCATGCTGATCGAGTTCTGAAAGAAGTTTATAAACTGCCCAAACCCCATGGTAGCATCCTCGAACTCTCCGAACCGGACATAATATCCAGGCTGATCCTTGTCAGAATACTGAAAGTATCGGATGATGCTTAAAAAATCGCCGAACGAGTCATAGTCCTCCGAGCGGAAGTTTCGATCTTTGGTATGCAGATGTGATCGTAGAAAAAGTCCACCGCTATACGGGCCATAAAAAAACTCCGGCTTAAAAGCCGTAGCCAGGAAACGCTCCTTGTTTCCTTCTGAGTTTTCAATACTCGTGACCCCGATGTCGAAATTCAATTCGTACTCGATCTCCAGTACATCAGACGATTCTGGTTCTTGTTCTTCAAGAAATTTCTCCGGCGGGGTAGGCTCTGTTTCTTGTGCGAGAGCCTGCCCGTGAAGTAGCATAATTAAACAAATAATGCTACCTATTTTTAAACAAAGAGGGGCATTAAAAGAAATGGTAAAGGGCATGATGTAATTATATGGGTGCAAACAAGGCTAATTTAGGTGAATGCACCCATTCCTTCAATAATCAAGCCCTAAAGCACAAGATCTAGCACTTCCGTCAACTTCTCAACCCCGGTTACCTCCAGCTCTTTTGGAATAGAAAGGCCCTTCATGTTGTTCTTAGGGATGATGGCCCTTTCAAAGCCTAGCTTTGAGGCTTCATTGAGGCGTGGTTCTACCTGGCTCACGGTTCGTATCTCTCCACCGAGGCCCACTTCTCCAATAAGGACTGAACTTGTATCTGCAGGAATGTCACGGAAGGACGAAGCGACGGCCAGAATGACGCCAAGGTCTACCGCGGGTTCGTCCAGGCGAACGCCACCGGCTACGTTCACAAACACATCGTGAGTAGAAAGCCTCATGCCCTCTCTTTTTTCAAGGACAGCGAGAAGCATTTGCAGCCGGCGGTAGTCAAAACCAGTCGCGTTTCGCTGCGGTGTACCGTAAGAGGTCGAGGTGACCAACGCCTGGATTTCAACCAGTACCGGCCGAGTGCCCTCAAGGGAGCACACTACAGTCGAACCACTAGCTCCATAACTACGCTCTGAGAGAAAGATTTCGCTTGGATTAGATACCTCCTTCAGGCCATTAGCACGCATTTCAAAGACACCGATCTCATTCGTCGAGCCAAACCGGTTCTTGACGGCTCTAAGGATCCGGTAGGCATGATGCCGGTCCCCTTCGAAGTAAAGAACGGTGTCGACCATATGCTCAAGTACACGTGGCCCCGCGATAGAACCTTCTTTGGTGACATGCCCAACCAGGAACGTTGGTGTTTCCTGCTCTTTAGCAAATTGAAGCAACGCAGCAGCAGTCTCCCTGACCTGGCTTACTGACCCAGGGGCACTGGATATATCTGGGCGGAAGGTAGTCTGTATGGAGTCTACAATCATCACATCCGGATTCATATCCATGGCTGCAGAGATAATTTGCTCCACATTCGTTTCCGAGTAGAGGTACAGGTTTTTTGTGTCTACCCCGAGCCGCTGTGCCCGGAGCTTGACCTGCCTGGGGGATTCCTCACCGGTTACATAGAGGATACTTTTGGAGGGAAGGTATTTCCCCAATTCTGTCATTAACGTACTCTTCCCGATACCCGGGTCACCTGCAATCAAAACAAAGGACCCTTGCATGATTCCACCTCCCATAACACGGTCAAACTCATTGACTCCTGTTACAATCCGGCTCTCCTCCGTCAGAACAATATCCTCCAGTTTCTGAGGCCGATGTGAACCCGTCGTCGCTCGAAACGTCGGTACCTTTGCTTTCACTGCAGTGGGAAGTGCTTCCTCAACATAGGAGGTCCACGCATCGCATGCAGGACATTTCCCCATCCACTTTGGAGAGACGTTCCCACATACCTGACATACGAACTGCGTTTTAGACTTTGGCATAGTTTTCAACCTGTTTCTAGTTTCTCCTTTCTAGTTTCTGGCTGGTTTAATTGAGAGAAACGGGAAACGAGAAACCAGAAACTAATTCTGCTGTGTGACACCCCTGTGTCACTGGGGGAGGAAGGAACTATATGTGAGCATAAACATATCGGTGTGTTCGTAAATAATACCTTCATATAGTGTGGAGATTTGGATCATTTTCGATGAAATTGATTCAATTTGCCTGAAGTTTGATCAAATAAATGCCGGTGGGTCCGGCCCGTATGCTCAACCCTGTTCGTGCACTTGGAAGATATAGCCTGCTGATGTTTCAAGCATTTGGCTCGTTGCATGAACTGAGCATCTATAGGAAAAATATGTTTGATCAGATGGTTAAGATAGGGATTGAATCCATCCCCATCGTTGCGCTGACGGCCGCCTTCTCTGGAGCTGTAACCACCGTTCAAACGGCGTATCAATTAACCTCTCCGCTCTATCCCAAATCATTGATTGGGTCCATCGTTGCCCCCTCCATGATCCTGGAGTTGGGCGCTGTAGTTACTGCCTTTATTTTGACTGGGCGAGTGGGCGCGCGCATTGCGGCTGAGTTAGGAACCATGCGGGTAACAGAACAAATTGATGCCCTTGAAGCAATGGGGCTCAATTCTGTTGGTTATTTGATCATACCGAGGGTGCTTGCCGGTGTGATCATGTTTCCTGTGTTATATATCTCAGCCGTTGTAGTTGGAATTGGCGGTGGCATTGTAGTGGCAGATTTGGGGGGGTGGTTAGAAGCAGCGGAATTTATTGACGGAGCACGTGAGTTTTTTAATCCTTTTGACCCCGTGTTTGGCAGCATAAAATCGCTGGTATTTGGCTTCTTAATTACTTCGATTTCCTGCTTTAAAGGCTACTACACCCGTGGTGGAGCGGAAGGAGTGGGGAGGAGTACGACAGAGTCTGCTGTAACAAGTTGTGTATTTATTCTTTTGGCGGATTTACTACTTGCTGTTACGCTATTGTAATAGATGATACGAACTGAGAATCTACATAAATCCTTTAATGACAATCCGGTCCTACGCGGCGTCGATCTCGAAATAGAGGATGGGGAGACGTTTGCTATTATAGGACGGTCCGGTTCAGGTAAGAGTGTTCTCATGAAACACTTGATCGGGTTGATTAAACCGTCTGAAGGCCGGGTGCTCATAGATGATGTAGATATCAATACGCTTCCCTATCGAGAACTCCGCCGTGTACGCCAGCAGTTTGGGGTCCTGTTTCAAGGGAGTGCATTGTTTGATTCGATGTCAGCCTTTGAGAATGTTGCGTTCCCATTAAAGACCTTCACCGAGAAGTCGGACAAAGAAATCGAGGAGGAAGTTAATCGCTGCCTGACTATGGTTGAGTTACCCGAGGTGGGCCCCTTGATGCCGTCCGAGTTGTCTGGCGGAATGAAGAAGCGTGTAGGTCTGGCAAGAGCCATATCATTACGGCCGCAATACATCTTTTATGATGAACCAAACACGGGATTGGATCCGGAAACATCGAATACCATCGATGATCTAATCAGCGATTTGGCAGAAAGATTGAAGGTAACCAGTATTATTGTAACTCATGATATGCACTCCGTACTATCTATTGCAGATCGAGCGGGCTTTATACACAAGGGCAGACTGCATTGGGTAGGCACCGTTGATGAAATGCACCGGAGTGACGATAAGATCTTGCTGGATTTTGTAAAGGCAAACGAATACCAGATCGGCCGGCCTAAACGCTGAGCCATTTTACATACATTATTGAAAAGACCTAGTTATTGTGAAGGCTTCGAACGAACTTAAAGTTGGTATAGCAATCATCCTTTCTGCGGCAGCTTTTATTCTTGGCGTCCGCTTCTTTGAAGATATTCCTTTGTTCAAAGGGACGTACGACCTATACACAGTCTACGATGATGCACGCGGAATGATTGTAGGCAATGCGGTTCGGATTAGCGGCGTGGATGTGGGTAGTGTGCAAGAAGTGTCCTTGGATCCCGAAACGAACAAAGTAAAAGTACGCATCCGTCTGGATAAGCAGTACGTCGTCAAGGAAGGAGCTTACACAGAAATTACTGGGATCGACGCGTTAAATGCGGTTCAAATGGTGATCCATCAAGGTCCTCCAGATAATCCGCCTGTAAATGATGGTGATTTTCTTCCCAATCGGATTGCAAACGACCTGTTCACCAGCCTGACCGAAAGTGCACCCGGCCTCATTAGCCGAAGCGACAGTGTGCTTGTTGGCTTGGATGGCACGATTACTGACATCGGCGAACTCGTTCAACCCGGGAGCGATCTACGGAGGATGTTCTCCTCATTCCGATCGAGCGCAGACGCTATCGAGCAGTTACTACGCGAAGAACGCGTGCGCATCGGACGTGTGCTGGCAAACGTAGACACATTGACAACAGCGCTGGGAGAGACAACCCAAGGCGCTGGCGATTCACTTGCCATCGCAACACAGCAGTTAAACGAGCTCCTGCGCCGTGTTGATGAAAATCTCGCTGCCATCGAAAATACAACCAATACACTCGATTCTATTCTAGGCAAAATCGATCAGGGAGAAGGCACCGTCGGATTACTTATCAATGACCCAGGCCTCTACCATCAAATGGACTCCACGTTGGAGAACATGAACGCTCTTTTCTTAGACATCAAAGAAAACCCCGTACGCTACATGCGTGCACTCCGGTTGTTTGATATACTTTAACCCAAATCCTGGTGGATTTGGGTTGTTTCTGGTTTCGTGTTTCTGGTTTCTGGTTATTTGTGATTTGAAGGAATGATGCACCCATAACCAACAAGAAACAAGAAACGAGAAACACGAAACCACTCAAATAGGCCCTATTTGAGTGTTATTAATTAGTACCCTACGAAACATGTGGGTGAGGTGTACATAACACACACATGTTAACGGCAACTGAAAATCCTTTTTGGGCTTTTGGTTGGTTTCTGGTTCCGCGTTTCTTGTTTCCAGTTTAGTACTCGTAAACAGCAAGAACCTGACACGCAGATGGGTATGCCCATCTAACTGATCGCGCAGCGATAAACAAGAACCACACTCGCATAAAAATGCGAGTGCTCTCCCTACCACATTACTCGTGAAAAACACAATGGTAAGAAAAACACTATTTGTTGCTCTACTCACCGTGGCAATTAGCCTCCCTTCAATGGGTCAGTCTATTGACGAATCTGTATTCAAAGGCACATTCATGGCCAGCTACGATGCAGCAACAGACAAGATCGTTCAACTCGCAGAAGCAATGTCTGCAGATCAGTACGACTGGCGCCCAAGCGAAGGTGTACGTTCTGTAAAAGAATCTTTGATGCACGTTGCAAATGCAAATGCATTTTTCGCAGGTGCACTAGGTGCTGAAGTTCCAGCAAGCATGAAAGGCCGGAATCTTGAAAAAGAAATTGAGAGCAAAGAAGACGCTCTCAAAGTCTTGAAAGAGTCCATCAAACTTGCCAGAGATGCTGTAGGCGCGCTCAGTGCAGATGACATGACCAAAGAAATTGACTGGTTTGACGGATCCAAAAAGCCCATGCTTGCTATGGTTTTTGTTGTTAGCGACCATGCAAATGAGCATTTAGGTCAGCTTATCGCATACGCTCGTTCAAACGAAGTCGCTCCGCCTTGGAGTAACTAAAAAAGCTGAGCTTTTTTAGTGCTGTGAGATGTGGGCTGAGGGCTGAGTAGGGGGGATGATGCTTTGGGAACTTTCGCTTTATTATAGAGCGTTTAGAGTCCAAATTATCAACCCCTTTAACTCATCCCTCAGCCTTTTTTATTTAGCATTAACTCATTCATTCCTCAGACTAACCATTCAGTACGCCTATGCCTTCCTATCAAGAAGCCCTCGATCTTTTTCACGAATGGACACAAACGGAAAGCCTGCGTAAGCACGCTTATGCAGTAGAGGCAGGCATGCAATTCTATGCGAAACAAGGCAATGAAGATGAAGAGTTGTGGCGGATGACGGGTCTCTTGCATGACATGGATTATGAAAAACATCCAACGCCCGAGGAGCATCCTTTTGTAGGAATCGAGGTACTGCGTGGCCTTGGGTATCCAGAAATTATGCTTGAAGCAATCCTGGGTCATGCAACGTACAGCGGCGTAGCCCGTACTACACCATTAGCAAAAACCTTGTTTGCTGTCGACGAACTGGCCGGTTTTATTACAGCTGTCGCCTATGTTCGCCCCGATGGCCTGACGGGGATGAAACCAAAGTCTGTAAAGAAAAAATTGAAAGACAAGCGGTTTGCCGCTGCTGTAAGCAGGGAAGATATCCAGGTGGGTATTGAAGAGCTAGGCGTAGATCTGGATACCCATATAGCGAATGTGATTGCAGGCATGCAACAGCAGGCAGAGCGTCTAGGATTTTAAAACGTATGCTCAACGAAGGTCAGCCATCTGAAGAGAACGAACCGGTAGCCATGGAGAATACGGGCGCAGAGAACAAGAACGATTCCACCGAAGCTTCAAAAAAAGATGCACCGGGTTCTATGTTGCCGGTTGTACGCGATGTAACACGCGCCCGGGCGCTGGACCTTAAATCGCTATTCAGTAAATATCTCCGCCGCCACCTCCCGGAGGGGGAATCCTCCAAGGCAACCATGCCTGTGCCTCCGAGGATTACCGGTTCCTATGCTCAACTGTTACCCATTCTAAGGCTAGTACCGTGGTTTTTAGGTGCGGTATTTATCTTGTCCTTCTTCTGGGATTTCCCAGGTGGTGAATTTACCCTCTTCGGAAATACGCTACCCGTTGAAGGATTATTGGGCATAGTCTCTGTCAGCGGTATGATTGGCTTTTTGACCAACTGGCTGGCCATCACGATGTTGTTTAATCCCCGAAAGCGCCGGCCGCTTCTTGGGCATGGGTTGATTCCTGCACAGAAGGATCGTGTCATTTATCGAATGGCAACCACAATCTCGGAAGAGCTAATTAATGCTGACATCATCAAACAAAAAATCGAAGAGAGCGGCATCATCCCCAAGTATAGGGAAATGGCGATTTCCGTTACTAAGAGTGTGCTCGATGATCCTGAATTTCGAGATGAACTGAAGGGGATCGTGTCATCGTACGTGCAGCAAGTCGTTGGTTCTGAAGACATGCGGGATAAGATCGTAGACTACGTAGTGCTTAAGGTAGAAGATTACCTCGGCTCCGGCATTGGGGGCCTTGCCTTGAAAGCCTACCGTATGCTGAACGAGGATGATTTCCAGCGCCGTATTGAAGAAGCCGTAACACGGTTGCCCTCAGCCATCGATGAGGTTATTGGACGCACCGAAAATATCCTGGATATAATCCCCGAGAAGATCGAAGAACGTTCGCAAGACATTGAAGACGCAGCATCCCGCATGATCACCTCCTTCGTCGAAAACCTCGACATCTACGAAATGATCGCCGGAAACATGCAGCGCTACGACGAAAAGCGCCTCGAAGACATGCTCAAGCGAGCCACAAATGAACAACTCAACTACATCAAATACCTCGGCGGTGTCCTTGGTTGTATCGGCGGCCTCGTGATCTGGCAACCCATCCCATCTCTGATTGTGCTAGGTATCATAGGCAGTGTGATCTATGGGATGGATGTGGTGCTTTTCAGGATAAAAAATGCGAATGAGTCAGTAGTTACTTGATGATTCGATGATTAGCTTTGTGTTTTTTAGGACAAAGTAAGCTCATGACTCTGCATATCCCATAAGCATATTAGGCATTGTTGCCTCAAACCTGTTATTCTGAGCCTGCTGAAGAATCTGGGCAGGCACAGCGCAAAAAAATTGAATTACGTTAATGAAGAGCAAGGAGTACCTAAACAAGCTTTTGGAAATTTCAAGTGCTCCTCTATGTAATACTTTAAGCATCCAAACTGACGCTACCAGCACTTCAAGTGCTCAACTCGATCATCTTCTGAAACAGAAGAACGGTTTTTATGCTTTTGAAGGGGCTTTGTTGGTTCGTCCAAGTAATACAAGCTCTGGAGTGTTAGGCGTTTCAGATTGGAATAATGAATCACTGTGGAGATATGAATACCAAGATCTAGCCTCGAATCTTGTATTCTATGCAGAAGACCTCTTCGGAAATCAGTTTGCTCTTGAAAGCGGACAAGTAGTCCTTTTTGATGCAGAAACTGGAGATAAAGAAGTGCTTGCCCAGGATATCAATGGATGGGCCAAATTGATATTAGAAGATAATAATTACAGGACAGGATACTCACTAGGCCATAAGTGGCAGGCAAAAAATGGAGCGTTAGAAGCCGGTAAACGGTTGATACCCAAGATACCCTTTGTCCTGGGAGGCGAGTACTCAGTAGAAAACCTCTACGCCCTTGAAGACGAGAAGAGTATGCGTCTTAGAGGAGATTTGGCTATTCAAATAAGAGACCTCCCTGATGGTGCTCAGGTAAAATACACCATTGTGGAGTGAGATGGATTCGAATTCCCTATTTAAATAATTCATTATCTCCTCATGTACTTGCAAAAGAATACGTTCTTCTTACTACTCTGTTTAATTGTTTTCTCAGGGTGCGCTACCATGGCCAGGAGCTGTGCTGACTACGAGGGAATACCTGTGCACAATGGCAGTGATTATGAGATAAGAATGTGGTCAGCTCCGGATTCAAGTGGAGAATCTATCGCTCAAGCATATTTACGTGAGGTCATTCCTCCACACTCAACATCAGAGTTAATAACGGAGATATACTATAGACAATGGGAAAGATACTTTGAGATGAAGGGGCAGATTGTACTTATATTTACAAATTCCTTTTCCGAACACAGAGACAGTTTGACTATGGAGCTGTCGCGCTTTGACATTCTCAAGCAAGAAACACTAACAAAAGAAAAGCTTGATTCACTTGGGTGGGTGATTAACTATCCATAGGAGCCTTTTCGAGAAGCTTAAGAAAACATCTTTAATGCATACCAACATCCACAAAGAGTTTATTGCCTGGTTTAAGCAGAGTATAGAGCCTCGTTTACCAACTCCTTTTAACGTTGAATACCTTTCTGAGAAGGAAGGAGATTTTGGTGAGTTTGAAGGAGTAATTGTTTCTTCGGAATTCCAGGATGGCTTTTTTTACATTTGGAGTTCTGGAATGTACCACATGGCCTTTTTAGATCTGATAACAGAAGAATTTATAATTCCAGATGCACTGGCTGAATATAAAAACGAAGGCTTTAATCAATTGCTGCACCCCTGGTTGAAAAAAATAGAACTACAAGAATAATCGTTTATGCAAGATAGGCTTACTCGAATAGTTTGTTTGGTGATTCTACTACTTCCATGCGGGTGCATTCATACAGGGATGGATTTTATAGATACCATTCCTTTCCAAAATAACAGCGAATTGACCGTGTTGTTATTGTTAGATGCCGCTGTAAATCCAGATATCGCAAACGCCAGTATTAACTCTCTTGCAGAACCCTATACAGCAGGGTCTATTGGTTTGGTAAATAAGTACTGGAAAGATTTTTTTTCAGAAGAATACATGAAAGCAACTCTATATATTGTGGAGAGGCAAGGAGAAACAAAGATGGACTATTCAGAGGAAGATGTTTTAAAGATCATAACGCTACATAAAGCCTACCTCGATTCTGTTCACTGGAAAGTATCATATCCATGAGCCTGGATACACTAAAAAAAAGGATTGCAGCTTATTGAAGAGAACGAGGAGTATGCGGATTTTGAAGGCTTGAAACCAGATAATTTGATTGAAAAAGCTGAAAAAAGACTAGCGTGTACATTCCCGCCTACATATCGTATGTTTCTCAGCCAGCTAGGCTGTGGAGATATTGAAGGGCTTGAGTTTTTTGGAGTAATCCAAGATAACTTTGATGACTCTGGCATTCCTGATGCCGTTTGGCTTACCCTTAACCTAAGGCAAACTGAAGATCTGCCAAATCATCTTGTGGTAATCAGTGAAACAGGGACTGGTGAATACTATGCGTTGGAATTGTCGCGGGTAAATGAGTCTGATGAGTGCCCTGTTGTTCTATGGAGTGGATGGGAATCTGATCCTGTGAACAGGGAATGGGTAGCTGCAGATTTTGGCGATTTCTTTTATTCGAGAGTTACTGAAACACTAGAAGATCTATGAGCTCAAAAGAGGATAAGTACGGAGGAATGACCGATTTACAGTCCTGCCTTATGCACTAAGCAAAGTACTAATGATATATCCCACTACACCACTCACTGCTCTATTGCGAGTAAGGATCCAGTCAACCGCATCGGTAAGTGCTTCCCCACGTGTTTGACTGAATACAATCGCCCGTATAAGTACTCCTCCTCGTGTTTGACTGAATACAATCGCCCGTATAAGTACTCCTCCTCGTGTTTGACTGAATACAACCACCCGTATAAGTACTGATGAACGAGTTTGACTGAATACAAACACCCGTGAACGTACTCCTCTACCTGTTTGACTAAATACAATCTCCTGGACAAGTATTCACCGTGGTGTTTGACTGAATACAAACACCTGTGAACGTACTCCTCTACGAGTTTGACTCAATACAATTATCCGGATAAGCACTCATCTTGCTGCTTGACTGAATCAAACGCTTGTGAAAGTTCCCCTCTACGAGAATGACTCAATACAAACACGTAAGTATGCACATATCGACACGTTTGACTGGATACAATTACGTGAGTAAGCACTCTTCGATGTGTTTGACTCAATACAAACATGTGGGTAAGCACATATCGACCCATTTGAATGAATACAAACACCTGGATAAGCACTAACCGACCCGTTTGATTGAATACACCCGCCTGAGTAAGCACTAACCGACCCGTTTGACAACAAGAAACCAAACACGCAGATGGGTATGCCCATCTAACTGATTGCGGAGCAATAAACAAGAAACGAGAAACCAAGCATACCCAAACCATCAGTTTGTGTGTCATTGTACTTAACAACATTCAAATCTCGTCTTAACAAGTTCTGAACATCTCCCACGTAGGTTAGCATTGTAACCCGATAGTTCTAATGAGGAAGTACAATGAATAACCAGTATGTATATCAATTAACAAGTGCGCTGGCCTTTATTTTTTTATTTCTGGTAGCCTGCGACTCTAACTCGGCAAACGAAGAAGAAGAAATTATTAGTGGCAACGTGCCGGCCGTATTCGACAAGTTTAACGATGACATTCAGATATTCGTGGACGGCAATATGGTCGTCATTCAGTCCAACGGTGTACCCGACCACGGAAGCCCGTATTTCGGTACTACCGACACTTTATACGAAGCGTATAATGGGGACAACACGAACTTTCAGCTCAACCCCAATCGGATCATTGAGCAGTCTTATCAATTTCGAATTCCACTCGACCCTCAAGCTGCTTCCGTCAACGAAGCAACACCTTTAGGTCCTATTGGTGTGACGGTGAATGGAGTACCCATCTACAATCAATACGCAGGACCCAACAACCGGCCACTTACCTTTGAAATCGATTCGTTCGATCAGTACAACGGCCACCCGCAGCAAACCGGCCAATACCATTATCATGTAGAGCCTGTGTATCTGACGGATATATACGGTCCGGACGCGCTGATCGGATTCTTACTCGACGGATTCCCCGTCTACGGTCCTGAGGAAAACGGTGAACGAGTCACCAATGATGATCTCGACGAGTTCCACGGCCACTTTGGTGCGACGCCCGACTATCCTGATGGCATCTACCATTACCACATCACTGATGCTGATCCCTACATCAACGGCGCTGGGTTTTATGGTAGCGCTGGGACGGTGAGTTTTTAGACACAGCTGCCTCTGCGGAGCACATCTTTGCTGGGAAGACACGTAAAGATGCCTAAAGCTTAAAATCCTACTTCAAATGAAAACCATCCCAATTTTACTCGGCCTCCTACTCATTTTAGCAAGCGAGTATACAACACGTTCAACAGAAGATTCCCCCGAGGTATACATCAATGCAGACGATCTTCGAATCACCAAATCAAACGGTTACCTGTTCTGGGAAGGTGTGAAGTTCTCTGGGTACGTTCTCTCAAAGAGTGAGATGAGCCTGATCGATACTCAAACTCCTTATGTAGACGGACGCATGCATGGCACATCAATAGGACACTATCCAGATGGGCGCCTGGCTTTTGAACGGCCTTATGACATGGGACAAAAAGCTGGCATCCATCGAGGGTGGTATGCAGACGGGACGTTGAAATTCGAATACGCTTTTGAGCAAGGCGTTTTTCATGGTGCAGGAAAAGAGTGGTTTGAAGATGGTTCGCCTTACAGAGCCTTCACGTACGTGCAAGGCAAAGAGGAAGGGGTGCAGAAGATGTGGTATGAGGATGGGAGTTTGAGGGCGAACTATGTGGTCAAGAACGGGCGTAGGTACGGGTTAATGGGATCGAAACCGTGTTCATAATAATCGGGGCACGTTTATAATTCGGATAGACCAATGAATAAAACAGTAATCGTATTGATTAGCATTTTATGGGCAACATGCCTATACGGATGCGGCAAGATCAATCAATCTGACAACACAAAGCTCCCCTTTTACCTGGATTTTGATCTGACGCCAGTATGGATTGAACCTTCTGATCTCGAATACGCGAGTATTCACACTGTATCTCCGTTCGCGTTGCAGAACCAGTATGGACAGATGCGCTCCTCTGCTGACCTGGATGGAAAGATTTATGTAGCCAACTTCTTTTTCGCAAATTGCACGCAAATTTGCCCAACAATGCGCTCAAATCTTATGCTAGTGCAGGATGCATTTCAAGAGGAAGAGGCTGTAAGAATCATTTCCCATACAGTGTTGCCTGAATCGGATACCGTACCGGTGTTGAGGGCGTATGCAGCAGCCAACAATATCATAGAAGGAAAGTGGGATTTGGTGACGGGCACAAGGGAAGAGATTTATACTTTGGCTGAGAACTCCTATTTTGCCGAAATAAAGGGAGAGGTTGATACGGAGTTTTTGCATACCGAAACGTTTTACCTTGTGGATGCCAAAAGAAGAATCCGAGGGGTGTATAATGGGACACTTGAGTTTGATGTGAATCGACTCATCGAAGACATTGCCCTACTCAAAAAAGAATTGGCTGTTTAATACGTGAAATCCTCGCTCACATTAAAACTGATTGCTGCGTTTGCGGCTGTGTGTATCATTGAAGCGCTGTTAGTGGCATTTTTGATGAGGGAGGCGGCGCAGCGTAGTTTTGATGAGTTTTTGCGAGAGGAAGCGATTGAGGTCTTTCAAGAAGATGTACGTAGATTCTACGCACGAACAGGGACTCTTGAGGGAGTGCAGCGTGGGTTAGGGCGAAATCGAGGGCCGGTTCAGCCTCCCAGAGGGGTCGGAGAACCGCCGCCAGGAAGAGATGGACAGCGAAGGCCACCTGGGGCGAAGAACCCTCAATTCGGATTAACGGATACGAAGGGAATGGTTATCGTCTCCAACGGCGAATTTAAAATAGGTGATCAGGTCTCTAGTGAAGTCTTGAGCAATGGGTTGCCCTTTGTGGTAGATGGGGAAAAGGTAGGCTTAATTCTTATGCCCTCTGGCCGTATGGCCTTATCCGAGCGCGAAAGTAAATACCTTCAACGCCTCGATGGCGCACTGTTGGCTGCTTCGATGGGCGTAGTTTTATTTGCCGTCGTGTTGGGCGTCTGGCTTGCAAGGGGGTACACGAGGCCGATTAAGGAACTAACAAAAGCATCAAAGGCACTTGCGGATGGAGAATTAGGGACACAAGTTGTTGTGACCGCGTCCGATGAGGTGGGGGAGCTGTCGGAGTCGTTTAACCGGATGAGTGCCCAGTTGAACGAGGTCTCTTCACAGCGGCGAAGAATGACTGCTGATATCGCTCACGATCTTCGAACTCCACTGACCGTATTAAGCGGGTATCTGGAGGCGCTCAGAAATGAAGAACTCAAACCGACTCCGGAACGGTTTGAGATGCTGCATCAAGAAGCTACTCATTTGTCCAGATTGGTTGATGACCTGAGGGTGCTTGCACTGGCTGATTCCGGGGAGTTGTCCTTGAATCGTTCGCCGGTTGAAATTGAACCTATACTCCAACGAGTGGCTCAGTCATTCCAGGATCAAGCGGATAAAGCAGGCGTGACGATTCACATCGAAGCCATAGCATTGCCCGATTTTGTTTCACTCGATGCGGATCGGATGATTCAAGTATTAACTAATCTGGTAAGCAATGCGCTGCGATATACCTCTGAGGGAGGAGAAATTAGACTTTGTGCTTTTGCAGAGAATGACCAGGTTTTTATAGAAGTAGAAGATTCAGGAGCGGGGATTTCTTCAAAGGATATTCCCCATCTGTTTAACCGATTCTATCGGGCGGATAAGTCGAGACAGCGGGAACACGGTGAGTCAGGATTGGGCCTGGCAATTGTGAAGTCGTTGATTGAAGCACACGAGGGGACCGTTTCGGTATCGAGCATGGAAGGAGAGGGAAGCCGGTTTTTAATTACCCTTCCCTGGGCTTAAATCGATACCCGACGCCAAAGACGGTTTCAATGTATGTAGGGTTTTTAGGATCGTTTTCCAGTTTCGTCCGCAGATTTCTGATATGCACATCGATGGTGCGTTCTACACTTTCGATAGCAATATCATGTAGTTTCTCCAGAAGTTGCGCGCGCGAAAAGACGCGGCCAGGAGCACCCATCAGGGTAGCAAGCAGTTCGAATTCAGTCGGAGTAAGAGATAGCGATTCTCCTCTAGCCTGTACAAGATGCCTGGACCGGTCAAGGAGAATCTCGTCTATCTGAATCACTTCAACCTCTTTTGGGGTTGTCCGGGTTCTTCGAAGTAGGGCCCGTACCCGGGCCAATAGCTCCCGCATTCCAAAGGGTTTGGTGACGTAGTCGTCGGCGCCTAATTCTAATCCAATGACTTTATCCGTTTCTTCAACGCGGGCAGTGAGCAAGATGATGGGAGTTTCTTTTTCCTTGCGATGATGTCGAATGAATTCCAGTCCATCCATTTCCGGCATCATAACGTCTAGCAAAATTAAGTCGGGATTGAGTTGGCGGGCGGTTAGGAGAGCCGTGCGTCCTTCAGATACTGTTTCCACTCGAAACCCTTGTTCGGTGAAGTATTCTTTGAGGAGTGTACGCACATTTGCGTCGTCATCCACTACAAGAAGTGAGTGCTGAGGCATAGCTGAATCAGGAGACAGCAGCTGGCAAGGTTGCTTTTTTTACTCCTTTGATGGGTTTGGGCAAGGACGAAACGGAGATGCGTACATTTGCGGCAGTTTCATCAAAGTTCAGGATGACTTCGAGGACTTCATCCAGCGTTTTCTTTTCGATAACTGCCATACGAAGGGAGCTTGCATTGCGGAAGCCTTTAAAATACCCGCCATACATGCGCCGCATCTCAAGGACACCGGTTCGCTCTCCGAGCCACTCGCATTTTAAGGTCAGGTGTTCTGCTACAACCTGGAGCCGTTCTTCCCACGTTGGTGGGGGAGGTACTTCGCCCGTTTCTAGAAACACTTTGGTGTCTCGGAATATCCAGGGGTTGCCGATCGCGCCCCGTCCAATCATCACTGCATCAACACCCGTTTGGTCGAACATGTCTTTGACACGTTCAGGTGAAGTGGCGTCTCCGTTACCAATCAAGGGGATCGTAATACCACTCTGCTTTTTTATTTTTCTGAGCCACTGCCAGCGGGCCTCGCCTTTATACATTTGGGAGCGCGTTCGAGCGTGAACAGCCAGCGCTTTTACACCGGTGTCTTCCAGCATTCGGGCGACTTCCATGATCTGGATAGTCTGATCATCCCAGCCCAACCGGGTTTTCACTGTTACGGGCCGTGTTGACTCTTCGATCACAGCAGCCGTAATGGCCTGCATCTTCGGCAGGTTTCGCAAGATACCTGCTCCGCCGTCTTTGCATACTACTTTTTTTACCGGGCAACCAAAGTTGATATCTATAACATCTGGACCTACCTGGTCTACGATCTTGGCCGCTTCCCGCACCTGATCAATTTCCCCACCAAATATCTGAATACCAACGGGTCGTTCTTGCTCGTAGATATCAAGCTTCATCACCGAATTCTTGGCATCATGAACTAGCCCACCAGAGGAGATAAATTCGGTATACAACATATCCGCACCATATCGCTTACATAACAAGCGAAACGGTGGATCGCTCACATCCTCCATGGGAGCAAGAAACAACGGCAACTCACCGAAATCTATGGACCCGATAGTCATTTGGTTTTGGGTAGATGGTACACACGACTGGTAGTCGTCTGTACGTTTCTGGTTCCTTGTTTCTAGTTTCTTCAGATCATCACAACCTTTTCCCAAACGCCCGTATACGAAAATAAGGAAGACAGTCATTACATTTGATTTGCAAACTTGTTACTCGCTTAAGTCACCAGGCCATGAATAAGAAAACGTCTCTTTTTGCACCCGCTATCATTTTTTCTGGGTTATCTCTTTTCCTTGCCGGTTGCTCAGGACCGAATCTATTTCAGCGGTTGTTGAATCTGGGAGGGCAGGGTCCTTGTGCCATCGTCATCGTTATTCTAGATGTTATTTTCCTCTTTGAGCTATTCAACAGCTCTAAATCCTCTGGCGATAAACTGATCTGGGCCCTGATTATTATCTTTATCCCGATCGCCGGTTGTTTATTGTACTACTTCCTCGGCCGCAGTAAGAAAGTAGAGGACTAAAGGGGACCCTTTGTTTCTTTGCGACATCTCCCCTAAATGGGGAGAATCCTTTATCTTGTGTGTATGAACTACGCACTCGCTCTCATCGCAACCCTACTTCTAGTAACGAACGCCTACAGCCAAACACCCTGGCAGAGTACAGACGCGTGGGTCCGGCATACCATTGATTCAAGCTCGCAGGGAGCTGATGGAGTGAAGGTAGCTGATATTAATGGCGATGGGCGGTTGGATGTGGTTACTGGATGGGAAGAAGGGGGTGTGGTTCATGTCTATTTCCATCCTGGATATGATCAGGTCATGGAGCCCTGGCCAAAGGTTGTGGTAGGGCAGGTGCCAGATGTTGAGGATGCCGTTTTTATTCGCCGAGCCGGTAATCTGTATGACGTAGTCAGTGCTGCCGAAGGGGAGGAGCAAAGTTTGTTTATCCATCGACTATCCTCTCATTCTGAAGTGCTCCTCAACGAATCGGCCTGGACATCCTATCCCATCGGGATTACAGAAAATAGAATGCAATGGATGTTTGCGATCCCTTTTGATGTGGATGGTGACGGGACGATGGAAATCGTTGCTGCTGGGAAAAACGAGGGCGCTGAAATTGGCTGGCTCGATTCTCTTGATCCCTCAACTGCCCGCTGGTACCCGCTAGCTTCAGTAAGCTGGGTTATGTCCATCATTGCAAACGACCTGGATAAAGACGGTGATCTCGATATCGTGTATACGGATCGAAAGGGTGAGCAGAGAGGGCTCTATGTATTATCGAATACCGGTAAAGGAGGATTCAGCAAAGCCCAGTTGTTAGGAGGCAGTGATGCAGAACTGATGTTTATGTCAATCGGAAATGTGAAGGGTGATGAACGGGAGGAGATTGTTGTTGCCACCAGGCAAAAAGGGATCTACGTTTTGGAACGGGGTGAGGAAGAGGAGTGGTTGATGGAGAGCATCCCATTTCCCGTAGATGCCGGCTCTGGAAAGGGTGTAGCTATAGGAGATCTTACTGGAGATAGGATCCCGGAGATTGCAGTCACTACAGAACATGCCGCAGGGAAATACGGGGTATACTACCTTGCCTTCCATGAAACTGAATGGGAAGCCATGGACATAGGTGGCTTAGTAGGGACGAAGTTCGATCGTATCGAACTCCTTGATCTGGACAATGACGGCGACCTGGATCTGTTAACCTGTGAGGAAACGGAAAATCTGGGTGTTATTTGGTACGAGAATCCTGCTGTGAACTAAGGAGAAATACCCTGTTTTTTACAGAGATAGGTATCAGTTTGAGAAAAAGCCAATCATTTTCTTGCTTTCTATCTCAGCAGCCACTGGCACGCAATTTGGAACGCGGAACCTGAAACTAGAAACACGAAACCAAACAGAAGAACCCCACAGGTTCATCTGTTTGCAATTTTACGCTATCACGTCCCCTAGACAGTTTTTGTCATATCTAGCTCTATCTATTATGATTCAATTGGTTCGACGATGCTCAATTGAGTGTCTTTCAGTTATTCTATTTTTTTCGTTCGTATGCACAGGCTCCCTCACTGCTCAAGATGTAACACCCCGTTGGGATGATACCTTTTCTGCTTTTGGTGTGGATGGCGAGATCCATGACGCTGTAGAAAGTAGCGATGGACAACTTTATATTGCTGGCGATTTTAGACGCGTAGGTGGTTTGCTTGTAAATGGCGTTGCTCGATGGGACGGCGTTCGGTGGCATGCACTGGGCCAGGGGATAGGGCAAAGTGTTGCAGATGTAGTCTATACCCTTGCTTTCGACTCTGATGGCAACTTGATGGTGGGGGGCGACTTTTTTGAAGTTGCCCAAAGCAATGGCAATACCATTGAAGCAATTAACCTGGCCATGTGGAATGGTGATCAGTGGGAGCCGGTTGCCTCTGGGGTAAACGATATTGTTTACGACCTCCTGCCTGATGACAATGGGGGCATGTATATCGGAGGGATTTTTAGCTCAGACGGACAGGATGAGTTTGAACTGAACCGAATTGCCTACTGGGATGGCAATGCCTTTTCTTCTATAGGAGACGGCCTGGGTACATTTGGTGGTGTAGAGGCGCATGCGCTGGCTATGGATGCTAATGGCACCTTATACGCGGCCGGCACCGAAATATCAGGAGGCATTTTTCAATGGGATGGTCAAAACTGGTCGGCGTTTGGCGCCCGTCATGATGGCACCATCTTCGATATTGTGATCGATGGTGCTGGGCAGATCTACGCAGCGGGTGACTTCCTTTCTGTAACCCAGCCTGATGAAACAGCGTTGTCTGTATCTCGCATTGCCCTCTGGAATGGTACACAATGGCAGGCATTAGGAGCTGGGTTTAATCAGCCCGTGCACTCTCTGCTATTGGATGGGACAACCCTATATGCTGGAGGTACATTTACACAAAGTGGAGACGGAACGACGGATTTTCATTATGTAGCTCAGTGGGATGGAAGCTGGTCTGCTGTGGGGGCAATCAACGAGCCTGACGCCTTTGAAGGCGTCAATACAATCATGCAAAGCAATGAAATGGGATTGGTTGCTGCCGGTAGCATGCAATTTATAGGTACATCCTTATTAAACGGGATAGGGTTTTGGAATAATGGCGCATGGGCCGGAATGGGCGGCGATGGTGTAGATGCTCGCATTCGAGCCATGCATCTTTCTGAGAACGGTGATTTATATATCGGTGGCGATTTTGGCTTCACGGGAAATGTGGCTACCAGCTATGTAGCACAACGCATCGGAGGAGTATGGAGCGCGTTAGGACAGGGGACAAATGGGGAAGTTAGCTCGATAAACAGGGCTTCGGACGGTACTGTGTATGTTGGTGGAAGCTTTACAAGCGTATTTCAGCCCGACGGAACGGAGCTGGTTGCGTACAGAATTGCTAGATGGGATGGTGTAGCCTGGTCAACAATGGGCGATGGCGTAAACAGCTATGTTGAATCCATTGCTATTGATGCCAGTGATAACGTGTACATCGGTGGATCCTTTACTCAGGATGGGCTTGAGCAATCGGCAATAAACTATGTAGCGCAATGGAATGGAGCAACCTGGACGCAGGTTGGTGCCGGCATGGACGAGGCGGTATTTGCTCTTGAAATTGGAGCAGGCGGCGAACTGATAGCCGGTGGGGCATTCACCAGTGCCGGAGCGGTTGCTAATACAAACAATCTAGCCGTTTGGAATAATAGTGCGTGGGCACCGCTTGAAGCCGGACAGACCTTTAACGGCGAGATCTACGCCCTAGAGCTTGGTGCCGATGGCATACTTACTATAGGGGGTGCTTTTACCGAAGTGGCTCCAGGAGCCCCTGCCGATCACATCGTACAATGGGACGGATCTGCATGGAGCGTGTTAGGTACCGCGTTGGGTAATGGCACGAGCACCTGTTGTGTACGAGCCATCGCCGTTGATGCTGAAGGTACGGTGTTCGCTGGAGGTGAGTTCTTAGGCGTGCGCCGGCCGGCAGGACCCGATCTCCAGGCCAATCAAATTGCAAGCTGGAGTGCAGATAATGGATGGACGACGCTGGAAGATGGTGTTGACGGTGCTGTTCGATCTCTCGCAATTAATAGCGAAGACCTGTTTGCAGGGGGCGATTTCTTCTCCGCAAATGGATTTGCATCCTCGCATATTGCCCGCTGGAGCAGCGGTGTCTCCTACGTTTCGGTTGAAGACGGCAAAGGAAATATACCCGGTGGCATTCAAGTTACCTCGATGTATCCAAATCCTGTAACCCAGGCCCTGAATATTCAGTTGGATGTAGATCGTCCGCAGACCATCCGAGTGGATGTATATGACTTGCTGGGACGAAAAGTCGATCAAGCATACGATGGGTATGTAGGTGCATCAGGTGCGATGAGCCTTATCATCGACGCTAATCACCTGGCTGCAGGGACTTATATTCTTCGTGTTCAAGGAGAGACACTCCAAGCAACGCGTAAGTTTGTCCGAACGAAGTAATAGTTACCCGGTTGGTTCCATTACTTTATTTTCAGGTTTTACGTATTTCTCCAACCAGTTGTTGGTTTCCCACAACATATGAAGGAGTGATTCACGTGCACGGTATCCATGGCTTTCATAGGGAAGAAGCACCAGGCGTGCTATCTTCCCGTGGCCTTTTAGGGCATTAAAATACCGGATGCTTTGCATGGTGTAGGTGCCCGAATTATTGTCGGCCTCTCCATGAATCAAGAGGATAGGTTCATTGACCTTAGGGGCATGCATAAAGGGTGACATCTGGAAGTAGATCTCGGGTGCGTCCCAGAACGTCCGTTGTTCTGCTTGAAAACCAAAGGGGGTAAGGCTTCGATTATAAGCGCCGCTTCGGGCAATACCTGCCCGGAATAGATCCGAGTGTGCCAGCAAGTTAGCCGTCATAAAAGCACCGTATGAGTGACCGCCAATGGCCACACGTTTAGGATCTACTGCGCCCGTTTCTGCACCAGCCTGGATGGCTGCCTCTGCATTTTGCACGAGTTGAGAGACAAAGGTGTCATTGGGTTCTTCATCTCCTTCACCAATTACAGGCATAGAAGTACGGTCAAGAACAGCATATCCCTGTGTGACATAGGGGAGGGCGCCCCAGTAACTGATTGTCTTGAATCGATAGGGAGAGTCAGTAATTTGCCCTGCATTGTCTGCGCTCTTGAATTCCCGTGGATACGCCCATAAGAGGGTTGGGAGTGGTCCGTCCCGCTCGGCATCGTAGCCGCTTGGTGTATACAGTGTCGCATTTAACTGCACACCGTCCTCTCTCTCGTAAACAAGCATCTTTTTGTCTATGCCTGATAGTTCAGGGTAGGGATGCGGGAAAGAGGTTACAGGAGTAAGCGTATCTTTTTTGAGATTTCTTAGGAAATAGTTTGGCGGAGTATCAGTTGATTCTCTGCGAGTGAGTACGTGGCCGTTTCTTTTCGAGAGAATCCGTACGGGGTACTCGTAATAGGGCTCCTCGGATTGAAAAAGCGTTTCATGCTCTCCCGTATTTAAATCTACCTTGCGTAGGAAAGGCCGATTCCCTTCTGGAGACGCACCATTGCCCGTCATGTAAATAGAACGGCCCTTGTCTGCCGTCATCATTACACTGGTGCCCCAGTTTGTGGTCTCGAATACAGGTCTGCCAGGATCACTGTATCGATCCTCCGTAGAGAGGTCGAATACCAGATCCATTTTCTGAGTGGGGCTATCAGGATTAAATCTGTAAATACGGCGCTGCCGTGTATTCCACCAGCCCTCCGAAATAAGGGCCATGTCATCCTCGCTCCACCAAATACTGGAGTATCTAAGTTCGAGCTCCGCGATGGAAACAGGAGGGTTGTCGAAGGGAGCTTCTTGCATAAATACTTCATCCCGAACGCCTGTTTCAAGCCGTGCATCGCCTTCATCTCTGGCTTCGACCCAGTAAAGAGTTGCTGGTTGGTCACTTCGCCAATTAACGGTTCGGATCCCTTTGCGTACTGAGCCAAATGCTGTTGGAATGTTTTCCGCCAGGGGCAGATCAGCTATTTCCTGAACAACATTGCCCTGTAAATCGATCACTTTTTTAGAGACGGGGAAGCGATATGCTGGCACGAGGTAGGAAAAAGGTTTATGCAGGTACTGTAGAATAATGTACTCTGCATTGGGAGAGGGGGAGACCCTTGTGATCAGCCCAGGGTCACTAAGTGGGGTAAGTTTGTCTTTTTCAATGTCGATCAAAACGGGCTGACTGGTAACGTAATACTCAAATACCTCTTCATCATGGGCATTTTTTAACAGGTCCTGGTAGGTTCGGGCCTGTGCTTCATCTCCGTCGTGCTCCTGAATAATAGGACCGGCGGGGACGCGAGGCGCAGCAGGCGGAGCACCGTGGTCCGTTGGGATAATGCGAGCCAGTAGATGCCGACTATCGGACATCCAGGAGACTGCTGACGTTGAATAAACATCGTTGATTGCTACATCGAGTACTTGCCGGGCTTCTGCTTCTTCGATATTCGCGATATATAGGGCAATGTGGTCAGCAAAGTCGATAGTAAAAGCAATATGCTTGCTGTCTGGCGCCCAGCGGAGGTTTCTAATGCGTCCGTTTGAGGGCAAACCAGTAACGGGGCGTTCATCTTCGCTCTCAATCGTACGGACGGAAAGGCCTGTATAATGGCTTGAGCGGCTGGGACCAAAGTTCTCAGGATTAAACCTGAGGCCCGCCAGTTTTAACTCTGGAGAGGCCAGATCTTCGATTCCGGGCACATTAGGTCGATTTAACAGAAGGATAGTCTGTTCGTCTGGACTGATGGAAATTGCAGGGATAGGCGGGGCGTCAACGAGTTTTACCAGTGTTTCTGGTGGCGTTTCATAGGCTGATTGGCCAAAGGAGTATGGGGGAATCACGTATATATAAGCGAGAAGCGAAAACAGGAGATAGAATCGTAACATTTTTAACCTAAATTGTGATAATAAGGTATTGAAAAAATACAGTAATGTGCGATAAAAAACATGTAAGTTATGAGCCTGCCCGATACATTGACTGGCATCCGTTCAGTATAGGAGATCACAAAGTGGGGAGGGGGAGTTGACATACTTAAAGTTTTACTTTAAGTTGGAACCAGTATACTCCTACTCGCATTGAAATTCAAACAGGAAAAACGGTAGTTTTTCTACACTGTATTTACGTACACACAATAGGGTGGGATGAATAGTTTGAGCGGGCAGTATACGGCCAAAGCCTGTGATGAGTACGAGTAGAGTGTGCCAATTCTTAGATAATCTTCACTATTAAAGTTCAGGATCGCTGTTGAACAAGGCGGAGTGCATATGAACTTTTACAAATTGACCCTTTTGAACCTACTTCTCTTTTTATGTATCTCTCTATTCTGCAACCCAGCAGTTGGTTCAGACAATGCCACAGAGATACGCAGGGTTTCTTTTGCCTCTAGATCTGATGGGGGCGGAATCGTTATTCGTCTGCATGCTACCAGTCCGGTTCATGCCTATTCTGAGCCCCGGCAGACGGATGATACTCACCTTGAATTGATCGTTTTTAATGCCGAACTGGCTGAAGCGCATAAGTTTGACTCCCCTCACAACCCCGTTAATGATTTTTCGGTAGAGTCCAGAAAGGGGCACCTGGTATTTAGTTTTACGCTTAAGGACCAGATCACTATCAAGTCTGCTGCCTATCCTGATCAGGGATCGGACGATATACTAATCGGCATTACGCTTCTGGAAGAGTCCACATCTTCGCCACCAGTTATTCAGCCTGTCGCCGATAGTGCTACTTCACTGCCTGAAATCGAGCCTGAAGAGGAGAAGAAGGAGCCAAGAAAACGGAAAGCACGTAAAAAAGACCGAAATAATGATTCTACACCTGTAGTGGCTGTTTCCGATGTATCGGGGGAGAAGTGGATATTGGATACCGTAGTGATTGATGCCGGCCATGGTGGGCATGACCCTGGCGCGGTGGCTAACGGGGTCAAGGAAAAGGATATAAATCTTGAGGTTGCCCTAAAAGTAGGGTACTATCTTGAAAGCATTCTTAAGGTCAATGTCGTCTATACCAGGACTGACGATCGCTTTGTAGAGCTTCAGGAACGCGGGCATATCGCAAATGAGGCTGGTGCGAAATTATTTATCTCAATCCATGCAAACTCAGCGCCTTATTCAAGGAAGGTGCATGGTACGGAGACCTACATTTTAGGGCTTCACAGATCGGATAAAGCACGTGCAGTCATGGAGCGTGAGAATGGTGTAGTTTCGCTGGAAGAAAATCCAAATCAGTATATGGATTTTGACCAGAATAATACGATTCTGCAAACCCTGGCGTTAAGTGCAAATCTTCGATTAAGTGAAAAATTAGCTACTCATATCGAGAAACAGTTTGCTGAACGTGCACGTCGAAATAGCCGAGGAGTAAAACAAGCCGGCCTGATTGTACTTTGGGCTGCTTCTATGCCTGCGGTCCTCGTAGAACTTGGCTATTTGACAAACCGCTTTGAGGCAAATTATCTGCAAAGCGAACAAGGACAAGATTATCTAGCTAGCGCGATCTTCCGCGCGGTCCGCGATTATAAATACGAATACGAAAAAGGCTTAGAATTATCTGCTCCTCATTAAGCTTGTCTGTATAATTGCTTTAAATTCTGCCTTCCCCTATGAAGTCTCGCCTGGCCTACCTGGTATTTGTTTGTGTGCTTTTCAGTGGTTGTGATACGCTAACAGATCCTGAATCTGTCTTTTTAAGCGTGGAAATTGATGAGATTTGCTTCGAGGTAGACCGGCTTCAGAATGGCATTGTGGTTTCTGTACTCTCAGACGCAAATACAGTACTGGATATCGGGCCAGCGCTCGCCCGCGACAATCTGAGCAAAGATGACGTAATAGGCGCTCGTCTAACAGAAGCAAACTTGAGGCTTATATTCCCCGTCGAGTCTGATTTAACGATTATAGAAGACGCTGAACTCAGTTTAATTGGCTCTTCAGGCGCTCGTCAGGTTGCCGCTTTAGCTACTTTCCCTGCAAGTCGCAATACTTCCCTAACACCAAACAGTACAGACGTATCAAACATTGTACGTTCCGCATCTTTCCAGGCATCCCTGCAATTCGACGGCGCCAGTGATGTGAATGAGCGAGTTGTGATAGAAGGATCTATTACGATCGAGGTAGAGGTTCAGGATATCTAAAGAACCGCCACACACGAAATTTCAATGCGGGCGCCTCTGGGTAGGGCTTTGACGGCTACTGTTTCTCTTGCGGGTAATGCTTCCTTGAAGTAGCGGGCATACACTTCATTGAACGGGCCATAATTTTCCATATCTGTCAGGTAGACGCGGCAACTCACTACATTGGTAAGCTGCATCTTGGCTGCTTTAAGAATGGCTTTGAGGTTTTCGAGGACTCTTTCCGTTTCTGCTTCAATTCCCTCAGTGATCAAACTACCCGTCTCTGGATCTAATGGGATCTGCCCGGAGCAATACAGGACGTTACCGGCCAGTATGGCTTGACTATAGGGGCCAATTGCTGCAGGTGCTTGATCTGTTTTAATTATGGAACGCATAAAGTGGTTACTCTACAAGATTATTTTCACATAGTAATCAATTATACCTTAAATTCGTTTCCTCCATTCACAATAGAAAGCATAAATACACTAAGAATTAATGGATTTAGGATTAAAAGGTAAGGTTGCTTTTGTTGCAGGGGCTAGCAGCGGATTGGGATATGCAGCTGCATTGGCATTGCTTCAAGAAGGATGTTTCGTTGCGATCTGCTCAAGAAACGAAGAACGTATTCAGGCTGCAGCAGCCAAATTGGCAAAAGAGAGCAATTCAAATAATGTCCTCCCTGTTGTCTGTGATGTAAAGGATGAAGCAGCTATTCAAGCTGCCTATCAGAAGGTTACTCAGCAGTGGGGAAAAATGAATATCCTCATCACAAATGCAGGCGGGCCACCTGCTGGATTTATTGATGACTTTAATGCCGACCAGTGGCGGGAGGCCCTGGAGCTTAATTTGATTTCCACAATCAATCTAGCGCGGCACGCCCTGCCAGCTATTAAAGCTGCTGCCAGGGAAGAAGGGCTGGCTCGTATTCTAATGATTACTTCTGTATCAGCCAGGCAGCCTATACCTAATCTATACCTGTCGAATACAGCGCGAGCCGGCGTACAAGGATTTGCGAAGAGCCTCTCGGAGGAGCTTGGCCCATTGGGGGTTACTGTTAACACGATTATGCCTGGGTTTACAAAAACGGAGCGGCTGAGTGAGTTATCAGAAGCCGTTCAGAAGAGGACAGGGCAATCCATCGAGGAAATCGAAGCCTCTTGGGCAGATGCAAATGCATTGAAAAGAATGGGTGATCCTTCGGAATTTGCAGCAACGGTTGCTTTCCTTGTTAGCAAGCCGGCCGCCTACATCACCGGAATCGGGATGGTTGTAGATGGTGGCAGGGTGAAGCACCTGGTTTAAGTCAATAATCAGTATAGTTTTGATGGCTATAACTTCCAGTCGTCCCTGCGAAAGCAGGGATCCATAGAGGATTGAGCTCGACTTACGTCTTGCATGGATTCCTGCTTTCGCAGGAACGACCGACTGGGGCATTAAACAGAATCTGATTGACTACTACTAGCTGTCATCCTTCATTTATTCTGGTATACTTTTATGCAGAACCTTCTGAATACCAATAGCTGGCTATTTGTCCTTCTTTTAATGGCACTGGGTTCAGTGCATGCACCCGGTCAGAAAGCAAGTGCGCAACAAACACCGCCTCCGGCTTGTGCGGAGTCTCATCATCGGGCCTTTGATTTTTGGGTCGGTGAATGGGTTGTGACAAATCCTGATGGGGTAGAGGTGGGCAGGAATACGATTGAATTGACTGAGGCTGGATGCCTTTTAGTTGAAAACTGGACATCCGCTCGAGGAGGAACGGGAAAAAGCATGAACTATTGGGATCCCGCTGAGAAGATTTGGAAGCAGGTCTGGGTAAGCACCAATGGGAGTGTTGGTCACTTTGAAGGTAACCTGGTAGAGGAGGGGGTGATGGTTCTTGAAGGGGATATGCTTTCGGCAAATGGAGATGCGTTGTTACTAAAAGGGACCTGGACGTTATTAGAAGATCAGCGTGTTCGTCAGCATTTTGAGCAGTCTACTGATGAAGGGAAGTCCTGGTCAACCTGGTTCGACGGATACTACGCGAAAACGAGCTCTTCATCGGAGTGAGGAAATAACTTCGCCTAGCTGTTCAAGAGAGTGGAGATTATGAACGGGGAGTAGATCGTCAATTGAGGGCAGTGCCGCTTGCATACCAAGCGTCAGCGGTTCGTAGCCGTCAAATCCCATGAGTGGGTTGAGCCAGATGAGCCGATGGCAGCTTCGGTGAAGCCGGCTCATTTCCTGGTGAAGCACTTCAGTGTCTCCGGTATCCCATCCATCGCTGATGATGAGAACAATGCTTGAGCTTCGGAGCGTTCTCCGCAGCCAGGTATAGTTATAGGCCTTTATGGCTTCGCCTATTTTTGTCCCGCCCGACCAGTCGAATACGTGCTTGGAAACTGCGTCTAGAGAATCGTCGATATCCTTGTACTTAAGATATTGGGTAATTCGAGTCAGGCGCGTCCCGAATACAAAACTTTCTACCCTACGTTGGTTCTGTACAACCGCGTACATAAAATGGAGCAACATCCTGGCATAGCGTTCCATAGACCCGCTAATGTCGCATAAAACAACCAGGGGCCTCATTCTATATCGCGGACCCTTTTGTTGGATCTTTAAGATTTCTCCACCATGATGAAGTCCTGCTCTGGCCGTCTTACGGAGATCAAATGCATTTCCAGTACGTCCAGGTAAAAGACGCCTTGAAGGAAAAGGAGGAACGGGCCACTTGAGGGTCTCCATATATCTTTTTGCAACTGCCAGTTCTTCATTCGAGAAGGCGGCGAAGTCCTTTTTTCGTAATACCTCGGATGGGCTGTATGTAACAATCTGCTCGATTTCAACTTCGGCCTCTGATTCATTCCCAGGAGTTGGCGGGGGCTGGGGCGGTTTTTCTTGCAGCGCATCTTGAACGCGGTTGTATCCTTTGCTGTCAACGCTGTTTGGAATATTCGTTGTCTGGAGGAGCCACTTCATCATGTCCGGAATTTGAGAAGGAGCTTTCCAGAAGAGTTGAAAGGCCTGGTCGAAAAGTTCGATCTCTTCTTTTTTATGAACGAGCGTTGATTTCAACGCCGCACGTACATCGTCCTTTCTCGAAACGCCGACGGCCTGCACAGCATGCAAGGCTGAGGTGATGTGATCAGGGCTGATTTTGAATCCAAGCCGCCTTAGGGCACGGCTAAACGCGATGATGTGATCGGTAAAAGCGGTGTCTGTGTCCCGGGCCTTCTCCATTATCCACCAATGAGAATCATAGGCCGGTTTTCCGATTTAGCGATGTTATACATACCCGCATGGGCCGCTTTCTTGCGGTTCACCGAAGCATCGATGATACTAATCAACTCTTCATCAGTAGCGCCTTGGCGCATCGCATCACGAAGACTTACTTCTGCTTTTCCGAACAGGCAAACCTTCAAGTTGCCATCTGCTGTGAGGCGGAGCCGGTTGCAGGATCCACAAAATTGCTCACTCATGGATGTGATAAATCCGACCCTGCCTGCATATCCAGGGACGTGATACGTCTTAGAGGTATCGTTTGGCTTGTCCTGAAGGCGTTCGAGCTTTGGATGTTTTTCTTCGATTATGCTGATCATGTCCTGATACGACATAAACCGGTTGTCATTCCATCCGTTGCCATCAAAAGGCATGTACTCTATGAAGCGCACTTCTATGGGCTTGTAGCGCGTCAGAGATACAAAGTCTGCCAATTCGTTGTCATTAAAATTGCGCATCACAACACAATTCACTTTCAATGGCTGGTATCCCAACTCTAGAGCCAGGTCAATAGCGTCCATGACGATATTAAACCCTTTGCGCCGTGTAATGAACTCAAATTTATCGGCCTTCAGTGTGTCCAGACTGATATTGATCAGGTTGATGCCTGATTCTTTTAATCGCCGGAGCTTTTTGGGCAAGAGGAGGCCATTGGTTGTAATAGCAAATGTTTTGAGCCCTTCAATAGCCCCAAGGGTTGCGATGAGCTGATCCACGTCTTTGCGGACCAGTGGTTCACCTCCTGTTAAGCGAAGCTTGTTTACACCCAACTGGACAAAAACACGCGTCAGCCTTTCAATTTCCTCAAAGGTGAGAATATGATCCTGAGGTTTGAGTTGAACGCCTTCTGCCGGCATACAATACTGACATCTCAGATTACAACGCTCTGTTAGAGAGATGCGCAGATACGTGTGGAATCTACCAAACGAATCAGTGAGAGGCGTTATGCTACTATTGGTTTTTGCAGACATCCCGTTACTACGAATACAAATTGGGTAAATACAGGCGGGTGGGGGGCATCCATTCGGAAGGGGTTCTTGGGATAACGCAAGACCCTGTTATTGGTTCTTAGCGCTCGTATTGGTTCATTCAGGTGATTCAGCTTCTTGAGCCATTCGAAGGTGTGCTTTCTCAAGAAGCGATTGGGAGGTTTTACCGGATACCCGGGTTATGTCGTCGTGGTATTTAAGCAGGGTACCCAGTGTTTCATCAATAGTCTGGTGGTCCAGGCTATTCTTAGAGAGGGCTATCAGGGCTTTTGACCAATCGAGGGTTTCTGCAACACCGGGCTGTTTATAGAGATCTTCTGCTCGTAACTCATGAAGAAAATGAACGACCTCCCGCGCAAGCTGATGGGGCAGGCCAGGGACCTTGGTTTTTACGATGCGCAGTTCCTTCTCATACGTTGGGTATTCAATCCAGTGATAGAGACATCTGCGTTTTAACGCATCGTGTACCTCCCGCGTCCGGTTCGATGTAATTATGACAAGTGGGGGATGTTCTGCCTGAATAGTGCCTAGTTCAGGAATGGTTACCTGGTAGTCGGACAAAATCTCGAGTAGAAAGGCTTCAAATTCTTCATCTGCTCGATCGAGTTCATCGATAAGAAGAACGGGAGGTATACCTTGCTGGCTGGCTTCTAGGGATTGCAGAAGAGGGCGTTTGATCAAAAAATCAGGGCTGAAAATTTCCTGTTCAAGGCGTTCTTTATCTGTAGTACCTTGTGCCTCGAGCAACCGGATCTGCATGATCTGCCGGGCATAATTCCACTCATACACTGCATTATGCACATCGAGGCCTTCATAACATTGAAGCCTGATTAATTGTGTATCCAGAATGCTGGTAAGCACACGCGCAATTTCAGTCTTTCCAACCCCCGCTTCCCCTTCTAAAAAAAGAGGCCGCTGAAGAGTCATCGACAAAAACAACGAGGTAGCAAGCCCCCGTTCTGCGATATAATTATGCTGTAGCAAGGCCTCTTGAACGGCCTCGATAGAGGAAAGATCAGGCATGTGAGAGTGCAAAGTGCAAGGTGCAAAGTGCAAAGTGAAAGGAAAAAGTGCAAAGAACAAAACTTTGCACTTTGCACCTTGCACTTTGCACGCCTTGATGGATTAACAATCCATCAAGGCTCTTTTCGCCATTACTGAACAGAGGTGAGCGCGGTAGGATGCGCTGGCGCTGAGGTCAGATAATAAGTCCGATTCATCAGGGGCATGTGCAGACGCAGCTGAGATAGACGCTTCGTTAAACGGTTTGCCTACGAGAGCCTCTTCCATAGCAGTTGCTCTAAATACGGTGTCCGCTGCGCCTGTTATCGCAATACGCGCGAGGGTACAGGTGCCGTGAACATCTTTTTCTACATATGCAGCGACGCCAACAATAGCATATCGGGATGCAGGGTTGCCGAACTTTGCATAGGCTGCTCCTGAACCTTTAGCAGGTACAGAGACTCGTGTAATCAGTTCATGCTCTCCAAGCGCGGTGTCAAACATACCCGTGAAGAAATCATCTGCTGAGATTGAACGAGAGCCATTCGGACCCTGTGTGGTTATCGTTGCGCCTAATGCCAGAATGATTGCCGGGTAATCGGCTGATGGGTCTGCATGCGCCAGGCTTCCGCCGATAGTGCCCTTGTTCCGTACCTGCGGATCACCAATGCCACTTGCGACTTTAGCAACCACGGGACACTTTTCTTTGACTAAGGAAGAGGTTTCAACGGATCGATGGGTAGACAGGGCACCAATATGGATTTCGTGGCCACCATCTGAGATTGATTTCAACTCATCGAGGCCTTGGAGATCAACAAGTGCTTCAGGGGCGCTGAGCCGCAGCTTCATGGAAGGAATTAAGCTATGGCCGCCGGCTACCCACTTTGCTTCATCGCCCAGCTTTTGTAATTGAGCGATGGCATCCTCAACGGAGGTTGCTTTATGGTATGTGAAGGAATAAGGTGTCATTGATGTTGGGAGTTCAAAGTTCAATGTTCAAAGTTCAATGTTGGCAGTTTGATGATTTGCTAACATCTTAAGCGTGGCCATATTTAACTGTGATTGCCATTGCTGTTTAGGGCTTTCCAGACGCGTTCTGGGGTTAAAGGCATGGGGAGGTCCTTGACGCCTCTGTGATAGAGGGCGTCCATAACCGCATTAGCTACGCACGCCGTGGCTGCGATGGCGCCTGCTTCACCAGCACCCTTGACTCCCAATGGGTTGTGGGGGCATGGTGTGACCGTTCTATCAGTTTCAAAGTTGATCAGTGAGTCAGCTTTGGGGAAGTTGTAATCCATGAACGAACCCGTTATGAACTGACCATCTTCGTCATAGTGCGCCCCCTCATAGAGTGCCTGCCCGATACCCTGGGCGATACCTCCGTGCATCTGTCCATCAACAATCATTGGGTTGATCACATTACCCACGTCGTCGACACACACATAGCGCAGGAGGTCTACTTTACCGGTTTCCCGATCGATCTCAACAACGGAGATATGCGCTCCGAATGGAAACGTAAAGTTCACCGGATCATAGAATCCGTTTTCTTCGAGACCTGGTTCAACGCCCTCTGGATAATCGTGAGGAACGTAGGCCGTGAGAGCAATATCTCCAAACGCAACTGAGCGATCGGTGCCTTTTACGGTAAAGTTTCCATCAGTAAACTCAAGGTCGTCTTCTGCTGCTTCCAGCTTATGAGCAGCGATTTTGCGAGCCTTGGCTTTGACTTTATCCAATGCTTTGACGATAGCACTGCCGCCCACTGCAAGGCTGCGAGAGCCGTAAGTACCCATACCAAACGGTATCTGCCCGGTGTCGCCGTGGACGACCTCAACATCTCCGAGGTCAAGGCCTAGCTCTGTGGCAACAATCTGGGCAAAGGTTGTTTCATGACCCTGGCCGTGCGAATGAGAACCGGTAAACACCTGGACTTTTCCAGTTGGATGCACCCGAACGGAGGCGCTTTCATACAGGCCGGCTCGTGCTCCCAGTAAGCCTACTACTTTAGACGGAGCGATACCACAGGCCTCGATGAAGCAAGAAAACCCAATACCAATCAGTTTACCATCTAGAAGAGCCTTGCGTTGTTTTTCGCGAAGCTTGGCGTAATCAATCATCTCGAGCGCTTTGTCGAGTGCTCCTTCATAGTTGCCACTATCGTATTGCAGGGCAACAGGTGTATCATAGGGGAAAGCATCGGGAGGAATGAAGTTCATCCTGCGAAGCTCTGCAGGATCCATGTCCATTTCGTGCGCGGCCAGATCTACAAGGCGTTCTACCAGGTAAGTAGCCTCTGGACGGCCAGCACCCCGGTATGCGTCGACCGGTGTCGTGTTTGTTAACACGCCAGTTACGTGTACGTAAATATTAGGCGTTGTATACTGGCCAGCGAGTAGGGTACCGTATAGATACGTGGGTACTGCGCAGGAGAATGTAGAAAGATACGCGCCCAGGTTTGCAAGCGTTTTAACCCGCAAGCCAAGCATCTTTCCATTGGCATCAAACGCCATTTCAGCTTTTGAGATATGATCTCGACCGTGGCAGTCAGTCAAAAAGCTTTCAGAACGCTGGGCGGTCCACTTGACCGGCCGGCCTAGTTTACGCGTGGTCCATGCACAGATGACCTCTTCAGGATAGTGGAAAATCTTGCTTCCGAATCCACCGCCTACATCAGGGGAAACTACACGCACTTTGTGCTCAGGAAGCCCCATTACAAAGGCGCACATGAGAAGGCGAATGAGATGAGGATTTTGTGAGCTGGTATATAGGGTGAGGTCGTCTCTATAAGGATTATAATCACCTATGGCAGAACGAGGCTCAATAGCATTGGCCACAAGACGCTGGTTTACAAATTCCAGGGTTGTAACGTGGTGGGCCTTTTCGAATGCATCGTCGGTAGCCGCCTTTTCTCCTAACTCCCATTCGAACGATGTATTGTTCGGTGCATCGTCATGAACCAGTGGGGCTCCGGGTGCGATCGCTGCTTCGGAGGACGTTACTGAGCCCAATACTTCATAGTCGACGACTACTTTCTCGGCTGCATCCATCGCCGTCGCTTTGTCTTCTGCGATTACGACGGCTACACCGTCGCCTACGTGCCGTGCTCTGTCTGGGGCAAGCGGGAAGTGGGGTGGTTCGTTTTGATCTTCGCCAATAGCCCATCCGTTAGGCAGAGAGGCAATCCCATCGTCGACCATGTCCTGGCCGGTAAATACTGCAACAACGCCCGGATGAGCGAGTGCAGCAGAAGCATCAATCGATTTAATTTTTGCGTGTGCGTGAGGGCTTCTTACGATGAACGCATGCGTCATGTTGGGCAGAACAATGTCATCAGTATATTGCCCTTTTCCTGTCAGGAAGCGTTTATCCTCAACACGTTTTACGGCTGATCCTATATATCCCATGATAGTCTGTAATATCTATTATGAACTAAACTGAAGTAGGTGTGATGTAAAGCGAGGACCGCGTTTACATCTTTTGTGCTGCACTCTGAATTGCTTTAACGATATTGTGGTAGCCGGTGCATCGGCAGAAATTCCCCTCTAAAGCATGGCGGATTTCTGATTCTGATGGATTCGGGTTGTGCTGAAGCAAGTCGGCGGCAGACATGATCATACCAGGAGTACAGAAACCGCATTGCAACCCATGCTCGTTTTGAAAACTTTCCTGGAGAGGATGAAGCGTTCCGTTGCTTGCCATTCCTTCAATCGTTGTAATCGTTGTGCCATCAGCTTGAACAGCAAACAAATTACATGCTTTAACTGAATCGCCGTTTATATGAATGGTGCAGGCGCCACATTGGCTGGTATCACATCCGACGTGGGTACCGGTCAGATGGAGGTGGTCTCTTAAGAAGTCAACCAAGAGTGTTCTGGCATCGACAGATGCTTCATGCGTAACACCGTTGACTGTTACTGAAATTGAATGCTTCATAAAAGTGATTGATTGGATAAGAACTTCAACGAGAAATGAAAGGGGGCAACGTATCTTTCATTTGGGAGGTATCTTTAATTTTGAAGATAGCGCGAAGATCAAAAGCGCTTCCGGGAAGATACTATTTTTTAATGCTGGGTATCAAGGATCAGAAAGGTAAAAAATCCTATTTGCCAGTATTTTTTGAAATTGGACGATTTTGGTCCGTAATCCACTCGCTCCAGGACCCTGCATACATACCAGGAAAGGGGAGGCCAGCATGTACCATGGCTAGGATATTGTGCGCTGCAGTGACGCCTGAGCCACAGTAACACACGATCTTGGTGTTTGGAGAATGCTTGCTGAGAGCATGAAATCGTTCCTGGAGCTGTTCAGCCGATTTGAAATAACCGTCTTCGGTCAGGTTACCTTTGAATGGGAAAGAAAGAGCCCCCGGGATATGGCCTGCAACGGGATCAATCGGTTCGTGTATCCCCGCGTATCGCTGTTCTGCGCGGGCATCGATGAGCAACGTGCCGGCATGATCTAGATTTTGTACGACTTCTTCTGCAGAAACGGCTCTGTTTGGATTGACCGATGGAGTGTAGGAAGCAGGAACAGGTTCAGAAATTACGTCCGTAGTAGCGTACCCTTTGTTCAACCAGCCAGGGAAGCCGCCGTCTAGAACCGCTACATTCTCGTGCCCAAGCCATTTTAACATCCACCATAACCGCGCTGCAAAAGGGCCGCCCATGCTATCGTAAGCGACAACTTGTGTCTCGTTCGCAATACCCCAGTGGGCCAGTTGCTTTACGAAAGAGGATATATCTGGAAGAGGATGCCTGCCCGTTTCTCCAGGGATGATAGGACCAGACAGATCTTCGTCCAGATGGGCATACCTGGCGCCAGGTATATGAGAGGCCTGGTACTCTTCTCGTCCTTTTTCTGTATTCCCCAACCCAAATCTACAGTCGATTACAATCCAATCATCTTGATTGAGATTACGATGTAAGTCTTCTGCCGAGATCAGGGTTGTATAGGCCATCTATGCTTCAGAGACTTTCTTAGATACCTCTTTTCTCAACGCTTTGAACCCTTGCTTAATGATCAGCTTTGCACCCGACTCTACGAGCCGCTGGCCGATACTGGCAATTTTCCCACCAACCTTGGCGGTGCCGGAATAATGGAGCATCGTTCCTTCGTCATTGCCTTCAAGCTCGATCTTTACGTCTCCGTTGACAAATCCACCAGGACCCTGGCCATCAACCAGTAGCCGGTAGCTGGTAGGAGGTGTTTTGTCTTCGATCTTAAATCCTGCATTGTAGGTGCTGGATACAGGACCAATCTTGGCTTTGATAACCCCTTTGTATTGATCTTCGCCCTCATGAATAAGTTCTTCGCAACCAGGCATAATAGAAGCGAGGGTCTCAGGATCTTGTAGGAGATCCCATATTTGCTCTGGTTGTCCTTCGAGTTGTTGTTTGCCGTCTAGATTCATGGTCTAAGGGTAGAGTTTTTTGTTGACAGAGACAAGTAAAGAAACCCTGTACTGGAGGGTATGACTATTGAAGGGCTTCAATAGGGGTTCTGGAGGCATGAATAGGACCTTGCCGCGCTCTAAGTGAGCCTCCACTTCGTTGATGAAGAGCCGCCTGAACTTCCGATATGACCGACAGGGCAATCTCTTCTGGTGTTTCGGTGCCGATATCAAGGCCTACTGGTCCAAATAAACGACTCAATGCTGAGGTTGGGACCGGCTTATTTTCTTCAGCCAATTCCTTCAACATGGTTTCAGTACGCTCTTTAGGGCCAAGCATGCCAACGTAGGGCATATCGGTATGCAAAAGCGCATGCATCAAGGATTTATCGCGGATGTAGGCATGATTCATCACAAGAGCCGCACTCCGGGCGTCTGGTTTAATGTGTGATGCCACCTGCTCAGGATGCATGAGGAAGGTATGCCCTGTTGCATTGGGGAATCGGGACTGAAGGATATCGACCGGTTTTCTTCCAACAATGGTGATATTCCAGCCCATCGTTTTGGCTTGATCAACGACCGCGCCAACATCATGACCCTCACCAAAAACATGTAGATGCACTGGGGGACGGACAATCTCAAATAATACTTCGACGTTTGTGTCGTTATACGTCATCGAGTCGGTTTGCCACAGATAGATTTGCTCTTGCTGCAACTCATCGGCCAACATTTTCTTGCAAGCAACCCGCAACTCATGATCATGAGGTACAGCTAGAGAGGAGGGACCATCTGTGCCGTCTTCAAGAAGAATAAGGTGCTGGCCCAATACCTTTGATCCAGGATCATTTCCTTCCTGTGAAATGATCGTGGCCATAACCCCTCGCTGCCTCTGGTTTATGCAGTACAGCAGAGCGTCCACGCAACTCTGATGCTTGCCTGGAGTGACGGGTTGAATAAGTACGTGCACGATGCCGTTGCATCCTGTCCCAAACCCTAACACTATATCGTCTTCTTCTAGATTGAAGGGAAGTAAATGGGGTTCTTGCGAATCGATAACAGCCAAAGCCTGTTGGGCAACTTCTCCTTCAAGGCATCCGCCACTAATTGTGCCCCAGTGCTCTCCGCTCTCAGTGATCAACATCCTGGCTCCGGGCCGGCGATACGTGGACCCACCTATCTTGACCACTGTAGCCAGTGCATATCGTTGTTTGTTTTGATGGAGTTCAGTTGTTCGATCTAGAATATTGAGCAACTCTTTCATAAGCAGCTATGCCCTTCGGTGGTCATTCTATCTCAGCAGGGGTAACACTATTGAATAGTGTGCATTTATATCGTATGATACGAAACCGCTTTCAGGCCTTAGGGTTTCTGTTGGATGCTAGTTAATTCGTTATTGCATTTCTGCTAAAACTCTCCAGGCTACTAGCACTCTTTTCTCCATTCTACCCTAAAATCTAAAGATCACATGATCCCTCCTGCTTTCGACTACCATGCGCCTCAGACGCTGGAAGAAGCGCTTTCATTGCTGGATGAATATGGCGATGATGCGAAGATTTTGTCAGGCGGCCACAGCTTAATTCCCATGATGAAGCTTCGATTGGCCCAGCCAGAACACATCGTTGATATTAACGCACTAACAGAACTGGAATATATCCGTGAAGAGAACGGCGTCATTTATATAGGCGGTTTAACCCGGGAGGTTGCTCTCGAAGAATCGGACATTATACAGTCTCGCCTTCCGCTGGTCAGTGAAGTATTACCCCTTATTGCTGATCCACAGGTTCGAAATCTGGCAACGATCGGAGGCAACCTCGCTCATGGTGATCCAGGTAATGATCATCCCGCGGTTATGTTAGCACTTGGGGCGACGATTGTTGCTCAAGGACCAGAAGGAAAGCGGAGTATCCATATCAATGATTTCTTTGAAGATTTCTATATGACTGCCCTTGAGCCGGAGGAAATTCTCATAGAGATTCAAATACCCGTGCCGCCACAGGGGAGTGGAGGGTCATACAAGAAACTGGAGCGGAAAGTGGGTGATTATGCGGTTGCTGGAGTAGCTGCCCAGGTGACTGTGGATGGAAGCGGCACGTGTACCAGCGCAGGCCTTGCCCTTACGAATGTCCATTATATCCCCTTCAAAGTTACAGATGGAGAGGACGTGCTTGTTGGCTCGAAGCTTGACAAAGAGACCATTGATAAAGCAGCCCGCATCGCTTCAGAGCAATGCGACCCATCCAATGATCTTCGCGGTTCGGTTGAGTACAAACGAGCCATGGTATTAGAATTAACCCGTCGTGCTCTCAGAGATGCGGCTAATCAAGCGAGAGGATAAGCATGAAAACGAAAGAAATTACCGTCCATGTAAACGGGACTCCACATACAAAGGAAGTATCAAGCCGCCTCTTGCTTGTTCATTTTATCAGAGATGATCTGGATATGACAGGGACGCACATCGGGTGTGACACAAGTAACTGCGGGGCATGCACCATTTTAATGGATGGCAAGTCTATCAAGTCCTGCACGGTGCTTGCTGTACAGGCTGACGGCAAACAAGTGACCACGATCGAGGGCATGGCCAATGGGGCGCAGTTCCATCCGATTCAGGAAGGATTCCACGAAGAGCACGGCCTGCAGTGCGGATTTTGCACGCCAGGAATGATCATGCGTGCAGCCGAACTTCTCGAGAAAAACCCGAACCCTACCGAAGAAGAGATTCGCTGGGGTATTTCAGGGAATTTATGCCGTTGTACAGGCTACCAAAATATTGTAAAAGCCATTCAGTACGCTGCTGATAAAATGAGTACCGAAACAGAAACAGCATAATTTCCTCTTTACTCAACCCCAACGACTTTAAGATAGAATCTCATGATAGAACCGAAAACATCTAAGAAAATCTGTGGCATGGGCCATAGAATGAAGAGGAAAGAAGACCATCGATTTTTACATGGACAGGGTAACTATGTCGATGATATTAAACTGCCCGGCATGCTGTTTATGGATATCGTCCGAAGTCCTTACGCGTACGCTAAGATAAAAAGCATCAATACCGAAAAAGCACTGGAGATTCCAGGTGTATTGGCTGTTATAACTGGCGAAACACTCAAAGAGTATAATCTCCATTGGATGCCAACATTGATGTCCGACACTCAAATGGTATTGCCGACGGATACGGTAATGTACCAGGCGCAAGAAGTGGCCGCAGTCATCGCTACAGATCGCTACGCCGCTGCCGATGGTATCGAGGCGGTTGAGGTAGAATATGAGCCCATGAAGCCGGTGATCAACCCGCACAAAGCACTCGACGCTGATGCACCTGTGCTTCGAACCGATAAAGAAGGTAAAACGGACAATCACATCTGGCACTGGGAGTCTGGTGATAGAGAGGGAACTGACAAGCTCTTTGAGGAAGCGGAGGTTGTTGTTAAAGAAAATATCTATGTGCCTCGAATCCACGTAGCGTCCATCGAGACCTGTGGATGTATTGCCGATTTCAGACCGGCCACTGGCAAACTGACCGTATACCTGACAACCCAGGCTCCTCACGCCGTGCGTACGGTGATCGCACTGGTGGCTGGGCACGTGGGGTTGTCTGAAGAAAAGGTACGCGTGATTTCTCCTGATATTGGTGGTGGATTTGGCGGTAAGGTGCCCGTTTATCCCGGTTATGTAATCGCCATTGCGGCCTCGGTTGTAATTGGTAAGCCGGTTAAGTGGATCGAGGATCGGTCCGAGAACCTGCAAGCGGATTCGTTCGCTCGCGATTATCACATGGTTGGTGAGATTGCTGCCGATAAGGATGGGAAGATGAGAGCGCTGCGCATCAAAACGCTGGCAGATCATGGGTACACCGACGCTGCAGCAAATCCGTCTAAATACCCTGCAGGTATGTTCTCTATCTGTACCGGCTCTTACCAGTTTGAAAACGCCTTCACGGAAATGGACGCCGTCTATACCAATAAACCTCCTGGAGGTGTTGCGTATCGCTGTTCATTCCGAGTAACGGAAGCGGTTCATGCCATTGAGCGTATGGTAGACGTGCTCGCACAGGAATTAGGGCGTGATCCTGTTGACCTGCGTATGCAGAATTTCATTCAGCCTGATCAGTTCCCTTATCATTCTCCTACTGGATGGGAATATGATAGTGGTAATTATCCCGCCGCCTTGCAGAAAGCGATGGACATGATCGGATATGATGATCTGCGTAAGGAGCAAGCCGAGAAGCGAGCCCGAGGCGAACTGATGGGAATAGGTGTGTGTAGCTTCACTGAAGTAGTGGGGGCTGGTCCGTCAAAAGATTTTGATATTCTGGGCATCAAAATGTTTGACAGCGCGGAAATCAGGATTCATCCAACAGGGAAAGCCATTGCCCGCTTTGGCACAAAATCTCAAGGTCAGGGTCACGAGACGACCTATGCGCAGATTGTTGCCGAGGAGCTAGGAATACCTGCTTTGCATATCGAGGTCGAAGAAGGAGACACCGATACAGCACCCTATGGATTAGGCACGTATGCAAGCCGTAGTACACCAACAGCTGGTGCAGCAGCGGCTAAAGCGGCTCGTAAAATTCGAGATAAAGCGCGAAAAATTGCTGCTCACCTTCTTGAAGTAAGTGAGGAAGATCTTGAATGGGAGCCAGGTAAATTCTTCGTGAAAGGAGCGCCTGATAAGTCGACGACTATCCAGGACATTGCTTTTGCCGCATACACCAATCATCCTCAAGGGATGGAAGCGGGCCTAGAAGCCGTACACTATTATGATCCTCCGAACCTGACTTTCCCATTTGGATCCTACATTTGCGTTGTGGATATCGACAAAAATACGGGTGAAATTAAGATTCGTCGCTTTGTTGCCATCGATGATTGTGGAAATATCATTAATCCAATGATTGTTGAAGGTCAGATCCATGGTGGACTTACCCAAGGTCTCGCACCGGCTATGTTTGAGGAACTCATCTACGATGAAGATGGCAATATCCTGAATGGTACATTCATGGACTATCTGTTACCTACTGCTGTAGAGACGCCTCATTGGGAAACCGGTCATACGATAACACCATGCCCCCACCATCCGATAGGAGCTAAAGGGGTAGGGGAGTCTCCAACGGTAGGAGCGCCTCCGGCAATTGCTAATGCGATTGTAGATGCCTTGTCTCACCTCGGTGTAACGAACATTGACATTCCGATTACACCGTTTAAGGTCTGGAAGATTCTAAAGGAGAAGGGCGTTACGGATGCCTGAGAGAAACGCAGATGATATTCTGTCGGTAGTAAAGGGGTTCGACCAGCACGGCTATGTGCTGGACGAATCCCTTGCTACGGTATCTTTCTTGATGATCAAGCTAAGACGCCCGCTGCTCATTGAAGGCAGCGCTGGGGTAGGGAAAACGGAGCTGGCCCAGATCCTGGCGCGATATCTGGATACAGAGCTCATCCGGCTGCAATGTTATGAGGGCTTGGATGTCCATGCGGCGATTTATGAGTGGAATTATCAACGCCAGCTTTTGAGCATCAAGCTTCAAGAGCAGTCGGAGGCTTCCATCGAGGAAAAAGAAGAACACATCTTTAGCGATCAGTTCTTATTAAAACGTCCTTTACTCAAGGCCATTACGAAAAAGGACAAGGCTCCAGTACTACTGATCGACGAAATAGACCGTGCGGATACCGAGTTTGAGGCGTTCTTGTTGGAGTTATTATCGGCATTCCAAATCAGTATTCCTGAGATTGGTACCATCAAGGCGACGCATACGCCTTATGTGATTCTGACGTCAAACGGAACGCGGGAGCTGAGTGATGCATTGCGCCGGCGGTGCCTGTATTTTTGGATGGATTATCCTGATAGGGAGAAGGAGTTAAAGATCGTCGATAAACACCTGCCTGAGGTCGATACCCAACTGGCTCACCAGGTTGTTGATGCCGTGCAAGGGCTACGTGATATCCAATTTGATAAGGTGCCTGGCATTGCAGAAACGATCGATTGGCTGGAAGCTCTCCACCATCTCGGAGCAACGTCACTGGATTCAGATCTTATTCGGCAAACATTGGGTTGTGTGCTTAAAACACAGAATGACTTGCAGATGATGGACGAACAGACCATTGATTCGCTGATCGCTTGACGGTATGACTCCTACTCATGATTCCAGTACCCTGCGGGACAGCGTCTTAACCTTTTGCCGGCTTCTTCGGCAACACGGTTATCTTGTCGGGGTCCAGGAGTCGATTGATGCCCTTGTTGTCTCATTATCTGGCATTTCGGAGTACAATCAGTTCAAGCAGAGCTTGCGGTCGATGGTATGCACGTGCAGGGATGAGTGGATACGATTTGATGATCTGTTCGATGACTTCTGGTTTACGAGGGGTATTCCTGTAAAGAAGAAAAAGCCGAAGAAAGCCCTGGCCAAAAAGCAAAAGGGGGCAGTCCCTCTGATGATGATAGGGTCTTCTGAAAAGAAAGAGTTGAGCGAGGAGGGGAGTCGAACGACTGGTGCACAGGCTATCGAACGGCTCAAGAAGACAGATTTTTCTGAAATTCCAGAGCCTGAAAGAGAGCGTCTTGAGGCCCTTGTATTGCGATTGTTCAGGCAGATGCAACTGAACCTATCCCGGCGCATGAAGCATTCCCATCGAGAGGGGCACGTCGATTTGAGGAGGACGATCAGAAACAGTCTGGGGCAGGGCGGATCTCCAGTACGGATGGCCTTCAAGAAAAGGAAGGAAAAGAAAAATCGGCTGATTGCCTTAATCGATGTAAGTGGATCGATGGATTCCTACAGCTATTTCATGCTGCTTTTTATCTATGCAATGCAGAAGCATTTTGAGCAGGTGGATACGTTCCTTTTCAGCACACGATTATCATGTGTGACAGAGGCTCTCAAAAAGAAGCGATTTAAAGAAGCGATGGATGTGGCCGGCCAGTTGACTGATGCCTGGTCCAGCGGTACCCGGATCGGAGAGACCTTCACCACGTTTATAGATACATACGGCAAGCGCCTCTTACGAAGAGATGCATTGGTGTTTGTATTGAGTGATGGGCTTGATACGGGTGAGCCTGCTGAGTTGGCTTCGGCGTTGGCCCATATCCATCAACGGGTGAAACGCATTGTGTGGTTGAACCCTCTTAAGGGTATGAAAGAATACGAACCTTTGGCACGAGGCATGCAAAGCGCGCTTCCTTATATCGATGTTTTTGCTTCTGCTCACAACCTAGAGAGCCTGCTCTCACTGGAAAAAACATTTAGACATGTATAATATCTTCTTTGACAAGGCGGGGCAGTTGCATCAAGATGGAGTCGCTTTTGCGCTTGCAACCGTTGTTCGTTTTGAAGCACCAAGCTCAGGCAAGCCCGGGGATAAAGCCATTATTAAAGCAGATGGCACCATCGAAGGATGGATTGGAGGAGGTTGTACCCAGCCGGTAGTGATCAAAGAAGCGCAGCTTGCATTACAAGACGGCAACCCGCGCCTGATTCGTATTGCTGCAGTATCTGATATAAAAAAGAATGGGATGGTGGTTTATCCTATGACATGCCATAGCGGAGGTGAACTTGACGTGTTTATAGAGCCTGTATACCCTAAACCCCACATGGTGATCTTAGGCCATTCTGTAGTAGCACAAACCCTTTGCCGGTTGGCTCGCGCGATCCATTATAGAGTGACTGTTTGCGCACCCGAAGCCGATCACGCTCTGGACCTGGATGCCACTGTATTAAGTGAGTCTTGGGATCTAAGTTCGGTCAAAGCCACGCCGCATACCTTTGTAGTAGCTGCAACACAGGGGGAGGGAGATGAGGCGGCCCTGCGGGAAGCTTTAAAGACGGATTGGTCCTACCTGGCTTTTGTTGCCAGCCGGAAAAAAGCAGGAGTCGTTCTCGGCACACTGCGGGAAGAAGGGTTGGATACGACGAAAATTGAGTCCATCCGCGTCCCAGCCGGCCTGGATATAAAGGCCCGCCTACCCGAAGAAATTGCGGTAAGCATTTTGGCAGAAGTCATCCAGATAAAGCGGGAGGTGATGCCTGATGCTGATCAAAAGGATACACATCAGGTTATTGAGACGGGTTATTTAGCGGAAACCCTCAAAATTGAAGACATGAGTTGCCAGCATTGTGTAAGTACGGTGGAAAAGACGTTGAATAAACTCGAAGGGGTTCATGTCGGTGAAGTGCTGATAGGAAGCGCAGATATTAGCTATAATCCTGAGGAAGTGGACCGCGAAGACATAGTGGCAGCGATTGAGAAGCGGGGATATCAGGTGTTGGTCCAACCGAATTAGCTGACCATGGAAGACAAATCCTCATCCCTTTCAGCCATTGTGTTGGCTGCTGGAGAATCCCGTAGGATGGGAGCAAAAAACAAGTTATTGCTTCCATACAAAGGCAAGTCCGTAATTGCCCATGTAGTGGAGTCGGTCTTAGCCTCTGATGTTCACAAGGTACACGTTGTTGTTGGACACGAGCAGGAACGTGTTCGAAAAGCTCTTCAAACGTATTCGGTTTCGTTCGTTGAGAATCCTGACTATGAACAGGGAATGGGTACCTCGATTCGGGCCGGCGTTCAACATGCAGAAGAAGACGCCGCCGGCTATATGATTTGCCTGTCCGACTTGCCTCTCATCACCCCTGATGAGTACTCGTGCTTAGCGCACGCCTTTCTTGCTCAGCACAAAGAAAACGCATACGCTATTACCGTTCCTCGATTTAAGGGTCAGCGAGGGAATCCTGTTACGCTGTCCTCGGTGTACCGTCCCTCCATGTTATCCCACCAGGGCATCATGGGGTGCCGAGGGATCGTGAAGCAGCATCCTGAACATGTACGTTTTGTGGAGATGAGCACCGATCATGTGTTGAGGGATGTGGATACACCAGAAGCGTTCTCCACACTCCCTTGAACCAATTTCCTTTTACTTCCGTAGTAAACACATTCCTTAGGAATACCATCTAAAGCCCTTCTGATGCCCGTTTCCTTTAGATTGCCTGCAATGTGTTAACAGAGATTCCTGAATTAGAATCACCACTGGAGTACGGTGGCTCCGGCTCCGCTGCTGATCGGCCTGCAATGCATCACGGTACGTTACTCGTGTTTACGTTGCTGTGGGGCAGTAACTTTGTTTTGGCAGAAGTGGCATTACGCGAACTGGCGCCCATCTCTTTTAGTGTTTCCCGTTTTCTGGTTGCGGCTGTTGTATTGGTAAGCATCTATTACGCCCAGGGGTTGTACCTGGCTCGAAAATCAAACCTACCCTTTCGATTATTTGCTCACGTAGAAAAGCAGGACTGGGCACGGCTACTTGCCGTCTCTCTCTTGGGAGCTACCCTGGCACCCTGGTTAGGGATCGAGGGACTGAATTTAACGTCTGGAGGTCGTGCGTCCTTGTGGCTTGCCTTGTGCCCGGTATTAAGCGCCGGGATCGGTTATGTACTACATACTGAAGCCATTCGTCGGTTAGGAATGACGGGACTGCTAGTAGCCGGCCTGGGTACGATTGGCCTTACAGCAGACGGGTTAGGACTGGGGGATACGGTGTTTCGAGGAGATGTGTATCTGTTACTGGCCATTTGTTGTATTGCAATCGAATTGCATTTGATGAAGCCTCTTGTTGTAAAATACGGGGCAACCTCAATGGTGGCCATGCGCACGGTAATAGGAGGATCCGTCTATTTGCTTATTGCTTCTCCCATTCTATTGACTGAGAATTGGACAGATCTCGGGGCCTGGACCTGGGTGGCTATTTTGCTAGGCGGAGCGATTGGTGTAGGAATGGGGCAGTGGGCAAAAGTGAGAGCGCTTAATGTGTTAGGTCCTACACGGGTTGTCTTGTACGGTAACCTGGTGCCGCCCGCAACGCTTCTGATTGCCTGGATTGCGCTGGGTTCGAATCCAACTTTCCTAGAGATTATCGCCGGCCTCCTTATTCTTGTCGGAGCGGCCATCATTCAAATAGGAGATCCCCACCGTGAAAAGGTTAGCCCATATTCCAACTCTAATAACCCGAAACCCGAAACCCGAAACCCGAAACAAATCACCTAGCATAGGTGATTTTAGTCAAGGCTCGTACTTCCTCAGTTTCGGCTGAAGCAGTTTACCCCAAACGCCGTTATAAGGATGAACCCCGTATACTTCAGTTGAATCACTAAACACAGGATGCGCTTCATTGGCCCAGGTGAAGATCGATCCTTCCAGGTTAGACACATTCGTAAAGCCCGCCTTTTGTAACCGCCGGGCCATCTCAGAAGAACGATATCCCACAGAGCAATATGCAACAATAGGCGTGTCCTTTGGAAGGTCCGCCAGCTTTTTGAACCGCTTGGTGTTAGGATCAATTTGAATAGCCCCCGGCAAGTGACTCACGGCATATTCCTTCTCTTCCCGCACATCCAACAACACCGGCACCTGTTCACCCGAAGACTCTAACCAGGTAGCCAATGAATCCGCAGATATATGCTCAACATCCGAATACTTCGATCGGATGTCGTTAATAATAGAAGACCAGGCAATATCTTGCGCACATCCCATCGTCGCGGTTGTGATTAGTAGGGTGAGGAAAAGGGTAGGGAATTTCATTTGATTCAATTCTAAGTGCAAAGTGCAAAGTGCAATGTGCAAAGTGCAGGGTGCAATGAAGCAGTGCTTGAATGTGGGGTAATAATTGAATTTTAACGTTTCTGTTCCTTAAGACTCGCTCCCACCCTTCAGTCCAAACAACTTTGCACCTTGCACTCTGCACCTTGCACTCCGAAGGACGGAACGTCCTTCGGCACCCCGCCGTTCAATGCCCTCGCAATTGCTATCTACAAAGTACCTATAAATAACAATGAGCCAAAAAGGTCGTGTTCTTGTTGCTATGAGTGGTGGGGTTGATTCCTCTGTAGCTGCTGTTCTTTTGCGGGAGCAGGGGTATGAGGTGATTGGCATTACTATGAAGACATGGGACTATACGTCCAGTGGCGGGCGTTCAGGCAAAGAGGTGGGCTGTTGCACTCTTGAGTCAATGAACGACGCACGTTCCATTGCCTTAAAGCACGATTTTACCCATTTCATCGTTGATATTCGCCAGGAATTTGGGGATTGGGTAATCGATAAGTTTACGAGTGAATACCTGCAGGGCCGAACACCCAATCCTTGTGTATTGTGCAACACGCACATCAAGTGGGCCGCCTTGTTGCGCAGAGCCGATGACTTGAAATGCGACTTCATTGCCACCGGGCATTACGCTCAGATGCGATTTGATGAATCGTTGCAGCGGCACGTTCTCATGAAGGGCCTGGATACCAATAAGGATCAAAGCTACGCGCTCTGGGGATTGCCTCAGCACCACTTAGCTCGTTCTATTTTCCCCCTTGGTACGTATACGAAGCCTGAAATCAGGCAGATGGCTGCAGACTATGGACTGCTGCGTGTTGCCGACAAACCGGATTCTTACGAGATCTGTTTTGTACCCGATAATGATTACCGGCGCTTCTTAAGAGATCGCGTACCTGGACTCAAAGAGAAAGTGGAAGGCGGATCTTTTGTGTTGAGTGATGGCACGGTTGTTGGCAAGCATCAAGGATATCCGTTTTATACGATAGGGCAGCGCCACGGATTGGGGTTAGCCATGGGAGAGCCTATTTATGTGACTCATATTGATGCAGATACCAATACGATTACAGTAGGCCCGAAAGAGGAACTGATGAAGCAGCAGCTTACTGCCCGGCAGCTAAATCTGGTCAAATATCCAGATCTTAAAGAAGAGCGTCCAGTTATAGCCAAAGTGCGTTATAAGGACCCAGGAGGGCCTGGAATCGCCTGGCAAACCGGTGATGATGAGATCACCGTAGCATTTGCTTCACCCCGTAAGGCAATAACTCCGGGGCAGTCAGTCGTTATATACGAAGGAGAGGACTTGTTAGGTGGTGGTTGGATACAAACTGTGGGGGAGCCGGCGGAGATCTAGACGATCAAAAGATGAGCTTTTGATCGGTTCCTGGCTTCGTGTTTCTGGTTTCGGGTTGTTGGTAGGGAAGGACTTTAAAATGCATACACAATGAATTTTAACTTTTTATATTGCTTACTCTTTTTTGCATTGGTGCTGGCTGGGTGCCAGACTACTTCGGATCCGGGGTTTGATGAGGAGATGGTTGATCAGGTCGAGGAGGTTGTTGATGATGTGAAAGAGGAAATGGGCTTGAATGAAACTAAGAAAGGAATGCTTGCAGAAAGTTTACTTGGAACAGTAACTTATCTTGATCTTGAAGGTGGATTCTATGGGATCGTTGGGGAAGATGGCAACAAGTACCTGCCGCTAAATCTTACGGAGGAGTTCCAACAGGACAGCCTTCAGGTCCGCTTTACCTATCAACGGCGCGAAGGTGTGATGACGATCGCCATGTGGGGACAAGCCGTCGACATCACAGCCATCGAGCGCGCTGAGTAATTCGACTACTGTGCCGTGGTCAGCGGATAGCTGATCATGTTTGCGAAGAATGCATACACGCCGGGATGGAACTCTTTGAGCTGACGATACCATCCAAGTGCAGTATACATGTACGTTCCCTGGCCGTATGATGCGAGGAGTGTAGAGCTTTTTAGCGGGGCCTCGTTCGGATCGTTCATTTCAAACAATTCGATGTACTCGTCCGAATATTCTCTAGGGAAATAGAGGCCTCTTTCTTGCACCCATCCTTCCCACAGCGCATCGGTGATTTTGTTTGGGCTGTGAAACAGGGGCGATTCCGGAGTCAATACGGTTACTGGGGAATCTTCCGTGGTTATACGATCCCTGCTGAGTTGGAGGGGGTAGGGTGCGAGTTGATCAGGATTGTTCTTCGCATTGTCGAAAGGGTCCTTAAACTGAGAATTCCACTCGAACATCTTCTGATAGTTGACAATCAGATGCCCCCCATCGTTTACCCAGTCTAGCAGGTCTTCATTATACGCCCTCATGTCAGCACGCACGAGGTAGGCCCGGATATCAATGAGGATGGTGTGGAGATCCGTGTATAACTTTTTGGATAACCCAAGTGAGTCCAGCATCACATACTCAACACCCAGTTCTGTTAGGGCCTGGGAGAGCGTATTATCATAACTCTCAATAACACCGACCCTCAATTCTTCTTGCACCTCAGCTGAGAAGACACGCCCCTTAACGAATGCGCTTGCTGGTTTCGGAGCGACAGTGGCACTATCGGGCAACGCGGTGATTGAAATGGTATAGTCACTTTCAGGCAAGGATGAGGGCAAATCGAACGTCAGGTTTTTCATCTGAGCCGAAAAGTCCCCAAATACAACGGTGTAGGGCTTTTGGTAGATTACAGAACGCGTTGAGTTATTCGTTACTGCCAGGTTCAATTTTGCTTCTGAGGCGTTATCGTCGAACTTGGTAACGAATACATTCAGTTCATTCTCTCCGGCATGAAGCCGGACAACATCCTTTTGAGTCCCAACAATCAATGTAGGCGCAATTTCAACAGGGAGAAATCCGGCAGTCAGAAGTTCATCGGTTTTTGTATCGTAGAGGGCATAGGTGACCGGTGGTGTACTAATGAATCGGTCATATTGCCGCTCCGCTTTGGGTAATGTCGGTGTGGCCGACTCGGATACGGTTACCTTGCGGTCGTAGAATTCTCCGCCTTCGAGCTCGATGGTATCGTTGATGGGGCCGTCCAGCTTTAGTGCGAGATTTGGATGATTATAACTCGAAACATCGATTCTGAGAGCGATAGATTGACCGGGTACGACAACTTCATCGTTAACCTGGATGAAGTTCTCGGGAGGGGCCGGGACGCGACCTGAGTCGATCCAGTAGGTAAGGTCCGGTTTGGCCGCCTTATTTTCTTTTAGGTTGACGGCGAGGTCCAACGTATCTAGCGGCGCATCCGTGGAGGAATGGAGAAGCACAAAATACGTGTTTTGATCCATTCGGCGGAAGCTGGCAAACATCCCCATACCTTGAGAAGCATGTTCCGCAAGCGCCGTTGTAGCAATCCTGGTGTAAGAAAGCCCCGTCGCTTTGTCCTCTTCCGTCACTTGAACTACGGTATCATAGTGTCCTGACGCAGGGCCCCGCCATCTGCGGAGAAACAAGCGTTGGGGTTGCCACAGGTCGACGCCTTCTTCCTCAAGTTGTTCAGGGTGATAGGAAGGGTCTGAGGCGAGGTCAAATGCCTTGTACGCTGAGATACCAACAGCCTGATGCTGCCCGTGTTGCAGGTTTGGACCTACCGTAAGCGTATCATGGTTTGTGAAGAGCACATCCGGCTTAAGCTTTCGAATGAGGTAGACAAGCCTGGAGGTCACCTCGTCTTCGCCTCCCCAGTAATCAAACGCTTCTGTGGCTGTTTTAGAGTATCCAAAGTCCTTGAAGTTCAAGAAAAACGTCTGCGTGCCCAGGATGCGGGCAGCGCGTTCAGTCTCGTTGGTTCGGATGGCTCCAAGCTCTTCATATAGCTCGGGGCCTATCTCGTTCTGCCCACCTTCACCTCGTGTGTAGATAACACTGTATGCAATCGCATCCTTGGCTCGCCTGTAGTACGTCAGCGTCCGGCCATCCTCGTCGTCCGGGTGTGCAGCGAGGTTCATGACCACGAGGGGAGCTGCTTCTTGTGCTTCTGCCTTCTGTGTATTTATAAGTATTAAAAGCGAACCTAATACGGTTAGCTTAATAAGAGTACTCTTCATTATTAATCCAGTTGATAAACGGAATCTTTCAACCAATATGGGCACTTCTGAAAAAAAGTTTCTTTTCGAGTTACTAAACACACCAAGCCCAACTGGGTTCGAGACCCCGGGGCAGAAAGTATGGGCAAATTACACGAGCAAGTTTGCTGATCGCATTGAAAATGATGAGTATGGTAACACGTGGGCGGTAATTGATGGTACGGCTAAAGATAACACTTCTTCACTGATGTTGGAAGCACATGCCGACGAAATTGGCTTTATGGTGAGTTACATTACCGAAGAAGGCTATATCTACGTAAACAGGGTCGGTGGCTCAGACCGAGCCATTGTGCGTGCAAAACGAGTTCGAATTCTGGGAGATAAAGGAGAAGTCACTGGGGTTTTTGGAAATACGGCCATTCATATTCGGGAAACGTCCAATGAGCGAGTCCCTCAATGGCACGACGTGTTTATTGATATCGGAGCCTCAAAGAAGGATGAAGTGCTTGAACGGGGAATCCGAGTTGGTCATCCGATTGTGTTTGAAGACGAGCCTGTAGAATTGAGTGAGAACCGGCTCATTGGGCGAGCTCTTGATAATCGCATCGGCGGTTACATCATCGCACAAGTGATGGCTCGGCTATCAAAGAAGACAAAGAAGCCTGCCTGCACCGTGTATGCGGTAAATGCCGTTCAGGAAGAAATCGGAGGGAATGGCGCACGGATGGTGTCGTACCGATTGCACCCGTCGTGTGCCGTAGTACTTGATGTGACACATGCAACGGACTCCCCAGGTATCGATAAGACCAAGCACGGAGATGTTAAATTAGGTAAGGGGCCCACGCTGACGCACGGTACCTCCAATCACCCGCTGGTCGTGCAACGATTGATGGAAGTGGCCGAGAAAGAAGAAATCCCAATCCAACACGAAGCCTCATCCCGATTTACTGGAACAGACACCGACAAAATCTTCGTCTCCAAAACCGGCATTCCCAGCGCCCTCGTATCCCTCCCCATGCGCTACATGCACTCTACGGTTGAGATGGTGGATACGCGGGATATCGACATGGTCATCAAGCTTTTAGCTGGATTTGCAAAAGCGATGAAGGCGGATGAGGTGTTTAGCCAGGAGATCGCAGGGTAGGACCCTCCAAGGTAAAGGAGATTGCCATTCGTAAAGGATCTGGACCCCTCTGTCCCTTCGGGACATCTCCCCTTTTTAAGGGGAGAACTGGTTTGAGTGAAACTGCAACTCGGAAGCAATGCACAACCTCAATCTCCCTCCCCTTTGAAAGGGGAGGTGGCCCAACGGGCCGGAGGGGTTAGCGATCCATCCTGTACTTCCGCACAATACTCAGCGCCATTTCCAACGACTGCTCAGCATTCAACCTGGGGTCAACCTGCGACTTATAAGCGCGAGCCAGATCCGCATTCTCCAGGCCTCGTGCACCTCCGGTACATTCGGTGACATTCTCCCCAGTGAGTTCAAAATGCACACCACCCAGGTGGGATCCCATTTCCTGGTGGACTTCCATTACGAATTCCAGTTCTTTCAGGATATCATCAAAAGGCCGTGTTTTGAAGCCCTCGTCCGTTTTGATCGTATTGCCGTGCATGGGGTCGCTGATCCACAGAACGACTTTCCCTGTCTTTTTAACGGCTTCAATCATAGAGGGAAGGTGGTCCTTTACGTTGTCTTTTCCAAACCGAGTAATAAGGGTTAGCCGGCCCGGTTCGTTCTCTGGGTTCAGGATATCGATCAGCTGCATCAGCGTTTCCGTAGACATGCCGGGTCCTACTTTCATGCCTATGGGGTTCGAGATGCCTCTCATGTATTCAATATGGGCACTGCCAGGAAACGCGGTTCGCATACCGATCCAAGGCATGTGTGTTGAAAGGTTGAACCACCCGGGGTTATGGGGCACTTCCCGGGTTTGAGATTCTTCATACGGCAAGAAGAGGGCCTCGTGACTGGTGAAGAAATGGGTCCGGCTCATCGAGTTGGGAGGGAGATCCGAGAACGTCTCCATGAATGAGACGGCCTCACTGATATGATCTACGATGTGTTGGTATTCCTCAGCGCGAGACGAATGCTGCAGGAAGTCAAGATCCCAGTACTCGGGATGATGAAGGTCAGCAAAACCCCCATCGACCAGGGCGCGAACGAAATTAAGCGTCATTGCTGAGCGGCTATGAGCCTGTAGCAAGCGATCCGGCGAAGGGGTACGATTCTCTTTGTTGAAGTCGATTCCATTGATCATGTCGCCTTTGTAGGTAGGGAGCGTTACGCCGTCGACCGTTTCCAAATCAGCAGAGCGGGGTTTGGCGTACTGGCCGGCAAAACGGCCTACGCGGACAACGGGGAGTTTCAATCCATAAATGAGAACCAGGCTCATTTGGAGCAGCACCTTGAGCCGGCTCGTGATGATGTCCGACGTGCATTCATTGAAGCTCTCTGCACAGTCGCCACCTTGCAGCAAGAAGCGTTTGCCCAGGGCCGCCTCGCCCAATTGCTCTTTGAGCCGTTGGACTTCCCACGATGTAACGAGCGGTGTAAGGCCAGAAAGATACCGGAGTGCTTTATTCAACTGGTCCTGGTCGGGATACTCCGGTTGATGGAGGGCTTTCCTGGCGCGCCACGAATCCTTACTCCACGAAGATGGGGGTGAGGTACCGTTCGTTGAAGAGGAAATTGAGGGATGAGATCCGTGCTGCATCGTTTCTATTTAATTATTTGTTATTTTTTTGTGATGAAAAACAGGGTCAGAATGAAATTTATTTAGGTGTTCATTCACTAAAGGGAGAAAATTGCATTCTGTGCAGTGTTATCATGCTACTCATAGACCAACCATTTGAGCCCAACATGCAAAGTTCTGTAGCTAACGGAAAAGAATCTACTCCCATATTAATTGTCGAGGATGACCCCGATCTCGCCAAATTGCTCCAGATTAACCTGGGCGACTTGGGGTATGAAACAGAAGTTGCAGGGGATGGGCAGTCAGGCCTGGAAAAGGCGCTTGAAGGTAGCCATTCCATGGTGATTCTCGACATTATGCTCCCAAAACTCGATGGTTTTGAGGTTTGTAAACGGATACGCGCCCAAGATCGCTCGTTGCCCATCCTTATGCTAACCTCAAAGTCTGAAGAATTAGACAAGGTACTTGGCTTGGAACTCGGTGCTGATGATTACTTAACTAAACCGTTTAGCGTTCGCGAATTAATTGCACGGGTGAAGGCTATCTTCCGCCGCATCGAGGTGGTGCAGGAAGATACTGATAATGATGATGTGCGTACGCTAAATTATGGTGATTTAATTGTTGATTTAGAAAAGAGGAAAGTACTCCTTCGCGAGGTCGCTCTTGAATTGACAACCAAAGAATTTGATTTGCTTGTATTGTTTGCTGAAAATCCTGGCCGTGCGTACAGCCGGCAGGAGTTGCTGGACCTCGTCTGGGGCTATCAATACGGTGGATATAGTCATACTGTAAATTCCCACATTAACCGCCTGCGAAACAAGATTGAAGTGGACCCTGCTTCACCCCGGTATATCAAAACCGTTTGGGGGCATGGATATCGTTTTGCAGAGCACGATGAATTAACCTGATGAAAACCCTCCTAAAAAGCTTTTATGCCAAAGTTTCCGGCATTTTCCTGGCTCTGATGTTGGGCCTTGTATTGCTGGTCTCCTGGTTTTGTGTTCAAGCTGCCCTGCAGTATGAGGTTGAAACCGATCAGAAACTTAATCACACACTGGCATCCGATCTTGCCGTGAAATTTCAGCCCTGGGTTGTCGAGAAGATTGACGATATGATGTTGAAGATGGAAATCGGCAAACTGATGGGTGTAAACCGCCGAATTGAAATCTATCTGTTGGGTGGAAACGGCATGATCAAAGCACATTACCTCCCTGAAGATGGCGATCTTAGCCTGACTACGGTGGACACAGCACCCCTGGATGCCTATATGGCTGGAGCCGAACTTCCCCTTCTTGGTGATGATCCGCTACAAGCCGGGCGGCAAAAACCGTTTAGCGTAGCGCCTATTAACATCATGGGGGAAGAGGGGTGTTATCTGTATATCATCCTTGGAGGGGAGCACTATGATTCTGTGGGTGCGTTGATCAAAGACAATTACATCTTCCGATTGGCCGGCATGGGCATTGGAATCAGCGTGCTGGTGACTGGTCTATTGGGCCTTCTCCTATTCGGATTACTCGCTGGCCGATTGAGCCGCATGCGAAACGTAGTACAAGCCTTCCAAAACGGACATTTAGAACGGCGAGTAAAACCGAAAACAAACGATGAGATTGCGCAACTCGGTCATGCCTTCGACGATATGGCGGATACGATTGTGAGCAACATGGACAAGCTCAAGCAGGCAGATACGCATCGCCGGGAGTTGATCGCCAATATATCGCATGACTTGCGCAGTCCACTCGCGTCTATACAGGGCTATTTGGAGACCGTACTGATCAAAGACGATACGCTTACTCCCGAAGAGCGAAGGACCTATGTCCAGACGGGGCTGAAGAATACAAAGCGGTTGAACAACCTGGTCAATGCGTTATTTGAGTTGTCCAAGCTGGATGCCGGCCAGATCAATCCTCAGTTTGAAAAGCTATCCATAGCAGAGCTGGTGCAGGATGTGGTCATGCAATTTAAGCCTCAGGCTGAAAAACGCGAGATCGAACTTACTGCAGACCTTGAAGGCCCACTGCCTATGGTTTACGCCGATATCGGTTTGCTCGAACGGGCTATTTCAAACCTGATCGACAACGCCATCCGCCATACCCCTAAAGGTGGGCAGGTGAGTATTGTACCAACCAACGACACTGCGCAGCAAGTCATGGTTGCTGTTGCCGACTCAGGCCAGGGCATCCCCGAAGATGAACTATCGCGTATCTTCGAGCGATTCTACCGTGTCGAGAAAAGCCGTACGCCGAACGAGTCGTCCGGATCGGGACTCGGGCTCGCGATTGCCAAGCGCATCTTCGAGCTTCACGGCAGCGCCCTATCTGTGCAGAGCGCCCTGAATGTAGGGACCACCTTCCGGTTTACGCTACCTACATCTCCGGAGGTGCTGAAGTTGAGTGTACAAGAGATGGCGGGGCACCAGGTAGCGGTAGGGTGAACCCCTCCGGCCCTGGGAGGTTGTGCTTTATTCCCGTCCTACTGCTTTGTTTGGATGGGGACTGGACCCCTCCGGCCCTTTGGGCCACCTCCCCTTGACAGGGGAGGGAGATTGAGGTTGTTCATTACATCCAAGTTCTGCAACCGCCTCAACAATTCTCCCCTTTTCAAGGGGAGATGTCCCGAAGGGACAGAGGGGTCTATGCCTTATCAAACATGGGTGGTTCCTTGTAGCATAGATCCCTCGGTTAACTCGGGATTACAAGAAAATTAAGCAGAGAACTTAACAAAATCACGTCCTGAGGCCCAAAGTGACCAAGTGCCACTTCAATGTGCCTTAAGTCACTAAAAAGCAGGCGTTTACGCAAAAGGGCAGTTGACTCCTCCCACAACCAATTCATTAACAGTTGTGGATAACATGTGGATAAGGTGGGGTATTGTGGATAGAATAGGGGCAAAAAGTGGATAACTCTGGGGGTTATCCACCTACCTTGTGCGTGTCATGTGACATCATTTCTCTTATAGCATTTCTTTCTGAAATTATCATACATGGTCACACCAATGTTCTCTAAGAACGGAACCACACGTTCCCCGAACGGCTCCGTTGCAAGCGGAACTGCCTCCAGCAATTCGGCAAAACGCACCAAGCCGCGCATATTGCACCTCGAGATGCAGCGGTTACGCAATGAAAACGAAGAACTCCGTTTGGAAAACGTCGAACTACGACGTGAAGTCACCCGCTTGCGGCTATACAACCAGTTGGAAGTGGCGGGACAGAGCCCTTACACGTTGGACTGTTTCCCCCAGACGATCCCTGAATCGCTGCGAAAGTTTTATATGATCTTGCCCCCGACCATGGGAAAGCAAGAGTTTTTTGACATCGCACGCGAACTTGGGTATGGGGTAGACTACTCCCAATACATCTTATCTCAATTCCTTTCTGAGCGCTTACTCATGCGCAAAGACCCCGATCAATTGCAGAAGGCGGACCTTAATCAATACGAGCTTCCGCTCGTTTGACTTATTTCAGGTTTCTCGTTTCTGGTTTCTGGTTTTCTGCCTCGCAGGTTGTCATGTGGGGATGTGCATCTATGTGTTGGCATTGCCATGATTTTCGATCCTTTTAATCGAAATCAACAAGAAACCAGAAACAAGAAACCTGAAACATATTCGACTATCCATAGATAGCCGAATACTTCTCCTCCACATACGTAACCCAGCTGTCACTACTCAACGACTCCCCGGTCGCGCGCTGCAGGATTTCTGTTGCGGTAAGTTTGCGGCCGTAGTGATGGACGTGGGTGCGTAGCCAGGAGAGGAGTTCCTCGAAGTGCCCTGTGGCAATCTGTTGTTCTACGTCGGTTACATCTTTCCGGATCTGGTTGAAAAGTTGTGTAGACATCAGGTTGCCGAGGGCATAGGTTGGGAAATACCCAAATACGCCGAGCGACCAGTGGATATCCTGTAACACACCATTGCTGTCGGAGTCTGGCCGGACGCCTAGATACTCTTGCATGGTCTCATTCCAGACTTCGGGCAAGTCGTTCACGTTCATATCTCTCGCGATCAGCGCATTCTCCAACTGAAAACGAAGCATGATATGCAGGTTGTAGGTCACTTCGTCCGCTTCAACTCGAATCAGGGAAGGGGAGACTTTATTCACCGCCTTATAGAAGGTATCCAGTGATTTATCCGATAGCCGTTCCGGAAATAGCGCCTGCAATTTGGGGTAATAGTGCGTCCAAAACCCATAACTACGGCCGACCAGGTTTTCCCAGAGGCGAGACTGCGATTCGTGCATACCCAGCGACGTGCCTTCGGCGAGAGGGGTTCGGTCCAGTTCGAGAGCAACGCCCTGTTCGTATAACCCGTGGCCGGCTTCGTGCAAGGTGCCGAAGAGGCCGGTTGGGAAGTAATCTTCCTGAATGCGGGTAGTCAGGCGTACATCGGTAATCGAGAAAGAGGTCGTGAAAGGGTGAGCGGAGACGTCCTGCCGGCCGCGGTCAAAGTTGTACCCGAAATCCTTAATCACATCGATTCCAAAATCCCATTGCTTCTGATGATCAAAGTGCTCGAATAAAAACCTGTTATCCGGTTGAACAGACTCTTTGATTTTATGCACCAGAGGGACGAGATCCTCCCGTAATGAGGAGAAGATGCTTTCGACATCACTCGTTTTCATCCCCGGTTCGTATTCGTCCAGCAACGCGTCGTAGGGAGTGTCTTCATACCCGTAGGCTTCGGCTTTCTGGATATTCAACGTGATCAGTCGATCGAGCAGCGGGGCAAACGTCGCAAACGTATTCGTTTCCCTTGCCTCCTTCCAGGCTTGCTTAGCCTGAGAAACCGTCCTCGCCATCTCTGCCACAAGATCAGCCGGCAGCTTTTGTGCCTTCTCGTAATCCTTCAGCGTAACCCGAATCAATGATGCATCATCATCCAGCCGATCCGTCCCATTCAATGCCACCTGCGCCTCCCGCAACAAATCACCCACCTCATCACTCGTAAACTGTTCATGCGCCAGTTGCCTCAACGTAGCAATCTGATGCGCCCGCGCCTCCGCAGCCCCCTTAGGCATAAACGTCTCCTGGTCCCATTCTAACACGTGAGCGGCAGCGTTGATGTCGTGGACTCGGCCTAACGCGAGCTTTAGCTCGGTTAGGCTGTTTCGTGTTTCGTGTTTCGGGTTTCGGGTTGTTTGCATGGTAAAAGGGTGAAGTGAACAAAAGATAGAATAGCAAATGTTTTATGAGGGCAGTTTAACCAAAAGACACTGACCAGGTTCAATGAACAACAAACCCGAAACGCGAAACCCGAAACCCGAAACCCCGAAAATTGATGTATCAATTTTCGGGCTGAATCCTCAACCCTTTCGGAATAACAAACCGTTCCATCCCATCAAACAAGACCTGGGCAACGAGAGCTAATAAGGCGGCGGGGATGGCGCCTTCTAGGATGAGGGAGGTGTCGTCGAGGCGGATTCCGGTGAGGATGGGTTGTCCGTAGCCGCCGGCCCCGATAAGGGCGCCCAGGGTGGCGGTGCCAATATTGATAATGGCGGAAGTTTTGATCCCTGCCAGGATGGATCGTGAGGCCAGCGGGAGTTTAATGCTCCATAGGGTATTAAAGGAGGAAAGGCCTAGTGCCTGGGCAGACTCCAAGAGCGGGCGGGGGATGTCCGTGATTCCAGCATGAGTATTGCGGACGATAGGGAGGAGGCTGTATAGGAAGAGGGCGACCATCGCTGGTGGTCCGCCGATACCCAGCAGGGGGATCATGAATACCAGTAAGGCAAGGGAGGGGATGGTGTAGATGACACCGACAATCCCCAGGATAATTTGCCCCAATCTATCGTATTGCGCAGCAATGATACCCAGCGGAATAGATACCAGGATGGCAAGGCTCAGCGAGATACAAACCAGCCAGAGATGCTCCAGCGTATACGTCCATAGCCGGCTCCACATCGTTTCCTCGGCGACTTGTACTACCTCGGCTTCATAGATGTGCTCATTCAAAAACGCAGCGGCCACCTGAGGATCCGGCACCTTGTCCAGCTTCACGCGCGCATTCAAGGCTGTGACCAGCTCTTCGTTTAACGAGCCGGACAGAGACTCTAGTAGTCGCACCGCTTCCGGATTGCGTTCTTCGAGATCGGCGCGATACAGGTATAACGCGAGATATTGAACAAAAAACTGCCGATCATCCTCAAGAACCTTGAGTCCATAGTATTCGATTTCTGCATCGGTCGAGTACAGATCCATCATGTCGATGTCTCCACTCTCCAGGGCGCGGTAGGCGAGGTCGTGATCGAGTCCTCGAACTTGAGTCTGCGGTAAGTTATAGGCACCGGATAACCCGGGCCATCCATCTTCCCGATCCATGAACTCATTCGAAAACCCGCCGGCTAGGTCTGGATGTTGGAGCAGATCCGAAATCTTCTCAATCCCCAACTCTTCCGCCCGCTGCCCCGTCATGCCGATCGCATACGTATTATTAAACCCAAGCGGCGGCGCCATCTTTACACCGAACGTCGCAAGTGCAGCTTCCAGTTCTTCAAGGGTACTCACATTCTGATCAGCAAGCACATCCTGCATCAAGGTCCCCGAGTAGTCCGGATAAATATCCAACTCACCTTCCTGCAGCCCATTCCAAAGAATAGCCGTCCCCCCAAGCTCCGCCTGATGATTTACTTCGATGCCTTCTGCCTGCAGGAGCTGGGTTGCTATTTCACCGAGAAGTACTGATTCCGTAAACTTCTTCGAGCCGATGTTGAGCGACTGCGCTTGGGTGAGGGAGGGGAGAAGGAAGAGTAGGGCTGCAAGAATGAAAGTCAGGCAGACACCCTTCCCCTTGTCATCCTGAGCCTGCCGAAGGATCTGTGCGAAGCGCAACGATTCAGTCTTCATCACTACTCCTCCAACACAGTTCGTTGCGCATTAATAAACGCCTCCACAAACTCCGTCGCCGGCTGGTGCAGCAATTCCTGGAACGACCCCGACTGCTCAACCTTCCCATCCTTCAACAATAAAATCAGATCCCCAAAAAATCCCGCCTCATACAAATCGTGCGTAACCAGCACCACCGTTTTACCCAGAGACTTAAAAATGTATTTAAGATCAAACTGCAAATCTGCCCGGATCATTGGGTCGAGCGCACCGAGCGGTTCATCGAGGAGGAGCACATCTGGATCCAGCATAAGGGCGCGCATGAGGCTGATGCGCTGTTGTTGTCCGCCGGAGAGTTGAATGGGAAAGCTGTTGAGGCGGTCGACGGGAATCTGCACCAGGTTAGCCAGTTCTTCGATCCGAGCGGCAATCCGCTGTTCTTCCCATTTCAGTTGCTTAGCCAGCAGCGCCACATTGTCCCAGGCTGAAAGATGAGGAAAGAGCCCGCCATCCTGAATCACATACCCCATCCGATGCCTGACGGATTGGATATTCGCCTCACTAATCGAATCCATCCCAAAATAGATTTCCCCCGTTGTGGGTTTAATCAGCCCATTCATCAGCCGGAGGAGCGTCGACTTGCCGCATCCACTCGGCCCGATGAGGACGGTCGTGCGTCCATCAAGCAGAGCCAGGTTGATGGGATGCAGTGCGATGGTATCGCCGTAGGATTTGGAGACGCCTCGTAAATTAATCACTTCGTGATTGTTTCGGGTTTCGTGTTTCGGGTTTCGAGTTGGATGGGTATTAAGAAAGGCATCAATCTAATGAAATACAAAAAGGCTTTGGTTAATGGATGCTGGGATCTCAATTCCGGAGAGAGCGTGTAACCCACCCACAACACGAAACTCGAAACGCGAAACCCGAAACGCATTGGCAATCTCGGGCAACGCCCGAGATTGCCAATGTAGCTCAGCTGGTAGAGCAGCTCACTCGTAATGAGCAGGTCAGCGGTTCAAGTCCGCTCATTGGCTCCAGGCCGCTGGTAGCAATTGCTGCTGGCGGTTTTTTTGTTTGGCAATTTGCCCGGTTCACTATCCACTACAGAAGTACACAAATTAAAAGGTATAGAGTGTACAGTTTATAGCATTCGGAACCACAAATAACAGCTCAGATTAAAATTGACATCCGATATGGCTAGAATAAGTCTATGAACACAATCCTAAACATAGATCCATCGATACTATCTGACTTCTGTAGTCAGAATGGAATCAAACGCCTTTCTCTATTCGGATCACAGTTGAAAGGCACAGCAGGCCCGGATAGTGATATTGATCTTCTTGTAGAGTTTGAGAAAGGGAAGAAGCCAGGTCTTATAGGGCTTTCTCGAATGGAAGCTGAATTGTCAGAATTGTTGGGCGACCGGAAAGTTGATTTACGGACAGCAGCAGACCTTAGTCGTTTCTTTAGAGATGAGGTTGTTCGTGAAGCTGAGGTTCAGTATGCAGCTTGAAGATCGAAGAAGAATCGAACATATGATTGAAGCAGGGGAGACTGCTTTACGGTTCTTGGGTAATCTGACTTCTGAGGATTTGAAGGATGATCAAAAAGCACTCTTTGCTATAATTCGTGCTGTAGAGATTATGGGCGAAGCTTCGGCAAGGGTATCAGATGAAACCAGAAAAAAGCACTCACAAATCCCTTGGAGAGATATCACAGCAATGCGTAACCGCTTGATACATGGTTACTTTGATGTGGATACTGATATCGTTTGGAATACGGTGTCTAACGAAATTCCCACCCTTATTCATTATTTAAAAGCTATCACAGACGCACCCTGAGTATTGAACAAATCTATTTGCACAAGCTGCCTTTTCCTCTTCTTCATGGCCATCTTTGTACCCATCTCAATGGCGCAATCAGGAGAGGTGACGATTTCGGGAGAATTGCGAAAATGGCATCCGGTTACGGTTACGCTTGATGGGCCGGCTTCTTCTGAGACGGCGTCCCCCAATCCTTTTCTAGACTACCGCTTCGAAGTCACGTTTTCAAATGGAGCCACTACTTATACCATTCCCGGTTTTTTTGCAGCGGATGGCGATGCGGCCAATACCTCGGCTACGGAAGGATCTATGTGGCGCGCCCGATTTACGCCGGATAAAACGGGGACGTGGACCTATACCATCTCGTTCAGAGAAGGCAGCAACGTCGCAATCGACGATTCACCCTCTGCCGGCTCACCCAACAGCTTTGACGGACTCACTGGCTCGTTTGTCGTGAACGACACCGACAAAACAGGCGTTGACTTCCGCGCAAGAGGTGTCCTCCGTCACGTGGGCGAACACTACCTCCAATTCGACAATGGGGAGTGGTACATTGCGAACGGGGCAGGGTCTCCTGAAAACATGTTGGGCTACTCGGAAATCGACAATACGTTTTCGGCATTCATCGACTATACCCACGATTTTGCACCCCACGTGCAGGACTGGCAGGAAGGAGACCCAACCTGGCAGGGCGATAAAGGTAAGGGCATCATTGGCGCCGTGAACTACCTGTCTAGCGTAGGTGTCAATGCGCAGTTCATCATCATCATGAATACGCAAGGGGATGCGCAAGAGACGTTTCCCTGGATCGCACACGAGGATTTCTTTCACTTCGACGTATCAAAACTTGCGCAGTGGTACATCGTGCTAGAATACATGAACGAGAAAGGCATCGTGCCCCACCTTGTCCTCCAGGAGATGGATAACGATTTTCTCCTGGATAACGGTGAACTGGGGACGACCCGCAAGATGTTTTTTCGGGAAATGATCGCTCGTTTTGGGCAGTTGAACGGTGTACAGTGGAATATCGGGGAAGAGCACGACCAGTTTGAGCGCGGTGGAAACACGACGGACCAACGCCTGGCCTACGTGAGTTACCTTGCCCAATTGGACGCGTACGGTCATAATATCGTCCAGCATACGTCTGCCGGGCAGGATAATTACAACGCGCTCTTTGGCCCTTTTCTCGGGAATCCTGACTTTGGCGGAATGTCTTTCCATATCCACGCGCCTCTCGAACGGGGCCGCGAAGAAGGAGGAGGGCCGGAGACGCACGAGAGAGCATTGGAATGGCTGAATCGATCTGCAGATGCTGGCCACAAATGGACGCTGACACTGGATGAATGCTGTGGTTGGTGGACCGGTGTACGGCCCGATCAATCGAATATGGATGACGTAAGAAAATACGAAATGTGGGGCACGCTCATGGCTGGCGGTGCAGGATACCACTGGTACCTGGGTTTTGGTGATACGTTTAGAGATCTCACGCTGGAAGATATGCGGATCTATGAGTTCTTATGGAATCAATCTACGTATGCAGCCGATTTTTTTACAACCTACGTGCCCTTCCAAGAGATGGTCCCCATGGATGAACTCACCCCGCTGCCAGAAAACCACGTTCTGGCAAAACCGGGGGAGTCTTATGTAGTCTTCCTTACTGACGGCGGATCGACCACACTCGACCTGGAGGACCATCAGGAGACCTTTACGGTCGATTGGTATAATCCAAGAACGGGGGGTAATCTAATCGCAGGAGAGGTCTCGACGCTTACAGGTCCAGGTGTGCAAGCCTTAGGCAGTCCACCGTTCGATACGGCTGAGGACTGGGCCATTCTTGTGAGGGTGGAGCCGGAGATAGAGCTGTCTCTTTCTCTGGTACCGGATTGGAATCTGGTAGGTGTTCCTGTTCAGCCACCGGATCCAAACTATACCAGCGTGTTTGATGCGCTGGAATTTCAATCCGTACCCTATGCGTATACACTCAGTGGTTATGAGACCGTCACCGACCTTGCCACAGGAACAGGATACTGGCTCAACACAACAGAAGGCGGTGTACAGCTTTTTGAGGGTGAGGCACAGGAGTCTGTCACCTTGACGCTCGAACAAGGATGGAATATGGTCTCCGGTCCGGCCTGCGCTTTTGCGATAGCCAACGCCACTGATCCAGACGATATTCTGGAGCAAGAAACACTGTATGGGTACGAGGGGGAGTATATAACAGCACAAACCCTCTTGCCTGGATCGGGTTATTGGATGAGGACAACTGCTGCCGGGTCCGTCACGCTGGATTGCAATGCCTCATCTAAAACGAGCCTTGCTTCTGATTCACCCGATCTTGAAAGCTTTGGGGTGCTAGAAGTCGAGGATGCACGAGGCTTCAGCCAGACGCTTTATTTTGGAGGCAGGTTGGATCCTGCACGTTCCAGATCCCGTTATGCGTCACCCCCATTCTCTCCGTCAGGTTTTGACGCCCGATTTAAGGGAGGTATCTGGTTGACGCAAGAGACAAATAGCACGATTGCGATTGCTTCCCGAGAGTATCCAGTGAAAGTTACCCTCAAACGCGCGCCAGATTCCAGTCCGGACTCCCTCTATGTTCAACCTGTTGCTGCAGGTGAGCGGCAAGAGAAAGAACAACTTCTAGTCGATACACCTGTGGTGCTGGAGGATCGTTCCATTCGGTCGCTCGAACTTTTCACTCAAGAGCCGGACCTTCGTAGCCAACTTCCGAGTCAATTCGCGCTACGTGGAAATTACCCGAACCCATTCAATCCAACGACCAACATCGTATTCGATCTTCCGGAGGCAGCTGAAGTGCAGGTAGAAGTATACGATCTTTTGGGCCGGCTCGTGATGACATCACCCATCCGGCCTTTTGATGCAGGTCTCAGCCATCTAATCACAATGGATGCCACCACCTTTGCATCCGGTACCTACATCTATCACATCAGCGCACGGACGGCGTCTACCGAATGGGTGCGAATAGGGAAAATGACGGTATTGAAGTAGAGAGAATTACTACTGGTGGTTTATTTGTTCGAGAGCATTTGTGACGAAAGTAATGCTAGATAATCTAAGCCATTTCTCAATACGTCATAATGAAAATAGAAGAGTTCGCTGCAAAGATTCCCCCCGAATTAAGAGAGCGTTCAGGAGCCGTATTTTATTCTGGACGAAAAGCGTTTGAATCACCATCGCCTATTTATATACTCGGGCTTAATCCAGGTGGAGATCCTGTGAGTCAGGCTGATCATACCATTGAGCGGCACACACAGCGCGTATTGCAGTCTGTTGAGGATGACTGGAGTGAGTACCGAGATGAAGTATGGAGGGCAGGAAAAGAAGCGGGGACTTCAGGCATGCAGCCTCGGGTATTGCATTTGTTGAATGGCTTGGGTCTGAATCCAGGAACTGTACCGGCTAGCAATGTAGTTTTTGTACGCTCCAGCCGAGAGGAGGACATTGAAAAAGATTTTGAATCGTATGCTGACATGTGCTGGCCCTTTCACAAGAAGGTCATCGAGTCCTTACAAATCAAAACGATTATCTGTTTTGGTCGAACTGCTGGTTGGTGGGTACGAGAAAAGCTTGAAGTATCAACACAAATCGCCGTATGTGTTGAAGATAATAAACGACAATGGAGAAGCCGTGCTTACCGCAGGGTAGACGGGTTCATTATCATTGAAGCGACACATCCAAGTATAGCAGATTGGACTGCGCCTGCTACTGATCCACTGCCTATGATAAAAAAGGTTCTTGCTATCTGATTTAATTGTGCAATAATTAGGTAACGTTTATAGCTCTTGGAACCACCAGTGTCTGGCTCGATTACAAAAAGTAAATAGCAGGTATTCATTTTAAACTTGCACCACCATGATTCAACCCATCAAAGTTATATTAGAGAAAGATGGTCGGCTCCGGCCTCTTGTGGCTATTGAGCCGCCTGGTGATGGTTCTCGAGAGTTAGCGATTATCGTGTTGCCGTCTGGTAATGCCATAAACGAATTATCTGAAGAAGACTACCAGTATATCGAGAGCATCTCGCAAGATGCTTTGGCTGAATTATGGGAAGATGAAGAGGAGAATGTATGGGGCGATTTGTAGCAGGTGATGTAATTTTCCTCAGGTTTCCTTTTGATGACCTGAGCAGTGAAAAGAGCCGGCCTGCACTCGTGCTTGGTGCTGTGGGTGAGAGTCAGTATCTAGTTGCCTACGTTACTAGCCAGGAGAAACAACGTAGCCGGGGAGCAATCGAGATTACTCAAGAAGATCTAATTGACGGCGAATTAAGAAAGACAAGTTTCATACGTCCTGATGTTTTGTTTACTGCTAGAGATCGAATTATTCGGCGTAAGGTTGGCTCCATTTCGAAGGATAAACACAAAATGGCAGTAGATACATTGGTGAGATTTGTTCAGTCAAATTTGACTAATAGACAAATTTGACCTTGGGAATGCTCAAAGTGGAGATCTGTACTTAATTCTATATATGGATTACATATTTGAATTTCCTCTACTCCGGCCCCTCATCTCCAAACACCTCGTACATCCGCTGAAACATCACATCCGCCTTATCATCCATTCCCTCTTCCTCATACAACAGCGCCAGACTATGCACCGTCGTCATTGTATCCTGATGCTCTTCGCCTAATTTCGCTTCGCGAATCGCGAGGGCGCGTTCGTAGGAGGCGATGGCGCGGTCGATGAGTTCTTGGGTTTCGTAGATGACACCCTGGTTATGCAGGCTCTCGGCGGTATCCAGGTGGTCGCGGCCTAGAGTGTTTTCTCGGATGCGGAGGGCTTCTTCGCAGGCTTTTTGGGCATCCCTGTACCGTTCGAGGCCGAGGTAGATGCCTCCAAGGTCGTTTAGTGCCTGGGCGGCTTCAGCACTGTTCTTGCCGTGGACTTTTCGGTAGATGGCAAGGAGATTCTCTTGAAGAGGAGCGGCTTTGTCGAACAGTCCATGCTCTTCAAAGAGCACGGCAAGGTCGTGGATGCTTGTGGCTGTGTCGAGATGATCGGGACCGAGCCGGTCTTTGCGAGCAGCTAATACGAGCAGATAAAGGGCTTCGGCTTCTTTTGGATAGCCTTGAGATTTGAGATGATCAGCCAACTGCTTCAGCGCTTCCGGGTCGCTTGATTCAGAATCGTCTTGCTCCCTAAGGCTTTTGCCGGCTTCCGTAAGGCCGAGTATCAGGCGGGTGAATGCCTCCAAACGATCCGCTGCAATGTCCTGACTTTCCGGTGTGTCAAGCGATACGCTGGCCTGGTCGAACGGATTGTTCATCACAAAGGGCAGTACGGTGTTTTCGTTGTGCGGATGCGCCTGCCAGGGGAGTACGTAGGCCCCGTCGTTTTTTGCTTCGCGTACGTATTCTAAAAACAACTCCCGTGCATCAGTATCATCCTGGAGCAATTCTCTGCCAAGCAAGAGTACTACGATCTCCGCTTCATCGAAGTGATCCGCCATCGGATCCTCCCAGTCTTCGTTGTAGAGAATCTGAGAATCGTCCCAGGTAGCCAGGTTCTCTTCGCCTATCATTGGGGTAAGGGCTGCCAGCAGCTGATCCAACTCCTCTTTGTCGTTGTTATTGTAGCAGATAAATACTTTAGATCGCGTCATAATCTATCAATTTTGGTCGTTCCTGACTTGATCAGGAATCCATGCAATTCCGATTCGAGGCGGTATTGTCTAATGACTTGCTTGGATCCCAAATCAAGTTTGGGAAGACCGTTATTTAACAATTAAGCATTATAAAAGCAGGCCTTTTCCCCAATAGACGGTAAAATACACATCTTTCTCCTACTTGCATACCCAGGGATAGAATAAATTGTCAATCTTGATTCCACAGAGGTTCATGTATGAACAAGTCAGTCGTAAATTCATAGCGCCTGGACTACCTTCTGGACGTTTGAAGCCATCCTTTTTAGGTCTAAGGCGAGAGCATGGTAGACTGGATCGTCTTTTCTTGATTGCTAGTCGCTGCGTCGGAAAACGGTACGTGGAAATCGGAATGCCATTGAACACGAACTACATCCTTGAGGTAATAACAGGCTGTATGTATCGATGAAAGAGAAGCCGTGTGATCGATTTATTGTGGCAAAATCCAATTCAGGGAAGCCTTGAGGTGCTCTATGAAAAAAATAAGTGTACTCCAGACAGCCTGGATTAGGATCTAGCGCTCTTTTGGTGCAATCCATACGTCCTTGTGATCAAAAAAAATAATAAAAAACGATGACAGGGAAGCCTTGGGTTCGCAAATGAGCTGGAAGAATGGGGGCAGGGAAGACTTGCCATCGATTTGCCAGCAAAAAATCGCTCTCCCGACGTCCCTGTCATCGTTTTGGCGCTAAAAAAATAGGAAGCATACGTCCTGACGGTCATTATTTTTTTTCAAAATCGTTGACATTATGCCAATGAGAGGGCTTTTGTGCGCCATATTGTAGCTTTTGGAGTACTTGGTCTGTCGCTTTTAGAGGTATCTTGTTCTTCGTACGGGAAAACGCTTGCTAAACGCTCATTCTGTGCTTTTATTGTTGCTATTCTCGGATAGCCGTGAACCGTACGGTGGCTGCACGTACCCCCCGCAGGGCAGACCATCTTCTTGCAAGGCAGTTCATTCATTGGCCTCGATATGCGCATCCTGCAGGCTGGGTTATGGAGTCCGGAGACAATAGTCCGGAGTCCGGAGAATCTTCAGGTTTAGGCAATATCTTGCTTAAATCGCCTATCACAATCAATTCACCTCAAATGGAGACAGCACACCGATGTCCGAACACACTCCGGACTCCGGACCATTGTCTCCGGACTAAAAAAATCATGAAATACTATTCAGAAAAAACCATCGGAGATCGACTCCAACAGGCTGAAGAAGCCATAATCATCGGACAGACAAATCCTGAACTCAGCGAAGTTTTAGCTGACAAAGGATATACGGAAGCCTTATTCGAAGAGGGCGCTCAACGAGTGGCTGCCGTTAAATCATTCGATGCGTTGAAACGACAACAACTCGGTTCGCAAGTCGTGGCTACGACTGCGATGAACACGGCGGCTCGGTCTCTTCGTCTCAGTCTAGATACAGACCGTCGAATTGCACGGCTTGCTGTTGGAGACACCCCTGAATACGCCGATCAGCTTCGTTTGTACGAAAAAACCTCGCCCAGGCTGTCTGACTTCATTCTTCAGGCGCGTCACTTTTACACTAAAGTAAAAGAGCATCCTGAGGTGATGGCACTGATTCAAGAGCGTTATAATCTGACTATTGAGGTTCTGGATCAGCGTCTGGCTGAGGTTGTCCAACTTGAAGAAGCACTACGGGATCAGCAGTATCTGAAAGGAGAGATGCGTGCCGTAACCCGGCAGCGCCGTGAGGCCATGGATCAGGTAGACGCCTGGATGCGTGATTTCAACGCGACCGCCCGAATCGCCTTCCAAGGCGATCAGCCCAAACTCCAGAAGCTGGGTATTCACGTTAGGAGTAAGTAATCTCGCGATGCGAGATCTGTATCTGGTTTCTTGTTCCGTGTTGGGGCCGACTACAACACGGAACTTGAAACCTGGTACCTCCAGTTCTGGCCTCTTTCAATTCTGAATTACCTAATACAATGCGTACAAATTCTATAACCATTTTTATCAGTCATGCCTGGAAGTTTAGTAGGGCGTATCGTACGCTCGTTCGGTGGCTGGAAAGTACGCCGGGATTAACCTGGCAAAACAGTAGCATTCCCAGTCATGACGGGATTGGGAGAGATGATGTGGTTCATTTGCGCGAGATTATCACCTTGCAAATCGTACAGGCAGATATTGTACTTATTATCGCCGGCATGTACTCGGCGCATAGCGAGTGGATTGTCTACGAAGTTGAAGAAGCCCGTCGGCTGAGCAAGCCGATTATTGCAATTGCGCCAAGAGGGCAGAAGAGAATGCCGAGGGTGATTGTGGAGTCGGCAGAGTGTGTGGTTCGGTGGCGGAGGGAGTCGGTTGGGGAGGTTGTGCTGGGGAGGGTAGCGTAGAGGTGTGATTATGCGGACTTTTCGCCTCTCGCAAAATCATTTTGAATCACGTATTTATGTGAAGCCGTTTGTAGACGGTGGTTTCCCTCTTTTTACCCCACTCTTTAACGCGAAAGGTCTATTCTCTGTGTGGCCGCGGTTAAGTATATACGTGTAAGAAATCTATTAACTCCTTTCAATAAAAATGCCCGGTTCTTTGCACGTTCACCGTGCCCGGTGTCATTTATCGCCAATGAATTCATCTGAGGTGCCTCCTCATGTCTTTACATAAAAAGTTAAAGGCCCCCCGGCTTATAACTTTTCTGTTCTTTTTCGGATTGATTTTAAGCAGCCTCCCTGCTCATGCACAGGCCGTTAACGACGTCGTGCTCTATCGCGTTAATGCCGGCGGGGATGCTGTGGATGACTGGGAAGCCGATTCTGAGTTAACCCCTTCCCCGTATCTATTGCCTGAATCCGGATCCTTCTATTCCAATCCGAACGATCCAGACCCTAAACCCTCTGTTCCGGAGGGTACCCCGGAGGAAATATTTAATAAGATTCGCCTTGATGCGAACAAAGTAGATCCTGCACTGGAGTGGGACTTTCCTGTTACTCCAGGGGAGGCGCTCATCGTCCGGTTGTATTTTATAGAATGGACCCGGTGTGCAGTGGGTGATCTCCTCTTTGATATTGAAATCGAAGGAGACATCGTCTGGGCCGACTTTGACATCTATAATCACGCGGGCAACATCTGTGGACTGGGTATCATGCGTTCGTTTGAGGTAACCCCACAAGATGATAACCTCGACATCAATTTCCCTCTTGCAAACAGCAAGCCGGCATCGATAGCCGGTATCGAGATCCTTGCAGCAGGTGAACCCGATTACCCTCTAGTCACCCGGGTAGCCGGAAACATGTCTCCAGGGTATTCTGGCGACGAAGGCCCGGCATCTGAGGCGCAGTTGCATTACCCCAGGAGCATGGAATTCGACTCAGAAGGCAATATGTATATTTCCGAGTTAGATAATCATGCAATCCGTAGAGTGGATGCAGAAACGGGTATCATAACAACCATTGCTGGTGGACTGGGATTTGGCTATAACGGGGATGATATCCCGGCGGTAGAGGCTCAGCTTGCGGATCCGTATGACATAAAATTTGGTCCGGACGGGAATCTGTACTTCGTAGATCATGGAAGTAGACGTGTCCGTATGATCAACATGGAAACCGGCATCATTAGCACGTTCGCCGGAAACGGACTTTATGGGTTTGGCGGGGATGGTGGACTGGCGACTAATGCGACTATGGCTGGTCCCCGCGCGCTTACTTTTGATGCTAGCGGAAATCTCTTCATTGCCGATGCAAATAACTACCGAATTCGCCGGGTCGATGCTGTATCAGGCATTATCAATACAATCGCAGGTACTGGGACGACAGGCGCTACCGGTGATGGGGGATTAGCTATAAACGCGGCAATAGATGCCCCCGGCGGCCTCTCATTCGATAACCAGGGAAATCTGTTTTTCTCTGCTGCACAGAGCAACAGAATCCGACGCATTGATGCTTCAACGTCTATCATCACTACGGTTGCTGGCAATGGGTCTTTTAGCTCTGGCGGTGACGGTGGCCTGGCAACAGAGGCTCAGGTGAAGTTTCCGTTTTCAGTCGTCGTTGATCCTGAGGGGGCGCTATATATTGCTGAATACGCCGGTCAAAATATCCGTCGAGTTGATCCAATCACAGGCATTATTACTACAGTCGAACAGGCTGAATTAAGCACAAATTTCCCCACAGGCATCACGGCTCATGGTAAAAATATCTACTTCTCAAATCATGGCAATAACTCCGTGTTTGAAATAAAGTATGAAGACGAAATTGCTGCTCCGGGTGTTTTAGTCGCTGCTCCTGAAGAAATCTTCTTTGAAGAAGTTGAACCTAGAGAGGAGTCGATCCCTCAGGTAATTACCCTCACTAATGTTGGAGAGTCCCCGGTTGATGTATTGTCGGTTGAGCTCTCTGGTCTCGACGATGAAGACTTTAACCATGATTTTTCAGGCCCTGTCGTCATTCAGCCAGGGGCCAGCAATACCTTTACAGCAACGTTTGCACCTGATCCTGTGAATCTGCCGCCACCGCCGCCTTTTGCGACGGAAGAAATTCTCTACAGAGTGAATGCAGGGGGGGAAGGCGTTGAGGATTGGGAAGCCGATACCGATGGCACCGATTCACCATACCTTATCCCTGGTACAGCGAATGTGGAGACAACAAATGATGGTTCTAGCTTAGATGCCTCTGTTCCTGAAGGTACCCCGCTTGACCTGTTTATGTCGAAGCGAATAGACGCCAACCAGCCAGACCCGCCCATGGAATGGGCCTTCCCTGTAACTGCCGGACAGGAATATGAGGTACGTATGTACTTCGCAGAATTGTCTCGCTGCTCGGTGAACAACAGGTTATTTCATGTAGATATTGAGGGCGCCAGGGTGCTGGAAAGCTTTGATGTCTACACCGAAGCCGGGGAAGCCTGCGACGTAGGCATTATGAGGCAAGCAACGGTTACACCGGAAGATGACACGCTCAACATCGTTTTTCCTCTGGATAACTTAAAACCATCGATCATTTCTGCTATTGAGATTGTATCCGGTTCTTCACCAACGTCTACAATCCAGCGATCTGCTGAATTGACGATCTCGCATGCAGGTAGCAACGGCCCTCTCGTCGTTGAACTTAATGGCCTAGAGATTCAGGATGGTTCTACCAATGAACCACCTACTGCCGCGTTTTCCTCGACGACTAACGATCTAGTTGTATTCCTAACAGATGCAAGCTCCGATAGTGATGGCTCAATTACTTCCTGGTCGTGGGATTTTGGAGATGGCAATGGGTCTACAGATCAGAGCCCGCAACATACTTATGATCAGGCCGGCACCCACACGGTGACATTAACCGTCACAGACGATGACGGAGCAACGGATACAGTAGCGCAGGACGTGACAGTTCAGGAGCCCGTTGAGCCCCTTGTCATATCGATGCCTGAGGTGGTCATGAATCTGGACTCTCCTGAGCACCTTCCTGTATTATTATCCGGGGTTGATACAGAGAACATTCAATCGTATCTGGTTATCGTCTCTTATGACCCAGCTATTCTTGAAGTAACGGGGGCAGACGCTACAGGAACGCTGTCAGAATCAGGGTTTTACACCGTAAATACTACCGTGGCGGGAGAGGTCTCGATTAGCTGGGCATCGATAGATGACCTTCCAGGAGATGGAACGCTGATCAATCTGGAAGTAGATCTGCTGTCTGAAGGCATGTCTCCCCTCACACTCTCCACGGTTCTGTTCAACGAAGGATCTCCCAACCCTGATAAAGTGGATGGAAGTATAGATGTCGAATCGGGAGCTGGAGATGGGCCCTTCCAGGAAGTTGACGGTCTGATTGTTATGGAAGCCGAAAACTTCCATGAAAATATCCCTCGCAGTGATCATGTATGGGAGGCCTGGGATTCGGAGACCGGTTTCAGTGGTTCGACAGCGATGAGCGTTCAGCCTAATAATGGGACCTCTTACAAGAAGTCCAGTACAGGAAGTAGCCCTGAAATGCAATATTCTGTTGATTTTGCATCAACCGGTTCGTTCTATGTATGGGCTCGTGTCTTTGCACCTGGATCCGGTGACAATACGTTGCATATGGGCCTGAATAGCGTCGTCTCTGCAAGCAAGATGGAAGCCAGTGAGGAGGGCACCTGGACCTGGACGAACGTCAATACAAAAGGACGCGATGTCACGATAGGCGTAACGACCACCGGTGCACATACCGTGAATCTCTGGATGAATGAGGATGGGATTATCGTAGACAAAATCTTGCTCACAACCGATCCAGCATTTGTGCCCGAAGGGACCGGGCCGTCCGAAAGTCCCCGATTGAATGGACAGGTAGCGATGAAAAATGGGGGTGACCCGGCGCATAAAGCTGAAGAAATTCAGGAGGTGCCGGATGAGTATGCGTTGAGCCAGAATTACCCCAATCCGTTCAATCCAACGACAACCATTTCCTTTGATCTACCCGAAGCCGCTACGGTACGCCTTGAGGTCTATGACATGATGGGCAGACGCATCGCGACACTGGTTGATAGCCAGGTAGCCGCAGGCCGTCATACGGCGCAGTGGAATGCAAGGACAGATTCAGGAAGTATTGTTGCCAGTGGGATTTATATTTACCGACTACAGGCCGGCTCCTTCGAAGCTACTGGTAGAATGGTGCTTACAAAATAAGTACCTCTATTTCACTCCGAAATTGGGTGTGTCGCTGCTCGAACCTCAAACATACCTTATCACGAAAAAAAGGCATCTTTGCTTCCTTTTGTCGACAAAACCACATACTGGGATAGCTGTAACGACTAATAGATTTATAATAGTACGTTGAGCAATACACTCGAATCTAAGTGGATAGGATCTGTCTTAATCGAGTAAACCAGTAATGAAATCGACACTTCTAATACCCCTTCTTGTTTGCATATCAATATGCACTATCCCCCAACAATCACATGCCCAGTCAGGACCTGGAGCCTTCATTGACGCTTTTGCTGACACCGGTTTACCCGGTCCGCGGGAAGCGGGGAGTATGGTCTTTGGTGTGGATGGGGCGTTATATGTAGCTGGATTGGATTCGTGGGCCGTTTCTCGCTATGACCTGGAAAGCGGGGAATTGATCGATGTTTTTGTAGAGCAGAATAGCGGCGGGCTTACTTCACCTTCAGATATTGTCCTAGGGCCGGATGATAACCTGTATGTGTCTAGTGCCGAGACAGACGAAGTGTATCGCTACGATGGTGAAACGGGCGCGTTTATGGATATCTTTGTAGCTGCGAATAGTGGCGGGCTTTCACGGCCGGCGGGTATCGTATTTGGACCAGACAATGCCTTGTATGTGACCAGCTTTTTAACGGATGAAATACTGCGTTATGACGGTGCAAGCGGTGCTTTTTTAAATGTGGTTGTCCAGGAAGGTGCAACAAGCTTGGAGGGGCCTGGCAATCTTGTCTTCGATGCGCAGGGGCGGCTCTATGCGACCAGCACGGAAACGAATGAAATCCTGAGATTTGATGGATCAACGGGCGCTTTTCTCGATACGTTCGTTAGTGCAGGGAGCGGCGGATTGGATACTCCTGCAGATCTTGTTTTCGGCCCAGATAGCGCGTTGTATGTGACCAGCTCTGCAACGGATGAAGTCTTGCAATATAGTGGGATGACGGGTGATTTTCTGGATGCGTTTGTAACCGATGATAGTCCCAATCTAGAGGCCGCAGGGTTCACGTCTGGCATACCTACGGACTTAATCTTCGCTCCAGATGGACGGCTGCTCGTTGCTGAACGGCGATACAATCGCATTCTTGAATATGATGGATCAACCGGTGCGTTCATTGGTGAAGTTGGGCCCTCAAATACTGGAAGGTTGCTTGGGCCATCTGACGTGCAATTTAGTCCGGATAGCTCACTGCTGGTCCTGAGCCGTGAAAACAACCAGATCTTTCGTTTTGATGGCGAAACAGGCGCATTTGCTGAGATTTTGGTGTCTAGTGAAGGCGGTGAGCTCAACACACCAACCAGTATCACGTTTGACGATGAGGGTGTCCTTTATATAAGCAACTTCGGTAAATCAGAGGTTCTGCGTTACGATGTCGCTGGTGGTGGCTCGATGGAGGTGTTCATTCCCGACGAGCCAGGAGGTATCACCCGGCCATTTGGATTGACCTTTGGTCCCGACAGTCATTTGTATATCACTGATACCTCCGAAAATGAAGTGTTTCGCTATGATGCGGAGACGGGTGATTTTATCGATGTGTTCGTAGAAGAAAACACGATGCATCTGATCACTCCTGCTCACCTTGAGTTTGGTCCGGATGGTCATTTGTATGTCCTCAGCCAGTTTCGACAACAGATTGTTCGCTACGACGGTGCTACCGGCGATTTTATTGATGTGTTTGTAGCTTCCAGGCCGGGTGAACTAGGAGTGCCGACTACCTTCACGTTTGGTCCCGATGGTCATCTCTATGTAGCAGATAACCTCAATCATAGCGTGGTTCGTTTTGATGGAGCTACGGGTGCCTTTATGGACGAATTTGTTGCAGAAGAGGAGGGAGGCCTCTTTGCGCCTACAAGGATCATTTTTGATGCAGAAGGCCGTTTATACGTTGCCAACTTTTCTGAACGAATCTTCACAGGCGCCAGAGACCAGGTCCTTCGATTTGCCGGCCCCAATGCACCTGTAGAGACTTCGATTGAGGGGACCCCTGAAGCTATATCTTCAGGGTACACCCTTTATCAAAACTATCCGAATCCCTTCAAGCAGGAGACCACTATAAACCTGGATATAAGGCAGCCGGGTAGGGTATTCATTTCCGTCTATGCCCTAGATGGACAGCAAGTGGCTATTCTGGCAGATCAGTACATGACTGCCGGCCGGCACCAGTTTGAGTGGAATGCAGGAGAGCTAGCAAGTGGTGTTTACATGTATCGCGTTCGAGGAGAGCAATTTAGCGAGACTCGAAAGTTAATTATTGCCAGGTAGATGCAGAGAGGCCTCCATTACTGCCTTGAGTGAGCGGTGTGTTGCTCGAAAAGTAAAGGTAAGGAGATTTAATGATGTGTGTTAACAATTTTCAATGACTCAATACCTCCAAAATCTTTTGTGTTTCTCGTTACTAAAATCAAATCATAAGCAAGAGAAGTTGCAGCAATGATGGCATCTGGTATTTTTATTTTGTGATTTCTTCTTAGTAAAATGGTTTGATTGATAACAGATTCTGTCAGGTGGAAAACACGGTTGTTTGCTATAAACTCTTCCAGCACTTTCATTTCTTCAATTGGGCCATCGAATCCGAGTAACTCTATCTGATTGATAACAGAAATGGATGCCTTGTCTGCTGCGATTAGTTCTTCGAGCCAGATCGTTATTTCTTTTGACAAGGAATCATCGAATAATTCGATAATAGCATTTGTGTCAATTAGATGCGATTCCATTCGTTGCGGCTTTTATCCAATGATTCAAGCATGCGTCGAGCTGTTTCTTTGGACAAGCTGCCGGCCCATTTTCGGCGAGATTTTTTCTTTTGTATAGCAGGCGTAATTACACGAACTATGTTCTGCTCTTCGAGCTTCTTAACACGTTGAATTGCGTCTTCTGTAAGCAATTCAATAGTGATTCGTTGCATATTTTTCAGGGCAAAAGATGTCATAAGGATCTTCTCAAGATACGGAATGGTCAGAACTCCTGTTTCTCATTGTTCAGGTGATCAACAGGATAGATATCTTTATAGACACTTATCCACCTAAAACATACCCTGTCTCCAAGAAATAATTAACTTTGCTAATGGTAGCTTTGGAAAATGCTTTAGTGTAATGATATGCTAAACAAGGTAATACCCCCTCTCCGGCATAACCATCGTAGTCTCTCCACCATCTCCGCCACCGCCGTCGCCGTCGGATGAGGTGTTTTCATTGTCACCGAAGAGGCCGCAGCCGGGGAGGAGGAAGGCGATAAGGGCGAGGGTGAGTAGGAGTCGTTTCATGGTCTTGAAATGGCTTTAGGTTAGAGGTCGGTATTGTCTTGGCCTATGGGGCCTCTGAAGTTGTAGATAAATTGGAGCGAATCCCGAGGGTCGGCGGGTTGGCTCATGAATTTCAAATCGTCATCGACCCAGACACGCGTAGTCAAGTTGTCGCCCTGAGGGCTGGAACGGATCAGGCGGACGTAAAACTGTTGTTCAAAGCTGATGTCGTAAAGGCTGTCGAACGAACTGAGGATGAACGAGGTGTCGGCGTCCAGCAATAATATGGCTAGTGAATCAGCGATGTTGCCGTTGTCCTCAATTTCCTCAACCCGGGTTGTGAGGAAACGGGTGGAGGTAATCATGCGGACCTCCTGTCCGTTGGCTACTTCAACCGATAGGCGCACTTCCTCGGGGCCGGACTTGCCTAGAAGGCCGCATCCGGGGAGGATGAGGAGGAGCAATAGACAGACCAGGGGCATCCGATTACCCTTGTCATCCCGTTGGAGCGAAGCGATCGAGGGATCTGTGTATTGTACAGGCATCTTTGCTTGAGTAGAGCATAGATTCCTCGGCGGGCTCGGAATGACAACACTAGATGTTATTGCCCCTTCCTGTACAGGATGACAAGGTGAGGGTGGTGTGCTAGCCGTCATAGACATAGTCCAAAAGATAGATCACGTATTGCGTTTCGTGCTCCGGGTGTGTTTCGGGTTGTCCTTACTCAATCAACCCGAAACACGAAACCCGGAACACGAAACGTAATCAGATCATCCTGCTAGGATGTCTGATTACTATTGTAGAAACGGATTCGACTTAATCTCGATGTCTGCGATGGGGAAGAAGGTGCCTGGGCTTTGTACGGAGGTACCTTGATCGGACCATTCAGGACTACTCTGACCAAAACGATACATGTCCATGAGCCGGCGGCCCTGGTTGAACAGGTTGGCCTGGCGGGCATGCTCTAGCATGGCCTGAGCATCGATTTGATCGGCAAATGGAGTGAGGCCGTCGAATGCACGGATGGCATTGATCGCGGTTGCGAACCCTGCATCATCGCCGGCAGCGAGGGCTGCTTCAGCAAGAATCAGGTGCATTTCGCGGGAGGAGACGATCGTGAAGTCGGGATAATCTCCCTGAGCCTCGAAATCGTCGATGGTTGCCTCAACAAATGGCTGAATGACATCCGTGTCGATGGCATCTGCAAAGGTGACCGCTTCAACCTTACGGTTGTTGCTTGTAGGCTGGATGTAGGTGATGCCAAAACGCAATTCACTGCGATTGTTTACCTGGAATCCGATGCTAAAGGCATCCGAGTTATCCGGGAAACCAAGCGACGGATCGAGCTCCAACTGGTAGGCCCAATCGGCATCGCCAATGAGGGCCAACGCAGCTTGTGCGTCAGCAACAGCACCAGCATCATTAACGAGCGGGTCTGCTGTGTTAACACTAGGCTTCACTTTGCCCCACAATGCATTGCTGAACTGAACACGGGCTCTCATGGCTTGAAGTTGAATCATCAACTGGCCATCTGGGCCGAGTGCCATAGCATTGTCGATTGCTTCCAATGCCATGTCGTACAACGAGTTCATGCTCGTAGCACCGATAGGCGGTCCGGGCTCGTCACGATTGGAGAACGTGAAGTCATCGTACATATCGGCAATGATGGTATGGATGACTGCGCGATACAAATAGGCTCTCATCAAGATGGTATCATCTTGAAGCAATCCAGCCGTCTGGAAGGCCTCAATGCGAGTGATGAAATCGTCCGATAACCAGCGTGCTTCTCCAACGAAGGGGAAGAGGCCGTTTGAGAACTCATTCAGTGGATCGTCGAGGTCGCCGATGTCCAGGTTGCGCCACGCATCGCGAGAACCAACCCAGGTCACTTCGTCGGTTGCTGTTCCATAAACAGCCAGCAAGGCCCCAAGCGCTCGGGTAACACTGAACTCTAACCCATTGGCCATAGCCGTTGCACTGGCCGGGTTATCCAGGTCGCCTTCGACCAGGTTGTTTGGGTTTTCAACGTCAAACAGATCGCACCCTCCGATAACAAGGCCGGCAAGCAGCAGGAGTGTGATCCCCGTTTTTTTGAGTACTTTATTCATGATGATCACCTGGTTAGAATCCTACTCGGAGGGTGAATGTAAATCGGCGAGGCGTTGCAAAGCCGAAGGCTTCAATGCCGGTTCGGAAGTTGTTGTCCCGAACGGATTCTGTTGTCGTAGACTGCGCAGATCCGCCGCCGCCGCGAGCAAAGGTATTCAGTTCTGGATCGACGCCGGAGTACTTTGTCCAAAGCGCCAGGTTACGTCCGGCAACAGTAAAGGACATGTTTCGGAGTCCAAGGCGTTGCGTCAGATCTTGAGGTACGTTGTACGTGAGGCTTAGCTCTCGCCAGCGCACGAAGTCAGCAGACTCGATGTGATTCATTCCGCTAAACGGCGCCAGTGCGAGCAGGTCATTTACCCATTCGCGGAGGGCTTCAAGCCGTACTTCACCGCTGTTTTGAGGATTGCCGCTTGCATCTGTACCACCGGTTAAGAAGTCGCGCTCAACCCTAGAGCCGTCGGGTGTATTCAGGCCGATCGTTGGATGCTGATTCCGGAAGCCGTCTGTCAGGTTGTTGACAAAGTAGTTACCCGCTTTGTATTCAAACAAGGTGTACAGGGTGAAGTTACGGAATAACTTAACCGATCCACCAAAGGCCCCTTGCCAATCAGGAGCCGGCTTGCCGATGTAATGGTCCAGGAGGTCGCCATCGCCATCATCGTCACGGACCAAAACCACATCCGTTGTTCTTGGTAGAGACGCGTCATCAACCGTTAGTCCGCCGAGGAAGGCAACCAGGTCGGCCTCACTATCAGGAGCACCATCACCGTTGTAGTCTACAGGCAAGAAGCCATCTTCGACATCGATAAGTTGTGCACCGAAGTGTGAGCCGGGTGAGTAGTCTTCAATCACGAAGTTACGTACGCGGGAATAGGAGCCAGCTGCCTTGATCGGTGCAGCGCCGCCCATATCCGTTACCTGCTCCCACAGATAGGATCCGTTCGCAAACAAGTTAACGGAGAAGTCACGCGAGCTGTAGACCAGTGCGTTAAGGCTCATTTCCAGGCCTTGCGCTTCGATCTGCCCGATATTGACCAGCTGAGTAGCTCGGAATCCACCCGTAACCGGGAATTGCTGCGCTACGAGCGCATCGTCTACAACACGATTCCAATAGGTCGTTTCGAGGCCGATTCTGTCATTGAATAGCCCCATTTCTGTCCCCAATTCCCACTCTGTGGAGACTTCAGGTTTCAGATCGGCATTCCCCAGGTTGTTCGGACCAACGCCAGGTCCTGAAACGGACGGCAACGCTTTAAAGGTTGTCAACGCGTCAAAAGCACCTGGCTGCAAGCCTGACTGGCCGACGGCAGCGCGTACGCGTAGGGAAGAAATAGGTCCTATCGCGCTCCAGTACGAAGCATCCGAAGGGATGTAAGAGATCGACGCTTTTGGATAAAATACCGCATCAAAGCTTTCTCCGAAGGCGCTATTCGCATCCAATCGGCCGCCAACGGTAAAGTAGATCTGATCCTTGAATCCAATTTGCTCCTGGGCAAACAGACCTGCATTCACAACTTCTGTGAACGCTTCGAATACGTTTTCATTCGCCGCTGCACCGGTTACGTTAAATCCAGGACCTGGGAAGTCTTCCCCTTCACCAGTAGACATTGTGTTGCTTGAGATAAACCCTTGTCCACCAGCAACGAGTGTCGATTCAAAGTTCTCACCTAAATTGCTTCGAAGAGTCCCTTTGAGGTCGAACGTTACCTGGGTATCGTTTACATCTGAATAAGCGCGGCGTCCCAGGACGTTAGCTGATGTAAAGGAGTCGATGTCCCATCCGAAGGGACGAAGCTCTTCACTAAACTGGTTGGTGAAGTCGAGTCCGAACGTACCATCGATCGTCAGGTTTTGGAGAGGCCGGTAGTTCATGCCGACGCTTGCGTAGAAGCGATCGACTTGCTGCTCGACAGTCTGTTGCAGCGCTTCGTTTACCGTGGCGAAAGCTGACGTCCCTGTCTCGTTGTTAAATGCGACTCTTTCGGGCTTACTGAACTGGGCCAGTGAAGGTACACCATATATGTTGTTGTTGCTTTCCATGGTGGCAAAATCACTTGACGTAAAGCCCGAAGCGACTCGAATCTGGAGGGCGTCTGATGGGAAGATGTTCACCGATGCATTCCCCTGGAAGCGTTCGACAGTATCTTCTGCAAGAGTTGTAATACCTCGTCCTTCAGGGTAATTGCGATCATTACCGCCAAATGGTCCGTCTTCATCCTGGAAGCGGAAGCTGGCGTAATACGTAATCCCTGGAGATCCGCCATTGACCGACGCGCTGTACGTTTGTGTTAGCCCCGTTTCAAAGAGATCTTCCATAAACGGACGCTCAACCAATTGATATGGATTGATGTTGCCGCCTAAGTAGAGGCTCATGGTATCAGCCTGGGCCAATGTACGCGCAAAACCCGTATTGGGCTTGTACCTGTTGTCGGGATAGTTACTGGATGACAGGCTAGATTGGAAAGAAAAACGAGGAGGACCTACAAGGCCTCTTTTGGTAAAGATCTGAATAACCCCGTTTGAGGCTTCTGTACCATATAGGGTAGCAGCGGCGGCGCCTTTTAGGATTTCAACGCGCTCGATTGCTTCTGGGTTGATATCGTCCAGGCGGGAAGGAGCACCGCCAGAAACCCCAACGAGTGACCCTGCAGAACCAAAGCCGCCTCCGTTGTTGGCACGAACGCCGTCGATATAGATAATGGGCTCGTTGCTTTGCGACAGACTCGCCGATCCCCTGATTCGAATGCGTGCACCCACTCCCGTCGTTCCGCCAGAAGGTTCGCCCAGTACGCCGGGCTCTCGACCTTGAATGAGTTCGGAGAACGAAGTAATTGGGGCATCTTGCAGGGCGGCTGCATCGATAGTAGAGATGGAATTACCTAGCTTCTTCTTTTCTACAGGTCCCCCTGCACCGGTTACAACAACCTCATCCATATTAATGGCGGTGAGGCCCAACTGGAAATCAATGGTCGTTGTTTGTCCGTTAGAAATCGTTGCTGTTTGTTGTTGCGTCGAGAATCCGATAAAACGAACTTCGACTACGTATTGTCCGGCAGGTACATTTTCAATCCTGTACTGGCCGTCGGAATCCGTAACGCCTCCAAGATTGAGCTGCCCGATGAGCACTTGCGCACCTGGCAATACTCCTCCTGATTCCATATCGGTAACCGTGCCTTCGACGGTTCCTTGAGCCAGGGCCAAAAGAGGCAGGCTCAAACTCAGACAGAAGGCCAGAAGGTAGGCCTTGCATCTGGTAGCAAATTCGCCATACATAGAATTTCCTCGAAAATTACAATGAATTAATTAACCATTGTAATCAACGAAATAGGACAGTTTGGCTCGGTTATGGCGCTGTGAGTTGTTCAAACTGCACAGGTTTACGATGGTATACTGAGGTAAAAGGATGAGGTAATGGAGGTGAAATCCATTACTATTGAAGCATCTTGCAGGGTATAGCCTCAATAACAACAATGTACTTACTATGGGTGATTTACGTCTTTTAATATCTGATTAAACCTCAAAGGGTTGTCATCCTGCGCGAGCGTAGCGAGGAAGGATCTTTCTGAAACACGATTTGAATGTATGCTGATTACGTATAAGTTATGCTCGCCCAGATTCTTCGTCACTGCGCTTCCTCAGAATGACAAGATTATGCTTTCAAAAAGCCTAGTCTACTAAGTACTTAGTTGACTGCCGCAATACTATCTTGAAGTTGATCCCGGGTCTTTCGTAACGTGGTAAGGCTGTCTGGCCAGGAGAAGGCTCTGTCTTTTGAGGCGAGTTGATTGATGAGGTGAATGCCTTTGTTGTACCAGTGGATGGATTGTTTTATGTATTCAGGATGTTCTTGACTAGCGGCCTTTGCGTTATAGACACGAGCTAAGGCCAGGTAGGACTCAATCAAGTTGGACTGCCAAATGCCATCCATTTCGTTTTTTGCAACGACTTGCTCCAAGATGGCAACTGAATCCTTGCATCGATTGAGGGCTTGATCAAGCAGGTTTTGTTCTGCAGCAAATAAGCAGGCTAGTTTAAGTGTGATGCCCAGTGTATTGCCGGCTTCTCCATTACCTGAGTCGGCTGCATATAAGGATCGTTTTATTGCCAGCGATTGATCGTAATAAGTAGTAGCCTCTGTAATATTGTTCATCTCTCGGTGTACAGATCCGAGTTTACTCAATAAACCGGACACGCCTTTCAGTCCCAGTTTATTGGTTGAGTCCGACGCAGCCATCCACTCCGTAATGCGTAGTGCAGATTCAAAATAGCTGATGGCCTTATCCGGTTCGTCTCTAGCGAGATACAAGTCGCCTGTTTTGTTGAGGCATGTACTGAGGTTGGCTCTTAGCCTGGGGTTGATCGCCCTGCGTTGGTTTAGCTTTTCCAATCGGGGGCAGGCAGTACGTTCCAGGATGTCTAATGCTCTGGCTTCATTATCACTCCACCGGTACGCATCGACCTGATAATTATAGACACGCCACAGATCAATCTCGAAGTCCGTTTTTCCAGATCGCTCGGAAGCCAGGGCCTCTAGCTCTTGCTGGGCTTTTGATAACTGAACCTTTGATGTGGCCATATCTCCTGCAAACACGTACCACCATCCCAGTTCACTTCGTATTCGACCCAGGTCCTGTTGGAAGTCTGAATCAAGGTGCTCGTCGAGGAGTCCCTCCAGCATATCGATAGCTTTGTGGCTCAGTCGAATAGCCTCATCATTGTCGCCTCCCCATGAATAGACAACAGCCATGCGGCCCAGTGCCAAAGCAAGTGCATGCCGTGATGAGGTTGATGATGAATCAGCAAGCCACAAGCTTTTTCTCAATTCAAGTGCTTTTTCGTAATAGGTTGACGCACCTGCAAGATCACCAAGATTTGGATAATGAGGATCCCCTTGTATTTCACCGACCCTTTTATAGGCTTCTGCAAGTTCAGCGCGAAGTACATCATCATCAGGAAGATCTTCGTTGAGGCTGTTTAGGTAATGCTCAGCGTTTTGGACAAGAAGCCGGCGTGCTGGAGTAGCCCCTGGTAAATCACGGATGGCATCATGAAGATCGAACAGCAACGAGTTGGCTAGGGCACGTACCTCTGTAGTGCGCTGTTCTGCTTTTTGGCGCTCCCTTGAAGCAACTGTAGCCTGATAGGACGTAGAAAGAATGCCTGCTAATAGTGCAGTTATAATTAAAACCACGGCACTTACGCCAACGCGATGCCTGCGTACAAACTTCGTGATTCGATACCGGGTTGTGGCAGGGCGGGCAGCGATTGGGAGATTGTCAAGATATCGACTGATATCTTCGTTGAGCCGTTCCATCGAACCGTATCGACGTTCCGGTTCCTTCGCTAGGGCTTTCAAGATGATGGTGTCCAGGTCTCCCTTTAATGATCGATATGCTGGATATGGACTCTCGCTCTCTGGTATTTGTCCATGAAGAGCTGTGCTGGGTTTGGGAGGATCTACATCACAGATGATGTGCTCGATTTCTGTTGGGCTCAGGTTTTGAACGGTATACGGACGTTTGCCGGTAAGGAGTTCATAGAGAACAACACCGGCGGAATACACATCGGTAGCTGTAGTCACCTGCTGTTTGCGTACCTGTTCTGGACTTGCATATTCGAGGGTCATGATCCGAACACCAGTTCGGGTTATCGGGACGATCGTATTGGGCGATTCGTCTAACAGCTTTGCCAATCCAAAATCGAGAAGCTTTACTGTACCTTCTGGGGAGACGAGGATGTTCGACGGTTTAAGATCTCTATGGACGATCAACTGACGATGCGCATAGGAAACTGCGTCGCTTACGAATTGGAACAGGTGAAGTCTTTCTCTGGTCGTGAGGCCATGCTTTTGGCAGTATTCAGTGATGGAAAGTCCGTCCTTGACATACTCCATCGCAAAATAAGGCCGTCCCTCTTCGGTAACCCCACCGTCGAGCAGGCGGGCGATGTTGGGATGGGACAGGGAAGCCAGGACTTGCCTTTCGTGCCATAGCCTTTCGATAATATCAGGGTTGTACTCGTCTTGCTTTCCAATCTTGATGGCTACTTTCTGATCGAACTGTCCATCAACGCGAGAGGCCAGGTACACCAGGCCCATACCTCCTTTGCCTATTAGCTGCTCCAGTCGATAGGGGCCTATGTGCTTGCCAGCCCACACCGAATCGTTCCCAGCCTCAATGGCGCGAAAGGCTTCGGAGTCAACGGAGTTTTCTAGAAACTCAGGGTCGTCCTCATAGAAGGAAAGCAATGATTTAACCTCGTCCCGTGTGAGATCGTCCGGACAGACCGATTCCAGGTAGGCTGCTCGATGCTGAGCCGGCTGAGCCAACGCTTCGTTAAAAATCCGTTTCACATCTTGCCAGTTCGGGGTGTTCATCGATTCATTCGGTTTAGCGTTTCTGGTTGTGTAATAAAGCGCTGTAATTCAATGAATCAGATCAAGATCCTGTGATCTTTTGTTCACTAATGGCTCTGTGCAGCCATGCTTTTGCGACGTTCCAGTCTCTTTTGACGGTTGCGGGGGAGATGCCGAGGGCTTCAGCGGTTTCCTCTATTGTTAACCCCGCGAAGTACCTGCATTCCACAATGCGGCACAGCCGGCTGTCGATTTCTGCAAGCAGATGCATCGCCTGATCGAGTGTGATAAGGTCTTCTAATTTATTCTCATCACAGAGTTGAACGTCATCCAGGTTCAGGTTTATTTGCCCGTTGCCTCTTTTTTGGCGGTTGCGCCGGCGCGCATAATCGATCAAAATGCTTCGCATGGCATGGGCAGCTACAGCAAAAAAATGGGTTCGGTTTTTCCACTCTGTGCCTTCCTTTTTAGCGAGGTTGAGGTACGCTTCGTGGACAAGATCTGTGGTGTGAAACGTGTGCCCCTGCCGTTCTCCTCTCAGATGGTGGTGTGCTAGCTGGCGCAATTCCTGGTAGACTAGGGGCATTAATGTTTCAAACGCTTCCGTGTCTCCTGAACGCCATTTAATCAATAATTGGGTTACATCTACTGAATCCTGGGCCATGAGTCGAGATGATGATGACACTGTGTTCTACTAATTATAGTCATGCCGTGAGCCACTTCTTCTGAAAAGAGCGCTTGTGCTTCTAAACGGGAATAAAAACCAGAAGCATAAACACAATCATGTCACGTCTGATCTATTCACTTCTACTTTACCTGGTGCTTCCAGGCAGTATCACAGTGCTCAGGGCGCAACCAACGATTACCGCCGATGATTTTCGAGCACAGACGGATCAATCCTTTCAAGAGTTTCTGGCAGGGGATAATGTCGCTCCTTTGCCAGCAGATCTCTCCATGCTGGAGTCTATCTTATTGTCCGATGGAGTGAACAGCACCTTTGATTTTTCGTCGATCACACCTCAGCTACCGCTGTTCTCAACCAACCATTACCTGTCCTTGCCGTCCGATTCGGTTGACCTCCCTGGGTTTGACTCCCACTTTGACGGACAAGCCACCGATTCCTGGTGGGTTGAATTTGAGGATGACGCCGTTCCCGACGTATTTCTATATCGCAAGATAACCACTGACAGCCTGATCTGGCTGGGTAATGGTGTGTGGACGGACTCCAATGCAGATGGTGTGGATGATGCTGTAGTCAGTGTATTTACTCCGGGAAAATTGCAAGCGTCGCTTCCTCTCGAATTGAATGATGCGTGGACGTCTGACTTCACGCACATCAGCACAGTAAACACGCCAATTGGGGTTGTGGAAGTGCCCGGCACTCAGGAGAGTCATGATATTCAGGTGGATGGGTACGGTACGCTGATAACGCACGAGGGGTCGTATCCCTGCCTGAGAGTGCGTATCAATCAAATCATCATTAATGCCGATGGAACGCGGCAAGAGCTTGGAGGGTGGAGTTTTGTTACGTCCGATTTGGTGCAGTTGGGGGTGTTTTATGACGGGCTAATCCCCGAAAACCCCACCGATATATCTTTCAACTTTTCAGAACCCCAATCGATCTCCCTCTTCAGTGCCGGAAGTACGGACATGAGCACAGCTATAGAAACGGGTGAGGATGCTCTTCCCGTTCGATTCGTCGCTGGCCTCAATTACCCAAACCCATTTAACAGGGAAACCGTCATTCCGATTGAGCTCAAAGAAAGTGGACAGGTGCGAGTCTCCATTTTTAATGGGCTTGGACAGCTTGTAGAAACCGTATTGGATGGTTATCTGCCGGCTGGTTCTCATGCACCTACCTGGAATGCAGTGGATCACCCTTCAGGGATGTACTTCTACCGAGTCAGCCACAATGGGCAATCCCAACAAAATATGATGATGCTTCTGAAGTAGGAGCCTCACAACAAATCTATCAACTCAAAAAATCTAATCATGAAAATGCTTTCTAGAATTCTTTTTGCTTTAGCCCTCATCGTCTTTGTTGGTTGCGATTCTAACGATACAGCAGACGAGCCTGAAAATATACTCGGCTCCTTTGAACTACAGATAACCGGGGCGGTCACTCAAAATGTAAACGGAAACCAGGCTGCCTTCGGAGCCGCAACCAATCAACAGGCCGGCGTCTCTGGTTTTGGCCTTACGCTCGGCGCAACAACAGGCACATCAGCAAGCAGCCTCTCTTTTACACGTAGAGGAAATCGGCCTGGCGAAGGGGCTCATACCATTCCTGGCATTGATCTTACCACGGATCTCAATAGCCTGGATGAGGACGACTTTGTAGCCATCTACTCAAATGGTACAGACGTTTTCTACGCTACAGGAGGAACGCTAACAATCACCGAATCAACAGATCGCCGCCTGGAAGGGAGCTTAACAATGACTGCAAGCAACGTAAATCCACAAGTGATGGGTGACGTGACCATAACGGGGGATTTTGTAGCGTTGGGGTTGGACATAACTACTAATTAAAACCAAAAAATGATATTTGGTTTGTTTCGGGTTTCGTGTTCCGGGTTTCGCGTTTGTTTCGCGTTGCTAAACCCGGAACGAACCCGAAACCCGAAACTCGGAACACGAAACAGAATTGCTACCATGAAACCATTTCTCTTCTTTATCCTGCTTCTTACTCTCACTACCGTTTCTGTATTCGGCCAAGCCACGCAAAAGGCGGGGGAAGGGGTTTGGGCGAATTATGATTTTGTACCTGGTAACCAGGTGTTGGCTTATCACGATTTTCAGAACGTGTATGTCGGTAATTTTCCTGACCGGATTCAGTACCTGGCGGGGGATATGGAGGTTGTACAACTTGCTGATGGGAATAATGTCCTACGAACAAACAATGAGGGGCGGTTTGTTGTCTCCACAGGTGCGAGTCTTCCTGAGAAGTTTACGGTTGAGTTTAGGGTTCAGGCGACGGACAAAAGGTCGAAAGTGATGATGTATTCGCCGACGGAGAAAGCGCCTATCAAATCGCCAGGTAGCACATTGGCGGCGCTTTTGGATCATCAAGGGACGGGGCTTAGTGTTGGTAAATACGAGGAAGGGCCAAAGTCCCTTCAAAAGCTTGCCATAGAAACCTACATGAAGAAATGGGTCGATGTGCGGATTGCCGTGGATAAAACCTATTGGAAGATGTACGTGAATGAAAAGCGAGTTGCAAACCTTCCACAGGTCTCCTTTCCAACAAGCGCAGGGCTGGCCTTTTATTTCTCAGTATATCCTTACGATGGTGGAGAAGTCTATATTGACGATATCTGCATCGCTGAGGGCGGCCGGTCTATGTTATATGACGAGCTGAAGGCGAAAGGATTTGTGGTAACCCATGGGATTTTATTCGACGTAAATAGTGCTTCACTGCGTCCTGAGTCCACGCCGACACTCCTTGATATGGCACGGATGCTGAAAGATAACAGAGATGTCAAGGTTCGTATCGAAGGGCATACGGATAACACGGGGCGGGATGAGATCAATGCTCCTTTATCCGAGAAGCGGGCTCAACGCGTGATGCAGTGGTTAATTCAAAACCATGGCATTGATCCTTCGCGTTTAAAGGCAGAAGGGTTTGGAGCAACCCGGCCCATGGCGTCGAATGAAACCGATGAAGGCCGGCAATCCAATCGCCGGGTAGAGCTTCACTTGTTCTAATTACGGATCCTCTACATGCTTACGAAGTGATGTGATCGGTTTCTTGTTGGACTCAATAGAATTCCCCGACGCTTATTTGAGCATCTCATATCTATGCTGTTCAATAAAGGCACGATCTGGTTGATTTGCAGATTCACATAGCGTGGGCGCATAGATTTTGCAGAGAGGCTTTTTCTTTTGCGCCTCATCAATTAAGTCTAAAAGAACAGATGGGCTGATCTCCGGTGGGGCTGCGATTCTGCCTGTTACGATATGTTTTTCTTCTGTCTCCTTGTGCAGGGAATGATCGAGGTATTGATTTCGCCAACAGGCAGAGCATAAAAACCTGAAATTTTCGGTGTGGGAGTAAATAACGACGTCTTCCTCTATATCCTTATCCAGGTTGTTAATCTCTCCTTTCTCGTTTTGCGTAGCGGCAAAATCGTAGAAGTGGTAGTTGCTTCGGAAAAGGGTAGCAAGGTGAGGAAAGACAGCTATCGAATCTTCACCATAGGTGTGGAAGGTGATAGGGGCGCCATCGAATAGGATTACATCGCCATAATCAACACCCAGGTCCTGGTACAACACGCTTCGGATGATGCCGTGGCAGGGGCTTAGTCGTTCGATCCATATCGTTTCTTCTAAACCTGGGTAATCATTCTCTGCTGTTCGTTCAGCAAGAGGAAACTGAGCGAGCTTTACTTTACAGGAATAATAACTGGCGTCCGGCAGGCCAAACCGTCCCATCTCGATCTTATTGCCGATGCCTTTCCACATGGCAAGCGCAATTTCACCTTCGCCGGCACCGGTTGCACAAATACCAAGATTCCAGATGACTGCCTCATTCTCCTCATCTACAAGAGCCTGTGCCTTTTGATTCGCTAGCAGGCCTTCTTCAAACCGGCCTCTCGTCTTATAAAATAAACCCTGGTTATAGTGCGCCCAGTAGGTGTCGGGAAGCAATTCAACCAGACGGGTGTAGTGTTCTTCTGCCAAGGTATCGTATTGCCTCCCGGCGAGGCGGGCAGCACTGGAAAGTGATTCAACAACATCGACCTCATTGTCTTGCCCTTTTGACTTCTCTGCTAATGCAGCTAACTGTTGGACTACTTGGCCAAACAGCGCGTGATTGGGGGGAGGTGCATTGAGGTCGTTCGTCTCTTTGGCTGTTCCCAAGGTGGTCCCAATCTCTATTAACACCTCGTCCTCGTCTGCATGGCACTCGTATATCGATGTTAGATACTCTAAGGCCGTCTCATGTGGAAGTTCGTGTTTGCGAATGAAACGAGTTAACGCAAAGAGGGCCTCTCGATTTGATTTCTGTGCCTCCAAAAGGGGATAAAGAAGAGCTAGTGCCTGCTCTTGATCTGTGTCGAACAGGGCTGAGGCTTTTTGGTAGATGTGGTCGATGTCAATCATTTAGATTGTTCAAGAAGTAGTTTGTAATCAGCATGATTTTGACGGATGAACTTACCGGTCGTCCCTGCGAAAGCAGGGATCCATAGAAGGTTGAATTCGACTTGTGTCTTGCATGGATTCCTGCTTTCGCAGGAACGACCGACGGGAATACTCATCTGAATTAAATTGACCAATTAGCAATTTGGATATATGTAAAAAGTATGTATATTGACTTCGGGCAATGTAGTCAAGACAATTCTCAAACTAATGATCAAGACATTTGAAGACGCCTGCGAATTCGTCTTTAAGCATAAGGTAGTCACTGTATTTGGAAGTAAAAACTCTCCGTACCCTTCGTTGTGGGATAACACGGATCTTTCGGAGGAAAAGCCGGCTGAAGGGGGATGGAGTCCCAGGGTAAAGGCTGTATGGAAGTGGAAAACAGAGATCCCGCAGACGTACCCGGACGAGGTGTTTTATGGCAAACTGCCCAATGGTGATGCCATGTTGATGGAGATGGATTATATGCGTTCGGTGCACTACCCCGAACATGCTAAGCCGGTGGAGGAACTGCCTCGTCTAGCTCAGCAAGTGTATGAATACATCGAGATGGAGCCTTCGTACACAGGGGATCTACGTAAGCTGGCTATTGCAGAATTGGGTTGTACTAAGAGCCGGTTTGATACGGCGCTGAAGAAGCTGCAGATCAGTTTGAATATAGTTCGCTCGAATGATCCTCGGATAGAGAATGATTTGTGGTTGCCGTTTAGGGAGGTGTATCCTGAACTAGTTGATTGAATCACGTAGGGGTACGTGATTGGTTTCGGGTTTCGGGTTTCGGGTTTCGGGTTTCGGGTTTCGGGTTTCGGGTTTCGGGTTTCGGGTTATTGGGTTGGGGTGCCTAGTGGTGCATCCTCACTGAAATCATACAGCGTTAACCTTCTTAGGGCATACATGGAGGTCCAGAATTGCCTTAGGGTTTGGATAAAGGAGCGGTTGGCCTGGTCTTTTTCGCGTTGGGCGTTGAAGAGTTCGGTGATGTCGATGTTGCCGACCAGGTAGCGGTTGCGAGCGACTTCGAAGCGGCGGGTGGCGATGGTGTCGGCTTGAGCGGCTACTGCAACTTGTTGTTCAAGGAGCTGGAGCTGTTTGACCTGGAAATAGACGGTTTGGTCGAATTGTTTTTCGAGGAGTTGCTGTTCTTCGATCACGCGGTCCTTGTTTTCCAGCGCGGCATTTAATCGGGAGCGGCGAGCGCCCCACTCGAAGATGGGCATTTGAAAGGAGAGGGTAAATCGCTGCTGATCGAGCGGGTCCATGTATACATTGTCGAAGCTGTCGCTGCTTTGCGTAAGGCCGTAGCTGGCTGATAGGTTGATATTACGCTGGCTCTTGCGGGCTTGCTCGACGCCCTGGTCGGCGAGCAGTTGCTGCAACTCTAAGTTTAGAAACGCCGGCCTGTACCTGCGGGCGAGTTCGACGGCTTGATCGGGATCCACGTCTATATCAGGAATCTCGATAGGAGGGACCACTTCGATCTCTACATTATACGGGAGGTCCAATACCGTCTTGAGGTCGCGCAGAGCCTGCTCATAGTTGATAGACGCATTGGCGAGCTCGGTGCGCGCATTGATCAATTGCAATTCACTCTGCAGAAGATCGTTTTCGGCGATCCGTCCAATATCAAACCGGCCCTGGGAGAGGATAAAGATGGTGTCGTTTACGGCCACGTTGAACGAAGCAATTTCAATGCTTTGTTGTGCGTCGTACACCGCAAAGAACAGGTCCGATACCTCTGCTTCGATCTGTGCAATCTCCTCAATGTATTCCTTTCTGGATACTTCATAGCGCATCGGCTCAATGCGCTGCTCCCATTTCATTTCGTTGAACTGGAAGAGCGGTTGAAATAAGGAGATTGAGAAGGGGTTGGACTGCCATTCTTTCGTTCGGAAGGTGCCCTCCTGGTCGAGGTAGTTGAGTCCCGAAGAAACGCTAAGTGTACCGCCCGTTAGTATCAGCGGTTGGTTAAGAGACAGGTTGACAATAGAAAAGGTACGCCGCTGTTCAATGAAATTAAGCGTACCATCATTCTGTGTAATATTGTCGAGAGAGCGGATGTAGCCTGGGGCATTTCCATTCAGGGCGAGAGAGGGTAGGTAGCTTGATCGGAATGCACGAAAGTCCCACTGGGCCTCAGCAAACTGTGATTGCGCAATACGAGCATCGTGGCTATTGGTTTGAGCCAGGTAGATGGCATCGTCCAGCGTCATAATCATGGATTCTCCGGGGCTGTCCTGGCCAAGGAGGGGAGTAGTGTACAGGACCAAAAACAGAGAGAGAAGAACAGCCTTTTTTATCAACACAGCCTTTTTAATCAACATGGTGAAGTGGGGGAATAAGTCAGATACTGGTGAGTGGTGTAATCAATGATTTAGGCAAACGTTATTCGTGCCTGAGTGCCTCAACAGGGTTGTGGTCAGCAGCTCGCTTTGCGGGTAGAATACCGAAGATCAATCCGACACTCACAGCCACAATAAAGGAGAGAAACACGGAGAAGAAGGACACAATGGTTGTGATCCCCGTTGTTTGTTGAATGAACAGGCTGATCGCAAACCCTAGTAAAATCCCAAGTACACCTCCAGAAAAACTGAGGGTGATGGCTTCGATAAGGAACTGGAAGATGATATCCTGCCGGGTGGCTCCCACAGCGCGGCGTACACCAATTTCCCTGATGCGTTCAAGAATAGAGGCAAGCATGATATTCATGATGCCAATACCGCCAACTATTAAGGAGATGGATGCGATGGCGGCAAGGACGATGTTAAACAAGTCCTGGGTTCGCTGCTCCTGTTGAAGTAATACTTCAGGGATAATCACTTCATAGTCGACCACGCCGTAGTGCCGGCGCTCCAGCATCCGGCTAACGATCTCTGCAATCGGCTTCACCATTTGTGTATCGTGTACTCGAACCACCAGCCTGTCGAGTTGGTGATAGGAGGCATCCGACTCGATCCCTCTTCGCCGGTCCTGCTCACCTTCCTGGATATCTCTCTCGGTTAACTGCGCTCTGTTTTCATAACGGAGCAATTGCGTCGTAATAGGGGTGTAGATATCCAGGTCGTAGTTACGGATGCCTAGTTCTTCGATGTTTTCGATGGCGATATTCCGCTCCTTCAGCACCCCAATCACAGTCAGCCATAGATTGCCGCATTTGATACGGTTGCCGATGGCTTCTTCCTTGGTAAAAAACTTTGTCTTTATATCGTGCCCTATGATGGCGACGGGCAGGGAGTTGTCGAAGTGCTCATCGGAGAAATACCGGCCTTCTTGAAGCTCAAATCCAGACGCTTGAAAGAACGATTCGCCGACTCCAACGAGGCGTGTGGTTCGCCGCAGGCCGGCTCGGATCGCGGTGGTCTCTACAATGACCTCCGGATTTACACTCTCTACACCGGGGATCATGGAGACGATGCTTTCTGCGTCAGCAACAGTGAGGCCAGGGGAATAGGGTTTCTTTTCTTCTAGATCAAGGGATTCGTCCTCACTAACTTCTCCTTCTTCTTGTTTAGTCACGGGCTTTACAATGATATTGTTCGCCCCTAACAGTTTAATCTGATCCAGAATTTCTTTTTGCGCTCCGCTACCGATGGCAAGCATCGAAATAACGGAAGCGACTCCAAAAATAATCCCGAGAGAAGTGAGTACGGCACGTAGCCTGTTGAACGTAATAGATTCAACGGCAATGAAAAAGTTGTAGGCTATTTTGTCAAACATGGAGGAAGGTGGCGGAATGCGTGGCTTATTACCTGGGTAGAGGGAACGGGATACCAGTTAGTTAACTTCAGCTATTGCGTCAGTCCCTATGGGTTCAAGCATTCGTACCGGTTCTTCTTCCTGGTTTGCTGGCATGGACATGTAAACGACGCTTTGTTCATCCAGGCCCGTTTCGACAATAGCCTCGTTGTCGTTTAATAACCCTAGCCTAACTTCTTGTTTGACGATTGAGTTGCCTTCTTTTATATACACATAGTTGATAGAATCTGCTGCGTGGATGGATTCTAAGGGGACAGACAGGACGCTGTCCAATTCAGCGACAACGATCGTGTTGCTTGTTGTCATCGCCGGCCGCAATGTACTGTCCGATTCGTTTATTTCGATCGATACCTGGAACACTTTGGCGTCCGAATTCGGGCGCTGCTCACCGATGTTTGCGACTGCGGTAACTACGCCTGTCAGTTCTTTGTCTGCGTCAGCGTCGAGGCCAATGACCACTGATTGACCTTCAGCAATTTTTTGGATGTCCACCTCATTCACATAGGTGATGGATTCCATGACCGAGAGATCAGGCAGGGTGGCCACAACAGGGTTCCACGCACTCACCGTTCCTCCAATGGCCGTTTTGTTGCCCCTCCAGTCCCTGTCGTAAATCAACATGCCGTTCTCTGGGGCCATGATGGTGAACTCGCTGGCCAGTTGCTGGAACTCGTTAAACGTTTGTTTTGCCTTTGAGAGTTCTGCATTGACTTCTTGCATTTGTGCAACGGCCTGATTTTCCTGCGTTACATAATTTTTAGCAGCTTGTGCGAACCCTCTCTGTGATTTTTCAAAGTTGATTTCTTCTTGCCGCCTAACGGAGGGGGGTTCGTACTTCGCCTGCTCTTTCCTCAACTCAGCCTCTTCCATCGCATATTGCAGATTGATGAGTTCATCCCTCGCTTTGCTCAATGTCAACGCGGTATCCAGTGAGGTTTGTGTATACTGCGATTCAGCTTTTTGCAGATCGATCTGCGACGTTTGAATCTTGCTGTTCAACTCGGATTTGTCCAATTCCGCTACAAACATGCCCTTTTGAACAACCGTACCTTCAGGTAGAAGCTGAAGGATCTTCATATTATAAATTTGGGCACGCATCGCCCCACGGGGCCCAAAGATATTAACCGAATTCTTTGCTTTTAACTCTCCTGTTGCGGTTACAGAGACTTCAAACTCTCCCTTCGTAGGACTGATGAGAATTTCGCTTACATTTGCTTCTGGCTCATTGAAAAAAAATGTCGCGCCAATGGCAAGGGCGACAACAATAAGGCCGGGAATCAACCATTTCATATTCATGTGGCTTTGATGGTAGTCTTGTCGATCCGATGGTTAGGGTGCAGTGCCTAAGAAATAGACACAGATCTGATAAAAAGGTCGCTAGCGGGTCTGCGATCTCTTAGACTTGTATGTATACAGAACGCGTCCGCTTAAAGTTACAGTAGGATAAGAAAGATATCGATCAGATACAGGGCAAATATATGTCCTTGTGAGTGAAGAACCAAACTCATCTTGGTGCTGCGAATACCTGGGTCCAATATACGCCGTATTGTGTGTTTGGGGCTTCGATTCTGGCTACGCCTACATCCTGGTAGGACGCCCGCATAATGTTCGCGCAGTGGCCATCACTTCCTAGCCACCCTTCCATGACAGATTCAACGGTTCTATATCCAGCAGCCACGTTTTCTCCAGATGTAGAAGCTTGGTACCCGGCCTCCTGCACACGGTCCCAGGGTAGAGTTCCGTCGGTGCCCTGATGCCCAAGGTAGTTGTTGTTTGCCATGTCTCGTGTGTGAGCGCGTGCGGCGGCAGTCAGTTTTTCATCAAGGTTAAGTGGGGCAACAGCCGGAAAGTATTCGGATCCGCAGTTTCGCCCAGTACTTCGCGCCTGGTTAATGGCAGTGGTCATTTCCGATTCGAATGAAGAATCGTCAGGATTATCGTCCTCATCGTTGCCGTCATCGTCTTCCCGATTGTCATCATCCAATTGCTCGATTTCATCGGTCAGTTCTTCTAAAGGAGATTGGGAATCACAGGCATGGAGGAGCAAAATGCAGAAGAAGGCGAGAAGAAGTCGGATCGTCATGATAGGTAAAGTCCTTGATGAGTAAAGAGGGGGACTTTGCAGTGGGGAGAGATGTGATATAGCATTACAAATCTAATGCCATAGGGTGTGTTTTTTTTTCAATACGCAGTACTTTCTATAGGATTTTCTTCTGCTGAAGCCGTAATCATTTCAAAATGCTAGAGTATAGCCATGCGAGCACAACCATATATAATTGCACTTCTTGTTTTCTTCCTGGGTTGCCAGAGCGAAAACGATACGGCCCATCAGGCTGAAATTGCTGAACGAGGGGCAGCCGTGATGGGCTTCGACCTGGATAGAAGCACCCACATCTTTGAGAAAATTGAGATGGGCGGAAGGCAACAGGTCCTTTCGGACGACCAGGACGCCGGGCAAATACAACTCATTCAGTCTCATATGCAAGAGATTGCTGAGCAATTCAGCGCCGGCAAGTTCCATGGACCAGAGATGATTCATGGTGAGCACATGCCTGGGTTACACGAATTGATGATGGGGCATGAAGAGATTCAGATCGAGTATTCCTCTCTCGAGCACGGCGGGCAGATCATGTACACTACTGAAAATGCAGAACTGGTCGGAGCCATTCATGATTGGTTCGATGCCCAAGTGGCGGATCATGGACATCATGCTCAGGGGCATCCATAGGAGAGCCGCAAATTATTTTTTACACTCGTTTGGGGATTCTCATAAATCCTGCGTCATGAGAAGTAAGAGGAGCTGATATGCGCCTCACTTCAGAATAAAATAATTGAGGTTACTCTCATGGCAATAGAATGGAAAAGTACTAAAACGTGGCAACCGGTAAGGAATAGGCAAACAGATACCTGGGTAGACGCCGCCGGCGCTGAATGGGACACCGATTACACCACTCGATTTGAGCGATTGCGAGCCTCTATACGCGGCACGGTGGTGTGTGCCTGGCATCCTGAGTACGAGGATATCCGAAAAAATTGGTTGGGGTCAATAGAAAAATGGCCGGCAGCGATGGTTTTGTGTCTTGAGGATTCTGATATCGAGACCTGCTGCGCCTTTGCGAAAAAATTCGATCATCCAATCTCATTGCGCAGCTCAGAGCATACACTAACTGAACAGGCTGTGAGCGACGGTGCAATCATACTTGATATGTCATTGATGTATCAGGCAGAGCGTAGAGACTAGTTTGCAGGCAATAGTACTGCCCCTTGGTCACTGTGAAGGCCAGGGCGTCCAACCAGAAGCTCCACTGGAGTCGACCTCCACTGCTGTGCTGTCACCATTAGCAGGGAGGTTGTTGGTTTTAGCGGGGCCAAGGCTCATGACGATCAAGAAAATGCCGAGTGTGAGGAGGCCAACAAAAGTCAGGGCAATCAGGGTGGGACGGTCGTTCATGAGGCGTTGAAGCCTTGGAGAAATAGTTTCTTTGAATTCTGAAAACCAGTGGCTCAAAGCTACGCCCCGGCTGGGCACGTGTGAAGAAGATGGAGAGCGCAGGGTATCCATGGACTCTTGCTTATGAATGGCCTCAATAAGTTGTGTACCCGAACGGAAGCGGGTGGAGGGCTTTTTCTCCATGCACCTGAAAACAATCCGGGTAAGGTCTGGTGCAATGCCTGGTCTAAGGGTGTCGAGGGGAGGGGGAGGCTCATGAATGATTTGTTGTATGAGTGCCAGCCCATTGTCTGCTACAAAGGGGATGCGGCCCGACAGGGCTTCGTACATGATTACGCCCAGGCTATAGATATCACTGCGCGCATCGAGCTGTTCACCACGTGCTTGCTCTGGGCTCATGTACGCCGGTGTACCAAGGATACCATTGGTAATCGTAGATTGCTCATCCACTTGAGCTATCCCAAAGTCGGTTAACCGGGCGTTGCCTTCGGGTGTGAGAAGGACATTGGAGCTTTTTAAATCCCTATGAAGAATCCCTTTTTGGTGGATGTATTCCAGAGCCTGAGCGATCTGTATCGTGATTCTTTTAACTTCAGCGTAAGAGAGCTCTTTAGACTGCCGGATATAGTGACTAAGCGTAGTGCCTTCAACATACTCCATCGCGAGGAACGGGATATTGTTTTCTTCATCCGCGTCATACACACCAACGACGTGTGGGTGCTGAAGCATCGCAAGAGCGCGGCCTTCCCTGAGAAAACGCTCTTTAGCAAGTTCACTGCGGATTATTTCCCGGTGCGGTACCTTTAATGCAACCGCTCTCCCCAGCATTTTATGCCGTGCTTTATACACTGCGCCCATGCTTCCCTGTCCGAGAATGCCTTCTATCTCGTATTTGTTAAATGTAGGGAAAGGGTTTGCAGCCATGGTTAGAATCTCCGGTTGGCAAGAGGGGGGGGACGAATCGGTACATACATTCCGTTATTTCTTCGTTACGCAACCCTCGTTAAGATGAATCCTTTCATGCTGGATTTGAATCGCTTTGTAGAATTGGAACGGCCTCGAACTAGCTGCACAATCGGTTCACTGATTGCCATTCTTCTCTTGATGATGCTTCACTCACCGGTTCATGGTCAACAACGCTCCTTCGGCGCAGGAATTATCATCGGCGATCCGACGGGGTTTACAGCGAAATACTGGAAGAGTAAAGAAAATGCGTATGATTTTGGACTGGCATGGGCCTTAGGCGATAATGGGTCCGTGCTGATATATGGAGATTATATCTGGCACCGGTTTGAGATAACGGGCGAACCCCGAACTCCGCTATATTTTGGTGTAGGCGCGTGGTTTGGAGCTAATGATAATCGCACAGGTTTGGGCGCTCGGATACCACTGGGCGTAACCCACATCTTCGCCCGAGATCCTATCGATATCTTCTTCGAAATCGTACCGGCCATCAGCATTGTCCCGGATACGGATTTGGATGTCCAGGGAGGATTTGGAATACGGTATTATTTCAACTCAAGGAGTAGGAAGTAATCCTTCTTAAAAGTCTTTTCTAAAGAAGTACCGGCGGCTCAGCCATACAGGTATTCCTATCCAAACCAGTAACGATGCTACGGCAATCGATAATCCTATCGGGCTCCCGAAAAAGGCTTCGAACACAGCGCCGGTATACCCCATCATGGCCGAGACATCAAACGAAAGCATGAGTAGAATGCGGGCCAGGTCAACAGGGTTTAGAACCGTTAAAATGAGCGTTGGGATTTCGAGCGGATAGGCCTGGTACGCGTTAACCAAAAAGAGGATAATCCCGTCATAAATAACGATAGAAAAGAACCAGGCAAATAAGGCTGTAGAAAAGCCGCGAACCCGGTCATCCACAAAGACGAAGATGAGGAATGCAAGGGCAACGAAAATAAAGGTGAGTAATACACCGCATAAAAGGATCATGCGTAGACCCGGCGCATGTTGTGCTATCTCCGGGCCATGAAGAACGAATGGCAGACCTACGCCTAAAAGAAAGGCTGTTGCAATAGGTATACATAGCCCCAGGTAAAGCCCTCCATACATGGTAAACCGGCTGATGGGTTGCACGAGAAGCATGGTGATGAATTCGCGTGCATTATACAGGTACATCACTCCGAATAAGATGCTGACCAGTGGTATGAGAATCAGAGCCACATTCATCAGGCTCACAAGTGCTTTTGCCCCTCCACTAAATCGGATAAGCGCCTCGGTCAGTAGGAAGAAAAACAGGGCATAGATGAGCACGCCTTTGCCACGCACCACATCATTCAATTCATAACGAAGTATTTTGGTCGTGGTTGTCATGCTACTGCCTCCTGCATAAGATGAGCGATTGCGCGTTCAAGAGTGTTTTGACCGGACTGAAGAAGAATCTCTTCTTTTTTTCCAATGACTTCCACACCACCATCGAACAAGAAGGCAATGTTATCAGCCAATGAATCTATTTCGCTCATGATGTGCGAGGTTAAGATAAAGGTGGTGCCTTTATCCCGTTCGCTGATGATTTTATCTTTCAAAATACTGCTTGCTATTGGATCCAGTCCAGCTGTGGGTTCGTCGAGAATGATCAATTCTTGCTTGAACAAGAAGGCAATGACCGCGCTCACTTTCTGCTTATTTCCGCCTGATAGCGTTCGTATTCTTTTATTGAGCTCCGATTCCATATGCCACGCTTCGATCAATTCTTCATCGATGTCTGATGGATTGCCGCGAAGGTCCTTCAGCATGTTGAGTACTTCCCAGCCTGTAAGGTTCTCTGGAAAGCAAGCCACCTGGGGCATGTACCCGATGCGTTCCCGGTAGAGCCAGTCCGCATTGATCATCTGGCCATCTATGAATAGCCTTCCACTATCTGCCCGGGTGAGCCCTAAAATGATCTTAATAAGGGTGGTTTTGCCCGATCCGTTATGACCAATAATCGCAGTGATTTCTTGTCTATTGATCCGGAGCGATAAATCTTTGAGGACCTGAAGGCTACCGAATCGTTTATCAAGCCGATCAATTTGAACCATCGGATTGCTAATGTCAATCATAATATCCTCTCTGTAGCTGGTTCGTGGTCTATCAGGGTTTCTGGTGTAATCGCGGGCAGCACTCGTTCAGCCGCATTCAGCAGTTCAATAAAAAAGCTGTTGAGCAAAATGATCGTGGGCTCATTCTTTTCAATCATCAAAGAATACAAGGTGACCGGCCGGAAGGGGACATCTCCCTTTCCGTCCCGGTCCAGGTCGTAGCCCTTGTATTTGTCCCAGTAGTTGCCTGTAAACAGGCTATTGTTTTGGCGGCTGTTGGTAGCTACATCAAACGAGTTTGCGATGAAGTTATTCTCGGTGAAGGTATTGTCAATGGAGTTGGCCATTATTTTTAAGGCCCATCCATTGTCTATGAACGAGTTATGTTTTACCTCCATTCGGTCCGATCCCTCTGCATAGATACCAATGGTGTTCAGGCTGAATAGATTATCCTGAATCTGACTGTCTGTGATATCTTTTAACAACAATCCGTATGCGGCGCTTCCCCAGTTTCCTTCGAACGTATTGCCGATGATGTCAACGTGCTTGGTATACATGACAGCAACTCCAGCATCATTGTATCGCAGCATGTTCTCATAGTAAGAGCAGCGATCGGAGAACATAAAATGGAGGCCATAGCGCATGTTATGCTCACTGATGTTTTGCTTAACCATGCTGTCTTCAACGAACTCCAGATAGATTCCATCTCGATGACCACGCACTTCATTTTCAGTGATCGTTATATTCTTCGAATACCAAAGATGAATGCCGTTGCCTGAGCGTGATTCGCTTGCCTTGTGGCCCTGAATGTGGTTTTGGTGGATTTCACAATGCGCTGTTTTTGCCAGGTAAATCGCAAAAAAGGTATCCTCGAAGTGATTGTTTTTAATGCGGCAATGAGCGCCTTCATCTACCTTCAGGGCTGCCCGGTCATCCACAAAGCTGGTGCCTACATTTCTGAACAGGAGCCCTTCAACAGTTACGCTATCTGCTTTGATGAGTAGGATGGGGTGTTCATTGCCGTCTAGAATGGCACCCGGTTGCCCTTGAATATGAACAGGCTTGTCTACTACAATGTCATTTTCAACATAGACACCTGGTTCAATAAGGATATGCTGCCCTTCTGTTGCAAGGCGTATTGCTTCCGTAAGGCTGGTCACCTCTCCATTTGGGGATACCAAAATGGATTGGGCCGCTCCAACGAAAGGGTGCAGAAGGATTATGAATCCCAGGAATATCAGCCTGAAGTAACGCATAGCTCGTGTGAGTCAGTGAGAGATCGGTCCATGAACATGCGTATGTAAAGACTCGCTCTGAATCATGAGTCGAACACCCTCCCAATCCAATACTTCTCCAGAGAATAGCCTGGATAGGTCCGAGGAAGGATCATATCCGGCGAGATTCATGCCCATAGGGCTGTTTATGTTCTGGCTATGCAAAAACAGGGCATCCTCAACAGGAATCAGTCTACCTGGTTCATTAAAGTCGATAACCCACAAAGAATGAATATCCTCTGCCTGGGTGACTTCATGCTCCTCCATGTAGGATCCCATGCACTCTACAGCATCGAAGGCGAGTACTTTTCCAGTTTTGTACACGATTTCGGCTCCAAAGCGTAAATCGCTTACCGGCATCATGCAGTGCGTGCATCGATCAACACCCGCAGTCAATTGTTTTGGGCTGGGTGTGCATCCAGAAAGTACTGGCAAAACAAACAGCATTAGTCCCGTTAGAGCGATGCTGGCGACTGCAGCAACATTCCTTTTTGCCTGGATTCCTGGTTTTCGGATTTCATAAAAGGCGACAAAAAGCCCCGCGCCCATTGATAAAAAAGCGATGATTCCTCCCAGCGCCGGCCAGGATGAGGCTGTGAAGTTGAGGAGTTGTTTCGTGCCGATCAGAGGCGGTTGATAATTCATTCCAGGGATCTTAATAATGGCCTTCTCCTGGTCCAGGTTGTGCCCGTAGTCATATTCCCACAAGTAGAAATCGTAGAGACCAACAGCAGCAATCCCGATAAACACCGCAACCCATACGTAGAGCATCCAGCGTTTACCTATCAGGGCCGTAAGCAGCCCAAGGGCGATGATTCCACCGATGATCCAGGGCATCCAAACCAACTCCGGGATGCTCTCTGGTTCAATCCGTTTCATCCCGATGTAATGATTCAGATTATTGACATTATCGAGGTCGTATGCTTTCTGCCCCACAATATTATCAATGTGGATTTCCAGGCCGAGTCCCTCTGGGTATTGAGGCGCGTCTAATGTGATTTTCCAAATGGGAAGGATGTACATGAAAACAAGCGCCAGGGATGCGATCCCAATGATATATCTTGATCTAGTGTCCATGATACCGTGCCTGTTTGATAGTCCTAAAGATTGGGGGGAGGTAACTGGAGGATTAAGTCACCTCCCCCCGTGCCGGCGATTGACCGGAGTTAGTTGCCTCCACCTGTATGGAAGGCCAGGGGAGTATCTGCGCTTCCTGGGGAAACCCGGACATATCCAGACATCTCTTGATGGAGAGCTGAGCAGAAGTCTGTGCAATAGAAGGGGAATACACCTGGGTACTGCGGAGTCCATTTCAGGCTACGCGTTTCACCTGGCATAATCAGTAGTTCTGCTGTGTTCATGCCTATGATGGAAAATCCATGGGGCACGTCCCAGTCTTGCTCGAGGTTTGTGACATGGAAGTACACCTCGTCTCCTACCTGGATGCCTTCGATATTGTCAGGCGCAAAGTGGCTTCTAATGGAGGACATGTACACATGCACTTCATTACCGTCGCGCTCAACCCGGGCATCCAACTCACTCTTCACCGCATAAGGATGTTCGTTGTCCTCAAGGGTGTAGAATTTGACCTGGTTGTCTTTGATAACACTGGCTTCGATGCCTTGCGCGTAATGAGGCTCACCCATCGTGGGAAAGTCTAGAATGATCTTCATCTTCTCACCGCTGATGTCGATCAATTGGGCAGCGTGTGCCAGTTCAGGCCCTGTAGGGAGGTAGCGATCTTTTGTGATCTTGTTCAACGCGACCAGGTACTTGCCCCACGGTTTCTGGCTGTCGCCGCCAGGTATCATCAAGTGGCCTACAGAGTAGTAAACCGGTATGCGGTCGACCACTTCAAAGGTCTCCAGACTCCACTTGACGATCTCGGAGGAGATGAAAGCAGTGGTGTATGCATATCCGTTTCCATCAAATTCGGTATGCAGCGGGCCCAAGCCCGGGTTTTCTACTTCACCGGCTATAATCGCGTCGTATTCGAGAACCGGGATATTATCTATCGTAGTTTCAAATCGTTCATTCTCGATCGCGTTGATCATTTTTGAAAACGAGTGGACGGGAATCACGGTAGCCAGTTTCCCGCCTGCAGCGATAAATTCTCCGCTTGGGTCTACGTCAACACCGTGTGGCGATTTTGGTGTAGGCAGGAAGTAAATCATGTCGCTACAATTCGCGGGCTCAAGAACAGTGACGCTGCTCTTCATCTCATGAACCGTCGCCCGAGTCCCCCGGTCGATATGATTATGCGCATAACGGGCCGGCATTTGTTGCGCCTGTCCACCAGCGACGCATTCTTCTGCTCGTTGCCAGTTTACAGCAGCGATGAAGTCCTTGTCGTTCTGAGACGCATTGATCTCTAGCAGAGTATGTGCTTTTTCAGAGTTATAGGACGTGAAAAACATCCAGCCATTCGAGGGGCCTTTTCCAGAATGGGCAAGGTCATAGTTGAATCCAGGGACCAGGATCTGAAACGCAATGTCCATATTTCCTGGATCATCCGCTCGAATAAAGGAGAGCGTTCCCTTGAAATTATCCGCATAGGTGTCGATTCCCACGTCCTGTTGGGGGATTGGTACAGAGAATCGAGTAGAAGCGACGATATACTCGGAGTTTGGTGTAATAAATGGAGAGCCGTGGTTACCTCCAGAGTTAGGGATCTCAAGAATCTCTTCCGTCTCGAATTGGGTCAAGTCAATGCGAGCGACTCGGGGGGTATTGTTCGCGTTGATGAATAACCACCGTCCATCCGGAGCGCCATCTGTCATGGACAGCTCAGGATGGTGAGAGTCATCCCAGGGGAGGTAGCCATAGGAGGACAGGAGCATGTCTTTGGTTTCTTCATTGTATCCCCATCCATTCTCTGCGTGTTGAGAGAAGACAGGTATAGTCTTTAGCAGGCGGCCTGATGGCAATCCATGCACAGTGACCTGTCCGCTAAATCCTCCCGACATAAACGCATAGAATTCATCGTGCTCTCCAGGAGGAACGTATACCTGGGAGGCGACATCCGAGCTCAGTGACGTTGATGCAGTCTGACAGGAATAAAACATCGTCGGGATTGCTATCAGAGCTACAAGTAAGAGTAAAATTTGGGTTGTCTTAGTATTCATTGGTGTACCCTCTTGAAAGTGTGGGGTGTTCGTTGGGTAACGGGTGTGTAATGCTATCCTGATGTTTTAGCCGTCTCCTGACGGATATATTCGAGGACAGCCCGAGCATCCTGCTCGGTTAAATTTTGGTTCGGCATGGGTGTCATATACGTGGCGAGCATCTCCTTAACATCCGGGTGTTTTTCAACCATCTCTTGAGGGTTGAGCATCATGTTCATGATGAATTCAGGTGTTCGTTTTGAAAGGATGTCATTGAGTGGGGGACCGACGTAGCGTTGGTCGAATCGATGGCAGGCCACGCACTTGGTGTTAAAAATGGTCTCTCCCTCGCTTGCCAATTCACTGTTAATCGCTTCAAGATTAACGTTTGTGATAGGGCCTATTCCTTTTTCCAATTGACTTTGCGATAGTCCAGAGGCATCTGAAGCCTGTGTGGTGGTTTGCTCCGCTTTATCAGTAGATTCTGAGGTGCAACCTGGCAGAAGAAAAAGAGCTAAAAGCAGAGATATAGGTAGGGAATACTTCATCATTGCAAGCATAAGAAGATGGATAAATCAACTCATTTGCCGCAAATTACACTGCATGGATGTAAGGGCTTGTGTGGGATCGTCTTACTTTACTGTGGGGTTTTGTATTGCTGGTATGCGAGGGAGAACATTATGCACCAGGGTAATGCCAGATGGTTTATTAATCCACAAAAGCCTTGGTATGCTAATACCAAGGCTTATGATGTGGAGCGCGGCAGGTTACTTTCTATTTTGTAGATAGGCTGTTAGAATAGAAAGACCTGATCTATGACATGAACAATCCCGTTTGTTGCTTCCACTGTACCAAGAATTCTCGCGCCATTTACGTAGGTAGCACCCTCTTTTATCTCCACGTCTACATACTGACCAGTAGCTAGATAAATCTTCGTGTTGGGTGTAAGGCGCTCCATCGTAAAGGTGCCCGGAGATGCATGAGAGGTAATGATCTTAGCGAGCGTGGATTTGTTTTCTGGTTTAAGCAAATCTTCCACGGTACCGGCTGGCAACTTGTCAAAGGCAGCGTTATTTGGGGCGAAAACAGTGAGGGGGCCCTGGTTTACTAGAATATTCTGAGCTTCTGCAGCTTCGATGGCAGTTGCCAGAGTAGTGTGATCCGCAGAGCTCTGAGCGATTTGAAGTATGTTTGGGTCCGACACATCGTCGCTTACCTTAGCCTGTCCCTGGTCTGTAAAAGCAGGTTCGCTGGATGCAGAGGACGTGTTCGGAGCCACCTGGCAAGAAATCATCAACATGCTTGCCAGTAGGAGGACAGTAAGTGTTCGAAGGTTGATGCAATTCATGGGAAGCCTCGTCATTGATTAACTAATACCTGGATACAAGCTAATCGGGCCAGATTTTACGATTTGTAGGGGATTTCCTACTAACCTTGTCACGCATTTACCTTGTGTGAAGCAGGAAATGTGGACAATTCCCCCTTTTTCAGGCTTATCTTGCCAAGAACCAGGGTGTTGCGTATCCTGCTTGAGACACTGAGGAATTTGTTCAGCAGCATCGAGATCGGAACGAACGTCGACCAGTCTGGTGATGCTTGAGGCCTCCGGTGACATTTGCAGGCTCAGTCATATGCACCCGTTGTTCATTTTTGCTTGTGGTTTGGCGGTCGTATTGGGATGTATCCTGATTCTCCGGCTGCACGCTTTTCTCGCTTTATTGCTCGGCACCCTCACTGTAGCTCTCCTGACTCCTGTTGAGGCCTTGCAGGCTTATGCAGCAGCTCAGGGGCTTTCCGATGGGGCCACAGCAACCCTGCTCAATCAGTCTATAGGATCCCGGATCGCGGACGGATTTGGACGAACAGCGGGCCAGATCGGGATTGTAATCGCGATGGCCTCTGTGATCGGTATCTGCTTATTGGAGAGTGGGGCTGCAGAGCGAATCGTCGTGTCCTTGCTTGCGTTGTTCGGTAAAAAACGAGCAGACCTCGCACTGCTTGGTGGGGGATTCTTTCTGGCCATTCCTGTCTTTTTCGATACCGTGTTTTTCCTCATGATTCCCATCGCACGGTCGCTGTATCAAAATACGCGTAAGCATTATCTCCTCTATGTACTGGCCATTATAGCAGGGGGGATCATGGCCCATTCCCTCGTGCCACCGACCCCGGGTCCGTTGTTCATTGCAGACGCCTTCGGGGTGAGTATTGGGTTGATGATTGTTGGAGGTATTATCACAGGGGGACTCGCCGCTTGTGTAGGGTATGCCTTTGCCCGTTGGGCGAATCGTACCTGGCCGTTTGACCCGGTAGATATGGCCGATGAACCGAATAGAGAACGCAAACTACCCAACCTGATTGTTGCTGCATCTCCCATAGTCATTCCTCTTGTGCTGATTACTGCAGGCACCTGGTTTCGCACTCAGGAATCGGCTAACCAGGTCCTGGTATTTTTAAGCGACAAAAACATCGCACTGATCATCGGTGCACTGATCTCTATAGGGCTTCTTCGCTATAAGCAAGACAATGAGATGCCTATGGAAGCCATAAAGCGTGCAATCATGAGTGCTGGAGTGATTATCCTTATAACAGGCATAGGCGGAGCCTTCGGCAAGATTCTCCAGCAAACCAACATTGCGGCTCACCTGGAGTCTATGATCGCTGGGGTTGAATACGCCATCTTACCGATGGCTTTTCTCCTTACTACCCTGATCCGTACCGCACAAGGATCTGCAACGGTTTCGATGATTACAGCCGCAGGCGCATTCTCTGGATTTGCGAGCGCAGCGGTCTTAGGTTTCCACCCCCTTTACCTGGCTCTTGCCATTGGGTGTGGATCCAAGCCCATCTGGTGGATGAACGACAGTGGTTTTTGGGTCGTCACGCAAATGAGTGGGCTTTCAGAAAAACAGGCCCTGCGTACACTGACGCCGATATCAATCATTATGGGACTGGTTGGACTGGTACTCGTAATGATAGGGGCCGCGTGGATTCCTTTGGCTTAGTAACCGTTGAGTCACTCAATAAATTGCCGGCTCAGGAGTGTCCGCACCTGCGTGTAGCACCTCAAAATCGCAGCCTTTATTTGCCTGCGTAACTTGCGCCATGTAAAGCGCAGAAAATCCTCTTCCGTACACGGGTTTGGGAGCGGACCATTGTGCTTTTCGTGTTTCCATCTCCTGGTCCGAAATCTCCAATCGCAACGTGCGGGACTCGACATCCAGCGTGATCATGTCTCCATTTTGAACGAGGGCAAGGGGGCCGCCGACATAGGATTCTGGGGCGATATGTAATACACACGTGCCATACGACGTGCCGCTCATCCGGGCGTCAGAGAGGCGGACCATGTCACGGACACCCTGTTCGAGCAGTTTATTCGGGATAGGCAACATGCCCCATTCTGGCATTCCAGGCCCCCCCTTCGGGCCGGCGTTTTTAAGAACCAGCACATCGGATTCTTTTACATCCAGGTCCGGGGCGTTGATGCGTGCTTTCAGATCCGGATAATCTTCAAATACCACTGCGCGGCCTGTATGTGAAAGCAGGTGTTCACTTGCTGCTGATGTTTTGATGATCGCCCCATCAGGAGCAAGATTGCCATATACCACGGCTGTGCTCCCTGTTGCACCAACCGGCTTCTCTAGTGAGCCGATTACTTTTGGATTGTTCACCTTGCCGTCCTCGATGTGTTCTCTAATGGTGGTCCCCATAACCGTGCCGGCATTGAGGTGGAGGAGGGGGGCTATCTCGTGGAGAAATCCCAGAATACCACCGGCATAGAAAAAGTCTTCCATCAGAAAGTCGCCTGAAGGACGCAGGTTGGCAACGAGGGGCGTCTTGCGGGCAATGGTGTCAAAGTCATCAAGGTCCAGATCAACTTCTGCTCGTCCAGCAATAGCCAACAAGTGGACGATCGCATTTGTCGATCCCCCCAATGCAATGTCGGCTGTGATGGCATTCTCAAAGGAAGCGCGTGTCAGGAAGCCGGAAGGCTTCAGATCTTCCCAGACCATCTCAACAACTCGTTGGCCGCAACGGGTTGCCATCCGGGAATGGTTTGCATCAACTGCAGGAATAGAAGAAGCGCCGGGGATAGAGAATCCGAGCACTTCTGCAATGGCGGTCATGGTAGAGGCCGTACCCATCGTCATGCAGTGGCCCGGTGAACGGGCGATGCCATCCTCAATGGCAAACCAATCCTTTTGCGGCAGATTGCCAGCGCAGCGCTCTGCCCAATATTTCCAGCTATCACTACCGCTGCCTAGAGTATTGCCCTGCCAGTTGCCACGTAACATAGGGCCTGCCGGCAGGTAGATGGCCGGCAGATCGACGCTAATAGCACCCATGAGTAGTCCTGGCGTTGTTTTGTCACATCCACCCATCATCACTACCCCGTCTGCTGGCTGGCTGCGAAGGACTTCCTCCACCTCCATCGCGAGCAGGTTTCGGTACATCATGGGGCTAGGCTTCATGAAGGTCTCCGTAACGGACAAGACGGGCAGTTCTACGGGAAACCCGCCTGCCTGCCAGACGCCTCTTTTTACCTCTTCTACGCGTTGCTTGAAATGGCTGTGGCAGGGATTAAGATCACTCCATGTATTTAAGATGGCGATGACTGGTTTACCTGCATACTCCTCGTGACCGTATCCCATTTGCTTGGTTCGAGATCGATGCCCGAACGAACGGAGGTCATCGGGGCCAAACCATCGAAAGCTTCGTAGATCTTCAGGGCGCTTTTTCACTTCAGCAAGGCGTCTTCTTGTGAGATGAGCTCGAGGGAAGCAGACTTAACCGCTTCATGGTATTCTTCTTCCAGGTTGTTCAAAAAAGGAAGTGCGGGTCCGGTTTCTGCAATGTCTGCTAGCCGAACGGCTTCATGCAGAACCCTGACCGGGTGCTTGGTATTCCGGAGGTCCTCCAGTGGGAAGAACAGCCGCCGGATTTCTTCAGCGAGTGCATAGTCTTTGCTATTCAGCGCTTCAAGCATGTGTTGCGATAGTGCCGGTGCAACACATACACACCCCGACGTAAATCCAATAAGGCCAAAGTCTCGCATATGTATGATGGCCGGCTGCTCACCCATGCCGCTAATCACAATATTGGGATTAACGCCTTCTAGTAAGGCTTTTAGATAATCATCCTCAGAAGCATCATCCCTAACGATAGCGTATTTAATGGCAGCAACCAGCCCGTCATTAACAAGCTGGATGCAGTCGCTTGGCCGGAGTCCCTGCTCGTGTTTTATGTACAATACAATCGGCTTTCCATATGCTTCTGCCGCATTTCGTATTCCGGTAGCCAAACCACTTGGCGTAATAGCATCCCGGGTCGGCAGGATCATGAGACTGGGAAAATCGAAATCCTTTGCAATTTCTATCTGAGCAGCCATCATGCCCAGGGAGGGGCCAATAGACGGTATGACGACAGTGTCTCTTCCCACCTCTTTCTGCAGCATCTTCAGCAGTGATTCATACTCATGAAGCCGCACGTGGTACAGATTCGCATTTCCACCGTAAAGCAGAGTAGAGACTTTGCCCGCCTCAATGTGCCGAATAATGCGGCGATTGGCCTGGACGTCTATGGCAAATCCATCCTGGCGGGCAAGAGGTGGAACGGCAATGACCGAGCCGGCGAGGATATCTGGAGTTAGGGGAGCGGTATTCATGGTCAAGGAAGATTGTGTGATGTAAGATGGGTGTTTTTGAGCAATTACTCAAGAAGCTATTAAGTGCAATCTTATTTAATTGTTTGAGAAACTTAATAACTCAAGGCAGGCCCAGGTAAAGGCGTGAAAGTAGTCGGACTACACGGCGTGTGGCTTAATTATTTTAATAGAATTGAAAGTGCTTACATAAAAAGAGAGAAAATGTTAGTAGTTCTGTATGGGGCTTGTATAATACGGTTCGCCCCTTGTTTTAAACCATTCACTTACCTAATATGTCGTTTTAGCCCAGGATGGGGAATATTTAACATACCTATTATGATCGGTTTGGCGTATCCCTCTCGGCTCCAATCGATCCACCTGGGAAGCATGCAATAAGGAGTTTGCGCGGCTCTGTGTATGCGACTATTAGGTAATCACCAGGTGATGCGAAAGCCTCATCTACCTAAAGGCTACCTGAATTACTCACCATAGGACACACAGTTTATTATGGAAAAAGCAAAGCTACCTTTACAGGTTAGCGTTGTGCTTCTTTCCCTATTATTGCTCCCCTTATCTGTACTTGCTCAGGGGACCATTGAGGGAACGATATTCGACGCTGACTCTGGGGAAATTTTACCCGGTGCACAGATTGTAATCCTCTCTACCAATCAAGGTGCTGTTTCTGACATCGACGGCAATTATGTCATAGATGATGTTGCTCCCGGCGAATACACACTAGAAGCTCGTTTTATTGGGTATGGTTCTGAAAGACAAATCGTAACCATAGCAAGTGGCGAGACAACGAGCGCCGACTTTACCATGGGGGCCACAGCAATTAACCTGAACGAAGTTGTTGTAACCGGTGCCGGCGGACCTGTAGAGAAAAGAAAGTTGGGTAACACCATCTCAACCATTAATGCAGCTTCTTTACAGGATGCTCCCGTTACTTCGTTCTCTGAAATCCTTCAAGGGCGTGAGCCTGGTGTAGTTGGGCTTCCTTCTGGGGGCCAAACGGGTGAAGGTTCTCGCATTCGTATCCGTGGTTCTGCAAGCTTGTCGCAAAGTAATGAGCCTATCGTTTATATCGATGGTGTACGTGCGAACAGCGGGGCTTCAATTGGTGGACTGAACCCAGGTGGTTCTTCTTCCCGATTGGATGACCTTAACCCCGAAGCGATCGAACGTGTTGAGATTCTGAAAGGTGCTGCAGCGGCTACCTTATATGGAACAGAAGCTTCAAACGGTGTAATTCAAATCTTTACGAAACAAGGTTCAATTGGTAAACCCCGCTTTAACTTCCAGGTATCGCAAGGTGCCAGTTCCTATCCCGATGGTGCTTATGACAACCAGGTAGGATTTGCTCGTACCCGGGCTATTGCGGATACCATGAGCCTTTACCTTGGCGAAAGCATCAATCCGTATCAACTCGTAAGCCGTAACTTCATGGAAGACCTCTATGAAACAGGCTATGAGCAGATTTATTCTGGTTCAGTAGAAGGAGGATCTCCAGGGATTACCTACTATGCGAGCTTCCGCTATCAAGATGAAGATGGACCCTTTGGTGGGCAAGATAACCGGGGTTATGTACCTGGAGTTAGCACGCTCGCTTCAGATTTGCTGACCCGTGCGCAGGCTACAGCAACGCTGAATATCTTCCCTGCTGATAATCTTCAGTTTAGAATCGCTTCTTCATACACCGATCACAGTATGAATATTGTTGATTCAAACAACAATATTTACGGTGTATCATCTCTGGCTCAGTTTAGTAAGCCAGAGTACATCCGGTATAACAACCTCACGGGGACGCGTGCATTTGCTACGGTAAACGAAGCCATGCAGCAGCAACTCTTCCAGGATGTAAACCGGTACGTTGGAAGCTTCGGAATGAACTACCGGCCTTTCGAAAACCTGACGGTTGATGCGACGTTTGGCGTCGACTTTACCAGTCAGCGTGATGAAGATGTCCGTGGATTCCGATGGAACGTCGATGGCTTCTCCCGCTCTGAGCCGCTAGGCAGCCGTTTATTTAGAAACATAAACAACCTGGAAGTAACGGCTGATGTCAAAGGTACCTTACGGCATAACTTCGGAACGGACTTCGAATCTACATTACTCTTCGGTGCGCAAGGCTTCCAGTCTAACCGCACGATCTTGACAGGGGACGGAGTTGACTTCCCCGGTCCGGGTTTCAACGTTACTGGCGCTGCTGCAATTGAAGACGTGGCTGAGTCCTTCTCGGAAGTTGTGAACATCGGTGTGTTTGCTCAGGAGCAGCTCGGGTTCAAAGACTTCTTGTTCTTAACCGTCGGCGGCCGCCTGGATGCAAACAGTGCCTTTGGTTCAAATTTCGACGCCGTATTCTACCCTAAAGTGTCTCTCTCCTTCGTACCGATGGATGCAGGCCTGCTCAGTTCGTCCGACCTGTTATCATCACTGCGTATTCGTGGTGCTGTTGGGCAGTCTGGATTGCAGCCAGGTGCGTTCGATGCGTTGACGACCTATGTTGCCTTGAGCGCAGCAGGAGGACCTGGTGTTGCACCTGATAATCTCGGGAATTCAGACCTGGAACCTGAGATCTCTACCGAATGGGAAGTAGGTTTTGAAGCAGGTATCCTCAACGATCGGATTGGTGTTGAAGCAACGTACTGGAATCGTGTTGTTCGGGATGCGTTGGTTGCGCGCCAGTTCCCCGTTACAGGTGGATTTAGAGCGACTCAGCTTGACAACATCGGTGAAATCGAAGGGCAAGGCCTCGAGCTTGGGGTGAACGGTAGAGTATTTACATCCAGCAATTTATCCATTGATTTGTTCGCAAACGCAGCGTATCTCTGGGAGCAGGTTACGGATATGGGCGGAGCGCCTCCTATTAAAGTAGGTGGAAGCTATCCCCGCTATCGTAACTTCTTGTTGGAAGGCTATTCTCCAGGTACCAATTTTGGTGCACAGCTCGTCGAAGTTTCTCCAGGTTTCTTGCCTGTGGATATCGTTGATGGAGATGGGCAGCCAGATAGCGAACAGGCACTGGTGGCATTCCTTGGAGGCCTCACTGCAGACGATGCAAGCCTGCCAACCTCTACGGCTCAGATCTTACTTGCTGACCTGGATGGTGATAATGACGTACTCGATCATTATCTCGGTAAGCCAACTCCTGATTGGGCCGGCGCTTTTGGCGGATCGTTTAACTTCTTTGGCAACTTCACCCTGTCCACTCTCTTTGAGTACAAAACAGGGAACTACTACGTCAACAACCTGACGGGCGCCTTCCGGCAAGCCAACGCGGTTATTGGGCGTAATACGCCTCAGTCTTCCCGCGTTGAGAGAGATTATCTCACAGGTGGCGTTGATGCCAACGGAAATCCATTAAATGATGGCAATGTTCGCCTTGAAGCCCTGCGTGAATGGGTGAACGAAACCCTCGCCCTGGCTCCGTTTAGTGGGTTGAATACCATCGAAAAGGCAGACTTCATCCGATGGAGAGAGTTGAGCCTTACGTATCGTGCTCCTCGAAACTTCGTTCAAAGCATGGGGCTCCGTAACCTGTCGTTGACGGTTGCTGCTCGTAACGTTGCTCTATGGACCAAGTACGGCGGTGTTGATCCTGAATTGAATGCGATCGGTCGTGGTGCTGGTAATAACCTCGACGACAACTTCCTTGACGGGGTTGAAGCATTCGGATTTGCTACACCACGTCGCGTCAAGTTCACATTACGCTTTGGCTTCTAACGAATCAGGAGGAATAACATGAAACGATTAATATCTCGCAACGGGATTGTTATTGCGATCCTTCTCGTATTCGGGTTTGCCTGGCAGGGATGTGGTGATTTACTTGAAGTAGAGAACCCCAACAACCTGATTGAAGGTGACCTGACAAATCCAGCAGCAGCTAGTGCTATGGCTAACGGTCTTGAGGCCAGTGTTACCCGTGCACAAGGGCAGATTTTGAAGATCTATGCTACGGCCAGTGATGAACTGACCTGGGTTGGGTCTCGCGATGCCTTCCAACAGTTGGACTTTGGAAACACCACGAATCCATTTAATGAATTCACGGATGGTGCATTTCCTTTTGTCGCTGAAGCTCGCTGGTTAGCTGATAACTTTGTAGGGCGTCTGGAAGCTTTCCAGGCAGAAGGCTCGCTCACTGAGCCGGAAAACCTGGTTCGCACCTACCTCTATAAAGCCGTCATCTATACAACCATCGCGGATATGTTTGACGACTTTGCGTTCTCTGATCGCACTGAGGCTGCACCTCCAGTAGGGTCTGATAATATGTCTTCGCTGTACGATGCAGCTATAGATGCCCTTAACAAAGGCATGGCTCTGACCTCTGACGGAGAACTTAGCGCTCAACTCATGTCCATGAGGGCACGCGTTAAGTATTCAAAAGCCCTCTGGGGGAAATTAAACCCGGTGGGCAACGTCAATACCTCGGACCCGCTTGTAAATGATGCAGGCGCTCTTGCCGATGCAGAAGCAGCACTGGCTCTAATGACCCCGGACTGGCGATTTGAGCTGGATGCAGATGCTGGCGCAGGATTGGCGAACGATACAGGGGGCTGGGTAAATAGCCGCCTCGAAATGGTGTTTTCTGACGTGTATGTGCAGCGTACTGCAGATGGTACCAAGGTTGACTCGGTTGCATTCGTGGATATGATCGACGGCGATGTGCATCCGTTTCTCAACTCTTTCATCCCCACATGGGTTGCCGATCGGGATTATCCTGATATGACAATTACATCAGCGCGTGAGATGCAATTGATCATTGCTGAAGCCGCTTTGGCTTCCGGAGGTGACTTTACCTCTGCGATCAATGCATTGAGAAGCCTTGATGGGCTCACTGAGTATTCTGGACAGGTTGATGCCCAGGATCTGTTGATTGAGTCACGGCAAGCCAACCTCTTTATCCAGGGTCGGCGTCTGGCTGATATGTACCGATTTGGACTGACCTCCCCGAATTGGATACCTGAATCAGATGCTGTACGGACTCCCGGAAGTTTCTTACCGATAACTGCCATCGAGATCCGTGCTAATCCATTCTTGAATTAGTACGCTGGATCGGACGCTGAGAAGCCAGGGCAGCGATGTCCTGGCTTCCTGGCGTATTCTGGTTTTACAGTTTACTGTACTCTTAAAGCCATGAACGTCTTTCGCTTCAATACATTTCTGCTGGCTGTACTGTGCACGAGCTGGCTAGTTCTAGGCGGTTGCGACACACTCTCTCCGGATAGACCTGATGAAGCACGTGTCGTTTTAGAGGGTGTTGAAGGGACTACCGTGCGCCTGGTTACCTCCTCTGTATTCCTCTCACAGAGAAATGCCTTGTACGATCCCGAAACCAGGGTCCTTTTGGGAGACACGCTGAATGTGCTTTTGCTAGAATCCGACACCGTGATGGTTACGTTGCCTTTCGAACAAAAGTATGACATCAGTAACGAAGAACGGTTTTACGCCGAGATTTTTAGGCTAACTCCTGCCGAAGATGGGCTCTATTCACGTGTTTGGATCGACAGCAACTTACGCCTCGACAAGAGGCCCTTTGTAGAAGAGGAAACCGTGATATTTACGTACGACTTTAGAGTCGCAAACGGAGAAGATCCGGATATTACTTTCTGAAGTTCAAGGTTCAAAGTTCAAGCTTCAAAGTTAAAAGTGGCTAATTAGCCTTTTAAACAACCTTGAACATAACTTTGAACCTTGAACATTGAACTTTGAACTTTAAATCGAATAATGAAACGATTCCTGCTTATTGCCGCTTTTCTTTTTGTTGGGGTTCTTACCGGCTGTGATTCATTGCAGCAAGATAGCAATGACGACAACGATGGACGATCATCAGGTGATGATACGAATACTACAACCATGGTGGTGCCAGTGGCTCCTGCAATTGAGTTGTATGCCTAGTTAGCATTAACAGGCAACTCAACAACAAACGTAGCACCGCCAAACTCTGAGGTGCCGACGGTCATCGTGCCCCTATGCCCCTGGGTGATAATGTCGTAAGACAAGGACAATCCGAGCCCTGTACCTGATCCGGCCGGTTTGGTGGTAAAGAAAGGATCGAAGATTTTATCCTTTATTGCAGGATCAATCCCCATTCCATTGTCTGAGAATTCGATGCGGACAACCCGGCCGATTTGTTTGGATTCTATGCGTATGATGGGCTCACTGATATCTTGCAAGGCATCGAAAGCATTGGAGAGCACGTTTAAGAATACACGGCCAAGCTCACTTGGAATGGCCTTGATTACAGGGGCGGATTCATCGAAGTGGCGATCAATACGGCATTGAAATCCCGGGTTTCTGGCTTTTTTACCATTCAGAGCCAATGTGATGTATTCCCCCAACAAGGCATTCACGTCCGTATCAATCAGTTCGCCTTTTTTGCCGGAAGCATGTCGCATCATGTTCTTGACGATCGCGTCAGCTCGCTCGCCATGGTTGTTTATTGCAGAGGCGTTGTGTTTTAAGTCTTGTAGCAAGTCGGAGACGTCAGCCCCTGCCGCAAGGTCATTTTCGAGGTCTTGGGCCAGGTCCACAGACAGTTTGGCGAAATTGGTGATAAAGTTGAGCGGGTTCTTGATTTCGTGTGCGATACCGGCAGTGAGTGCACCCAACGACGCCATCTTTTCCTGATGGATAAGCTGCGCCTGCGCCGATTTTAAATTTTCTAGAGATTGATTTAGCGCTGCTGTTCGCTCCTCCACTTGCTTTTCAAGTTCAGCATTGCGCACTTTTAGGGCATCCATGATGGTGCCACCCACATCTACGCGGTAGTCCGGCAGGGAAAAGTGGGAGTGATTAATCAACCATAGGTTATCTTGATGTTCTAGTAGCATGGAATAGCGAACCCCAAACTTTTGAGTGTTTTCTTCCATGTTCACTACGATCATGATTTCTCCTTCAGCCAGTACTAGATCAGGATGTATAGAGCGCACATAGAGCACGGGCATCTCAAGATCAACATCATAAATCATCTCCTCCCGTTCATGCAATGTGTTCTTCTTGAACTGAAGTTTGCTGCGAAAGAACTCCTCTGGGCCCGTTCCAATACCTGTGTAGTCGTCGGAAATGATTGCCATGAAATTATCGATGGTTTCAGGGCTTCGTTCTGCACCAGCCTCAAGGTGGGCTTTAATGACGTGCCGGATTTCTTCTTCGAGAGAGGAAGCTGACATGGATAGAATCCTTGATTTTCATTTGACGGGAATGCGTTGACATAATAAGGGATTACGTGGACGTATTTGCAACTACTTCTGCGAAGATTCCCCCATTTTCAGTCGCTAGATTGCATTTCAATCCCTGTTTTGGGAGATTCGAGTTGAATAGACCTCTTAAAAAGGATCCGCATGAGTCAGCATTCAGATGATAAAGCAAGAGAGCACCACCTCTTGTCCGAGATCAGCGATCTTCGGGAGGCAATAAATCAACTCAAGGCGCTCAACGACCTTGCGCTCAAAATAAGTGCAGCAGAAAACAGTGAAGAGATCAATCGCGTTCTGATAAGAAAAGCACTGGGCATCACACATGCTGAACAGGGAGTTGTTACACTGATAGATCGTGGAGAAGCTGATCTGGAAACCGTACACCGCACGCGGTTCGATAAGCACGACGAGTCTGTTTTTCAGATCGACCCAGTAATCATCGGGTGGATGGAACGTTATAAGAAGCCTATTCGAATCAGACCTCATCAAAATGAAAATGAACTGAAAGTCCGATGGCATCCCGATATCACTTCATTCCTTTGTGTGCCTCTGATGCATAAAGGGACCCTTATTGGCCTCATAAGTTTGTTCAATAAGATCGGTACGGATGGGTTTACGCCAGAGGATGAGCGGTCTTTGTTTATCATCGCCATGCAGACGGCCCAGGCACTGGAAAACCAGCGGCTGCGTGATAAACTGTTTGAAGCAACGCAGAATGAATTATCAGAAACCAGGGAGTCTCTCAATGAAGCGCAGCAACGGTTGCTGCATTCAGAAAAAATGGCTGCCCTGGGGCAACTTACCGCGGGCATCGCTCATGAAATCAAGAACCCGCTCAACTTCATCAATAACTTTTCCCGGTTAAATAACGGGCTTATCGAAGAGTTGGCTGCGCTGCTAGAAAAGAATAAGCCCATGGTGACAGGGGAGGATGTCGAAGATCTGGAGATTATTTTATCTGACTTGACTGAAAATACGAGCAAAATCAATAAACACGGGGTTCGTATTGACGGGATCGTGCATTCGATGATACAACACTCGAAGGTTGCTACCGGGCATAGGTTGAGTACAGACTTGAATGCGTTACTTACTCGTTCGTTGAATATTGTTCATGATGCCTATAAAAAAGAAAACCCTGAATTTGAAGTACGCATCATTCAAAAGTATGACGTGTACATGGATGCTGTGGTTGTGTATGGACAGGAAATGGGCCGGGTTCTGGTAAATCTGCTGGAGAATGCTTTTTACGCTGTGTCAAAAAAGAATCAATCCAACTATACTCCTGAGATCGTTCTACAGACGAGGCAGGTGAGCGGGTTCGCGGAGATTCATGTAATCGACAATGGGACGGGAATATCCGAGAAGGATTTAACCCACGTCTTCGACCCGTTTTTTACCACAAAGCCCACAGGACAGGGAACGGGGTTGGGGCTGAGTTTAAGTCATGATATTGTGGTGAACGGCCACGGTGGAAAGTTAACCGCTACAAGCACAGAAGGAGAGGGGAGTCAGTTTGTGATCCGGTTGCCCCTTGGATAAATTTAAACCAAAGAAAAAGGGCCCGAAGGCCCTACGTTTTCCATCGATACTACCCATTGAGTCCAGTTTCCCTAATCAAGTACTATGAAGACCTTTCCATACGTTTTATTTCCTTTCGTCGTTTGTTTCCTGTTCTTTTCCTGTACACCCGCCTCAGATACTCCCGAGTCGCCCAGAACAACGATCTCAACAGAAACCCAGGTGTCAGAAGAAGAGAACGCAATTAATAAGGCTGTGGAAGATGCCTATACCTTCATCTCTTTTGAAGAAGGTATCCCACTGGACTACGAAGCACTTAGAGCTGTATTTACGCCGCAGGCAACGTTGTATAACTTTGCAGGTGACAGCCTGGATTTCGCATTTATTGATGAATTTATAGAAGGGTTTAAGGCTGAAATAGAAAGAGCAGAGATGAAGGCATTTAAGGAAGTTGAATTAGGCGGAAAGACGGAGTACTTTGGTAATATTGCGCACCGGATTAGCACGTATGCATTTTATATTGATGGTTCTGAAGAGAGTGCTGAAAGAGGGGTTAATAGCTTTCAACTTGTGAAGGTAGATGGTAAATGGTTGGTCAACTCTATCATTTGGGATGTGGAAAAAGCTGGACAACCAATCCCGGAAAAATATTTGGGTACGATGTAATTTAAATGAACCAGGAAAAGTAACCTTTAAGCAAGCACATCATGGAACCCCTACCGATTGCATGTACACTCTCGCCTGCGGATTTGGAAGAGCGGAAGGCTACTACTTTAGACCAGCTATTTGCAAGCGCACAAGAGGTAGTGCCGCTAAACTCAGGATACCGTTTCCGATTTGACCCATCTGATCAGAAATTATATACCATTTTTGAGATGATCGCTAAGGAGCGGAAGTGTTGCCGCTTCATGGACTTTGAACTGCAGGTGACAGCCGCAGAGGGGCCAATATGGCTAGTGGTTAAAGGGCCTGAGGGGACAAAGCAATTTTTGGAATCCTTGCTCGATATGGAGAATTCCTAAGAGATCCCTCGTGTTCTTAGTTGTGGAGCTTGGCAAAAGAGGTTGCTATCAGAATTAGTCACTGAGTTTGTCAGCGCGGATGGCTGCACCAGCTTCATTCCAACTGATACGGTATCGGCCCTTTCCTGGAAATTCAACTATAAGCCCCATATGATCTGTATCGAGGGTGGTTATACTTTCCCATCGGCGGACATCATTCCAGTACGGTTTAAACCGGATAGAATCAGCCAGCACAACAAGTAACTCATCATCAGCCAATGAATGGTGGTATTCAGCAAGTTCTTGGTGACAAATCCCGTTGCGATAAAGAAAGAGCCTTCTCGTGACCATATCATCAGGATATCTTGGATCAAGTACCTCCTCTTCAACAGTAAGTTGGGCCAGGGAGCCATCACCGAAGAGAAACGTCTCCATAACTGGGAAATTTATTTGACTCGTTGTGTCATTCACAATACGGACCGTACTTTTCGATTCTGAAAAAAGTTCAATGCGGTGAGTACCCATGTAGGAATCATCGTACATGATACTGTCACGACGAAAGCCACATTTAGTGATATGCTCAAACCAACATGAGCTCGGCTGATCGTACCAATCAAAACGATCCACATAAAACGAGAGGGGAACCCAGCCGGCTTCGGAATAAAAAAACAGGTCGGGAGCGAGCGTCTTAATGTCCCGGGTTACCTGATCTGTGCTTGGAGCCCCATACTCGGGTATAGTGGGGTACACCTCAGCTGTAATTGGTGGCTTAACCTTGTATATAGGATAGGTTTGCGGATTTTCAACGTTGCTCGTGGATGAGGTTAAGAGACGGGTAACTCCTTCATCGTCAACATCAATGATCTCCATTAATACATACACCTTTTGGTATCCTTCTCGATGCATAAACCCAAGCGCTTCCGGAGGCAGGATTACTGTAATTAATTGCCCATTCCCGCTCTGGGTTTGTTCATAAGACAAATAGGAAAGCCAATCTCCGCGTTTGGTACCTACTGCCTCTTCAAAGAGGGTATACGCCTCTGGCCGGATCAAAGAAATAGACTTCCACTCAAAATGGAATCGGAAGCCAGTATGCCCATAAAAAGCAGATGTATGTTGAATTGATTTTGGAGTGGGCAGATATTCATCCACATAGTGAGCTAGAAAATAATCTGAATAGATCTGCTTGAGCGAATCAAGCTGGCTTTTCCTAAACTCCTCTTGAGGGTTCCAGCAGGCGATTAGCGGATCCTGGAGCTCGTCCTGTAAAAACGGGTTAGTTTGCGGTGTATCCCCTCCATCCTCCAGGCATACAAGCGTCGAATCTGAGAAAGCTAGAGTTCGGTGATTGGAACCAGCAAGGTTAAACCACAGATTAACATGATCCTGCTCCGATATCTGGTCATCTTCAAGGTAAATTTGTACTGCCAGGGCTTCCCCTGTAGAAAAAATAGTTAAGGACCCGCTCAGGTCTTCGGGGCCTTCATGGTATTCATCTCCCTCCTTTATAGTGAGATCCTGGAAGATCATTGGTTCGGGAGCAGGTTGTGCCCTTGCTTCTAATGAACATAAAATGACCAGGCTGCACAGCTGGCTTACAAACAAAGGGAAGAATGAGGCCTTAAATCTAGAAAGTAACAAGTTTGAATAGCGATAAACGGATTGTCATTGAGAGATAATAGCAATCGAGGAGACGTAATGTAGGAATTAAAATATGGATTCTTGAGTTCCGGATTCATCCACCTTTTCACAGATGTACGAAATTATGTTCGGTAGATAATACTTAATTCTAGTTTTATGTAATTTCTTCCTTTAAACTTTACGTTCCATCAACATGGCTTCCTCGATAGATGGCTAATCGATTCTTCGCTAAGCTATTTGGTACCAGATCAACTCTAGTACCCACCGTATCCGCGATATTGTTTGGCCTGATGGCAGGTTTGGGTGCGTTTACTTTTCAATATGGAGAGGGGCTATCCTATTTCAGCAAAGATCCTGCGGCGTGTGCAAATTGCCATATCATGCAGCCCCAACTCGATTCATGGCAGAAAGCAAGCCACCATACGGTGGCTACATGCGTTGATTGTCACCTACCGCATGATTTTGTCCCCAAATGGCTTGCCAAAGCGGAGAACGGATACCTTCATTCAAAGGCATTTACCTTCCAGGATTTTCATGAACCCATTTTTATACGAGAGCGCAATCATCGCATTTTGCAGGACAACTGTGTTCAGTGTCATAGTGATCTCGTGCATGATATTTCAGGAGAACGCGCTCCCGCTTCAGAAGCGTCTCGCTGCGTTCACTGCCATAGTACCGTCGGTCACGGCGAAACAGTAGGAATGGGCAGATTCGAAAACATTACTCCTTCAGACCTAAATATCTCGAATAGTACAGATGCAAAGTAATTCCCAGCGCCGTTATATCGTGTTGATCGTTGGTACCGCGATCTTGACTGTCTTGATCACTGCCTTGCTCATGAACATCTTTGAACGTAAAAGTGAACCCTTGAGTGCAACTGCAGGGCTGGTGGAGATGAGTGAAGATGATACCGACCCTGAAAAGTGGAAGGTTAACTATCCACGGCAGTACGAATCCTATCTACTGACTGCCCTGCCAACACGCACTCGATTTGGTGGACACGGAGGAAGCGAGGCCCTGCCGGAGCAGAAAATAGAGCGCGACCCTTGGTTAAAACGCATGTTTTTAGGCTATGCATTTTCCATTGATTACCGGGATCGGCGTGGACATGCTTACATGTTAACCGATCAGGAAGAAACAGAACGGCAAACAAAGCCGCAGTCGGGTTCGTGTATGCACTGCCATGCATCTGTTATGCCGCTTTATCGAGAATTAGGTGACGGAGATGCAAAAGCAGGCTTTGAGAAAAGCCATGCGTTGTCGTATCAGGAAATGAATGGTATGCTGCATGATTCGGGGCACGCTTTCCCAGTTACGTGCAACGATTGTCATAGCCCAGAAACCATGGAGTTACGCGTAACAAGACCCGGCTTTATACAAGGGATTCAGATGCTTGCCGAATCGGATGCGCCATTGCCTCAGATGCCTTCCGTAGAGCGGTGGCGAGCGTCTAGCAGGGAGACTCAATACGATCCCAATGAATTGGCCACACGTACCGAAATGCGATCCTTTGTGTGTGCCCAGTGCCATGTCGAATATTATTGTGGATCAGTGATGCCCTTAGAATTTCCCTGGAGTAAGGGCCTGCGTGTTGAAGATACTGAAGCGCACTGGAATGAAACTACGCTTCCCGATGGAGAACGATTTTTCGATTATAAGCATACAGAATCAGGCGCAGAGATCTTAAAAGCTCAACACCCGGAGTTTGAGTTATGGTCGCAGGGGATACATGCGCGTGCGGGCGTTTCCTGCGCAGATTGTCACATGCCTTACCAGCGAGACGGGGCAATGAAGGTGTCTGACCATTGGGTTAGAAGTCCACTGTTGAATATCAACCAGGCCTGCCAATCGTGCCATCGTATCGATGAGGATGAAATACTTGCTCGTGTAGATGCCATCCAGGATCGCAATTTTAATCTTCTGCAGCGGGGAGGGGAAGCATTGATGGATCAACTGGATGCTATTCAAGCTGCTAGAGCGTCCGGTGCAACCGATGCTGATCTGGCTGAAGCCCTTGAACTGCAACGTAAGGCACAATGGCGGTTGGATTTTATCGCTGCAGAGAACTCGATGGGCTTCCATGCTCCACAAGAGGCAGCACGGATTTTGGGAGAAGCAGCAGATTATGCCCGCCAGGGGCAGGTAGCTGCCCTTAAGGCAACCAGGCAGTAATGTGACTACCATGAAAATCCTATCTGCGTTATTGCCTCTTTTGTTGATTCTGATGTCTTCTTGCGTACAACCGGCCGAGCAGATTGCCGTTACAGAAGACATCACTAATTTCTGGAATGCGTACGACCAAATTACAGCTACGAACGATAGCACTACCCAATATGCGTTGCTTGATAGCCTGTTTATCACTCCGGGTACGCCCGGACTACAAGCCATTATGCAACGGCGCGGCTACACCGCCGCATCGTATATCGATGCCATCAACAGGTATCCCCAGTTTTGGGCTTCGGTTCGGTCCAATACGCAGCAGTCTGATGCTTATGCCGATGAAATAAACGCCGGCATAGAAAAACTACGCGCCATCTATCCAGACTTGAAACCAGCCAACGTCTACTTTACCATGGGCGCGCTCATGACCAACGGAATGACGCTCGATGACGTAGTGTTTATCGGTTCCGAAGTGGCGATGGCAGACAGTACGGTGGTCACCGAGGAATTACCTGGCCGGCTGGGAGAGAACCTCCGTGCCTATTTTGATGGCAATCCGATTACGCACATCGCCTTCCTGAACGTCCACGAGTACGTGCATACCCAACAGGGCCCTTTTGGTAGTACCTTACTGCAGGTTGCACTTCAGGAAGGAGTGGCCGAGTTTGTGGCCGTGCTTGCGACAGAGAAGGCATCGCCCACACCTGCCGTTTCGTTTGGTCAAAATAATGAGCCTGCCGTACGGGATAGATTTGTGACAGAGATGTTCAGTCCCAACACCAACGACTGGTTGTACAACAATTTTTCGAACGACTTCGCGATGCGGGATATGGGATACTACACCGGGTACGCGATTGCAGAAGGGTACTATGAGCAAGCAACCGACAAAGCTAAAGCTATAGCAGAACTTATCGAGCTAGATTACGAGGATATGAGCGCCGTCGAGGCCATTGTAGATGCATCTGGCTATTTTTCTGAGCCGTTGCAAGCCCTGCAGGCAGGATATGAGGCCAGCAAGCCCCGTGTGGTGAGTGTGTCGCCATTTGACAAAGACAGCACTCAGCTAGCTCCTGGCCCTACCCGCGTCACCATACAGTTCTCGCGCCCAATGAGCCCGAGGTTTCGTGGATTTGATTACGGGCCTTTGGGTGAATCAAACGTGATGCGCATCCAGAACGTCTTCGGCTGGTCGGAAGATGGGACTGCGCTGGACGTTGAGGTCCTTCTGCAACCTGACCAGCGCCACCAAATGACGCTCACTTCACAATTTCGGGCGCCAGATGGTGCAGCCATTGAGCCGTATCTTATTGATGTGACCACGCGGTGATTGGTGTGGGGTTATACATGGGATCTCAGGACGGAGAGGAATCTTTTGAAAGTGCTCAACGCACAGCGATGGGGGCGAAAAAATCTGTGATAGTGTTAAGTACACTGCAATGAAGAGGAGAAAACTTGTGATGGTGCTCAATGAGGTGCAATGAGGAGGAAAAATTCAGTGATGGTGCTCAATGCTGTACATCGAGGAAGAAAAAACTTGTGTTGGTGCTCAACGTGGTGCAACGAGTAGGAAATAACTTGTGACGGTGCTAAACGCATTGCAATGAGAGGGAAAAAACTTATGACAGTGCTTAACGTGGTGCACTGATATGGAGAAGATCTTTGATGGGGTGAAACTGGAGTGATAGCGGTGTGGAATCTTGAAATCTGGATCGATTTTGATATAATTGCGTATCAAATTACAATAAATGCAAAAGTGTATTCACATGCGTCGAGCGGACATATTAGACATTCTTAATCAACATAAGGTTGTTCTTAGTGAGCAATTTGATGTCGGAAAAATCGCCTTATTTGGTTCGGCTGTTCGCGACGAACTTGCAGAAGAAAGCGACATAGATATCCTTGTTGAGTTCAGCGGACCCGCTACTTCAAATCTATACTTTGGACTCCAATTCTACCTTGAAGATTTGCTCAATCGCCCAATTGACCTTGTTACCACGAAGGCTTTAAGAAAAGAACTGAAGCCTTATATATACCAGGAAGCAGTGTATGTCTAATTCTGCAAAGAGGGCCTGGCGATTCTATATTGTAGATATGATCGAGTTTGTGGAAAAGGTACTTGAATATACAGAAGGAATGGACCGTAATGCATTTATTGAAAGCGGCCTGGTTTACGATGCTACCGTGCGAAATATTGAGTTAATTGGTGAGGCTGCAACGCATATTCCTATTGAAGTTCGTAAAGAAAACGAACAGATTCCCTGGCGCCAAATGATTGCTACGCGCAATATACTTATCCACGCCTATCTGGGCATCGATAATGACATATTATGGAGCATCATTTCTACAGATATACCAGATCTGTTGACTCTATTGAATGTGATGAAAGACAGCTATTCATGAAGCCTGTAGTTGGATAAAATATCACTCACCGCCCCTCCCTAAACAACCTCCACGCATACACCGACAGCGCAGCACTAATCAGTGCACCGACTCCAATAACGATCTTCCGGAGCATCCCATTCACCTCCTGAGAAAGGAACGGTAGCCCTCCTTCGATGCTTTCTGGCGATGCAAACAGGGCTACCCAGCCTCCGCAGAGAGCGAAACAAACTAAGATAACTGCGGCCCCTAGAGAATTGTATTTTGAGTTTTCGCCCATCAAGATCATGATCCCAGCGATTACAAAGACGAGTCCGCAGAGGCCGAGAATGCTGTAGGGGGCATGCACGGTTGACGGATCTACGGGGATCACACCAAAGGCTATCAGAAGGACGGCGCTCCCAAGGATGATGCATATCCATCCGAAAAGTGGATTTGTTTTCTGGCGTTCTGAGGTGCGCTCATTCATACTCTTTTGTTCGTTACATTCAGTTACTCATCGGGGCTAATCAGCAGGCGGCTTCTCTAGCAACGAACTCTATATATAGTTAAAAACCCCTTACAACGTGCTCCTTAGGCGGAGTTTTACTTCGCTTGACCCCAGGTGCCGGTTCTATTAAGCTTCCTGTTCGTACGTTAATGAATCCCGGTTCTTTCTTCCTCTTCCTCTTTATTGTCTTGATTTTGGCATTAAGCATCGGCGCTGGCTTGAGGCTGCGGGAGCGGTTGCGCATGCTTAGGGACATCCTGGAGCGCGCCGAAAAAATGCTGAATGTATCTGACAAAGACGCCAGCTTGATCTTTTCTCAAAGTGCCGGATTGCGCCAGCCTTGGAAGCGCTATGTGTCTACGTTTATTCCCACGCCGGACGGACAACCCAAAACCGATCGTCTTGCAAACGACTATTTCAGAACCAACGAAATACTTGATCACCACATCAACCTGCGATTGTACCTGGCTCTACCCAATATCTTAGTAGGCATTGGGGTACTGGGAACGTTTATTGGGCTGGTGACAGGTATTGGTGGATTTGATACGGAGTCGGTAGACGGAGTCCGGGAGAGTATTGCTGTGTTGCTCTCTGGAATGTCGACGGCATTCTACACGTCTATTTTTGGTATGCTGTGCTCGATTTTGTTCAATTTCTACGAAAAGACACAGATTAAAGAAATCAGCACAAAGCTGCAGAAAGTAGTCGTCCACCTGGACGAAAAATACCTGCTTTCCTTTAATGACCGGAAACGCATTGAAAAGGCGGAATCGATCCGGAGCGTGAAAATCCAGTCACGCATCATGGGGCAGGTCATGAGTGATTTATTTGCGCTGAAGTCGAAAGAAGGTGCTGTCGTAAAACCCTCATACATCCTGGGTGCTTTGCGATCAGAGGCAAAGGATCAAACCTCAGCTCTAAAAACCTTCGCTGAAGTCTTGGCCAAGGTAATGGGTGGGGCGCAAGCCAGTGTAAGTGAATTGGCTCAACAACAGACCGTGAATCAGCAAGGCATGCAAGACATGGTTCTAGCGGCGAAAGAAGTGCTGAAGACCGGGGTTGAGTTGACCAAGCGAATGCGCATGACTGGCGAGCAAATGGATGAGCGCATTAAGAGCCTGAATACAAGCTTTGAGTCGATGGATGGAACGGCCAAGGCTATGAAAGAAAGTGGGAAGGCCCTGGAGTTTGTGTCCATGGCGCTGCAAGACGAATTCAGTACCCTTCGCTCCTCACAACAACAACACGTTCAGATTCTCATAGAGTCTCTCAAGAAAACGCAGGAACTGAGCGAGGGCTATGCCGCTCAATTTACGGCTATTGAAACGAACCTTAAGGATATCTTCTCAAAAATCGAAGAAGGCCTGGCCAATCACAGGAAGGAAACCGGTGAGTCCATGGACGCCTACGTAGGCAGCCTCACAAGCCAGATGAAAGACGCCTCAACCAGTCTCAAAAATGCCGTATCGCTCCTATCCAAAGAAGTAAAAGACGCCGGCGAACGTAGAGACAAAAAACGCACGCCGCCTGTAGTAAGGCGCTAAAATCGGTTGATTTTAGCGCGTTTCGGGTTTCGTGTTCCGGGTTTCGAGTTTGTTTCGAGTTGGAGGAGCCAAAACCCGGAACACGAAACCCGAAACAGATTCCAATGGACACATTTGAATCCCCAGACAACCCATTCGCACTTTCCACCGGCGATTTGATGGCGGCGTTGTTGTTGATGTTTGTGTTGTTGCTTAGTGCGACCCTGCTGGTGATAAAGGAAAACGAGGAGGAGACGAAGTCGATTGTGGAGGCCTACGAGGCGCTTCAGGATGCGTTGTATCAGGACTTGCTGATTGAGTTTAATTCTGACCTGGAGCGGTGGGCGGCTGATCTGGATAGGGAGACGCTGTCCATCCGATTTTATGAACCACAGGTACTGTTTGAACAGGGCGATGCTACAGTACGTCCCGTGTTTGCCCAGATTCTGGCCGACTTCTTCCCTCGCTACATTACCATCCTGCAGCAGGATCGATACCGCAACCACATCGAGGAGATACGCATTGAGGGCCACACGTCGTCAGAGTGGGGAGAGGGGTTAAGCGAGGACGCCTCGTACTTCAACAATATGGCGCTCTCTCAAAACCGAACGCGGAGTGTGTTGCAATATGTATTAACCACCATCAACCCAGACAACGAACGCGAGTGGACCCGCAGCCTTATCACCGCCAACGGACTCTCCTCTAGCCAACCCATCCTCCGAGACGGAACCGAAGACCCCAACGCCTCCCGCCGCGTCGAATTTCGAGTAAGGACTGATGCAGAGCAACAGATCAGCGACATTCTTCAACGACTTCGTTGAGTTCAAAGTGCAAAGTGCAGAGTAAAAGAACCTTGCACATTGCACCTTGCACTATACACCCGTGATTATCCAATCTCGGGAGTATCCAAATCTGCCAACGAGGCTTCAATCTCCTCCGTTGTTAGTTCGTGTTTGACGATTTTGCCGTCGAAGTAGTCTTCGTAGGCTTTCATGTCGAAGTTGCCGTGGCCGCAGAGGTTTAGGAGGATTGTTTTGGAAACGCCTTCTTCTTTGCATCGGTTTGCTTCGGCGATGGCGGTAGCGATGCCGTGCGTGGCTTCTGGGGCCGGGATGATGCCCTCGGCTTTTGCGAAGGCGACGCCGGCTTCGAACACCTCGATGTTGTCGTGCGCTACGGCTTCGATCAGCTTGTCTTTTAGCAGTTGGCTTACGATTACGCCTGCTCCGTGGTAACGGAGTCCACCCGCATGAATGGGGGCCGGGACAAACTTGTGGCCGAGGGTATACATGGGGAGGAGAGGCGTCATGCCGACAGTGTCCCCGAAGTCGTATCGAAATACGCCGCGGGTGAGTTTGGGGCACGAAGTGGGTTCGCTGGCGATGCATCGGATGGAGCGTCCTTCGTCGAAGTTGAGGCGGAGGAAGGGGAAGGAGATGCCCCCGAAGTTTGAACCGCCACCAAAAGGTGCAATCACAATATCCGGCATATCACCCGCCTTTTCCATTTGTTTGATGGCTTCCTGGCCGATGATGGTCTGGTGCAACTTGACGTGATTCAGCACACTTCCGAGAGCATACTTGGTGTCATCATTCGTAGCGGCTCGCTCGACAGCTTCTGATATGGCAATACCCAGTGAGCCTGTTGTATCGGGGTCCATTTCGAGCACTTTGCGTCCAGCTTCTGTTGCTAACGAAGGAGAAGGGAAAACCTTGGCGCCCCAGGTATTCATCATTACCTTCCGATACGGCTTGTGATGGTAGGAAAGCTTCACCATATACACTTCGCACTCAATGTCGAATAAATTGCAGGCAAAGCTAAGGGCGCTGCCCCATTGTCCTGCACCGGTTTCCGTCGTGATTCGTTTTACGCCCTCTTGTTTGTTATAGTAGGCCTGTGCAACAGCCGTATTGGGTTTGTGTGACCCTGTAGGACTTACGCCCTCGTACTTGTAATAGATTTTTGCTGGAGTGTCCAGTGCTTTCTCTAACCCATAGGCGCGGTACAAAGGAGTAGGGCGCCACATCGCATAAATCTTCCGGATTTCGTCAGGAATCTCAACCCACTTGTCTGGAGTGACCTCTTGCTTGATGAGTTCCATCGGGAAAAGAGGGGCCAGGGCATCGGGGCCAATCGGTTCTTTTGTCCCAGGATGCAAGGGAGGGAGCGGCTTGTTGGGCATGTCCGCTATGATGTTATACCATTTTGAAGGAATCTCCTTTTCCTCGAGAGTGATTTTCCGGTTTTGCATGATTGTTCGATTGATTTGTGTGCTAGAGGGGAGAAAAGATAAGGAAAATGGGTACAGAGTGCAGGGAGGAAGTGCAAGGTGCAAAGTGCAGGGTGCAAAGTGAATCGATTGGAGGGTAAGTGCTTTGTTTAGAGGGTGTGATGTTTGAAAAAAAAGATTGGCGGATAGAATGAGTGTTATTCAAAATCCTATTTTGCGTGGGTTTAATCCGGATCCAGCAATTATCAGGGTTGGAAGGGACTATTATATTGCAACATCTACCTTTGAATGGTTTCCAGGGGTTCAGATACACCATTCAACGGACTTAAAACATTGGAAACTGATCGCTCATCCATTACGGCGAGCATCTCAACTTGACTTGAAAGGAGTGCCGGATTCATGTGGGGTATGGGCTCCGTGTCTTACCTACTCCGACGGAGTGTTTTACCTCGTGTATTCCAATGTGAAGTCTTTTGATGGGAGGTGGAAGGACACGCCAAATTTTCTGGTTACCACAACAGATATTACAGGTGAATGGTCCGATCCCATCTACTTGAGCTCTATGGGTTTTGACGGTGCGCTGTTTCATGATGATGATGGTAGGAAGTGGTACACCAGTATGCGGGTTAATCATCATCAGGATGATTTTTTTGGTGGGATTATGCTCCAGGAATATGACCCCACTCAACAGCGATTAGTTGGGGACGTTTATCACTTAACCGATGGGACAAGCCTGGGAAAAACAGAAGGGCCCAGGATCTACAAAAAGGATGGCTACTACTACATGCTGCTTGCCGAAGGAGGAACAGAATATGGTCATGCAGTCACCGTGATGAGGGCAAGTACTGTAACGGGGCCTTATGAACCGAATCCATTAAATCCAATGATTACCTCTCGCGATAATGCAGACCTTACGCTGCAGAAAGCCGGGCATGCTTCAATGGTGGAGGCGCAGGGTGGGCAATGGTATACCGTGTTTTTGGTCGGCCGCCCATTGTCGCCCCTGGGGCGTTGCATACTGGGTAGGGAAACGGCGATCGAGGAAATTGAATGGAAGGACGGATGGCCCAGGCTAAAGGGTGGAGGCGCATCTCCTAGGGCTGAAATCCCGGCTACGCAGTATGAACGTACATGGACTCCCATTGGACATACACGCACCACGTTTAGAGCGAGTACTTTGGAGCCTCATTTCCAGAGCTTGCGTGTACCGATGACGGAAGACTGGTGCTCATTAGAAAGCCGGCCTGGTTTTTTGCGTTTAAGAGGTAGAGAGTCATTGTCCTCTACGCATAACCAGAGTCTTGTTGCACGCCGCGTTCAAAGTTATACCATGGAAGCCGCTACTTGCCTGGAGTTTGAACCCGAGAGCTTTCAACAAATGGCCGGCCTGGTTCTTTATTATAATACAGGGCACTTTCATTACCTGTATGTATCGGCAAGTAAAGATGGTAGTGCGAAAGAACTGAGGGTGATATCCTGTGATAACTTTTGCATGTATGAGCAGGAGGAGATTGTGGTGCTTCAGCAAAACCAAACCATCCTTCTTAAGGCGGTGCTTGATCGAGGGCAACTTTCCTTCTTTTACGGATACGAGGAGGATAGCTACCAAAAAATCGGCAGTACGTTGGATGCCAGCATCTTATCTGACGATTACATCAGAGACGGAAGCGCCCGGTATCGTCCAGCATTCACCGGGTGTTTCGTCGGAATGTGTTGCCAGGATCTGGCACAAAACCAAAAATGCGCTGACTTCGGCTGGTTTGAATACATCGAAAAAGAGTGAGTGCAGGGTGCAAAGTGTGATGTGAAGATACCTTGCACCCTGCACCCTGCACTTTGCACCAGCAATCCCGAGTTTATCTCGGGATTGCTAGAAATTCGTTAATGGCTTGGGCGATTTGTTGTTGGCCTTCTTCTTTCATGTGGACGCCATCGGGGGCGAGGTTGGAAAAGTCGTCTTTTAATAATGAATGGATGTCTATGAATGAACTGCCTGTAGCACGAGCTACTTCTTTGAATGCAGGTACGAGTTGTTCAACTCGGGCAGCTCCACCGTGATATTTTTCTTGGAGGACGGCGTCTGGCCCATAGGGAGGGGGTGAAATGACAGTGATACGGGGTGGTACTATTTGATCGAAAGGAAATTTCTGAATTTGTTGAATCAATTCCGTCAGGAAAGCTGGTACTTCGTTTTTGTTGTCCTCAAAAATGGCTTTGCTGTCGTTCGTTCCCAGGTTGATTAGGATTTCGTTGATAGGTACACCGGCAAGCTGTTCACTGGCATCCTTGAGGTAGGAATCCATTTGGCGCAGTGTATTCAGCTGAGGGTTATCCAGGTTGTCGAAGCCAATGGTGTTTCCAGATTTCGAATAGTTCAAAAAGGTGTCCTTGGGGCGCAATGACTGCAATTGGTGCACCCAGCCTGTTTTACTGGCACCGTTAGAGTCTCCAATCGTAAGAATCGCCCTGGGCCTGTTTTCGAACCAGAATATCTGATCGAGGGCCGTTTCGTCGATCATCTCATGGCCTCCTTCAAAAATTGCAAGCCGTATGGATTGTGTAGCGCGCTGAAACAGTACAGGTTGGTTTCCTAAACGATCTGTAGTAGAATTCTCTGGACTTGTCCGAGTCCTGATCATATAGTTAATGGTCTCTTCAGGAATACGATAGGCGTCGGTGAGTCCATGATCAGAAATCATCTTGTTGTAAAAGTAGAGGCTATGTGAGATCGGAACGCTGCCTGTATACCCGTCATGGATGCCTGCGAAGATATTGAGGCTGCTTGCTTGCAGTTTATCCGTTGGCGTAGACATATAAAGAGGGGAACGAGATTGGGCATACTCCTCATTTAGCGTATCACCAGAATCGGTACACGCTTTGACTTCATCCGCATACCGGTTCTGCCTCCCGACAGACTCATAATACCACGCCGATAGGTCGCTGATTGGTACCCAGGCTGAGTAGCTAGCTATGTCCTGTTGGCCCTGCATAAAAAAGCACAGGGTGGCATACCCTCCTCCGCTGGCACCAAGTATGTGGATCGCTTCAGGATTAGCGTTGGAATGTGCCAGCGCATAATCGATAGCAGCGTGAATGTCGTCAATAACCGAAGGACTGCAGCAGGCAGTTGGCTGACGGTTAGGGCCCTGGAAATCCGGATGAATGTAATTCCAGTCTCGTTCCAGGGCTTCTTGTGCCAGGTTGTGCTGAATCTGTGCATAATCACTGCTCCAGGTATGCAACACAACAGCAAGGGGCTGGTCAGGAGTTTGGGCCGTTCTAAAGTAGGCCTTTTGTCCCATAGAGTTTGAGGTAGACGGTATTACAACAGCTTCAAATCCATCCGGCCAGACGGGAGGAGAGGACGGAGTTTGTTCTAGTGTTTGATCTGTTGTTTGGCAGGCGGATAGAATTAGGAGGAGAAGGAAGTGCAAAGTGCAATGTGCAAAGTGCAAGGTGTCTTTTTGGAAAGGGGGAATCATATCAGTTGTGAATAAGTAGCAAGAAAGGTTGACATATATTGCACATATTTCGTCTTTCGCTTAACTTTGCACTTTGCACTTTGCACTTTGCACTTTGCACTTTGCACTTTGCACTTTGCACTTTGCACTTTGCACTTTGCACTTTGCACTCAATCCCATCATGCCTAAACCAACAAGAGAACAATTAGCAATAATCCGGCACACCGGGGGGCATGCTCGGGTATTGGCGATCGCAGGTTCAGGAAAGACGACGACGCTCAGTTTAAGGATACAACATCTCATCGAAAAAAAGGGGGAGAACCCGCGGCAAATGCGGGTGTTGACGTTTAACCGGTTGGCAAGCAAGCAATTCACGGCAAAACTCTCAGATCTAGATATAAAAGGGAAGAACGCTCCTTTTGTAAGTACCTTTCATTCGTTTGCGTATCAGTTCGTCCAGATGGCGATGCGCAACCGATTGATTCCTGAAGGCGAATTTTGGATAGGGCAATCGGAGGAGCAGTGCCGGTTATTGGTTTTGCGCACGATCAAAGAACTGGTCAAAAAGAAAAAAATACCTGAAGGCCATGTCGATGTTGAAGTGGCTCTTGAAGCTATCAGCCTGTGGAAGGGGGCATTGATTCCCCCTGATCGTGCGGGCCACCGAAGTGATCCGTATTTGCCGCTGGTTTATAAGCATTACGAAAGCCAACGGAAGGGGTGTAATGCCTACACCTTTGATGACTTTATACCGCTCGTTGTGGACGTACTCACCACCAATGAAAAAATGCAGAACGTATGGTGCGGGCGATTGAATCACCTGATTGTGGATGAGTACCAGGACGTTAATTTTGGCCAGCAAACGTTGATCGAATTACTCGGCCACGGAGCAGAGGTAATGGTTGTCGGTGACGATGACCAGACGATTTATGAGTGGAGAGGGGCCAGGCCGGACTACATCCTTGAGCAATTTACAAAGGCGTTTCCCGATAAGCCGACGAAGACCTACACGTTAAGCCGATCGTTCCGCTTTGGGCCAAAGATAGCGGAATTCGCCTACAACGCCATCCGCCGGAATGGTGGGCGTATGCCGAAAAAATTGGAGGCGCATAACAAGAGGAAGAAGAGCAACGTCTACTTGATTGAGTCCACCGACGAAAACCGGGAGTCGGTGCATCATGCAATGGCTATCGAATTAAAGCGGTTGATCGAAAAGGAAAAGGTGCCTCCTTCGGAGATATGGGTGTTGGGAAGGATGTATGCACAACTCTCGATCTTTGAGTCTCAGTGCCTGGCTGTTGGGATTCCGTATAAAGTCTTAGGTGGTGCTCCTTTTTTTAAACGATCTGAGGTTCAGAAAATACTGGACTACCTAAGGGTTGTGTTGGCATTCAACGACCCTATCACGCCAGCCATCGAGCGATACTTCATGAGTATTGCGAATACCCCCAACCGGTATTTAAAACGGAGTTTTCTTGGTGGCTCGCTCAAGAAAGCCCGTAGAGAGGGTTATTCCTTTCGCTACTACTTGCAGGCGCTTCTCGAAGCGATCGACCCTAAAGTAGACAAAAAGATGGATCGTACCATCCGTGACCTGAACTGGGTACTGGAGAAGGCGCACTCCTATATTTCGAATAAGAAAGGGGCCATGGATGCAGGACAGGTCATGAAGTGGATCGCTATTAATGTGGATTACGAAGAGCATTTCCGAAATTATTACGGGGAAGGAGAAGATGCCTTTGAGCGAATGGAAACGCTGAGGAATTTTACTGATTTTGCACAGTCGCTTGGTTTAAAACCCCAGGCTTTCCTTGAGCACATGAAAACCCTTGATTCCCGGCAAGGAGCAAAAGAAGAAGCGCTTATCACGATGACAACGGTTCATAAGACCAAGGGACTGGAGTTCGATTATGTGTTTATTCCTTCGTGTCAGGAAGGGTATATGCCGTGTTTGCTTGAAGAGTCGATTGCTGTATATGATACCAAAGGGACGGTGCTAGAGGCGGATCCATCCGATGCGATTGAGAGCGAGCGTCGCCTTTTCTACGTTGCGCTGACTCGGGCTCGGAAAGCCGTTTATATAGGGACAAAGTACCCCACGGCAGAAAAAGACGAAGAATCGTCCATGCCTTCCCGGTTTATATTGGAGATGCAAACGGGGTAGTTGGCCATCATGATCATTTACGACAAATCACTGCATAATTGCGCCAAAGCGTGATATCGCATCTATCTTACGTATTCTCACCCAAGTAATGGATTAGGTTGTACCTGTTCGACATTTGGCTGGCCATATACCAGCATCACCAGAACCGGTATGACATGATGAATAGCTCCTCTCCCACTGAATTACACCTGCGATTCGTTCTATTTTTGGCATCAACCGTCCTCCTCATACATCCAGTCCTTGCCCAGGATAACATAGTAGCTGGTGACCTCGTTCTGATTCAGACAATCGATGATAACGAATATTATGGGACCATTACAGAGAAAACGGATGCCTATTATCGGATTGATTCAAAAGTATTGGGGATCGTTCGAATTCCTATCTCGGCGATTAAGAAAATCGATACAATCACTCCAGATCGTATAAAGGACAATGAATATTGGGGCGAGAACCCACAATCTACCCGCTACTTCTGGGCTCCAAATGGCTATGGCTTGAAACAAGGTGAGGGGTACTACCAAAACGTATGGGTGTTCTTTAACCAGATAAGTTATGGTGTGGCTGATAATTTTTCGATTGGAGTTGGGCTTGTCCCAACATTCTTTGTAGGCGCAGAGGAAACGCCTTTTTGGGTAACGCCCAAAGTATCCTTGCCCGTATCGGGAGGCAATGGGAATGTCAACATTGGTATAGGAGCCTTATTGGGGCGAGTGGCGGGAACGGAAGGCAGTAATTTTGGAGTCTTATACGGAGTGACAACTATAGGATCACAGGACTCCAACATGAACATCGGAATAGGGATGAGTTACTCAGATGGTGACATGGCTGACAAGCCTACTCTCGCGTTTAGCGCAATGATTCGGACTGGCAAACGAGGGTATTTCATCACAGAAAATTATATCCTGGATTGGGGAAGCGACAGTTTTTGTATTTTTTCTTTTGGTGGACGTACCGTGGGTAAGCGGCTTTCGTTTGATTATGGTCTGTTGGTGCCCATTGAAAGTGGAGACGTTGATCTAGCCTTGCCATGGATAGGTGTAGTTGTCCCTATGGGTAATTGAGGAGCTACGTCTCGTTCTTATCTTGTGATCCAAATTCCCCCGGAGTGAACCCTGTGTATTTCTTGAATACTTTGGCAAAGTGATCCGCTCTGCGGAAGCCAACTACACGTGCTATCTGTTGATTGGTGCCATACTTCTGAGAAAGCAGTTGCTTGGCCCGGTCAATCCGGGTATGGAGAATCAGGTCTTTGGGCGTTTTGTCTAGGATTTTTCTCAGCTTGCGCTGTAAGTCACGGACGCTTACTTCTACGTCGTCTGCAAGGCGCTCAACCGAATACAGATTATCGCCGAGGTTCTTTTCAATCGAGCGCATGACGTCTTTGACAAACGCACCTTCAGCGGAGTCGACTACGATCTCGCTTGATTCAAGGCGGACCATATCGCTGTATTTCTCAATCAGGTGCCGGCGCTGATCGAGCCTGTTTTTGATGAGTGCGTGCAATTCACCCGCATGAAAGGGTTTTGCAAGGTAATCGTCTGCCCCCTGTTCGATCCCTTCGATGCGGCTTTCTACCGAAGCCTTTGCTGTAAGCATGATGAACGGAATATGACTCAAGTCCGGATCCGATTTAACGGAAGCACAAAACTTGATACCGTCCATCTCCGGCATCATGACGTCAGATAGAATGACGTGAGGCGGGCGTTGATGGGCTTTTTTCAGCCCTTCAACACCATTGATGGCTTCTTCGATGTGGTAGTGATCATGCAGGTATTCATGAATCAATGCCCTGAATTTTTCATCATCATCTACGACAAGCACATGAGGGGCATTTGTATCAAGTAATGGGATAAGAATAGAGGTTTCGGCAGAGCCGGGGGATGTAGCCGTTGTTCGCTTGTTTTGTGGGGATACCTTTAATGTAGTACTGGCTGTATCGTCGCGCAGGTGGTCTCTTTCATGCTTCTCTGGTACAGGGAGGTAGATGTTAAACGTGGTGCCGAATCCCGGTTCGCTTTCAACATCGATGGTGCCGGCATGGAGAATGACCAGCTTTTCAACGAGCGCGAGCCCAATCCCGGTGCCACGCTGTGAGCCTGCCTGGGGTTTGTCTACTTGTTGAAACCGGTTGAAAATAGTCGGAAGATGCTCAGGTGGAATACCTGCTCCGGTATCTTTTACTGAGAGATGCATGTGAGGCTGCCCGTCCCGGTTAGTGACATCTATCGATACAAGAATTTTTCCGCCTGAGGACGTAAACTTGAAGGCGTTGTCCAGCAGGTTATAGCAAATGTTTTCGATCTTTTCCTGGTCAAAGGGAGCTGTGAGGTGATCTACTTCGGAGCGGAAGTGTACCGATTTATTCTCAGTCGAAGCCCGTGAAGAAAAATTGCGGACGATGCGATCAACCAGTTCAACCATGTTGATCGGAGATGCGTTTAGCGTGAGCATGCCCGCGTCAAATTTTGAGAGATCCAGGAGTTGGTTGATTAACTTGAGAAGCCGCTGGGATTCGTTAAGGATGACGGAGTGGTGCTGTTTGAGTGTTGGATCAAGCTCGCCGTACTTGCCCTCTAGAGCCAGTTGCACAGGCCCCATGATCAGGTTTAAAGGCGTCCTGAATTCGTGAGAGATATTAGCAAAGAAGCGTGATTTTATCTCATCCATCTCGATTAATTCACGCGCTTGTATCTCAATCTGGCGTTTTTGCAGGGTGACTTCTTCCGTCCGTGCTGAGATCTCCTTTTCAAGATTTTCATTATGGGAGATGAGGTTTTGCTGAGCATCCTGAAGAGATTCAGCCATCTTGTTAAAGTGATAGGTCACATACCCAATCTCATCCTTACTTAGTACCGGCACGCGGGTTTGTAGGTCTCCCTGCTCAATCTTGTGCGATCCTTCCCGCAGGTACTTCAAGGGAATAAAGATACTCGCCCTGGAAATAAGCGGAAAAACAGTGCCGATTAGCAAGATTGAACCAATTAAGATCCATAACATGCGAGTGACTTCATTGTGAATGCCCGCTCGGAACTGCTGAAAATTATCGATGATGTAGGACTGGTTTGCCTGGACAGAGACATCATTTGGAGCAGTGATGGATACGTAATGGATAGATGCTCTGTCAGTAGTGGTGCCCGTATGAAAACCCACTGCACCGTCGTACAAAAACGCGTTGATGTCGATATGCCCCAGTACAAACCGGCCGTCTTGAAAGAGCGTTAAGGCAAATGAACTTTGCTGAGCATTGGCATCGATATAGGTTTCAATCTGTTCGGTATTTTGCTGAACATACTTCCAGGTGAAGGTGATGCTTTCTTCGTCGCTGCTGATATAAAGTGAATCGGAGTTTGTGTTTTTTGCTCTGATGAAAAGCGGAGCAATCACTTCAGAATGGTTGATAAACTGCCTGCTTAACGTGGGGACGTAATGATGATCGGTTTGGCTCATGTAAAACTCTTCATCATCATTGAGATGGAAGGGACTCTGAAAAGCAACCAGCCCATGTTTATTTATATAGGCAGTAGTCCAAACGTTCTGATTAAACTCAAATCCAAAGGGAAGCAGGAAGGTTATATTCTCTTCCTGCTCAAATGGAACAGCTGTACCTTGCACAGGCCTTTCGATTCCTCGTTGCTTCTCTACTGTGTACCCACCGCCTAAAGGTGTAAATGTGTATTCTTGCTGATCGGCTAGAAGAGACTGCGAGCGATCCAGTAAGGCATGAGTTGAATGCGTAGTAAGGGCAGATACGCTTAAAATCAGCAGTGCTAATGACAGGGTAATGCTGATGAGTTTTGCTTGTAGCGATGTTGGGTGCTGAACGTGGTCCATGATGACAACCGTCAAACCACATAAATAGACGACGTGTAGAATCAGGTTAGCATAAACGCGTGTAGATGCAGAGATGATTTCATATTGCGAGAGTACGGCAGAGAGCAAGATGATGATCTTGATGCTTAATATAGCTGCAAACCCGATACACGATCGTGCGGCTGATAAGTCTGGCTGAATGTATTTGTCGTGCCCAACGAATTTTTCTGTCAGTGGCCTTGGATTTGATTTAAACCGGCCTGAAAAAAACACAGCCTTTCTGATAAGAATGACGATGCCCCACAATGAGGTGAAAAGAAGGTAAAAGAGGGCCGCATACAGAATAAATTGAGAGCCCGAAATCTCGTCGTGCGGTTTACTGCTCAAAAAAACGTATAGAATGAGACCAGAAAGAATGAGGCCTATTGTTATGATAGTGGGTATTAGGAGAGAGGCTTCGCGTTTGTGTATATGCTCTTTGAAGTTATAGGCAAACGTGATGATCAATACATAAATGACAAAGCTGGGTAGAAAAAGGAGGCCTCCGACAGAGGGATATAAGTAGGGAAAGGAAAACTCTGCAAATTTAATCGCATGGTGGATGGTTTCACCCAATAGACTGAAGGCAAGCAGCCAAAGCACACTGGTTTTGTTGGGGATACGGAATAAATAGAGCGCAATGGTAGCCGCAAGCGCAACTTGTGCTACGCCCGTGATCGATTCGGGTGTGAGACTAAACCAGTCCATTGAGTTGGCTATTCAAAGCGCACAATCAAACGGTCGTTATAGGAAGCTGGAGAAACAGTGATCCTACACTTTAAACCTTGAACCTTGAACTTTGAACCGTTAGTATAAGGAATGCATGTTGTTTAATATCAATAACCTGTATTTAAGAATAAATGTCCACACTTGCAGATAGACTGATGAAAGCAAGCAGCCGGCTTTTTGTTGGCCGCGAAGAACAGTGTGCATTATTTGAGAGTGCTCTAAGGGCCAAGGAGCTTCCCTTTTCTATTATTCATGTCTATGGACCAGGGGGGATTGGCAAAACCTCACTGCTTTACGAATTTCGCCGAATATGCAGTGAATCAAATATCCTCGCGTATTATCTGGATGCAAGGATGACGCGTGCAGATTCGATGTCATTCAGTGAGTCGATCGCGACCATTGCTGGAGATGCTCTCGGGCAATCTACTCCGGAGGAGGCACCTAGGAAGAATACCCGTAGCGTCTTATTTATTGATACTTTTGAGGTGTTGCTTTCACTGGAGCAGTGGTTGTACAACACATTTTTTACCTCTTTAAGTGACCAGGTGCTGGTTGTTCTAGCCGGCAGAAACGGCCCCTCTGTTACCTGGACGAGCAACCCGGGTTGGCAGGCTCTTATCCAGAGAATGCCGCTGCGAAATCTTTCACCGGATGAAATAAAGACCTATTTGACGAAGACGGGCGTTCCTGAAGAACACCATGACCCGGTTGTTGAGTACACGCATGGGCATCCATTGGCGCTTTCACTACTTTCTGATCTGTATAGCCAGCGTCCTACCTTATTCTTAGAAACAGACTTAGGGCCCAACCTGATTAAGGTGTTGTTAGACCGGTTCGTAAAGGATGTCCCCTCACCGATGCACCGGAGAGCGCTCGAAGCCTGTGCCCTGGTGAATCACCTTACGGAGCCCTTGCTCAAGAGCATGGTCGGGCAGGAAGACGTAGGCAGTCTGTTTGAGTGGTTAAGAACCTTGTCCTTTATCGACTCTGGTCCCCGCGGTGTATTTCCCCATGACCTGGCAAGGGATGTGCTGGGTGCTGATCTCAAGTGGCGGAATCCAGAGGAATACAAGGTGTTGCACCAACACGCGCGGAAGTACTACAATGCGCACCTTCAGGATGCAAGCCCTGAAGAACAGCGCCATATTTTATCCGACTATATCTATCTGCACAGAGACAACCCTGTCGTTCGGCCTTTTTTTAAGCGGCTGAAGTCTACTTGGAAGGGAGATAGTGAAAAAGGGTACATCACAACGCACCGGTACGAGGAGGACGATGAGTCATCGATTGTGCAAATGGTCGAGAAGCACGAAGGGGCCACATCTGCAAAGGTTGCACAGCAGTGGCTGAAGCTGCAACCTGAGAACGTATTGGTTTACAAAAATGCCCAGGGAGAGGTGCAGGGCTTCCTGATGCAAGTTGCCTTGCACGAAGCGGATTCAAAGGCCTTAAAGGCAGATCCCGTGGCACTGAAAGCCTGGAAATATATCAATGAGCATTCACCCCTTCGGCCAGGTGAACGTGTGACGTTCTTTCGATACTGGATGGACGTGAAGAGCTATCATAACGTCTCCAGGGTGCAAAGTATGATTTTCGTTAGCATGGTCCGGCACTATCTGACGACGCCCAATCTTGCATTCAGCATGCTGCCTATAACGCGGCCTCTTTTCTGGAAACTGATCTTTAATTATGCAGATCTACACCGTATCCGAAGTCTGAATTTTAAGGTCAAGAATAAATCCTTCGGGGTGTATGGGCACGATTGGCGAATGAGGCCTCCAGCCGCCTGGTTAGACCTGCTTGCATCGAGAGAGGTGTGGGGCGGGAAAGAGCAAGAAGAGGAAGAAACGGTTCGTCCGGTTATTGTGCTGAGCGAAGAGATGTTTACTACAGCAGTGCGGGATGCATTGCGTTCGTACACAAAGCCGCTTCAATGGAAAAACAACCCGTTGCTGGATTCACGGATAGTCAGTGAAAAGGTTGAGGCGAAGTCCGAGGTGGACGATCGCATTCAGGCCTTGATGGATCTGCTGAAAGATTCGTTGACCCGGCTTGAACAGGATCCCCGCAGGGGCAAAGTGTATAAAGCGATAGAGCGCACGTATATCCGGCCGGCTGGGTCTCAAGAACAAGTCTCCGAAATGTTAGGCATGCCCTATAGCACGTTCCGCCGGCATCTCTCGAATGGCGTGTCCGAAATCGTGTCTGATCTGTGGCAGAGGGAAATTGGTCTGTATTGAGCAGTTTTGTAAAAGAACCAGTTAAATTACGACTGGCTATAGGTTTTGGTTATACTGTTTTTTTATCTTTGCTAGGTTTTATGGTTTCTTTAGTCAGATGATTACTTATAATGACTGATGTTTCAGATATATTAACTTTTTTACAATTATTGATAACCACTTTGGTTTTAATTGCGAATACTTCCCAAAGCTGGTTAGATAAGATCTTAAAACAAGAAAAGACCAGTGAAGATGATGTTAAATCGAGACCTCTGAATGGTCTTCCAGACTTAGCAATTGGTTGGGGATGTAGTATAATTTTTATACTAACCGCAGGTCATTCAATTGCAATAGCTGGCACGGATCCTACGGTTGCTTATACCCCTGTACTTTCATTAACTATTGGTGCATTAATTGTAGGGGTAATAGTTACATATGCTTGGAATGCAAATAGGCTTAAACGATCTATGTGGTTGCTGTCACTGGCATCGATTATCATAATGCTAATCGGGCCAGGTGGACCTATATTTCAAATAAATTCTATCCAGAGTGCTAATTCGATTTCAGCATTAGAACCTGCTCTACCTTACTGGATAGCGATGTCTGCATTAGTCGCAATATTTATTGCTTTCTATATAGCTGATTATCCAAGTAGTTTGAACTATAAAGAAGATAAAAAGAAATTGATTTTCTTTTTTTGCGGTCTGTTAACCATAGCTCTTTGTAGTGGAGCAGTTCTCATAGAAAGAGTTGTTGAGCAAACGAACACACCTTCGAAACTTAGTGAAGAAGCAAAAGAATTGCTCATAGGAATAAACACTTCGTTACGAAAAAATAATGATGATGATTTTAGAGATTTTTATCGAGTAGCCTCTGAGATAGAACTGACAAATGCATATAGAAATGGATTCTTTTCCACATTACAAAAACTGCAGCAAGAGATTCAGGATCAGAAACAAAGAAAAACTAGGAATAATTCAGTTTTCAGATTCTGGGAATTGTATCCAGAGCCTAATGATAATATAAAGCAGACTAAGGAGTTATTTGTTAATTCTTATTCACTGTCAAGTGTAGATAGGCGTGAGTTTTTAGAAAGACGGCTTGAGTGGCACCATGCAATAACAAGCGATGGACGAAGAAGTATACTTCCAGTTCAAGGACGCAATGAAGTTGAGAGACAAGTTAATTTAGCTAATGATATTGTAAGAAAATATGCTAAAATAGATTTGTCTAGAAGCTTTGGTAATACAGGGGTTTCGAATTACAATTCAATATATAATCCTTACTTTAGTTACCCTCCTGAAACTATTCAAGAAGATGAAGAAAGAGATTATTATGAGAGAATGAAACACGTCTTTCCAGATCTAGAAGATTACTCTAGGAAGGACCGATTGGTACAACAATTGGTTCTCCCCTTCAATTATGAACTCGGCCTTACTTTTTTGCTCTATCAACAATATGTGATAGAAAATGACAAAGATGAAGCTTTTGGAAATATTGAGATTGCGAATCAACAGTTTAGGCTAAACATTAATTCTCTTAGAACGCTTTATGAAATAGGTAGATCTGAAAATGCTGAAAAATCTTTAACACTTCTTTATAAAGTAAGAGAGTGCGAAAATTATGATTCCTTGAGAGTAGGCTTGGAGCATATGGCTTTCTCAACTAGGTCAGATTTGGCTTATGAAGGTTTGCTGAATATTTACGAATATTCATCTGATGAAAATAAAGAGCTTATTGAATTCTTTTCGGACTCAAATTTAAGTGAAAAAAACTCAGAAAATGATGAAGTTAACAGTTTGTTGTTCGGTTCTTCATTTGATTTATTACCTGATACAAGCTTTCTGAATTATAATGCTTATTCAAGATCAAAATATTTCACTGAAAAATTCCTAAGCTGCGGAATCACAAAAAAAGAGTTGCAAGATTTTTTGAAGTTTAGTAGTGCTACAGGTCCTCTTTCTCAGTTGTTTGCATCTAATGTACTGGATTTTATTAGGAAAATGGGAGGTAATGAGAAATTCTTGGATGGAAAGGTAGCTTATGCAAGTAAATATTTATTAACTCTCTATTCTCCGATTGAGCAATTTTGGTCAGCAGACCATTTTTTCTCAGATACTACTTCATCAGATCAATTACTTCATGAATTAGTAAAATATAACAGGCTACCAAGTGAAGATGAAAGAAGATCTCTGCTAAATCACCTAAGTGTACGATTATACTCAGTTGGAGGTGATTATTCCCCTACTCCATTGGGATATATAATTAGCCATATGGAAGTAGCTGGCTTGTGGGGCGGGCTGGTTAGCTTAGTTATTTCCACTGTATTTGTGTTTCCGATTTTTGCATTTGCAATAATAGTAGGATTGTTTGCTGGTAGAATGCTTATAACAAGATCTGCCGTATTAGCTCAGGCTGATGACATTCCAAAGAGTTCTTCATCGATTAATGATTCCTTGCCTGAAAGTCCAACTCACTTTGTTGGAAGGGTCTCTATACTTAATAGTCTGAAATCTTATGCAAAACGAGGCTGGAATACTGTAGCATTGATTGGGCCACGTGGAGTTGGGAAGAGTGAAATTCTTAAAGAATTAATTCGGCAAAGTAGTAGTTCTAATAATAATCAGAATACGACAAAGATTACGAATGAACATTTTGACGAAAATAAAGCAATCGTAAAAAAAATACCTGAGAGTACATCTATTGGTGTATGGCTTCAGGCACCTACTAAATTTGACGAAATAGCTATCGTAGCTGGGGCTCAAAGAAGAATAGCCGAAATCATAGAGAACAGAATTAGTAAATATCTTGATGCTGCTAATATTGCAGAACGTGAATTACGTGAAAATGCATATCTATTAGCTTTTAGGTTCTTCATAGGGATTGTACTTGTTGCCTACCTATTAACTAATGTAGCACTAGATAATATATCTCGTTTAGATTCAAGTGTAATATGGATGCCCGTAGGTCTTATGGCAATTGTTGCAACGGGAGCTTGGTTTTTTGCGAATATTCGACTACAACGTAAGGACCTAGGAGTTTGGTTAAGAAGAAACTCTAAAAGTAATCCACATCTTGAACTTCTATATGAGAGATCATTATTAGAAATACTAGGTTTCGATCCAACAACGTACCGACGAAAGAAATGGCTTCAAAATATTCAGTTTATTTCATTTATGGTTGTTTCATTTACTTTAATAAACCTTTTAAGTGATTATTTTTCAAGTTATTCTTCTTTGGAAGCCATTTTTAGAGGTTCAAGTTTTAGTGAATATGAAATGATAGGATTCGATGGCCGAAGTCCGAGTGGAAAATTTTATATTAATCTACTTGTTCTGATTGGCTCTGCAGTGTTATTTGTTATTGCATTTCTATTGCATAAAGATTTTGGTAAGAGAAGCAATAATGAAATATCATGGGCAACAATTGTAGATAATTATCGTGCGTTTATACGTTTCTGTCTAGAAAGATTAGATTCGGGTGCATTTGGTAAGCATGACGAAAAATGGAGCTTAATCATTGCAATCGATGAGTTGGATAGAATTACGGATTCTGGAGATTTAAGAGCTGCAATTATCAGGATGAGAAGTTTGTTTGAGATCAGAGGCGCATATTATTATTTATCTTTGGCGTCTGACTCTTTTAATGAGTTTATGAAAAATGAATCCAGAACTAAAACTGAAATGGATAGTGCCTTTGACCACATTCAGATCGTAAAGCCTCTTAAAGTAGATGATACAAAAAATATTATAGAGTCATACTTGGGCAAGCGAGATTTTGGCGCATATAAGGAAGAGGTCATGAATTTGGTTACACTGTTATCTTATGGAATACCAAGAGATACTATTCGAAGGTGTGATAGTATTTTGGCCATTGAACAAGATAATGGTTCTAACCTAGTTACTATGTCTGAACTAATGAGAAGTCTGGGTCTTTATCCAATTGACTATTACACTACTGATGATAAAAGAATAGATCCAAGAATTGTGCTAGCCAGGGCTAATATGCTTGATTTTATAAATTCACTCTGTGTAATTGCTGTTCAGAATAAAACAAAAATGACTGATTCCGAATATAGTAAGCTAGCTTTGGATCTAATCGAAGTAGGTTATGATTACCATGAAGGTTCTACATCTATAACACTTCTTCAGAAAAGAGTAATTAGGTTATACGATGATCTAAAGAAATTTGTCGAATAAATTTTGCACTGATTTTTGAACTCAAAATCTAGATGTGAGCAGGCACTGGGCAGAAAGTGAGCGTGTTCTGATCTGGTATGTGAGCAGAAACGGCAATTATACTTCTCGAAGTACATAATCCATGAATTAACTTCGAGGAAGTTACCTATGAAATCTAAACTACGAGCTGTTGTATTAATGACAGCAGTTTTGGTTGGTGTTGGTATCCTTGCCAACCCGTTTTGGGGAGACGCATCCAGCCATCGGGAAGCCCCCCTTATCAGCAATGATCCGCTAGCTGACAACACGGATCTCTATGCATTTCGATCGCCTGATGATCCAGGCACCGTCACTATTATAGCGAATTACATTCCTTTGGAACTACCTGAGGGAGGCCCAAACTATCATACATTTGGGGAAAATATTCGGTATGAGATCCACATCAAGAATCAGACATCGGTTGGACCCCTCGGGTCCGCTACGGACGATATTACCTATCGGTTTACGTTTGATCAGGTAAATGAGGACCCTACCACTTTTTTCAACATCCGTCTTGGCAAGCAAAACCTTAAAACCACGTATACGCTTGAGAAGAGTACCGACGGTGGGGCCTCTTTCATGACCATCCTTGAGAATGGTGTCGTGCCGCCGAATAACATTGGGCCACGATCTATCGAAGGTGGAGCTGGCCTTGGTACGGATTACGTGTCGCTCGTTCAGGACGCTATCGAGACAGCGGATACCGGCGAGATGGTATTTGCCGGACCTCGTGACGATGCGTTCTTCGTTGATCTGGGTGGTATCTTTGACCTGGGTCAGACGCGTAGCGAGTACGGAATGGATCCTTCTAATTCTGATTTCGCTAGAGATGCAGTTGCAGGATTTAACGTGCACACCATTTCTCTTAAGATTCCAATCGAACTCTTGCAGAAGGATGGAAAAACCGCTGATCAAGCAACAAGCATTCTGGATCCTGACTTTGTGATTGGTGTATGGGCCTCTGCAAGCCGGCCACAGATCAAGACCCTATCTCCAGACGGCGAGAAGCCGGAGTACTCTGGGCCTTGGGTTCAGGTATCCCGCCTGGGTATGCCGCTTACCAACGAAGCTGTTATCCCTATTGGGCAAAAAGACCTGTGGAATGCAATCACTCCGTATGATGAGCGGGAGCAGGACTTTATCCAGTACTTTGCCAACCCTGAACTCGCCCTGTATATGGACGACAGTCAGTTTGGTGGCGCTGTACCTGCGTTGAGTGCGCTGCGCATCCAGTCTATGTCGTATCCTTCTGTTGGAGACGTTGATGGGGATGGATCACCTGGATTTGACTTCAGAAATACAAAAGACGGAGTATACGATCTCGTAGAAGCCGGCGCTGATCTTTCAGGTACAGCCTTCGCAGTTCCTGTGCAACCAGGATTGGCAGGACCAGGACAACCTCGCCTTGCTGATGTATTTCCGGTCTTCTACTTTGGTGTCCCCAACGCAGTCCCTTACCAGTTGGCAACAGGGAAGACCGCTGGTCCTCTGAGTGCTGGTAAACCCTTCATCCACAACTTCCTGCCTATTACTCAAGATATGGAAGGCTTGCTGTATGGAGGCGACATGCTGCGTTTGAATATGGCCACTCCGGTTACGGAGCGGACAACCGAAGAATTTGAGACGTACGCGTTTCAAGGACTTATTCGCGCTGCTGCTCTTGGGCTTACAGCAGATCCATTCAATACATCAACGGATCTCGAATTCATTCCTCATATGGATGGATTTCCGAACGGCCGCCGCCTTGAGGACGACGTGACAACCATCGAGCTTCAAGCCGTTGGTGGTCTGGTATTGGCGGCAGTGGGTTTGCCTTTCGACGATGCAACTGCAGGCGATTATTCGGATCTGGCTTCAGATATGTTGGTTGCAGAGCTAACGTACAACGCTGGCCCGATAAGCAATGACCTGCCATTGCAAAGCGTATTTCCCTACCAGGCTGATCCGCATAGTGGATACGATTACGTCAAACAGTTGACGTTTGAAGATCCAAACATGCAGTCGACCAATATTCAAGGCCTTGGTATCGCTGTACCGGATGCGTATATCCTGGAGCAGAACTACCCAAATCCTTTTAATCCCTCCACAACCATCCAGTACCAGGTATCCACACCAGGAACTGTAGCGGTGCGTGTGTACGATTTACAAGGACGATTGGTAGAGACGCTTGCAAATAAAGAGCATGCAACGGGGCTTCACAGCCTTCAGTGGGATGCTTCTTCTCTGGCAAGCGGTACCTACTTCTACCGGATCGAGGCGAATGGCCGAGCCTACCAGGCAAAAAAAGCATTGTTGATTAAATAATACCTGATGCCCCTGGCTGCCATTGATCAAAATACGGATCCAGGCAGTTGGGGGCAGTCAGATTTTAACATAGATTATCATGAGACGCACGTTGAATAAATTAGCCGGAATAGTATTGCTCCTTGGGATTGTTTTAGGCGGACTGGTTATTCTGAAGCAATCTAATACAGAAAAATCTGACGCTACTGCAACACCCGTTGTGCCCGTAGGGGCTTCCGTTGTAAACGTTGAAGAATCCATTCTGTATCTGGAAGACCAGGTACGCAAGAATCCATCTCATACTGGGCATCAGCTCTCGCTGGCGCAAACGTACATGCAATTTGCTATTCAGACAAGGCAAGAGCCCACGTACATTCCCAAAGCCGAAAAATTGCTGAAAGATCTCCGGAAATCACATCCAGATCTGTATGAAGCAAAGGCGTTGCAAGCTTCGCTCTTTAATACCTTGCACGAATTTGAACAGGCACGCGACCTGGCCTCTTCTTTGATCGAGGAAAACGATAAGGTGGCCTATGTATATGGCATCTTAATCGATGCGCTTGTTGAGTTGGGGCAGTACGAAGAAGCTGTTGAAGTATGCGATAAAATGATAAGCATTAAGCCTGGGTTGGCTTCTTATGCGAGAGCATCTTATTTGAGAGAATTACATGGCGATGGGGATGGTGCTTTAGAAGCAATGATATTAGCTGCAGATGCAGCCATGGTCGGGAGCGAAGAGAGGGCGTGGGCGCTGTATCAAATCGGGCAGTTATATCTTGCTGAAAACAATTTGCCTGCAGCGTCATCGATATTCTCAGGCATTCTGGAAGAGCGCCCTGGGTATGCATTTGCTATCGGAGGACATGGGCACATCCAACTGATAGAAGGGAATTACGAAGAAGCAACCCGCTTACTTACTGCAGCCTATGAACTCGTACCTGCTGACGAATTTCTTGAGGGATTGGTGGAGGTATACGAGGCAACAAATGAGGATGAAAAGAAATACGCCGCACTGGATCAGATCGCCTTGGGCTTTCAAGAAGCCGACGAGATGGGGGAGAATGTCCGGATGGAATATGCCGATTTCCTTGCTGACCTTGAGCAAGATCTGAAAAACGCACTGCGATTAGCCGGGAAAGAATACGAACGCCGCCCAAACCATTTGCATGCTCTTGAGACGTATGCGTGGGTGTTGCATAAGCTTGATCGATCAGAAGAAGCACAGGAATACATTGACCGAGCCATGCGGCTTGGCACTGGAGACGCGATGGTGTACTTCAGAGCTGCAGATATTTATCTGGGAAGTGACCATACAGAAAAGGCAAGGACCTTCCTGCAGAAAGCCATCGATGCGAACCTTCACATCGAGAGCCCTTCAACTGCTGTCCAGGCACAAAAGATGTTTCAAGGATTGAGTGCGAAGATCTAATCCTTGACTGGAATCCATACCAGGGAGAGCTCGTCAAGTTGGATATCGGTTTTCTCGAGTCCAACTTCGAGTTCTTCTATGTTTGCAGCCTTTGTATCCCATTCTTCATCCAGGAACAGCAGTTTATCAGCAAGCTCGTTTTCCAGGTCCTCCAACTGCGCGAGCCGTTCGTCAATTCTGTTCGTTGCTGTTGAGATTTTCTGTCCTGTTTTGCGTGTTTGCTTTCGTCGCGAAGAAACTCTGCGCAGTTCAGTAGCGATACTGCGTGATGACTTTTTGCCACCTAGAAACATGGTCATTACCGTACCAATTCCCGAAAGCAATTCTTCTGTTTTTCGTGAGCTATGGTCGACTTCAAGTTCTTCCAGGCGGTCCTCTGCACGGTCCAGCATGTCCCGCGCTCGTTTAATACGCGCTTCATATGTAGTGCGGAGTTTGTCAGCAGCTACATCTTCTGCCTTCTCAGCTTCTTTGCGGCATCGAGCTTCGAAATCTTGCCTTGATTCTCCAACCCTGGAATACAGCTTTAGGCCTACGTTTCTAAAGACCACAACAGATCGGTTCCTGTACAGATGATCCTTGATTTCGGTTGACACTTTCTTGAAATACGTGGCCGTATGAACCGGGGCCTCTGGCAGCTCATAGAGGATACCATCTGGTTCTTTAGTGACCATATCCCGCTTGTCGTAGTCCACTGTGACGGCGTCGTCCAGGGAAATATTATCCGCAAGCGGGTAGATAACAGTCTCCCATTCCTCCTCATGCTTGAGCTTTGCCTTAGTATCATCGAAGATCAGGTTCACCCGTGTTGCTATAGCCGCTGCATATTTCTTGCTGTCAGAGTCGATGGCATCCACTGCATCCCACCCTGCTGCGGGGTGTAAGTAGAACGAGGATACGTTTGCGTGGATGGTAGGAGCTACAGAACTGGAAGAGTCTGATGCTTCAGGAGTAGGTGTTGGCGTGTCCGTGCTTGTTAGTTTTAAGTCTCTCTCAGGGGCGTCTTCAGTGAGGGATTTAATTTCATCCCTGGTTAAGGGGCCCTTCAGATAGGACATCGCCCATCGGGTTGAAAAGACCTGAGGGCTCGAGGATTTCGTGGAGTGATACATAAACTGCCGTTTCCCCAATCCACTGATCATCCGTTCAATTTCTTTGATGTCCGAATCGCCACTCGCTGAGGTTAACCCGTCCATGAGCCTCGCTTTGTCTCTTTCTGTTTGCAGCCGGCCGATCATCCATGTGCCCGTATTCGAAAGGGCCTTGTAGTCAATGTCTACAGGGTTTTGGGTAGAGAGTACCAGGCCAACGCCGAATGCACGTGCCTGTTTGAGGATCGTCAAGATGGGTTTTTTACTCGGGGGTTTTTGAGTGGGAGGCACAAACCCGAATACCTCGTCCATATACACAAGTGTGCGAAGATCATCCGTTCCTGGCTGGGCGCGCATCCAGGTGATCAACTTCGACAGAACAAGAGTAACAACAAACTGCCGCTCTGCATCGGATAGGTGAGCCATCGACACAATAGCTGCCCTTGGTTTACCGTCTTCGGTATAGAGCATTTGATCGATGTCCAGCGGAGGCCCTTCCATCCAGGTGCCAAATGCGGGTGAGGCAAGGAGTCCATTGATTTTGAGCGCAAATGCTACACGATCTTTAGGGGGGAAGAACGAGTCAATATCGATAACCCCGAGTTTTCGAATAGGAGGGTCCTGAATCTGGCCGAGCAATTTTGCAAGGTCAAGATCCTGTCCTTTATTCCAGGCATGTTCGATTAAGTTCGAAAGAAGAATGTGTTCTCGATTGCTGATAGGGTCTCCTTCGATGCCAATCAGTGCCAACAAGCTTGATACAAACCCTTCTATTTCGTCTCTAAGAGATTCCAGGTCTTCGGATTTTTTAGGTGCGCGGAGCGATCCCACGATGTTCAAAGGAATGCCCGATTTCGACCCAGGCGTATACAATCCGAACTCAACCTTGTCTCTTAACTGTTTAATTCGTTTTCCCGTAATGCCCCAGGAGGCAAGGCCTTCCTTCCAAAAGTTGGCCGTTTTATCCGCTTCGGCCTTCGAACCGCTGTTCTCCATCCAAGGCTGAAAAGAGCCTCCATCTAACTCTGGAAAGGTGAGCAGCAAGTTACCCATGTCTCCTTTCGGATCAAGGATAAGTGCTGGCCGGCCTGATAACAGAATTTCTTCCAGGAGCACGATGCCAAGCCCCGTTTTACCTGACCCGGTCATACCAACGATAACACCGTGCGTTGTTAAATTGCTTGTTTTGATGAATAGGGGAGAGTCAACTCCTTCTTCTAGAGAGCCACCAAGGAATAATCTCCCCTTAGGGACATCAATGGATTTCGCCATGATCTATGTATTTCTGATTGGTTCAGTCACGGCAAAGTTTAATAAAACTCATTGATTTTTGCAGAATTTCTGCCTCTTTATTTATGCTTTACCTGTAAAGCTTCTGCGAAATCATCCAGTTGGGTGGGCAAGGTTACATGTTCATGAAAGCCTGCTTCTTTGAATTGTTCTTCTCTAAACGGAGAATCCTTGCCTGTAACAGCAACAACACGTGTATGATCAACAATACTCGTTGCGTTTAGAATTAAGTAGATGAGGCTTAAGTTGGATGTTGGATCAATGCTAGGATTAATCACCATATGCGAATAACGGGACGATGTGACCTTGGTTTTCATCTCATCGAGGCTATTTACCGTTTCAACTTCTATATCCAACATGCCGAGTAGATGCATCAGAATTTTCTGGTTGATGACACTGCTTTCGACCAATAGGACTTTTTGTGTGGCTGGTTCTTCCGTGGCAGGAGGTTGCTGGCTTACGGGCTGTAGATCTGATGGAGTGTCCTGAATAAGAGTTGATGTGAATTCTAATGCGCCCATCACCGATTTTAAGTTGATGGGTTTAGGTACTATGACATCAAACAAGAGTTTAATTTGTGGGGGGACTTCTTTCCCTGGAGGGATAAATGCAACAATCTTGGCATACTGGCTGCTTAGATTTTTAATCTTGATATCATATAGTTCTCTTTGTTCAGAATGAGCCGGATAATCGATAATCCATATTGTACCTGGATCAGGCGCTTGCTCCTGTGAGATATCCTCTTCAAATACAACCTGGCATTCTATTTCGGTGAAAATTTCGGTGAAGAGATTTTTGTGGGGAGGGTGAAGAGTAGATATGACTATAGGTGCATCAACGAGTGCAAGGGGGCTTCGGTCTTTGATTGAAGCATGAACTGCATGGAGGGGCAACGTGACTAAAAACGTACTTCCAATGCCGGGATTGCTATCAATAACAATCGCGCCCTCCATTTGAGTAATAATTTCTTTCGCGAGAGAGAGGCCAATGCCGATCCCCCCATAGTTTCTGTTGTTAGAGCTGTCTAATTGTTCAAAAGGCAGGAAAATATGCTTTATATCCTGAGAAGACATGCCAATCCCAGTATCGATTACGCTCAGATGAAGTTCATAATTAGAGAGCGTACCTAATGCGCTATTGTCGATAGAGACAATTTTTGATTCAATCAGTATGTGTCCTGAAGACGTGAATTTGACCGCATTTGATAAAAGAACATGCACTATTTGTTTGAAGCGGTCTTTATCAATCTCTATAGAATCGATGGCCTGGTGGCGTGGTATATACGTGATCTCTAGTCCTTTTTGATAAATAGTTGGCGTGTATTCATCGATTAAAGATTGAATGCAGTAAGCCGGGTTAAAAGTAGAGTTGATAAACTCGATCTCGCCTCTGGATAAATATATAAAGTCGAGTAGGCTTTTTAAGATATCCTCAAGGCTTTCTCCGCAGGATTTGATGATATCTACTGAATCTTTAGCATCTTTGGGGAGGGGAATATCGGATAGAAGCCGAGCCATCCCCAAAATGCCATTTAGCGGGGTGAGTAACTCGTGACTAATGGTATCGAGAAACTCGGTCTGTACTTTTTGGGCGTTTTCGGCTTTGCGGTCAGCAGATAACAGGCGGGATTCCAGCATAGAGGACAATAACCGATACCGCTCGAGTTCATCTTGCGCATCCTCATATTCTGTTGCCAATACGTCAAATTGTTCTAGAAGCCGATCGTATTGAGATCGGGATATCTCTAACGCATCCACTAATTCGTTCATCGTCATTTTCTCCTCTTGCGAAAGATGAGTTGGTATGGGTTCTTTTGACGATGACGTGTGATCCATGATCAATTACAATGAAAATGGGATATAAAAAAATTCTAACAAAGCAACAGTTGAGTGGAACACATTTGATGGTATCGGCACTAACTAGTGAACAATAATTATATTGTTACTTAATTTTATTGCTTGGTCGCTTAATCGCATGAAAACAGGACTTGTCATTTCTCTTTCTGCCATCGTACTCTTGGGTATAGGTGTTGGAGTTAACTTACAGAAAGAAAAAAGTGCTTCAGATATTGACGTCGAGTATTTTTCTGAAGACCTCATCCTTTTGGAGTTATTTACCTCGCAAGGGTGTTCGAGCTGTCCACCAGCTGAATCCGTTTTGTCTAAAATTGCGAAAGATGATCGATATAGTGCTGTCGTAATTCCTTTAGCGTATCACGTGGATTATTGGGATTACTTGGGATGGAGAGATCCGTTTTCGAGTACCCAGTGGACAGAACGGCAGGCCAATTACAGGGAAGCTTTTGGCGAAGCAACGTTATACACTCCACAGATCGTGATTCAAGGGGAGTATGAGGCTGTTGGCTCTGATGAGAATAAAATCAAAAGAAGACTTAATCATTTGGTGAGCACGCCTAAGGAGAATCCAGCAAAAATTTCGATTGAGGATGTAAAGCTTAAGGACAATCAAGTCGTTCTTGATATAATGGCTTCCAGGCAGGACACAGCTTTCAAAGACATGGTTATGGTAATGGCCGCAGTATTTGAAAATATATCAGCCACAGATGTGAAAGCGGGAGAAAATGCTGGGCGCACCTTACGCAATGATTTTGTTGTTCGATCCTTAAATGCAAAGCCGCTAATGCTCAGCAAGGATGGGCAGAAGCAAATTCAGGTCTCATTATTGCTTGAAGATGATTGGAATCAGGAGAACTTGGGTGTTGTGTCCTGGATACAGGATGCAACATCGATGGAAATATACCATGTAGATGCTACTAAGGGATTAGTTGGCACCACGGATGGTTAAGTTTTTCCTTAAAATTGTGTTTTTTTAAGTTAATTCCGCATATCGAGTTACTTGGGGTTTGAAACGACCGTTCACTTCCTTACATTAGCTATTTCTGCTTATTCGTTGATAATTGCATAAACGAAAGCTTCACTTTCATTCAGGTGCTCTTGAGTATGGCCCAAACCATGGTTTCACAGCAAGATCGGGATCGATTGATTGCAGAGATTGATGCATTGAATCGTTTGTATGAAGATACTAAGTCATTTTTAGAATCGGGTCTTCAGGATCCTAATATTACCCAAGAGGATTTTGCTGAAGGGGCTATGCGAGCCATGCGTCTATTGATACGATTGAAAGTAATGCTAGATGATTTCGCGAAGTTATAATACATGACAAAGCCCGGCCTAAAAGACCGGGCTTCGACCCACCACAGAAAGAGGTCCACCCTAAAGGGGGTTCTTATGCTAATTTGACATCTACAATAAAGTAGATGACCTCAAGTGAAGTATCGACAGAAAGCGCATTCTCTTAAGTCCTAAATTAGTATTTTAGGGCTTTTTCTTTAATGTGAAACGCAGTGGTTCATCGAGATCTGCATCGTAATTTTTGCTGGCAGGTTTTTCTACGAGTTCATGCCCTTCTGATTGTACCGAAATGATATGTTTGCCAGGTGGAAGGGTTAATTGAGCCGGAGTATATACCCCAGTAGGTTCGTTATCCACATAGATTTCAGCGTGCATCCCCTGGTCCGATTCATTAAACGCCGTGACCGGAATCGTAATCTTTTTGCTGAAATCAACTTCGACGGACGTAGTGTCGTTTTTTTGAACAGAAATCGTTTGTGTCCATTCTCCTATTTCTTTGTTGGAGATAGATAACTTGTGCGAAGCTACCGTCACTGACCGTTGAAGAGATGCTGTAGGTGCCGTGGTAATCCGGCGGCCATTAAGGTACACATGCGAGGGAGGGTTGACCTCTATGCGAAGGAAGCCTTGAATGGGCCTGAGTTTCTCCTCGATTACGGAAATCTCCAGGGGCCTGATTTCTGTATTTACAACCTTAGTAATAAAATTCTTCTTGTGAATCTGGATTTCGATGTCGCCAGCCGGGACCACATCCATGAACATCGGTGTTACGCCAATCGGCGTGCCATTCATTATTACTTCAGCCTCGGGCGGGTCTGAGGTAATTCGAATAGAACCCGTATCGACCAAGAAAAGGGGTGGTTTTTGAATTTGAACCGATGCTTGAGTGGAAGCCAGAGCCTGGGACGGTAGAGTGTTTACACGTTTGTCGGTCTGCTTCTCTTGGGACAGTACGGGGCGATCATTTTGGGAAGCCGCAGTACTGCTGTCTGAAATGGGGGTTGCTCTATCTTGTTTAGGAGGAATTTGGGGCTTTGGTTTTTCAATAGAGAGAGAGATTCCATTTTCTTGCAATTGCTCAGCAAGCGTTCTGGGCTTGGAGGAAAAATTGAAGAGACTCGCCAGCGGAAACAGAATGATCAATACTAAGAATGCCGCGCCCAGAACAGGGACATACGTGGGCAGGTTTTTCGTTTTTTCAGCCTGGGCCTGTACAATAGGGCTGAGAATAAATGGTGTTGACTTTCGTTCGGTTACTGCTTTTGATGTGCATCGATCCAAAGCAGTTAGCATTTCTCCGGTGCTTTGGAATCGTTTATGAGGCTCTTTTTCAATGGCCTTCATAATAACCCTGCCAAGCGGCTTGGGCAGAGAAGGGACGTATTTGTTGATATGCGAGAACGGTTCTTCTACAATGCTTTTCTGGATGTCGTAGCCGGAGGCATTTTTGTCGAATGGCAGGCGGCCGGCAATGGCTTCGTACATGGTCATGCCGACGGAATAGATGTCGCCTCTATGATCTACCTTTGAAAGGCCTCGTATTTCTTCCGGTGGCATATAAAAGAGCGTGCCTACCGTATCAAGAGACACAGTACTATCGTCTTTTTTATTACCAGCATCATGTATCTTCGCCAGGCCAAAATCTGATATTTTTACAAAGTTTTGGTCATTTACAATAATGTTGCTGGGTTTAATGTCTCTATGAACTATGCCGGTCTTATGGGAAGCATCGAGGGCCGAAAGGATTTGCTTTATTAGTACGACACATTCTGGCCAGGCCACCTTACCCCTTTTTTTAATGTAATCGGAAAAGGGCGTCCCTTTAACATATTCCATGGCAATGTAAAAACCATGGTCCGAAGGACGAAAGTTGTAAATGACAACTATATTAGGGTGATGAATTTTGGCCAGTGCCTGAGCTTCTACTTTGAATTGGTTCCAGAAATTTTCGTCTTGAGTCAGAGAAGGGGTGATAAACTTGAGAGCTACCTCTCGGGATAGTTCAAGCTGGGTGGCTTTGAAAACGATTCCCATACCACCACTTCCCAATACCGAATCAATTCGGTATCCGTCAAATTCTTTCCCTATGAAAGATTCAGGCTTGGGATACAGTGCGAGCATTGTGTTTTTCATCAAAATACGCGCAATTTGGTGCTAGTTACGGAAAGATGGGAGGGCAAATAAATACGTACCATTAAAGTCGTTACATTAGACGTTATAACGTATTATTAGAGTGATTCGTAAATCTTTTTCGCGATTATCACACTTTTAAACGACTAGTAGGCATATATTACTCGTTGTTTGTTCATTGGGATTAATGCCTTTGACGCTTAATGATACCAGCGTCTTGCGTATCTGGGTCGGGTTTCAGGTCTTGGGTAGTTGTTTTTAGATCTTATCCTGTTTATATACGTTTACTGGAAATTGTAACGTAAATCGACCTACACATCAGGCAGGGCTCCTTATGGAGGTTGCTAAACCCACACTCAACTTAATCTCGGAAATTGACGCTTGCTATTCGATTGAAGGTACTATGAGGTTATACAGTGCTATTGGCGATCATGAATGCCGCCACAAGCAGACATAAATATATGTAAACCAAGACGAGGCTATACAGCACTTTAGGATAACGTTCAATCGGTTTTTACCTTAGGCGTTGTAGAGTTAGTACCATAAGAGTGGGAGGATATGATGAGTGAAAGTATCATGATCTCTGATATATGGCCATAAAATTAGTTCTAAGAAATACCTCAGAATCGGTAGAGACTGAGGAATATACATTCGATCAGCAGCGTATCACGATTGGTCGGGATATGGGCAATGATCTTCATATCCCCGATACTAGTAGAGTTGTTAGCAAAAAGCACGCTGAAATTCTTTTTAAGGATGACGGGTATGAGGTTGAGGATCTTGGAAGTAAAAACTTTACCTATCTGAATAGCAGCCGTCTGGAATCTGGACGTACGTATTCATTGCAGGATGGAGATTTGATAAAGCTCGGTGAGTATGAAGTCGAGTTTGTGGAATTAAACCCTGAACCAGAGCCTGAAGTTGAGCCTGAGCTTGTAGAGGTACCGGATTTCGATAAAACGGTATTTGAAAGCAGCTTCGTAAATCCTTTCGAAGAGGAGGTGGGGGCCCTGATGGCCTCCTTGCAACGATTGTGCACCATTTATGACGACGAATCTCCAAATCGGCGAGCGGATGCTCTGAGGGATGCACTCAATACGGTAGAATCTGGAGATATTCATGAGGCATGGACGCTCGTACTACAGAAACTGAATGGAAATCGGGACATCATAGATGGTGATGCAACGGATCCCATTGTTCATGATCCTTCTGTGAAGGGACAAAATGGTGAAAGTGCAATGCCCGCATCTACACCGGTGCCGACTGAGTTAGCACTTTCCCCGCTTTCGATAGAAAGCACTAGAGAACCGGCTCCGCAATTTGATCAGGTTATGGATGTGCTGTTGAATGTATTGTCGATGCTGGTGAGCATACCCTGGGAGTTTCGGCATGAGTTTGTGGGGCATACGATTGCCCAAACCCCTGAATCTGCTATCCTCTATGAAGGTAATGCGCATAAGCTGAAAGATTTCTTATTGGACCCAGGTCTTGATGAGGACGAACTGGCAAGGCGATTAATGCTTATCGAGGAGGGGGGGGATGAAGTAATTCTTCATCAACTTGCTATGTTGGATGGATATAAGGCGGTTGTGCAGCAAGGTATGCATATGTTGTTGAGAGAAATTGATCCAATTGTAGCTGCTGAAAACTTGTCTCAGTCTTCTGCATTATATAAAGCCATTCCTCGTCTCTCTCGCCTTGTGGCATCTTGGGGACTTCAAGATAAGTTTAAAGAACTTAGGGCTGAGGATTGGTCCATAACGGAACGAAGAGCATATCGCCCTTCATTTATTAGAGCTTATCTGTCCCGTATGTCGTCCGGGCCACAAAAAGTAGCTAATCCTGATTGATCACAGGTTGTTCTGTAACGATATACAGAATAAGGTAGATCGACTTCGTCATAGTTATGCTAAAAGCAAAAAACGCTGTACACCCACCGTTGCATCTTTTTGTAGATGTCGAAGGGCAAGGAAAAAAAGAATATGTTTTTTCTTCAACGTTTAGAGTTGGGAGAGATGAAGACTGTGATTTATCCATTCAGCATAGTCATGTAAGCAGGCACCATCTTGAAATGGAGTTCAGGGACCAATGTTGGTGGCTCCATGATCTTGAAAGCACGAATGGCGTCTTTGTGAATGAAAAGAAAGTCCAGCATGCTCCTGTTTTGGACAAAGATGTTATTGTTTTAGGTGTAGGTGGGCCCAGTATTTCTTGTACTTATATCAGCAAGGAAGAAGCGAATCAATTTAGGGCCGAGCGAAGAGAGCCGGCAGAGAGAAGCAAGCTCGTTTATTTTGTTATTGCGTTCATTCTGCTCGGAGTAGTTGGTTTTTTCTACGGAAAGAACGAGTTAGGTAAACAAGAACGGTTTCGTGAACAAGCCCTTAGCCTATTCACGACCGTCAGGAATACGAATATTGCCATTGCTGAAGTATATGCGGAAGAAGATGCCGATAGACTTTCAAAGGCACAGCGAATTATTGAACTGCAGAAGGACAGAAAGGATGATCTTGAATCCTATCGAGGGTACCTGATACGCATGGGCTTTTACTCCGAGTTGGGAGATCAAATTTATAGGCTAATCTACAGTACAGCATCCCAGTTTTCTGAGAATGAGTTGACCTTACCAGATGCTTTTGTAAATGACGTATATACGTGCATTCAGCAATATTGGTTAGTCGAAAACATCGAAGAGTACGAAGCAGCTCTCAATACGGCTCAATTTTCCAATTATACCTCTGCTCATTCCAAAATCATGAGGGAATTCGGCCTTCCGCAAGAGTTTTTCTATCTTCCCCTTACCATAAGTGGTTTTGATTCGAAAAAAGACCTATTATCAGGTTTCGAACCTCAAGCAGGTGCCTGGAAATTGTCGAGAGCAAGTGCGGAAATGTACGGGCTCGAGGTCGAAAATCCGCAGGAAATGGCAGTCCTGAGTTCTTCTGCTAATGATGATCGGTATAATTTTGTAAAATCTACGAGAGCTTCCGCTAAGCTATTACATGATATATACAGGAAGGAAGCTTTTGCTTCGGGATTATTAACTGTAGCATTGTTTTTGCAATACCAAGAAGATCAGGCAAACGGCAAAGAATTCAGTGTTGGTTCATTGCTTACTGATGCGCCAACAGATATTGATTCTCGAAATCTTTGGTATATTATGGAACGGTATCCGTCTCGAATCTCCCGTGAAGTGTACCAGGATGTCGTTCGAATATTTGCGGCTGCTGCAATAGGTCAGGATCCTCAGTTGTTTAATCTGGATTTTACAACACCAACAGCTACCAATTTATCATCCAATATTTATCGCGCTTTTCAATAAAAGCGATTTTCCTCAATAAATAGTTAGAAATACATGTCCTGGTGGAGAGTAAAACGGCCTACACTCATCTCATATGGTGCTGCATCACATGTAGGACTGGTCCGTTCGGAGAACCAAGATGCGTACGGTTGTTTTCCTGATGAGGAATCTGAAAATTTAACAGAACGATTGTTTATAGTTGCAGACGGGATGGGAGGCCATCAAGGAGGGAAAGAAGCAAGTTCTATGGCGCTTAAAGTCGTTCCTGAAGTATTCTTTGCAGATGAGGAAGTCCCGGTGCCTCAGCGCTTACGCAGCGCCTTCATGGAAGCGAATAAGCAAATCTATCATAAAGCAATGACCGGTGAGGGCTTTGAACGCATGGGTACAACCTGTACTGCGTTTGCTGTGTCGGAAAATATGATACATATTGCGCATGTAGGCGATACAAGGGCGTATAGAATTGAAAAAAACAATATTGAGTTGTTGACTTCGGACCATACACTGGTCGAAGAGATGAGAAAGGAGGGGGTGCTTACCGAAGATGAAGCAAAGGTCCATCCACGTCGGAATACGCTTACACGGGCAATGGGTGTTGAACCCGATTTGCTTGTTGACGTGTATGAAATTGGCCTCTTAAAACCGGAGCATCGCTATTTACTCTGTTCAGATGGTTTGTCTGAAGTAAACACTGACGAACTTCAAAATCTTGTCATGCAACTTGCGCCCCAAGCTGCAAGCGAAAAACTTATCGAGCTAGCCAATGAGCGTGGAGGGCACGATAATGTCACTGTACTCATAGTGCGAGTCATATAAACTCTCTTAATACTCAGTTCGACCTACACATTTCAGGCCCATGCAACGACCTGACTCTGCTATCGGAAAGATAATCGATGGATACAAGATCCTTGATGTCCTTGGCCAAGGAGGGATGGGAATTGTATATAAGGCAGAAGATGTTGCTCTTTCCAGGGAAGTAGCACTCAAAATGATTAATCCTGATCTTGCTTCTCAGGATACGTTTCTTCGCCGCTTTCAATTAGAAGCAAAAGCACTTGCTCGAGTTGACAGTCCCTATATAGTAGGTGTGCATGCTCTTCGAAAAGCCGGAGAACATGTTTTTATCGTAATGGAGTATGTCGATGGGTGGACCCTGTCCGACGAAATGAACAACGGCACGCTGGATTCTAAGCGTGCCTATTCTGTTTTAAAGCAATTACTTCAGGCCTTTTCACACGCCCATGGCGTGGGAGTCGTGCACCGCGACATCAAGCCCAGTAACATTATGATCTCCAGGGGAGGTCGTGTAAAAGTAACGGATTTCGGGCTGGCTAAACTTCGCAGGGAAGATGGCATGACCACCGTCACACAAGGCATTGCCGGAACGGCCCGGTACATGTCTCCTGAGCAAGTGCTGGGTAAGAAAATTGATCATCGCAGTGATATTTATTCACTCGGGATGACCCTTTACCATATGTTCGCCGGCAAGCTTCCTTTCGAGCCAGACGAAGGCACGTATTCCATTTTGCGCAGGGTTGTGGAAGAGGAGTTTGTCGAAGTCTCTCAAATTAATGCAAAGATTCCTAAAGCACTCTCTGCAGTAATTGCGAAATCGATTGCGAAAAACCCCGACGACCGGTACCAGTCGGCCGACGAGATGTTGGCAGCGCTTGAAGTGGTGTTTGATGATGGGCAGACAAAAGGGGGAGACCCTGTATCGGTTCGTCCGCAACCTCGTTCTGGGAAAAGCAAGAAACCACTGGTTTTCGCTGCAATCGCTTTGTGCGCGATCCTAATTTATCCGGTATACAACTTCGTTTCAAATCGTGGAGGGGATAATGGTAATGACACGCCTCCAATCGGTCAGCAGGATCCAGGTGTTACAAATCCCGGAAATACAAATGTAGATGGACAGGATAATCCTGAAGCGGGTACAGAACCTCAATATGCTTACCCAACAATTTTAACGAATCCGTCGGGAGCAACTGTGTTAATCAATGGTGAGGCGCATGGATCTACTCCAGCTCGGCAACTTACTCTTGAAGCCGGCTCGGTAGAGATTACGGTCGAATTAGCGGGGTATGAATCAGTAACTCGTTCAGTGATGTTGGAGGCAGGAAGCACAGGTGACATATCTTTTGATCTACGGCAAGAATCTATTGCTCAAGTTGAACCAGTTGTTGAAGATCCTCCAGCACAAACTCAGCCAATTAGGGATACTCCTTCTAATCCTGTTGTCGCTACGGCTATGATGCAATTGTCTGCAAATCCAACGGGTCGAATATTTGTAAACGGAGAGGAGTTTGAGAATAGTTCAGAAAAGGAATGGCCGGTGGGGCGTTATGAGCTAAGGTTTGTCAATGCCGAAAATCCAGAAATAGCTTGTGAAATGACTGTTACCCTCTCGCCAAACACGCCCGTGGAGAGAACCTGTCATTTTATGCATAAGCTGACGATCAGGACCTGGGATGAGGAAACCAATAAACTGGGAGATTGGGCTTATTTGAAGCTTGATGGCCAAGAATTCGATGTAACGCCTTTGTATAATTACGATGTGAGTTCAGGTACGTATGTAGTAGAGCTAAGTCGATTCGGGTATACCATTGAGCGGCCAGCCAGGACAATAGAGCTGAGTCCTTCATTTAATGCGGCTGATATGGTTCATATAGAGACTTTTCTAATCGAGGCTGAATAGAACTCAATAAACGCATCTTACTTGCTCCAAAAACTTAACTTCTTCTCTTTGCATATCCCTATTGTTACGTTGCCCATTTAGCATTCATTTCCAGTTGTAACGAACATTTATAGATAGTAAACGCACTTTTTAGGCAATTCCTATGCGAAAATATACTCTTAGTACATGTGTTCAATGGCTGGCGGCATTGCTGGTAGTCATAGTACCCACATCTCTTCTACAGGCTCAAGATTCTGCGATAAGTGAAGCACAAACGGCATACAATGACGCTGATTTTGACCGCGCCATTACACTCTTTGCAGACGCGCTGAACAACAAAGAACTAAACAAAGAAGAGCAGAAAAGCGCTCTACAGTTTTTAGGACGGGCCTATATCGCCAAACGAAACGATGACAGGGCCCGCGAAGCAATCCAGACACTGGTAGAGCTGGAGCCTCCAATTATTGAGCTGAATCCTGATATTGAGCCACCACCACTCATGAAGCTGTATTACGATGTTCGAAAAGAACTGACAGACAGCTATGAAATTGAGCGAGCAGATCCCGGTTTGCAAACACTTGCTATCGTTGACTTTACAAACAATTCCCTGGATGATAGGGATCGCATGGATCCTCTACAGGGTGGTTTTGCATCCCTAATGGTTCATCAATTAAGTGGTGCTACGGATCTTAAGGTCATTGAGCGGGAACGGATTAAATGGCTTCTTGAGGAACTGGATCTCCAGAACGAGCCAGGCCGTGTAGATCAGTCGACAGCGGTCCGTACCGGAAAGCTTCTTGGGGCGAATGTGGTTATGTTTGGCTCTTACATGAAACACCGCAATGAATTCCGCATCAATGCGCGCCTAGTAAAGGTCGAAACTGGCGAGATCATCATGACGGAGCAGGTGGCCGGTAAAGAAAAGGACTTCTTTAAACTAGCTGAGGAATTGAGTTTAAAAGTGGCCTCAGGTATCAACGTTTCTTTGCAAGACACACAAATTGGTGCCCGAACGGAAACAAGCTCACTTGACGCCATGCTCTCCTATTCTGAAGGACTTGAGCTCCTTGAAAAAGAAGAGTATGACGCTGCATTTAAAAAGTTTGTTGAAGCTTATGATATGGACAATAACTATAAGCGTGCATTGCAAAAGGCAGAGAGCCTGAAACCATTGCTTACAGCTGCAGCGGGATAATTGGTAACTACTCCTTGAGTAGTAGTTGCTTACCCTAATATTGCATCGAATGTCGCCCTCAAACGGTTCTTCCGTTTGAGGGCTTTTTTATATGGATAGGGTAAGTTGTATCTACATTATACAACTATGCCTCCAAGACCCATGCGTATTTTTTGTACTACCTTAGCGCTTTTAATAAGCCTACTCGCTACGTCACCCGTTCAGGGAATTGTTAATCACATCGCCCAATACTATCAAACCGACTTTACCGTAGAGGAAAATCATCCATCTACCAGTGATGAATCCTTCAAGAAAGCGGTGGAAGTGTATTATGCTGCTGAGTTTGACAAAGCCATCAAGCTGTTTTCAGAAATCGCTACTGATAACGGACAGGATCGCATCATACGCCGGGATGCTTTGCATTATCTCGGGCGATCTTATTTAGCCGTTCGTAAAGGAGAGGAAGCTCGCACTGCTCTTGAACAACTCACAGAACTTGAGCCACCACGAATAGATATAGATCCTGATATAGAATCACCTCAACTGCTCCGTCTTTATTATGACGTTCATAAAGAAAAAGATGGGGGATATGCGTATCAGGATGTAGAAAACAAACAAACACTCGCAATTGTAGATTTTGCGAATCAAAGCATAGACGATCATGAGAAATTAGCCCCTTTGTCTAAAGGATTTTCTTCCCTCATGATCAATCAGTTAAATGGTGCAACTGATCTAAAGGTTGTGGAGCGGGAGCGCATTAGCTGGTTATTGGACGAGTTAGAACTCCAAGAAGATGTTTCTCGAGTAGACCGGCAAACGGCTGTTCGTGCAGGCCGGCTTCTTGGTGCTCATATGGTGCTCTTTGGCAGTTACATGAAGTTTGGCAAGACGATGAACCTGTCTGTTCGCCTTGTTAGTGTAGAGACAGGGGAGATTCTCATGACGGATCAGGTGCAAGGGAAGGCAGATAAGTTTTTTGAATTGGCAGAATCCCTGAGCCTTAGCATTACCAAAAGCATCAATGTAAGCCTTTCAGAATATAACCTCGGCGTTAGAAACAGAGAGACAAGATCCCTGGATGCATTGCTATCCTACTCCGAAGGACTGGATCTCTTAGAAGACCGCAACTACAAAGCTGCTTTCGAAAAATTCCTGGAAGCCTACGATCATGACAGCACCTATAAGCGGGCGATTCTAAAGGCGAAGAGTATAGAGCCCTTTATTTAGTGCAAGGTGCAGAGTGCAGGGTGCAAAGTGAGAGGTTTAATCGAAAAACACTTTGCACTCTGCACCTTGCACTCTGCACTTTGAAGAACCAAAGCGCAAAGTGCTAAGTTTAAAGATTATTAGTGCGGCTATTTCTGTCAGAAGGAATTTCCGTTTTGACATATATAGGGGCGGATTGCAATCATCCACCTTATGCTCGCCCTCTCTATTATCAGCCTCCAACGTAGATCCTCTACTCAATAATGCACAAGTTTCTACATCTCGCGGATGTCCATCTCGATAGTGGTATACTGTGCCGGTCCGAGGCGCTTCGAACTAAACTCAATCTCGAACTTCAGGCTGGCTTTAAAAAATCAATAGACTTTGCTATAAAGGAAAAAGTCGTAGCCGTGTTTATTGCTGGTGACCTGTTTGATGCCGATAATCTTAGTATTGGTACCGAACTTTTCATACACGAACAGTTCCAGCGGCTTAATGAATCGCATATACCTGTCATTTATACAGCCGGTCAGTCCGATCCGGCTGACGAAGTTGGTGCCGTTTCCGATAGGCTCTGGCCAAAGAATGTAATCTTCATCAACGATGCCTCGCCCAAAGTAATTGAACTGCAAGATATTGATGGCAAGCCCATTGCCCGTGTGGTTGGTGCAGGATATACGACTCGAAAGATTGAAGAAAATTTAGCACTTCGTTTTCCACAGGCAAAAGAGCAAATACCCTACATCGGTTTACTTCATACTCGCGTCCATTCGGCTTTTGGTATTACAGAAGAGGTAAGTGGCACAAGCACATGCGAAGTAAAACATTTAAAAGCTCCGGGGTATATATACTGGGCTCTTGGTGGGGTACACCAGCATCAACGATTGGCTGGTATTCCTAATGCATGGTATCCTGGTAATTTTTCTGGGCGCAACGCAGATGAAGCTGGTTTTAAAGGAGCCCTTCTTCTTACTCTAAAAGAAGGTGGGGACGTATCCGTAGAGTTTAAGCCTTTTTCTTCAGTCCAATGGTCCGATCTTTCTCTAACTAACCTGGAAGATATACACAACACTGAGAGCTTGTTTCGTGCTGCAGAGCATGCTTTCGAAGATCAACGCGGTGAGGATGAGGATATAAATGTTCAACTGATCCGGCTGACCCTTTCTGGTATGTGTCCCATTGTAGATGAGTTGAAGTCAGAGACGCGGCGAGCACTCATTGAAGAGAAATTGGCGTATCATCTTAATGTAGATGATGTTGAAATTAGAATCGACCAGTTGACAGCTATTGTAGATGTAAGTGCTTACAGAAATGAACCTCATCTGTTAAGTGAAGTACTAAAAGTTATTGACGACGTCTCAGATAATTCTTCTCTACTCGATGAACTGACCCCCCAGGTGCTTGTTCGAAAGGTTAGCGATGACCAGAAAACAGAGTATCTCAAATCATTAGTTAACGGTTTTGATAGAGAGGCCATCGTCCGTTTAACTCGAGAGGACTCCCATGCGCATTAAACAATGTAATATTACAGCGTATGGCCAGTTTAAAAAGCGGTCATTCGAAAATCTCAACCATCCCATCGTGGTTGTTCAGGGCAAAAATGAAACAGGAAAGAGTACCTTTTTCCACTTCATGCGGTCTATGTTGTACGGGTTCAACCCTGATCAGCCGCTAGTTAACAAGTATGCCCCTCTAGATGGCGATCCGATGGAAGGAGACATCGTGTTTACCAATTCTCATTCCGATGAGATGGTAGTGTCTCGCAAGTTGGATGCTGTACCAACTGGATATTTACTCAACGGCACAAAAGACGATCTTGGCAACAAAACGATTCCGCTCATAGATCATATTTCGCGTCCCGTTTTTGAGTCGGTCTATACGTTAGGTCTCTATGACATGATCGAGTTTAGCCGGCTCGCCTGGGATAAGATTCAAGACAGGCTGCTGGGGAGCTTGAATGTAGGTCATATCCGTTCCGCCAAAGATGCGATTCGCTCCATTGAACGCGAAGCATCGTCAATTTGGCGTAATGAGATAGACAGCATGACTGCTCTTCGAAAAATTGATCTTCAACAACGAGAACTGAAGAAACGTATTCGAACTGCGCGTGAGAACGATACATTGTTGAGAGAGTTGATCAAAAAGGTTGGCTTATGTGAAGCGCAAGAACGTGAGTTGGAAGAGGAGCAGATTCGATTAAAGGCGGATCGCCGCCGTTTTAAAAGGCTGTATCCTGTCCTGCGGCTTGTGGAGAAAATGAACACACTGAGGGAGCTTGCCGAGGATGTTGACAATTATCAGCATATCCCAGAAGACCCTCATTTGATTCTGGACACGTTGTCAGATCAGATAGAGAAGGATCAGGACAAATTAGAATATGCCAAGCGGGATATTCGCTATGCGCAGGCAAATATTCAGAAGCTAATAAAAAGCTTACTCACTGAAAGCTTGACAAAGGAATCTCTGAAAGCTATCAGAGATTTACCGGATGTGGAATTGCGTCACCAGGTGTATGCCTGTCAGGAAGCCTTGGGAAGCCTTCGAGAAGTACAGATGTATGCAAAGATGCTCTCTGTTCGGGCTTCAGCTAGCAAACCGATCATCCCATGGGTCATTCTACTTATTATTTCTGCAATAATGATTGTGGTAGGTGGGATTCTATCCTGGACGATGTTGTGGATGGTAGGTACCATCCTATTCCTTGTTGGTACAGTACAAGGCCTGGAAGTAGCTCGTCATAACAGGAATATCGGGTATGAGGGGGTTGAGGAGTGGCCTGATATCACTGATTATGAAATCGAATCGGAAGAGAGGAAAGAAGCTATACGCGAAATATTGGCTGAGATTCCCCTGCCAGAGATTCGCCTTGAAAATCCTGATCTAGAGCTAGTTTCAGACATCGAAACACTAAAAGTGGCTTTGGACGATTACGATCAGCAGGTACGGAAATACACGGAGTCAGAAAAAGATTTCAAGATCAGCAACCGCTCTACCCTGAATAAAATAAAGCAATTAAAAGAGCCCCTGTTAAAGCTTGGGAACGAAGATTTGCTTCAGGGTGCACGCCTACTCATGGAAAAGCGAAAGGCTGCACGTCAAGCTGATCAGTATGAAGAAACACTAAATCAGGAGTATCCGAACTGGCGAGAAATGTTAGGAGAGATAGATGACATTCGAGAAGAAGAAGGGGAGATGGTGTTTACTGATGTAGACGTCGTTCGAATCGAAACACGCCTGGAACTCATCGACAGTGAATTGAAGTCTGTCGTTTCATCTAAAATTGAGCATACTAAAGATATTGAGCGATTGCAGACGGAGACCTCTATCGTTTCTTTGAAAGGAGAGTTGGGATTGCTTGATAAACGTAAGGGCGATCTTGAAGTACAACGAGACCGCCTTCATCTCTTGGCCAATATTTTCAAGAAAGCAGATGCCCAGTTTAGGGTTAAGCACCAGCCTGAGGTCATACGCCTTGCTGGTGAGTATCTGGCTCATGTAACAGATGGCCGGTACAATCGATTAGGTATTGATGAGGATACAGGTGAGCTTCTTGTCTACTCCCAAGATGGAGAAGTAAGTTATAAAGTAGCGCCTCCATTGAGTCAGGGTACTTGTGACCAAATTTACTTAGCCATACGGCTAGCGATAATCGATCATCTTGACGAGGGAAAAGAGCGTCTTCCTGTTTTCCTCGATGAGGTATTTGTCAATTGGGATGTGTCAAGACGTAAAAATGTGTACGGCATTCTGAAGAAAATGTCTGAGAAGCGCCAGATCTTTTTGTTTACATGCCATGCATGGCAGGCAGAGGAAGCGCGTACAGAATTGGACGCCCATAATATCTTGTTGACTATGCAAAATTAAGGCAGCCGTAGTACAGCACCAGGGTACAATGGTTTAAGGGCAGCATCTATGCAAGGTGCTGCCTTTTTTATTTCAGTGGGATTCTCTCCGCCTATTATGCATTTGGATTCTCCAATAGTATATTGGATCATCATTCAGTCCTGCCTTTAGAGTCCACCAATCTATGGAAGAGTCAAAAAAGAAGAAGCTGGCTGTGTACTTAAGTGTAGCAATGGTACTTGCAATGCTTATGGGGCCAGGTCCCGGGTTGCGGTTAGTAAATCCTGATATCGACAGCGCGTCGCCTAATCTAACTGTTGGAGGAGTGCCCATCATTTATCTTTGGGGACTATTTTGGTTTGCAATTCAAGTCATCATCGTTGTGATTGCATATTACACCGTGTGGAATGAACAAGACAACGTAGCCGGATAAGATCGGGGAGTTACAAAATGGAACAGCAGTTAATTCACGACTATGGCAACCTGCCTTATATCCTGCTCTTTGGATACCTGCTGATGTTGCTGGGGCTTGGATTCTACGGGTACCGTAAAGGCAAGTCCAACGAAGAGGACTATTATCTAGCGGGTAGAAATCAAGGATGGTTAGTGTCGGCACTAACTATAATGGCTACGTTCTTCAGTTCGTTTGCATTATTGGGCGCCCCAGGTATGGTGTATCGAGATGGGGTTGTCTTTGCTCTGTTTGCGCTTAACGTCCCTCTAGCCGGTGCGATGGTGTATGTTTTGGGCAGTAAGATCTATAAAATCGGCAAAGAAAAGGGGTTTGTGACGCCGGCAGATATGATCTGTGATCACTATGGCGGGAAATCAGGGCTACGGCTGTTGGTAGCCCTTACCGGATTTCTTTATGCCGTGCCCTATGTAGTCATGCAGATCCAGGCCGGCGGGATCTTGGCCGAGCAATTGTTCATAGGGGATAACACTTTCGTTGTTGGTGCGATCATTCTTTCTTTCATCACGATGATTTATATCATGATAGGAGGGATGCGGAGTGTAGCCTGGACCGATGTGATCCAGGGGATATTACTGGTATTCGGAATGCTGGTCGCCGGATTTGCTACGGTTGCTGTTCTTGGTGGAGTCGGAGGTTTCTTTGAAGCCGTCTCTTCACTGCCAGATACATCGCTATCCGTTCCTGGCACAACAGGCCACTGGACGCCGGAGATGCTCTTTACCGTGTGTTTCTTCGCTTCAATGGGATCTATGGTACAGCCGGCTCAGTGGATGCGGTATTATGCTGCACGTTCAACACAAACGCTGCGGCAAAGCGCATTGATCTTCACAGTGGTTCTTACTATCTGTTTTCTTTTCGGGATCATGCTTGTTGGGCTAGGAGGGCAGGCCATGTATCCTTTGGACTTTTCACAAGGTGGAGTACTACCCCATGCATCGGTGGGAGGAGCCGGCCAGTTTGATCAGATTCTTGTTGTTGTACTTAGAAATCATCTGCCCGAGCTATTGGGTTCTATAGGGCTTGTATTGGCGTCGTTGATTATGATTTCTATTATGGCTGCTGCGATGAGTACGGCTGATAGCAACCTGCATGCATTGAGTGCAATTCTGACGCGTGATATTTATGACAGATTTATCAAGCCAGGAGCGAGCCAACAAACACGTACATGGGTTGGACGGAGTATCATCTGTTTTGCCACCATTCTTTCACTGCTGGTCGTTATCGTCAGCAGGACCAACGATGAGGTAAACCTGGTAGGGATGATTGCGCAGTTGGGACTGATGGCTATTGCGTTCTCGAGTCAATTGTTGCCGTTGACGTTTGATATGCTATATATCAAGAAAGGGACAAAAGAAGGGGCCTTCTGGGGCCTCCTGGGAGGACTCGTGACCGTATTTATGCTGAGTCCTATGTTTCTGATAATCACGGGAGCTGGCTCTGGGATCAACGAGTTCGCGAGTACTCTAAAATCAATCTTTGATGTAGGCGCTTGGGGGCTTGGAGTAAATTGCCTTCTCCTTGTTTTGATCAGTATCTTTGTTAAGCGCAGAAGGAGGGAGGAAGAAGCCGTAACTGCTTCCTGAGTCTTGGTGTTAGCCCAGCATTCCCTTCGGGTAGCAAATGTCGCAAGGGCACATTAACCGAAGGCGTTCCCAAGTGTAGATTCCAGAATTGTGGCCATCATCCCATTCAATGCGAATGGCATAAGTACCCACAGGTTCGATTCGAACCTTTTTCCACAAATTAAGGGAAGGCCGGGTAAATATCGAAGGGTCAGGTAGTTGCCCCATGTATTCATGACCTCCAGCACATACAGCACAGGGACAAGCCTTGCGAAGGCCATCCAATGAAAACCTAGATACGTGCCGGTCTGCCCATTCAATAACGAGCTCTTGTTCGCCATCCTCTACGGTAATACGATTCGGAAGAGGCGTGATCATAAGCGTATAGTGTATATTTAAAGCAAAAACCACCCCGTTGTAGAAACTGCCGGGGTGGTTTTAAAACTAAGGGTTTAAGAAGGATAGTTCTTATACTTCCTCAACCTGATATACATCTTTCAGCAATGATTGCAATTTTGACCGTCCACGATTGATACGGCTCTTAACCGTACCCATTGGAAGGCCAGTAATTTCTGCAATCTCCTCATAAGCGAGTTGCTGAACGTCTCTAAGTACGACAACTTCTCTGAAGGATTCAGGAATTTCATTCAAAGCATCTTGAATATACTTGTCCTGAATAGTACTCTCAGCGTGATTGTCTGGACGGAACGTTTCGTCAGGCAATTGCAATTCGTATTCCTCGTTGTCTCGGTTTACAGATTGCAATGAGTACATCCGACGTCGTTTCCTTTTGCGGTACTCTGAGCGAGCCAGGTTACCAGCAATCGTGTACAGCCAGGTTGAAAACTTAGCGATTCGCTGATAGGAATGACGATTCCTATACACGCGAAGGAAAGTCTCTTGTAATAAGTCTTCACATCGCTTAGCATCGCCTAAAAATCCGTACAAGTAATGAGTCAGGCGTTCTGAGTATTTATCTACAAGTATATTAAAAGCTTCGACCGTACCTTGTTGGAACTGTTCCATGAGATCTTCGTCACTCATCTTAATCAAGGTACTATATCTGTCAGACGTCATGCTTGGAGCATAACGTGATCTTATCGTTTGGGGAGTATCTAACATTTTATTATTACAATTCTAGCGAAGGCACTTACAACACGATGTATCCCTTCTCTTTGGGGTGCAAAAATAATAGAGCTTTTTAGGATACGGTTTTTTTTTGATAAAAGCTAACTCTAAGGTGACATTTTTATGCGTGTTATTGTGAATTTGTTGTGATGTGGCCTTGAGGAGGGAAAGCTTAATCTACGCGACCACGTGAGGATTGGAAATCTATATCTAAAACGTTATGTGCAAAGGTGCATAAGCTGCTTGACACACGACGTGTTATTGTTAATTCAATGAGATAATACAATTAGTGATAAAAAAGAGGAGAGAGTTCGGAGGTGTTAATAGTAATTCTGTTTTTCTTGTTTAATAACAGAGTTGAAATAGATAACTGAAGAGAAATACGAATTGACCTATAAAAATATCAATAATCAAAAAAGGATCAGCTACTAATAATTAACATGCTCAATATTAGCTCTACCCGAGTAAATAAATCAATAGTTATTTTGCTGAAAAGAACGCAAGTGAAATTGCTTACACGGTGTACGATGAGAGACCGTATTTTATCATTTCAATAAGTGGTTCTGTAGTTGAGGATTTGGGGTAGGCCCGGGGCTTATAAATAATAATACTAATCAACAAAGGCCCCTCTCCGCTACAAGAACTGTATACTATAATGTACGAAATATACTTTTGTTCTCGCTTAATTAAGCAAATCGTAACTTTTTTTAAGGGATATAACCCCTTTTTTTATTTAAATAGCCCCTTTTCTCTTCACTAAATGCATCCTGACTTACACAAAGGGCTATGTGGCGTATCATTTGCAATTTAGGTCTACATCGAATGAAGGCAACTTTTCTGTGCAACCAAGAAAGACACGCTATCAATGATTTTTAACTAAAAGATATTAAGACCATGCAAAAGCGACTACCCTTTTTGATTTTATCTTTCATGTGTACCTTTTTACTGACGGGATGTATTGTCGAAGCAGATGACGACCCGGAAATCGATTTTGGATCAGTAGAATTCGTTTTCTCCATGTCCGATGCCGTAATCAATGCCGATGTAGCTTCCGCTCAGTTTAATGTACCTGCCATCAACCGAGCCGTGGTTGAGAATGGAGCTGTTCTCGCTTATTTCCGTGAACAAGGTACCTGGACCGCTATGCCCTTCACGTTTGGTGTAGAATCACCGGACTTGCCTGCGGTAGACTTTACTATTACTATGGGATTTGGCTTCGATGAAGGATTTTTGGAAGTTTTCTATGAAGCGTCTTCAGAAGCTGCCAACCTTGAAGACCAGCCCGACCGATTTATCAAAGTTGTAATTCTTGATGACTTAAGCATCCCTGCGGTTGCTAACCTGGACTTGTCAAACTATGAGCAAGTAAAGCAGACCTTGCAATTGGATTGATTTGAGTTTAAAGTTCAACGTTCTTAACGAGCAGGCGCAATACCATTATACATTGAACTTTAAACTCTCCACCTCATACATGCCCCACATTACCGCATGGTTTTCCCGAGAGTGTAAAGCCATGCGGTTTTCTATATTCTCTAGATGCAAGTCATTATGGCTATTCATTCTCCTTGAATATGGAAGAGTTTCATGTTGATTCGATTCAGGTACATTGGTTTCATGCAGGTTACTGGTACATACGTAGAGGGAGGCGTCCTGGAAAGACGAAATGCTTTTTGATCCACCCGGCGATCCACAGCGTGGAAACGATTGGGTAATGGTAGCCAGGTAGGGTAGGGTTCAAGTCAAGATTGTCTTCCGTTTATTTCACTAATCCTTAAGTACCCGGTTTTCAGCTCTATAGGCGTGAGCAATCTGGCCGATAAATGCACTGTACCCCTAAAACCATTATGGTGCACCCTATGGATAATCAAGATCGAGAACTGGAACCGAACTCATTACCGCCTCCAAGTCCACATTTGAGGCGCGTGATTGCTGATTTCTATCGTAATACGATGGATGGATACATGGAAGCTGGATTTCCTTTTGGAAATACAGTGGATGCCATGCTAATCTGGTTTGAATTTGGGCTAAAGACAACGAGTAACTAGTCCACATTTGCCCTTCTTAATTTCCAGCCAGTATCAATGGAAATGAGCTCATCGTCTCATTAATGGATACGCGCAGGTAATACGTCCCAGATGCTTGACTTGATAAGTCAATAGGCTGTTGGTGTGTTCCGGATTGAACATAGCCTTGATCCTCGGACCATACTCTTCGTCCCATCAGGTCATAAACTTCTAGCCGGACATGGGAAGGGTTATCCAACGAGTACGAGAGGGTGGCTGAAGAGGTAAGAGGATTAGGAAAAGGCGGTTGGATGTCAAATGCCTGTGGTACGTCCTCCGGCTCAGTATTCGAAGCTACTCCACCATCAAACGTGAAGCGTGCATATACGGGAAGATGGTCCGACGTGCTGGCACCATATGCATTTATTACATCAGGCGCCTGTTCCAACACGCCTGCTGGCGCAGTAATGTCTACTTCAGCAAATAACTCGTCGGTGATCAAGATATGATCGACTATCGAGGATTGAGTATTACAGGATGAACCGGAGCAGAACGACCCAAATCCGTCCATTTCTAGGGGATAACTCAAGAATTTGTAGTTGTCAGCATCTTGAAGAAAGTTGTCGTATGGGGTGGTTTGGCTTCTAAATATCGAATTGGTTAGTTCATCATTGAAGTCTCCTAAAACAACGACAGGTTTAGAGGACAAAGTGGTAAAATCAATATGATTTTTAAGCCGAGTCGAGGCATCCTGACGGCGATCATAGCTATCCTGATCTGCAAAAGCCTTCATGTGCACTACGATAAACGTCATGGTAACCGTTGTGTCAGGAAGCATGACATCTACCTCCATCTGTAAGGGTGGGCGAAACGCGAACTCAAACTCAGCACTTTCCAAGACATGACGTACTTGCCGGACTCGAATCACATCTGTGTTATAAATAAAACCGACGCGTTGAGTCCCGGAATTTGTGGCTAACTCTCCGTCGTAATTGGGCCCTAACTCACTGAGCAATTCTTCGAAGGCTGAAGTGCTTGAGATCTCCTGCACTCCCCAGAAGTCGATCTCTGACTCAACTATAACCTTACGTGCATTTGAGAGTTGTAATGCATCGTTAGAAGGTTGTTGACTCGTCGAGCCAAACCACTCAATGTTCCAGGTGGCAATTTCTAAAATATTGTCATTGCCTACAGACGTAATGGCTTGAGAATAGGTGTGCTGGGGCGTAGTCCACGCAGCCAGCATAAGAAGTACAACGGCTGTGAGAAAGGAAGTCTTATTCAAGATTATTCGAAGTCAGTATTGAGTCGGAAACGGGAAATGCGATTGTTGCCAGTGTCCGCAACATATACGATGCGGTCGAAATAGGCGACCCCATTAGGATTGTCGAATTGAAGAGCGCCATTACCTGTACCCCCAAAAGAAACCCTGACCGGCGTTGTACTAGACGAACCAGGAGGAGGAGCTACCCCTTCAATGCCTGAGGAGGTGAAAGCAAACAGACTGTCTTTTACAGAATCGACCACAAAGATATAGTTGGTACCATCAGCCGCATAGGCCATTCCAGCAGGATTCGCGAACTTAAATTCATCATAAAGGAAACCATCCCCCCGGCTTGGATCCGCTGCACTCTGTAGCAACTGGGAATCTGGACGATAGACAATTCCATTACTGGTGAGTACAGCAAGGACTGAAAGTACAGAGAAGGAAAGAGGGGAGGCTGTCTCGATATCGTTCTCAGTTAATGCGGGAGACTGTGAAATGATGAAGTGCTCTTCGTCTGGGAAAAAGGAACGCTGAGGTGGGTGAACAAAAGTCAGGACGCTCGATGGAAATATTGCACTACGGAGGCTAGCACGATTAGGATTGAGTGCAGTTACGGCACCGACATTAACATGTTGGTTCGTATCCTCATCAAATAGGAAACGGAGCAGAGTATTATGGGGAAGAATGACCGAGGTACGGTCATTTACAGATCCCCTGCGAGAGACATAAAACGAATTGTCATTGAGTATAGCGACACCTGTGAACTCAACTTCTTCGTCGGTCAGTAATGGATCAGGGCGATTAAACTTTCGTGAGTCTTCGTCAAAAGGATGCCATATAGTTTGCGTAAGTTGAGGAAGTCCAGTTGTGATGTTTTCATATTTGAGAACAACAGGCAGATTCCAGTTTCGCCCGTTCAACATCGTATCTTGGCGAGCGGTTACGTAGACTCTAAGCAACCGATCTTGAATGACGGAGGTGCCGCCACCTGAAATAGGCAAAAATATGGCAGGGCGGCCAGACAGATCGAATACATGAAGGCCACGCTCATCTACTACATAAATGAATTCATCGTATCCCACATACACATCTTTTGGGGCTTGAAAAGTACCGAAATCACTTGCTATGGAAAAGAAAGGAAACAACGGGACATATTCAGCTTCATTGACCAGGCTTGGTTCAATACGGCCTGCATCAAAGATCTCATCTGTTGTGTCATCTTGTTTGGATCCGAATAGGTCGTCGCAGCCGGCTAACGCAACACAGATGACCAAAGTCCCAATAACCAAATAAAACCTGTTTAACATAGTATGTTGTTCGTGGGTAATGAAGTTTTACAATTACAGGCCAATCATTAGGCTGATTCGGTGGAGCTGACCCAGGCGTTCCAACTGGCTATACCCGTAATCAAAACGAAGCTCTGGGCCCAAGTAGGGTAGGATAAGCCCCAACCCCGCGCTAGGCACAGTATACTCTTCTACGCCAAACCGGTAACCCGTTCGTAGGGCAAGAAAATCATTCCAAATGTACTCGGCGCCAAAATTCCAGTTTTCAGCGTTGTCATTCGGGTTATTGAGTTGAGCAGATACGATTAAATCGTTTTGCGTATCCGAGCGGAATACGTTATAAGTAAGGCCCAGTAAAAAAGTAGTCGGTGGGGTAATCGACTCAAATTCGTTCTCAAGCCGCGTTGAAGGATTTTCGATAATGGTTCGAGAAATCTCTCCATCTGAGAAGCTATCCAGCCCAAAATTTCTTACAGCTACTGCCATCTGGGCCCCTGTTTCTCCAACCTTATAGTAAATACCAAGGTCAAAAACTAATGTAGACTGGTTTACACCAGCAACACTTTCGCGGACATACTTTGCTGTGACTCCGTAGCTGAATAAATCAGTCAGGCTTTGGGCCAGGGTTGCACCAACAGCCATGTCGAATAAACTAAACGTCTCTCCAGTACCAAAGGGTTGAAATTCAGTTGTTACATCCATAGAGCCTGAACTAAGTGTCTGAATGCTTAACCCAACTGTTAATGACGGACCTGGAATATGAAAGGTAGCCCCAGCAAAGTTTAGCGAGACGTCCGTAAAATAAGAAACATAACTGGCGCCAAAATTAATGTTTGTCAGTTGGGCAGCCATCGCAGGGTTCCAAAACAACGAACTGACATCATTGGCATTTGCGACAACGGTTTCTCCTAGAGCAGCAGAACGGGCATCAATTGGGATTTTCAGGAATTGAAACCCAGATGTCCCGGCACGATCGCCACCAAGATTAGGAAGCAATTGTCCATGCGCAGTCGTTGGAAGTGCGCATATGCACAATACGATTAATAATCGGTAGATCATGGAAGTACTGTTTAAAATCTGTAAGACAGCCCAAGAACAACATGACGTTGAGGCAGGAACCGAGCTGGATTAAAAGGAGGCGTCCCCGTTGAATTAGGATCTTCGTACCTCAGGTCTCTTGTAGTAGACGTCACATCGAAGTCGTTATTGCCTCTAAACCCAGCAAAGTTTTCAGAGGTAGCATCGACGTTTGGGAAGGCTTCACCGGTTACCGGGTTAACAATAACGCTGTTTTCCTGGTTAAAGAGGTTTGTAATTTCAAAGGTTAGAACCAGGTCGGAACCTCCCATAGCAAATGAGCGCTGGATGTTCATGTCAAACCACCACCAGGGTTCTCCAATTTTCTCAAATCGCTTTTCTGGAGCCGAGTCTGCTTCATAAATAGGACGCCAATCATTTGCTCCAGTAAATGGGTTGACTTCGTTCCCCCTGAAAATAACAGGTGTATAACGCTGACCAGAACGAAACGTAGTTGACAAATAAAACTTGAATCTGTTCAAGCCTGGTATGTTAAGAACCGGTTCGTCTTTATCATGAGTGAAAGTCACACTGGCTTTTACATCTACGGGCCGATCCCAGGCAAGCGGCGTTTCGAACGTGTTATCGATGTCGCCATTAGCAAGGAATTGTGCTAAAGCATCGTTGTTTGTTGAACTCAGTCCTGTGGCCTTGGAGAATGACGCTGAAACGTTGCCGAGGAACCAACTGCCGACACGTTTGAGGTAGCTCGCTTCAATTCCTCGAATCCTTGCAAAATCACCATTGATTCGAAATGCTCGGGTAACATCGCGACCTGTGGGGTCTTGAACGATCACGTTTGAAACCGTGATGAAGTCAAACTTGTCCCGCCAAAATGCGGTGACGTTTAGTACATCGTTGCTGGAAAACTGGTTTTTTAATCCAAGCTCATAAGAGATGTCCACTTCAGGATCCAGATCAGGGTTACCTAAGTCCGCAAAGAAAGAGCGATCCTGGAAGAAGGGATCGAGTCCGGTATAGACAAAGGTCGGATGAGGTACTTTCGTAGAGTGCCCGTAATTAAAAAAGAGAACCCGGTTATCCTGTATAGGGAAAGACACCCGTAGCTTTGGGAGCAGGCGGATTTTGTAGTTAAGACCAAACAAGGACACGGTGTTGTCTTTATAGCTCTCTCGTACACCATCTAAAATAGGCGCCTGGGGATTATCAATAAGATTATCTACATATTCTCCCGGAGCCCAATACTCAAGGCGAACTCCAAGATTTGCGATTAGGCCGCGGTAGCGGATTTGGTGGGTACCGAAAAAAGCACCACGCTGAGGTTTAACTCGCCAGATATCTGAACTTTCACCCAGGCGATTTGTCGCCGTAGTACCTTGCTCGACAGTACCAATGGGAGCCCCAACCCAGGGACGAATCACATCAATCCACTGATAATCATTAAACTTCAGCTCAAGGCCAAGATTGGTTCGGTTGTTTTTGTTCTCTGAGAAGAGGGTATAGGTCCCTCGTAAAGTGATCTCTTCTGCGAAGTGGTCATGGAATCGTGTGGAAATCCCCCCGTTATTTACAAGGCCCGGACCTGGTAATACAAAGAGAGCATTGGGATCAAGCGGTTGCCCAGATTGATCCAGAAATAGGTTAGCTGGGTACTCGACGATACTTTCTGGGTCCAGCTCAGAATCCACGTTTTCAGGTCGCCAATTTCGCCCATTTGCATCCGCTCGCAGACGGGTGAACAGGCGGCTCAGTTGAACATCATAAAACGAACGCTCGTTCAGCACGTGTGACCACTTTAGATAGGCAATAATATTGTCATGTGCATACGTAGTTGCGTTGTCCGGATTGAGCACAAACGCGTATTGAAAACCAGGCGTCACAACGGCATCGTTGCCCGTGATTTGTAACATCCGCGAGTTCTGGTTGACGGTAAGCGAACGTTGATAGGAAGCTTGAATCTTTTTGCCTGTACCCACATCATAGGTGAGCTTTGTTATACCGTTCCAGCGATTTCCAGCCCGAGGCATGAAAAACGTACCCTTTATGAGTGAGGAGCGAACCTGGTTGGGCGTTGCCGTTTCTCGTGTAAACCCGTCTGAGAGCTGTACCTGGCCGGACATAAAGAACCGCAGCCTCTGTTTAACGATGGGGCCACTGAAGTTAAATTCGTAAATTTCCTCCATGAAGTTGGCATCAATCTCATCGTTAAACCCAAAATTATCTCTCTTGTGCGAGAAGTAACCGGCGAAGGTGTCATCTCCATCCTGGGTACGCACGGATACAACGCCAGAGGTGACATCTCCAACTTCTGCTCCAATGCCACCCGTTGTAACTTCAACTTCACTGAATGCGTTTGATCCGATATCAAGTCCAAACCCTGTACCAGCAAGTGGATCTTTTGCCGAAACCCCATCTACGATAAAGCCGGTTTCATTCGCTCGGCCGCCTCTGATGTATAGACCAGTAGGGTCTTTTATAATTCCAACCTGGCTTGCGACAACCGATTGAATGTCCCGTACGGGAGCTGCAGCGATCTGTTCGCTCGATATCGTTACGGAACTGGCAGCACCTTCAACGTCAAGCAGGGGCTTTTCGCCCACAATTACGATCTCTTCGTCAGTTGAGAGAACAGCTTCTTGTAGCTCGATATTAAGGGTAGTTGCCTGTCCAGAAGCAACTGAGACTGCAGTAAACAACTTGGTCTCGTATCCAATGTATGAAACCTTCAGTGAGTACTCGCCTGGCCGAAGGTTTTGAATACTGTAATTGCCATCAAAATCACTGGCAGACCCATTTGAAGTCCCAACGACAATGACATTCACACCTATAAGGGGCTCCGATGTAGTGGCATCCGTTATAATGCCCTGGATTGATCCCTGTGCATAGACAGCTGGGCCTATAGCCGAAAAAACTGCCAGCAGTACTAAACAAACGATCGAGAGTCGATTAATTAGCTTCATGAATGAATTATTGTTTTGGAAATCCAAGGCTTTCGAGCATAAGGCGAATCAGTTCCCTTGCAGCTTCTGGGTCCCCGTCCACATCCGTAAGAATCGGTGTTCCGCTCTGCTCATTGATCATGGGTAGCGTAAAAAGGCCCACTCGCTGATCAGTACTGATTGAGGCAACAAAAGAGGGTCCTGGCCATGGGCCTGAAGCATTTTGCAGGGTTAGATATCTGTAATCTGCCGTATAGATTGGGGCTGAACTGACGGTGTTTGCTTCAAAAGGAAGAGCCCCAATAATAAACTGGCGAGCTACCAGTTCTGGGAGTGGATCAGTAATGTTGGGGAGGGTTCCTATAGGAGTGATAACTGCATCAATTGAGATGCTAAGTCTACGAAGGGAGTCAGGTGGGAATACAACCTGGTTCAGAGGCAAAATGGCGATAGCAGGATTTTGCTCGTTCAACTCCGGATCAATGGGTGCAGTAATCGGAGTATGCACCATGATCTTCCCGCCGTTATCAAAGAATACATCCAAGACGGAGGCTGCCAATGGGAAATTATTCCCTCCAATACTGTTCGTAGAACCACTCGATACCCAATAGATATAGTCGTATTGCCCAAAGTATTGCCGCAAGGTTGGGTCCGCATTCGGAGGCAGAGCATCTGATCTGGGGACATTCCCCGAATTGCCTGTCACAAACGGTTCTGTGATATTCCAGGTGTCAATTTCAGTGCCAGCCGGCAGATAGGATTCTAGGATACCGAGATGGAAGGCCTGAAGTCTTACGTTGGCTACTTTTCTAAAGTCATTTACATACAAGACACGGCTGGACGATCTTTTGATAAACCATTCATAGCTTGCGAGGAAACTCGTTGTGTCTGTATCGTCTACTGATCGAATGAATAGAGTATTGTCAGAATCTACTAATAGCCCAGGGACGTCTATATCTGAAGGTGAATAACCCCTACCCAGGAATACGTCCGCAGCTACTGAGCCTCCAGGTGTATTTCTCCCAAGATCTGGTACCTGCAGTGTAACGAAGTCCAGGTCGACGGGAAGGCTGATAAAATTTAGTGAGTCATTGAGACTGATTTCAATGCGGCTTAAGTTCTCAATACCATCAGGGTCGCCAGCACGCCATGAAAAGGAGAAAAGCGGAAACGTGGTGTCTGGGGGAAGGTCAAACGAGCTGAGCTGAATGGTAGGAGGGCTGTTTTGAATTGGAAATACGGTGCGTGCAGGCGAGGGATCTCTTACGCCTTCATTATCAATCGCACGTACTTCAAAAGCGACATTTGCGGATTTGGAGCCGCTTTGGATAGGAAGGAGAACAAGGGTATCGTTTCGAGTCGTTAGTACCCAATCTTCTTCGGCTGCTGGTACAATGTTCTCATCATAGAATCGGAATTCAAAGGATTCTACAAAACCGTCAGGGTCATCTCCAACCCAGGATACAGCTACAGTACTGGTTAACCGGTCCGCATCGTCAAGATTATCTGTAAGAGACATGTCCCGGACACTTAGTTGCGTGTCAGGTGGCTCGTTCGATAGGGGGTCTCCTGAAAAGTCTGTATCACAGCCTGCAAGATATGCAGCGCATATGAGGATGAATATATATGCTGTGCGCTTCAAGGTGGGGTGTGGAAGTTAACTTATACATTTCATCTTGTTATTCCGAGTTCACCGAGTAATCTATGTTCTGTTTAAGCACAATCGCTTAGATACAACATAGATTCCTCGGTTTTACTCGGGATAACAATCAATTAGAATTCCACGTGGGTGAAAACACCCTGCGTGGCTGAAAGATTACTTCATCAGAAGCATTTTTCTGGTCTCTACATTCTCACCTGCACTGAGGCGGTAGAGATATACGCCACTAGAAAGACTCGCAGCATCGAAATCAACGGTGTACTGACCAGCGGTTACCGTTCCGTTAACCAATACGCCAACCGAACGGCCAAGAAGGTCGAACACTTCGAGCTTAACCAATCCAGTTGTTGGAACCTGGTAGGAGATCGTCGTCGTAGGGTTGAATGGGTTTGGATAGTTCTGATCCAGGGCGAAGCTATTTGGAAGAATTTCGTCTTCGTTCGCAACACCACCGCCCATCAGGTCTTCGATGCTTTCAGGTACAAGCTTGTAGTTGTCAAATGAGAACCACCAGATACCTTGGATGAAGTCAAGCTCAGTTTCAGGAGCTAGCGAGGCGTTGAAGTCACTCTCAATTCCTGCAGATCTATCGTCAGCGCGTAGGAAGTCTTCAGTGCCTGAGCTTGCAAATGACCACTCACCAAAATCGCGAGGGGCGTCAGGGTTTTCTCCAATAACTACATTGTCAAAACGAAGCAGCATTCCTTCATGAGCTTCAGCGATTCCTTCGTCAAGAAGAACGGTAGTTGGAACTACTTTATAGTCAGGAACTGTATTGCCAGAGCTAACAACAGACATTGTGAGCTCAGCAAGTTGAGTCACTCCAAATTGCTCTTCAACAGTAGCGTTGGTGATATTGATCATATCACCTTGAGTGAGAGTCTCGTCTGTATCAAGGAAAACACCTGTCCACCCGTTGAGCTCCAGGTCTTCTTGGATCACAGTGAGGCCTGACGTAGCAGGATCGCTCACAACATAAGCAGTGATGTCTAAGGCCGTAGTAACGCCGTCATGCGGGCTGTCGCCAGGTCCTTCGTCAAACGTCAACTGAACGTCAGAGATAGAATCGATTCCGTCAACTAGTGTACGGTAAGAGTCTTGATCAGATGATGACTGGCCACCGGTGTTGTCAGTTGATACAATGGTATACACTACAAACACGCCATCTTCTTGTGCTGGAAACTCACAGGTGAACGTACCGCTATCTTCTGTAGCATCAACAGACATAAGTGTTGCATCTGCGGATGTGAAGTATTCACAAGCATTCGACATTAATGTACGAGCTGGATCTGCAGTAGCACCAAAGCTAATCGTGACTGGGGCCGAGCCATCAGGAACGATTCCAGGACCGGCTATATCGGAGATAACAGGAGGTGATTCCAGGAGTTCGAGGTCGCAACGTAAGGGTGACGTTTCGTCATCACAACCACGTCGCTCCATTGGAGCTACACTTAGAACAGCATCGTCAGGAACAGCACGGCCAATTCCGTCTGAACCACCCTGATATATTACGAAACCCTGCATGTTGACCAGGGCCCCAGGAGGTGGTGGCACAAAATCATCATCCGCTGGATTGAATGTATCTGGATAATCACCGCGGTCATTACGAAACTGAACACCGGTATCGTAGAAGTTGGCCACTGTGGCCCCTCCATCTGATGTAACATAGAAATCTGGCCGATCAGGATCCGCAAGAAGTCTTGTTTGAACCGTTCCGTCTTCAATACGAACAAACTGATTACGTAGGCTTGCCAGATTCGAAAAATTGACCTGAACGTTGCCATCGCCAATATCTGAATTCAGTTGATCGGTAGTGATCACAACAGGATCCAGGATGGTTTCAGGAAGACCGAGGTCGCTATATGAGCCTAGTAACACAGGTGCTGCGGTTGGAGAGAGCTGCATTGCAGTCCCAAAAGGGCCGACTGATGCAGTAAGTTCAATAACATCGCCGCGACCGAAAGAAAGAGCGTTATTGTCCTGCCAGGCGCCATCTACTACTTGAACACCCATCCCTTCTGGGCCCATGCTTACAGCCGAGGTGTCACGAACGAAGTAGTGAACACGTGATGGTCCACCGATATCTTCGCTAAAGTTAGAAAGACCTGAGTTGCGAGGGTCACTCATAACAACTACTGTAAGTGTTACTTCTGTGCCGACAAGGTCGTTAAAAATATTGGCGTCAATGATATCCTGAGTCAATGTAGCACCAGCGGCTCCTTCAAGCGCTGCAAGCTGATCTTCAGGAATAGCGTTGATGTCGCGAATGGTTACCTGAGCCATTACAGGTACAGCCATCAGCAGCATCAATGCAGTAAGAAAAAGACGTGTAGTAATTTTTTGCATGTTTACTAGCGTTTTGTTGAAATAAAAGTGGTGAAGTGTATTCACACCTCACAGTGTGTTGAAAATGGACAGAACGCCAGGGGAAGAGCGATACAGTGATTATTTGATAATCACGAACTTCCCATGTTGTACTTTACCATTATCAAGATCCTTGACTGTATACAGATACAGCCCTCCTGCCAGGTTGAGGCTATTGTCAGACAATAAATCCCACGAGTGCTCTCCTCCGGGTAAACGCCGGTTAGAAGCACTAAAGTTGTCATACCAGCGAGTATCGCCAATGTATGTTGAAGCGTCATGGAGCATTTCTGCGACGATTTCACCAGCGAGGGTATATACTCTGATCTCAGCTTGTGCAGGTAAGTTGTAAAAATTCAGTTTTCTCGTACGTGATGTAGCACCGTCCCAAGCTGCATTGACCCGGTATGGATTGGGGTAAACTCCCACCTTGCGTTCTTCATTTTCTGCAGCAGGAGTACCTGGAAATACGCGTGTAGCGTTCGCAACACGAGAAGATTCAAAAGGGGGAAGGCCTGCAGTAACGTCGCCTTCGTCAAACGCGGTGATAGTAAATAGGTACTGCCATCCATTAAGTAGGTTATCCGCTTCAAATCGATATATATATTCGTTCGGATCTCCTTCAAAAGTCACCGGCTGATCCAACAGGATGTCATCAAATCCGTTATTAAATCCTGTTCGATTGCCGACTCTATCGTATTGTGCAATAAGGCTGGCTTCGTCAAGAATATTGCCCCCTTTATCATCGCCGGGGTTGGTACGGTAAATGCGGTATCCTTCAAAGTCTTTGAGGCCTGTTACAGGGTCCACTGAATTCTCTGAGGTGCGATCCCAGTAGAGAACTGCTCTCGTATCTTGCGATCCATCCTCCTTAGTCACAGATTCAAATTCTACTCGAATCTGAGGTGATTCAGGTGGTTCAGGAATTAAATACCGGTCTAAAACGCCATTTTCATTTACATCTTCTTCTGGATCAAGCCGGCCATTAAAGTTACTATCTTCACCTGAATAGGTGCGGCGTGCCCAGAGGATATTATTTTCCAGTATAGAGCGAGACTCTTCGGTATCAATTATTTTTCCACCCTCGTCCTGAAACTCATCTGGCTTTAGTGCGGCTACTGCAGCAAATGTGACTTGAAGAGTGTCGCCAGGGAGTACGGTAGGGAAGGGGCCAATTGGGGTCATACCAATCCAGTTACCCGCAGAGAGTTGACCATCTGTTCTAAGACGGGTGTACCAATCTTCCTGCTCTGCTTCAAATTCAGCCTGGCTCATGAAGTTCGCTGGATTTGGATATGGGGTAGCCATGCGTTCATATCGCAGGTCATCCGTCCCTGGCCTGGTAAACGGATCAACCCCTCCACTGAACAGCCACCAGCGGGGATTCTGTGTTGGGGGAGCGTACCCGTCTGCAATGTATTCGTTTTGAACATTGGGGTGGAAAAATCTGCGTGCACCTGTTCGGGGATCTCTCCATTCCGCTCCAAGGTAGGTGATCGCTCCGTATGTATTTAACGTCTCTTCTTCTCCACCTGCATTGAAGGCATACGAGGTAGTCAAGCTGTCTAGATATCCTAGCCCACCTTTATTAAAGAAGGCACCCCCAGTGTCCGTTGTTGTATTGATGTTACGAACGACGAGGTCGTGGTACAATCCAACATAAACGCTATCCCAGGGCGCCTCGCTAATATTGACAATGTCGAAGTTGATTATTACAAAGTACTCAGTGAAAGGGAAATTCCATGCATAGGTGGTCTGTAGAACAGACATACCGAGCCTGCCTTGAGGATCAGGCATTGTTATCGATGTGCCGGGAAGCACTCGAGCAGTATCCACGTATGAGGTAATGTAGTCTAAGTGACTGACCCCTTGACTTGTAAAAAACTCAGAACTTGTCAACGAGGAACGGACTGCAATGGGTGAGGATTGGGCCAACTCATAGCCTGATCGACCAGGAGAGTATCCATTTGAGGTAGTGACGGCTCCGCTCCGTACAGTAATGACTCCATCGCTGCGAACTGCTCCTATCCAAAGCCCCGACTCAAAAAGGTGCTCTACTCCGGAATCAAGAGGGTATTCAAAAGAGGGAGGGCCTGTCGGATTGTTGCGTACTTGAGCTCGTCCAAAAAATCCGGCATTTGTTACAGTGAATCCTACATTTCCGATATCAACCAGAGCTTCTTCGAATAAAACATCCTGGGCTGAACTAACAGGTGCAATAGCTAGATTAATCCCTGCTAGAAAAAGCAGTAAAGCGATATGCCGCATGAGCAGTATTGGTAGGGTGATGGAGGCTGGAAAGTCCAGCGCTGTAATGGGCTTGGTGGTGTCTTCGACAGCAACCTACTTATTAGAACAAAAGATGTTCATTTCAAGAATCAGAATTTAGGGCATAGGAAAACCATTATCTTTACCTCAGCATTAAGAACCTCTGGTATTCACGATTGCTTCACGTATACATAGGGCATAAATGAATCTCCTGCTTGGAGATGTCGTTTTAGAATAGAAAACCCTAATTTAAGGGGACTTACAATCCACTTATTTGCTGATACCCTTGTCATGGGAACTGGAAGGAGGACATTATTTCGATCTACTCTAAGTATGTGTGGTATACTTATCGTTCTCGGTTTTATCATGCTTGGATGTGAAGCGGAATCTCCCTCTCAACAGGTCCCAGAATCTGACTATGAGATTCGTGCATCGGATGCTCCTGATGGAACAGGAAAATTTTATCTAGGTCGTGAAATTGCTGGAGGGGCTGATTTACCTGTTTTACTTGACTGGTTAGAACGTCCTACACGTGCCACAGAGGAATTGCCGGATCGTGTGATTCAAGCCCTCGAACTCGAGCCTACAGATGTAATTGCTGACATCGGAGCTGGCACTGGTTATTTTGCATTTCGCATAAGTCCTTCAGTTCCAGATGGTAAGGTATACGCCGTGGACATCCAGCAAGAAATGATTGACGTCATCAATGGGAGGATCAGCGATGAAGGCACGGAGAATATAGAACCTGTTCTGGGCACCATTGAAGATCCTAATCTCCCCCCGGAAAGTGTAGATGTAGCCATCATTATTCTATCCTATCATGAATTTTCACATCCCAAGGAAATGATGGGTAAGATTGTGGAATCCCTGAAGCCAGGCGGACGGCTCCTGCTTGTAGAATACCGTGGTGAAGATTCCACACTACCTATCAGTCCTCTCCGCCGGATGACTGAAGATCAGTCGATCAAAGAAATGCGTCTCGTTGGCCTCCGCTGGGTAGAAACCAAAGACATCCTCCCCCAGCAGCATTTTATGATATTTGAGAAAGGGTAGTCCGGAGACAATAGTCCAGAGACATTAGTCCGAAGTCCGATATATAAGTCAAGTCACTCCGGACTATTGTCTCCGGACTCAAGAATCCCGGAACTTCCGGGATTCTTAAACATACATTCGCTAAATTTTCACTTCATTTCTGATTTCAATCAACTCTATCTCCTCCTTTCTTTATTCTTATCTCTTCTCAGATCGTGTTCTTATCCAGGCATACAATCAATTCATTGAATAGCGCATTATAGTTCCGTTAGTGTGTTGACCTATCTATTGTTTAGAATAAATCTTGGTGCTCGGATTAAGTAAGAGAGTTGTCCAAAGAATAACCCTGAGGAGGTTACTTTTACGTAGACTGTTCTTATGAGTATTGATACAACACCTATCGCCCCTCCCCCAATTATCGGCGAAAGATCCAGTGACGATGTTTTCTTATCTGACCGCCTAATCGCTACGCCCTCTCATTCCAATAAAACCCGGGTATTGATCATAGAGGAGAGTAGCGAAATGGGTGATCACTTCAAGCAATTTCTGAGTTCTGAGTTCGAACTGATCGTCGTTGCAACACCGGCTGAAGCCGTTTCAGTTGCGTCTTTGTTTCCCTTTCAGATTGTGGTTCAGGATATTGAACACGAGAGGGAGTTTGATGCGGTACTTCTTTCAAAACAGTTAAGGCAACTCAACAATTGCAAAGAAGCCTATTTCGTCTCAATAACAGGGTATGTTCTCCCCGAAGGGAAGTCGATTCTCAAGCGGGCAAGTTATAATTATCACCTAACAAAACCATTCACCCTCCGCCGCCTGCGAGAAGTACTCCGCCTCTGCGTAGCAAAACAAACCCTGGCGATACTGAACGGTATTAATATTGAGTTGGACCTCCCGATAGGTTCGACTATGATGGTAGAAGTTTAAAGAGTGCAGGGTGCAAAGTGCAAGGTCTTTATGGGAATCCTTGCTACCTTACATTGCACATTGCACATTGCACATTGCACATTGCACTCACAACACGTATCCTTCAGCGATTCCGTTAAACGTATCAACCTGCTCTTTTTCCCAGGCGCTATCTCTGTCTAGCAGTGAGGCCATTATTTTGACTACATCTGGTGCTGCTTCCATGGTCGCACGTGCATCTAGGAGCAGGGCGCGGGTTCGTCGGGCGAGGACATCGTCTAGCGTGCGAGCCATTTCATTTTGGACTGCCCAGGCGACTTCCCCTTTGAAATAGGGGAGACGGTCGTGGATTAGTTCTTTTCCATCGGGTTGCTCGTTGAGCGTTGATTTCACCGAGGGAGCATCTGAACCATATACGGATAGGGTGTCAAAGGAGTCTGAGTTGGCATGCCAGCCGTGGAGGTGGAGGTTCTTGGTTACTGAGGGGCGTTCTTCTAATCCACCTATCGTCATGGCTTGATCAATTACATCTTCTCCCATCTTGCGATAGGTTGTCCATTTCCCTCCAGCAATAGTTATTAATCCTGAGTTCGAAATGCGAATGGTATGATCTCTTGAGATCGCAGCCGTGTTGTCATCATCCCCTGAACTCACCAGGGGCCTGAGCCCTGCAAAACAACTCAACACATCCCCGCTTTGCGGGTCCTTACTTAAATAGCGCTGAGAATGAACGATGAGAAACTCAAGCTCATCTTCAAGGGGGCGAGGCTCCAGTGAGGGTCCATCCAGCGGCGTGTCCGTCGTACCGACTACTGTTCGATTATGCCAGGGAATCGCAAAGAGTACCCGTCCGTCGTCGGTGTGGGGCACCATGATTGCACTATCTCCCGGTAAAAAGGAGCGATCAAGAACGATATGTACACCCTGGCTTGCCTGAACCATAGACGAGGCTTCTGGTTCGTCGAGCGAACGGATGGAGTCGGTAAATACGCCTGTCGCATTGATGACTACGCGGCCTTTTAAGGTGTGCTCTGTCTGGTCCTCGAGATCCTGGACGACAACTCCATTTACCATATCGTTTTCTTTTGTAAGCCCAACGACCTTGGTATAATTAATAATAGTCCCTCCGAGATCTGCGATCGTCATGGCCATATGAATAGCAAGCCGGGCGTCATCAAATTGACCATCGTAGTAGATCGTGCCTCCGCGCAGTCCTTCAGGTTCGATCGTTGGTATGCGCTCGAACGTTTCTTCCAAAGAGAGGTGTTTAGAGCGACCAAAGCCTTCACGCCCGGCAAGCATATCATAGATTTTGAGCCCAATACCGTAGAAGGGGCCTTCCCACCAGTCATAGTTCGGAACTACAAATGGCAAGTTGTGCACGAGGTGGGGGGCATTCCTAAGAAGCCGGCCTCGCTCTCGCAATGCTTCCGTAACCAGGGGTATGTCTCCTTGCTGCAGATACCGGACGCCACCGTGAACGAGCTTGGTGCTTCTGCTCGATGTACCTTTTGCAAAATCACTCTGCTCTAAAACAACAACCCTATACCCTCTGGATGCCGCCTCAATACCAGCGCCAAGTCCTGTTGCCCCTCCACCAATAACGATAACATCCCACACTTCGGAAGTGTCAGCAATACGATGTGCCATTTCATTTCTATTCATAGAGGTCTAGAGTTATTGTTTAATAATGTAGCTGTGGTTGCGAGTAGTATTGTTAACTGTAGCGCGTAGGAGATATAAGCCTGCCGGAAGTTCAAAGAATTCTGATGGAGGTGAGACACTATGTGTTGATGAGGTTGTATTCACTGTGACTTTCGGTGTCAGGCTCCGGCCTAATATATCGAAAAGTTCTATAGTCACTTCTGATGGAGTGGATGTTTGTACCTCAATTGTAAAACGATCCCTAAAAGGATTGGGATAGGGGGTTAAAGATAGGGGTTCTAAGAGAGACTCTGTTTCTCGTGAGGTATTTATGACCTGTTCTTTAACCAAAAGATGCTGATTCGCCTGGATGTTTTCGAGTACCTGGACGGTACCCGATGGCCAGGTAATTTCTAGGGAAGAGGCACTTGTATTGGGGCCCAGCCCAAAATAAGCTGCCTGGTCGTCGCCTCCTCCAAGGCTTGATCCGCTTCTCGTTTCCCAGTATTGGGAAGCTCCGTCTGGGGTAGTCAGCTTTAATTTAGCGCCTATACCATCTCTGTTGCTTATAACACCTTCGAGGTCGATGATGAGGTAATGGTTGCTCTCAGTCAGGGTATTTTCAAAGAGGACAGCCTGCTGATCTACATTAACCAGAAAAAGATCGACATCCCCATCTCCGTCATAGTCGGCATAGACAGGAGAACGACTTCGCCGAGGGTCATTAACACCACTTTGCTCGGATACATCTTCAAAAGATCCATCACCCTTATTTCGAAAGAGCATGTTGTGCTGGGGATTTTCCTCCGTATTGGTTTGAATCCAGAGTGTGCCCGCAGCAACATAAAGGTCCAGCCATCCATCCAGATCATAGTCAAAAAAATTGGCGCCCCACGTCCATAAGCGGCGGCCATCCGGATGGTACGTGTAGACTCCAGCATCTTCAGCTGTATCGTAAAAAGTGCCTGAGTCATAATGCAACAGGAGTGTTCGTTCTCCTATGTTTGTGTAGAAGTACTCCTGGAGCCCGTCCCTATCATAATCCCCTACAGCGATCCCCATTCCATTATGACAATGGTCTACACCTGATTGTTCAGTCACATCGGTGAAACCCCAGGTGCCATCTATGGCTGGACCATCGTTTCTAAATAACTTGGACGTATGGAAGATCTGTTCAAATCCACAGTCGTTGATGACGAACAAATCGAGGTCACTATCATTGTCGAAATCTGTCCACGTACCGATAAACCCAAAGCCCTCGAGGGCCTCAACGCCGAGCCATTCAGATACATCTGTAAAGGATTGGCCCTGGTTGTTCATGAACAGGCGGTCCTGATGGATGTCCTGCTGATTAAAGAGGTTGAAATGATTGGTTACGTATAGGTCGAGGAATCCATCATTGTTAAAGTCTCCCCAGGAAGCTGACGTACCCCTGCCCAGTTGATTGTCAGTGATACCAACATCCTGGGTCACATCTTTAAATCCTTCCCCGTTCAGATTTTGAAGTAAAATATCTTCGTTGGCATTCGCGAGAAAGAGGTCAGCCCATCCGTCATTATTATAGTCAGCGACTGCAACACCAGCGCCAATGTTTTCGCTATCAGTGGCTCCAAGTGCACTGGCCACATCTTCAAAAGTCCCATCTCCATTATTCCTGTATAAGGCATTGTTTCCATACCCTTGTGTCACATAGAGATCTAGAAAACCATCATTATTATAATCAAACCAGGCAGCCCCAGAGTTCATCCCCATGCCGCGTCCAGTGGGCAAGGCATTGTGATCAAAGGTGACCCCAGCAGTACCTGATGCATCCTTGAAATAGGATGGTTGTTGGGCTTTTACAGGTTCGGATAGGAAACCAACAATGAGTAAGCAGAAAGCAAGGAGAGCCTTGATCTTCATGAATGTCAAGGGGGTAATCGATGGGTGTATACACTAGATGGCACTAAGATACAGTATAGGAATCTGAGGTAATTGGAATTCCTTTTAAAGTATTATTAATACAGTGTCATTTGAAGACTTTTTCAACTCTTCCGTTTGTCATTCTAAGCCTGCCGAAGAATCTGTCTAAAACGCACCCTTTCAGGCATTCTGAATAGGTTTCAATAAATACCAGATACTTCGCTGCGCTCAGCATGACAAGAAAGAGAAGTTATTGCTCTTTCCGGTGAATTTGATCAGTCTTCGCAATTTTAATGACGCTGTAGCTTATCTTTTTTAGAATACCACCGTTGTACTACCATAATCTCACCACTCCCGTGTTTCGTAGATCCCTTCTTCTGTTTATTACTATATCTGTATTGTCCGCTATTTCAGCAGTGGCACAGCCTATGGCCGGCAAGGATGATGTCTTTCGTGCTCGTACCGTTAATGCTGTGCGAACTGCACAGGCTCCCCAGTTAGATGGTACCGTCCTCGGTGAGTCGGTCTGGCAACAAGCCGATTTAATCGAGGGCTTCGAACAGACTACCCCCGATGAAGGCGACGCTGCTACGGAAAGGACTGAGGTACGAATACTTTTTGACGATGAGTACTTCTATGTAGGTGTTGTTTGTTATCACAAGGATCCGAGCCAGATCATCGTATCAGAAGCCACACGGGATGGGTCGTTGTTGAATATCGATAGCTTTCAGTTCGTGTTGGATACGTTCAAAGATACCCAAAATGGTTTCGTGTTTGGGACCAGTCCGGCCGGCATCGAATACGACGCCCAGATTTCCAATGAAGGCGGCGGCCAGTTTGGGGCTTCGGGAGCTCAGGCGGGCTCCGGAGGAGGCCTAAATGTGAATTGGGATGGTTCCTGGGAAGTCAGGACATCAACCGATTCAAATGGATGGAGTGCAGAGTTTGCCATCCCATTCAAGACGCTCCGTTTTCCAAGGTCAGAGGTCCAGGAATGGGGGATTAACTTCCAGCGCAATATCCGCCACAATAACGAGATTGCTTATTGGTCTCCTCTTCCAAGGCAGTTTAACCTCTACCGTGTTTCTCTGGCAGGTACCCTGCAAAATATTGAGGTGCCTGAAACACGAAACTTGAAGATCATGCCTTATGCGCTTGGTCAAACGTCTGTGGTAGGTGAGAGAGATCTGGTTGCGAATCCTGTATTAGACAGAAACAATCAGAACGGTGAGTTTGGGGTGGATGTGAAATACAGTATTACCCCCAGCGTAGCCCTGGATCTAACCTATAACACCGACTTTGCCCAGGTAGAAGTAGACGAGCAGCAGATCAACCTCGATCGGTTCACCTTGTTTTTCCCAGAAAAAAGGCCCTTCTTCCTGGAAAATGCAGGCCTTTTCTCTGTTAGCGCCGACGGGACTGTTCAAACAGGGAGCGATGTCGAGTTGTTTTTTAGCCGGCGTATTGGCATCGGCCCCAATGGGGAAGCTGTACCGATCATTGGTGGAGCAAGGGTTTCAGGTGCGGTTAGCAGAAACTCAAGTATCGGACTGCTAAACATGCAGACGGAGAGCATTAACGGCGTAACGGAATCCAACAATTTCTCTGTTGCTCGATTTGAGCAGCTTCTGAAAAATAGATCCTCTGTCGGTGTCATGTTTGTAAACCGCGAAGGAAGCAATGACCTCACAGATACTGCTCTTGATAATAGTTATAACCGTTTGTTCGGTATCGATGGCAAAATAGGAATTGGTCAAAACTCGGAGATAGCTGGCTATTTTGCTCGTACGTTCTCACCCGACGATATGGTCGATGAAAGTTTCGACGATGGGAAGCAGTATGCGTTTGATGTTAAAGCAGAACGGAGTACAGAAAACTTCCTGCTTAATGCGCAATACAGTGAAGTCCGTGGCAACTTTAATCCTGAAGTCGGTTTTCTGTCCAGACCGAGTTTTAAGAAGTTTTCCGGCCTGATATTCAATACCTATCGTCCTGAAGATTTCTTAGGATTCTTAGAAATTAGGCCCCATGTAAGTTATCGTGCCTATTGGGGTGCTGATGACAATTTCCAGGAAACGGGTTATCTGCATGTTGACTCCCATTGGGAATGGCGAAGTGGGGTCGAGGTACACACTGGGGTGAATTTTAGGAAAGAAGGCGTGCGAAATGATTTCTCACTGGGTGGTGTGAATGTCCCTGGTGATACCTATGATTGGTCTGAATTCCAGTTTGTGTTTTTTACCAACCCAAGTAAACCGTTAAGTATTAGCAATCGCACAATTGCTGGTGGGTTCTTTGGGGGAGATAGAGTTTCTGCAAGCACCACGTTGAGGGTTCGGACAGGAGACAAGTTTAATGCTGAGTTTACCCTGCAGCGCAACGATGTGAACCTCCCCGCGGGCGACTTCACCAGCAACCTGTTTCGCACCCGGCTGAGTTATGCGTTCACCCCTCGCATCTTCCTTCAAAGCCTCCTCCAATACAACGACCAGGCCGACCTCTGGTCCATGAACGCCCGCTTCGGCTGGCTCCAATCCGCCAACACCGGCCTCTTCATCGTCTTCAACCAGGTCAGCTACCTTGATATCGTAGACAATCCCGGCCTCTTCTACGGCTTCGGCGATCTAAGTAATAGGAGTTTGACCATCAAGTACACGTATCTCTTCGATGTTTTCAGATAGAATCTGAAAACATCGAAGAGAGTGCAAGGTGCAGGGTGCAAAGTGCAATGTATGTTTAGGGAAGAATTTCTTTGCACTTTGCACTCTGCACCTTGCACTTTAAAAATACCGCTCCGCGAGTATTTTTAAATGATGCTCATTATGCCCTGCAATAATGTATGCTAGGGAGTTGACGGTGAAGTTGCCGTTGTTGGCGATACCTGTTTTGGCCCAGTCTTCGTCGCGGAGGTTGTTGAAAAAGGTGAGGGTTGCTTCGCGGACAGAGGTGTATTCGTCGATAAGAGATTGAAGTGTTCGGTCACCAAATTTACCTGCAGGGACATACGTGTTTTCATCAAATCCGGGTAATGACTGCTCTTCTCCACGTGCGAAACTGAGTGCCCGGAATACAAAAACCCGCTCAGAATCTACCATGTGCCCCAGCACTTCTTTGACGGTCCACTTGCCTTCAGCATAGGCATAGTTGGCCTTTTCATCCGAGACACTCTTAAAGAAAGACGTTGTTTTATCCCTCTGTTGACGTAGCGTTTCAAGAATATTATCGCTATCGACGGTATCCACGTATCCCTGATAAAAAGTAGGGAAGTCGGACAGGTAAGGGCGGGTCATTCCAGTCATTAGTTCGCAGGTTTGTCTTAAGTAGCAGTTATGGGTATCCAGTATTCAGGCAGGGCGAAATGGTTTCGTGTTTAGGGTTTGCTTTAAAAACAGACGATTGTATATTCTGGCACATGTCAGATCGAATGATCATGTCGAGCAAGCAACCCTATAATTAAACGTATTTATACTGATGAAAAACGTTAATACTCATTCATTTTTATCCTTCTTTTTTGCTCTTTTGGTTTGCATATCCCTAAGCGGATGCTACCATGCAACTATCACGACAGGGCTTACACCCGGTACACAAGTCATCGATGAACCCTGGGCTGCGGGATGGGTGTTTGGCCTGGTACCTCCAGAGACTGTTGAGACAGCTGCTGAATGCCCAGCAGGAGTAGCGAAGGTAGAAACCCAACACAGTTTCCTCAATCAACTGGTAGGAGGATTAACCTTCGGTATCTTCTCCCCAATGCACATCACAGTAACTTGTGCAGCTACGTCCTCAGATATAGTACCTTCTATTTCTGTTCCTGAAGGCGCAGGGCAGGTAGAAGTGATCGAAGCATTTGATAAAGCAGCGGATAATGCCGCTGAATCAGGTCAGTCAGTCTTCGTTCATTTTGAGTGATCCGTAGTACTTACGAACTCTGATTATGGGGATTCACCTTCCTTTTCTGTTTTATACAGGAGGAGGTGAGTCCCTTTTGCATTAATTAGATCTTCATTCCAACGATTCATTCTCCTATATTGGTACCACTCACATCCCAATAGGAAAACTGAATTACAATGAATCGCATCTCAGGCTCGATTGTCCGCGATGACACCAAGCAAGGTATTTCTGATGTCATCGTTGTGTTGTACGATGTAGATATTTCAAATCCGAATCAGGGTAACCCAGAAAGCCGATTCGAACCTTCGTCTTCACTGGTTCAGCAATATCTTCAGCTCATTTACGGTGGCCGGGATGCAGAAGAAGATCAGGAAATACGGCAAGGACAAATGGCGGCTGATCGGCTCGGCTCGGTGTTAACAGGTAGCAATGGGCATTTTGAGCTAGAGTTTGATGATGAAGCCTTTCGAGTGAATGATGCAGAAGCCCGCCCTGATCTTGTACTATTGGTTGTTGCGCCGGACCGCCAAGGCGCGCTGATCAACGAAGACTCAATATACCTCTCTGTTGGTACGCCTGAATATATGCGCATCATGCACCTCTCGATCTTACCCGTCAGAAATGCGGGCCGGCAAGAGCAGGTGATTATTCGGATTCCTCCCGCCGTATTACGCCGGTTTAATGTGGATGCTACGGCAGACTCCACGCGCCCGTTTGTTTCTGCCATGGCTGGGGCTGAGAAAAAACGAATTGCCCTGAATTCGCTCATCAATCGTCAATTGGGCCTGAGAGATAAGGCTCTGCGCCAGGAGGAAATAAAAGAGGCAACGGATCGCTTTGCCGTGAACGTGTCAGGTATTTCGTCCGCTTTGAGGGCATCCCCTTTATTTGTTAGCAATGGAGACAGTCCGGAGGAAGCTTCGCGAGTGGCACTTCGGCGAGGAGTTGATCGCATTAGGCCTCATGGCGATTCGCGTACAACTGCGGCCCATCTGCGACTGTCAGAAGAAGATTTGCGCGCATTAGGTATAACCAACCTGGGTATCGAATCATTAAGTGATCTAGAGGAGCGATTAAGAGACACGGGCATCACATTGCCTTTGAATACAGAGCAGTTTTGTGAACGCCTTCAGGAAAAAGTAGGGGGCACAGAATTGGTGCGTGTTACCTCATTATTGGATGAGCAACGCGCTGAAGCGGCTGCCCGGCAGGAGCAATTAAATGCGCCGGATACCCCAGAGGAAGATGGGGAGGAAGAAGAAGAACCAGAATCGCCATTATCCCCGGAAGAACTGATTCGTGAACGGGTACTCAAAGAGGTGGAGGCGATGGGAGAGGACCCCACTCAAACGGCAGGTGCAGAAGATCAACAGAGTTCGATTCGCAGTGCTTTTGAGCTTCTAAAACCACCTGCAAGTCCGGCTGATGTGACGGCATTTCACGATTTCCATCACTTGCAGATTGCATTTCCTGATGTTTGGGCCGAGGCGTTTGATCGGGATGTGTCCGACATTATACGCTCCCTTTATATCGAATACCGTGAGTTTAATGAAGAGACGGGTAATGACGAAGATGACCTGCTAGGCCTGGGTGACATTGATCCGGAAGCTCTTCTGGATATCAATGAATACACCACATTGTTGCGTAATTTAGGTGCATCTGTAGTGAGCTTAGGGGAATCTGTTCAGGTACCTGCTGAGGTAGTCCGGTTCTGGAATGAAATGAACAGAGTGGGAAGTTTTGAGGAGCAAAAGGAGAACGTGATCCAGAATAGGATGAATCTGAGGCTTCAGGAACAGAAAGATGCCGTCAATGCTGGCAAACTGTTTACCCAAAAAGCATCTACAATAGCCCCCTCGACCGATATACACGCAATTTGGCTGACGCTAAGCGTAGAGCAGCAGCAGGAACTCTTTGAGTTGGCTACAGTGCCTGACCCTCAAACGCTGTTTGAACAGACGCTGGATATTGCGTCTAACTTTCAAGAGAGGGTTCATGAGTTACTGGCGGCAGATAACACTGAAAAAATCAAGCTGGGAATGGATTTGATGAGGGAAGCTCGTCTTCCTAGAGATGAAGATCAGCAACCAGGGCTAACACTGGAAGAGCGTTATGCGCGTGCCCGGTTTATTATATCAAATCCTGCAGGGCGCATTTCAAGAGTACAACGCTTATTAGCGGGTTTAGCCCAGCGATTGAGTGAGCCGTATTCGTTTCGAGTCTTCCAGAAAAACAGTGTCAATTTTGGCATTGTAAGCACCTATCGGCAGGAATGGAATCCAGGAGATTACCAGGTGGGCAGCCTGGTTGGCACCGTACCGCTGGCCCCAGGTGAAAAGAGGAAATACACTACATCGAATAAGATAAAGAAGTCGCTCAGCCAGAAGCGGAATGATCGGTACTCTACGGTTCTGAGTGACGAACGCGCAATTACGAGCCGGCTCATCGCAGATATCCTTGAAAAGGCATCTACGGAAACTGACTTTGAGCAAACCCTGAAAACGAAGCTCAGTGGGACCATAAAAGCCTTTACGCTAGGCGTCAATACGAGCACCACGTTTCAAAAGAACCAGTCGGTGGAGTCTCAGCGGATCAAGAAACAGTTTCATGAGGCTATTCGAAAGGCGAGTCAAGAGATCAAGGATGAGCATGCGCTTGAGATAAGCACAGAGTCTGCAAGTGAGTTCGAAACGGGGAGTGTCAGTGAAATACATAATCCCAACAATGAAATTGCAGTCACCTATCTCTTCTACGAATTGGAGCGCCAGTATAGGGTTACAGAACGATTGCATAAACTAACCCCTGTGATATTAGTCGCTCAGGAGGTACCAGAGCCCTCGGATATCGATGACGATTGGCTGATAGCCCACGCCTGGATTTTGCGGAGAAGCTTGTTGGATAGTAGCTTCGAGCCAGTATTGGATATCGTTTCTGAAGGGTTGGTACAAGATGAAGTAACCCTGGAGCTTGCTCGACGGCACTTCGAAACGCAAAAGTTGCTGGTGGATACGCTCAGTGAGTCGGTTGATTCATTGAGTACGTTGCAAGAGACGCTGAGAAACACGTTGGTCCAAACCTCAGAGCAAGAAAAGCTAGCACGTATCGCAAAACGAAAAGCCAGGAGAAGACGCCGGAGGAGGTTCTTTGGACCTCCCCTTGGGCGCACCGTTTCCCCTGGGCGATTGTCCTCCGGGTCATCGCTGTTGACCTTCGGTAATAGAGGTGAATCCGCCGATGTCCTCGAAGCCCGTAGAGAAGCACTTGAAACACGACTGGAATTTCTCGAGGGCACACTTTCGGATGAAAGAAGCCGGCTAACGCGTGCGACAAGCGTCCTGGAAAAAGCCACGGAGGAACTCGCAGTAGCCATTGAGGACAGTTTTACACGTAGGACGCAGGTCAACCAGCTTCGTGTGCATATCAAGGATAATATTCTGCACTACATGCAGGCGATCTGGTCCTATGAGAAGCCCGATCAGCGGTACTTCCGCCTCTACGATCTTCCTGTAAACGTACCAGGGCCGGAGACTGACGATGAAGGAAATGCTGACTTTGTACTTACTCCGCGGTCAACAGAAGAAATAGATGGCTTTTACCCAAGTTGGGTTCTAGGGCGATTTGACTTGGAATTACCCATTCGGGTTACATTACCACCGCCCGGCACTCCCATCACGCAGACGAGGCTCCACCAGGTTGCAGATCTGGATAATTTGCTCGGTTTTAAAGGGAATTACATGATATTCCCGCTTCTTGAGTGTACCTATATTACTGACTTCATGATGCAGGATTACGTTGATGACTATTTCGGTGTGCGTGACCCCGATCCTGTTTCTTCGTTTTCAACGGAAGAGTTACTCCAATATGCAGAACAAATCTGGCATGATGAGCGCACTTCAGAAGCAACCCGGGAGGCGCTTAATGCTTTGATCTTGCAACGGCTTACATCCGTCAGAAACGATGACGATCTGATAGTAATTCCTACCGGCCAATTATTTATCGAAGCCTTAAAAGGAGAACATGTCTTGCTTGAACATTTCAAGCAGCAGCATCGCGCATTAGACGTACTGAAGGTGCAGGAAGAAGTGCGGATGGAGCGGCTGGAGAGTCTTCGCAAAGCGTATCGCCTTATTCTCGAGAATCCGTTGCTTCATAACCCGGATGAAGATAAACGGGTAGAGGTAAATGGAGACGCCGATGCAGATATCTCGGTGTAGCGTATGGAACCGGACGATCGATTGACCCGCGGGCACAGGGGAACGGGAAGCGTTGCGAGAAATACCCGCCGAAGGCCACAAAGCCAGGAAGAAGAAAACGCAGAGGAGTTTCCCCAGGGACAAGGTGTATATCTTCCAAACAATCGGGGGCTCTTTATCTGGAATTTCGGATTTTCAGACCACCTGCTAAAACCAGAGCATGAACGAATTATCGACAGATGGATGCGAAGCAGAGCATTTAGCGCCATGATCCATTACCGGATACCCATAGCCGTGATGGGTAGAGCGAGCCGCTCTGGTGAGAATGATTTTAACCTTCGTCTGTCGCGGGATCGAGCACAAAGCACCATTAATTTTATGCAAGTCCATCCAAGGGCGCAGCCCCAGGCCCGCTACGGAGAGGGTTTTAACCCTGGAAGCCTGTTTTTTAATGTGGCCCTTGGAGAGAATGATCGACTCCGAGCGATTCAAGAACACATTCGCACAGGCCACACGTCTCACGATTCTATTAATCGCAGCGTTACTATTTTCCAGTATCAATGCAACCAGCGGCCCCTCACCCTTCAGGAAATCACTGAGATTACACGTACGCATCTAGCCAGCCGCCTTAGGCGGACTATTCAGCACGTTGATCGGCTCTGGACGCCTCAATCCGTCCTTATAGACCAAATGATTCCGCGACCTGTAGCTCCTTTTGGGGATACAAATCCAGTGCACCGGGGAATACACGTTCCCCCTGCAGATCTCCGGTGTGGTAACGTGCCAGGTTATCAATGCCTTGAGCAGTACAATCGATCGGCAGAGGTCCTTTTTGTTAAGCACATTCTTTTCCTGGATCATTGTACACAACAGGATGTCACTGATGCGCTGGATCGTTTTATTTCGGCTGGGCAACAAGCCTTCAGCCGCCAAAAAGAGCGCATCCGGCTGCTATGGGCAGCAAGTGAAGGGGGAGGAGGAGGAGGTGCAGTCAGAGAACAGGCAGAGCGATACGCTGCATTCAGTCGGCACTACTTTATAGAAGATCCTACGTGCTTGTGGCATTACCTTTAAGTATACAATGCATGCTTGTCTACTCCGAATTTCGTTTAGCTTGAAACGATCATTAAGTTGTTAGCACAAACAGATAAATCCTACGATTAATCTGTTTGGTTTCTAGTTTCTGGTTTCTAGTTTCTTGATAAAAGCTACTCGAAGCCTATGAATCAACCAGAAACCAGAAACGAGAAACCAGAAACATAATCGAACAACTCCATATGCGACAACCGATACAAGTACGCGAATTTCTACTGTTACTGTTTGTATATGGAGCCATCAGTATACCCGCCGCGCATGCCCAAGACATGACGCCTGACCGAATGGGGTCGATTATCTTCGAAGTAGGTACAGACGTAGAGGTTGGGCCAAATTTTTGGCAATTCCAGGTTGAGGGGATTTTCCTTATGTGTATCTACGACCTCACCTATGATCGCATGCGCATCATCTCACCGATCATCGAAACCGACAAGATGACCATTGCTCAGCAATACAGCATGCTTCAGGCAAATTTCCACTCTGCCTTAGATGCGCGTTATGCGATTAGCGACGGTATCGTGTATTCCGCCTATGTACATCCGCTCTCTTCATTGCAAGATGCCGATTTCGAATCAGCCATAATGCAAGTAGCCATTTTAGGGGCTACGTTTGGAACAGAATATACCAGTGGTGCACTTTCCTTCGGGGGAGAGCAGGGGGAAGGCGGGTACGAAGACGAAAACTAGTTCTACCTAATCACTTTCACTGGACGTCTGAAAACGACATACCCTTTTGTTGCAGCGATCAATTCCCATTGCAACTCTGATACTTCCTGGTTGAGTACGTCTGTATTTGATTGTCCTGAGTTGTATGAACTCAAGTCAATGGTCTTATACTCCCACTGATTAACCACTTGTTTTTGTTGGGGTACTGGGGCCTCGTGCGCCTGGGCTGAAGTAGGCAGGGAGATAAATTGAGAGGCAAGTAAGGTTAAGCTAACAATTGCAATGAGAGCAAAAAAAGCGTTGATGCGGCTGATGCTAAATCGAGTGTACATGAGTGTCCTCCAATATGAACAGTACGTGAAGATGGACGCACTGCAATAGTGATTCATATTGGGTTGCAAAAAAGAAATGCCGGTCTGGATAGGTAATATACGCCTTATTAGGTGTATAACAAATATAAAGGGAATCCTGACTCTGTTTTTGGCAACATGATTGCATCTTTTTCAGGAAATTCCCGTCAAGTAAAGTGCAACCTCGTACAAGACACACAGAAGGAGGCTATAAACATGATGAATACACATAATCGCTCTGTTAGCCCCGACCATATCTTCGTTTCGTTACTCATGATTCTGGTAGGGCTAATGACCATCGTCCTAAACATGCCTACCAAGGGACTCAGCCTTTTCGTTGGCTTCGGCATTGTGCTAACTCTGGCCGGCATGGGTACAGCTATCTGGGAAGTTAAACAGCAAGAGCCTGTAGATAATTGCCCAACACCTGAAGGATGCTAGCCACCAGCAGTAAACTCTGAGTGCTGAGCACGCTTGCAGGGCTAAGACTGGCGTCGTAGATTAGCGGATAAGCTAATCAATAGGTATTCTCTATGTACTTTAATAGACGTTGGTTACCTGTCTGGGTGATCCTAATTTGTACCTTTGCGGTCTCTCCACTGAAGGCCCAGGATGGAAACGCGAATCCCGAAATTGACGCCAGTCTATTGTCTGGATTGTCATTCCGTGGTATTGGGCCTGCACTTATGTCTGGCCGGATTGGAGAGATAGCTGTTGACCCTGTGAAGCGGAGCACGTGGTACGTGGCTGCTTCATCTGGTGGAGTGTGGAAAACAGTCAATGCTGGTACAACCTGGGAGCCTATTTTTGATTCCTATCCTTCTTATTCGATCGGCACCGTTGCCGTTGACCCGAATAACCGATTCACTGTTTGGGTAGGTACGGGTGAAAACAACAGTCAGCGGAGTGTGGGTTATGGGGATGGTTTGTACAAATCCCTAGATGGCGGAGCCAGTTTCAATAAAGTAGGGCTTGATAATTCAGAGCACATTTCACGTATCCTGATAGATCCACGGGATTCTGACGTTGTTTACGTTGCTTCTCAAGGTCCACTCTGGAGCTCTGGTGGAGATCGCGGGCTTTATAAAACAACAGACGGCGGTACAACCTGGGAGTTGATACTAGAAATTGACGAGCACACCGGAGTGAGTGACCTTGTCATGGACCCGCGCGACCCGGATGTGCTCTACGCGTCATCCTACCAACGCCGGCGTCACGTGTGGACACTCATCAATGGCGGCCCCGGTTCTGGAATCCATAAGTCGACCGATGGGGGAGAGACGTGGAGAGAGATCAATAAAGGACTGCCTTCAGGAGACAAAGGGCGCATTGGATTGGCTATTTCTCCCGTAAACCCTGAAATCTTATATGCTATCGTAGAGGCAACGGGGGATAAAGGTGGGTTCTTTCGCTCAGCAAATGAAGGGGAGTCCTGGAAGAAAATGAGCGGGTATGTTTCTGGTAGCCCTCAGTATTACCAGGAGATTTATGCAGATCCGCATAAACTGGATCGCATATATTCATTGGATACCTATACGATGGTGTCTGAAGACGGTGGCGCCACATTTACACGCCTTGGCGAAGACAACAAGCACGTCGATAATCATGCGATCGTCTTTGATCCCGATGACCCGGATCATTTGATCATCGGTTCTGATGGGGGGATTTATGAGACCTGGGATCGAGGGAAAACATACAAGTATTTTGCGAATCTCCCTTTGACTCAGTTCTACAAAGTGGCTGTAAGCAACGACGAGCCGTTTTATTATGTCTACGGCGGAACGCAAGACAATGCAACCCAGGGCGGCCCCTCCCAAACGACGAATGTACACGGGATTCGGAATAGCGACTGGTTCATCACTGTGTTTGGAGATGGTTTTGACCCAGTTGTAGATCCAGAGGATCCAAACATCGTCTATTCGCAATGGCAATACGGGGGACTGATTCGATACGACCGGCAAACAGGTGAACGTATAGACATCAAGCCTCAGCCTACAGCCGGCGGGCCACCGCTGCGTTGGAATTGGGATTCTGCGTTGCTTATCAGCCCGCATGATAACGAACGCATTTATTACGGGTCACAAATTCTTTTTCAATCTGATGATCGTGGGGATACCTGGCGAGCCATCAGTGGAGACTTGACGCGCAACATGGACCGCAATACGCTTGAAGTGATGGATCGAGTGTGGAGTGTGGATGCGGTTGCTAAGAACAATTCGACTTCCTTTTACGGTACTATTGTAGCCGTCTCAGAATCTCCCCTGGTTGAAGGGCTTATTTATGCGGGGACTGACGATGGATTAGTGCAAGTAACAGAAGATGGAGGGGAAACGTGGCAAAGAATCGATCGATTTCCCGGCGTTCCTGATATGGCCTATATCAATGATATAGAAGCCTCTCTCCACGACCCCAATACCGTATACGTAGCCATTAACAACCACAAGAAGGGAGATTTTAAACCCTACCTTTTAAAAAGCACGGATCGTGGGCGGAGTTGGTCTTCGATTGCCGGGGATCTGCCTGAGCGAGGGTCTACCTATACCGTTGTTCAAGATCATGTGGACGAAGCATTATTGTTTGTCGGGACAGAGTTTGGCATTTTTACAACACAAAACGAAGGAGAAAGCTGGATCCAATTGAAATCCGGCATACCAACGATCGCGATCCGTGACTTAGAAATCCAGCGCAGAGAGAATGACCTGGTAGCGGCCTCATTTGGAAGGGGCTTTTACATCCTGGATGACTATACACCCTTGCGTACATTAAATGAGCAGATCGTAGAACAGGATGGCTTCATTTTTCCTGTGAAAAAAGCCTGGATGTATATCCAGGATAGACCGCTAGCAATAGCGGGTAAAGCGTTTCAAGGTGCTAGCTTTTATACCGCCGATAATCCACCCTATGGGGCGACGTTTACCTATTACATGAAGGAGTCGTTGAAGACGAGAAAGGCTATGCGCCAGGAAGCCGAACGAGAATTGGCTAAGGAAGGGGAAGACGTGTTTTATCCGTCATGGGAAGAATTAAAAACAGAGGATAGAGAGGAGAATCCGTCTGTTATTCTCGTAGTCCGAGATGAAGCCGGTGAGGTGGTACGCCGCATTGACGGGAAAACTTCCAAAGGAATACATAGAGCTACATGGAATCTGAGGTATCCAGCATTTACCCCCGTTTCCCTCGGTAATTCGGGTAATGGTCCTTATGCTGTGCCTGGTGAATATACGGTGAGTCTACACACACGCGTGGATGGCGTTGAGACAGAGGTAGTAGGACCTACACCTTTTGTAGTCGAAAGCCTCGGGACACCCTCCTTGCCACCCGCTGACCGTGATGTTATCTGGGCCTTCCAGCAAGAGACGGGCCGGCTCCAACGCGCTGCATATGGCGCTTATGAGGTCCTCAAAGAGACGAGCGATCGAATGGCATATATCATGCGAGCCATCGAATCCACTCCGGATCTCGATCCAGATTTGTATCAACAAGCTCGAACGATGAGCCTTCGATTTCAAGATGTAAGAGAGCAATTCGAAGGCGATCGCACACAGCCCAGACGAAGTGAACCCGGCATGCCTGGTATCCTCGGACGCATCCGGCAGGTTGTGGGTGGCCATTGGCTTTCTACCTCAGCACCAACCAGTACACATCGTACCAACCTCCAGATTGCAGAATCAGACTTTAGAGCAGCTCTTGCGTCATTAAAGACCCTCGTAGAGGTTGATCTTGTAGCGTTAGAAGCCCAACTGGAACAAGCAGGAGCGCCATGGACACCAGGAAGAGCGCTACCGGATTATTAGAGTGCAAAGTGCAAAGTGCAATGTGCAAAGTGAATTTCTCTAGTCACTTTTGCCTCACTTTGCACTCTGCACCCTGCACTTTGCACTCTCTAGGGGCGGCGGACGTAGGCTATGAAGGCGTATGCCAGGATGTAAACTACGTGGACGATTAACGCCACTGTGTTGGTTGAATCTATGATGCGGGTAATGGTGGCGCCTATCATGATAATGCATAATAATGCGGCTGCGTAGAAAGTGATTCGTGGGATCAGCAAGCCGATTCCACCTACGATTTCCAGTACACCAATGACATAGACAAAACCGTCTGGGTATCCCCATTGCTCAAAGTCTCCGGGCCATCGATCGACTGTAAATTTAGAATAGCCTGCAGTGATCATGAGCAAGGCAAAGATGATTTGTAGGGCCCATAGTGCAATTGTTTTAGCGCGTTTCATCGGTAAGAAGACCTATTTATAAGCAGAACGAAAAGCGATCACGATAGATCGGGCCTATGTTATCATCTAGGGCTGGATTTAGTCTGTAGCAAACCTATCATTCATCTATCAAAAACCTATCATCGAATGTTTGATACAACATTTCATAGTTGCATACCGTAGGTTTGTTTACCAATGGATTGGAAGCACACGACACATGGAAGACGCCAAGATTGAATCCTGTTTTACTTTGAATGGTATCGTCGTCGAGCCTGAGCGTAACCGCATACAGGTTGGGATGGAAAGCCTGCGCATCACTTCACGGGAGATGGCTGTCCTGGTGTTTTTGGTCAATCACAACCATAGTGTTGTGCCAAGGGAGGAGTTATTAGATAATGTGTGGAAGGATACCGTAGTAAACGAGGAAACCCTCACTCTCATTATCTCGAGACTTCGCAAGGCACTCGGGGACGATCCCAAAAAACCTCAACTGATAGAGACGGTACCAAAAAAAGGCTACCGTTTGATGGTCACCCCATCCCAATGCCTGGAGAAGAAAAATCGGACATTCAAAGTCTCCCTGGGTAGCCCCGCAATCTGGATAACGGTTCTGTTCGCACTGCTCCTCGTCTTCATGTCCCTGTTCTTCACAGTAAAAACAGAATACGACAAAGTATCCCGCCCTCATCAGACTACACAACCCTGAGTCGAAGTTCAAAGTTCAAGGTTCAAAGTTTGGTACACGACAAAAAAAAGATCTGATTGAATAAGGTTGTATTTTGGTTGCGACAAAACTTCCAAACCAACCCATCAATCAGATCATGAATCATTCTACGACTTTGCAAGAGCTTCTGCAACAGCATCTTCCCTGGCATAAGGCCCGTGTTAACTTCACGGCTCGCTTTGTGATTGCTCTTTTCAAGATGGGATGCGTCAATTTTACCCAATTGGCTCTTGTGTTGAATCCATCGGTTGGGGTGGCATCGAACTATCGTCGTTTGCAGCGCTTTTTTAATAGTTTTACTGTTGACACAGAGGCCTTCACGACACTGGTGCTGGCGCTGTTGCCCCAGAGAGAATCGCTTGTTTTGACGCTCGATCGCACGATGTGGCGCTTCGGCAGGCGCTACCATAATGTACTTATGATTGCCGCTTGTGCAGACGGTATTGCTATCCCACTCTTGTGGCGCATGCTGCCCAAAGAAGGATGCTCCAATACGCAGACAAGGATCGATTTGCTCGACGAACTCTTCGAGATTCTCGATCCGAGCTCTGTTCGATGCCTGGTTGCCGACCGGGAGTTTGTAGGCAAGACATGGTTTGCCTATCTCAAAAAACGAAACGTTGGTTTTGTTATCCGAGTGCGCAGCTTTTTCTATATCAGCACCCGCAAAGGGCGACGCATTCGCGGAAAGCATATCTTTTCGCATCTGAGACCAGGAGAAGTACTCGCCCTTCGAAAGAGACGCATCGTCTGCGGGCACCGGCTCTATGTCTGTGCGATTGGGCCACGTAACGGGGACGATATGGTCATTCTTGTCGGTAGTGAACTGGCTCATCGAGCTGTGGCCTTCTACGGCAAAAGATGGCAAATCGAAACCCTCTTTGCCGCCCTCAAAAGCCGCGGATTCGACCTTGAAGCGACGCATTTGAAAGATAAAGAGCGTGTCGCCAAGCTTATTGGACTGCTCTCGATAGCCTTCACCTGGGCCTATCGTGTGGGGGCCTGGCTCCATAAGGAGGTCAAACCGATTGCTATTAAAAGTCATGGCCGAAAAGCACAGAGTGTGTTTCGTTATGGCCTTGATCATCTTAAAGTCGTTTTGCTTAATCACACGGCTACAGATCGACAGTTCAAACAACTAGTTCGTTTTTTGTCGTGTACTTAGGGTTCAAAGTTCAATGGTTGAGGGATCTGCCTCCATTAAACTTTGAACATTGAACTTTGAACTTAACCCGTAACATTTCACTGCCGAAACTTATCTAAAAGTCAGACTTACTAGGAGTGAACTCAACTAGATACATTCATGGCTACTGTCCTGCTTTCAATTGCTGTACTTGGAGTTGCATTCGCGATGATTGCTACGCGTATTTTGCTCGTTAAAGATGGCGAGTTTAAAGGTACATGTAGTAGTAACAATCCCTATCTCAAAAATCAGTTAGGCGAATGTACGGTATGTGGTAAAAAAGTGGACGAACCCTGCCAGATGCCGGAAGTGCAGAAGGTTTGATCTGAGGGGCCTCAGATTGATTTTGTGAGGAATACACATCTAACGTTTCCATTGATAAGATAAGTGCTATATTGCATGGAATAGGATTTTATCTGTCCAATAAGCAATACTGCTATTAATCGATACTGCCTTTTGGGTTCATCTCATCTTTCCTGCCATGCTTGCCTTTCATATTCTTTTACTTTCCCTGGTCCTCTCTACCCATTCAATACCAGATAAAGGGGTCTCAAACTGTGAAGCCGTAGGTACAACCCCTGAAATGGTTGCGCCTGGGGTGATTTCCCTAAACGGCCGCCACGAGTTTGGGATAACACTCAGTCGTGATTGCAACGAGCTGTTTATTGGGGTAGATCATGGCCAATGGCTATCGGTTGAGCAGTATGTGCGAGAGGGCGATAGTTGGAGGCACCTGCAACGGATTGCAGGTAGCGAGGAAGCCCGTGCGAATGATCCTTATTTAACAGTTGATGGCAGCCGGCTCTATTTTATTCTGGAGCGGGATAACCAGCGAGACATCGTATACGTTGAGCGAAAAGGGGAAAAGGGGTGGAGCGAGCCAATCTTTGAGGAGCCTCCAGTTAACGGTTCTGAGAATGAATTCTACATCTCGTTCGAGAAGAATGGTGACTTGATCTTTGCATCGTATAGAGATGCGGCCGGCCAGGGAGACTACAACCTGTATCGAGCTCGCCGAGAGGGCAATCAGTACGTGGAAGTCGTACCGTTTCCACGTCCGATTAACACAAAATGGTATGAAGCGGACCCCTTTATCGATCCCGATGGAGAATTCCTCCTATTTGCTTCTAATCGAAGAGGGGGTAAGGGCAGGGGGGATATTTATGTGTCCTTTCACCTTGGTAATCAGCAGTGGACAGAACCAGAACCGATAACTGGCATCAATACAGAAAGACATGAGCTTTGTCCTTATATAACGGCTGATGGGTCAACACTCTATTACACGAGTGATCAGGACATCTATAGGGTAGATGCGTCAATTATTGAAGCGTATAGACCTCAAGAGCTTCCGGCTTCAGATCAAAAGCCCTTGAAAGTGTTTCTGGTTCGGCATGCAGAGAAAGTAGACCAAAGCAGAGATCCTGATCTGTCTGAGGCCGGCTATCAGAGAGCAGCGGCCCTGGCGGATGTGCTTCGCAGTGCAAACATCGAATACGTGCACAGTTCAGATTACATGCGCACCAGAAAAACAGCGGCGCCAGTTGCCGAATTGTTTGGGTTGGAAGTAAGGCTTTACGACCCACGTAATCTACCTGCATTTGCTGAGCAGTTGAACGAGGAGGGAGGCATACATCTAGTTGTAGGGCACAGTAATACAACGCCTGCCCTTACAGAGCTGCTTGGTGGAGAGCCTGGAGAACCCATAGAGGAAAAGAATGAATACGACAGACTTTATGTAGTTAGCATAATGGCTGATGGAAGTGTAAGCAGTACCTTGTTGCGGTATGGGGAGAAGTTTATCGAGTAGCAGGCTCTGAGAAGGACGTATACAAGGGAAAAACTTCAGCTCCTATTTCCCGACAACCCTCGCATGACAACCTGTCAAAAAACACAGCAGAGAAACTCTTACATTTCCAGTTTTTCTGGGAAACCGTCCGTAAAAATTTCCACGAACTCGCCCTTCTCACCCGCGGAGATGAAATAAGCCTCTAATTCGTCTTGCTGGTTGACGAGGGCTTGTGCTTTATCTAACCCCATAACCATGAAGGCAGTCGCATATGCATCTGCAGTAGCACAGTCATCAGCGAGAACGGTGACGCTTAAGAGGGTGCTGATTTCAGGCAGGCCTGTGTCGGGGTTGATTGTGTGGACATACTTCTTTCCATCCCTGACGTAGAAATTTCTATAGTTGCCTGAGGTGGCCGAGGCATTGTCTCCCATGGGGATGATTGCTTGCAGGGGGCGTTCGCTGGGAGCTGTGTCTTCATCAGGGACATCTATACCTAGCTTCCATGGGCGATTTTCTGGATGCTGCCCTCGTGTGCGGACCTCACCGCCGATCTCTACAAAGTAGTTCGTTACCCCATTCGTTTCCAGATACGTGCCGACCACGTCAACTCCGTAGCCCTTGGCTATAGCGCTGAAATCGAGACGTGCTCCGGGTGTTGTTTTCCTCAGGCTCTTTTGTTCTTCATTGACTACAAAGGACTCAAAATTAACAAGAGCCAGAAGTGAATCAACTTGCATGGAGGATACGTCTTGAGGCTCTTCAGAACCAAAGCCATAGGCTTCCACCAAGGGGCCAATAGCAGGATTGAAGATCCCTGCCGTTGCATGGTATATCTGCTCGCTTGCTTTGTAAATAGCCAGAAAAGTGTCATCTAAGGGGTGTAAAGCTGACGTGTCTAAGGAGGCATTAATAGTGGAAATGAGCGAGGTGTCGATATACGTAGATACCGATTGATTAAGATCGAAGAGCAACTGGTCAATTTCTTGTTTTGCCGCAGGTAGATCAAGCACTTCAAACGGAATAGACACCTGATATGTAGTGCCCATAGTACGCCCCGTAAGCTGGCTGATCGGTGGAGTGGGTTGTTGCTGGGCACAAGAGAAAAGAAAAAGAGAAAGAGTGAATAGGAGGACCTGTTTCATCTGCTTTAAGTGTTTTGAAAAAAGGTTCTCCCCTTATTTGGGGGAGATGTCCTAAAAGGACAGAGGGGTGGTGATAAACAAAAAGGGGAGAGGCATCGCTGCCACTCCCCTAAACCATGAACTATATCAACATCATCCGAATTATCCGAAATCGTCAAATGCGATATTAGAGTCTGGTACGCCCAACTCGTCCAACATGTTCATTACTGCTTTCAACATGAGGGGTGGGCCACAAAGGTAGTATTCGATTTCTTCTGGTTCAGGGTGTTTGCTGAGGTATTCGTCGAGCACAACCTGGTGAATAAATCCTACTGGACCGTCCCAGTTATCTTCTGGGAGTGGCTCTGAAAGGCCAATGTGATACGAGAAGTTCGGAAATTCTTCCTCGATTTTTCGGAAGTGATCTGTGTAGAACAATTCGCGAAGTGAACGGCCTCCATACCAGTAAGATACCTTACGATCTGTTCTCTCGGTATGGAAAAGATGGAATACGTGTGAGCGAAGCGGAGCCATACCGGCACCCCCGCCGATGTATACCATTTCTTTATCGGTTTCTTTAATAAAGAATTCCCCGTAAGGCCCTGAAATTGTCACAGGGTCTCCAGCATTACGAGAAAATACAAAAGAAGAACAGATGCCAGGGTTCACGTCCATCCACTGGTTCTTAGCACGATCCCAGGGGGGCGTTGCGATTCGGATGTTCAGCATGATGATATTTCCTTCCGCAGGATGATTCGCCATTGAATAGGCACGGAAGATAGGTTCATCATTCTTCATCTTGAGATCCCAAAGGCCAAATTTGTCCCAGTCAGGATGGTATTCTTCCTCGACGACCATGTCCTTGAAATCGACTTCAATCACTGGGACGTCGATCTGGATATAACCACCAGATTCAAAATCTAGGATTTCGCCTTCAGGAAGTTTTACAACAAACTCCTTGATAAAGGTAGCGACATTGTCGTTGCTGACAACTTCGCATTCCCACTTTTTGATACCGAAGATCTCTTCAGGTACCTTGATTTTCATGTCCTGCTTAACCTTCACCTGGCAACCAAGCCGCCAGTGCTCCTGGGCTTCTTTTCGGGTCAGGTGGTTCATTTCAGTAGGCAGAACGTCGCCGCCGCCTTCTAGAACCTGGCACTTACACATAGCGCATGTACCACCGCCACCACATGCCGAAGGGAGAAAGATATTCTCCGTCGAGAGTGCTGTAAGCAGCGTTTGCCCAGGCTGAATGGTTCGAGGATTGTCTGTATCGCCATTGATAACGAGACTTAAGTCTCCTGAAGGGATCAGTTTTTCCTTTGCAAAAATAAGCAGCCCAACAAGGACTAAAATTACCGTCAAGAAGGCGCCTATACTGGCAAGCGTAATCGGAAGTAGATTAAGAATTTCCATGTATCTTGATTCGGATCAAATTTATAAACTAATACCAGCAAAGCTCATGAACGCGATACCCATGAGGCCAGTAATAATGAACGCAATGCCTAACCCTCGCAATGCCGGAGGAATGTGTGCGTAGCGTAGCTTTTCGCGGATTGATGCGATGGCTACAATAGCCAGGAAGAAACCAAATCCTGACCCCAGTCCATATACAACCGTTTCGTCGAAAGCGTACTCACGCTGGACCATAAATAAGGATCCTCCCAAGATTGCGCAGTTCACGGTTATCAGCGGAAGGAATATCCCTAGAGATGTGTAGAGTGCTGGGAAGAAGCGTTCGACTACAATCTCAACCAATTGTACCATCGAAGCGATAACCGCGATAAATACAATAAATTGCAGGAAGGAGAGGTCTACGGTCGCAAGTGCTGGAGAGAGTGCTGCAAGCGAGCCTTCTGAAAGGATAAAATTATTAACAACCCAGTTCATTGGGGCTGTAATGCCGAGTACGAAGATGACTGCCAGGCCCAGGCCGAATGCTGTTTTTACCGTCTTAGATACAGCAAGATACGAGCACATGCCCAGGAAATATGCGAGAATCATGTTCTCTATGAAGGCAGACTTTATAAATATGTTAACCAGTTCCATGGTATTCAGAGTTAAGTCATTCAGGGTGGCTAGGATACGTCCACTAGTTTTTCATTAAAGGACCGTTGTATCCATATCAATACCCCGATGATGAACATAGCAGCAGCAGAGGTAAGCATGATCCCGTTATTCACATAGCCAAGCTCATAGATAAAGTCCGGGATGATCTGCACACCGAAGAGCGTTCCGGCGCCGAACAATTCGCGAAAGAAAGCAACAACAAGTAGAATGGCGCCATAGCCGATTCCGTTACCGAGACCATCAAGTAGTGATGGCATGGGCTTATTACCCATAGCGAATGCCTCCAGGCGACCCATTACGATACAGTTTGTAATGATTAGCCCGATGTATACCGATAGCTGCCGGCTAACATCGTAAACAAAGGCTTTTAGTACCTGGTCAACCATGGTTACCAGGAGCGCGATCACAGTAATCTGCACGATCATTCGGATACGTGTGGGGATGCCTTTTCGTATCAAGGAAATGATCAGGTTAGAAAAGCTGATTACAAAGATCACGGAGAGCGTCATAACGAACGCCGGCTTCATCTGTGTGGTCACAGCTAGAGCCGAACAAACCCCAAGAACCTGTACGGTAATAGGGTTATTGTCGTTAAACGGATCTGTAATGAGTCTCCGATTCTTTTTCGAAAAAAGGGGCTCTTTAGGTGAAGCCGATTTGGCTTCTTTAACGGCGGTTTCCGTACTCATAACCCTATATTTATGAAGCTAATTTCTTGAAAAATGCGGTATAGTATCTAAGTTCCTCACTGAACATGTCGGTAACACCGTTGGCAGTGATGGTTGCGCCAGCGAGGCCGTCTACCTCATGCGGTTTGCCTGTAATGTCATTTCCAACACCCTTCAAAACCTTAATCGATGTAAAGTCTCCCGAGTCATCAAATAGTTTTTTACCGGAATATTGGTCCTGGAAGCCAGCCGTTGTGATCTCGGCGCCCAACCCAGGTGTTTCACCCTGGTGATCAAAGACGACACCTGAGATTGTATTCAGGTCCGCTTCGAGCGCTAGATACGCGCTGATCGGGCCCCATAAGCCCGAGCCTTGCATAGGCACGATGTATTTTTTCTCTCCACCATTTTCAAAGACATAGATAGGAAGAAGCCTTTCTTCTTCGGCTTTTTTAGATTCCTTCGTAATGTCAATGTCAAAGGCGGCTGCTTCAGCGACTTCATTGCCATCGTTTCGGATTACGATTTCTTGAATGTAGTTTGCGTAATCCGTTTCCAATGTTTCGTTGTTGACTTCCATCACACTCCCCAAGATTGCCTGCTTTTTCGCTCTCGCTTCGTTGGCAGCCTGCATTGGGGCAAGGCTAGTTGCAGTAACTGCAAGCACTACAGCTAAAATGGTCGTAAATACGACTGCATATATTAAAGTATATCTATTTGAGTGCACGGCTCATCCTCCGTTTGATGTTGGACTGTACAATCATGTGGTCGATTGTGGGGGCGAACACATTCATAAGTAAGATGGCGAGCATCCATCCTTCTGGATACGCTGGGTTAAGAACCCGGATGATCATACCGAATACGCCTATAAGGAATCCATAGATCCACTTACCCATCTCCGTTTGTGTCGCAGTAACTGGGTCTGTTGCCATAAAGACGGCAGCGAACAACAAGCTACCCATAAACATGTGGTAGTATGGGGGGACACCAGCAAAAGGGGTGATGTCAAAAAGGAATAGGGCTGTTGCTGTGACTAAAGCTCCCCCTATGACACTCAACATGATTTTCCAGCTACCAATTCCTGTGGCTATCAAAATCAGAGCCCCCAGGCCTATAGCAATCAGCGAGGTCTCTCCAATAGAACCTGGAATAAAGCCAAGGACCATATTCTCAAAAGAATAATTTGGAATGGCCTGCAAACCCGCAAGGCCATCAAGGTACCCCACGCCAAGGGGTGTAGCTCCAGTTACCCCGTCCGCAATCCAGACCTTATCTCCTGAGATGTAGGTTGGATAGGCGAAAAAGATGAACACTCGGGCAGTAAGAGCTACATTGAGGATATTCATTCCGGTTCCGCCAAACGCTTCTTTACCAATCAAAACGGCAAAGGCTGTTGCCAGGCCAACCATCCAAAGGGGGACAGTAGGTGGCATCACGAGGGGAATCAACATACCCGTAACAAGGAAGCCCTCGTTAACAGGGTGTTTTCTGAAGATGGCAAAGGCAAATTCAATGTTCAGACCCACGCCATAGGAAACGATGACAATCGGGAGTACCTTTATGGCTCCATGGATGATTTTTTCAATAAATCCATCTCCCAAAGCAGTAAATTCTCCTGCTGCAAAATAATACTGATGGCCAACATTCCACATACCAAAAAGGAGGCAAGGGATCATCGCGATAACGACGGTAAACATCGTTCGCTTTAGATCAATGCCATCCTTGATATGGGTTTCACCTTTGTGTGTACTGTGCCCGGGAACGAAGAGAAAGGTTTCTATGGCATCATAGCCATAGTAAAACTTTTCTAATTTACCTCCTTCTTCGAAGTGCGGCTTTATTTTCGAGAGTAAGTTCTGAAATACTTGCATACTCTATGTCTATATGATCACTATTCAATGCATCAAAAAGAAGGCTTAACCCTCGATTCTCATAATATCTAACCCTTCGCGTAATATCTTTTGTACCGGTTGTTTCGAGGTACAAACGAATTCACACAAGGCTAAATCTTCTTCGACTACTTCATAAATTCCGAGTCCTTCCATCTGATCAAAGTCTTGATACATGATAGATCGAATCAGGTGCTGCGGATAAATGTCCATCGGCAATACTTTTTCGTACTGACCCGTAACAACATAGGCGCGTTCTTCCCCATGATTGTTGGTGTTAACACTGTATTCTCTATCTGGGAGTAGGAACGAAAGGAATGTACGGGACATACTCGGGCGCGCGTAGGAGGGGAGAAGCCACCCTAAAAACTCTTGTTTGTCTCCCTCTTCGATCACGGTCAATTGGTCCTCATAAAGTCCTAAGAAGCCTTCCGATCCGATTTGGGTACCTGTGAGTGCATTCCCGCTGATAAAGCGAACATGTTCGTCAACAAGGTTGCCCTCTACAAGGGGCTTGATTGATGCGCCTATTCGAGTTTTGAAGTATCCGGTTTTCTTCAACTTGTCGCCCGTAATAGCAACGGTTCTCTCAGCATCAAAAATGTTTTCAGTGAACAGCTTTCCGATGATCGCGACATCCTGAGGCTTGAGTGTCCAGATGACTTCATTCTTGTTGAGAGGAGCAACGTGGTGAATGTGGACACCTACGTTTCCTGCCGGATGTTTTCCTGCAAAAGTATGAACCTTGACCCCAGACGCTTTCTTAAAGACGTCTGCAGAATCCGGAGAGACCCCAAGATGAACACTGCCCGTGGTTAGCTTTGCCAGAACATTTAACCCAGCTTGAAAATATGCTTCCTTCCCTTCGATCAACATATTGTGATCGGGAGCGAGAGGCGCTGTGTCAAAGCAGGAAATGAAAATATCCCTTGGCGTTGATTCTGGGCGGGGAGCAATGTTGTAGGGCCGTTGCCTCATTAATGCCCAGGCGCCTGATTCAAGAAGACGCTGTACAATGTCTTCTCTAGAGGCTGTATCCGGGCTAATAGAGGAATATTCATGATAGTTCATCTCGCTATCAGCGAGAATAACCACTTCAGCGATAGATCGTTTGCCGCCTCTCCGAACTTCCACGAGTTCACCACTTACAGGAGCGGTGTAAAGGATCTCTGGAGTAGGTTTATCGAAAAAGAGAGGTTGGCCGGCACGCACTTCATCTCCTTGAGCTACTTTGAGCTTAGGGATCGGTGCGATTCCTATTACGTCAGTGGGTTTTAAAGCAAATAAATTAGGTTGCTTTACATCTAGGTATGTGGATTCCGCTTTGCCAAGAAGCTTTATGTCATACCCTTTCTTCAGCTTGAAAACACCGTTGTTCATGGATCAGGGTCCTGAGCAGTCAATAAAACGTTTTATATTCAGTGGCGATAATAATCAACAACGCACGAAACGTTCTCTGTATCGGGATCTAAAACGCGATTTTAAGAAAATTCTTTCCCTCTAAATGGTACTTTCACGTATTCTTAATACCCGATCAGTAGATATTAATCTGCTCGATGTCTTTGACATTAAAAGCGATCAATATATTCTCGATGCGTTGTGGGGCCGCATCGGTTGGTTGGCGTTGCATTGAGTACCCTTCTTTCTCCAGCGTAAATTGCGTAGCTCCTAAAGATTTTGCAGTGGCAATCAGGTTTTGAATGACCGAGATATACAACTGGTCGGACGAATCCTGTAATTCAATGCTAAGCTCAGGCGCACGAAACAGCGTTTTTCCTCCCAACTTTTTGAAACCAACCCACGGTTCAATGTCACCCAACGAGGCTGTCATGAACTCAATGAGCAAGTCGGTAGAAATATTGGGAAGGTATACTAGGATCGAGGGCATCAGAGTGCAATGTGCAATGTGCAATGTGCAAAGTGTGTCAGGATAAAATCCTTTGCACTTTGCACCCTGCACTTTGCACTTAATTAGTCGCTGCCATGTCGAGTTTTTTCAGGGACTCGAGGTTAGCAGTTACGTGTTCTGCTGAGTTAGCCATCAATTTCTGCTCATCAGCGCTCAGCGGGACTTCGATAATCTCTTTGATACCGCCCTTGCCCAGCTTTACGGGAACGCCGATAAAGATATCGTTCAATCCATATTGACCTGTAACGCGGGCAGCGCATGGAAGAACGCGGCCAGAGTCTTTTACGATAGCCTCTGCCATCTCGGCGGCGGCTGCACCCGGGGCATACCAGGCTGATGTACCCATAAGTTTTACTATTTCGCCGCCGCCAAATTTCGTTCGCTCAACAATCGCTTCGATACGGTCTTGATCCATCAATTCTGGAAGAGGGATACCAGAAACTGATGTGTATCGAGGTAGTGGAACCATCGTGTCTCCATGGCCACCCATCAAGAGCGCTTCAATGTCACGAACAGAGACGCCCAATTCCATCGCGATGAACGCTCGATATCGTGCTGTATCCAAAACGCCAGCCATACCCATTACACGTTCGCTTGGGAAACCGCTCGTGGCATAGGCCGCGTAGGTCATCACGTCGAGAGGGTTGGATACGATGATGAGAATAGTGTCAGGACTGTGAGCAACAACTTGCTTCGTCACAGACCGGACAATTTTTGCGTTGATAGAGAGGAGGTCGTCCCGGCTCATGCCCGGCTTCCGAGGTGAGCCAGCCGTGATAATGGTAATGTCCGATCCAGCAGTATCTGCATAGTCGTTAGTACCCACTACACGTGTGTCAAACAAATGGATTGGAGCAGACTCTTGGATGTCCAGAGCTTTTCCCTGGGGAAGTCCTTCTACGATGTCGATCAAAACGACTTCGTCTACAATATCTTTTCGAGCAGCACAGTCAGCAGCCGTAGCGCCTACATTGCCTGCTCCTACAACGGTGATTTTCATGGAAACGATCCTTTATAGATGTATTGTTCGTTGTTTATAGTTTGTGGTTTGTCGCTTGCTATTGGTAACAAAAACGACAAACAACGAACACTAAACGATAAACAGTAAGTTCAGTAAGCAGTGTGGTATTTCAAGATTTGATTCGGCAACTATTAATACATCTATAAAGATCCCAGAAAACTATGAAGACTTGCCTATTGGATAGCAATTTCTTGGGATTCTTCGAGTTGTGATACGACTACTATGATATTCTCGTCTGTTAGCCCGTCCACGGTCATCGTGACTTTGTTGCCATGCTCATCACTGGTACCTGTTATGATAAGGCCCCGGGAATCTGCCGTGAAGGAAAATGCTCCATTTATTGTGACATGAGGAGTAGAGAGCGAAATGGCGTCAAAGGTGAACCCGGTGTAGTCCATGTCATTGGATCTCGAAGCGCCTTTTTGACCCCCAAAGGATCCCGGCCTTACTTTCCAAGCTTGAGCTGCAGTAGCGATATCAATTGCATCGGAAATGAGAGCGTCCGAATTATTCTGCTTCATGTTTGTCTCGAACATGAGCACTCCGCCCAGTATCATGAACGATACTACGACGATACCTAGAACAAGCAGTAGGAGTTGCTGTTGGCCCATGGTAATTCGGGGGGATTCAGGGAGCGAAAGGTTAAAGATATAAATCTTTGAGTCCGGAGACAATAGTCCAGAGGCAAGAGTATGTTGAATTTTGAGTATGGAGTCAATTTCTTTGAGTCCGGAGACAATAGTCCGGAGTATATTAAATTTGATCGTTGAACCCTAGACTCCGGACTCTTGTCTCCGGACTCCAGACTGCCAAACATGAATATTGCAGACACCTCATTTGTTGTAGTAGATACCGAGACTACCGGCACGAGTGCTAGCAATAATCGCATTATCGAAATTGGGGCGGTGAGGATCTTGGGAGATGAAATTGTGGATGAATTCAGTCAACTCATTCATCCTGGCCAGATTATCCCTTCCTATATCACCCGGTTGACTCAGATCACAAACGGGATGGTGTACGGTATGCCGAAGGCCGAAGAGGTATTGCCGGTCTTTACAGAATTTCTTGGTGACAGTATACTGGTTGCTCACAATCTGAGCTTTGATATGGGGTTCTTGAACGCTGAGCTAAACCGGGCAGGGCAATCTGCTATTGATAATACTTCGCTGTGCACCCTGCGGCTTGCGCGCCGGTTACTAAAAGGATTGCGTTCTAAAGGATTAACGTCATTGGCTGCTTTCTATGGGATTGAAATCAAGGGCCGCCATCGGGCATTAGGAGATGCAATGGCGACTGCTAAAGTCTTAATTCGTTTTTTGGATCGACTGGCAGACGAGAACGACATGCGGCGTACTGAGGATCTGATTAAGTTTCAGTTTACCTCATATGCTCCCAAAAAGGGGACCAGGAAGCGGCTGGTTGAGCTGAGAGACACGTGTGTACCGAATATCCCTCCAAAGCCGGGTGTGTATCTCTTCAAAGGAAAACGGGGTCAAGTGATCTATGTGGGGAAAGCGAAGAGTTTAAACTCACGGGTTCGAAGCTACTTTACTTCCATTGAGGCTCATTCTTCCCACACTAGAAAACTCATCGAGCACATCCAGTCGATAGAATGGAGAGAGATGGATTCGGAGCTGGAGGCCCTTATCGAGGAGTCTCGCTTGATCAAAGAATTAAAGCCCCGGTACAATAGGGCCCAAAAAAAATACAGGAACAGGCCGTTTATTCGTTTATCCGTGCAGGAAAAATATCCTGCTGCCACGTTGACGTCTTATATAGTTGAGGATGGCGCAGAGTATTTTGGCCCGCTCGGAAGTAAACGGCAGGGCACTATCGTGCTGGACCTTATCAATCGATTCTTTTTACTCCGGGAATGTGGGGAGAGTACATTCAACAGAGGGGAAAAATGTCTATACATGGATATAGATCGATGCCCTGCTCCGTGCATAGAAGGCATTTCACCTGATGAATATGGAGTAGAAGTTTCCAGGGTAAGGGATTTTTTAATCGGTGCAGAGTTAGGGGATATTCTTGAGCGGCTCCAGGCTGATATGGTCTCCGCATCCGTAGAAATGGATTACGAGCAAGCGGCATTGTACAGAGACATGAGCGAATTGGTATCAGCTTTGATGGCTCGTCAGGAATGTATAGCTTCTCCGGTCCTGCAGCACAATGCTGTTGTTGTAGATCGTTCGGTCGATGACGGTAACTGGCGGTTATTGTTTATTCGCCATGGTAGGTTGTTGGAAACAGTCGTAGTACCGGCTAGGCCAACAGGGTTATATCGCCCGGAAGTGTCTGAGGCCATACACCGCAGTTTTTTGCATGAACATGAAGGACAGATACGATATTTCAAAGCTGAAATAGAGGAAGTCAGATTATTGGCCCATTGGCTTTATGTTCACAGGGAAAAAGCCGTTAAATTAGATTATAAACCATATGATCTCCTGGAAGATTTTGAGCAGGTCGTCTGGGATGAACTTCAATAAGGGACCCTCGCCGTTGATTGGCTGTATACAGCCCGTATCTGGTACTTCATACATCTCACTCATTTATATAGTATGATCAAAGCACATCAGTATCTCGTTCTACTTTTTATTATAACCGGCTTCTTGGGTTGTAGCGCCAGCAAAGAGGTGCTCACAGAAGAACCTGTTTCTGGAGCCACGATGGAAGAGGTAGCAGAAACCCCAGAACCCAGTACCCCTCCAGTTGAAGAAGAAGCTGAATCGGCTTTTGAAATGGATTCGGAGGAGGCGCTCAGGCAACGGTGGATGCATCTGGAAGGGGAGCAGGGAAGTTTTATTGGTGTCGGAACGGACAGATTGTACGAGGAGCAACTCGCTAGCAAGGAGCCTAAGCAGAAAGTGATTGTTGCGGTGATTGACTCAGGGATTGATATCGAGCATGAAGATCTAAAAGATGTAATCTGGGTAAACAAGGATGAGGTGGCTGGCAATGGGCTCGATGATGATAATAATGGCTATGTGGACGATGTACACGGATGGAATTTTATTGGTGGCCCTAACGGCGAGCATATTTCTGATGACACCTTCGAAATGACGAGAGAATTTGCACGGCTGGACCCAATATATGCGGATGCTGATCCCGCCTCCCTCTCGGAAGAGCAGAAAGAAGAGTACACCTACTATAAGCGAGTCATGAAGGCGCAAGAAGATGAAAGAGCAGAACTGAGTGGATTGTTATCCAATATCGATAATGCCCTTGGAGTCTGGGATGCTGCACATAGCATAATGACCAACTTTCTTGGTAAATCAGACTACAGTATGGATGCCGTCTCCGCAGTACAAACCACCAGAGAAGATGTCCTGCGTTCCAAGGAGATTATCATGTATTTCGATTCTCTTAATCTGGATAGAGAAGAGGTAAAAGAAGAGCGGGACAAGATTGAGGGATACCTGAAGAATGGATTGAACCCAGAGTTTGATCCACGTGGGATCGTGGGAGACGATTATGAAAACCTGGACGAGCGGGTTTATGGAAACAACAGTGTGGAAGGCCCCGATGCTGGGCACGGAACCCACGTAGCCGGCATCATTGCAGCCTCTCGAGGAAATGGAGTAGGAATGGATGGTATCGCAAACGCGGTCGAGATCATGACGATCCGTGCTGTTCCTAATGGAGACGAGCGTGATAAGGATATAGCAAACGCCATTCGTTATGCTGTTGATAACGGTGCAAAGATTATCAATATGAGCTTTGGTAAAGGGTTTTCACCGCATAAGATTGCTGTTGATCAAGCCATCCTGCATGCAGAAAGCAACGATGTGCTCATGGTACATGCAGCCGGCAACGATGCTGAGAATAATGATGAGACGCTGCACTTCCCTGTGCCTGAAATCGATGGTCGAGATAAACCCGTCAGTACCTGGATTGAAGTGGGTGCATCCAATTGGGAAAACCTTGACAGATTAGCAGCAACTTTCTCGAATTATGGGCAGAAGAGTGTCGATGTATTTGCACCAGGTGTCGACATTTATTCTACGACGCCTGACGATACCTACAAATCGCAAGGTGGTACCAGTATGGCTGCCCCAGTAGTGTCAGGTATTGCTGCACTGATCATGGCTTATTATCCTTCGTTTTCGGCAGCTGAAGTAAAAGCCATCATCCTAGACTCTGCTACATCGTACAAAGGCCAGCAAGTGCTACTGCCTGGTTCGGAAGACGATGAGTTCATAGACTTCGGCAAGCTTTCACTGACCGGTGCTGTTGTAAATGCAGTAGAAGCTTTAAAGCTGGCGAAAGAAAGAAGCAACTAGAAACCAGAAACATAATTTATCCCCCCTTTGACACATGGCAGGAATCGTCCTTGATGGTAAAAAGCTGGCTCGCGAATTAGAAGAAGACCTAAAAGGAAGAGTAGAAAAAATTGTAGAAGCGTCGGGGCGGGTACCCATACTTGCTACCATTTTGGTCGGTAATGACCCTGCTTCTGCGACGTATGTGCGGATGAAAGGCAATGCGTGTAAGCGTGTAGGTATGGAGTCCGAGCGAGTACTGTTATCCGAGGAAACAACAACAGAAGAACTCATTGATGTCATTGAAGGCCTTAACGCAAACGAGGACGTACATGGCATCCTGTTGCAGCATCCGGTCCCATCACAAATCAACGAGCGCCTGGCCTTTGACGGGATTTCGATTGCAAAGGATGTCGATGGAGTGACTACCCAGGGCTTTGGCCTGATGGCGATGAAAGAATCGGCCTATGGTTCTGCAACGCCGGCCGGCATCATGCGGCTGTTAAAACATTACAACATTCCCCTTGAAGGCAAACATGCTGTGGTAGTAGGTCGAAGTCCTATTCTGGGTAAACCCATGGCCATGATGTTGTTGAATGAGAATTGTACAGTAACGATTTGCCATTCAAGAACGCAGGACCTACCTGCCCACGTAGTACAAGCAGATGTTCTGGTTGGGGCAGTCGGAAGGCCTGAGTTTATCCGAGGATCATGGATTAAGGAAGGAGCGGTCGTGATTGATGCGGGTTATAATCCTGGACCTGTTGGCGACATCGAATTAAGTGCAATCGTTGATACCTGTACAGCCTATACTCCGGTTCCGGGCGGTGTGGGGCCTATGACAATCGCAACACTGATCGCTCAAACCGTAGAGGCTGCTGAAAAGTCATTGTAAAGAACATGCATTAGATGTTGGGATGTTCTATATTCCATCTCTACCTTCCACCATAAGGTTGCATGTAATGCGTTGATCTGGCATGGCATGCGTCGAATGTTCATTTGACACAATTGCTACGAATGAAGAGTTTTCTTGGTGCCTTCGTGTATCCATTTCACGTTCCTGTTTCAGCGGTTCGAGTAGCTGCATTGCTACTCATATTCCTTCCTTTTCAGACGTTCTTTCAAGTAGATAATGCCTTTGCTGAATCCAAGGATTCAGACCCCATAGCCTACGTCGTTGACGAGGCTCCAGGTGTTGTCGAAGCGAATGCTGAGAATCCTATAGCTGCTGATGATAGCCCCGTACCACCTGTATGGCTTGTTATCCCGTTTGTCCTGCTATTGATTATGATTGCCACTGGGCCCTTGTTCTATTCCCACCACTGGCATCATCATTATCCCAAGTACGCCATTGCTTTAGGTTTATCGGTTGTAGCATACTATGCATTTCATAACGATTGGGTACCAGTTATCCATGCCATTCAGGAATATGCGTCCTTTATCGCGTTGGTTGCTTCCTTGTTTATTGCAGCGAGTGGAATCTATCTAAATATAAATGCGAACGGCACTCCCAAGAATAATGTAATTCTACTTTTTGTAGGATCAGTAATAGCAAACCTGATTGCGACCACAGGCGCAGCGATGCTGTTCATTCGCAGTTATATGCGCCTCAATAAAGGCCGTCTGCGCCCGTATCATATTGTCTTTTTCATTTTCCTCGTCGCGAATATTGGTGGTGCGCTAACTCCAATTGGAGACCCTCCGCTGTTTCTCGGCTTTTTAAGAGGGGTACCGTTCTTCTGGACATTGACGCACGTCTGGTACATATGGCTTGGTGCCATGATTATATTTCTGGCCATCTTTTATGTCATTGATTCCAGAAATAAAAATACAGGTACCATTCGAGATGAGTCCCAGCCTACGGTGCAACTCCAGGGAAAGAAAAGCTTTATCTGGGTTGCTATCATTATCGTGAGCGTGTTTATCGATCCTAACGTGCTGAGTTTTGTCCCCAATCTCTACAAAGAATACCATATTCCAATCGGGATTAGGGAGATCATTATGTTGACTGTCGCCTTTCTTGCCTACAAGTTTGCCGACAAGGAGTCGATGAAGAAAAATGAGTTTACCTTTGAGCCCATTCGTGAAGTAGGGTGGCTGTTTCTGGGGATATTTGCGTGTATGCAACCGGCGCTGAAGTTGATTGAGTCGTATGCTACTGAGCATGCCGATTCTCTTACCGTAAGTGTATTCTATTGGGGCACAGGTTCTCTATCTGGTATCCTCGATAATGCTCCCACATATCTCAACTTCTTGTCGGCTGCGATGGGTAAGTTTGGGTTGCAGAGCGATGTGCCTGCCCAGGTACAAGATTTTGCTGCTGGATCAAGCTCACCAGAATCTTGGATTTTCCTTCTGGCTATCTCGGTGGCAGCCGTATTCTTCGGTGCACTAACGTATATTGGGAATGCACCCAACTTTATGGTTAAAGCCATTGCTGAAAGCAACGGTGTGAGTACACCTTCTTTCTTTGGTTACCTGGTTCGGTATTCAATCCCCATCTTGATTCCCGTCTTCTTTGTGATCTGGGTTATCTTCTTTAGTGGATTTATAGTTGATGTCACCGAAGCTGGGGAAATGTGTGTCACATTCTTAGGCACCTGTAGCCCTTAGCGTGCTTTTCTAATTATGGAATCATTTATAAAAGAATTTATTCCACACGACCCAACTCTGGGGTTGTTTGTGGATCCTGATATACCTCCCAAAAAGGTGCAGAACGCGTTGAAGGATTATGCAAAAAAAGTGCACCGCCGAGACGTGGTTGCCCTGTATGACGCAACGCTGTTAGGATCAGGTAAAGATGGTGCGTTGTTTTTAGCAGATCGCATCGTTTTTCAGAATAACGATTTGCAGCCGGCTTATGATGTGAAATACGAGGACCTGGTTGAGATAGAACTCAAAAAGAAAATGATGGGAGGCCGTACTATTGAGTTGATGGTTAACCGCGGACGAGCAACGATTAACCTGGAGCTTGATTTTTCAGGTAAAGCGAAGGCTGCTCCCTACGTAGAGCGGTTTCTCCAGGAAGCCATGCATCGGGTAACCGAGATAGAGATTATGGCGAAGCGTCCAAAGAGAAACCGTGCTGGCTCAGGCACAGATGTAGGGGCTGTTGAAGAGGCACTGTTTGACCTTGTTGATAAGGGGTTGCTGAGTCAAGACGATTACCGAAAAATGATTCAGGCTATTCAGTGATTGGTCAAATTGAGAGAGGGTATGCCGCAATTTAAATGTGAAGCCATCATCTTTGACATGGATGGTGTATTGGTTGATTCAGAAGTGCTAAATGAGAAACACTGGAAGCTGTGGGCGGAGAAGGAGAACGTATCTTTAGAATGGATCATGTCCATCCATCATGGGGTGCCGGCTGAACAAACAATTACCACTGTAGCCCCACACCTGGATGCCGCCACAGAGGCACGTTGGTTCGAAGAAAATCTGTCCAGAGACCTTGATGGACTGCTAGCGTTCGAAGGGGTCCATGAATTGCTTAATGACCTACCTGACGGCAAGTGGGCCATAGGCACAAGTGCACCGAAGATCATTGCCTTCAATCGAATGGAGTACCTGAAGTTACCCGTTCCCCCTGTGGTCGTTACAATTGATGATGTAGAAAACGGGAAGCCTGCACCAGATCCCTATCTGAAGGCCGCAAGGGGCCTGGGAATAGATCCTGAGCATTGCATCGTCATCGAAGATGCTCCCGCCGGCATCACAGCCGCCAAAACAGCCGGGGCTAGAGTACTTGCTATTCCTACTACAAATACAGCTGAAGCATTAAGTGAGGCGGACGCGGTTGTGTCTCGCTTTGCTGATATAACCGTGCAGGTGAGAGGGGAGAGGCTTAACGTGAGTTGGTAATATGCCAATCTTGTTATCCCATTACTTACCAATTTCAAGATTCTGCTTGCGGCCTCGTGCTGCAACCCGGGTAGCATTTATCGTCCGAGTGTCATTTGCTATCTTATTTTGTTGCGTGACCTGAATCCTGATCGACCCGCTAAATTCATTGTCCTCAACCTTGACCTGGGCGTCGACATTCATGCGAGAGAAAGCGGCACCCATTGTTTCGCCTGAGAAAACGAGAACTCCGTCAGTATACGTTACCTCATTTAAACGAATCAGCACACCGCTGGGACGAGGTCTAGGTGGTTGGGTTTTACCTGGTGCATCAAAGGGTATTTCTTGTAGCCGGCCCGTTAATCCATTTGGACCCTCCATGATTGAGATTACGCCCCTGTAGAGGTGTGCTTGTTTACGAAGACTCACCATAGGCACCTCATATTCCCACTGTCCAATCACATCAGCCGGATCAGAGGGCGTCTTTGGGACAATATCTTGTGCTAGTAGGGGGCTGCAAATTACCGAAAGGACAAACAGCACAGCAGTAAAAAGGAACAAGTGGGATCGCATATTTCTAAGGGACTGATGATTAAAGATTACTTCTTCACCACCTCAACCACAACTGGTCCAGATACCTTTGTCATACAAGCAAGGCGGCATTGACCATTTCCGTTGCCTGCTTCCAGGTGGCAGATTTCGTCTAGGGTCCAGGCTTCGCCTTCGTCGTCGACTTCATTGAGATACTCTCCGCCGGAGATAATGCGGATCGGATCCAGGCCGCAGCTTCCGCTTTGGCACTCGTATTTGATGGATACGTCGTTGTCAAGGGCTAATTCCAGAACAGATTCTGACGGTTCAATAGTATGAACGTCGGACTCCCCATTAAACTGAACTGATGGAGCACCATTTGTTGATGGGGCTGCTTCTACAGCGGGAGCAGGGGCTTCAGCCTCTTTTACTTCAGATGCTACAGGTTCGGGGTTAGATACAGGAGGTAGTGAATCTGCTTTTGGTTCTGCAACCGGTGCGCTGCTTACTTGCGTGTGCGAAGGAGCAGGGATATTATAGATCGTCTGATCTTTCGGGGCCTGGTTGTCTAGATTGATTTTGAAGAAGTTTGGACCGATTCTAAAGATCTCATCGTCTTTCAGATGGATAGAGTCTTTTACGCGCAGGTACGTGCGGTTTGTACTTCCTGCGTCTTTAACGAAAATCTCTCCGTTTTTGATAGAGATAATCAGGTGCCGTCTGGACAGAACTCGGTCTTCGGGGTCTAATGTGATGTTAGGCGCATCACGGCCTGCGATAATAGTGCCTTCAGATAAGGGGTGCTTTTTGAGTAACTTTCCTGATCGATCGTATTGTGCCATAACATGGTTTTTACCATCCTGGCCAAACATGAGATATTGACGCCCAAGCTGCAGTAATGCACCTGTTTCAATTTTACGCAGCTTTTTGGATGATAACCGCAGGAATACGCCTTGAGGATTTCCTTGATCGTGAAGAATATATTCGCCGGCACGTTCTTCTAGCATCGCATGCTTTTGGGTGCCTGTGTGATCACCTGGAAGTTGGACATCCACAACGCCATATCCAATCGAAAGCTGGCTGCCCGATTGGATGAGAAACTCGTCCTCTTCAACATCGGCAGATGTCATCCGGACAAGACGTGGTGCTGTATCTAGCATCTCTTTCTCGACGGGAGACTCTGCTTTGTCGGGTACGATAGAGGCAAAGTCTGGAACCGCCAGGGCAGGAGCTGTACTGTCTTCTGTATACTCTTTTTCCTTTTTCTCAGGTGCTGGCTCAGCAAAATCCAGGTTGACTTTGATCTGGCTCTGTCCTTGCAGTTTCTGGTTGATAACCTCTGCCACGAACACGCCATCACGTAATGCAGACTTGATATTGCCTCGCCGGCGGACATCAGAGAAGCTTGATGGATCTGCTTCGTGGGTCTCTGCTTCCAGATACATCGGGCTCAGAATATCCCCGATCATATACACATTTGGTTGCTGGGTCTCCATGATCGGAGTAACAGCCATTCGTTTTTTGTTCTTGGGCCCGCCTGTTGCCATGTAGATGCCCATCGAGTTCAGGAACGACTCGGGAATGTCCTCACCGATGCAAGCGATACAGCTTGTTTTTGCAAACTCCAGGTGTACTGCTTCTGTTGAGCGCCCTTCTATGTTTCGGCGATCAACGCGGATCGATAGATATTCTTCCCTGTCAGGCCCTGTAATGATGGCGACTGGTTCACTCTTAGGGTAGTATCGAATGTTGCCATTTCCTACGTAGGCATCAAAAAAGACCTCAGAGAGCGCCTTGGATACCTTAGGCATCTTGTCACCACGATAGGACCAGTACACCGGACACGAATCCTTGTTGTCCATTTTAGAATTGGAAATGGCGATAACCGCTTCTGCTGCTGAGGTCCCGCCACCGATGATACACACGGGCCGGCCTGTGTAGTTCTCAGCATCATCGAGCCGATAGGCAATGCCGTCTGTATTCCCCGGGATATCAAATCTTCGTGGAACGCCGCGGCCTATTGCATAGACTAGATGCTTGGTTTTGATAGCCTCGTCTTTACGGAGCCGATGATTAAAGGTGTTGACCTGTATCGTTCCGTCCTCAAGATATTCAAACCCGGTAAGCTCCAGTCCAATTTTGGCAGGGACATTAAATTTCTTGTAGAAGCCTTTCCACTCATTGCACATGTCGTCTTTATCGATGGGCTCAAAGTGCAACGCTGAGATCAACTCACCGCCTTGAGGGAACTGCATTTTGTCGCCTCCGCCATAATCCGGTAAAATCAGCTTGGACTTGGCATAATCTCGTATACGCTTCATGAGGTCATCGTAATCGATGACCAGGGCAGAAAGGCCCAGTTCTTTAGCACGAAAAGCGGCTGCGGTACCAGCGGGACCACCGCCTACTATAACGACATCAAGTACATCAGGGAGTTCGACAGGTGTATCTAAAATAAAAGTGCCATCAGGTAAGACTTCAGTATTCATGACATTTAATTAATGAGATGGGCTTAAAACGGATAATAAATAATTAGCTTGAAATAATGCTGGCCTCGGAATTGGGGCCAAATCGGATTTGCATCCCTTTTTGTACAACTACGGGCTTTGTAATCGATTGCCCATTAACGTAGGTTTTGTTGCTACTGTCCAGGTCTTCCAGCACAATCCGGCCGTCTTGTTTGACTTCAATTACTGCATGCGAACTGGATATGAAAGGATCAGCGATTGTAATATCTGCAGAGGATGAACGCCCTATTGAATTCTTGCCAGGGCGAAGGGTGAACTGCTCTTTCTGCCCTTTGGTATTTATGACTAGTTGTAATTTCTTGGGCTTCTCTTTTGGAGCAGCAAATGACGGAGGCTTCTCGAAGGATTTATTATAAACCGTCTTGTCTTTGGCTCCTTGATTAACGTCCGGAGGAGGTGTAAAACTTTTCTGGTAGACCGTGTCGTCCTTGGGCGGTTTTTCCCTTGGCGGTTTTTGTGTAGGAGGCGCATCAAAAGAGGGTGGAGGGGAGAAAGACTCCATAAATTCCGTCTGTGGCCGCTTTTTGGGTTGCTGCTTCTTGGGGGGCTCTTGAGGAATTGGTGGTGGAGGAGAGAACGATTGTTGGTACTCAGTAGATTGTTTGATACCTCGATTCCCTGGAGGTGCTTCGAAAACAGTTGGGTCTATGAATGCTTTAGATCCGGACCCGGAGGTTGCATCAGAGCAATGGAATATAAAATCTATATCGTTTGCGAAGGTGATCACATTGAGGCTGTCCAGCTTAATAGGGCGATCAACCCGTGTACGGTCAACCCATGTACCGTTGCTGCTGCCAAGATCCTCAATATAGTAATGCCCATCGTCCGTACTGAAATAGAGGCGTGCATGTTGGCCAGACACAGAGTGTGGATATAAAACCAGGTCACAAGAAGGCTGCCGGCCAATGAGTATATCCCGGTTTACTTTAATTTCGGTGCCTGCCAGGGCACCTGTATGGCAAGAAAGCTTCGCATTTTTGGGATTCATGGCACTCACTTCGAATTAATCCACGTAAAGAAGAAGATTCGCATGTTGCGATTTATCCGGATGGAATTCGTGGCAGGTTATGCAGGTATTAGACGCCTGGTTGTTCGCGTGGCAACTCTGGCAATTTGTTATCGACGGCAAGTTGTGTATCTCTGCCCGGTCCACGGCCGGAGGAGGAATGCTGTCGAGAATAGCCATTTCCCGAATAGGAATGGTGTTATGACAATCCAGACATCGGGATTGGATAATATGGGCTCTATGATCAAACTCAGATCGAATGAGCGTTCTCTGGTCGTCCTGGGCTCGTTTGATCGTCGACTTCTCTACGATATGACAGGTCTGGCAGGACTCCGTCAATTGATCAATAACACGATCATAGGCCGCAACAGTACCTTCAGAAAAAGCCGTATTTCGTTCGGCAGAACTCACCAGGAATTTCGTTTCGTCGAGAGGAGCATAGGGATCTTGTAGCCGTTTTTCAACTTCTTGGAGTAATTCTTCGGCATCCCGCAGTTCATCCTGAACAGTGCGTTCAGGTTGGTTTCTTAACTCCTCGCTGTACAGACGGAGTGTTTCGATGGCTTCCTCATAAAGCATCTTCGTGTCACGCACATCCAGGTCGGCTGTGGTTTGTATCAGGTCCTGCAAGCCAGTAGAAGGATATAGAGCCGTTCGTAATCTCCGTAAGTTTTCGAGGATCCATGGGTCTTCATGGTAGAGGGGCCTTTTTTGTATAGTATTGCCTCGCTGATTGAACTCGGCTGGGTTCATGAAAAAAGACCAGCGGGTACCGGGCCGTTGTTGGTTTTGAATCGTTTGCAGAGTCGCAACCCCGGGGTTTTGACCTAACGAATTTGAAACGGGTATAAATGGGGTAGCATCGCGTGTGCTCAAATGGCAGGCATCGCAGTGCTGCTCAAAATTGATCGGAGTGAAGTTCTTGCCGCTATCGTCAGCATTGTGGCAGTACAAGCACGTCTTTTCGATGTCCGCAATATCTTCTCTGTCTCGGATTTCATTTACGTGCAGGATGTGGGGGAAGATAAGGTTAGATTCGTCAGAAGTCTTTTGCTCTACAGCATGAAACTCTGGATGGTCGTTGTTAAACGACTCTACTTCGTGGCACGTCTGGCATTGAGCATCGGAAACCATAGTAATCGATGCTTCTTTGCCATTGTGCTCAGGATGACAGGAGTAGCAGGCCAGTTCATCTGATGTTGCGCCAAGCCGGCTGAAATCGTTGGATCGATACAGATAATGCGAGTCAAACGAATAGATGCCCAGCTCATCTCCATATTTTTCATGGCAATCCTGGCAGTTCTCATCCGATACTCCGTTGAGAGGGGTATGGCAGGTAGAGCACTCAGCGGAGAAGGTAGCATGATTGGAGGAGATGGGGCCATTGGAGATGACTTCGCCGGGTGCCGAAAGGGCCATTATACCGAAAATGCCCAGCATGACAAGAAGGCCGGCGCCGCCAACCAGATAGATCATGTATTGGGATCTGGGATAGACGTACTTCTTTGCAACGGGCAGACCAACTCGGCCAAAGAATCCTTTGGATCGTCCTGTATTTTTGCTGTCACTCATAGTCTAGTAGTATACAAAGGATAAAATGTGCACAATGAGGAGAACAATAAGAAGAATAGACAAGGGTGCATGAGCATATATCCACCAGCGAAGTGCACGTTGCAGCGTGAAGTGGGCATCCATCTCTAGCTTCGTTCTATATATCAATTTAATTTCATCGAACCGCAGCCGCTCTTCATCAGATAGGAAAGGGCGTACGTGATCAAATTTCTGGGTATCCTTGTGAATACTGCTTGCAGCGTCCAGGAAGTACATGAGCCTGGGCTGGGGAGCAATAAAGGTATTTTCAAGATGCTTCGCATAAAAATCGCGAACCAACCCACCGCTCATGGCGACCAGTTTTTTGGCTTTCACTCCAGAGGCTTCAATCAAGGTAGGAATACGGTCGTAATGGACTTCGGTCGTTAATCCGGTGTTGAGTACCGTTGGAATCCACTTTTGAATGACAATTCCAATCAATCCACTAACAACAATCCAGATACTCAGAATCCAGAGCCACCAGGTGATCATTCCATTCGGGAGTTGGAAATTAGCATGCATAAACATGAGCATCAAAAACATTGCGCCGCCATACACATGGAATTGCAAGTAGATCCACGAGCGGGGTAGAGCCCGAATCCCCATAGCCCTTCGCCTCATACTGTAAATCATGACGCCAACAAACAATACAGCAGCGCCAATGCCATAACTGAGACCCCACACATTCGCTGGATGCAATTCACCTAGAAAGATGTTTGCTACATACACCAGGATAGCCACAAGAAATGCAATACCGAACCCGGCTAGCCATTTCGGCGATTGAATCCATTTGTTAAACCATTTAGAATGGTTTACTCTCTTTTTCTGATAAATAGCCGTCTGCTTCATAAGTCTTATTCTTTATCTATCGCAAGGAGTTGCTGGAAGTCGTCAATACTGCTCACTCTAAAAGCGCAGGAGTGTGGACAATTATTGACACAGGCGGGTCCAGCATCCGAAGTATGGCAGAGGTCGCACTTGCTTGCAACCTTGCGGGGCTTACCCTGCAGGTAAGAAGGGAACGCATTCGCTGCCCAAGTCTCACCCGTCTCATGCATAACGATGGCATCGTAAGGGCATTTGCGAGAGCAATTTTCGCAACCGATGCACAGATTATCATCGATCTCCACAACATCCCCTACATTTGCTCTCCGAATGGCGCCGGTCGGGCAGCCGATGAGGCACACGGGGTCCTCACAGTGATAACAGGATCGTGCGATTAAAAAGTTGTCGTACTTTTCGCCTTCCCGGATAAATCGAGGCCTGCCTCCGTGTGTACTTGCGCAGCCACGCATGCAGTCATCGCACCGGGTACAAACGTCTAAGTCGATTACAAGGATACTATTTCCTTGCACGAGCCCTTTTGAAAGAGAAAATTCGATTAGGTCAGACTTGTCCAGGTTTTTTCGGGTAAACCCGGCTTCCTTGATTTTCAGTACTGTGGAGTTCCACAGCTGCCTTGGTACAGTCGGATAATCCTTGCAAATTCTGGCGACGTCGTTCAACTTGATCTTTACGAGCTCAGTAAAGCCCACCGATGAAACGGTGGTTTGCCAGGTGTCTATGTTGTCTACCAGGTATTCAACCTCACCAAACGTCATCCCCTTACTGAGGTATGAAACGGTTGCTTCACGGTCTCCGATCTGTTGGGCTACTTTAAAGAAACCGGATCGAACGAGGTAAAGCGCGTCAAGCGGTTCACCTTCTTGGCACACAACCTGCCTGGGTTTACAAGAGATTAGTTCAACGCGATCTGCAAGTTGTGTGAGAATGTGATCGTCAACCCCTTTGAATAAGGGTGTAGTAGCCAACTGGGAGAAAAGAGCCCGTTCGCGGTACAGGGTGTCCAATCGTTTTTTCAGCGCGTTGGACTCCTGCTTCATTTTTCGAAGGGCAGGCAGGCGGATCTGTATTAGCCGTGTTCGCTGGCTGGTCTGTGCCGTTACAGATTGCGGCCAGCCGTTTAGTGTCCCAATTTCTCCAAAGAATTCGCCGGCCCCCAATTGCATAGATTCCCCTTTTGGGAGGTTAAAATCCATGCTAGTCAGATACGTAATGGGCTGATTGGCTTTCGAGGCTGCTTTAGGTGCTTCCGCCGCTGGAGCTTGTTGCTCTGAGGACGGGGCAGTCGTTTTAATAAACGTCTGGTTGAAGATGGGCTGGGCTGATACTTCTCTATCTTTTTGGAGGAAAATGTCTACCTGGCCTTCCAGAATAAAAAATGCAAGATCGAGGTAACTCCCTTCTTCGAATAAAGTAACCCCTTTTTCCCAGGTAGCAACAGAGATATCGTGACTAATGGACTTCAGGAAATCATCGTCGTATTCCTTTAAAAGAGGATATTGCTTAAGCTCTTTTAAGGAAAGATGATTAGAGAACTGAGTGATTCCACTTTGTTTGTCGTATCCGGACCAACGGTCTTCAAATAAATCTTGGTGCGTCTCGTCTGCGATTGCCATACTTCCTTTCAATCGATTACTGATTTCTTCCTAGCGCTTTATACAATAGTTCAAGGCGTTCCTTCACGAGCAATAGGATGTCCTCCGTTGATGTACTGTCAGAGACAGCAGGAGCAGGAGGGAGGTTTATTGCTTCTGGCCGGGGCGTAGCGGGCCGCGGTACTGAACGAGCAGGGCGTTGAGGAGGTGGCCGGGGTGGCGCACTTACAGCCTGTGCACCTCTTGTTGACGCAGAAGAAGTAGATGAACGCTGTGGCGTACTTCGTTGTGGTGTTGCTGCGGGTGTATTCGATGCTACGGCAGGTGCAGCTTGCAAAGGAGCGATGGGTACATTGGGTACTGGCCGGCTCGATACAATACTGGCAAAAGCACTGCTGACTGCCCCCGGGTTCACCTCGGGATAGGGGCCATCACGCTCGATATTCTCATCATCGGGCCAGTGCTTGATCGATGCCAACCCTGAACCAACGTTATACCCTTGGCCCGAAGGATGTCCTGCTGAAATCAGCCGTTCGTCGCTAATATGATGGCAGCGGGCGCAGTTTCCAGCCAATACACTTGCATTCTTTAACTCAACCATGCCGAGCGCAAAGCCTTGCGATCGATCCTTGCGGTGAGGCTTCTCATAGCCGGAGCTTGGGCCATGGCAACCTTCGCAGGTGACGCCGTCGAAAATTGAAGCACTCTCAGAGCCGGCAGGTATCGTACCATGGCATTGCATACAAATCTGGTTGCCCTGCTTCATCTGAGCGCGGGTTAGCCCGTAATTGGTAGCAATGCGTACCGCGCTTGCGCTTTCGGATTGAATGATCCGTGCCGTGCCGTAATGAGGGTCATCAACGAGCCATTCGTCGGCTTGTGTATGGCATCGGGCGCAATTGGCTAACGTGACTTCATATTGTGAGCTCGTAAACCAGGCTGGAACCGTTCGTTTTGAACCGACTACCTGAAACGCTGGTTGAGCAGGTTGCGAAGGCGGCGGTGCAGCCCCTGTATTTCCGGTTGCCGGTGCGTTTCCAGAGGGTGCCGCTCCTGTAGCAGGTGCACCTGCTGGGGCTTCTGCAACGGGCGCTTCCTCTACTTCCGGAGGCGGAAGGCTTACGTTTTCTCCTGCGATAAGACGATCTACAGGCTCTATACTTGCGCCGTCCTGTTCCATGGTAAACGCCTGGCCCAGGCTGCGAACTTGTTCAGCTACCGCCAAGATAGGATCCTTGTTGTCCGGGATGAGCTGTACATTCTTGTGGTTTTTGAGAACTTCATCAACCTGTGGAATCATGCTGATAAACGCAATCTTTTCCAACTCGCGAACAGCTGAGGTAATACGGCGCTCCATCGATTTTGCATAGCGCCCGCTTGTGGTCGCTTCCGCAAGGCCTCGCATGCTGTATTCGTAATCCAACATGCGGCCAACGACGTACATAACTCGTTTCCGCTCAGCCGTAGGAGCACGATTGCTTTCGTCATTGCTCCACTGGGCTTGCACAAAGTTGTGCCGGATATTCTCTGACCATTCAACAAGCTCAAAATCACTACCACTGGCATGTTTGCCTACGTCGACAAGCTCTTCGGAAGGAACGGTATGACACTCAAAACAATTAGCGGCAACCCCATAGAGGTTGTCTGAAGGACGAAGCATGCCTCCGTCGATGCTGGCCTGAATACGCTGGGCTTTGTGCTCGGCGCTTTCCGTAGCATGATCCGCACCGGGGCCGTAATCATTATGGACCGCCTCCCAGTCTCTAGCCGCTCCATGACAGGATTCACAAGAAACACCGGCTATGGCTTTGGCCTGTTCGCCGGGTTGAGTAGCTGTATAATGGCAGCGTAAACAGAGGCTCTCCCGTTTTGCCAGCCGGAAGTCCATCCGTTCCAGAATGCCTTGAGCTGATTTAGAGCGGTGCATAGAATCAAACCCTGTGGAATGAGGCGTTTCTTTCCATGCGTCATATTCCAACGCATGGCATTCGCCACAGGGCACCCGGTCGTCCCGATCGGACATTACAATCTTTTCGGGATCAATTCTCAGATAAGGAGAGGGAGGAATGTCATCAGCGTCCTGTGGTAAAATAAAGGCGTAGGCCACAGGATAAGCTGCTAAAAGGAGTAACAGGCTTACTATGTTAGCAAGCGAAAAGGAGTATTTTCTTAGCTGCACGATACTCTCAGCTGAGTTGCAAAAAAATAATTATAGTCGAATCTGGACTTCGAACCGCCCGCCTACAAAAAAACTATTTAAATCAAGGGCGGTCTCGTAGATATCATACAGACCAAATAAGTCAAAGACAAGCACTCCGCGCCGGGCAACCGCGATTTGGTAACGCCCGCCACCGGCAACCTGAGTAGCAAGGTAGTCTGTAACACCTTCTGGAGGTTCATAGAGGTGCCGCGCTCCTACTTCTAGAATGAGTTGTTGACGTGTATGATTGAAAAAGAACTGGTAACCGAATGCTCCGCCAAAGGCATTGTCTGCCTGGTTGCTGAGCGCGGCTGGAAAACGGCCTATGCCAACGGCAGAATACAGGACGCCGACAAGACCTAGTGGACCACCGGTAGCCGGGCCACGTGCAGCCGATCTATACTCATCAATACCGGCAAAAAGATTAATGTACACGTGATTATGTGTATGATGAGGCGTCCAGGAAAACTGGTTGGTAAAAACGTATCCCTGGCTGTTTCGAAGTCCTTCATCGCCTACAGTAAAGGATCCTACCGCGCGCCACGTATTACTGAATCTGCCAAATCGACGGGTGCTGCTAAGGCCTGCAAAGAGCCCGTCACCCTGTAAATCGTCGGCTGATACAAAGATGATATCTGCTTCAATAGTGGTTTTCCGGGTGTCCGTCTCCGTGAAGATGCCGAACATGGTTGCTGTCCCGTCGCCAGCATTACCTCCGATGGCGTTGATAATTGCTTCTTGTTCATCGAGCGGCACATCAAGAAGCAATGCTTCTTCAGGAGAAACTGGGATGAGCGTTCTATCGATATCGCCCCAGGCGAATAGGCCGGTTACGCGAACATTGACAAGTCCTTTAAATTTTAGGTTGGCTCGGGTAAGGCCCACAGCGTCGATGGCGTCTTCATTAATAAGAAGACCGTCTTGAAAGGAGAGGGGCTGCCTGCCCACAGAAATACCAATGTCGAGTCCTTTTTTGTCTGCCCAGTCTGCAGCGGGGAAAAGCTCTCCTAAATCTCCCTCGAAGAATAGGGAGCGAATGCCGAAATTGAGCTCGTCCTGAAATTCCTCAGGACCACAAATTTCAGTAAATGGATCACAATCAGGATCTGGGATTTCAGGATCTGAATTAAACGTGTACCGGGTGAATGCACCGTCTTGATCCAGAGGCCTGAATCCAATAACAATTCGCTCCGTTGAGGTCAGATACAAGTTACCGAACAGATCTAAACGGAATGCGGCTTCAGAGAGGGAACGATCAAAATTGATATCCTCACTAAAACTGAGCTCTTGAGACTGAACAGCAGACCGGAGCGTACCGAAGGCGAGAAACGCGGGTTGCCAAACAGCACCAGTAGGAAGGCGAATCCCTTGCTTTAGCGTTCCTGTACCGAGAAACGGTTCGCCCAGTTCAAGAAGCGGTTTGGGACGATCAGGAAGATCAGCAAGCGGAATACATTTATCTGAATACCTGCTTTCTCCTTTGCCATGTCCTTTATCATCGGAGTCATGGTCCTCTGGGCACTGGGCTCTGTCGTATGCAGCTGTGTCAACAGGGTCTTCTTGCGAAAAGGCGGATTGTGGAAGAATAAAAGCGGCAACAAAAAAGATAAAAACGCTGAAGAAGAGCGCGGGAATTCCCGCGTGTTGGATTGATTTGTCTAACATCAGTAGCTTCCTGGGCAGTGTCTTGGTCCTGTGGAGTGTATGGTTGAGGTAAGATGCAGAACACAGTGAGCACGTGTCCTGCATCTTGCCTGATTTTATTCAGATTGGTGTTTCGTTTCTTCAAGATTGTTGGCGATGGCGCCTCCATTACTGAGATCAACATCGACATCCCAGAGAATTTGGGCGCCTTCAACAACGCGATCAGCAACGGTTCGTGGCGACATGTAGTAGTCAAATCCGACGTCCTGAATCTCGTTGATGAGGTTCACTGGGATCATCTGTGAAACGATCTTGACATTCGCTTTGTACGGCGGGCTGCTGTTTCGAAGCTCTTTCTTCGTCACTTTATATTTAGCCCATTTGCTGTCGAGCGGCCCGATTGTCTTTCTGTGCTTGCGTGCGCCAACCGGCCGGCCAAGTAAGACGGTTGATCGGGTTGAAGGCCTCAAGAAAGGAAGCGGACTTGGAGAATAGTTGACAGCCAATACCTGTTCTCTTTCACCACCTCGAACCATTCGTGTCAAGAATTTTGACTGGAGACTGAAAAGATATTTGTCTAACGGAAGTTCGCCGTTGTGTACGTATATGGAATGCAAGTCCCGAACATCACCGTTTGGATCCCTGTCGCCAGAGACGAACACAACATCTCCATTGGCGTCGGTGACCGTAATTTCTAGGAAAACGAGGCGTTCTGCGTCAAAACCAGTTGGGACATTATGGCCGTTTGTACCGTTTTTGAACTCGACCTCGAAGTCGATACCATTCCGGCCCACAGAACCCACTTTAACATCGCCTAATACATATCCCGCTCGGAGAACAGCAAGCCGCTCTTCGTCCAGGCGAGCCAGTAAGGCTTCGTTTTGAGTGATGATCTCTCGTGCGTCGTAGCGGTCGTCCGCAAATTGCCAGCGTTCTGGAAATTCAAAGCCATCTGGGATGTTGCTTTCAAATTCATCTGTTCCCCATCCTGCTTCGTAATCGAAGGTTAGCCATTGGCGAATGGTCGCCATTTCGGCAGCACGATCGTTGTGAGGGAAAATACCTTTATGAATGATGGAATAATCTGGGCCGGCAAACATGTGGTTTGTGCGTTTGCGAACGGTGGTTGGCTGCCCACCCACAATAGCTGCTGGGCCTTCCAAATACCCTTCTGCTTTTCCAGGGACTTTACCCATATGGCAGTCCTGGCAGGTTGTAACGTCCTTTGCAGCGCTGGTAGACTTGTACTCACTGAATGCCTCTTCGAGACGGAATCCATTGACCAGGTTTACGTCGTGGCAGGTGCCGCAGAAGGCCGAAGTGCTGATTTGAGGAAGCTCGCTGGCGTCTGCATGGATGGCGCGCCCAGATTTGCCTCGTTCTGTGTTTACTCTAAAATCACTGCCTTCTTCCGTTACTTCTTCAAGGATTTCATTTCCAAGCGATCCGTAGACAGGATCGAAGATGTCCCCTTCTACGATAGCAAGGCGTCCGCTGACCTTACCGTACGGGTTCTTAATACGATGGCAGGCAATACACGTGATGCCTTCTCGTGAAGTAGGATGCCGATCCATATTCGTCATGAATTCAGGCTCTCCCAGATTCATGCCTACCGGTGTGTGACATCGAATACAAAAATCCCCGTTCGTCCCGTTCGTTAACTTGAGGATTTTGCCATGCATGGCGTTAAACACAGGGCTCAACTGCGCATAAGCGTGAGAGGAGACGGACCATTCCTCATAGTGTTCAGGATGGCAAGTTGCACAGGTGTTTGCTGAAGGGAATCGATTTTCAAGGAAAAGAGCGTTGTGCGTAGAGTCTGCAACAAAGCGTTCCCGTGCTCGGGCCTTCTTAGTACTGTCATCCAAGGCTTCCACAAATGCAGTCAATTCATCCGAAACACCTTCATCGAGCGGAGCTACATCGGGTGTAAATACAGGACCAAAAGCAACCAGGAGTAGAGCAAGGAAAGAAACCGGTATAAATCCTACGGCAAAGAAGGGGCTTTTGAGGACTGCGTTCGCGGAGTTCTTCATGAGTCTTAATTAAGCGAGTATTAACTAAAAATGTCTACGATGCAAAGAAAACGTCATAACTTGGCTATGATATCCATGCGCAATAGCAGCATGCAACCCGTCATGAGTGATCCATTTTTCAAGAAGACGTGTACCATACGAGATCAAAGAGCTATACTAATCTACACGTTATGAGTGTAAATTACGTATACAGCATTCTGTAAAATGCGTAAACGAATCTTACAAAATTTGTATACTAAAAATATCTTACAGGTGGTAAGAAAAAATACCTCTTTGGTATCTAATTGGGGCGACGTGAGTATTCTTGTTAAAACGTAATGAGTATATAGGGAGGTGTTTACCTTAAATTTATAAAATAATCCTGGAAGCGAGTACACAATGTACTATCTTATCCTCTCCATATCAACGAATATAAACTGAATTTTTTCAGTATTTTGCGAATTCAACGCCTCCTTCCAGGAGTACAGTAGCTTACTTTGTTTGTATGATCGGGCAATCGATAGAAAATTATAGGATTGAAGAACTCCTTGGGCAAGGAGGAATGGGGTCGGTGTATCGTGCGACGGATACGTCTCTGGATAGAGCGGTAGCCTTAAAGATCATGAACCCCGGGGTGGCAACCAATGCTGATTTCCTGAGGCGATTTAAATCGGAAGCTCGGGTTCTTGGTCGCTTGCAGCACCCTAATATTGTCAATGTGTACACCTTCCGCCATGTAGACTCCCATCTGATCATTGTCATGGAATACGTGGGAGGGGGGACGTTGAGTGATTTGATTGATCAACATGGCGCCATTCCCATACCTCAGTCTGTCGATCTTCTCCAACAGTCACTCCATGCGCTCGACTTTGCCCACTCGTCCAATATCATTCATAGAGATATAAAGCCACCGAATATTCTTCTAACAGAAGGGCACCAGGTGAAAGTGAGCGATTTTGGGCTTGCGAAAATTCAGGAGGACAGCAATGCAACCATGGTTACGCGCGTCGGGATGACGGGGGGCACCTTGCATTATATGCCTCCTGAGCAGACAGAAGCGCTCTCTAACGTGGATCACCGTGGGGATCTCTACTCGCTTGGGATGACGTTTTATCAAATGCTTGCCGGCCGGGTACCCTTTGACAGAAATAGCTCCGCGTTCAGCATTCTCCGCGCGATCGACCAACAAAAAATCCCTGCCCCGGATTCATTCAACTCGAATATCCCAAAGAGCCTGGTTGAGATCGTCATGAAGTCGATCAAAAAATACCCGGACGATCGATACCAGAGCGCATCGGAAATGATGGAGGCGATTAATCATTTTCAGGAAACGTTGGGCCCTGCCCCAGACCCTGAAGGGGGATTTGCGAAGACACAGATACTTTCCAAGCCGCCCATATTTGGTGGTAAAAGCCAGAGGCAATCCTCGCAACCTCGGTTCCAGAAGAGTAAATCCAACAGTGGGCATAAAGAGAAGTTTGCAGTTGGGAGCCGCTCTTCGTCGAAAGTAAAAAAGGAAAAGAAATCTTCCCGGGTGTCTAAGGCTGGGAAGTCCATGGTAACGCCTCAACCTGCATCCAACAGTAAAGTTGTCCCAATAGTAGGAGCTGTTCTGTTATTACTTGTAGCTGGGATTTTTATCGGGCCGCGGCTCTTTTCCTCATCGTCAAACTCTGATAATGCAGATTCAAACATTGCAGATTCAAACGTAGACACCAGTGTAGACGGAACGCCCCAAAATGCGTCTGCCGGCGGAAATCAAATAGTTGATGGGCCCACAGATCCTGTCGCAGAGGATCAAAATCAGAATGATTCTGCATCTTCTGGAAATGATGGGGCGGATAACAATGCAGATAATAGCAGCAGTACACCGGCCACGAATCCAACAACAACACCTCCACCAGCCCAAGATGTAACCCCAGCACCCACCAACGAGGCGCGGACCATTCAAATTTATTCTACTCCTAGCGGGGCGACCGTTCGCATGAATGGAAGAGAGAGAGGACGTACTCCTTTGACCTTAGATAATATCCAGCCCGAATTACAACGTTTTCAACTGAGTTTGGATGGCTATGAAACAGCAAATTTGCAGTTGGATGTGTCCCAGAGGCAGGTTTTAAGAACAGACTTGACCCCCTTGACTGGGCAAATTCGTGTTGTCGTTCGTCCCTTCGGAGATATTTTTGTAAACGGAGTGCAAAAAGCAACTGCAACAAGTCGCGTCTATCAAGATGAATTGACGGTAGGTACGCATAAGATCCTCGCTCGGCATCCAGCGCTCGGCGTATGGGAAAGGAACGTGACCATAAATTCCGGTCAGGAAGCAGATATCAATTTTAACTTTGCACAGGAATTTACTGTGAGGGTGGTATCGCAGCCTGCTAATATCTATCCTCAGATTGTCGTAGATGGTGTGCCGCTAATGACCAGTAGGGGACCGAGGACCACTCCTGCTCAGCTTAGCCTGCCCCCGGGAAATCACTCTATCACAGTACAACTTGAAGGGTTTAAAGTAGTCAATGGGCCTATTGACATAGTCCTGGAAGATGATATAGACGATCCTCTATCATTTACACTTGAGCCTGAATAGTAGTAATTGTACTATTCATGTGTAAATGCCTAAGGCTGACAAGAAGTAAAACAACTCCTCTCTCTAAACAGATGCGTTATAAACATTCTTATGTAATCCCTCTACTTGGGATACTGCTTTTTACCTTCTCAAACTCTGCATCCGCCCAAGATATGCTCTGCCAGCAAGAGCTTGGTCAGGCAAATGCGATGTACTCAACAGGGCGCTTTGATGAGGCCATTTCGCGCATTGATGCGTGCCTGGAAAAGGAAGGATTGACTGACATGGAGCGGCGCACTGCCTACCGTTTAAAGGGGTTATGTTTTATCGGAAAAGGGATAGAAGTGGATGCAAAAACATCTGTTCGTCGCCTGATGGAGCTATTCCCTAATTATCAACCAGACCCTATTCAGGATCCGCCGGATTTTGTTGCCATGGTGAATGAAGTGAGGGCGGAAATCAATCGAGATTTAGCTGCGGAGGAAACGCAGGTTGATGAGGTGCCTCCATCGGATGAGGCCCCGCCAGTGACGCAACCTTCTGATGATCCTGTTCAAGAACCGGTTGCAGAGGTTGCAAAGAAGAAGAAGAGAGGGTCCGGACGTTTTTTACTTATTGGCGCAGGTGTAGCAGCGGTCGCGGCAGGAGCTGTACTGCTCACTTCGGGAGGTGATGGCGGCGGAGGCGGTGGTGGAGGAGTTGAAATTTCTGAGCCTCCTCCTTTGCCTAATTAAAAGGCCTCGATGAACAAAATAGTCTAACTCATTCTTGCAGAGCAAACGCTTCCCACTCGGAGTTATATATATGTTTTTTGATAGCGTAGATTTAAAAAGGGTATTCGTTCTTGTTATCATTGCCCTTTTTGTGCACGAGAGTCATGCTCAAAAACGGTTCTCTCCAAATTCCAGTACTCCTGTATCCAGCATCTCGAGTGTAGAAAACATCGGCGATCTGAATGTATTTCAACTCAATAGCCAGCTTCCTGTTGATACGCTAAGTAATTATACGAGAGGCGATGGAAGCATATTTGGCTACTTTGCCAATAACACGGATCAAACGGGGGGATGGGTGCATGGGACCAATTCCTTTAATGATATCGCAAAGGCTACAAAAATTTCACTCCCAGATGGGGTGCCAGGAGCAACCCTCACGGAAGTATTGGTGACCTTTATCTACAAAGCTCCCACAATAACCAATCAAACGTACTCCATTGAAATTCGAGACGTCAGTTCAACAGGTGCTCCTGGAAATCTGCTTGATTTCGAGGACTACAATATGAGCGATATCAATGGGGATGATGATTTTGGTACAGATGCGTTTCCTACGTCCCATCTATTCACTGAAGGCGTAAATGTACCTCAAGAGTTCTTTGTTATCGTGAACTTCGGTACGTATGTAGATACCGATTTCCAAAATGTGGCGATTGCAGCAAGCCCCAATTTAGGGCGGTTTATTGAAGAGGATTGGGAGCTTCTGAGTAATAACACCTGGATTAATATGTCAGAATCCTGGTTTCCCGATAACCCTAATGATGGGTGGTACATGTGGATCGATGCGGTGATTAATACGGATGTCTCTTTTAATGACCCCAACGAACCCAACAATACGGCCAGTAATGCGATCTCTATGGACAATGGGTTTGTATCCTCTGGAGCGGCCATATTCCCTGTTGGAGATGTAGACTATTACTCCTTCAACGGTGTAGCTGGAACCACAGTGGACATTTTTGCACAAGCAGATCTAGGAGGAGAAGTGGAGCTTGACGGGGTCATAACCCTCTACAACAGCGCCGGTGATTTTATAGCGGATAATGATGATTTTAACGGCAGTTTTACGGAGTCTCGCATCATTCTTAACCTCCCAGCGACAGACACGTACTTCGCCCGGTATGCCGCTTTTGATAATGATACGAGCAATGATTTCCCCAACAAGAGGCAAGCAGAAGCAGATGAGGATATAGGAGGGGTTCGTTCATCCATGCTTGCGTTTCTTTCTGGTTCACTTCAAGATGGTGATGAGGATCAGCAAAAAGTGACCATCAACCAGATTGATGATGTGGGAGGATATACGCTTCGCTTTACAGTTACGGGAGGCGGAGATGATACAACGATTCCAGTAATTCAACACACACCTGAATCTATCACCGTTCCTGAAGGAGAAGATATTGTCGTTCAAAGTGAAGTTTCAGACCCTGGATCTGGTATTGCTACAGCATTTATTGCCTACCTGGAAGGCGGAAGAAGTGCAAACGATGCCCTGTTCAGCACGATGACCCTTGTTTCAGGCAATACCTACGAGGCAACGATTCCTGCTAGTTTTGTCAACGAACGGGGCATACAGTACGTGATTGCTGCTACGGACAATGCAGGTAATGAGGCCATCAGCAATGTGGTGAATCTGCAAGTGCGCTTTGATGAAGGGCTAAGCCGGCCGGTGAACATAACCGGGACCACGGAAAACAGTTATCGAATTGTCTCCATGCCCCTAAACCTGGACAACAATTCAGTGCGTGGCGTTCTTGAAGATGATTTTGGGACCTATGATCCTGAGGTATGGCGGTTTTGGGAGCTTGGGTCGAATCAATCCTACTCTGAATTCCCTGCAGTAGGGAATTTTGCGCCGGGTAATGCCTATTGGTTTGCAACAAGCCAGACCGGACGATCCATCACGACGGGACCCGGTTCAACCGTTTCCCTGGAATTCTTGGCAGAAATACCATTGAGCCCTGGCTGGACCTTTGTTGGTACGCCCTTCAACTTCCCAGTAGTTGGCGCCCAGTTGGCTTTGGAATCTGGAACCATTCCTGATATCCGCACCTTCACCGGCTCCTGGGCATCGCTTTCCAGCGGGATGATGCCGTATCAAGGATATGCTGTTGCTTCGGTAAACGCCGATGTATTACAAGTTAACCCCTTCTTGCCAACAACGGGCAAAACGGTGGCTACTGCTTCAAAAGTGCAGGAGAGTGAATACAATTGGGCCATATCCATTTCTGCTTCCTCAGGGGAGGTACTGGATAATGACAATATGTTAGCTGTTTCTAAGGCAGCTTCTGGAGGATGGGATGTGATGGATCGCCCTGAGCCCCCGGTGATTGGAGACTATATCTCTCTGTATTTCCCTCACAGGGATTGGGATGTGCCTTTTAGTCATTTTAATACGGATGTGCGGCCAGAGTTTGACGCGTCCCAGCAATGGGCCTTTGAAGTTTCTACCAATCAGGAGGGCCCCATTGAGTTGGCGTTTAGTGGTATTGATAGCGTGCCGGCGGGATACGAAGTGTACCTGGTAGACAAGCAGATGCATCATCGCCAAGATCTCAGAGAGTCATCTACCTACTCGATCCGGGGGAGGGAACAGGATATTGAAGGCCGGTTTGTGATCGTCGTGGGTAAGTCAGAGTTCGTCTCCGAAGAACTCAACGACCTGGACGCTATTCCTGAATCTATTGCAGTCGTTGCCTATCCGAATCCTTTCCAATCATATATGACAATAGAACTCGGATTGCCAGAAGCGTCCGATGTGTCGATAGATGTATACGATCTGTTGGGCAAACGGGTAACAACACTGATTAAGGGGGAATCGCTGAATGCAGGCACCCATGCGGTGCAGTGGAGTGGCGATGATGCTATTGGGCGGCCACTGGCAAATGGTATCTACGTTTTTGCTATTCAAACAGGCGCGTCTCGTATCACAAAAAAAGTTGTTTTATTGCGGTAATCGGATTGATGAGTACAGCTTATTTAAGCAACTATTTTAGTATTTAAATAAGCAGACGATAATACTGACTCATTGTAGTACCGATAACTTAACATATAAAACAATGAGTCGGATCAGACCTGAAGAATTACCAAAACCGAAAAAGGTCTCTAAAAGACGCGCCAGTCAATTACTGGCTGATTTCACTGTAAGCGGAACGAGCAAATACGACATGTACGTTGCTGCCGCACTCGATCTCAATCCTGGAGAATCACTTGAAGTGATTGTTCTTCCTGAGAATGTGATAACGAGTATTCAGAAGAAGTTTCGTGAGCAAGGCCTAACTCGTGCAAAGGGTTTCTTTGTAATGAGTAAAGCGTTAGGTAATGAAAAAGCCGGCCACAAATCACTGCTGATCGGGCGATATGCAAGAATCCCGAAAGCAACGAAGAGCACATCCACAAAGAAGACCACTTCTCGTTCTACGAGTTCTCGTAGCACAAGCAAAGCAGCTACTGCATCAAGAGCAAAAGTTGCTAAGAAACGTGCAGCTGCTAAAACCAGAACAGCAGCAAAAACAACTGCGTCTTCTAGCCGGACTGCAAAGCCGAAGAAAACGACAACACCAAGGAAAGCTACAACTGCAAAGAAAGCTTCTACACCAAGGAAAGCCACAACTGCAAAGAAAGCTTCTACACCAAGGAAAGCCACAACTGCAAAGAAAGCATCCACACCAAGGAAAGCCACAACTGCAAAGAAAGCTTCTACGCCAAGGAAAGCCACAACTGCAAAGAAAGCATCCACACCAAGGAAAGCTACAACTGCAAAAAAAGCATCCACTCCGCGGAGAGCAACGACAGCAAAAAAGGCAACAACTCCTAAGAGAGCAACAACAGCTAAAAAAACACCATCAGCTAAAAAAACCACTAAGGTTGAAAAAGTTAATGGCGTTGCTGTTGCAGCATAATTGGATGCCAAATACATTGCATCAGCCCGCTTAAGTACAAACACGCACAAACTGATGGTTTGTGTGTGTTTGGTTTCTCGTTTCTTGTGTCTCGTTTCTTGTTATTGCAAAGGTGAAAACCTGCTTTTCAACAAGAAACCAGAAACTAGAAACAAGAAACCGATCAAATGAACCGATCAAGGTTCTTTTGATCGTACTAAGGCGGGCTTTTTTTATGGCGATTGGGGAAGAATTGAACCCGCTGGCGTCTCAAACGTAGGACAGCTTTCTCTTACTATACCACTTAACCCAATTGCAAGACTATGGCATTCTCTCTCCCTGATCTACCCTACGCACACGATGCGCTCGAACCCCACATTGATGCTAGGACCATGCAGATCCACCATGGTAAACACCACCAGGGATATACTAATAAATTAAATGCTGCTTTAGAAGGGCATGCAGACCTCGAGGGTAAATCCATTGAGGAGCTTCTGAGAGGGATTAGTAATCTACCTGATTCTATCCGAGGTGCAGTACAGAACAATGGTGGCGGTTTTGCCAATCATAGCCTCTTTTGGTCTGTAATGTCTCCTAACGGTGGCGGTACTCCTCAAGGTGCTCTTGCTTCTGCTATCGACAGTACGTTTGGTTCTTTCGATGCCTTCAAGGAAGCGTTTTCAAAAGCAGCTGGTACTCGATTTGGAAGCGGCTGGGCATGGTTGGTTGTAACAGCAGGTGGGGACCTTGCTGTATACAGCACAGCAAATCAGGACAGCCCTTTCATGAAAGGAGATACACCTATCCTAGGCCTCGACGTCTGGGAGCATGCGTATTATCTTAATTACCAAAATCGCCGTCCCGATTATGTTGGTGCGTTCTGGAACGTAATCAACTGGGCGCAAGTTGGTGCAAATTATGACGCTGCCCAATAAACGATACTGTATTCAGTATTACTTATTTAGCTTTAGACGCGAAAAAGCAGCGAACTCTCGCTGCTTTTTCTTTTTTTATTGAGTTGTGAATCTGCCAGATTATATATCGTACATTTATCACCCGCTACGTGATATTCCACTCGATCAGGCTCCGGGTACACTATCTGAGAAAGAAAAAGCGTACCTGGAAACGATCACGCACGAAAAGCGCCGGCGTGAGTTTATCGCCGGACGGATTCTAGCCCGTACAAAAGCAGCATCGTTATTGGGGTTACCCGCAAACGAAGTAAGGCTGGACATCTGTGAAGATGGCTCCCTGGACTTAACCGATACACCTTATTCAATTTCATTGGCGCACACAAAGCAGGGCGCCTGTGCGGCCATAGGACTGAATACACGGGTTGGGATTGATCTTGAAACGATCGCAACCCGGCACGAGAATTTGCACTCGTTCATTCTGAGCAAGGAAGAATACCCCTTGCTTGAGTCGCTTCCCATGGATAGGGATCGTATCCTTATCTTATGCTGGACGCTCAAAGAAGCTACGCTCAAAGGTATGCGCACCGGTTTTCGCAATTCCCCCAAGAAACTCAGGCTTCATATTGACCCTGAAAACAACGTAGCCGACATTGAAGCACCCAACAACGAAGTCTGGAAAGCCCACTATACCGAACACGACAACGCCTACCTCTCCATAGCCTACCAAAAACCAGAACCCGAAACCCGAAACTCGAAACTCGAAACAGAAATTTTATGAGCTACTCTCCCAAGAACGCAATCCGCTTTGTAACTGCAGCCAGCCTGTTCGACGGGCACGACGCAGCTATAAACCTGATGCGTCGAATCCTTCAAAGCTCTGGGGCCGAAGTGATTCATCTAGGGCACAATCGTTCTGTTCAGGAAGTGGTGGACACCGCCATTCAAGAGGATGCGCATGGCATTGCCATCTCGTCGTATCAGGGCGGCCATGTGGAGTATTTTAAGTATATGTATGATTTACTCCAGGAAAGGGGAGCGGGGCATATCAAGATATTTGGCGGCGGCGGCGGCGTGATCGTTCCTGCCGAAATCAAGGAATTGGAAGCATACGGGATTGCAAAGATCTTCTCGCCGGATGATGGGATGAACATGGGGCTTCAGGGAATGATCGATTACATGCTTAAAGCATGTGACGCGCTGGTAGATGACGTGGATGTCGTTGGCGTGCCCGGAGAGCCGTTGGTTGCTGAAAAAATCAATGCAAAGGCGCTTGCCCGGCAACTAACCCGTGTTGAACTTGCCACAGTACCTGTAGCGAATGGAGTGGCTGTTGAATTGGATGAGCGCACGCATGCAGTTACAGCTAGCATCCCTGTCATTGGGATAACCGGAACGGGAGGAGCCGGGAAGTCGACCTTAACCGACGAACTGGTGCGCCGGTTTTTAATCGAGTTCGATGACGTACACATCGCACTGTTAGCTGTAGATCCCAGTAAAAGAAAAACAGGCGGCGCTTTGTTGGGAGATCGCATTCGCATGAATGCCATCTACGGCGGCCATACGGATCGGGTATACATGCGCTCCTTCGCGACCCGGCGTGCTCATAGAGCCACATCGAACTCCCTTGAGGAAAGCATCTCGGCGTGCAAACAGGCCGGGTTTGATATGATTATTCTCGAAACTGCTGGAATTGGCCAGAGCGACACGGAGATTACCGACTTGACGGATGTATCGATCTATGTCATGACCCATGATTTCGGTGCTCCCACGCAGTTGGAAAAGATCGGGATGTTGGATGTAGCGGATTTTGTGGTACTCAATAAGTTTGAGAAGCGGGGCAGTGCAGACGCGTTGCGTGATATTCGGAAACAGGTACAACGAAATAGAGGCCTTTGGAGCGAGCCGGTTGATAAAATGCCTGTATACCCAACCATGGCATCCCAGTTTAATGACCCTGGGGTTTCAAAGCTGTTTCTTGGAGTGCTCGGTCATCTTAATGATTCATATGGCTTTAATCGAACCTCCTATGTGTATGCCAATGACGTAAGCGATCTAGATCCCGGCGCTCTGGCGATCATCTCGCCCAAAAGGCAGCGCTACCTGGGTGAAGTGGTTGATACATGTAGAGGCTATAGAGCATCGGTCGAGAAGCAGGTACAACTTGCTCGAAATTGGGGACATGCAAAAGGAGCGAGGGAGCAGTATGAGCAATGGGAAAAGGGGGGAAATGAAGAGGTACAAGGAACACTAAGCGAGATGGAATTGCACTGGTGGGATTTATTGGATAGTGGATCCCGGAAGATACTCGAGAATTGGGATTCGCTCCTGGATAGGTACACACAGGACGAATTTACCTATGAAGTCAGGGGAAAGGCATTTACGGTCCCTCTTTATCAAGTCTCATTGTCCGGTACTAAAATACCGAGAGTGGCTATGCCGTCTACCAAAGACGCGGGCGAACGGCTTCGTTTTGCCTTGCTGGAAAATATACCGGGTTCGTTTCCCTTTACGGCCGGCGTCTTCCCGTTTAAACGATCCGGTGAAGATCCTACACGCATGTTTGCAGGGGAAGGGTCGCCAGAGCGAACCAACCGGCGGTTTCACCTGGTTTCGCATGATATGCCGGCAAAGCGGCTTTCTACGGCCTTCGACTCCGTAACGCTCTACGGGTTTGATCCTCATCATCGCCCCGACATCTACGGGAAGGTCGGGAATTCTGGTGTGTCAATCTGCACACTGGACGATATGAAGAAACTCTACTCCGGGTTTAACCTGTGTAACAGAGCTACCAGTGTATCGATGACAATCAACGGGCCGGCTCCCATGATTCTGGCGATGTTTATGAATACTGCCATCGATCAACAGGTTGAGCTTCACTTGAGAGAAGCTGGAGCCTGGGATGACATACAGGCTGCCCTTAAGTCCCGTCTTGGTGGAAATGCAACCGAATATGTCTCTTATGGCCCGCAAGGCATCGTAGAAGGGCTCCCTGAAGGGCACGATGGAACCGGACTAGGGTTATTAGGAACGCACGGGCCACAACTGGTTGAGTGGGGATTGATCGGGGAGGAGACGTATGAACAGATCAAGGCGGACACGTTGCACACAGTGCGCGGCACGGTTCAGGCTGACATATTAAAAGAGGATCAGGCGCAAAATACGTGCATCTTCTCTACAGAGTTTGCCCTCCGTATGATGGGGGATATGCAGCAATACTTCATCGACCACAAAGTAAGAAACTATTATTCGGTTTCCATCTCAGGGTATCACATCGCGGAAGCAGGAGCCAATCCGATTTCTCAGCTAGCCTTCACCCTCTCCAATGGGTTTACCATCGTTGAGTATTACCTCTCCCGGGGTATGAATATAGATGATTTTGCACCAAACCTATCCTTCTTCTTTTCGAATGGTTTGGATCCAGAGTACAGTGTGATTGGCCGCGTAGCGCGTAGGATTTGGTCGGTAGTGATGCGCGACAAGTACGGGGCAAACGAACGCAGCCAGAAGCTGAAATATCATATTCAGACCTCAGGCCGCAGTCTTCACGCTAAAGAAATCCAGTTCAACGATATACGTACGACCCTGCAGGCATTGATTGCCATCTACGATAATTGCAATTCACTGCACACGAACGCCTATGATGAGGCGATCACAACACCGACGGAAGAAAGCGTCCGCCGGGCTATGGCGATCCAGCTTATCATTAATCGAGAATTGGGACTGGCCAAGAACGAAAATCCATTGCAAGGTGCGTTCATCATCGATGAATTAACTGATCTCGTCGAGGAAGCGGTACTCATGGAGTTTGAGCGTATCAACGACCGCGGTGGGGTGCTCGGCGCCATGGAGACCATGTACCAGCGGGGCAAGATTCAGGATGAGTCGTTGTTGTACGAGCATAAAAAACACAGCGGCGAACTACCCATCGTAGGAATCAACACGTTCCTCTCGAAGAACGGGACGTATGAGGAAGAAGAGGTAACCGTAGAATTGATGCGTTCCAGTAATGATGAAAAAGAACATCAGATCAACAACTTAAAAGCCTTCCAGAAACGCAATGAAGATCGTTCTGCTCATGCATTACATGAACTCCAACGCGTAGCCCGCGAACGCGGCAACCTCTTCGAAGCCCTAATGGAAGCCGTCCGAGTCTGCTCCCTGGGCCAGATCACAGACGCATTGTTTGAGGTCGGTGGTCAGTACAGGAGGAATATGTAATTGAAGAGTTCAAGGTTCAAAGTTCAATGTTTAAAGTTATTGAAATCCAACTTTGAACTTTGAACTTTAAACTTAATTCAAGGGATTGTCCGGATGGTCCTTGGACCAGTGGCTGTGCCAGGTGCCGAGGTGGACGTAGCCGAGAGCGCCACCGCCGGCGCTGAGCATGGATAGGGAATTGGGGTCACCGGTGAAGGTGACGTTGGATCCGATGGTGATGTCGAGACCGTAGGTAGGCGCCTTTAGGTCGCTTACGAGGTCTTCCATGCTGTCCTCGAAGGCATCAATTTCGTCCGTTCTTCTGTGCCAGTACATGGAGACTTCAAAGAGTTTCTGTTCCATGGCACCGTTCATTTTGTACAAGCTTAAGGTCAGTGTACCCATCCTGTTATGATTGTATCCCACACAGACTGGACCACTTGTGCTCGTGCACCCTGTATATCGACTTCCTGTATCCCACATTTTCTTTAGGGAACTGAGGCGCGTGATATCAATGTGTAAATAATCAAGGTGGCTTTTCTGAAATGTCTTTGAACGGAAAGGATTCGTAGGGTCAGCCAATGTGGGTTCGAAGCCTGCTGAAACAGGATAAAATAGGAGGTCCCCTCCATCCAACTGCATGCTGAGGCTACCCCTGCCATGGGCTGCAGTATTAGATAGCTCAAAGAATATTTGATCAGTACTGTTGAGTTTTTGAAGGGTCTCGTATAAATAATGCTCTCTCTCGTGAATGCGGTCACCAGACGAGTTGGCATAATACCGAATTGAGTTACCGTATTTGGACGTGAAATCATGTTTGTGATAGAAGCACCAACCCCAGTACCAGAGCTTTCTGTCAACACCTTGAGCGTAAGACCAGGATGAAGACATATCTCGGAATGAAGTAATATCCATATGGCCCGAGTTAGGCATGGCGTCATGGAGAGCAATCAACCCGCCATTCAGGTTTACATTACCGCTAAAGTTGATTTGTGGGTTCTGGTTTTCAGCGGGTGGTTTGACCAGTATCAAACCGTCCCAATTCAGTGTGGAGCCAGGAGGGACATTCAAATTTCCTTCAACGATAAGTATGCCTTTGCCTTCCAGGTTGGTTATATCCAAATTGCCATCAACACGAAGGATCTCATTGCCGGTATCCAGGCCAAAGGTCGTAGGCATGCTTGAAGGAACAGTTTGGGTTTCTAGCCCAGGATTCGCATTGATGTAGGTATTCACAGCTTGCTCAACCTGGTCCGGGAAAAACATCCCGTTTTCCTGTTCTAGCTGCGCACGTTGAGCCGAATCGATCATGTCAATGCCGATATTCCCATTGCCAGAGTTTTTAAGAGACGTGTTTAAGTTAGTCTGCATGTTATCGATGCCAAGCCCTATCTCACCCAGGTTATTGGCCAGTCCAAGGTCCTGGATCAATACCTCGTCCAGTTCCGATAGAGATTGGTCATCAAGAGTCATGCTCGAAATATCAAGGTTGGCACCGGCGTCAATATCAAAATTCAAGTCGGCGGCCTTGATTTGAAAGGGATTGAGGCCCATTGAATTCCACTGGTAACGGCTGCGTACATCATGCACCGTGCCGTCATACGTACCTCTCACGGTTACATCCAGTACGTTTCCGTCCATGTTAAAGTTAGCTACTTCAATGGTCCCACCGTTCCGCGTGATCGTATTAAAGGGAGCGATATTCGACGTTCCAGAGGACTCGAGCCAACTGGCGAGGGCAAGCTTTTTACCCTGATTGGCCAACTCACGAGCCGCCTTATCTGCATAAGCTTCGTTTTGCGCTTCCTGCGTATCCAACGACGTCTGCTGCGTCGTATACAAAAACAGCATCATGGTCACTGTAACAGCAACAGTAGCTATAAGTGCACCTTGTCCCATAGGATTAATCTTTTATGCAATCAAAAGGGGGCTTTTGATTGGTTTCGTGTTTCGTGTTTCGTGTTTCGGGTTGGTTTCGGGCTGAACTCGCAACAAACGCGAAACCCGGAACACGAAACCCGAAACCTGTCAAGAATCAAGAATTCTTGACAGCTTGTTTATTCCCAATTAGCCAGGATGACGGTGGTGCCGAAGCGGCTTATGTTTACCTGGCTGGTGGAGCTTTGGCCATCGGGGGATTGGCCTAAGCTGTTGGTGGCAATTTTGAATTCGAATCGGACGTTGTCTAATTCCGTTGGGCAGGGGCCCGAATTAGAGCTAAAGCTGTCCGATCCTTTTTGTGATAACTCGACTAAAAAATGGGTGATATTTCCCTGGCTGCCACCGGCATAATTACCGTTGATCGTTCGGTCGAGCCGGTACAAGGGGATTGTACTGGTCGATTGGCCTTCCGTTAATACCATCGTATTGCCCGTATCGATGAGCTCATACGTGACGATGCTGACGCTGGCGTCATCCGGATCAGAGAGCGTATAGGCGTTGTCTGGATCCGACAACGTTGGAAATTTGAATTCCGTTGTGACCCCGCCCGATGTTGTTAATTGGCACTCAAAGATGGTCCCTCCAACGAGGTTGCCTCTACTCTCGGCCTCCGTTGTCTGCTCTTCCGTGCGCATGTTCTCTACGTCGGTCTCAACAATTTCGCTGAGTTCCAAGGCATCCGAGTAGACCATGTTATACATGGTTGCTTCGGAAGACGATTGCCATCCCTTGAACTGGATGAACGCATAGATCAACAGGACTGCGCCGGCTACAATAATTCCTATAAGCTGGTCAAACGTTGAACCCATACAATAACTGTGTTCAGTTTACAGGTTGTCGGAAACTAGGATCGTTTTGCTCATTGCATATTGAGCGACTTTGCTACCGATTGAATCAGCAGCAACGACACTAATAGAAAACTCCTTCGCCAGGGTGGGGGAGGTAGGTGTTGATGAAGGGGAAGCCGGGTTTACGTATTGGACTTCGTATGTAACATTAAAGCGGAAGCTATCTGCACTGAGTACATGAATGACTTCTTCTTCGAACTCGTGGAAGTCGTCCAGATCATCAAAATCAGGTTCATCACTTTCCCCCGAGTCTTTCCCCATGCCAGCAACTGTGGTTAGGGATTGGGTATCTACATCAAGCTCTGTGGAGCCCACTCTGGACTCATCAAAAGCAACGCTATTCACGATCTGCTCCGTCCTCTTCCTCGCATAATCAATAGCTGCAGACTCCATCTCCTTGATATAAATCCCTTCTAGATTCATCATAGACGCTTTCTGCTGTTGCACCGAAAGCATCGTAATGATCATAAGCGCTCCTAAACCCAATATTGTTTGTTGCATAGCGGCATGTAGTGGGTATCATTTACACCATATCATTGATGGTATCGGCAGGAGGTGAGGAATTCTTAAGAGCTCAAATAAATCTTATCCTAAACGCAACTCTTACCCACTACCATCCCGTATACAGCATCAATGAACAAAAATTGGACTGCCATGAAATCTGCTACCTCTCTGTTTTTATCAATTTTTGCCCTCGTATTTGTCTTAGCAGGATGCTCAGATTCTACCGGGCAGGATTATGACCAGGAAATTGCTCAGGATCGTACGGAAAAGCGATCCCAGCGGGGAGGGGATGATGATGATTGGAGTGAGCACAGAGAAAATTTTGGTGATCGACGCACAACCTCCTCACGTTCTACCAATGACAATGATTGGGGAAGTGACGATAAAGACACCGATTGGAATACCAATGATTATGACAACGAGATCGATGAGTTAAAAAGAGAACTGGATGGTCTTGTTGATCTAGATGAGCTTGAGCGCAAGCTAAAGACAATTGAGCGCGAATTTGAAGAAGAAGGAAATGCTGAAGGATTAGAAGAGCTTGAAAATGCCTTTGAAAGCCTCGGCGAAGCATTCTCTGAAGTAGGAAATGCGATTTCTAATGGGATCGAAGTCAAATCAGTCGATTATGACGAACTCAAAGGCGTACTTCCTAATCGAATCCGCGGCTACGAAAAGAAAAACTTCAACGGAGATAAAGTCTCTGTCTTTGGATTTAACCTGTCCGTTTTAGAACAAGAGTATGAAAGTGACCGCGGGAATGGTTCGCTTAATATCACCGTAATCGATCTTGGCAGCCTGGCCAATGCAGCCCTTGTTGGACTAGATTGGTTGGATTTGGAAATAAAAAGCGAAAGCTCCACCGGATTCGAGCAAACAACAACCATCGACGGTTACCCTGCCTTTGAGCAGTGCGACCGCTCTAGCAGAAAAGACAATTGCTCTCTCCACCTCGTTGTTGAGGAACGATTTGTAGTGCAAATTGAAAGCGATGAAATGGGGATGAATGATATCAAAGATGTACTCGACAAGATGGATATACGCAAGCTTGCTGAAATGAGAGAAGAAGGCATCTAACCTTCACGCACTCTCCAGCTTTCGGCCCACAATTCAAAAGAGCTCTCTCGGTATTTTACCGGGAGGGCTTTTTACATTTATGCGCAGATTAGTACATTGTGAAGTACTAGATTGGCTATAGGCTGATTCAACTGAAGGGTGTTAGGTGGTGCAAGCCTTGTCATGCTGAGCGACAGCGAAGTATCTGGTATTTATTGAAGCTGCCTTTTCTTTGTCATCCCGTTGGAGCGCAGCGATCGAGGGATCTGGGCGTGCACTACCTACCACATAGAGAAATGCTTTCATGTGGTGCATGCCCAGATCCTTCCTTGCTATCACTCGCACAGCATGACAGGCAGCAAAGTTAAAGCAAATACAACAAACTGAACCTCTATTAGCGTAAATAATATTAAAGTATGACTGGCAGGTCGTCTCTCCGCGTTCATATTCCGTTTCTATTCGTTGCACTAATACTGCTACTCCTTACCGGATGCAACCGCCAGAACCCTGATTCCACACTTCCTGACGTAGTCGAATACAACGCCCACATCCGCCCAATCCTCTCAGACAAGTGTTTTACCTGTCACGGCCCTGATGAAGCAAAGCGAGAGGCTGATTTACGGCTTGATGTGAGGGATGATGCCCTTGCGGAGTTGTCTGAGTCTCCGGGACTGTATGCGATTCGTCCAGGCAAAGCGGCTAAGAGTGAGGTTTTTCATCGGATTATGCAGAGCGACCCCGATGAGGTGATGCCTCCTGTAGAATCCACGCTGAGTCTCTCGGAACGAGAAAAGGAGTTGATACGGCAATGGATTGACCAGGGAGCTAAGTATGAACCCTTGTGGTCCTTTGTCCCGGTAAAAGACGTAGCTCCCCCCAGAACGAGAGGGCGCCCGGCCATCAACAATGAAATCGATCATTTTGTCGACAAAAGACTCAGAGAGGAAGGGATGCAGATGGTAGGTTCTGCCTCTAAAGAAACGCTTATCCGCAGGGCAGCCTTTGATTTAACGGGATTGCCTCCAACGCTCGATGAAATTGATGCTTTCCTGGAAGACACCTCGCCAAAAGCATTTGAACGAGTCATCGACTATTACCTGAAGTCCAATGCCTATGGTGAGCGAATGGCGGCACAGTGGATGGATATCGCCCGATATGCAGACAGCGACGGGTACCTGGACGATAAACACCGCGAGGTCTCTCCCTGGCGAGACTGGGTGATCCGGGCATTCAATTCAAACATGCCGTACAACGAGTTTGTGTCCTGGCAGATAGCGGGTGATCTGTATCCAGAGCCTACACAAGACCATGTATTAGCGACTGCTTTTAATCGGTTGCACAAGAAGAATTCTGAGGCAGGCATCGTGTTTGAGGAATTCAGGTCAGAGTATGTGGCTGATCGCACGAACACGTTTGGCCAGGCCTTTCTAGGGATGACGATGGAGTGTGCTCGTTGTCACGATCACAAGTATGATCCCATCTCACAAAAGGATTATTATCAGCTATACGCCTTTTTTAACAGCACGAATGACATCGGCCATGCAGTGTATGGCCCTGATCAGACGCCCGGTCCGGCTCTTTTATTGGCCACTAAGGAGGAAGAACAGGAGGTAGATCGGCTCAAGGCCGAGATTCAACAGATCGAGGATAAACTGGCTCAACGTCAAATAGCGGCAAAAAGAGACTATGAAGTGTGGACTGCTTCGCCCCTTCAAACCCTTGAGCTTCATGAAGCCATTGAAACAGCGCGAGTAGCCGAATATCCCTTTGATAGCTTCGGCGATTTAGCAGGAAACCAGAACGTCTCGCTTCAAAAAGATAACAGGGGGCCGTCAGCTCGGATAAACGACCTGATAATCACCTCTGGGAGATCAGGCAAAGCCATTGAACTAAGCGATTACAATTCTGCTATACTTGGGAAAGACGTGGGATGGTATGATCGAACCGATCCGTTTACGATCGATTTTTACGTATATCCAGATACTTTATACGAAGACGCCATGCTGTTCACGCACAGCGAAGAATGGCGTCTCGGACTCCGTGGGTACAACATGCACCTGGAAGATAACCAGGTCGTGTTCAGGATGGCGCATTCGTACCCTCAAAATGCGATAGAAGTTAGAGGGGTCACATCCTTACCAGAGCGCGAATGGACTCGCATAACTGTCACTTACGATGGGTCAAGCAAGGCGCGTGGGGTTGCCTTCTATCTGAATGGGCAGCATGAACCCACCACCATCGATCTGGATAATCTATACAAAGGCATTCTGTTTACGCCCGATATCCACACGTATGGATTTAAAGGGATTCAATTGGGGCATCGGGATAAGTTTACGCCGTTCAAAAAAGGACGTGTTGATGAGTTCAGTGTCTTTAATCGCGCTTTGGTACCCCTTGAAGTGAAGTACCTCGAAGATCCGGAATCGTTTAATGGTGGATCAGTGGCAGCAGAAGAGGTTCTTCTCTTTGAGTATTATCTGGCTCACCACGATGAAGGCTATGAATCCTTGCAGGGTGCGTTTAAGCAGGCGAGTGATTCTCTCAATGTACTGCTCAATAGCATCGAGGAAATCATGGTAATGGGGGACTTAGCAGAGCCCCGCCAAACGCATGTTCTTGATCGGGGTATGTATGATTCGCCCGGCGAGGAAGTGGTGCCTGGTACTCCGGTTTCGATTCTTGCCTTCCCGGATGACCTACCCCGGAACCGCAAGGGATTGGCTGATTGGTTGTTTCACCCAGAAAACCCCCTTGCCGCCCGTGTTGCTGTAAACCGGATCTGGAAGATGCATTTTGGGAATGCGCTGGTTTCAACCGTCGATGACTTTGGCAATCAAGGCGCCATACCAACGCACCCGAAATTACTGGATTGGCTTTCGAATGCATTCATAGAATCCGACTGGGATGTGAAAGCACTGCAGAAGCTCATCATGATGTCAGCCACGTATCAGCAAGATTCGGCCATCACCCCCGAATTACTCGAAAAGGACCCTGACAATCGGTTGCTGGCACGCGGAGGAAGCTTCCGGTTGCCTGCTGAAATGATCCGGGACAATGCGCTGGCCATAAGTGGAATGTTAGTCGATGAGATTGGTGGGCCGAGTGTTTATCCCTATCAGCCTGAGGGGTTGTGGGACGAACTGTCGACAAAGGGATGGCGCTATCCGTATTTACAAGAACCCGGAGAGGGCCTGTATCGGAGGAGCCTGTATACTATCTGGAAGCGCACCTCCCCACCGCCCTCCATGTTGATATTCGATGCGCCCGATAGAAGCACCTGTACGGTGGACCGGCAAGAGAGTAGCACGCCCCTGCAGGCCCTGGTACTGCTTAATGATCCTCAATATGTCGAAGCCGCCCGCAAACTGGCTGAGCGAACCCTGCTAGAAGCACCTGGCTCGAAAGATACCGTGTTGGTATCCTTGTTCAGAAGGATTACAGGACGCTATCCTATGGACCAAGAACGGGAGTTGCTTGAAGAATTCTACAACAAAGAGCAGCGCACATTCTCGTCTCAGCCTGAAGATGCCCGTACGTTCTTAACCAACGGATCTTCCCAACCCGATGATACCATAGCGTCAATCGAGTTGGCTGCGTTGTCTGTTGTTGCCAATGCCCTGATGAATACCGATGAAGGATATACTCGCCGTTAATTTCCCGAACGAACATGGATAAACACATACCCATCATTCAATCTGCACTAACCAGGCGATCTTTCCTCCGGAAGTCGACGTTCGGTCTGGGTGGTGTCGCGCTTTCTCAACTTATGGGCGTACCTGCGGCATCTGCAAGGTCTGTTGATCAGGATCCGTCAAAAGGCATTCTAGGTTCGGGGCATTTTCCTGCAAAAGCGAAGCGGGTCATTTACTTATTTCAGAGCGGCGGTCCGTCTCAGATTGAATTGTTTGACTATAAGCCGGCGTTAGCACAGTGGCACGGTCAGGAAATCCCCGATTCGATACGGGGCACGCAGCGAAATTCGGGGATGGTTACCAACCAGTCTACCTTTCCGTTGGTGCAATCCTTCACGCCGTTTAAGCAATATGGGGCGAACGGTACGTGGGTCAGTGACCTCATGCCCTATACGGCGAAGGTGATCGATGAAGTCTGCCTGATCAAGTCGATGTACACAGAAGCAATTAATCATGAGCCGGCCGTCATTTTCATGCAAACCGGTTCACAGATAAGCGGGCGCCCTTCGATGGGTTCCTGGCTGAGTTACGGGCTTGGAAGTGAAAATGAGAACATGCCCGCTTTTGTTGTACTGGTTTCTCAGGGAAAGGGGAGCCAGCCCTTAAATGCGCAATCCTGGGGGAATGGCTTTTTGCCCTCCTTTCATCAGGGGGTACAATTCCGATCAGGAAAAGAACCGGTGCTGTATCTCAATAATCCCCATGGGATCGACATGAGCCATCGAAGGCAGGCCCTCGATTATATCCAACAGTTTAATGAACTGCAGGCGGACCAGTGGGGGGACCCTGAAATCGAGTCTAAGATCAACCAGTATGAGATGGCCTATCGTATGCAAACGGCTGTTCCGGACCTGGTAGATTTGTCGGATGAGCCCGATCATATTTACAAGTTATACGGCGAGGATGCACGAATTCCAGGCACCTATGCCTCAAATTGTTTATTGGCCCGGCGGCTGGCAGAAGAGGACGTCCGGTTTATACAACTGTACCACACCGGTTGGGATCAGCACGGCGGACTCCCTTCAGGAATTAGCCGGCAGGCGAAGAGCACCGACCAGGCAACAGCGGCCTTGTTAGTCGATCTGAAGCAGCGGGGACTCCTAGAGGATACGCTTGTGATATGGGGCGGCGAATTTGGACGGACCAGCTTTTCACAGGGCCGGCTCACCGAGACCAACTACGGGCGGGATCATCATCCGGGGTGCTTTACCATGTGGATGGCAGGTGGAGGAGCCCGGCCTGGATACGTGCATGGCGCAACCGATGAATTTAGCTACAACGTGGCAGAAGATGGTGTGCATGTGCACGATCTGCAAGCCACCATTCTTCACCTGATGGGCATCGACCATGAACGGCTCACCTATAAGCATCAGGGCCGCCGATTCCGCCTCACGGATGTGCATGGGATAGTAAAGCAGGAGCTGATTGTATAGTTTTATCCGAAAATCGCTCAATTCATGCCTTATGAATAGTTTGAGCAGTCTTAATAATCCCTAGTACATATTTTAATCCTAAAACTTCTATATTCGGGAATAGTAGAGACGGCAACTCAAGCACGATCATTAGCCCCACTGGTTCATGACAAAAGCATGGTGTAACAGGCATTTAGCGTCCCTTGGCATTTGGCTGGTACTTATAGCGATTATTTCCACGCCTGCATGGGGGCAGGAAAAAGAAACGTACCAGATAGGAATCCTGGCAGATTTAAGAACTCCAGAGAGTGAGTTTATACTTACTCAAATGGAGACTGAAATTCGGGCGGTTGTAGGTGAAGATGCGAATATCGAATTTCCAACATCGAGTTTATTAGTGAACAACCTGGACGAAGCCCAGGCTGAACGTAATTACCAGACCCTTCTTGATAACGACACAGATATTATTCTGGCTTTTGGGCCGCTGAATAGCAAAATTATTTCTGCTCAGGAATCGTTCGAAAAACCGACTATTCTTTTTGGTGCAATTAATCTGGACATTATCGACATCGCTGGGTCGGAGCAGACCTCTGGCATTGATAATTATAATTTCCTGGTCACTTCCGGGTCGTATACTGAGGATTTAGAGACCTTTCAGTCGATTTATAGCTATAACTACATCGGTATTCTAGTCGCCGGCGGCTTGGAGACCGTGTTAGATTTAGAGACTGTGTTTTCGGGAATAGCAGCTGAGATTGGGATTGCCTATACGTTGATTCCTTACACAGATCCGAGTAGCATTGAACCCCATCTGGATACCATTGATGCGGTCTATCTTGCAGAAGGATTTTTCTTGGGGCAGGACGATATTGAGGTCCTGGCTGAGCAATTAATGGAATGGAGGCTGCCTTCGTTTACGTCTACATTTAGGGAAGATGTTGAAGCGGGTCTGTTGGCAACGAATCAGTCTGATGATAACCTGGCTATCTTCTTCCGGCGTATCGCGCTGAACGTTGAGTCGGTTGTTAATGGGACCAACCTTGGAGACCTTCCGATCTCACTGGAAACCAGTCCTACACTTACTATCAACTTTAACACGGCTGAACGTGTAGGGGTACCCATCAAATACAGTTCTGTAGCAACAACAGAGTATGTGGGTAACTTCGAAAATGTGATGTCAGAGAAAACGTACTCGTTGGTTGACCTTATGGAAGCCGTTGTTGAAAGAAATCTACTCCTAGAACTGAGTGAGAAAGAAGTAAGTCTTTCTGAGCAAGATGTGAAGCTGGCCCGAAGCAATTACTTGCCGGAAGCATCGGCCTCGGCGACAGGGTCCTATATAGACGAAGAAGCAGCCGAGTTCTCGAATGGACAAAACCCCGAATACTCTACCTCTGGGAATATAACGGTTTCTCAGACCGTCTTTTCAGAGGCGGCCAACGCGAATATAGACATTCAAGAAAGCCTGTTGAATGCCGAAAGAGCAAACTATTCGGCAACAGAGCTGGACCTGATCTTGAATGCCTCCATGTTGTATTTCAACACGCTCATAGTGAAGGCAAATCTCCAGATTCGCAGTGAAAACCTGAGTGTTACGAGGGAGAACCTTCAGATAGCTGAGCAAAATTTTGAGGCCGGTCAATCGGGAAGGGCAGACATTCTCCGCTTTAACAGCGAGATGGCGCAAAACATGCAATCCCTTATTGAAGCGGTGAATCAGTTGGAGCAAGCCTTTCATGCGATCAATGAATTGCTGAATTATCCCGTGGATCGGGAAATCGATATTGAAGAGGCTGCCATCGGAGAAGGGATATTTGAAGGATACAGTTACGAGTTTATTCAACAATTCGTCGACGACCCCAATATCCGGAAGAATTTTGTAGACTTTTTGGTTCTCGAAGCCCAAAGAAATGCACCTGAATTGGCATCTATCGAGTACAGCTTAGAAGCAACAGACCGAAATATTTTGCTGAACGGCAGCCGGCGATTCCTGCCTACTGTAGCGCTGCAGGCCCAGTATAACCGCACGTTCGATCAGTGGGGCGCTGGAGTACCACCGCCTGAGTTCTTTTTGAGAGATAATTTTAGTGTCGGTGTTAATGTATCCGTGCCGATTTTTAATCGAAACCAAAACAATATTAATCGGCAGTCGGCCATTATTCAGAGAGAGCAATTAAAGCTAAACGAGGAAAATACCAACCGAACGATAGAGCGTGATGTGAGAGATATTGTGTTGGACCTCGTAAATCAGATTGCCAATATCGAGTTGTCTGCTGTATCCGAAGGATCGGCTCGTGAGAGCCTCGATCTCATTCGAACCGCCTATTCTTCCGGCTCTGCTACCCTCGTCCAGGTGCTTGACGCCCAGAACAACCTGGTTCAAGCCCAACTAGCCAGAGCCAACGCCAGCTACAACTACCTGCTTACGTCCCTGATTCTAGAACGCTACATCGGTTACTACTTCTTACTCCACACAGAAGAAGAAAACGCCACGTTCCAGGATCGCTTTTTTGATTATATGACAACGTTGGAATAGGCACTCAAATATCATGAAAAAACTATCATCCATATTGTGTTTAGCCGGGGTGCTTTTGTTCGTTTCCGGTTGTGGGGGGGAGGAGCCGGAGAGGGCTAAGGTGTTGCGGCCTGTGAGCTACCAGGAGGTGGGCTTTGCTGGTGGCGGAAGTGTACGTACGTTCAGTGGGATCGCTGAAACAGACAAGGTGATTGACCTCAGCTTCCGGTCGAGTGGTATTATTACCCGATTTGATATTCGGCTAGGGCAGCAGGTGCGTAGAGGACAATTGCTTGCGCAGTTGGATAACGTACAGGCGCGGCTTGCGTATGAGCAGTCCGTGGCATCGCTCAATAGTGCTGCATCGCAGATGAACACGGCCAAGCTCAATTTTGAACGGGTGCGGTCGCTGTATGAGAAGGGGAGTGCATCGTTGAGCGACTTTGAGAACGCAAAGAACTCGTTCAGGACGGCCGAGGCCAGCCATGAGTCGGCCCAGCGAAGTGTTGCTATTCAACGTGAGCAGATCAACTATGCCTTTATCTATGCTCCAGAGAATGGTACCATCGCATCAGTGAATGCGGAAGTAGATGAGAATGTGAGTGCAGGGCAACCTGTAGCTATACTTAATGCTGGCGCAGATATGGAGATCTCACTGGGATTGCCAGAGAGCGTTATCAATAGAGTTCAGACAAACTCTGAAGTGGATGTTGCCTTCACTTCGCTACCTGGAAGCTCCTTTAAAGGAGTCTGTACTGAAGTTTCCCCGTCCGTTGATCCCAACACTGCTACGTATCCCGTACGCATTCGGATCATCGACCCCACCGATGATATCCGGTCCGGTATGACGGCGAATGTGACGTTTAACTTCGATGAAGCTGCTACGTCTGGATCTTCCTTGATCGTACCTGCAAAAGCCGTTGGAGAAGATGGAGAAGGACGGTTTGTCTTTTTACTCGAAGAGCAGGGAGCTTCAGCACGCGTGAAGAAACAACCTGTTCAAGTAGGATCCCTGACAACAGAAGGATTTGAGGTCTTAGACGGCCTGCAAGCCGGCCAAAAAATCGCCACCGCCGGCCTGCAAACACTACTGAATGGCCAAGAAGTCCGGCTTACGCCGTAACACGAAACAGAAATAATCCATGAATCTCGCAAAATTCTCGATTGAGAATAACAGGATTACTTTTTTCATATTAGCGATTATCATCTTGATGGGGCTTTCGATGTACCAGTCCCTTTCAAGAGACAGTATGCCCCCGTATACGGTGAGAGTGGCGTCGATCGTTACACAGTTTCCGGGAGCCAGCCCGGAACGTGTTGAGCAACTCGTTACAGACAAAATCGAGAAGATTGCTCAAGAATTACCTGAGCTGAAGGAAGTGACCAGTACGTCTCGTACAGGGTTGTCGGTTGTGTCGGTTGAACTAAAGTTTGAGGTCACTCCTGAAGAGTTGCAGGGTGTCTGGGATCGTCTGCGGAGGAAGCTCAATGGAATGGATGGGTTACCCCAGGGAGTGAATCCTCGGTTGAATGACGATGGGATCGGCGATGTGTATGGGGTTGTGGTTGGAATGACGAGCGACGGGTACTCGTACGCAGAGATGAAAGAGTATGCCGATGATATTCGGGACTCATTTATCAAGCTGGATAATGCGGCGAAAGTTGAATTGGGCGGGGTGCAGGAAGAGCGCGTTTTTGTAGAATTTGAAAACTCCCGGTTGAGAGAATACAACCTCTCGGCAAGCCGTTTGCAGGGGATCATTGCGTCGACGAACATTGTGAGTTCAGGCGGGCAGGTAAATCTAGAGGACGAACGGATTATTCTGGAGCCAACGGGGAATTTTGACAGCATTGAAGATATTCGAAACACCCTCATACCCGTTGGTAATGGTTCACAACTCATCTACCTGGGTGATATCTGTACGATTACGCAAGGCTACATCGATCCTCCAGAGCAGAAAGTACGAATTAATGGCCGGGACGCCATCTCCTTTCATGTCAATTTGAAAAGCGGCGCAAACGTCATCGCTCTGGGTGAAGAGGTCGATCAGGTTATCCAAGAGTGGACCAGCGTGCTGCCGCTTGGGCTTGAATTGCAACGTGTTGCCTCGTTGGATACGTATATCGATGTTAAGATCAGCGACTTCATCGTTAACCTGATTCAAGCGATTTCTATCGTTCTCGCCGTGATGCTCATCTTCCTCGGGCTTCGCACAGGGATGATCATCTCTAGCCTCGTTCCCATCGTCACCATCATGACGCTGATGCTGATGGGGATCATCAACATGGGCTTGAACCAGGTAACGTTGGCCGCTTTGATTATGGCGCTGGGGATGATGGTCGACAATGCCATTGTGGTGGCCGAGTCGATCATGGTGAAGATGGAGAATGGGGTCGATGCGAAAAAAGCAGCGATCGATTCATGCGCTGAGTTGTTTAATCCGCTCTTGATTTCAACCCTCACAACGTCTGCGGCCTTCCTGGCCTTTTATCTGGCCGAATCTACAATGGGAGACATTGTCGGGCCGATCTTCGTCGTTATTTCCCTCGCATTGCTCTCGTCCTGGCTGATCTCCCTATCCGTGATCACGCTATTCTGCTATATGTTCTTGAAGATCGAGAAGAAAGGCACCAAAAAGCCGGGGCTCGTAGATCGCATTATTACAACGTTAAAGGGATACTACAAGGACCTCATCCTTGGTGCGTTGCAGCGAAGGCGCCTGGTGGTATTTGGGGTGCTTGGGTTGTTTGTCTTTTCGTTGTTTGGATTCACGCGTATTCCCTTTCTTTTTTTCCCGGATAGCGATCGAAATCTGATTACTGTTGACATCAACCTGCCTCTAGGTACTCGCATCGAGCGGACTACTGAATTGGTGCGCGACATCGAAGCGTACATTGCCGACTCATTGCTAGTAGACGGGACCCGCACAGAAGGTATTCTTGATTGGTCGTCCTATATCGGGCAGGGGCCAGAGTCATACGATCTCGGGTATTCACCCGATGAGGCGAATTCGAGTTATGCACATATGTTGGTGAATACGTCGTCTGCCGAGTTGAACAACGACATGATTGTCCGTTTGGATCGTTTCTGTTTCAACAACTTCCCCAACGCGGACATCAAAGTGAATACGCTGGGTTCTGGCGGAGGCGGTGTGCCGATTGAGATCAAAGTGTCGGGCAGTAATCCGGATGAGTTGGCGCGCATTGCTGAGTCCATCAAGCTTCAACTGGCCAGCCTGACGGGGACAAAGAACGTCAAAGACGATTGGGGGCCTAAGAGTAAGAAGTTTGTAATCGCCGTAGACCAAACCCGGGCGCAGAACGCCGGCGTATCGAGCCAGGACATCGCGACCTCTCTAGAGACCGTATTAGACGGTTTTCAGACGGGTGAATATCGGGAAGACGATAAGTCGATCCCTATCATCATGCGAAGTGATGCGAGCCAACAGCAGAGCCTGGGTACCCTGGAGACCCTGGATATCTTCGTCCAGAACAGCGGCCGCAGTGTACCGTTATTGCAAGTGGCGAGTGTCTTACCGCAGTGGCAGTATTCGAAGATTCGAAGGTTAGACCTGAACCGGACGATCAACGTCTCCAGTGAGCTTACCGAAGACGGAAATGCGTCCGAGATTACCGCCATCATGAACCCCTGGCTTGCCGAGGTTTCGGAAGGATGGCCGCCAAATTACTCCTACAAGTTGGGGGGGGATGCAGAGAATACAGCAGAGAACATGGGCGCAGTGGTTAACTATCTGCCGCTTGCAGGGGTGATCATCGTGCTGCTCTTGATTATCCAGTTCAATTCTTTCCGGAAGATGATGATGGTGACCTTGACTATCCCTCTAGGAATCATCGGTGTCGTGATCGGGCTGTTGGTATTCCAAGAGCCATTCGGATTCATGCCCTTCCTGGGGGTGATCTCATTGGCGGGCATTGTGATCAACAACGCGATCGTATTGATCGACCGTATCGAGATCGAGCAGCGCGAGCTAAAGCGAAAAGATCAGGATGCCGTGATTGCCGCGTGTCTGCAACGCTTCCGCCCGATCCTCCTTGCTACCTTCACCACCGTGCTTGGCCTAATACCACTATACCTGAGTGGGGGAGAAATGTGGGAAGGCATGGCTGTGAGTATTATGGTGGGGCTACTCTTTGGTACGATCATCACGCTGTTATTCATCCCGTCTCTGTTTAGTCTGCTGTTCAATGTGAAGTATGATGGGTATGTGTTTGATAAGAAATTGTTGGATGGGTGAGGGCTTTAGTTCAATCACACAAAAACTGATGGTTTGTGTCTGATTGGTTTCTTGTTTCTTGTTTCTTGTTTCTGGTTGTTTTTAATTTTAGGTCCAGCTTTTCAACCAGAAACCAGAAACCAGAAACACGAATGGTGATTGCTCAGAGTCGCTTCTAATTGTCTAGTCGTAACCTTCGAGGACCTCGATGAGACGTTGTGCTTATTGGGTTTCATTTTGTGAGAGCTCGGAGATGCTCTTTGTTGTCCGCGCACAGTTGGTAGGACCTCGAGGAAGCTCTGAGCTGTCCGGGAGCAGTTGGCAAAATCTCGAAGACGCTCTGTGATCCCTGTGGATCACCTTAAGCGAGCAAAGCCCGCTGCGTGGCGATCCTCAAGTTTCGTTCTGCTCCACGAAGTAGTTTTGTGTTCTCCCAAACTAATTCTCATGCACCAAAGGACACTGCGTGGAGATAATAGGTCGTCATCGTGCTCCAAGAAGAAGCTCAGCGTTCTCCCCAAGTAAAACCCATGCTTCACATCACGCTACGTGCAGGAAACGGGTCGTCACCGTGCTCCACAAAGACACTCTGTGCTCTCCCAAATTAAAACTCACCCTTCACATCGCGCTACGTGGAGATCCATAACAGGCACCTGACTTCACAAAGAAGCATCGCGTTCGTTCAGAATGATTACCAGGTAACAAAGAGCGCTATATAAGCGCATCGTGCGGGTTGCATAAGCTTAAAGAGAGTACGTGGACGCAGGGAAGAAATCTTATCGAACAAAACAAGTTACGTGAGTGCATGGAAAAAGGATCTGTTTTCTCAAACTAGCTTAATGATTACTGAAAACGCCCTTTATCATGCTAAAAACGGCGATCTGAAAAAATAATTTAAAAAGTTGGTTCGACCAGCAACTTTGTACGATACGGCTCGTCTATAAAATCGAGCCCCTCACCTCACAGTCATACGAACAACGACATCGGAATTCTCGTTTATCTTCTCTGGCCGGAGGATTCCTCGTTCGCAGACGCATCTTTCTTCTATCACATCTATACCAAAGAGGTATATCATGAAGTACTATTCTACAAAAAGCATCCCTGCACGCCTGACGCACGCAGAAGAAATCATCACGACCGTTGCTGTTGATGAGTCCATTCGCGGCCGCCTTGAATCAACCGGCTATACCGAGAGCCGATTTCAAGAAGTAAAAGGGCTGCTCGAAGAGGCTCAACGACTAGAGACGAATCAGCAAGTTCAACTGGGTAAACAAACCTCGGCTACATCCACATTGAACGAATTGACACAGGTAATCCGTTTGAAGTTCGTCGGTGATCGCCGTATTACGCGTTATGTTCTTAAGAAAGACTCTGTCTTAGTCGAGGAGCTTCGGCTACACCTGAACACGAAGAAGGGCCGTGAAGCCTTGATTCGCCAGATGACCCATTTCTACGAGGAAGTGGTTAAGTATCCCGAGTTGATGGTTAAGCTGTCAGCTGACTACAACCTGACCGCCGAGCTATTCGCCTCACGCAGAGAAGAAGTAGGCACGCTGATTCAGGCAATTCAGGTCCAGCAGTACCAGGTGGGCCTGTCTCGAGCGGCTACCCAAGAGCGGCAAGAGGCCATGCAAGAGCTCGACACCTGGATGTCCGCCTTCATCGGCGTGGCCCGGGTGGTCTTCCGGGGAGAGGAGACGAGTCTGCAGAAACTGAGAATCCATGTGCAGCCGAGGTCGAGGAGGGGCGTTTCAGAGGATGAGTTTGAAGGGTGATGGGTATGAAAGGCCGCCGGTGATGAGCCGGCGGCCTGTTTTGTATGGGTAAGCGTTTCCTAAACGCTTTACCAGGTACTAAAGTCAGATGCAATTTTGGGGTGAATTGAAGGGTAGATGTGTAATTGTCTAGATGGTTTTTGTCTATTCAGCACTAAATATCCTCTTTGTCCAGACATGTCCTGCTGTGTCATGACAGAAAACTGTACCAGAAAGCTGCCTGGATTTGCCCGTTTGTTATGGGTTTCCTCATACCGCATTCAGGTCCTTGTGCTTAAACAAACATGAAGATTGGTCACAGATAAGCAACAACATCAGAGGAAGTAAATACTTACTTAAGTAAAAAATTATAAATTGGCTTGCATTTTCATAACAAGTACAATATCATATGTCCTCGTTGTTCTTCTGTACAACATTGCAGCTTTTGTAGTAGCCCATTCCATTGAAGTTGTAAATCAAGTAGTTATCTCTGCTTTATCCTTTTGGCTTTATCTTTTTCTAGTTTTATAAAGCCGCTAGCCCCCCATTAAATGAGAATTTCAAAAAGTGTTCTTCAGCACGTTGTGCTGTTTTGTGTTTTTTTTCTTCAGACTTCTCTACTTCAGGCTCAGGTTGGTGAATTCTCTCTCTCTCTCGATGTAAGTGATGGTGTTTCCGCAGTTGATCTAGTTATAGGAGCCAGCTCTGAAGCGACAAATGCACGTGATCCAGGTATTGACATTGCCGCTCCACCGCTTCCTCCAAGCGGATATTTCTACAGTTTTATAGAAGGAGGCGGAGCAAACCTGCTGCATGACTTTCGCGCGGCGTCAGTCGATACGCTTGAATACTTATTGACTCTGCAGCCTTCAAGCCAGGGTGACCCTATTGTGATTGCTTGGGATACCACAGGACTTTCTCAACTAGGGTCTTTTCACATCAAAGAACGATTTGCATCTCAGCAAAGCTTTGATCTAGATATGACGACGGCAGTGAGCCTGGATACATCTAGTCCTATTGACTTGTCGGAAGGAATTATAATTCAGGTCACACCTGCTGAAAGCAGTCCTGGAAGCAGTACAATCACACTGGTTGCTGAAGACGATACGTATGCCCGAGGCAGCGGCGCGTATTCAAACGAAGAGTACTATCTGACCGATACACTCTTCGTCAAGAACGGAGGGGCTCCCAGTCAGCGCGCGTTCTCCTACTTGAGTTTCAATCTGGCTTCGGTGACCGACTCGATCACGAGCGCTAT